>BNJS01003939.1_pt1 | contig 2696584 bp, 3499 predicted proteins | sample 8540461 | NCBI WGS metagenome assembly BNJS01 (sample SAMD00202454, study PRJDB9452) | human saliva metagenome | isolation source: human saliva | place: Japan
CTTTCCGGAAAATCGGTAATGTTATCGGCCGGCGGTTCCATGTGCGGTATCGTATCCTGACCTAACACTGATACAGTGCACGATGCTCAAATTACATCGGATCAGGAAAGGTATTTTTGGCAAAAAGGTACGGTATCGTCTATATAACTATATTGCTACCTCACTAAAGACGAAAAAAACAAGATACACCCACTGAATATAGTGGAAGTGCCTTGAAAACTATGCCAAGATATTTGAAAATGGTTTGGAGAATGATGAGGTAAAAGATTTTGTAAATCACATTAAGAACAACAACCGAAAAATATTTATCTTGTACTTGATGCCTAGACCATATGAAGCGACTTGATGCCGATTACTCAACGATTACAACCAAAGTGATATTTATACCGCATCCTGTCGGCGTTCAGAAACACCGTATATTGAAAAGACCGACGTGGTATTTGGTAGTGAATAAGTTTGACCTATTAAGAAGAACGCATAGGCACACAACAATCAGACTCATCATAGCTGATGAGTTCAGAAAAGAAGAGTTCAGGAACTATTAAACAACTGTATCAACGCTAAAGAGCGGAAATAACAAGTTTAAGATAAAGGTATTTCCTTTTCAATAGGAGAGGTGGTATATGATAAGATTTTGAGAGAATACCACCCCGAATACCTAAAAAATATCATTGTCAAATACTATCGGATAGCTTAATGTAGATGAGGGCGGACTTTTAGGTAAATTTTAAGACGTTTTAATCATAACACCATGAGGCACATTTATTAATACAACGAACTTAATAATGAATATACCAGCAACCCTGCTATAGCCCAATTAGACAATGTTATTTTTAACCGGATGAGCGTAGTAGAATGCACCACTGAGAACCCTGGGGATTTCATTTTGCTAAAAATTTGAAAAAATGGAGGTTATTCATTTATAAAGGCGCTTTAGACTGTGAAAAACGCGTTGTCTCTATGCTGTAATAATATTTATCCTTCGGCACATAAACCTCACCCAATGTAAAGGATTGCCTGCTCACTATTGGCTCGCCGATAAGGAGCTTTTATACAAAATAATACCCCTCACAAGAATATACCGACCTTGCTTTACTCCAAATCGACGAAAAGCTATAGAAAAGGAACGTTATACTTCGATATAGAAAGTATCAGGAAAGGTAATTACTACGCTATAGCTACCGCTGAAAATTTTAGAAGCACCTCTTCGCTGATGAACGCAATGAGTTTGTGGAAAACTTTTATACTACTAATATTGATAAGTTTCTTGCAGAGTTTCACTTGCACTCTATAGACCTCTATGTGTAAATGCAAATAAATGATGAAAAGAAAGCCTTAGACAAACTTTGGCTTGAAAATACCGTCATTCCTGTATTTGCTACAACTTTTGTCATTAAGGCAAACTATACTTTCAACTGAGTGACAATGCGAAAAGCGGAACTGATAGGCACTAATGAGCTAAAACTGTTGTAATTATTGATGATGCTGATAAGTGTATCACATCTCTAAAATTAATAACACAGCTGTTAAGCCTCAACCGTATTTTGAATTGTATGTGCCTGCTACCGATACTTTGTACTATACGTTGAAAAATGGCAAAGAAATACCATTACCCAGTAACAACTAAACTTTCACCCGCAAACTCATAGTAGAGAATAGTGAAAACGCATTACTAAATTATGGGTAAATGGAGAAGAACCCTATTCCTACAGGTAAAGTTTGAAATATACGCCCTTACGACCGGATAAAATAGAATATACTATCGTGGGACAGGCAGGAAACAACTGTAAACAGCGATATAAAACGTCATCACATCTGCCTGTGAGGGCAAACCATCAATGATAACAAGAAAAGTCCTGTTATTGATATATTGTTTTATGCCTATTGTCGTTGCTTGTAAGTATTATAGGATATTTTACCGCAGCACACATCTGAAGAAGATATAAGTGCTAGAGCAAAAAAATACAAGAAAAGAAGCTGTGTAATATGAGGCAAAGAAAGAACCTTAATAGCTTTCAAATACTACCTAACAATACTGCAACAAAAAACAGTTAAGGGCACAACCAAAACAGCTACCAAACAACAACAAATACCATAAAATCACAAATAACACTGCCATAAACTACCAACAGCCACAAAACTACCAATACAAATTCAAACCAAAATAGTAAGAAAATGAATAAGAAAGTTTATATATCTGACTGGTAGTAGTTATAGGTTGTTTAGCTATAGGCTTTACTGCTGGTTATTACTATGGTGATACACTGGAAACCAGAAAATCATCAATAGCAGTAGAGAAGAAATCATCAAAGAAAAGATAATTTGATCGCAAAGGTAAATGAAGAGTTGTCTCACTCAGCAAATAAAAACAGCAGGACAGTACTGCCAGTAGAAAACAAAGAAAGCTATTCCTGTACAAACAGCCCCTAAAAGCTACTGCACATGCTCCTCAAAGCTAAACTGACAACCTGTTGTTGCCCTGCTAAAAGCCTAATGATAACAAGCCGCAAGACAATAGTACCCCTAAAGACCCTACAATAAAAATAACCATATGTCGAAATGACGAACGCTCTTATTTATGCTTACAGCCTCAGTAGCTATAGGCTGTGTGGCTCTCTATACTTGGTTTCCTTCCGAAAAAGCTCATCTTCCCCATTAGTAAAAAGTACTGCCGAAGCTCTTCGGCACAAGAGACCATAGAAACTGCCATAAGTAATCTGGATAGCATACAAGTCACCCTCAAGATTAGCAACAATTTCACGTATTGAAATTGGCTAGGGTATTACAACCACGTGATATCACTAAAGATTTTAAAAGATACTTATTTGGAAAACCCTGAAGGATAATTATAGCCAAAAATCGGCTTTTATAGTTGCTCAAATACTACAAAAAGAACCTATAGATAAAAACGAGGTTAAGAAATACATCAGCCATTGGGCTACCATCAAAACCAATGACCCAAGTGTGAATGAAGTAAAGAAAGATTGGCAATGGTACGTTTTCTCATATGAGTATACTACCCAAACAAATAGACAACTTTATCCATACTCCAATAAGCACAGCTTTTCAAAAGAAGAGCATGATGTTTATGAGCAAACTATCAATCCTAAATTTGAGCATTTTGAAAAGCATAAAAATCAATAAAAGAAGAAATGGAAGAAAAATTACGCTATCATTATGATAGTTGGAACAATTATAACTATTTATAATAATGAAAATCATATATCTTTTTAAGCATACTCCTTTCGGCAAGCTGTAAGGCACAATCTAATGCACACTATATTTGAAGCTATTAAAGCCTATAAAAATAAAAACTATCAAAAAGTATTAGGTTTGCTCAATACTCTGAGTTGCGCCAAGACAATAAAATGTTGTATATATGGATAGAATCAGAATACGCCGTTAGTACAAAATGTATAGTGATGATATGGTTAACTTGACTTTCAGCGTCTTGAAGTATTACGCCAAAATATAGATAACTATATAGCCAATCCTAATAGCAACAATGTAGAAAAAGTAAAAGAACTGAAAAACAAATTAGTCAATACCCCTTACTGCTACCGATTTTGTAGCTACAAAAACCAAGAAGCTGCTGACTCAACTGAGAGATATAAAAAGCCTTTACTACCTTCCCTAAAATTTGACGAAGTGCTGGATTGGTAGATTTGTATAGCAGCACTGAGTATATTCCTGCTTATGAGCTATTTATCACAAAGCTGTAGCACAATATAGAAAAATGGAAGCTAAACCGAAGAAATCTCACTGAAGAAGACCGAAAAAGGTATTAGAGGAACTCAAGAATTACAAAGAGAATTACTCCAATAAAATATCTTATACGACCAAGTGGTTAAAGAAGTTATTAGGGAAGCGAAATAATCACATTCCTAAAAGTTCCATTACTCTATTTTCGGTATTTTGTTTGAAAACGAAACTGTCTTATACAGCTAATTTCAATATTACTACTATTGATGTCTATTTGTTCATTCTTTCATAATAAAGCTGTTTGTTATTCTCTTGCACCGTAAAAATAAAAAGTCCAACTTTTTAGTATACACCCCCGATAGCAACAGTCTGAAATTATTATAACCATTTAGTTTTCATTTTTAGAAAGTGGCTTCATCTCACCTCCAAAATAACCTCCTATTCCCACTCAGGGTAAAAGCAGTAGTTATCCGTAAGGTAATATTACCTGTTACCCCACACTACGCCAGCTTGTATATGTCTAAATACCTCATTGCTATTAACATACGAAAGTGCAGGAATATCTCATTTTTATGATAGTAGTCTCCACCTATATACCACCCAAAAGCCGTCCCAAACTGTGTTTTTCCGTGGTTTAATAATTGTTCCAAAGCTATTTCCTTCAAGTTCCTAAAGTATAATAGTTCACTGCCTATTTGCGTATTTTTAGTATCGTTCAGAAGCCTTTGATATTTGCCTTTATCTGTATAATAAAAACCTTTTATAATCCTGATAATAAAGGTCAAACAGAAACCGCTCTTTAAAAAATGAATGCACCTGAAAGTCACTTACTCTCACCATATTTATCGGTATCTCGTAGTGGCACGATACTTTTAGAATATCCCACCGTTACAAACGTATTGTAAATCCCCATACTAAGCTCCCTAAGTTTACAGGGTAATTAGGTAATAACTTCTTATTTTTAAACTTTCATTTTCAGGTGCTTCTATTACTTCCAATCTCAAATAATCCATATTGATAGACGGACGCAAACTACAGATTGTATTGGTACTTGTATCATTTTTCCTGCCCCCATAATACCTCCCTACAAACAAAAAGAAAAAGAATATTCTCATCATTCTTATTTTTAGTACTAAAAAGACCGTTCTAGTCTTACTGGTCCAACAAAACCTCTGAACAGTCTTTTACAAATCATTGACACTAACAATTGTTTTAGTATCCTAATATTAGCATATCACTCAGCTTTTTGTTGTTCCATAAAAAGCCGAGATACTATATTCTTTCTCATCTTGTCTATCAATACAATTTTAGTTGGTGGAATAAGGCAGTTGCAAACCACCTACCTCTATCATTGTCTTGGTAAGCTCCTCGTATTACCAATATATAAAGGCTTGTATTTTGTTATACTTAGGTAAGTAGATAGCATCTCATATTCTGCTCTACTGTTATAGTAATCATCGCCATCACACGTAAGCCCGCCCAAAAGCACTCGTGCTCATATTCATCATTCCAACGGTTAATAGGCAACAACACAAAACGCTTTATTGATAGCCCAAGCATCAGGCAAAAGTAGTGATAAATGATGAATTTATCATATCCCATTTTTCACGGTCATTTTGTTGCTTTTTGGTACATAATTTCTGCTAGAACAGCACCCCCAGCTTCACCTACCGTAAAACTTCCAAATTCAGTAAAAATATTCGGTACATGTACTTTCTTGTTCACAAGTGCAATTTTTATCTATCGGGATAATCTCATCACCATATAAGCGCAATCGTACTCAAAAGCAGCAGCCCTTATAGAAAACCACCTCTATATATTAAGGCTATCCAGCTCAGAGCCACCTTTTTCAGCTGAATATACCCGCAAACACTTCAAGAGCTCATTCCAATAGTAAGCATTTATCTTTAATCCCTGTATTGATAAAGAAATGCAACATTTTAGCCGCACTTTAGGTTATCTTTATCTCACGATTGTAAAAAGGCACTATATTCTTATAGCCAATCCCTAGCGCTCACTAGTATAAAAACTCTGAGCGAGGGTCTCTTCCGAAGCAATGCGAATACCACAGTATAAGTCCCCTTTATTTTTCCTCAAAAGGTTAATTTCTGATAGTTATCAATGATAGGGATACAATTTCATCATCCACGATTATCAGGTCAGCTGATGCCATCTATCATAAGCATCGCGTTTTAAAAGCCATTGCACATTATGCTTTTCTAGTCGATGCTCTCATTGATGAGGTTATTAATAATGTTAATATCAGCTGAAGACGTTTCCATATGAATATCATTCTTCAGCGCTTCCACCATTACGTGTTTAAAGTGAACTCTTCGTGTAATAGCAGTAATTGTACGCCCCTTTGTATTTATGCTTTTTAATAGCCTTTTCAAACCATTTTAGCTCCTCTGTATATTTCTCCGAAATTCTCGGCAACAGATAAACTTTTGATGGTGCTCCTGTATCGGCGTACCAGCTCCATTGTCAATATTGTGAAAGCGAAGTTCATCACCCTCCAAGGTAAATTCATCTTGAGGAAAATAGTAGGTTTTGGTCAATTGTCGATATATTTATTTTTCATTTGTTCAGCGTAATTAAATAATGAAATATATGAAGTGTAGTAACAGTCATCACCATTGCCCAGCCGCTATTACTTCCTAAATGCTGATTTTTCAAATACGAAGAGGTGAAAGGCTTTTTGCCCTGCAAACGAATCTGTTATAGGCACGTGTGTGAGCAGAGTGAAAAATAATTTAAAATATGATGTAAACGTTCATATTCACTGTAATAACCTCAATAATTAAAAGTTATAAAATTGTTATATGTTATATAGACACAACGTTACGACTATACGGCTGCAAAGGTAGTCATTATTTTTAATCTAATAGCTATGTTTTAAAAATCTTTATCAAATATGATAGTTTTTGAAGAAAAACAGCAGAGACATCGCTATCTCTGCTGTTTTGTTATTTATTTTCACCAATCCCACAATTTCACTTTACAATTTGTAATTCTCGTTGGTGGCATTATCACTATTTTCACTCGGCTATCTGCAGCTTGTATTTCTACAGGTGCTTTAGGTGATTTTCGTCTCTTCTATCTTTCTTTCCTCATCAAGTTTGATACCAAAGAAATCCATATTCCTACAAGCAAACGAACGTGTAAGAGCATCGTTTCTCGCCCAAACTCGTTGTAAATACAATCGAATCCAACCCGTTTAGAAGCATGCTGTATAAGCCTCTATAAACTTTGGATACGATAACTGCACATTTCAACAAAGCTGAGTTGTTTGCATCGCCTGCGTGGTATTTAGGGCCGCTACATCACGAGCGTCCGAATAGCCGAAGCCCCAGCATACCACTCTTCCGCTAAAGATAGTTTCTCACCTCCTCAAAGCTCAAATCCCACCTTGTCCCGCAAAAAAGAATGCTACAGAGGCATCTATCTGTCCAGCACGCGTACCATAATAAGACCATCAGCTGGCGTTAAGCCCATTTAGGTATCTATACACCGTCCGTTTTGGTTCACAGTAGTACTTCGCCCCATTACCTAAGTGAATTGTAAATGTTCTTAATATGCGGATTATTGAGGTATTTACGCGCTTTAGCATCTACAAAACTTATGGTTTATACTGTGAAAACCATACTGAACGAATACCATACTTTTCGTAGTATTCATTAGGAAATTGCATAGAAGCGGAAAGCTTTTAGGAGGCATCGTTTGCTGGAACGCAGTGTCAAAACACAGCCACGTGAGTAGCCTTATTGGGTGTTTACAGCTACGCGAATACCTTCTAGTGTCCTGGATTGTGCAAAGGCGATACGGGATAGTACGTGATTCTTCCCACAACAGCACCATCTATTACAGTAGGCTGCACCAATTTTTCACCCCCGTGCACCACGCGGTAGTCTCACCCCTTTTATTTCTTCAGGATTATGAATAACTCCCACTCAGGGTTTAGTGAGGAATTGTTACCAAGTTCATACCCACCTCGTGAGTAGGAATAGGCACTTCTTTCTTCCTTTCTACTTCTTACCGTCTTTACCGCAACATATTTTATCAAGCTACCTTTCAATACCTATATGGTCTACATAATCCCTTTGGCTTTTGATCTCCTGTTTTAGAATCTATAGCTGATATTTTTAGAGACGAACTCCCGAATTAATAATTAACATTTCCATTTTCTTTTATAATTCTGATTTATGCTCATTAAAATTCCTGACTGTGATAGCATGTATAGGCACCGTATTGTAAATGTCGTAAGTGCTGCTCTGTCGTTTACAGGCTCTCAAGCCCTTTGAAGAGAAATGACTGCCAAACCTCCTGTTTCATCGTTGTACTGCCTTATAAGTACTATTACCCGTGCTAAGGTTTGGGGAAAAATAAGCACATTAGCTTGTCCTGCTACTGGCGAATTAGCATCTTTCGTTTCACCCACTAGATCTACTGCCAGCATCGTATTGTATAGGTCCTTCCACCAATAGTTCCGACGACGTTGTTTTTACCAGCGTAGCTTTCACGCACGCATCCACATCAGCACCACTGCCTGAGTTACCAGAAGAGTAGGAGGAGTGCTACCCAGGTTCTATGCCAAAGCAATTGCTGAATCGGCAGAGCTTGATAGCTATTCTGCCAATTGTTCCGCAGTTGTTTGGTACTACGCACAGCTCACCGACACCAACATGTCGTGTGCAACAACAACATAAAGAATACTGACGACACAGTGTTTACCTTGGTTTGGTCTTTTACAAACTGTAATGACGGACTGAATAGTATAAAGTGTTGTATTACTGCACCCTGATACCATACCATTTGGCATCTCCTACAAATACCATCATCGTACCAGCAATGAAGCATCAAGCATCAAATCTTAGCTCATGGGAAAGCTCTAAACCTTTTGTTCTTGCGAAGTTTCGTATAGTTTCTAGCATACGCCTCATATTTAGGGCTATTAGCAGTGACTTTGATAATACCGTGATACGTTTTTCAGTCCATTTCAAGCCCACATATTGGTAGTATCGCGTTATCGTTTCAATGCCCTAAGATAGTGTATGTATACCAATCCATCTCGGCAAGTTGCAGCTAAGCAGTAAGAATATCGGGTCATCAGTGCTCCTAGGCAATCATAATGTGTTTTTGCCTCTGTGCTTTCTGTACCATATTGTATTGAAAACATCTGCGTTATGGTCGATTTCAAATGAAGAAATGCTCTTGTTTAGTTTTTCAGCATCTACAGTCTGCCAAAACAACCTGAAGTAGTAGTTTTATCTTCTTGTTCTGCTGGGTAAATACGAGGACTGATAGCCTTTGTTGCAGAGCTGTGTGTCGTACGCTTTATCATTATCGGATATTTTGAATACCCAATATCTTGTGAATAGATTTGTCAAGCTCAAAGTCCTGCATAGCACAACCTTTGATGTTTGAATAGTTGGAGCAGTTAGCCAACAAATGGTCTCCGTAATCAGGTCAGCACGGTCGGCAGATTACTGCCAAAGCATCTTCAGTAAGGTGTGCAAAATAGTTAGGCACCAGTATCTGCCCTGTATGGGTATGTCGGTAATAATATTCATGTTAATCGCTCTTGTACAAAAACTCAGCATTTAAAGTTTATTACCAAGAATCGTAGCGTGAAAGTTCCTCTTTGCTGTGGAATTACAGTGCAAATGTAATATCTTTAAATTCTGTTCCAATTTGTTTTCGAGTAGCCCCACGCATTTTTAGCCTTGTTGATAAAACACACCAAGCACTTGCACATCTTTTCTTAAAAATCGAATTTAATTGTACTTGCACTTGGTTTAGTAGCCTGTCTCTCGAAGCTAAAATTGTCCTTTAGCACTACCTGTTACAGGAATATTCAAGCCTGTGCTACCGAAGGCAAGCCAGTATCAAAATTGCTATCACCCACAATACCAGGACTATCTACCAATACAAAGTCAAACTTTTTCTTCTAAAGTTGTACTGATGATGGTATCATACACCCACCAATATTTCCTTGGTTCTTATACATACTTTACGTGTATATATAAGTCTTCATAACTCATATTGAGCTTAAAGTCACCTGTTTCATAAGCATATCTTTTCAGACTTGCTTTCAATAATAGGCTTGAAAGTAGCCTACCTTGATGTAATATGCATTATCATTTGCACACACCCAAGCTCACCACTGATCACCACTGTGGGCATTTACGGGGATAATGTAAACTGACTTATTCATTGTCTCAACTCCTAATTTGTTTTAGTGCAAGTAGACTGCAAAAAGCACAAATAATGCTTTAATTGCAAACAATTATTGATTATTTTGCCGTTAGACATGACACCCAGCGCTATGCATCTCGCTGGCTTTGGCTACCATCACGACACCCTTATTCCATATATATGATAGGATTTTACCCCATATGATAAAAATCCTGCCATTTACACTAATCGAAACTTCGTTTCTAATTTGATTGTATTCCTAAAACTCCTTTCTCACTCAGGGTCTTTTAAATTTTCCCACCAAACTCAGCCGTTACAGTACTGCTATCTATATCTTCTATCCCTCATGAATTTACGCATACAGGTGTTTTGCAGATCATCAATGCAGGCTACATCCTCAGTACCCAGCCTGCTGCATCTCTTGCACTATTTGAGGGTGAAGTGCTCACTTGAAAGGTTTGCATATACTCACAACACGATTCATTTTAGATAGTCCCAGCATCCTTTTCCGTTGGATATATACCCCACTGTGCCCTCCCACTATAGGTAATAAAGCTCGATGGTAGAATAAACTACTATGTTTTTCTACCAAACTATTCTGCCGTAGTGATATGAGTTGTTAAAAGTAGACATAGAAGGGTTTGCGCCTAGTCACAAGTCGCCAAATATCTCCTTTACAAACATCTTGCCACACGTTTGCGTAAATTCTTTAGGCTATCGTCAGTTAAATCCATACTCCAATGTGAATATAGCACGCACGTGTCCTTCTATCTCGGTTATCTTTTTCAGCTTTCACTTTCTCAAAAGCATCAGCCCTAAAGGCGTTTCTGCCCGAAGTGAGCTGATATGATTCTCTCTAAAATATCTTCTTTCTTTTCATCGTTTTTATTATGATAGCAAAGGTGCAAATAATTATTCAAAGGTGCAAAAACTTTTAAGTGTTTTGATGTCTTGTGTTATAGCCAAGCGCACAACCTCTTCCATATCGGTTACGTAGTGAAGGAAGCCTTTGAGGTACTCTTCTTTATTTCTTGTATATCTTTTGTTGTCTGTGCTCAGTATGTATTCTTTGATGCCTCGCACGCTTTCCTGCCAATATCTTTTCTTTAAGTCCGCCCATGTACACCTTGCCACGCAAGGTAATCTCACCGGTCATTGCCAAGCTTTCTTACGCGTTTTTGGGTAAATAATGACATTAGCGAGGTGAGTACTGCAACCTCTGCGCTAGCCCTATCTTTGGGAGTAGCACCCTCTGCTACGTGTATATGCGATATCGTAGTTTTCAAAGAGCTTAGGTTTAGGGTTATAGCGCTCGGTATTGCTTTGATGTATTCTAAGGCTACAGTAGCCGATCTTTCATCACCTGCCCCAAGTTGCCCGTAATGTTCAGCACTTGCGCTTTTGTAGAGAGTGCCGATTCTATAAATAGTATCTCACCTCCCATACTCAGTCCAAGCAAGTCCTGTTACTACACCTGCCACATCGTTGTCTTCTGTATTTATCACGGTCAAAATGCGGTACACTCAATATTTTCTCATATCTTCAACGGATATTTTAGGGTCGTAAGCTCTTCCATAGCCAAGTTTTTGACTCCATACGCACCACTTTTGGCTATTTCTTTTTCTAAGGCGCACTCTGATCTGCGGGAGAGAGGCTTCTATAATACGCCTATTTTCTTTTCCTACCCAGTTGTATATCAGATGATTTCATTCCGTGCTCTTTCAGCTGCTTGGGCAAGAGGTGTCATTGGCTATTTCGGCTTTTTCTTCAATAGTATAGCCTGTTACGTTGATGAGCTCCATACGGTCTGCAAGGCAGGCTGTATGGTAGATAAATCGTTGGCAGTGGCTATAAACAATACCTTAGAGGTCGAGCCCATCTCTCAAAAAGTTGTCATAAAACCCTTGTTTTGTTCGGGGTCAAGCACCTCAGCATTGCTGATGAGGGGTCGCCGGTAATTGTTATTGCCTAATTTATCTATCTCGTCCAATACAAAATACGGGATTGGAGGTCTTTGCCTTTTTCAATAGCTGCAATATACGTCCTGGCATTGCCCCTCATGTAGGGTTTTGCGGTGCCCGCGCATTTTGGCTTCATCGTGCAAGCCTCCTACGACATCTCGCACATATTCACGGTTGAGTGCTAACAGAACGTCCTAAAGAGGTTTTTCTCCTACCCTTATGGACCACATAAAGCACAATATGGGCGACTTCTGTCATCAAGCTGCAGTTTTAGTACGGCTAAGTATTCTATAATACGGCGCTTTACTTCTATCTATGCCATAGTGGGCTTTATCGAGTATTTTGGGCGCGGTTCAGGTCAAAATTGTCTTTAGAGTATTCATTCCAAGGCAACTCTAAAAGCGTTTCTATGTAATTGCGCTGTATGCTGTAATCAGGGCTATTGGGGTTGGTGCGTTGCATTTTGGTGATTTCCTTTTCAAAGAGGTCTTTCACCTTTTGTCCCATTTTTATCTTTTGGCTTTAGCGCGTAGCTCTTCTATTTTCGGCTTCTGATGAAGCTCCGCCCAACTCTTTCTGAATGGTTTGCATCTGCTGCTGCAAAAGCACTCGCGCTGCTGCTTGTCTATATCAAAAACGGCTTTGAGATTGCACTTCGTTGCGAAGCGTAAGCCTTTGGAAATCTATATGCAAGTATTTCAATACCTCTGTAGCGCGTTCTCTTAAGCTCATCTATTTCCAATACTGCTTGTTTTTCCAATACGGTAGCATTCATATTAGCTGATATGAAGTTTATTAGAAAGCTATCGCTGTTGATGTTTCGGATAGCAAAGGCTGCTTCCGAAGGGAGATTGGGGTTTTCTTGAATAATCTTGATAGCCATTTCTCTTACCGACTCGATAGTGGCTTCAAACCCTTGTCGTTGGGCTTCGGGTTTTATATCGGCTACTTCGGTAATAGCGGCTTTTATGTAGGGTTTTTCTTCACAATGTGGTCTATCTGAGCGTTTTTGCCTTGTATGATAATAGTAGCATTGCCATCGGGAAGCTTGAATATACGCAAGATACGGGCCACTGTTCCCAGCTTGTAAAGGTCATTACTTGTGGGTTTTCGGTATCTTCATTTAATTGTGCTACTATACCTATGGTTTTATCGAGTGTCATTAGCGTCATTCATCAGCTGCAACGAGGCATCACGCCCCTATGTTGATAGGGGCTACTACTCCTGGAAATAACACGGTATTTCAGTGGTGATATGGGAAGTATCTGTGGGATTGCTTGTTGTGATACTCTTGCTCATCTTCCTCTGGGAAAAGAGGTATGATTTCTGCATTCTCATCCATATTGCTAATCACTAAGCTGTCAAAATTTTTCTATTTTCATTGTCTTATTGAATCAAGATATGCCAATATGTCAGTCGCTTTTTAGTTACTGCTGGCTTTTATTGAGTTATTAGTTTGATATTGTGCACTTTACTAATGTAAATGCTTTTCTTGGGTATATATATTGCAATTGCTGTGCCAATTTGTGCAGAGGGTGGGGTTATTGTCTTATCAATCGCTTGTTGATGCGTTTTACAAGTCCTGCACCCTCGTATATAAAAGCCTGTAAAGCTGCACCAGTGAGGCTCCTGCGTTTAGCTTTCAATCAGCATCTCTTCGCTAAAAATACCTCCCTACGCCTATAATTGGGAAGGCTTTTGTTGCTCTGATAGAAAACGGATTACCTCGGTGGCACGTTGCTTTTAAGGGCTTTACCACTAAGTCCACCTGTTTGCGTTTTGTGCAGGCGAGTGTAGCCCTTGTCTGCCAATGGTGGTATTGGTGGCTATAACACCTGCGATGTGGGTATTTTGTACAATCTCAATAATATCTAATAGTTGCTCATCGGTTAAATCGGGGGCTATTTTTAGCAGTATGGGCTTTGGTTTGGGATGCTCGTGGTTTTTGTGTTGTAGGGCTACTGAGCAGCTGTTGTAGGGGTTCTTTTTCTTGTAAGGTGCGCAAATTGGGGGTATTGGGCGAACTTACATTCACTACAAAATAATCTACGTAATCAAACAGCTGTTCAAAAACAGATGAGATAGTCATTCAGCTTGGTCGTTAGGGGTAATTTTTGTTTTACCTATATTGCCACCTATGAGCACATTTTTTATTCTTTATAGGCGTTTTACGGCTGCTTCTACACCTTCGTTATTGAAGCCCATTCTATTGATGATACCTGGTCGTCTATTAGGCGGAAGAGCCGCTTGGGGATTGCCAGGTTGTGGTTTAGTGATAGTGCCTATCTCTATAAATCCGAAGCTCCAAATTGGAGAGCTCTTGGTATAGCTTGGCGTCTTTGTCCAGCCCTGCAGCTAATCCCTACAGGGGTTTTGAAATGCAAGCCGAATACCTCACGGTGTAGTGAGGGGTGTCTCACCTTTGTAACAGCTCTTATAAGGCAGGCACAAGGGTATTTTGTGTATGAATTTCAAATAGTTGATATGAAATGGTGCGCCTTTTTCAGGGGTCAAGCGAAAAAGAGTAATGGGCGAATAATGGTTTTTGTACATAATCTCAATTTACATATAAAAGGTTAGAAAACGGCTTGTGCCTCCTCTCTAACCTAAAAATCATACTAACACTTAATGATAATTCTTTTTTATGGTGCAAATATACAGCTTTTTATTCTGTACAATTTTTGACGAATATTTTGGCTAATGTGTTTTCTTTGCTTAGTGCTTGCTGGTGCGGCTTTGCCCTGTGTTAAGCGAAGGTTGAGCGAAGGATAAGCGAAGGATAAGCGAAGGATAAATTAGCTTTGTTTTCTTATAATTCCAAATTGCTCCAGCTGTTGAGCGCTCACTGCAGAAGCCCATAAGGTATAATAGCTCTGCCTTCAATTCCCATAGCGCACTGCCTTTCAAGACAATTCTATGCATTGCTTTTACAAAAGTGGGTAACGGGAATGAATTGCGATGCTGTCATTGCCCAAGCGGGCATACTCTATATTGGTATGAAACCGCTCATTAGCAGAATATCATTATAAAGAAATAGAGCGATAAACATTGCTTGCAACTGCGAATTGGCAAAGGTGGAAACCAGCAGCCCAAAGCCAAGAATGGCAATAAGATACATTGCAGCAAAGGTGTATAGGGTGAGCAAAACTTCCCGCTGGGGCGATGCCACAAACTACATACATCAGGGTAAGCCCCAAAGTGAAAAGCAGCGTACCTAATACCCAAAAAGGGTATGAGCTTGCCCAGATGAATTGCCACTTCTTGATAGGCGTTACGTTTATCTGCTCCCATGGTGCCTATTTCTTTTTCTTTAACCACATTCAGATGCCGATAAGAAACCGCCTATAATGGTGAGCAATATGGCTACTATGCCGGGCACAATGTAGTATTTGTACTGCATCAGTGGGTTGTACCAAGAGGTGCTTGCCATTGTTATTTGGGCTGTACGGGCAAGAGGTTTGGGGCTTTTGATATTGATAGCCAACTGTTGGTTGAAATCGCGTATTACTTGTGCCAAATAGGCTCCTCCTAGCTGGACTTGCTGCCGTTGATAGCATCTATCGATACGCCTATGGACTGGCGCCCCTCACGCACGAGATTGCGCTCAGAAATCGCTAGGATTTCTACTACATCGAGCTTTGCCTTTTTCTATATACGTGATACCTTCGGCATAAGTGAAAGGGCACTGATAAAGGCGGAAATAACTCGAGGCGGTTATCTTCTGTAATAGCTGTTGCGAATAGGGGCTCTGGTCGTGATCTATACACGAGGTTGATGTTTCTTCACATAAAATTGGCTACTTGTGGCAGTATGATGAACTCGCATTATTGGTGCTATAAACATCATTGCCAAGATAGTTTTATCTCGGAATATCTGTTTGAACTCTTTTTGGAGGATAAAAGCTACTGTATTCATTAGAGGTTAGTGTTTAGTTGTTTGACATTAGGGTTTTGAAAGTTTTACATTAGGGTTTGAGGGAAAATTGCGGTAGTGGCTGAGGACTCACTGCTTTGAACTCACAACTAAACACTAACTTATTCTAAACGGACTTTGAACTTTTTCATTGCAAGGCTTAGAAATAGGACTGCCATTGTCATAAGAATTAGGGTTTCTGCCATACATAACCAAAAACTGAGCCCTTTAGCATTACTTTTTACGATACTATAATAATAGCTGGAAGGGAAGACTTTGGATATTCCTGAAAAACAAGGGCATATTCTATGGGGAACATAAAGCCTGTAAAGAAGGCGGTGGGGAGCATTAGTCCCCATCATTGAGATGAGCATCGCTGTTTGTTGTCAGAGGGCTGTTATGGTGGATATAAGTAGCCCCAAAGATAGACAGATGATGATGAACAGAGTACTTTCGGCATAAAGCAGTACGTAAATTGCCGCGTATGGGCACATTGAGCATATAGACCGATAGCAGGAGTATTACAGTGAGTTGATAAGCGAGGTATCAGGTAGGGAGTGGCTTTGGCTATGAGTATTTTTAGGGGTTGAAGGGGGATACTAATAGGATTTTCCTAGTTCCTAACTCTTTTTCGCGCACAACTGCTACTGAGGTGAGGGCAGTGCTTACTATCATAAAGACGAGGTGCTATCACTCCTGGAACGAAGTTCATCGAACCATTTTGGCTGGGTTGTACAGCATTCGGTTTTCTACCACTATCTGATAAGAGGGTTGCGCCGTAGGGTTGAGTGTTTGCTGGTAGCTGAGCAATATGGCATTGAGGTAGTTTTCTACCGTTTTGGCGGTATTGGGGTCAGCTCCATCGGTGATGAGTTGTAGGGTAGTGCCTTGGGGCGTGTATAGGTCTTTACCAAAATCAGGAGGGAAGAGAAGTGCGGCTTTGAGTGTGCCTCGCTTGAATTGGGTTTCTATTTCATCGTAATTGAGCAAAGGCTCTTTCACCTTGAAATAAGGACTTGCGGCGACTTGCGTTTGGATTTGCTGTGTATAGGTGTTGTGCGCCTTGTCGAGGACTGCAATTGAGATGTTCTTGACCTCGCTGCTGAGGGCTTGACCAAATAGGAGTATTTGGGGCTATGGGAATACCGAAAAGTATCAGCAAGGTGCGGCGGTCGCGGAATACGTGATAGAATTCCTTGCGTATAAAGGCTATAAGTTGTTTCATTGGGTTTGTAATTAGGTTCTTAGGGATTAAAAGGCGAATTGCCATTCTATGAGGGCGAATTGCCATTCTATAAAGGGCGAATTGCCATCGCCCTCACACGGGGTTATTCATTGCGTTTTGCATTGCGGGCGAGCTGATAGAAAACTTCGTCCATTGAATGGGTGTTGTATTGTTTTTGAGGTGGTGGGGGTATCTAAGGCTGCTACTTTTGCCATCGACCATTATACTGATGCGGTTGCAGTACTCGGCTTCGTCCATATAATGGGTGAGTACAAATACGGTGATGCCTTGCGCGGAGGCTTCGTATATCATATCCCAAAACTGACGACGTGTGATAGGGTCTACACCACCGGTAGGCTCATCTAAGAACACAATTTCGGGACGGTGGAAGATAGCTACCGAAAAGGCGAGCTTCTGCTTCCAGCCCAGCGGTAGCGACCCTACGAGTTTATTGGCTTCTGCCTGCAAGCCGAGCTTGGTGATAAGGTGAGCACTGCGGGTTTTGATTTCCTTGCGACTCAATCCATAGACGCCCCCTGTAAAAGGTGATGTTTTCCTGTACGGTGAGATTGTCCTACAACGAGAACTTCTGACTCATATAACCGATGTGCTTCTTTATCTGCTCTTGCTGTGTATAAACATCGAAGCCTGCTACACGCGCCTGCCCTGAGGTGGGATAGGAAAGTCCGCAGAAGATGCGTATGGCAGTGGTTTTGCCCCGCGCCATTGGCACCAAGGAAGCCGAAGATTTCGCCTTTTTCAACAGTAAGAGAAATGTTGTTTACGGCTTTGAAGTCGCCGAACTGCTTAGTAAGGTTGTTACATTCTATTGCGTTCATCTTATTAATTAGCAAATTAGCAAATTAGCAAATGAAAATTAGCAAATTGCCCCTCTCACTTACTCGGCAACTGCCAACAATCCCAAAGGGACAACTTATAAAGGGGATTGATAGCGATTGAAGGAGTGCTTTTTATTTGTAATAATAATACCAATTTCCGTTATATTCTTTATCACAATCTTCTTGAGAGGCGAAAGTACAGTCTTTTTATACCTTCTTCCGGGTATTCCTTCTTGCGTAGTAATTGTTTTGTGATAATTGCTTATTTTTTTGTAATAATCCTATCTCTTTTGCTTTATTTAAAGCTTCTTCTGTCTCGAAAATATAAGACACAAAATAATCTTGTGGGGCTATATAAGCTCCAAAATCTAAGGAAGCATATACTTCACTAAAGGTTGCTTTTTACCTCTTCTTGTGTTTCAGCAACAATATTTTTCCATATTTTGCTCATTGTTTATCTTTTTAATTTCAACTTTGCTAAAGATTTGGTTCAGAATTTATATATTCCCTTTTTCCTCCATTAGGCGGATAAAACTGTCCTCGATGGTGGGGGTGATGGGCTGCTCAATCGAGGTGGGGGAAGGTGGTTTTCAGCTGCTGCTGGAATAAGGTTATATTGGTGTCTTCTTTGAGGGTAAGGTGCAAAATACTCGCTAAAAGGGTAACAACTATCTATTTCGGGCTTTTGGCGCGAGGTGTTGGAGCAGTGCGTACAGGTCGGGGAGCCTTGACAGCATAGAGTGTTGTGGGGTAATCGGCGATAATTTGCGCAGGAGTGCTGGTGGAAAGTATCTTTCCTGCTTGCATTAGGGCAATGCGGTCGCATAGGCTGGCTTCGTCCATATAAGGGGTGGAAACGAGTATACTGATGCCTTGCTCTTTGAGCTTGGCGAGCATTTGCCAGAACTCTTTGCGCGAAACCACATCTACGCCGGTGGTGGGTTCGTCTCAAAAAGCACTTTGGGCTTGTGCATGAGGGCGCAGCATAGAGCTAACTTTTGCTTCATTCCGCCTGAGAGTTTGCCTGCCCTGCGGTTGCTGAAGGGTTTTATTTTGCTCGTAAATATCCTTAATAAGGGGGTAGTTCTGCTCTCATGGTTGTGCCAAAGACGGTGGCGAAGAATTGTAGGTTTTCTTGGATAGTGAGGTCTTGGTATAGGGAGAAGCGCCCTGGCATATAGCCCACACAGTTGCGGATTTGTTTGTAATCGCGGACGATGTCCCAAACCCTCGATGGTTGCTGTACCCTCATCAGGTAATAGGGAGGGTAGTGAGCATACGGAAGACGGTGGTTTTTGCCTGCGCCATCGGGACCGATAAGCCCAAAGAGTTCGCCTTTCTCTACTTGTAAGGAGAGGTGCTGGACGGCTTGGGTATCGCCATAGGACTTGCTGAGATTTTGTATATTTATGCTTGGCATTATTTTTGAATTATGAATTTTGAATTGTGAATTATGAATTATTTGTTGTGGTATTTATGTGTATAGAACTTTGGCAAACTCTTAAAGTTTGCCAAAGTGTGTGGTCAATCATACTTTTAAATAATATAATTTATCAATGAGCTACAAGCTCTTTTTGCTAGGCACGAGCTACAAGCTCGCGCCAGCGGGGTGAAAAATTAGCAAATTAGCAAATGTGATTTATCAATGAGCTACAAGCTCTTTTTGGTAGGCACGAGCTACAAGCTCGCGCCAGCGGGGAAAATTAGAAAATATGCAGTGCTTACAATTCGGCGGTCGCGACCGCTGAATTAAAAAGGCTGTTTAGGGGTGAGTCCTGAACAGCCTTTTGTGTAATTAAGTGTGATTACTTTGGAGACGTTGTTGCCTGAGCGATTGGTGGCGGTAACTGTGATTTTACAGCCCGTAGGAGAGCCGTTGGCAACTATGGTGGTATAGACCCACTTGCCTTCGGATAGGATAGCATTTCCTTCTTCTACCAGACTTTTTATCGCTTCTAGTAATCTTTACTTTTAGGCTGACGACTCTACTGTTGTCGTTTACTTCAATGATGATTTTCTCATCGGAAGCTTCGCCTATGTAGGCTGAGTGTTTATCTTCTCAATTATTGGTGGATTGAGAAAATCTGACATTGCGGCATTGCGCGCACTTATATTTCCTTTGCTTTTGGCTTGCTGTTCATAGAATGCTTTTAGCGTGGGATCTTGTAATGCATTTTTGGCATAGGTTGATGCTTCTGAAAAACGTTTGTTTTGATTTTTCTTGTTTTTCGGTGGGCTTTTACCTTGTGCTTTGGTGCTTGCGCTGCAATGGTTATTCCGTTCTTTTGACGAAATACAATTTTCTTTTCCGAACTTTCCTGAAAGTCCTTCTGTAAGGTCGTTATCTTTTACACGTGCCATAAATAAAAATTGTTTTTAAAAATTGATTATTAAAAATTAATTAAATTTGTATTTGAATATCTTAATATTCGGTGCAAAGATACAAAAATTTTTCTTAATAAACAAGAGAAAAAAACATATTTTTTATGGTGATAATTTTATACCTTATATGGTGGATTTTTGAATTATGGTGATGATTGCATTATTGTGTATGTTTTTTGATTTTTTTATTGCAAATTTGACAATGTGATTTTTTTATTGTATTCCTCCGACTAAGCTCCGACTAAGCTCCGACATTTGTCTTGATAGGACTTATTGAATTATTCGCAATGTTTTTCATAGATAATTGTGAATTTTTGAATTTTGAATTTTGAATTGGGTACAAGCTGTAAGTTTGCGCCAGCGAGGGGCGCAGTAGTTCTTTTAAAGACTTTTTGGACAGCTTTGCAGCAGGGGGTTAGTGATTAAAGAGTACTTCGCCGTACATTTCCTATCTTTAAGTAGCCATCATTCTTTACTTTGACTTTGATGGCGTAGACGAGGTTGGCGCGTTCGTCTTTGGTCTGTATGGTTTTTGGGGTAAACTCGGCTTTGCTGGCGATGTAGGTTATTTCTCCTTTGTAGGTGTGCTGCTCGCCTTCTGCGGCATCGGTGTGGACGGTAACGGCTTGTCCTAATTTGACTTGTGGCAGTTGGTTGCCGGTGATGTAGGCTTTGAGGGTGAGAGTATCGGTATTGGCTATCTTATCAGTGGCTTTCCGTGGGTTTGCATTTTCGCCTTTTAGGCGTAATTGACAAGTACTGTGCCGGTAGTAGGGTTGATAATCTCTCCTTGATTAATTTGTGCTTGTACGGCTTCGGCATTCTTTTGCAAGGGGACTTCTTGGCTTAATATGCTGTTGTTCTGAGTGTTGATATTGGTGAGACTTGCTTTTGAGCTGGTTTTTGTGTTACGGCGAGTTGCTTTTTGGAGCTGGCTAACTGCGGCGGTGAGGTCATCTAACTGCTTTTTGTGGCAGCACCTCCTGCTACGAGTTGTTTCACACGACTTAGTTCGTGCTGTTGTTGTTCTAACTGTGCTTTTTGTACTTCGTACTGGCTTCGTATGAGTGCAGCTTGATCATCGGGGTTTAGGGTTTTTGTTTTTGAGTGTGGCGATGGTGGCTTCTACTTGCTGTTTTTGCAGTTGTAGCACTTCGGTGTTTATTTGTCCTACTTTTTGTCCTTCGGTGAGGGTTTGTCCTTCTTGGACGTTGTAGGAGATAAGTTGCCCGTTTTGTTGGGCTGAAACGATGACTTCATCGGCTATAAAGTTGCCTGAGGCATCGAAATTGTTTTTGTGATTGCAGGCGATAAGGGCTGCAAGAGCGGTGATAAGAGTTATTTTTCATTGTTAATTAATCATTAAGTATTAGTTTTTGTTTTCTTTGGGCTTGTAGTAGTTGTATGGTGTAGTTGTAGGGTTTGCTGGGCGAGGAGCTGGGCATTGATTTTTTGGAGGTATTCGTGGGTGGTAATAACACCATTATCTAACTGCACTTGGGCGGCTTGGGTAATGCTTTTGGTGTAGGGCTACATTCTCTTTGTCTTGCTCTATCAGCTTTTGTAGCTTTTTGAGCTGCTCGGACTGCTGAGTGAGGTCGAGTTGGGTGTTGCGCAAAAAGGTATCGCGGTCAGCCAAGAGACTTTCGCGGTTTAGGCGGAGTACATTCTTTTTGCTGGACAAATTGTACAGAGGACTTAGATTCCACTGCAAACGGACGCCTGTGATATAGTAGAAATCGGCTTGGTTATTGAGGGATATTGAGCGTAGGGACGCCCGTATCCTCCTTGGAAAAAGCACTTAGCTTGGGGAGGTATTCGTATTGAGTTGTTTTTCTTGGGCTTTGAGCAGCGATTCTTGTAGCTGGAATGCTTTGAGTTCAGGGGCGTAGGGTTTTCGCTGGATAGGGGCTTACTTGTTGACCTCGGATGCTGGTAGTGTGAGCTGGGTGGCGCTGGTGAGTTCTTTTCCTATGAAGATGGATAGCATTTGCAGATAGGAGGCTTGGGTAGCTTCGTACTCGGTGGATTGCATTGCTACACGTAGAATTTCGGCTTGAGTTCGGCTACATTGCTGGGCAGTGTGGTGCCGTTTTGTAGGGCTACTTCGGCTTTGTTGAGTTGTGATTGTAGGGTTTGGGTATTAAGTTGGTTTTGAGTACGTTGTGCTTCGATAAGGAGTATTCGAAGTATAGATTGCTCACGCGCTGTTTGAGATTATACAACTGCGTTTCGACTGCTTGGATTTGGACGGCAGTTTGTGCTTTGGTGATAACTTTCTGATCATGAATTGCCCCACCTCCATAGAGCAGTTGGCTGACTTCGCCTACCACCTTATATTGCTCTTTATCAATAGTAGGCAAAGAGATGTTGGGTGGCAAAGGAGTACACCTACAACAGACTTGGAAAGGTCGGTTACTTCGGACTGGTAAGTAGCTTTGTCCCAAGATAGAGGCTGTGGGAGGTAGGCACGGTTGGCATTGGCAGGGTGTAGCTTCGGTTTTGGTGAGCAAATCAAGCTTTTGGATTGTTGGGTAATTCTCTCCGGGAGAGTTGGTAACAATCATTCAGGGTTATCGTTTGTTGTGCTAAGCAAGTTACAGAGAATAGGGTAAATAAGGGTTAATAATCTCATTTTTTGAACTATTAGTTGTTGAATAATATTTTTCTTAATCCATTGTGGGATAAGGGTTTTTACGTTGCAGCATTAGGGCTTTATATTGCTCTTCGGGGATATTGGCAGTGCACTAACATAGGCTTAGCAACGAAGGGAATATCACCAATCCGATAACGTTGAGAATAGTGTGCATTAGATTAGGGCTCGGTTACTATTCCTTGAATTACGGCTTGGGCATACTGACAGGGCGAGATACTGAGTGAGTAAGGGCTTCGTTTATAGGGTTTGTTCTACAAAGAATTGTGGGTTGGGGCGTACTTCGTTGAGTATAAAGGTGGGTAATTCGGGTTCTTCTAAGAGTAAATCGATATAATTAGCCACTACACGCTCTATTTTTCTTCTAAGGAGATGTTTTCATCATTGAGTATGATACCTACTCCTTTGAAGAATTGTGCCATTGTTTCCATCATTACGATTTCAAATGGTTTTTCTTTGCTACGGAAATAATAGTTGAGCATAGCGTGGTTGATATTGGCTTCTTCGGCGATGTCGCGGGTACGTGTTGCGGCATAACCTTTTTGGTGAAATACTTTGCGGGCAGCTTGCTTGATGCGTTCTTCGGTACTTGTATCCATTATTAGTTATTAAGTATTTGATTTCGGGTGCAAAAAGTACGCTAACTGATTGTATTAACCAAATGGTTAATGTTAATTTTTGTTAAAGTTTTTATGAGGTAGGTGGGGGGTAATTTTGAATTATAAATTAAGAATTTGCATTAAACATTAATCATTGCATATTAATCATTATTCATTATTTTTGTATCTTTACATCAAACTTTTAAATTGATATTATACTAATGGTTAGAGATTGTTTTAGGGGTTGTTGGGCTTATTTTTGACAATGGAGCTGCAACCGTACAAAATAACGATAAAGTAGCTGATACTGTGGTTACTAAGAGTTGGTGGCAGAGCACGCTATGGTAGTGTGCTAAGGAGGAGGCTGCGCAAATAGGCTTGGCAATATTGCAAAGGGTGGCAATGCCTTTGATGCAATGGTGGCTACGGAGCTGGCTTTGGCGGTGAGTTACCCGAATGCGGGGGAACATTGGCGGGGGTGGTTTATGGTGTACCGCTTGGCTGATGGCGAAAAGGGGGCGTTGGACTACCGCGAAAAAGGCTCTGCGAAGGCGCATAGAGATATGTATTTGGACAAAGACGGCAAGGTAATTGCCGACAAGAGTACGCTGGGGCTTTGGCTGTGGGGTGCCTGGTACGATTGATGGGCTATTTGCCGTGCACGAACGCTTTGGCAAGCTACCGATGGCGGAGCTGATTCAGCCTGCTATTGATTTGGCCTCGTAATAGGGTGGTTATTACGCCTTTACAGGCTGATTTTTATATGAATAAGAATGTGGAGCTGATAAAAAGGCTAATAACTACGTTACGCCGTTTGAGAATGGTTGGAAGGCTGGCGAGCGTTTTTAAATATGAGGAGCTGGCGCAGACTTTGGAAACGCATTAGAGATAACGGTAGGGCTGAGTTTTATGAGGGTGAAACGGCGAAACGAATAGTGAATTATGTGCAGGAGCTGGGGGAATACTCGCTAGAAGACTTGAAAAGCTATCATTCGCAATGGCGCAAACCTATTACATTTAACTATAAAAAACTATACGGTGAGCTCTATGCCGCTGCCTTCGAGTGGGGAGTATTTGCCTTGCGCAGATACTCAAAAGTGTGGAGCCTTACCATATTGAGCAATATGCGCATAATGGAGTGGAGTATATCCAGCTACTTGTGGAGGCTGAAAGGCGTGCATATGCTGACCGCGCTTACTATATGGGTGATCCTGACTTTGTGAAAGTGCCTGTAGAGGAGTTGCTATCGGCGGAGTATTTAAAGGGACGTATGGATAGTTTTTCGTGGGATAAAGCGAGCAAATCGAGCGAGATTAGGCAGGTACTATAGTGGGGTATGAGGTGATGAGACTACGCATTACTCTATAGTGGATAGTTTTGGCAATGCGGTAGCTGTAACTACTACGCTGAACACCAACTACGGCTCTAAAGTGTATGTGAAAGGAGGCGGTTTTTCCTAACAACCAAATGGACGACTTCAGCATTAAGCCAGGTGAGCCTAATACTTACGGGCTAGTGGGCTCTGAAAAGAATGCTATTGCGCCTCATAAACGTATGCTGAGCTCTATGGCGCCTACGATTGTAGAGGAGAATGGGAAGCTACGAATGGTAATAGGTACGCCTGGGGGCTCTACAATTATTACTTCGGTATTGCAGTGTATGCTGAATGTGTTTGAGTATGGAATGACGATGCAGGAGTCGGTAAGTCAACCTCGTTTTCATCATCAGTGGCTTCCTGATGATGTGATGTTTGAGCCTAAGGCTTTGCTCCTGAGGTGATAAGCCAGCTAAAAGGCGAAGGGTATGTAACAAAAAGGAGAACTTTGTGATTATAGGCAGGGTAGATGCTATTTTGGTGGATAAAGATGGTAAATTGGAAGGGGAGCAGACCCACGAGGTGATGATGTGGCAAGGGGATTTTAGGACTTTTTATGAGAGAGGTATTGTTAGTTTATAAAAAGTCTACTTTTTGTGTCGTTTTTTAAAAGATACAACAAATAGAAGATGAATGTAGAAACTGTTGCTACTAAGCCAGATTGGATACGGGTAAAGCTTCCTACAGGAAGAAATACACCGAATTACGGAATGTAGTAGATAAATATAACTTACATACGATTTGTACTTCGGGCAGCTGCCCTAATATGGGTGAATGCTGGGGTGAGGGTACGGCTACTTTTTATGATTCTGGGGAATATTTGTACTCGCTCGTGTGGTTTTTGTGGTGTAAAGACAGGGCGACCAGAATCGCTGGACTGGGAAGAGCCAGAGAGGTGGCACGCTCTATCAAACTGATGAATATTAAGCACGCTGTACTTACCTCAGTAGATAGAGATGACCTGAAGGATATGGGGAGTATTATATGGGCTGAAACGGTGCGAGCGGTGAGACGTGTGAATCACGCAGACAACTATGGAGACGCTTATACCTGATTTTCAGGGGGTGGAGCGTAATCTGAACCGTATTTTGGGTGCAGCTCCTGAGATTATCTCGCACAATATGGAGACGGTGCGCCGCCTTACTCGCGAGGTGCGAATACAAGCGAACATACGACCGCAGCTTGGGTGTGTTGCGCTGCCCGAAAGAGAATGGTGCTAATCGCACTAAATCGGGGATTATGCTGGGCAGGCGAAAGGGAAGAGGAGGTAGTGAGACACTTCACGACCTGAAAAGAGGCTAAGGTGGATATTGTAACAATAGGACAATACTTGCAGCCAAGCAAGCGACACTTGCCTGTAAGGGCTTTTTGTAACGCCTGACCAGTTTGCTAAATATAAGGAGATAGGTATGAGCTTGGGCTTCCGACACGTGGAAAGTGGTGCGCTGGTACGCTCATCATATCGTGCTCATAAGCATGTTTTATAGGCATAAAAAAGCGATAGCTGTTTAGTGGCTATCGCTTTTTGTTTGTAAGGTTCTTATTTATTAGACTTCATTTCTGAATAAAAGTATGCTTGAGTAGGAACTCTAATAGCAGTAATACACCTGCAATCAGTACCCATAATCGAGATTTCTCATCTACTTCGGTGTATTTAAATTCTTCTACTTTTTGGTAGTTTCCATTTGATTGATTTCATCGTAAATTTGTTGTAATTTTTGGTTATTAGTAGCGCGGAAATAGCGTCCGTTGGTGGTTTTTGCTATTTTTCATTAGCGGCTCATCAATATCTACTTGTTGCATTCGGTAAATAATGCTTCCGTCTATATTAAGGGCGTAGGTGAAAGTGCCATTCCGTTGGTACCGATACCTACAGTATATACCTTAATGCCGTATTCAGCAGCGAGTTCGGCTGCTGTTTGTGGAGTCTATAAAACCAGTATTATTAACACCATCGGTGAGAAGGATAATGACACGGCTTTTGGCTTTGCTTTCTTTTTAGCCGATTTACGGCAGTGGCTAATCCCATACCGATAGCTGTACCATCTTCTATTTGCCCGTAAGTGAGTTCAGAAAGGGCGTTGAGGATAATGCTTTTGTCGCTGGTTACGGGGGTTTTTGGTATAGCTTTCGCCTGCGTAAATTACGAGTCCGATACGGTCATTAGGACGGTCTTTTACGAATTGAGAAGCTACTTTTTTGAGGGCTTCAAAGCGGTTTGGTTTTAAGGTCTTGCGATAGCATACTTGCTGATACGTCAATAGCCATTACTATATCTATGCCTTCGGTTATCTTGGTTTTTGCACTTTCTGAGCGCGTTTGGGGGCGTGCTAAGGCTATGATTAGTAGGGTTACGGCTATTATTCTAAGCAAGAATAGCAGGTGGTAAAAGCTGATTGTAGAGGCTTTTTGCTCTTTTTGAAAGCTACGGTGGAGGAGATGGTAACGCTGGGTTTTGACTTTTTATCCCAAAAAGAAATGCCATAATATCATCAATGGCAGTAGTAATAAAAAGCCAAAAGAACTGGGGGTGAGCAAATATAATATTCTTGAACATTTTAGTAATTCTATATTGATGTATTATTCGGTTTTTGAAAACTATTGAGCCTACTACCCTTTGAGCTATGGCTTCGGCTTGAGGATTATCTACATAAGTAATGAGCAGTTGCTGCAAGGCATTGTTCTCTGTAAAGCTATAAAGTTCATAAGAGGCTATGAAACTATTTCCTTTTACATCGGGAATTGTCATCTTGCCATATACTTTTATTCCTTTGGCACCTGTAGCAGAGGTATATTCTTCTTGCAAGGTAGTAATGTTCTTAGCTCCTGCTTTGTCTAACTGCGAGAGTACAATTTCATTTACTTTCTGAGGGTCTAAAGTAAGCTCTTGTTGCGCTCCTTGTTGGGCAGTGTTTTGCGCCTCTTTTTTGAATGTAATAATGTTGGTCATTATATACAAGGGGCATTGAGACTACCCCAATAGAACGTTTGCTGGCTACCTATGAGCGACTTATATTCGCTACATCTACAATTTGCTTGCGGATAAGTACCTCTGGGGTAGTAAGTTCCGTAATAGGATAGCCGTAATCACTAGTAACCCATTCTTGATTGTTTAGCTTTTTATAGTCGTTTAGATAGCTACCTCCCAGCTGATTGTAGGCTATTACAAAAGAGCGGTATCAGCAGTATAAAAGCAAATAGTTCCTATAACCGCATAACGATTGTACTTTTTGCGGCGCTCAGCTATTTTTATTATTTCAAGTGTAAAATTATCATTGATAGGCTGTCCCTCTACAACTTCTGTAGGGATAGCCTCTTTGGTTTTTATCACTACATTCTCAATGGTTTCACGGTCATACTCTGCGTTATTATCAGAGGGCTTACTTTTTGGCAAACTTCACTAAGTCGGCATTTTTGTAATACACGTTTTAAGTTGAGAATGGTTTCTTGCGAAAGGTTTAGTTTTTCCCTCACTTTGCAGTAGATTGATTTTTAGTGAGCAGTTCATCGGTAGTACTTTCCTTAGCCAAAATATGCACTTCATCTTCTAAATATTCCTTTACAATATCGGTCAGACGAGTGTAATATTCCTTGTGTTTTGATTCTATGAGGTACTTAGAGTTTTGTAACTCTTTGAGGTCTTGAATAGCACGGTCAAAAAGGTAAGAGCTTTTTGCGCTTTTTCTTCGGGTGAAAGTTTCTTTCTTCGGGAAGACAAAAAGTATGATAAAATAATAAGGCAATTATTGCTAAAGCCCCAATAGCCACCATAACCAAGCCATAGAACTTGTGGGTTTAGCGACATTTGTAATAGGTTTTATCTCATACAGAGGCTGTTTAAGGGTATCTATGGCAACAGTATACACTTCTATTTGTAAGGAATCAAGATAGTAGTCCTTATCACTAATACGCACTCTTTGGCGTGGAATGGTGTATTTTCCTTCGTCAAACTGTGAGGTAGTATTCTTTTATAAGTGTATAGCTTGCACCATTGCGGATAGTATCGGTATCACGTGCTTTTACCATCTCTAATGGCATAAATGTTTGCCCCTCAGGAAATGTAACTACATTTCCCATTAGAGTTTTCTACCGATATTTTATAGTGGATTTGTTCTCCTATTTTTGATATTTTTTGGTATTAGTTTCTACCTTTACTTCCTGAGCGTAAAGTATAGGGCAAACTAATAAAAATATACAATACAATAAATGCTTCATTTTCTTTTATAATCTGTTTTTATTAGCAGATAAGCCTACTTTTTATTGGATAATTATCTTATCGCCTCTTAAAGTAACCTAATAATTTTTGTGTGTAACTCTCATCATTTCGGCAACTTACAACACCAGCCCCCGATTTTTGCCACAAGCTCTCAAAATAATTCACTGTTTCACGATAATAAGCAGCATACTCCTTGCGTACCTGTCCTGAAGCTGTATTTACTCGCATCAACTCTCCTGTTTCGGCATCTTTTACCATTATACTAGCCCAAATTAGGCAATTCTACCTCCTTAGCATCATAAACACGTACGCCCGTGATATCGTGTTTTTGCAGCTATCTGTATAGGCTTCTCATAGCCCGTATCCATAAAGTCCGACAACATAAACACTATAGCCCGTTTTTTCATCACTCTGCTGAGGAATTGTAAAGCTTCGCCTATATTTGTTTTTAAAACTCTTAGGCTGAAATTCTAAAAGCTCTCTTATAATACGCAACACGTGTGATTTCCCTTTTTAGGAGGAATATACAGCTCTATCTGGTCAGAGAAAAGAATTAAGCCTGTCTTATCATTGTTCTGAAGTGCAGAAAATGCCAATGTAGCTGCAATTTTCGGTGATAATCTCACTTTTTAAACTCTTCTTTTGTACTAAAGAGCTCGCTCCCACTTACATCTACCATTAGCATCAATGTAAGTTCTCGTTCCTCTTCAAATACTTTCCTAAAAGGCTCGTTGTAGCGCGCAGTTACGTTCCAATCTATATTCCGAATATCATCTCCAAACTGATACGGACGCACCTCACTAAAGGTCATACCACGCCCTTTGAAAGTGAGTGATACTCTCCTCCAAAAAAATATGATCAGAGAGCTTGCGCGTCTTTTATCTCTATTTTACGTACTTTTTAGTAACTCTTTTGTGTCCAAAACAAATATAATACTGATGTTATTACTTTGGTTGCCAATTATAAAACTCATAGTTATTCTGAGCATCGCTTATGGGGTCTTCATTTATACGTTCAATGTCAAAAGCATCTCTGTCCCAAGGCAATTCATAGCCTATTTCAGTAAGCCACTGTTTATAGTTATTATAATCAGCTTTAGGCTTTTTAGTTTCTAATACTTCAACATTTCATAATACCCCCATATTCCCCCACAATTTTTCAGGGCGGAGGACATCCTTTACCTTTCAAACAAACAGGGTATAACAAAGTCTCCTCATCAATAGCTTCTAGCACAACCTTATGCTCCCACGAATCTCCAAAATCATATTCGTAAATAATATAATCTTTTTCTTTTTCAAGACATCTGAAAGTAAAAGTAGTTTCTGCTTCCTTGTAAATATCCTTTCGCGAATGCATTAATACCGATAGCGGATCGTTAGGATCAAAAATCATCATCTTCATCATCAGGAACATACCCCATTTCTTTTTCCCATCTCCAAGTCCTCCACAGTTTTAATAAAAAGTCGTTGTTCGTTACGAGAAGATTTATAAAACTGATACAAATGAGAATTTTCCCACAAGAAAAGAGACTGTATCACATAATGCAGTGTTTTAAAAGTGAGATTGCTATTCACCTTTACCGTCTCCAAATAATAGGCTTGGAAGAACCATCTAATGTTATTTTTAATGTATAAGCCATTCCTATAATGTTAATTGTTAATGATTAACGGCTATGGTACTTCAATTGTATTTACTATTTTATGGATAAGTTCTACCGAAGTGATATTTTCAGCTTCTGCTTCATAAGTAATACCAATACGATGACGTAATACATCAAATACTACAGCACGTACATCTTCAGGAATTACGTATCCACGCCTTTTTGATAAAAGCATAACATTTAGCAGCCATAGCCAAGTTGATAGTACCACGAGGTGAAGCCCCAAAGTTAATAAGGGTTTAAGGTCTGCCAAATTATATTTTCAGGATAACGTGTAGCAAAAACAATCTCTAAGATATATTTTTCAATCTTCTCATCCATATACACTCTCTTACCGCAGCTTGTGCCGATAATATTTGTTCCAAGCTCACTGTTTGATTCACTACTGCATAAGAATTACTAAGGTTATCCTCATAATTTGCTGTTCTTCGTCCAGTTTAGGGTAATCTATCACCGTTTTCAGCATAAAACGGTCTACTGAGCTTCGGGTAGGGGTAGTTCCCTCCCTGTTCTACAGGGTTTTGAGTAGCCATTACCATAAAAGGAGTATCAAGTTTAAAAAGTAGAGTCTCAATGGTTACTTAGCGTTCCTGCATAGCTTCAACAAAGCAGATTGTACTTTAGCAGGAGCTCGAGTTTATCTCATCTGCCAATACAAAGTTAGCAAAAATAGGACCTTTCTTTATAGAAAACTCATTCTGCTTAATGTTATAAGTCATTGTACCAATCACATCGGCAGGCAACAAATCAGGAGTAAACTGAATTTCTGCTAAATGACCCGTGTACCGATTTTGCAAGCGTATTAATAGGAGAGCGTTTTAGCCAATCCAGGCACCCCTTCTAAAAGAATATGCCCTTTACCTAAAAGCCCAATGAGCAAAGCGTTTACCATATGTTTTTGCCCAACAATAACTTTATTCATTTCGGCAGTAAGTACATCTATAAATGCACTTTCTTTCTCAATCTTTTTCGTTTATCTTGCTGATATCTACTGCAGTTCTTTGTTCCATATATTAATTATTTTTTCAATATTTTCATTGTACAAATATTATGCCGCACACTGCAAAAAGTACAAAATAATTTTTAATCTACAAAAACAAAATAACGCAGAGCTATTACTCTGCGTTATTCTGAACATAAATTTTTAATACAAAATGAAACAAATTCTCGTGATCACGACAGGATTCGAACCTGCGACCGTCTGCTTAGAAGGCAGATGCTCTATCCAGCTGAGCTATCGTGACCCCCTATACTCCATATTCCAATAATGCAACTCATCAAAGAAACATTAATGAAATATTATTTTTAGTCGGGGCGGCAGGATTCGAACCTGCGACCTCCTGGTCCCAAACCAGGCGCGATGACCGGACCACGCTACGCCCCGAATAATTAACAGCCTTTTTATAAAAAGATGCGGAGAGACTGGGACTCGAACCCAGGCGACGGTTACCCGCCGACAGATTAGCAATCTGCTCCGTTACCACTCCGGCACCTCTCCCACTATATGTTTAAGAACTTGTTTTGTCTCATTTGCGGTTGCAAAAGGTACTACTTTTTTTCATTACCTGCAAATTTTTAGCAACTTTTTCCTATTTTTATCTATTTTTTATTAACTATCTATCTATTAGATATTTATATATAATATTTTTCTACCCACTCCTGTTAATTAGCCATTTCACTGATAAATTTTTAAACGATATATCCGCAATTCATCGTCTTCGTAATCGCCTGCAAACTCTTTTTGAGGGCAAGTGATATTTTATCGCTCTCAGCCTCCATAAAATATTCGTGTAACTCTTCTTGCTGCTCTTCATCAAAAATCTCATTCACCCAATAATCTATATTTAGCTTTGTACCACTATATACTATCTGTTCCATTTTCCTTTTAAAAATTCGTCCATTTCCAATCCCTTAGCTTGTGCAATATCAGGCAAGGGCAGTTTCCTATCTATATTCTGAATAATGAACAATTTTCAGTGAAGAGTTAGAACCTGTAGTTTTTCACTATCAAATCCTCAGCACGCACTATCTCATTCTCTTCTACATAGCGTGCTATAAGTTTTCACAAACTCACCACCATATTTCTTAGCCTTGCCTTCTCCTATTCCGTGTACATTAGTAAGCTCCTGAATAGTAATAGGATATTTCAGCGCCATATCTTCCAATGAAGGGTCTTGAAACACTACAAACGGCGGTACCCCTTTCTGTTTTGCTACCTTCTTACGCAAATCCTTTAGCATCTCAAGTAGCACTGGGTCTGCTACCGAAATAGTACTATTATTGCTTTTCATCAGGTTCTTCTCCTCAAAAGTATGGTCTTCAGTCATCATAAAAGAAGGTACCTCTACCAAAAATTCTTTACCCTTTATCGGTAATAAACATAACACTCATAGGTTTCAATATCTTTACGGATAAGCCCATTTACCATTACCTGTCGCAATAGTGCCATCCAATAAGCATCATCTTTGTCTTTACCTATTCCAAAAACTCTTGTTCATCAATGCGATGAGCCTTAATCAATGCACTAACCTTACCAATAAGAGTATTTACAATCTCCTTAGCTTTAAATTTCTGCTTAGTAGCAATAATTACATTTAGTAATTTCACTACATCATCTTTTGCCTCTTTCTTTTTCTTTTGGGGAAGCGAACATTGTCGTCCATATCGGCATCCCTCACCATTCACTTCGTCAAATTCTTCGCCAAAAGTAATGTAAAATAAACTTGCGGCGTGAGCTTGAAGTTTCTGCATATGCCACAATGTCTTGCAGTAATGCCTGACCTATTTCCTGTTCGGCAATAGGCTTGCCTATCATAAATTTTTCTAATTTCTCTACATCTTTATACGAATAGAAAGCCAAGCAATGACCTTCGCCACCATCACGCCCTGCGCGTCCTGTTTCTTGATAGTAACTTTCTATACTTTTTAGGAATGTCGTGGTGTATTACAAAGCGCACATCAGGTTTATCAATCCCCATACCAAAAAGCAATGGTAGCCACTACTACATCCACTTCTTCCATCAAGAACATATCCTGATGTTTAGCACGTGTTTTGGCATCTAATCCAGCGTGATACGGAACTGCTGAAATACCATTTACTTGCAGAGTCTGCGTTAGCTCCTCTACCTTTTTCTACTTAAACAGTAAATAATCCCCGATGGATTTTGTTTTTACAAAAACGAATAATATCAGCATCTACATTTTTTAGTTTTGGGGCGTACCTCGTAATACAAATTAGACGGTTGAATGATGATTTAAAAACATTTGCATCAGTCATTGCCAAGTTTTTTTCAATATATCTTCTTGCACTTTAGGCGTTGCAGTTGCTGTAAGGGGCTACTATGGGTATATTAGTACCCAATCGTTCTATAATAGTTTTTTTATATTGCGATATTCAGGTCTGAAATCGTGCCCCCTATTCCGAAAATACAATGCGCCTCATCAACAGCCACAAATGAAATAGGTACTGTCTTCAAAAATTAGCATATTCTTCTTTTTATAAGCGATTCAGGAGCTACGTATAGTAGTTTCGTTTTCCCATTGCTAATATCTTCCATTACCCTCACGTATCTCATTTTTTAGTGAGCGATGAGTTAACACGTGAGCAATACTATCTGTTGATGAAATACCTCTCATAGCATCTACCTGATTCTTCATCAATGCTATAAGTGGCGAAATAACAATAGCGGTACCCTCTAACACCAATGCAGGTAGTTGGTAACATAATGATTTACCACCCCTGTAGGCATAATCACAAAAAGTATTTTTCTTTGTTAATTACGCTGGTAATAATTTTCTTCCTGGTGCCCTTTTAAACGATTCAAAACCAAAATAATGTTTTAGAGCACTATGTAAATCATCTTTTGTCATTTTTATATCTAAATTCTTATGTTGTGTTTTTCCTCTTCAACAATTATTTTACAAATATACAACTTTTTCTTGATAACGCAAAAATATTTTTTTACTATTTTATTTCTTTATTTTTATCTTTCAAATGAGCAGCTATCAGCTCAATTCCTCATACCATTGGCTGCCAAATTTCCCTTATAAGTGCCTCTTTTACAAACTTGTAGATAGGCACTTGCAATTCTTTTTCCCCAAAGTGCAGGCATCATCGCATATAGGATGCCAGCGGTGGTAATTAGCAGCTGTGAATGAGGGTGTATTCTTGTAATCTTATAGGGTATAAATGGCAGGATATAGGGTTTTTCCAACCGATTTTCTTATCGTTATAGACTGTTCTATAGCGCATAGTGCCCAACCTTTTTCATTTCTAATCACATAAGCATTCACCCCCGTTTATCAGTGGAGTTTCCCATTCACCATCACTACCTTTTTATATAAACACCTTGAGCATCAATAGCGGCACGTCCTTCTTCTGTAAGATATGGTGCTACGGCAGGATATATTTGTTCCATTGTCCAACTCATTCTCTCATCCACTGAGGGCACCTGCATCGCCCTCTATACATACAAGCACCTTTACAAGCATTTAGGGTTGCATACAAAATCATTTTTCAATAATATCTTCTGAAATAATTGTATCTGCTATCTGTATCATCTTTGTGTTCTTTTAATTTGAGGTTATAGCTTTTTTCAAATGGAATGCGTTGTGCAATACTTCTCCCAAAGTAACCTCATCGGTATATTCCAATTCACCTCCCACTGCTATACCACGAGCAATGGTCAGAAATGGTAATGGGGTAAGCCTCTATTTGTTTGTAAATATAAAAATTAGTCGTATCGCCCTCCAAAGTATTGCTAAGGGCAAATATAAGCTCTGTTACAGAGCCGCTTTTTACTTTTTCTACAAGTGAAGCGATATGCAGGTCTGACGGCGAAATACCATCAATAGGAGATATTTTTCCTCCCAGCACGTGGTATTGTCCAAAAAAACTGATGGGTATTTTCAATAGCCATTACATCGCGAGAGTCCTCCACTACACATATAACCCCAGTATTACGAACAGGGTTGACATATCTCACATAGTTCTGCATCAGAGAGGTTGTGGCAATTTTGGCAATACTGTATATGTGTACGCAAAGCCAACAAAGCCTCTGCCAATTGCAATGTTTGTTCTTCGGGCTGTTTCAGCAAATGCAAAAAGTCAAACGCAACGCAGTACGCTTACCAATACTTAGAAGCTGTGAAATTTCATACACAGCATTTTCCAACAGTTTTGATGAAAAATCCAAAACGTCTTTATTTAGAAGTTAATTTTATGAGCTATTTTCTCACACGAATCATTGATAAGGTTATAAACATTTTCATCTTTTTCCTCACCATAGTAGGGGTCAGAATTTCAGTGACGAGTCATTCCGTTAAGCGCATCTGCTAAAAATAAACTTTTCGCAATTCAGTTTCTTTTCTCGCCATCTTGATGATATTTTTGTAATTAAACTTATCCATTACAAAAATGTAATCAAAATTAGCAAAGTCGTTTACTGTGAATTGTCGTCCTCTTAATATTGAAATATCTATACCGTGTTTTTGCTGAAGCTATAGATCGCTCGTCCGGAGGAGTACCAATGTGGTAATCTGATGTTCCTGCTGAATCTACCTCAAAAACTGATCGGCGGGTAGCTTGCTCCTCAATACCTCCTTCTGCTAAAGGTGAACGACAGATATTCCCTAAGCAAACCATCAGTATTTTTAGTCATTTTTATTTAAAATTTTTTTCCGTGTTTTTATCTTTTTATAAATATAATCCTGTTTTATCTATATATTCCCATACTTTTTCGGGTAATAAGGGCGTACATTATGTCTTGCTTTTTATTTCATTTTCGTATAAAAAGTAGCCGATAGTTCTATAATGGGTGCCTCAATGCGATTTATATGAGGTGTGCCTGTAATTCTGCTGGCACAATCTCTTCTGAAATACGGGGGTATACGCAAATGGGGTAGTTTTCTAATATAAATTCGTAATTTTTCCACTTATGAAAAACTTTTCAGGTTGTCCTCTCCCATTATGAGTGCAAAACTTATATGAGGGTATTTTTCCTCTAAATAAAGTTAATGTATTAATTGTATAATTAGGCTGTGGTAAATGAAATTCTATGTTCGAAGCCCGTAGCCCCTGATAGTTAGCTAATGCTAAATTTACCATTTCCAGCCGTAAATAATTATCCAATAGTGATTGTTTTTTCTTTAAAAAGGGTTTTGTGGGGTAACTACCAGCCACAGTTCATTCATTGTGCTGTGTTCCAATAAATGATTTGTAATGATAAGGTGCCCAATATGTATTGGGTTAAATGAGCCAAAAATAAACCTACTTGTCATCGGTTGATAAATTCGGTTACGATACGTTCTGCCTCATCTAAAGCTTTTTGCAAACCGTCATTTTTAATGATCACATCAAACTGATGAGCGGCTGCTAATTCTGTTCAGCTTTTGGCTAATCGCATCGCTATTTTTCATCGCTTTCAGTATTGCGTGCTCGCAATCGTTCTTCAAGTACTGCAATACTGGGAGGCTGTATAAAAATAGCCAACGTTTGTTCAGGAAACTGCTTTTTATTCGCAATCCTCCTGCTACATCTATGTCAAATACTATGTTTTTTGCCCATAGCCCATAGGGCGTTCTACTTTTCTTTTTAGAGTGCCGTAGTAAAAATCTTTATATACTTCTTCCCATTCCAAAAAGTCGTTATCAGCTATGCGTTTTTAAAAAGTTTCTGCTGAAAGGAAGTAATATTCCTTGCCGTACTGCTCTCTCGCCACGGGGGCACGAGATGTAGCCGAAAATAGAAAATGCTAAGTTTAGCGGTTTTATTGCCAATAGATGTTTTTACGATAGTAGTTTTACCACTCCCCGAAGGAGCTGAAAAATAATAAGTTTATTCATCTTTTTCACCTTCATTTATTCATTATAATACATTCAGTACTTGTTCTTTTTATTTTTCTAATTCGTCTTTCATTTTGCACAACCAATTGTTGCATTGGTGCAAAAATTTGCTTTAGAACCTAAGGTATTAATTTCACGACCTATTTCCTGACTGATAAAAACCAAGCTTACGACCATTAGAATCTTCAGAATGTAATGTCTCCAAAAATAATCTAAATGTTTTTCAATCGTATTTTTCTTCAGTAATATCCAATTTTTCTAAGTAGAAAATTAGTTCTTGTTCAAATCTATTAGCATCTACATTTTGTATTTCGGCTACAGCTTTTTTCTAAACGTTCACGTATCAATGACAAACGTTCGCTATCTAAGGCTTCTACTTGTTGCAAATATTGGTTGATATTTGCTATACGCAATATAAAAGTCTTTTTCCAATACTTTACCCTCTTGAGTGCGAAATTTCTAACTCATTCACAGCCAAATGTATATGATGAACAATTGCCTCCAATTCTTCTTCTGAAATGGTATCTTGTGAGGTTTGTAGTGCATCGGGCATACGCACCGCCATTTTTCAGTAGTTCAACGCGGTCTCCATCTACAATTGAGCGCATTTTGTTCAATATATGATTTTTACAATATTTTCATTAATTTTGGAAGGGGTTTGGGTTCCTATATTTTCCACAAAGATACTGAAATCTATTTTGCCGCGAAGTAGTCGTTCAGCTATAAGTTTTCTAAAATCGAGTTCTTTTTCTCGGTATAGTAGTGGAATACGGGTATTGATATCAATACTCTTGCTGTTTAGTGATTTTTATTTCTATACTTATATGTTTGTCGGTAAGTGAAATAACACTTTTTCCAAAACCCTGTCATTGATTGTATCATAACATCATAGCCTTTTATAAAAATGAGTGCAAATATACAAAATAATTAGTAATTAACAACTTTATTTTTGAATATTTTTTATGTGAGCCTTATAGGCAATTTATCCTTCGTTTAAGGTTCATTTATAGTAATGAAGCTGTCCAGAAAGTCTTTAAAAGTGCAATTACACCACCACTTTACAAAACTTTTTCGGACAGCCACGTATAGGAAGATTCTCTATCTTATTATAATTTTTCCTTTTAAAAATAACTTATCATAGAATTGTGCAAGATGATTTTTAAACCATTCTGTATAAAGTGTTGGATTCTTTTCTATATCTTTTTGATGTTTTCAGGAGTTTCCCCAACGCCAAGCGGCTACTTCTTCTTCATTTATAGCAGGAACATCATTATAATATCCTATTAAGATATGGTCAAGCTCGTGTTCTGTAAGTCCGTTATCAAAAGGGCTTTGTATATAAAAGTTAGTACATCAGTCAATTCAGTAGTAAAGCCCATTTCTTCTTGTAGTCGGCGTTTGCCTGCAGCAACAGTAGTTTCGCCTGCTCGCTGGTGGCTGCAACAGGTATTCGTCCATAGGGTAGGGAGTGGTACTTGTGAGCAGCGCGTTGTTGTAACATTACTTCACCTTTATCGTTGAGCACAAATACCGAAAAAGCCCCTATGTAGCACTGCCTTTTTGGTGTGCCTCAAGTTTGGGCATCAGCCCTATAGCATTGTCTTGCTCATCTACTAATATTACCTGCTCTTCCATTATTCTCTAATTTTTCTAATTTGCTAATTCTCTAATTTGCTAATTCTCTAATTTCTATCCGGTCTCCTTTTTCTATACCCCATTTATCAGCCAATCCTCCATTAATTTCAATACATACATTGCTGGAGCTTCTGAAGGCAATGAGGGTTTCGTCATAAGGGCGCGCATTTTTAGCGATGCTTTACCACTTTTTGCTTTTTATCTATATAGATAATATCTAATGGAATTTCTGTATTTTTCATATAGAAAGAGCGAGGTGCTTCATTCTCAAAAACAAACCACATTCCTTGTAGTGGTTCCATAGAAGAGCGGTACATCAGCCCCTACAGCGCGCTGTTCTTCGGTAGTAGCCATTTGTACATCTATTTTTGCAACAGACTATCTTTTTGTATATATAGGCTTCGGCATCTATTCTGAATACTAAGTCCTCGGTGTAATTTCTATCACTTTTTCTTTTTCTGTAAAAATAAGGCAATAAGGCAGCTACAACAGCCAAGCCTACTAATGCTAACGCTAATAATACGAAGTGTTTTCTAAAAAGTTCATTTTTACTAATTTTGAATTTTTGAATGTGATTTATGATAAGCCCTATTTAAGCCTTAACTTTCCTAAATAATAAGTAACAACCCGCAATAATAAAAGGGTATGCTGAGCCATTGTCCTGTCGAGAGTATCCCCAAAGTGTTTTCAAAAACCTCCTGACTCTCTTTACAAACTCTACCAAGAAACGTATTGTCCAAAAGCAGTACCAAGAAAAGTCCGAAGATGAAATAAGGTTGGTTGCGTTTATCTGTTTTTCCAATACACGTACCACAGCACCCAAAAATAAGCAGAAGTAACCAAAAAGCTTCATACAGCTGGGCTGGGTGTTGATAAGGTATCATTGCCAATACATCGGCGTAACGAGGGTCATCTGTAATAAGTCGGTAAGCCTCCTGAGGGTCGGTTTGCTGGGTAATTTCCATCGCTTTGCGGGTGATATAATACCACTTTGCACAAATTTCACTCCCCAGTGGGTAATCGCTTGAAACTTCTTTACCATTAATTTCTGAATTGAAAAAGTTACCAAAAACGTACAAACATTCCTCCAATTGTAATGGGTATAACTACCCTATCCAATATCCACAGCTAATATCTTTATACCTACGCACATACCACCACATTGCAATAATAATCCCCACTGCTGCCCCATGACTGGCTAATCCTGAAAAAGCCTGTAAATTCCCAGCCTCCTTCAGCTTTTTACCTTTATAGGCAGAAGATTTCTATAATATGATGCCTGAAATAATCCCAATTATAGAAAAACAATCTCCAAACGAGCTCCTACCAGCGTAGCTACAGCTGTGTAAACAAAAAGGGAGTCTAATTGTTGCAAGGTTTTTCCTTCATTGAGGTATATTTTTCTTGGTGAGATACCAGCCCAAGCTAAAGGCTATAATAAACATCAGGCTGTAATAACGAAGATGAAACCCTCCAATACTTGCAAGGATTTCATTAGAGTTCCATATAAAATTTAAAACAATCATCTATAAATTACTTTTAATTGCAAAGTACAACTTTTTAATAAATAAACAAACTTATAAATTTTACTATTAAGAATAAGTTGCGCCAATCGCTTTGTAGTGCACGCCTACTATAATGTTCTATACCTATAGGAGTTACCTTTAGTAGCCCCTCTTTATATTGCTTATAATAAGTTTTCAGTATTGTTTTTAAGCGTTCCTTGCCATTATAATCCATCAAAAACCCTGTTTGGGTTTCGTCAGTATAGGGAATTACACCCCATTCCTTTAGCATTCATAGCTATAATAGGTCCTTCGATACCATATATTCAAACAGTTTTTCCTGCTATAATGCCTCGTGTGTCTTCCGAATCTATTTCAATAAGCAATAATACTTGTGATTGTTTTTGCAAGCTAATAGCTTCCATATGAGTAATATAACCCATATTTTTGTAGTAAGCTGTTAAGCCTCTTTGGTGCAATTCTTCTTCAATTTCCTCACTTACTTTTTCCTGCAAAACAAAGCTGAAAATCATCTTTAAAACCTTCCTCTTCTACTAGCAATTCTTCCAAAACCTCCCATAACATCTTAGGATTTCTATCTGATAATAAAGAACCCTATATGCGAAAAGTAAAAATTTATCGGATAGGAGGGGTATCATTATGTTCCTCGTCATAGCCATTAGTAATCACTTCTACCTGCTTATTGGTAAGACTCTTAAAAATCTCTTTGAGTTTTAAAAGCTTGTTACAAAGCACTAAATCAGCTGTTTGTAGTACCTCTTTTCTCCCAATAATGTTGCCTCTTATCAGCCCAGTGAGTAAGTAGTAAATCTTTATAATAGCCAATAGTCGTCCAAGGGTCACGAAAATCACTAATCCATTTCAAATTGGGGAATTGTTTTTGAGATGATACCCTATCAAATGCACACTATGAGGGGCGAAGTTGTTATAATAGTATCAATACCATTATTTTTATATAAGAAGCAAGATAACGTACAGAAGGCTTTTACCCAAAACTTACGTGCATCAGGAATAAACAAGTTACCGCGTACCCATAATAACAACTTGTCTAATAAAGACACCTGCTTGCGTGGTATAATTCCGGCACTTATTTTTCTTTGTTTTCTTCTTAGAAAAAAAGCGAAGCCCATTTATAAGGTTCCCATATAGGGTGTTTTATAATTTCTATATCTGTGGGCAAATCGTTTCCTATTTCATTATCTATTATCGGATAAGTAGGATTTTTCAGGTACATATACAATAGGCTCAATCTAAAAATCCGCAAATACTTTTACAAATTTCAACCAACGCTGTACACCAGGACCTCCTGCAGGTGCCCAATAATAAGTAATAATAAGTACCTTTTTCATTCCTGTATTTTTACATAATATATATTATAGACATTTGTGGAAGAAACTTTTTATAAGCTATGATATAACTCCACTGCCTATTAATTCGTCTCCTATATACCACACGGCAAACTGTCCTTCTGTTATAGCACTTTGCATAGTTTCAAATTCTATATACAACTTTTTCTGCACCTTGATATAAAACTGCTCGTTGTAAAGGCTGGCGATAACGAATACGCACCATCACATCTTTTCGTTCGCCTACTGCCAATCGCAAGTCTGGGCGTACCCAATGCTCATCTGCCTTTTCTATACTCAAAAGCCTTTCGGTATAAGCCTCTATGCAAAATGTCCTTGCCCTACATAAATAATATTCTTTTCAATATCTGTTTCTATTACAAATAAAAGGCTCTTTTGTCCCTCCTACATTCAGTCCCTTGCGTTTGTCCTTTGGTGAAGTAATGTGCTCCTTGGTGTATCCCTACTTTTTACCATCTTTTTGGCTGATATGCAAATCGTTGTGATAAGTATTCCAACTCATCGTCATAACTCTCAAAGGTTCTTGTTACATCATAGTCCGTATAACCTTGCCATTCGTTCGGAATTTCAATAATATCTCCTTGTCGGGGCTGTAATTTTTGCTGTAAAAAAACTCTGGCAAACGTACCTTCCCCACAAAAACAAAGCCCTTGCGAGATCTTTCTTTTCAGCTGTTACAAGTTCTTGTTCCTTTGCAATAGCTCTTACTTCCTGTTTTTGTAAATCTCCTATCGGAAATAATGCCTTGCTAAGCTGCTCTTGCGATAACTGACATAAAAATACGATTGGTCTTTATTATCATCTCTGCCTGATAGCAATCGGTAGATAGTTTTTCCGTCCACCTCTACAGTTTCTTTGCGGCAATAATGTCCTCAGCCACATAGTCGGCACCCAAACTAAGTGCCAACTTCATAAATACGTCAAATTTTGTTTCTCTATTGCACAACACATCAGGATTGGGAGTTCTGCCGTGTTCGTATTCGTTAAACATATAATCTACCACACGCGCTTTGTACTCCTTGCTCATATCCACAGTTTGAAATGGAATACCTAATTTTTTTCAGCTACCAAAAGCGCATCGTTACTATCTTCCAGCCAAGGACATTCGTCCGAAATTGTAACACTATCATCGTGCCAATTCTTCATAAAGAGTCCTATCACTTCATAACCTTGTTCTTTTTAGCAGATAAGCAGCTACACTACTATCCACCCCTCCACTTAATCCTACTACTACTCTTTTTCATTTTTATGTTTTTCCTCTTGTAATATATATTACCGAAAAATGTTACTAACAACAAAAGCTATCAGCGGATAAGTCAATACTTTCACCCGCCACGCTGTAAGTTCTTCGGTCACTTTTTCTTTATTCAGTAATGCCAATTGCACTTTTTATTGCGCAATACCAAAAAGTCAGTATCGTCCATCAAATAGTTCAATGTATTTTTGCAAAAAGCCTTGTTGTCATAAAAATTTCTGTGTCCATTTGTCCAATCCCAATTCTAATGGCATATGGCTCTGTCCATCTATATCATTCTTAATAATATCACCATCAGCTACCACAGCCATTTTGGTAGGAACACTCTTTTCTGCTTTTTCCTTTACCTGTTCTGTCGGACGTATTCTATCCTTGTATGCCGAATTGAACTCTCCTTCCAATAGCACTGCCAGTGGTATATTACCTCGTTTATAGGCATTTTTTATCCATCTTGTCAGGTGATATTTGCATCGTAATCTCACGGGCGTACCATCTGCTTTTGAAATAGGCGAGCTGCGCAATAGTACTGTTTTCTTTACTCCGTTTCGCAAAGTATCTATGCTATTAGCAAATTGTAATCGTACGGCATCTAAGTGATTGTTAATAAGGTGATTGTTATCTGATAACACTAAGGGCGAATACACCCACGGCAAAGGCATATAACGAGTTGCCGACCCCTCGCCTGTTGCTACCATTATTTCAGAAAAGTACAAATCGTTTATCAGTGTGTAGTTAATGCGAAAAACCATATTGGAAAAACATATCTGTAAGGTTCAAATCCCGCAGGCATTGCCATTGCTTTTCCACCCATTTTATACAAATCGTCCAACGATATATCCACATTATCAACCAGCCATAGCACTCGCCCACCTTGCATTATATATTGGTCTATTACCTGTTTTTCTATGTCTGTAAAGGTTTTGTTGGTTTAGCTACCAATAGCACATCAAAGGTTTAAGCTCTTGCAAAGTTTTCTGGGCATTCGTAGCTACCGAATCAAGTGTAAAAGGAGCTATAAAGTAATAGTCCTGAGCTGTTTTCATCAGCTATATATATATCATCAAGCGTACCATTGCTTTTTCAATACAGCTATTTTTCTTCTTTTCCAATATCATCTTGTTCAGCGCATCGGTAAAGTTATATTCCAATCGTTGAACCGAATTTTTTGTACTCGTTCTTGGTCATTTGTCCCCAATTTATTCACAAATAAGGGCACTCGCTCGCTCTTTTGCCATCACTTATCATTGCCCAAGGAAAAATATAAGCTACCGATGATTTTCCTGCCTCTGTTTGTGCTATTTGTAGCGGCGTGAGCCCATAGCTCATCATTTCTTGCAGTACTTTATTGGTGTCCTCCTCCCCTTTCATAGGGGTTAATATAATTGATGATAAGATGGCTATTTTGTGCTGCATATTCGTCTAAGAGCTGCATCGTTTCCACCTGTAGTTTCCTAAACTCTGTAGGAATATCTCCGTTTAGTAATACATCTATTTGTAAGGGGTAATTTATTTTTAGCAAGCGTTTGAGTGTTACTCCGATAAGGTATAACGTTTATCTTGTGTGAGGTCTATACGCATATGCCACTGCTGTGCCATTATGTTTATCAGCCATAAAAATTAAGAGAGCACCCCCTACCCTACTGGCTGTGTGATTTAGTATCTTTTTCATCGTTTGTAAGCTTTAAGAGATAAGGTTGTTATATAATTGAAAAACAAGATAATAGATATAAAATACACAAGGTTTTTCGTATCCAATACTCCCCTACTAATAGCGTCAAAAATGAGGCTGAAAACCAAAACCATTATAGCTATAACCATCAGGTGCTATAAAAGCGATAAGCTGGTCAAGCCCAAAGAACAAGAAAAAACACAAAAAGCTGCCAATACAAACGATATAATCTGGTTACTACTTACCGATGAAGCCTCATAGCCCCACAGCAGCAAAAAGTAGCTACCAGCAAAAACAAGGCAATATAAGAACCTACAATACCCGCTATATCCAAATTCCCTGTGGTATTACCCAATACCCACAGCATATAAACAGTATATTACTGAAGGTAAAAGAATGACAAATAGCAAAAAAATAGTATGCCCAAATACTTCCCCAATACTATATGCCATACACTGATAGGTTTAGTAAATAGCAAGGTAAAGCATTCCACTTCTTTTTCTTCCGAGATACTCCTCATTGTAAGTGCGGGTACTAAAAATACAAATACCCACGATGAGAGCTTAAAAAGGTAATAAATCAGCAAATCCTGCGTTGAAGATGTTGTAATCTGTTTTTAAAAACAGTAAGAAAAAAAGCCCATTGAGTAGTATAAACAAACTTATAATGGTAAATCCTATAGGAGATGTAAAAATAACGAATCTCTTTTTAAATAGTGCGTACATTTTTTAAAGAAACAATAAGTGTAATGGCTTGCAAAGGAAGCCCAAACCATTCCGAAATACTAATATTCGTAAGAATACCGTGATAAGAATAAAGCCCATTCCTAAAGCCTTTATCTATCTGAAGCATATTTTTCTATACCCCCTTCCTCCCCTATTTTCAGTAAGTAGAAGTAAGTAAGTTACTAAGCGATAAAGATGCCGTACGGGCATAACGCGAAGGTAAGTTTGGCACACCGTAATGCACCACATTATGTAGTACAAAAGTAGGTTCTGCAAAAGTCGTAAGCCTGCTGGTTTCACACACCCTCCCATTGCAATACAAGCATCTACAATTACCGAACCGCGCTTCATTAGTTGTACCATATCTTCCGTAATTACAATGGGCGACCTGCATTCGCCCAACACTGCCCCTATCACTACATTACAGCGCATCAAGGCTTTACGCAGTAGTTTAGGTTGCATTGTTGATGTATATACAGAAATAGGCAATCGTTCTCTCAAAAGCTCGCAAAGCCGTAAGCGAACGCCCAAAAATCTTTACATTTGCCCCTCAAGCCTATAGCAGCTTTAGCTGCAGCTTCAGTTACACTATTAGCACTCAAAAGCACCACTTCTATAGGCGGAACTCCTGTAATATTGCCAAACAACCATTTTCCGTTCTCAGCTACCAATTCTGCTGCCGTAAGTACCGAAGCCACCCCCACTATTTCGTCTATTGACTGGCTCACAGGGGTATTGCCTTCATCATCTTGTATATATTCAAAGGCTAAAAGCTGTGATATGTTTTTTATCGATAAGCGTTTCAAAATATGCCTTGTCTTGAGTATTAAGTTGCAATGCCGAGATTAGCACACTATTAGGGACGAAAATAAACCAATTCCTCCTGAGAAGGTGGCGTTATTTTTAGCACTATAGGACAAGCAAAAACCTCTTCATTACTATAGACTATTTCAGCCCCCACCTCACTATATTCTATATCTTTAAAGTTAGCCCCCTCACCAGCACCCGTTTCTATAACCAATTGGTGCCCATTGGCAACAAGCACAGCCACATCATCCGGCGACAAGCATATGCGGTGCTCCTGATAAGTATGCTCCTTAGAATACCTATCCGCAAAGCACTTTGCTGAGTAGCAATAGCCAATCGCTCTTCTTGTGGTATAAGTTGTGTTAATTGATGTTTCATCAGTCGGAAAATTTAGTTTCCAAATCGCTCACATATTTTTTTAAACTCACGGTCTGTTTCTATAAGGTTTTCCACCGTTTTGCAAGCGTATAATACTGTAGCGTGGTCGCGCTGTCCTATTTGGCTACCAATGGTCGACAAAAGAATTTTTGGTGTATTTCTTAGAAAAATACATCGCCAGCTGCCTCGCTTGCACCACATTGCGTTTGCGCGTTTTAGAGTGTAGTTCATCTATCTCCAAATTGAAATAATCAACAATGATTTTTGTATATGATCTATCGTCAAATCATTCTTTTTATTCTTTACCGATTTTTTTCTATAATACTTTGGGCAAGCTCTATAGAGTATTCTTTGCGGTTAAACGCCGCTTGGGCAATAAGCGAGTTGCTCACCCCTTCCAGCTCACGTATGTTAGTGCGTATATTTTTCAGCCAAATAAGCAATAATATCGTCACCACATTAGCCCCATCATTGTAGAATTTATTTTTAAGATTTGATAACGCATATCATAGTCAGGAGCTTGTAATTCAGCAGGTAACCCCCATTTAAAAACGAGATAACAAGCGTTGTTCTATATCAAATAAATCAACAGGAGCTTTGTCCGAGGTAAGAACTATCTGTTTATTGTTTTGTTGCAAATGATTGAATATATGAAAGAAAGCATCTTGCGTTTTTCACTTTGCCCGAAAAGAAACTGAATATCATCTACTATTAGTACATCTATAAGTTGATAAAAATGAATAAAAATCATTCAGCGAACTTCTTTCTTTATCTTTTGAAGCACTAATAAATTGTTGGGTAAATTTCTCTGCAGATACGTACAACACCTTCTTATGAGAAACTTCTCTTTGATATCCACCCCTATAGCGTGTACCAAATGTGTTTTTCCCAAACCTACGCCTCCAAAAATAAAAAAGCGGATTAAATGCCGTACCTCCAGGTTTTATTAGCTACAGCCATACCTGCCGAACGCGCCAATCGGTTAGAGGTACCCTCTACAAAAATTATCAAAGTTTTGATGCAAGTTCAGCTGAGGGTCTATCGTAATTTCGCGTATACCAGGTATCACAAAAAGGATTCCTCATCTCAGGGTTTTTCCCTTCAATGGGCATATTCACATTCTGTTTGGGCAATTCAGGACGATTAATGCTTGGCAATTGCTCCCTGCTCACAGGAGTATCTATAATATATACCAAGCAGAGCTCCTTCCCCAAGAGCACGTTTCATAGCCGAACCGATAAAGAAAGATAATTCTCTTCCAGCCACTCCATTATATACATACTCTTTACCTTTATCTTCAGCTTATTACCATCTAAGTCAATAGGCTCTATAGGAGCAAACCACGTGTTAAATGGTTTGCTCATCTATATTGTCTTTTATAAATTCCAGACAGTTATTCCATACTTTTTAGCTGCTTCTTCCATAAAAATAGGTATTCTTTTGAGCTCCTCAGTATCCTAATATTTTTGATTATTAGATTTTTACTAATTTTGCCCCTATAAATGGTGTTGTTATTTCAGTCAGCAAAATTGTGAATAATTTTCTGAATATATATTTAACACTTGTTTTATACTTTTCTTTTTCGTATGAGGTCGCTGATTTATAATGAATCGTATTTTTATCTATCTATATATGAACAACTTATATTTTGACTATGCTTTGCGCACCGCTATGCCGAAACCGACCAAATGGGCGTGGTGTATTACAGTAATTACCCTCAGTATTTAGAAATTGGGCGTGTAGAATGGCTCCGTTCCATCGGCTTTCACTTACAAAACTATGGAAGAAGAAGGCATCATTATGCCCGTAGTATCCCTACAAAATCCAATACAAAAACCAGCTCTTTACGATGAGCTTATCACAATTCGTACAATACTGAAAAATATGCCCTCCTCAAAAAAAATAGAATTTGATTACGAACTTTTTCAACGAAAAGGCGAGCTTTTATCTACAGCCAATACTATCTTAGTATTCGTAAACGCCCAAACTTGGCGACCTACACGCTGCCCCGATAAAAATATTGAGACCTCATCAAAATTTAAAAAGTGAAAATCAATAACTTATCACTGCACCATACCACACACTTTGGCAAACTCCAAGAGTTTGCCAAAGTTAATCTCTGATAATCAATCTCTTTCATTCACATTGCAGGGGCGATTGGCAAATCGCCCTCACAAAAAGATTGGTACAAATAGTGCCGCTGTTTAATTTAAAATTAACGGTAATTCTTTATCAAATTCTTTACCAATAACACTACTTTTAGGCATCGCTATAGTAGCAGCATTTAGCACCCTCTTCGTGTGAAATGTCAGGAGATATTTCAGGTCCTCCCAAATCAGTAATTACCGAGAGAGCGCATACCTCCATCTGTTGGTGGCGTGCTACAATCACTTCAGGCACAGTACTCATACCTACAGCGTCACCACCCAATACACGTACCATACCGTATTCAGCAGGCGTTTCAAACGAAGGACCCTGTAAACCTACATACACCCCTTTTTGTACTTTGATGTTGTTCTCTTTGGCAATCTTTTCCAATTCAGCTATCATCGCCAAATCATAAGGCTTGCTCATATCTGAAAGCGCACCCTCAAAAGTGGTCTAAATTCTTACCTCTCAAAGGATGTTCAGGAAACATATTAATGTGATCCCTGATAATCATCACGTCCCCTATTGAAAAAAATTAGGATTTACCCCCTGAAGCATTAGAAAGTATCAAGCGTTTTAATACCCAACTGACGAAACACTCTTATAGGAAAAGTAACCTCTTGCATAGAGTAACCCTCGTAGTAATGCACACGCCCTGCCATCATCAGCACATACCTATTCTCAATCTTGCCATAAATCAGTTTCCCTTTGTGCCCCTCTACAGTCGATTTAGGAAAGTTAGGAATATTCTGATATTTAATTTCTGATATCACCTCTACTTCATCTTCCAACTTACTAAGCCCAGAACCCAAAATAATAGCAAATTCAGGGAGTATGCTCCGGAATATACGACTGTATAATACGAGCCGTTTCATTAATTTTATCGTAATACTGTTGCATAACTTTTATTATATCAATATGTTATTTGTCAATTTATAAACATGCTTACTCGCCAATTATTTAAAAACTTGTTACACCAAATTTAGCCGCTTCAGCCCTTGCTTTAGGGTACTAAAGCTTGTCAAATTCTTAATGCGAGATTCATTAGAAGGGTGAGTACTGAGCAACGAAGAACTCGAACCTCCACCACTTTTTAGCACTCATACGTTTCCACAATTCAGGTGCTTCCGATGGGTCATAGCCCGCAATTGCCATAATTTGAATACCTATTGCATCTGCTTCCGTTTCATTAGAACGACTAAAAGGCAACATCACACCCAAATTAGAACCTAAACCATAAGCAAGCATAAACTGCTCAGTGTATTTAGCATAGTCGCTAGATTGCAAAGCAATTGCTCCCAACATAAGCTCCTATTTGTTGCAAGGTAGAAGCACTCATACGTTGTGCCCCGTGGTCAGCAAAGCGTGCGCCACCTCGTGCCCCATTACTACCGCCAGTCCCGTTTCGCTTTGGGTAATAGGGCAAAATCCCGTATAAAACCACAATTTTACCTGCAGGCATACACCACGCATTCACTTCAGGGACTATCCACCAAGTGGTATTCCCAGCGATAATCATCTAAATAATGAGGATAACCATTGGTATCGAGCCATAGTTTAGCCGCTTTAGCAATACGTTCACCACACGCTTCACCATTGCTGCGTCTTTTGTATTACTAATAACCTTATTTTTCGTTTAAAAAGTAGAATACTGACTAAATGCCATTGGAAAAACCTTACTATGAGGCATAAAATTCAATGTACTTTTTACCCGTAAAAAGGATTAGTTTTACAAGCCGATAGTATAAGCAAAGATGTAATAATAATTATTTTTCATCATTAATTGTTATCTATATTTTGAGGGCAAAGATACAAAAATAATTTTTGAATTCTAAATTCTAAATTCTGAAATTTTTTTGTTAATTATTTACTCCATTCATCTCCCGATATCTTCTCCCTTAGCTCCCTCCTATTCACCTCATAGCTTCAGCGAAGGAAAGTCGGCGAGCTGGCACAGCCGAGGATGTGACGAAGGATGAGCGAAGGAAAGTCCGCAGCTGGCGCAGCGGTATGTGACGAAGGATGAGCGAAGGATAAGCGAAGGAAAGTCCGCGAGCTGGCGCAGCGGGTATGTGACTACGAACCTACTCTCCCTTACCTTAAAATTAAAATTTATCAAAATTTTTGGCTGTTACAAAAATAATTATTACATTTGCCACGTCAAAAGAAAAACAGCATTAAAAATTTTAACAAAGAACCATATGAAAAATTACTGTAATGGCTGCAGCTCTCTTGGTATCAGTAACAGCTGTAGCTCAAAAAGGAACTAAAAAGTTGAAAAACAAATCAGTAAAGGCGACCTTAACGGTGCTAAAGAAGCCCTAAAAGCTCTGAAAAATGGCGTAGAAGGTGCTGAGATTTGCTGCTCAATACTACTTTTTAGAAAGGTAAAAACAAACTTAGAGTTTGCATATTAGTACTTTGCCCTCTCTACAAGCTACTGTAGATGCCTTCAACAAAGTAAAAAGAGTTAGAAAAACGGCAAACAAAAATATACCTCACAAATCATCATCTCTCACCGATGGAAACTGCTGAAAATAGCCTACAAAAAGGCTTTGAAGACTATAGCGAACACAAAAATTACAAAAATGCAGCTATTGCCTTTTGAACAATTTTTATCGCCTAAAAAAACGACACCGTTTTCCTATACAATGCTGCAACTTCAGCTTATCAAGACAAAGACCTTGGCAAAGCAGTAAAAACTTTTTGAAGAACTCAAAAATATTGGCTATGATGGTGCCGAAACTCTATTTTTAGCAACCAATAAACAAACTAAAAAGAGGAAACTTTCACCGATAAAAACCAACGCGATTTAATGATTAAAGCGGGTACTCACGAAAAACCTCGTACCGAAAGAACTCCGTCTAAACGTGCCGATATTGTCAAATATATAGGGAGCTATTTACGTAGAGCAAGGTAAAAACGGACAAGCTATAAAAGCTTTTTGAAGATGCCCGAAAAATGTATCCTAAAGATGCCAATATCATCTTGCAAGAAGCTTACATATACCACCAGTTAGACAACAAAAAGAAAAATTCAAAAGAACTGATGCAAGAACTATCCGTTTAGAGCCTAATAATGCTGATTTGCACTTCAATATTGGTGTTATCAATATGCAACAAGATAACATTGCTGAAGCTCGTAAATCTTTTGAACAAGCTCTAAAATTGAAACCTAACTATGCCGAAGCTGCTATCAATATTTCAACTTCTTATATCAATGAAGGAAATGCACTTATTTCACAAATGAACGCTTTAGGCAATACCAAAAGCCGACACCGCTAAATTTGACGAATTAAGAGAACTAAAAGACAATTTGTTCAGTGCAAGTGTATTAGAGGATTTTATCAAAGCTAATGGTAATAATACCAATATATTAGAACAGTTGAAGAATATTTATACAGCCTTGAGCGTACTGCCAACTTCCAACGTGTTAAAAATTATTAGGAGAATAATCAATACTTGATTTATCTATAACCCCAACTTTGCCAAAGATGCACCCAATAGTGAGCTTTGGCAAAGTTTCAATAATCGCAAGTAAAGTGCGTTATTTTTATAGAATTTTTCATATAACGGTAAAAAGACCTATCACGGGTGGCAACGACAACCAAAGGCTATTACAGTACAAAAGTGTTAGAAAATGTGCTATCTACCCTACTACGCGAAACGGTGAGTGTAGTGGCTGCTAGGGCGCACCGATAGCGGCGTACACGCCACTCAAATGTTTGCTCACTTCAATACCAACTACCTATCCCAGAACTATTGGTACATAAACTAAACGCTTTTTGCCTAAAGATATCGCTGTAAAAGCTGTTTATAAAGTACAGCCTCAAGCACACGCTAGGTTTGATGCACCCTAAAGCGTACTTATCAATACCATATAGCTACAGAAAAAGGAGGTTTTTCTCTATGATTACGCTATGCAACTTACACTTCCACTGAACGTAGCTACAATGAATGAAGCTTGTCAAATACTACTTGACCATACAGATTTTTGAATGCTTTTCTAAAACCCATACTGATGTAAAAACATTTCTTTTGCAATATTTACGAGGCTCATTGGCAACAAGCCTCCCAAGAGCTCATTTTACAATCTCGGCAAATCGTTTTTGCGCAATATGGTACGGAGCATAGTAGGAACCCTTATAAATGTAGGGATTGAAAAAGCTTTCCTTACTGGTTTTGAGAATATTATCCTAAGCAAGAAACGTAGTAACGCAGGAGCTTCTGTGCCTGCCTGCGGACTTTTTCTTACCGAGTATGTTATGAACCTTCTATATTTTTAGAAAAAGTAAGCTAAGTATTGCAACATTCAATATAAATGTTTATCTTTGCAAACTTTTAATTGAGAAACTAACAAAAATGAAATATTTACAACACCGATACGTAAAAGATAATTGTAGCAGCTTTAATTGTTTTATGGGCTGTATATCAGTTTGTTCAAGGAAAAATAGGCAATGGTATTGCCCTAACACTCTTAACCGTATTTCCTGTTTTGCTCTATTTTCGCAATGAATTTTTTTATTGCTCACCTTTTTCGCAATTGCGCAAGCAAGAAATATGGAAGAGTATGGAAAAAAATGGTTAGGAAAAGATAGTACATCCTGAAACTGCTTTATTGCGCAAACAACAAGGGTATTACAACTATATGTATGGCATTATCTATTCACGTAAAAAAACCTTACTCAAGCTGAAAAAGTATTTCCGTAAAGCCTTACAATTAGGGCTTACTATGGATTATGATGTTGCGATGACAAAACTAAGCCTTGCAGGCATAATGATACAAAAGCGCAAAAAAACGTGAAGCCCAAGAGCTCCTTGCCGATGCTAAAAAGCTTGACAAACAAAATATGATGACAGAACACATCAAAATGATGCAACAACAACTGAAAAAGATTTAAAGTGAAAAAGCTGCCTTTGTAAATTTAGAGCAGCTTTTTATTACAACATTTTTATCATTAACCATTTGCTATTAATCATTATTAAAAACATTCATCAATGAATAAAAAAATAATTATCTTTGCTTTTTGATAGCAATATTTACTATAGCTTGTAATGATGGTGATTTGGAAGTAGAAACGATTTCATTTGAAAAATAATGATGTGCTTTCTTGTAAGGCTAATGATACTACAGCTACTTTTTTTATTTAAAAGTAAATCAAAAACAAGCTCTCATACTTAAGCTCCCTACAAACGTATTAGAAAAACAAAGCCAAAACCATTACAGGAGCCATTCCTAGTAGTTATAAGGTAGTTTATCGCACCTATTCTGATAATGTAAGTAGTAGTTATTTTTTTGTAGCGACTACCCTCCTGCACAGCCTACAGTAGTAAGCGAGGTACAGGCTACTGGGGGCACGGTATCTATCACTACACAAGCTATTTACGATAAAATACACACCAATTACTGCGCTATGATCACCTTATCCGCATTTCCGATTTGGTGTTGGTAAATAAAGGAAATAAATTAGTAGATTCTAACTTTATTTTTGGTACCTATCAAACAAATCGCCGCTCAAAAATAGGCAATTATAACTTTATATTTTTGTAGATAATGAATCAGTTTATAGTATCAGCTCGCAAATACCAGTCCACAATCTTTCCGCGATGTGGTGGGGCAGCAAGCTATTACCAATACCCTACAGAATGCCATTGAGAATAACCATTTGGCACAAGCACTGCTTTTTACGGGACCTCGTGGTGTTGGAAAGACTACTTGTGCTCGTATTTTTAGCTAAAAAAATAAACGAACAAACATCAGGCGAAACTAATGATGACGACTTTGCCTTCAACGTATTCGAGCTCGATGCGGCTCAAATAATAGTGTAGATGATATTCGTAATCTTATAGACCAAGTACGTATTCCACCACAAGTGGGCAAATATAAAGTATATATTATAGATGAGGTACATATGCTTTCCAATCAGGCATTTAATGCCTTTTTTGAAAAACATTAGAAGAACCTCAAAAACACGCTATCTTTATCTTAGCTACTACCGAAAAAGCATAAAATTATCCCCACTATATTATCGCGTTGCCAAATATTCGACTTTAAGCGTATCACACTAAATGACACTCGTGAATACTTAAAAATATATAGCTGAACAACAAGGTATTACTGCTGAAGATGAGGCTTTACAAATCATCGCTCAAAAAGCCGATGGAGCAATGCGTGATGCACTCTCTATTTTTTTGATCGTGTAGTGAGCTTCTCAGGAAACCATATCAGTAGACAAGCTACTTCTGAAATACTGAGATGTACTTGATTATGAAACCTATTTCAAAAGTAACCGACCTTATCCTAAACAACAAACTGCCAGAGTTACTTCTATCTTTTAATGATATTATTGCACAAGGATTTGATGGAAATCACTTTATAGCAGGATTGGCGAGCCATTTTTAGAGATTTAATGGTATGTAAAAACCCTGCAACTATTCAGCTAATGGAGGTGGGTGAAGAAACACAAAAAAATATAGTGAACAAAGTGCTCGTGCTGCAGTACCTTTCCTAATGGAGGCTATCAATATTGCTAATGATACTGACTTGAAGTATCGTACCAGCAAAAACCAGCGTTTGTTAGTAGAAATCGCTCTAATGCAGCTCGCTTCTTTAACGCTTTGAAGGTGATATGATGGACGCTTCATAATTCCCGCTTATATATACAATGGGCAAAACACCACCAACTCCTGCTACACAAGAACAAGTACAAGTTACTACCCAGCAGACTACTACACCACAATTTACTACCACCAATGCTGTTGCTCCCAATATACCTACTATTAGCAAAGCACAGCGTTCTAATGTAGTATCAGGTTTATCTATTAAAAGTGTATTTTTAAAGAGCGAACACCAGAAAAAAATACACAAGAAGTGGTAATAGACCCCAATTCGCTACCACGTGAACCGTTTTAGCGAAGAAAATTTTTATAAACATTGGGAGACTTACCAGCAAAATTTACTGAATAAGGGCGAACGTATACAAGCTTCAATCCTGAAAATAGCTCAATTACACCTCGAAGGAACGGTTATAAAATTGGAAGTATCTACAGAAGCTGCTAAAAATGAGATTTTAACGATGGAAACACATTTATTAGGGTACCTTCATAGATTGTTAAGAAATTACGATTTGCGATTAGAAATAGATGTAAATGAAGAATTAGCATACTGATAACCCCCAGAGGAAAAATATAGTAAATTATTAGAGGAAAATCCTAACTTACAATTGTTTAGGAATGTTTTTCACTAAGCATTGGCAGATAAAAATTTAGAAACACAACTTATCTAAATTTCACTACCTTTGCAATCTCACTTTTTAAACAAAAAAATGTACTTAATCTTCGATACCGAGACTACGGGCTTGCCCCGTAATTATAAAAGCACCTATTACTGATAGTGCCAATTGGCTCGTGCCGTGCAGATAGCGTGGCAGTTGCACGACCAGTGGGGTAACCTTATAGAACATCAAGACTTCTTAATTGCCCCTGATGGTTTTTGATATACCTTATGATGCCGAAAAAGTACACGGCATCTCTACTAAATTAGCCGAAACGCAGGGGTGCCTATTGCTGAGGTTTTTGCTGCCTTCAATCAAGCACTAAGTAAAACCCAATATGTAGTGGGACAAAAATATTGGCTTCGATATTAATATTATGGGAGCTGAGTTCTATCGTTATGGAGTGGAAAGTCCGCTTACTACGATGCCCGTGTTAGATACTTGTACAGAGACGACTGCCAACCTCTGCCAAATAGCAGGGGAAAAGGAGAGCGCTATAAGTTACCTACCCTTACCGAGTTACATTCTTTTCTCTTTGGCATTCCTTTTTCGGAAGCACATAATGCCACTGCCGATGTTGAGGCTACCGCACGCTGTTTCTTCGAACTTATAAGGCGCGGCGATGGCTTTTGCTGCTGGTACTTTCACCCCCGATTATCTGCGGGAGTTTCAATCACATCACAAAGCCCCCATTCAGCCTATGAGGCTTACAACACGTAAATCTCAAAGATGCTTCAGAAGCACTGCGCAGCAAAGGTGACTCCCCGAAATAACCGCTTCCGAAGAAGAGATAGCACTGCTACAAACAGCTGCTTTTGCACCTACATAATCACACCCAATACTCTATTTTACAGTCTACTACAGCCATAAGTGATTTGGTAAAAATTACAGCCCAGAGAAAATGCCCGCTGTAGCTCTCACCGATAGCGGTAATATGATGGCTGCTTTCCACTTCGTGCAAAAGTACAAAAACACAATAAAGAGGCAGAGTCTAAAAACAAAGAAGCTGAAGAAAAAGGAGGACTCCTACCGAGACCATTGTCAAACCCATTATAGGCTGTGAGTTCAATATTTGTGAAAATCACTTAGATAGAAGCCATCAAGATAATGGTTACCAAGTTGTTATATTAGCTAAAAACAAAGAAGGCTATCAAAATCTTATCAAAATGGCTTCAATAGCTTCCACTAAAGGGATTTTATTACGTCCCTCGTATCGATAAAAGCAATTGTAGCTGAGTATAAAAAAACGATTTGATAGTGCTTTCAGGTGGTATTAATGGTGAAATTCCTTCCAAAATACTCAATATAGGTACTAAAGCAAGCCGAAGAAGCACTACTGTGGTGGAAAGATCTCTTTGGTGAAGATTTTTATTTAGAACTAATGCGACACGGGCAACAGGAAGAAGACCACATAAACAGCGTATTGGTGAGATTCTCTAAAAACACCAAATAAAGTTAGTTGCCACCAACAACACCTTCTACATCCATAAAAAGATGCTAGTGCCCACGATATTTTGCTATGTGTGAAAAGACGGCGAGAAGCAGAAAACCCCTATAGGTCGCGGGCGTGGTTATCGCTTCGGTATGCCCTAATGACGAATATTACTTCAAAACAAGTGCTGAGATGAAGGCACTTTTTCAAAAGATATACCGCAAGCCATACTCAATATTCAAGAAATTATCGAAAAGGTAACACCCTATGGTTTGGCACGTGATATACTCTTGCCTAAAATTTGATATTCGGAACCTTTTCAGGTAGCAGACGACCCCACAGGTAAGAAGGTGAAAATAATTATCTACGCCATTTTAACCTACGAGGGTGCTAAACGCAAATATCCTGAAATTACCGATGAATACGCGAGCGATTAGATTTTTGAACTTTCTATTATTGAAAAACAGGCTACCCTGGTTGTTTCTTGATAGTACAAGATTTTTATTGCAGCAGCGCAAAATGGGCGTGTCGGTAGGTCCCAGTCGTGGGTCGGCAGCAGGGTCGGCAGTAGCCTATTGTTTGGATATTACCAATATGGATCCTATAAAGTACGACCTGCTATTTGAGCGTTTCCTCAATCCAGACCGTGTGTCGATGCCCGATATCGATATAGATTTTGAAGATTCTGGTAGGCAAGATGTTATCAACTACGTGATTGGTAAATACGGCGAAAGCCAAGTAGCACGTATCATCACTTATGGTAAGATGGCTGCCAAATCAGCAATTAAAGATACTGCCCGCGTATTAGATGTGCCGCTGCAAGAATCAAACCGATTAGCAGCCTTGGTACCTTCAAAAACCACCCGGACTTTCATTGAAAAACTTTTCAAATGGAATGACAAAGAGCTACGCGAAAAGGTACGCAGCGAAGAGCTTCCTAAAAGTAGACGAGCTCAAACAACTCTTGGCGAGGCGAGAGGCGATGTGAGAGCAACCAAACCATTCAGCAAGCTAATATTATTGAAGGCTCCGTGCGCAACACCGGTATCCACGCCTGTGGGGTGATTATTACCCCGATGATATTACCAACTTCGTGCCTGTAGCCTTAGCCAAAGATTCCGACCTATTCGTTACCCAGTTCGATAACTCGGTAGTAGAAAGTGCTGGTTTTGCTGAAAATGGACTTTTTGGGGCTCAGTACCCTTACCCTTATCAAAGATACGATTGAGAATATCAAGCAAAGACACAGCATCGAGCTTGATGCTGAAGCCTTTCCTTAGATGATAAAAACATACGAACTCTTTCAGCGAGGCGAAACAGTAGGTATATTCAATACGAGGTCCACAGGTATGCAAAAATATATGCGAGCTTAAGCCCACTGTTTTTGCCGATTTGATAGCAATGAATGCCCTCTATCGTCCAGGACCTTTAGAGTACATACCAAGTTTTATCCGCCGTAAGCACGGCATTGAACCTATAGAATACGACTTGCCCGATATGAAAGAGTATCTGGAAGAAACCTATGGTATTACTGTATATCAGGAGCAGGTAATGTTGCTATCGCAGAAGTTAGCTAGCTTTACCAAAAGGCGAAAGCCGATATGCTCCGTAAGGCAATGGGTAAAAAGCAAATAGCCGTGCTGGAAAAGATGAGAACCTAAGTTCATCACACAAGCGTCAGAACGCGGGCACGATAGTAAGAAATTAGAAAAAAATATGGGCAGACTGGGAGAAGTTTGCTGCCTATGCCTTCAACAAATCGCACTCCACCTGCTATGCGTGGGTAGGGCTATCAAACGGCTTATCTCAAAGCCAACTACCCTGCCGAGTATATGGCTGCCGTACTTTCTAACAATATGGGCGACATCAAAACCATTACTTTTTCCTTGAAGAGTGCCATCGTATGGGAGTAAAGGTATTACCTCCTGATGTAAATGAATCGTTATATAAATTCGCAGTCAACAAAAAAATGGCGATATACGCTTTGGTATGGGTGCCGTAAAAGGAGTAGGAAAAAGCTGCTGTAGATACGATTGTAGAAAACCGACAAGAACGCCCCTATAGCTCCATTTTTGACTTGGCTAAGCGAGTAGATTATAAGAATATCAACAAAAAAAGCCTTTGGAGTATCGCCTGTAGCGGGAGGTTTTGATTCCTTTGCCAATAGCCACCGCGCTCAGTACTTTTTATGCCGAAGCTGATGGTATACCCTTCATAGAAAAAGCCATACGTTTTGGTAATAAATATCAAGAAAGTAAAAACTCTGCTCAGATGAGTTTGTTTTGGAGGAATAGACAAGCCGAAATAGCCCGAACCTACCCTACCCAAGTGCGAGTCGTGGGGCAGTATAGAGCAGCTACGCCGCGAAAAAAAGAAGTTGTAGGTATCTATATTTCAGGACACCCCTTAGACGACTTCAAGCATACTATCCGCTATTTTTGCAATATAGGCTTGGCACAACTCAAAGTCTTACCCCCTTCATGGGACGCAGAATCAGCGTGGCAGGAATGGTAACCGAGTACAACATCGCACTAGCAAAAAAATGGTAAAAGGCTTCGGTTTCTTTACCCTTGAGGACTATGACGGTTCTTATGAGTTTAGAATCTTTGATAAAGATTATTTAGAGTACCAACGCTATATGGTGCCCAGTGCGTTTTTGTATATCAAGTTTAGAGTTGTAGAAGGCTATATCAATAAAGAAACCCAGCAACGAGGCGAACCTCGTATGCAGTTCGATGCAAAGTAATGCAGTTGCCCGATGTACTTTCTCAACTCTCTAAAAAGATAACCTTACATCTCAATATACAAGATATAACCCCCGATTTGGTACAAAACTACAAAAACTGATAGATAAACACAAAGGTAACCAGTCTATTTACTTTATGGTACATAGCAATACCGAGAATATCCACCTAAATATGGAAAAATGCAGCCCTAAAAGTAGCAATTACCAAAAGAGTTTTTAGGTGATTTAGACAATTTTATGGTTACTTATAACCTCAACGACCTCCGTTTTAGAGCCAAAAACAACTACTGAAGTAAAAAGAAGACTCCCAAGACGAAGACAGAAGAATCTATTGAAGAAATGACACTATTAGATGATTAACTAATGTAATTATCTCATCATTTGTATATGGGCTATCCAAAAGTTAAAAACTTTTTGGTAGCCCTTTTCTATAGATTAAACTATAAAAAATCTTTTTATTTCTATTTCTTTTTGTTTTTCGTTATTATTTCTATCTTTGCGCCGAAAATTAATAATTCTCAAAACGATATGTATGAAAGTGCTAAATGAACGCCAAGCAAAAGATTCTAGAAAGTTTAGAAACTAAAAGATACATCAGCGTTAGCGAGCTGAGTGATAGACTTAAAGTATCGGTTGTAACCATTAGAAAAGACCTCACTCTTTTTAGAAGAGGAAGGTTATTTGCATCGCACTCATGGAGGTGCAAGCAAACAAATGCGCTACGTTTTTTGACCAAACGGTTAGTGAAAAAGAAACACTAAATGTAGAGGAAAAAGCCGTATTATTACAAAGGCTTTAGATTATATCAAAGAGAATGAGTTTATCATTCTATCATCGGGCTCTACAGCACACTTATTGGCTCAAAAACTCTTCGGGCTGCGCAACCTTACCGTACTAACTCCTTCGTTGCGTGTAGCTCTAGAGGTATGCAAAAACCCCAATGTCAATACTATTCACTTAGGGGAAGTACGTAAAAACTCAACCTCAACAGTAGGTGTATTAGCAGAAGAAACTCTTAATAATTTTTTTCCTGCACTACCCTATTCTTAGGTATTGAAGGCATCGACTTAGACTATGGTTTAAAGCTCTACCAACGTGGGTGAAACACACCTAAATCGCAAAAATGATTGAACGAGTAGATAAAACTATCGTCCTTGCCGACTCTTCAAAGATACACAAAGCGCGGCTTTGGATTTATCTGTTATGTAGAAAAAAATAGATATGCTTATAACAGATAACAATGCCGACCCTGAATTTGTAGATGAATTAGAAAAACGTGGCATAGAAGTAATATTAGTATGATAAAAATTTACCATAACCCTAAATGTTCTAAATCGCGCTGTGGTTTTAGACCTGCTAAAAAGCCTCAGGGCAAAGAATATGAGGTAGTAAATTACCTAAAGAAGGCTTCACTGCCGAAAGAATTAAAAAGCCTTACTTGCCAAACTGCATATAGCACCCATAGATTTGGTTCGTACCAAAGAAGCTGTTGGCAAGAACTCTTTGCTGAAAAACAACTTACCGATGAGGAAATTATTGACGCTATGGTGCAATATCCTAAGCTGGTAGAACGCCCTATAGTAGTAAATGGCAACTCAGCTGTAATTGGAAGACCTACTGAAAAATTGAAGAAATTATAAATAAACAATGAAAAAATTTTTACTATCAGTTGCTAGCCTTTTTAGGAGCAGCAACTATTTATGCGCAAAAAAACGTATGTATCAGTAAGTGGAGGCTATGGCTTCCCGTCCAGCCAAAAAAAGTATTAGGTAAAGATGCCTCCGATCCTAACACTATTACCGATTTAAAAGGTAGCTATGGCGAGGGCTACAAGCTCAATTACGCGGTGGTTATTACTTCTATAACAACTAGCTGTCGAGCTCGCTTTAGGTTACTTACACGGTAATAACGTACAAACCAATAAGAATAAAATCGTAGATATGAAAAGCTCACGGGCGTGCGTTTGGTGCTTCGTTGTCATTGGTATATGATATTACCGATAACCTTTACGTACGCTGGAGCTGTAACCAAAAATAGGTGGAAAAACAGCTGTAAAAACCAGCCTAAATGCCAATTTACCGATGAATATGTTTGTCCCATTAGCACCTCTAATGCGGTTATTGGCTTAAATACTGAGTTTGAGAGCAACTTCCACGGCAAAAATACCTTTTGGTTTTATAGGAGGAGTAGGCTATCGTTTTCGAGCTAACTAAAAACGTATCTCTATTTGTCGAAGGTGAGTACTTAAATATCAATGTACCTCGTAAGGAATCAAAATTAGAAAAACTTCAAAGCCTCACAGACTATAGGGGTATAAACAGAACTATAAGTGTAGATGAGTTTAAAAACTACGTAAGATTACTACAAGCCCCTACCTGCTGGCAATGAAAGATTGGCTGCCTATAAAGCAATTAGCTAACCAAAATGGCACCTCTTTTAGAAAGTTCTTATGATTGGGAAGGAAAAGGTGCCCCTCGATGCTCCTTACTCATCTATCGGACTGAATGTGAGGTATCACCTATCGCTTTTTAAGTGATAAAGATAAGAAAAATAAAAAGCTGCCCGATTAAAAAGGCAGCTTTTTATACCTAAAAACAAGTATTATAACAATTTATGCGCTATTAAGTACTCCGCTATTTGGATAGTATTAGTAGCTGCACCTTTGCGAAGGTTATCTGCTACTACCCATAAGTTGAGTGTATTAGGTTGCGACTCATCGCGGCGAATACGCCCCCTAAATACATCGTCTTTTCCGTGAGCATATAGCGGCATAGGGGTAAGTATTCGTATCGGTATTGTCTTGCACCTTTATACCTGCCGATTGTGCCAAAAAGTGTACGTACTTCATTGATATCAAAAATCGGTTTTAAGCTCTACATTCACAGCTTCACTGTGTCCGCCCACTACAGGGATACGTACCGCTGTAGCCGTAACAGCAATACTATCATCACGCAAAAATTTTTCTTTTGTTTCGCGTACCAATTTCATTTCTTCTTTAGTATAGCCGTTATCTTCAAACACATCACAATGAGGAATCGCATTACGGTGTATTTGGTAATGGTAAGCCATTTCGCCTTTTCGCCCTTATATTCGTTTTTCCAGCTGGCGCACTGCCTTTACACCTGTCCCTGTAATAGATTGGTAAGTAGAAACCACAATACGCTTAATGCCGTATGTAAAGGTGCTAAAGCCATCAGCATTTGGATAGTAGAGCAATTAGGGTTTGCTATAATTTTTATCGTCTTTAGTAAGTACATCAGCATTAATTTCCAGGAATAACGAGGTTTTTAGTCTCGTCCACGCTAAGCCGATGAATTATCTACCACTGTAGTACCTACTTGAGCAAATTTAGAGCCCATTCCTAGATACACTTGCTCCTGCCGAGAAGAGTGCTACATCGGGCTTGAGTGATACGGCTTGTTGTAATCCTATCACAGTATATTCAGTACCTTGAAAGGTAATCCTACTGATTTTTCTGAAGCTACAGGTATCAACTCTGTAACGGGAAATTTGTGTTCTGCAAGTACTTCGAGCATCACATTGCCCACCATACCCGTAACACCTACTACTGCTACTCTCATTATTATATGTTTTTTTAGTTAATTATTTTTCTAACGCTTGCTTAAAGTCTGCTATTAGGTCATCAGCATCTTCCAGTCCCACTGCCACACGTATAAGCGTACGAGTAACCCCTCGAGCTACTTTTTCTTCCTCAGGAAACTCTGTATGGGTAAGCGTGCTTGGGTGTGTCCTCAAAGTTCTACTCCTCCCAAGCTAACTGCAAATAAAAGCTATTTTTAGACTCTCAAAAACGACTTTGCCTTTGCCTCGCTTTTTACAGTGAATGAAAACACAGCTCCTCCCCACTCGCTTGCTTTTCGTGTATTGCTTTACCTTTATTGTCATTTTCAGTAGGGTAATACACTTTCACCACTTCAGGGTGAGTTTTAAAGGAATGCCAAGAGTTTTAGCGTGTTCTCTTGTGCTTTTTTCTACGCGTATTTTTAAGGTTTTCATACTTCTTAGCAACAACCAGCTATCAAAAGGAGGACCAATGCTCCCAAAGCCACTTGGGCAAAGCGTATTTTCTCTGCCAAACCTTCATCGTTCACCACCGCAGCCCTGCAATAATATCGTTATGACCGCCTATATATTTAGTAGCACTGTGTAATACAATATCAGCTCCCAGTTCCAAAGGACGTTGTAGTACAGGCGACATAAATGTATTATCCACTATCGTAAGCAAATTGTGTTTTTTTAGCAATAGCCACAACCCCTACTATATCAGTAACATCCAATAGTGGATTTGAAGGTGATTCTATAAAAAAATAGCTTTCGTATTAGGCTTTTACCGCAGCTTCCACTTTAGCCAAATCGGTGGTATCAACAAAAAGTAGATTCAAAACCAAATTGATTGAAAAATATCGTGCATAATGCGGTAAAAGTACCCCCGTAAAATATCTAAGCCGAAACGAAGTGGTCGCCAGCTTTGAACATCGTAAATACAGAACTCATGCTGCCATACCCGAAGAAAAATCCAAAACCGTACTTTCCGCTTTTCCAATTTTGCAATAAGCGTTTCAAAATCCTTACGAGTAGGGCTTGATACCCTGCTGTATTCAAATTCCTGCTCTACCCAAACTCCTTGATAGGAAAGGTAGTAGCAAAATTAACTGTGCTCCCCCAATTCTCACTAGTAGGGTTATTAGTATGCCTTACACCGTGAATTGCTTTCGTTTCAAACTTCATATAGTAAATAATATTCGTTATTAATGGCACAAAGGTACAAAATAATTTTTGAATTACAGAATTCTCAATTGCGAATTTTGTTCTTCCATCAATTCACCCACCAATTCAAAATTCAGAATTCAAAATTCAGAATTCTTCCCAGCAGAACCTTGAGCGAAGGTTGAGCGAAGGTTGAGCGAAGGATAAATAAATTACCCCAAACTTTAAGCCTGTACAGCATCACAAAAAAATACCCTTTTTCTTTGATAATATAAAAAACACCCTACTTTTGTCAGCTGTTTTTAATGTACTATCGTTATGAAAAACTCTTATTAGCAAGTACTTCCACTGTTTATGGAGGCACTTATCTATCTTATTTGCAAGATGAATTAATCAATGAAGGTATAAACCAAATCATATTTATCCCCTATGCACGCCCCAGCGGCATCAGCCACGATGAGATATACTGCCATAGCCCACAAGGCTTTTTAAGGCAATAGGAAAAAGAAATTATTGGGCTCCACACCTTTGCAAATCCAGCAGAAGCCGTACGTAATGCCCAAGCTATCTTTACAGGCGGTGGCAATACATTTCTATTAGTTACCCAATTATATCAGCAACAGCTCATAGCACCCTTGCGAGAAGCCGTGCTAAATGGTTGCCCCTATATGGGAAGTAGTGCAGGTACTAATATCGCAGGAGTAACAATGCAAACTACCAACGATATGCCTATCATCTACCCCCTAGTTTCAACACTTTAGGGCTTGTACCTTTCAACATCAATCCGCATTATATAGACCCCGACCCACATAGCAAGCACCAAGGAGAAACCCGCGAAACCCGCATAAAAGAGTTCCTAAATTTTAACAATATACCCGTTGTAGGCTTGCGCGAAGGAAGCTGGATACGGGTGGAAGGTGAAACCATCAGCCTAAGAGGCAAACTCACAGCGCATTTTTCACCCCCAATACAGCCCCTTACGAATCTCACGAAATTAAATTTTAACCTTATAACTATATTATTTTGACAAACATTCAATTTATAAAAAGCAAAACACAACTCACCGAAAAAAATCTATTGAAAACACTCTGTCGCTACTTGCCGAAGGCTGCACCCATACCCTTTATTGCTCGCTATAGAAAAGACCATACTCAGAATTTAGACGAAGTAGCGATTGAACAAATAGCTAAAGCCCAAAGTGAGTACGACAATATCCTAAAACGAAAAAGAAACCATATTATCCTCTATAGAAGAACAAGGTAAGATCACCGATGACCTTCGCAAGCGTATAGAAGGCTCTTTTGAACTCAATGAATTGGAAGACCTTTACTTGCCTTACAAGAAAAACGAAAAAAACCAAAGCTGATGTTGCTAAAGAAAAGGATTGGAACCACTCGCAAAACAAATAATGAGCCAGCGAGTAAATAATCTTGAACTATTAGCTGCCAAATACCTATCCGATAAAGTAACTACCGAAGAAGAAGCACTACAAGGGGCATCGGATATAATAGCCGAATGGATAAAACGAAAATACCTATGTACGCTGCAGTTTACGAAGAATATTTCAGCGAAAAAGCTGCCGTAATTACCGAAGTACAAAAAGATAAAGCCAATGAGGAGGAGGCACAAAAATACGAGCAATATTTTGAGTGGGAGGAACCACTTAGTAAAGCCCTTCACATCGCTTATGTAGCAATGTTGCGCGCTGAAAAAGAGGGTTTTATCAAGATGAAAGTGCAGGTAGCTCCTGAAGATACTTTTTGCCTTTTTATAGAAGATAACCTCATTAAAAGTGAAGGAGAAAACTGCCAATTTCTTGAGAAAAACTATAAAAAGATAGTTACAAACGATTATTAGAGCCTTCCATTTCGAACGAAATATTGCAAGAAGCTAAAAATAAAGCTGATGAGAAAGCAATAAGTGTATTTTTCTGAAAACTTATCACAGCTGTTATTGGCTTCGCCACTAGGCGAAAAACGATTTTAGCTATTGACCCAGGTTACCGCACAGGGTGCAAAGTAGTATGCTTAGACGAGAAAGGCGACCTACTGCAGCACGATGTGATTTATCCACACCCTCCACAACAAAACACTGCCGAAGCGGCTAAAAAGCTACAAACAATGGTAAGCAAACACGCCATTGAAGCTATTAGTATAGGCAATGGAACTGCTTCGCGCGAAACCGAAAGCTTTGTAAAAGAATATTCATTTTGCTACCCCTGTAGATGTGTTTGCTAGTGAGCGAGGCGGGTGCCTCAGTTTATTCAGCATCTAAAATAGCCCGTGATGAGTTTCCCGATTACGATGTAACAGTACGAGGCGCAGTATCTATAGGCAGACGCTTAGCCGACCCTTTGGCTGAATTGGTAAAAATAGACCCCAAATCAATAGGAGTAGGACAATATCAGCACGATGTAAATCAATCGCTACTGAAAGATGAACTAGATGCTACGGTAATACGCTGTGTAAACAAAGTAGGCGTAAACCTAAATACTGCGAGCAAGTCATTATTGAGTTATGTATCGGGGATAGGCGAAAAGATGGCAGAAAAACATCGTAAATTATCGTTCTACCAACGGAGCCTTTAACAAGCGTGAGGAGCTGAAGAAAGTACCTCGACTTGGAGATAAAGTATATCAGCAAGCGGTAGCTTTTGTGAGTGCACAACCCCAAAAATCCGTTAGACAATTCGGCAGTACACCCTGAAGCCTATCCCATAGTAAAACAGATGGCTAAAGACATAGGTATTTCGGTAGAAAAGCTAATAGCCAACAAACAAAGCCATTGCAAATATCAACATAAAAACTACCAAACCGATACAGCAGGAGAATTGTATCTAAAAGATGTACTAAAAAGAATTAGAAAAACCAGGACTTGACCCGCGCGAGAAAGCCAAAGTATTTGAGTTTGACCCCAATGTAAAAATCTTTGACGACCTACGCGAGGGAATGATACTAAACGGCATCGTAAACAACATTACTGCTTTTTGGTTGTTTTTGTAGATATAGGTATCAAAGAAAGTGGATTAGTGCATATTTCGCAACTAAAAAGACGATTATATTAGCGATGTGAATGAGGTAGTAAAGCTACATCAGCAAGTGCAGGTAAAGGTGATAGCCCTTGATAGTGTGCGCAAAAGGATTTCACTGAGTATGATAATCTGACACTTCAAAAACTTTTTGTTAATTATTTGGTAGTTTTGCAGAAAATAATTACTTTTGTAAAATTTTAATGATTAACAAAATTATTTCTATAACTATGAAATATAAAAGGATTTTACTCAAGCTCAGCGGGGAAGCCCTTATGGGAAGTCGCTAGTACAGGATAGACTCTGCTCGTTTAAAGGAGTATGCACTGAAATTAAAGAGGTAGTAAAACAAGGTGCAGAAGTAGCTATCAGTGATTGGTGGCGGGAATATTTTTCGAGGAGTAGCAGGGCCAGCAATGGTATGGATAGAGTGCAAGGCGACTATATGGGTATGCTCGCTACGGTTATCAACTCACTAGCTCTGCAAAAGTGCTTTGGAAGATGAAGGTATCTTTCACCCGCTTACAAACAGCTATCAAGATGGAATCTATAGCAGAGCCGTTTTATCAAACGTCGTGCAGTACGCCACTTAGAGAAAGGGCGTGTAGTTATCTTCGGGGCAGGAACTGGTAATCCTTACTACAACTGACTCGGCAGCCGTACTTCGCGCTATTGAAATCAATGCTGATGTAATCCTCAAAGGGACTCGCGTAGATGGTATCTATACTGCAGACCCTGAGAAAAAACCCTGATGCAGTGAAGTTTGAGTCACGTCTCTTTCAATGAATGTATTGATAAAAAAACCTTAAAGTAATGGATATGACGGCTTTTACTCTTAGCCAAGAGAAACCATTTGCCTATTATTGTATTTGATATGAACAAAAAAGGCAATCTCGCTAAAGTAGTAGCAGGGGAAAATGCTAGGAACCGTAGTTAATGATTAATGGTTAATGATTAATGGTTAATGATTAATGGTTAATGATTAGATTTTGATATAAACTTTGCCAAAGTTTATAATTGCTTGTCGTGCTACGACCTTTGGCAGAAAGTGTAGTGATAAGTAACTCGGAGCCCCTTATAAAACTCCAAACCCTATGAGTTTCTCATCATTCTCTAACAACTAACAACAAATAAACAATATGTTAAAAGACATTTTAGATTTTTAGAAGGGCGGTGCGTTATTACGCTCCTACGCCTATTAGTGAAGAGAAGGTGCGGGAGTGCCTTAAATTGGCTACTCTGGCTCCTACCACCTATAATATGCAGTTGTATGAAGTATATCACATCACCGATAAGGAACTACTCAAAAAACTGGGACACGCTTGCCTTGACCAGCAAACGGCTACTACAGCACAGCAAATGGTAGTATTCGTTGCCCGACAAGACAAACACCGTCTGCACGCCAAGAAGGTTTCTAGAGTTTGAACGCGGTAATATACAGCGCAATAGTCCGCCAGAGAAACAAGCCAAGCGCATCAAGGAACAAGAGAAGTTTTACAACCAGCTGATGCCTTTTCTCTTTAGCAGGTGTTTTGGTCTTTTGGGTCTTTTGCGCAAGACTTTTGGGGTAGTTAGCAGTTGGTTTCACCCTATGATGCAACTCGTTTCTGAAAGTGATATGCGGGTGAATGTACACAAGAGTTGCGGATTGGTAGCGCAAACCTTTATGCTGGCAATGGCAGAAGCAGGCTATGACACCTGTCCTATAGAAGGCTTTTGATAGCCGACGCGTAAAAAGATATTACACCTGCCTTATGGAGCAGAAGTGAATATGCTCGTATCTTGCGGACTGCGTGAAGATCAAGGCATTCGGGGAGAACGTTTTAGGCTTCCTTTTTGAAGAAATATACAAGAAGAAATAAGAACAATGATTAATGGTTAATGATTAATGGTTAATGATTAATGATTAATGGTTGATGATTAATGGTTAATGGTTAATGGTTAATGATTAAAATGATTAATGAAAGTATTATTCAATTGGTGTTGTGAAGTAATGCAATCATTGGCAAATTTCACAGGGTTTACCTATAAAGAAGTGAATGCTATTGTCTTTATTTTTCTAATGCCTATAGTAGATATTGCTCTTTTGCTACTTTTTGTAGTTAAACACGTGCAATACAGAGAGAAAAAGCGCTTTATTAAACAATTAAAAGCACAATGCTAATGGAACAAAATCTATTACATAGATGTTTTGACCTTGCAGTGGAAGGCTTGTATTTATTAGCAGATTCTTTTGGAACTACTTATGAAGCAGTGAACATCTATTTGTTTGTGATTATACAACCATTATTGACAATTTTATTGATTGTGGCTATTTTCTTCTTTTCATAAGAAGAATAATAATCTACAAATGAAAATAGAAAAGTTACTATCAAACAAAAACTAATTCCTAATAACTAACATTTAATAAATAAAACAATATACAATGAACGAAGAAATTAATATTATCTTAGACAGTACATCAGAAGCGATGCAAGAGCATTGCAACACTTGGATAAAGCATTGGGCAATATTCGTGCAGGCAAAAGCAAGTCCGCAAATGGTAAGCAGTGTAATGGTAGATTATTACGGAGCACAAACACCTCTAAGCCAGGTTGCCAACGTATCAGCCCCAGATTCTCGTACCATCTCTATTCAGCCTTGGGAAAAGAAAATGATTCAACCTATTGAGAAAGCTATCCAGATAGCCAACTTAGGCTTTTAACCCTATGAACAACGGCGAAATGGTGATTATCACTGTCCCTCCACTTACTGAAGAACGCCGCCGTGAATTGGTAAAACAAGCTAAAGGAGAAGGTGAAGATGCTAAAAATCAGCGTGCGAAATGCCCGACAAGAAGCAAATAAAGAGATAAAAAAAGTAGAAACTTCTGACGATATCAAGAAAGATGCTGAAGAGCGTGTACAAAAACTTACTGATAAATACATCAAAAAGTAGAAGAAGTGATTGGCTACTAAAAGAAGCTGAAATATTAAAAAGTATGACAAACACCGAACAAGTAAAGGATTTAGTGAATCGCCTGGGTGCGTTAAGGAGGTATCTTTGACATAGATGCCAAACGCATTGAAATAAGTAACGAAGAAGAAAAGACTTTTTGCACCTAACTTTTGGGACAATGCTAAAGAAGCAGAAAAAGTAATGCGTGAGCTTCAGCACTAAAAAGAGAAATGGGTAGAAGACTACGAGGAAGCTGAAAGTCTTACCTCGGATGTAGAAGTACTACTTGATTTTTAAAGAAGGAGAAGCCACAGCCGATGAGATAGATCACCAATACACCCAAGCCCCTACACGCTATTGAGGGCTTTGGAGTTCCGCAATATGCTCTCAGATGAGGGAGATGCTGATGAGTGCTGTATTGCAAATTACAGCAGGAGCCGGTGGTACTGAAAGTTGCGACTGGGCTTCAATGCTCTTGCGTATGTATACAATGTGGTGCAACAACCAAAAGTATAAGGTAAAAGACACTCAACTTTCAAGAGGGCGATGTGGCTGGTATTAAAAACAGTTACTATTGAAATTGAAGGTGAATATGCTTTTGGCTACCTCAAAGGAGAGAATGGGGTACATAGGTTGGTACGTATTTCACCTTTTGATAGCAATGCCAAACGCCATACCTCATTTGCCCTCGGTATATGTATACCCGCTGGCAGATGACACTATTGAAATAGAAATCAACCCTGCAGATATTACCTTTGAGACGATGCGCTCAAGTGGGGCTGGCGGGACAGAATGTGAAACAAAGGTAGAAACAGCCGTACGCTTTCGCCACCACCCCACAGGTATTATTATTGAGAACTCCGAAACCCGCAGTCAGCTTGATAATAAGAACAAGGCATTGCAGTTGCTCAAATCGCAGTTGTATGAAATAGAGCTAAAAAAAGCGACAAGCCAAAACGCGATGAGAATAGAGGCAGGCAAAATGAAGATAGAATGGGGTTCGCAAATACGCAACTATGTGATGCACCCTTACAAACTCGTAAAGGATGTACGTACTAATTACGAATCTACTGATGTAGATAGCGTAATGAACGGCGAACTCGATGAATTTCCTCAAAAGCCTACCTGATGCTTATGGGCACAAGCCGTACGAGGCGATACTGATTAATAAAATATAACTTTGCCAAAGGTTGTAGCACAACAGGCTATAAAAAACTTTGGCAAAAGTATTTTTTAATAATACATCTATTTATGTACAGCTATTTTACCGATAAATACAATTTAAAAATCATTTATTCCGATCAAGGGTATGGTAATTTCATACGATTATACAGAGGAATACCTGTAGAATTAATTTTTAAAAGAAAATGATATAAAAATCATTTTGATGATTTTTTTGCCTTTTGCTGATACTGTAAAAAAAGTATAATTTTTTGGGATGCACTTTAGATGATTTGAGCACACTTGCTGAATTTAAAAAGCTCAAGGAATTATATATTTCTGATAGCATTATCCATTCAAAGCAATTTTTTGTGAATTTCTTCAGTTACCTTCTTTAAAAAAATTGACTATTTTCTAATCGATATTATCCAGAAGAAAAATCCTTATGTATATTCGTTGGCAGAGGCTCATTTGCCTTCTTTAAGGAGTTTAGATATAGGAGATTTTTGAAACAGATAGTTTAAAAGATGTATATTTACCTTCTTTACGGGAGTTGGTATTGCCTTATTCGGTTAATAGTTTGAAAGGAGCTTATATTCCTTTGCTTGAGAAATTGGATGCTGAACATTTTTAAAGAAATAGATGTTACATTGCCCAAGCTCAAAAAAATTACATATAAAGTTGAAAGGTTTTGATTTTTCTTCATTTAAAAATACTCCCAATTTGCGAGAATTGTATGCAGTTCATACTTATTATGATGACCCGCAAACTTTTTGATGGCTTGGAGGTATGCAAAAAAATTAAAAATATATTGAGATGCTATCTTGTCCTTTTAAAAACTTTCTTCCGTTTAGTAAATTGAAGTCTCTTGAGCATTTAAATGTAAGTTATGGCTCCGAAAATAGAAAGTTTAGAAGGCTTAGAGCAATTGCCAAATCTAAAAAGAGCTCTGTTTGTTCGACAATGATTTTATCAAAAGAAATAGATGATATATCGCTTTATTAAGAATTTAAAAAGATTAGAAATAGAAAAAAACATAAGGTTGCAAAAATAATAGATGATATAAGAAAACGAGATATTGCACTTTTGGATAATACCAGATGAAAGTTGATAATGAACAAAAGAAATTCAATTTTTATTCAGATTATGATGGAAATAATCTCGCTTTATTAGAAATAAATAATGCGAGTGATGAAAACTATTTTTACAACTAAAAATAGAGAATCATATTATTGAAGCTTCGTTTTTGAAGCATTTCCTAAATATGAGAAGTTACAAGTGCTATCAGAGGTGCTTGCACAACCTCATAAATCAGTGTTTATATTGCAATTGCTAGAGAAAATAATCAAGAGGCTTGGATAAATATAGAGGATTTTAAAAAGTGTATGGAATGTAGAGCAAGTGTTTATTAGCAATAGAGATTGGGGATTTGATTCGCTCAAAGGTATTGAGTATTTTCAAAACCTAAAAAGAATTAGTTTTGGTACTTCGGTATGATAAAAATCTAAGTCTTACACCTTTGGAATCTTGCTATAAATTGGAAAAGATTAACTTAGAACTTCCTCTAACAAAAACAACATCAAGAGTTATCGATGTTGCAATCATTAAAGAAAATGAATGTGAGAGGCTTACAAACAGATTTACTTCAAGCAATGCCAGCTATGGAGTTTTTGGAAGTGCAAGGGCTACAAAGCACAGACCTCGACAAGAAGATGCCTAATTTGAAAGAATTGTTACTATTCAATAGCAATAAGTTAGAAGACATCAGTTTTATTTCGAGGTTAATATATTTAGAAAGTTTATCATTTTTGGGAGCTAATAAAATTGCTAGACTCCCTTCCTTGTCGAACTAAAACAACTTACCTATCTTTCGTTGATGAATATGAAAGAACTCACTGATATTTTTCAGTATCAAAGAGGTGAAACAACTGCGCCATTTACGTATTGCTACCAATTCGTTTAGATTAGGAGATTTGTCTTGGCTTGTTCGTGAAGTATTCCCTTTTTTTGGAAAGTATTACAATAAAACTCAAAACGATGAAAGAAACGAGAAACTTTTTGGAAAGATTTCCTGAGATAGGTGAGATACAATACAATTAGATTAAAAGAGATACAACGATTAAAAACCATTTTAGTGATGTTATATGGAGTTTGTTTTTTTGGTTGTTGAACAAGAATAAAGACAATGTTTTATTAGACAATAGTGGAATAGAGAAGAGTTAGAATGTAATATAAAGAAGAGTTAATAATGGAAGCAGATAATTATATCCTCTCAATGATAAAAAAAGTAGATAATGTGATATATTAAAAATATGAACGATAAAATAGTAGTTTATCAGGTGCTGACGAGGCTTTTTGAGAATACTAATACTACCAATAAAGCGTAGGGGTACTAAGGAAAAGAAAATGGAGTAGGAAAATTTTCGGATTTTACTGAGAAGGCTCTATTAGAAATAAAAAATTAGGAGCTACACATATATGGTTTACAGGGTATTACATCACGCTCTCACTACTGATTATACAGCTTATGGCATCTGTAATGACTTTTCCGGCGGTAGTAAAAAGGACGTGCAGGGTTCTCCTTATGCCATTAAGGATTACTATACTGTAAACCCTGACCTTGCTGACAATCCGCAGAACGTTTGGAGGGTGGGAAGCCCCTTATTGCACGTACACACCAATGCGGATTGAAAGTGATTATGGATATAGTGCTAACCACGTGGCACGCTGTTATGAAGCATTGCTAAACCTGAGGGAGTACGCGGTTTTTGGTGAAGATGATGATGTTTCGGTAACTTATGCTGTAAACAATAATTTTTATTACAACTCAACGAGGCTTTTCAGTTTGCCAGAAGGGTATTTATGGCGAGTATCACGAGTTTCCTGCTAAATGGACAGGCAATGGGGCGCGTGCTTCTCAGCCCGATCGCAATGATTGGTATGAAACTGTAAAGCTCAACTACGGGTACGCCCTGATGGTATTAAAGACTTCCCTACTCTACCTGCTGGTTTTGAAAAGTGAAGCTACAGAGATACATTACCACTTTTTGGCAAAAACCAAATAGTACCTGATACTTGGCAAAAGTTTAAAGATATTGCTTTGTATTGGCTTGAGAAAGGTGTAGATGGTTTCCGTTATGATATGGCTGAAATGGTGCCTGTGGAGTTTTTGGAGCTATCTCAATTCGGCTATTAAAGCATCATAAACCAGAAGCTTTTTGTTAGCCGAGGTGTATAACCCTAATGAATACCGCCCTTACTTACATTTTAGGGAAGATGGATTACCTCTACGACAAAAGTACAGCTATATGATACACTACGAGCTATCATTAGCTACGGACATACTCACTGATGCCATTGCCCTATACAACACAACCTGTCTAATATTTCAGACCGTATGTTGCATTTTTTAGAAAACCACGATGAGCAACGTATAGCCTCACCAGAATTTTGCAGGCTATGCCGAAAAGGCTAAACCTGCAATGGTAGTTTCTACCCTTATCAGCGAGTCGCCGGTGATGGTATATTTCGGTCAGGAAGTGGGTGAGCGAGCGGCAGAATGGGCAGGTTTTGGCAGTCCGTCTCGCACCTCTATTTTTTGATTATATAGGGCGTGCCTGCCCACCAGCGCTGGGTGAATAATAAAACTCTTTGACGGGGGACAGCTTTCGGAGGCTGAACGGGCTTTGCGAGATTTCTATCAGCGATTACTGAACCTAAAAGGTAAATGGAGCTTATACCGACTTTGCAGCTTATAACCGCGAGCATACTGCCTATTACAACGACAAAGTGTATAGCTTTTGCAAGAGGTAATGAAGAAGAACAATGGGTGATAGTGAGCAATTTTTAGTCCGTATGACAGCTATGGTTTTGATTTGCAGTTGCCTGCTTATTTATTAGAGCAGTTGGTTCTTGAATGACGGCAGTTACCCCCTAACAGAAGCGCTCTACAACACGAAAACAAACTATGCTATATATAGAAAATGGTAAAGGACATATGCGAGTGGATATAGCCCCTTTAGAGTCATTGATATTTAAGCGCATTAATCATTAAACATTATGAATATACATTTTATCGTAGCTCCTAGCACTCATCTGCGTCCGCTGATGAAAGAGCAGCAGTAAGAATCATATTACTACCCTCCCTGGAAGAAATGACAAGCAACACTGATTGTGTGGTGGTAGATCCTCACCCTTTCAGACACCACCCCGATTTGCTACAAGACTAGAGGGTGGGGCTGAAACTCCTATCGCCTGCTGAATTTTTATATGAATACTTCAAAGACAAAACCCGTGTAGTAATAGCAGGGTGAAAAAGGGTGGGCAAGAGTTTTAGCGCGTGTGCTGCACACTGGCATTCTACAACAAACCTTTAAGCTACTGGCTTGCAACAGCCCATAATAGGGGACTAACAAGTACATTTAGAGGATACCGAATTTGTACTTATAGAAGCTGATGCGCAAAGTGCTGCCCTGCGACCTATTGTAGCCCTCATTACCGATATTGCCACTACGGATGGTCGTGATACTTACGATACTTTTATCAGTGCAATTACCAAAGGAGGTATCTTAATTTACAACGAAGAAGATACTACCCTTAGCAGTATAGTAGAAAGCCAACGAAAAATCCTATTAGGAAAATGGGAATACCATACACCTGATTTTGAGACTCATAATGATGAATATACCTTATTACCCCAGAGGGCGACCTTCCTTTAGGAAAAACTTAGTACGGCATCGGTAGGTTATATAGAAGCTGCTAAGTGGGTATGCCAAAATATGGCTATTGATGAAGCTGATTTTTACGAAGCTATGGCAGATTATCATCTATAAAAATCATTTATGGAAAAAAACTTTCTTTACACCCTATGGCACCGCAGTGGATTGCATTCCCTGATTATACTGAATTTACGATAGGTTGGCGTATGGGCTCTGGCGAAGATTATAAATCCAAGTTTTGGGACTGGTATGAGTCCCTTACTCCCAGCACAACAACAGAGTACCAAGCACTTTTTCCGTATCCTTGTTTTTTTGGCATTACAACAGATGGGAAGAGGATGACCAAGATATAGATGACGAGGAGGATTATTACTACGAAGGAATTCCGCTTTGGCAACCCAAAAGGCGCTTATAAATATTCCAAAAAGACCTTTTATCAATTCAGCAAAGAAACTCAAAGTTTCGTCTTCTTTTGGAAACCCAATGCTAGATGGTAGTAGATGAGTCTTGTTTTAGGCGCAGTGGCAACCCTTCACCTTTTTGTGTAGATGGTGATAAAGTATTACTTGTGCTGAGCAGTATATGATGGCTGAAAAAGCGCGTTTGTTTTGACGATGAAGAAGTAGAGGGAAAGGAAATAATGAACACCTCCGACCCTAAACTGATGAAAGCCTTTGGGAAGGAAAAGTGCGCAACTTTGACCCTCAGGTGTGGGACAAAGCCAAATACAGCATCGTACTGAATGGGAATTACTACAAATTCACTCAGAATAAGGAAATGATGGACTTTTTTGCTCTCTACTGGTGATAAAAATATTAGTAGAAGCAAGTCCGATGGATACTATTTGGGGAATAGGTTTAGGCAAAGACAAATGAGAAAAGCGACAGAATATAGCTATGTGGCGTGGCAAAGAACCTCTTGGGCTTTTGCGCTAATGGAAGTAAGAGACGAGATAAGAAAGGTATATCAGAATGTACATTTGTTAAAAATAAAAAGAAATGAATAGACTCAAAATCAATGTAGTTACACTAAAAGAAGATGAATACCTTATTCGCGATAGTATCCGTTTTGAAAATTGTAGTTATCTACAGCTTTTCATTGACGATGAGGATATAGCTACTTATCCTGATTTTTGAAGATATACTGATAGTCCCCACTGAATTATACAAAAGTAGCTTACAAAGTGGTGAATATCTATTGTTTACTTGTGCTTGTGGTGTTGCAGACGATGGAGGATGGGCAACAATTAAGGTAACACATTCAGAAGCTATTGTTCAATGGGATTTTTGAGGACAAACCTTATTGTTTTAAGTTTTCTAAAGAAAATTACTTAAAAAGAGGTTCAAAGTTATCAATAAAGAAGACTATAGTTTCATTCCTAAAGAGATTATTTTTCCTGAAATTTAATTTTAAGAAACAATAAGTTAGAAGTGATATATAACCAAAAGCATGAACGAACGATACGAAAACATCAGTAAAATGAATGATATCCTCTTGCGATTGAGGTATCTCTTACCAATGCTGAAAGCCCTATTGGAAGAATGGAAGGCTATACAGCCCGAATATGAGGCTTTAGAGGCTTATTATGACATGCGAACAATGGCGCGAAGATTATTTTCGATAGCAATGACGAAAAATACCAGATGAGGTACCACAATGGGTACTCACCCAGACGCTATCTTTTGATGCTATAGGTACTCAGTTTGATATTGCTGATAGCTTCCAGCCGTTGATTAGACCGCATCAATAGTAGAAAATGGAAGGAATAACAAACAAATAAGAATATTCAATAAAACTAAAATTAATAATTACTTTTATGCTAAAGAAAATCTATTCTTATGGCTCTTACCTTTGCCATAACTCGGTACTTTCGCTCAAAGTTATGAGTGGAAAGAAGCACAAGTGGAGGTTATGGTTACAAATACGTAACTAACGACCCTACCAATGCAAGGTTCTATACTCTTAAAACGGGCTTACTGTTATACTAGCCCCTATTAGAACCTCGTATACAGTGTTATATAGCTGTAAAAGCAGGTAGCAAAACCGACCCCGCTACCAATACAGGGCTTGCCCACTATCTTGAGCATATGCCTCTTTTAAAGGAACTGACAGATACGGCTCGTTAGACTGGGAAAAAGAACAAAAAGAACTTGATTGACGCCTTTACGAAGAGTACAAACCACACTACCGACCCTGGAAAAACGAAAAGAAATTTACACATAGACGAAGTATCGGTGTGGCAAGCAAATATGCTATTGCTAACGAATACGACAAGATGATGACCCATATGGGAGCACAGAGGCACAAAATGCCTCACCTCGTTTGAACAACTGTCTACATACTGATGATGTACCCTTCTAATGCTTTAGATAAATACATCACAGTACAAGTCATGAAATCGCGTTTCCGTAACCCCGTATTGCGACTATTCCATACCCTGAATTGGAAGCTGTACATGAAGCTGAAAAACCGCTCGTTGGATAGCGATGGAAGTGAAGTGTTTGAAGTGCTCTTTGCAAAACCTTCTCCAAAACACAACCACGGGCAACAAACAACTATCGGAAACAGTTGAGCACCTTAAAACCCATCACTGAAAGAAATTCGCGTATTTTCAATACTTATTACGTGCCCACACACAGTGGGGGTGATATTATCGGGTGATTTTGACTCCCGACCAAGCTTATCGCAAAATAGACAGCGTTTAGCTATATGGTAAGAAAAAGACAAAGTGCCTAAATATATACATTTGAAGTAGCTAGCCCCAATCAACAATGCACCTATTATCAGTTAGTTAGTAGGTCCCGATGCAGAAAGCCTCATCTATTGGCTCCCGCTTACCTGGTAATCGGTGAAAAGACGCTGCCCTTTGCTAACCTTATAGGCTTATACTTTACAAAATGGCAAAGCAGGACTTATAGACCCAAACTTTGGTAATGAAACAAAAATTGTTGCGTGCTAGTGCTTTTTCACATCTGCTTACCGATTATGGCGTATATATCTATCAGGGCACCCCTACACAAGGACAGAACTTGGATGATGTACTTATGCTAAAACGAGATAGAAAATCTTAAAAGGTAATTTTGATGCAGATTTCGTCTGCTATCATCAATAACTTGATCTACTGTAGAAGAGACAGAATCATACGGCGGAAGGGCTAGCATGCTAATGAACGCCTCACAGGTAATTTAGGATTGGCGCAAAGAAGTAGATTTATGACACGAACCTTTTCTAAAATCACAAAAGCCGATGTACGGCTGGCCAATAAATACTTAGGTGATAATTATGTAGCCATCTATAAGAAAAAGTGAGAACGTGCCCGACTACCGAAAAGATAGAAAACCTGAAATTACACCTATTGAAATGAATGCCGACAAACCTCACGCTCTCAGCTGAAATGGTTGACGCAATCCCTAACACCCCTGTAAACCTGAGTTTTTAGATTATAACAAAGATTTACAAAAGGTAATTTAGGAAAGCTGAGGCATCTCGGTGCACAAAATAAAGACAATGACTTTGTCTCCGGCTTTATCCTTCCGTTACAAAATAGGTTATAAATAATGATTTTGGTCTCTTCCTGGGCAGGAAGCTATCTCCAGTTTTTAGGGCAATTGATATCAGCCGAAGAAATCGCCAAAGAGTTCTATAAAATAGCATCAAGCTTCAATATTACTGTAGGCGAAGAATACACTACCGCCGCCGTTGAAGGATTACAAGATCTTTGAAGCAGCTGTAAAACTTTACGAAGAATTAGTATTAAATGCAAAAGTGGGACGAAGACAGCTTTTGAAAGCACTAAAAGTTAGAAAGAACTTTACAAATCACGTATCAACAATAAAACAAATAAACACAGATAATGCAAGCTCTACAAGCTAAGTGCAATGCACGGAGCAAAAACAAGTATAACAATTCACTTCTAACGCCCAGATAGAAAAAGATGAGCAGCCAAGAATTGGTAAGTAAAGTAAGAAAACCGTAAACGAATTAGGAACAAACCATTGGTCTATTATGGTCCTGCTTCTCTTCAGAGCTTACTCACAATTAGGCAAATGGGCACACAAAATCCCTGCACAAATTTGTCAAGGCTCCCTGCTGCAAAAGTATTCGCCAGTAGAGCAGAAAAACCAAGCACTATTTACCGATTACGAAATGGTACAGGCTGAAACCCGCTGGATTCGCAATACTACCCCACAACCCCGCAGAAAGCACCGTAATAGGCGTATTCAACAACGCTACTTTTGGTGGCGGTATGGGGTCATTAGTATTCAAAATATTCGCGAGAGCAAAGCCTTAGCTTATGCCACTTTTGTTATTACGGCCTCTCCAGCCAGAAAGATAAAATACTATCTATTGGCATATGTGGTTCGCAAGCCGATAAGTTCAAAGAGGCTGTAAAAGCAATGGATGGAATTGCTAACTCAATGCCACAGTAGAAAACCTAAATATAAGCTAAAACACAGTTGAGAAATGAATCTGAGACGCATCACTAAAGATGGTATTATTTACAGCTATTTAGCTGCCAAAAAGAATTAGGCTTTGAACTACGATATTAGGAAAAACATTTATAATGATATAGATAATGTTAGTATGAAAGATTTAACAGACTTTCATAGTAAATACCTTGCTAAAAAGCCTTCACACCTACGTAATTTTTAGCTTCAGAGAAAAACATTTCAACAGAAGAACTAAAGAAAATAGGAAAGTTCAAGAAACTTTTCGTTAGAAGAATTGTTTCGGCTATTAAAAAGTAGTATGCATCGTATCCTTTGCAAAGGAAGTGGGATTCATCCGCTACCTTTGTGCAAAAGTTGTTGAGAATTAATTAGTATCTTTGTCGCTTGAAAAATAGAAATTTATACAATGAGAAGAACTTTTATAGATTATATCCTCATCTCACTAAAAGGAATAGCACTGGTGCAGCCGTACGTAGTTCCTATGTGTACTGGAGGGTACTATAGTTTTTATTTCGGGCATCTAAGGAAGAGCTTATAAACTCCATCAGCAAAGATAAACCTCACAAGCCATATATATTTCTACCCAAGAAGGTATCCTTGCCTTTTTGAAACACATCACCTGCAGCTCGTAGCCTTTACCTCGGTGAATAGGCATCAGCATCCTCACTAGAAGCTAAAGGCTAATGAAATGGCTGAGACGAACCCGTACTGGTACATGGTCTTTTCTTCGGACTGATGGTCGCTGAGTGTATCTTTTCTTTGTGATGAAAGAAATAGAACAATGGAATTTGGCGTCTCGCTGTTTTGCTACTTTCTGAATCGCAGCCTATATAATTACCGTAATTCCCCCTTAGTAAAATGGCAGTAATGATAATATTCTTCATATTTCTGTGTGAGCAATCGCTATCTGTGCAATGATACTACCCGGTATATCAGAGCTTTTTGTGCTGGTACTTTTAGGAGCTTATCACACCGTGCTCATGCTCTTAGCAGTTGGAACTCAAGATTATTCTAATGGCATAGAGCACCTCACCGGTATTTTGAGCTTCTCAAAAGCCCTAAAACATATTTGCCAAATACCGCAACCTCACCTTTTGCAGGATCTACAGGTTTTATCATAGGCCGTTAAAGCTACAGCCATCCTGGAAAAGAAACACCGCAAAACTGACCCCTTTGAAATGGTAGCGTAACACACGTAGTGCAGATACCTTCACCTTTGGAAAATGATAACCCACACCGATGCCGTGAACAGCCTTATTACATCTATTGTAGGTTCTTTTTCGTAATTCATGGCATCGGGATGGAGTAACTCCAAAAATCATAATAAAATGACAAAAGTATTACCAAGAGGAGATAAAAAGTTATTGAATGCGTGGGTGTTTTATGACTGGGCTAATTCTCGTATATTCGCTAACAATTGTAGTCCTACTATTTTCCCATATTTTACGGATTATTATTTCGCACTGCAGGCATTACCCACATCAATTTATTAGAATATTCGTAAAAGCGACTCTCAGTAAATCACCTTTGTAAACCGCTTGGGCATTTGCTGCAGTGCTGGTACCTCTGCCCGTATTAAGCGGTATGGCTGATTATTTAGGCAATAAAAGTCATTTATGCGTCTCCGTTATTTAGAGCACTCCTCAAGCATCACACTTTATTGGTTTTCGTTAGGCATATTTACTAGCCTATTATGCTATTTTTGTGGTAGTAGGCTTCTGGGGAAGCAAACCATCATAATTCCTACTTGCCTGATATAGCCCTACCCGAACAATACGATGCCAAGGGTGCCAAAGGCTACAGCTAGGCTACGCAGGAGCGTAATATTACCGATTTTCAATCTTATAATGGTATTAAAGCCCGAATGGGTAGCTTCGAAAACAAAAGCGTAGAACCACCCTTACCACTATGCGTATATCGTTTATTACCGTAGGCATTTGGTGGATAATCTAGTGCTATCCCATTCTATTATCTACCTACCTACCAAAAAGAGCGCGGATTGTCGACAGATATTTTTAAATGGTCTCAAAGAACTCAGTATGGCAACAACTCACCACCTCTAAAAACTAAAGTGGTATTTAATCGCCTTTTTGTATAGTATATGGCGTGCAAACAGTAATGCTGGTAGCCACCTATTTTGGCGAACAAGAGTAGCTGACAAGCCAAACCGAAAGCACTATGGGGCTGATAGTAAGCGTACTTATCATTCAGCTGGTAGCTATCATGAGCTAAACCAACAGTAAAAAGCTGTAGAAGCGTGGGGCAATATCAATACATTGATATTATTGAATATCATAAGGGTAATAATTTGTGGATAGCATTTTATATTCATCAACCTTTTTCATTTTTACCCTATTAGCCACCCTTAGGACTCGTAATGGGCGGCATCAAAACACTTTCGCGTTCCCACCTATGCAGCCTACCCACACGAAACAAATATACAACCTCATTCTTCAGCTTTTTACGATGTACAGAGAAAAATAGGAATTGTCATAGGAATGGGAGATATGGCGCTATAGACCAATATACCAGCAATATGCGAAACGCAACCCTATCATTACCGTATTCTTTGCATTAGGAGTATTATTACTTTTTAAAGTTAAAAATAAAACCAACTCCATAACTTATTACAAAATGAAAGGTTTCAGATTTTTCTTGAAAGATATGGCTTTTGCAGTATCATCACGATTAGCCGAGAAATTAGGTGTACGCGCCAAAGATGTGCGAATATTCTTCATTTACGCACATTTGCCATACACTGGTGCTTGGTTTGGCGTGTATTTATTATTAGCTCTTTTATTGAAAATCAAAAGACTTGTTCTACACCAAAAGAACATCAGTATTCGATCTCAACCACGACATAGCAATACTCCCACTTCCAAATCAGCCTAAAAGTCTCACAATTCAAAAATTCTTCCTCACCGAAGGATGAGCGAAGGTTGAGCGAAAGATGAGCGAAGGATAAAACGCACCGAGCTGGTGCAACCAGAGTGTGTAAGCATAATCATTAAATATTTGTAATTAAACATTATTTTTGTATCTTTTGCAAAATAAAAATCATCAGTTATGATAGAGACCCTAATAAATTATCTATAGCATCTTATTACCCATTGAAGCATATGAAGGTGCCATTCCCAAAATGGAGCACCGAGTAGAGCTTATACAGCGAGCTGAAGAATTAGGTTATGAAAGCGTGTGGGTACGCGATATCCCACCAATAACCCTGATTTTAAAGAAGTAGGGCAAAATATATGACCCTGGGTATATCTTTCGCTACATAGCTTCGCTTACTAAAAATTAAATTGGAATCGCAAGCGTTATCTATCCCTTTACGACACCCATTACACGTAGCAAAAGCCTCAGCAAGTCTCGATGTCCTTTTCTAACAGATTTATAATGGGAGTAGCCTCAGGCGACAGACCCGTAGAATATCCTGCTTTTAACAAAACCCTTCGAATTGCGCAGTGCCCGTGTATCAGAACATATGCAGATGCTACGCGAGCTTTGGAGTAAAGATTTTCCCCACCTATAACAACGACTATGGTACACTAATGGCAAATGTAGGCGATGTAGTACCCAAACCCTGTACGCAAAAATATACCAATGTACGTAACAGGGCACGTAGGCGGTGTAAACCTCGAGTGGATAGCCAAAAACGCTGATGGTTGGATTTACTACCCTCGTGATTTCGCTTTTACTAAAATTGTTGAAGAGTGGAATGAAGCCCTTGCTAAAGACGGCGAACCTAAAAACCCTATATCCAGCCTGTATATATAGACCTGATGGATGACCCTAATTTTGAACCTCAAAAATAGACTTAGGTTTTAGATTAGGACGTAACTACCTGATAGATATGTTCCAAGAGTTGGAAAAATAGGCGTAAACCACACAATGTTAGTACTAAAATACAGTACTCGCCCCGCTGCAGAAGTACTAGAAGAAATAGGCAAAGAAGTATTACCAGAATTCAAATAAGAGTTGATATGACTATTACTCAATTTCAATATGTCTTGGCTGTAGCCAAATACAAGAATTTACAACCGCCGCAGAACATGGTTTTGTTACACAACCCACCTTGAGTATGCAAATACAAAAGTTGAAGAAGAATTAGGTGTTATCATTTTTGATAGAAGCAAAAAAACCACTACAAATTACTGAAGTAGGAGAACGTATCGTAAAACAAGCTCAGGTAATCGTAAACGAATCTGAACGAATGAACGATATCGTAGCACAAGAAAAAAGGATTCATAGGTGGCGAATTTTAGAGTAGGGTATTATCCCCACTGTATCCCCTACCCTATTGCCAATGTTCCTAACAAACTTCATTAAAAATACCCAAAAGTATGCTTGAAAATTGAGGAACAAACTACGGAAAATATCCTCAAAAAATAGCCGATGGCTCATATGACGCTGGTATTTTAGCTACACCTTTGCATAATCCCAACATCATAGAAAAACCACTATACTATGAACCCTTTGTAGCGTATATCCTGTAAATCACCGTTTGCAAAAACGCCAAAACTATCTATAGCGAAGATCTTGATATCAATGATATCCTGATGCTCGAAGACGGACATTGCTTCAAAGATAGTGTACTAAATATCTGCAATCAAGATATTATAGAATCAAAAGAGCATTTCCAGCTAAAAAGCGGTAGTTTCTGAAACATTAGTATGATTGGCAAACGAAGGATTGGGTATGACACTGCTGCCATATTTGCATACTTTAGAACTCAAAGAAAAAGAAAAGAATGTGTACATTATTTCGTAGAACCTTACCCGCACGCGAAATTAGCCTTTATCTATCACAAAAACGAACTGAAAATGCAGATTATTAAGGCTTTACACGATACTATTTCAGGGGTTATCAGGGAGCTATCAGCTTTCAAAATGTAAAAAATCATTAGCCCAACACGAGAAAGGCACAATATTTGATTAAATTAGGTGTTGGATATGATATCAATTTAAAAACATTTTTATTAATAATGAAAAATATTTCGGCAGTATTATTTTTACTATTCATTTCTGTTTGTATCTTGTAGTTTTACAAGTAAAAACTTTAACAATCCTGAAAAATAAAAGAACAAGTTCTTTTTGAGATTGTTGAGCACGTGCTTGCATCGCGCACACTTTAGTCCCATAGAGATGGACGATGCTTTTTCAAAAAGTATTTAAAAAGTTACTTAAAAATATTGATGGGCAAAAACGCTATGCAATCAGACTTTGACGAGTTCAAAAATACGAAACTCGTTTAGACGATGATTTAAAAATGGCGATATTAATTTTTTTCTATCTTACTTATGACCGCTTGAAACAGCGCATAAAAGAAGCTGAAGGGGTTACTAAAGTTATCTTTGGGAAACCTATAGACCTAAACTCCAACGAAAGTATCAACACCGATTATGATAATTTGCCATCTGTAAAAATAAAACCGAATTACAAACACGTTGGAAAACAAATCATCGTATTCTCTACCCTTTCTTCTTTTATTACCAAACAAAAAGAAGAAGTTACTAAAAAGAGAAAGATGCCAAATATGAGCCTAAAAAGATGAGGAACTAAGAAAAGAATCAATAGAAGCTACCCAAAAAACGATTAGTGAAATGTTCAATATGTACAACGACATTACTCGTGAAGAGTGGTTTAGCATATTCGTAAATGCTATACTGAAACTTTTGACCCTCACTCTAATTATATGGCTCCCCTGATGTAAAAAGAAGGATTTGATCGTGATATGTCGGGAAAAATTTGAAGGAATTGGAGCGCAATTACAAAAAGAAAACAGACGGTATAGCTATTACAAACGTTATCTTGGGAGGGCCTGTATGGAAAGGAAAACTTTTAGAAGTAGGCGACCAAATACTAAAAAGTAGGACAAGGTAGTGCCGAGCCTGTAGATGTAGTAGGTATGCGATTAGACGATGCTGTAAAACTTATCAGCATCCAAAGGTACCGAAGTACGCCTTACAGTAAAACGTGTAGATGGCACCATAGAAGTAGTGCCTATTATACGAGATGTCGTAGAAATTGAAGAAAACCTATGCCAAGTCTGTAGTAATAACTGCTAACGGAAAACGTTATGGGCTTATCAATTTACCTAAATTTTACATTGATTTTGAAGATGTAAACCAACGTAATGCAGCCACCGATGTAGCATTAGAAATTGAAAAACTAGAAAATATTGATGGTTTAATAGTTGATTTAAGAAGCAACGGAGGTGGTTCACTAAAAACTGTAGTAGATATAGGAGGACTATTTATCCCAAAGGACCTATTGTACAAGTAAAATCATCTCGTGGTAGTCGCGATGTACTTTCTCAGATAATGACCCTAAAACACAATGGGATGGTTCGTTGGTGATACTTACAAATGAATTATCAGCATCAGCTTCCGAAATCTTAGCTGCAGCTATGCAAGATTACAAACGCGCTATTATCATTGGCGGGCGACAAACATTTGGTAAAGGTACTGTACAAAGCTTTGTAGATTTAAATAGCTTTTTACGCCAAAACAACTATGGCGATTTAGGAGCTGTAAAAAATCACTATACAGAAGTTTTACCGCGTAAATGGAGGTTCTACTCAGTTAAAAGGCGTAGAAAGTGATGTGGTAGTCCCCGATAAGTACAAATATATTGATGTTGGAGAAAGGGATATGCCTAACGCAATGCCTTGGGACAAAATAGAAACTGCTAAATTTATCCCTTTGGACAAACAATGCTAATTTTGAAAAAGCTATAGAAAATAGCAAAAACGCATTAGTCGAAAACGCTTATTTAAAGCTCATAGATGAAAATGCACAATACGTAAAAACAACAACAAAAAAGAAATGTATTTCCGTTAAACTATGAGGCTTATAAAAAAAGTAATAGAGAAAAATGAAGAACAGGCTAAAAAAATTCAAAGCTATAAGCGACTATAAATCAGACTTAAAAATTTAGTTCAGTAGCTTCTGATGAGGCAAAAATAAAAACAAGTGAAGATTTAAAACTTCGCCGTGATCGTTGGCACGAAAGCTTGCAAAAAGATGTATATATAGACGAAGCTGTAAAAGTGCTTGAAGATTTGAATTAAGGTTAATAGTTATATTTTTAAAAACTTTTGTAGAGTTATAAAAACTTTACTGAAGTTTTTTTATTTTTGAAGATTTCAAAAAAATTCGTATATTTTGCAGTATAATTATCATTTAAAAAAATACATTATAAATTTAGTAGTTATAATATGTTTATTATTAAGTATGTGTGGGTTGCAAGCTCAGCCCCACGATACTCTTACTAATAAAGATGTACAAAGAGAAATAGAGATTATTAAGCAGTTTAGGCAAAAAGATTCTGTGTGTATAGCTTTATTACTGAATGAAAATACAGGAGCTTATTAATGCAAAAACAAATAATGACACTAAAAGTACAGCCGACTCTATAGCTACTGCCAAAAAGAGAAAAAGAAATTGAACAATTACGTGCCAAAAATACGAGGGATACCTGTTGTTTTTCAAAAAGATACACCTTTTACTTGTACAACTCTTACGGACCTTACGATGTAGAAACACGAGCTAAATACGTAGAAGATAAACTAAAAAGAACTGTATGAAGATCCTTTTTGTAGCTGACTCTATCAAAATTATGCCTCTAAGTGATTGCTTATCGGTAGCATATCAAAATAAAAATTATTGCTAGTATCACAATAGTAGATGCTCTTTTGGGAGAATACAAACCAAAATGATTTGGCTACAAAGTACATAAATATTATTAAAAATGTTATCACTAAGCACAAAGAGCAAAAACAGCCTCAAAGCGGGTACTCATACGTTTAGGAGAGCTATGCTTGGTACTCTTGATAGCTTTTTGTGCTTATATGGGGTATCAATAAGTTACTTTCGTTTTCTAAGAAGGCTTTATTATAAATTCTGAACATCTTTTTAACAGGTATCAAAATAAAGAATTATGAGCTTATCAAGAGAAACGTATTGTAAAAAGTACTTTTTAAAAAAATATTAGGAGTTGTAAAAGCTATTATATTCTTATTCTTAATAGTAACTATTATTCCTCTAATCTTTTGATATATTCCCTCTCTACACAGCACTTATCAAAAATTATAATACATTGGTTTTCAGAACCTATTAAAGATGTAGGAAAAAGCAATTATCGGATATTTACCCCATTTATTTAATATTATAGTTATTATTGTTATCACACGCTATATATTAAAAGATATTTCGCTTTTTGCTTTAGAAATAGAGCGTGTATCCTGAAAAATTAGAGGTTTTCACCCCTGAATGGGCCCTATATTACCTATGTACTAATACGTACTATGCTTTATGTGCTTGCATTAGTAATTATATTTCCTCATCCGCCAGGCTCAGATAGTGATGCCTTTAAAGGTATTTCTATGTTTTTAGGGGTACCATATCATTGGGGTCTTCATCAGCAATTTCTAATGCAATTGCAGGGGTTTTTATTAGTTATATGCGCCCATTTCAGGTAGGCGATTGACAAAAATCTGGGGAAATAATAGGGGTTGTAATAGAAAAACGCTTTAGTAACCCGTTTGAAAACTATTAATAATGAAGACGTAACAATACCCTAATTCAGCTATTTTTAGGAGGAGCTACAATGAATTATTCTTCTATTGGAAAAGAAATAGGTTTAGCACTAAATGTACATATAAAAGTACGCTATGATTACCCCGATAATCTAATAGGAAGAATTACTTATAGAAGCAGCTTTAATGACCAATGGCATATCGCCCTAAACCTCACCCTTATATTTTTTCAGTTATCGTTAGGGCGAGGTAAATGCTTTATATGAGCTAAATGCTTATACTTTCCTTCCTGAAAATATGTACTTTATAAAATCTGACTTGGTGAAGAATATCCAAAAATACTTTTAAGCAAGCCAATGTAGAAATATTCTCATGCAATACGTTGAGCTTGTAGAAAGAAAAGATAAAAACATTAAAAAGCCTGATATAATTGCTATCAGGCTTTTTAATTTCATTAGCAACTCCCATAGTACAATTCCTGCACTCACTGAGACATTTAGGGAATGTTTTGGTGCCATATTGTGGTATTTCAATCACTTCATCTGACGCTGATACTACCTTGTGCAACTCCTTTCACTTCATTACCAAAAGATAACAGCGTACTTAGTGTCTTTTACAGGAGTAAAATCTTGTAGCATAGTAGCATACTCTGCTTGCTCAACACTCACTATGCGTACCCCTTCATTCTTAGCTGTTTTACCACCCTCAAGTGTATCGGCTATGTGATTGCCATTCTACGCTATCGGTGGCTCCTAAAGCTGTCTTGTATCTCTTTATTAGGAGGGGTGGCTGTAATACCACAAAAGGTATATTTTTCTCTATCAAAAAGCATCTGCAGTGCGAAATACCGAGCCTACATTATTAAGGCTACGAACATTGTCTAAAAACTACTATTATAGGTGTTTTGGCAGCTTCTTTGAACGTTGTTACATCTAAAACGCTGAAGCTCACTATTAGCTAATTTTCGCATATTATAATCGTATAACTTTATCTACTCCTTTTTATAGCTTTTTATATCCTGCATCAGTTTTTTAAGAGTAGCGTTATTATTAATAGAAATTGATACTTTACCACTAAATACATTACCTTCGGTGTCTATATTTATATTGGTAAGTTTCACAAATTTACTATCTAATATTACCTTTGAAATATCGCTGATAAGCCCATTGCGATCTATACCACTAATTTTTAAACTTACTTTAAAAATCTTGCTCATCTGATTTTTATCCATTTGGCTTGTATAATTCGATAGGCATAGTTTGATTGCATTGATATTGCGTTGGGACAAGTTTTTTTATGCACCTTTACCCCTTCATTGATAGTTACAAAGCCAAAGATAGGGTCACTCAGGAATGGGGTTACAGCATTTTTGAGAATGTATAATCAAGGGTTTCTTCTTCTTTGCCAAATCTAATGCTATCGTAGTGCTTATCAGGGGAATATGTGGGTTCATCAGGGCTTTTTACTGTTTTACTCTTGAAAAAAAGCCAAAGAATGAACTGCGATGTGAGGCAAACTCTTTTAGCATTTGGTTTGTAATCTCACCCTGTTCCTGCTTGATAGTAAATATCTAAACTTGTCTTTGTTTTGAAATAACTTACCAAATCATTTACTATATCTTCGGTAAGTGAAATTTTTCAGCTGTTTTTAGCTTCCTGATAAGTATTTCTTTACCTTCTGAAGCTACCTCTTTGGTTTCTTCTTTTTAGTGCATTTTTATCTTACTTCGTGCCTTAGAGGTAGTGGCGTAGTTTAGCCAGTTTTTGGTAGGTTTGGTATTTTCAGAAGTAATAACTTCTACTGTATCGCCGCTTTTTAGTACATAGTTTAGAGGTACTAACTTGTTATTTACCTTCGCACCGCGTGTTTTTTAATCCTACTCCTGCTGTGAATACAGAAAGCAAAAATCTAAAGGAGTAGCCCTTTGGGGAGTGATTTTTATATCGCCATTGGGGGTAAAGACGAATATTTCTTTAGAATAAAGGTTTAGTTTAAAAATCTTCTACGAAATCTACAGCATTGGTATCGCTATTTTTCAAAGACTTCTTGAAGCCTGTTGAGCCATACTTCTATACCTTCTTCTTTTTGATCGCCGTGTTTGTATTTGAAGTGTGCTGCATAGCCTTTTTCGGCTATTTCGTGCATACGCTCACTGCGTATCTGTACTTCTACCCATTTTCCTTTAGGTCCCATTACTGTAATGTGTAGTGCTTCGTACCCTGTGGATTTAGGTGATGATATCCAGTCGCGCAAGCGTGTAGGGTTAGGGCGAAAGTGGTCGGTGACTATGGAATAGATTTTTCCAAGCTAAGAATTTTTTTCTTCGGAAGGGTCACTTTTTATAAATGATGCGTATGGCAAACTTGTCATACACTTCTTCAAAAACTCACCCCTTGAGATTCCATCTTTCTATTGATAGAGTAAATAGATTTAGGGCGTCCTTTTATATAATAGTCTAATTTTTGTTCGTCTAACGATTTGGCTACTATTTTGGTAAAGTCATTGATGTAGGATTGTTGTTCTTCTTTAGATTCTTCCATTTTTCCGAGAATCATAAAAGTAGCGTTCTGGGTCGGTATATTTGAGTGATAAATCTTCGAGTTCGGTTTTGATGTTGTACAATCCTATGCGGTGTGCTATAGGGGCGTAGATATACAATGTTTCGGAGGCTATTTTGGTTTGTTTGTATTCAGCCATAGCATCCATTGTTTGCATATTGTGCAAGCGGTCGGCAATTTTGATAAGTATTACCCTTACATCATCATTCATTGTTAGCAGCAACTTTCTGAAGTTTTCGGCTTGCAATGAAATATCATTTTCTCTACTGAGGTGTGATATTTTGGTAAGTCCTGCTACTATATGGGCTATTGTTTTACCAAAGATATGTTCCATATCTTCATTGGTATAGTTGGTATCTTCCAACCATCATCGTAGCAAGGCAGCGCTGATAGAGGGTAGCATCTAATCCCTATTTGAGCTGCCACTATTCTTGCTACTGCTATGGGGTGAAAAATATAAGGTTCGCCGCTTTTTCTTCGTTGGCTTTTATGGGCTTCAACAGCGGTATCAAAAGCCAAGCGAATTAGTTTTTATCTTCCTCATTAAGTGTTTGGTAGCTAACACTTAGGAGTTCGTTATATTTTTCCTCTATAGCTGCTTTTTTTCTTCTGGGGTATAATATTCTGTTTCCATTGGGGTAAGGTGTTAATAAATCAGTATGGTGAATAAGCACCTATTTATTGCTGCAAGCGGCGAAGTTTTTATATCGGAAAGTATGTATAAAGGGAAAATCAGCATTTTGTAGCCAACCGAAGTAGCCAGGTTCATTAAGCAATACATCGGTTATGCGTTTTTCCTTTGTGTTTTCCGAAAGTAAATATTTCTTCGCCTTTGTCATTATAAGCTATAAAACCCTGCGAAATCAACTGCTTGCTTGCGAGAGGTAAAGTCGCTAAGCTTTTTGATGTCGTTTTCCAGCTCGTCATAGCGGTCGAGCTGGGCTTTGAGTATTTCGTAAGTAGCGTTGGTATCGGCTGAGGCACTATGGGCATCGTTAAGGTCTTTGCCACAATAGAATTTGTAAGCAGCCGAGAGGGTTCGTTGCTCCATTTTGTGGAAGATGGTTTGTACATCAATAGTTACGCTTTTGCCGAGACTGAAATCAATGCCTGCGCGGCACATTTCTTCGGCAAGTAGTGGAATATCGAACCTATCGGAGTTGTATCCTGCCAAATCGGCACCTTTTTATCATATCGTATATCTGTTTTGCCAACTCTTTGAAAGTAGGTTCGTTGGCTACCATTTCATCGGTTATTTTGTGTACTGCAGAAGCTGTTGGGGGTATGGGAATGGTAGGGTTTACTTTCCACGTTTTGCTTTCTTTATTTCCGTTAGGATATACTTTTTAGGATTGAGATTTCTACGATACGATCTTTGGTAATGTCAATTCCTGTAGTTTCAAGATCGAAAACAAATAGGTTTTGATAATTTTTAGTTCCACTTTTTGATAATATTAATTATACTATTCTTCTATTTCTGCTGAAAGTCCAGCATCTAAAAGCCCTATGCAGTAGGGCACAAGCACTTCATAACTTCCTAACTTCACATCGCATTTGCCTTTGAAATGGACAATAATGGCACACTGTTCGGCTTGTTCAAATGTATGATGGCACACTTGCACGAGTGTATCTATCACATAATCAAAGGTATTTACATCATCATTGTATAAAATAAGCTTGCACTCCTCGCCCAACGCTACTAATACATCGGTATCTGTAAGCGTTTGTTCTTGATGATTGATGAGTAACATATCTTTTTAAGTATTCTTTTGCCTACAAAGGTAGTACAAAAATATGACATATGCAAATTTTTAGGATTATTTTTATATGGGGGTATAGGCACATACTCGCCTGCGCCAGCTCGGTGCGTTTTATCCTTCGCTCAACCTTCGCTCAACCTTCGCTCAACCTTCGCTCAACCTTCGCTCAACCTTCGCTCAACCTTCGCTCAACCTTCGCTTATCCTTCGTCACATACTCGGCTGTGCCAGCTCGCCGACTTTCCTTCGCTCAACCTTCGCTGAAGGTTCGGTGAGACATTTTTTTATCTTTATGGCTCACTCAGTAGGGTGGCTATCTCATTGAGTGCTGAGGGTGCAAAAACTCTGTAGCTCTTTTTATTATTTACTAAAAATAATTGTTCGCAATTGGCTAAAGTTTCTATAATATGTGATGATACTAACACTATATGTTGTTGCGAAAGCTCGCCTAATAACTTTTTTTACTTGATAAACTGAAGTGATATCTAAGCCGTTGAAGGGCTCGTCAAAAAAATATAAAAACTATAGTTTTTTGCAATATGGCATTCAAATAGACTTTTTTGCGCATTCCTGTAGATAGTTCCCTGATGAGCAATGATTTATCTACCTGAAAGGGCATATGGTTATTGGTTTTATCCCTAATAACAAACTGTAAAAGGTATAAAACTCACCTACGGTAAGATGCTCATACAAATAGGGTTCGGTAGGTAAAAAGCATACTTGTTGTGGTGGTAATTTTTTGTTATTGTACTTTACTTCGCCTTTAAATGAGGTTAAACCTGATAAGCATTTAAAAAGTGGTTTTTCCCGAACCATTTTTCCTACAACGCCATAAATTCCTGTTTTGAAGAGGTTAAGTTGTATGTTTTTCAAGTATTTTTTTCTGTCAGAATAGTGTTTTTTTCTTTAATGAGAATGTTCAGCATATTGTATTTTTCTTAATATTTCGTATTGCTAAATAATAAAAATAGGGATTGCCATTATAGGTATGATGTAGATTATCCCGATAGTAATTGCCAGCAGGGCAAATCCTTGTCCTAAGGGTTGTTTCAGAAGGTATATTTGGTAAGTACTCCTATAGCAGGAATGGCAATATACAGAGGCAGTACCTCATATATTGCCACCTAAAGCAAAATAAAAGTAAGTGATAAGCACAGGTGCAAAAAGTAAGGGTGCTGTTGTATATACCTGCTTTTAAGCTGCTGTAATAGGTAATCTTTCCCTTTATGGGTAGCTACTACCATATGTGCTTTGTACTCTCTTTTCAAAATAAGGCATACAGCCTGTTAAAGCTGTTATAGCCAAAGCAAAAAGAGCGATATTGGGATTGGCATACATTGCTCCTATAATTATAAGTGCAATGGCGATGGGGAGCATTATTATCAGTTTGTACTGACGAAAACTAATGTGCCAAAAGGGATCGGATAGCGAAAAAGGGTAGCGTAGTACCCAATTTTGCTGAGGCAAAAAGCAATGATGACTAATAGGATTATTACCCCTATAGCTGTTATAAAATCGGCTTTCCAAAACATCAAAAAGCAAAGGTAGAAGGTTTTTCAACGAGGTATTCTCCTATGATAGCAAGAGGATACTGAGGTTGTACTTTCAGTAGTGTTAGGTCTTTTCGCTGGTAATGATAAGCAAGTGTTCCTAAGGGTAAGCCCCATAGCAAATAGTGCAGACTATCGTAATGATGATATAGGCGTACAAAGCATAGCCTGCTACTGCTATAAGTGAGGCTATTGTGAGTACATCACCCTTAGGAAATAACTTGCGATAATAAATATAAGCAAGATAAAATGAAATGCGCATTATTAGAATAGTTTAAAGGAAGCCCTTGCAAAGATATAACGCCCATTAAGACCAAACTGAGAAGTAGCACGAGAATAAACAAACTGAAAATCGCCAATTTGCTGGGCAGTTCTAATCACATCGGGACCTGTAGTATCGCCATAATAAGTATTACGCAAGTATAAATTTCATTTTACTGATGTTCAAATTATGTGCCAATTCCACCCACAAGTAGCTCTTTTGTTGAATGATTGTTCTGATAATATGCCTATTTTTAAGCAAATATAGTTATTTTTTCTCATTGATAATAAAGAAGTTAGATTTTTGTAAAAATAAATACTAAAAAAACTTGTGAGATATATAAAAAAATGTTGTAACTATGCACCCAAAATTAAGAAATATAAAAAAACAATGAAAAGAATTTTTATTTGGTATTTTAATTATTGCAACTTTTATAGGTTGTGGTAAAGATGACAGCAATGGCAACAGCGATACTCAAAGTATTCGGCTGAAGAAGCTAAAGCAGAAGTAAAAGCGACTATGGATAGCTTTTACAATTGCCTACTAAAAGGCTAATGATGGAGGTTTTTGCAAATTTTTCTCTACAATGCTATTGCTAAAACTTCAAAACAAGATGATGTTTGGTTTTGCTAAATTAGGAGAGAAATTTGAAGAAACTTATATAAATGATATTAATTCATCAAAAGATAACGATAGGTTTGACTTCAATAAATTTAAAAGGTACTTACACTTGGGATAATACAAGCAAAAGCTGGAGTAAAGAAGCTAATAATAAAATTGTACTTCTATTTCCTGCTACGGCTTCTAGCACAACCAACAATGCACGAGCTGAAATAGATAGCTATACTGATGAAGAAATAGTTATAGAGAATCAAAAGAGATTTCTTGTTAAGAGTGCACATCTTTTTGATCTCGGTAGATAATACTAAAATGCTTGAAATAACCCTCCGTAATGCTCAGTTCAAAAAAATTAGGTAGAGGTGTTACGCCTACTGCTATTGATTTGAGTATCTATACCAATCCATTTAACACTACAATTAAATTCTTTAAAAGAGAAATGCACATTACAATTTTTAACTTCAATTTTTAGTTCGCAACAAGGTTGTGCTACAGGATTATCAGCTGATGTAAAACTTACTTCAGACGATTTAGATAGCTTTACATCATTTGAAGAAGCCGTAGAATCTATTAATGTAATAGCTTTTCAAGATAAATTTCAAATAATAGCTAATGCTGATATCAAATCAGTACACAAAGCTGGGAAGAAAATAGATAATCTTCAAGGAATAGACTTGAATACATACATTAAGGCAGAACTTTATAAGAACAACAAAAATAGCTGATGTGAAAGTAGAAGAAGATAATAGAGGCGATTCAGATCTTTCTTTATCTTCTCTGACGGCTCAAAACAAAAAGCTGAAAGTTATGTAGAAGATTTTTGAAGAGAAAATAAAAAAATATTTTTCGGTCGCTTTTTTTAACCTATAAATGAAAATGAAAAAGATATTATTTATCTTATTTATCACCATCAATAGCATTGCTTTTCGCTCAAGAGGGCAATGCTATTTTTACAACTACTGATAGCCTTTCTTCTTCACCACAACATCAGATAGGTATAGGAATTTCGCGTTTTTATTAACGCTGCCTTTCCTAATGATAGTAACACATTTTTATTAGAATACCGCTATCTAAAAATGCTACTTGGGCTTATAGAATAGGTGGTGACTATAGTGCTAATAACCATACCGATAGCCTTTTATGAAATAGCCCTAAAAAGTGGGCATTGATAGGGTATATAAAAACTACCAACAGTGGTGTTTTTTTACTATGGTATAGATATATGGGGACGACACTTATACTACAAGACCGACAACAATACTTTTACAAGCATAGCATTGAATCCATTTTTTGGGATACAATACAAGTTAAGTAAGAATTTTTCGCTCTCTACAGAACCAGGATTCTTTTTAAATACAATATACGCCGCGATCATAGAAGTTTCGATCCTAAAGCTCAAATGGATACGTGGGAAAGCCGATTTGCTAAAGTTGGAGTCATACAAGTCAATTTTTCATTTTTAACGTGTTATAAAGCACTCTATTTGTCCATAAGATTTATTTACTAGAGAAACCAAATAACCGTAATTTTACAGCCTAAAAAACACGTTATTTAACACTTTACTACAAATTGTTCCTAAGTAAGTAATTTGAAAGGTTTTTTGCAGTAGAGCACGGCTTGACCTCAATTTAAAAATCATCACTTAAAATTCAGAATAAAAAGAGCAACTCATTATTGAGTTGCTCTTTTTATAAGAAAACGACGACATACTCTCCACGTAACCGTAGTACCATCTGCGCTAAAAGGTTTAACTGCTCTGTTCCGGAATGGTAAGAGGTGAGACCTTTGACTATAACCACCTTAAATCTTTAGTCGTTAGATTATATCTTTTAAATACTCTAACACTATCATATTTTAACATACAAGGATAAAAAGCATATCTTTAACTAACTTCTCCTCTTAAAAAGAATGCTGCGCAAAAAGTCTACGGGTTATTAGTATTACTCGGCTATGATGTTACCACCGTTACACCTGTAACCTATCAACGTGGTCATCTCCCACGACCATAAAAGAAATCTAATCTTGTGGTGGGTTTTCGTGCCTTATATGCTTTCAGCACTTATCCCATCCGCACTTAGCTACTCTGCGATGCCCTTGGCAAGACAACAGATACACCAGTGGTGCGTCCAACTCGGTCCTCTCGTACTGAGAGTCAGAGCCACGCAAATTTCTAACGCCCACAGTAGATAGAGACCGAACTGTCTCACGACGTTCTGAACCCAGCTCGCGTGCCACTTTAATGGGCGAACAGCCCAACCCTGGGACCTTCTCCAGCCCCAGGATGTGACGAGGCCGACATCGGTGCCAAACCCCCCGTCGATGTGAGCTCTTGGGGAGATCAGCCTGTTATCCCCAGCGTACCTTTTTCATCCTTTGAGCGATGGCGCTTCCATACGGAACCACCGGATCACTATGCTCTACTTTCGTACCTGATCGACTTGTGAGTCTCTCAGTCAAGCCCCTTATGCCAGTTGCACTCTACGCACGGTTACCAAGCGTGCTGAGGGAACTCTTTCAGAAGCCTCCGTTACACTTTTTGGAGGCGACCACCCCAGTCAAACTACCCTCCACGAATTGTCCCCTGCTCTTTGCAGGTTAGACCTCAGATAAGCAAAGGGTGGTATTTTCAACAACGACTCCACAACTACCAGAATAGCCGCTTCTTAGTCTCCCACCCTATCCTACGCATCACTTATCCAAGACCAATACGAGAGATATAGTAAAGGTGCACAGGGTCTTTTTCGTCCCACTGCGGGTAATCGGCATCTTCACCGATACTACAATTTCACCGAGCTCATGGCGAGACAGTGTCCAAATCGTTACACCATTCGTGCAGGTCGGAACTTACCCGACAAGAATTTCGCTACCTTAGGACCGTTATAGTTACGGCGCCGTTTACTGGGGCTTCAATTCAAACCTTCGTGTTACCACTAAGCTCTCCTCTTAACCTTCCAGCACCGGGCAGGTGTCAGACCCTATACCTCATCTTTCGATTTTGCAGAGTCCTGTGTTTTTGATAAACAGTCGCTTGGACCTTTTTCACTGCGGCTATCATAAGATAGGCGACCTTTCTCCCGAAAGTTACAGGTCTATTTTGCCTAGTTCCTTAGCCATGAATCTCTCGAGCGCCTTAGAAATTCTCTTCCCAATCACCTGTGTCGGTTTACGGTACGGGCATTAGTTATCGCTTTTTCTTGGAAACGTTATCTCTACTCTCACTTCAGCCAGAACCTCAGTGTACTTTTGGTGCCATAACAACACCTTAAACGCAGTATTCCGTCTCTGCGCGGTAGATACCTCATTCCGTCACTTTATTCTAACCAATGGTACGGGAATATTAACCCGTTGTACATCCACTACCCCTTCTCGGGTTCGCGTTAGTCCCCGACTAACCCTCAGCTGATTAGCATAGCTGAGGAAACCTTGATCTTTTCGGCGGGCAGGGTTTCTCACCTGCCTTATCGTTACTTATGCCTACATTTTTCTTTTCTATTAGGCTCCACTACGGCTCACGCCTTTAGCTTCCACGCCAATAGAATGCTCCCCTACCGGTATATACATCGTATAACCCCATAGCTTCGGTAATATGCTTATGCCCGTTTATTATCCATGCCCAACCGCTCGACTAGTGAGCTGTTACGCACTCTTTAAATGTATGGCTGCTTCCAAGCCAACATCCTAGCTGTCAGTGCAGTCAGACCGCGTTTGGTCAACTTAGCATATATTTGGGGACCTTAGCTGATGGTCCGGGTTCTTTCCCTCTCGGATATGGACCTTAGCACCCATACCCTCACTGCTGATAAACATTTAATAGCATTCAGGTTTGTCAGGAATTGGTGAGGCGATGAGAACCCCCGCATCCAATCAGTAGCTCTACCTCTATTAAACTCTCTATCAACGCTGCACCTAAATGCATTTCCGGGGAGTACGAGCTATTTCCCAGTTTGATTGGCCTTTCACCCCTACCCTCAGGTCATCCGAAGTCTTTTTCAACGACAACCAGTTCGGTCCTCCACGCTGTGTTACCAGCGCTTCAACCCTGCCCAAGGGTAGATCACCCAGGTTTCGCGTCTACTACTACCAACTATTTGCGCCCTATTAAGACTCGCTTTCGCTGCGAATGCGTATCTGAAATACTTATCCTCGCTGGTAACAGTAACTCGTAGGCTCATTATGCAAAAGGCACGCCGTTACGGCTAAAAAGCCGCTCCGACCGCTTGTAAGCGTATGGTTTCAGGGTCTCTTTCACTCCGTTATTCACGGTTCTTTTCACCTTTCCCTCACGGTACTAGTCCACTATCGGTCTCTCAGGGTATTTAGCCTTACCGGATGGTCCCAGCAGAGTCAGTCAAGGTTCCACGTGCCCCGACCTACTCAGGATACCCATAAGATTTATAAAGCTGTGCCCTATACGAGACTTTCACTCTCTACGGTGTGCCTTTCCAAACACTTCTAATCCAGCTTTACAACCTATATCTGGGTCCTCAGCCCCATATTGCCGTAACAATATGGGTTTTGGGCTACTCCCATTTCGCTCGCCACTACTCTGGGAATCACTTTTGTTTTCTTCTCCTCTGCCTACTAAGATGTTTCAGTTCAGCAGGTTTGCTCACCTATCGGTGTAGTACATCTTCAATGTACTGGGTTGCCCCATTCGGACATTTGCGGATCAAATCGTATGTGCCAATCCCGCAACTTTTCGCAGCTTATCACGTCCTTCTTCGCCTCTGAGCCTAGGCATCCCCCATACGCCCTTACATAACTTTTCGCGCTTGTAGTCTCTTTTAATTCTAAATTCTTAATTTTGAATCCTAAATTAAAAAGTCACCTCGTTCTCTTTGATTCTTTTTAATATTTTTCGTTAGATTATCAATAATCTATTATTGATCTCTTATGCTCTTGTCCCAATATGTCAATGTACTTTATCCTCTCCCCTAACCCTCTCTTTTGGAGTGGGTGTTTTGTCGGAGAAATCGTTGTGGAGAATAAAGAGTTCGAACCCTTGACCCCCTGCGTGCAAGGCAGGTGCTCTAGTCAGCTGAGCTAATTCCCCGTCTTAATTCTAAATCTTTAATGGTGAATTATGAATTATGAGATTAATTTAGAATCCTCAATCAAAATTCATAATTAATCCCAGCTTCTAGAATTTCCTTTTTGTAGTCCCAGGCAGACTCAGACTGCCGACCTCTACATTATCAGTGTAGCGCTCCTAACCAGCTGAGCTATGAGACTGCTTTTTCTTTTTGTTGTCCAGCAAAGATTTAAAGAATAAGATAATCCTAAATCAATTTCAGTTATTCTCTAGAAAGGAGGTGTTCCAGCCGCACCTTCCGGTACAGCTACCTTGTTCTGACTTAGCCCCAGTCACTGGTTTTTACCCTAAACAGCTCCTCGCGGTAACCGTCTTCAGGTACCCCCAGCTTCCATGGCTTGACGGGCGGTGTGTACAAGGCGGGAACGTATTCACCGGATCGTCGGCTGATATCCGATTACTAGCGATTCCAGCTTCACGGAGTCGAGTTGCAGACTCCGATCCGAACTGTGATCGTCTTTATAGATTCGCGCCTGCTCACGCAGTGCTGCTCTCTGTAACGACCATTGTAGCGTGTGTGGCCAAGATGTAAGGGCGTGATGATTTGACGTCATCCCACCTTCCTCACGGTTTGCACCGGCGGTCCCACTAGAGTGCTCGACTTTAGCTCGCTAGCAACTAATGGCGGGGTTGCGCTCGTTATGAGACTTAACCTGACACCTCACGGCACGAGCTGACGACAACCATGCAGCACCTTGATAACTGTCCGAAGAAATACCTATCTCTAAGTACGTCAGTCCTCATTTAAACCTTGGTAGGTTCCTCGCGTATCATCGAATTAAACCACATGCTCCACCGCTTGTGCGATTTACGTCAATTCCTTTGAGTTTTCACACTTGCGTGCGTACTCCCCAGGTGGGATACTTATCACTTTCGCTTAGCCACTCAATCATTACAACCAAACAGCTAGTATCCATCGTTTTACAGCGTGGACTACCAGGGTATCTAATCCTGTTCGCTCCCCACGCTTTCGTCCATCAGCGTCAATTAATTGTTAGTAATATGCCTTCGCTATCGGTGTTCTGTGTAATATCTAAGCATTTCACCGCTACTACACATTCCAACTACTTCACAACCATTCAAGACCAGCAGTTTCAAAAGGCGGTTGCTTGGTTGAGCTAAAGCGCTTTCACCTCTGACTTACCAGCCCGCCTACAGACCCTTTAAACCCAATGATTCCGGATAACGCTCGCATCCTCCGTATTACCGCGGCTGCTGGCACGGAGTTAGCCGATGCTTATTCACAGAGTACCGTCATCAAACTACACGTAGTCCTTATTCTTCCCCTGCAAAAGCAGTTTACAATCCATAAGACCTTCATCCTGCACGCGGCATGGCTGGATCAGTCTTCCGACCATTGTCCAATATTCCTCACTGCTGCCTCCCGTAGGGAGTCTGGTCCGTATCTCAGTACCAGTGTGGGGACATCCCTCTCAGAACCCCTATCTATCGTTGCCTTGAGGGGCCGTTACCTCTCCAACTAGCTAATAGAACGCATACTCATCTTTTCACCACCGTAGCTTTAATATAATATGATGCCACACCATTATTCTATGGGGTATTAATCCAAATTTCTTCGGGCTGTCCCCAGTGAAGGCAGATTGTATACGCGTTACGCACCCGTACGCCGGTTTCAGCCAGCTTATCCCTCGACTTGCATGTGTTAGGGCTGCCGCTGGCGTTCATCCTGAGCCAGGATCAAACTCTTCATCGTTAAAATCTTTAATATCTTCTAACCGAATCTCTCAAAGTTATTGACTTCAGGTTTCACTAATTCTTTAAATCTTCTTTTGTGCTGTACAACATTATGTCAATGTACGTGTTGTTTCTTCTTCGCTCATGAGCGCCTATCGTCTCATTTGCGGGTGCAAAGGTACAGCGTTTTTAATTCTCCAAATTTTTGCAAGTTTTTCAAGTTTTTTTCAATCATTATTTTTAAATTGTTGAAAATCAACATAATATATGAAAGATTTTTAGATTTATGAGGCACTTTTTACAGAAAAATAGAGTAATTGGAGAGATATGAGGATTATAAAAATACAAAAAGCAGTCAAGATGTATTCCTAACTGCTTTTTCTAATCGCTAATATTTAATTTCTAATTGTCATATATCATTAATAAAGTCCTTCTACAGACCAATATCTCTCTCCTGTATCGTAATTTATAGTCAGAATACGAGCTTTAGGTTTTTCTCTAATACCTTACTTACAGCAGCCAAAGCAGCTCCTGTAGAATACCTGCAAAATACCTTCTTCTTTAGCCAAACAGCGTGCAAACTCGTAAAGCTTCTTCTTTTTGAAATAGGAAGCACCTCATCTACTGAAGCATCGTAGTTATCAGGAATAAAAGCCTGTACCTAATCCTTGCAAAGCGTGTGGGCTGGTTTGCCACCGCTTAACACAGCAGATTGGTCGGGTTCTACGGCTATAGTTTTCAAGTTGGGGAAGTGTTGTTTTAACACCTTAGATACCCCTGAAATATGACCACCAGTACCTACTCCTGTTACAAAATAGTCAAATCCTTCAGGGAAAGATTTTAAAATCTCTTGAGCTGTAGTGCGTTCGTGTGCTGCAGGGTTTGCAGGATTTTTGGAATTGTTGAGAGCACCCAATAATTAGGTTTGCCTTCTGCAATTTCCAATGCTTTAGCTACAGCACCTCCTGTTCCTTTCTCTTTAGGAGTAAGCACTACTTCAGCACCATATGCAGCCACCAATTTGCGGCGTTCAATGCTCATTGATTCAGGCATTACTACTATCAATTTATATCCTTTTACGGCAGCTACCAAAGCCAAGCCTACCCCTGTATTACCTGAAGTTGGCTCTACTATTACGCTATCTTTGTTCAAGATACCTTTTAGCCTCTGCATCTTCCACCATTGCAAGTGCAATACGATCTTTGATGCTCCCCAGGGTTCAAACGCTCCAATTTAATAAACACGTTGGCATTTTCGCCAAACAATCTGTTGATCTTTACTTCGGGAGTATTCCCCAATGATCTCTAAAACATTTTTTGTACGCCATTATTATAATTATTTATTTGTTACTATTTTATTATATTTAGTACTTAGCAGTTATACAATCTAAATCCCTAACGCCTAAAACTCCTTAAATTACAAAGTTTATAGGCTCTTCATACACTTCATTATCTTTCACTATTATCTGACTTTTTGTGAAAAACTTTTGTAAAGGGTTCAATACTGCTAGTTAGCCACACATTTCCACCAATCACACTATCGTGTCCTATCACAGTATCTCCTCCTAAGATGGTTTGCTCCTGAGTAAATCACTCACATTATCTTCAATGGTAGGGTGTCGTTTTTGTATGAGCCTTATCTACTGATACCGACAAAGCACCTAATGTAACCCCCTGATATACCTTCACGTAATTGCCAATTATAGTTGTTTCGCCAATCACAATTCCTGTACCGTGATCAATCATAAAAGGATTACCTATTACTGCCGCAGGGTGAATATCAATCCCAGTCCTGCTATGTGCCAACTCTGATAGAATACGCGGTAGCAACGGTACTTTTCGCAACCATAACTGATGAGCAATCCGATACACCATTATAGCAAAGAAGCCTGGGTAAGTAACTTGTACCCTCACGTACTGAGGGTGGCTGCAGGGTCGCTATCAATATAAAAGATAGCATCTCCTTTCAGTTGTTCATAAATATCAGGTAAGATACTGTTGTAATAACCTTCTATTTCCTCTTTAGAGTGCTCTTCACCTACAAAATCACTCACTATATTTACAAAATCATAGCACAATTCGTCATATCAGTACTTCTATGCTTTGCTTTTTGAACGACACGAACGTTCATCAATTAAAAATAAATACTCAAAAAGCGACTCAATAAAAGTAGTGATACGCTGTTTCCCAATATGATGTTTTATTGTTTTACTTTCCTCGTAAAGAGTTGTAATAAATGATTTTCGTAAATTCATATAAGCTAAAAACCAAACACCTCACTACTAAAAGCAGTGAGGTGTCTGTTGTATTAATTCAAAAAAATATCTATAACTATGCTATATTTTTCAACAACAACTGATGCCGCACTGCTTTTTATCAAGCATGCAACACATCATCATAGCCGTTGTATTTAAAATATATAAAATCATCTTTCTTCTTTTATTTTCGGGTGCAAAGTTACGGATTATTTTTTTAATATCCAAATAAAAATCAAAAATTACATCAAATTTGAAAAATATTTTTCTACCCTAAAATTCTAAACAATCGGTTCACTGTTTCTTCTTTTCCTATTACTTCCATAATATCAAAAAAATATCAGGACCTTTCAATTCTCCTACCAAAGCCAATCGCAGCACGGGCATCACTTGTCCTAAGCCCAATTCCTTATCCGCAATATACTGTTTTACAATCCCTTCCAAGCCACGAGCTTCAAAATCAGTTGCATTTCTAAGCAATGCTGCCACTTCTTCAACAATTAGTGGCGATTGTTCTTTCCACTGCTTCTTCATTGCCTTCTCGTCATACTGTGTAGGTGCTTCAAAAAGAATTTACCTAACTCCCAAAAATCATTTACAAAAAGTAGCACGTTCTTTTTAACAAGCCTACTATTTTTTCTGTAGTGTAGGGGTTGCTACCTCTATCCCTTTTATTCTTTAAAAAGCTCACCAAAAAGTACTGCCAGCTCATCATTTTCCTTTTGTTGTAAATACTGATGATTAAACCATTTTATTTTTTCAGGGTCAAAACGTGCTCCTGCTTTATGAACTTTTTCCAAGTCGAATGAAGCAATGAGTTCGTTCATTGAGAATATTTCTTGGTCATTACCTGGGTTCCAGCCTAAAAAGTGCTAAAAAGTTAATAAGAGCTTCAGGAAAATATCCTTCTCCGCTAAATCCTTTGAGTGTTTCTCCGTTTTCAGTCCAATCCATTGGAAAAACAGGAATCCTAATTTAATACCATCACGCTTGCTCAGCTTGCCATTACCTACAGGCTTCAAGATAAGCGGAAGATGTGCAAATTGAGGAGCTTCCCAACCAAAAAGCACGGTATAACAATAGGTGCAAAGGCATTGAGGGCAACCATTCTTCCCCCTGATAACGTGTGTAATTTCCATTAGTGGTCATCTACGATATTTGCCAAGTGGTAAGTAGGGCATTCCATCACTTTTGAAAAAGCACCTTATCATCAAGAGTATTGGTATTGATAACCACCTCGTCCCTAATCATATCGTTCATTTTTAACACCTCATTATCAGGCATTTTTAAAAGCGAACTACGTATTCATTGCCAGCAGCTAAGTAGCGTTGTACTTCATCAGGAGGCAAAACCAAAGAGTTTTTCAAAGTAGCCCTTGTAGCCCAATTATAAATAAAAGTTTCACCTTTAGCTTCAGCTGTTTTTCCTGAGTATATCAAGTTCTTCGGCAGTATCAAAAAGCATAATAAGCCCAACCATTGGCAATGAGTTGTTCAGCATACTGACGGTAAAGCGGTTTTCGCTCACTTTGTCTGTAGGGAGCGTGTTTGCCTCCTTTGCCTACCCCCCTCATCATAAGTTAACCCCAACCAATTTAGCGAGTTGATAATATATTCCTCAGCACCTTCTACATATCTGTTTTTGGTCGGTATCTTCAATTCGCAACAAGAATTCACCCTTGTGTTTTTAGCAAACAGATAATTAAACAAAGCAGTGCGCACACCACCAATATGCAATGCCCCAGTTGGACTTGGAGCAAATCGTACTCTTACCATTTTTATTTTTAATAATTTTAAATTTTTAATCACATTAAAAGCTACCTTTTCTTGTTCTTCGGGAATGATGAATGTAAATTCATTAGTAGTTGAAATCACCTCATTAAGCCTAACACCTTCCCACGCCAAGCGCTGAAAAATAAAGTAATAAATTCCTGATACCATAGTATCTTCCATAGGAGACGTACACTTATAGCTGTTAAATTAGTAAACTTATGCAAGCATTGTTCATTTTTAAAAACTTTTTCTACCAAGTTTTCTATATTACTACTTACAATCAGGCTGATTTCCTCTACCCCTTTGTCCAAGCGTAGTACGCACCTGCATTTTCCTGCAATAGCTGTAACAATTCTGCTTGACAGTTCATTAATGTTTGCGAAGCTAAAAAGTATAATCCGTCAGTTCAGTGCGTACTATAGGGTTATCAATATTTTTCAGAATCTTTACAAAGCGATGGGTATCGCGGAACTCCATATCAACAGCCAATCGCTTCAGAGCCATTACAATAGCCCCTGTTTTTCACCTCACGTGTAAAGTGATTGCGCTGTATATCCTCTTGAATAATACGTGCTAGCGCAGTGAGGTTTATGATCCCCTGCGAGTGAAGTTTTGCAAAAAGGGCTTTTGATGTAATTTTCTACAGCCGAAGCGATTGTTTTTCATTTTATATTAGTACCTAAAATTGAGTTTTTAAATCTTAAAAAGGATAAAAAGCGTCCTCTATATAGTTGATTGAAAACTCCACACTATTTTTACAATAGAGATAATGTCAAACTGTACCTCTACATCAAGGTTTTTGCGTAATATATATTATTAGCCGCCTTTTACTATAAGGTCTATTTTCTGCTGATTTACAAAACTTTCTGGTTCGCCATAAGCACTAGAAGTTCTTGTTTTCACTTCTACAATATGTATTATATTACCTTTTTGTGAAATAATATCAATTTCAGCGTGCCCATACCTAAAGTTTTGTTCCAAGATAGTATGTCCGTTTTCAATTAAAAATTTACAGCATCTTGTTCTCCTTCTTTTCCCAAATCATTATGCAATGCCATAGTTACTATTTTTAAATCTGCGGCAAAATTATATTTTTTTATTTCAATTATCAAATTTTTATTTAAAGGTTCTCTATTACTTCGCTCTTAGGGTATTTCACCTTATAGCTAAGTCGGTATTTTTACTTTCACCTGCTTTGAGAGTTGTATTCCAAGTAAGGATACCTGTTTCGGTATTCACTTCAGCTTTTGAATCTTCCAATAGTTCTACTTGTATTTTTCATTGGTACTAATAGGGTATTGATCTTTTTAATTTTAGGTTGATAGTTTCCTTTTTATTGTTCTTCACAGTGATTTCATAGGTAAAAGTCTGTCTTTATAGCTTGAAATGAATTTAGTTTCAGATTTATCGGCTATCGCAGTTTTTATGCTTATTTTCTTATCGTTGCCCATAGTGAGTTGCATACTTTCGGTAGTTTGATTGGGCGAAATCATTGTTTTACTACATACATATCTTCAAAGATAATATTTGCTTCGCCATTGAGCAGGTTGTATTGCGAATAATCATCAATTGAGGCTACAAGATAAACTCCATTATCTCACGAGGTGCAAGTAGTAGTACTCGTATTTGGCTTTAATTTTGAGCTCTTTGAGTGCCACACTATATTCTCTACCATTAGAAAGGATATCATAGGGGTAGTGATTTCAAAAGAAGTATTGAGTTGATTTTCACTCACATCGGTATAGTCATTCATTGTAGCTTCTACCATTTCTTCTTTTGCTACATCTTTTACATCTGCTACTCTCATTTCGGCTGCTGCAAAAGTATTGGAACGGCGGTAGGCGTTGATTTCCATAGTTTTCTGCACTATAGCGATTGCCAAAGCGCAAGAACCAAGCTTTAAGCAAGGTAATTTCATTGCGTACATTAGGGTTTCCACTAGAAAAGAGTCAGTTTGATATTTTTCCAATCTACTCCTGTAGTTTGGTAAATTTCACCTTTGTAAAGCAAACTTAGGGGGCTATTGATATCATTGGCACGGAGCTCGTAAAAAGGGAACCAACCTGCAAGAGGCGTAACATAACTGAGGAGAAAAAGTCGGCTTTTTGAGGTGTATCGCTCATTACTTGCAGTACAATTTTACCTTTAGAGAGCGTTTTTTCCTTGCTTACATCGCCTTCGAGACGTTGTTCTAATTCATACCGAAGTGTACGTAATTTATTTTGTTTTTCGGTGTAAGCATCAGCTTTTATCAAGTGAAGCTACCATTTTCTTCTTTAGAATAGTTGATAAACTTAGTATATTCGGCTATATTTAGGGCAGTACCATTGCCTAAAACCTTTTTATTTTTCTTTTAATTAACTCCACTATTTGCTTTTCGGCAGCTATTTGATTGGAAAGTTTATCAATTTGCAAAGTAAGTAGCTCTATACTATCTTTTAATTTGTTTTGCTTTTTGGGTGTAAATTGTCTTTTATCGGTATAGGTATCGGTAGTAAATTGTGCTGGAGTACGGTTACACTTTTAGGAGCCAAAATGCGGATAGTATTCTCATCGATGTCATTCGCTATGTTTTTAATGACAATTTCGTTAGTACCTTTATTGAGGTTGGCACTAAAGGCTATGAGCCAATTCGGCAGAGCTGAAATAAACAGTTACAACATTGAGTTTGGCATTGGTAATTTGAGATTTTTGAGCCCAAATAAAGGGTGTAAAATAGTAGTAGGAATGATGTTATAAGATGTTTCATTATATATTTTTATAGTATAATTAAGGAGCTATAAGGAGCAAAAAGAATTTGCCCTACAATGTGAATAAAAGTAATTGATTATCAGAGTAATTAACTTTGGCAAACTCTGAAAGTTTGCCAAAGTGTGTCATGTAATCGTGCTTTTAAAACTTTTCGGACACCCTCTGTGTGCAGTTGTATTTTATTTTTGTATTTGTTTCTTCTGTATTTTTGTGTTTCTGATTTATTTTTCTTGTGTTTTATTATTAGCAAGATGGTAGGAGGTTAAGTCCTGCCATATTGAATAAATCATTGAGTGGTGGTACAGTTTTCATCATACCAGATACGAAATTGGCAGTAGAATTGTTACCGTCTTCGCCTTTACCAGAATCCCAAACAGTGATTTTGTCAATCTTAATGTTCTTAGACAGCTTCCACTTGGGTTTTAACCAATTCAGGTAGTTTTTCAATCAATAGCAATTGGAAGTGCTTTGGTAGGGGTCGCCACCAGCACCCACCACATCTTTATACCCTTCGGCTTGCTTGGTAAGGATTTGGAAGAGACCCTTTTGCTTCGGCTTCCATTTTCGCATAGATAGCATCTGCTTCCCCTTTAGCTTTTTCGCGTGAGGCGTTCGGCTTCGGCTTGTGCTTCGATAATGGCGCGTTGCTTGTTGATTTCGGCAGGGACGATAATATTAGCTACTTGGGTAGCACGCTCACGATCAGAACGAGCTGATTCGGCTTTTTGTTCAGCTGAATAAGCTTCTTCAAGGGCTTTAGCTTGTTGTACTTTTTCGGCAGAGATAGCGATGCGCAATGATTCAGCTTCTTTTTCACGACGTAAAGCTTCGGAGTTGGCAATAGCGATTTTAGCTTCGTTTTCCCCTTTGATAGCTACTGCATTGGCTTCAGATATTTTTGATACGGCTATCGCGGTCGGCTTCAGCTTTTACCTATTGATTCAAATTTTTAGCCTCGGCAATCCCTACTGTTTCATCTTTTTTAGCTTCGGCTATGCTAATTTCTTTATCTTTTTGTGTAATAGCAATTTTTACATCTCTATCACGATGTGTTTCGGCTATTTGGGTATCTTTCTCACGGTCGGCGAGGGCTTTACCTGTTTCTCCTATTTTTTCTTGTTCAGCTACGCTAATTTTTAGCTTCGTTGATAGCTTTTGGCAGCTGCTTCTTTACCAAGAGCTTCGATATAACCAGATTCGTCTTTGATGTCGGTAACGTTTACGTTGATGAGTTTAAGACCGATTTTTGAGTTCGCTATCAACGTTTTTGGAGATATTATCGAGGAATTTATCGCGGTCGGAGTTGATTTCTTCGATGGTCATTGTAGCGATAACCAAACGCAACTGTCCGAAGAGGATATCTTTGGCGAGCTCTTGAATTTGTTCGGGAGAAATACCCTAAAAGTCGCTCGGCAGCAGCGTTCATATTTTTCGGGTTCGGTAGAGATTGCTATAGTAAAACGGCAAGGTACGTCTACGCGAATATTTTTGGCGGCTAAGGGCATTGGTAAGGTTTGCTTCGATAGAAAGAGGACGGAGGTCTAAGTAAGCAAAGTCTTGAATTACAGGCCATACGAAGCTCCTCCTCCGTGAATACATTTGGCAGAAGAGCCTCCTGTTTTACCATAGATAACAAAGGATTTTTGTCGGAAGGGCAACGTTTATATCGAGCCACTAAAGACGAAAATAGTTACAAAAATGACGATTGCGAGAATCACAACCAACCCAATGGGTGAAAGTAAATGCGTCCATAGAAATAATGTTTAATGTTTTTAATGTTTCTTTAATTGCGCACAAAGGTATTAATATTTTTGATTTGCAAAATTTTTAGTAAGGATTTTTGTTCAATTTACCTTTTTTATCCTTCGGTGCGAGCCGCACAAGCTTTAACCTTCGTCACTATACTCGGCTGTGCCAGCTCGCTCGACTTTCCTTCGCTTATCCTTCAGCTATCCTTCGCTCAACCTTCGCTGAGAAGATTTTTGAATTTTTGAATTTTTGAATTTTGAATTTTGAATTTTGAATTTTGAATTTTTGAATTTTGAATTTTGAGTTGGCGCATAAAAGTTTTTGATTATTGTTGTTTTTAAAATATTTAGTATCTTTGCAGCAACAAAATTTAATTGATCAATGAAAATAGTATACTAAAATGGGGAGGGATAACCCTACTGCTACTCATCGCTCTAATGGTGGCTATACCTTAGCTTCTTCAAGGATACTATCAAAGAAAAAGTGATTGCTATTGCTAATGAAAACCTTTAAAGCTACTATTTCACTTCAAGATGTGGATATTAGCTTGTTTAAGAAATTTTCCTAAGGCACAGGTTACACTCTCTGATTTTGTACTTGCTAACAAAGAACCTTTTTGTGGGGGATACTCTTTTTGCTGCTAAACATTTAGATGTGAGCTTGAGTATAAGCTGACCTTATTAGTGGTAACTATAACTTATTGGGAGCTAATGTGAAAGATGCTTCGGTGTACGTGCATATGAACCAAGAGGGAAAGGTAACTTTGATATTACTATTCCATCGGAAACTCCTGAAGAGGAATCTACTCCTATAAAAACTGGATATTCAATCATATAATGTTGAAAAATCTGAAATTTACTTTCAGAATGGAAGATAAGGAGGGGGATATTTTTATGGAAATTGACGATATTTACCACAGCGGAAAAAGGAAATTTTGCTCAAGAGGTACTTGATTTGGACACTCAAACAAAGGCTAATGTTACTTTTTGCTATGGGTAAGAGTACTTTTATGAAACGTATTCCTATTACTTTACAAGCTCTTTTTAGGAATTGATCTCAAAAGAGCAAAAATATACTTTTAAAGAAAAATAAGGCTACTGTCAATCAGTTGGATTTGGTGTTTAATGGGTTTATACAGCTATTGGACGATGGACAACGTTACGACTTGACTTTAGTACGCTCACAAATACTTTCCAAAACTTTTTAGCTCTTATTCTGAAGAGATACACCAAAAAGCCTTGAGGGGTAAAAACTACGGGTAACCTCACTCTGAAAGGTTTTGCTAAAGGGATATGGTGGGAGATAAAATACCTACTTTTTGGGATAGAAATGTATGCTGATAATGCTTCAGGTAAAATACCCTATGCTACCTAAAACTGTGCGCAACATTAGTATAGACTTAAAAGTGGATAATGCTGCAGGATAATGAACGATACGAGTGAACTTGAACAAGTTTGCGATGACTATTGATGAAGACCAGTTTTCGGCACGTGCTAAAGTGAGCAATGTGATTGCTAATCCGTATGTAGATTTGGCTGCTAAAGGGTCATTAACTTGGCAAACTTATCGCAAGCATACCCTATTGCTTTAGACAAAAAATTTGAGGAAAACTGAAGGCTGATTTGGCTTTGCAATTGGATATGAAATCGGTAGAGACGAATAACTATCAGAATATAAAAGCACAAGGTGATTTGTCATTAGCAAAATTTGTGTAAGCGGGTGAAGATTGTAAAAAGCCTTTTCATATAGAAAACTTGCAACTGAAGTTTAACCCTTCGCATAGGTCTCTCACATTTGACGCTCATACAGGATAGTGATTTTGCACCTTGACGGTACTATAGATAACCTTTACGGTTTCTTTGATTCAAGAAAGAAACGCTACAAAGGTAACTTCAATATGTTATCTAACAAACTGGCGGTGAGTGACTTTTAGTGCAACCTACTACTGAAAAGTACTACACCTGCTGAAAGAGAGAAAAAGAGGAAACAAAAACTACAGCTGCAACTAACAACATAGCTTCGGCTATAAAGGTGCTCGCTTTTTAGACTGTACCTTTAAAATCTGAGGCTAAAACGTGCTTTACGACAATTTGAACTTGAGTAATATTTCGGGAAACTTATCATTAAAGATGAAAAGGTTACTTTTGGAACATCTAAAAACGAGATGTTTTTGACGGTAATATAGGTATTGCTGTATCTACCAAAGGTGATGTACCTACTTTTGACGTAAATTTGAACCTCAATAAACTAAAGCATTGTTGAGGCTTTCTCGAAGATATCAATGCTTGAAAAGATTGCTCCTATAGCAAAAGTATTACAAAGGGAAAATCAATACAATTATTAACGTAAAAGGTAAATTGAATAATGACCTTACTCTGATTTGAATAGTATTTCGGGTAATTAAGTTTTGGTTCTGCTTGCAGATTCAAAAATTGATGCAAAAAGCCTCTCCTCTACCTCGTCTTTAAACGAACAATTTACAGGGGGTTGAATCTTGCTAATTTCAATCTGAACAATGTGAAAGGGATTGGACTTTTAGAAGATGGTAAAGTAAAAATTAAACCTTTTACTATAAAATACAAAGATGTAGCAGTGGAAGTGGCTGGTATGCACGGGTTTGACCAAGTAATGAATTACAACCTAACTTTCAATGTACCCCCACAAATGTTGGGTAAAGAGGCTGAAAAACTTATTGCGCAAAGCTAACACCTGAAAACCAAAAAGAAAATTACAAACTTACCTGTAGTGGCTACTGTAGGTGGTACTTTTAACAAGCCTGAAGTAAAGACAGACATTAAGACAGTAGTAAAAGATTTGGCAACACAGATAGCTAAAAATCAAATAAATAACCTTATAACAAAGGTACAGATGCCTTGAAAAGATGCGATTGCTTCAAAACAAATTCGGGCACAGCGGCTGATGTTATGAACGTAGTGGATGGGCTGAAGAAAGAACAAGATAGTACAATTACTAAGGTGAAAGAAGACCTTAAAGAAAAGCCAAAGAGGAAGCTAAAGAGGCTAAAAACAATTAGGCAACTTTTTGAAAGGCTTAGGCGGCGGTGATAAAAAGAATAATAAAACAGAACATATTATGATAAAGTAGTACTTTTACGCCACGGACAAAAGTGAATGGAACAAATTGAATCTATTCACCGGATGGCAAGATGTAGATTTAACAGAACAAGGTGTGCAAGAGGCACGCAGAAGCAGGACGTGTAATGAAAGAAGAGGTTCAAATTTGATGCTGCCTACACTTCAGGCATTGAAACGCGCCATCAAAACATTAAACAACGCCTTGGAAACTATGGAGTGACCTTTGGGTGCCCACTCACAAAAAGCTGGAGACTTAACGAAAAAGAGCTATGGTGCTACAAGGGCTTAATAAGGCGAAACGGCTGCAAAAATACGGTGAAGACAAATGCACTGTGTGAGACGCTCATACGATGTGCAACCTCCATTGTTGGAAAAAGAGTGACGAACGCCACCCTTCGACACGACCGCCGTTACAACAACTTGACTGACGAAGAAAAACAGCAGGTGAAAGCCTCAGGATTGCTACGACCGTATGTTGCCACTTTGGTTCAGTGAGATTGCCCTGACATAAAAAGCTGGCAAAAGTGTGATTATTGCAGCTCACGGTAGACAGCTTGCGCTCATTGGTACAATATTTAGACAGTATGGTGGGGCTGATATTTTTGAAACTAAATATTCCTACAGGAGTGCCATTGGTTTTATGAGCTCGATGCTGATTTGAAACCTATTAAACATTACTATTTGGGTGATCAAGAGGCTGTTGCTGCAGCAATTAACAGCGTAGCTAATCAGGGTACAATAAGTTGTAACGATTCCTACATATGATAAAAAGAGGCTGTCCTAAAAGTTTAGTTTAGACTTTTGGACAGCCTCTTCCTTATTGAAATAGGGTTTTGTAATACTTCTACGACTTTATTTTTCTTAAAGTTGGGATAGTGCCAGTGGTAATATTTCAACAGCTGATGTAACAAAAGCATTGCAGCTCTTCGCGAGTGCTGCTGAGGGTAGCTAAAAATTGGTATCAGTAGTTAAAATATCTTTGAACAAGATGAGGGGTCTCCCTGAAATGCAATGTAAGGTTTCAGTAGTAGCAAAAACACCTTCTTTCTATATTGAAAAAGATAGATGCACTTGAGAAGTATCAGTAAAAACCGAGAAGATTGGTGAGCTGGATAAGGAATTTGAGGGTAAAATGAGGATTGAAAGGTGATTGATCAAAAGCTGCAGTTGCTTTGCTAAAAAGTTGAAAAGGGGGAGCATCGGATTGTACCTGCAGGACATACTATCGTACAGATTTTCGGCAAGAAAAATACAAATAGTGCTTTTTGTAAATATCGGTATGCAGCGAGATGATAAGGGTGGGCTATTTTAGCATCTTTTTATATAGCCTAATTGCTGAGTATCCTTGTGAGTAGCTACTAATTCTAACTGTGTAAAAAGGCTGAAAAAGAGCTGCCTTTAGAAACTTCTTCTTAGGCGATAATATACCTTTAAGCAAATAGCTACAAAGTGCCATAAGCAGGGTAAAACATCTTACAATGAGGCTATTATCACTATATTTTTGCACTTGAAAGCACTATAGCGTTGTATTTTTCGTATTTTTCCATTACCAAACATTAGTTGGCACTAAAAGTACAAAATAATTCATAATTTATTCGTATCTTCACTCTAAATGAAAAAGAACAAGAATATAATCACAGAAAATGTAACCGTAATAGATGCAGGAGCTCAAAGGCAAAAGTGTAGCCAAGGCGCCTGATGGGCGGAGTTATATTTATAAGCAATGCAGTTCCTGGTGATGTGGTAGATGTACAAACTACTATCGGCTTATTACGAGGGCAGGCATATTAAATACCACCAACTATCAAAACAACGTGTTACGCCTATATGTAAACACTTCTGGCTATTGTGGTGGATGCAAATGGCAGAATATGAGCTACGAAAGTCAGCTATATTACAAGCAAAAAGAGGTGGAGGAAACAATCTTGTGCGCTTGGGACGGATTGAGATACCTGAATTGATGCCTATAATAGGTTCAGATGATATCTATTACTACCGAAATAAGATGGAATTTTTCTTTTTCGGATATGCGTTGGCTTACGCCTGAAGAATAAAAATGCTGACGAGATAGAAAAATCGCAATGGTTTGGGTTTTCACATATCAGGAGCTTGAGGATAAGGTATTGGACATTGATGAATGCCACCTACAAGCTGATCCTTCTAATGCTATAAGACAGGAAATTAAGCTGGTTTGCATTGGCTCATAATATGGCATTCTACAGTCCCAGACAACAAATAGGCTTCTTTGCGCTCAATGATGATACGAATAACGAGTACTGATGAAATAATGCTTGTGATTCAGTTTTACAAAGAAGATAAAGAGGAGTTGCTATTGCAACATATTGCCGGATACATTCCCTCAAATAACTTCGCTACAATATTGTATCAATAGCAAAGGTAATGATGCTATTTACGACCAAGAGCTGATATGCTACAGGGGAAGGATTGTATTTACGAAGAAATGGAGGGGCTGCGTTTTAAAATCAATGCAAAGTCGTTTTACCAAACTAACTCTAAACAGGCTTACAAACTTTATGAAGTGGCTCGTAATTTTGCAGACTTAAAAAGGTGATGAGCTTTGTGTATGACCTCTATACAGGTACGGGAACTATTGCTCAGTTTGTAGCTAAAAAGGCTAAGAAAGTAGTAGGAGTAGAAGCTGTTCCTGAAGCTATTGCCGATGCAAAAGCAAATGCTCTTGCTAATGGTATAAGTAATGTTACTTTTTATGTGGAGATATGAAGAATGTATTCAATGATGACTTTATAGCTGCCAATGGAACTCCTGATGTAATCATTACCGACCCTCCTCGTGATGGTATGCATAAAGATGTTGTAGCCCAAATACTGCAAATAGCTCCTGAAAATTGTGTATGTGAGCTGTAATAGTGCTACCCAAGCGCGAGACCTTGCACTTATGGACGAACTATATAAGGTTACCAAGGTACAGCCTGTGGATATGTTTCCGCAAACGTACCACGTGGAAAAATGTAGTACTTTTTAGAAAGACGATAATTTTTAATCACGTAGAATAATAAGCTCTCCGCTGGCATCAAAACTGATAAGGCGCGAGGGCTTTTTATAGTGGTATCCTCTTGCTTATAAGGCACTATATAATCACATTGGGCGATAATTTCGGGACTTATTTGCTTGTAATATTTTGAGGGTGGGTGCTCCGCTGATGTTGGCAGAAGTGGAAATGATGGGTTTACTAAAATCATTGATAAGCTGCTGGCAGAAATTATCTTGCACAATGCGAATGGCTCAGAACCATCGGCTGCAATGGCATTGAGGTGCTAACTTCTGTGCTTGTGGATAAATAATGGCTGTGGGGTGATGTGGCACTGAAGATAGGCTCAAGGCACTAACAGGAATAACGTTACGTATTCCTGCAACATACTAAGATTGCTCATCAAGACTATAAGGCTTTTTGCTCTCACTGCGTTGTTTAATTTGAGTATATTTGGGCTACAGCATCGGGATTGGTAGCATCACAGCCTAAGCATACTGTATCGGTGGGGTATAATAGTATTTTGCCTTCTTTTTAATATTTGGGTTGTAGGGATTGCCATTTGCAATTAGTTTTTGTAATTTTGCGGCGAATATACACAAAAATGCGAAACAATATTATTTCTTTCTTTTAAAAGTTTTTCATTCTTCAAAGGTTGCATCAAAACTATTGCTGTATTAGTGCCTCTTGGTATTGGCAGTGGTGTGACCGCTTGATATTGAGTGCCCTATAGCCTTGAGTGTTGTGGCTATTTCTCCCTAGCGATATTCCTGGTAATAGAAGGCATTTATACGGCGGGCTGCTGATAGCTACTCTGTTGTGTATGTTCAGTAGTGCTATGGTAAATCTTACTGAGCCTTACCCGTATTTGCTATTGCCTACAATGTTCGTTCTCACATTTTTAATGCTTATATTTCACTCTATGGACAGCGAGTTACTAATGGTGTCGTTTGCAGGACTCTTTGGGATTGCTTCTACTTTAGCACATGGTACAAACAGGGGTGGAATATAGCTTTATATTGTAGTTATATACTCTCAGGGAGTATATGGTATAGCTTACTTGCCTATCTGATGCTGAAAAATACGTCCGCGCTTGTATAGCGAGCAGTTATTAGGAAGTGCTTTTGCGCTCACCTCTCAATTTTTGCTACTCGTGCTGATTTGCTTACAGCAACAGATCGTACTCAAGGACTTAGCAAACTTATTAATCTACAAACCAACCTAAACGAAAACTATGAAAAACTACGCGATGAAGTGCTCGACTCACGTAGCAAAAACAGGAAAAACAGATTACTTACAACGACACATTCTTGATGTTTATAGAATTGGTAGATATTTTTGAATTGGCTTTTAGCTAACCCTGTGCAATACGAAAAAGTGGAAAAAGAATTTGCTGAACATAAGGAGTATCTAAATATATATGCTTCATTTCTGAAGGAGTTAGCAACAATTACAGCAAATGTCAGAATATATAGAGTTCGCGCAAAAACCTATCACGCTAAATAATCAGTTAGAAAACACTGCTTCAACAAAGGCACAACAGAGAATGAAGCCTTAAAAAGCGGTAGCTACCGCTGCAGATAAAAGAACGCTTACTGATGTTGCGTAACTTCTATATTTACATAGAATGCCAATACAATTCTATAAAGAATATCCGGTTGATATTTGAAAATTATTACAATAAAGAAGCAGGGGTACGTGATGAAAGTACATATAGGAAGTTTGTAAGCTATCAAAACTATTCGTATGAAGACTTAAAAGACCATATTTCGCTAAAATCTACTAGGCATGCTTTACGGCTTTCTGTTGTAGTTATTATAGGGTATCTCATCGGTATCATATTTCCTTTTGAATAATGCTTATTGGATTATTCTTACTATCTTCATCATTATGCCCAGGTTTTGGGATTACTAAGAGAACGCTCGCTCAATAGGGCTTATGGTACTATTATAGGCGGGGTGGTATCATTTGCAGCTATTTATCTCCTCCCCTACCCAGCTTGTAGCCTTTATATTGCTATTATGTATGCCTATTGCCTTCGGACTCATACAGGAAAATTATATGTATGCCCTCTGTATTCATTACCATTACAGCTATATTTTGCACTCATCAATCCTGATATTTATACTCTTATTTACGATAGATTACTTGATACAGTCATAGGAGTAGTTCTGTCATTTCATCTAATTATCTACTCTACCTACTGGGAACACAATAGCTATAAAGAGGCTATAACCAAATCAATAGAAAGCTAATATTGGGTACTTAATAGAAGTGAAAGAAATTTTCAATACTGAAGAAGGTATTACTACTGCTACAAAGTATCGTAAAAGAAGCTGTTTTTGGCTCTTTCTAACCTCAATACTACATTCCAACGAATGTTACAAGAGCTAACTTTATGCAATACAAAAATCCTGCTATGTATATGTATTATTGTTATTCAGCAATCGTTTTTGGCTACAGTTGCTTCTTTAGGTATTCGGCTAAATAGCAAACGTATTACTTTTCCTAAAAGCTGTTTTTTCAATGAGGCTATTGATAATCTTATACAGTTACAGCAACATTCTTTGTTACTACTCCAGACACTACTATTAGCAATCATTACAAAACAGCTATCGACCATCTTAGCGCATCTGTAAAAAGAAATTACAGATAATGCCAATGAAGACTGCTCTATATCATCAATGCGCGAAAACACAATTCTATTGGGAACAGTTTAATTACTTATTTGGATTATCCAAGAACTTAGAGCAAGCTGCAAAACAAATCAGCTCTTTATAAGCGCTCTACAAACAAAATATTATCTTCTATAGCTGTTACTTTTTACCTTTATACTTGTAGGGATAGCTTCTTCATCAGTCCTCAGCATCCAATTCGTGTGTAGCCCCACGCACACTAAGCATTACTTTTCCTGCACCTTTCCTCTCGTGAAGGTATGAGGTACATACACTTCAGCAGCTTTGCCTATAGCTTCTTTTAGTTTAAAAGTAGTATCTTCCGAAAAGACGCATCAGAGCCCTGATTATAAGAAAACAAATAAATAAAAGCGCACCTACTAATATTGCCGTTATGATTAGTACTATTGGATTAGTAATAATCTTATAGAAAGATATCCCCGTCCAGCTAAATCCCAACAGAAAATTCATTAAGTTGCGAAATGAGAACAACTGAAATGGGGTATCCCTCCGTCAAAATCACCATCAAAGTCGGCTGAAGTACCATCTGAAGCATCGCTTCCTATAAAAGTAAGTACCATTTGGATAATAAAAACAATCGTAACTGGTATTGCTACCATCCAAAACCCCTTAAAGGAGTACATCAAGGTTATTAAAAGTTTCTATCATATACATCATAATTTAGTTAATATTCTATTGTATAGTTTTGGGATCTACACCTGTATCTATAATAGCTTGGCGAATGTTTGCAAATGTTTTTCAAATTAGCTTTCCCTTTCACCAAATTATAATTATTATTCTTTTTAAGTAATTAATAAGGTTTGATTGACCTCCAAAACTTGGAAGTCTTTATATTATCTATAGAAGTGCCATTCTTTAGTGCTGTAAAAAATATACTATATTGGTTTTATGCGCTCTTCTATTTCTTTACGTTCTTGGTTTAGTTCATATTGTACCAAGCTCCAATCCCTTACTGTCCAGCTTCTTAATATTTGCCTTTACTCTATTTACTACCTCTTCTGAACAGCCCAAGAATTAAATCGCTTCAAGTCTGTAACCACCTCATTAGTAAGGGTAAGATTTGAAGCTACAGGTTTAGGAGTATTTCTATACGCCTTGTAATAGTTTTTGATTCACGAGGTTCATCAAGAGGTGATGAAGCCCCTGTTTTCTGCTTGAGGCATAGGGTACAGCTGCAGGTAGTTCAATAGGGAATTGTAGGCTAATCTGCTTTCTCCCTTTGCGTCTCACTATTTCTTGGTGTAGTACTCGCCATAGCTTTAGGGGTTGTTGGCTGTTGTACCGCTTCGGTCGTTACAGTATCCCCTCTGTGTCGTATCACCTCCACCTTCTTCACGTGCTTTTAGTCTGTTCTATAATTTGCTGCAAATCATTCTGATAGCCCTAATAATTCATCACCACCTCCTTTTTAAGTACGGACTCAATATACTATCCACTTGCTCACTATTATATGCCGAATAATCAAAATCTTTCAAGAAGTTATCCCATACAGCTTTCTCATACTCAGATCGTAACCCCTCTGTGATAAAATTGCGCTTTCTCGCTTCAGCCAAGAACAAAGTCCCTTTAGGGTCTGCGTGCGTTTCTTTCCATTGACTTACATTGAAAAAGAAAAATACCGCGCAGGCGAAAGCACCTCTATTTTAAGTGTATCTTTAGTATCATTCGCTACCATCTGTGCCAAGTTACTCAGCTGCGTTTGGCTAAGTACCAAAGTATCCTTTCCCTCCTCATCAAAATCAAGTACCAACTTTGTCTCTGCTATAGGGAAACTCTTCTTTATATACACATCATCAATTTTCATAAGTACGCTCATCTATTTTTGTTAAGAAACTGATATTTTTAATCTTACTATCCGATGAAAACATCACATAAGCCTTTTACTGGGTCTTTCAGCATTGGAAGTATAAACCAATACCCTACCCTACCAGTAATAGTGCAAATACAATAATAGATGCTATTTTTTAGCCATAAAAACGAGATTTAGAGCCACTACCTCATCATCTTCAAACTCTCATCTATTACCGATAATTGCTTATTATCATTTTGGTAGGACTTTGAGAAGCTATCATTTGAGGGTTAAAATTTCTAGCCGCAACATCAAAAGTTTATCTCCCACTTTTTGATATATTGATTACCCGCTTTGTTTCTTGGTTTTCAAACTCAAAGTGATATAAGTGTTCAGGCAATACTATATCAATAGGTTGCATCACTACGCAGTGTATTACTAAACAATATACTATTAATTTTAAGCGTAATGTAGCCTTTTTCTTAGAAACTATTGTGAAAATGATGTTCTCAAAGCCAACCATTAGTGCTCGATCGTCCACCATATAGTTACTCTTAAAACAATACCATTATAGTTCAAACTAAAATATTATGAGCCTCTCACCTTTCAGCAAAAAGTAATATCCTTTGCTATCACTATTTGTCTTTACCTTTTAAAATTATTACTTTCTAATGACAAAAAGGAAACGTATTCTAGCATACTCCTTTTGTGTTGCTTGCACATTTTACACCTTAAATGTCTTATCTGCAAACGTAATATTATCTAAAAGCATAACCATCTTGTGTTTTTCTTAAAAACACCCTTTTTAACCCTTTTTCTCAGTGTATCGTGAAAGAAAAGATCTCCTGATAACGCGACTTTTCCAACAACAACTCAATCATATCATCTTCAGAAAAAGCCTCATTTTTGTAGGTAAGACTCACATCTTTACCATTTTTCATAAATGCTAATATTTTCAAATTAGCATCTCCCAATGAAAAACGAGACACTTCAGTAGTAGATTTTGTTGTCGCCGAAGGTTTTAGCTGTTGTATCCTGTTGCTGTAGAGTATATTCAGGAAAAAGAAAATCAATACTATAAGCACGAGGGTCATCTACGAATCTCTTGCGCAAAAACACCACATCTTGAACGTCACTAAACTCAGGCTGATAGGGCATATTAAAGTACTTATCCACTTCATAAAGGTCTCTATAAGTAAATACCTTAGGCGAATAAGGTAATTGCAATACACACGACCTCGCTTCAGGATCATCTATCAGCTGCCGCTCATAACTCCTCAGCAAATTAAAATAAGGATATATATCTTCTTTACGTTTAGCTGAGGCATTGTGTGGTAATCAATATGCTCAGCAAAGTACATATCCATTAGCAAGTTGAGCACTAAGCGCACCCCCCACCATTGTAAAAAATGAGGTATGTACAATGAAATAGCTATAAACACACCACTCTGCCCATTCACCTCTTTAGACGAACGATATTGTGTATATATCTTGTAATTTTGAGTAAATTGCAAGTATAAAATCCACACGTGGTGTATGAATACGTATAAAAAGCACTTATATCTTTTTAGACGGTCTCTTACTTCCTGAGCCTGAAAAATTAACGCCCTGCGAAGCCAATACTTTGCACCCCTGTTTATAGCCCCAAATTGTAAGCCCTATAGTATTAATCTTAGAATCCATTGCTGAGTTAGTTTCTAAACTTAGGTACAAAAAGTACAATTATTTTTGAAACAATCAAATTTTTATGAGTAAAAACACCTACAAAGAAAAATTCTTCGCAGGTGTCCAAAAATTATAATTGATATGAACTATTTGCTTTTTGTAATTTATTAGTTTTCAGTACCTTATTCTGCACTTGCTTCAGGTTGTGCTGCTGCAGGAGCTTCTGGCTTTCCAGCAGGTTTATTTTCCTCTTTTTGCAACTTCAGCAGCTACTTCAAATGGAAAAATCAACCACTACATCACGATGCAAAACGAATAGCCGCTGTATATTTACCAGTGCGTTTGATACTATTACCAGCTATTGAAATAAACTTCTTATCAATACTGTGCCCTAATTTTTCTAATTCCTCAGCAAGATGAGCATTGTTTATAGAACCAAACAATTTATCTCCTGAACCCACTTTGGCTACTATTTTTCATAGTAAGTGCCAATAAGTTTTTAGCTGTCTTCTTAGCCTCTTCTACTATGTGTTGTTCTTTGTAAGCTTTTTGCTTTAAGTTTTCAGCCAACACTTTTTGCTGAAGAAGTAGCCAAAATAGCATACCCTTGCGGGATTAGGTAGTTACGCCCGTAGCCATTCTTCACTGTAACTACGTCGTCTTTAAAACCCTAAATTATGTACGTCTTGTTTTAATATAATTTCCATATTTCTCTACTCCTTTTTATTTTAATAAATCGGCTACATAAGGCATTAATGCCAAATGGCGAGCTCTTTTCACAGCTGTAGCCACTTTACGTTGAAATTTAAGTGAAGTACCTGTAAGACGGCGAGGCAACAACTACCTTGCTCATTTACAAACTTCAACAAGAAATCAGGATCTTTGTAATCTATATACTAATACCTGATTTTTAAAGCGACAATACTTCTTTTGTTTTGATGTGTCGATGTTTAACGGAGTAAGATATTTTTATATCTCCTTTTTGTTCTACTGCCATTTTCTTACGCTTTTTAGTGTTTAGTTTTGCTCTTCTTTTTCAGCCCAAGCAATTGCATCTTTGTCAAGCTTTACAGTTAGGTAACGCATTACACGCTCATCACGTCTGAACTCAAGTTCAAAAGGCTCAATCGCTTCACCAGCCACCTTAAATTCAAAGAGGGTGGTAAAATCCGCTCTTTTTGTTTTTTGAATTGGGTAAAGCCAACTTTTTAAGCCCCCCAGTTCTCTTTTGCTACAAATTCTGCCCCCTTGAAGTAAGAAAATTTTCAAACTTTTCTACTGCTTCCTTTATCTGTGTTTCAGATAAAACGTGATTCAAAAATGAAAACAGTTTCGTATTGATTCATAAATAAAATGATTTAAATTGGCTGCAAAAGTACAACATTCTTCACAACCCTACCAAATATTTCTTTACTTTTTCTGCAAAAATATTTTTAATAACACACAAGTAATTAACAATCAAATATTTATATTTTATTAGCATACTTATCGTATTCATATAAAGGTATTGCTTGTCCCCTTTGTGTAAGCTTTTTTTAAGTCTGCTTTTTATTTCAGATGCCTTTCCCACCACTATGATTCTGAAATTATACAACGTATAGTAATGGTTCGCTACTCGCAATACATCTTCTTTAGTAACCGCCTCTATATTAGCTATATAATTTTTTGTAAAAAAATCAGCAGGCAAATTGCATACTTTTATATTGATAGCGTAATTTGCAATAGTTTGCAGACGTTCTGTAGCTGGTATAAACTGCCCCAAATACTGCGCCTTAGCTTGTGCAGTGCTTCATCTGTCACATATTCTGTGCGAATACGCTCCACTTCTTTCAGCACCTCAGCTATGGCAGGTGCAGTAACTGCATTGCCCACTTTCGTTTTGATAGAGAATACCCCTTTTTGTCCATTTTATCAGTTTTTGAATGTTGAAAAAGCTCCATACGTATAGCCGTTAGCTTCCCGTAAATTCATATTGATATAACTACCAAAATCACCTCCCAAAATACTATTGGCTACAAGCAGTGCAAAATAGTCTTTATCTTTCATAGAAAGTTCTATTAGGTTAGTAACTCGCACTTCCGATTGCACCGCAGTGGGTAAATCTATCAAATCTATTTGGGTCGTAGGCACATTTATAGGTTCATAAAGAGGTTTTATGGGTAATCGTTACCGCTTCCCACTTACCAAAATATTCTGTTACTAAAAGCAATCACCTCTTTAGCCTGTACCTCACCTGCTATTACCAAATAAGCATTATTAGGCACAAAGTGTTTGTGATACTGCTCTTTTTATATCTTCAGGGTAATAGCAGCTATTTTCTTCAGTAGTATATTCGCCATAAGGGTGCAAAAGCGTAGCACAACGCCTTCCCTACTCGTTTCATTATAGCTTCGGCATTATTGTCGTTTGCTCTAATACTTTGTATGAGTCGTGCTTTTTCTTTTGCCAATTCCTCTTCACTGAAATGAGGGTGCAAGGCAGCATCAGCTATCAACTCAATACCCTACCAAAATATTTTTGACAGTGTACGCCCCATCACGCCATTAGGGCATTATACTTATATCTGCCGCTAAATAATCTATCTCTTCGTTAAAATCATCTTTACTGATAGTTGTAGAGCCATTCCCTGCCAAAAGTGATATCAGCTCAAACACTCCTTTTTATCCTTCAAGAGTAGGTTGTTCATCAAAAGAAAGTCGAATGCTCACCTGTGGCAAGCGGTTATTTTCTACAATTAGTAGTGTAAGCCCATTGGGCAAATATATGGGTAATAGGCTCTCCAAGATCTATGACAAGTGCTGCCGAAGGCTGTGGTTGTTTCATTTATTGTTAGTTTTATTTGTTTATTCTTCAGTAGCAGGCAAATAATCAAGGTCTAAACGCTGGTGCGCCCCTAAATATTGTCGTGCTGCCTCTCGTATATCTTCACGTGTAACAGAACGATACATAGCTATTGTATTGTTAATAGCGTGCGTATCTTTATAAAACAGATAGCTATCAGCAAGAGCAAGAGCAATACTCTCCATATTTGTTAGTCCACTTACAAACTGCATTTCTATTTGGTTTTGTAGTTTTTCATATTCTCTTTCACTGATGAGTTCTGTTTGCAATTTCACTATTTCTTCATCCATCTGCTCAGCAAGTTGTGCTAAGCTCACCCCCTCCATAGGCAGTGCTCCCATTATATACACACCATAATCTTCTTGTGCATCCGAAAACGCCAATACCTGCAACGCTGTTTTCTCCTCATCAATCATCTTTTTATAAAGGCGCGCACTCTTGCCGTCTGTAAGTAAATAAGCTATTAAGTCAAGCGTATAAGCATCTTTATGAGCCATTGCAGGCGTACGATAAGCATATAGTTTTAAAGGTATTTGTATGTTATTATCGTATTCTGTAGCCTTAATAGTTTGGGTAATAGGTAGTTCTTCCATCTTAACGGGTTTCTTTTTATCAGCTGTATTAGGAATATTAGCAAGTACTTTTGCAATCCACTCTTTGGCAGTAGCTTCCTGAAAATCACCCGCCACTACCAATACTGCATTGTTAGGGATTGTAAAAACGTTTTTGAAAAGTACAAATTCATCAAGGGTTGCAGCATCCAAATGAGCCGTCTCGCCAATCACCGTTCCTTTATAGGGGTGTTGCCCAAAAAGATAGCGATTAATAGCCTCCCTATACATTATCCGTCCATAAGGCGCATTATCTATACGCTGACTTTTTCTTCTTTCACTACGAATTTTGTGTAGCTTACCCTATTTCATTAATAATGAGGGTGCAACAAACGCTCTGCCTCCATCCATAAAGCAAGTTCCAAATTATTGGCAGGAAATACCTCATAAAAGTAAGTTTTTATCTTGAGTAGTAAAAGCATTGTTATGACCGCCATTAGCTGATACAATATCAAACCATTTGCCTCTACTTATGTTTTTAGTTCCTTCAAAGAGCAAATGTTCAAAAATGAGCAAAGCCTGTGCGTTCAGGGCTGTTCATCTTTAGCGCCCACGTGATACATCATCCCTACAGTAACCACAGGTGCTGTACTATCGGGGTAAAAAGATGTACGTGCAAACCATTAGCCAAGTCATATTCAGTAAAAAGAAAGTGTCATTTATTAGAAAAGTGATTATTATGAAAATAAAGAAAGGGTGCTACGTATTGCGCACCCTTTTCAGAAAATATATTTTATTACAAATTAGCGTTGATAAGTTCTTTAATTTTTAGCATTTGAAGGACGTGGTGCCGCAATATCTATAATTTTACCGTCCTTGCTTATCAAGAAGAAACGTGGGATACTAGTGATGTCATTATTAGTAACAAATTCACCTTGAGTAACCAAGTTAAGATGAAGTTGCAAACCTTCCATCTTTTTCTCAGCTACCATTTTTCCATTCTTCTTTATCTCTGTCTACCGATAAAGCTTACAAAAACAACGTCTTTACCTTTATATTCCTCTTTGCAATGCTTTCATAGCAGGTATTTCTTCCACAAGGGTCGCACCAAGTAGCCCATACATCTACATATACTAATTTTTCCTTTCAAGCTGTTGTAGTTCACAGGCTTTCCATTGATATCCTCTCCTTCAAAAACCTGAAAAACTCTGTTCCTGGTTTTTGTTTTTCTAAACCAGCGATACGTCTGTCCAATTCTTTAAGAGCTATACTATCTTTCACTACTGCTTTGATAGCATCTATAAGCAAAGCATTCGTTTCAGCATTATTAGAAGCCGATACCGCAGTAATAAAATAACGAGTAAGTCCTTCTCTGATGTTATCAGATTTCAATCCCTTTACATAATCAATAGTCTTAGCCCAAGTCTCAGCACCTTCACCTTCAAACATATTGAATAAGTGAGTAGCTACCAATTCTTTATACGTTCTAAAGGTATTGTAATCTTCTTTGTTGTCATAATCTATTTTTGCACTTTCGTCAGCAAACTCTTTAGGGAGTTTTACCTCCTCTTGAGTATAGCGCAAGTGAGCTTTTTCATAAATAGATTTGATGTGTGCGAGCTCGTAGTTAATAGATTTTTCTTCTTTTTACAAAATCACTTGATAAGTTCTTTGTATTTTTTTAAGAAAATCAGTATACTTTTTGCCATAATCCTCTACGCCTTTCTTAAAATCCTCTACGCCTTTTTAAACAAGTCCTCCAAGCCATTTTGCAACTCTATAGATAGATCAAATTTTTGCGCAAATAAGCTGTGGCAACAGTATCTTTACCTGCCAATTTTATGCTCAAAGGCATTTTTGGTAACATCTATATTCACGGCTAATCTCGTCACCTTGTGCCAAGTACATAGGCAGTTCAATTCCTTGAGGGTTAAAAAAAGCACATAGTAGTTATCAGGTGCTTTTGATAGTATCTTTAAAAAGTACCGTCTGGCTGCACTTTTATAGTCTTATCCACATCGCCCCCAATGAGTCTCAGTTCCAAAGGAGCACCGTTTAAAACCGTCAAATTTACCCTGACAGCAGTGCATAATCAGCTCGCTTAGAGCAAGCCCAAAAAGCCTAAAGAGGCTAACGACAAAATAAATAGTTTTTCATTATGATTAAATATTTCTGACGGCAAAGGTATAAAATAATTTTTGAATTACAAATTATGAATTTTTAAATTATTTTTAGAAACGTACTATCCCCTGCCACTTTATAAAGATATATTTTCACATCAACTATACCTGCTCGCCTACTTTCCTTCAGTTACAAAGAACAGCCACTTTTTAGTTATTACGTGTCGCACCACGATCTAATTAGCGTATTTCCACCACTTCTTCAAGCGGAAGTCTCCTTTTAGGCGTTTTGCTGGGGTGGTTAGTATCGGCTTCACTGTGATAACCTACCGCTAATGCAAGTACCGCTTTACAACCTTTTACTTGCAGTTTTTTTGGGTGTAATAAAAGGGTATCAATACCTTCCATAGGGGTAGTATCAATCCCCTGCTACCACAAGCGGCTATAAAGAAACCTGCTGCCAAATACACTTGTTTTTGGAACCAAGCTTTAGCTCGTTCTTCATCACCCGCTTTTACACTTTCGTAATAATCCACTATAGGTTGTGGCTGATGAGCTTTGAAATAGGTTTCAAAGGCTACTATATCATCGTAAGCAAAAATACGATGAGAGTGACTGGCATCTTTTACTTTCTGTTCATTGAAGAACGAATGTGCTGCCAAGTCGGCTTTAAGGGCTTCATCGCCTATGATAGCAAATTTCCAAGGCTGACTATTTACTGAGGAAGGAGCTAAACGGAGTATCTCTGCCAACTCCTTAATTTTAGCCTCACTTATCTTCTGGTTGCGATAGGCTTTGGTAGCGTATCTCTTTTGTGCGATTTCTAAAAATCATATAGTTTTATTTTTAAATTATTTATTACTTACTTCAAAGGTTACTTCTATATTCCCACGAGTAGAATTAGAATACGGACAAACTTGGTCGGCTTTTAGCTACAAGTTCTTTAGCTTGTTCAAGCGATACGTCAGGGATATTTACTTGCAAGGTTACTGCAAAAATAAACCCGCCACTCTCTAGCTTCCCTATAGAAATATTGGATGTTACGGTAGTTTCTCCTGTAATTGCTTTAGTTTGCTTAATAACTAAATTTAGTGCGGTGTCAAAGCAAGCCGCATAGCCAGCGGCAAAAATCTGCTCAGGATTGGTATAATCGTCATTAGCTCCCCCTAAGGCTTTAGGAGAACGTATTTCTAGGCTTAATACGCCATTAAAAAGAACTTTCTTTTTCTTTGTGTCATAGCTTCAACCTTATTTTCCTTCTTCTTTCCCTCCTATGGTAAATTCATCAACCTGCACGCTATCATTCATTTTTGTGACTCACTGGATTTCATAGCTTCACGGACTTTTTGCATAAAATAATGTGCAGTCTGACGACTAATTTCATAACTTTGCGACAGCAATATCCATCTTCCCATTTTAAAGAAGCTAGATATTCTTCGCAATCTAAGTCTGTTTTAAAGCGTTCAGTAAACTCTAAGAGGCTTTGTCCCTTAAATAATTCCATAATACATTAATTTTTCAGAGTGCAAATATATGAGTTTATTTTTACATCTCAAAAAGAAAGTAAGGTAATACAAAACACTGTAGGAAATATCTTTTAGCTGGACAAGTAGTAGGAGAAACAGCAAAAAAACACTCTCTGAGCGATTTGGAAAAGTACTGCAAAAGCGGCAGTCAATGACCATCAACCGCAATGACACTTCTACTTCTATATCCACTCAGTTGGATAGTCTTATCCCTGCCAGTAAGATTGCTAACCTCACCCAAGGGATATTCGTTGGGGCAGTCTCTGACAACTTTGATTAGCGCATAGACCAGAAGATATTCCACGCACAGATAGTTGTAGACAACGCCAAAGTAGCCGCAGAGACTAAAACCTACCAGAAAATACCTGAAGTCCTATCCTTTACCGATGCCAACGGTAACGACACCACCAAAAGAACAGGTAGAAGCCAATTACCGCCAAATAAAGTTAGATATCATTGAAATTATTGAACGCGAAAAAGAACGCATCACCAACGACCCTGAGCTAAGACATTTGATGGAGAAAGAAGGAGAATAAACAAAAAGGCTATCCGCTTGAAAAATTGGATAGCTATGTTCTCTCAATAGCAAGGTTCATTTTTATTAAATAAGCAATGAGGAAAGCGAACATCTACGGAATCGCTTAATTGGTATGCCTTAATACTATCTATTTTTCCATTTTCATTGTAATATTTCCACTCGCCATATTTATAGTGGTCCACAACTTTTCCTTCTTCTCTTATTTTTACCTTCTTTATAGTAATAATCCTTCCAATAACCATTCCCATTTGTAAAATATGTCCGATATAATATTTGTCTATCTGTATTATATACAATATATTTTTCCAGCTATTTTACTTTTCTTATAATAGATTTCTTTTAAAGGCATATCTGGATTTATTGTATATATGCCTTCTAAATATCCATTTATGATTTTAATACATTCAAGTTCAATTCTTTTTATTATCTATATAAAACCATTTATATATATGATAGTCAGAAGGAACTATTGTATCATTTACGCGTAGGAATTTTTCCGTTGCTATTAAAATAATAATCTCTAACAAAATGATCTACACTTATGTCATACCCTGTAGCTCTCCTATCTATAATAATTACATATTCAGGAGGCAACCTATATATTATTATAGGTTTGCAAGCACAAAAGGTAAAAAACAGATATAATAATTTATTTTTTTGGCATAATATTTCTTAGTTTCACTTTGCATTATATCAGTCTAATATTTATTAAAAAAACTTCTGATCATTGAGATCATAATCCATCACATTATCTGTTTGTTGCCCTTCATAAATAAAGTCATCACTATTCTTTTCAAAAGTATGATCTAACCCAATACTGTGCAAAACTTCGTGTGCAGCGATTTGCTCATCAGCATTAGAAGCTGCCAACTCAAAAAAATTATATCACGGCTCTGTAAAGATATAATCAAATCTTTCATCCTCTTCACCAAACGCTGCTCTATATCTTTTTGCGTACTCTTGTTTTTGAAATCTGTTTTCCAGAAATTGCATCTATAAAATAATGTAGATCACAATTTCTATATGAACAAACTATCAGATGATCCTCTTCTCTTTTTTTGTTTTTTTCTTTTTGCTAATTCTATATATTTCTCTTTTTGCTAATTCTATATATTTCTCTAAACATTTATCTTCTGGGTAACCATCTTTTTATGATAGCCTCCCACATATTCATTTTCTTCTACATAATTTAATTGAAATCCAAAATAATTTGTTCCTCTAATATCAACAATTCTACCTTTTCCAGTTTTTAAGGTTGATATGTCCTTTCTTTTCAAGAATTGTAAAATATAAGGATATTTAATTTTCTTGAATTTCTTATCTTCATCTACAATTCTTTTAACGCCTTTTTATTGTAATAAACAGATTTTCCGATAAGTACATTTTCTCCTATAAAATGCTTGATGCTTTTAATTTTTCCATTCGGATAATAATCTTTTACGGCGTGTTATAAAAAGAAGGGAGGGCAAACTTTCCTCTATATATCCCCCTTCTTCTTTGTCAAAATCTATATCATAAACTCTGCACCCTTCTTTCATATATATATCTTTCAATAATCCCCTCTTTTTATGTTCAAGCTCTTTAGCTGAGCTTAAAATCAAACGTTTCATTTTTTAGGTTGTGCTATTACATAGGAAGCATACAAATATAGTAATACTAAAAAAATACTCTCATAATTGCTCATTAATTATTCTATTTAATATTTCTTTTTATTGCGGGGTTTATTAATTTCCATTGCCATTGATAGAGAGCAACTCCTTTGTCCTTCTTGTGAGGCACTAATCTGTATGCGTATTCCGCTGGGAGTAACGGCGTGGCACTCTTCAAGGGTTAGTTGCAACTGGTTGTAGTGATCCATCAGCACGTGCATCTTTACCGCATCGCCTACCACAGGCTGTAAGCCATAGTTAAGGTCTGTGGTTTGCAAGGCTATGGCATCTCTAACGCTGTCGCACAGCAATAAAATGGCTGCTGCTTAGCTTCATTCCGTCTATCCAATTTACAGGATAATGGGTGAGTAGATTGTTCATTGTTTTTATCTTGTTTATTTGTTTTTGCAAAGGTAAGGGGTAAATGTATTAAAATTTTTATAGAATCAATTCTATTTAAAATTATTTTTCTTTTAGTATCATCAAAAATCCGAAGGTTTTCAATATAAAATGACTTATTTTTGCAAATATAAGAGAGTGTTACTGTTATATCGGATTCTTTATAATATTCGTTCTCATTTAATAAAAACCATCATGTTCATAATTTAATTTATTTTTTTGTAATAGTTTTTTATAGAAAAACTAAAAGTTATGTTTTTGCTTTTAATAATTTTTATTTTTTTATGTTTCGTTTTTTTCCTTGAAATTATCAATAAAAAGTTCTTTGTCTTTTACGGTTTTTATTAGAAAAAAATTATCAATAATATAATATATATAATTATTAGAATTGTTAGATAAATTATTTAAAAGTTCTATTATTGTATTCTGTAAACTCTGTAACAACAATTTTTTTCTTCACAAGAAAAAGAATAAACAAAAAGTAATATAATTTTTTTCATCGTAATTGTTTTTAAGAATGATACATCATGAGAATTTGATACTCTCGTTATAAAAAGGAATATACCCTCTAAAAATGTTGTAACACAAACCAAGCATAGAAGATATCATGTTCCCAGCTAATAAGACTATGTCCCCCGCTGGCGCGAGCTTGTAGCTAGTGCCCAATTCATAATTCACAATTCCCCCGTCTTACCTGTCCCATTTGTCCCACTTTTTCGCCTCACCATTATAATGTGCCCCCAGCACAAAAAGGACGTTCCGCATTACCTCCTTCAAAATCCACCAATACCTCTTCACCTATTTCAGGGATAAGGAAGAATCTTATTTAAAAGTGTCTTTTATTCTATCATTTTAAATAAAGTAATTCCAATTTATAAGTGGTATCCTTATCTCTTTCTATCCATATACCCTCTTTTTGTTATTTATATAGATACCTTCTGTGTAAATATTGAAAAAGGGAATATCTTCTTTCCATAATTTTTTTCTTTTTGGTTATTTACATACATTCCTTTTTTTAAAAATATAGCCTTCAATATCCCATTCTTCCCAATATCCTTCTTTTTACCACTTATATATGACCCTCTTCCTAATGGTTCTATCCAATAGCCTTCCTTTTTTTCTTCTGAACTTACATAGCCTTTTACCATAGAATTTAATAAATTTATTATACTTTGTAGTGAAAAATAAAGTCATAAGGATACATTATTTTTTTCTATAATCTATAAATTGATAATATCCATTAATTTTTATCATTTACAAAATTAATGTACAAAATGGTATCATTATTTTTGTGTGATAATTTTTAAAAAGGACCATTAAATTTTTCCTTTCTTTAAAGAAAAAGAGAAGCCAAATTTTTGGATAAGAAAAAAATACCTGTTTCCTTCTTTTTAATTTTATTGTCTACATTTTCTTGTATTTTTTTAATACATTTAAATGTTTATCATAAATTATTTTTTCTCCACAAGACAATAATGTTACACATACATAAATAAAAATTTACATCTATATATGTTTGAATTCATTATATAATTTTTATTGAGGTGTCTATTTAGCTACATACTAATTGACTTTTGGGAAACGGGAGAACGTTCTACAATTCTTTTTCATTAATTTGTTAAAGATAGTCTCTTTGCTTTGTGAGCGATTGATTCTAAACTGTATTCCGCTAAATATCGGTCTATATTAAATTCTGATACCCAAGAATATATATCTCATAGCTTCAACCTTGTTTTCCTTCCTCTTTTCCTCCTATGGTAAATTCATCCCCCGCTGGCGCAAGCTTGCAGCTTGTGCTCAATTCAGAATTCAAAAATTCAAAAATCCCATTGCTCCCATAATCGCCCGTGTGGCTCACTCCCCTGCTGGCGCGAGTTTGTAGCTCGTGCCTACTACAATAAGAGCGTGTCGCTCATTCCTTATCAATTACTTCCCCCTTACTTGCGTAAATAATGTTTTTTGAGGTGTCTATTTAGCTACATACTAATTGACTTTGGGAAACGGGAGAACGTTCTACAATTCTTTTTCATTAATTTGTTAAAGATAGTATCTTTATTTTTGTGAACGATTAATTCTAAAACTGTATTCTGCTAAATATCGGTCTATATTAAATTCTGACACCTAAGAATATATACCTCTTATCCAAGACTTTACTTGATGTATTATCTTATGTAATGTAGGAAAATTCTTCCCATTATTACTCGGTTTTTGAGTTATATCAAAGTCTTTTTATTTGTCCTTTAAATAATTCCATAATACATTAATTTTCAGAGTGCAAATATATGAAAATTATTTTTAACACCTTAATTATTGTTTAACGGTGCAAAAGATATAGCGTTTCCTTAAAATATTGTTATACAAAAGTCGGTAGTTTCCACAATTTTTCTCTTTTAATCTGTTATAAAACAATCTCTTTGACAACTCTATTATTGGGTCTATCGAGCACTGTAACTATTATCTTACTACCTAAAAAGGGTAGGGTTCAGGGCGGTAGTAGCGTATTGCCAAATGTCAGCGATAAGTATAGCATTGCCTTCTTCAACGGTTCTCTCACCGTGCAATATCGTTACTTTCATCTGAACAACCTTAAAATTATCACTTACTTCAATAGTTATCACCTCACCCAGTGTGCTACCTGTATAGTTCGCAACATCTATTGCCTTAATTTCAGGCAGCCTTAAGCAATCCGACAGTGCCATATTATAGGCATTGATAACCCCGCGTCGTTTAGCTTCAGCGCTGTAGAGAGCCTTAAGTTCAGGATTTAGCATAACGCTTTTTAGCATAAGCAGTCGCTAATTTAAATCCTTGAGCACACATCTGCTGCTTGGCACTGCGGGTAGCAGGTTTTTCGGCATTTTCGATAAGACCGTCTTTCCGTGTACCCGCTTCAGCACCACCTGTTTTCCTATATTTCCAGAGACTTTTTGTAGTATAATATTATCATTTGTCCGCGCCATAATCCATCGTTTTATCAAAGCACAAAAATACAAAAATAATCCCTAAACTACCAAAACTTTTTGTGTAGGAAAGTCAGCTTTCTGGCGCAGCTTAATATATGATGTAAAGTCAGTGTAGGATCAGTGTAGGATCAGTGTAGGATTAGTGTAAGATCAGTGTAGGATCAAAAGTATCAGCAAGCAGCTAAAATCATTTATTTGCTAAATTTCAATCTTGCACATTTAAAAATTAGTACTACTTTTGCATCATTAAAGTTTAATAATAAAACACAATGAAAAGAAAAATATTTACATCTGCCAAACTATTGCTAATGGGAGTTGTCCTATCGAGCTACCTTGTTTTTTTACTGCTTGTTCAGCCCTCGCGCTTGAGTTTGAAGAGAGAGACTTGAGCATTACCAATCTTGACGGCAAGACCATTCCTATAAAAGTTGAGCTTGCTCGCTCCATACGAGAGATGTCAAAAAGGCTATATGGGGCGTGAAAAATATTCCCGAAGGAACCGGTATGCTTTTTATTTTTAAAAAGAGACGAAAAGTTAAGCTTTTGGATGAAAAAAATACGCCTACCCCTCTTTCAATTGCGTTCATTAACTCGAGTGGTGAAATCCGCGAAACACGCAATATGACACCGTTCAGCCATCAAAGCGTGGACTCATCAGAACCTGTGCGTTATGCTCTTGAAGTGCCTCAAGGATGGTTCGAAAAGAACAATATAGGAAAGGGCTGTACAATCAAACTGCCATAGCCGATAAAGTTAAATTAAATAATAAGCACAATGAAAAATAGTATTTATCATTTTAGATAAGTTTGCTAATTGGGAACTGGCTTATCTTACTGCCAATGAAGCAGTAAGCGATCATAAAGTAGTAACTGCTTTTCTATACCCTACACACCGAAGGCTTTCTCAAAGCAATACAAATGAGCTAATTGATAAATCTACTTTTAGAATAGAATTAGCCTTTTAATAAAAAACTCCCCGTGAGGTACGCATACCACACGGGGAGTTTTAGTGTTTGTCTTACTACGACTTAATTATTACTAACTTCAAAGGTTACTTCTATATTTCCACGAGTAGAGTTAGAATACGGACAAACTTGATCAGCTTTTGCTGCAAGTTCCTTAGCTTCTTCAAGCGATACGTTGGGTATATTTACTTGTAAGGTTACGGCAAAAAAATAAACCCGCCATTATCCAGCTTTCCTACAGATACGTGTGCTGTTACAGAGGTCTCACCAGTAGCTACTTTAGTTCGTCTAATAACCAAATTCAGGGCAGTATCAAAACAAGCTGCATAGCCCGCAGCAAAAAAATCTGCTCAGGATTGGTATAATCATCGTTAGCTCCACCTAAGGCTTTAGGAGAACGTATTTCAAGGCTTAATACGCCGTTGTCAGAAGTTACTTTTTCTGTTACGACCACCTGTGGCGGTGACCACTGCTGTGTACATTGCTGTCATCTGTCTTTTTATTTATGATTAATAATTTGTTTTACTAAATGTCCCTAAGTGTTTCGAGCTATTCCTCACTTAGGGGTGTTCTTCACTAAGGGAGCTTATTATTGCTTATCGTGCTACGATTCATTGCCAGACTAATTTCCATCCCTCTTTTTCTTTGGAAGAGGTGTCCTCTTCTTTTTTTGTTCTTGAGAGCAACCTACAATGATGCTCCAAATGCATAAAATAATAAAAGTTTTTCTCATAATATTGTATTGTTTTTAAGTTATTCTAAATGCAAAGGTAGTGATAATTTGATAATTAGCAAATTAGTAAATTAGCGAATTTGCATATTAGGCAATTAAGTATTACTTTTGTGGCATTAAAATATTAATAATATAATTATGAAAAAGTACTTTTAATGGGAGTGTTAGCTTCCTTTATGTTAGCGGGTTGTGGTACAGCTAAATCACCAGAGATGAAACGCTTGGAAAAAAACAACAACAAGCCTTGAAACTCAATACCGAGCTCAACGAATTGCAAATGAAACTCACACAAGAGCAAAACCAATAATCAGTCGTTGCAAACTGAGGCTGCACAGGCTAATGAAGAAGCTACTGATCGCACGGATGCTTTTAGTGATGCGAGTTCGGCTTCGGCAAGTGCTAAAAAGCGAACAAAGCTCGAAAGGCATTGCGCAAAGCTAGTAAGGCTAACAGGAATTTAGCCAAAAGTAATCGCCGTATTGAGAAGTTGCAAAAAGACATCACTAAATTGCAAGAAAAGATAACTAAACTAAATGCTGAAGTAGAATTTAGCAAATAGATACAAGTTAGATGTTTTATTAAAAATTCCCGTGTGGTAGTACCACACGGGAATTTTCTAATTAGCACATTTGCTAATTTGCTAATTACCATATTGTAGTATCATCTCTACAAAAAGCAGGATCTCGGCGAGAAAGGATTTTTTATTTATTGCTTGTCGTGCTACGACCTAATTACCATATTGTAGTATCATCTCTACAAAAGCAGGGTCTCGGTGAGAAGAGAAAAGCGTTTGCTTAGTGTCGAGGGGCTTCAATCTTCGCCATATCATCTTCAGGTAGTTGAAAATCAAATACATTAAGATTTTGTTCCATACGCTCTTTGCGCACCGATTTAGGAATACAAATAATATCGCGTTGTAATAGGTAGCGCAAAGCTACTTGGGCAGCGCTTTTCTGATACTTTTCACCAATAGCATTGAGCGTAGGATTGGCAAAAAAATCGTTTCTACCTTCAGCAAAAGGTCCCCACGACATTAGCTGGGTGTCGTATTTTGTCATTAGCTCTTGGAGGGCTTGCTGTTGGTTGAACACGTGTGTTTCCATTTGGTTTACCGCAGGTTTTATCTCGCAGTGGTATGCCAAATCAAGGTATCTGTCGGCATAGAAATTGCTGACCCCCAATAGCGCGTACTTTGCCCTCTTTTATAGGCTTCTTCCATAGCGCGATAAGAGCCGTAATAGTCGCCAAAAGGTTGGTGAACGAGTAGCAAATCAATATAATCAGTTTGGAGTTTGCGCAAAGAGGTTTCGATAGAGGCTTTTGCCTTTTCATAGCCAGCATTGCTTATCCACACTTTGGTAACGATAAAGAACTCTTTGCGGTCAATCCCACTTTTCTTAATAGCATTGCCTACCCCTCTTCATTGCGATAGATTTGAGCGGTATCAATCATTCGGTAGCCTACCGAGATAGCATCGCTTACGCAACGTTCACATTCTTTTGGGGTCTACTTGGAATACTCCATAACCCAATAGGGGCATTTGTACCCCGTTGTTTAATAGGATGTTTTTCATTTTGTAATTCTTATTTTTAGTTTTATACCCTGCAAAAGATAAACAATTTTTGTCAAATAATTGTTACGCAAAAAGCGGTAATTTTTCAAATTTTCCCTATCTTTGTCCTCTCAAAACTTTGGTCGCACATCAAGTAAAACTCATCCGTTAGAAAATAAAAATCTCCGTAATGCAGTTCGCACCACGGGGATTTTTTTAGCTATCATACTAAATATCCTAAGCCCTCATTTGCAATAAACTACTGATTTCTTCAGCGTGAGTGCGACTGTAATACATCACAAAAGCAATAAAAAGGCACAAAAAGTATGATACTCCACAACAAGCCTTGTGCAAAGACTTTTGTAATTGCCGAGGCGATAGAGTATAGCCTGCCCAAAAGAAGATTAAGCGTCATAGTGATATGCGACATTTGGGCAAAGATATTAGCGCCACTCCACGTAAAGGTGAAGAGTCCCATAGTGCCAAAAATAGTACATTGGCAAGAAAGCAAGTGCCAACCCAATAGCGTTTTTGTTGTACAAAAAGACTATAAAAGCCTACTAAATATACCAAGCTACTGGGCGAACAAGCATTGTAAGCAATCCATTGTACTATGTTTGTTTTTCAAGCTGAAGAAAAGTAGCTACTTCCTGAAAGAGTGAGCAATAATAAGGCAATCGCTAAGACGATACCAATAGTTTTTCTTTTTTTGTAAGTTGCATAGTATTAAAAGTTATAAAATGATTGACAAATGGGTTAATTAATAGGAATATAAAATCTCTGTTTTTAGTTTTTCTTTAGGAGTACGGCGCGCATCGTTGAGGTATTTTTTTCAAAGAAAGGTTCTTCTGCGTAGCGTGTACTCGTGGTCTATCACCCAGCGTACGGCTGTATCATATACCTGAGAAAGGTTTTTCGTAACAGCCTTGATAGAAGAATACAGCATATTTACCTCCAGCTAAGGTTTTTGTAACTAACTTCTTCTTGTGGGGTGGCGGGCTTGTGGATAGCCAAACATACATCAGAGCGTTGCAAAAAGAGCCTTCGGTGATTTTTCAGGGTCGTCATACGATATGCATATAGATTCTATCCCTTTGGTGAAGAGTTTTTGAGCCTTAATAACAGCCCATAGTTGCTCGTAAGCCTTTCCGTAGTCTAAACTTCCATAGGCACCTGTAAGGGCTACATAAATAAGGTTTTTAGGCTCTAATGTTACTATTTTTAGGGGCTTTTAGAGCCAAATCAGGATTGATGATTTCTTTTTCATAATGTAGGTATCTTTGTTTGTTCTATACTCAGTAGGGGCTGATGCCGTATTGTTTCTTAAAGGCTTTAGAAAGCGAAGCTGTGGTTTCATAGCCTATATTAAAGGCTATTTCTTCTATTGTCAGGGCTGTGTACCGCAGCAAGCGGGCAGTAGCTTCTAACCTAAGACGAGTGATATACCCTCCAATAGCTTCACCTTTTAGGGCTTTGAAGATACGATGAAAGTGAAAGTCAGATAAAGCCGCCTCATTAGCGAGTTTTTTTAAGGTCTAAAGTCTCATCTAAATGATTATTGATGTAAGCAACTACCTTATTGATGCGCTGAATGTAATCGTTGTAAGTAATGTTTTTCATATAGAGTTACTGATTTACAAGGGCAAAGGTAAGGCAGTTTTGCAGGAAAGACTTTTCCTATCTTGCTTATTTTCAAAAATTAGCCAATAAAAAGCTCCCCGCGTGTATGTATCACATAGGAGTTTATTTTTGTAGCTACAGGAGCTTACTATGGTAATTCTGGACCTTTCCAGCCTCTGGTTACTAAAACATATTGAAAATAATCAGTTGTATATTTACTCTCCTCAGGCGTTATCTTTCCCATAAAGGAAACTAATAGGTGATTTGAAACCAATAACATCTTGACAGTGTGCATAAAAAGAATCTTTACTGTTGAGCTTGTAAAGCACTATTGAAGGATTTTTCAGAGGCTTCTTTGAAATTTCCTGCATTTGGGAAATAGAAGATAGCCCTATCACAGTTTGCCCAAGAAATCATCTCGTTAGGGCTTGTTGGCATACCCAAACCTTTTGGGAGATACATTTCTGAATCAAAAGGACGATGCATACAGAAATCACTGTATAATTTTTCTGTTTTAGAAGAGCAGCAAAACATTTTTCCATTGTATTTTTCCTGATAGATATGTCCACTACCCAAAGAGCAATAATAGTTTCTTTTTGTATGACTTATACTATCTAACTGCTTGATAGTTAAATCAAAATTACTCGTCATAACACTATCACGATTATGCTTAAAGGCTTCTTGTTTGCCTAAAAGTCCATAAACTCGTATTTTTTGATCCTTTGGGAGTGTTTGGTTATAGTTGTAAAGTATCTTCCATTTCTCAAGGTACTCCTGCGTTTGGCGCTGCGAATATTCTCTTTAAGATTGTTGAAGTGTTGTTTCAATAACGTTTCATCAGGGAGTGTCAGCATTTAGGTATTGATTTAGAAAGTTCAGCATCTTCGGTAAAAATTCATTAAAATAATCAGTAACTCCAAACTTTTTGTTCAAGTACATCAAGAGTTGAGCGTCAAAAAGCTGTGTCTTGGTAAAATCCGTGAATCTCACCAAACATAAATACAGTAGGCGTATTAACCTCTGCAAATAATGTTGTATCAGAGATAGTGCATTCTGGCGGTAATATTATGCTATTAGCTTTAAGGTAATTTACTTTTTCTTCACTAATATTACCACGTAGGAAGAATCCCATAAATAAAGAAATACGCAATGGGCAATACAGTTAAGAGTAAGAAAATAACAAGGATAGTAAGTAGTACTTTTTTATTACTTTTTCATAACAAAACCATTTTAGTTAATAAATATAGACACACAAGAATCTAAGTAAAAGAGAATCTCATTTCCTTAAATTCACAACAAAAAGTACAAAAATTAATTTTAATCAATAGATAAAATGAGTGTTGTACAGCAAAATTTAGAGGTAAGTCCGAGTGAATTTTATTTATAGCTTGCCGATGCTACGACCTTATTGCTTCAATAATATTATCTACTTGTAGTTTTTCAAGGATATTCTGCCGATGGCGGTTTACGGTATGTATGCTGATGTTCAATTTCTCCGATATTTCTTTTGCTGAACATTCCCTCTTTAGCAAGGGCGAGTATCTCTTTCGCGCGGAGTGAGCAGGGCATCGGTAGCACTTTCGATAGCAAAAGGTACAATCTCATCGGTAAGGCAGTTTTTTTATCTGAAAGCGGACAGAAGTGTTTGCCGATTGTTCGGGGGCGAGGTCTATCACACCCATTCCAAGAAAAATTATCGTCTTTGAATGCCAATATGCGCATTTGGTAAATCATTCGTACATACTTCCTCTATCTAGCACTCTCATTTCATAGATGTATTTGTAAGCTAACTTTTCTTCTTCGGGCAGAGTATCCAAAAACTCCCATACTTTTTTTATCAATTCGTCTTACCACCTCTAAATCATCCGGGTGTACTAACTTCTCGATATTGAGCTCTTGAGGTGCTTTAATATCTTCGAGTTACATATTCGGTTACGTAATAGTAACAACCGAATCTATCTAACAGAAAAAAACAGCAAAACTACCTGCTTCTTCTAAGATTTTAAAGTGTGGAATGTATTCCTGTGCTATTTCCTCTATGCTTTTATCGGTTGTCATCTTCAAAATGGTTATTTTTCAGTATTGTGTAGTTATTCCCGCCTGAGCGTAATTTTTGCGCCAAAGATAATCAAATATTTTTTAAAAGATGAAGAATCAAGCACGAACCATTAGAAATTTATGTATTTTTATTTTCGTAGCCCTCAGTTGTGGCTGGATAGGCGTATGGGTAGATGCTCTTACGGGCGAAACTACAGGTGATTTTTAGCGATACTAGCAATGGTACTAGCAGAATGGGTATTTTTATAGTTGCCCCTGTATTGGCTTGGCTCTTGTTGCGCGCCTTTATGGGTGATGGTTGGAGCGATGCAGGGTTGCGTCCGCTTATCAAAAAATCTACGTTGGTATGGGCTGGCAACCCTTATTTACCCTGCGGTGATTTCCGTTACCCTGCTTATAGGGGAGCTTTTGGGGCTGGCTAAAAGTACAAATTCGTTGGACGGATTATCTTGCGGGCTTTTGGTATTTTTGTGTTAGCCGAAAATTATAAAGAATTTCTTTGAAGAATCGGCGTGGCAGGGGCTATCTTACGGCTCGTTTGCTCAGTTTGAAGATTAAGGATGTGTGGCTCTATCTCATCGTAGGGGTAGTATGGTGCTCGTGGCATTGGCACTTTACTTTTTTTATTTTCTAAAGCCAGAACAGCTATTTGCTGTATTCCCTTATGATAAAGGTTACTTTTTGCGTAATGGCATTAGTGTGCTGCACCTCGTGGACGGTGATGTATACCGAACTTTTTTCGCCTTACCAAGTCGATATGGGCTGGGGTGTGGATGCACGCTATTGAGGATACTGTCATTAACAGTTTGATATACGATAAGCATATTCTCATTGAAACAGGTAGAGAGATACTCATTTCGCCCGTTTCAGGTATTATTCCTTGTTTGCTGTATCTCGGTGTAGGTTTATGGTTGCGCAAAATCAGAATAGCCGAGAGACTCAATAATAGTAAAAACTCCCCGTGATGCGAGCCGCATAGGCGGTTTGCACCACGGGGAGTTTTATCTCTAATTTGCTAATTCTCTAATTTTTCTCATTTGCTAATTGATAATTTTATCAGTTGTTGCATTGCTGCATCTATTTTTCTCTGCTGTGCTGAAGTTTTTGCTTTATATGGTATTTTTCGCCCATAGCAGCAATTTTTCTCGTAGCGTATCTTTACTGTTTTATCTTCCTCATAGATGAGGATTTTCAAAGGGAGTTCAATAGCAAAGCGAGGGTTTTTCCTGCATTAGGGCGGTTCCTACTTTGGGATTGCCAACTATAAGCACAGTGGCAGGCTGCATGCTTTCGCCTACTGCCTCAGCAGCCTTCTTATGGTCGATAGTAGCAAAAATGGTAATGCCCTACTATTTAGCTCTTTTTGAAGGGCTACCACAGTCTCTTCAAAAAGCCAATGGACTCTCAAAGTCAGCATAAGGTATCACATCAGTACAGATAATAATAGGTTGTGCCGCTGCTAAGAACAGGAATAATAACAAGATAATTAAGTGTTTCATATAGTTTATTATAAATGTTTTGCAAAGAAATTAAGGGTAAGTTCGTTTAGTTTGTGGTGGGTTTCCTTCTGCCATACTGAGCGCTCTCTTGCTAATTATACTGAGGTAGTAGCAAAGATACGCAATGAGTCATCAGTTTCTTTGCGTTGTATATACCCTTTGAGGGTCATTTGTTGCAATTGTTTTTTTACTGCTGCGGTAGTTATACCTGCCTTTTTGCGCTAATTGCTCAATAGTAATCATCGGGTTTTTCTTCAATAGCTGTAAGCAGTATAGCAGTTGATGGACTGCGAAAGACAATGCGCTGTCCGTCATACCACCATACCCTTAGCAGAGGTCTCTGTAGCAAAGTCTATAATATACTGCAATTCTGTGGCAACTAACTTTTTAAAAAGACCGAGAAAGGAGCTATTTGCGCCAAAAGTAGCTTGCGCACCTTCTGACGGACTTAGTCCTACTCTTATGTCGAGCTTGGTGAAGAGCATCTAAATATTGCTGTTTGTAGCGGTGCCTCACTACAAGCATTGGCAAACCAGACGAGCCAAAAATATAATTGACCATCAGTCGTGCTATGCGTCCGTTGCCATCTTCAAACGGATGTATGCGAATATAGCGATAATGAAATAAAGTAGCTAATTCTACCGCAGAGAGCTTTCCTGCTGTCTCAGCCTCGTTATACCAATCTACAAGGTCAGTCATCAGGGCAGGAGTTTCTTGAGGAGAAGCATACTCAAAGCGGTCGCCATAACGAGTAATCACACTATTAGGACGTGTTTTATAACTCCCAGCGTGAATTATGTAGCTGCTAATAGTACCATCAGGCAAGGTTTGGTATACTGTATAGTCTTCTCTTAATAGGGTTTGATGTAGCAAACGGATAAAATGTTGAGTAAGAGGTTTGCGTTCAGAAAGCTCTTCTTTAAGCATTTTGTATACTTGCCTCACTGGCTTTCATATCCATAAAGTCCTTCATATTTCCTTCACCGCTTACTTTTCCAAAGAGCAACAGCAATTCCGTTTGCCCATAAGTGAGTGTATTTCCCTCTATATGGTTACTGTTGTAGTTGTAATCTACAGTAAAAACGCTGAGAGGTAAATATTCCTTTACGCTTACTAAGGGGTTGTAAAGCTTTCCACTGCTGATACAGATGAGTTATTTTATCCATAATGTATTCTTTTTGCACTCAAAGGTAGCTATAGGCTACCTTTTAAACGGTATAATGCAAAAGTACATATTATTTTTACTTAGCCTACTAATTGGTAGCTTTTTATACAAAAACTCCCCGTGCAGTACCATACCACACGAGGATTTTTTTAGTTTTTAAAAGGTTAGCACATAAGTATTCAGCTAACTCAGTAAGTATAGAATAAATATGCTTAAAAAGTGTAGTGGCTTCCAATTTAGCCGATTCATATGTGCTTTATGAGCATCAAACCATTCTTTATTGTTGTTTTCTACAAGTTCTGTAAGGAAATCAAACATATATTATTGAAAATTAGTTGTTTTTATTCTTTTTCTTAGAACTCTTTGCCCTGCTGTTGAACTCTAAAACAGAGTTGTAACCAAAAATCAAAGTCTTTTTGGTTGTACCCCATAGGGTCTACATAGCAATAGCCAGAGGCTCTTTGCCTCCTCATTACTACTGGTGAGAAGCCCTGCCTTTCGGCAATTTCTTCTGTCTGCTCAGGGTCAAACCTACACATTAGGGTATCCTCTCCTATATTGATGCACATCTTGTCATTCACCAAGAAAGCCAAAACCGCAAACATCGCCTTTTCTTCAACCGTGATGTGAGGAATTTGAGCTAAATATTCACGAACTCTATTCGCAAGTGTTATACTATAAGCCATTTTTTATTAGATTTTTGAGCTAAAATAGTTTAAAGCTACTATAGTTCCCAGATGTCTCGATTCGTGCATATTGTTTTACATACATAGCTTCTTCTATAGTATCAATAGAAAATAAACCTACCTTAACCGTCGGGAACCCATTGAATAGCCTTCCTTGATAATCTTCTTGTAATTGATTGGCTGTACTGAGTAACAATTCCTTTACTTGGTAGATTTCTTCCTTTGAAGGTGTAATTTTTTGAGGAAAAGTACCACGATTGTATTTCTCTAAAAATCAGTGCTGATTAGCAGTTTATTTCCACTGAGCTGATAACATAAGAATTGCTGTACAGCAATACAATGTGCTATATTCCAAAAGATGTTGTTAGAAAAGCCTGTTGGGATATAGCCTAATTGTTCAGGAGTAAGATTATCCAAGTAAGTCAATAGGTTTTTGCGAATGGATAAAAGAAAATCAAAGTGTTTTTGTTTTTGTCATTTTTAAATACTGTTTTAAAATTCGGGGGCAAAAGTACTGCCTTCAAACATCTTGCCATAAGACAAGATTTTTAAGTTTTCAATGATGAATGTTTATCCCCAGAAATCATCTTCGGCTATTGGGTTGTCCAAAAATAACCAAACGCCTGTTATATGGCGTTTTTATTCATCGTTGAGTTCTTTTTGTATTTTCTTTGGAAGAGCTAATACAACTAAATCATACGAATCTTTTATCCATTCTTGAAACTGTTTGTCAGTAATTTTTCCCTTTGGTTTTTACACTGTTCCAATGTTTCTTATTCATATAATATCCTTCAATTACTTCGTTATATTGTTCTCGTAACTGAATAGCTTTATCAGGATCACATTTTAAATTAACAAACTCATAAGTATTTATGTCGGTGGCACAAAACATTTTTCCCTTTTACGGAAAACACAAGCGTTTTATCGTCAAAAGGCATAGATTCTTCTGCGCCTTTTTAATGATAAACAAAAATTTCTCAATTCTTCAATATTCATTATTGTTCAGCTTTTTTTCAGCAAATCCGAGAATGTATCCATTAATGTCTTTTAGGTAAAACTCCTTCATTCCGTACCAAGTTGTTTTTAATTCGGTTATTTCTAACTTTTTCGCTTTCATTTGTTGATGAAATTCGTCTATTCCCTCAATATCCATATAAAAAAAGAAACGGAAGCTCCGATTGGCAAACCTGTTGCAAAAACAACATCTTCCTTAAATGTATCGGTACGTTGAAAGAAAATTTCAACATTATCTTTTTGCATCATAGCATAAACATACTCTTTACCTTCGGTAAAAACTTTGTTCAATTCCGTCTTGAGTTGCAGGAACAGTCATAATCAATTTTGAACCCGAAGTTTTTCATAATAAGCAACCGATTTTTCACATCCGTTACTTCAAAATTTGGGGTAAGTTTTGTAATCTTCATAATAAATCTTTTAAATTTAAAATGCAAAATTACTCGTTGCGCTTGGTTGCTAATTGTAAAAATCGGACATTCTCGTTTTTTTGACAACCTCTCGGTGTTTTTCCGTATATTTTTTTATTTCTTTAATGAAATGAGCTTGGTCAAAATAGTTTTTCACTTGGATAAAAGAATTCCTTTCGAGATGTCTTTATATGAAGCATTACAGCGAACAATGTTTAAAAATAGCTTCAATGAAAAACCCAAACATCTGATTAAAATACCGATTTATCTGTCAGCTGCTCCAAAAAACACTTTTTGAAAGTTCTTCAACAGATAAATTTTGCCTTTAGTAAACTAATTCAAAAAGTTTAAGTTTTCTGTTGTCTATTTCCTTAAAATGTTTGATTGAATTTTCCAAATAATTCGAGATTTCTGAAACAAATATTTCAAAGTCATTGGTTTGATAACCTGATATGTTCCAGAATGTATCGTGTAAAATTATGTTTGTGTTCAGAATAGATTTTATTTCTCGCTGAAATATATATTCAGCTGCCAAAAGTTTGAACCGAATGCCAAAAAGTTTGAGTTGATTTCGGTATCACTACATTAATAGGCATTATCAAACCCCAGTTAGTTTTATTTGTTTAAATGAATTGTTTTCAAATCCTAATAAGGTCAAGTATCCATCTGGAATAATCGTATGTTCAAATTCTGTACTAAAGGTTTCATATTCCCAAAAACTTTTGAATAAAGTTCGTCAAGAACCCAATGGGTTTTTATTTCTCTGTATTTCATTTTTATAATTCAATCAGGGTACAAAAATTAGCGGAAAGCCCCTACTGGTAATTTTTAAAACGACAAGATTTTTCTCAACAAACCTCCTTTCGTATTCTGCTTAGCGATGTATCAGTGATACCCAAAAAGCGAAGCAATGTATTTCAGTGGCACTGACTGAACAATCTGTGGTTTTTCCTTTATAAACTGCATATAGCGTTCTTTGGCAGGGAGTGTAATCATTTCAAGAGAACGTTTTTGCCTCAAACAATTTCTCTGTCATAAAGAGTCGCCCCCATTCCGAATATCCCTTCAAACTGTGATAAAGTTCTTGAAAACGGTCATAATCTATATGCCACCCCTCACAATCGGTAAGGGCTTGGATGTTTTCAGCAGAAGGTAAATCTTAAAAAGAGAAAGTTCTTGCACGATAATTTCACCTTCACAAAAAGAAGTCGGTAGTGATATCATTCCCTTCATAGTCATACACAAGGCGCGAGCAATTCCCTCTGCAAGATGAGATAACCACGAGCTATTTCGTCCTTGCGCAAAAATAAAAATCGCCTTTTACGAAAAGCAATAGGCTGATGGGCTTTTTGTATTTGTTGTAGTTCTTGAACCCCTATCAGAGGGTGTTTGTAGATATTTTGAAATAAGTTATGCGTCATTGTTATTCTTTGATATTAGCTAATAAACTCCCGTGCAGTACCATATCACACGAGGATTTCATTTTCTCATCTACCAAATCGGCAAATCGCCTAATTGCCTAATTTGCTAATCGGCAAATCACTTTCTTGTCGCCAAATTTCTCAGCAAGCCATTGTTGCAATCGCACGGCATCTATTTCTTTGGCTACTTCTTTGCCCTTTATAGTATCTTTTTTTCAGGGTGTAGAGCAGTACAGTAGCCGTTTGTAGAGAATCTTTATTGAGACAAGTGGTTCAGCTTGCCAAAGTAAAAATCGTCTATGCTTGGGAATAAAACCTGTATTTCTTTAGCAAAAAGTAGGGTCGTTATATTTGTATTGCGCCAACTCTTCTTTTTAGCTGATTTATCATCACATCTTTTACTAGAGAGCGATGACTTATTTTTGTTGATTTCTGATAGTATTTCTTTTGTCAATTTCCGATTCTTTTTGTCGTACAATAAGCTCAGTATTGAGTAGTTTGAAGTTTTTAAGGTTGCTTTGCAGCGTTTTTTTAATTCTTCATCGCTAAATTTCTTATCCAAAAACGCTAATTCAATAGATTTAGGGTTCGTATTGTAACGTATTTTTCTTATAAATGATAGTATAACCGCTGTTTTCAAACTCTGCCGTGATATAGTGTGCCCACATTCTCGTGGAATTTCTTCTCTTCTAAAAGACTATAAGCTAAATAGAGGCTGGGAGTAACAATGAGGGATTACTAGTGTAGTGATAACCACGCGCAAACGCTTGTTAAGCGCCTCATTACCCGTATTTTTAGGAGTGTATTTCAGGTATTTAATAATGAGAAAAGTAGCAATACCAATAAAGAAACAGTTAATACTATAGAGGTAAAAAGCACCTAAAAAATAACTAAAATTACCCGTTGCTAAAGCCAAAGCCTGCTGTACAGAGCGGAGGCATCAAAGCAGTAGCGATGACGACCCCTGGTATAGGGTTCCCTTTGTCTTCTCGGGTTAGGGAGATGGCTCCCTACCAACCCACCCACAAAAGCGATGAGCACATCGTAAATAGTAGGCGAGTACGAGCCAAAAAGCTCTGATTGTACATCCTTAAACGGACTGATATAGAAGTAGATAAACGATACTATAAGGCTCACTACCGTAGCGATAAAGCAAACTGCGTCCTGTTTTTTCAATAAGTCAAAATCGTAGGTAGCTAATGCAAAGCCTGCCCCACACCATAGTCCCCATAAGCGGAGAGATAAGCATCGCCCCGATGATAACAGCTGTAGAATTGACGTTTAGTCCAATAGATGCAATAAGAATAGCACAAGCCAAAACCCATAGATTGGAACCGCGAAAAGAGATATTGCTAAGAATATCTTCTATTACTTTTTCTTTTTCTCTTGCCTTGGTGCAGATTAAGTAGATTTTTTTAAGAAACTCATAATGTTAAATATTAGTGTTTATGTGTTAGTACTTAAGTAATGTTTTATCTGAATGCAAAGATAATAATAAATTGTTAATCAGCCAATATATCGGTAAAGTTGCATCTTATTACTATTAAATTTCAAAGCGTTATAACAAATAATTAGCCAATGTGTGTATCAGCTTTTAGCTAATCAACACATTGGCTAATTCTATAGTATCTTAACGACTATTCTCTAATAACCAACCACTATCGTGAGTAATTAGGAGCTTCTTTAGTAATCGTTATATTATGCGGATGACTCTCTGCTATACCACTAGTAGTAATGCGTACAAACCTGCTTACTTCCTTAAGAGTAGCAATATCTTTAGCACCACAGTATCCCATACCTGCACGCAATCCACCTATAAATTGGTGCATACTTTCTTGTAATTCACCTTTATAAGCTACACGCCCCACAATACCTTCAGGCACTAATTTCTTGATATCATCTTCCACATCTTGAAAATAGCGGTCTTTACTACCTTGGTTCATAGCCTCTACCGAGCCCATACCTCGGTATGATTTGTATTTTCTTCCTTCAAAAATAATTGTTTCACCTGGTGATTCTTTGGTGCCTGCCAACAACGAACCAAGCATCACGCTATCAGCACCAGCTGCAATAGCTTTCACTATATCGCCTGTATAGCGAATACCTCCATCAGCCATCACTGGCACGCCTTTACCTTTCAGTGCGGCAGCTACATTCAGTACTGCCGAAAACTGTGGAAAGCCTACCCTGCTACTACTCTGGTTGTGCATATCGAGCCAGGCCTATACCCACTTTCACCGCATCTGCACCATTTTTCCAGCAAGGTAAAAGAGCCGCTTCGGCTGTAGCTATATTACCTACTACTACATCCAAATCAGGGTGCTGACTCTTCACAGCTTTTAAGTGCTTGTACCACTCCTTTGGTATGCCCGTGTGCTGTATCAATCACTACGGCATCCACTCCTGCCTGCACTAAGGCTGACGAACGCTCTACTACATCTGCTGTAACTCCCAAAGCTGCAGCTACGCGCAAACGTCCATAGCTATCTTTGTTAGACATCGATTTCTCTTGCAAATTAGCAATATCGCGGAAGGTAATAAGCCCTATCAGTTTGTAGTTTTTATCTACTACAGGAAGTTTCTCTACTTTGCTGCGTTGTAATATTTTTTCAGCCTCTTTCATCGAAGTACCCTCATTAGCTATCACCAAGTTCTTAGAGGTCATCACTTCCACTATCGGGCGAGCTCCATCTTGTTCAAATCGCAAATCTCGGTTTGTTACAATTCCTTTTAGCGTGCCTTCAGCATCTACTATCGGGATACCTCCAATGCTATTTTTCTTTCATACAACGTTTTGCATCAGCTACTTTTTGCATCAAGCGAAAAGCGTTACAGGGTCTATAATCATACCACTTTCAGCACGCTTTACTTTCCTTATTTGCTTTGCCTGCTCCTCAATTGTCATATTTTTATGAAGCACACCTATACCCCCTTCGCGTGCCATTGCTATAGCCATAGCTGCTTCAGTAACAGTATCCATAGCTGCCGATATAATAGGCACATTTAGTGTAATATTACGAGTAAAACGAGTAGTTATTGCTACCTCACGAGGCAATACCTCTGAATAATTGGGTATCAGAAGCACATCATCATAGGTGAGTCCTTCTGTAATTATCTTATTTTTGAAGTCCATTTAAGAGAATTTAGTTGCCGCAAAAATTACTTACTTTTTATTTATAAAACAAATCTTTTTGCAATATAACGTTTTTAATTTTTCATAGTACTTTATTTTTCTCTTTTTAAGAAGCTGTTTCACAGGTATTTTTCTGAAAATAAAGCTCCCCCATCAGCTCCTTCGCAAAAAGTATCGCTATCGTCTTCTTATCTACTACTGTAAGGCAAGAATAGCCCAAAGCCCGCAGCTTCGTAAAAGCACTGTTTGTGGCAGTTTATCCCAGCTCTTGCCTTCATCATCGCTCACCTTAATACTCAAGTCGGTGCGCTGAGTAGCATTTGCCGGATTAGAAAATAACAAATAAGGTTTGCCCCTTTGCCTCTGTAACGAATAATGCTTGCCATACAATTAGGGCTCTACCAAGCCTAAGCGCGAAGTAGGTGTTCTTTCCAAGTAGCGCCCATATCTGTAGTAATAGCTACCGACCTACCGTGATAATCGTCCGATAGTTCATAGTTTGTTCTATTTCTATCATCACGCATATTTAGCATTAGGCTACCATCTTCAAGTTCTACTACTTGTGCTTCGGTAGTATGCGTTTTAGCCCCTGTACCTACTTGCCAAGTATCTCCGTGGTCTTTGCTGTAAATAATAGTAGAATGAGGCACTTGGTTTTCATCTTTAAACTGACCCGCAAATACCAAAGTACCATCTTTCATCATAATACCACTTCCCGGACCTTGAAAGAACAATCGCCATTCTGGTCTTTTTACTTGGCTAGTAATGTTTAACGGCTTGCTCCATGTTAGTCCGTCATCTTCGCTTTTACTACCAATAACTGCCCTGTTTCTTCAGGTGATAATCCTTGTTTAGACCCCCACCAGCTATAGGTTTTAGTATCTAAGCCGTGTTGCCATAGGCATATTACCCATATAGTATTTTTGTTCGTCTACCAGCACCGCAGCATCGCCCACACCATTCAGCTCTTCGGGCAAGTTTCCCCAGCGTCCCATATCTACAATCTCTTTCATTGGTTCCCCAAGTATGTCCACCATCGGTACTACGGCTCATTCTATATTGATATCCTCTTGCAAATCTTTACAATTGTTGTAGCGGTTGTCGTAAATAGCTATAAGCGTACCTTTAGGAGTCGTAACCAAACCTGGTATGCGATAACACGCTACCCCGTCTTGCTTCGGTTTTCGCAAAAGTAATAGCAAAACGTTGACCTTCTTTGCTTGTATTGCGAAGCCTAAAAATTAGTAGCCGAAGTTTTAGCTTCCACCCTGTAAGCAATACCTTGTTTTAGCAATTCGGGCTTTGCTATAGTATGTGCTGTAATCCAAACGTGTAGGCTATCTTTTTGCTAAAAGTTTGTAATCCCCTTTCAGCACCACTTTGTGTGATAGCTTTTGTGTTTTGGCAAATAAAGTAGCATTTTTCCTTTTTATCTCGGGTTCCTACATACACCGCTACTTGTGCCAAATCTAGCAATCGCTCTTTAGATTTAAACGAAAAGGGTAAGCTGTTGCAGTGTTGCCCCCTTATCAATGGGTAATACAAAGGTAGTTAGTACGTTCTCTTTGTCAGTAGCCAGCGGCATTTGCGGCTGACTAAAATTCATCTTCTGCTGCCCATAGCCCATAGCTACCAAGCCAATACTCAATAAAATTAATAGTCTCTTCATTGTATTTGTTGTTATAAAATTAGTCCTTAGTTGTTAGTGTTTAGTTGTTAAGATTGTACTTGTACAGCTCTCAATATTGTTTTTGCTTTTTCCAAGTAAGGATACATTACCTTATCGTCTTTCAAGAAAGGTACTTGCTGGCGTAATAGGTCATACCAAGCTCGTGTAGTTGCCGAAAGCTCATCGTAACATCCTAGTATATCAATAGCTTGTGCAATAGTAATTGCTTCAATAGCCAATACCTCAAAAGCATTGTTTATTACCTTATGAGTAAGCGTAGCAGCATTGGTTCCCATACTTACAATATCCTGATTATCATTATTGTTAGGAATACTATGCACATACATTGGGTTAGATAGAGTTTGGTTTTCGGCAGTAGTAGAAGTCGCCGTAAATTGCACTCCTTGCATACCAAAGTTAAAACCTAATTTACCTGCATTCACAAAAAGGTGGTAATAGTTCGTTAATTTTTAGGATTCAAAAGGTAGTTCAGTTGGCGTTCAGCAAGCATTGTAATACGTGTAATCACCATTTTCAGCTTGTCCATTTCAAGCGATATATAGTCGCCGTGAAAGTTTCCTCCGTGATATACTTGTTGCGTAGGAACATCTATTATAGGGTTATCGTTTGCCGAATTTGAGCTCCTCTTCTACTATGCGTTGGGTATGGGCAATAGTGTCGTATACTGCTCCCCAATATCTGTGGCACACAGCGCAATGAGTAATATTCTTGTACTTTTTCTTTGAAAACTGTTTCTTGGTGTTCTCCCGTATAAAGGTGATCAGCGCGCTTACGAGTACGCTTACTATCAGCCAAAAGGTACGCATCAAGTTAGCAATTTCTTTCTGTCCGTTATGTTGTTTAGCATTATTTAGCTCTGCAGAAAATGATCGTCATAACTTTGTACCAACTCATTGATAGCAGTGCTAAACTTCACTGCCCATAGCAATAGCTTGTGAGCGTAATGTAAATTCACACCTGCCAGGCCCTGTCATCACCGAAGTACCGTTCATCAAAAGCCCCTCACGCAAATGTATCTGTAGAGGTTTAAGTCCCCACTTGGGCAAAAACATCAGCTGTAGGGCGCCGTTTGCCTTGGTAAAAACCTCACCTTCGCCTATGAGTACTAAGGCAAGATGCGCCAATTGCACCAAATCACCACTTGCCCCTACCCCACCGTGTTTAAAAATTAAAGGCGTAATTTGATGATTAAGCAGGTCGCACATCAGCTGTATTGCTTCTATATGCACCCCCGATTTACCTAAAGACAGACTATTGAGCCTACATAATATAGCGGCACGTACCGTTTCTTCATCAAAATAATCACCACTACCAGCAGAATGACTACGAATGAGGTTATATTGCAATTGTAGCTGGTCTTCTTCAGCAATACGATATTGTGCCATAGGTCCAAATCCCGTATTTACACCATAAATAATTTTATTTTTGGGCAAAACTTTTTCAGAAAAATCGTAGCTTTCAGTTATGTTTTTCTTATCTTCAGAAGGTATATGCACCTGCTTTTTTTATCAAAAACAATCGATATAAAATCTTTATAATTTCTCATAATACTATTTTTATAATTTGAGGGCAAAGATAGTAAAATAATGTTTAATGATTAACGTTTAATGATTATTTTTTTAGCTATAGGTTGAGCGAAGGTTAAGCGAAGGTTAAGCGAAGGAAAGTCGGCGAGCTGGCGCAGCCGAGTATGTTACGAAGGATAAACATTGTTTTTGAATTATGATTAAACAATATAAAAACTTTTTTGGTAAAAACAGCTATAATTCAAAAATATTGTATCTTTGCCCGCTATTAAAATTAAAAAAACACATATCTTACTTAATATAAAATATGATGACTGAAGGAGAAAAACTCATTCCTGTTGATATCAGTGAAGAGATGAAAATCCGCTTACATTGATTATTCAATGTCGGTAATCGTTTCACGTGCCTTACCCGATGTGCGCGATGGACTAAAACCTGTGCACCGCCGCGTGTTATTTGGTATGTACGAATTAGGCGTGCTTTAGCAACCGCTCTTATAAAAAAATCTGCCAGAATCGTAGGGGAAGTACTCGGTAAATACCACCCTCACGGCGATACAGCTGTATACGATACTATGGTGCGTATGGCTCAAGATTGGAGCTTGCGCTATATGCTCGTTGATGGGCAAGGTAACTTTGGCTCTATGGGAGGCGATTCGCCTGCTGCAATGCGTTATACCGAAGCTCGTATGCGCAAAATCTCCGAAGAAATGCTCTCCGACATAGAAAAAGAAACTGTCGACCATCAGCTTAATTTTGACGATACCCTACAAGAACCTACTGTACTACCCACTCGCATCCCCAACCTTTTGGTAAATGGCTCTGCAGGTATCGCCGTAGGTATGGCTACTAATATGGCACCTCATAACCTTAGCGAAGTGATAGATGGTACTATCGCTTATATTGATAATAATGACATTGAAATTGACGAACTTATCAAATATATCAAAGCCCCTGACTTCCCTACAGGTGGTATTATCTACGGCTATGAAGGTGTAAAAGAGGCTTTCAAAACAGGACGCGGGCGTATTATCGTCCGTGCCAAAGCTGAGTTCCAAGAGGTAAGAGGCAAAAGAATGTATCGTAGTTTCTGAAGTGCCTTATCAGGTAAATACTGCCGAACTTATAAAGAAAACCGCCGACCTTGTCAAGGAAGGTAAACTCGAAGGCATCTCCGATGTACGCGATGAGTCTGCTCGTGGTAAAATGCGTATTGTTTATATTTTAAAACGCGATGCTGTGCCTAATATTGTACTCAACAACTTGTTTAAACACACTGAGTTGCAAACCTCCTTCAGTGTGAATAACATCGCCTTAGTAAAAAGGTCGCCCAGAGTTGCTAAACCTCAAAGACCTTATCCATCACTTTGTAGAACACCGCCACGAAGTGGTATATCGCCGCACCGACTTTGAACTGCGAAAAGCCAAAGAGCGTATCCACATCTTGGAAGGATTTATGAAGGTAATGGCTACTGAAGACACTATGGATAAAGCTATTGAAATTATCCGTTTTCACGACAAAGCCTAAAGAGGATTTAATCGCAGAATTCGACCTTACTGACATACAAGCTGAAGCTATTTTTGGCATTAGCACTACGCCGCATTAATAAAGCGCTGATTTTTGCAAAACCAAAGAAGAGTACGAACAAAAATTACTCGAAATACAAGACCTTGAGGATATATTAGCTCGCAAAGAACGCCGCGTAGAGATTATCAAACAAGAACTTCTTGAAATAAAAAGAAAAAATATGGCGATGAACGCCGCTCTGTAATTGAATATGCAGGAGGCGAATTTAGCGTAGAAGATATGATACCCGATGATAAAGTGGTGATTACTATCTCGCACGCTGGCTATATCAAACGCACTCTATTGAGCGAATACAAAACCCAAAAGCCGTGGAGGAGTAGGACAAAAAGCTTCTACTACCCGCGACCAAGATTTCTTAGAACACCTATTCGTAAGCTCCAACCACCAGTATATGTTGTTCTTTACTCAAAAAGGAAAATGTTTCTGGCTGCGAGTATACGAAATACCCGAAGGTAGCAAAACAGCCAAAGGACGCGCTATTCAAAACCTTATCAACATTGAACAAGATGATAAAATTAAAGCTTTTGTAAGCGTTCAAAATCTTAAAGACGAAGAATACATCAATAACAACTACCTGATTATGGCTACTAAACAGGGAATTGTTAAAAAGACTTTGTTGGTAGAATACTCACGCCCTCGCCAAAATGGTATCAATGCAATTACTATAAAAGAAGGTGATGAGCTCATAGAAGCAAAACTTACTTCGGGCAACAGCCAGCTGATGTTGGCAGTAAAATCAGGACGCGCTATCCGTTTTGCTGAAGACAAAGTGCGTGCTGTAGGGACGTAATTCACAAGGCGTACGCGGTATTGATTTAGACCCTGAAAACGATGAGGTAGTAGGTATGATTGCTATCGAAAACCCACTTGAAGAGACCGTATTGGTAGTATCTGAAAATGGTTATGGAAAGCGTTCGTATATAGATGACCCTGAAACACACGAAGCCGTATATCGCATCACGAATCGTGGTGGTAAAGGGGTAAAAACGATTTCTATCACCGATAAAACAGGTAATTTAGTAGCTATCAAGAGTGTTTTAGCAGGCGAAGACCTGATGATTATTAACAAATCGGGTATTGCAATACGCTTGCCTATAGACGACCTTCGTATATTAGGGCGTGCAACACAAGGAGTAAAACTTATCAATATCAAAGGTAAAGACTCTATTGCTGCCGTTACTAAAGTAATGAAAGAAGACGATGAAGAAGCCGAAACCGCTGAAGTGGTAGAAGCTCCTACTGAAGAATAAAAGAAAGATTGTGTTCATATTGATAAAGAAAGGTCAAACGGAAGTTACTTCATTTCTCTGTTAGGTAAGAATTACTTCCGTGATTACCTTTCTTTTTATTTTATACTATGGAAAAAAACAACCGCTTTACTAAAAAGTTGCTCTTAGGCAAAATGCACTTTATATTCCTGATAGTATGGTCTCACAAAGAACTATACAACCAGGAACCTTGAATTAGTAGCTGCCTTGCGCAAGCACGGCTTTGGCGTTACCGAAAGCCTCTTGCACGCTATCAATGGTACCAATAGCGAGTATCGCCAATTGGTGGTGCACACTGTCAAGCAAATACTCAATGTAAAACTCAATTGGGCACCCTTATCAAAAAAATTGGGAAGTACCTACAGGCAGAGTGCCGTAGATCATATCATTACTGCTTTCTACAACCAATTTCCTGATTTAATAAAGAATGATGATTATATTTGTTATTGGTATGATCACGATGATTATAATGAAGCAAATAGTATTGACAACTACAATAGAGAATATTTTTACGCCCTAAACACGAGCGTTTTTAGCTTGCGGGCATTATATCCCTTATGGTACTTTCCCTTTGTGGCGTTATAATGGATGCCCTTTCTGTGGTACACCTTTTGAGTTAGGAAAGATAGAACATACTGAACAAGGTAGCAAACTCAAAATTCTTGACCTTTGGCGTGATGCAGAGGCTAATACTTATTACCAAAATCTATTAGCTTCCAAAACTGCTTTAGATGCTACCCAAATAGATTCACTCAAAACGCTTGTTGCCTTATTTTTCAGTAGCAAAAGAAACTACTATTGAAATGAAAGAAACACTCATTTTAGTAGTTGATAATTATCTTTTTCCGAAGGAATGAAGCAGAAGCAGGGGCTTGTTTTCGTACCCCTACTGATATTCTGCGCTATTTGTGGTATAAAAAGACAGGATTTTTGCAGCTAATACCTCCAAAAACAATTGTTGCTAAAAATGCTAAAAACTACAACCATATTGTTTATCCTTTAAATAAAAGTGAAGAAGCTAAAGAAGAACTTCGCTTGAAATACTCACGTATTGAATGTATGAGGGTGGCACGCTGGCTCAATGCCTTGCCTCTTTCTACCGAAAAATCTTGTGAGCTAATGCACCCCAAGCGTGAGATGTGGGTGCGCTTTATCCGTGCCTTACGTTTGGCTGAATACAGCAAGAAAAAGGATTTGAAAAGCTTGCTACACTATTAGATATTTTCTATCATCAGAAATACGAAGTGTGGCAAGGCAAGGTTCAACAGGCTTATTTAAATGTAGATACTGATACTGTTTTAGAATATCTAAAAGAACGCCCTTCTCAGTTTGCACGTTCACTATTCGCTACTATGTTATGGGTGGGTGCAGATGATACGATTATCGCCTTTAAAGAGGTGATAGACCAAGTACCTATACGTTTGCTCTTTACCCTTAATAATTATGCCGACTTTTACTTTACACCACAGGGTACACGCCCTGTAAAAAAATCATACGGGCGATTATATAAATGCCCCTAAAAATCAATGGATAATAGGCTATAACGAAGAGCAATTAGCCCAGATGAAAAACAGCTATAGAAGAGCTTTGCTTGTGGGCAATACGCAGAAAGTTCGCTGCACAACCGAATCCTCATAAAAACAATATTTATAGATGAACAGCTATACCATATCCCTTTACCTATAGGCGATAGAAGTACTACTATACACGATTTTTAATGCAACCCTAATGGGTACGAAATTCCCTTTAGAGGGCAACGAGATACGCCCTTTTTATGCAATGGGGTAAAGACCTTCCTGCTCAGCATCTCGATATGGATTTATCTTGTCATATCATCTTTGATGAAGAGCGTGATATGTGCTTTTTGGCAAGCTTACCGCTACGGGTTGCCAACACAGTGGTGATATTCGTAGTATTCCTAATAAAGTAGGTACTGCCGAGTATATCAATATTGATGTGAACACCTTACGCCAAAAAGAAAGCTAAATACGTAACTTTTTGTGTGCAATGCTTATTCTAACGGGGCATTATCACCCTAATTTAGTAGTAGGTTGGATGGATAGTAAATACAAGATGAAAGTATCCGAGCGCACAGGGTGGCTACGATCCTTCTACCGTCATTCATCAGGTACGTATTACCCAGCCGCTACAAAAGGGACTCCTCTTTGGTATCTTAGATGTAGAAGCTAAAGAGATTATTTGGCTAGAACTGCCTTTCCAAGGACAAGTAGCCAATGACCTTTCTCTTGATACAGTAAAAGCACTACTTGATAAACTAAATGCTAAAACTACTATTGGCAACCTGCTAACCCTCAAAGCCGAAGCTCAAGGGTTGCAAATAGTTAATGATAAAACAATCGCCGATGAAGTATATGATATGCGATGGGCTGCAAAAAGAGCTTCTGTTCTAAATGCCTTATTTTTGAGCAATGTTGGCTATAAAGAAATTTATAACTTACCACTAATAATCAAATAGTTATATTTTTATGAAAATAATTAGCATTTTCACTTGGTTAATTCAAAAACTGTACTTTTGCAGCATCAGAATAAACAGTTTCAAATAATTATGGCAACAATTGTAATTATACAATTATCATTATCTATTGTACTGCTCTGATATTGATATTTTTTTGTACAGTATTTTCGATGTTCAGTTTGTTACTCAACTACCTGAAACATCGCAAACAAAATGATGAGTCTCCTAAGTTCAATTTACTTGACCCTAAAGAGATTCCCTACGCAACTATTCAGCTGCCACTTTACAACAGAAAAGTACGTGAGTACCTCGCCTACTTGAAAATATTGCAAAATTGGAGTATCCTCGTACTAAACTTGAAATTCAGGTGCTTGATGACTCTACTGACGAGATCTGTTGCTGAAACAGCTCAGATAGTTAAAGATTTACAAGCTACAGGCTTAGACATTAGCATATACGCCGCGAAAATCGTCAGGGTTTCAAAGCTGGTGCCTTAAAAAGAAGGATTGGCTGTTGCTAAAGGTGATTTTATAGCTATCTTTGATGCTGACTTCCTTCCACAACCCGACTGGCTAAAACGCACTGTTATCTATTTTTAAAGATCCTGAAATTGGAGTGGGTACAAAACACGTTGGGGACATATCAATCGTAATTATTCTATTCTTACTAAAATACAAGCCCTTGCTCTTGATGTACACTTTACCTTAGAGCAAGTAGGTCGTAATTCTAAAGGATATTTTATCAACTTCAATGGTACTGCGGGTATTTGGCGCAAAGCGTGTATTTACGATGCAGGTAACTGGGAAGGTGATACACTTACAGAAGACCTTGACCTTAGCTACCGTGCACAGCTTAAAAACTGGAAGTTCAAATATTTAGAAGATGTAGAAACACCTGCTGAACTACCTGTAGTTATCTCAGCAGCACGCTCACAACAGTTCCGTTGGAACAAAGGGGAGCTGAAAACTTCCGCAAAACAGTAAGCCGAGTGCTTGCAGCTAAAAATATTAGTTGGAAAACGAAGTTCCACGGAGTAATGCACCTTTTGAATAGCTCGATGTTCTTGTGGGTGTTTATTACCGCTATCTTCAGTATTCCTATGCTGTACCTTAAGAACATTTACGGACACTTAGGGTGGATATTCCACATCACAAGCTTCTTTATTACTAGTACAATTTTTATTGTTTATTTGCTATTGGTTTACTTATCGAAACTTACAAGGAAAAAAACTTTTGATGACTTTTTGGAGTATGTAAAGCTGTTCTTTACATTCTTTTCAGTAGCTTTTAGGATTTTCATTCCATAATACTATCGCTGTACTTGAGGGACATACTGGCAAACGTAGCGAGTTTGTACGTACACCTAAGTTTAATATCAATTCACTAAGTGATAGCTGGAAGAATAACAAATATATCAATCAAAGCTATCGCCTAATATGATTATTGAGTTTTTACTAATGTTATACTTTATATTTGGTTTGTATAGTGCAATTCATTTTAAACGACTTTGGTATGTTTCCTTTCCATTGTATGCTTACTTTAGGATTTGGTTTTGTATTTTTTTCAAATCACTTACTTCAAAAAGCCTAAATGGATGATTAACAAATTTTGAAAAATTAGTAAATTTAAATATAATTAAAAATAAAAGGGTTGTCTGTGAAAAAGGCGACCCTTTTAGTAATAGATAGAAAAATTAAAACTAAAAAAAGATAAGTTTTTTTGAGGCTCTTATTAACGACCTTTTTTTCAAGAGCAGAATTAGATTAGAAATAGTTTTTGATAGGTTATGAAAACAAGAATAACAGAACTTTTTGGTATTCAATACCCTATTATTCAAGGGGGTATGATATGGGCAAGCGGCTGGCGGCTGGCGGCAGCTGTAGGTAATGCCGGCGGATTGGGCTTGCTAGGGCTGGCTCTATGCACCCCAGAAACCCTTACAGAACACATACGCAAATGCAAAGCGACTACTGATAAACCTTTTGGGGTAAATATCCCCATTATGTATCCCGAAATGGACAAAGCTATAGAAGTAATTTTACGCGAAAGGGTAAAGATTGTTTTACTTCGGCTGGTAATCCTGCTACCTACACTCTCTACTGCAAAAAGAAGGTATAAAAGTAGCACACGTGGTAAGCAGTAGTAAGTTTGCTCTGAAAGCACAAGCTGCAGGCGTTGATGCTGTGGTTGCTGAAGGCTTTGAGGCAGGCGGACATAATGGTCGTGAGGAAACGACTACAATGGTACTTATCCCTGCGGTACGGCGAGTGTTAAACATTCCGCTGATTGCTGCTGGGGGAATAGCCACTGGTAGTGCAATGTTAGCAGCTATGGCTTTAGGGGCTGAGGGCGTGCAAGTAGGTAGTCGGTTTGTAGCCACTGCTGAAGCCTCTGTACACCCTGCTTTTCAAAGAAAAGGTAGTTGCTGCAGGCGAAGGAGATACTGAACTCACGCTGAAAGAGTTAGCCCCTGTGCGTTTGCTGAAGAATGGTTTTATCAGCAAATAAAGACCTATATAACACCCAACAAGCTACCATTGCTAACCTACAAGCCTTAGTGGGCAATAGGCGTACCAAACGAGGAATGTTTGAGGGAGATATGGCTGAAGGAGAATTGGAGATAGGACAGGTAGCGGCACTAATAGATAAGGTTCAGACTGCTAAAGAGGTGATTGATGAGATGATGAATGATTGTAATACAAGAATACAACAGTTAAAAAGTTTGTTTGTATTGCATTAATTTTGTAATTTTGCCGCGTGAAATATAATAATTAACCTTATTCACCCTAAATTAGAAATATATGACTTCACAAGAAATAAGAGAGCAATTCCTAAAATTCTTTGAAAGCAAAGGGCATACTATCGTCCCTTCTGCTCCTATGGTTATTAAAAACGACCCTACCCTGATGTTTACGAACGCGGGTATGAACCAGTTTAAAGAGTTTTTCCTCGGCAATGCTAAAACCTAAAACACACGTGTGGTAGATACTCAAAAAAATGTTTGCGCGTATCAGGTAAGCACAACGACCTCGAAGAGGTAGGGCGAGACACCTATCACCATACGATGTTCGAGATGCTGGGCAACTGGTCTTTTGGCGACTACTTCAAAAAGAAGCCATTAGCTGGGCGTGGGAACTGCTGACTGAAGTATATAAAATACCAAAAGAACACCTTTACGTAACGGTGTTTTGAAGGTAGTGAGGAAGAGGGTGTGCCTTTTTGACCAAGAAGCTTACGATATATGGAAAGAACGTATCGCTGAAGACCATATTTTACTCGGAAATAAGAAAGATAACTTCTGGGAAATGGGCGATCAAGGTCCTTGTGGTCCTTGTACCGAAATACACGTAGATATTCGTTCTGATGAAGAAAAAAAGCTAAAATAGCAGGGCGAGACCTTGTCAATAACGACCATCCTCAAGTGATTGAGATTTGGAACAACGTATTTATGGAGTTCAACCGCAAAGCTGATGGCAGCCTTGAGAAACTTCCTTCTAAAAACGTGGATACAGGTATGGGCTTTGAACGCCTCTGTATGGTATTGCAGAAAAAGCAATCAAACTATGACACTGATGTATTTACTCCGCTAATTCAGAAAGTAGAAGAGATTACCAAAAGCAAAATATTATACAGGCAGCAATGTAAGTACCGAACAAGAGCAGATAAACATTGCTATTCGTGTGATTTCAGACCATATAAGGGCGGTAGCTTTTGCTATAGCAGACGGGCGGTTGCCTTCTAATAACGGAGCTGGTTATGTAATACGCCGTATTCTGCGCCGTGCTATCCGCTATGGTTTCACTTTCCTAAATCAAAAAGAACCTTTTATCTATAAATTGGTAGAAACACTTGTAAAACAAATGGGTGGTACTTTTCCCAGAATTGGAGAAACAAGCATTTATCATTATGAGTGTGATAAAAGAAGAGGAAAACTCTTTCTTGCGCACACTCGAACAAGGATTGCTGATGCTGGATGTGATGATACAAAAACGCTACGAATAAACAGTTATCGGGTGCTAAGGCTTTTGAACTATACGACACTTACGGATTCCCTAAAGATTTAACTGCTCTTATACTTTCTGAAAAAGGATTGACTTTAGACGAGGCAGGATTTGAAGAGAACCTACAAAAGCAAAAAGAGCGTTCGCGTGCGGCTGCTCAAGTAAAAGCAGGCGATTGGGTAGTTCTTCGCGATGACGAAGAAGAAGAATTTATAGGCTACGATACCTTAGAGGCTGTGGTACGCCTTGTGAAATACCGCAAAAGTGGAGAGCCAAAAAGACGGTACACACTACCAATTGGTGTTCAACACCACACCTTTCTATGCTGAAGGGGCGGACAAGTAGGCGACAAAGGTACGCTACAGTCGGCTAATGGCGAGTTGGTGTACATATTAGACACTAAAAAGGAAAACAACCTTATCATACACATAGCAGAGCACTTACCTGAAAACCCTAACTGACCCATTTAAAGCGGAAGTACATCCGTTATCACGTCAGTTGGCAGAAGCTAACCATAGTGCTACCCACCCTATTACACCAAGCCTTGCGCGAGGTATTGGGTACGCACGTAGAGCAAAAAGGGTCACGTGTATCACCAGAAACCCTTCGTTTTGACTTCTCTCACTTTGCCAAGCTAACTGATGAGGAATTAAGCGAAGTAGAACGCATAGTAAACAGACGTATTTGGGAAAAGATACCATTACAAGAGCATCGCAATATACCCTATACAACAAGCGATAGAAGCGGGGACTATGGCGCTATTTGGCGAAAAATATGGCGACCACGTGCGAATGATACAATTTGAGCGACAGCAGAGAGCTTTGTGGAGGTACACGTAAAGAATACTGGTGATATATGGTTCTTCAAAATTCTTTCAGAAGGAGCTGTTGCTGCTGGTATCCGTAGGATAGAAGCTATCACTTGCGGAGGGCTGTGAAGTACTTTTGCAGAGCAAGAAAAGTTAGTAGACAACATCAAAACTACCCTCAAAAACGCACAAGATCCTATCAAAGCTATCGTACACCTACAAGAAGAGAATGCACAACTGCACAAAGAGTTAGAGCTACTGAAAAAGAGCAAGCTAGGAACCTAAAGGTATCTCTGAAAAATGAATTTGCTTCTATCAATGGGGTACAATGCCTTATCAAACAGCTCGATTTAGATACAACTACCCTCAAAGATCTCGCTTTTTCAGTTAGGCAATGAGGTAGAAAAATCCGTTTGTTTTATTTGGTTCAGCATACGAAGGCAAAGCTTTTATTATTGTGCTATATCGGTAAAGAGCTTGCCCAAGCCAAAGGGTTAGATGCAGGCAAAATAGTAAGAGAATTAGGCAAATACATACACGGCGGTGGCGGTGGGCAGCCTTTCTTTGCTACAGCGGGTGGTAAAAATCCCGAAGGCATAGCCGAAGCCCTCGAAAAGCACAAGCACTCGTTAAAGGGTAATCGTTAGATCAAATTCGCTAATAGGTAAATTTGCTAATTAATAATTATTTTGTACCTTTGCACAAAAATCATTTAATAATGAAAGAGACAGACATCATCATCATAGGGGCAGGTCCCTACAGGGCTTTTTGCGTTTTTGAGGCAGGATTGCTACGATTGAAGTGTCACCTGTATTGACACCCTACCCCCAAGTGGGCGGACAGCTGACAGAGCTATACCCCAAGAAACCTATTTTTGATATCCCTGGTTACCCTAGTGTGGGGGGCTCTTGAGTTGGTAGACAACCCATGGAGCAAATTAAGCAGTATCAGCCTGAATTTACCTTTAGGCGAAACTGCTATGACTCACTAAAAATGATGATGGTACTTTCATTGTTACCACTGATGCCGGTACGCAAATAAAAAGGTAAGGCTGTGGCTATTGCTGGTGGATTAGGTACCTTTGAACCTCGCAAACCTGAGATTGAAAATATAGCTCAATACGAGGGTAAAGGAGTGGCTTATTTTGTAAAGAACCCTGAAAGTTATGCTGGCAAACACGTAGTAATAGCAGGGGGAGGTGATTCTGCTCTCGATTGAGTATCTATTTAGCTGAGAAAGTAAATACTGCCTCAGTTACCTTAGTGCATAGGCGCAATGAATTTAGAGGTGCTTTAGATTCGGTAGAAAAAGGTAAAAAGCCCTAAAAGCTGCAGGAAAAATCAATCTCAAAACGCCTTATGAAGTGGTAGGGTCTCATAGGGAAAACCAATTAGAAAAGGTAGTATTGGAGCAAGAGGGGGCGATAAAGAGGAACTTGTTGCTGGTGCTTTTTATACCTCTTTTCGGGCTTACTCCTAAATTAGGACCCTATAGCTACTTGGGGGTTGAGATAGAAAAGAACGCTGTAAAAGTAAATAATGCTTTAGATTATCAAACTTGCATAGAGGTGTATATGCTATAGGCGATGTAAATACCTACCCAGGTAAATTAAAGCTCATACTCTGTGGTTTTCACGAAGCTACCCTAATGTGTCAAAGTGTCTATAACCGTATCTATCCAAACAAAAAGTATGTACTCAAATACACTACAGTAGTGGGTATTGATGGTTTGACGGCACTCGCAAAAGAAGCTGAAAAAGCAGTAATAAAATCAATTGACTAATTAAAGAGACTACTAATTTAATAACTAAATAAAAATGAAGAGCATAAAATGTACTATTAGCAGGTATTTTTATTTTGTTGTGCTTTTAGGACAGGCGCAAATAGACACTATTAGCAGTAAAACACTTCTACTAAAAGGGTAAAATAAAAAGTAGAAGATTTTTCATTCTTATTAGAAGAAAACCCTCAAGGAACAAGGAAATTTAACGGGAAAACCTACAATGTATTTCCTTATTCAGAAGAATGGGGTATTGAAAGAGATGTAACCAAGACATCTAAAACTAATATCGCGTACATTTTTGATAATAATGGACGCAATATTGAGGTAATTACTTTTTAATGCTGAAGACCAACCTTTTGGTGGAATGCAATTTTACTATGATAAAAATGGTAAAGTTGTTAAATCATTATCTACTTTTATTACAGGGGACGGCGAACTGAAAGTGAATCGTCAGTACTTCTACAATGAGAAGAACCAGCTTGTAAAAATAGATGAGTGATGCAGTTACTAATGAGTGGCTTATTACTATTACTTATAAATATGATGATTACGGAAATAATATTGAGAAGAATAAAAGTAGCGAGTGTATCGGCTTTAGAAAAAGGATATACAACGTTATGAGTCTAAAAACTTAATATTGGAACGTAAAATACGTCCTGAATATACTCGTGAAAAATCGTATAAATACAACAATTTAAAACAAAAGTAAGTGAAACTGAGGACAAATTAGTAGATAAAAATGTATTCTTAAAAACAGAAAATGAATACGACAAAGAGGGACGACTTTTCAAAAGCTAAATTTTTAAACGAGATCTAAGCAAGAGACTATTTGTACATATAAATACAACAAAAGCTGGAAAACTTATCCAAAGTATCTGTACGGCTAATGATGACCCTAACTTTTTATGTTGAAACAAACTATACTTTTTACTAAATCGGGCGAAACAGAAGTTATTAAAGGTCGCAAACAAATAGCTTCTACAAAAGTATTTGAAAATAACTTACTTACTGCATACTCAACCCCGAATTTAGCTACAAATACGAATATGTTTTTGACAAAATGGGCAACTGGGTACAAATATTAATGATAGAAGATGGTAAACCTATAGTGGCTCGCATACGTAAAATTGAATACTTCAAATAATTAAATGAGTGATATACATTTAAAAATAACCGATAGAGAGGGGCTTCTATATGAGATAGAAGCCCCTACTGATATGAATATGAACCTGATGGAGGTAATGCGTGCCTACGAAATAGCCCAAGATGGCGAAATAGGTATCTGTGGGGTATGGCAATGTGTGCTTCGTGTCAGTGTTATGTACAAAATGAAAATGAGGTAAAACTTCCCGAAATGGGTGAAGAGGAGCAAGCTATGCTTTTTGAAGCCTCTCACGTAAAACCCTAATAGCCGATTAGGCTGCCAAATACCTATAACTCCTGAATTGGAAGGGCTTGAAGTAATACTCGCCCCTCTTTCATAGAGAAATAGACTTCAGAAAAATATTTCTTAATTTTTGCTATTTAGATAAGATAAAAAAATACTATCTTTGTACCCGTAAAGAAGAATACATTTATGAAATACTTTGTACGGGCATTTATATTGCTGTCTTTCTTTCAGGCAGTTGCACAAAATCATTACAATCTAAGGGGAATAGTAACCGATGCTGATGGACTGCCATTAGCTGGTGCTACCGCACAAATAGTAGGTACTTTACAAGGAATAATCACCAATGATAAAGGTGAGTTCTTTTTATATACATCGCAACCAAAAGGTACTCTTATCTTCAGTTTTATGGGAATGAAAACTGTAAAACACCCTTTTTCAGGGAGATACAACCTTCAAAAATACAAATGGAAGATGATACTATGATGTTAGAAGGTGTACAACTCGTTGCCAAGCAGAATATTAATGAAATTGATGCGCGTTCCAAAACTGGAAATGTAGAAACTATAGCAATAAAAGACCTCAAAAATACCCCTGTAGCAAGCTTAGCCTTAGCATTACAAGGTAAAACCCCTGGTATGCGTATTATCAATCGTGGTGAATTAGGTTCTAAACCCGAAATTCGAATACGAGGGCAACTCATCGCTCCGCAAAGGTGATGATGCTAACCAGCCGCTCTTTATCTTAGATGGCAAAATGATTTCTGCTGAAACTTTCTATTATCTCAATCCTGAAGACATCAAAGAAATGAAAGTGCTAAAAGATGCCGTAGCTACAGCTCTTTATGGTATCAAGGCTTCTAATGGTGTTATAGAAATCACCTCAAAACGCGGGGGTGAAAAACTTTTAGCTATCATATGCAAACAGGCTTTACGATGCCCTCGCCCCTAAAAGTACAATTGATGAATAGTACTGAAAAATTAGCTTTGGAACGCCTCCTAAAAAGAAGAAACCCCTGGTTATCTGTACAGCGAAGAGTATATAAACCGCAGATATTCAGGTAGTGAGCTTCCTTTACGTTTAGCCGAAGGGCAACGTAAGTTAGATTCATTGCGCCGTATCAATACCGATTGGCACAAAGAGCTGACCAACTTACAAGCTTTCCAAAAACACGACCTCAGCTTCCAAAATGGAAATGATAATAACAATTACTATTTCTCATTAGGTTATCTGCAGCAAGATGGTCAGATAAAGGGTAATGACTTGCAGCGCCTCTCTTCTCGCTTTGCTATCGACCAAAATATCACTAAAAATGCTGTAGCTACACTTTCTATGAATGGTGCTTATGCTAAACTCAATACACCCAATGGTGCTCACTTCTCTACCGAAGAACTCATCTATAACCTCAATCCTTACGAAACTACTAATTCTCAGCGGCTTTACTCCTACCCCGATAGAAGTTATGCAGACCTTTTTCAATCAGTTTAGTGGTGAAAAAAACTACTAAAAATATAGGAGCTTCTCTCAGCTTCAATTGGAAAAATTACCCCTTCTTTAGATATTTTCAGGTGTAGCTGGTTTAGACTATTCATTAGCTGATGACCTCCAAATAACTCCTGAAACAGCATATTCTGAGCAACGATCTGGGCGCGCTCAAAATGCCTTGGGAACACTCTACCAATCGCGTAATACACTCACTAATATCACCGCAAACACACGCATAAACTATCAAAAAAACAATAGGAAAACACGATTTTACCTTAGGTGCAAACGCCGATAACTACACTACTATTACCGACAACCTTTCAGTAGTTGGACACGGGTTATATGGTAAAATACGCTCGGTAGCTGCTATTGACAATTCGCTTACTGGGTCAGGAAAACCCACTATAGGTGGACGTAAAACAAACCGACCGCAATCTCGGTTTCGGAGTGCTCACTGCCTATACCTATAATAATATTTACAACCTTTTCGGTACTTATAAATTAGATGCCTCTTCAATCTTGCCTAAAGAAAAAAACGTTGGAATAGTGCTTGGGCTATAGGTGCAAGTATCAACTTTAAACAATATCCTTTCTTGCAAGACTCTCAGTGGATAAATGACCTCGACTTGCGTGCTTTCTTATGGGCATACTGCCAATACACAAGCTTTCATTTCGCCTTCACTCATTACTGCTACTTTTAAATATTTAGCTGAAAAACTATGCCGACACGCGCATTATGACCATCAATTCGCTGCCCAATAAAGATTTAAAAAGCTGAACAAAAACCAAATTACTGACCTTGGGCTCTCTGCTACTATTCTCAAAACCAACCTGCAATTCTCTATCTACAAACGCATTACCAAAGATGCCTTGTTAAGCATTCCTATTCCCTCGTCTGCAGGCTTTGACCTACAAATGCAAAATGTAGGGATATTAGAAAATAAAGGTTTTGAAGTAAGTATACGACAACCCATTTATTCTAATGAAGACTACTACATCAGCTGGGAGTGGCAATATATCTTACAACCAAAAATAAAAGTTACTAACCTATACGGAAAAGACCGCATCTATACTTCTGCGGAACAAAAATACCCGAATATCAGTTAGGCAAATCTACTGATGCACTCTACGGACTTAATTCTACGGGTATCAACCCTAGTTACAGGGTTTGCCCGAATTTATCACTGCCGATGGGCGACAAGTAGATGCCAATACTGCTTTCTGCAGATGATTATATTTATTTAGGAATGGCATCACCTCCTTTAGTGGAAGTTGTAACCTTTATTTTAGTTATAAAAAAATGGGAACTTACTGCTGATTTTTATTACACTATTGGCGGTAAACGAAGCTATTCAAGCAAATACATACGTAATACCGACACCGCGCGCTATAATGCTGCTAAAGCACAACTTACTGATATGTGGTGGCAAGTGGGCGATGAAAAATAAGCGCTACCCTACCCCATTCCATTCTGCCTCTGCTATTGAAAAATTTAAGTCAGCCCTAACAACAAAAACTTAATGAGTACTAACTTTACGTTTTTTTCTAACCTCTTTGCGTTACCAGCTCAGCAAAGAAAATGTTACAGAGTATAGGCAAGCTACGTTATGCTACTATTGGTCTCACTACAGCCAATATCGCTGTATGGTCGGGTTATAAGGATAGCGACCCCGAAACAAGTAACATCGTCAATCCTTTACCTCCTACTATTACTCTTAATTTAAATATTACCTTTTAAAAAAAGCACCGATGAAAAGCATATCAACTATTTATATTACTAATCATGAGGGGTCATATCCTCTTATTGTTCGCTCGATTTGCCTCCTGAAGACGAAGTGAGCGACCCCAATGCCATTACTTCCGGTTACTTCGGCACAGCGACTATTAGCTTCTGCCTATAGCAGTTATAAGCCCCTACAGCAATGCCCTTACTTGGGTATTGCGTTCCGATGATCTAATCCCTACTCAGTACCTCGCTCGCGAAGTAAACCTACAAAAATACCTATAATTGGAACGACCGCGAGCTCATCAATCACAGCGAAGATATTTGGAAATCGCTGTACAACACTATTGCTCAACGCAATGCCCTCTTAGAGCGTTTTGCCCAATGTAACCCCACAGAACAGCAGCCAACGCCGCGAGTTGCAACTCGTTCAGCAGCGTGCTACATACCTAAAAGCACTTTTGTTATTTTGATTTGTTGCGTATCTTCTCACCTGCATTCGGTCAGCCCAACGTACAACCTTATGGTATTTTTGTTTAAAAATTCCTTCACTTTTAAGCCCTATTCAGCATCGACTAACTTTGAATGAATCGGTTACTGCTATAGAACAATTATTGAGTATTACAGCTATAAATGACGAAAACACCTACTATATCACCCCCTGATGTAGCACAACTCACCCATGCCGAGTTATCCCTATGGGCAGGCAATCACAGCAAAGCGATTACCTTAGCACAACCGCTGCTGCATAAGTACCAAGCAACTCTTTTTCAGCAGTACCTCTGTAAGCAATATATGGTCTGCCAACGCATCTCCGTTACGGCTTTTTGCTTTTAGATACTAAAATGCAACCACCTCCCCTATTTATCGTTGGAATACAACACCAGTTTAGGTGATTATGCTATAGCCAACCCACACGATTAGTTATACCAATACCGATGTGCGTAAAAATGTATATACCCTCCCCAATCCGCACACCCCCAATAGTTTTTTTATTAGGCAAATACCGCAAGCAAGCACTACAGCGCGAGCAAATGCAGTATTATACCGTTACCCAGAAGTGCCCAAATCGTTTTTTTATTGGCAGAAGCCTATATAAAAAGAAGGTAATAAAAGACGATGCGCTCACACTTCTCAACCAATTAATGACAGTACGTAATGCCACAACACTATCAACTACAGCCACCGATACCGAAACATTACTCAACCTTCTACTCAGCGAAAACAAAAAGAGTTTATAGGTGAACCTCTTCGTTTTTCGACCTCAAACGCAACCACTGCAGCCTTACCAAACGCACCTTTAGCGGTAGCAGTATCAATATAAGTGCCGATGATTATCGGTGGACACTCCCTATCCCCTGCTTCCGAAAAACGCTATAACACCGCTATTTTTGCAAAACAACGGCTGAATATAGGCAAAGCAGGCAAATTAATTTGTAACATTAAATATTCTTTATATGAAATTCATTAGTAATTTATGCGCAGTAGCACTCCTGCCTCAATGTGCGTATTAGCTGTTCTAAGATGACAACAGCAACCAATATTCAGGTAAAAACCAAGTGTATATCACGGCACAAGGCGATAAAACCCTGACAATTGGAGAAATCAACCAAAAATTGATGCTAAAGTAACCCTTACCAACCCTGTAACCAAAATACCAACCTTACCTTTGCAAAGCGGTAGATGCCAACGGGCAACCTTCCTCACTCATAACTTTTTCTCAAAACCCCATTACCATAGCCAAAGATAGTAAAAGAGTTGCTTTTCGAAGTGAAACTCAGCTCCAACGCTGCTCTCACCAAAAAGAACAACGATTAAAGATTACTTTTTGAAAAGTGCTGCAGAACTCGTAGCCAAAGAGGATTTTAAATATAGTTGTAAAACCTACCCCTGCTATTGAGGCACTTACCGATGCGCAACGCACACTTTTTAGATAGTTACAAAGCCCAAAGGCATCGATTTTGTACCCCTTTATAGGAAGTATAAAGGTTAAAACTACCGTTATCAGCTCTGCGAAGGTTCTACACAAGATTTTTGCTACCGAATTTACTCGTGAATTTAATGGAAAAACCATAATAGGACTCCAGTAGTAGTGCTACCACCTCATCTGTTGTACTAAAAATGACCGATAACCCTATGGGGCTTACTCGAATTTTTGTATTTCTTACTGAAGAAAAACACTATTGAAGATACTGAATATTTCACCCAGCAACCCAATCCTCAAAAAGGTAATGGGGCTTATCAATTGGAATAAAAACAGTCAAGAAACCTTCAATGTCAGCTTAGATAATATTGAAATTAAAACTCCTGTTAATGGTGTTATGAAATCAACTTCATAGGCGATGTAATCAAATCAGATAATGAAACTATCATAAAAGCCGTTCCTTTCAAAATGGAATATACTGCTTTGGGACAGACTAAAAGCCTTAGCTGCTAGCAGCAATACCGAAGCACAAAGTATCCTCGATAGCGATGGCACTTCCAACCCTCAACATTACGTAAATAATGATAATATCCTTACAGACAGAATACGAAGTGAGGGCAATTGGAAAGCCTCAAAAAGGGTCTATCAACTTCCAAAAATAAAACAATGTCCTTCGAGTTCTTAGTATATCATACCTATAGCAACGGCTATGTACAAGTAAGAGTAGAATACACTCGCCCAATAATAGACAAACCTTAGCATATTAAGCAAAAAGATAAACCTTATTTTATGGTACTTCGGCAAAGATTTCACTACCTTTTGCCGAAGTTTTTCTGTTTCAATAGTAATGCGACAATTTTATCTATACCTCTTATTCTTTATCACCATAAACCACCTATACCCACAATCACAAACCTCACTTCCCGAAAACACCATCAAAAACACTCCATACAGGATTCTCCTATGTAGTAATGCCTAATAACAATTTCGAAAAATAAAGTAGAAATACGTCTCTGCCTACGTGTAGGCTCAGCTCAAGAAAAACAAAAATAGCGAAGGGTAGCTCATTTTATAGAGCACCTTGCCTTCAATAGCTCTAAGAACTACTCCCAACACCAATGACTGCATTGCCTTGGGAGCTTTGGGAGCTAAATTGGCGAAACTATCAACGCCTATACTACCGATGACCGAACCGTTTATAGCATCAGTCTTTCTAACATCAACGAAGAACAACTACAAAAACTATTGATATCCTCGCCGATTGGCTCTATAATATGTCTATTACCCCGAAAATATAGAAAAAGAACGCTGCATCATCACCGAAGAAATCGCTGGCTACCAACCTCGTAAAGACCTAAAGCCCCATAAAAAGTAGGTTATCGACCCACACTTATCTCACCTACCACAGGAACCAAAGAACAAGTCCAAAAATTACTCAAAAAGACCTATTAGATTTTTATCAGCAATATTACACTCCACAATACGCAACCTCATAGTTGTAGGCGATGTAGCTACCTCCAGCACTGTAAAATCACATTGAAAAATACATTTAAAACCCTTTTAGAACAAAAATGAACTGCCTGCAATATCTCACACCAAATAGCATTCATCTTACACCATATAGACACCGAAAAAGAGGAAAAGGAAAAGATACCTCACCCTACTCTATCCCAAAAGTACAGCACTACCCATTGAGAGGAATAGTAGAAGATTATATACAAAAGAAGTATTAACTCTTCTCAAAAACCAGAATGAAAGCTCGCCAATAAAGAAGTAACTATCAGCAATTGTGGTATTTACAACAATTAAGTTTCACCGAAATGAACAGTATGCCGAAGACATCAAAAAGAACTCAAAAACACCTTTTCTATCATAGAAGTGTATAAAAACAACATCACACAAGAAGAAATAGATAATGTTTTGTAGCCAAAGTAATACACTGAAATAGACCAAATTCCTACCCAGCAGCATCTCCAGCGAGTGGGCAATGAACTTCATTGATGCTTTCATCTTCAACGAAGAATTTTATAGCTACCCAACAAGACAAAGAAAAACTAATAAACATATTACAAAAATCTCAACCTCAATCAATGGCAAGAATCCTGCAATACCTTCTGTAAAATGTTAAACTATTATCCTTTAGCAACCTCCACACCTATAGCCATTTTATACCACCAATGAAGGCAACATAACCTACAGCGAAATACAAAAATCTCATAGCCGAAGGCAAAAACACCCATAACCATAACTCCTTCCTTTGCTGAAAACACCTCCACTGCCCCTATAGCCTCCCCCGCAATACTCACCAACGATATAGCTTACTCCTTCAATGATTACCGAAGAAACCTACTTCAGTAAACTAAAATATATCGTATCAAGCTCAGCAATGGAGCTACTATCTACTTCAAACCCACACAAAATGACAATACGCTCAATATTAGCCTCCTTTTCAAAGGCGGCTATGCACTATTACCAAAAAGAATTTAAACTATATGAAGACCTGCTGTCGTATGTACATATGGGGAGGTATACAAAAGCTCACAGGAGATCTCTATGAAGAATTCTCATATCAAAACAACCTATCATTCATCATCGGAACCGAAGCATACCACCATTTAGCAATGGCAACGGCTCCCGTTAGCGAAAGCAAATTATTATGCAACCTCATACAGCAAAAACTGCAACACCCAGCCCTCGATTTTGAAAATTTTCGAGCTGTTAAAACAAGAAGAACTACAATCTTCACTTCAAAAGCGCCCTCCCCCTCCCTCCGACCCTATTAGGCTATTAGATTTCAAAATTGAAGCCCTAAAACAAGGTTTTCACACATTTACCAGTACCCTAAAACCACCAATGATATTCTAAACACCGATTTAGAAACGCTACACAACTACTATCAAAAAGCACTTTTTATCTGCTAACGGATTGCTATGTGTTGTAACAGGTAATTTCAATGTGAAGAAGTAAAAACAACTTAGTAGGAATGTTAAGCACCCTATCCAGCACCCTTACCACTACTATTGTAAAAGAAAAGACAATACCTTCATTTAAAAACACTAAAAGCACCTCAAAACAACAATCGTAGCAGCTTTCACAATTCTCTATACCGATACCTATGAGAAAGGGACTAAAAGGGAACTCTATCAGCCAAATTATTCTGTGAGAATAGTACGTAAGGCTGTCATTAGCGAAATACGCGAAAAACGGCTGGATATACTCCCCTTATGTGGAATAGACCTACTACCTTACCCAAGTCCAAAATATTATCTCACTATCATGCAGGCAAACCGACAAAAACAACCTAAAGAAAATAGAAAAAGAAGTAAAGAAGATTATCAATACCATAAAGGGAAGGCAATGATAGTACCTTCCTTAATGATATTAAAAAGACTTTTATTATTAACAAAAATGAAGCTCTTTCTGAGTGAGAAAACGCATTTCAATGGCGTAATTATCTCATTGATTGTTTTAAGAATGATATTTCTTTAGAAGAGCTATCCCTATATGAAGAAATCTTAGAAAGTATTAGATAACCCACAAAAATCTTTCACAATCCTTGCTGATATACGTCCTGCTTCCTCTACAAACTCGTTATAGGATATAGCATTACCCTCACCAGCCTTATCCGAGATGGCAGCAGCATTACAAAAAGGAACTGAGAATAGATAACAAGTCTGTGCAATAGCAGCAGCTTCCATTTCTACAGCCTTAGCGTGAGGAAAAGTATTAGCTATTTGCTGAAGCCTATTAGGGTCTGATATAAATGAGTCTCCACTCACTACTGCCCGTAATGCAGCATATACCGATGCTTTTCTGCAACCTCTTTTATCACCCCAGTATAACTCATCTGCCTTAAAAGCTGCGTGGCATCTGTGCTTGCTGACCTATTTTATAGCCAAAAGCCGTAACATCTACATCGTGATAGCACACTTCTGTAGCCAAGATAATATCGTGTACTAAAGTATCTGCAAGCCCCTGCGGTACCTGTATTTACAATAAGTTTAGGATGATAGCGTTCTATAAGTAAGGTGGTTCCTACAGCAGCACTCACTTTTCCTATGCCCGAGTAGCACCACTACAGCTTTCCCCTCAAGAATACCCTCATAGAACGTAAATTTCCCTATTTTTCGTTTCTTTTACAATTACTAATAGCTTCTTTTTAAAAGAGCTATTTCAAGTTCCATGCACCTATAATTCCTATCATAATTTTCTACATTAAAAAAAGTAGTTGTTTATAAATTCAAAACAACTACTTTCATATTATCAATAAAAACTCCTCTTATTTATGTTCAACCAATAAAAGGCTTCATATTCTCAGTCATAAAAGACTGTACTTTATTATCCTTATCACTATATATTAATAATGCTTTTTATTTCAGGATGTTTAGATAAAAAAACACTTTACTTTTTCCAAGCCCTATAAGCATAAACATTGTAGCATACGAAATCAGATTGTCGTGATGATTTTTGTTACTACAGTAGCACTAGCATTTCACTTTCCAATGGTTTTCCTGTAAAAGGATTGATAATATGCACAAAAACGCTTCCCTGTACCATCAATCCACACGGCGAAAACTTTCATCAGTAGATACTGCCTCATTATCTAATTTCAAAAGTAATTTCACTATAATTATCATCTAATTGATAAGGATCAACTACATCTATCACCCAAGTTTTTCCATCAATAATATTCTTGCCGCTTGCTTTTTATCTCTCCAGCCACTTTCACCACATAATTATCTATCCCTTTCTTTTTCAAAAAGAGTCTCCAATAACATCTACGGTATAACCTCTCACTACTGAAGTCAAATCTATTTGAATAGCTTGAGATTCCCTTCTTTACATAACCATCAGCATCTATTTTTACCTTATCAAAACCCACATAACGTTTTAAGCTGTCAAGCAACTTATCTGTAGGAAAGGTCTGAGATAGGCTGTACCGATTCTCCTCCAAATCCCCATACTTTTTACAAATATACCCACGGTAGAGGTCATACATTCCTTCACTTTCTTTCCATACTTCACTAGCAGCAGTATACACTTTTTAAAGTGTTCATCTGCTTTAGTAAGTCACATATCCTTTATTAATTTTTGAAAGTATAGACTCTTCATTATAAACTGGAGTGAGTTATCAATAACCCTTACAATTGAATCAACCGATGATTTCAAGCTAGTTGTATCAGTAGAAATATATTTAACCCTATATTCTACAGTCCCTGCTATACCTTCAAACTCTTGATATTTAGGAGTTTTCTTTTTCGAATCACACGAAAATAATAAAAAGCCCCGCTAAGAACAATGTTAAAAATTTTACTTTCATATTTGCCTTCTAATATAAAAATGATTTAATTCTTCAGTTAATGTATAATTAGTTTCTCAAAAGATTTTGTCTTAAAAACAAGTTCTTCATTTTTTCATTACTATACACCAATAATACCGCCATATCAGGATGTTTTTCTAAGAACATTTTACTTTTTCCAATCCCATCACCATAAACATTGTTGCATAACCATCTGCATCACATTGTTGTTGGGGCTACCACAGTAGCACTCAGCACATCACTCGGTGTTGATTTTTCCCGTAATCGGATTTATAGAATGTACATATTTCCTGCCATTACTATCCACCCACACTTTGCGATAATTTCCAGAAGTTGCCAACCCTTTATCATTAAATTGAATTGTAGCTATCAATTCTTTGTCATCTAAAGGTTTAATAGGATTTTTCAACCCCTATAGTCCAAGGTTTATTATCTACCACATTCTTACCTCTCAAAAACATCTCCCCAGCTATCTCCACTATATAATTCTTTATCCCTTTGGTATTCAAGTACGCAGCTACCATCCGAAGTATATCCTTGCGCTATAGCATTAAAAATCAAACAATATATGAGAATCCTTTTTCCTTATATGATTATCATCTGTAAGCTGCACTTTATCAAACCCTACATACTGCTTCAGCTTCTCCAAGGTTTTCATCTGTAGGCAAGTCAGATTCTTCTATTTTTCTTACCAAATCCCCAAGCATTAACCAATACACCTACAGTAGGATCAAAAAGCCCTCCACTTTCTCGCCATATCTGTTGTGATGCCTCAAAACCGTCCTAAAATGATTATCAACCACCACAGTACTATCACCCTCGTTTATCTTTTGTTATTGCCGACGCAGGAAGATAAGTTGATAGTGATAAATCTATTACTCTCAGTATAGAATCAATAGCAGGCTTCAAATCCTCTTTAGTGTCAGAAATATACTTAATATGATAAGTAGAGCCTTGCGCCTCTCCTTCTATCAAATAAATAGCCTCTTTGTTTTTAGGCTGGCAAGATATTAAAATTATAGTAACTAATGTTAATATTTTTCATATTTCACTTATCTCGGCAGCAAAAGTACTCTTTATTTTTATAACTTACAAGAAAAATAACAAATTATTTTTACATTTACATTAACTAAACCATTAATTTCCTTTTAACCTCTTTTTCCTTAGTTACTGATTTTTAGCTTTTTACAAATAGGAAGTATTTCTCTTCCATCACTCTATAACGTTCTATCTCTGTTTTTGTGAGCCTCTTCCCATATGGCACTTCTTCAACCACAAAACCTACAGCCCGTAATTTGTCAAAATAATCCAAACCATATACCCGCACGTGATCATACTGTCCAAATATACGTGTCCGTTCCTTGGGGTCTGTAATAGTCTCATCTTCAAAAGGTAACCGCTCTATTATAATCCTGTGGCACCTGAAAAATCCCCCAACCACCTAGCTTCATTACCCTGTGTAATTCTTGCATAGCCTTCCTATCATTTGGAATATGTTCCAACACGTGATTGCAGAATATCACATCAAAGCTCTCATCTGCAAAAGGTAAGTTACATAAATCTGCTTTTCACATCTGCCAAAGGCGAATTGAGATCAGTTGTAATATAATCAAAGATTAGCCTGCTTCCTAAATCTTTTATAAAAAGCCTGTTCAGGTGCTACGTGCAACACCTTCAATGGTTTATCAAAAAAAGTAGTTTCTCTTTTCAAATACAACCACAATAGCCTATGCCTTTCCAACGATAAGGTTGAAGTGATAACACATTAGCCCGTTTTTTAGTATAACCATATGGCAAAAAAACGCCTAAACCTCTTCCCATCAATAGGATCTTCATATGTCTCTCCTCGCAAATAGAATGTCAAAAACGGACGTACTATATAGCTCAATTTTATAAGCCAAGTACGAGGAACTATATTTAATATCAATCGAAACAAATCAATCTGCAGACAATTAATAATTGATAATCAGCCCCTACACCCATTGTCCCTGACGAATAAACAGGATAAAGAGCTGCAGTAGCCAATTTTTCTTCTTGTTGTTTTCCAGCAAACCATTTTTGAAGTATAGGGTAAAAGCCAATAAGCCACTCTCACGCTCAAAATACCAACCCCAGCACCCACCAATACATCACCTATCCAATGACGATTATTGTAAATCGCATAGCCCCTACTGAAGTTGCTATAGTATAACCTCCAATTCCTATCCATATATTGTCGTCTTTATACTCCTGCCAAAGCATCTCCATACCCGTAAATACATTGGCGGTATGCCCCGAAGGAAACGAATTATAAGCACTATTATCAGGTCTCACGTATCTTAGCCGTATATTTTATTCCATTCACCACTGCACCCATAATAGCATACGCTGTAGCTCCCACTATAAGTCGTTCCTTGAGGGTATGTTTTTGGCTTTACACCTAAATTACTGAATGCAAAACACACTTACCAAAGGTACATATTGTATATAATCATCAAAACGCAACTTTTCGCCCCCGAATAATGATAAAGCTTTGTCGCTGCACATAACGATTGATGAAAGTAGCGTTAGAAATTACCCCTACTGTAATAAGTGAAGCAGGTAATAAACTTTCTCGTACCTTTTCGTTTTTGCGATGATAAAGAAGATACCTGTGAGGCTATCATTTTTGTGCTCGTAATTCACAAAAATAAACAGCTTAAAAATTATAAATACAGCTTTCAACAAAATAATAGTATATATTTTTAAAGAATAAATAGTAGCAAAGTACCTATAACAATACGATAAATACCCTCAAACTTTAAATCCAAATTTAGTAAGTATATGTATAAAAAAACTTTACCGCTATCATCGCTACTACAAAAGCTACTATGTTGCCTAAAAATAAAAAGCCAAAAACTTTCTGATGAAGCCATTACTAATTCATATCCCTTTTTGTTGAAGTTCTCTTCAGCACCCCCACTTTTCAAAAAAAGCGAATACACCGTTACTGCCAACATCGTAGGTACTGCCAAGAAAAAGAAAATTCAGCAGCAGCCTTACGCGTTAGTCCTTGTGTCATCCCCCAATAATAGAAGCTGCCGAACGTGAGGTGCCTGGCATCATCGCCAAACACTGCCAGAAACCAATAATAACCGCTTTTTCAGTCCTATTTCCTTTTCATTATCTATTTTCTGATGCTTAAACCATCTATCTACAAATATCAAAAATAACCCCCACCCAATATCAGTGTAATAGCAATAGCCTTTTGGTTACCAAGTACAGCCTCTATTTTTATCATCAAAAAGCATTCCCAAAATAAGTGCAGGTATCTACAGCACAAGCCAATTTAATATAAAAATTAAAATTAGAAAAATCAAAAACTTACGCCAGTAAAGTACCACTATAGATAAGATCGCACCAAATTGTATTGATACCTGAAAAACATTTCAAATACTCATCTTCAGGCACTCCCAATAGTGATGCCGTAAACCCCCATATGCGCAGTAGAAGATATAGGTAAGTACTCTGTAAGCCCCTCAATAATCGCTATGATAATAGCTTGTAATGTATTCATTGTTATTTATTTTTTTCGTTAGTAGTGTTTTTTTAGGCTTTGTCTCTATCAGTATAGCATATATTTCCACTGCAAATCCTAAAAGTACCAAAGTAGGTGCTAAGTGAATACGCCTAAAACTAAATACCGAAAAATCAAAAAAACAGCCGGATTATCACTTCCTCCACCGCTCATCAGTATAAAACCAAGTGCAATGATAGCAAAACCCAGCAACATAAAAAAATAATTCTTTTCTTTAAACAAAAGGGTTGAATGGTGTTTCATCAAATACAATTTTACTATTTAATAATATAATTCGTTCGTGTTCAAGTTCAAAAACGCTGAGTGGCAAAAAGTACTCCCCCAGCTAATGAGTATCCCCATTACAAAAACACCTATAAAAACTACTGTAAGCACTGTAGCATCAAGCAGTACAGCAAAATCAGGATATGATTTTTATGATAGAGAAAAGTGCCAAACTAAAAAGTTATTGCTACAAAAAGCACTAAATATCCCCAACTTCACATTCGTATAAATAAACGGACGGCGTATAAAACTACGCGTAGCTCCCCACAAGTTGCATCGTCTTAATAATAAAACGCTTAGAGTAAATCGATAGCCTTATAGATGCATTAATTAGTAATACCGAAACAAACGTAAATAACACACTAAATACCAAAGTTATAAAACCCTATCCTATTTACATTTTCGTGAATAAGAGCTACCAACGACTGGTCGTACACCACTTCCGATACAAAAGTGTGTTGTTCCAAATCTCGTTTTATTTCCTGCATCTTATCAGGATCTGCATATTCAGCCTTCAAGCTCAAGTCTATCGCATTCTGAAGCGGATTAGTGCCTATAAAAAGTTACAAAATCTTCCCCTATATCTTTACTAAAAGTTTCAGCTGCTTCTTCTTTTGATATAAATTTAATAGACTTTACAAAAGGTGCTACCGATAGCGTTTTCTGTAATTGCGTAATATCCACATCTTTCGCTTTTATCTTTTATGAGAATCGTAACCGTTACCTGCTCTTTTAAAATGGTTTGGCTAACTTTTTAGTACTTAGTACTAAAAACATAAAAAAACGCCAACAAAAAAGAGTACCAAAAGTAATACTCACTATCACCGAAAAATACGAAGTAAGTAATCTGCGTTTATTAAATGATTCTATTGAACCCGACATACTTTTTCCTATAAAAAAATATTAGCAATAATGGCGCAAAAATACAACTATTTTTAATTACAAAAAGGTGTCCACAAAAACTTCTTTTTTCACGAACACCTCTCTTGTCATTCTCTATCTTTCACATTAGGCTTTAGCCGCTTTACGTCTCTTTTTCTCTGCCTCAAGTAGCATCAATTCCCTACCCGTTTGCCCTGCTACCGAAGTATTTTCTTCAGCACGTCTAATCAGGTATGGCATCACCTCACGAACAGGACCAAAGGCAAGTATTTAGCTACGTTATAATGCTCTTTTGAAGCATTAAAAGCTAATATGATCACTCATACCGTACAATTGTGCCAACCATACTCGCTTATCGTTAGGGTTTCAAACCTTTTTCTTTCATCAAATTCATTAGCAAAGCCGCACTTTTTCATTGTGAGTACCCGCAAATAGCGAAATGCGATCTATATGATCAATATAAAGCGAAGCATTGCATCATAGTTATCATCTGTAGCCTGTTTGTTTGCACAAATAGGGAGTTGGGTAGCCCATTTCAGCTGCACGTTCATTTTTCTTTCTCCATATAAGCACCACGCACTATTTTTCATACCTATATAGAAATCATCTTTCACTGCACGTTCGTAAAGCGCTTTCAAGTAAGGCAACCTATCGTGGCGATACATTTGAAGAGTACCATATACAATAGGCTCTTTTTTTGTTGTATTTTCGCATCATTTCCTCTACAAGGTCATCTGCAGCTGTTTGCATCCAGCTTTCCTCAGCATCCACCAAAATAGGAATATTGTATTCATAAGCTTTCTTGCAAGCAGCATCAAAACGTTCCCTGATGCGTTCCCATTCTTTCTTCTCTCCTTCAGTCAATTCTTTACCCTCTGTAACTTTTTGGAAAACTGCAAATCTACCAAATCCTGTAGGTTTGAAAACCACAATCGGAATACCATCATTGCGGTGTTTATTCCCAAAATCAATAGTTTCCATTGTCTTTTTAAATGTAGCTCCAATGACGCTTCATCGTCCTTACCCTCTACAGAGTAGTCCAAAACAGAACCCTCTCCTTTTTCGTGCATTTTTCTTAATTACAGGCAAGCAATCTTGTTCCGAAATACCTCCGCAAAATTGGTTAAATACCGTGCTGCGAATCATCCCTTCTACAGGAAGATGTATTTTCAACGAAAAAAATTCGTCAAAGCTGTCCCCACATTGATAAGTGTATTATTGCCTATCATTTTTAAATAGCCAATAAGCCCAATTTAGTTCCGAATCGCTTTTTAAGCTCAAAAAGCTGTCTTAGTGTCATTAAATTGTGTACCCATTTTAGTTCTCAGTTATTTGTTATTAGTTTTTAGTTTTACACCTCTTTTGTGCCGCAAAGATAAACTATTTCTTTTTAATTACGAAAAATTTTTAATATATTTTTAATATATATTTTTCATTTCTTCTATTTTCATTCTCATAATAAATTGAAGTTTATCATATAGGCTTTTTAAATATTATGCAATATCCTTCTAATAATTGTTAAGAATATTTATTGCAGTATCAAAAAGCTACCCAAAAAGAGTAATTACATTTTTGGTAGCTTTTTCTATATAGTAGCTACTCATTAGGCGTGAATAGCTCGGTTTTCTGTAGCTGCAAGGGCAGCCTCTTTATAGCTTCTGTAAAAGTAGGGTGTGCGTGACATATACGCGCTATATCTTCAGCACTTGCTTTTAAACTCCATAGCAGTAACAGCTTCTGCTATCATATCCGCTGCACGAGCTCCTATTATATGAACACCCAGCACCTCATCAGTTGTTTTTATCTGCCAATATCTTTACAAAAACCATCAGTATCCATACTTGCACGGGCACGTCCCAACGCACGAAAAGCAAACTGTCCTACCTTATAAGCCGTATTCTCTGCTTTCAATTGTTCTTCTGTTTTGCCCACCGATGCTACTTCTGGGCTAAAGTATATACTACCCCTGGGATAAGATTGTAATCCACGTGAGGCTTTTTGTCCTGCCAATTGTTCCACTACCACCACACCTTCTTCTTCTGCTTTTATGAGCAAGCATCGCACCTCGCACTACATCGCCTATAGCATAGATATGAGGCACATTTGTTTGTAAGTGGTCATTCACCACTACCCTACCTCGCTCATCTTTTTGTACTCCTGCAGCTTCAAGGTTCAGCCCCTCCGTATAAGGGCGCCTGCCTACTGCTACCAAGCAATAGTCTCCTTCAAGTACAAAGCTCCTCACCCTTAGGTGTATTTGCTTTCACAACCACCATATTACCATCACGAGTTACTTCTTTCACCTGATGGCTTGTATAGAATGTAAAAACCTTGCTTTTTCAGTACCTTGGTAAGCTCTCGTCCTAAGCCTTTTGTCCATTGTTGGAATAATACTATCAGCGTATTCCACCACCGAAACTTTAGCCCCCAAACGATTGTACACTTGTCCCAATTCCAATCCTATAACACCACCTCCTATTACTATCAAATGTTTAGGTACTTCTTTTTAGCTTCAAAGCCTCTGTTGATGTAATTATTCGTTCCTTATCAATTTTTTTATAAAAGGTAAAGAAGCTGGTTTTGAGCCTGTAGCTATAATAGTATGTTTTTGCTTCAATTACTTCTGCTTCCCCTTCCTTAGGAGTGATTTTTATTTGAGTAGGCGATACAAAACTCCCTACACCCGTAAAAACATCTACTTTGTTTTTCTCCATCAAAAACTTCACACCGCCACAAGTCTGTTCCACTACAGCAGCCTTCCTCGCAACCATTTTTCAATATCCAACTTCACTTCACCTGTAAGTTCAATTCCGTGATCTGTAAGATGTTTCATCACATCTTCATAGTGATGAGATGAGTCCAACAAAGCTTTTAGAAGGAATACACCCCACATTCAAGCAAGTCCCTCCCAAAGTATCATACTTCTCTATAAGGGCGGTCTTAAAGCCCAATTGTCCCGAACGAATTGCCGCTACATAACCTCCAGGACCTGAACCAATAATAACTACATCATACATTTTCATATCGTATTGATTATTAATTATGTTTTTCTTAAAGTTAATTTATACATTCCGTTTTATTGCGCAAATGTATAACTTATTATTGAATTTTGCAAATATTTAATTCTCGTTTTTTTATTTTTTTACTCCTAAAAAGAGATTTGAGAAAGTTACCTCTCTCAAATCTCTCATTATTAACATTTAAAAAAATCTTAATTATTTATCTTCTGCTACAGGCTCTGCCTCGTCTTTCACGGTATCATAAATAATAGGGGCTGCCACAAATATAGATGAATAAGTACCTACAAATACACCTATAATCATTGCAAACATAAAGCCTCTAAGTGTTTCTCCACCAAAAATAAAGATGGTAACCAATACCGCCAAAGTAGTAAATGAAGTATTCAATGTACGACTAAGGGTTGTGTTAAGAGCGTGGTTAATCTTCTCACGATGACCAATGTGGCTCACGCATCACCTCTCTTATACGGTCGTAAATAATCACCGTATCGTTCAGTGAGTAACCCACTACCGTCAATATCGCTGCTATAAACGCTTGGTCAATCTCCATATTGAAAGGCATAATACTATAAGTAAGTGAGTAAATACCAAGTACCATTAGCACGTCGTGTGCCGATGACACTATCGCACCCATAGAGAATTGCCATTTGTGGAAACGGAACAATATATACAAGCCTATTACAATTAGCGAACCTATTACCGACCAAAATGCACTGCTCTTAATATCCTCAGCTATCGTAAATTTACTTTCATAGATTGCATAATCCCCACTTTATCAGTAGAACTCGCTTGTGCAAAACTTTCGTAAGTTGTTCCTTCAGGAAGGTATGATTGCAATCCTTTATACAACAATTCTTGTATTTCGTTATCCACTTCAGTACTTTTCTTCTTGCACTTTATATTTTGTAGATATCTTCACTTGGTTAGGCGAACCAAAAGTTTTTACCTCTACAGTTCCCAAAGTAGTTTGTAATGACTGTGCAATCTGTGTAGGCTCTACTTCGTGTTGAAAACGTACCTGATAGGTTCTACCTCCCACAAAATCAATACCTTGGTCAAGTCCTCTTGTAAAGAGTGAAATTATACCTATTACCGAAAGACCTATTGAAATAGCATATCCCACTTTACGTTTGCCTATAAAGTTCAAATTTACATTCCTAAACCAGTTTTTTTGGTGATTGGAGTAGTAAAAATAAAGTGGGTGACGTTTCTCTACGCTATAATCAATAAGCAAACGCGTGATAAATATAGCTGTAAATAGAGTTGTCAAAATACCTATGATAAGTGTTGTAGCAAAACCTTGAATAGGACCACTACCAAAGAATAACAAAATCAACGCTGTAAGTCCTGTAGTAATATTAGAGTCTAAGATTGATGATAAAGCGTGTTTAAAACCATCTATTACCGCTTGGTCTACACTCTTTCCTTTTTACAAGTTCCTCTTTTAGACCGCTCAAAGATAAGCACGTTCGCATCCACTGCCATACCTATAGTAAGCACGATACCCGCAATACCTGGCAAGGTAAGTACAGCACCTATACTTGCCAACACTCCAAATATAAGAAGTATATTTACAAGTAATGCCACATCCGCATAAATACCTGCTCGTCCATAGTAGAAAATCATCCAAGCAAAAATAAATACTGTTGCTATCAAGAATGAGTTCATACCACTATCTATCGCTTCTTGTCCCAATGAAGGACCTACTACTTCCGATTGTACTATGTTAGCTCCTGCAGGCAGTTTACCAGCTCAGCAACACATTTGCAAGGTCTATCGCTTCATTCAAAGTAAAGTTACCTGTAATTTCTGAACGACCTCCCGAAATCGCACCTGTAGTAACCCCTGGTGCCGAGATATACTGTATTGTCAAGTACAATAGCTATATTACCTCGTTCTGTAAATGCCTTACCTGTAAAGTGCTTCCCAAATACGAGCGCCTTTTTCCGTCCATTTGCATAGAAACTGCAGGCTTGCTATGCATATCATAGGTTTGGTCTGCTTGAGTAATCACACCTCCTGTTAGTGGCGCAGTGTTATCTCGGTTTCCTTTTAGTGCATAAAGTTCAACAAATGATGTTTTCTTTTTCTGGTTTTCCCCATACAAATTTAGCGTATTGCAATTCCGCAGGCAACAAACGTTTAGCCTCGTTAGAACGCAAATAGCTGTTTATTTGCATAGTATCTTTTAAAGTTGCTGTAAAAATTACAGGCGAACCTTCATAAGTTTTTACTGGTTGCAACAAATCAAACAACGGATTTGCTTTTCCCTTGTTGTACAGAGTCCTTCTTCACATCTGTAAGTAGTGAGTCTATAGCACTATTAGCCGAAAGTGTATCTGCAGCAGCGGTTGTAGCTTTTGTTTTTACAGTACTCTTAAGCTGTTCATTAAGTGCCTGCATATAAGGAATTACCTCTGTATTTTTAAATGTTTCCCAAAACTCAAGTTGGGCTGTACTTTTTGCAAAAGCGACTTTACACGATCTATATCTTTAGCTCCAGGCAATTCTATAAGAATACGACCAGAAGCCCCCAATCGTTGAATATTAGGTTGTGATACTCCAAATTTATCAATACGTTTGCGCAGTACCTCAAATGCCGATACGATAGATTCGTCCACTTTCTTCCTAATAATAGGACGCACTTCGCTATCGCTCATCTGAAAATTAATCTGATCACTAAGCGTTTTATTAGCAAATACATCTGGTGATGCTAATTTTTCCCCCATTCTTTTCGTACGCTTCAAAAAAACAAATCCAAATATGTCTTATCTGTCTTGCGTAACTGAACATCAGCATCTGCCAATGATTTATTAAATATCGGGTCTTTAGAATTGTTAGCAAGACCTTTTTAATATGTCATGCACAGAAATCTGAAGTATCACATTGATACCCCCTTTAAGGTCAAGACCTCTGTTCAATTCTTTCTCCTTTACTTCCGCAAAAAGTAAATTTAGCTTAATACCGATGTTATACACATCTTTACCTAACATAGAGTCTAAATACTTAGCTTCTACAGCTTCCCTTCCCAACGTAATCCTGCTGAGTATTAGGTACTTTTTGCCTCAGCAAACGCCTTAGCTTCATCTTCTACTCTACCCGCTACATACGTAAATGAGCTGGTAGATGCTTACAAGCCAAACAGCAGTGTAAATAGTTTTTATAAGTCCCTTGTTTTTGCATTTTTAAATTAATTACTAAACTTTTTAATCTTCAAACCGCAAAGATATACATTTTATAAAGAATACAAAAAAACATTCGTACTATATTTTTTTGTAATATTTTTTTCTTTTTCGCCTGAAAATCAAAGATATAATAAAATTACTTTTTCTTATAACTGATAGGTAGTCCCTTCTTTACCATCTTTTAGCTGAATACCAAGTGCTAAAAGCGCATCGCGTATTTTGTCTGAAAGTGCAAAGTCTTTATTAGCTCGTGCCTCCATTCGCATACCGATGAGTAATTGCAACACTCCATCCAGCTTGTCGTTATTACTGCTCACTTGTTCTTCACTTTGTAAGCCCAATACCTCAAATACAAAAGAGTTTATCAAGCTTTTCAGCGTTTCCAATTCTGCTACTGAAATCTTCTCTTCTCCATTTTTCACTTGGAAAATCCATTTTACAGCTTCAAAAAAATATGTGCTATGAGAATTGGTGAGTTAAAAATCGTCCAAAAAGCGCATCATAACACTTCTGTTTCCATTCTGTTATAAGTAGTGAAGTAGCGTGTTGCACATCTGTGGTAAGCTCATTTACTATTTTTCACTGCCTCCATTAGCCTATTAAATCCTTTTCTCAGCAGCAAGCATCGCCTCGTTAGATATATCTAATACACTGCGGTAATGTGCCTGCATAAAGCAGAAACGAATAATCGCTGGGGCAAAAGGTTTCTCAAAAAAAGTATTATCTCCAGTAACCAATTGCATCGGTAGTATATAGTTCCCTGTTGATTTACTCATCCGTTGCCCGTTCATCGTCAGCATATTAGCGTGCATCCAATAGCGTACAGGGCTTTCTCCGTGTCCTGCTTTCCCTTGTGCTATTTCACACTCGTGGTGCGGAAACTTCAAGTCCATTCCCCTCCGTGAATATCAAATTGGTTGCCAAAGGTATTTAGTGCTCATCACCGTACATTCAAGGTGCCAACCTGGGAAACCATCGCCCCAAGGTGATGCCCATCGCATAATATGAGCTGGCGATGCCTTTTTTTCCAAAGTGCAAAAATCCTGTGGGTTGCGCTTCTCTCTTATCCGTCAAATCACGAGTATTAGCAAAAAGTTCTTCTATGTTCCTACGCGAAAGCTCTCCGTAGTTCAGCCCACGTTTGTTGTATTCCAATACATCAAAATACACCGACCCGTTACTTTCATACGCAAACCCATCTTTCAAAAGTTTCTCTGTAAGCTGTATTTGTTCCAAAAATATGCCCCCGTAGCCGTAGGCTCAATGGTAGGCAGCAAAAAGGTTAAACACTTCCAACACTTTATGAAAAATCAACCGTATATTTTTGTACAATCTCCATAGGCTCAAGTTTCTCAAGCCTTGATTGCTTTCTAAAAGCGATCGTTATTTACATCTCCATCATCGGTAAGGTGTCCCGCATCGGTAATGTTCCTTACGTAACGCACCTTATATCCCAAAAACTTAAGCGTCCTATAAATAAAATCAAACGACATAAAAGGTACGCACATTCCCTAAATGAACATTGCTATACACTGTAGAGCTACAAACATACATTCCCCATTATGCTCGTGCAGAGGTACAAACACCTCTTTCTCACCTGTCAATGAATTAAATATTTTTAATTGATATTCCATCGCTTATAATTATATATTTTTGTTAGTAATTTCTTATTTTGCTATTTTTTTATTTGTCCTCAAGTAATACTTCTCTTATTTTATAACGCTCCTCATTGTTTTTGTCCTAAGAATCATCTCACCCAAAAAGCCCGCTATAAAAAAACTGCGTTCCTATAACCATTGTTACTAAAGCAATATAAAATTCAGGTCGATTGGCAATCAGTCGCCCATTGGTATTTATAAAAAGTTTATCTACCCTAAATAAGCAGCAAATAAAAAGCCTATAAAAAAACATCAGTACACCAAGTGCTCCAAAAAAATGCATCGGTCGCTTGCCAAAATGCGATAAAAAAAGCTAATTGTAATAAGGTCTAAAAACCATTGATAAAACGGCTCATCCCAAATTTAGTAACTCCGTATTTGCGTGCTTGGTGTTGTACCACCTTTTCAGTAATACGCCCAAAACCTACATTTTTTTGCCAATACAGGGTATATAACGATGCATCTCACCCGATACATCTATATTTTTTTCACCACCTCATTCTTATAAGCCTTTAGTCCACAATTAAAATCGTGAAGCTGAAGCCCTGATGTTTTTCCTCGCTGCCCAATTAAATAGCTTTGAGGGTAAATTTTTAGCCAATACCGAATCATAACGTTTTCTTCTTCCAGCCCGATACCAAATCATATCCCTCTTCAGTAATCATTTTATACAAAGAAGGTATTTCATCAGGACTATCCTGCAAATCAGCATCCATAGTAATAACTACCTCACCTTTTTGCTTGCTTAAACCCCGCATTAAGTGCTTGCGATTTGCCATAGTTGCGCAAAAACGAATCCCTGCACCCTTTTATCTGCTGCCGATAAGCCTTTTTATTACCTGCCACGAGACCGTCAGTACTACCATCATCTACAAAAAGAATTTCATAGGTATAACTATGCGCTGTAAGCACTTTAGTAAGCCACTGATACAATTCAGGCAATGATTCTTGCTCATTAAGGAGCGGTATAACTACTGATATATCCACAATTTTTTTCGTTTAAAGGCGCAAATATAAAAATATTTTGCTAAATAAAACTCCTTTTTATCACCAATATTTTAAAAAAATATTAACCTCAAATTCTAATAAAATACCAAACTGTTGCTGCACTTGTTCTCTAACGTAATGCGCCACAGCCAATACCTCCTTGCCTGTAGCCTTACCGTAATTTACAAGCACTAAGGCTTGTTCAGTATGTACCCCCGCATCACCTTTGCGATAACCTTTCAGTCCGCAAGTATCTATAAGCCAGCCTGCGGGTACTTTCACTTGTTGTTCATCAATAGGATAATGAGGTATAGCAGGATATTTTTTTGCTGAAGTGTCACAAACGCCTCTTTGCTAATAATCGGATTTTTTAAAAAAACTACCACTATTGCCTATCTGCGCAGGATTAGGCAATTTGCGCTCGCGTATAGCTATCACTGCTTTTGCAACATCAGAGGGCGTTGGTTGGGTAATTCCCTCTTGCTGAAGTTGTTGCTCTATAGCCCCATAAGTTGTGTGCAACCTATGATTTTTTCGTAAGTTTAAAGGTAACCGCTGTAATGATATAATTCCCTTTTCTTTCCCTTTAAACACCGATTCCCGATAACCAAAAAGCACATTCTTCATTAGTGAAAACTCGTTTCTGCAAAGTGTGAATATTAATAGCCTCACAACTTTCCATCACATCTTTAATTTCCACCCCATAAGCCCCTATATTCTGTATAGGAGTAGTCCCCACATTGCCATAAATAAGTGCCAAATTTTCAAGCCCTCCATAGCCCTGTTGCAAAGTGTATAACACAAACTGGTGCTAATTTTCACCCGCTTGTGCTTTCAGCCAAATGTGCGTGTCGGTTTCTTTTTACTTTTTTTCAATACCTTTTTAGTAATATATGAAAAACAGGTGCTTTAATATCCTGAGTAAGCAACATATTGCTCCCGCCACCCAAAAACAAACGGATTTTTATATTGTTGTAGTGCAGCCAAAAGTGTTGCTTCAGAATCTATAGAAAGAAGAATATCCGCCTCAGCTGCTATATTAAAAAGTATTCGGAATAAGCATTACAAATATGATTGATAAAGCAATATATTAAAGTCCCAAAGTGCTCATTAGTTGTGCCATTTTTTCAGTATCACTCGGCATTGGAGCATTGATAGATACAATTTTCCCGTCTTTATCTACAGCCATAAAGCGTGGTATATTCCTCAAGTCATACAAATTATTAAATAATTTTTTTCACTTCAGGACTCGCATATAAGTGAACCCCACTCAGCTTTTTCTCTTTCACCATCGCCTTCCACGCCTCTTTATCTCGGTCTACCGAAATACTTACAAAAAGTGATTGGCTTCCCTTTATACGCTTGTTGCAACTCCTCTAAGGCAGGCAATTGTTTTTCTACAATCAGGACAATAAGTAGCCCATATATCTATAAAAAAATAGCTTTCCTTCTAAGTTCAGCTGTTTATAGCTTACAGGTTTTATCATTTATATCTACCACCCCTTCAAAAGGAGGAAAAGGCTGTCCCGCCTTTAGTCTATTTAGCTCACCAATAACATAGTCCAACATATCTTTTTGTTGAAGTTCAGCATCTTTTTGTATTTTTCTTTCAATAAAGCTATCAAAGCTTCATTAGTTTCTTCCGATGAAATAGGCGAAATACCCTCCAATAGATCAAAAAGCAAGGCTTTTTTTGATATTTTCTGACTTCAAAGTATTGAAATCAGCCAAAATTTTACCCCAAGGGTCATTAAACTCATATTTTTCTCAAGTAAGTCCTAATCTTTTCTCTAAAAGATTAGACACCAGAATCCTTATATGACGGATAAGCATCAAAAATCTGCTGCATTATCAGTATCTACTTTGCTGAGTTCTTCCTCTATTTTTGAATATAGGTGCATCTTCTTCAGCATAATCTAGGTGCTTTAAATAATATTCCGATTTAAAGTACAGCAAATAATAAGCATTATTTTTTCTTTTCATTAGCTACAAAGTCTGCTGGTAAGTTTTTAGTGTTTGACAGCAAGCTATCGTATTTTTTCAAAATCTCCTATAGTTTTTTGCAAACTCAGCAGGTTCCACTTCCAAAAGAGGTGTAACTGATAAAGAGCTTAAATCACCTTTCTCTTGAGAAGGTACATTCATACTCGTTCTTGCTTGCTGATATGCTTTTAATAGCCTCCTCAGGGTTATTACAAGCTACAACCCCCAATAAAACAAGTGAAATGACAAATATTTTTCTTCATAGTAAAAAAAGATTATTAAATAATGACAAAAGGTACAACTATTTGTACAACCAATTTTTCACAAATTTGTTACCAACGCCAATTCAACCCATGAGTTTTATTTTTTTATAATTACCATATTTCATTATCTTCAAATATCCAAAACTCTCCATTACAAATCCATTCCTCACGTTCCCCTACTTTTTAAACGAACATTGATATCTGTCTTTGTTTCATTGACTTCTATAATAAGTTCGCTAGCCTTATCTTCTTGTCCCTTAAATGCCTTTTTCAAAAGCATCCATAGCCTCCTTTATATTAAATTTAACACCTACCCTATAGATAACATCTTTTTCATCATAAAACTTAATATTCACCAGAGTAGGTACTGCTCTTGGGGCAAGTAATGTATATCGAAATCTTTCGGGAATGTGATATTTTTTTCTATTTGATTCTCTTTCCAAGTACGCTCTCCAAATAATGTTTCCAACTCTAGATTAAGACCTTGATAATAATAAGAGTGAATATACTTACTTTTTATCTTTTAGTAATAAGCGTCATCTTCCAAAGATAACGCTTGCGAAAAGCTATCCCATAACCCATAAGGAATGTTACAAATATCTTCCATAGTAACAAGAGTATCTAATGCTTGAGGGGTACCCCACTGGGCATACTTCATTAGTATTTTTGCTCTTAGGCATTCCTAACTCTATAGCATAATCTCTTTGTTCTATAGTATGCTCATCCAAAAATAATATCTCCTGTTTTTTATAATATTCATCGGCTTCTTTTCTGGTTACAAAATGAATATCTTTTTGTCTTTTTGGCTTGGTAACGCCCTACTTCTACAACCCTACCATAGTTGTGTAACCAAACAAAAACCACTCCTCCTGGGGCTAAACCAACGGAAATATTGTACTCCTCTATTTCTGGGGCAGTATCATCCTCCCTTATTGAGGATTGGTAGACCTTCTCCTCTAAGAATTGTGCTATCTTCAGAGAATCTAAAGGCTGATCTTCTAAGAGATATTGACATTCTTCTACATACGAAAGCCAAGAAACATCTAAGTGAGTAGGGATACCTTTAGCTTCACCTTCTTCGGCATTTTTAAAAAAAGACCTGGCGCTCCATCTCTTATTGAGAAAAGAGGAAAAAGGGCAATCGTTTTCAAATATAAAACTTGTGCTCGATCCAAATTTACTAGCTCCATCTTTTCCATATACTACCCCACGATAAGTTACTATAGGGTAGCCCGCTACTGGTTTTTACATAAGCCACCCAATGATATTTTTTTATTCATATCTTCTTTTTTTCTTTACAAGAAGTTAATGATAAAAAGTAAAACTAATAGAGTTATAATTATATTTTTCATCGCTGTTTTTTTATATTTTTCCAAATTCATCTAATTCTGACCAAGGCACTTCTTCTATCTTTGAGGAAATACACTTATTGTTTTTTTAAATTCTAAGCTAATAAAATAATCATATTCACCTGCAGTTGCATAAGAAAAAAATTCTCTAATTGGATTCTTACAAAAATTTTATCTCCTTTCTTCTTATAAAGAATAAAGGTAGGGGTACAAGTTCTTATAGATTCCAATAATTTTTACATTTAAAAGGAATTTGTTGTCTATTAATTTCTATAATAGGATTTTGCTTCTCCAATTTTAAGAAATCCTTTCTGAACTGTTTGAGTTCTTTGTCAGTACTTGGTCTTCCTAAGAACTGTTCTAATACATTATCGCTCTTTATAAATACATTGATGCTATCTTTCCCCATTTTCATATAGGAAACATAATACACTACGCTATCTTGTCTTCCTATAATTCTACAATAATCAATGCGTTTTTCTATTGATGTTTGTGAAAACAAAGAAAACGTACTGATAAAAACGAATGCTAATGTTGTGATTGTTTTCATATTCTTCTTGTTGAAAATTTATTAAAAAAACACAAATCGTAAATTTATAAAAGTACGATTGCTCAACACACTTTTGGCAAACTTTAAGAGTTTGTCAAAGTTAATTATACTGATAATCAAACACTTTTAGTTACATTGTAGGAGCGATTGGCAAATCGCCCTCACAAAAACAAAAACTTTTCAGACAAGTTCTTAATTAATGTGAGTTCAATGTAAGAAAAGTTTTTGCAAAAAGACATTCTTGAGCTAAAAAGACGCATTGCAGCTTAAATCAAACTCACGTTAAATTAACAATTATTCTTTCTTATAAGGAATAGCTAAATTTTTATCTATATGTAAGAACTGTTCATTATAGAACTTACTGTCTATTTTTTTATATTATTCACTTTATAATTTTTTTATATATATAAGTTCCATCTTTGAAAGCATCGTATAAACAGTTTCTTTTATAATCTCAAACTCAGAAATGTTATATAGTAATGAATCATTAATTATAAGTCTATATGATAATTTTGTACGAAAAATTCCGTCTTGATTTTATATATAAGGTATTAGCTTCACGAGCTGCATCTCTATCATAAACTCTAATTTCTTTTTATCTTCTGTGGCTTACTACGTTTCAAAAGAATCTATTGCATAGAGCTGTATTTTTCTATCTATAGCCTTTTTCACCCCAATCTGTAATGTAAATTATTGAGGGAATCTCATAATTTTCTTTGTCTTGAGTAATTTTACAAGAAATAAATAGGAGTAGTCCCTATAAAAATTATAAGTACATTTTTCTCATAATCATTTCATTCTTATATAACCATAATAATTACCTCCAAACAGCTCTTTTTGTTAAAAAAATAGAATATTACAATTGCTGCTAAAACCACAAAAATTCTAAATAATTTTTCCAAAAAGTCTCAAAAAAATAGCTACTATCCCAAATTTCATACATTTAACTATAAAAAAATCCGACCCCTTTCTTATAAGAAGGTCGGATTTTTATATGAATGCTAAATTAACCACCGAAGTCGTCAAAACGAATGTTTTCGTCTGGCAAACCAAAGTCTTGTCCCATTTTCTGAACGGCTTTGTTCATCATTGGCGGACCGCAGAAGTATAATTCTATATCTTCAGGCGCATCGTGTTTGCTCAAATACTGCTCAATTACAGCATTGTGTACAAAGCCCAAGAATCCATCACCATCAGGGTCGTTAATATCTTTCTTCACTTTCCAATTGTCTTCTGGTAGTGGTTCCAGAAAGTACAATAAAGAACTTAAAGTTAGGAAACTCGCGTTCCAATTCACGGAAATGTTCTATATAGAACAACTCACGTTTTTGAACGTCCACCATACCAATAAGTTACCTTACGTCCTGTTTTTCAGAGTTTTTGAACAAGTGGTATAAGTGAGAACGCATTGGCGCCATACCAGCACCACCACCCACGTATAGCATCTCTGCTTTAGATTCGTTGATGAAGAATTCACCATAAGGGCCCCTGAAATAGTTACCTTATCACCTGGCTTACGTGAGAAGATGTATGAAGAGGCTACCCCTGGGTTCACATCCATCCAGCCTCCTTTAGCTCTGTCAAATGGAGGTGTAGCAATACGCACGTTTAGCATAATTCTACGTCCTTCAGCAGGATAAGAAGCCATAGAGTAAGCACGCTCTGCAGGTTCTGGATTTTTCATCACCAATAGCCATAATTTAAATTTATCCCACTCCATCTTAAATTTATCAGGCTCACCTGGGTGTTCTTTAGGGTGTGCAGTAATATCTATATCACTGTATTTTACCTCACAAGCTGGGATTTCTATTTGTATATATCCACCTGGTTTGTAGTCCATATCTTCTGGAATTTCCACCACAAACTCTTTGATGAATGATGCCACGTTGTAGTTGCTTACTACTGTTGCTTCCCATTTCTTAATACCAAACACTTGTTCTGGTACGCCCTATCTCCATATCTTGTTTTTACCTTCACTTGGCAAAGCCAAGCGTACCCCTTCTTTCAGCTCTTTTTTAGTAAAGTGAGGAGTTTCGGTAGGAAGTGCTTCACCACCACCTTCATATACGTGGCATTCACACTGCAAGCAAGAACCCTTACCACCACAAGCCGATGGCAAGAAAAATCTTTTCATTACCTAAGGTTGAAAGTAATGAGCCCCCTATAGGCACTTCTATTACTTTATCTTTATTAATTGTAATTTTTACAGGCCCTCGATGGGGTTAGCTTTTTGTTTCACATAAAGCAAAAATTGCTACCAACAAAAGGATTATTACTAATAACCCTACCACCGTTACCGTAATAGTTGTTAATATTTCACTTGCTAAAATCATTACTTAAATCTTTTTGTATTATTAGCTAATTTATCTGTATTCACTTCTTGGCGAACTGTAGTTTCCTTTTTAGGCTCTTCTTTTTGCTGCTACCACCTGTAAGCATACCACCAAAGCTCATAAAGCCTATAGCCATTAGCCCTGTAGTAATAAAAAGTGATACCCAAGCCACGTAAAGGAGCTGGTACGTGTGAATAACGTATCTTCTCACGTATAGCTGCCAACGCCAAAATAGCAATAGCCCAACCTAATCCTGAACTCACCCCGTAAGCTACTGAAAGCCCAAATGAGTGAATCACTTCAGCACGCGATTGCATAAAAAGAGAACCTCCTAAGATAGCACAGTTTACAGCTATCAGTGGCAAGAAGATACCCAACGAGTTATACAATGATGGTGAAAACTTCTCTACTACTATCTCTACCAACTGTACCATTGTAGCTACAGTAGCTATAAACAAAAATGTAGGTAAGGAAGCTCAAATCATAATTAGCGTATTCTTCACCCAACCAGCGCAAAGCACCTTCTTTAAGTATATACTCATTAAGTAACCAGTTCATAGGTACTGTAAGAGTTTGTACAAACACCACAGCAGCTCCTAATCCTATAGCAGTCGACACTTTTTTAGATACAGCCAAGTACGAACACATACCCAAAAAGGTAGCGAAAATCATATTCTCTACGAATATCGATTTAAAAATCAGTGTTAAATATTCTAACATTTTCTTTTCTTTTTTTAAATGATTAATGACTGTCTTCTATTAAGGCTTTGTTGCGTGAGCGTTGCACCCATACTACAATACCATAAGTTACCAAAGCCATAGGGGCTAACAACATAAAAACCGTTGTTTTTCGTACCCCAAAAGCATAAGCACCTGTTTTTCTTGATAGGGTCTCCTAATATTTGGAAACCTAACAAAGTACCAGAACCCAATAGCTCGCGGAAAAAGGCTACAATAAGCAAGGCAATAGAGTATCCTCCTGCATTACCTATAGCGTCTAAAAACGATTTCCCTGGAGGGTTACCCAAAGCAAATGCCTCAAAACGTCCCATCAAAAATACAGTTGGTGATGATAAGCCCTACATATACTGATAACTGTTTGCTAAGGTCATATACAAAGGCTTTTGAGCACAAAATCCACCACAATTACCAAGGCTGCCGCTACTATTAGCTGAGCAATAATACGAATTTTTAGGCGGAATTACATTTCTGAGCAAAGAAATGGTTACGTTACCCATTACAAGCACAAAGGTAAATGAAAGACTCATTACGATAGCTGCTTTCAGCTGAGCTGTAATCGCTAAGGCAGAGCAAATACCCAACACTTGTACCGTTACGGGGTTATTATCCCACAAGGGGTCTGTTACTAATTTTGCATCTTTTTGATAGTCCCATAGTCTATTATTTGTTTAAACTTTTAATATAGGATATATAAGGCTCTATGCCATCGCTTATCATCGCTTGCACTCCATTACCAGTAAGGGTAGCTCCTGCAATAGCATCAATTTTTCCCATCTTCTTTACGTTTATTTTTCAGGGTCGCCATTGCTTTTTTTGAAATTTGAATGCTTTGGAAGTTACCTGCGGCATCCAATAAATGTTCTCCGATAAAGTCGTCCATAAAGAAACGCTCTTTGATGTTCGCTCCTAAACCAGCAGTTTCACCTTTGTGGTCAAAGAAAACACCACGTACAATAAGGTCTTTATCTACAGCTATATATCCCCCAAATCGCATCCCACAAAACCACGTCCGCTTACAGGAATTATATAGAGGGTATTACCATCTTTTTCAGCTACATAAAGAGGTAAACCTTCACGATGACCGTTGAAGTTGATAAGGTCGTTAGCACCTTCTACTTTTTCAGCGGTATTTCCTTTGATAAGGTATTGCTCTTTCACATAGTTAGGAAACTCTTTTTTTCAGCATCGGTAGTAGAAAGAAACTCTACTTTACCTCCTCCAAGCTCACCTTCGTTGTGATTTACGCCCATAGCATAGAGGATATTCTGTTTCTTTTTCTAACTTTTTTTATTGTTGCTGATATCGCTACTTAACGCTGACGAGATACCAGCGAGCAACGCACCTACGATTACCACCATTATAATGGCGAAAATCACTGTATACGAATTACTTTCTGTCTTGATTGCCATAATTATGCGGTTTTTAGCAGTTGATAATTTTTAATCGTTTTTTTCCTACGAGATACATTAGCTTGTACTACAAAGTGGTCTATAGTAGGTGCTAATACGTTCATCAATAAGATAGCAAGCATCACTCCTTCAGGATAAGCAGGGTTAAAGCAACGAATAGCAATTGCCACAAAGCCCGCTAAAAATCCGTAAATATACTTACCTGTATTGGTTTGTGCCGCTGTTACAGGGTCAGTAGCCATAAATACAGCCCCAAAAGCTAATCCTCCTATAAGTAAGTGCTGATAAGCAGGCAAGCTCCACAATGCATAAAACTGTGTACCTTCCATACTCGGAGCTAAACAATTAAATATAGCAGCCATTACCCAAGCACCTACAAACATACTAATCATCACACGCCAAGAAGCGATTTTTAGTAAATATAAAGGAATAAACCTCCCAAAAGAATAAGAATTGTAGAAGTTTCACCCACTGAACCTGGCATAAACCCAAAGAACAAATCCGATACTTGATAAGTACCTGTCTGACCTTGTGCCAAACTACCCAATACTGTTTCACCCGAAACAGCATCCAAATTAGCACCCGCAGCAATGTCTTTAGCACGTTGTACAGCTCCTTCTACCCATACTTTATCCCCTGTCATTGAAGTAGGATAAGCAAAGAATAAGAAAGCACGAATGGTAAGCGCAGGATTCAAAAATATTCATACCTGTACCGCCAAATACCTCTTTACCAATAATTACTCCAAAAGCTACTGCTACTGCCAACATCCAAAGCGGAATATCTACAGGAACAATTAGTGGCACCAACATACCTGTTACCAAGTATCCTTCTTCCACTTCGTGCTTGCGAATAGTAGCAAAAATAAACTCAATGCCCAAACCTACAACGTATGACACTACTACTAATGGCAATACTTTGGTTGCACCAATGCAAAAGATTGGTAAGATTCCAAAAATTACCACTAAAGAATGCCATACCTGCCTCTGGAGACAAGGTGCCAAAAGCTACTTGATGCTGATAGCCAGCATTGAAAATACCGAAAATCAAACAAGGAATAAGCGCCATAATAACGGTATTCATTGTTCGTTTTTAGGTCATCAGCAGCCTTAATGTGGGTACCCCCGTGGGTTACCTCATTAGGCGTATAAAGGAAAGGTATGAAGCGCGTTGAAAGTGGTCTCCATCTTCGTCCCCTTATACTTTTCTTTTTAATGTATTTAATTTACTTTTTTTAAACTCATTTTTCTTAATGAATAAGTTAATTATTTCTTTTTTTATTGATTTGCGAATTAGTTTTTAAAGCCCAATCGTAATGGCTTGACGTTGCCGAAACTAAGTAAGAGCCGAGTGAGGTCGTACCCGTCCAATGATACTTTTTCTTAGTGAAAAGTTCCTCATCAGTGTGTTGCTGTATAAGTTGGAACACTTTATTATGAGAAGCTTCAAAAAGTGAGAGTATCTCAGCAAGTGATACTTTTTGACATTGCTCCCATATTTCTCGGTTGAGTTTAGGAGTGTCAGAAAAAGTATAACCCTCTTTGGGTATTTTTAGGTTTTTCACCTCGCATTCCTACCTCATACCAATTTAGGAATAATAAATGCCAATGATACAAGTGTCCTATAACATCGCGAATATTTCTATTCATTGTACCTTCTGGGAAGGAGTCTTCTCGCTGCCCCTCAGGTAGTGTTTCTATCAAAGAAAGTAACTTTTGGTAATTTTTCTTTAGCTAAAAAAACTCTAAATCTTGTTTCGTTGCTGGTCTTGCCATCAGTAGCTATTTTTAACCTAATTCTGCCATCATTAAATCAAGTCCGTCTCTGATGATTTGTTGGTGTGGCTGTTTAGATACACATACAAATTCGGTAAGCGCAAAGTCTTCAGGTGCTACTTCGTAAGCTCCTAAGTTTTTCCAATTCGTCCAAATCCTTGTACAAGCACGCTTTGAGCAGTTGCATAGGATAAATATCCAATGGGAATACCTCTTCATACATACCTGTTTGTACAAAAAGCACGATGCTCACCATTAGTATTGGTATTCAAATTGTACTTTTTTTCTTAGGGGTTTAGCCAAGAGAAAGTAAGCGCACGTGTAAGCGAAATTTTTGTTGCTTATAGGTTTTGCCCATCCAAACAAATCATAGTCATTACCTTCTGGAATTGCTGTGATTTGATCAGCGTAAAACCTAAAAAGTCACTTTTCACTTACCTTAACACCTGTAAGCACATCACCACTGATAATACGGGTATTAGCAGGATCTTTCACTCCACCGTCTATCACTCCGTCAATCTGAGCTCCTGCCAAAGCAGTTACGTAATGAGGCTTATTCATATTAGCCCCTGTCAGTGCTACTGTGCGAGTAATGTTCAGCTTGCCTGTCAAGAATAGTTCTCCTATCACTACCAAATCTTGCGGATTCACTACCCATACCACCTCACCTTTATTAATAGGACTAATATGAGCTATTTGAGTGCTCACATTCCCTGCTGGGTGCGGACCTGATACGTTGTGTACCTCAATGTTTTTTTAAGATTGCGGAAAGGAGACAACGAGCTGTCTTTGAAGACCGACACGTGTACTTTGCCCGAAGTAAGTTTTGACAAGGCTGTAAAGTGCTTCTTGCAGCTGCTTTTTCCTTACCCTTAAGTACATAGTCGTAATCGGGTGCTAACGGATTGGTTTTTGCAAGCCGACACGAAGATAGCTTTTGGCTGAATGTCGGGGGTTGGCAATCACGTCATAAGGGCGTTGTTTGATAAAAGGCCCAAGCTCCTGAAGACAAGAGATGCGCTTTTTATAGCTTCGCCCTCCATTTCATTCACTTTTTTTCTCCCCAAAGTCTTTGAACGTTTGTTCTGCGCTGGGCTCTATACGAATCTCCAACACTTTACGCCTTTCACCACGTACTATTTCTTTTTATAGTACCACTTACAGGCGATGGAAACATAATACGCTCATCACTCTTTGAAAAGAATAGTGCTTCACCTGCTTTTCACCTCGTTACCCTCACGTAATATCAGTTTAGGCACTACTCGATGAAAATCACTGGGTTTTATAGCATATAGCTTAGAAAGCGGCTGATGCTGGGTCGTCTTATCAGCTTCGCCCTCTAAGTGTATATCCAACCCTTTTCGAATGCGGATGTCGTTTGACATATCTAAATATAATTAGTTAGTTTTGTTAAATTTGGCGACAAATATACGAATATTAATTGATAAAAATAATGTTTTTACATTTTGTACATAAAAAAAGAATGTGTCTAATTAAGACACCTCCTCCTCTACTCTTTTTTTCTATTTAGTAAATCGTATAGTTTTTTTATCAGTAAAAACAATGTAATCCATTGTTTTTCAATGTAAAATAAGATTATTTTTCCAGAAAAACGAGTCTACAAACTCATATTTATTGAATATCTGTAAATCATCAATCCTTCACCTACTCCTATATATTTAACAGGAATCTGAAATTGGTCAGAAATACCTATCACTACCCCTCCTTTAGCAGTACCGTCCAATTTGGTAACCGCCAAGGCTGTAACTTCAGTAGCTTTGGTAAATTCTTTGGCTTGCTCAAAGGCATTTTGCCCTGTTGAACCGTCCAATACAAGTAATACTTCGTGAGGCGCATCAGGAATTACCTTCTGCATCACTCGTTTTTATCTTACTAAGCTCATTCATTAGGTTAATTTTGTTGTGCAAACGCCCTGCGGTGTCTATTATCACTACATCGGCATTTTGTTTCACAGCAGAACTAAGGGTATCATAAGCTACAGAAGCTGGGTCGCTCCCTCAGTTGTTGCTTAATCATCGGTACACCTGTACGATCTGCCCACACCTGCAATTGGTCTATAGCTGCCGCACGAAAAGTATCTGCCGCACCCAATACCACTTTGAGTCCTTTTTTAGTAAACTGACTTGCCAATTTGCCTATAGTGGTGGTTTTACCCGCACCATTCACGCCAACCACCATCATTACATATGGCTTTTTTTGTCAGCTGGGAGAGAAAACTCAGTTGCTTCGCCCATATGAGTTTCTGAAAGCAATCCTGCTATTTCCTCTCGTAAAATAGTGTTCAGTTCCGAAGTACCTAAATATTTATCTTTAGCAACCCGCGCTTGTATACGATCTACAATTTTTAAGGTGGTATTTACCCCCACATCACTCATAATGAGCACTTCTTCAAGATCATCAAGTACATCATCATCTACCTTTGATTTTTCCTATAATTGCTTTTACCAAGACGCTCAAAAAAACGTATTTTTGATTTTTTCTAACCCTTTGTTAAGCGTTTCTTTTCTTTAGAAAAGATATTTTTCAAAAATTCAAATGCCATAACTATATTTTTTAAAAAAAGTTGTGCAAAGGTAATAAAAACTTTATATATGCAAAAAAGCTGTCTCACGACAGCTTTTTCAGATATGATAAAAAAATAGAGAAAATTTAATTATTTCTTCTTTAAAAATTCATCAACAAGTTCAGGAGCCATTACACTTTCCACGAAAGTATAAGCACCCGTTTTAGGGTGATTTCACCATTTTTTATAGCTTTAGTAAGCTTTTTGATTTACCTTGTAAAGTTGCTACTGTTTTTCTTTGCCATAACCTTTTAATTATTTAATTTCTTTTATGAACAGTTACTCGTTTAAGGATAGGATTGAACTTCTAAGCTCCAATCTATCAGGGGTATTTTTTTCTTGTTTTTTTGGTCGTGATGTAACGTGAAGTACCAGCTACGCCACTATCTTTGTGCTCTGTGCACTCCAAAATAACCTGTATTCTATTTCCTTTCTTAGCCATTTTGTGTCGTCTTTTATTAGTTAATATATCCGTTGCGTTCTACTTCTTGTAGCACTGCATAAATACCTTTTTGTCAATGGTTTTGATTGCAGCTGCCGATACCTTAAGGGTAATCCACGCATTCTCTTCTGGAATGAAGAAGCGTTTAGTGCGAAGGTTCACGTTAAATTTACGTTTCGTTTTTGTTCATTGCGTGCGACACGTTGTTGCCCACCAATGCTTTCTTGCCTGTTAAGTCTCAAACTCTTGCCATTTTTCTCTATTTATTAATGTGTTATTTGTATTCAGGGGTGCAAAAAGTACAATATTTTTATTTAGCAAAACTTTTTTTATCAAAATTATTTTTTCAAGATGATAATTTTTTAAAAATACTTTGATAATCAATCTATTAACTAAAAATATACCATTATTCAAAAAAATTACACTCGCTAAAAGAAATTTGTAAAAATAATCTGTTTTTTTCCCCTGTCAATCAAACTATCCTTTGAGCGAACCTTCAGCGAACCTTGAGCGAAGGATGAGCGAACCTTGAGCGAAGGAAAGTCAGCGAGCTGGCGCAGCCGAGTATGTGAAGCCTGTGCGGCTCGCACCGAAGGATAAGTGAAGCTTATGCGGCTCGCACCGAGCTGGCGCAGACAGATATGTAATCAAATACCAATAATAAAAATAGTAGGACGCTTGTGCAAATCAATAGAAGTGGTACGCCATTGGCGAATAGTGAGTGTTTGTATATGCTCTGTAGGCAGTGTAATATCACAAGCTACGCACAACAAGGTATTGTCGTGCAAAGTAGTAGTAAGCTCACTCAAAAGCTGGGTATTACGATAAGGTGTTTCTATAAACAACTGCGACTGTCCCTCTTGGGCTTTGCGTTCCAATGCCTTCAGGGTGCTCTTGCGTTGTTGTTTATCTATAGGGAAGATAACCATTAAAGGCAAAAATTTTTGCCCGTTGAGTCCACTTGCCATCATTGCCAATAAAAGAGAAGAAAGTTCTACCAGCGGAACTACTTTAAGTCCTTTTTGGTGAGCAAGGCGTACAATATCGGCACCTGGGTCGGCAATACCTGGGCAGCCTGCTTCAGAAATAATACCTGCAGAGATACCTTCCAAACACGGAGTTATAAAAGGTAGCATATCGTTATGGGGCTGATGTTTATCTATAACAGCAATTCGTAAATCGGCTTGTACCTTATCAGGAGCTATACGTTTGATAAATTTTTCTCGCCGATTTTTTTCATTCTCTACAATAAAAATAATTTAATCTTTGTACTACTTCTTCTATTTGTGAAGGTAGTACACTGAGGGTACTATCACCCTAATAAATTGGGAATTAAATAAATATGACTCATTTTCAGTTGTTATCTATCAAAAAGTAAAATAAGAGCTGCAAGTTCACAGTAATGAGGCACTTGCGAGGGCAAAGATACAAAAAAAGCGGGATTAGCCATTATTTTTTTGTGGTTTCATTTTTTATTTATACTTTTGTGATACCAATTTGTATAATAGATGATAAAAAGACAGTTTATGAATCATTTGAATAATATAAATAGTACCAACGATACCATTGTAGCTTTGGCAACTGCTACGGGGGTAGGTGCTATTGCAGTAATACGTCTTTCAGGGAACAAAGCTATTGATATAGCTGATAAAATATTCAGTACTGTACACGGAAAAACGATTGACAGAAGTGCCCTCTCATACAGTGCATTTAGGTACTCTTAAAAGTAAAACTGAAGTAATAGATGAGTGCTTGGCTACTGTCTTCAAGGGACAAAAATCATACACGGGCGAGACCGGTGGTGGAGTTTTTCCTGCCACGGCAGTAGTTATATAGTACAAGAAATTATAAAAGCTTTGTCTGCAAGAAGGTTGCCGTTTGGCTGAAGCAGGTGAATTTACCAAACGGGCATTTCTAAACGGAAAATTAGCTCTAAACCAAGCTGAAGCCGTTGCCGACCTTATCATCTCTGATAGTTATGCAAGTCATCAGGTGGCTTTGCAACAAATGAGGGTGGTTTTACTACCGAAATAGAACATTTACGAAAAAGAGTTACTCAATTTTTGTATCACTTATTGAATTAGAATTAGATTTTTTCAGAAGAAGATGTAGCTTTTTGCTGATAGAGAACAATTCAGAAAGCTACTAACAACTATAAAAACGACCATTGAGCGATTGTTACATTCGTTTTCTGTAGGCAATGTGCTAAAAAAATGGTATTGCAGTAGCAATAGTAGGCAAAACCTAATGCTGGCAAATCGACTTTTGCTAAATGCTTTGCTAAATGAAGAACGTGCTATTGTTTCAGATATAGCGGGAACAACGCGCGATACGATTGAAGAAACTTTACATATAGGAGGTATTAGCTTCCGATTTTATAGATACAGCAGGTATAAGAGAGGCAAAAGACCAAATAGAGGCTATTGGCGTACAAAAAGCCAAAGAAAAATGGCTTTAGCACATATATTGCTTTACTTATATGATGAAAATGACAACAAACCTGATGAAATTATTAGTTTTATAAAAGAAAACTACCGAAAAGACCTAAAAATAATACTACTCCACAACAAAATAGACCAATATGAGGCTATGTATAGTGATAGTTTAAGCAATTTTTGATGCTACCCTAAAAAGCAGCTTTGATGCCCGAATACACTACTACTCTTTTTAGGAATTTCAGCACGTGATCACCAAAATTTAGATTTGCTTACAAAAGAACTGACAGCATACGCAAATACATTAGTTGTGGGGAATAATGCAGCTATAGTAACCAATCTACGTCATTATGAAGCACTCAAAGAAGCCCTACAAGCTATTGAGAAAGTAGAAGAAGGATTAGCATTAAATCTTTCAGGCGACCTTTTAGCAATAGATTTGCGCGAAGCTCTGTACCACTTAGGTAGTATTACAGGAGCCGTAACCAACGATGAGGTTTTTAGGTCATATCTTTAGTAAATTCTGTATCGGAAAATAGTTAAATAGTAAGTTAGGAGATGAAAATACTTAGTGTTTCTCTTTTATAATATAGCCTCTATTGAAGGCCCTTTTACAATTGATTTAGAAGCCGAACCACTGAAATCGGCGGGTTTATTTGCTATTACTGGAGCTACAGGAGCTGGTAAATCTACTATTTTTAGATGCTATTTGTTTGGCTCTTTACAACGATACACCTCGCTTAGCTACAACCAAAGTTAATCAGGTAATCACCGATGGCAATAGCGATTTGCAGGTTAATAACGTAAAAAAACCTACTGCGCAAAGGGGCTGTATCGGGCTATGCCAAAGTTACCTTTCAGGCAATAGACAACAAAATATACGAAGCCGAATGGCAGGTACGCCGTGCTCGTAGTAAACAAGGGGCAGCCTGCAAAGCGAAACTATTTTTGCTATACAATTGCACCGATAATGAGCCCTTTGCCGAAAAATAGAAAAACCATTGTTTTTAGAACGTATCAAAGAATTGATAGGTTTGACCTTTGATGAATTTACAAAATCGGTAATTTTAGCTCAAGGTGATTTTACTTCCTTCCTAAAAGCTGATGATAACAAACGCTCCGATATTTTAGAAAAAAACTTACAGGTACTGAAATCTACACTCAAATATCACAGAAAATATACGAAATTTATAAGCAACATAACTACGAACTTAGTCTATTAGAAGCCCAACGCAAAAACACTACCTTTTTATCAGAAGAGGAAAAAGAACAAATAAAAACGCACTTGGCTACTGATGAACTTAACTTAGAAAAAAACTACAAGCAGAAATTGCATTGTTAAGTGAACAACAAAAAGTGGTTTGCCGATGAGCAACAGTTTATCCGTCAGTATAACGAAGCTCTTGCTATAAAAAGAAAAAAACTATAGACGAAAAAGAACGCGAAGCAACTCGTTTTTGCCGAATTGGCAATGATTGAGGCTATACAAGCTATTAAGCAGAAGGTAGTGAGCAAACAACAAGAAGCACATAACCTAATCGCTATAAAACAACAAATAGACAAAGATAAAGCTGAAAAAAAGAAAATCTATCTTCCAAAAGAAAAAAACACTATTGAGTAAACTCACTACTTATCAAAAAGATTTTACCGAGCTAAATGAGCAATATAAGCAAGATAAACCAGTTATTGAAAAAGGCTAAAAAGCTGGACATACTGATTGCCGAGGCGGAACGTACTTTAGCTGAAAAAGAACTACAACTGCAAAAACAAGGAAAAATTAGCCGAAAAAGAAGCCGAAGCAGCATTGGTTGCCGAGAATATAAAAAAAGGTGAAAACTATAAACAAGAACGTGAAGCGTGGCTGTCAGCACATATAAATCAAGCAGTTATAAAAGATAACTATCATTGGTTATTGAATTTAGCTACCGAAAAGGAAACTTTACAAACGTATATTGAAAAAAATAAGCAGGAGCTGGCAATGTTGAATACAGAACCGCTGCAAGAGGAAGTAAAGGTTTTAGAAACAGAACTGACTTCTGCACAACAAGAACTACCTATAGCTCAAGCGGCTTACCAAACAGCAGAGCGTATTGTACAAAAAAACGCAGTTGGAAAAACTCTCATAATATTGTACTTTTGAGACAAAAATTTAACTGAAGGTGAGGCGTGCCCTGTGTGCGGTTCGCTGCATCACCCCAATGCACAACAAGAGGTACAAGAACAGCTGATAATAGTAGTAGAGAAAGAACGTGATGATGCAAAGCGAAAAGTAGATGAGCTAACCAAAACTATAGCTGCAAAAAGCTGAAAAACTACTAAAAACAACACAACGCACTAAATGAACTCACTACCCAAAAAAGAAAAAAATAAAAAAAGTAGGAGCGAAGAGTACCAACAGCGAATAAAAGGATTATAGAGCCCAACTACAAGAATTGGCTCTTACTGAAGAGTGGATTACGCTATGGGAAACTACAACTAATACTTTTTATAGAAAAACATAAACCTCCTAAAACAAAAATGGGACAAAGAAGAAAGTTCATTACAAAAAGCCAAGGAACGCTTACAGAAATTAGCTAACGACAAGGCTGCCTTAACTGCCGAAATAACTACTTTACAACAAGATATTATCCCTTTGCAGAAAACTTTTGCAAATTGATAGTGAGCAACATATGGCTTTTGAAGGCAGAAAAGAACAGGATTATTAGGTAACAAACCTGCCCAAGAGGTAGAAATGGTTTATGAAAAAAACTAAAAACACCCTCGTTGCTGTAATTGATGAGGCGCAAAATGCTTATAACACACTTTTGCTTAGCATTACTGCCAATGAAACTTCACTATCTTCATTAACTGCCCAAAAAGAGCAAACTGAAAAAACATTGACCGCAGCTACCGATGCAATAGAGCAATGGGTAACTACCCACTACCCTATCAAAAACGTATCTATACCAACATTTTAGATAAATGGGCTGCCTATTCACACGAATGGTTACAACAAGAACGAACAGCTTATCAAGCACTAAATGAGCGTATTGCTAAATATGCTACCATAGCCGAAGAACAGCAAAAAACGCTGCAGGCACATAGTAAAAAGAAACCATTAACACTCAGCGAGTCCGAGACGAAAGAAGCTTATCAAACCAAAAAAGAAACACAAGAGGCGCTACACACTGCCGTAATAAACTATAAAAGCCAATTGCTAAACGACGCTGCACAGCAAAAGGCTATGCAAGTACTATTGCAACAAATAGCTCAAAAAGAAGAGATTACAAAGCAATGGGGGCAGCTAAATAACCTGATAGGAAGTAGTAATGGGGCTAACTTCAGGCGTTATGCACAAGAATACACCCTAGACCTGCTATTGCAATACGCAAATATGCAAATGAAGCTCATCAATAGGCGCTACACCTTACAGCGCATTGCAGGAACACTCGGGTTGCAGGTGATAGATAACGATATGGCAGCCGAGATACGCTCTGTGTATTCGCTATCAGGAGGGAAAGTTTCTTGGTATCGCTTGCCTTAGCATTGGCACTTTCGTCATTATCATCAACAAAAAAATGAATGTAGAGACCTTATTTATAGACGAAGGCTTTGGCTCACTAGATGCCGAAACATTACAAGTGGCTTTAGATGCTTTTAGAACGTTTGCAAAATCAAGGGAAAAAAAGTAGGCGTCATCTCGCACATACAAGAAATGGTAGAGCGTATTGCTGTAAAAAGTAGAAGTTCAAAAAAAGAAGGTAATGGAAAAAGTAGGATAACAATTAATGGTTAATCGGCTATTTACCTGCTACTCATCCCTTATTCAGAGCATAGTTTCACTGAACCTTAAATGAAAGATAAACACTAATCATTAAAAAAACATTAATAATTATTTCGTATCTTTGCACCCCTAAAATTAAAATACTTTGATGAACCCTAACGAATCTTATCATATACCTGTACTGCTAAAACGAAAAGTATTGAAGGACTGGCAATTAAAGAAGATGGCACCTATGTAGATGTTACCTTTGGCGGTGGCGGACACTCTCGTGCTATCCTTAGTAAATTAGGCGAAAACGGTAGGCTTTACGCCTTCGACCAAGACGCTGATGCTGCCAATAATCGTATAGATGACCCTCGTTTTACTCTCATTCAGCAAAATTTTTAAGTTTATAAAACAATATTTGCGCTTTTTATAAAGTAGCGCAAGTAGATGGAGTATTAGGTGATTTTGGAGTATCCTCTCATCAGTTTGATATAGCAGAACGTGGTTTTTTTCTACCCGTTTTGACGGAGCGTTGGATATGCGTATGGATAGACAAAGCGCACTATCGGCACAAGAAGTGGTAAATGATTATAACGAAACCGATTTAGCTACACTCTTCTATACCTATGGCGAGCTGAAAAATGCACGAGCTATTGCACGAGCTATAGTTTCTTTTTAGAGAAAATCAACCTATTACTTTAGGAAGTGAGCTGCAAGAGGCACTAAAACCTCTACTCCCCAAACATAAGGAAAAATAAACTATTAGCACAAATATACCAAGCAATTCGCATAGAGGTGAATGGTGAAATTACTGCCTTAGAGCAATTCCCTGCTTCAGCTACCCGAAGTAGTAAAAGTAGGCGGACGTATTAGCTTGATAAGTTATCATTCATTAGAAGACCGTTGTGTAAAGCGTTTTTATACGCGATGGACAATTAGAAGGGTCACCCGAAAAAGATTGGTATGGCAATGTAAAAGTACCTTTTAAAAAAAGTAGGAGGACTTATAGTTCCTACTGAAAACGAAATAAATAACAACAACAGAGCGCGGAGTGCCAAACTGCGTATAGCAGAACGTATAGCCTCCTCATAAAATATCTTTGATATGGAAGCTGAAGAAGAAAAAAATAAAATTATTAGTACTACAACGCCTAATGTCGTACAACGTTTGGCTGTTTGTTTGCTTTATAGCAGTTTTAATTATCATCAGAATTGGTTATTCACACTCGGCAGATAGAAAGGTAAACCAGATAACCCAACTAAACGAAGAGGTGAATAGTCTCAAAAAGCCAGTTTGTTGATATACGCTCTAAGTTACAAAAAGAGCGATTAGAGTCGTCATTATTAGAGCGTTTGGAAACCAGAGGATTAAAACAGCCTGCCAAACCTCCACAAAGGATTAAGGTATCTGTAAAAAGAATAAGAAATGGAAGACGAAAAACCCAAAAAGAAACAAAAAAATCTAAAAAGAAACAAAAAGACCATATACAAGACCATAGGCTTAGCCTAACGCGTACGTATGTGGTGGGGGGCGTATTTTTAGTTGTTCTTTTAACTATAGCGTTTAATCTTGTGCGTTTAGTAATAGAGGGAGATGCCTATCGTACAAAAAGTAGAGGAAACTACAATGCGAGAAGCTGAAATTATGCCCAACCAAGGGAATTTGTATTCTGATGATGGTAGTTTGTTGGCTACTTCGGTTACGCGCTATAATGTGCGCTGGGATGCTCGTACCCCGAAAAAAAGAGCTTGTAAATAAAACATATTAGGGCACTTTCGGATTCTCTATCTAAAATGTTTGGACGCCGAAGCAGTTTCTACCAAGAGAAATTCAAACGGGCTATGGCTCAGGGTAACCGCTATATGTGGGTGGCTGGTAATTTAGATTATAGCGAATATATACGTATCAGAAAGTTCCCACTATTTGATTTGAGACCTTTTCAAAGGAGGACTTATCATAGAGAAGAATATTACAAGGCGTTACCCTTTAGAAGAAATAGCGCAACGAAGTATAGGTTATGCGCGTACAGATGAAACAGGCTATACAGTGCGTGTGGGGCTGGAAGGGGCTTATGCCAATTATTTATTAGGAACCAAAGGCAAGCGCATAGAACAAAAAAATAGCAAAAGACCAATGGAAAATAGCAAGTGGATTCAATATCATAGAGCCTAAAGATGGATATGATGTGGTATCTACTATCAATATCAATATTCAAGATATAGCTCACCACGCTCTGCTTCAGCAACTAAAAAAATATAAGGCGAGAACAAGGGATGTGCTGTAGTGATGGAGGTAAGTACAGGCGAAATAAAAAGCAATGTCAAACCTAAAACTAACTTCTAATGGTAGTAAATATGCTGAACTTTACAATTTTGCTGTAGGCGAAGCCCACGAGCCTGGTTCTATATTCAAACTGATGACAGTGGTAGCTGCAATGGAAACAAGTAAAATAGACACCTCATATGTAGTGGATATTAGAGACGGAAAACACCAATACCACGATTCTAAATTTGAAGATTCGCAACATAAATTTAGAGGGCCTATTAGTATCAATAAAAGCTTTTTCGGTATCATCAAACGTGGGAATGACAGAATTAGTATATAATCTATTTGATAAAAAAACCCAAGTTTGTTTACCAATAAACTATTGGATATGAACTTAAACCAAACGCTAAATTTTCCTATATTAGGAGAAGGCGAGCCTGTAATACTCACACCACGCGATAAAAAAATTGTGGAGTGGTGTAAGTTTGCAATCTATATCAATAGGTTATGCGGTAAAACTAACGCCACTGCAAAAGCCTTACGTTTTACAATGCGATTGCTAATGGTGGGGGTAATGGTGAAACCGCGAATGATAAAAAGAAGTAAAAAGAGTGGAACAAAACAATAGAGAAGTTCAACGTAGAGATTATCAATAAGAAGATATGTTCTAAAGAGACAGCAGAACGTGCTAAGGGAATGCTTGCCGATGTAGTGCAACGCTCATACGGCTCTGCTCATAGGCTCTATTCACCTGACTTTTCTATGGCAGGCAAAACGGGAACTGCTCGTAAGAACTATGCAAATGTAGATAAATCAAAACTGAATTATATATCGTCATTTGCTGGTTTCTTTCCTGTAGATAACCCTGAATACTCGTGTATAGTAGTAATTGATGAGCCCGATAAAAGTGTAGGTATTTATGGGGCTGATGTGGCAGGGCCTGTATTTAAGAGCATTGCCCATAAAATCTATACCAACTCTTTACTAATGGCATCGGTGAGTGATGTAGATAAAGTATCAAATACTACACAGCAAAACTATAATGATTACTATATAAAAGCAGATAAATACAAAACTATTATGCCCGACCTTAAAGGTATGAGTGCTATGGATGCAGTCTCTCTACTTGAAAAATATGGGATTACGGGTAAAAAATTGCTGGTAATGGAAAAGTAATAGAGCAATCTATAGAAAAAAATACTAAAGTAGCAAGAAATAGTCTTGTATATTTGCAATTAGAATAACTTTTTGACAATGATTTTAGAGCAATTACTAAAAGGAATAGCTGTAAAAGCTACTCTTTATGTAGAGGGGTTTGAAGATAAAGAGATTACATCTATTTGCTTCGACTCACGCGAAGTGAAACCAGGTTGTATGTTTGTAGCTATAGTAGGTACAAACTCCAACGGACATATTTATATAGACGAAGCAAGCCGAAAGGGAGCGGTAGCTATAGTTTGTGAGAAGTTGCCGCAACTTCTATTCCCTGATATTAGCTATATAGTTGTACCTAACAGCCATAAGGCTTTGGCTTTATTGGCTTCAAATTACTACGAAAACCCGTCTAAAGAGCTAACTTTAGTGGGGGTTACAGGCACTAATGGAAAGACTACTATAGCTACGCTTTTATATCAGCTTTTTTAAGAAAAGAGGTGAAAAGGCTGGATTGCTATCTACAGTAGCTGTATATGTAGACGAGGAACGTTATGAAGCTACACACACCACCCCCGACCCACTACAGCTGAATCGTTATCTAAGGGCAATGGTAGCTCAAGGAGTACAATATTGCTTTATGGAAGTAAGTTCGCACGGTATAGACCAAGGACGTACTGAAGGACTGCTATTTGCTGGGGGGGTATTTACAAATTTAACTCGCGACCATTTGGATTATCACGAAACCTTTGCAGCTTATAGAGATGTAAAAAAACGCTTTTTGATAATTTACCTGCTACTGCTTTTTGCTCTTGTAAATAATGATGACAAAAAAATGGTGCTTATATGTTGCAAAACACTAAGGCTCACAAATATACTTATGCCTTTAAAAAACAGCTGCAGATTTTTAAAGCGTATATTATTGAAAACAGATTTGACGGACTATTATTACGTATCAATCAGCAGGAGGTATGGACAAAACTTATAGGAGAATTTAATGCATATAACTTGTTGGCTGTATTTGGGGTGGCTACTCTTTTAGGTGTAGATAAAATAGAAGCTCTTACATTACTTAGCAGTATAAGCCCCGTTGCAGGGCGTTTTCAGTATGCCGTTTCGGCTACAGGGGTAGTTACTATTGTAGATTACGCCCACACCCCTGATGCTCTTGAAAATGTGCTAAAAACAATAAATGATATACGCACTCACAACGAGACACTTACTACTGTAGTGGGCTGCGGTGGCAATAGAGACAAAGGAAAACGTCCTATAATGGCAGATATAGCCACTACACTAAGTGATAATGTAGTACTTACCTCGGACAACCCACGTAATGAAGAACCAGAGGCTATACTTGCTGAAATGGAACAGGGAGTACAAGCACAGCATTTTCATAAATTACAAACCATAACCGATAGACGGCAAGCTATACAAGCCGTATGCAAAAGTGCAAAAAAAGGCGATATTATACTTATTGCAGGCAAAGGGCACGAGACTTACCAAGAGATAAAAAGGCATAAAACACGACTTTGACGACTTTAAAATAGTGCAAGAATATTTGGCTCTATATAAGAAATAGGATTATAAATAGCACTGATAATAAGATTATTACAAAAAGAGAATGAATTGTAAAAACTTGTTTTTATTTGCTTATTAATAATAGCTTTTTATACCTTTGCAGGTGCGTTTTTATATAAAAACGAAAGACTATGGCTGGACAAAACATCAATAAACCTACCCCTATTAACCAAGAAGTAGTATGGGATAAAACCAAAACCATTATTAGTACAACTGATAAGTTTGGAAATATTACTGATGTAAACCAAACTTTTGTAGACGTATGTGGATATACTGCTAACGAGCTTATAGGTAAACCACATAATATTATACGCCACCCCTGATATGCCCAAGATTATATTCAAGATTACTTGGGATAATATCTTAGCAGGACGTAACTTTCACGCTATCATAAAGAATCTTTCAAAATCGGGGAAGTACTATTGGGTAATTACAGATTTTGAAGTAGGTCGTAATATTATGAATGAGGTAGTGAGTATCACTGCCCGTAGGCGTGCTATTCCAGACTATGTGGTTACTGACTATATAGAGCCTTTGTACCAAACTCTATTGAAACTTGAAAAGATAGGTGATATGCCACTTAGTAATCAGCTATTTCAAAGGTTTCTTAGAGAAACAAGGTAAGTCATACATAGAGTATATAATGAGTATCCTTGAAGGTACAAGTGCTGCTAATCCTTCGGATATGCAATTTGACCCTATAGGAGGTACCAACACTACTGATGAGATTTCAGACGATATATTTAGTGAAGAACACCCATCGGAGAATACAAATATTACACAACGCAAGAGTTTCTTTTGCTAAATTGTTCTCTACAAATTAGTGGTAATAATTGATGAGAGAAAATAAGTATAAAAAGACAATAAACAACAATAGAAAGACCTTAAGTTTGAGTATTATTAAATATAAAAACTACCAAGTTTGTGAAACTTGGTAGTTTTTTATTGTAATTAAAGGGAGATTTAAGCTTCTTTTTATTTCTTTTTTTATCGCTTTTTATCGGTGTTTTTGAGTTTAGCAGATAGTTCCATAGAGATAGCTGTGCGCTCAAATTTTATTCTTCCTGAAAGGGTTTCGAGTACACAAGTATCATCGGTGAGCTCTACAATGCGCCCGTGCATACCGCTTTTTGGTGATTACTTTATCGCCTTTCTTCATTTCTTTTGATAAAGTTTTTTTCTTGTTTTTTGTCGCCTCATTTGGGGGCGAATCATCATAAAATAAAGCACCGCAAATACCAATATATAAGGTGCTAATTGATTTAATGTTTGCATTCGTTATTAATTTAAATTATTGTATTTATCATTTGTTATAGGAGTCCTCGTCCTATATTTCGTCACTTTTCGGAGAGCTGTTTATGAACAGTAGTTAGTATACCATTGATAAAGAAGTTACTTTTTGGAAGTGGAATAGTCTTTGGCAAGCTCTAAATATTCATTAATGGTTACTTTGACTGGAATACTTGGAAAATAAAGGAACTCGCTGACTGCCATTTTTAATAAGGATAAGGTCGAGGGTGGCTACGCGCTCTTTATCCCAATTGGTTAATTTGCTTTCTACTAATTTTTTTAGTTTATCATCATTGAGTACTGTTTTTTTAAGCAAATCGGTGAGGTATTTTTTTCTTCATCACTATTATATAGTGAAGGAGTGAAATACTTTTGTGGGGGATTAGGGCGTAAATTGGTGAGTAACTTTACAATATAACTATTTACTACAGGATAATCATCTGTCCAAGTGATGCTGTAGTCATCAATAAAGTCGTAAAGCTCGTCATTGGGGGCTATAATTTCTTCAAATATAGCAATGACGAAGTCTTTATCGGTATTAAAGTCGTTTTTGGGTACTGTATTGCTCGTAGATGCTACTGGAGCATATGTCTTTATAAAGGTTTTTTTGACGTATTCGTAATGTACATCAAAAAGATTTATATGGGCATTTTCAATAGCGTCTTGTAGTGCGTTATTTTGGGAGATAGCACATAGAAGTTGGTTATTAACAATGGCTAAATGGGTGTTGTTATTGGTGGTTAGGTATTTTTTTGAGCTATATTGTGTTGATGGGTAGCGTATTTATGGATTTCGGTAAGTAATGAAAATTGTAGTAGATACAAATCGTACAAATTGGCTGCACTTTTCTTCTAAGAATTTTAATTCTTTATCTAAATCTTGACTTTGGCTTTGTTGCAAAGCATATACCGACTGCATTACTTTTAGCCCCTAATATGTCGTCTTGTAATCATAATTTGTGAGAACTTCTTTAAGCTTGTTTTTGAGGTTGCAAAAGGTACGAAAAAAAACGTGTAATTAGCAAGTAAAAAAAGGATTATTTTTTTAGGGTAAATGTTAATATTTTTGCTAATTTTGATGTTTTTTTAGGGTTAATTTTTTTGGTATGATAAAATATATTCTTACTTTTGTGCGAATTAACTTCATTTAAAAAAAGTTATCATATGAATAAAAACAGAATTAATTGATGCTATTGCAGTAGCATCAGGTGTATCAAAAAGCTGATACAAAGAAGGCTGTGGAAGCGTTTTTTTCTCGACAGTAGAAGATGCTCTTAAAAAAAGGTGACAAGGTGTCTATCGTAGGATTTGGTTCTTGGCAGGTAGCTGACAAAGAAGCAAGAGAGGCTAGAAACCCTCGCACTGGCGAAGTTATCAAAGTACCTGCTAAAAAGGTTGTAAAAATTTAAGGCAGGAGCTGAATTAGCCGATGCTGTAAACAACTAATTGCTCACTACAAAAGTCCCTTTGCCTTTAGGAGAAAGGGACTTTTTTTATTTTCTGAATTATGTCACATACTCAGCTGCGCCAGCTCGCTGACTTTCTTTCGCTCAAGGTTCGCTTATCCTTCGCTCAAGGTTCGCTTATCCTTCGCTCAAGGTTCGGTGGAACTAATGGACTAATGAAAGTAATGGAAGTGATGTGATGATGAAATGTGAATCAAAAATAAACAACAACTAAAAACTAATAGTAAGATGAAAATGAAAAATAGTGGTGCTTACGGGTGCTGGGGTGAGTGCAGAAAGTGGAGTGAATACTTTTCGGGATGCAGGAGGCTTATGGGAGGGCTACCGTGTGGAAGATGTTGCTACGCCACAGGGATTTGAAAACAATCCTGAATTGGTATTGAATTTTTTTACAATGAGCGCAGGCAGCAACTATCTACTGTAAAGCCTAATAAGGCGCATCTTTTGATTGCTGAACTACAAAAAGGACTACGAGGTGGTGGTGATTACTCAAAATGTAGATGACCTTCACGAACGTGCGGGAAGTAAGCATATTATTCACCTACACGGTGAACTGCTAAAGATGCGTGAGGTGGATAACGATATGGTTACTTACCCTTGTAATCACGATATAAAAGTGGGTGATTTGGGGGTAAATGGAAAAACAATTACGTCCGCATATTGTATGGTTTGGCGAAGATGTTCCTATGATTATCAGGGCGGTAGAAGAGGTAGAAACTGCTGATATTGTATTGGTAATAGGTACTTCGCTACAGGTATATCCGGCAGCAGGACTGATGCATTACGCTCCTGAAGGTACGCCTATTTATTATATAGACCCTCACCCAAGTATTGGCAGCAGTGGTAATATTACGGTTATTGCCGAAAAAGCGAGTGTAGGGGTAGAAAAAGTGATTGATTTAATTAACGAAAGATATAAAAATGAGTAATTTTTCCTAAATTTTTTTATTGGCAGACAACACTGATTTTTCCTGATGATATCTTTTGTTGTGCATTTGGAGTTTCCGCGTTTTTGTACTAAAATGTAGATACCAATGAGGTGGAATGGCTTGAGGAGTTTGAAGAAGAGGACACCAAGGAGCTTGAAACTGAAAGTGAGCGCCTGATAGAAGAGGCTTTGGCTTTTTACGAACGTGAGATTATACGTATTGAAAGAGACGAATATTAGTGATGAAACAGTTAAAAAAACTTATCAGTGATAAAAAAATCTTTGCTATGTGTGGGTTTGGATACTGATATGGCAAAAAAATACCTGCACATTTGCTAAAAAGAGGAAGATCCTATATTTGCTTTTTAACAAGGCTATTATAGAGGCTACGCATCGTTTTGCGGTGGCTTATAAGCCTAATACGGCTTTTTATGAGGCGTATGGAGAGAGGGTGGTCATCTCTAAAAAGACTATTGCTTACCTGAATGAGTATTATCCTGATATTTTTACGATTGCAGATGCAAAGCGTGGAGATATTGGAAATACTTCGAGCCGATATGCGAAGGCTTTTTTTGAGGATTTGAACTTTGACAGTGTAACGGTAGCTCCGTATATGGGAAAAGGATTCGGTAGAGCCTTTTTTTAGCTTTTTAAAGATAAATATACGATACTATTAGCTCTTACATCAAATGAAGGTGCTTATGATTTCCAGACGCAGCTTGTAGATGGAGAACCTCTTTACAAGAAAAATTTTAAGGACGTCATTGGGATGGAAGAACAGTGAGCAACTGATGTACGTGGTGGGTGCTACAAAGGCTGAATATTTGAAAAGAAATACGCCAGATAGTGCCTCATCATTTTTTTACTTGTACCTGGTGTGGGTGCGCAAGGAGGTAGTTTGGAAGAAGTGTGTTGTTATGGGATGAATGAGGGACTACGGCTTGCTAATTAACTCATCGAGAGGGATTATTTATGCTTCGGAAAAAGAGGATTTTTGCTGAAGTGGCTGCCCAAAAAGGCTGCCGAATTGCAGCAAGAAATGGCTAAATTTATCAAATAACGAATAACAATCTTTTTATGATTACATTTTTTTAACAAAAGAAAACATTACTCCGCAAATAGAACAAGATGCTCATAATTTATTTGCACAACTGAGCCGACGCTACCAGCGTAGCCTTAGTGAACTATTTGAAGATGAGGAAAAAAAGCTCCTTACATAGTGGGATATGTGGAGGATGGACGACTAAAAGGCAATGGCTTCGATGGCTATTTACCAAGTAATTTCGGGCTACAAGGGCTGGATAGAAGATGTGGTGGTAGATGCTTCGCAACGTGGAAAAAATTAGGTACACAGCTAATTCAGCAACTCATCAAGAAAAGGAGAATCTTTGGGCTTAGGGAAATATTGTTATTTTTCTTCACCTGATAATGTAGCTGCTATTAAGCTATATGAAAATGAGGGGTTTAAGCATAAAGGAGTGGAGGTATTGGTGAAAGCTTTAAAAGAAATCTACCCTCCTGAAAGCTAATGATTGGATTTTTGTTTTTGTAATTTTGCAGCCTTATAGATAATAGATAAACGATGGAATTGATAAAGAGAGCAACTTGTGCTTCCGAACAATGGCAAGAAATTGTTATTGCACTCTTGTTGTGCGCCTTGTTCGGGAGGAGGTGATAGAGGCTATTCAGGCTTCAGGAATAGATTTTTACTATTTATTTTTTTATAATCCTAATATTCACCCTTTAAAAGAATATGAATTACGCAAGAATGAGAATATTCGTTTTGCTGAAAAAGTGTGGGATTCCTATTGTAGATGCTGATTACGACAGCGATAATTGGTATGAACGGGCTAAGGGTATGGAGATGGAGCCTGAACGAGGGTATTCGCTGTACGATGTGTTTTGATATGCGTTTTTGAACGTACGGCTCTTTATGCACACGAAAATGGATTTGATACCATTAGCAGTTCGCTGGGTATTTCGCGCTGGAAGAACTTTGACCAGATAAATGATAGTGGCTTGCGAGCTGCTGCTAAATATGAAGGGCTTACTTATTGGACGCATAACTGGCGCAAGAAAGGAGGTTCGGCACGGATGCTGGAAATAAGTGGCGAGAGCACTTTTATATGCAGGAATATTGTGGCTGTGCTTATTCGTTGCGTGACACTAACAAATGGCGTTTGGAACACGGAAAAGAGCGTATAAAAATAGGCGAAAAATACTACGGAATAAACTAAAACCCATAATAATATTGATTTCAGCACAAGAATTTTTCGGAAGGAAGAATTATTTTTGATAGATAAACCCTTACATTGGTCGTCATTTCAAGCGGTAAATAAGATAAAATGGGCTATCATTAAGCATTATAAACTTAAAAATAAAAAAATAGGGCACGCTGGGACTTTAGACCCGCTTGCTTCGGGGCTGCTTGTGCTATGCACAGGTAAATATACCAAGAAAATTACTGAAATACAGGACGCTACTAAAACCTATACGGGGACTATTACTTTGGGGGCTACTACTCCCTCATATGATATGGAAACTGAAGTGGATACCCACTACCCTACTGCTCATATTACTCCTGAAATGATAGAGCAGGTGCGACAACAATTTACGGGGAACTACTGCAGACTCCTCCTGTATTTTTCGGCTATCAAAAAAAGAGGGAAAGCGCTTGTACGAGTTTGCTCGTGAAGGTGAGGTGGTGGAAGTACCGCAACGGACTATTTATATTCACAACTTTGAGATTGATGCTACTAACTTTCCTGAGCTTCACTTTGAGGTAACTTGTAGCAAAGGGACTTATATTCGTTCGCTAGCGAATGACTTTTGGCAAAAGCTTTTAGGTACGGGAGGTTACCTATCGGCATTGAGACGTACAAGGATAGGAGACTACAAGGTGGAGGATGCATTATCACCAGATGCATTTGTAGAGGCTTATATTCCTGATTTGAGGGGTGTTAATGTTAAGCCTTTGGAGGCTAAGGAGGTACCCCCTCGTTTAAAAAAAGAAGAAAAAACAATTGGTTGGAGCGTGAATGGCAGCAATTTACGGGTATGTTTTTTCACGAGTGACAAGGCAATAATGCTTACTTTATTAATACTTTTTGGGACAGTTATTACCCTGATGGCTACGCAGTTGCAACATAAACCTAAAGAAATTTTTGATAGAGATGGTGCAGTTACCTGATGATGTACCCTTACCTCCTACTCCTATCGATGAGCTTCCCTACCCTCGCCTACTCCTAATACTTTATCTTCAAACAATCTAACTACTAACGCTTACAACCAAGCAAATCCTCAGCTACAACATTCTACTGATGAAATAAAGACTTTAGATGAGTTGCTGAACGAGCGTATGGCTACTGAAATGGCTACTGCCAAAGATGAGTTACTAAGTAGCGACCGCACTACTACGGACTTTGTGGTGAATGAAAAACTACTGCTGACATAAAGGTGCGTGAAACTGACAAAGTGAATAAAAATACGCTTGTAAAATACAATTTGCAAAGGCAGAACGGGGGTTATTCCTAATCCTGTATTTACTTGTGAGGCTGAAGGGCAGGTGGTGGTTATCATTACAGTAAATGATAATGGTAGGGTTACAAAAAAACGAGTATAGACCGACAGCAATCTACTACTGATAACGATTGCTTAATAGATAACTCTCTACGCTATGCCCAACAGGCTAAATTTAATGTTGATATTCAGAAAAAAAGAACAAATTGGTTCTATAACTTATATTTTCCAACGTAAAAGATAAAAAAACTATGACACTTTCCAGACTTACTTACTTATTTATTCTTTTCATTTGTTGTAATTGCTTGCAAAAATGCTTCGGATGTAAAGACTGAAGATGCTTTTACCATAGAATTGTCTCCTAAAAAGAGGGCGTACCAAATGGGAGATACGCTTGAAATAAAACTTACTCACCCGCGTTTTGATAGTAAAATAACACAGGCTACTTACAAAATTCATCAACATTCGCTAACGCTTACTGATAATAAGGTGATTTTGGGCGACTTACTTTTTAGGAAAAACAACCTTTGGTGGTGAGTGTGCGTACTGAGGACGGCAAAGAATATAGGGTAGAAAAAGAGGTTTTTACTGCTGGCTGCCACAAGCCCCAAGCTTTACCGCTACAATATCTTAAACGTATATGACCACGACCCGATGGCTTATACTCAAGGATTGGAATTTGTGGGGGATACTTTGATAGAAAGTACGGGGCAATACAAAGATTCGTCTATACGGAAATGGAATCCTTTTACGGGGAAATTTACAAGAATATTCCTTTAGAACCTACTTATTTTGGAGAAGGGGCTACGGTGTTTAGGGGCAAGGTGCTACAACTTACGTGGCGTGAGAATATTGGACTCATATATGACTTACAATTGAACCTACAGCGTACTTTTTAAATACAACAATAGTAAAGAGGGTTGGGGATTGTGCCACAATGGTGGGGATAAACTATACAAGAGTGATGGTACCGAAAAAAATATGGTTATTACACCCTGAAACTTTTTGAAGAAAAGGATTTTATACAGCTTTGTACTGATAAATCGCTTTTTTACTAATGCTAATGAATTGGAATTTGCCAATGGAAAGATTTATGCCAATACTTTCTTGAAAGATGGGATTATGATTATCAATCCTGAAAATGGTGCTATAGAGGAGTAGTGGATGTACGTGGACTGAAGGGAAAAAAGTAGCTCAAAGTGCAAACCTTGATGTGCTAAACGGCATTGCCTACCACCCTACTCGTAATACGTTCTTCATTACAGGGAAAAAAACTGGAATAAGATTTTTTTGAGGTGGTGTTTGTAGCTAATGAGTAGAAAGTGATAGGCTATATACCCACCTTCGACAACCACAATGACGGCATAGATTCTTAACATATTTACTGATTAGCAAATTATTTAATACTTTTAATCCAGATAATTATGTCGGCAACAATTACAAAAACCAGTAAAAAATTACTGAAAAAGTTACTACAAAAAAAGAGGCTTCAAAAGCTTTCTTATTATCAAAAGAAAAAGCTATTGATGAAATTGCACAATCAATCAATAGAAATATAACACAGAAGAAATCTAATGAAAATGATTTTTAGAAGAATGATTTTTAGAATTGATAAAAACACAATATTATGTCTTATATAATAACAATTACTAATGACTCTCCACAAGCCCTAAGCTTTGTGAAGTATGCAAGAACACTTGATTTTGTAAAAGTTACAAAATCACTCTTGAAGCTCCTGATAATTTAGAGGAAGACGAGAATGGTATTCCTATTAAATATAGAGATGAAAAAGATTGATAATTTTAAACAACTTATAGTTCAGTGCCAAAAAAATAGGTTCTGAACTCTATAACAAAAGGATTATTAAAACCTTATAACCCCATAAGATAATGAATAAAAAGTAATTTGTGATACAAAAGTAATAAATAAAAAAACCTGAAATTATAACTACTATAGATAGAATTAAAAACAATTTAAAAATGCTTATGCAAGGACTTAAAGAAATGAGAGACATAAGAGCTGGGAGAATGAAAGCTGGTAACTTAGACAATCTACTAAATGAACTATAATTGATAAAATATATCTACAAAATTATTAGTCTATTACGAGTCACTTAATTTTTCTTCCTCAAAAAGTAACTAAAAGGCTGTCCTAAAAAGTTTAGACCAAACTTTTTCGGACAGCCCTTTTATGAAAAGTGAGCGAAATAGATGATGCTTTAAAGCCCCCTAAATTTCCCAACGCCCGAAACGCTCTCACTTGTTTTCGGTACAAAGATACAAAAATAGAAATTAGCAATTTTCTATAAATCAAAAATTAATTAAAAATGCAAAATTACTCTCCACTTCCATAGTAAAAATTCAACTATAGGTATGATACAACAAAAAGCAAGACAAAACCTTCGTTTTGGCAGGACATCACTGCTTTGAGGTACTCAAACGCCTCAAGCATAAATTCATACCCGTAAAAGTACGCTAATGACGATTAAGCAGACGATATAGGCTTTGCTAGAAAGATAAGCAACACCAACCATACCCTCAAAGAGCCCCTGCGAGCGTAGCGCTATCTATCGTAAGTATCGCTCTTATATAAATTTATCGTGGCTAAATTTCAAAAGCGCAACGATGAGCAGCCTCGTACAATTTAGCCAAACACAAAGCAAAAGACGATAAAGCGGTATCAAGGAAATAACTATGAAATCATTTATTAGAAATATGAATAACTTTCAAGAAGAAAAACAAAAAGGAAGTCGCTCTAAATAACAAGCGACTTCCTTATAACAGATGTCTAAGATGACTAATAATGTCCCCTCTTGACCTAACGCCCGAAACGTTCTGTTAAACAAAAAGTAAGGAAACCAATAGAACGTATATCGGTATCAGTTTTACAAGTAAGCCACTGCCTTACTCAACCAGCAAAAGGCAAAACCTTCCTTTTGCAACGCAAAAGATACAACATTTTTATCAATACAAATAATTTACGAGAAAAATATGAGCATAACAATAATAACCAATGTTATCTCTTATCAGGTAGGAATATAAAAAGCAAAAAAATCACTACTTTTTTTCAAATAATGATTTTTAATTTTCTCACTCTACTCTTGAAGGAAATATCCTTCAGAAAATGTACTCTTTTTCAAATTGTTGGAGAATGTCGGCTAAATTAGCCTATAAAAAAATACAACCCTTTGAAATTCAAAAGGTTGTATTGAAATATTGTACTCAGAGCAGGACTTGAATAAAAAAATCAAAAACCCCAACAAAGTATAACTAACTGATTATAAAGGCTTATTCTTACAAGAAAAAAACTTTTATACTATATTTTGTCCCGAAACAGACCCGTTGCAAGGTTGCTATTAACGATACGATTTACTTCAGATAACGCAATCACCACCCTGCAGACCCCGCACCCCTTCCTGTCGGCTCTAAACTTTTTAAAATTGTTACAACTTTTACAACCAAACGAAAAATCAGGCGAGTTATTATATAGTTATTTTTTTCTTTTTATATTCTTATATATCAATATATTATAAAATAAAAAGAATAAAAAAATAAAGAAAAAAACAACCAAAAAAAGCGGTTGTAAGTATGGTTGTAAGTTTTTGGGCGGTTGTAAGAATTCTTACAACCTTCACCTTACTAATTCCTCATTTTTCTCCTCCATTAGCTGTATTATTTTTATCTTTCAGGCTTGAATTTTTCTTGCACCAGCCGTTTATTCTCTTCTTTCAGCTGCTGGCAGTCCTCTGTATTGTTTATGGTTTGTTGCTGGGTGATCGTGCTGCTTACATTATTATGCGCCTGCTGTACAGGACCCTCTTTTTTTAAACATATCCCCCTTGCCTGTTAGAAGCCAATCAGCAGATACATTAGTATAATAAAGAGAAATTTAATCGTATTTTTCTTCGCTCATCCCCTTTTTGAGACAAAACACCATTTGATATACCTGTTTTTTTGGTATAACTCGTATTTTGATATGCTTTGATTATCAATAAAATACAAAAATATTTTTCTTTATTATTGAAAATTCTCTCATAAATATTTGGATAGTTTAAAAATCTCTCTTATTTTTTTGCCCTCGTAAATGAACGCTAAAAGTGTATTCCACTTTAAGAACTCACTTTTGGCGACAAATATACGAACTATTTACGACATTTAAAACAGAAACCTAAAAAGAACGTTATGTACACAGAGAACACCCAAGACAAAAAAACACAAATGACCCCAAACTTATTGCAAGGTTATCAATTAACTTGTACGACATTGATGACGAAAATGAAAGATTAACCATAGAATGCAATGATAGTATGTATAGTATAACCAAACTTACAGAAGCCCTAATCAATAATGCCAACAAAATGCAAGTGATCACCACAGTTGCAATAATGGGTAATATAGTAAAAGTCTTTAAACAATACCTAAAACAACAGTAAAAAACAAAAAGCCTCGCAAATTGCGAGGCTTCCAATAAAAACACTATGAATAAAGAACAATCTTTTTTTAAGCGTTTTGGGTATCGGTGTTTGTCTTCTCACGGCTCTTTATTTGTCCAAAAAAATATAACCGATAAGACTACTTATAAGAGTTGCATAGATAGTCTCGCTAATGCACTTTACAAATACCAAAATGCTAAGTACAATAAAAGAGCGTAACAATCAGCCCCGTATGGGTGAGAAAAGTGAACACGCCTATTGAAATGCCAAATGCGCATGCGCCGCTCCTCAAAGGAGAGCCTGCGATCCACAGCGGGAGTACTATCCACAGCGGGAGCCTCCCCTTCTTATTGATGAAATTAGCGATACTAAGCAACACAGCTTGCCCCGCTTCAGTTTTAGCAATATTCTCAATGAAATTGCTGCTATTGCCCTGCTCTTTTGCAGTCGTTCTGCTTTTTCTTGTTCGTTCTGCATACACTATAAATGTTTAATTTTAAACCACAAAATTAATAAATAGCAATGATACAATCACACACCATAACAGTAACCATAAAAACCAGAAATAATAGCGCAGATAGACGATACCGCTATCGCACACCTGCATATTAAAACCTCCGAAAATACCAGCACACTTAAAAAGTGGATACGCTATGGCGGCGACAAGCTCACCCATTATTCCTTCCTGATCGCCCCTATCCGAAGTCTTTAGCCTACCCATTGAAGAGCTAGTACAAGTACACCGAAGCTAAAGCGAACACGCACCGAACACGTACCGAACACGCACCAATTGACATTAAAAAGTTAAACATATACTGGATGTTAGTCAATGAAAGCCGTGCAACTGCGCAACCTTCACGCACGGCTTTCTTTTTTTATGCTAACACAACCTTTAAAAAGACTACTCCAATGAACGACAATTTAGAACTCATAAAACAGCAACTTTGGGAAGCTACCAACTATGGTAGAGACTTCTTCCTCGATGAATTTGCCTCACAAATTGCAAACAATCGAGGGCGTATCAAAGGCTTTCGCGTGCGCCCCAATGACGACAATGGCTCCTGCCACCTATACCAACGCAACAGCACCTCACCCTATACTTTTTACCGATTTTTGGCGTATCAAACGAAGGATTAAACGCTATAGACTACCTAATGCAGCGCGACCATTGCACCGTATGGGAAGCCATAAAAACTATGCGCCTCCCTACGGCGTATCACTCCCCTGAAGGCAAAAATAGCCCCAAAAACCGAGTTTAGCAGCACACCCACCGAAGAAGTAGGCACTTGGAGCGTACAATTTGCCGATGATCTTAAAAAAATACCAAAAGTAATACGCCGCCTATTCCCCTTCTACACCAAAGAACTCCTCGAACAATACAATTTTAAAGAAGTAATAAGCTATACAACCATAGGAATAAGCGACAAAGGAAAATACAAAAAAACAGTACAAGCCACCCCAGATTCCCTCATATTTGGCTACGACAAAGGCAACTATGTAAAAACTATATCAGCCCTTTGCCGACAGAAAAGACATACACAACCCCAAACACCACTTCGTAGGAAATAAAACAGGAAAAACGCATCATATATGGCTGGGACAGACTACAAAAATTTAGTAGATATCGAAGAAATAAACGCCCTAAATGAAGAACTAAAAAAACGCAAAAACCAAAAGAAACACGCAACCAACTCACCTCACAAATCAACACCCTAAAAGCTCGACAGCGTAATCATCGCTACAGGAGGAACCGACGGCATCAATATAGCCTCACTCGGCTACAACGTAATATGGTTCAACTCCGAAACAGAAGTAATCAATGCCGAAGAATACAACACCCTATCAATGATAGCCAAACGAATATATTACGTGCCCGATTTAGATACTACAGGCGTGCGCCAAGCCACCTATATAGCCGATACTTTCATCGACATACGACTCGTATGGCTGCCACAAGAACTCAAAAATCGCAAAAAGACTTTTGCTGATTGGATACGCTCACTCCATACCGCAGGCGAAAATACAGTAAAAACCTATTCAAACAAATGTTACAACAAGCCCTGAACTTCCGCTTTTGGAGCCTATCCGACAAAGGAACCGTACAATTTAGCCCCACCAAAGTAATACATTTTTCTAAACCTGCAAGGCTATTACACCTACACCTCATCATACACCGAACTCAAAGAAGACGAATGCGATTTCGTAAGCCTCCAAAACGGCTGCATAAGCAAAGTAATATCCACCAATATAAAAAAACTTCGTACTCCAATGGTTAGACAACAAAGTCTTTGTCGAAACCGTGCGAAACCGCGTATTCTCATCAGTAGCCTTTCAGCCCTCACACCTCAAAAATGCTACCCCATACACCAACGGAACGCCCCACTGCGGGCGCAATTTCCAATGGTATTTCTTCGCCAATAAAGCCGTAAAAATAGAAGCAAAACACAATTGCCGAATACAACTATACCAACGCCCTACCAGTGCGCTATTGGCAAGAACAAATCATAAACCACCCCCTAAACATACAACCACCAGCCTTCCAAACCTATACAGACGAACAAGGACGCCTGCGCCTGCGCAATATCAACACCACAAGCGGATATTTTTAAAGTACTTATCAATTCCAGCCGCATATATTGGGAACAAGACGCCTGCCCCAATACCGAAGAAGATTTACACCCATTCCAAATCACAAGCCCCAACCTCACCGATGAAGAAAATTACCTCCAAGAACTACACCTGCTCAACAAAAATATATTGCGTAGGGATACCTATTACACCAGCACAAACGCTCCTCCGAAGCCTATATCGTAATGGGTACAGACTACAAAGGAGGTGCAACCGCACGCGGTTCATACGGAGGTACTGGTAAATCATTCCTCGTCAATGGCGTACGCACAATGATAAAAAAAGTAAATACATTGACGGAAAAACCATAGGAAACGACAAATTCCCATTCGACAAAGTAGATGAACGCACCCGATTAGTATTCTTAGACGATATGAACTTCAACCAAGACTTTCGCGAATTTTTACAACAAAGTAACTGGCGATTTTGAAGCCAATCACAAAGGAGGAAAAATACTATACATACCCTTTGAAAAAGCCCAAAAATGGCAGCCACAACCAACTACGTACCTGATTTTGAAGAAAGCTCACTCGTACGCCGATTGCTATTTTATCAAAAATTCCGACTATTACCACGCCAAAACACCCAAAAATAACTACCAATTCACACGAAAAAAATATCCGATAGCTTTGGCGGGCGCGATATAATGGATAGCGATTGCTCAGAAGAAGAATGGAACGCCGATTATAACTTTATGCTCAATTGCCTACAATTCTTCCTCGCCTGCCCCAATAAAAGTAGAAGCCCCATTACAAGCCCCTCGAAAACCGAAGAGCCTTTTATCAATATTGGCGACAACTTTATGGCATTTTTTTCAACGATTATTTTTCTAATACCGAAAACCTAAACAACTATATTAGCAGACCCGAATTTAACCGTACCACCTTAGAAGAAGTCGGAGGAAAATACCCCGCCAATCAAATATATAATAAGCTAAGCGAGTACTGCACAATGAAAGGCTGGGTACTCACCAAAGCCCCCGTAAAATCAACGGACAAAGCACCGTATGCTTTTACGTGAAGCCACCCCAAGCCACCCCCACAGGCGCAAGCACCACACCGCACGCCCCAACATACCAAGCACCCACAGCACCCACAACATACCAAGCCCCCACCTTCGACAACCTCGATGACGGCATAGATTTTTAACTTATGAAACTCATAGACCTATTTAGCGGCATAGGAGGCTTTGCCAAAGGATTTCAGCGGGCAGACTACCAATTTACAGAACATTATTTTTCAGAGATAGACAAACACGCAATTGCAAACTATAAACACAATTTTCCAAATGCAAACTACATCGGAGATATTACCACTATTCAGCCCTCAAACCTTGCAGGAGCAGATATTATTACCTTCGGCTCGCCTTGCCAAGATTTCTCAATGGCTGGACGGCGTGCAGGGCTCGCAGGCGCAAAAAGTAGCCTTATCCAATACGCAATTGCCCTCATTACTTGCGTCCGACCAAGTGTATTTATCTGGGAAAAATGTTAAAGGAGCATTCTCCTCAAACGCTGGCGCAGACTTTTGGGCAATTCTCCAAGCCTTTACCCACATTGGGGGCTATCGACTTGAATGGCAATTGCTTAATACAAAGTGGGTATTACCCCAAAATAGAGAGCGGATATACCTTATCGGACATCTTGCAGGACGAAGTCAGCCAGGAGTATTTCCTATCACCGAAGATGATTGCGCACCTCGAAAAGAAAAAACATACCAATTTCAAGCCAAACTTAGTGGAACACTCAAAAGCCAACGGCAATATGAACGCCGATGATACCTATATCATTCCTAAAACCGCAAGCACTCTTTACAGGAGGTGGACATTCAGGAGGCTTACATTCCGATATGACAATAGTACGCCAACTTCCACGAGGCAAAAACAAAGGTGCAGACCTTACTACTTGTCCTACTATATCGAGCAATGCTTTTCAGGAAAAATAACCTACTCGGAGGAGTTCGGAGACTGACTGAAATAGAATGTGAACGCTTGCAAGGTTTTTCCTGATAATTGGACACAATACGGCAACTACGATGGCATAATAAAACCCATAGCCCGCACACAACGCTCAAGCTCATCGGTAATGCCGTAACTGTGGATATAGTAGAATTAATAGCAAAACGATTAAAAATTAAAGAATAATGAATAACACCCTACATTTTAACCTTAAAAAGAAATGGTTTTGATATGATTTTTCTCAGGGAGAAAAAGAAGAGTACCGCGATATCAAACCGTATTACAACCTTCGCCTTATTGGAAAAGAGTACGATAGCGTCATATTTCGCAATGGCTATGCTCGTGATGCCCCAAGTCTCACCATAGAATTAAAATCTATACGCTTTGGCACTGGCAACCCCGAATGGGGACGCAGTACCCAATAGAAAGTACTTCGTACTATACTTAGGAAAGATTATTAACACTAAAAAAATATCGACAAATGAAAAAGAAATTAAAGAGGGAACGTTTATATACTGCTCTAAGGATAATGCGCCATATAAACTTATGGGAATTATTACTGAAGATGGTTTAAACTTATTTCTAAAAATTAATAAAGAGATTGCTTCGTTTTTGAGGGAGTAAAGTATGAATTTATAGAAACTTATGATGTAACCACATCACTTATTAGGAATAAAGAAACAGAGTTTAAGAACTTGAAGTTTAAATTAGAATTCAAGTCAACAGAAAAACAATTCAGAAAAAGGTATGTATAAGAAAAAAACTATCTTTTTGATAAATAATTAAACAACAAATGAGAACAATCCAAGAACTCGTCCCAAAGATGAAAAATAACAACTACCCCCAATTGGCTTGTCCCTTTGGATATAGCCCAACAGCTCAACGCAATAGGCTTTGATGAACCTGTACAAAATGCATATTATTATTATTCTACTAAAGAAACAGAACGTATTTTTTTCAAGTAAATTCCCTTTAGAAGAAGAATCATTAGTTGATGCAAAATAAACTTAGTATTCTCGTATCGCTCCCCACTTGGGAACAAGTATTTGAGTGGTTCCGAGAAAAAGGTTTTTAATGCTTGGATAGAATACCAAACATTGTATGAAAACTATATCCCCAAGCTTGCAGTAAGAGAGAATTTATATATATAAAAAGAATAAAGGATATAAAACCTACGAAAAAGCCCGTGAAGCCCTCGTTGTAACACTCATACAAACCTATAAACAAAAGCAATTATAAACGAAGGATAAGCGAACACGTACCGAACACGTACCGAACACGCACCCCCAATTCAAAATTCATAATTCAAAATTCATAATTCATATGATACACCCCGAAGAATTTGCCCGTGCTTTCTCCTATTGCGACAAGCACGGCATTGTAGTAGTAGGTTATGCCCTACCCAACAAAAATAGACACCGTAGGTATCAAAATCACCATCAACGGACGCACACGCACCAGCGCACACACCTACACCAATAAAACCGTAGATTCTAAGATACAAGAATTATACATCGAATTGTACCAGCGAGCCCTCAAACAAAATTCATAATTAAATATTACACTATGAAAGTCCTTAATTACGTAAAAAAACAAAAAAAGCAACTCTATGAGCTATACCTTCATCAGTATAGCGAGAAGAAAATCCGCACCTACATCAATGATATTATTGCACAATATCGCCCCAATGAAGACAAAAGGCAAGATTATAAGCCTGCAAGAGTTCCTCACCTTTGTCGAGCTCTATGGCAAGCCCCAAGGCTACGCCCCTATCTGACGAGCTTGAAGAAGAACTAAAAACCAAAAAAATTAAAAAGTATAAACAAGAAAATATAAAAACAATGAAACCACAAAATTTTTCTGTCTTTCAACGAAAAAGACTATCTACTTCAAAGAAGTAGCCAATGAGTATTGGATAGCTATCAAACCTATCTGCGAAGCTCTGAATGTAGATTACATTCGCGCTTACAAAAACATTTCAGAGGACGAAAATCTATCTCAACTATTGTCTAAACAGACAATGCTTGACACCTTAGGAAGATCGCAAGAGATGATTTGCCTCCCCGAAAAAAATACATCTATGGTTGGATATTTTTCGCTTAGGTCTAAATTAGAAACTTTGCGACAATACCAAATGAAATGCTATGAGGTATTGTTTAACTATTTCAATGGGGCTCTGATAGGTAGAAAGAAGTTATTAGAAAAAAACAAGCCGACACCCAAAAAGAAAATAGAGCGGGTAGAACAAGAACTCAAAAAGCAACCCGCAATACCTACAGCTTATCACCCTAAAAACAAGAAAGCGAACAACTCAAACAACAACTAAGAAAAAAATTGACAAACAAGTCATTGAAGAAACACCTTCCCTCTTTTAAATCGAAATAAGATAGAGACGCGTTGTCTGTTTTAGACAATACGTCTCCCTTTTTTTGGGGCTTTTTAGGGCAAAAAGAGGGGATGCATTGTCTGTTTAGACAACACGTCTCCCCCTGCTAATCAAATTACCCCCTCTCTTAAATTTGCTAATTCGCAAATTATTTAGTACTTTGCCTCGTACTAACAAAAAATACAGATAATTATGCCTTATATAATAACAATTACCAATGACTCCCCACAAGCCTTAGCTTACGTAGAAAAAGCTAAAAACTTGATTTTTGTAAAAGTTACAAAAAAACAAAAGAAGTCAACAAGAAAAAACAGCTCTTGCTCAGCCAGTTTTTGAGGAAGAAACGCCTGAACAATACGAGGCTATTATGAAACTATCAAAGATAGCAAACAAAAACATAGCCCGTAAATTAGATAAAGTTAAAAACTTAAACTTACCTTTTAAAAATAGTATGATAGTAATCGCTGATAGCAATATCTTTTTTTGGAGTGCTGATAGCACCTTGTGGAGAGTTAGCCTCTATACTAAAAAGATAAAAAAATATGCAGTTTATGGCTCCTGATTATATTATAGAAGAGGTAAAAAGAACATCTGGATATTATAAAGAAAAACGAAAATAAAACTAACCGACAAATTTTAGCTGATTTGGCTTTACTGTTGAAAAAAATATCACTATTGTTCCTTTAGAAGATTTGTCAGATAAAAATATCCAAAAGGCGTTTTCTATAGTAAAAAGATGTAGATGAAGACGATTACCCTTTTTGTTGCTATGCACCTGCAATATAAGCATAAAAATATGGTCTCGTGATGAAGAGTTGATAGACGGATTAACCCAAAAGAGGCTACGGGCATTTTTTTCATCTCTACCGAAGAGCTTAGAGCTCACCTCTACAAAAAAAGAAAAAAACAATGAGTACAAATAATATAACATTGCTAATCACTATTATTGGCACTATATGTATTCCTGTTATGATATGGTTTTCCTCCAAATTTGAAAAAAATTAAAGGAAAAACACATAGCTTGGAAATCACTATAAAAAGAACTTGAAAAAGAATTAGAAATACAAAAAAACAGTTATTAAAAAAATCTAAAAAGCAATATAGATGTTTTTACCAACTTAATCTCTAATAACCTAAATTCAAACAACAATGAAAAACAGAAGCCGACTACAAAGCTCTAATGGCTCTCAGGGAAAAAAATAAACAATAAAACCGCTACTTTTTGAAGAGCAAAAAAGCAATACGTACGTATGCTTGCCGATGAAAAGCAAACTTACACAAGAACAATACAAATGTTCGCCCAAAAAGACAAATTACAAAACGATGTACTCGATGCCGCTCTAATTATTGGAGGAGGGCTATTGCTGGTATGGCTCGCTTCTAAATACTTTGAAAAATAAATATCCCCGCTAATTTCCTAATTCCTAATTTCCTAATCCTCAACCATTTATAAAAAAACTTTTGCTCACAAGCAAAAGTTTTTGCTTTCGCTTTGCAACTTTCAAAAATTGTCGTACATTTGCAGCGTTCAAATCAGTGCTGGACTTGTATCCAGCAAACACATATCAATAATATATATCCGTGAAGGTGTCGTATGCCCGTAATGGCATACATCTATGCGTACAACACTGATTTGAACAGCACCCACTCACGGATATTTTTTATTTTATATACAATGAAAACCGATAACGCAACAACCACAGCCCCAACCAACCAGTACTGCTACCCCGCAGAGGCAGTTAATCAGTACTTCCTAAGCCCTGCCTGCGTAGAAGATTTTGCCCGTACAATGCGGCTCTACAGCCAAATCGTAGCCGAGTACTTTTTAGAAGAAGGCAACATCCCCTACGGCATTGCACGCGGGGTAAATTACCTCAATGCCTTCATCGAAGTACTAAATCCCTATTTTACTAACCCTGAAAACAAGTAAGCCCTATGAAAGCACCAATAAGAACACTCACGATACAATATTACTTACCGAAAAAAATCGCACTGTAAAACACTACTTTCTTTTTCGGTTGGTGTATCTACAAGCGCACCCTTAAAGAAAGTAATCACGAGCCCGCTAATAGCGGGCTTTTTTATCTGATTTCCTACCCTATCTTTCCCGATACTACCCTATCCTGCCCGATCGTCCCCCTTGCCGCACCATAAGCACTATATTTGCCGAAATTTAATTATATGACAGCTGCCGATATCAATAGTGCTTTACATCGCCAAGTGCGCACAGGTACCATTTACGATGCCTTTATGCCCCCGTCCGACTGCTCTTCAAAAAAAGCTCGGCAACGGCGATACCGCTTTTGCCCCTAAAACATATGGCAAAAACAGCACTCAAGTATCAGCACCAAACACGCACACTCACTACCAAGTTCTTTAGTGGCATTTCTCTACTTTCTTTGTGCAATGAGTTGCACCAATTCCCTATTTTGGCATTTCCAATATGCCATAGACGGCGATAAACAGCTGCTGCGCTCCCCAGCCTGCAGCTGGGTATCCCGTTTTGAAGGTATCGATTGCAAAAGCTACACCATATTTGCCAGCACCGTCCTACTCAATGCGGGCGTGCGCCATTATATGCGCCGTATAGTGCAAGCTTCCAATCCCAACGCCTTCACACACGTATATATAGTGGTGCCCAAAAAACCAAACTACAGGCAGTTTAAGCAGCGGATATTACGTAATAGACGGCACAATCAACACAATGCAAGAACTACCATTTTTGCGCAAAGACGATTTGCAAGTAGGCGCAAGCCCCACCCCCAGTGCCAGCCCCATAAGCACACTGGGCGCACCACAACAGCCTACTCTTACCGATGTAATGAACCAAAAGCTATACAGCCTCTACCCAAATAGCCGAGCTCACTCACGAACAAATAGTAGCCAAGCGCACTCAAGTAACCAATCTTATAGGTACTGTTTTATCCTCATCAGCCGAAGTTATAGGTGTATTCTTTCCCCAGCACTTATCGTTGGGGCAGCAATTGAGGCAGTAACAGCACTTGTATCCCTTGCCTTTCTCATTTTTTCCAATCCGTGTGGTGCAGCCTTTTATAAAGCTCCTTATATCAATCAGCATTTAAAAGATGAGTTTTACCCACAGTTTAGTCAGCGTATGAGCTACCCTACAGAAACACCTCGAACAAGGCAGCTACCCTGCGGCTATCCCAGTGCTCAATCTCGTATTGCGTGAAGTTGATTTAGCGTATGCCCAATACTACGCCGAGATAAACCGCACCCACGACAATGAGTGCTCCAAGAATGCCCTTTTGGCATACCAATTCTTTTTGAACACATAAAAATACCGTCAATCAGCTATACAAAAACATTACTTTGTTTTTAAAAATGCAAGGCTACCGTGTTAGTGAAAAAAAGAAGAAAAAGGCAGCTCTACCAGCCGTATATGGTATATGATAGTACCTATTACTGAAGCTAAAATTACAGCAACTTACAGAGTACTAACCCTCGATACCGATACCCCTAAAGGTATTTATCCACTCAATTATCACGCCCCTTTTACAGTATGGTTAGAGCAGCAAGTCGCCCCATATAGCCAGCCTCTATGGTACTGAAAAAGCCGCTGCCTATCGTAGTGAAATGCAACCCTTTGGTACACAAATAGCCGCAATACGCAAAGATTTTTAGTATTAGTGTTTTTATGCAACTATTGCGCGAAGAGCGGTTACAAAAACAAGAACACGCTATTTATAAAAAAAGTATGATATAGAATACCAGCGTGAGTTACAAGCCCGAAGCCAATAAGCAAAAAGAAAAACTTTTCCCGTGCCATAGCCGCACAAGCTGCCGAGCTTTAAACGTATCGCCAGCGTAAACCGTGCCGATAGCCTTACCCACTTAAAAAAATGTAAGCAAAAATAGCACAAGACAATGCCGATAAAAAGAAAAAATTAGCACAAGAAGAACACTGCTGCTATTAGGGCACTTTTGCCGTAGCAGCCCTATATATGATAAAATAATGAAATTACCTTTTGATAAACCTCGTACCCCACATGCAGCACCTGCCTACTTAGGCGGTTGGTTTGACGGCACTATTATAGGTGATGCGTTTTGGAAATTGTGGCGATGAGCGTTCGGATAGAGATAGAAAATCAATCCGCTTATTATGATAGTGTTAAATCTATAGAAAACCTAAAATCTACCATAACAGCTAAAGAAAATGGAGAAAATATGCAAATGGTAGATGCTATGGAAAAAAATATAGAAAGCCTTTCGCCGCAAAATAAGCACCATAAGTAACGAAGTATCCGACCTTGAAGCACAGCGTAAAGCGTGGGAAGAAAAATCCTGCAGTAGCTGAAGGACGTTACGGGCTTACCGCTTTTAACCTAGACTCTTTAGATGCCCTTAGTGGTAATTTCGGTTTAGGGTGTCCGTTTTTACTTGCAATGACTACCGTAATGAAGCTCGTGAATGGGCAGAGAAAAGAGCACAAGTAGAAAACCAACGTGGAGATCTAAATCGTAGGCTAAAAACAAATTGAAGACCGTATCTCCCCCATCAATGTAGCAAAAACCAATCAGGATCTCAAAGAGCTACGCCAAGACTACAATGTTCTTCAAGAGAAAGTTATTCAACTAAAAAAAGATATCAACCTAATGAGGCGAAACCCGTATAATGGTAAAAGCCTCTGAAGCCAAAGCAGCAGCCGATAAAAGCCGAGCAATTAAAACGTGAAGAAATACAACGTAGCTTGCAAAAAGAAAAAGAGCAGAAGAAAATAAAAATAACACGCTACTCATCGGAGCAGGGTATCGCTGCTGCTGCTATTTTTCTTTCTAATCTCTAAAAAAATAATACGTATGAAAGAAGCAATGAGCAATTATATAGTACAAAGTACAGCCGATAGCAAAAGGCTTACTGATAATTTCCTAAACCAGCCTCAAAAAGCCCGACCATACCTTTCTATTTGCTGGCAGGTGTAGCTGTAGTAGCAATGATGATAAAAAGTAATGAAATAATTTATATAACAACTGTAATTCAAATTTAACACAATGGAAAGTAAATTACCCATATACCAATTAGCAGCTCCACGTTTAGGGAGGCTTGCACTCGTGCCACTCTGCTATGAGTGTACCTATCAAGAAGTGGAACTTCTCGTTTGATAATATAATGAACCGCTTCAACCAGCTGGTTGGAGCAGCAGGTAGTGTAAATAACCTTATCAACGCTTTTTCGTAACGGACAAGATGTGCCAGGTAATACAGGAATGAGCGAAGAAGAAAAATTCTACCTACAAATGGCACAAACTAATGCTTCCAACGGAGGAGGAAATGCAGGAAATGAAGCAATGATGCAATTTCTTGCACAAATGCAACAACAAAATTCAGCTATGATAGAAGCCCTTTCTAAGCGTAGCAACAGCGAAAATCCTACCCCCGAGAAAGACAATACTCCTCTATACATAGGGCTTGGTGTAGGTGGAGTTGTAATACTTATGATGATGATAATGATGATGAAAAAAATAATAATTCATAATTAAAAATTAAATACTATGTCTTTAGAACAATCATTATATGACACCCTAAACCCACTTCACGATGCCCAGCTAAAAGAAATAATAAATTCCGCTGAAGGATATTTGAAGTATGGGAAAGGAGAAGATATTACAAGAATATCTAATACACCCATAAATGGAACGGAGCGTATTACTACATTTGTAAAACTGCTTCATAAAAAGCTATGTTGCACGTAAAATACTACAATGCCGCAAAGAAAAAGAAAAACTATACTTTTTATGACCCTGTACCCGTGCACCCCCTTAAAAGGATGGGATAAATCGTTTGAAGATCTATATAACGGAGTGCTAATACACTATGGCGGGAACATAAAGCAGCGTGTTGTTAATGAATTAAAGAATAAAGATGTATCAGAAGCTAAAGAATATATAGCTTCCCTAAAAAAGTAGATGGCTTACTTCCTTAGCTTATGTAGAAGCTCTTGAGTTCAGAAAATCCTTAGACAAAATAAGCGATAATTCTTATCTACCAGAGTGGAATGGAACTATGAGGGTCAATTATTCAACCGCACTTCAACTATTGTATAAAAACACAATAGAGATAAACACCGCTATAGAGCTTACTTTAGCACGCATAAAAGGCGTTGAGGCAAATAGCAATACCTCTCCAACTGTTCCTACACCAGCTGCACCCAAACCAGTTACACCAGCAGCAACGCCTCCCCGTTACACAAGTACCACAAGTCTCAAAAAAACAACGATGAGAAAAAAAGGCGATAACAGCACCCTATACATCATTGCAGGAGGGGCAGTTCTTTTGGGTATAATCTATTTTGTGCGCAAAAAAGCCATAGTTTTCTGCCCAATACTACCCTATCCTTCCCGATAGTGCCCTGATCGTCCCCCTCCTCATTTGCCCTATATGTATCTTTTGCCACAGAATTACAACAATCTATAAACCTTTTAAAAATCTTAATAACAATGAAGATAGACCAAAAATCAATAACCGATAGCGGCGTATTTGCCGCAAGTGCCCCTCGCAGGAGGTATGGCAGGGCGTGTAGTAGCCGACAAGCTCAAAGAGACCATAAAAAGACTGCCATTCGTCTCACGGCTTGTTAGGACTTGTTGGCGTAGCCGTTGCTGCCCTTGCTACTCCTAAAGATATGGCTGGTAAAAGCAATGCAAAGGCGCAGGCGTAAGCAGCAGCCGCACAGATTTACCGATGCGCTAAAAGCTATACTTACCGATGACGGTAAGAAACCTTTTAAAGACGACAGCATAATGAAGCCAGCATTAGGAGCTCCCGAAAGCGAAACCGTGTACGTTACCGTGCCACAACACGAGTACTACCCTTATGAAGATGTACACAGCAGCACCAGCAACACCAGTACCCAAGCTGTAGGCTTCCTATCTGCTGCCGACTATTTCGCTGAAAGCTAATCTTCAGCACTCACTAATTTGTATAACTAATAAAAATCATAGAACAATGAACGAATTTTTATAACAACGAAGAGCAATATACCCGTGTAGCCACCTTTTTGGCGCGCCAAGCCGCTAAATTCGGACTTACCCCCGAAGCTATGGGGCGTATGAAACCTACAGGCAGCGAGTGTACATTCGCTCTCAATTCAATGCAGGGGGCAACGTGCCTTTGCTCAATGGGGAATAGTACCCAAGAAGTAGGGTAACCAACTTTGACGGCAACCGTTTAGACAACGGACGCTTTTTCGTGGCTCAAGCCGTTACTATCAAGTATGGCGAAGCCGCAGCTGGCAAAAAAGTATGGGAAGTAAATTACAACAAAGCACTTCCACCCGAGCTATTAGCTTCACACTTTGTGGCACGCCAAAACGGCGAGGTAATCATCAAGTTGCCAATCGTAAGTATTGACAATGCTAAAGCAGTCTGACGAATTTTTATCGCAAGTTAGGTTACTTGGCTATATTCGAGCCTACGCAAACCATCGATGTAACCATCGAAACACCTCAAGGTAGTGTTATCACACCAGCAGTGAGTGGCGAAAAATCATTCGTTGAAGTATTGATACAAGGTTTTTGAAACCTATGTAAAAACGATAGTGTTTTTTTCAATGTTAGTATTTTTGGCTATATGCTACCAGTTCGCTGGTAGCATTATATGATATAAATCAATAATAATTTAGCAATGACAAGTAGTATAATCACCAATAGGGTAAAAGTACATATCCCAGCAGGGCAAAGGGCTCAAACCGAATATGTAACGCTCGAGAAGGGGTAAATGCGTGAGAGGGTACATTATATCCCTTTTAGCGATGAACGCCCCGCTTTTCCTGTTGAAATGAGTGTGCATGACCCACAGAGTAATACCATTATAGAGCCTGCCGACTACCGCGATTTTCAGCACAAAGGAGGCGGTTATATTCAGGGTATGAAACAAGTAGGCTTTGAGACTAACAACAACAAGTTTCAAGTATCCTTGCTTGCTGATAATGCCCTTACACAAGATTTTTACAGGTGAATTACTATTCACCATACAGCGCAATGTAACTTGTAACCAAGAATAACAATGAAAGGACTATAAACGGCATTCGTATTACGGGCGACATCGTCTTTTGATTTTTCAACGACACCCAACAGCGTGGTGTGATTAGTTTTAGTCTGAAAAATACAGGGCAAACTACTTTGATAATTGATGATGATGTAAGGGAAGAAATCGCTCCTGGTCAATTTTTCTTTATTGAAAGCAATGTTGCGTTAGTGAATACCGCTTTTCGGATAGCCTTTAAAAATGAAGCTGGTAAAACTAACGAAGCCATTATCAGGTATATAGTGCCTTTAGAATAATACTTAAAAATATGGAATTGGTAGAAAGAATAGAGAATTTTCTAAATGAAAGCACAGAGCACGCTATAGCAGTGAGCAAAGGGGACGCTCGCCTTAGCAAGAGTACAGGGCGTAAGTTTCTGTTTAGCTTGAGCGATATCAATAGCCTATATGGTTCAGTAAATAGCTTTATTAATCAGCTACCCGTTAGTGGCTTTTACTGGCGAGGTTACTATAGACCTGCATAAAGTTGCGCCCCGATCGTAAGTCTTACAAAATAGATACGCTAATGATAAACTTTAAACCTAAAGATTTAAGTGCTGCTGAGGGGCTGCCGCAAACCTCACAAATTGTGCCCGCCCCTGCTGCCGCACTGCCTACCAGTATGGCGGCTCCCGTGTCGTATCCTGCTGGCTTAGGATATACACCTGTGCTGCATACCGATTGGATACAAAGCAAGGTTATTGAAGAGCGTTATCGTGATTTGCAGCGTGATAATGACGATTTGCGCGAGCAAAACAAAGATTTGCGTAGCCAAGTACGCACCCTGAATGAAGAAAAAAAGCAAGCCTACGGCTACAACTCGACACGGCTGATAAAAAGCACGAATTGCAGCTAAAAGAGGAGCTTCTAAACAAAAAGGCTTCATGAAAGCCCCGCATTTGAAAAATTACGGACGCTATGGGTGCTATATTGCCTATCGTTGCCGAGCGTTATATGGGAGGCTCTGCTGCTGCTGCTGCAACGCCAGCCCTGCCGCTGCCGATTTGTCGCCCGTAAAACGAGAATTTCTCAATATTATTAGCCAGCCCAGTGTTACCGATGAACAAATTAACGCATTATATACCCTATCTAAATGCCTTACAAAAATGAAACAGCAATACCTCAATAAATTAGCTCAATTAGATGAGAAAGTATTAGAACGCTTATCCTCACTTGTCGATAACAAAACTGCTATCAGTTATTTCAGTAGTGATATACTTTGGATAGGGGTAAAAATTTCTTAAAATAAAATGAAACAACAACAATTAGGCTCGGTAGGTGAAGTCATCGCTCAATCTGCCGTCAAAAACAATCAAAAGGCTATCACTACATCAATAAACATAGGTTTTTTATATTAGTAGGGGGTAGCCATTATTGGATTTAGGAATGGGCGCATTTTACAAGCTCTATTGGGAAAATCGTTTCCGAAAGCTAAAAACACGATCCCAACAAAAACCAAGTAACGTATCGCCTTCCGCTGCCAAAGCCAAAGCACAAGCCCTATACACCGCAATGAAAGGTATGGGTACTAACCTACAAGTAGTAAAAAAACAATCTTACAGGCGTGAATTACAATGGCTGGGTAGATGTTTATAATGCTTTTGGCAAACGCTCTGGCAGCCTGAACTTCTCGCTGGGTAATAGCGGCGATGAAGATTTGATTGAGTTCCTGCAAGGAGATTTATCCGAAAATGAATTGAAAGACTTGCGCCGCCTTATGGGTGCTGACGCACAAAAACGCTTTTTAATTGATAAAAAAATGAAAGTAACTAAAAACAGCATACATTATAGCGGGCGTATCGCTCGTGGGGCTCGGTGCTTTTAGCTTACTTCTTATTTAAGCCCGAAAAAGGTAGCTATATACAAGAAGAAGCCGAAAAACACCCGATAACAGCCCTTCGTTCAGGCAGGAACTAAAAACAGTACCGCAATAGCAAGGAGGTCAAAGAATTGTGCCGCTCGTTGTTGCTGGTGATGAATAAAACGGGTATGATAAACAAAGAACAGGTAAAAGAGCTTATAAACCAAGTGCCGTCCGACTATCATATGAAAGAATTTAAGGAATACTTCGCTTGCCACCTTTATCAAGGCAGTATGTTTTTCCAAAAATAGACGTCTCGATTTAGCTGGCTGGCTCGAAGAAAGCCTTTCTTCCGATGACTTTAATGCTATCCTGAAAAAGTACCCTACCCTCAATTATCGTATAATTTGTAAATAACACGCTATGAATACAATCACACAAAATCCCCAAACAGGCGCAACCGTTCAGGTTGGTATGATAGACGTGTATAACCCGCAATGTCCAATGAACACGCAAAAATACAAATATTAGACGCTAAAACGCAACAGCCCTTAGCTGGTGCGCATATTGATAATAGAAGCATTACCCCTATAGCGGGTACTACTTCCGACAATAACGGCTATTTTTTTGATGAAAAACCCTAACCGTTAAAGATATTAGCAATCAAATTGAAGTAAGCTATATAGGCTACACCACACAACGCCTTACCGTTAAGGTTCTGCAAGGGGTAAGCACCATGAGGGCTACAAACCCAACACTACCCAGTTGGAAGAGTAACCGTAACTGGCAGCCTCAATGAAAAAGTAAAAACCAGCAGTAAGTGGTTATGGGAGGCTTATTAATACTAACAGGGGCTTAATCTATGCTTTTAGCCGCAAAGAAAAACCAAAAAAAGTAAATGTTTAACCTAAAAAAATACGCAAAATGGTAGGAAAAATTTGTACAAATAATCAATAACAACAATAACAATAGCAGCGGCGGCAATAGCTCTAATGCTACATTAGGGTATCCGAAACCCTATTGCTCTTAGTACTATCAACAACGAACTAAAAGCCTCGTCCTGATGATTTAGAAAATGACCCACGCGGGCGCATTGTAGTAAGCGATGACCCTAGCCCCTTCGTCATAAAAATTGCTGACGATGACGCTGAATATAAAGTCTTAATCAATAAAGGACAAGCTACATTAAATACACAAGGAAAGCCTACGATAGGAAAAGCCGTGCTTCCTTATTCTGGCGATAAGTTCTTTCTTCTGCATATTATTGTTTTTTTGATAAAGTCGTTAATATATTCCAAGAAGAATATTCTAATTCTGTTGTTTCATTATCTCAATAATCAATAAATAAAAACTCAATCAATGGATAAAATAACTGTTACTATCTGTATCCTTTTCGCTCTTTTATATTTTTAGTGTTTTTGTTAATCTTAGCCGATTTGTGGAGTGGTGTGCGTAAGGCTCGTGCCAACGGCGTTATGCGCACCTCCTACGGCTACTGAACGAACCATTAGCAAAATCGCTCAATATTACAACGTGCTTATTGCACTTACTATTATAGACGGTATGCAAATGAGTGCTGTATGGTACGCCGAGCAATATTACAACTATACCCTGTTTTTTTCTTTCCAATTTTTCACTTTTTGTAATTACGATAATAATAAGTGTTACCGAAGTTAAATCTATCTACGAAAAAAGCCGAAGATAAAGTACGGCTTGATAAAGCAGGAGTGGCTCTCGGAAAGATTATAACCCACTGAGACGATTTACAAAAAGCCTTAGACAGACTGGGGAGTATATATGCAAGCCACCGAAGATAAAACTGAAGAAAAACCCGTGAAAAAGAAAAAAACATAAATCTCGCAAAGCTGTAGCTGCCCTTATCTTATTGCTACCCTTGTTTTTGTAAGCTGCAAAACGCCAAAAACAAACTACCCAAGAGCAGCACACCATAACCATAGTGCAGCACGACACCCCTTGTCATAGAGCGCACCCTCCCACTCACCGACACCCTCTATATCAACGTGCCCGAAATTCGCACCATACAGCCCCAATGCGACAGCATTTGCAACCACGAAATAAAAACAACTACTACAACGCCTAAACACCACTAAAAAAAGCAGGAAACAACCAATACGGCGTCTATTACGATGCCTACCGCAATCAGCTTGTGTTATACCAGCACTTAGCCCAGCAGCTCAACACCTATCGCAATCGTATAGCCCAGCTAAAAGAACAAAAATCACAAGTAAAAGTTATCCAAAAACCCTATTACCCACGTTGGCTACTCATCACTGCCATAGCAGGCATTGCAGCCACAATCATAGTCCTATTTTTTTAAACGATAAAGATGACAAACCCTATGAAACCAAAATTTCTAATCATTGGCGGCATTACAGTGGTAGCTCTTGCTCTAATGAGTTTTACCAAAGCCAAAGTAAATCAGGCAAAAGAACTGTTTTCAAAGATACTCATTCGTACAAGTATCCCACATATACACACCCTTACGTTTAATTATTTACTTGTATATTTAGACCTTACCTTAGAAAATCCCACTGCACAAGATTTTACAGCCTCCAGCGGTGGGGCTATTCAGGCTAAAGTATTGCGGGTATTTATTGGTAACAAACTATTAGCACGCTTCGCTGCAAAAGCCTTTCAAAGATAGAGATAGCAGCAGGAGGTTTTGTTTGAAATCAAAGATATAGAAATCAAGCTCCCAACAATGAACCTTCTCACCACGCTCAACGACACCGCAGGAGGCGTTCAAGGGCTCACCAATTTGTTTAATAAAGACAATCGCCAGCAGCAGCTGCAAGCCCTAAAAACCAACAGCGAGCAAATATTAAAACAACTACGCTATGAAGTAGATGTAGAACTCTTAGGCTCATTATTCACAATCAGTAAAAAAAGTATTCTAATGAAAGATTTTTCGTAACACCCAATACGCACCAGGCATACGCCGCAACAATCCCGGCAACATTCGTAGCACCCCCACCCAGTGGCAAGGCAAAGACACCGCCCACACAAGCCCCTTCGAGCAGTTTATCACTATCGAACACGGCTTGCGAGCCCTAATGATCAACGCCCACACCCTTGCCACCCGTGACGGTTATAACACCATTGCCAAGCTTATCACCAAGTGGGCACCCCACACGAAAACAACACACAAGCCTATATCAACCACGTGTATGAGGCATTACAAACATCACCCAACGAGCCCATAGCCTTTACAATGAGTTTCTATATAGCCCTTGCCAAAAGCCATAGCACAAATGGAGTGCGGCAAAGACTGTTGTTAATTCCTGAAAGCAGCTACCAAGAAGCCTACGAAATGCTACCAATCAGCAAAAAGCAGACGCCATAAAAAGTAATCATCAGTAGCGGCGTTTTTAATTTTTATTAGTTAGTTCCTGTTTATTATATCGTTATTATGTGCAAAAAAAGAAATTAGAGAGCTTGTCTCTTTTGCTTTATCAGACAAAGCTAATCTACATAAAAATATCATTAGGTAAGATAACCGAAGAAAAAAGCAAAACTTATTAAAGAAGAAATTGAAAAAGATGTTGAAAATGCTGAAGTGTTCCTTGATACTTCTGCCATTCGTCATATACTAAACAATCACGGGTCTATAAAACGTGAAGAAAAACGAGGACAAGTAGCTGTTATATAGACGACTTTGAACTATTGCCTGAAATACTAAAAACAAAAGAAATAACTTATAAAGGAAAAATAGCCTTAATATGGATGTTTTTGAATTACGTTATCAGTACAACGATTGGTATATTGTATTAGAAGAAGTAAGAGTAAATAAGCGAGGTAATAACATCTTTATCAGCACTATGTATAAAATAAAAAGGCAAAAAAACAATAATTGCTTTTTGCCTTTTTATCTCAAAAGTGAGCAGAAATAGATGATGCTTCAAAAGCCCCCTGAATTTCCCAACGTCCGAAACGCTCTCACTTGTTTTTCGGTGCAAAGATACAAAAACTATTAGAAATAGCAAATATTAATTCAAAATTTTAGGTAAAATGCAAATCACACCACATTTCCACATCAAAGAGTTTAATTGTAAAGACGGCACACGTCCCCAATCAGTATATGCCCAACGTAAAAACCCTTGCACAACAGTTAGAAGTACTAAGGGCAGCATTAGGCAATAAACCAATTATCATTACCAGCGGATACCGTACCCCAGCACACAACAAAAAAAGTAGGGAGGCGCAGACAATTCACAACACCTCACTGCCAGTGCTGCCGACATCGTAGTCAAAGGCGTACCCCCGAGCAAATCGCAGCCACCCTACAACAGCTTATTACAGCAGGCAAAATAAAAGAAGGAGGCGTAGGTTTATATGACAAATTCGTACATTACGACATTCGTGGTACAGCCGCACGCTGGGACAACCGAGTAAATACCCTACCAGCCAATACCCTCAATAGCGAAGGCAACGAAGATTTACAAAGCGAGCAACTCACCCCCGTAGATAATGGCAAAAGCCAATATTTTTCCCTACCTAATAGCCGCAGGGGTAATCGTACTACTTGCAGGAGGTTATTATCTATATAAACACAAAGGTAAAAATGACTACCAACAAGCCCGCACCCCAAGCCAAAGACGCACATTATTGGCAAAATCTCTATAGCATTATCCGCTATTAACGTACTGATAATGCTCTATCAGATAAATCGAAAAATAATCATTAGCAGATGAAAGGAATAATAACAGGCTATAAGAATGCCATTTTGCGCTCAGACCTCCAAGTAGAAGCCGAAGCAGCACGCCGTTTAGCCATATGCCGCCGCTGCCCGCTGCACAAAGTAACATTAGGCGTAGAACGCTGCGGGCAATGCGGCTGCCCCTCTCAGGACTTACACGCCAAAACAGCAAAACCTGCCCCCAGTGGCAATAATACAAAGCGAGACCTTGAGCTAAGGAAAGTCGGCGAGCTAGCGCAGCCGAGTATCAGTTTTACGAATAAACAGACACCACACAATGAAAGAATTTTTAGCATTACATAACCGCACCGTAACACGCACCGTAACACGCACCGAAATAGAAGCCGTGATACAAGCAGCCAAAGAGCAGCAAAAATACAGCCGTGATATACCGATTATCACGCATACTCAACGCACACCCCAGCACCAACTCGTTTGTCATCAACATACGCCAATACCCCCGAAACACAAGGACTTTCAGGCGCACAACACACCGGCGATTATAAAGCCCTCGATGAAAACGGACGCCTACGCAAAGGCTATAAGTTTGTAAAAGGGCAAAATCATTCCAGCCCAACTGTCCCAGCCCTCTCAAGATGACGAAATAACCTTTCTCGCCGCTGCAGGTATCGACTACCACCCGAAGCTCCCGATGATGAACCACAAGGGCTTGCAAGCCCGTACCCGCTGCCGACATCTACAAAAATGGTAACCGACAAAGTTATCAGTATGTTCAAAAACGCCAAAAATTTCCGACTATAAACGAGCTTGGAAAGACGATCAGTTTTTATACCCCTCAATTACGACAGCAAAAAGCCCTACAGAGGCGTAAACCGACTATTATTAGAAGAAAATATCGGTATAATAGGCAGCTTTGCTAACCCTACTTCCTAACATTCAAACAAATCAAAAACACGGAGGTAAGCTCAAAAAAAGGCTCAAAAGGTTACGAAGTAATCTATTACTCATTTATCTACAGCGTACCCGCTGCACCCAACCGCAAAGCCCTTAAAACCACTGAAGTAGCCGATGTAATAGCCCATCTACAAAAACACAACTTACCCGAAAGCGTAGTAAAACGAGTACCCTTATTGCGCTATTATCAGTGTTCAACGGAAAAAGATGTAGAAGGTATCCAATTCAACTTACAAGAAGTAAAAAAATAGGGCGCGCTGTACCCGACAACACCCCTGAAAACCAAGCAGCCCAAAGTATCGTGAAAACTACCCCAATGCCCCCGAAATAAAAACACGGAGCAACCGCGCCTATTATAGCCCCCAGCGGACTATGTGACAAATGCCTAATGCAAGCAATTTTTGACAGTGCCAACGACTATTATCGTACCCTATTCCACGAATTAATACACTCCACAGGACACCCCAAAGCCGACTAAATGAGAGCTAAACACCAATCATAAAAAGTGAAGCCTATGCCAAAAGAAGAACTCACCGCTGAAATGGGAGCCGTATTCCTTAGTGCGTGGGCAGGGTATTTTATGGTACAACAATAAAAACCACGCTGCCTACCTAAAAAGTTGGAACAACGCCATAAAAAGAAGCCGAAAATGATAGCAAATTTATAATGCGAGCCGCAGCAGCAGCACAAAAAGCCACAGACCATATCCTAAATTTAGACGCCAACGGTCAGCCCGCTTTCCTATCTCAATACGAAAAACCAAAAAGAAAGCTGAAAAAAACCAAGTGCAAAAAAATAACAATTATCCCACCATACCCCCATTTATATAGAAAGCGATGAAGAAAAACGATGATTATATGCAGCTTGAAATAGAGCTTAACGAACTTATGGGAGATGATTTTTGATACGTGGGCTAAAAATCATAGATAATAAACGCAAAGAGCGTTTTAAAAGAACGTAGCAAAAGAAATAAAAAGACAATATCTATCCTATCAAAAGCGAAGAAATAGGGATATAGCCTTAGATTATAACGAAAAAGAAAAAAAGGTTATAAATACATTGTACGAGAAGAAAGGTGATAAAAATACGAATTTAAACTAGACATATATCGTTTTGGGCGTTTTTAACGAATACGAAAGCTATTCAGGCATATTTAAAAACCCCTGAAGAATGCAGTAATTTCATCATCAAAACCATTGATGAGAAAAACGGCTTTTATTATCACAATTGGTACGGACTATCAGAGCTACAAAACAAAATCAATGAACTAAAAGGCTACCAATACAGCACCCAGTTTCATTACCCAGAGGAAGAGGAAGAGCCCAAGAGCCCCATCCTCCCACAGCTCCCAAGCCTACCAAAAATCCCTGAAAAAAAGCAGTAACAGCCCTTAATTTTTCAGATGTTAAAAGCAAACAGACAAATGATTGAGAGCTATCGCAACAGCTCTACAAGAAAAAAATAAACCTGCTAAAAAAACAGATATGATAGGTACACAATTTCACCTATCTATGTTTGAAAAAAATATGGCTATAGATAATATCGCAGCACTTTACGGAAAAGGACGAAAAGAAGAAGCCCAAAAAGACTATGCTTTTGTAAAAAGAACGCATAGAGAGGCATTTAATCACCATTTGAGAGCTGCCAAAGAGTATAACACTATTGAGCAATGTACAGAACGATTTATAGAGTTACTGCCCGACCTATTAGCCAAAAGGCGGACAGTGGCTTGAAGCTAAAAGCACTCAACAAAAAAACAGCCACCGCAAAAAGGAAAAATTCACTAAAACCTATAAACAAACCTCCGATGAGATTGCCAGCATAGCCGTAGGGGCGAATGGCAATTCGTCCTCAAAACACCCAAAAAGCCCCTCGTGCCAGCCAATACACGGGCGTTAAAAACCATACCCCTAAGCGACCTATACACCGATGAAAAACGATTTCAAAACCGCAAAAAAACTAAACGAAGAAATCGTTGATAACATCGTCAAAAAAACTTCAAACCAACCGACCTCGACCCCTAGTAGTATGGTACGACAAAAGCAAGACAAAACCTTCGTTTTGGCAGGGACATCACCGCTTTGAGGCACTCAAACGCCTCAAACATAAAAACCGTACCCGTAAAGTACGCTAATGAAGATTATCCCACCGAAGCCGATGCCATACGCTACGCCAAAGAGATAAGCAACGCCAACCGAACCCTCGAAGAGCCCTACGAGCGTGCCGCTATCTATCGCAAGTACCGAGAAGAAGGCTATTCTGAAAAGATATCAACGAAAAAAAGCAGCCCTTGAAGGCAAAAACCGCTCTTATATACTCAATTTATCGTGGCTCAATCCCAAAGGCGCAACGATGAGCACCCTTGTACAATTCAGCCAAACACAAAGCAAAGCCGACAAAAACGAAGCCGAGCGCATAGCCGATTGGATAGGACAAGCACGCCGCAACGCCCCCGAACTCACTGACGCACACGAAAAAGAAATGTTCGACTTCCCTTACCAATAAGGAAGCCAGCAAGCGCACTACCAATAAAGCCAAATTCCTTGAATACGTACGCGCTTGCTACAACCCCTTTGAGCCCACCGAGCCGCTAAATTTGGCACGTATCAAATACCAATCAGAGGGAGAAAAACAATACGATGAAGAAGTAGAAGAGACTAAAAAAACAATATCAATAAACTACAAGGCAATATAACCGACATCAAAGACAGATTTATAAACCCTAATAACCCACAGTATATAAATCCCACAGCCCCCGATTATTTAGCAATAAAAGCAAATCGCCGACAACAAAATTGCCGAGTACAACACCCAAATACAATACTATCAGAAAAAAACTACTTGAAGTATATCAAAATAAAAAGAACTACATAAAGCCCACAGGGCAAATGGCATTATTCGGTACCCTACCTGAGTTCAACACACTCAAAGAGCTAAGAGACTATGCCTACAATTGGGCAAAAGAAAACCCTAACAGGCAAAAAGCTATCAGCACCCCGAAATAGGTAAAACAGTACACTTTTACCAATACAGGTACATATCATTGTTTACGAAGAAATCTGAATAAAACTAAAATATTACTCATTTTTCAAGCAATGGAAATGCTCAAAAAAATCACATCTTATAGAGTTTAAACCAGACTATAAAGGTAGAAAAGAAATTGCAGGAGCATACAAAATGCGAACCTCTACAACATTAGAAGGTGAAGAATTTGAAGTAACACTTACCTTGCGACAAGGAGAAAACGGTATCGTTTATTACAATCACGAAGGTACAAAAATAAGCAAGACCTCTCATACTACCGAAAGCGAAAAATCCCAGTCAGCTTTTGTAAAAAGAAGTCTTGCTACAAACAACAAAAGCAAAAATCGTGCCTAATTCTTTAAATCTACCCTGATACACCAAATTTGGCAGCCAAAATGGTAGCCTTACAAGCACGCAATTGGGAAAGTTTTTAAAATCGCCAACCCACAAATGCAACGCTTTTTAGGCGATGTAGAGCTAAAAGAAAGTGAAAGTACCGTAATAACCATAGGGAGGAGGCGCAGGCAGCGGAAAAACACGCTTTGCCTTTCAGTTTATCAACGCCCTGGCACAAAACTACAAAGTAGGACACGCCAGCCTTGAAGAGCACCCCGATAGCAAACTATATTACGACAAAGTAAAGCAGTATTTAGACCCTACCGCCCTGGCAAATGTAGAAGCCCCGAAATCAAAAACCTACAACAGCTTGACGAACTTATACAGCGCAACGAAGTAATTGTAATGAGACAGCTTTGCCAAGCTACGAGAGTTAGACTCACGCTTTATGTTAGACCGAGATTTGCGCAAAAAGTACAACAGCAAATTATTTTTGCTTATATACCAGCTTACCGGAGACGGCAAAAATGCGTGGAGGCAGCGAGGTCAGAATTTGACGGCGATATAATACTCCTTACCCACGTATCACCCCGATTACAGAGAGAATTACATCTACCCCAAGAAAAAAACCGCTACAACGCCCTGCCAGCCACCCAGCTACGTTATAGCACCTATTATCAGCAAATGCTCCCTACCGAAGACACCCTTAGCGGTATCAAGGAAGCAAGTAACAATACCTATGAAATCATTTTATTAGAGATATGAGTACAAATAAAAAAAGACACGCAGCCCAATCCCGCTTGGTTGCCACAATACACCCAATTCAAAAAAACAAGCCCGTACAAAGCCATAAAGTTCCTGATGAAAGAGCAAAAAGGCGACTAGCTTACAAGCCCTATACCGCAAAAGATATAGGCTATATAGATATAGTATGGGGCGAAAATGATAAAAATAACAAAGGCTTTGGTTTAAAGCATATTATTGAGAAGCACGGCAAAGAAATTGAGCAATTAGGCTTTTAAAGTAGAAGTGTTTATCCCTATCATCGTACAATTTGGCGAGCTCAAAATATCCAACAAAAAGCCGTATAAAATAGAATTAGTAGGCGAAATGTTTAAAATTGTAATATCCACAAAGGCATATAGCAACGAAACTAATAAAATGAAGAATAAAACCTTTGTTTTAACAGCCTTTGATTTACGTCCATTGGCAAAGAAGAATAAAAATAAAAGGAAACCAATAGAACGTATATCGGTATCAGTTTTACAAGTAAGCCACTGCCTTACTCAACCTGCAAAAGGCAAAACCTTTGCTTTTTGCAGTGCAAAGATACAACATTTTTAATTAATGCAAGTAATTTACGAGAAAATATGAGTACAACAGTAGTAACCAATGTAGTTTCTTATCAGGTAGGTGTAGATATATTAGGCTTCCCAGTGTATCACGAACACCTATTTGCCGAAGAGCACATCACCGAATATAGCACCGAAAAACAAGGTAAAAACATAAGCAAAAACAAAAATACGCATAAAGTAATACCTTATATTTTTAGCTATATAGTAAAACAATTTTAGTAACTTAATAATTATTCAATTTATGGCAACCAAGAAAAAGCAGTGCTTCACGCACTACCCGCAAAGTAACCGTACCGGTAACCATTACTGTACGACTTGCTCAAAAACCAAAATCGGTAAAGAAAAGTCGCCGCAGTAATGCAAGCTCCAACCCCGTAAGGTTGGAGCTTTTTATAAGGTTGCAAACTTTTTTTCATCTGAAAGTTGCAACCTTTTTCGTTGGTTGCAAACATTCTTCCTTTCTGAAAGAAATACAATGTACTAAAAAAATCAGAATGTTAAAAAAATAAAAGGTTGTAAGGTTGTAAAGGTTGTACGTTTTTCAACAACTCGGAGGGTCTAATCTGTATTAAAAAAAGCAAATGAAGCGTTTTTAACCATATCATCGGCAAAACTTATTACGGGCGGTATAGCTCTCGGTTATCTTCAAATCGTGGTGTCTTGCTTGGTCTCTTACCTTTATAGCAGGGAATACCTGTATTTAGCAGGTCAGTAATACCTGTATCTTTCAATGAATAAAATTGAAACTTACTATCCAACTTATTAGCATTACGAAATTTAGCCCACTCATCGGATATAGGGAGGAATAGGCTTACTCCCAGCTTTATAGTTATTTTTGGCTAAAGAGGTAATCGCTATTGTTAGCTTTACTTAGGTGAAGTGCAAGGTCGGGCAAAAAGCGTCTGGAATAGTTACACTTTCGGTTTTTCGGTTCTTAGAATTTTTCACCGTCAATAAGAATATATCCTAGCGTAGATGTACATCACTTACCTTTAGTTTAGTAATCTCGGTACGCCTAATAAAGCAGTAGTAAGTCAGCATACATAATACGTAATAGTGGAAAGTGGTTTCCCGAAGCAATTTAACTTTTTCTTTAGCTGTAGGAGTGAGTACTTCTCGTTTTTGTGTTTTAGCTTTAGCTCTTATACTTTCTGCAGGATTTGTATTTATAAAGTTTTTAGTCTTACACCAAATAAAAGAAAGTATTTAGAAAACGTAAATAATTGTTGTATGTACGTGGAGTATTGTTTTTCTCAATATAGATATAGTCTAAAAATTCTGTATAGTATATGTATCTAATTCTATAAGGAACTTAATTGGTAGTTTTTATCAGTAATATATTTTTGAAGCCAGCCAAGAAAAGACTTGTAAGAGCGTACCGTATCAGGGCGTTTAACTCCGTCAGCAATTTCTTTTTCCTGCATTTTTATAAACAAGTCAGCGCAATAGTCCAACGATTTGTATTTTACATTTGTATCTTCATAGAAAGGCGACCACCCACTATCTAACTTTTTGGTTTATAGTAGCAATCATCTTCTTAGCATACTTTTCTCTTTCTCTTGTAGATGATATTGGAGGAACACGCTTGCGAAAACGTTTGAACTCATTTTTTTGCAGGCACTTTAGCATAAAATACCACAGCGCCACTCGTTATTTTTCCTTTTTTTGTAATTCAGCGGGTTTGTAATCAACGTATATGATACGTTTAGAAGTAGATTTTTCGTTATTAGGCATATTTAGGGAATACTCTTTTTCATTATAAGAGTATGCCCTAAATTTGCCCCCACACTTTTCAGTAAATTAGGCGTAGATTGTTAATTTACAATCAGTTACATTGTACTCGGAGCGGGACTTGAACCCGCACAGGCATTGCTGCCCACTGGATTTTAAGTCCAGCGTGTCTACCGATTCCACCATCCGAGCCTATAGACATAAAAAGAGCGAAAAACGGGGTTCGAACCCGCGACCTCAACCTTAGCAAGGTTGCGCTCTACCAACTGAGCTATTTTCGCTTTTTTTGTATCTTCAATAAAATTGCATCTGATTTATCCCTCATTTGCGGTTGCAAAGGTACTACTTTTTTATTTCCTGCAAATTTTTTTACGAACTTTTTTTCATATTTTTCATCAAAAATCGTAACTTACATTCTTTCAGGAACTTGTATTCCCTAACATTTTAAATGCTTCTGCTATTATTTCGCTTATTTTTTTCTGCATAAAGCTACCCTAAAATCTAACTTTACAGGGTCTTGTTCTCCCAAAATGGATACATTTTGATAGAATGAATTGAAATCTTTTACTAAATCATATACATAATTAGCTACTAAAGCAGGACTATAATTATCGGAGGCATCTTGTACTACTGCAGGAAACTGACCTATACCCTCAGTAATGTCTTTTTCTTTTTCGTGTAATTCGGTAGGCAAATTTGTTACTTGGGGGTTTGCCTGTGGCTACTTCATTGTACTTGCGCAAAATAGACCTGATACGAGCATAGGTATATTGCACAAAAAGGTCCTGTATTTTCCTTGAAAATCGATAGATTCTTTAGGGTCAAATAAAATGCGTTTTTTTAGGATCTACCTTTAGTATATAGTATTTCAAAGCTCCTAAGCCGATTGTACGATACAATTCTTCTTTTTGCTCTTCAGTATAGCCATCGAGCTTGCCAAGCTCTTTTGCGAAATCTCTTTGGCAGTTTGTTGCATTTCACTTATCAAATCATCGGCATCTACTACAGTACCTTCACGGCTTTTTCATCTTGCCGCTAGGTAGGTCTACCATTCCGTAGCTGAGGTGATATAGCTTGCTTGCCCAATCATAACCTAATTTTTTCAGGATAAGGAACAATACTTTGAAGTGATAATCCTGTTCATTACCAACTGTATAAACCATTCCTTTTACATCAGGATGAGTCTTTTACACGCTGGGTAGCTGTACCCATATCTTGGGTGATGTACACTGATGTACCATCTGAACGAAGTACTAATTTTTCATCGAGCCCATCAGCAGTGAGGTCGCACCATACTGAACCATCTTCTTTTTTGAAGAACACGCCTTTTAGCTAACCCTTGCTCTACGATGTCTTTTTCCTAATAAATAGGTATTGCTTTCGTAGTAATTAGAGTCAAAAATCTACGCCTAAGTTCTTATATGTAACCCCAAAACCATCATATACCCAGCTATTCATCTTTTTCCAAAAGTGCTAATACTTCGGCATCACCAGCTTCCCATTTGCGTAGCAATTCTTGAGCCTCAAGGAATATAGGGGCTTGCTTTTCAGCCTCTTCTTTTGGTTTTTCCTTCGGCTATCAATTGCTCTATTTCGGTTTTTATAAGCTTTTATCAAAAGCCACATAGTAGTTTCCTACTAATTTATCGCCTTTAGCCCTGTACTTTCGGGTGTTTCCCTGCCGTTGCCAAAACGCTGCCAAGCAATCATCGATTTGCAAATGTGTATCCCTCGGTCGTTGATAATTTGGGTTTTGTACACCTTGTGCCCAGCAGCTTTGAGTATTTCGGCTACTGAATAGCCCAAAAGATTATTGCGTATGTGCCCCAAGTGTAATGGTTTATTGGTATTGGGCGATGAATATTCCACCAAAAGTGCCTCTTTGCTATTGGGAGCAGCCAAACCATACTGAGGATTATCTTTTATATCATTCAAAAATTGATATAATAACTATCGGCTATTACAAGGTTTAAAAATCCTTTTTATTACATTGAAATCGTACACTAAATTTGGTGCGCTCTGTTTTTATATGCGCTCCTATTGCCTCCCCTATTTGCTGTGGATTGCCTTTTTACTTGTCGTAACATTGGGAAAAATAACAATGGTCATATCACCTACAAAAATCTTTTTTTGTGCTGAATTTCAACATTTTTCTAAAGTTACTCGTATAGTGTTTCTACAGCTTTTTACTGCATATTCTTTTAATGTATCTTGTAATTTCATCTTTTCAATTTTTAGCTAAGAAAGTGCAAAGATAATAAATTAATCTGTTATTTTTGGCAGTATTATTGCTTGCTGTGCGAATTTTCCCTTAATTTTTTTCGGCATATTCAGCTATTACTTGTTTATCAAAATAAGGTTCTTCATCTATGTGTAGTAGCACAGGCAGTTGAGTTTTGTGTAGTATAAATGACTCGGTTGAGGGATTGGGCGTACCACTGAATACTATACTGTGTATATTTAAACCTCTGTTTTTCAGTGCTTCGTAGGTAAGCAATGTATGGTTGATACTGCCTAAATAGTGTCGTGATACTAATACAATTTTATCGGTAGGCAAAAGGAGGTCAATCATTGTATCGTCTTCGTTTAGCGGCACAAAAAGTCCGCCAGCAGCTTCTATTACCAAATGGTTATCGGTTTTTGGGCGCGACGATATTGGCGAGGTCTATCATGAATACCATCTATGGCAGCCGATAGGTGCGGACTTGCAGGGAGTATTGAGCGCGTAGCTATTAGGGTGGAAAACAGTGCTGATTAGAAATCAGTTTTCGCACTTTGTCGGTGTCAGAATTGTGTAAATCACCTGATTGCACAGGCTTCCAATAATCGGCATTAAAGGCTTCGGTAAAGATAGCCGAAACAATAGTTTTTCCTACTTCGGTAGAAATACCTACTACAAAATAAGTGTCTTTCATAGTTAATGTTAGTTTTAGGGCTGCAAAGATACAAAAATAATGATTAATTCGCCGACTTTCTTTCGGTGCTTTATCCTTCGCTCAACCTTCGCTCAACCTTCGGTGAGAGTATACAATGGGATTTGTGGTCATTAAACATTATTTTGTATCTTTGCAACAAAAATTAAATAGGCGTATATGAAACAAATATTTACAGCTATTTTTATTAAATTGCTTTTTAGGGTTTTCAAATGATTTTTTACAATAAAAGGAAAAAAACTGTTCAACACGGAAACCCTGTACACAATGTAGAAGTAGTTTTATACAGCTCAAATTCCGTTGCCTTAAAGAGCACTCTTACAGATGTGAATGGCGTTTTTCAGTATATATGCTCAAGAAGGTGATTATACTATTGAATTTAGGCAATTGGGTATTGTGTTTCTGAGGAAGCTTATAAAAAGTAGATAAAGACATTAACTTGAGTGAAATAGAAATAAACACCACTCAGCAGCTCAAAGAAGTAGTAGTTTCAGGCAAAAAGCAAGTGTTAGAGCAAAAACTGACCGACTGGTGTTTAACGTCGAGAACTCAGTGATGGCAAGCTCTGGCACTATGCTCGACGCCCCTAAAAGCCACCCCTCATTGGTAGTGGATAACGACAAGATAAGCGTCATCGGCAAAAAGCACTATGCGGGTGATGATCAATGACCGCCTTGTGCAAATGAGCGGTTCAGAACTACAAACTTACCTCAGCAGTCTTTTCCGCCACCGACATCAAAAAGTATAGAGGTAATTACCACTCCACCCGCTAAATATGATGCTGAGGGCAAGGGCGGACTTGTCAATATAGTACTAAAAAGAAGTTATCAGATTCGTGGAACGACCAACTCTGGGTGCGCTACTCGCAAGCTACCTACGCCTTACTGAGTGTAGGGAATACCTTTAATTTTAAACAGGGTAAATGGAACTTAAGTACTTCGTTTTAATGGAACTGTAGGAGATATAGGAGCTGTAATTACTTCTGAGCAGTTTTATCCTACAGAAAACTGGAGAGAACGCAAAAGAGCTAAATTAAAAAAACGATAATATTTCAGGGCGTTTTTGGGGTGAGACTATGAGCTAACAGAAAGCAAGCATAGGAGGCATTTATTCAGGCTACTACCTTAAAAAAATAAAGAAGAGGATTGAGGGGTGACTGCTATTAGCCACAATAGCTATCCTTTAGGAACTATGGATAATAAAGGGGTAGAGGATAAAAACAATTCAAATCACGCTATGAACTTACATTATATTCAAGAATTGGATACTTTAGGAAGAAAACTCATTGTAGAAGCGGATTATTTTACCTATAACACCAACTCAGATAAGGATTTTAGTTCTTTTAGAATAGGTAATCGCATTAATTCATACCATACGCTGAACCTCAGTGAGCGCAATATTAATAATTACAGTGCAAAAGTAGATATGGAGCATCCATTTCCAGTGGATTAAACTGTCATACGGAGCAAAATACGCATACACAAAAACATTCAATAGCTTGAAATACTATGATTTACTCACTACACCGCCTACTTATTTGGCTATGTCAAGTAATGCTTTTGATTATAAAGAGTCGATACAAGCACTATATATCAATGCTGAAAAGGCTCTTTCTGAGCGTTGGCAATTGCAGGCAGGATTACGCTTAGAGCGCACTATTACTGAGGGTACGCAGCAAGCTACAGGACAACACAATAAACGAGATTATACTCAGCTATTCCCTACCCTATATTTTTAATTACGCAGCCAATGAGGATAATGAATTTAATTTTGGCTATAATAGAAGGTTAGAAAGACCTGCCTTTTGGGAACTTAATCCCTTTCGTATGTACATCAACGCTATGCCTCAGAAGAAGGAAACCCTGATTTGCTCCTGAAATTAGCAATAAGCTTGAGGTGAAGCATATTTATAAAAGAAGTTCATAAGTGAATTTTTCTTTTTCCTTAGATGAAGATGGTTCTGGACAATATGGGCGTGCCGATATTCTTACACAAGAACAACGTACACTCAGAGGCAATTATTATAAAAATTACACCTATGGTTGGAAAGAAACCCTCTTATGGCAAATAACACCTTGGTGGAATACTACTAATATGATAACTTTGTACACTTACGATGGAAGGTATTCCAATGGTTTTTGACGCTTATACGGTAGGTACAGAATTTGTAAACGGTTGGAATTTTTCAGTTTTACACTCAACATAGTTTTACGCTCAATAAAGCAAAAAAACCTTGCGAGCAGAATTAACGACAGTGTGCAATAGTCCGCAAAAATAATCTTATCTATAAAACAAATACCTACACTTTTGTAAATGCAGGCTTGAAAGCATCATTGCTTAATAATAAACTGAAACTTACACTTACCATTAGAGACATCTTTGATGATGCAAACCCCTTATAAGATAGGATATTCAGGAGGAAATGAAGCAAATATACCACGTTAATTTTGATAGCAGGCAATTCCAATTAGGGGTTGAGTTATAATTTTGGCAATAATAAGGTGCGTGTACGTCAAAAGGAGTTTAGTAACCAAGAGGAACAAGACAGGAGTTAGGTTGTATCTGTTACGTCCTAAAAAAAGATTTACAGTTATTTTATCAGTTTGATTAACATTTTTACTACTAATAAAGTTCAATTTTGTAAGCAAATTATTATCTTTGCAGCAAATTAGAAAAATAATTTAAACAAATGAACTACGTAGAATACGATTTCACTATTACTCCGACAAGTGAAACTGCTGCTGAAATATTGGTGGCTGAACTTGCCGAAGTGGGCTTTGAAAGTTTTGTAGATACTGAAAGGGGCTATTGGCTTTACGTGCAAGAACCTCTTTGGCATAAGGATATTCTAAATGATATATACTTACTGCAAAACTCTGATTATCACATTACTTATAGCTATAAAACTATACAGCAGGTAAATTGGAACGAGGAATGGGAAAAGAATTTTAGTCCAATTACGGTGGGCGACCTTTGTAGCGGTACGGGCTACCTTTCACGAGGCTGCCAATACTCCTTACGAAATTATTATAGACCCTAAAATGAGCTTCGGCACAGGACACCACGAAACTACATATATGATGCTGCAATTTTTTTGCTAAAAGAAGACCTTAGCCATAAAAAAAGTGCTGGATATGGGATGCGGAACGAGTGTGCTGGCTATTATGGCTGAAAAACGAGGGGCTACTGATGTTACAGCTATTGATATAGACGAGATGGTGTGTGGAAAATTCTGCCGAAAATATATCTCGCAATGCGTGTAAGCATATACAAGTGCTTTTTGGGCGATGCAAGTGCGCTCGCACAATTCAATCATTTTGATTTTATTATTGCAAATATCAACCGCAATATTCTTCTTTTCGGATATACCTTTGTATACCAATGTTTTTGGCTGATGAGGGCATTTTGATTGCTCAGTGGTTTTTACGAAAGTGATATGCCTGCTATTGTAGAAAAAGCTAAGGAGTGTGGTTTATCGTTTGTTGAGAATATAGAACGCAACAACTGGGTGGCTGTAAAGCTGAAAAACAAAAATAAATGGGTACTTTTGCTGATAAAATTAGTGATTTTTAACACTCACCTAAATTACGAAGATACGCTTCCCTGAAGGATTTGCGGTGCTAAATCCTTATGTGGATAACCCTGAAGCTGTACGGGTAATGAAGCTTTTTTTACCGAAAGTTTTTATAATGACAACCACAAGCGTTATTTTTATTATTGGTATCAACCCCAGCAGGCACGGAGCGGGGTTACAGGGAGTACCTTTTACTGATACAAAACATTTGGCATCGGATTGTGGTATTGTGATGCAAAATGCTCATACACACGAGGTTTCTTCGGTTTTTATGTATGATATGATACAGCAATACGGAGGGACTGCTTCTTTTTACCATAATTTTTTTATATCAATTCGCCCTTTCCGCTGGCTATTATACGACAAACAGCACCTAACAAGTGGGTAAACGCTAATTATTACGATGATATGGCTCTTTTTGAGAGTATAAAAGGCTATATGTGTGCTATTTTACAGAAAAAAATATAGCAATGGGTGTATTTACCGAAAAGGTTTTTGTGTTGGGAAAGAAGAATGCTACTTTCCTTGAAAAGCTAAATAAAGAAGTAGGTTTGTTTGATGAGATGGTGGTTTTGAGCACCCGCGTTATATACAACAATATAAATCAAAAGAAAAACAACTGTATATAGATAAATTCTTAAAAAGTTTTTGCGATATATTGTAATTTGATGATTATTTAGTATCTTTGCCATTGAATTGAAAACACTTTTTGAAAAACACTAATATACAATGAAAAAAATATACTGATACGGGCAAGAAAGATACCCGTAGTGGTTTTTGGGGTTGGGCTTGCAGAACTGGGGCGTAAAAACCCCTAATGTGGTGGCATTGTGTGCTGACCCTGATTGGCTCACTGAAAATGGAAAAATTTATTGAGGAGAATCCTACTCGTTTTTTTCCAAGTGGGTATTGCTGAAGCTAATATGATGGGTATTGCTGCTGGGCTTACTATCGGTGGAAAAAAATACCTTTTACAGGTACTTTTGCTGCTTCTCTACAGGACGTGTGTATGACCAAATACGACAATCAATTGCTTATTCAAATAAAAATGTAAAAGTTTGTGCCTCACACGCAGGACTTACTTTGGGCGAAGACGGGGCTACTCATCAAATATTAGAAGATATTGGGCTGATGAAAATGTTGCCTAATATGGTGGTTATCAACCCTTGCGACTATAACCAAACCAAAGCTGCTACTATAGCTATCGCTGATTATAAGGGACCTGTATACTTACGATTTGGACGCCCTGCTGTTGCTAACTTTACTCCCTGAAGACCAATCATTTGAGATAGGAAAAAGGTATTTTACTGAATGAAGGTAGTGATGTAACTATCGTAGCTACAGGACATTTGGTGTGGGAAGCCCCTATTGGCTTGCGAAGAATTGGAGCAAAAAGGGCATTTCGGCAGAGGTAATCAATATTCATACTATCAAGCCTTTTAGATGAGGAAATCATCTTGAAATCGGTGCGAAAAACTAAGGCTATTGTTACTTGTGAAGAGCATAATTACTACGGTGGTTTGGGCGAAAGTGTCGCTCGTGTGCTCACTCAGCACTATCCTGTACGTCAAGAGTTTGTAGCTGTGAATGATACTTTTGGAGAAAGTGGTACTCCAGCACAATTGATGCAAAAATACGGCTTGGACAAAAATGGTATTTTTAAAAGCTGTAGAAAGAGTGATTAATAACAAATAATAAATGGCTTATGCTTTTTTTATATTGAAAATCATTACTATATAATACAAAAACTTTGCCAAAAGCATCTTGTCTTTTGGCAAAGTTTTTATTTTAATAACATTTTGAATGCAAATTATTTAATCTGAGGCTTTTTGTTCTTTATTGAAATAGAGTAGATAATAATACATTTGCTTTTCTTCGTCCCAACCTTTTTCTATAAACTTATCTGCAGATTGAGGGTTGATAAAGTCCATACGTATTTGTATATGTGTATCTAAATCAATCACATTCTTTATCTTCTTGCGTACATCTGTAACGGCTTTGTTGGCGATTGGGAAAGTAGATACATCCTCTATTTGGTATTTAGGTCCTTTTCTTCCTTATAATGCTTAAATTCGGGGATGAGTTCGGGGTTCTCAAATACTTCATTTACAAATGCTGTTTCTTCAAAATCGTCATTCTTAGCAAAAGTAATTAATAGCTCTATTCATAAAAAGCACCTCTTCCTTCTTGTCCTCAGCTGGTAAGATTACATCTTTTGCAAAAATCCTGACTGAACTTTAGGTACTTTTTAGTATAAAAATTCTCGTCTATAAGGGGCATCTACATTCAGGAAGTTTTCAAGCCAATATTTGGTGTCGTAGCGATTGCTATCTATTGACAATATCTTGTAACCGTCTTCTTTATTGACATTGAAAATAATACAACCTTTATCCAATCGTTGTAGGTTTTACCCCTCCTGAATAAGTATCTCTAACTGACTATCTTGCTCTTCAAACTGCAAAAAGCTATTCTTTACTTCCGATTTAAAAATTCCTACAGCTTTTACCTTTTTCATTATCTAAATAAGTGTCGTGCAAGAGTGCTACATACACTTCTCATTCTTGATATGTGGGTGATTAGATTGGTTGTACAAATGTTTGGCTATTTTTTGTGATTGTTCGTGAATAGTATTTTCATCATCAAAAATAGCTGTAACCAACTGATAAAGCTCATTAAACTCTACATCGGCTTCGTGCACAAAGTGAAAATAATTTTGTTCTTTTTCACGAAAAAGGCTTGAAAAAGTACTCTTTCAACAAACCCTATGATTTTCATCATTCAAAGCATAAGGCTGTGCAGAGAGGAACAAAGGCTCGCCCTTGCTCTGGTTACCCACCCCTATGCACTGATAAGGTTTTCTATATTTGTAGTATATAAATTCAGCATATTATTTTTAGGCATTAATAGTATTCTTCAGAAAAGCCTTCATAGTAGTCTTTCATCTACATCAAAATCATTGAACCTCGTCTTCAAACTCATTAAAATCATCAGCTACAAAGTTCTTTTCAGGGAGCTTCAGCAGGTATACTCCCACTGTATTGAGCACCATTGGGTAGGAAGCTCCAGCTCGCTCATCATCAATCTCTACTAAATTCACAAAGAACGTCCACATTTGCATAAAGTCGTAAATGTAAAGGAGCTTAGGGTTGTCTTCACTTTACTACCTCATCAATAGTAGTTTCCTCCATTAGGCGTGTTTCGCCACTTTCTGAAACATCAAAGAGGGTGATTTCTGCCTTGATTCCAATCATCGTCAGTAAGGTAAAAAGAAGCCATTTCCTCACCTGTAAAGCCGAATGATTGGTTGATAACGTTATGAAAATCTTCTAATGTAGCGTCTTCCTGAATGATAATATCTCTAAATACATCTTCTTTTACATCAAGAATAACTCTGAATTTGTATACCATAATATGATTGATTGTTATTAGTTTTCGTCTTCTTCTTGTAAACCAAGTTCTTTGGTAGATATTTCACGCATTTCTACTTTTACGTATTTTTGCCTGAAATAGTCATTGGGAACTCTTGTACAAATTTCCAATAGCGGGGCACTTTGTAATGTGCAATACGCCCTTTGCAGAAGTTATGCAATTCTTCTTCGGTAAGGGTAACGCCTTCTTTAGGTTTTATCCACGCCATTACCTCTTCACCAAACTTCTTGCTTGGTACACCTATTACTTGGGCATCCATAACGCCCTCATAAGTATATAAAAAGTCTTCTATTTCTTTTAGGAGAGATATTTTCACCTCCACGAATAATAAGGTCTTAATACGTCCTGAAATATGCACATAGCCGTCATCGTCCATCATAGCGAGGTCGCCAGAGTGCATCCAGCGTTGCTCATCTATTACCCTGAGCGGTAGCCTGTGGGCTATTCAATACTTTAGCATTACCGAGTAGCCACGCGTACAAAGCTCGCCGTTCTCGCCCTCGCTTTACAATGGCTTTGGTTTCGGGGTTAATAATCTTGATTTCTAAATGGTCGTGAATAGTGCCTACAGAGTGGATTTGTTTTTCAAAAAGGAGCTCCTATCTTTGTTTGTGTAGATACGGGTGAGGTTTCGGTCATTCCGCAGCATATAGTAATTTCGTGCATATTCATCTGCTCTTTCACCCGCTTCATAATCTCAGGTGGGCAAAGTGCTCCCTGCCATCACCCCTGTGCGCAAGCTCGACAAATCATAAGGATGCCTATCGAGCACATAAAGTTCTGAAATAAACATCGTAGGAACGCCGTAAAGGGAAGTACAACGCTCTTTTTCAACCGCTTCCAAAGTACGCGTAGCATCAAAGCTATCATTGGGGATTACCATTGTAGCTCCGTGAGAGGTGCAACACAAATTGCCTATCACCATACCAAAACAATAGATAAAAAGGCACGGGAATACAAACGCGGTCTTTTTCGGTATAATTCATACGAATACCGATAAAGTAAGCATTGTTCAGTATATTATGGTGCGATAAGGTTACCCCTTTAGGGTTACCCCGTAGTACCTGAAGTATATTGGATATTTACGGGGTCATCAAATTGTACTTTGTCTTCGTAATCTTTTGAGTTTTTCATCGGATATTTTTGCCTTTCTCTAAAAAGCGTTGCCATTCTTCTCCCCAAAAACTTCTTTGCGCAAGCTTTCTGTAAATCTCGCGGGCATCGTCTATCATTTTTCCCTATAATCACTGCTTTTTAAACTTTTCAGCAGCAAACATATAGCCTATTCCTGACTGGTTGATAACGTAAATAAGCTCACTGGTGCGATAGGCAGGGTTGATATTTACCATTATCACGCCTATTTTGGCAGTAGCAAAACTGCAGCAGTGTCCATTCACTACAATTAGGAGACCAAATACCTACGCGATCTCCACTTTTACGCCTAAAGCTATTAATCCTTTGGCAACAGCGGTTACTTGTTCGTAAAATTCGGCATAGGTAGCTCTATAGTTTTGATGAGAAACTATAAGCGCTTCCTTATTGGGATATTTGGCTACCGTTTTGCGCAAGTTTTCATCTATAGTTTCGCCCAACAAGGGTATATTAGAAGCACCATTGGTATAAGCTAATTTTTCATTATCAAAAAGGTTTTTTTATTTAAGTAAATCAGGACGTTTAGCAAGGGTGTGTTTATATGCCATTTCTTCACGCCATTGTTCAATCTTTGGGAGTGTTGCCACTAAGAAGTACTTCGGGAACTTCCCAGCCTTTATAATTGGCAGGACGAGTGTAAATGGGGGTGCTAGAGATTATCCTGAAAGGAATCGGTAAGTGCTGAGGGTTTCATCGGAAAGGACACCTGGTATAAGGCGTACAATAGCATCGCAAAGAACGGCTGCCCCTAATTCGCCTCCTGAAAGCACATAATCGCCTATAGAGATTTCTTTAGTGATAAAATGGTCGCGCACGCGCTGGTCTACCCCTTTAAAAGTGCCCACACAAGATAATTAGATTCTCCTTTAATGACAAGGTATTTGCCATTTTTTGGGTGTAGTGTTTCACCATCAGGAGTAAGATATATAACTTCATCGTAATTGCGTTGTGCTTTAAGAGCACTGATGCATTTATCAATGGGCTCAATCATCATTACCATTCCTGCTCCACCGCCAAACTGGTAGTCATCTACTTGTTTATAGGCATTATTGGCATAGTCGTGTAGGGTTATGAAAATGCACCCTCTGCTAATCCTTTATCAATAGCACGCTTCATTATAGAAAAAGGAGAAAGGGCTCTCCATTAGTTCGGGTGCTACTGAAATAATATCAATGCGCATTATTAACGGTGTTTATTAATCTCGTCTTGCAATTGTCGGCGTACTTTTTGTCTCGCGTTCAATAGCAGCTTTTCTGTAATTTTCGTATTCTTGTTGTAATTCACCCTAATTCATTGATAGAATTTTTGGTAATTACGTTGCTATTGGTGTATTTATAGATATAAAAAGGCTAATAATCCTGCTAATATAAGCACAATAACCCACATAATGGTACTATAAACCCCTTTAGAGAGCAATACACCGAAAGAAATTAACGCTATCCTTTTGGTCTTTTGTTTGATCGAGGGTAGTTTGTAGCTCGGTGATTTTATCATTTAGTTCTTTTATGTTCTGAAGGTGGGTAGCTACAGCTTGTTTTTTGGGTACTGAGCTGTCCTCTAATGGCATTGATAGTATCAGCCATACTGCGTTGGAAAGCAGCTAATTTAGCTCTATCTAGCATCTTAAAGTTTTTGCCAAGCTCTGATTTATCTACCAGTTGCTGAAATACACCTTCTAAGGGTAGTAGGTTTTTACCTCTTCGGGGCTGCTCATTACAGCCGTAGTAGTATTTTGGGAGCGAGGATTTTTGCTGATAGTATTCTTGTTGTGCTGATTGTGCTGATTGTGAGTGCCTTGTGGCTGTAGAATCTTGTGCTATTGCGGTGTGCAAAGCCAAGACGCTCAGTGATATTACAATTATTTTTTTCATTTTACGAGTTGTTTTTATGAATCAATAGAAGGAAGGGTCTGCATTAGTTGTATAAAGTCATCAACAATGGTGAGCCCTTTATCTTGATTGTACCATTTTTGTAAATCCTCTTTAAATTCAGGGAGTTAGTGAGCCGTGAGCTGCTTTAAAATCATCTACCATTTTTTTGGCTGTGGAGGGTCGTGAGCCCCAATAAGCCAATACGTTATCCTGTAAATCTAAAAAGATAACAATAGGGATAGCTTTTCCTCCGTTGGTAAGAAAGAGGTTCATCAGTTCCTCATTTTCGTCTCTAAATACTATTTTCATAGTAAGCTTTGGGGTTAAGCTCTGTTATCTTATGCACTACAGGCAAAATCTGTGCAGCATCGGCACACCAGCTTTCTGTAATAACAAGCAGACAAAAGGCTATGAGGGTAGTTTTTGAAAAATGCCGCTTTATCTTCAGGAATAACAATCGTTTTGTCCAATCGCTTGTAACGTTTCTGATTTAGTGCAGTATAATGTATGCGATCCTCAGTTTGTTCTGTACCACTACTCTTCCCCTCTGCTTCATATTTATCAATAAGATGACGATAGGTTTCATACGAAACAGATTTCAATAAGCTATCTCTAATTATCATTGTTTTTGGTTTTATAGTTTTTAAAGTTATGACTTCTTTTACGATGCTATTTGCAATGCCGATTTATTGAGTTTATCCTCGGCATATTCTTTAGTAACAGTAAGGTTTTTTTACGCCAGTATTGGGTAGCTCGAACATTGCATCGGTTAGGATATTCTCACAGAGGAACGCAAAGCCACGAGCACCGAGCTTGTATTCTAAGGCTTTATCAACTATGAAGTCAAGAGCTCCTTCAGTAATCTCGAAGTGGATACCGTCCATTTCAAACAGTTTTTGTACTGTTTGATAATAGCGTTTTTAGGCTCGGTGAGTATCATTCTCAGTGTTTGCTTATCAAGAGGGTTCTATAGGTAGCACTGGCAGACGCCCAATGATTTTCGGGTATTAAGCCAAAAGTCTTTGAGGGTCTTTAGGAATGATATACTGCACTAAGTTTTTACGGTCTATCTGTGTATTTTTTTAGATGAGTTGTAACTTACGGCTTGCATATTCAAGCGTTTAGAGATAACGCGTTCTATACCATCAAAAGCACCACCTGCTATAAAGAGAATATGCTCAGTATTGACTTCTATGTACTTTTGGTCAGGGGTGTTTTCTACCGCCTTTGGGGGAAAGTACATTTACCACAGAGCCTTCTAAGAGCTTTTAGGAGTGCTTTGTTGCACGCCTTCGCCTGAAACATCGCGGGTAATAGAAGGGTTATCACTCTTGCGAGCTATTTTATCAATTTCATCAATAAATACGATACCACGTTCGGCTTTAGCCACACTGTCTAGTCGGCAGCTTTGTAGAAGGCGTGATAGAATGCTTTCTACATCTTCGCCCACATAGCCTGCTTCGGTAAGCTGAGTAGCATCGACAATTGCGATAGGCACGTTGAGCATTTTGGCAATAGTGCGAGCTACTAAGGTTTTGCCTGTACCTGTTTCTGCCTACCATTATCACATTGCTCTTTTGTATTTCAACCTCATCGTCTATATTGGGTTGATTTAGGCGTTTGTAGTGGTTATACACCGCTACAGAGAGTATTTTTAGTAAAATCTTGCCCAATAACGTATTGGTCGAGGAAATGTTTAATTTCCTGTGGTGTTTTTAGGTAAGCTCACCAAGAGTGGCTTTTGCTATCTTTTGTTTTTTTGTTGCTGAGTGCTTCGCCGATGATGATATTGCACTGATCTACACAATAATTGCATATATTACCAGCCATACCTCTTATAAGTAGTTCGGTTTCAGCTTCAGCACGCCCACAGAATGAGCAGTAGTCTTCTTGTTTTTGTAGCCATTATTTTCGTTCTAATACTTCGTCAATCATACCATAGTCTTTAGCCTCGCGTGCTATCATCCAATAGTCGCGTTCGGAGTCTTTATAGACCTTAGTGAAAGGCTGTTTTGTGTGTTTGGCAATGATTTCGTAAAGTTCGTTTTTAATTTTTAACATCTCTTTCAAGTTGATTTCATATCGCTGGCAACTCCTTGTGCACCTCCCGATGGTTGGTGTATCATCACGCGTGAGTGAGGCAGTGCTGAACGCTTTCCTTGCGCGCCTGCACACAATAAAACTGCCGACATAGAAGCTGCCATACCCTGTACAGATAGTAGCTACATCGGGTTTGATGAATTGCATAGTGTCGTAGATACCTAATCCTGCGTATACACTACCGCCGGGTGAATTGATATAAATTTGAATATCCTTACCGCTATCTACGCTTTCAAGGAAGAGTAATTGAGCGGTGATGATGTTAGCTACTGGTCATTTACATCGGTGCCGAGGAAGATGATTCTATCCATCATCAGGCGAGAGAAAACGTCCATTTGGGCTACATTTAGCTGACGTTCTTCCATAATATATGGGGTCATACTTGCGATAATTTTATCGTAGTATAGACTATTGATACCGCGCTCTTTGGTAGCATATTTCTTAAATTCGTCTGTTAAGTTCATTTTTATATTGTTAGGTATGTTAGTAGCAAAGTCCAAAATTGTCAAAAAGTAGTTATCATACTTTATTTTGACAATTTTGGACTGGTTATTTGTAGTCTTTATAGGGTTCTATTCGGAAATGCTAATTTCACGAACTCGTCAAAAGTTACTTTTTGGTATTGATATTGACGTTTTTGTTTATAGAAATCTATCAATTTTTGGAATACTACTTGCTGCTGGATACGTTGCACTTCGTTACGGTCTTTTAGTAACTTAGCTACGATATCGTTCACATAGTCTTCTGTCTTGGGCATTGAAGCCGTATTGTATCAATTGCGCTTTCACGTAATTAGCGGCGAAGTTTTTCAAATCGTCAGGAGTAGGTTGCAATCCGTTATCGTTGAGTATTTTTTTCTTCGATAAGCTGAAGCGTAAGCCTTTTCTGAACGTTCATACTCTTCATTAGCTTCTTGTTCGGTAAGCTCTTTTTCACCTGAAGTGCGCAAACCATTTTTCTCAAAAACTGAGATGGGAGCTCGAATTTAGTATTATCTACTAAATAATCGGTTACGGTGTTCAGAAGTGCTGGTCAGCTTGTTCTGTATATTGGTGTTGTGCTCCTTCTTTAATTTTTTCGCGCAATTGAGCTTCCTCGGTAACGCTACCGTCAGGGAATAGCTTGCTGAACAATTCGGCATCTAAGGCAGCAGGTTCACGCTCATTGATTTCCTCTAAGGTGAAAGTAACTCGATGTCTAAATGATGTGCTTCATCGTGAGATACTTTTAGGTAGTGCATTAGGGCTATGTGCATCAGCAAATAGACCTTTGGTTTGCAATGAATATTGGTCGCCTATTTTTTGCCTATGAACAGCTTGCGGGCATCATCAGAAAGAGCTGATAGAGGGAATGTAGCTTGTGTATCAATACCTTTTTTCTTCGTTGAAGAATGTTCCGCTTACTTCTACTCCGTCTTTATCGGCTACTTCTCTTTGGCTACGAGCTTGCCAAATTGTTTTTTTGTATATTGGCAATTTGGTTGTCGATAACTTTATCATCTAAAGTAATTTCTGTAGTAATCTAAAGGGGTTGCAGGTTTAAGATTTACTTCAATAGTAGGTGCTAAACCTATTTCGAAATCAAAAGAGAAGTCATCGGCATCTAAATTGATGTCTTGTTTTTCTTTGGGTAGTGGATTGGCTAAGATATTGAGTTTTTCGTCTGCCAAATATTTATATAAAGCATCTTGAAGGACTTTATTGATTTCGTCAAACTTGATAGCTTTTACCATATTGGCGTTTAATCATACTTGCGGGTACGTGTCCTTTTCTAAAAACCTGGTACGTTGGCGGTTTTTCTGTAATTGGCAATGGTTTCTCTACTTGAGTGTTGTAATCTGCTTTCTACATTGATTGTGATAACGGCATTCAAAATCATCGATTTGAGTTTTTGATATATTCATTTCTTTTAAATATTTATCTAACTAAACTTTTCAGCTTGCAAAAGGTACAACAAAATATTTAAATATGCAATAGTTTTTAAAAAAATATTTATAATTGTGGTACCCTATCTGGCTACACCAGCTCAGTGTGAGTCGCACAGGCTTTTATCCTTCGCTTATCCTTCGCTCAACCTTCGGTGAGGTACACAATTAGATTAGTTATTCAAAGGAAAGTATTAATTTTTGAATAAAGGTTAGAATTTGGGGAGTTCCCAATGGTATTTGAGGGAGAGTAGGCGTACGGCGATAACTACTACTATAGTGATGAATATCACAAGGTTATGTGGCATAAAGCTATTGATAAGAAAAATAAACGGTTCCGCCGGCAATGCAGGCTGTGGCGTAGATTTCTTTGTGAAAAAGTGCAGGGAGCTTGTTGGCAAGGGATGTCGCGAATTACGCCGCCAAAGCTGCCTGTCATTGTGCCTAAAATAATGGCAATGGTGGGGGAAAGTTCGTATCTGAGGGCTTTTTTTCTATGCCTATAATCGTAAAAACGCCTAAACCTATTGCATCAAATAACAACAGCCATCTGCCCCATTGGTCTGCCATCTTATTTTTAAAAAAAGTAGTGTGATGACTACACTTACTACAATCATCACGATATAAAATGTGGTCGCGCATCCAAAAGACGGGTATGTAGCCTATGAGTACATCGCGGAGTGTTCCTCCGCCTACACCTGTAACAAAAGGCTAAGATGAGCATTCCAAACACGTCCATACGGCGCTCCATTGCTATGAGTACGCCCTGAAACGCCAACATACGGCTGTACCAATAATATCCCAAAGATAAATTTGGTCTATTTGCGAGAAAAATGTTATTATATTCAATTTGTGTAATGTATTAGTTTATTGCCAAATTTGTGTGAGTAGCCAAGTATCGTTGTGAGGGGCGAAAAAGAAGTGTAAATCCTTCTTCTGTATTTTTTTACAACATACGCTATCGGGGTAATAAGTAAAAGTATAGTTTTGCAACTCGTTGATATTCTTTGTAATAAGTTCTTGCTCTTCTTGCAGAATCAGGCTGCCATCGGGGGTAGTGGTGAGCGTGGTGAGCTGGTCGGCTAAATGCTGTTGCCTGAAGAGCATATTGACGGTGAATTGCTTGAAGAAGGTGGGGAAGTTTTTTGTTGTTGGGTTTTGCTGGGCTTGTTGCTGTTGGTAGGTAGTATAGGGAATGAGTTCTTTTGCTGGAGTGTTTATGAATATCTCGTTGCAATTGTTCTTGGCTACCAAATAGGTAGCTATTGGTAACTGGGTGTAGGATAGATTGTAACGCAGCTTGATGCGATAGTAGGTATTTTTGAGGACTACTATAGTGTCTTGGGTGTATTGTATGCGCTCTTTGCCTGATAGGGCTTTGGATTGTTCTATTTTTGGCTTGTACTTCGGGGAGTGCCCAAACGCTTTGCTGGGCGGTGAGTTATATTGCATTCTTTTTAAGAAGACTACTGGCATTTTCGCAGGAAAGAAGCATACTTGTTACGAGGATAAGAATGGCGTATTTTGTCATTTTTGGGTTCAAAAATGGGCTATTGAATTTTTGAGGGCAAAAGTAAAAATATTTTTTTAATTTATGGGCTAAAAGTTGTTTTTATTTTTCTATATTTGCAGCAAATTTTTTTCTTTTATGGATGCTTATTCACCTAAACAACCTCAACAATCGCAAAAACGTTTATTGCTATTGGCTTAGTTGTATTTGCGGCTGTTGCTTTGCTGCTTTTCTTTAGTCGTGAAACAGCTGAGGAGGAGACACTGCCTGCAACTACTTATGATCATAGTCCTATTTTGGCTGCTGAAGAACCTGATGACGAGGTAGAGGGCGGTTGTTAATACGCCAAATGAAGATGGGCAACAACCTCCAGAAGATAGTGTGTGCAACCTGACTTCATACCCTTATTTTTCTAATGGAAAAATGTAGGGCGAGACTGATATACATTGTTTTAAGGAGGAATTAGATAGGTTTATAGCTGATAATCTTTTTATCCTGAAGAGGCTATTGAGCGGAATGAGCAAGGAAGGGTAATGATTACCTTTCAGATAGATGCTGACGGAAATGTGCATATACTGAAGGCAGATAGTAGGTACCAAAGTTTGCTGGAAGAAGGGTACGCATCATTGAGAAGTTACCCCGTCTTCAGCCTGCTTATAAAGACGGTAAATTTGTAGCTTATACCTGTGAGGTATCCTATAAATTTTAAGCTGGAATAATATAATAACTGAAGATATACCCTACAACTCTCTAACTATTATTTTTCTAAAAATCTAAAGATTTTTGGCTATTTTAGATACCAAAAAGTAAGATTAATAGTTGTTATTTTTTAGAAGCACTGAAGAACACATTCTTTTTAGAATAAAAGAAGACATCAATAAACAAAATACCATGCAATTATTTCAAAATAAAAACGGTTTTAGTTAACTTAAAAGAAAAAGCCTTTTAAGTTAGAGCGAGAGATGCAATACCTATTTGAAAAATCTAACACAAATTACAGGATTGAGTTTGTGAAATCGGAGTTTTCAATACAGAGCCATCGTTTGGATACTTTTAGCTTTTGACACAGAAAACAACTCTTTTGTAATCATAGAATACAAACGGGGACATAATTATAGTGTGTTTGACCAAGGAGTTTCCTATTTGAACACCCTACTTAAATATAAAGGCAGATTTTGTGTTAGAGTACAATGAAACCTTATGTAAAAAAATTTGAAGAAAGATGATGTAGATTGGTCGCAGAGTAAAAGTAGTATTTGTAAGTCCAACATTCAATCAGAAACCAAAAAGCAAGCTGTAGATTTTAAAGACCTTAACATAGAACTTTTGGGAAGTAAAACGATATGAGAATGATATTGTAGTGATTGATGGAGTAAAAATCAGCATCTTCACCAAGTATTAAGCAAACTTCACAAAAGAAAAATTCTGAACTTATTGAAATTGCCAAACAAATAAAATCATATAGTGAGGACGAATTTCTAGAAGGAAAATCTGATGAAGTAGTAGAGCTTTTACAACGATTTTTAAGCAAGCTATTTTAAATCTTTCTCCTGAAATAGAAGTTGTTCCTCAAAAACTTTATCTTGCTTTTTAAAATAGGAAAAATAATGTAACAGATATACAAATACAGAATAAAAACTTAAAACTTTTCATCAATGTAAAGAAAAGGAGAGTTAGAAGATCCCAAAAAAACTAATGAGAGATATATCATCTATTGGGCACTGGGGTAATGGTGATTATCAAGTATCTATTGCCGATACTAAAAATTTGGAATATATAATGAGCCTTATAAAGCAAGCTATAAAAATAGTTGTATTTATAAGTTTATTTTTGAATTTGTCCAAAAACTTCATCTTGTAAGGGCTATTTGTTAATCATTACTATAATGTAAATAGATTATCATACAATGGACTTTTGCCAAAGTTTAAGGCTTTGGCAAAGTCCATACCTACATACTTTTAAAGATTTCTAGTTCAAAAGATTAGGATTCTACAAACTCAAAGCGTACCATTCCGTCTGCATCTATTTTGGTAAGGCGTACTTTGTGGAGTGTATTGACTAAGGCAGGATCCCAGGGGCTTTTTACCTTAACGTAATTCTCGGTAAAGCCGTGTATATAGCCCTTGCTTGTTGTCGCTTTCAAAAAGTACGGTTTTTTTCTTTGCCTAACTGGCTTTCGTAAAAGGCATTGCGTTTTTTTCGCCGATAGCCCTCGCAACATTTTGCTACGTTTGGCACGCACGGCATCGGGTACTACCCTGTCCATCAGTACGGCTTCGGTATTATCTCGCTCGGAATAGGTGAATACGTGCAGATAAGATATATCTAACTCATTGAGGAAATGGTAGGTTTCTAAGAAGTGCTCATCGGTTTCACCGGGGAAGCCTACAATGACATCTACACCAATGCAGGCATCGGGCATTACTTCGCGTATTTTTGGCTACTCTGCTAACATATAATTCTGCAAATAGCGGCGTTCTCATCTTCTTGAGTATATCATTGCTGCCGCTTTGTAATGGGATATGAAAATGAGGCACAAAGGCTTTGGATTGTGCTATAAAATCAATGGTCTCATCTTTAATTAGGTTAGGTTCTATAGAAGAGATGCGCAGGCGCTCTATCCCTTCTACTTTATCAAGTGCTTGCACCAACTCTAAAAAGGTGTGCTCGTGCTTTTTATTGCCAAATTCTCCTTTGCCGTAATCGCCTATATTTACGCCTGTAAGTACAATTTCTTTAATGCCTTTTTCTGAAATTTTTTGGCATTGGCAGTATGTTCTCAATAGTATCACTGCGCGAAATACCGCGTGCCATTGGGATAGTGCAATAGGTGCACTTGTAATCGCAGCCGTCTTGCACTTTGAGGAAAGCACGGGTACGGTCGCCTATGGAGTAGCTACCCACATAGAAGTCGGTTTCGGCTATTTCGCAAGAATGGACGATACCTTCGTTGTTTTTGGTAAGGTCGTCTATATATTGAGTTATATTGAATTTTTCTTTAGCACCGAGCACCAAATCTACACCATCTACAGAAGCGAGTTCTTCGGGCTTGAGCTGGGCATAGCAAACCTACGGCAGCCAAAAAGGCTTTTAGGGTTTGTTTTCAGTGCCTTGCGTACTATTTGTTTGAATTGTTTATCAGCATTTTCAGTTACCGAGCAAGTATTGATAACGTATATATCGGCAGGGTCTTCAAAAATCAACACGGTGTAACCATCTTCTTCAAAGCTACGTGCTATAGTAGAAGTTTCAGCGAAGTTGAGTTTGCAGCCTAAGGTGTAGAATGCTACTTTTTTTGTTTATCATTTTTAGTGATTAGTAGTTATAAAAAAATATTGGGTAGATAGGTGTTATTAGTTTTTCAAAAAGTCTCTTTCAACAAAGTATTGTACAATAGCTTTTTTTCATCAGTATGGTTTGTTCACCAGGTTTTAGAGCTGGGAGTTCTTGTACTAATTCATAGTGAGCCAGCCATCGGGGTCGGTAAATTGATATTGATAATAACCAAAGGGTTCTAACAGCTTACAAATGGCGATGTGCATCAGGTCTACTTTTTCGTCTTTTCTCATATTTACGCCCCTAATTGTCCCTAATTCTTGTATGCCTATCAGGTATATGATAGCATCTACATCAAGGGTTTCTCCTTCGGTAAACATATGCGAAAGGCGTTCTACTATTTCATTCCAACGCCTCTTAGCAAGGTGTAATCTTCCATAATTCTTATTTTTAGGGCGCAAAGGTATTAAAAAAATAATGAATTAGAGTAACTATATAAAAAAACACTGCTAAAGAGAAGTGCTTTTAGCAGTGCTTTTTAGTTCTAAAACTATTTATTAATGTCTTCCTTTAAGGTATAAATAGCCTCTTTCGTCTGTTTCTCTACCGCGTTTATCGGCATATTTGAGGATATAGAAGTAAGTGCCTGAAGGTAATAATTGTGCGCCTTCGGTATTGCTTATTCCTCTAAAAGAGCAGGGTGGCTGTTGTCATAATTCTGTTGTTCAAAGACTACCTTACCTTGACTGTTGAATATATAAACTTTATTGCTAGGGTAACACTCTATATTTTTTATATAGAAAAAGTCGTTAGCATCATCATTGTTAGCCGAAACAGCATTAAATATCTCTATTTTTACAAAGGTACTTCGTTCTCGCATTCATTGCGGATACTAAATACAGTTTCTTTTGATGAACAATCATCAGGAGTACGAGCTGCTACGGCATATACCAATTCTGGCTGTGCTCCCTACGATGACCCCTGCATCGGTTACAGATAACAATGGATCGGTAAATACATAGCGGTAAGCAGGGTTATAGTTGGTAATATAAGCTGCTCCTTCACTATCACAAGTGCGTGCCACTATAGCCACTCTTGGCTGATATGAACGCTCTGGTATAATAAAAAAACTGCATCGAAGTAGATTGACATACTCCATTGCTTTGCTGTTACTGTTACGCTAAAAGGTATGAGTAACGCTATTTTCGGGGAAGACAAGAATACCTGTATCTTTGGTTACCCTCCAAAAGGATGAACAGTGTAAGTAAACTCCTTATTGTAATTCTTCACGAAAGCAATTGTACCCATATTACAATTTTCTTTGGCTACACTCAAGACTGGTTTCTCAAATTCTGATGTTGAGGGTTGTAGTCTAAAGTTTTCGGAAGTTGCAGCACAACCATTATGGAAAGCTCGCACTCTATAATATGTATTGGTAGGAGGTGCCATAACTCTACCATCAGGGGTGATTATTCCTGTAGGCAATACTTCATATCTCGTAATCGGGGTTGAAGTTGGTAATACGAGCAAAGCCCACAGCTCCACAGCCTCCTGGTATAAGGAGTATTTCGGGTTGTTCTACTCCATTAGCTTAGGCTGTATAGTAAAAGCCTTCAGAGGTAGCACTACATCCTTTGTAATGAGCTGTTACGTAGGTAAATATATTCTTACTTGCCTTGATATTTCCGTTAGCATCTACACTACCATTAGGGAATACGGTATACTGATAGATAGGATTATAGTTGGCTACATAAGCACTCCCTTCCTCACCACAAATAGCTGCTTGAGGTTATAACTACGGGTTTTTCTGAAATTACTTTGGCAGCTTGTATGCTAAACTCTCTCGAAATTAGTTGACAACCTGCTGCATTAGTAACTGATACCCTATATACACCCTCACCTACTGAAATAACTGCATTATCTAATACTGTGCTTTTATTACCTTCTAAAAGAGTATAAGTAAAGTTACTATCATAGTTTGTAATCTTTGCACTACCAGCCTCGCCACAAGTTGCTGGCGTAGTAACTATCGCAGGTGCTTTTGGCATTGCTTCTTCAGCCTCAATAGTGAAAGCGGTACTTACCTTGCACGAACCATTATTAACACTTAGCACATAATTACCTGCACCTGCTATAATTGTTCCCGTCATAATGTACTCGCCCGCTAGGGGTAAGTACGTATTTATCAGTATAACGACGGTCGTAATTAGCTATACGAGCCTTGCCTATCTCGCCACAAGTAGCCGAAGTAGTTACTACGATAGGAGTCGCAGGAATTTCATTCGCTCTTTGAACAACAAACAGCTCTGACGACTTTTTGCACTAACCATTACTTACCACTACATTGTAACTACCACCTGCTGTAACCGAAATAACTCCCGTCAGCAAGTACCACATTACCTTCTCTTTTTGGCAAAAACAGTATAAGATAATTGAGGATCGTATTACTGATACGAGCACTACCTGCTACACCACAATCAGGGGCTGTAACTATCACTGTTGGTTGTGCTGGGATAGCTCGTTCTGCTTCAATCTCAAAAGCTTACTGTAGCTTCGCAACTACCATTGCTCACCTTGAGTTGGTATTTACCTGCTGTAGCCGAGATAACACCTCCCTGCTGTAATAGTAGCTTCAGGAGTAAAACTATAAGTGTATTCTCCTCTATAGTTACGTATCACTGCACTTCCTTTTGTACCACAAGAAGCATTGTAAACTGTTATCTTTGGCTGGGCAGGAGCTTCTTTTGAGGGTTGATATCAAAAATTGATGAATTAGCACTACAACCATTATTATTCGTAGCTATAACAATATACCTTCCCACTGTTGCCGAGATAACACCACCTTGTAATATTTTCCCCTGCCGGACTTAATTTATATTGCAAAAGCAGGGTCGTAATTACTTATACGTACTAATGAAGGGGCTGCACAAGTAGCAGCTACTTCTTCTTTTATGGTAGGTACTGCAGGAGGCAATAACTGTGCTTTTTATCTCAAAAGGATCACTTTGCGCAGTACAGCTACCATTGCTCACTATAAGCACATAGTTATTAGCAGTTGCTGAAATCACTCCGTTACTAAGTATCTCATTACCTGCAATAGCTGGTGAAAGTTCGTAATTTAAGCTATTATCGTAATTCTTTATCAATACGTCGGTTACACCACCACAAGTAGCAGGTAAAACTCTCAATTCAGGTTTTTGCAGGCAATACTTTTTCTTTGCCTATATGAAACTCACTTGTAGTAACTGCACAGTCGCCATTGCTAACTTCCAACTGATAGGTTCCTTCAGTAGCTTCTATATGTAATGAGTTGATTGATTTTTCTAACTCCTGATTTTTGAAATCAGTGTATAATTAAAGTTCTTATCATAATCACGGATGCGTATATCATTCGCTATACCACAACCGGCTTCTGTTATAAAAATCTATTTTTAGGCAAGGCAGGTATCTTCTTAGCCTCTTCTATCACAAAGGTTGTAGAAGTAGCCACACAGCCATTGGTATTGCGAACTACTACTTGGTAAGTACCCGCAGTCATTGATAAGTTCGCAGTATTAATAGCACTGCTCTTAACTGCTGCTCCTGTAGCTGATAGAGCCACGAATTGATAACGCAAATTGCTGTTGTAGTTATCTATATAAAGCTTTTACCTTGAGCTCCACAACTTGCAGGAGTTGTACGTACTACAGGTGCTACAACGCCCTCTTTAGCAGCCTCCACTACAAACTGAGCCTCTTCACTATCGCAACTGCCATTGTTTTACTAACAAAGTATATTTCCCAGCTTCATTAATTTCAGCACTAGTAAGCTTTTTCTGTAACTGTTCCGTTATACAATTTATATGTAAGATTATGGTCGTAGCCCTTAATAATAGCCTTACCTGATACACCACAAGCAGGTGCATCTACCCATACATCAGGCTTTTGAGGTATCTTTTAGCCTCTTCTATCACAAAGGTTGTAGAAGTAGCCACACAGCCATTAGCATTGCGTACTACTACTTGGTAAGTACCCGCAGTCATTGATAAGTTCGCAGTATTAATAGCACTGCTCTTAACTGCTGCTCCTGTAGCTGATAGTGCTACCAACTGATAAGTCAATTTTTTTCGTTATAGTTATCTATACGAGCCTTACCTATCTCGCCACAAGTAGCCGAAGTTGTAGTTACTTTTAGGTGCTGTAACATTTTTCTTTAGCTGCTGCTACTGTAAAATGAACCTCTTCACTATCGCAACTGCCATTGTTTACTAACAAAGTATATTTCCCAGCTTCATTAATTTCAGCAGTAGTAAGCTTTTTCTGTAACTGTTCCGTTATACAATTTATATGTAAGATTACGATCGTAGTTCTTGATGATAGCCTTACCCGATACACCACAAGCAGGTGCATCTACCCATACATCAGGTTTTTTTGAGGTATCTTTTTAGCCTCTTCTATCACAAAGGTTGTAGAAGTAGCCACACAGCCATTAGCATTGCGTACTACTACTTGGTAAGTACCTGCAGTCATTGATAAGTTCGCAGTATTAATAGCACTGCTCTTAACTGCTGCTCCTGTAGCTGATAGAGCTACCAATCGATAACGCAAATTGCTGTTGTAGTTATCTATATAAGCCTTACCTATCTCGCCACAAGTAGCCGAAGTAGTATGTACTACAGGTGCTACAGCACCCTCTTTAGCTGCTGCTACTGTAAAATGAACCTCTTCACTATCGCAACTGCCATTGTATACTAACAAAGTATATTCCCCAGCTTCATTAATTTCAGCACTAGTAAGCTTTTTCTGTAACTGTTCCGTTATACAATTTATATGTAAGATTACGATCGTAGTTCTTGATAATAGCCTTACCCGATACACCACAAGCAGGTGCATCTACCCATACATCAGGTTTCAGAGGTATCTTTTTAGCCTCTTCTATCACAAAGGTTGTAGAAGTAGCCACACAGCCATTGGTATTGCGAACTACTACTTGGTAACTACCTGCATCAGCTGTAAACTCAGCACTATTAAGTTTTCGCAACACTTTACCATTTAAAAAGCAATTGATAAGTCAACTTTCGGTCAAATTGGGTAAGACGTGCACTTCCTTTTTACCACATTCTGCTGGCAAAGGCTCTACTGTAGGAGCTTCTAATTTTTCTCTACCTTCTATACGGAAACTACTACTATTATCACAACCACTATCGTTATATACTTTCAATTCATAAGAGCCCTCTTGTAATCCCTACAAGGTCTTTATTTTTAATGGTATTTATTACTCTATTATCTTTTAGTAACTCATAGCGGTAATTAGATTCATAGTTTTTGTATCTCTACCCAACTATTGCTATCACAAGTAGCTGGATGGGGTTTTAAACTAGGACTATTAGGTTTACCGGCACCTCTGCTGTAATAGATTTGAAACAAATTAGATTCTTTTCTCACAACTCTTATAGCTCACTACAAGTTTAAAATCTCCTTCTTGATTTATATGTATTCTACCGCTATAAGATTCTATCAAAGTTCCCATATAAGGTACTTCTTTTTCCTTGGTGGTCGTACACTTTATAAGTAGCCCCTTTCTGATTAATTTTATCATAATCATTATAATTTGAAAGCATAGCACGCATACCACCTCCACTACAAGCATCTCCATAAGGTATTGTTTCTACATAAGGTGTAGGTATTTCGTTACAAATACTTTCATAATCCTTATAAAAATTCATAAGCCCCTATATCTATTCTTCCTTCCATAATACGAGGGCATATGAGCCAAATCGAAGTCATTATCACTCTTGCTGCGGTATAAACCACCATTACCTGCATTTATCAAACTTCTTTTAGGGCGCAAATAGTATTTATCGTCTTTGCTCAAGCTTACAAATATGCCTGCTGGACTTTCTACAGGGATATTACCATTACCAGAAAGAGCACCATTCACCATACTATATTGTACGTCTATATTCTTAAAGTTCCCATCTACACGTTCCAATAATACTGTATTGTATATTTTAGGAGAAGCCGAAGGAGCTACCTTTAAATCATTACCACCATTGTTATAAAAAGTAGCATTGATAAGCTGAGTATCGGCATACTGGTCATTTTCCATTGCCCAAGGAGTCATTACAAGCCATCAGCTCCATTGTTAGGCTGGTTTAAATTCCATTTATCAATGTTATCATCTACATTATCACCTATGATATCTTCTTTTTAGGTGTATTATCCGATACCTGCAAATTGATAAAGATAGGAGTAGCACGTTCACGTTCTGTACCTTTTTTACATAGATAAGTGCCTCACTACCAAATAAATTATCGGTAATAGCACAATTTTCAAAACGAGGAGAACCATTTGCCACATAAATAGCTACCCCTTTTTTACCATTGATAGGAGCTGCATATTTCAAGCGAAACCCATCAAGAGTCGCTACACCCATAGCTCCTTCCGAGGTAATAAGTCTACCTATGTGAGCAACTCCAGCATTATTCACACGCCCACTTAGTACAGTGGGGTTTGCATACCAATTACGCTCTTGCAATGCTGTTTCTTTACCTGCAAAACCACCATAGATTTTTCACATTTTTCACCATTGCAAAAGTTGCCTTATCAATAGCAACAGCATCACCCACCTTAGGGCTATAGCTGTAGTTTGCACTACCCGCCACCCATATCTGCAAGGGTTCTTTTTCTGTAAATTCTTTTTGGTGTGCTTTAGCAAAATCCAAAGCTGTTGAGAGTTCTGTTAGTGCATCTTGCCAACTTTCACCAGTGTTTGAGCCTTTTTGCATCTTTTTTTCACATAACAGATGCGTTTAGTTAGTACGTTGTTACTAACACCCGTCTGCGCCGTTCCGACACTTACCAGCATCGCTATAACGGCAGTTAAAATTGCCTTCATTTTTTTCTATTATTTAAATTCTTCAACTAAGCCATTCCTAGTTCTTATTTCTCCTACCTGCATAATTCCCATTATGTTTAAAAATCTCTATTCATTCCTCTTCGCTTACCACTCATTACTACTGTGCAATAATAACACTCTATATATAAATCTAAAAATCTATCACTTTTCTTTTCTTTTTTTATCATTGTGATAGCAGTGTTTTTAATCAGTTAGTGAAATAAACCTTTGCAAAAGATAGTATATCTTTTTGAATAATCCTAATTTTTTTATCATAAAAATTTCATAAAATCATCTTATTTGTTAATATTTTTAAAATAGTAAAAAGCAAAAATCATTGAAAAACAATTATTTAAACTTAAATCTTCTAACAAATAAAATGAAAAATTTAAAAAGTCTTTTTATTAATAATATAAATTGTATTTTGTTAAAATAGAAACTCTTACTATAATAGTTTTCATCAATCTCAGTTTTTCTCATTTTTATATGTAAGAATACCTACAACTTTTTATCGTTATTTTTACAGCACATAGTATTCAAAAAGCATAGTATCCAATTACAAAAATATACCGAAGAAATTTATTCTATTTTTAAAATTAAAAATTTTACACAGCATTATGAGTATCAAGTAATCAAAAATGAGAATACCAATAAAAGCTCTTTAATCTTATAATTAGAGAATCTTTCTCTGTGTCAATTTTAAAGCAAACTCCAGCAAACGAGCAATAATAAAAAAGAGGCTATAAATCACTATAACCTCTTTTTCTTAGTAATATGAAAACAAATTAAACACCTTCTTGTTCCTCAGCTGTAGCTTCTGCTTCTTGCGACTTTTGTAAGTTTTTAAGCTCTCGCAACTTGTTTTCCCAAGTTTTAAGATGCTCTTTTTGGTGGTTGATGTTGCGTACCACATCACGTACCAACGGATTCTTCTCATCTATCTTACCAAAAATATGCTAAGTTGCGTTCCAGCTGCAGTATTTCAGTTTTAAGCTCATCTATACGGCGTTTCACAAATTGAACTTCTCTATCCAACGAATCTTCATTATCATCATTTATAAGTCGTTCCAATTTGTTGTTGTACTTTATAAGAGCAGCCTCTTGCTTATTGATGTCAAGCTTTTTGTAAAGCGCATCAATCACCTTGTTGAATTTTAGGTCGAGCGTTTTTGTATTGCCTGTTTTTATCCAACTGGTTCCATTCGTCTTCAAAACGATGAATATCATTTTAGGGCTTGTTCTTTATCCTCTACCAAGCGGTATGACTTTTAAATTGTCTAAAAAAACTCTTTCTTTTTGCTCAAATACGTTCAGCTCTTTGTTTTTAGAGTGTTTTATAGCCTCGCTATAGTTAGCAAAAATAAAGCATCACAAGCCTTTTTAAACTCTTTCCAAATTTTCTCAGTATTTCGCAAAGGAACGCTACCAATCTCCTTCCACTCTTTTTGGATATTTTTTCATCAGCTCGGTAGTAGCTTCCCAATCTGTACTATTTTGGTGGTTCTTTGCAATCTCTACCAATGCCAACTTTTTAGCAAGGTTTTCTTGTTGTTCCTTTTTCAGCTCTTTATAAAACTGATTTTTCTTTTTGCTAAAAAGTGCGTAATGCTACATTAAATGCTTTCCAAACCTCATCAGCTTGTTCCTGTGGCACCTTTCCTGCACTCAAAAAGGCAAAACGAAGCTCTTCTACCTCTTTTTGAAAACTGCTTCCAATCGTTATGGTTAGTAGCTTCTTTTGCAATAACAGCTTCAATGCGTGCTATAATATCGCGTTTTTCACTAAGTTTTGAGCGTACATTTTCATCTAAGTTTTTTTGAGGTAGTACTGCCTTCTTTCGCGTATTTGTTTAGTAAGCTCACTAAAACGTTGCCATATAGGCTCACGATGCTCTTTATCTACAGGTCCTATTTCCTCTTTCCAAATGCGATGTAGCGTTTGTAACTCACGAAAAGCATGCAAAGCATCTACCTCATCTTTCACGAGTGCTTCAGCACGTTCTATAAGTTTGAGTTTTTTTCTTCTAAATTGCGTTTAAAATCAATATCACGCAAATCTTTGCTCAAGTGAATAAAGTCATAAAACTTCTCTACGTGATGATGATAAGTACTCCACAAGTCGTCATAATCAGCCATAGCCACCTGCCCTGCATTGCGCCAGCGTTCTTGTAATTGCTGAAACTGCTTAAATGTACTTCCTATGTGCTCTTCAGTATTAATAAGTTGCTTAATTTCCTCTATAATTTCTTTCCGCTTTTCAAGGTTTTTCCTTGTGCACTTTCTCCATTTCCTTATGGTGCTGGTGTCTCTTTTGCGATAATCGTTATAAAGAGTATAAAATTCCTTATGAATAGGACTCTCATACGAAAATTCGTACTCCTCCCCTCCATCGGCTATATATTCTTCTTTTTTTCTTCAAGAAGTGCTTTCGTATTGCCTATCAAATGCTTCTTTGATAGCCTCTACCGTCTTCTTAATACTTTGTAGTTTATCTGTATGAAGCTTCTCTTTCAAGGTCTTGGTAAGCTCCTCAAGCGACATCGCTTCATAATTCACTGATAAAACATCTTCTACAGCATTTTTCTGTCTATGGGCAAAATGTTCTTTTCGTCTGTCATAACTAATATTTTAATACTACGGATTACTGAAAAACGCTACTAAATTACAACTTTATTTTTAAAACTCCTACTGTTTTACAAATAATTTTTGCTATTTTTCTATTTAATATATTAATATTCTCATTATCAGTATATAACAAAAATAAGAAATAGCTTACTTTTTTGCTATTTCTCCTAAAATTTTTATCAAATTATCTACCTCTTCTGTAGTATTTTTGTATTGAAAACGAAAACCGTAAAGAGGGTAACGCAAGCTCTCTGCTGGCAAAAAGCCTGTAACACGTGCGACTCCCCTACACTGCCACTCTGGCAGGCACTCCCTTTAGAGCAAGCAACTCCTTTCAAATCCAACTCAAACAATAAGGTATCTTTTTATTTTCCCCAGTAGGAAAGCCCACATTTAGTATAGTATGGCTACTTTTTCCTCGTCCTGACTATTCCCGTTGAAAACCACCTCTGGAAAGTGTTCTTTAAGTGCAGCAATAAAATACTGTTTCAGCTGCTGCAACTTCTCAGTATGAGATGCCCTATCCCGATAAGCCAATTTCAAAGCCTCTTGCATACCCACTATATTGTGTACTGCCTCTGTACCTGCTGCGCAAACCTTTTTCTTGTTCGCCTCCATAAATCAAAGGGTGTAGTACGATACCTTTTCTGATAAAAGCAAAGCCCACCCCTTTAGGACCGTGAAATTTATGTGCCGATGCCGTAATAAAATCTACAGGCACTTCTCGCAAATCAATAGGCAAGTGTGCTACCGATTGTACTGTGTCCGAATGAAAATAAGCACCGTACTTTTTGCAGAAAGCAGCCACTGTTGCCAATGGCAAAAATATTGCCCTATTTCATTATTCACGTGCATTAAGCTTACCAATACTTTTTGGTCAGCGTACTGTTGCAGTAAAAGTTTCTAAATGTTGTAAGCATACATCGCCTTCTGTTGTAAGATGTACATACTCTGTTGTACGCCGTATTCTTTAGCCAAAGCCTCTACCGTGTGCAATACAGCGTGATGTTCTATAAGCGATGTGATTATTACGCGCACTCTAAATCACGCACACAGCCACGCAGTATCAAATTATCTGCCTCACTCCCCCGAAGTAAATATAATTTCAGAAGACTGAGCACCAAGCTGCTGTGCTATTTGTTTGCGTGCTGTTTCTATCAAAGTACGGGTTTTCCTGCCCAAAGCATAGGTAGCTGAAGGATTGCCATAATTATCTGTAAGCACCTCTGTCATCTTTGCCACCACTTCACGGTGCAAAGCTGTGGTAGCTGCATTATCAAAAATAGATATTCATAGCAATAGAAAAAAATTAAACTTTATAACTAATTGTTAGCTACTTTATTGGCTGCTGTGTTGTTATTAGAGTTAGGGTACTGCGTTATTACCGTTTTTCTTGTTATTGTTATTGCGGTAATTATTGTTTTTCTTATTTCTATTAGCGTTATTATTGTTTTTTATTGGTATTGTTATTCCCTTTTTGAGCGTTTGATAACCAAAGCCCTAACAACAAGGCGATAGAAGCTACCAAAGTTACCCACCAATAATTGGCTGCTGCATTACTATTGAATAATGGTGCTACAAAAAGCCCCTACAAATATGTATTTTTGATACATCTAATAAAAATTCTGAAATCCTTTTTTTCATCTTTTATTTTTTAAAAATTTTTCGGCAAAGATAGTAATTATTTATCAATTGGCAAACGGAAATAGCAAAGGTAATACAAAAACCATTACAATTCCCATAATTATTTGTAATGGTAATCCTACTTTTACATAATCCATAAAGGTATAACGCCCCTGCCGACATCACTAAAGCATTAGGGTGGTGTAGAAAAAAAGGTGAAGCAAAACACATACTTGCCCCCACCGCTACTGCAAATAAAAAGGCTTGAGGCTGTAATCCTAATGTAACTGCTGTTTTTAAAAGCAATAGGAGCTAACAATACTGCCGTAGCGGTGTTGCTGATAAACATCGTCATTAGCGAAGTGGTAAAATAAACTCCTGCCAAAAAGCACATAAGGACTTTTATCACCCAAACTTTCTACCAAACCGTTGGATACCAATGCCGAGACCCCTGTTTTTTTCTAATGCCAATGCCATTGGTAGCATTCCTGCAATTAGCACAATACTTTCCCAGTTTATCGTTTTATATGCCGACTCTATATTGCGCAACGCTCCTGAAATAACCATTAGCAAGGAGGCAATCAATACTGCTGTTACGGGGGCAATAGGAATAAAATCGAACATCATTGCCAGCACCATTGCCAGCATTATAAGGGCAGCTATAGGGGCTTTATGTGTAAGGGGTTACTTTTAGAGGCTTTCGGCAAGTGGTTGCCCTAATACTACCAGCTGACTGCGTTCGGCACTCAATTTTCCTATATGATCCCACGTACCTTGTACCAATAGTATATCACCCGAATGCATCTTCTCATCTTTCAAATTTTGCAGTATATAGCCATCTTTACGCTGAATACCTAAAATATTAAGCCCATAATGCTCACGCAATTTACTATCTTTGATAGGTGTATTTACCAATTTAGACGCTGGCATTATCAACACTTCTGCAATACCTATATCGTGAAAAATGAAGTTCATTAGGCATACGCTCTTCAGGGTGATGTGCATCTAAAAAGCTAAAACCATTCTCAGCGTTCATTTGTTCTATAAACTCAAAACCTCCGCTTGGGTAAAGTATATCACCCTCATTCACTATTGTTTGGGCACTCACCACCTCTTGGCTACCCGTTTTAAAAACGGATTGTTGGAAGTCGCTTTGCGCCTGATTTCTAATACTGATACTTTATAACGTTGTGAGAGGTTCAGCTCTTTTAGGCTTCTGCCCACTGCAGCCGATTGTTCAGTTACCAATACCCTGTACAAGTTTTTAGACAACTGATACTCGCCTACCAAGTCGTTTAAAGTTTTACCCCCTTGTTCTTGTCAGTTTTATTATCTCCTTTTTGTTCAAGAACCAACCGCTTACGGGTATCAATACCAAAAGTCCTACCAGCAAGCATACCAATCCTACAGGCGTGAATGAGAAAAAGACAGTTTTTCATAGCCTGCTTTCACCATTTCACCTTCAATTACCAAATTGGGAGGCGTACCAATGAGGGTCATCATTCCCCCATACTGCTAGCAAAAGCCATAGGCATTAGCAAGCGACTACTATTGATGTTACCACTCATTGCCATACTCACTACTATAGGCATCATCAGGGCTACAGTACCCTGTATTGCTCACAAAAGCACCTATAAATGAGGTTACCAGCATCACCAATACCAACAGTTTTACTTCGCTATCGCCTGCCAGCTTTAGTATTTTGCTGCTTATCATTTTAGCTAAAGCCTGTTTTGGAAAATAGCCCCTCCCACCACAAAAAGTCCTATCATCATTACTACCACTTTATCCGAGAATCCAGATAGAGCTTCTGCGAGTCAGTATTCCAAAGAGCACCAGCAAGACCAAAGCGCACATTGCTGCCAAGTCGGAACGTACTTTCCCACTCATAAACAGCAATGACGATACCAATAATATAATCAGGGTTGTATACATAATTTGCTAATTTCCAAATTTGCTAATTTTTCTAATTTGCTAATTACCTAATTGTTTTGACTTGACAAATTAACCGAATAGTTTCCTTCCTCAAAGACTACCGATATATGTTCTTGTAACGAAGTAGAAAGTGAAATTCCTTAAAGTCAGCTTTTAATAGGATAACGCTATGTGGTTTCTATTCACCAACACAGCTGTAGTAAGTTTCTTTAAAGGCACTTCCAAAAAGTGTTTTTACTCCATAAATAAGTGTAAGTCCTGAGTTTAGCACATCATCTACCACTATTACCGCTTTATGAGTGTAATGTTCGGCAGCTACTGTAGTAGTAATGCCTTGCAAAGGGTTCTTCTTATCCATTACCACCTTGCAAAGAGTAACTTTCAGTGAGCAGATTGCTGCTAAGGCTTCTGCCAGCTTTTTCAGCCAACACAAAGCCATTACCATTGATACCTGCCAGCACAATTTCCTCTTCATCTAAGTGATTTTCATATATTTGATAAGCTATAGCCTTATTTTTATGCTGAATATCTGTGTGATTTAATATTTGTGTCATAAAGCACTTCTTTTTATTTTTATATTTAAAGTAATACGCCAGCATTTTGTAATAAGTTTTAGCAGCCAAAAAGGCTGTAGGTTTAGCCTGAGCACTATCCATTAGCTCAACGATATCAAAAAGCTACCACATTGCACTTTTTAAACACCTTTCGCAATGGTTTCAAGGTGGGATACCATTGCAATCCACCTGGTTCTAGGAGTACCTGTTGAAGGGGCTATAGCGGGGTCAAAAGCATCTAAATCAATAGTGATATACACATTACCTGATACTTTTTCAAGCACATCATCTATCCATCCTGCAGGGTTTTTAGCAATTTCGTGAGCAAAGAACACACGCCCTTTTTGGCAAATATTGTTTTTCTTCAGCATCCATAGAGCGAATACCTACTTGCACCAATTTGTGTTTTTGGTTAGCCTCAAACACTGCACAAGCGTGGTTGGAGGTAGAACCGTGATATTCGGGGCGCAAATCAGTATGTGCATCTAACTGTAGTACGGTAAGTTTTTCGTATTTCTCACCCACAGCACGTATAGAGCCTATAGAAACTGAGTGTTCACCACCAAAAAGCGTGAATAGTTTATCTTCGTGTTGTAGCAGTTCTTTGGTTTTTGGTAAACAGCTTCGGTCATAGCCTCTGGCGAACTATTTTCACTCACTTCGCCTGCTACATACACCCCATTGAGGTAAGGCTCACTATCGGTTTCGATGTCGTAAAGTTCCATATTTTCAGAAGCGTCTAAAAACAATTCAGGACCTTTATCAGCTCCTTTACCCCAAGTAGAAGTACCATCATAAGGTACTGTTACAAGCATTACTTTTGCATTTTCTAGTAGCATTCTCTTCGGGAATACCCGCATAAGTTCTTTTCATTTTTGTTGTTGTTAAATTTTTGCAGAAAGATAATAAAATCCTAAGTTATGAAACTTAGGATTTTTAACACCTAACACTACTAAGATTATAGGTTTATCGCAATCGATCTGCTGATTTTTACAAGTCTTTCGTCCGTAAGATAGCCTTATTGGCTAAAAACAAAGAAAACGATAGAAAGCACAGGTACAAAGAGCCCCAACACCTTTCTCAGAAACAAGTTCTCCAGATGAATTTAGCATACGATATACAAATACCCTAATAAAGTAACATTTATAAGTATGTTCAGCCAATTCAACAATAGCTGAAAACGTCTTTTTGTATTTTTAAAATTGTATAGATTGCCAATATAGCTGAAGCTGCAAATAGCAACAATTTAAGCCACTCTACATCTAAAAAGAAAAGTGAGTATACCTACTACAGCCACCAATAGCAAATAAACAGTTTGTATTCTTTGGATCATCGTTCTTAATATTGAATGTGCAAATGTACTATTATTTCTCCAAAAATTATTTTAGTTTATCAAAAGCCGTTCCCATAAAACTCCCATAACATTGGTTTTTGGTTACAAAAAGCAGAAGGGTCTATACTGCGTACTAGCCTAAAGATAGAAAGTAGCCTCTGTACGCCTTGCTATTACTATCACTATTTTTTGTGATGATTTGAGTACCAGCCTATCCCGTCTATCACTGTACAGCCTCGTTTTCAGTTCGGTATTGATATGAGTTGCAATCTCGTCATAATGCTTTGAGAAAAATAAATAACTGCACCGACTGGCGCGCACCATTAATCACAATTTCCACCATTTTGCCACATCAGCGGTAGCGAGATAAGTCCGTAGATTGTTTTTCGAGCGTATCTTCTTTATGTTCTAAAATAAAATATGAAGAAATCACTATACATACATCTACTACCAAAAAGAATACGTGCTATACTGATACTATAATATTTAGTAACCACAAAACCAATAATATCCAGTACCCCTGTGCTACCATTGGCAGAATACACGAGTCCTAAACCTGTACCACACAACAATCCGCCCATAATCACGTTTAGAAAGTCGCCGCTCAATGGAGGGTGTTCCGCAAAAATAAGAGTGTTAAATACAATTGTCCTACCCAAAGAAAAGCCGATAAAATAGAAATAGACACGAGTGCGATACGTGAAATTGTCTGCTTACCGCTTTTAGTCCTATCAGTAACAATATAATATTGATAATCCAATACGAAAGAGCTAATTTTATTCCCAATTTATAGTTAATCATCAAAGCAGACCCTGCCAAGCCGCCTGTTACTATTTTTGAAAGGCACCAAAAATCCTGTTACCCCTAAGGCGTAAGCCACCAACCCCATAAAGATGGTTAAATAATCACGAAGGTAAAAAGATTTTTAGGTATTTGATAGTTCGGTTATCACTAATTGCCATAACTTTTTGTTGAATATTTTTTATTGTTTCAGGCTGCAAAGGTAATATTTTTAATTAACCTTGCAAACTTTCTTTTGATACGAGCAATAGCTTTTCGCAATTCTTCTTCCGAGGCTGCATAGGAAAGCCCTAATGCATTTAGGGTCGCCAAAGGCTTCCCCAGTAACGGTAGCTACCCCTGCTTCTTCAAGCAAATACAGTGAAAAATCGAGGCATTATTGATAGTGCGCCCACGTATGTTTTCCCCAAAGAACGAAGATACATCGGGGAAAAACATAGAATGCTCCTTCGGGTACATTTAGTTTCAGTCCTTTTATTTCGCCCAAAGAGTTGCAACACTAAATTACGGCGTTTTTAAAAACTCATCTATCATATACTGTATTTTTGCTTTTTAGGAGCACGAAGTGCGACAATAGAGGCACGTTGAGCAATGGCATTGGTACCGCTGGTTACCTGTCCTTGCACTTTGTTGCAAGCTTTGGCAATCCATTCAGGAGCAGCCAAATAGCCTATACGCCAACCTGTCATAGCAAATGCTTTTGAAAGTCCGTTTACGGTAATTGTACGGTCGTATAAGCCGTCTATTTCAGCCATACTTGTATAGTTGCCTGTAAAGTTGATATACTCATAAATCTCATCTGATAAAAATAAAGATATTAGGGTATTTGCGTAACACTACAGCGAGGGCTTCCAACTCTTCTTTGCTATATACTGAGCCACTAGGGTTATTGGGTGAGTTGGAACCACACCATTTTGGTTTTTAGAGTAATTGCTTTTTCTAACTGAGCAGGTGTAATTTTTAAAGTCGCTTTCTATAGTAGTAGGCACTTCAACAGGTATACCTCCTGCCATTTTTGGCTATTTCTTTATAACTTACCCAATAAGGGCAGGAATACCACCTCATCACCGGGATTTATCATAGCCAGAGCGACATTTGCCAAGCACTGTTGGCTCCTGCAGAGACTACTATTTGCGAAGGCTTGTAGTGCAAGTGGTTATCGCGCAATAGTTTTTCGCAAATAGCCTCCCGCAGTTCTAAATACCCATCTACAGGCGTGTATTTGCTATAATTTTGGTGTATAGCTCTACAGCTGCCTCTTTGATAAAATCGGGGATATTAGAAATCGACTCACCTAAGCTCAAGCTTATAATATCTTTGCCTTGCGCTTTAAGTTCGCGTGTTTTGGCTGCCATAGCAAGGGTTGCTGAAGCTTCCATTGCATTGATACGTTCCGATAAAAATTTTTCATATTAACAGTGCTATTAATTTAGTTCTAAAGTAGTTATTACAGGCAGATGGTCGGAGGGATAGAGCCCATCAATGCGTAGTTATAATTTGATAGTTGCGTACTTTTTATGCTTACAAAGATAAAGTCGATATGCCCACGCAGGGGTTCGTCTGTTTTAAACTGGTTGAAAGTACCCATTGCAGGGGTAGCGTTGGTGGGTGATAGCTGGGCATCATAGAGTTGGCTTGCTATTTTTGTACAGCCACATCTTCAGTAGGCAGGTTGAAATCCCCCATTAGAATTACTTTTTTCCTTTTTGGCTATTTGTTTTATGCAAAACCAAGTCAGCACTGCGTTGTTGTGCTTCACGCCCTTCGTGGTCGAAAATGGAGGTTGAACACCCAAAAGACTGTACGCTGGTCTTGCAGTTTTACCCACGAGCAAATACGATTGCAGCAAGTAGCGTCCCAACCTTTTGAAGGAACATCGGGGTTTGTGAAAGCCAAAAATTGCCGCTCATCTAATAGCTTGAAGCGTTCTTTTTGAAAAAGATAGCAGCATGTTCGCCTGCTTTTTGCCGTCATCACGCCCCACCCCTTCGCGTTGGTAATTGGGGAAGTGCTGTTCTAAAGGCTTTCTACTTGTGTGCTAAAGCCTCTTGTACCCCAAAAATATCGGGGTTATTGTCGTTTATCACAGTAAAACCTTCTCTTTGCGATTGCCGTCCGTCCAAGCATCTCACTCCATCGGAAGGATTATCATAGCGGATATTGTAGGTCATTACCTTTAGTGTTTGTGCTGTACTAGCCAAGGGCAATGCTGCTAAAAATCAATAATAAAAACTTCATAATATAAAATGTTCATCAATGTTATTTGGTATTGTAAGCCTCGCTAAAGCTTTCTATAAATAGGGTAAATAGGTTTAGGACTATAAAGGCTGTCCTCTTCAGCAGGGGTAAGGATATTGTCAAAAGTTCCAATTAAAGAACGAATCGGGGGCTTCGGGTTCTAAAAACCTCTAAGAGGTACTTTGCGGCAGGTTGCGATAGAGGAACTTGATAGTCGCCTTTGTACAATTGTACTCGGGTAGTATCGGCAATTACGTGAGTATCGTAGTGCCAATAATGCCCTTCTACTAGGTGAAGAGAGGTGTTTGAAACTCTCTATTTTATAGCGCACTACACTCATCAGTGTATCCTTATCTATCATTGTCATTTGCACATTGTTAGCCTTGAGCCTATCTATTACTTTTTGGAAAAACTTTAGGCACTATATAAGATTGTGGTATAGTAATACTTTTGGTAGGCTTATAGCGGTTGTAAAATGCTACTTCTTGTACTAGAGGCTTTTTGATGATTCAAATGTACCACCTCAGTAATTGTATCAATTTCGTAGGTATAGAAAGGCAAATTGACACATTGGGTATCTATCAATAGCCCAAGAGAATGCATAATTTTTGAGCTTCGTTGCTTTCTTTTTTTGTTTTATTTTTGAGTTGTTTGATATAGGCATAATCTCTATCGGCTACCTCTACAATTGTTTTCATCATTTCGTAATTGGCTTCTACTCGTTGCCTATAGGGTTTCTTTACGTGAGTATTGATACGGATACCCATACAATCGTATAGGGTAGCATAATCAATTGCTTGGGCAGGAGAATGAGGTGTTTCTTCGGGAAAAATACGCCAAAAAGGGAGGTGTTATAGTATCATTCATCAAAAATACGTTTCGGCTTGAATGATTTTTGAGCTATTTTTGTTCATTTTTACCACTTAGGAGGTCTTTTTGTCGTTTTAATAATGAATCAGCTATTTTTTGAAGTCTTCTTGTCGTTTTAGTAGGGAATCGGATACTTTGGTGAGTAGTTGTTCGCGTAAATAAGTACCTAAATAGTTACCTAACTTATCGGTTTGTGAGGTAGTGTAGTAAGCACATACTGATAGTCGGCAGCTGTGTAGTGAGTGTAATTATCTATAAAAGACATCGGGGTGCACCCATTTGGAATATTTTGGCAAAGGAAAGAGCATTTTGGGTATCAGCTTTAAGCACATCAAGGCTCAAATCGTAGTTGGTGATGGTATTGCGATAATTTTACCCTGCAATGCTCCTATGTTGTAGACAGGGATTGCTACAACTATCACATTTTCGGAGAGTTTTATTTCGTTTTGAGCTAAGTTACGGAATAATAGCATTGTAGCATCAACTCCATCGGTATCATTGCCATAAGTAGCATTATTGATAAAAACGATGGTACGTTCTTTCTTGATATTTATTGAGATTGAACTCGGCATCGGGGCTGTAGATTACTAAATGCAGTGGTACGCCGCTATCGGTTTGTTCTACAGTGCGAGAGAGATAGTGCAAATTCGCTAGATAGACGCTTATAGAAATCTATTACCTCATCATAGGTAGCGCTTTTAGTACCTTCGGAACGTTCAAAAGGAGTTTGAAAGTCTTACTACCAAAGTAGAAGGGTATCGCAAACCTATAATAAGGGATAGTACTAAAGATAGAAAGAGTATTTTTCATCATATCGCTTTTTGAGTATTACACATTGTAAAAAGATTAAACTAAAAGCTATAATATTTATCAATAAAACACTGGTTATCAAATTGCTAATTATTTATTAGCTTATTGTCACCTTATTTTGTTTTTCTATTGGAAAATTCATCGGCAAAGGTAACCCTTTTTGTGCAAATAACAAATGTTTTTGTTAATTTTTAGTGAGTTCAGCAAATATTTGTTCTAAATCTTTTGTGTTTGTGGTTTATCTGTAGTATTTTAAGTCCGTTTTCTTTGGCAAAATCAAACACTGCAGGGCGCATATCGTTATGGGTATCAAATTGCAGCTGGTAGAAAAAGTCATATACATTGCTAACAGCAACTACAGAGGGCAATTGGCGCAATAGGCGTTCTTCTACTCTGTAATCAAAAAGCTACCTCTATGATTTGTTGGTTGCCTTGCAGCTCGGTCATATTTTTTTATCGAGGACAATATTGCCTTTTATGCAATACTATAACGCGGCTGGCAACAGCTTGTATTTCTTGCATAATATGCGATGAGAGCAATACAGTTTTGTGTTTTCCTAGCTCTTTTACAATATTTCTTATTTCTACTAACTGATTAGGATCCAGACCTGTAGTGGGTTCATCTAAAAATTAATACTTTAGGGTCGTGAATGAGTGCTGAAGCCAGCCCCACCCGTTGGCGATAGCCTTTGGATAGTGCTTCTATTTTTTTATTACTTTCGTAACAAACCTGTGAGAGCGATGACCTCCCCTACCCTATTGCGTGGCACTGCGGGGTATAAATTGGCAGTAAATTGCAGGTATTCACGCACACACATTCTGGTGTACAGGGGATTGTGTTCGGGCAAATAGCCTATAGTACGTTGTGCTTTTATGGGGTTTTTAATTATATCTATCCCATCAATAGTAATAGAGCCTTCGGTGGGGTGAGTGCACCTGTGAGCATCTTCATAGTGGTAGTTTTTTCCTGCGCCATTTGGACCTAAAAATCCTGTTATTTCTCCGTTATGGAGCTGAAAAATCAATGTGATTAACGGCTGTTTGCTGGTTATATACTTTTGTGAGATTATGTACTGTTATCATATTGTACTTGTTTTTTCAGCGTACAAAAGTAGTTCTTTTTTTGAAATACGGAAATTAGGGATTAGGACTTTAGCCAAACGCACAAAAATTAGGAGGAAATTAAGGTGCTGTCGCTCATCCTTCGTCACATACCTCGGCTGCGCCAGCTCGCCGACTTTCCTTCGCTTATCTTCCCTTATCTTCTCCTTATCTTCTCCTTATCTTCTCCTTATCTCTCCTTATCTTCCCCTTATCTTCCCCTTATCTTCCCTTATCTTCCCCTTTATCCTTCATCACATACTGGCTGTGCCAGCTCGCTGACTTTCCTTCGGTGAATTTTTGAATTCTGAATTTTGAATTGGGGGTAGAAAACTTTAGCAAACTTTCAGAGTTTGCCAAAGTGTGTGGCACACGGGTAATCGTGGAATGGGAGGGTGGATTTTGGTGGTATGTGTTAATGCTATTTGAAAAAGTTTTATATTTTTTTGCACGTTGAAAGCAAACTAAATTACTCGTGAATAAGAACTATTTCAAACAAGCTCTTTTATTGCTCTGTTGGCTACAGCTATTTTTATGGCTTTTAAAACTTTTTGCCCAACCGTATTTTTCCTGAAAATAAACATACGGGTAGCAATATTGTAGCCGATAGCTTGATGATTGAGGCTATGGCGGGTAATGAAATAGACAAGGTTTTGGGTGAGGCTGCTGATTCGCTAGCTACAGCTAAAAAATTGCATACAACTGAACAGTATTTGTTTGGCTTTTTTAAAAAGTTGAAACAACTGGAAACTAGTCATCAGGGCATATTCGCATTGGTTATTACGGTGATTCTGATGACTGATGGTGATTTGATAGTGCAGGACTTGCGGTTGCTTTTTCAGAATGCTTTTGGAGGTGAAGGTATTGGTTTTTTACCCATAGCCTCGGAGTCAGCAAAATCACGGGCGAGTGTGTGGCATAGTTATTCAAATACTTGGCGAACACAATCGTATGTGAATGTAAAGAAACCAAGTCGCCCGTTTGGGGTGAGTGGGCAGGTGTTCTTTGTGCAAAGCAATAATAGCTGGTTGCAATATAAGGCATCTAATCAGCCGCATATCAGTATGTTATACGCTCCGCAGTTGTATTACGGGCGTTCGTTGAACAAAAGAAGCTAAGGTGGAAATTGTATATAACGACACTGTGAAGGTGGTGAAACTGCTAAATGCGGATAAACCGCTAAAATGTGTTGCCGCTAACTGATGGGCTTACTACTAAGGGTGTAAAGATGACTTTCTATCAGGCAGATAGTATTCCTTTTTACGGTGTTAGTTCGGGGCAAAACCAAGGGGTGTATGTAGATAATTTTTCGAGCAGGGGTAATTCGGGCTTACCTATTACGCTTTTTAGTCCTGAACTGATGAATCGGTTTGATAGTGCGCTGGGGGGGTATGACCTTATAGTGCTTCACTTTGGAGCTAATGTGCTGAACTATGGTTCGTTGGATTATTCTTTTTACAAAAAGGGTATGACGAAGGTAGTAAATCAAATAAGGGCTTGTTTTCCGAATGCTTCGGTACTTATCATCTCGACAGCTGATAAATCGAGTAAAATAGATGGGGTGATGAAAACCAATAGGGCTGTAGTTCCTTTGGCTAAAGCACAAGAGGCTTTTTAGCTAAAGACACAAAGTGTGGGTTTATCAACTTATATGAGCTAATGGGGGCGAGGGTAGTATGAAAGAATGGGTAGAGGCTACTCCTTCGCTTGCGAGCAAGGATTACACGCACTTCAATGCTAAAGGGGCTAAAAAGGTGGCTCACTTACTTTACAACAAACTGATGGAGGAGTATCACGCCCAATATCAGAAAAAAACAACAAATAAAAAGTCCGCTTGTAATAATAAAGAAAAATAACAAAACAACTAATGAAAATAAATGTATTAAAGAAACTTTTTAGCTTTAGGGTATTTACTATGACGGTAGGAGCTTACTTTGAGTGTAAATTACTCTACAGCTATCAACTTGGCTAATGCAAAACCGCATAATGACCCTATAAAGGCTGCGAATAAGGATGCACTGGCTGAAGCAGCAAACAACGACAGAGACGAAGAGGATAACCCTGCGCCTGAGGCTTTTGATAACTTGTACAATCCTACAGCTCTGAATCCTTTTTTTGAGAAACTGATGAACTTGGATACATTTCACGATAGGAAAATAAACATCGTACATATAGGGATTCGCACATACAGGCTGATGTAATGACAAACCTTGTACGCAACAAGCTGCAAGAGAACTTTGGCAATGCTGAGCTGAGGGTTGGTATTCCCATATTCGCTACTAAAGACCAACGGAGGTAGGAATGTGTCATTCTCATCAAATATTATTTGGAATGGGGAGAAAACTTCACCACAAACGGGTATTACGGGGTATGCGCTATCGACCAATAAGAAGAATTTTTGTGATTGAACTGAACTTGAAGAATAAAAGAATACGCTTTTTAATACTGTGAAGATTATCACTCCTGATAACCAGCGGCTATTTGAACTGGCTACTAATGTAGGGAAAGTTACGCCTTTGAAGCATTCTACAGCTAAGAGCATCACTCACAAAGTAAGCAAGGGAGAAACGCTATACAGCATTTCGCGAAAGTACCACTCTACTGTAGAACAATTGAAGAAACTTAACCATTTGCAATCGGGGGAATACGTGTAGGGACAGGTGCTAAAAAGTGGGTACTAAAGCAGCAGAAAACAATGTAGCTACTAAAGTGGATATGAGTAATGCTACGATATTGGACGGCAATACATTGTATAACTACTATATGTATGACAACTTAGACAGCTCGGAAAAGATTTACTTTAACCCCAATAACGAAAGTGATGCTTTTACGCTTGACGGGATAGTATTGGAAAATAAGAACAATGGCATCATCTATCACACTATAGGGGTGAATGGGGCTCATTTTTCGGACTACAACAAGTCTGCTCGTTTTTTTGAACAAATAAAGGCTTTAGAGCCAGACTTATTGATTATTTCGCTGGGGACTAATGAAACCTTTGGGCGTATGACCGCTGAGCGTTATAATGCACAAGTAGCAAAATTTATAGCTGAAGTACGCGCTCATTACGGCAATTGCCCAATACTTTACGACTCCACCTCCTTCGCTATATAAGCGCAAGAACCCTAATCCGCTATGTGGGGAATATGCTGATGCTCTTATAGGCAAATCGGTACGAGGGAACTACAGCGTATTTGATTTATATCGCGCATTGGGCGGTAGCGAGGCAATGGATCACTTTATAGACGATCACTTAATAGCCAGCGACAGGGTGCACTACACACATACGGGCTATTTGGTGCAAGGCGACTTGTTTTTACAATGCATTTATCAGTAATCTACTTACTTTACAAAAAAACAGTCTAAACTACCTTTAAAACCTTATCTGAATTGAACACAGCAGCCATTGCCACAGAGTGGTGGGAATACTTTAACGGACTTACATATCAGCAAACAACCGATTGGTTTATCTTATCATAAAAACAACCCATTATTATTCAGTAGTGGGTTATTTTTAGGGCTTTAGTTTTTATGCGGTATATATCGTTACGCGCAAACATTCGCATTTTTCGTACGGTGTACGTAACGCTATTTTTCACTGTTTTTACTATAAAGCTGGAGGTAATTACTTTGTACTTTTGATACTATCTTCGCTAATGGATTATTATTTTTGCGGGCGAAATACACAAAAGTGAAAACCCTGCAAGACGAAAAGCTGTTCTTAGCCATTAGTATGGTTACGAACCTGGGTTGTTGGGATATTTTTAAATATACTAACTTCTTGATTGATAGCTTTAATGCTATACTGAGTAGTAACTTTGCCTTTACAGGATATATTCCTACCTGTAGGGATTTCATTCTATACTTTCCAGACGATGAGCTACACTATTGATGTGTATAGACGAGAAATAACTCCTGCAAAAAGTTTCTTGGATTTTACGTTTTTGTGTGCTTTTTCCTCAATTGGTAGCAGGTCCTATAGTGCGTGCTAAAGATTTTTATTCCGCAGATATACAAAAATAAGCCTAACAAAAGAAGAAACCTCTTTAGCTTTATTTCTTATTATAGGCGGTTTGCTAAAGAAGGCGGTGATTTCGGACTATATTTCACTAAACTTTGTGGATAGAGTGTTTGAAGCTCCTAATAATTACAGTGCTATTGAGAACTTATTGGCGGTATACGGCTATACGTTACAGATATATTGTGATTTTTCAGGGTATTCGGATATGGCAATAGGGCTTGCTTTGCTAATGGGTTTTTACGCTACCTACGAACTTTCGTACTCCTTACCAATCGCAAAAATATTACTGAATTTTTGGCGTAGGTGGCATATTTCACTATCTACGTGGCTGAAAGATTATTTATATTTTTTTCGGTAGGAGGTAACCGAAAGGGTACTTTCTGGGGGTACTTTTTCCCTACTATATTTTTATAGCAAGCTTTTATTTGGGCTTTTAGGATGCTGCCTACCAATAATTTGCCTCTATATATTGTAACGGGAGCATTTTTTTGCTATTTATAATAGCTATAATAGTAGCAAAAGACCGAAAAAAAGCTGTGCGAAGCCATTTCAACCAAAATGACAACAATGTTGCTGGGGGCTTATGGCACGGTGCTAACTTGCGATTTATTATATGGGGTGCGCTACACGGCTTTGGCACTTGCCATACACAAAAACATTTACCGAATATTTTGGTAAAAAGACAACAAAAACAACTTTATGGCAGCGCTGTAGCAGTGCCTTTTTATCCTGCTTACTTTTTCATTTTTGTGGCTTTTTTGCTGGATATTTTTTCCGAGCAAAAGATTTTTGACATTGCTCTTACCATTATGAATAATATTAGTGAGCTTTAGTTGGGATTTTTGAAAAAGTGGAAAGCTATTGTATTAGGATATGAAAACGTTTGCCTACTAATGGCAATAGGCTATATATGGCATTTTTTTCCCTGCTAATATGAACGAACAGCTTAAGAACCTATTTAACAGTATGCCTATTACCTTTAAAGCTGTGATTATAGCGCTTGTATTTTTGGGTAGTATATGCTACTGCCAGCAGTGATGCACAGCCTTTTATTTATTTTCAGTTTTAAATGAAACTTATCACACTCTCTTCTACCGACTCTACCAATCGTTACTTGAAGGAATTGGGCATAGCGGTGCGTTGTTGCCAAATTTTTTGACGGTATTTACCCCCATACAAACGGCAGGTGTGGGGCAATATGGCGCTAAATGGCAAAGTGCCCCTCATATGAACCTAACTTTCAGTACTCTCTTTACACCTGAAAACTTGATGATTGAACGCGGATTTGTATTGAATATGTTAGTACCCATAGCCGTAGTAAAAGCTCTAAAAAAACTTTGGGAATTGCTGAGGAAATAAACATAAAATGCCTAATGATATTGTAATAACACGGAAGAAAAATAGGGGTATTTTGATAGAAAATATAGTGCAAGGGCAACAGATTATAAAGAGTGTAATAGGAATAGGCCTGAATGTAAATCAAACTAATTTTGAAGGCTTACCCAAAGCATCGTCATTGGCAAAAATCATAGGACACACCCTAGAAGTAAAAAGTATTGGAAGAAGTAATGTGTGCCTTGGAAGAAACTTTACTACAGCCAATGGATTTTGAGCAAGTGTACCCTGAATATGAGGCATTGCTATTTGGACTGGGAAAAGTGGCTACCTTTCGTTTGCCTGAAGGAGAAATTTTTATGGGAATTATTAAAGGTGTAGCTACCAATGGCAGGCTAATAATAGCTACCGAAAGTGGAGAGAAAGCATTCCGACTAAAAAGAAGTAGAAATGCTGTATTAATGCGCTACCATTGACTAATTAATAGTATCATATTCAATAATAAACACTTCTTCGTCATCGTGTTTTTAGATAATAGGCTTCATGTCCCTAATTTTTTTCTTTACCTTCTTCGGTATAAAGCTCCTCCAATTGTTTTCTATCTACTTCAATCTCCTTTTGTAAGAATTGTTTTTGCTTGTTTAGCTTCTCAATCTCTTTATCGTATTCGTGATGCGCAAGAAATGAGCCAGAGCCTATAAAAAAATCATAATAATCATAAAAAAAGAAGAGCACCGTAAGATATAAACGGTAACCATATAAGAGCGATTTGAGAAAATCTATAGTCTTTCTTTTCATTTTTGATACACTCGGTTATGAACAATCGTTTTAATAATATCAATCGCAACTGTATTGTAGCGATTATTAGGGATTATAATATCGGCAAACTCCTTCATAGGTTCAATAAACTGCATATGCATAGGCTTAAGCGTGTTTTTGATAACGGTTGAGCACCTCTTCTACATCGCGACCTCGCTCGGTAATATCACGCTTGATGCGGCGAATCAGACGCTCGTCAGAATCGGCGTGAACAAATATTTTGATATTGAACAAATCGCGAATATCAGGGTGAGAAAAAAATAAGTATCCCTCAACAATCACCACATTAGTAGGTTTTATCAGCACAGTTTCTTTTGGTACGATTGTGCTCTACAAATGAATAAGTAGGAGTATCAATAGTTTTTTTCCTGCTTTTAGTGCAAGAAGATGCTCTTTAAGAAGATCAAAATCAATAGAATTAGGATGGTCAAAAATTTATTTGTGTACGCTGTTCAAAGGTAAGATGCGAAAGATCTTTATAATACGAATCCTGTGAAATAACTGTAACATCTTCAGCAGAAAGTTCATTAACAATCTGATTTACAACTGTAGTTTTACCACAGCCTGTACCTCCTGTAATTCCTATAATAAGCATTTTTATTCTGAGTTATGAATTTTTGAATTATAATCTGGGTGCAAAGATACAAAATAATGTTTAATGTTCAATGTTTTTATCTACCTCATACAATACCTTTGCAATTCTTTATTTTTCAACAAAGGAAAATAGGCGAGCTGGCTGGAAAAATAAATTTGGCTATTCAAAAATAAAATTCTTACATTTGTGCCATAATTAAAAATAAACTAATATGAAAAAAATAATTATTACTGTTGCCTTGGCAATAGCTTGCTGGGGTGGCGCACAAGCTCAAAAATTAACCTTACCAAGGCTGCAAGTGCTGCAGTAAAAGGAGCTAAAGCACTCACTTTTAGCAATGAAGATGCTATAAAGCTCTCTAAAGAATCTGTAGAATGGATGGATGCTCACAACCCTGTTACCGACAGCAAAAATGCTTATACCAAAAAGGCTTAATCGCCTATTTGGCAAACATAAAAAGCGAAGACGGGCTTACCCTAAACTACAAAGTATATAACGTAGTAGATATCAATGCTTTTGCTTGTGCCGATGGCAGTGTGCGTGTGTTCTCGTCATTGATGGATTTGATGACTGATGATGAGCTATTGGCTATCATTGGACACGAAATAGGACACGTGAAAAAAACGAAGACACTAAAGATGCTATTAAAGCAGCCTACACCCGTGCAGCACTGCAAGAAGCAGGTGCAGCCGCTTCGGAAAGCGTACGAAAACTTAGTGATACCGAACTTGGAGAAATGGCTGAAGGTATCTTGGGAGCTTCACACAGCAAAAAAACAAGAATCACAAGCCGATGAATACGCTTATAACTTTATGAAAAACACGGTTATGACGTAGTTGCAGTTTATACTGCCTTCAAAAAGTTGGCATTACTTTCAAAAAGGAGATACACAAAGCAAATTTCAAAAATGATGAGCTCACACCCTGATAGCGAAAAACGTGCTGAAGCTGCTAAAAACGCGCTATCAAAGACGGGCTTTGAAAGACCCAGGTGAAGTAACACTGCCCAAAAACTCCTATAAAATAACCCTCTTATCACCAATACTTGAGGGAGGCTGAAAAAGTTTTAATGCTAAAAGTATTTGATTATCAGTTTCATAATTATTAACATCCCCCTACCCCTTTTGAAGGGGTAGGTGGCGCAATTGTACTATTAAAGACTCTTTGGACAGGCTCTGTGTGGCACAATTGTACTAAAGACTTTTTTGGACTGCCTCAAGTTTTTGGATTATCATACTACAAAATTGATTATTAATTATAAACTCCTATAACCATAACCATCAGCAACATTGAGAAAAAACAAAAATACACTGAAAAACAAGAAGAAAACCCACCACACAATACCATATTCCTAAAAAAGAAATTATCAGCAGTACTGAAGTATTTGCTGCTATTTTTTTGTATTGCTAATAGCACTCTTAATGGCTGGCACATTCTACTTGCGAGCTTATTATCCTACTTATTACCAAAAAATACTCAACAAGCTTTTATTATAGCAAAACTAATACTCTATATGAAAAACGAACGCATTGCCCGTATCATTACCCTGCATAGTGATAAAAATATTTGGGATAGACCTCTCCCACTACCAAGAACGTGATGAAATACAATGGGATAGCCTTTTATATTACAGATAAAAGGGCTAAATACCCTTTGCAATTTGCTGTTTTTAGAGCTACAATGGGCAACCAAACTACTGATAAAAACTTTGCTCATTTTTTTGGGTAGAAGCCAAAAACACAACTTGATACGCGGTGCCTACCACTACTACCGCCCCTGATGAAGACCCTGTAAAACAAGCTAATTCGTATATCAATAACGCTCCATTAGAAAAAGGGTGATTTGCTTCCTATCATTGATGTAGAGCACTGCCTCAAAAGAAAAATCGGTAGTACAATTTTTAAAAAGATATACAAACTTGGCTGGACTTGGTAGAAAAACATTTTCAGCGAAAACCGATTCTTTACACTTATATCAATTTTTACGAAGAACATTTGTATTCAATGTTTGGGGACTATCCTCTGTGGGTAGCCAATTACAATAATGTAGCTATCCCTACTCACGTTTTTAAATGGCAGTTTTGGCAATTTACCGAAAATGGTATTACCCCAGGTGCTAAAAGTGAAAATAGATTTCAACGTATTTAATGGAGATAAGGAAAAACTTAAAAACCTTCTTAATCAAATAAAAAGATGACTAAAAAGACTTGCGGAAAATTTATATGCAAAAAGCGCAGCACTCTTACCCCAGAAGAACGTGCCGCTATGAGCCAAAAATAACCGATGAACTCATAGCTATGGAAGCTCTTTGGCAATTTAAAACTTTTCATATATTCCTAACTATAAAAACTAAACGAGATAGATACCGTCCCCCTAATAGCCTTTTATGCAGAAAAAACAGGCAAATAGTGGTACCACGAATGAACCCTCAGACTAAAAACATAGATTCGGTACTGCTAACTAATGATACTGTATTGGAAACAAATGCTTGGGGAATAGACGAACCTAAAGGGGGTAAAATTATCTCGCCCGATAAAATAGATGTTGTATTCGTCCCTTTATTAGCTTGCGACTATCGGGGCAATCGGATTGGCTATGGTGGCGGCTATTACGATCGTTTTTAGCACAATGTAAGCCTGATGTACTAAAAAAATAGGTCTTTCATTCTTCCCCGAAACTGATTTATCACCTTTTATGACTGAAAAGGACATACGGGTAAGTCTTGTTTGTACTCCTTAAAAAGTAAAAGCATCTTGCAGATTGTAATTATTTTATTACTTTTGCAGCCTCAAAATAACTAAAAAAATATCAATCAATGAAAAAAAATGTTTTTTAAGTGCAATGCTTGGCTTTTGTTACTCTAGCTGCCTTTGCACAAACCGAGCGCGATAACGCTCCTGCGCGTTACACTGCCAACAACAAAGGCAAAATATTTTTTTCTTTTGGGGCGGTAATCGTGGCTACTACACGGATTCTGACATTACCTTCACCGGTAGTAACTACAACTTTACTATCAATGATGCTGTTGCTGTTGATAGACCCTAAAGGATGGCATATAGATTATATCAATCCTTTGCGTATGACTATCCCACAAACTAACTGTCACGTAGGCTATTACATTACCAATAACTATACTGTTTCTTTGGGAGTAGACCATATGAAATACGTAATGAAGAATAACCAAACAGTAAAGATGAATGGTTACATCAGTGGGTCTGGTACTTCACACGATGGCGTATACAACAACGCTGACAAAGTGCTTACTGAAGACTTCCTTACCTTTGAACACACCGATGGGCTAAACTATGTAGTTGCTGAAGGAGCACGTATAGATGATATTTCGCGACTTTTTGGTATTCGCAATACCGACAAGCTACAGGTAAGCCTTACTGAAGGGCTTGGTTTTGGTGTAATGTATCCCAAATCGAATACTAAATTGCTAAACAAGGAGCGCTACGATGAGTTTCACATTGCAGGGATAGGTGTAAATGCTAAAGCTGGATTGCACCTTACATTCTTCAAGTACTTTTTGATAGTAGGTGAGCTAAAAGGTGGCTACATCAATATGTACGACGTACGCACTACCCTACGATATTGCCGATAAAGCTAAACACGATTTCTTCTTCTTTGAAACTGTATTAGGAGTAGGAGGAACATTTAGGTTTTTAAGCGTTTTTATAAGACATAAAAAAATCCGGTAGCGTTTTTTTGCTATCGGATTTTTATGGTTTATTTCTTTGCCCAAACAAGCAAATCATTTAAAAAGTTACTCTTTTTGAGGAAGGGCTAATTCTGGTGGCAATGTAGCCTCGTCTTTTATTCCTTCATTATAACGGAACTGTTGACGATAAACTTGAAAAAAATAGTAGGGTTAGTATTTTGTGGATAGTCAAAAAAATAGGCTGATAATTTCCATTTTTATCTAGCCAACCAAAAATTATAACCACTTCTTTTAAAGAAGTCTGAAATCTCTTTTCTCCATTATTCTTCTAGTAATCACATAAAGCAGGAAAAAGTTGTTCTTTACGAGACTGTACTTGTTTTTAAGTTTTCGTTGTTAGTCTCATAAATTCTTAACACTTCTTTTCTTTTCATAACTAATTAAGAAATCTTGCAAAAGTAGTTTTTGTCACTTTGGGCATATAACAAAGCTAAACAGAAGATAGCACGATGTTTTTTTGTATTCAGTTTGTTCCCCAATACACACGCCATTCATTTTTCTTTATAAATAGAGGTAATGAGTAGATCGCCCCAAATATTGATAAACTTATTATCTTCTTGATAGATTTCATCATAAGCCTTATAAATATTTTTCTAACTTAGAAAGAGATAGAGCTGTTGGTTCTTGGTGTCCTATATCAAAGAGAACTACATCATCATATCCATAGGTTGTTGCTATTAAGTTAGTAAGGTCTCCTAACAATACTTCGTGATCTTCTATAGGGTGAAGTATTTTCTTAGTATCAGGTTTTTCAGCAAATAACTTAGCCTTAAATATTTCTTCTTTGACAGGAGTATTACGGAAACCTACTAAGGTTGTCTCTGTTTCATTCAACAATACTTGGTAAATATCTTGTTGCTGTGCAATTCTTTCAATAGTAGGTAGGATACGATTCCATATACGAGTACCTTTGTCATCAGTATTTACGATGAGATTACGTATGACTCTTATAAATTCTAACAAATACCTATCGTCTATTTTTTATTCCCCTATGTTTTTTTCTAAATACAGCAAAGTAGCGTAGATAATAATACTCTCATCTGTTTCGGCTTTACCTTGCATCATTTCAGTAAAGATACTCTCAAACGACTTCCCTGCTAATAGTTTTTCGTAAGAAATATCTTTCAAAAAAAGAAATACTATCTAAAAGCAAATTCCAAGAAAGTTACATTTTCATTGTTTTTGTAAGTATCTACAATATAGCTGAGATTCAGAAAATTATCGGGAATACTTTCTTTTTAGGATAGCCGTTTTCGTCTTTATCTTCCTCTTTTAGTTTTTTTATGAAACAGCATTCTATTGATGAAAGAAAGGTAATTCAAGAAAGGAGTATCAGTAACATATATTCCTTTCTCACGATATTTCCAAAGAGATTCTACCCACTCTTTTTCCATTTTTATTCTTTTATTTCTTCTATGCCTGAGTATTCCTGAATAGTTTTGTAAAACTCAGATTTAAAAATGCTCAAAAATCAGTTAGTTTTTCTCCACGAGCATTCATACGGATATAAAGCTCATCAGTAAGACCAAACTTATCTATAGAAAGAAAGTAGAAAGAGATGATCTCTTTATCCCAAAAGCAAGTCTAAGGTTACTTTAGGGCTAAGTAGTTGTTCATTTTGGCTAAAAGTATCTAACATAATGAGCATACCCTCAACAGTAGCATCATTATGCCAAGTTCTCATCAAACCATTCCCTATCTGATAGATAGTTTTTTTAGATTTTTTTAATCTCTTCTGTAGGAACAGTTTCTTTAAGAAGATAGTTACAAAAATGATTCTGCTGCAGGTCTTGTTTCATAGACAAACTTTTTGAGGAGGTCTTTGATTGCTTTTTATAGTGTCTCCTCCTTCCTTAGCTGCTAAAAACCAATGCAATAACCATAGGGTTGTAAGGCGTTGTTGCCCATCAAGAGGAATGAAAAATCTTTTCATTGTTATCCTCTTTTATAGCTCCATATACAAAGTCTAGGGCTACAGCTTCTTTAGTAGCAAGATGCTTAGTAAGATAATCTACAAAATCTTGGCGTACCTTTATTACTTCGTTAGTAGTACGCCCTTGTGCATAAGCTCTCTGCAAAACAGGAATCTCTATTTTGTCGTATTTTTCTAAAAAGAGCGCAGGGTATAAGTTTTTAACAGTTTCTGTATTATTCATTGTTTATATCTTCTTTAAAATAATCGTTGAATACACGTTTAATTTCACATATATAGCCTTCTCGGTCTTGTTTACTCCAACGGTAAGGTGGTGTATACGATTTAGAATAAGCTTTTTAAAAATACATTTTTAGTACATTGAGGAATAAAGCTACCTTCTTTCTCTAATTGAAATATCTTTTTGCTCTTTACAGGAAAAAAATAGCATTATTTAGAGATGAGTTATCTTTACCTGATAGCAAAGCTAAATTTTCTATAGTATGCATAGATTCTTTAGTGCTACCATCATCTGCTTCAGTTATAAAGAAAGCTTCTATTTTTTTCTCTAACATTATTAAATGAAGCTATTTCATTTTGAGACAATTGTTTTTTTAGGCTCTTCTTTGATTTTTACCTCTCAATGTCTTTTAAAAAAATCTATTTCAGTGGCTATTTTAGTAAGATTTTCTAAATGGTTAATATTTTCTAATTCGGACACAGTTTCGTTTACCCAAATACTGATATATTTGATATCTTTCATAGGGTCGTCAGAATGTTGGGCATTGATATGCTCAAGACTCCAAGAGGTTTTTGGCATATCTATGAAAAAGGGAAACGAAGGTTTTTGGTTCCCTTGAGTCTCAATAGCTGAAAAGCACGTTGAAAAGCAATAATAAGTATTCTATTTTTACTATTGTCTTTTCCATATTCTAATTCATCTATTGTTTCAGGTCTAAATTTCTCTTTTTACTTTTAGTTTGTAACCATCCTTTAAAGGCAGATTTGGTTACCTTATCAGAATGATTACAAATTTCTTTTAAGGGTATTCCTATTTGTACCAATAGACCTATGAGGTGATATCGCTCATAATCGTTAAAACCAATACCTGATTTTACCGAAATAAGTTTTTTACATTTTCCCATAACTCTTCAGCTTTTTTTGAGTTTTCAATTCATTTTCAAACCACAAAAAGGTAGCACGACCTTCCGAATTTTCTTTTTTGAGCTACTATTTCAAAAAGTTTTAAGATACGATTAGCGTATTTCTTATCTTCTTTACTTTGTAAAAACCCCAAACTTCTTCATTTTGCAAGAAAGTTTCTATTTCGTTCCAGCTATTGGAAAAGATAGATTGTTCAATTGCTTTTTTTCACGTTCAGAACCTGAAGTAGTGATATGTTGAATAAAGAGAGCGCGTATTAGTTCGGCATCATCTAAAGGTATTTTTACCGATATTCAAACGATTGAAAATATCGATTTTATCTCGTTCTATTTTTATCTTTATTACTTCCTTTTTAAATCTACCTCATACCATATTACTTTTTACATTATCAATAAGTACGTTGGCAAAGTTTTTTTCTTATAGCGTACTTTTTTTGTTTTTTTCTTTTTCATCAAACCATTGATTAATTTTTCTTATATGCCTCGCAGATAAAATAATGGTCGGGCATATCGTCTCTGTATAGCATAGGATTATGGAGAACAGTAGTGCTTTCAGGTCGGTGGGTATAACTTATCTCATAAAGTTCTTCTTCTTTTTAAAGCTTTAAGAATAAGATATAAAGTAGTTAGGCGTTGCTGTCCATCAACCACCTCCCAAGCATTGTTTTTGTGGCACTACAACAATAGGCTGTAAACAATAAATTTCATCACTGCAACGACCTTCTTTATTGATAAAAAAATATCAATATCGTCTAACAGAGCTTTTACGTGTTCTTCGGATTTCCAACGATACCCTCTTTGATAATCAGGAATAAGATAATGCTCTACCTTATTTTTCTTCATTTGTATCGGCTGAACGTATTAGTTCCCCCTATACTTTTTAACTTTATTTGATTCATAAATAATAAATTTGTTCTTATAAAAAAAGAGTTCAAAAAGTATTAAGCTTTTTATCAAAGCAAAGTTTTTTTGAACTCCCCATATATTATTTTATTGCTAAGCATAAAACAATTGCGTAATTATAGAGTTGAAAAAGATAATTACTATACTCGTCCATACAAATGATAGGGTACTTGCTTTTACCTACATCAAGTGCGCCTCCTTTCATATAATAGCCGTGATATGAGGGAATTGTAGCTAATAAAAAGGCAAATATAAGCGTTTTGGTGAGTGCGTAAAAACAAACTGTACATAGTAAAAATCATATTGTACCCCTTGTACAAACTCGCTCGTTGTAGAATAACCACTTGCTACTGATGATATCCAGCCTCCTAATACTCCTATTACCATTGCTAAGGCTATTAAGAAAGGCATAAAAAAAGCATTGCTATGATTTTAGGAAACACTAAGTAATTCACTGAATTTACTCCCATAATATCAAGGGCGTCTATTTGTTCTGTTACTCGCATTGTTCCTATACTTGAAGTAATAAATGATCCCTACCCTACCTGCTAATACTATTGAAATAAAGGTAGGAGCAAACTCTAACACTATAGATTGGCGTGTGGCAAAACCCTATCAGATACTTTGGAATAAAAGGATTATTTACATTCAATGCTGTTTGTACTGCCACTACAGCTCCTACAAAGAATGAAATAAAAAAAGCACAATACCCAATGAATTTAGTATAAGATCTTCCAACTCACGCATTATTAAATCTTTTTGTAATAGACCAACGCGTCTGTTTCCTAAAAACGTTATAGAGCATCACAAAATAACCAGCAATAGCTACGAAGTGTTTTTTTCGAATGGTTTTTCTAGTATTTCTATTATCTTTAGCATCTTTTTTTATTAGTGTTTAAAGTGTCGTACTCCAGTAAGCACCATTGCTATTTGGTGGGCATTACAATAGTCGATACTTAAATTGTCTTTTTATAGACCCTCCTGGTTGTATTACGGAACGAATACCTGCTTTACCGGCAATCTCTACGCAATCGGGGGAAAGGGAAAAAGGCATCGCTTGCCATTACAGCTCCGTTAAGGTCAAATTTAAATTCTTTAGCTTTCTCGATAGCTTGTTTAAGAGCATCTACACGGCTTGTTTGTCCTGTACCACTGGCTATAAGTTGTTTGTTTTTGGCAAGCACTATGGTATTGGACTTGGTGTTTTTTGCATATTTTTAGAGGCAAAGAACAAGTCTTCAAGGTCTTCTGCACTTGGTTTAGTATCGGTAACGTATTGCAAATCGGTGATTGAGTCGGTTTTAAGGTCTTTATCTTGCACCAAATAACCATTTAGGCAGGAACGAACACTTATTGTAGGCAATTGCAATTGTTTTTTGCACTAAAAATAATGCGGTTTTTTTCTTCTGTTTTTAGTACTTCTAACGCTTCATCGGTATATGATGGTGCAATAATGACTTCAAAGAACAAAGAATGAATATCTTCGGCTGTACCTAAATCGATGGTTGTATTAGCGATAAGGATACCTCCAAAAAGCCGATACGGGGTCGCCTGCTAAGGCTGCTTGGTAGGCTTCCCTGATGGTGTTGCGTGTAGCTACTCCGCAAGCATTATTATGCTTTAAGATAGCAAAAAGTAGGAGCATCATTGGCGAACTCGCTAATTAGGGTTTACCGCAGCATCTACGTCTAACAAGTTGTTGTATGAAAGTTCTTTGCCGTGTAGTTTAGTGAAGAGCGCTTCAAAAATCACCGTAGAAACGTCCTTGCTGGTGAGGGTTTTCGCCATAACGCAATACCTCGCCACGGGGTTCGCTTAGTTTTAGTGCTGGAAGTTGTTCGGTTTGGTTGAAATAGTTGAAGATAGCGGTGTCGTAATGTGATGACACTTGGAAAGCTTTTTGCAGCAAATGTTTTGCGTTGTGCTAATGTGGTACTTCCTTTTTGCTCATTTAATATTTGCAATAGAGCACCATATTCATCTACTGATGCTACACAAAGCACATCTTTGAAGTTTTTTAGCTGCCGCACGGATAAGGGAAATACCTCCTATATCAATTTTTCAATAATCTCTTCTTGAGTAGCACCGCTGGCTACCGTTTTTTCAAAAGGATACAAATCTACAATCACTACATCTATTTGTGGGATTGTGTATTGTTTCATTTCCTTAATATCGGTTTCGTTGTCTTGCCGATTTAGGATTCCCCAAATATTTTTGGGGTGTAATGTCTTCACTCTACCTCCAAAGATAGAGGGGTAGTTGGTAATTGTTTCAACAGGGATTACTTCTACTCCTAATTTTTTAATAAAGGCTTCTGTACCTCCGGTGGAATAGATTGTAAAATCTAAATCTTTCATTTTTGAATGATAGGCTCTAATCCTGTCTTATCAAAAACGGAAATCAATGCTGATTTTGCTTTGCTTTTGCAGTGCTCATTTGGAAAAATATTTGTATTTTTTTACGCTGCAAAGATAGTAAATAATTGATAATTAGCAATTGATAATTGACAAATCTTTTTGTTTATCCTTCGCTAATCCTTCGCTAATCCTTCGCTAATCCTTCGCTAATCCTTCGCTAATCCTTCGCTAATCCTTCGCTAATCCTTCGCTAATCCTTCGCCAATCCTTCGCTCAAGGTTCGGTGAGAAGAATTGGGAATTTTGAATTTTGAATTTTGAATTGGCGGGGCAGTGGAACGGGAGGTTATGAGTTTGTAGAAAAAGATTTTTTTCAGATAGTCTTTTTAATTCATAATTATTTCATATATTTGCAGAAAAATATTTTTTGCTGACTGAAAGAGTTTTGTTTTGTGAGGCTGATTGATTTTTGGGATAGCTTCTGGCTGTAAAAACTGAGAACTAACTATGTTTATTTATTTACAATTATTAAAAAGAGTTTTAATTTTGCTATTAAGTCGTTACGTGATAATAAGTTGCGTACCTTCCTTCTGCTCTTGGGCGTTACGGTGGGTATTTTTCTCTATTATTTCGGTATTATCGGCGGTTGATTCTCTCAATAAAAGCATACAGGATAGTCTTGCGGGGCTTGACAAGAATATGATTACGCTTTCTAAATTCTCTTTGCTCCTACTGATGTACCTCGCTGGCAGCGGCTTCGTTTTCCGCAAGTTACTTATCAGGAGTTTGAATTCTAAAGCGGGAACTTCCTAATACTGAGGCTGTGGTTTTATAGTATGTTTGGTGTAAATACTACTGCCAAATACAATGGAAAAAAACGCTCTCAACCTGAATGTACAAGCTACGTCCTCGGGTGTGGAGCTTATCAATGACATTAAAATGGAAAAAGGGAGGATTTACAACGAGGCTGAAACTAATGCTGGTAGCCCTGTGGTTCTTTTTAGGGCATTCTATTGCTGAACAGTTATTTGGTTATGAAGACCCGTTGGGTAAAGAGGTGCGTATGTTTGGCAGGAAACTTATGGTTATAGGGGTACTAAAAATATGGAGAGATGGGAAATGGTGCTGACGATAATGCTTATGTGCCTGCTAACTTTGTACGTAATTTTATGAATACAGGTCCGCAAGGAATGCCTTGTGGTGTAACTATAAAACCTAAGAAGGGGGTGGATGCTGCTGAATTTGAAGGTGTTTTTACGGCAGAAACTCCGCACTTATAGGGATTGAAACCCTAATGATATAGACAATTTTTCCTGAATAAAAATTTCTTCTTTTACTGATATGATTGACCAAACTATTGGTATGATGAATGTTGTAGGTTGGATTATTGGAGGTTTTTCTATATTGGTAGGCGGTTTTTGGGATTGCTAATATTATGTTTGTAAGCGTAAAAGAACGGACTAATCTTATCGGGGTACAGAAGTCATTGGGTGCTAAAAATCAATTTATTTTTGTTTCAATTTCTTTTTGAAGCGGTACTATTGGCTATTTTTGGTGGATTGCTTGGTTTAATTGCAGTTTGGGCACTCACGATAGGTATTAGTGCTTCTTTTGATGAATTTAAGTTTGTGTTATCTGTTAAAAAAATATAAGTATAGGTTTGGGTATTTCGCTTGTAGTGGGCTTACTTTCGGGTATTATTCCTGCCTCGAGTGCTGCGCGGTTAAATCCTGTGGAGGCTATCAGAACGGGACAATGATAATTAATTCATAATTCTTAAAATGAAAAACATATGCTTTAATAGGTCGTAATATTTCGTATTCTTTTTCACGTAATTATTTCAGCGAGAAGTTCGCACGTGAAGGTATTACTGATTCTCAGTATATCAATTTTTGATATTCAAACACTTGATGAGCTCCCTGCGCTATTAAAAGCCACTCCTACTCTTAAGGGAATGAATGTTACGATTCCTTATAAACGTGATATTATCTCACTACTGCGGCTATTGAGCCCACAGCTCACCAAATAGGGGCTGTGAATACTATTAAGCCTACTCCTATAGGGCTTATAGGTTACAATACCGATTATTACGGTTTTACCGAATCTCTAAAAACCTTTTATTACAACTTCATCACACACAGGCACTTATATTGGGTACGGGCGGTGCTTCGGGGGCAGTGGCTTATAGCTTGCAGCAGTTGGGCATTGGTTATACTTTTTGTATCACGTAACCCCAAAGAAGGACAGCTGTCTTATCACCAGCTTACTCCTGCTATTATAGAGGCGCATACACTTATTATTAATTGTACTCCTTTAGGTACGTACCCTAATATTACTGATTGCCCTCCTCTGCCCTATCAATACCTTAGTGGGCAGCACTTGTTGTACGACCTTATTTATAATCCCTGCACAGACTACTTTTTTTGGCGTTGGGCGCACAGCAAGGCTACTACTTGTAACGGACTAAAAATGCTGGAATTACAAGCCGAAAAAGGCTTGGGAAATATGGAATTCATAATACAAAAAAAGAGGCTAAGCGCCTCTTTTTTTCGTCTTTATTTTTTTCTTTTTGTTATTTTCTATTCCACTGGTAAGCTAGCAATGTATTCTTTAAAAAGCATTGCTATAGTCATAGGGACCTACTCCACCAGGTACAGGTGTAATAAAACTTGCTTTTATCCTTTACTTCATTGAAAGCTACATCGCCTACGATGCGGTATCCTTTGGCAGTGCTGTCGTCCTTCAGGCGTGTGATTCCTACATCTATAATCGTAACGCCTTCTTTTACCATATCGCCTTTTAGAAACTCTGGGATACCTAATGCCATCACGATAATATCTGCCTGACGAGTGAAGTCTGCAAGGTTAGGAGTATGGCTATGAGTGAGCGTAACTGTTGCGTTGCCTTGCGCTCCTTTTTGGCTGAGCAAGATGCTGATAGGTCTGCCCACGATATGCGAGGCGTCCTACAACTACTACGTGTTTACCTTTGGTAGGCACTTCATAACGTTTTAGGAGTTCCATAATACCAAAAGGAGTAGCAGGAATAAAAGCTTCCATATCTAAAGCTATTCTTCCAAAATTGGAAGGGTGAAAGCCATCTACATCTTTTTTTAGGATCTACTGCCAAGAGTATCTTCTGCTCATCAATATGTTTAGGGAGTGGCAATTGCACTATATAGCCATCAATATCAGGATTGGCGTTAAGTTTATCAATCTCTTTCAAAAGAACCTCCTCAGTAATATCGGCAGGAAGTTTCACAAGGGTAGAAGCAAATCCCTACCTGCTCACAAGCCTTCACTTTGCTCCCTACATAAGTAAGACTTGCCCCATCATCGCCTACTAATACAGCTGCCAAATGAGGCGCTTTTTGCCTGCTGCTTTCAGTTGTTTTTACCTCTTCAGCAATTTCTTTTTCAGGGTTTCTGAAGTTTTTCCGTCTAAAATAGTCATTTTTAGTTGTTATTGTTATTTTTATCTTATATTTTTGCATCATTTGCATCATCTTTCTGCCGCCGCCACCTTGCATCATCTTCATCATCTTGCTCATTTGTTCAAACTGCTTCATTAGCTGGTTTACCTCCTGAAGCTCACGTCCGCTGCCTTTAGCAATACGCTTTTTGCGACTCATATCAATAATAGCAGGATTGCTGCGCTCTTTAGGTGTCATTGAGTGGATAATAGCCTCAATATGCTTAAAGGCATCATCTTTAATATCAAGGTCTTTTACAGCTTTACCCACACCAGGGAGCATACCCAGCAAGTCTTTCATACTACCCATACGCTTGATTTGCTGTATTTGTTCGAGAAAATCATCAAAACCAAATTGATTTTTTTAGCGATTTTCTTCTGAAGTTTGCGAGCTTGCTCTTCGTCAAACTGCTCTTGAGCGCGTTCTACAAGCGAAACGACATCACCCATACCAAGAATACGGTCTGCCATACGATCGGGATAGAACACGTCTATAGCTTCCATCTTTTTCTCCTGTTCCCACAAACTTAATAGGCTTATTCACTACCGACTTGATAGTAATAGCCGCACCACCACGGGTATCACCATCGAGTTTGGTAAGAATAACCCCATCAAAAATTAAGCACATCATTAAAAGCCTTAGCTGTATTCACTGCATCTTGCCCCGTCATTGCATCTACTACGAAGAGCGTTTCGTGTGGTTTGATAGCTTGGTGAATGTTAGAAATTTCATTCATCATTTGCTCATCAACTGCCAAAACGACCTGCCGTATCTACAATTACCACATTTAGGTGATTATCCTTAGCATACTGCACCCTTTGCGAGCTATATCTACAGGATCGTTATTTTCTTTATCAGAAAAAAACAGGTACCCCCACTTGGTCGCCCACTATATGCAGCTGATCAATAGCCGCAGGACGATACACATCACAAGCTACCAAAAAGAGGCTTTTTTATTTTTTTCTTGTTTTTAAGATAATTAGCCAACTTGCCCGAGAATGTGGTTTTTACCCGAACCCTGCAAGCCCGACATCAAAATAACGGTAGGATTCCCCGAGAGGTTTACTCCTGCCGCATCACCTCCCCATTAGCTGAGTAAGCTCATCTTTACGATTTTTACCATCAGCTGCCCTGGTTGCAATGTGGTAAGTACCTGCTGCCCAATGGCTTTTTCCTTAACTGTATTGGTAAAATCCTTAGCTATTTTATAGTTCACGTCCGCATCTAAAAGGGCGCGTCTCACCTCTTTTAAAGTCTCTACTACGTTGATTCTGGTAATTTTACCGTGCCCTTTAAGATTATGCAGGGCTTTTTCTAATTTATCACTTAAATTATCAAACATTTTTTTATCTCATTTAAAAGCGGTGCAAAGATAGTAAATTATTAACAATTAATCATTAATAACAATAAAAAAACTACAGCAAGGGGCATTTTACTTCATTTTTTTAGGGAGACAGCTCGTCTAAAAAGTCTTCTATAAGTGAGTTTTTTTCTCCCTGAGTGGTATTAGCTTTTACTTTGTATGAGCCGTGTTGCGTATAGAGCATTTCAGAAAATAGTATCTGAAATTTATTTGGAATTTATCAATAAAATACATACTTTTGCGCAATCAATTAGTAACTAAACATATAACATTATGATAAAGAGAATTTTTATTACTCGTTATTGCAGCTATATCGCTTGCTGCTTGTTCGAAATCAGACAAAGAAACTCCCTAACAGCGAAAAAGGAGGTAATGACAAATTTTTTTAGGCACTTGGGTAGGAACTCTAAAGGTTATTGCTGAAAAGCCTGAAAAACAGGCTAAAGTAGATGAAATTTTTAAACAAACATACAGTACAATCTTAGGGAAGTCCTGAGACTAATTACGAAGTCTACTCAGTTAAAGTTGTTTTTAGCAACATAGAGGGTGAGAAAAACTAAAAAAATAACAGATAAGAATGGGGTATATACTTTCCAAGATATAACATACGCTGTAAATGAAAATAAAATAACTAATGAAGATAAAAAGCAAGACTTAGCTACTTATTATTTTTGAAAAACAACAATAAATTATTAGCTGAAAATACTGATTTTTTTCTTTCTCTTAGTAGATAGTGATGTTATTAGAAATAATAGTGAATATGAAAAAGAACTTGAAAAAAATTAAACAAAGAATATCCTAATTTACCTTCTCTTAGTTTAGAAAAACAAGCTGAATACGCTGAAAAATATAATACTACAGCTAAAAAATATGATGTATCTTTTAAGGTATAAGTACAAATACAACCTTACTCGTCAATAATAAAATAACTGTCGTATATAATAAAGCACCCCTGATAAGCACAAGCCTATTAGGGGTGTTTTATTAGCGTTTAAAAAAACAGCATTTCTTGCTCTATCGTATTCGTTTTTTTCAATTTCTTACTAAATTCAGACATAAAAAGAGTGATTTATGCATATAAACCACTCTTTTTCAGCTATCTAAATTTTTGTAGCGGGAACTGGACTCGAACCAGTGACCTTCGGGTTATGAGTTTAAAACTATATAGCTTAAAAATTCATAACTTTTTTTGTTTTACAACACTATTAAAAATGATAAACTTGCTAAAAAAATATAGTGGTTTGTATGCGTTATTAGTATTCGTTTTATCTATTTTTTTAGGGTAAAAGTATATGGTTATCAGTGCTTTATTAAGCTATCTTACTCTCAGTCTCTTCAGTGAAAAAGTATGCGTTTTTTTAAGAGCAGTAAGCTCTTCTTCTAACTGTTCCACCTTCTCCTCTAATAACTGCGAATTCTTTTTGTAATAAATTATTCTTCTCCCTTAAAAAGTTACTTCTGATTCATCTGTTCCACCTCTATTTTTCTATCATTTCTCCTTGACCCTTTAAAAGCCAATTTGCATTATACTTAGGATAATTTTCAAGTATTTTTAATTATCCATTCTGAAGAAATAGATGTATTATTACGCTTAGCACGAGATAAAAACGCCTTGACTTGCACCTATTCTCTGCTCTAATGTGGTAATGCTAATGCCCCTCATTATCTATTAGTATTGAAAGTCTTTTTAAAAAAATCTTTTTGAAGACGTTTGCACTTTTCCATTAGAATTTTTTTGAAAAAAAGTATCAAACTCAGAATAAACATTCTTTATTTTATCCAAAGTTTCTATAGGGATAGGATTTTTCTAATAGCTTGTGAAAAAAAGCAGATTCACTTTTGATAACCAATTATTAAAGCAAAATTCTTTTTTGTGTTTTTACATTTCCTATACTTTTTAGGTATGAGATGAACTTTTGAATACAATTTTTTTATTCATAGCTAATAGTTTACTTTTTTAGGGTAAAAAAATACTTTTACATTATCAAGCTATCTTACTCTCAGTCTCTTCAGTGAAAAGTATGCGTTTTTTTAAGAGCAGTAAGTTCTTCTTCTAACCGCTCAATCTTCTCTCTATACATTTCCTCTTTTTTTCATTTTTTTGTCTTTTTATTTGAGACTTGAGAATGTTATTATTTTCCCTTAAAAATGTTACTTCAGCTTCATCAGATTTAGTACTTTTTAGCATTTCACCTTCACCCAATAGCAGCCAATTTGCGTCATATTGACGATATTTTTCAACAATCTTAATAACCCATTCAATAGAAATAGACGTGCTTTTTACGCTTACCACGAGATAAAACCCCTTACTCGCTCCAATTAGCTTTTCTAATGCAGTAATATTAATACCCTCATTATCAATCATTCTCATCAATTCGTTTAAAAAAATCTTCCATATAGTTTAAAATTTTTCTTCTAAAATATTTGTAAAGTTGAAAAAAATAACTTCTACTTTTGCCCCGTTAAAATTAACATAGTAAAATTACTTGGTAAAATTAATACTTAATATGGAATTAACAAAAACAAATTTCAGATTTTTAATCAGCGAGGTTCTAAACAACGCCTCCGTATGCTCCTTGCATTAGACCTTGATGTGTCTTTTGAAACCATTTCTCGCTGGCTCGACCGCGATAACAAAAAAAGCTCGACAGTACCAAAGGGCGCAATGCCCTAATGAAACTTACAGGGCTTTCTAACGACGAATTGTTTAATACCCCTAATTTCTAAACGCTATGAACAAACACGAACATTTTCTAAGTTTCAATGGCAAAAAAACATTATCTATGTAAAAGTAGATAAAACGTATTGGATTGCCTTAAAAACCTATTTGTGAGGCTCTGAATGTAGATTATATCAGGTCGTTCAGAAACGCAAAAAAATGACCCACTTTTAGGGTCTGTATTGTCTGAACAGACAATACAGGTGGCAAAAACGGCAAAAAAACAGGGTAGAAATATGACCTGTATTCCGGAGAAATATGTATATGGTTGGCTCTTTTTCTCTTCGTTCTGATAGTGCCGAACTATTAGCCTACAAGCGCACTTGCTATGAACTTCTGTACAATCACTTTCACGGTACCATTACTAACCGTAAAGAATTGCTAATGCAACGCGAAGAAGTAGATAACCAAATAGGAAAGCTAAAACATCAGCTTAAGGAAAAAGACGAATCGTTTTAAAACATTACAACATCTGCAAAACCAACGGAAGGAGATTTGTAAGCAACTTAATACGATTGATGATGAACTTGTAAAACAAACCCACTTTATTCTAATCCTCTGCGTTATGTTTAAAAAGAATCACTTATTATCATCTTGATGAAGATTGTCGTTTGTACCTTTGTAGAGATACGTACAATCCTCTTTTGGTTTTGTTATCAGTCGCCAGTTTTTGCGATGTGATATAACTATTAAAATGTTTTTTTCAATGGATGCTGAAACAGTATATAAAGTTGCTCAAGCGTTGGATAATACCCAGCGAGAACGCTTGCGCCAACTATTGAATACCAAAGTAGAACGCACTCCAGTAACTAAACAGAAAAAAAGAAAAACAACTATGGGACGAAAAACGAACTAAGAGAGCGAATTATCGCCGATTTCCAAAAGAAGAGCAAGAGAATCTCAAAAACAAAAACACCCTCCTCACCTGCTCTTCGAGGTAGTTCCTATAAGTGCTACTACCAAGGTAAAGACAACCTATAAGGTATCAGCTGAAAAGCGGAAGATATACAACAATACTTACCGCCTCAAACGTAAAGGTTATAGAGTAGAAGCGCACAAGCACACTATCTATGCCTATAACGAAGAAGTAATGAACACTACACAAGCCAAGAATTTAATGAAACTTGGCTTTGTAGTACAATTAGAAATACAATAACTATGGTATACGGATATATACGCGTAAGCACAGACAAACAAACTGTAGAAAATCAGCGTTTTGAGATAAATAATTTTTGTGAAAGCAACAAAAATGATAGTAGATAAATGGATTTCAGATGAGGGTATTTCAGGCACTAAAGATCCGTCTAAACGCGATTTAGGAAAGTTGCTAAAAAGCAAAAAGGCGACATCATTATCTGTTCAGAGCTATCTCGATTGGGAGCGTAACCTGCTAATGATAATGAGCATACTAAACTACTGTATGGAACAGCAGATTAAAAATTTGGACTATCAAAGACAATTATCGTTTAGGTGATGATATTAGTAGTAAGGTATTAGCTTTTGCCTTTGGCATATCAGCCGAAATAGAGCGCAATCTTATCAGCCAACGAACCAAAGATGCATTAGCACGCAAAAAAAGCTGAAGGAGTAGTATTAGGCAGACCTGTTGGTGCTAAGAGCCAAAAACCAAGCTAACAGGGCAAGAAAAGAAAAATATACGAGTTACTACAGAAAAAAATATCATACTCGGCTATTGGGCGATTGCTCGGAGTACATAGGCTAACCGTATCGACATTTGTAAAAAGAACGAATAGACGAAAAACGGCAAAAATAAAACCGCTTATTTCAGAAGAGGATAAGGTATATCAGCTGCTCGAACCTTTTCATAAAAGAAATAGTAGAAGCTTTTTTTAAGAGGAGTACCTATGTACGAATTAGCAAAACAATACAATGTGCCCCAACAAAAATAAGTAACTTTTATTAGACAGTACAAAGCATAAAAATACCTATGAAGTCTGTAATCACCCCAGAAAAGGCAGCGTTCATTCGTGAGCATTACCTAAAACTATCAGGTAAAAAAATTGCAAAAACATTAGGTGTATCACCTTGTGCAGTTCAGAGATTTATGCGTAAAAACAACCTTAGAATATCGGCTGAATTATGTGTTTTTCAAAAAAACGAGGGAAGGAAAAAAACCTCTCAAAGAAGAAGAAGTTACTTTTTATTCACGAACATATTCGCAATCATTCTTTAAAGTGGATAGCCAAGGCATTAAATAGAAGTTGTGTTACAATTAGAAAAGAAGCTCACCGCTTAGGGTATAGCGAACTAATGAAAGAAAAAAATCGCTAATTAGTAGATATCAAAAAAAGGAAAGATTCCTGAAAACAAAGGTATAAAAAAATGTCAGAAGAAACTTATGAGAAGGTAAAACACACTTTTTTTAAGAAAGGGCATTTACCTCATAATACCCCTCACTGATTATACAGAGGTGATTCGCAATGAAAAAGGTACTTCTTACATCTATATAAAGATACCTGGAGAGAAAAGCAATTCCTAAGCATCGTTATCTATGGGAGCAAGCACACGGAACAATACCTAAAGGGTATAATATCATTTTTTAAAAATGGGAATACGCTCGATTGCTGTTTAGAAAATTTGGCGTGTATAAGCGATGAAGAACTTATGCAAAACAATACGATTCATCGTTATCCCTAATGAGTTAAAAACAGCTATTAAACAGATTTCTAAAATAAAAAAACAACTAACAAAATGAACTTAGACGACTTAAACGAAACCTTATTCAAACTTTTTAGACGACATCAAAGAGGAGCGCGTTGATACTTCAAGAGCACAGGCTATGACTAATGTTGCTAATACCATTATCAATTCTGCCAAGATACAGCTTCAAGGAATTAAACAAATGCAAGACTCAGGCATAGTACCTTTAACAATGAAAGATTGTAGTCCGAAATTGTTAGGGTAACTTATATGATAAAAAAAGAGTTCTTTTGCTAAAAAAACTCGGTTACTCTAATGTAGCAGAAGCTATTGGAAAAATGGGAAAAGAGCAATTCAATAAACTTTTTTTGAAGAAAAAAAACTGATTATGATAAAATCATCAGTCATAGATAAATTATACGAAGCCGACCTGTGTCAAGCCATAGGAAGGGTGTATACCGATGCTCTGTATAAGATACGTAACAACGGAACGGCGGAGGGGTGCTCGCCTTTCAAAAACGAACGCACCCCCAGCTTCAAGGTGTCCAATGTAAAGAATATATGGAAAGACTTCGGTTCGGGCAAAGGAGGTACAAGCATTATCGACTTTATCCAAGCCTATAAGGGCGTTGATTTTTCTCGAAGCGGTAAAAAAATCGCCTGCGAAACCCTCAATATCCCTATTGAATACGAAAAAGAAACCAACGAGCAGAAAGAAAAGCGCACCCAAAAGCAAAGCCTTACACAAATACTCAAAAAAACTGCCGAAATATACCGTCAGAATTTCGTGAGTTTGCCCCCTGAGAGCGAAGCCAAGAAGTATATGCTTAGCCGTAATTTTACCGATGAGATTGTCGATAACTTCGGTATTGGTTATGCCCCTGGCAGGCTTGTACGAGGCTTTCAAAGAGCAGGCTATCGTAAGCGATGGCGAAGCATTAGGTCTGTTGCGCAAAAATGCCCAAGGTAATTATTACGACTTCTTCAAGGGGCGTATTATCTTCCCTATTTGCGACAAATACGGGCATTGTGTAGGCTTTGGCGGCAGAATACTTACTAACGATAAGAAGCAACCTAAGTATATCAATAGTGCTGAGTCTGATTTATTCGATAAATCCAACTTGCTATACGGCTTTCATTTGGCGCGTAACACCATTGCCAATACAGGCGAGGTGTATTTGGTAGAAGGCTATACCGATGTAATGCGAATGCATCAGATAGGGTTTACCAATACCATAGCTACCTTGGGCACAGCCTCACGCCACAGCACTTGGCACAGCTGAAAAACTTTGTCGCAAGGTGATTATCTTCCGCGATAGCGATAGTGCAGGGCGCAGTGCTGCCGAGCGCGATTTGCAGCTGATATTACAGGCAGGTTTGTTTGCCGAATTAGTGGTATTCCCGTCGGAAGACAAAGAAGACCCTGACAGTATAGGGCAACGCCCCAATGCGGTAGCACTTATCAAATACTCGCGCAACGATGCTATATTGCACCTTATTGGCGAAGCCTACCGCGCAGCACTCGACCGCTATACTGAAAAACACGGACAGAGCAAAAAAAGCACTGCTATTACCCGAAGATAAAAAGAACCTTACCGAATTGGCTAAAAAAACTTGTAGGCTGCATTCCTGATGACACTACCCGCGAGGCGTATGCCGAGCAGCTGAAAGAGCTGTTTAAAATTAAGGTAGCTTCAAAAATCTGAGAAGATTGAAAAGCAATATCTCAAGACACCAGAGATAATTATTGATATGGGAGAAAAGAACCCCTAACCTTAGTAGACCAGTAGGCGAAGGCGATGGTTCTCTCGACTTCTATTTATTTCCCGATGAAGTAGAAGATCCTTATCTTTATAAGAATGAGATTATAGAATACGGACTATTTCAGCATCGAAACCGCATTTATACATCAGCGGGCAAGGAGGGTAAGGAATACTTTATGTCGATTTCTAATTTTTCCATTGAAATAGTGCAACATATGCAAGATGAACAGTTTCCAATGAAACTTATACGTATATGTAATGTACATAACACTGAGAAGATTTTTCGATGTGATTTCTGATAAAATAAACACCCTACCTTCATTTAAGAATGTGGTTACTTCTATGGTAATTTTTTTCATTCTCAGGTACAGCTGCACAACACGAACGTCTCTTGCGCTATTTGTTTGACCGTATGGGTAACGGAAGAAAAATTGATGTATTAGGTTGGCAACCTGAAGGCTTTTGGGTATGGAATAATAAGATAGTGATACCAGGGGAACGTGAAGAACTTATCAACAAAGAAGGACTTTTTAAACTTAAAAACGAAAGCTATTACATCCCTTCTGCAAATAGAAGTTATGATAAGAATATCTATAAATATGGAGCACAAAAGAAATTCAAATCATTTGATACTCAAAATGAGTATTCACAACTATTTTTCGACAAGTATATAAAGTACATCGAGGATATGCTATTACAGGTATTCTATTCGGCATAGGTTCGTTATTTCAAGACATAGTCGTGAGTTGTACAGGATTCTTTCCTATACTATTCTATTTTTGGACCGGCTTCAACAGGTAAAGATAACATATGCGAAGCTATACAATCGTTTATGGGAGTTCCTCAAACCGCTATACAATTGGAAGGAGCAGCTTCTACTATCAAAGCACAGATACGAGAGTTTGCGCAGTTTAGCAATGGTATATCGCAACTATCGGAATACAAGAGAGGAAACCCGCAAGTAGATGGTATCATCAAAGGTTTATGGGATAGACGTGGGTACAAACGTGGCTCTATAGAAAGCAAGGTAGCCGTAGATGAAGTACCTATCATCAGTTCTACTATACTCACAGGTAATGATTACCCCAGTGCTGAAGCACTTATCTCTCGACTCATTTGGGAAGAAATGGAGAGCAGAGAATTTAGTGAAGAAGAGAAAAAAAGAATATGATAAACTAAAAAGATATTATTCGCAAAGGTATTTCGGGCATATCAGATACTTTTATCAACCAGCGTACTCTTTTTGAAGAACATTTCCTCGATACTTATCGCGTGAATAAAATTGCTTTAGGTAAGTTAGAAAAATTGCAGAATGTACCTACTCGTATTATTGACAATTTAGCCGTCTTGCACACTATATATAATATATTTGAATCGCAACAGTTCTTTCCTTTTTGGAAAAGCAGATATGATAGATCACTTTGAAAAGATAGTAGAAAAATCAACGCCGCAAACTTGATACAGATTCGCCTATCAATAAGTTTTGGGATTGTTTCCTATCCTGTATGCGCTTAACTCAGGGAGAGACACTGAGGATAGATGTAAATATAAGAGAGGAAGGAGGAGTGTTAAAATTCAATTTCACTACTGTATTTAGTATCATTCAGAGGCAATGGTTTGTACAGAATAGGAATCTGCACCCTCAAAAGCAGAAATGAGAAAACTTATAAAAGAATGTGAAGCCTATAAAGAAGAGGTGAAGAGTATTCGTATCAATATGGAAATTAATTGTAATACCAGTGCCTTTCTTATCGACTTAAATAAGGTAAGTATAAAAGAAGAACTAATGGCAGAAATAGAATTACAACGTATACGAAAACCTAAGACTACCTATAATAATAGTAACATTACAGATGCAAAAAGTAGATGATGATGACGATTTGCTATTTTAATTTTTATTTTTTTCTCAAAAACGCAATTTTTTTACTAAAAACCCCTTGTTTTCCGACATTTCCGACAAAGACTTATTTATTTAAAAATCAAATTATTAAGTAGTAAAATTGTGTCGGAAAGTGTGTCGGAAAATGTCGGAAAGTGTCGGAAAGTTTTATTGTTTTCCTACAAAATCCTACAAGATTTCTCAAAAAGGAATGATTATTAAAAAGGTACAAAAAAAGCTGAAAAATTAGTGTTTTTATACTCTTTGTAGGATTTGTCGGAAATGTCGGAAAAATGCCCCTTTTTGGAAAAAGTTACTTTTTCGGCAAAAATGAAGAAAAATCACCTTTTTTGTTATAGATAAAAATCTATATCACCACCAATACATAACCCTTTAACCCATAAAACAAATGGAATATTATTTTTAAAATGCTAACCAATACAAAAGTAGCAGCCGCTTATTTGCACAAGCGTAATAACGTAGTAATGGGCTTATACCGCCAAGGTAACTTAGTAGGCGGACTCCTCCCCGTAGGTAGTCCCATTGCTTTGCAAGACTTTTTAAGTGCTATATCGGGTATTTTTCCTTCGCAAAAAGATTTGCACCTATACCGCTGTATGAGCAATACTATTACCTATGCCAATAACGACTGGGGCAAATTTTTAAAGCAAACTTATATACCCATTAGCGATAATAATTATATAGCAAGCTCGCTACTGTGTATAGAGCCTATTATTGTTTATCTCCCCAAGGTAGAAGCTTATGTAGCCGCCCCTATACTGGCATCAGTATTTGGTTGGTATTTGCCATTTTTTTCCGATTTGTCAATTAGCAAATTAGAAAAATTGCCCATTCGCAAGTTATTCCTCACCGACTTAAACCTCTTAGATAGCTATCTAACCGATAACCCTACGGTAGACTATTTTATCGCCGATGAGCAATTCATAATTCAAAAATTCATAATTTAAAAATTCATAAAATGTTAAGTATCACTTTACACCTGCCCATTTATCTTATTAAGTATATGCGTACGCTCTATGGCGAGCCGTACGCCCCAAAAAGCGAGCGACGAAATAGGTATCTATATCCTCCACGTGTTGCAGCGCAAAAAGCAACCTATCCGAGTACCAGTACCGCTCCAAAAAAAGAAATGTCGCAAACCTACCAACTCACTATCAACACAAGCAATTACGAGAAGCGTGGGGCGGTAATCCTGCCACAACAGAACGCACTAATAGTGAAGTTTGTAGACAGTCATTTTCGCCGAGAACTCTTTCGCACCGCTGTAATGAACCACTATTATTATAGTATACCTTATAAGTTTACCATCATTAACATATTAAGGTCCTACAACATCGAAGAAAAACGATTTGCCTTTACGAGACCATTCGCAAGGATTTCAACCGCAAAAAAAGAAGAAATTCAAAAAAACGATTATTATTAAAAATGAACACGCTACACCTCACCATCAAAAAGCAGTGGTTTGATATGATACTATCGGGCGAGAAAAACCGAAGAATATCGCGATATCAAACCGTATTACAACCTTCGCCTTATTGGGAGAGAATACGACAGTGTTAGAGTTTCGCAATGGTTATACGCGTGATGCTCCACGCTTCACCTATAGAGTTAAAAAGCTATACGCTTTGGCACAGGCAACCCCAAATGGGGAGCAGAAGAAGGTAAAACCTACTTCGTACTATATTTAGGAAAAAAATTATTAACACTAAAAAAATATCGACAAATGATAACAGAAATTAAAGAGGGAGCGTTTATTTATTGCTCTAAGGATAATATGCCATATAAACTTATGGGAGTTATTACTGAAGATGGTTTAAACTTATTTCTAAAAATTAATAAGAGATTGCTTCGTATTTGAAGGAGTAAGGTATGAATTTAGAGAAGTTTATGATGTAACTACATCACTTATTTGGAATAAAAAAACTGAGTTTAAGAACTTGAAGTTTAAATTAGAATTTATGTCTATAGCAACCAATTCAGAAAAAGGTATAGATATGAAAACCTATCTTTTTAACACTAAAAAAATATCAACAAATGAGAACAATCAAATTTAGAGGATTTAGTATAGCTCTTAATGATTTTTGTATATGGTTATTTAGACTATTACGAACTTCACGATGAGTTTGCTATTGATGATTACGCAGTAAATGAAGACTCAATAAGTCAATTTACAGGGCAACACGACAAAAATGGTACTGAAATCTATGAGGGCGACATTCTTGCCCACGATTATGGAGGTTACAGCCTTATTGTGTACCGAGAGGAATGGTGGCTTTTTTTGCCGTATCGATGCCAAAAGATGTAGGCAACATCAATGGGTATTACAATCTTCACGAAGAGGCTTGGCGTTCGTGTTTGCAACGTGCCAAAGTTATTGGAAACCAGTATGAAAAACCCCGAATTGTTAAACTATAAAAATGATTAAAAAAATGACTATGTATTTTATTACACCAAAAACAGTGAAACTGGCAAAAAGTTTCAGAAGATAGCCGACAAATTAGATGTTTGCTTTGAAAACCAAAAAGCATTAGCCGAAAAAAATACGGCTTCACCGCGTGGCGAGGAGAATATTGGGTAGCAGCGGGAGGAATATCATCAGTAGTATTTCCCGAAGGCACTACTGTAGACACTAAAGTATGGAGGGAAGTCAGATATGATGAATATATGCCCCTGACTCAACACCAAGCAGGGTAAAGCCATACAAGCTGACTTTGACCAAGCCAAAACCATTAGCAAAGCAGAACTTAATGCCTGTATAGGTTGGAAAGAAGGATTTAGCGAGCATATTGGTTTTTTGTAAGAATAATAACGAATACTTTGGTTTTATTATTGAAAAATGATTTGACTGATATAGTCATTCCTAACGATTGTACCGAAGTAACAACTTCTAAATACAAAAGAACTTTTCAAAAATGAATAAAATAACACAAAAATTTAACAATCCAAGAACTCGTGCCCCTTTATTCAAGAATGGGCAAAAGAAAGAAAAATCTATGAGCAACTAACGCCTTTTGATGAACTCCTCAAAACACACGAGGAAGTTGGCGAACTTATAAAAGCGTGTTATGACAACGACAAACCCGCCATTCAGGACGCCATAGGCGATGTGTTGGTAACGCCTCATCAACTTATGTCACTTCGTAGAAGAAAACCCCGCAATGCTGATAAAACAAATACCCTTTTTAAGAGCAATGAAAGCGAAAAAGCCTACATACAGCACTTATAATTAACAAATTCATTTTGGAGCTAATGTGGAGTGTATCCAAGTACGAATGCAGTGCAAGAGCCGAAGTATTCTTCAAAAATCCCCCTCATCGCACAAAAAAACTGCATATCATAGCCAAGATACACAACACCACTCTTGAAGAATGCCTAAACATCGCCTACAACGAAATCAAAAAAACAGAAAAGGAATAATTATTAACGGAAAATTTATCAAAGACAAACAAGATGAATAAACAAGAATTATTAAGTTATCTGAAAGAGGCGCAAACACACCTCTCAGAGATTGAGAAACACACTGGTTTTCATAATGAAATAATGAAAAAGCTCTATTTACAAATTCCTCCTAAACTTAGTGAGGATAAAGAAATAGGTAATTTACTTAAAGAATTAGACAATCGCAATGAAGAGGTTGCCATAAGTTGGTCAATGTATTTGTTTAAAGGATAAAGATATGAATAATAAATTGAATTACCCCAATTGGCTTGTACCTTTTGGATATAGCCCAAGAACTTAAAGAAATAGGTTTTTGATGAGCCTTGTACATTTGCTATTGATTACACACAATTAATTGAGCCCTTCCTTGTTCAGCACTGTAATAAAGGTTATAATGTAGTGTTTTGCGGTGAAATGAAAAAAATTTAACATACAAAAACACTTGACAAGAATTTACTTGACAAGATTGCATTTATTCCCACTTGGGAACAAGTTTTTTTGAATGGTTCAGAGATAAAGGTTTTTATGATTACACTAATAAATTATGAAGATGAATCAAAATTCAGTTTTTATAATATGAAAATAAGAGGAGGTGTATATTATGCAGAGGCTTTTAAAAACCTACGAACAAGCCCGTGAAGAACTTGTGTACAAACTAATTGAAATCTATAAGAGTTAACAAAATGAAAATCTACATCTCAGGAAAAATTAGCGGTACAGACCTTACCGAAACCCGCAAACGCTTTTGCAGCCGTAGCCGAAGCAACGAAAAGATTAGGATACGAGCCCGTAAACCCCTTAGAAAAACGGACTATCAGAGCACGACACTTGGAAAGCACATATGCTTAAAGATATTGCCGACCTGCTACAATGCAAGGCTATATATATGCTACAAGGGTGGGAAGAAAGCAAGGGCGCACGTATAGAGCACTATATCGCTACCAAGAAAAAGAATGCCTATAATGTATGAGGTAGAGCAGCCTATAATAAGCGAAAATGAGTAATTCACCAAGGCAAAGGGTATAACCCCTCGCTGGCGCAAGCTTGCAGCTTGTGCCCAATTCAAAATTCAAAATTCATAATTCAAAAATTTTTTTCTCGCAGGCGATTTTTTTCAAAAAAACTTCGGAAACTGTCCCACGCTAAAAACAAAAGATAAAAGACTAACAAACAGCCTTTTTATCTTTTTTATTGCCCTTTTGCCACCCCATAGCTCACCCTTATCACACCACAGCCAACAACGAACCAACATCGAACCAACATCGAACCTACACCCCTGCAAACACCCCTGCAAACCCTTACCACACAACGCCCCAATTCAAATTTCATAATTCATAATTCAAAACTCCCCGTCCTTTTACAACACCCCAAAAACACCCTACTTTTTGCCGTATATTTGTAGTTAATAAGTTAGTCGTTAGCAAGCGACAACATTCTAACGACTAAAGACTAAAGACTGACGACTAATGCTCAACCTCTGCAACCTCCCCGAATCCTTTACGCGCCAAATATCTCACGTGCTTTTTGTTTGAAGCCGCTTCTTTTTAGCTTCAATCAGAATTTGCGTGCCATTACCCCCAATGAAAACAGCTATCTGTTGCGTATCGACCTGCATAACCCCGCGCCTTATAACCGCAAGGTGAGTATCAAGCAGCAAAACCACAACGATTATTTCGATATACAAGTCTCCTTGCCCATTTATGATTTGTCTAAGGACACCCGCCAAAAAGCTCATCGGCTTTCACAAGCAACGCCGTTACGTGGTTGCCCTGGTATCGGAGCAGGAAATGCTGGTAGTAGGCAACGCCCGCGAGCCCTTTACCCTCACTATCGCCGACAATATAGTCGATAACGGCAAAGGCACCGACACCTATATCGTTACCCCTTACAGGGCAAACGATTATCTTTCCTAATATCAGTAAGATAACCGAAAAAAATTCCGTGTCCTTTTTCTTTGCGCCGCCTTTGCAATAATTTTTGCACTATCAATCAGTCGTTAGTAAGTTAGTCGTTAGGCGTTAGCAAGCGACTCTATTCTAAAGACTAACGACTAAAGACTAACACCCTAAATTATGCTTTTCTCTATCAATTATAATTACCTGGCTGAAAAACTCCCCGAACTCCTCTTAGCTTATCGCAAGGGAGTTTCGAGAGTTCGCATTGGTATGAAGAGGATTACCACTACAATTTTTCAGCAGCGCAACGCCTCTTTGCAACAAGGGCGAGACGCTTTTCCCGTAGTGGTAGAACTCAAGCAGCCCATCGTTAAATACACCTCTTACGGATATATCGGTACTCAATATATCATCTCTCTGTTAGAAGCTCTGGAATCGCACCAGCCGTTACCGCTATCGTGCTGGACATCGATAGCGGGGGCGGAAATGGTTGCAGGCACCGAAGAGCTTGCCAGCGTTATTCGCAGCTTGCGCAAACCTACCGTAGCCTATACGGGCGGTTATATGTGCAGCGCAGCGTATTGGATTGCCAGTGCTTGCGATAAGGTAGTCGCCGCCCCTTTGCCGATGCCATTGGCAGTATAGGCACGATGCTTAGTTTCCAAGATTTTGCCCCTTTATTAGAAAAAAATACGGCGTAAAAAGTACACGAACTCTACGCCCCCGAAAGCACCGAAAAAAATAAGGCTTGGCGCGACCTTAAAGAAGGCAAACGACAAAAACCATATTGCAAAAACCTTTCAGAATACAACGCCCGCTTTATAAAATGCGTAAAAACCTACCGACCCGATGCCAAAGAAGAAGTATTCAAAGGCAATACCTACAATGCCAAAAAAAGCCAAAGCAATGGGATTGATAGACGAAATAATGACACTTAACGACATAATTAGTCAATTAGCCAATTAGCCAATTTGCTAATTTACTAATTTGCTAATTCTCAAATTTTAAAAAAAGTATGAAACACGCAAAAATCGCCGCTGTATTGGCTCGCCAGTATCGAGCTAAAAAGCCCCTTATTTGGGAATGAAAAATTTGTCGAGCTCAAAGAATCGCAGCTCGACAAGATTGAAGCCGCCTTGGTAGCTGCCGAAGCCGCTGCCAACAACACCGCTCTCGAGCAACTTATGGCAGAACTGAAAGCCAACAACGAAAAAGCTATTAGCAGAGAAAACAGGCCCTTACCGCTGAAAAAGAAGCCCTCGCAGCGCAAGTAACCACTCTTACTGCCGAAACCGAGCGCCTCAAAACCGAACTCAACAATCGCCCCTGCACACTCATTGCCTGCCAATGACGGCAAAGAAGATGAAGCAAAAGGAGAGTTCGATGGCATTGTAGATATGAACGATGCACACAATCAATTAGCAAATTAGAAAAATTAGAAATATGGGAAATACAATTAAAGCTACCGAAATAGCAAAAGAGCTCGTACGCTACGGCAACGCCCGTCCTATCGAACTCGAAGCAGCGATACTATCCAAAGAAATCCTGCTAAACCGCTACGCCAAACCACTCGGCAAAGTAAAAGGCGAATGGCATATACCCTGCTGTATTCATCAGCAATGTAGTGCAAGCCTTTTCCGACAAGTGGACGGGCGCTGGCGAAGTCTCTTTCAAAAAGAAACTTTTGAAAAACTTCCGTCAGAAAATCAACTTCCCTATCAACCCCAACGACATCGTTGGCAGCTGGGAAGAAGCTATGTACGAAGAGGACAAAAACCCAATGAAATGCCCATCAGCAAGTTTATTATGGGGCTTATCATCAAAAAGTAATTTCCGACCTCGACCTTATTAGTATTACAGGCAAGTACGATGCCACCCAAGTAGGCAGCACTACCCCCGATTATACCAAAACAATGGACGGACTTAACGAAGTGGTAAACCACGCCGTTGCCGATACCGATAACCCTGTTTTCCACATCCCTGTAGATGCCAGTGTAACAAGTATTGTAGACCGCGTTACTAAGTTCGAAAAAAAGGCTTGCCAGGAGGCGTGAAGGTAACTACCCTTTTTCATCGCTCTTGAAGAGTTCAACGACTATGTAGAGCAACGCGAAACGCCTGCCAACCAATACATCGACTTCAAAGATCCGCAACGTGGCAAAAACCAAATACGGACGCGACTTGGTAGGTGTACCAGGACTGAAACCAGGGCGTATCATCGCGTGGGTAGACGGTAACCTCTTCCGCCTATATGACCGCGTAGATAATCCTGCCCGTATCAACGATGTACAGGTACAAGATTACCTTGTCAAAAATATTCTCCGAATGGCACTTGGGCTACGACTTTGCCGTAAACCAATACCTATTCGTAGAAACCAAAGACGCACTCAAAAAAACGAGGATTGAACAACGCCGACCAAAACAAGTTGTTCTACCCTAACCTCGTATTGGAAAAATTAGCAAATTAAGATTATGGAAAAAGAAGAAGAAAAATACACCTGCTGTAGGGGCGAATGACAATTCGCCCTCGAATGGCAATTCGCCTGAAATTAACAACGCCTCTACCGAAAGCGACGGCACTTTTTGTTTTTTTCGTGGCAAGCATTACCGCTTTGCCAACGATGCCCCAAAGATGATACTATTTTGCTGGCGAAGCCCTTACTCATCAGGATATTATCTCTGATGAAGAAGTGCTTCTCCAACTCATCGGAGGAGACTCACCACTAATTAGAAAAATTAGAAAATTAAGATTATGGCAAAAATTGTTTTGATAACGTACCCCACGAAAGCCTCGATGCTTGTCCCTAACGACGAAGTAAGCGGAGGCATCAGCACGCGCATTTTGTACGCCCCCAAGGCGTTCGTAGATAAGTGCGTATTGCCCGCCAATACAGGCGAACTCGGCAAAGCCAACACTATCGAAGACGGGAACCTTACCCTTATCGCTACCAAGAATTTCAAAGGTATTGATGCACAGATAGACGAGGGAGAGCTCAAAATCACACTCGTAGGCAATGCTGGCAACAAAAAGCCAAAACCGAGTTGGAGTTCAAAATACCTCGATTTAGCGATGTAACCCTCGATTTCATCAGCCGTTATAAGAACGTGCCGATGATATTCGTAGTCCCCGATGCCCAAGGCACGCTATGGGTAATAGGCACCAAGATCAACCCTGCTTATATGGATACTGCCGAAGCCACTACCGGCAAAAAGCCGAAGACGACAGCGGTATTACCCTGAAAATCGTCACAAATTCAAAACCGTACAAGTATGCAGGAACCATCGCCGAATCATAAGTACTTTTAAGTCGCTCCTTCCTGAAGGTACCGCCTACTATACCCCTACCCAAAGAGTTGGGGGCGGACTTCAGGTAGTCGATTTAAGCCGTATTCCTTACAATATCAGGAGCCTATACCTCGCGGGCTTTCCTTACTATGCCTTGCAAGAAGAAGCTGCCGAGCTACTACAAACCCTCAGCACCGAAACCCTGCAACAGCTCATCGAGAAAAAAAGAAAACGCAATACCCCCTGATGTACCTATCTTAGAGCGCGCCTTGGCACTGAAAGCAGCGGCAAAAAAACAATTCACCCAAACCCTGTGAAAAGTGACTAATTACCGAGAACAATACAAACGTTTGCTCACAGAGTACGAACGCCTTGGAGGCAACCTTCAGGGCGTTCCTCGCTTTTATTCATTAGAGAACGAAGCTAAGCTACGGAGAGAATGAGCCAATTAGCAAATTTGCAAATGAGCAAATTAGCCTCTGACCCCCAAAGAGGACAATCCGCAATCGGAGGGGTGAGGATTATAGCCGATTATCCCCAAGCATTGCACCCCGTATACCTCGCCAAGAAAAACCACTGGCTACAAAGCCTGCTCGCTCAGCTAAGCCTCAATGCCCTCCCAGCCCACCAGGAAAGCCAAGCCCGCGCCCCTACAGCAGCAGCTATGGCACTTATTCGAGGAAATGGACGCCTGCGATACCGTGCTGGACTATTGGAGTAAGCACAAGCGCATATTATCCTCGCCCGCCCCCCACTCAAGAAGAAGCGTTAGATAAGTTGAGCCCTACACAACTCGTACAACGCCTGCACACCCTGCGCAGCAATATCGTATCGAGGGAAAAAAAGCCTTAAAAAAAGTGGAGGCTACAAGCCGCCGAAAGTGAGGGAGAAAACTTTACTTTGGTTGAAAAATATTCCGAAAAAAACCGAAGAATTAGAACAGCTAAAGCTGCTGGTAAAAACCATTGAAAAAGATAGAAAAAAAGTTGCTAAAATATTTGCATAATGATATTAATTTTTCGTATCTTTGCACCGTTAATTTAAGTAACAATAAAATATGAAGTATTCAGAACTGCACAAAAAGCTAAAAAGAAGCAGGGTGCTATATCATACGGCAAGGAGGTAATCACCCTATTTGGTATAGCCCGCTTACAGAAAAAAAGAGTTCACTACGAGTAGGCACGAAAGTCAAGAAGTGAAAAACGGGCACACTGAACAACATCTTAAAAACGGCAGGGGCTTAAAAATAAGCCCTTGCCGCTATCAAACTAAAAACATTCTATATGAGAGAGCAGTACAAAAAAACAACAAAAGTAAAAGCCATTATCGAGCGAGGTGATGATGGTTCGTATGGTGTTTATTTAGAGAACGACGAGTTGAGCTTTGGATTAATGGGCGAAGGGAATACAGTAGCCGAAGCTATAGACGATTTTCTAACAGCACACAACGAGATGAAAGCCTACTACGAAGAAGTAGGCAAAGAGTTTCCAGAATTAGAATTTGTATACAAATATGATACAGCTTCATTTTTGGAGTATTACAGCAAAATTATTTCATTGGCGGGCTTTAGAACGCCTTACAGGAGTAAATCAAGGGCAATTAAGCCATTATCTTACTGGTAGGCGCAAACCAAGCGCAAAAACTACCGAAAAGATACAACTTCACTTACACGAATTTGGTAAAGAATTACAACATTTAGAATTTTGCTTAAATTAACATCTAAATTCTGAATACTTAGGCGCAGTCGTGATGATTGCGCTTTTTTGACTTCTAAACTTGTCCCTTAAAATTTAGGTAACACAGTACAGCCCTAAGCTAATACCCTAATAGATAATTATTCATTACAGAGGCTACTGTCCTTTAAACAGCGGTAAATCACCACTATCTTTGCGCCATTATTAACCAAAGAATTAGCAAATTTGCTAATTTTCAAATTAACAAATTTATATTATGGCAAAATCTAAAGAAAATCTTTTACCTCTATGGGCTATCAGGGTTCCGTAGGCAAACAAATGGTATTCCGCAACACAGCACGCGGTACTATCCTCGCCAAAAAGTCCGCGCCACACAGGCAAGCGCACCGACCACCAAAAAGAGCAAGGCAAAAATTCCTCAAGGCAGTAGCCTACGCCAAGCAAGCCCTTGCCGATAGTTCGCTATCAACGCACTCACAAGCAGCTGGCAGCCACCTCGCCCAACAAGCTATCGGCTTACAACATTGCCGTTGCCGACTATCTTCGCCCCCCAGTTATCGAAGCTATCGACACTACCGCCTACAAAGGCGATGTTACCGACCAGAAAATCACAATCACCATTACCGATAATGTAAAGGTAACTGCCGTGAAAGTGCGTATTGAAAGCAGCGACAAATCTGAAGTAGAACAAGGCAATGCCACCTTGCACGAAGGCAAATGGCGGTATATTACCACCGCTATCAATGCTTCAATTACCGGCGACAAAGTAATCGTAACAGCTACCGACCGTCCCGGCAATAGCACCACCAAAGAAGTAGAGTTGTAATATTTAACCATTAATTTTACCCCATAAATTTGCGGGGGTAATTTTTTGTAATTTTGCAACTCTAACCTTAAATGTAATAGTTATATGAAACCAAAGCTAATAAATGAATACTCAGATTATATGCTTGTAGGTACACAGTACTTTGATGCAGATGATAATCTTAGGTACTACAATGCTGAAGGGTCAAGAAAAGGAACTAAATTTGACTTAGTTATTGAAAAAGAAAATCCTTATGATCCATTAGCTGTAAAAAGCTATGTTTAATGGAAAAGAAATTGGATACATACCAAGAGATACCAATGCTGAAATTGCCTACTATCTAAGTATGCCAAAATCTTTTAAAGTAGAATGTAAGCAAATAAAAAAACGAGATGATAGCCGCTATTATTGTTTGATAGCTGTAGATATTTTTATTTATGCTTTGGTTGATGTATATTATGACCTTGACTCTTCTTATGCTGATACTTTTTTGCAAATTATAAAAGAAGAATATAGTAAAAGACAGCAGATTATTAAAGAAAAAACGTATAGAAGAACAAGAACTCGCAGAAAACGTATAGAAGAACAAGAACTTGCAGAAAAAACGTATTAGAAAACTTCAAAAAGAGAGAAGAAAGTATCAATTTAAAAGGGTGTCTTTTTTCTTTTTTTATACATTATAGTATATTTTTTTATTTTTCTACAATACTGAAGCCCCTTGGTGGGGGTTTTTAGGAGCAATTATTATTCCTATCATAGCTGCTAATATATTAGAAAAGGAAAAGGAAAAAAACAAAAAAACAAATTAAAATAATTCAATATGAAAAAGTTTTTATTTCTCTGCACTTTTCTTAGTGTTTTTATTGCTTCAGCTCAAAGTGAAGACCTTACTAAACCTTATACATTTACTGAAGTCGTTACAGTAGATTCTACCCTTACAGCTAAGAATCTGTATGCTAATGCTAAAATTTGGTTTTACTAACACTTTTAAAGATGCTCGTGAAGTTATTCTGTTAGATGATTCGGAGAACAACATTCTTTTTGGTAGAGGTATGATGTATTTCAATAGTAAAAATTTTTTTGTCGGAGGAGGTGCTATGTCAGGTGGAATAGAATATGAAATAAAAAAATAATGTGTAAAGATGGTAGATATAAATATATTATCACTAATTTTAATCACGAAAAAAATTGGGAATATTAACCAATGAACGTTATTTTTAAAAAGGTTCCTGCTGGCTCAGAAAAAAATATAAAATAAAAAAATGACTACAGAATTAAGAGCTTATGTCTATTTACGTACTACAGCTCTGATAAATAACTTAAAAAGTAGCAATGGATAAACCTCTCCCTACAAATGAAGATTGGTGAACTCAAAAATATTCAAAAAAATAACCTGCAAAATACTTGCAGGTTATTTTTGCGTACCTTTGCACCGTTGAAACTAAAGTGCTATAGTTATATAGCAATTACATATTTATTCACAATATAATCCGTGAAGGTGTCGTACGTTAGTAATAACGTACAAACATTTTGCAATAGCACTTGGTTTCAACAGCACCCACTCACGGATTTTTATTTTTATATCTTATGTTGAAACCAGAAATCACCACAGAAGAGCGCGAACGCCAAAAAGCAGCGCGCCGTCGCTTCCGCGAAATCGTAAAACAACGCTGGGAAGAAGAAACGGCTAAAAACCTCTCCAAAAAGCGTTCAAGAAAATCAAAACCACCGAAAAACCCTCAGCCCGACCTTATGGTATTAGCCAAAAGACGCGGGCGGCTCCTTACGCATACGTTTCAGCAAAGGCGTATGGTACTTGCACTTCACTTTCTTTGGCAAAAAGGTAGAGAGCGCAGCTCCATCCCTTACCGAAGCTATCAACGGCTTAATCATCAACAAACACCCTAAAACAAATAAAACTATGAAAGCAAGCAATAAAACTCCTCGCCCTTTAAGCCAAGAATTAGGCTTAAAACTATCAGAATGGACACATAATGTTACCTATTATTTTCGATATTTGTGAAGATAAACAAGAAGAAATTTTTTTGCTATTATCCGCACCACCGAAGACCCTACCATCATCAATAGTGCCGATGAAAAAGCAACCATACGCGATGTGCTTTCGTATATGCTTTCCCTTTCGTTCATTGTATTGCGCGAAAAGCAGCAAATAGACGAATTTTACGAAGATTACAACGGATTTTTTTATAATGAAGATTTATAAGGAAACAATATTATAAAGAAAAACTATTTCTAAAAAGAAATAAAATCATTTCTTGAAACTATTCAATATTACAAATCTTTTGGGAGGTAAATACTAATTTTAACTAAAATAACCTGCATTTTTTTGTACGTTTATACGGTGGTGATGATAAAGCTATCGTGGTAGGCGTTATCGAGCAGGTAGGCGTATTTCCACCATAGGAGGTAGTCGAAGCAGTCGGAGAGGTGGGTGGCGTGCTCTTGGGGTATGGTAGTGGAGCGTTCGCTGCTCTTGTCTTTCTCAAAGGCGTCTTCTTTCTGCTTTACAGCAGCGTTTTCCATAGATACGATAAGGTTGGGGCAATTATCCTCGTTGAGGCGTACAAAGGGCAGGGAGCGGTTGTTTTCCTCTAATATTTCGTTGATAAGGCGGAATTTGAGAATATGGCTTGGGTTATTGGTGTTTGGGGTGCGATTGAACACTTGCCAGCCTGCTGTGCGCAGCATATCCTCTACATCTTGTGCTAAGGTGGTTTTTGCTGTTTGCCTCGCTCTTAAAGCCCGAACGGTCGTGGTATAGGTATATTTTATTGCAGGTAGCGCGGTGAGGCTCGTAGTAGTCGATGATTTTCTTTATCAAATCTGACAATTTGAGTGGGTTTTTTTGACAAAGAAGTCTTTGAGTATATTGATAGTGTTGGCTACCTTGCTTCCTTGTGCTACAATACCGCAATTGATACGCCCACCGAAATCGAGAGAGAGTTCGAGGGGTACACCGCTTACTAAATCGTTGTCGTAGGTGCAGGAGGGTGTGAAACTCTGCGAGAAGTCTTGTAGGGCGGTGGTGTTGTACTGGTACTTGTAGTAATGCTTATCAGCTGACAATTTGGCATAAAAGCCGTCGGCAACCTTACCAGGGCGGATGTTCATTATTTTCGGCATTGAAAAGCAGGTCGGACACGCGCTGCTCGTACATCTCTTGTATCCACCCTGGTTTGAGGTTTTTCTTGGTTTTATGAAGGCGTTGGCTTTTGATAAAGAGGTGCTCGGTAGGTTTCTGTTTGGCGAGTTTTTCGCGGGCGGTGAACCATTCTCCCGTTTTGGTGAGGGCAACTGACGAGGTGAAGATAGTAGCATTCAGTAGGCTTGCCTTATCAAATGCTATCTTCTTGGCGCGGTTGGTTGTCAGTACGTTGTTGAAAAAGTCGGTCGTGTTCGAGGAGTGCCGCTTCGTCTCCAATGACGATGTAAGAGTTCAGTCCGCGCCCGCTGTTGGGGTCATCGAGGGAGACAAGCACGAGGATAAAGCCGTTGGAGAAGTGCACCACGTTGCTCCACGAGTTGGGGGCTTGAAAAGGCATCTCGAAACCCATAGATTTGCCGTTACGCCCTACTACATAATCTACCTCTTCGTAAAAGCCAAACATCTCCAAGCCCTCTTTGGTAGAGGGGAAGGTACGGCTTTTTATCTGCACGAAAGTAGCCCCTACCAGTACGCCCGTAGCGCGTGGCATTTGCTTTGCCGCTTCCTTTACAAACCAGCCGAGTATGGTACTCTTACCCGTACCGCGCCCCGCCTCTATGCAGATATGTTTTACACCCGCATAGCGGTTGGCAGATACGGCAGTCATTTGCATAGGGTTGAGGAGGATTTGTTTAACTGGTTTAATCAGTGGTTTCATCGTCGGGGTCATCGGTTATATCTTCGTAGTCGGTATCGGTAGCGGGCAAGTTGTTGAAGTCTACTACTCCTGAAGTGAGGGCAGCGCGCAACATCTTAGCACTCTTACGGCTCATCTTGATATGATACTCATTAGCGGTAATCTTTTTCAAAATTTATTTCTTTTTCTTCTTTATCAAAAATTGAAGAGGCGAGCGTAAGAATCTAACGCCTTGCGCGCTTGCTCTAAATCTCTATCTTTCAAAGCCATTTGGTACAGCTGCCAATAGCTATCTGCCAATATAGCCCGCTCAGCATTGATGTCCGATTTATCGAGTTCGCCAAAGATTTGCATTGCCCAAGAGTAATCGCGGTAGGCGGTGGCTTGGCTTACGCCCATCTCGCGAATGTGTATCTGTATGGCTTGGTGCTTAGAGTACTTGTTGGAAAGTCGCAAGCCGTGTATGTGGCGCAAACGCGTTTTTAACCGCCTCTTCGGCAGGTAGCAGCTGAAAATTCTCGTCTATATACGAGGCGGATATGCGCTGATAAAGGCTGTCTTTGCTAAATTTGGTAAGTTCCATTTTTAGGGGGTAGAGTTAGAATTAGAAATAGAGTCCGCTTTTCATAAGTATTACTTGTTGGGCTGCTGGTGAGGGTATATAGCAGGCTATAGCTTCTCTTTCGAGGATACGCTTGAGTTGTGCGAGTTCGTGGCGTGCGAGCTGTTGCAATCGTAGCGCACGCTCGTGTATTTCGTGGCTTTCTAAAAGTTTGCTTTTTCTGCCAGGGCAGCTGTTCCCATTGCTGAATGATAGCCGTAGTGGTGAATGAGAAGCTTTGCATTTGGGCAGCTTCGGCGATGGTGAAAAGACTGTTGTGCGTTGAAGTTTTTTTCCCATATAATGGAATACTGTCGTAAATCATCGGGTGTGCAGGAGCATAGTTGAGGAGCTATAAGGCTTTCCCATACCCATTGTATTACGGGTTGTAGCTTGGTGAAAACCTCCCACGAATTATTGAGGCTGAAAAACTTCTCGAACTCATTGACGCTGCCAATGATACCATTTGTGCGCTGTAATTTTCCTTGCTCGATAAGCTGGGTTATGCAGTCGTTGAGAGCGCGGTCGGCTATAGCAATAGACGAAAGCCCTAAATCACGCAAATCCCACCAAGGCGATTTTTCGGTCTTATCATCGTTGTAGTAGTTGCCGCCTGTGTTGGATAAGTTTACTTTCAGGAAGGGAATGGCATAGGCTACTGCATAGTTAGCAACGGCTTTTTGAGTAGTTCGAGCTCCTCGACCTCTGAGGAAGAGGTTAAGCTGAGGACGACAGCTTTGGGTATATATGGATATACTTTTACGCGAAGTGCCTCCTCGATATAAGGTTTTAGAAGGTCGAGGTCTAAACGGTTAGAGACATTAGTGTATTGTTTGAGTTCTTGTATATTATTGAACATAGTGGTTAGGTATTAGATGATAATTGAAATTCGACTACAAAGCTATGCAGGTTGCGGGTACTATCAAAGGACAGTGGTTTTTGGGTGATTGGTATTACCTTCAGCCACTCGCTTGCAATACGCAAGAAGCATACGGGCGATTTGATAAGTTCCCACAATACTTCTATCTCTTCGGGAAAGAGCCAACCTGTATTGAGTTTGTAAGTACGCTTGGTTTTACTTGCGCCTTGTAGTCCCTCGCTCAGTAGCACGTTGTCAGCCAGGGTGTGCTCGTAGCTACCAAGGCTCTCGTACTCTCCTGCAAACGAAAACCAATCGGGGCAGAAGTTTTGGTTTTGAAATAGCGCACTGATAGGCGTGCTATTGGGTTCGGGCTTGGGTTCGAGGCTAAGCGTTTCCTTGCTGATGATAGCCGTAGCACCATAGGTTTCGTTGGCAGTAGTGCGCAAGAAACTGAAATTAGCTACCGCCAGCGGGTCCTGAATAGCCGAAAGGTCAATAGGGTTAGAGCCTATTTGTCCCTAATGAGCGCGTGCGTACCTCTTGGGTAAGTGCCGATACTGATATAAGGCTCTGCTTGTAAGTAGAGCGCAAACGGCTTTGAGTGAGGTACGGATAGGCTTTTAGGGCTTCTTACCAGGGAGGTAGTGCAAATCAGTAAGGGTATGGGTTTTGAATACTGCGCCTTTGAAATTGGTTTCCTTTATTACTGCCGATACTTTGGTAGCTTTGAAAATCTCTTTGGGGCTGAGCAGCTTTTTAGTATTTACCTCCAAAGAGGGGGTGATATCTCTGAAAAAAATCTTGTACTTCCTGCCCTATATCTACTGTTGCCACGCCCTCGAAGAAAAAACATAATCATAACTTTGGGTAGTGGTAAAAGCTACGCCCGTAGCCGTTGAACTCCATTGTAAGAGCTACCGTGATAAACTCGCTTTCGGGGGCTGTTTGGCGTACGCGGGTGAGCTCTTTGTCGAGACAGAAGTACACGTTTTTTGGTAGCAAAAAGCTACATCGGTTTGTACGCTAATCTCTACATTAACCACTTGCACGCTGCCTGCCGAAGAAGTTACCTTAAGCCAGCCTTTGTGCTCGCCTACAGTCATCAGCTCGGACGATTGCGAGCGGAATTTTTACCACTACTTCTGCTTCGCCATTGCCTTTGATTTCGGTAACCTCCAAGAAATCGGCATTGTTAATGGTAAAAGTGAGGCGGTTAGGATTCTTAATGGTAAATGTACCCTCGGCGCGCTCTTTCTTTTCGGTTTTTCAGCAGGTATTTAAATTCCTTTTTGTCGATATGAAAGGCTGTAACATCGTTGATGATGGTAAGCTCAATATCAAAAAAATCTTGAAAGGATACCGCCTGGGTAGGCTATCTTATTGTTTTTCCAGCTGAGTATTTGCGTCTTGCTAAAGTCGAAGCCCCCTCCTCTACGCGCCCTGTATTGCGATAGGTATCAGAGAGGCTAAACACCAACCTATCAAGAGAGGGAGACGGATAAGCGTCTACCTTAAAAAAAGCCCTATATCATATGTAGCGTGCTCTTCGTAAAACGAGGGGTGTGATTAGGAAAAGCAGCAAAGGTGAATATAGCGTTTACGATTCTGTATTAAGCCCCAGAAGGAAGTTAGATTGGGTTTTAGCAGAAAAACTCTCTATCGCCGGTGAGCTCGCGGGTAGCGTGATTGAGGTCATTCGCAACACCTTTCTTTCAGCAGGTTGAGGAGAGGGAGTTGCCCCGCCCTCTTGGGTACGGCGCAGGGTGATGATTACCTCTTTGCGTTCGGTGGGAAGGTCTATTTCGGTTACACTACTGCCTTTCTCTTCGGTAGCGATAACGCCCAAGGTTATCTTTACTTGTGTATCGCCGCTTTTCGGGCAGCTGGCTAAAAATGGTTGTAACGCAATTTGAGCTGCGCATTGAGCGGTAGGCGGTCTAATTCTTTTCCGTCAGGAGCGATAAGCTCTACAAAGTCGTTGGTAGTAATACGCGCGTAGTTACGAAATCCCTTTATACTTTTATAAACGGTAAGCAAGTACACTTGTGGGAATTGCACAGTGAGCAATTCGGTAGAGGGTATAGGCTGCGAGGGGTTCCATTCTTTGAGAATGGCAGTAGGGTGATACTACCCAGTCGAGGATAGGTTTTTCAACGGGATAACAAACATCACGGTACTCTTCCCCTCCTTGGGATGTAGGAGCGTATTGGGCGTGGCATTCTTGATCGGTATGAGGTTCTAATAGACATAGTATTTTATAATATCTTTATAATAAGCAATAGGACTGATAATGGTGGGTCGCCAAAACTCAATGGCAATAAACGAGGTAAAGAGTATTACCCGCTCAGGGCGTACCTCTACCCTATCGGCAGGGAAAAAGCAACGGCAATTGCTGCTCTAAATAGCGGTGTACTTGCCAACCTTCTATCACTAAGTCGATGTCTTTGGCAAGGTAATTATCGGAGTACACTCCTTGCATTACCTTGGCTACCGACCCACATACTATTGGCAGCTGCTCCTCACTAAAAAGCGGTGGCTATGGCACTGTAAATAGTGTCGAGATAGGTATTGAGACGGGCGTCATTGAAGACATTCATAGAGGTGAAAGCGGTGTACATCAGATAGCTATTGTGGTGATTTCTACTTGGTAATGTTCTTTATCGAGTGTGGTTTTTATTAAGGCTCTTGATGAGCATACGCTGCTTGTAGGCGAGGATAGTATCGCGCAAAAGCAATATGGCGGAATTGGTTTTTATTGCAAATGAAACTCCACGTATATTGGGCGGCTGCGATGCGCATTTTGTACCAATCTTTCCAATACTCGGCTACTAAGGGAGGGGTAAGGGCTTTGCGAAACCCTGCATCGTTCTGATTGTTGTGCAAGCCGTCATACCATATCAGCCCCTATGGTTTGTTCGCTCCCCCTTGCGCGCTACGGCTGTATAATGCCCCTGATACATCACTCGGGGCAAACAGTAGCCTCCTATTTGTACTTCGGTAACATTGGTAAGTGTGTTTGCCTCGTCTGCTTTCAGCACTTGGTAGCTGTTGTCGGTTACTTGTATCACGGGCAGCAGATAGGCTTTATCGTCCATTTCGGGAACTTGATAAGGTACGACTGCTTGGTAAGGAATGTTTTTTTAGGTTCGCGCACTTCCCAAGGACTAAAAATCCTTTACATTGCTTCGTTCTTCTACCCTAATGCGATTCATATACAGCTTGTTACCCTCAATAGTTATATCGTAATTCTTCCAATTCTTAATTGTCTTTACCAATTCGCCAAAGGTAACATCAGGCACGGCGCGTTTGAGGTCTACTATATTAGGGTTGATGATTTGCTCAATAACATTACCGTCTTCGCTGTGTTGGGCTACGATATTGAGGTTCATTGATAGCTGTGGCTGTGGCGTGCCTTCTACCTCTAAGCTAAGCGTTTTGGGGCGTGCTATCGATAGTGAGTAGCTGGGTGAAGCTAAGCGTATCGCTTTTTCAAAACTAAATTCGCGAATGATAACATTGTTAAGTTTTAGGCGTAAGGTAGCCGCGCCGCTTATGGTTTGGTTATCGCATACCAACCGCCACGTACCCGCTGTGGCAAACTCGTAGGTGGGGGCAATGGCGGTAAGCGTATGCTCTTGCTGGGCGGTAGTGAGGTAGTAAGGAATATTGCTGTATAGCACCCTGCTGACTGAAATCCTCATCGGTAAGAATGTCGCCTGCCAGCTCATAGCCTGCATTAGCGAAGCCTGTTTTTGAGCACGTACAGCAGATAAGGCATTGGGTGCATAATGTTATATTCGTAGTGCGCAAACACATCACCCAAATAGTGATTGATAAAGCCCATATAATGCTCCCACCCTCTTTGGCTGGTATCTTTAGGATACACCACACGAGGGAAATTGTAATCTACTTCGGGGTACTTTTTAGCGACTATCTCGTTGGCGTGGGTGTATATATCGGGTACACGCTTGCGCAAAAGCGGAAGGTCGCATAGCTTTTTGTCGAAATTAGGCAACTGCTCAAACCCCGAATCTATTTGGGCGGACACTATATTGCCTTCAACTGATAGAATTTCGAGCGTACCTTTGCGTACTCTTCCGTCCATTATATGATAGCCCTCGTACTTCTTTTTAGCTTGGTAGCATTCAGTGCTGTGTAGTTGCCCATACGCAAGCGCAAATCGGCATTCATCTGAAACTCGAATGGCAGTGAATACTGAGTGAAAAAAAGGTAGTCTTTAAAACGCGGATTTTTCCTCTTGATAAGAGATGGAAATACGCGAAAGGTCTAACACAAATTGAGCGGTAACGAAAGAGTCTGTCATAATGATTTGTTATTTTTTTCAGTTTGCACCACAATATGATTACCACTGCCAATAGCAATAGCAGTAACCACCAAGGACTGATAGGGCTGCGCTGTACGTGCTTATGCTTGGAGGTAGTAGTAGCTACGGACTTTGCAGGGTGGCTGTTTTCGTAAGATAAGTAGCTGCACTATTTTGTACGGTAACGCTAAGCGTACCCCCTTTAAGGGTGATGCGCTCCACGACCTTACCCTTTACCTCGTGTGTGTATTCTAAGGGCATATCGGAGCTAATAGTGCTAAGCTGATAACTAAGCAGCGAGTGTTGCCAAAGCCGAGAACCCCTAGTGCCCATTGTAGCGAGCTCATAGGGTTTGTGTACTTACCTTTTCGACAACTGCCTTTTTGGTGTGGCACGAGATGAAAACAAAAAGCAATATGTAGGCAATGCGTTTCATTAGCTATTATTTTTCTATGGTTTTGATGACATCTTTCAAAATGGTGGCGTATTAGGCGCGGTGGCATAGCCCGCTTTTTGCCACCTCCTCTGCGAACTTGTAAGGATCTGCTTTTACCTCCAACGCCTTTGCATACCGCTTGTTGATAAAGAAAAATTGCGCGTGGTCGGTAAAACACTCCTCAGGCGTGTCGTACTTCCTGAACCAATCCTGTACACGATACAGCCATTTACCATCAGTGCGTTTGCTGATGCTGATAATTTTTGGGAACTGCTGAGGGTTAGGGTGTTGGGGAGGATAGCACCTCCGTAGTCAGCAGCAATTGCTTTTTCTGATTGGGTGTGCTGCTGACAAATTTTTTTAGGTACTTTTATACCAAAAAAAGTTATTGCCAACACCACGCTCGCCCCAGCCGCTTTCTAACGCTGCTTGTGCCAGGGTAAAGAGGTGCGAAATGCCCGTTTTGCGTTCACTTTCCAAAGCAAACGGCTTATAAGTTTGTATAAATTCTTTCTTTGTCATTGTTGTTCGTTATTAGAGGTTTGAGGGTTTTTGATTGTTCAGATGTTTCGGACTGTTCAGCTTTTTCCATTCATATAATTAGAGATGGTTTTAGCAACTTCCTCTAAATTCTCACGATTGATAAATACTTGCTGAACGACTTGTTCCGCTCGGTCTAAACGCACTTTTGTCTCTCGGCTTTTTCGCGTATCGATTGGATTTCTATCAGGCATAGTACTATTGCCATAAAGAATGTGATAAAAGGGAATAGCCATAATGAGGTTTGGTAATAGGTTTCTAAAAACCAAGAAAGCATTCCATAAATACTATCCACAATAGTACAAGCTATAAGTAAGTTGTAATACTGCGACATTTTTGTTAATGGTACGTCTATAGCCGTAGGATTTACGCGCAATACCCAAAACTTTTAGCCTTGCGCACACCACTCCAAAGGTCGGCGAATATCATAAGGAGTACAAGAATGTAGATACCAAGTAGTATCCAAAGAATTACGAAAAATTTTTTTCCATATAAATTGAGTTTATTTATTAATATATTTAACAATGAAATAAGGCGTAAGGCTCGCCACTATATCCCACCAATCAATAAAAGTGTTTTTCACGTACTTATCGTACAACTCTTTACCAATCCCTACAAGAAGCACCACATAAGCGGCAAGGAATAAGTGATTGAAGCCAAATAGAAAGTGAATTAAGCCGACAAGGGCGGATATTACCACATCAACCGCAATAAAGTTTACTGAAAGTATATGCCCAAAACTTGAATTGATAAAATCGCGCCAGCCAGTAAAAGCCGAAGCCTTGTAATATATAGTTTATCATTGATTATTATTTATTTTTTTCTTAAACTTCAATTTATAAACAACCTCGTACTTGTTTATTTCAATGTTTTTTTCAAAAGTTCAAAGTTGCTTTCATTTACAAGTATATTGTGAAAGTCTGTTTTTTAACCCGCCCCTATCATTATCTATTATATATTTATTTTTTTGATTAATAAATAATTGTCAAAAACAACTCCTATATATTCTACATTTAATAATACTTCTTTTTTTACTTTCAAAAAAATGAGTCGTACACTTATCAGGCTTAAACAAATATATTATTTCAAATATATTTTTATCAACTTTCTTTTACAATTGCAGATGTATGTGTGTGATTAGGGTCATTAGCTCCTTCTCTAATAAATCCTATTCCTCCACAACTTCCTGTATTTTTTTATATTTAATATCTAAATAGTTAAGAGCATTAATAGCTTCTTCTATACCACTAAAAATATATGGCGTATTTGATAGCGGCTACACCACTGCCCCAATCAAAGAATTGTAATGCATTCATAATTTATATATTCCTTATATCAATATACAACTTGTCGGCTGCTGCACTTACCACACAAGTACTGCCATCACCTCCGTTGAACTTATTATCACCGGTAAATACGACCGTCTTTCCTGTAGTGGTAAACGTAACTTCACCTCCATTAAAACACTTTCTAAAGCTGATGTTATAATTGTTTTTCTAAAGGAACTAAGTTCACATTAAGTTGATTTTTTTATGTTGATGGTTTGACCATACCAATTTTCACCAACCGTCCAATCACGATTAATTTCACCACACCTGCCTAATATCTTAATGTGTTGGTGAGAACCATCTCCCATTAATATGTGGTTGCCTGTACTACCTTGTTTTTACAAACTTATAGGCTGTAATCACTCCATTATTTAGGTCAAAAATAATAGTAGGGTTCATTTCCCACCCAGACATAGTTGGCGATGATTTTTCTAAAATGTATAGCTCCTGAATTAGAACCTATCTGTAGTGTGCCTTTGCAAGATATATCACCTCCGTCACCACCACTCCAAGCATTGAATCTTATTCTATTCTTAAGTATCAGTCCTAAATTAGATAGTGTAGCTTCAGCACCATCTTCACCCACTTGAATTTTTATTGTTAGTTTCAAACAAAGGTGCTGTAACAGTAATGCCGAAAGCAGCTTTTACAGCATTGATAATTAGGGCTTCTATTTGAGAAGTACCTTTCATAGCTCTGATCATCAGTTTTTCCTTCATTACTTCTTACTATGGCAAATTCACCTTCTTTTATTCCTTTAATACTACCACTTTCTCCTCCTATATGAATTACAGCCCAACCATTAGAAGCCCTATTAATTCTAACACCTTCTTGATATTGTTCTACTTTATTAGGGTTAATAGCTCCACCTGTTAATGGTAAGTAATTAAAATTTGGCTTTCTATCGATATCGTCCCAATTATGCCTATGCGTACGATGAGCATACTCACTATGGGTATGTGTTTTAGCAGCATACCGCTCATCGTGGTGGTGGTTTTTGTCAGCTTTGGCTGCTAAAGCCTCTACTAAGCCCGCAATATTACTAATACCAAGAGTACTAAGAATATGCTTGTTTTTGCTTTGATGTAGGTAACAATCTCTTGTAGTTGGTCGAGGTCGGTGTCATCACTCTGTAATATGCGATTGATAGCGTCGATAAGGTTCTTGAGGTCTTGTGCCGTACCCGTATAACCGCCTTTTAGGGCAGCAAGCCCGATGTATCTACTTGTTGCAAGCCTTCCAACTTGGTGCGGAGCTCGGTAGTAAAAATCCTCTGTGGTGAGTTGCTTTCCTGGTATCTTTTGCACTGCATTAAGGATAAGATCCTTTAACGATTTGTTGAGGAGTACTGGGCGGTTTTGATTGAAGGTAAGGCGGGTAAGGGCTTCTTGAGCAGCGGTGGGATTGTCGTATACCACGCCGTTGATTTCTACCCGCTTACTAAGGCTTCGAGGATAGAGAAATTTACATCATCGGCAGCGTGGAGGATAAGACGCTCGCCATCTACCTTTGCCGTGAAATTGCGCAAGGCTAATATGCCGTTGTACTCAAAAACGTATTCTTGTAACTCGCCCGTTAGGGGATTGACTTTGTATTTGGGTTCCATAGTTAATTTGTCGATTTGTCGATTAGCTAATGAGCCATTGAAATTATTTTTTTGGCAAAGGTAGGGTGTATATAAAAAGTGAAAGGACTAAAAAAAGCCTTGCTACTGCAAGGCTTTTTCGGTATAAACACCAACAATAAACAAGAATGTCATCGGGGATTTGTACTAGTTCGATGGTGAACCCTAATTCTTGAAGTACATCATAGATGTCGTGCTGGTCTATGGGTTCGGTAGGGATGATGCCCTGTGCCATAGCGAGCACCTGTGAGGTAGTTTTGTATTGCTTTTTCGACCATACCCTATAGGATGTGGAGAATAATAGCGCAAAAGTAATGTTTTTGAGGATTTCTTTATAGTCGTTCATTAGTGTGTTGAAAATAAAAATCCGTGAGTGGGTGTTGCGTAATCAAGAGCACGGATGCTTTTGTTGTATAGCATTACTACTATACACACCTTCACGGAATATTTTTAAATAATTATTTTATTGCAACTTTTTACAATTGCTGCTCTTGATTACGCGATGCAAAAATAAGAATAAAAATAATTTAGTATAAAAAAACAAGAAAAAAACTTGCAAATTATGTTTGTACCTTTGCATCGTTAAGTTAAGTGTTGGCGTAAAATCCAGCTATCATTATTTTTTTACAATATAATCCGTGAAGGGGTTGTATAGCCGTAATGCTATACATCAATCTGCTTTCCAGCACTTGACTTAACAGCCCCCACTCACGGAATTTTTATTTTTATATTATTTACTTTTTTGTGCTTTTTATTAAAATAATATATTTGGATAAGTTTCACTAAAAAAATAGTACCACTATGAAAGATAACATCATATACCAAATGTTTGAAGCCTTATTCAAAATGTTTTTTTCAGGCTGCTTGCCTTGGCTCATACTGTTAGCTATTATCTGGGCAATCGCAATGATTTTATACCCTTAACTCCCCTTATATAAAAGCTGTTTGTACCCTCCCAAACAGCTTTATTTTTTTGTCCTTTCTCAATCCTACCCCCTCGTTACCTTTGCCAAAAATTATAAATAAAAATAGTACTATGGCAAAGAAAACATCCTCTTCTATTGTTATAAAAAAATCAACGGAAAAGAAGTAACCGATACTTTCACAGGACTCAGAAGCGAGGTAAAAAAACTCTCCTCAGAACTTAAAGATCTCACCCCTGGTACCGAATTGTTCGAGAAAAAGTTCAAGAACTCAAAAACGTTCAAAAAAACGATTTGAAGAAGTAAAAGGCGAAATTCAATCCGTAAAAAGCCGTTGAAGAAAGCGTCAAACCTGTTGAAGAACTTACCAAAAAACCTCCTCCTTAGGCTCTATTTTTTTAGCAGCGTCTTCAAGGCTAATATAGCCACCTCTCTTTTTGAAGGGTTGCTTGGCAAAGCCCGCGAATCGGTGGACGAACTCATCAAAATATCCGACCTGATGACAGGCGTAGAGAAAACTACTGGGCTCGCCTCCGAGCAGGTACGCCAGCTGTGGAACGAGTTCGACAATCTCAATACTCGCACCTCCAAGCAGGAATTACTCAACATCGCCCAAATAGGGCGGTCGCCCTCGGTATTACCGATAAAGAGCAAATCAAAGAGTTTACCGAGCAAATCGATAAGATATATGTAGCCTTGGGCGACTCTTTTCCAAGGCGGATTGGAAGAGGTAACTACCAAAGTGGGCAAACTCAAAAATCTTTTTCGAGGAAACCCGCAATCAAAACTACGGCGAAGCCCTCAATGCCATTGGCTCTGCCCTCAACGAACTCGGGGCGAATGGTAGCAGTAGCGAACAAAACATCACCGATTTTTGCCACCCGTATAGGGGCATTGCCTGCCGTGCTAAAGCCCTCTATCGAAAAAAACGCTTGGGCTCGGTGCAGCCTTTGAGGAGAGCGGTATCGATGCCGAAGTGGCTGCCAGCGGTTACTCGCGCTTTATGAGCGTAGCGGGTAACAATATCGCTGCCTTTGCCAAACAGATGAAACTCACCACCAAAGAAGCCTCCGAACTGTTCAACACCCACCCCGAAGAGTTCTTTTTGCGCTTTGGCGAGAGTATGAAAGGCTTAGGAGCCGAACAAACAGCAGGCGTACTCAAAGGCTTAAAAACTCAACACCCTCGAAATACAAAAAACACTCGGTACCGCTGGCGACAATGCCGACCGCTTCCGCTCTCTGATGACCCTATCAGGACAAGCAATGCAAGACGGCACTTCTATACAAAACGAGTTCAACAAGGTAAACGAAAATACCGCTGCTATTTGGGGAAAAAAATCAAAAAAAGTATTTGCCGAAACCTTCACTTCCGACACTATGGCGCAATGGTTCGGCGGACTCATCAAGCTGCTTGGCTGGCTCACGGGGGTAACCTCCAAGGCAGGCGATGGCGTGAAAGTCTTCCGCGAGCGTCTTGTCTTTTTGGCAAAAGCCATAGTAGTATGTACTACCGCCGTAGCAAGCTACCGCGCTGCCGTCTATCTTTCTACAATTACAACCAAAGCCGCTTGGCAACAAACCCTTTTGTACAACGCTGCTATGAAAGTAGGAAATGCTATTACCGCCTTGAAGAAAGGTACAGTGCTGCTGCTTTCGGCAGCCAAAGCCACCCTTACAGGCAACACCCTTAGGGCAACAGCTGCAATGAGAACATTCAACCTCGTTACCAAAATGAACCCTTGGGGATTGCTTTTAGGTGCCATAACAGCCGTAATAACAGCGCTTGTGTTGTTCTCCAACAAACAGAAAGAAGTGAATGTACAGCTCAAAATGCAAAACGAGGCTATCAAAGAAGCTAACGTACAAACCGCTGCACAAGAGCACCATTTGCGACAACTCCTCAAAACAGCCAACGACACCAACAAGAGCTATAACGAACGCAAAAAGCAGTAGACGAACTCAACCGGCTTGTACCCCAATACAACAAACAGCTAACAGTAGAAACCGCTAACACCCTGCAAGCGAAAAACGCATTGGATACCCTACATCGAAAGCCTTAAAGCCGCTGCACGCGAAAAGTACTTAAAAGCCCTTTGTAGACCAAAAAGCCAAAGACCTCGCCAAAGCCGAGTATTCCTCATTAGAAGAAAATATCGCTTGGTACGAAAAAAACGTGGAATGCCGTTAAAAAAATATGGGAGCACCAGCACAAACAGCGGCTTCCAACCTCCTAACCGCTGCTAAAAACAAAGCCGAAGGCATACGACAAGCCAATGAAGAACTGCAAAAAGCTACCGAATTGTACCAAAAGCAGCAAGCCGAGAACGCCAAAAAGGTATAATACCCACCGATACTACTGAAAAACACGCCCTTAGGTACCGATACCGATACTACTACCAAAAAAACACCCCAAAGACTATGCCGATGACTACCGCAATGCCAATAAAGCGCGCTTTGGCTGCCGAGCAGGAACTGCAAAAAAGAAATTACACAAAGTTTGGAGGAAAGCCTCGACAAGCAGCTGGCTCTTACCGAGCAAAAAGTATAACGACAAGCGCTTCAAACTACAACAAGAAAACGCCGACTTAGAAGCTGAAATCGCTAAACTCTCTTCCGAGAAAAAAGGCAATAAAGACCCCAATATTCAAAAGACGATAGATGAAAAGCGCAAACTGCAAGAGCTCAACAAGCAAATAGCCGTTGAATACGAAAAACAAGAACAAACAGAACTCGCACAAGTACGCGAAAAGCACAGTGCCAAAGAGGTAGAGCGCACCCTCAAAGAGATGAACGACTGCCTTGCCATTAAGAAACGCGAAAAGGCAGAAGAGCTCCTCCTTATTCAGGATTTAGACACCGCCAAAGAAGCCTTGCGCGGACAGATTTCGGATAAAGAACTATCGCAAATCAAAACCTTGAGGAGGCTAAAAAGCCCTCCGCCGCAAAAGCCGATGAGGAGGTACTAAAAAGAAAGCCTTGCCAGCTTCGAGGCACAAAAAGAAACTCCTGATAAGCTACCTGCAAACCGTTACGGGTGAAGCCAAAGACAAGCTCATCGAAGATATTCAAAAGGTCGAAGAGCAGATGACCAAGGTAAAAGAGGAACTTGTTGGTTTAAATAAGCCAACAGAAGATCCAAAAAGCAGGCTCCGAACTCGAAAAGGTAGATGTATTAGGTTTTACTGCTGCCGAATGGGAAAATGTATTTAAAAACCTCGATGATGTTCACGCGCGCTTTAAAGCCGTAGAAATGGGTATAGGGCAATGAACAACGCTTTTTAGTATGTTTAGCCAGTTACAGGAAAACCCTCAATGCCCGCGAGCTTTCCAAATACACCGCCAACCAGCAAAAGAAAAACAAGCCCTCCTCGACCAGCTCAACCAAGGTTATATTTTCGCAGGCGCAATACCAAAAAGAGCTGCAACGCCTTGATGAAGAAGCCGAAGCCAAAAAGAAGGAACTCGCCCTCAAACAATTCAAAGCCCAAAAAGCCGCCAATATGCTCAATATTATAGCCAATACAGCTTTGGCAGTAACACGTGCTTATGTTGATGGAGGGCAATAGGAGGTATAGCACTTGCTGCCATTGTAGGGGCGATAGGAGCTGCTCAGCTCGGTATCGTAGCAGCGCAACAGCCCCCAGCTATGCCAAAGGTGGGTATACCAAGGGATTAGGGTTTTACTGACGAAACAGGGCACGAGGTAGCAGGGGTAGTACACGGCAAAGAGTACGTAATCCCCGCAATGCTTCTTGCCGACCCGCAAGTGGCACGCGTTACCGAGTGGATAGAAGCCAAACGCACTGGCAAGGCGCAAAACACCTATGCTACTGGTGGTAATGTATCAGCAGCGACAGAATCGTCCCTACACGCCCGATAAGCCTGAAAAATCAAAATACAACTTTCAACAGTCAAAATGCAGAACTAAAAGCCGCCCTGGCACAGCTCACTGCCACCCTCGACCGTCTTGAAAAAACGGCGTAGATGCCTATGTGATTGCCAATGCCAAAAAAACGGACGCGAAATGCAACGCGCTATTAAAGAATACGAAAACATCCGAGAAAAAAACAGACGATAATGAATATAACAATACCACAAACATACGAAGAACTCAGCGAGCAGCAACGAGGGGCGTTGTGCAGGATACTCTTAACATTGGATAATACCGAAAAACGCCATTGCGCATTATCAAAAACTTTGATTTCGCACCTACCTAATCATACCCAACAGCAGTTATTGCAAGAAGTACCTTTCACTGCGCTATGGCAATACGCCGAGCCTTTCCTCACTACCGAAAAAGCTATATCATTTTTCCACCCCTCTCCTTGGGAGAGGGCAAGGGGAGGTTATACCTCCCGCTCCTCGTTTAGCCAACCTTACTATCAAGCAGTTTTCCGTAGCCGATAGCCTCTATTATCGTTTGCGCCTTTCGCAGTACCAGGACGAATTGCTGTTGCGCCAGCTTATGGCATCGCTCTACAACTTTGCCCACCAGCCTTTTGATGTGCTAAACCTCCCACAAGTAGCCAGAGCATACCGATAAGACACCTATAACCACTGCCTACGAGGTAGCCTTTGCTTACACCTGTTGTAGGAATATATCATCAGTAGGTTTCCAAAGTGTTTTTCTCCCAGCTCCACCCAAAAGAGGCGAAAACCCCGTATTTAGGAAAGAAGCTGCTTATACGCCCTTTTCAAAGATTATCAGCGTAATGGCAATGGACAAGCATCAGCCGTTAGGGCAATTGGCACCAGTGCAATGCCACCCGAGTGTACGACTTCTTTGAAGTCCTCACTGAATCAATTTTACAAGCAGAACAGAAAAAAATAGCCCAAAAAGTTGTCCTTTACATTTTGTCCTGCTGTACCTTTACACCGTCAAACACGAAGTTCTTTCGCTGTTGATATTAGTTATAGGACACTTTGCCAAGCCTTATAAGTTTGGCAAAAGTTTTTAACTATCAATAGCAAGGGCTTCCTTTAAAACTTATAACTAATGAAACCACAAAATTTTCTGTCTTTCAACGAAAAGACTATCTACTTTTAAAGAAGTAGGCAATGAGTATTGATAGCTATCAAACCTATCTGCGATGCTTTGAATGTAGATTACATTCGCGCTTACAAAAACATTTCAGAGGATAAAAATCTATCTCAACTGTTTGCTAAACAGCAAATGGTTGATACCTTAGGAAGAGCAAAAGAGATGATTTGCCTCCTGAAAAATACATCTACGGTTGGCTCTTTTTCGCTTAGGTCTAAATCAGTAGCCTTTAAAAGCAGTACCAAATGAAATGTTATGAGGTGTTGTTTAACTATTTCAATGGGGCTCTGATAGGTAGAAAGAAGCTGTTAGAAAAACAAGCCGACACCCAAAAGAAAATAGAGCGGGTAGAACAAGAACTCAAAAGCAACCCTGCAATACATAGAGCTTATCACCCTAAGGCAAGAAAGCGAACAAATAAAACAATACCTAAGGAAAATTGACAAACAAATTATTGAAGAAACACCTTCCCTCTTTTTAGATAAAAATAGCCTGCGAATGATTTGCAGGCTATTTTTTTAGGACTATATAGCTACAAAAGACAGAGATGTGTTTGCTGTTTAGACAATGTATCTCCTTTTTTAAGGCTTTTTTTAGGGTAAAAAGAGGGGATAGATTGTCTGTTTAGACAATGTATCTCCTTTTTTAAGGCTTTTTTTAGGGCTTTTTTAGGGTAAAAAGAGGGGATGTATTGTCTGTTTAGACAATACGTCTCCCTATCCCTTACTAAAAATTTTTGCAAAAAAACTTGCACATTACTGTTGTACCTTTGCAGCGTTCACATAGGTGTTGGCGTAAAATCCAGCAAATCCATCATTTTATTTACAATATAATCCGTGAAGGGGTGGTATAGCCGTAATGCTATACAGCAATCTGCTTTCCAGCACTTGTGTGAACAGCCCCACTCACGGATTTTTAATTTTATATCTTATGTTCACACAAGAATTAACCACAGAAGAGCGCGAACGCCAAAAGGCAGCGCGCCGTCGCTTCCGCGAAATCGTTAAACAACGTTGGGAAGAAGAAACGCTAAAAACCTCTCCAAAAAAAGCGTTCAAGAAAAATCAAACCCACCGAAAAACCCTCAGCCCGACCTTATGGTATTAGCCAAAGACGCGGGCGGCTCCTTTACGCATACGTTTCAGCAAAAGGCGTATGGTACTTGCACTTCACTTTCTTCGGCAAAAAGGTAGAGGCGCAGCTCCCACCCCTTACCGAAGCTATCAACGGCTTAATCATCAACAAACACCCTAAACAAATAAAAACTATGAAAGCAAGCAATAAAAACTCTCGCGCTTTGAGCCAAGAGCTCGGCATCAAACTATCGGATTGGACACACTCTGTTACCTATTATTTTCGATAATTGGAAAGATAAACAAGAAGAGATTTTTGACATTATCCGCACCACCGAAGACCCTACCATTATCAATAGTGCTGATGAAAAAGGCAACCATACGCGAGGTACTTTCCTATATGCTATCCCTTTCGTTCATCGTATTGCGCGAAAAAGAGCAGATAGAAGAATTTTTACGAAGACTACAACGGCTTTTAAAAGGGCGACACAGGCAATTTTTGCAAAAACTTTTCGGAACCTGTCCTTTGAGGAATGGGGGTAAAAAGTGTTGCGAGGCGTGGTGTGGTAAGGGTTTGTGGGGTGTAGGTTCGTTGTTGGTCTCGATGTTAGTTCGTTATTGGCTGTATTGAAGTAGTGTGGTGCTGTGGGTAATGTAGGGGTGGAAAGAGTAGGGGTTTTGGGGTGTAAGTATTTGAATGATTGTTAGTTGTAAATTTTTAATCATTATTTGTAATAGTCCTTTCACAAAACCGCACAAACTTCCTACTTTTGCTGTACCATTCGTTTTACACATAATATTATAGTTAGTTTTATAATTAAGACTCACTTCATCTGGGATGTTTTTATTTAGAAAGCGCCTACAATAGTGGGCGCTTTTTATATAAACATACAAAAAGTTGTTGAAATATTTGCTTATTACGATTTTTTTCGTAGTATCTTTTGCAGTGTCATTGAAAGTCAATGATAAGGCATTCGCCTTGGGTGTTTAATCAAATTTTGAAATGATGGTTTTTGAATTTAAACTAAGTTTCAGAAGACTAAAAAGGCTGGTCAATCCTGCTAAGAATCAAAGCCAGCCTTAAAGAAGTGTTAACAACCTTCTTGCAGTAGTCTTTGAAAAAGGCGGGGGAGCAAAAGCTCTCCTGCTTTTCAAAAAAACAGTGCAAAGGTATAAAAATATTTTTGTAACTATGAAATTATTAAAGCACATCAAAAACATTTTCCAAATGAAAGAGGGAGATGAGTACAACATTACCTTTCGCATTTCAGCCGAAGACATTTTAGCTTTCTTGCTATTTATTACCCCTTGCCCTTTTGGATCATCTTAAAGTAAATTATTATGGAACAAAAACAAACAATGCTACAACTATTAGACGATATAGTAGCAGATGTATCGTGGGGAAGAGTATCAAAAAGAATATTTTGGCAAATCCTCTTCGTGGATATACCACAAGCTACACGGGCGCGATGGCAACGGAGGCGTAGGGAGTTTACCCCTGCTGAAAAGAACAATTACAAGGAGCCTTATACGACATCGCTGAACGTATCCGTAAGGCAGCCAGCACCATTACACAGTAACCATTGTTGCTGTTATTGTTTAACAACCTTAGGGGCGCACTCATCACCGAGTGCGCCTCTTTTTCGTCCCTGGCACCTCGTCTTCATATATCACCCCCTAATTTGTAAATTCAAATTGTAAAAATCACTAAGGCGGCAGGGGTTTTTCTTCGCTCAATGAATACAAGCTGATAACCCCGCCACTCATACCTGCTGACAATCAGCTGCTTAATTTTTCTATAATGATAAAAAGCCTGTCCTTTCCCAATAAAAACCTACCTATTACCTTTTGCCCAATAAATAGCAAACACCTATGGACAAAGTTTTTAAAGGAAGTTCTGGCTGAAATGAGAAAAACTCGACCAGCGCAAAAAGCCCATTCCCTTTACCATAACTGTACGCACTTACAACAAGCAAAACAGCTTTGGTGGCAAGCTCTGCACTTACACAGGGGCAACCCTTATGCAGCAACCCCGCCACAAACAAGAATTTGAAAAGAACCCCAACCACTGGCAAAACAAAACCCGCAATATAAAACTCAGCGACGGCACCATAAAGAAAAATTTGTATCCTCTTTATCATCGCCTTCAACGGAAAAAGAAGTAATTTACTAACTATGAAAACAAATCGACAAAGACATTTACGTTTTTTTACCGTAGGGAGCGAATGGCAATCGTCCAAAGCGGCTGTTATTTTTCGGCTCCGACAAGCAAAGCCTTTCCACCCCCAAAACCCAAAAAGATTCAAGCGACACCGATAAGTATGCCGCTTGGGGGCGACAGCAACCTATACCCGCAAGAATTTACCAAAAACTCAACAAAACAGGTGCTGCTATTGGGGGACTCGAGGTACTCATTTCCGCTCACTACGGCTTGGGCTTCCGCCTCTACCAAGATGTAGAAACCGAAGAGGGCGTAACCACTCGCGAACGCCTCCGCTCGGCTTTCCCCGAGATTGATAGCTTCTTCAAAAACCCTGCCGTTGGGATGTAACAATGGCAGAGATTATCGAGGATTTTTGAAACCTACGGCATTGCCTTTGTCGAATACCTACTCGCACCCAATTTCGACAAAATCGTATCTGTAAAACGCCAGCAAGCCCCCATTGTCGCTTGGGCGTGCCCAACAAAAAGGCTTTGTAGATAAAGTGTATATCAATACCACTTGGGGCGATACCCTCAACGAGGAACTAACCGTAGAAGTACCCTTTTTCTCTGATATTCACAATGTCGAAACCCTCAAAGCCTATTGCAAGGAAAAGAAAATCGGCAAGTTTATCGTGCCCGTAATGCGCACGCTTACTACCGAGAAGAATTACCCCAAGGTAAAAATGGCATAGTTCCTTCTATAACGGTTGGGTGGATGTAGTGCTTTCCGTGCCCTCGTTCAAAAAGTATATGTTTGAAAACCAATTGAACCTCAAATACGTGATATACATCGCCGATGATTTCTTCCTTCACAAGTTTGGACGCGAGGAATGGCAGGAAATGCCACAAGAAAAACGCGAAGCCGCCCGCCAAGAAACCATTAAGGCAATCGATGAGCATATGAGCGGTAACAAAGCAGCAGGGCGTTCGTTCGTCTCGCCTTTCTTCCGCGATAGCAACAACAATCTTATCAAAGGTATAGAGGTAATCCCTATCGACGATAAGATTAAGGACGGCAATTTCTTGCCCGATGCCAGTGCTGGCAATTCCGAAATACTCTTCCCTATGGGGGTAGACCCTTGTCTGTTGGGGCAGGCATACCAGGGGCAAAAACCTAAGTGGTAGTGGTAGCGACAAACGCGAGGCGTACACCATTCTCTCTACTCGTATGCCCGTAAAGCGATTGCGCACCCTCGAAGTTTTTCGAGCGTATCCGCGATTGGAACAACTGGGACAGCACTCTATACGGCAACTTTCCCAACATCAACCTCACCACTCTCGATAAAAACCCCAACGGACAACAAACTATCGTCAATTAGCCCCCAAAAAGACAGAGACACGTATGCTGTTTAGCAAATGTGTCTCTATTTTTGATAATCAAAAATTAACCCTTAAATTTGCAGGGTAAAATATTATTTATATCTTTGCACTCCAAAAGAATAGCATTATGAGATTTATTAATATTTTTAGACACTATTAGTGGGAATACTCAAAGCTTAGTACGCACTTCCGAGAGTTATATAGAAATATCCCAAGAGGTGTTTGATTTAGAAATTCCTACTAATGCTACTGACCGCGCAATGCTGTATAATGACCGCAATTTAGTTGCCAATGATTTAAAGAAAAGCCTTAAAAATACAAAGAAGAATGGCAAAAAGACGAGAAAAAAACATGAAGTAGTAGAAAGCCAACAAGGGCAAGGATATGTAGTAGAAAGAGCCTTTGACGATAGTCTTTTGCCTGAGGCTTCTGAAATTGAAAAACTCTATAAATTAGACAATCATATTTTAGAGTGGTTGAAGGAAACTGCCGAAAAAGAACAAAAATTTCAGACATCAATCCTTCCATTAGAAATAGCCGAAAAAGTAGAAAGAGGTAGCCGACAAATAAGTAAAATGGGTATTACTTTTTTCGTTTATTATAGTGCTGGCTGGTATGATTTTTTTCAGCTTTCCTTATTTATATAGGACAAACGGTAGTGGGAACTGTCTTTGCTGGCGGCATTATCATCTCTATTGTAACAGCTTTCTAGTAAAGGAGTAACCTCTATTTTTCAACACATTACAAAAATATTCAAAAATAACCTGCAAAATACTTGCAGGTTATTTTTGTAGCGAGCCGCACGGGCAATTAAAAATCTTCTAAAATATTTGCATATTTAAAAAAACTGTTGTACCTTTTGCAGCGTCTAAACATAGAGCAATAATTGTATATTATTGCGATTAATCATTTTATTCACAATATAATCCGTGAAGGTGTCGTACGTTAGTAATAACGTACAAACAAATAGCTATTGCTCTTGTTTAGACAACGCCCACTCACGGATTTTTATTTTATATCTTATGTCTAAAACAAGAATTTTTAACCACAGAAGAGCGCGAACGCCAAAAAGCAGCGCGCCGTCGCTTCCGCGAAATCGTAAAACAACGCTGGGAAGAAGAAACGCTTAAAAAACCTCTCCAAAAAAAGCGTTTAAGAAAATCAAACCTACCGAAAACCCTCAGCCCGACCTTATGGTATTAGCCAAAGACGCGGGCGGCTCCTTACGCATACGTTTCAGCAAAGGCGTATGGTACTTGCACTTCACTTTCTTCGGCAAAAAGGTAGAGAGCGCTGCTCCCACCCTTACCGAAGCTATCAACGGCTAATCATCAACAAACACCCTAAACAAATAAAACTATGAAAGCAACTAACAAAACTCCTCGCCCTTTTAAGCCAAGAATTAGGCTTCAAACTATCAGAATGGACACATAACGTTACCTATTATTTCGATAATTTGAAAGAAAAGCAAGAAGAAATTTTTGCTATTATCCGCACCACCGAAGACCCTACTATCATCAATAGTGCTGATGAAAAAGCCACCATACGCGATGTACTTTCCTATATGCTCTCCCTTTCGTTTATCGTACTGCGCGAAAAGGAGCAGATAGACGAATTTTACGAAGATTACAACGGCTTTTTATAACTCCTACATCTTTTTGCTTTGGCAATGAAGAAGTCTCCCTGTGGGGGCTTTTTTTGTCCTTTCTCATTTTTATTCTATCTATTACCTTTGCCGAAAACTCCTAAAAAAATGTATCTCCAATTAAAAAAATACTTTTTCCAATTTAGCAGAGCAAAATATCCATATCAAGGATAAAAGTGGGCTATTTCTCTCGCGAGATTGCCGAAAAAGAACGCTCTTTCAATGGTATAGCCTCGCCTTTTTGGCAATTTACGATTACGAATTAGGCTTAGACGGAGGCGAACTAAACACTATGGGCAGGCGCAAAATAACCTTCTCAATCATCTATGCCAACGCCCCTCACGACAATTTGAGGCACAACAAGAGCTTATACAGTAAAGCGAAGCCATTGCGTTACAGTGTTTGGCACGTATTCGTTGGGACAATCACCAAAAAGGGCATTTCCTTTTCAATTCCTTTGAAAAAGATTTAACCAAAATCTACCCAGTGGAGGACCCTCAATCGCACTTTTTGGCGTAGATGTAGAAGTACATTTTAAAAACCCCACACCTTTGATAGTTAAACAAGAAGATTGGACAGTACCTGTAGGCTGTAAATAATTATGAATGAAGAAGAAATAGGCTATAAGGCAGCAGCACTGCTACAAAGTGCGCTCAGAAATGAGACCAGCAGATTTAGTAGGCACATTCGCAACGATGATAACGCCTTAAGAAACGCTACAGCAGAGCCCGTTTTACCCGATTCTAATCGTAAAGAAGGCTATCAGCAAAAAGTATCTCAGAGGCTTAAAAAATAAAAATGCACCGACACGGCTTTGTGCTGCATTATGGTATCGATATCGGTAGGTTGCGCAAATCACACCAGCGTACGCGCCACAAGCCAAGAGAAACGAAGTACCGCGTAGAGGCACACCCATATCGCAAGGGACAAAAAGAACAGCCTTTATCGATAAAGTGGTTAATGATAGCCAAGTATTAGAATACCTTGCCACCGCTATTAGCCAGGCACGCGGCGAGGAAATAGTAAGCTACTTAGCGCGAGGCTTGGAGAATAAGAGCTGAGTAATCAGCTGGTAGCTCAGCATCAATGTCGCGCAGGTACTTATCGAGGGCGGTAAAGGTAGTATGCCCAGTGATGAGCATTAGCTGGCTTTTAGTTTCGTGCGGGTAAGGGTTTTTTGCGCACTCACGATACAGCTTTGGTAATAAAAGGTATGTCGGAATGAGTAAATGCCGTATTCGCTACCCATACCAAATACTTTTTTCACCTTTTTAAACCGCTTACTCCAATAATCGCGTTTGTTCATTTCGGTAGAGTCCCAACTTCCCACTGCCTTGCGGGGCAAATAGATAATAATCAGGATTTGCCCCTTTAAGGTGAGCTATTTTCATAAAGAGGAGTTCAGGAATGATTTTTAGTTTTTTGTAGTTGGTTTTTAGCATCTACTACCAGCTGGTGCTCCTCAAAATTAATATCTTTTACTCGCAAACGGCATACCTCGATAGGGCGTAGAAGTTATAGCTCATAAATTTAATCATCAGCAGCAGCTGCTTGTCGAGTTTCAAGGTATTTAAATAACTCTTCTTCTTGCGCTTGGGTATAGGTTTTTATTGCGTTCGGGCTTGGCTTTTTAGCACAGGTATTTTTGCTCACAAAAATTATCAGCTGATGTATTCGTTTTCTTCCAAAAAGGTGAATAATATAGAAAGACTTGCACGGAAGTTATTGCGGTTTTTGGGGCTGGTACGTTGTAGTACGCTATTGAGAAAGTTGAGGACAGTACGTTTAGTAATCACAGAGAAGACGCGCCCTTTAAATCCGTTTTTCATACAGCCATTTTTGGAAGGTACGCAAGCGATAGTTGTAGTCTTTAAAAGAAGTTTCTTTCATTGTAGCCTGAGCGTTTTCAAGCCCAATTCAAGGGCTTTTTCTATGAGTTATTACCTTTTCTTCGGTATACCCCTCTTCATACGGACTGTACCCATTTTTTAGCACATCTTCTACCATATCGCGCAGTTGTTTAGCAGCAGCGCGGCGTTCGGTGGCGTCTTGTAATCGGTTGATACCATAATAGAGCGGAGTTTGTCGCTCCATTTTGTTAGTTTTAGGATTAAAATATGAGAAGTACACGTACCAACGCTTTGTAATATCACCATCAGCGTCGTATATCCGAGGTTTTTGTATAGAGACCTTTGTTTTTCATAGCGTATTCGTTTCCGTATGCGTTAGCGTATTCGTTTTTTTCAATTTCTTACTAAATTCAGACATAAAAAGAGTGATTTATGCATATAAAACCACTCTTTTTCAGCTATCTAAATTTTGTAGCGGGAACTGGACTCGAACCAGTGACCTTCGGGTTATGAGTTCTTTTGTAGATAAAAGCCATTTTTATATAATAGCTTTCATCTAACTTCTAACGCCATAAAAACCTAATAAAAATACTCGGTTATATACTCTATCTATTGTTGATTTACCTAAATAAATTTAAGTATCAAGATAACATTTTTAGAAATTAAATTGAAATACTTTTTAAATCTAAAAATACAAATACATTTCTATTTGAATTGCAAATATAGAAATAAAAATGAAACTAAGATATAAATTATTTTTCTTTTCTTTTTGATAAGAAAACGTTTTTCATTATTCAAAATTACTAAGCAAATAATATATCTTTTTATCAATTTGGGTAAAAATTATTAGAGATAATAGCAAAAAGTGTAATTTTGCAAGGTAAATATTTGTTATTAACGATGAAGTATAAAAACATTTAAAGTTCTATGCGCTTATAATCATACTAAACTGGCTTAATAGTTTTTCACAAGAAAAAGAACATTCCATTACCACAGCTTTTTCCTTTTTACTTATAAGCCCTGATGCTATAGCTTCAGGAAGAGGAGATATAGGGGTGCTTCTTCTCCTGATGTTTTTCTCACAATATTGAATTCATCAAAAATATGTTTTCTCTCTGCCAAAATCAGGGATAGGAATGAGTTATACACCTTACTTAAACAAGTTATCTCGTGATATTTTTAGCTAATTTGAGTTATTATGGGAAGGGGAACAGAAGTGCTTTGGGGAAGTAGTTTTCGTTATTTTTAGCATAGGAGAGATCCAACAAACTCAACTTTTTGGAAGTGATATATATAGATTGGGGAACTTTTTACCATCTGAATGGCTATTAGATCTTTCATATAATCTGAAATTAAGCGAATATTATTCGATGGGAATTACAGTTCGTTATCTGCATTCTAATTTGCGATTACCTACAGAAGAAAAATCTACTGCACAAGGGATTGCTTTTTGATATTTCAGGTTACTATACTTCTGAAAAACATCTTATAGGTAATTATTTGGGAAATTACCTATTTGGATTTCAGATTTCAAATATAGGAAGTAAAATTAAATATGAAGATTTAGGGCAATCGTTTTTTCTACCTACTAACTTTTAAAAATCAGTGGAAGTTATACCCTATCTATAGATAATGAAAATGATATTTCTCTATTTTTAGAACTCAATAAATTATTAGTTCCTTCTGATACACAAAAGCATAAAAACTGACTTTTTAGAAGGTATTTTTACTTCATTTACAGATGCTCCCAATGGTTTTTCGGAAGAGATAAGAGAAATTTCTTGGGCTTTAGGATTTGAATATGCCTATTTACAACACTGGTGTTTGCGTACAGGTTATTCCTATCAGCATAAAAACAAAGGGGATAAAAAAATATTTTACTATTGGCACTGGCTTTAATATGCAAAATTGGCAACTTGATTTTTCTTACCTTTTTCTACTGCCCCAACGGTTAATCCGCTGAGTAATTCTCTTAGAGTTTTCATTACAGTACACTTTTTAACTACATCCTCTTTTGATAATACAACAAAACTCCTGTTATTTGCAGGAGTTTTTGTAAAAATAAAAGTAATACTAATCATCAATAGGATTTTTAAACATCTGTAATGCTTCTGATGATTTTTATCACCTGGTAAAGTATATGTAAGCTTGATGTAATAATCACCTTTTTTTCATAGGTGTAAAAAGTATTTTTTAAAAATTGATAGGCTGGGAGTATTCCTTTGCCTCACATCATTAGAAATTTGATTGATAATATCTATAAAATCCATCTTATAAGCCAATGCTAAATCGTATTGATATGGAAAGTAATTGTCTACTCCCTTGTGAGAAAATTTCATTTTGTACACTTGTTAGATAATGATTATCAATAGAAATTGCCTTTGAGGGTATTTGTCCCCACTCTTTTTGTATCTCTTCTTAATTGATATTTTTCCAGCAATTGGCAATTGGCTATACAAAGTAGGATTTATGCTTTGTTTAAAATAAGCATCCTGCAAAAGTTGCTTCCGCTGCAATTAGAGGTTTTTCTTAGAATACTCATTACCTACAAGGTCTATTACTTCAAAAGGTTCTGATTTTTGAAGGTTATTAGCAAGAGAAATTACATCAGAGGAATGTATAATAAAGTTGTAATAGGAAACTTTGATGGCTTTTTATCTTTTCATTAAACGTTTTATACTTACTAGTACTAAAATCATACGCTAATCGTTCTATTTCACCGTCTTTACTTAATGATTGTGCTTGTTTTTGCAAGACTTCATAATCATTACCCTCTTCTTTAGTTCTCTTTACATTTTCAGTAATTTCTCTCTTCTCATTTTGCATTGGTTTTTACAAGTTTACTGAAAAAGCTAACTTTATAAAGCCGACTTTGTTTGTATTTTTAGGCATAGCGAAAGTAATCTCATTAGCTTCATTGTTATAAACAAATGCCACTTCTTGTGCTTTATGAGTTTGATTATCTATAATTTTTCACTCCATTTTCCCATTGATTACCTTCAAATAGATAGTCTTGTCCTTGTTTGAGTTTTACATACCCTTGTTCAAACTCATCTTTTTAAGAAAAATTTTTGTGATACTACGGGGTAAGCATATTCTATATTTTGTAATGGAATATAATTAGGAGCTGTACCTGTTGTAAATGTACGTTCTTCAAGTTCTTTAGCTACTTGTCCGTTTTAGGGTGATAGTTCTGAATATACCTCCTCTTGTTTTTGGAAGCTAACTTCTACTTGCACTTTAAATTTCTTTTTGAGGAGGTAAAATATCTTCAGGAATGAAATTAACTCTATCTTTTTAAATGTGACCACTCTAATCTACCTTTAATTTGTTGATTTTTATCATCAAGGACATTAAATTTTTCGAGGACTACTCTATAAGTACTTTTCCATTATCTTCCGGAATTTCAAAGGTTCATTCACTTTCATTGAAAAATGTAGCCTGAGTACAAATACATCTACATCATTACTATTATTTTGGGAGATATATCGGCGATGAGCTTCATTCCTTCAAAAGCACCAGCTGCTCCCCGAAGTCTGTTGTTCACCTATAGTTACTTTGAAATTGAATTTTTCCTTTAATAAGTCCTCCTAATACATTTATTTCACCTCCTACATAACCTCGCAACCATACAGGATTAGGCAGTTTGGTTTTGCATTAATACAACTACACCTGATGATACAATAGGAACTTTCATATTAACAAAAAGCAATTTTACACGCACTCTAATTCACCTTGTAGGTATGCATAAGATTGTCCGTTAGCATACCAAACCATCTATACCTACCTGTTCGCCTGTATTTTTTGCACGCCGCTTTTCCATAATTCCTAAGCATTATATCAAATCCAACACCTGCTTTGAAATTAGCATAGAAAATTAGGAATGATAAATCACCAGTATCTATACTTAAATCAGAGCCAAAGGCAAAACCTCCTGCATTAGCTAAAAGCATTTTTCATCTCGCATATAATTGAGTTCCTGAGAGTTTTACCTCTAAAAGACTTGCTACATTAGTAGGAGGCGGTGGAGAAGCAGGCAATTTTGTGCCTGTCATAAGATAAGAGGTCGTTTTAAGCAAAACACCTGCTACCCCATTTTTATACCTATTCTATCATCAGGAGTACCAATGTGTAAATACCAATCATTAGGATCTTTATGAAAAACAGCCCAACCTGCTCTACCTCCTTCACCCTACACCTGATATGAACCCAGCATTGATATACACATCAAGAGTACCATGCGTAGTTTGATTGGCTATATCAAACTGAATAGCTGTCTTGAATTGAATAGTAGCCTTATTATCAGCAGTAGTAGGTATTGCTTTTTCAGCAAAGGGGTAGAAACGTTTTTCAAAACTACTGCGTTTTTCATTGTTAGTTTCTATACCTAAGAAGGCTGCTTTATTTTCTAAACTCTTTGATACTTTTGAAACTAAATTCTGTACATTTTTCCACCCTGGAATATTAGCCAAAATATTTCCTTTTCCATAAATAGCAGCAAAAATCTAATCCCCCTTTTTGTTGAATAACATTTCAAAAGCAGCTTCTCCATTGAAAGCCTTGTCAGAGCCTATTGCAAAGCTCACTAATGCTTTTAGTCCTAATCCTCCTTCTTGATAAGGCTCATACGAAAGTCCTGAGGGAGAAAATTCAGTAGGGGCAGCGAGTGCATTTCGTTTCATATTGTAATAAGCACCACCTCCAAAGCCATTGATAAAATAGCCTGTTGAAATCTTAGCACTAGCATCAAAATACCAATATCTAAATTCTTTTTTTCCGAAAATAGCTTTAGCTTTTACCTCACAAGCCCCTTTGATTTCTACTTTTTAAATCGGCATTAAATCCGTTACCATATATAGGGTGATTTTCGAGTAAATCAAGCTGACCATCCATAGAAAAGCCACAAAAGAACCTTTTATAGCTATAGTTGAAAGGTCTAAGCCTTTTGAATTTATAGTTGTAGGTATGATTTTCTGAAATTAGCTCTCCTAAAATACCAATATTAGCTCGAGCAGAAAGTTCACTTTTATCCATTAGGTTTAGTGCTACATCAAAATACACATCAGCTCTGTTATCTAAAGTTCTCACTTCTATGCCTTTGATACTTACGGAAAAATTACTAAAAGAAGCATCATTTTATACCCCATACTTCCTACTGAAATCATAGGAGAAACTGTTTGTAATTTCAAGTTTTTCAAAAGTAATTCCTTTAAAATCTACAATATTGTTTGCCTGCTGATTTTTCTTTTTGTTTCTTTTTGTGCTGTTTTGTTGGTAGCAAAGTTCATATTACCGTGTAAAACAGCTTTAGGAACAAAATGATCGTTTTCTACTTTGAACTCTATAGAGCTATTTTTATAAAGAGAGGCTTTAGCTTGCCAAAGGTCAAATTGTAACTCATCAGTTGTTATTACATTTAAACTATATTTTTTTCCTCTGAAATCAACCCATTGTATTGCAAGCCTAATTGCTCTATATTTTTGTTTTTAGAAGCATTGGTAATAGGAAGCAGTATTTTTCCCATTAAAATTAGCTTTTATAAACTCACCTGTTTCTATTTGTATCTCAATATAGTCTAATGAATATGCCCAAGCATTATTTCTATCAGTAATACCTTCTTTCAAAGGGAATATATTCTCTCCAGAAAAAGCTCCCTGAAACGCCAAAACTTATCAATGATAAGACCTTTAGCTGAAAACTCAATACGTTTTCCATTCTTAGCTGTTGATTTTGTTTTAAATTCAGAAGGAAGTCCTATTGAAAAAAATTATCAATATACACTCCTTTCCAACTCTCTTTTTGCAGGAAACAACAAACCTTTAGTGTTGTACACATTAGGAAAACAACAGAAGGGTCATTTTTATATCACTTACATCGAGTACAGCTTTTGAAACTAAAAACTGAAAATTGCCATTGTAGTCTGTTCCATTCTGTTTTTAGCCAATACAAAAGGAGAAAGAGATACATTCATTATCAAGTCATTCCAAGCAGATGCTGTAATACTAAAATCACCTCTTACTCTGTTAGGGTGCTTCTATAACACGTCCATTAGATAAAGTTACTGCTATGGTTTGTTTAGCTTCATTCACCATTCCATTTTCTATAGGAAGAATAAGTTCTCTTGAGAACTCAACAGCTCCTGATAGGCGAAATTCTTTAAATCCATCACAGTCTATTATCGCATAAGTTAAATCTTCACTTTGTCCCGTTTTTATTAAAACCTCCGTAAAGAGTGAGTTGCAAGCATCTTTATGAATAGGAATAGCTATGTCGCCGAGCAAAAGCTAATTTAGCATCTCCTATGATACCTCCACTGTAGAGAGAGTTTGACATTATTTGCTCCAAAAATAAAGAAATAGGGCGACCATCCTCGCCTTTTTGAGGAATATCTACTTTAGCAAACACCTGTAATTCAGTATAGTCAGAATGCAATTCTGCCTTTATAATCCCTATTGAGTAGGTAGCATTATCACCTCCCTTACGAGTTTTTTATACCAATAGGTAGAGAGGTGATGTTTTGAGAAGATAAATTATCTACCCACAATCCCTTCCTTTCTATTTTTCTGCATTTGTTGAGCAGCATTCTCTGGAGTAAGGTCTTTGTTATTAGTATTTTGTCCCAAGAGTAAAGAACACCAGAGACTAAAAAACAAAGATATAGATGAAATATATTTTGCATTGTATTCTATATTTTAAGGTGAAACTATTTTTAAAAACTATAACTATAATTTACATTTAGTGTGATATCTTCAGCTGATTTTTGCTGAGAACTTCTAAACATTTGCATTCCATAAAATGAAAAATTGTGCTTTTCAAGCAGTACATACGATACATTGCACTTGATTCCTAAAACACTATTCCCTAAGGAATCGTTCGTTCTATTATAAAGCGTTCCAAGACTCGTATTAAGTTTATTTTCAAAAACTTTTTGCTATTGTAACACTTCCTCCATAAAAATTGGTACTATCTCTACCCACTTTATTTTGAGTGTAGTTAGCAGAGGTATTTACATTCATTTGCAGAGAAGAAAAGCTAATAGTATGAGCTGCATTATAATTTTGCACTAAGCTAGCTTGCCCTCTACCTATAATACCTCCTTGTTCATTGGCTTGTCCTGCAATAGAATAGTTGAAAATTAACATTCTGATTTTTATCTTTTCCAAAAACATAATTCATATTCACATTTCCGTTTTGAGAAAGCTGACGATAAGTAAGTGTATCGGCAGGATTCATATTTGGAGTGTTGATATAATCGAACTCATTTAAACGACGGTTAGTTGTGGATGTAAAATTAGAGTATGAGCCTGATACATTTAGTTTTTCTGAAATCTTTGCATTCAGATTTGCACTTCCTACTAATCTTACAGAGGTTTTGATTTTTCTGTTCTTTTTAAATTGTCACGTTGGTATCCCAATTGAGTGGTTATACTTATACGATCTTTTAAAAACGGACGAGCAAATGTAAAGAGAAATATTCTCTAAATCATTATTGAAATACATAGCTCCAAAAGTACGATAAGTAGGGATCAATATTCTCACATACAATTCCTACATTTGCTTTCCCTATCAGATAGTTTAAACGAGCATCAAAAGCCCTACTTTTTGGAGGTGGAAAGCAAATAGTCTAACGAATTATCCTCAGCTCTAAGAGAGGTCTTTTCCTGAATGATAGAAAGTGCATATTGTACTTCTAAGCTCAAGTTTTTTTATAAAAGTTGTGGCAAATTTTAACGCATTAGCATAATTAGACTTGGGAGAAATATCAGTAGGATGTTCCAATGAATTTTTAGTGTCCCAAGCATATAAGCTACTGTATTCTACCTTATATTTTTTTCTTTTGTCAAAAATTGACCTTTATAGCTGAACCATATCTCTCAAAAACTGCTGCTTGCCCCTATATTCTTATCTTCTTCTACTGCTTTGAGTAAGCGTCCTCCCATTGTACTAAATTTCAACGCTCCTTTAGGTGTTAATTCTATTCCTACTCCACGAAAAGGATGTCCGTTGAGCGTATAAGGAGAGTAAGTGAGGTGTGGTCGCCTAAGTATAATTTTATCCATTTGTACTTAGGAGCAATACTAAATCTATTAAAATCAAAAAGGGACTTTATAGTTCAGGGCATCTCCTTGATTGGTAATAGAGTAACTCACTGGCATTGAAAAGGTAAGAAAACTAAAATTCAAACTTCCTGTAAGCATATACGTAAAGGTACTTTTTCAGCGGAAGAATTAAAGAACATAGCGTCAGCATTGATGCCTCCACTTACTTTAAACTTTGTATCTTTAGTCATTGCCTCTATGTCTAAATCTTGTGCATTGCTACCAAAAAGATATACACAAAAAGTCCTCCGAAAAGCACATACCATAATAATAGTTTCATTATCTATTTATTTTTTTGAACTTTTATATCACACAAAATATATGAATTTTTCTGCACCTTTGCTTACAAATTGCTTTATTTTGATAGCTCCTTTTCTACCATCGTGGGTTTGAAATAACACTATTCGAGGCAGCGTATTGGTAAATGCTTGTGCTCCCGCTGCCGAATGTGTAATGGAAAGTGCACGTAAAGGGGTATCATTTGTCATTGCATTGAAATTTTTCTTCAGTAAAAATTGAGCCCACAATTACATATTTCTTGTGAATTGACAAAAACAGTAGTTTTTGCTCCTGTAATAGGAAAGAAAGCATATTTTTGTGCCTCAGTTGGAGATACAAATTTATTGCTTGTAAAAGTAGGGCTACCTCCTTGAAAAACTATATCTATCAAAGGAGCATTTTTCAGCAGTAATATCTTTAGAGAAAAAGATTTCTTCAGTTTTTGTGGAATAAAAAGCAGCTATTTTTTTCGCTGTTATGAGCGTAATTAATTCCCTAATTTTACATTTTCTAACACATAAATACCAGTATCAGGATATACTGTAATTTGCCTTTGTAAAGTTTGAGTTGTTTTTACCATTAGAGGCTACGAGTGTTATAGGATACGTACCTGCAGTGGTATAGGTTACTTTAGGATTTACTTCAGTAGAAGTATTAGGAGTGCCACCTTGAAATGTCCATTGATATGAAATAGCATTTTTCAGTTTTGTTTTTGCAAGGTGATAATTACAGGCACTTGTAAATCCTCATCCTCAATAGGTGTCTGCCAAGAAAAAGCAGGTTTAATAGCAGGTTTTACCTCTATAAAATCTGAAAAAGTTTGACGATCATACCCATTAGAAACTTCTAAAAGTTATTTCGTGTTTGCCTTCTGTAGAAAAACCACCGCAGGAGGTGTTTTTACCTTCAAAAGTTTCAGGGATGCCTCCTTTAAAAAGCCATTTATAAGTGAGGTTCTCTCCCTGAGTAGTATTAGTAAACTTCACCGTTACAGGAGGGTAGCTATTCATTACAATCTCTTTTTGTAAAAGCTTGCTTTTTGATAGCATCTTTTTATTGTGATAGTTTGCTCTTGAGTATCTGATTCTTTATACTCGTTAGTAACTGTTAGCTTTACTTTGTATGAGCCGTGTTGTGTATAGAGCACTTCAGGAGATTTTTTTCAGTAGAAGTATTAGGAGTACCACTTTCGAACTCCCACAAGTAATGTTCTCCCCCTGAAGAGGTGTTGTTCATCTTTACATAAACAGGTACTGATTCATCACCATTTTTAAAACTCATTTGAAAAGAAGCTTTTTACAGGAATTTCTGTCTCTTGATAACAAGAAACTGCCGTAAAAACTATTAAGCAAATGATAAAATATCGGTATAAACTCATAGTTATTGTTTTTGATTTTTATTTTTAAGTTACTCTTCTCTCTTTCAAAAAAATATGCAAAGTATCATTACTATCTAAGATATACACCTTATTTTCTGAGACTTTTTAAATCTTTAAGCTGGGTAAAACAATCATCTCTTTCCACTACTGCAATAGGCTCTGAAATATAGATAATTTCCTTGGTATTGATGTCTAAAAATGCCAAATTGTAATTCTTTTGTCATTATAAAAATACAATAAATCTCCTTGTAAACTTGTATTTCCATTAACCCCATATTTTTCAAGTTCATTTTTCCATTTTATCCCACATACCATATAGCATAGGAGTTGCTTTTTTTCTTTATTGAGGTCTATTTCAAAAAAATCTATCAGCTATTAAACCGATAATTATTCCTTTTTTTATCATCCAAAATAAATTTTTGCACGATAAAAAAATGTAAAAACTCTTCACTATCTACATAACTATCTACTTTGCCTAATAAATTCCTCTTAGGGTATCCCTAGAATACGATGTTTCAATTCCCCAGTTTGAATATCTAAACCAATAAATCCACCTCTTTCTATATAAACCCAAAAGGATATTGTTATATATTCCTACAATTTGTTCTACTTCATAGTCAAATTCTTCATCTGTACTGTAATCTTTACCTTTACCAAGTGAAGAAAGAGAAAACTCCCAAAGGAACTGACCTGTATATATTTCTATCCCTTGTATTGTATTTTTGTTCTTAAAAATAGTTTCTCTTTCCATTCCAAAAATTTAAATATTCTAGAATTTAGTATGTAGTGAAATTCATTGTTTATTATATTAAGAATAGCTGTTTTTTTATCTTTACTAACTAATTCAACTAGCTAGTTGAATTTATATATACCTTTTTCGTAAAAAAATCTTCTAAGGTGGTGTTTTTTAGAGTCTTACTCCTCAAAAATGTACAGATTGTTATAGTATTTTTCCTCGTAAGTATAACTTCTTTTGGTGATATACTATCTCAAAGGTCTCATCGTCTTCTTGAGGAAAATCTTGTAGTAATTCCAATTCATTATTAGCTAAATTGATATAGCCAAATTTGCACTCTTCATACTTACCACTTACAAACCATAATTTATTATCGCAAATCGCATTGGTGTAGGGATTTATGTTTTCGTTCATCTCCTTTTCAAAAACAATTTTTTTCCTGAAATAGGGTTGAAAATTTGGTACAAATTTCCTAAATAGCCATAACAAAGTTTGTTTTTCTTTGTGTAGTGTTGTTGCTAATAGTTGTTCTTTATACGGAATTTTTAAACAAAAAGTTGCCATAATACCTCACCTGTTTTTATATCTAATCCCCTACAAAAATTTTTCTTCATTTACATTTTTAAAACTATCAAAAAAATAGTACATCGCCTACCATCTGAGGCTGTTTTAAAAATGGTAAATCCTTCGGGTAAGGTATATTGCCATAAAGGCTTTTACTATTTCTAAATCTATATTTGTAATTTGACTAGTTTTGTAATTATTTCGTAATAAGAATACATTTTCAGATAATAGATTATAGTAAGCAGGAGCATAAGGTATTTTTCCATTTTTTTGTTTTCTATTGTTATACATCACTAATTTTTCATCTTCCTCTTCTATACAAGCGATAACATTATTAATATTTATAACTTCAAAAACTAGTTTCTTCACTTAGTTTTTAAGATAGAGTCAAATTTTTGATTTTGAAAATCAAAAAAATATAATTCTTTTGGTGTATTGGAATATAAAATACCATCAACTATATAAGTTGATTTAAACAAATTAGTTATAGATTTAAGGTTAATGTCTAATAAGACATCTTCTTTTGCAAAATATATGGAATCTTTTTGTGCTATATATTTCACTAATACTTTCTTCTTTACTTAAAAATCATAATTCAATAATTTACTTTTAATAGAAAAAAATATCTTCTAAGTTATCTTTCAAATATCTTCGCAATTTATTAATATTCTTTTCTTGAATTAGTTTAACTGCTAAATTCTCTGTCAAAGGTAATTTATCAATAGCTTCTAACATATTTTTCTTAAAATCAACAGGATTTTTTACTTCCATTGAATATCCATTTGATTTGTGAAAGATTATCAGCATTGCTTAAATCTTTTCATAAATTGCTCAACAAAATCTTTTTGGAGGTACTGTTTTTACAGATTTAAACTCATAGAATACCTTACTTCTCACAATAGTTTCATCGGTAACATCAATAAATCTACCTCCTAAGGTTGTACTGTTAAATTCTTCAAACTTAATGGTTTTTCCTTTAAATTGGTCACTGTTTTTAGCTAAATATTCTACTATCCAATTAGCACCATCTCTTTTGCTTACTTCTTGTGTAAGTTGGTTAAGCACTTTGTTAAAATCATTTTAAAGGTAACGTTATTTTTAGCTATATTGTTAGCAAACAAGTCTAAATTATTCAAGACTTGTTCGTAGCTTACCCACTCTACTCCTTGTATTTTTTTGCAAGGAGTTCATCTATAACCCTATAAGTTTTTTTATTTGCTCTTATTCTTGTAAGAGTTTCCAATACATCAGCGTTTTTCATCAACTGAGTTCTTCCTGCATTTTTTTAGGAGTTTCCAGCTTTTTATAGTTTTTAGTCCCTACATTTTCAATTAATTCTAGATTGTTAAGAACAAGGGTAGCTCTTGCATATCTGTTCTTAACGAAGGGACTTCCGTTGCTAATATTTTTCCACGCTCTGAATCCTTTTTCACTCTCAACAAAAACCTGAAAAGAGGAATTTTTGCTGAACTAGATCATCTACTAAATCATTAAAAAGACAAGTTTGAGCTACGCTTGTACTGAAAACAAGCATACTCAATATCAGGAATAATATGTTTTTAAGTGATTTCATTAATAAAAATATTGTTTTTATATCATAAATTAAAACTTGTTCTGCTCAAGAAATAAATTTTTACAAATTCTTTTTCCCTTTTTAATTTCTTTAAACTGAACAGTTCCAAAAGTATATATCTTTTTCAGTCATACTCTTTTTCAGACAAGTTAACAACCCATATACTTCTCTGATTAAGGACTATAAGTTTTATTTTTCAATGAAAAATATTTTTAATAAAATCATTATTAGCACCTCTTTTTACTTCATATTTTTGTCAATTCATAAGTAGTGGTGTTCATTACAATAAGTCCGTATGGTATAAAAACATAATCACCTTTTTGAGATTCAAAAACAAAGTTATCTAATATTGATGATAATCCACAAAACTTATTGTCATAATCTAACAACGGGTGATGAAAGATAGTATCTTCCACGTACAGCTTAAACCGCCATAAAGTTAGTCCATAATAAGGCTCATCAAAATCGGTAGCAATAAGTTTTTATTGGGTGATATTTTTGATACAAATGTATGTGGTTTGTTCAAATCTAAGGACATAATATGACTTTTTGTTTATTCTTTTTTATATATCTTATATGCTTCAATTGCTCTATCAATTTACCTGTTTTTTTGTGCATTTTTGAAATATAGCAGTCTTGATTCTTCTATGTTGATAAAATCTACAATGTCATCAACTATATTTTTTTGGGTAATTTATTTAAAACATCTTGAATTTCAGTCCTAACACTTTTTCCTTCAATAACACATTTTCTCCATTCTCCATTAATACGAACTTGTACCTCTATACTATTAAAATAATTAGCGTCTAATTTATGAAGTTTTTGAGAAGATTCTATCTGTTCTCCTGCCAAATTCTGACTTTTTGAGAACCAAGGTGCAACATCACCTATTTTTAATTGGACATCTGTAGCTTTATCACTCATTTTAAAAGAAAAATAATAAACACCATCATCTAATTTATCAGAAAGCATTCTTGAATCATAAGTATAAGCTAAAGATTCTATTCCTTCTCCGTTTCTCAAAATAGGACTACCAAAACCTCCCCTAAACTTGTCTCTTTTTTGAAACCTATCTACTCTAAGAGTATATTTATTAGCTGGAATAGTTTTGTTACTTTAGAAAAACCACTATAAGGCGCCTACAACTCCATTCCCTTCATTTATTCCATTTTTCTTTAAAGAACTTATAAAGCTCGTCCATTTTTTTCTTCACCCCCATAGCTTAAATGCTATTTTGTATTGTTCATCTGTAGCATTAAAAGTTTTTTATAAAATCTTCATAACTTACATTTCTGTAAATGAGCTTTTTAAAATCATCTACAAATCCCAAACTTCTCCATACTTCTTCTTGCTTATCTAATAAATCTCTTTCTTCTTTATTTAATGTCTTTAATTTCTCTATTCCTTTTTCCAACCCTGATATCTTTTAGCGAGTTGAACTCTTAAGTTTCCATTCTTCTGCAAAAAGCTCTTTTTGTAGCTTGTGGTAGATTCTTTGCAAACTTATAACCTGCTTGTCCGAGATTCTTTATCCCTATAACTCCCATTGCCAAGTTGTAGCTGTTTACAACCTGTCCTAAAGAACTATGAGGGTCTATATGCTGTGATACATTCACTCCTATGTCCCCCACAGCTCCCACTACTTCTGCCAGTGCCTAAGCACGACGTACTGTAATACAACTTTGTTGATAATTTTTACTCTTTTTTTAACCTCTAATAATTCTTTTATTTTATCAATAAATTTATAAAAATTCTTCTATCTGATTTTTCAGAGTATCCTTTTCCCTTCTAAAGATCTCGGAGATATAGAAAAAGATTTAATTCCTTTTTCATTATTTCTAAGTATAGATAAATCTTTCTCTAATATTTGATATAAAAATTTGTTTTTTCATAGTTATTTAATATACTTTTTTATATTCTTCCTGTGAAGAATATAAATCTTTCTTTCGAGAAAAGAGTTTTTTAGTTGCCAAAAAGGAATTTCTTCGATTTTTCTTTTTCTAATTCTTTTCTCATTAAACCCATTTTATTTTTGAATAAGATTTATTATTTCATTCATTTTTAATTCTTTTTATACTTTTTTTGTTATTTCTGAGAGATTTATCTTATTTTTGCTTATAATCAAAAATTACTTGCTCTATTCCTCCTTTCAAAAAGAAATCTTTAGTTACTGAAGAAGCAGGTTGCCTAGCAGCAACCCCTCTCCAAACTATATATTCCTTGAGAAGGTGCTTCTATTTCAATAATTTTTTTGTCATCCCATTCCATTCAGGCATTACTGCTGTACCTCCTATCACTTCTGAAATAGATGTTGGTCTATCAAAAGTCCAATAGTTCCCTTTGGGTAGTGTATTCCCTGTTTGCGAAAATATCATCCCAAGGTTTATATCCGTCAAAAACACGATATAATTTAGTTCCTGGCTTTATTTTAATAAATTGAATCCCATTACCTAAATCTTCTATGACTTCTATATTCTCTCTCTTAATTAACTTAGCATTTTTAGCAAATGTTTCTCCTTGATATTTCTTTAATACAAAATCATTATTATTTACTTTTTATTTTTATATCACTTTTTATATTATCTACAGAATTTGATATATATTCCCTTTGGTAACACCAAGTATATTCTCATAGTCCCCTATGATTACTTTTTGATGATTTAAACTTTTTGCCTTTTCAAGCTTTGAAAAAGCTCTAGTTTATTTGAGCTTTTGTTAAAACTACTTTTCTAATTTGGAATAGTTCAATCCTTCTCTTACCCATTCTTTAATTTTATTTTTGACATTTATCCCTATTACAGTTTCCAAATCATCCACCCATTTTAGCATTTAGAAGTATATCATCTATTTTATTTTTCAAACCCTAATGCTTTCCAAACCTCCGCTTGCTTCTCCACTAATTGCTTTTCAGCCTGAGAAGGATTGTCTAATTGAGCTACTTCTGTTTGCCATTTTTTGGTAATAACTAATAAGTTTAGTTCTTAAGTTTCATTCTTCTGCAAAAGCTCTTTTTGTAGCTTGTGGTAGGTTCTTTTAGCAAACTTATAACCTGCTTGTCCAAGATTCTTTATCCCTATAACTCCCATTGCCAAGTTGTAGCTGTTTTACAACCTGTCCTAAAGAACTATGAGGGTCTATATGCTGTGATACATTCACTCCTATGTCCCCCCAGCTCCCACTACTTCTGCCAGTGCCCAAGCACGACAGTACCCAATGCACTTTGGTTTGCCAAAGCGGTTCCTCCACTAAGCGCTATTGTTGCTACATCTAAGGTCGTAATAACACCTTTTTCTATATAGTCATTCCTTATTTTTATCATTGCCATACTTTTAAGAAAAATAGCAGGCACTATATATACTTCATTCCTAAATCATTTTCCTTCCAATGCTGTTTTTCATCAAAAGGTAATTTATCCTTATCAGGAACGATAATAAGTGGCGTTAATGGAGAAACTTCAGTAATAGGTTCTTTTTGTTCGACTACATCTATTGGAACATCTCCTTTTACAAGAACTGTTTTAGGAGATTTAATCGTATAAACATCGTAAAGTTTTATATTCCTGTAGCACTAACGTACTCTCCTTCATTTTTCTTTGATGTGGAGGTGGAATACATAAAAGAGGAATATTCACTATAACTAATAGGATTTAAGTTAAGTGTTCTTTTTAGCAAAATCTTCTTCATTTTTACCCCACCTATCTTCAATAGAAGCTGGATTATGATTAAACATCCACACCAAAGCTCCTATAAAGTTAGTATAATTCTTCTTATCGGTCAAGAAATTAACAGAGGCATCATCTATTTCCTCTATAAGATGTTTCAATAGTTTATTGCCATTGGCTTCTAAATGGGCATAAAAACGCTTGTAATCTGTCGTCTTAATCCCCGACATCAAACGAAGTAACGCTACTTCCAGAATGTTCTGTAATTCTTTCCTGACTGGCTATAATATCAAATAATTTTTCTATTTGGCATAGGTCAACCCCTGATATAGCAGACATACAATAACTGTTTACTATTGAGGTTACCCTTTTCAGGATTAGCTTCCGCTAAAAGTCCTTGCAATATTTTTTTCTTCCTTCATTTATTTCAGCAGTACTACATTCTTGCAAATCTCTCTCTAGTAAATGAGTGAAAAAAATTCCTTTCCACAAGAAGCATCTCGAACTGTATACGGTGCGATTCTCCAATAGCTTTCATTGTATTGAGCTATGTATTTCTCTATGGTTTTGAACAATATTTGTTGATTGCTCATCTTTCGTTTCCCAAGGAATCGTCAAATAATCATAGGTACACCCATCTTTACGACTACGATAGATATTTACTTTATTATTGATATTTTTTTAGCTTCTCTCTTTACTTTTATTGCTCCTTGTATGCCCACAAATGCTTTGGATTGTCTATCCCAATAATATTGATAACCCTGATAACTAATCTTTTTGTATAGTATATTTATCTGGCGCAACTTCAATAGTAGTGTTTATTTTTTCGTCATTTAAAAAGAATGCATCAAAAACAATTCCATCAGGAGTCAATCCTAAATGAGCATTTGCATTATATTCACCTTCACTTTGTACTTGGAAAATACCAATTTTTAAACGCAGGGTCATTAATTTGCTTCAATCAGCAAAAAGTAAATCCTCATCAGAGGTATAGTCCATTAGCGAAGGAACATCACCTTGTTGTTTTTTCTTGAATGGGTGTGCTAATTTAAATATCCCGTGACCCAATTCGTGAGCAAGGGTTCTTGCGTTTTGGTCAAATATAAAACCAAACTGACCCCCCAGTGCCATATAGCCTCCTTGTCCGGTACTGCTCTTGGCATTGGTAATAAAACACGTAGTAGGTATCGTTTGCTACCTTTCCTGTGGCTTTATAGGCATTGATAATCTTTTGTTGCGACAAACTGTAGTCAGTAAGGTCGCCAAATACATCTTTAGTTTCCAACACTCCATTACTCAAATAAGGAGTAATATCAAAAGGTGCTGCCCTAAGTGATATCTAAAGTTACGCCTATTTTTGTTGTAAATAGCCTTTTACCCTATCTGTATCGATAGAAAGGTTTTTCTGTTGTAGGCACAAGAACTACCTTCGCAGTTTTAGGTGAAAGATGTACCAAGTTAAACACCCCTGCTATTTGGTATTTCTTGCCCTGTTTGATAGTTGCTTGTACTTGTTCAATATGTCAAAGAACTTATTTTTAGTATATTGTTTGTGTAATAATTTTGGATACAAAGATAATAATTTATAGAAAAAGATACAATCGCTCAGTTGTTACTCTTTTTCTTTGCCAATTCCACCTCAAAGTGATTAAAAACTTTTTCTTCTTCAGGGCTACTCTCTTTTAAGAGTTAGAAGTATGAAAACTACATTCTTTGTTTATCACATATCTTTTTGCCTTTACTCTTAAGACTTATTATTGTACGCTTATTTCAGGACGAGACACTTATTAATAATACTATATATTATCGTTTTTACATAATTTTTGAAAGAGTTCCCATAACAAGTCATTTTATTATTTTTCTAATTTTTTCTATGAACTGTTCATCAATTACTGTTTTTCCATCTATTAATAATAGAGCTTCTAAGTAATTTGCCATAGAAAAAGTAATTCTAAATCTAATTTTTATTTTTCTTTCAAAATAGATCGTAATCCTTTTTAGTTCCTTATGGAAAAATTAAACCAACATTATAACAATTTTTATTATTATAATTGTAAAACAACTTGTATGATTAAATAAAGATAAAAACTATCTCTAAAATCATTTGGGATAGAATCTATATTCTTTAAGATATTTTTCCTTTTTTTCTGTATCTTCATACCATACAAAATCTGTATTAATATTAATATAATGTTCCCATTTATTTTTATCTAATTCTTTTTAATCTTTTTACTTTCAATAGAGTTAAAACAATTTTTTTGCTATGTATAACTCTCTTAATTTTTTTCTACTTCTTTCATGTTTTTACTTTATAAAATCTTCTAATGCTCTAATTTCAAATTTAATTCCTGTTTCTCTTGTTTTTAGAGAGTTCTTTTTCCCAAGTTTTTCAATAAATCATCAGTTATATTTTTCTTTTTGGCATATAAACATCTATTTTTGCTTCTTCTGTTATCTTAAATTTCTTACCATTTGATATAAAACCCTCTCCTTTTCCCTTCCTCCAAAAAGCGAATATTCTTTCTAATATCTTCAGAGACTAACCATTGTTTTACATCTTTGACTTTAGTAGTTTTTCATTGAAACTGCTTTTTGTAGAGATAACATTATCTAATTCAAAAGAAATCTTTATAAAAAAATCTACAGCTTTAAAGTTTGGAGCAATATCACTAGTACGAACCCAACCATCTATTGCTTTATAACGGTAAATAGCCATTAAATCTTCAAAAGAATTTGCGTTCAGCAAAAAAACTTCGGGATAAAACTTCTTCCAAGCATCTGCTATCTCTTTTAGTTTATCATCTAATGTTTTAGAAGTGAAAGACGCTATCCTTTTTAGCAACATCTTTTTAAGTCATCAGCTTCTTTTTATTGCTTTTTTTGATAGCAGTTATCTTTATTGTAAGTTTTTTTCCGCTGCTTTTAGGCAACTCAGCAAGAATTTTTCCACCAACTACTACACTCATTGTGGTTTTTACAGCTCCTTTTGATAATAAGTGGCTTTTTCTTCCCCTTATCAGTCTCTTCTTGTGTGGTTTGTTCCCAGTCTTCTGAGGTGTTTCCTGTAACTGCTTCTAAGATAACATCTTTTTAAAAGAGGAAATAACTGTGATGGGTTTTCTTTTATTTCATCTTTTTATCTTTACTAATCCATTGTAAGTTTCCTTTCTAACCTCTTCATCAACAGCTATATCATAAATCATTACAACAGCAGCTGTAATATCAGTAATTACCGATAGTCCTGCTTCAGCACTTCCTGTAACTATACCAGGTACTTTTAATATATGCTTCCTCGTTAGTTTTATCTAAGTAAACTCTTTCAGCTACCTCTCCTGTTTTTATAAGGTTTTTGGTAATGTCAATCCCATCCGAAAATACTTGTAAATAGCTTGCATTTTTTGCCTATTTCTACCTTTTTACCGTCGGCAAAAGCATTTCTATCTAAACGAATAATTTTGCCATCAACTGTTTCATTATCAGAAGTGTTTTCTTCTTTCTGAACTACTTTTTGCAGAGGCTTCTTTAACATTGTTTTTATCAAGAAAGTTATTAGTTTGGGATAGAATGTGTTTTAGATACTTCTTCTAAGTTAGCTTCTTTATTATTGGCAATAGGCAAGTTATTGCGGAAACCAAAAGCTGTAAGTTGAATGTTTTTCCTCTTCATTATGATGGAAACGCATTCTTTCTTCTTCACTTCCATCCCAATTTCCTTTTATAATCTCAGTGTCTGAAATAGGGTTTAATACCTCTTCTACCTTGCCTTTTACCATTTTAATTTGTATACTTTTTCCTTTGTACTCCCCACTCAAAGTATTGTCCTTTTTCTGAGTTGAGATTTAATATTTTTGAGTTCTTTTTCTATTTTTAAGTTCCTCAGTCGATATTATTGTTTGTTTATTACCAAAGCAAAGCCTTTTAATTCATCAAGCAAATATTTTTTTCATCATCATTGGATACTACATTAGAAACACAGAAATCATTAGAGAATGTTAATGAGTTAGCACATTCTAACAACTCTTCTTTTTCTTGATGATATACCAATAAGAAAGTCTCTTTTTGTTGTTTTTGAGGTTTTCTATAAATTGATTGTATTTATTTTTGTAAGTTCTTATTATCAGTTATTCCAATAGGAGTGCCTTTTTCTTTTTTTGATAATATATGCTATCTATATTGTCAAAATGGCGATAACCTCCTATAATACATTTAAAGTTTGTGCGTTCATTATTGAATATGATAAGTCCTTTTGTGCTTTCTAAAGTTTTTCAGCAGAGGTCTTCTCACATTTCTTACATTTTAAGAAAGTGTTCCCCATCTAAGTTCTGTAAGGCTTTTTATAACTTCATTTGCCCAGCTTTCATTTTCATTATTACTAAGACTATTTTTCATTATTTTTCTTTGTCTGCTTTCTCTTTGATTTTTAAATTTGTCCTTGTATTTGTCGTATAGTTTTTTTCAGCCTCTTTAGCATTTTTAATAGCCTGTTTTCTTTCTTCTTTTGTCAGATTCTCTACAGAGACAGAAAACATCCTATCTCCTAACCTCTTAAATTTTTCTTTATCTTCATCTGAGATACCTATTTCATCAGCTTTTTAGGTAGAAATCCCATATTTCTTCTGATTTTTGAATGATTCAGCATCTATTTGAGTAAGTTTCTTCTTTTTAAAATTGTTTTTAATGTCAGTAATAACCTCATCAAAACTTTTTTTATATTTATTACATTCGTCTCCGCCTCATCATAGGTAGTTTTTACAACACCATCGGTAAGTTGATAGTCGGCATTGATTTTTATATTTTTCAAACTCTACTGCCAACTTTGTATCGTTCAGGTAAGGAACTTTTATAAATCCTTTACCTGAGAAAATACCATTAATACCACTCACTTCCAAAATGGTAACCGAAAAATCACCTGCTACAAACACTTCATTAGCTACCAAACTGCCCAAAGGCTTTTTGGTGGTAACCGCTATTTTAGGTACAATACCACAGTTGTAGGCTGATTCGGTAGTACTTTTGTGTTTTTTTCTATTTCAAAAGTCTGTATATCAGAATATACATAGCTAGGTTTGATGCCATAGCGTTCTGTTTCACAAGTTGCTCCTACACGAAACTCATACTCGCCCGCCTCTAAGTCGGTGATAAGAGTTTGAGTATTGCGGTAGAGGCTTCAAACCATTGAGCATTAGCTACTCCTTTTTGCGGTATTGAATATGGTATTTTTGGTGCAGTGTATGACCTTGCCATAACAGCTTTGTACGGTTTTTTCCCTGTTGTTGGCTGAGTAAGAAGAGCGGTTTGTTGCAATTCACTGCATAAACAAACGAATGCACCTCGCTATAACCATTATTTTTTAAAAAAACACTATTTTCTGCCAATCCTCCTGTAGAAATAGCTCTTACTCGCCACGCATAACGTCTGCCAGAGATAAGGTTCGGTTTACTCACATCATAGACGAAAGTAGTCATCCGCAAATCGTCTTCTTTGAGTATCAGTCGGCTTACTTCAAAAAGCAAAACGTGGGTCGAGGGTAGGGTCTAAAATCTCACGTAATTCAAAAGAATAGGTTACATTGGTCGCATTAATTTGACGCGGTGTCCAACTGAAAATAATGTTTTGAAAGTCGGTAACAGCTACCTGCTCATTATCAGTAGGGATATTCAGTATTGGAGGGTCGTTGAGCATTAGGGTAGGCAATCGCACAATGGCTTTGCGAGAGCCAGCGACCACTAAGCACATCCTTTATCCTAAAAACAGAACGAATACATTCCATCGGGCAAGGCGGAGGTGTATTGTTGTGAGGTGATACCTTGCAGGTTGCGCAACTGAAAGTAGCTGCCAGCTCGGCATTGGTCAGGCGAAGGATTTCGCCTCCACTGATACGCAAAGGTGAAACACCTGAAAGTACAGGGGCTGAGGGCTGCCGAAAGTCCATTGCCTTTAATCTCTACATATAATTGCACGGGGCGGTTCTGCACACTCAAGTCGGTAGTGATAACTTGCAGTTGTACCCTATTAGCCATTGGGTTGGCATAGTCGGCAATCTTACTGCTATACGGAGGAGGTAAGCACAGGAACTACCTGCACAGGGGTAGGTTTGTGCTATAAGTTGCCACGTTGTGAGCAGAAAAAGGAATATGTAAGAGAATAAACGCATCGTACTTAAGGAATGATAATGATTTTTTTACTTAATCGTTGGTAAGGTGTTTCTAAAACCAATATATAGGTAGCAGCTGGTAGCGGGTCTTGAAAATCAACCCAGTGTTCAGTAGCTGAAGCTGAGCTTTTCTCGCTTACTAATTGCCCTGTAATACTATATAGCCGGAATTTGATAGCCCCCGCTTTTTCTAAAACTACTTTGGCTTTGAACCTACCATTGTTAGGGTTAGGAGCTACTTCAAATTCTCTTACATAAGCCTCATTAGTTTTTCAGTTTTAGGCAAATCGGTAGCAGGTTCTACAATGATATTCTTATAGAACAACTCAAAAGCAATTACCCTGCGTTTGCTCAATACCTATGCGGTATTCACCTTTTTGCTTTGAAGATAATAGAAATGTAATCATCATTTTGTTGGGTAATTTCAATATTATCATCTTCAGGTAACAACCACCGAGTGGTTTCCCCTTTAGGGCTGCTGGTGTTCACTAATATTACCTCTTCATTCTCATAGGCTTGGGTAGTGAGTAAGAATTCAGAAGCTATTTGAGTATTTGCACTTTCAATAGTAATAGCATCTGTTGCTATACAACCATCTTTAGTAGTTACTGTAGCAGTATAAGTACCTTTCTCAGATAAAGTTACCCGAGGAGTATTAGATGAAAAACCATTGTCTCAGTCCATAGGTAAGTAGCTTGTGAATCATTAATAGCTATATTCAAGGTAAGTGTTTGTCCGTTACAAAGCGTGCGATTTTTCTCCTAAATCAATTTCAAACTTAGGAGGGTTTTCAATAGTGAAAGTTTTGAAGTAAGCACAGCCTTGAGCATCGGTTATTTTTACCTTGTACTCTCCTGTGGGGAGGTTATTTATATTTGCTGTTGTAGCTCCTGTATTCCACAGATATTGATAAGGTGCCGTACCTCCTTGTACAGCAAGAGCTATAGCGGCATTAGCGGCATTATGGCAACGAAGCGGGGTGATGGTACTCGTAACCGTAAGGCTATTGGGTTGCAGAACAGCCGTACTTCCTTGTACCATACAGCCTGCCTTATCTTTGATTTCAACTGTATAAGGCATAGGTAGCAAGTTTTCGATGGAGGCAGTAGTAGCTCCATTAGACCACAGATAAGTATAAGGAGGCGTGCTCCCAGCAGGGGTAGCGGTAATTTTACCATCATTACCCCTACAAGTGGCGTCTGTTTTTGGAGTGTAAGAGTTAGTTTGGCAGGTTCTTTGAGTTCATAAATCACATCTACTACTTTGGTTACTGTATGGGTGTTGTATTCACCCAATACAATACCATTGGCATCTTGTATATTAATAGCGTATTTACCTTCAGATAGGTTTTTAGCTGTATCAACCTCAATAGGAAGTATTTACCCAATTGCCATTGCTGTCTTGTTTTTCCAAGTGTATATGTAAGGTTTGCCTCCATTTTGAGTGCCCGTAAAAGGCGCACCTCCTGAAGCTTCAATTTCTAATATCCCATTTTGACTCTCATCTCGCTGACCGTCATAAGGGGTTTTATCCTCTTCGTTACCAAATTCATTTTGAGAGTTGCAGGAGATGGATTTGGGATGTTTAATTTTAGCAGTTAAAAGAGGAATAGCTTTTTAGTTCGAAATGACTATCTTCAACTAAACAATTAGCTCTTGGTGAGGAACTATTATGGTTTTATATCTTTAACTGTTAAATAGTAATTTCCTTGAGGAAGGTTATCCACCGTGATATAATATTTTTTTCTCTGTTGTATCATAGTGAGTCCTTGCACGTGAGTAATATCTTCTTCTGTATCATCTTCTTTCTTTTTGCTTCCAAGAAAAAGTATTTCTGAATAGGATAAACAGTGCCTCCCTCAACAACCGCTGTTATACTTCCTTGAGTAGATTTAGGAAATTTAGGTCTTACTTGTAATGCTACAGGATAAGAAATTTTTATAGGTAAAGGAGATTTCAGCTTTACCACCATAGCTTCAGTATTTTGATTTTTAACTTTCCCTATACATCCATTTATATCTCTTACACTAATTGTATAAGTACCTTCAGAAAGATTTGAAAAAGTATGTTTTATTTCAGTAGAAAAATTAGTCCATTCCTCATTATTTTTTTCTAATTTGGTATGAACCTTTTCCGCCTTGAGCTAGAATAGTAATGCTACCATCATTTCCTGCAAAAACAAAAAGGAGATATAATAGTTTTGGCTATAAAATTCTACTTGTGTAGGATTTTTTTGATAGTAAATACAAAAGGATGCCCATCTGTGTAAGGAGTATAAGTATTTGCAGTATTATTCCCAATATAAGAAACGGCATAAGTTCCTGCTTCTAAATCTTCAAAAAGTAAAAAGTATTGCCCTTATCTATTTCACAATAACGACATTCAAGCGGACTTCCATCCTTTTTAATATTGAAAGCCATTTTTCACCTTGTTCTAAAGCACGGTCAAATTGTAGTTTGTAGTCTACTTTATCACCAGCACATTTTTGTAACAGTTACACTATAATTATGATTAGTGAGTGTAGGGAGTGTTTTTAAATAAACAAAAGTTTATTGGTGATGGATTCTCTCAATACGAACAAACACTTTTTAAGTCTATCCAAACAGATACATTTTTACCTAAATCTTGTTTTTAAAAATCACTTCCTTTGATATGCAGTGTTGACTTATAATTATAGGAATAAGGTATATCTTCAGGAGCCCCACCTCCTACACTATATTTCCATTTAAAATATTTGTTATCAATATTATCAGGAAGAGTAACTGTTAAATAGCCTGTGTCTGTTAAATATAAAAGGGTACTAGGCACAAGAATATTTATTACAGGTTTTTGAGGATATTGTAATTCTATCTAACCCATCTCCTTGATTGTAATAACTATTTACAAAGCATTCAGTAATAGAGTAAAGAGGAAATATATCATTAGGACCTCCACTACAATCTGTAATCGTTTGATAAGGAGGCAAACCAGCTTTTTGGAACTGTATAATAACCAGATATCCATCTTTGAGTGATTCTTAATTGAACACTTTCTACCAAATCATTTTTATAGTATTTAAAAGGATTTATACTAAAAAGGTCTATAAATATATCTGTCAGAAAATAAATTTACTTTTTCCTGCCTTTTTGCTTTATTACATTAATTTCTTTTTAGCCCATCAATACCACCACAACCATTAGAACGCCTACTCATTATACCATCAACTTCTAAATTATAGTAGGAATTACCATTCAAAGTTATCTGTCCATATAGTGAATATACAGATAAGATAAAAAATACAGATAAGTAGTGTATCTTTTTCATATAATTTTTGAAGTTATAATATTTTTAAAACAGTTTCTTATTTATTCCTCAAGTAGCGTTTTATTACTTTATTCATTTTCGGATGATAAAAGTCTTTTATCTCATCTGTAATATAGACATAAAAGATCAAGATAATCATCTTCAACAGATGCTATTTCAAAACCTGCAGCACTTGTTGTACTATTATTTGTAAAATGAACAACAAGAATGTTTTCCTTGTACCTCCCAAGCAATCTCTCTTTTTGTCCAGTTATTTCCATCTTGACAAATAGCATCTGAATCAAGTAGCCAATTTCCCTTTCCACCAGCAAAAACTCAAAAGAAAAAAACATTTGCTTTCTCTTTCCGCAAGTTTGTTACCTTGTGCATCTACTTCTATTTCTAAAGAAGCCCTCCACTTCCCAATCAATTTTTGTTCGAGGGAATCTTTAGGTTGTTCTTGAGGTTTAGTATCATCCTTTTTTTCCACAAGCATTGCTTGCAAATACAGTCTCATTAGGGCGATTAACAAAAATACTTTTTCATAGTATAAATAGTGTTTAAAAATTAATAATTAACTTCTACTTTTTCACCTTCTGTGGGTTTTGCCATTAGCTAATGAAGGTAAAAAGTAATATTCATATATTGTATTGATATGTATTTCTTTATCAGTGATGTGTTGTTGTTTTGGGGTGAGTACTTTTCCAAAGTGAGGGTGATGTACCTTTTTACATTTTTATAAATCTGTAACTCAGTTATTTTAGCATTTTTGATACTTCCAAAACAAAGAGATAGAATGCGCTTCCCTATCGGCTACAAAAATCTACACTTTTTATTACTTTATCGGCTCTTATAGGTGCTTTTATAGTTATGGTTGCATTGTCTGCACTTGACCATAATCCTGCTTTGTCCTTTGCTTGAATGAGATACTCATATGTTTTGCCACCTTCAATAGTTTCATCAGTAAATGTATTGGTTTCCTTGTTAAATACTTGTAGTGATTGCCATTTTTCAGCTCCTTTTTCTCTTCTACTTAGTGTATAGTTTTTCTACGTCATCACTTGAACTGCTTATCAATAGAGTGTTATATTTCCGTTTTCGGTAGTGAAATTATTAAAAATAGGAGCTGTAGGAGGGTTTTTGTCAGGTTTTTCAACTACTATTACTTCAGAAAGAGGAGAACGATTATAACGCAAATCCTCTGCTAAAATTTTTGTAATACACTTTTTATTAGAAAGGAGAAACTCACCGTATCACGGGTTGTATTTTCAGTGATGATATGATTAAAAATATCCACAAATTCTTCTTTATCAGTATTAGCTCTGAGCACTCTATAGCCAGCTAAATCAGCTTCAGTATTAGCTTTCCACGAAAGAGTAATCACACCTAAACTATCTATTTTTTTCCTTGTAAACCAATAGGTTGGGCAGGAGGAATAGAATCGGATGGTTGCACTAAAGTGCTATGTGAAAAAAATGTCGCTTTTTGTTGCTTATCAACTGAGGCTATTTTGAAGTAGTTAGATGCTGAAAGTTTCTTATATATAAGTTTCCTATCCTCTTTTTGATATCGTCCACTACTTTTTGATAGTTCTCATCTTCTTTAGTATTGTGCCAAAGTTCAAATTTTTCAGTAGCCTTTTCAGCTTCTTTAGGGTATTCCCAAATAAGTTCTACCCCTTCGTTAATAAAATTATAGTCGGCTATACGAGGGACAGCTGTAGTAGCTGAGATACCTTGCACTTTTATAGGAGCTGAAGGAGTACCCTTTTTCGCCAAAGGCATTGATACCATAAATGCGAAAGAAGTAAGGTGTATCATTCGTTTCTAAAAGTAGCTGCATAAAACATTTGTTTTTTTACTTGTTCCATTCATATCTACAATAGGCGTAGAAGAAATAGAATGAAAGTCTGTGCCATTTTCAGAACGTTCTATAAAATAAGAAGTATATATATCTTTTAAATAGGTAATTCCCCAAGAAAAAGCACCTTTTATCATCGGGGATAGCAGTGAAATCGTGAATCTTAGGAAGTGTTTCCAACATCAGAAAGCCCTACCATTACAGCTGAAGATTCTACTTCAGGCATTCCGAGAACTTCTACCTGATAAATATAGGTTTCTCCTGCTTTTTACATTGGTATCTATAAATCCCCAACCTGCTTTTTGAGCTGCTATAAACGACATATCTGCTGCAAAAAGTGCAAAAAGTATAGCGCTGGTTCAACTCCTCTGCTATATTCACAATTTTTAGATATGCCTTTTTATTATTTTGTTCTACAAAAAGATTTTGCCATATAGAGCTTGAGCTATAATAGCTCCATAATTATCTTTTTGAATAAAGTCTATCCAATCTTCTTGTTTATTAGGTTTTAGAGTAGCTATGGTTTGTTTTTCAGGATTTTTCGAGAAGATTACCATCTTTTTGAGGAGTATTTTGTGAAGAACAAAACCTTTTTGATTTGCTTTCTGCCATTCAATAGGAGTACTTACCGCCCAACGGAGCAGTATTTTATCTTTTTGAACATAGGACTTGAGCATTACTGAAGGAGTAGTATCAGGCAATTGAGCAAAAGACCAACTTGCTACCCACAAGCAGATAAGGAATAAGAGTTTTTTTCATACTTATAGCATATCAAGTATAATAATATCTTAAGAACCACAAAATTACACATTTATTTTCAAATTACAAATACATTCTCAAATAAAATTGAAATATATTTTTAATTGAAAAATTTCAATACATTGTATATCAATGAAATAAAAAAATCATTCCTTATTCAATAAGATATAATTACTCATCTCTAAAAATGTTTCATAAGTGTGTTTTTATTATCAAAAAGATTCAATTTTTCTCTATCTTATCACTAGCTATCTAGCTTTATAAAGTTTGATTTACTTGAAATACTGCGGTATTTCTACTTCTTAGTAATCAAGCTATATAGTATACTGCTTTTTAGCTACCCATTGTTTTTGAGTTCCACAAAGAGCTCAAAAACTAAATCTAAATTTCCTATTAGAAAGAAAAACGAGTTCCGAAGTTTTTCCCTTTTTAGTCTTCTTTCACGAAAATACAGCCATAGGCAAGTTTTTGAGAAAGAAGACTAGCAAGATGCGCCTTTCTGTATACCGTTTTGCTAAAAACTGTGTATATACAAAGACACATCTTGCCCCTAAAAAAACGAGATTATTTAAGAGCTCCGCAAAAATCTGATTTACAAATAGTTACTAAAAATAAGGTAAATCATACTCTCAGATTGGGTAAAAATGCAGAAAGAAAAATGTGTGTGCTTATTTTTATTTATATATATATTATAATAATATATAATTAGGAAGAAAAAGAGCTTAAAAATTAGATTTTATATTTAATTAATTGATTATCAGATAATTATTAAAAATAGGGTAGGTGTATTTTTCCGTACCCCCTTGTGTAGGGTAGGTGTATTTTTCCCTACCCCCTTGTGTAAGGGTAGGTGTATTTTTCCCTACCCCCTTGCTTAGGGTAGGTGTATTTTCCCTACCCCTTGCTTAGGGTAGGTGTATTTTCCCTACCCCCTTGTTTAGGGTAGGTGTATTTTCCCTACCCCCTTGCTTAGGGTAGGTGTATTTTCCCTACCCCCTTGCTTAGGGTAGGTGTATTTTTCCCTACCCCTTGCATAGGGTAGGTGTATTTTTCCCTACCCCTTGCATAGGGTAGGTGTATTTTCCCTACCCCCTTGCTTAGGGTGGGTGTATTTTTCCTACCCCCTTGTTTTAGGGTAGGTGTATTTCCCTACCCCCTTGCTTAGGGTAGGTGTATTTTCCCTACCCCCTTGCTTCAGGGTAGGTGTATTTTTCCCTACCCCCTTGCATAGGGTAGGTGTATTTTTCCCTACCCCCTTGCATAGGGTAGGTGTATTTTTCCCTACCCCCTTGTGTGAGGGTTATAATAAATGTGAATAATCTTCAGGAAGTTCAGCGTCAATATCTCTTAGATATTGCTGTAAAAGCAGAAAGCGTAGAATGTCCTGTAATAAGCATTAGCCTATCATAGGTTTCATATTGTGAGTACTTAGAACGTAACTCTCTATATAATTTGGTAATAAAGGTATGCCTGAAAGAATAAAGTCCGTAATCTTCTCCTAAATTGAGTTCTTTCTTTAATTTTTCCAAAGCGTTTAGTCCAATAATCACGTTTATTTACCTCGCTTGTCTGCCAATCATCAACACCATTGGGAGCAAATAAAAAGTAATCAGGATTAGCCCCTTTTTAAATGTTGTATTTCTTTCAGAAGTATTTCCGGTATAATCTTAATCTTTTACCAGTTTATTTTTAGCGCGTACATTTAGTTTTAGCACCTTCAAAATCAATATCTTTAATTTGCAATCTGCAAACCTCTATAGGGGCGTAAAAGTTATAAGAAACAAACTTAACAAACAAAAAGTAGCTCCTTATCCTTTTTGTGTCATAAGGGTAAAAAAATATCGTCCTGTTGTTTCTGTGAGTAGGTTTTATTGCGCTCTGGTTTAGCTTGCAGCTTCTTAATTTTTAGCAACTACATTTTGTTGTACAATCTCATTTTCTTCTAATGTAGCAAATATGGCATTGATAACTGTAAGTGTATTATTTCGGTTACGAGGACTTGTTCTCAGTAGTATTTCATTCAAGAAGTCATTAATATGTCTCTTTGTTAAACTGCTTATAGGAGATTTATCTAAGTTATTATCTATCAGGTATTTTTGAAATTGTTTAATACGATAACTATAATCAATAAAACTATTTTCTGAAACACTTTTTTTCTTTAGTTTCAGGGCAAAATCAAGTGCAGATACAGTAGTGTATTGCTCGTTAATTATGGAATTTTTGAGTGTTTTTCAGCATTAGGAGTATAGCCATTTTTTAAGATACGTTCAATGATATTTCGCAAAGGTATGAATTTCTGTGTATCTACTATCAAAATCTTTATATACTTGGTTTTATTTTTGAAGAAAATAGAGGGTTGCTTTACCATTTTACCTTCTTTATTACGAGTAGTAATATACGTACCAACGCTTATATTTTTGCAGTATTTCCTCCTTTTGCTTTTTCAGTAAAAAGCACTTAATCGTTTCTGCTCTATAATTTTTGGGTATATTTTTGGTACTGAATAGTTTTTCTTATCCATAACCCTGTCGGTTTTACGATTATTGATATACTCGGTTTTATACTCGCTTTCTATAAGTTCGTTTAGTATAGACATAAAAATACGCTCTAAGGCGTATTTTTATTAGAGTTTTTACCTTTATGGCAGGAACTGGACTCGAACCAGTGACCTTCGGGTTATAGAGCCCGACGAGCTACCTACTGCTCTATCCCGCGATTTTTCTGAGTGCAAAAAGTACAAACTTTTTATATGACAAGCTTTTTGCAACTTTTTGATATTTTTTTATCATTCTATATATAAACGCTTGATTCTGTGCGCCATAGAGGTCATCAATTCATATGATATTGTCCCTGCTGATTCTGCTAAAGTCTCTGCTGTATGCTCCTTGTCAAATACTATTACCTCATCTCCTTCCTCACAATTTATGTGGGTGACGTCTACCAAAATCATATCCATACACACATTTCCTAGTATAGGGGCTTTTTCCGTGTATAAATACAAAACCTTTTTCCTTTGCCGTAAATTCGGTTAATTCCATCAGCGTGGTTTCTGAGTATAGTTGCTGTTTTAGTAATATGACTGGCTATATAACCACGGTTATATCCTAAACTATCACCTACTTGTAGCGTATGAATTTGCGAAATAACACTCTTCAAAAGCCATAATAGGGGTTAAATTAGGTTGCAATGCTGCATCATTTGCAAAACCATACATTCCTATACCACTGCGCACCATATCAAACTGTGCCTCAGGATAATTGAGTATCCCTGAAGTATTGCATTGGTGGTAAATCACTTTATGTGCAAAAGTTTGGTTTATCTTTTTCTTGAAAAGCGATAAAACACTGTATCTGGTTTTTAGTAAACTCTCGCTCATTCATATCTTCTGAGGGCTGCCAAATGCGAATAAGCCGTTTTTACCTTCACTGTAATGTTGTTTTTAACAAACTAAGCACTTCATCTATTTGATTGAAATCAAAGCCTAAGCGGTTAAGCCCTGTATTGCATTTAAGATGCACAGGATAGTGAGTTAATTGGTGCTTTTGAGCATATTCTAAAAACAAATGTGTAGTCCTAAGTGAATAAAGGGTAGGTTCTAATTGGTATTTTATAATATCGTCAAAATTAACACTTTGTGGGTGTAGTACTATGATAGGCAAGCTGATACCGCATTTGCGCAGTGCAATACCTTCGGAGTATAGGCTACTGCAAAATAGTTAGCCAACTTTTTCTCTATATACGCAGCTATTTGAGTAGCTTCATTGCCGTATGATGAGGCTTTTTACGACTGCCAAAAACCAAGTAGTGGGTTTTTAGCTTACTTTTTCAAATACTGTACGTTTTCTCTAAAGCGTTAAGGTCAATTTCTAATACAGTTTCTTCAGTTTTCATTTATTCTTTAATTTTTCTAACATTAATCGTGTTTGTTCAGATAGCACTAATTTACCGGAAATAGCTGCATTATCTAACAGTTCTTTTTCCCAATGGTCTGTATGTTTGCCAAGTAATGCGCTTCATTTCTGATAGTGCCAAAAGGATTTGATTTCAATAAAGTTGCTATAAAATCATCAATCTCTTTATCCATATCTTTTACATTTTTCAAATACACGGGCAAACAATCCTTTTTGCTGTGCCCAATGAGGCATTTTTCCATTGATTGGGTGCCATAAATAGCTCGTTAAGAGCTGCCTGTCCTGCTTTTCGCAAAATTACAGGAGCTATTACAAAGGCTATCCCTAATGAAAGTTCTGATAGCTTAATACTCGCACTTTCGGTAGCAAATACGTAATCTAAGGCTGCCACTAAGCCTACACCTCCCCTACAGCCTTCCCTTGCACTCGCCCAATAATAAGTTTTTACAACGGCGCATAGCTAAAAAGATGGGCAAACCCTTCAAAAAGAGGTACCTTCAGCTTCATTGGTAATAGCTAAAAGCTCATCGAAGGAGGCTCCTGCACAGAAGGCTCTTTCGCCTTCGCTCTGCAACAAGATGATGCTTACTGCTTCGTTCTGGGAAAAGTGTATCTATTTCTTTAGCTAAACGTTTTAAGAGCTCTGAAGGAAAAAGAGTTTGCATTAGGATGCCCCAAAAAGTAATAGTTGCTAATTGGTTATCTATTTTTGGTGTATAGAGAGGCCCTAAATGATTGTTGATATTCATAAGCTTTTATTTTGAGGGCAAAAAGTAGTAAATAATGTTTAAATATCAATGATTAATAATTAATTTTGTTTGATAAAAAGTTATGGTCAGACTCTTGCTATTGGTGTGAGCTGCACGGGCTTCTAACCTTCGGTGCGAGCCGCACGGGCTTTCACATACTCGGCTGCGCCAGCTCGCCGACTTTCCTTCGCTCAACCTTCGCTCATCCTTCGCTGAAGGTTCCGGTAGTTATAAGGCTGATGTGACTGGTAAAAACTTTTGGCAAAGGCTGTGGAACGATTCCCATAACCTTTGCCAAAGTGCGTACGCTGTACAAGTGTATACTGCTATTTTTAGCGTTTTTACTAAAAATACGTCTTTGATGTGTTTCATACTATTAGTGATGCTGTCTTTAGCTTCTGAAAAAAATCACCTTGACCTATCTTTTTGATGATATTGGTAGCAAAGCCTTTCATTTGCTCAAAGGTAATGTGTGGTGGCATTGCTAAGGTGTCGCGATTGGTGTAGATGTTCACCAAGGTGAGGTCCATCGTACTCAAAAGCGGCTTTTACAGTAGCTTCAAGGTCTTCGGTTTTGCGTACTTCATAGCCTTTGATGTTCATCAGGTCGGCGAGCTTATCAAAAGGTGGGTTTACCATATTGGTTTGCCAATCGAGGTAGCCTGATACTTCCATTTCGAGTTTCACCCATTGCAAGCGAACGGTTGTTGAAGACGAATATTTTTACGGGGTATTGGTACTGCATTAGGGTTTGCTAAATCGCCTAAAAGCATAGAGGACCACCATCTCCGCACATGCTACTACTTGTCTGCCTTTAGCTGAGGCTGCTGCACCTATAGCCATTGGGAGGGCGTTTGCCATAGAACCGTGATTGAATGAGCCGGTGAGGTAGCGTTTGCCTGTTCCTTTTTATAAAAGCGTGCTGCCCATACTACATTCATACCTGTATCAACGGTGAAGATAGCGTCTTGAGCGGCATATTTATCTAATAATTTAGCGGCATATTCGGGGTCTATTTGGTTTTCTTCGGTCTTCTTTTTGGTGTAGTCTTCCAATGATTTTTCGAGTTCTAAATACTCTTTGTGAATGTCTTTTAGGAAGCTATCATCGGTGCGTGTGCTTAGCTTAGGCAACAAAGCTGTAATAGAGTCTTTTATATCGCCTGCGAAGCCGTAATCTACTTTTGGCACGGCGACCGATAATCTCAGGGGCGTTCGTCTATTTGGATAATAGTACTTTTCTTAGGGCAGGAACTCAGCATAAGGGAAGTCGGTGCCCAACATAATAAGGACATCGGCTTTGGCACAAGCGTCATAACCAGAGCGGTGCCCAAGCAAGCCGTTCATACCTGCAATATAAAGGGCTATCGGCGCGGTCGAAGAATATTTTTGCCACGGAAAGAGGCTACGATAGGAGCTTTTAAGGGTTTCGGCAAGCTGTTCTACTTCTTTCACTGCGTGCTGACAACCGTGTCCGCAGTAAAGGGCAATTTTCTTATTTTTGCTATCGTTAAGCACCACCGCAAGTTTGTCGAGCTCTTCGTCTGAAGGGCGTACTACGGGTTTAGCCAAGAAGGTTTGGGTAGCAGTAGGCACTTCTTCAAGTTCGGCACCTGCCACATCACCTGGGAGTCCTAATACTGCTACGCCTTTTTTTCGTTGATAGCGGTTTGAATAGTGCGTTGCATCATTGTAGTGAACTGCTTAGGGGGTATTGGCTACGTACACGTATTTGCTGCAGTCTTGGAATAGCAAGAAAGGGTTGGTTTCTTGAAACCAGTGGGTGCCGAACTTGTAGTAGCACAGGTGCTGGCTATGGCAATCACAGGGTTGCCAGAGCGGTTGGCATCGTAAAGCCCATTGATAAGGTGTACGTGTCCAGGTCCTGAACTACCCATACAGCAACCGATACCGTTGAGTTCGGCATCCATAGAGGCAGCATAAGCCGCTGATTCTTCGTGTCGTACGTGTATCCATTCTAAACGTCCATCGCGGCGAATGGCATCATTTACGGGGTTTAGGCTATCGCCTGTAATGGCGTATACGCGTTTTACGCCTGCTTGTACTAACATTTCAACCAATTGGTCGGATACATTTTTGCTCATATTTTTGTTTTTACTAAACTTTTTATTTTAAATATTTCAGACGCAAAAGTACGATTTTTCATTTTTTTAAATGCTAATGTTTTTGTTAATTTTTCGGAGTAGTAAGAAAAAAACAAATAGTTATATATTACTTATTGAATATTATTTTCGTATATTTGCAGCATAATAAAAATACAAAAAAATTATGGCTAAGAAAATACCCGTAAAAAAACAGGGATAAAAAAATAGCAGTATCTATCATTGTGGTACTATTAGTACCTTCTTTTTATCTATCTTATTACCGATGGTGATTTTTGGTGGAATTATTCTTTTTGCTATGGCTCTGTTTGCCAGCTTTTTTTGGTGGTAGTTATTTTTTTCTATCTACTATAGTTTTTTTCTACCGTTGGGCAAGGATATTATTAGGATGTCTGTTGGGGATAGTCTTTTTAATTATTTTTATATAACGTTTTTTCTCAATACAAATACCGCATTGTGGAATGGTATGCCAATTATACCTTGCCTGAGGAGTACAAAAGTTATGAAGATATGGATTTGGTTACTGCAAAATCATCTTACCATAAAAAGGGTATGACTTTAAAACTTGTTACTCGTTATTTAAACCTTAACGATGCACTTTTTACAACAAAAGCAAACCAACTTATTTATTACAGAAGCTCGAGCTCTACTTTTTATGCGTTATGACCAAGACGGAAGATTTATAGATAGCCTTGATGTAAGTATAACGGGCTCACAATCGTATGAACCTCCTGTATTTTTAGGGGATTATTGGGTGGATGTTTATCAAGATTGCTATTTTTCGTGGGCGGTAGATGGTGATGAATATGCTCAGCCTATAATTCCTGTATATGATTCTGAAGATTGGAATGATGATACTCGCAAAATGTATTTCAAAGAAGTACAAAAAAACAGCTGATTATTTTATGCTAACCCCCATACATAGCAATGAGGTTGATGCTGGTCATAAGCTAAATCGCAGCGATTGTAATGCTAAAGTGGTTTTCTTTAGGGAAAAAGAATGGTACTATTTTTATATGAATACACCCTCTAACTATGGTTATGAAGATTTTTATAGCTGAAAAAAAGGCAAAAGATCTGAAGAAGAACTATTCCTCCGATTTAAAGAACGGGCTACCAACGAAAGAAGTACACTGAAGCGACGCCTTATCCGTCCTCGTTATCTAAGTTATGACGATTATATATATCTGGATATAGCTACTTTTTCAGCTAAAGAGTTCGTGGTGGTATAACGATGAGGAGCAGATGAAGGTAGAACCTACTACATTTTATTGGAACAAGGACGAGTCGGTAGAGAATTTTAGCAATTTTTATATTTATCAGAATAACAACGTAAATTACAGCTTATTGAAGATTGAAGACGGAGTGTATATTCTCAAGTAGCTCTAAATCACTCTGCAAACAGTAATTCCATCGCGTATGGGTAGTAAAACGGTCTCTACACGGGGGTCGTTTTTTAGTTTTTGGTTATATGCCATTAGTGCAAGGGTGTGCTTGTCGTTAGGCTTTACTTCTTCCACTACTTTGCCGCTCCAGAGAACATTATCAGAAAGGATAATACCACCCTTATTCATTCAGGGAGATAACTAAATCAAAATAAAGGGCGTAATTTTTGTTTATCTGCATCTATAAATACAAGGTCAAAAAGAGGTATTAAGGGTGGGAATAATATCAGCAGCCTTGCCAAGATGTTGTACAATTTGGTGTCCATAACCGCTACGGTCAAAAACTCACGTTGCAGGTCGGTAAGTTCTTCTTTTTATGTCAATAGTATGCAACTTGCCTTCAGGAGATAGTCCTTCTGCAAGGCATAGGGTAGCATAACCTGTATAAGTACCAATTTCTAAGATAGTTGTAGGGCGTAGCATCTTGGAAAGGAGACTTAGAAATCGCCCTTGCAAATGCCCACTAAGCATACGTGGCTGCAATACGTTTAAGTGAGTGCGGCGTGTGAGCTCTTGTAATAGTGCAGGCTCATCAGTGGTATGGGTGGTGGCGTAGTTTTCTAAATCTTCTGATAAAAAAAGTGCATTATAAATTATTTTTATATACAATAAAAAGCTGCCCTAAAAAGGACAGCTTTTTATAGTACCTGAGGAGGAATCGAACCCTCACTCCGAAGAACACGAGTTTGAGTCGTGCGCGTCTACCAATTCCGCCACTCAGGCAAGTTGCTTTTTCAATTCGGGTGCAAAGGTACACAAGTTTTTTTAATATGCAAAAAAACAACAACTTTTTCAATCTTTTTATAACTACTTATACTTCAATACTAACCGATTGCGTCTTTGTATTACTTATATCTTCAAAAAGAAGTCTATACGACCTAAATTGATGCCATAGCAGCCCACTTGGTTCACCAAAGTAGTCTTACCGCTCTTGTTGGTTACTAAGGTTGGTTTATCTAAAAAGGTATGCGTATGCCCTCCAATGATAAGGTCGGTATGTGAAGTTTGGGCAGCTACTTTCAGGTCTGATACTTTAAAGGGGTTATCGAGGTAGTCATAGCCAAGGTGCGACAAAGCAAATTATTAAATCACATTGTTCTTCGTTGTGAAGCTTGTGTTCCATATCTTGGGCTATTTCTATAGGGTTGAGGTATACCGTTTCTCCGTATTGTCGTTTATTTACCAAACCTTCCAGCTCCACCCCTAAGCCATACACTCCTATTTTTATCCCTGCTACATTGTATATTTTATAGGGTTTTACGTGTCCTGCAAAGGGCTGTATTGCTCACATCGTAGTTGGCGTTGATAAACTCAAAGGTGGCGTGAGGAAGCTGAGCTACCAACCCTTCTACCCCATTATCAAAATCGTGATTACCAAAGGTAGCTGCATCATATTTGAGCATCGACATTATTTTAAACTCTAATTCACCCCCATAGAAGTTAAAGTAAGGAGTACCTTGAAAAAAATATCGCCTGCATCAAAGAGCAGTGTATTTGGATTCTCGGTACGTATTTGGTTGATAAGCGCAGCGCGGCGTGCAACCCCTCCTTTATTAGGACGCAAAGGGTCGTTAGCTGGCAATAGGGTCTATATGGCTATGGGTATCATTGGTATGCAGTATAGTAATCTGTTTTAGGGTTGAGTTAGCTTTCATTGAGAGCGTACTCCAAGCACCTGCCCCTAATAACAACGAGGTAGCTCCTATATTTTTATAAAAGTTCTTCTTTTCATCGTAAAATTAAGGTTTATATTCAAAGCGGTTATCCTGTTTAGCGTGTAGGGTATCTATTTTTAGTAAAATAGTCTATGAGTACATTGCGTACTTTATAGTCCAACATATCTGTTTTTAGCGGATTACTGAAGAAGTACATCGCATCGCCGCCATACATTAAATAATCGGAAGTAGCTACAAGGTAAGTTGCTTTAGGATTAAAGGGCTTGCCGTGTATGGTGAAGTGGGTTATTTTGCCATCGTGGGTAATTTGCAATTGCACTTGCTTGGATAGCGGGTGCGGCAAGCGGTGTTTTATAAGGTAGTCGGCAAGTTCTTGTACTTTTTCGCCGCTCATTGTGAGCACTACCATTTCATTTTCAAAGGGCATCAGGTTATATGCCGACCCCATTGTAATATCGCCTTTAGGCAAATCGGAACGAATACCTCCAAAGTTAAGCAGTACAAAATCTATCGTTTGCCCTGTGCGCTTTTTGTAATAAGGAGCAATAGTTTCATATATTGCATCGGCAAAAATTGCTAATAGGTATATTCAGTGGCGGATTATTGCGGTCTTTCACCAAATCCTGAGCATTTTGCGCCAATACTTTATTCATTTCGTTATCCACGTGCTGCCTATAGGGTGCTATAAAATTCTCAATTGTAGCCTCTTGAGGGCTATTCTCGTCTATAGGTATATTTTTTGCCTTAATGAGTGTCAGTACTTGGCTCATAGAAGTTGCATGCACACAGTACTATTAAGACAATAAAGTAAAGGAATAGTTTTTAATTTTTTCATAAATTGTTGTTCTTAATTTTTAGTCTATCGGTATTTTCATTTAAAACTGCACATTGGCAGCTACCTCTTTTTTCAGTTCTGCCGAAGCCTCTACCAAAGGCAATCGCACATAAGGCTCACAAAGCCCTTTGGCTGCTAATATAGCCTTGATACCTATAGGATTCCCTTCTTTAAACGCCAACCCTATTTTTGGGTAACAAACCGTAGTGCAATTGGTTGGCTTCAGCTACTTTGCCTTCAATCCCCAAACGCACCATTTGCGAAAAATTCAGCAGGATAGGCAATGCCTATTACCGAAATAGCGCCTTTACCCCCCATATACACTGAAGGTAAGGTAGTGCCGTCATCGCCCGATAGGAATGTAAAGCCTGCAGGCAGCTGTTTTAACAATTGCATATCAAATACCAAGTTGCCCGAAGCCTCTTTCACAGCGGTAATATTACTAAAATTAGTAGCCAAAGACACAATCGTTTCCGCTGTCATTGATACCCCCGTTCTGCCTGGTACATTGTAAAAGTATAATAGGTAACGGACTTGCCTGTGCTATGGCTGCAAAATGGGCATACATACCAGCTTGTGAAGGCTTGTTGTAATAAGGCGTTACCGATAAAATTGCTACAAAGTCATCTAATTGAGTATGTTTTATCTCGTCTATCACATTTTGGGTGTTATTACCGCCTATCCCTATTACTAAGGGTACGCGTTTGTTATTAACCCTCACAATAGTATTACATACCAATTGTTTTTCCTCTTTGGTGAGGGTGGGTGCTTCGCTGGTAGTACCCAAAGCAACAATAAATTCCACTCCACCAGCAATTACGTACTCTACAATCCTTTTCCAAGGCAGGTATGTCCACTTGGTTATCAGCTGTAAAGGGGGTAATCAGTGCTACCCCTGTTCCTTTAAGTTCCATAATTTATTTTATTTACGAATGATTGTACTCAAAACTTTTTACTTCCGAAGCAAACAACTCTCCCTGCGCAGGCGAGCAGCCTATCACTATATCGTTGTATTGTAGGTCTATTCCTTGAAAACCAATGCGCAATTTAGCTTTTTATAGACGATGAAAGCAGTAATAAAGGCAGTTTAGGCTCACTAAAATAGTTAATAAGCAAGTCAAATTCTTGTTCTGCAAGACGATCGGCGTGATAATTGCGTACCTTTCCCTGCCAATTGATTTCTTTATCAATCAAAAATAGGGTGCCATCGTTGTGTGTTTCTTCCGAAGTGCGTTTTATAACCCAATATAATTTGATTTTTCAGGACGAATATTGTAATATTTTATAAAGGCTTAGCAGTGGTTTTTATATCTTTCACCACATCCATATCAATAATACAGCCCACTTTCACAAGTTCGTTATTCAGCTTGTTGTTATATTTAGCCAAAAAGTTTAAAGTTCTTGCGAATTTTATTCTTTATGTAATAATTCTTTATAAATTCCACAGTTTGTATAATTTTTCTATATCTCTTAAGTTTCAGGCGACAAATATACAAAATATTTTCTATTTTTGAATAATGATTTTTTTGAATTATTGCAGATATTAGTTAAGAATCAAACTGTTTTATTTCCTTCAGTTGCTCGTCATCTATGTTGTAAATGTCGTTTTTGATGATTTGTTGCCCTTGTTCGTCTATCCAAGAAGTATTGTAAATAATATTGATTTTTAAACTTTGTTTTTAGAGGAACGCGATATTGGTTGCGCTTGCCGTGCATTGCTTCATTTACACGCTCTTCTGTCCAAGGGTTCTCAGCATCTTCATTTTTAAGTAGCTGATAAGCAAGCTGTGATGGATTTTGCACCCGTACACAACCAGTGACTAAGGGCGCGTACTTCTCTGTCAAAAATATTTAGAAGGAGTATCGTGCAAGTAGATGCTCATATTATTGGTAAGAATAAATTTCACCAATCCCAATGAATTATTCGCCGATGGTGCTTCTACAAAAAGAAACCGCGTTTGTGCACTGCAGGGTCGTTCCAATCCACCTGAGTAGGGTCTATTTTTTTACCGTTTTCGTACATCGTATAGCCTCTATTTTTATACTTTTCTGGGTTGGCTTGTGATACTATTTGGGGTATCATCTCTTTTTTGATAATACTTTGCGGTACCGACCACGTAGGGACGAAATTCTACGTATTGTATCGTATCGGTAAAAAAATAGGTGTAAAGTAGCTGATTTTTCCTACCACTACTTTAGTTTCAAAAAGTACTGAATCTTTTTTTGGTAAAGAGCAAGTTTAAAATCTGGGATATTCACTATAGCGTAATTATCGCCCAAATTGTTGTTAAACACGCGCATACGTTCCATATTTAGCTGTAGCAAGTCGCGCTCTTTGGTGGGGTTCATATTGATAAAATAGAGCGTTTGCTTACCCAAAACGCCATCGGGGGTAAGCCCTTTACTTTGTTGAAAACGTTGTACCGCAGCTATTAGGGTACTATCTACGGTTTCAGGAGTATCTGTAATAGAACTATCAAAAGCCTTTTTGTTTCAGTATATTGCGCAGCTGTGTTACTACAGTGGCTGTATAGCCCACCGCAAAGTTTTTAGGATTGTCAATCGTTAGCACCGAAAGTGAGTCGGCAGTGAGCTTTTTAAGTGCTGCGTATTTTACCCGCATCTTTTGGTATTGTTTAGAGGTGGGTAATAAACTCGTTATCAGACCGCTCAAAGGTTCTTTATCGTCTATCTGCAACAATAAGTCCGAAGGGCTTAGCGTGTTTTTAGGTCTAAACCACGAGTGCTCTCCGTAAAACTTCTTAGCAAAAACGCCCTTTGGTGAGGTGCTCTAATAGCAAGAAAAAGATGCTGTAATTTCTTTATCGCATTCTGCCTTTACCTCATCGGGCACCTGATGGGCATAGAGACTATCCACTGTATTTTTAAGTGCTGTACGCCTATAGGTTTCGGGATTAAGCCCATCGCTATCTATGCTATCCAATACGGCAAGGTATTCAGCAAAAAGACGCGAAGGCATATCTTGGTACAACCAGCGCGTTTTCATTCCGTTTTGTATGTAATAACTAAGTGTGTGTGACTGTACACCTTTTTGTAATTATTATCCAACACTACCAGCTGTGCAAAATGCAGCTGCAGTAGTATCTACAGCAATAGTTAGTGCTTCTTTATACACTTCTTCGCCTGTTTCTCGCAAAGACGAATTGGGGTGTGATGAAGGGTCATTTTTACAGCTTTGCATCACAAACAATACACCTATGAGCAGTAAGTATTTAATAATCGTGTTTATCATTGTTGTTGTTTTAAGTTACGAATTACGAAAATTTATGAATAGCTTTCTTCTATCACCTCATATACTTTTGCTAAGTTGAGCATCCGTAATGATGTAAGACGGCAATATATAGATGCTGTTGCCTACAGGGCGCAGAATAACGCCTTTAGAGATGAAAAAGTTATAGAGTTTATCGCGGAAAAGAACCGTAATAATCGGTATTTTCGGCTGTTTTGAGTTCAAAGCTAAAAATTACCCCCAAAGGTGCGCGGATTGAGCACTTGTGGATATTGGGCAATGCGTTGCAAAAACTCGTGATGGCGTTGCGCTACACGCTTTAAGTTTGCTTGCATCTCATCTGATTGCAGTATTTTTATCGCCTCCAAGGGCTATAGCACAACCCGTTGGGTTTGCGGTAAAAGTATGTCCGTGAAAAGGGCTTTATTTACATCATCACTATAAAACCCATCAAATATTTTTTGGGTAGCTGTAGTAACCGCAAGGGGTATGGTACCACCTGTGAGTGCTTTAGAGGACAAATAATATCAGGTTTGTGCTGTAAATAATCGGAGGCAAAAGGTACGCCCTGTGCGCTCAAATCCTGTCATTACTTCATCGGCAATGGTAATAACATTATTGGCTTGTGCTATTTGTATCAACTTATCAAGGGCTGCTGGCTCATAGATTTGCATACCCGAAGCACCTTGCACCAAAGCCTCAAAAATAAAAAGCGGCAGGCTGATGCTCATCAATCACTTGTTGTAGTTTTTGAGCAGCTGCATCGCTTCCTTTTTCGGGTAGTGGAATACGCACTACCTTCAGCAAGATGATTTTTGAAGGCTTCTGTAAAAATGAAATACCAGAGGCTGCCATTGCTGCAAAAAGTATCTCCGTGAAAAAGCATTCTCAAAAAGCTACTACCGTAAATCGTTTTTCGCCTTTGTTAAAAAGTATTGCAATGCCATTTTAATAGCAATTTCTACAGCGGTAGAGCCATTGTCGGAAAAAGAATACTTTTTGCTGATTATCAGGCAAAAATACTGATAAGTTTTTTTCGGCAAGAAGTACAGCAGGTTCGTGTGTAAATCCGCCAAAGAGTACGTGCTCTAAATGAGTGAGCTGTTTGTAGGCAGCTTGTGCCCAATTGTTGGTTGCTATGCCCGTAGGGGTTTACCCACCAGCTGGCGATAGCATCAATATATTCGTTGCCGTTTTTCGTCCCAAAGAAGCGCATCTTTGCCTTTTACAATAGCCAGAGGTTTAGCGGCAGTTTGGTGTTGGGTGTAAGGATGCCATAGGGTGTTGGGCATCGCGTTGTTGTAAATTCATTTTTTTCTTTGATTGTATAATGGTATTGGTTATAATATCTTTTTCTAAGTTCCAGCCTCTTGCAGGGCTATACCTCGCCCGTATAATATAATTTGTATGTGGAGTTTATTCCATTTGTCTTTTGGGAAAAGACGCTTGGCATCTTTTTCGGTTTGAGTAACGGAAGAACCATCGGAGAGCCCCCAGCGGTGCATCAGGCGGTGTATATGGGTATCTACAGGAAAAGTAGGAATACCAAAGGCTTGTGATAGTACTACACTAGCTGTTTTGTGCCCTACAGATGGTAGCGCTTCAAGCTCTTCAAATGTTTGTGGCACTTCGCCGTTATGTTTGTCAATAAGTATTTGTGATAAGCCGTGTATGCCTTTTGATTTCATCGGCGATAAGCCCAATGGCTTGATAATCTCACGTATTTCATCTACCGATAGCAGTACCATATCATAAGGATTATCGGCTTTGGCAAAAAGTATTGGGGTAATGGTATTTACGCGAGCATCGGTAGTTTGTGCCGATAGCAATACCGCAATCAGCAAAGTGTAAGGATCTTTGTGATGCAGTGGGATTTCTATCTGAGGGTAAAGTTCCTCAAGGGTATTGATGATAAACTTTATTTTCTCTGCTTTTTCACTTCTAAGAAATTACGCCGCAAAGGTAATAAAAAAATAATGATATAGGAGGCAACGAACGTTAATTTTTTTGTTAAACAGTGAAATAACACTATTTATGGTATTATTTTTTGTATCCTGATAATCATAATGAAAAAGATTTTTTTATACATATTATTCTTTCACTACTCATCTTATTCTCAAACTCAGGATGGGCAATATCTTTTCATTACTGCCATAACAAACTTACTTCGGTAACTCTGCAATACAGTGAAACTGACATAGAAGAGGGTTGTATCGATATGGATAGTTGTTGTGGTGATGATGAAGAGGCTGAAGATGATATGAGCAATGACGATGAGGGTTGTTGCAAAAAAATCTTCTGTAACTTCTTCAACTTCTGATAGCGTTGATGTTGTAAAAGCTGTTTAGCTTGCATCTTCCTATATTTGTGCTATCAGGTGAATCATTTGTTTTATTAAACGCTGACATTGTTCCTGCAGCAGCAAAAGAGTCTGTTACGCCTATTTACTATGGTTCAGGAGGTCTTCCGCTATATGCGCTTTACTGTCAGCGGGTGTTTTATGCTTGATATTTTTTTGGATAAGGTGTAGGAGGGCTGCGCTAGCATAGGCTGTCCTTCGTTCACATACTCGGCTGCGCCAGCTCGGTGCGAGCCGCACAGGCTTATCCTTCGCTCAACCTTCGCTCAACCTTCGCTGAAGGTTCGCTTAAAAGAAGGGGCGAGATGATGCTGTATCAAAAGAAGTAAAAATAAAAACACTTAAAGAAAATAAAATGTACAAATCATATATATTTATCATAGGGCTATTGTTGCCCTTATCACTCTTTTGCTCAAACTTTTAGCAAAAGGAATGGTTGTAGATGAAGCTCACCAACCGCTAATAGGTGCTGAGGTATATTGGGAAAAATACCGAAATTGGTGTTTCTACCGATGAAGAAGGTAACTTTACCCTTTAAAAATACCCCCTGATTCACATACTTTGGTAGTAAAATACGTAGGCTACCAAATTAAAAAAATAAAAGTAACAGGACAAGCTCCATTACACATACAATTAGCTCCTGAAGCCGATTTAGACGAAGTAGTCGTAACTCAAAAACGTGCTAAAGTGATGAAATCTCAATTTCAGGTGGCTAACATACAAACAATGAGCAGCGGGGAACTGCTAAAAGCGGCGTGCTGCAACTTGTCGGAAAGCTTTTTCTACCAATCCATCAATAGATGTGAACTTCTCTGATGCCGTTACAGGTAACAAACAAATAAAAATGTTGGGACTTACAAGTCCGTATATACTAATGGCAGAAGAAAATATTCCTGCAATGCGAGGGGCTTCGCAGGCTTATGGCTTTGTCGTTCGTACCAGGTACGTGGATAGAGAGTATTCAAATTACAAAGGGTGCGGGTAGCGTAATCAATGGGTATGAAAGTATATCGGGGCAAATAAACTACGAGATAGAAAAACCGATGAATACCTTTGCCTTTCTTTTTAAACTTGTATGCTTCGGGCGATAAAAGATATGAAATCAACGCTCATACCAATAAAACGCCTATCGGACAAGTGGGCAACAACGCTCTTGGCTCACGGCAGTGCGTCAAGAAAAATCTGACCACAACAACGATGGCTTTATTGATAGTCCATTAGAAACCAAATCAACTTGTTAAATCGCTGGCAGTATACCAATCACGAAAAAGGTTGGGTAGGCTTTTTGAACCTAAACTATATGAAAGACGACCGCCAAGCGGGTGAAATGCGCTTTGATAGGCTTACGGATAAACTTACTCGCAATGCGTGGGGTAGCGAAGTAAATTCGGAACGATGGGGTGTTACCAACAAGATAGGCTATGTGTTCCCCGAAATGCCTTATAAGAGTTTCGGTTTCCAAAATTCGTTTTTGTCGCACAAGCAAAAACTCATATTTTGGATTAAACCAATACGATATTCACCAAAAAGTTGGTATGGTAACTTTATTTATAACTCTATCATAGGAAATGCAAAGCACAAATTTGCTACAGGCTTAAACGGAAGTTATGACGATTATGACGAAGAATTAGCACTGCCTTATGCTTATAACGATTTTTCGCGTGTAGATAGACAAATGGGGCTTTCTTTGAATATACTTATGACAATCAAAGCAACTTCAGCGTAGTGGCTGGCTTGCGTGCCGATAGTCCAACCACTTGGGCTATTTTATTACCCCGCGCTTGCACTTGCGCTATAACCCTTGGGAAAATGCTACTTTTAGGCTTTCGGCAGGGAGAGGAAAACGTGCTGCCAATGTGATTGCCGAAAATCAGCAGTTCTTGGCTTCTAATCGCCAATTTATACTAAGGAGTGATGGTGGTAAGTTGTACGGCTTCAACCCCGAAATAGCGTGGAACTACGGAGCGAGCTTCTTGCAAACCTTTAAGGTATTGGGCAAAAAAATGCAGAAGTATCTGTAGATTTTTATCGTACAGACTTTAGCAATCAGGTAGTTGCCGATGTAGATCACTCGGCACAACAGGTGCTTTTTCTATAACCCTAAATGGTAAAAAGTTTTGCCAATTCACTACAAGCTGACTTCAGTATCAGTCCTGCGAAAGGTTTAGACGTGAAAGCAGCTTATAAATATTACGATGTGGAAACTACTTTCACCAAAGGGCTGATGGAAAAACACTTACCCCAAAACAACGTTGGTTTGCCAATGTAGCATACGAAACGGAAGATAACCACGAAAATAACCACTCTCAATGGAAATTTGATGTTACCTTCAACTGGTTAGGGCGAACAACGCCTTCCTGACACAAGTGCTAACCCTCTGCCCTACCAAATGGAAGCGTATGCCCCTGCTTTTGCTACGCTCAATGCACAAGTTACAAAAAGTGTTTTCTAAACGCTTGGAAGTATATGTAGGCGGTGAAAACCTCACTAATTACAAACAAAAATGGTATAGTAGCTGCTAATGCTCCTTTTGGTGCTTACTTTGATAGTACGATGCAGTACGCACCTGCTTTTGGGGCTATGTATTACGCTGGACTACGTTTCAAACTAACAACAGATAAATAAAAACAACAATATAAAAATAGCAAACAATGAACATTAAAACATTTTTATGGATAGCTTTAAGCCTGATAGGGCTTGGCACCGCAGGGGCACAAACTACGCCCAACAAAAAAACAAAAAGTAGAATTTGCCGTAGGTGGCAATTGCGGACAGTGTAAAGGCTCGTATAGAAAAAGCAGCTTACAGTGTGAAAGGAGTGAAAAGTGCTAATTGGAACATCAATAGTGGTAATATCACCCTTATCATAGACGAACGCAAATGCAGCGAAAGCGATGTACAAAAAGCCATTGCCAAAGTAGGACACGATGCTGGCAAAAGAACGTGCTGACGATGCTGTGTACAACAAGCTACACCACTGCTGTCTGTACGAAAGATTACCATAAACACAAAAAGAGGCTGTCTCAAAACGGGACAGCCTCTTTTGTATTTTATAAAGAACGTAGTAAATAATACTAAGCTTCGCAGCTACTGCAATTTACAAAGTTCATTATCATTTCTTTAGCCACCGACTGGCTTCGTTGGTAATACAACGATTTTACCCCCAGCTTCCAAGCTTCAATCATTACTTTATTCACATCTTTGATGGGCATTACTGATGGAATATTCAAATTCAAACTCTGTCCTTGGTCTATATACGCTTGGCGTTGTGCTGCCTGCGATACAATTTCCATAGGCGAAATTTCTTTAAAGGTCTTAAACACGTTCTTTTCTAACTGCGATAGCTCTTGCAAATGCTGTACAGAGCCATTATTCAAGCGTATAGAACGCCATATATCTTCATTATTCAATCCTTTTTCCTCCAATAATTGGGTAAGATACTTGTTTTTACGCATAAAGTTACCCTTAGAAAGCCCTACCTTGTAATAATTGCTTGAATAAGGCTCGATACCTGGTGATACTTGTCCTAAAATAGCCGAACTTGATGTTGTAGGTGCAATTGCCATAGTAGTAGTATTGCGCCTGCCGTAGCCTTTTAGCAATTCAGGTTCGCCATAAATATGCGCTAACTCTCTGGTTGCTTTATCAGCCTCTTCACGTATATGCTTGAAGGCACGAGCGTTGAACTGGGTAGCTTCAAAGCTCTCAAAAAGGTATCATATTGCGTTGCAAATAGGAATGATATCCCAATACTCCCAAACCTACTGCACGATGACGCATCGCAAAGCGGCGTGCCGATTGTAGTAATAGTTACCCTTAGTTTTTTTCAATAAACTCCGATAAAACCGCATCTAAAAAGAAAACTGCAAGTTTCACTGCTTTAGTATCCTTCCATTCATCAAAAAAAGCTCTAAGTTCATTGAAGATAAACAACATATAAAAGATTCTTCTTCTGATGAAGGCAACATAATCTCACTGCACAAGTTGCTAGAGCGAATAATCATATCATTATCTTTGTACACCTGTGGGCGAGGACGGTTTACATTATCTGTAAACAGAATGTAAGGAAGCCCCTTTTGCTGGCGTGATTCAAGCACACGCGCCCACAAACGGCGTTTTTCCATATCGCCATCAATCATTTCTTGCATCCAATAATCGGGCACACATAAGCCGAAAAAGAGGTTTTGTATGGGGAACTCTACATCTTTTATCTGTAGGAATTCTTCAGCATCGGGGTGGTCTATATCAAGATAAGCCGCAAAAGCGCCTCGCCTTACCCCTCCTTGCGATACCACATCCATAGCCGAATCAAACAGTTTCATAAAAACTTACTGCACCGCTTGATTTTCCATTATCAGTAACTGCCGAACCGCGACTGCGCAATTCGCCAAAATAGCCAGAAGTACCCCCGCCTATTTTAGTCTGCATAATTACCTCGCCCAATTTGTGAGTAATACCTTCAATACTATCGGGCACGTGCACGTTGAAACAAGAAATAGGCAAACCGCGCTCGGTACCCATATTTGCCCATATAGGCGAAGAGAAGCTAATCCACCCCTTGGTAATCATCTCTTTAAAAAGCAGGCTGTAATTCAGGCTTGTACAACCCACGAGCTGCTGCGTGCGTAATCCTATCTATCGCTCCCTCAACACTTTCACCCTTTAATAAATACCCCTCGATTGAGTATCTGCTCAGACTCTTCGTTGAGCCACCATATATTTTTATCTTCATTCATAATTTTACTTTTTCAAGGGTGCAAAATAACGGCTTTTATTTTTGATTTACAAAATTTAAATATTAACACAGTTTTCAACAACTCCACTACCAATACGCACACTCACACCTTCAGCAAAGGATAAAATTGGCGCACCAAAAATTAATCATCAATCATTGATATTTAAACATTATTTACTATTTTTGCCCCAAATCATAGTTTTATGCAGATTATCACCTTAACTACCGATTATGGGCTGCGAGATTATTCAGTTGCAGCAGTAAAAGGAGCACTTTACAGAGAGTGCCCCACGGCTACTATTGTAGATATTTCGCATCAAATTTCACCCTTCGACATCTTCCAAACAGCTTATATACTAAAAAAATGCCTATATTCACTTCCCCAAAGGTAGTATTCACGTAATAGGTGTGGATGATGAACGCACCTCACACACACCTTATTATGTACTATAACGGACATTATTTTTATAGGTGCCGATAGTGGCATCTTCAATCTAATAACCGATAATAAGGAAAAATATGGAACTATATGAGTTCAAACATCAATATCCTTCAGAACTATTCCCCACCTTGTTCGTCTTCCCAAGTATCGTACAGCAAATTTACAACAACGTTCCACTTGCCCAAATTGGCACTAAAACCGAACAATACATAAGAGCTACCTACTTAAAACCAGAAGTAAACGCCGATAATACTTTATATTTATGGTGCTATAATGTATATAGACCATTATGGCAACGCCGTGAGTAACATTACACAAGAACTCTTTGAAGAAGTACGACAAGGACGCTCCTTTGAAGTAATCTTCAAAATGTACCCCTTTGATAAAAATCTACAAATACTACAGCGAAATAGTTCGCAAATACTCCATAGAAGAACGCTCAGAAAAAGACGGCGAAAAGTATGCTCTTGTTCAACGAACTCAGTTATTTACAAATCAGCATTTATAGAAGTAATTGTGATACCGTAGGAGGTGCTGCTTCACTTTTAGGAATCTACTTACACGACAGAGTATCGATACAATTTAAGTAAAAAAATTAACTATCAGCATTTTAGCAATACCCTACTCCTACTCCTATATTTTTGGATTAAAAATATAGGAAACTTTTTGTTTATTAAGTTTTTTTGTAGTATCTTTGCACCCGAAAATAAAGTTGTTATCAGAAAAACACTTTAGTTACAACTTATCATAAAATATAATCTTATAACAAAATGAAAAAGTTATCACTGTAATTATTATTATAGCCTGCTTAGGCTTAATGGGATACAAATTGTACTCTAATAAACAAAAAAATGAACAAGAAGTGGCTATCGTTGCCCAAAAAGACGCTAAAAGTAGCTGTACGTATAGCCAAAGTTACTGAAGAAAAATAAGCGACTTATTTACCGCTAATGGTACTTTCGTAGCCGAACAAGACTTAGAGGTATCTTCTGAAATGGGCGGACAAGTAGTGAAAATATTAGTAAAAGAAGGAGATTATGTGAGTGCCGGACAAATATTAGCACAAACAAAAAGCGACAGAACCAATGTACAACTTGAAAATGCTAAAGCTGCCCTACAAACAGCCCAATCAGACCTTAAACGTTTTTGAAAAGTGCTTTTTAATACAGGAGGGTAACCGCTCAACAATTGGAACAAGCCCGTTTGCAACTGAAGAATGCCCAAGCCAACTACAATTCGGCTTCTATACAATCAGGCAATACCGAAGTACGTAGCAAAAATTAGTGGTATTGTTAGTAGCAAGAATGTAGAAGAGGGTACATTGGTAAATCCAGGGCAACCACTATTCAATGTAGTAAATATAGATTTCTTGAAGCTAAAAAAATAACTGTTGATGAGCAACAAGTAGGCAGATTAAAAGTAGGTGAAACTATTAAAAGTGCGCTCAAGTGCCTCACCCGAAACTATAGAAGGTAAAGTAATTTTTATTGCTCCTAAAGCTAACAATGCTTTAAAATTCCCTGTAGAGGTATTAGTAGCCAATAAGGATAAAAAGCTAAGAGCCGGAATGTATGCTACAGCAGCCTTTTGGCAACGAGAGTACAGCTTCCAATATATTGGTAGTGCCACACGCTGCTTTTGTGGGTAGTGTAAGCCAAAAATAAGATTTTCAAGGTAGTAAAAACAGGCGAAGATGATTTAAAAGCCGAAATGATTACAATACAAAGTGGTCGCAACTTTGGTGATAAAGTAGAAATATTATCGGGCTTAAATGCTGGAGATGAAGTTGTTGTAAGCGGACAAATAAAACCTTGATAATCAAACTCCTATAAGAGTAGTAGAATAGAAGTTTTTTATAGCTTTTATACAAAAAGCCGTCAGTAAAATAACTGATGGCTTTTTTTATTATATTGTAACAATGATTACTCATCGCCGTCCATATATTCCAAAAAAACTCTTTGATAATTTTGGTAGGGTTAGCTTTTTCGTCCATAGAACGGGGGTTTCTTCAAAATCGTGGTGATGAATAATGATGGGTATGTTCTTACCAAATACTTTTTTTCAATAATGCCTTCATCAAAGAGTTGCTTTGCAAGGGCTATTACTTCTTTGATGAATCTTTTGTCAAACTTATCACCTTTTTAAGGAGCTTTTCATATAATTCGTCATCGTGTTCTATAGCTCGTTCATTTTTCTTCGTCTGTATAGAAATAGGGTGTTTTTGGCAAAACCATTTGGCTAATAGCTTGTCTTTTTACCTCCAATAGTTTCTAAATCGTTTTTGTAGCCAATAATCATAGTGCCATTTAGCTTCTTCTTTAGAGGGCGCATTGTAGATTTCCTCCTTTACGTTGTTCAGGGTGTTGTAACTAGTGTAACTTTTTGGAAAACGCAAATCGTCATCTTCGCAGGGTATAACACAATGAAAGTGTGTATATATCTTTGAGTTCTTCATCATTGGCTATTTCCTGAACAGCGTTTTTTTCAACTTTTCATAACTCTTTTTCTACAAAGTTCTTTTTCTCTTTTTTTCCACTATAAAATGTTGTTTTTAGTTTATATTTTTGAATTGTTTTTTTCTTAAAAAAATGCCTGCAAAAAGTACATTTTTATTTGATATAGCGAAACTTTTATTTTATTTTTATCATTAGTGGTTTAGCTTACAATTTTGTATTTATTAGTAAGTTTCAGGGCTACAGTTTCGCCAAAGGAGGTAGTGTTTTTTTACTTGTATTTCACTGTTACTCTGCTGTATAGTGAGTGTAAGTTGCAAAGTGGGGTGTTCCTGTGGATTGATAAGAGCCATAAACTTTACATTGGTAGTTTTTTCTAAGAAAAGTTCTTTACCTGTAATTTCTTCAGTAATATTCTTAATTATTTGCATCATACACACCCTGGTGTAATAGGGTTATTAGGAAAATGCCCTTCAAAAAAATAGGGTGCTGAGGATTGAGGATAATCGTGCAAAAGGTAGTTTTCAGCATCTTGCTGCTCCAAACTGCTGAGGGTATAAAAATCTTTTTAGCATAGGTTTAATAAGGATTTAAACTTTATTTTTAGTAAACAAACTACATTGTAAAATTTGTTTCATCAATATTGGCGTTCAGCTTTTTTATTGCTAAAACAATATTTTCGGTATAATCTTTTGAGGGTTGTATGAGTTTCACTCGCTCTACTATGTAATCAGCTCCAAAATAGAGTTCTATTTCGCCCTATATACTTTAGTAATTTCTTATCGGTGGGCAGGAGCTTTTACAAGGGTACTTTTGTCTGTTTTGGTGTAGCTGATAGTAAAAGCTTTATCGTTGAACATATCGCCTGTGATAGTGCCTACTATAAGGTTGTTTATCTTCTTAAAAGGCTTTATTATCAGCGTTTATTTGTGATACTTTGCCTGCATCGTTTATAGTGATATGGTTGTTATGGAAGATAATTCGGTACTGATAGGGCTTGGTGTATTGCCAATTGAGTTTAGCGGAGCTTAGCAAAAGCCATTTTGCCAAAGCTCTCAATATCTTTGGTCATAAAATCAGAGTGTTTTCTTTGCAAAAAGTCGGTTTGCATTGTTTGTATAGATTGGTTTTTAGCTTGTACTTGGGCTTTGAAGGTTTGCACTTGTGCTGGCGTAAGAGTTTGTGCTTGTGCTAAATAACAGCCACAGAGGCTAAAAAGTATCAACAGTTTTTCATTCTATATGGTTTTGTAATTGTATAGTTATTTTCTTTTGAGGTATTGCAATAAGCGTTCCAGAACGCAGAAGAGTATGTAAGTGCTTATCGTGTAGCAGGATTATATTGCCGTGAGTGAGTTTTGCGTACAATTCTATTAAAAAGTTGGTCTTCATCTTTGATAATAGTATCCAAGGAGCGTATATCCCAACCTATAGTTTTTTTGCCCGTAGTGCGTATGGCTTTGGCTAATTTAGGATTGGTAATGCCATAGGGCGGACGGAATAGGTGGGTGTGTATGCCTAATTGTGCTAAGGCTTCATCGGTATGGTTAATTTCGTTTATGAGCTTTTTGGATGCTGAATAGGTTTTTGGGTTGGTGACTAAAGGTGTGGTTGCCTATGAGATGCCCCTCAGCGTGCATACGCCTAATAATTTCAGGGTACTTTTGTACTTGCTCACCTATACAGAAAAAGATGGCTTTTAGCATCATAACGTTGTAATAAGTCTAAGAATTGCGGGGTAAGTTCAGAAGGTCCGTCATCAAAAGTAAGAACTATTGTTTTGGTGGGTCGTTGTTTTAAAAAATACTGAGTCTTTACAAAATACGACAACCTCACATCAAAAACGCCCCACGAAGTGATGCTCAAATATATGACGGTTATAGTTATATAGGTATAAAAGGCTGCTGCCATAGGGCACAAGTGGCTATGGCGAGTAGGGAAGAATATAGTAATATAAAAATGTTTGCTTAATTTCATATTTTTATTCATTTGCAATGCTATAAATTTTTCTATTACAACGAAGCTAATAATACCAAACTAAAGTCCTTATTGCGATAAGAATTGATAAGCAATACATATTTTGCTTGGGTGTGTTTTTATATAGTGGCTGGCGTAACATAAACCGAAGGCAGAGGCGGTGTAATACTCGGCACAAAGGGGCTTGTAATGTATCGTGGGAGTAGCAATATTGCGTTGTTGGTCTTCGCCTGTAAAAAAATGAGGGGTATATCATCAAGGGTGAGGTTGTTTCGGTTTAGGAAATTGGTGAGAAAAGTGTTAAACTCATCAGGAATTACCTCATTGCGTAGGGTTATATCAACAAGCTGAGCATAAGTAGAAGATGTTGGTACTGATGAAAGCACAAAAAGCTCGCCCCCTCCCCTTTTTGGTTAAGCCCTACCAAATTATGCAAAAAAACAGTGTGGGGACTGTGCTCATCAACTCCGCCTACCAAAGCGGTAGCAATAGTGCCTTGTTCCATTTGTATTTTAGCATCTAATAAGGCAGATTCAAACGATACGGCTCCGTTTACGTAAGTAAAATTAAGTCCTTTGCACTGCAAATTGAGGGCTATTTGCCCAGCAACTGTGTTGTGCGTGGATTGTATAAAAAGAGGTAGGGTGAGATGCTGCTCATCATTCTGAAGAAGTGCCGTAAGAAATTTTTTCGGAATCTTGCACGCAACCCATACCTGTACCTACCAAAATAGCATCGGGAGTAGTGATATTAGCCTCTTTGAGGGCTTCAGTAGCGGTGGCTATGCCCATTTTTACGCCTTTAGCCATACGCCTACTGGCATTGGGGGCTATATATTCTTTTATAAGAAGGTTCTTGAGCGTAATACACTTCTTCAGGAGAAACTTTAAGCGCTGCTATGCTTTGTTCTTCCTGAAAAAGAAATGGGTTAAAAAGTAGGTTGTATTGAGATACAGGCTGTTCCGTTGATGTAGGAGTTCATTTAATTATTAATGATTAATGGTTGATGAAAAGGTTTATTTTTTTGTTGTGTTTCGGTATCTACGGGTAAATATCTATTGACTATGAGTGTATCGGTTTCATCATCGTGAATAAAAGTATGAATGCTCTTTAAAAAGGGTTTTTTTCTTTTTAAAAGAATTTTTATATTGATCTGTACGAGCGTTACCTTGAAACATATTTACCTCTAATGTATCGGCATTATTTACAACATTCATCTCATTGACTGCGATTGTATCATCATAAAACATATAAAAAAATAGGGCATTAAATATGATTGTTTTGAGTAGCGTAAATAGTATTTTTGTACTTTTTTTCATCTTGATAGCACTTTTATAGTATCTCCTTTAAAAAGAATTTCTTTTTGTTAGCTTCTTCAAATAACGCTACATTCTGTGTGTTTTGTTGTTTTTTCAACACAGCCTAACAAGAGCATTAATGGTATAACTATCAGATATTTCATATTTTACTTTTTATTTTTACAAAAAGATAGTATTCCCAACAATAGTACTACCCCTATTGCGTAATATACAAAGGCGGGGTGATAATCTTGTCGCCTGTGGCATAGCTGTGCATACCTGTAAGGTAGAAATTTACGCCGAAATAGGTCATCAATATACTGCCAAAAAGCAACAACACTCATAAAATTGAACGCCCACAAGCTGCGCATTTTTTGGGTACTAAGCGCAGATGGATTACAAAGGCGTAAATCATTATACTAATCAGTGCCCACGTTTCTTTAGGGATCCCAGCCCCAATAGCGCCCCCAGCTTTCGTTTGCCCACATACCGCCTATAAAATTACCAATAGTGAGCATCACCAAACCTACAGTAAGCGATAGTTCGTTGACAATGGTAAGCTCTTGCTGAATTTTTAAGCGTAAGTGCGTTGTTTTTGGTAGTAAAAATCATTAGCAAAAAGATTGATAGCCCCCCAAAAAGCATTCCTAAGGCAAAAGGACCATAGCTGGCTACAATTACAGCTACGTGCAGCATCAGCCAATAGCTATTGAGCACAGGCTGTAGCGTGCCAATAGCGGGATCCATCCAGTTCCAATGGGCTATCATCAGTATCATAGCGGTTACAAAAGCAGTGGCTGCTACCGACAGTGGAGAGCGGCGAGAAGAAGAAAAGTCCTGCACCTATAGCCGACCAGCCCATAAATCATACTCTCATAAGCATCGGTAAAAGGAGCGTGCCCTGATATGTACCAACGCAGGATAAGCCCCGTAGTATGAAGGGCAAAACAGCACCAGAGCAGGGCAATAGTTAGCTGGGTAAGTATTCTAAACACTCGTTTAGGGGTGAAAAATATGCCATAATTGCACAATAAATAGTGCTATGCCAAGATACAAATACGCCTGAAAGAGCCATTCGAAAATATTGATGCGGTTATACCATAGTTCTGTTGTTACTTTGTAGGGTGAAGGGAGTATTGAAGCCGAATAGAGCTCTTGCTGCAGTTTAATATTGTCTAATACCTTATCGGCTTTGCTGTAATCACCTGTTTTTGTGGCTTGTTGCAGCAGAATAAGATAAGCCGGCAGCGCGTTTTTTTACAAACTTTTTGTAAAGTGGGTCGGCGATTTTGGAGGGTATCCCTTAAGTAATCTAAGTGAGAAATCCACTTGTGATTGGTATCATTGGGTACTGGGAAGGCTTTGAAAATGTCGCCTTGCAATGCGCGATTTAGCAAGCCGATGCGCTGGTCTACTTCTTAAAATCTTTCTGAAACTGATTGGGAGTATTGGTATTGTAAATATCTTTTAGCAAAGGGGCGAGTTTATAGTGCCCTTGTGCATCAAAAAGTCGCTGGGTTTTACCCATTTACTACCTTCTTTTACACCCAAAAACGATGCAGACTATCATTAGCTTTCTTTACATACACAAGTTCGCTCTCATACCACAATTGCGGACTGAGAAGCATAGAAAGCAGCACTTGGTCGGCATTAAGCCCTTGGTAAGTGTCGTGTTTGCTGAGTTTTCTCAAGAGTTCTGAAGAAAAAGTATTAATGGGCTTAATGCGTCCTTCATCTTGAATAAGGAGGGTACCAAATTTAGCAGCGTGGGTTTTTATCTACTACAGAATAAGATTGAGCCGTTAGTAATGAAGTAGTTATAAAGAAAAAGGAAAAGAACCCCCGCTAATCGTTCCTTTTGTAGTGATTTAAGCTGTTGGCTGAGTTTCCTAAACCGCGACTTGCCTACAAACATAAATAGCAACAACCCAATAAACAGCAGTGAATAGCCTATATAAGTAATCAGCGTACCCCAAAAATCGTCATTTATCGTAAGTACAGAGCCTTGCTCATCAGGGGTGAAAAGATGATTGAAACAAGCGGTAGCCTTTGTAATTGAGGATATGATTCATATAAATATCGTAATTGAAGCTATCTTCACGACTATCAATCAATACTTTACTTTTAAATGAGGCATAACTATTTTCAGTTCCTGGATATTTATCGGCTATAAAATCATTTAGTTTAATGCTAAAGGGCAACAATACCTCACGCGCTCCATAACTAATGTGAAAATCTAAGCCATTGAGGGCTTGCAGTTGTAGGTGGGTGTTGTAGCCCTTGTGCCCCATCACAGTAACTTGCTGCCGTTCGTTACCCGAAGTAATAGTAAATACCACTGTGCTCATTCCTTCGGCTTGTTGTGCAAAAACTCTGATAATCCACCTGGAAGGGTTTTTCCTTTAAAATCAGAATGCCATTGGTAATGATTGGAGTATAAGTAGAGAAAAAGTACCTCTTTTTTTGGTTTCGTTTTTCTGAGCGGTTTTCCTTGATAATCACCATCTACTAAAACTGTAATGTAAGTGCGGCTAGAAAGATAGGCATTAGCAGTTTCACCCTCGCGCAATGAGATAGTACCTTCATCGCCAAAAATAACGCGTAATGCCCGCCCCCACAATGATAAATACCCACGAAAAATGCAAAATAAACACTGCCCAATTTTTCTTTTTTGCAAGCGATAACGTTGTATATTCCTATAAAATTCACTACAAAAACACTATCATCGCCTCAAACCACCAAGTGTTGTATACCCAAATGCGTGCTGTATCAGTATCGTAGTTGCTTTCTATGAAAGTACCACAAGCCATAGCGGCTGCAAAGGCAATAAAAGAACTGCCATCAGCTTGGTAGAGTAAAAAAAGAAAAGAATTTTTTTCGTATCATAACAGCGGCAAAGATACGTTATTTTTGATAATTACCAAAGTAATAAATAGGGTATTTAATTTTATTTTTTTGAAAAATATTGGTATTTAAAAATAATTGTACATTTATAGCGATTATTAAGTATTTAAAAATGGAAAAGTTTGGCGATATTATCAATGTAAGCACTCCTGTACTACTATGTTTTTATTCTGAAGGGATTGAAAACTCACTGCATATGAATGCGGTATTGCGTGAAGTTGTTTCTATTTTTTTAAGAGTCACCGTAAAGGTAGTAAAAAGTAGATATAGACAAAAATAAAGAACTTAGTAAAGCACTAAAAATTAGCACAATACCCACTATTATCATCTTCAACAAACAAAGTTTGATATGGCGAGGAGAAGGATTTCAAGATACAGAAGTATTGATGAAAGAGCTCAATAAATTTTTGCAGTAATCAGGGGTTTATGAGTGTAGTGAGAAATAGAAGCCCTACTACCAAATCATAACTATTAATACCCGCACTCTGTTTATTTACTTTTTAAGAAAACATTATAGCTGGACTTGAATACAGGTTCAGCTTTATTTTTATATTGTTCCCAGAAAAAGACGCACTTCTTTGTAATTTTTTCAAAAAAATACCTTTGTGAACCTTTGCTCTCAGTTCTTCGTAATGCTGAGGACTACCATAGCTACCTCACCCAAAAATAACGCAAAGCAAAAAGCTCGGCACTGTAATTAAAATAAGGATTCTGAACTTTTTCAGCTGCCAAATAGCCTCAAATAATTCGCTTCTTGTTCAGCAGCATACCCCCATTTGGTGCGCTATCTCGTGGCAAGCCGTAATAGGAGTACTATAACCCACCATCAGTCCGTTTACTTGGGCTTCATTGGTAAAGGGATTTAGATAACCACTATAGCCCATATAAGTAAGTAATTTGCTGTACAAGGAATGTTTAACGCTCTCTATAGCCTTAAAATCAGTAATACCTTGTCTATTCAATGGGTGGCTGTTGCAGCAATGCGATATATTTCAGATTGTGATAACCAAAAATCTACCTTAGTACTATCATTTGCTGCAGCTTACTATGCAAAGCGTTAGCGCGTGCTATACAATTTTTCAGTAGCTTTTTAGCAATTGCTCCTCTGTATATTTTTCTATCAATATGAAGACTTTCTGCCAAAGGTATTCTAAAATAGTTAAAACCCCACAGCATAAAGAATGCAAAAACAAGGCGTATTAGTTTAGTAAATAATTTGTCTAAAGCCTTTAGCGGTTCTTGCCATAACTTCCTGATGTATTTCACTACCCCAAGAATAATAGCAAAAAGCAATATAGTATAAAAACATCTCCAAAAGAAAAAGGCAGCCATCCCCACAAAAATGCTGTATTTTTGGCAATAAAAGGATAAATACCACAGCTATAAATAGACTCGGTGAACGCAGGAAAGTTACGAAAAACCAACCATATTACTACCAAAATATGCAAAGTATAATATATTTTCGCACTGTCTTTTTCTTCATTGCTTCTATTTTTATCGTCTTTACCCTCTAAATCTCCTCTCAAATTGTTTTTACTTCTCTAAGCTGCTCTACAATTTTATCAATAGTTTCTTTTTATCTACTTCAATAGGTATTTCCACCTTCAAGTATTCCCAACGTATCACCAAATTCACTTTGTCATTAGAGATAGCTTCAAAAGAAAACTCTAGCGACTCTTGCAACTCTTTTAGTTTGCGTTACAGGTACGGTAAATTCTATAGCATTTTCATTAGGGTCGTAACTATAAGCACCCCTAAGCGTTCGAGTCGTAGTTAAGCACTACCGTCCATTGGTGAGCCTCTGGGGTTACAAATATAGCATAATCACCTACAGGTAAACCTCCAAACTTTACAGGCTGGTAAAAAGTAATGACTTGTAGCCTGATTAGCCCCCAAGCGCCATATTTTGCCACTAAGGCACCAATTCGCCAAATATCTTACGCCCACGCACACTCGGGCGACCATAATCTACTGTAATTTGGCTTACTGAAAATTGTTGGGTAATCACTTGGCGCGGACTTGCCATTGGGTAACTAAAAGTTCTGCCCAAACGACCACAAACCGCACAACAAACATACTATAAAAGTAATCTTTTTCATCTTATTCAAAATTCAAGTTCAGAAGAAAAACCGCGAGTTTTCATACCATTTTAGAGTTGCTCGTCCAAGGGCTATTAGGGTCGTTATCGGGTACCAACTCATTGTTGATAGAGAACATCGCCCTTGCCGAAGCCGAAACCCTAAAATAATGCGTATAAAAGTCAATACCTAAACCAAACTCATAAAAGTATACATTCTTTTTACGCGAAAAGTACGATCAGCATTATCAATTGTCAGGTTATCAGTACTACTAAGGTTGAAAACTGTCGATGCCCCTGCTGTAAGAAAGGCTTCACGTTAAACCAACGTATAGCACTGTATTTCAACAGCAAAAGGTATGTATATATAAAGTGAGATTGTGCATCGCGCTCCCAATCACGAGCTTCACCAAAAACCAGGAAAGGTAAGCACACGCTTGTTATATACCAACCCAGGTTCTATGCGCAAATCAATTGTTTTACCAAACGCATCGAGCCTATCAACCCTACATTGAAGCCTATTTTGCGTTCCGTAAGCACCTCTTTTAAGCCTATCTACACCATAATTGAGTTCGTTGTAGTCTATTTTTAAAATCAAAAGTATTTGCCCCAAAAATAGTAGCCCCATTGGTAGCGCTTTTTCATCAAAATGCTCTAAATTTATCATTGGTTGCTTGAATTGTGCATAGAGTTGAAAACCACCCATACACACAAGTAACATCAATAGAGTTCTTTTTCAGACTTTTGTTATTCATTATTTATTTTTATTTTCTATTTATTTTGCAATGTAAATGGTGGCTACCCCTCCTAAAAGTTTTAGGGTGATAGCTCGTATGCTGATAGCCTACCTTATCCAATATTTTCTAGAAACTTCTTGCCATAGGAAAGTGTATGGCTGAGTTTGATAAGTATCAGTATGCCGAGCGGTCTTTAGAAAACAACTTGCCTACCAAAGGCATCACATAGTTGGTATACAAGTGATACCCCCTGGCAAAAGGAAATTTTTTTCAGGCACTGAAGTTTCTAAAACTACCAACCGCCCGTTAGGCTTTAGCACTCGTTTTATTTCAGAAAGTCCTTTTTCTAAATCTTCAAAATTACGCACGCCAAATCCTACTGTTACAGCATCAAAGCTTTTCATCGGCAAAAGGCAGTTGCTCACTATCGCCTTGCACTAAGGTAATGCGGTCGGTAAGGTTGCGCTTTGCTACCTTTTCACGTCCTACCGATAACATCCCTTCCGAGATGTCTAAGCCTGTTATTTTCACCCCTTCTATTTCGGTGAGGGCAATTGCCGAAATCGCCTGTGCCGGTAGCCACATCAATACTGCCGTAGGGCGTATTTCTGCTACTTTCTGTACTACAAACTTACGCCATTTTATATCCGACCCCAAAGAAATAACACGGTTTAGCCGTCATACGTACCCGATATGGTATTAAACATTTGGGTAACTTTGTTGTTTCTTGCCTTGTGCGAATTTTGATAAGGAGTAACTGTGTTTGCTGACATACGATGCGTAATTTTTGCAAAGATACAAAATAATTACAAATGACAAATTACAAAATAACTAAATTTTACAAATACTGCTCGTATGCTTTTTTTAGATGTTTCTTTACTTCTTCAGCCAATGAAGCAGGCGCAAGCACCTTCACATACTGACTGCGAGCGCATATCTCCATCACAAAAATTGTAGTTAGGAACAAGCTGTAAAGCTGATACGCACCTCATCTTCATTATCCTCTAATAGCTCTTTGCAGAAGGGTGCAGTGGTAAGGTTTTTAATGTATTGCCCCTGCTCGTAGTCAAACAGATAAAATGATTTCTTGCGGAGGTGTTTCTGTATCAATCATTACCCCATAAGTATTTTTAAAGAGGGTTTCTATATTCACCTTTTTGCGTTGTACCTTAGTGGTTGTAACCTCCAATTGCGTAATACGGTCTAAGCCAAAAGTCTTAAACTGCATAGGCTCTTTTGTGCTCTGCCGCTATAAGATACCAACGCCTATTGTGTTCCTTTATATGGAGTAAGAAGATCATCTAAGTAAAGATTTATTATATAACCTTAAAAAGTTGCAAAGAGACAAAGTATGACCAAAAATATTTGAATATAAAATAAATAGTCCTAAAAGTTAAGTTGCTTTTGATAAAAATCAAAAACACTTTAAAAAGCTAATTCACTTAGTTTTGTATTGTAAATATTGCTTTTTAAAACTTTTTAGGGACTACTATTCTGTATTGTATGTTTTTAACTTAGTAATTTTTAGTTTTTCAATTAATATTTTCTTTCTATTTTTCAATAAAAATAGAAAAATTATTAATGTCAAAATCAACATCAGGGATAATATGATCTTCTAAAAAGATTTTCTATAGCTATCTCCTTTATCTTTTAATTTCTTGTTCAATCCAAACTTTTAGATCAGAATTATTTTTTTGATTCATTCTCATTAGCGCCAAGCATTTTGTAAATTTAGAATAGAATTAAAAAGTATCCCAACCATATTTTTTTCTTTTATCTTGTTCGGATGAAAAATCATATTTAGAAACAGGATGTAAATGATCTTGATGAAATTTATTATTCTTATAATCTAAGTTAGGATATAACAAGGCTAAAATAGAAAATGTATATTGTTTATCTTTTTGATTAAGCAATAATTCTTCTATATAATCTTCACTTATATCAGAAATCTTTTTGATTTCACTATTTATTTTATCAGAAGGAAAAGAAGTTATGTTTTTTTATTCATTTTTCTACTTCTATATCCATCGTGAAACCTTTTCTCGATTGAGAAAGAACATTATCTGTTTTGACTGCTAAAAAAATTTGTCTTATTAAAATAGTTAATAACCATTTTTTATAATCTTACGTTCATTTTTCAAAATCAATTTTATCACTATAATTTTTGTAAATATTTCTATGATAAATATAATAAAGAATAGGAAGGGTTGCGTTTTTTAGCTGTCAGTGTATAGTCTGTCAGTCCAAAAGATTTTTACTAAATCAAATAAATTTATTATAGCATCTCGTATATCATTCCAATTAGTTTCTATTTTTTTCAATAAATTCATTATTAAAAGCTATTTATTTGGAATCTAATATCTTTATGATATAAATATAAAAAAATGATTTTAGAATGTAATCTTTATCAATTGTATAACCCTTTGCTCTTATGTTATCCACTAATTGGTGTATTTCTGTTCGAGCATCTATATTCTTCCAATTAGCGACAGCAATAGACATTAAAAATATCAGAGAAACTAAGATATTTACCCCTGAGTTAATTCTAATAAAAATATTTACAGCCTTATCAGGGAGTTTGTTCATCTTCTTCATAATAATTAATATTAGAAATTGTAAAGATGACTTTTTCTAATTGTTTAAGTATTTTTCCCTTCTTTTTTTATATCATTATCTTCGCAAAAATCATCAATGTCATAATTTTTAGAATTATTATGTAAAGATAGTATATATCCTACTCTAAACCATTTGTTGTCTTCATTATCAATATAAATATCTTTATTCTCTGTATCTTTCACTCTTAAAAATTCAAATTTATATTCTTCTTTTCTATACTAGAAGCTGAGATATTCAGATAAAGAATACGTGTAGGAAGATTAGTTTCTGAATCTATCCAACTCTTTCTATACTCTTTATAAGCATAACTTCCACAAAGACCTATATATAAAGATGTTAAACGTTGTTGACCATCTAAAACGGCATAAAAATCATTAATAATATCAGAACTTATATGTTCATTATGAACTTTAAAACCATTCACGATATTTATCTAAGAATTTGTAAAATTTGAAATCTTTCTTAGTATCTCCTCTTACTTTCCAAAAAGCATAGAACTAATAGGATACTCTTTCATAAGTGAATTAAACAAAGTTTCTATTTGTCCCTGATTCCCAGACAAATTCTCTTTGAAAAAGCAGGCAATAAAAATTCATTTCTTTTTAATTTTTCTATAGCATTACCGATGGTAATAGGGATTGAAAACCAGACATAATTATAACGTATTAATTAATCGCTGCAAATATATAACTTTAATACAATATTAACTTTTTATATATTTTTTTATACCTCCACCCATCGTTCCCAGTCAAAACCTTCGTGTTCCTCACGCATCACGTAGCCTAATTGGTTGGTGAGTAGCTGGGTGTTACCTACCCTAAAGTCAGGGCTGGTTGAAGTGGTGATGCCCATAAATCCAATAATCTATAGGGTTTGAGACAATAAAATCGGCAAGGTCTTGCGCAAAGGCTTCATTTAGAGGACTGTCGGCATATATTTCGGGGTAATGCTCTTTGGTAGGTACGTAATGGGTAGCAACTACGATACGCTCTATCTCGCCAGCTTGCTTGGCTTTCGCTGCTTTTCACTTCTTTCTTCAAGAAATGCACCGCTTCTTTATTGAAATAGTTAAAATCAGTTATTTCTAAGGAGTCAATTTCACCTCCTTTAGTGGGGTTTAGCACAGTAATATAGCGGAAATCATTCATTCCGTACTTTATAGCTTTCTCGTTCTTTTTGCTGATATGGCTCCACATTGTGCTAAGTATCAGCTGAGTGTTGCCTATACGCTCGCTATAGTTATCTACGAAGTAGAGGTTAGGCACTTCTTTCAGTGGCTGCTCACAGCGACTGCTGGCGTAGTGGTGCGTATAGAGGTAATACTCGTGGTTACCTAGCAAACCCAAAATACCTTTTCAAAACCTTTGCAAAGGTCAGCTATTTCACTTTTATAGAGGGCTTTAGAGAGATTTACAAAAGGCACAAGGTCGCCAGCGATAATAAGAATATCCCCTACTCGCTTTATAGGGCAATTGTTAAGAAGTTTAAATTATCCTCAAATTCAAGGTGTAAGTCCGAACAATATTGTATTTTTCATTTTTTTAGTTAAATAAAGGACAAAGTTAAGAATAAAAATTATTTAAACGGTGTTTAAACAATTTCTTTTTTACTGTAACTTTTAAATGTTCTTTGTATTCATCATCTTCAACGTAAAAATGACAAACCTCGCTCTGCAAGATTTGCCATTTCCTAATTTGCTAATTTCCTAATTTGCTAATTTGCTAATTTCCTAATTTGCTAATTTCCTAATTTTGCTAATTTCCCTAATTTGCTAATTTCCTAATTTGCTAATTTCCTAATTTGCTAATTTCCTAATTTGCTAATTTCCTAATTTGCTAATTTCCTAATTTGCTAATTTCCTAATTTGCTAATTTGCTAATTTGCTAATTTGCTAATTTGCTAATTTGCTAATTTGCTAATTTCCTAATTTGCTAATTTGCTAATTTCCTAATTTGCTAATTTGCTAATTTCCCTAATTTGCTAATTTGCTAATTTACTTAAACGCTTTCGTTTTTGTTCTTAATAATCAGTTCTTTTTTTGTTCAGCAGGGATAGAGTATTTATTGCCATAGGCAGCACCTTCCCAGTCGCCGTAAGAGTAGTTGGGCAAGATAATAAAAACGCTTGCCAAACTCGTTGCGGTTGTTATGCACAGCCTCTGAGCGTCCTTCGGGGGTACGACTGTCGAAGTCTTTGGCAAAGTCGGAAAGGTTATCGCCCATTAGCAGTGCGATGTCGTAATCTTTAGCTATCTGTAGGCGACGGTTTTCTTTGCTTTTCTCGGCAGTGCGGAGTATCAGTCTGCTATCGGAAGGAAAGGAAAGTTATACTTGCGTAGGTTCTTGGCAGTACCTTCGCGCTCTTTTCTCCAAACGATTGGTTACGTGAAGATAGCCACTCCTTTTGCTGTCGGCGTATTTAAAGAAATCTAACGCCCCTGCCAGCGGTTTGGCATCGCCTAATCACCGTCCATTCTTCCCACGCCTCTTGCGAGTAGCTGATACCATTTTTAGCACAATAAGCTTCAAAAGGCGAGTTGTCTAAGAAAGTCTCGTCAATATCAGTAACGATAGCCACCGGTTTATCACCTTTAGCGAGAGCCTCGTCTAAACGAAGCTGAGCTATATTAAAAAGCTTGCAGACAAAGAGCTTCGTATTCAGCAGCGTTTTTGCTGAAAGTAAGAAGACCATAGTTTGCCGTTGGCAATAAGCGCACTTTCGCCCTTGGAGGCTTGCGCTGCGGTAGTAGGTTTAGTAGCACAACAACTCCCCAACAAGAGAGCCGCTACCCCAATTAATAAATAATTTTTCATAATATATCAAATATCAATTTTCCTATATAAAGTCGCTTTCTAACGACTAAAGACTTATTCTACCTTTTTATAAAAGATATTTTTTAGTTCTTCTGTTGTAATACAAATATCATAACCTTTTTCTTTTTAAACCATTAATAAGAATCTTATCTCCAGTCCAAATTTTATGTCCTTCTTGCAAATGCAATGCTACAAAAAGGCATCATCAATATCTATATCTCCTAATACTCTTAGCTTTTATCTCCATACTCTTTTTAAAATATCTTTTTATCGTAAAAGTAATATCTTTTGTGATATTTTTAAAATATCCAACACTTGTTTCTCTGTTTTTCTTAGTGTTTTTTTCACAAGAAGAGGCAAATGTTCTTTAATTTCCTCTAAAAGATAAGACGGAGCTATAAGCTGAATTTTTGCGTTTTTTCTCATTTAAAAATCGTAACTATTGTACCTTTGGGGCTATAAAAACAACTAAAAATGATATTACTATCGGAAAATTACTATCATAATTATCAATCTTCATCTTTATATAGCTCAGCTCTCCAACGTTTAGCAATTCCCCTGTTTATAGACTTTGATATAGCCATAATTTCATCGCGGTATTTTTATAGGAATACCGAGCTCGTCTTCTTCAAGTACTTCTTGCCTCGTCGATAAGCGTTTTTCTCAACTTCTTTTTATAGGTGAAATTTCTACAAAATCGAGGTTTCTTGCAAACTTTACAAAGTCTAAAGCTGCTTCACTATCATTGGTTATTGTAATTGTATAAGGCATAATATTTAGTCGTTAAGTGCGATCCGCACAATTATAATTCACTAATTTGCTAATTTCCAAATTTCCAAATTTTCAAATTCCTAATTCCCAAATTTCCTAATTATCTTATCTACAATCGTCTGGGCTAGTTTTTTCTTTGCTTTCAAGTGTCCAGCCTGCTATATGAGGGGTTAGGATTACATTGTCTGCCTGCAAAAGGTATTTAAACGATTCGGGCATCTGTTTATCACTAAAAATCTTCAAATGAGGCTTTCTCACTACAAGCACATCCAATCCTGCCCCCAATACTTTGCCGCTTTTGTAGGGCGCGCACCAAATCATCGGTAATGACGCTCTTGCCGCGCGCTGTGTTCAAAACCAAAAACTCTTGGCAAAACTATTGATAAACGCTTCATTTTATCATTCCTGCTGTTTGGGGCGTTTGTGGGGTGTGCAGACTTACCACATCTGCCTGACGGAAAAAATCGACTAAGGTTACTTTGGCGAGCGTTTTCATCGCCTTTGTTAGGGCAGTATATCGTAGCAAATTACTCGGCAATCGAAGCCGCGCAATTTTTTAGCAAAGCTCTTGCCCATATTGCCGTAGCCTATAATGCCTACGGTTTTGCCGTCTAACTCCCAACCGCGATTTTCTTCGCGCAACCATTTGCCGTTCTTGATTTCGTTATTTGCTTTTTTTAAACTTGTTTAGTAGCGATAGTAGCATTCCTAAAGCGTGTTCGCCCACCGCGTTGCGATTGCCTTCGGGGGCAGCTATTAGCTCAATGCCTTTGCTTTGGGCATAGGCTACATCTATATTTTTCTAGCCCTGCCCCTACCCTACCTATAAATTTTTAGCTGGGTAGCTTTGTTTAAAAATGCTTTATCGATAGGAAACCTACTGCGAATGATAATCCCGTCATAATCAGCTATTTTTGCTTCTATTTCAGCCTTAGTGCTGGTGTAGTCTTCGTGGTTTTCAAACCCTTGTGCCGCAAGCTGTGCCAGCATCAAGGGGTGGTTTTTGTCTATATAGAAGTATTTTTCATCGTTTTTATACTTTTTGCCGCAAAGATACAAAATAATTATTAATGGTTAATGTTTAATGATTACGAAATGAAGAGGTTGTCCCAAAAGTCTTTAAAAGAGTGATTATGTCACACACTTTGACAAACCTTATAGAACAACCTCCTATTGTTTATTAATTCTTAAAAGCACCCACCTACAGCTCACATCACTACCCATTTTCTAATTTTTCTCATTTTCTAATTTTCTCATTTTGCTAATTCTCTCATTTGCTAATTCTCTCTCATTTGCTCATTTGCTCATTTGCTCATTTTGCTCATTTGCTAATTTTTCTATTAACGACTAATTATTATTCTGAAAATGATTTCTTAAACTCATCGTACAATTTATCGGAGGCGTTGAGGTCTTTGATAGTTTTATAGCGTCTCCCTACCACTTTGGTTACTCTGTCATTTTCATCGCAAGTAATTAGATAAGAATGCGTAAAACCATCTTTAGGCTCATAGAAAGAAGTAGCATAAACTTTATTCTTACTCTTTTTCTTACCCGATGAGGCTAAGAGTTCTCCAAAACCTTCTTTAATAGTAATATCAGTAGGCAAGGCAGGAGTGCTGGGCGAATAAATATAAAAGCTAACTTTCTTATCGGGCGAGGTAAAAATAGCACTCACAAAAAGTATCATCGTTGTTAGCGGAAGGCATAGAGCCTTCGGCAGTGAAATCAACTGGGTATTTTTACAGTAAAATTACTACCGTAAAAATCTTTCTTTTTTGCATAAACTCCCAAAGTAAGCACAAAAAGAAAATTGCAATAACTAATTTGTTCATAATTCTTGATTTTTAATAATTATTTATTCTGCTGTTTTTATATCCTTTTTCGGACTTCTTTTCACTCCATTTTTCTGTTTACCCATTTAAAAATAAGGTGTTTATACTTTACTTTAGCCTCTTCCAACCCTGCTTCGTCAAACATTGTTTCATACTCCATATCAAAAAGGAATAGAACCTACGCGCATTTCAATTGAAGTTCCTTTGCGAGGAAGTACGTATTGAAAAACTACCCTATTTTTTTGAATAAATCTTGCAAAAATAGCTTTTTCTTTGGCATTGAGGTGAGAGGTCTCAAAAATCGCTAACTTGAACATCGTAGGTTTCGGGCTCATAAGTGGAATCCTCTTTCAAATTTCCGTTGTCGTACAAATAAAATTTGAGTGCTCCATTGCCTTCGTCTTTGTTTACCCCTCACGAGTTTTCGCCCGTCTTTGAGGTTCCAGTAGCAGATTTCAAATTTATAGCCTTCCAAAAAAATAATAAAAGGCTGAAAGATAACCATTTTTGGGTCGCATACATCTATATAAGCGTAAGTACCTTTGGTAATTTTTCAACGTCTGTATTAGGTCGTTGACCAATGGTTTTAAGCATTTTTCTTTCGATTTTTAAGAGTAAAATCTTGATGATCGAAAGCACTATCGGGCAGCATCAAAAATATCTTTGATACCTATTTTTCTTAGTTGCGTTGGGTTGATTGTTGTTCTGCGCTACCATCCCAACCACAGATAAGAAGCATACTATCCCATAATATTCGTTTCATAAATTTATTAGTTTATAAAAGGAGCTACGCCCCTTGTAAGGATGGCTATAGCTAATAGGTTCTGGATCACTAAGTATGTCGCCCGATGATTGCACAAGGTAATACTTGTCTTGGCTCAGCTCGTTGGGTTTGGCTGTTTTCACTACTGAAAAATTGAGCAAATTCCTTTGCTATATAACCATTCCCTTTTAAGCGTCTAAAGTTATAAACTTTTAGGTATTTCAAATAGGCTTGAAAACTCGCTGGAATAAGTACCCCTGCTTCCTTTTCGGTATCTTTCATCAGTGCTGTATCCACTTCCACTGTAATAGTATAAAGGCTCAGTAGGGTTATAGCCTGTTGCTGGCTTACTACCTGCCAATAAAGAAGCCGCTGCATAAGGCTTTTTGTACTCGTAGAAAACTCGTTTAAAACTATCTACAACCATCCCTTGGTAAGTAGTGGTTACACATAGCTTAACGCACTCTTTCGCCAATAGCTTTATTATGACTATACATTTCCATAGCCATAATTTGCAATAAGATAGCACCTCCTAATCTAGTACCTACTTTTTCGCGTACTTCGCTAAACTCTTTAACCGAATCGGGAAAACGATTGAAGGTAAAAGTTTCGGTGGCTTGCCCTGTAGGATTCTCTCCTATACGTCCCTCAACTTCTACTGTAAGAGCTGGTAAATTCTTTTTACCTGTAATAGAGGCTGTAAATATGTTAGGATTAGTATTAGTGTTGTGTTAGCGTCTTCTTTTTGCAGCTGCTAAGGCTTAGCACTGCCAAAAATAACAGCAAGGGTTGCCCCTTTTTGATTAGTTTTTGTTGCCATAATCATAGTGTATTAATTAATTACTTTTCAAAAAGCTTAGTAGTATTCTATTTTATAAACCCTTATTGATGGGTTTTCGTCATTAATTATGGTTGATTGTACAATATTACCTTTATCGTCATAAACGTATTCGTTAGTATTTTTCACGATGGTCTTCATCATACTCAATGCCAGCAGGAGTATCAAAAGTTGATTTAGTAATATTGCCATACTTATCATAAAAAGAAAAAGAGAAATGGTAGGTGGATTTCCTTTTTCGCTAGTTCTTTGCTCTATTCTTTTCGCACAAGTTTTTGCCGTTGTATGTGTAAACAGATTCTGATTGGGGCATTGGGTCTTCCCCTGCATAAAAACATTCTTTCACCAAAAGGTTTTTGCTTGTTATAGTACTTAGCAGTATAGCTTTTTGATCGTAGCTATTTGAGTTTCTCTCTCAACCTTTTTCCCTTCAGGGATAAGCGTAAGCTCGTAGCTGTAGGTTGTTTTTATCTTCCATATTTTCTTTGTTATTTTTTTATAAGTAGATATGCAAGCAGTGGGTATCCATCGGCTGAGTACTCATAGCGGTCGGTCGATTCGCTATCAGCATCCTTTCTTTTTGATAGAAATAAGTCGGTTTTTGGGCATCGTACTCTGTATAGTGATTCTAAAAACAGGCGCCTCGCCTTCTTTTTGATAATTAGCTACACGTGCGAGCAAACCTTCTGGGGTAAATTCTTTCACTACAATAGGTTCATAATCTTTCAACCAACGCTCCGCGTTTTACGTTGTTATTGTCGTCTATTTCTACTTCATAATTATATTCTGTTATACCTTACCTTGCAGGTTAAAGTCTTTCCAACAGCACTTTTCTACTGCCGAGTGTGCTATCGGCTGAGGTAGCATTACTATGGTTTGAATTGTTGTGGCAGGCTATAAATACCAAACAAAAAGACTGAAAGTGTAATTACTTTTTCATAGTTAATAATTTTATTTTGTTTAAAATATCCCCCTTCCGCTGTAACAGCTCGCAGACTCCCTTCAAAAAGAGAATAGGGGGATATCATACCTGAAAATTTTTCGGGGTAGTTTCAAATACTAAAAATTTCTTTTCCCAACCTTTGGCTTCAAGCAGGTCTACAGCAGTTTGGGTGATAACCGGCGACAGGGCTTTTGAAGACGCCTTTTTCTCTTTATCTTTGCGTGAGGGAAGGCGTTTTTAAAAATTCATTAAAAATTCTTTGTGCCTATTAGCTTGGGATTGGTCATCACTACTCGCGAAGTTCTTTTATAAAGTTTTCATTAGTAGAGAGTTCAATATTTTCTACGCTCTCACTTCCGCTGATGTCAATTACTTCAAGGCTGTTGGCTTTGATTATTTTTGCAATTGGTAAGGGAGCTGCAGTTGGTAACTTTGAGTGTTTGGATAAAGCGATTTTGCACCTCTATGGTAGTGAGGCTTTTTGCCCTGTAAGCAATAAGCTGTTGATATGCCCAAAGATGGTTACATTTTTTTCGTAGAAGCCCTGTACTCTTTAAGAGGTTTGAGCTCTTCACCAGCATCTTTTAGTAAGGTTGCCATTGAGGTCGATGTAGGTCGGGTTGGCATCATCGTTAGTGGTTGTTACCTCACTGAAAAGAGAAAGTATTGTTTTCGGTTGCGAAAGTAAGCGACACTTTCGGTGCGATAATCGCTTCAAGCAAAGGAGAGCTATTATCATCTTTACACTGCGTAGTAGCATTGCGGTGAATGCTAACATCACTAAATGAATTTTTATACATAGCCAAAATAATTTATTGTATTATCATTATTACTTCACAAGTACCGTGCGCATACCTATGCCTTTTATAGCGCAATTTGCCGTATTTGCCCCTCCTTGATAATCTTCACAGAAGCTGTAATCGTGGGCAGTGAGTTTGCCTGTTTTATCTTTGTACACAGCCCAAGCCATTACAGCACGATCGGTGGGTATATTCCCATTGTAATGCACTTGCCAGCTATCGTTGATTACTACTACACGAATTACCGAAGGGTCTTGCTTTTCAAGCCTGCTTTTTTTCTGCTGCCCCTATTAGCAGTTTGTTTAGCTTTTTTTACAGCTTCTTTAGCTTCATTTTTATAGCTTCTTTAGCTTTTGTTTAGCAAACCACCCAACTGAGCATTGGCGGTAGTAGTGAAAGCAAGTGCCAATACGGCAGTTGCTACACGGAGCGATAGTTGCGCTCCTTTTCTGAAAGTAAGTATCATTAGATTCTTCCCCCTACCCCCTCCGCGAGGAGAGGGGCAAGCCGAAAATGGGAGTGCGCGGCGATAAGTTTTTATATTAATAACTAGCGACTAATTTTTGGACTATCTGGCGTCCACCTTCCAAAAACTTGCTTGCTAAGTAGTTCTTCACGGCATCGGTAGCTTGGGTACGTCTTAGGCACATTCTTCCCTCTTTGCCTTTCTCGCGTGTAGGGAGCTGTTTTAGAAAGTCCATAAGCGCTTTCTCCTTGTAAGCCTTTACCCTCTTGGGTGCTTTAATATATACATATTTAAGTGCTTTTTATTTCCTGCTACGTTTAGCTTAGTAAGAGGGGTAGAATCAGCATATAAATTTCTAAGCTGAGGCTGGTGCGAGAGGTCTAAGGTAGTAAGCCCTGTGTTAGAAATATATAGTGTTACAAGTCTCTTGTTATTACTAAGGTCTAAGCTTTTTGAGGTTTTTTGCAATTATCTATGTCTAAAGAATTAAGTTCGGTAAAGGGCTAGTATTGATAGTTGTGAGAGGGGTGGTTTCGTTTATACGTAAAAAGTAAGCTCCTTAGGCAAACTGCTGGCGAGCAGCGTATGGCTGTCGATACTTAACTCTTTTAGATGCTCTAAATGCGCTATAGAGGAGAGGTTGTTGCCCTTGAACAAGCAACCGTGTAAGAGCAGCGTTCTGACTGATATCTAAGCCCGTAAGCTGGTTGTTTTTGGCAATCGAGATGCCACACTTCACCATAAATTCTAAACGTTTGGGCTTGAGGGTGTACTCTATATCCGGGATAACTTTGTTATTTTTGGTCAATGCCTTCGTCCCACTTGCCATTGCCATTAAGGTCTAACCACACCCCTGCTTGGTCTTCCTCTGCTGCATTTATATTGCTTTACCTTTTTCGCCTACGGTTTTTGGGTGGTAAGCACTATATAGTGCGTATCTTTAGGTTCGGGCTTAGGTTCTTCTTTTTGGCAGTAGTAAAAGTCTTTTCGGGGTATTTAGCTTTATTGCCGGCTTTTATCTGAAACCCCACCCATACGGTGTAGGAGGTGTTGGGGGTAAGTCCTTCTATTGTATAGCTAAAGACTGTCTTAGGCGCGCCGCTGTTCTTTACTTCGGCACTGCCATTCACTTTCCAAAAACACTTGGTAACGCAACCCCTCAAAAGAGGTTTTTGTTATCGGTAGCGGCTTCCCAGCTGAGAGTAGCGGTTTTGGTCGGTAACTGTTATCCTATCGCTAATAGCTGCAGGGGTAGGAGCTTGATATCAGGTGCTGCTGAGGTGGTAACCTCCTTAGCTTTGGTACTCGGCTGTGTTGCCTGCTTCGTCCATCACTTTTACTTTTACCACGTAGGTAGTTTTTCGGTAAGCCCTGTAAGGGTAAGGACAAGCATATTTTCTTTTAGTTCAGAAGTTTTCACTTCGCTGCTGCCTTTACGTTGTACAACACTTGGTAGCGCAATTTTTTCAGCAACGGTTTTTATTGTCGGTAGCTGCTGTCCATTTTAGGTTAAGGGTGTTAGAAAGTAGCGGTAGCTCTCACTAATAGCACCTGCCTTAGGTGCCCGTGTATCGGCTGTAACAGGTTCTGCTGGGGTGGTAACCTCCTTAGCTTGGTACTCGGCTGTGTTGCCTGCTTCGTCCATCACTTTTACCTTTACCACGTAGGTAGTTTTTTTCGGTAAGCCCTGTAAGGGTAAGGGCAAGCTATATTTTCTTTTAGTTCAGAAGTTTTTACTTCGCTGCTGCCTTTTACGTTGTAGCCAACACTTGGTAGCGCAATTTTTCGGTAGCCGTTTTTATTGTCGGTAGCTGCTGTCCATTTTAGGTTAAGGGTGTTAGGGGCAGCGGTAGCCTCACCAATAGCACCTGCCTTAGGTGCCCTGTGTATCGGCTGTAACAGGTTCTGCTGGGGTGGTAACCTCCTTAGCTTCGTAGTAGGTAGCGTTATTAGCTTCGTCCATCACTTTTACCTTTACCACGTAGGTAGTTTTTCGGTAAGTCCTGTAAGGGTAAGGACAAGCATATTTTTCTTTTAGTTCAGAAGTTTTCACTTCGCTGCTGCCTTTTACATTGTACAACACTTGGTAGCGCAATTTTTCAGCAACGGTTTTATTGTCGGTAGCTGCTGTCCATTTTAGGCTAAGGGTGTTAAAGGCAGTAGCAGTAGCTTCGCAATAGCACCCTGCCTTAGGGTGCCTGTGTATCGGCTGTAACAGGTGCTGCGGGGGTAGTAACCTCTTTGGCTTCGTAGTCGGTAGCGTTGCCCGCCTCGTCCATTACTTTTTACCTTTACAATATAAGTAGTTTTTCGGTAAGCCCTGTAAGGGTAAGTTCCAGCATATTTTTCTTTTTACTTCGGAGGGTTTTACCTCGTCACTACCTTTTACGTTGTAAAGGACTTGGTAGCGCAATTTTTTGGCAGCGGTTTTGTTGTCGGCAGCGGCCGTCCATTTCACCAAGACACTATTAAAGGCAGTAGCGGTAGCTTTCGGTAATAGCACCCGCTTTAGGAGCCCTGTGTATCGGCAGGGAGGTCGGGTGTTTCTTTATTGTCTTTTATTTTCAAAGTTTGCCAACCGCGCTGTTTCGCGGCTATTAGCACGGCTTCGGTTACGGTATTGCTATCGTCAGTATCCTTTCGCAATACTACTGCTGTAGTACCGCTCGCTGTAGTGGCAGGCAAAGAGTTTACAAGGTTTAGCAAGGCTTTTTCGCTTAGCTGGTTGTCAGCTACATTTAGCTTTGTTAGTGCCTCATTCTTGCGCACATCGGCAGCAGTAAGAGCGTTGCCAGTAGCGGTAAGTTCTTTTACCTTGCCATACACTGCAAAGACTTTATCAGTTACTTTGAAAGTAACAGGCTTCGTAAAGTCGGTGATGCGCTTATCTACGCCCCTCATCGAAGATGCCGTTGTTATTAGTATCTACCCACACATCGGCAGCGGTACTACCTACTGCGGTAAGACTAAGAGTAGTAGCCGTGCTACCCGTAGCAAATGCCATATAAGGCTGTGCCACAGCTATCTTAGGTTGTGGTGTCCAGTCTTTTAGGTGAGCAGGCGTTTCTACAGGACTAGAAGGAGCAACAGGTTCGTTGTTGTCGCTTTTTAGAGCAGCCTCACCACTGCGGAAGCTGCTACAAGGACTGCAAAAATCCTTTTTCTGAAGTTACAATCATAGCGATTTTTAAAAATCTTAAGTTCATATTCCTATTTTTTTATAATTTTTAATATTGCTCAGCATCATTGCCTTTAGCCCACATTGCTATCCAATTTTTAGCCTTTTAGGGTTTTGTAGTATAGCTGGAGTTACCTTATTCTGTTCTTTACCCTACAGCCCCTTTGTCTTCAAGAGTGATGATAGACTGCTCTTCATCAGTAGAGCGGTCGGGCAGTGCAGCTACTATGCGCTGAAGTTCATCAGCTTTCAGGTGGTTGAGTTGTAGTATAGCACCCTTATTTTAGGCGCTTTGTTAAGGTTGAGCGTAGCGATAAGGTTATCACTACACCACAATTCCTTTAGCTGGCTACCATCCATCACCTCCAAAATGGGTAATGCGCTGTCCTTCGCATTGTACATTTTCAAAACCCCGTAGATATTGATGGTTTTAGCATCGATAGTATACTTATGTATACCCCACTTTACCTCTTCACCTTTGTCTTTTTTAGCATTGCCATTAAGGTCTATCCATATTGTTTTGCTGTTAGCCTCTTCAAAAAGGTACTAACGATATTTCTATTTTTTCGCCTTTAGCCTTATCGGTAGTCAGACTTATGGCAGGCTGCTGAGCGCAGCTGGTAATTTCTTTTGTGCCCAAAAAGATAAAGGCAAAACAGTAAAATTGTAAATATTGATTTTGACATATTACTTTATTTTTATTACTTTTTCTATTTACTAACATCTAATTCCCTCATTTGCTAATTTCCTCATTTACTAATTTCCAAATTTCCTAATTTCCTCATTTGCTAATTTCCAAATTTGCTAATTCCCCTAACGACTAATCCTAAGGATTCACCTTCCAAAACTTGCTCTCTAAGTAGCTTTTCACTGTCCCAGAGGCTTGGGCAGGACTTAAGTATATACTGCCCTCTTTGCCTTTCTCTCTCTTGTAGGGAGCTGTTTTAGGAAGTCCATATGGGCGGTGCCTTTGTAATTCAGTAAGCTGAATATATACATTTTGCAGTGCTTTATTCCCTGCCACGTTTAGCTTAGTAAGAGGGGTAAAATCAGCGTATAACCTATTAAGATTAGGCTGATGCGAAAGGTCTAACTCGGTAAGCCCTGTGTTAGTAACAAATAGTCTTTGAAGTTTCTTGTTATTGCTAAGGTCTAAGCTTTTTGAGACTTTCGCAATATAGGTTTAAAGTTTTAAGTTCGGTAAAGGGGTTGGTATCGATAGTAGAAAGAGGGGCACCATCGGTTTCCCTTTATTGTTAAATAGGTAAGCCCCTGAGGCAAGCTACTTGCCAGTAGTGTGTGAGTGTCGATACCCAACTTTTTAACTGATCTAAAATGCGCTATAGAAGGAAGGTTGTTATCGAAGGCAAACAACTCTGTAAGATCAGGGTTATGACTGATATCTACAGGCGGTAATTTCCCTGTCACTGCAATTCAGAAACCCTATTTTACCATAAATCTTAAACGTTTGGGCTTGAAGGGTGTAATCACCACCGCCAAATACAGGTTTTTTGATCAATCCTTCGTCCCACTTATCATTGCCATTAAGGTCTACCCATACCCCTGCTTTGTCTGCCTCGGCAGCTTTTTATGCCAAGATTTATCTTTTTCGCCTACGGCTTTGTTGGTGGTAAGCACTATATAATGCGTATCTTTAGGCTCGGGCTTAGGTTCTTCTTTTTTGGCAGTAGTAAAAGTCTTTTCGGGGTATTTGGCTTTGTTACCGGCTTTATCAAAAACCTCTACCCATACGGTATAGGAGGTGCTGGGAGTAAGTCCTTCAATCTTATAACTAAACATACCCGTCTTAGGCGCGCCGCTGTTCTTTACTTCGGCACTGCCATTCACTCTTCCAAAACACTTTGGTAACGCAAACCCTCAAAAGAGGTTTTGTTATCGGTAGCGGCTTCCCAGCTGAGAGTAGCGGTTTGGTCGGTAACTGTTATCCTATCGCTCAATAGCTGCAGGGGTAGGTGCTTGGGTATCAGGTTCTGCTGGGGTGGTAACCTCCTTAGCTTGGTACTCGGCGGTGTTGCCTGCTTCGTCCATCACTTTTACTTTTACCACGTAGGTAGTTTTTTCGGTAAGCCCTGTAAGGGTAAGGGCAAGCATATTTTCTTTTAGTTCGAAGTTTTTTTACTTGCTGCTGCCTTTTTACGTTGTACAACACTTGGTAGCGCTAAATTTTTCAGCAAACGGTTTTTATTGTCGGTAGCTGCTGTCCATTTTTAGGTTAAGGGTGTTAAAGTAGCGGTAGCCCTCGCTAATAGCACCTGCCTTAGGAGCCTCCTTATCGGCAGCTTCGGGAGCTGTTAGGGGTGGTAACCTCCTTATCTTCATAGTCGGTAGCGTTATTAGCTTCGTCCATTACTTTTTACCTTTACTATATAAGTAGTTTTTCGGTAAGCCCTCGTAAGGTAAGGCGCATATTTTCTTTTTACTTGGAAGTTTTTACTTTCGCTGCCTGCCCTTTTACGTTGTACAACACTTGGTAGCGCAATTTTCCAGTAGCGGTTTTTATCATCGGTAGCCGCTGTCCATTTTAGGCTAAGGGTGTTAAAGGCAGTAGCAGTAGCCTCAGTAATAGCACCTGCTTTAGGAGCCTTAGTATCGGCAGGAAGGTCGGGTGTTTCTTTATTGTCTTTTATTTTCAAAGTTTGCCAACCGCGCTGTTTGGCAGCTATTAGCACTGGCATCGGTTACGGTATTACCATCGCCTTCAGCCCCTGTGCAATACCACTTCAGTAGTACCCGTAGCGGTAGGCAATGATTTTACAAGGTCTAACAAGGCTTTTTTCTTCAAGCCAATTGTCGGCAATATTCAGCTTTGTTAATGTCTCATTCTTGCGCACATCGGCAGCGGTAAGGGCGTTGCTAGTAGCGTTAAGTTCTTTTACCTTTCCATACACAGTAAAGAGTCCTTTGGTAGCAGTAAAGGTGATAGGCTTCGTAAAAATCGGTAATACGCTTGTCTACTCCCCTCATCAAAAACACCATTGTTATTAGTATTCTACCCACACATCGGTAGCGGTAGCGGTGCTGCCCACTGCCGTAAGACTAAGAGTAGTAGCCGAAACATTACCCGTAGCAAACGCCATATAAGGGCTGAGCCACATCTATCTTAGGCTTGGGAAACCAGTCGGTAAGGTGTTCAGGCGTCTGTACGGTAGTAGGTGCCTCAGGTTCGTCATTATTGCTTTTTTAGAGCAACCTACGAAAATTAGCAATAAAATTAGCATATTTGCTAATTTGAAAATTTGCGAATGTTCAAACCACAAAGGAATGAGCCAATGCGCAACGTGTTTAAATGATACTTTTTCATAATAATAACAATTTAAATGTTAATAGTTTTTTTCAGGGTGTCAGTCACTTATCCTCCAGCGAACGATGAGCGAAGGATGAGCGAAGGTTGAGCGAAGGATAATTATCCTTTTATTTCACTGCAAAGGTAGTGCGGTTTTGCGAATAAGAGCTTGCGTTTTTGCCAAAAATATATGCAAAAATCGGACATTTTTAAGACAAAAGGTAAATATGCAAAAATCGGACATCTGTCAGCCTATGAGCCCTCATCAGATAAGGAAATGGCAGTGTCACCTCACTATAAAAATAATTTTATCAGAAATAAAAACTGACAATTTGACAGCAAAAATACGTTTGGCACAATCATTGTTTATTAGTATGTCGTAAGCGTAAGGCTTACAAGAGAATGTTGAACAAAAGAAATTATTTAATATGAGTAAGATTATAGGTATAGACTTAGGAACCACTCAACTCTGTGTGTGTTTCTGTAATGGAAGGTAAAGACCCCGTAGTAATTACAAATGCTGAAGGCAAACGTACTACCCCACTCAGTAGTAGCTTTTGTAGAAGGTGGTGAAATGAAAGTAGAGACGCTGCTAAACGACAAGTTGTTATTTCTCAATCCTCATAAAACTATTTATTCAATAAAACGTTTTATGGGTAACAAATTTTTCAGAAGTAGAAAAAGAAATTGCTCGTGTGCCTTACAAAGTTGTAAGAGGCGATAACGATACTCCTCGCGTAGATGTAGATGGTCGTCTTTATACACCACAAGAAATTTCAGCTATGATACTTCAAAAATGAAGAAAACAGCCGAAGACTTCTTAGGGCAACCTGTAACCCGCGCTGTGATTACAGTACCTGCATACTTCAACGATGCGCAACGCCAAGCTACTAAAGAAGTGGGTGAAATCGCAGGATTGAAAGTAGAACGTATCATCAACGAACCTACCGCAGCTGCTTTGGCTTATGGGCTCGACAAAAACCATAACGACCATAAAATCGCAGTATTCGACTTTGGTGGAGGTACACACGATGTTTCTATCTTAGAGCTCGGCGATGGTGTGTTTGAAGTGCTATCTCACCGATGGTGATACTCACCTTGGTGGTGATGATGTTGATGAAAAATCATCAACTGGCTAGCTGAAGAGTTCCAAGCTGAAGAAAATATTGACCTTCGCAAAGACCCTATGGCACTACAACGCCTTAAAGAAGCTGCTGAAAAAGGCAAAAATTGAACTTTTTCATCAACAGAAACTGAAATCAATTTGCCTTATATTACAGCTACTGCTTCAGGTCCTCAAACACTTAGTACGCAAAGTCTCTCGTGCTAAATTTGAACAGTTGATAGATGACTTAGTAAAAACGTACTATCGAGCCTTGCCGCAAAGCATTGCAAAACGCTGGTTTGAGCGTGAGTGATATAGACGAAGTTATCTTAGTAGGTGGTTCTACACGTATTCCTGCAGTGCAAGAAGCAGTAGAAAAAAATTTTTTAACAAAAACCTAACAAAAGTGTAAACCCCTGATGAGGTTGAGCTATAGGAGCTGCTAGTACAGGGGCGTACTTACAGGCGATGTGAAAGATGTGTTGCTATTAGACGTTACTCCGCTATCATTAGGTATTGAAACTATGGGGTGTAATGACCAAACTGATAGATGCCAACACTACTATCCCTACTAAAAAGTCACAAGTATTCTCAACTGCAACCGACAACCAGCCCTAGTGTTGAAATACACGTATTTGCAAGGAGAACGCCCAATGGCAAACGACAACAAAACAATAGGTCGTTTCCACCCTAGATAATATTCCACCAGCACCACGTGGAGTGCCACAAATTGAGGTTACCTTCGACATTGATGCCAACGGTATCATCAACGTATCGGCTACCGATAAAGGCACAGGCAATCGCACAACATCCGTATAGAAGCTTCTTTCAGGACTTTCTAAAGAAGACATTGAAAAAGATGAAACGCGATGCTGAAGCAAATGCCGAAGCTGACAAAAAAAGCGAAGGAAAAAGCCGATAAGCTAAACGAAGCTGATGCTATGATATTCCAAACTGAAAAACAATTGAAAGAGTTTGGCGATAAAATACCAGCTGATAAAAAGGTGCTATAGAAAGTGCTTTAAGTGAGCTTAAAAAGCTTTTGAAAGCAAAGACTTGAGCACAATAGAACCTGCTTTAAGCAGGATTAATACAGCTTAGCAACAAGCCCTCAGAAGACCCTCTACAAAGCACAACAAGGCGGTGCCACAGGGCAACCTAACGCTGGACAACAACAGCAAAGCGGCGACAACGTCCAAGATGTAGACTTTGAAGAAGTAAAAATAGCGGATAGCCTCCGCAGGTACATCATAAAACACCCTCAGCAATGGGGGGTGTTTTTGTATATTATAAAAATAATTACTATATTTGCAAGGTTTTACTTCAAAAACGCCAATTTCACCCATACAATACATTGATTTCTATGCAGGACAAAAACTATAACGATAATCACGGGCAATAACCACCCTCACCTTTAGGCTGTGCTATGAAAGCCTGAGCATAGAAGATACAGTAGTAGATGTGCTTTACACTTACTTATCAATGCAGTTATTGCGAGAAACAAAAAGCAGCTGTTTTTAGCTATTTAGGAGTGGGTATATCTTTGATGTTACCCACTTTTTCGTTCTCTATATAGATGTCGCCAAAGGCTCTTTTTCTACTTTTTAAGTGGTATTGTACACCTATTTTTCTTATACTCGTTTGAAAACACTTGTCTAAAAAACGTTCTACCATGTAAGCATCGGGTATAGTATCATCTTCAAAAACAAGTCGGTACATTGTGCGGGTTACCACAATTTCACCTGATTTGTCGAGATTTTTCCATAGGGTAATCGGGGCGACTTTTAAATACTTGCCCTTTTTGTCTACTAAATTGCGCCCCACAAACCAGAGGCAATATGAATAGTGCTATGTAAAGTAACTTTTTCATTGTTGGTATTATTTTTATTTAGACAAAGTTAAGATTTTTAATTTGTGATATTAAAAGAAACGTTCTACTTTTTTTAAAACAGCGTTTGAACATCTCTATTGTTTTTCTGTTGTTCAGTAAATTTTTACTCTAAAGATCTCCTGAAAAAATAGCACTTACTACTGGAAGTTACACAAAGTGATTTTTCAACTATATTATCGTTTATAATCATTTATTATTGTATCTTTGCAAAATAAAATAAATTAAAACATTAAAAATGTTTATTTAACATATAATTGACTTTGAAAAATAGGAGGATATTCAATAATTTATCTCATAAATTTATTAAAGATAATATCTTTACTTAGAGTAGTTTTTGTTATAAAATCTCTATTTTTGACTAAATAAATCTTTAATTACCTCCTTTATACATTTAATTTTATATCTTTGCATTTTCAAACAAAGTAGAGAAAACAACGTATAAGTAATAATATGACAACAATAGCAATAAGAAATATAGTTCCTATAAAAAGAAGTTAAAGAAATTTATCTGAATAAGATCAATGTTTTTATGGGGCTACAAAGTAGTGGCAAAAGTACCATAGCAAAAATCATTAGTTTTTTTGTATTTGGGTAGAAAAAGATGTGGCAACAAGTCAATCTTTATCTGAATATCAAGAAAAATAAAACATACTTCAGAGAACGCCTTGAGTCTTTTCATAAGATAAAAGGTTATTTCAATTATAATAGTTATATCCATTACAAAAAGTGAGGTTGTAGATATTATATGGGGAAAATAATACTTGCTCAATCTCTTGGATTGATAAATATGCATACAAACGTAGTAAAATAGCTTACATCCCTTCGGAACGTAATATGGTTATTCTTCCTGAAGCAAGAAAAATCAGAATTTGGGAATACTAATATTAGAAGTTTCTTGTTTGATTGGTTTGAAGCCCGTAAGAAATATTCAAATGAAAATAATTTATCTGTTCTGAATCTTGGTGTTAACTATTATTATGTTGAAGGAAGTGAAGAAGACCATATTAGAGGTAATAATAATGATGCTGAGTATGATATCCTCTGTCAAACGCATCAAGCGGGTTGCAGTCTATTACTCCCTTTAATTGCAATGATTGAATATTTGACAAAATGGATATATGATGAAGATACTATTTCTTTTGAACAGGATGAAAGAAAACAACGGGTCAACAGAATTCTTGCGGTAGAAAAAGTGTTAAAACCTTATTATGATAAGGATGATTTACCTATAGAAGCTTTTTTACAAAAAACTCGTGAAATCTTTTTAACGAAAAACTCCATGAAAAGGAAGAAAAAGCAGTTGAATATTTTAATGACTACAAAACCATATCAAATAGTTTGTTTAAAACAACGAATCTCAGTTTATTATTGAAGAACCAGAACAAAAATTTGTTTCCAGAAACTCAACGAGATTTGGTGTATTACTTCTTACAAAAAGTGTTTGAATAAAGAAGGAACAGATTAACGCTTACAACACATAGTCCATATATACTATATGCATTAAATAACTGTATGATGGCTGGTTTAGTTAGTGATAAAATGAATAGAAAAAGAATTGAGTAAACTTAAGTGTAACCATTCAAAAAGTTTCCTCCTTTTCGTGTCAATTTATGAAATTAGAGATGGAGTTATAGAAAAACTATTCAAGGAGAAGATGGACTAATTTCTGATAATTATTTCGATCAGAAAATGAAAGACTTGATGGATGACTTTTTATTTAATGCTTAATCACTACGAATAATGATACGAAAAATACAAACCTCTTTCCTCACTCATTTGAATAGTTGTACTACTACAAGCAGTTCACTATATGTAGCAGACTATACAGAAAACAAAAATGAGCCAATCAAACGTGGTACAGAGTTATTTGAAGTATCTCCTCCGAGCGATATAGACTATTTCACAGTTAACAATCCATGTAATTTAGAGATGGATGGTATCCCTTTTGATAATAAAAAGTTTTACTTTATCCTAATGGGAATACGGCTTCTCCAATGTGAATGTGTTATTTATCCTCATAGTAGTAATGATGAGTCTTGGATTCTCTTTCTTGAGTTAAAGTATAGTAACAAGAAAAACAACAAACATAATTTAAAAAGCTCGAGACAGCTATTTAAAACGCAATATTACTATAAGTCTAAAGGAGTTTTCAACAAGAATAATATTTGCTACTTATTGCCCTCATTACCTATGCAACATCCTCCCTTTTTGCTCATATTAGTTTAACCCAACCTTACTTATCAGCAATGAAGAAGAGACATAATGTAGTAATACGATACCAGAAATTCGGTAGAGATCATAGATGATATTAATGTAGTTTAAATCACTTTTTAGTCAAGAAATTTATGATAATTTCCCCTAGTGAACGATTATCGGAATCCTTTTATTGTTGAAGCTATGAAAGTTTTAGGCTATGTAAACCGATTCAGTCGTAGGGTGTATCGAGTACAGAAAGAATTGAAGAAAATGGTAATGCACAAGCCTCTTTTTGATTTTTCTTTGATTACAGCTTTTCAGGTAGTTGAAAGTGTTTCTCAAAAAGTATTTTTGAGGAAGGATTTGATCGGAAACACCCAAGAAACACTCAATAGCTACCCAAGAAACTACCCAAGAAAAATATTAGCAGCTATTCAGGCAAAACCAGAAATCACTCAAAAGGAGTTAGCCCAATCTATTGGTATTACTCTTTGATGGAATTAAATACCATATTAAAATATGACCAAATCGGGAATTATTAAGCACGAAGGCTCTACAAAATCAGGTAAATGGATAATAATCAAATAGAATAACAAAAATAATATAACTGATTTTAGCAATCAAATTTGTACCATAGAAATATAAATTATTGATTTTCAGTATCGGTTATTTTTGAAGAAGTAAATAGAGGAGCGCCTCTGCAAACATATCACAAAAACACCCCTCAGCAATGGGGGTGTTTTGTATATTATAAAAATAATTACTATATTTGCAAGGCTTTTTATAGGAAAATTAAGTTAATTAAAACAACTTCATATTATGAAACCGTAGTTATTATCATTATTAGGTTTGTATGTGCTGCAATAATGGCACAACCTCAGGATGTATCGGTAGTATTTCATAACCCTGCACAACTCATTTTACCGAAAGTGCGCCAATAGGCAACGGGCGAATAGGAGCTATGCTATATGGAGGCACCTCTGCATGACCGTAATAGGTTCAATGAGATTTCACTATGGTCGGGCGGAGCTCAAGAATCTGATGAGCCACAAGCGTATGAGTATCTTCCACATATACAACAATTGTTATTAGAACGCAAAAACATAGAAGCAGAGGCTCTGCTGCAGCAACATTTTATTGCCAAAGGAGAAGGCTCTTGCCGAGGTAATGGAGCTAATTGCAGTTATGGTTGTTACCAAATCTTTGGCGATTTGCTTATCAAGTGGAAAGATACTTCGCCTGTGCAAAACTATAGCCGCATTTTTGCGCTTAGACGAGGCTACCGCTGTTACAACCTCACCAGCGCAATGGTAATACAATTACCCAAACGGCTTTTTGCAGACTTTAAAAACGATATTATATGGGTAAAAATCAGTGCTCAAAAGCCTTTTGAGGTAGCTGTCAGCTTTACCCGCAAAGAAAACGCAACACTAAGCTACCCTCCTGACCGTATCATCCTGACGGGAGTACTTCCTAATAAAGAGCATCAGGGAATGCATTTTTGCTGGAATTGTAACCCTCGAAAGCGATGGAAAAATGCAGAAAGACGAGGCTGCTATAACAGTACAAAACGCCTCGCGAACTCCTAGTAAAAAGTGAGTATGAGCACCACCATTACAACTACACTAATAGCGGACTGACTGCTGTGTCCCCTTTAGAGACCGCTAAAAGCTTATCTACAAACAGCAAATACCGATTTTGAAAGTGCTTTAATCAAAAGCAAAAGTGCTTATCAAGAGCTTTTTCAACCGCAATCGTTGGTATGCCAAAGCCAATGCCGATACACAATCACTTAGTACGCTCCAACGATTAGAAAAACTTCAGTAAAGGCAAAAAGAGTGCTCTACTACCTATTTTTATATTATAATTTCGGACGCTATTTGCTAATTTGCTCTTTCTCGTGAGGGACTTTTACCAGCAAACTTACAAGGATTGTGGGCTGAAGAATACCAAAACCCTTGGAATGGCGATTATCACCTAAATATTAATTTGCAAATGAACTATTGGCTGGCTGAAATTAGCAATTTATCAAACCTCACAGAGCCTTTGCATCGTTTTACTAAAAACTTGATGCCCAACGGACGTAAAACAGCCAAGTCCTATTACAAGGCTGAAGGTTGGGTAGCACACGTAATATCCAATCTTGGTTTTTACCTCCCCTGGTGAGTCTGCCGTATGGGGGTCTCACCCTCACAGGAGGTGCTTGGTTATGTCAGCATATGTGGCAACACTATCTATTTACCCACGACCTCGATTTCTTAAAAACTACTACCCAGTGATGAAAGAAGCTACAGCTTTCTTCCAAAGTTTTCTCATCAAAGATCCTACCACAGGTTATTGGGTAACTGCACCATCCAATTCACCTGAAAATGCTTATTTATTTCCTATTGATAGTGGCAAAAAGTAGCTGCACATACCTGTATAGCCCCTACTATGGATATGCAAATAGTACGTGAGTTGCTTAATAATACTATTAAGGCTGCAACCATTCTAAAAGTTGATGACGAAAAGATAACAGAATGGAAAAATTGTTGAAAATACCCTCCCAATCGTATAGGAAAAAAAGGCGATTTGAATGAATGGCTAGACGATTGGCAAGATGCCGAGCCTACACATAGGCACGTATCACACCTCTACGGGCTTTATCCCTATGATGAAATTACCCCTGGGACACTCCTAAGCTAGCCAAAGCAGCCAAAAACACTCAAAATAAGAAGAAATGAAGGAACTGGGTGGTCAAGTGCTTGGAAAATCAACTTTTGGGCACGTTTGCAAAACGGAAAACAAGCATTATTACTATTGCACCAACTCCTAAAACCCGTTTCACCTCAAAAGCTTAATGGAGAAGCAGGTGGTACTTCTACCCAAATTTGTTTTGTGCCCATCCGCCTTTCCAAATAGATGGCAATCTTGGTGGTGCTGCTGGTATAGCTGAAATGCTTTCTGCAAAGTCACGGTACTGATAATACCATCCGTTTCTTACCAGCACTCCCACACCACCCCGACTGGGAAAATGGAACTATTAGCGGAATGAAAGCCCTGCAATGGTTTTTCAAGTTAGTTTTTTTCTTGGGAAAACACCAGCTACAGCAAGCTACTATTACCTCATTGCAAGGTGCCAAAATGTCATCTATTACTCCCTGCAGGCAAAGCCCTTTACCACAACAATAAATGCCTGATAAAAAGCCCGTAAAAAGCTCAAAAAGTAAGTTTTGATACAGAAGTTAGTACAAGCTATTATATTAAATAGCTTGCACTAGTCGTCACTTCCCAGCAACGACTTTCCTTCATTAAAAACAAAAATTATGAAAAACTAAATTACTTCTCTTTTTCCATCTTGTCTTTCAATTCTTGAAGCGCTTCAATATCACCCAAAGTTGATTTTTTTCAACTAGTGAGCTTACTAACGTTAGTAGCTTCTTTAGCTATTTTCTCTTCTTCTTCTCTGAAAACAGCTGTGTGAGATACTACTACACGTTTGAATTCTTTTATTGAACTCTATTACCTTAAACTCTGCTGTATCTCCTTTGCCTAATTTCTTACCGTCTTCTTTCTAAATGACGAGTAGGAACAAACGCCAAGATATCTTCGTTGAAAAGGTACTGTCGCTCCTTTGTCTACTATTTTTTCGAAATAGTACCTGTGTGAATAGTACCTACTGCAAACTCAGTTTCGTGCACTTTGTCCCAAGGGTTAGGCATTGTTTGTTTATGCCCCAATGATAATTTGTGTCCTTCAGCATCAAGCTCAAGTACTATTACCTCTATCTTATCACCAGTATTTACTATTTCTGAAGGTTGTTTTGACCTTCTTAGTCCAAGAAAGGTCGGTGATGTGAATTAGTCCATCAATACCCTCTTCCAATTCTACAAACACACCAAAGTTAGTAAAGTTACGTACTGTACCAGTGTGTTTAGAACCTACAGGATATTTCTCTGTGATGTTAATCCAAGGGTCAGGAGTAAGTTGTTTGATACCCAATGACATCTTGCGCTCATTGCGATCAAGAGTCAATACTACAGCTTCCACTTCGTCACCCAATTTCACAAAATCTTGTGCTGAACGCAAGTGAGTACTCCACGACATTTCCGAAACGTGTATCAATCCTTCTACACCATCAGCAATTTCTACAAAAGCACCGTAGTCAGCACAACCACTACTTTACCTTTCACTTTATCACCTACTTTTTAGGTCATCAGCGAAACGCATCCCAAGGATGACGACTAAGCTGTTTCAAGCCCAATTGAATACGTGATTTGTTATCATCAAAGTCGAGGATTACCACATTTAGCTTTTTGGTCTACAGCAAACCACTTCTGATGGGTGGCTGATACGTGCCCAAGAAAGGTCTGTAATATGTATCAATCCATCTACGCCACCAAGGTCAATGAATACCCCATACGAAGTGATGTTCTTAACAACACCCTCGAGTACTTGCCCTTTTTCAAGCTGACTGATAATCTCTTTCTTCTGTTCTTCAATGTCAGCCTCAATGAGTGCTTTGTGTGAAACCACCACGTTTTTAAATTCGTGATTTACTTTCACAATCTTGAACTCCATTGTTTTTATTTACAAATTGTTCGTAGTCGCGGATAGGTTTCACATCTATTTGTGAACCAGGGCAAGAATGCTTCGATGCCAAATCATCTACTATCATACCACCTTTGGTACGGCTTTTCACAAATCCATTTACAATCTCACCATTTTCAAATGCAAGGTTGATACGATCCCAAGCCTTAAGCGTACGCGCTTTGCGGTGAGAAAGTACCACTGTCCGTTGCGATCTTCACGAACGTCAATAAGCACCCTCTACCTTATCCCCTACTTTTAAGTTCGGATTGTAACGAAACTCATTTAGTGATATTACACCTTCTGATTTCGCATTAATGTCAATAATCGCTTCCTGTCAGTAATACGGGTTACAACACCCTCTACTACTTCATTGTCTTGCGTATCAACAAAGTTGTTTTTAACCAATTCTTCAAAATTTTTCAATTGGTCTTCTTGAATACTGTCAATACCTTCTTGGTATTTGTTCCCAATCTAAAGTTCGCTAAGAACTCCTCTTGATGTTTGTGTGTTTTCAGCCATTTGCTGATGTAAAATTTGTATTTCCTACCAAAAACAGTGTGCTATCTTTATTTTCAAAAAGGATTGTTTTTCAGCGGAAAGTGTGAAACATATTTCTTTAAAGCACACTTCACCCTTTTAAAAATTTCGGCAATATTACAATCCAATTAACAAAACAAAAATAATTATTTCTTTTTATTACACTATACATTTGATTTACAACAAATTATAAGTGTAAAAATAAACCACATTACCCACTAATTAGCGTAATACGCAAAAGCCTCTACTATCTCATCTAAAGATACCCTCACAGTCTATTTTAGGAGTCCCAACACACTCCAAGAGCACAAATTGCACCTTTCCGTGCGAATTTTTCTTGTCAAATCGCATCAAATCACAAATAGCAGCAATTTCCTCCAGCAGTAAAAACCTCTTTACTAAAAATATTCACCCAATACACGCTTTATTGCATCACACTGCTCCTGCGAAAATCCCAATCGCTTTTACAGACAAAAAGCTCGCCAGCACTCATCCCTATGGCTATTGCCTCACCGTGTAACAGCCTGCGTCTGAGGAGTTATATAGACAATATGGACCTCTGGCGTGTCCCAATGTATGACCGTAGTTCAGTATCTTGCGCAACCCTCTTTCTGTAGGTCTTCCATTACCACCTGGTTTTTATCTCCACCGATTCGTAAATAAGACCATCCAAATCACTCAGTGTCAAAGATTTCAAATCACACATCCGTTGCCAGTAATTTTCCGATGCTATAAGCCCGTGTTTAAACATTTCAGCCATACCATTGCGAAGCTCTTCTGCAGAAAGGGTTGTCAAAAACTCAGTAGCAATAACCACCCTTTAGGATTATTAATCACCCCCACCAAGTTTTTAAGTTCCGAAAGTCCACTCCCGTTTTGCCCCCTACCGAAGCATCTACCATAGCCAGCAAACTCTAGGAACATTGATAAACGCAATACCGCGCATATAAGTCGAAGCCACAAAGCCCCCAAATCCGTTACCACACCACCTCCTATATTTATCAGCAAACTCTTTCTATCAGCCCCCAATTCTGCAAGCACCTGCCACACTTGGTAGCAAGTTTCTAAGTTTTTTATGAGGTTCACCAGCCTCTATTTCAATTATTTCTATAGGAATATCTGTAGCGAGTTGCGGCAAGAAAGTAGGCACACAACATCTGTGTGTATGCGTATCCGAAAGTATAAAAATCTTTGACGGACGCACCTCCTTCAAGTAACGATTTATAAATACATAACCTTCAGTATTAAAATACACCTTATATCCTTGTGCTTTAATAGGCTGTTCAATATTCATATTTTATTTATTTTCAAATATTTAACTATAAACAATACTTCAGAGCTCACATACCTCCAAAATCAGCTTTTATATAAAAATAACGCAAAAATATTACCTTATAAGAAGTTACTTATCTTATCGCTACACCTTGTCGTTTTAAGATAATTACAAATACAATTTTTATAAAAACAAAAGGTAACGCCTTTTGTGTAAGTGCGTTACCTTTCTAGTGACCTCGACAGGATTCAAACCTGTAACCTTCTGAGCCGTAATCAGATGCGCTATTCAGTTGCGCCACGAGGTCAAGTGCTTTATGTTTTTACGGGTGCAAAGGTACAACCTTTTTGAAACCTGCAAATTTTTTAGCAACTTTTTCATCATCATTTCACTTGCACACGCCAGCCAAAATGGGTCTTCTCCCCTGTTATACTGAATGTTAAGTATCGTTTCTTTTTTATTTTATCTGCATACAATTCTGCTAGGGCGATTCACACTGTAATCCTTACCTTTGTACCCAAATCCCGATATAGGACTAATCACAGCCGCCGTTCCACAAACCAAAAGCTTCTTAAATTCTCCACTTTCAGCAGCAGCTATAAGCTCACTTACCTTTACAGGGCGTACTTCCACTTTTATACCCAATTTTTCAGCTACAGCTATAACACTTTTTCGAGTAACACCATCCAAAATACGTTCACTTGCAGGGCAAGTTACCAATGTATCCCCCAAAACGGAACCACAAGTTCATTGTTCCTGTTTCTTCTAAATATTCGTGCGTAGCATCATCAGTCCACATCACCTGCTGATAACCCTCATTAGCAGCCTCACGGGTAGGATAAAACTGACCCTGCATAGTTACCCGCCGCCTTTGCAAAACCAAAACCTCCATTCGCCGTGCACGGCTGTAGTAATCAGCAATCTTTACCTTTATGTCACCTGTATAATACGCCCTGTACAGGGCTTGTTATTATCATAAATAAGTAGTCTTTCGCTGGGGCTGCTTGCACACCTGGTGTAGTGCTATCATAAACGGACGCAAATAAAGTGCATTGCCAAAGCCCGGACGCACCCACTCACTGTCAAGAGCTACAAGCGTACGAAGTGCCTCGTCAAACCATTCTTCAGGAAATGCAGGCATTGCCAAGCGCTCACAAGATTTATTTATACGCTTATAATTCTCCTGCGGACGAAACAAAAACACCTGTCCTTTATCATCTTTATACGCTTTCATTCCCTCAAATACTGCCTGACCGTAATGAAATACACTAGTCGATGGGTCTAACGTAAGAGCCCCATAAGGCTTTTATAGTAGGATTTTGCCAATTCCCATCCTTATATTCACATATGAACATATGGTCAGAAAACGTTTTCACCAAAAACTTAACTTTGAAAAAGTCTACCTCTTTATAATGACTTTCCTTAATCTTTTTCAATCTTTAAATCCATATTGTTTTTAGTAATATCTTTATTTATCGTTATAGTGCCCCAATAGCTGAAGTACTATAATTGTTTTATATTTTCATATACTTGATAAACAACCCTATCTTTTTAGAAAGTTTCTACTCCAAACCTCCTCATTGGGGTAGTTTCTTAACTTTTCTGGCAAAAGCAAAACCATTGATATTCATTGGTGTATAAGCCAATTCCAAAAATTCTTTCCAGCCGCTCTTTTACAGCCTTTGTCCCCGATTTTTAATCTTATCTAATTGTTCTACAGCTCTTTTAGTAAGTTCTATTGTGTAGGTAGGTGTTCCATATATTAAAAGGATTTATTTTTGGTGGTCTTATGAGTTTTTAAATTCTGTGCGTCCTTCTTCTATAAGAGCGTCTAAATACATTTCTTCTTGCTCCTTTTTCACTTCCGCCTCCTCCTCCTCCTTTTGTTTGAAAAAGAGACTCCACAGCAACTTCCTCATCAATAGAAGCATTATTTACCAATACCCCTGTATCATAATTATTTATCATTGTCTTCATAGTTGCTCTAAATTTTCGTCAAAGATACAAATTATTTCTAACTTTGTGCCCTAAAAATACAAAAACTTTTTAACATCTTTTACAATCAGCTAACTATTAAAGGGTTAATAATTATAATGACACACATCTTATTCAAACCTCCGATGGCTCTACAAGCCTCTATAACCCACAACTCAACGAAACCTACCACTCCGTACACGGCGCCCTACAAGAAACTATGCACGTCTTTATCAAAAATGGGCTCTATCTATTCCCAAAACAACCCGTCTCCATACTCGAAATAGGCTTCGAACAGGACTCAATGCCCTTGTTACCTTCTGCTCAGCATCACTTCTTTAGGGCAAACCATTCATTACGAAACCGTAGCCTACCCCTCACTTGGCAAGAAGCCTCACAGAAATGAACTACCCACAACTCATCGATAACTCTCTTTCATCTACCTTCCAGCAAATGCACTGCTGTAGCTGGAACGAAACAATACAATTATCCCCCACCTTTAGCTTCAAAAAGCGACTCAACACTTCCAACAAATTAACGACACCCCCTACTTTCAACCTCATCTGTTTCGATGCCTTCGGAGCACAAGTACAACCCGAACTATGGAACGAAGATATCTTCAAAAATGTACAACGCCCTGAAAAACAACGGCATATTAGTTACCTATGCCGCTAAAAAGGTAGCGTGCGCCGCGCCTTGGTAGCCGCAGGATTCATCGTAGAACGACTCTCAGGACCTCCTATGAAAAGGGAAATGTTACGGGCTCAGAAAAATTAACAGTCAATAAACCACCCTCTACAGCCAACGGAAACGCTATATTATTAGTATACAAGCTCCCGCTACCCAGTCCCTGAGGCATTGTATTCCCCAAAGTATAAGTCCATTGCGCAATAGCATTCAGCCCAATATTACTCTCAAGCGCACTGGTTACCCACCAACCTACCTTATGAGCCCTCAGCAAGCGAAATCCACTCTTCACTTCCCCTATAACCTCCTATTAGCGAAGGCTTTAAGATAATATATTGCGGCTTTATTTCCTCTATAAGCCGCTGTTCTAAATCAAAAACTCCTATCAGCTCCTCATCAAGAGCGATAGGTAAGGCGAAGTCTCACAAAGGTAAGACATTGCCGCCCACTGTCCTGCTCTAATGGGCTGTTCTATAGAGTGCAATCCCAAATCCGCCAAACGTGCTAACACATCCATAGCTGCCTCAGGAGCAAAAAGCACCATTAGCATCCACCCTTATTTCTATATCCTCTACCGAAAATTCACGCCGTAAAAGCCTTTAGTATCAAATACTCCTCCTCAAAGTCTATCGCACCCTATTTTCATCTTAATACACCCAAAACCCTGCGCAATCTTATCCTTTATCTGCGCTTTCATATACTCAGGCGTCCCCATCCAAATAAGCCCATTAATACCAATAGAAGCTCTACCCATCGTAAAATCCGAAGGAAATAACTCATACCATCGCTGGGCATAAAGTCCTCTAAAAGACTGTTCCACAGCAAATTGTATCGATGGAAAAGCCTTAAGCGCACCCAGCAACGCCGTTTCGCCCAAATCAATATGGGCACACACCCATTGCAATTGCGCTTCGTAATCAGGCACATCGTCCACGCTCAAGCTACGCAAAATACCACATTCACCTATCCCTCTTTTGTCTCCATCCTCAACAATCAAAAATAAGTCTCTTTTTGTAGTAAGCACCCCTACGCGAAGTCCCCGAAGGACGCTTAAATTCCAATATGTGTTTTCTGTAATAAGCCCTCATTATGCCGAATAATTAATAACGTTCAACTTCCGCGTTTGTTTATCAATAGCTGTAATTTCCACAATAGTATAAGCATCAGGCAAATACTTTGCCACCCGTTCAGCCCATTCTATAAAACACCAGTCCCCGAATAAAGATACTCCCTCAAAACCAATATCAAAAGCCTCTTCTTCATTTTTAAGACGATAAAAATCAGTGATAAACACAACCTCAGGTATTTCATACGGATTTACAAGGTTAAAAGTAGGCTACTCACATTGTCATTACTCCCCAAAGCCCGCACCAATGCCTTGATAAGAGTCGTTTTGCCAAACCCCATAGCCCCCTAAAAATCACTACTTTATGCTTAAGCAGCCCTAATCACCTCTGCGGCTACTTTTGTCTATTTCTTCTAATGTATAAAACCATACTTTATTTTTATAATTAGTCAGTTACGGTCGCTTACTTCCATAATTGCCTCCACCTACCTAGCTCTGTGCATTCGCTGTTATTAACTCCGGCTCCCGCATTATCCACCGAAGGCTAGCGAAGGTTGAGCGAAGGATGAGCGAAGGAAAGTCGATGAGCTGGCACAGCCGAGTATGTGAAAGCCTGTACGGCTAGTACCGAAGGAAAGTCAGCAATACCAAGCACATCACAATCTTTACAATTACAAAGGTACAAAAAATCGTAATTATTTACTACCTTTGCACCAAATTACTTACTATCAAATTTATAATGAACTTTACTATCAGTAGAAAACATATCCAAAAACCTTCGGCGAACGCATTATCCTACAAAACATTTCCTTTGGTATCAACAAAGACCAAAAAAATCGCCTCTATTGCCAAAAACGGAACAGGAAAAACAACTCTCCTAAATATTATGGCAGGCAAAGACCTCCCCTGATAGCGGACAAGTGGTATTCAGAAAAAGGAATACACATCGGTTTCCTATCTCAAAAATCCTTATTTTTGATGAAGAACCAACCGTAGAAGAAACCATTTTCGCTACTGATAACCCTATTTTTACGCCCTGATACAAACCTACGAACACGCTTTGCAACATCCCGAAAACGAAGACGCCTACCAAAAAGCCTTCGAACAAATGGAATTACACAATGCGTGGGACTTCGAAACTCAATATAAACAAATCCCTTTTCAAGCTAAAGTTAGATAATCTACAGCTAAAAGTCAAAAACTTATCTGGCGGACAAAAAACGCCTCGCCTTAGCCAACGTTCTCATCAGCAAACCCGACCTCCTTATTTTAGATGAACCCACAAACCATCTAGACCTTTGAAATGATTGAGTGGCTCGAACAATATTTTGCCAAAGAAAACCTTACCCTCTTTATCGTTACCCACGACCGCTATTTCTTAGAACGCGTCTGCAACGAAATTTTAGAGTTAGATGGCGGGGAACTCTTTAGCTACAAAGGCAACTATTCCTATTTCTTAGAAAAAGAACAACGCCTCACCCAAGAACAAGCCCTCAGTTGAAAAAGCTAAGAATCTATACACCAAAGAACTAGACTGGATGCGCCGCCAGCCCAAAGCACGCACCACCAAATCAAAATCTCGTATAGACGATTTTTACAAAATTAAAGAACAAGCTCACAAACGCCGAAAAGAACACTCCGTACAACTCTGAAATCAATATGGAACGCTTAGGAAGCAAAAACTGTTGAGTTTCACAACGTAAGCAAAGCTTTCGGGCAGCTACAGGTGCTCAACAAATTCAGCTACAACTTCCTTCGAGGCGAGCGCGTAGGTATTATTGGCAAAAAACGGCACTGGTAAATCTACCTTCCTCAATCTACTTACAGGTGCAATTCCCCCGATAGTGGTAAAATAATCGTAGGTGATACCATCAAATTCGGTTATTACACCCAAGAAGGTATAGAAGTAATACAAGGACAAAAAGTAATAGAAGTAATACAAAAATACGGCGACTACATCCCTTTGCTCAAAGGACGTACCCTTTCAGCAGCACAATTGTTAGAACGCTTCCTATTCGACCGCAAAAAACAATACGACTATGTTGAAAAACTCAGCGGAGGCGAACTCAAGCGGCTCTACCTATGCACGGTACTTATCCAAAACCCCAATTTCTTAATCTTAGACGAGCCCACCAACGACCTCGACATCGTTACGCTAAACGTACTAGAAGATTTTTATTAGATTACCCAGGTTGCTTAGTAGTCGTATCGCACGACCGCTATTTTTATGGATAAAATAGTCGATCACCCTTTGTTTTCAAAGGCAAGGGCGAAGTAGAAGATTTCCTGGCAACTCACACCGATTACCGCGTGTATGAAGAAAGCACCCCGCCGGCAGACGAAACCCCTAAAAAGAAACAACCAAAAATACATGGCGTAAAGACGGAATGAAGGGACTGTCCTTCAACGAGCAGAAAGAATACAATCGGTTAGAAAAAGAGATTGCCACCTTAGAAGAAAAAAGCAGCTATCGAAGCCGCTTTTGCTGCTGGCAATCTCACCCCGATGAGATACAAAGCCAGTCTGTAGCCTTACAAGAAACCTTAATGTTTATTGAAGAAAAAACAGAACGTTGGTTTGAATTAACAGAAAAATCTTACTAACTAAAAGCGATGAGCCAATCTGCAAATTAGCAAATTGGCTCATCGTTTTTATAAACAATCACATTAAATCGATTTGCGGTAAGAGCGCCACCAGCGTTCAGGAATAATACCCTTTGTTGCTTCTTCATAATCCTGATGCAAGCAAGGTATAAGCCCCCGAAGGAACGTGATTTTGTGGCGAAGAATACTTATCACCACCAGGTTTCATCCACCAGCGTTCCGTTTGTGTACTCCTAAAAGAACTCTATTTGTATATCATCTATAGGAACTATATATTTTTGTGTAATTCTCATCAGTAATTACAGGTAATTCCTTGATGCGAAAATTAAATCCCTCATAAAAGTACCATACCATTTGGGCTAATAACTGATAAGCCAAATTAGTAGATGGAATATTAAAAATACCTGCAATTTGCACATTGCTACTAATGCCAGCATAACGTGTAATCGTACATATCTCTCTACTATTAAACCCATTTACATACCCTATAGAACCAATGTCTCTTGCCTGCACCGAAGTCATATCAATACTCACAATGTCGGCATCGCGCATCGCAGGTTCTATGATGCGTAAATCGCCAGTAATATTACCCAAACGGTGTGCCTCAAAACACATCTTTTCAAGCAAATCCAACTCTTCTTGGGCTACGTAATATGATTGATAACCTATATTAGTAAAATCGAGCAGATTAACAGGAGGTTCTGAGATGAGTTTGCTCATATACGAATCCTCTATAAAAAGCTCCTCATTATTACCAAAGTCAAATTTGGCATCTACACTCACCATATTCACCATTTGCTCAAGGCTATCAAAGGCACGATACATTGCATAAGTAAGTTCCTGAACCCCACCAATTACTAGCGGTATAACTCCTTGCTTAATAAGTTCTGCTGAGATTTCTTGTATCTTTTTATAAGCCTCCTCGTCAAAATCACTTATTTTCAGGTTCCCCAAATCAGCAATTTCCATATTCCAATTCCCCCAAAAAGAGCGTAAAGCTGCTTGCGGAAATCCTCAAACGATTGTTCTGGTGTTTCTATACAGAAAAGAGCAATTTTTCACCTCTTTAAGGCTGGGCAATCCTGTAGAATACAAGTGTTTATTTATCTGGAAGCCTATTTGTTGCGGCTTGTAATCTTCTAAAGCAAGCCCAGCTTCAATAGGGTCTAAATAGTTTAGCGGCATCTTTGGTTATCTATTATCGTTATCAAGCTGCAAATATAGTGAATTATTAGTATAGTAGCAAATATAATTTCTACTACTTCTAATTTTCAAACACCAGCTTACCGTCTGCCACTAATAGTTTTATAACGCTATCTTTGTGAACACTACCACCAAGTATTTCTTTAGAAAGACGATTACACTTCCTTCTGAATGATACGTTTCACAGGACGAGCACCAAACTGAGGGTCAAAAGCCTTTTTGTGCCAAATAATCTACTGCTTTCATCGGTAGCTTGTATTGTGATACCTTCTTTGGCTACCATCTTGATAACCGCATCGAGTTGCAAACGTACAATACTACGGATATTGTTAGCGTTGAGCGGTGTAAACATTATGATATCGTCTCATACGATTCAAAAACTCAGGGCGTACCATCTGTTTAAGCAGTTGTAACACTTCGTTTTTAGAGGTTTCTATAGCACGCTCTGTATCATTAGCGTATTTTTCAAATGCCTCCTGAATAAGATGACTACCCATATTAGAGGTCATAATGATAATGGTATTTTTGAAGTCGGCAGTACGACCTTGTTGTCGGTTAAGCGTCCTTCGTCTAATACCTGCAAGAGAATATTGAAAGTATCGGGGTGTGCCTTCTCAATCTCGTCTAATAGGATAACAGAATAAGGACGGCGGCGTACGGCTTCAGTTAGCTGACCGCCTTCGTCATAACCTCACATATCCTGAGGCGCACCCTACCAATCGGCTCACTGCGTGTTTCTCTTGGTACTCACTCATATCAATACGCGTCATTGCGTTTTCATCGTCAAAGAGGTATTCAGCCAACGCTTTGGCAAGCTCAGTTTTACCAACCCCTGTAGTACCTAAGAAAAGGAATGAACCTATAGGGCGACGAGGGTCTTGCAAACCTGCACGGCTACGGCGTATGGCATCCGATACCGCTTCTATAGCTTCTTCTTGTCCCTACTACGCGTTTGTGCAATTCGCTTTCAAGTTTCAATAACTTCTCACGTTCGCCTTGTAGCATTTTTGATACCGGTATGCCTGTCCATTTTAGCTACTACCTCAGCTATATCTTCAGCTGTTACCTCTTCTTTTACTAAGGTATTGCCTTCTATTCTTGTTGTCTAAATTCTCTTGTAAGGTAGCCAATTTAGCTTCAGCCTCTTTTTATTTTGCCGTAGCGCAATTCAGCCACTTTACCATAATCACCTTCACGTTCAGCTTTGCTTGCTTCCAGTTTGTATTGCTCAATAGCCTCTTTGGTAGCTTGTACCTCGTCAATCACACTCTTTTCTGCCTTGCCATTTAGCATAGATAGCGTTGCGTTCTTCCTTAAGGTTTGCTAACTCTTCGTGAAGTGTTTTGAGCTTAACCTCATCATTTTCGCGCTTAATAGCCTCAATCTCTATTTCAAGCTGCATTATCTTGCGGTCGAGCACATCTAACCTTCAGGTTTAGAGTTGATTTCCATACGCAATTTAGCCGCTGCTTCGTCCATTAGGTCGATAGCTTTATCAGGCAAAAACGATTGGTGATGTAACGTTCAGAAAAGTTCTACTGCTGCAATAATAGCCTCATCTTTGATACGCACCTTGTGGTGAGTTTCGTATTTTTCTTGATACCACGAAGGATTGAAATAGCACTCTCAGTATCTGGCTCTTCTACCATTACCTTCTGGAAACGGCGTTCAGAGCCTTGTCTTTTTTCAAAGTATTTTTGATACTCATCAAGGGTAGTAGCCCCGATAGCGCGTAGCTCACCACGAGCCAATGCAGGGTTTTAAGATATTGGCAGCGTCCATAGCACCTTCGCCACCACCAGCCCCTACAAGGGTGTGGATTTCGTCAATAAACAAGATGATGCTACCATCAGAAGTTGTAACTTCCTTCACTACCGATTTGAGTCGTTCTTCAAATTCACCTTTGTATTTAGCTCCTGCGATAAGGGCACCCATATCAAGCGAGTAAATTACCTTATCTTTAAGGTTCTCAGGCACATCGCCTTTTACGATACGGTGTGCCAAACCTTCAGCAATAGCGGTTTTACCCACCCTGGTTCACCCACCAGCATAGGGTTGTTTTTGGTTCTACGCGAAAGGATTTGTAGCACGCGGCGTATTTCCTCATCACGACCAATTACAGGGTCGAGCTTGCCACTATCTGCCAGCTGATTGAGGTTTTTAGCGTATTTGTTGAGCGAGTTGTGCGTATCTTCAGCTGATGCAGAGGTTACTCGCTCGCCTTTGCGCAACTCTTGAATGGCTTTTTCTATTTCTTTTTTTCGTTTACCCTTGGTCTTTGAGGGCTTGCGCTATCTTGCTATTACTTTTTGAAGATAGCCAAAAGCAAGTGCTCTAACGATACATATTCATCATTCCACTTTTTAGCGATGTTAACCGCTTCGTTGAGCATTGTATTGGCTTCGCGTGAAAGCCCCATACTACCCCCGATACCTTTGGAAAAGACTGTAAGGCAGCTTCTAAGTTTTTGCTGAGCTGTTCTCGGTTGATGTTCAGTTTTTAAAGAGGAAAGGCAATACGTTCTCGTCTACTTGCTCTATAGCTTTTAAAGAAGTGTTCGCATTGCAATTCCCTGATGCCCGTATTGTTGGAGCAATTTGCTGAGCGGTTTGTACCGCTTCTTGCGCTTTGATAGTAAAATGTATTGAAGTTCATATTATTTTCTATTTTTAGTGTTAAACATTTTCGTATAACCTAAAAGACAACTTCTATACCAATCTTTAAAATATGCCATTTTGACAGCATTCTATAAAATACAATTCTCAAAAAGAGCTTGTTCCTTATTTTTCATAAGGTAACAAGCTCCGTAGTTCAATAAATAACACTGACATTTTGTCAGTTATTATTTAGCTGAAAGTCCCATCTTTTTGCTTTTCTCCAGCATAAAGGTTTTGGCAGCTTCATATTCATTGGGTATTTTTTTCCTTCTAATATCGCTTCTTTTATTGCTTCTTTCAGTACCCCTATAGGGCGTGAAGGGGGCAACCCAAATAGCTCCATAATTTCTTCCCCACTAATAGGAGGCTGAAAGTTGCGAATATGGTCTTTTTCTTCTACTTCTACTACTTTTTGTCGTACCAATTGGAAGTTTTCGTGATAACGTTGGTATTTTTAGGGTTTTTAGTAGTAATATCAGCTTCACAGAGGGTCATCAGGTCTTCAAACTCTTCCCCTGCATCAAATACTAAGCGGCGTACTGCCGAATCGGTAACGATATCTTCAGCTATAATGATGGAGCGCGAACTCATCTTCACCATCTTTTGCACATATTTCATCTTGTCGTTTAGGGGCATACGCAAACGTTTAAAAAGATGATACACCATTTACTACCCAAAAACTCGTGTCCGTGAAACGTCCAACCTACTTTTTGTCAAAACGTTTTTGTAGGTGCTTTGCCTATATCGTGCAGAAGAGCTGCCCAACGCAGCCATAAATTATCGGTATGTTCTGCAATATTATCTACTACCTCCAGCGTATGCCAAAAGTTATCCTTATGCCTTTGTCCGTCCTGCTCCTCTACTCCTTGTAGCGCAATCAGTTCTGGTAATATATAATGTAGTAGTCCTGTTTTGGTATAAGAGTTTGAAGCCTATAGAGGGTTTAGGTGAAGCAAGAATCTTATTCAGTTCGTCTACAATACGTTCTTGAGAAATAATTTTCAGTCGGTCTTTTTGTTCTGTTATAGCTTGTAGTGAATGCTCCTCAATAGTAAAATTGAGCTGAGTGGCAAACCCTAATAGCACCGCATCATCTCGCAGCGGGTCATCAGAATAAGTAATCACAGGGTCTAAGGGGTGCGAATAATTTTATTCTGCAAGTCCAGAAGCCCGTTAAAAGGGTCTATAAGAGCTCCATAGTTAGCTTTATTTAAAGAAAAAGCCATTGCGTTGATTGTAAAAATCGCGTCTATTTTGGTCGTCTTGTAGGGTACCACATTCTACATATGGCTTGCGCGAGTGTTGGGAGTAACTTTCACGTCTTGCGCCTACAAATTCAATATCAAGCGTTTCAGCTTTTATCATCGCTGTTCCGAAGTTCTTAAATACCGACACTTTGGGCGTTCCTGCCAAACGCTAGCTACATTTTTCGGCTAAGGAAATTCCACTACCTACGGATACTATATCAATATCTTTTTGGTAGTTTTTTCTGAAGTAAATAATCACGTACAAAGCCCCCAATCACATAAGTTTCTAATGATAGCTGATCGGCTACGTTGCTAATAAGCTGAAAAATGGGATTTGAGAGCGCTTCGGTATAATTGTTCATTAAAAATTATTAATTGTTTCACGAATAGCCACCAATCTGGTAAGTAGCCCCTCTAATAAGTCTAAGTGCAGCATATTAGCCCCATCACTTTTTGGCAGTAGCGGGGTCAAAATGCGTTTCTATAAACAATCCGTCTACATTATTTACTACCGCAGCTCGTGCAATAGTTTCTATCATATCAGGTCTTCCCCCTGTAACGCCTGTTTGTTGGTTGGGCTGTTGCAATGAGTGGGTAACATCCATCACCACTGGTGCAAAATGGCGCATTGTAGGTATTCCTCTAAAATCTACAATCAAATCTTGATAGCCAAACATTGTACCTCTATCGGTAATTAGTGCTTTTTATTACCACTATCTATAACTTTTTTTGTACGGCGTGTTGCATACTTTCGGGACTCATAAATTGTCCTTTCTTAAGATTCACGATTTTTTTCCTGTTTTGGCAGCAGCTTCTACCAAATCGGTTTGGCGTACTAAAAAAAGCAGGTATTTGCAACATATCTACATATTCGGCAGCCATAGAGGCATCGCTCACCTCGTGAATATCGGTAACTGTAGGCACAGAAAAAGGTTTTCGCCTACTTTTCGCAATATTTTTCAGGGCTTTTTTCATCGCCTATTCCTGTAAATGAATCTATACGGCTGCGATTGGCTTTTTAAAACTTCCTTTAAAAAGTGTAGGGAATATTTAGCTTATCTGTAATATTTACAATTCGTCTCGGCAATCCTCAGTGCCATTTCTTCTCCTTCAATAGCACAAGGTCCTGCTAATAGAAAGAAATTATCTTCTTTATTCATTTTTATTAGTCGTTAGTCGTTAGATTGTTGTGTTATATTATTAGGGTAATTATTTTTAACCATTAATCATTATTTTTGATATTAGTTGCAAACAACTTCACTGCTATCGCCAACAATATAACTCCGAAAAACTTATGTATTACGGTAATGCCCTGTTTTCCAAGTATTTTTTTCAATTTTCACTGACGATTTAAGTCCCTATGTATACAATAATAATATTAATGAGAATGGCAATGATGATATTCTCTACGTGATATTCGGCGCGGAGTGAAAGCACTGTGGTAAGAGCTCCTGCACCTGCTACCACCGGAAAAAGCCAAAGGCACTATCGATGCCGATTCAGGTGTAACATCTTTATAAAGTGTAATACCCAAAATCATCTCTAAGGCAAGAAAGAAAAGTACAAAAAGCACCCGCTACTGCAAACGATTCGACAGTAACACCAAAAAGATTCAGCAACTCCTTCCCTATAAATAAAAAAACACAATCAACAACACCCCTGCTACTATAGCAGTTTTTCTCCGATTCAATCCTACCAGCCTTCTTTCGCAAATTAATAATCAAAGGAATACTCCCCAAAAATATCAATTACCGCAAATAACACCATTGTTGCTGAAACAATCTCTTTAAAAATCAATATTCATAATTATTTAGTTTTTTTATATGTCTTACTGAGCTAATCGCACGTACCTAATATAGCCTTTTTCCTTCTACTTTTTGTGTTTAGATTGGCTGTAGTAAGTTCTATTTCGGCATCTTGTGCATAATAATCGGCATCTTCTACAGCTGTTTCAAATCGGATTTTATAGCCTTTGTTGAACTTATCGTCTGCTAAGTTAATTACTTTTACTGTACGTTCTGCCTGCACCAATGGTAGCTCCTGTAATTCCATCGATGGTTTTTGCGCTTGCCGTAGAATTTCCACCATTGGGGAAGTTCGCTATACCACTCTGGGTCATCGCCAATCACTTGTAATGTTTGCTCGTATTTTTCCTTCGGGATTGATGAGCGAAGCTACTATGTAAGCCCCTTCGCCTTTTATAATTGGTGAGCTGAATTAAACACTTGTATTTTTTTAGTTTCTACCTGAGCTACAAAGCCTCACTGCAAGTAGTACAACTACTGCTAAGGCTATCATTAAAGAACTTTTTCATGCTTTTTACTATTTTAAGAAATCTATATTTTTATCGTGTAATTTTTCATTTTCTTTTGCTAAGTCATAGGCAGTTTCGCCCAAATCGGTTGTAATTGTCTTATCAGCACCTTTACTCAACAAAAATTGTAAGATATCAGTATCTTCGGCTATCATTGCGGCAATTTGCAAAAGGGTAACTCCTTCTTTATTCTTTACATTGATGGGCAAACCAAGTTCTGCTATAAGCTCTAATATTTTTTTCTATCGCCTCTTTTTACTGCGTGATGATAGAGTGTATTCCCTTCATTATCTACTACTGAAGCATCGGCTTTTAAATCTAACAACAAACGTATTACCTCAGCCCTGTTATTATCTACTGCCAGCGTAAGTGCTGAATAACCATCGCTATTCACGGCATTGATATTCTGTGATTTTTTTCGGCTAATAGTTTTTACTACCTCTGCACTATTGAGTGCTGCGGCATTCATCAGCGGTGTTCTGCCTCCTTTTTCAGCATTTACTTGATTGGGGTCATTTTCCTTTCTCTAATAGGTAATTGATTACTGCCACATCGCTGTTTTTTTGCCTGCAACTACATACAAAGGTGTGAGCCCATTAGCATTTTTGGTTGGGGTTGAGCCCTAACTGCTCTAAATAGATATAAAAATCTACTTTATTAGTAAAACGTTTTGCACCACGAGCAGCGGCAAAGAAAGCGTTTTCACCTTTTTTTATTTACGGCTTTTTACATCAATACCTTTTTTTATCAGCTCGTCAATCACTTTTTATTGCCTTTAGTAGCGGCGTAATAAAATGGCGTTATTGCCGTTGTTATCTACTGCCTCAAGCTTCAGCCCTTTTTAACAAAGTAATTAGCGGCTTTAAGGTCGGTAAGGTCTGGCAACAACAATAGCAAAAGCCGAAGCTCTCTTCGTTATTGGTATCGGTTATAGAGGCTCCGTTTTTTCAGCAATAGGTCGTAAATAGCTTTTGTTTGACTGCCCGCCCACTGCTGCAAAAAAAGTAAGGGTGTAAGTTGGTGTGATTCTTTGATGTTTACCTTTGCTCCTTTGCTAAGTAAATATTTCATCACGGGCACGTTGTTTTGGTAGGCAGCCCAAAAGAGATAGGTGCGCTTGTCGTGAGTGAGTTTATCTACTCCATTTCCTTCAATATCAATGAGATATTGTATTGTTTTTGAGGTGCATTGTTCATTATTGCCAAAGTGGTAGCATCAAATGCACGGTCGTTGAGTGCTGTAGGGTTATTTTTCGTTAATATCTTTGGCTACTTGTTGTGGTGAGGGGTTGGCTTTTCCAATATTCATTGGTTAAAAGGCATTTTGTGCCCAGCTTGCTGATGAAGCTATGATTCCCAGTGAAAACAAAATTTTTTTCTCATAAGATTATCTATTTAGAATTGTAGGCGCAAAAGGTACAAAATAATTATTAATGTTTTAATGATTAATGATTAATTTTCGGTGTGAGCCGCACAAGTTTTTATCCTTCGCTCAACCTTCGCTCAACCTTCGCTTATCCTTCGCTCAACCTTCGCTCATAAATTGCTAACTTTGTTGTAGAGGGGAATGACGAATTTACAGCCATCGGCGCACTTTTTAGGCAATAGTTTTCGTATTCTTTGCCAAATTTCAATTTTTAGTGCACATTCTTCTGGAATGATTTGGAAGTGTGTCATATAGGCTATGAATAGCGGTATTCCTATCCAAGCTAGAAGATAAGTGAGCCATATAGCCCAAGCTATCAAACAGCAAGCCAAGCCTACGTACATTGGGTTACGGCTGAGCTGATATACACCTTTTGAAACAAAATGAGTAGCTTGCGAGGGGGTGAGAGGATTGATAGTAGTACGAGCTTTATGAAAAACTCCAAACACCTGCGAATGCAATGCCTATACCTATCCCTGCAACGGCTATAGCCATTAGGGGCATACGGGGCAATGCTAAAAATGGTAATAAACGAGCGATACTCCACATTATTAAAACGCAGATAAACCATACTGCCGCAGGTGGAATTTTTGAGTTCTAAATTCTTCATCTTCTATTATTTTAAGGCAAAGGTAGTGATATTTTTGATAATTAGCAAATATCGTTAAAGAACTCTAAAAATTTTGTTTTGTAAGACGAGATTAACGAAAAATCAAAAATTATAAAAAATATTTGCAAGATTCAATAAATATTAGTACATTTGTGCGATAAAATAACCATCAGAAAGGACTTAATTAACTTCCTTCTGACCCTAAATTATAGATTATATGAAAGTTACAGTTGTAGGTGCAGGTGCCGTAGGAGCGAGCTGCGCCGAGTATGTTGCAATTAAAAACTTTGCTTCAGAAGTTGTTCTAATTGACATCAAAGAAGGATTTGCCGAAGGAAAAGCTATGGACTTGATGCAAACTGCATCTCTTAATGGCTTTGACACTCGTATCGTGGGCGTTACTAACGATTATTCTAAAACGGCAGGTAGTGATGTTGCAGTAATCACTTCGGGGATACCACGCAAACCTGGTATGACACGCGAGGAACTGATTGGTACTAATGCTAACATTGTAAAATCGGTGGTAGAACAGCTTTGTAAAATACTCACCCAACGTAATCGTGATTGTGGTGAGTAACCCTATGGACACTATGGCTTACTTGGTGCACAAAGCTACCAACTTACCTAAAAACCGTATCATTGGTATGGGTGGGGCTCTTGATAGTGCTCGTTTTTAGATACCGCCTTGCCGAAGCACTTTAACTGCCCTATCTCGGACGTTGATGGTATGGTAATTGCTGCTCACAGCGATAGTGGTATGCTTCCTCTTACTCGCCTTGCAAGTTATCGTGGTGTACCTGTATCGAGATTCCTAAGTGCTGAACGCTTGGCACAAGTAGCTGATGATACTAAGGTGGGTGGTGCTACGCTTACTAAACTTTTGGGTACTTCGGCTTGGTATGCTCCTGGTGCTGCTGTATCTGCTCTCGTACAGGCTATTGCTTGCGACCAAAAGAAACTCTTCCCTTGCTCTGTATTACTTGAAGGTGAATACGGTGAAAAAGATGTATGCGTAGGAGTACCTGTACTGATAGGTAAAACGGAGTAGAAAAATCGTGGAATTAAAAACTAAACGATGCTGAAAAAGCTAAATTTGCTGAAAGTACTGCTGCAGTACGCGAAGTGAATAAAAGCACTTTAATAAGTTTACAAGAAAAGAGAGGCTGCCTCGTGTGAGACAGCCTCTCCTTTTTCGTATAATAATAATAAACTATGCTTTATTATCAGCCCATTGTAATCTATCTGCTTGACTATAAGCCCAAGGGGCTCCATTGTTTTCTATATTATTCATCATCATATTCAGCTCATTGGGTGCTCCCGATTGTTCCATCACAACATATTGGCGCATATCCATAATTATCTCCAACGGATTAATACTCACGGGGCAAGCCTCTACGCAAGCATTGCAAGTGGTGCAAGCCCATAGCTCTTCGGCAGTAATGTAATCACCTAAAAGTGTTTTGCCATCGGGTTCAAACTTTCCTTTATGACGGTCTATATTTCTTCCCACTTCCTCCAATCTATCACGCGTCTTCATCATAATAGCACGCGGAGAAAGTTTCTTACCAGTAAGATTGGCTGGACATTCATCGGTACAACGCCCACATTCGGTACAGGTGTAGGCACTTAGTAGTTGTACCCAAGTGAGGTCGGTAACATCTTGTATACCAAATTTTTCGGGAGGAGTGGCGCTTTCAGTAGTAGTTGCAAAAGGGTCGGCTCCGGGGTTTAGCATTAGTTTTACCTCATTGGTAATGGCTTCATTTACCTTAAAAAGCTCCCCATAGGGCGCAAAGATGCAAAATAAGTATTAGGAAAGGCTAATAATATATGCAGATGTTTGGAGTAATACAAATAATTCAAAAACACAAAATACCAATAATGTGTAGCCACCAACAAGTACGTTCTATAATAATAAGAGTACCTACGGAAAAAGCTCTCTATCAAAGGTATCAATATTTTTGCTAATAGGAAAATAGCCTGCTTGCAGATAATGAGGTGCGTTTAGTGCTTGCAGTTGTGCATCGGCAGCGTTCATCAGCAAAAAGAAGCATTATTGTAGTTTCGGCATAAAGAATGAAATTTGCATCTTTCTTAGCCGAGCCTTTCAACTCAGGTTTTTGAAAGCGAGATAGCTTCAGCAGATTACGCCTTACCCAAAAGGTAATAATGGCAACAATCACCAAAAGAGCTAATACTTCAAAAACTACCAATGACAATGTTATAGAAAGTACCTAAAACGGCAAAGATTCTGTGTGTTCCTACAATACCATCAATTACAATCTCCAGCAGCTCTATATTTATAATAAAGAAACCTACATAAACTATAATATGCAGTATTGCAGCCACAGGGCGTACTGTCATTTTGCGTTGCCCCAAAGCAATACGCAACATATTCTTGAGGCGTTGTTTCTTATTATCTTGTACATTTATAGGTTTACCTAAACGAATGTTACGGATGAGCTTCTACAATTATAAATAAAAACCTCCTCCTATACAGAGAGTACTACAAATACTATGTTAGGAATGAGGTTCATCAAATTATAAATAAGTTATTTTGCTTTTTGTTCGTCTTGAGGTTCGTATGTTTTAGCTTTTTGCCAAATACGGAGAAGTGTACATAGCGTTTTTGGATTCAGACGGAAGTCTTCTAACAAGAGTTCTAATTGTTTAGCCGATTTATCTAAATCTTTTATAAAAGTGCTTCGTCTTTTAGTAGTTTGCTCTATTGTTCCGTTGCCACTTTCTACGCTTGCTAAAAAGAGTATTGAGGTTGTGCAAGTGTTTTTTTGAGCGTCGGCTATTGTTTTTATTAAGTTCTGTTGCTGATAATTCACTTGATAGTTTAGCAAGTTCTGCTGTCATCTTATTGGCATTTTTGCAAAGTAGCTTGCAAGTTTGCCTGATTGGCTATCAGCATATTGTTAAGTGTTACAGAAGCTTTATTGAGATTGCGCATTGTAGCACTAAGCTCAGCAATAGCACCTTTAAGTTCTGAAGTGGTTTGTACATCTAAAAATTTTATTTACACCTGTAAGGGGTCGTATCAGCTTGATTTAATAAGCGATTTAGCTTTTTCTTGGGTAGGCTTAATAGATGAAAGAGATTGATGCCAGCATATCTTCTTGTATGCGAGCTTGAAATTCGCCTTCCGATTCGATAACAGGAGCATTGTCAAAGGCAGGAAGTATTTTGCAATCCTGCACCTCCTAATAGGCTATTATACAGTTCGGCTACACTATTTTTAGAGAATTTGTATTTATCTGCACACTGCATAGTAACCTTTATTTTTTTCCTGTTTCTTGTTCCAAATCAACAGATTCTACATTCCCTACTTTCACACCATTTACTGTTATTTGAGTACCTGCTTTCAATCCTCCCGAATGAGGAAAGTAAGCATAATAAGTATTAGTACTTTCAAATAAAGCTCCTTTAGCTATCTTTAGCCCTATAAAAAAATACTATTGCAACTGCAACAATAAAGGTAAGTAATTTTTAAAACTCGTGATTTTTCATTTGTTTCTTTTTAAGTTTATTTTTTCTAACTGTTTAGCTTTTTCAACAGTAATGCGTTTGCCTTCCAAAAAAAGCACATATGTAAGCATCTTTGTAACCTTGCAGTATTCAGTAAATCAAGGGCTACCTTATGTTTTGTTTTGTATTACCGTAATAATAAAACCCACACATTACCATCTTTTTACCATTGATATAGGCGATAAACCACTAAAGTTAAAAGCCTTTAGGCTCCACCTGCTTAGGGCTTGATGATATTTGTATTTTTATAAATAGGGGTGCTATTACTTTTCGTACTACTCGTTTTTAGGAGGTGTAGGACGATGTTTGCGCTCAGTACCTTGTACTGATATTATATCATCTGATGATACACCTGTACTTTGTCCTCGTACCCACTTTTTTTATAAGTAACAATAGCATTGGCTATATTTTCAGCAAACTCTTCTTGTCCTTTAGCAGAAAGCAAAAACTTGCGCTCCTCGTTATTTGTTAAGAAAGCAGTTTCTATAAGTACGCTTGGCATATAGGTTTGGTGCAGAACGATAAACCCTGCTTGTCGTACCCCTCTATTGGTACGCTTCATCACCCCAGTAAGCTGATTTTGTATTATCTTAGCAAGCTGAATACTCTGTTCCAAGAACTCTTCTTGCATAATAGAGAGTCCTATAATAGATTCAGGGAGAATTGATATTGTATTGGGCGTATTTTTCTTGTAGTTATCTTCCAAATAAATCACTAGAGTTTTTCTGGCTTTTTGCTACCTCAAAGTTCTGTTCATTTGCATTGAGCCCCAGCACATAGGTTTCAGCACCATCCACTTGTGTTTCGTGTGCATTGCAGTGCACTGATACAAATACATCTGCTTTATTTTTATTGGCTATATCACCGCGCTCATACAAATCTATAAGTTCATCGGTTTTTACGAGTGTAAATCACCTTAATATCAGGATAAGCCTCCAATTTTACCTACAAGTAACACTATTTTTTTAGTACTATGTCTTTTTTTCATAGATAGTTTTATCTACTACTTTGCCAGGGTCTTTACCTCCGTGTCCTGCGTCTAAAAACTACTTTAAATACCGGTGTTTTCTGAGCATAACCAACAGAAAACATCACCAAAAATAGCTGAAAAAGAATACAACGTAAAACAGACATTCCTATAATTTTTTTCTCTAAATTTGGGCAAAGGTACGTGTTTTAGTTTAATGCACCAAACTTCTATTATTATTTTTAACTGATTATTAACGATTGAAACGCTACTTCATCTATAATTTTTCACACCCAAACTCTCGGCTTTTTCACGCTTGCTGGGTCCCATTTTATCACCAGCAATCACGTAATCGGTTTTAGAAGATATTGAAGAACCTACTTTGCCACCGTGTTGCTCTATGAGTGCTTTTTAGCTCTGTCACGCGAATACAAACTAAATACCCCGATACCACAAACGTCTTACCTTTTAAGTGTGTCCGTTTGCCCTGCAGTAGCTTCTGCCGATAATTCAAACTGTAAAGCCGTATTCCTTCAGCCTATTAATAAGTTCTTTATTGTATTCTTCCTGAAAAAAAGTTCACTACACTTGTAGCTATTTGGTTACCTATTTCATCTACCTCTACGAGTTGTTCCACTGTAGTATTTTTCAAGAGCTGTTATATTTTTGTAATGCCGTGCCAATTTCTTAGCTACCGTTTCGCCTACATAACGAATACCCAAAGCAAAATAGCACCCTTTCAAACGGCACTTCTTTAGATTTTTCAATTCCCTTTACAATATTTTTCAGCACTCTTCTTCGCCATTCGTTCTAAAGGCAATAACTTTTCTACCGTTATTTCATAAAAGGTCGGCGTAGTTCTCTATAACGCCTGAACGGAAGAGCAGTTCTACGTCTCCTCGCCCAAACCTTCTATATCCATAGCCTTACGCGATATAAAATGCTGTATCTTTCCCGTAATTTGGGGCGGACAGTGGTAGGTATTGGGGCAGTAATGCTGAGCCTCCCCTTCATTGCGCACCAATTCGGTATCACATTCAGGGCAATGTGTAATATAACCAACAGGTACTGCATCGGGTTCTCGCTTGTCTAAATTCACTCCCACAATTTTAGGAATAATTTCTCCTCCTTTTTCTACATATACCCCAATCACCTATGTGAATATCCAATTTTTCAATTTGGTCGGCATTGTGTAATGAAGCACGTTTTTACGATAGTACCTGCTAAAAGTACTGGTTTCAAATTAGCTGCAGGAGTAATCGCTCCCGTGCGCCCCACTTGGTATGAGATACTCTCCAGCTGCGTATCTACTTGTTCTGCCTTGTATTTATAAGCCATTGCCCAGCGCGGCGACTTAGAGGTATAGCCCAACTCCTGTTGCTGCGCTACGTTATTCACTTTTATCACTACCCCATCGGTTTCATAAGGAAGTGTATGGCGTTTTGGTATCCCATTCATTGATAAAATCCATCACCTCTTGGGTAGAATGACATAAGCGCGAGTAATTGGGTACTTTGAATCCCCCACTGTCTAGCTTTCTCTAAACTTTCAAATTGGGTAGCAATACCTGTGCCTCCCACCAAAAAATACAACAAACAATCCAACCCACGTTTTTGCTACCTCAGCAGTATCTTGTAATTTCAAACTACCACTAGCCGTATTACATGATTCATAAAAGGATCTTCACCTGCAGCCACTCGCTCTTGGTTTAGCCGTTCAAAAGCCTTTTTAGGCATTACTATTTCACCCGTATATAAAAAAACGATGTGGATAATCTCCTCGCAACTGTAATGGTACTGAACCAATAGTACGCACATTAGCCGTAATATCATCTCCTTGAATACCATCTCCTCGTGTAGTAGCTTGCTTTCAGCTTGCCGTCTTCATAAAGTAAGTCTATAGAAGCCCCATCATATTTCAGTTCGCAAGTAAAACTAATATCATCAGTACCCAATGTTTTGATAATTCGCTGCTCCCATTCCTCTATATCTTCTTTAGAATAAGAGTTATCCAACGAATACATTTCTATATTCGTGTACTACTGTAGGAAAATTCTTAGTAATGCTTCCTCCTACACGTACCGTAGGCGAGTTTTCATCATAAAATTCGGGGTATGCTTGCTCCAAAGCCTGTAATTCTTTCAGTTTTTGGTCAAATTCGTAATCCGAAATTGTAGGCGTATCAAGCACGTAATAGTTATAATTATGCTGGTTTTAGCTCATCGCGTAATTGTTGTATTTTTCTTTCATATCTGTCAATTTTAAGACAACATTTTTTTGGGCTTTACACCCTCCACAAAGGTATCTATTTCATCAAAAGTATTGTAAACAGCAAAACTTGCGCGTATGGTACCAGGTATATGGTAAAAATCCATAATAGGTTGCGCACAATGGTGCCCCTGTACGTACTACTATCCCCATTTTATCCAAAATTGTTCCTACATCATATGGGTGTATCCCTTTCAGGTTAAAACGATATCACTGCCGTACGTTTCTCTAAATCAGGATTACCATAAAGGATAATTCCCTCTATAGTTTGTAGTTTTTCAATAGCATATGCTAGTAATTTATGCTCATAAGCAGCGATATCTGCCAACCCAAGTGAGTGCATATAGTCTATAGCAGCTCCAAAGGCAATACCCCCACAAAATATTAGGTGTTCCAACTTCAAATTTATAAGGTAAATCGGCGTAAGTACTTTTTTCAAAACATACCTCTTTTTATCATTTCGCCCCTCCTTGATAAGGCGGAAGTGCAAAGTAATGCTTCCTTACCATAAAGCATTCCTATACCCGTAGGCGCATACATTTTGTGCCCCGATACAGCATAAAAATCAACATCAAGGGCTTGTACATCTATTTGAAGGTGAGGTGCAGCTTGTGCCCCCATCTACAATTACCACAGCTCCTCGCTGGTGAGCCAACTCTATAATTTCCTTTACAGGATGTATGTTCCCCAAAGCATTCGATACGTGTTGTACACAAACTATTTTAGTACGTTCAGTAAGCAAACGGCTATATGCCTCTAAATCCAAAAATGCCTACTCGTTCATCGGGATTACTTTCAGGATAGCCCCACTACGTTGGCAAGCCAACTGCCAAGGGACAATGTTACTATGGTGTTCTGAAGCCGAGACAATTACCTCATCACCAGCCTGCATTAGAGCACCATAACCACTGGCTACCAAGTTGATAGCATGTAGTACCCGCTGTAAAAAGTATTTCGGAAGATTTTTGTGCATTAAAAGTGTTTTTGTAGTTTTTGTCGTGCTTGCTCATACAAATCGGTAGCTTCTTGGCTAAGTATGTACTCCTCTGTGTGTTAGCATTCTCATACGAATAGTATTGCACTATCCTATCTACCACTTGCACAGGAGTTTGCGAGGTAGCACCATTATCAAAAATAAATAAGAGGTTGTTTATTAATGAGGCGCTTCAATATAGGAAAATCAGCGCGTATTTCGTTTATCGTTTTCATACTGATTTATCAGTTTAAATCTATTTCCAACTGCAAAAGAAAAGGTTTTTGAGTATAGCAAATTTTTCTTACTTTTTGTGGCATAATAAATTAATTTTCAATGAAAATAGAAGACTTACAATCCATAGCCAAAACTTTTTAGTAGTCCCGTATGTGTGTGATGCTGATAAAATCAGCAGCCAATACCAACCTATACCAACGCTTTTGCCAATGTGCCTCATTTGTGTATCAACTACGCTATGAAAGCCCTCTCAATCTATCAGTTTTAAAGCTAATGAAAAATTAGGGGCTGGGCTCGATACTGTTTCCATTCAGGAGGTTCAATTGGGCTTACGAGCAGGCTTTGCCCCCTCACAAATCATCTTCACTCCCAATGGTGTTTCTATGAATGAGATAGAAGAGGCTATGCAATTGGGCGTACAGCTAAACATTGATAACCTTTCTTTTTGGAACAGTTTGGCAGTAAAGCACCCCGAAAGTACCCGTTTGTATTCGTATCAATCCTCACGTAATGGCAGGAGGTAATGCTAATATTTCGGTAGGTCATATTGATAGTAAATTTGGTATCAGTATCCACCAAATACCTCATATTCTTCGTATTGTGAGAATACCAAAATGCGCATCAACGGTATCCATATGCATACAGGTAGCGATATTTTTAGATATTGATGTATTCCTTTATGCTGCTGAAATTCTGTTTGAAACCGCTAAACATTTCAAAGATTTACAATTTATTGATTTTTGGTAGTGGTTTCAAAAAGTGCCCTAAGGAAGGCGATATACAAACCAATATTGAAGAACTGGGCGAACGCCTAAGTAGCCGTTTTTAGAATTTTGTAAAGAATACGGGCGAGACCTTACTTTAGCTTTTGAACCGGGTAAATTCCTCGTAAGTCAAAGCTGGATACTTTTTGAGTGAAAGTAAATGTCATCAAGCAAACTACCTCTACTGTATTTGCAGCTGTTGATTCTGGCTTTAATCACCTCATCCGCCCTATGTTTTTGCAGGGCTACTCATTACATTGAAAACATATCCAACCCACAAGGGCGCAAGCGTTTTTTTACTCGGTAGTGGGTTATGTGTGCGAAACTGATACTTTTGCATCAAACAGACAAATAGCCGAAATTACAGAAGGTGATATTTTATGCTTTCACAATGCAGGGGCTTATTGCTACACTATGGCAAGCAATTACAATTCTCGTTTGCGCCCTGCAGAGGTACTATGGATTAACAATGAAGCAAAGTTAATTCGCAAAGCCGAGAGTTTTGATGATTTACTACGAAATCAAATCGAAATTGATATTTAAATTGCAGGGGCGATTTGCAAATCGCCCCTACAAAACAAACTTTCCTGACTTCCTTTTTAATTTTCTTTTTATCATTGCTTCTCGCACTTTTTTTAAAAGAGCTCTGAAGAGTATACAAAGTCGGTAACAGCTTCGTTATCTGTTCTAAATATCGTATCTTTAGACCCTTCCCATTCTTTATAACCATTCTTCAAGAATACAATTTTAGCCCCAATCTCCATCACCGAGTTCATATCGTGTGTATTGATAACCGTTGTAATATTGAACTCTTGGGTAATTTCTTGTATAAGATTGTCTATTACTATAGAAGTTTTAGGATCAAGACCAGAGTTAGGCTCATCACAAAACAAATAGTGCGGATTATTCACTATAGCCCGTGCTATTGCTACCCGCTTCTGCATACCTCCCGAAATTTCAGAAGGTAATTTGTGTTCTGCATTCACCAAATTTACTCGGCTAAGTACTACATCAGCACGTTCACGAATTTCACTATCGGTTTGTTCTGTAAACATCTTTAGCGGAAACATCACGTTTTCAAGTACAGTCATCGAGTCAAACAAAGCACTCCCTTGAAATACCATTTCCCATTTTTGGCGCAAAGGCAATACGTTCTTTACGTTTCATATCGGCATAGCGAACACCATCGTAAATGATGTCGCCGCTATCGGAGTTTGAAAAGTCCTAATAAGGACTTCAGGAAGACTGTTTTTCCTGAGCCACTTTGTCCTATAATCAAATTTGTTTTCCCCTTCTCAAATGTGGTAGAAATACCCTTCAGCACCTCTACTCCATCAAATGATTTACGTAAATTTTTCTACTTGTATCATATTTCTGCTGAAGCCACTACTGCCTCTTTATTGATTTTCTTTACCAATCCTTGCAACACTTTACCAGGACCTACTTCTATAAATTCTGTAGCGCCATCGGCAATCATCTGTTGCACACTTTGCGTCCATTTTACAGGCGCTGTAAGCTGATTGATAAGGTTCTTTTTGATGTCGCTCTCATTGCTAACCGCTGTGGTAGTCTGATTCTGATATACAGGGCAATAAGGCTTGCTAAAACGCGTTTGCTCTATAGCTGCTGCCAATTCCTCTTCGGCTGGCTTCATCAAAGCTGAATGAAATGCTCCTCCTACAGGCAAAATAAGGGCACGTTTAGCTCCTGCTTCTTTCATTTTCTCACAAGCCACTTCTACTGCTTTTATCTCCCCAGAAATCACCAACTGACCAGGACAATTGTAATTGGCTGGGGTTACAATCCCTTCTACAGAAGCGCAAAGTTCTTCTACCTTGCTATCCTCCAAGCCCAATACCGCTGCCATCGTACCAGGTTTTTAGCTCACAAGCCTTTTTGCATAGCGGCTGCTCGTTTGGCTACCAACTGCAACCCATCTTCAAAAGTAAGTGTACCATTAGCCACCAAAGCCGAAAAACTCACCCAATGAGTGCCCTAGCAACCATCTGGGGGGCAAATGATTTGCCAAGTACTTTACTCAAGATAACAGAGTGCAGAAATATGGCAGGTTGGGTTACTTTTAGTTTGTTTAAGACCTTCATCGCTACCAGCAAACATTTCTTCGGTAATAGCAAAAACCCTAATATATTATTAGCAGCTTCAAAAAGTGCTTTTTGCTTCTGCTGATTTTTCATATAAATCGAGCCCCCATTCCTACAAATTGAGCTCCTTGTCCAGGAAAAATATATGCTTTCATTATTTTTATTTTTTTATTCTATTATTAATTACTCAAGTTACAAAAGATACTTCTTTTTAGAAAATTACCAAATAAACTACCTATTTTTCATCGTACTATAAAAAAATAACGTACCTCGTATTGTTTTTTTATTTTTTTCTATAGTAAGTTGCTGTTAGTACGGCGTTTTTAGAGGAAAAATCAAGCATTGCAATACCCCTTCATCTACTACCGATTTTTCGCTCTATAGCAGTATCATAGGTATAAACTGTTCTATCTACTTCGTCCCATTTATCAGCCTTGGCGTTGTACTCATAGGTGGCTGCGATAGTTCTATTACCCTCATTATCATACTGATAGGTAGCTTTTACTTTTTCTTTTTGTTTCCTCGTTATAGGTTATGGCGTGCTCTAATAGGTTACCATCTTCATCGTATTTGTAATTTTGTGCTTCTACTTGTTCAAAAGCCTCCTTTATTTTGTATTCCATTGGCGCTTTATATAACTTTCTATACGGTAATTTTCGTTATATTTTTCTTCAGCTAAAAAGAAGTCGTCCCATTTTTGTTCTTTTTCATTCCATCTTTGCTTCAATGAAGTTATTTTTAGGTGATATGCTCATTTTCTGGCAATTTCTTTCTTTAAGTTGCCATTTTTCACCTAATAACTCATAATAAACTGAATAATCTCCTACAATACTGTCTTTTTCCATATTCGTATTTTTGCGTTATCTGTCCATTTTCCGTTTTTCCCAAAGGGCTTTTACTTCTCCTTATACTATGGTGTCGTTTTTTTATATTGTTGTTATTTTTCTTCGGGCTGCCAATCTTTTGCTTTTTGCGCTCTGTTATAAAGTAATACGCTCTATTTTGTTTCCTTTTTTTCATTTTTCTAAATAGGTTTCCTTTACTATTGGGTTGCCAACGGCTCCCTTCAGGACAGTTATAAACAATATAATAATAGTAATTACCTTTTTTTATAGAGCTCTTCTTTGCGTTCTTTTCACCCATTTATTTTTTAAATGAGGTATAAACAGAAAGTAGTTTTTCTTGTCTTTGCCAAATTCATAGGTTTCTTTTTGGTATTTTTTTCCCACTTTTCATCAGATTTTCGTCTGTCATAGGTCTCATATAAGATATTTCGTCCGTCTTTATCGTATTTAAACACACTTTTTTTCTTATATAAGGGTTCATTGTCATTACAGTATTTTTCTTTTATAAGTGTGCGTTTTGCCTCATCGTAATGTTGCTTGTTTATATAAACGCCCTCTATACCACCTTCATCTGTTGCCCATAATTGGGTTTGAAGGCTATCTAAATGCATACGTTGTGCTTGTACCAAAAAAAGTACTACACAGGGTCAATAATAAGAGATAGATTTTTCATAAGCTCATACATTTTTTGTAAAATATCTTTAGCTACCGCTTCTTTTGTGTTTCAGCGGAAACTCTTGTAGTTGCTGAGCAGTGATAAAAGTGATTTTATTAGTATCAGTGCCAAAACCTGCACTTTATCTCGCAGTGAGTTGAGTACTATGGCATCTAAATTTTTCTTTTGGAGTTTGAGCTGCGCATTTTTCTACTTCATTTTTCGGTTTCTAATGCAAAAGCCTATGAGTTTTTGGGTAGTTTTAAGTTTACCCAAAGAAGCAAGTATATCTATAGTAGGAATCAAAGTGAGAGTGAGTTCATCACCTTTCTTTTTAATTTTTTTGGGGAGCTACTTCAGCAGGGGTATAGTCAGCTACAGCTGCTGCAAGTATAGCCATATCACAAGTTTCAAATTGGGCTACTGCGGCTTCATACATCTGTTGCGCACTCACTACCCTATGCAGATGAATCTTATTATCAATATCAGCTGAAGGTCCCAATACCAAATGTACTTCAGCACCTTGTCTTACAGCCTCGTTAGCGAGTGCAATACCCATTTTTCCTGTAGAAAAGTTCCCAATAAAACGCACAGGGTCTATAGCTTGATAGGTAGGTCCTGCGGTAATGAGTATTTTTGTCTTTCAGAGGAAGTGTTTCTTGTAAGGCTGTTTCTATAGAAGCAACTATATCTTCAGGTTCAGCCATACGCCCCTGCCCTACCAGTCCGCTGGCAAGCTCGCCATAAGTAGCAGGAATAATATGATTGCCAAAGCGTTCTAATTTAATAAGATTTTTCGGTAACAGTGGGGTGGGCATACATATCTAAATCCATAGCAGGAGCCACCCACACAGGTTTCTTCGCCGAAAAATAAGTAGCCAATAGGAGGTTATCACACTGTCCTGAAGCCATTTTGGCAATAGTATTAGCAGTAGCAGGAGCAATGAGGAGTAAGTCTGCCCCACTGAGCCAAAGCCACGTGGCTATTCCACACACCATCAATAGTAGCAAAGTCGCTAAGTACAGGTTCTTTAGAGGCGTACTCAACGTAAGAGGCGTAACAAATTCTTTCGCTTTCTCTGTGAGGATAACGCGTACATTATGCCCTTTTTTTCACTAATAATCGCACCAATTGAGGGAGTTTTATAGGCAGCTATACCGCCTGTAATGCCTAAGAGAATCTTCATCAGCCAAAAATTTTTAGCAAAAAGGCTTTTAAACCATAAGGATAGCTTACAGTTTAAAGCCTTCATATGCAATATACCAATTTATTCAGTTTCACGATAGTATACTTTACCGTCCAACCACTCTTTTTACTGCTATGAGCATGTGGTTTTAGGGCAAACGTTCATAAAAACGAGATACTTCTATTTGTTCTTTATTTTTCAAATACCTCATCTAAGTTGTCATTATTAGTAGCAAAAAGCCTCTAATTTTTCTACCAATTCTTTTTGATTTCGGCATTTATTTGGTTAGCCCTTTTTAGCTATAATCGAAAATAGCTTCGTAAATATTTTTGAGTAGGGGCTTCAATAGCAGCCTTGTTGTAAGTAATGGTAGAGGTAGGTGCGTCTATTCGTTTAAAATCCATAGTGAATAATAATTATTTTTTTCTTGTGTTATACTTTTTAATGAACTATTTACTTTGTAAGCATTGTATTAGCATCTTTTTGAATTTTTGTATCAGGATATGCTTTCATTAAGGTTTTCGTAAGCCTCTTTAGCTACCTGTAAGCGCTCTTCCTTTTTGTGTTCTACACTATTTATAGCCCACTCATAAGCCGAGTGCAAACGTGTATAAAGACCTCTTCTCTAAATACACTACCAGGGTTATTGAGCAAGAAGTTATCAAGTGATTTCATCGCTGCCTGATAGTCACAGTATCAAATCGTATTGCTTTGCTATCTCAAATTCTTTTTCTGGAGGCGAGTTAGCAGGTCAATGTCAGCTCATTAGCTTCTTTAGCATAGTCAGAGTTCCCGTATTTATCTAAAAAGAGCTGTAACTTCTCCAATGCCTGATTGGTATAGGTTTGATCTACACTATATTTAGGAGATTCCATATACAACGATTTAGCTTCTAAAAAGCAGCTTCTAAAGCCTTATCACTGCGAGGATACAATTTTTGTAATCGTTCAAAGGATAAGTAGCCAGTGTGTACTGTCCCAACTGGTAATAAGCATCGCCTTGCAAGAAATAAATACGTTCGCCTTCTGGGCGACCCGCGTAATCGGCAGCTACCAATTCAAACAAACGCAGTGCTTTTTGTATCGCTTTGCTTTGTATTGTTTCTCAGCCTCAGCATATCTGACAGCAGGGTCTGACGATTTAATAGCTTTTTGATATTCATTACAAGAGCTAAGCAATACCCCCAAAACACCGATAATTATATAATTCTTCATTAACATTTTGCAAAAGTAAATAGTTTTTTGATATAACCAAATTATGTAAGCATTCCACCATCTACATTCAGTACCTGCCCTGTAATATAAGCAGATAAATCGGAAGCTAAAAACACACACGCATTGGCTACATCTTCAGGCTGCCCACCTCGTTTTTAGTGGGATACTATCACGCCAGCCTTGATACTACTTTTTCGTCTAATACAGCTGTCATTTCAGTTTCTATAAAACCTGGTGCTATAGCATTGCAGCGTATATTGCGAGAACCAAGCTCTAATGCAATAGATTTGGTAAAACCTATGATACCCGCCTTTGAAGCCGCATAATTACTTTGCCCAGCATTACCCTTTATGCCTACTACGCTACTCATATTGATAATCGAGCCTTTACGCTGTTTCAACATTATGCGTTGCACAGCCTTTGTCATATTAAATACCGACTTCAAATTCACTTCTATCACCTTATCAAAATCTTCTTCCGAAATACGCATCAGCAAATTGTCTTTTGGTGATACCAGCGTTGTTCACCAATATATCAACACCACCAAATTCAGCTATTACAGCATCTACAAACTCTTGAGATTGTGCAAAGTTTGAAAGCATCGCTCTGGTAACCTTTTACCTTTACCCCTTTAGCAGCGAGTTCTGTTTCTAATTTTTTTAGCAGCCTCTACCGATGAGCTGTATGAAAAAGCTATATTTGCCCCTTGTGCAGCAAATACTTCAGCTATACCGCGCCCTATACCACGACTTGCTCCCGTGATAATTGCTGTTTTTCCTTCTAATAATCTCATTTTTTATTATATTATCAATTATTAATTTGTTTTATTGATTAGTTTATCCTCCCACTCGTTTCACTTTAAAAGCCTTTTTGCTTTTAAGTAATCCATAATCTTATCACGATAATCTCCTTGTATGATAATCGTTTTCATCTTTAGTGCTCCCCCTACCCCTAAATGAATCTTTAGCTCTTTGGCTAAAATTTTTAAAATCATTATCGGCACCGTTATAGCCTTCTATAATGGTTACGGGCTTCCCTTTGCGCTTTTCATACTTACAAAGCAGCGGTTCGTCTTGCAACCATACATTAGAAGATTCTTCTTGAGGTTCTTCCTCTTCTATATGGTCGGGAAAAAGCGCTTTTAGCTGACTTCTAATATCCATCTACTTTACTTTTGTATAATGAATAATAAGTTTTTGCATCGGTAATTACAGTGCCAAGAGGTGTTACAACACTTGTTTGAGGTACTTTACCTGTTTGGCTACCTTGTTTATACGCCAATGAATTTGTATTTTTCACATTAGAAGCTACTGCAATAGCCAATGGCTCATTCACAGCATTATTATTATTGATAAGGTTCATTAAATGATTCGTAATCCTTACTCTATAATATGCCCCTTTATTATTCTCTTTGTGTAATTTGCTCAAGTGAACAAGTTCAGAATACGCCGATGTTTGTCCGTTAGCAGTAGGGTCAAAATTGTAATCAATAAGTGTAGTACCCGATGCAGCTTTGTATATAAATAAACGTTCAGGTTCTTTTTTTATAAGTAACACTTTGGTCTACTGAAAGAATAATACTTGCATCGGTAATCATCATTTTTCATTTTCATTCGAGCAATATCACCTGCCGCAATAGTGAGGGCTAATTGTGCTACCCATAGCCCCTCCTAAATAGAATTTATTAGGAGCATTTAGCTGGCTACCAGATTGATTTATCAAGTTCATTGCTACACCTTTTAGCGGCATATCAAAGCGTTTTTTGCTAGAGTGCTGTAGTACCACTATAGGTATAAACTACTTCTATTTTTGCAGCACTCAAATCCATTAGCATCATTACCTCGTCCGATAAGTCGTTAAGGCTAATAGCAATACCTTTAAAGTATCTTTTAAAATCTTTCTGAAGAAGGCTCAGCACTACCTTCTTTGTCTATAATTTTTTGTTGGAAGAATGAAGCGTCCAACGGCACTCGCAAACCAGGTGCTTGTATGTCATACTGTTTTAGTAGTAGTGCTCAGTGTTTTTAGCATCAAACTGATAACGCACCATAGGTTTGTTATCTATAGTTATTGCTGCGTTGGTTGCAGGAGTAATAGCATTGCCTATGTGGCTACTCACATCACTATCATTACTATAATATACCTTAGATTTTCAGAGTCGGTATCGATATCACTAAGGTAGTAGTTAAGTTCGTTTACAGCTACTTTAAATGAGGCACTTTTATTGCCATAGATAGAGTCTAACTGATATTCAGTATCTTTTTGGTAATTAGGTTCTTTTAGTAAGCTATTAGGAGTATAAAAGGAGGTACAGATAAGCCTCTGTTACTGTTTCACGTTCGTTTTTTGTTAGTTCTAACCTCGTCTGCTTGTGAAGTTGCCCCAAAAAGTAGGGTTAGCAGCCGGTAAATCCACCTGAGCCACGATAGTAACTGATTTAGTACCAAAAGGAACTTGGGTGTATTTGCCTAACAAATAGCCTCCCAATCCATTAGTTTGTACCGCAGTTTGGTTTTATTTGTTCTACGGAAATAGTAGGGGTAAATACATTTGTTAGATAATTAGGTTCTTTTGAGAGTGCATTATCTAATTCATTAAACAATTGTCAGAACAAGCACCCTAAAGACATAAGTGCTATGGCTAAAAAAATAGTAATTTATAAATTTTATTCATTCAGTTATTTCTTATTTTCTTTAATATTTTGGTATAAAAAGTACGGTATGACTCTTGAAAATTTTCTTTATCGCTGTTGTAAAAGTACAGGTTTTCGCAAGTTTTTAAGGTATGTTTGGAAATCCTCAGGTGCTTGCTCACTCACCACAATCACACCATCAGAATGCTTGATAGCGATACGCATCAAGTTGTGATAAAGTAGGATTCTTTAGTGGTTCTATTGTTTTTGCTAATACCATCAAAAGCTACTTTATTGATAAGAGTGTTATCAAGCTACCTTCAAAAATCAGGATCAGTAACTGAGGGTAATAATCTTACTTTCAGAAAAATGGGTTCATCTTTGTAATAAGTACGCAGATATAGCGGCAAAAGCGTTGATACCCAGCCGTGTATATGAATAACATCAGGTAGCCAATTCAGTTTCTTAACAGTCTCTACAATCCCTTTAGCAAAGAAAATACAACGTTCGTCATTATCGGGATACATATTACCTTGTTCATCAAAAAGTGTGCCTGTACGATGAAAATAGTCATCATTATCAATAAAATATACCTGAATACGCTCTTTGGGGATAGAGGGCGACTTTGATAATAAGCGGGTACATCTATATCATTGATAACTATATTGATACCTGATAGCCTGATTACCTCGTGCAACTGGTGTCTACGCTCGTTTATATTGCCAAATTTAGGCATAAAAATGCGTATTTTGCCCCCATTAGCATTTACCATTCTCAGTGCTTCAAACGACAAATTAGCTAACTCACTGTAAGGCAGATACAGCAAAACCTCTGATGAGAACGTACAGCACTTTTTTTATCTTTCATAAAAGTATTTTTATGTTTTAAAATCGCTTAGAAAGCACAAAAGTACAAAAATATGTACATATCCACAAAAAAATATAAGTTTGCACCCAAAAACTTTTTATACCTATGATTTATACACAACAAAAAGCACTGCATTTAGCTATAGAAACCCTTAAAAATCAAGGAAAACGATAGGGTTTAGTACCTACTATGGGCGCACTTCACAAGGGGCATTTATCGCTGATAAAAAGCAATTGAAGAGAATGACACAGTTGTAGTAAGCATTTTTGTGAACCCTACACGGTTTAACAATCCTACTGATTTGCAACGATACCCACGCACTTTAGATGCCGATACGGCACTCATTGCTACCGTTGATAAAATGTAATTGTTTTTGCACCCGAAGTAACCGACATTTACGGAAATGATGTTGCTGCTCAGCATTTTGATTTTTGGTAATTTAGACAAGGTAATGGAAGGTGCTTCCCGTCCAGGACACTTCGATGGCGTAGGTACTATTGTTAGAAGCTGTTTGAAATTGTGATGCCCTAATCGTGCTTATTTTTGGCGAAAAGGATTACCAACAGCTGCTTATCATCAATGGTACAACAAACAGGCTTGCCTGTTACGATTGTTCCTTGTCCTATAGTGCGCAATGAAGAGGTTTTAGCTCTTAGTTCGCGCAATGCTTTATTAAGCCCCTGCAATGAAAGAACGTGCTACTTTTATCTATCGTACTTTATTAGCTGCCAAAGAGCGTTTTGCTACAGATAGCCCTACAGCGGTAGAAGCGTGGATAAATGATGTTTTTGCTAAAGAAACTGATTTTTCAGTTGGAATACTTTACAATTACAGATGCCGATACCCTATTACATATCACTCAGAAAGAAGAAGGCAAAAACTACCGTGCTTTTTATAGTAGTACACGCCGAAGGGGTAAGATTAATTGATAATATTAGTCTTTAATGATTAGTCGTTAGTCTTTAGTGTTTTAGTCGTTGGTATATACCGCAATCTAACGACTAAATGCTGAGGACTAACGACTAATATTTAAGTTCTAATCAGCTAATTGTTTTGGTTATTATAAATATATTTTCTTTTTGTACACCTATTACTTCGTGTTCTACCTCTACAGGTATTTGGTAAGTATCGAGGTCTTTAAGTATTATTTCTTCACCATTGATAAAGGAAACGAACTTCCCCTTTTACCATAATAAGGGTTGCAGGCACATCGGTAGTATGTTTTTGAGGATTGCACCTTCGCCTAAGGCTACAGCTACTTGCCTAATACTCTTACCATCTTTTTACAAAAATGGGTGGTTTGCCTATCGTTGCGAAAGGTAAGTTCATCGGCTAAATTCACTTTCTGCAATGATTGTATATGAGCTGCTGTTTTGCCATTTACGGCAGCAATTCCATTTTTCTTCAAAATATCTTGCGCTTTGCCTGCACGAATACCACGCCTACAGAAAAGTACTATATTTTTCTTTACCTTTGAGCTGGTTGAGCTGCTTTTTCAAGCTGTTCCAAGGGAATATTGATAGCACCTTCTACTGTACCATTAGCAAATTCTTCGGGAGTACGTACATCTACAAAAGTTACATTTTTTTAGCATTAATACGTTCAGCTAATGTTTGTGCTTTTCGCTCCCACTATTGCCAATAATAGCAATAGCAACGTAATTGAATATTTCATATTATTTAAAAATTCTCCTATAATTTGTTATATATGTTCCTTTTTTTATTTTAATGTAAAATTTTTAAAACTAAACTTATTAGCTAATAGCTTTCATTTCTTCTATAAAAGCGCAAGGCAAGTTCATCAGCTTCTGCTTGTGTTTTAGCCTCAGTATAAATACGTATGATAGGCTCGGTATTAGATTTTTCGCAAGTGTACCCAGCTATGTGGAAAATCTATTTTTAAGTCCATCAATAGTAGTTGTTTTTTCATAGGCATATTTTTCTTGCATCACTTGTAGCACGTGCTCGGGGTCAAGCCCTTGTGTAAGCTCTATTTTGTTCTTGCTCATATAGTACGAAGGATAGGTTTTGCGCAAGGCACTTACTGTAGTATTAGTTTCGGTGAGCAATGCCAAAAAGAGTGCTACACCTACTAAACCATCACGCCCATAATGTAACTCAGGATAGATAATTCCGCCATTACCTTCACCACCAATGATAGCGTCTACTTTTTTTCATCTTAGCTACCACATTCACTTCGCCTACAGCAGCTGCTGCATGAGGCACATTGTATTTTTTTCAGCTAAATCACCGCAAAGCTCGCGATGAAGATAAATTAGACACTACCGCGCCTCGCTGCTTGCTAAGTATATAATCAGCACAAGCTACCAAAGTATATTCCTCGCCAAACATTTCACCTTCTTCGGTAATAATAGCTAAACGATCCACATCGGGGTCTACAACAATACCCAAATCAGCTTTTTCGGCAACTACTTTCTGGCAAACATCAGTTAAATGTTCTTTAAGCGGTTCTGGATTATGAGGAAAATGCCCTGTAGGCTCGCAGTACAAAAGGTACTACTTCAGCCCCTAATCGCTCTAAAAAGCATTGGGATAGCAATCCCTCCGGTAGAATTAACAGCATCAACGACTATCTTAAACTTCTTGCTGCGAATCGCTTCGATTGTTGAAAGAGGTAATAGCGAAAGTGCCGCATCTATATGGCGTTGTATGTAACTATCGTTATAGCTTAGTTTTCCTAGCTCATCTACCTCAGCAAATACAACCTGATTGCTTTCAGCTATTTGTAATATTTCCTCTCCTTCTTCGGCATTCAGGGATTCACCCAAATGATTTAGCAATTTAAGAGCATTCCATTGTTTAGGATTATGGCTTGCTGTAATAATAATGCCTCCATCAGCTTGTTCCATAGTTACTGCTACTTCTACCGTAGGGGTTGTACTCAAACCAACATCCAATACATTAATACCCAAGCCTATAAGTGTGTTTTGCACTAGGTTCTGTACCATTTCGCCCGATAAGCGCGCATCACGTCCTATCACTACTTTTTATGTTTTTACTGCGATGGTTTTTAAGCCAAGTACCATAAGCTGCTGCAAATTTAACAGCATCAATAGGAGTTAGATTTTCATCGGGAGTACCTCCTATAGTTCCACGAATTCCTGAAATAGATTTTATTAATGCCATTTTGTATTGATTTCTATATTATTGCTGCAAAGGTAATGCTTTTTTTAAATTAAGCTATAAGGTTTTCAAAGTTTTTTTGAAGGAAAATTTGAGGCTAAAAGCCATCATTTGGTATTCTGTTCGCTTTTTGTTTTTGTAAAAATCAGGTGTAAATAGCCATTACAAGAATTGGGTGAACGTGTAAATTAGCAGCCCCACCAAACCTCCTACTAAAGTACCGTTAATACGAGATAAACTGTAGGTCTTTACCCACTTCCAATTCCAATTTTTTTCACTAAGAGCTCTCCTCCCAATTAGTAATAGTCGAGCTGATAATAGTACTTACTTCTGTTCTATTTTTAAGCACAAATTGATAAGCCATTTTCTGAACCCATTTATTCATTTTGTGTTGTAATGCTTCATTAGTTTTTAATTGAACTATAAGCTTTTCAACAGTATTATTTAGCTCTGTAGGGTCGTTAGCGGAGTTATAACGTAGTTATTAAGTCCCTCGGTTACTTTTTAGCAATAGTTTGCGCTATAAAAGTAGGAATTATAGGAGAAATTGACTAATAATATGGGTTTTCTATCGTATTTTTATGGTTATCTACCAATTTTTAGCAATTGTGAAGCATTATCAGTAATAAAGCTCTTATTTTTTTATCATTAGAGAGCCAATTGATAAGAAAAGATGCTATATTAATATTAGTAATATAAGGACGTATTTGCTGGGGGGTTAAGAAATTATCAACAACAAATACTCGAGGTTATCCCCTATATCTTTTTCGCTGTTCAATGAGGTTTGTATGTGGAATATTAAGATTTAAAGGTTTTTCTAAAAAGAGCCGTTACAGCAAAACCAGTCGGCAAGTGCTCCAACCATAGCGGCTTCGGTAAATGCTTTTTATATAGCCTAAAAATGAAAGTTGAGGGTGCGATTTTAGTAAAAATACCACTGTTATATAAATACATAACATCAGCAGTAATAAGCCTGTAGCAATATTCTTATGATGTTGTAACTTCTTCTGTTTGTTCATATTATTTTTGTATTGAATGGGCAAATGTACAAAAATAAAAATCAGATAAATAAAAAGTTAGAAAAGGTTTAGTGCAAAGAACAAGAAAAAAATACAAAAATAATAAGCTGCTCAAAAATGAACAGCTTATTGTTGTTTTTCCTTTAAAATTATTTATTGTAAACGCTTTCTTTTTGAAGTGTTTAGCTAATAAATAATATACCACCGCACGATGTTTGTTTCTGTTAGACCTACCGTATTTTTTTCAATAACAGCATCAATAGCTTTGTCTAATTCAGGACTATCGGTTAGACCCTAATTTCTTAATCAGAAGTTTTGTTTCACACGGTCTAATTCAGTTTGGTCAGAGCCTGATACTTTTTGAAGCGTCATCGTTATAAATTGAGGGACCCTAAACCTACAGTTACCTTAGTTAGGAACTCAACATCAGGGTTTGCCTCACCACATTTTTCTTTTTAAATCTTGGGTGTAGACAGCAATTAAATCATCACGTTTGCTCATATTTTTTTATAATGTTTTTACGTTTTTATGGGGTAAAAAGTAATCATTTTTTTAGAAACTCAAAATATTTTAACAAAACTTTATCGTTTAGAGTTCTTTTCGGTGGTGAGTTCTAATAGTTTAGGTTTCTCAGTATTTTGGTAGAAAGATTGCAGATTATGTTGTAATTCTTCTATATTAGTAGCTTTTTTTGATAAGAAATACCAAACATTTTTGCAAAAATGTTCCGCAGTTAAATTATGAGGGTTTCAAAATAATATTCAAAAATTAGGGTCGGTTTTATCACCTGGTAATATCCTGAATATTCCGCCTCCTTGATTGTTAATAAGAATGATGCGGAAGTAGGGTGGAATGTATTTATTCCACAAAGCATTGCTGTCATACAAAAAACTCAAATCGCCTGTGATGAGTATAGTGGGTTTTTGGCTACCTACAGCTGCTCCTATAGCCGTAGAAGTACTGCCATCAATACCACTAGTACCTCGATTGCAGTAAACGCACCACGAAGGCTGCGAAGGCATTAGCTGGGCATAACGTATGGCAGAGCTGTTACTTATCTGTACTACATAATCATTCGGAATGCTTGCAAACACTTCAGCATATACTTTGAAATCTGAAAAAGGTATTTCGGCTAAATATGTATAGTGTTTTTTTGGGTGAATTGTTGTTGCGCTTCAAGCCATTGTTGTTGATACGTAGAGGGGACTTGCAAAAGCTGTTGTGTAGCTTGGGCAAAGAACTGATTGACAGTAATAGGGAATGAATGAGTAAGGCAATAATAAGAATCATATGCCTTGTACAAATCTATATTGTAATGGTATTGTGGCTGATAAGTACGCAAAAATTGCTTTTATTTTCTTAGAAACTACCAATCCACCAAAAGTAAGCAACAAATCGGGTTTGTAGAGCTTCTTTCAGCGAAGGGTCTTTCTCGGTATAAGTAAGCAATTTATCTATATAAGACACAAAATTAGGATGGTAAAGGTTGGAAGTTGTTTCGGTAAGTACCAACACAGATGGGTCATTAGCAAGACGCTCTACAATAGCTTTTTCGATACTATTAGGTGCTAATACACCTACCAAAACCATCTTTTTAGAAGACTGATTCCAACGAGTTATAAAATCATTATATGCCTGATCATTTATATGAGGAGTAATAGTTTCTGAAAGGACATTCTCAAAGGAAATAACTCTTCAGTAGTGAGGTAAAGAGGCTCTTCAAAAGGTGCATTAATGTGTACCGGAGCTTGCTGTTCTACAGCTGTATTCAGTGCTTTATTAAGCTCATAGAAGTTACTTTTTATCACTATAAGTTTCATCAGAAAGATTAGCATTATAAACAGTATGGTTAGCTAACACATTTGCCTGACGAATAGTTTGCCCATCGCCTATATCTATTTTTGTGTGAAGGGCGATCAGCCGAGATAACTACAAGCGGAATATTACTATAAAAAGCCTCAGCTACAGCAGGATAGTAGTTCAACAACGCCGAGCCAGAAGTGCATACTACTGCCACTGGTGTATTTAATTGCTGGGCAAGTCCTAAAGCAAAAAAATGCAGCACTGCGCTCATCTACTATACTATAACAAGTGAAATAAGTATTATTAGCAAAACCTATTGTTAAAGGAGCATTACGCGAACCTGGTGATATTACTATGTGCTTTATCTCTTTAGCCTTACAAGCTTCAATAATGTGTTGTGCGAGTTTAATCTGCGGTCTTTTTCATTTATTCAGTAACTTTATTTTTTTGCAAGGTAGTAATCGTAAAGAACTACTTGCGAGCGTAATAGCGGCTTGTTGTTATGTTTGTAAGTATTGTTTTGAGCCTGATTGATAATACGAGCTTTCACATTATCAGCCCAGCTAATTTCAAAAAGTATCTATAAGCTCTTGTTTTTATATTTTTCATCGTAAATAGGGCAACCTACTTCCACACGAAAAAGAAATATTGCGGGTCATCCAGTCAGCTGATGATATATATACTTTTAGGATTACCATCATTCCGAAAAATAAACAAACGAGGGTGCTCTAAGAATTTATCAACAATACTAATAACTTCTATATTTTCACTCATTCCTTCAATACCAGGTACTAAGCAGCAAATACCACGTACTATCATTTGTATTTTCACCCCTGCCCTACTTGCCTCATAAAGTTTATCTATCATCTTATAGTTGGTGATATTATTCATTTTCAGCTTTATATAGGCTTTTTTTACCAGCTTTAGCATTCTTAATTTCTTCGTCTATAAGTTGTTTTAAATTCTTTTTGGTATAGTGTGGCGATACGATAAGATGCTTGTATTTCTGTATATTATAGTTTGTTTCAAGAAAAATTAAACACTTTATTCACTTCTTTGAGTATATCCTGATTGGCAGTAAAAAGCGTATAATCGGTATATACTTTGGCAGTACTTTCATTGAAGTTGCCCGTACTGATAAAGCCGTAACGCTTGATGTCCTTACCTTCTTTTCGCTCTATAACGCATATTTTAGTATGCACTTTTAGTCCGCGTACTCCAAAAATAAGCTTTTACCCCTTCAGCTTTTTAGCTGTTCGGCATATTTAATATTAGATTGTTCATCAAAAACGAGCTTGTAATTCTATTTGTACAGTTACTTTTTTGCCATTTTTCACCGCATTGATGAGTGAATTAACCACTTGCGAATTTTTCGCCAAGCGGTAAATGGTTATCTTCACCGATTTCACCTTAGGATCGAGGGCAGCTTCACGCAAAAACCACACGATATTAGAAAAAAAGTGTGATAAGGAGTAAATTGCAAATAATCTTTTTCTGCTATTTTTCAAAAAGACTCCCTTCTTGGGTAAGCCCTTTCACGGGTAGCGGATGTATGGGAGCATAGGTAAGGTCGGTACGCCCCATACTAGGAAAAATTCATATAATCGCGCCTATTGTGATACCTACCACCAGGGATAATACTATCACTGCTAACAATTCCCATCTTGTCAAAAAGAAATTGCAGGGTGTCATCAGCTATCATTTTGTCGTACACAAAGCGTACTGGGGTACCTTTTACGCCTATCTTCTACCCCTGTAGAGATTTTTCTCTATAAAGCTCTTGCTAAGGTCGTCATCTATATCCAACTCGGCATCACGAGTGATTTTTTTATCATATTAGCAGAAAGCGACTCATAATTGAAAATATTAAATATTTTGTGCAAACAAAAACGAATAATATCATCTATCATAATAATGTAGTGCTTGCTCTCCAGAGTAGGAAGCTCTACAAAACGGTCTAAAGTGGTAGGAAGCTCAATTAAAGCATATTGTATTTTTTTCTTTATAAGCCCTTGAAGAGAAGAATTTTTGTACTCCTGAAGTTTTATTGTCCTCTTTTTAGGGTCATTTTCACAGCCAAATAAGCAATATCATCTTTCAGCTGCGGAAATTTATCTAAATCATTCAATATAATCGTAAATAAGGCAGGGCGTACCTTATCGTAGAAATAATTATTTACAAACTCTTCGTGAGCAGGCAGAAGTGTTTGTTCATTTACAATAAATATCTGTTCTTTCTCTAACTTCTTAGTAATATTATCAATAATTTGCAAGCTCCTATCCTGCATTTGTATTACCTCTTTGGTAATCTCCTCAAGTAGTTCTTTTGGCGTGTATGCCAAGTTCTTTACTGGCATTTTTCGTCATTTTATCAATCGTTTTACGGTAGCGTAGCGCACCTTGAAAAAAACTCATCTAAGTTATTAGAGAAAATACCTGCAAAACGCAAACGCTCAAGCAGGGGCACACGCTCATCGGCTGCCTCTTGTAACACCCTTCCGTTGAAGTGTAACCAACTCAGTTCCCTATTGATATAGAGGTTCTTATTTTTGCATCATCCGTTTGTTTTAAGCCATTTCCACACTTCTTTGTAGCTTGCCTTTTTTTGCCATACATCAAAAATACCTATACGATATATTTTTGGCTGATAGCTTGATTACCATAAAGAAGGTTAAATAAAGTATTAGTAGTGATATGAGTATTTCCCACCACGCTACGCCAAAAAGGAATACGCATCAACATAACTACGGGTGAAGTGAAAGGTATATACGAAAATACTACCGATACGGTACCGTGCGTTTGCTCCATTACCGAGAACATACCTACATAAACCGCCAGCATCAGTGGGGTAATTACAGGCAAGAGAAACTGTTGGGTATCAGTTTCATTATCTACCATAGCCCCTATCATTGCATAAAGTGAACTGTACAGCAAGTAGCCCCCTACAAAGAAAAAGTATAAAAAGTACAAAAAGTTTCCAATAGCGGGAATTGATGAGATAGCCGTTAGCACTTCCTGTATTTTAGCAGTATCGGGGAGATTGTAAGGCTTCGGTAGTAGTGCCTGTCATAGGCATATCAAAAATGTAGGAAGCAAGGCAAATAATACACCTGTAAATACAATCCATATGAAGGCTTGGGTGATCCCTGCCAATGAAGTACCTAATATCTTGCCCAGCATCAAATCAAAGGGTTTTTACCGATGAAATAATTATCTCAATAATACGATTATTCTTCTCCTCTATCACACTGCGCATTATCATATTGCCATACATTATGATAAACATAAAGATAAGATAACCTGCCGACATTCCCAAAATAGACTTTACCAAAGTGCCCCATTCTGAGGGTTTTCTCACCTGTAAAGTTTTGCAATTGCAACGATACTCGCACTTTAGCACTTTTCTATTTCCTGCTGATTAATATTTTTTCAGTAAGATTATACTGAAACAAAGTTTTTCTCAAGCACTGATAACATAGCATTGGTAAGTGAAAGTGCAGGTGTTTTCTTCAGTATAAAAACTAATTTGCTGATACCAATTGGGAGTATTTTTAGGGAGGGAATGTACAGCAATCCGTAGTTTCCTTTTTCAAGTACCTCCTTTTTTTAGCCGTTAGCAAGTCGGTATTTTTGCAAATAATGGTAGTGTACCTCATCGGTATTGGTAAAAGCAGTTGCGAAGATATGACTTTCATCAATAATAGCAATGTTTTTTTCACCTCACTTTTATTTATATTTACAAGCCAGCCTATAAGTAGTATAAAAGCTACCATTATCAGCGGACTTACGAATGTCATTATAATGAATGATTTATTGCGTATTTTTATTGAGGTACTCTCTTTGAGTAATAATTCTTAAAAAAACTTCATAGTACATAAACATTAGTGGGTTTCACAAGCCGAAATAAATATTTCATCAACAGTAGGGATATTCTCTACAAAATGGGTTACTTCGCCTTTTGTAGTCAAATACTGCAACAATTCATTCACCGTTTGTGTCTCTTTTTTTCTTGATATTGATTTTCAGCTCATCATACAAACTCTTAAAGTGCGCTTCTTTCACCTCAAAAATGAGTTTTAAGTTCTTCTAATACCGCAGTTTTTTTGAATATCAGGGAGCTTTTAAGCCTACATCATAGGAGTTATTTTTGTAAGTACGCTTAATATCGGTGAGCTTGCCATCTAATATCTTTTGAGATTTATTGATAAGTGCTATATGGTCGCAAAGTTCCTCTACCGATTCCATTCGGTGAGTAGAGAAGATAACCGTAGCCCCCTGATCGCGCAGATAGAGTATTTCATCTTTGATAATATTGGCATTGATAGGGTCGAAACCACTAAAGGGCTCATCAAAAATAAGCAATTTAGGCTGGTGAAGCACCGTAACCATAAATTGTATTTTTCTGAGCCATTCCTTTAGATAATTCTTGTATCTTTTTATTCCACCAGTCGCCTATCTCTAAGCGTTCAAACCAAAAACTTAAGTTGTTTTTAGCTTCTTCTTTAGGGAGTCCTTTCAGTTGTGCCAAATAAAGTGCTTGTTCACCTACTTTCATCGTTTTATACAAGCCACGTTCTTCAGGTAAATAGCCTATTTGAGCTGTATGTTTAGGCTGTAAAGGCTCACCATCAAAAACACACGCCCCTGCATCGGGCATTACAATTTGGTTGATAATGCGGATAAGAGATGTCTTACCCGCACCATTAGGACCTAATAAACCGAATATACTACCACGAGGCACTTCCAGCGAAACATCGTTCAGGGCAGTATAATCACCATATTTCTTATAAATGTTTTCAGTTCTAAGCACTTTTTTTAATGTTTAATGATTAATGTTTAGCATATATTCCCTACTCTACTGTTACCGATTTTGCTAAATTTCGGGGTTGATCTACATTACAACCACGCTTGATAGCTATATAATACGACAACAATTGTAAAGGAATAGAAGCCAATATAGGAGTAAGCGCCTCGCTTATTTCGGGTATTTCAATTACGTGATTTGCCAAGCCAGCCATTTGGGTATCCCTTTAGTTACCACCGCTACAATCCTACCTTTACGCGCTTTTATTTCTTGAGCGTTTGATACTACCTTGTCATAGTGTCCTTTAGAAGGCGCAATAAATATAACAGGCATATTTTTCATCAATAAGCGCAATAGCTCGTGCTTCATTTCGGCAGCAGGATAACCTTCGGCGTGAATGTACGATATTTCTTTTAGTTTCAACGCCCCTCTAAAGCAGTAGGGAAGTTGAATCCACGCCCTAAAGTACAAACAGTTCGTTGCTGTTTTGAAAGTATCGGCGATAGCTTCTATTTTTAAGATTTACCTCTTTCAATGTACTTTCTATCAATTCAGGTATCTGTTCCAACTCGTTGCACAACTGATGATACATTTTATTGCTAAGCGTACCTTTCCTATGACCTAAGTGCAAAGCAATAAGCGTAAGCACAGTAAGCTGAGTAGTAAAAGCTTTGGTAGAAGCTACCCCTATTTCAGGTCCTGCGTGCGTATAAGTACCCGAATCGGTAACACGAGCTATAGATGAGCCCACCACATTGCAAATACCATAGATAAACGCTCCTTTTTCTTTAGCTAATTTCAAAGCCGCCAATGTATCGGCAGTTTCACCTGATTGTGAAATAGCAATTACGATATCGCCGCGCTCAATGATAGGATTGCGGTAGCGGAACTCAGAAGCATACTCCACTTCTACAGGAATACGTGCATACTCTTCCAACAAATATTCACCCACCAAACCAGCGTGCCAAGAAGTACCACACGCCACAATGATAATACGTTTGGCGTTTAAGAACGTTTCTATATGCCTATCTATACCCAGAAAGCTTGGTAGTGCCATCGGGCAATAAGCGCCCACGCATTGTATTTTGTATAGATTTAGGTTGCTCGTAAATTTCTTTCAGCATAAAGTGTTCGTAGCCTCCTTTTTCAATAGCTTCAAGGCTCAGCTTAAGCTCTTGTACAAAAGGATTTACCTCTTTGTTACTATTAATTTTCACAACCTTTAGCGGACGTTCTAAGTGAATAGTAGCCATTTCGCCATCCTCCAAATACACCGCATTTTTGTGTATATTCAATAAAAGGGTAGCGTCTGAAGCTATAAAAAAACTCATCAGCACCAATACCTATTACCAAGGGGCTACCTAAGCGAGCTACTACTATTTCTTCAGGTTTACCCTCTTCCATTACAGCAATAGCAAAAAGCACCAATTACCTCGCTAAGCGCATAGCGTACAGCAGTTTCTAAATTGACATTTTGTTTTTTTCTTTGAAGTATTCTATAAAGTTCACCAACACTTCAGTATCGGTGTCAGAATAAAACTTAAATCCCTCTTTTATAAGGTTTTTGTTTGATGCTTTCGTAGTTTTCTATAATACCATTATGCACTATAGCGATTTTTCCTGACTGTGAGCGATGAGGGTGCGAATTTACATCGTTGGGTACCCCGTGAGTAGCCCAGCGAGTATGCCCCATACCGCAGCCGTAATTAGGGTACATTACTACCTGCTTTAGTTACCAAATCGGCTACTTTTTCCTTTTTGTTTTTTTCGCCGTGAAAAGTTTCGGCATTCAATATGAAGCCAGCGCTGTCATATCCTCTATATTCCAAACGTTTTTAATCCATCTATAATGATAGGAAAGGCAGAACGTTTACCTAAATAGCCTACAATACCACACATTGTTAGTTGTTATTTTTAAGATTTTTTTAATTGATTGCAAAATTACAAAATAATTCCTGATTACACAAATATAGTTTCTATTTTTTTCGCTAAAAAAATAGCCTATACCCTCACACTTTCAGGTACTAACACCTTATAATCACCATTGTTGCGAATTACATCACGCACTATAGAAGACGAGATAAACGAAGTACGAGCTGCTGTAAGCAAGAAAAACCGTTTCTATTTTTGGACAATTTACGATTGGTGTGAGCAATCGCCTTTTTCAAACTCAAAATCGGCTGGATTGCGCAAACCACGCAATATAAACTGAGCTCCAATTTCTTTACAATAATCTACTGTAAGACCTTGGTAGGTAGTAACCTTCACTTTAGGTTCGCCAGCAAAGGCTTTTTTTCTATAAATTCTTTGCGTTGTTCTACGGAGAACATATAGTTTTTATCGCCATTTACGCCTATAGCGACAACAATTTCATCAAATAAATCTAAGGCACGTGTGATAATATCTTGATGCCCTAAGGTAATAGGGTCAAACGACCCAGGAAATAATGCTCTTTTCAATGATTAATTATTAATGATTATTCTATAAAGTTTCCTAAATCAAGAAACATTAGTCTAGTTTGTTCGTTTTTTATCTATTTCAGAGAGATATTCAAAGCCAAGTTTCTGATAAAAAGGTATCGCTTTTTGGATATGCATCAACCGTAATAAGTCTACAAGCTTGATCGTCATTAGTTTTGATGCAATTACTTATAATAGTTGCTATGATAATCCTTCCCAATCCTTTTTCTCTATAGGTTTTATCTACTGCTAAACGTCCTATTTTTTTATAGCAGGAATATTTTTTTAAGTGACGCTTAGGATGTGATAACATTTTTTTCTACGAAATTTATTATATTGATTTTTTTAGAAGCAAACATATTTTTCTTCTACCCTAAAACTATCACTCAATAAACTATAATAAGCTAATGTTCTGGTTTTATTTTTCTATAATAAAAGTAGTTGCTAACATTTCCTTACGATAAGGTTTTGCACTCTGAAATAGAAACTCATTTAAATCATCATCGTCACAATCAAAGGGCTTAATATCAATATCTTCTTTAAGTTGAAAAAAAGAAATTTCGTTTAAATCACTTATTATCATTTCTACTTTCTTTAAATACAGATCTTAATAGGCTTGCATCTCTCTCTATTTTCTCTCGTGTGATACCTTTTTGTTCCAAATTTTGTTTGAAATTTTTCCATTTTTCTTCCAAAATTGTACTGCATCTTTTTCCAACTAATGTTGGAGTGGGTTTAATTTCTCTTGCCATTTTTCCTTTTTGATTAACAATTCATTACTTTTTTTAGCGAATACCTCGGCAGTACTGATTTCTAAATCAGGGGAATTTTACTGAGGTTACGGTTTTGCCCATAGCTACAGGTTTTTGAATAATATACTGCCCCTCTTTCAGCACATTGACCCATACGGCTTCGTGCTCTGGGTCTACAATCCAATATTCGGTAACTACTGCACTCATTGTAAATTTGTTATTTGTTAATTACTCGTTCTATTTCGCTTTCAAACAAAGCTTCTAAACTGATACCCGCTACTTTAGCTTGCTGAGGAAGCAAACTTGTTTCAGTAAGCCCAGGGGTGGTATTCATTTCCAACAAATAAGGCGTATTGTCTACTATAATAAATTCACTACGGCTAAAAGCCTTCCATTTTTAGCAATCGGTATACGCGTTCTGCCAATGTGTTGATTTTTATGAGTCATTTTCAGGAGAAAGACGAGCTGGAGTAATCTCTTTTTGATTTACCTAAATATTTTTGCTTCATAATCAAAAAGTCATTTTCGGATATGATTTCGGTCATTGGTAACACTCTTTGTTTCGCCCTTATAGTTAATTACCCCTATTGATACTTCGGTACCATTTAAAAATCCTTCTATAAGTATTTCATCATCTACCTGAAAAAGCTTTCTCAATAGCCTCTGGTATTTTTATTTTTCGTCATAGACTTTATACGTTCCTAAGCTACTTCCCGATTTGTTGGCTTTCACAAAACAAGGTAAGCCCACCTTAGCCACAATATCGGCAGTATTGTAATCTTCCCCTTTATTGAGATAGTAAGAAGGTGCAGAAAGTATACCAAAAGGCTTCAGTACCGATAACATATCGCGCTTGTTAAACGTAAGAGCTGAAGCGTACATACTGCAACCTGTGAGTGGCAAACCTATCAGCTTGAAATACGCCTGCAGATAACCATCTTCACCAGGGGTGCCGTGAATAGCATTGAACACTGCTGCAAACTTAATTTTTTTCACCTTTTTATAGTAAGTGAAAAATCATTTTTTTATCAATATCGTATTCTTTTCCTTGTTCATCAGTATACACCCACCTTACCTTATCGATACGGATAAGGTAAGAGGTGTATTTTTCTTTGTTGAGATGGGCAGCCACTACGCTACCACTTCTCAAGGAGACTTCAGCTTCACCTGAAAAAAACCTCCCATAATTACGGCTATATTTTTTTCATTTGTTTAATATTTTTTTGTTTTTAATAACAATCTCCTTCATAAAAACTATTCCATCGTATGCGTTCATTGGTAACATCATAGCAATGGGTAGTATCAATACAATATTGGGGTGTTGTTTATCGGTATGCTTGAGTGTTTCGGTAGAAACTACACGCCACTGCCCATTTACATAGGCAACATTGATATTTTTTTGTATCTAAAGTGCTATTGGTAACCGAAACAATCTTCAGATACTGCGGACTGGCAGGACTGCATTGCGAAGAAGCATTTTTGGTAAATAGTAGTAAACTCACCTTGTTTTTAGCACAGGGTAAGCTATATCGGCAATACTGAAAACTAACTCAGTAATTTTTTTGGTAGTTACCATTTTCGTTTATAAAGATTTTTGTACAGATAATCAGGTTCTTGGTTCATTTCGGTACGAGAATATTCCCAAGCCCTTTCCCAATTATTTACATCTTCGGCACTACCAAAAAAACAGAGTCATTTACCATTATTTGTCGTGTTACCAAAAATTCTTCTTTTTGCTCATCGCCTTTTACATCTATCAAATAATATACCGAATCACGTTCGTAATTTACTACTGGAGGTTCTTTTGCGAGTTTTTCGAGTTCTTTTTCGCGAGAAACGTTGTTATTACAAGCTATAACAAACAGCAGAGCGAAAATAAAGCCTATTTTTTTCATCGTCTTAATGATGATTTGCTGAGAAATTCATCACTTCTTTAAAAATTTTTTTGTATAATATTCTCTTTCGGGAAGCCCATTCGTTCCCCCATTAATTTTAACACTTACAGCCTCGTACGTCATCTTTATCAGCCAGAGCATTCAGGTTGTTTTTATTCCAAAACCAGCCTGCACAATCTACGGCATAATGGATATTAGTAGCCAACTGCGGGGCAAATTGTCGTACCTGCTGCATCACACTTTTCCAATTTGAGGGCATCGTTTTTCAGAGCAGGATCGTTTTTTATTCTACTGATATAATCATACACACCCTCGCCTATTTTTGTTTTTTTATAGAGCTTGCTATGAGCTGTACCATTTACGGTATCGTAGTAAGCCAAATAGTTATAGTCATTAGTGAGGTGTATAAGTCCTCGTCCTAAAAAAATCGGCACCACCTTTATAGCCAGCGGCACGTGCTCCTGCATCTTCATAAGCCTTAGTAAAGCGGAAAGTCTCTAAATAACACTGAGCCAAAAAGTGAATTTTTCTGACACAAGTATTGATGCCATATTTGCTGAAAGCTGCGTTGAGCTCTTTGGCGAAAGCGGCATAATCGGGTTGTAGGGACATTTTTTTCATTGGTATTGTTATGAAAAAGGTTGTCTTTTAAACAGGGTATAGTCGCTTTTTGTTTTTGCACGTAGAACACGGGAGTTGTTCCTGCATCTACGGTAATTTTTGTGCCTTTTTGTAGCGAATAATAGTCGGCAGCCCCATATTTTTATTACCAATTCGCCTTTGTAGGTATAAATTGGATTTTTTTGGTAGTTAGGGGTACTTTTTGTGAAAAAGCCGCTATTTCCGAAGGTGGAAAGCTACTCAAAAATTGTTTTTGAGCCACTACGTTGCTTTTTCTCTTACATTCTTGATAATGTTTTTCAGGTCTTCAGCCGAAAAAAATCGGCATTGCAATAACATTTGTTCATAATATCAATTAGTTTTTAAAAAAATTAGAGTTTCAGAGGTATGATTGTATGGATTGATATTCGGTGCAAATATACAAAATAATTTTGAATTTTTGAGTTATGAATTTTTGAATTATTATCCTTCAGTGCGAGCCGCACAGGCTTTTTTATCCTTCAGTGCGAGCCGCACAGGCTTTTATCCTTCGGTGCGAGCCGCACAGGCTTTTTATCCTTCGCTCATCCTTCGCTGAACCTTCGCTCATCGTTTGGTGGGACGGATAGGAGAATTTTGAATTCTGAATTTTTGAATTGGCGGGATAAAAACATTATTAAAAATTATTTTGCGTATTTCTAAATAAGTTGTATCTTTGCGCCATTAATTCTAAAAAGAAATATTATGAAGTTACGTTTTTGTTACCGCTGCTTTATTAGCAGGAATGACGTTGCTAACTGTGGGTTGCAACAAAGAGAAAAATGAACCTGAAACCCCTACTGATCCTTATCTTGGTTACAAAAAAACCTTGATGTGAAAGCAGGAAACGTTAAAGAAATAGCTAATTTTAAAAGCTAACACTGATGGAGAATGGGTGTACTACTCTTTGACAAAAGGAGTGGTAGAAGTAACAACCGCTACGCCTACTGTTAGCAATTGGGACGTAGCTTTTAGCCGCTACCACGTAAAGACCAATAGCGGTACTTCGGGCAAGGGACAAGGAGGAGCTGTAAAAACAGCTGAAACAGACTTAAGCAAAGTAGCTACTGCTTCGGTTACTGCCTCTTATACCGTTGATAAACTATTAAATGTTTCTTCTTTTTGGTGGCGGAAAACCAGGTCAATCAAGAATTTCGGCTTCTCCTATCTTTGAAATAGGACACGGGGAAGGCTTTTTGGAGTATGGTAAAAGGAGGTATACTAAAACAAGCTGCTCAAAAAGTTTGCTGAGAAAACAGTACCCTAATTTTAAAAACCTTCCTGATGCACAAAAAGAAACAATAGTGAACGGACTTATACCAACCTTAGAACAAAATATTAAACCTTCATTAGTACACGATAACGGTTGGCTTTACTATGGATTACGCTCAAGGTGCTGTAGCTCCTACTTACAAATACAACAACTGGGTGTATGAAATAAAAACACACGATGGTAAGTTTGCTAAAAATACAGCTTACTGACTATAAGAACCAAAAACCAAACAGGGTATGTAACCTTTAAATACGCTCTTGCTAAAGAAGACGGCAAATACTAAACCGTCATTTTACACAAGATAAAACTCCCTTTGAAAAAGGTAGCATTAGCTTATAACTACAAATGGCTCACTATCTTTGCAAAAGGGATTTTTTTATGTTTTAATATTTTTTTAGGTTTATATGAGGTATTTTTTTATATTACATTTTTACTAACAGTTTGGGGTACGGTAGCTTGTTGGGCACAAGATGAGGGTGAGAAAGAAATTGTGCTAAAAGAAGTAGTAGTAACTGCTACACGAGCTGCAAAAAAACCTTAAAGATGTACCCATAACAGTACAAGTAATTACGGCTGAGGATATTCGCAAATCACAGGCTACGAACTTTCAGTCGTTTTTAGAAAGTGAGTTTGCTGGGATTAACTTCACCTATGATGGAGGTATGCCCAACATCAATATGCTGGGTTTTGGGGGTAAATACGTGCTATTCCTGATGGATGGCGAGCGTATGGCAGGGGAAACCTTTGATAATATTGATTATAACCGCATAGATTTAGACAATATAGAGCGTATTGAGATTATAAAAGGGGCATCGTCATCGCTTTACGGCTCGAATGCCTTAGGAGGGGTGATAAATATTATTACCAAAGAGGCTAAAAAGGCTTTTGAGGGGAACTTAAGCTATCTTTACGACACGAGCCACAACTATAAAAACCAATGTGGGAATAGGCACAAAACTGCGCTGAAGCATACGGCTCACTTCATTTTTACAACTTTAGAGCACCTTATGTGTTGAAAGATACCGAACCACTCATCAGTTACAAAAATGGAGTGCCCGTAGCAGGAGCCCTCTACACTGCCCATTGCAGGCTTTTACCAACTACGGTATTACGCCTAAAGTAAGCGTAAAGCTATTGCCCAAAACAGAGCTTAGCCTCACCCCCAACTACTACTTTAGTGAGCGCAATAGAGGAGATAACGAACGGGTATTAGACCGTTATTACAACTATGCACTATCGGGGAAGATTACTACAGACTTCAGTGAAACGCAAAAACTGAGTTTGTCGGGGGCTTTTTGACCGTTACGACAAGCTCTACTACTATAAACTACTAAACGAGGAAGAAAAGAACTACGAAAATACCATTTGGCGCGGTGCAGGGCAATACAACCTGACGGTAGCAGGGAAACATTCGGTAGTGGCTGGTGCTGAAGTATTGCAAGATGAGCTGTTGAGTTTTCGTTTCAACGATGCAGGTACTGCACTTAGGAAAAAAATGCTGAGAACTATACCCTTTTCACACAACAAGAATGGAAACTTCTGCCTGATTTTTACCTTAGTAACAGGGGGCGTGTGGATTATCATTCGTTATTCAAGGCACATTTTACTTATCGGTTATCGGGGTTGCTAAAAGTGGAAAAGTTTAGTTTTAGAGGAGGTTTTTTTCCACCGGATTTAGGTCGCCTACGCTCAAGGAGCTTTTTACCAATTGGTTTCACCCTTGGGGAGGCGGTTTTCAGATTATGGGTAACCAGCACTTGAAGCCAGAAACGAGTAGAAATTTCAACTTTTCAGTAGATTACGACACGCCCAAGCTAAACGTTACGGCAATGACACAGCTATCGTCTGTAAGAGAAAAGATAGGATTTAGGTGGACAGCTTCATCGGATTCTATACGTTACGTAAATTTTTTTCGGGTGATACACGCATTATAAGTTCGGAGCTATCGGCTACCCTATCGCCCCTCATAAGGCTGTGAGGCTAAAAGGCTCATATGCTTTATTATTACACGGCTAAAAATATGGACGAGAACCGTCCGTACACTTTTTACCGTGAAAGGGGAATACATACCCTTATGGGGCTAAATACGTGCCTAATGTGGTGCTTAGTGGTAAATACGTAAGTGCTGCGAAAGTGTATGATACAAGCAATGTGACTGAGGAGGTTTATACGCGTTATGAGCCTTATAGTATATGGAACTTACAACTATTCAGCAAACTGCCTTATCATTTTACGGTAAGTGCTGGCGTGGATAACCTGCTGGGGTATGTGGCTAAGAGTACGAGTTTTTATTCGAGTATTACCCCAGGTCGTACTTATTTGATAGGGCTGAAATGGGGGTATTAGTTTCTAGGGTGATGTGTAAGAGGAAAAAGTTTATGTAATTTTGGTAATTGAAAAAAATAGTATTAAATTTGCAGAGAAATAAAGATTGACAAAAATAATATAATATGAAAAGAAATCTTGGGAAACGCGACAAGAGCGTTCGTTTGATTATTATTGCAATTATTGCAATTTTAGGATTGTTCAATGAATTTTCAATTGGGGTAGCCTCAGTATTGGGGATGGTGTCTATACTTTTATTGGTATCTATTCTTATCAATTTTTCACCTTTGTACTATGTGTTAGGAATTAGTACCTATAAAGAAAAATAAATAATGATTGCTTTTTGAAGAAACGCCTTTTAAATTTCCTTTTAAAAATGCAGTAAAACAATGGGTAAAACTGCTTTTTGGAGAAAGAGGGAAACAGGCTGGCGACATCAATTACATTTTTTTGTGATGATACCTACCCTGCATAACATCAATGTTACGTATTTGCAACACGATACTCTTACTGATATTATCACTTTTGATTATAATGAGGGTGAGGTAGTACATTCGGATATTTATATTTCAGTAGAACGTGTGCGTGAAAATGCAGGAATCTTTGGTGTTAATTTTGAAGATGAGTTACTGCGAGTATTGGCACACGGACTGCTACACTTATGTGGCTATAAAGATAAAACAGAGGCTGATAGTGCTATGATGCGTACCAAAGAAGAGGAGGCTATGAAACTTTATAACGATAAATGACAGGGTAATAATACAGCGCAAGGGATAACTACTTAATAGGGGAACAATGCTTATGGATATTCCTGATTTTTCAGAAATTAATGCTTCCTTTTTCTGGAAGTAATAAAAGATGGACGTGTGTACTCTACTGAGCAGATAGTGGAGATGCTACGCGTGCATTTTTGGTCTGACAATGGAGGATATGAAGCTAAAAGTACCCAATGGTAACCAATCTCTTTTTAGAAATCGCATTGACTGGGCTTCGAATCACCTGCACCAAGCGGGACTTGTGGTAAGTTTTCTGAAAGGATATTACCAAATTACAGAGGCAGGGGAGCAAGTGCTTTAGCCAAGAGCAAGTGAAGATGGATGCTGCTTACTTGCGAAAGTTTGACCAGTTTCAGTTATGGGAATCGATGTTTGACACGCCGCAACGCTTATTGGAAGGGGAGCGGGAAACTGAATTACAGAACGAGACACCTGAAATTGTTATTGGTAAGGCTACGGTGATGCTCTATCAGTCGTTGAAGTTTGAGTTATTGAGTCTTATAAAAGCAACGTCCTATTTCATTTTTTTGAGTATTTTATAGTAGAATTGATGAGGAAGATAGGCTATAAGGGGGTAGATTCTTCAAATTTTGATATTATAGGAAGCGTGAGAAAGAGGGGATTGAAGGTATAATGTATATGGATGAATTGGGAATAGAAAAGGTGTATATGCAGGCTAAGAAGTGGCAAATGGAGGTTACCTCAAAAGATATTAGGAATTTTTATGGGGGCACTAAACCCTAAAGGGTACACGCAAGGGTGTTTATAACCACCTCTACTTTTTTCGCAAGAGGCTAAGGCAGAAGCTACTACCAACCCTATGAACAAAATTGTGCTGGTGGATGCAGATAGGCTGATGCAACTGGCTATAATGTACAATGTAGGAATACAAACAAAAAGAGTTGTTGAAATAAAAGGTCTTGATGAAAATTTTTAAATACACTATTTTTACTTTGGTTGCTTGGTTACACTTCATTACAAGCTCAAATCATTTTTACAGAAAGCCTTGCTCCTGTGATAGATACTACACGGAGTTGGCAGGGTAATATAGCTCCTGAACTCAATTTTTAAGACTGAAAAAGATACTTATTTTATGGTGAAGAACAATGCCAACGTAAGTTTCTTACTCAGGAAGAAAAAGCTATTACGATACTCAATCAGGTGGAGATAGCAAAATCGGGTGACAAAGTGAATGTAAGCAATGGTTTTGTGCATATTGAGTACCGTTACTTGTACAAACCAACCTTAGAGGTATATCCGTTTGCAGAAGGAGTATGGGCACCCAGCCGAGGACTGCTGACCCGTGTGGCTGGTGGTTTCCAATTGCGTTACCTATTCTTGCATACTGATCATTTTTACTTGGCGGGGTGGTGTAGGTATTTTCTACGAATATGAACGCTGGAACCACGATGGCGTTCCTAACCTACTACTGCTAATACAGAAGTGTACCAAGAGAGTATTAAATCACGATTGGCTACGGGTATTGGTATACGCTTTACGGATCATTCTTTTTGCAGGCGAGCTTTTATATTCACAACCGAATGGATAGCAACGTAAAAATCCGCGTTATGCTTATTGTATAGACCTAAAAATACAAAAATTACTGATAATCTTGGATTATGGCTTTCTTATCAGGCTATACAACATACCAAACCTATAGTACCCGTGAAGAAATTATATGTAGTACTTGGTAGTGGCGTGTATTTATCGTGGTAATAGCCAATCTTCAAGTTCGTTTTTGTTTTGTGAGGGCGATTTGCCAATCGCCCCTATAATGTGGTTTGATTATAATTAACTTTGGCAAACTCTGAAAGTTTGCCAAAGTGTGTGGCGCATTGATTATCAGAGCAATTAACTTTGTCAAACTTTGAAAGTTTGCCAAAGTGTGTGGCGCAATCATACTTTTTAAGACTTTTTGGAAAAGCCTCTGTGTGATATATTTAAGCTGTTGTTCTTCTTCGTTTAAACTGGTGTATCAGCGAAGCTACAATCCATAACAACAATAACGAACTGCCAGCAAGAGATAAATAGCTACCTGTGGTTACTACTTCGGGTTCAAAACTAAACTTTATGGTATGTTTGCCAGCAGGGATGGGCATTCCGCGCAAAAAGATAATCTACAGGATAGAATTTAGCAGGCTTCCCGTCTATGGTAGCTTGCCAACCGTGAGGGTAATACATTTCGGAAAATACAGCAAAACCATCGTGAGCATTGTTACTTTCATAAACCAATGCATCGGGTGCATAGCTTTTTAGCTGTATGGTAGCTGTACTATCGGCACTGTATTGCAATGGAAATACTGCTTTTACTTCTTTATTATTCCAACTACTTCGGTAGCAGGGTCAAAATTCCTTAACTCACTCATTACTTCATCATCATTGGCTTTGCGAATAACTTGGTTTTACAAACCAAGCATTACCCAATGCTTCATCGTTGAGAATAGGCGTTACTTGGTTCTTTTTCATTGCGCACGATAACATATTTTTACATTCAGCCAATTGAGCACCTTCATATTACCTTCTTTAAACTGATAATCAAAAAGCTCTTGTAGCTTACGCGGTTTGGCAGCGTGATACCCCCCAATAGAATGGTGAAAAAATGAAGTGCGCGCACCATTGAGCCCCACTTCGGGTTCATAAACACGATAATAGGATTTATCTCGCAAGATATATTCATCAGCAGGGGTAGGCTGAAAAGGATTGGCTAACTGATGCCCCTCTACGAAGCTGTCTTTATTGACATAACGCTTGGCTACTCCGCCCAAATCAAAAAACAACAAGGCTAATATAATAACTTGTACAGCCCATAGGTTTAGTTTTTTAAAATGATACAAAGCCAAAGCAGCCGCCGTAAGTACTGTGAGCAGGAGTGCACGTAGCACATCGGAAGTATAGATACTTTCGCGGTCTTTAACAATCATTGCAATAAGCTCATTGCCATAATACTGTGCATAGCGAGCGTCATTGGGTGAAGTAAAGCTAAAAAGCCTTTGCCGAGCAGCAATAATACTAATATTCCTAATACCACATATATTGTGTTGAGAAGAGGCTTTTTACGTTCTTCGGCGGGCATTTTAATAAATTGATAAAGCCCTAACACAGCAAGTACAGGCACACAGAGCTCTAACAAGACTTGTATAGAGAAACTGCCCTAAACTTGTTGTAAAGAGGAAAAATAATCTATCATAAAATCGGTGAGAAGGTTGAAGTTTTTACCCCACGAGAGTAGCAAAGACATCAGAGTACCTGCAATGAGCCACCATTTGAGCTTATTTCTCACCACAAAAAAAGAGCCAATACGAAGAAGAAGAACACAACAATACCTATATAAGCAGGAGCAGCCACAATAGGCTGGTCGCCCCAATAAGTAGGCAGGCTATTAGCGAAGTTTAAAGCTTCAGCTCCTCCATAGCCTTGAGAAGCTAAATACTGATACGTATTTTGATTTTTCGCCGAGTGCTTCAGTGATTGGAGCCCCCAAAGAGACGAGGAACGATAAGGTTTAAAGACTCGGTAATTCCGTAGCTATATTCGGTAATGTAATCTTTAGATAAGCCTGAAGCCTCTATTGTTGTAGTGGCAGTAGTGAGGGTAGATTTACTGCGTGTACTCCAATCGGCATATTCACGAGTAGCTAAAAAGCAATGTAGCATTGGACAAAAACAGCAAATGAAAGCTGCCCCTATAAGAACACCCATAGCTTTTAAGAAAAATTTTTAGCTGTTTTTGCTTGATGGCTTGGTAAAGGTATCCAGCGCCAAGAAGCAGCACCAATAGGAGGAGGTAGTAAGTCATTTGGAAGTGGTTGGCACAAAGTTGCAAAAGCTAAAGCGAAAGCTGTGAGAATACCACCTACAAGATATTTCCGTTGAAATACCAGCAAAATACCCGCTAAAACAGGTGCAAAAATAAGCAATACTATGAGCTTTGGCATTATGTCCCTACCCCAAGAATAATAATAAGGTAAGTAGAGAGCCCAAAAGCGATAGCCCTGAGAAAAGCATTGCGGGTATCAACTTTGAATACCGAAAGAAGCAGGGTAAAACCTATAAAATAAAGGAAAAGATAATCTGCAGGGCGAGGTAAAAAGCGAAGAGTTCTATCTACTTGTTTTTATAAAATCATAAGGATAGTTAGCACCGAGTTGATAAGTAGGCATTCCTCCAAAAAGCACTATTCGTCCAATACAATTCTTTATTATCAGAAAGTCGGTAATCGTTACGTTCTTTTGCCATACCGGTGTATTGAACGATATCGGACTGCCAAATAGCTTTACCTTGCAGTACAGGATAAAAAGCGATAGCTATAATGGCAAATAGAGCCACTGCAATAAGGTGAGGTATTATTTTTTTCATCTAATTATAATTCAATAGTTTATATTTCTTCGTAATCAATATATTCGCCTACTTGACGTGTAGCTTTTAGGATTTTTTTAGTTGTATCTTCACGATTCACAATATTTTCTCTACTGTTCTGGTTGTTTTTATAAGTTTGATTATTATAATCATTATAAGGTGATTGAGGATTTTGCTGATAGTTTTGAAATTCCTTTTGAATACGCTCTCCTACTCTATTGACGAAGAATATAAGGCAATAGGATGCGGAATAAAATACGGATTCCAAGTATAATTAGGAGTATGATTAATAGCGTTTTTTTATGAAACCAATAAATGAAGCTTGTGCCAACATAATTATAATTATTTTTAAGTTTGGGGCAAAGATAAGAAATAATGTTTAATTATCAATGTTTAACGATTAAATTTCATAAAATAGAGAGATACGTAACTTACTGATTTTGTTATAGTAAAGTATTATTTTAACAAAACAAGCTGAAAAATTTAACAATTTATTAACGCGCTATGTTCTATAAAATTCTTTACTTTGCTATGAAAAAAAGTAAGATACTTTTTAGAAACTATAAACCTATTTTTTTAATCAACTAACATTTAAGTATGTCAATCAATGCTTTTTATTATTTATCTTTCAATAGAGATGAAGTATTCCATTCATACTGTTGAAGCTTACAAACACGACCTTAGGGCTTTCGAACGTTTTTATTAAGGTGAGTATGAGAAGAAGGAGGAAGAATGTCCGTTAGAAAAAAAGCCGACCAAGAGGATATAAAGAAGTGGATTATCAGCCTATCTGACCAATCTATATCATTCAGAAGTATCAATAGAAAACTATCAGCTTTTAAAAACTTACTATTCTTTTTAAAGAAAACAAAACAAAATAGAGATAAGCCCTTTTGAAAAAGGAATTTTTTTATGCTGAAGACCGATAAGAAGCAAAAGATTCCATTTTCAGAAGCAGAAATAGAAAAAGTGCTTTCTTATTTTTTTCGAGTAAGAATTCATTTGATGAGGTGCGTGACAGAGCAGTAATAGAGATGCTCTATGCTACGGGGATGCGACGATCTGAGTTAGCCAACCTGAAAGTGGGAGATGTAGATCTTATCCAACGCCAAGTAAAAATATTGGGTAAAGGAGATAAGGAACGTTACATACCGATTATACCAGAACTTGAAAAATACATTACACGAGTATTTGAAGCTACGAGCAGAAATAGCTAATAAAAAGTGAAGATTATTTGTTCTTAGTGAAAAACGGCAAAAAGATATACCCTACATTGATATATAGAATTATCAATTCGTATTTTAGTGCCGTTACCAGCAAAAATGTGAGCCCTCACGTGCTACGACATTCATTTGCCAGCCATCTATTGGATAATGGTGCCGATTTGAATACCGTAAAAGAACTATTGGGGCACGCAAGCCTTGCTTCTACGCAAGTGTATACTAATACAAGCTTTAGTAGAGCTAAAACGCCAATACAAAAAGCACATCCTCGTGCAGAACAAAAAGACGAGGAAGAGTAATAGAATTGTTTAACCTTAAAAAGAGACATTATGAAAGTACATGTACATCCTGTTGACTTTACAGTTGACCAAAAGTTAGTGGATTTTATCCAAAAAGCTTGACAAGCTTGACAATTTTTACGATCGCATCATTGAAGCTGACGTACATTTGAAGTTAGAAAACACCAATACTAAAAGAGAATAAAATAGTAGAGGTGAAGGTACACATTCCTGGTGAGAGCCTTGTAGTGAAAAACAGTTTAAGACCTTTGAAGAAGGTATTGATAGTAGCGTAGAGCCTTTAGAACGAATGCTACTAAAAATACAAGGAAAAACGTTAAACTTTTGTTAAACATATTTTTAGTACCAAAAATAATATTACCTTTGCCGCATTATTGTATAATTTACTTAATTAAAAAAAGAAAATGAAAAAAAGTATTTTAGTTCTGGCTTCATTGGCTTTCCTTGGAGTCCAAGCACAAGATGGCTATAACAAATGGTCAGTAGATGTAAATGGAGGGCTAAATAAAGCTGTTTCTCCACTTACACGAGGTTATGCTACAGCCACTCCAAGTCCGTGGAGTGCATCAGTAGGTGTGCGCTATATGCTTAACAACAAATTTGGTCTTCGTTTAGGGAGGTGGTTACGATGCTTTCTCTAACAAGAAAAAAACACCTCTAAGTTTGACTCAAATATTTGGAATGTTAATTTGCAAGCGTATGCCAACTTGGGTAGAGTGTTGAGTTTTGAAGATTGGACTAGCGACCTTAACGTATTGGTACACGCTGGTGGTGGTTACGCTCAACTTAAAAGTGATTGGTTAGGAAAAGCTGACCGTATGGTATTCTTAACAGCAGGGTGTTACACCTCAAGTAAGACTTTCTAACCGCATTGCTTTTATTATTAGATGGTTCATTATTTTTGAATGCTAAACAAAACGTTAGCTACGATACTAAATCTCGTGCTACAAGACGTGTTTTTTCCAAAGGTGCTCACTTAGTAGGTACTGTAGGTTTGAACATTGCACTTGGTAAACAAGGTGTACACGCTGATTGAGCTGCTAATGCTGCTAAACAACAAGAAAACGATGATGTTGCTCAACGTATCGCTGCTCTTGAAAGCAATGTATCTGATTTGAAAGACAAAGTATCTGGCAAACAAGACAAGATGAACGATGCTAACGGCAACGGAATTCCTGACGAAATTGAAAGCTACTTGAACAACAACTACCAAGCTAAAGGTGCTACTGCAGCAGCTTCTGCAGCTGAAAACGGTGGCGTAAGCGGTGATGTAGTTGCTGACCTTATCAAAAAAAGGTTACATAAGTGCTTACTTTGATTTCAACTCTTCTGTACCTCAAATGAGTTCTACTTGGGCTATTGATATGGTTGTTAAATATATGAAAGAAAAACAGCAACGCTCAAATATCAGTAGTAGGTTATGCAGATGAGTTGGGTGGTACTAACTACAACTCTACATTATCACAAAAACGTGCTAATGCTGTGAAAGATTTGCTTGTAAAAGCAGGTGTTAGTGCATCACGTATCTCTACTGAAGGTAAAGGTGAAGATACATCAGTTGATAAAAACTCACCAAGAGCTCGTCAGTTAGCTCGTAAAAGCTACATTCAGCATAAAAATAATAACACTAAATTATACAATTAAAGAAAGCTGTCTCATATTGGGACAGCTTTTTATACTACTTATTGCCCAAGTTTCATAATAATTTTGTATTTTTTTGCAGCCTAAAAATAATTACAGTACAAGATGCCTAAAAGATATACCATTACAGCAGCGCTACACTATACTAACGGACCTATACATATAGGACACCTTGCAGGTGTATACGTACCTGCCGATATTTATGCGCGCTACCAACGACTTAAAAAAATAATGATGTAGCTTTTTATTTGCGGTAGTGATGAACACGGAGTAGCTATCTCTATAAAAGCTAAAAAGAAGGTACAACCCCTCAAGCTATTATTGATAAATATCATAATATTATTAAACAATCATTTGAGGATTTTGGTATTTCATTTGATAACTATTCACGTACCTCAGCTGCTATTCACAACGAAACAGCCTCTGATTTCTTTAAAAAAACTATACGAACAAGGCGATTTTATAGAAGAAGTATCGGAGCAACTTTATGATGAAGAAGCTCATCAGTTCTTAGCCAGATAGGTTCGTAATAGGTACTGCCCAAAAATGTGGTAATACTGAAGCCTATGGCGACCAATGTGAGCGTTGCGGCAGCTCACTTAACGCTACTGATTTGATAGACCCTAAATCATCTATCACAGGGTAGTAAACCCTATACTAAAGGCTACTAAACATTGGTTCTTACCCTTAGATCGTTATCAGAAGTTTTTTTAGAAGATTGGATACTAAAAGGGCATAAAAACGACTGGAAACCCTAATGTATATGGGCAAGTAAAAAGCTGGTTGGATGATGAGCTTAAACCACGTGCCGTTACGCGCGACCTTGATTGGGGCATCCCTGTACCTATAAAAAGGTGCCGAAGGTAAAGTATTGTACGTATGGTTTGATGCACCTATTGGGTATATATCATCTACCAAAGAATGGGCTACCCGTGAGGGAAAAAGACTGGAAGCCTTATTGGAAAGATGAAAATACTGAATTGATACATTTTATAGGGAAAGATAATATTGTTTTTCCATTGCATAATATTCCCTGCAATGCTCAAAGCTTATGGTAGTTATATATTGCCTACCAATGTACCTGCTAATGAGTTCCTAAATTTAGAAGGTAACAAGCTTTCTACTTCTAAAAATTGGGCTGTGTGGCTACACGAGTATTTAGAAGATTTTTCCAAATCAGCAAGATGTATTGCGTTATGTACTAACTGCTAATGCTCCTGAAACCAAAAGATAACGACTTTACTTGGAAGGACTTCCAAGCTCGTAATAATAATGAATTGGTAGCTATATTGGGTAATTTTATCAATAGGGTATTAGTGCTTACCGATAAATACTACAATGGTATAGTACCTGCGCCTAATGCCTTTACAGCTACTGACAATGAAGTACTTGCCGAAGTAGTAACTCTTTCTCAAAAGATTGAGCAATCATTAGAACGTTTTCGTTTTCGCGAAGCTAACAAGAACTGATGAATATTGCTCGCTTAGGTAATAAATATCTCGCTGATGAAGAGCCTTGGAAACTTATAAAAACCGATGCAGAACGTGTAAAGACTATAATGTTTGTAGCACTGCATATAACTACAGCCTTGGCTATCACTAGCGAACCTTTTTACCTTTTTACATCTGAAAAAGTTAAAGAAGATGTTGCTTTTTGAAGCAATGCTATCAGCTCCTCATTGGCAAGATATATTACCAAACAAACTATTAATTACGAGCGGACATACGATAGGTAAAGCTGTATTGTTGTTTGAAAAGATTGAAGATGAGGCTATAGAAAAACAACTACAACGCTTAGAAACTACTAAAAAAAGAAAATACACAAGAGACAGCAAGCGTAGCAGAAACATCTGTAGCACCTCAAAAAGAGCTTATTAGCTATGATGATTTTGCCAAAATGGATATTCGCATAGGTACCATTCTCACAGCCGAAAAATGCCTAAAGCTGACAAACTACTTATTTTTGAAAGTAGATACAGGGATAGACCAGCATACTATAGTATCGGGTATAGCGCAAAGTTTTTGAACCTGAAGAAATTATAGGGAAGCGTGTAACGGTGCTTGCCAACCTCGCTCCACGCAAATTACGTGGAGTGAAAGCCAAGGAATGATACTAATGGTAGAAAACAACGAAGGTAAATATACTTTTATTGCTCCTGATAGTGAAGGCATTGCTAATGGTACTGAAGTGAAGTAATATTTATCATAGAAACAAAAATACTTGAAAGTTTTGACAACTTCCAAGTATTTTTTTATTATAGTAATCAGGGTTAAATTACTTCACTAAATGGGATAGTTGTATCAAAAATCTCTTCCAACAACTTTTTGGTAACAGTTACATATTCAGAAAGAACTGCAGGGGTAACATCATAATCTTTTTGTTTACCAAAATAAGTATGGAATTGTATTAAATTTTTTTCTGCAAACGCTTAAATGATAAATTAGCTACTTGCATAGTTTCCTTTGTTTTTAAATTTTTGTTGGTACATATAAGCATAAGTAAGTAATTGAAAGGCTTTTACCATACTTTATATCATCAATAAGATCTTCCCAATCATTTATTTTTACATCTTTTTTTCTTCTACAACCCCTGTTTTTATAATCTATAATTTGTAATTTTCCATCTCTACAATCAATACGGTCTATAATTCCTTTAAAATTTACGATAGTGCCATTTTATTTTATGTTCAAAAGGAATTACCATTTTTCTTCTAAACAAAGTACTTTTTATTTCTGTACCCTCTTTAATTGTTGCTATTTCTAAATCTAAAAACGATGCACATATTCCTTAATAACGTTGTAAATAAGGTAATTTTTTTCCTTCACTAAAACTATCATTCCTATACTCTCTGCGAAAGTGAATATTAATAATTCTTTTCTACTTTAGGGCGTATTTTTTTCTATATCATTTACAGTAATAGCTCGGTTTATTCTACTATACAATAAGCCTTTATATAAGCATTCCAACGTTTTATGAATAATATTACCAAAAGTACGTGCTTCTACCGTTTCTTCTACTTCTTGTTCCTCATATACTTTTTAATACATTTTGCTGATAAAACGTAAGCGGATTGCGTATATAAGTTGTAATTGCTGAAGGCGATAGTCCATTTTCAGCAAGCACACGTAACTTTTCTATAATTTCAGGTGTTTTCTGTATGTTAAGCACAGACAAAGAAGTAGGATACACTTTAGGAGCTTTAATAGAATGTATCACCTCGTGTTTATCAACGTTTTCAGCTAATAATTGCAATATAAACCTACTCTTTTCTTTACTCTTTAAGCTATCCATTTCAGTATCATACAGTAGGTGAACTTTCTTAGCACGTTGCAAAAATACGATAAAAGTTATAACTATAAACCGCATCGCGTTCTTTATAAAGTAGGTAACCCCAATTCACGCTTTACATCATAAGGTATCAAAGAGTTATCACTCTTGCCAGAGGCAATACACCTTCATTTACTGAAGTAATAATCACATTTTCAAAATCTAAACTTCTACTCTCCAATACCCCCATCACCTGTAATCCCTCCAAAGGTTCACCACGAAAGTTGAGAGCACTTTTCTGCAATACATCTAAATAGAAGTGATATAATGTTTTCACTGAATCTATATAATGATAACGATCTTGTAATTGTTTTTAGTTGATTAAATAATTCATAGAACCTATAAGCATACTCCTGCACAAGAATATGTTGTGAATTTTCAGGGTCTATATATGATTTAAGTCTATAAATTATCGTAATAGCGTTCTCTATTAGTTTGCTGATAAAAAGCAACATTTCTCGTCTTATCCTGCTCTTTTTCAGGAAATAATAATTTAAAAACTTCGTGCTGATTTTTCAGGAGTAGCTTGTAGGGAGCTTCTCTCTGCTTATATATGTAGATTGTGCTTTGTAATATACTCTGAGATAGCTTTTATTGCCTCTTGCAAAGTAACTGTTTCAAAAAGGTTGCGACAATAAGTTCAGTACATCTTTATGGTAAAAACTCTTGGAAAGATGCAAACGAAAATAAGTAGTAAAATAAATCGTTTAGAGGCGTTTGCTGCAAAGGGTAACCCATTGTAATATTCACAGCCGTATTAGACTGAACCGCTTGAAGCATTGGTATTAGTAAACTCTCATCAGCAACAATAAGCGCTGTTTTTTTCCAATTCAGCTTTAGGAGTATGCTGCAAGAGCTCAGCCACCACGTGTACCTGATTGATACTTTTTAGAAACCCCTGTAAGATAAATCTTCTTTTTCTTTCTCGTAGTTATTATTTATAAATTTAGGAGTATGCGTTTTGTAATATCTCCAATGCTCCCTATATTTACGAAAGAAATATCCCGCATCGTGGTCTTTCTTGTTTACAAAATAGCTGTCTGCATCCCAATAAATCTCACCACCTATATCCATCAAAATATCTTGTATGACCTTCTGTTCAGCTTCTGAGAGCGCATTAAAACCTACAAATATATGAATTGTATCAGTGTGAGTCTCTATATATTTAGGAAGAAATTCTACTGCTTTTTTTCGCCACAAAAGCCTGCATACCCTTTCTTCTTTTTGTCAATTTTTGATTTAGAGCATCATAATAATCACGTAAAGACTCCCAAAAAGCTAAATATTCTTTCTGTAAATCTGTAAGAGAATCCATACCGCTCCACTGTTCTACTTTTCTTAAGTCACTAATATAAGAAAATATCTTATCAGGCAGTACCAAATATTGGTCTATCTCACTAAAAATCTTTCAATGCTGTAACAGCTCAGCCAAGAACTCTTCAAAATTATTTACATCTTTTGCCTTACACACCCTTTATAGCTATCATAAAATTCAAATAACAAAAGGCAAACCACTAATAGCCTCTACCCCCGAGATACGCGTAAATAAATCAGCTATCCCTATAAATTCAGGTGCCATAGTAGGTCGTTGTACTTGTTCAGCAAAATATTTCTTCAAAAAACAATGCAGGTCGTTTTCCCGTAGTAACAAACACTAAACGATCTGCTTTAGTGCTATAGTTCTCAAGTACATCTGTAATTACATCTTTTAAATAACTCATAGTTAATAGTTCTTTTTGTTATTTTTAGCTGATAAACAATATAGCCTAATGGCAGAACCATTACTCCTATATAAAAAGCGTGATTTATTACTGCCTCAGGTGCATATAATACAGCTACCAAAAGTCCAAATACAGCCCCCTCCTAAATGCGCAGCGTGTCCTATATTATCCCTTCACTCGGATTAAACATCGTAAAAGCCGAATAAGCAAAATAAAAAGCACCAAACAACCAACCTGGCAAAAAAATTCACTGTTATTCCTGTAGGATTAAGTGCAATCGCAGCAAATATAATTCCTGAAACAGCTCCCGAAGCTCCTATAGCCGAATAATACCATTGTCGTTGATACAAATACCAACTAAACAAACTACCCGCAATCATGGCTCCAAAATAAACAACTAAAAATAATACACTCCCTATGCTCCTAATGAGTAACCCCTGAAAGAAAAAAACAGCGATACCATATTAAGAATCAAATGTTGCCAATCAGCGTGTAAAAACCTGATGATACCAAACGAATATAATCACCCTTCTGCACCGCCCCTACATTGAATTTATAACGCTCAAAAAGTAGTATTCTGAAACCCATAATAACTCACTGCTATTGTAGCCACAAGTATAATAACAAAAACCATATTCATTGCAAAAATCATTTAAATTTATAACCATAACAAAATCGTCAGTACTACCGAAAAGATAACCACTAACGGCATACAAAACCGCAACCATTGTTTGTAATTCCATTCACCATCGCCAGTGACGGCAAAATAAGCCCCGTAGGAGTAATTAGCGACATAATCCCCATACCAAAAAGATAAGCACTTACCACACTATGCCCTTCAACCCCTACTACCGAAGCCAATGCCCCTATTATAGGCATCGTAAGTACCGCCATACCCGATGACGATGCTATAAACAAACTAAGCACTCCAAATACCAACATCAGCATTGGTAAAAAAATAACATTGGCAACATCCCTCGCACAAGGTCAGTAGCATAATGCAATATCGTACTAGCTATCTGCCCATCATTCAGTATAAACGATACCCCTCTGGCTATTCCAATAATAAAAGCCACCCCAATAAGTCTCGAGCTCCTGCTATAAAATGTCGTACAAAAAGCCTCTTCACCACAACGCTGTAGTACTGCTATTACAACAGCAGCTACCAAAAACTGAGCAGTCATTTCGCCAAACCACCAGCCCCATTGCGATACTCCTATAATCATAACTACAAACGAAAGCCCAAAAACCAAAAGCTCTATTTTTCGTTGATAGTTTTCAGTTCAGTAGTCTTTTTCAGGTGTATTAGCCGCATATATTTCAGGTAAAGTAACCCCATATACAATAGATTTTTCAGGATATTTTTACCCTTTCAGCATACCTAATGATATAAAGTATGCTGATAATCACACACAATACTAAGGCAATCAAGCGTATATAGAGCCCCAAAGTCCAATCTACCCCAGCAGCATCCGAGGCAATAATCACCGCAAACGGATTAACAGTCGATGCCATAGAACCAACATTTGAGCCTATATAAATCACAGCCAAAGGCACTAATAAGTCGTAACCTGCTGCTAAAAAAATAGAATTTACCAACATAGGGTAAAACGCAAGAGTCTCTTCAGCCAATCAAAGGAAGAGCCTCCAAGAGCCAAAAAGCGTAGTAAGCAGAATAATAAGAATACCTTCACGCCCTTTCAGCAGATGAGCCAAATAAGCTACACCCATATTCAAAGCCCCCGAACTGTTGAATACACCTATGAAACCACCCAATACCAATACAAAAAGAATCACCTCTATACTATCGTAAATCCCCTTAATAGGCGCAAAAAGCACTGCAACAGCACCTTGCGGAGCCGCATTTCCTTCCACATAAGTATCAGGAATTGAAATAGGTTTCTTTATTTTTCCTCCTTAAACTTATTCAGTTGTATATTGATGCCAAGATTGTTGAGTTTCTCTTGAGTAGCAGGTACTATATAGGCACTATCAGCAGTTCGTATTACAAAACTATCATCAGCCTTGTTATAACTAAATAGTGCTATAACTCCCCGAAGGCAATAGATACGTAAGTCCTGCTGCCAATACAATCACAATCATCAACACCGTGTAAAGGGGTAGGAAATTTAAGACCTTTCATTTTCAAAAATATTCACTTTAAAAGCCACAAAAATAGCAATTCCTCTGGAAAAGCCAAAGGAATTGCCAAAATATTTACTAGTTTTAAAACTACACTATATCTCCCTATCAATCACATAATTCACCATCAACACCAAAAGCATTCTTATAGTCCGAAACAGGAAAAATCATCTAATAATTTCAATGCCCTTTCCTGAAAATCCTTCATTTTATAAGTCGCATATTCCAGCCCTCCTCGTTGTTTTACAAATGCAATAACCTCTTTCACCCTTTTTTATCCTTATTATGCTTTACCGAATTTATAAGCCATCGTCTTCACTACAATTATTCAATGTATAAATAAGCGGAAGCGTCATTTTTGTTCCTTTAATATCAATTCCAGTAGGCTTCCCTATTGCATCATCAGTATAATCAAAAGATCATCCTTTATTTGGAATGCCATTCCTATATATTCCTCAAAAAAGTCGCATCTTCTCAATTATTTCTGCTTCTTCTGGCAATACCGAACAAGCTCCCATCGCACAACAAGCAGCTATAAGTGTAGCCGTTTTTCTGCCCTAATGATTTCATAATAAACCTCCTCAGTAATATCCAATCGGCGCGCCTTTTTCTATTTGCAACAACTCTCCTTCACTCATTTCTCGCACCGCAACCGAGATGATACGCAATAAGTCAAAATCACCATTATCAATGAAAGCAACAAACCTTTTGAAAGCAAATAATCGCCCACAAGCACCGCTATTTTATTCTTCCAAAGAGCGTTGATAGAGAAAAACCTCGTCGCTTATTACTATCATCTCAACATCATCGATGCACCAAGGTAGCCGTATGTATAAGTTCTATTACCGATGCACCTCTATAAGTACGCTCGCTCATACCCCCACCCGATACCATCTTAGCAACCAAAAAATACAAACATCGGTCGCATCTGCTTCCCTTTACGGTTCACTATATAGTAGGTGATACGATTTAGCAAAGCAACTTTCGAGCTCATCGCCCCTTGAAACTTCTGTTCAAAAAGCTCCATTTCCTCACGTATTGGCGCTTTTATTTGTGCTGTTATCTTCATTAGCTTACCTCTCCCGTATTTTTTTATGTTCGGCAGCAATTTTATCCAATTCTTCCTCTTCTTTAAAAGTACGTTTACCAAAAAAATATTCTCCAAGTCATCGCGGAATATTACTTCACGCTCAACAATAAGTTAGCAAGTTGAGTAAGTTTCTCCTTATTTTTCGGTCAATATAGCAATAGCTCGTGCATACTGAGCCTCTACTATTTTTTGAAATTTCTTCATCTATCAAATGAGCTGTCTTTTTCACTGTAAGGCTTTGTAAATCCATAATCCGATTGTGCTGAATCGTAATAAGTTAGATTACCTATTTTTATCATTAAGCCCATAAATAGTAACCATTGCACGTGCCTGTTTAGTAACCTTCTCAAGGTCGCTAAGTGCTCCTGTTGATATTTTATCAAAAATTACCTTTTTCAGCAGCACGTCCTCCTAAGGCAGCACACATCTCGTCCAATATCTGCTCAGTGCGCACTATTTGGCGCTCTTCTGGTAAATACCAAGCAGCCCCCAACGACTGCCCTCGTGGTACAGTGTAACTTTCACCAAAGGTGCTGCATATTCTAATAGCCAACTCACTGTTGCGTGTCCTGCTTCGTGAAAAGCAATCGCCTTGCGCTCCTCAGGAGTAAGAATCTTGCTCTTCTTCTCAAGCCCACCCACTATCCTATCTACAGCGTCCAAAAACTCTTGCTTACTCACCGCCGTTTTGCCTTTGCGCGCCGCTATCAAAGCCGCCTCATTACATACATTAGCAATATCAGCACCCGAAAAACCAGGTGTTTGCTTAGCAAGAAAATCTATATCCAATGTCTCAGCCGTCTTTATAGGCTTCAAGTGTACCTGAAATATTTGTTTACGCTCATTCAAGTTAGGCAGTTCCACATATATTTGCCTATCAAAAACGTCCCGCACGCATCAACGCTTTATCCAAAATATCAGCGCGGTTAGTAGCTGCCAGCACAATAATATTTGTATGCGACCCAAAACCATCCATTTCCGTAAGCAGCTGGTTCAGCGTATTTTCTCGCTCATCATTAGCACCCGTCATCGCATTTTTTCCTCGCGCGCGCCCTATAGCATCTATTTCATCTATAAATATAATACAAAGGTGCTTTTTCTTTTGCCTGTTTAAAAAGGTCTCGCACTCATGAAAGCACCTACACCCACAAACATCTCAACAAAATCAGAACCCGAAAGCGAAAAAGAATGGTACTTGCGCCTCTCCAGCTACAGCCTTTTGCAAGTAGCGTTTTACCAGTACCAGGAGGTCCCACCAATAACGCCCCTCTTGGTATCTTACCCCCAAGCGAAGTATATTTATCAGGATTCTTCAAAGAAATCTACAATTTCCTGTACTTCCTCTTTAGCTCCTTCCAAGCCTGCTACATCCTGAAATGTTACAGGTACTTGCTTTTTCTCGTCAAACATACGAGCCTTTGATTTTCCTATATTGAAAATACCTCCAGCGCCTCCTGCACCTGCCATACGTTTCATTACATAAATCCATACACCTATTACAAGTACAAAAGGTATCAGAGTAATCAACAAATCCGAAAATATATTCTGCTGACTTTTATTTTCGCGCGTTGTATCAAGGTTATTTTCTTTAACTATCTGGTCAAAACGATTTTCAAAATTGCTAAGGTCACCCAATTCAAAAGCGATATTGTGGTACATCAGCAGGATTACCATTTTGCATAATAGCATTCCCTGTAGGGCGTACATCTTTATGCTCCTCCTTCTTAAGCGCATCTGCATTCAAGTACACATTAGCTTCTTTTCTTATTCAGAATAACAATTCGTGATACATCACCATTGCTCAAATATTCTTCAAATTTAGCTTGCGGTATTTCCTTAGGGTTGTGACCAAAAGGTTGCTCCTGAATAGTAATTAAATGCCAAAAGCACAAGTAACAACACAGCATACAGCCAATATGCTGAAAAATCAGTTGCCGTTATTCTTATTATCTCCCATTTTTTTAATATTGAGTTTCTACATTAATGAATTTCGCATCGCCCCATAAGCCTTCCAAGTCATAATGCTCACGAACTTGAGGCTGAAATATATGCACCACCACATCCACATAATCTATAAGCACCCATTCAGCATTCATTTCACCCTCTACGTGCCAAGGCTTTTGATGCCCTTCTGTGGCTTACTACTTTTTGTACCGAACCTGAAATCGCTGCCACCTGAGTATTAGTATTACCATTGCATATTACAAAATACTCACACACAGCACTCTCTACCTCGCGCAGATCTAAAATAGTGATATCCTTACCTTTAACCTTCTCTATACCTGCTATAATATTGCTGAGCAGTTCATTAGATGTTATTTCTTTATTCATTCTTTTTTTATATTTTTTCTCTATTTGTTTTTATCAAATACTATTAGGGTAAACACTTATCCTTCACTTTTTAAACAGAAGCTAAAAATGTTAATAGTTCCCATTCTTCTAAAAAAACGTGCAAAGATAATCATTTTGAATTTAAAAAGCAAAAAAATATTGCCATAGCTTTTTGTCAGGACAAGTTGTCAGGTATTTTTATTTAAACGAAACCACCGATGGTACACGTTGGCTGAAGCTATGCAACCTAAAATCATCGTTCGTATCTCCTGTGATTTTTAAAAAAATATGTTTTCCATTACCCGGTATGATAGGGAAAAATAAGCCAGTGAAAACTGAATTGCCCCAAAAAGGCAAATAATCATTAGTAATATAAAATCCTAATGAAAACCGAGAATACAAATCTACATTAAAAAAATGGTGATTCTTTACGCCCTATAAAAAGCAGTATCTACCGATAGAAATGGGCTTACCGAAAGCCTATAAACTGAAATGGACTATAAAAGCTGTGTTTGCGAACTTAGTATCAACTTTCTGTTTCCGTACACCTCACTGCTATTAAACCCAAAGAATTCCATAATGCTCGTTAATACTCAGCCTACTACCTTGATATACAAAATCTTTAACCCCCATAACAAACGAAGCCTTCAAAAACTCCCTAAAGTGCCAGTCTCCTATACTGAGCAATTTTGTAAAAATGTGTTCCTTCAGCACAGAAACACCAGTTCTTTTATTTTTTTCCTTTCGGAACAAAAACTCCCCACCTCAAAAATCTGCTGCATAATATCCTTTTTCGCTCATAATAAGCTTTTTGAAAATCCTAAGGAAATATAAGGTAACATTCTATGGTTTTTCCATATAGCCCCGATGTTAAATAAAAGTATGCCCCGTACCCACATCTTCCGTATCACCATTCCTGAAAATATAGCGATCTTTCACAAATTTACTCCTATTCAAGCTCAGTTGCGTAAGAAAAAAATATTTTCATTAGAATGATATACATCTTCCTTCGGATATAAAAACTATTCCTGTAAAACTTGTATTGCGATAAGTAGCCCCAATAATAAAATTATTGATACTCTTATCTTTAGAAACCCCAAGCGGCTTTACCCAGCTACCAAAAGTATTAAAACTTTTGTAATACAACACAGGCTTATAATTGGGTATTGTATCTACATACGCATCTCTATTTTCATAGTACGATACACTCCCCGACCATCGTGCCAATGGCGAATAAAGCTGCCTATCCACATAAATATAACGCGTAAAATACCCCTCATAATCCGAATAGTATGAGCCTCTCACATTCACATATGTATTTCTGATGTTCCGCAGTGTATAACTCATTCCCTTACCACTATCAGCTATACCCGTAAAAAACTGCTGATAGGTGAATGAAACCTCGTGTCCTAACCCAAAAAGATTGCGTTCAGATAAGCGTGTCCAGCCTCTGCTTCCCGTGAGGTCTCCGTCCACATACATTGTCCAACTATCAAGCACTCTTATATGCACATCTACCGAGTCTTTAAACCGTCCCACAGGCATAGGCTCTATATACACCCGCCGCACATAACGCTGATTTCTAAGCAGTCGCTCTGTCTCACTGATGAGCAATGTATCCAAAGCTTGATTCTTCTTAAAAAGAAGCAAATGTCTTATTGTGCTCTCACGTGTTTTTTTATATGTAGCGCATTACCATAACGTTCAAACTTGCTGATAGGTTTTTGTTAGCATCGCGTTCATCAAAGCAAAAAGGGTCTAAAGTCGTAATCAGTATATTCCTAATAATTTTCCCTGATAAGACAACGTATCACAAACAGCTTCTGCAACAGTTTTTATTGTATCTGTCTCAGTAGAAGAAACCTCAGCCAAAGAATGCTGTTCCTTTACTATAATAAAATCTTTCAGCCTTTCAGTCCTGTATGCTGTTGCAAATAATCTCTAAGCCGTTTGTAAAAAAATTCTATTTTTACTTCCCTGTCTAATACCCGCTGAATCGTATCACTCGTTCTTAATGTATCTTCTGTTTGAGGAAAAAAACTAAAGTGTATCCCCAAACAAAAATAGTATAAGAGCAAGTTCCTTCATCATCGTTTCTTCATAAAAAAATTGTTTTTATAAGTTCAGTACATTCATTAGCCTTTATCCCCGTTGTAATTTTCAGTTTTAGGGTGCAGTTGCCCTCCCATAACAGTATATCCTCTATACAAATCAGCTGCCCCTGTACACCAGTCGTGAACAACTGGCTCCAATACAATGCCCCAGCACACATTGCACAAGGCTCCAAAAGTGATATACATAGTACAACCTTTCAGATACTTGCCCCCTAAGTAGTCCGCTGCCATCGTAATAGCTTGCATCTCAGCGTGAGCCGTTACATCGTTTAGTCGTTCTGTAAGATTATGAGCCCTCGCTATAATTCTACCATCGGCTACTACCACAGCTCCCACAGGCACTTCTCCTTCATCAAAAGCTGTAAGCGCCTCATTTAGGGGCTATGTCCATAAAGTATTCATCATTTTCTGTCATCGTAAGCAACAAAAATTACTTTGGTAGGTACAAAAACTCTACCAAAGTAAAAGTCAATCGTATAAAAAAATGTAATTATTTTTCCTTTAAAAGGTTACCTATACCACTCACTATATCGTCCATTACATTTCCATCCTTGTTTTTATCAAGGAAAGAGGTGAGCTTATCTCCTATACTTCCTCCGTCTTTTGCCCCCAAAGAAATTAGAAAACATAGAAGGCAAGTGTTGGAATATTTGGTTCACATTGTCAAGAGAAATACCTGTTTTTCACTGATAGCTTGTAGGGTGATTGTTCACCCCCTTTAGTTTGTAGTAGCTCAGCACCAGCATTTTCTTCTTTTCCTAACATTTGTTTTAGCGAATCCAACACAGTATGCACTTTATCTGTTGATATACCAGTCTTCTCACTAAGCCCATTAACAATTTTCTGAAGGTTTTCTCCTCCAAAGATGTCTAAAATTTCTGCCATTGTATATAATTATTTTTAATAAAAGTTACTATTTGTTCAGCTAATTCTGTAGCAATACGGTCTTGCGCCTCAGTAGTGCTCGCACCTATATGCGGTGTAAGTGATATTTGTGGGTGCATCAATATATGTAGTGAAGGCGTAGGCTCATTTTCAAATACATCCAATCCTGCAAAAAGCTACCTTACCACTTTCTAAGGCTTCTAACAAAAGCTTGTTCCGAAAGAGCTCCTCCGCGAGCAAGGTTTATTATCCCTACCCCATCTTTCATTTTTCTCAAACTCTGCTACATCTATTACATACCCTTTTTGTGCACTATTATTTAGAGTTATAAAGTCAGCTTGCAAAAGCAATTCATCTTTACTAACTGTTTTTAACATTAAAGCTAAGCTCCTGTCCGTCAAAAAGAAAAGGTTTATAACAGCCTCTTTTTACGTAAGGATCGTGAGGCAAAACTTTCATCCCTAAACCTATTGCTATCTTTGCTACTGCCTGCCTATTCTGCCAAAACCAATAATACCCAACGTTTTTACCACGTAATTCTACCCCATTGGCATAACCTTTTTCAGTTCATTAAACTGAGTCTCTCCTTCCAAAGGCATCATTCTATTAGCATCGTGCAAATAACGTACCCCCGTAAAAAGATGGGCAAAAAAACAAGCTCAGCTACCGAATTAGTGGAAGCATTAGGGCGTATTAATCACCTCTATATTTTTACTTTGTGCATACGCCACATCTATATTATCCATCCCCACTCCACCTCTACCAATAAGTTTCAAAGTAGGGCAGCCATCTATAATATCCTTACGCACCTGTGTAGCCGAACGTACTAATAAGCCACTAATTTCGTGTTTATTGATGTATTCTACCAACTGGTTTTGAGCTACCTTAGTAGTAATTACCTCAAAACCTCCAACATATCTTTGCCTAAAGGCGAAATACCATCATTAGCGAGTATCTTTATTTTTCATTATTATTGTAATTTATAAAATTATGTTCTCTTATGTTTTTTATATACGGCGTTGTACCACCTCAAATATGTGTTCTCCATCACACTTCAAAAGTTTTTAGAAGAAACTTCAAAATAAGTGCATAGTCGTGAGTAGCCATTAATATCGTGCGCCCCGCAGCATTTTATTTCCTTAAGCACTTGCATCACCTCCACACTCGTTTCTGGGTCTAAATTTCCTGTAGGTTCATCAGCAAGTATAAGTTCAGGGTCATTGAGTAACGCACGTGCTATAGCCACCCGCTGTTGCTCCCCCGATAGCTCGTGAGGAAACTTATAATCCTTAGTATCCATCTTCACTTTAGCCAACACTTCTTGTATACGTTTCTTTATCTCCACTTTGTCTTTTCCAGCCTGTAGCCTTCAGTACAAATGCAAGATTATCATACACATTACGGTCTGTAAGCAACTTAAAATCCTGAAATACAACCCCAACCTGCGCCTTAATAGCGGTATTTTTGTTCTCATTCAGTTTTTTTAGGTTGAAACCTACTACCTTACCCTGCCCTTGTAGCAGTGGCAAATCACCATAAAGGAGCTTAATAAGGCTACTCTTGCCTGAACCAGTCTTCCCTATCAAATAAACCAATTCTCCCCGCCCAATAGTAAGATTTACGTCAGAAGGTATCAAGTTATTTTTCTGAAAAACCGATACATCTTTAAGTTGTAATATAGGTGAATCAATGATTTTTTTAATATTTTTATAGTTAATAATACCGATTAATCACTTTTTCTTTTTCTGCTGAAATCAACTGCTTTAGTGCAGTCATCTCTTTGTATTTCTCACGTGCCTCACCTGCAGGATAACCAAAGTATGTATGCCCACCTTCCAACGATTTCGATACTCCACTTTGTGCCAAAATAACAGCTTTTTACCAATAGTAATACCACTTGTCATTCCACTTGTCCCCAAATAGTAACATCATCTTCTATCACCACACAACCTGCAATACCCGTTTGCGAAGCTATCAGGCAGCGCTCTCCCACTACAGTATCGTGCCCATATGCACGTGATTATCAATTTTTGTTCCTTTTTTTGATAGTAGTATCAGCGGTAACACCTCTATCAATCGTGCAAAGAGCTCCCAAATCTACATTATCTTCTATAACCACTCTTCCCCCGATTTCAGTTTATCGTAGCCATTAGCACGTTTTTTTGTAATAAAAGGCATCAGCACCCAGTACCGTACCCGCGTGTATTGTAACAAAATCACCTATCTCGCAATGGTCATATATACTCACATTCGGGTGTATCACACAGTGTTTGCCTATAGTTACGTGATTACCTATAAAAACACCTGGTTGTATTATTGTATGTTCACCTATTGTTGCCGTAGGTGCTATAGTAGCAGTTGCTCTTTCAAAAGGTTTTGAAATATTGAGTCAGCTTATTAAAATCCCTAAAAGGATCATCCGAAATCAAAAGAGCTTTACCTTTAGGGCACTCCACTTCCTTGTTGATAAAGTATCACTGTAGCTCTTGATTCCAATGCCTTGTCATAGTACTTAGGATGATCTACAAATACTATGTCGCCCATCTGCACCACGTGTATTTCATTCATTCCAAATACAGGAAAGTTTTCATCACCCACGTATTTAGCACCGATGATAGTCGCAATTTGTTTTAAGTGTATAAGGCTGTGAAAATCGCATAATAAGTAATTATAAGATAATAAGAGGCTACCCTAAAATCATTATTTTCAGGTAGCCTCTCTTTTATTTAATGTTTTATCAATTTAGTCTTTCATTCTTTCAACATAAGTACCTTTCTCAGTTTCTACTTTGATGCGGTCTCTTCATTGATAAAAGAGGCACATTCACTACCGCACCTGTTTCTACTGTTGCAGGTTTAGTAGCGTTAGTAGCAGTATTACCTTTCACTCCAGGTTCCACGTGAGTAACTGTAAGTATTACGTTAGCAGGCATCTCTACCGAAAGAGGTCTCATCTTCAGCATTAAAGATAACCATTACCGTCTCGCCTTCTTTCAAAAGGTCAGGATAGTCAAGCATATCCTTGCGAATATGCACTTGGTTATAATCCTCATTGTTCATAAATACAAACTGATCCCCTTCAGCATAAAGATACTGAAATGAACGAGTTTCTACGCACATCCTCAATTTTGTGTCCTGCCGAAAACGTATTGTCCAATATTTTTACCCGTAGTAACACTTTTTAAGTTTTGTACGTACAAAAGCAGGTCCCTTACCTGGCTTTTACGTGCAAAAACTCAATTATCTTATAAATATCGTGGTTAAAACGGATACACAATCCTTTTCTTAATGTCTGCAGTTGTTGCCATTTTATCTATTCCTTTTTATTTATTTTTTTAATTTTTATTTCCAAATTTCCCGTAGTATCTTAATCATTACTACTATTATATCCTTTCATTATCCCGTGTTGCGAACGTCTTATAAATTGTAGTATCTCATCGCGTTCCAGCGTTGCCTCCATCTCCACTTCTATATATTCCAAAGCGTGTGTAGTCGAGTTTTTCTGAAAAAAATAATACGGTAAATATCCTGAATCTCACGTATCTTTTCCGCAGTAAAACCTCGCCTATGCAACCCTATCGAGTTTACCCTACATATGAAATAGGATCACGAGCTGCTTTCACATAAGGCGGCATCTTTTGATACCATCGTACCCCCGTTACAAAAAGCATAACTGCCTACCATACTAAACTGATAAACAGCCGTCATACCTGCCATTACCACAAAATCACCTATCGTTACGTGCCCTGCAAGAGTAGTCCCATTAGAGAATATACAACCATTTCCCCACTACAATCGTGAGCAATGTGCGAATATGCCATTATCAAGCAATTATCACCCACTACGGTCTTCATTCTATCTACAGTACCCTTATTTATAGTAACACATTCTCGTATGGTAGTGTTATCTCCTATATGCGTTGTAGTTTCCTCTCCTTTATATTTGAGATCCTGCGGAATAGCCGAAATTACAGCACCAGGAAATATACGACAATTTTTCCCTATACGTGCCCCTTCCATAATGGTTACGTTAGGGTCCTATCCAAGTACCCTCACCTATTTCTACATTCTTACTAATAGTAGTAAAAGGCTCTATCACTACATTCTTCGCTATTTTAGCATCAGGGTGCACATAAGCCAATGGTTGAATCATACAATCTTTTATTTTTACTTTAACAATTTGAGCCATAGCTCCGCTTCTGTAACCAACTTACCATTCACATAAGCATAAGCTTGCATATGGCAAATACCTCGCCTAATAGGAGATAGCAAATCCAACTTAAATATAAGTGTATCCCTGGTACCACTTGCACTTTAAATTTTACATTATCTATCTTCATAAAAAGTAAGTAAGGTAGTTCTCTGGGTCTGGTACCGTGCTTAGTATTAAAACCCCCACCCGTTTGTGCCATCGCCTCTATCTGCAATACACCTGGCATTACAGGTGCTCCAGGAAAAATGCCCCACAAAAAGGCTCATCCATCGTTACATTTTTAGCCCTACTACGTGCTTGTCCGATAGCTCAAATATTTTTGTCTACCAACAAAAATGGCGAACGGTGAGGCAGAAGTTTCATAATATCCGTTGCATTTTAGCAACGGAGGCTGGTTATATCTATTAGCGGAACGTTATTGCGGCGTTCATTCTTTATAATCTTAGATAATTTTTTTAGCAAACTGGGTATTAGTAAAGTGCCCTGGTTTTGTAGCAATCACTTTCCCTTTTATACGAGCACCCACCAATGCAAGATCCCCAATCACATCAAAAAGCTTATGGCGAGCAGCCTCATTAGGATAATGTAAAGGTAAGGTTATCAAGCACTCCATTAGGGTTTTACTGAAATTTTATCCTTGTTAAAAATCTTTTTCAGTTTCTCCATTGTGCTTTCCGAAATCTCCTTATCTACATACACTATAGCATTATTCAAATCACCCCTTTTATAAGTCCGTGATCTAAAAGAGTCTCCAATTCGTGTAAGAAACTGAACGTACGAGCACCAGCTATCTCCTTTTTAAAGTCCGACAACTTATTCAAGTAAGCATTTTTGAGTGCCCAGCACCTTCGTGCCAAAAATCCACCATAGTAGTAACCTGATATTCCTCAGCAGGGTATCAGTGTTATTTCACTACCCGTTTCCTCATTTACATAGGTAATAACCTGTTTTACCACATATTCATAGCGTGGTGCATCTTGCTCCCACGATTCCTGCAACCTCTATAGCTTCTACAAAATATTTAGACGACCCATCCATTATTGGCGGCTCCGATGAGTTCAGCTCTATGATTACGTTGTCCAAATCCATCCCTACAAGGGCTGCCAAAATATGTTCACAGGTCTGTATCCTTACACCTTTTTTTCTCTAGTACCGTACCACGCTCTGTACTCGATACGTAAGTAGCATCCGCCTCCACTACAGGGTTCCCCTCAAGGTCGGTGCGTACAAAAAGTAAATCCATTATCAATAGCGGCGGGTTTTAGCACCATCTTCCTTGCTTGCCTGTGTGCAATCCTATACCTTCTAAAGTAATCTCTTTAGATAAAGTGTTTTGCTTTATCATAACCTATTTATTATTTTAATTTTTCTAATTCTTCTATACGTTTTTAATAATGCAGGCAATTTCCTGAATATCACGTATGATTTATTATATTCTGCATACCCCCAATGCAGGTGAGCCCTGTATAACCTCATCATCTTTCACATTCCGTCCCACACCCGTTTGCGCTTGTATTTTTACCCTATTGCCTATCTGTAAATGTCCCACTACACCCACTTGTCCACCTATCATACAGCTTTCTCCCACTTTTGTAGAACCTGCAATCCCTGTTTGCGCAGCAATTACGAGTATTTTTACCTATCTCTACATTATGAGCTATTTGTATTTGGTTATCCAATTTTACTCCCTGCCTAATAATCGTTGAACCCAAAGTCGCACGGTCTATAGTACTATTAGCCCCTATATCACATTGTCCTCAAGTGCTACATTACCTATCTGAGGCACCTTGCCATATACACCCCTCATCATTGGGCGTAAAACCAAAACCATCAGCACCCAATACAACCCCACTGTGCAAAGTACAATTTTTCCCTATCACAGTTTCCGAATATATTCTGCAACCTGCAAATATCATTGTATTATCACCTATAGTTGTATTATCACCTATGTAAGTATTAGGGTATATCTTTTACATTATTACCTATATGCACATTCTCACCCACATATGCAAATGCTCCTATACACATTCTCACCCAATTGTGCCGAAGTAGCTATAAATGATGGCTGTTCAATACCCTGCTTATTCAGTTTTTTATCTCATTGTAAAAACTCAATAATTTCATAAAAAGCAACATAAGGGTCTTCCACTCTCACCAAAGTAGTTGTCAAAGCCTCCTCTGGTTCAAAGTCTTTCCCTACTATCACCACCGAAGCAGCTGTTGTATATATAAAATGTTTGTATTTAGGGGTTTGCTAAAAACGAAATACTCCCTGTACCCTTCCTCTATCTTAGAAAGTTTGTATACTTCTGTCTCTGGGTTGCCTTCCACTTCCCCCAATACATTTGGCTATTTGTAATGCTGTAAATTTCATTTAATTAGTTTTATAATCAAAACAATACAATTGTTTTAACACAGTTTGTAGCGTTTATAACACTATATTTGGCAGCAAAAAGTATAAAAATTATTTCAAATATCACTACTTTTTTTAGCTTTTTTTATTTAGGGATAACAAATATAATATTTAGTCGTTACCTGTGCAAGTGCCTCCAAATTTAGCTCTTCTGCAGTCTTTCGTATATCCACTACCCTACCATTTTTTTGTCAATAATTTTTATTCCTTCCTTATCTGGGTTATAACCTCTATTGCTCATCTGTCCTTCAAAAACAAAAAGTACTTCAAATATTCCTCCTTTAGTCCTTTTTAGTAATGCTATTTTTGTGCAAACGTTCTATCTTTCTCGGCTCAAACTCTGTAGTTCGCAATTTTAGCTTTAGCAAATCTCTATTGAGTAACATACGGCTCAACTGCGAAAGCACCCAATCTCTATGAAACTGCCATTCCTTCATTGCCGAAAAAAATATCCATATCATCCAATAAAGCAAACTTCTCAAGTACCTCTATATCAAAAATTCTCATTAGATATTTTTATGACTCACAAAAAAATACAATACCCCCGACATTTTAAGCTCTTCCCCCTGCTCTACCAGTTCTTTCGCCCGTGTCAGCAACCTAATGAGCATCAGTTCCGCAGCCACACTCGTTTTATGCAAATATACCTGCCAATACATCAATCGCCGTGCTATCAAAAATTTCTCTACAGAGTACAATCCCTTCTCTTCTACTACCAATTCATCATTGCGCACATTAAGCATTGATATCAGTCGTTCCGAATTGATATTCCCTTCTGCTACACCCGTGTAAAAACTATCCCGCTTCAGGTAATCAGCTCTATCAATATCCAGCTGACTTGCAATTAGCTGATGCATAAATTTTCGCGGGTACTCTCCCGTAAATATCTTAATAGCAAGCTCCAGCTTCCCATTAAATTGTTTGTTCAGCTGTTGCATAAATAGTAATGATATATCCTCGTGCGATATATTTTCCACTATACTATGCTCCATAGCGTGCGAAAAAGGTCCGTGTCCTATATCGTGCAAAAGAATTGCTATATACAGTGCCTCAGCCTCCTTTTCTGTAATTGTAACCCCTTTAAAGCGTAATATCTCAACCGTTTTTGCATCAAGTGCATACAGCCCAACACGTGTTCAAAAACGCGTGTGTTTAGCACCTGGAAATACCAAAAAAACGAAAGTCCCATTTGGTTTTATACGCCTAAGACGTTGAAAATAAAGGGTGCTCTATAATATCAAATACCAAGCTACTCGGTATATGCACAAACCCATAAATGGGATCATTAATGATTTTTTTAATTTATTTCTTGCTGGCATTCAATTGTTGGTTTTTAAGCCAATAAAGTCGATTGATACCTCGCTATACACTCCAATACTCCCCGCTCTTCCAAATCCTTCCGCTCCTCTTGGCTGTAATATAATGGATATTCCGTTCCTACAGGCTGCTCAGCCTCTAAACGCAAATCATACTGTCGCACCTTTTTTTACTGGCAGAATCACGGTAAGCCGTTCAGGCGTTAAATATCCCAAATCTTGATAAGTAGCTATATAAGCTCGTGGCTGATAATCAGCCGTTAGTACATCCTGCCCTATAAATTTAGACGTGTAGCTAAAGTTCAACAATCCCATCACTGTAGGCATCACATCTATCTGAGACACAAGGGTATCTATCTTCTGTGCAGGTATAAAATCAGCATAGATAAAACACGGAATACGATAGCCATCCAAAGGTAATTCTGTACTACCCGCACTCGAAGCACAATGGTCAGCCACTACCACAAAAAGCGTATTTTTTTATACCATTTCTGTTTTGCTGCCATCTCAAAAACGTTTCAGTGCATAATCTGTATATTTCACCCCACCAGCACGCCTCTTTTCTGTAGGAGGTATATCAATTTTCCCTTCAGGATAAGTAAACGGACGATGATTGCTCACAGTCATCCAATGATTAAAAAATGGCTTGCCTGTTTTTGATTGCTCATTCATCACCACTATAGCCTTATTTGCCATATCCTCATCGCATACCCCCATATATTTGCAAAAGTAACCTCTTCAGGAGAAAAAAACTACTTCTATCCACTATATCATAGCCATTTCCCACCAAAAAGTCTTTCATATTATCAAAGTAACTATCCCTCCATACAAAAACTTCACATCATAGCCCTTACTCCTGAACACACTACCCGTAGTAAATTTATCCTTATTATCCTTGCGTTTCACTACACTCTCCCCAGGCGTAGGAGGCAAGCATAGCGTAAGTGCTTCAAGCCCGCGCACCGTACGATTACCCGTAGCGTATAAGTTCGTAAAAAACATACTTTTTCTTTGCTAGCTCATCTAAAAAAAGGCGTACGATTATCATCATTACCATACATAGTTAAGTACTCAGCCGACAAGCTCTCTACCGAAATAAGTACCACATTATAATGCTTTTTCTGCCTGTTGCGATACTATTTTTCCGTTCAATACTACCGGCTTGCAATGATTGTAACAAAGTTTCTTCTGCAACTTTTTCATCAATAGAAGGATAAAACTGCTCGTAATCTAATTCACTATGCGTAAAAAGCGTAATAAAATTTATATACCCCATTTGATTGTATTTCTTTAGCAAAAAAATATTACTTGCTGAAAGATTGTTTAGCTTAGGAAGAGCTACTACAGCCAGAATTGCTATCAAACTATAAACCAGTAAATAAAGCTACCTTTTGTTTTAAGTGATGGTATATCTTTTATGGTAGGCTTTGTCTTTACAAAAATAAAAAGTGTAAGTGCTATTACTACTACCCCAACCACCGAAAAAAAGTGGTACTACAGGATAACTTTCCATTATATTACCTATCACCTCATTGGTATAAATAAGGTAATCAACAGCTATAAAATTATATCTAATTCCAAATTCATTCCAAAAAGTACTCGCTCACACCATTCATCACTATAGCAAAAACATATATAACCAAAGTGATAAAATATAGTATATTGCAGCAATACAACTCGCTGTTTTTCCCCAAATAAGCAACAACCCAAAGCAAAATGTTTTTGAAACCAAAAAAAGCCAATGCTATTTCAGGAATAACCCCGCCGTATTGGTTAAAAATATTATTCGGATAAAACTGAATATACCCCAAAAAGCTATAAAAGCCACCAATAGTAACCATCCATACGGATTTTTATACTTGCTATTACTTATTAGCAGCATATAAAACATCAATAGAGCATTGATAAGCACTGCTATCAGCACGTCCGAAAAGCAATCCTATACCTAATAATTTTACAACCTCAAGCCACGAAAATGATGCTGTTGTAATCGGGTGATATACAAATATCAAACGCAGTACAAGCGATATAAAAAGGTAAAGACCACCTATATAGATAAAGGCTTAAGCCTATGAATAATATCCTTCATCAATTTTTTTCTTTTTTGTGCTGCAAAGATACAATTTTTTTATCTCAAAATATTATTTTTAACAAAAACTTTTGCTCAAGCATTCCTCAAGCAAAGTTTTTCTTTATATCATCAATTTTTCCAATATCTCAATTATTGGTTGTTCAACATAATAGGCATCGCAAGCATCAACACCTTTTGCCTTCGTCCAAGCCGTCTAAAAGGCGTTAATATCCCTGCGCGATTTGGCATAGACATTTTCCAACATTATTTCATCTGAATCGAGGTTGTTTATCATCTCTTTCAAGAATTTAGAGTTGAAACCTATCTCCATATCCTCACCGTGATGAATTACAAGTCAATCGTTCTTCACCCTTATTGCTGTAATCTACATCTTCTGCCGAAATAACAAGGCTTGAACCTGCCACTTTCAATCGTATTTGGTGTGTAGTCTTGTTTGAAAACAACGACAAACGATTTACCGAATTATAAAACTGGGAGCGATTGAGTGTCAATTTATTAGGATTTTCTTTAGGAATTACAGCATCATAGTTGGGATACTTACCATCTATAAGCCTACAGATAAACTCCATATTATCAAATGAAAACTTAGCATTGCTTTCATTGTACTCTACCGTCACTTCAGTCTCGCTCCCCGATAAAATACTTTTTAGGATATTCAATGGTTTTTTAGGCATAATGAAATCTGTAGCCTCCTCTGCCTTTATATCCAAACGTTCATATTTCACCAATTTATGAGCATCTGTACCTACAAATACTAACCCTTCAGGAGTAAACTGAAACAATACCCCCACTCATTGTGGGACGCAAATCATCATTGCCTATCACAAAAATTGTCTTTTTGGATAGCTGTCGCTCAATACATCCTTAGCATACTTACTTTATTAGCTTCAGGCAAAGCTACAGGCTGCGGAAATTCAGAACCATCTAAGTATGCCAAAGAGTAATTACCTGTTGTAGAGCTAATATCTATAACATTATTTTCTTTCACTACAAAAAGTAAGGGGTTGTTCTGAAAATGTTTTAAGAATATCTATCAGCATTTTTTGCCGAAATAGCTATACTCCCTTCAGAATCCGACTCCACCTCCAGTGTACCCTTTACAGTAGTTTCTAAATCCGAAGCCGAAATAGTTAGCTTATTGGTTGAAAGCTCAAATAAAAAGTTATCCAATATCGGCATTGTATTATTGTTATTAATAACACCACCAAATACTTGTAACTTTTTTAAGTAAGTACGAACTTGATACTATAAATTTCATATTTTTATTATTTTTAAACAACAAATCGCCTCCTAACGGAAGTTATAATGGCAAAAGTACTAAGATTTTTATTTCTACCAAATATTTTTTTCAATATTTTTATTCTGTCAATTCCACCCACAAAAAGCAATGCTATTTACTCAAACGACTGCATCTCCACAAGTTTTTTTATACATTCCTTGTTTTTGCAACAATTCGCTATGCGTCCCTTGCTCTATAATTCTTCCTTTTTGCATTACCACTATTTGGTCGGCATTCTGTATAGTCGATAGCCTATGCGCTATAACCACCGAAGTCCTATTTTTCATCATATTTTTCAAGCGCCGATTGTACCAAACGTTCACTTTCCGAATCCAAAGCTGAAGTTGCTTCATCAAGTACCATTATCGGCGGATTTTTTCAACACCGCTCTGGCAATACTCAAGCGTTGTTTTTGTCCTCCACTCAGTTTGCTCCCCGCATCACCTATGTTAGTATCAAAACCTTGTGGTAAATCTACTATAAATTCATACGCATTCGCTATTTTAGCCGCCCTTATCAGTTCCTCCTCTGTAGCATCTGGCTTTCCTATCAGCAAGTTATTTTTTTATAGTATCATTAAAAAGTATCGCATCTTGTGATACTACTCTATGAGCCCTCGTAACGAAGCAGTTGCCATATCTCTAATGTCTACATTATCAATCTTTACAGCACCGCGTTGTACATCGTAAAAACGCGTGATAAGATTGGCTACTGTACTTTTTCCACTACCCGAACGTCCCACCAAAAGCCACTGTTTTTACCCTTGGGTATTTCTAATGAAAAATCAGTGAGCACCTCTTGTTCTGTATATCCAAAACCTATATTGTCAAAAGTGATAGACTGAGTAAAATCATTAAGTACCACAGGGTTTTCTACCTCCTTAATAGGATTGTCATATTCTAAAATTTCCAAAAATACGTTCTGCCGCCGCATTCCTTTTTTTATATCATAAGAAGCCTTGCTAATTGCCTTTGCTGGAGTTAAAATATTGTAGCTAAACCCATAAAAGCAATAAATTGCGTTCCTTCTAAAGTTTTATCTACCAATACCAGCGAGCCTCCAAACCACAAAAGAATAGCTATCATCAAAATACCTAAAAAAACTCACTCATTGGCGAACCCAAGTTTTGCCTATTCATAACCTTATTGCTCAATCGTGCAAAAGTATTACTAGATTCCTAAACTTATTGCTAAATATAGGCTCCGCATTAAACGCCTTTATCACACGTAAGCCCCCTACAGTTTTCATCTATGAGCGACAAAAAAATCTCCCTTGTTCCTGCTGTACCGCTATAGAAATTCCTCTTAAGCGATTTTTCCTATTTTTGAAATCACCGCAGCAGCAATAGGAATAAATAAAAAAATGTAAAAAGGGTCAGCTTCACACTAATACTCAGCATCACCAATATAGAAAAATACAATAGTAAGAGGCTCACGCACAAAAGTCTCCAATCCCGATAATAATGAGTGTGCACCTCATTTACATCCCCCGACATTCGCGAAATAATATCCCCTTTGCGCTGTTCGAGTAAAACGCTATCGGCTGACTTACAATCTTATTATAAAAATTATTGCGCAAATCCGCAATACACCATTGCGTAAAGTGTGTACTAAAAATGCCGCCAAGTAGCTAAACATATTTTTTTAGTAAAAAAATAGCGAAATTACCAAAAGCAATCACAATTCCCAACGCCCAAAAAGTATCGCCACGTGCTATCATTTCCACCTGATAATTCAAATAAGCCTTCGCATAACTCCCCAAAGCTAAACCAGTCACCTGAAAATACAGGTTTCTCACTTACCACTTGCGTTTTTCGCAAAAAGCACATCCAACATAGGAACAAGTGCTATAAATGATAATGCACTAAATAGTGAATAAAGTATATTGAAAAAAATATTAAGCGTAATATCTTTTTTATAAGGCAATATATAAAGGAATAAATTTCTTTAGCTTCATCTATTTTTTTGGTATTTTTACCGTTTCTTCTCTTCTAATTTTTCTGATTGTCAGTATATACAAACTCTGGTACAAAAATATATTTGCCTTGGCACCTCATATTTTAGCATATCTTTGTCCATATATATATCGTGAGCAAGGGTAGGATAATCTTTTTCATCACCCTGCACATACAATACAACTCGTTGCCCCAAATCATCGTCTTGTTCTTTGGTAATAAAATAATCCGTAGCAATATATTTCTTTTATTTTTTTGCTCCACCGTTTCAGGAAATATCTTAAATCCACCCGAATTGATGATATTATCATACCTGCCCAACCATTTAAATTCAGTTGCCGAGATAAGATCTACTATATCATTCGTAACCACAGGATGATCAGAAATTAGCGGAGCTTCAATCACCAAACAATTCCTATCATCTTTACTGAACATCACATTAGGCATTGCTTTATAGGTGTCTTGATGCTTTACTTCATTGTTTACGTGGCGCATTGCAATATGCGAAATTGTCTCAGTCATACCATATGAAGAGTAAATGTCAGCCGAAATACCCTGAAGTTTAGCTTCCAATTCACCATCAATAGATGCCCCGCCAAGATAACCTTCTTCACCCTACCCAAGTCTGCAAGAGATTTTTGAAGCCTGTAACGGAATCATTGCCATAAAATCATAATTTTTTTGCTTGTAAGGGATAGTGGCATTGATGACGGACGAACAATATCTATATGTAATCCCAAAATAATAGCCCTAATGAGCATCATTTTACCCGCAATAAAATCGGCGAGGCAAGCACAAAAGTGCTGTATCCTTGAGCGATAAATCCAAGTATTCTCCAGTTGCCAAAGCCGAATGTACCATATTTTTGTTTCTTAATATGTATCTGTTTGGGCACCCCTCGTAGAGCCCGAAGTAGTCGCCTCTATATAATCCCTATCGTCAAGCCAATCAAGTAAAAAACGACCCACAGCTTTCCTATAAGGTAGCCCATCTTTTTACATAAGCTACAGCCAATATGATTAAACGCTCCCTATCTATAGGGAAAACCATTTATTCTAAAATCATTATGTACAAATTTATAATCTATTTCATTCATCTTTAAAAATATTTGTATAGCGGTGCAAAACTACAATTTTTTTGGTGATATAAGCAACACTCCCCAAAAAAATATCTTTTTACACCACTGACTTTTAAATATTTACCTTTTTTTCTGCAAAAATATTTTAGCGTAATACCCCCTATGTGCAAAATAATAACTACCTTTACCCCAACAAATCTACAATTAAAATGCACATAGCTATAGCAGGAAATATAGGTGCAGGCAAAACTACCCTCACTGCACTATTAGCAAAAACACTATCATTGGGACGCTCATTTTTGAAGATGTTGTCGATAACCCTTACCTTGATGACTTCTATCACCAAATGGAACGATGGAGCTTCAACCTACAAATCTACTTCCTCAATAGTAGATTCCGACAAGTATTAGATTTCAGAGAACGCGGCAACAATATTATCCAAGACCGCACTATATAGAAGATGCCCATATCTTTGCGCCCAACCTACACGAAATGGGACTAATGAGCACACGCGATTTCCAAAATTACAAATCACTATTCGCTCTAATGGAACGTTTAGTCTGTCCCCCGATTTGCTCATCTATTTGAAAGCTCCGTCCCCAACTTAGTTAAACAAATTCAAAAAGAGGACGTGAGTATGAAAACTCTATCTCTATTGATTACCTCAACCGCCTAAACCAACACTACGAACAGTGGATCAAAGATTATAACAAAGGTAAACTACTCATCATAGAAGTTGATGACATTGATTTTGTTAATAACCCCGATGATTTCTCGTCTATAGTTACCAAAATAGACGGATTATTATATAGTTTATTCTAAAAATGAGGGCAAACATTAAATTGCCCTCATTTTTTATCTCTTCTTAAAAATATTTATTTACGTGGAATGCTACCAAGCCATCTATAGGCTTACGCAATACATTACCCAATTTCAAGTTGTTTTCTGCCAACACCTCTTCCAAAAATATCTTGCAAGAAAAATGCTATACTTCCTACAAAATTAATAGGCACTTCATAACGTGCTTCGTGCTAGAAATCAATTATCTACAAATAGTTGCATTCCCTTCTTAACCATCGAGCGGCAATAATCGTGATTTTTATTCTCTACTACAAACTTTGCAAAAGTAGCCAAATAACTATTAGGGTTTGGCATCTTGTAAAGATGATTTTTTATAACATCAGAGTTAAGCTCGTATTGGTTTTCAAATTTTTGAACCAAATCAGCCGGCATTTTTCTTGAAATAGTAATCTATAATAAGACGTTTGCCGTAAAAGTTTCCACTTGATTCGTCCATTAGTATATATCCCAATGAATCTACCGCTTGATATAGTTTCTCACCATCCCAATAAGAGCAGTTAGCTCCTGTACCAAGTATACATACAATTGCTTTATCTGTAGGTTTAGTAGTAGCAAATACAGCTGCGTAAGTATCTTCTTTCACTTCTATTTTTTGCCGTACGGAAAATACCTGCCAAACTACGTTCTACGAAAGAACGAATACGCTCAGTACCACAACCAGCACCATAAAAGTAAATTTCCGATACCGTATTGCGGTTTTCATACAACTGATAATTGGTTGTAATACGTTCTACGAGTATTTCTTCAGTAAGCACTTCAGGGTTCAAACCCAATGTTTGAGTGAAAAAAACACCTTTTTCACCCTTGCTATTTAAGGCTGTCCAATCCGCCTTTGTAGCACCACTATCAACAATTAAAAATCATATCGTTTCAGTTTTTAAAGTTTTTCCTATAAGTAATAAAGGTGGAGTACCTAATATTTTAGGGCAGCTCCACCTTTTATTACTAACTATAATTTAGCGATGTGTTGTGCTAAATCTACCAATTTGTTTGAATAACCTGTCTCGTTATCATACCACGACACAACTTTGAAGAAGTTAGCACTCAATCCAATACCTGCTTTTGCATCAAAAATTGAAGTGTTTTGCAACCTACAAAGTCTTGTGATACTACAAGCTCATCTGTATAACCCAAAATACCTTTCAATTCACCTTCCGATGCTTTTTCATCGCAGCATTAATTTCATCAAGGTAGTAGCTTTCTTAGTGCGGAAAGTTAAATCTACTACCGATACGTCTGCTGTAGGTACGCGGAATGCCATACCAGTAAGTTTACCATTTAGTTCAGGAATTACTTTTCCCAACAGCTTTAGCAGCCCCTGTTGATGAGAGGGATAATGTTGCAAAAAGGCAGAACGACCACCTCTCCAGTCCTTTTTAGAAGGACCATCAACAGTTAGCTGAGTAGCTGTTGTAGCGTGTACTGTAGTCATTGGCGCTTCTTCTATACCGAAGTTGTCGTTTAGCACTTTAGCAATAGGTGCTAAACAGTTGGTTGTACAAGATGCATTAGATACAATTGTATCGCTTGCTTTTACTGATTTGTGGTTTACACCCATTACAAACATAGGCGCATCTGCCGATGGCGCAGAAATAACCACTTTTTAGCACCTGCATTAATGTGCGCTTGTGCTTTTTCCAATGTAGTGAAAATACCTGTACATTCAGCCACTACATCAGCACCTACTTCATTCCATTTAAGGTTATTAGGGTCTTTTTTCAGCTGTAATGCGACTACTTTTTCCGTCTACTACTAAGTGTCCGTTTTCTACTTTCACGTCTCCTTTGAAAGTTCCGTGAACTGAATCATATTTCAACAAGTAAGCGATGTAATCTACATCCAAAAGGTCATTAATACCTACAATCTCTACATCGGCTCTTTCATAAGCAGCACGGAATACAAGACGTCCAATACGTCCAAATCCATTAATTCCAATTTTTTTACTGACATATTTTTTTCTATTTATTTGTTTTACATTTTTCATTTATTAGGTAGCCATAATTTCAGCTACACGCAACAATTCCATATTAATTTTTGAAGTACCTTTGATAGCTTTTTCAAGGGTGTAAGCTCCATTTGGTATTGCGTATACCCACCATACAATTTGTTTTCCCTCAATAAGCGATTCTACAGCTTTCACACCCATACAGCTCGCAAGTACTCTGTCAAAAACAAGAGGAACCTCCGCGTTGCATATGCCCCAATACCGATACGCGTACATCATAATCCGGATGATGTTCCTCTACGTATTCTTTTAGCTCAAATACATTCTTTCCTATATTATCACCTTCGGCTACTACTACCAAGCTTGAAGTTTTTCCTGAGTTACGACTTTTTTTCTAATGATTTAAGTAACTTTTGGTAACCCTATATTTTCTTCAGGTATCAAAATTTCTTCAGCTCCAGCCCCAATTCCCGAGTTCAAAGCTATATGCCCAGCATCACGCCCCATTACCTCTATAAAAAAACAAGCGGTTATGAGAGCTCGCTGTATCTCTAATTTTGTCTATTGCATCTATTACTGTGTTCAATGCGGTATCATAGCCCAACGTGTAATCAGTACCATAAATATCATTATCTATAGTACCTGGTATTCCTATTACAGGAAAATTGTACTCTTTGTTAAAAGCAAGAGCCCCTGTAAAAGAACCATCTCCACCTATTACCACTCAAAGCATCGGCTCCAGCAGCTGTGAGGTTCTTATAAGCTATCGCACGCCCTCAGGAGTCCTAAAAGTCTTTTGAGCGTGCAGACTTTAATATTGTGCCGCCTTTATTAATAATATCGCGTACACTACGCGCACTCATTTCTTTAAAGTCGCCTTCTATCATCCCTTGATAGCCTCTATACACCCATCACTTCTAATCCGTGATAAGCACAAGTACGCACTACTGCGCGTATTGCGGCGTTCATTCCCGAGCATCACCTCAGAAGTTAATACTGCTATTTTTTACTGACATTATTAGTTTCTTATTTTTCGCTTCAAAATTACAAATAATTCTTTAAATAGAAAAAAACTTTTTATGTTTTTATAATATTATTTATAACTTACTAACTATTAATATTATATATTTTTAGAAAAATGGCATAGGCTTTTAGTCCCGCTGCCAAAAATAGCTGCAGCTCGTTCTATCTTCTCACATTCAAGTACATAAGCTATACGCACCTGATTGCGCCCTAAGCCTTTTGTAGCATAAAATCCTTCGGCAGGAGCAAGCATTACTGTCTCATTTTCTACTGAAAATTTATCAAGAAGCCATATACTAAAAAGCTTCAGCATCTTCCAGAGGCAATTCAGCTATACAATAAAAAGCTCCTTTAGGTTTTGATACTCGCACCCCCTCTACTTTTTGCAAGGCTTCTATCAGTACATTCCTTCTATGCGTATATTCTTCAAGCACTTCTGTAAAGTATTGTTCTGGCACATCAAAGGCGCGTTCTGCTGCTATTTGAGAATAGGTAGGTGGCGACAAGCGTGCCTGTGCAAATTTCAATAGCGACTTCATTACTGCCTTATTTTTAGAAACCACCCAGCCTATACGCGCTCCGCACATACTAAATCGTTTCGATACCGAATCTATCATTATCGCATTTTTCTTCTATCCCTTCCACTTGCATAATAGAATAGTGTTCGGCTCCGTCATATACAAACTCTCGGTATACCTCATCAAATATTAAAAATAAGTCGTGCATTTTAGCTATCGCAGCCAATTGCAAAATTTCTTCTTTAGAATACAAATAGCCCGTAGGGTTACCAGGGTTACAAATCAGAAAAGCTTTAGTCTTGGGCGTTATCTTTTTTTCAAATTCAGCTATCGGTGGCAAGGCAAAATTATCATCAAAAGAAGAGGTAATAGGCACACACACCGCATCAAAAGCTTCAGAAAAACTGATATAGTTTGCATAATAAGGTTCAGGAATGATAATTTCATCATCTGCATTAGCAACAGTAGCAATTACATAGGTAAGTGCTTCCGAGCCTCCACAAGTAATGATAATATCCTCTGTCGTTACATTTATAGCGTGCTTTTGGTAGTATTGCCCCACTTTTTCGCGTAATGAGTTTATCCCCTCACTTTTAGTGTATTCCAGCACCGTAGGCGTAAATTCCTTCACAGCTTCTATAGCTATAGCAGGCGTTTTTATATCTGGCTGACCTATATTGAGGTGATAAATTGTTTTCCCTTCCTTCGCCGCTTTTTCAGCATAGAGGTGAGTTTCCTAATAGGAGACTGAGGCAATATTTGTGCTCTATGTGATATTGTAGGCATTTTTTTATATTCATTAATTATTATATGCTTAATGGTTAATGGCTAATGACAAACTAGCAGAACATCATTTAAAGTTCGGAAGTGTTTGTATTTTCAATATTTTACAATTGAAATCAATGCTTTTTGGCTCATTATTGGTTCATTTTTAGTATTCTCCTAATAATTATCAAGTGTGCTTAGTAGCCGTTCTTTATAGGTGTAGAATGTTGTCTAAATCATCTATTTGAACGCGCTCGGAACTGTCTTTGCCTTTGTCAAAAACTCTATGTATTTTTGTTGCCATTGAAATGTAGGCGACAAATAGGCTTGCGATTATTATCGTCTAACAATATACCAAAATAGGATATGGCATCACGATAGGCTATTCGGTGAGCGGGTAGCCTTTTCACGCAATATGGCTTTTTACTATTTGATAGGCTTCTATCTCTTCTTCGGTGGTTACTATCTTGATTTCTTCGGTTTCTTCTTCTGTACCTTGTGGAGTGGTTTCGGCTGATGCTGGTTGCTTAGTTTCTTCTATGTTTAGGGCTGTTTTCAAGCGTGCATTGATGGTGTCATTGAAATAGGAGGTCATCGCTCGTTTTAGATAGCCTGTGAATGTTTCAAGGCGATTGGCGTTGATTTGCTTTTTCAAAGAAACGGCGTGCCAGCAACGTTGATGAAGTCATCGGAGGGCTCTTGTATTTCCTTTTTCAAATTCATTGCGAAAGGCGCGCACGTATTTGAGGGCTTCGGCACTTTCTAAGATGTTATCGAGGCTGAATGTGGCTTTGGTGAATTTTACGAGCTCTTTAATGGTGCTGTCTTTTAGGTTGGCTAAATTGACGGTTAGGAATGGATTGTTATCCATTACGTTTGGTTTTTCGAGGTCGGTAAAGAAATTGTATATTATGCCGTTGGTGATAATAGCGAAACGGGTGTCTGTTACGTGGTAGTAGCGATGGAGTTGTGAGGTGTAGGCTTCTACGTTATCTTTCCAATGTTTGCATTCTACGATTAGGATAACTTGATCGTCTTTTCTTGATTACGTAATCTACTTTTTCGCCTTTTTGGTCCCGATGTCGGCGACAAATTCGGGTATTACTTCGGTGGGATTGAATACATCGTAACCGAGTATTTGCAGAAATGGCATTATGAAGGCGTTTTTGGTTGCCTCCTCTGTTTTTATCTGGTCTTTAAGACTTTCCACTCGGCTGTAAAGTTGTTCGAGTTTGGTTTTTAGTTCTACTTCTATTTCCATTGTTTTTCTATATTATTGGTTAAACTTGGTGTTTTTGCTGTGGTACGTCTCCGCTTCGTCTTCGGTTAGTCTTCGCCTTGTGTTCGCCTTGTGTTCGGTGCGAGCCGCACGGGCAATTAGTGTTCAGTGTAGGGTGCATTTTTCTGTTTTTACTCTTTTTAGTATTTCGACTAACTTATTATATACATCAGGGTTTTGTAAGTCGTTCCAATATATTTTTTTCGTACTTATACCCTATCAAAGGCGTCTTTCTTTTGGTATATGATAAGTCCGTATTTATCGTAAATGATGATGGTTTGGCTTTCTAACAGGTTTGCATAGGAACGGGCTTGTTTGAATGCTTCTTCTATTTCTTTATTGGTTTTTAGATAGTATTTTGCTTCTATGAGTATTTTCGCTTTTTCGTATCCTTTTTGTTGTCGTAATGTAGGGCGTAATCAGGGATATATTTTACTTCCTCGTCCTGCTCTTATGGGTAGTTGTCGGATATAGTTTTTATGCTCAGTGTGCCTGATTTGGTTTAGATAATACTCTAATAGTTTTACTTCTACATCTCGCTCTGTTGTGTAATTCAACTCCTTGCGGTAGTTCAGGAGCGTGTGGAGTGGGCAGGTTAGTGGTATCGAAACCTTTGTTTCGCATTAGGTATAGGAGGCGTGTGTAATCGTCATTTGAGATTGCCCAGCCGTTTACGCCTTTGAAATTTTTGCGTATTAGTGGGTGTTTTGCGAAGTACTCATCGGCTTCTAATTCTTTTTAGGGTGATGTGGGGTACTTCTATTTCTGTTTCCTATATAGGAATTAGCATAGTAATAGAAAAAATGGGTCGATAACTCCGTCTGTTTGGGCTCTCCAAATGTGTGTGATAGCACTAATGGGTGAGGTTTCATAATGTACTAAAATGTCGCCTCGTTTAGTTTCGGGGTTTGCTTGCCAAAAATTTTTCTTCTTCTATACGTTCTTCTTCGGCGATTAATCCTCCTATAAACCACGCTTGGGTGGGTTGGGGCATTGGTGGGAGTGTTTTTATCGATATAGTTGGGGGCAAAGTCGTATAGGAATGCGCACAGCTCGTTGGGTGTTAGGTTATTTTCTACCCTGAATTTATAAAACACTTCGCACAGCTCAATATAATACATACAGCGGGCGCGATAGTCGCTTTTTAGGCATTTTTGGGCAACTCTATATAAAAAGTATCTGCTATTTTATTGAGGTCGAAAAAGCGGTATGTAAATAGGTATGGGAATGTATAATCGTAGGCTATGGCATAGAAATAAAAGGATATTACTATATGAAAGGTCAGAAAAATACTTATAGTCCTTTTGGATTTATAACATAGCCTTTTTTTCGTTATTATCGAATATGAAATAAATGCCTTCGTCTAAGCAGGTTTCAAACTCCTTTCTTACTTCTGCAAATGTTTTTAAAATCAAAAGTTATTAGGATTTCTATCCAGTGAACTGTCTCCTATTTGTTGCATTATGCTTTCATAGGCTCTTTTTCAATCCATTTGCCGCAATTGGGGTTATATTTTTTTGATTACCTTAACATCGTTCAAAAAAACGTTGTAATATTCAAAGAAATCTATGGTATTTTTGCCGTTTTCGGATTGTTTGTATAAATCCCATACGTATTTTTGATAGTTTCATATTGTTTTAGTTTTTGGGTTACATTCGTTCTTTATTGAAACTTCCTTTGACGGTAAAGAAGCATCGGATAATACTAAGGGGGTATTCACGGGGTTCGTATTTAGGGGTTTTCACTTGCTAATATTACGTGATGTTCATCAGAGCCTTTTTTGTACATACTTAATGTTTGTATCTCCATTATCAAATACAACCACGTAAGGGTGTCCAAATACTATATATGGAAATTCTACGGGCTTTATACCTATCATATCTCCTGATTTGTATTTTTGGATACATACTATCACCATAAACGTTTATGAATATTACGTTGCTACCAAAATTGGGGATGAATATAGGAACACGTGTTTCTTCATTGTTGAATGTAGTGAGGTCAAATCCTGCGGAGGCATTGACTTCGGGGTAATAGTATCCTGTTATTCTTCCTTTTGGTATTCCGATAGCGTTTTTCTTGAAATATTCTCTTGCTTCTTCTACATACTGAGTAAGCGCATACCTTTGTCTATCGGTTAATTGAGCATCTCCCCATTGAAATTCTTTTGAGTACCTTTTGAGGAATACCTGTTTTTCGTGTATATCAGTAAGGGTAAGGTCATAGTTTTTACGTTCTTCCCTTAGAAATAGTGCTAATTCATCTTCTTCTTCGTCTTCTTCTTCAATAAGCATTTCGCCATTGCCTGTAAGTAGCCAGTCTTTATTTATTTCAGGAAAGGTGCTTGTTACTTTTGAAATTAATCCTTCTGTTAGATATTTTTTCTTCCCCATTTAATGCAGCAGATAGATTAGTTCGTCCAAAATCTATTTTCTCTGCAATAAGTGTTTGATTTGAGTACTCGGTACTTCCTTTTATGTACCGAATAGCTTTTTTAAGCCCTATCAGCTATTTTTCTATACTACTTTTTTGTAGTATTTGAATTATTTTCCATACCTTTGCACTTTAAAATTAAACATTTGTTGTTATGGGTTAGATAGTGATATTATCAAACAACTGATGTACTATAAAGATGAGTATCAAAGACTTCAAAGATTTATAGTATACACCACTTTTAGACTTATAAAAAGAGATTGGAATGTTATTCCTGATATTGAGTATGATAATTTTAACGAAAATCCTTATTTATGGGCTCTTAGTGATGAACTCAAAAAAATACTTAATGAACTCAAAACGAAAAGAGTAATATCTTTCTTATTCTCATTTGAAAAATTATCTTCCCACATTACTGTAATTACTGGCTTGTTATTTTTGGGATAATTTACCAAAGCATAAAAATCAAAACTTTCACTTTTATTTAAAATAGGAAAAAGGGAGTTTATACATTTCGTTTATTCTTATGCGGTCTGAAACTATATCTTTCCAATCAATACAAATGTTTTTAGCGGTAGATTGCTCTATATTAGTAACTAAAATAATGCGCTGATCACCTCCTGCTTTTTATAATTTCTATTTTTATATCTGCTTTTTGTTATTTATCAATTCTTCTTTATATTTTTACTACTACGTGAGTAACCTTTGATAACTATATACAATGTTGCCATACATATTAGGTATTAATTATCATATTCACTTCACTTATATCTATATTCTCATAAATACACTTCAAAAATCTTTCATCGTAATACTTTTACTAATCAGTTAATTACAAAAATGCAACAATTTAAATACTAAAAAAAGTTAGTAAATAATTTGCTAATACTAATTTTTGTAGTATCTTTGCAACGTGAAAAATGAAACGTTACTTATTAACGTTGCAAAGATAATAAATAATATGAAAATTAACAAGCACAGCAAGAAGTATTATTGTAAGTCGTATGGCTGACTTCTCAATAGAGGTGAATAAACAGCCTGTAACTATTAGCCACTGGCTGTATATGCGTCCTATATGTTCTTGAAAATTAGAGAACTATATACCGCTTAAAAAGTTTATTCAAACTGATAATATAGATGATTTGTTTGAGTTTGAGAGCGAAAATGAAAAAGAAACACTACTTAATAAGTATAGAACGTTGAACTATGAAAGACAAGACAAGTTATACCGCTTAACGTTACTGCCGAAGAGTTTTGCAACGCTCTGGGGCTACCTCGTAGGGCTGACCTTATGATGCAACTTAGAGACTTTCACAACTTGTGAAGTTCTTTAAGGTGGGTAATAAGCACTTATACCCTCGTACTTATATAGATAAAGTACAAAAATATGTTATTAGAGGGTAAGATACAGATACGAACCGATAAAGGCGAATATTACGTAATTATGAAGTAAAAAGCGGCACTATCCCAGCACTCGCTTAATCTATTAATGTTAAACATGTAATATTACAAATACGTAAATTACAATGGCAAATTTACAACAAATGAATGAAACTGCAAAACAAAGTAGCCAATTTTTCTTCAAGACGGCTACGTAACGATGAATGGCAAACGCTATGATGAGTGTGTGCCTTTTTGAAAAAGAGGCGTTTAACGTGGCTTTGCAGCACTGCAAGGCTGATGAAACGGCTGATGATGAGCTATCGCCTGAATGGGCTGATATACTGAAACGTGCTACTGCACCGCTAACGGCGTACTACAATCGCCCGCAAACTGAAATAGGTGATAGCTTGTTTGAGTTGTTGCTGTCAAAACTTCCTAAAAATGGTTGAGGGCGACCCTGATGGGTGGGTGAGTTTGGCGGTTACTTATGGGGTATATACGCTACAATTATGGTATTGTTATGCTACTGATGTGGTAGAATATGCGTGTTTTTACGAAAGTGCAATTGATGATTATAAAACGCATCATCTTACCCTTACGGCGCATCAGGTTGAGCGTTGTCATACTGTGATTACTGATGCTTACGATAAGCTGCGAAGTGAGTATGCTTATGAAGAGCGTTTGCATCGTGAAGACTTAAAAACACTTAGAATATACATATTACAGGCAGGGTGCTTTAACCTTAAATCTTACGACTATGAAAGAACAAGTAACAACCTTAGAGGTAGGCAAATGCTACCGAGTGAAGTATGAGATTATTAGCTGGTGCATTAGGGTTTATGAAGAGTTTGTATTTGGCAAATACTCATCATTAACAGCTATAGAGTAGATAATTCGGGCATTGATGTTAGAAACTTACTAATGCCTGATTTATATCAAGATAGTAAGTATAACGTGCAAGAGATTAGCAAAGATGAATTTATGCACGAGTTTTCGTACCAAGCGCAATGAGATTAACAAACTAATCAAGAAAAATGTCTTAAATCCGCTCATTTGTTAAGGTAGGCTTCGGCTAATTGAAGTAAGAATGTTGAGGCAATTAGCCGAATGTCTCTAAAAACAAAGATAAAGAGCCTCTACCAATAATAAGTGCCGTGTTATTCTTGAAATCTGGAAACTGAAAAATAACAATAACGCACGGCACTTTTTCTTAAAGAAAATAACCTAAAAACAAATGAATATGAGTTTAATAAAAAAGCGAACGAGCTTACAATTCAGACAAAAATCAAAGCCCTAATCTATGGGCAGGCGGGTACGGGTAAAACGACCCTTGCATTATCAGCACCTAAGCCGTTATTATTTGACTTTTGATAACGGGGTGCATCGTCTGAACTTCGCTCACCTTCAAAATGTAGATACAGTGCAAAAATACGCTCTTATCAGGACTTTTTGGACGTGCTTAACAATGAAAACCTACCCTTATGAAACCTTTGTTATTGATACAGGGGCAAAATGTTAGACTTTATGAGGCGAGTATGTCATTAAGAACAATCCCAAAAATGGGGCGTGCTAATGGTATGCTAACATTGCAAGGTTTCGGAGAACGAAAGATGATGTTTTCAGCACTTGTGAAGCGTATCAGCATAATGAATAAGCACGTGGTATTTGTGGCTCACCGTGAAACGAAAAACAGAGGGCGATGATACTCGTTACATTCCTCAATTTGGAGGGTCAAACTACGATAACCTTTGTAACAGAGTTAGACCTTGTAGGGTATGTAGAGGCGCAGGGGCGTGAGCGTACTATCACCTTTGACCCTACTTCACGTAATGACGGCAAAAAGCTCTTGCAATTTGCCACCGCTCTTTAAGATACCTACTATCATTGATGAGCAGGGCAACCCTACCGCTCCTAATGATTTCTTTACAACGCACGTAATTGAGGGCGTACAACGCACGATTAGAGCAACATCGCAAGGCTAATGAGGCGTATATAAAGCTGGTAAAAGAGTTGAGGATAATATAGCGGTAATAACCGATATAGATAGCCTTAATGAGGACCGCTGCACGCTTACAAGAATGGCAACATATAGGCAACTCTAAGATAGTAGCGGGCGCAAACTCAATGAAAGCAGCGACTTTGAATGCGAAGTTTAACAAAGAAAGCAAGCAATATGAAGCAGTATAACATATATCCTACCTTGTTGGATAGTTTTACTAACTATCTTAATTCATCGGTAATCTATCAGCAGTTTTGGGGCTCATCTGAAGCCCCAACGCTGACAGAGGAAGAGTACGAGCGACAAGCCTTTTCAAGACCCTCATTAACCGCATTAATAGATTGCCTTTTGAGAGTGAAGCTGCTGACAAGGGTACTGCCTTCAATGAGATTATAGATTGCATAGTTGAGGGGCGCAAGAGTACTAAGATAGATATTCACAGCGAGGGCGAGGTTATAACAGCGACAATCAATGGCAGGTAGTTCGCATTTTTCAAAAGAACTTACTAAGAGTATAGCGAACCCTTTGAAAGAGGAGAATGCGCTTACTCAATACAGAGTTGAGGGTACTATCAGCACTCAATATGGTGAAGTCTTTTTATATGGCTATTTAGACTACTTGCTACCCTTTAAGGTGGTAGACTTAAAGACAACAGGCAAATACTAATGCTTTCAAGTATCGCAATAACTGGCAACACATTGTATATCCTTACTGCTTAAATCAGCAAGGTATTGAGATAACCGATTTTGAGTATTTGGTTACCGATTTTTAGGGGGTGTATAAAGAGGCTATGCCTATATGCTAAATTAGATATACCACGATTAAAGGAGGTATGCGAGGCGTTTTATTGAGTTTTTTGGAGAGTAACCGAGAACTTATTACTGACAAGAAAAATTTTTAATGAACAAACTGCATAAAAAGTAGAAGTTTTTATAAGTAAAATTGAAGAAAATGGAAACAATATTTAAAGTTGGAATGGAAGTGTATGACTATGTGGTAAAACACCTCTGAAAAATAACAGAAGTTAAAGAAGATATGACTTTGCGTGTTCTATGTGAAGAAGTAATTTATTGTTATACGGGAGATGGCAGATTTATAGGTGAATATATTCCTCAAATAGAAATAGATGTTTATCGCAAACATCTACACTTTCAACATCACCTTATGTTTGCAGGGTTTGAACAAAAAGCACCTGCACCAACGTACGAGGAAGCCCTTAAAGAAGCACAGAAAGGACGAATACTACTATTTACCTAACGATTTAGAAGCCCCAAGTGAAGAACTTCTACACGCAACAGTGGCACTTTTAAAAACTTCTCTTTCTTAGAGACTATTACATATGAGGGTTGGCAGCCTAATAAGAAGGATAAAGGAACAAAGGGGTGTTTCTGTTACTTTGGATTGTGATAACAATTTTATGGTATGGGGAATACTAAAGAAACAGAACCATACAAGTTCATATTTAAAAATGATGAAACAGCATATAAATTCCTTTGAAGAACAAAAAGAACTATTAGAAATTGCAAAACCTTTATTATAACTATGGAAAACAAAAACAAAATAATGAGTGCTTTACAAGTAATCAAAATAGCACTTGAAGCAACAAAAAGAGAAGGTTCTTATAACAAAAGGTTAATTGAACTGAAAGAAAAATATCAGTGTTTGGATAATTTGGAAGATATAAGAAAAGACCCTGATGTTATTCATTTATCAAATGAAGTTGAACAATTAGCTGAAGAAATCGGATTTATAGTTGAAAATTACTATGGAAATACAAGGACGAATTAAAAACAATATTCGCTACTGAAACAGTAGGGCAAAATGGTTTTCAGAGCGTGATTTAGTTATCACCACCGATGGGCAATATCCACAAGATATTATCATTCAATTTGCACGAAAGGCAATTGCGCTGTATTAGATAGGTTTCAGTGGGCAAATGGTTTAAGATACATTTTAACCTGCAAGGTCGTGAATGGACAAGTCCGCAAGGCGAGGTTAAGTACTTCAATACGGTTGTAGGGTTGGAAGATAGAACTCATTCAAACCACGAATGTAGCGCAACAATACCAGCCGTCTATGCAATATCAGCAAGCCCCATAGGTACGTACAGCAGCCGCAATATGCGCAATCTTCCTACCCACCACAAGCGGCAGCCGCAATATCAGCAGGCGCAAATGTTTAACAATTACGGACAAGCACCTTCGCAGGACGGCATACCGTATTAAGGTAAATAAAAAGCAAAGTATCAAAAGGGATAGTAGCAGGTTCAGAGTCCTGCGCTTTCAAAGACGATAACAATGAAAAAGATAACCATTCCGAGCAACGTTAAGAACGGCAAATTGGTGCAAAATCGCAATCTGATACAAAAGGCTATAACCTCCTTTGAGGATACGAATATCAATATCACCATTGAGAGGCGAAGCAAGAAAGCAAGCGTACAGCAAAAAATGCTTTCTATTGGGGCGTTTGGATACCTATCATTCAGCAGGCTATGAATGACACTTGCGAAGTTTACCCTCTAATGAGGTGCATAATGTACTGAAAGCCTTGTGTAATTATGAGAGCGTCCTAATCCTGCCACAGGTGAGAGATACAGCAGTACCTATGAGCAGCACCAAGCTGACCACCTACGAATGGGAGAAGGAGTTTAAACAGCAAGTAAGGCAAATGTGCATGGATAATTTCAATCTTGATTTGCCTGAACCTGATAATGAGGAATAAGCAAATTTCACCCTCGTTAAACAAGGATAAAAACAAGTTATAAAGCACTGAATATCAAAGTGAAGAATATAAATAAGCAAGTTTTAAAATAAAATAAGCAATGAAAAAGAAACCGTAAGCCGATTTAATGAGGAGACATTCACTACCTCAGACCTTACCGCCTTAAAAGGCAAATACCCTAACTGAAAATCTTTATCGCCGTTGGGAAGAAAAATTTATTGATGAGGATACAGGCGAGTTAGTCCCTATTGAGCGCAGGGAGATTATCCTTTATCAAGGTGAGGAACAACTCGATGACAACCCGCAAACAATTAAATTCTTTATGGATAGCGGCGAACTAAGAAGTATCAGTTAGCAACCTACAACGCTCGGCACGATTGGTAGGAGGTAGTGCTACCATTTGGACGGCTGTGGTAGATGACAATGACAAAAAGCGCACGTTTTATCTGTATGCCAATAGTGCTACCGTAGCACAGCAAATCATTACCGACTATGTGGAGCAGCATTATAAGGAACGTTTGAAATAAAATCGCTCAAAGAGCAGCAGTATTTTACCCTTGTATCATTGGCAAAGAAAAACAGCGATGAGGAGCAAAATAAGTTCTATCAGATAGAGGTAGAAATAATGGTAAATAAAGAGTCTTACCCAATGCGCTTTTTGGTGAAAGCACCTAATGCAGAAGAAGCAAAGTACTAAGCGAGGCGTTTTATGAAACTTATGCGTGTGCTGATAAGGATAAAGAATTACCTCCTTATACAATGACCTTGTTATCGGCAAAAAACACTGAATGTAGAGGCAGTTATAGACCACCAGTTTTGCAAGGAATATATAGATAAGAGCAAAGAAACGTTGTAATGTAGCCATTGTGTACCCCTGATTGGCAAAGCACTCACGTTCGAGGCGTGAGCGGGGGCAAAAGATTACTAAATGTCTAAAACCCGTCTAAAAAACGACTAAAAACGACCGAAAAACAGCATAACTACCTAATAACCAACCACTACCAAATGGCTAAAAAGCCGTCTAATTTGTTTAACCCGATTTGAAGGAGATTGAGTGCGCATAAATCTTTATCAAATCTCTAATTTCAAATCAAAATGAATGAGTATCAAGAGTTTTTAAAGAACAAAAATCAAAATCGCTCCTAAACAAGGGTTTGAATGCTCGCTTGATGAGATTAACCCACGAATGAAGCCCACAATCGCCTTATGGTTAAGTGGATGGTCGAAGGCGGTAGGCGTGCTTGTTTTGCTTCTTTTTAGGCTTCATAAGACCGTTACCCAGCTGGAAGCATTGAGGTAATCCTTCAAAAGTTAGGAGGAGGCAAAGGGCTAATAGTTTGTCCGCTTTCTGTACGACAAGAGTTTGTCGAAGACGCTAAGAATATTCTCGGCTGGGAGGTATCCCCTAAATTTATACGCCGTATTGAGGAAACGAGACGATAAGGACGGTATCTCACCTAACTAATTATGAAAGTATCAGAGACGGCAAATTAGACCCCTCGACACTTTCAGGTAGCAAGCCTTGATGAGGCGAGTATCCTCAGAGGCTTAGAAGGCTCTAAAACGTTCCGCGAGTTTATGAGGTTATTTACAGGCGACGCTGGTCGCTATGCAACAGCGTAGAGGTGCTGACAATATCAAATACCGATTTGCTAGCCACAGCCACTCCCTCCCCTAATGATTATATAGAGTTATTAGCGTATGCCGACTTTTTGAGGGTGATGGATGTATCACAAGCAAAAACACGCTTTTTAAACGTGATAGTACTAAGAGCTGACAAACTCACCCCTGCACGCTCATAAAGAAGAAGATATTTTGGTTATGGGTATCCTCTTGAGGGGCTTTTTCGTTACAAAGCCTTCCTGATATTACTCAAAACGAAGCAGATGATATGGGCTACATACTCCCTGACTTAGATTTGCGTTGGCACGAGATACCTACTAATCCACGAAAACGCAGGAGTAAGAAAGACGGTCAAGGAAGTTATTTAAAGACACAGCACTGGGACTACAACAATCAGCACAAGAAAAACGCGAATCGTTAGATGACCGCATTGCTAAAATATTTAGAACTCCGTGCTGAAGCCCCCTGAAGCTCATCGTGTAATATGGCACGACTTAGAAGAGTGAACGCAAGGCGATTGAAAAGGCTATCCCAACACTAAAAATCAATATATGGCTCTCAGGATTTTGAAAAAGCGTGAGGAGATAATAAAGCAATTCTCTATGGCGAATTGCAGAATTGGAGCAAAAACCCGTGATAGCAGGCTCAGGGTGTAACTTTCAGCGGTATTGCAGTTGGGCAATATACTTAGGAATAGGTTATAAGTTCAACGACTTTATACAATCTATACACCGCCTGCAACGCTTCCTGCAGAAGAACGTGGTGCGAGTAGATTTAATCTATACCGAAGCCGAACGCAACGTGCGTAAAAACCTTAGAAAACAAGTGGAAAAACCATAATAAACTCGTAAAGAATATGACCGAAATAATTAAAAATACGGACTTTCTCATTCTGAAATGGCTCAGGTGCTCACTCGTAAAAATAGGCGTGGGCGTATTGAGATAAAAATGATTACTATCATATCGTAAATAATGACAATGTAGTAGAACTCAATCCTAACGAAAACCCGCACGCACTAAAAGACAACAGTGTGGGGCTTATTCTTACCTCAATACCCTTCAGCACTCAATACGAGTATTCTCCTAATTATGCTGATTTTGGTCATTCTGAAAGCAATGAGGAGTTTTTTAAGCAAATGGACTACCTCACCCTAACTTATTCAGAGTGCTACAACCTGGGAGGATAGCTGCCATACACGTAAAAGACCGTATCGTACCAATGGGGCTATCAGGAATGGGCGTGCAAACCGTCTACCCTTTTCACGTAGATTGCATACAGCACTACACCAAGCACGGCTTCGCCTATATGGGTATGAAAAACCATCGTTACTGATGTGGTTCGTGAAAAACGGTCAAAACCTACCGCTTAGGGTGGAACGAACAATGCAAAGACGGTACTAAAATGGGTGTAGGAATGCCCGAATATCTTTTTATTATTCAGAAAAACCCGCAACCGATAAAACTAACGCTTATGCTGATGAACCCGTAATTAAGAGCAAAAAGACTACACACGTGCTAAGTGGCAGATAGACGCACACGGATTTTCACGCTCGTCTGGTAACCGCTGTTTAATGCCTGAAGAATTGGCTAAACTTCCTCACGATGTAATTTTTCAAAGAGTATAAGCGTTTTTCGTTGGAAACAATCTATAATCATGACTTCAATGTAAAAATAGCCGAAACATTAGACCTGCAGAGACAGATTGCCCACCTCGTTTATGCTCTTACAGCCTCAAAGCTGGAGTGATGAAGTGTGGACTGATGTAACCCGTATGCTTACCCTAAACGGATCACAATGGAGCAAAGGAAAAGAGATGCATCTTTGCCCAATGCAGTTTGACATTGCCGACCGTGTAATTGAGCAGATGAGCAACAAGGGTGATGTAATATTAGACCCTTTTGGAGGGCTAATGACAGTACCCTATCGTGCAGTGCTTAAAGGTCGTTATGGAGTAGGCTTTGAACTCAATCCACAATACTTTTTAGACGGAGCCGCTTATTGTGAAGCAGCAAAACAAAAAGTAAGTATGCCAACGCTTTTTGACCTTATAGACGAAGCAGAGGCAGCGCAAAAACAAAGCAGTCTAATACATCATTCATTTGTCTCCCCTTGTCTTTGGCGAGCGTTATTATTTGGCGTGCCATTGTACAAATAGCAAGTTAAGGGCAAGGGAGTTTTTTAACAAGTACGCAACACCTAAAACACAAAAAAGTAATGGGAAGAAACGTAAAACAAGGCTTCAATTACTTTTCTTTTAGATGTGGACATATTTTCGACATCAAGATTCGGAAACTAATCAAAAATCATTCAGGGGCGAGCATTGAGCGTCTATATATGCGTTTTGGCTTTTTATCTACCGCAATGGATATTACGTGCTTAACGATGAAGATTTTTGGCTTTTATAGTCTCAGAGCAAACTGGGGATAAAGTTGAGTTTATAGAAGCGGTCTTAGACTACTGTGTGAAAGTAGGATTATTTTTCTGCTGAGATGTTTGAACAGGGCGTTTACACCTCAAAAGAGTACAAGAAAGGTACTTAGCAATGTGTAAAGCGTCCAGAAGAAATATTGTTTTTCCGAATATACCCTCATTTCTTCCGAAGAAATAGGTATAAACTCCAGAAGAAATAGCTATAAATTCGGAAAAACGCCTATAAAGAAAAAGTAAAGTAAATAATATTTCTTTTTAGAAAAAGAAACAAAAAAAGCACGTGTGTAGATTTTGGCGAGGGCGAAAAAACAATCAGCCCTTAAACGCCCAAAAAGAAACCTCCCCCAGTTGCGCCCGCCCCCCTCCTTTCAATTTTTAGAAAGGCAATGCTATCAGAAGGCTTTGCTCCTGAACTTGTAGATGAGTGGCTCAAAATACGCAAAGCCAGCCGTCAATACAGAGCGTGCTTTTAAAGCATTCGTAAATCAGGTGCAACAAACAAATCAGGATATGAACAGCGTGCTTGAAATAGTAGTGCAAAAACAATGGAAGGCTTTTGAAGCCGAGTGGCTACAGCGCACAAGCACCCCTGCATGCCCCTAAAACAATAGACGAAAAATGGAAATACAATCACAGAATGGCAACAACAGCCTGCCGCTGGTGAGCCACAACAATATGTCGTTGGCAGACAAACAATCGATAACCTTAAACACAATTCAACAGGTTGGGGAGCTCACACCATTGGCAGTAGCTAAACAACGATACCAATACCCCGACTTAAAGATTTACCCCCAAGCAAGTAAGCAGCCTCTTTGGCGTAGTATTCACCCCATAGTATCGCTGGTAGGAATTAAAGGCGATATAGACCCCTTGCAGAAGGAAGAAATATGGAACGTTGTTTTTTTAGCCGTTTTTCGTGGCTTTCTTTTCAGGACTATACAAAGCCTTTCAAATGGATAGAAGCAGGGTATTTGGGGCTAAAACCGACCATTATCAGTTCTTTGATGTATCCTACGTGAGTGAAGTATTAGATAGAATGCCAACAATGGCTGCAAAGCACCCAGCAGGAACATCATATCAAATGGCAGCAATGCAAGCAAAACAAATCACAATGAGCAAGGAAGACGAAGAAAAATCATCAAAGAGTGGTTAAGCAATCACTTCAAAAGAATATCAACAGACCCAGCAAATGCCCATCATATCAGTACCCGTGTATGATGCGCTACACAAGCAAGGCGTTCTAAAACCCTATTTTAGTGCCATAACCGAAGAAGATAAAGAAGCGATGAGGATTGAAACCAAAAAAACGCCCTACAAATAGAACAAACACAAGCAAAAAGACCGTCAAGGACATACAGCTATAAAAAAACCATTTTAGAGCAGTTCGTCAAGGGTGAAAGCGACCCCACAGGTAAACTATTGCGTTTGAAGAAAGAAATCACCCTGCAATTCTTCTACGATTGAGCTTATAGCACAAGGCAAGGAACTTTCCGAAATGCTATCGCCACAACACACACCGAACACATACCGAACACTAACCGAAGATAAGGCGAAGACTAATCGCCCTCCCACATACCCAGCTCAAGCATTCGCTGGCTTTGGCTCGCACCGAAGACTAACCGAAGATAAAAACGATTAAAATTTACAACCCAATGAAGAAACAATCATTAAAAGAACAAGAAGTAGTCGAGTTATTCGAGTACGCAGCACGCAACCTCATCAAGGAGTTTTGCCGCAAGCAAGACCTACAATTTGAATTTGACAATTACGATGTAGGTATGGGTATTATATGCTTATCGGATTACTTCTTCAATATTGAAGATATATGCTTCGATATGAAGCACAATCTGCCCAAAGACAAAAATACTGCAATGGTACGACTACCGACTAATGCACGACTCCAACATCAATTACCGCTCCTATTGTAAGGGCTTAGAGAAGAATTAAAAACGAAAGACAAATGAGCACTTTACATTTTAACACTAAAAAAAGCAATGGTTTGATATGATACTCTCAGGCGAGAAAACAGAAGAGTACCGCGACATCAAACCGTATTACAACCTTCGCCTTATTGGGAAGAGATACGATACTGTCGTCTTTCGCAATGGCTATGCTCGTGATGCTCCAAGTCTCACCATAGAATTAAAATCTATACGCTTTGGCACAGGAAAAACCCGAATGGGGCGCAGAAGCCAATAAAAAGTACTTCGTACTATACTTGGGAAAGATTATTAACACTAAAAAAATATCGACAAATGAGAACAATCCAAGAACTTGTGCCCCTTATCCAAGAATGGGCGAAAAGAAAGAAAAATCTATGAGCAACTAACGCCTTTTGATGAACTCCTCAAAACCCACTGAGGAAGTCGGCGAACTTATCAAAGCGTGTTATGATAACGACAAACCAGCTATTCAGGACGCCATAGGCGATGTAATGGTAACCCTCATCAACTTATGCTACTTCGTAGAAGAAAACCCCGCAATGCTGATAAACAAAATACCCTTTTTAAATGCAATGAAAGCGAAAAAGCCTACATACAGCACTTATAATTAACAAATTCATTTTTGGAGCTAATGTGGAGCGTATCCAAGTACGAATGCAGTGCAAGAGCCGAAGTATTCTTCAAAAATCCCCCTCATCGCACAAAAACTGCATATCATAGCCAAGATCACAACACCACCCCTTGAAGAGTGCCTAAACATCGCCTACAACGAAATCAAAAACAGAACAGGAAGAATTATAAACGGCAAATTTGTAAAAGATGAATAAACAAGAACTATTAAAGTGTCTAAAAGAGGCACTAACACACCTTTCAGAGGTTGAAAAAAACACAAAAATTTCATAATGAAATAATTAAAAACTCTATTTACAAGTTCCTCCTGAACTTAGTGAGGATAAAGAAAATAGATAGTTTACTCAAAAGAATTAGACAATCGCAATGAAGAGGTTGCTATAAGTTGGTCAATGTACCTGTTTAAAGGATAAGTATATGAAAAATAACGAATACCCTAATTGGCTTGTCCCTTTTGATATAGCCTTTATGTTAGAACGAATAGGCTTTGATGAAAAATGTCTATTTGTATATCGCAAAAGCGATGAAATAAAAATTCAAAAATGGATTTAGATAAGGTGTTTGAGGATACATCTGAATATTATTTTGAGGACTTAGAACCTTATGAGGAAGCCCCTTTGTTATGCATTCTATGCCCCACTTGGGAACAAGTTTTTGAGTGGTTCAGGGAGAAGGGTATGTTTCATAGTATTTGTATTGTTGAAGATTTAATTGAGGGTGTTAAGTATTTTGAAACAGAAATACGTGATAACAATGGAGATATAATTTGTATACTTCATCGAGCGACTTATGAGGGAAGCTCGTGAAGCCCTCGTAAAAAGCCCTTATACGAACTTATAAACAAGAGCAATTAAAATGAAAATCTACATCTCAGGAAAGATTAGCGGTACAGACATCACCGAAACCCGCAAACGCTTTGCAGCCGTAGCAAAAGCAATGAAAAGATTAGGCGTTGAACCGTGAACCCCTTAGAAAACGGACTATCAGAGCACGACACTTGGAAAAGCACATATACTTAAAAGACATTGCCGACCTGCTACAATGCAAGGCTATCTATATGCTACAAGGGTGGGAAGAAAGCAAGGGCGCACGTATAGAGCACTATATCGCTACCAAGGTAGGAATACCTATAACGTATGAGATAGAGCAGCCTATGAGCGAAGATGAGTAATCACAAAAGCAAACATCAAGACGGGTATAAACCCCGTCTTTTTTATAGTAATATTTACAGTAAAAATTTACTGCAATGTAACGTTGCAAAAATGATGATAAACAAATAATTATATCAAAAAGTGTAGGAATACTTCAAAGTTTTTTGTACCTTTGCACCCGAAAACGTAATGTAACAAATCACAACCCCTATGAAACACCAAGAAAGCACCCTACAAACCGCCTGCGTACGCTGGTTCAGATGCCAACTCTCGCAGTTCGTTATATACGCCGTCCCTAATGGGGCAGTCGCAACGTGCTTGAAGCACAACGCCTCAAAAGCAGAAGGCGTACTGGCAGGAGTAGCTGAAACTTGGTAGTGCTACTTCCACAAGGCAAAAAGCCTCTATATCAGAATGAAAGTAAAAGGCAATCGCCAAACGCAAAAACCAAAAAGACTTTCAGAAAAATAGCCGAAACGCTTGGACATACCTACGCCGTATGCTACACCTTCGAGGAGTTTCAGAAAGTAGTTGAAAATTCACTACCAAGCCCGCAAGAAACATCACCTTAGAACACATAAGGCAATCCGTAGAAATCTCCACAGGCGAGCCACTAAAATCAAGCCCCCAATACCTCAAAGTCTTTTTGTGGAATAGCTAAAAAACACTACAATGCCACCAATAAAGAAATAGCCAAATACCTACAAAAGTCATTATCCAGCATCTCCTATTACGTAAAACAAAACAGCCAGCTTACCAATAGCAAAGGCTACAAACTCTTGTTTAAAGATATAGAAAAGCTCCTTTTTAGAACGTTGCAAATAAGTCTCTTTCTTTTTCATTCTTATTGTTTATTTAGTGTTAGCTGCCGTCCTATAAACTATGTAGGACGGCAGTTTTTGTGCATGAAAATTTTCCTCACTTTATTCTTCACCCTCTTTTGGCTGCTCCTGCTCAAAACGTTCTTTTCAGCTGCATACTATCAGCCTCCTGCGAGTATGGGTACTTTCTTACAATCCCCAACCAGCGGTCCTGTTCATCGTAAAAAATGAGTAAACCCCTCAGGGGGCAATAACAATTCAAAAATGAAAACCCCTATAACCTCAGATACTTTTTTGAATAGTATCAAGGGAATTGTTTTTAAGGTTCTTGTTTAGCGTCTGATATTGTACCCCCAGCGTGTTTGCTACATCAGCAAGTTTAAACCCTTTACTTTTTAATCTTTTTAGTAATATAGTTATAATCTATCATATATAAGAATAATTACATTAACGCTGCAAAAGTATATAAAAATAATTGATATAGCAAAACAATTAAAAAGTATTATTTGCATAAGAGCTTACAATCAATCACTTACAAAATAAATTACAAAAATATATAAAAAAGTATATAAAAAATTTGCATATATGTAAAAAAATAGTTATACCTTTGCACCGTCAAAATGATAGAACAAGTAATAACATTAAATACATTAATAGTATGAAAAGCATTAGAATTAAAAAGACCTCAAAAGCAGGTAACATTTACAAAAAGTAACTGAAAATGATACATTAGTATATGTACAAGTACTATCAGAGGGCAGCAAAAGCAATTTTGTAATTACTTTTATATTGCTCTCAATGATAAAAATGAAGTAATAGTTTCAGAAATAAAAAGGCTATTACTTATCAATTGCACAAGGTGCTTTTACCCCCTGTACTGAAAAAAAGAGTTCAAAGCAGCACTAAAAACGATAAAAGACAGTCTAACATTCTAAAAAACAAAAACAATGGCTACAAAATTACAACAATGGTCTAACAGCCTCAAACGCAAAAGCACGCAAAAAGAACTAACTGATATTTATAACTGCTACGAGCCTAAAAAGTGAAGTTTATCAAAAACGTAATCTTTTCTACCTACAGGGCAGGCAAAAAGATAGGTTTTGCGCACAATTATTCTTACTGGGCTTGGTAAGACCTCAAAGACCTAAGCAAGTCTTTAAACTGCTTTTTAAACTCAATTTAATAACATTTTAAATCAAATTACTATGTACACTTATATACCGACAACTGAAAGAGCTAAAACTATCAGACAAGAATTAAAAACAATTAGGCTACAACAATAAAAAAGGTATCTGTAAGGTGCGATGGTGGTAGCATTAACGTAACACTAAATTTGTACCTAATACAGAACAAGTGAAAAGAGGTGAAAAAAAGTTGCTGAAAAGTTTGAAAAAAATACACTATGATGAAGACAACTGGTGAGAAATACTAAGCAGCGGTAATACTTTTGTATTTGTAGAATACCCTCGAAACGAAGAAGAACTAAAAACAATCACGCTACCTTTACTAACCACAACGCCCTGAGCAAGGCGCAAAAAGGCTCAAAATATCAGTAATAACCTTTTAAATACATAACACTATGACAACCATTAAAAACACTATCAGAAATCAACTTTGATATAACTCTAAAAAGTAGCCAAAGTAAGAGGCGGGTACGCTATTATCATCAGCTACAACAAGCTGAGCAAAACCTTCAAAACAGAAGCCCTTGCACAAGCTGAACTTGAAGATCTCATTATGAATACTGGTCAAAAAGTGCTGGTTCTTCATATGTGAACGCCTATGGCAAAAGGGCTTATTAGAAAAAAATCTATATTTAACCTTTAAAACACTATCAAAAATGAAATCAGTAACATTAAACATTTACACTTACAAAGGGATTGAAATCTATATCTGAAGATGACGGACATCCTTTGCACGACGAGATTAAAAACGTATTGGGTAACGTAGAAAGACATCTTTCAGATCACATTCTAAAATGTTATAACGAAAAACTACTTTTACAAAGATGATGATGAACATCTTAGAGAAGAATACCGCTACTGTTATGCAGTACCACGCATTGAAGATGAAGAATAAACTTGAAAAATTTATCACACGCATAACACCAGTGGTTGCTGAACATCATCAAATGTACTTTAATGATATGGGGCTACCTATAGAGGTAGACGGCATTCAGTTCGTACCTTTTTACGTAGTAGAAGGTGAAGAGATGTATCATTTAATTTGCCAATATACCGACTACACTGACACACTATAGCACCCGCCCTGAACCTTTAAAGGGGTTACCCAGTTCGCTGCTGGCAAGGGCTCAAAAATAATATTAAAACACTATCAAAATGAAAAAGTAGAAACAAAGTACAACGCAAAGCAAACCATCTATTTTTATGCACGAAAATAAAAATTAAGAGCGGTGAAATCGCAGTAATAAACATTGAAGTAGTCGCTAATGATAATAGCATTAACATTACTTACAAAATCTTTAATTATCAGAATGATACGTTTGCTGAAAGTGAAATTTTTCAGCAGCAAAGAAGAACTATTAGACTATTTAGCTAACAACTAAAAACACATACTAAAATGAAAAATACCGACAAAAAAGAACGTTTTACCCTTGCTTGGCAGTTTGCACGCCAAACAGGGTTATCATTCAGCGAATGCCTAAAAAGCGTGGGCAAATATCAAACTCAAAAGCAAAATGAGCACCCAGATAGTGCGCTTTTACTTTCAAAAAGTAGACGGCTCAACCCGTGAAGCGTGGGGTACATTACGCCCCGATTTGCTACCCCCTACCCAGCAAAGCCGCAAAAAGCAATGACACCGTACAAGTATATTTCGATACCGAATGCCACGAATATCGCTGTTTTAGAAGTTCAACCTTGTGAGTATCGCATAAAAATCACTATATTTTGCACCACGCAAAAATGTCAAAAAATTGTCAAACTATCAGCATACACCACCCCTGCAAATACCTTATCTTTGCACAAAAGATTTGCAAGGCGGGTAGTATCACAAAAAGAATAACAACCATTAAAATATCAATCAATATGGCATACAGTACACCCCGAAATGAAAAAGTAATTGACGAGTTAGGGGCTTAAAGACGAAAATATAATGTACATTAACATTATTCGTGAACCGCTCGAACGTATCCTAAGTGGTGAAAAACAGTTGAGGTTTAGAGACCTTTCAGACTTTTGGCTCAAAAAGTTGCCAACTTCAATAGCAAAAGGCAGTATGTAAGCGATAAACCTATCACACATACTATTTCAAAACAGTATGGACAAACCTCCTCACGCCAAACGAGCCCTTGTTGAAATGAAGTACAACATTGACAAAGAAGAAAAGATTGAGAACCCCCGACAGCCCTAAAACTCAATACATACTCAAAGAAGCCGAAAAAGAAGGCTTCGCCCCTGATGATCTTATTTAGCCATAGTACTCGGCAAAAGTAGTTTTCAGAGAAAAATATAACTTTTTCATCTCAATACCATAAAGCACTGCAAAGTCTTTTTACTGTCTTGCAGTGCTTTTTATTTAGTAACCCATAAAATAATTATATTATGCCAAGAGGTAACATTGTACAACGAAGTGCCGTTTCATCAGCTATTAAAAGCTGAAAAATAAAGCCATAGCCAATCGCCCTGCCAATTGGACGGCAAGAGAAGCACTAGCGAGCCCACAGACGAGGTAACGCCAAAGCATTAGGGCGTACAGGGTCGTTCAAAAGTTTAATTCATTCGCTTATGTACTACGCCTTGCAGTCCATAAAAGAGCTCGCTACACAAACTAACGAGGTGATACTATTTCCACTCCGCTACTGGTAAAAGATAGCATCGCCTTGTTAGACTTGTGTTACCCACACTTGCACACATCAGCTGCGTATATATGTATATGGTCAAAGACCTCGAACATATCAATAAATACATTCTATACGCAAAGCACAAGTACCCAAACATCACATTCCTGCAAGTACTATTATGCCTTTCTCAGTACCGCCGAGACGGCGTACTCCCGAGTTGCCGCAAAGACCCCACCCAGCGGGTATATCAGCTTTCAACATTACCGAAATGGTCAAAAGAATACAGGCATACAATGGGCAATATTCGGCTTTAAGCAGTCCGATAGCCTCAATCGCCGCCTTATGCTCCGCACCTATCGTGATGAGAATGTTTGCCGATAGCACTCACAACCTATATCCACTATCAAAGTACAAGAATGCCGATGTGAAAAGTATATCAAACTCAAAAACTCATACCACCCATAAAAATATGGCGAAGGGCAAAGTCAAGGTACAAGTGTAGGGTAATCTACCTTTCCTACTCTACTGCAAACGCTTTCACCTGCCGACTATCAGAAAGTAATAAAGAGTTCCCACAAGCCGGACGAATAGTATTTGAATACGAAACCCTATAATCTATAAACAATGAAAGTTAAACAAGCACAATCAATCACCATACAAAAGAAGCCAAATCAATTTCGCTTCCTACAATCCCCCGCCGCTTATCCGACACCGCAAAAAGAAACTCAAAGCCAACCTTAAACGCATAGGGGCTTTGCAGGAGGAATTGTTTGGAACGAAACCTCAGGCAACCTCGTATCAGGACACCAACGACTTTCTGTATAGACGAGAAATAGAAAAGTACAATCCCAATACCCACGAAAACGATTACCCTATACGTGTGGAAGTCCTACAATTATCAGACAAGGAGGAGAAAGAGCAAAACATATTCTTCAACTCTACCACCGCACAAGGTGAATTTGATAACGACCTATTAGCCGCACTAATCCCTGAAATAGACTATGACCTCGCAGGACTTGATGAAGCTGATATAAACGTACTCATTGCCGATGTACCAGTATTTGATATAACCGACTATAACCAAGCAGTAAAGACGACTTCCGCAACCTCAGAACAAATCACCGATGAAGACACTCCTCGCACGAAAAAGAAGCCGTAAAAACAAGCCAAACAAGAAACCAAAGACAGATTAGCACAAGAAGTAGCAGGAGACCCATATATCACCCTTTCATTCTATGACTATGAAAGTAAGCTCTATTTTATGGAAGTACTCAAAAACAAAATAGAAGAAGCAAAAAAATAATCTATTCTGTACACCCCGATGATAAGTATATCAAAGGCGAAATCGTTCAACAAATCATAGAAAATAGTTAGGAATATAACAATATTAACAATATGAGTAGGTAGAAAGCAAGAAATAACCGATGATATGATAAAAAGCACTCATCGAAACATCAGGGCAACCGTAAAAAGCCGCTGAAATGTTAGGAGCCGACTATTCCTACATTTACAGAAGGATACGACAAAACCCGAACTATACGAAATACAAAAAGCCTATCGCTCCCGCACCTTTCAAACAGTAGCCAATATGAGTGTCAATGCCCTTATATACGGCGTAATGCAAGAGCCCGAAACCGATGAAGAAGGCAATATCATTGACGGCAAATTCAAAAAGGTAAAAAGTGCCAATGGCTAACCGCTTATCACTTATCCCTACCATTATGCAAACCTTCAAAAACCGATGACGGTATAAAAGACGAAGTCGCCGTACAAGGCAGCATCGACATCGCCCAATGGCTCAAAAGCAATAGCAAAAGTAATGATTAAAACGCAGCCCGTATATAACCCCCTATATCTGAATAAAGATAAGTTTATCACTATCCTTTCAGGAGGTCGAGGCAGCGGCAAGTGCCTAAAAAAGGTACAAAAGTGATTATGACGACTAACCCATAAACCTATTGAAAAATACAAATAGGTGAAAAAGTAATGGGTGATGATTTTACTCCCCGAATAGTAACCAATACTAATTCAGGGGTAGGAAAGCTATTTAAAGTAAAACAGACAAGCGGAATAGATTATGTTGTTAATCAAGACCATATTCTAACCTTAAAAGAAGTCCGAGTCTTGTAAGAACGAATTAAAGAATGGCAAACCTAAACCACGATACACATCTTACGATGATATAATAGATATTCCTATAACAGATTTCATCAGTAAAAGTAAAAAGATTTGAAGAGAATTTCAGGGGTTCAAAGTAGATAGCATTTCTTTCAATTCTCAAACCATAGAAATACCCCCATACTTATTAGGCGTATGGTTAGGAGACGCACTTCTATCTATCCACAGATAACAACCCCTGAACCTGAAATTCTTGAATATATATCAGAATATGCAAAAACGAGGGTATGGTTATATCAATAAATGGGGATAGAGGCAAAAGCAAAAACATATAGAATAAAGGAAACAAGAAGGTATAACCAACTCTTTAATGAATAAATTAAGAGATTACAACCTAATTAACAACAAGCATATTCCTCAACAATACATATCCAACACTGAAAGTTGTAGATTACAATTGTTAGCAGGAATAATTGATACTGATGGATTTTACAACAAGGAAACTATTACATAACACAGAAACATTAGCAAGGCAAATTAAATTCACTGCTGATACGCTCGGTTTTAGAACATCAATAAAAGAAAAAGAAGGCGTTTTGTAATGGTAAAGATTGTGGAATTGTTTATAATATCACAATTGAGGTGATATATGGAAAATTCCTTGTATAGTTGAACGTAAAAGAGTATCTGAAACAGACCTATCAAAAACAAAGATTGGCACTTATCTTATATCACGATTGAAGAAGAGTCAGAAACAGGTGAATGGTTTGGATTGCTGTGAGATGGAAATCATCGTTTTCTGTTAGAAGATGGTACTGTTACTCACAACTCCTACAACGCCTCTACCTTCTTGGAACGCTTATCTTTTGAGGGCGGACATAAAAATCCTTTTCAGCCGTTATACCATGGTATCAGCCCATAGTTCTATCATTCCAGAGTTTGAGGAAAAGATACAAGCCGAAGGCACTGAGGGCGTATTTTAGTATCACCAAAACAGCCATCAAAAACACTTTTTCAGGCTCTGAAATACTCTTTGAGGGTATCAAAACCTCATCGGGAAACCAAACCGCTAACCTTAAATCATTGCACGGCATTACCACCTTTGTAGGCGATGAAATGGAAGAATGGCTATCAGAAGAAGACTGAGAAACTAATACTTTCAATCCGTCAGAAAAGGCAAGCAATTGCGGGTTATTCTTATTCTGAACCCCTCCAATGCCGAGCATTTCATTTTATAAAAGTATATTGACACACACAAGGTGGTAAAGATTGACGGTGTTGAGGTGCAAATATCCACCCACCCTGATGTATTGCATATCCACACCACCTACTTTGATAATAAAGAAAACCTCAATGAGCAGTTTTTAAGCAGATTGAGGAGATAAAAAGCCCCAAAGCCTCGCTACAAGCCAACGATGAGCAAGGCAAATTCAATCAGTCCCTATTCAACAAAACCAAATACGCACAAAAATCATAGGACGCTGGGCTGATGTATCCGAAGGGTTATATTCACCGATTGGGAAGAGGGCGAGTTTGATACCTCACTTCCTTATGGTTACGGACAAGATTACGGATTTAGCATTGACCCTGATACCCTCATCAAAGTAGCGGTAGACAAGAGAGAAAGATTATTTACATGATGAAAAATACTATAACAACAAGCAATTATCTTCTGACGGACTATATCAACTCAATAGCAACCTAATGACAACCCCGATGACCTTATCGTTGCTGATAGTGCCGAACCTCGCCTGATTGCTGACCCAAGAGATAAAGGGCTGAATATAGAGCCTTGCGAAAAAGGGCAGGAAGCGTATCAGCAGGCATAACCACTATGCTCAATTACAAGTTAGTGGTAACGCCTCGCAGCTTCAATGTGAAGAAAGAGCTGAAAAATTACGCTTGGAACGATAAAAAGCAGGTATCCCCGCAGATAACTACAACCACGCCATAGATGCCATTCGCTATATCACTATGAAGCTGCTAAGTGGAACAAATAACAACCTATATCAACTCGCCTCAATGATTTAGCAGGTAGCACTTGCAGGCAATTATTTTATAATAACTTATACGATGGACAAACAGACTATAACACAAGAAGATTTTTAAAAAAAGGCATTACCACCATAGACATCGCCCCTACCAACGGCAATATGAGGTAAAAAGCACGATATACTCATCAATAAGCACCGCTATCCTGACCCTGAAATAATGATACCCTCACTGACGAAGTGGGTAATCCTCTTTTAGATAGTCAGAACAAACCACGATTTGAGAAGCGTACTCGTTCCCTCAATCGTATAGGCGCCCCTATCAAAAAGCGCATTGTGGAAATTGCACGATGTTCCAAACCGCTATACCCTACAAGTACACTGCTGAGGATAGCCCGCTATTTACCGCCTTTCTGTCAGTTATCAAGGCAAATAAAAATGAACTTTTCAGACAGCAAAATATGTACGGAGGTGAGGCGTTACACCCAAAGTAGCCGAGTTGTGGTATGCCGAAGAAGAGCAAAACGAACAATACGGTGTGCCTTCTCAATTCCTATTGCGCCACAAAATCCTATCCCCGAAAAAAATACAACCCTATACCCACGCTTTGACGATAATAACAACCTCCTATCCTTTGCCGTGAAAGCACCACCAAAGAAGGCAAAAACTGTATTCCAAGCCTTCACCGCTGAGTTTATATACACCTTTCATTACCGAAAAATGGGGTTACCACTACCGAAGTGAAAGAAAATATCATCGGCAAAAATACCGGTGGTATTGTACCAGCAAGACAAACCCGAATGGGATAGTGTACAACATCTTATTGAGATAGCAGAAGAACAGCGTACTTATTTCTCCGAAAGCAACAAAAATTCGGCGAACCTATCCTAATGATTGCAGGGCGTGTCGAGGGCAAAACTGCTACCAATAACACCGGCGGCACAAAGTGATTCGAGGTCAAAGACGGAGGCAATGTGCGGATTCGTAGTACCACCCAATGCCAATGAAAATTTTTGACCGCGAAATGACAATGAACCGCCGTGATATACACGAGTTCACCCCATACCCCGACCTTTCCGATGAGTTCTATGCCGGCAAAGCGGCAATATGCTATCAGGCGTAGGGCGCAAACTCGCTAGCTACCCGACACCTCAAAGTAAAAAGACAACGAAGCTATATTCACTACCCGCATTGCAAAGGCGTATCAATATCATTTTAGCCTTCCTTTCAAAGATGTATCTGCCCTTCGAGAAAGAAATGAAAGATATAGATATTACCCCCATTATCACCCCTTTGATATTGACGATGATACCGAAATGATACGTGCCAGCTTACAGAAGCCAATGGTGGCAAGCCCCTTATATCACGGCGTGAAGCAATGCAGCGTTTCGGCATCACCGACCCCGAAGCCCGACTACAGCAAATCAAGACGAGGAAAACAGCAACCTCAATGAAGCCGCTATCTAATGAACTACGATGAGCAACATGAAAGCACCCTAATGGCATACCTACAACAAGTAGAACGATTGTTTTACCGGCTTGTAGGTACAGCCGTCTTATAGCCCTCAAAACCGATTATAAAGAACTCATCGACTCATGTACTTTGCCTTTGCTGCTACCAAGAAGGAAAAAGCCTTTGAAAAGGAATTAGCCAATTTCAGCAACCAATTAGACCAAATCATCAAAGACGGCATTACCGTGAATGGGCATTTTGCCAACCTCAAACATGACCACCTACTAAGAAGGATTAACAAATATCAGAACTTAGAAGCCCTCAGAAGCCTTCAAAAGTACGAAAGATTAAAAAGATTTCACGATCTCTGATAGGGTATGGGACATTGCAAAAAGCACAAACCGAAATAGAACTCGCCCTATCTGTTTCCTTAGAAGAAGGTAAAGATGCTCGCACAGCTAAAGCCGTGAGGTACGAAACTTACTAAAACAATCCCACCGCCCTATTCCGAAGGGTCAGAGACCAATATGGCAACCTCGTGCTAAGCAAGAACGCCCAAAACTATCACCCTGGGCAAGGTGTACCGAAGTGCCTATAAAAACGCTCTGCGCCTTACCAGCAACGAGAATCAATGTAGCCTATAAGTCCGCCGATTGGTTGCGCATACAGCAAAACCCCGACATCGTAGGCTTCGAGGTCGACTATCACCCACAGCACAAAAGTCTGATATGTGCGATGAACTGAAAGGAAAATACCCCAAAACCTTTCACTTTCACGGCTGGCACGTAGGCTGCAAGTGTCATATCATCACCCTGCTAAAAACCGATGAAGAACTTATCAAAGAACTCAAATCCGATGAACTTTGCCTGAAAGTTCGTCTAATTACGTCAGCCGAAGTACCCAACAACTACAAGCAATGGGTAACCGACAACAAAAGACCGCTTCAAGAATTGGAAAAACAAAGCCCTATTTTATTGAGGCTAACAGAAATGATAAGGATATATTACAGAAGTTATTAGAAGTATCAAATCCTGTACCCAAAAGCACTTATGTATCTTTTGAGCCTTTCTCTCCTGTGATTATTGAGCATCTAAAAAAAGGCGGTAGCAACGCCAAAAAGCAAACCCTTTTACAGGAAATAATGAGACGATAATAGGGCAAAAATCATCTTTAAGCACGAAAACTAACCACTCAAAAACAGTACTTTTCGACCTACACAAAGGTAAAGGAGAAAGCTTAAACAACACTATAGAAATGGCAAAAGCACTTAATGAGAAAGGAAAATCTGTGGCTTTTATTACCTGAATATGAAAAATATAAGCGAGTGCCGATGCCATCGTTCATTTCAAAAATAAATTAGTAATTGCTGATTTTAAACATAGTACTACTAAAAAGATAGAACTCTAAAAGCAGATATTGAAAAAGGATACAATCTGATAATGTAGTATTACAATTAGAAAATGGAAATACAGATTTGTTTTGTAGCAGTCTATTGAAGAATTAAAAAAGAAAAGGAAAAGGACTCGGTAATATGATACTGATGAACAAACACAATGATATAGTAGAAATATCTGAAAAAGAATTTAAATTAGGTAAATACAGAAAGTTAGTAAAAGGCTTCTTCTAAATAAAAACTACACTATGAATATTGCGCGTTCAAAGGTAGTTAATGAGCTTCGGATATAACCGCAATTACGTCTGGCAAGCATTGCCCCTTGCAAAGTTCTTAAAACCCTTGCACCGCAAAAGATACAACAATATTTCTAAATAACAACAAAAATATGAAAATAAATAACACCGACATACAAAAACACCTACCAAACCCACTTGTTAGACACCAACTACAAGGACCTTCTTTGCTACCCCCACTTAAAAACTACCCTCAAACGAATGGGCAGAGTATTACGGCAAAGAGTACGACACCACTACCCCCGTACTCGATACCCCAGCAGTACACCCTCACCTTCATCAGCAAGGCAACCCATTACGCACCTCCTTTCATCACCTTCCTAACAACACAAACCTATAACGATTTTCATTTTGAAGAGTTGAGGCAAAACCTTTCGCCCTGCGCTTCGTATCCGCTCAAAAAGCCAAAAACCGAACAAAGGGCTACACTCACTACCGATATTACCCGCTGCCAACGACACAAAGGCTACACCACCGCTCTAATGCCACCCTGCCCCTGCACTGGGCTTCCATAGACGGTACAGACCTGTCAAATGGCGTTTATACTCGAAGAAACCCAAAACACCCTCCTGCCCACCTACAAGTAAAAGAGCATCTCACCATAGCTAGCAACACTCTTGCAGGGGTACAATACGCCCAGCACGCCAACGTTTTTCAAAGAGCGCACTTACCTGATTGCTATATCGGTCAGCCTCTCACCTCCTTTTGGCAACTCTACGAGGCACTCGCTATACCACCCTCACCCAGCAAGGCGAACGAACTATTAACATTCCCTCTTCTCTTTCGCCGGGTAGGGGGAGGACTTAAAACTACTCCACCAAAAGCAAGTATCAAAAATGCGCTGCTTGTCGGCAATACCTCAAAGTAGAATTTACACTCACCCTCACCCTTGTATAAAAATGTCAAATAATTGTCAAACCTCCTTGCTAATATACTATCATCACTAACGTACCTTTGCCTCACTTGTAATTCAGAGTTATGCAAATCAATTTTAATACAAACCGACTTGATATACTTCCTCACGTGATAGAGAGTTACCGCTATCGCTCTATAATGGGCGAACACACCTTACCCTATACTTTTCATTACCCACTTATACCGAAATCCCCACAGGAGCGTGTGGTGCGAGTTTCAGGGCGAACGCTACACCCTCAATCAGCCCCGCTAAAATCGTAAACATAACAGCTTCGGCTTCGAATATACCTCACTATGGACAGCGAGGGCGCAAACCTCCAAAAACTACAAATTTCTGCAGCTCCAACGATAAAACCCTAAAATTTCCTTCACCGCTTCACCACGCTACCATATTCAGATATTGGTAGATTGTCTCAATAGTTCCCCTTCCTTTGGAGGGGCAGGGGAGGATTGGCAGGTCGGAACTACTATCGAAGCCCCCGAAAACTCATCTCCTACAACCACAACAACTCGCCTCGAAGCCTTGGATATGATAGCCAAAGCCTTTGAGACCGAATGCGAAATCATAGCGCAAAACCATACATCTGCGAAAGGTAGAGTATTTCAAGAATAATCCCTCACCACTACAATAATGCAGCAGGGCAAGGCTTTAAAAACAGGCGTAAGTCACCACCGAACAAAGTCGCATCACACGCCTATATATGTGCGGAGGAACGAAATATCGACCGCTCCAAGTACGGCAATAAAGAACTATTACTACCCAAATCAAGAGTACGTATATGAAGGCGTATGCTTTGTTTCCAGACGACAAAGGGCTATCAATAACGATAAAAACCCTCCTTTGGAGGGCAGGGAGGAATCAACGAGCAAAGCCTCGACCTTTCGCACTATACCCCAAGCGCAAGGAGGGAGGTTTCAGCAGTCTTGATAGTAGATAAAACCACTTCTACGACTTCACGGACACTTCCATTCCTCACGCTCTTAACTTTTCAGACCTCCAAATCAAAGGCGAAAAGATGCTTATCTACTTTGAAAGCGGTATGCTTTCAGGGCGTGAGTTTGAAGTACAGAAATATGACCACGCTCAAAAACGCTTTCAGCTTGTCCCCAAGGAAAGAAGACGGCACAACAATGCCCAACGATATATTCAAGCCAGCCATGAGGCGACCAGTATTCCGTTTATAATGATGCAAATGCCTAATACACTACATCAGCGACAACGCCACAAAAGTCAGGAGCCAGCTGGGAGATGATGAAAAGAAGCCTGCAAATACCTATACGAAAACCGCGCCGACCACTTCACCTTCACCGGCGATTTGGACTGGCATTTGGGCAAAAAGAACTGGGCAAATGTAGGCGGTCGCCTCAAAATGGGCGCATATATCCACTTCTCCGATACCGAGTTCTCAGCGCACCCCGTAGCCATTCGCATCGTGGGGCTCAAAGAGTATGTCAACCCATACAGCCGCACGATAGGCTATCCAACAAAGTACAAGGGCGATCCTTCGCCACCGAAATACGCAAACTCCAAAACCAAGAAGTATATTTCGGCGAACTCAACAAGCGCACCCTATCCGAAACAAAGCAGCTGGCGCAACGCCTTAGAGACCGATCAGCGGGTGGAAGAAGCCTTCCCCGAATACACCAAAAGCATCATTCCTGCACACCATACAGACGATGATGGCATTAGTAGGCAACAAGTCAGGGCAATTTGTCTTTGTCAGCAGCAAGACCCACCTATCACCGTGCCTCCTGGCCTCTATTTCAATAAACGACAAAAGCAACTCAATGCAGGCAGCGGTTGGATAAAGCACTCACGCATTAGGTACTACCGACATTAAGCCCAATTATTCAGCAGCGGACTATAAATATTGGTACGCACCAGCCTTTGCCATCAGGCAGGTTAGACGATAAGGCAAAAACCTGCCACCTATACACATCAAGGCAAGCAAAGTCGTAGAAAACAGCCCGTTTATCCTATCCGAGACCAAGATAGACATCGAGCAAGAAGCCGGCTATTACCATTTTCTATACGCCACTGTCAATTCCGAGTACAATGGCGAACGCGGTATAGCCAACTCAACGGCTTACCGAAATCACCGGCGGACAAAATCAAAACCGATAAAAATAACATCAGGCAACGGACAACAATACATTGAACTCTTAGACAATGAAATCAGGATAAAGCCAACCTACAAATCACAGACGGCAACAGACCGAGATAAAGCAACTCGTTAATCCTGATTTGCTTTCATTAGAGAACAGATTAAAAGCAATACAGCAATCAGCAGGTACAAACTGAAAAACAATCTCGTGAACAAGCCATTGCTACCGCAAAAACCGCTACCGAAGCCTATACGCACGTACCAATCCGAACTAACCAAAGCACAAAGCCATAGCCGAAGCCAATAAAGCGCAGGCATAGCCATAACAGCCGAGCAACAAGCACGTATCCTACAACTGCAGCAAAACCTACAACAAGCTAAAACATTTTCCGAGGCAAAAAGGTAAACGAATTGAACGTTGGAGGAAGAAATTATATTCTTGGGTCTAATGTAATGATAAATGAGGTTATAATATTTCTTTTGCCCTTTCAAATTATACTATGAATGCCGATGAGCGAAACAGCACAACTATATCTGTATATATCTGAATATTCAAAGCTTTTATCTGCTGGAAGATTGGGGTATGAAGCGAAAATCATCTAGTACCGATAATTCAGTACAATATATCCACGCTTGGAAGGAATGTAACAAGAGACGACATTGGAAAAAGTTACAGAGGACGATTTTTGTTACTCACCGCAAAACAATCTGGAAAAATAATTAGATTAGTACAATCGTCAGGACTTTACATTCAATGTTCTGGGGAAGGAATAAAAGTTGGCTATCAAAATTAGAGATAGCAACAAACCCACCGATTGAGTCATCTGCTCCTGAAGACATTGAAAAATAAAGTTGCAGACATTCAAACAGACCTCACAAAAAACGCTATCAACAACGCCAATGCACTCATTGCAGCCGAAAAAGAAATATTGAAAACTCAACACACGTATCCAAAACCTTGAAAACAAAAACACAAATGTTCAGCGATACACAAATAGACGGTAACGTAGTAGCTACTGGGTACGCTTATAGTAGGAAATACACAAGGTACAAAAAGCAGGTATTACTGGTAGCAGGGAATGACTAATGATAGCATACGTTTTTGGGCAGGAGAACCCGATAAAACAAAACCTATAGAAACCCCCAAAGAAGCTGAAGATAGACGCCGTCAATCTGCTTTTTTAGTACAAGAAGATGGCAATCTTTTCACCTCTAAAATCAATGCAAAAAGGAGGTGAAATAAGCGGGATTTAGTTCTTAAAGGGGACTATATTCCGAACGCTGGGATAAAAAGTAATATCGTAAAAATGGCACTTGCTTCAGTGGGTCCAGGAATTGTATATCGCGATGACTAAATATATAATGGCAAGATTTGGTTCTATTGCGGGAAATATATTCAATGCAGACTCATCACTATTTAATATAGAAAGAAAAGCAACTAATCCTGCACAATATGATTTTGATAATTTTACAGGACAAGTAATATCAGTACCTCCTCACGCTGATGATGAAATAGACACTTTTGGTAGTTATAGAAATAATCGTGCTCAAAAATATATGGTGATACTATTAGCTTAGGAGCTAACACTAAATTTGAATGGGTATATACAGGAGCTGCCTTTTCTGATATTATAGAATCTTATTTAGGCATTACAAACACTTTCATATTTACAGAAGCAGATAGAATAATAGTAGAGATTACCAAGTGCCGACCGTATCAATGCTATTCTAAACAATTTGTTTTATGAAAAATGTAGAACGACAAAAGCTAAAAATTATCATTTTGAAATCACTATAGTATTAGGCTTATTCTGTAGGGGATTTATAGATTTACAAAGGTACACACGGAGGATTCTTGTTAGACAATGACGGCAATCGTGTAGGAGGAGGAAATGGGACTATACGTTTAGCAAAATGCGACACTATAAAGGTAAGATTTTACAAATCCGACTACTATATAATGGCACTATCACGATAATAATTCAAAACTCAAAAACAATTCAATATTATGCAAATCATTCAAAAACAACCCACATTACATCACAAAAGGAAGAAGTACAAGGCGTAATCGTGATGTACACTTACGAATTTGAGAAAGACCAAAACCCTCAATCAATATCTTTCTCTGTACAAAAGAAAGTAGAAGAACAAGGTTACTACCCCTACCTACACGAAATGTTACTAACCATAGCTTCGATGTCCCAAAACAACAGTTTCCAGCCCTCAGATATTGAACTCTACAAGCATTCACGAGACTTGCGCTGCTATTATCAATGGTCAAACCACGAATGATAAAAGCCAAGCGGAGCAGTAAATCGCTAACTAATCATCAATCAAAAAGGCTATCAGCACCACGCTAATAGCCTTTTTCTTTCTTTAAAACCGAAACACCTTATACTGCCAACCTATCCACACCACCCACTAAAAACCACCACCACCCACCACCATCTTATTACTATTCCTTTCACTACTCTTTTGTCTTATAAGCCATCGTTATCGCCTCAGCTTATCATTCGCTCTTCCTTATTGCTTTGTATAACCGTATTAGTAAGGGTGCTATTCGCCTCCTATTAGGCTATTAGAAAGGCTACTTTTAGCCGTAATCTTCACCTTTCCACCTGTTACCTTATCATCTCATTATCCCCATCACGAATGCGGTAATACACCAACTCCTTACTATTCCCCACGCTATCCCTATCACTTTCAAGGGTTACCTCATATTCTTGCAAGGCGTGCGTATCAAGCTGCAAGGTTTTGCGCATTGTGCTGAAAAGAGCCGTACTATCCTTGTACTTTATAATACGCTCCTTTTGCACCCGCTTTTGCTCCTCTATTGTCGTTTTTCGTGTCCTACACCCTATGAGTGCAAGAAATGCCAATAGCAGCGCAATTATGAGTTTTGAATTATGATTTTGAATGTTCTCATATACTATTCCTTTCTATGGTTCGTATTACCGCTTTTTAGCTGCTCGGCATAATCAGGAGCCGTTGCATAGCCCGCTGGCTACCTCCTCAGCAAACTTATACGGGTCAGCTCACCTCCAACGCCTTCTGCATACCGCTTGTTTTTGAAAAAGAACCCAGCGTGGTCGGTAAAACATTCTTCGGGTGTGTCGTACTTCCTAAACCAATCCTTCACCCTGTACAACCACTTTCCACCCGAAAGTCGTTTAACACTGATAACCTCCACAAATAGCCTCCTCCTTTGGAGGTAGGGGAGGACAGCACCTCCGTAGTCAGCAGCAATTGCCGCTTATTCTCAGGCGTGTCAGCCGTAGCCTTCACCCCAAAAAACATATTGCCAGGCACACTCTTAGCCCAGCCCGTTTCCAACGCTGCTTGCGCCAAAATAAAGAGGTGAGAAATACCCGTTTGCGCTCTGTTTCAAGCGCAAAAAGGCATATTGCTTTATAAAATTCTTTCGGTGTCATTGTTGTTCGTTGTTAGAGGTTTGAGATTTCTCGGATGTTTTCGGACTGTTCAGCTTGTTCAGCCTTTTCATTCATATAATTAGAGATGGTTTTAGCGACTTCCTCTAAGTTCTCACGATTGATAAACACTTGCTGAACGACTTGTCCCGCTCGGTCTAACCGCACTTTGTCTTCGGCTTTTTCGCGTATCGATTTGATTTCTATCAGGCATAATACTATTGCCATAAAGAAAGTGATAAAAGGAAATAGCCATAATGAGGTTTGGTAATAAATTTCTAAGTACCAAGATAGCAAGCCGTACATCACTATCCACAATAGTACAAGCAATCAGTATGTTGTAGTATTGCGCCATCTACGCTAATGGTGCGCCTATATCCATAGGAAGTTCGTGCTTCACCAATACGCTTTGCTTTGTGCACACCACTCCAAAGGTCGGCGAATATCATAAGGAGTACGAGAATGTAGATACCCAGTAGTATCCATAGAATTACAAAAATCTTTTCCATTTACAATAAAATTAAAGGTTTACACACCAAAATTACCACATTATCACCCCCTTTACGCACCCCTTCAAAATGTCAAAAATGTCAAACTGTCTTTACATTACTTAGTGTTTTACCCCCTACTTTTTGCAAAAACAAATATTGTACATCTATGTTCTTAGAAAAATTATTACAAGCCTCAAAACCAAGTATGCGCACTTGGGGTTGGACGAAACTATTTTAAAAGCAATCGCTACCCGATTGGCGAATGCGGTTAAAGAAGAAAGCGAAATTGAAAAACGCCGTTAAAGGAGTTGAGGAAGAAGTTAAGCTATTGCAATCAGTAGCCGATAAAGGCGTACCAGCCTTACAAAAGGCAGAGGAGCTCGCAAGAAATTAGAGAAAGAACTTGAAAGAAGAAAGGGCTAAATCTAATCCAAAACCTCAAAAATCCACCTACTCCCCCAAAAGAGCCTAAAACCTGATGAAATGCCAGAGTGGGCAAAAACATTTTGGAGCTGTTACTAATCAAAGGTAAAGGCTATTCAAGCCTTTTCAAGAGAGAAGCAACAACAAAGTGCTAAGGAACGTTTCCTAAACCAACTCAAAAACGCAGGGGGTTTCAGAAACATTCTACAAACACCACTTAGGGCGTACTTTCAAAGACGATGAAAGAAAATGAGATGCCTTTGTCAGCGAACTAAAAGCCGATGAACAAGCGTTTTTTGCAAGCACAAACCAATACAGCAACTATCATCGCTATCAGGTTCGGTATTAGAGCAGGAAAAGAGCAATAATGGCGTTTCTGCCGATGTACAAGCGTATATTAACGAAACTTTCAAAAAAACAGTAAACACTTATGAAACAAGTCCAAATTTCAGACAAAGCGGGACGTCAAATAGTCGTATTTGACCAAGTGGACGCTACCTACCCTGGTGGAGTACAAATTGACCCTACTACCGCCAAAGCTCGCTTCACTGATGGCGTAGTACCCGCAGGGTACCTCTTAGTGCCCTCACACCGATGGTACGTTTAAGGGTGGTGAATGAAACACTTTCACAAACGAATACCGCAGGAGCATTGGGGCTTACCGCTCACGATGTAGTTATTGACGATATGCCACTTGTGGCAGTCGTTATGGCAGGGAACAGCACGCAAAGACGCGCTACCCGACAAAGAAAAAAAGCAGGCGTAGCATTCCTACGCACCACTTTTGCCTCGTATCTCATTCATTTAATAACTTAAAATTTAAAAGCAGATGAATATCAACGCAAACAACATTATTACCGAGTTTTCTCAGGCTAATATGAATGCTATTATTCAAGCCTACCCATTAGGAGATTTGCGCTACCGCGAATATTTTCCTTTGGTGTACAATCCTTTTTCTTACTTATTCTAATATTGAAGGGGCTGACGGGGCTAAAATAATGGCGGACATCGTGGCTATTGGCTCAAAAGCACCACGCAAAGGGCGTGATTTTGTGGAAAACATCAAAGGCGAAATACCAAAAGTAGAAATCGCCCGCGATTTGAACGAAAAAGACCTCCTAACCATTCAACAACTCCGTTATGCGGTAAATGCTAACCCTACTAATGCTGGCATTAAAAACCAGCTTATTAATAAGATATACGAAGACCCTCGTTTTTGTATTGACGGTATCAATGCTCGTATGGGTGGATGGCTAAACAGCTTGTCATCTACTGGTAAAATACAAAACTACCGCTACCAATAATGGTGGAGTGGTGAATGTATCGGTAGACTTCAAAGTAAAAACACAAAACGCACTCAAGAAATGGGCAGATGCTGATGCTAACCCTATAGAGGAAATCGAAAAATACCAAGAGGAAGCCAAAGGCAAAGGGTATAGTTATACCACTATCACTATGAGCCGTGCCACTCTCAATCAGGTATTGAAGAACAAAAACACACGTGCTTTTTGTGTTGGGTGTTTCTATCAACAACTACTACTATTTTTGCCTGATGTACGTTTGGAACAACTCAATGCCGAGCTTGCTGAACGTGGATTGCCTATTATCAAAGTATGGGAGTCTTTTATCAGCTTTGAAGGCAAAAATGGAGAAGTAATAGTGGCTAATGGTTGGGAAGAGGGTAACATATTATTCTCTACTTCAGCATTGTTGGGTAGTACTAATACACCACTACCACCGAGTTCACAATGGACTTTGCCGATGTGATGAGCAAATCTATTAAGGATAGCTTCATTTTTGGTAAATACTTTTGGGCATCAAGACCCTATATTAGTATCTACCAAAGCCACAGCGTTCGCTACGCCAGTATTGAACGACTCTAGCGCAAACTCATCATCAAAACAAGTACTAAGATGACTGCACAAGCGTACATAGATGAAAAACTCAAACTTTGGAACGTAGAATACCCCTACAACCCTACTCATTGCCGAAAATGCAGCGAGTAGGATTGGGGCTTTCTGATGAGTTCAACGAAGAGAACGAACGAAAGACAAAAATTGTTTTTCTACAACCTTATTCCTGAACTCTTATTGCGCTTAGTGTCCTTTTCTGAGGGTGGTTTATCTTTTTCTTACGACAAAATCAGCTGTTATTGCCTTTTACAATTTGCTTTGTAAAGCAGCTCAGTAGAGTGAATTTGTTGGAGGAAAAAGCCACTGTAAGAGATATTACCCATTTATTCTGAAATACTGCAAGGAAATGAAAATATACCCGTACCTATTGAAGGTGAAAGCATCGCAAGCCCCTACTATTGATGAAAATAGCATACCTATCTATCAAGCGACCCTATTGAGTGGCAAGAAATAGGCGTATGTCGTGATGAGATAGCAGGAGCGAGGGCAAAAGATAAGCAAAATAGACGGACAAATATTTGAATGTACTGCTACTGTCTATGCCCCTAAAGATACACCCAAAATAGAAGCGGGTACAACCTTGCAAGTAGTAGATACAGAGGAATATTCGCCTTGAAAAGCAAGTAATACGATTTTCAAAAGACCTTTTTCACTGCCGTATATTCGTATGATAACACCACAATTCACCACAGCAGATATAGAGCGTATGCTTCAAGAAAAGATAGCCAAATACGAAGAGAAAATAATACGTATCCTTCGGATTGTAGGTGAAAAGTGTATCAATGAAGCTCGTGAATATGGTAGTTATCAAGACTAAACGGGCAACCTCCGTTCGTCTATTGGGTATATTGTCTTAAAGAGACGGCAAACCCATTGAAAAAGGAGGTTTTTCCCCTACTGAAAGAGGGACAAGAAAGGAAAAGACGGACAAAAAGAGGGTGAAACATTCATCAATAAAGTAACAACTCAATACCCAAAGGGCTTTGTACTGGTAGTGGTAGCAGGAATGAAGTACGCCGCTTATGTAGAAGCACGCAATTACAATGTACTTTCATCAGCTGAATTATTAGCAGAAAAAGAAGTGCCAAAACTCCTAAAAACGCATTATCGCAATGAAAAAACAGCCTCACAAATAGAAGCCGATATTTACAAGTACTTTAAGGATAAGATCAAATCCCCTTATCAATGGGCAAACCCTATCGTAGTGGTGTGCGTCCGTTGAACTCACAAAAAAGAGGATTGTGTAATAGCATTCCTTACTGGTTTAGATGGTCAATATCAAACGGGGTGATTAACATCAATATTTTTGTCCCTACGGTCAAAAATAACGATAATCAGTATAGTAAAAACTTTGTACGTTGTGAAGCTATTGGGCGTGCTTTAATGCCTATCATTGAAGAAGCTAAAACAGCCCTACACAATTACAAGTTGCAACTTCATCAGCTCATACAAACTTTTTGAGGACACGGATATTAAGCAGTTTTTCATCAACGCAAAAGTAAAATTCAGATATAATACATTTAACGGGTAGCACCCGTAGGCAATTAATCATTAACATTTTAATCATTTGGTTATGGCATTCGTAGATAATAACGCCACCAGCTTGGGGCGAAATAAATTTAAATTTGGTGCACTAGGAGCAGGAGGTGCAATGGGTACTCAGTACTCAAAAACATTAGGTATCGTCAAAGAAGATAGTTTTTTTCTTTTTGAGACGGAAGACGGCAAAGAACTCAAATGGACAGCTATTGGTGGTAAAATCATCGACCAAATGAAAAGCGAACCTACCCTGAAAGCAAAATGTACCGTTAAAAACCTTAACAAGGCATTGCTTTCTGAAATTTGGGATATGAAGAGTCAGGCGACAAACTCATCATCAAGTCTTTTTGTCTCTACCAAGAAGTTCTCCTTTCTATTGTACCAAAAGTGTCAGGAGCAGAAAAAGTTGATATGTTTTACTGCTCAATAGGTGAGTAAGCTCAACTATACAGCAGATAGTGGCTACAATGTAGGTGTAGAAATCACTATCCTCAATGGTGGTAAAGGATATTTATCAATCGAAAAAGTAGCATCAACCTATGGAAGAACAAGTAGCACAAACCCTACTTGAAGAACCCTACAACAGTAACCATTGAGGGCGAAGCGTACCAAGTCGCTCCGCCCTCTGTTTTACCCTCGTAAGGGCTTCAAAGTACATCAACAAAATACCCACCGACACTATTAGTGAGGGAATATATTAGGCTCAATCATACACAATGCCGAAGAATATGAGAATATAGCGTGGGCTATATCAGTAATCCTATTAGGCAAAAGATTTTACTCAAATAGTTACCTATCCTAAATGGCAGTTTTGGCGCAAAAAGAAGAATGTAACCAAAGGCGAATTGCTGGCAAAAAAACTCATTAATACCCCCATTACCGAAGTATCAGCCACCTTCTTTAAAGTGTTAGGACAAATAGATATACGCGCTTTTTCGTCATTACCACTTCCCTCAAAGGAATGATGATAACCAAACCAACGAAGGAAGTGGAGAACAAACAACAGCATCTACAGGGACTTGTAGGCTCATTCGCCAAACAGTACGGACTCACCTTCAACTACGTGCTGAAAGAATAAGCTATGCCAATGTAATGCTTTACAGTGCCGTTATCCCCTCTTATGACTCATGACAAGGACAAAGACACTAAAAAGCCCCACAGAAATCAGAAACACGCACCAATTATGGGGATTTTTCTCAAAGGAATAAAACAATTCACCCAATAATGCGTGATTCACCCATAATCACGCATTATCACTCTATAAAAACTAAATCGTATGCAAACTAATGACGGAAATTTGGTCTTTGATGTAAAAAGCAAATTACGAAGGGCTACAAAAAGAAGTCGAAGCAATCAAAAAGCAATTCGAGCAAATGACACGCAAAGCCGTTGAAGAGGGCAAAAAGCAAGCCGATGTATGGCAAACCCTCCTCAAAGGCGCAACCGCCTATTTCACCCTGCAAGGCGCGCAATTCTTCATTAGCCAAATGATAGCCGTACGCTCCGAATTTCAGCAACTCGAAATATCCTTTGGCACATGCTCAAAAAGCAAGGAAAAAGCTAACGAACTAATGGCACAACTCACCGACCTTGCCGCTAAAACCCCCTTCGGATTGCAAGAAGTATCCGAAAGGAGCAAAACGATTGCTCGCCTTTCAAGTACCCGCTGAGGAAGTAACCGAAAACCCTTCGCCGTATGGGTGATGTCGCCGCAGGGCTCGGTGTCCCTATGGGGCAACTCATTCACGTATACGGGCAAGTCAAAGCACAAGGAAAGCTAATGACCAACGACCTATACCAGTTTATGAATGCCGGTATCCCTATCACTAGCCGAACTAAAGCAAAGTCGTAGGCAAAAGCGAAACCGAAATCAAAGATATGGTTAGCGCGGGCAAAAATAGGCTTCCCGAAGTACAAGCCGTTATCAAGAATATGACCAGCGAAGGCGGCTTGTTCTTCAACTCAATGGCAGAGCAAAGCAAGTCGTTGGGCGGACAAATATCAACCTGCAAGACAACTTCGACCAAATGCTCAACGAAATAGGAAAGGCAAGCTGAAGGGCTCGTGATCAGGAGCCATTAGCGGAGTAACCTATTTAGTAGAAAAACTACCAAACACTCGGCAAAATCATCGCAGGGCTCATCACCACCTACGGAGCATACAGAGCCGCCGTTATCGTCAATAATACCCTCGTAGCCCTCAGCACCCAGCTTACTAATGGCTGGACAGTAGCACAACTCGCCCAATACAGAGGGCTTTTGCTGTTAGAGAAAGCCCAAAACTCCTCAATGCCACTATGCTCGCCAACCCCTACGTATTTATGGCAACAGCAGTAGCCGCATTAGCCAGCAGCAATGTTCGTCCTTACCGATAGAACTTCATCTGCCGAAAAAGCCCAAAAACGCCCTCAACGAAGAAAGAGAAATCGCTATGGCTAAGGGCAAGAGCACAAACAGCATATCGAGGAACTTATTGATACCGCTACCAACCAATACCTCGCCGATACCGATAGGCGCAAAGCCCTACAGAACTTGCAGGTGCTTATCCCCAAATATTCGCAAAATACGATATAGAAAGCATCAAACTTGCCGATATACTCAAACTCAAAAAGAAATAGCCGAGGTTTGACGCCAACAAAGCACGCAGGCAACGCCAAAACCGACTATTCCAAGAATAAAAGAATACGCCAAAAATACTGTACGATATAGGCACAAAACAAGGCAGCAAAAGGCTTTTGACGAAATAGCCAAAGGTTCAGACCTCGACAGAGTAATTACAGAGAAATTCGGCAACCACTGGCGCACCTTTGGGAATTATAGCGAAATATACGCCTACTTCAATGAAAAAGCAAAAACGCCAAAAGAACTAAAAAGCGATGCCCTTAGCGATTGGACAGCCAACCTTAAAAACCAACTCAAAGCGACCTCCAAAAACAATTCAGAGCAGCGCAAACGCCTCATTGCCGACCTGCAAAACAAGAAAAAGAAGGCAAAAATGGGCTTCACACGGTGTAAAGTTTGGCGAGGGTGGTACGCCTTCAATAAAGAAGAACTACAATCACAAGCTACAAGCCCTACAAGCACAATTAGACCACCTTCACGAAGAAAACATATAGCTATACCGACCTTTCAAAGTATGCAGCAGCCGTACGCTGAAAAAGCCCCTCGCTGATATTACCAACAACAAGGCAGGATACAAAACCGAAAACAGACTATCAGAAAGCCGTTTCGAAGCAAAGGAAAATCTCAAACAAGCCAGGAAAGGTGTATGACGACTTCACCGTAAAGCCGTCTAAAACCAAAAAGGAGAAAAACAAAAACAGAGTTCGACACCGAAAAAGCCAACAGGAGACCACCAGCGACAAATCCAAGACGACCTTTTTGAGGCGAAGAAGCCCGCATCAAGATAATGCAAGATGGGGCTGAAAAACGCCTTCATCATACAATTAGAGTACGACAAGCAAGAGAGAAGAGATAAGGAGGCGTTCGCAAGACCAGTTAGCCGCCTTCATTGAGACCGAAAAGCAGAGCCGCAGCAGCGGGCAAATGGAGGGGAAGGACTTCGACACCAATACCGAAGCCATCAATGCCGAGAAAGCCCGCCTTGCTGAGAACGAAAAGAACCTTTAGCCTCCAATGCCGAGTACCAACGCTTTTCAGCAAGAACAAAGTGTATAAAGAGCTGTTAGAAAAAGTACCAAAACATACTTTGAAAGGCGCAAATCTCTTATTCAGAAACACGAAACCGAACTAAAAAGAGCTGCGCAAAACCCTTTCTAGATGAGCAATTAGAAGAAGCTAAAAACAACAAAAAGCCGAACTCGACCAATTAGATGACGCTTTCCTACAAAAATAAGGACTTCCAAAAACTATTTGAAGACCCTCAGAGACCTATCTAATAAGGAAATAGAAGAGGCTATTAAGGCAGCAAAAGAAGTTGCTTGAAATAACCAATATGAGCGAGGAAATGCGCAAAAGTATCAATGCAAGAATTAAAGATACTGAGCGTATGTTTAGCTAAAAAGAAATTAGCCGATGTACATCAATATTCACAAGCTATATCTGATTTAGCTAAATCATTTACCGAGTTAGGAGATAGTACAAAAAAATAGTACATTGAGCAATTTAGGAGGGGCAATAGGTAATATTGCCAGCCAATTCTCAAATCTAATGGGAGCATTAGATAGGTACAAAAGCGGTAATATTTCCTCTGCTGATAAAGTAGGTGCTGTATTGGGTTTTGCTTCAAATCTTATATCCTCATTCGCTAATTCTGCAAGACAACGAAAAGAAGCAGAAGAGCAATACTATAATTCAGTAATTAACTATCAAAATGCCTATAATTTAGCCTCAATTGAGCAAAAACGCATTCAGAAAGAGTTAGAAGGCAGTTTCTTGCTGAAAGATAGAACTGAACAGCTTAAAAACGAATTTGATACAATCAGAGATAGAGGAAAACAACAAAGCGACAGTTAGGAGCAAATACGAAAACGAGGACAAGTAAAAGTTGGTACAAAAATCGTACTGACTGGGGAGGCGTTGCGGAGTGACAGCAGGAGGAGCTGTTACAGGGGCTATGATAGGAGGGGCCTGTAGGAGCTGCTGATTGGGAGCAAGCAGTTGGTCTTTTTGGAGGCTTGTTTGGTTCTAAAAACAAGTGATGTCTTTGCTAACTTACTACAAACATACCCCTAATTTATTAAGAACAATCCGCTAATGGTGTGTGGAAAATAAATAAAGCTCAGGCAGAAAATGTTAAGAATAGTGGTCTTGTTAATGAGGAAACTAAAATGATGTTACAAAATTACATCAATTTAGAAACAGAACTTGAAAGCCGTGAGAAAATAAAAAGATATAGTAACCGAGTTTGCAGGTAATTTAGCTCCTAATATCCAAAAATTCACTGGTTTGAAGCCTTTAAAGCAGGTGAAAAATGCCATTGAAAAATGGGAGAAACAATGGATAAGGTAGTCAGCAAAATATGGTAGCATCTCTTATATTTCAATCTACGTTTAAAGAAACGTTCAAGAAGTTAGAGAACGATATGCAAAAATCAATGGACATAGGAGGAGACGGTAACTGGGTAGATGATTTTTGGTCGTTTTTATCGTGAGGCAGGGACAAAAGACAAAAACAATACTATGAAGCCCTTGCACAAGCACGAGATAGTGCCAAAACAGAAGGGTTTAATATTCTAAAAGACAACGCTCAACGCCAAGCCACAGAGGATTTGCTCGTATGAGTCAAGACACAGGAAACGACCTTTTGGGACAATTCAGACTGCAAACTCAATTGAGTGCTGGGATAAAGGTGCAGCTTTACAAACGGCTAACTTCATTAGAGAAATGCATCAATCAGTAGCAAACCAATGCTGCTCAACAACTAAGACACCTTGCGGGTATAGAAGCTAATACCTATAAGCTAAAACAAGATAGAAACGGATATTGCCAGCGTTAAAACCATTCTCAGAAACATTGATACCAAAGGAATAAAAATGCGTACATAGAAAAAGCCCCAATATGGGGCTTTTTTAGTGTTATCTTTAAGTACTATCTTTGATAATATTCCTTGAATATAACCGTCTAACACCAAACTTATCATCGCTAATTTTAAACTTTATAGGATAACTTCTATCATCACTAATAAGAGTTAAGTAAGGATATTCATATTTAAAAGTTCCTTTTCTTGATACTTTCTCTTTCCTCATTACGTATTTTTCAGTAGCTGTCAAAAAACTCTTTTTCCAATCAACAACTAATAATGAACAAGTTGCTTCACTATAATTTGTTTCTTCTTTGAAATTCACATTCCATTTATATCGCTATAATCCACTTTATCCTCACTTTTCGAGCACCCCATGCGAGCACTGCCATTAGTAATAATACAATTCTTTTTCATTGGTTATTGGTGTTTTTAAATTATTTTCCAAATAGTTTTATTCATTACATCGGCTTGTTCCTTTTGGAAAAGTCCCTCAGATAATGTTCAGTAGTTGATAGCTTAGTATGTCCCAGCAGTTTAGAGATGTGAAAACAAATCTACTTCGTTTTTACTGCATAACTTGCAAAGGAGTGTTTGGCTATATGCATTGAAACGTGCTTAGTAGATACCTATATGCTCGGCAAGTATCTTTTATAGCCCTATTTACCTTATTATTGGCTATAAAATTGTATATTCTATCCCTCAATGTCTTTTATCCTTACACTTATCAAGAACAGGAAATACATCTTTTTATTAGCTTTTGTATTTCTGCAATATGGCAGACAATTTAGGGGTAATAGGAATGTATCTTGTTGCTCAGCCCTTTTTCAGATTTTTCCCATTGTATAAACGATTTCGGTATCGGTTACATTCTCCCATTTCAGCTTACATACATCTAAAACGCATTCCTGCGGTATAAAATGAGAAAAGAAACATATCACGAGCTAAAACCATTGATTTGAAGCGTGGGGCTATATATACTGCTCAAAAAGGGTTATTTTCTCAATAGTTGAGCTTTCCTTTTGGTATTCACGGTCCTAATTTCATACCCTTTGAGGGGTTTTTCTCAATAAGTCCCAGTTTTACAGCTTTATTGAGAGATGCGTTTGATCACTTAAAAATTAGAGGCTATGGTATTAGGGTTTGCCACGTTTCATTAGCCACAGCTCATGAGTCTTTTTGTACCCATAGGGGATATATCAGTAAAAAACTCAAGATAAGAGGAAAAAGTACGTAGTTTATCAAGGGTAACTCTGATATGTTTTAGCCGTTCTTATAGCTTCTTTTCATTCTTGTCTCATCAATTATAGACTGGTAAAAGTCTAACATTGAAGAACTATCGTACTTTTGCTATTTTTATAGATTTGCAGCAGTCGTTTTGCTGATACACCCTCATTTTTGTAATAGAGCATTTTCACCTCATTAGGAGTGCATTTAGCAGAGGCGTTAAGCTGTTCCTCAAGTGTGTCACTTGCTGCTTTTTCGTCCCATTGAGTTTTTGAGTACCAGAAACGCCAGTATCTAAATACTGAATATCCTTAGAAGAGGTGAAGAATCGTAATCCGCACTGCTTGTGTGCTATTTTGCTTTTATAGTCTCTCAATTGGAATTGAAAGTTCATAGGCTTATATTATCATTGGTTCAATATTGGTTCATAAATCTTCAAAAATAATCATCAATAACTCACCTATGAACATTTTGTAATTCCCTTGTAAATCTGTTATAGACACTCTAATTTACTGATATTTAGGCTTCGCTTTTCCTTCATAAGTGTGAGACAAACTAGCAGATTAATATTTTTGCTAATTTCCCAATTCGCTAATTTGCTAATCTGCTAATTTCTTAATTAATTCTTCTTCGCTACCAATTCTGCTATTCTAATGATTACTTCAGTAGCTTTTTCAAAGGTTCTCTACAGGTACAAACTCGTATTTCCCGTGAAGTTATGTCCCGCCTGCAAAAATATTAGGACAAAGGCAAGCCCATAAAGCTCAGTTGCAGAACCATCAGTGCCACCGCGAATAGGTTTGGTAATAGGTGTAATACCCAATTCCTTCATTGCGCGTTCAGCTACCTCTACAATGTGCATCACGGGTTTTATTTTTCACCCATATTATAGTATTGGTCTTTTATTTCAGCCACTGCCACATTAGGAATTTGTTTGTTCAAATCGTCTACAATTTGCTGTACTACAGCTTTGCGTTTCTCAAAGAGGTCGCGGTCGTGGTCTCGTATAATTAGCTGTACTACAGTATTTTCTACATCACCAGAAATATCGGTAATATGATAGAAACCTTCCCTACCTTCAGTGCGTGCTGGTATCTCATCAGCTGGTAATGCATTGATAAACTGAGTAGCCACGAGCATTGAGTTTATCATTTTTGTTCTTGGCAGTACCAGGGTGTACGTTTTTCCCTCTGAAATAGATTTTAGCCCCTGCAGCGTTGAAGCTCTCGTATTCCAGTTCACCTATCTATCCGCCGTCCATTGTATAAGCCCAGTCTGCAGCAAAATTTTTCACATCAAATTTATGTGCTCCGCCCTATTTCTTCATCAGGAGTAAAACCAACTCGTATTTTTCCGTGTTTAATTTCAGGGTGTTGCACAGGGTATTCCATAGCGGTTACTATTTCAGCAATACCAGCTTTATCGTCAGCACCCAAAAAGAGTAGTACCATCGGTGGTAATAATCGTATTGCCTTTGTAGAGCAACAAATCCTCAAAGTAAGAAGGCGATAATACAATATTTTTGTTCTTTTGTTAAGCACTATATCACCCCATCGTAATTTTCTACAGATTGTGGATTTACGTTTTCACCCGAAAAATCTGGTGAAGTATCAAAGTGTGAAATAAAGCCTATGATAGGTACTTCATAATCTACGTTTGATGGCAAAGTTGCCATTACATAAGCATTTTCATCTATAGTTACTTCTTGCAAACCTATGGCTTTTAGTTCTTCCACCAATAGGTTCGCCATATTCCATTACTTTTCAGTACTTGGGGTTGTAGCACTCTCAGGGTCAGACTGAGAGTCTATTTTTATGTATTTTATAAATCTATCTACTAAATTTTTTTCATATATATAGTTTTTAGTTATTTTTCTTAAGTTTTTATAGTACAATTCACTACACACTTTGGCAAACTTTGAAAGTTTGACAAAGTTGAATATATTGATTACACTGATAATCACAGAACTACCTTAGTGGGCTATCTGTTTCCTGGGTTCATCGTCCAATATTTTCTTTCTTCTCAATTCAAAAATTCCTTCCAAGGTATACCTTCCTCACCATTTTATCAGCAGCAAGCTCCTCCGGCACCCCGATTTTTGAAATTCCTCCTTCAAACATCAAGTAAGTGCGATCGGTAATAGCAAGGGTTTCTTCATTGTGGTCGGTGATAAGAATACCTATATTTTTTTATTTTTTGAGTTGAGCTACAATGCGCTGAATGTCCTCCACAGCAATAGGGTCTACCCTGCAAAAGGCTCATCAAGCAAGATAAATTTAGGGCTGGTAGCCAAAGCGCGTGCAATTTCAGTACGGCGCCGTTCTCCTCAGAAAGCAAGTCTCCGCGATTCTTACGGATATGCCCTAAACTAAATTCCTCTATTAGCTCATCTGTCTTGCGTTGTTGTTCCGCCTTTGAAAGTTTCGTAAGTTGCAATACACTTTTTATATTGTCCTCAATACTCAATTTTTCTAAATACAGACGCCTCTTGTGCCAGTAGCCAATACCATTTTTGGGCACGTTTATACATAGGGTATTGGGTAATATCTGTATTATCTAAATAGATTGTCCCCCATTAGGCTTAATAAGCCCTACTATCATATAAAAAGAGGTAGTTTTTCCAGCTCCATTAGGACCCTAATAAACCCACTATTTCGCCTTGACTCACTTCAGCAGAAACTCCTTTTTACTACTTTGCGCCCTTTGTATATTTTAATGATGTTGTTTACTACTAATTTCATATATTAAAACGAAAAACGATAAGGTATTTCGTTGAGTTCTGTTTCTAAATCTACCCAATCATATACCTGTGTAACAAGGCTATAAACCATTTTCTTCGGTAAGTGTTTTCCTCGTAAATATCTGTAATGGTTTGTTCATCCATTACCTCTTGCAAATAGGCATCTTCAACCAAATAATCCACTGCCCACTCCTTGTATTTAGCAGGATCAGCAGTTATTTGGTTAAACATTTCTATATGTTCCTCTACAGGAAATTTTTCTTCACATTGCCAATGTTGCCCGTCAAGTGAATATATTACAAAAGGAATGTCAGCATCGCGAAAACGTTTGCAGTAGTAGGGTAAGAATACTTTAGGTATCCGCTTTTTCAAAATCTCGGTTGTTATCCCCTTTGCTGTCTTCAGCACTGTTAGAAGGCACTATTAGGCAGGCTTTTTCTGTAAAATAAAAAGATAATGATGAGCCCACTTCATCTTCAAATCCGTGCCCCCACTGGGCTTCAGTAACCTTCATACTCCTCTTCTTTCGCTTTTGTAGTAAGTATGATACTACTTCATACTCAGTGACCACAAATAATCCAATCTAATACTGCCCTGCCTTTGCAAAAGCTGGCGCAACGCCTTTACATCGGGAAGCTGCGCTAAATAGGTATTACAATTCATTTAACTATTTAATTTTTAGCTTTTTGTTCTTTTTATACACATAGCCGATATAAAAATACTTACCTCGTATAAAAATCATTATAGGTATCGCCACAATTATTTGGCTTGCTACATCGGGGAGTAATAATTGCAGCTATGATTAGTACTACTATTACGGCGTGCTTTCTGATTTGCGCATAAAGTGAGGGGTTACAATGCCTAAGCGTGTTAGAAATAAATAATGATAGGCAGCTCAAAGACTATACCACACGATAATACTGATGAGCGCACCACCGATATATAGGAATCTATATCTATTTGATTTACAACCTCTGGGCTCACCGAATAGCTCCCCAAGAAATTTACAGATAAGGGGTTATTAAGTAATAGCAAATAAAATCCCCAAGAAAAACAGCAATGAAGCTATCAGTATAAATCCCTTTGCCAAACGACGCTCTATTCTCATAAAGTCCCGGACTTATAAATTTCCAAAAGCTCGTATAGCAAGTACGGAAATGATACTACAATCCCTGTCCAGATCGATGTCCCTATATGAGCCGAAAACTGCCCTGCCATAGTACGGCTTTTGTATCGTAAAAGGCAATTCGCTATTACAAAAATCATCTCAAAAACCAAAGAAATGACCCACTGAACAGAACATTCTGTAGGTAATAAAAATCACCTCGCTTGGGAGCAAATAAAATGTTGAATACAATATCTTTCCATACAAATGCCACTACCGATACCAAGAGTACTGCAACAGCCGAACGTATAATATGCCAGCGCAGTTCTTCAAGGTGGTCTAAAAATGTCATCTCTTTTTCAGAATCTTCCATTCTCTTTCTTGTGATAATCTTTTGTGTAATATTGTGGGGACAAAGATAATAAATAAAATAATAACAACAATATTTGTAATAGCTGCCCAAAAGTACTTCTTATAAAATACTTCAGGCAACTTTTTGAGTTATTTTTATATTTGCCAAACATTATTCCATACTTACTATGATAAATTCGCTACGGCGATTTTTCCCTGATATTGTTCCTCTGTACAAGGTACACCATTAGTACAGTTATTTACAGGCTGAGTTTCACCATAACCTTTAGCACTTAAACGATTACGCTCTATACCTTGTTTTACCATCCATTCAAGGGTTGCTTTTGCACGCCTATCAGATAGTTTAAGGTTGTAAGCATCAGCACCACGACTATCGGTATGAGAACGAATATCCAACTTCATATTAGGATGTTCCTTCATTACCTCTACAATCTTAGCCAATTCCACTGCCGCATCTTCTCGTATATCCGCTTTATCCAAATCAAAGTATATTTCCTTAATATTCAATACTTTTGCCAAATCCACATCCTTATCTATAGTAATTTCACGTGGCTTAATCATAAATTCGTAGAATACATCACCCTCTACACTCAAGTCAACAAGCACTTCTGTAGTTTCATATTTTCCTATCTCGGCGCAAGTAGTAATACAAGTCTTTACAGTTTACTTTATCAAATGAGAATGAGCCGTCAGGGTTTTGTTTTTGTCGTGCCACCTCTTTCATTGTCTTATCCGAAAGGATAATCAATCCATCAGCTATCACATCGTTGTTTTTCCGAATCTTTTAGCACCCCTTTGATCATCTTTTTCACAATCAAATACCAAAGGCTTTTCTTCATAAAAACTATAAATATCATCTTTACCCTTTCCACCTGGGCGGTTAGAGCTCAAGAAACCTATTCGGGTATCACTATCCATTACAAACGAAAAGTCATCATCAGCACTATTACCAGGCATACCAATATTGATAGGTTTAGATACAGTACCATTTTCGTAGAATTTTACAGCAAATATATCCAACCCTCCCAAACCAGGAAAGCCGTCTGATGAATAATACAATATATGTGTTTTTAGACACGAAAGGAAAAGACTCTTTCCTGCTGTATTTACAACATTACCTAAATTCTCAGGTTTGCCGTATTGGTTATCCCCCAATATTTTTCACCCTGAAAATATCAGACCCCCTAATGAACCTGGCATATCCGAAGCAAAATACAAATACTTTCCATCAGGAGAAAGCGCAGGGTGAGCTACATTATAATCATCACTGTTAAAAGGCAACTCAGTTACATTTTCCCCAATGTCCATTAGCATCTTTGGTACTTTTCAATATTTTAAGTCGTATTGCCTTTCCATATCCGAGCCTACTCGCCTATTTACATAATTATTTCGCGTAAAATAAATCGTATTACCATCTTTGGTAAAAGCTGCAGTCGATTCGTTAAAAGGGTATTTACTCCGTAGAAAAACAATTTTTGTTCGTAAGTGTTTCTTTATCACAATCAGCTATATAAAGGTCGTAAAAACTCTCACCCGTCCATTTCGATACACTCCAACGAGTAGCCTTTGCGCTATTCGCTGCTGTAAATACTACCTTATTATCACCATAAAAAGCTACTCCATACTCAGAAAATTCTGTATTAATACTCACAGGGTGCACTTCAAGACGACCAGAGTTCCCTTGTATTACCCTGCTGATAGTCCTTATTTTTCTTCAAAAAGTATGGCTCTACTATCCTTGTTATCTGTCAATTCAGAGAATTTAGCCATCAGCGCATCCGATTCTTCGTAGCGTTTCTCAGTTTTTAGTGCCTGTGCGTAACGATAATAGTACTCAGGCTTCACATTGTACTTGCCTTCTTCAAAGAGTTTTTCATACCAAGGCAAAAGCATTCTTGTACTCAGCGTTATAATAATAAGCATTCCCCAAGCGCTCTAATAGCTCCTGACTTTCATAACCCTTCTAGCTATCTTTTTCATAAATCTTAATGGCATCCACATAAGCATAATTGTTATAAAGCTCATCAGCTTTTTGTAACTCACGTGGTTGTGCCACTAGTACAGAGGTAGTAAGTAGTGCAGCAATCGAAAAAGTAAGTATTTTTCATCTCCTTAGTTTATATTTTTTGTATTTAATAACAGTTCTCATTTATTAGAAGAAACGTGGTGAAACGATCTTCTTGTATGTTTTTACCAATTCGTAACGCAAGAATATTTCGTGCGAACCTGAATTGTATTTAGACAAGTCGGTGGTTTCAAAATCGTAGCTATAGCCTGCAAAACCAACGATCGTTTATTTTGGAAGCCTGCCATTACGCTCAATGCTGCCGACCAGCGGTAAGATGCCCCTATCACAAATTTGTCGTTAAACATAAAGTTCAAAGAGCCGTCTATTTGCAAAGGTGCTCCAAAAGACATTTTTCCTAACACTGCTGGTTTAAACTTCACAGTGTCGCTTAAATCGAACACATAACCTCCTATAAGGTATAAGTGTTGTGAATTTTTGAGTACTGATACCGCATTGCCTTTGTAGTGGGTTGTTTCAAGCATATTAGGTACTGAAAATCCTACGTAGTACTTATTAGTATACCAATAGAACCCAGCTCCCAAGTTGGGTGAGAATACACTCTCTTTACCACTGAGTGATGCATCACTTGCATCTTGTTTCTTTTAGTTCGTCATAATCTATTTCAAAAATATTGCCTGCTCCTTGCAACCCAAACACTAATTTTGAGTTTTCAAAATTGATAGTATATGATACAGCTACGTTTAGAGCGGTTTGGTTTTTGAGGTCCCTATACTTTCATGAAAGATACTTCCTCCTAAGCCTACGTTGCGCATAGATTGCATAGGCTGGTGATAGCTAATACTTCCGTTAGTAGGGGCTCCTTTTAGCCCTACCCATTGGGTACGGAACATTCCAAAGAAACTTCCTACTTCACGAGAACCTGTATACCCTGGATTGAACAGCATAGTGTTGTACATATACTGTGTGTATTGCGACTCTTGTTGAGCAAAAAGTATGCCTGAGAATAAAGTCAGAACCCATAATAATCTTTTTCATATCCAAATATGTTATAATTTTAATATTTTTATAGCTTATTTTTAATATAAGTTTTGCCGAGCTATTACACTCGGCAAAACTATATAAATCATACTTATTTCTTCAAAGTACAACCAGCCCTGAAGCCGTTTGTTTCTTATCAGATAAGTCTTGATACTCTATCACGTAGTAATAAGTACCTTGCGGCAAAACGATCACCAGCTTCCACTGTGGTACGTGCGCTTGAGCGTCCTGTGAACACTTTCGTTACGTTGTCATATCCTTCTACACTAAATACTTCTACACCCCAACGGTTGTATATACGTACTTTGTTATTTGGATAATTCTCTATACCTCCCTATATGGAAGTGGTTATTAGCGTCTCGAACCATTGAGAGATACCCCGTTATAGATGATAATTTCTGAACCCACTTTTTACACTTACAGTTGCTGTTGCACAACCCTGCTGCGTTACATAATTCATATACGAAACTATCTGTGCCTACAAAGTTTCTATTAGGTGTATATTCAATAGTACCATCTGCATTCACTACTGCTGTACCTTTTGCAGGGGTGATAGTTATTACAGGGGTTACTGCTCCGTTAGGGGTATCATTAGTTATCACCTCTGTTGTTACAGGCGTTCCATAAAGGTTTGTGCACTATCATTCTCTGCTATTGGCAATGCACTTGTATCCGAAACTACCGTAAAGGTTACTACTCCTTCTGTACAATCTGTAGGAGTTGCTACAGTACATACATTATAAGTAATCGTATAATTACCTGGCGCAGCATTATTTGGTATGGTAATAGTACCGTCAGGATTTACTGTTGGCACTGGATAACCAGGACGAGTAGGTGTTACAACCACATTAGTAATTGTTACGTTGCTACCTGTTACACTTGTTGTACTGCCGTCAGGATTTACAAAAGTATCATTGTCAAATATACTTGGCGTAGTACGTGTGCCTGTACCTGTTACAGTAAAAGCTATCAGGCTGATGATAGGTGCAGGTTGTCTTACTGTAAGCGTAGTTGTTGCACTCACGCAAGTAGATGATGCTACACACATATCATAAGTGATAGTATATACTCCTGGTCTTAAACCATTTGGTACTGTTATTGTACCGTCAGGGTTCAATGTTGGCGACAAAGGTACCTGGCGCACTTGGCGTTACTACTACATTAGTAATGGTAACGTTACCACTTGTTAGCACTTGTAGTGCTTCCGTCAGGATTTACAAAGTAGTCATTGTCAAGTACACTTGCGTTGTACGGGTGCCTAGTACCTGTTACCACCAATGGGTCTGAGTGTGATTACCAAAGTAGTTACTGGAGGCACTACTGTAAAGGTTACTACCCCTATAGTACAATCTGTAGGAGTTGCTACAGTACATACATTATAAGTAATCGTGTAATTACCTGGCGCAGCATTATCTGGCTATGGTTATAGTACCATTAGGATTTACTGTTGGTACTGGGTAACCAGGACGGTAGGTGTTACAACCACATTAGTAATTGTTACGTTGCTACCTGTTGCACTTGTTGTACTACCGTCAGGATTTACTACATCGTCATTGTCTAATATACTTGGCGTTGTACGTGTGCCTGTTCCTGTTACAGTAAAGCTATCAGGGCGTATTACCGGCGCTGGCTGTTTCACTGTCAAGGTTGCTGTTGCACTCACACAAGTACCCGATACCACACAAGCATCATAAGTAATAGTATACAAACCTGGTCTTAAACCATTTGGTACTGTTATAGTACCGTCAGGGTTCAATGTAGGTGACAAGGTACCTGGCGCACTTGGTGTTACTACTACGTTGTTTATCGTTACCGATGAAGTAGTTACACTTGTTGTTGTTCCATTTGGCATTACAAAGTGGTCATTGTCAAGTACGCTTGGCGTTGTACGGGTGCCCGTACCTGTTACCACCAATGGGTCTGGATTTACCACCAATGTAGGCTGTTGTGGAACTACCGTAAAGGTTACTACACCACTTGTACATTCTGTAGGTGTTGCTACAGTACATACATTATAAGTAATCGTATAATTACCTGGCGCAGCATTATTTGGTATGGTTATAGTACCATTAGGATTTACTGTTGGCACTGGGTAACCAGGACGGGTAGGCGTTACTACCACATTAGTAATTGTTACGTTGCTACCTGTTGCACTTGTTGTGCTACCGTCAGGATTTACTACATCGTCATTGTCTAATATACTTGGCGTTGTACGTGTGCCTGTTCCCTGTTACAGTAAAGCTATCAGGGCGTATTACCGGCGCTGGCTGTTTCACTGTCAAGGTTGCTGTTGCACTCACACAAGTACCCGATACCACCAAGCATCATAAGTAATCAGTATACAAACCTGGTCTTAAACCATTTGGTACTGTTATAGTACCGTCAGGATTCAATGTGGTGACAAAGTACCTGGCGCACTTGGTGTTACTACTACGTTGTTTATCGTTACCGATGAAGTAGTTACACTTGTTGTTGTTCCATTTGGCATTACAAAGTGGTCATTGTCAAGTACACTTGGTGTTGTACGGGTGCCCGTACCTGTTACCACCAATGGGTCTGGATTTACCACCAATGTAGGCTGTTGTGGAACTACCGTAAAGGTTACTGTTCCGTTGGTACATTCTGTAGGTGTTGCTACAGTACATACATTATAAGTAATCGTGCAATTACCTGGCAGCATTATTTGGTATGGTTATAGTACCATTAGGATTTACTGTTGGCACTGGGTAACCAGGACGAGTAGGTGTTACAACCACATTAGTAATTGTTACGTTGCTACCCTGTCGCACTTGCTGTGCTACCGTCAGGATTTACTACATCGTCATTGTTCAATATACTTGGCGTTGTACGTGTGCCTGTTCCTGTTACAGTAAAGCTATCAGGGCGTATTACCGGCGCTGGCTGTTTTACTGTCAAGGTTGCTGTTGCACTCACACAAGTAGATGATGCTACACACATATCATAAGTAATAGTATACAAACCTGATCTTAAACCATTTGGTACTGTTATTGTACCGTCAGGGTTCAATGTAGTGATAAAGCACCTGGCGCACTTGGTGTTACTACTACGTTGTTTATCGTTACCGATGAAGTAGTTACACTTGTTGTTGTTCCATTTGGCATTACAAAGTGGTCATTGTCAAGTACGCTTGGCGTTGTACGGGTGCCCGTACCTGTTACCACCAATGGGTCTGGATTTTCCCACCAATGTAGGCTGTTGTGGAACTACCGTAAAGGTTACTGTTCCGCTAGTACATTCTGTAGGTGTTGCTACAGTACATACATCGTAAGTAATCGTGTAATTACCTGGCGCAGCATTCTGTGGTATGGTAATAGTACCATTAGGATTTACTGTTGGTACTGGGTAACCAGGACGAGTAGGCGTTACTACCACATTAGTAATTGTTACGTTGCTACCCTGTTGCACTTGCTGTGCTGCCGTCAGGATTTACTACATCGTCATTGTCTAATATACTTGGCGTTGTACGTGTGCCTGTACCTGTTACAGTAAAGCTATCAGGGCGTATTACCGGCGCTGGCTGTTTCACCGTTAAGGTTGCAGTTGAACTTACATAAGTACTTGGTGTAGCCGTTGTACATACATCGTAAGTGATAGTATATACACCTGGCACTGCATTATTAGGTACTGTTGTTGTACCATCAGCATTTACAGTTGGGTAGGATGCTCCCTGCCACAATAGGTTGTACTGTTACATTAGTAATCGTAGGCGTATTGCCCGTACCGGTAGTTGTACTACCATCAGCATTCACTACACGGTCATTGTTAAATACACTTGGCGTTGTACGTGTACCTGTACCTGTTACCACAAAAACCATCAGGGTTTATTTGTGGCGCTGGCTGTTGAACAGTTAAAGTTACTGTTGAACTTACACAAGTACTTGGCGTAGCTGTTGTACATACATCGTAAGTGATAGTATATACACCTGGCACTGTATTATTAGGTACTGTTATTGTACCATCAGCATTTACAGTTGGTGTAGGATGCCCCGCTACAATAGGCTGTACTGTTACATTAGTAATTGTAAGCGTACTGCCTGTACCGGTAGTTGTACTACCATCAGCATTCACCACACGGTCATTGTTAAATACACTTGGTGTAGTACGTGTGCCTGTACCTGTTACCACAAAACCATCAGGGTTTATTTGTGGCGCTGGCTGTTGAACTGTTAAAGTTACTGTTGAACTTACACAAGTACTTGGCGTAGCCGTTGTACATACATCGTAAGTGATAGTATATACACCTGGCACTGCATTATTAGTACGGTTATTGTACCATCAGCATTTTACAGTTGGTGTAGGATGCCCTGCTACAATAGGTTGTACTGTTACATTAGTAATTGTAAAGGTACTGCCCGTACCGGTAGTTGATACTACCATCAGCATTCACTACACGGTCATTGTTAAATACACTTGGTGTAGTACGTGTACCTGTACCTGTACCACCACAAAACCATCAGGGTTTATTTGTGGCGCTGGCTGTTTCACTGTCAAGGTTGCAGCTGAACTTACATGCAAGTATTGGCGTAGCTGTTGTACATACATCGTAAGTGATAGCAGTATACACCTGGCACTGCATTATTAGGTACCGTTATTGTACCACTCAGCATTTTACAGTTGCGTAGGATGCCCTGCTACAATAGGTTGTACTGTTACATTAGTAATTGTAAGCGTACTGCCCGTACCGGTAGTTGTACTACCATCAGCATTCACCACACGGTCGTTGTTAAATACACTTGGTGTAGTACGTGTACCTGTACCCGTTACCACAAAAACCATCTGGGTTTATTTGTGGCGCTGGCTGTTGAACAAGTTAAAGTTACTGTTGAACTTACTCAAGTACTTGGCGTAGCTGTTGTACATACATCGTAAGTAATAGCATACACCTGGCACTGCATTATTAGGTACTGTTATTGTACCATCAGCATTTACAGTTGGTGTAGGATGCCCTGCTACAATAGGTTGTACTGTTACATTAGTAATTGTAAGCGTACTGCCTGTACCAGTAGTTGTACTACCATCGGCATTCACTACACGGTCATTGTTAAATACACTTGGCGTAGTACGTGTACCTGTACCCGTTACCACAAAACCATCAGGGTTTATTTGTGGCGCTGGCTGTTTCACTGTCAAGGTTGCAGTTGAACTTACACAAGTACTTGGTGTAGCCGTTGTACATACATCGTACGTGATAGTATATACACCTGGCACTGCATTGATTAGGTACTGTTATTGTACCATCAGCATTTACAGTTGGTGTAGGGATGCCCCGCCACAATAGGTTGTACTGTTACATTAGTAATTGTAAGCGTACTGCCCGTACCGGTAGTTGTACTACCATCAGCATTCACTACACGGTCATTGTTAAATACACTTGGCGTAGTACGTGTACCTGTACCTGTTACCACAAAACCATCTGGGTTTATTTGTGGTGTAGGTTGTGTAATAGTAACTGTTAGTTGACCATTGCTGCAGCCCACAGGCGTAGCAGTAGTACATAACTGATAACTGATAGTATACACACCTGCAGGGGTAGTAGGCGGTACTTTCACATCACCTGTTGTTCTATCTATAAATGGTGTATTAGCAGGTACCGGTGTTACAGTAAGTGTTGCATTACCTCCAGTTGATATAGGTTACCGATGCCGTACCAATACGGTCGTTATTAGTAATTCTACCTATAGTGCGAGTAGTAGTACCAGCAGGAGTCATTGGCACTGTATGGTGGTCTGCCCCTATGATAGGCACTACAATGGCTTGTACTGTTGCCGAAAGTGTTGTAACTGTACCACAGTTGCCCAATACGGCTCTCACTACGGTAAGGGTAGCAGTATTGCTCACAGTTACGGTGTGGGATATACGCCAGCCACATTCATAGTAACTGCTTGCACTGCACCACCATTGTATCTATAGGCCACTTTAGCTGTTGGTGTTGCCTTCACTACAAAAGCTACTGTTGTTGCTACCCTTTTTCTATCGTTGCAGGATAGCACGCACTTGCGTTACAGCAAGTGTAGATACTGTTATAGTTGCTACCGTACTAGTAGCGGTGAGCTACCACCACAACCGCTAACACTAAAGATTACGCGGTAAGCAGTGGTTTGGGTATTAGTACTAAGGGTAAGGGTTGCTATACCATTAGTAGTGTTTTGTACTGCACCCTACATTTGCCCACGTACTACCATTCGTTTTTTGCCATTGCAGTAGTGTGCTAAGGGTAGCAGTAGCTGTTAGGGTTACCGCTGCCCTTGGCACACACTTTGGCTGTGGCTGTGTAGTAATACTAAGCGTAGCAGGTACTATAGAAGTAGGACACACCCTACCGCATAGCTCGCCCTCCACTATCCAATCCATCTACAGTTAGCTCGGTAAAAGGTTTGTCTGAGTTACTATCACACGAGCATCATCGGAAGTATTAGTAACAGTAGTGATAATAGTATGTCCACTCTGTATACTAACCCCACCATTTCGGCAATCTGTTACCGATAAGCTTTATCGTACCGCAGTTAATAGTAAACTTAGCCTTATCAGGCTGTTGGGGTGCTAAGCACCATTAAGTACAGCCAGCCATACTTCAGCTTTGGTAATAGGTTTAGAAAAGGCAAAAGTAGTTTTTGTAGCCCCTTCGGTACCTCCTACCCACGCATAACCTCCTAAATAAAAAGGTTGACAAGTTCCTATAGCGGCCGTAACTGGTGTAAATTTAGGGAGTACCTCCAGCAAAATTTCTGGTCACTTCACCCCCGTTCAGAATAGTTTTTGCATTATCTACAGTAGCAAACTGAAGTGCTGGTACAGCGTCGCAAGTAGCCCCTTCTTCTGCTATTTTTACTACTATATTGGTACTACTTACCGTACAATTACCTTCTATTTTAGTAACTACCAAATTGGTAGCTGCCGAAATACTTTTAGTAATAGTAGCCACTCCTCCAGCAGGCAGGGTAAGTATAGGTTGGGCTACTCCAGCTATCGTATAGCTAATCTTAGCCCCTGCGGTACCTTTAAATACAAAGTTTACATTAGTAGCTATACCTGTTTTTTTATACTGTTAGGGTAGGCTTTTACCGTTTCTAAGCCTGCATTTGTAAGAGTAAGAGTAGCCACTGTAGAAGTAGCGGTTAGCGAGGTACTACAAAGGTTATAGGTATAAATAACCCTATAGAACGGTTTGAAATTACCAGAATAGATATTACTCAATGTAAGAGTAGCCGTACCATCGGTCGTACCCCTGATAAATCATTATTCCACGTTACCTTATCATTAGAGTTTTGCCACTGATAACTAACCATACCAGTAAAGCCTGCAGTATCTATGTGCGAAGTAAAGGTAGCGGTACCTATCATCTCGCACACGCTTTGGCTTTTGTGGCTGTGTAGTAATACTAAGGGTAGCTTCTTTTATAGAACTAGGGACACAATTCTACTAAATAACCATTCCCTCTGCTGTTTAAAGCATCTACAGTTATTTCAGTAAAAGGTTTATCTGCCGTTACTACCACTGCAATATTAGTGTTATCATAATTATGCCCCATTCCAGCAGCTACCACTGTATTTTTGCGACTGTACAGTAAAGCTCGTATTATTTCTACAATCATCAGTAACTGATATTTGAGAAGTTGCCCCACAATTACAGTAAATTTCTGCTTTATCTACATCTGTAGTACTACTCACACTAAATGCCGAAAGCCATATTTGGGCACTGTGTAATAGGTTTAGAAAATTTATAGGTGAGTTTTGTCCCTCCGCTTGTATCTCCTAAATAAGCGTTATTAGTAAACCAATAAGCTGGACATTGAGGATCTACAGAATATTGTGATCCTCCTAATATCTCACTACTCCATTAGCAAAAGACCTCGTTACGGTAATACCGCTAAGCACCACAGTAGCATTATCGCTTGCTGCAAATAGCGAAGGGGGCATACTAGTACAAGCAGCACCATCTCCACCCACTCTCAAACGCATAGGAACTGTTATCTCACAAATTTTCTTTATTTTTAGTAATGGTAATATCAGTAGTTTGTGAAAGGGTTCTGTTGAAAGTATAAATACTGCTCGCCCCTAAATTAACCGTTTGGGTATTGGTACCATTGATATTATAGGTAACATCTGCCCCTACAGTACCTTTGATAGTAAACTGTACATTGGTAGGTACGCCTAATTGTATAGTAGCTGGCGAGGCTTTAAATTCGGTTACCTCTACTTTATCTCTTACATCCAAATCTGCTATAGTAGAAGTAGCCGTAGCTATAATACCGGGTTTTACCTCATAACTGTATATTACCCTATATTTTTTATTTGGCTTATTGACAAACGAAATTGTTAGTGAAGTAGTTCCGCCACTGTTAATAGTACCTGTAAAAGTACCTAGAACTGGAGGTTATGCCAATTTACACCATTATCATCACTTTCTTCCCATTTATAGTTAATCGCACCTGTAAAGCCTGTTTTTAGAACTGCTTTTAGAAGTAAAATTAACTGACAAACTTTCTCAAGTAGTCTGGCTAATAGGCTGTTGGGTAACGCTTACTACCTGAGCGTCTTGCACTGAGTTCGGGCAAATAACTACATAATAGCCGCCTCCATCACTATTGTCATCAGTAAGGGGTTATCTTATTAAAAGGCTGTGTAGAAGTTACTTTTTATCCCCACATCGGTAGTAACCCTTTTAGTAAGAGTTTTCACGTGCGTACCATTAATAATGGTAGTCCCTGGGCGACAATCGTACACATTAGTAAGTGAGGCAGTACCGTTATTTACTGCAAAATAGAGCTTATCGAGGGTACCGTCAACTATATTATCACCAAAGTAATACAAAAATATTTCGGCACTCTTTTATAGGGTTTGAAAATTCGTAAGTAAGTGTTTTACTATCTTTCAACAAAGGTAAACCAGCTGGATAATTTACATTACCCCCACAATGGTTAGATGTATTAACAGCTGTAGTTATATAACCTACATTAGCTACCGTACGCTTTACGGTTAAACCATTCATAGTAGCCTCAGCTACTTGTTGTCTTGGGAAGTTAGATCCTATAGTAGCAGGTGTACAGTTATCTGTAGCAGATTGAGCAAATACTGAAGTAGGACAAAGGCTACAAAATACCCATTACCTGTACTATTCTGGTCAGTAAGAGTTATTTCCGTAAAAGGTTCAGAAGAAGTTACTTTTATAGCCACATCTACTGTCCTTTTCACATTCACAGCACTTTTCAGCTTTCCTCCCGTAATAGTAGTACCACTGGGGTTACAGTTATAAGTTTGTGAAAGCTCAATAGTACCTTTTGTCTACAGCAAATTGCACCTCATCATAAGTTGCTAATTGTGTATTTTCACCAAAAAGCTATTAAAAATATCTCTGCCGAAGTAATAGGACTATTAAATTTATACTTTAGTGTCTTCTTATACTTATTCAAAAGTGGTAAAATTTTTACTATAATTTACAGTTGTACCACAATAGGTGTTATCAGGTGCACTCAGTTTACCAAAATAAGTTCCTGCCTCTACTGTACGAACAACGTTTATCCCATTAGGGAGAGTCGTATTCGCTACTGTTGCCCTCAGGAAAATTTGCTGAAACTGAAGCTGGAGTACAAGACGACATATCTATAGGCGTAAGCACTGACTCCAAACAAATCTCTACATAAAAACCATGACCTTGGTTCAAGTTGTCTGTTTCTATAGTAAGTTCTGTAAAAGGCTCTGTAGAAGTAAGCCCTATGCTTACATCAGTCAGTTTACTACTTTTTAGAAACTATTTTATCAGTTCCCTGTAGTTGCGCACCATTCCCACAATCCTTGCGTATATCCAACGAAAGGGTACCTTTGTTTACTGTAAAAAGTAGCATAATCTAACCTATGAGCTGCTGCTGCAAATCCAAATTCAGCAAAGAAGATTTCTACATCTGCAATAGGCTGACTAAACCTATAGGTTATCTTTTGCACTCTATTAGAGTCCATAATAGGATAACCTGCGGGATATGTTTTTGGATTTCCGCAGTGGGGTGCCTCATCCACAGGCCACTTATTAAGAGGTGCTTCATCGCCAGAGTAGCTACTCCTTTATCCGTTCCTGCAAGACGGCGTTTGTTCTCTAATATACGAGTTACTGTCACGCCTCGTATAGTGGCCTCCGCTTGAACTCTTCCGTAGCATTGCTTTGAAAAAGAGTTAAAAAGGAAGTGATTTTTGTCTCATGTATATTGCACTGGGTCAGGCATTGCCGCACACGAACTCTGTGCTCTTATTTCCCCTATAGAAAACAAGAAAAACATTGCCACCAATACACTTTGGACAAAAATTCGTTAGTAATGTAAGTTTTCTTTTCATTAATAAATAATTTAATTATTAAGTTTTTGTCATTAATGGGTACAATTCACCCATTACAGTTTTCAACCGCAAAATTACAAAACTTTTATACCAATCTTCAAAACAATAGGTAAAGATTAACAGAAAATTAACAGCCTCTACCTATATTTCCCTTTTAGTTGTCAAGCTATTTTTATAAGAGTGTCAAGAAGGTAATAGCAAAAACTTTGCTAAAGGTAGTAAATTACAACCTTTAGCAAAGTCTCATTTCTAATTTTCAAATTTGCTAATTTGCTAATTCCCTAATTTCCTAATACGCAAATAGCGGTCTATCTTCCATAAATAGATTTACCTCTTCGGCAATAGCTTCAAGAGCTTCATCGTTAGTATGGTTAGTAATTGCACGGTCTATAAAGTCGGCTACACGCTCCATATCGTCTTCTTTAAGCCCGCGAGTAGTAACCGCTGCTACCCCCACACGGATACCGCTGGTGATAAAAGGTGAGCGTGTATCAAAAGGCACCATATTTTTATTTACAGTTATATCAGCTTTTGCCCAAAGCAATTTCGGCATCTTTACCACTAATGTCTTTATTGCGTAAGTCTATAAGCATCAAGTGGTTATCAGTACCTTTAGAGATGATATCGTAGCCCTTGCCTAAGAGAATAGAAGCTAAGCGGCGTGCATTCTTTTGTATTTGTATAGCGTAATGCAAAAGTCGTCTGAAAGAGCCTCGCCAAAAGCTATAGCTTTAGCTGCTACAATATGCTCTAAAGGACCCCCTTGGTTGCCAGGAAATACCGAACTATCCAACAAGCTCGACATCATACGCACTTCACCTTTTAGGAGTTTTTAAGCCCAAATGGGTTTTCAAAATCTTTACCCATAAGGATAAGCCCTCCACGAGCCCCTAAGCGTTTTTGTGAGTTGTCGTAGTAACTATATGACAATGAGGAATAGGGTCTGAAAGTAAGCCCTTAGCAATAAGTCCCGCAGGGTGAGCTATATCGGCGAAAGAGCAAAGCACCTACCTTATCAGCTATTTCTCTAAAGCGTTTAAAGTCTATATCACGAGAGTAAGCCGAAGCCCCTGCTACTATCATTTGTGGTTTTTCGCGTTCTGCTATTTCCAAAATTTTGTCGTAGTTTAGCAAACCTGTTTCTTTTTCTACCCCGTAGAATACAGGTTCGTATAATCTACCCGAAAAGTTTACAGGAGAACCGTGAGTAAAGGTGTCCACCGTGTGAAAGGTCAAATCCTAAAATCTTATCACCTGGTCTAAGGCAAGCTGCATATACAGAGGCGTTGGCTTGCGAACCGCTGTGTGGTTGTACATTGGCGTACTCAGCCCCGAAGAGCAATTTAGCGCGATCTATAGCTATTTGTTCTATTTCGTCTATCACTTCACAGCCTCCGTAGTAGCGCCTGCCAGGGTAACCCTCAGCGTATTTATTAGTAAGAATAGAGCCCTGCCGCTTCCATTACTTGCTCACTCACAAAGTTTTCCGAGCTATCAGCTCAATACCTCTTTCCTGACGTTCTCTCTCGTCTTGAATAAGTTCAAAAAAATGTCAATGTCTCTTTGCATCTTATATAATTATTAATTTTGAATTCTAAATTTTACACTCCAATTAATTGTTATTTTTCATTCTTCATCATCAGAAAATATATCATTAAACATATCCCTTGCATTAGTATAGCCTTTTTACAAGCCCTTTTTTTATATTTTTCTACTAAAGAATCTCCTTCCTCAATAGCCTCAATGGTTTTCTCATTAGGCTCATATATTTCTTTAGGCTCTGCTACTACATTTGCAGGCTCTGAAATATTCGTATTATATGTTATTTTATTATAGACAAGTCCCATCAGTCTCACTAATTCAAAATTCAGAATTCAGATTTCAAAATTCTCCTCCTGCGGCTCGCACTCCCACCAATTCAAAATTCAGAATTCAGATTTCAAAATTCTCCTCCTACGGCTCGCACTCCCACCAATTCAAAAATTCAAAATTCAAGAATTCAAAATTCTCCTCCTGCGGCTCGCACCTAACCTCTTACAATTGATAATTCATCACAGCAACCTCCTCAAATTTCCCACGCCAATAAAGCCAGTCCTTCAGTACCGTCATTGGTTTAAAGCCCACTTTTTCAAAACAGATGCAAGCTAGGGGTATTATTCATAGGAATATAAGCCACCAATTGGTGTAAATCAAAGTAATTGCGTACATTATCAATCAGCAAGGTAAGAGCTGTGATGCCATAGCCCATTCCTCGGTATTGTGGGAGTAAAGCAATCCCCACCGAAGCTCTCAGTGCTTAGGCGAAAAATCGTATATATCCACACAGCCCATAGCAGTATTATCATCATCGGCAATCACATATCTAAATTGTTTTCGCCTCGTAAATATCTTGCTTTAGCACGATATAAATAATCCTCAAAAGATGCCTTGCAAAAGGCAACTGCGTATCACTCACCTCCCACAGCGAGCGTTCGTTTTCCAAACCAATATAAAAATCTATATCTTCAGGTTCTAAAGCACGAAGTGTCATTTTTAATTTGGTAATTTGCTAACTAACTAGTTCATTAGTTTCTCCTTTAAATACTTTTTTAGCTTCTCCTTTCAGGAAAAACGTTGGTATATACTTTACCTGTGCATTCAAACGACACTTACAGGGTCGCCCCTACAGCGTGCAGAAGAATATCGCGATGAAGTGTACGTCCCGTATGATAAAGAGCAATAGCCGCAGCAGTAGCCCCCGTACCACAAGCGTATGTTTTCCCATCTTCTACGCCCTGTTCGTAAGTACGTATAGTAAAGCCGTCTTTGTCAGCCCCTACAAAATTGATATTACTTCCCCTATAGCTTTATAGCGATCGCTATAACGAAGTTTAGCCCCTATTTTTACATCTATACGTTCCAAATCATCTACCCATTCCACGTGGTGGGGGCGAACCTGTATTGAGAAACACATAGTCGTCATCCCATTTCTATCGCTGTTACATCAGCCATTTGCAAGCGCACCAGTCCGTCTTCAATGGTCGCGTAATGCGAGCCATCTATAGCTATAAAAGTAGCTTTATCAGCAATAATGCCCAACTCTTTAGCAAAAGCTACCACACAGCGTCCGCCATTGCCGCACATTGTACCCTCACGCCCATCAGCATTGTAGTAAATCATCTTAAAAATCGTAGCCTGCAGCATTTTCCAAAAGTATCAACCCATCGGCACCAATGCCAAAACGGCGGTGGCACAATTGTGCTATAAGAGTATTATCGTTTTTAGGGAATTTTTCTTGTCGGTTATCAATCATTATAAAATCATTGCCCGCACCCTGATATTTGTAAAAATCATTTTTCTAAAACAAGTCAAATAATAAAAGAGTTAGATAAGCAAAAAGCGAGGCAAAACACCAAGCTATCCAGCCTATCCAATAAACCACCGTGCCCTGGTAATATAGTACCACTATCTTTCACGCCTGCAGTCCGTTTAAAGCTCGATTCTACAAAGGTCACCTATAGTACCCATTACCACCAGCACTTCAGCCATCACTATCCATTGCCACATAGGGCGAACACTATAAATATCAAACAATATAGCCACCGCTGTAGCTCCTATTAGTCCCCCTACAAAACCTTCAATAGTTTTTAGGCGATATACGTTCAAAAAGCTTGTGTTTGCCAAAAGTACGCCCACTGAGGTAAGCAAAAGTATCACTCGCTCCAGATGATGCACAATATCCCTATCATTGTAATTTGCGATTCGTTGTTAAACATATATTGTATAAACTCACTCGCATCAGCTGGGTGGTCTTCGTGCCTATAAATAAGCGGTACAAACAAGCAGCCCCCTATATACAACAAACTAATGAGCAATTTTGTATTGTTATTTTTGCTTTCTCAGAGGAATTTTTCATTGAATAGAGAGAGTATAAGCGATATATTGGTAAGCAAAGTGAGCAATAGCAACATATAAAGCATAAACTCAGGCAGTTTTTAAGTGTATAAACAACCACCATAAAAACAAAACGCCAAAAATATATGCAGTTCCTTCAATCGTATCAGCATTTTAAACTCAAACAAGCAAATAATACCAAATGAAAGAAATAAAAATCAAAAAGCATCGGTATTGAGCATAATAGCTGCCAGCAGGAATGTGTATATAAATCCTGTGATAGTGCGCTTAAATAATTCGTTCATAATTAGGCTACTGAGTTATATTTTCTAATAAAAATAAGATAAGTTTCTTTGCTACTTACACCATAAGTTTCTATACTAGTAGCATCGGTTTCTTGTATAAAATTCTGCAAGGTCATCAGCCCCGTAGGTTTTTGGTTATCACAATATTTTTATTAATGGTACGCATTCTCGTGCGATATCTTTCACCAGCTGTGAAGTTCTGGCAAAGACGATAAAAGTTTCTGGCAATTTCTCTATATGTTTTATTTGGTGCGATGAGAACATTATACCGCCTACATCAGCTACTAAGCATTCACAATCAGTAAGATATACATCAGCTTCAGCGATGGGAGTAGCAAAGAGTGTTTCATTTTCTTCAAACATTTCATTAATTGTTTCCGAATTGTTACTACTCATTTTAATAGTAATCCCCAATTCTTTTTCACTATTTGTCGGAAAGTATCCTGCACCTCAATATCCGAAGTATCAATAGATAAACTTGCCGCCTTTTTGGTAAAATTGCGCGCAAAAAGCTCATCTATAGATATTTTTAGTTTCCTTAGGAATATCTTTCTTTTTAAATAAGTTCTTTAAAAATTCATTATAATAATTAATGATTCATACTTCTTCCAACTGCCCCATCAATTCAAAAATTCAAAAATCATTGGTAGCCGATAACTTGGTTAATATTTTGCTGCAAAAATAAGTAAAATAAACGAAATAGCAAATTTACAGCCCACTTTTTATTTTTCACCACTTCCCACCTACAATTCCCCAATTTGCTAATTCCCTAATTTCCTAATTCCCTCAATTCCCCAATTCCCCCAATTCCCCAATTCCCCCAATCTCACCCCCAATTCCCCAATTCCCCAATTTGCTAATTCCCTAATTTCCTAATTAAACTTTATTTACTATCTTTTGCCCTCAAAAAGAAATGACTATCAATATTATAGGTGCTGGCAATGTAGCCTACCATCTTACCAAAGCACTACTTTTACAAGCAGTTGCCCCTGCAACAGCTCTACAACCGATCGGCTTTTTCTGCTGATTTTTGAGTGCTTTGCTATTGAAAAACTCACTGTTTAAAGTGAGCTTAAGCCTCTGCTACGCTTACTATTATTGCCACTTCCGATAATGCTATTGCAAGTCTTTCAGAACAATTACCCTTTAGCAGTGGGCTGGTAGTGCATACTTCGGGCAATACGCCCTCACAGCTTTGCACCCCAAAAACAGGCGTGGTGTATTCTACCCACTGCAATCGTTTTCTAAACACACAGAAGTAGATTTTTAGCAAAGTACCTGTTGTTTGGAAGCCGAAAATACTGATGACCTTGCTCTATTACAACAACTTGCAAGTCATCTCAGCACCCATTGTTATCAGCTCAGCAGTGCGCAGCGACGGTTGCTACACGTAGCAGCCGTTTTTGCTAATAATTTTTACTAACCACCTGATAGCCATTAGCCAAGAGATATGCGAGCAACACCATATACCTTTTGAGCTATTGCAACCTCTCATTGCCGAAACCTTTGCAAAGCTACAGCACCACACAGCATTAGAAGCCCAAACAGGACCCGCAAGGCGTGGCGATACCCGCACCATAACAGCACATTTAGCATTGCTAAACGAACCTCAAAAACAACTATACGAATATCTTACTAAATCAATTATAAATACCTATGGAAAAAGTGTTATAAAGAATTATTGAAGGACATCACTACCTTCATTTTTGATGTAGATGGCGTTTTTACAAACAGCCAAGTACTAGTAGATAACGACGGCGACCTACTGAGAAGTATGAATATGAAAGACGGCTTTGCCCTAAAAACGGCTGTAGCCAAAGGTTATACTGTATGTATTATTACCGGAGGGGGCAATATAGGCGTAAAAACGCTTGAGAATCTGGGCGTAACCGATATTTATATGTTACGACACCAAAAACTCGAAACATTCTTAGAATATTTACAACTCAAAGGCTTACACCCAATCAGGTGCTTTATATGGGCGATGATATGCCCGACATACCACCAATGAGGCACAGTGGGTTGGCTACTTGTCCCCAAGATGCAGTGCCCGAAGTAAAAAGCCGTAGCGCATTACATTTCCCACCGCAATGGTGGCGATGGAGCCAGATACGCGATGTAATTGAGCAAGTGCTCAAAGTGCGCGGCGACTGGGAAATCCCCAATGTATAATGATAAACTTTGAATTACAAAAATAAGGCTGCCCATTTATCTTGAGCAGCCTTATTCATTTGCTAATTTCAAATTTGCTAATTTCAAATTTGCTAATTTTTAAAACGCTTTTATGCGATACATCAAGCCCACACTCACACGGTTAGTAGCTACAGAGCTGAGGGTTTCTACTTTTCTACTTCTGCCTATGTATGCCAAAAAGAAACGCAAATCTTCAGTTGCAAAAGGCAAAGTATTCTACTCAGCATAATAACCTAAACTTGTGAGTTTATTATTTACCAACGATGATTCAGCAGTTTCGTGCACATCCCTTGTGCAAATATATTCAATTTAGGTATGGGTTGATATTCAGCCTTAGTTACTACCGAATTATAGCGAGCGTTTTTCACTATTTGCGATCCGCTCAATGGGGTATACTGCAACCTATCAAGTTCATCATTAGCCATCATATAATCTACAAATATTTGAAACTTACTCAAGTTCAGCTTAGTACCCAACATTACCAAAGTGTTGTTATAGCCATTAGCTTCTGTTTGTATCCCAGCACCCCCAACGAGTTTGCAATACACCATCAAAAGAAATTACCATTCCAGTTCGCTATATAAGCCAAAGGCGAGTTAGCAGCTGTAATAGTTGTAGAAGCTATACCCGCATAAATATCCTTAAGCTCACGATTGCGCACATCGGTAACTCGCAATATAAATTCGTGATTAGGGTTGGGCGTATAAGCAACCATTGCGCCTACCATAAAGTTATCCATATTATTTAGAAAATCAGAATATTCATAGATATTCATCGGGTTTAGGTCAAACTCAAAACCTCCCCACATTTGGCATAATTTACCCGCTGTAACCGACCATTTTTCATTCAGCGGAAACCTGCATACATCATATCAGTAGCATCGGCAAGGTTGTCTAAGCTCAAAGCCACTTACTTTTTGTTGAGCCTATGACGAAAACGATAGAAGATACGGTCAGTAAGGTCGCCACGCACCTCTAAGCGTAGTTGTCGCCCCTGAATCGGGTGGTCATATCTGTACCTTTGCGCCTTTTCAGCATCAAAACTCGACTGGAAGTTAAAGTACATATTAAACTTCTTGTGCAGCGGACTTTTGCCCTTCAGCGGGAGGCTGCATATCCGATGGAGGGGTGGCGGTAATGTAGCCATACGGAGCTGCTCTACCTCCATTTTCAATTGGTGGATTTGCTCCTACAAATCTTTGTTGCGCCAATGCAGCACCCCCACTAGGAGGCTCACTGCCAATAAAACTTTTCTCATATCGTATTAATTAGTAGTTATTGTAGCCATTTGTCATTAGCCTTTTCCCGTAATCTAACGACTAGCAACTAAAGACTAATGACTAAAATCTTAGTATTCATCAAAATACTTCTGTATTGCTTTTCCAATCTTTTTGTCTTGGTAAGTGCCAACATCAATAGTACGCGCTTTTTGAGGATTGAGCGTTTGCGAAGCTATAAACTCGTATTCGCTGTCATCTACTTCAGCATCAGTGGTAGTTGCCCCGTAGGCACACGTGATGAACGTACTATTTGTATCCCTTCTTTACGTGCTTTTACTGCCAAATCAAAGTTTGCTTTGTAAAAATTACCATTACCTACCCCTGCGTGCACTATTCCATCGTATTTAGCATCTATAAAAAGCCTGCATTGGCAGTTCAGAAGCATTAGCATAGCTGTATACAATCCCTACTTTAGCAATTCTTTCAAATTATCTACATTGAAGATAGACTGATAAGTGTGTTTTTCTTCAGGTGTTCTATTGAAATAAGCTTTTTCCGTTGTGAATGTAGGCTAAATTGCCATAATTAGCTGCTTGAAAAGTTTGCACAGCAGTAGTGTTAGTTTTAATAACATCTTTTAGCACCTATTACCACATCGTTCATACATACCAATGCGCCACGTGCCATAGCATTTTTATCAGCTGCTACAGCTACTGCATTGTAAAGGTTTAGAGCACCATCGGCACTCATACTATTAGCAGGGGCGCATCGCACCTACCATCACTACAGGCTTTTTGCTATGTACGGTGAGGTTTAGAAAAATAAGCCGTTTCTTCCATCGTATCTGTACCGTGAGTAATCACAATGCCATCGTATTTTTCTTTGGTAAGTAGCTGGTTGATGCGTTTTGCCAGTGTAAGCCACACCTCATCATTCATATCTTGTGAGCTATTTTCACAATCTGTTCAGACACTCACATCAGCGATGTCTTTTTATTTGAGGTACAGCATCTATAAGTTCATACACACCCAACTCACCTGGTTTGTAATTACTTTCGGTAGCCGATCTACTCACTCCCGCAATGGTACCCCTGTAGCCAAAATACGTATTCTTGGCTTTTTGCTCCAAAAGGCAGCTACTGACATCATCACTAATAATATCAGCGCAATTTTCTTAATCACTTTCATTATATAAATAGTTTTAAACAGTTTTTCAAATCAAAAAGTATACTAATAAGTACAACCTACAACTATAGCCACAATTGTAGCTATAAACCCTGGTAATTGAAAGGAATGGTTCAGTACATAACGCCCTATGCAGAGTAGTACCCGTACGGTCAAAATTGATAGCCGCTACTACAGTGGGGTAATTGGGTATAAAAATAACCATTCACTGCTGGGAACATCGCTACTAAGGCTAAAGGGGATATTCCTAAGGCAATGCCCAAAGGATATAGGGTGCGCACAGTAGCTGCTTGGCTAAACAAAAATATAGACATCACAAATAGTGCTACAGCAAACAAAAATGGATATTGCATAACTATATGCTCTATATGGCTTTTTAAAAATCTATATTACCATTGAAAAAGTATCACCCATCCATGCTATACCAAAAATAGCAATTACAGCTTACATACCCGCTATAAAAACGCTTGCTTTAACAGCTTTAGTAATATTCGTATTGGTAAACATTAGCATTAGCCCTGCAGTAGTCATCATTACTATTTCAATAGTTTGAGTCATCGATAGTCTGGTAACTACTCCATTGGCATCTACACCAAAGGAGGGGCGCAAACTATCTATAGAACCGAAAAAGCACGATTGAAAGTACCCCAACAAGAATATAATAACCGATACTTTAGCGTTTTTTCTTCCTTAGTAGCGGTAGCTTCATTGTGTTGTTGTTGTCAAGGAGTCCTTCACGCAAAGCGGCGCAGGTATTCAGGGTCTTTTTCTAGGGTACACCTATAAAACTTACAGCTATAGCCCCTGCAATTACACCTATGAGGGTAGCTGGAATACAAACCATCAGTATATTACCCAAAGTAATCCCTTTATCGCCTAAAAGCTCTGCCGAAAGCAATGCGGCTGTTGCTGCCGATATGGGGACTCGCTGTAATGGCTTGTTGTGAGGCTATCACCGAAATAGACAGCGGACGCTCCGGACGCACTGCTTGCTATCGGTAGCTATTTCAGATATAATAGGCAATAGTGAATACGCAATATGTCCTGTCCCCGAAAAATAGAGTAAAAGTAGCATACAACAGGGGCTAAAAAGGTAATCATAGCAGGATTTTTTCGCAGAATTTTTTCAGCTACTTTCACCAAGTAGTCCAATCCTCCTGCAGCCTGCAAGGTAGATGCTGCTGTTATTACAGCTACAATAATGAGCATCACATCTATAGGTGGATTGCCTGGTTTCAGCCCAAAACCGAATACTAACACGCCCAAGCCCATCATTCCAAAGATACCCAAGCCTATGCCTCCTACTCGGGCTCTACAAAGATAGCAAGTAATACTATGAGTAGTTCTATATATCATATCACTTTCTTTTGTTTTCTTTTCACGCCTCAAAGGTACAAAAGTTTTTATAATAGAAACTATTTTCAGAACTTTGGCAAAGGTTATAGGGTGATTCCCACAACCTTTGCCAAAGTGTGTAAAATGTATGTTACAATAATGTTTCTATCTATAAAGAGTGAAGTTACCGTAGAATTGGCGCTTGTCATACAGCTCATCATTGATCTCTATTATATACCAATAATCTCCCGATGGCATTCGCAAGCCTTCATACGTTCCGTCCCAACCTTCGCCCGGTGCAGGTTAGCAATTCGCCTACCATAGCGGTCAAAGATGTATATTCGGGCATTCACGTTTGTTATCCAAATGCTTAGGCTTCACTCATCATTCTCACCATCCCCATCTGGCGTAAAGAGTTCGGCACTTTCCTATGTCGTGATATGGTACCTCAAGAGTCAAGGTTGCCGTACATCCATCCGCATCGCGTACCTCTACATTCACTATCTTTATACGCAATCCATTCGCCTCTACTCGCTCTGGGTCTTTATGACTGATTGTATAAACCATATCCTCCTCTATCTACACCATTGTAGTAGTAGGGTACAACCGTGTAGATTATTCGTCCTACCTCCTTCAGCTTTCACCTCTATCGTATTGATAGCTGTTGCTGAACTTGTCGTATTGGTCAGCGTAAGTGGTACACGCAACGCTACATCAAAAAGCTCTTTGAAGAGGTATAGCTTCCCAAAATTGGTGCCGTCGTGGTATACTGTATCTCTATCGTTTGTGATACAGTTTTCCCTATCGTACGCCTCTATGATACCTATATTGCTGCCTATCGTACGTACAAAGGTAGTAGAGGTTGCCGAATGATTCAAACTATAAGTTATCTTACTGAAGTCCACCGTTGGAGCTAAGAACTTCACTACTAAATAATCTTTATAGTTATTAGTATTCGCCCTCGCAAGTACCTTCCTGCTCTATATAACGCACCTGTGATGTCAGGGAACTGTACTACCGTAAAGCTTACCGTCTTGGTCATCACACAATGGTTCGTGTCTTCTATCACCACACGGTAGAAAGTAGTATCGAGTATTGGTGGCAAGTCTGCAAAATTATAGTTTGTATCTGTTAAATCTCGTACTCCTGCTACTTTCTGGTCGTTGTCATCACGCACTATATCAATGTGGTAAGTACCTGTACCGCCCGCTATATTGTGGATAGTTACATTACCTGCGTTCTCTCCCTTACAAGTATAGAACTGCGATGCCGACTCGTCTATATCTGCCGATAGCGGTTGTGGATCTGCAAAGGTATATGTGCCTGCCACAGTTACCGAACAGCTCTTCGAATCTATCACATCTACCCTATAAGTACCTGGCTCTCATCCCTTCAAAGGTATAAGTGTTGCCATTCTCTGTTATCGATGGTAGTTCTGTACCTGTTGCCGATAAACGTACTAACTTATAAGCATAAGGTCTTGTGCCTCCTGTTGCATTGCTTACTTTCAGCTTACCATCGTTGGCATCTACACAAGTAATAGAGGTTACTTGTACTGTAATACTGCTTACATTGATAGCATCATATGGATCTATATCTACCGTATTGCTACCTGTAAAGCGTGTACAACCCAAGCTGTCTTCCAAAGTAATCTGGTAACTACCTGCATTAAGCGGGTCAAAAGGCTATACCATTGGTAGTTGCAAGCTCTCCGCCTTTTTACTATCAGTGCTCCTGGTGTTCCTCCTATTGGGGTAAGTGTTACCGTAAAGGTACCTTCTCCTCCTTTTAAGTACACTTTTGCTACTGCATTTTGGTTATTACAATCTACCGATACTTCTTGGCGTGCTCGTACTATCTCTATAGCTGCTGGGTTAGCTGGGATTGTAAACCTATGTTTTGCTACCTCACAACCTGTAGATAACGAAGTCGCTACTATATCGTATGAACCTCCCACTAATTGTCCTGTTATGGTTACTACTGTACCGCCCGCTACTGTAGCGTTTAGGGTATGGTTGATAATCCACTTACAGCTGTTATCGTATAAGTAAAGCCCGCTGCTGCTTGGTCGCCGTCAGACAAGTCTTTATCTATCAACGATAATGTAATGCTACCATAGTCGTCATTACATACCCGCTCTCACAGCATTAGATGATTCTATAGCAAACGTATTAGGGTCTTTCACCTTGTGTCGCCTGTGAGGTTACAGCCCGTCTGCATATTCACTACTCCACTGTATAGTTGCTACCTTTTAGGTTCTTAGAGCCCACTAAAGTAATATCTACTGTAGTGCTTGCCACTGTGGTAATCGTTGCTATACTGTTATCTGTACCTTGTACGATATACTTCAAGTCTGTACCTGCAATATAAATCCGTAGTGCTCACCGTAATGCGTATCACCCTCATCTACCACACAAGTAGCTGATGTTGTTGTCGTTACACTTAACCCTGTAAGTTCAAATGCCGGTACTACCGTTACACTCACTGTGCTAGTTTCGCAACTGCCCGATGCGTCTTTCACCTTCACGTAGTAAGTACCTCCTGCAAGGTTCGGTAAAGTGTATTCACTACCATTACCAAGACTCACTCCCGTAGCTGCATCTACAAACTCATAGGTGTATGACGGTACGCCGCCTTTCACTTTCGTTACATCAAATACTACCTTAGGTGCTGATAATGCGCCGCCATTCTCACACAAGTATTGTGTAGCGGTAATCACTCCGTCTTCAAAGCTAATCATCTCTGGCGATGTAACCATAGTAGTAACTCCAGCCACACAGCCTGTGCTGTTTTTAACCATTATGTCGTAACGTACCCCTCGTGGCGTACCGTGCAGCTCTCTGAACGTTGCCGAGTGTGTACCCGCTACCGCTGGCGTAGTGGTTACCGATATCGCATGCCCGTAGTAAGGTCTATAGCCGTAGTAATACTAAAGGTATAGCTATCTGTATCCAATGGCATTGCTATATCTATTGAACCCGTTCCTGCAGCGGTGAGACCTTTTATTACATTTTCGTGATAAAGGCTTCACTATTACATTGTTCATATTAATTCGGGTCAGGGTCTTGTACCGTTACCTCTTTCACTATTGGACAATCAGTAGTTTCAGCATCATAAATACTGATGCGATACATGTTGCTGCCAAAGTAAGTGTTGGAGTACCCAATACTATTACACCTCCCGTAGTGCTTGTGAAGTGTCCTCCTGTGGTGAGGGTTTCACTAGCTATCGCTCCATTGTCCAAACGTTCTAAGTTGTAGGTATAAGTACCCGTACCGCCCGATACATCTACTCGTACCTCTGTCGTTGGTGATGCACAAGTCTTAAGTTTAATCACCGTAGCTGTCGCTGTAATGATTGCCGTTGTACTAAAGGTCTTACTTGTGCTACAACCATTCACATCAGTAATGGTAATAGTGTGCGCTACTAGTGGCGTTACTTCTACCTCAAACGACTGATTAGCGATTGTCCAATTCACTGGCGCACCTGCACTGCCGTCAAGCTGTAGTAGTGCTCCTTCCCCTATTTGGTTAAGGTCTGCACGCACTGGTATCTTGCCATTAGTATTGTTGTAAGCCCCTACAAGCCAGTGTGGTTACCGTCGACACGTTTGGTGTGTCATACTTAGTAATGGTTACTGTGCTGGATTGCAAACAGCCATAGTGGTCACTCGCATACACATCCCATACACCATCAGGCATATCTACGTATTTAGAAGCAAGTGTCGTTGCCGATACTGTTGCCGCCACCATTGCTGGTATATGGTGTATTCCTATCTATATAACCATAGGTGTAAGTTGCCGTACCCCCTGTTATTTCTAAGTACATCTGTCCATTTCTGTTGCAAGTCGCTTTCCTTGTTGCCGATGTACTCATATTGAGTTGTAGTGGCGAACGTTTTACCTCAAGTTAAACGCACTCACACACGATGCCACTCCGCTTACATATTGGGTAATTTGTAGTAATATTTACCTGCTGGCAGGTGCGCATTCACAAATCGAGGAGTTGTCCAAGGTGAAGCGATACCTGTAATTGTTCCTGCTGTAGCAGGTAGTTGCGATTATCAGCTCTTAATACTTTCCAGTCCATTTGGGTAGCCATAAATTCCAACCTCCTGTCAACGTAAAGGTAAAGGTACCATTGCTTGCATCGGCACAGGTTACGTTCTTCACTTGTATTGTTCCTGTAAGCGTTGCACTAGTAGGTGCTGCTACCGAAGCATTCTGTACAAATCGACAGCCTGTAGTCATATTATAAGTTACAAAAGTGCATTTACTCTGGTGTCAAGTTAGGGTACGCGTGCTACTACGCCTGTTCCCGGAAGCGGTTCCTAAATACCAATCATCGGTTGTACCATCAGGTTTGTTGTCTGTACAAAATTAGCTGCCGAACCTGCTGGTGGATTTTTGGATACCTGTGCGGTATACCGCAAAAGTAAGCCCTCGTTGTAGAGGTAAAAGGTACCTGTACTAGTTGCCTTAATATCAGCATAGGTGTTAGTGAGCAAGCCATCGGTGTTGGAAAGGTAATACTCATCACACTCGAGCTTGGGTTCACCACCGTTTGCAATTGTACCTCACAACCATTACCATCAGTAATACTGATATTATATCCGCCGTACTCTAAGTTGCCAAATGGCAGAGCTGCACTATCCGAAATAGATGTTTGTGTAGTCTCACTATTGGTGCTCGTATTGAGTACCTTCACCGAGTATGGTGTTTTACCTCCTCCGCGTAAGTATACTGTCAACTCTGCTTTATCTTGTGGTTGGCAACCCATCTGTTTAGTTATAGATACTGTTGCGCTCACTTGTTCTACTTTATCTATTGTAAAGGCTCTCCGTAGCTACGCAGCCTCGTGCATCAGTAAGGTAGCTATATAGTTACCTGCTGCCATTGCCGTTACTGTTTGAACTACTCCGTTGGTATCTTTCACCGCAAGCTGTGTGAAGCAGTTCCTACGTAGTAATCATTCGGTGTAATCAATACCGAACCATTGTCATTACCACATATCGCCTTGGTAAGGGTAAAGGTGCTACCCAGAAATGTGGTGGGTCGTAATTAATTGTAAGCAAGCGCTCTCTACGGCATTCTGCACCATTGGGTTTATAGCTTACTCTAAATTGTACCGTAGTTTCTTCACCCGCTGGCACTGCCATATTTAGTGTCGCTTTGTGTTGTAGCCGTAGCAATATGAGTGAAGGTTACCCTCCGTCTGTACTATAGCTAAATGTTTTATCCATTGTTGGGATACCTCCCGTTACCGATAAGTCAAACTGCTGAGTACCCGCTGTATCAAGCTGCATACAGCTGCGCCGTAGGTGATACTACCAATGCCATTGGTGCATATACCTCTGTTGTAAGGGGTTTGCACACAACCAAAACCATCAGTTAGTACAAAAGTATGGCTACCTGCTTGTAATACTTCAGGATATAAAAACTCGCCCAGCATCAAACGTATAGCTGTTACCCCTACTCTACGCACCTTGTAATTACCATTACCGGTAGTTACTTCTATCAATACTTTCTTGTCCGAACCTGTATTGTGCAGTACGACTCTGGTGATGCTGTAGCTGACAACACTGCTCATCTGCTATTACAAAGGTTGTGCTGGTCTTACAATTGTTCTCATCTATCACTACCAAACTATAAGTACCTGGTACCAATGAGCTTATCTCATAAGGATTTGGCGTATGTGCCGATGGTTGCGCTGCACCCAAGCTACCGTTTACCAAACCTACTTGGTATTTATAGTTACCCGTACCTCCTGTGGCTGAAGCTTTTATCTTCGCCTTGCCATTGCTAAAAGCAAGTTACTCGCTCCATTAGTGTTACTGTAGGCTCTATAGGAGCTGGTGCCCCTATGCTATATGGCAAGGTGGTTATACAAGCAGGATAGTCGGCACTTTGTACGCGCAAGCGTCCGTTGTTATTTACCTCTAAGCCCGTTACTGTAAATACACCATCTGCATCCAAAGTCGTCTGTGTCCAAGTAGTTGTAGTGGTATATGTCCATTCTACTGCGTATTTTACTTGGTTTGTTGGCGCATTGATTACTTTCACACGCACTTGTCCGTCTTGTGAATCTATACAGCTTACATTCTTCTCTGCTCCGTATTTCTACGCGCATTTTCTTTTATTCGCGGCTATATTGATAAGCTGTGTAAGCTTCATCTCACAATACTTGGTAGGCTGTTCTACTTTTTATATTGTCTATCGCATAGTCATTACCTTTGATACCATAAGACGAACCACTGCTAGTAAGCAAACGCAATTCTAATTCGTTGCCTGTAAAGCCTGCTACTTCACTCTCGTTAAAGGTAACACTTAAGTTTTGCCAACTATTAGTTACAAAGCCCAACTGTTTTGGTGCGCAACGCTACTCCATCGCTCACTCGGCACAAGGCTACACTCATCCTTGGTTGTACCCCGCCGCCGGTAAGCATATTAATCGCATCTACACTCACCGTAAGTGGTGTATTCATCGTTACTCCCCGATAATTTACGCTTATAAACTACTTCGCCCGCTCCGTTACCTGCTATCGCTAAATAACGTCCTGTGCTGGTGGGCACTGTCCATCCGGTCATTGCTGGCGCTTGCTGGGTAACCACGTGCTGACCGTCTAATAAGTTCGTGCCGCTGTTGTTACATACCAAGCCTGTATTTGTTCCTAAACAGTCATTGCTATCAAGGGTACCAAAGTCTTCTTCAAACAATACATTAGGCGTTGTTTGTGAATCACTCGGACGATAGAATAGTGTAAAGCTATGTACCCCTGGTGATAAAGTACGGAAAATCTTATCACCGCTTAGGGTAATTGTCGCACTGCCATCCAATATATATTCATAAGTTTGCGAGCTGTTGGCACTTATCGTAATGGTTACTGCTCCGTAGCCATTATCACAACGATACGATACCGGACTTAATGTTATCGTTGGTATCTCGGTCATCTCAGTGGTTACCGATAAGGTGAGCTTACAATCTTTGTCATCTTTTACATATACATTGCCCGATGCACTCACAAAAACCTACATTCTCATTCACATAAGTATTCTCTCCATCAAAACTATATTTATAAGGTGCTTTACCGCCCGATACGTTATTGATAGCTACCTTATACTGGTTGTTTTGTATCACAAGAGCGATCAGCTACCACTCCTGCATAACCTCGCAAAGGTGATTGTGGCGCTAATATCACCACTGGCTTCTTGATGTACTTACAAGTATTGCCCGCTATCTTCGAGGTCATCTCTATCTCATAAGTGCCTGCTGGCAAACTGGTAAATAACCCGCTGGACTCGACCTAAACTCACTCGTACCACTGCGTGTGCCGTCTTTCTTCAATTGGAACAACTTTGTTGTACGATTCAAATTCTGACTGCCTGCCCTAAAGCTCATTAATAACCCCACTATTAGGTTGCGCCGCATGGCTGATTTCTTCTGTTACCGTTAAATCAATGTGTGTTGCGCCGGTGGCGATATCGTTACTTTATTGCTAAAGGCTTTGCGTCCATTGGTACTATCAAAAAGCGATAAACTCGTATTCTCTATTTGTGTAACATTCGGCACTTCTACATCCACCCCTGTGGTGCCCTTGTGAGGCTAATTGCAATGCTATAGGGGTATCATTTAGTGCTGTAGCATAGTCTAGGTATTGTTGTACACCATCTATCTTCCACACGTAGAACTTATAAGTAGGCTGACCTCCTTCTGCCTTTTAAGTTCCAGCTTCGCTGTGTTGCAATAGCCGCTCTTAAAGCCATTAAACGTTGCCGTTGCGTGCATTCCCACTACTCTATCTATCGTAAAGTTAGACGATAACGTACAGCCCGCTATCTGTGGTGAGCTCACCTGTACATTGTAGTTACCCGATGGCAAATTCTCTATCCTACCCTCAGTCTTAGTAACTATATCGGTGCGTAAATGTACTCCCATCCTTATAGATAACCACGTTATAGCATACCCCACCTCGAATTGAACTCGTGTTTTACTGAACCCAATTCATAATCGGTGTGGGCTTGTGGGTCACTAAACGAACCGCCCAAGCCATTCTTTATCACTTGAAATAGAAACTTTGTCCGCATCCTGAGTTCAATAACTTCACTCTGTAAAGCCCCTCATCGGTAATAGTAAAGGTGCTGCCTCTCTATGGTGCTCCAGCAGTTGTCATCTGTTACTCTACAGCCTGCTTGCAAGCCCGCTGCCTGTGAGTTGCAAGATACATTCCGCTTGCCACTCAAATGGCGTATTGCGGTAATTTACTCGCAATACCTTACTATTGCCATTACACAAGTAAAACTGACTTGTCCAATCTCCTGTACTAGGACATACTACCCTATATTATTCGCTTGCGCTCGTATCGGGTCAGTAGTATCGGTTATCGTTTGGTAATTAATCGTCTCGGTAACTGTAAGGTTTTCTCCATAACAAGATACCGTCTTCACTACCCTGTAAATACCAGGACCTGGCGCTATATAAGTAGATGCATTTTTGCCCGTAAATAATACCACTGCTGTTATACCGACTGATAAGTAGTAAAGCCCTCTATTGCCCTAAAGGTTATCTGTCCAGTTCCACAAGACATCTCCTGACGCTCACAACCCGATGTGTTTACCGTTGCTGTAAGTGTACCTGTAGTTACAAGTTCTGCACCCACACAGCCTGCTGCCCCACCTCGGTAGGTAACTTTCAGCTCTGTTTGTAGGTAGTTAGCACAAGGACCAAATAAGGTCTCACAGTCTGCCTGTGTTTTTAAGCGGTATTTTTATCACACGCTCTGGGTCACCCAACTTCAAGGTAGATTGATAACGAGTACCCCCTGGTGAGGTCTCTGCCCCTATTTCAAACTTATAAGTTTTATTAGCAGCACTATACGTCATTATAGGGTAAGGGTTCTGCCAGTTGTTATCACCCCGTTCCTGTAAGGTTTGGATTACCATCAGTAAATAAGGTTGTACTATCAGGTAGTTTTACCTCAATAGTTGCCTGATTGATAGCATCAGCTCCGTCATTTTTATAACGCAATTCATATATAAACTGCTGGTTAGCCTGCAATTCGGTAATAGTGTTACCTGACAAGTCGGTATAGCGCTGTTGCGTATTAAGCTTCAGTGCATTCGATTTTACGATAACGTGGAAAGTACAAGTGTTAGTCAAACCAGCTGGGTCGCGCAATATATAGGTTACACTAGTAATCCCTATCGGGAAGGTGTCCCCAGGATTATGCGAGCCGTGTACTGTTACTGCTCCGTGACAAGTTGGGTAGCCTGTGGGCACACGCCACATCACTGCCTTACGGCATTGTCCCGCATCTACAGTTACCTCTATATCATCAGGACAAGGCTGCTTAAAGAACGGAGCTCGTCTTCTGGAGGCATCACTATAGTTGCCGACTTGGTATATACTCTATTATTAGTACAGCCCAAGTTCGGATTCAAACTATACTCTGCCATATATGAGGTGGTTTCTTGAATTGGCTCCCAGAACGACTGTCCTGTCTTAATAGGCGTAGATGGATTCTTATTGCCATTGCTATCCAAGCGGTACCAATTAATGTTGAATATCTTATCCGATACTCCCAATTTGATACGCGCTTCGTTGCCTTTTTACAGAAAGGTACAGGTCTATCCATTACCAAAAATGGATCAAAAAGCCGCATCTATATCCAAATTGAAGTTCGTTGCTGGCGAATCGTTACAACGATGCGAAACTACTACCCTATAATAACCTGAAGTTAAGTTATCAAACAAATAGTGATAAGTATTATCACTTTCTTGAAAAGTAACTTTCTTCACGAGTGAACCTGTAGTAGCCGTTGCTGTACTAAGACGATAGAGGTAAAACTCCAACGGGAAGAATACCTCCTGCCCTGTAACGTCTACCGCTACCATACCCGTATTGGAATTTTTCGTTACAAACAATAGGATTCACCACTGGCTTTAATTTCTCCAATGGTTTTTATCGTAAAGTGTTTTATAATAAGTATAACTACTCCAATAGCTTCTAGGTTCTGCGTGGTCTGTTGCATCTGGCAGGGACTACCATTATAAAATGCATTATAGTAATAACCACTACTTGTTATACGGTAATCACCTGGTAATAGGTTAGGAAACTCTCCTTTAAATCCTGTAACTAAAGCTCCATTCACATTATCCCAATGTATATTACCCCATTGGTCTTCGCGTTTCTTTTTGCAGTTGATGGCGAATACTTGTATCACTATAAACGGCACTTCCCATATGGAAGATAGCTTTCCCTACCTCACAATCTCTCTTAATTTCAAATTTAGGATTATAGTGAGTAGCAGGCAAACTTACCGTACGAGTAGAAGTACGCCCACAAGCATCACTTGCTACTATAATATAGTTACCCGATGGCAAATTAGTTACTGTCATACAGAGTTCTACCACCATGATAATACCAAGATTTTTCCTCCTGTCGCAGGGGTTTTTTATCCGAATCGAAGATGATAGGGAAAGAAATAGTACGGGTTTGGGTTTCATAAAACCCTGGATACCCTTGATATGTAATAGTAGTAGAGCCATCGGCAGGCATTATCTTATATTGTATAGGAAAAGCAGGATAAGCTTGATAATGTTCTATATTGATAGCTCCTGTCCCTTCCATAACCCCGTAGCCTATTTTCATATAATCCCACACCTTATCTATATGATTGAGGGTAGGAATAGCATTATGACTATGCGGAGGGTAATCTATTACCTTTTCATCTGAAACCAAAGGGTTACAGCCAGGAGGAGGTGTTTTATAAATATAGCGATAGGTAGCCCCTGCTACAGAAGGAGTATTTTGATTAGGTTCATCTACCCAATTGCTCCCCACTTTCCGCTGTAAAGTTAAGATTCCATAACCTCTCGTCCAACCTGAAACCCAATAAAAATCTCTATTTTCACCCGTATTAAGGTCTGAATAGGAAGCACTTCTTCCTGTATTAGAACTATCGTAAGTTCTCAAATATTTTTGTAGTAGAAGAAACTACCGCACAATTATTAACACTATAAGTAGTATAATTATAAGAATTATCATTAATACTAAGCGTAGGTGCTGGAGTAATTTGATTGTCAAATTTTATACGCTCCTTAATCGTATTTTTAGGTCCTTTAATAGTAATTTCCACCTCGTCCCCAGGTGCTATATTCAAACCCGTAGCAGTATAATAGGAATAAGTAGGATAATCGTAATCATCAGTTCGTATATAAGCGTAAAAATTTGATGAAAAATCTACTGCAGGTTTAGAAGAATTTAAATATTTTAAAACAGCTGTACCAGGACGTTTTAAAAAGTCGTAAAAAGAAGTCGCATCGTCTATTTTATAGCCCAATGACTTTCCGTCTTCAGGTCTTATCAGGTACATTGTAAGCTCCCCATAGTTACAATTATCATCTCTTTTAAGCAGCCTACGCTGATAAGTCTTTATACCTATACAGTTAACGGTATAAAGGGCTGAAGAAGGTATCTGCAAGCTGGGAAAAACGGCGCGTTTCCCCACAATTAGGGTTACCTGTATTGGTTTTGTCGTGCACTTGCAAGATAAACTGTTTATTCACAGGTAGCAGGGTGGGCATTATCACCACGTACTTCTATATAATTACTTCCGGTAGGGCGCGCAAATTCCTGCACAGGTACAATCACATTGCGGCTCATATCTAAAACACTCACCTCAAAAGGACCTATACCTCCTGAAGGAATGCGAAAACGTATCCCTCCTGTGTTAGGCTCATTACAAGTAGGAGCTAATGCCTCCATACTAGTAAAGTTCATCAGCTGGTAGTTAGATTCAGTATCCACTTCGCGCTCTTCAAACGTACCTGTCACCTCATCGCGTACCGTAATTTTATACTTCCCAATAAAAAGATTGTAAAAAGTATATTCTGCCGCAGCGTTAATATTTGCCACTGGGCTGGGGCTCATCCTATAAATACCACTCGCTCCATCCCCTCAATCTCTACGGTAAATTTACCACTAGAGGGCGTAGCTTGGCATATAGAAGGCTGTTGCCCATTTACAAGCATCGCTTTGGCTACTACCTTTATTTGGTTGTCGTTATGGCAGTTCCCTTTTATAGGGTTATCTGCACATTTATACACTGGGCAAGAGCCGCCGCAGTAAACCATAAGAATGTAATTGCTGTTAGAAACTTTTTCATTGCTAATATACTAAAGTTATGTAGTAAATTATTCCACACATTATTTACCCATACAATTAATGCCACAAAAGTAGAAATAATTTTCTTTTTAAAAACATTTAGCAGCTTATTGTCTCTGTTTTCAGGGTTTCATTTTTGTAAATAGCTTATTATTAGATAATTAAGTGAAGTTAAAAATATTGTTAAAATCACAAACTATAATTAACGGTTGGTATGTGTAGTATAACTTTTAGGCAAATTTTGGAAGTGTCCTAAAGTTGTATTTTTTTCCTTCGCTTAAGGTTCGGTAAAATAAATGTGATCCGATAGTTTTTAGATAGTAACAACAACATAATGAAATGTACATACACAATACAAAAAGCCTATTAAACCTTTGTAAATAAACAACTTACAAAAAAAGCCTGATAAAACAGAAATGTACAGGATACCGTAATTTACCGTATATATAGCGTAATTGAAAAAAAGCCCTTTTTTTAGCCTTAAAATACCGCATACCGTAATTACTCCTTTATAACACCCCCAGAAAAAGCCCAAAAACCCTAATAAATACGCCCTTTTTGGGCGTTTGCTTTATAGTTACTGCAAAACCCACCTCCAGCGGGGCAGAAAATAGCCCCAAAAGGTACCCACCCAGCAGAGCCGAAAAAAACACCCCTTTTTAGCATTAGGGGTGCACTTAGGGGTGCAGTTAGGGGTGCACTTTTTGGCTGTTTTTTAGGGTAGTAAAGTAGGTTGTATATTCTTTTTTAGTGCAACCAATAGGCTTTTTTTATTGAGTGAAGGGGTGTATTGTAGTCCTTTTTACAGCTTATTTTTATATAAAATACTGATTATTAGCATTTTTATACTAAAAAAATAAGCAAAAAGTATAGTTCCTCCCCTATAAATACCCACTTTCTATGCCTCTGCTGTTGCTTTTTATGGCAATCATATAGGTATTACATAGCGGACAAACAGCCACCTTATTAAATTCTTCGGTATTCGCCTTGCTTTGCTTTGAGGAGCTCTGCTGGTATAGGAGCTGGTTCTGCTGCCATAGGAAGTATTTCAATAATCTCATCTTCCTCTTCTTCTTCTTCTTGCTGGTAGCCTTTTTTTAGGTTTTTTTATATTCTTGCAATTCATTCTCCAATGCCATTATTTTTCTCCTTATACATTGCTTCTTTCTCCTCCTTTTCCTTTATAATAGCCTCCAACATAGCAGCCTTTTCTCGTAACAAGGTTGATACCTCATCATTAGCAGTAGGAAGGTCCTGCGGAGCAACCTTTTTCACCTCCTCTTCTTTCAGCATTTTCCCCTTCCCCGTTAATAACCATTCAGGACTTAGTTCAGGATAAGTGTTGAGTATTTTCAAAAGTTTTTCGGAACCAACGTCTTTAACTTTATCCAAAAAGCCATTTGCAACGCCAACTTCTATACAAAATTGCCTTGTACTAATCTTCTTATAATCAATTATTTGCTTTAATTCTTTCTACTACCATATAAAAATATTTTGAAAAATCTACGAAAAAAATTTGTTTGTTATGAAAATACTCTATACTTTTTGCGCCAGAATTGGAACAATAAATAACAATGGACAAAAGTAAGAAAAAGTATAACAAGTACAATGCAAGCGTAATAAATGCATTGATTGAGAAACACGGTTTCTCAGGGCGATACATTCGCCAGTGTATAAGCGGCGAGCGTAACAGCCTCTCAGCCGACAAAATCAGAAAGGACTACCAAAGTATGATAGCACCTTCTGAAAAGAAAGTAAAAGAATTTTTAAATGATTAAGCTATGGACAAACTAATCACAATCACCGAGCAAAGGGGCGTTCAATTAGTAGATGCCCGCGAGCTTCACAGAAGATTGCAAGTGCAAACACCTTTTTAACCACTGGCTAAACAGAAGAGTTTCAGAGTATGGTTTTGACGAAAAACAAAGACTATTTCACTGAAAATCAACTTTTTGGACAAAAATGACAAAAAGTATCCACACAGACCACGAACCGAATATTTCCTAACAATAGATATGGCTAAGGAAATAGCAATGGTAGAACGAACCGAAGTAGGCAAAGAGATACGCAACTACTTTATCGAAATGGAAAAGATAGCCCGCAAATCACTTATCAAAATGCCCCCTCACTCAACGTTTACGGCAAAGAAGCCTTGCCCTATATAGAGTGGTTGCTACTCCACCAGTACTCAGTTACCAGCGGGCAGTATCATCACCGCATTCGCAAGTATCCCCAGCACTTTCACCGCACCGCCGAAGGCAAGTGGTATATCAATAAAGAGTTTGCCGAAGCCCTTTTGCAACTGCGCAACGGCTATCAGCAGCTTACCAAGGTCCAAGGACTGCCACAAATAGTACAATTAGAATTAAAATTTCATCAAGCATAACACTATGAAAGTAGGAAGCAAAGTAAGAGTATCGTCCTTTATTACCGCCGACCCCTATGGCAAAGCAGGGCAAGTAGGCAAATTAACCGATATACGCACCTATGAAGATTTCACGTTGGGCATTATAACCTTTGCCGATGACAGTGTAGGGGTGTATGATATAGAATGTTTGGAACCCATAAATGAATAATACAATGAAAAAGTTATTAAAAAAACTTCTCGCACCATTGATACGAGAAGTTATAGCAGATGAACTTAAAGAGGTTCGCTCTACCGTTAAAGAACTTTTTGAAGCGGGAAGCAGCTCACCAGCTTTCAGAGAAAAAGCATTCACATTCAAAAGCTAATAGGCAAAGTTAGCGTATATACTAACACCGACACAAATGGTGAGGAAGTATTAGAAAGAGTAATTAGTATCCTGCAAAAAGCCGCTAACGAAGCATAATGCATTTAAAAAAACCTTTTAAACCCTATTTAAAATGAATGTAGATGTACACTTACACCGTATCCGCAATGGAAAAACAAGCCCCGCTCTTATAGGACTTGTCCCCGACCTGAAGTAGAAAGCTATGAAGAGGCGTTAAATCACCCCGAAGTGCAAGAGATGATTATCCAAACCTATGGAAAGCACTTTTAAAATTACAATGTATGCCGTTAAAAGGCAGAGAAGTAGAATTAGCAGAAGTAGAAATCACAAAATCAAAAGCAATATGATACAAATAAGCATAAGAATAGCTCCCAACCTTACTCAGTTTCAGAGTTACGATATAACAGAAACCAAAAAGCCTTTGGGGCTGGGAGTTTTTCAAGAAAAGGTAACCACTATCCCTGTACAGGCAAGTGCCTTTGAAGATGTACGGTTAAGGCAATGCCACTTATACGGTCTGCTGATTGCACAGGCGAATAAAAAAATATTTTTTTACCACATACCCTTCATCTAAGTATTTTTGGATAGTAGGGAACTGATAAGAAACAGCAGGTTCTTTTTGTACAAAAATTGAATTGTACAACTTCGGTAAATACAATTTCTTTTTCATATAACAATTAATTTTTAGTTTGAGGCTACAAAAAGTAGCAAATTTTCCCAAGGTTGGTACGACCAACGGCACAAAATCTCGCAGCGGTTCGCAACCGCCTTGGGAAGCATTTAAAAACCCTTTAAACCCTATTTAAAATGACAACAAAAACCATTTACCTCCTCAATGATGATTGCCTTATCGTAGGCAAAGAGATACGCACTACCTTCTTAGGTATCGTTGTAAAGCGCAAGTACATACGCTATCCCAAGCCCGTAAAAGTATCAACGTTAATCACAAGCTCTATTTTTTTAACACCTCCCCAGTGTGGCTATGAGCCACAGCCTAGCGCAGCGGTTCGCAACCGCACTGGGGAACAAGTCCAACGACAAAAACAAAAACTATGTACGCATTCCAAAATAACATATTATCTATCCCAGCACGCCTATTGTATGATGATTGGAAAGTGATGAGCTACAACACCCTACAAATCGTACAGCCAGCGTGGTAAGCTCCAAGTTACCCAAGCAGGCAAAGGGCAAGGTAATGAAGCGTGGGTAGCTTTCGAGAGCCTCCCCGTAGTGAAAGGCGTGAATACAAAAGAATTTTGCGTGCGTATGCTCGGCAAGCCCGAAGATGCTCACATCGTTACCAATATATTAGAAGAGTATATTGTCCCCGACCCCGAAGCTATCAACTTCTTTGCCGAGCACCGCAAACCTAACGGCAAATCACTCACCCTCCCACAACAGCGGGAGAAAGCCACCTCCGCTATGATACTGGGTGCTATCGAAACCCCTACTTAAAAGTCGTTTGCTCACTGCCAAAGCCTTTGGTAAGCGCAAAACCGAAATATGGCAAAACATCAGCGAAGCGGTGAATGCGCTAAACCCCCGAAAAAGTGGAGCTTCTCATTACCCAATAACCCACGAAGCCTACAACGCAAATACAACCAATTCCTTACCGAGCGTTACGCTACCTTCATTCACAAGGGCGAGGGCTCCGACAATGCCAAAAATAGTAACCCCTACAATGGAACGCCTATTTATATCCATCTGCTGTATGCCTAATAAGCCCTACATCAGTTCGGTTTACGATATTTACAAGCAGTTTCTATACGGCGAAATAGAACTTTTCGACCGCGCTACGGGCGAACTCTTTAATGTAGACGATTTTTTTGCGATGAGAATGGCAACCTGTTAGAAGTCTCTGAAAGCACCGTAAAACTATGGCTCACCAAAGCCGAAAATCAGCTTATCATAGCCAAAGCCCGCAATGGAGAGTACGATTTTAGCCACAAGTTGCGCCCCTCACGTTCACCGTCACGCACCGCTCTACTCAATGAGTAAAATAACCCTTGATGACCGCGATATTATGCACACCAAGCTACCCGACGGCACCAAAGTAATGGCATACTATGCTTATGATGTGATGAGCACCGCCCTATAGGTATCGCACACAGCAAAAAGAAAGACACCGAGCTGTTCTTAGACTGCTTCCGCTCAATGTTTCAGTTCACTACCTCCTACGGCTTGGGTACACCAATGCAGATAGAAGTAGAACGACACCCTAACAGGTGAGTTTGCCGACGGGCTACTGAAAGCCAACAACCTATTCCCTGTTTGTGCGCTTCTGTAACCCTACCAACTCACAAGAGAAGTATGCCGAGACAATGATACGAGGTAAAAAAATACGGTATAGAGAAAGACAGACACCAAAACGTAGGTCGCCACTATGCCCGCCGTGATAGCAACTGCACCACACAACAAAAGATATTTGACGAGTTCAACAACAATTATAAAGAAGCCAAAAGCCTCTTATGATGATATTGTGGCAATGGAACTCCAAGAGCAAACCCTATACAACAACCAACCCCACCCCGACCAACAACGCTTCCCTGGGAAGACACGTTTAGAGGTATTTTTAGAGAACGTAAACCCTAATTTGCCACAACTCAACCGGAGCCCTCTTAGCCCAATACATAGGCAAATGCACCACTACTACCATACGCCGTAGCCAATACGTAACCGTACAATACCAAAAATACCAACTACCCAACCCACAAGTACTTACCTTATTAGCCCCTCAACAACTACCAAGTAGAAGCCCTACTTGCACTAATAAGGACGGTATTACTGAAGTATATTTATACCAAAACGGAGCCTTTCTTTGCACTTGTAGCCCTGTACCTACCTTCAACCGTGCTAATGCCGAATGGACTCAGCACGATGAGCAACAATATGCCGAAGCAATGAGCTACGTTACCCAGTTCGACCAAATGGTACGTACCCAGTCTATGCAAAAGCTCAATCGCTTTGGGAAGCCTCACCGCACCCATACCCACCGCTACCGAAGTAGACTACACACCCGTAGACTACACCGAGACACCCGCACTCAACTATCAAGAGTACAGCAAAACAAAAAGTAGAAACCATAAATAAAGCATTATTAGACTTATGATAACCCACAGCCCTAAAAGAAAAATCGTACAAGCAATTGCCGAAAACCGACAAAACTACCGCTACGATGCCCAACACGCCAAAAAGTCTCGGCATCGACAAAGCCCAATACAATCGTATAATGCAAAAAGGAGAACGCGAACGTGTCCTATCCGATGCCAAATGGATAAGTATCGCCCGCAAACTACAAGTGCAACTCCGTGACGAAGCTCCTTGGGTAACCGTAGAAACCGAAACCTTTCAGTACGTTTTACAGCCAGCTTACCGCCTGCCAAAACACGCTCGCTTTCGGCTATCCTATGCGACCGCGCAGGTATAGGCAAAACACACACTGCCAAAGTGTATGTAAGCAAAACAAAAACGCCGTATATATCGACTGCTCGTAGTAAAAACCAAACAAAAACTTATACGCAAAATCGCACAAGAGTTTGGCATTACCTATACAGGACGATATGCCGAAGTGTATGAAGATTTGGTTTACTACCTAAAACAGCTTGAAACCCCGTTAGTGATATTAGACGAAGCTGGCGACCTCGAATACCACGCCTTTTTGGAACTCAAAAAGCCTTTGGAATGCCACCGAATATGTTTGCGGTTGGTATATGATGGGAGCAGACGGGTTACAAGCTAAAATCGACCGTAATAAGGGTGTTAAAAAGTAGGCTATGCCGAAATATTCGACCGCTATGGCTCCAAATACAGCCGTGTAAGTCCCCTCTGATAAAGAAGCCATCGAAGCCTTTCTACTTAGCCAAAATAGCCCAAAGTAAGCCAAGCCAACGGCTCAACTATCAGCCCCTGCACAAATGTATGCCAATACCGCAGGAAGCCTCAGAAAAGTACGTACCGAAATTGAAAAGCAACGCCTACAACAACTCAATGATGGAAAAATAACGAAAAACAATCATACCCGCGCCTACACCTATGAAGATTTAGCGCGCAAAAAGTATAAAACAATCGACCTATCACCTCAATGGGCAGACCACCTCGGTGAAGTAGAACGAAGCGGCAGCCTCCTTATCTCATGGCGATTCAGGGCACGGCAAAACCACTTACGCCCTTCAACTAATGAAAGAGTTATGCCAAAAAGAAAAGGTGCTATACAACTCCTTAGAAGAGTATGGAAGTAAGTCGCTACTTGCAGAATTTAGACCGCTACGGGCTAAAACAATATCACAAACGATACAACCTACAAAAAGAAAGCATTGATAAAAATGATGCTACGCTTAGACCGCCCCTCAACAGCCTAAAATAGTATTTATAGACAGCATACAAGAGTGCTTCGATAATAAACCAGCAAATACATACAACAAAACTCATTGAAGCATTCCCCAACACCCTATTTATCGGCATATCACAAAACCGATAGTAAGGGAAAACCCAAAAGGAGCCGTTGCCAACAAATTCTACTGGCTTAGTCAAAAACCGTATATTCGTCAAAGACTTCCGAGCCTACATCGAAAAACACGAACAGGAGCCAATGAGTTAGAACCCTATCTCATCTCAGCCGAAAAAAAGCCCAACAACGAGATTTCAAACTTTATAATTCATAATTCAAAAATCATAATTACCAATATGCCACCCTTTTCATACACCCTTGCCCAGCATTTAGAGCTCACTTATCTTGAATACGAAGCCCTACGCCAGCACTATTTTTGAACACTGGTGCGCCCACCTAAGCATCCCCTCCTAACCAAAAATGACCATTTGCTGAATTGGTACGCCCAGCAATGGCATATACAAGTAGAGCGCCCCATAGAGCAAAAATTACAGCGATGCCCTCATCCCTATACACCCCTGAAGACATTCACCTGCTCATACTCATCTATGCCGAAAACATTTTGCAGTACTATCCCAGCATATTACTCAAAAATAACCGCCCGTGCAGCTCACACCGAACACTAGGCGAACACTAACCGAACACTAACCGAACACAAACACCATTCAAAATTCACAATTCAAAATTCATAATTATCACAATGGAAAGCAGAATATTAGCATACACCGAAGCCCTTGCCCTCGACACCTTCCTACAGGTACTCACCCCGAGCAACGCATCCTCACCTGCCAATACCGCGCAGGACACACCAACAAAGTACCCACCTTAGTACAGAAGCTACAAGACTGGATCAGGAGAAACAGCTGGCAACCCCCGCCTTTCGCTACGAACCCGAAAACCTTAGAGCTACAATGGAAAGACGACAAACACCAATGGCAACCCCTCAGCACACACCCCTGTATAAAGCCCAAGTCAGCCATTAACGTACGAACACCAACCGAACACTAACCGAACACTAACCGAACACAAGCAAAATTCAGAATTAAAATTAATAACTTAAAAATCATAATAAAAAATGGCAACAAGAACCAAAAATCGTACAAACAGGCGTTACCAAAGAACAAATGGAAAGCTCATTATCAGACTACGCCAAGGCAGAAGCCGAAATCGCCAAAAATCAATGCCACCATTGATGTAGAAGTAACCAAAAATACGCGACAAGTACGCCGAAAAATCGCCAATTTTCAGCAAATCAAAGACGACAACTTCGATGTACTACAAGCCTACGCAATGGAAAACCGCGATACCCTTTTCACCAAGAAAAAGTCCCTCGACAGCCTACACGGCACCATCGGCTTCCGCACAGGAACCCCAAAGCTCAAAACCCTCAAAGGCTTCACTTGGGAGCCGTTACCAACCTCCCTCAAAGAGTTCCTACCCCAGTACGTACGCCTCACCGAAGAGCCCGCCAAAGACAAGCTCCTCGCCGACCGTGAAGATGAGCAACAGCCACCCTCTTCCCCAAAGTAGGAATATCAGTCGTTCAAGACGAAACCTTCTTTTGTCGAAGTCAAAAGAAGCCGAATAAACTTTTTAGCCGTCTCGGCAGCTAAAAGATGCTCCTCCGCCCTTAGTAAGGTCGTTGGCACTAAGGGGACGCCCATAGGAGATCCACTAAGGCGAGGAGCTATTTAAATAACCTTTAAACACCATTTAAAATGAAAAAGAAACCACAATAAAACCCCACCAAATACGTATCCTGCAAACCCTTTTAAGCAAGCGTTTCAGCGACCGAGAAACCCGTCTGCACTTCGTATGCAGCTTTATCGGGCGAGAACTACCCAGCACCAAAAGCCTCACCGAAGACGAGTTTTTCACCCTTGCCGAGTACCTTGGTTATAAGTTTGAAATGCACGCCTTTTTGATGCCCAAAACAAGCAACACGCCAAGCTGTTATCCCTATGCCACGAACTCGGTTGGCGCAATACAGCCAACCCCAAGTACGCCGACATCAAACGCCTTGGTAAAATGGTTTTGCAGCAGCAAAAACCCCTTCAAAAAGCCTACAACACCTCACTCCCCAAGAGGTAGGCAAAGTAAACAACATCTTTGAAAAATGCTCACTCAACGCTATGAAAAAAAGTTAGAAAATCAGCCCGTTCCGCCTGCACCTGCCCCCATAAGCAGTAAAGAACTCCGCACTCTTGCCCACTACTGTACCGTAGAAGTAACTGCAATATTCTGCAAAGACTGCGGAGCACAACTCACCAAAGAAGAGTGGAATGTATAACCATTTAAACACAAAGAAAATGAATAAAATAACACAAAATTTAACAATCCAAGAACTTGTCCCTCCTATTTATCAGTGGGCAAAAAGAAAGGGGTATATTTGACAAAAGCACCCCATTTGACCAACTCCTCAAAATCCACGAGGAAGTCGGCTGAACTTATAAAAGCCTGTTATGACGATGACAAACCAGTTATTCAGGACGCCATAGGCGATACTATGATTTGCCTTATTAATTATTGCTATTTTAGGAAAGAAAATTTTAACACTATCTTTCTAAATGCATTATCGCTAAAAATAATACAAATGATGATTGTGTAATATTATCATTTTCAGCAAATAAGTTACTTATTGAGTTACTTCATAGTGAATACAAAATGTCAAAGTATAATTATACTGGGAATTGTTATACGCAGATACTCTACATTGTTAAGTATCTCAACTTTATAACTCATTCAGCAAACACCACCCTTGAGGAGTGCCTCAATATCGCCTACAACGAAATCAAAAACAGAACAGGAAAAATTATAAACGGCAAATTTGTAAAAGATGAATAATAAAAAGTATTAATTGAGGAATTAGGCATAACAGTAACATATCAAGTTAGATTTAGCGGTGAAGTTACTGAAAAAGTAGCACAACAACTACAATCTATGTACAAAGAAGGAATGGTATATAGTGAGGACGAAGACCCTCTAACCAATCACCCCTACCAAGAAGCAATAAAACTTATTACCGATGTAGGCTATAACGGAGTACCGTCTCATTACACCTACGAAATCGACAGCTTAGAATTTTTCAGAGGAAGCTGAAGATGAGAAAGAATAAATTTAAAGAGCCACAAGGCTTGCAATTATCACTTAATTTATAACCTTTTAAACACTATTTAAAATGAAAGAAACACCTACACACTATTACTGCAATTTGGTCGGTGGCATACAAACTAAGAACAAGTTACAAGAGCAATTCTCTTGTTTCCTCAGAGGAATGAAAGGAGAACTGTACGAGGCAAAGGAGTTAAGTAAAATTAAAGAATACATCATTGAAAAAGCCAATGAACTCAACAAAGAGTACCCCGATGTAAAGCCTCTTAGCATTTCCTTCCACAATACTTACGAAAAAGGCGAACATTACCTATGCGGGTTTGAGTTTGACAACTTTATCCTTATGCCCGCTTACTTAATTAAACTATAAACACTATGAAAAATCGCCCTTACTTTATCACGAGACCAAGCCGAAATACTTGTCCGCGTCTCCTTCATAGAGCAACCTATTTTTTACACCCGCGAGCAACGTGTACGCTACAGCTTAATGTGCGAAGTAAGCCTCAAAATCACCCGTTTTTGTATAAGCTTTATCAAGCAAAAACGCAAACTATCTCTTAAGCTCTCACGAAGCCGATATGTTAGAAAACTACCTTATCTATATCCTAAAACATTAAGAGCCACCCCTTACGAGAAAAAAACACCCTACAAACCATCATCAATGACATAAACAAACAATTAGCCTAATGGAAAACAACCTATATTTTTAAAGCAAAAACACCAGTATTGAGTATTTGTTTAAATATGATTTAGAAGGCAACCTAACTACTTTACAGAGCACAGGGGAACCCCCAACTGCTGAACAATGGCATTGGCTTGTGCGCTACTTCCCTATAATGAGGAGCGTATTAATATGTTAGCAAGCGACACCAACCTACGAAAGTATTTCAGAATTGAGAAGACGCCTGCCTCTGTTACTTTTTGAAGACTTTTTGGAACGAATACGGCAAGATAGGCACTAAGGCAGTAGCCAAGCGCAAGTTTGAGAAGCTCAAGCCCGAAGAGGTCATCAAAGCCTTCATAGGCATAGAGAAAGAGCGCACCAAAAAAAGAAACTTGACAACACCGCAATGCCCTACGCCGAGACCTACCTCAATCAAAAACGATGGGAAGTGTGAGCCACATCGGGCAATATATAAAAAACGAGCCAGTTAGCACTATTACATTTGCTAATTGGCTCGTTTTTGCTAATTTGCATAATTAGTAAATATGCCCGTACTTTTTGCATTGTAAAATCAATTCCTTAAAAAGCAATGCCTCTAAAAACACCCCATAAAAAGCAGAGTTACCAGCGTAACCAGCTCCTCCGCTACAAAGCTGTAATGGACGAGTTCAATCGCCACGATTATCGCTATATGCCTATTTCGGTAATATGGCGTGAATTTATATACCCCAAATTCTATATCTCACGAGGCACACTCTACAAAATTCTAAGTATAGATGTAGATACCGAGCTACAAGCCTACGCCTAATTATCCATGCGGCTTGCACTAACAATTCTGCACTTCACAACTGTAATACACTTCATATTCTTGCACTCCATCATCACGCAACGTTCTACGCTGCGAACTCTAATCAGTGGTGAAACATTAGGTAGCAACGACACCCCGTGTAGCTGCTTGTGTATTTGCTCTATAATATCCCATATTGCCCACACTCGCTCCTTTTTGTGCCCTTGGTGCCTGTATACTGCTATTGCAAGCCTTATATCCGCTATCGTTATTTTAAGCACTACCTGCCCTATTTGTCGCTGTACAGGCTTCTTACTCATATCCCTACCAAGGTTGGTAAACTGCACCTGCTGTACATCAATCAGTGCGCAAGGGAATTGCACAGGCATATTAGGACTGTAATAATCTAACTGCCCCCAATTCTCGTCTATGTATTTAAGTTCTGCAATCTCGCTTACTTGCTGTTGTATTTTCTCTAATAATGCTTTCATTGGTGTATGCTATTTAATGCTTCTTTTTATATTGAAATCTACTATTTTCGGCTACCATACGTTTTTACTTCAGTATGATTACCCTATAAATTGCCGTTTGGGTATTTTTAGTTTGTCGCCTACCTTTTTTAAGGCAAGGGCTTTCCATTGCTCTGCTTCTACCGAAAAAGCCTTTTGTGTTGCTCCTTTGCGCCCTTTGGCTGCCCCAATGGCTTTGTAATACATTGCCCAAAAATAACGCTTCATTTTAGCCGTTATTTCAATTTCGCCACCATTGTTTTGAATATCGGCATAAGGCACCGAGCTTGTCCAGCGGATAGTAGTACCTTCAATGCTACTACGGATAGAACGCCTTAGCGTACCTGTGCGCATCATTAGCGAGCCACGCCTATTGGGTATAAGGGTATTAGCCCACTTATCATCAAAGAAAGCCTTACGCTCAAAATTGCGGTCAAACGCTTCGTGAGCTTCACTTTGGTATCCGTTAGGATGTGATTTAAAAAGTCTTTAAACTCCATTTATATTTTGATGTGAATAGTACAACATTTAAAAATAAATTCGTATCTTTGCGATAAAGGTTATGACACTTAAAGAATATTACGAAGCCTTTTCATAAAATAGAAGCTCCACAAGGTATGCCTTGGTATGAAGAGCCCTCAATTCTTTGAAAGCGAAATAAACAAACTCCGTAAGCACCTATCTAAAGAAGACTTAGAAGAGGTACTAAGGCGTGAACGCCATTTTTACGACAAAATGCAATCATCCGCAGGAATGGGGGAGATAGCAGTTGCTTAAATCTCTTCCATTCTGATAAGTGTACTCCATTATTTTCTGTAACTTCCAATATTTTAAACTGACTATTAGATTTAAATAGTACTTCTTTTTCATTGTCAAACTCTGATAGTTTCTCTACCATTACTCCTGTTTTAGAAATAAATTCATAACGTACATTACCTTAAAAGCAGATTGTTTATCCATAGATGATGAGGTAAAACCTTTTTTCTATCCAAACTTCTCCTTTCTTAAACGCTTCTTTGTACTTCTCTATTTGTTGCTCTGTTAAAAACGTTCCTCTGTATACTACCCCTGATATACTTGCAACTTATTAAGCCCACTATTGGATTACTTTCACATACTTATAAGTTCTTCATTTGTAGGCTTTGTTTTCTCTCAAATATTCATTTACTTTGCGATATATTTTATCAGTATATTCGTGTACGCACAAAGCCTCACAAGGGCGTATTTCATTATTTATTTCGATAGCATTCTTATAGTACCAGCTTGAGGCAACACTCTGTTCGTCTTTGTCTCAAAAACTTATACACATCTTTATCATATACAGAGTATCTGTTTCTAACTCTTTTTGTACTTGCCCAGCCCCTACTACTTGGGTATAAGTATTGTTAGGTGGAAATACCTTCTTTTCTGCCCTGGTTAAAGCGAAACATCTCCAATTTATCTTACCGCTCTTACCTATTTGGGTAGTGGCTGCCTGCCTGCCTTTTTGGCAGTTTCGGGGTTGCTTTTGGTGTTTTCACGTGCCAATACTTCCACAGCGGTACAGCGACAACGCCAGCCATTAGGTGGGTAGTATTCTGTCCAAAAAGCATCGTCTTTTGGCAAACATATTCCCTGCCAAAAGCGGCGTGGCTTTGCCCATCGCTCATCGCTCTGCGGTGCGATATTCAAGCCAATACCTGCTTGCATCCTCTTGCAGGTTTGCCCACTAGCGGCACTTTGCGCACTTTGCACGGCAAACTGGTACTCGGCTTCTAAGTAGTTACGGTTGTAGGTGTTATTCAGCTTTAGTATCTCCTGCTCAAACTGATAATAAGGGCGCACGTTGCCCTGCTCATCTTTGAGTTTGCTACGGGCTTCTGTGAGTTGCGTATGGGCTTTGAGTCCTGAAAAGATAAATACATCTTTCTCTAAATAGGTTCTTATCTCATCGGGCACTTCGTGAGGGATAGCGGTGCTAAACACTTCAGCAGTAGCCGTGATAAGGTCGCGGTAGGCTTTGTATTTCGTTAAATCTTCGGGTTTGTAGGTACCTTTCTTATGCAAATAATCAAACGCGCGGTGAGCCACCGCAGGCAAAATTATCAATAGCTTTTGGACGAGGGGTCGGATTGTTGGGATAATCTTGCTTCTTGGCACGCCTGACAATCACAGGGCGCATATTGCAGGCTTAGACTTTGGTGCATAGCCCCGAAATAGCGGTGAGCCACTGCGGGTATAATTTCGGGGCTTAACTCGAAAAAGCCGATAGTTGTGCTATGCTGTTAGTTTGTAAATTGCCAGCAGGGTGCTACCCGTCCTGTAATCTCAATGCCGAATTTTTCTTTTAAGCCACTCATCGGAGACTTCTTTTATAGGGCAGTATTTCCTTAGTGCGTGTCCACAGTTCGCCCAAGTCCTCCACTTGGTCATACACGAGCGATAAACCCTCTTCGGGGAGTACCCCAATGGCGTATAGGGCAGGTAGTACTTTATCATTCATATACTGCTCTACCATTGTTTGGTCGGCATCCACAAGGGCTTGTAGCATATCTTGCGAGCTTACTTCTTTGCCTTTTGCTGCCGTACTTTGTATCTTGCCCGATGATAGCCCCCGAAATGAGCAAGGAGATGTTATCACGGCAAAGTTTTATGAGTCCGTCATACACTTCACCCTGTAGCGGGTACCCCATTGGTTGCCCACTCGAATTGCTCGGTTTCGTCAATGATAAACCACGCGGCAGCCCCCATATCAGTCATCATCTTCTCGGCACGTGTAAGGGCTTGTTTGTCGCGGGTGTTTGTTTTCATTACACGGGAGGTATGCCATATATCTCGCACAACTCTGACCAGCAACTTTGCGCAAAGCGACTGAAAAGTAGTATGGGTATTGCTCTGATTGATAAGCCCCAAGTCGCCTACCTTGCCAAAGTCTAACAGCCACGTGCCGTACTCGGAGGCATTCATATAGTCCAAGCCCCTATCATCGGTATAATCTTTTAGGATAATACCCTTTTGAGGTATTACATTTTGTCGGGAGTACTAAGGAAACTTCTACATCCGAAAAAGGCACTTCATTACTGCCCGCAGGTGCTACCTGCCGATTGAGCTCTATAAGGGTATAGCCAAAGTACTCACTATCTAAGATGTGACTTATAATCTCATTAAACCAAAACCGACTTTTTGTAATGCTTTTAGTCAGCTCTTCGTGTGTCTCACCATTAGCCTTCTGTATGCTGAAGTTAGCCGAAATCGTTTTTCAGCTTTCTGTTCTTTATTTGTGAGGTAGTATGCGCATCAAGCATCATATCACGAACGAGATTATAGTAGGGGAACGTTTTGGGGTTTTCTACGTTCTCTGCCATTGCCATTGCATTTTTCCACGTGAGTACATCAGCACGGGTACGCGCCATTGCCTTGGAACGATATTGCGGGTAGGTTGCAAGGTGTTTTTCCCACCCCAGCCTCCCCGAGAGGAGGAGCTTTTTCTTATAGTTCTTATAGGGTTTCATTGCTTGTATTTTCCTTTAATGTTAATACCTTTCTCGGTGATTTGTAGTAGCTTGGCACTAAAGCCGTCTGCTTCTAATTGGATGCGATAGTATGCCTATCGAGGGCACGGGTAATACTGCCATTGTGTGCTTGCTGAATATTACAGCCCGTAATAGGCGATTCTTTCCATTCGCCTTGCTTGGAGAGTAGTAGCATTTCCACGTGCTGGGCAGTACTTTCATTAGCGACAAAGTCGCCTCCTGCAATCTCCAAATCATATTCAGTTGTTACGGTTATATCTTTCATAATAATTGCCTATGGGTGTCCCTGCTTATTCGTGATTGTACTTTTTACGAGAACCATATACAAAAGAGGGTGTTTGCTGTTCGGTTTCCTCTGTGCGAGGAAGGATAGGTAGTGAACTGATATTCACCTCACCCTTAGCGAGCTTATTAAGGTACTCTATCGCCCTGTCGTAACGTTCTTTGGCGTGGTCATAGATAATATCGGCATTGCACAAACCAACGATGTACCACTTCGCTACCGATAGGCAAAGGCTCACCACAAGGGCGTTTCTTTCATCTCCACGCTTGGCAAAGATAGCCTCCACATTATAGCGCGGTCTGCCGTCCAAATATTCCTTTTTGTCATTGGTGTAGAAGTACGATTTTACTTCCCTGCTCGGCAGTATCTAATGCCTGCAATATTATAGTGTCGTCTCCTTCGGTTACCTGCTCCACTTGGTAGGAGTAGATATTATTCTTTAAATCTTCTTTTACTAAAAACATATCAATAATGGTTATTAACTCTCGCTCCAAAGGCGTATTGGTTATGTGTTTGTCTATTTCGTCCCTACCAACCATTTTAAAAGGCTCCGTGCACAGCATCGGGTCCGTCATCGTGAGCTCCCTGAACCTTTTTCAAAGGCTAAGAACTGGTCAATAAGCACCTGCATATCTGCGTTTTTCTGCTCGCTATTAAACCATACATTTTTGCGCTCAAAAATAGCCCGCAAGGCTTTCTATACGGTCAAACTTATCTGCCCTTGCTTCGTTTGTCGGCTACAATAGGGATATAGTACCCTCGTTTTTCGCCCTCTTGGTCAAAGTCGCTTACAAACTCATCCATTGCAAATAAGCCCTCAATCATATAACGAATGTTGTAGCGGTCTAAGCGATACTTTTCATACTGGTCATACAGCCATTTAGCACAATGCGCACGGCTTTTTTGCTGCATATAGCACAGCAGTATATGAAACTCTTTGCCTATATTTCCTGCCAAAATCAGGGCTTTGTAGTCGGCATTTTCCTTATAGGAAAGGTCGCCGTAAAAGCACAAATTATCATACTTGGAAAGTGGTAGTGCCTTTTTATACTGAATATCTTCGTATTTAAATATAGCTCCGTCCTCAATATGTGTATGCATATATTCCCGCATAAACGAGCGGTAGGGCATACTCTTAAACTTATTACGCCAGTACTCCGCCGAAGTCTTTTCAATCCATTCAGGAGTAAAGTCCTGCAAGTTTTTCACTGCACACACCGTAAGTATTTTTGAACAAGGTGCGACCTTGAGCGATATTACTTTCGTAGTTCTGCTCTTCTTGTGGCGTGTTAATTACCTCATTGAAGTAGGGTTTTAAGGCGATTCGTTATTGAGTTTTTGTGGAAGTTATTATTGGCAAATACAAAGCGTTCAGTAGTGTTATCCCTCGCTGTCAAAAACACCCCATACATCTTCTGTAATATAGTCTACACTTTTCCGCATAATCGCGGTCATTGTGGATAGACTTCTGCTATCCACATCATCTACTACGATATAGTCAGGGACGCTCCGACTGTTCTCGTGCCCCTCGTGGGTTTTGTCCAAAACCAAGCGACATAAACCGAACCCCGTCATTGGTAACGAACGAACCATCCGACCAGTCGCCTCGCCGATGACCTCTTGCCTGTAATCATTCTGCAAAGCGGTTGTTGTGTTCCTAATTGTGCCTGTATACCCGATAGTAGCTTTTTAGCTTTTAGGTTCAGTCTCACCTATCAAAAGCATAAAAACGCAAATCATTCTTGGCAAAATACAAGTACAGTGGTATGCCCATATCTATATGCACCGACTTTCCTGCCGAGCGGTACATCTCGGCAAGCAAGCGCAAGCGTTTATTGCCTACTATCAGCTTAGCCAGCTGGGCGTGAAACCACGCACACTTCTGTTTGGCATAGTTAGGGAAATAGTATTCAAACCAGCGTACATAATCACCCTCTAAGTTTTTAATACGAGCCGCTTTTTCTTTTGGCTGTTTCTGTATATTCACCGATGTAGCTTTGGCTATCAGCAGGCAATGCTTGTCGTAATCGGCTAAGAGTTTAGCGTATATTTTATCGTTCTTGCTCATTTTTAATTTTTAGTTGTAAGAATTGTTTGTGATACTTGGTACATTGAGCGGCAAAGCCTGCATCTTGTTGTGATATAAACATATCCAGTTCCTTCAGTACTTTATACACTGTAGTTGGGTCTGCTTGCGTTTCGCACCTATCCAGTGCTGCCATTAGTTTACCTACATCAGAAGCCGAAAAAGTAGGCTCTTGTCCATTCATTACCCTAATGGTCTCGGCTTGTAGCTTTTGCTTGATAATCGTAGGCGAGGCGTGGAAGTTCAGACGCTTGTCCTCCCCAGTCGTACTTCTTTACCCACTCGCCAATCGTAGCAGGACGAACCCCGTAGAGTTCTGCCACTTCTGCTATGTAACCTCAATATTTTCAATGTAATATTGTTCAGCCTTAATACGTGTTTGTTCTTTTGTCTTTGCCATGTGGCAAAATTCCTACAAATAAGGCAATTAGAAAAATAAGTTGTTCACTCCTTGAACAACTTTGTTCACACCTTGAACAAAACTGTTCAGTCCTTGAACAACTATTTGCACACTCCACTGAAGCTCACGAATTTTGCCCCCGAAAAATGATTGACAACAACAAAAAAACAGAAGTACAATGCCCTAAATTTATATTGAACGATGAAGCAGTGGTCAATTCGCACGGCTTTCGGATACTCACTGCAGGAATTGACCTAACACGCTTCAAACTCAATCCTGTAATGCTTGACGGACACATTCGCAGTAATCAGACCGTAATAGGAAGCTGGAAAGATATTACCATTGAAGAGGGTAAACTTTTTGCCGAACCTTGTTTGATATGGAAGACGAAAAATGCTAAACTCATAGCAGGAAAAAGTTGAACGCGGGATTATCAAAGGGGCAAGTATGGGAATATATTTTTCAGAAAAGGATTTATCATATAAAGATAATGTGGTAACCCTTACAAAGTGTATCCTTGCTGAAGTCTCTATAGTAGCCATACCCAGCAATGCCAATGCTTTGCGCCTACATATGGACGGCAAAGAACTTACCGAAAAAGAAATAAATGAGCTATGCCTATCATTGGCAGATAAAACAATTAACACAGATAACAATATGAAGATACAACTTACACAATTAGCCTTAGTAGCCTTGGGTATGAGTACCAGCACCAAGGAACTTTCCGCAGACGAAATAGAATTTGCTATCTTGGCACTTTCTAAAACACGAGACGAACTGAAAGAAAAACTTACCCTTTCAGAAGAACAGCTTAGTGCTTTTGTAGCCAAAGAAAAAGCACAAAAAGCTGCCCTTACTACTCAAATGCTTGATGAGGCAGTGAAAAGTGGTAAAATCACTGCCGACAAACGACAAACCTTCGCCGATTTGGCAGCTAAAGACTTTGAGCTGGCAAAAGCTACTTTGGAGGCTTTGCCTGCTAAAAAGAGCTTTGGTACAGGTGTTAACACACCCGCAGGAACCACTGGAGTAACTACTATGGACGATTTTCAAAAACTTTCCTTAGATGAAAAGTTGGCTTTCAAAAAAACAGCAACCCTGAAGCCTACCAAAAATTAGTAGCTTCTATTTAAAATCGCAGTACAGCAAGCTATTTAAAATGATATTTAAAAACCTTTTTAAAAACAGAATTAACTATGGCAATGAATTTTTCCAGAAAATATGGGAGGCACGTGTACGACAAACCCTTTCACAAGGAGCCGATGCCGACTTCTTAGACGGCGTGCAAGAACTCGATGGCGATGAACCCAAATGGGCAGACACAACGTAATTCACATCCCTACTACCGAGTTCAAACCCGATGTACTAATTAATAATAGTACCTATCCTCTCGCTATCCAAGACTACACCGACAACGAAGTAGTGGTAAAATTGGATAAATATCAAACAAAACCTACTAAGGTTACTGATGACCAAACCATCGGGGGCAAGCTACAACAAAATTGATGCGGTTACCCGTAGCCACACCAATGAAATTAGCGTTACCAAGTATAAAAAAAGCATTACACGCTATTGCCCCCGACCAAAAACACCGCTGCTACCCCAGTCCTGACCATTGCAGGAACTGAATGTACCTACAACGACATTGTAGCCCTCAAAGCAAAATGCGACAAAGCAGGATGGGCCTCTCAAAGGTCGCCGACTTGTCTTGTGCTATGACCACTACAACTCCTCCTTAAAGATAGAGAACGTTTTGGCGACCAGCTTATCAACTATCGCAACGGACAAACAGCCCCAGTGATTGCAGGCTTTTGAAATCAAAAACCTATGAGCAGCACCCTCACTACAATGCCGCAGGACAAAAATTGCTTTTGACCAAGTGCCTACAAGTACTCGATAAACCTGCTTCAGTAGCCTTTGTGGTAGATGCTGTCCGTAAAACAGGACTTACTAAGCAGTACTATTCCGAAGCCAAAACAAGATACCCCAAAACCAAGCAAACCCTATTGGCATATCGCCACTACTTCATTGCTTTACCTTTGGAGAAAAAGTACATCGCCGCACTGAAATAATGTTTAACCCAAAAGGAGGGAAGCCTCAGAAAAGCCCCAAAAGTAACTCAATTAGCACGCTTTTTCTGCAACCTTCCCCTTTACTAATAACAGAAACCCTATGGATACCATATTCAATGATAACCCCAATTTAGATGTAGCCTACAAAACCGCTGACAGCAAATACTTCTACACCGAAAATAGCGCACAAAACTACGCCCTCACCCTCAAAAATAAGGAGGTAAAAAGTAGTACGTACAGGAAGAAACTACAGAAAAGAGGAAGTGAAAAATGAGGTAGTTACTGAAACACAGAAGCTTCAAACAGTAGTAACCGCTGAACCCTCAGGCCTTTAGAAAGCACTAATAGTTCAGAGTTTCTGACAATTCAGAAACCCAAGAGCCTTCAAAAGCACTGATAGTTCAGAAGTTTCTGACAATTCAGAAACCCCAAAGCCTTCAGAAAGCACTGATAGTTCAGAAAGCTTAGATCCCTCTGAAGAGCAAAAACAAACCACGTTTTGAACTCAAACCTAACAAACAAAACAAACGCTAAACAATGAACGGAGTAAAATTCATAAGAAAAAAACGGAGGCTTAGGGCGTGAACTCGCAGGTGAAGACCATATCTCTGGGCTTGTCGTCTATGGCGAAACAGCCGTTGCCCCTACCTTATTGCTTTCGGTAGAGGAGCTAAACGGCAAGGGAATTTTTCCCGATACAGCCCCGTATTGCACTATCATATAACCGAGTTCTTTCGTATCAATGAAGGGCAAAAGCTATACGTGCAATCGAGTAGCAAGTGCTGACGGCAATTATACCGAAGTAAAAACCTTACGAGCATTCGCTCAGGGCAAACTCCGACAAATAGCCGTTTGCGACTTCAAAACCGAGCTTTCGGGCTTAGACAATGCTCTTAGCAAGCTAAACACTATCGGCAAGGAGTTAGTCAAACGTATCACTCCTGTAAGCCTATTGTATAGCTTTAAACTCAAAAGCCGAAGATATTGCTAACCTCCCCGATTTTGCACACCAAAAGTGCCGAGCTTGTGAGTGTAGTGATAGGTCAAGACGGAGCAGGGCGTGGGGCTTATATCGCACAAACTACCCCAGCAGTGGGTTGTATAGAGCTGCCCTTGGAGCTATTTCCAAAGCCAGCGTACACGAAAGCATTGGCTGGGTAGAGAAACAGAACTTAGTGACTGTTGCTTACAATAAAGGTCTTACAGGCGATGTGCTGCAGAGCCCTTGAATTGGATGTACCCGCTTTGGCGGACTGGCAGCAAGCTTGGAGCCTTACCCTGCACAAGTAGAAGCCTTGAATGGCAAGGGTATATTTTCCTTACCCAATATGCGGGCAATACGGGTACGTGCTTCAATGATAGCTTCACCGCTACGGCTGCTACCAGCGACTTCGCTATATAGAGAATAACCGCACTATCGACAAGGCTATCCGTGAGCTCAATCGCGTACTGGTACCTAAGTTTCAGGACCCGCTTATATTGACCCCGACACGGGCAATCTGCAAACAGCAACCGTATCGGCTATTAGTGCCCTTTGTGAAGAGCCCTTGGATGCAATGAAACGCAATGGTGAGCTGAGCGGGTATAAAGTGTATATCAACCCACGCCAGCGTATATTGCAAACCTCCAAGTTGGAAAGTGTACTCAAAATAGTACCCGTAGGCACAATGCGCGAGATAGAAAGTAGCTATTGGCTTTGCCCTTAGTGTATAGTAATTTAATAATCGTTTAAAAGCACTTTAAAATGTTAGAACACGAACCCCTTATCAACGGAAGAGAATACGGATGGGCAGATATTATCTGCACTATTGCGGATGTACCCGTTACGGGTATTGTTGCCATAAAGTACGAAGAGGAGCAGGAGAAAGAGAACGTATATGGTGCTGGTCGCCACCCTGTGAGTCGTGGGTATGGTAGAGTGAAGACTGCCGCTTCTATCACTGTGCTTGCCTCAACGGCAATGGCACTGAAAGCTAAAAGCCCCTAATGGACAATTACACCGCATTGCCCCTTTCCCTATCACAGTGAATTATCAGCCCGATAATCAGCCCTTGGTAACTCATATACTAAAGAATTGTGAATTTCAAAAACACCTTTTTGGTGGAAAGAAGGTGATATGCACAAAGTTAGAATTACCCCTTATTGTAAGCCACATTGTGGATAAATCACTTTAATGCTATGGAAAAAGAAAAAATTTTATGTTCGTAGAAGAACCTTATGCTTTTGGTGAAAAAGCCCGCTACTATTGTGGGCTATCAGAAGCCGAAATACAAACCATAAAGAGGAACACGGCGAGCTGGTACTGGTGGAAGTAGCTGCAGAAAGGTAAAACCCACCAAGTGATATTCAAAGACCTACCTTTAAGCAATTGGAGGTTATTACCAAAATAACTAAGACAGACGAGGGTAAAATCAGCCCAAGCTGCCTATGTTAATTGTGTAGTAAAAGCCGATGAGGCAATTGCAAACCACCGATTGTGAAAGCTCAAAGCCGTAGAAGCTTTATTGGCACGCATACAGCAAACAAAGGGCAAATGCACTTGTAGGCTCGTTGCTATCTGATAAGGATAGTGTAGAGGGCCTAATAACAGAGAAGAGATGGAAAGCGAGGCACTGATTCGTGCTAACTTTGGGGTAACCCCCGAAAGCCTACAAGCCAGCCAATGGTGCAAGCTCTATGCACAAGCAATGTGGTTAGAAACACTGGCGTACTAAAAACCAAGCCAGAATTATTTAAGGTACTTATGGGTGGAGTAGGTCAAACCAACCATTGGTTAAGAAGTTCAAAACTACTAATACCACAAGCGTAAGCAACTATAACCTGCCGTAGTGCCTCCAAACCCAAAATAACCATTGGCAAAGGAACCCTATAAGGGTTAAGAAGATAACAATAATGTTTAATATCCAGTAAAGTGCTTTCATAAGAAAACAATGTTTAACACAGCAAATATACAAAAATTAAAATGAATAATACGTTTAATTTCGGAATAAATTTTTAGTGTGGCAGGCAGGAATGATGTGTCGGCTATATTTGTCGGTTTGTTTAAAAATATTGATATACTACAGGCTGAAATCACTTCAAATCAATCAAACGCTCAACACTTTTGCCGAAAACACTACAAAAGCTATTGAGGGGTGGCTAAAAAGCGTTAAAAGCACTAATCTTTCTAAGCTGAATTTTTGCAGCTATGCTGGACTTTGCCGATGGGACAGCTACCTCACTAAAGTAGCCTTTCTACCCTGGCATCGCCCTTGAAAAGAACCTCGCAGAGGCTTTCAGCTATCACGGGCGTTACGGGTGAGGACTGAAAGCCATAGAAAGTGGCGCGTGATACCGCTTCAAAACCTTTGGTACTTCGGCGGTAGATAACGTAGAAGCCTATAAGATGATGCTTTCACAGCTTAGCCCCTGATGTTGCCAAGAACAGCGAAGCAATGAAGCTGATGGGCGAGAACGTGAATATCCTCTCCAAGCAAATGGGGAGATACCATAGCCGCTACCGATGTACTCAATACCTCGCTGAACAGTTTGGGATAGTATGGAAGACCCTATCAAGGCAGCAAAGGTGATGACCGAGATGATGAATATAATGTCGGCAGCTGCCCAAAATGGCTCAGCTGAACTGCCTCAAATCAAGCAGGCATTGGAGCAGGTGGGTATGGTGGGTGCGAGCCGCACGGGCAGTTTTGTAGTGCGTGAAAAATGATTGCTTGTGCGGCTCGCACCTCTTTCGGAAAGGTCGCTTTACTTCCAAACTGGCTGCTGACGGACTGAAAGCTGCGGGTATTAGCACCGATTACTTAGCCGATAGTAGTATCCCTTTGCACGAACGCCTCAAGACTTTGCGCAAGATACAAGGCGATACGGCACTAATGACTAAGGTGTTTGGTAAAGAAAATATGGCGGCTGCCATTGCTCTTATCAATACAGGCAGACGAGGCTGAGGGCGATGAGCAAAAAGTATTGAGGGAACCAACTCGGCGAGTAGAGCAAGCAGGGGTAATTATGGAGAGTACCGCCGAAAGAACGCACGCCTTACCGCTCAAGAGTAGAAGACTTTAAGATTTCTATTTTCAATGCAACGAGTGGGGCTTTTGGTTATGCAGGGGGCTATAGGTAATATTGTAAAGATATGACAAACCTAATACCTTTTGGTGGTTGGGCTTTACAATGGCGTACCTTCTTAACCAATGCCGAAAAACGCGCTGCCCTATGGGCTGGTATTCTGTCGGTAAAAAACAACTATTTGGGCAGGGGTAACCAAAGCAATGGCTGTAGCACAGGGCGTGCTGAATGCCGTAATGAATATGAACCCTGTATTCCTTATCGCTGCAGGTGTTGCCTTACTTATAGGCTATGTTGTTACCGCTATTAAGTACTTTGATAGCTTTGGTAGTACAATATTAGTGCTGTTATTCCCTATTGGAACGCTCATCAGTGCTTTTTATAATGATTAAGCGACATTGGGATAGCATCGCCGAAGCCTTTAAATCGGAAGGTATATTGGGGGCATAAGCGTATAGGGTTGGTGCTGTTGGATGTGATTATGCATCCTTTGCAAAAATACTGGGTTGGGTGGCGGAGCTTACAGGCTGGCAATGGGCTACAAATGCCGCTGGCAGTGTAGAGGAGTTTCGCAAGAATATGAATTTAGTATCTGATGAGGAGAAAGCTAACACTAAAAAGACGACAAACCCCAAGAGGTAACGGTAGTAGAAAACAAAGACAGCTTTGACCTTACAAAACAAACCTACGGTGCCTACCGTTGGGGGTGTGGCTGCTACTAAAAACAATGAATAGTACGGGGTGGGTGGCGACAAGAGCAAAAGTGAAACAAAGTGCGTAACCTTACTATCGGCAAGATGATGGATAATTTTAATATCTATATGAATGCCGACAAAGGATTGGATAAACAACAGCTATTGCAAGCTGTTACCGAAATTCTCCGCACGGCTGCTGTAGATTTTGCCTCCTCAAATGATTGACGAATATGATACACTTTAACTTTCAACCACAGCCTGAAACGATTGCCAAAAACGGTAGCCTTAAACGGCTTTTCGTTTTTGGTATGCAAATGGGCAAAGCCTTTTAGAGGTTAAGAAGTTTGACGGCGAGTTTGTCGCAACAAGTGACTTAGAAAAATCGCCTTTGGCACACCTCCTTGCGTATGAGTACCCACCACGAGGGCGAGGCGTTACAGCTTATTGTTCCCCGAAGTGATTATCTCAATAACCCAACAGCGCAATATCGTAACTACATCCCTGCAGGGGCGTGACGGTACGATTAAAGAGTATATCAGCAATGGCGATTGCAGCATTACCCTCGACCTCGCCATTACCGATTGTGAGAATGAGCCTAACGAACAAGCAGACGAGGCGTTTTTATTGCCAAAAGCAGGACTACCCGCTAAGTCAGGTAGAAACCTTGCGCAAGCTACTCACTACTCCCGAAGCGGTGGAAGTGGAAAGCGACTTTCTGTATGCTTTTGGTATCAAGTCGGCAGTGGTTACCTCCTTCTCCTTGCGGCAGGAAACCCACAGCAATCGCCAAAGCGTACAAGTACAAATGCTATCGGACGAACCTTATGAGATAAAACAGATACAGCAAGACGAGTATGTTAAGATTAGTAAGTAGAATAACCATTGAGGGCGAAAACAACGCTGGCAGTTCACAGCGGTAGGCGGGTGTAACATTGTGGAAGATATGGGAAGCCTTACCGACGCTTGCGAACTAAAACTGCCACGTAACATTAAATGGCAAGGGTATATAAGTGAAAAAGGTATGCCTCAATCAAACGAGGGCGACCGCATTACAGTAGAACTCGGTTATGATGATGATTTAAAAAGTACGCTTTGCAGGCTATATACGTTCGGTAGATGCCAAAGTGCCTATCACCATAAAAGTGTGAAGACGGTATGTTCCTGCTAAAAACCCTCAAAGCCAGAACCCAAAGCCTTTTAAGAACGCTACCCTCAAAGAGATAGTGGAACATCTGCTCAAAGGTACAAATATTAGCTACAAACTCATAGACGACAACATTCATATAGGGGCGTGGCGTATCACCCAGCCCAACGTATCGCAAGGTTGCAGGAACTGAAGGACAAAGGTAATGCTGAGCAGTTATTTTTAGGTTTATAGACGGCAAATCGGTGTTGTACATCGGCATGGCTTACCCTACAGACAACCGCGATAAGCTACCTTTTAAACACGGCAAAAACATCATCAGTGAGGACTTTACCTATAGAGAAAAAGACGATATAAGGGTACGTGTAGAGGCGCAGGCTTTAACGCCAAGCATAAGAAAATCACCTACGAGTACGGCGACAAAGACGGCGAGGGTGATAAAACTACGCATAGACGGACTGACAGAAGCCGAGCTAAAGAAGTACGCAATGCAGGCTTTGGAACGCTACAAACAAAGTGGTTTTAAAGGGCTCTTTTGAGACCTTTGGTGTACCCGAAGTGCGCAAGTGCGATATGGTGGAAATACACGCCTCTGACGGCAATAGTGGTACTTATTTAGTGAAAAAGAATGAGATTAGTTTCGGCGCAACGGCTACCGACAAAAGATTGAATTAGGGCAAAATATTAGTCGTTAGAAATTAGCAGTTAGTCGTTAGCAAGCGACTCAATCTAACGACTAAGGACTAAACACTAACGACTAAAAAAATGATTAAAGAATTGATACAGCAATTAGCCAATACAGGGGCAGGAACTATACGCTAGGTGTGCGAGGTAACCTCTGTAGATGAGGAGGCTAAAACCGCTGATGTAAGTCCCATAGACAGCAGCTCCCCATTAACGATGTGTATTTAGTAGTAGACTTTGAGCACGGGGGTTCTACTTGCAACCTAAAGTAGGGTCGCTGGTATGTGTGGCTTTTATAGGCAAAGAAACAGCTATAGTAGTAGGAACCTCCGAGCTGGAGAAAGTAGAATGTATCTTGGGAGGTTTTTACCCTAAAGATAGAAGACAGCAAACTACAACTCAAAATGAGCAAGCCGATTTTAAAAACCCTTTTTAAACGAGCTTTTTAAACGAACTTAAAAACGCTATCATACAAACCCCCGCAGGTGCAGGCAACTTTGCCCCTGCAGAATGTAACGAAGTTTGAAGAGATTAACAATAAAATAAATCAGTTATGGGTTTAAACAAAAAGCCTTAAAACAAGGCATTATCGCCCTGCAACAAGATATGCTCTCTAAAAACGGATGCAAGTATGGAAGAGTACGCCGAACGCTTAGCAAGCCTTATTGACGCCTTTGTACGCAGTGGTGAGGTAAAAGTAGCCGCGAGGCATAACCGTAAGCACAGCAGGAACGGCAGCCGCGCAGTCAGGCACAACAACAAGTGTAGGGAATGGAACAATAACTTAAAAACACATATCATAATGGAATGGATAACAGAAGTACTTAAAGAGCATTTTGGTTCGTTTATCGGTATGGTATTATCGGGCTTAGCAGGTTGGTTTTTCGGGCGACCTAAGCAACAAATGGAGCTACAAACCAATGAGCTGGACAACGTAGATAAAGCCGTGAAAATCTATCGTGAAATGATAGAAGACTTAGGTGCCAAGTACGCCAATGCTATTGAGGAACTCAGAAAAAGCTAATGCCCGCATTAAGGACTTAGAGGCTTCCGTAGAGGAACTTTTAGTAGAACTTAAAAAAATACAAGCAACTCAATGGTAAAACAAAATGATAATCACCGCCCTACATAATCAAAGCCTTTTTAGACCTCGCCTTGCACACACACGGGCACGATAGAAAGCGTCTTTGAGCTGGCAGAAGCTAACAGCCTTAATATCACCGATGAGGTGCAGGCAGGAGCTTCCCTTTACTGTCCCCCACTTGGCAAAGGGGCAAGGAATGGGGATATATTAGCCTACTACACCGCAAAGAACTTGCAGCCCGCAACAGCCTTCACCAAAGAAGACGAACAAGTATTTGAACGCCTCGAAGGCATCAGTATATGGGCAATAAACCTTGATTTTATAGTAACACAACAATAACTATGGCACGAAGCATTCAAGAAATACAAACCCTTATCCTACAAGCCAAAGCCCAAGAGCCTGCACTGGATAGCCTCAACAGCACCTCCAAAGTAGCCATTTTGGCGATTGTGGGTGTACATCATAGCCGTAGCAATATGGAGCTTAGAGAAGCTATTCGACCAGCACAGGGCAGATATTGACAAACGCCTTGCCGAGCTTTCAACCCCACACAGCACTGTTGGTATCGCAGCAAAGCCCTTGCCTTTCAGTATGGCTTTGATTTGTTACCCGACAGCGATAAGTTCAATAACCAAGGACATACAGAGGAACAGATAGAAGCCAGTAAACTCATAAAGTACTCGGCAGTAATAGAAAGCAAAAACGAAGGGCGTTTGATAGTAAAGATAGCAGGTGAACAAGGTGAGCAGTTGCAACCTATCACCGATGCCCAAAAGCAAGCCTTTTGAGGCGTATTTGCAAGAAATCAAAGACGCGGGCGTACGCCTATCGGTAGTAAATTATCAGCCTGATGTGCTGCACCTGCAAATGAAAATCATCTATGACCCACTTGTCATTAGACAGCAACGGACAGAGTATTCTCCACGCCACCAAGCCCGTAGAAGAGACTGTCAAAAGCTACCTCAAACACTTGCCCTTTAACGGCGAACTCGTAGTTGGCGCACCTTATTGACGCCCTCCAACAAGCCGAAGGGTGAAGATACCGCATTTAGTTCTCGCCCAAAGCAAAAATATCACCAGCAGTGGGGCTACGGAGCTTTTGAAACGATAGAAATAAGCAAAATACCCACCGCAGGCTACTTTTACCATTGATAACTTTAACGACATCACTTATGTTAGCAATGTATAACCCTAAACATCGACAAACTGCTCGTGCTGCTTACCCTACCTTTCTGCACAAGCCCAAATTGGTAGCGTGGTTTGCGTATGCTGGCAACTCCCTGCACAGTTGCTGTACGACTTTCAGCAAGCACGAGAAGCCAACCTATATAACCTCGCCCACAACAGCCAAGTATGCTACCTGCGCAAGGCACTCAATGATGAGTTTGACCCACAGCAGCGGCGTATCCGTATCGAGGACGGCAAGCAAAACGAGGCGGCTCTATATCTACCCCCGTAGTGCCAATAAGCCCCTATACTTGGGCAAAGTCTTCCTCTACCAACGAGGCGACTATATAGACGGAGGAGTAGACTTTATAGTGGTATTACCACAAGGTTTAGAATACGACAAATATAAGTTAGAAGCCCTCGTGAACTTCTACAAGCTCACGCAGGCAAACGATGGCAAATTAGCCAATTAGCAAATTAGTAAATTAGTATTATGAATAAATTACATACAGAACACAATGCAGGCTACCCCTTTGATGTAGCGTTCCCTTGCCTTTATGCAGAACGCCCACAACCTATTTAACCATTTTGGACACCTTGCAGGCAATAAGGCAATTATATCAGGCTGTGAGCAGGTAGGTAACACTATCTCAGCAGGCACCGTCTATATCAATGGCGAGCTCTTTCCTTTTGAAGGAGGAACCAAAGGCGACACCGTTTTTATCAAAGAAGAAACTACCGAAGCAACCTTTCAAGATGGCTTCCTACGCCCCTTAGAGACCATTCGTACCATAGCTTTCGGTCGCTCTACCCCGAAAAGACTTTCAATTGGGCAGACTTCAAGCGTGTTAATAACCTACAAGAGTTATACGAAAATAAAAACAGATAACACCGAGACTAAAAACTCCTTGAGCGCATTGAAAACTCGAAAAACAAAAGCAAGCGGTGCCTATAGGCTTAGTAGCTATATGGGGGCAAGCCAGAGAATGAAAATACCCGAAAGGCTGGGAAGAGTATAGTACCTATGCGTGGGGTGATGCCTATTGGTATCGACCCTGAATACAAAAAGATGAAAACGATGCTGAAGATTATCGCCTAAACGTCCTAAAAACACCGAAGCGGCAAACGTTCTCATAGGCTCACTATTGAGGAGATGCCCTCACACAACCATAATATTGATAAATTACCTACTCAATTTAAAGATACAGATAGAGGAGTAGGACACTACTCAGAGTTTTAGTCTCGACGACATCACCTCCCGCACCTCCAGTGCCACAGGCAGCGACCAGCCCCATAACAATATGCCTCCTTACCGCGTAGTGCAATTTATAAAGTATGTAGGCTTTAAATCGGTAGCCCCCTAAATAAGTAACTTTTTAAAACTAAATAATAATATGACACCTAAACAACAGCTATACAAATACTTTTCCGACCTAATGAAACCTACAGGGCTCATTTCAAGGCTCTTATTGATAGTTTTTGGCACAAGGACGAAAATATACCAATAAGTAAAGTTGAGGGTTTGGATAAGCTGGTAGAGGGAACAGCATCTGCTCAGCAGCTTCAGAACCATATTGAGGACACAAACGCCCATAAGGAGGTGCTGGACAAAAAGGTAGATAAAGAACCTGGTAAGAAACTCACCACAGAGGACTTTACTACCGAACTCCGCACCAAGTTGGAAGGTTTGCAGCAGGTAGATATATCGGGCTTGCTGCCCAAAGGTACTTACACGGGTAATGCATCGAGTTTGAAGGCTGATATTGATAAAAAGGTAGATAAAGTAGCGGGAAGGGGCTATCGTCTAATGATTATACTAATGAAGAAAAGCGGAAGAATGAGGAAAATGCGCTTAAACGTGTTGCTAATATTACGGTTACTGGCGATGTAAATAAGATAATTACTATAACATTTGCCAGATAGCACAGTAATGCAAGCCCTTTTAAGGATAACGACCATATACCTTTGGCTGATGTGAATATGAACTCGCTGAACTTCAATGTTAATGCAGGAGTACTTACAGGAGTAAAGAATGACGGCAATGATATTACAGTAACCTTAGATGGGCGTTATGCTTTGATATCTCACAATCACGATGAGCGGTATGCCGCTAAAACACATACTCATAACGAGTACGCTCACCGCACACATAGGCACAACTGGGATGATATTGATAGGAAACCAAGTTTTAACTACTTACCATTAACAGGTGGAGCTATTAACCCTAATAAAGTAGAACAATATCAAGAAGGTGTTAGGGTTTAATAGGGCTTCTAATGGTTGGGCTGCAATTCATATAGGAGGAGAAAGTGGTAGTACTAAAAGGAATGAAAAGAAGGTGAATTTGCCATAGTAAGAAGTAATGAAGGAAAACTGATGATCAGAGCTATGAAAAGGTACTTCTCAAATAGAAGCCCCTAATTATCAATGCTGTAAAAGCTGCTTTCGGCATTACTGTTACAGCACCTTTGTTTGAAACTAACAATAAAATTCAAGTGGGTGAAGATGGTGCTGAAGCTACACTATCTAATTTAGGGACTGATACTTAAGAATAGAATAAGATTCAATGCTTGGAGTGGTGGTGACGAGGTGATATATCTTGCAAAGGCACACTACAGATGAGGTTCTAATTCAGGAGTTATACATTTTAGAAAATCATCGCCAACTATGTCTGGGTGGGAAATGAACCCTACTATTATTTTTGACCTAAATAATGGAGTGATTACAGCCAATAAGTTTGTAAAACAAGGTAGTACAGGCAACCACATATTAATGGGAGATGGTTCTCACCAACACATTAAGATATTAGGCAGGTGTGGTGAAATTAATCGTGATTGGACGGTTGGTGAAAATTGGTATGGTCAAACCATCAACATAAAAAAATCAACTTAATGTGAACTTGGTTCCTTTAGAAAACAATTACAACATCAGCTTTAGAAAGTGTTTTTAATGGAGGTGAAGTTACTTTTTACCACTAAAGGGAGGACAGTTGTATTTACTGGTGATAATAAGTTCAACGGAGGTGATGGTAGTACTTGTGTGGTAAGTGCAGCAGCCGACAAGTTGTATATTGATATAAGGAATATATAAATTATGAATGCATTACAATTCTTTGATTGGGGGTTTGAGAATAAAAATATAAAGAAGCAAAAATTAAAGAAAGAGTCAGATAAAATACTCAATGAGCTACGTACTTCCCCATAGATAGAAGTTGGTATTATCGTGTAGGAAAATTATTGGTACAGATATACATATACTAATTACAATGGTTCTGTATATGGATGGACTGATATAGGGAAAAAAACAATATAGATGAGTTAGTGCCTTATTTTTCTTCTGCATCTATACTATATTTAGTTAATTGCAGTGCAAGGAAAATAACTCTTACTCAAATTACTTTAGATGGATTACTCTACGAAATTCAATTTAGTAATTTAGGGGAAGATGGTATTAATGACAGAAATACTATAATTAGCATTCCACCCAAATATGGGAATAACATTACTGTTATTAAGGGTAATGGTATCACTGAAAGGAGTTATATTAATTTTAATACAACTAATCTTATTGGAAAACAACCTTATATAGAAGTTGGGACTAGGGAAGACCCTATGAAACTAAGAAAAATAATAATAGAATAACAAACAATAAAATATGAAAAAAAGCACTCGCAACATCCGTTACTTAGTGGTTCACTGCTCGGCAACCCCCGAAGGCAGAGACCACACCGCCAGAGACATAGACCTATGGCATCGCCAACGAGGCTTCAATGAAATCGCTCTAACTTCATCGTCCGCTTAGACGGCACGATTGAAGAGAGCAGAGACGTCAATAAAGTCCCAGCCCACGTAACCAACCACAATAAGGACAGCATTGGTATCTGCTACATTGGAGGGTGCGAGCCGCACGGACAAATCATCAATGGGCAATTGGTATATCAGCCCAAAGACACCCGTACGCCTGCCCAAAAAGGAGCCTTAATAAAGCTCCTTACCGAGCTCAAAAGCCCCTATACCCCAAGCCGAAATATTAGGGTCATAGAGACTTCCCAGGTGTCGCCAAAGCCTGCCCTTGTTTCAACGCCAAAGACGAATATAAAACCCTGTAAGGGGCGAATGGCAATTCACCCTCATAAATCAACAAATGAGCCAATGAGAACATTCATAAATCATAATTCAAAATTCATAATTGCACTGCTATTGGCGTTCCTTGTCTTGGTAGGTTGTCGTACCCACAAGGTCGCTACTACCGAGCAACAGCAAGTGCAGAAAGAGCACTTTATCCATTACAAGGGATAGTTCACAGCTCTTTGCCTATCAAAGTCCTCAAGACGGACTTGTCCGACCAGTCCAACACGTCCTTTGAGTTAGAATTAGAAACCCTCACCGATAGTGCAGGGCAACCCCGCGAACTCGTATATTACCGCATTCGTGACGGTGATACCGAGACCATAAGGGTAACAAACGGAAAGGTAAAAATCAAAGCCACAAACACCCATTCTAAGAGCCTACAACAGACTGATAGTACCCTTACTATAAATACACAGATACAGACAAAAACCGAAGCCAAAACGCATAGTATTACCTACGCCAAACACGAGTACAAGCACCCCAAAGCAGCCCCGTAAGGCACACCCTTTGGATCTTGCTCATCGCCGTGTTAGTCTATATATGTTGGAAATACAAGCCGTTTCGGTGGAAGATTTAAACAGCTTTTAAATGAAGTTTAAACACTGCTAAAATAGGAGGACAAGCAGTATAAAAAAATGTCCTCCGCTTTTAAATAGTTTCTCACGCTAAATTTAAAACACGAACCCGAAAGCCCTACGGAGGACAATAAGTCTTCTGTGGGTTTTCAGGGTTATTCATTATTTAGCGTGAGATGCTGCTAAAAAGTACAACTATTTTTCTGAATTACAAAAACAAAATAACAAATGGCAAAATTTAAGTACAAAGAACAGCACGCTATCATCATTAAAGTAAGTAGCGAGCAAGAACAAAAAGAACTATTCGAGAAACTCCAAAAAAATGGGGTTCACTAACCTTAAAGTAGTAAGCGTATAATGGAAATCAAAATCAAACACACCAGCGAAAACTTCAAAACCTTTCGCGCCGAAAAAGTAAAAGTCCCTTTTCAATGCCGAAAATGGGCACACGTGGGAACACACTGCCAACCCTACCCATAGAGACGAAGATTGGCAAATGGGGCTTATCGTAGGGTCCTTCAGGAAGCGGTAAAAACCTCCATAGGCAAACATATATGGGATAGCGGTATAACCAACCTCACTGAAGGGTGGAACCCAAATCTACCCATTATTGAGGATATTGCCCCCAATAAGTCAATGAACGAAGTAACCTCTGCCCTTTCAGCCGTAGGGCTCGGCGATGTACCTGCTTGGTTGCGCCCATTCAAAGTCCTCAGTAATGGCGAGCAGTTTCGTGCAGGCTTGGCACGCCTCATTGCGAAGCACCCAACAAGGTAATAGTAGACGAATTTACCTCTGTAATCGACCGACAAATCGCCAAAATAGGGGCTTCAGCATTCGCCAAAGCGTGGAGGCGTACTCTAAAAACAAATCATACTGCTATCCTGCCACTATGATATTATTGAATGGCTACAACCCGATTGGGTGTATGATACGAGAGTATCAGAAGTAAAAAGTCCAAAAACGACCTCCTATCGAACTCCAAGTTTGGAAGGCAAACGGCAGTTACTGGCGATTTTTTTAAAGACCATTACTATTTAGACCTCCCGCACCCTCCTTTTGCCGAATACTTTGTGGGTACAGTCAATGGCGAACTTGTTTGCCACGTTGCTGTTGCACCTATGTTTTCAAGAAAGGCTTACCGCGCTACCCGCTTAGTGGTAATGCCCGAATGGCAAAGGCGCAGGCGTAGGGTACACAATTCCTCAACTTTGTAATGCAGTACCATTTAGAAGGTAATGGGCGTTGCAACCGAAAATATCACACCTTTTTCCATACCTCACACCCCCAACTATGTGGCTACCTTCGCCACTCTAATAAATGGGAACAAACCTCCGCCAAATTGCACGGAAATAACAAAGCTCGAAGCCGAGCCTCAATGATAAAAACCTGCAAACCTATTCAGGGTGAAAAGGGAATGGTAGGAGGCTATGGAGGGCATTTTAGAGCCGTACAAGGCTTTAAATACTTAGGAGAAACTACTAATACACTAACAGAAGATAGCAACAAAAATGAAGCAAAAATTTAAAGTGTTTATCAGCGGACAAAAAGTATTTCGGACAGGAAATACTATCCTTATGCCTTACTAAGGGCTATGAGGTAGTAGGCGTATGTTGCCCTTTAGACGATAAGTATATCGGGCGTTTGGCAAAACTACACGGCATACCCATATTACCCGCAGGAATGCTCACCTATGATACTATGCCCTCTGGGGTCGATTTAGGTATAACCGTTCATTCATTTGACTATATAGGCAAGCGAACCCGCTACAAAAACCCACTTAGGGTGGATAGGCTATCACCCCAGCCTTTTTGCCCCCGACATCGAGGGCGTTCAGCCATTGAGTGGGCAATCAGAATGCGAGATATAGTAGCGGGCGGAAGTGTTTATTGGCTCAACGCTGGCATAGATAGAGGCGATATACTATGCCAAGATTGGTGTTGGATACCACCTAAAGCTATACGCCAAATCGCCAAAAGAAGCTGCAAAAGAACTATGGCGAAAGAGCTACTACCAATGGGTATACGCCTGATGGACAAAGCCCTCACCGAAGTAGCTAATGGCATATACACCAAAATACCCCAACGCCAAGATGTAGACACCTTTGAACCTAGCACTGAAGTAAAAGACATTTACAAACCCGATTTACTAATGTTACCACAAAGTTATGAAGTCATACCCTAAAATCTGGCAATGTACCCCCATATCCTACTATGGGGGTAAACAAACAATGCTACCACATATCCTGCCCCTTATCCCCTGAACACACCATCTACACCGAAGCCTTTTTGGTGGAGGAGCTGTCTTTGGGCAAAACAGCCCGTCAAAAACCGAAATCATCAACGATTTCAACGCTAATGTATATACCTTCTACAAGGTACTGCAAAACCGCTTTGCAGAGCTTAAAACCCTTATAGAGCGGTCTGTAGTTAGCCGAGAAGCCTACAAAGCCGCATTGGTAATCTACCACGCCCCTTTTGCTTTTTAGCGAAGTGCAACGAGCCTGGGCATTTTGGTATGCTACGAATTGCGGTTACTCTAACCAAGTTGGTAACTGTCGCATCACTACCAACAGCAAGAACGTGTCAGCCCTTAGCAATAAAATCACCCACTTCACCGACACCTATTCCGCTCGCCTGCAAGGTGTACAGATGAGACAACAACGATGCCACCGAAGTACTCACCCGACACGATTCCCCGATACCTTTCACTATATAGACCCACCCTATGTAGGAGCCAAGCAAGGGCATTACGGAGGCTATGAGCAAGCACACTTCAACGAGTTATTAGCTACCCTTGCCACCCTCAAAGGCAAGTTTCTACTAAGTTCTTACCACAATGAAGAGCTAACCAAATACGTACAGCAATGCGGTTGGCATCAAAAGAAGTAACAATGCATTTAGGCAGTAGCAATAGCACAGGAAAGAAGCGTATAGAAGTCCTTACAGCCAACTATCCTATATAATAGTATAGGCATAAAAAACACGGATAAGCACCTCGCCTATCCGTGTTTTTTATTACCTCTGCCCCGTTCAAACCCCGCTCAAAAAAATGTACATTTCGTTTTAATTTTTTTGGTACATTTCGTTTTGCGGATTATAATAGGCTTGGTTGTGCTCTTCAGTCTGGATTTATCATTAATGATTGATAATTAAACATTATTTTTGTATCTTTGCGCCTACAAACTTTTAAACTATTTTTCAATGAAGAAATTAACTCTTTTTGCGGCTTTTGCTGCGCTTAGCTTCAGTGTTTCAGCTCAAGATGACCTGATCAATGCGGTAGCTGCTAACCGCTCTAACAACGCTGGCTTTTAAATTTACTACGGTTATCAACTTGGAACGCTCAGACGTGAAAGACCAAGGCAGTAGCGGTACTTGCTGGAGCTATGCAGGTGCTTCTTTTCTTGAAAGCGAAATGATTCGTATGGGTAAAAAGCCTATAGACCTTGCGGAAATTTTTTACCGCTCGCAATATCTATATAGAAAAAAAGCAAAACAATATGTGCGTATGCACGGATATTTAGACTATGGGCAGGGGGCGAACTGCACGATGTTATCAATAGTTACGCCAAATATGGTGCTGTGCCACAACAGGTGTACTCAGGACTGCAATACGGCTCTAATCGCAATGATTTTTCAGAATTGCACCCTATTTTGAAAGGCTTCTTGGAAGGACTAGTAAAACGTGAAAAAGGTAAAAAAACTTACGCCCAACTGGCTTTGCAGCTTTTACAGCAACAATAGATGCTTACTTGGGTGCTGCTCCTGAAAGCTTTACTTACGAAGGTAAAAAAATATACGCCTCTAAGCTTTGCTAAGGAGCGCGTGGGTATCAACCCCGATGATTATATAGAGATGGTTTCATATAACGACCAGCCTCTTTACAAGAACGTTTTTATGGCTGTCCCTGATAACTGGAGCTACGACCACGCTTATAATATCGCTATGACGGATATTACTAAGACGATAGATAATGCACTCCAAAAAGGGTATACAGTAGCGTGGGCTTCTGATGTGAGCGAACGTTATTTTAGTTGGCAAAACGGAGTGGCTTTTGTTCCTGAAAAAGATGTGAATACAATGTCGTATGAAGAAAGTATAAGCTTATTTTCTAATCCGCCTACCAATGAACTAACTATAACACCCGAAATGCGTCAGCGTGATTTTGATAACTACGAAACTACTGATGACCACGCTATGCACATTGTAGGGCTGGCAAAAGACCAAAACAATCGTGAGTACTACATTGTTAAAAACTCTTGGGGCACTCGCAATGACTATCAGGGGTATTTGTACGTTACTAAAGCATTTGTACAGTTTAAAAACTACAGCTATTATGCTACACAAAGGAGGTGTTCCTTCCGAAATATTGAAGAATTGGAAAAAAATAAGGCTAAAAAAGAGCTAAAGTAGCAATTGTAACTACTTTTAGCTCTTTTTCATCTATTTTACTACTACTTGTACAGTATTAGCAGCTACTTGCTGCAAAAGTACTTCTTTTTGGTCTATTACTTTATTTACAGCGGCTTCTGTAGCGTGTCTAATGGTAAATAGGGTTACATTTTCAGTTACTGATACCTTAAAACGTTCTTCCAAAAAGGTCTAAGAGCATCGGGAGGGTATCGAACTTGTTATCTACACACCGAAAAAGCTAATAGCTGTATTTTTGTATCACACTCACTTTCATTTGAGCTTTATGCAAGCTGTTGAATATATAGCTAATACCTTCTTCCATTATAAATGAAAAAAATCACGTGAAGATAACGATAACAACACTTGCTGCTGTTTGAGTATAAAACAAAAGGTACTTTAGGGTCTAATTCAGGGACATTCACACTGCACTTCCCTCAGCTGTAGGGTTTTACAAAAGAACGTACATAAAGCGGTATCTCTTTCTGTTGCAAAGGCTGTAACGTTTTTGGGGTGAATTACCGAAGCTCCATAAAAAGCCAACTCTATTGCTTCGCTATAGGGGATTTTTATGCAATAGCTGCGTATCCTGAAAATAACGAGGGTCAGCATTGAGCACACCAGGAACATCTTTCCAAATAGTTACGCTTTCAGCATCTAAGCAATAGGCGAAAATAGCAGCAGTATAGTCCGAACCTTCACGTCCTAAAGTAGTTGTAAAAAGTTGGCATCGCTACCCAAAAAGCCTTGCGTAATATTCAATAGTGATTTATTGATGTGTAGTGATGTTAGTCTGTGTTTCGTCCCAGTTGATAGCTGCATCGCGATAGTTGCTATCGGTCTTTACGAGGTTACGCACATCTATCCAAGTATTCTTTATGCCGTTATCATTTTAAATGCTGACTAATAATAGTAGTAGAAATCAACTCCCCAAAACATATCACCTGATCGTATACAAAACTGTGTTTCGGCGATTTATTGCGTTCTAAAAAAACGAGGTGAGTTCAGCAAATAGCCCATCTACTTTCCAGTATGCAGGGTGGTTTTCATCAGCAAAGAGCTCACGGATAATATGGTAGTGAAAGTCTTTTTACTACGGCAATGCTTTCTGCTAGTTTCTCTTGGTCTTTAAAATAATTGTTTACTACGAGCTCCAAGGCATTAGTAGTCTTTCCCATAGCCGAAATAACGATGAGCGTATGGGCATAGCCTACAGTTTCTAATATTTTAGCTACATTACGCACTCCAGCAGCATCTTTTACTGAAGCACCTCCAAATTTAAATATCTGCATATTTCTTATTATATAACATCTTATTAAGACAAAAATAAAGCGTCAGAGCCTATTGCTCCAACGCTTTATCTATTCAAACAAAGCAATTTATTTATTAGCTGCTTCTTTTCAGCATCAGCTTTCATCTTCTCATTAGGAACGATTACTACGTTCACACGGCGGTTTTTAGCACGACCTTCAGGAGTAGCGTTATCAGCTACAGGGTTTGCCTTACCATACCATTTAGTAGTAAAGCGGCTCGCTGCCAAGCCTGCACTTGTAAAGTAATTAGTAACAGCTTGTGCACGGCGTTGTGAAAGACCTAAGTTGTATTGGTCTTTACCTACGCTATCTGTATAACCTGCTACAAGTACATTAGTTTCAGGGTATTCTTTTTAATATTGCTACCAATTTATCAAGAGTTTCTTTTTGATTTAGCATTAATATCGTGCTTAGCTGTAGCAAAATACACACCACTATTTTCATCAAATGTAACCCTAATACCATCGTCTACTCGTTTTACTTCAGCTCCAGGTATCTCTTCTTCTATTTTTTTAGCTTGTTTGTCCATTTGGTGCCCAATAACAGCCCCTGCAGCACCACCCACTACTGTACCAAGTACAGCACCAAGCTCGCTATTTTTGTCCGCTACCTACATTGTTACCCAATATAGCTCCTAAAAAGCGCACCACCCGCAGCTCCTATTACTGCACCACGTTGTGCCTTGTTAGTATTGTTATAAGCCTCACAGCTCACCAATAATATGGCTGCTGACATTACTAAAACTGCAATTCTCTTCATTTCTTCTATAAATTAATTATTTTACAAAATTCATTGTGATAACAAAAGGTTTCCCATCAATCTTACTGTTTGTTCCCACACCATAGTATCTTCCGATAGGCTCGCTAAGTGAATACGTAACCCTTGATTACTGCTCGATTCATACTTCTCATTTGTAGGCTTCAACATAAAATCGTAATAGCCAGTAGATTTATCTATTTCTTGTACAGAAAAACAAAGTTTCTTTGCCCTGTTGAACAATCTGAAGCATTAATTGTATAATGTCCACGATTGTTATTAGGCACAAACTTCAAGTGCTACCTTCAAAACATTCTTTTTGAAGTATCATTTAGTAAGAGTAACTTCAAATTTACCTTTTTTTCGCTGTATGTGATAGACTTCAAAGTCCATTCACCTTTAATTGCCTTATTAGCAATGTTAGTTTCTTTAGGCTTTGCGGTCATTGAGCTTGTACTTTGCCCACTTTTGCAAGCTGTTACCAATGCAAGCATTAGCATCAGAAAAGTAATTTTTCTCATTTTCAATGTAATTTAATCGGCGCAAAAGTTACTGCTTTTTGATATAACTACATAATAATTAACTAAACATTAACACTCTACCAAATCGTCATAGGCTAAATACATTTTCAGGCAGCCTGCGCTGTACTTCATCAGTGAAACCCAAACGTCTGACTAATATGCGTAAAAATAAAGTGCGTTTAGGGTTTTAATACTGCTATAATAGCAAGTGCTTCTTCCAAATTAAGATGTGTAGGGTGCATCTCATCACGCAAAACAATTCAGTACCAATATATCTAAGTCCTTTAGCTTCTCAAGCTCACTATCAGCTATATATTTAGCATCTGTAATATAAGCCAAATTCTCAATCCGATAACCCAATATAGGAAGTTTTCCGTGTTGTACCGCAATGGGAACAATCGTCTTACCTTGCAACTCAAAAGGTGCTGTAGATACCTCATTAACAATTACTGAGGGCGCCCCCTCATACCTATTTTCTGTAGCAAATATATAAAGCAAAACGTGTTCTCAATTCATTTTATCACACGTTTCAATCCATAAATAGGCATATCACCTTGATGATAAACAAAAGGACGTATGTCGTCTAAGCCTGCCGTATGGTCTGCGTGTTCGTGAGTAAAATAAAATTGCCTCCAAATGTTTCACATCATTGCGTAACATCTGTTGCCTAAAATCAGGACTGCAATCAATCGCTATATTAGTGTTGCCCCAGCTGATAAGTGCCGAAGTGCGCAAGCGCTTGTCCTTTGTATTAGTACTCCTACTCACAGGGTGATTACTGCCTATCACAGGTACCCCCTGCAGAGTTCCCGTACCAAGAAATGTAATCTTCATTGTATAGTATATTAAGCAACAAGTAACAGATAATGAGCAAAATACCTTCTATACTCTTTATCTGTTACTTATTCTATTACCCTAAAAGGTTTATTTTTTTATGTCGTGGTTCTGATGAAACTGTTAGCTTTTTGCGCCCCTTTGCTCTGCGGCGTGCTAATACTTTTCTACCATTGGCAGTCGCCATACGCTCTCTGAAACCGTGTTTTATTTCTTCTTTTTCTCTTAGAAGGTTGAAAATGTTCTTTTCATTGCTTGTAAATCTTTAAAAATCTTATTAAAATAATAATTATCTCTCTATTTTTATCAATAGCGAGCGCAAAAGTACATATTTTTGAATAACAAAATATTTTTTTCTCCTATTACTTGAATTATTAATGATAATTACAGAATAATTCATTGTATCACAAATACTTATATTGAAAAATAACACTTTATTTTTTACAATATTTTTCTTTCTATATTTGTTATTTACTATTAAAATAAAGAAATTTTGTAATCAACTTTAGAAAAGGTACGAACCGCACGGGCAATAAAACTTTGCCAAAAGGTCGTACATAGGCGATAACCTTTGGCAAAAGTATATAAGTAAAATTATCCTACAACTCTAAAGCTTGAGCAGGATTGCCATTCATCAGTAGTTCTACAGGGTTTTCTAAAAGCTTCTTTTTACAGCTACCAAAGAATCCTACTGATTCGCGACCATCTATAATGCGGTGATCATACGAAAGCGCTACATACATTACAGGCGCTACAACTATTTTGCCATCACGCACTATCGCACGATCTACAATGTTGTGCATTCCCAAAATACCTGATTGAGGTGGATTGATAATAGGGTAGAAAGCATAGAACCAAATACACCTCCATTAGTAATGGTAAAAGTACCACCCGTCATCTCATCTACCGTAATTTGTCCGTCCTGGGCACGTAGTGCTAAGCGTTTTACTTCAGCTTCTACACCTCTGAATGACAAGTTTTTCGGCATTGCGTATTACAGGCACCATCAAACCTTTAGGGTCCCGATACCGCTATTGAAATATCGTAATACTGATAAGTAACCTTTTCTTGCCCATCAATCATTGAATTTACATCGGGGAAGAGTTTTAATGCACCCTACAGCTAGCGTAAAGAATGACATAAAGCCAAGACTCACATTGTGTTTAGCTTTAAAAAGCATCTTTGTATTGTGCTCTAAGCGCATAAATAGCAGTCATATCCACCTCGTTAAAAGTAGTAAGCATTGCTGTTTCATTTTTAGCACTTACTAAACGCTCTGCTACTTTGCGGCGCAACATACTCATTTTAGAGCGTACTTCGGCTCTTGCGCCTCCTGTAGGAGTACCCATTGAAGGTTTTGACGCTATAACAGCATCATTTTTAGTAATACGACCTCCTTTGCCACTACCCACTACTGATGATGCTGGAATTTCTCGTTCTTCCAATATCTTACGTGCCGCAGGACTTGGATGTCCTCCTGCTGGAGCAGGTGCTGGTGCCGGAGCAGGGGCTGCTACTGGGGCTGGAGCAGGTGCCGGAGCTGCTACAGGAGCAGGAGCTGGGGCTGGTGCCGCTGCAGCTGGGGCACTACCTCCTGCGGGTTTAGGGTGCTGCTGTATCTATCAAGCATACTACTTGCCCTACTTTTACAGCTTCGCCTTCTTCAGCTTGTAATGTAATAACTCCTGCAGCTTCAGCTGGTAGCTCAAGTAGCTTTATCAGAATCTACCTCTGCTATCGCTTGGTCTTTTTCTACATAATCACCCGTTTGTACTAACCAACGAGCTATTTCTACTTCTGTAATCGACTCACCTGGTGAGGGAACTTTCATTTCAACATAGTCTTTCTTTATTATTTAGTTGTTAGTTTATCCTATTCAAATACTTTTGCTATCACTGCATTGTGTCGTTTGCGATCGCGTGTGTGGCTACCCGAAGCTGGGGCTGCATAAGCAGGTGTACCCTACATAACGCCATTTCACTAAATCAAAAATTCATAAGCATATAGCCGTAAGCACCCATATTTTTAGGTTCTTCTTGTGCCCATATATACTCTGTCGCGTTTTGCATAAAGTGCTATCACTTCTTGTAACTGTGCCACAGGCAATGGGAAAAGTTGCTCTATACGCACCAATGCTACATCATCTCTGCCTAATTTTTTTCACGTTCAGCATAAAGGTCGTAATAAAAACGTCCCGAACAAAATACCACACGTTTTTACTTTTTCGGCTGCTACCACTGGGTCTTTCAATACCTCTTCAAACTGCCCTGTAGCCAAGTCTTCTACTGTAGAGATTACTTGGGGGTGGCGCAACAAACTCTTAGGCGTAAATACAACTAGCGGCTTGCGGAAGTTAGTAATCATCTGTCGGCGCAAAAAGATGGAAAAAAAGTTTGCAGGTGTAGTACAGTTGGTTACATACATATTATTTTCAGCACACAATTGCAAATAACGCTCAATACGTGCCGATGAGTGTTCAGCTCCCTGTCCTTCATAACCGTGAGGCAACAACATCATCAAGCCCGTCTTGTACTTTCCATTTGTCTTCACCACACGAAATATATTGGTCAAGCATTATCTGCGCTCCGTTAGAAAAGTCTCCAAACTGAGCCTCCCCAGATAGTAAGCGTATTAGGGGCTCGCCATCGCATAACCATATTCGTAGCCTAATACCCCATATTCCGATAGCAATGAGTTGTATATATAGAAGTTACCTTTTGCTAAGCTTTCTTTCTTTTTTTCAATTGATGTAAAAAGTTGTGAGCCTCTTCAGTATCATCTGTTTTTACTACAACGTGTCGGTGAGAGAATGTACCTCGTTGCACATCTTCACCTGTTAGTCGTACATCAAAACCTTCTGCCAAAAAGCGAACCATAAGCCAAAAGCTCTGCCCATACCCCAATCGATGTGGTTATTTTGGAAAAAAAGCCTTCTTTTCTGTCAGCAACTACTTTTTCACTTTATTCATAAAGTTTTTACCTTCAGGAAGTTCAGTAAGCAAGGTAGCTATTTCGGTAAGTGTTTCTTTGCTTATTTGGGTATTTACCTTTTTAAGCATTGTTTCAGGATTTGCCAATTCAAAGCCCTGCCATTCTGTTTGCATAAAGGCTTAATAACAGTAAGCGGCTCTTTACGCGAACTTTCTAAATCATTGTCTAACTTCGCCTTATAGTTATTTTTCCATCGCCGTAAGTGCTGCTTGGTTCACAACCCCTTCAGCGATAAGTTTTTGAGCGTATATGTTACGTGGATTATCGTGTTTGCCTATCGTTTTATACATTTTAGGTTGCGTAAAACGAGGGCTCATCACCTTCGTTATGACCGTATTTTCGGTAGCCTACCAAGTCTATATATACATCTTTTTCCAAAGTGCTGACGATATTCTAAAGCCAACAAGAATGTATGCACTACTGCTTCGGCATCATCAGCATTTACGTGCAATACAGGCGAATCATTCACTTTAGCAATATCAGTACAATACAATGAAGAGCGGGAATCAGTATAATTAGTAGTAAAGCCTGCTTGGTTATTCACCACTATATGAATAGTTCCCGCTGTAGTAAAACCCTGGTAAACCGCACATTTGTACAGTTTCATACACTATGCCTTGCCCCGATACAGCAGCATCGCCGTGAATAATAATCAGCAGCCCTTTGCGATTGTCATCTTGGCAATAATGATCTTGTTTAGCTCGCATAATCCCCCACTACTGCAGCTACAGTTTCAAGGTGCGAAGGGTTGGGCACTAAATTCATATCTACTTTTTTTACCTGATTGTGTAACGCGCTCGCTGCTAATACCTAAGTGATATTTCACATCGCCGTCAAAACCAATCGTCCATTTCGTAGTCTTTACCGTCAAATTCGAGAATATATCCTGCGGATTTTTACCAAATACGTTTGCCAAAACATTCAAGCGCCCGCGATGCGCCATACCCAATACTAAATGTGTAACACCTTTGTTGGCTGCAGCTTCTACCAAAAAGTCAAGCCCTGCTACAAGTGAATCATTACCTTCAATGAAAAACGCTTTTTGCCCTACGTATTTAGTATGCAAAAAGTTTTTCAAACGAAGTAACTTCATTTAGTTTTTAGTAGGGTGTAATTTCTGCTCTTTGCTAAGTTGTGTTGTATTATTGTGCTGCTGCAAACGCTTGTCAAACCATTTTGCACCCTTGTTCATCGCGTATATACTGATATTCTACACCCACTGATTGGCAGTAAGTAGCTTTAAGTGTATTTACAATAGTACTGAGCGGTGAAGGGGTAAACCTATCTCGCTGGCAGCATCAAATACTATAGCCAAATCATTAGATGATAGCCCAAAATTCTCAAGCGATAAGCTTGGTAATAAGGATTCCCTTTCACTCAAAGGGCTAATTTGTGCGTGCAAATGCCCATAAGTGCGATAGGCATTGATAAGGTTCAGTACTCCAAATTCTTTTTACTTTTTCTGAAAGTCCTGATGTGGCTGCAGCGTCATTGTTTACCACTTGCTGAACCATTACGGGTACCGCTTCTTCTATTGAAGAGCCGTATTGCTCCTGACCAAAATCAAAACCCTGAAAAAAAGGCACGCCAGCTGGGCTCTATGGCATCAGGGATTTTTCTAAATATTTGTCGTACAAATCACCAAAAGAAAGCCGTACTTGCGGCATTCAAAAAGAATACTTATCCATAAAAAAAGTAATTTTTTTCGTTTGTGTTTCGTTAATTGTGGCAAAGGTATCATTTTCTTTTTGAATAAAAGCAAGTTTTTATTTTAAAAATTTATAAATATTTTTTAAAGCTCTAATAATCAACTCAATCCCCAACAACAAACACACAGCACTATCCCCAACAAAAACCAGCAGTGATTTCTCATTCGCTGGTTTCTTATGATTTATCTATCTCCGATTGCTATCGGTAGAGGGTGAAGTTGCCCGTGTAAGACTGCTCATCTCCTTCTTCATTGGTCTTCCAAATATACCAGTAGTCGCCCGATGGTAACTCCCTTGCCTTTTGTAACGTCCGTCCCAAACCTCACCCGACTTAATGGTCGTTATATAACGTCCGTAACGGTCGTAAATATCTGCTGTCAAGTTCGGATAACTACGATACATATCTGGATCCCAAGTATCGTTCTGTCCGTCTCCATTCGGCGTGAAGAAGTTCGGTGGTGTCGACTTCATATACTCGCGCTCTATCTCAAGCTCACTTTCACAACCATTGGCATCTATCGCCTTCACCAATACCTTCTTGAAGATACGTCCATTCTCTACCCTACTTGTTGGGTCAGTAGGCTTCAAGGTGTATTTGAACTCTCCATCCACTGGCGCCTCATCATTGAAGCTTACGTTGTACGGTGGTATTCCTGTTCTTGTAAAGACGTTTCCTCCTGTTACTGATACTCGTACTACATTGATTTCTCTCAAGTCTGTCGTATTATGTACCTCTAATCCTGGATAACGCGTTACACTCACCGTTTCTCCCCACAACTCTTCACATACCTGATCACTGCCTTTACCCTTATAGTAAATTATCAACGTGTGTACGCCCTCTTCTATCACTCCTGTACTACCATACTTGCCATCAAACGATACAAATGAGCTTGATGGTCGTACCGCCATCTACCGAGTAAGATACCGTATCACTTTGTAGCTTACCTGCAGCCTCATCTGGGAAGGTTACATACAAGTAACTTGTAGTAAAGGTTGTTGATGTTGTTGAACAGTTGAACTTCAACTCTACACTAGTTGGTGCTATACTTGGCGCATCAGCTACATCTATCACATCTGTTTGCGTACATACACCATTAGCATCCTTGTACTCCAATCTATAGCTACCTGGGGCAAGAGCCGTCACACTCACTACCGTACCTGAGGCTAAGCCTGTATCGCTCTTCGCTACATTACCTTGTGGGTCTTTTTAGCTCGTAGCTATAGGGTGCTCTACCTCCTGTGATTTCAAACTCCATTCCTCCGTTGTTACTATGGTAGCAAGTCTCTGATACTACCTTATGTACTACTGCCTTCAACACTGGTGGTTCTACAATCTCTACTGTACGTTGTATCTCACAACCTATCACATCGTCTTTGATGTTGATAGTGTATTGCCCTTTACCTAAACCGCTATAAACTATCTCTCCTGGTCTTACCTCGTGGTAAGATGTCGATGTACTATTTGCCACCGTATAGGTATAGCTGCCTGTACCGCCTGTTACTGTAAGGGTTATCACTCCATCAGTGTTATTATAACAACTAATATCACTCTTCTGAGTTGTTGCCGACAACGAATCGTAGTGAGTTACATTCACCGTTACTGTTTGTACACAACCATTGGTATGGCGTACCGTAATTGTATGCGTACCTGAACTTACGCTCTCAAACAAGCTGCTCGCCTGTGATGCCCCTCCGTCCAAAGCAAAACACCGTATTACCCAACTCTGATGACCTTACACCCGCTCTGATGTCGTTCTTCACTCGGTTTTGAGTTGCAGCTGTAAATTACCGTCGCTGTAGCTTGTAAATCAACTCCTTCTTTTATCGTTACAGCTATATCAGTAGTACAGCTATTTACATCTTTCACCAATATGGTGTGGGTGCCCGATGCTAAGCCTGTATACAATGTCTTATTTGGTGTCCAAGTCCTTCCGCCGTCTATACTTGTACTGTATGTCTGCGTTCCGCCTGTTATGGTAAGTGATACACTACCATCTTGCGCTCCGTAGCATATCTCATCTGTCTTCTGATCTATCACTACTCGCAACAAGTCTGGCTCGGTAATCTTCACAGGGAATATCTACAAAGCAGTTATTCTCGTCTTTTACCCTCACCACATAGTCTCCTTTGCGCAATTCATCAAAGTAACCTCTATCTACAACCCTATCAAATCGTGGGCTGATAGCATACTGCATATTGCCGGTACCTCCCGTTACAGTTATTGATATAGTACCATTCTTGGCTCCGTAGCAAGTGATATTTGTAGTTTCACTAACTACTTGCAACGCTGGTGCTTCATCTATCACTACCCTTGTAGAGGTATATACGCAGTCGTTGCTCTTCACCACTACGTAGTATGTACCTGTGTACAAGCCTGTAAATGCCCATTTATCGGTGCCTATTTGCGTTGCACTGATAGTCATCGCTGGGTTAGTAGACGCTCCTTTGTGAAGTGTATAAACATTATTACCCATACCTCCACTTGGCGTAAAGCCTATCTCTGCCATATTGCCTCATTACATTTCACTTTAGCATTGGTAGTGTCCATCGTCAAACTCAATGTCGCTACATCCACTATCGTTACTTTTGTTAGATTTCTTAGACTTACAGCCATTGCCGTCTTCCACTACAAATTCGTATTCTCCTGCGGTAAGTCCGCTAAATACACCGCTCGATTGCCAGCTGCCCAAGGCTCCTCCATTAGTGCTCATCGCATATTGATAGCTGCCCACACCGCCCGTTACCGTTACCGATACGGTTGCTCCCGTATGGCACGTTCTCTCACTGCTGATACCTGCCGTTACCAATAACTCATTAGGCTCGGTAATCGTTATGAGCAATTCTATATCGCAGTTCATTCCGTCTATGATCTTCACTACATACGAACGTGCATCTAAGTGCGCAAAAGTAGTACCTGTTTGCGTGCTGCCTATCTGTGAACCTCCCACTTCCCACAACTCATAACTGTAGTTACCACTACCGCCACTGGTGTTCAGTACGTTGATAGTTCCGTCAGCATCATTAAAGCATCTCACATTAGTACTTGTTATAGTAGCTGCTATTGGCGCTGGTGGTGCCATCTGTTGGGTGAAGGTTACCACACAGCCTTCCTTATCTTTTTACTGCTACTGTATAAGTATCTGATACTAAACCGTCAAAGACTGAGGGTACTGGTAAAGTTACCATACACTGCGTGTGATACTATACGGTATTGGTATTCACCCCAACCGCCTGCTACATTCACTGCAAAGGAACCTGTCTGATCACTACCTCCATTTTTATCTTATTGGTTATCGTTGCGCTGGCTACCAATGCCGCTCCTGGTCCTGAAATCATCACTTGCGTTGTCGATTTCGTACAAGATGGCCCATTGTGTTTGCGTTACTTCCACTATATAGCTACCTGCCGATAAGCCCTACTATATCGTGTTTGCGTACAGCTGCTACCTCTCCGGCTACCGTTGTTGGTGGTATTACTACCATTACCGTAGGAGTAGCTTGCAATACTCTATAGCTGTAACTTCCTTGGTAACCTGTCATTTCTAATCTCAATACCCCATCGTTACCCGATGCACAAGATACCGACTTGCTTTGTGTTCCACCTATTACCATACTGTCAAATGGTGTTATCGTGTAGCTTGTCGTTGCATAGCAGCCCGTTGCACTATCAGTTACTGTTACTTCATAGTAACCTGGTGCTCCAAAGTCTACCGTTACCGAATTGATACCCTGCCGTAAGGGTATGTGTGTGGCGTTGCTACTCCGGTGGTTACATAAACGATAGTATCCTGCATTATTGCCTCCTGATATGGTAAAGCGTACGCGCTCATCGCTGCCACAAGCTATCTGTACCAACTTAGTAGCACTGATATTAGTAATGCGTTTTGGCGGTGCTATCTGTGCGGATTGCTACGTGTATCGGTCATACAACCTTTCGCATCGCGTACATATACTATTACCGTTTGCGTTTGTGTGCTGCTGTTAGTTACACTCAGTACATCGCTGCTTGTATAGCCTGTAGTTATCGTGGTTACCCCGTCAAACAACTCAAAGTTATGGGTGTATGACTGCGTACCGCCCGCTATACTGCTTTCACCAATGCCGCTTGGTCGTCATTGCTTGCATTACATCTGTAAGCTCGTGTTACAACCACATTGGTAATACTCAATACCGCTGGATCTGCTATATTGATTACTCGCTCTGCTTTACAATTTCGTGACGATACTACCGTTGACTGTGCAGTTACCCGCCTTCAAAGCCTGTAAAGCTAAAGTCTTTAGGGGTCGTATTCACTACCTCGTTACGCGTTACAAATGGTGTAACTCCTTCTATAGTTATCTGGTAATCCGTTTGTGTTTGCGTTCCTGGAAGCGTAATGAGCAATGTGCCATCATCTCCTCCATTACAGCTCACTGCCGTAGTGGTATAAGTAAAGCTTACCACCGATGCACCTGTTACATTTATTGTATAAGTCTGAACTCCACAAGAGGTGTTCAAATCTCTCACCGTAATGGTGTGTTGTCCCGCTGGTACATTGGTAAATACTGGGTTTGTTGTTCTGTACCACTGGCGTTCCTCCTTGTGGGTACAACTTGTACTCTACATTGTTTGAACCGCCTAAGTGGGTTACCGAAATTGTCGCTCCTGTTGCTGGCGTACAAGTTACCTGCTTCATTATCGTAGCCATTGTGCCTGCCACTGGTTCGTATAGGCTCACTGCTGTTAGCGTTGCCGAACAACCCCAACTGTCGCGTACCACTACCCTGATAGCTGCCCGAACCTAAGCTGTTAAAGATGTTGCTCGCCTGTGGTTGTGAGTACGCTGCGCCATCCTTATACAACTGATAAGTATAGTTAGCACCTTCTCCGCCCGATACCGATACTACACTTAATACTCCCGTACCTGGCGTACAGTTTTCTGTAGTTATCGTAAGTATACCTGTAATACCTGTTGGAATTGACAAGGTAACATCATTTAGGTCATATTGGCAACCACTCGCATCGCGTACCGATACCTTATAAGTTCCCGCCGATAAGTTGCCTCGGCTGCTGGTAGTTGTCCATAAGCCTGATGATGGCGTTGGCGGAGTTGTATCTATATAATACTCATAGCTGCCCCAGCCGCCTACTACATCTTTTATCACTATTGAACCATCGTTGTTGCCCGCTGCACAAGTAATTGATCGTACTTGTGTGGTCGCCGACAAAGCTTACTGTTGGCTCTTCTATCGTAAATACATAATCTTGCTCACATTGTGTGGTCGAATCTTTCACCGTAAGTGTATAAGTACCCGATGCCAATCCACTCACCCAGAACTGTGTCACTGGTGGAGCTAAGATTCCTCCCGCCGGATGGAGCGTTCCTGCCGATGGATTTATCGTTACTATGTGTCCGTGTCCCGATGTTGTATTACTTAGGGTGAAGGTGGCTGTCCCTTCTGAACCTCCCTTGCAAGGCGTATTAGACACCTGCGGATTTACAATCTTAAACGTATTGACATTCGGTGCTCTATAAAGTACGCGTATCACACAACCTGTCTTGCTATGTCCACTCCAGAAGGTATGCGTTGCATCCATCTGTACAGAAGAACTGTCCTGTTGTGTTAGTCCAAGTGCTTGGGTGCGTTGTTGAGGGCTGTAGCACCCATCGCAAAGCGCAAGTCGCCTATCGTCAGTGGCAAGCCGCTCACCGCCCATACCGATACTTGTACAGGTACCAGACTCACACAGCTCAAGGCTCCTGTTGTCGTTACGGTAGCATTCGCTGCCTCCAACTCTTCATAAGCTCCTATAGTTACTCTTGTCTCTGTTGTACAGCCCGATGCATCGCGTACCGTTACAGTTACCACACCTCCTGCTTTTTGTCCTAAAGCATAGTGTGTGCCCGAACCTGTACCGCCATAGCTGTCTGTGTACAATATCGTATAGCTGCCCGTACCGCCACTAATAGCGCCCATCGGTACATCTATTTCTGCCATACCTCTTAGCTGACTCGTGCCTGTTGCACAGCCAAAACTATTCACCGTAATTGATGCCGTGTTGAATGATGATAGCCGTAGGCTCATCTATAATAATCGTATAGGTGCTTGCACAAAGGCTGGTAGTATTAGTTACTGTTATCGTATAAACTCCCGCCTTCAAGCCTTGCGCACCCATAGCCGTCTTAAAGGCTGTATCATTAGGTGCTGTTACGCCCACTGGTGCTTCTAAGTGATAACTAAAGTTCGCTCCATTAGCATTCAACTCTTGCATCGTAAACCAGCCGCTGTCATCGCCGTGGCAAGTAGCCGAATAAGTTGTAAAGCTCAACGCTGGTCGGCTTTGTGCCGCTGGTTGTACCGTTACCGCTATCTGCGTTGGCGTACACGTTGGCGCACCCAAATCAGTTACCGTTACCGTATATACGCTCGCACTGCTCATATTACCCGCCGATGATGGTAAATCTATCACCGTACGTGACGCTTGCGTTGCAGGGTACCAACGTGAACGTATTACCTGTAAGTGGCGTTCCTATACCATAACCCGTTACACTATAGCTATATCTTGTCGATCCTTTTGGTTACTAACAACTCTATTTGTGCAACAGGTGTTGATAATGGTGGTGTTAATGATAATGGTGAACAGTCAAAGCCTTTCTTCACACTCGCACTAGCTTCCAGTACATCATAAATTACCAAACTGCTAGTTGCCACACAGCCCCGTAGCTTTTTCTTTTTATCGCTATAGGGTAAGTACCTGCCGTTAAGTTATCAAACACATTGCTCGAGATGCCAAAGTACCTCCGTTGTCTCCACCGTCTATTGAGTACTCATAAAGTGGTATCTCAGTAGCTGGCGCCATTACTGGGTTGGTTGTTGTACCCAACTTCTGTGCCGTTGGCGTAATCGTTGCCTTAAAGCTGCCGTTAGCACATCCACTATAAGTTACCGTGCGTACCTCTGGTCTTGGCAATACCGTGATGGTTGCACACCAAAGTCTATAGGGGCTACAATTGTATTGGTCGCTCACTAGTACATTTACCCCCTACTTTTTAGGTAAATCTGGGTATTTAAACGATGGTGTTACGCCCGTTACATTTACCTTTCTGTATGCGTACTTTGTTGCTGCCCACCGCTATGGGCGTGCTGCCAAAGCTACCCGTTACTCTTTCCTCTAAGGTTATCGTGTATTGGCCTCCGCCACCTGAAAGTCCTGTAACTTCTATTATCGCATCATTTTCACAAGTTGCTGTTGTAGTTACCGATACAATTCCTTGTATGGTAGTGAGTTTCTTAACCTCTACATCATTGCTGCCCCATACACAGCCTGCCGCCTCTGAAAACTCTACATAGTAGGTCTTTCCTGGGTCTACTCCTATATTGCCTAGTACAAGCTCTCCCGTAGCACCCTATCGAAGCTGATGTAGGGACCCGATACCAACGTTCCTTGTCTGCCACTAGGTACCGGTGTTGGCAATTCGTATAACTTATAAGTACCATTGGTAGTACCTCCTGGCATATACGAAGCTCTACGTTTAAACTGTATCGTTAGCGTGCCTTGCGCTCCATTGCTACAAGCTGGCGTTGCTGTCAAATGCAACTTTATCGCTGGATTGTAGCTATTGCCGTAAATGTCTCCGTCATACTCGGCTGTACAGCCTCTGTTGTCTTTTACATAGAACTTATATGTACGTCCTGGTATCAAGCCTGTCCATACTCGTGAGTTAGCTCCATTATTAGGCGCCGACCAATGGTTGCCGTCTAGCGAGAACTCATAGGTTGCTCCCACCTGTGCTGGTATCGTTACTGTTGCTGTAAAGCCGCCATTAGCTCCCGAACAACTATGGAACTTAGCATCATTCAAGTTGGTATTTACTGTAACTCCACTCAAGTTATGCGGTACAGTGTAATCCTTAGTTTCTGTAATACACAAGGTCGTATTTCCGCCTTGTTCCATCTTCTTATAGTGATACTTATCGTTGACCCTGACTTAAAAGCTTGGGTGGATAAACGTTACTGGGTTTGTAGTTACCCGTGTCCAAGTATTATCGCTGTTAATACGATAGTATATATCCGCTACTGCCACATTCGCCGCCCAAGTAGTTGGACTGAACGTTAAAAGTAAGCGTATTGGCTGCACCAGCTGCTGGACAAATAGTTGTGTCAGCTACCTTCAACGAAAAGTCTGTACTCAAATCTGGCATCTCACCCTACTCTCACTGTCCTGCTTACCGAACAGCCATAGGTGTCTCTTACCGTTACTGTATACAATCCTGCTTTCGCATTGGTATAAGTATATGGCGTATTATTGGTTACTCCGTTTGAGTGCGTACGCCTCCATCAGGTGCCATACCTCTACCCTATAAGGCTCTCCTGCTACTGCCAAATTGCCCACTACTATGCTTCCGTTCTCGCCTCCTGTACAAGTAGGGTGTTACCGTCTGCAACGTAAAAGCCTGTTGGCGCAGTTACATTATTAATAGTTACCGTCTCTGTCTTCTCACATCGTGCCGATTGTATATACACTACCCACGTTTGTGAGTTCTCTGTAAAAGTTCAATATTGGGAACGTACCGCTAGTATGAGGGCTGATAACGTACCGCCTACTTTCTTAAAGTAGTAACGTATATTGCCATCGCCTCCTCGTGCTGTTACTTCTATCTTGCCTTGCGCTCCCGAACAGCTTCCCTGATGCGTTGTCTTCAACGTGTAATTCAACGCTGGATAGATAACTATCGTACCTGTAGCTTGACAGCCATAGCCGTCCTCTACCGTTACCAAATGATTACCCTGACGCAAGCCCGTAAAGCTATGCGTTACACTATTGGTTGTTGGCGATACCAAATTGCCCGCTCCTATCTTCACTCGGTAATTACCATTACCATCGGTAATGCGTACTTTTACCTCTCCTTGCTGGTCATTCGCATAACAATCCGTAGCTTCAAGCGTGAAACTTACTGTCTTCTTCGCTGGTACATCTGCTATGCCCATAGTAATCGTTAGACTACAATTGTTAGCATCTATTACCTTAAACTTGTTCTGTACTCCTGGTTTTACCCCTGTAAATATATTGCTGGTCTGTGGCCCCGCTTTCAGTACCATATTCGCATCGTAATATTCATACTTATAAGTACCCGTACCTGTACCACCCGTTGCTGTAAGTTTTACAGTCGCTACGTTGTTGTTAGAACACATCGCTGGTACCGTTTGCGTTGCCGTAAAGCCCCTATTTGTGTAGGCTCTGTTACTTGTAAAGTAGTCGTCACCACACAGCCTGAACCTAATCCTGAATGCGCAGGAGTATACCTGAAGGTAATTGTATAATTACCCTTCTGAAGTTGAGTAATCTCAAAGGTATTACTATTGATAGGAGTCGTATAACCCGCTCCTGTCCTAGCTATATACGATGGTGATATTTGTACCATATAACTACCACCTCGCAAATTCTCTACCTTCAACGTAGCCTTACCCTGTAGCATATCCGTTACAAGCTACATTCGTTACACTCAATACACTACCCTTAAACTCTTGTCCCGATGGAATTACTACTGTCTTCTATATCTGCAGGACACGATTTGGGTACTTGATATACTGAAATGTCGTCTATCAAAAAGTCATTAGCCCAAGCGTGACTTATAGAACCATTAGATAAGAACTCTATAGTAAAAGCTTGTATTATTTCCTACATTTAATGTTCCTTCATATTTACGCCAGTTTGCCATACCTGCTCCACAAGTAGAGTTAGGTACTTCGCCTGTCCTTAGAAGTTTCCTATCCGAACTCCATTAGCATCTTTTATTTGTACTCGTATATTAGGTTTAATAGCATCTGTAGTAGAACACATTTTCATCTTCACGGAATAAATTCAATATATAAAATTCCCATTTAATATCTGAATTAGGTTTTACATCTGTTACCTCTCTTCTATAAAATAGCTCTCCATCTGCCATTACTGATTTCGCATTAGTAGCAAAAGAAACGACCTTGTGGATCTGTACCATTAGAAGTGTGGTCTAATGCCGAAACCCATACGTGATTAGGAGCACAAGCAGCTGAAATCAATTGCTTACCACAACCTGCACTACCTCCTGCATAATCACTATTAAATAAGGTAGCATTCGTTATTTCATAATAACCAACTCCCATACCTCCGTAAGGTAATGATGTCCTACCTGCCGGCAAAAGCCTCTTTAGGTCCCGAACCAAAATCTTCTCTAAACAACAAGTTAGAATCTAATGCTGCCTCCTGTGTATACCTTATAGTAGCTGTATAAGTACCTGGTGCCAAACCTGTAATTGTCGCTACTGTACCGGTAGCCGTTTTACCGCCTACTATATAGGTATAACTATAAGTGCTTGGGTTGCCTGTAAACTTCACTGTTCCATTACCCGCACAATCATAGGTAACGATAGTGTAGGTAGTGCCCGTAGGGCTGTGCTATTTTATCAGGAACTGAAATACGTACATCGTATTCACATCCTCCCTTATCTCTTACCGTTATAGTATGCGTTCCTGGGAGGGTATCCAGCCTTCTGGATAGATAGAAAATCCTCCATCGTATTTATATTCGTAATCACCCCAACCGCCGCTTACGTTGGTAAAGCGTACTTTTGCTTTATTAGTATCAGCTCCGTTGCCACAACCTACCAATTCTTGCACCACTGCAAAAGGCTTTGAGTGGCTGTGTTGGCGCTGCTATTAGGATAGGCTGTTACCTCACAATCATTGGCATCTTTCACTACCATATTGTGAGTACCTGTACTACATTCGTAAACAAATGCTTGTTGCCCGTTACACTCGTCCAGTTCGCATCAGTGCTATTCAACTTGATACGGAACGGTGCTCACCTCCATTAATAGTTACTGAAACCACTCCATTGTTCACACCATAGCAAGTAGCACTGGTTACCGTTGCTGAAATTAGTTGCCCTTACAGGGGTTGTTACACTCTACCACACCACTGTAGAACTCACAACCTCTATCATCAGCCACGCGTATCACATAACCTCCTGGTACATTGGTATAATATGTAATAGTAGTATTAGCTGCCAATCCGCCATTACCATCAATAGGGTTTAGCAAATCTGGTGTTCTATACACCTTATAGCTATAAGGTGGATAACCTCCCTCTGGTTTTTAGCGCAATCCCTGCCCTACCCGCATTACCTGGCGTACAAGTGATGTCTTTTCACCAAGGTAGGGTGGTGCACCTCGTGTTGCCTGTAGAAGATGTTAATGGCTTGTTCAAGCGCACTTGGGTGCTAGTACTACAGCCGTATTTATCCACTACCTCAAAAAGTATGGGTAGCTACTCCTAAATTATCAAAGGTATAAGTATCACGATAAGTGCGAGTTACCACACTGCCATTATGCTTAAATGTATAAGGCGCATTGTTATAAGTGCCTGGTTGCGTATTAGCACCATTTAGTGCCACTACCTTCAGCGTCCTGCCCTTACCATTGTTGCTGGTTACCGCACAATAGTTATTATCACTTGGCGAAGTAGCCGCTGGTTGCAATTGTAAATCTTTAGGGTCGTATATCTTATACGCCTGTGCCGTAGTAGCCTTACAGCCGTTAGCATCAGTTACACCTATAGTATAATTACCCGTTTGTGTAAATACAAAAGATGTATTGGTTGCTGTAGCGTTAAGCGCTATAGTGGTAATCGTTACATTACCTTTATAAATAGCAAATGTATAAGGTTTTGTACCTCCTGTTGCTGATAGCAATTGCTCAGCTGTTACTTTAGGAGTACAAACCCAAAGTAACATCACCCTGCGCATTAGCTGCCGTTACCTGCAACTGCGTTGGCTCGGTAATCGTAAAGGTACGTACTATCTCACAATTAGCGTTGTTGAGTTCTCCTCGGAATTTCACGGTATAAGTACCCGCATTTTTTTATTCAACGTAAAGGTATCATTACTAGGGCTAGATTGCACAAAAGCAGCCCCATTTACTGAATAGTAATAGGTTTTTGGTTACAGGATTTATGTTTTTAGCTTGATTTTTATAAGTACCATCCCCACCTTTACATTTTTACAGGTGTTATTTCTTCAGTAGCTGTATTTACACCAAACTCTTTACCTGATTCTATCTTAAAGGTAGTCGTATAGCTAAAAGTACAAGCCTCTGGCTCTTGGTATGAGATAAATATCGTCCATAGCCAAGTCGTTACCTCCTGTTACATTGCTATATGAACGCACTACGGCTACTAACTCGGTATTGTTACCAGAGTTCATTTCTATATTATACTCTTTCCAATCACGATTGTTGGCGTGCCCTGGTATATATCCCAAATCTTTTACAGCTAAGCTGATTTGTACCTGCCAAAGCATCTGCTTCAGTACGATATAACTCTAATCCTATTTTAGGGTGAGTAGAAAGTGTTGTTATTCCGTCTCCTCTCTGCAAGTTATAAAGGGCAATAGAAAATCGTATTGATTTATTAGGAATAATGTCAGTCATCTTACGTTGGTACAATATCCTGCTATTCCTGCTGAATTACCTATATTAATAAACAAGATACGCCCGTTAGTTTTACCTGTATGGTCTACAGGGTCATCACCCCAACCGTTAGGACGCATTTTTATCTACTACTGTATATTCACCCATCATTTACACTATCTCCGTAAGGATTAGCTCTAGGTACCCCTGTGCGGTTGTATAACACAGTACTACCATTTTGCGGCTCAAATACATAAGCATCATTAATATAAGGTGTCCTTACGTGGTTTGTCCCTACCCCAAAGTCTTCCAAAAATAATATATTTTTACTTGGCGGGTTAGCATCAGCGTAACGTATAGTTATCGTATAAGTACCTGGTGCCAAGTTGCTAAAGGTATTGCTGCTTTGTTCTGCCCCTCCGTTGAGCTGGTAAGTATAGGTATAAGCACTACCCTTGCTGCTATTTTGTACATAAGTGCCTTTACCCTCACAATTATAGGTAATGGTAGGGTAAATGTAGGTTGTGTAATCTTGGCAGGAATAGTTACCTGTAATCCCTGTACGTGCACACTCTATGGCATCGCGTACCACAAGATTATAAGTACCCGCTGGTTTCCTCATTACTCTTGTATCCGTCCAAGTTGCTCCACCATCAAAACTAAACTTATAAGGCGGTACTCCTCCTTGTACGTTCGAAAAACGTATTTCACCCCTTATCGGCATCAGTCCCTTCAAAAACAACCTATCAGTCTAGAAACTCCTGCTGAGGCTATCAGGTTGTTATCTGCTGTGATATTAGGAACTTGTATATCTCGTATAGTTATAGTACAAGTTTTCCCCTGCATAAGTATAATGCACATGTGCCGTAAAATAATCGCCAGCTGTTAAACCAGGAAATTCACGACCTGATTGTATTATAGGCGCTCCATTTGTAGGTAAGAATTTGGTTAAACTATACTGATACGTATAAGTTACTGTACTTTGAGGTTCTGAGAAGGTAATCTTTCCTTTAGCCCCACAATCATACAACGTATAAGTAACTGTAACCGAAGGTCGTGGCAACTGTAGAACTGTAGCTGTTGCTGTCTTATTACAGTTGTTGCCGTCAATTGCTTTTACTTCGTAAGCTCCATCATCTAATGTAAAGGTATACAAACCACTTTGCGTAGTAGCTCTACTTACAAACGTACCATTCTTATATAGCTCTAAAGTATAACCATTACTATTAGGCGTACCTCCTTGCACTTTGGCTATAATCTTACCACCATCACACATTTTTATGGCGTACTCCCCAAATCAAGCTTTAAAGCTGCTGGGTCGGTAATGTTTTTTTGGTTTGTTGTAGCGTACAGCCATAATTGTTCTCCACCTTCACTGTATAACTACCTGCTGTAAGGCTTACTGTAAGCCCCTGCCAAGTGTTGTGTAGTTACTGCTTGTTGTGCTACCACTTGTCCGTCTTTGATAATCTTATAGGTATACGGAAAATATGGTGGGTAACTCAACTGTATTTGCAACGCTCCCCAGTCCGCCATTACATAGCGGATTGGTTGCTGTTATTTGCAATGAAGGAGTAATTTGCTCTATGGTAACTTCTTTTTCGTATACACAAGTTACTATACTTTGGGTATTGGCGGTAGGCAATGTTGCTTGCAGCTTATAAGTACCAGGGTCTAAGTTCTTAAACTCTACACTCGTTTGCCAAGCTCTCACTACTGTGTTGCCTTGTTTTAATTGATATTTATAACCTGAACCCGAAATACCTTTTGCCTTAATGCTTCCTTGTGTGTTACATACTTTGTGTACCACATCAGCATCAAGGTCAGTTTGGTCTTTCGTTACGCGGAAGTAATAAGTAGCCACACAATCACCATCATAGGTAACGGTAAGCTTTATAATCACCATCAGCGTTAAAGGTCTTTTTGGGTAGTAGTACCATTTATAAGTGCCCCATCATTGCTCCAGCAGGTCGATTGGCTAGGAGCACTTGCAGGACAATCTAATTGTTTGCTAGGGCAGCTCGCTGCCATTTTGCCCCATTGGAAACTCTTGGCGTTGTCTATCTTCAGCTTCACTTCCACCGAAGCATTCTTACCACACAAGTATACTTGTGGATATTTTTGCCCTGTAGACGGACATACGTATACCTCCCCAGAGATTTCTTTGTTTTTTTAATTTTATTCTCTAAGGGGTGGTCGGCTTCGTGATCGTTAGGTTTTTACCTCAAACTCTTCGTACATCGTAGCACAACCCGCTTTGGTTTTGGTAACCTTATAAGTACCTACAGCATTTATACTAATAGTTCGCCCTGTTCGGCTAAAAGAACTATCGCCCTCTTTCGTCCAAGTATAGCTATCAAAGTCCGCCGCCGCTGTAAGGTTCATTGTAGGCTTACACAATATGGTAGAGGTCTTATAAGTACACTTGCTAAAAATCTACCCCCACAAGAAAATCGGTACTGCTTTCTTCAGTAGAGCCACAAGCCGAGAACTGCGCATTGGAACTCTTAGGGGTAAAAGTAGCAGGGTTTCGGGTACCTTGATAGGTAGCCGAAGCCGAGTTCTGTATTTTATTGGCGCAAGGAGATGTCCAAGTATCACATTTGGGAACTACCTTTACGTTGAAAGAAATTTTTATATTTAGAACCGTTTTTGCTTTACCAAATCGTTAGGAACGTTTACAGTAAGCTTTGCGGGTATTAGGATCGTAATTATAAGTAATACGAGAATCAGATACATATATACCTGTAGCGGAGTTTTTCTAAGTTGGGAGGTAATATATCTGTAATTGTTAAATTTTTTTAGCATCGTCATTCCCTTGGTTTTTGGGAATTCTATTTCGTATTTAAGAGTAGAGCCCAAAGCTATGTTATTCTGACCCGTAACATCTTGGTTAGCAGCATTATACACACGCTTATTCATCACTACCGTAGGCTCTATTACCTCTACGTTGAAGGCAAACATAAAGGGATAGTACACATCTCCATTGGTAGTTGCTGTAAGCTTCGCCCAAGTGGAGTTGTTGTCTAAAAATACGATTATTAGCATTCTCTAATTGCAGAATACCAGCATCGTACCCCATCAAGTTCTTAGACTTGGGAGTACGATTCAAGTTAATACCACTCTCATCGGTATAAGTACTATTAAAAAAAGTTATTAGAAGGACGTCCTGGACTGGAAAGTACTGAATTTGCTATTTTATTAGTTTTTATAAACAATTGATCTCCTACACCTCCTGCATCTCCTTCCAATGAAGCAAAACCAATCTTAGCATTTACAGGTAGTGGTGAAGGCACTGTCTTAAAGCCCTGAATGTCTATCACGGCTGAAGTACTACCATCTACAATTGCCAAACCATCAAACAAACTAATATTACGGGCTGGCTTTGTAGCATCTTCATAAATAATAAAGAGTGTCCAACCTGCTGCATATCTATTAGGTGAATATAGATTAGCTACTGTATAATTACCAGCTACACTAGTAAGCTTGTCTGTAACATCAGCTATATATACATACAAACCACTACCAATATTGGCACTTACCAAAGTACCTACTATATCTTGATAAGATCCTGTATCTATTTTAAACTTTACCCTATCTGCAGAGCCTGCAATGGGACTATCCATTGATGCCCAATACAAAAAGGCTTTCTTTACCTTACGCGGACAAGCACCCCCAGGGTTAGGGTCTTTTACCCTTGCCGAGCTAGAGTTGAAAGTAGAACCATCTCCATCTATATCTACATAGGGTTGACCAAAATAGTTCCATGCATTTGGGTCATTATAGTCACTATTGCCATTAGGGCTTAGCATAGTATTCCCTACAATAATCATATCTCCTTTTTACAGTAACACGATATCGCTCTGGAAAATTGGCTTTGCATCTGCCCTATAGCAGTACTAAATAACACCGCTATAAACCAAAAACTAAGTAATAGTAATTGCCTTCTCATACTATTATAATATATAAAAAAATTGTTAGATACTTTTTTTGTCTAATTATTAGTCGTATAGTGCCACAATTCAAAAATTCAAAAATTCACAATTCAAAAATTGTTTTTCCCGTCTCACACCTAAGACTAATATACAGCAGCAAAAAGTACAATATTATTTTTTTACACTACCACAAGGTTTTTACACAATTAACATCATTTTTAACAATATTACTTCATTGGTAGCTATGTATACCAAGTATTTAGCTTTTACTTTCCAGCCCTAAAAGTTTCTAAATTGTGAGCGTAATAAGCTAATTGCTGTGCATACTGCGGTTGTGGTTCGCCTGTTTTATAATCTATTATAAATATTTCTCGTTTATTGGCATCATAGGCTAACCTATCGGGACGATAATAACGCCCTCGCTGGTCTATAAAACCTCGCTCATTCCAATAATTATAGGAGTGTGTGTAAAAAGGTTTCAATTTTTCATCGGTAAGCAACTGTTGTAGCTGGGGGGCTAATAGTGCTACTTGGGCTGCCGAGAGCATTCCTTCTTCTTGAGCATCGGCAAGTACTCGGGGTAAGTCTTCGGCATAATATATGTTTGCCAATAGCTGGTGAATGATATTTCCTCGCTCTATGGCTTCTTGCTGGTGAGTGTCCCATAACAACGAAGCTCCTGTGGCTATCTTGTACTGCGGTGTTGCCCATCCTTGCTGAAAATACACCACTCCTTCTTCGTTCTTTTTAGTTTCTTTGACGGGTGACATCGCTGGTGTGCCTATGGCATAAAATGCTGGCATCGGAGGTTTCAGTAGAAGTTGCTTTGCTGCTACTGAGGTATTTTTTTCTAACAAGGTACCATAGGTTACTTTTTTTCAGCTCCTTTTTCGGGCAAAGCACTAATCACATATAACATCGATATAGGACGGGTGAGGGCTACATATAGTACATTGAGATTATCGAGCAACTGTTCTTCTTGAAACTGTTGGTAAAATGGATTGTGTAGGCTCATACTGCTCCATACTCTTGTTGCTGCCCACCAATAAATGAGTAAATCCCGCAAACTCTTCGGGTAAAACGGGACACCACAACATTTCGGTACGCGGTTTCTTTAGTACGTTATCGGCAAAAGGATAAATAATTACGGGGGCTGAAAGTCCTTTGCTCTTATGTACCGAAAGTATGGTAACAGCATCTAATCCTTCGGGCAGGCTGATGCTGAGCTCTTCTTGCTTTTTTCGTTCCAATATTCTAAAAAAATCTGACAAGCCTCCTTTGCGGGCATTTTTTTGAAATCAAACAGCAGATTGATAAAGTCCGACAAATAAGCATCGGAAGCCATAGGCTCGGTTGTTTCTTTATGAGGCAAATTAAAAACACTGCACAGCAAAGGCTACCCTTCATACAACGAATATTCATTAAACTTTTTCGACTGAAAAACCAGACTCGCTAAAAAGGTCTCTACGGGAGCATTTACATAAGTGCTTAAAACTGATGGGCATCGGCATCGGCAATGCGTCCTAATCGTAAAATAATCAAACAACATAGCAAGTTTTAGCTGTTGGCTTTCGGGCTGGTATAACAATCGCAATAAGGCGATGAGGAACTGCACCGCAGGTACATTTTTCAGCAATAACGAATCGGGCGAGATCACCTTTTATAGCATGTTGTGATAAATAGGCGGCTACGGCTGCCCCCTCACGATTGTAGCGGGTAAGAACCGTAATATCTTTATAAGCGGCTCCTGCGGCAAGGGCGTGTTGTATTTTTTGTAATACTTGCTCGCAATATATCAGTTCGCGCTGGGTGATTCCTATGGTGGAATCTAATTCGGTATTGGGTTGGTTGGATTCTTCGGATTCTTCGGATTTGGTAGTAACAAAAGTTACTTCCACATAGCCTTCGGGCAAGTGTTGGTTTTCCTTGCTTTTGGGGTACTGCTGCTGGGCGTTCTCGTATAATTTCCTATAAGTTTCAGTTTCAAATTCGCTTGCTACCGAGGCAAAGAAAGCGTTGTTAAAATTGATAATCTGTGGTAAACTGCGGTAATTTTTCGGTAAGGTGTTGCAGGTGTAACTCCACATCAAAAGGTGGCCCGTGTTGTTCGTACAAGCTGATAAATTGTTCGGCTTTGCCTCCTCGCCATCGGTAAATAGACTGTTTAGCATCGCCTACCAATAACAACGACCCTACTTGTCCGTCTTCTTCGCTCTGCAAGGCGTTTTTTTACCAGCGGCAGGAGGTTTTTTTCCATTGCAATACTGAAGTGTCTTGAAATTCATCTATAAAATAATGTCTGAATTTTTTTCGCCTATACGCTCATAAATAAATGGTACAACGTGCGGAAATCGCTCAGCTTGACTCATCAGTTCGCTGCTAATCACGCTGTTAAACTCCCATATAGGTAGTATATTTTCTTCGTCTTTTTATAAGGCTTATCTCGGCTTGTATTTGGTTGAGCAATGCTAATGGTGGCAGGTATTTGAGGGCATTTTCTATAAAACTACGAAAAAGCAAAAAAAGCTTTTTGATATGCAAATAGTGTTGTTTTATTTGAGGTGCAGACTATCAATAATTGCGCCGTGTTTTTTTCCTACCTTATCGGTATATAATTTTTCATCATTGAGTAGCTTTTGTTGCCATATAGCTGTATCCCAACTATCTATTTTTTATGAGGTAGCGAAGTGGGATCTTCAAAGAATTTATAGGGATAGCCTCTGTTAAACTCTTTGGCGGTGAGCTGGTGTTGGCTCATCAGTGTTAAAAAGTTGTTGGCTTCTTGGGTTATGAGTTGTGGCACGGTGTGCTTATGTTGCTGCAAAATGTGCTTGAGTGCTGCAAAATCGGTTAAGGTTTTGTCCTTGAGAGTTTGCAGTGCCTCGTGGTGGTTTTTCTACGGTGAGCAGCTGGGCTATCTTTAGCAGCTCTTGGGTAGTGTCCCAGCTTTTATCTTCATTAATTTTTTTCATTGGAAAAGGCTATCAGCCATTGGGTAAGTGCCTTATCGGTACCTGCCCTGCTGAGCAAATTGTCTACTGCCTGCTGCAAAATAGTAGTACTCTCTAGCTGCACTTCAAAGAAAGGATTGAGGTGCAAATCGTGAGAAAAATGACGTATGAGCTGGTGATTGAAAGCATCTATAGTGCTGATATTGAAGGAGGCATAATTGTGCAGGATATACTGCAAGGCTCTTTGTGAACGTTGTTGCAACTCATTGACAGTAAAACCGAGTTCTTGGCGGAGTTCTTTGAACATAGAGGGTTCTTGATCTTTTACTTTATCGGAAGCAAAGAGTCCTAATAACTCAATAATACGGTTTTTCATTTCAAAAACAGCTTTATTGGTAAACGTTATAGCCAATAGTTGTTTGAAATTGGGTGTTTGTTTGAGGATAATAGCTAAATAAGCCTTTTACGAGGCTATAGGTTTTTCCTGAACCTGCTGATGCGTTATAAATTGTATACATTTTTCAATAATTAAAGCAAATTGGGCACTATACTGCACTTTGAAATAAAATGCAAATATACGAAAAGTTATGAATTTTGAATTCTGGAATTGCTGGGACTTGTAGGATTTGTGAGATTTGTAGGTAGAAAAAAAGTGTTATCCTTCGCTTATCCTTCGCTTATCCTTCGCTCATCCTTCGCTCAAGGTTCGCTGGAGGAAATTTTGAATTTTGAATTATGAATTGAGGGGCTGTGAAATTTCACAATTCTAAATTTACAATTCAAAATTATTTTTGTATGTTTGCAACTTCGTATAAGTCGCAATTATGAAAAAAAGCGGCAAATATAAATGAAGCTATTTCACAACTAAAAAAAGATAATAGGAAATGAGTAGTAAAAAGAACAAAGGAAACAGATCAGGATATTATTATCTATAAGACCAATGACAACAAAGTAAAAATAGCTTTGTATGCCAAAGACGGCTCGATATGGCTGAACCAAAAATCAGCTGGCTGACCTTTTTGACACCTCTAAGCAAAGTATTAGCTATCACATAATTAACATTCTGGAAGATAAGGAATTAGATGAAAAAGCAGTTGTCAAAAATTATTTGACAACTGCTTCAGATGGGAAGGATTATGAGGTTACTTTTTTTATAGTTTAGAAATGATTCTTGCTATTGGTTTTAGGGTGCGAAGTAAGCGAGGAGTACAGTTCAGACAATGGGCAAATCAACATCTGAAAGAATTTATGGTTAAAGGGTTTATGATGGACGATGAACGCTTGAAAAATCCAGACGGACGACCTGATTATTTTTGATGAACTTTTTGGCTCGTATTCGTGATATAAGAGCCTCTGAAAAGCGTTTTTATCAAAAAAAGTAAGAGACCTCTTTATGCTTAGTAGCGATTACGATGCAACTGATAAGGCTACACAAATGTTTTATGCTCAAACACAGAATAAAAATACTTTATGCTATTACAGGACAGACCGCTGCAGAAATAGTAGTGAGCCGTGCTGATGCTTCTAAAAACAATATGGCGCTTACCTCTTGGGAAGGTTCAGTAGTAAGAAAAAGGGGATATTTATACCGCTAAAAACTATCTTACAGAAGATGAAATAGATACACTTAATCGCTTTTGTGATGGTATTCTTAGAATCGGCAGAATTGCGAGCTAAAAAAATAGGCAGGATATTACTATGGATTTTTGGAGAGAATATAGATAAAATCATAACTTTTAATGACAAAGAACTTCTTAAAAGGCAATGGTAGTATTAGCAATGAACAAAATGAAAAGGCTCGTAGGCAAAGTATATGAAGCGTTTGATAGCAAACGCAAACATTTTGAGGCACAACAAGCCGATTTGTACTGATTTAAAAAGAAATAGAGGCTTTGGAAAAAGATATAAAAACTTATAAACAATGAATAATATAGGAATAATAGTAGAAGATAAATTCAGAAGGCACGGAGCGTGAGTAAAAATAATGCTTATGAGGTTGATAATTAAACTTTATTTTTGTATCTTTGCCTCATTAATTAACCGTTAATGTAATAAAATGAAATTGAAACATATTTATTTGGCAGCGGTAGGTGCTTGCTTGTGGGCTTGTAATCAGCCTAAAACTATGAATGAAGGGGTGAATGAAGCACCTCAAAAAACCGCTTATTAGCTATGTAGATCCGTTTATTGGTATGGGGGCACGGGCATACTTACCCTGGGGTTACTACGCCTTTTTGGAATGATACAGGTGAGCCCTGTGAATGGTTTGAGCCATTGGGATTGGTGCTCGGGCTATCACCATTCCGATAGCTTGATGGTAGGTTTTGGGCATTTGAGCCTTAGTGGTACGGGTATCGGCGACCTTAATGATATTTTTGCTGATGCCTACTACTAAAGAATATGACCTCAGCACACTGAAATACGGGCGCAAAGAACAATACCCAGTAAATGCCAAAGAGTTTCGCGATATGGTGCCTTATAAATCACGCTATAGTCATAAAAACGAAAAAAAGCAGAACCTGGTTATTATCAGGTGTATTTAGAAGACCCTAAGGTGAATGTAGAGCTTATAGCTGCACAGCTACGCGGTGCATCGTTATACTTTTGAAAAGGGTGCGGAACAATCGGTAATCCTCAACTTAGGATTTGCTATCAACTGGGATAGCCCTATAGTAACCTATATACAACAAGAATCGGACTATTTGATTACAGGCTATCGCTATAGTGAGGGCTGGGCTAAAAATCAAAAAGTATACTTTGCTATTCAGTTTTCTAAAACCTATTACAAAAAGCAAATCTCAATAAGGTCATTACATCTAAAAACCCTAATGAGCTCAAACAAATAGATAGAGTAAGAAAAAAATTGAAGAGGCATATGTACAAGAAATAAAAAGAAAAGAAAAAGGAAAAAAACAGGTTGAAACATTTATGACTTTTTGAGCCTAATCCTCATATCTTGGATAAAGTGAGACAGATTCCTTCAGGTCAGTTTTTTCTTTAATAATGAGAGTGATATTCTTGAAGTGAAAGTGGCTCTTTCATCTGTAAATGAAGATAATGCTTTTAGAGAATTTAGGGTTTCAAAAATGGCAGATACTAATGATCCTAAAATACAACAGCGCGCTGATTTTGTAGATAAAGCAATAGGAAGTTTAAAGAGTGGTAATGAGTCTATGTTTAGATCAAGAATGAAAAATGACTTCAGAAAATAGTCATATTCAACAAATAGCTGACGAATCTCATTCTCTTAATTTTAATAAAGTGAAAGAAGAAACTCAGCAACAATGGGAAAAACGCTTAGTAGTATAGTTGTGGAAACACCTGTAGACTCGCTTTAAAACGATTTTTCTATACAGCTCTCTATCACGCACAGGTAGCTCCTGTAACATTCTCGGATAAGAACGGGCAGTTTAGGCTTGAAAATGACTCTATTGCTAAAAACAGAGGGTGTGGCTTACTCTACGCTTTCTTTGTGGGATACTTTCCGTGCTGAACACCCGCTGCTTACGCTTTTGCAACCTAAAGTAACTGCTGATATTATCAACTCGATGCTGGCGTATTATCAGGTGCACAAGGTATTGCCTGTTTGGACACTTTACGGCAATGAAACTGATACGATGACAGGATACCATTCGGTAGCAGTAATTGCTGAAGCCTACCTAAAAAGGCATACGAGGCTTTGATGCTGAAAAGGCATACGAGGCTATGAAAACTACAATGATGCAAGATGCACGTGGACTAAAAAGCTTACAAAAATATGGATATATACCATATAATGCAGGGGTAGACGAATCGGTAACTATTACACTTGAATACGCTTATGACGATTGGTGTGTGGCACAAATGGCAAAGGCATTGGGCAAAACAGAAGACGCTGAGTTTTTTTCTTGAAACGCTCAGAAGCCTACGCTCACTTATTTGACAAAGAAACGGGCTTTATGCGAGGAAAAAGCATTGATGGCAAATGGCGTACCCCTTTTGACCCTAAGCGTTCTGACCACCGCGAAAAACACCGACTATACTGAAGGTAACGCTTGGCAGCACAGTTGGTTTGTACCTCATAATGTAAAAGGACTTATCAGTTTGTTTGGTGGTAATGAGCCCTTTTTAAATCATTTGGAAAAAAACTTTTTACTGAAAAATTCGGAAATTACAGGAGATAATGTTTCTGCAGATATATCTGGGCTTATAGGGCAATATGCACACGGCAACGAGCCAAGCCACCACATAGCTTATATGTTTAACGAGGCAGGGCAACCCTAAGAAAACACAGTATTGGGTGGATCGTATCTTACAAACGCAGTATAACACTACTCCTAACGGATTGAGTGGTAATGAGGATTGCGGACAGATGTCGGCTTGGTATATTTGGAGTGCAATGGGCTTATACCCTATGAATCCTGCTTCGGGAGAATACCAGTTCGGTCGCCCGCTATTTGATAAGGTAACTATACATTTGCCTAATGGGAAGACTTTTACAATCATTGCTAAAAATGTGTCTAAAGACAATAAATATGTAAAATCGGTTATGCTTAATGGCAAGGCTTATAACCAATGGTATATTTCGCACGATGACCTACTAAAAAGGTGGCGAATTGGTGTTTGAAATGACAGATAAATAGATCATTATGGAAGCAACAATATTGGAAGCTCCTGAAGTTGTTATGGAGCAAGAAAAAGAAAAAGAGATAGTTCAAGAGAAAAAGAAGTCTGCTTGGGACTATATGATGGAGAATAAAAAGAGACCTCCACGATATATGATAAGTAATAAAGAGGCTGAGGACTTGATATTTGGCTCTAATATGTGGGTGAAATTGATGCAGGAGGAAGATTTAGACGAGGAATGAATTACTTTTTAGATACCAACATTATTCTTATATTGTTTTTTTCAATAGGTATAATGAATTAGAACCAACTATACTAAGTATTCTTAGAGATAATAGGAATAGCTTTTTGCGAGTACAATGTCACTATTAGAAATTGCACAGCTTTTACCGAAAGAGAAAAATAAAAGAAATTGATTATGATATCTTTGATATAGGTGATAAATTGATTGATACTATATTATACCAATTACCTTTTGTTGAAATACTTCCTTTTGAGCATAGAGAGGCGCGTATTGCAAGTAGGCTGACTTTTTGTACCCTAATCACAAAGACCCTAATGACCTTGCAATTATGGCTCACGCTATAAGTGAACAAATGCCTATCATTAGTTGTGATGATAAGTTTCCTGAATATATATCGCAAGGAATTACTGTATTATATAACAAACGTAGCACTAAATAAAAATAGATGAAAAAGAAATATTCTGATTACAGGAGGAGCTGGCTTTTATAGGCTCTCACGTGGTAAGGTTATTTGTAACAAAATATCCCGAATACCACATTTACAACTTGGATAAACTTACCTATGCGGGTAACTTAGACAATGTAGCTGATGTAGCTCAAGCTCCTAACTATTCTTTTGTACAAGCAGATATTTGCGACTACGAGGCAATGAAAGCACTTATCACTGAAAAGAAGATTGATGGGGTGATTCACCTTGCTGCTGAAAGTCACGTGGATAGAAGTATAGAAGACCCTTTCATCTTTGCCAAAACCAATGTGATGGGTACCCTTAGCTTGTTGCAGGCTGCTCGCGAGGCGTGGAAAGACCATATGCAAGGAAAGCGCTTTTTACCACGTTTCTACTGATGAAGTGTACGGAGCATTAGAAATGGACGACACTCTTTTACAGAACAAACGCCTTATGACCCCCTAATCGCCTTATTCGGCATCTAAAGCCTCATCAGACCACTTTGTACGGGCTTACCATAATACTTATAAATTACCTATGGTGATTTCTAACTGTTCTAATAATTATGGTTCGCACCAATACCCAGAAAAAGTTAATACCTGTGTGTATTTACAATATAGTGAATAACAAAACCATTGCCTATTTATGGCAAAGGGAAAATATACGCGATTGGCTGTTTGTAGAAGACCACGCTCGCGCTATTGACACAATTTTTCCACCAAGGAAAAGATGGTGACACCTACAATATTGGAGGCTTCAACGAATGGCGTAATATCGACTTGGTAAGGGTAATTATCAAGGAGGTGGATAAACAATTAGGTCGCCCAGAGGGTACTTCTGAAAAACTCATTACTTTTTGTAACTGATCGTGCAGGACACGACCTTCGTTATGCTATTGACGCTACGAAACTAAAGAATGAGTTAGGGTGGGAGCCTTCATTACAATTTGAAGAAGGAATACAGAAAACAGTGAAGTGGTACCTTAGTCAATTATAAAAAAAGGAACAATTAGCGTTTGCATACTACTTGATTGCTGTATTTAAGATTGACGATACTGTACTCGTTTAGCTGGTTGGTATTTTCAAGTAGTTTGTAGAAGGCTTTTAGGTTGGCTTTTTTTGGTCATTTCGTTTTCATATTTACCGAAAGAAACTCTGAAAATGGGGAATACGCATATAAAAGTCGTATTCTCCATTGTTTTTACGATTACTTCGGTGATATTTTCGGTAAGCCAAGTGTCATTTAAGATAAACATCATTAGCTGGTAGGTAGTATCCCAATATTTATTGATTTCGCCTCTTACAATGGGTACGCGGGCTGAAAAAGATTTTGATAATGGCATTTTTTTACCTTGATTATCCATATAATAGGTTTTTATCGCCATCGTAAATGCGGGCAATAGGGTCGCGTTGTTTTACTTTGATATGTAAAGTACCATCTATGGTGTAGAACACTTCGGAATTTTCAATCATATCATTGTTATCCAATATATTTTTCAAATTCGTGTAGGCGTAATAATCCTAAAGGCATAGGTGCCATAGGGTCTTTGATAATGCTGCGGTGTATTTCTTCATCGGTGATGAACATATTGCTATCCTGATGGTCTATCACTACTTCTTTTACTAAACGCATTTTGTTTTTATTGACAGCAAGGATTTGTATTGAAAGAGGTAAAAAGATGATAACCAATAATTTTAATACTTTTTTTAGGGTGCATATTATCTGATTTTTGCAAAGGTATAAAACAATTCTGAAAGTATCATTGCTTATTATCAATAATTTTGTACATTTGCGCAATTTAAATCATTATACTATGAAACGTATTGTAACGTTATGCTGTTTGTTGGTGGGCTTGATGGGCTTGGCTCAGGATGTAGAAACGATGCTTACCGAAAAAAATTAAAGTGCTTGATAAGAGCTATAAAACGCCTGAATTACAACCTTTGGCAAATGATTTTGAACGTGTTGCTCTGGCTGCTCCTACTAATTGGCTTGCCAATTACTATACGGCTTATGTGAATATTCGTATAGCTGATCTTTCGCAAGGAGATGTGATAGATACTTATTGCAATCAGGCAGAAAAATATTTGAAAATAGCAGAGGGGCTGAAAGATGCTGATGTTTCGGAAATTAATGCACTTTATGCTTATCTGTACAGTACAAAGGTGAAGGTAAACCCTATGTTCAGAGGGTCTAAATATGGTAAGATAAGCAAAGAATACATCAATAAAGCAATTAAGGAAAATGCTGATAACCCACGCCCTTATGTGATACGTGCTATAGGAATTTTTCTTTACGCCGAAAAGTATTTGGTGGTGGTGCTGAGAAAAGCCAAACCTTTTTGGATAGAGCTACTCAAAAATTTGAAGTTTTTACTCCTAAAACACCTAATCACCCACATTGGGGGTAAAGGAATGGTAGATTCTATTAAGAAATTAGCTTCAGAAAATTAAAAAATGCATAAATCTGGTTTTGTAAACATTATAGGAAATCCCAACGTGGGAAAAATCGTCATTGATGAATGCATTTGTTGGCGAAAAACTTTCATTATTACCTCGAAGGCGCAAACTACAAGGCATCGTATCTTTGGCATTGTGAGTGGTGATGATTTTCAGGTGGTTTTTCGGATACCCCCTGGGTATTATCAAGCCTTCGTATGCGCTACAAGCCTCGATGATGGACTTCGTAAAGTCGGCTTTTTGAAGATGCTGACATTCTAATCTATATGGTAGAAGTAGGGGAAAAAGAACTGAAAGACGAAACTTTTTTTCAAGAAAATAAACACTTTGCAAGTGCTCTGTGCTATTGCTTATCAATAAGATTGATACTACTGACCAACAATTACTTGAGGAGCAAGTAGCTTATTGGCAAAACCCAAGTGCCTAAAGCTGAAATATACCCTATTTCGGCTTTGCATTCCTTTCATACAGATGTGGTTTTCAATCGTATTTTTGGAACTATTGCCTCAGTCGCCCGCTTTCTTTCCTAAAGACCAGCTTACGGATAAGCCTGAACGCTTTTTTGTAAAATGAAATTATACGTGAAAAGATATTGCTACACTACAAAAAGAGATACCTTACTCGGTAGAAGTAGAAACAGAAAGTTTTGCTGATAGTGAGACTATTATTCATATTCGTGCAGTGATAATGGTGGAGCGTGATAGCCAAAAAGGAATCATCATAGGGCACAGAGGCGAAGCACTAAAAGCGCGTAGGTATTGCCGCAAGGGCTGATATGGAAAAAAATTCTTCGGAAAACAAATTCATTTGGAATTATTTGTGAAGGTAAATAAAGATTGGCGTAGTAATGAGCGACAGCTAAGGCGCTTTGGCTATGCAATAAATTAGTAGTTACGAATTAGTTGTTGGATTTATAAACTATTATCATTTGAAAAGGATATTATTTATCATATTGGCTGCTATGGCAGTGGTGGGTTGCGAATCGGATGAGATATGCGACCGCAATGTAAATACACCTCGCTTATTGGTGCGTTTTTACGACCCCAACCAGCTTCGTTCGCCTTTTTAGTGTTACGAACTTGACTGTTTATGGCGAGGGTAGCTCTAAAAGCATTAGTTACCAATGCTACTACCGACTCATTGGCTTTGCCTTTGCGCCTTACCAATCCTACTGTGTATGTACTTCAGAAAATAGAAACGGGCAACGTAACCTGTACCGCTACGCTTACGCTTAGCTACCAAACTCACGAAACTTTTGTAAGTAAGGCTTGTGGCATTAAAACTACCTATAGCACTCTTACTGCGACTATTAGTCCCACTACTTGGCTAAAAGGTATTCGTATTCAAAATTCAACTGTTGATAATGAAAAAAAGAGCTCATATTCATTTATATCATTAGTATTGTGTTGTTACTACCTGCGGTGGCTCAAGCTCAAACGCATACGGTTACTACCAAAACGGCTACTAAAACTACTTCTATTGCCTTGCCCAGTCAAGCAGGCAGCACCCACTTATAAACAGCGTTATGGGTTGCGTGTGGGTGCCGATATCAGTAGGCTTATTATTCCTTTTTTTCAATAAAGATTACTATGGCGTGGAGTTTGTAGGCGACTATAGGCTCAGCCAGAATTATTATGCTGCTGCCGAAATAGGTTTTGAACGCAAAGCTACTACTGAAGATTTTTGCGTACACTACTCAAGGACAATATCTGCGCTTGGGCTTTGACTATAATAGCTATGGCAATTGGTATGGTATGGAAAATATGATATACGTGGGGGCACGCTATGGAATTTCTCTTTTTTCACAAGAGCTTACCTCTTATACTTTGCATAAAGATAATCAGTATTTTTGATGAATCTGTTGTGGGGACTAATCCGTCTTGGTTGCTGAACCCACAATGGTCGTACGGCACATTGGTTGGAAGTAGTAATAGGACTAAAGGCGGAACTATTGCGCAATTTCTATGCTGGTATCAGTATGCACGTGGGCTGTTTGGTACTGCAAACCGATGCTTCGGGCTTCCCTAATTATTATATTCCTGCTTTTGGGCGTGTGTATGAAAATAGCCGATTTGGCACTAACTTTAACTATACCTTTAGCTACCTGATACCCCTTTACAAAAAGAATAAAGAAACTTCTATTAGCAAAAATAATGAGATATTTTACAATACTACTTATATTAATCTTGCTTTCGGGCTGCGGTAATAGCAATCCGTATGAGGGAAAAACAATCCGTTTGGCAGTAGTGAAGGATTTTAATTTGCCTAAAGTGAGCGTACGAGCGATGGTTCTTTTAGATAAAAATGTCGCTTTTGCGGGTTCTGATGCTACTTTTGGCTTTATCAATACTCAAAAACCAAACAATGGCGACTAATAACTTGAAGAATATACAAGTAATATCCGATTTTAGGGCTGTCGCAGCTACTAAAGAGCGATTTTTATGCTTTCTATAGCCAATCCTGCCTTTGCTGTTTAGAGCAGACCCTACAGGAATGAAAGAAGTGTATAGAGAAGAACACCCTGAAGTGTTTTTACGATGCAATGTGCTTTTATAGACGACCAATACGGTATAGCCATAGGAGACCCTATTGAAGGACGATTATCGGTGCTAACTACTAATAACGGCGGACTGCAATGGGAAAAGAAAAGTTGGTCGCAAACGCCCAAAATGGCTGAAGGAGAAGCTATTTTTGCAGGTAGTAATTCCGCAATGGCTCGTGTAGGGAAAAAAATTGTGGATAGTAACCGGTGGTAGCCAAAGTAGGGTGTTTTATTCGGATAATAAAGGCTATAAATGGCAAGAATTAGCCGTGTTGCCATTAGTTCAGGGAAAAAGCCTCGCAAGGAGCTTTTTCTGTTGATTTTTACGATAACCAAACGGGGGGTAGTAGTAGGAGGAGATTACGAAAATCCTACTCATAAACAGGGTACGATAGCCATCACTGCCGATGGCGGTAAAACTTAGCGTACTCCCTGTCACCAACAAGGTGATGGGCTATGCCAATTGCGTGAAATACATACCCAATAGCAGAGGATATGCCCTAATGGCAGCAGCGGCTGATGGCATTTACTTTTCTGCTGATAAGGGCGACAGCTGGGAACGCATCGCCAACGAAAGCTATCACGCTCTGCTATTTATTGACGAGCATACTATGATAGCTTCCGGTAACGAACGTATTACGCTTTTTAGGCTTTTTTTAAGCATTCATTTGTGAGCATTGGTTGTATAGCTCACGCCACGCAGCTCCGCGTTTCTTCATTACATTCTCTAGGTATTCTTTCCATACCATTTTTATCTTTCTCTTCGTCTTTTACAACAGCCCCTTGTAGCCCCGAAGCAAGATCTTCATCGCTTACAGTGCCGTTACCAAAGCTACCTGCTAATGCCATACTATTGGTAATAAGCGATATAGCTTCGGCTGTAGAAATAACACCACTAGGCGATTTAAGTTTTTTTGTTTATCATCAAGGGTAGCTCCTTTGCGCAATTCGCGGAATATAGTAACTATTTTTCTCAATCGCTTCACTGCTTGGTAGGGCAGCTTTTAGCTTGTAATTACTTGATATTTCGGCTACGCGTTTGCTCACAATTGATACCTCTGTTTCTAGGGTAGCAGGAGCCGGCAGTACGATGATGTTGAAACGTCTTTTCAATGCCGATGACATTTCGTTTACCCCTCGGTCGCGAGTGTTAGCAGTTGCGATGATAGAGAAGCCCCGTTGTGCAGGCAATTCTTTGCTAAGTTCCGGAATGGCAATAGTTTTTCTGAAAGAATAGAGATAAGAGCATCTTGCACTTCTGAGGCACATCGTGAAATTTCCTCAAAGCGTGCAATGCTACCCGTTTCCATAGCGCGATAGATAGGCGATTTAAGCAGTGCTTCGTTAGAAGGTCCGTTAGCCAATAGCATCGCGTAGTTCCAAGAGTAGCGAATATGTTCTTCGCTGGTGCCTGCGGTACCTTGTATCACCTTGCCCGAGTCGCCGCTGATGGCTGCCGTAAGGTTTTCAGAAAGCCACGACTTAGCAGTACCAGGTTCCCCTATAAGGAGCAAAGAGCGGTCGGTAAGGAGCGTAGCAATAGCAATTTCTACCAAGCGGTTATGCCCTATGTATTTGGGGGTAATGTTTACGCCACAAGCTGTTCCTCCCTGTTACAAATTTAAGTACTGCTTTGGGCGAGAGTTGCCATCCTATGGGTTTTTTCTTCTTTTTATCTTCTTCCTTAAGAGCCTCCAACTCATTGGCATAGAGTTGTTCGGCTGGAAGGCGTAATACGTTTGACATATATTTGATTTATTAATTAGTCTATTAAATTGGTTTTCTGTTTCTTTTAAATAGAACTTAAATGGTTTTAATAAAATATTATTATAATCTTCTCACTTTATTAGCTAATGATGAAAGTATCACTTCATATTCTTCCATAGTTCTCGTAGGCTAATTTTCTGGCTTCTTCTAAAGATATTCCTGTTTCTGGAGATAACTCCCATTCTCTTAAGCGATTATGCAATTCTTTTTATAAGTATCAGAAATAGTATACTCCTGCTCTTCTATTATTTCAAAAATTAAGTCGTTCGAGAGCTATTTTTTTGCATCACTTAGGCTAACTCCTTTAGGTGGTTTAATAGTAAGTGTTTCCATAATAATAACTTCTAAAAATTTGCGACAAATATACAACTTTTTAACTTATCAGATGGCTCCCTATAAATCTATCAAAATCCGATTTGAAGGGTTTTTCCCATACAATACGATACTTTTCAAACTCATTAAAGGCGTGCGTATGAGCTATATGAGCCGTTATCTGAAAATATCTTCTGCAAGTGAACTAAACACTAACAACTAAGCCGGAGATTTCCTCTAAAGTATTATAGCTGTGCAAACAGATACGCAGTCGTTCTTGCCCTGCGGGTACAGTGGGTGATAGTATGGGCAGTACCCGAGAACCTTTGCTTTGCAACTCCGCCGCTAAGGTTTTTTTACTCGCTCATTGCCCGATACTACTTTAGCTTGTATAGCCGATTGTGAATCTATAAAAACCGTCTAACTGCCGCTGCTCCAATTGTTGCCTAAAGTAACGAATATTGTCCTGCAACCCAGCTATAGCCCCCTGTGCTACGCAACTGCTCATAACCAGCCCTGATAAGCGCAACGCTGTGCGGCGACATTGCCGTAGTGTATATAAAAGAGCGTGAAAAGTTCAGCAAATACTGCACAACCTCATCGCTTGCTACTACTGCAGCTCCGTGGGCACCTAATGCCTTGCCATAGGTAACAATACGCGCAAAAACACGATGAGCCAAACCTTCAGCTTGCACCAAGCCGCTGCCATACTCCCCAAAAACACCCAAAGCGTGTGCCTCATCTATAGCCACATAAGCACCATAACGCTCTGCCAAAGCTACTAACTCAGGCAAAATGCGGGCTGTCGCCGTCCATAGAAAAACACTTTCAGTAGCAATAAGTACAGTAGCTTCGCCAGTAGCAAAGCGTTGTAGTAACTCTTCCAAATGAGCCAAATCATTGTGCCTGAATTTATACGACTTTGCCAAACTTAGCGATATACCATCGCGTATAGAAGCTGTGACAATAGCTATCGTATAAGATAATATCGCCTTTAGTGAGGATACACGAAAAAAAGCCTACATTAGCATCATAGCCCGAATTGTAAAGCAAGGCAGCTTCAGCTGGTGAAAATCAGCAATATAGCGTTCGGTATCAGCAAAAAATAGGCAAGTTGCCAGAGAGCAAGCGCGAACCTGTAGCACCATTGTGAAAAAGGATAAGCAGCGAGTATCTCATCAGCACGCTGTGCAATAGCACTATTCCTACTAAAGCCTATATAGTCGTTAGAATAGAAATCAGTAGTAAAATGCCTCTGCTGTAAAGAGCGCAACGCATTAGCTTCAGCACGCTCATCCAATTTTTATGTATATGGTTCATAGTTAATCCTTAGATTTTATTAGGTACACTTTTTGGTTATCCCTTCAAAAGAAAAACAAAAGCAAAGATACAAAATAATGTTTAATGGTTTATGTTTTTATGATTAAAACTTTAGTGGTAACCAATTGTACTTCCTATTGGAACTTGGGTTATCCTTCGGTGCGAGCCGCACAGGCTTTTTTATTCTTCGCTCAACCTTCGCTCATCCTTCGTTCACATACTCGGCTGCGCCAGCTCGCCGACTTTCCTTCGCTCATCCTTCGCTCATCCTTCGCTGAAGGTTCGCTCAAGGTTTGGGGTATTTTTGAATTAGAAAAAAACTTTTTTTCTTAAAGAAAGTAGAAGAACTGGAAGACAAACTTAAAAGTTTTTTTATACTTTATTTTAGGGTGCGCAGAAAATACTATAAAGACACATTTAGGTGCAAGATATGCTTTTTGTATATACAAATATAAGAGTCTATTTTTGCTATTTAGGCTTTACCAATGTAAAAAAATAGAGCCATTCTAAATAAAGGCTAAAATTGGAACTCATTTACCTGACTAATTTGCAAAAAATAAAAAGAAGAACCTGAAGCAAATAATAATATGAGTTCTTGTTGTAGCTTTTTAAACATCTAAAAATCAAACGTTTACAAAAATAAAGAAAAAAAGCAATCAAAAAGTGCTTATAATTTTCTTTTAGTTTCTTATTCTTTTTTAAGGCTAGATAAAAAAACAATTAAAAAAATAGTCATTTTATTTATAGAAAATTTAAAATGCTTATAAAATAGAATTAAAAATATCTGATGTACCTTTGCATCGTATTGAACTTTATAACTGATTAAATAACTTTTAATTTTTAAACACTATGTCAAAAAAACAGTAAATGCCGTATTAGGCTTTGGCAGTAGGTACTGCTATAGGGGTAGGTTTGGGCATTCTTTTTGCGCCAGACGAAGGAAAAACACACGTAAAAGGATTAAAGACACACTTAGAGACAAATCGGATGAATTGAGTGAGGAGTTAGAAAATCTTACAGAGAGCGTGCGTGAAAAAAATCATTGGAACTAAAAAGGTTCCTTGGAAGAAAAAAATAGATAGACTTTTTCAAAAATCAAGTAATAAAGCTGAGGATGTAATTAGTCTACTAGAAAGGAAATTAGCTTCACTAAAAAGAAGAAGCCGGTAAAAATTAAGAAGTAATTTTATGGCGATTTATTCTATTAAAGAAACGTTTGTAGAAGTTCCTACAAAAGCAAATTCAGCCTTTAATTCGCAGTTTGCTTACTATAAACTAATACTTTTTTTAGGTTTATAGCTAAGTCTTCGTATAGGGCTTATAACTTTTTATTTATGCCTTTGCCTGCTTATTAATATTATTTTTTTCTGTCATTTGCCACTGCTTATGCCATAGGCGAAGCTTTAGGAAGTAATGGTTTGGGATTTTTTTATTGTAGGAGCTTTCTATATATTGTTATCGTTAGTAGTTTTATTGTTTCGAAAGAAACTAATTGAGAGGTCGCTATTGCAAAAACTATCAGAAATCTATTTTTAAATCTGACCCAGAAGACGAAGAAAATGAACAATAAGACTTATTCATCATTTGAAGAAATTGATAATGAAATTAGACTACTTCGATTAGAAAAAAAGAGATTGACAGACTATCTCTATCGCAACAGGTATCGGCTTCAGCAGAAAGTTTGAGTCCAAAAATTTATTAGCTAATACTTGGATCTCTCTTTTATTTAATAAAAAGATGGATAAATATAGCTTTTAGGCTATGGTGTGCAATTTTTAGCAAAACGATATTTAAACAAAAAAATCTGTAATAAGATTTATTTTTTTCGATAACTAGCCAAAAAAACTTATTTTTAAAAACTATTCAATTTGAATAAATCTTTACCAAAGGCTTTATTGCCTCAAAATTTTTACATTAACTTTTTAAATTTAACCAAGCATGAAAAAATTTATTGCCTTAGTAACAGTGATTTGTTTATCACTAGTAGCTTTTTCTTGTGCATCTTGCAGCAAGAAAGATGACCCTGCTGACAATGACCTTTTTGTAGGAACCTACAAAGGTGAAATTTCTTTTGCAAAAAGGAGAAGAGAAAAATTGTTGAGAATGGTTCAGTAACAGTTGTTAAAGCAGGGAATGATTATTATTTCCGTTTTTTTCAGATGGTATTGAAGACCTAAAAGGTGTTAGCTTCAAAAAGAGGGAGCTAATACTTTAGTAAACATTGACTTGGAAGATGGTTTAAAAATAATTAGAATCAATGCCTCTTCATTGAACATTCTGTATACTACAGATGGAAAAACTTGGTTTGCTAAAAGCAAAAAGGTAGTTCAAGAAAATGAGTATGAAAAAGACCGAAAATATCTAATATTTTTCGGTCTTTTTCTATTTTTAACATTTGCGCTTCTTGCCTTGTTATTTCTTTTTAAATATCAAATTTATCAAAAATAAAATGACAATAGCTCCAATAGCACCTGTTAAGATAGCACCAATCCATCCTTCTCCAAGTGAGATGTGAAGTACGTTTTCTAAAAAGCCAGTACCCAACGCTACTTCCAAGAATACCTATAATGATATTTCCTATAAGTCCTAATCCACTACCTTTGTAGATAGTTCCTCCCTAACCATCCAGCGATGGCTCCAATGATAAGTGTAGCAATAATTCCCATAAGTTAAAATTTTTAAATTAAAGCGCAAAAATAATAAATTATTATTTAATTTGCAAAATGTATATTTGTGCGTGCTTTTTCAGAATAATAAAAAAATCATATTTTTTTGACTATGTCGCGGAATAAGAATCATAAAATGGAAATAAAATTTAATAGAAAAATATGCCTTATGGGCATTAGCTTTGCTGGGGGTGGAGTTTCTTATCGCTACGGTGTTTAGCGGTATAGGCTTCATTAGGGGGTATATAGGCGATGTATTGAGTGGTGATACTGCTATACTACTTGGTTCTTTCGGTAGTGAAAGTAAAAACAAACGTAAACTGATAGTGGGTATCTTCCTTTTTGCTGTATTGGTAGAGGTGTTGCAGTACTTTGGGGTGGCTACTTATTTGGGCTTTTGCAAAAAGGGAGTTTGGGCTACATCATCTTAGGTAACCACTTTTCGTGGGGCGATATACTATGCTACGGCGTAGGCTGCCTTATCTTAGGTTTGACAATTCGCCGCTGATAAATCATAATTAAAAAGTTTTTATTTTTGTTTGTTGGTTATGCTATTTTTTTACTACCTTTGTACGATAAATTAACGTTCATTATTGAAAAACTATGAAAAACGACAACACTCTAAAAACACTTACTGCCGCAGGGCTTCTTGCTCTTGCAGTTTAGCTTGTGAGCAACCTGCTCAAAACAAACTTGCTGATAACTTGTATATGTATACTATTGAGGTACAACAAAAATACTTATTGCTGCCTATAGAGAACGAAGCTACTGAAGTGAAAATGCAACTATTGGTGGAAAAATACGCCTATAGGCGAGCCTATCAACATCAGGATTGCCCCAAAAACCAAATTGACTACTGGATACCCATAGAAATAGAGGCTTACAAGGGCAAAAAGTTGACCCTCTCTTTCAACGAAGCTCAAAACGCTCGTATGGGATTCAGCAAAATTAAACAATCGGCAAACTACAATTTTGCTTATCAGGAAAAATACCGTCCGCAATATCATTTCAGTCCGCAATACGGCTGGACAAACGACCCTAACGGAATGGTATACCACAATGGTGAATATCACCTTTTCTTTCAATACAATCCTTATGGCTGCAAATGGGGAAATATGCACTGGGGGCACGCTGTTAGCAAAGATTTAGTGCAATGGCAACAGCTTCCTTATGCGTTGGCTCCTGATAAATTGGGGGCTATCTATTCGGGTTGTGTAGTGATTGACAAAGATAATACGGCAGGCTTTGGCAAAGATGCTATGGTAGCTATCTTTACTTCGGCAGGGTGAGCAACAAGTACAATCATTAGCGTATAGCCTTGATAACGGGCGTAGCTTTACTAAATACGAAGGTAACCCTGTGCTCAGCCACCCCTACTATTGTAGATTTCCGAGACCCGAAAGTGTTTTTGGTATGCTCCTACCCAACAATGGATAATGAGCCTTGCTACGAGCCAAAAGTATCACTTTTTACAGTTCTAAAAACTTGAAAGAATGGACACAACTAAGTGAGTTTGGTGAAGGGATAGGCAACCACGATGGGGTATGGGAGTGCCCAGACCTCTTTCCGCTTACTTATGAGGGACAAACCAAATGGGTACTTTTTGTGAGTATCAACCCAGGTAGCCCCTAATGGTGGTAGTGCTACGCAATACTTCATTGGGAATTTTTGACGGAGAGACTTTCAGTCCCGACCCTCTGCCCTACCCTCTTTGGATAGACTATGGGCGTGATAACTACGCTGGCGTAACTTGGAACAACGTGCCTGCCGAAGACGGACGCCGCCTATTTATAGGCTGGATGAGCAATTGGGACTATTCTAATGAAGTGCCCACTACAAACTTCCCGCAACGCAATGACCCTAGCTCGCACGCTGAGTTTAGCCCACAATGGCGAACATTTAGTAGTAGCCAGCAAGCCTGTAAAAGAGATAGAACGCCTTCGCAATGAAACTATTAGCTTGCCTAATAAAACGGCTACTACCACTACTTTTTAAGCAGTTACTGAATAACAACGATGGTGCTTACGAACTCACTTTTTAGTATTACCCCCAACGGCAGCGATAATTTTAGCTTTTCGCTCCTAAATAACAAGGGGAGGAACTTACCCTACATTTTTTTGACATCGCCAATAAGACGCTACTGACCAACCGCGCCAAAAGTAGTGTAGCTTTCAATGCTAATTTTGCAGCAATGCTCATCAAAGCTCCTCTTACAGCAAAAAAAGAGTTATACGATACGCCTTTTTAGTAGATAAAGCCTCTACCGAGCTATTTGTAAATGACGGAGAAGTGGTGCAAACCAACACCATATTCCCTACTGAAGCCTATAACGCCCTCCGTTTTAAAACCGATAAAGGCACGCTTAGCATCAAGGATGTAACTATTTACAAACTCGGTGCAAGTCAAACGGCGATATCTTATTAATTGGAATTTACTTAAAAATAAAAAAATGAAAAAAATACAGTAGTAGGATTAGGAGAAATTCTTTGGGATGTATTCCCCGAAAGGAAAGTATTAGGCGGAGCACCAGCTAATTTTGCCTATCACGCTTCGCAATTTGGATTCAATGGTTATGCTGTAAGTGCTATTGGCAATGACCTGCTGGGAAAAGAAATTCTGAAAAGCCTTGAAGAAAAAGAGCTTAACTACCTTATTGAGCAAAACCGACTTCCCGACAGGCACCGTAAAAGTGCAGTTGGACGGCAGAGGTATCCCCACCTATGAAATTACCGAAAACGTTGCGTGGGATAATATTCCGTTTACCACACGGCTGGAAAATTTAGCCAAAAAAACACAACTACCGTATGTTTCGGTTCACTTGCACAGCGCAACGAGGTATCACGGGCTACCATTCACAAGTTTTTAGACCTGATGCCCTGCCGATAGCCCTAAAAGTGTTTGACATTAATCTGCGGCTGAAATACTTTCAGCAAAGATATTATCATAGACTCTCTCAACAAGGCTTCTGCACTGAAAATAAACGATGAAGAAATAGTAAAATTGCTGAAATATTTGAGTTACAAGGCACCGATGAGGAGCTATGCCAGCAACTATTGGATAAATACAAGCTGAAGTTCTTGATACTCACCAAAGGCACACGAGGTAGCTATGTACTTACACCTTACGAAAAGTCGTTTTTGGCAACTCCAAAAGTTACGATAGCCGATACTGTGGGTGCAGGCGATTCATTTACGGCAGCCTTTGTGGCTTCGTACCTGAACGGGCGCAGCATAGCGCAATCGCACCAATTGGCTGTTGAGGTATCTGCCTCATGTATGTCAGCAACACGGCGCGATGCCACGTTTGGCTGATGCCCACTTAGAACTTTTTAGATAAACTTTATTATCCCTATTAATTTTTCAACCATCAATCATTATAAAAATGGAATATTTTTGTAAAAGGTATGGGCTGTGCAGGGTGTGCTCGTACTATTGAAAAAACTGAATGAACTCCCTGAAGTAATTGAAGCTACTGTTGATTTTTAGTAGCAAAAAAAGCGACCATAAAGACCCATAATAAGGTATCTTTAGATACCCTACAGCAAGCCTTAGCGGGCACTCATTATAGTTTATCACTTACCGCTGATGCGCCTACAACAAGTGCTACAGCAACAAAATCTACACACAAACCACCCCAAGGGACGGTATTTTATTGCCCTATGCACTGCGAGGGCAACAAGACCTACGACCACCCAGGCACTGCCCCGTGTGCGGTATGGACTTAGTACCGCAGGCAAGCCTTGCCCATCAAGAGGGGCACGAAGACAAGCAACGCCGCTCACTACAGCAAAAAGTTGCTCATTGCGATTATTTGTACGCTTCCTATTTTTTTATAATTTCAATGGTGGGAATGTCGCACGAGAGTCCTCTTTATGCCATAATGCCCCCCTGCCTATTGGGACTGGGTGCAGGCAGTGCTATCGCTGCCCGTAGTGTTCTACAGCGGAGCTATGTTTTTGGCAGAGCTTGGAAAAGCCTGAAAACCAAAAACTTCAATATGTTTACCCTTATAGGCATAGGAGCGGGTTTGGCTTGGGGGCTCAGTATTCTCGCATTGTGTTTTCCACAATTCTTCCCTGAACAATTCAAAGAGCATGGTCGTGTACATCTCTATTTTGAGGCAGCAACTGTTATACTCACTTTGGTACTCTTGGGGCAACTCTTGGAAGCTAATGCCCACAGCCGTACCCAACAAGCCATAAAATTATTACTAAAACTCACCCCCAACAAAGCAACCAAAGTTATAGGTAATAACGAGACCGAAGTAGCTATTGATGAGGTACTTATAGGCGACCTTTTGCGGGTAAAACCAGGTGAAAAAATACCTGTAGACGGCATTATCACACAAGGCAATGCCACTATAGACGAGAGTATGCTAACGGGAGAGCCTATAGCCGTAGAAAAAGGAAGGTGATAGCGTATCGGCAGGGACACTCAACGGCAACCAATCTTTTGTAATGCAAGCCAAAAAAAGTAGGTTCTGAAACCCTTTTGGCACAGATTATCACAATGGTACAGCAAGCGAGCCAAAAGCCGCGCTCCGTTACAAAAATTGGCTGACAGGATATCTGCCTATTTTTGTACCTATTGTAATAGGTATTTCACTACTCACCTTTGTATTGTAGGGCTATTTTTGCTACTGAAAACAACTATACCTACGCCTTGCTGAACGCCATAGCTGTACTCATTATCGCTTGTCCTTGCGCTTTAGGGTTTAGCGACCCCAATGTCGGTAATGGTGGGTGTAGGTAAAGGTGCGCAAAATGGTATTCTCATCAAAGAAGCCGAAGCGATTGAGGAGTTCAATAAAATAGATACTTTGGTAGTAGATAAAACAGGCACCTTGACTGAGGGCAAACCTATAGTAAGTGAAGTTATTAGCTTCAACAATACCGCTGAAAGCGAGCTGCTGCCTATATTATACGCCTTGAATCAGCATTCTGAGCACCCTCTTGCTAAAGCTACTAATGCTTATTGCCAATCAAAAGGCATTACCCCCTACCCTTTACTAACTTTAAAGCTATTACAGGGCAAGGCGTTAGTGCTGTTATTCAGCAAGATAACTACTATTTTTGGCAACCAAAAAGCTGCTCGCTTCCGCAGGGATAAGCCTCACTGAAGCACAGCAAAGTACTATTGCAGCACTACAAGAGCAAGGGAAAAACGATTTCGCTCATTGCCAATAGCCATAGCCTTTTGGGAGCAGTAGCCATTACCGACCCTATAAAGCCTTCGGCGATTACTGCCTTGCAAGAATTGCAAAACTTAGGCGTAGAAGTGATAATGCTCACCGGAGATAACCCACTCACTGCCAAAGCAGTAGCCCAAACTATGCGACTTGCGCACTACAAAGCTGAAATGTTGCCTCACGACAAGCGCAACGAGATAGTACGTTTGCAAGCTGAAGGCAAAAAAAGTAGCAATGGCAGGCGATGGCATCAACGATGCTCCTGCTTTAGCACAAGCTAATGTGGGTATTGCGATGGGTACAGGCACTGATGTGGCTATAGAAAGTGCCCAAATTACCTTAGTAAAAGGCGACCTTAGCGGTATACTAAAAAGCTAAAAAAATTGAGCAAAGCTGTAGTGAAAAAAACATACGCGAAAACCTATTTTTTTGCGCTAATATACAATGCAGTAGGCATTCCTGTAGCTGCAGGTGTTCTCTATCCGTTCTTTGGCATTCTTCTATCACCAATGTTGGGTGCATTGGCTATGAGTTTCAGCTCGGTAAGCGTGATAAGCAACGCTTTACGACTAAGACGCTTAAAATTATAAGTAATGTTTATTTTTTGTTATTAAATATCAATCTTTAAACATTATTTCTTACCTTTGCCCCTATCTAACCACCATTACCCAACAATAATTACTAACGACTAATAAATAACAAAATGGAAATTACACAAGAAAAACCGACAATGGTTGGATGATTTGCAGCTAAATCATCCTGTAGTAATAGCAGGACCTTGTAGTGCAGAAACAGAAGCGCAAGTACTAAATATAGCTCATAGTTTAAAAAAACACAGATGTATCTTTCTACAGAGCAGGTATTTGGAAACCACGCACGCGCCCAGGTATGTTTGAAGGTGTTGGTGCTCTTGGACTGAAATGGTTGCAGCGCGTAAAAAGAAGAAACAGGACTTAAAACAGCTACCGAAGTAGCTAATAAAGACCACGTAAAACTTGCCTTAGAGCACGATATTGATATGCTTTTGGATTGGAGCCCGTTCTACCGTTAGCCCTTTTTATTATCCAAGAAATAGCTGATGAATTGGAAGGTACTGATAAAATTGTATTGGTAAAGAACCCTGTAAACCCCGATTTAGCTCTTTGGATAGGCGCTATAGAACGCCTGCAACGCGCCAATATTAAAAACTTAGGCGTAATACACCGCGGTTTCTCTACCTACGAAAAACGAAATATCGCAATATCCCTGAATGGCAGTTGGTAATTGAGCTGCAAAACAAATTCCCTCTCTTGCCACTCATCTGCGACCCCTCGCACATTACAGGCAAGCGCGACCTTATCTTCGATGTATCGCAAACTGCTCTTGACCTCAATTTTTGATGGTTTGATGATTGAGACACACTGCACCCCCGATGAGGCTTGGAGCGATGCTGCTCAGCAAGTTACGCCAGCACAATTGGTGCAAATAATGAAAGACCTACGCATACGAAAAACTTCAGTTGCCGAAGAAGATTACCTAAGCCAGCTTGGCACACTACGCTCTCATATTGATATTTTTAGACGACCAGCTTCTGGATACACTCAAAAAACGTATGGAAATAGCTGAAGAAATAGGTAAACTTAAAAAGCTAATAACGTAGCTATTTTTGCAAAATCAACGTTGGCACGAAATATTAGGCAAAAGTAGTATTAGAAGGGCAACAACACAACCTGAGCGAAGAGTTTGTAATACAAATATTTAAAGCGATACACCAAGAGTCTATCAACAGACAAGAACGCGTTACACGGGCTGCAAATTAGTAAGCTCTTTGCTAATTGACCAATTATTTGTACCTTTGCACCCTCAATGATAATACAATGATTCTACCCATTATTGCTTACGGAGACCCTGTGCTTAGAAAAGTAGGCACAGATATTACACCAGCCTACCCCGACCTTAAATCGTTGATTGCTAATATGTACGACACTATGAATAACGCCAATGGAGTAGGTTTGGCAGCTCCTCAAGTTGGTTTAGCTATACGCCTATTTGTAGTGGATACTGCGCCCTTTGCTGATGATGAAGACCTTACTGCTGAGGAACAAAAAAATTCCTATTAGGATTCAAAAAGTTTTTTTATCAATGCTAAAATCACAGAGGAAACAGGTAAAAAAATGGCTATTCAACGAGGGTTGTTTAAGCATTCCTGGTGTGCGTGAAGATGTAAGTAGAAACGAGCAAATTACTATTGAGTTTCTTGATGAGAATTTCAAACCTCAAAAGCTTACTCTCAATGGATTGGCAGCTCGCGTAGTACAACACGAATACGACCATATAGAAGGAGTTTTATTCACTGATAAAATTTCTTCTCTGAAAAAAACAGCTTATTAAAGGCAAACTTGCTAACATCAGTAAAGGAAAAGTAAATGTAGATTACCGTATGAAGTTTCCTGAACTCAAAGGTAAAAAGATAATAGTTTAAACTTAATAACATTAATAACTTAATAATGAATTTAACAAAAATACTTGCCATATCAGGCAAACCTGGCTTATATCGCTTAGAAGTACAAACGCGCGGTGGCTTTTTTTGGCTACCCTCATTAGCAGACGATAAACGCATCACTGTGGGCATACGAAACAATGTGAGTCTATTGTCTGAGATTGCGATCTATACTATCGACAAAGAGGTGCCTTTAGCAGAAATCTTTAATAGTATGAAGGCCCTTGAGCAAGGTAATGAAGCACGAGTATCTGCTAAAGCTGATGGTGCTACTTTGGAAAGCTATTTTTGCTGAAGTACTTCCTACTTACGACCGCGACCGTGTATATGCCAGCGACATCAAGAAAGTAATACAGTGGTATAACCTTTTGTTGAAAAAGGGTTTGTTGGAAGAAGAAGCTGAGGCAACTCCTGATACTACTAGTGCTACAGAATAAACAACATTATCAATCATCAAAAAAAGGACAATCAGGGGTGATTGTCCTTTTTGTTGTTTAACCAAATTAAAATCTTGAAAAACTATTCAGCAGCTTCAGCTGTGTTATCAATAAGTACTTGACCTCGGTAATATAACTTACCTTCATACCAATGTGCTCGGTGGTACAAGTGATTTTTCACCTGTTACAGGGTCTTTTTGCTATTTGAGGAACTACCGCTACATCGTGTGTTCTTTCTTTTATCTCTTCTTGTTTTTGACTGTCTTCGTTTAGGATGTGCCATTACTTAATTTTTTATTTATCTGTTATTAAATTCTTTAAACTTTCCCAGCGCGGATCTATTGCATTATTTTTCTTCTTCAGCTTCGGCATAAGGGGCGAGTGCTTTTAAGCCGTTCTAATACCTCCGATTGCATCGTGCCATTAAGTACATCGGGGTGTACTCTTTTAGCTGGTATTGATAAGACTATAAGCTCGTAAATGTATTGTGCTACATTTAGCAAATGCTCTCCGTGAGGCAGTATTAGTAGTTCGGCATCGTCATCGTTATAGGCATCGCCAAATTTTACTACCAATAATAATTCGCCCTGCACTGCAAGGTTGAAGGGCTCGCTTGATACATCACAATTTACATTTACAGTGCCTTCATTTTTTTGAAGTGTAACTCCATAAAAGGTACTCTTTTTACTTAAAAGAATGGTAACCTTTTGGTTGATATCATTCACTTCATCAAAACTAAAGAGTTGTAAAAAAATCTTTGTTGATGTTGTACTCAAATTGGTGCTCACCTTGCTTTTAAGCCAACAAAAGAAATATCGTATTCTTTTTAATTTTTTTCATAGCTTATGATGTGAGAAGGAGCTTAACACTCTCTTCTCTGAACAACCTGAATTGTTTTCAAGCGGCAAAATTAATACTTTTTACCTACCAAAGTTTTTTTACAAAAAAAGCTATACAAAAGCTATCTGTATCTTTGTTGGCTACCAATCTAAATCCTTCGCCGTGAATGTTTAAAAATCTCTACTTTACTATCTTTTTTTGAGTAGTTTTCTCAATTTAGCAATATACACGTCCATACTGCGCGAAGTAAAATAGTTATCATCTTTCCAGATTTTTAGAAAGTGCTAACTCGCGTGACATAAAGTCATCGGTGTGTAGTGCTAAAAGTCGTAATAATTCGTTTTCCTTAGGAGATAGCTTTACGGGTTCTTCGTCTTTGTATTTGAGAATACGCAGTTTAGTATTCAAGAAGAATTTACCTATTTCAAACTCAAATTTGTTGTTGTCAATCATTGTTTCGATGGTTTTTCGTTGTAGCATCGAGCGTATTTTCATCAACAAGATTTCGAGTCGAAGGGTTTGTTCAGGTAGTCATCTCCACCAGAACGATATCCTTTTATCACATCTTCGCGCATAGTGCGGGCTGTGAGAAAAATAATAGGTATTTTTCTCATTTTTCGCGTATTTCTCGGGCTAACGTAAAGCCATCTTTATAAGGCATCATTACGTCTAAGATACATAGGTCGAAGGTTTCTTTTTTTGAATTTTTCGTATCCTTCCATTCCATTTTTTTGCCAGAGCTACATCAAAACCACTCATCAGCAAGTAGTCTTTTTAGTACTGTACCAAAATTAGGATCGTCTTCTACCAATAGAATGCGTTTGCTTTCAGCTGGTGTTTTTGGAGCATAATAGTTTCCATTCATAGTTACAAATGAATTAAGAATTAACAATTAATATTTAGGTTCTTATATGGTGGGTAGCTTAATAAAAATGTGCTACCCTTATCTTTTCTCACTTTCTACAGTTATAGTACCCTGATGGTACTCAACTATTGTTTTGACATAGGCAAGCCCAAGCCCGTGTCCTTTGACGTTGTGCAAATCGCCGGTATGCTCGCGGTAAAACTTATCAAAGATATGTTTTTGCTCCCTGTTTGCTCATTCCTTGTCCTTTATCTTTTACTCGAATAAGTATTTTGTTTTTTGATATTTTTCGGTATAAATATCTATTTCGGGCTGCTCGGGGAGTATTTAATTGCATTTTTCAATAATATTCACAAATACGTTCACTAAGTGTGATTCGTTGGCTGAAATATCGCCATTGCTTGCTAAAAAGTGTACGTGTATTTGTCCTTGTCGTTCGTTGAGTATTGTTTGTACAGTGACTTATGGCTGTGATAATAACTTCGTGCACATCCATAGGTTCGCGTTCTAATTGCATACTTCCTTTTTTTCAAGTTTTTGAGATTTGCAATATATTTTCTACTTGTGCTAGCATACGTTTGTTTTTCTTGTTTGAGAATTTCTACGTAGTGCAGTATTTTTTTCAGGGGTTATTATTGTTGCTTCCGATTGTTTTTAAGACTATCGAGTACTAAACTCATTGTTGCAATGGGAGTTTTGAACTCGTGTGTCATATTATTTATAAAGTCGGTTTTTATTTCGGAAATACGCCTTTGGGTTATGAGTTGGTGTATTGTAACGATAAAAACTCCTATCACCATTAGAGTAAAGACCATTGATAGTGTGGCTATACTGATTATTGATGAGAGGACGAAACGTTCTCGTTCGGGGAATATAACTGCAAGCTCGTATAGTGAGTCGTCTGAGCTATTGCCACCGAATAGTACTGTTCGGTATTCTTTTTGTTTCGTTGGGTTCAAAATAACGGCTGTGCACTTTTGAGAGTACATTTTTGTTATAAATGGCACACTCAAAGTGCAGGTTTAGCCCCCTTTTATTCAACAAATTTTTCAGTAATCGTGTTATATCATCGGTATTTACGCGGTCGTTAATAGATTTTTTTGCGAATAATACTTTTGAATGATTCTTCTATCATTAAGCGTTCTATATCGGATAGTTCTCTGAGTTTCTCATAGTCGGTTACTAAATTGCTATGAGCTTGGTTATCAGCGGTTTTATCTTTTAAGTCGTTGCAGGTTTTTCTTGGCGTGTATACCTTTTTATAGCTATGGTGTCGGAAAGGGAATGTACTCCAAGATGAGCTGCTGTTTGATTGTTGGGTGGGAAGTAGTAATCTTCCTCGAGAACGCCGTGCTTATAGATAAAAAGTTTCTTTTATTATCTTTATTTTTCTTGAACGTAAATAAACTCACGCAAATGGTTTTTCCTTCGTGGCAGGAAGGGCGTTTTTCGCGCAAGTTCATAATTTTAGTTACATATTTATCTATTTCATTTTGCTCAATTTCTTTAGCTGCTACACTGAGTACCTGCTGAATAGAATATGTAAAAAGTATCTTCTTTATTATCTATTGCCGATTTTTATCCAATAACCTTGTATTACTACGATACCTATCAGTGAAAGGGTGGTAAGTACAATGACTACTATGTATAATCGTTTATTCACACGGCAAAGTTAATATAAAATATTTTTAAAAAAAGTAATATATCCTAAAAATTAACATTATTTTTAAGATTGAATTTTTTTGCATAAATTGTATTAACATCTTATAATACAGCCTTTTACGTTTATTTTAACAGTATGATTTTTAGATTTTCTTCTTAATTTATTGTTGTTTAAATTTGAAAAAAACGTGCTATATGTGTAAAAAGCTTTTATTCTTCGCTTATCTTTCGTTTATTCTTCGCTTATCTTTCGCTTATCCTTCGTCACATACTCGGCTGTGCCAGCTCGCCGACTTTCCTTCGCTTATCTATCCCTTACCTATCCCTTACCTATCCCTTACATATCCCTTTACATATCCCTTACCTATCCCTTACATATCCCTTACCTATCCCTTACCTATCCCTTACATATCCCTTTACCTATCCTTACCTATCCCTTACCTATCGCTTATCTATCGCTCAAGGTTCGGTGGGAAACAATTATGAATTTTTGAATTCTGAATTTTTGAATTGGGGGTATAACTAATCCTAAAAATGATTGTAAAAAGACTAAAATAAAAGGCTACAACTGTTAAGTTTTTTTCTTAACCTTTATATACTCAATATCAGTTCGTAATCTTATGTGTTCTTTTTAAACCGAATATAAATTAAGGTTTTATACACTTTTTTTATTGTACAAATAAAAAAATATTGTCGTACATTTGTAACGAAAATTTAACGTAATATACTATTATATAAAACTATAGAACGAATGGCAGGATTATTTAAAACATCTGTAGCACGAAAGATGACGATGGCGCTCTCGGCACTCTTTCTTATCATCTTTTTGGTGATACACTTAGCTGTCAATTTTTATGTCGGTACTAAGTCCGAGTACCTTTAATGTGCTCTCGCATTTTTATGGGTACAAACCCACTCATACAGTTTGCTATGCAGCCTGTATTGCTTGCTGGGGTAATTTTTTTCACTTTGTGATGGGGTTTGTTTTGGAACTTCAAAACAAAAGAGCACGAGGCAGCGAGCCTTATTATAGTTATAACGGAGCGGCGAACTCTTCTTGGATGTCGCGCAATATGATTATCACAGGAATGCTGGTACTCCTCTTTTTAGCACTTCACTTGTGGGATTTTTGGGTAGGCGAAATGAACTATAAATACATTGAGCAATTGGCTCCGGAACCCAGAGCGCTACTATGACGAGTTGGTAGAGAAATTTGAGAACCCTATTCGTGTAGGCTTGTATGTGCTTTGCTTTGTGTTTTTTGTGCTTGCACTTACTACACGGCTTTCAGTCGGCTTTTTCAATCAATGGGGTGGAAAGACGATGCTCGCAAGAAACTTATTAGCCAAGTGGGTAATTGGTATTCTTACATTATCTGTGGGGGCTTTATTTTCGTAGCTCTCTTCCATTATTTTTAAACACTTATTAAAATGCTTAATATTTATGAGTACATTAGATTCTAAAATTCCTGAAGGTCCTATAGCGGACAAATGGACAAAATATAAAGACCATATCAACCTTGTGAACCCTGCTAACAAGCGTAATATTGATGTGATTGTGGTGGGTACTGGTTTTGGCTGGTGGTTCGGCTGCGGCTACCCTTGCTGAATTGGGCTATAATGTAAAGGCTTTTTGCTTATCAAGATTCTCCACGCCGTGCGCACTCAATTGCTGCTCAGGGGGTATCAACGCTGCTAAGAATTATATGGGTGATGGTGACTCTAACTATCGCTTATTTTTACGATACAGTAAAAAGGGGGCGACTATCGTGCTCGTGAGGCTAACGTGTATCGCCTTGCTGAAGTATCGGGCAACATCATTGACCAATGTGTAGCTCAAGGGGTTCCCTTTTGCGCGTGATTACGGTGGGCTACTTGATAACCGTTCTTTTGGAGGGTGCTAGTTTCGCGTACTTTCTACGCTAAGGGACAAACTGGGCAACAGCTTCTTTTTAGGGGCTTATGCAGCGATGAACCGCCAAATAGCTCGTGGTAAGATTGATATGTACAATCGTCACGAAATGCTAGATGTGGTAATTGTAGACGGTAAAGCGCGTGGTATCATTGCTCGTAACTTGGTAACAGGTGAAATTGAACGCCACTCGGCTCACGCTGTGGTTATTGCTTCGGGTGGTTATGGTAATGTGTACTTCCTTTCAACCAATGCGATGGGCTCTAACGCTACAGCTGCTTGGAAAATACACAAGAAAGGGGCTTACTTTGCAAACCCTTGCTTTACTCAAATTCACCCTACTTGTATTCCTCGTTCAGGCGACTACCAATCTAAACTGACTTTTGATGTCGGAATCACTACGTAACGATGGTCGTATTTGGGTTCCTAAGAAAATGGAGGATGCTATAGCAATACGCGAAAAACGCAAAAAAACCTACTGAAATACCTGAAGAAGACCGCGATTACTACTTGGAACGCCGCTACCCTGCTTTTGGTAACCTTGTGCCTCGTGATGTGGCTTCACGTGCTGCTAAAGAGCGTTGCGATGCTGGTTATGGTGTAAATGAAACAGGTGAAGCTGTGTACCTTGACTTTGCTTCGGCTATTGAGCGTTATGGTAAGGAACAATGTAAAATACACGGGTAGAACCTACTAAAGAGGAAGTTACTAAACGTGGAGAAAAAGATTGTTGAGGCTAAATATGGTAACCTTTTTCCAAATGTATGAAAAGATTGTAGCTGAAAACCCATATAAAAACGCCAATGATGATTTATCCTGCTACTCACTATACTATGGGGGTATTTGGGTAGATTACAACATGATGACTACTATCCCTGGTTGCTATGCTATTGGTGAGGCTAACTTCTCAGACCACGGTGCGAACCGCTTGGGTGCCTCTGCACTAATGCAAGGTTTGGCTGATGGTTACTTTGTATTGCCTTATACTATTGGTGACTACTTGGGTGCTGATATCCGTACTGGTAAAATTCCTACAAATACACCTGAATTTGATGAGGCTGAACGCATTGTGAAGGAGCGCTTGGCTTACTTTATCAATAACAAGGGTACGCACTCGGTAGACTATTACCATAAAAAAACTTGGTAAGGTGATGTGGGATAAAGTGGGTATGGCGCGTAATGCTGAGGGCTTTGAAAAGAGGCTATCAAAGAAATACGCGAAATACGTGAGGACTTCTGGAAGAACGTAAAAGTGCCTGGTGAGCTTACTGGTATGAACGTAGAGCTTGAAAAAAAGCGGGTCGTGTGGCTGACTTCCTGAGCTTGGTGAGCTATTTGCTAAGGATGCTTTGGAACGCAACGAATCGTGTGGTGGACACTTCCGCGAAGAATACCAAACTCCTGATGGCGAAGCGCTTCGTGATGATAAAAACTATGCTTATGTAGCAGCTTGGCAGTATACTGGTAACCCTAAAGAGGTAGTAAATACTTACAACCCAAGTGAGGAGGTGATGCATAAAGAACCTCTTGTATTTAAAGATATTGAACTAAAACAACGTAGTTATAAATAGAAAGATATGGCAACAATGAACCTAACACTAAGAGTGTGGCGACAAAAAAACTCTAAGGAGAAAGGTCGTATGGTAGATTATAAAGTAACCAACATTTCAGACCATATGTCTTTTTTTGGAAATGTTGGATGTACTCAATGAACAACTCATCGAACAAGGTGAAGAACCTGTAGCTTTTTGACCACGATTGCCGCGAAGGTATCTGCGGTATGTGCTCGCTCTTCATCAACGGTGAAGCTCACGGTCCTGACCGTGGGGTAACTACTTGTCAGTTGCATATGCGTATGTTTTAAAGATGGTGATACTATTACTATCGAGCCTTGGCGTGCAACGGCTTTCCCTGTAATCAAAGACTTGATGGTGGATAGAAGTGCCTTTTGAACGCATACAACAAGCTGGGGGATATATCTCGGTAAACACTTCGGGTAATACACAAGATGCCAATGCTATTCCTATTCTAAACGCGATGCCGACCGCTCTATGGATGCTGCGGCTTGTATAGGTTGTGAGGGCTTGTGTGGCTACTTGTAAAAAAACTCTTCGGCTATGCTGTTTTGTAGCTGCTAAAGTATCGCAATTTGCCTTATTGCCTCAAGGTCGTGTAGAGGCTACTGAGCGCGTACTGAATATGGTGAACCAAATGGAACACTGAAGGTTTTCGGTAACTGTACCAACACTGGTGCCTGCGAAGTAGAATGCCCTAAAAGGTATTTCGCTTGAAAATATAGCTCGTATGAATCGTGAGTATTTGAAAGCAAGCCTTCAATAATTAACAAATTTTGAAATTAACAAATAAAAAAGCTGCCCTAGAATAGTTTGGGGCAGTTTGTTGTATATTTGCCCTAAATTTTAGAGTGAATGAAAATTATAAAACAGAATAAACTTTGGTACTATCTTCGCAATTATGCTATTGTATTTTTAGGAAAACAGGGGCGGCTACCAGCAAAGAATGGCAATGCTAAAAGCTGAAATGAGTGAAGAGCAATTAGCTGCCTTAGAAGCGCGTGTAACTTACTACTGCAAGCTCTCGGCTCCTGTTGTGTTATCTGGAGAAAAAGCATATCAAAGACTTGAGATCGCCTAAAAAGTCCGAAGGCTTACTATTTTGATACCTACCGTTATGCTCGTTATTTTGATGAAAAATAATGCTATTGACTTTGTATTTGGTGATGTGATTCATACCCCAGAAACGGCAAGCCTCGTAAAGAGTAGACCAATAGGTAATGGTAATGAAAATTCGGTATTGCTAAAACTTGATGAACCTCGCCACTATATACGCATTGTTGGCGACCAACCTTTTCGGCATAAAAAAAGAACTTATTGATAGGAAGAGGTGCTATTTATCAACAACATAGATTTGATTTTTACGATAAATATTTTTGGACATAAATTGTGTGATTTGGGAAGTGTTGGTAAAAAAAGGGATAGGCAAAGCTGAATGGGAAAAAAACCTAAAATGGGACTCAAAGAGCATTTGGACTATAAATTTGTACTGAGCTTGCAAGGTAATGATGTAGCTACTAACCTGAAATGGATAATGTCGTCTAACTCGGTGGCTGTGATGCCTAAGCCTACTATTGAAACGTGGTTTATGGAGGGTACTTTGGTGGGCGGAGTGCATTATATAGAAATAGCTGCTGATTACTCTGACTTGGAAGCTCAATTGGAGTACTATATTGCACATCCTGAGGCTTGTGAAGCGATTATAAAAATGCGCAACAGCATACAGCAACTTTCTGGAATAAAAACAGAAGAATTATGCCATTTGATGGTGCTTGAAAGATATTTTTTTCAATGACTAATTCTTAAAACTTCGTTATGAACCGATTAGAATTTTTTAAAAACCTTAGGTTTGGCTTCTTCGGGGCTTATTTTTGCCTACGAACTTGTTGGGAAAGAGCCTTGTGAAGATTTATGATAACTATATTCGCGGTGTGCAATACTATAGCTATAGTTCTGTAAAAGAACTATTAAAAGAGGGAGGACCCTTTGTTGTTAAAAACACGAAAGTGAGAATATATACGATTCGTTTGCAGTGGCGGTATATTACGAAGAGTGTAAATTGGGACTATTTGCCTGCTTACGAAAAATATAGTGCTTTGCTAATATGCTTGACGCTAAGGTAGAACTGACTGCCTTGGTAAGTAAGCTGCAACCTAATAGTAGCTACCAGCCTATTGCTTTGGAGGTTTTTTGCTGAACTTGTTACCCCTACCCCACAACTTCTTACTGCTCTGCAAAAATAACCGAGCAAGTGATGCTGAGGATATTTATAGACAGGGGAGGGGAATTATGAATTATGAATTTTGAATTATGAATTGGTAGAAAAACTTTGGCAAACTTTGAAAGTTTGCCAAAGTGTGTGGCGTAATCGTGCTTTTAAAACTTTTCGGACACCCTGCAGTGCGCAGTAGTGCGGTGTAAAGAGAATTTTGAATTGGGCACAAGCTGCAAGCTTTGCGCCAGCGGGGAATAGAAAACAGAATTAAAATACCATATATTAATACGTCTTCCTAAAATACATTTTTTTATGAAAAGAATACTCTATCTATTAATCGTTTCTCTACTTGTGGCTAATTGCTGGCAACCTTCTGATAAAAAGGAGAATAATGAAGTCTCTCAAGCAAAATGATGTAAAAGAAAAATCCTAAAGAAGATTTCGGCGAAGAGGAAATGCCTAAACAAAGTAATGATACTATTATTACTCCTAAAGATGTACAGGTAAATGAAGATGGTACTATTTTTTTATGATCATCACCGACTCATTTACATCGAAAAAGATTTCTGAACTTATAAAAACGTATAGAGAACACGAAGATATTTATATTAAAGAAAAAGTTATAAATGCAACCTCAATCAAGATAATTTAGAAGATATGATCTTAGCTTTTTGATAATGAGTATACTCATTTTTCAGCTACTGGAGATATTGATTGACTGTTGCTCCCGTTATAGTGCTACTCAACAAAGGGGATAATCTATATAAAATGTCCCTATAATTCAACAATTTACCCCTAATTCTTTTTGGAGATTACTTTGGCAACATCTCTATAAAGAACAATTTTTTTACTATTGAATTATTTAATCAAGTACTTGAGAAATATGATTCTGAAAAGTACATCACTTTCAAATATGACGAACAGAAGAAGGATATTTTTCTTCATAGATATGGAGAGATTATCAATTGGTGGGAAAGTAAACCCTACTAACACCCAACTTACTAAAAAAAGATTTTTGGAGAAATATCTTTTGAAGAATACGATGAAGATATGATAAAAAGAATTAGTTTATAAGGTAAAGAATAAATAAAAAGAAGCTGTCCGAAAAAGTTTTTGTTTGTGAGGGCGATTTGCCAATCGACCCTACAATGTGAATAAAAGTGATTGATTACCAGAGCAATTAACTTTGTCAAACTTTGAAAGTTTGCCAAAGTGTGTGGCGCAATCATACTTTTTTTAAGACTTTTCGGACAGCTCCTTTTATCTCTTATTTACTCTCTAAGTACGGGGTTTAACTCCTCATCATTGTACATTTTCATTTGTTTATAGACCTTCATATACTTTCTACCTGCGGCGATATCGTCTAAAAAGTTGGTTGAGGGCTGTTGAGAGGTCTTTTTCTGCTCGAGGAGTGTATTGAGTTTTTTTCTTGGCACTTGGCGCGATGCTCGGAAGTGGCATCGGGGCGGGTTGCTTCTGTTGCATATGATAGATTTTTGAGCGCTAAAATAGAAAGTCTATCTACTGCCCAAGCAGGACTTTCGGTATTGATAGTAGCGGTAGGGAGTGGCTGTACTCCTTTGTAAAAATCTAAAAATAACTATCTATATACTCTCACCATATCGGTGCGATCTTGGTTGGAAGCATCGATTTTTGCGTTTGAGGTCGAGGGCTGCTACGGGGTCGATGTGTGGGTCGCGAATGATATCTTCATAATGCCATTGCACGGTATCAATCCAATTTTTGCGATATAACAAGTGGTTGAGCAAATCGGAAGTGGGATAAGGATTGGTAAAAGGTTGATATACATCATCGGCAATGTGGTAGTGCGCGATGCTTTCTTCAAATATTTTAAAGGCTTTTTCTGAAAACATAATGATTATTTTTGCGCAAATATAATCTTTTTTTATTGAAAGTTCAATCATTTTGCGTAACTTTGCTGCAAATTTAATTTTCTACCTATGAAACAACTTTTTTTATACTTTAATTTTATTTGTAATGGCTATAGAACTTTCACAAGCACAACAATCGGCTGATAATCAAACTATTTACCAATTTACCGTAGAAGATATTAACGGCAATGCCTATGCTTTATCGGGGCTTAAAGGCAAGAAAGTAATGATTGTAAATACGGCTTTCTAAATGTGGGCTTACCCCTCAATATAAAGAGTTAGAGGGCTTTATCAACAATATAAAGATAAGGATTTTATCATTATAGGTTTTCCTGCTAACAACTTTTTGGGTCAGGAGCCTGAGTAATGAGGAAATTGCTTCTTTTGCAGTATCAATTACGGGGTGAGTTTTTCCGATGATGGCAAAAAAATATCTGTAAAAGGGAAAGAAATGCATCCTTTATATCAGTTTTTGACTCAGAAGGCAAAAACGGCGTAGAAGATAGCAAAGTGCAATGGAATTTCCAAAAGTACCTAATAGGTAGGGATGGGCGACTTGAAAAGGTGATTGCTCCGCGCACTTTGCCTACAAGTGATGAGGTAACCCAATGGATTGAACAATAATGCGTGCAAAATTTTTTACAGATTATCGCTTTATAACGATACTATGGTTTGGTTTGGCTTTGGCGACCATAGTGCAGAATGTTTTTTTATAAGGGGACAGTTTAACAATTATCTTATTTTTTTGATGGTGTTTTTTGGCACACTCTTAAGCAATTGCCTCTGTATGTTGCTTATCCTGAAGAGTATTTTTGATACAAATCATTATGGGATATTGTTTAGTATTGTAATTGCTCCTTTTGCTATATTGCCTAAGTGGCTGGGTTGTACTTTGTGGATTATAGCCAATGCGGGGTTTCTGTATTGAGGGCTATCAGGCAATTGCCTTTTGCCTAAAATGGGTATTATAGGGGTATTGCTTATCGCTGCTCACGATATGTATACGGCTGCGGCTATGCAACAATTCAATATAAGCATTATAGCCCTTTTGGCAGGGAGTTTTGTATTTATACAACGAGGAAAGAGCCATTGGGCTACGCTTTTTATAGTAATAGGCACTCTGACAAAGCTTTTATGGCATTGTAGGGCTTGCTTTCTTTTTCTTTGCGAAGGATAAATGGCGTTTTGTATGGAGCGGGGTGCTGTGGTTGGTAGTATTGGGCTGCCTGCCGATGCTTTTTACTTCGCCTGGCTATGTGCTTTCGCAATACCATGATTGGTGGGTATCTCTTTCTGAAAAACAATTCAAACACTGGGGTAACAGTGTATAACTTGCAAAATTTGTCTTTATTAGGCTTTTTTTGCAACGCACGGGCATTTACAACAACAACGGAATAGTAATATTAGTAGGCTTACTATTATTTGCCTTGCCTTATTTGCGTATTGACCGCTATAAGGATTTAAATTTCAGATTGTTGTTATTGGCTTCTAAGTATATTTTTATGTTTATTCAGTACGGGGACTGAAAATAGTACTTATATAATAGCTTATGTGGGTGTGGGGGTATGGTTTATGGTGAGTGAGCTGCCTATGAAGGTAAAAATAGCATTGCTTGTATTGGCTATGCTGGGTTCGCTGTCGCCTCACTGATATTTTTAAGCCACTGAAAGAGCCTTATATTATCAGATATTCATTAAGGGCAGTGCCTGTAACACTGGTATGGCTTGCGATAGTATGGGAGATGGTTAGTGGTAAGTTGGTAGTTCATAAAAATTAGTTAGTAGAGATGAAAATAATAGATATAGTAGTGCCTTGCTATAATGAAAGTGAAAATATTATAGCGTTTTATAGGCAAGTAAGAAAGGTTTTTACTGAAAAGTTATCTAATTATGACTATTTATTTATTTTCGTGAATGACGGAAGTACTGATAATAGCCTAAACATACTAAAACAATTGGCTGCCGAAGACGAAAGGGTAAAAATACCCTATCTTTTTTTCTCGCAATTTTGGGCACCAATTGGCTGTAAAAGCAGGGCTTGACATTGCTTTTTGGCGATGCTGTTATCTCACTTGACGCTGATTTGCAACATCCACCTTCGCTTATACCTGAATTGGTAAAACAATGGGAGGCAGGCAACCAAGTGGTGGCTACCTTGCGCACTTATCCTGCTGATACGCCTAAAAAGAAACAAAAAAACATCACAACAGTTTTTACAAGCTGCTGAATATGCTTTCGGATATAGAAATTAAGGAAGGTTCGGCAGATTTTTCGTTTGTTGGATCGTGCTGTGGTGAAGGTAATTAGGTCGATGAAGGAGAATGAGCCTTTTTGCGAGGCATTGTGCCTTGGGTAGGCTTTTAAGCAGTGCTATGTGCCTTATACCGCACAAGCGCGGTTTTGCTGGAGAAAGCAAATATACAGTGAAGAAAATGATGAACTTAGCCCTTTCGGGGGTAACAGCTTTTAGTGTAAAAACCTCTTTATATAGCAGTGCTTTTGGGCTTTGGATTTTTCGCTTTTGTCGCTGTTGTATATTCCTTATGTAATTTACGCTTTTGTGAGTGGCACTGAAATATCGGGCTGGGCATCACTGATTATGACCATTGTATTTTTTTGGTGGATTACAGCTTATTATACTGGGTATTATAGGTATTTATATAGGAAAAAAATATTTAAACAAACAAAGGATAGACCTAACTACATCATTCAAGAAAGTAGTTTTTTTCATAAATAACAACAATGATTTATTTGAGTTTTGACATAGAAGAGTTTGATATGCCCAAAGAATACGGCTACGACATTGCTTTTGAGCGACAAATAGCTATTTCGCGGGCAGGACTTATCGCAATATTAGACTTGCTCAAAAACACCAAATGCGTGCTACGTTTTTTTCTCGACTGTGGTATTTGCACAGCAAGTACCTGACCTGATAGAGCGGCTTATAGGTGAAGGGCACGAGTTGGCATCGCATACTTACTTTTCATTCTGATTTTGAGGAAGCTCATTTGAAATTATCAAAAGAGGCTCTTGAAGGAGAATTTGGGGTAACAATAGAGGGCTTGCGTATGCCTAGAATGCTGGAAGTAACTGCTAAAAGCTGTAAAAGAGGCTGGCTATAGGTATAATTCATCTATCAATCCTACATTTTTACCCGGTAGATACAATAAACTGAGCGTTCCGAGACATTATTTTAACGAAAATGGACTTTGGCAGATACCTACAGCGGTGAGCTGTTTTAGAATACCGCTATTTTTGGCTCTTTTTCACAATTTTTTTCTTTATGGTTATACCGCTTTTTACTAAAAAAAGGAGTGTAAAATCGGTAGGATATGCGGCGCTTTACTTTCACCCTTGGGAATTTACAGATTTGCACCAAAAAGGAATTTAATTTTTCCTGCCTATGTGATGCGCAATACGGGTGAGGATATGATAGTACGTTTTGATAAGCTGTTGAGCTTTATAGGACAACAAGGGTGGAAAACGGGTTTGTATAAAGATTTGGTGTGAGCAGCACAAGCAGTTATGGAGGTGAATAGTGTGGTGAGATTGTAGCTTTTAAATTTATTACAGTCTCTTATTATTAAACATTAAAAAAATTAATAATTAAAAATGAAATTAGATATATTAGCATTTGGGGCGCATCCTGATGATGTAGAATTGGGGGCGGCAGGCACTATTGCTAAGGAAATTAGCTTAGGCAAAACTGTGGGTATCATAGACCTGACACAAGGCGAACTTGGTACGCGTGGAAGTGCTGAAATACGCCATCAGGAAGCTACTAAAGCCAAAGAACTATTAGGAGTAACGGTGCGCGAGAACTTGAAGTTTAGAGATGGTTTTTGTGAATGATGAGGCGCATCAGTTAGAAATTATCAAAAAGATACGTCAGTACCAGCCAGATATAGTACTTTGCAATGCTGCAGATGATCGCCATATTGACCATGGTAAGGGCAGCAAATTGGTTAGTGATGCTTGCTTCCTCAGTGGGCTTCGCCGTATTGAGACTACCCTTGATGGCAAAGCGCAAAGTGCTTGGCGACCCTAAGGTGGTGTATCACTATATACAATGGAAAAAAATATAACACCTGACTTTGTAGTGGATATTACAGGATTTATGGAAGCTAAAGTAAATGCTGTGTTAGCTTATAGTTCGCAGTTTTACGATAGCAATAGCAACGAGCCTACTACGCCTATCTCTGATCGTAACTTCTTAGACAGTGTAACCTATCGCGCTCGAGACCTTGGAAGGCTAATTGGTACAGATTTTGCGGAAGGATTTACGTGCGAGCGAGTGCCTGCCGTGAAAAAGTGTTTTTTTGATTTGATATAATAGAAACACATTAAATTAGAATTATAGAACTGACATTAATAAAAAAACAATTATGAAATTAGCATTATTAACCATAGGAATTTTTGCTTCTTTGTGTAGGAGGTATGGCAATAAAAAAATATGGGGTAAAAAGGAGGTAAGTTCTCTGGATCTTGCGCTAGCCAAAGTCCTTTTTGAATCCTGAAGGGGAACCTTGTAGCTTTTGTGGTCGTATGCCTGATGAACAAGAATGCCGTAAAAAAATAATGACTGATAGCTTAGAAAATCATATAACTGCTGCCAAAAGAAGGCAACCAGCGCGCATTTAGTGCTTTGCTGGATGCTTATTGGAGCGATGTATATAATTTTCAACTGAAAAAGGGTGGGTGATGAACAAGAGGCTGAGGATATTACTGTGCAAACTTTTGCTCGTGCGTTTAGCAAAAATAGAACTATATGACGCACAATACTCTTTCAGGACGTGGCTGATAACCATTTCAAAGCGCATTCACATAGATATGCTACGCCAGCAAGATGAAATGTTATTGCACTTAGGTACCGAAGAGCGGGAATCTGGATGGATAGCCGACCAATCGCCTACTGGGAAGACCACCTCATTATGCAACAACAATCTGACACTTTACTAAAAAAATGATTGGGCAACTTAAAAGAACCCTACAAAACGGTTATAGAGTTGCGTTATCTGCAAGAAAAAAAGTTACAAGGAAATTGCTGAAACTATGCATATTACAATGAGCAACGTGAAGGTTACTCTATTGCGTGCCAAGAAAATACTTGGAGAACTATATTCAGTAGCAAATCGCTAGAAAAAAAGGCGAATGGTAATAATAAAAGATATTTTTGGCATTATTTTTTTGCAAATTGTAATACATAAATAATAACTAAAAAAACGTAATCAAATGGCAAATATTACATTTCACGAACAGCCTGCACACACTGCAGGTAATCTTCCTGAAGTAGGTTCTACAGCAGCCAACTTCACTTGTGTAACCAATGAGTTAAAAAGAAGTAGCTTTTGGCTGATTTTTAAAAAGGCAAAAAAAGTGCTCCTAAATATCTTCCCAAGTGTAGATACAGGTGTATGTGCTACTTCGGTACGTAAATTCCATACTGAAGCTGCCAAAGTGGCTAATGTAGCGATTGTGTGTATATCAAAAGACCTGCCTTTTTGCTTTAGGACGCTTTTGTGCTGCTGAAGGCATTGACAATCTTGTAATGGCATCAGATTTTTCGCGGTGATTTTTTTCGGCTCATTATCCCGTAACATTTACTGATAGTCCGCTAAAAGGATTGCTATCACGTTGTGTAATAGTAGTAGATGAGCAAGGAAAGGTAGTATATACTGAGCAAGTGGCTGAAACCACCAATGAGCCTAACTACGAAAAAGGCTTTTAGCAGCTCTTGGCAAATAGGCAAGGCTATTGTCTCAAAAATAGAGGTATTCAAAAAGAGTGGTAAATTCTTTTTGAATACTCTCTATTTTTGTTGTTAATGTGATTTGTTTTGTATCTTTGCCCCATAAAAACGAGTTAGAAACTAATGGCTAAGAAAAACAACAGGCTGACAATCAGCCAGCAAAACCATCTAAAAAGAAGAAGGCAGGCAATGGTAATTCGCGGATTATCCTTGGGATTGCCTTTATACTATTTTCGTTGTACTTGGCTTATGTATTTTTTACCTTCTTTATCTACTGGAAAGATGACCAAAGCATCGCTGCTAACCTAAGCGACCGCAGCCTATTACCCGAAAAATGGCGGAAATAAAGGGGTAGCTTCTTTACTGATACTTTTGTATTCAAAGGCTTTTGGTTTTGCTACTTTCATAGGGGTAGGCTTACTGTTCCTCATAGGGATTAATTTGGTGTTTAGAAATGTAAAACGCCTTGTAAATCTCTGTTATTGGGGGGTGCTGATAATGATATATATATCTGCCGTATTGGGCTTTTTGTCAAGGAGAGGCTACTGTATGGGCAGGAACTGCTGGCTATGAGCTAAAACCATTGGATACAAGACTATATAGGGGCGATGGGTACGGCATTGGTATTGCTTTTCATCGGTTTTGTAATTATTACAATCAAGATGAAACTAAACTTGCAAAAAAATAGTAGCTAACACCAAAAATCTTATAACAACCCTCAGCCAAAAACTCATAGTAATAGTGAAACTTCTGCTGAAACGGCGAAAGAAGATGAAGAGGAGGAAGAGGAAGAGGACGATGAAGAAGATGAGGATGAGACTCAAGCCCTCCCCCAACAGGAAATTGTAAATGACCAAGAACCACCTATAGACCCTTATACTCACAAAAATCTTATCCCTACAATAGGGGAGGCGAGCTGGAAATTACACAGCCCTATAGATGAAGAGGAAGTAACTCCTGCCATTACGCCTGCCGTACCTCCTGCAATGCTTTCGCCTGAGGAATTAGCGCAACAATTGGTGGATAACTATGGTGAATACGACCCACGCTTAGAACTGAGTGATTATCGTTTTCCTACTATAGACTTGCTAAATGAGCCTAAAGACAAGGGTATCGTCATCAACGAGGAGGAACTAAAAGAGAATAATGATAAAATTATCAAGACGCTATCTAAGTTTAAAATTGAGATACAGCGGATAAAGGCTACTGTGGGACCTACTGTTACTCTTTTATGAAATAGTGCCTGCCGATGGGGTGCGAATTTCAAAAATAAAAAGCTTGGAAGATGATATTGCTCTGTCACTAGAGGCTTTGGGTATTCGTATTATTGCTCCTATCCCTGGTAAAGGAACTATTGGTATTGAGGTGCCTAACAAGAAACCCTACAACGGTAGTTTATGCGTACGATGATAAACTCATCGCGCTTTCAGAACACTGATATGGAACTTCCGATAGCCTTTGGGAAAAACAATAAGCAATGAAACTTTTGTAGAAGACCTTACTAAGATGCCTCACTTGCTAATGGCTGGTGCTACAGGACAAGGGAAATCGGTGGGTATTAATGTGGTACTTACTTCTTTGCTTTACAAAAAAACACCCTTCGGAAGTTAAATTTGTACTAGTAGACCCTAAAAAAAGTAGAGCTTTCTATCTTTGAACATATAGAGCGGCATTTTCTTGCAAAATTGCCTAACAATGAAGATGCTATTATCACTGATTACCGAAAGGTGGTAAATACGCTAAATCTCGTTGTGTATAGAAATGGAAAAACCGCTATGAGTTGCTGAAGAATGCTGAGGGTGCGAAACATCAAAAGAATACAATACTAAGTTTAAAAAAACGTATGCTAAACCCTGAAGAGGGACATCGGTTTTTGCCTTATATCGTATTGGTGGTTGATGAGTTTGCCGACCTGATAATGACTGCGGGTAAAGAGGTGGAAATGCCTATAGCACGTTTGGCACAGCTGGCACGCGCTATCGGTATTCACCCTAATTATTGCTACACAGCGTCCCTACAGTGAACGTTATCACGGGAATCATCAAGGCGAACTTCCCTGCGCGTATTGCCTTCAAAGTAACTGCAAAAAGTAGATTCTAAAACGATATTAGATGGCTCAGGGGCTGAACAGCTTATAGGTCGTGGAGATATGTTGTTCTCTAAGGGCAATGAGCCCATACGTATACAATGTGCTTTTGTAGATACGCCCGAAGTGCAACGAATAAATGACTATATAGGGGCTCAGCGTGCTTACCCTACTCCGTACTTACTGCCTGAATATGTGGGGCCTGATAGTGATCCTACTGATAATAGTGATTTTGACCCTTCAGAACGAGATTCGATGTTTCGTGAAGCTGCTGAAATAGTGGTTAACTCTCAACAAGGGTCGGCTTCGTTCTTACAACGAAAGCTGAAATTGGGTTACAATCGTGCGGGTAGGATTATAGACCAGCTGGAATACGCTGGAATAGTAGGTCCTTTTGAGGGTAGCAAAGCAAGACAGGTGCTTATTCCTGACCTTGCAAGCCTAAATAATCTTCTGGGTGAATAAAAATAAAGTTATGAGAATTGTATTTATGGGTACTCCCGATTTTGCATTGGGAAGCCTAAAAGCATTAGTAGAAAAACCATTATAATGTGGTGGGGGTAGTAACTGTTGCCGATAAACCTGCTGGAAGAGGACAGAAGTTATATCAATCGCCAGTGAAAGTGTATGCAGAACAAATGGGGATACCTGTACTACAACCTGTAAAAACTAAAAAGATGAGGCTTTCGTAGAGGCGCTCAAAGCACTTGCCCCTGATGTGCAAATAGTAGTGGCTTTCCGTATGCTTCCCGAAGTAGTTTGGCGACCGCCTCGCTTGGGTACTTTCAATCTTCACGCTTCATTATTACCTAACTATCGCGGTGCTGCGCCCTATCAATTGGGCTATTATCAACGGGGAAAAAGAAACGGGTGTTACTACTTTTTTATAGATGAGAAAAATAGATACTGGCGCTATCATACAGCAAGCCGTTACTCCTATAGCACCTCACGAAACCGCAGGAACACTTCACGATAAACTAATGACGCAAGGCGCACAACTCGTGCTACAAACTGTTGATAGCATAGCTAACGGCACTTGCCAAACACAGCCTCAAAAACAAAGAGATTACATATGCTGAAGCTCCTAAAATATACAAAGAGACTTGCAAGATAAATTGGGAGGCTAATGGCACGGCTATTGAACAGCTTATCAGAGGAATGAGTCCCTACCCTACTGCGTGGACGGAAATGCCTCTGAACGGGGAACTATTGCAGCTAAAAAGTATATGATGCTATATTTGAACCTGCAGAACATAGCGAAGAAGTAGGTAAAGTTCATCATAGAAAAGAAAACAATGAAGGTAACCGTAAAAGATGGTTATATACAGCTATTAGAAGTGCAATTACCCGCTAAAAAGCGAATGAAAATAGCTGATATGCTTAATGGTTTAAAAATAAACTACAATATTAATCGTTTAAAATACAATAAAACTATGAGTGTTTTTACAAAAATTATCAATGGGGAAATACCTTGTTATAAGGTAGCTGAAGACGATAATTTCATTGCGTTTTTTGATATCAACCCCAATGCCTTAGGGCATACACTTTGTGTACCCTAAAAAGGAAATTAACTACATTTTTTTGATATGGAAGATGAGCTTTATCTAAAGCTAATGGCTTTCTAAAAAAAGTAGCTACTGCACTAAAAAAAGTAGTGCCTTGCGAGCGTATAGGAGTAGCTGTAGTAGGCTTGAAGTACCTCACGTGCACGTGCATCTTATCCCAATCAGCAAAATGAGTGAAAATGACTTTCTTAGAAAAAAAGTACACCCTACCGATGAAACCTTCAAAGACTTAGCCAACAAGGTCAGTGCAGCCCCTTTAGTTGTAATACTATATTGGTAACAAAAAGCTATCAATAATCATATGACTATTGATAGCTTTTTTTGTTTCAAAAAGTTACTCGTTATTTAGCGTTAAGTACTTCATCTAAAGCGTCAGTATAAGCTTTTTTTAGGAGCTACCCCTACCTGTCTACCTACTACTTCACCATTATTGAAGATTAAAACTGTAGGAATGTTGCGAATACCATATTTACCAGCAAACTCTTGGTTGTTATCTACATCCACTTTACCTACTACTACTCTTCCTTCGTATTCTTTAGCTACTTCTTCAATTACAGGAGCAAGCATACGGCAAGGTCCACACCAAGTTGCCCAAAAATCTACCAATACAGGTTGTGCACTCTTCAGTACCAACTCTTCAAAATTTCCGTCTGTTATTTCTAATGCCATCTTTATATATTTTTTTAGTTGTTTTTAATTTTTATAGTGCAAAAGGTACTAATTTTTTTCCGTTATGTTATATAGAAAATTATACTTTTTTTGTTATACCATTATCAGCGTTGTACTGATTGTAGAAAGTTTTTGAAACTTTCTTTTTCATCTTGAAAAAGTAAACTTATCAAGTAGCAAATAGTAATTTTTGAGGGTCTATTACACGATCGTAGGCTGACTTTTGCCAGCGAAAAGCTTGCTATTGCCAAAAGAAAGCGATGATATAAGCTCACCCACCTGCGCAGTAGTAAGAACTACTAAATTCTTCTGCATATTGAAGAAAGATAGCTTTTTCATCATCAAAAGTTTGCTTTTTGTACATTGTTATAAACTTTTGATATTCTTCTGGAGGCATTGGTCTACCTATTTGCATTGCAAAAATCACCTCCTGAGTATGACCTATTCCAAACATCATTCCACTGCCTTCCGTGATATGAAGGCTCATTGTTATTCAATGTTATCTCGTCTAATAAATACAATCCACCTTGCGTGAAAAAGTCCATTACCATACGTGTATTATCACGCGGGCTGATAGTTACTCTATAAATAAGCTGGCGTCCTGCCCATATAGAAAGCGGTTGCGATACTGAGGCTAAGTCAAAAAGCGAAACATACCATTGGCATTTGTTATTTCTTGGTCGCCAATGCTTACCGTAAAGCGTCCTTGTTCTGGAATACGTATAAATACCTCCGAATAGCCTCTATTATAATCAGCTTCCCAACGATAATCAATATTGATAGTTACCCCACCGCGCCCTATTACAGCACGAGACTGCTTTGTTAGGCTGATATTCATTTTTGCAATAAACGCCCTGCACTACCCACTTGTTGCGCTCTTACAGCAACAGCCATCACGAAAGCTATAATAAGCAAAACCTATTTTTCATTTCTCTTTGTATTTTTATAAGAATAGAGTAGCCAATACCGTGCCAAAAATATTATTTCTTCTTTTTTTAGTAGTTTTCGTTTTTAGGAGCTTTTTTTCGTTTAATAATGCCAAAAGCTTGTTCTTTTGCTAAAAGTCTCTACATCAGTTTCTTTTAGGAAGTTCTATCTTTGTTTTTCCCTTTGATGAGTGTATAACGACCCCAGCGCGCTTTCTAAGCGTATTTCACCCTCATCCCATTGTTTTTACAACTTTTTCTTGCTCTTTCTGTAGCTTGCTTTCTATCAATTCCTCTACATCTTTAGGGCTCAGTCTATCAAAATTATATTTTTTTAGTTACATTGATGTAAATATTATTCCATTTTATAAAAAGCCCAAATCGTCCCTACCCCTTTTGTAACCTCAGCACCCTCATAGATAGCTATAGGAGCATCTGCTTTCTTCTTTTCGCTTATCAATTCTTTTAGCGCGCTCTAAAGTTACCGAAAAAAACATCTTCACCTTTTAACCAATGAAATATACGCATCGCCGTAATGTACATATGCCCAAATTTACCAACGTTTACTTCTACGTTTTTTTACCATCAACAATTCCTAAGTGGCGTGGTAACTCAAAGAGTTTTTAGTGCCTCTTCAAAAGTAATCGTTTCTATTGACATCCCCTGCCAACAAACTTGCATAAATAGGCTTTTTCAGCATCTTCAGGGTTACCTATTTGTGCCATTGCTCCGTAGCGCCCTAAACGAACACTTAGCGGGCGACCCGTTTTTAGGATCTGTACCCAATAAGCGTTCACCCGTTTCCCGCCCCGAATTTTTTTCTACATTCTCCACTATAGGGTGAAAATGAGTGTAAAACTTACCAAGCATTTCCGTCCAATTTTCATTCCCTTCAGCTATAAGATCAAAACTATTTTCTACATTTGCTGTAAAATTATAGTCCATAATAGTATCAAAATGAGCTACTAAAAAGTCATTTACAACACTACCTATATCCGTAGGAATAAGTTTCCCTTTGTCGGCACCCACCCTTTCGGTAAGTGTTTTTCTCTATAGTGTTATTTACAAGCCTAAGCAGCTGATAGTTACGCACTCACCTTCTAAGGTAGAACGTTCCACATAACCCCTATTTTTGAATCGTAGAAATAGTAGGTGCATAAGTTGAAGGACGCCCAATACCCAATTCTTCAAGTTTTTTTCACCAGCGAAGCCTCAGTAGTAACGAGGCTGAGGACGCGTAAATCGCTCAGTAGCAGTAATATTTTTTTATTAGTAAGTGGTTCGCCTTCTTTTAGGGTAGGCAACATCCCCTCTTGCTCTTCGTCTTCATCGTCCGTACTTTCCAAATAAACTTTCAAAAATCCATCAAACTGAATCATTTCGCCCGTAGCCGTAAAAAAAGCTCGTGATGCTTGTCGTTTTTCTATTTTTTTGCAATAGTACGTTCTAACTGAGCATCAGCCATTTGAGAGGCAAGAGTACGTTTCCAAATAAGTTCGTATAGCTTATTTTTGGTCTGGTTCAGCAGCTATGGTAGGTTTGCTCATATCTGTAGGGCGTATTGCCTCGTGAGCTTCTTTGAGCCCCTTTGCTCTTGGTAGCAAAATTCCTTACCTGACTATATTTATCGCCAAAAAGCTGTACAACAGCATTTTTTTAGCACTATTCAAAAGCCTCTTGCGACAAATTTACGCTATCAGTACGCATATAAGTTATAAAACCAGACCTCGTATAAGCGTTGTGCTACCGACATCGTTTTGCTTACTGAAAAATGAAGCTTGCGTGCTGCCTCTTGTTGTAGTGTAGAAGTCGTAAAAAGGAGGTGCTAGCGATTTTTGGTCGGTTTTTTTCTAATGATTGTACTTTGAAGTTCGCCCCTATATTTTTGTAGAAAAGCCTCTGCTTCTGCCTGTGTATTAAAACTTTTTGATAGCGAAGCTTTTACTATTTTCCCTTCCGAAGTAGTAAATTCAGCCGTAATTTTGTATGACGATTGAGTTTTTGAAGTCTTAGATTTCGCGTCGCGTTCAACAATCAGTCGCACAGCTACCGATTGCACACGCCCTGCCGAGAGTCCACTTTTAATTTTTCTTCCATAGCACAGGCGAAAGCTCGTACCCCACTAAGCGGTCAAGCACGCGGCGTGCTTGTTGTGCATTAACTAAATTGTAATCAATACCTCGCGGGTTCTTGATAGCTTTTTTTCAATAGCAGCTTTGGTGATTGAGTTGAAAACAATACGTTTTTGTATTAGCTTCATTTAGATGAAGCGTTTCCGCTAAATGCCAAGCAATAGCCTCTCCTTCGCGGTCTTCATCCGATGCAAGCCATACCATTTCGGCTTTAGATGTAAGTGCTTTGAGCTCTTTTACCAAGTTCTTTTTATCGTTCGAAATCAAATACTGTGGTTTGAATCCGTTTTTGCACATCTACTCCCAATTCATTGGAAGGCAAGTCAGCAATATGCCCATAACTCGATACTACTTTATAGTCTTTACCAAGAAATTTTTTTCAATAGTTTTTTTGCTTTTTGCTGGCGACTCAACAATCACTACATTTTTTTAGCCATACGCTTCTATGTTTTTTTAGTTATTGCGGGCAAAGGTACAAAATAATGTTTAATTGCCAATAATTAATTTTAAATTCCTGCCAAACTGCCAATTCCACCCCTAAGTGAGATTGTCGGTGTCATATTTCTTTGCCAAAGAGAAATCCTATCTCATAAATATAGAAAGACCCTCTATTTTTTTGTCCTCATAGTATAGTTTTTCCTTCTTTTTGCTGAAAGTTATATATTGTATCCATTCCATCTATAATAGAATGGTTTAAAGTATTTAATTTTATACTATATTTCCGATATTTATCCTCGTTATTACTAAAGGAGAAAGAAAGTTGTTTTTTTCTTTAGGAGTTCTATAAAAAGCATATTCCTGAACTTATCATTACTGAATCTACTTTTCCCCAAAGAATTAAAAATATATTTTTCTCTCTTACAGCATATGCTTTATTCCTAAAAACAATACATTTCATACTCTGAAAAAAACCTGTAGAATTACGTATTTCTATTCTACTTTGGATGTAAAAACTTTCTTGGTTCTTGTTATATTGGCAAGAAAAAGAAAAAGAATTATGATTATAATTCCTTTTAATTTTTTTAGTAATTGTCTCATCTTTTTAACATTTTTTTCTTTTTTTCTCCATTTTTTTCTAGCTCTTCTCGTGTTTCTAATATTTGGTTTTTAGGAATAACACCAAAACATCTAATTTGCTAATTCCCTAATTTGCTAATTCCCCCAATTTGCTAATTTCCCTTTACAAACGTGCTGGCAGGCAGTCCCGCACCATTCACCAAATTGCCATCGGTGAACGGAGCAAAGCCATAACGCACCTGCTGCGGATACGCAACCTCAGGGCTGCTCACCTCTATAGCTTCACCCACCACTTTTGCTGTAGCAGGATAGAAAATACCATTGCGCCCCGCCACTTCAAAAACTACGCAAAGCCTTCCCATCAGCACTATGCATTCCCTTATCGTAATCAAAAAAAGAGTAGCCACACTACCTCTGAATGAAACCGACTTGCACAAAGGACCCGAAGGCACTATATCTTTGCGCCCGTAGCTATCGTAAAGAGCCCAATAAGCCAGCCGTTCCCCTATAGGGCGCTTGTTTTTGAGGGTGCACATCGGTAGGGTGTCCATAGTCGTAAGACACCGCCATTCCCCAGATGAGAAGCCGAGTAAAGCAAACGCCGCTGTGCCTCTCTAAACCACCCCCACGAAGGTCTGTTGATACTCGATAATTGAACGTAATAAAAAGGCATATCAGGCTGATGCCAAGTTTCACGCCAGCCTCTCTACAAGCAAGGTAAACAGTTTGCTATAAGCCTCTTTATTATGAGCGTTCGATTCCCCTTGATACCATATTACCCCTTGATAGCCAATGATTTCAACGGAGCTATCCCCGCCTCGTAAAGATAACAAGGCTCATAAGGATGTCGCTGACTCTTATCGCTTGCTTTAGCAATGTTCTCACCAGCGCGCTTGCGCACCCAGTCCATTATAAAATCGTTGTTGCGCCAATCGTTGAGAATACGAGGAAAAATGCTTTTCAAGAGTATGCCTATCCACCCACGCTTCCGTAGGCGACCCCCTACCGCATTACAGATAAGCCCTATTGGCATATCAGTTGTTTCTTGAAGTTTTTGCCAAAATAGTAGCCTACTGCCGAAAACTGAGCCGCCGTCTCAGGGCTGCACACCCTGCCACTGGGCAGGAGTGAAATACTGCAAGTGATTGATACTATCAAGAGCTGAAGGCCCCACGCCACAGCATCAGTACGCCAGCGCGCTTTCATATCACAAAAAGCGAATAGTAGGATACGTAGCTTGCGGAATGTCAGTACCCCTGTAGAAGCCTGACTAAGAGTAAATTCCATATTCGATTGCCCCTGAGCAAAGCCATACATCGCCCGCTATGATATTCTTAAACACCTTCTTCTCCTTCCCCGACTCAACGCTTAGCGTATAAGTTTCTTTAGCTTTCAAAGGAGCTAATATCAGCTGCCATTGCCCATTGTCTGTAGCCGTAGTGCTCAGCTGTTGTTCTCCCATGCTGATAGCTACCCGTGCCTTTGCATTAGCAATCCCCTCAATTACCAGCGGTCTGCCGTGCTGAAGCACCATATTATCACTATAGAAAGCAGGCAGTTGCAGCCCCCATAATTACCCGTGATAGCCTTGTATACCACTTCCGCTATCCTTGCAGCCCCTTCAGCATTAGGGTGCACCGCATCGGGCAAAAAGCTGTGGGTAAGCATACAAAGGACTGTGGAAGTCTCATCAGTTGCACCTTCGCCTCTTCGGCAATGCGCTGTATAGCCCCCTGTATTTCTTCGTGCCAATCACGAGTCCCCCGACTCAAAGCGCGGATGCGTATGCCCTATAGGAGTCATCAGGGCAATAAGAATGCGCACCTTCGGGTTTACCTTCTTAAAACTATTGATAAGAGTGAGATAATCAGTAATAAAATCATCGCGATAATTGAGGCAGTTGCGCGGGTCAGTATCGTTGATACCCAAGTGAATCACCACTATATCAGCCCCAAAAAGCAAGCGCTTGCTTGTATTCCTCTTGTTCTATATAGGGCGATGACCTTTGCTTAGCAAGGTAGCCCCCGATTTTCCAAAATTCCCCACCAAATACGGCTTTTCCCAATGCGCGTTGCAGTACCGCCGGATAAGCATCGCGTTCGCGGTTTTTCAAGCAAATAGCCATAAGTAATGCTATTGCCCACACAAGCTACTTTTGATAGTTTTTTCTGCGCACAGCCTATAAAGCTTAATAACAGAAAAAGAAGAAATAATTGTTTTTTTCATTGTTGGTTATTTTTTTATTGCCTTATTGGTTTATGGTGCAAAGATACCCGTTTTTATTGAATATATAGCTCTGCACAAAATTATTTTCTCTCCCTCCGCCACCCCGTGCGCTACCCAGTGCTACACACACTTTGGCAAACTTTCAGAGTTTGCCAAAGTTTTTTTCTACCCCCAATTCAAAATTCATAATTCATAATTCATAATTATTCGCGAGCGAAGGATAAGCGAAGGAAAGTCGGCGAGCTGGCACAGCCGAGTATGTGACGAAGGATAAGCGAATTAATAGTACAATTGCGACATACCTCCTTTTTTTGAAGAGATTGTGACATACACTTTGGCAAACTTTCAGAGTTTGCCAAAGTTTTTCTACCCTCAATTCAAAAATTCAGAATTCAAAATTCAAAAATTATTCCCCAGCGAACCTTGAGCGAAGGTTTAGCGAAGGTTTAGCGAAGGATAAGCGAATTAATAGTATAATTGCGACATACCTCCTTTTTTTGAAGAGATTGCGCCACACAGAGGGTGTCCGAAAAGTTTTAAAAGCACGATTGCGCACACACTTTGGCAAACTTTCAGAGTTTGCCAAAGTTTTTCTACCCCCAATTCAAAATTCACCGCTGGTGCGAGCTTGCAGCCAATCGCCCTCACAAAACAAAAACTTTTCGGACACCCCCAATTCAAAAATTCAGAATTCAAAATTCTCCCCTCCAAAGCCAATTGTTTTTAATGATATAGTAATTGCCAATTGAAAAGTTATTACTACCTTTGCAGCTAATAAAAAAACAGCCCCCTACGGCTCGCATCTAACAATTATATTTATGCTTACAGAGAAACCCCTTTATTATTACAACATTATTAGAGAACAGTTCCCCAACTCCTATTTAGCTGAGGATATCAACCAAATTATCATCGGTATCGATTGCAACTATATCACCGCCAATGACTATTCTTACAGCGCCTTAGAACATTATTACCAGCAACAAAACTCCATCGCTCCCTTTGCAGGACTCTTCGGCGTATTTGCTTATGAGTGTATTCATTTCTTCGAAACACTCCCCGTAAAAGAAGAACAACAGTATGAATTTCCTGCCTTTATTTTTTTGCCAATGCAAAGGCTTTACTTGCATTATTCCAAGATGAGCAAAGTATATTCGTTCTACGGCAATGAAGCTACTTATTACCAGCCACTTCTCAAGAGTAATACCCCAATTACCTCAACAGATAAAAAAACTCCTTTTTATCATATCCATACCGATTTAAACCAAGAGCGCAATCACTTTTATAGGGCTGTACAACGAGCTAAAGAGTATATTGGGGCTGGCGATGTGTTTCAGGTGGTGCTTAGCGAACAACTTTGTTTAGAAAGTGATATGAGTTCGTTAGATTTTTACACTTTGCTGTCAGAAGCAAATCCTTCACCCTATATGTTTCACTTCCCTACCCCTTATGGCGATGTGGTAGGCTCAAGCCCCGAAGTGCTAGTAGATATAAAATCCGATACCATATATATAGCCCCTATTGCAGGAACTCGCCCGCGCGGTAAAGATGCCAATGAAGATGTACTTATTGCCGAAGAACTTTTAAATAACCCTAAAGAATGTGCCGAACACCGTATGCTGGTAGATTTGGCACGCAACGATATTGGCAAGTTTGCCGAAACAGGAAGCGTACAAGTAAGAAATATGATGTACATCAAGCAGTTCGAGCACGTAATTCATATCGTTTCAGATGTATATGGGCAAATGCGAAAAAGATGTTTCAGTATTTGAAGTCATTGCTTCCGTATTCCCTGCCGGTACGCTTAGCGGGGCACCCAAAATACGAGCTATGGAAATCATTGCCGAACTCGAAAGCTACAAACGCAATGCTTATGGAGGAGGCATAGGATTTTTACACTTCAATGGCAATGTACAGCCTCGCAATTGTAATACGTAGTGCCTTTTTTTGAAGCAAATAGATACGAAGAAGAGGACGAAAAACATAAAATATACATCCAAGCAGGCGCAGGAATAGTATATGACTCAGCTCAGGATAGTGAATATGCCGAAATCACTCACAAACGTGCCTCTGTATTGAATATTTTTACCAAAAACTGTATAGAACAATGATTTTACTAATAGATAATTACGACTCTTTTAGAGTATAACGTAGCGCAATACTTGCAAGAACTTACTGTAGAGGAGGTCAAAACAGTGCGCAACGACCAAATTACCCTTGCCGACATCAGAAAGATGAACCCCTCGCATATAGTCCTCTCTCCAGGACCCTAAACACCCTAAAAACAGTAAGGTCTGCTTAGAGATACTACAGCAGATAGATAATATTCCTATCTTGGGCATTTGTTTAGGACATCAAGCATTAGGACTGGTAAATGGTGCTACTGTGGCACGACTAAGCGAACCTTTGCACGGCAAAACTTCCGAAATTACCGTTACTGATGAAAATTCAGTGCTTTTTAGAGGATTGCCTAAAAACTTCGAGGTAATGCGCTATCACTCACTCTACGTGAGCAAACGTGGGTTGCCCGATACCCTCAAAGTTACTGCCCTCTCTACCGATGGGGTAATTATGGCGATGGAACACCGTTGGAAACCCATTTACAGCATACAGTTTCACCCCTGAATCGTTCTTTACACAATACGGCAAAAATATCATCAAAAACTTCTTGGTAGGCACACTACCCGATGAAAAACTGATGCTAATAACGAGCGCGAACGCCTTATAGCTAATGAAGTATGTAGCAAGTACTTGAAAAACTGCAAGATAACCTACCCCTTTCAGACACCGACTTTAAGGAAATATGCGCCGTTATCAACAAAAAAACACTACGATATAGTGCAATTAGGAGCCCTTTTAGTATTGATTTCTGAAAAAGCCTATACCCCGAGTCGCTTACGGCTTTTTGTAAAAAAATATTAGCTTATAGCACCACTTTCGCCGATGAACGCCCCTATGATAGACCTTTGTGGTACAGGTGGCGATGGACTTAAAACGATTAATATCTCTACTTCTGTAGCCTTTATTGTGGGAGCTTTGGGCGTAAAAGTAGCCAAACACGGCAACCGCTCGGTTACAAGCAAAAGCGGTAGTACCGATGTGTTAGATTCGTTGGGAGTAGAGGTAGTAACCTCGCTAATGAAGCAACTAAACCTGTTAGACAGCAAAGGATTAGCTTTCTTTCACGCTCCTTTCTTCCACCCTTTAGTAGGCGAAGTGAAAGAGGTACGCCAGCGATTAGGAATACGCACAGTGTTCAATGTATTAGGACCTTTTATTGCACCCCAATACAAAAACTAAAATACCAGTTAGTAGGCTTTATACCACGAACCCGTAATGCGCCTCTATGCCGAAACACTAAAAACTTTTAGGCAGAAAAACACGCCTTAGTGGTGCGAGGTAATGATGGCTTAGACGAGATTTCTATCTGCGATGAAACTAAAATAGTAGAGATAAAAGATGGTAAGATTTTTAGAATATACCATTGCCCCTCGAAATGTTTGGCTTCAAGCGGGCTTTTCACGCCGATATTGAAGGAGGTTCTCCCTGATGAGAATGCCGAAATACTATTGCGTATTTTTGAAAGGTGAAGAAAAATCGGCTAAACGCGATATAGTTGTAGCTAAATGCTATGTTTGCTCTTTATACTGCTGAAGTGGTAAAACACCCCGCTGATGCCAAAGCGTTGATAGAAGAGGCTTTGGAAAGCGGAAAAGTATATGAGTATTACCTGAAATACATAATGTAATAAAAAAGGCTGCTTTTTAAGGCAGCCTCTTTTTATGATTCTGATAGTTAGTATTATTAATCACCAATTGCTTCAAGCTGAAGTCTGTAACCTCCAAAGCCTCAATAATAATATCACACCCTCCTTAATTTTTTCATCGGTAAGGGTAAGCGGTGGCGATAGTCGTACAGCACGAAGCTCAAAAAGTAACCAATAAACTATCAATCCGTTATCTTGACAATATTCAACCACGTAATTAGCTATTTCAGCAGAAGGTACTATCACAGCCAGCATTAGTCCGCGACCATTGATGCTCCTCAATAAGAGGATGCTGAAGGTATTGCCTAAAAAGACGTTCTTTGCGAAGTGTATCTTCCATTAGGTTGGTAGTGAGCAGTTCTTGTAATGTAACCAATGAGGCTGCTGCTATTACAGGGTTACCGCCAAAAGTAGTAATATGCCCCATCTTAGGATTATGTGCCAAAAGCTGCATACGCTCGTATGACGATACAAAAGCCCCAACAGGCATACCACTTGCCATTCCCTTGCCTATGGCAATAATATCGGGTACAATACCATAGTTTTGAAAACCAAAAAGCTTACCCGTACGCCCAAAAACCAGGTTGTATTTCATCTATAATAAGCATAGCCCCTACTTCTTCACAGCGTTTTTTACCTTGATAAGATAATCATTCACAGGTTCTATAAAGCCTGCCCCTCCTTGAATACCTCTCTAATAATACGCCTGCGGTACGCTCAGTAATTTTTAGCTAAATCGGCTTCGTTGTTAAACTCTATAAAAATCTACATCGGGCAATAAAGGGCGGAAGGGGCGTTTGCGCTCTTCATACCCCATTAGGCTCATTGAGCCTTGCGTATTGCCGTGATAAGCATTCTTAGCAGCTATTAGTTGTGTTCTGCCTGTAATGCGCTTAGCCAACTTCAACGAACCTTCAATAGCTTCAGTACCCGAATTAACCAAATAAGTAGTATTAAGCGAAGGAGGAAGCTGCTGGGCAAGAAGCTGGCAGAAATCTACTGCTGGCTTTTTGCACATACTCACCATACACCATTACGTGCATATAAGTAGCACACTGTTTTTGTATAGCCTCTACTACTTTGGGGTGGCAATGTCCTAAAGTACAAGCCGATACTCCTGCTACAAAATCTAAGTACTTTTTGCCATCGGTAGTGTAAATATAGCTACCCTCAGCGCGCTCTACCTCCAACAACCTTGGATAAGGCGAAGTAGGTGCTTGGTATTTCAAAAAAATTCTTCTTTCTGATTCATCTTTTAATATATTATTGTTACTCGTATCTCAATGCACTAATAGGCTCTAACTCGGCTGCTTTGCGGGCAGGATACCAACCAAAGAATACCCCTGTAATAGTACATACCAAAAAGGATATTACAATAGAATACAAGGTGATACTTACAGGCCAACCTATAAACAACGATACTCCTACTGTTGCCAACAAGCCAATAATTACCCCCAGAACACCCCCCGTAATACTAATAAGCACCGACTCGATAAGAAACTGTGCCAAGATGTCCTTGCCCTTAGCCCCAATAGCCATACGCAAGCCTATTTCCTTAGTACGCTCTTTTACCGATACGTACATAATGTTCATAATGCCTATACCGCCCACGATGAGCGAAATGCTAGCAATAGCTACCAATAACACGGTGAGCATCTCGCTGGTAGAGCTAAATGTACTGATGAGCTCTTGTTGCGAAAACACATTGAAATCATTCTCTTGCGCAGCCGAAAGGTTATGCGTGCGCTCCAAAATCTTCTTCACTTGGTTTACCGCATTCTCCGACTGACTTTCGTCTATTACCGAAGCCACAATACTCTGCAAGAACGTTTGTGCCAAAAATACGCTTTTTGTACCGTAGTGTAAGGGGCGATAATCACATCGTCTTGATCTTGACCAAAGTTGCTTTTCACCTTTTTTTGGTAAGGATACCAATCACTTTAAAAGGAATATTCTTAAAGCGTATGGTTTGCCCGATAGGGTTTTCGCCATTAGTAAAGAGGTTTTTTAGCTACTGTTTGCCCCTATAACAGCCACTTTAGCAAAGTTAGTAATCTCATCTTCACCAAACATACTCCCTTCAGCCACACTCCACTCGCGTATGGGTAAGTATTCAGTATTTACGCCGTAGATAGAGGTAGGCCAGTTGTTGCCCCCTGCTATACTTTGTCCGTTGCCACTTACCACCGGCGACACATATTTCAGCAGAGTACCTTCTTTTTGAGGGCTTCGTAATCGGTCATCTTCAGCGATTGCATATCGCTCATACTCATACGCACCCCGCCCATCATACCTGCCCCCGGACGGATATTGAGCATATTAGTACCCATTTTAGAGATATTCTCTTTGATGCTCTTTTTAGAGCCCTCGCCAATGGCAAGCATGGTTATCACTGAGCCCACTCCAATGATGATGCCCAGCATTGTAAGCATAGCCCTTGTTTTGTTAAGCAAAAAGGCGCGCCACGCTATTTTTAAAAAAAGATTTTGTATATTCATAGTGTTAATTAGCAAATTAGAAAATTAGCAGATTGGCAAATTCTGTGAGACTAAAAAGGTTCTCCGATGATACGGGTTTTATACTCGCCTTTTTACTATTTGCCAACACACTTCGTAAGCATAGGCACCACTACCATTATGGGCAATAATGTAAATTGTATCTTCCTCTTTGTCATAATATACCGCATTATTTTCAGTATACATAGCTACTTGGTACAAATCATCATAAGCACTTTTTAGGGATAGATACGTTTTTTTGCCGTTGATAGTTACAATGATACTCTTGTAATGGTCTTCAGGTATAAAGTCCGCACCTTGAGCTCTCTTACCATCAATGATTAACTCCTCATAACCTCCCTGGTCTTTCTTAGTAATCTTATGTTTGGTTTTTATCAAATAGCTGTCTAGTAAGAGTAACACTAATGCCCTTTTTCAGCAATGGTGATACTATTCTCAGTCTCTTTCTTTTTACCTTTACCTATAGAAGGAAATTCGTATATCCTCTTCAGGCGACTTTTATGTACATACCCTTTATCTACATACAACCAATTAAAAAAATATCTCTTCACCAGTTTCATCATCTGTAGTATCAAAAAAAGTATATACAAGCGTGTTGTTAGGCAAAGTGCCTACAATTTTTGCTTTTTACGTTTTCTTTAGCGCGAATGTTTACATAGCCGTCTTTTGTCTTTTTACTACGGCATAAGCTCCAAAAAGGACCTTGCGCAAAGGCGTTGGTCGTAAGGAGAAAGAATAAAATAAGTAAGTGTTTCATATTCAATAGATAATTGATAATGAGTTTTTATCAAGTTATTTGTTGCTTTCTATACTTATATAAGTATCGTTTGAAAGTTTTTAATAGATTTCAGATGTACTCTCTACCCAATTTGAAACGCTAATAGTAAATGTTGGCAATCCTGCTTCTTTTTTTAAAGTGGTAGTCCTATAATACGGGTTTTATACTCGCCTTTTTACTATTTGCCAGCACACTTGGTAAGCAAAGCTAGCATCGCCATTGAACGCATAAATATAAAGTGCTTCAGCCTCCTCATCATAGAATATAAATCTGGTTAAATAGAAAAATTTCATACAAATCATCATAAGCACTTTTTAGGGATAGGTACGTTCTTACCTTTCATAGTTACGGTAATACTTTTTGTAATGGTATTCAGGTAGTAACTCGTCTCCTCCATAACCTTCTATACCATAATATATTTCTTTACCATCAATGATTAATCGATCATAACCTCCCTGGTCTTTCTTAGTAATCTTGTGCTTGGTTTTGTCGAACTTCTGTTTGGTAATGGTTACTTTTACGTCCTTATCATCAAAAAAATAACACTATTGCCTTGCACTTTTCCTTCTATAGCACGAAAGTCAAATATTTTTCAAGCGACTTTGATGCACATACCCTTTATCAACTTCAATCCAGTTAGTAGGGTTAAATTCTTTATCAAAGAAACCATATACAAGCGTGTTGTTAGGCAAAGTGCCTACAATTTTGCTTTTTACGTTTTCTTTAGCGCGAATGTTTACATAGCCGTCTTTGTCTTTTACTACGGCATAATCTCCAAAAGGACCTTGCGCAAAGGCGTTGGTCGTAAGGAGCAGGAATAAAATAAGTAAGTGTTTCATAAAATTTCTAATTATTCTCTACAATACAAAAATCTACTCTATCGCCTCATACATTCTATAGCAATGGTAGGTGATTTCCCAAAAAGGAGTATTGTGGTTGTCGGTAATAAGGTCTATTAAATTGTTATTATTCACTAACTCTCTTATTTCCATCGTATTTTACTCCTGTAATACTTTCAATCCATTGGTTAAAAATATTCTTCTTGTTCTTGAACGGTAGCTATTTGTGAAAAAAATCGTTTTCAGGGTCAAAGATATTTATTATTTCAGCACTATTATAATCATACCTTTTTTTCCTAAAACTAACTTTACCGCTCGGAAATTCTGTTTGAAAATGCCGAATCATATAATAATGACGCCTTGCCCTTTGTATCAATAGTTTTATACCCTGCTGTTCTAAACGCTTGCGAAGGATATAGAATAGTGACCTTACCTCATCTGAAACCATTTCGTAATGATGATTTTGCGCATCGTGATAAGTCATTACAAAAATCTTTACTTTTCCGCCTGTATAGGTGAACATTTCATCTTTAGAAAACATATCTACTACTGTGGGATTTTTTCTATCTCTCTATAAAAAGTAATAGTAGCCTCTATCACTTGCTGGTCTGTTGTAAAGGCTTTTAATAAAATACTGAGAAAAATTATCTTTGACTTCTTGTGCTTGCATAGGAATGATTGTTGTTGCTAATAAGATGACTATTAGTTTATTTAGGTAATTATCAGAGATCCTTTTTATATAGCAATGCTTTTTAACTCTTTGAAAAAGAATTTTTCATTAGATGAAAAGTCAAAAGGATACAAAGAGTTATTAAAATGTGCCTCTAATGAAATATCTTTGCTAATAACCTCGTCCAATAGTTCTTCTAATTCCTTTTTTTCTTTTCTGCAGAAAAGTTTTTTTGTGAAAAAAAGGAGTTAATTCTTGTTCAATAAAATGAGTAATCTGTTCTTTTTCTGTAAAATCAAAAAGAAAAAAATCATCAAATTCTTCTGTATCAGCCCCTCCTGCAAAATTGCTGAGCAAGTAATCTATTGCATCTAAATTCATATCACTAACTTTTTAAATTCCCCGAATTCGGGGAAATTAGAGGCTCAATTATTATTCTTTGTTTGTTCTAAGAAGCTCTTTTGTTGTTCTATTTCTCTGACTAATTCTTCCTCTGTAGGTAAATAATCAACATATTTACTAGCAAATAACTGAGGATTTTCATGTAATACGGAATATTTAGCTACTACACTATCTGTCTCCGTACAGAGTAATAAGCCAATAGTAGGATTATCTCCTTCTTGTTTTTTTCAAATCGTCATACATTCTCACATACATATCTAATTGTCCTATATCCTGATGCGTAAGCTTTTTCAGTCTTTAATTCTATAATCACAAAACATTTTAGAATATAATTATAGAAAACTAAATCAATGTAAAAAGTCACTCAGTTCAGTGCGTATATGTTCCTGTCGAGCTACAAAAAGCAAAAGCCTTTCCCCAGCTCCATTATAAATTTTTTGCAAATTATCAATAAGAGCTTTCTCCAACTCAGTTTCTGTATAAGAAAGATTTGTAGGCAAGTTTAAGAACTCTAATACAGTAGGGTTCTTAATAAATTCAGTAATTTGTAAGTTAGCTGTTTTTTTCCTTCCATCTCTTCTACAACTAATTCTTTTCTCCTGACTGGCAATAAGTCTATTGTAGTAAAGAGTAGAGATATTACGGTCGAGGGTACGTACAGACCACATATTCTTACCTGCTTCAGTGAGATAATAGATACGAGCTTTTTCATCTTGAACTTTTTATAACTCTTTGAAAATGAGACTAACTCAATTGTGCGAACAGTGTTCGCACTTTTTGATAATCTGAAAAAAAGGATATAAAATTGTCTCATCTCCCACAAAGATCGTTTGCTAAAAACCTTTTCCAAACTCAGCTGTAAGAGCCACTGATAAGCTTTTTAATGATTTCTTTGCCATACTCGGCACGCTCCTTCCCATTTTGTTCTTCCAACACAATACGTTGTCCTATTTTTCCAATAGGCTTCTACCATTGCTGTATTAATAGCCTTATAAGCTTGCAAACGAGCCTCCGTTAGAATAGCTTTTATCTCTATAATATAATTAGCTAAAATTTCTTCCATTATATTGATATTTAGATATTTATAATTTGGAAATTACTGATTTTCAAATCTCAGTTTTTGCAATATTGAATTGTGCGAACACTGTTCGCACTTTTTTTCTCTTTATCCTGCCATTACAGACTCTATAAATACCAATTTTTTGATTTTTTTCCATTTGAATCTCCAATAAGTAGCGCTTTCTATAACTTCGTATTCACCAATATCGTATACTTCTTTGATTTTATCTTCAGATACTTTTTCAGAATAGCCATCTTCAAACCACACAATCTCTACCTCATTGCCTTCTATAGATATAGAATATTTGTTAGTCCCCTTAAAGTTATCAACTTTTATACTATAATACCCTTGATTTTTAATCCAATGAATATCATCTATATCTATTTTTAGCAATGGTTTTACTAAAATGCTCATTATAGTTGTCTTTAGGAATAGGACTATTACCTTTTTGAGCTTCTGCTTTTTAAACTTTGCAATGCTTCTAATAGTTTTTCTCTATCAGCTTTTTAGTATTGCCGTACGTTCTTGAAATAGCTTCACATTCTGCTCTTCCACTGCGTTGAGTTTCACCTTACTATTGTCACCACAGGCTTATACCACGGTTTTTCATTAAAGTAATTGCTTATTTCATAGTCTTTAAACTTATAACCTTTGCGAGCGTAAAGGTCGTTAGTGAGGAAGCGCAATTCATCTATGCTCAATTTGCTGATTTGTTGTTCCTTAATCACTTGGGAGGCACAAGTGGTGCAATCTTTTAGCTGTGCCGTAGCGTTTAGTGAGAATAACACTATTGATAAGAAGTATAAGTGTTTCATTGTAAAGTAATTTTTGGGCAAAGATACTAATTTCTTTTCTATTATGCCAAAGGCTCGCACCGTCATTCGTCATTCGTATTTCGCAATTGTGAAAGCTGTTCCTTCGCGTTTAGCCTATCGGTTACTTCTTTATCGCTGATGATATGTCCGTCTTTCAGCACTACCGTGCGTTTGCTAAATTGGGCAATATCGTCTTCGTGGGTTACGAAACCTATGGTGCTACCTTGGTCGTTGAGGCGTTGAAAAGCTCCATTACCTCGTACGAGGTTTTGGTATCGAGGTTACCGGTAGCCTCATCGGCAAGGAGGATAACAGGGTTATTTACTAACGAGCGCGCAATGGCTACCCGTTGCTGCTGCCCGCCCGATAGCTCACTAGGGCAAGTGATTCAATCGCTTTTCTAAGCCTCACACTGATGAGGGCTTCAATAGCGCGCTCGCGGCGTTCTTTGGCTGATACTTTGGGGTTATACATCAGTGGGAGCTCTACATTCTCAATGGCTGAGGTACGGGCTAATAGGTTGTACGACTGAAAGATAAAACCTATTTTTGGTATTGCGTATATGCGCCAAATCGTTCTTGCTCATATTTTTTCACCGAGATGCTGTCCAGAATGTAATCGCCAGAAGAGGGACGATCTAAGCAGCCCTAATATGTTGAGCAAAGTTGATTTGCCCGACCCACTCGGTCCCATAATAGTTACAAACTCGCCTTCGCGGATGGTGAGGTTGATGCCTTTCAGGGCGTGTACCGTTTCGTTGCCCATCTGGAAGTTGCGCTTCATATCGCGTATGTCTATAATGGCTTTTTTTCATTTATTTAGCTTTTTGAATTGTTTCTACTAGGGCGTTTTTGGCATAAAACGGACTGCTGCTCTCTCCGCTTTTTTTATCGCCTCCTGCTACTCGCGGCATATTGCCTTGCAAGTTGGTAGCTACTTTTTTTCGCCAACCATTAGTCCGCTTACTACTTGCACGTTGATACCATCATTGCTGCCTATGGTTACGGCTTTTTGAGCAAGACTGCCATCGGCATTCACTACCCACACGTATTTGTTTTTACCCTTGCCGTGCTGTACTTTAGGAGCTTCGGCTGTAATATCTTTTTGGGCGTAATATTGCATTAGCACATCGGTATCGGGCGCAAAGTTGATAGCCTTAGCAGGCACTATGGTTACGCCTTTTAGTTCATTGGTAAAAATAGCAATGGTAGCAGTAAGCCCAGGTTTTTAGCTTTTCATCGGGGTTTTCTGCCTCTACTATCACCTTGTAAGTTACCACGTTGGACGAGGTGGTGGGCGATAGGCGCACTTGGGTAACGCGTCCTACGAACTCCTCTTGAGGGTAAGCATCAACGGTAAAGCTCACGCGTTGTCCTACTTTTACCTGCCCTATATCGGCTTCGTCTACATTTACCTCTACCTGCATACGCTTGATGTTCTTAGCTATTTTGAAGAGTGTAGGCGCACTTATAGAAGCTGCCACTGTTTGCCCTTCTTCTACCTCTTTTGCTAAGGATAATCCCATCGATAGGCGAATAGATATTGGCATAGCCTAAGTTCGTTTTCGCCTGATTGAGGGTCGTAAGTCGTTGGGTAACCATTGCTTTGGCATTGGTGAGCTGGTAAGTAGCCTGCTCGTAGTCGGATTTGCTAATTACTTGGGCATCGTACATTTTCTTTTTGGCGGTCGTAGTTTTGCTGATAGTAGTTCAGTTCGTTAAGTGCCGAATTGTAGTTGGCAGTAGCGTTGATAACGTTTTCTTGTAGATTTGTTTTTATCGAGCTCTGCCAAGAGCTGTCCTTTTTTACTTGGCTATTGTAATCTACATATATTTTGCTCACCAAACCCGATACTTGGGTACCCTACTTCCCACCTCGTCTACGGGTTGTACACTACCCGTAGCGGTTACTTCGGTAGTAACGTCACCTTGGGTAACTTCATCGGTTTGGAGTACAATAGGCGTTGGTTTTTTTCTTTCATAAAGAAGTGATATGCTGCAAAAGCCACTACTGCTAATAGGGCTATAATAATGATTTTTTTGATTTTTCTTTTTTTCATTGTGTAAGTTCTAAAATTAATATATAAATGTTTGTGTAAGTATTTATTTAACAGACATTTTTCCCCTAAACTGTTTAAAAAGTTTGATTATTAACATCCCCCTACCCCCTTCAAAGGGGGATATGCCGCAATTGTTCTGTATAAAGACTTTTGAGCAATTTCATATGATTATTAAAATTCCCTAACACATACTCCGCTGCATCAGCTCACGGACTTCCTTTTAAAAGGGATATGCCGCAATTGTTCTGTATAAGGACTTTTGGGCAATTTCATATGATTATTAAAATTCCCCTAACACATACCCGCTGCACCAGCTCACGGACTTCCTTTAAAAAGGGGATATGACGCAATTGTTCTGTATAAAGACTTTTGGGCAATTTCATATGATTATTAAAATCCCCTAACACATACTCCGCCGCACCAGCTCACGGACTTTCTTCAAAGGGGGATATACCGCAATCGTACTATTCTTGTGGAATTCTCTCATTTTCCTCAATTCTATCTTCTTTCAGTGTATTAACAATACTTTTTTTAGTAATGATATCACTTCAAAGAGATTAGTATTTATTTCTTCATTTGAAAAGCGAACAAATGTTACTCCATATTTTTTTCTATAGCTTCTTGTCGCTGACAATCTTCTAAAAAAACTAAATTCGTGTATATTACCATCTACTTCAATTGCTAAAGCCAATTCATGGCAATAGAAATCTACTATATACTCCAAAAATAGGAACTTGCCTGTGAAATTCTACACCCTAAGGCTTTTTCCTTATGTGATTCCAAAGAATTATTTCACTTAATGTACTATGATTTCTGCAAATATCGTGCAAAAATCTTTTAGTTTAGAATTATATGGAATAATTTTTATTCGGCATAAATGATTAATATTTCATTTTTTTAACATTTTCTATATATGAATCAAGAGTTAAAAAAATAATTCCTGAATAACAGGAGTATTTTTCGCTTTTTGCATCGCATAAGACTACCTAGAAAGTTTTTTTATTAGTACACTGTAGCATCTCCCCCTTTGAAGGGGGAAGGGGGATGTCTCTTCTATGGAAATGTTATTTCCTTTCCTTGATAAAAGTTGAGCAACTGAACATATAGTGCCGACATATATTTATTCTGTAGATAAGTTTGTTCTGCACTTAGGTAGGCATTTTGGCTTACGAGCAGTTCGGTATTGGTAAGTCCACCGAACTCGTGTTTTTTCACTGCCAAATCATATGCCAATTTGGCATTGTCGCGAGCTGTGCGCGAAGCCGCTTGTTGTGCTTGGTGTGTGGTAGCATTTTGCCAAGCGGTTTCTATTTTTAGCATAAAGCTCCTTTTCAGCTTGTTGTTCTTCTAATACTGCCTGCTGTTGTGTAAGCTTTTGCTAACTTGACATTGCTCTTATTTTTTTGTTTTTGCGAAAAATAGGTATATTGAGCGAGGTACCCTATCGTCTGACCAAAATTACTATCTAATTGGGTAGCATAACTCAAATCATTAAGGTTGGAATAGCCTGTATTGACTCCTGCTTGCAGGCTAAGGGAAGGCAACGCACCCGCTCTGGCTATTGCAACATCTTTTTCGGCTATCTTTTGTTGCGATTGATAGATTTTTCAGATTAGGAAGCGTTTGTTTAGCTTCTGCAAATACTTCGTCTTTATTGGGGATAATTGCCATATAATCATCTTCTTGCAGGTTGAGTGTTATAGCAAAAATCGCTATTGGGGGAAGCTCTAAAAGTTGCTTGAGGGTAAGCACGCGGTTGGCGTATTGGTTTTTCAGCCTGAATGATAGCGTACTGATTATTGGCGTGACGGGTTTCTATCTCTGCCAAACTGAGCTTGGCTATCGCACCATTGGCAAACTTAGTTTGTGCTTGTTTCAACTCTTCAGCAGAAGAGCTTGCTGCATTCTTGGCTACCTCTATCCCTTCATAGCTGTAGAGGGCTTGCAGATAGGCTTCGAGCACACTCAGGGTGATGTTGTTCTTCGCCTCTTGCACATAGAGTCTCGTTTTTGCTCTAAGAGCAGCTGGCTGCGGTCTATTTGCAAATTGAGCTTATTGCCCTGATAGAGCGGCATAGAAGCCGATACGCCAAAGTTGTTGGAAAAAGGTACGGCGCGAGACTCGTTCGTTAGAAATTTGGTTAATTGCTGAACCATTATTGAGGTTTGCCGATGCCGAGCCACTGACGGTGGGCAAGCGGTTATCTTTTGCCTGCTGTAGGTTAATTTCAGCTGTTTGCTGATTTAGTTCCGTTTTTTACACTAATATTGTGTTGCACCGCATAGTTGATGCAATCCTCTAATGACCATTGTTTGGCTTGTGAAGTTGCTAATAGAGGCATTAAGAAGAGTAATAATTGCCAAGTTCTTTTCATTGTTTTTTTCTTTTTCGTTATGAAGTACAAAGATAGTGCCAAAAACAATTGTTCTTATCCTTCGGTGCGAGCCCCTCGTCACATACTCAGCTGCGCCAACTCGGTGCGAGCCGCACAGGCTTTTATCCTTCGTCACATACTCGGCTGCGCCAGCTCGCCGACTTTCCTTCGCTCAACCTTCGCTCATCCTTCGCTCATCCTTCGCTCATCCTTCGGTGCGAGCCGCACAGGCTTTTTAGCTATGGGCGAATATAGGGTACTTTTGGCATATTTATTGTGCTTTTTACCTGAAAAACAGACAAACAATGAAATCCTTAAAGAAAATCTTTTTTACGCTATTATTAGTGGGTGCTGCTAGCGGTTATGCTCAAAAAGAAAGCAAACACACTCCTTATATACCACCCCAAGAAGTGAAAGAACCTTTGGTGGTTCCTTATGTATTAGTAGATGAAAGACCTATGTTTGAAGCTTGCAAAGGAGTTCCAAAAGAGCTGCAATTGAAATGTTTTAAGAAAGAATTAGATAAGCACATCTACACGCACCTAAAATATCCCTCTGACATAGCAGGATGTGTACAAGGGAAAGTGTATATAAGTTTTAACATCAACCCCCGATGGTACTACTAGTGTAACTCAGGTGCGAAGCATCAATAAAAAGCCTTTGAAAAAAAGAAGCTATTTTTGATAGAGAGCTTGCCTTGCTTTACCCCTGGCAAACATCGGGGTGAAATAGTAACGGTTTCTTTTTGCTTATCCTATTTATTTTTATGCTTAAGTAGTAGCTGCATAGGCTTCACATACTCGGCTGCGCCAGCTCGCCGACTTTCCTTCGGTGCGAGCCGCACAGGCTTTTTTCGTTGAAGCTATAGAACTTTGGCATATTTATTGTGTTTTTGAAAACAGATAGACAATGAAACTCTTACCAAAAAGCCCTTTTTAGTACTATGTTTAGCAGTAGTAGCCAATAGCTATGCACAAGAAGAAATTATTGCTCCTTCAGACGAAGAAGCAGCTATTGAGATACCCTATTTTATTATAGAAGAAAAACCTATGTTCGAAGCCTGCAAAAGAAGTTCCTAACGACAGGCAATATCAATGTTTTTAAAGAGCAGTTAGACAAGCACGTGAAGATACATTTTAGATATCCTCCTGAAGCCCTTGCTGAGGGTATACAAGGAAAAAGTGATTATTATTTTTTTCGCATCAATACTGATGGTAGTGTTACTATAATAGGGAAGCGAGGTGCTCACAAAATATTGGAAGAAGAAGCTGCCTTCCTCATCAGAAGCCTACCCTGCCTTATCCCTGGTAAAATAAGAGGAGTCCCCACTGCCGTTACTTTTTTTCTTATCCTCTCATTTTCAAGCTTCGAGAAGATTTTTTTAATTGCGTAAAAGACAAAAAAACTAACTGCCAATAGTTAATGGCTAATGACTAGTAAAAACACACTTTGGCACGGTTATTGTAACGTAGTAAGTGTAACGAATAATAAATCATTTAATTTTTTTATACTATGAAAAAAAGTTTTTTTAACATTTGTATTTTTTTAGCATTTTTTTGGTGCAGTAGCATTTGCACAAGACGCTGAAATTTCTTTCAAAGCAGAAGAAATTGACTACGGTAACATCCAACAAGGCGCTGATGGCGTACGTGTGTTCGAATTTACTAACACTGGTAAAGCTCCACTAGTAATCAGCAACGTAACTTCGTCTTGCGGTTGCACCGTTCCTTCTTGGACAAACCAACCTGTAGCTCCTGGTGCTAAAGGGAAAATTGAGGTAAAATACGATACTAATCGTGTTGGTCCTATCAGCAAAAACCATTACCGTAACATCTAATGCAAAAGAAAATCCTGTAAAAGGATTGCGCATTCGTGGTAATGTACAACAAAAATAATCCATAACTATTTATATTTTTAATTACTCCAAAAACCACCTATCACTATTATATAGGTGGTTTTTTTAGTGTTAAAGTATTCCTAAAAACAATCGGCAATACACTTATTTTGTATAACTTTGCCGCCGAGAAAACTAAAATAACTAAAATTGCGTATGAAATTAAAGAGTATTACATTTTTTTCGCAGGGCTTTTAGTAGCCCAAATCTCAATGGCTCAAGTAGATCCCATTGTCAATGAAGTACTTCCTGTAGGTACTGTTACTAATACAGTAGATATGAGCGGTAGTAGCGATGCCGAGCTAAAAGCACAAGAAGAGCAGCTAAAACAACAGCAACAACTTCAGAAAGAACAAGAAAAAAAGCTTTGAAGGCTGAAGAAAAAAAGCAATCAAAGAAAAAAACTAAAAGCTGAAGAAGCTGCTAAAAAAAGCAGAGGAAAAAAAGCTAAAAAGAGCAAGAAAAAGCTGCTAAAGAAAAAAAGCTAAAGCTGAAGCAGCCGCTAAAAAAAGCTGAAGAAAAAAAGCTAAAAAGCAGAGGAAAAAAAGCTGCTAAGGAAAAAAAGCTAAAGCTGAAAAAGCCGCTAAAAAGCTGAAGAAAAAGCCGCTAAGGAAAAAGCTAAAAGCTGAAAAAGCTGCTAAAAACAACAAGAGCGCTTTAGCTAAAGCTCAAAGCGAAGTATCTAAAATAGAAGCTAAAATTACCAAAGCTAAAACTGATTTGGCTAAAGAAGAAAACAAATACAATAGCAAAAAAAGCTAAAGGTAATTTGTCTCCTAATGACGATACAAAGTACAAAGGAAAATTACTTGAAAAAAACAACAAAAAAATCAACGAATTAAACCTTGAACTTGTAAAAGCTAAAGCTAAAGTAAACAAATACGGCAAGTAATAGCTACTCAACAAAAAGGGCTATCTGAAATTGTATCAGGTAGCCCTTTTTATATGACTTAATTTTTTTCAATTAAAACTCAGCACTTTGTGGAGTACGTGGGTAAGGAATTACATCGCGTATGTTGGTCATACCTGTAGCAAAAAGTACCAAACGCTCAAAGCCTAAGCCAAAACCACTATGTGTAGCTGTACCAAACTTACGGAGGTCTAAGTACCACCAAAGGGTTTGTTCATCCATACCCAAATCGGCAATTTTTTTGTTTTAGCACCTCATAGCGTTCTTCACGTTGCGAGCCTCCTACAATCTCACCAATACCAGGGAAAAGAATATCCATAGCGCGCACTGTTTTTGCCATCGTCGTTCAGGCGCATATAAAACGCTTTGATTTTTAGCAGGATAATCGTAAAGTATCACAGGGCAACCAAAGTGTTTTTTTCTACCAAATAGCGCTCGTGTTCGCTTTGCAGGTCTCCCCCATTCGTCTATCAGGTATTGGAATTTCTTCTTCTTGTTGTGGTTGCAGTTTTTTTCAGTATATCAATAGCCTCAGTATAGCTTACGCGTTTGAAATCGTTGTGTATTACAAACTCTAATTTCTCAATAAGCGACATACTGCTACGCTCTTGCTGTGGTTTGCTTTTTCTTCTTCCAAAAACCTTGCATTGAGAAACTCTATATCATCACGGCGTACCTCTAAGGTGTATTTTAGCACATTTTTAATAAAGTCTTCGGCTAAATTCATATTATCAATTAGGGTCGAAGAAAGCCATTTCGGGTTCTATCATCCAAAACTCAGCCAAGTGTCGTGAAGTATTAGAGTTTTCAGCACGGAAGGTAGCTCAAAGGTATAGATTTTACCAAGTGCCATTGCAAAAGTTTCGCCTTCTAACTGCCCCGATACGGTAAGGTTAGTTTCGCGACCAAAGAAGTCTTTTTGTAATCAACCTCACCATTTTTCGTTAAGAGGAGGTTTTTTTAGCATCTAAAGTAGTTACGCGAAACATTTCGCCAGCTCCTTCAGCATCGCTACCCGTAATAATAGGCGTATTCACGTAGAAAAAGCCATTGTCTTGAAAGTATTTGTGAATAGCGTATGCCAATGTAGAACGCACACGCATAATCGCTCCAAAGGCATTGGTACGCACGCGCAAGTGAGCGTTTTCACGCAAGAACTCAAGTGAGTGTTTTTTTAGGTTGTATAGGGTATTCTTCGGGGTTACTATCGCCCAAGATAGTCACTTCAGAGGCTTGTAGTTCTACGTTTTGTCCCTTTCCTTGGCTTTCCACTACCTGCCCTTTTCACTTTTTATAGCCGCTCCTGTAGTAATGCGTTTCAGCGTTTCTTCAGGGGTATTTTCAAAATCAACCACTACTTGCAAATTGTGTATGGTAGAACCATCATTCAGTGCAATAAAGCGATTGCTACGAAAGGTACGCACCCATCCTTGAAGGGTAACCTCACCTTCTATAGTTTTTTTCCTTCTTGTAATAATTGCTTGATGTATAACATAACTCTGTTTTTTTACTTCTTATTTAAAACTGAAAATATATAAATGGTTGCAAATCGGTAGAATAAGCTTGGTAACATATCAGTACCACCACCAAAGCTATAGCCACTTTCACCACGTAATGGCTTTTCGGCAAAAATATGTTCTATTTCATCTTTCCAACGCTGTGGTAGCCAGTGTGTAATATAACCTATTAGAATAATCCCAAAAAGCAATATTGTTGTATTTAATAATTTGCATTGCTGAAGCCCAATGCATATTGTGCATCACTTGGTCAAACCATTGTTGTACGCTCTCCATATCATTACTGCGGAAGAATATACGGGTAAAAGTAATAAAAAGCAAACGTAAATGCTATCTTCCAAAAACGAGCAATCCATAGTTGGCTATTCTCATACGGACTCACTTTGCGCCAATACTTGTAAGCTACTACCCCCTAAGCCGTTAAGTCCGCCCCAAATAGCAAATTTCCAAGCTGCCCCGTGCCACAGCCCCCGATGAGCATCGTGAGCATTATATTGATATTGGTAGTTAAATAACGTTCAAAAAGGTTTATATACTAAGGCTACTATAGAGCCTATAATAAGCAGCAAGCCCGTAATAATCGTAAAAAGTACTATTACCAATAGCCACTACCAAAATAACCACAAATAGTAGCGAAAATACAAACGTACCCAAAGAACTATTGCGATTACCTCCCAAAGGAATGTAAAGATAATCTTTTCAGCCAAGTAGAAAGCGAAATATGCCAACGTTTCCAAAAATCACCGCAGTTCAAAGCCTTGTAAGGCGAATTGAAGTTCGTAGGAAGGTGAAAGCCCATCAAGAGCGCCACCCCTATAGCAATATCGGTATAGCCGGAAAAATCACCATAAATCTGCAGCGAATAGCCTATAAGTGCCGAAAGATTCGCAAAAGCCTGTATACATCGTAGGGGCATCAAACACCTTATCCAAGAAATGCAATGCTATAAAGTCTGCAAAAATCATTTTTCTTGATAAGCCCTTTTAGTATCAAAAAGATAGCTTTGTTGAACTCCTCTTTGCTAATGCGCGTTTTTTCAGAATTTGTGGTACAAACTCTTCAGCACGCACTATAGGACCCGCTACCAATTGCGGAAAGAAACTCACATAAAAACCAAAATCTAATATAGAGCTTAAAGGCTTTTATTTTTATTTCTATACACATCCATTGTATAGCTAATCGTTTGGAAGGTATAGAACGAAATCCCCACAGGCAAGATAATTTTATCTACCGTAAAAATATCCTTTATTGCTAAAACCATTAGCCCAATAAGCCAAGTAATTGAACGTTTGGTGATGCGTTTGAAACAACGCATTGTAAGTATCTGTAAAAAGTAAGCGTATTTAAAATAGCTCAGCACGAGCAAGTTCAAGCAAACGCTCACCGTTACCGCAACCCTGCGCCGTGAGTCCTCCACTTGGCGGTAAAATGTAGTGCCCCAAATAAAAAAATCGGTTACAGTACTAAAAAAATAAGCAAAAAGCACAAAAAGCCCACTCGCTTTATAGTAAAAAGTAAAAGCTCGCAAGTAGCAAGAACAAGTTGCGCACGTGCCGGCGATTATATATAAAGGCGAATACCGCATACAGCAAGGCAAAAGAATATCCAAAAAGTCTATTCGCACAAATGTAAGCGGATGCTCGGGATTGAAAGTAAAGAAATTATTAAAAAAATCTATCATAGTTTGTTATTCTACCGAGGCAAGGTCGTTATGAAGGCATTGATAAAACACTTCCGAAATAAGTTTTTGTTCCTTCGAACTAAAATGTACATAATCAGAAGCTGCCATTCCTTGCTTCACCCAGTTAATCATAGAGTTCTCACCCCCCATAGCTTCGTACATACTAAAATAAGCTATATCGTTCTTCAAGCACTCTTCTTTCATCAAGTCGTTGAGTTTAGGCAAAAAAGGATACGTAATTCGCTTGCCATTGCGCGAAGTTGTCATATCACCAGTTTCAAAAGCATAAACATAGCCGTCGGGTTGGCACGCTTCACCAATTTCATATTGAATATAAGCCCCTCTACATATTCCCCTCAATTGTGCTTCAGTTTTCATATAAGGTATTGTATTGCCACCGTACTGAAAGATAAAAACATCAGGCTTGCGTTCCTCGCTCATCTGCCTATAGTTTTTCGTAATTCATACGCGTAAATATACGTCCTGCCTCACCGCGCATCGCCACGTTATCCATTCGTATTCCCGTAGCAGCGTCAAGGGTAACCCCATAAAAATCAGCACTTAACCTACCTTCTAGTTCCACCCGCAATTCTTTAGGTGTATTGTTGAAGTTCAGCTTATAGCTATGGTATCGGTTGTCAGCTATTAAAGTGTCCGAACTTATCAGGTTACCATCTTCATATACCCTGATAGCAATTCTGCTGGTAGCATTGCCATAGTGCAGCCCAAAACGAGTGTAGTGCTGCAAGCGCGCATACGATTTTTTTGAAGGTTTCAGGGTAAACCAAGCCTTGCTTAAAGGTAGCGAAGCACTATCTTTAGCATAAGGAGTAAAGCGCGAATAGGTAGCAAAAAGCCCATATTTGTCGTGCCCCACTTTTTTGCGTTGTTTACGGTCAAAGAAAGCATAGCGCACCCAATTATTACTTGCCGTAATATCTATACTATTTTGGTTATACACCACCTTTATAGGGAAAAACCCAGGACCTCCACCTTCAAAAGCCAGCTGCAGCCTGTTGCGCACATAGCCCGTAATACGGTCGCCCTCTATTTGCGAATCGCCGTAATGCACTATCTGGCACGAGTTTTGGCACAACTTGTTCTTCAGCCTACGGATAAAATCCTTAGGGATTACCAGGGTAATAAATCTTTCCCCTCCTTATTCGTTTCAGAGGCAAGCGTATCTTTTACGATTGTATCAGCCTCCGTCAAAGCCTCTGTTTTCTCATCTACTATTGTTTTAGTATCTCTGATGAGCTTATCCAGTGTATTGTTCTCTTTTTTTCATTTTTAAAGAGCATCCCCAATATTTCAGGGGTAGGATAACGCAACATAGTGCTGTTGCCAAACACTATGCCCTCACGCACCATACCGCCATCGGTAGTGTGATAACTACTGAAAAAGCGTCAACGCAAAACAGCGTAATAAGCGTACTAACTATGAAGAGTAATATTTTCTTAGGATGCATATTTTTAGCTTATTAAGGCTTCCCACTCTGTCATCAAATCCTCCAACATTTGCTTTTTTTGTTCATATTCTTTATAAAAAAACATCACTTTGTACCTGTTCTCCCATCAATATATCCATTTCTTTCAACTCTTTTTCCAATAAAGTAATATTATTTTCTATTTTTATTGAGCTTATTTTTGTACCGATTTTTGTTGTTTTTTTGCTGTTCAAAACTCAATTTTTTTCATCAGTTGTAGCCACATTTTTTTAGTTTCTACTACAGTTGTGGCTTCTTTTGTTCTGCTCTATTTCTCTGAAATTAGCCGCAGCACGCTGTTCCAAATAAAAATCAATATCACCCAAATATTCTTTCAAGTGCCTATCTTTAAATTCGTATACTTTTATCAGTAAGTCCCTGCAAAAAGTCTCGGTCGTGCGATACAATTATAAGCGTACCCTCAAACTGTTGCAGTGCCTTTTTTTAGCACGTTTTTTTACTCTTGATATCCAAGTGGTTCGTAGGCTCGTCCATTACCAGCACGTTAAAGTCCGATAGCAACATTTTAGCCAGTGCCAAGCGGTTGCGCTCGCCCCCCGATAGCACCTTCACCTTTTTATCTACCTCATCACCCCTAAAAAGAAATGACCCCAGTATATCGCGCACCTTTATGCGGTTCGTATCGTTAGCAGCGTTGTACATAGTGTCCAACACTGTTATTTCCCCCATCCAAGTAATCAGCTTGGTTTTGGGCAAAATAACCCAACTGCACATTGTGCCCCAGCTTAATAGTCCCTTCATAAGGAATTTCACCCACAATCATTTTCGCCAGCGTAGTTTTACCCTGTCCGTTTTGCCCTACAAAAGCAATCTTACTACCACGCTCCACTAGCAAACTCACCTCTTGCAGCACCTGCTTTTTCGCCATAGCTCTTGCTCACCCTATCAATCTCCAATACCACCTTACCAGGGGTTACCGATACAGGAAAACGCACATTCATCACTGCATTATCTTCTTCATCTACCTCTATGCGCTCTATTTTTGTCTAATTTCTTAATCAGCGATTGCGCCATTGAAGCTTTTGAAGCCTTTGCGCGAAACTTCTCTATCAGCTTCTCCGTTTGCTGTATTTTCTTCTCTTGATTTTTTTCTGCGAAGCAAGTTGCTGCTCGCGTATTTCCTGCCTAAGCTCCAAAAACTTACTATAAGGCTTAGGATAATCGTATATTTTTTTCCCTACCGAAATTTCAATAGTGCGGTTAGTAACATTGTCTAAAAACATCTTGTCATGCGATACAATCACCACCGCCCCGCTATAAGTAGTAAGAAATTGTTCCAACCATATAATCGACTCAATATCAAGGTGGTTCGTAGGCTCGTCCAGTAGCAATATATCATTGTTTTGCAACAACAGCTTTTGCCAATTCAATACGCATACGCCAGCCCCCGAAAAAAAGTATCAGTAAGTTTATTAAAGTCATCGCGCTTAAAGCCCAAGCCCAGCAACACCTTTTTCAGTATCCCCCTGATATTGATAACCACCAATAAGCTCATAATGATGCGTATAATCGCTTAAATTGTTCAATAAGTCGTGATACGCTTCACTTTCGTAGTCAGTACGAGTTTCAAGTTGATGATGAATATTATCCAGCTGCAATTCCAAGCGTTTAATTTCCTCAAAAGCCTGATAAGCCTCTTCAAGTATCGTACGTCCTTTTTACAAAGTCAATATCCTGTTTTAAAAAGCCAATACGCACCTCCTTATCAGTAGCAATAATCCCCGAGTCAGGTTTTATTTCGCGTGCCAAAAGCTTGAGCATAGTCGATTTTTCCAGCCCCATTTTTTCCCGATGAGCCCTACCCTGTCGCCCCCATTAAGCATAAAAAGCCACCTCTTCAAAAAGATACTCACCCTGAAAAAGAAACCGATAAGTTATGTACATTTAGCATTGCAATATTTTTTAAAAAAACATCAATTAATTATCAACCATTCGCCATTTATCATTTGCCGCTTGCCATTAATAATTACAGCCCGCAAAAATTACATCATTTTTTTCTGAAATGAATGTAATAAAAAAACAGATAAAATTTATAATTCAAAAATCATAATTCATAATTTCATTAATATTTACTATCTTTGTCCCCTTAAATAGAATATATACAATGAAAAACAATACGTATCGGAACACGCGATAGCGCCCTCGCCCCTATGGCAAGCGCAAACCGTACAACAACAATTAGAAGCCTTAGGGCATACTACCGAATTAGTACCTATAAAGTCTGAAGGCGACCCTAAACCTCACCCAGCCACTATACGAAATGGGTATTACAGGCATATTCACCAAAGCCTTAGATATTGCCCTGCTCAATAAAAACATAGATATTGCCGTTCATAGTATGAAAGATGTCCCTACCCTACTCCCCCGAAGGACTTGCAGTAGGGGCTGTACTCAAGCGCGGCAATCCCTTTGATGTATTAGTTTACAACAACGACCTTTCTTTTTAGAAGCACCCCAAGCCACCATTGCCACAGGCAGCTTTGCGCCGCAAAGCCCAATGGCTACATCGCTACCCACACCACACTATTGAAAACCCACGTGGCAATGTACAAACCCGACTAAAAACCATCATCAACAATAATTACGATGGAGGTATTTTTTGCAGCCGCAGGCTTAGAACGTTTAGGAGCTTCAAGCGTAGATTACCTCACCCTCGATTGGATGATACCCGCCCCAGCACAAGGAGCTATTGTAGTATTATTGCACGAAGACAATTTAGCAATGCAAGAAGCCCTATTGCGTTTGCACGATGGCAATACCTATGTTGAAACTCAGGTAGAGCGAGCCTTTTTGCGCGCTTTTAGAAGGTCGGTTGTAGTGCACCCATAGGTGCTATAGCTAAATTTGACGGACAGCAGAAAATATATTTCAAAGGCGGTATTTGGAGCGAAGACGGCAAAGAAGAACGCCTTATCAACGAAGTCCTTACCAGCCTCAACGACCATACAGGCGAAGAACTCGCACAAAACTCAATGGCTTAGTTTATTGAATAAATAAAAAAACGCAACACCCCTACGAATGTTGCGTTTTTTTATTTTTTTGTTTTTCTTATTTCTTTACCCCTCGCTGGCGCAAGCTTGCAACTTGTGCCCAATTCAAAATTCAAAATTCAGAATTCAAAAATTTTTCTTTACTGCGCACTGCCCCTCCCCTTTTGGGGTAGTCGGCGAGCTGGCGCAGCCGAGTATGTCGAACGGGGGTGAGGAACCTTAATCCACAAATATCGTATATTTAGGATCTATATTAGTGCGAGGGTCAAATACAAAATCCACATAAGTAGCTTCGTCTTTTTACCTTTTACGGTTTGTTTTTATACGTCCCTACCTCTATTTGTTGTTTATTAAACACCTTTACAGATACAGTTCTCTCAAAATCTTTTATCAAAGATAAAGTAAATAGAAAGTTTGTTATCGTTACCATCATCAGTGCTAGTAATAGTGTGTGCACCAAGTTTTACACCAGCATTAGATAGTTCTTCTGAAAGTTGCAAAGTCATATTGCCCGATTTGTCAATACCTTCACCAAGTCCATCGCCAAAAGAGCGTGCCGAGCCGCCCACTATCTCGCCAGCTTTAGTAGCAGCCTGATTAGCAGCCTCTTCACTAATATCACTCACTTTCTTAGCCGTTTCTTTTGCTTGGTCTACAAAAAGCTACACGATGCTAAAAACATCGCTACAACCATTAAAAAGTCCTTTTTTTCATACGTTTATTTTTATTATTTGTTAGTTACGTTAGTAATTATTAGTCGTTAGTCATTAGAAGTCAACCGCACAATTACAATTTACTAATTCCCCAATTGTCCTCACAAAAACTTCTCAAACAGCCTCTGTATACCTATTCTATAGACTGCTGTTTTACCCCCTAAAATAGTGTATTTCTATTAAATCTTCAGCTTCATTTACAGTAAAATAAATCAGAAAGCGTCCTTTAAGAATATCCCTTACATACATCTGTAATTCCCTACTATATCTGCCTAAATAAAGAGAATTATTGGTTATTGTTTTCAATAACTCATCTATTTCTTGTATAATTTTATCAGAATAATAAGTACTATTATTATGTATGTCCCAATATTCTAAAAGTATCTGCTAATGCATCTTTAGCTCTCGGCGACCAAATTACTTCCATTTTCTTTTTCTTCTCTCTTCAATTTCAGCAAATACATCATTATTACTTATTCCTAAGCCCATCTTTTAATTGCTCACGCCCCTATCTGAATATTTTTCAATATCTTCAGCCGAAAGCTCATAATAAAAGTCGTCTTCTTGTTCTTTTTTTCGATGCTTTTTCACCATTGGTGGGTGATAAAGCCTCTTTTTAGTTGTAATTGTTTCCATATAAGTTTATTTATTGATGTACCAATGTGGCGATTATTGATTATCAGAGTTTTAAATTAGTCATTAGAAGTCAGCCGCACAATTACAATTTGCTAATTCCCCAATTGTCCCTACAAAACTTCTCAAACAACCTCTGTATACCTATTCTATAGACTGCTGTTTTACCCCCTAAAATAGTGTATTTCAATTAAATCTTCAGCTTCATTTACAGTAAAATAAATCAGAAAACGCCCTTTGAGAATATCCCTTACATACATCTGTAATTCCCTACTATATCTGCCTAAATAAAGAGGGGTATTAGAGAGTTCAAGTTCCAATTCTTCTACTGCTTTTTATTATTTTTTTGAAGAATATTCAAACGAGCCATTATGTTCTTCCCAATAATCAAGGCTATTATGGTAATCTTTTTAGCCTCAAATGACCATCTTATTACCATACTTTTTCTCTTGTTTCTTTTTTTGTAGTTCCTCACTACTTATTGTCATCCCTATTCTACACTGCTCACGTCCCTATCTCTATTTTTTTGAATATCTTCAGCCGAAAGCTCATAATAAAAGTCGTCTTCTTGTTCTTTTTTTCGATGCTTTTCACCATTGGTGGGTGATAAAGCCTCTTCTTAGTTGTAATTGTTTCCATATAAGTTTATTTATTGATGTACCAATGTGGCGATTATTGATTATCAGAGCTTTAAATTAGTCATTAGAAGTCAGCCGCACAATTACAATTTGCTAATTTGCTAATTTCCCTAATTTCCTAATTCCCCCTACGCATCAATCTTAGCGTATTTAGCGTTTTTCTCTATAAAATCACGGCGAGGCGGTACCTCATCACCCATTAGCATCGAGAATATGCGGTCAGCTTCCGAAGCATTGTCTATAGTAACCTTTCGCAACGTACGGTGTGCAGGGTTCATAGTAGTATCCCAAAGCTGGTCGTGGTTCATCTCACCCAAACCTTTATAGCGTTGTATAGTTACATTGCCCATTTCTGTTGAAAGCTCATCGCGTTGCTTGTCGCTCCACGCATATTCTTTTGCGCTTGCTTGTTTTTGCTTGCTACCAAGTATAGCGGCGGAGTAGCAATATACACGTGGTCATTTTCTATCAACTCACGCATATAGCGGAAGAAGAAAGTAAGTATTAGCGTAGTAATATGCGAACCGTCCACATCGGCATCACACATTATAATCACTTTGTGATAACGTAGCTTGCTAAGGTTCAACGCTTTCGAGTCTTCCTCAGTACCAATAGTTACCCCTAAGGCTGTATATATATTTCTAATTTCATCGTTGCTAAACACCTTGTCCTGCATCGATTTTTTTCCACGTTCAAGATTTTTACCCTTTAGTGGCAAGATAGCTTGGGTATCTTTATTACGTCCTTGCTTAGCAGTACCTCCCTGCCGAATCCCCCTCCACAAGAAAAAGTTCGCAGATAGCAGGATCTTCTTCAGAACAGTCAGCCAATTTCCCCGGCAAGCCCCCACACTCATCACGCTCTTGCGTTGCACCATTTCGCGAGCTTTTTTTAGCTGCCATACGCGCTTGTGCTGCAAGTACAACCTTCTCTACAATTATTTTTTGCATCGTTAGGGTTTTTCCTCCAAGAAAGCCTCAAGCATAGCAGTAACAGCTTGCGATACTGCCGCCGTAACATCGCGGTTACCCAATTTCGTTTTTTTGTCTGTCCTTCAAACTGTGGCTCAGCTACTTTCACCGATATTACAGCAGTAAGCCCCTCGCGAAAGTCATCACCTTCTATTTCTACAGGGTTCTTTTTTTGTCTTTGCTCAGCTTTTTCCAACAATCCCGATTTTTTTCAGCATAGTTCTTCAAGGTACGTGTAAGCCCCGTACGGAAACCCCTGCAAGTGAGTACCCCTCGGTAGTATTGATATTATTAACGTACGAATGTACATTTTCAGTATAAGAATCGTTGTATACCATTGCTACTTCCACTGGGGTACCATTTTTTTCCCCTTCCATAGCAATAGTTTGTGAGATAATAGGCAAACGATTACCGTCCAAGAACCTAACAAATTCAGTAAGTCCCTTTTCCGAATAAAATTTCTCGCTTTTATAGTTGCCTTTATCGTCTTTTTTGGCGCAAATCAGTAAGAGTAATAGTAATCCCCTTGTTTAGGTAAGCCAATTCTCTGATGCGTGCTGCCAAAATGTCGTATTTATATTCCGTAGTCTGTTCAAAGATAGTCGCATCAGGCAAGAAAGTAACCTTAGTACCACGTTTATCCGTGCCGCCCACTTGTTTTACAGGGTAAAGAGCTACACCTTGTTCTGTATTCTTGTTGCCATATTTTTGTCGCGGTACACAGTAGCAGTAGGTGGCTTGAAAGCGCATTCACCACGATACTCCCACCCCGTGCAATCCGCCCGATACTTTATAAGAACCCTTGTCAAACTTACCCCTGCACCTATTTTTGGTCATTACCACTTGCAATGCCGATACCCTTCCTTCCTTTTTGTGAATATCCACAGGAATACCGCGCCCGTTATCTTCTACGGTTATTGAGTTATCTTCGTTGATAGTAACCTCTATACTGTCGCAATAGCCAGCCAGTGCCTCATCTATCGAGTTGTCCAGCACCTCATATACAAGTGGTGCAGCCCGCGCACGCCTACATCGCCTATATACATAGACGGACGCATACGCACGTGCTCCATCCCTTCAAGTGATTGAATATTATCTGCCGAATAAGCAGCACTTTTCTTGCTGATTGTATATTTCTTCTGCCATTTTTATAGTTAATCAAATCAAGGGCACAAAGGTACAAAATAATTAGCAAACGTGCAAATTTAGTTTTTATGCCTCACCCAAAAAGTGCCATTTTGTACAGCTATACCGCAGCGAAGGTTAAGCGAAGGTTGAGCGAAAGATAAGCGAAGGTTAAGTGAAGGTTAAAAGCCTGTGCGGCTCGCACCGAAGGATATAGGAAAGTTTTTTTGCAATATCATTTTTTTCTTTTTATAACTTTGCAGCCGTTACAAAATCATTATACTTTGGGCAAAAATATTAAAAAAACTTCTCTACTTCTTCGTGCTCCCCAATAGCTGTCATAGGGGGCTACTGCTTTTACCCGCAGTGCAAACTTTCATTGCCCAAAAAGGTAACCCGTTACCTGAATGATTCTTACAATATCAATATCAATATTGAAAAAAATCCACATAAAACCTTGGCTTTTTGTCGATATCAAAGGAGTACTCATTGCCGACCATAAAGGCGATACGCTCATCGCAGCTCAAAAACTCAATACTTCTATCCTATCCCTCAAACAGCTCACCGAAGGGAACCTCTTCTTCGGAAATATAGAAGGCGACAAGCTCATTTTTCAATATGAAAACTCATAAAGGCGACACTCTCCAACCTCGATGTTTTTTTGTAAGTCGCTTCGATTCCGATGAGCCCAGCACAGGCAGCTTTATTATGACTGCCTCCAAAATTAAAACTACACAACAGCAAATGCTACATCACCGATGAAAATGATGCCCAGCCCGCTATGTTACGCATAGACAACCTCGATGCCATAGTAAAAAAATTTTGGCATACACGGCAGCAAAGTAACCCTATCACTCGATGAAGGCAGTTTGTTATATGACAAGCAATTACAAGTAAATCACCTTAGTACCTCACAATTCATCTATTCCGATAGCCTTATACAAGCCAAAGACTTACAGCTCAAAACACCCAACAAAACCAAGCTGCAAGGCAATATCACCCCTGCACGCCCATAACAATAGCTATTCCAACTTCATCAATGATGTCGCTTTTTCAGGCAGATTTACAACAATCCAATATCAATACCACCGACCTGAATGTCTTCTACAACGAATTTGCCCTCCCAACGCCAAATTATCGTGAATAAAAGCCTCTATGTACGGACCCCTCAACAATTTCAAACTACAAGGCAATATCACACACCAAAGTACCGAAGTAAAAGGCAATTTTGAATTTAAAAACCTATTAAACGACCACAAAAATATCATTATCACAGGCAATAACATAACCGCAGGAGCTTTCTATAACGATTTTGCCTATCTTATGCCCAATATATTAGGCAAAAATATCCCAGACGACCTCCGAAAGCTAGATTATTTCCATCTAAACGGCGATTTTAGCTATACTACCACAGCACTCTCTACCGATATGCTATTGAGTACTAACCAAGGCGAAGCACATATCAACGGTGTGTTAGACAATCTGCTCAATACCGATGAAATAGAATATAGCGGTACTATCAACGCCCAACAACTACATTTAGGACGACTCTCAGTATCCCCCTACTATCGGTGATATTACAGCCGATTTAAAAAGTGAAAGGCAAAGGCTTCACCCCACAAACAATGCAACTCTATGCCAGCGGAAATATCCACAACTTGCTTTTTCAATGGCTATCAGTATCATCGTATTGCTGTAAATGGCGAAATGAAACAACAAGTATTCAGCGGAAAAATTGATACCTACGACCCCAACCTCACAATGAGCGTAAATGGAATTGCCGACCTCTCCGATAAAAAGACCCAATACGACTTCCAAGCCAATATAGCCATTGCCGACCTACACGCACTCCACTTGGTCGAAAAACGATAGTATTTCCCAATTCTGCGGCAAAGTAATCATTGATATTGAAGGAAACGATATAGACAACATCGTAGGAAAAATATCCTTTAAAAAAATACAAACTATATCAACTCTGCTGGCGATTTCACCTTCAAAGATTTTTGAAGTGTATTCTACACTCAATGAGGGCATCAAAGAAATCAGTATCAACTCACCCGATATTGTAAGCGGTAACATCAAAGGACAGTTTAAACTCGCCGAAATAAAAACATATGATGCAAAACGCCTTAGGAAGCATCTATACACATTACAACCCCTATAAAATAGACCCCAACCAATACGTAGACTTTCATTTTAATATCTACAACAAAATCGTAGAAGTATTCCTGCCCAAAGTAAAATTGGTAGCAATACCTTTATCAATGGTAGTATCAACCCCGATAAAGAAAGTTTTAGGCTACAAATAAAATCACCACATATCAATGCCTACGACAACCCTAATCGATAGCCTAAGTGTTGAAATAGACAACAAAAACCCATTCTACAACGCTTTTTAGAAGCCAAAAAGGTAGATTTGGGCGTATATACCATTCTATAACTTCAACCTTATCAATACTACTATCAAAGATACGCTCTTCTTCCGTAGCGAGTTTAAAGGCGGCGAAACTGCCAAAGATAACTACGAACTCAGTTTCTTCCACACCCTAAACGAAAAACAAGAGTCTATCATAGGCATCAAAAAAATCACTCATCAATTTCAAAGGAAACGAGTGGTTCATCAACCGAGACAACCAAATGAACGACTATAACAAAATAGTACTAAACCGCACCGCCGATAGTATCAAAATCAACAACTTTAAAATGGCTCACCAAAACCAATATATCAACCTTAGCGGTCTGCTTACTAGTAAAGATTACAAAAACCTACACTTGGTAGCCCTACAACGTAGCCTTAGAAAAAAATAACCCCCGAAGTAAAAGGTCTTAACCTCACAGGTAAGGTAAACGGCAACGTATCACTCACCCAAAAAGGAGAACTATATTACCCCTCAGCCGATTTGTTTATACAATACTTCAAGCTCAATGGCTATGATTACGGCGATTTAGAAATGAGTATTTTTGGCAACAACGACCTTAGTTCCTTTGATGTCGCCGCTTTCTTTTCCAATGGGCGCACCCCAGGTTTCGCTACTCGTGGTAAAATAAATATCGATAAGAAAAAGGTACTTTGTTAGACCTCAAAGCCTACTTCCAAGACTTTGCCCTATCCCCCTTCAACCCCTTTTATGGAAGGCATTTTTCTACGATATTAGGGGTACTATGAGCGGTAAAGTAGATATAACAGGTAGTATTACCAACCCACAAAATGGACGGTGAGCTCACCCTAAACAAAGCAGGAGCAGGCATCAGCTATCTGCTCCTAAATGCCGATATTAATGACGGCTCACGCATAAAAGTAAACAACAAAAACTTTATTATAGATAATTGGCTGCTCACCGATACCGCCTACAAAACAAAAAGCTACCCTCAATGGCTCCATACGCCACAACCGATTGTTAGACTGGTTCCTCGACCTTAAACTCAAAACACTCGGCAAGCGCTTTATGGTGCTTAATACCCCCTATACCGATGAATCTTTATTCTATGGCACCGCCTTTATGAAAGGCGAGGCTACCATTAAAGGCGCATTAGACGAAATAGCCATCAAAAGTAAACGCCCAAACCGAAGAAGGCACCGCCTTTAAAAATCCCCCTTAGCGACACCGAAAGCGTAGGCGATGACTCTTTCATCACCTTTGTAGAAAAAGGACAGAAAAAGTAAAAAAATACAACGTGATTTAGAATCCATTAAAGGGCTGGAACTCAACTTTGAGCTAAACGTACAAACCCACTGCCGAAGTAGAAATAGTAATGGATAGAAAACAGGTAGCAGCCTCGTAGGGCGTGGTGAAGGAACCCTGCTGATAGAAATCAATACCAACGGAAAATTTAATATGTGGGGCGACTTTATCACTTATTCAGGATTCTACAACTTCAAGTACGAAAACTTCATCGATAAACGCTTTACAGTACTCCCAGGGGGCTCTATCTCTTGGAGTGGCGACCCCCTAACAGCTACACTACGAAACCTCAAAGCCGCTTATACCCTTAGTGCCAACCCAAGTACCTTGCTTGAAAGCTCTCAGTACAACCGAAAAATAAACACGCAGGTAATCATAAAACTCGAAGGCGAATTGATGCACCCCTGAAACCCTTTTTCGACATCACCTTCCCCGATAGCAGCCCAAGCCTCGTTTCAGAACTAAACTACAAATTAGAAGACCAAGACCGCAAGCAGCTACAAGCCTTCTCGCTCTTGGCGCAAGGCTCGTTTATGAGCGAAAAATACCGACAACCGTCTCGTAGCCTATAACTTATTCGAGACCGCTGCCGGACTGTTCAACCAACTCCTCTCAGACGAGGATAACAAACTCAATTTAGGGGTATCCTATGAGGCGGGCATCAATGACGGGCGTTCCGACATCAATAGCGACCGCTTAGGCTTTACCGTATCCACTCAAATCACCGACTGGGCAAGCGTTAATGCCAAAGTAGGTATCCCTGTAGGAGGTATCACACGCACCGCCGTTGCTGGCAATATAGAAGTACTCTTCAGGCTTACCCCCAAACGGAAACCCTAACAGCCAAAATATTCAACCGCGAAAACGAATGGCAACAATATATGCTTGACCGCATTGGATATGCACAAGGTGCCGGAATCACCCTACACCGTTGATTTCAGCACCTTTAAAGAACTAATGCACAAAATATTCAATAAGCAAAAATAACCCTATTTATCAAGAGCCACATTCCTCCTGTGAGTGTCAATCAGCTCTTTTCACCTTATAATTGTCAAAAAGCAAAAAGAAGAGGCTCCAGCCCTTTTCTAATTTAACCTCCATCTCTTCGTTGTAAATAGGTATAATAGCATAAAAAAATTAATCGTAGTGCCATCTTCAGTGGTAAGCTTCAAGAAGTCTTTATCTTCCATAGTGTATGGAGGTAATAAAAGCAGGCACCCAAAATCTGTATTTGCTATAGGTGCAGCATCATTCCCATTAGGAATTGTATGCCCCTCACCCATCCAAGTTTTTATATTGATGCGGAAAGCGCGCCAACATCTTCATAAAATAAATAGCCAGTAATTATTAAAATCCTCAAATGCCTCATCGCCAATTTTTCCAATCTTCAGGCAAATACACCATCAGTTCGGCGTAGCTATAGTCATTAGGGTCTTCTAAATTTTTGTGGTAAATACATCGGGTAATCACTCATTCCGGTAGTAAAAGTACGTGATAAGGTCTATCAGGCGTTGGTGCAATCCAATGCACATCTATATGCACATATTCAGGTTTTAAATCTCTGAATACACCTTCCTCTTTTGCCAATATAACGCTCAAAATGAGCACAAATCTCATCACAATACACATTTTTCCCTATCAGGAATTACCCAGTCACTCAAATTCTCATCAGAATAATGATACACATTAGAACCACCTTCCGAAATATAATCAGGCTCAGGTGCAAAGAAATTCGGAATACCAAGCCCATCTTCTACGTACAAACTACTATCCACCAGCGAATGACGCTCCTCATCATAATATACAATCCCTACCTCAATACTCTTCTATCAAGTCCTCAAGCCAATCTTCAAGCGAAGAAGCCTGAATATCCATAAATGATTCCTTTACAGAATGTAATAAAAGATCAATTTCAACAATCTGCCCCAGCCCAGCCATTCTTGTCAGGATTCAAATCAATAAACAAAAAAACGAGCCCCATTTGTAAGAAAAAGGAAGCCATTTCCCATCATAAAACTGATTTCTAATCACCCTATGCCAGCCCATATCTATTGCCTCTTCCTTATCAAAGCTAAGCGACTTCAAGTCAGATACTTCCTCCAATAATTCCTGCCAATGCCTCTGGGCAACCTTTATTTCCCCTAACGGAAGAAAAACGCAACCCATCCAAAAATACATCGTTATCCCCCCGCACGCTGTCCATTAAACATCATATACATCTCCCGAACCTCCGCAGGAAGCCTCACCCCCATCTCCGCCTCAAAATCCGCAAGCTCCTCCTCCGTAGCACCCTTGTTAAAAGTAGCCACTAAAGGTGTAGCATACTCCAATAAAGTATCCAAAAATCCCTTACAATACTCCCCATAACCCATATACTAAAAATACTAACGAACAATCGTTTGTGTCCCTATCAGCCCTCACCGAGAACCAGCGTAATAGGCACCTCCAATTCCTTCTCCAAAAAGCAATATAATCCAAAAGCTCCTTTTGAAGTGCTCCATACTCCTTAATTCCCGTCAAATCCTGATGCCACCCTTTCAATTCAGTATAAACAGGCGATACATTTTGAGGTTCAATATTATAAGGCAAATGCCCAATCTTCTTTCCCTTATACAAATATTCCGTACACACCTTCAGCGTCTCAAAAACCACTTAGCACATCAGCCTTCATCATCACAAGTTCTGTAACACCATTCACCCTAACGGCATAACGCAATGCTACCAAATCCAGCCAGCCCGTACGCCTACGCCTGCCTGTAGTAGCACCATATTCTCTACCCACTTCAGTCATCGTATCACCCACTTCATCAAACAACTCTGTAGGAAAAGGCCCACTACCCACACGTGTAGTATAAGCTTTTAAAAATACCTATCACACGCCCAATACTATTAGGCGCAACACCCAAACCTGTACAAGCACCCGCAGCCGTAGTGTTTGATGAGGTTACAAAAGGATAAGTACCAAAATCAATATCCAGCAATGAGCCTTGAGCCCCTTCAGCCAAAAATTCGCTTACCACTCTTCAGTGCTCCATACAAATACTCCTCACTATCAATTAGTTCAAAGCCACGCAACACCTCAATAGCCGCAAAAATCAGCCTCAAGCTCGTCAAGATTAAACTGAATATCCACGCCATAATGTCCAAGCAATTCTAAATGCTTCTCCACCAGCACACGATAACGCTCCTCAAAATCATCAAGCTCTATATCGCCCACACGCAAGCCATTACGCCCCGTTTTATCCATATATGTAGGCCCAATACCCTTAAGTGTAGAACCAATCTTAGCCTTTCCCTTAGAAGTTTCCGAAGCGGCATCCAGCAACCTATGTGTAGGCAAAATCAAGTGCGCCTTACGCGAAATCAGCAAACGCCCAGCAAAATCAATCCCATATTTCTTGAGCCCCTCAATTTCCTTCCTAAAAATAACAGGGTCTATCACAACACCGTTACCTATCACATCTCACAGCACTTTCGTGAAAAATCCCCGAAGGAATTGTATGAAGCACGTGCTTTATACCATTAAATTCAAGCGTATGACCCGCATTAGGACCTCCTTGAAAGCGCGCAATAATATCATATCCTTGTGTTAGAACGTCCACAATTTTACCCTTGCCTTCGTCCCCCATTGCAAACCCAATAATAAATCTACAGCCATAATATTTTTAATCTTTATCAGTTACTTTTTCAGCTTTCTTTACACCATCACCTCCCCTACGAGTACCGTAAAAGTACAAAAGAATGATGTGTAATATCAATGTTAAACACCTCCTCTATCGTCTTCTGAATCGTCTGAATACGAGGATCGCAAAACTCTACAATCTCACCCGTATCCGTAAGAATCACGTGATCGTGTTGCTTGTCAAAATACGACTTCTCATAATACGCCTGATTCTGCCCAAACTGATGCTTTCGCACCAAACCACACTCCAATAACAATTCCATTGTATTGTAAAGCGTTGCACGACTCACCCTATACTTCTTATTCTTCATATTCACATAGAGAGTCTCTATGTCAAAATGATCATTATACTCATAAATCTCCTTCAAAATAGCATACCGCTCAGGAGTTTTGCGATGCGCATTCTCCTCCAAATAATTAGTAAGAACCTTCCTTACTATCTCTAAACTTTCCTCTGTTGCAGGCTTTATTCATAGTCATTTTATTTTTGAGTGGCAAAGATAATATTTTTTTATTTCAATATTCAATATATATAAATTTGCCTCACCAAATAAAACAACCTATGGAAGAATACATACTCACCCTCATCAATCAAACAAACACCAGCCTATTCCTCACAGGAAAAGCAGGAACAGGAAAAACCACTCTTCTACAAAATCATCAATACCACCTATAAAAACACCATCGTAGCAGCACCCACAGGCATCGCCGCACTCAATGCAGGCGGCGTAACCCTACATTCCCTATTCCAGTTGCCCTTCGCCTCCTTCCTACCCACATACACACCACCCCCAACCCCTCAGTACCAGCGGTTTGAAAACCAAAAAGTCTATACTCGCCCACACACAAATGCAACAAAGGAAATTACAACTCATCAGAAACCTCGAACTCCTCATCATAGACGAAGTCAGTATGCTACGCGCCGATACCCTCGATGCTATCAACCATATCCTACAACACATCCGCCGAAACAAACAACCCTTCGGAGGCTTACAAATGCTCTTTATAGGCGACCCTACTACAGCTTCCCCCAGTCGTAAAACAAGAAGAATGGAATGTCTTACAGCACTATTACAAAGGAATGTACTTCTTCCAATCACAAGTCATCACACAAAACCCGCTCCTATACATAGAACTTGAAAAATATACCGGCAAACCGACCCCCTTTTCATATCCATACTAAACCACCTGCGCGAAAAACAAACTCACCCAGCAAGATATACAATTCCCTAAACGACCACGTAAAACCCAATTTTACCCAACAAAATACCGACAAAAGCTACATCACCCTCACCACTCACAACCACAAAGCCGATACTATCAACCAATACGAAATGCAACAACTCTCCTCACCCACCCTACACCTACCAAGCCACCGTTATAGACGACTTTCCAGAATACATCTACCCCTACCGAAAAAAACTATCCAACTAAAACAAGGCGCAAGAGTAATGTTCATCAAAAACGACCCCTCTGGCGAACACCTATTTTTTTCAACGGAAAAAAATGGGCACCATCGTCACCTCTCCGAAAACCACATCCAAGTCCTCCCCGATGATAGCCAAGACCCCATCAACGTTGAACAATACGTGTGGGAAAACAAACGATTTAAAACCAATGAACTTACCAAAGACATAGAAGAAGAAAAAAACTCGGCACCTTCACACAATATCCACTACGCCTCGCTTGGGCAATCACCATCCATAAAAAGTCAAGGTCTCACCTTCGATAAAGCTATTATCGACATCAACAGCGTATTCGCCTCAGGACAAGCCTACGTAGCCTTCTCTCGCCTCCGTTCCCTCTCCGGACTTGTATTGCTCTCCCTCAATACCACAAGAAGGCATCGACAATGACGAAGAAGTCATTACCTACGCACACAACAAAGCTACCGAAAAACAAGTACAACAAGCCTGCCAAATAGGAAAAAAAATCAATACCTGCAAGCCAATATCATCAAAAGCATTCCAATGGCAACCCCTCCTCGAAGAATGGATCATACACGCCAACAGTTACAACGGCGAAATAGGTACTAAAAATATTCACAAAAACTGGGCGCAACAACAACTCCACCAAATAGACCACATCCACCAAATAGCCCAAAAATTTACCAAGCAACTCAACACCTATTTCACTGGCTCCAACACCATCACCCAAATATTCCAACGAACCCAAAAAGCCATCTCCTACTTTTATACCACTCCTATCCCAAGTGTGGTACCAAGTTATATACCAAATCCTCAAAATCAAGCAACTCAAAAAGTAAAAAGAATACACCAAAAGAACTCTATGAGCTCAACGATTCCCTATCCGAAACCCTAAAAAAAACTCTATAAATTACAACAAATCATACAGCTCCTACAAGAAGAAAAAAACACTCACCAAAGAAGAAATAAACAACCAAGCCTTAAACGAACAATACAACCAATTATTTGAAAAAAAGCCCTACAACAAATAGAAAAAGAACAACTATTCACCGAGAAAACAAAACCCAATCAAGAAGACGAAAAAGAAAAAAACCAAATACCTACGACCAAACCCTACAACTTTGGCAAGAAGGAAAAACCATCACTCAAATCGCCCAAGAACGAAAATACACCGAAAGCACCATATACAACCACCTACAACGATTAGTAACACAAGGCAAACTACCACCCACCATTATCCAACAAATACTCAACCAAGATGAAATACAAGAACTAACCACCTTTTTTTCAACAATCAAACCGAAAAATACCACCCTCAAAGATTTCATACAGCAAACAGGCGATAAATACAGCTACAACCAGCTACATCTATTCCAAGCCTGCCACAAAGCAGCACAAGAAACAACCCCATAAAAAGAAGCTATCTAAACGTTTCCATTTAGATAGCCTCCCTCCTATGAACTGATTATTTTAATTACTCCAAATTATAATTTATAGGTAACCCCTGCTTTTATCTCATGACCCACCAAGCCACCTCCTATTTCTAAGAGCACACCAAATTTGTCAGTAAAGAAATAACGACCACCAGTTTGTATTCCCCAGCCAAAGCCAGAAAAACTACTACCTTCATAGCCCGAAGGATTTGAAGCTACAAAAATCCTAAACTCGCACCCGCATACACATCCACTTGCGAAGGCAACTTAAACAACTTGTGAAAATGATAATTCCCATTAGCAAAAATACCAAATATAGAGTGCGTAAAATCAGTAGGTTTAGCTCTTCTTATTTTCACTCCATATCCAAAATCTTCTTCTACAAATTTATAACCCGTTGTATTGTAAAAACGAGCCGAAAGCTCACCGCCCACTGTTATTTCAGGAGTAATACCATAATCAACCCCTATAGCAACAGGAACACCCCAGCCCGAAATACCCAATTTACCATTAAGTTGCAAGCCCCCTTTATCCAAAACAGCCTGCGCTGATGCTGTAGCCACTGTAAAAAGTAACCCTACTAAAAAAATAAAATCTTCTTCATTTCTTTTTATTTAATTTGTTATTATTCACCTTATAATAGAAAAAGACGCATAAATAATAATACGTCTTTTCCTACAATATTAATTTAAAAACCTATTTCTGGTTAAGTGGAGAGCCCTCGTGTACAATGTATGAAAGCTTAAGAGCATTCACATCTTGCAATTTCTCACGAATATCGCTCACAAGTCCCATATTTGTGTCAGCATCCACCTTTAGTGCAGTAATAAACATATTTTGTAACTCCTCACGCAATCCATCACGATAGTTTAGTATGTAATGACTCACTTCTGCTACATCTATAAATTTATCATTTACTTGTATTTTCGCATTCGCACCAAATTTAGATTGATACTTCGGTAGAGGCTTCCCAGCGTATATATACACCACAGGGTCTTTCTTGTCCAGCTTCTGTACTTGATCCGCTACAGGCAACTTATTCTGAACCATCAAATCACTATCTTTTGACTCCGTTACTGTCATAAAGAAAAAAACAAAAGCATAAAAAAATAATGTCAGGCAAAGATGCCGTAGAGATTGGTGGCAAATCACCACTCTTCTTTTTTTCGTAAATTTTGACATACTCTTTAATTTTTAGTGTTTCTTAGGCGCAGTTTCTATCAGCTTTCTTGGGAAAAAGCTCCTGCAGTTTCAATATTTTAGGCTCCAATGCATCTTTGCGCGCCTTAGGCGTACGAGCTGCACCAAACTCCTCTTCCATCTTATTGTATTCCACTTCATTAGGATACAAACGCTTTCTTTTCTCGCTCACGCAACTCATTATAAGCCTTCACTAGCTCATTTTGCACCGCAATATAAGTCTTGTATGAAGTTTCTCGGTCGTTGCGCAATGATATTATAGCCTTGTCCGGATTATCAGATGAAAGGTCATTACCAGCACCTTTACAATACTTGCAGCTACCATCATCATTATTATCCAAAAAGTCTATAGCTGTCTGTTTTACATCTTTCAGCTCACTTATCTTGTTATTTATAAGCAACTGGTTGTTTTTATTCACTATCACTACCAACACGTTCTTTTTCCTTTACAGAAGGAGGTGTCGGAGCGTCAGCAGGCTGTTTTTGGAGGCAATTTTACAGTAATCCCTGAATTGCTTTCTATAGTTGTTGTTACCAAGAAAAATATCAACAAAAAGGAAAGCGATGTCAGCCATTGACCCTGCATTTACCTCAGGTATTGAACGTTTTGCCATATTATTCTTTTTATCTCATTAGTGCTTTCTTTACATTAGAAACTATTAGTGCTACTATAGCACCTGCTACTAATATATACAAAGCGATTAAACCTGTGCTTGTCCATTTCCTTACAGACTCACTTGCTTTCTTTACCTCTTCGCTCGCATTAGCTTCTACATCTCCTGATGAGAATACGTATGCCAACAATAGTACTACTACAAATGCCCCTGTATAGATAAGCGTCTTTTTCAATGCCTTAGGTGAAGACAAGATATTCAATGTTCCTGATACCAACACTGCTGCAAATGCTATCGCCAATAAAAATGTAAGTAAGTGCAAATAATGCCCCCATTACACCATTTTCAGGATTATTAGCTTTGTCCGATAGTGAAAGTACTGCCCATAAAATAACCCCCTATAACACCCAAGCCAAGTGCTGTATATTTTGCTATCTTATACATATTATCTCTTTTTAATGGGTGATTATTATTATTTTACTTTTTTTAGCTACCAATATATCAATCAATGAAATTGATGCATCTTCCATATCGTTTACAATTGCATCTATCTTAGCGATAATGTAGTTGTAGAACACTTGCAAAATCATCGCTACGATTAGACCGAATACTGTAGTAAGCAACGCCACTTTGATATCACCAGCAATCAATGATGCATCCAAGCCTCCCGCTGTACTAATCTTGTCAAACGCCTCAATCATACCAATTACCGTACCCATAAACCCAAGCATCGGCGCGATAGCAATGAACAACGAAATCCAAGTAACGTTCTTTTCTAATTGCCCCATTTGTACACCACCGTATGATACTACCGATTTCTCTACCATATCAATACCTTCTGAGGCACGATCAAGCCCTTGATAGAATATAGATGCTACAGGACCTTTTGTATCACGACACACTTCTTTAGCTCCTTCTACACCTCTGCTGTCCAAAGCTCCTTCTATTTCTACAAGAAGTTTCTTGGTGTTTGTTGTAGCCATATTAAGGTAAATAATCCTTTCTATTGCTACCGCCAAACCAATAATCAAAGCACAATAGTATTGGCGCCATATACATAGGTCCCCCTTCAATGAAACGCTCTTTGAATACTTGGTGAAAGCCCTTGCTTTGTTGTGCAGTATCTGCTACTTCTTGAGCACTAACCACTGCTACATTTACGATTAACATTGCTACTAATAGTAGCTTAGATGTCATTTTTTCTCATTTGTTTAATCTTTTTAAATTGTTAGTTAATAATTACTATTTCTATCGAGGCAGAGAGGAAGGGATTCGAACCCTCGATACACTCTCGTGTATATACACTTTCCAGGCGTACTCCTTCAACCACTCGGACACCTCTCTATTTCCAAATGCCAAAGTAACAAAATATTTTTTTGTACCTCGCAAATTTTTTTCTGTTTTTATGAAATTTCTCCTACCATACTTTCTTCAAACTTGATTTTTTTAGTGCTTTAGAAGAAATATTTTTTTGATAATAAAATCATTAATTTTGTAATTGCCGACTCGCTCAGTGATGTCTTTCCCATCTATGATTCCCATCTTTCGCAACCCTTCACTCGCCTCATATTTGCCCATTATCACACTACCGCCAGAGCATTGTGTAACATTTACTATATGTATCCCTCTCCCTATAGCTCGTTCCAATGCCTTCAAAAAATCCTCATTGGTAGGCGCATTCCCCGAACCATAAGTCTCAAGTACTACCGCCTTCAAACCCTCTATGGCAAACACTCCTTCCAAAAAAATTGAGACGTAATCCCCCGGAAACATCTTTTATAATAGCTACATTAGTATCAAATTCTTTCCACACTTCCAATTTTTTCCCCCACTGGGTGTGGCAACAAATTCTCCTTCATTACTTTCAGATGCACCCCACTCTCCACCAATATAGGATAATTAGGCGAAGCAAAAGCCCGAAACTGCTCTGCATTAATCTTCGTAGTGCGATTACCCCTATATAGTTTATATTCAAAGTACAATCCCACTTCTTGTATTACCGATACTCCGTTTTTCCTTTAGGGCTGCCAATTGTATGGATGTTATAAGATTTTCCTTAGCATCCGTGCGCAAATCACCTATAGGTAGTTGTGAGCCTGTAAATATTACAGGTTTGGTAAGCCCCTGCAGCATAAAGCTCAATGCCGATGCCGAATAGCTCATCGTATCACTCCCGTGCAGCACCACTAAAACCATCGTAGTGTTCGTATTCACGTTCTATTACCTCAGCCATTGTTATCCAATGCCTCGGACTCATATCCGATGAATCTATTACCTTTTTCAAACGAATGTACCGAAATCTCACAATCTAAATGAGAAAGCTCAGGAATACGCTTGTACAAATTATCAAATTCAAAGGCGCGAAGTACCCTGTTCTGTAATCCTTGATCATTCCAATGGTACCCCTGTATAAATCAGTAATACTTTAGAATTATTAGTTTCCATTTGTTTTATTTTTTTACAGGGTTTGCATACATCTCCAAGAACTTTTCTTGCGAAATATCTCCTGATTTGCTCCTATTGTTCATTCTACGTTCAAATTGCCTAAATTCTTTTTTTCGTTGTAATAATCCTTATAGGCTAAAGTCTGGTGAAGTAGGTCATACGCTATATAATTGGCAGGAAACAATTTGTATTGCTGATGTATTTCTTTATCCAAGCGCTCTGCTACAGCTTGCAGTTGTTTATTCAGGTGCTTGTGTTCTTGCTCTATCACATCCAATGCTTCATTAAGTGGTTTCCCTACCGAAATATGTACGCGTCCTTTCTGCCCCAAAAAGTCCTTGTATGATGTTCTCAAAATCCTCTTTTTGTGATTTTACATAGGCTACCCCTTGGTGTTGTGCTACCAGTGCAGGCAGTTTCAGCACATCCGTAGGGTCAAATTCATACGATATAGCCATTGGTACTAAGTGCAATTGTTTTAGGTATTGCAAAGGGGTTATATCATCAGGCGCACTCAGCGAAAGCATCTTCAGCACCCCTTGTTGCGTGCGGTCATCACCGTTTTTTTAGTACGCCCCTCACGTTGCGCCAGCCATACATTTCTATGATGTGTAATGCAATCGTGTATATATTCCGATACCAAGCGCGAATGCTCAAGTGCCTCACGTGGTGGCAAACTCCTATAGATGATAATATTCCTATTGAGCATTGCCAAAGTTTTTTTAGATGCCTCTTGCGCAACAAGTTATCACCCATTGCCGAAGCTGTCATTCCAAGTCCATTCCTATGTAATGCCACATTTAGTAGCGAAGTATCCAGAATAATATCCCGATGATTTGAGATAAACACATAAGCCTTCGAAGGGTCTAAATGCTCAAACCCCTCGTAGGTAAAAACCCGACATACTTTTTTTCTATTGCTTTTTTTCCACCACCTGTACCATTATAGATACCTGAAAATCAGCTACCGTTTGGCAACTAAGGAGCCGTGCTATCCTTTCCTCCTCTGTATCATTAGGAAAGGCATAAGCAAGCATCGCAGCTATCAATGAATTCTTCTTTATTCGCTGTAATGCCTGTGGTACCTCGTGGTCGTAATACGGACGTATAGACTTAAAATAATCTTCCATTTTTCAAAAGTTTCGCTCTATTGTTTTCACTAAAATCACTCCTATAACAAGTGCAAAATAACAAAAATAATTTTTGAAAATACCTAATTAAATCTTAATTATTTTTTTGTAGCGTTCTCTGTCGTAATTCTTTTTATTTCATCTACGGGCAACTCATATATATCCGACAGCTTATCTGCAACTTGCACTATATAAGCACTTTCGTTGCGTTTGCCTCTATAAGGTACGGGGGCTAAATACGGACTATCTGTTTCTAAAACAATATGCTGCAAATCTATATTTTTTTCAGAAATTGGTCAAGCTTCCCATTCTTAAAAGTTACCACACCTCCCTATCCCTAAGTGCAGTCCATAGCCAATTGCCCTATGCGCTTGAGCTTCCGTACCACTAAAAACAGTGAAAAAAATACCAAAGAGGTCATCTCCTTTCTCACTTTCCAGCACCTCAAACACTTCCTCAAAAGCCTCCCTACAGTGTATCACTATAGGCAACTGATGTTTTTTTAGCCAGCTGTATTTGCCACGCAAAAAGCCTCTTGTTGTTCTTTGAGAAAAGTTTTATCCCAATAAAGGTCAATCCCTATTTCGCCAATAGCACAAAAAGAGTGTGTAGGCATCAAGTTTTCTACGTGGGTGAGCTCCTCTTTATAGTTTTTCTTTCACGTTGCAAGGGTGCAAAACCGTTCATCAGGAACACATAATCAGGATATTCGTTTTTTTAGTTGAAACATCCGCTTGGTATAACTGCTATCAATAGCAGGAATAAAGCAACGCGTTACCCCCGCAGCTTTTGCCCGCGCTATCATCTCAGCACGATCTTTATCAAACTCTTCTGAATATAAATGTGTATGCGTATCTATCATTTGTTATTATTATAAAACTCTGTTGCCGATTTTTACAAAACCGCTCAAATGCCTCCGTTACTTCAGTAGCATTCTTCGTAGTGAGTGCAAACGGATTCATATGAGTATAAGGATACTGAAAATCATCTATTTCTACCTCTATATTGATATTCCGATAACCGCCTTTCAGCGTGTTGAGTGCCTCTATAGGAGGCGTTACTTCGTCTTGTTCCAATACCAAAGCTTTTTATCTGATTTTTCCAACTGCGAAAAAGCGTTTTTCTCGCTCCTTTTGGTAGTAGTTATATCGCAACATCGTTTTTAAACCAACCTTCTTCAAAATGCAAATTACTATCCTGATAATGTTTTTAAGCGTGGGTCAGTTTTGAAGTTAGTACTCAGTAGCTCCGCAAAAGTTTTTCTGCATCGTAATAGCTGCACGCCCGTCCATTATATATTTGGAAATAGGAAACATACGGTCTATGGTCATACCGCCGCAAAAACAAAAAAAGCTTAGCGTTAGTAAAAATAGCCCTTTGGGGTTTGCCATCATTAGTATTACCGAGAGAAACGAACCTATAGAGTAACCAAAAAGGTCTACTGTAGCCGTAGAAGCTATAGCAGGCAATACCCCTGCTCTTAGGTCGGTAATGAGCTGTACAATATCGTTATACGTTTGCAATCCCGACCAGAATAGCCTTTGCGGATATGCCTCTAAGCGAGTACTTGTAGCAGCATTCACATAGGAAGTTTCGCTGTTGTCAAGATGTTCTTCCATACGTTTTTGGGCAATAACATACATCTCTTGGCGTGAGCTCCAGCGTTCAGGCGCACGACTCATATGAAAGGCTATCGGAAAAAGGATAACCGCCTTACCCGTATGCTTACTAAGGGCGTATGCCCAAGGCAAATACTTGTCCCATTTCTTTTCATTCAGCCCGTGAAATACAATAATCACCCCATTGGCTTGGGTATCATCTATAGGTTGCACTATGTGATACTGAAAGCTAATATTGCACTCCACTTCATAGTCCACCCAGTCCAAATCGTCTTGGGTACGAGCACTTTGCGAGGTAAAAGCAAGGTTGTGTTCTTTGCAAAATAAATGTTCACTACCGGGCAAGTAATTTTTAGCCCCTTCCGAGAAGAAATTGTTATGAGTGATACGCACCCCCAAATCAGGCAATGCCACATTGTTGTTTGTATCAAACGCTTCTTTTTAGTTTGTTGTGTAATTGATAGTATTCCATATTTTTTTATAAATTAGATAATTAGCAAATTAGCAAATGTGAAAATTTGCTAATTTGCTAATTATAGGGTTACCAACCTGGGTTCTGTTTCCATTTACCTCGTTCGTAGTCTATATCATCAGCAGGAATAGCCATACTATTTTTGTGATAGTAAGCACTGCCCACTTGTATATTGAGCTCATTGTAATCTTCGGCTGGGGTAGTTCTGATAGAGCTCAAGTCCTGAGGAGTACCGCGCTTTACAGGCAATCCCCAACGACTAAGGTCATACAGCCTAAAGTCTTCAAAACAAAGCTCACGACTGCGTTCGTTTTTGTATATCGGTAAAAAGGTCGTTACCTGTAGTAGTTACCGCTGCTAGTCCACGTGCTGCACGCAGCAAATTTAAATAGCGTTTTAGCATTCGTTTCATCATTATTCTTAAAAGCAGCTTCAGCTGCTATGAGGTAGGTTTCGGCTATACGGAAGAGTTTTGCCTTATGTCCGTAGTAAAAGAAAACACTATTAGCAGGCTCCAATTTTTCATTCCTAGGGTATTTATTCACCGCATAAAGACTAAAGAAACCTATATCTACCGATTTTAAAAACACATCTTTGCGCCAGTCGTCAGCCTCAAATAAATCTACAAAATCTTGTGTAGGTAGCACATTAGGGCTCGCCTCTATTTGTCCTGGTATAAAGAAACTTTCTTGTTCCGATAAGTAAAGGTCATTCGTATTATTTGAAACTTCCGATACTCCTGCACTAATAGCAGCATATAGTTGAGTGATGTTTTCGGTATTGCTATCTTCTGTCCATATTTTCCCAAAAGCCGTTGCCGAGCTTGCTAAGGGGTAATACCCTGTAGCAATAAGCTGTTCTGCCACTTGGTATGCTTGTGCCCAATCATTTTGGTAAAGTAATACACGTGCTTTTAGGGCTTTTTACTGCATCTATGGTAAAAGTATCAGCTCCCTCCTCACCGGTTTCAGAAGCCAATAGTGTTTCCGCTTGGGCAATATCGCTCAAGATAAAGGCATAAGTATCTTTCACACTACTACGAGGGGGAAAGTTCTTAAGCGTAGTATCAGTAAGAATGGGCAAACCTAAATCGGTAGCAGCTGTAGCAGCGTTATAAGGCTTACAAAAGTGAGTAACCAAATAGGTATAACAATAAGCACGCCCTAAGTACAATGCTCCCTGTAAGTCCTTTTTATTTCATTTTGTTCAGGTATTTTAGGAAAGCCTTTAAGGGCAATATTTATATCCTGAATAATCAAAAAAACGTTCTTTCCAAATGGTAGCTGTTGCTTCTTCTGAAGTATTAAAAAGCGACCAGCGGTGCATATTAGGCACTTTTTCCATCCCTTGTGCAGCATTTAGGTAATCAGCTTGCACGTCCGAAGCGTACATCTGTTTTCCTTGGTTAGCATCGCGCAAGGCGTTGTACATTCCATTCACCCACAGCTCAGCATCGCGCTTGCTGTTAAAGGTTTTGCCTCATCTACCTCGTTATAAGGTTCTAAATCTAAACGGGCACAAGCCGTTGGCAACGCACTAATAACCAACAGTAAAGATGTTATATATAGTATTTTTTTCATTTGCTTTTTCTTTTTTTAAAATTTAAGTTCTACACCCATAGTAAACTGACGAGTAGGTGGGTAACCCCCACGTGATATTGTATTTGCAAATTCAGGATCTGCTCCTGTATATTTGGTAATAGTAAAGAGGTTACGTGCCGAAGCGTACAAACGTACTCCTGTAAAGAAACGCATATCTTCAATAGCCTGTTGTGGCAACGAATAGCTCAAGCCCAAACTCTTCAATCGCATATACGATGCATTCTCCAATAAGCGCGTATCCTTCTCCATAAAGCGTGAGCTATTTATTGCTGGTATTTCGGTATCATCGCCCTCTTGTTTCCAATAGTTTAGCAATTCTCGGCTAAAGTTTTTTTAGTACCAAAAACACCTGGATTAAGGGTATAATACCTATCTTCATTTATCATCCATTTGCCCAACGAATAAGAAAATGCTAAATCTAACGATACATTGCGGTAAGTAGCGGTAAGCCCAAAAGCCTCCATTCACTGGGGCAAACATTTTTCTTATTAGTATTTTGCATCAATTTTTTTCGGATCGTACTGATAGGTAACCTTGCTATCGTCTGTTTGCTGCTCCATATAGTTCTCTTTAGGCAAATACCATTGTGCATAACCATTCTTGTCTAAACCTTTTAAATATAGGCATTGCCCATTGCAATTCCTCATTTAGCTTATAACCCGCATTATTAAAACTATTCGCAAAAACTCCTTGTTTAGGTGCAACGACTTTACTTTTTGTTGATTGTAGTTCATATTGAAATACGGACGTATATTCCAGTCGTTGTTTTTGGCTTCTATAAGCAATGGTAGAGAAGGTAATGTCTATCCCTCGGTTCTGCATATTACCTATGTTGTCAGAAATAAAGGTAAAGCCCGAAGCCGAATTGATATAACCTCTTCCAAGCGTTTTTATAAGTGTTACGTTCATACACTTCTACATTCAGGTTGGTTCCTTTCATTATAGAAACATTCAGCCCCAAAGTTGTTTTTTTGTTGTTCCTCCCACATAATATCGGGGTTGCCAAGTGATGAAAGAAAATAACCAGGACGCTCTTCTGTAATTGTTAGACGGGCTTATAAGAGTTCTGTTGTTATATTGCCCTATAGATGAGTTACCCGAAAGTCCAGTACTAAAGCGCAAGTCTAAGCTGGTAAGCCAGTCTACTTGTTTCAAAAATGCCTCTTCTTTTAGCTTCCACATCGCTCCAAACGCCCAAAAGTTGGCATACCGGTTATTAGCCCCAAATGCGGATGAGCCATCACGGCGTGCCGATAGGTCTAAAAAGTAACGGTTTTTATACGAATATTCCACTCGTCCAAAATAAGAGTTAAAACCACTTTCCTCTTGGCTATCTTTCAATTCCAATTGTTGGGTTCCGAGACTTAGCATCATTAGCCCGTCCGATGGCTGTCCTAATGATCTTCCGCTAAACGAACGTCCTACTGATTCCAACGACTCTTGTCCTAAAAGAAAATCAAAATTGTGCAAATTCGCTATATTCCATTTGTATTCCAATAAGTTGGTATAGGTACGTTGCAAGTTCTTATTGATATTACGAGAGGCGCTTGATACTGTTTCACCTGTCCCAGCGATATTCCACAAAAGAAGGCAAATTTCGGTTGTATCCCTCACCTATATTGTATTGTATCCCCAATTGTGTTTTTAAAAGTCAGGTTTTTAATTGGTTCTATTTGCAAATAACCTATAGGCATAATATTCTCTCCATAACTATCACCAGGACGTTTTTCAGCCAAATAATCGGGGTGGTAAAAACCTTGTTCTACTCCCCAAGATTGAAAAAAATATAATCTTTTCGTTTGCCTTTGTTATCGGTAGGTGAATAAATAGGCAATGATAAAATATCGGTAGAAGCATCGCCTGCTACACTTCTGCACTACTATGCCCCTAACGAAACTGAAACTCCCGCCTTTAGCCATTCTGCCACTTGGGTATCTATATTCGCATTGAGTGTATAACGCTGGTAAGCAGAACGCGTTTTCATCCCCTGTTGGTCTAAATAGCCAAACGATAAGTAATACGAAGTGTTTAAACTCCCGCCCGATAAAGATATATCGGTACGCGAAACTGGTGCATACCCGTGAAAGAAAACCTTATCCCAACGGGTATTGTGTGGGTTTTCTGCCAATATTCTATCAGTAATAGCTTCTGGTGTCGTCTCGGTATACCCCAAGCGTCTGCCCAATGAAGTAATTGCTCTTGGTTCTTTTTGATCCAAAAAGTCCATATATTCGCGAGGCGTAACCATATTGTCAAAAAAACTTATTCATCACATTGGTAGGAATAGAAAAATCCCTAATTGATGACTGATTGTAACATTAGTACGCTCATTGCGTTTTTCCCTTTTTAGTAGTGATGAGTATTACCCCATTGGCAGCACGTGCCCCGTAAATAGAAGTAGAAGCAGCATCTTTTAGTACCGTTACACTCTCTATGTCATTAGGGTTATACATCGTCATTATATCACCACTTACAGTAGCTCCATCCACTACGTATAAAGGTTCTGACACTATTGTGGAGTCAAATACCGAAAAATAAGTATTCAGCCCGTGTATCAATACCGAAGAGCCAGCCCCTGGTTTTCCAGATTCAGTAGTAACCACCATCCCCTGCTACTTTCCCTTGTAGTGCATCAATGGCATTAGCGTTAGGCGTTTGTGCAAATTCTTTTTCCCTGCACTGTAGCTACCGATGCTACCGTATGGCTGGCTATCTTCTTGCCCCCTGTAGCCCGTTACTACAGTACCTTCCAGCTCTTGCACATCGTCTTCCATTGTAATATTTATATGAGTAACCCCTGCTGCTACTTTTTTTCTACCGTCTTAAGCCCCAAAAACGAAAAACTTAGCACGTCCCCACATTTGCTCGCAAACTGTAGTTACCATCAAAATCGGTAGTAGCACCTCGTTGGGTACCTTTCACCAAAAATAAAAACCCCCAATAAGGGCTCACCTTTCGTATCCTTTACAGTCCCCTGTAAATCTACGCTTTGTGCCCCTGCTAGTAGCGGCAATAAGCACAATGCCCATAAGCAAAATCGCTTCAAAATGTTCATCGCTATTATGATTGTTTATTAATTAGTTATTTATTTATTAATCAGTTATTTATTTCTATCAAATTCTCAAATTTGCTAATTCCCTAATTCTCAAATTTGCTAATTTGCTAATTTTTAAAAACAGCCGCAAAGGTATAAAAATAAATCACAAGTAACAAGTCTTTATTAACATATATTCCGTATCTTTGTCGCAAATTTAAGAACAATGAACAATAATCACAAAAACAACAAGGCTTATTACGGCAACTTCGGCGGACAGTTCGTCCCCGAAACCGCTATGTTTGCACTCACTTCACTAGAAAACGCCTATAACGAAGCTAAAAAAAGACCCTCTTTTTCTGAACAACTCAACGACCTACTCAAAAACTACGTAGGGCGACCTACACCGCTCTACTATGCCAAAAACCCTAAGCCAACACTACCAACACCATATCTACCTAAAAGCGCGAAGACCTCAACCATACAGGCGCACACAAAATCAACAATGCATTAGGACAAGTACTCCTCGCCAAACGTATGGGCAAAAAGAAAGTCATTGCCGAAAACCGGCGCTGGGCAACACGGCGTAGCCACTGCCACCGCAGCCGCCCCTTTTAGGATTAGAATGCAACATCTATATGGGAGCTACCGATATAGAACGACAAAAACTAAACGTTTTCCGTATGGAACTACTCGGTGCTAAAGTGGTAGCTATTACTGACGGACTACAAACGCTCAAAGAAGCCACCACCGCTGCTATACAAGCTTGGGTAGCTCAAATAGAAGAAGTGTTTTACGTTATCGGCTCGGCAGTAGGACCCCACCCCTACCCTGCTATCGTCCGCGACTTCCAGTCGGTAATTGGCAACGAAACCCAACAACAACTCACTACACTCGGCATCAAGCCGCAACACATTATCGCCTGCGTAGGCGGGGGCAGCAATGCCATTGGCATCTTCTCTGCTTTCCTCAATGACGCCTCCGTAAAACTCTATGGCGTAGAGGCAGGCGGCAAAGGTATCAATACCAATGAGCACGCCGCTACCCTCACTTTGGGCAAAGAAGGAATCATACACGGTATGAAAACCTATGTCCTACAAGATAAATACGGACAAATAAGCCCCGTACACTCCATTTCTGCAGGATTAGATTACCCTGGGGTAGGACCTCAGCACGCCCATCTGTTCCAATCAGGGCGAGTAACCCTATACCCCCCATTACCGATGACGAGGGCTATGGAAGCCCTCTTGCTCACTACCCAGCAAGAAGGCATCATCCCTGCCATAGAAAGTGCGCACGCCTTAGCCTACCTCAGCAAGCTATGCCCCACACTACCTGCTGGGCAGCCTCAAAACATCGTAGTAAACGTTTCAGGAAGAGGCGACAAAGATATGCACACCGTATTTTCAATCCTAAAAAAACGAACATTATGACTAATAATATACAAAGTATCTTCGCTCAAAAAGCAAAAAGTAAACATCGGCTACATCGTAGCAGGATACCCCAGCGTAGCCTTCACCAAAGAGTTCTTGCAAAATCTCAACCATTCAGCTATTGATATTTTTAGAAATAGGTATCCCCTACTCCGACCCTCTAGCCGATGGCAAACTCATTTCGCAAGCCTCTTTCACAGCCTCACAAGCAGGCGTTACTACCGATACCGTTTTCAATCTATTAGCCGAAGTAAAAGGAGAAGTGCAAAAACCGCTCGTTTTCTTGGTCTATTACAATCTCGTATTAGCTTATGGGGTAGCTGCTTTTTATTGATAAATGCGCAGCGGTAGGTATCAGCGGACTTATCATTCCCGATTTGCCCTACGAAGAAGCCGATGAAGTAGTAAGTCTTCTCAGGGAAAAAAACAATTAGCCTTTTATTCCTTTAGTGAGCGTTACTTCGGGCGAGAGAATAAAGAAGATTGCCCGTTTAGGTGATGGTTTTATTTATGCTGTAGGTTCATTGGGCGTTACGGGCAGCCAACAAGTAGCCCCTACCCCGATTAGCCTCCTTTATAGAAGATATTAGGCAGCAAACCCACCTACCTATAGCTTTTAGGGTTTTGGAATCAAAACACAAGCCGATGTAGCACAAATGCGCCAATACGCCGATGCCGTAATTGTAGGCACCAGCATCGTAGCACTCACAGCACAGCATAGCGTAAAAGAAACTATAGAAGCTATCAATACATTATTTAAAAAAATTAAAAAAGGTTTGAGGCTATCGCTGGTGCGAGCTTGTAGCTCGTACCTACTTCCACTGCTGGTGCGAGCTTGCAGCTCGTACCTACTATAAAAGAGCTTGTAGCTCTATCTAAAAACCACACCGCTGGTACGAGCTTGTAGCTCATACCTATTCATCGCTGGTGCGAGCTTGTAGCTCGTACCTACTATACCACACCGCTGGTGCGAGCTTGTAGCTCGTACCTACTATAAAAGAGCTTGTAGCTCTATCTAAAAAGCATTATGAGTAGAAAATATAAATTTCACGAAGAGCAAGGAGCTTATTTTATTAGTTTTTTTCAGTTGTATACTGGATAGATGTTTTTACTCGAGAACAATATTTTTAATGAAATTATAAATTCATTAGACTATTGTAGAAAGAATAAAGGAATGGAAATATATGCTTATTGTATTATGCCCAGCCACATACATTTGATTTTCAGAGCCAAAAACAATAATTCTTCTGATATTATAAGAGATTTTTAAAAACATTTACTTCTAAGAAAAATGATTAAAACAATAGAAGAGAACCCTCAAGAAAGTAGAAAAGAGTGGCTATTATGGATGTTTAAAAAGAGCAGGTAGAAAGAATTCAAAATGTAAAGAACTATCAATTTTGGCAACAAGATAACCACCCTATTATCATTTGGTCTCTTTTCGGTATTTGAAGAGAAACTGCACTATATACATCAAAACCCTGTAAAGAGTGGTTTCGTAGAGAATGCTTGGGAATGGAAATACAGTAGTGCAAAAAAACTATTGTGATGATACAAGTGCTGTTTTAGAAATAGATATAAATAGATAGTATTATAGAAATCCCGCTGGTGCGAGCTTGTAGCTCCCTACCTATTCAACGCTGGTGTGAGCTTGTAGCTCGTACCTACAATACCACCCGCTGGTGCGAGCTTGTAGCTCGTACCTACTATAAAAAGAGCTTGTAGCTCTATCTAAAAAGCACCGCTGGTGCGAGCTTGCAGCTCGTACCTACTATAAAAGAGCTTGTAGCTCTATCTAAAAAGTTTTAAAAGGCTGATTATCAATGATAAGTAAAAAGAGGCTATCTTTTATCGGATAGCCTCTTTTTAACTTAAAACTTCACTTTTACCGCTTCGCGTTGCTCTTTAGTAGCATATTGCCATTGGTATTTCTTCAGCCCAAAAAAAGAGAAGCGATAAGATTAGACGGGAACACCACTATTTTTATCGTTATAATCCGTAATAGAGGCACTCAAATATCGGCGTCCTGCTGCTATTTGTTCTTCACAATCAGTAAGCTGGCGTTGCAAGTAGGTAAATTGCGTACTACTCTTCAAGTCAGGATAAGCCTCTGCCTGCAACATAAACGATTTTAGCGATACCGTAGCCTCATCAGCCTGCACATAAGGGTTATCATTCTCAGTAATGTCCCCTATAGTTTTAGGGCGGCGAAGCTCGGCTATCTTGGTGAGTGTTTCCTTCTCAAAATTAGCGTATTGTTTTACCGTCTCTACCAAGTTAGGTATCAAGTCAGCACGCTGTATAAATAGCGAATCTAATGACGAGATAGCATTCTCTATCTGATTACGCCTACGGGTGATGCTATTGTATTGTACTACTATGTATAATAGTGGCAGTACAACAATAGCAATCGCTACAATTATTGCTATCATTTTTTTCTTACGTTTATTTGTTATCTGCTAATTTCAAAGTATCAATCATTTGCAATTGAGCTACCAGCTCGCTATATACATCTTCCACCATTGCCAAATCTATCTTTTTGGAAAAAGCATAGCCGTAGGCGAGTAGTCAGCTTTCATAAGGGCATTGCCACGATTGGTAGCTATAACTATATTGTCATTATTAATACCTATATACACCTCGCCTTTGTGCTTTTCGTTCAGCTTTTTAAGGCGTTCCATAAAGGCAGGAGTAAGCACGTAGCGCGCTGTTATTTGGTCATCGCAATACACCTCAAATAGCTTTTGAAACTCAGGGTCTTCAAGGCGTATTTTTCACCTCCAATATTCAAATAAGTACTTATTTCGTTGTCCTTCATATCGCCCCAAAAAAACTCTTTTTAGGGTGAATAACGATAGGGTGCTCAAAGGTTTTAGGCGAACGAGCCATAAAGAAATTGCCGTAGAAAGCCACATCATCGCCTTCTTTTTCGTTGCGAAAGTTCGGGCGATAAGTAACCGAAAGGTTACACGATTGGAAAGGCACGCCGTTGTATCTACCCACTATTTGGTCGCCCCCTGTGATGTTGTAACGCTCCACTTTAAAGAGGTATGACGACAAGAATTCGCCTATATTCACGTGTCCCTTTTCAAAGTATTGGAAATTATCGCTGATGTAATGTACTAACTTACAAACACTTTGCTTTTTTTACTTGGGTATAATCCCCAGTACCCGCCATTTTGTTTTGAGCATAGCGTTTAGAGAACATACTCCACAAGAATGTTACCCTACAAAGCCCCTATCAGTATAAATACGCCAGTAGAATTGCCTGCTGAGAACACCCCAGATGAAAACAAAAAGAACACCAAAGCCACTATCCCTATGGCAAAAAGCCATCTGTATGTACAACATATTTTTTTGCTGGTGCTGCGCCCCTGTTCCATAGCAGTAAGGTCAGTAGCAAGATGCTCTTGGGCATAATGCCTGAACTCTTCTACAGGTTTCAAGGTAATAGGAGGCTCATTAGTTGTAGTTGCGGCACTTGTAGCCGTGGTCGCTTCTTTATTGAAAAGCTCTTTCATCACTTGGTCGTAAGTTTCGCTACCTTGTGGTGCGCTCAAAGCACGTTTCACATCAGCTGCTGCGTATTTATAGATGGGCAATTCGTAGTTTTTGCTGCCTATAGATACCTGCAAGAGCGTTACAGCATCCATTTGAAATTTTTATTTTTCCTAAAGGAATTACAGTAAGGTAACTTTCAATTTCGTTATGGATACGCGCTTCAGCACCTTGTTCCAATTGTGCAAAAAAACTCATCTACCTTTTTCCTTCTATTGAATACAGTCCAAGTGCGCATCACAGGATAGTATAACGACATTACTATCACCAATGGGATAATAAGTTTGTAATAAAAAGGCTGATTTTTCGTTGGCAGAGCTGGCAAGGTTGCTGGCAAATTGGGTTACAAAAGGCAGTGCGTAAAGTACCACCAAAATCACTACTATTAGAACCAAAACCGCAACCACTACAAGGTTGCGGATGGTAATCTTCTTTTCACGTTGGCACTCTTGTAGTACGAGTGCTTTAGCTTCTGTAATATTCATTATTAAATGTTTGTTTTTAAAAAAATTGAGGCTGCCCAAAAAGTTTTTTTCAGACAGCCTCAACTATGATTATAGTTCTAATCCCGAAACTGCTTTTACGTTACCCGCTGTATCAGCTTCAAATGAGAAGGCAAATACAGGTTTTCCTGCATCTACGCGTTTGCCAAAATAAGAAGTATTAGCATTGTTGGCATATACCACAAAAGCGTGTAAGCAAGCTGCCATCAGCTTGTACTTCGTATTCCAACTTATGAGCGCGGAAATCAGTAAAGTTCTTATCTTTTTCAGCAATAAGAGCTTTTTGCTTTTTCTACCAAAGAAGTAAGTTCAGTAACCTTAAAATCGCTTACCTTTAAAACCCTTTTCTGCTTCCAAACCTGCATAAGGGTTAGATTCTATCACTTGCTTGGTATATACTACATAAGAAGCTGCAGTAGCTTTATTGCCTTCTTTATAGGTTACATCCACCATATCTATATGGTCGTCAGCATCTACACTAAAAGCCTACAGCCACTATCTTCCCGTCATATTTAGCAAAGTTATCTGCCAAAAGAGCCTGAGCATCTTTTAGTCCTTCAGGAGAAGTAAGGCTCGCATTAGTGCTGCCAGTGCTGGGCACACAGCTTGCCAAAGCCAATGCAAATAAAGCTGATAATAGTTTTTCATCGTTCTACTTATTAGTCTATTTCATATTTACCACCGTCTACAAGTTTTATTGTAAGCGTGTAGTAGTTAGTAACGCGTTTTCTACCTTGGCGTTGAGTACCTTCACCTTTTTTAGTCATATCAATTCCGTAAGTAGTAACGATTTTTACCGTCCAACTTTTTCAATGCTAATCTTGTTTACGTTGAAGTTTTCGTACTCTTTTAGCGTCTTGCAAACTGCTAAGGAACTCAATAGCCCCTTTTAGCTTGGCTCAATACTTTAGTAAAGTCAAGTTCAGAAACTTTGAAAAGTTCAAAGTTTTTGTTTATTTCAGGAATAGTGCTAACGGTAGGGTCGCCCAAGCCTGAAGAGCTGTCTTGTTTTTGCACTACGAGTTTCCCACCAGCAGCAGGATCTTCGTATTTTTGCTTCCAATTCGTGGAAGTCTGAGTTAAGCGCACCATTGGTTCTGATTTCTATCCAACGGAATTGCTTATCAGCAAAAGGAGGGTTGGTAAGGATTTGTTTAGCGTTGTTGATAGAAACTTCGCTAAGGAGTTCCTCACCAAATGGTGTGTTTTTTTACCACAAGCGGTAAGTACAAGGGCGATGATAAGCCCAGCCAAAAAAAGTTACTTTTTCATTCTGAAATGTTTTTAAAATTTTTCTGCAGCAAAGATACAACTTTTTTTCCAATAAACTATCAAAAATTGATGTTTAAATCGTATTAACATTTTTAACACTGATTTTTCCATAAATTATAGCTATAATATAGATTATATTTATAATGCGACTCGCATCTCCTCACTTTGTCAAACTTTCAGAGTTTGACAAAGTTGTTCAACCTTCGCTCAACCTTCGCTCAACCTTCGCTCAACCTTCGTCACATACTCGGCTGTGCCAGCTCGCCGACTTTCCTTCGCTTATCCTTCGCTTACTATGCGCCACACACTTTGTCAAACTTTCAGAGTTTGACAAAGTTGTTCAACCTTCGCTTATCCTTCGTCACATACTCGGCTGTGCCAGCTCACCGACTTTCCTTCGTCACATACTCGGCTGTGCCAGCTCGCCGACTTTCCTTCGCTTATCCTTCGCTCAGGTTCGCCCTCGCTGGCGCAAGCTTGCAGCTTGTGCCCAATTCAAAATTCATAATTCATAATTCATAATTCTCCCCCACTCACCCCTTTATCTTCCCCTTATCTTCCCCTTATCTTCCGCTTACCATTCGTTTAAGATTGACAACAAAATTAGTAAGAAAAAAATTAATCATCAATCATTGACAATTAAACATTATTTCGTACCTTTGCCCTTAGAAACTGCTTGTACAGCTCTGCACCTAACGACTTTATACTAATAACTAAATAATATGACAGAACAAGTATTTGCCTTACACTTGGCTACTCGCAACAACCTACTTACCTATTTAGAAAATGTATCACCTGAAAAATTAGCACAGATACCTGCTGGTTTTCACAATAGTATTCTTTGGAATATTGCTCATTGTGTAGCAACTCAGCAAATTCTTTGTTATAAACTATCAGGGTGAAACCCGTAGTTGCCGATGAGTTTATAGAAACCTATAAAAAGGTACCTACCCCTGATGGGCACGTGCCTACAGCCGAAGAAATACAATCGCTACGCGCCTTGCTTATCAGTACCCAAAAAAACAACTGCAAGCAGACTATGAGCGTGGGGTATTCAGCAACTTTACCCCTTATACCACCAGCTATGGCTATACGCTCACTTGTATTGAAGATGCTATCAATTTTAATAATACTCACGAAGGAATGCACCTTGGGGTGGTGATTGCTTTAAATTATTTTTGCTAAATGATAGAAGATAAAAACACCACATCGCACCCAGCTGAGCGACTTAGGTGAGTTCGGACTGATTGCTCACTTAACTGCCGACTTTCAAAAACAAAGCAGCCTTCAACCCTAAAAAGGAATAGGTGATGATGCTGCAGTAATGAGTTTTGATGATAAAAAAACAGTCGTATCAACCGACCTGCTCATTGAGGGCGTCCATTTTGACCTTAGCTATGTACCGCTGAAACACTTGGGCTATAAAGCAGTTTCTGTAAATGTATCCGATATTTACGCAATGAACGCTCGTGCTACCCAAATAACGGTATCGATAGCTGTATCGAATCGTTTCCCGCTAGAGGCTTTAGAAGAGCTTTTATGCTGGTATCTACTTGGCTTTGCGAGCGCTATGAGGTTGATTTGGTAGGAGGAGATACAACTCTTCTACTCGCGGACTTATCATCTCGGTTACAGCGATAGGTGAAGCGCAAGAAGATGAACTTGTATACCGCAATGGAGCTAAAGAAAACGACCTTATCGTCCTGACAGGCGACATCGGAGGGGCTTATATGGGATTGCAGATATTAGAACGCGAAAAAAGCTGATTTCAAGTTAATCCGCATTCACAACCCGACCTTGATATGTATACTTATATCTTGGAACGACAGCTGAAACCCGAAGCTCGCAAGGATATTCCGCCTTTGCTAAAGGCATTAGGGGTAAAACCTACCGCTATGATGGATGTAAGCGATGGGCTTTCGTCCGAAATACTGCATATTTGTACCCAATCGGGCGTAGGTTGTAGGCTTTTACGAAGATAAAAATACCTCTTGACCCTCAAGTGATTAGTACCTGCGAGGAGTTTAATTTAGATAGTACTACCATTGCCCTCAGTGGAGGCGAAGATTACGAATTGCTTTTTACCATTGCTCAAGCAGATTACGACAAGATAAAGGGCAATCCGCACTTTAGTGTGATTGGTCATATCACCCCTAAAGACGATGGCGTAAACTTGGTAACCCGTGCAGGACAGTTTATCCCTATAATAGCAAGAGGGTGGAACGCTTTTAAGCAATAACAATTAATTAGCACCACGTTTATATTCAACTAGTTACAAAAAAACTCATTTTAACACCATATAGGTTTAACCCTTTATTTGTATATGAATATAAAAATAGATAAAAAAACTTGATAAGTTTAAAGGAAAAGTTCTTTTTCCTAAGAAATTAGCTCTTGCAGAAGAACTCTTGCAACGTGCCAAATTTCCTGCAGAATTAAAGGAGAAATTAAACATCTTATAACAAGATTATGAAAAGAAGAGCATTTTTAAAAAAACGGAACATTAGCAGCTTTTAGGCGGATTGATACTACCTTCATTCGACCTAAAAAGCGCAAACAATGGGCGAAGCTCACCGCAACAAACGTACTAAAAAAATATTATTTTTTTGGTGAGCGATGGTATGAGCACAGGCACTATGGTAATGGCTGATTTGTATCTGAAACGCAAATATGGTCGCCCTTCAAGCTGGATGGATTTATACGAAAGTAACCTTGGGCAACGCGCCTTGATGGATATGGCTTCGGCAAGCTCAGTAGTAACAGATTCCTCAGCAGCAAGTTCATCGTGGGGCGGAGGTGTACGAGTAAATAATGGTAGCTTGAATATAAGTCCCAATGGCAAGGAGAATATGCCTATTTTACAGAAGTTTAAGAATGCTGGCAAAAAGTAGGCTGTGTAACAACCGTGATGATTACCCACGCTACTCCTGCTGGTTTCTGTACTTGGAGCAAAAAGCCGCAATGCAATGAGTGAAATTGCCCTCAACTATACCGAATTAGGCTTGGACGTAATGCTAGGGGGTGGTAGTAATTACTTTGATGCTGCACAACGCAAAGACAAAAAAAGATGTTTTTTTGATATGCTGAAAAAGAAAAGGCTATACCATAGCTCGCACGCGCAACGAAATGCTAAAAGCTCCTGCCAACAAGCCTTTGTATGGTGTATTTGCTGAAGAGGCACTTCCTTATTCTATAGACCGCGCACAAAGCGCTGAAGAACAGGCTTCTATTCCTACACTTGCCGAGATGACTGCTAAGGCTATAGACCAGCTTAAAAACCACCCTAATGGCTTTGTAATACAAGTGGAAGGCGGTAAGGTAGATTGGGCTGCTCACGGCAACGACATTGGCGCACTACTTTACGACCAAGTAGCTTTTGATGAGGGCTGTAAAAGTAGCTTTAGACTTTGCCAAAGCTGATGGTAACACTCTAGTTGTTATTACTTCCGACCACGGCAATGCCAACCCCGGACTTATCTATGGTAAAGAGTGTAACGACAATTTTGATAGACTCCAAAAATTTTTACACATTCTAACGACTGGATATTACAACAAATAAACGCTAACGACTCGGTAGCCAAAGTAAAAAGAACACGTGGCTCAGCATTGTGGTGGTATGACTATCAGCGAGGAACAGGCTAAAGAGCTTTTTAGCTTACTATGCTAAAAACTGAAAGAAAAGAAGATGGATTGTATAACTACAAGCATCTGCCTTATCGCCTTTTTGCTGAAATACAAAAAAAAGCACACACTTCAGTGGGCTGGATAAGTATGGATCACTCATCAGACTATACCGAACTGGGAATGTACGGACCTGGTAGCGAAAAAAAACTGAAACCTTTTTATGCGCAATACTGAACTGCATACATTCTTGTTGGAAGTAGCTGGAGTTAGAGGTTAGTGTTTAGTTGTTAGCCTTTTGTAGATGAAGAGTTTGCAGTTTCAGAAGTTGGTAACCCTACTAGGGGTGGTACTTTTTGGGATAAAACTAATAGCGTGGCGCATTACGGGCTCTAATGCTATTTTCTCAGATACTATGGAAAGTACAGTGAATATTGTAGCTGCCTTTTATGGGGTGGTATTCGCTGCACTTGTGTACTAAACCACGCGACACCGACCACCCCTATGGACACGGCAAAGTAGAGTTCGTAACCTCAGGAATTGAGGGCATCTTGATTGTTTTAGCAGGTATATTGATACTTATAGAAGCTATTTCGGCTATTATTTTTGGCATCAACTTAGATAAAACTAGACTGGGGAATAGCTCTTTTTGCTTCTACAGCAGTAGTAAACTACATTATGGGGTATATTTCGTACCAAAAAGGTAAGAAAGAAAACTCTTTGGTACTAATGAGTGCTGGAAAACACTTGCAATCGGATACTTTTGCTACCATAAGCATTGTTTTTGGGCTTCTTTTAGTACATTTTACGGGTTGGCAATGGTTAGACCCTCTGATTGCTATCTTCTTTGAAGTTACATTATTGTGTAGGCTACCAAATAGTACGAAAAAGCCTTAGGTGGCATTATGGACGAACAAGATGAAGCGCTGTTTGCCAAAAATAGTACAGATACTGCAAGAACACCGGCATACTGAGTGGATTGACATTCACAATATGCGCATACAGCAGTTTGGGGCACACCTGCACATAGATGCACATATTACCTTGCCTTATTACTATTCGCTGAAAGAAGCACACCAAGAAATGGAAAAAGTGATAAAACTTTTAGCCCAGAAAGTAGATAGAACTATAGAATTTAACTTCCATATGGATTATTGTAAAGATTTTTTTCATGCGAAATATGCGCCCTTGACTGTGCTTTTTAGAGGAAAAACCTTTTGTAAAAAAACTATGGTATGGAATGAGAAAAATATGGCAGGCGTAAGTAAGCACAAGCTAGATTAATAAACAATTTTTGCTTGTGCTTTCAACTTTTTGATTATCTTTTGCACCACAAATACTACTTTTTAATTTTAGTCATTATGATAACCCATTTTTTTCTTAGAAAATTTACGTATTACGGCACTATTAGTGTTTTTTTATTTTTCATTTGTAGTAGCGTATTTTTACGTTGCCGAGTGTTATTTTTTGTAGTAAAACAGAAAAAAACTTGATGGATAAGCCCAATGAGCGCAGTTCTCATAGCGAAAAGACACCAACCTTGGGTGGTATCTCGTTTTTTTGTAAGTTTGGTTTTTACTCTATTTATGTTTCGCTCTTTTGACGAAGATTTAGAGGGAATTAATATTTTATCAGGGGCAGGGAGCCCTCTTTTTGTGGGTTTAAAAAGATGACCTTGTGGGAGTAAACCCAAGTACTAAAATTATGGGGCAAGTAGTAGCTACCCTTATTCTTTTTGGTACTAATCTGAAAATTATAAGCTTTTGATAACTTCTTGGGTATTACGGATATTCCTTATTGGTTTTCAGTATTTATCAGTTGTGCTATTGTAATGGCTATCGTAAATTCGTATAATCTTATTGATGGTATCAATGGATCTGCCTCTATGGTAGGAATGGTAATTTTTGGTATTTTTGCCTATGTGTTTTTACGATGCCGAAATGCATTATTACTTCTTGCTATCAATAACTTGTATTGGATTTTTGTTGGCTTTTTACGTTATAACTTATCGGCAAAAATGCGAGTTTTTATGGGGGACACGGGCTCTATGATAGTAGGTTTTTTTAATAGCAGTATTGGCTATTAAATTTTTTTGCCTTAAACACTGCTTCTTTAGAGAATGCTATCATTACTCCTGCCAACAAAGTGTGGGTGCTATTATCTATTATTTTTTTATTCCTTTTTTTGATACCACACGGGTATTCACTACCCGCGTAATACGTGATGGGAAGCCCTTTAAAGCCGACCGCAATCACATACACCACGTAATCATTGATTACCTGAAACTATCACACCCACAGGCGAGTATATTATTGGCTACCATTAATTTGGTTGTTTTTTTATCATTATTTTATGGCTGAATACGTTTCTTTCATCTTTATGGCTGGGGGTTGTATTTGGCTGTATATTTGGAGCATTGGTAATATTGCTTTTTATGTAAATAGAGGCTATTACGCTCGTAAAAACAAACAAAAATACGACATATTATCAATACCATTACTAAAAAGAAATAAAAACGTATCTTTGCGCCTTATTCTATAGAAAATGCTAAAACAGAATTTACAACTTAAACTCTCTCAGAAATTATCACCACAACAAATACAGCTGATGAAGCTGGTGCAACTGCCTACGCTTGCTTTTTGAACAACGTATAAAGCAAGAAATGGAGGAAAACCCTGCATTGGAAGCAGGGACGCGAAGAAACACCTTATGATGAATTTTCACGAGGAATCTCGACAATTCTGCCGATGAATATAACGACAACGATGTTATTGATATGAATGATATCAACATCGATGAGTACCTGAGTGATGACGAAATACCCGACTATAGATTGCACGCTAATAACTATAGCGATGATGATGACGATTTTGACTTGCCTTTTAGTGCCGAAATCTCTTTCCACCAATCACTTATCAATCAACTGAATACTTTTACCCTAAATGATGAAGACTATCTTATAGCCGAATTTTTGGTGGGTAGTAGACGATACAGGCTATATACGCCGCTCTATACAAGACCTTACCGATGACCTCGCCTTTACGCAAAACATCTATACCACTGATGAACACGTAGAGGAAATTCGCCAGCAAATTATCTTTCAGTTAGACCCCTGGTGTGGGTGCTTTTAGCTTGCAAGAATGCTTACTCATACAACTAAAACGAAAAACAAACCCCTACTATAACACTGGCTATCAATATAATTACTGAAGCTTTTGAAGCCTTTTACTAAAAAAACACTACGCCAAACTGCAACAACGCTTTATGGTAAGCGATGAAGAACTAAAAGAGGCAGTGCAAGAAGTAGAACGCCTAAACCCAAAACCTGGTAGTACCTACTCTAATAGTAACGCCCATATAGAGCAAATTATCCCCGATTTTTACCGTAAAAGTAGTTGATAATGATTTAGAACTCTCCTCAATGGACGTAACGCTCCAGAGCTGCACGTATCAAAAGAGTATAGCACAATGCTTGATACTTATAAAAAAAGTAAAGAAAAAGAGCAATTCACAAAAAGGCGGTTTTCTTCATCAAGCAAAAATTAGATTCTGCTAAATGGTTTATTGATGCAATTAGGGCAGCGACAACAAACGCTTTTTGGTAACAATGCAGGCTATTATGGAACACCAACGTGAGTATTTCCTTACAGGCGATGAACTAAAAGATTAAACCGCTTATCCTCAAAGATATTGCCGACAAGGTGGGTATGGATATATCTACCGTATCGCGTGTAGCAAGTAGCAAATATGTTACCACTCCTTACGGTACGAAACTCATTAAAGATTTCTTTTCAGAATCTATGAAAAATGACCCAAGGTGAAGATGTATCTACTCGCGAGATTAAGCAAATATTACAGCATATTATCGCTAAAGAAGACAAGAGCAAGCCACTACCTGATGACGAATTAGCACAGATTCTTAAGGAAAAAGGCTATCCCATCGCACGCCGTACCATTGCTAAATATCGCGAACAAATGGATATACCGGTAGCACGGCTTAGAAAAAGAGTTATAAATACATCTTTTTAAAGATAGTTTAAAGAGAATTAAAAAGAGGCTGTCCAAAAATAGACAGCCTCTTTTCTATTATAATATGAAAAGTAAAAAAATGTTTATTCTAAGATAAAATCTACAGTGCTTTTAATATCGCCTGAAGAAGTACCTACTAAAAGCTTTTAAAAGTACCTTTTTCGGCTACCCAATCGTGCTGGTGGGCATCAAAAAGAAAGATCTTGTTTGGTGATGTGAAAAGTTACCGTTTTGGTTTCGCCTGCCTTTAAGAACACTTTTCTCAAACCCCTTTAGTTCTTTGTAAGGACGCAATACAGAAGCTTCTTCATCGTGCAGGTAAAGTTGTACTACTTCGGCTCCGTCTCGCTTACCTGTATTTTTGAATGGTAATAGAAAAAGTAATGTTGCCATTGGTAGTTTTCTTGTCGGCAGTGAGCTTGCCATATTTGAATGTTGTATAAGAAAGCCCGTGACCAAAAGGAAATAGTGGTTTTACTCCTTTAGTATCGGCATAGCGGTAACCTACCAAAAATGCCTTCGTTGTAAGCAACATCTTTGTCCCCTGGGTATTCACCCTAAAAGCTGCTGCTGCATTATCTTCCAAACGAACTGGAAAAAGTGAAAGGCAATTTGCCTGAGGGGTTTACATCGCCTAATAGAACATCGGCAAGTGAATTACCAGCTTCAGAACCCTAAATACCAATCTTGAACAATAGCAGGTACTTTATGTACCCAAGGCATTGCCATTGCATTACCTGATATGAGAACTACAGCCAAATTTTTATTAGCTTTAGCCAAAGCTTCAATCACGGCATCTTGTCCATAAGGTAAGTTGTACTCTTTGCGGTCGTTGCCTTCACAATCTTGTCCATCGTGTTTGTTCAATCCTCCCTATAAAAAAATTACTATATCGGCTTGTTTAGCTACTGAAAGGGCTTCATCGAGGAGCTCTTGAGGGAACGCTTATCGGTGATGTCGTTGGCGCTAAGCCCATCTTGGTCTTTATAATCGTTGCTAGCATAGCCTCGTGCGTATATCACTTTGGCAGTGTTGCCTATGCGGTTTTTAAGTCCATCTAATGGTAGAATTTCGTGTATAGCTTTTAGTGAGGAACTTCCTCCTCCTACGGTCATCATTTTAATGGCATTTTCACCTATTACTGCTATTGTCTTCATTTTTGAGTATCGATAGGCAATAAGTTTTTATCGTTTTTGAGTAATACGATGCCTTCTTGCCCTATTTTTCGGGCTATAGCAAAATGTTGTGGTGAGGCAAATGAACCATAGGGGCGGTTGGCAGCCATATTAGTTCGGAATATGAGGCGCAGGATATTGCGTACCTTCTGATTTAGGATTTCTTCTTTATTTCTCCCGATTTAAGCTTGTTGAGGAAAGGTTTTGCCAAGAAGTAATGGTCATAAGCATCGGCGCGGTTTTGGGTCATCCCATCTGTCCAAGTTCCAAATTCCATATCAAGCCCGTTTAGGGCTGCACCATCAGTATTGTTTACGCCTCCCCAATCGGATATTACAGCTCCGTCAAAATTCCATTCTTTGCGCAAGATATCTTGCAGTAAATATTGGTTTTTGCAAGCCCATTGATCTTTATATTTATTGTAAGCTCCCTATTATACTCCAAGCCTTTCCTTCTTGCACAGCTGCTTTAAAAGCGGGTAAGTATATTTCGTATAAAGCTCTGTCGTCTATCACTACATTAACAGTATGGCGATTGATTTCTTGGTTGTTGAGTGCATAGTGTTTTACGCAAGCTGCTACGCCATTGCTTTGTACTCCTTGTACGTAGGGAACTACCATTTTAGAAGCCAAATAAGGGTCTTCGCCCATATTCAAAGTTTCGTCCGTTGAGTGGAGTACGATAGATATTTACTCCAGGTCCTAAAAGTACGTTCTTATTGCGATAGCGTGCCTCTTCTCTATTGCTTTCCCGTATTCTTTGCTCAGGGCAGGATTCCAAGTTGCTGCAAGGCAGGTGAGGGCTGGAAAAGCGGTACATTTATCGTTTGTCCATCCTGCTTGTATCCATTCGTCCCATAGCACCTCAGGGCGTATTCCGTGAGGTCCATCAGTCATCCAATTTTCGGGAATACCAAGTCGGGGTACTCCAGGTGAGCTAAATTTAGATTGGGCGTGGCACATTGCTACCTTTTCTTCTAAGGTCATTTGTGATAAAGCATCTTCATCCGCTTTTTCAATAGGTTGTGAAGCATCTAAATAAATAGGCATTTGCTGAGCTGAAAGTGTTGCTACTGCACAGCAAAGTAGTAAAGTTGTTAGATTTTTTTCATATTTGTTATCTTTTTATTGTAAATATTGTTGTGTGGTAGAATAATGGGGTATTGTTTGCTAATTTTGTAGCGATTGGGTTAGTAATGGTTTAATAATAGCTGTCCAGAGTTTGTAACCTTCGGCATTCATATGTAGGTTATCTTCTTTGAAAATGTCGGTACGTAAGTTACCCTCTTCATCGTACATTACTTTGGTGATGTCTATAGGTGTATTGCTGCTGGGTAGCGTTTTGCTGTAAAAGGGTATTTACAATTAGTTGGTCTTTTAGCTGGTCGGCTTTTGTGTTGTGAGGGTTTTAATGACACTACAAATAGCGGGGTATTGGGATATTCTTTTTGAGCTTAGCTATGAATATGCGAAAGAGATCAAAGCATTTAACGGCATTTACGCCTTCTTTATGGCTTCCAAGGTCGTTTTCCACATATAGTACTATGGCTTTCGGCTTATATCCTTTTGCAATGGTAGCGTAGTTGTATATCATATCGCGTAAGGTAGCACCTCCATAGGAACGGCGTATGAGCTTGAGGGGTGCAAAAATCTTCATAAATGGTGTCCCATAAATTGATAGAAGAACTTCCCAAGAAGAGAACATCGCAGGAGCGATTGCTGAGCTGTTTGTTTTCTTTGATATTTGTTGATGTCGTTTTGATATCGTAATATCCAAGATGTTCTATCGGTGTGCTGGAAACGGAATGGTGCTTTTGATAGTGGTTGTGGGGTAGTAGTTTGAGCTTGTGTAAGTGTTGCTGTAATAAATGCTACTAATAATACTATTCTTTTCATTTTTTTATTTGTTTTAATTAATCTGTAATTTGTGTAATTTTTGTGGTATCAAAAAGATACTACACTATTGGGAGGTAGTTGGTAAGCGAAATAAGTGTTGGTATGTTTTACTGTAAGTGGGGTTGGTTGTTGATTTTTGCTACTCACTATCAGTGCTAGCGTATTGTCGGGGTTTTGAAAACGCGGTAGATAAGATTTGGTCGTTGGTATTGTTTTTGTATACTCATGCGAGTAGCACCTTGCTTGATGACAGCTGCTAAATGGCTTATAACGTAGTAATGTGAGTTGCGTTGCATTGTTTTGTAGTTGCTTGTTTGTATATCTACAGCTCCGAAACAAGTTTTGCAGCCTTTGTCGCGGTTAGGGTGCTCCGTGTTCATCGAGTAGCAAGTTCCATACAATGACTGCTTTGCAGTGATTGTTGAGCGTTTTGATGCCGAGTTCTTCCATATCTTCGGTAAGACGGCGTTTGAGGTTTCTTCCATCATTCCATTTCCCTATAGAAGATTCTGTAAAATAAGTTCTTTGTCGGGGTATTGGTTAGTGAATGTTACTTAACTCACTTGTTGTTCCTCCGTAGTTGTGAAAAGCTGTCTCGCTACATATTGGCTCGCTTGTGGGTCTTTATAGATGTGTAGGGGGTATTGTTTTTGAGATTCTATATTGTCGTAATTGTAATTATGGTCGAATAGATAGATTTTAACGTTAGGAAACTTTGTCGCGTAGGGTTTTTTTCCTAATTCATTTTTAATAAAGGCGAGTTGTTCGTCCCATCCCATATACATAGATGCCGAGTTTTTGTCGGTTGAGTGGTTCGTTTTGTATAGTGATAGCTCCTACATTTATTTGGTTATCTTTTCATTGCTTGTAACCATTTAGCAAAAATAGAGGGCATAATCGTGGTAATATGCAGGATTGAGCTGTCCGCTTGTCCATTCGTTATAAGGTTGTAGGTCGGTGAGGTTGTTTACTTTCATCCATCGTGAGGGCCGTCCAAGGCGACCCTATAATTTGAACTTTCGGATTGATAGCAAGTATTTTTGTAGTATCGGATTAGGTAGTTCTTTCTTCGTTGGTAAGAGCAAAATTCTGTATTCCTTGGCATCGCAAAAGGGCATATTCGCTAAGTGAAAAGTCGGAACAGCCGATAGATACCGCACGTAGTTTTGTCCGAATCCTTCGGTTTCTGAAAAAGGTTGTTGTAAGAAAAGCTTTTCGGTCGGCTGGAGCCATTTGCATTAGATTGTAACAAGTAGCCCCTGTAATGGCTGCTCCAAAAACCATAAATAGTTTGATACTTTTCATTGGGCATCAAAGTGATATCGGGGGTATTGTTGTTTTTGTTGTTCTTTTGTAAGGTAGTGGTGTAGGTACTCAGGTCGTGAAGGCGATCGCCTGTAGTAGTGAGTACTTTCACGAGTAGTTTTGATGTAAGTTTGCTTTTTGGGCAGTACACGAGGTTACTGCCCATAGCAAAACTTAATGTTAAAAAGAGATGAAATTAGTTTTTTTGTCATTGCTTTTCTTATTAATATCCTGTATTTTGAGTTAGCTTTTGGCATTTTTCTATTTCAGTTTGTGGTACTGGATAGCGAAGTGTATTGTCGGTAAAAAGGATATGTTTGGGTTAATCTTCCACTATCACGAGTATTGAGGGTATTCATTGTAGAGATAGCTTTTGTCGTTGCGCACAAGGTCGAACCAGCGGAATCTCTTCAAAGGCTAACTCTAAACGGCGTTCTTTTAGTACGGCTTTTTCATTTGCTCTTGTGAAAGCGAAGTAGCAATTGGTGTAAGCCCTACTCGCGCACGCACTTGGTTAACGAGGGTTGCTGCTTGCGCTGTTTGACCTAAAAGCTGCAAGTGCTTCAGCTTTTAGCAGAAGGATATCGGCTAAAACGCAATTTGATGATGCTATTGGCGCCTGAACGTATTTTTGTACATAAAAGCGTAATGATTTGAAGGGTAGTAATTGCTCCAAGAGGGTTGCCCCCATACAATAGCTTGATCTTTGCGAATGTTATCACCCCTCAGCATCGTAGGCTGCAATAAGGTCGCGCGAAGGGTACACCATTTGCGCCAATCGTACTTGCTATTAGGGTTGATATGGTTCTTACCAAACATTATACTAAGCCAAGTTTGCCCTCCTGTTGAATAGGTAATTTCAAAGATAGATTCAGATGAATTGCGCAACTTTGGCATCAGTACCTGCTGTGTTTAGCTGAAACAAATCGGCGTAATTAGGTACTCAATGAAAAATCCTGCATTTATTACCGCATCGGCATATTGCACTGTTTTTATTATAGTCACGTATAGGTTTTTCGGCATACGTGAGCCAAAAAGTGCATTGGCTACGGCTTTCATAAGTACAAAACTTATTGACTGTATTTACTTCAGGAGCATCAGGAAGTGCTGCTTCTAAGTTTTCCTTAATGGTGTTATAAAACATCAAGCACCGAGCTTCGTGGAGGAAATAATTTGGCATAAGTTTGCTCAATATTATCTAGATGTTATCACTGGAATTTCTTCTGAAGCAACAGGTACTCTCCCCAAAAGGCGTGTCATATCAAAAAGTAACCAAGCTTTTAAAATATGCGAGCTTCAGCTTTCCACCGCTTTCTTTCAGCAGGAGTAAGTGTAGGGTCGGTCACTATCAACATTAGAGATAACTATATTGGCAAGGCTGATACCTTCTAAAATACTTTTGCCAGTCGCGAGTGATGTTTTTGTTGGAGGAATCTTGGCTATTTTGCTCAATAGCTGTGATAGGAGCATCAAGACCTCCTGCGTAGGCACTTGTCGGCGCGCACTTCGGTATTCATCAGCAGGTCGAGCGTCCAAAACTCTTGTGAGCTCACCTTGTATAAAGGTGTAGATAGCTTCGTAGCGGGCTTTCATTTGTGCTTTGGTTTCGATAGCTGTACCACCTTTTTTGGTTCATATTCTTCTCGCTGAAACTCGAGATAGGGTCTTTATCTAAACTGCAAAGCCGTTAGCGTAGCCAACGAGAGTGCAAGGTATATGTATTTTTCATTGCTATAGCTATTAAAATTCAACATTTAAGCCAAATATGAATGACTTGGTTTGTGGGTAAGTACCCCAGTCAATTCCCATAGTAGGACCTGATAACCCTTCGTTTACTTCGGGGTCAAATCCTTTGTAGTTGGTAAGTGTCCAAAGGTTTTGAGCTGTCAGGTAAGGTTGTACTTTGCGAATACCATATTGTTGTAGGGCTTGTGTAGGTAGATTATAGGCTGTAAGTGTTTTAAGGCGTAAGTAAGAGCCGTCTTCTACCCATCGCGATGATGCCTTTGATATTGTCAGTACACTTTTAACAGCACGTGGTATATCGGTAATATCACCTCTTTTCTTCCAGCGGTTTAGTACTGCAGTAGATTGGTTTTTACCATCGTACATACCTTCTGTTTCTATACGAGAAGCATTGTAAATGTCATTGCCGTAAGATCCTTGAAAGAAGACACTTAGGGTAAAAATTTTATAAGAGAAGTCGTTGGTAAATCCAAAGGTAAAATCAGGATTGGGATCGCCTCTATAGGTCTTATCAGATACCGTAATTCTACCATCGCCATTGAGGTCTTTGTACTTAATATCACCTGTTTGTGGGTCTACTCCTTCGCTAATTAAGCTTCCCCAAAACTTACTCTAAAGGCTGTCCTTCAGTAATGCGCACTACTTGTTCGAAGTAGCTTCGGAAGTAGCATAGTAATAAACTTTTTGCAAGCTAAGTTTATTGAGTTTGTTGCGGTTCAATGAGATATTGAGTTAGTATTCCACTCCAGTTCTCCTGTAAGATTGCGACTATCTACTGAAAACTCTATCCCTTTATTAGTCATTTCACCTTCATTACGATAGATAGAAGGAACAGGCGAAGTAGCTGGTAGTGGTACTTCCATTAGCAAATTATGGTAGTTTTTAATATAGCATCTATTGCAAAAGCCAAACGGTTTTTGAAAAGTGCTACATCAAGCCCTATATTAGATTGGGTTGTAGTTTCCCAAGTAAGATTTGGGTTCGAAAATGAGTTGGGAGTGAGGGTAATCATTGCATTAGCATTAGCCCCATTGCCCCACCAGTTTTGGCGTGCTATCTTATAGCGTTGCAAGTAGGCGTAGGATGAAATACCCGCTTGGTTACCTGTTTGTCCCCAGCCTCACGCAATTTAAGTTCGCTAAGCCATTCTATATTGCTGAGGAAACTTTCGCTGACAATCGCCAGCCCTACAGATACTGAAGGAAAATATCCCCAACGCTTCCCTTGGTGCTAATTTAGAAGAACCATCGGCACGAAAGTTCGCAGTAAGCAGGTATTTGCTGTCGTAATTGTACGAAAGGCGACCTCAAGTAAGACATCATACTCATTCTTCAGCATTAGTGATACTTCCTTGCCCTATTTTTATTGGCTGCATTGAGGGTTTTAATATCCGAAGTCAAAAAGTGTGTTGCATACATTTCACTTGCATCCATCTTTGCATTGGTGAAAGAAGTACCTCCCAATAATGAAAGATTGTGTTTGCTGAAAGTCTTGTCAAAAGTAAGAATGTTATCAAAAGTAAGAAGAGTGTTATTCTTGCGTATATCGGCAGCTTCTCCGTAGTTTCTACGCCCATAAGAAGTAAGTTTAGGGTCGGTAAAGCGGTTTTCTTTGCTTGACAAGCGGTCGATAGCTAATGTTGATTTGTAACGCAAGCCTTTCATTAGCTGTACACAGCCGAACCACTACCTACAAAAACGATTGTTTTTCAAAAGGTTATCAGCACGGCGAGAGATGTTCTCACAGGGGTGTGAAAGGTTCGCTCCTTTAAAATCGTAATAATACCAACCTTCTTCGCCTGTTTTCTCGCTCCAAATAGGCGCATAGTGAGGTATTGATTACTGAAAGTACTACCCCTGCGCGATTAGCTCCCAAACCTGAAATAATACCATTAGACTCATAGTCGGCATAAGACAAGTTAGTTTCAAAAAGTAAGCCATTGTCGCATTTTTGGCTTCTAAGTTCAAAACGAACATTATAACGTTCAAAGAATGAGCTTCGAATAATACCATCTTCTTTTGGTATGCCCTGCCGAAAAGGTAATACTTGGTATTATCACTTGCATTAGATACTGATAGCTGAGTGTTTTTGAGTAAATCCAGCACGGAAGGTTTCTTTTATACCAATCTGTTTTATCAGTAAGCCCCTACCAAAGTAGCTGTTGCTACTGCTTTTGTTTCGTTCCATCAGCTCATAATATTGCTGCGTATTTAGCGAAGGTATTTTTAGCTATTTCTGAAAACTCCCATATAGGTATTTACTGATACTTTTTGGTTCGTTGCGCTTACCTTTGTTTAGTGGTGATAAGCACTACACCATTAGCAGCACGAGAACCGTAGATAGCTGCAGAAGAAGCATCTTTAGCACTTGCATAGATTCAATATCGTTAGGTGCTATACTGCTGATGTCTTGCACCGGAATACCATCTACTACATACAATGGGTCGTTAGAAGCACTAATAGAAGTATTACCACGAATGCGTACCGCTAATCCTGCACCAGGGGCTCCGTTGGGTTGTACCACCTGAATACCCGCTGCTCGCTCCTTGTATGGCTTGCGCTGCCGAAATAACAGGACGTTGCTCAAGATCTTTCGTCTTTACTGAAGTGATTGCGGTAGTTACATCGCCTTTCTTCTGTGTTCCATACCCCACCACTACTACTTCATCAAGGTTTTGAGTAGCCTCAGCTAACTTTATATTTAGCTGAGAATTATTAGCTTTTACATCGGCAGTTTGATATCCTACTGATGAAAATTGCAAAACTGCCCCCTTTAGGGACATCTGTAAGCGAGTATTTACCATCAAAATCAGTAGCTACTCCTTTATTAGTGCCTTTTAATCACTACCGAAACGCCTACAAGTGGCATTCCGCTTTCATCGGTTACAGTACCTGATAGATTACCAAACTGGCTTTGAGCCCAGCCAATAAGGCTATAACATAATAAGGTAACTGTCAGCATTAATTGTTTTTTTAGAACTTTCATAAACGTTTTTTTGTTTGACTGCAGCAAATGTATTACACAAGTATGCTATAACAGGTATTACAAAAAGTAGTAAGTTCAAAAACATACAACACTGATTAACAAATTATTACACAAATATTACCCTCAAAAAGTACTTATTTTTCGTCTTTTAGTTACGTATTTGTTTCACTTTTTCCTCAAAAGTATCTCGTTCTCCTTTCGCTTTGTTGCGCACTTTAGTACGATAGTTATAAACTGTACGCAAAGAATAACGCAAAAACTCAGCTATCTTATTGCTATCTGTAATTCCCAAACGGATAAGTGCAAATATGCGTAGCTTGTATTAAGAAGCTCACCTTTCTTGGGGCGTATAGGCTCGTCTTCTTCTAAGAGTGCATTGAAGTGGGTTACAAAATTAGGATATATATTTAGGAAAAATTGTATCAAAATTCTTGTATAGCTCTTCAAGTTCTTCTTCCACTACCGTAGTAGATTTGAGTATCTTGGTAAGGGTAGCGTAGTCGTTTTGGGTTGCTTTCTTATAAAGCAGTTTTCTGTAGTTTTCTATTTTTATCTATATAGGCAGAGCATAGGTTAAAGAAATGAGCTATATATTCTTCTTTGATAAGATTTGCTTCTTCAAGGTTGAGGTTTGCCTCTTCAAGATGCTGATTCATTATTTGTAGGTCAGTATTGAGTTTTTCTAATTGCTCATTGCTGTACGATAATTGCTTACGAGCTTTTCACAAGGCGTTGTATTTGCTTATAAACATACACCAACGCTATAATAAGTGCTACCGATAACACACTGATAAGTGCCAAATAGTATTGCAATTCTCTTTTTGTTTTGCTTCTTTTTGCTGGTAGGCAGTATTGATAATAGAATAAAATGTAGCTCCTTCCTCAGCGCGATGGCGAATATTGCAAAAATTAGCATCATCAATGGCTAATTTTATAAATTGGTATGCTTTTGCTTATATCCCTCTTTTGTAATACGTAAGGGCTAAACTTTGTAAAGAAGCGTTATCTTTAATAGCATTCTGTATATCGGCAATTGCTGAAAGAGCAAAAATAATACTCTTGTTGTTGGGTATTTCCTTTTTCTTGTTCAGAAAGCCCCAAGTAATAAGCTATAACAGCACGCTTAGGGTCGGTAATAGGAGTTTGATTGAGTAGTTGAAGAAATTGTTTTGTTGCTTGTTCTTTATCGGCTAAATAAAAATTCTCTGATAGCATCGTTTATTTTTAAAAAGCATACTATCAGTAGCTAAACATTGTAATAGTGAATCGCGATAGCTATCTGATAGCTTAAAAATAATGCAAGTTATTAGTACTTTGCCCGTATCTACTATAAAAAGAATGATAGGTATCGTAATAATCGCATAGTAAGGTATTGTCCAATCGTTGTTTATCAACAGATGATAATAATTGCAACGACTCAACATACATCCCTTTAGCCGAGTATAGTTTTGATAAGGATATATGTGTTTCGTCTTGTTTTTGCGATATCGTTCAGCATAAGAGCTATTTGTTCGTTCTTTAGCAAATAGTTCACTGCCGAATCTACTTTTAAACTTTTTGATATTCTGCATAAAGTTGCTTACGTATATTGTACTTTTCTTCTGCTGATGTGTAAGTTCTTTTTCTAAAGAGGCAATACGTTCTTCTTTAGCTTTTATATAAGTAGCACTCTGCTCAATCGTTTGTTGTAACTGATTGATTACCTTTTTCTTTGCTTTCTTGCGCCACTATTATACCCCCACCCCAACAAAAATAGGATAAAAAGTGTAATATAGTTTTTCATAAGTTTCCTTTTTCTTATCTCTTACCTCATTAAAACTCCAGCTCTGTTTGCATCCCATCGCTTCCTGTTCTCTGCAGAGGGGTTATTATCTCTTCATCGCCTAAATCCTCTACCGCTTCCTCTTCTTGAGGGGCTTCATAAGGAAGGGACTCAAGAGCGTTGATGTTTTTTTCACCTTGTCGGTAGTGAGTTGGTTACCAAGAGCTTTTTATACCTTTTACGCTGATAAACTCTTCTAAATTGACAGTAAGGTTTTCTTTTCTCCTTGCCTTTTCTTTGGTAAATACCACCTCAGCCATAGGTCGCCAGTCGGCAGAAACAAAAGAGCAATTGCGATTTAGGGTGCTCAGTAATCACAAGCTCTTCGCGGTTTTCGTTCTCTATTACAAAGCGTTTTACAAATACACGTTCTTTCTCTCCATCGTAGTAAATCACCGAAATAGGCTTTTCAGGCACCCATTTTTCCATTAGCAGGATATTGTTGTCAAAATGCAAGTTCAGGTCAGGGGATAATAGTTTTTCACCATACCCTCTTTGGTAATGAGTAGCAGGCGGTCATCTCCTTTAAAAGCCCCCAAGAGCGTACCCCTTTCTTCGGTATTAAGGCGTTTAACTATGTCGTCAAACCATATTTTGCGCGGCTTAGAGTCGATACCCCCTTCTCTTTCAGCTCAATACGCTTGATAGCATATTTACTCACGAGGTTACCCCTCACGCCTCGCCCTTTAATGAGAGTATCGGCAAAGTCTATATCCCATCGTAATTTTCGCAAGGCACCTAACTGACGTAAATTCACCGTTACCACTTCGGCTTCGCCGTTAGGATTTGCTGTAAAGTAAAGCACCCGTGAATCTTTATGCACTGGTATCAACTCGTATTTTTTGTCGCGAGTAATCCCCGTTACGTTAAAACGTTTGATGTACGAAAAAGCCCGTTTGCCCATCTTTGTATATCATATTGTAGATGGTGCGTTTGTCGTCTTTTTAAATACCGCAGCGTGTATGATATTTTTCTATATACTGTTTGTCAGTTACTTTTTGTTACGTACATCGAGCCACTCTCAGTAAATACTATTACATCATCAATGTCGCTACAGTCATCCACATACTCATCTTTGCGCAAGCCTGTACCCACAAAGCCCTCAGCCCTATTCACATACAATTTAGTATTGCGCACTACCACTTTGGTAGCTTCAATACTGTCAAACACTCGTATTTCGGTTTTGCGCTCACGCCCCTTGCTGTAAGTCTTCTTAAGATATTCAAAATGAGCAATAGTATAATCTACCAAATGAGCCAAGTGGTTCTGCACCTTCTCATATCCGCTTCTGTTTTTTTAACATTTGTTCTTCGGCGCGATAAGTATCAAAATTAGTGATACGAGATCATTGGTATTTTGGTAAGGCGTTCCAAATCATCATCGGTAATTTCGCGTAGTAAATCATTTTTAAAAAGGTTCAAAACAGCTTATACAGATAAACATATAGCGATTCTTTATTCTTGTAATCCTTGAAGTTGATATACATTTCTTCCCTGATGAAGATTTTTTTCTAACGAAGCATTATGCCATTGCATATGGAGTTCTTCTAATTGTACCTCAATTCTTGTTTAAGTATCTCCATAGTGCGGTCGGTACTGCGGCGCAATACCTCCGATATGGTAAGAAAAATGCGGCTTATTATCCTCAATCACACAAGTAATAGGCGAAATAGCCGTCTCGCAAGCCGTAAAAAGCATAAAAGTGCATCTATTGTTTTATCGGGCGAAGTACCATTGGGCAGATACACCAATATTTCCACATTGGCAGCCGTATTATCATCTATTTTTTGATTTTTATACTACCTTTATCATTAGCTTTAAGTATCGACTCAATGAGCGACTTGGTAGTAGTGGTATAAGGAATTTCGGTAATAGCGGAGTCGTTTTATCTATCTGAGAAATCTTGGCACGCACCTCACGCGTCCGCCTCTTGCACCATCGTTGTAATTACTCACATCAATGATACCTGCCGTAGGAAAATCGGGAGTAAGCTCAAAAGGTTTTCCTTGCAAGTAAGCTACCGAAGCATCTATAAGCTCTATAAAAGTTATGAGGTAATATTTTTGGTAGAGAGCCCTACCGCTATCCCCTCCGTACCTTGTGCCAAAAAGCAGCGGAAACTTCACAGGGCAAGCTGATAGGCTCGTGCTTGCGCCCGTCATAGCTGGATTGCCATTCGGTTACTTTCGGACTAAAAACTACATCCAATGCAAACTTAGAAAGACGAGCCTCTATATAACGCGGTGCTGCGGCATCAGCTCCTGTGAGGGTATTCCCCCAGTTACCTTGCGTATCTATCAGCAGTTCTTTTTGTCCTATTTGCACTATCGCATCGGCTATACTCGCATCGCCGTGAGGGTGGTATTGCATTGTATTACCCACTACGTTAGCTACTTTGTTGTAGCGTCCGTCATCCAACTCTTTTTAGTGAGTGCATAATGCGGCGTTGTACAGGGTTTAAAAACCATCTTCTATAGCAGGCACAGCCCGTTCTAAGATTACGTATGAAGCGTAGTCTAAGAACCAGTTTTTGGTACATTCCTGTAATTTTTATAATGGTATCGTTGTGAGTATTATAGTTATGAGGAGCAGCCCTCGTTTGTAGGAATTAAGTCATCCTTAAGCTCATTATCTTCCATTGGGATTAGTATTTTTTTAGGCTGCAAAGGTAATAAACAATTATTAATTGGTAATGATTAATGGTTAATTATTTTGCCATTTATCTTATACTATATCCCTCACACGTTGCTGTAGCTCTATCATTCTTTGCATCAAATCATCAAATGCGAGAGAGTTTCCATAAATAAAAACGCTGCATATCTATATAAAGAGAATAATCCGATTATTTATTGTATCTTTGCCTAAAGTTCCTGAATTCGGTATTAGAAAAAGAGCTCCGAAGGATAGGCTTATTAAAATTGTTGTACTACCCAGAAAAACGTAAAATGGAAATTTCAAATATAAAGATAATTATATTCATATGTATATTGATTATTCCATTTATATTTTTTTATCGCACATAAAAATATATCATAAAGATTTATGTAAGGGATTTATCAATGAAAAAAATCGTTTGTATTAGGAGAATCTACAATTAAAGATATTCAGAAAAAAATTCAATATTTACAAAGACTTTAGAAATTTTTCCCGAATAATGATAGCCTTTTATATTACTGAAATTGAAGAAAAAGAAGGTTTTATAAAAATATTATCTCAAAAAGATTTCTATTTAAGGATAGTTTACTTCAAAAAGTCGAATTAGTGGTAGGCACAAGTTGTTGTTGGAATAATGATTTCAAAGAGAATGATTTTGTATTGAAAAAGATGAAATTTTTAGAGAATATGACAAGTATATTTATACAATAAAATCAAAAAAATTCAAAATCAAAATGCTTTTAATTTTCAATGTATTGATACAACAATGTTTAATAGAACCACCTTATTTGAGTGGAAAAATAAAGCCTATAAAAAGCCATTAACTATGAGGATTAGCTTAATAGCTAAGGCTGTCCAAAAAGTTTTTGTAAGAAAGATTTTGCAAATCGCCCTCACAAAACAAACCTTTTCGGACAGCCTTAAAACTATACTTATTGTGTTACAACCTTAAAAACCTATGGTTATCCCTCCCAAAAAGTTAGCTTCAGCAGCAGGTATATATACCATTCCGTAGCCATTATCACCATAAGGCGCGTATTTAGCATTTAAAAAGTTATTCGCTGCCACCGAAAACAATACCGAACGGCACCATTTGTGCGGGGTTAACTCATATTGCAATTGCAGGTTATTCACAAAGTAAGCATCCAATTTAGCTTCATCGCGCTCTGTGTTATCCACATATTGCTTGCCTACGTATTTAGCTTCCCAGCTTGCCGCAAAACCTTTGATAGGCGCAAAAGTAAGCCTACCACCTGCAATCACATTAGGCGAATAGGATAATTGCACATTTTCTAAATTTACTACTATAGTATTTCCTGCGTTATCTCTCTAATGTTTTGGTATTTTTAATTTTGTTACTGCTAAGTGCTAAGGTAGGCTGCCATTGCCATTTGTCGGATAGTTTTAATTGTGCATCAAGTTCTATCCCAGCGCGGTGGCTGTTGTCCACATTTTCACGGATAGCGTAACCTGTGTCATTTAGTTTGCCTGTAAGCACCAGCTGGTCTATATAACTCATATAGTAAGCATTCAAATTAAGACTCATACGCTCACAAGCAAAACGCCAACCCAATTCCCAAATCGTTTAGTTTTTTCTGGCAGCGGACGTTTGGCATTGGGGCTCAGTTAATCCGTTATAATTCTTATAATCAGCACTGATTAGGCTCTTTAGTAGCCTTGCCATATGATAAATAAAGGTGATTATAGTTGTTCAAATGATAAGTAACCCCCACTTTAGGGTTGAAAGCGTTAATACCTTCATCTACTTTTTGTTTTTCAGAATAATAATGAGCACGGCGGAATTGTACATCTACAAAAATATCCCATTGAGAAGCGAGGTCGTAATTTAGCTTAGCATAGCCAGCCAACTCGTTTTTTGGTATTAGGACCCCTCATAACTATAGAGGTAATTCAGCGGTGCGTTCACACTGCGTGTCCATAGTAAATATTTTTGATGTCGCCCTCGTAGCGGTTTAGGCGCCTCCTAATAAAAATATGTATATTCTCTTTGTTGTAGTTAGCTGAAAAAGTAGTTCCCTCAGAAGTCATTATCCAATCCTTCTTGTATTACCCCCATCAGTTTTCTTTTTCTTTACCGCTGCCGTCCAATACTTTGGGCAAAAACCAAACTTACTGTACTTTTTTTAGCTTCTTTATATTCCTGCCAATAACCTTTTTCCTTTGGTGTAGTGAAATGAAAGCTGAGTGTTCCAATTGGGCGACCAGCGTTGTGTCCAATGCAGCTGAGCGTGGTCTTGTTGATAGTTGTCAGTTTCGTCATCGTAAAAACGTTTGTTGCCCGCATCATCGGTATAAGCACCTACAGGGTTGTAACGCCCTGTCGCGCTCCAAAGTCTGCTTGTCAACTCCCAGATAAGTAATATATACTTTTGCTTACCGCCAAAACGAGTGCTTTGATAAGCGTATTGCCATAAGCATACGCCCTTGCAAGAAGTAGGATTTAAGGTCAGACGAAGCGCGGTCGCGGTATCCATCCGATTTTATTACCGAAAAGCGCCCGTTTAGCCCAAAGCGGTCATTTATTTTGCCTGTCGAAATTTTCAAGCTGTGCTTGTGAGTGTTGTAGCTACCGTAGTAGTAGCCAGCTCGCCCGTTGCTTTTTCCTGCACCGCATCGGTAAGGATATTGAGGCTAGCGCCAAAAGCACCCTGCCCCGTTAGACGATGTCCCTACGCCACGCTGTAATTGAATATTTTCAGCCGAAGAAGCAAAGTCCGAAAGGTTGTAGAAGAACACCACTTGCGATTCCGAATCGTTTAGCGGAATACCATTGATAGTAACGTTAGTACGTTCAAGGTCGGTACCACGCACATACATCTTAGTTGTACCCAATCCCGAACTGTCTTCAGAATAAGTAACTCACGTTGAAGGTGATTGAGCAACATAGGAAGTTGTTGCCCGTTGTTTTTGTTTCTAATCTCGTTTTTAGAGAGGTTAGAAAAAGCTATAGGATGCTTTTTCAGTAGCCCTAACTGCTGAAACAAGCACCTCTGTCTAACTGAATAGACTTGTGAATTGTGTCTGTCACCTGTAGTGTAGGTGATTGAGTTTGTGCTATAGCTGCTGTAGAAAAGCAAATAGCACTGTACATAAGTACATTTTTCATTTTTGAAAGTATTTCACAAATAAAAGAGGCAATTATTTGGTATGGTTATTAAAAATAAAAGCTTGTTTTTTTGCTACCCAAAAGCAAATACAAGCCGATAGATTAAGTTTCATTCCTTCAGCGGCATTGCCCGCTCAAGTTCAATGGGTATGATCTCAGCTTGTAACAGCACCCCTTATGAGACGGCGCAAAGGTACATATAAATTACAAGTTTTTTTAACAATTATTTTTTTATAAAATTCACGATGGAATATTTCTCTTATGGTTATTGCTTTTTATCCTTCGTCACATACTCGGCTGTGCCTGCCTGCCCACTTTCCTTCACTTATCCTTCCGCTTATCCTTCGCTGATCCTTCGCTTATCCTTGTGTGGCGCAATCTAACGACTAAAGATTAACCACTAAATTTTTATTTTTGTTTTTCGTTTTTTTATTTCTTATCTTTGCGCCAAAGTTTGCTTTTTCTTTTCTTTAAATATCAACAAATTAACAAATATTCATTATGAAAAAAACATCATTTACACCCTTACTGATGAAGCGCCTTTCTGGCTACGCATTCATTACTACCCATTATCAAGCGCTTTTGTAGGCTCTTCAGGCGTGCATTTTGAGCTGAAAGACATCTCTTTAGCGGGGCGTATCCTGCCGCTTTCCCCGATTTTCTCAATGAAAAATCAGCGCACTAACGATGCCCTTGCCGAATTAGGAGAACTTGCTTTGCTGCCCGAAGCCAACATTATCAAATTGCCAAATATCAGTGCTTCAGCACCCCAAATGAAAGCTGCTATTGCCGAACTGCAAGCGCAAGGTTATGCGCTCCCCTACCCCGAAACCCCTACCAACGATAGCGAAAAAGCTATCAAGGCGCGTTACGACAAGGTGAAGGGTAGTGCCGTAAACCCAGTGCTGCGCGAAGGAAATTCCGACCGCCGCGCGCCTAAAGCTGCCAAAAACTACGCCCGAAAACACCCCCACAGTATGGGAGCTTGGAGCCGCGACTCCCAAACTGCCGTAGCTACTATGCAAGCAGGCGACTTTTATCACAACGAAAAATCTGTAACCCTCACTCACCCCGATAAGGTACGTATTGTTTGGACAGGTAATAATGGCAAAACCGAAGTACTCAAAGACTTTTTCCCGCTACAAGCCGAAGAAATTATAGATGCTACCGTAATGAGCAAAAAGCACTGTTGGCATTCTACAAAGAATAATTTGCCAAAGCCAAAGATAAAGGATTGCTCCTCTGATTGCACCTAAAAAGCTACAATGATGAAAGTCTCCGACCCTATTCTCTTTGGCTATGCTGTCGAAAACCTTCTTTGCTTCAGTATTTGAAAAACACGCACAACACTTTGCACAAGTAGGGTTAATACCCGCAATGGTTTTTTTCAGATGTATTAGCCAAAATCACGGCTTTTACCTGCTGAGGTACAACAAACTATCAAAAACGACATAGATACAGCTTTTTAGTGAGGCTGCCAGTATCGCAATGGTAAATTCCGACAAAGGGATTACCAACCTGCACTTCCCCAACGATGTAATTGTCGATGCTTCAATGCCCGCAATGATACGCAATTCAGGCAAAATGTGGAATGCAGAAGGCAAAACCTCAAGATACACTTGCCGTACTCCCCGACAGCAGCTATGCAGGTGTCTACCAAGTAGTAATTGATTTCTGTCGCGAAAACGGAGCTTTCAATCCCTCTACAATGGGCTCTGTACCCAATGTAGGACTAATGGCACAAAAAGCAGAAGAATACGGCTCACACGATAAAACTTTTGAAATTGCAGAAGACGGCACGGTGCAAGTGATTGGCGAAAAACGGAACTGTCTATCTTTTCACACGAAGTAGAAGCTGGCGATATATGGCGTATGTGCCAAGTGAAAGATGCCCCTGTACAAGACTGGGTTAAGCTAGCGGTTACACGCGCCAAAGCTACCCTAGCACCCGCTATCTTTTGGCCTCGATGAACACCGAAGCCACGATGCCGAACTAATAAAAAGGTAAATAAATACCTCAAAAACCACAATACTGAAGGTTTAGACATACGTATACTGAGTCCTGAAGCTGCTACTTTGCTATCGTTGCAACGCGCTAAAAATGGGGATGATACTATTTCCGTTACAGGCAACGTATTGCGCGACTACCCTCACCGACCTATTCCCTATCCTCGAACTTGGCACCAGTGCCAAAGTGCTATCTATAGTGCCTCTTATGAATGGCGGTGGATTGTTTGAAACGGGTGCAGGTGGTTCGGCTCCTAAGCTGGTAGAACAATTGTTAAACGAAAATCACTTGCGTTGGGATTCATTGGGTGAGTTTTCTGCATTGGGGGCTTTGTTAGAACACTTTGCTAACACCAATAACAACCGCAAAGCACTTGTGCTATCACAAACCCTCGATGAGGCAACAGCTAAAGTGTTAGAAGAAAACAAATCACCACAATCGGCAGTAGGCACATTAGATAACAGAGGAAGTCATTTCTATTTGGCACTATATTGGGCAGAAGCCTTAGCCGCACAAACCGATGATACTACCCTCGCTAATGAGTTCAAGCTCTATAGCTCAAGCACTGCGCCACAGCGAGCAAGTAATTGTAAATGAGCTAAACCAAGTGCAAGGCACCCCAGTCAATCTACAAGGCTACTATCACCCCAACGAAGAAAACCGTTTACAAGGTGATGCAACCAAGCGCTACCTTTGAAGAATATTTTTAGGTTTATAAAAAGAGACAAGATGTTTCTCACTTTGCCAAAGTCTGATGTAGGACTTTGGCAATTTTGTTTTTTAAAATTAATTCGTACCTTTGCCTCCTCAAACTAATTAAATAATTTAAACACTATGTTGTATCAGTACATCAATTCAGTACATTCTTTATGTGCCTATATAGTATTAATAGTACTATTTCTATCAACCATCAATGCTTTAGCAGGCTTCTTTAGCAAAAAAAGAAATCTTCACAGTAAGAGATTTGCGTATAAGTCTATTCACACTCATTTTTCACATATCCAATTACTACTAGGCTTGTTAGTTTACGCCCTAACACCTCGCCTAATGGCTTGGCAAATGGGAGCTAAAATAGTAATGAAAGACAGCCTTTTGCGACAGCTTTTTAGTAGAACACCCTTGATGAATATCATTGCTGTAACGCTTATCACCATAGGCTGGGTAAAACACAAAAAAACAAACTACTGCTCACAGCAAATTCAGCAAAATAGCTATTTTTCTACACTATCGCCCTTGTTTGTTTATTATCTATGATTCCTAGCGACTTTGGTGGAACTTCTAAAAATTATGATTATCATCAAATATATCTTTTGGATATTCTGGAAGAACTGGTTTTATATCCCTAAATCTCATACTACTTTATTGTCTTGCTACCCTTTCTGCTACTATTCACTGCCAACAAGCAGTGGTACAACGCTTTCTATTGGGTAGCACGGCACTTGTGGCTACCCCAGTACTATATGGTATGGGGTTCTTTCCAAGTATCAGGTATGGGCATAAAGTACAACACATAGGCAGCACAATGCTTGTAGCCAATCATTATAGTATGACCGATATTATGCTAATGTTCTACTGTAGCAAGCAGCCCTTTGTATTTGTAGGCAAAGCAGAGCTCGCTAAATTACCTATATTTGGTTATTTCTATAAAAAGTAGCTATTTTTAGTAGATAGAAGAAGTCCTCAAAGCCGAAAAAGAAGTTTATATACAAGCCTTGCAACGCATCAACGATGGGCAAAAGTATCTGCATTTTTCCCCGAAGGAGGCGTCCCAAAAGATGAAAACTATCGTATTAGATAACTTCAAAGATGGAGCTTTCCGTATCGCAATAGAATGTCAAATCCCCATTATCCCAATGGTATTTCACGATACCAAAAAAACGTTTCCCTTTCCGTTTTTTGCAGGAAGCATAGGGCGTATGCGCGTAGATATACTCCCAGCCATCGCCACTCAAGGAAAAACATTAGAAGATAAAGATTCCCTCCGTGAAGAAGTGCGGTCTCTTATCCTACAGAAGCTACCGCTGTAGCAAGCGAGCCACATACTTACCAATAACATCAAACTCTACATTCACAACACTACCTACTTTTAGCAAATGCAAGTTAGTATGTGCCAAAGTATAAGGAATTACCGCCACACCAAAACCATCTATAGCAGCATCCACTACAGTAAGGCTCACACCATTCACCGTGATAGAGCCTTTTTCTATCACTACATTCCCCAGATGATGCATCATATTCAAAACTAAAACGAGTACTTCCTGCCTCTTCTTGTATGCGTACACAAGTAGCCGTTTGGTCTATATGTCCCTGCACAATATGCCCATCCAAGCGAGTATTTAATAGCATACCGCGTTCCAAATTCACAGCATCACCTACCTTCAACCTGCCCAAATGTGTCTTGGCAAGCGTCTCGGCAATCGCAGTTACTTTGTAGGTATCTCCTTCAATAGCCACTACCGTAAGGCATACCCCATTATGTGCCACACTTTTGGTCTATTTTTAGTTCATTTGCAAACGAACTCTTATATAAAGATGCAAATTAGCGTTCTCACGTTCCAAACGCACCACTTCACCTATTTCTTCTACAATCCCTGTAAACATAATTCTATATATTAATTAAGCTCATTTGTCAATTCAGCAAATACTGTTTTTAGCGCGTTTATTCTCATAAAGCACCTTATACACCGCATTTAATATAGGCGTTCTACTCGGTTTTTCCTGATTTAAGTTGATGTTATACGCACTTTTTTTGTAGCGTAATACCCCTCTGCTACCATATTCATTTTCCAGCCATAGTACTTTTCACCGTATAGCCTTTACCTATCATAGTGCCAAAAAGTACGATTCCTACTGAAAAGAGAGTAAGCCGTAACCAGCAAATCGCTCCAAAATAAGCTGAATGGTTGATATTGCGCTTTATTTTATAAATATGCTAATATAACGCTCCATCTCGCGAATAGCATTACTCATCAGTACACTCTGGAAGTTATCACCATACCCCCAAACCGTGAGCAATCCCAGCCGCTAAAGCATAAATATTCTTCAGCATAGCACCATATTCTATTCCAATCACATCATCCGATATCTTTGTTTTCACAAAAGGGCGTGTCATTGCATCAGCTATAAAGCGCGCCTTTTCTTCATCAGTACAAGCAATAGTAAGGTATGACAAGCGTTCTAATGCTACCTCTTCGGCGTGGCACGGTCCTGCTACTACCCCTATTTGGTTATCAGGAACGCAATGTACCTTCTGTAAGTATTCGCCCACTATCATACCACTTTTTGGTTCAATACCCTTAATAGCCGAAAATATATTCTTATCAGAAAGCGGTAATGTTAATTTCTCAAGCTCATCACTCAAGAAAGCAGATGGAATACAAAAGAATGATATAATCACTAAAAAGCCACCGCTTCGTCCAAACTACTAGTAAGGTGTAGCTTCGCAACATTCAAATGCACATCACTCAAGTAGTTAGGGTTGTGTTTTTGTAGCTCTTATATGTTCTATAGCCTGCTCATTACGCATATACCAACACACTTTATCAATGTTGGCAGTGAGGATTTTTACTAGGGCAGTAGCCCAGCTCCCCTCCTATTACCGATATTCTTGTTTCCAAACCTATTCTTAATTTATAAATTTTTGATTTTTCTTATTTTTTTATTACGGCTTATTCTGCAAATGTATCAATGCAAACACCGCATAATTCACAATATCCTGATAGTTAGCCACTATCCCTCACTCACCAAAAGTCTTACCATTGTTATCCTCTATTTGTTTGATACGCAACAGCTTTTGTAGTATAAGGTCAGTAAGAGAACTCACGCGCATATCGCGCCACGCCTCACCATAATCGTGATTTTTTTGCCTCCATCAGGTTGCGAGTAGTAGTTACTTTTTGGTTGTAAAGCAAAACAGCCTCTTCAGTATCCAAATCAGGTTGGGGTGCTACCCTTTTTCTATCTGAATAAGTGCCATTAGGGCATAATTAATAATCCCAATAAATTCAGGTTCTTCACCCCTCATCTATTTTATGCACAGCGTTTTCTTGTAGTCCCTCGTATGCGTTGTGCTTTTTATAAAAATCTGGTCAGTAAGGGAAGGCAATCGCAATATGCGCCACGCACAGCCGTAGTCTTTTCATCTTATTGATAAAACAAATTCCTACACTGCTCTATCACCCCGTTATATTGTTCTATTGTTTTATCCATTTCTACCATTATCAGGGTACAAATATACAAAACATTTTTTTAATTCCTGAGCATATTACTCTGTTAAAATTTCCACTTACACATAAAATAAAAAAATAGAGTGTATAATACATTGAAAAACATTATTATATACGATAAACAGCAAAAATCCTTTTCATAATTTATAAAATCAAAAAGGGATAGATTTTTTATCCAAAAACCCTACCCCTTTTTTTGTCGTTTAACTTTTTAAATTTATGCCTCTACAGCTATTACAGATACGTAAGATTTGTTATTTTTTTCTTTTTTCAAATTTTACGATACCATCCACTTTTAGCATGTAGCGTATGGTCTTTACCTATATATACGTTTTTTCGCCAGCATTGTGTTGTGTACCACGTTGGCGCACGATAATATTACCTGCAATTGCAGCCTGACCACCAAATATCTTCACTCCCTAATCGTTTTGAGTGAGACTCTCTACCGTTCTTTGAACTACCGACACCTTTTTGTGAGCCATTTTCTTACATTTTTAAGTTTAACAATTATTTTACAACTACGTTTTCAATTACTACTTGTGTAAGATACTGACGGTGTCCGTTCTTCACTTTGTAACCTTTTACGTCTTTTTCTTTTTGAAAACAAGTACCTTGTCTCCTTTTAAGTGTTTTAAAACTTTTTGCTTCTACTGAAGCTCCGCTTATAGCTGGGGCGCCTACTGTGATTGCTCCGTTGTTATCTACAAGAAGTACGCGGTCAAACGTTACTTTTTCTCCTTCTTCGTTTGGCAAACGGTGTACAAACAACTTTTTGGTCTTTACTTACTTTAAATTGTTGCCCTGCTATCTCTACAATTGCATACATAGCTTTACTGTTTTTAAATTAATTGTTTAAATTGGCTGCAAAGGTACTAATTATTTTTAATTAACAAGTATTTTTACAAAAAGTGTTTTTAATAACTGTGCTCATCTATCGTTACTTTTGCCCCAGAATACTTTTGTAAGCAAAATAAGTGTATTTCAACAGCAATAACGGCGCGCCTATAGCCACTATCGTTAGCATTATTTCCAATGATTTAGGGCTTGCTGCTGCGTTATATATAGTAATACTATTACCACCCTCTAAAGTAGTGCGCAAAAATGCAGGATCGTGCAATTGCAAGGCTACGAGCACCATAAAGAAAGCTATGGTGAGTATACTCCCCCACAAAGCCCCATTTGTAGTTCTTTTGCTTAATGAATACCGGTATAGCTACAATACTCAATAGCAAGAAAATAGGCATAACTTTCAGTCCTGTACTATTGGTAATATTTTTCTATCAAATGAGGAGTCAAGAACGTATATACTGCCACAGCTACAAATAGCACCAAGAAAAAGCAAATAAGCCACATTGATACGTTTTGCGATACGCTCTTGCATAACTCCGTGTGTTTTTATCATCAAGAACAAGCCTCCGTGTACTACAAATAGCATTACCGTCATCAAGCCTACCAATAGTGGATAAGGCGTAAGGAAAGTGAAAAGTGCCCTCCTTGATATTCAAAAATCGGCGTCTAAAGGAAGCCCCTGTAGCAAGTTGCCTATTACCACTCCTAAGAGCAGAGGCAAGACGATACTGCACACGCTATACACTATATCCCGAGCATTGCGCCACGTTTGGTTATCCTCTTTACCGCGAAACTCAATAGACACTGCACGGAAGATGATAAAAGCTAAGAAAAGCATAAAAAGGAGTATTCATAGCAGAGAACAGCGAAGCGTACATTAAGGGAAGCCTGCAAAGATAGAAGCCCCACCAATTACCAGCCACGCCTCGTTACCATCCCATACAGGACCTATAGCATTCAGTGCTACACGGCGTTCCTCTTTTTATCAAAAACAAGTGCCACGCCCCCGCTCCAAAGTCGAAGCCGTCTAAGATAGCATAGCCTGTAATCAAAAACCTATCACGATAAACCACCACGTAGGGTAGTCAATTCCTAAAAATGTTTCCATATAAACTAATTGTTATGCTGTTTGTAATTGAGGTTGATTTTCGCCCTCGTGCTCATCTATTCCGTGCACGATTTTCTTATTCATCAAATAGATAAATAGGGCAAAAAGTATCGTATAAATTACGGAGAATAAAATAATAGCAAAGAGTATTTGGTTAGCGGTAACTGCTTTAGAGAGCGCATCGCTAGTGCGCAAGAGTTTATACACTATCCAAGGTTGTCTCACCCATTTCGGCAGCAAACCAGCCCACTTGGTTCCCTATTTGTGGTAAAAAGTACCGCCCACACAAATACGTGCAGTAGCCAACGTTTTTCGTACAATTTGCCACGCCATAGCAAGAAAGAAGCATAAAGTGTGAGCAAAATGAGAAAGCCACCCTATAGCCACCATCATATGATAGAATTGAAATACAGCATTCACCTGCCCTGGTCGGTCATCCATAGCGTATTGGTCAAGACCTGTAACAGGTGTTTCGAAGTCGTTATGAAGCATAAACGACAATCCACCAGGTATTTTTCAGCCCGTGAGTTACCTCACTTTGTTTATCTACCCAACCAAAGAGGTACAAGTCGGCAGCTTCGGTTTTGAAGTGTCCTTCCATAGCTGCCAATTTTTTTCGGGTTGATTTTTAGCTACTCCATCGGCAGAGCTGTGTCCTGAAAGTAATTGCAGCAAGCAAAAAGCAGTACCAATAAGCAGCGTAGTGCTAAATGCTTTTTAGAGATAGCCACGTGTCGTCCTTTTAGCAGATACCAAGCGTGCACACTAAGTACTAAGAAGATACCCTGCAAGGAAAGCTCCCTTGCCATACGTGCCATATACGATCTATACTTGAGGGGTTGAAGACCATCGCCCAAAAGTCGGTAATTACAGCTTTTGGCTTGCATACCTTCACCAGCTACCACGTAGCCTGCAGGGGTTTGTTGCCAGCTATTGGCAATGACAATCCAGATAGCCGAACACATAGAGCCCAAGAAAACACCTACAGTAGCCAAAAAGTGCCACACAGGTTTTACCTTGTTCCAGCCAAAAAGTACAATACCTAGGCAGGTACTTTCTAGCGCAAAAGCAAATACTCCTTCAGCAGCCAATGCACTACCAAAAATATCGCCTACATAGCGCGAATAAGTAGCCCAGTTGGTACCAAATTCAAATTCCATTACAATACCCGTAGCCACGCCTATACCAAAGGTAAGTGAGAATATACGCGTCCAGAAGCGGGCAAGCGTATCGTACTCTTTTTTGCCCGTAAAAAGGTAAATACCTTTAAAAACAGACATTAATAGTCCTAAACCGATGCTTAGCGGTGGATAAATGTAATGGAACGCAATTGTCAGTGCAAACTGAATTTCTTTGCTAAAAATTTCTGTTTCCATACGAATGAGTGATTTAGTTATTATTTTTTACACGACAAAGATACAACTTAATGCTAAAATAAAAAAAGCAAAAAGTTAAAAAAAGCGTTAAATTTGTAAAGGTTCTAAATTATAAGTTGATAATTAGTCCTACATTACAACCAACTGCTAAAAATCAAATTTTTCTTCGTCTTCTATTTGGTTATCTGCTTTTTCTTTGCTACAGTCTATCTGTATTTGTATGTTTTGGGGTGTTGGGAATGGAGATTTAGAAACTGCTAAATCTTTATCGGCATAACATTTTTTCATATAATATCCCCAAGTAGGCAACGCCATTGTAGCTCCTTGCCCATAGGCTGTTGTGCGGAAGTGAATAGTACGATCTTCACCGCCTACCCATACTCCTGTAACCAAATTGGGCACCATTGCTATAAACCAACCATCGCTGTTGTTTTGGGTAGTACCTGTTTTGCCTGCTATAGGGTTTGTAAATTGGTACGGATAGCCTGTCATTACATTTTTATATACAGCGTTGTAGGTATCAGCTCCTTTTTGAGCGCAATCGTGCGCCTGAGCCGTAACGGGTTACCCCTTCCATTAAATTTACTACAGCGCGAGCTACTTCGGCATTTACTACATCGTGGGTTTCGGGAGTGTTTTCAAATAGTACGGTACCGTTTTTGTCTTCTATACGGGTTACCAATACGGGTTTCACATACACTCCTTCATTAGCAAACGTACCATAAGCGGCAACCATTTCAAAGACGGTAGCATCGGCGGTTCCTAAGGCAATGGAGGGCAGTTCGGGAAGCTCACTAGTGATACCTAATTTTTTCACTAAATTGATAACAGGTATGGGTCCTACCTTATCCATTAAATTTACTGTAATAGAGTTGATAGAATTTGCCAAAGCTGCCTTTAGTGTCATCAGTTTGCCAGTAAATGTACCCGTAGAGTTTCGGGGGCACCAAGGCTGAATATTGTCGTATTTGCCTGCTTCTATACAAGTCTGTATATCGGGCAATTCCATACAAGGCGAGTAATGCAGCTGGTCTATGGCTGTAGCATACACAAAAAGGCTTGAAGGTAGAACCTGTTTGGCGTGCGCCTTGTATTACTTGGTCATACTGGAAGTGCTTGTAGTTGATACCTCCCACCCAAGCTTTTTATATGCCCTGTTTGAGGCTCCATAGACATCATTCCTGTACGCAAAAACGACTTGTAGTACAATATAGAATCGCGAGGAGACATTATAGTATCGCGCTCTCCGCGCCAGCTAAACACACGCATTTCTATTTTTTTATCAAACGATGCTCGTATTTCGGCTTCGGAATAGCCTAAATACTCATATGCGTCCAGCGGTTAGAGTTTTTCATCGCTTTTTTTCTATCAGGTTTTTATACTCCTCTTTGGTTACTTTCACAAAAGGATAGGTACTATTCTTTTTTGCGGTTATTTTCGGCATCAAAAGCGCGTTGCAGATCTCGCATATGCATTTTTACAGCTGTTCTCGGCATAAGTTTGCATTTTTGAATCTATGGTAGTATATACTTTCAAGCCATCTAAGCACAAATTATGCTTTGTACCATCTGCTTTAGGGTTTTGGGCTATCCAGTTTTTTTCATATACGAGCGCAGATACTCACGGAAATAAGTAGCAATCCCATCGTTAGGACTTTCCGGGGTAAATTTAATCTTTAGTGGCAGTTGTTGCAGTGAGTCTTTTTGCTCTTGGGTAATGTAGTTGTTTTTAGCATTTGTGCAAGCACCACATTACGCCTATTGATTACGCCTTGAGGGTTGCGAATAGGGTTGTAAAGTGCCGAGTTTTTAAACATACCTACGAGCATTGCCCTTCTTCTATTTTTGAGTTGTTTTAGGGTCTTTTGTCAAAGTATATTTTTGGCAGCCGAGCGAATCCCATCGGCGTTGTTATTGAAGTCGTAAATATTGAAGTACATTGCCAAAATTTCCTCTTTGGTGTACTGTTTTTCAAGCCTTGTAGCGATAACCCATTCTTTTTATTTTTTTGGGTGTAACGCTCTATACCACGTGTTTTTTTCTTTATGAAAAAGTTGTTTGGCGAGCTGTTGTGAGATGGTAGAAGCACCTCCTTTTTTACCCAAATAAGCCATTGCGCGAATTGTACCGCGCAAATCGATACCCGAATGTTCGTAAAAACGTTCGTCTTCGGTAGCGATAAGAGCATCTACTAAGTGTTTTGGTAAATCTTTTAAACTTGATAGGGGTACGGTTTTCATCTAAATAAAACTTTCCTAACGATTTGCCATCGGCGGTAACAATTTCGGTAGCCAAATTTGTTTCGGGGTTTTCTAAGTGTTGAAAATCGGGCATATCGCCCTAACAGTCCCCACGAAGCTGATAAGAATAGTAATATAATGCTTACTACTTGCTGCAAACAGCTCCCCAGAACCATTTTTACAATGGGGCTGAAGGTCTGTTTTTTTGTTTTTATTTGCCGTTTTATTCATTGTATATTTGTGTTGCTATTTTTGCTTTTTTTCAATTCTCACGCCCACTTCGGTAATGCCTTGTAAGGTTATAACGCCTTCATTATCGCCTATTTTTCGCATTGCTTGTTCTATTTTCAGTACATACTTGCCTTTTGCAGGGAATTGGTAATTTTCTTTGTACCACAACTTGCTTTCTTTCACTGCCGAAAAAGCCTTCGCCCAGCCATTTGCCTTCGGGGGTAGCCATTTCGTATTCTAAGGTGTCAACCACCATCGTATCGCTATTGGGCAGTTCCAATTTGGTAATTAAAAACAAGTTGCTAAAAGGATAGCGCTCATCATTGCGCAACATTACAAAATAGGTTACGCTTGGCAAGAGTATCATTTTTCGTCAAACTGAAACACTATGGGCTTGTGAGCATCCCAGCCATTAGGCAATGATACGTATTGGCTGTATTCTACTTTACTGTTGCAAGCTGTTAGCAATATTATAGATAACAAACTTATTAGCGTTCTCATTCTTGTTTATCGTTATTAGATGATTTAGTTTTTATTTACCTTGTTAGCAAAAGGGTCGAGGTTGCGGCGCACATTTGGATTTTGTTGTCGCTTCGTGTTGGCTATTTTTTTGTTTTTTTGTTGTAATTTTTACTATTGGTATTCGCCTCTGGAGCTGGATTTTTAGGAGGCTGATTGGTATTTATAGGGGTTGTGTGGGTTGCTCTATAGGCAACTTCAATTCTTTATTTGCTTTTTAATACCTCTTCGCCTGTACGTTTCAGTTCGGCAGCTTTTATTTACATTTTTAGGTTGTTTTTTTGCTGTTTTTTATTGTTGTTTTCGCCTTTATTTTTCGGCTTTTTGTTCAGCTTTAGGCTCTGCATTTGCATTTTTCACCTCTTTAGCCTGCATTTCTTTAGGTTGTGCCTCTTTATTTGATTTTTTCGTTTGTTTTTTTGCGGCGTTTAGGGGTATCGAAACGGTAATGCTGTCTTCTTCAATAGGCAAAAGTTCCATATCGCTATTGGCACTACTACGATGTGAAGGCAAATCGCTTACTATGGCGTATTCTTCCAGCTCTTCTATACGTTCGTTGTTCTTGTTGAGGGCAATAATTTCTTTCACGCTATCTACTGATAGTTTATACCAAGTCATTGGGTTTTCGTCATAGGTAAACCACATTAGGCGTTTAAAGATATCTACCTTTTGGCAAGAAGCAGTACCGCGTTCGGTATGTATTTTAGTGTCTGTTTTAGGAAGTCTTGCAAGGCATCTAAGTAGGTATCGAGCTCAAAGTTCAAGCAGCATTTTAGTTTGCCGCATTGTCCTGCTAACTTTTGAGGGTTCAGCGAGGTTGTTGGTATCGGGCAGCTGAAGTAGAGACACTTCTAAAATCGGTAAGCCACGTAGCGCAACAGAGTTCTCTTCCGCAAGAGCCGACACCTCCTAAGCGGGCAGCTTCTTGCCTGAATCCTATTTGTCGCATTTCAATACGTACTGAAAAAGCTTTTTGCCATATCTTTTATCAGTTGCCCTAAAGTCTACACGACCTTCAGCGGTATAATAAAAGGTAGCTTTAGAGCCATCTCCTTGGAACTCAACATCGGAGATTTTTCATTTCTAATCCTAAAGCGATAGCCAACTCCACGAGAGCGTTTTTGTACTTCTACTCTTTTGGCACGAGATTCTTGCCACACGTCTATATCGTGCTGGTTGGCTTTACGATAGACAATGGGCAGGTCGGCATTTTTCCCAAGCGATGCGGCGTTTTTCATTTGCAGCCCTTACCAATTCCCTGTAAGGCTTACTACCCCCATATCGTGCCCTGAAGGTGCTGCTGCAGCTACTACATCGCCTATTTGTAGTGGTAATTTATTGGTATTGCGAAAATATTCTTTTCGGCTATTTTTAAAACGAACCTCCACACAATCAAAATACTCCTGACCGCCAGGTAGTTGGGTATTGGAAAGCCAATCGAATACTGAGAGTTTTACACTCCCAAAGCTATGAATACCATTATTGGTACAATCTGAATAAGGATTATTAGGGTTATTATTATAGGTGCAATTATTGCAACTCATTGTAAAAATGGATAAATTAATTAATTATAAAATTAAGGAATAGCGCTATAAGTGCGCTGTATGAATGTGCAAAAGATAGTATATTTTTGAATGAGCAATATATTTGTTACATACTCGTCTGCGCCAGCTCGGTGCGAACCGAACAGGCTTTTATCCTTCGCTCAACCTTCGCTCATCCTTCGCTCATCCTTCGTCACATACTCGGCTGCGCCAGCTCGCCGACTTTCCTTCGGTGAAGCTTCGGCGACGAGAGGGGGAGTAATTCTGAATTTTGAATTGATGGGACTATTGGGAATGAAGCAAAAAAGAGGGTGTCCGAAAAGTTTTTGTTTTGTGAGGGCGATTTGCCAATCGCCCCTACAATGTAAATAAAAATGATTGATTATCAGAGCGATTAACTTTGTCAAACTTTTGAAAGTTTGATAAAGTGTGTGGCATTGGGAGTGAGGTAAAAACTTTGTCAAACTCTGAAAGTTTGACAAAAGTGTGTGGCGCATTTGTTTATTTCATCATAAATTTGCCTTGAAATAACTAATAGATAACAACTAAACATTTTATGATAAAATTACATATCACCAATGAAACCAACAAGTTACGAGCAGTCATTTTAGGTACTGCTCAAAGCAATGGCGCAACTCCCAAGTTGGAGGATGCTTACGACCCTAAGTCCGCAGAGCATATCAAAGCGGGTACTTACCCCTGTAGAAGCTGATATGATAAGCGAAATGGAGGCTTTTGATGCGGTACTCAAAAACATAACGTAATGGTATATCGCCCAGAAATTATCAATGATTGTAACCAAATATTTAGTCGCGACATTGGCTTTGTGATTGAAGATACATTCATCAGGGCAAATATATTGCCTAACCGACAGGAAGAACTGCAAGCGATAGAGTACATTATCAATGAAATTTCGCCTGAAAAAAAGTAATCACTCCGCCTAAGGAAGTGCATATTGAGGGTGATGTAATGCCTTATAACGACTATATTTTTATAGGTACGTACAAAGGCGAGGATTACTCACAACAAATTACTGCTCGTACTAATATGGCGGGGGGTAGCTTTTTATTAAACAACTGTTTCCTAACAAGATAGTAAAGGAATTTGACCTTGTAAAATCGGGTAGTGAGGCTCGTGATAATGCCTTGCACTTAGATTGTTGCTTTCAGCCTGTGGGCACCAATAAGGGTATTATTTATAAAGAGGGGTTCCGCAATCCTGCTGATTACGAGTATTTAGCAGCTCTTTTTGGGACTGAAAACTTGTTTCATATCACACGTGATGAAATGTACCAAATGTGCAGTAATGTATTTTCTATCTCGCCAGAAGTAGTAGTATCTGAGGCGCACTTTACGCGCCTAAATGAGTGGTTACAAGCACAAGGTTTTATGGTGGAAAAAGTGCCTTATGCAGAAATTGCGAAACAAGAAGGCTTGCTGCGCTGCTCTACCCTTCCTTTGATAAGGGACTGATAGCAAAGGTAGTGGGACAAAAAGCTTTGTGAAGGATTATTCTATTTAGATTAGGTATATATTTTTATTTTTCTCTAAAAAGTTTGTTGTGAATATCTGTTATTTACAATGAACTTTTTAACTTTGCAGCTTGAATTGAATAACAATCAAAAACGTTATGACTCCCCATACAAATACCAAAAACAAGAATTTTTATTGCATAGGGCTCCAGCTACCTGAAGGCTGATGCTACCATGCGCTGTATCTTCAGTATATCCGCCGAAAATAAAGAATTATTGCTACAAAGGGCTAAAGAGCTGCAGTTTGAAGAGTTATTGCTTATCTCTACTTGCAACCGCACTGAGCTGTATGGCTATGCTGAGAATCCTTTTCAGCTGATACAATTGTTGTGCAGTTATTCTAACGGTACTATTGACGAGTTCCAAAAAGTGGGTTATGTGTATAAAAGCAAAGAGGCATTGCAACATCTTTTTGAGGTAGGCACAGGGCTCAATAGCCAGATATTGGGTGATTTTTGAAATTATAGGGCAGATAGAACAAGCCTTTTGCTCTTTCTCGTGAAAAGGGGTTGGCTAATGCTTTCCTTGAACGACTGATGAACAGCGTTATCAATGCCAGCAAGCGCATTAAAAACGAAACGGTGCTATCATCAGGGGCTGCCTCAGTTTCTTTTACGGCAGTGCAGTATATTATGCAACACATCCCCGATGTTTCTAACAAAAATATTCTACTTTTTGGGATAGGCGAAATAGGGCGCAATACCTGCGAAAAACCTGATTAAGCACACCCAAAACGACCATATAACCCTCATCAACCGTACTAAGCAAAAAGGCGGAAGAGGTAGCAGGAAAATTCAACGTAATTGTAAAAAGATTTTTGAAACGCTCACTGCCGAGCTTGCTCATACTGATGTGCTTATTGTAGCCACAGGGCAGCAACTCCTACTATACACCCAGAACACATAGGCAGTAATCCTTTGCTTATTCTTGATTTATCTATCCCTAAAAACGTATCTGAAGCAGTGAAAGCACTGCCCAACGTTACAGTTATTCATATGGACGAGCTTTCAAAACGAAAAGACGAAGCCTTAGAACGCCGCAAAGAGGCTATCCCAGAGGCATTGCAAATTATTAAAGAAGTAAAAGAGGAGTTTTTACAATGGTTGGACAATAGGAAGTTTGCTCCTACTATCAAAGCACTTAAAACGAAGTTGGAACACTTAAAAAGATAATGAATTAGATTTTTCAACGAAAAAAAGTTGGCTAATTTCAACGAAGAGCAAGCGGAACAAATAGCCAACCGCATTATACAAAAGATAACGACACAGTTTGTAAATCACCTAAAAGATACCAATTCGCTAGACGAGAGTATCAGTTGGTTACAAGAGGTTTTTCAGCTGGAAGTAGCGAGCTAAAAAGCTGGAATTGTTATATAAAAAGGCTGTTCAGGAAAGTTTTTGTTTAGACTTTTTGGACAGCCTTTGTAGTAAAACTTTTGTGATTTACAAAAATGATGTATCTTTGCCCAGTGAAACCATACTACTTGATTATGAAAAATTATAAAAGGATATCACGGAACTGATATAGATAGTTGTATTGAGATATTAAAATCAAATTATAAAACCTCGAAAGGAGGTGCATTATGAAACTCTCAGATGTAAAAAGAGCAAATAGATAATTTTTAATAAAAGTAGACCCCGATGAGCTCTACGAAAACGAGGCTTATCGCTAATCACTTAGATACTTAGATAAATAATTAAACTTGTTAAATTTATATCTCAAATCACTGCGTTTGGAATGATAATTGCTACTTACATTATCTAAACAGTAAAAACACTAACGATGAAAAGAATACTTTTAATAGCTACGCTTATTATTGCGGCTATAGCTAATGCCCAACAAGCTGATAAAGCTAAAAACTTATTAGATGAGGTGAATAGCAAAAATGTCGACTTACAACAATATTTATATAGACTTTAAATACAACTTGGATAATATGGCTGAGAATATTAACCAAGAGACTAAAAGGTAATGTAACTATTGCTAAAAGATAAGTATTTGCTGAACTATTTGGGAGCTACGAAAATGTATGACGGTAGCAAGACTTATACTATAGTACCTGAAAAACGAAGAGGTTACGATAGACGCTAACGAAGAGACTGCTATTACCCCTTCGCGTATGCTTACTTTTTTTACAAAAAGGCTACAAATACAAATGGGATATTCAGCAAAATATACGTGGGCGAAAAAAATTCAATATGTGGAACTTAAGCCTCAAAAAAACAATCTTCGGAAGTGAAACAAATTCTTTTTAGGGATTGATATTCAGACAAAACATATCTATAACCTGATAGAAATAGGCAAAAACGGTACTAAAACTACAATTACTATCAATACTTTTTAAGACAAATCAGCCATTATCGGACAATATTTTTTTAAATTTGACCGTGAAAAATACAAAAAGACGGCTATACTATATTGGAACTATAATGACAATTGTATTTTTTTAGATGAAAATTTTTAGACCGATACGTACTCACACAGTTTCTTACCAACTTTTTAGGAGCACTTTCTATATTAGTGCTCATTTTTTTGTATTTCATACTATATTCACTTATATAGATGAATTGGCTGGTCGTGGTCTTGAACTGTGGATTATTGGTAAAATTTTTTTAATCTATTTTATTCCGCAGCTTATTCCTATCATTATGCCACTTGCGGTGGTAATCGCTTCGGTAATGACGTTTGGCTCGTTTGCGAGAGAGTTACGAATTTGCCGCAATGAAAGCATCGGGTATCTCATTATTGCGTGTGATGCGACCATTAGTGGTGCTAATGGCATTGTTGTCATTGGGTACTTTCTTTTTGGCAAACAATGTAATTCCGGTAGCTTATCGCGAGGTGTATACCCTTAGAGGCAATATTGCTAAAGTGAAGCCTGCAATGGCTATCAGTGAAGGGTATTTTTCTAACATAGGTGAGGATATCAGTATAAAAAGTAGACAAAAAGCACGGTGATAACGACCAATTTTTGGAAAATGTACTGATTCACAAAAACGCCCGACCGTGTGAATCGCATTGTTATTAAGGCAAAAAGAGGGGAGCTGAGGAGTGCCAAACGGAATAATTTCTTACAACTGATTCTTAAAGATGGGTCTTATTACGAGGATGTAAAAACAAATACTTACGAATCACAAGAGCGATTGCCTTTTTGCTAAGGTACATTTTTCAGCAATATGTGATTAATTTAGACCTTTCACACCTTAATAACGTTGATTTCAACGAAAAACAGATGCTACTACGTACCGAATGATGAATGTGAAGCAGCTAAATTACGCTATTGACTCACTTCGCACGGATTTTTAAACAGAGTATTACTGATTATGGTGTGAATATGTTTTAAAAAGGACAGGCTTTTCACGCTCAATTACCTGAACAAAAAGCGGATAGTTTGCCTAAAAAAACAACAAAAAGGAGTAAGTTTGCAGGAGGTATTTTACTAAATTTCCTGATAATAACAAGATTACGCTCTTGGAAATGGCAGCAAATACTAATCAATCACAAGTAGACAATGTAGAATACAGACAAAGTGAGGTGGAATATCACTACAAACTGATGAATTTACACATATTAAATTTCAGTGATAAATTTGCGCTCACGGTGGCTTGTTTTGTGCTCTTTTTGTAGCAGCTCCTCTGGGGGCTTTTATCAGAAAGGGGGGATTGGCTTGCCTTTTAGTAGTAGCAATGGTGTTGTTCTTGGCTTATTACTTTATAGGATTGTTTGTAAAAACGTAGCTGAAAAACAATACAATTAACCCTGCCTTAGCCCCTTGGATTCCTGCACTGATTCTCTTGCCTTTTTGGGGTGTATCTCACGGCTCGTGTGGCTACTGATAAAGAGGTATTTCACTTTCCGCTATCGCACAAAAATAATGCGATGGATAGAGGACAAAATCAAGAATTTAAAACAACGCAGGAAACACAAATTGCATAAAATAAACCGACTTAAACGTAGTGAAACGATTTACTAAACACAACCGATTGTTAAAATGAAACACTTTATTGCCATATTAGTATACTTATACGCTGCTTTTTGCCTATGGGCAAACTACCTTACGTGGCAAGGTAGTAGATGACCACAACAAGCCTATAATGGGGGTGAATGTTTTTCTTGCAAGGTACTATTGAGGGGCAAGTACGGACGAAAAATGGTAATTTTTCAGTTTGTTAGCCACCAAAAAGGCAGTGTAACACTTGTGTGTAAGCATTTGGCGATGAATGATGCGAGCAAACTTATCACCTTGCAAGATGATATGCCTGCCCTGCACATTACAATGACTGAAAAAGAGGCTGCACTGGACGAGGTAATCCTCACGGGGCGGGAAAGCAGCTTGGGCATAACGGATAAAAAACGGGCTATAATCCTCAACACAATGGATATAGATACCACACCAGGAGCCGATGGGGATATAGTGAGTACGCTGAGTGTACTGCCAGGGGCACAGCAAGTGGGCGAAAGCGGACTGCTATTTGTGCGGGGGTAGCGGCGAAGAAACTAAAGTGCTTATTGATGGGCTGGAGGTGCTTAATCCGTTCTATTCGGGTGTACCTGATGTAGCGCAACGCAATAGGTTTTCTCCTCATATTTTCAAAGGTATTATCTTCAATACGGGGGGTATTCTCCGCAGTACGGCAATGCACTTTCTTCGGTGCTTTCATTAGAAACTAACGACCACCCTAATAAACCTTCTACCGTAATTGCAATATTACCCCTATGGCATACAAGGAGGACACGATTTTTTTGAGTAAGAAAGAAACTCGCTCAGGAGGTTTTGATGTGGGATATTTCAACTTCAAACCCTATCACAAGTTAGTAAAACAACACGTAGAATGGCTAAAACCTGCTGAAAGTCTTATACTTACAGGTACTTTTTAGGCAAAAACACCTCAAAAGGGATGCTGAAGTGGTATGGTTATTGCAATACTATGGATCAGGCTATCAATCAGCCACAAGTGGAATTGCGAGGGGAAAAACATCCTTACGAATCTAAAAAACGTAAATGCAGTATCTATACTCACTTATACACAAGAGCTGAACACACATTGGGAACTTTATACGGGCTATGGGTTTAACTATAACCGTGATAAAATTACTGACTGGAATAATTATGAACACAAATATGCTACCCAACATCAATTTAGAGCGGTAGCTGCAGGAACACCTATTGACAATTGGCATACTGAAGTGGGAACAGAGCTGTTTGCCTATAACGGCAATTATGGCAATGATTACACAACGGCTTTTATGGGCAAATGCATCACTGCCTTTTGCAACGCAAGCTATACCTGCAAGCAGGGATACGCACAGAGTATAGCAACCAGCTACACCAAGCGGATGTGTTGCCGCGTATGGCACTAAATTATCGTACGGGAAAACTGCACCAGCTGAGTGTTTTCGGCAGGGCTATACAGCCAAAAACCTACTGAGAGCTTTTTGCCTATTTACCGAGACTTAGCTTTTTGCTAAATCGGCACACTATATAGCTAATTATCAATATACTTATGATAGGCGCATCTTTTAGAGTAGAGGCTTATTACAAAGATTACCAGCGACTGCTATCGTATGCCAATGGGCATCTGCCTACGGCAAGCGGTAGGGGTTATGCTAAAGGTATAGATATATTTTTGGCGTGACTCTAAAAACGCTAAAAAGGCTTTGACTATTGGCTATCATATAGCTTTTTGGATACCCAACGGCAATTTTTACACTATCCTATAATGGCACAGCCTTCTTTTGCAATGCCGCATACGGCACACATAGTAGCCAAGTATTTTTTTGAACAACTTGGGCTGTTTGTAGGAGGGTCGTACTCGGTGAGTAGTGGAAGAGCTTATGAGAATCCTAACAACAGCTCATTTTTTTATCGGATAGGACTCCTGTATATTACAATCTGAATGCTAATATTGCTTTATTACGCAAAGGGGAAACATACGTTTAATACGATAGTTTTCTCGGTAAATAACATTACGGGTTATGAGCCTATTTTTTTAGCTACCGTTACTCAAACGATGGTAGTTACAGATTGCCTATAACACTACCTTATAAGCGGTCGTTCTTGGTGGGGTGGTTTATCAGTATAGGGAAGGATAGAAGTAGCGAAATTATAGACCAATTGCCTTAAAATGTTAAAGTTAATGTTAAAAATACAATTTTTTTCACACTGTATAGGGAAATTATACTATCTTTGCGCCTGAATATTACTCACAGCAATAAACTTTAATAATTGTTTCTCTATAAAACACGAACAGCACTATGAATAAGAGGTATATATTCTTGATACTTGTGTTTATATTAAGTACTTTTTTTATATTTTTGTGAATGCACAAAGCAATTTGAGCAAAGAGCGACAATTAGCTCTGAAAAAGGCAGAACTTAATATTAAAGGACTTTATAACGAACTGAATGCTGCGCAGTACGACCTTAGCTTTACTGCCTTCCGCTATGCCTATAGGGTATCAAACTCTTAAAAAAACAGCATAGGCTGAATGAAAAAGAACTCTTCTCTATTATTGATTTTTACAAAAGACTGCAATAGCAAACGTTTTTTTACACAATAGATTTACAAAAAAATGAAGATAGTGTTTTTACACTTATGTGGCTCACGGCAAAAAGAGTGGCGAGCGAGTGCCTAATTCATTTTCGGATGTAATAGAATCTAACAAGAGTAGTATTGGTTTTTATATCACAGGAAGTACTTATAATGGCAGTAATGGCTATAGCCTAATGCTTCACGGTGATGAAAAGGGCTATAACAGCAATTTGGCTAAACGCTCGGTAGTTATTCACGCTGCAGATTATGCCAATGAAGATTATATAGCACGCAATGGACGTATGGGAAGGAGCTTGGGCTGCCCTGCATTGCCTGAGAATATCAACACTGAGGTAATCAATACTATTAAAGAAAAAAACAATGATTTTTGCTTACTACAACGATCCTAAATATTTGAAAACATCTAAATACCTGAATGCTTTAAAAACTTATAGAAGAGGCTGAAAGCGAATCGGTATTTTTAAAAATCTCATATTTAAATCTTTATTTTTACTACTTACTATTTTTATAGAAAAAGGCTGCCTAAAATGTATTGTATGTACTGCTGTCAGCCTTTTTCTATAATCATTTTTAAAAGCTTATCTTTCTGAAAATCAAATAGTTTTTGGGTATATTATAGCGGTGATTTGCCAATAGCACTTACTATTGGAATAGGCAAAACTACCAACTATAAAAAAATAAATTTGCTGCATTCAAAAATGTATTATCTTTTGCACCCGTAAATCCTCAGGAAAAACCAACTTCAGAGGATTTTTATTTTTAAAATTTATAAGAAGAAAAAAATATGGAAAAAAAGTATCATACTACACTGCTGAAGGATTAAAAAAATTACGCGATGAGCTCAATCAGCTGAAAGACGTTGAAAGACCTCGCGCCTCACAAGCTATCGCGGAAGCTCGCGATAAAGGAGACCCTATCGGAAAAATGCGGAATATGACGCTGCTAAAGAAGCACAAGGGCTCTTAGAAATGAAAAATTGCCAAACTTGAAAAACTTGTGGCTAACGCTCGCCTTATTGACGAATCTCAGTTGGACGTGAACAAGGTACTTGTACTTTCTACTGTTAAAATCAAAAAAATTTAGCCAATAAAGCTGTACTTACCTACACCCTCGTAGCCGAAAGTGAAGCCGACCTGAAAGCAGGAAAAATATCAGTAAGCTCACCCATAGGAAAAGGACTACTTGGTAAAGAAGTGGGTGAAATTGCCGAGAATAAAAAGTACCTAATGGTACCCTAAAAATGGAAATATTAGAAATCACACGTTAATACAAAACAACTTACAACAAACTTTGTTAATGCTCTTTGCAATAACAAAGTTTTTGTATCTTTGCCTAAATTATCAATCATAAGAAAAATGAAATATTTAATACACTTACTACGCTTTTTTTCCTTGGTGTAACCTTTATCATCAGTGGAATGATAAAACTCAACGACCCTATGGGTTTTGCCTTCAAATTGGAAGACTACTTTGCTCCTAATGTGCTAAACCTCACTTTTTAGAGCCTTATGCTCTGGCGTTGGCTATCTTGGTATGTATAGCTGAAATAGTTTTAGGTGTTACTTTTGCTTTTTAGGCTATAAAAAAAGAAACTCACCTTGTGGCTACTATTGGCTATGCTTGTATTCTTCGGTTTCTTAACATTCTATTCGGCTTATTACAACAAAGTTACGGACTGCGGATGCTTTGGTGATGCTATAAAATTCACTCCTTGGCAGTCATTTACCAAAAGATATGGTACTTTTTAGCTGTAGCCTTAGTACTTTTTCTTCTGGGGACAAGCGTACATCAAACCACTTGCCAAAGAAAAACACTACTCTGCCTTACTATCTTATCAGTGGTAGGCTGTGGTATCTTTGTATATTATGTGTATAACTACCTGCCTGTAGTGGACTTTCGCCCTTACAAAATAGGTGCAAATATTCCACAAGGATTATTACAACCCTCGGGAAAAAAATAACCCTACCATATGACGGTAGTTTTAGACGGTAAAGAAACTAATATTACCAACAATACAGGTCAGATTCCTAAAAATAGTAATGGAGAGTATGCTGAAGTCATCAAAATGACATCAGAAACTCCTAAACCTTTAATGCACGATTTTTTATATAGAAGATAAAGACCGCAATAGCTATTTTGATGAGTTTATGGACAAGGAAAAAGCTCATCTTGGTAGTTGCTTACCGCATTGACCGTACTGATGAAGCTGCTTTTTCAAAAATAAAAGAACTAACCGATAAGGCTATGAAAGAGGGCTATACTGTTATAGGGCTTACCTCACAGCTGGATTTGGCACAAAAATATCATCAAAAAAATACGAACTGAACTTTGATTTCTATTTCAATGATGGCACTACCCTAAAAACAATGATACGCGCCAACCCAGGTGTAGTATGGCTGAATAAAGGAACTATCGTTGATAAAAAAACACTACAATTCTTTATAATTGAAATAAGGGTGTCCAAAAGGTTTTATTTTGTAAGGGCGATTTGCCAATCGCCCCCACAATGTGAATAAAAAGTGATTGATTATCGGAGTAATTAACTTTGACAAACTTTTGAAAGTTTGTCAAAGTGTAGCGCTAATTGTACTATTAAAAACTTTTTGGACAGCCTCTTAATGCTTTTATTACCTTTAAAAAAACGTATAATATGTGGCAAAGTGCCAATACTGATTTTCAACACTATTTGCGATTCCAACGTGGATTATCACAAAACACCGTAACATCTTACGGATTGGACATTGAAAAGCTGATAAATTACCTACAAAAATACCACATAACCGAAACTCCCGACAATATTACTGAAGATACCTTACGACAATTCATTTTACCAAGAAGGAAAACTACTCAATGCGCGTTCTCAAGCCCTGATTAATATCCTCTTTAAAGGGCTTTTTCAAATTTATGATGTACGAAAAAAGGACGTGAAGATTTTCCTATGAACCTTATAGACAGCCCCCAAAATAGGCTTAAAACTCCCCGATACGCTCTCTTTACAAGAAATAGACACGCTGCTGAACTCTATTGACCTCAGCACCGATGAAGGACACCGGAATAAAAGCTATTATTGAAATACTATACGCTTGTGGCTTACGCGTATCTGAATTAGTGAACCTACGCCTCTCTGACCTTTTCTTTTGAAGAAGATTTCATACGTATTGTAGGAAAAGGGAGCAAACAGCGACTTGTACCTATTGAGAAATACACCCAAAGGCAAGTGAAAAATTATATTGATAATCAACGAAAATATTTAAAAAAATAGCAAAAGGACACGAAGATTATGTATTCTTAAACCGCCGAGGGCAGCAACTTACAAGGGCAATGATTTTTACTATAGTGCGGCGTACTGCCGAAATGTGTAGGCTTGCAGAAGAAAATAAGCCCTCATACTTTTTAGGCATTCGTTTGCTACTCATTTTGTTAGAAAACGGAGCCAATTTACGTGCCATACAAATGATGCTAGGACACGAAAAATATTACTACTACTGAAATTTATATACACGTAGAAAGAGGTTATTTGAGAGAGGTGTTAGAGAAATTTCACCCTCGCCAAAAAGATGAGCTTTACCCTAATAAGCCCTTTTCGTCATCACTCATTAAACAATTTTTGAGTGAAGTCTCATCTTATCGCAAGTGTAATAGTAATAATGTTGGTTAAATATCCTCAAAAATCGAGATGTTTGTACTCGTTAGGGTTCTCGTTTATACGTGTTTCGTAATAATCACGTTTAAAAGTCCTTCTGATGACGTTCTGATATCACTTCTTCTCCTCTTTTCATCAAACACATAGCTTGTCATCTCGTCCAAAAATTCCTTTTGAACAACTCAAAATCTTCTTTGTAAAGATAGATTTTTGTGTTTTTGTAGTGAAACGACCCATCATCGTGAGTAAACTTCTTACTTTCTGTGATGGTAAGGTAATAATCATTTGCGCGTGTTGCCCTCACATCAAAAGTAAGTACGCCTGCCGGCTCTTAAGACTTTCGAGAAAATCTCCTCGTTGTCTAAAAAAATCTTTTTCTTCCATTGTTCGTACGTGTATTAAATTATTAGAGTACAAAAATTCTTTAAAAAGCTACAATAAAGCAACTTTTTCAGTAACTTTTTTTATTAAAGAATAATTATTTTATTATAATTTTAAGATTTATATATTATGAAGAAGAAGTAATCCTAAATTTATTAAAAATTTAAACCGAATGAAAGACTATAATTTTATGTAATACTTTGCGCTATAATATAGCCTCCTGTCCAAGCATTCTGAAAATTGAACCCTCCTGTTATGGCATCTATATCTAATACTTCGCCCGCCAAGTACAATCCCTTTGTGCAACTTGCTCTCATAGCTTTTAAAAATTAACCTCTGATAATTTCACCCTCCTGCGGTTACAAATTCATCTTTAAAGGTTGCTTTGCCATCAATAGGCACTTCAGTATGCGATCAAGGCAAGTGCCAAATCTTTCTGTTGTTGCTTGTTAGCTCTGCCCATAAAGTTTGGGTAGGAATACACACCGCAGCCAATAAAGCCAACCATAACCGCTTAGGGAAGATCATAAAGCGGATAAGAAGCTACCGACTTACGTCCATTTTTGTTGCTTGAAGTGCTGCAATGCTTCAAAAGTAGAATTAAAAGATAAAGAAGCACCTATGTTGGCAGTGAAGTTGATAGACAACACGCATCGGTAGTTTAGCTCAGCAAGCAGACGTGCCCCCACGCCGAAGCTCGCAATATAGCAGGACCACTAAAGCCCTTATGCGTGAATAACAATGGTGCTGTTTCATTGATTCTTAGAGGCTTACGATTCGTATCAAGTAGTGATACCTCGGCAGTTACCGCTATCCCTTGCAGCTCTTTTACCCACATTATAGGCGTTTGAAAAGTAAATAGCGAAGGTACTGGCGGTACAATACTATGCCCCAAGCCCTCTAATAGCTGCCACATCTTAGGGATTGCTCCCCGTAGTAATTACAAGATTACGACTGGTAAAAGTAGCCGTAGGTGTAGCTACCCTCCAAACGCCCTCGGCAAAAGTTATCTCTTTAACATTTTGCTCTGTAAATAAATCTATATCATTAGTTTTCAATTGCTGAAGAAAGCAATTAACAATTGTTTCGAAGTATTTGAGGCAGGAAACACACGCCCATCTTCCTCTATTTTTGAGTGCCACCCCGTGAGCTTCAAACCACGCCATCACATCGCCACACATAAACCTGTGAAACGGACTGAGGAGTTCTTTATGACCACGTGGATAGTTACGCACCAATTCGGCTGGAGTAAAAGTTGCATTGGTAAGGTTGCAACGCCCGCCCCCGAAATGCGTACTTTTTGCAGCACCTCTTTGTTTTTCAAGTATTGCTATTTTCAGTTTAGGGTGCTCCTCAGCACAGTTAATAGCCGTAAAAAACCAGCAGCTCCCCACCCTATAATTAAAAGGTCATACATAAATAATTAATAAAAGAAACTTTGCCAAAGTCTTTCCTAAAAAAACACTTTGGCAAAAGCCTGTTCAAAAATTACTTTAGTTTTATAAAGTTAAAATTATCGTCAAACTTTAGTTTTTGTCCATCAGTAACTTTTTACTTTGTAAGTTTTTTTGTTGATACTGTGTGATATTTCTTTGATAGATTCAAAGGGAAAGTAGCAGTTACGTGAGCTAATATTTTTCTCAGGAACTACGTGATCAGGCACCTTTCCTGTATGTACTTTTATCTCTTTCCAATCACCTTCGCCGTTAAACTCTATTTCAAGCCCATCTTTGAAGATAACAGAATATTCTTCGTCTTTATAATCAACATCTTTCCATACCGAAGTGATGTCACCTACCAAAAAGTGTTGGCGTACGAAGTTAATTGCATCGGCAGGCAGCTCGTTAAAATCTACTTTTTTTATCTTGTGCTGTAGCTACTTGTAGAGAAAAAGCAGCTAAGATAGCAAATAATATTTTTCATATTAGTCATCTACTTTTTACAAATTTACCGTTTAGTTTAAATTCCAACTCCAAATCGTTGGATAGTTCTACCTCATACTTGTAGCTATTTTTGCTAATCTTTTTGATGAGCGCATTAGGGTAGTTACTCTTCACATATTTAGCGATTTTCGCAGGCACAATCTTATCTGAAACTGCACCATTGCGTGATTTCACCTCTTCCCATTCTCCTTTAGCGTCAAATTCTACCTCGTTGCCATCGGCAAAAAGTACGGTGTAGTCCTCCACTTTGCCGCGCTCGATGTCTTGCCACACCGATACCACTCCTTCCAACGAAAAGTGTTGTTTGATAAAGCCTTGAGCCTTAGAAGGCAATGATTGCACAGGCACCAGCCCATCTTGTGCTTGTGCCACCCCAAAAGCTGCCAAATGAAAAAGGCTACCATTGTAAGTTTTTTTACTGTATTCATCTTATTGATATTTTTATTTTTGGGCACAAAGATATATAAAAATACCTAATGTGCCAAACTGTTTTTTTACTATTTATTAGTAATTTCCTATAAGGTCGCCGTTGTGGTTGAAGTACAAATCTGTGTGCGATCCTATCAAATCTACCTTGTAGCCCGTATTAGTCTTTTTAATTCCCTCTATCAGGAAGCCTTTTTGGCGTACATAGTCGTCAATAGACTGAGGAAAGAAGCCTGTAGGTATTGTATTTCCATCTTCACCGTCCACTTCTGTCCAATTCCCTGCTTGGTCAAACTTTATTTCTGTTTTATCGCTTAGTTTAGCTTCAAAGCCCCCATTGTGGTCTTCTTTTTCTACCTCCTGCACTTTTGCTTGCGGAAAGTACGTTTTTATAAACTCATTCGCAGGTTTGGGCAACGAAGGTCCGCAAGACTGTAGCAATGCGAGTGCTCCTATTAATAGTACTATTTTTTTCTCATAATATTTATATTATTTGTTATTATTGTATTCTTCCGTCTATCATCACTAATTTTCTATCTGCCATAGCTGCAAGCTCCTCATTATGTGTTACGATTACAAATGTTTGCTGAAATTCATCACGCAGCTGGAAGAAGAGCTTATGCAAATTTTCGGCACTTTCCGAATCTAAATTACCACTTGGCTCATCGGCGAATACTACGGCAGGATTATTGATAAGTGCTCTGGCTACTGACACCCGTTGCTGTTCGCCTCCTGATAGTGCATTGGGCTATGATGAGCCCTCGCTTCCAACTGCAAAAACGACAACAACTCCATAGCACGCCGCTCGGCATCGCGTTTGTTTTTCCCCCTTGATGAGTGCAGGTATACAGATATTTTTCTAAAAGCCGTAAATTCTGGCAACAATTGGTGAAACTGAAAGATAAAGCCTATATGTTCATTTCTAAACTTTGCTAAAAGTTTATCAGAAAGCCCGCTTATATCGGTATTATTGATAAACAATGATGTATCTGTGCGGTTATCAGCTCTATCCAAAGTACCCAATATGTGCAACAAGGTAGTTTTGCCAGCCCCTGATGCTCCTACTATAGAAACCACCTCGCCCTTTTTCTACCATTACAGATACCCCTTTGAGTACCTCTAAATCTTTATAGGTTTTGTGAATATGTTGTGCTCTTATCATTCTTTTGCATTTTGATAGATATACACCCTCAGTTGCCCCTATGCCATATTTGGCGTATTCAGCATCGTAAAAAGTAATATTGTTATACCTTCCTAAGAGTGTTTCCAACTCAATTCGCAGTACTCCTCGCCCACTCCGTGAATAAAAACAACGCGTTGGCGGCGTTGAGCTATGGCAAATTCCAACTGCCTACGGGCTGTTTCTATTTGCAAGGTGAGCATCTCATAGTTAGTCATATGGCGCGGATTATTCACCAATTTTTTTCTATGTGTAAATCTACTTCCATTGGGGGATTAGTTTGTCTTTTTTTGCTCAAAGCCACAGGACGCTTCTTTTTCACTATCGAATCTTTTTGCAAACTCTCCTCGTCAATGGCTGTAAATACGTTGTGCGGCAGTTCTTCTTTCAGAACAATCACCTCATCGCGCCCTAATGTAAGTTCAAACCCCTCTTCGGTGAGCATTGTAACCTCGCGTGCTGTAAGCCTTATTACGTGCCCTCGTATCGTATCATCTATCGCCTCAATATAATCGCCAATATTCATCTTTTTATCCAACTTTTAGTTAATACCCCACTAATCGTTTTCTTCATTTTTTTAGGAGGTATAGAACGCGATATCATATAAATACCTATCATCAACAGCGAAACGCCTACTATAAGCAATAGCTGGTCGTATTGGGCAAACCAGTAGCGCGATAAAGCTACTGCAGCCCCTAATATTATCAGTGTATATTTCATTGTTTTATAGATAGAACCTCTTTTACCAATTGTATCATCTTAGGGGCGCCCGTATGCTTGTTAGGCTCATCTGATAGTTTAACGGTAGGTACCCATTCATTATCACTTGTAAGCACTTCGGTAAGTTTCATTACAATGTTCATCGGGCGTAATCCTACATCGTTAGTTAAATTAGTACCTATCCCAAAAGAGATTCCTATTTTTCCTTTGCAAGCCTCGGTAATAGCACGTACTTTTTCGGTATTTAGCCCGTCAGAGAAGATAATGTATTTGCTTAGCGGGTTGACACCCATTTTTTTATAATGGGCAATAGTTTTTTTCGGCAAATTCTATAGGGTCACTACTATCGTGTCGCACTCCGTCAAACAATTTTACTAAATTTCTTATCAAATTGTTTGAAGAACACATCGGTAGTATAAGTATCGGAAAGGGCAACCCCCAAATCACCTCTAAACACATCTACCCAATGCTCTAATGACAGTGCATTTGACATTTTGTAACTATATTCGGCAGCGTGAAACATAAACCATTCGTGGGCGTGAGTTCCTATGGGTTTCACTTTGTATTTCATTGCGAAATGCACATTGCTTGAGCCTATAAAAGAGCTGTTGTAGCCTTGCATTAGGGTACGCATTACGATATCGTGCACGTGATATGAATGACGCCTACGCGTACCAAATTCGGCAAATACTACCCCCAATCTTTGTAAAAGTTTTTTTCACGTGTATTGGCTTCTATTTGGGCATCTGTCCAACCTATTGCACCCGTCATTTTATAGTACAATTCACTAATTACTGCGAGCAAAGGCACTTCCCACAATATTGTGCGATACCAATAGCCTTCTACTGTTACTTGCAAATCATCTCCGTTTTGTGCAATTTTTCACTTCGGAAGGGTCATACTTATAGCCTTCTAAAAAAATCTAAGTATAGCGGACTTAAATAGGGCAATTTATGCGTAAAAACTCTTTTTCCTCTTTGCTAAGTTGTAACTGGCTCATAGCTTTTACCGTTTCGCGCATTGCATCGGCAAAACCTGCAGGGAAAGAGTGTTTTCCGCGGTTGATAAACGTATAACGTGCTTTAGTTCTTGGGAATAACTGCACTACGGCGCACTGCATTGTAATTTATAGAAGTCATTATCTAATAATGACCCTAAAATAGCTTTTGTTCTCTACTGTCATAGTTTTCAGTAAATTATTAGTAATTATACCATATTGCGGGCAAAAGATACAAAAATAATGATAAATAACAAATAAAAACTTTGCCAAAAGTGGGTAGTTTGTTGAGCTACGACTTTTGGCAAAGTAAGATATGAGTAATTTAACTTCAGGTATTATTTGTTATTATTGTATAATTCGGCTACTTTATCCCCAATTGATAATATTGAAGAACGCTTCTATATAATCGGGACGGCGATTTTGATAGTTTAGGTAGTATGCGTGTTCCCAGACATCAAGCCCTAAGATAGGGAAACCGCATTGCATAGTAGGCATTAGCGGGTTATCTTGGTTGGCTGTAGAGCACACCTCTACTTTACCACCTTTATGAACACAAAGCCACGCCCAACCAGAGCCAAAGCGGGTAGCGGCTGCCTTGCTAAACGCAGTTTTAAAATTATCAAAACTACCAAAAAGCATCGTTTATAGCCTTAGCAAGCTCACCTGTAGGCTGTCCGCCAGCTTTAGGAGCCATTATTTCCCAAAAAGATTGTGATTGTAATAGCCACCAGCGTTGTTTCGCACTGCGGCGTTGTTCATATCCAGCGTAGTGAGTATGGTTTCGATAGACTGGTTGTCTAAGTCGGTACCCTGCAATAGCAGCGTTCAAGTTTGTAGTATAAGCGTTGTGGTGCTTGGTATGGTGTATTTCCATAGTACGAGCGTCTATATAAGGTTCAAGCGCATCGTAAGCATAAGGTAATTTAGGGTAATGTAAAAAGCCATAATATTAGGTATTTTTAGTTTTTTTGATGCAAAGATAAAGAATCTTATTCAACAAATACCACAATTACAATCACTTTTTATTGATAGTGTTATAACGCCAACGCCACTACGAGCCCTTCGTTGCCTCTTATATTAAAAAAACTGTATTGTCTTCAAAAATAAGATACTGCCCTTTGATACCCACTAATTTACCTTCATAATGTGGTGTTTGTAGCAGCTGTAGCGAACGTACCTGTGCAGGGTATTGCAACACCGGAAAGTGCAGATGCCACAAGGCTGTTTCTTCTGCAATATACGGTTGTACTTCTTGGGGGATAAAAGGGCGTAACTGTGCTTTTTACGGCTTCTAAATCTACAGAAGTGAATTGATTGGTGAGCATTTTACGCCAATTGGTTTTATCGGCAATATGTTGTTTTAGAGCGACTTCGGCTATTCCTGCCAAATACCTATTAGGCACTTCGGCAATTCGAGTGCCTCGTGAGCGCCTTGGTCTATCCAGCGGGTAGGAGCTTGGCTTTTGCGGGTTACCCCCACTTTCACCTCGCTTGTATTGGCTAAATACACATAATGAGGCTGCAATTGCATTTGCTGTTCGTAGTTTAAATCACGCTCTTCTATATTCAAGTGGGCTTTGCTCAGTTCAGGATGCATAATCCAATCTGCTGTTTGTGGTACTGCAAAAACACTCTTTGCAGTATCCTTGTCTGAATATAGGCTTGTTCTCACCACAATTCAAACATTGGAAGTGTTTGAATTGCAGACTTACTATGCTGTCCTATCAGCTGGTTCATCGCTACAAAATCACTTTCCATAGGTAGGTAATACCTTATGGGGTCTGCCCATTCTGTAAGCATTTTTTTGTAATACTCCTGTAAACATTGGTCGTTAGGGCGTTAGTCATTAGTAGTTAGTGGGTGTTGCCTTCTAATCATTAAGCACTAAATATTCAATACTATAATCATAGGCGTGTTTTCTCATCTGCCTTAAAATGCTCTACCTCTACAAGTTTCCACTTTTTTATAGTCTATTTTGGGGAAGAAAACATTAGCTTCTGCAAAATGATGATGTACCCGCGTAAGCACAATGCGGTTGGCAAGAGGAAGTGCTTGTGCATAAATCTCTCCTCCGCCGATGATATAAGGGTCGGGGTCGGTACATAAAGCCAAAGCGATACCCTCTTCCAGCGAATGTACCACTATAGCCCCTTCTTTGTAGTAATCAGCCTGACGAGTTACCACAATATGCTTGCGATTAGGCAACGGCTTTTTAAACGTTTCAAAAGTTTTTCGCCCCATAATGATACAATGCCCTGTGGTAAGCGCTTTGAAGTGTTTAAAGTCGTTTGGCAAGTGCCATAGTAGGTCTGCTCCTTTGCCCCAATTCGTTATTATTTCCTACGGCAGCAATGATAGTTATCATACTGCTTGTGAATTGTTATTTTGTTGAGCTTTTTCTGTAGCTGCCAATTCGCGTTGAGCTTGTTGTTTTTGTTGTTCAAAAATCACGTTCTATAGCTGCTTCCATTTTTGATAATTTTCTTTTGTTGTGCTGCTATGAGTTGTTCGCGTTGTTTTTCGCGCCATTGTTTTTCCCTAAGAATTTACTAAAGAAGAAAACATTTACTGCGTGCCATAGCCACAAGAAGAGCCATAAAGCGGATAATAGCTGCCACCAATTGTATTCGGGCAAGTAATCTAACAATTTGTTAGCTACCCAAAAGAAGGCGCAGCCTAACAACATCACAAAAAAAGTGAATGTAGAGCAAGCGTTTTTTGTTTTATACGCATTTCGGCATTTTTGAAAAGCTCGTACTGCTCTGGTGTCAGTTGTTGTTTTGTTATATTCATATGATTTGATGATTTGGTGCCCTATGGCTATTAATTTATTAATCGTTTTAACAGGGGCTCTAAGCTTGGTTCTTTGCCTCTAAAGTTCTTATACAGTGTCATTTTCTTTATCGCTACCGCCTTTGCTAAGTATTTCATTTCTAAAGCGCTCAGCTGTTTCGGTATTGAATATTCCTTTTTCTTTAAAAGCTCAAAAGCATCAGCATCTAATACTTCCGACCATTTATAGCTGTAATAGCCTGCGGCATAGCCTCCGCTAAAGATATGAGAAAACGAAGTAGAAATGCAGCGTTCTTTGGGGATAGTTACTACATTGCCTAATACTCCTACGCTGTGTTCTACGTTTTTGGCAGTTCTAAACTCATCGTTGTATTTGGGGGTGTGCCAAGACATATCTATAAAAGCGAAATCGAGCTGGCGCACGGTGAGTACTCCTTCCATAAAGTGAGCTGCTTTTTATCTGTTCTACCCATTCCATAGGCAAAGGTTCGCCTGTTTGGTAATGCGTTGCAAACAAGCGCAAAGCTTCTTCTTCATAGCACCAATTTTCCATTATTTGCTGGGTAGTTCTACAAAATCACGAGCTACGTGAGTACCGCTCAGTTCGGGGTAAGTAACGTTGGAGAGCAAGGCGTGCAAGGCGTGCCCAAACTCGTGGAAAAGTGTGCGGAGCATATCAAAGCTGAGCAGTGATGGGGTATTTTCTGTAGGGCGTGTAAAGTTGCACACAATAGCCACGTGTGGGCGTGAGTTGTTGCCGTCTTCGTCTATATATTGGTTTTTAAATACTGTCATCCAAGCTCCTGCGCGTTTTTCCTTCGCGTGGAAAGAAATCGGCGTATAGCAAAACCGAGGTAAGAGCCGTCTTTATCGGTAACTTTATAGGTTTGCACTTCGGGGTTGTATTTTTTTCTATGGTATCAATTTCCTGAAAATGAATGCCATATAATTTATTAGCTATAGCGAAAGCGCCTTTTACGGCATTGTCTAATGAAAGGTAGGGCGCAGCTGCTGGTCGTCTATATTATACAATTTTTTTGTTTTAGTTTTTTTCGGCATAATAATAAAAATCGTACATATAGAAATTTTTGTCGCCATCTTCTTCCCAATAGTTTCCTGCGAAGTTTTTTTGAGCATAGTAATCTCGGCTTAGGGCGCGAGGTAGCGCTTCTTCGAGCAGCGTGTGGAGGAAGTTCATTACCTTATCAGTATTTTTCTGCCATACGATGTTCGAGCACAAAAGCGGCGTGATTTTCATAGCCTAACAAGCGTGCGCGCTCACGGCGCAAAGAAGCGATGCGTTGCAAGCAATCTTCGTTGTTATTGAAATTGCTATGTGAGCAACGCGATTCATAAGCTAAAAAAACAATTCGCGGCGTAACAGCCTGCTATCGGCATACTTCATCACTGGCAGGTAGACCGGTGCGCTGAGATTGAAACACCAGCCTTTCAACTCTTTTTTTGGGCTTCGGCTTCTGCCAATGCTAATACTTCATTGGGGATGCCGCTGAGCATTGCGGGCTCGGTAATATGTAGTACGTATTGGTTGGTTTCGTTTAGTATATTTTCTGAAAATAAGAGAGTAAGGCTGGAGAGCTCACGGTCTATCTCGCGTAAGCGGTTTTTGCGTTGTCGTAAGGCGGCACCATTGCGCAGGAAAGCGTTGTGTATTTTTTTCTATCAAGACGAGCTGTTCGGGGAAAGAGACATTTTGTCGCGTTGCCTATAAATAGATTTTACGCGCTTGAACAGGAGGGCGTTCAGATAGACATCGTTGTGATAATCGGTAAGCAGGGGGATACCAGCTGGGCTTGCGCTTGTAAATTGACTGATGTTTCGGCACTATTGAGGTTGAAAAGCATCGCTGTAAATCGGTCTAAACGAGCGGTGCTATAAGCTAATGGGATAATGGTGTTTTTCAAAAGTAGCGGGTTTGTAATTTTTTTACTAACGGCGTCTATTTCGTCTAAACTTTCCTTAATAGCTTCTTCAATAGCAGGTTTGTAATCTAAGGTTGTGAATCGGGAAAAAAAGGGACGGCATCATATTCGGTACCGAAGACGTTTGCTTGTCCTAATTTTTTTAGTTTGATATTTCATAAGTATTTTGCTTTTTTTGAGTATGAAATTGCTAAGTATTGGGTTTAGAATTTCAAAAATAGAAAGATGTGCCCCTAAAGTATTTTTTAAGTGCAAAATCTTCGTTATATAATTTCATATCAATTTTTTTAGGGTGCAAAATTACTATATTTTTTGAACCTGACAAAAAAATATAACATTTTAGCGTTTTTGTTCGTTTTTGTAATTTTGCGGTATTGAGAGTTGGAGGGGTTGACTATCCTTCGCTCATCCTTCGCTCATCCTTCGCTCATCCTTCGCTGAAGGTTCGCTCGGGGTGGGGTGGAGAAACGGAATAAAAAAACTTAAAAAAATCTAAATAACAATGAAGCATTTTTCTTTTTATCGTCTTTGTTCTTTTGGGTTGTGATGGCAGCTGCTCAAGAACCTACCGTGCCTGAGGCTAAAGATAGCCTTCCTGATACTCCTTATGAGGAGCCTTTTTCCTTCAGAAAAGTTTGATGTTCCTGCGCCTCCACCTCCTGCTGAGATTCAGGAAGCTCCTGAACCTCCTGAACCTGATACGCCTTTGCATAGGTATGTTCCTGCTTATAGGAAGCCTTTTTCGTTGAAAGAAGACTTGCTTAGTCACACTGCTATAGGCTTTTACAACCTCAGTGGGGGTAATAGTAAGTATTACTTTATGGGTTCTTACAATTTTGAATTGGGTTTTAAAATAGCTCATTACATCAACAAAAAGAATAGTTTGAGATTTAATTACGCGCTATTGTGGCAGTTTAACAGCTTGTCTATCAAGAATAATCAGCATTTTGTGATCAATAATAACCAAACGCTGTTGGCTTCTTATGCTAATGATACTTCGGTATCTAAACTTCGTATGCACAACCTTGTATTGCCTATGCATATAGAGTTTAACCTTTATCCTAACAGTAATATGCACTACTATAACTATAGAGATAGGATTAAACTGGGGATAGGTGTTTACGGAAGTTTGTCGCTGGACAGCAGCCAGAAGATGAAGTACAGCAGAAGATAATGTGCAGTATAAGAGTGTTACTCGTAAGGATTTAGGTATCAACCAATTGTCGTGGGGAGGGTCGGCATATTTGGGCTATAAAGATGTAGCGGTGTATGTGCGTTATGCTGTAATGCCTCTCTTTGCTAATGGTGGTAGCCAGTATCCTTTTTTTCATTTGGGATACAGTTTTAAATTCTGAATTTTGAATTCTGAATTTTTGAATGTGGGGTGATTGGCAAATCGCCTATAAACTGATTATCAATGTGTTAATACTCTGATGCCCCAGCTTGTGGACTTCCTTTGAGAAACATTCCCCCTACCCCCTTTCAAAAGGGGAAGTACCGCAAATTGTACTATTAAAAACTTTTTAGACAGACTGATTATCAATGTGCTAATACTCTGATGCGCCAGCTTGTGGACTTCTTTGAGAAACATTCTCCCTACCCCCTTTCAAAAAGGGGAAGTACCGCAAATTGTACTATTAAAAAAACTTTTTAGACAGAAAAAGAGTAAGCGGGGAATTTTTGAATGTGGGGGTGATTGGCAAAATCGCCCCTATTACTGCTAATATTTGTTATTCATTGTATATTTGCGGCTGCTTATAAAAAAATCGTTAATTTTAAGAAGATGAAAATACTAAAAATTTGGTGGAAAAATCACTTGCTAACAATGGTATAGATAAAGTTATCAATATTATTATTTCTACACTGCAACAAGAACCTATAGCTGTGGTAGTATCGGCGCGTGCCAATACTACTGATGAACTGGAAATACTGTTGGAAAAAGGCTGCAAATGGCAATGATTATCTGCCTTATTTTGAGAAGTTTAAAGAGGAACAAAACTATAACTTTGAGGTGTCGTTGGAGGGCGAACTACAACTGCTGGAAAAAAACTTTTGGAGGGGGTTTCGCTGCTGAAAGATTACAGCCCTAAAACTAAAGATTTAGTATTGGCACAAGGCGAACTAATGTCGGCAAAAAAATAGTAAGCACTCTGTTGCAACGCAAGGGGTAAAGAGCCGTTTTGTAGATAGTCGCGAGATTTTTTTAAAACTGATGCGGTGGTGGGTAATGCGCAAATTATCAACGAGGTATCGGAAGCTAAAACAAGGGCGCTATTTGCTACTATCCCTGCCGATACGGTGGCTATTGTTACGGGCTTTATTGCTGCTACCGAAAAGGGCGACACTACTACTTTGGGCAGAAATGGCAGTAACTACTCGGCTGCGCTACTCGCCAGTTACCTAAACGCTAACGAACTGCAAAACTATACTCACGTAGATGGTATTTTTTTACGGCTAACCCTGAATTAGTACCTGAGGCTAAAATTATTAGAAATTTATCTTTTGAAGAGGCTAATGAGCTGGCTAACTTTGGTGCCTCGATACTGCACGCCAAAAACGATTATCCCTCTCATTGAAAAAAATATTCCTCTGCGTATCAAAAAAACACTTTTTAATGCTGAAGATGCTGGAACGCTTATCAACAACGAAAATACACAAGAGGGTATCAAATCTATTTCGGTACTGAAAAACAATGCTCTTATTGTGTTGGAAGGTCGTGGACTGCTGGGCGAAGTGGGTGTTGATGCTCGTATTTTTTTAGGGCATTGGCTCAAAAAGCAAATCAGTGTAAGTATTATCTCACAAGGTTCATCGGAACGCGGTGTGGGACTTATAGTGGCTTCTAAAGACGCCCAACTGGCTAAAGCTGCCCTTGATGAAGAGTTTTTCTACGACTTCTACACCAATGACGTAAGCGAAGTTTCTATCATTGATAACGTATCGGTAGTTTCTATTGTAGGGCAACCGCTTTCTACCTTCCATCATCCTTATAATGCGCTTATCCGCAACCAGATTGTGCCGCTGCTTATCAACAACGCTGTTACGGGCAAAAACGTGAGTTTGGTGCTGAAAACGGAGCTATTGCACAAAGCGCTAAACGTAATACACGGCGAAATATTTGGGGTATCACGCCGTATCAACTTGGTTATCTTTGGTAAGGGTACTGTGGGGGAACGCTCATCAACCAAGTAATTGAAGCACACAACAATATCTTACAACGCAAAAATATTAGCTTGCGCATCGTAGCGATTGCTGATTCTCACAATATTCTCACCAACGCCAAAGGTATAGGAGCTCAATGGAAAGAGGAATTTGCTGCCGGAGCGGTGCCTTATAGCTTGGAAACGTTACAGGCTTTCGTATCGGAGCACCATTTAGAAAACCTTATTGCTGTGGATGTTACTGCAAGCAAAACGTTTGTAGAAAAACTATATCCCGCTGATAAAGAGTGGTTACGACCTTGTTTCTGCTAACAAAATCGCTAATACGATTGATTACAGCTTCTACCAAGAACTGCGCGAGGCTCTCAAACAACATCAAAAAAACGTACCTCTACGAGAACTAATGTGGGGCTGGGCTACCGCTGATAGATACGATACGCTTGCTGCACCATTCGGGCGAAAACATCACTCGTATTAAAGGAATATTTTTCTGGTACGCTGAGCTACCTATTCAATACTTTTTTTCTGCTGAAGATAAACCTTTTAGCGAAGTATTACAACACGCTATCAACAGCGGTTATACTGAGCCTGACCCTCGTGAAGACCTTTGCGGTAACGATGTAGGAAGAAAATTACTGATATTAGCGCGCGAACTTGACCTTGGCAACGAATTTACGGATGTAAAAAAATACAAAATCTTATCCCTGAGAACCTTCGTGAGGGGTCTGTTAGCGATTTTTTTAAGTCGTTTAGATGAGTTTAACGCTCCTTACGAGGCTATCAAAAAGCAACAAGCCCCCGACCACGTATTGCGCTATGTAGGCGATTTGCACGGCAACTTGGCTTCGACTGATACTGTACAGCTTGATGTATCGCTGGTATCGGTACCTCGCAATAGTGCGTTAGGGCAAGTGAAAGGTGCGGATTCTATTTTTTGAAATCTACACCGAGTCTTACGGCGATAATCCCTATCGTAATACAGGGTGCAGGTGCTGGGGCATCGGTAACGGCACGTGGGGTATTTGGCGACATCTTGCGCCTTGCCGAAAAATCAATACATTAATTAAACAAAAAAATAATATCTATGAAATCTCAGCTAATTGTCCTTGATATACAAGGAAAGCTGGCGCAAATAGTGCACCAGCACGAAGAGGTGATACGCAATAGCTGTATAGCTATCAACGGATGCCGCACTCTGGATATTCCTATAGTGTGGGTAGAGCAGTTGCCTGAAAAAAATTAGGAGCTACCCACCCCGATGTGGCTAACGCCCTGAGTGGAATAACACCGCTTAGCAAAAGTAGTTTCTCGGCAATGAGAACGCCCTCATTGCTGAAGCGGTAGGAACAACAATAACAATCAGGTGATTTTTGATAGGGATAGAAACGCATATTTGCATTTATCAAACTGCGGTGGATTTAATAGCCTTAGGCTACCAAGTGCTTGTCCTAACCGATGCAGTATCTTCACGCACCGAAAGCAATAAAGCTATAGGGCTTACAATGCTACAACAAGCAGGAGCTAAACTCTTCAGTACCGAAGGCTTACTGTTTAAGCTTTTTAGGAGACGCTACCCACCCTAAATTTAAAGAAATAGCTAAATTAGTGAAATAAAAAAGAGGCTTCAATGAGCCTCTTTTCTTATATTATATTATTGCTATTCTAGCCTCTCTTCGCACCATAACTCTACTATAAACATAAAGAGAAAGGGCAGCAAAAATACCAATAGCACAGACTACATACCACAACTTGTTAGGCTCATAAGTATTCCACAGCAAATCGGTTATTTGGCTTTGTGAAAGTTGTAGTTTTTCACTTGCTAAATTGAAGTATTCTTTTTGGTAAGCCCTTCTGGCATTTCTATTTGTCGTTTCGCCATTTCGGTTTGTAGTAGGGTATATTTGTCAGACCACTGCCCGTATAAATTCCCTGAAATGAAGCCTGTAAGATAATTACCCAAAGCTACTGGCAAAAAGAAAGTACCTTGATAAAGCGCCTCTTTTTCCCTTAGGTGTAATTTGCGCAATAAAAAGCCGAAAGCGTAGGGCTTGCTGCCATTTCACCTACCGAGAAGATTACTGTACCTATAATCGTAAACCATACATTATTGAATATAAAAGTGAGGGTAACCCCTATAGTGCCTATAATAGTACCCCTAATCATAGCACTCACGTGAGTCATCTTGGTTACAAAATACGACACCAATACCTGCAAGAAGATAATCATAAAAGCATCGATATTCACGAACCATTCAGGTTTTACCTGTCCGCTCTCGTCTATAAGTGTAGTTTTTTAGAAAAGGAAGATTATTGCTTATCCACGCACTTATTGAAGAAGAATCTACCCAGTCTTCAATAAAATTGGGCAATGTGTAAAACAACTGATTGAACATTGTCCAAAAAAACCTACCATTAGTATCAGTAGGATTGTAAGGCGTTTATCTTTCAGTGCCTCTACGATATTCATCAATGAGTGTTTAATTTCGGCAAGAATAGGCTTTTTGTCGCGTTCTACTACTTTGGGCTCTTTATAGAAGAAGAGCACTACCAGCAGGTTGATAACCATTACAACGGTAGCCTGTAAAAATATAATTCGCCAGCCAAGAGCAGTACGCAAATGCGATGACATAGCAGGTCCTAAAAAGCCACCTATATTCACCATCATATAAAAAAATACCGAAGCCCATCGTGCTAGTAGTATCATCGGTATTGCGTGCTACCGTTCCGTTGATAACAGGCTTGAAGAAACCGCCCCCTACTGCGGCAAACAAGAAGACCATATACACTGCCCAATAGCTATTCACCTCACCCATTAGGTAATAACCTATAGCCATAATGCTACACGAGATGACCAATGAGAGTTTGTACCCTATGCGGTCGGCTATAACACCAAAAAAATCAATGGTAAAAAAATATTGTATAGCCGTAACATTCCCCATAATAGTACCTTTTTTTCTATATGAGAGAAACCCTACACCTCCCTCATCAGTAGAGGCTACTAAATAAAAGCCCCAAAGGCGCAAATATGCCATAAAAAGCCCAGCGTTCCATTAGCTGCAAAAAGCTTGCTATCCAGAAGTTGAACTTAAAGGCGGTTAATGTTTGTATAAAGCTTCTTTTTATTTTTCTGACATAATCCACAATTATTAGTACACTAATACTCTCTATTTATTATCCTGCAACGCAAATACCGATTGTAACAAAGGCGTAGTGCGTGCCGCTACATTTGTACGTATTTCCTTTTCCTTATCACCCACTTTCACAAAAAGCCCATTGATAGCCTGTTGGGTTACATATTTTGTAAGGTCTGCCTCCACAGGTTTTACCAATGGAATTTGGTTATATTTATTGATAAGGTCTGTCCATACTTTATCAGCACCTACTTTAGCCAACGATTCGTGAACTTTAGGAGCAAAAAGCAGCTTCCAAAGCTGTAGAAGTACTGTTTTTTTAAGTAGGTTGTTGCTGCAGTATTATCACCTTTTAGAATGTTCATTGCATCGCTAAAGGTCATATTCTGTATTGCCGATAAAAATATAGGTTTAGCTTGTGATACTGCATTTTCAGCAGCCCTCGTTTATCACCTTTAGTCCTTGGTCGGCAAGCGAGCTAAGCCCTATAGAGCGCAATGCTTTATCTACTTTTTGCAACTCTTCTGGTAGCAAAATGCGTACCGCTTGGTCTTTGAAATAACCTCCGTCTTTGCTAAGCAAATCTACACCATTACTTACCCCCCAATTCCAATGCTTGCTTTAGCCCCAGAAGCTATGTTGAATCCAGACGAACTGCCATTTTGTGTGCTTGCCAATACCTGTTGCAACTCATTGCAGCTGTTCAACGTAAGTGAGCCCATAGTCACGAGCCCCTAACAAAACTACTTTTTCATTTTTCTTTATTAATAAAAATTTTACTTTTTTTCATTTCCATTGGGCTTTTTGTAGTGCATAAGCCGCATAAATAGTAGCATAGGCAAAAGGAAGGGTAAAGATAACACCTATACCACAAGCTATTATCCCTAAAGAGCCTATAATACCTCCAAGAATAAACGCCCCTAAAATCGTGCCAAAATTTGCTACAACACGTTCTACACTCTCCTTAAAAGCTTCTGCAAGCTCTTTATTTTTCAAAAAAATAATGATAGGAATAACAAACGACAGCAATATATTCACAAACATAGATAATAAACTACCTACCAACGGAATATCAAAAAAATTGAAACGGAAGCGATACTACAGAAGTTATTACTGTAGATATAAGCGCACATACCAACAAACGCACTGTGTAAGTAGAATTGTAGTATATAAACAAATTCCCCATTGTAGCACCTTCGCCTTTGCTTACTACTTCGCAATTCTTGTAAAAACCAGCCACCAAAGGCGTTGTTACACAGTTAACAGCCACCATAGCAAGTGCATTACGTATCTGTACAGAAGGCGTATACATCAACGACTCTATACTTGTACTACCCCAACGTGCTAATTCCTCATAACCAAGCCCAAATATAAAAGGAATTAACAGTACATAAAAACACTAAAAAAAATAAAAAGGAAAAAGAAACACCCCAAAAGCATTCACTCCTAAGGCTTTCTTATACAAATCTCCTGAAAAATTAAAAAAATACTTGATACTGACATAATTATAATAATTTTTATTGTTAAAACGACTGTGTGAGCACAAAATTACGCCTGATGAGATCTTCATCCATACCTTTGGCAAAAGTGCTCTTTGTGGTATTTTTAGTAGATAGATATATTTTACATACATACGCACCTTACGATAAAAACAATGCAGTAGGCTCTGTTTCGCCTATAATATACAAGGGTACGCATTCTGTGTTAATATTCAATTGTTCTATTGAAAAAAAGAATATAATACAAGAAATCCTCAATAGTTTCATAACTAAACCTATTGAAATAGTGCAACTTTTTTATCCTTAAAAAGTTACAAAAATAAAACGAACCTTGTTCGGCGTAAATATACATCACTTCATAGGCGTGACTTACGTAATGTTTTAAAAACATCTTGAGAAGCGAAGTCGCAAAATGCTGATAATCAAAACGCCCATAGTATGAAAAGCAATGAATTATTCACCATATTATTAGGCAAATAAGTAATTATTGTTTCTATTGAAGCAATTTTTATCTACCTCTACAGTATTCACCGTAACTTCTGTTACATCAATGCTGTATTTCAGATAAGAAAGCATATCTTCTTTCTTCCCGCAAAGTGATTGAGGTATCAGGGCAAATGAAGGTGTATTATGAAGTACCCTTATGGTACTAAAAATCTTGTCACAAGTCATCTTGTGCTTCGATAACTGCTTGTATTTGGAGTCCTATCTCGTCTTGTGTTTTTATAACTAAAGTTTATAGGAAAATTATAAATCGCCTCTATATGATTTTTCTACTGGATTAAAGACACAAAAAGAAAGTCCATCCAAGTTTATTTGAATGGACAATTCTTTAAAGTTGATATCTAAATCATTATTGTTTTGCGATTTTTTTGCATCATAAGAAGTTGGCTGAGTTACCATTATCAGTAAGTTCATCAAGTGAACCTACTTTTTATTTTATCACCTTTTACATCTTCTACCGATGTTTTTTTACCAATTCACGCGATACCAAATCTTGATCAAGTCCTCTTAATACATCTTTTTTAGGCACATAAACTTCAAATACCGATGAATTTACTTCATTTTTTTCTTATCAGTGATAACTCCTGTTTTTCATTGTAAAAGAGTACAGTAGGGTCGTTTTTGCTAAATTTAGGGCACATAGCGTAAGTTTTTTTATAACGATCATCATTTTTTTAAATAGAGAATCCTTCACTTTCACGTGTCCCAATATATCTGTACGTGTTCCTTGGCGCATTACCTCTATATTGAAGTTTTTGTCAAATTCTGTCCAGCTTGTATCACGTACTGAAGTGATGGTGAACTGAGCGTTCTCTATAAAATCTGTAAGCTGATCAAAATTATCAGCATACTTTCCATTAATTTTTAAAAATAAGCGTTCTGAGCAGCACGTATATCTTTCAGCTTTTTTTATCACCTCAGTATAACGCTCAGTCTTAATTTTTATTAAATTCTATAGGCCCTGTTATTGACCTATATATTAGGTAGCAAAACACTAATCCTAATGCCCAAAATCCAATAGTTAAAAATTTTTCTATTCATCGTTTTAATGCTATAGTTAATTATTTTTTTCTCCAACTCGTCTTGCAAAACTACAATCTTTTTTTGAAACTAAAAAAATTATTTTAAGATTTTTTTGTATTTTTTTGTACTCAAATTTTTCTATCTATGATATCACAAGAATCTTTATTTCAATCACTTACAACTTCTTTTTGCCCACACCCCTACTCCATCACAATCAGTAGCCTTAAAGCTCATTAGCGAATATCTCCTCAGTGAAAAATGCTTCCGAAAAAAACTCTTCTTGCTAAAAAGGATTTGCAGGTACAGGAAAAACTGCCATTACAAACTGTATCATACAATGTCTCCCCCTTATACAACACTATGCTATTTTTGCTTGCCCCTACAGGACGCGCTGCTAAGGTAATGACTGCTTTTTACTAGAAAACAAGCTTTCACCATTCACAAGTATATTTACTACCACAAAAAAATAATACCAAAGACCTTATTTTTTTACCCTCCGAAAAAAATAAATCTCAAAATACCCTATTCATAGTTGATGAAGCCTCTATGATTGCCGACAATGATGCCGTTTTTGGAAGCAGATCGTTTGCTAAACGACCTTATCCAATTCGTATACGAAGGCAATAATTGTAAGCTCCTGCTCATAGGAGACGAAGCCCAATTACCCCCTGTGCATACAACCCTTAGCCCAGCACTCAATCCCGAATACCTCAGCTATAATTTTCACAAAGAAGTTATTACAACCACACTCACCGAAGTTGTACGCCAGCGTAGCCGTTCAGCTATTTTGCGCAATGCCACCGCTCTGCGAAAAATAATTTTTAGCAATAACCCTCACAACACCTTTACTTTCAAGCTCCGCAACTCACCCGATTTGGTACAACTCTCCTCAGGTTACGAAGTGCAAGAAGCCATTAGCGAGGCTTATGACAATTATGGTTCTGAAGAAACCACCCTCATAGTGCGTGCCAATAAGCGTGCCGTAGATTGGAATACCCAAATACGCCGCTCTATATTAGATGCTCAAGACGAGGTAGAAGCAGGCGACCTATTAATGGTTGTAAAGAACAATTACTATTGGCTAAAAGACAATCCTGCATTAAATTTTATTGCCAATGGCGATACTATAGAAATTATCAATATACACCACATACGTGAATATTACGGTTTCCGTTTTGCCGAAATCAGTGCACAGTTGGTAGATTACCCTACTATACCTCCCTTCGATACCGTCATTATTCTCGATACACTCTATAGTGATGCCGCAGCCCTTACCCCCTACTCAAAATCAAGAACTTTACCAATCCGTCCTCGATGAGTACGCCAACGAGCCTACCCTTTACAGTCGTTACCAAAAAAACTAAAAGGAAGACCCGTATTACAACGCCCTACAAGTAAAGTTTTCTTATGCTATCACCTGTCATAAAAGTCAAGGAGGGCAGTGGGAAGCCGTCTTTATTGAAAAAAACCCTATCTACCACCCAATTATGTGATAGACCAAAGTTATTACCGATGGCTTTACACTGCCCTCACTCGTGCCAAACAGCAAGTATTTTTAATAGGTTTCAATGACGATGATTTCGCCTATTAGCAAGCCTATTTTAGTTTTACGTTTGCTTTTTTTAGCAGCCAATAGCACCGCATTTTTTAGCATTCACTATAGTACCTGTGGTAGATAGCTCACTAAATTTTTTTCATAGGTTGTTTGCCTGTTTTCATCGCGGTCGCCCACATATACTTTCAAAGGTACACGTATCCCCGATTTCATTATAACTTCTTTCACCTGAGCTGCTGTAAGTGTAGGGAAGTACAGGCGCAACAAAGCTGCCAAACCAGCTACTTCAGGCGATGCCATCGAAGTTCCTTGCAAAAAAACTCATATTTATTACCTGGTGTAGTAGCATATATTTTTACACCTGGCGCAAATACATCTACATTGCGCTTGCCGTAGTTAGAAAACGAAGCTACCAATTTTTCATTGTATTGGTAATTCAAAGCCCCTACTGTTAGGAAGTTATCAGCAATTTCTTTACCATCTACTTCATCGTTAGGGAAAGTTTCTTTTACATCTATATCTTCAGAGTCGTTACCAGCAGCATTTACAATAAGAACATCTTTAGATGCCGCATATTTTATAGCCTCATACACCCATTCTTTATGAGGAGAATATGCCTTCCCAAAAGCTTGTATTGATTACCTTAGCCCCATTATCAACTGCATATCTTATAGCCAAAGCAATATCTTTATCGTATTCATCACCATCGGGTACTGCGCGTACAGGCATAATAATAGCCGCATTGGCTACACCATTCATTCCTATACCATTATCGCGTACTGCAGCTACGATTCCTGCCACGTGTGTACCGTGCAAAAGCCTCTTCAGGGTCAGGGGCTATTACGTTGCCATTGCCGTAGTGCTTGTTATTCCAATCGTTTTTCGTCATCTTTCAGTATTTGCTTGCGAGGGTCAAACTCAGTATTTAAGTGATATTTAAGCTGAGTATTAAAGTGTTCTATCGCTTTAGGCAATTCTTCTTTCAATTCTTTAGAGTCTTCTACATCAGCCAAAAATCTCTTTCATAAAAGATATGATTTGAGTAGTAAATTCGTCAAAGTTTTTTGCCTTTAGTAGCCGCTTCAAGGTCTTCAGCATTATACACCTCTTTGCCTACTATTTTTGCGCAACTGCTTATCGCTTACATTTACCATTTCTATGAGTTTTTTTCATAACCTTCTATGCTCTTTTTCAGCTGTTTTCACCTCTTTTTCATAAGCCTCTTTAGCTTTTTTTATACATAGGGCTTTTTAGTATCCTTAGCTCTTACAATACGCGTCATTTCGGTATTTGCTTGTGCTATATTACCCAAGAAGTTCCAGCCGTGCACATCGTCTACATAGCCATTTTTTTATCATCGTCAATACCATTATTAGGTATTTCATTAGGGGTTTGTCCAAATCACAGCTTTTAGGTCTTCGTGATTGATATCCACTCCAGAATCTACAATCCCCCACAATCACATTGGTAGGTTTTAAGTTTTTGAAGTAATTTATAGGCTTCAGCCAAATCCAAACCAGGAAATCCTTGTTTAAAAGCCCTCGTGAGGCCACTTTTTTTAAGTGTCTCTTCAGAGTATTTGGTAGTTAATGGTGTAAGTTTTTGAGGTACTTTTCTCCAAATTCTGAGTACCACAACCTATCAATAAAGAGGCTGCCAAAGCAACCATTAAAATTGGTTTGTTCATCACTTATTTATTTATTAGCTTTTATCTTATATCCAAATATTTATGCATCTGTAGCGATGCCTTCCACTGCGGGTGTGCCAGCACGTAATCCACTATTTTAGGGATTACCTTATCGCGTTTGCTCCATTCAGGCTGCAAATATAGCAAACATTCTTGATTTACCTCAGCTGCCATTTCTTCAGCAAAGAGAAAATCGTTATTGTTATAAATCACCATTTTCAGTTCGTTGGTACGCCGTAGCACATCACCCACAGGGCGTTTTTATTTTTCTTAGGGCGATAAGCATATCCAGTCCCACTCGCCCGATAGCGGATGCGCCCCTGAGGTTTCTATATGAGTTCGTGCCCCGCCTGCTTTTTAGCCTTTGGGTGAGTAGGTTTTGGGTTCCACATCAGCGGCTCGCCCCCGTAATAATTATCGTTTTAGAATGGGCAAGTGCCTCATCAGCTATTGCTTGTGCTTGTACTAAAGGGTGTCGCTCAGCCTCCCAGCTCTCTTTTTACGTCACACCAGTGGCAACCCACATTACAACCTCCCAGCCTAATAAAATAGGCAGCTGTTCCTTTATAAAACCCCTCTCCTTGCAAACTGTAAAAAGCTTCCATAAGCGGAAGTAACTCCCCTCTATGTAAAGCTGTTTGAGTATTTTTATCCAACATCAGCTCTATTCATAATTTGCTACATCCAATATCCAAGGGTCAGGGTTTCGGTATTCTGTCGTATTTCATCTACTTTTTCATTGCATCTTCATACTTATCAAACCTATCCACGTATATAAAGTTCAGTACTTGGTCTTTATTGTAATACACTTTAGCTTCATAGCCCCAGTTTTTCATCTCTTCCACCCGTTTTTCCACATTATTGATATTTAAGAACACCCCTACAATCACATAATACCCCTGTTCGGTATCCTTAGCTGTAAGTTTTGTTACACATGTAGCTTCGGTATAACTGCGTAATTTCTTTTGGGGTTGTTCTCTATCTCCAAAAGCTGTTAAAAGTACAAATAATAACGGTCGCGGCTGCGTATAGTTCAAATCCAATGAAGTAGCATTATTAGGTATCAACTCCTGATTTGGATTTTTAATATCCAATCTAAAAATATCAAAACCCAGCGTATTTTTCACTCGCAGGAGTACGTCCTGTTACAAAATCATCATTGATATTGATTGTACTGTTAAAAAAAGTTTTGTGCAGGGCGTAATTTGCACTCCAATGATGTTGTTTTACCACTTTCAGGAATCGTAATCGATACGTTATCTCCCATCATATTGAAGTCGCCCTCAAGGGTAACCCCCATTATACGGGTTTTAAAATCACCCTCTTCAGGAGTTTTTAAATCCTTTGAAGGAGAAAGTTTTTGAAGCCTCATTCGTAATTGCCGAGAACCCATCGTAAGTAATAATTTTTCTTTTACATTGCTATCGGGGTTTTCATGCACAATTACCAAAGCCCATCCTGCAGTAGAACCTCCTTCCACCTGCCCCCAAGGCAGCTTTTACATTTGCCACCGTATAGTCGCCCGTTACGTGATTAGAACTAGCTAATAGGGGTAGTAACATTAGCGTAATACACGTACGGAGCCGAATTTTTTAAGCTGAGGGTCATTAATACCGTCAAATATCAATTCGCCATCCACTGTTACATAACTATTGCTATCAGGAGTTTTTAGTTTTACCATCGATGCGTTGTCGCGGGTAGCATCAGTAGCTACATTTTTAGTCCCGCGCAGTACACCACTATTGTAAGGATAAGTAGCCGACCAGTACAAGCCTGCATAAGCAACCTTCCCTCCGGTACCATCAAAGCTAAAAATTTGCACTACTCGATGAGAATGTGGTAGGGTCATTATCTATGTCAATGTACTGCATATCAAACTCATCGTTCAATTTCGCTTTTTGAGTACGGTCGTTATAGGGCACATTAGGGGCTTGCACCTTTTTTTCTTTGCGGTTCAGAATATTATTACCAATGATTTTTTTATATCCCTTTGATAAACGTCTCATATCTAATTTTTAAACTCAGTGTTGTTCTGAGCTTTCAGAGGTATTGTTACCAACAGGGCAATTGCCAATAATGTTAATAGCTGTTTCATAAACTCAATATTTTTGGCTATTCTAAGAGCCTCAGTGCCTTGCTGCATTGTAACTTTTGGAACTGTATCGTTATTAATAGCATCGGCAAAGCTCTCAAGCTCATCTAAAAATAGCATTGTTAGATTGCACTTCAGGATATTCAAAAGTAAATCTGACGGCGTTCACCTTCTGCATTTTGCAATACCATATCAAAGTCGTTAGGTACTGCTGGAGCCTCTTTCATTCTTACCACCTCTACTTTTCTAAAAAAATCTACTGATATGTAAGCATCTTTTTTGGAAAAAAATCGCGTTTTTCGCATATTTTTTTCATTGATATACGGCTCGCTGTTATATTTGCTACACAACCATTTTCAAACTCCAAGCGAGCATTGGTAATATCAGGCGAATGGCTGATGACCATTGCACTGCTGGCAGCAATGTGTTTCACAGGGCTTTTTACAACGCTCAATATAACATCTATATCGTGTATCATTAGGTCGAGCACTACAGGCACATCCGTACCACGAGGGTTAAATTCTGCCAACCGGTGCGCTTCTATAAACATAGGCTGGTGAATGAGGTCTTTCACCGCTGTAAAAGCAGGGTTGAAACGCTCTACGTGCCCCACCTGTCCAAGCACACCATAAGCCTCTGCAAGTGCTATCATTTTTTCGGCTTCTTCTACGGTAGTAGCAATAGGTTTTTCAATAAACAGATGTTTGCCTGCCTTGATAATCTTTTCGGCACATTCGTAATGGTGTAGTGTGGGGGTTACCACATCTACTACATCACAAGCCGCAATGAGCTCTTCCATCGTGTCAAACCTATGATAGCCAAAAAGTTTCACTCACTTGTTGAGCATTGTCGGCATCGCTATCGTAAAAGCCCACCAATTCGTATTTCTCCGATTGAGCCAATAACCGAAGATGTATTTTTCCCTAAATGTCCTGCGCCTAAAAACGCCAGCTTTCAGTTTCATATTAGTATCCCAATTTGGTACGCACACGGCGTAAAGTTTTGCTTGCCACAGTTTGAGCTTTAGCGGCTCCCTCTTTGAGGATTTCATCAAGCTCACCCAAATTATTCATATAGTAATGATAACGCTCACGCGCTGTAGCAAATTGCTCTAAAAATCAGTTCGTAAAGAGCCTGTTTAGCATTTCCAAAGCCATAACCTCCTGCTCGGTAAGCGTCTTCTATAGTTTTTTTACTTGTTCTTTAGTAGCCAATAGCCTATACAATCGCAATACATTACAAGTATCAGGGTCTTTAGGAGCTTCTAGTGGTGTACTATCAGTTTGTATTGCCATTATTTGCTTACGCAATTGCTTTTCGGGTAAGAATATATTGATGAAATTATTGCGAGATTTGCTCATTTTTCTCACCATCAGTACCTGGTATAATCATCACGTTTTTCCTCTATTTTAGCCTGCGGAAGCACAAATGTTTCGCCCATTTGATGATTGAAACGCGCAGCCACATCACGTGTAATTTCAAGGTGTTGCAATTGGTCTTTACCTACAGGCACCACTTCGGCATCATATAGCAATATATCAGCAGCCATTAGCATTGGGTAAGTAAAAAGCCCCGCATTCACATCTTGCAGATAGTCCATTTTATCTTTAAACGAGTGGGCTAACGTAAGTCGTTGGTAAGGAAAGAAACAGCTCAAGTACCAATTGAGTTCAGTTACCTGTGGCACATCGCTTTTGCCTATAAAAAGTTACTTTATTAGGGTCTATACCTAAAAGCCAACCACGTAGCAGCTACGCTATAAGTATTTGTGCGCAACAAGTCGCCGTCTTTTTATTTGCGTAAGTGAGTGCATATCAGCTATAAACAAAAACGACTCATTGGCAGGGTCGCTTGCCATCTGCACTGCTGGGCGTATTGCCCCCAATATATTTCCCAAATGAGGTGTTCCTGTACTCTGTATGCCTGTTAATATTCTTGCCATTACCTCTGTTTTTATATTTAATATTACTAATAACTGAGGAATACTCCCCCTATCAACTGCAAAAATACAATTTTTGCCATTCTACAATCTACAACCAACAATTAACATTTCATTAAGAGTTGAAGATTAATGATATTTTTTTCCTCTTTGGCAAATCTTGCACTTTTACCAAAGAGCATAACACACAAGTTTTTTTACTCTAAAACAAGCGTGCCAAATAGTCGTAATGCTCCCCTTGCGCTACTAATTCGCATTGTAACCCAACTGCGTGGGCTACGTTTTTGCAACGTGTTGTAATCTACATAAAGCCAATTGAAAGGTTTTTTCGCGTTTGCCTTTGTACTTCACTGTATATTCCAATTCGCCGTAGTAATCGCCGTATAAAGGCACATCATAGCTGCCGTCGGGGTTTTTGGTCAAACATATAAATAATATCAGACGAATCAGTAAGTATTTGTCCGCCTTCATTCAACAAAGTTTTTGAGGTGGGCAAAAAGGCGAGGCATCTTTTTAATCTGCCACACATTCCTGCACCATTCATCAGCAGCAATAGCGTATCGTATTTTTTTCAGAAGTATCTAATACATTTTGCACCCTTGCTGAGCGGATGCCACGCAACTGACATACTTCTATAGCTTTTTGCCGACAAATCAATAGCTGTTACTTCCAAACCTCGCTCATTTTTGTAAATAAAGAGCGTGTGAACCTGCACCGCAGCCTACATCCAACACCCTACCACGAGCCATTTGTAGTGCTTGTTGTTCTAATAGGGGCATTTGTGCATAATCGCGAAACAGATAAAGGCAAAGGGCAATACATCTTCTTCCGAAATACTCGTTTCGGTTTTCAGGTCTTCAGTATATTGCCCCTGCTGATAATCTAATATAGCTTGTCCGAATAAATCTTTCATTAGTTATCCCATTCCAAGAGTCTTCGTTCGCCTTCAATGGTTTTAATATCGGTAATATCTTGCGACATTTCTATCACACCCTTGTAGTTTTTATCTTTGTCGCGCACCGCAAAGTAACGAACATAGATAAGCCTACCGCGATAGTTGAACCAGAAATTAGCCTCGTTTTTGAGTACCCGCGCGGAAATTTTCCACTATTTTCAATACAGTTCCTACGCTTTTTAGGGGGTGGCAAAACTTCACCTCGCGCCCTATGATACCTGCACTACGTGGGAAAAACACGTTCTTCGCCCCTATTGTAGAAGATTACACGGTCGTGTTCATCTACAAAGGTAATATCTATAGGTAAGGTTTTCAGTAGCAAATTTACCTGTTCTACCGTCATATAGCCTTCATCGTAATGAGCCGCTTTTTCGTCAAAAGTTACATCGGTACGGCGCTCAGTGTCCATTGAAGGGTGCACGTAGGCAGGAGCTCCTTCTGCCCCTGCTTCATTATTAGGATAAGGAGCTGGTGCTTCTTTTAGCATCCATCCTATTTCTTCCTCTCCTTTGCGCATCTCTATCCAATCCTCTTCAGTAAGAATTTTTAGAGCATTGGGGAACAAGATATTAGCTTCTACATTCAGCAAACGCCCTAAGTTGTCCTGTATATAACGAACATTTATTTGTGCTTGGTCATAATCTTTTTCCTCCAAATTTTTACGCACCAAGCGGAATATATCGCGAATAGTGTCGTGAAACGACCACATATTTTGCGAAGGGTTTGTCCAGCCACGCAATTCTAAGAAAGGAAACAGCTGATTTTCTTTGCGAGCAAAGTGTTTTTCAACTGTTGATAAGTGATTGAATACGTTGTAAAATTTTTGATAATCAGTGTGAGGGTCTATGCTTAGTAACTCGTCCATAAGGTCGTAGATGAGTTCAGCCTCAAGCATATAGGTATGCACTGGGTGCCCTATAGGTAATGTTTGTTCCATTAAACTTTTTATTTTTAAAGTGCAAATATACAAAATAATTATAAATTAGGCATTATGAAAATAATCATATACTTTTTTTGCCCCTAAAGCCAGCTACCTGTTGTAGCTCCTCTAATGAGGCTTCTTGTATTCGTTTTACCGATTTAAAGTGCTGTAACAATGATTCTTTTTGTTTTACTGCCTATCCCTTCTACATTATCCAGTTCAGAAGTAATAGCCGATTTGCTGCGTTTTTTTGCCTGTGGAATGTAATCCCAAAGCGGTGAGCCTCATCACGCAGCTGCTGAATGATGCGGAGCGTTTCGGAGCGTTTGTCTAAATAGAGTGGTACACTATCTTCGGGAAAGTAAATTTCTTCTAAACGCTTTGCGATGCCAATGATAGCTATTTTTGCCTCGTAACTCTAATTGTTCCAACGCCTTAAGTGCTGATGACAATTGTCCTTTGCCCCCATCTATAATGATAAGTTGTGGTAGTGGCTGTTGCTCGTCCAGCATACGCCTATAGCGCCTAAAAACTGCTTCCTCCATTGAGGCAAAAATCGTTAGGACCCTCTACTGTTTTTACATTAAAGTGCCTATAATCTTTCTTGCTTGGTTTAGCATTCTTAAACACCACACAAGCCGATACAGGGTTTGTACCCTGAATGTTAGAGTTATCAAAACACTCTATATGCACTGGGGGCACTGATAGGTGCAAATCGCGTTGCATTTGCGTCAGGATACGATTAGTATGCCTTTCGGGGTCTATGATTTTTTTCTTGTTTGAAACGGTCTTGCCTAAAAGTGTTTTGCATTGCGTTCGGAAAGGTCTAAGAGTTGTTTCTTTTCCCCCAATTTAGGTACTGTGGCTTGCAATCCCTCTTGCAAGGTAACTTCAAAGGGTAATATAATTTCTTTTGGAAGTAGAAAAAGAAACGCTCGCGGAGTTCTACAATTGCCATTTCGAGCAGTTCTCTATCAGTTTCTTCCAATTTTTTTCTTTATTTCAATAGTATGAGCCCGTACTATAGCACCATATGCCACCTGCAAAGAAGTTTACATAACCATATTCTTCATCAGAAACAATTGAAAAACATCTACATTGCTAATTTTGCTACTCACAATAGTAGATTTAGCCTGATAATGTTCTAAGCTTTCTATCTTTTTTTCTTGATGAGTTGTGCCTCTTCAAAGCGCATATCGAGCAGCATACTGCATCATTTCTTCTCTGAAGCTTTTTTTAGAGTATCTTTAAAAATTCCCTTTAAGAATTTCTACTATCTGCTGTATATTTGCATTGTAATCTTCTTCAGTTTGCAATCCTTCACAAGGACCTTTGCAGTTTTTAGGTGGTATTCTAAACAGACTTTAAACTTGTGATTGGCTATATTTTTGGGGCGATAAGTCGTAAGTGCAATTGCGCAGAGGGAATAGTTCTTTTATAAGCTCTAAAAAGAGTATGTACTGTTTTCATATTGGTGTAAGGACCAAAAGTAGAGCGACCCGTCTTTGACAACTCTTCTTGTTGAGAACACACGAGGAAAACGTTCTTTTTTGACGCATATCCAAGGGTAACTTTTATCGTCTTTGAGTAGTATATTATAGCGAGGTTGGTATTTTTTTATGAGGTTATTTTTCTAACAATAGCGCATCGCTTTCGGTATTTACTACAATATGCTCTATACGCACAATTTTTCTTTACCAATACGCGAGTTTTGGCATTGGTATGCTCTTTATGAAAATAGGAAGACACCCGTTTTTTCAGGTTGATAGCCTTTCCTACATATATAAGCGTATTGGTATCATCATAAAATTGATATACCCCTGGTGAGGTTGGCAGTGTTTGGAGTTGAATATCTATGCTCAATGCTTATGATTTTTAGAAAGACGAAAGGTTACCGCTGTGGTAACCTTTCGCATACTAAAAATCCTTTTCATATGATTATTAAAAAAATCATCACATCATAAATTATTTTTACCAAGTTGATTTCAACGCGGCGATTAAGTTCTCTACCTTTCTTAGTTTTGTTGTCTGCGATTGGATTTTTCAGGACCAAAACCTTTAGCAGAAAGACGAGCAGGATTGATACCTTTCTCTACTAAGTAAGCCTTAACTGAGTAAGCTCTTTCTTCAGATAATTTTATATTTTTAGCTTTGTTACCAGTGCTATCAGTATAACCTTCTACAGAGAACTTAGCATTTTTGAAGTCGTTAAGAACCTTAACGATGTTATCTAGAGTTTCTGCTGATTGTGGTTTGATAGTAGCTTTACCAAGATCGAACAAGATAGCTTTAGCAAATTCGTTCAATTTCTTTTTGGTCTTCTTGAGTCACTTCAGGGCAACCATTGTTAGCTACGGTACCTTTTTGGTCTGGACATTCGTCATCTTTGTCAAGAACACCGTCACCATCTCTATCTGGCCAAGGGCAACCGTTATTTTCTTTAGGACCTTTTTCATCTGGACATTTGTCATCTTTATCAGCTACACCATCACCATCAGTGTCAGGGCAACCATTAAATTCTTTAAGACCAGCTACTTCAGGGCACTCATCGTCTTTATCTTGAATACCATCACCGTCAGTATCAGGGCAACCGTTGAATTCTTTAAGACCAGCTACATCTGGGCATTGGTCATCTTTATCTGGCACACCATCACCATCAGTATCAGGGCAACCGTTGAATTCTTTAAGACCAGCTACATCTGGACAAGCATCATCTTTATCAGCGATACCATCTTTTGTCGCTATCTTTTTTTACCAAATTTGATAGTGATACCTGCTGAATGTTGGAAATAGTTTTTCTTCTGACTTGCTTTTCATTGTTGGGTGATAAGCTGATTGCAAGTTGATACCGATATTTTCGGTAAAACCAGAAGTTAACACCACCTCCAGCAAGAACGCGGAATTTACCTTCGTTATCGATTGCACCATAACCACCACCTACTTGAGCGTAAGGGTCGAACCATCTTGCGCCGCTCAAAGAGTATTTAGGTGGTATTGTACGCCCTAAATCTACAGCCCAGAAAGATTTGTCTACTTTGTTACCAAGATCTTTGTTGTAACCAAAACCTTTTTCGATTTTGTTTAAAGACCCAGCTAACTCAAGAGAGAAACCTTTACCAAGGTGGCGTCCTACTGAAAGACGAGAAACTGCAGGTAGGATATTCCAATCAGAAGGGCCTGCCCAGTCTTTCAATACATCTCCAAAAATCCATTGGAGTACGAACGTCCACAGCATTTACTCCAAATCCTATCTGCCAAGGATTGTTTTTCATCCTGTGCTTGTGCTCCTACTGTGAAAGCAGCAGCCAAAAGCAAATAAAGTTACTTTGATTTTTCTTCATACTTAAAAATGAATTTAATTACTATTAAAATTTGCGGCAAATATAGTCAATATTTTTTTATACCTACTGCTATTTTAACATTATTTTTTATTAACAATATTATTATTGCCTTATACTACCTTTTTGCAAAGGGGTATTGCTACCCCCTTTTTTTCTATCTATTTTTGCTGATAATAAACACATTACTATATTACAACCATTTTACTAAAAGCAAAATCTTGACGGTGAGGCAATAAGCTATTTTTTAGGGAAAATACGAATAGCCAACTGCAAAGCTCCAGGGTATTCTGAGGCAATTTCTAAGCGATAAGTGCCTTTATTGCCCTCAGTATGTACTAATGGGAACTCTGTTTTTTTGAAAGCACTTTGAGCTTATCGTCTTTATGTTCGGCAACTACCAATTCTACGCCTATATCTTCAGGGCTCAATTCGCCAACTTCCAAATCAACTTCACCTTTGTAGGTTTTACCAATAGAGATGAGCTGTTCGTTGCGATTAGGCACTCTGATATCCAATACTTTGATATTATCCCATTCTTGGGTTACCTTGCGTTTCCAATCTGCCAACTGTATAGCGATAGCAAACTTGTTGTCTTTCAGTTTGTTTACGCGCTCGGTCATTGGGTAATAATATTGGTTTTTCGTAGTCGGTGAGCATACGAGTAGTTGTAAAATTAACAGCTACTTTGGCAATTGTATTTTTGATAAGTGCACACCAGCGAGTTGAGATACCTTCTTTGTTTTTTTGTCGTAGAAGATAGGAGCAATCTCATCTTCTATGATGTTGTAAATCATTTCGGCATCCATTTCGTCTTGGTATTGTTGGTTTTCGTAAGCGCGTTCCATAGGGAGTGCCCAACCTGCATCTTCGCGATAGCCTTCTACCCACCATCCGTCTAACACGCTAAAGTGCATTACACCATTCATTGCAGCTTTTTTTCACCACTAGTACCAGAGGCTTCGAGTGGACGGGTTGGGAGTATTCATCCAAACGTCTACTCCTTGTACCATATGGCGAGCGAGCTCCATATCGTAGTTTGGAATAAAGAGGATTTTACCTAAAAACTGAGGTAGTTTTGATATTTCAACAATATTTTTTTGATAAGGTCTTGTCCTGCTTTGTCGGCGGGGTGAGCTTTACCCGCGAATACGAGATTGTACGGGGCGCTCGGGGTTGTTGACAATTCTATCCAAACGCTCTATATTGGTGAATAGCAAGTGAGCGCGTTTGTAGGTAGCGAAACGTCTTGCAAAACCAATTGTAAGGATGTCTTCGCGTAGGTTTTCTTTAATTTCAACTAATTGTCGAGGTGAAAAAAATAAGGTGTATTTTTCTCTAATCTCAATTTTTTTGCTCTATGCGGCGCAATAGTTTTTGAGCGCAAAGCATTTTTTGATTTCCCATACGCGTTTGTCGGATACTTTGTAGATACCTTCAAATCCTTTAGGGTCGTAATGGTGTGTTTGATAGTCTTTACCAAATACTTCGTTTTCTACATCTTTCCACAAGCCAGCTGTCCAAGTGGGCTGGTGTACGCCGTTGGTTACATAGCTAATGTGTAGTTCTTCGGGCATATAGCCAGGCATAGGTCTTTGAGGATATCTTTTGCTTACTTCGCCGTGTAGCCAGCTTACGCCATTAACCTCTTGTGATAGGTTGGCAGCCAAGTTGCTCATCGAGAATTTTTCGTGAGGGTCGGCGAGGTTTATTTTTTTCCTAAAAGCCAATATTTGTTCCCAATTCACGTGCAATCTTTCGGTATAATTACCAAGGTAGGCGCGTAATAGTCCTTCTTCAAAAGCATCGTGCCCTGCAGGTACAGGGGTGTGGGTGGTGAATAGCGATGAAGCGCGTACTACCTCCATAGCTTCGGAGAATGAAAGGTGGTCTTTTTCTATATATTCGCTAAGGCGTTCTAATCCTATAAAGGCGGCGTGCCCTTCGTTGCAGTGATATACATCGCTATTGATGCCTAATTTGCGCAACATTTGGATACCTCCTAAGCCGAGTAGCATTTCTTGTTTTTAGGCGGTTTTCCCAGTTACCTCCATAGAGGTGGTGAGTGATAGAGCGGTCGTCTTCGCGGTTGTTTTTCAAAAATCGGTATCCAACAAGTAGAGCTCGATACGTCCTACATCCACACGCCATACGCGAGCGTAAAGAGTGCGGTGTGGTAAAGGTGAGGATACGATAATCCATTTTTCCTTCGGCATCAAACACTGGTGAAACGGGGATTTTGGAGAAGTCTTGTGCTTCGTAATCGGCTTCTTGGTTACCAGCAGATGATAATTTTTGAGTAAAGTATCCGTAACGATACAAGAGACCTACCCCTGTAATTTTTAGTAGCTTTGTCGCTGGCTTCTTTGAGGTAATCGCCTGCAAGGATACCTAAACCACCTGAATAGATTTTTCAGTGATGAATGCAAGCCGTATTCCATACTAAAATAGGATACAGAAGGGCTTGTCATTTCGGCTTTTTAGCCATATATGCTTGGAAATCGGCATATACTTTTTGACAAGTTTCGCATAAAGGTGCTGTCTTGTTCAAGCTCTTTATAGCGTTTTTAGTGAGATACTGTCGAGCAATGCGATAGGGTTTTTGCGTACTTCTATCCATTTTTCGCTATCTACATATTTGAATACTTCGTAAGCCTCATCATTCCAGCACCACCAAAGGTTTTTTTGATAATTCTTCAAGCGGTTTGTAGGGCTTCGGGGATAGCGCGATGTATAATCACACTACGCCAATTTGGGGTGTTTACTACCTTCATTTTCTCTAAATAGGCTAAGCCATCTGGTTGCACAAATGGCAGTTTTTTTCTACTCTGTCTTCTATATTTTCTAAGGTTAATTCGTATGCTTTGATGTAATGTTGCACTAGGTTTTTCCAGAGTGCTATTTGCGATACCTCGTTTGCTTGCTTGCGTTGCTTTATCTAAATCGGCGTTGCTAATGGCTAGCAGGTCGGTAATATTTTCTGACTATGGCTGCTACTACATCGCCATAGTTGCTGTCGTTGCGTTCTACTACTTGAATAGCGTTTTTGCTCACTGGGGTAATAGCTATTGACCCATTTGCCAAAAGCCTGCTAATGAGGTGGTGATAGTGGGTACTGAGAAGGCTAAGCTTTCTAATGGTGTATAGCCCCAAGGCTCGTAATAAGAAGGAAATACGGTGCCGTCTATCCCTGTAAGTAGGTCGTAATAGGATAGGTTGAACACGCCATCGTTTCCGTTGAGATAGCTTGGGCAGAAAACTACTTTTTACCTTGTCATTTTTGCCGTTGAAGAGTTTTTTTGCTCGTATATACGGTTCATTATTTGGTCGTGATATACATCGGGCAATATGTGGGTAAGGTGTTTTTGCTCGTTTGCTATTTTTTTGTTCTGGATTGGCGAGGTTGTTTAGCAATCCTTGGTGTGGGGCATCGTGCCCTGTAGGGATTAGGATATAAGCTAGAACATTTTCTTTGTTTTTTTGGTATTGCGGTTTAGCACGCCCAAAGCATCAATAAAAAGCATCGATTCCTTTGTTGTGGAACTCGTACCCTGCCACTGATAGCTACTATTTTTGGTGTCTTGAGCTATAGGCTCGGCGATAAGTGCTTCGGCAACTGCAATAAGTTTGTTTTTAGCTTCTGTACGTTTTTAGCGAGCTCTTTGGGAGCAGGTATTATTTTATCGTCGAAGCCGTTGGGGGTAATCATATCTGTTCTTCTGCCGAGGAAGTGGTAGGCTTCTTGAGCTGTAATTTCGCTAACGGTAGTAAAACAGTCGGCTGTTTTGGCTGCTTGTCGTTCTACAAAATGCTTGTGTTGTACGCCAGCTTATAAGCCATATCTTTGGGGTTGTAGTTTTTTTGATTTCGTTATATAGGGGGTATCCGTTACCAGCGATAGCGCGCCCCAATACGGTAGCGTGGGTGGTGAATACGGAACCTATTTTTGGGCATTGTATTTTCAAGGTATAGCAATCCGCTGGCGGTCATCCACTCGTGGAAGTGGCAAATGACGTTTTTCGCGAGAAGCAGTATTGAATTTGACGAAGCTTTCGATTACTTTACCTGCAGCGTAACCGAATAGCATAGACTCTACATAATCCCAAGAACTACCGAAAGAGTCGAGCTTGTAGGCGTCCCAATAGAATCGTAGTATTTCGTTTTTATTGCTCACGTAGTGTAGAAATCTACTAATATAACGATGGGTTCTCCTTCGATTTTTCCAATTACCTACGCGTATGCGTAATCCTTCGGCAGCGGCTTTAGCTCGCCAAGACTTAAAAGAGGTTTGGATTTTCTACAAATTCTTTATTTTCGGTGTGCTGCCAAATATCGGGACCTATGAGGATGTATTTGCTCCTAAATTTTTTTGGCAATGCTTGGCACTTTGGTAGCTATAACTGTATAAATGCCACCAACCTTGTTGCAAACTTCCCAACTGGTTTCGAATACATAGTCGGGGTTTAATTTTTTTTCGCTCATTATTTGTTAGTTTAGTTGTTAGTTAGTAAAATCAGCGACAAAGATACAATTATTTTTTGAATTGGTACTATTTTATCTAAAAAAATAAATTGGCATATCTATTTAAAAAGGTTCACAAATTCCTTTTTTTAGGAAAAGAAATAGTTCCTGATGATTTTTCCTTTAAAAATCCATTCTAAACTATTTTTTATTCTTTGTTTCACATAGAAAGTTCTCATTATTTGATTTGACCAAATATCAATTTGATTGATTATAATTTTTTGCCTTACAATCAAAAAGTATCTGTTGTGTAATAAATACTATTAGAAAGAAAAATAAGGAAAATATACATCTATCTTATAGACTTTATAAGCAGAAGAATCTTTATCCTTTTCATAATATTTTTACAACATTATAAAAAGGGTTCTTTATTTAAAGATTTTTATGCCTTTTTTTCAAAATAACAAGTATAAAAAAATGGTTGTTGTCTTTAACTATTTTATAAAAATCCTTTTTAAAGAATCTACACTTCCTTTTAAAGCATAATATTTTTGTACTGTAAACTCCTGTTCTTGGATTGTGTGTATATATCTCTTTTTCAACAGTAATAATATCATTTTCTTGTACAGTGATAGTATCTTGTTGGGAATAAAGTAAAAGCATTATAAAAAAATATAAGTAAATATAGGGTCTTATTCTTCATTTTTGAATTATAGGAATTATGTCGATATTATCCTTCGGTGCGAGCCGCACAGGCTTCACATACTCGGCTGTGCCAGCTCGCCGACTTTCCTTCGGTGCGAGCCGCACAGGCTGTCTTATCCTTCGTCACATACTCGGCTGCGCCAGCTCGCCGACTTTCCTTCGCTCATCCTTCGCTCAACCTTCGCTGGGAAGAATTATGAATTTTTGAATTGATAGGAGTGCGAGCTGCACAGAAAATTAGGGTCTGTGAGCTCGCACTGTGTTTTTGAGGGTTCGGTAGCTTTATTAAAATACCTCGAACCTGATGCCTATACTATAGGGATATTCATTGATGGGATTGCTTTTGAATAGGGGTACTAAATTGTAACGGGCATAAAGCAGGCACGATTTGTATCCTATGTGTGCGGATACGCCGTATATCAACTCATTGACATTGAAGTTCTTGAAGGCTACATCTTTTACTTTGCCGCCTTGCTCGTTATACTTTATTTTTTGCTTGGCTGTCCATAATACGCCTATATAGCCTCCTACTCCGAAACGGAAACTTTCGGCAAAAAGGATAATAGGTTTTTCCTTTCTTTTCGACTGGCTTGGTAAAATCAAATTCTAAATTTAGGGGGACTATCATATAATGTGTTTTTGAACTTGGATAGGGTTACTTCTTTGGGATAGGGCATTATTTTAGTAATATTATCATCAATTACGTAATAGGTGTTTCCTTTCATTCGTAGGGTATTCACTAAAAGTGAGGTACCATAGGTGAGGTGCAATAAGTTGTTGTTTTTCAGCAAACGGGTGTTCATTAAAAAGCCTATTTCTAAGGAGTTGGAATAGTTTGTCCTGAAATAGTTGTTGCTGAAATGGTTGCCTTGCTTGAGATTGTGAAACCCTAATGAATAGACAGGGATAACTGGTGGTGCGCTGTGGCTTGCTAAGACTATCGGAGGTGGCGCTTAGCCAGCTATCGATACGCTTAATTATGCAGGGGCTCGTGTGAGGAGGTAGGGGGTAGGCTCTGTATCGTGACCGAGCAGCTGCTGGCGTACGAGTTCTGAAAGTTTGTCGGTTTCCTCTTTGGTTTTTGTCGGCAATACGAATTTTTTTGATTGGTTGGTGGCTTCTTTTTTTGAGGGTTTGGAGCTGCTCTTCTGATATTTTTTTATCTGCGAACTGCTCATCGAGTGTTTTTTAGCTCGATTGCTAGCGCTTTTTCGGTTTTTACGATAGAATCTATCACTTTTTTTGGATTGTTCTATCTGCTGATAATAGTTTTTGTGCTGAGGCGACTCCTATTGTAAAGAGTAATGCCAAAAAAATAAATAAGATTTCATATTTTTAATTAATTTATGAGTTTAACAATATGTAATAAATGGCTTGCTAACGACTAAGGGCTAACCATTTGTTGTATTTTTTTCTTCTAAGTATTTTTTTGAGATGGGCTTTGAGATGGGTTATTTGTGGGGGTACGGGAGCATTAGTTGGCTGTGAATTATTGAGATTGGTAGCTACGATTTCTACTAGCTCTTCTTCGGTGAGAAGGCTGGTATCTAAACTGGCTACTAAGTGTGTATTTTCATCTGAAAAATTGGTGTTATGAGGGGTAGGGTCGGTAGTGGGGTCTGCGCTATCTATTGGAGGAATAGCGGTGGCTACTGGGGAATGGGGTGCTTGGGGGTATGGACTTGGCTATTGGCTTTGACAATATTGCTATGGGGTTCGTTGAAATTGGGGGTGGGGTGGGGTTGCTTGTAGGCAAAGGGCTTGGTGTGGTGGTTTTTGCAAACATTATTAATATTTTGCTGCTGAAATACTATTTCTTGGGATACATCGGTTACTTGCCGCTCATTGAGACTGCAAATGCTTATGGCGATGAGCACAGCTGCAGCAGCGGCATAGTAGTACCAACGTATTTTTTTAGTGGGCACAGGGGGCTGCTTTGCGGGTTTCGGCAGCTAATTGTTGCTCTAATCGTGTCCACAAATCGGGTGATGGTGGTAACTGACGATGAGCAAATAGGTTTTTTATTTTATCTTTCCACATATTTTTTTGAGCATTTTTTAGCATACGCTAATTGGGATTTTTGAGGTTCCTTCGCTAATACCAAGTGTTTGGGCTATCTGCTTGTGTGTGTAGTCTTCAAACACATAAAGGTTGAAAAACCATACGACTGCCTTCGGGAAGCTGATTGATAAAGGCTTGTATTTGTGCTTCTTGATAGGTGGCTTCGTCTAAGGCAGTATCGTCAATGGTGTCGTAATTGTCGTTCCAATCGCTATAGATGAGTTTTTTTGCTGTTTGCTGCGCAAAAAAATCGATGCACTCATTGACGGTAATACGGCGCATCCAAGCGTATAGTTTTTGTTGTGGCTTGTATTGCTGTATATGGGTGAATATTTTGTAGAAGGCTTTTGAGTAGGGCATCTTCGGCAAAATGAGCATCTTTGATATACAGACGGCATACGCTTAGCAGGGCAGCTGCATAACGGTCGTACAGTTGCTTTTTGTGCCAATGGGTCGTTGCACTTTAGTTTGTTTATGAACTCAGAATCTTGGATATTACTATTGTTTATTATATAAAACGAAAAACAGAAAGGTTGTAAAAGTGTGGGCAAAATATATTAAATTATTTTTTTGTACTTTTGCAGGAGTTACAGGGTTATACGTTATTAAATAAGAATTAAACTTTTATTATATAATTATGGTATTAGAAAAACAAAAAGAATTAAAGCAATGGGTTTGACAAAAAAATCTATTGACTTAGAGAGGAGGAAGCGGTAGTTTCTAAAAAGAAAACGCTTTGGGATATTGCTGAGGATTTAGCAAAAACCTCTTTTACTATTGATGAGAAGGATAGGAATCTTGTATATGGTTCTAATATGATGACGAGATTATTACAAGAAGATGAATTATGAAGTACTTTTTAGACACCAACATTATCATTATCCTATTTGAAGGCAGAAATGATGAAATAAGGGATAATGTAAAAGAAATTTTTAAACAATGAAGCTAATACTTTTTATGAGTAGTATTTCTTTATTAGAAATAGCACAACTATACAGAAAAAACGTTTCAAAAAAATATAGATTATAACTTATTTGATACAGGAGATAAGCTGATAAGCTATATTTTTACACGTTAGCTTCTTCTGTAAAAGGTACTTCCTTTTGAGGAACAGCACGCTCTCAGAGCTGGACAATTATGTTTTTGTTCCCAATCACAACGACCCTAATGATTTAGCAATCATAGCTCATGCCATTACTGAGAGGTTAACTATTATTTCGTGTGATGATAAATTTCCTGCTTATGAATTACAGGGCGCAAAGGTGATTCATAACCAAAGATGAAATTTATTACAAGTATTTGGGTTGTAAAAAAATACTGACGAACAACCTTAGACAAATTGTTATAAGAATTAAACTTTTATTATGCATATTTTTTTAATTTTTCTGGAGGAACTTTCAAAAAAACAATAATAAGGAGTGGTTTGACTCTCATCAGGAGCTTTTTCTTCTTGCTAAAGAAGAGGCTACTCATATATTCAATGAAATTTACAACCGCGTGGCGCTCAGGACTATGTGAGTGATATGAAAATATATCGCATTTATCGCGATTTGCGATTTTCAAAAAGATAAAACGCCTTATAAAACGCACTTTGGTCTTTACTTTCAGCGACAACAACCACAATATAGGGGATGGTTACTACGTGCACTTAGGGAATAAATGAGTGTTTTGTAGGGGGTGGTTTTTCAATCCAAATAAGGAGGACTTGCTGCGTATTAGGCAGGAAATTGCGGCTGAAGCTGATGCCTTTAAAGCTGTGATGGAAAGCGAGGGTATCGTACGTGAATTTGATGGGAAACTCTTTGGCGATGAGGTAAAAACGGCTCCTAAAGGGTTTGACAAAAATGACCCGATGATAGCTTATCTGCGTAAAAAAACAATTTTTGCTGAAACGTGATTTTTAGTAGGGCTGAGGTGGAAGCTGACAATTTTGTAGCTCGTGCCGCTGATGTGCTTTTGGCTATGCGTCCGTTTTATGATTTTTATGACAGAGGCTTTGTTTAACGATTATGAATAATGACTTATTATACCTTATCGCTCTAAAAAAACACGCCTTTAGTAGGTGATATTACTGCTAAAAAGCTAATAAACTACTTTTGGTAGCGCTGAAAATGTATTTGCACAAAAGAAACAGCAGCTGGAACGTGTGGGGGGTATCGGTAGTAAAATTATTGAACAGCTGCTGTGTGTTCCGAACTTGCTTTTGGCTGAAAACGAATTGCGCTACGCTGAAAAAAACAATATCAGCATCATTACTTATACGGATAAGGAGTACCCTGCCTTATTGCGGCAATGTGTGGATAGCCCTATCCTCTACTACCAACGGGGACGTATTAACCTGCATAACAAACGCGTGCTGAGCATCGTGGGTACGCGCAACGCTACGGCTTATGGTTGTGCTTTTTGCGAAAAACTGATAGAAGATTTGGCTTACTTGGACGTGGTAATCGTAAGTGGCTATGCCTATGGGGTAGATATTACGGCTCATAAGTCTGCTATAAAACATCGGTTGCAAACAGTGGCTTGCTTGGCTCACGGACTGAACATTACTTACCCTGCTGCGCATAGCAAATACAACCACGAGGTGGAAGAAAAATGGTGGTTTTATTACGGACTTTGGTACTGAAACTAAATTTGATAGGAAGAACTTTTTGAGTAGGAATAGGCTTATTGCGGGCTTATCGGAAGCTACTGTGGTGATAGAATCGGGGAACAAAGGGGGAGCTTGGTAACGGCTGATATTGCTTACTCATATGAACGGGAGCTTTTTGCTTTGCCAGGCAGGACGACCGATGCGATGAGTATTGGTTGCAACGAACTGATACGCAGCAACAAAGCATTGATGATTACTTCGGCTAAAGATATTGTTAATACTCTAAAATGGGATACTCCTGCCCAACAAGGGGTGCAACAGGAGCTTTTTATTGATCTTACTGCTGATGAACAGGTTGTTTACGACTCGCTGCTGAATGGTGGAAAACAATCGCTTGATGCACTTGCCTTGTACTGCCAAATGCCGATTTACCAAGTATCGAACTTGCTGTTTCAGCTGGAAATAAAAACCTTATCCAACCGCTACCTGGGAAATATTTTTGAACTAAAATAGGGGTTTTGCGAAAGATTATTCATATAGATATGGACGCTTTTTTTGCTTCGGTAGAGCAGTTGGATTTTTCCTGAATTGCGCGGGAAAGCTATTGCTGTAGGGGGTGCTGAACGGCGTGGGGTGGTTGCTACGGCAAGCTACGAGGCAAAGGCGCTATGGGGTGCGCAGTGCTATCAGTGGTGCACAAGCACGGAGGCTCTGTCCGCATCTGATTTTTTTGTTCCTCCTCGCTTTGAGCGTTATAAAGAAATTTCATTGCAAATACGGGGTATCTTTCACGATTATACTGACCTTGTGGAACCGCTGTCGCTAGATGAGGCTTATTTGGACGTTACAACTAACAAAAATAATCCTTCGGCTACGCTTATCGCTCAGGAAATTAGACAACGGATTTTTTTGAAGAAACAGGACTTACGGCTTCGGCAGGTATCTCGGTAAAATAAATTTGTAGCTAAAATAGCTAGCGACTTTCGCAAACCTAACGGACAAACAACCATAACGGCTGATGAGGTACAGGATTTTTTTGGACGTATTGGACGTGCGAAAATTTTATGGTATTGGCAAGGTAACGGCTCAAAAATGTACGAACTGGGGATTTTTAAGGGTAAGGACTTGCAGGAAAAATCGTTGGCTTTCTTAGAACGCAACTTTGGCAATAGTGGGCTGTACTTTTATGAACTATCAAGGGGTATTCACCGCGCTGAAGTACAGCCGTTTAGGATACGGAAATCGGTGGGGGCAGAACATACCTTTGCAGAAAATTTTTACTAGTGAAATTTATATGGAGGAGGCGCTCTCGGCTATTGCTGAAGATGTTGTGACGCGCTTGCAACGCCAAGAGGTAGCCGGACGCACTATTACCTTGAAGATAAAAATATAGTGATTTTACAGTGCAAACACGTAGCAAAACGCTAACTGAATTTATCAGTAGCCAAGAGGAAATTGTATTGTACGCTCGGGAATTGCTTTACCAAGAACGCTTGAAAGAATCTGTACGCTTGCTGGGGATTTCGGTATCTCACCTAAATAATGAAGAACGGGAAGACATTCCTAAAAAGCCGCAGTATATACAATTACGACTGGAGTTTCCTGAAGATTGATTTTTTTGTTGGTGGTTTGGATTTTTTTGTATTTTTTTGCGGGAGTAATTAATCATCACAACTACTTTTGATGTAAATTTAATGTTATATGACAAACCCTAATGCATAAAATTACTAATCTTTATTTTTCCTATATTTTTCATTAGTTGCTTTATTGCTATCATTCATGAGGCAGTTACTACCACCCAGAACTATGGACAAAAGAAAATTTTTAGTGTACTTTTTCTTCAAAAATAGGTTTTTATTTTTTTGTCCTTTTTCTCGTAGCTTTATGGATGTTCTTTCGTCATAAAATATTATTTACCCGAGGGAATATCTTCGTTCTTTAATTATATGTACAGGGGTTGCGATTGTCTTCTTATGGACTTATAAACATAAAAATAACACTGCGTTTAGACTTATTACTGCTGTTTTTTTGTGCACTCTATGGGCTTATTTACCGACAGTATATAAAACCTAATAAAGTAATGTTATCTTTTTTTGCTCTAATAGCTCTTAAGTATTTAGGTATTTTTATGGAGTGAATACAAAGAGTTTGCGTGGTATGATATGTTTGATGATATGCTTTATTTGCTATTAGCAGCACCTATTGTTTGCTTATTTTTTTCGAGTAAAAAGGCTGAAACTCGCACTTTTGTTGTGCTAGCTTCAAACTTTTTTCTTGCTTTTTACTTACACTAAACATATGTACCTATATATTGGTAAGTAAAAAAATATTGGCATTCCTTTTTTAGCTTTTTTTACTTTAAACAAAGGGTATATGCCTTCTGGAGAAGTTTTATCGTGGTCTGTTTTTCGCCATCCAAGTTTTATAGCTTGGGTAATGTTACTTATGTGGGGATTAGGTGTTCTATTAGGTTATCGGAAAGATAGTAAATACATTTCTTCTTTTGAAGTCATTTTTATATGGCGTTCTTTTTATTGTTTTTTTCATTTTATAGTACAAGCTCGTATTGTAATTATAGGATTGCCATTATGTGTTTTTTTATTACTGTGGTTTCATTTTACTAAAAAAATGGAGCAACAAAAAAACGCGTATCTGCGGAAATGCTTATTCTTTTTAATCGTCTCTTTATGTGTTTATTTACTAATAACTCATATTAGCTATTTTTGATCCTATACGCGAGAAGATGTTAAGTAGTGCTTATCAGCATATATTTGAGCACCCTAATATAGGTAGTGGAAGTGCTACTGAAAAAAATGTTATCAAGAGAAGTAGTTGGACAAATGCACATTCACAATGATTTTTTTAGCTATTATGATTGATTTAGGGGGTATTGGATTGTCTTTGCTATTACTATGGTTATTCTTTACTTACCAAAAGTCTATTTTTAGCAAAAAGACAATAGTATTGCTTTTTACCATAATAGTCTTTCTGCTACTGATGAATACCGATGTAATTATTAACTATTTTGCAGGAATTCTTATTTTATTCCCATTTCTAATCTTTATTTTTTTCAAAAAGGACGAAAATATAGTACAATCATAGCTGTTTCAGTAGGTTATTCCATATTGCTATAATAGATTTTTTTCTTCATTGTCCATAGAATAGTTTTTGCAGCACAAAGTTGGAGGCTTTTTTTCCCTTTTTGTACAATAACTTGAGGAGATGCTTCGTAAAGTGCAAGTAATTCTTCTATTTTCTTTACGTAAGTTATAATATCACCACTTTTTACTACTGACGAAAACTCATCTTTAAAATACTCTTTTCCAGCTTCACCATCGTATCCCTACTACATAGCAACCACAAGCCATTGCTTCTACAGGTGGTAGTCCGAAACCTTCACGGTGGTTAAAGCTCAAAAAGAAAAGTACTTTCCCTCATTATTTGAGCTACCTCTTGTTCATTTTTACCATCTATAGCCATTAGTTTCCATCCTTTCAAACTGCCTCGTTGCTTAAGAATTTGTAACACTTGGCGTACATCATCAGTTAACTTTCTTGGCATAAAAACATATCTGGCGTTGTTTTTCGGGTGAATAATAGAATATTTTACTATTAATACCTAAAACGCACCTATACACCTTAGCTTTTAGCAAATGTATAATTGAGATAAGCCAAAGAATCTTCTGAAAACTACTATAGTAGCCAATACATCAGGATGGGTATAAGGAGTTTGAGGATAGTCAGTATTAATATCGTATTGATTGAATGTGTAATAGCAGTTTTTGGTTAAAAATTACTTTTTTTATACCCAGTGCTATTTTTATCTATTTTATCACCATAAATTTCAGGAATCACCAATATCGTATTTTTCGTCTAAAGCTACACTTTTTTTGCTTTAAAAAAAGTATAGCTTCATTTTTCTAAGCGATATTTTTCTATTTTGAAGTGTATATTTGAGTATCTTAAACAGATAAGGACTATAAACGATAGGAGCCGTAGTATGAAACCATTTTTTTGTTTACTCTCGCCTTGCAATAATACCGCAGCCTGAATGCCATTATTATTTAAGATTTCTACTTGTCTATATATTTGTTTAACCCCCCACTGATAAAGCTATTGTTAGGGCATAGAAAGTATATTTTAGTGTTCATCATCTAATATCTGTTTTTATCCAATTTTTTTAATGTGATATTTTTTTCTTTTTAACGCAGAAGGAAGTTCACAATAATCAGTATTAAAAATGTTTCTGGAATTACAAAAATCATTTACATCATCTATTACAAAAGATATTATGAGGGTTGTAAAAATCGTAATTCCGTATATCTTTATTCGTAGTAATTAACTTTTTCCTGAAGCCTATTGCTTCATAAGGACGAAATGACAAACCTTTCTGATGAGGATGTGCAATGTCTAAGATAATTTTTGCTATCCAAATAATATTTATAAGCTGTAGTAAATGGCATTATAGAAGTAGTAACTTCTATATTTTTGTGGTAGTAAAGGTACTTTCTTGTGAGCTTTACTAACAAATACTCTACCTTTTGCTTTAATACTATGCGTTTTTAAAGTAATCAAAAAAATACGTTCTGCTACCCTATTCTATCATCATAAGTAGCTAAATAACATACATCATAACATTGTGACAAGGACTTTTTCTTCGGAAAAATAAAAAAATTAGTAATTTTTTTCAACCCATAACGCTTACAATCTTCAGGTTCAAAAACTATAAACCACATCAAATTTATTTATATAATCCTCCTGCATTGGTATTTTCTTAATACTGTCCCAAAAATAACTATTGATTGTTTACTTTTTTAGTGCAATATCCAGTTGGTGAGGTGTTAGCAAATAAGGCGCATTTACCAACAAAAACGTCATAACTTTCTGCCTGATCAAGCTTTTTCTAATATATAACGTTCTGTTCTTTCTCTTTTTAAGTTTTTTTCCGCAGGAAAGTTTTCAAAAAAAGTTATATATCTTTTTCAGTAAAGTTCTTATAACGATACTTAAAATTTGAAGTTAAGCTCATTACCTCATATCCACTATAAGCCAATAAGCCATCAAGTACAACTTTATCAAAAATCATAATAATCGGGAGCTATAAATAGTAGTCATTTAAGTATTTTATCTATCCAACCCGAAAAACTATATTTTTTTCTCTTATAGTAGCCTCTATTGGCTCATAGGGCATTTTTACAAAGGTTTCAAACCCTTCAAAACTATCACCCTCTATTACATAAACGTTCTTCGGATTATAAAAATCGTATTCTTTTTACTAAAATATTATTCGTTATTAGCTTTTTGGTAACCAATGCTTTCAAAAGTTCTAAATGAAAGTCCATTATGGATAGGATTATGCAAAATCTAATACATAATGAGCAGCTTGCATCTTGATTATGCTTTCTTTGAATGAAAAACCCTCACTAAGCAATGTAATACCATTAGGCAAATCTCTTTTTATCTGATACTAAAAAAACATATTAGGTATCAAACCATTCTTTTTCTATTTGAGTTATAATTTTTGTGCAATAATGGTATCCTATCTTTCATATAAGTTCCCACAAAAAAATACCGAATTAGGTATTATAGGAGCTTCAGAACTAATATCATCAAAATAGAAATTAGTTGTATGTTTTAGTTGAGAACTGATAGAAAGGTCTGTTTTATCAAAAAAACGTAAAAATCGTCAAATAGGCTGATGTATTGTTGTGCCAAAGGATAACGCCTCAAGCCGTCCCATTGGTAGCAACAACTTTTCCCTGCTATTTGTTTAGCTCGTTTTACTACCTCTATATCAAACAAATCGAGGGCGAATAAATAGAGCATAATCTACTGCAGGAATAGCTTCTATCTGTTGTAAATGCGCTCTTGCTGATATTTTTATTTTTTTAATAGTAGGTTTATGCGTTCTATCATTTAAAAAGATTTTTTTATATCCGTGAATAATTTTTATCTTTCAATGGTATTGAAGTTGTAGTACTTTTGGAGTAAAAACCTTGAAGCCCAAGTGCTCTAAGTTTTCTTTTAAATCGCTGGGGTAGCCCAAAAATGATTAGGCATTGCCAATAGTATTGTTTTGCCCTCAAAATAATTACACTTCATAATCTATATATGATTTCCAAAAACCTCTATTTTTCTTTATTCCAGCGGTGGCAGCCCATAGGTAGCTTTCCGTTGTTATAAGCTAATGCTTTCGCAGGTTTATTTTTCAATAGCAAAAGCGCACGCCTCTTTATACGAAGGTTTAGCAAAAGACAATCCCTCGCGCTGAGGTTCTATGCTAAAAAAACACATCTTCAGCATAAAAAGTTACTTTGGTTTATAGGCTTTTAGGTAAATGCCTACTTCTGTATGCAGACTTTGTAATACCTCTATAAACTTTTCTCTTTTCCGAAGCGAAAAACCTCCGTTTCCTACCTCGTTATAAAGTAGTATTTTTATTCTTTTTGCGTGTTATGATTCCCTCTATAGTTAGTGCATTGCTTAACAAAGCAAAGCGTATTGTCCCATATTTTTTCAGCAAAGGAATGCTTTCACTACTACGTAGCCAAGGCGCCCCTATGTAGTCGTAATCTTTATCACACCACTCACGCAATGTATCGGCAAACACATAAGCATCTGTTTGGTAAATCAATATATATTTTTGAGAGAATGCCTTATAAAAATCTACGCTTAGCATCAGTTGATTATAGCCATAAATCCCCGTGAAATACTTATTATCAAAACGCTTAAACCTTGCCTCACCAAAGCACTCATAAGCAGCCACATCCAAGCTTTCCGGACATACAAAGGTAATGCCATAGTGCGCCAACAACTTAAAAACCTTGTCGCAGAGCACATATTTCATCACTATTAGGTATGAGGCTTATAGATAGGAATGACAATATCAACCATTACTTATATTTTTTTCAGCAAATATATAAAATTATTTCTACTCCTCTTCTTTTTTTATCTTGATGATTAAAAGGAACATACCAAGTAGTGAGCAGGGCGGGGATAGTACAAATCATCACTAATAAAAAGAAGTGTTCGTAGCCCAAATATTTACTCAAGTAGCCACTTAGCATACCAGGTATCATCACCCCTAAGTTCATCAAGCTATTAGCAAAAAGCATAATGAGCCATTTGGTATTTACCAGGGGCTATTTGCTGCATCATAAAGAGTGTAAGCCCCACAAAGCCAAATCCATAACCAAAATATTCAGCAACAATCCCCCTCCTATAACCATCAAACTTGATGGTTGAAAATAAAGCAAAAAGCAGGTAGACTACAAAAAGGAATATTAAAGGCACAAGCCAAAGTAAAAAAGAGCTTTTTCAATCCTACACGAGCTACAAAATAACCTGCCGCTATCGAACCTACTATAAAAGCTACCGTACCTGCAGTGCCATACACCAAGCCGTATTGCTCATTGCTAAGCCCTAAGCCACCCTATAGCTACTTCATCTTTTTAAGAATAAAGGTGCAATTTTTCATTGCCAATCCTTCTGCAAAACGGTATAAAAAAATATAAAGAAAAGATAGAAGAATATATATTTTTTACTAAAAAGTCAGCGAATATGCACCATAGTTCCTGCGATTTTTGCGAAAAAGTCCTCTGTTGTAGTAGGTTTATGGTCATTAGGCAAGGCGTAAAAAGTGATACAAGCCTACTAAGCCCAATATAATAGCACAAATAGATAGTATCAGCTGCCACGAAGCTACAATACTCAATCCTTTGCTATTTACCAACCAGCCCGCTAAGAAGATAAGCCCTCCATTGGCAAGCACTTTTGCCAAATTGTAAAACGCACCTTGCCAGCCCGAATAAAGACTTTGTGTAGGTGCATCCAACTGGTGCATATACATCCCATCGCCCGCAATATCGTGAGTAGAGCCACTAAGTGCTATAGCACCCATTAGGGGCAAGGGCAAGAGTGAAGAAGTTAGGCAGCGCCAGTGCAAACACCACCCAGCCAAACAAAGCAGCCGATAGCAGTTCGGTAATTACAATGTATTGTTTTTTTAGTGCCATAAAGCTCCATTATCACACTGATAATAGGCTTTAGCGACCAAGGAAGAATAAGAAGCGATGTCCAAAAAGCAATTTTTGTCATTAGCAATTCCCAAATCTTTAAAGATAATAGGTGATACCAGTGAAAGCATCACAAATGGTAGTCCCATTGCAAAATAAGTGGTAGGCACCCAAGTAATAGGATTTTTTTCTTTTTTTCTTTCATTTTTAGTTTATTTGTTAGTTAGTTATATAAGTTAAAATATATTTCTAAAAAAATACTCCAATTGAGGGTGTTCTATCAGGAAAGCATCGTGCCCGTGTACCGAATGTATCTCGTAATAATTTACCTCCTTACCCAATTCTTGCAGTTCAGCCACCGTATCGCGGTTTTTCTTGTGGCACAAAAATACAAATCAGAGTCCGTGCTGATAATTGTAATTTTAGCCGTTATAGGTGCCACCGCAGCTGCAAACTACTCTTTCTCGTGAAATATCAATTGTTTTTACCAATTGGTTCATCAGTTTGTAGGCTGTAAGCGAAAAACGCTTATGAAGCTTTTCGCCGTGGTGCAGTAGCCAGCTTTCTACGTTGTACAATTGCGACACTGCGTGCGTGGTACGCTCAAATTTCATTTTCAGCGACAAAGGGGCGTGCGATAGCACAACATAGCGTGCAAACGCGCATCGTGCAGCGGATTGTTAGAGTTTTTTTCAGTATTTGTTCCTGTAGCAAGCAATTGCCTATTATCCAGTCGGTTGCTTTCCAGTCCGCAGCTACTATAACGAGGTGCTGAAACAATTCAGGAGCTAAGGCAGCCATTTCCCAAGCTATTCTCCCAACGAACAACCTACTAAGGCAAATATTTGCTGAAGCTGAAAATGCTCTTGCAGCCCATAGTTGAATATGCGGGCTACATCTATTGCTTCCCAATGCTGATAGTTAGTAATCATATCGGCTTCGGTGCCCATATAGCCATTACCAGGGATATTGAAAGCTATTACTGTATATTTCAGGGTATCAATAACCTTATGGTCGCCAATAGCAGCCCCCACCAGCCTTTTTTTCGCCAGCTACTTCAGAGTTGCCTGTAAAAGCGTGATTTACTACCACTACGGGGCACTGCCTAATGGCAGACCAAACGTTTGATAATAAACCCTCATCGCAGGGTACTCGTACCCCCACACGAAGTCGTAAAATCTTCAATGACAAACAATCCCACTTTTTCTAATTATTTTTTTAGTGTCTTGTTAATATCCTCTATATAGCCCACCAACTCTTCTTTACCTACATAATTTTTCAGCCGAAGTGATAAAGTAAGGCGGCATAGCCTCCCAGCTTTTCAAAAAGTATTTCTTGGTAAGTAGCAATATTGCGTTCTATTGCCAAAGGTTTCAGCTTATCGGCTTTAGTAAAAACAATAGCAAAAGGCACTAGCGTTTTCGCTCAACCATTGCATAAATTCCAAATCTATTTTTTTGGGGTTCGTGTCGTATATCTACCAGTACAAAAGCACATACCAATTGCTTTCGTTGTTCAAAGTAGTTAGTGATAAATTTCTGAAATGTTTTTGTCGTTTTTGAAACTCTTGCATAGCCATACCCTGGTAAATCCACCAAAAACCATTGGTCATTTATTTTAAAATGATTGATAAGTTGTGTTTTCCCAGGGCGGGCAGATGTTTTTAGCCAAATTCTTCTGATTAGTAAGCATATTAATTAAAGACGACTTTCCTCACGTTGGAGCGTCCTATAAATGCATACTCAGGCAGCGGCTCTTTTGGGGCATTTTGCTACCTGCGAATTACTCATCACAAATTCAGCTTTTTTTATCATTTACAACTACTTATTTTTCCAGCCAACGGTTCATAATTTCGTTGAACTCCGCAGGGTGTTCCATCATTGGGGCGTGTCCGCACTTATCTATCCAATGTAGTTCGGAATTGGGTAGCAGCTCGTGAAATTCTTCTGCCACTTTAGGAGGAGTTACGATATCGTTTTTGCCCCATATAAGGCATACGGGCAAATCCATTTTAGGCAAAATCTTTAGCCATATTATGCCCTAATAGCACTTTTTGGCAAGTGCCAATGTTTTTTTATCAGTTTGGTGCGGTCAGATACGTTAGCAAAATACCTCATCAACAATTTGAGGGGTAGCCACTGCGGGTCGTAAAAACACCTCTTCGCATTTTTTCTTTACGTAGCTATAGTCGCCACGGCGGGGGTAGCCATTGGTCATTGCCGCTTCATATAAGCCCGAACTTCCTGTAAGTATCAGTTTTAGCACATTTTTAGGGGTGCAGTTTCGCATATAACAAGCCTCACGTGCCCTCCCTAAGGAATTGCCTAAAAGTATCACCTGTTCAAAGCCTTTGTGCTTAATAAATTTGTGCAAGTATTTAGCCAAAGTCTTTACCGAAGTAGTGAGCAGCGGCATTGTATATAGCGGAAGTTCTGGCACTACTACCTTATATTTATTTGAAAAAGAAATCACATCTTCAAAGTTACTAAGCCCACCCATCAAGCCGTGTAGTACGATAATAGGTGTTCCCTCTCCTTGTTCAATGTACGAAAAATTTACCTTCTTTTTACTTCTACTGTCATTGTTTTTTTATCAAAAGTTTTTTTGAGGTACAAAGGTAATATATTATTTCTAATTACACACTACAACCATAACTTTTTTTAAAAATATTACAGAAAGTGCTTATACCACCCACTTTTTAATCGTTATTTATCAAAGCCCTTTTAGCGAAAAAAAGGAATACTTAACGCCAAAGGTATTCGCTCTACCTCATTTGTTTTTTTCCATCATCGGTACGTATCCAGCCAAAACCGCCTGTTGCTCTAAATGATAGTTTTTGCATCTTTTTCGCCTTCAGCATCTACCCATCGCACTCCTATCCATAGCACCCCTTTTAGGTGCAAAAAACAGCTATTTTTTTGCTGTATATGTTGTTTTTCCTGCGAATAAGGCACTTCTACATAAATTGGTTTTTCAGTAAGAGGTGTAAAAACAGTGTGTTCTTTATTACTTTGGTATAATTCTACTCTGAATATTGCTTTTCTGTAAGTGTTTTTTTGCAACACTAAGTTCAAATTCTGTAAGCATCGCATCTTTAGAAAGCGTAATAAAATCACCTATTTCTGTCACTATTCCGTCACTTTTCGTCTCCGTCAGTCTCAAAAATATGATTCTATCGTTACTATTGTAGGGTATCCCTTTGCTTTTTTTAGTGTTTGTATTTTAGGTGTTTTTATTTTTATAGTCGCTTCGGGTAGTTGTATATCTGCTTTTTTCCAATACAATCTTGTCTTGTATGTCTTTAGCCAAGAATATTGCCTTTTTATAGCTAATATGCGAAAAGTAGATACTATCGGTGCTGTTAGGTGCTAATTTTTGCAATGAAAAAAACACCATTTTTCATCACTAATTAAGCCCTTATGTGTACCAACAATCCCTATATTTACGTATTCAATAGCAGTTCCTTCACTATTTACAATTTTTGTTTGAGCCATTGTAGCCATTGTAAAGAGCAGAAAGAAGCATTTTATCATAAAATCTTTCATTAAAACACCTCCGATATTACTTTTTACAATATTATCTGATTTTTCCCATAGAATAGTAGTGCAATACAGGTACTCCTGCTGCCTTCAATTCTTTGCTTTGTTGTACAGCCCATTCTATGCCCACCTGTTTCACCTCATTGTTATTTTTTTGCAAGCCTCTACTGCTTTTTATCAACGCTTCAGGGAAGTCTATTTTTGAAGGCTTTAGGACAGCAAGTTTAAATGTTTTTATAGCTATAGGCTTAATACCTGGGATAATAGGCACGTTGATGCCCATTTGTCGTGCTTTATCTACAAACTCAAAGTACTTTTTGGTTGTCAAAAACATTTGAGTAACGACATAGTCAGCACCACATTCAATTTTTTCTTTCAGGCGCTGCAAGTCCGAAGCCAATGAAGGTGCTTCTAAGTGTTTTTCGGGATATCCTGCTACCCCTATACAGAAGTCCGCTTTTTGGTCGGCAGCAATGCCATTAAGGTATACCCCTTATTGAGGTTGTGTATTTGGGTTACCAAATCCGAAGCATAGGTATGTCCTCCCGAAGTAGGCTGAAAAATAGCGTTGTTCCTTCATTGCATCGCCACGCAATGCCATCACATTATCGATACCTAAATAAAAACAATCTACCAATAAGTATTCGGTTTCTTCTTTAGAGAATCCACCGCACAGCACGTGGGTACTGTGTCCACCTTGTATTTATGCTGAATAGCCGCACAGATGCCCACCGTACCAGGGCGCATACGTGTTAGTTTTTTCGAGCAAGCCGTTGGGGTGTTCTATATAATAATACTCCTCTCGTGAGGTAGTAACATCTATAAACGGCGGCTGGAATTCCATTAGAGGGTCTATATTCTTATAAAGTTCTTCAATGCTATTTCCTTTTTAGGAGGAACTACTTCAAATGAGAAGAGAGTTTTTCCTTTAGCTTTTTGTATGTGTTCTGTTATTTTCATAGTGTATAGTTTTTTGTCAAACAGCCGCCCAACAATTAGTCGCGCGGCTGTTTGTTCTATTGCATTATTGTATTACTTAAGCTTGTCCTGTAACTCCAAATAGTGGTATCGTTTGGTGTTCATCTTTATTAGTGATGTTGCCGTAAGCATTTTTCAAACTTATGAATATTCTCATCCAACGCTATCAGGAGGCGCTTGGCGTGCTCGGGAGTAAGGATAATACGGCTACGCACTTTCCCTTTGGGCATACCAGGCATTACGCTCACAAAATCTACAACAAACTCAGTTGCCGAGTGATTGATAACTGCCAAATTGGAGTATATGCCTTGAGCTGTTTTTTTCGCTCAGCTCAATACTCAATTGTCCGTCTTCTTTTTCTATTTCGTCCATTGTTTATCGTGATTTTTTCTTTTCTACAACAGGTTCCAAATCGGCTTTAGAGCCTACAATGATTCGTTCGTACTCTTTAAGCCCCGTACCAGCAGGGATACGATGACCTACAATTACGTTTTCTTTTAGTCCGTCAAGGCTATCTGTTTTACCGCTTACCGCTGCTTCATTTAGCACCTTAGTAGTTTCTTGGAACGATGCTGCCGAGATGAACGATTTGGTTTGCAACGAAGCGCGTGTAATACCTTGTAGTACAGGCATAGCCGTAGCAGGGATAATATCACGAGCTACCACAAGGTTTTTGTCAGAGCGTTTTAGCAATGAGTTTTTCATCACGCAATTCGCGCAAGCTCACTATCTGTCCTGGTTTTTAGATTTTCAGAGTCGCCCGCATCTTCTACTACCTTTTTGCTAAACAAGCGGTCGTTTTCTTCCATAAAGTCGTCTTTATGTACTAGCTGACCTTCAAGGTAAAGAGTATCACCTGGGTCTTGTATTTCAACTTTACGCATCATTTGTCGTACAATAACCTCAAAGTGCTTGTCGTTTATCTTCACCCCTTGCAAGCGGTATACTTCTTGTACCTCGTTCACCAAGTACTGTTGTACAGCCGAAGGCCCCTTGATACGCAAGATATCATCAGGGGTAATAGAACCGTCTGATAGAGGTTTCCCAGCACGCACAAAGTCGTTTTCTTGCACCAAGATTTGGCTAGAGAGTTTCACCAAGTATTTGCGCTCTTCGCCCAAACGGGAAGTTACGATAACCTCTTTATTACCGCGTTTTATTTTTACCAAATGATACGACCCCATCAATTTCAGAAACGATAGCTGGGTTAGAAGGGTTACGAGCTTCAAACAATTCGGTTACACGAGGCAGACCCTGTAATATCCCCTGCTTTGGCAGAGCTACGTGGTATTTTCACCAATACCTTACCTTCTTCAATCTTGCTGTTGTTATCCACCATTATATGGGCACCCACAGGCAAGTTGTAAGAGCGGAGTGTATCGCCGTTTTTTTATCAACGATTAGCAAGGTAGGTATCAGCTTTTTGTTACGTGATTCTACGATTACTTTTTTTCTTGGAATCCTGTTTGCTCGTCTATTTCCACTTGGTAAGTAACCCCTTGTTCAATATCTTCGTAGGCTATTTTACCCGAGAATTCAGAGATAATTACCGCGTTATAAGGATCCCATTGGAATAACAATGTACCTTTTTAACTTGTTCTTTATCTTTTACGAATATGTGAGCCCCGTAAGGAATATCGTGTGTTTGGAGTACCATTTTTGGTAGTAGGGTCAAGCACACGGAGTTCCGATGAACGAATTACCACATCTACAGGGTTTTTGTTCGTTATCTTTACCGCGCACTACGCGTAGGTCTTCCATTTCAAGGATACCGTCAAAGCGAGCTTCAGTTTTATTTTCTTCAGAAACGTTACCCGCAACCCCTCCGGCGTGGAACGTACGCAAAAGTAAGCTGAGTACCAGGCTCACCGATAGACTGAGCTGCTACTACCCCTACAGCCCTCACCTTTTTGTACCATACGCCCCTGTAGAAAGGTTTCGCCCGTAACATTTAGCACAAATACCGTGTTTAGCCTCGCAGGTAAGTGCCGAGCGCACTTCTACCATATCTATAGGTGCAGCTTCTATTTTTATCTACTACTTTTTCGGTAATTTCTTCACCTGCAGCTACTAATAGTTCTTCGGTAGAGTGGGTTGTATACATCTTGCAATGCCACACGTCCCAAGATACGTTCGCCAAGGGTTTCTACTACCTCTTCGTTCTTTTTAAGGGCACGCACTTCTACACCTCGCAAGGTACCGCAATCTTCGGTATTGATGATTACATCTTGTGAAACGTCTACCAAACGACGGGTAAGGTAACCTGCATCGGCAGTTTTTAGCGCCGTATCGGCAAGACCTTTACGAGCCCCGTGTGTAGAGATAAAAGTACTCAAGGATTGATAGCCCTTCTTTAAAGTTAGAAAGGATAGGGTTTTCAATGATTTTCGCCCCCACCTACACTTGATTTTTTTAGGTTTAGCCATCAAACCACGCATACCTGTAAGCTGACGTATCTGCTCTTTAGAACCACGCGCTCCAGAGTCCAGCATCATATATACAGAGTTAAACCCTTGCTGGTCGGTACTGATGCGTTTTCATAGCCAATTCTGTAAGCTGTGCATTGGTAGATGTCCATACATCAATCACCTGATTATAACGCTCGTTGTTGGTAATGAGACCCATATTATAGTTCATCATAATACCATCTACCAATCCGTTAGCTTCGGCAATCATATCGGCTTTTTCTTGAGGAATGATGATATCGCCCTAAGCTGAACGACAAGCCCCTTCAAAAAGCGAAGCGGTAACCCATATTTTTTTAATTTTATCCAAGAAATCACCAGTTACAGGGATACTTTTTGAAGCTTAAAATACGCCCGATAATATCGCGCAATGATTTTTGGTAAGCAATTCATTTACATAGCCTACTTCTAAAGGCACCAACTCGTTGAATAGTACACGCCCTGTAGTAGTTTCTACGATAGGATAATATACATTGCCATTTTTCATCAAGGTCGCGTACGCGTACCTTTATAAAGGCATTAAGGTCTAACTTTTGCTCGTTATAAGCAATATTCACCTCTTCGGGAGAATAGAAAGCAAGTCCTTCTCCTTTGATAGGGTGTTCGGGGGTAGAACGACGTCCTTTGGTAATATAGTACAAACCGAGTACCATATCTTGTGAAGGCACCGTAATAGGCGAACCATTGGCAGGGGTTAAGGATATTGTGCGATGCCAACATCAATAGTTGCGCTTCTAATATCGCTTCAGGACCCAATGGCAAGTGTACCGCCATTTGGTCACCATCAAAGTCGGCGTTGAAAGCCGTACATACCAATGGGTGTAGCTGTATCGCCTTACCTTCTATCAGTTTAGGGCTGGAAGGCTTGTATACCGAGCCTGTGCAAAAGTGGGGGCACGGTTTAGAAGCACTGGGTGCCCTTTTAATCACGTTTTCTAAGATGTCCCACACTACAGGCTCTTTTTATCAATAATGCGTTTTTGCTGATTTTACAGTTTTCACGATACCGCGCTCGATGAGCTTTACGGATAATGAATGGCTTATAAAGTTCGGCAGCCATATTTTTTTAGGCAAACCGCATTCGTACATTTTTTTAGTTCAGTTTCACGACAATTACCGAACGCGCAGAGTAATCTACACGTTTACCTAATAGGTTCTGACGGAAACGTCCTTGTTTTTCCTTTCAATGAATCAGAAAGAGATTTTTAGCGGACGGTTAGATTCTGTTTTTACAGCCGATGATTTGCGAGTATTGTCAAATAGCGAGTCTACCGCTTCTTGTAGCATACGTTTTTCGTTGCGCAAGATTACATCAGGAGCTTTGATTTCCAACAATCGTTTGAGGCGGTTATTGCGGATAATAACACGGCGGTAAAGGTCGTTTAGGTCAGAAGTAGCAAAACGACCCCCATCGAGTGGTACCAACGGACGTAATTCGGGTGGGATAACAGGTATCACCTTCATAATCATCCATTCAGGTTTATTTTCGCGACTTTTCTTTGATTCGCGGAAAGCTTCCCACTACTTGTAGGCGTTTGAGAGCTTCAGTTTTGCGTTGTTTAGAGCTTTCGTTATTGGCTTTATGGCGCAATTCGTATGAAAGTTCGTCAAGGTCAAGGCGCTCAAGGAGTTCCAAAAGGCACTCAGCCCCCATTTTTAGCTACAAACTTATTAGGGTCAGAATCTTCCAAGTATTGATTTTCAACAGGAAGATTTTCTATAATTTTTATATATTCGTCTTCAGAAAGGAAGTCTAAGTACTGTAAAGGTTCGCCATCGGGGTTTTTAGCAATCCCAGGTTGGACAACTACGTAGCGTCTCGTAGTATATAATCATATCCAATTTTTTAGAGGGCAAGCCCAATAGATAACCCTATTTTATTAGGCAAAGAGCGGAAATACCAGATGTGAGCAATAGGAACAACAAGATTGATGTGCCCTACTCTTTCACGTCTTACTTTTTTTCTCGGTAACTTCCACGCCACAGCGGTCGCAAACGATGCCTTTTATATCGTATGCGCTTATACTTACCGCAAGCACATTCATAGTCTTTTACCGGACCAAAAAAATACGCTCACAGAACAACCCGTCACTGTTCGGGCTAGGAGTGCGATAGTTGATAGTTTCGGGTTTAGTAACCTCACCACGAGAGACTGCTAAAATAGACTCAGGCGAAGCCAAACCGATTGAAATCTTATCAAATTTAGGAACAGCTGTATTTTTTTCTTTTGCCATATTAATGAATGGAGAATAAATAAGTTATATGACGCTACCAGCCTTTGGTTGCTGACAACGCCTAATTAGAAAAATATCGTGCAAAAAGTACGACTATTTTTTTAATCTGCAAAATTTTTAGTGATGTAAATTGCAATTCTCCCCCTACAGTCTCATCGTCACATCGCCTTATCATTACATCAGCTCATTGCCTCATTATTAAATTAGTAAGTTTTACAAAATGCTGAAAAGCAGTTTCCGATAGTTTTTGTTGGAGGAACAGCACCAAATGAATACACAGGAGAAACCCATTGTGCGCCAATGATTTCAAAAAGTTTCTTGTAAAGGAATAAGATAAGTTTCCACCGTTTTTGTATGGCGAAGAATATCTTTTTTTCAGAACCACCTATAGTTACAGAAGCAATGAGCACCTTATCTTTAAATTCGCCCGAAAGCTTATTGCCAGGGAAATAATCATATAGCACATCGTCTATCCATTTTTTTGAGGATAGCAGGCGTGCTATACCAATAGAAAAGGAAACTGTAAGATGATGAAGTCAGCGTTTTTTTATAGCCTCTTGTTCCGCATTTATATCAATTTGATAATCAGGATAAAGTTTATCTAATAGTCGAATGCTAATTTGGTTGCCGTAGTGTTGTTCCAATTTTTCCAGAATAATTTTATTAGCATTAGATTTTTTTCTAAATCAGGATGTCCCTGAGATGACTCAAAATCTTACTTTCTTGCGAAAATATTTTATGAGTTCTTTTAGGCTGCGAAAGCAGTATAAAAGGAAATCCTACGAAAAAAATAATAGCAGATAAATATTTTTTAAAGGTTTCATAATAAGAATCTTAAGTATCGCAACTTCCTGATGCGCGTAATATAGCTTTGCTGAGCTACTGCACGCTTGTAGTCGTCTTCAATGATAGTAGTTATTTCGCGTTCGGGGTGGGTAATCAGAAGCAAGAAATCCACCGCTAGTGCGAACTTGCAGCCAATCGCCCTCACAAAACAAAACTTTTCGGACAGTCTCTGTGTGCGAAAGACACAAGCTTGCTGCTTTGCGCTAACGGGGTATGAGGTTTACCAATACCTTATCTCAAGCCCTCTTTTTACTATTTACATATTTAAGGAATAAATAGATAGCATAGTAAAAAAAGTTGCAACGCTTACTAATAGGGATATATTCGCAAGAGTATTAAACTCTTTGTTGTTTATTTTTACAAACACCCCTAAAAAGCTGTCAAAAACTTACTATAGCAAAAAGTATTATTTTTCATAAGCAAAAAAACTAGAATAAACAATCCCTGACCCAGTTATTTCTAAGCTATGTACACTTACTTAAAAAAACCTCTGCAAATATACAACTTTTTCACGAAAAAAACAATACAAATTGCATAGTCACACTTTTTCAAAAATAACTTAACATACTATTTTTTTCAGATATATAGATCTTTAAAAACTTTTACTAAAATCAGATACTTATAGAAAAACTTTGGCAAACTTTGAAAGTTTGCCAAAGTGTGCGTAATGTGTGTTTTGAGTCTCTTATTTTTTTATTGACTAATCGTAGTGAGTCTTTAGTCATTTGGTAAAGACCGTCTTCGAGGAGGAGATGTGGCGATTTGGCATTGGGCTGTTCGCCTTTTTTAGCACTTTTTATATACTTGCCTACGGGAAGGTATAGCTGGTAGTGTACACTCTGACCTCGGTAGGTGTTGCCCCTAATAATCTCGTAATAATCTGGTATAGCAATATGGTTATCCCTAATATCTAAGGGTATACGAATATTCTTAGCGTTTTGAGCGGCTTGGCTATGTGTTTTGCCCATAGCGGTTTGATTGCATAGTAAGTAGGGTTCGGCTTCGTTAGTGGGCAAAATACTGCGTAGGTACGACTCGTGTTGCACTAAGAGTGTATCGGTATCAACCGTTAGGGCTAAACTATTGCCGTGCTTGGTTTTGATGCTGAGATAGAGCGTATCGGCAGTGGTGGGGATACTGATTTTGCGCTGGATGTGGTTCTGAACTAAAAAACTTTTGACGATAGTTGTCCCGCTGATACCCAAGCCTATAAGCCCGCCGATGAAGGCTGCCAGCGTGAGGATGCCCCACAAACGTGTGCTGCGAAAGCGCTTATAACTGAGCCTAACGATTACAAGGATAAGCAACGAAATAGGTACTAATAACAGCAAAAACACGCTGCCATAGAGCATAATGCGCTGGGTATAGTTGCTTGTCAGGAAAGGGAGGTAATCGTTAAGCAGCAAGAGCGAGAGACCGCTGGCAGAAGTAACCCCAAATATACCCATAATTACTGCTACAAGGGTGAAAAGCAAAGGCAGGGCTAACACGGCAAAAAAATGATTGTAAGCAGCAGCGAACCGCGTTTTGGGAGCGGTGCTGTTGGAAGGGTTGTAAGAGGAGTGTTTGCCTTATAAGTAGCGAGGGAATCGAGGGTAACGGCTGTGCCTTGCATCTCCAACTTCTGTGCGGTAGTAACTGCTGCGGGCACAACTATCCAAAAAGATGAGATATAAGACTAACATAACGAAACTAACTGAGTGGAAAGGTAAGAACCATCGCCCTCCAGACGTAAAGAAAAGTGCGAAAAGTATCGCAAAGGCGATGCGCAATTTAGTTAGGGTTGATGCTGAAATAATGTGCAATGCCTGATAATACGCCTCCTATTTTGCGGTCGTCTATGTCGCGATAGAGTGGTTTGGTAGCCGAAAAGTTTTGCGAAGTAGCATTAGCAGAGCTATCGGGTTGTTGCTGTTCTTCTTCTTCTACATACTGTTCAGGTTTGCCGAGTACTTCTATCAGGTATAGCACATCGTGCTGCATAACCACTTCACGATTGGCGGTGCGGTCTTTGAGGAGCTCTGCCATACGCTGTTCTACATCAAAGATGATTTCATCGCGATCGGGGTTGTGTAACAAATGTTGGCGTACCTGAGCAAGGTATTGACTCAGTGCAGTGTAAGCATTTTTCTTCTATAAGGAAAGAAAAAGCCTCCTAAGCTGATATTTTTTGATTTTGTCCATAGTGTTTTTAAATTATTTTTGTTAATCATTGTTTGTAATTCGCTCCACGCTTTTTAGGGTTTCGCTTAAGAAAAGTTTGCCGCTGTCGGTAAGTACGTAGTATTTACGGGAGGTCCCGTGGGAGATTCTTTCCATTGATAATTGAGCAAGCCGCTGTTTTTCAGTCGGGTGAGTAGCGGATAGAGTGTTCCTTCCACTACTATCATATCTGGCGTTTTTCATCGTTTCGATAAGGTCGGATACATAGGCTTCTTTGCTTTTTATCAATGACGGAAAGAATACACATTTCTAAGATGCCTTTTTCGCATTTGGGTCTTAATTTTTCGGTATTGATTTCTTCCATAGTAAAAAGGGATTTATAAATTTGCTGCAAATATAGGTAAAAATAGTATTATGCAATACATAGTACTGTTAAAATTTCAGTTGCTATAGTAAAGTTTTTTTAAGCAGTTGATTATCAATTATAAATTGTGAATTATGAATTTTTGAATTGGGGTAAAAAACGCTTATCTTTCCCTTATATTCTCCTTATCTTTGTCATATACTCGCTGCGCCAGCTCGCCGACTTTCCTTCGTCACATACTCGGCTGCGCCAGCTCGCCGACTTTCCTTCGCTTATCCTTCGCTTATCCTTCGCTTTATCCTTCGCTTATCCTTCGCTTATCCTTCGCTTATCCTTCGCTTATCCTTCGCTGAACCTTCGCTTATCCTTCGCTGAACCTTCGCTGAAGGTTTGGCAGATTTTGAATTGTGAATTGGGGGCATTTAGCATTCATCATTATTTCGTATCTTTTGCTGCAAAATTTTTAAACTGATTATGAAAATCTCTATAATGGGTTATCACCGCTTGGCGGCACCTTGTATAAGTCTTAACAATACGCTTTGCGATACTCCTACTGCTGTGGGGGCTCTGGCTGTTGCGGATAAAGAAACTATCGAGGCTTTACGCCTTTCAAAAAGCTTATGAACCTTTAGACCCTTCGGTACTCTACGCCTTGCACACTGCACGGATGGCTGTGGCTAAAGCGGGATGGCAGCAGGGCGAACGCTTTGGGGTAAATATTGGTTCGTCATGGGGGCTACTTCTCTTTTTGAACTGCATCATTCTGATTTTTCTTACTAATGGCTACTGCCAAACCTTAGCTTCGCCTACTACTACTTTGGGCAATGTGAGTAGCTGGGTAGCTCAAGATTTAAATTGTGGGGGCTTTAGTATGTCGCATTCTATTACTTGTTCTACAGCCTTACACGGGGTGGCTAATGCGGCAGCGTGGTTGCAAAGTGGTATGGAAAGTAAGTTTTTAGTAGGCGGTAGTGAAGCACCCTCACCCCTTTTACCATTGCACAGGTGAAGGCTCTGAAAATATATAGCTCTTTGCCCCTGCCCTACCCTTGTCGCCCTTTGGATATGAACAAGAAACAAAAATACAATGGTATTGGGCGAAGGAGCTGCTTGTTTTGGTTTAGAGGCTGAAGCGCGTGAAGAGGCTTTGGCATATATAGTGGGGATAGGCTTTGCTACGGAAACTCTTACCCATAGTGTATCGCTTTCGGCTGAAGGGTATTGCTTGCAGGAAGCGATGCGGCGGGCTTTGGAAAGTGCTGGTTTCCCCGTATTGATGTGATTATCACTCACGCTACCGGAACTATCAAAGGGCGATATCGCTGAAACAAATGCTATTGGGGCGGTTTTTGGGACTGAAATACCGCTGCTTACCAACAACAAATGGCAGTACGGACATACCCTACGGGGCAAGTGGTGCTTTGAGTTTGGCAATGGCTATTGAAATGCTACAAACCGATAGCTTCAAGGGGTGCCTTACCTTGCTGCACCAGCACAAGTGCCCGAAAAACTAGAATACATTATGCTAAACGCCGTTGGCTTTTGGGGGAAATGCTATCAGTATCATTTGCCAAGCGGGACAAAAAGTTAAAAATAGAAACAGCCTTTTTATTCTTAAAAGATTTCATAAATTATATTTAAAAACATAAGTTTTCTATCTGTTTTTTTAGACAGGTAGCGTGTCTTTGTGTGTTTTAGGTATTGAGTATAAAATTTTTAAATGACTTATATACAATTGATTAGAATAGAGTAGAAAACAGTATGGCATTATTTTTGTGTAGTGCAAAGTGCCTATTATAGGTTTGCACAAAAAGAGGTGTATTTTTATATGATATTTTTTGTACTTTTGTGCAATTATAGTAGACAAATATACCTTATATCATTTAACAATGTTTTTTAAATTACACAAAGGAAAAGATGAGAGTAAAAATTACGTAACTTATTTTTTTGGTACTATTTTGCTGTTTTAGCACACTGGGCGTAGCTTATGGGCAAACGCAAGGGACGCTACAATCAGTGAAATTAGTCTTTGCCAAATACGCTTGTCCTAAATCGGGTTTCAACTCGTTTAAAGTAACGATATCTTGGCTACCTCCATTCCCTAATGGTGATAACCAATACATTATTGAGCTATCGGACGCTAATGGTGATTTTACCAATGCTGTTGAGCTTCAACGTATTAAAGGGAGAAACCAAACAGGTAACATCGATACTTGGATACAGTTTCCTACTACTACCCAAGGGAAGAAATTTAAATTGCGGGTAAGAAGTACGAGTCCAGCCCAAGAGAAAGTTGCGTACTGGGAAATAACTTCGGGAGGACAAAGAGAAACAGGTGAAGAAATTGAAGTGCATTATTTAGATGTTACTAGTATTTTTACCATATCGCCTGCGGCTGTTACACTTTGCCCTGGGCATACACAAGCTATAAAAGTAACTGCCTTACCTGGTGGTAAAAACCCTGCTAACTACCGCTACAAATGGTATAAATTGAGAGACCCTGGAGACCCTAACGACACCCTTTTGGCTTCGGATGCTGGCACTACCTATACCGTTACTGCAGCTGGTAAGTATTACGCTATCATAGACTATGGTGAATGTTCGGGGGCTGTGAATGCACGCTCTAACAACGCCACAGTAGACGTATCGGGCAACCAAGTGGTTACGCTCACTACCTCATCGGCGGCGGTTTGTACTACCGAATCTTTTACCCTTACGGCTACCCCTGCCAATAGCAGTAGCAAATACACTTGGTTCTATAACGGCACCAAAGTGGGTGAAACACAAGGGGATAACAACTATTCTTTTACCGCTCCTAACAACAAAGCAGGTAAATACTACGTGCAAATGGGTAGTGGTGGTAGCTGCGATGTGCGCTCTAACGAAATTGAGATTACCCGCAAAGACAATGTGCAGGCTACCTTAAGCAGCGGTGGGGTACTAATGCCCGGTAAAACAAGGCTATTTACGGTGAGTACTACGGCACAAGCACCTACTTATAAATGGTTTAAAGACGGCACCGAAATTACGGGAGCTACAGCAGCCACTTATTCAGCTACGACAGCAGGAAAATATAAGGTGGAAGTAACCCAAACAGGTAGTTGCCCTGTTACGATTACTACCAACGAAATTGACCTTACACAGCCTACTAACTTCAAGGTGAGTGTGAAATACGATAGATCTTACAATGATTGTGAGTATAACAGTGTGACAATTACCATTGATAAAATTACGGCACAGGCGGGTAGCCAAGAGCTTACCGTAGACCCTTCGGACTATTCGTTCTTTACTTTCCAATGGGAAGGTAATACAACGGGCTCTTACGCAAATGTGGGTAGTAATGCCACCAAAATTACCCTGAGCAGTGCTGCCGAAAATGGCAAATACCGCGTGAAAACTACTGCGCCTAACTATACAAGTATCCCAACTTCTAACGAGTTAAATATAAAGCTGATAGATACTAATGCACTAAAAATAAACGGTGGTGTTCCATCTTTTGGAATACTGCAGCGATACAGCTACCCTTACCATTACTACGGGAGCTAACAGCAATACTATCTACACTTGGTATAAAAACGATGTGCGGGTGGCACAAGGCAAGGGAAAAACGAGTATGTAGTTGACTCAGCAGGGTCAGGGGTGTTTAAGGTAAAAATGGCAGCTAATGCAGGGGGTGTGCTGCTACTTCACAAGAAATAGTAGTAGTAAACAAAGAGACCACAAGATCCTAAGTGGGCAGATGGTACTAAGGAGCGCGGGAAATTTATTACAACGGAAAGACTAATATGCTAGAAGTAGTGCCTAATAATATGGTTTCTCCTACCATTGAGTGGAAAAAGAACGGGGTAGTAATCGCTGGTGAAACTTCGGCAAGGCTTACCATTAGCAGCGCACCTGTGGGGAGGATATATACCAAGTGAAACTTATGGAAACAGGGGGTGTCTTACTGAATTTACACTTCTTCCTGTATATTTTGAAACAATAGGTGATATTAAATCGGTACTTCAGTGAAAACAATAGCAAGTACTGCTAGTTCTTTATGAAACACGCACACAGACAACTTTAGAAGTACAACAAATTGTTACTAAAAAGTAGTGCGGGTAATGAGATAGAGATAAAAGAGCTGACTTTCAGTACTTCAACTTCCAATGGACAAAAAGACGGCAACAATATCGCTGGCGAAACACGTTCACAATTGGTGGTAAACCGCAGTGGTAATTCTGATTCGGCTCGCTATGCCGTGCGCGTTACTCACGACACAAGTATCATCAAGGTATCAGATTCTAAAAATTATAGCTTTTACCCCTATTCCTGATTTTGAAATCAGCACTTCGGAAGGTACTAAAAGGTACGGCTTACTTATGCACTGGTAGTACGCTTACGCTTACCGTTGCGGCTACAAGCTTTAACCCTAGCTCATCGGTAGCGGATAGTTTCTCTTACAAATGGTATAAAGTAACGAGTGCTAACTACCGCAGTGATACGCCTATCAATAGCGAATTGCCTACAGCTATCGTATCGGCAACGGGAGAATATTACTTAGAAATTAATAACGGAGGCTGCCCTAAAACGTGCGCACATCAAGATAGAAAATTACCGCACTGGCAACCTGAAAATTGTACAATACAGTGCTACCGGTAACCGCGGTAAGGAAATTACACAACAAAAATGAAAATGCTCTTATAAATGTAAAGGTAGGAGAATACTTGATAGCTGAAGGGGGTAACAACTTTGTATGGGCAAAAAGCTGATGGTACTACTATGTATGGCAATAGGCTAAACATAGACTCTAAAAATATGGCGGGAACTATACGCTAAAAGAACAATCGTGCCCTTCGGCAGGAAAAATGAACTTCCTTTTTGAGCTGAATGTATTTGAAGCTACTGTTATCCCTAATATAGTAACTCCCAACAAAGATGGTGCAAAACGATACTTGGATAATTCCTGATGCGTATTGCAAACCTGATGTAACGGTAACTATCTATACGCAAGAGGGGAAAGAGGTGTTCTCAACTACCAACTATCAAAAACGACTGAGCCTGACGAAAAAAATCTATACTTATGAGAAGTTAGGGAAAACGTTCATTGCAATTCATCTATGTAATAGACAGTGGGGGCGAAAAACAGAAAAGGAGTGATTACGCTATTAAATGGAGAAAATAATAAATAATAAAAGTTACTAGTAACCTGATTTTATAAATGAATATTACTCTAAAATATCAATTGTAGTGTTGGCTTTGTTGCACACAGTGGTTATGGGGCAAGATGCGGCAAATTATTTGCCTTATGAGCTGCCTGGGCATACGGCTGTGAAGTATAACACTTACCTGATGAACCCTGCTTTTTCCTATATTTGGCAAGAACGAGTCGCAAGTAGCACTCTTTTATCGCAGCCAATGGATGGGGTTCAAAGAGGATAAATTTAGTACCTTTGGGAGCTATCCTATGGTCGCAAATGGGGGCGATGCTGGTAAAAGGAACGTACACGATGACGGAAACGATATGGCTCACGGCTTGTTGTTCCAACGTACGGCTTCTATATTTGCCAATACGGGTATTTTGGGTAACTTTGTCACCAAATGGAAATAGGCGATGAAAGCTTTTTGCGCTTGGGTATCAACGCAGCTTTTTCGCGTACAAGTATTGATAAAAGCAAAAGTGCGCAGCAATGTGAGTGACCCTTTGATAGAGAATAGCAAGGGGGCTAATATCATCAATATTCAGCCTGGTTTTGATATGAACTTTGGTGAAATTCACTTTGGTATTACTGCGGAAAACTTGTTGGATTACGCTTTTTCTACCGGTGAAATGGCAGTACCTTTTCAATGAAAAAAATCACTTACAGCTCACGTTATGTATCGCCACGCTTTGGATAGCAATAGTGACTTTTTGGAAGATGCTGTACTTACCCTTATGGGAAAAAGGCAAAAAGAGCAATGATAACTTCCAATATGGGGCTCACGCAATGCTAGATGCTAAAATGGGCTAGTTACGTGGGCTATGACCGAAAATATGGGGTTTTTGGTGGCTTAGGTTTTTAATATTGCGAATCACTTTAGCATTGGTTTTTGGATACTGAGCAAACAGTAGCTAACTATGTGGCTGAATTGGGGGAAGCTATGATGTGATGCTCCGTACCAATTTGGTGGAAAACACCATATAAAACCGCCCTAAAGCAGAGCCTCCAAAACCTACTCCGCCTCCTGCTCCTGCTCCTAAACCTGTAACACCTGTGGCAGAAACTAAGACGGCAACTCAGAACCTCCTGCACCACCTGCACCACCTGCAACGCCTAAGAAACCTAAAACGCTTACGCAACAGCTAAACGAGCGTATGACATTGGTAGTGGATAAAATTGCTGGTTGGGGTATTCCTGAAGGACACTATGTGGTAGTGGGTGTGTATAAAAACCCAAGAGGAGCTTTTTGAAATGCTTAGAAATATCAAAAATTTGGGTATCAATGCTTTGACATTTAAACACCCTGAAAATGATATGACTTATGTGTATATAGAAAAACCATATGCCACACGAGGTGAAGCAGGTGAAGCTATGATTAACTTGCTACAACGCCCCAACTTTAAAAACTCTAAAAGTATAGGTGCTAAAGGTGGGTAAATAAAAACTTAAACTTAAAAGTAGAAATAATGAAAAGGAAGATGATACGTAATATATTATCGGTAGCGGGGGTGCTGTTGTTGCAGTCGTGCACAACAGCCAGCCCTCACCACTACCCCACAAAGGCAAAAAGCTATAAAGCAGCCACCCACAAGGCTGCAGCAGAGGCTGGAGTTATAAAAACCAATGTGGCAGCTTCTGTATTATCACGACAAATTTAACGGGCGCAAAACCGCTAGCGGGGGCTATTTTTAGCAACCATAAGCTCGCAGCGGCGCACCGCTCACTGCCTTTTTGGTACTGAAGTAAAGGTTACGAATCGTACTAATGGAAAAATCGGTAATTGTAACGATTAATGACCGAGGCCTTTTACCAAAGATCGTGAAATAGACTTGAGCAAAAAGGCTTTTTATGGAAATTAGCGAACATAAAAAAACCAAGGGTCTTGCAGGTAGATATAGAAAGTTCTAAAATAAAATCCCTCTGACGATGCGTCAGAGGGATTTTTATTCTTTATTTTTAGTGTCTATCAGGATAGTTACAGGCCCGTCATTAGATAGGTTTACTTGCATCATTGCACCGAATTGCCCTGTAGGTACTTTCTTGCCTAATAGGGTTTCTACTTGCTTTTATAAAGGCTTCGTAGATAGGGATAGCTACCTCTGGACGGGCTGCCCTGATATAGCTGGGGCGATTGCCTTTTTAGTAGCGGCGTGGAGGGTGAATTGCGAGACAATAAGCACCTGCCCATCTACGTCCTTTACTGATAGGTTCATCACCCTTTATCATCTTCAAAAACGCGTAAATTTACTATCTTAGCCGATAGCCACGCTATATCGTCATTGTTATCGGTGTCTTCTATACCTACTAGTACTAATAATCCTTTTATTAATAGAGGCTACGATTTGATTTTCAATAACTACCGAAGCTTGTGTTACTTTTTGAATGACTGTTCTCATAATATGCCTATTTTTAGGCAAATATAGTTATTTTTTTGATGAAGTTGCCTGAAAAGTTTTGTTTTGTGAGGGCGATTTGCCAATCGCCGCTACAATGTTAATAAAAGTGATTGATTATCATAGCAATTAACTTTGTAAAACTCTGAAAGTTTGACAAAGTGTGTGGCGCAGTTGTAATTTTATTTTGATGGATTATATTCATTGTTAAGGCTATTAAGTGAAAAGTGTAGAATTTCATTAGATTGGTACTGAATTGGGCTAAGTTATGAGGTGATTATTGAACTAAAAATTGAGTTTAGGGGGTATTTAGAACTATGTTTCGTTTTTTTATTTTGTATTTAATTGATTACATTAGTTTTATGTTACAACCGTTAATTTTATGCAAAAAAATAATTAGTAAAAAACTTGGTCATTTGTTAATAAGTTATTAATTTTGCAACGAAAAATTAAAAACTAAAATTATCATCACAGTATGAAAATTAACTTATCAATGCTTATGATTGTCTGTATGCTGTTTTGCGGTAGTATAACAGCACAGACGAAGGTAACAGGTACCGTTAAAGGGAATGACGGAATGCCATTACCTAGTGTGAGTGTAGTAGTAAAAGGTACTACACGAGGTGTATCTACCGATTTTGATGGGAAGTATGAAATTCAGGTACAAGCTAATGAAGTACTTGAATTTAGCTCATTGGGTTATGCTTCACAACAAAAGAAGGTGGCAGGTAACAAAAGTAGCTTGGTGCTAAACATCGTTCTTATGGAAGAAGCGCAACAACTAACAGAAATGGTGGTTACAGCGCTTGGTATTAAACGTGAGCAAAAAAAGCCTTGAGTTACAATCGTGCAACAAGTAAACTCTGAAGAGCTTACTAAAGTGAAAGACGCCAACTTTGTAAACGCGTTGGCTGGGAAGGTAGCTGGGGTTACCATTAACCGCAGTTCATCAGGAGTAGGGGGTGCAGCCCGTGTGGTAATGCGTGGAGCTAAATCTATAGAAAAGAGCAATAATGCACTTTATGTAGTAGATGGAGTACCTATGATATCACTTACAGCAACACAAGGGAAAGATCGTTTTCAATCTTCAGGTTCAACTGAAAGTATTGCCGATATCAACCCCGATGACATCGAGAGTATGACCGTACTTACCGGAGCTTCAGCAGCAGCACTTTACGGTTCTTCTGCCGCTAATGGTGCCATTCTAATCACTACTAAAAAGGTAAAGAAGGTAAAACAGAGGTGCAATTATCATCTAACACAGAGTTTTCAAGTCCTCTATTATTACCTGAATTTCAAAACACTTACGGCAGCGATGGCAGTGTGTATTCTTGGGGGAATAAATTGTCGGAAAAATGCTGAAAAGTACAATGTACGCGACTTCTTCAAAACCGCTATTACACTTACCAATTCGGTAGCTCTTTTCAGGTGGTACTGAAAAACCAAACATATTTTTTTCAGCAGCTTCTACTAATGCTGAAGGTATAGTACCCTAATAACAAATACAATCGTTATAACTTCACAATACGCAATTCGAGTCAGCTTTGGAAAGACCGTTTGCGTATAGATGCATCGGCTAATTACATCAGTCAGAATAACTTGAATATGATCAACCAAGGGGAATATATGAACCCTTTAGTATCGGCTTATTTGATGCCTCGTGGCTATGGATTACAAAATGCCAAGAACTTTGAGCGTTACAACGCTACAACACATATTTACGAACAAGTGTGGGGCGACTTTGCAGCGGGTCCTGATGGTACTTTTACAGGTAACTTTACAGGTGACCATTCTATGCAAAAATCCTTATTGGATAGCTTATCGCAACTTGCGCGAGGTAAAACGCGATCGTTATTTGTTGTCATTGGGTGCTACGCTTGACCTTATAAAATGGAATAAAGCTGAGAAATGGGATATTACGGCACGTATGCGTACTGATAACACGCATATTACTAATACCGATAAACGTTATGCTTTCTACTTTTGGCAACTATTGTGGGAAGCAAAACAGGTTACTTTGGCTTTTGCAAGAGGTTATGAAAAGCAAACTTACCTTGATGTGCTTACCAATTTGAACAAAAAAACTTTAAATGGAATGAAAAAGACCTTTCGCTAACTCGCTAACTTAGGTGCTTCGTTGCAAGATACGCAATACGATATGATGAAATATGAGGGGCCTTTTGCGCCGAAATGGTATCCCTAACAAGTTTAATGCCTTTAACATAGACCAATCGGCACAAACTACTAGTGGAGGGCAAAATGGATATCACGACCAAACTCAGTCTATTTTTTGGTAGCTTGGAAGTAGGTTATGATCACTGGTTGTATCTTACTCTTACAGGACGTAACGACTGGGCTTCACAATTGGCAAATTCACCACAATCTTCTTTCTTCTATCCTTCTGTGGGTCTCTCTGGTATACTTACTGATTTACTTTCAGCAGAAAAAGAAAGAACAGCTATATAAAAACACTTTCATTTTGCAAAAATGCGTTTTGGCATTCAGCTCGGTAGGTTCTCCTTTTGATAGAGAATTAACTTCACCTACTTATACTTTCAATGAACAAAAGTAAAACTTGGAGGGTAACGACACACTTCCCTATAGGTGAGCTTTTCCCAGAACGTACGAACTCATATGAAGTGGGTCTTGCTACTAAATGGCTAAAAAACGCATTGACTCTTGATATTACGGCTTATCAAACAAATACTTACAACCAAACTATAAAGGCTGAAGTACCAGCTTCGACCGGTTATGATGGTTTGTATTTGCAAACAGGGGACGTACGTAACCGAGGTGTGGAATTAGGCTTGGGCTATGACCTAAAACTAAAAGAAAACTTTAACTGGAACACTTATTTCACAATGAGTTACAACCAAAAATGAGATAATGAATTTGGCTGAAAATTACATCAACCCTATAACAGGACGACGCGAAAGTGTATCTTACCTTAAAAAAAGGAGGTATAGGAGGTGCTGACTTTATTTTTGAAAAAGGAGGTACTTTGGGTGATATTTATGCTAATAACGACTTTAAACGTGATGCTAATGGAAATGTATTGGTAGATCACAATGGGAATGTAACCGTTCAGCAATTTGATAAAGTAGAAAACTACGTAAAATTGGGTAGTGTATTGCCTAAGTACAATTTAGGTTGGCGTAACGACTTTACTTATGGCAATATAGGTTTTTGGAGCTATGTTTGCAGGACGCATAGGAGGGATAGCTGTATCACTTACTCAGGCTTCCTCGACCAATACGGGGTGTCAAAAACTTCAGCAGAAGCACGCGATGCAGGAGGTGTAAATATAAACGGCTTGAACGTATCGCCACAAAGCTACTACAGCGAACGCGGTAAGCAAAAACAGCGATGTATTACACCTATTCGGCTACCAACTTCCGCTTGCAAGAGGCTTATGTGTCATACCGCTTGCCACGTAAGTTTATAAACAACAAGATGGACGTTACACTTTCTTTGGTGGGTCGTAACTTGGCATTGCTTTTACTGTAAAGCGCCATTTGACCCTGAATCTGTAGCTTCAACTGCTAACTATTCACAAGGATTAGACTACTTTATGATGCCAAGCACTAGAAGCTATGGTTTCAATATAAAGGCTAACTTTTTAATTGAACAGAAGAATGAAAAAAATATATCATACCTGTACTTGCCCTTATAGCTACGGGCTGTACAAAAGATTTTGAAACTTATAATCGCAATCCTTATGGGGCTACAGCAGAAGAGCTTAGTAGAGTACCACAAGGAGGTAATGAGCTTGTAAACTTGCAACGCTTGGTAGTGCCTTTGCAAGAGAACTCATACCAAATGTGTTTTGACTTGGTTGCTACGCCTTTTTCGGGCTATGCTGCGCAACCTAAGTTTCAAAGCGATTACCCCTAGTAGTATAAAACCCCGTGTGGGCTGGACTAACTATGTGTTTGACGATACTTATGCCAAACATCTATACCCTACATATTTTGCCATAAAGAGATATACCCAAGGCGATATGAACAAGTATAACTTTGCTTGGGCTACAGTATTGCGCGTGGCTATCACGCATTGGCTTACTGATAGTTATGGAGCTACTACCTTATTCGCAAATGGAGGAAGGAAAGCAACAAGTGGCTTTATGATCGTCAGGACATACTTTACAAAAACATGTGTGAAGACCTAAAAGCGGCAATTAATACCTTGAAAAACTATAGATGCTGCTGATAGACTTTATGCTGACTACGACCTTGTGTATGGAGGTAATATGCAACAATGGGTGAAATATGCTAACTCATTGCTATTGCGCCTTTCTATTCGTATGAGTGATGTGAATGAGGCGCAAGCTAAAGGAATACGCACAATTTGCTTTGCAAAATGGTGTTATTACTGAGAATGCTGATAATGCCCAAATAGCTACTAAGGATAATCCTGCCTTTAAAAATGGCGGTAGACTGGGGTGACTCACGTGCGGGAGCTGATATAGTGGATTATATGAACGCTTTTTTCTGACCCTCGCAGGGAAAAATACTTTACTAAAGTAGCTACACGTAACGCTAATGAGCAATACTTCGGGATGCGCTCTGGTATCAACTCTGTACGTGCAGATATTGCTGAATATTCATTGCCTAATCTTACTAAAGAAACGCCTGTGGTGTGGATAACAGCTTCAGAAGTGGCTTTTTATAAAAGCTGAAATGGCGCTTAAAGGATGGACATTTGTAGGCGATACTGCTGGAAAAACTTGTACCGAAAAGGTATAGAATTGTCATTTGCACAACATAATGTGGCTTTGGGTAACTATTTGAATAATACAGCTACACGAGGAGATCACAACGATGTGAAACAATCAGCTTATAATGCTAGTTTTTCATCACGTATTACTGTAAAATGGGAAAACAGTGCTACTGATGAACAAAAATTAGCTAAGATTATCACTCAAAAATGGATAGCAATGTACCCATACAATTCACACGAAGCTTGGGCTGAATGGCGTAGAACAGGGTATCCAAATCTTTTGCCACCGCTAAACATCAGTGGTGGTACTGTAGCCGACCTTACACGTGCTGCTAATGGTAAAGACCAAGGAGGCTTTAGACGTTTGCCTTTCTCAACAGAAGAAGTTGTGAAAAATGGTGCGAACCGCAATGCTGCGATAGGTTTCCTTGGTGGTGCTGATAACGCAGGAACTGACCTTTGGTGGGTGAGAAGATAAAACCGATAACTAAAATTATATTCGTATGAAAAAGATAATGATATTTGCTTCGTTATTGGCTGTAGTGGCTTGTACCGAAGTGGAACCTATGCAAGTGGAAACGCCTCAACGCTCTGTAAATACTCAGGCACTTGCACAATATAAAGCCAACTTAAGCAGCCGACAAGTTACAATGGGGGCACTCTACAATTGGGGTAAAGAAGCTGGTGCTATCCTGATGAATATGCCTGATAGCCTTGATATAGTAATCGTAAAAGATAACTATAACGCTATAAATGGTGCCCTTAAAAATGACTTGAGCAGCGTACAAAGCCAAAAAGGCAACTCAAAGTGCTTGTAGGAGTGGATTTTACTGGTATTAACACTACTACTGCCGAAGTACTTTAGCAAACAAGCAACTGATGCGGTTGCTATTGCTAAAAGCTAATGGTTTCAACGGGGTGAGCATAGAGTTTCCTCAAGCTGCAAGTGAGTTCTTTTTCGGCAACATCGTTTAATACGGTACTTACCGAAGTTGCTAAAGCTAAAGGAGATTTATTGCTTGTATATGAAAAATCCTTATGAACAAGCCTCTACCCTTAGCGTAACACCCTAACTGGGTGGTATATAGAAAGAAAAAAACAATGAACTTTTGAAGAGTTTTACGCTACAGGCTGCTCAATGGGCAAATGTGCGTTATTTACCTTCTGCCGACCTTTCTGAAGATAGCAATGATGCCGGTTTTACCGATAGTGAACTCTTTGCTCCTGATGGTAAAGACGGACGCTTACCACGAACTACAGAAATTATTAAATGGAAGGCGGCTAACAAAGGGGAGTTGCTTTTATACCATATAGAAAAAGGATTATTACAATCAATCGGGTAAGGCTACTTACAAGAATTTGAGGAAGATAATCAGTGAAGTACAAAAAAACAATAAAAAAATAGCATATAATGAAAAGATATTTTTATAGCAATGACGGCGTTGTTTTTCCCTTGTAGGGGTGCGCGCCTGAAGAAGATGTGCCAGGAGGAGAAAAACTTGCCCAAACAGCTTCGTTGATGCTTGGAGATAAAGCGGTTGAGTTTTCATCACCCACTTCTATTTCAGCAGGAGCAAGCGAAGTAGGTACCGAAAAACTAATTAACTACCAAGTACAGTTATTCAAGCAAAATAAAGAGGATAAGCAAGCTTATTTGTCTTTGGATAATACGCAGGTAACTAAATATAACGAAACTTTTGGTACTTCCTACAAAGTGTTGCCTTCGCAATATGTGGCGTACAATAGCGTATTACCTATAAAATCGGGGAATACAATTAGTGAAAAAGGAGTGCTTAAATTACGTGTAGCAGCTGATTTGGAGGACAATACTCCTTATATGCTTGCCTTTACGCCCTAACAAGCGTAAGTGGAGCTGCAGTGAGCTCTAATGCGCAAACGCTCTTGGTTCGCTTAACTAAGGTAAAAGGACAAATCAATCAAACATTTGTGATAACTCCCGATGAATATTTTTGCTATTGATAAAACAGCTCTTCAGTAGATGATATAGGGAATACTTTTTACTTTGAAGGACTTATTAATGTTCAAAATTTTAGTGAGAACTCTGGACAAGCCTTTATTTCTACCTTTATGGGTACTGAAGGAGGAACACTGCTTCGTTTTGGCGATACAGGAAATCCTTCAAATAGACTACAAACAAATGGAGCAGGAACAGAACTTGCTGTAAACTTTGCTGTTAATAAATGGTATCACGTAGCCTTGGTAGTAAATGGTAATAAAACAATAGCTTACATCAATGGTGAAAAAGTAGACGAATTTGCTAAAAATGGTAGATTAGGTGAATTTTTACATTGGTAGAAGCTACAACGGCGATAGGGGTATTGCTGCACACTTCAGTGAATTACGTCTTTTGGAAAGTGGCTCGTAGCGCTGCACAAATAAAAGACAATATGTACGACGTGGCTACCAATGCCGAAGGTTTGTACGCTTATTGGAAGATGAATAAGGTGGAAAATAACAAAATTCCTGATGTATCGGGCAATGGGCGTGAGCTTATCCTTCGCGGACAAAAATAAGAATGGTAGGCTAGATATAACCATTCATAACGAAAGCAAAAAAACGTTAAAATAGGGAATAATATGAAAGCAAAATATATAGTATTAGGAACACTATTGAGTGTTGCATTATCTTCTTGCGAAAAAGACGATAAAATAACCCTACCAGCACCTGAAAATAAAGCAGCGGTAGAGGGAGACATACAGCTATACAACAAAGCTAACCCTTCTGGTAGTGAAACTGAAATTTACCAAAATGGAGTATTCAACTTCGTAGCAAAAACAAGCGAAAAAAAGTTAGCGAAGGTGGGACATTGTCTCTAAATGAATTAGAATTAAGCAAAGTAGTGGCTAACTACAATACTTTTTAAAAGGGACTAAAGACTACACTCTTTTACCACAAGCTAACTATACTTTTGAAGGAAATAGCTATGCGGCAGGTGCTACCGAAGCTGAAGCTAAGATTACCATTAAAAACTATAATGCTTTTAGCTCAAGGAGATTATATGTTGCCTTTGAAAGTGAAAATGGGTACTAAAGAAGGTTTTCATATCATAAAAGTACATAGAGATGCTGACTATGTAGCACTTAGCAGTACTTCAAAAACCTCTCCCTCCTGATAGTTATAACTGCCCTAATCGTACCGAGCCTATGAAAATGGTGGCTTATGTAGAAACTAACGATTGGGATATTCGTAATATGGGGCAATTTGTGCTAGAAAATAGCAAAAAACCTATTTTTGATATTGTCATAGCTTTTGCTCCTAATATGAATTATGATGTAAAACAGGGCAAACGAGTATTGCACTTTAACGATAAGCTTCAGCCTATTGTAAAAGACCCTAATAAATACATCAAAACCATTGAAAGATAGAGGTATAAAGGTATTGATGACCATATTGCCTAATCACCAAGGGGTAGGATATTTTAACTTCCAGAACTATCAAGAAGCGGTTGATTTTGCTAAAGAATGTAAGACCTACGCTGATAAATTAGGTATTGACGGCTTTGATATAGACGAAGAATACGCTGATTACTACAAATTCCCCGAAAAAAACCAACTGTAGGTAATAAGTCGATACTTTGGTTTATGAGAGCAATGAAAAGAAGTAATGCCTGATAAACTCCTTACACTTTATGACTACGGACATAGCCTTTCAGCAGATGATGTAGATGAATGGGGTAAAAGCGCCAAAAGATTACTTAGATTACAGCTGGGCTAACTATTTTGAAAATCATGGTTCGTATGCAGGCTTACCTAATGAAAAATATGGAATGTATTCTATAGAAGCTAATTGGGGATTGAATAGTTCTGATTGGTCAGCTTATTATAACCTTGAGGGTTGCTACGGACTAATGATGGTTTTTCAACATCAAAGGCGGAGACATTAAAAGTGGGTAGAGCTGCAACTCAATTAAGCAAAGCTACAGAACGTTTATACGGCGAAAACTGTGTTTTCCAAGGGAAATACCACAAAGGGCCTAAAGATTAATTCGTTTCTACTTATTACTTTATTGAGAAGCTATCCGATTCCTCAGTCGGATAGCTTTTTATATTAAATCTATCGCATATAAACAAGTGCGTATATACTATAAAAACCTTTACAAATTTCTTTTTAAAAACAAGTAAATATAGGTAATTATTAAGAACGTGTTTTTAGGCTGTAAAATTGTGATTATTTTTTTGATTTTGTAGGTAAGAACTTAACCTCAATTTAAGACTCATCACTCACCATTCATCAAAACAGAGCAACTCATTATCAGAATTGCTCTTTTGTAAGAAGGCGGCGACATACTCTCCCACGTAACCGTAGTACCATCTGCGCTAAAAGGTTTAACTGCTCTGTTCGGAATGGTAAGAGGTGAGACCTTTGACTATAACCACCTTAAATCTTTTTAGACTATATTTTATATTAATCAATAGCCCATAATATTTTTAACATACAAGGATAAAAAGCATATTTTTTTAAATAACTACTCCTCTTAAAAAAAGAATGCTGCGCAAAAAGTCTACGGGTTATTAGTATTACTCGGCTGTGATGTTACCACCGTTACACCTGTAACCTATCAACGTGGTCATCTCCCACGACCCTTTAAAGAAATCTAATCTTGTGGCGGGTTTCGTACTTATATGCTTTCAGCACTTATCCCATCCGCACTTAGCTACTCTGCGATGCCCTTGGCAAGACAACAGATACACCAGTGGTGCGTCCAACTCGGTCCTCTCGTACTAGAGTCAGTACCACGCAAATTTCTAACGCCCACAGTAGATAGAGACCGAACTGTCTCACGACGTTCTGAACCCAGCTCGCGTGCCACTTTAATGGGCGAACAGCCCAACCCTTGGGACCTTCTCCAGCCCCAGGATGCGACGAGCCGACATCGAGGTGCAAACCCCCCGTCGATGTGAGCTCTTGGGGGAGATCAGCCTGTTATCCCCGGCGTACCTTTTATCCTTTGAGCGATGGCCCTTCCATACGGAACCACCGGATCACTATGCTCTACTTTCGTACCTGATCGACTTGTGAGTCTCTCAGTCAAGCCCCCTTATGCCATTGCACTCTACGCACGGTTACCAAGCGTGCTGAGGGAACCTTTAGAAGCCTCCGTTACACTTTTGGAGGCGACCACTCAGTCAAACTACCCTCCACGAATTGTCCTTTTGCGCTATGCAAAGTTAGACCTCAGATAAGCAAAGGGTGGTATTTCAACAACGACTCCTACAACTACCAGAATAGCCGCTTCTTAGTCTCCCACCTATCCCTACGCATCACTTATCCAAGACCAATACGAAGATATAGTAAAGGTGCACAGGGTCTTTTCGTCCCACTGCGGGTAATCGGCATCTTCACCGATACTACAATTTCACCGAGCTCATGGCCGAGACAGTGTCCAAATCGTTACACCATTCGTGCAGGTCGGAACTTACCCGACAAGGAATTTCGCTACCTTAGGACCGTTATAGTTACGCCGCCGTTTACTGGGGCTTCAATTCAAACCTTCGTGTTACCACTAAGCTCTCCTCTTAACCTTCCAGCACCGGGCAGGTGTCAGACCCTATACCTCATCTTTCGATTTTGCAGAGTCCTGTGTTTTTGATAAACAGTCGCTTGGACCTTTTCACTGCGGCCTATCATAAGATAGGCGACCTTTCTCCCGAAGTTACAGGTCTATTTTGCCTAGTTCCCTAGCCATGAATCTCTCGAGCGCCTTAGAATCTTCTTCCCAATCACCTGTGTCGGTTTACGGTACGGGCATTAGTTATCGCTTTTCTTGGAAACGTTATCTCTACTCTCACTTCAGCCGAGAACCTCAGTGTACTTTTAGTGCCATAACAACACCTTAAACGCAGTATTCCGTCTCTGCGCGGTAGATACCCTCATTCCGTCACTTTATTCTAACCAATGGTACGGGAATATTAACCCGTTGTACATCCACTACCCCTTCTCGGGTTCGCGTTGGTCCCCGACTAACCCTCAGCTGATTAGCATAGCTGAGGAAACCTTGATCTTTTCGGCGGGCAGGTTTCTCACCCTGCCTTATCGTTACTTATGCCTACATTTTCTTTTCTATTAGGCTCCACCACGGCTCACGCCTTTAGCTTCCACGCCAATAGAATGCTCCCCTACCGGTATATACATACGTATAACCCCATAGCTTCGGTAATATGCTTATGCCCGTTTATTATCCATGCCCAACCGCTCGACTAGTGAGCTGTTACGCACTCTTTAAATGTATGGCTGCTTCCAAGCCAACATCCTAGCTGTCAGTGCAGTCAGACCGCGTTTGGTCAACTTAGCATATATTTGGGGACCTTAGCTGATGGTCCGGGTTCTTTCCCTCTCGGATATGGACCTTAGCACCCATACCCTCACTGCTGATGAACATTTAATAGCATTCGGAGTTTGTCAGGAATTGGTAGGCGATGAAACCCCCGCATCCAATCAGTAGCTCTACCTCTATTAAACTTTTTATCAACGCTGCACCTAAATGCATTTCGGGAGTACGAGCTATTTCCAGTTTGATTAGCCCTTTCACCCCTACCCTCAGGTCATCCGAAGTCTTTTTCAACGACAACCAGTTCGGTCCTCCACGCTGTGTTACCAGCGCTTCAACCTGCCCAAGGGTAGATCACCAGGTTTCGCGTCTACTACTACCAACTATTGCCGCCCTATTAAGACTCGCTTTCGCTGCGAATGCGTATCTGAAATACTTATCCTCGCTGGTAACAGTAACTCGTAGGCTCATTATGCAAAAAGGCACGCCGTTACGGCTAAAAAGCCGCTCCGACCGCTTGTAAGCGTATGGTTTCAGGGTCTCTTTCACTCCGTTATTCACGGTTCTTTTTCACCTTTCCTCACGGTACTAGTTCACTATCGGTCTCTCAGGAGTATTTAGCCTTACCGGATGGTCCCGGCAAATTCAGTCAAGGTTCCACGTGCCCCCGACCTACTCAGGATACCCATAAGATTTATAAAGCTGTGCCTATACGAGACTTTCACTCTCTACGGTGTGCCTTTCCAAACACTTCTAATCCAGCTTTACAACCTATATCTGGGTCCTACAACCCCCATATTGCCGTAACAATATGGGTTTGGGCTACTCCCATTTCGCTCGCCACTACTCTGGGAATCACTTTTGTTTTCTTCTCCTCTGCCTACTAAGATGTTTCAGTTCAGCAGGTTTGCCCACCTATCGGTGTAGTACATCTTCAATGTACTGGGTTGCCCCATTCGGATATTTGCGGATCAAATCGTATGTGCCAATCCCCGCAACTTTTCGCAGCTTATCACGTCCTTCTTCGCCTCTGAGAGCCTAGGCATCCCCCATACGCCCTTACATAACTTTTTCGCGCTTGTAGTCTCTTTTAATTCTAAATTCTTAATTTTGAATCCTAAATTAAAAAGTACCTCGTTCTCTTTGATTCTTTTTAATATTTTTTTCGTTAGATTATCAATAATCTATTATTGATCTCTTATGCTCTTTATCCCAATATGTCAATGTACTTTATCCTCTCCCTAACCCTCTCTTTTTGGAGTGGGTGTTTGTCGGAGAAATCGTTGTGGAGAATAAAGGGATTCGAGACCCTTGACCCCCTGCGTGCAAGGCAGGTGCTCTAGCCAGCTGAGCTAATTCCCCGTTCTAATTCTAAATTCTCAATGGTGAATTATGAATTATGAATTAATTTAGAATCCTCAATCCAAAAATTCATAATTAATCCCAGCTTCTAGAATTTCCTTTCTTGTAGTCCCAGGCAGACTCGAACTGCCGACCTCTACATTATCAGTGTAGCGCTCTAACCAGCTGAGCTATGAGACTGCTTTTTCTTTTTGTTGTCCAGCAAGATTTAAAGAATAAGATAATCCTAAATCCATTTCGGTTATTCTCTAGAAAGGAGTGTTCCAGCCGCACCTTCCGGTACGGCTACCTTGTTACTGACTTAGCCCCAGTCACTAGTTTTACCCTAAACAGCTCCTCGCGGTAACCGTCTTCAGGTACCCCCAGCTTCCATGGCTTGACGGGCGGTGTGCAAAGGCGCCTGGAACGTATTCACCGGATCATGGCTGATATCCGATTACTAGCGATTCCAGCTTCACGGAGTCGAGTTGCAGACTCCGATCCGAACTGTGATCGTCTTTATAGATTCGCGCCTGCTCACGCAGTGGCTGCCTCTGTAACGACCATTGTAGCACGTGTGTAGCCCAAGATGTGAGGGCCGTGATGATTTGACGTCATCCCCACCTTCCTCACGGTTTGCACCGGCAGTCCCACTAGAGTGCTCGACTTAACTCGCTAGCAACTAATGGCAGGGGTTGCGCTCGTTATAGGACTTAACCTGACACCTCACGGCACGAGCTGACGACAACCATGCAGCACCTTGATAACTGTCCGAAGAAATACCTATCTCTAAGTACGTCAGTCACCATTTAAACCTTGGTAAGGTTCCTCGCGTATCATCGAATTAAAACCACATGCTCCACCGCTTGTGCGTGCCCTCGTCAATTCCTTTGAGTTTCACACTTGCGTGCGTACTCCCCCAGGTGGGATACTTATCACTTTCGCTTAGCCACTCAAAATTACTTCCAAACAGCTAGTATCCATCGTTTACAGCGTGGACTACCAGGGTATCTAATCCTGTTCGCTCCCCACGCTTTCGTCCATCAGCGTCAATTAATTGTTAGTAATATGCCTTCGCTATCGGTGTTCTGTGTAATATCTAAGCATTTCACCGCTACACTACACATTCCAACTACTTCACAACCATTCAAGACCAGCAGTTTCAAAGGCAGTTGCTTAGTTGAGCTAAGCGCTTTCACCTCTGACTTACCAGCCCGCCTACAGACCCTTTAAACCCAATGATTCCGGATAACGCTCGCATCCTCCGTATTACCGCGGCTGCTGGCACGGAGTTAGCCGATGCTTATTCGCAGAGTACCGTCATCAAACTACGCGTAGTCCTTATTCTTCCCCTGCAAAAAGCAGTTTACAATCCATAAGACCTTCATCCTGCACGCGGCATGGCTGGATCAGTCTTCCGACCATTGTCCAATATTCCTCACTGCTGCCTCCCGTAGGAGTCTGGTCCGTATCTCAGTACCAGTGTGGGGACATCCCTCTCAGAACCCCCTATCTATCGTTGCCTTGGGGAGCCGTTACCTCTCAACTAGCTAATAGAACGCATACTCATCTTTCACCACCGTAGCTTTTAATAATAATATGATGCCACATCATTATTCTATGGGTATTAATCCAAATTTCTTCGGGCTATCCCCCAGTGAAAGGCAGATTGTATACGCGTTACGCACCCGTACGCCGGTTTCAGCCCGAAAGCTTATCCCTCGACTTGCATGTGTTAGGCTGCCGCTAGCGTTCATCCTGAGCCAGGATCAAACTCTTCATCGTTAAAATCTTTAATATCTTCTAACCGACTAAGTTATTGACTTCAGGTTTCACTTAATTCTTTTAAATCTTCTTTGTGCTGTACAACATTATGTCAATGTACGTGTTGTTTCTTATTCGCTCCTGAGCGCCTATCGTCTCATTTGCGGGTGCAAAGGTACGGCGTTTTTAATTCTCCAAATTTTTACCAAGTTTTTTTATAATTATTTTTTTAAATCGCTGATTTTTCAAGAGTATTTTTTGAAGTTTTTTTATGTGACTTGTGAGAGATGGAGCAGTTTACTGACTTTCTTTTGGCGTAAACTGGGGGTGAAGTATTAGGAAGAGATAGGGAGAAAATTTTTAAAAATTGTCCTACTCCCCAAGAGGTTTTTTTGTTTTGTACTTCTAAAGAACTTTATGATAATAACATTCTCTTCTTCTATAAAAATCATAATACAAGGCAAATTTTTCCTTTCATAATAAGTATTTTATACAACTTTATTTTTTTCTATAAATCTTGAAAGTTGTGTAGGTTTTTTTCTTTTAAAAAGGTTTCTGTGCTTTCTACCTCATCTATAATTTTATTGGAATATACATCAGTATGGTTTCTCTCACTCCAATAAGAAAGTGTTTCTCTAAGGCTTTCTATAGCCTCATTAGTCCAATTTACCTCCATATTCTGCTCTCAACATTTTTAAAAACTTCTTCACTTTTTTTATTAGTTTTCCTTCTTTTGCTTGCTGATGCGATAAGGCTATTCTTCTTAATTCTTCTTCTGTAAACTCTTCATCTTCATAATATTGTTCCACAATTTTTTTATCATTCTATTATACTCTTCTATGGGAACTATTGCCGACAATGTATTCCCTTCATTATCGGTTACAAAATGAACTTTATGTTCTGGTATCAAAACTGCAACACTCATAATATTAATATTTTTATCAAAGATTTTTATTCTCTTAAAAAAATTAGGATTCATTTTTGTGGTTGTTGTTATAAAAAGTCTTCTATTACTTTGATAACTTGGTCTTCGGTATCTACTAAGTGTAGTAAATGGAGGTCTTCGGCGTTTATACTGCTAAACTTTTTGCAATAACACTTCTTTTTATCCAGTCTAAAAGCCCTTTCCAATACTCAGTTCCTACTAAAATAATGGGTATTTGCTCTATTTTTGTGGGTTTGTACAAGTGTAATGGTCTCAAAAAGTTCATCGAGAGTACCAAAACCACCAGGCATTGCTATAAATGCTTTGGAATACTTTTACAAACATTACTTTTTCGAGCAAAGAAATAGTTAAACTTAATATTTTTATCGTGGTCTATATAATCGTTATTTGTTTGTTCAAAAAGGCAAATCAATATTAAGTCCTGCGGATACTCCTCCAGCAAGGTGAGCACCTTTGTTACCCGCTTCCATAATGCCGGGGCCTCCGCCTGTGATGATGCCAAAGCCTTCATCAACAATGCGCTGTGCTATGCGTGTAGTGAGCTGATAATAAGCATTATCGGGCTGAATACGCGCTGAACCAAAAATACATATACAAGGACCTATAGAGCTCATTTGTTCATACCCGTGTACAAATTCGCCCATTATTTTAAATATAGACCAAGAGTCGTTAGTCTTGATTTCGTTCCAAACTTTAGAGTGCTTTTTTTCATCTTTATAGTTTTTTGAGGTAATTAATTTTGATTTTTAAAAAACTTTTTCCTATAATAAACTTTGTCAAACTCTTAAAGTTTGACAAAGTGCATATCGTATATTATTATCTATAAATTAGTTGTCATTGATATTCTTTAAAAAAATAAGGATTTTTTTAATAGCTTGTTGTTCCAATAAATCTATTTTTTTCTATCAAAAAGAGCTTCCAATCCAAATTTTAAATTAAAATAATGAGTAGTGTATTCTAAAACATCTTGTTCTTGAAAATCTACAATAAAATCTATATCACTATCTTTATTAAATTTAGGCGTAAGTATAGACCCAAAGACATATAATGTCTTTACTTTGTTGTTTTTTTACACAAAGTATGGATATACAAACTATTATCGCTTAAAAAGTGTATTCATTGAAAAATCATTATTAGTAGGATACTTTCTTAACTTTGACAAACTCTTAAAGTTTATCAAAGTATGTGGTGCAAGCATTGGCAAATTAGCTTATTGACTTGTTGTTCTTGCTTTCAAACTTTTTAAGGTCGTTTCCTTTGAGGGCGTTTTCTACCAGTTCGGGAAGGCGATCGGGGGTGCAAGCAAAGCAGGCGATGCCGAGTTTGCTGATTTCTTTTCCTAAATTCTCATCGTAATCGGGGCGACCGCTATCTGATAAAGCTAAAAGTACGATTACTTTTACACCGTCTTGGTGCATTTTCGTTCAAACGGCGCAATAATCCTGCGCGTACGCCTCCCTCGTATAGGTCGGAGATGAGGATAAACATTGTTTTGCGAGGGTTCTCGATAAGTGTTTGGCAATAGGCTACTGATTTATTAATGTCGGTACCACCACCCTAATTGTACTCCAAAAAGCATATCTACAGGGTCTTGCCTGCACATTTCAGTAAGGTCGGTAATTTCGGTATCAAAAACTACTACGTGGGTATCAAGTGCTGGCATACTTGCAAAGATAGAACCCATTACCGATGAATAGATAATTGAGTCGCACATAGAGCCACTCTGGTCTATATCTAAAAATCACGTTCCAATTTTTTCTGTTTTTGTGTACGCTCAAAAGAAATAGAATTTTTTTCGGGTATCAATCGTTTGGTAGCTGTATCGTAATTTTTTTCAGGTTGCGTTGTATGGTGCGTTTCCAGTCTGTAGAGGCAAAGTTGGCAATAGGAGTGTGCGCTTTTTTTGTTGAGAGCCCCTGTAACAGCACGGCGCAGGTCTTGCTCCATACGTTTCATTATATCATCTACTACTTGTTTTACCAATTCGCGCGCCGTATCTTTTGATTTTTGCAGGTATTTGCCCTTTTAGCGCCATTAGTGTACTTACCATTGCGATGTCGGGCTTTACGTTTTTGAGTGTTTCAGGTTCAAAAAGCAGTTTGGTAAGTCCCTTGCGTTCAATGGCATCGGTTTGTATGACGCTTACCACATCGGGGGAAGAAAGTACGTACATCGGTGAGCCATTTGGCGAGGTTGGGAGCGGAACTTCCCAAGCCTGCCGAGCGTTTGCCACTTCCGTTATCTCCCTTTGCCATCGGTATCGTCATAAAGAGCGGCGAGAGTAGCGTCCATCAACGATTGTTGTTCGTTGAGGGTAGCGCCTTCGGTAGCACGGGTGTCTTGCCCCAAAATAAGTCGCCAGCGTGTGATATTTTCTTCCATTTATAAAATATAAAACATTAAACCTATTTGTAATATGTTGGATTTTTAGATTTGAACCATCGGTAGTGTAGGTATTTTTTTCAGCAAGGGGTTACGTTGTATTGCACAAAAAGTTCAGGGCATTATAACCAAAAAGCAATATAAGGTTTCAGCTGAAAACTCCTCATTATATCAAAATTATCAAAAAATAGGGATACTTCATTGGTGGTATAGAGGCTGGTGGCACTAAAAATATAGGACAGGCGAGCTCCTGTGTAGATACGCCAAAACTTATGGCTTTGGGGGTGGAGGTACAGTAACGGAATTCTATGGGTAGCTCTACGGAATAGGTACGGAAATAGTTACGAGTGATATTATGGTCGGCGAAGTGTTCTATGATGTTATAGGTGTAATTATTCCCTACTTTATTCACTACCATATTGTTATAGACGATGTCGTACGCCATACCGAATCCTACTCCGAAGCCTACGTTTCGCTCTTGGTTGATAGGGAGGTCGCGTATGAAGCCTAAGTTGATGCCATAGGAAAGGTTGTGTTGTACTACATTGGTGGCTTTATTAGCCAAATAGTTGTAGGTGAGCCCTACGTATATTTGGTCTTCTAAATATTTGGTACCGATGCTTTTTAGTAGTGGTGGTGGTTTTGGTAATGGCTATCATTCCGTCATCAACTTCTTGCTGTGCGGTGGTGAGTAGAGGCAGGAGCAGTAGGGGTGTGATGAGGATTATTTTGAGTGTATTCATCTATTTATTTTTTTGTTAGTATTGAGTTGTACAGGGGTCATTGTTTTTGAGTTGTTTTGTAATTGCTTCGTAAGGTGCTATGATAAGCTGTTCGTCTTTGGCAAGCCCTGATATTATTTCAATATTAGTATTATCCTGAATGCCAGTATCTACCGCACGCAATAGCGCTTTTCCGTCTTGAACTACAAAAAACGGCTTCTTGTCGTTTATCGGCTTGGTCTTGGGGGTATTGGCATCTATTTCGGAGCGTTTTTCACTATAATAGCACTAATGGGGGCGATGACTATATGGTTTGGGTGAGGATGTCTACCGTAGCGGTCATACCAGGACGGAAGGGTGAATAACCTGCGCTTTTTCCTGCTATGAGGTCTTGGTAGAGCTTTCTTTTATATGGATTTTGACTTTGAAGTTGGTCACTTGGTCTACACTGGAGGTGCTATTGGCGGTATTGGCGATATTGGTAACACTTCCTTGGAAGGTGCGTTTTAGGTAGGCATCTACGTTTACATTTACGGTATCGTTTACTTTTACTTTTACAATGTCGTTTTCATTTACATCTACTTCTACTTCCATACTGCCTAAGTTGGCAACGCGCATAATTTCGGTACCTGTCATTTGTATGGTACCTACCACGCGTTCGCCGAGTTCTACATTGAGCTTGGAGATGGTGCCATCGGCTGGGGAATAGATGTTGGTTTTTGAGGTTATCTTGTGCTTCGTTTACGCTTTGCCATTGCGCTTTGCACGTTGTATTTAGCTGATTCGAGGTTGGCTTTTGGCTACTTCGTAGGCAGATACGGCTTTATCCCAATCGGATTTTTGAAATGACTCCTTTTTCAAACAAAACTTTATTGCGGTTGTAGCTTTCTTGAGCCTCTTTGAAGTTGGCTTCGGCTTGCCTAAGAGAGGAGCGCACGGTTTCGAGGGTAGCGACTACGCGGTTGAGCCCAGATTGGTAAATATCGGGGTTGATGCGCACTAATAGGTCGCCTCTTTTTACTAATTGTCCTTCTTTTATGGGTAGTTCTATAATTTCGCCTGATACTTCGGAAGAGATTTTTTATTTCTAATTCGGGTTGTATTTTTTTCCTGTAGCGGATACTTTTTGGGTAAGGTTACCGATAGAGACGTTTTGTACCTCGACTGCTACAGCGGGGTTTTCTTCGCCAAACCAGCCTGCTTTTTTACCTGCTATAAGTATAACTATCAGCAGGATAATGGCTATAATAACTAATAGGGTTCTTTTTCATAAATAAAAGTGCATTATATAATTAGCAATGCAAAGGTAATGATTTTTTTGAATATGCAATCTTTTTAATAGTAAAGGTTTGTTACATATGGGACTGTGTGCTTTTTATACTTCGTCACATACTCGGCTGCGCCAACTCGGTGCGAGCCGCACAGGCTTTTATACTTCGTCACATACTCGGCTGCGCCAGCTCGCCGACTTTCCTTCGCTTATCCTTCGCTCAACCTTCGCTCAACCTTCGCTCAACCTTCGCTGGGAAGAATTTTAGATTCTGAATTTTTGAATTCTGAATTGGCGGAATATGAAAAAGTGTGTTATGTTTTTATTCTAAATTATTTTCGTACATTTGTGCCCGATATTAATATTCATTTAACAACAACATTAAATATTTTAACTATGAGAAATTATATTCAACATTCAGCAAAAATAGTGCTTTCGGCAGCACTTATTAGCTTTGGGGTAGCTTGCAGCAAAAAGAAGACCCGCAACCTGCTCCTACTGTTCCTAACAAGGTGGCGATTGCTAACCCTGAGCTTATAACTGCCCTAAAAGCACAAGGCTTTTACTTTTGAAGGCGACCAGCTGGTGCAAAACGACAAGGTGAAAAACGCTACTACGCTTGACCTTAGGGGGCTAACCTAAACAGCGTAAAGGGTTTGGAGGCGTTCCCTGCGCTTAGCGAGGTAAACCTCAGCAACAACAAGTTTGCGCAAGAATTTGACTTTGGGGCATTGCCCGCAACGATAAAGAGCGTAAACCTAAGTGGTAATGAGTTGTACGACTTTAAAAACCCTTGCTACTACCGACTATAGTGACAATGCTCAAGTGCCTTATAAGCTGATTCGCCGTTTTGATAAGCTGGTATTGCCTGCAACTGCTAAGTACAATTTGGATGTATTGCCTGCCCACGTAAAAACCGCTTCTGATAGTAATGTACAAATGCTTAATGCACAGGAGTTGCTGAGAAATACACTACCTTGCGCGAGGTACCTGATGCTGTGTTGTTGCGTTATATCAAAGAAAACTTTCCAAGTGTAGTAACTAATGACAAAATAGATATTAGTAAAAATCTAAAAAAATAGAAGAAACTCAAACTAATATAGTTATTGACCAAGCAGTTCAAAGAGACCCCAACGTAGTGGATACTTCAAAAAATAAACAATATTGAAGGTATTGAGTATATATTTAATAATCCACGCCTCAGTGGAGGTGTTTTTAACAATGACTGCAAAGCAAAACCATTACTTTCCCTTATGTAAAAAAATAGGAAAAAAACGTAAGTATATTTGTTATAGAATGGATAAATACCCCAAAAATAGACTTTTCAAATGTTGAAAAAAATTAAGAGCTATAAAAAGTTAGCAACAACTCTTCTATACAAAAAAATAGATCTTTCATCTTCCAAAACATTTATGCAATTAGGAGCTAAAGGTTATGATTCAAATGGAGAGCTAACTGCCTTACGTATAGATAACTGTCCATTATTAGAAGAAATAATCTTTCCTAACTTAAATAATGCTCCCTGCTCCTATTTCAGCAAGTACTGTTCGTCTTCTAAATCTTCCTAATTTGAAATCTGATATTAATTTTAACAAGCTACAAGTAATAGAAGGAATAGCTTTTGGAGGTCTTCCTAAAGCTAAAATTATTTATCCCAGCAATGGGCTTACATATTTTATTGACGGAGGAGAGGAGATGATGAAAATGGAATTTTGGTGTTTGAAATTACAAAAGAAATTTATGATAGACCCGAAACTCAAGCGTTTATAAAAACTTATTCCAAAAGATAAATTAGAAGATGGAAATAAGCACTTTGAAGAAGCTCCTAATCTAACTAGATTCCCTTATCTTCAAGAAATTAGAAGGTAATAATGAAACAGGTAGAAAAATATCTAAAGAGAGATAATTCAAAGAAAAATAGATGTTTTTGAACATTTATTGAAAAAGCAAAAAAAGAAAAGTTTTATTTTTAGATCAACTTTTGGCAAACTCTTGAAAGTTTGCCAAAGGGCGTGGCGCAATTGTTCTTTTTAAAAAGAGGTACTCATACACGAACTGCAAATAGACATAGATGAGTATAAAGATTTTTATATAACCATAAATATTTTTAACTATGAGAAATTATATTCAACATTCGGCAAAAAATAGTGCTTTCAGCAGCACTTATTAGCTTTGGGGTGGCTTGCAGCAAAAAGAAGACCCGCAACCTGCTCCTACCGTTCCCTAACAAGGTGGCGATTGCTAACCCTGAACTGGTAACTGCCCTAAAAGCTCAAGGCTTTACTTTTGAAGGCGACCAGCTGGTGCAAAACGACAAGGTAAAAAACGCTACTACGCTTGACCTTACGGGGGCTAACCTAAACAGCGTAAAGGGCTTGGAGGCGTTCCCTGCGCTTAGTGAGGTAAACCTCAGCAACAACAAGTTTGCGCAAGAATTTGACTTTGGGGCATTATCTGCAACTGTAAAGAGCGTAAAACCCTAAGCGGTAATGAGCTGTACGACTTTAAAAAAACCTTACTACTACCGACTATAGCGACAATGCTCAAGTGCCTTATAAGCTGATTCGCCGTTTTGATAAGCTGGTATTGCCTGCAACCGCTAAGTACAATCTGGATGTATTGCCTGCCTACGTAAAAACCGCTCCTGATAGTAATGTACAAATGCTTAATGCACAGGGAGTTGCTGAGAAATATACTACCTTGCGCGAGGTACCTGATGCTGTGTTGTTGCGTTATATCAAAGAAAACTTTCCAAGTGTAGTAACTAATGACAAAAATAGATATTAGTAAAAAAATCTAAAAACAGAAGAAACACAAACTAATATAGTTATTGACCAAGCAGTTCAAAGAGACCCCAACGTAGTGGATACTTCAAAAAAATAAAACAACATTGAAGGTATTGAGTATATATTTAATAATCCACGCCTGAATGGAAGTGTTTTTTTAACAATGACTGCAAAGCAAAACCATTACTTTCCCTTATGTAAAAAAATAGGGAAAAAAACGTAAGTATATTTGTTATAGAATGGATAAATACCCCAAAAAAATAGACTTTTCAAATGTTGAAAAAAATTAAGAGCTATAAAAGTTAGCAACAACTCTTCTATACAAAAATAGATCTTTCATCTTCTAAAACATTTATGCAATTAGGAGCTAAAGGTTATGATTCAAATGGAGAACTAACTGCCTTACGTATAGATAATCTGTCCATTATTAGAAGAAATAATCTTTCCTAACTTAAATAATGCTCCCGCTCCTATTTCAGCAAGTACTGTTCGTCTTCTAAATCTTCCTAATTTGAAATCTGATATTAATTTTAACAAGCTACAAGTAATAGAAGGAATAGCTTTTTGGAGGTCTTCCCAAAGCTAAAATTATTTATCCCAACAATGGGCTTACATATTTTATTGACGGAGAGAGAGAGATGATGAAAATGGAATTTTGGTGTTTGAAATTACAAAAGAAATTTATGATAGACCCGAAACTCAAGCGTTTATAAAACTTATTCCAAAAAGATAAATTAGAAGATGGAAATAAGCACTTTGAAGAAGCTCCTAATCTAACTAGATTCCCTTATCTTCAAGAATTAGAAGGTAATAATGAAACAGGTAGAAAATATCTAAAGAGAGATAATTCAAAGAAAAATAGATGTTTTTGAACATTTATTGAAAAAGCAAAAAGATAAAAAGTTTGATTTGTAAATATTTTAGCGTACCTTTGTCTCACTAAAATTATTCATAATGGATTTATAAATAGTAAATTAATAATTTAATTTTTATCTATATGAAACATTCATTTTTAAGAATGATTGCTTTTACAGCAATCGCAGGGATGGTATTCGTAGGATGCCAAAAAGAGGAACTTAATTCTGTTGAGACAGGATTAGTTGCCAATAGTCAAGCAGTAGTTCAGCAAAATGCTGAACTGCAAAAGAACTACTATAACAGTAGATGATGTGAAGGAGAGTATAAAGGTGTCCTTGACGAAGTTGTAATGAATGGGAATAAGAAAAGTCCTGTTTATGAGCAACTTTTCAGTGTAGAAAAAAACATAGTAATGGTAAATTTAACCTATATTTGCCTCCTTTTAAAAGTAGGTAATATGCCAGGTACTATTACTATTGATACTAAAGGAATCACCCTTAATAGTGATGGTTCTTTCCGTGCTACTAATCTAAAAAGGTCTGTGATTTTAAACACTCCTATTAGTACACATAGATACACTGCTACCTTAGTAGAAGGAAAGTTCACAAAAGAGAGTGACACTTACAAATTAACAGTAGGAATTCATAGCGAAGGTAAATTTGCGTTCATCACCCTTTTTACTGCTTATGTTCATTATGATGGTAAGCAAGTAAAAAAATAATCTTCTTACTTCCTACTTTTTAAAAGTCAGAAAGTAACAACTACAATTGTTGCTTTCTGGCTTTTTACCCTTAACTTCAATTGTAATTAATCTCCTTACTATGAAAAATATTTTTTTATTATTTATAGGGCTTGTTCTTTTGGCTTGTAAAAAAAGAAGAACAAAACAAACCTATTGAAAATACCGACCCTAAACTGCAAACGGCTATCAATATACTGAAAGGCGATATGATACTGGGGCAACACGTGAAAATGGCAGGTGTAGATAAATCGTTATTACCTTCGGGCGTACCTACCAAATTTACTTTCACTTGGGACGATACCAGCAAACGCCTCAAAATGCACCTCGAGAAAATACAACCAGGCACTATGCCTTTTGCGGTAACGATGCACGCTTCGTTGCAGGTTATGGAACTCAGCTATTGGGACAAAAATGAGTACAATGGCAATTGGATAAAATTTTACGACAAAGCAGCGGTAACTACTCCTTATGTACCTGAGGATTATAAAGGTGCTCCTATTACTAAAGAAGGCAGTACGGTAGTAACGGGGTTCTTCAACATAGATACGCACGAGGTGTATTTCCTCATTCAGTACAATATGATGAACGTGGTGGGTACGGTATTTAAACAGCGTATAGACCCCTCGCGTTTGGCTAACTTTCAGGAAGAACTCGATGCCTACGAAGAGGCGTTGGCTGAAAGAAAATTGGACACAGGAGCTGAAAGCTTCCACAGTGATAACAACCAGAAAGCTATTACACTTTTTACCAATACCCAAACTATTACCGCAAAACTTACTTATGAGGGTAAAACTACCGATGTAGCCCTGCCCATCGCCTTTGCGTGGGACGGTAAAGAGCCTAACAATGTAACAGGGCGTATGCAACTCTTGCTTGGCAAAACAGCAGTGAGTGGGGCAAATATGCAATTGTCTTTCAATGGCAAGGCGCGTTTTATAGATGTGCTTACCAAAAGTGAAGATGCTATTTACGGGCAAGGCAATAGCGATAAAGCCAAACTAAAAGCTGTAGGGGTAAGCACTACGCTTTGGGACGCTACAGGGCACGAACGCTTAAAAACTTCGGCAAAAGGTGAAGTGCGAATGATTGTGAATGTAGAGAAAAAGTAACATCTTTTTCGTATCTAAACAAAGAATTAGGGCTTAGCATTTACGCCAAGGAAGTAGCCATAACACCATAAAACCCAATGAGAATTATTGTTTCATTATTATTATATTTATGGGTAGGCATTGTTACTGCCCAACAGGTACAAGTGCGGGTGCTCGACAAGGGTACCCGCTTGCCTATAGCTGCGGCAGTAGTGAGCTATACCGAGCCTGCTTACAGCGACAAGTTGCAACACAGCATTGCCGATGACAATGGTGTTGCCTTTACTGGAAAGGCGCAAGGGAGGTGTGTTGCATTACGCGGTGCAGTCATTGGGCTACACCCTTGCTAAAAGGGACTCTAAACACTGGGAATACCCTGACGGTATACCTGAGCGAGGAAGCTACCCAGCTGGCAGGGACTACCCTCACTGCCAAAACAAAAAGGAACTACTGTGCGCCCTACCAAAGAAACAGCTACCATAGTGCAAGTGATTACGGGGCAGGAGCTGGTGAAAGCAGGCTATAGCAACATTCAGCAGGCACTGATGCAGGAAACCCCCGGTATGAACATACAAAAGGTGGGCTTTGGCAACGAAATAAGTATGCAGGGCTTTGGATGCACGCCATATCCTCTTTTTGATGGACGGCGAGCGTATGACGGGTGAAATGGCAGGCAACTTAGATTACGAGCGGTTCAACCTGCATGCTGTGGAACGTATTGAGGTGATGAAAGGGGCTTCATCTACCTCTCACGGCTCACGGGCAGCAGGGGCGGTTATCAATATTATCACCAAGAAAACAGATAAGCCTTTTGCTATTACAGTAGGTTCGCGCCACGCCGAGATGAATGAGCGCAATTACCACAACCCTGAGCGGCAGGACTTTCTCTATATGTTTGAAAAGAATGCCGATAAGCCCAACTTGCAATCGTGGGTATCGGCGGGGGCAAAAGATAGGGAAATTCACCAGCCAGACAGATGTGTGGTTTAGCAGCCAAGATGCGTATTATCTTTACCAAAAAGAACCCGACAGGAAAGTGTATACCAAAGAAGCTAATTCATTCCTCAGTAATGATACCATAGTGCAAGCCACCTTTTTGCGTCCGCCAATGGGTATTGAGGGGGTGGAGCACCTTTCGGCTTCGCAAAAAGTGTATTACGACAGCAAAGACCTAAGTGTACAGCTCTACGGCACGGGCTTTTTGATGAACTCGTATGATATGGTGCAAGATCTCTATTTTTCGCAAACGAAAGACTTCACGGGAGGGCTAAAACTCTCTTATCGCCTGAAAGACTATTTTGCGCTACACGGTACTTTTTCACACTGATTTTTTACGAACGCTACAAGCGACACGAGCGGCGTGATGTGGATAAAAAGGTATACGACTCTAAGATTATGCAGCCACGCCTGACACTGACCTCGCAATACTTCAAAAAGCACGACCTTATCTTTGGGGATTGACTATTTTTCAGGACGACCTTACCAGCGACCGCTTTGCGGCAAATCGTATGCTCACACGGGGCTTAAAGGAATGGGAGTTTTTCTTTCAGGATACCTATACAATTACCCCTAAGTGGCAAATGGAGGCAGGGCTGCGCACTAATTACAGCTTGCAGTTTGGCACGATGGCACTGCCTAAGGTAGCTTTGAAGTTTTCGCCCACCGAAGCCCTTTCGTATCGCTTAAATTACGCCAAAGGCTACCGCTCACCGTCTATAAAGGAATTGTTCTTCAATTGGGATCACTTGGGGATGTTTTCAAATCATAGGCAATGAGATGCTACAGCCTGAGAAAAATCATTACTTTTTCGGTAGGGACTGAATATGCGGTGCCTAAATTCTTCATCTCTGGCAATGCTTTTTATCAATCAGTTTCAGGACAAGATAGAAGGCGTATGGAAAATATACGAATTTCAGTATAACTTTGAATATACCAACCTCAGCCAGCAACGGCTCTTAGGCTTTGACTTGCTCACCCGCTGGAAGATTATACCTGCGCTGACGCTGAATGCTTCCTATTCGTATGTGGATGTAAGCAAGACGGAGGGGTTGCGCATCAATACCACCTCGCCACACGCTGCCACCGCAGGACTGGAATACAAGTGGTATCGGGAAAATTACGACCCTATCGGCAAACCTGACGATGAGTATGATGGGCAAGAAAACTTTTGATGTGCAAGACCGCATCACGGTAAAAGAAAAAAATCCCTTATACGGAGGAGGTACACAGGTGCGCCCCGTGAGCAAAGAGGCGTATTTTCGTTGTGAGCTGCCTGCTTATGCCATTTTTTTAACTTCAATGTACAACAACGCTTGCTGAAACACTACAAGCTAAACATCGGGGCTAATAATATTTTTCAACTATATTCCCTCAACTTTAGGGGTCTGGGGTTACAATGTTCAACATTCCTGCTACAGCCGGACGAAGGCTGTTTGTGCAGGTAGAGATTGATTTTTAAGTTCGTAAATATGAAAAGAATCTTATACAGTATACTGATAGCCTTGCTAAGCACGGCTTGCGTGAAGTACGAAGCGGCTCCTTTTACGGGAAAGGTGCTACCGCGCCGTTCGGGGTATGTGAATAACATCACCAACGACTGGATATACTACAACCTCCGTACGGGTGAGCTATTCAATGCCTACCAAGTGAATGCTGATATTATAGAAGGTGGGCAAAAACAGCGTCTGGATTGGGATTTGGCGTTCTGCGGCAATAAACTGCGCACCAATAGTGGTAGTAGTGGTAACGGGCGTGGAGGGGCTGCCGATATGGGCTTTCAGGGTTACAACCGCTGGAGGAATGTGTCGCAACTGCCTCACGACCTGCAATGGGTAGTAGATACCGACAACGTATCTATCACTATGTCGCAACGCGAATGGATAAGCTATACCGTAGCTCACAACATTACGGGGATTCCTTGGTTTGACCCTAATAAGGGACCTCAGCAAACTACTACCAATGCGAATGCACTACTAAGTAAGGCGTTGGTATTCTCAGCCCTCCGCCTTCTTACACTCCGTCTTTTCACACTTATATTATTCGTACAGCCGATGGGTCACGTTATTTTTAAACTGCAAATCGTTAGTTGGTATGACGAAAGCATAGAAATAGGTGATACAGGAGGGCGTATTAGCTTTTTATTGCGATGAACTAAAATAAAGAATAAACGGCAGTAACTTATTTTTACTTTATCAATCATTGATTATTAAAGATTATTTTTGTATCTTTGCCCAACAAAACCTATAAATATGGTAACTGAAACTAATGAAATCCTTTATTTGCACGGGCTTGATAGCACGCTGCAAGACGACCGCAGAGCTGTGCTATCACTCTATGGCAACATACACGCTCCTCATTTAGACTATCGCAATACACCCTAACTTGTACGAACTCTTACAAGAAAAATACCGCAACGTTACGGCTATTATAGGTAGTAGCGCAGGCGGATTGGTGGCTTACTACTTGGCTCAAACTCTACTAAAAACCGTGCTTGCTATTCAATCCTGCCCTCACTTATAAAGATGAACTGCCACTTACTATTACTACCAATCCGCACTATGCAGCTTATATGCAAATAGTTATAGGTCTGCAAGATACGGTTATCAACCCTTGGCAGTCTCTCAATATCTTACAAAATGACCTAACTCCTCACCAAACACTGGAAGTGCATCTTATCAATACGATGGCACATAGTTACCCCCATCAGTATATTCAAACGTGAGGTAAGCCTCTTTTTGATAAAATACGCACTGCCAATATATAACGCAAATTTTATTTAACCATATAAATTATTAAAAATGTATCCATTAAGACGTAATCGCCGCTTGCGCCAAAGTGCAACTGTGCGCAGCTTAGTAAAAGAAACCATCCTTACCCCTGACGACTTTTTAGTTCCTCTTTTTGTAGTAGAAGGAAGTGGCATCAAAGAAGAAATTGCTTCTATGCCTAACTATTACCGCTATAGCCTCGATTTGCTTGCCAAAGAAGTAAAGGAATTGTGGAACTTGGGACTAAAAAGCTGTATTGCTATTCGTAAAAGTACCCGATAACCTAAAAAGATAACAAAGGTACTGAAGCTGCTAACCCTAACGGATTGATGCAGCGTGCTATCAAAAACTATTAAAGACGCTGTACCACAAATGTTGGTAATGACCGATGTGGCACTTGACCCTTACTCTATTTACGGACACGATGGTATCATTGAAAACGGACAAATCGTAAACGACCCTACTGTAAATGCGCTATGCCAAATGGCTCTATCGCACGCACAAGCTGGTGCTGACTTTATCGCTCCAAGTGATATGATGGACGGACGTATCCTTGCCCTACGTGAAACCTTAGAAGATAACAACTTTGAAAACGTAGGGATTATGGCTTACAGTGCTAAATACGCTTCTGCTTTCTATGGTCCTTTCCGCGATGCCTTAGATAGTGCCCCTGTAGACCAAAACGATATTCCTAAAGATAAGAAAACCTATCAAATGGATTATCACAACCGCTTGGAAGCACTACGCGAAACTCGTATGGATATAGAAGAAGGTGCTGATATAGTAATGGTAAAACCGGGGCTTTGCTACTTAGATATTGTACGCGAAGTGAAAAATATGAGTGAAGTGCCTGTAGCTGTTTATCAAGTATCTGGCGAATACGCTATGCTTAAAGCTGCTGCTGCCAATGGTTGGCTAGACCACGATGCCGTGATGATGGAGCAACTAGTGAGTATAAAACGTGCCGGAGCTGATATTATCGCAAGCTACTTTGCTAAAGAAGCTGTAAAACTACTGTAATAACGATAACTAAAAACAACAAATGAAAAAAACACTTTTTAACACTCTCCCTAATGGCTATGCTGACAGCCTGCGGGGGAGGTACTAACAACAACACCCCAACCGACAACGCAAGCCAAGCGGCTACCAATACCCCCAGCTACTCAAGAGGCTACTATCAAACCTACCGAATACCCCAATTGGGAAACTAATAAAGGTATTGGCAGTGTAAAAACGATTACCCCTCCTCTATCGGACAGCCCCGATGCTGCTATGGCTGCCAAAGGTGAAGAGACCTTTAAACAATACTGTATGAGTTGCCACCAGCCTAAACGCCGAATGATAGGGCTGCTATGGCAGGGCTTACAGAATATCAGTACCCCTGAGTGGCTAATGAATATGATTCTGAACCCCGAACAAATGATAAAGGAAGACCCTATTGCTAAGGCTCAATTTGAAGAATATGGTAGTATAATGCTAAATCAAAAGCTTTAGCGAACAGCAAGCACGAGAGATATTAGAATACCCTACGAACTATAAAATAGTAGCAATAAAAAGTCCGATAAAAAAATTATCGGACTTTTTCCATTAACTCAACCAAAACTTTAAATTATGAAAACTATTATTTGAAGTTTACAATGAGCTACCACCCTCATTGCGTTGCAAAAGGTACTGAATAAATCGTAAGTTGTCAAGCATATTTTCAAGTTTAACAAAAGATTAATACAAAAGGGGCTTATAAAGCCCCTTTTTAGCGTAATTTTAAACTTATGAAAACGTATCGCTTTAAGATTTTATTTACCATTCTTATTGGTTATTACGCGCCTCAATCCACTTGCGGGCATTGATAAACGCCTCTAACCAAGGACTTACTGCCGTCTTTTTCATTTGGATAATAAGCCCATTGCCAAGGAAATACCGAGCGCTCTATATGAGGCATCGTTACCAAATGTCTTCCCGATTTATCGGACAGCATAGCTGCATTATAGTCTGAGCCATTAGGATTGGCAGGGGTACTCTTCATAAGCGTATTTACCTACAATATTATAAGCGTTTTCTTCCAACGGCAAGTGGAACTTACCTTCGCCATGCGAAATCCACACCCCTAAAGTACTGCCTGCAAGGCTTGATAACATCACCGAATTGTTTTCGGGAATCACTACCGATACAAACCCACTTTCGTGCTTATGGCTATCATTATGTTGCATTTTTTTCCATGTTCTGGGTGTTCAGGGTTGATAACCTCCAATTCCATAAATAGCTGGCAACCATTACAAATACCTACTGATAATGTATCGGGGCGAGCAAAGAAATTATCTAAAGCTTTTTTAGCTTTCTCGTTGTAAAGAAGCGCCCCTGCCCAACCTTTGGCACTGCCCAAAACATCGGAATTGGAGAAGCCTCCTACCGCTCCGATAAATTGTACATCTTCTAAGGTTTCACGCCCACTGATAAGGTCGGTGGTATGCACATCTTTTTACATCAAAGCCTGCTAAATACAAAGCATTAGCCATTTCGCGTTCGGAATTGCTACCTTTCTCACGCAACACCGCTGCTATGGGTCGTTTTCCTTGCGGACGTTCAGGTTTCTCACCCGTAAAAGTGTGCAGGGAAAACGTATTGCAGAGAGCTGTTCTGAATAATTCTGATAACGCTCTGTAGCCTTGTCGTTTGCTGTTTGTTGTTTGTCTAATAGGTAAGAAGTTAGATACCATACATCGCGCAATTCAGCAATATCTAATTCGTGAGTATCCTCAAAATAAGCTATTTTTCAAAGTAGGAGTGGTAGTTACTTTACCTATTTTTAGCCCATTTAATAGCATTTTTCTTTCAAAAATAGGTTCAATATCTTCATTAGCTTGTATCACTACTCCTGCATTTTTCAGCAAAAACTACTTTGATAAGATCGTTTTCAGTAGCAATAGAAGTAAGGTTCACCTCAGCCCCTATGGCACTATCGGCGAAGCACATTTCTAAGAGCGTAGTGATAAGTCCCCCGCTACTAATATCGTGTCCTGCTTGTATTTTTGCCTTCATTTATAAGATTTTGCAGTGTATTGAAGGCTTTTTGAAGTAATTACTATCAGCAATAGTAGGCGTTTCATCACCTATCTTATTAAGTATCTGGGCAAAAGCCGAACCGCCCAACTTAAGGTTATCTGACGAAAAATCAATATAATAAATATTGCCTCCTTCGTTTTTAAATACAGGCTGTACTACTTTCTGAATATCAGTACAATGTCCTACTGCCGAAATGATGACAGTGCCCGGAGCTATCACATCGCCCCCTTGAGGGTATTTTTGTTTCATTGATAGCGAATCTTTACCGGTAGGGATATTGATACCCAATTGTATAGCAAAAATCTGAAGCCGCTTCTACCGCTTCGTACAAGCGCGCATCTTCACCTGCATTGCGACAAGCCCACATCCAGTTGGCTGATAACGACACTCCTTGCAAACCACCTTTTATAGGCGACCAAACAATATTTGTAGAGTGCTTCGGCAATAGCATTGCGGCTGCCTGCTGTAGGGCTGATAAGCGCTGTAAGTGGCGAATGCCCCTATGCTTGTAGTAACGCCCTCTTTACCCTGATAGTCCAAAGCCACAACCCCTACATCGCTAAAGGGGAAGCTGCAATGCCCCCACACATTGTTGTTGTGCTACTCGACCGCCCACACAGCGGTCTACTTTGTTGGTAAGCCAATCTTTACAAGCTACACTTTCCAATTGCAACACTTGCATAAGATAAGTGCGCAGCTGACTTTGGTAATAGGTAAGCCCTTGGTAGGTTGTAGCGACAGTTTTGTCGGTCATTATTGTTTTGGGAGAGCTACCAAAGAGCGCTGAAAGGTCTAAGTCTAAAGGTTTTTGTATTTTTCTTTTTCGGAAGAGATACTAAAAATGATGGTCGGAAGTTACTACTCCTACTTCATACATCGGAGCACGTTCGCGGTCGGCAACAGCTTTTTAGCTTAGCAATAGCTTCTTGAGGCAGTACTAAGCCCATACGCTCTTGCGATTCGTTGCCTATAATTTCTTTATCCGATAGGGTTGGGTCGCCCACAGGCAGTTTATCTAAGTCTATTTTACCACCGGTTTCCTCAATAAGCTCTGAAAGACAGTTCAAATGCCCTCCAGCGCCGTGGTCGTGTATAGAAACAATAGGATTCTCGTCAGACTCTACCATTGCGCGGATAGCATTGGCAGCGCGTTTTTGCATTTCGGGGTTAGAACGTTGCACCGCATTGAGTTCAATTCCTGTTCCGAAAGCCCCTGTATTGGCTGACGACACTGCAGCCCCACCCATACCGATGCGGTAGTTTTCACCACCTAATATTACAATCTTATTGCCTTCTTTAGGCGTGTGTTTTATAGCTTGTGAGGCTTTGGCGTAGCCTACACCCCCGCTTGCATAATCACTTTATCGAAGCCTAATTTTTCTACCATTCTCCTCGTGTTCGAATGTGAAAACTGAACCTGCAATAAGTGGCTGACCAAATTTATTACCAAAATCACTTGCCCCATTAGAAGCCTTGATAAAGTATATCCATTGGGGTTTGATACAACCATTTGCGTTCTACCATTCCTTGCTCCCAAGGGCGGTCTTCTTCTAATCGAGGGTAGGCAGTCATATAAACAGCAGTACCTGCCAAAGGCAAAAGAGCCTTGTCCTCCAGCAAGGCGGTCGCGTATTTCGCCACCCGAACCCGTAGCGGCTCCGTTGAAAGGTTCTACTGTTGTAGGGAAGTTATGAGTTTCAGCTTTCAGCGAAAGTACAGCCTCAAAGGGTTTTACTTCGTGAAATCAGGCTTATCGCTTGTTTTTAGGAGCAAACTGCTCTACAGTAGCGCCTTTACAAAAGCTACATTGTCTTTATAAGCCGAAACGATGTTATTAGGGTGTTCTTGTGAAGTTTTTAATAAGTTTGAAGAGGGTAGATGGTTTTTCTTGACCATCAATAACGAAAGTACCATTAAAAATTTTTGTGGCGGCAGTGTTCTGAGTTGATTTGAGAGAATCCAAACACTTCCGAGTCGGTAAGTTTTTCTACCAAGTTTTTCAGATAGTTGCTCTAAGTAAGCAACCTCTTCGGCGCTCAGCGAAAGTCCTTCTTGCTCGTTATACGCCTGAATATTATCTATCTCTACAGTTGTTTGTGGCTCTATGTTTATCGTAAAAACTCTCCTGAGTAAGCCCTTTGTATTTTTTCAAAAAGCATTGGGTCAAAATCGGTAAAGTCTTGCGCAACCTCTCTGAACTCCTCAATACGAGTAATTCCTTCAATGCCCATATTCTGTGTTATTTCTACGGCATTCGTACTCCACGGGGTAATCATTGCCACACGCGGACCTACAAAAAGCCCTCGAATGTAGGCGAAAGCAACTGCTCGGCATTACCAAAAAGCCATTTGAGTTTTGCAAGTTGTTCGTTATCTAAAAGCCACCTCAGTAGCAACCACATAAATAGTATTCTGTGCGTTTTTAAAGAAAAAGAAGCATTTTAAAAATTAATAATTAACAATTAAAATAGTATTTAGCTTAACAATCAGTTCTTAGAGTTGTTTTATTTCTTAGAAAATTGTTTTTTGAAAATATATTTTCATAGCTTTATAATGTAAGGAGGTAGTAGTAAAACAATTCGTCTGTATCTATGCGCAGTTCAGGAAATATGATAGGGTTTATTATATCGCCTTTTACAAAAAGGAGGTAGAGCACGAAAGGCACCTTCTTCCAACACATATATGTTTATTTCATTTTTTCTTCGGGAGCGTACTACCCAATACTCTCGTACTCCTGCTTCTTCGTAAAGCTGATATTTATAACGTACTTCTTTTTTTAGAGTTCCCTGGTGAAAGAATTTCTATCACCCAATCGGGAGCTCCTACGCAGCCTTTGGCATCTATCTTTTCTAGATCGCATACTACACAAAGGTCAGGGCTGAACGACTGTATATATATTATTTACGGTTATATTTTTATTAGGTAAACGTACGTCAAAAGGAGCTATGAATACTTCACAAGTTTTTCCTTTTTAAAAATATATCTATTGCTGTTGAGAGTTTTCGCACTATACGTTGGTGATATACTGTGGGAGCCGACATTTTAAATATCTTGCCTTTGATGAGCTCTACACGTTCTTCAAACTTCCAAAGAAGATAATCAGCATAGGTGTATATCCCACTTACGAGGTCTAACTGATTGATATTTGTAATTGTTTTTCCATATTTTTGTTACTATGTAAAAGTGGCTGCGCCGCGAAGTCTCATAAATCTTTTTCAAATCAAGCAATAAGAAGTTTTTCTTATTGTGTAATACATTAAAAAAATATTAAAATTCGTAGCAAAAAGTACAAAAATATTCTGCTCACTACCAAATTTAAATACTAAAAGGGATTGCCAGCTTAGCTACCTTGCTATATCATTTACTCACTATTTCGGCTAACTCATCAGGCTTATTAAATTAAAAAGGTATTTCGCAAACCGTTTTTAGTGTACGAAATACCTTTTTTTAGTGTATGTGAAAATTTTAGCTATGATTCTCTGTTTAAGACTGTTTCTTTAGCAAGCGGCGCGCTGCCTCCGAAGCTGCTATAAGCCCCCTGCCGACATAATGACATCTTTAAGAACCAATCGCCCTGCGCCTGATAAATAAAGGGAAACCATACGCTGGAGTTGGCAAGTCGCCACCCAAGTTAGGGTACGTATACCTCTGGAGTGGTTATCAAAAAAAGAAAGAGTTACGATACTCATTCCAAAAAGTAAGCAAACCACCTATTACACCTATTTTTAGGGACTCCATATACCAAGCAAAAGTAAGCAAGCCTATTAGGGCATATAAAAAGCACCTAAACCATAAGAAAAATCCATAAGTGCCGTTCTCTTTGTGCCAATCTATATTGGCTTGTACCATCTTCCCTTCTGGGTTTTTGTGCAACTTGTACTGCGCAACTTCTTTACCTTTGTTAGCAGCTCCTGTTACGCCGTTCTCATCAATAGCTGTTTTGCCTGAATTATTATAGAAAAACTCATAAACGGACTATTGGTAACAAAAAGGCACTATACCATCAGCCTCATATTGGCAAACTTTTTAGCCCTCCTATCCAAGCCATTACAATAAAAAAATAGCTACCCTAATGTAGTTTACAAAACAGCGTTCGCTGCCCGCCAAAAATGATAATAATTTTTGCATAATAAATGTTGTTTAAAAATTACTTGATTTTTCGGGTGCAAAGATACAGCTTTTTCGGCACTTAAAAATGGATAAAAAGATAATTACATAGATTTTTTCAGCCACGATTGAAATCCCTACGCTTTCTCTAAATTCTTTTGGTGAAACTCCTACGTGTTTTTTTGAAGAATCGGCTGAAATAGAAAGGGTCGTCAAAATTGAGATAATAGGCGACTTCCTTAATAGATTTATAGGTAAGATGGAGTTGTTTTTAGCTTCGAGTATCAAGCGCTCTTGCAGCAGCTGTAGTGGTGTCTTCCCAAGCTGTCTTTTTTTATTTTTTTACTAAAACTATCAACCGATAAGTGCAAGGCTTCTGCATAAAAAGGCAAATCGCGCTGAGTAATAAAAATGTGTTTCTACAAGTTGCTGAAAATCGGTAAGCAAATTATGGTTGAGTGGTGAAGGTACATCAGCTATCTGCAGACTCTTAGCCTTGCTAGAAAGTGCTAAAATAAGCTGCAAATACGAGCGCAACACAGCTCCTGAATATTCATCAGTCGATGCCAATTCCTCTTCTATACGACCAAAAAAAGTAACGCTATTTCATCAAAAACAGCCTCTTGAACAGCAATATGAGGTTGTAAAAAAAGAGCATTGAAAAAGCAATCCATTGCAAGCCACCTCCCTTCTTGTGATATTCTATACAGTAAAAAAATCACCGTGAAACTGCAATAGCATAGCCTCCATAATGCTTGCCTCCGTCCATTGAAAGTACTGAAAAGGAGAAAAGAAACAACAAGGTATTACCATTGTATTCATAAGGCGTACCATCCACTAAAAAACGCCCCTCTCCTCTCAACATATAAATACAATAATTCTCCACACGCAAAGATGCGGTGGAGAATTGTTATTCTGTAATATGTAGACTGCTACCTTCAAAAATCAGGTCTGTTGTCTGTTTTTATTCATTAATAGCTTGAATACCTGGTAATACCAAGCCTTCCAAACTTTCTAGCATTGCTCCACCACCGGTAGATACATAGCTCACTTTATGCTCAAAACCAAACTGTTTCACAGCCGCTACCGAGTCGCCTCCGCCCACAAGCGAGAACGCACCATTTTTAGTAGCTTCAGCCACAAAGTTACCTACCTCAATAGTTCCTTTAGCAAAAGTAGGCATTTCAAATACCCCTACAGGACCATTCCACAAAATAGTTTTTTTGATTTTTAGAAGTACTTCTTTGATGTTAGCAAGTGTTTTAGGACCTGCATCAAGCCCTTGCCAGCCATCAGGCACTGCATTTTACAGCTACCACTTGTGTTTTTAGCATCATTATCAAAAGCATCAGCAGCAACTACATCTATAGAGCAAGTGTACCTCTACCCCCTTAGCTTTAGCTTTTTGCCAAGATATCAAGAGCAAGTTGTTGCTTATCGTCTTCACAAATAGAGTCACCTATTTTTGCCACCTTGTGCTTTTGATAAACGTATAAGCCATACCACCCCCAATGATAAGGTGATTTACCTTATCAATATATTTTCAATGATTGTAATTTTTTTGAGGATACTTTTTGAGCCGCCCAAGATAGCAGTTACAGGTTTTTCACCCGATTTCATTACCTTGTCAATGCTTTCAATTTCTTTTGGCAAGAAGGTAGCCAAAGCATTTACGGTCAGCGAAGAATTTTGCCACGATTGTAGTCGAAGCGTGTGCGCGGTGTGCTGTACCAAAAGCGTCATTTACATAGATGTCGCCCAATTTAGCCAATTCTTTTTGAGAAAGCCTCATCTCCTTTTTTTCTTCCTCTTTGTGGAAGCGTAAGTTTTTCTAATAGTAGCACACTACCTGCTGGAGCTGCAGCCACCGCTTTTTCAGCCACTTCACCCACACAATCATCAACAAAAAAATAACCTTTTTGCCCAATACTTTTTCCACTTCGCCCACAATATGACGCAATGAGTATTTGTCGTTGCGCTCACTGCTAGGTCGTCCCAAGTGGCTCATTAGCACCACAGTACCTCCGTCATTCAAAAATCTTAGAAACGGTAGGTTTAGCAGCCTCAATACGAGTATTGTCGGTTACTCTAAAGTTTTTCATCTAAAGGCACATTAAAAGTCCACACGAATGAGGGCTTTTTGCCTGCAAAATTAAAAATTGTCTATGGTTCTCATATATCTTATATATTATATTTCCACGCAACAAAAGTACAAAAAAATATTCTAAATTGCCAAATCTAATTTGCCAATCTGCTAATACCCATAGTCTTCAGTTTTTTTATTGTGTTGTTTCTGATATTCGTTAAACTGAAGCATCAAGTTGTTATTAGCCCTAATCAGCGCATTAGTCTCTAATAATATACTGAAATCCAGCTTTGTCGTCTTCTGGCTCGTTTCCGTAGTACGAATACGGTCAATCTGTTTTTTTGTACCATTTTTGATACCTCATCTTTTTAAAGCATAACAATCTGCCAAAATATGGTGCAGTTTCGAGTAATCTTCACCTTTAAATATTTCAGCTTCCGCTTTAAAAATACCCTCCATCTTGTCCGATATACCCTTCAAATCACGCAACTGATTAAATTTCAAATTCTTATGGTTATTATTTACGTGTTCATAACTATTCAGTGTAATAGCAGCCATACACTGCGCCATATCTTGCAAATAATCCAATATCAAGATATAAAAACTTACTCGATGCCACCGAACTCTCATTCAGCGATTTTTATAAAGTAATACACATTCCCCTTCATTTCATCGAGTTCCTTCTCTAACTTTTTAGCATTCTTCTTATTCTTTGTCAGCTTGCTAAGATCCTGCGTACCCAAGTTCTTCACCACCTTACTATAAAGCTGGTCTATACGAAAGATTGTATCCGATACGTAGTTAGAACTCTCCTTTATTACCCCGCCAATAGTCGCCAAGTCAGCACGATGAAAAATGCCTACCTTGTGCCTTGTTTTTCTGTTTATTCCTATACACTATAGCATTGCGTATCAACAGCGAGCCCACTACCAAAATCATCACAATAAGCCCAATCACACTGCCGTAGTATAGCACACCAGCCACTATAAAAGCCCCCAATACAAGCCACTATAGCCGTCAAAAACCAGCCACCCACAACATTCAGCACACCAGCCACCCTATACACAGCACTATCGCATCTTTAAGCCCTATCAGCCAATGACGACCCCATAGCCACCATAAAAAGTAACATAAGTAGTTGATAATGGTTGTTTTTAGCGAAGTCCCTATAGCAATCAAGCTACTCGATACCACCAAGTTTATCGCCGCACGCACCAAGTCAAAGGCAGGCAAATCCTCCTCTTTCACATTCTCATCTATTATAGGCTTCTCAAAACGCCTATCAATTTTTAAACTGCAACCATTTAGGCGTTAAAAACGTAATTACATTAGATAAGCCCACCGTAATACGCACCAAAAAAAGCGTGATAAGAAGTTAGACGAAAACTGCTCAGCCCCTTCACTTTGGCGAGAAAGGTTCACCCCCGTTTCTATTACGTGGCGCGCCTTTTTAGAAAACCAAAGTGTCAAGATCATTATTGATCCGGTGAGCAGCAAAAATAGCCGTAGGCGTAACCATTTGTCCATCAGCCAAACCACTCATTAGCAATTGATTATGAGCCACACCACTATGGTGCCATATATCATATGATTGGTAAGCCGCTACAGGCACCCCAATAAAATTCACCAAATCATTCCCTGCAAACGCCATTGCAAGTGCAAAAGTACCACTAAGGATAATAATCCTAAAAATATTCACCCCCAGCCTAATCAGTATATGCGATAAAATACTATAGAACACCAAGCAAGCTAATAACAACCAGCCTATATGCGCATCCATCCACGCAACAGCCTCTTTAGGTATAAAAAGTAACATCCTTAAGCCCCTTGAAGATAATAAAGTACGACAATGCTGTAAGCGAAAAAACCTCCAAATACCCCACCTATATACCTAATACTCTTTTTCATACCGAAACGAAAAACAATTCGTGCTACATATTGCACTATAGCCCCCACTACAAAAGCAATTGCCACCGAAAGAAAAATACCCGAAATAACCTTCCCAGCAACAGCCGTATTAATATAATGCTTAATATCCAATAGCGACTGATCCATCTTCAAAAATCTTGATAAAAGCCACACACACAGCAGCCCCTAAAAGTTCAAAAACGATAGATACTGTGGTAGATGTAGGTAGCCCCTATGGTATTAAAGAGGTCTAATAGCAATATATCCGCCAGAATAACCGCCATAAAAATCACCATTACCTCATCAAAATAGAACTCCGTAGGGTTAAAAATCCCTTACGAGCAATCTCCATCATTCCACTCGAAAATATAGCTCCTATAGCCACCCCCACACTCGCCACTATCATAATAGTGCGCAATGTAGAAACCTAGAGCCCACTGCCGAATTTAGAAAGTTACCCGCATCGTTGCTTACCCCCACTGTCAAATCAATCACAGCAAGTGCCGCAAACACAAAAAGCATAAATATATATACTTGTTCCATAACAATATTATTATCGTAAGTTATTCATCGTCTTCCTCAGTAAACACACGCACCGTCTCAATACGCGTTTGCGAACACGCCTCTATCACAAATCTAAAAGGCGGTATCTTTATCGTCTCACCTTGGGCAGGGAATATCCTCCGTATGCAACACTATAAGCCCCGCCAGTGTTTCGTAATCCTCCCCTTCGGGCAAGTGCAAGCCATAAGTCTCATTTAAGTACTCCACCTCCAAGCGTGCCGAAAATAAATATTCCTTATCCCCTACACGTTCCTCTATAAAAATTATCCTTATCGTGCTCATCTTCTATTTCACCAAAAAGCTCCTCTACAATATCCTCAAGCGTTACTATCCCAGAGGTACCCCCATATTCGTCCAATACCACCGCCATACTCTTATGCTTGTGTGTCAGCAAGTTGAGTACTTCATTTATCTGTATCGTTTCAGGAATATTCACTATAGGCATCAAAAATTTCACTAATGGTACGAGGCTTTTTAAACATATCAAACGAATGCACATATCCCACAATATCATCAATGTTCTCGTTGTATATCAGCACTTTTGAAAATCCGGACGACACAAAAGTAGCAATGAGGTTTTCAATACTTTCTCTAACATCCACCGCCACAATTTCCGTACGCGGAATCATAATTTCACGAGCCTTTACCCCCGAAAAATTCCAATGCATTCTGAAACATCTGCACTTCAGCGTCCACCTCCTCGCCCTTAGGCGCATTCTCCATCTGTTCCGAAATATAATCCACCAATTCCACCTTCGTAAAAGACAGCGGAACATAATCACCACGCGTTTTAAAAACACACGCAGCACAAAGTCCGAAATCCAGATAATCAACCCAGAAAGCGGATAAAATAATATATAAAAAAATAAGCAGGAATAGCCAAAGCCTTCAATAATTGGTTGGCATAAATCTGGAAGAATACCTTCGGCATAAACTCTGCCGTAATCAAAATAATAAGAGTAGAAATAACGGTATGCCATACCACGTTTTTGGAAAAAGGCAGGTAACAACAATGTCATTACCTTGCCCATTTTCAAAACCATACACTACCAATGCAAGGTTATTACCCACCAGCATTGTAGCCAATAATTTAGACGGACGGTGTGTAAGCCGTCCCAATACTGTCGCTATCAAGCCCTCTTGTTTTTTTCAAGATTTCTATGTGCACTTTGTTAGACGACACATACGCAATCTCAAAACCCGAAGCCGATAACAACAACGTAATCAGTATAATAATTACAGATACTACCGATATAGATGTTTCTGCCATAAATTATTTAGTAGCTTTAGCCTTTACAACCAAAGTTACCTCATCATCAATAAATTTGTCTTTTAAGTTATCAAATACCGATTTAGAACCAAAATTAACCCCAAAAATCTACACGATTAATTTTAAAAAGGTTCAGAGTTAATAGTTACTTCAGTATCCGTAACCACTACTGTTGCAGGGAATGACACCTCTTTAGTTTTACCCTTTACAGTAAGGTCACCCACAACAGTCTTGCCATCAAATGACTTCAGTACAAAAAGTAGCTGTAGGAAACTCCTTTACATTGAAAAAAAGTGATCCACCTTTTTCAGGATCAGTACCTTTCAAATGCGCTTCCAAGTCCTCTTTGCCTTTGCCAGCCTCCAAGTCAAGCACCGCAATAGAGTTCATATCAGCACAAATTCACCACCAGCAAGCTTACCCTCAGCCACATTCAAGCCGCCCTCAGTAACGTTTACTGTACCATTGTGCTTACCTGTAGGTTTAGACCCCACCCATTCTACTACCGAAGCAGGATCTACCTTATAAGCAAACCCCTGTACTTCAGCTTCAGGAGTTGTAGCTGTAGTTTCAGTTTGAGTTGTTTCAGCGCCCTGCTGATTGTTAGCGTTGTTACAACCCGATAGCAACAAAGCCATCACAGCTACACCCATTATTATTTTCTTCATAATGATATTATTTTTAGTTTATGGTGCAAAGATAACAATTATTTTTGAAATACCAACAATCACTCCCCAAATATTTATCTCTGGTCATAAAAAGCCCTCCTTTTCAGGAGGAACTTTTTTTCACAATGCATATAAATACTACTACTAACTCAAAAATAAAAATACTTTCAAGTTATAAGAAAACCCATACACTCAAAAGTATTGGCTTTTCTTCATAAAAAAATTTGTTTTAATTTTAATAACCTTAATTTTTATCTAACAATGTTTCTTATAGCAATTTTTAGTAATTTCAGTTTTTTTCAAGTAATTTTTCTTCTCGTTAGTTTATGCACTATTTTTAAGCAATAGGCTAATATCCCATCCACCATGCTTACATTTGCGGTATACAGAAAAAAATCGTGCCAAAAATTCAATTTCCTCAAAAATACATTATAACTCACTCATTATCAGAGTTAACAAAATCACAATCTATTGTTACCATTTTTCTTAAACAGTCTGCATTTTTTGAATATAAATTACACCTTAAAAAAATGTGTAATACCCACTATTACACACTTCACTCAAAGGTCGTATTATGACACCTTCAATAAAAAGTCCGATAAATAAATTACCGGACTTCTTCATTAACCAACCAAAACTTTTAAATTATGAAAACTATTATTTGAAGTTTTACAATGAGCTACCACCCTCATTGCGCTGCAAAGGTACATACAAAAATTGTTACCCACCAACAAAAAAATCATACTTTAACAAAAGTTTAACGCATATCCTTCGTAAACATCATAGTAAAAAGCAACTCCCTCAATGCAACACACTGCAAAGAAAAAAATAGCAAGTTAGCACCGCCAGCAATAGTCAAGTAAAAGTCAATAAGTCAGTGTAGAATAAATTATTCCCTTATTTTTTTGGTTGTGAATACCTACAGTGAGTATATTGTTATTTTCATCTTTCAGTTGCAATCCACTTCCTTTATTTAAGTCGTAAATATTAACATTATCAGGGCTATTTTGTGTACGATGTGCCAAATCAGTAAAATCATCTATTTTGAAAAAAGTTTTTTTGTTTTTTTAGTGATAATATTGATATGAATCTTTTCTCCCTTTTCAAAAAGCAAAAATCCTTAGTAAGTTCACCCCTTTCAAATATTCCTTCTTCGAACTACTTTTGCGAACTACTTTTTAGGGTTAATTCTCTCTATCAAGTAGTGGTCAACCTCAATTTTATCGTCAATACTGCTTCTGAGACTTTCATCTCTTATCAGCAGTTTAAAATCTAACTTTTTATGGTCAATATTTCCACTATCATTCTTTAGATATTTAGAGTAAAATAACCGTCTTAAAAGTTTCATTAGTCCCCAATTCTCTCAAGCGATACGAAAGCGGAGCACCAAGATTATCTTTATTAAAGTTAGCCCGTCTTTTTAGAAATGCAGTACAGCAGCAAAATCACCAATAGCCTCTCCAGCAAGTTTAGCACTACCGCCAAAACACGACCCGAAATTTTAGAACTCTTACTCAATTCTTTATAAGCCGCTTCCGCCTCAGCAGTAACTTTTTCCGCTAAGGATAGAAGCGTTAATTTTTAGCCTCCAAATCAACCTTGCTAAGCGTAGATTCTATCCCCAATAAGTACACCCTACCGTATTTTTATAGACGACACATAAACAGGCTTTTCTGCTCCAAACTGAGTTTTATAGTCAAAATTATCACTAAAAAGTCCGAAGCTTTCTGAGGAAGGTCAAGGTCAAGTGTATAAAACTCCTGTTCTATCTTTTACAATATATCGCGTCTTCTGTTTTTCATAATCAAATTTTACACTGCCTTTAACAGTATTCACAGCCCCGTTATAGCTCGCACCCAAAGCCAGTTTAAGGTGTTGCTCATCGTGCACCTCATAGCTATGGTACGTAATATTAGCAGGAGGCGAGTTAAATGAGCGATTAAGAAGTTCGCTAATAGCCGTACGCACAGATGAAAGCGAAGGTTTATCCACCGTAATGCTAGGCTTGCTACCCGTAAGAGAAACAGAAATAGTAATAGGTTTGCGAGGTGCTACAATTGGCTTGTACGAACCCTCCACAACACTCTGCCCCTTAACCAAAGCTCCAGGGTAAAAAACCTCGTCATTTTCAGTATAAAGCAACTGGTTTTCATACTCTTTAGCTTGCTCATAATAGTTGTAAAGCCGAAGTAAATTGAGCTCCATTTTAAAAAGAAGACATACGGTTAGTAACACCATTAGCAGGTCTTTCAGAAAAAAAGGAGACTGCTGTTTCACCGAAGGAAGTTGTGCTACATAATTATTTAGTTGAGTAGCGTCCAAAGCGCTATCTAATTTGTCAGCCTCGTCTTTTTTTACAACCAACGGAGCAACTGCTGCTAAAAAGCCACAAATAGCTTTTTCACAAGCGATAAATTTTTGTGATTTCATATAATATATTGTTATAAAAATTTTTCAGTTATAATAATATATTAAGTTTCTTTTTACTATTGTGTTAAAAACAAAAAAATCGTGCCATTAAGAATATTTCTTTTTAAAAAGCTCAAAGTAAAATCCATCTACAAAGTCCTCCTAATATATCCAAAAATTCTACATATATCTTACCGGTCCTAATGATAAACAACTTATAGATAGCGTCCGAAAAGTTTTAAAAGCACGATTACGCCACACACTTTGTCAAACTTTCAGAGTTTGACAAAGTTAATTACTCTGATAATCAATCGCTTTTTATTCACATTGTAGGGGCGATTGGCAAATCGCCCTCACAAAACAAAAACTTTTCGGACAGCCTCTTACAAACAAAAACATTTTTACCTCAATTGTAATTTCTTTTTGCAAATACACAGGAGCAAGTACCTCCACTTGTTTGCCATACGGAGTAACTCCTTGATAAAATCAGGCGTAACCTTTAAGTGGAGTTTGAGCACTATCTCATCATCAGTTTCACTAACCACCTCTTGCGAAGAGTGCAAAGGCATCGCTTTAAGGTATTCAGCAGGGTTAGGCACAAAAGGTGAGTCGGTAGGCAATTTTTAAAAGCAAGCTGCACTTCTTCTGCTTGCGTACGCTCGTTATCTACCCAAGCCCCAAAACTATCGTCAAAAAAATGTTCTACGCCCTTAGGCACAGGATGCTGGAACTTCACCCCACGCTCATCGTCTAAATACTTTATTCTGTCCAAGCCAAAAACCCGCAACGCTTCTTTCTCTACATCCCACGCCAATACATACCAACGCCTTTGGGCTTCTTTCAGCAAATAAGGTTCTATCACACGCACCACAGGCTCTTTATCTTTATCCCAAAACTTATAATAGTGTAGTTTTTATTTGTCGCTTTTTCTTTTTATAGCCCTAAGCAGAGGCGATAAATATTCCGTACCTGCAGGCAATCGCTTTTCAAACTGAATAACCTCAGAAAGATTGCCGTAATTCTGCAAAAAGCTCTGAAAATATCAAACGCCTCTAATAGATTTTTGAGCATAGAGGTCGTTATCTTCTGTGATTTCGTAGGCTCTAAGAGAGTTGTTATACTCAATTTTTATGCGATAGATTTTCTCAATATCTCGCTTATCGCGAAGAAAAGTACGATCAGTAAAAGATTCTACATCGCTATATTCCTCACTTTTTTTCTAAAAGCTCTTATCAAATCTTCATACGAGTGAGGCTTCATACGCAAGCGCTCTACGATAAAACGATGCCTTAAAAAAACTTCTTCATTTCATTATTTTTGCAAATATACAAACTTTCTCTTAGAGCGACAGCTTTTGTCGCACCTGTTTTAGACTTTTGCCTCAAACAAATAACAAATAATATGAATATAGCCATTGTTGGGGGACGTGATTTCAATGATTACATCCTATTGAAAGAGCGTTTTAGCGTATATTGATACGCACGAAAAACCTGAAAATATCGTATCAGGTGGTGCTAAAGAGCCGATACCCTTGCCGCACAATTTGCTGCCGAGATGAGCATTCCCCTCCTCGTTTTTCAAACCCGATTACCAAAAGTACGGGCGTGGAGCAACCCTCGTGCGCAACACCCTAATTATTGAAAAATGCTGAAGTGGTTTTTGCCTTCTGGGACGGACAATCAAAAAGGCACTAAAGACAGTATCAAAAAAAGGCTGAAAAAGCTCAAAAAGAGTTATATATCATCACCTATACGCCAACTATCAGTTCTTAGTATTTACTAAAAACAAGGCAAAAGGACGCACATATCATTTTATTTTTGTATATTTGCTGGCAGAAACACATAAAACATATTTTATAGTAAAAACCAGATAAACACAAAATAAACATATTAGTAGCGTTTCGCTTTTATTTTCTAAGCTCGAAATACGACCAATTTTTCAATAGTGTAGAAAGTAAAGACGGAAGCGTTCGCGTATGCGGGCGTTCCTTTTGCTTTACACTATGCCTTTGGTCGGGCTTCGAGCTAAGCAAAAACGGGATGCCCGCAAGCTATTTTTGTAAAACATTGGGAAGCCGAAAACCATTTAGAGTAGGCACTCACTAAAAACTATATTTAATTATGAGTTTAATGGTCACATTCAAAAACGAAGTAGTTCGCATTTGCCCTAAGAATGCAAAGAAAATTGAGTATTCCAAGAACAATGGATCTACTTGGAATACCCGTTATTCAGGTAGCTACACATTTCAAGATTTAGTAGTCTCTGGAGATGAGCTTTTTAGCACAAACTGACAAAGGTTTGTACTACTCCAAAAACGGAGGTTCTACTTGGAACAAGCGTAGTTAAGCAACAGAGGAGGTTGCTTTAAGGGTAACCTCCTCTTAGAAAAGAATGTACTATAGTAGAAAATTAGTATATTTGCATAATCAAACATAAAGTAATAACAAAAAACAATAATTATGAGCCAAATGTTTTAAACAGCTATTAAGTATCATCGAATCAGATGAGTTTAGAGTACAATTAAGTGAACTCAACGACAATTTTTCAACCCTAAAAGCAAGAAATTCACATTAGAAACTTGCTCGTTGAACTCTTCAACCAAAAACACAAAGAAGAAGGAGAAAAAGCTATAGCAGAACATCCTCGTTTAGAAAAAGAAAAAAACTACGGAAAAAGAACGTACCTCCTACACCCGCGTTGACCTATCTTTAGTTGACGAAAAAATCCTAAAACTCCTTTTTAAAATAGAGTTAAAATATCATTTCCCTAAAGATAAAGGAGGTTTTTCAGAGTACCAAGAATCTATTCAAAAACACTTTTTTTGATAGAGGAAGTAATGGATTTATTCTAATTGTTTGTGATAGCAACACTGAAGAAAGAGAAAGTTTTGAAAAAAAGTGTGGCTCTCTAAAAACTATCTTTTCAGAATTATCATTAGACAAAAAAATAATTATAAGTGGAAAGAAAATCTTGAAGAAAAGTTTAAGAACACTACTGATTCTCAAGCCTATTTTTTTGAAATCACCGTTGAAAAAAACCTTTTTGAGACCACTTATCATTTCTTTATCTTAGAAGAAAGGAAAAAAATAAAACTTCCTACAAAACAAAAAAACTCCCTAAAAACACAATGCTTTGGGGAGTTTTTACTTATTATCTTAATAGTATTCTCTATTCGTTTTAATTCACCATTCATGAAACAGAGCAACTCATTATCAGAATTGCTCTTTTTGTAAGAAAGACGACGACATACTCTCCCACGTAACCGTAGTACCATCTGCGCTAAAAAGGTTTAACTGCTCTGTTCGGAATGGTAAGAGGTGAGACCTTTGACTATAACCACCTTAAATCTTTTTAGACTATATTTTTATATTAATCAATAGCCCATAATATTTTTAACATACAAGGATAAAAAGCATATTTTTTTAAATAACTTCTCCTCTTAAAAAGAATGCTGCGCAAAAAGTCTACGGGTTATTAGTATTACTCGGCTATGATGTTACCACCGTTACACCTGTAACCTATCAACGTGGTCATCTCCCACGACCCTTTAAAGAAATCTAATCTTGTGGCGGGTTTCGTACTTATATGCTTTCAGCACTTATCCCATCCGCACTTAGCTACTCTGCGATGCCCTTGGCAAGACAACAGATACACCAGTGGTGCGTCCAACTCGGTCCTCTCGTACTAGAGTCAGTACCACGCAAATTTCTAACGCCCACAGTAGATAGAGACCGAACTGTCTCACGACGTTCTGAACCCAGCTCGCGTGCCACTTTAATGGGCGAACAGCCCAACCCTTGGGACCTTCTCCAGCCCCCAGGATGCGACAGAGCCAGACATCGAGGGTGCCAAACCCCCGTCGATGTGAGCTCTTGGGGAGATCAGCCTGTTATCCCCGGCGTACCTTTTTATCCTTTGAGCGATGGCCTTCCATACGGAACCACCGGATCACTATGCTCTACTTTCGTACCTGATCGACTTGTGAGTCTCTCAGTCAAGCCCCCTTATGCCATTGCACTCTACGCACGGTTACCAAGCGTGCTGAGGGAACCTTTAGAAGCCTCCGTTACACTTTTTGAGGCGACCACCCCAGATCAAACTACCCTCCACGAATTGTCCTTTGCGCTATGCAAAGTTAGACCTCAGATAAGCAAAGGGTGGTATTTCAACAACGACTCCACAACTACCAGAATAGCCGCTTCTTAGTCTCCCACCTATCCTACGCATCACTTATCCAAGACCAATACAGAAGATATAGTAAAGGTGCACAGGGTCTTTTTCGTCCCACTGCGGGTAATCGGCATCTTCACCGATACTACAATTTCACCGAGCTCATGGGCGAGACAGTGTCCAAATCGTTACACCATTCGTGCAGGTCGGAACTTACCCGACAAGGAATTTCGCTACCTTAGGACCGTTATAGTTACGGCCGCCGTTTACTGGGGCTTCAATTCAAACCTTCGTGTTACCACTAAGCTCTCCTCTTAACCTTCCAGCACCGGGCAGGGTGTCAGACCCTATACCTCATCTTTCGATTTTGCAGAGTCCTGTGTTTTTGATAAACAGTCGCTTGGACCTTTTTCACTGCGGCTATCATAAGATAGGCGACCTTTCTCCCGAAGTTACAGGTCTATTTTTGCCCTAGTTCCTTAGCCATGAATCTCTCGAGCGCCTTGAATTCTCTTCCCAATCACCCTGTGTCGGTTTTACGGTACGGGCATTAGTTATCGCTTTTTCTTGAAACGTTATCTCTACTCTCACTTCAGCCGAAACCTCAGTGTACTTTTAGTGCCATAACAACACCTTAAACGCAGTATTCCGTCTCTGCGCGGTAGATGCCTCATTCCGTCACTTTTATTCTAACCAATGGTACGGGAATATTAACCCGTTGTACATCCACTACCCCTTCTCGGGTTCGCGTTAGTCCCCGACTAACCCTCAGCTGATTAGCATAGCTGAGGAAACCTTGATCTTTCGGCGGGCAGGTTTCTCACCTGCCTTATCGTTACTATGCCTACATTTTCTTTTCTATTAGGCTCCACCACGGCTCACGCCTTTAGCTTCCACGCCAATAGAATGCTCCCCTACCGGTATATACATACGTATAACCCCATAGCTTCGGTAATATGCTTATGCCCGTTTATTATCCATGCCCAACCGCTCGACTAGTGAGCTGTTACGCACTCTTTAAATGTATGGCTGCTTCCAAGCCAACATCCTAGCTGTCAGTGCAGTCAGACCGCGTTTGGTCAACTTAGCATATATTTGGGGACCTTAGCTGATGGTCCGGTTCTTTCCTCTCGGATATGGACCTTAGCACCCATACCCTCACTGCTGATGAACATTTAATAGCATTCGGAGTTTGTCAGGAATTGGTGAGCGATGAAACCCCCGCATCCAATCAGTAGCTCTACCTCTATTAAACTTTTTATCAACGCTGCACCTAAATGCATTTTCAGGGGAGTACGAGCTATTTCCCAGTTTGATTGGCTTTCACCCCTACCCTCAGGTCATCCGAAGTCTTTTTCAACGACAACCAGTTCGGTCCTCCACGCTGTGTTACCAGCGCTTCAACCTGCCCAGGGTAGATCACCAGGTTTCGCGTCTACTACTACCAACTATTGCCGCCCTATTAAGACTCGCTTTCGCTGCGAATGCGTATCTGAAATACTTATCCTCGCTGGTAACAGTAACTCGTGAGGCTCATTATGCAAAAGGCACGCCGTTACGGCTAAAAGCCGCTCCGACCGCTTGTAAGCGTATGGTTTCAGGGTCTCTTTCACTCCGTTATTCACGGTTCTTTTCACCTTTTCCCTCACGGTACTAGTTCACTATCGGTCTCTCAGGAGTATTTAGCCTTACCGGATGGTCCCGGCAAATTCAGTCAAGGTTCCACGTGCCCCTGACCTACTCAGGATACCCATAAGATTTATAAAGCTGTGCCTATACGAGACTTTCACTCTCTACGGTGTGCCTTTCCAAACACTTCTAATCCAGCTTTACAACCTATATCTGGGTCCTACAACCCCCATATTGCCGTAACAATATGGGTTTGGGCTGCTCCCATTTCGCTCGCCACTACTCTGGGAATCACTTTTGTTTTCTTCTCCTCTGCCTACTAAGATGTTTCAGTTCAGCAGGTTTGCCCACCTATCGGTGTAGTACATCTTCAATGTACTGGGTTGCCCCATTCGGATATTTGCGGATCAAATCGTATGTGCCAATCCCCGCAACTTTTCGCAGCTTATCACGTCCTTCTTCGCCTCTGGAGCCTAGGCATCCCCCATACGCCCTTACATAACTTTTCGCGCTTGTAGTCTCTTTTAATTCTAAATTCTTAATTTTGAATCCTAAATTAAAAAAAGTACCTCGTTCTCTTTGATTCTTTTTTTAATATTTTTCGTTAGATTATCAATAATCTATTATTGATCTCTTATGCTCTTTTATCCCAATATGTCAATGTACTTTATCCTCTCCCCCTAACCCTCTCTTTTGGAGTGGGTGTTTGTCGGAGAAATCGTTGTGGAGAATAAGGGATTCGAACCCTTGACCCCCTGCGTGCAAGGCAGGTGCTCTAGCCAGCTGAGCTAATTCCCCGTTCTAATTCTAAATTCTCAATGGTGAATTATGAATTATGAATTAATTTAGAATCCTCAATCCAAAAATTCATAATTAATCCCAGCTTCTAGAATTTCCTTTCTTGTAGTCCCAGGCAGACTCGAACTGCCGACCCTCTACATTATCAGTGTAGCGCTCTAACCAGCTGAGCTATGAGACTGCTTTTTCTTTTTTGTTGTCCAGCAAGATTTTAAAGAATAAGATAATCCTAAATCCATTTCGGTTATTCTCTAGAAAGGAGGTGTTCCAGCCGCACCTTCCGGTACGGCTACCTTGTTACGACTTAGCCCCCAGTCACTAGTTTTACCCTAAACAGCTCCTCGCGGTAACCGTCTTCAGGTACCCCCAGCTTCCATGGCTTGACGGGCGGTGTGTACAAGGCTGGGAACGTATTCACCGGATCATGGCTGATATCCGATTACTAGCGATTCCAGCTTCACGGAGTCGAGTTGCAGACTCCGATCCGAACTGTGATCGTCTTTATAGATTCGCGCCTGCTCACGCAGTGCTGCTCTCTGTAACGACCATTGTAGCACGTGTGTAGCCCAAGATGTAAGGGCGTGATGATTTGACGTCATCCCCACCTTCCTCACGGTTTGCACCGGCAGTCCCACTAGAGTGCTCGACTTAACTCGCTAGCAACTAATGGCAGGGGGTTGCGCTCGTTATAGGACTTAACCTGACACCTCACGGCACGAGCTGACGACAACCATGCAGCACCTTGATAACTGTCCGAAGAAATACCTATCTCTAAGTACGTCAGTCACTCATTTAAACCTTGGTAAGGTTCCTCGCGTATCATCGAATTAAAACCACATGCTCCACCGCTTGTGCGGGGCCCCGTCAATTCCTTTGAGTTTCACACTTGCGTGCGTACTCCCCAGGTGGGATACTTATCACTTTCGCTTAGCCACTCAAAATTACTTCCAAACAGCTAGTATCCATCGTTTACAGCGTGGACTACCAGGGTATCTAATCCTGTTCGCTCCCCACGCTTTTCGTCCATCAGCGTCAATTAATTGTTAGTAATATGCCTTCGCTATCGGTGTTCTGTGTAATATCTAAGCATTTCACCGCTACACTACACATTCCAACTACTTCACAACCATTCAAGACCAGCAGTTTCAAAGGCAGTTGCTTAGTTGAGCTAAGCGCTTTCACCTCTGACTTACCAGCCCGCCTACAGACCCTTTAAACCCAATGATTCCGGATAACGCTCGCATCCTCCGTATTACCGCGGCTGCTGGCACGGAGTTAGCCGATGCTTATTCGCAGAGTACCGTCATCAAACTACACGTAGTCCTTATTCTTCCCCTGCAAAAAGCAGTTTACAATCCATAAGACCTTCATCCTGCACGCGGCATGGCTGGATCAGTCTTCCGACCATTGTCCAATATTCCTCACTGCTGCCTCCCGTAGGAGTCTGGTCCGTATCTCAGTACCAGTGTGGGGACATCCCTCTCAGAACCCCTATCTATCGTTGCCTTGGGGAGCCGTTACCTCTCCAACTAGCTAATAGAACGCATACTCATCTTTCACCACCGTAGCTTTAATAATAATATGATGCCACACCATTATTCTATGGGTATTAATCCAAATTTCTTCGGGCTATCCCCAGTGAAAGGCAGATTGTATACGCGTTACGCACCCGTACGCCGGTTTCAGCCCGAAAGCTTATCCTCGACTTGCATGTGTTAGGCCTGCTGCTAGCGTTCATCCTGAGCCAGGATCAAACTCTTCATCGTTAAAATCTTTAATATCTTCTAACCGACTAAGTTATTGACTTCAGGTTTCACTTAATTCTTTAAATCTTCTTTGTGCTGTACAACATTATGTCAATGTACGTGTTGTTTCTTATTCGCTCCTGAGTACCTATCGCCTCATTTGCGGGTGCAAAGGTACGGCGTTTTTAATTCTCCAAATTTTTACAAACTTTTTTGTAATTATTTTTAAATCGCTGATTTTCAGCACTAAAAAAATTTGTATTTTTGCTCCCAAGCAGTTATTTTTTTGCTATTTTGGTTTCATTCCCTAAAGCATTTTTATCTATTTATGCGAATAAAAAGATAGAAAATAAGTTTATATAATCCTTGCAAAAGTAATAATTATTTGAATTTCTCATTAGCATATTAGCTATTTTTCTAATTTTGTAAACTAAAAGTAAGAAATCCAAATTATTGTTTTACACAACAATTTGGATTTCTTGTTTTTTTATTACTTTATAGAACAAGGTTCTGTTCAGTTTCAAAATCACTCAAAACTTCACACTCAAAAGATTTGAACAATCTTTCTCGCCAGCTCTTTAACGCATTGCTCTATTCTTCAAGCCTTATGTCCAGTCCAAGACCTTTCAATTCGTGCATCAATACGTTGAATGATTCAGGCAATCCTGGTTCAGGCATTGTCTCCCCTTTCACGATAGCTTCTGTAAGTTTTAGCGCGTCCTACCACATCATCAGATTTAACAGTTAAGATTTCGCGTAGGGTACTTGAAGCTCCATAGGCTTCTAATGCCCATACCTCCATCTCTCCAAAACGCTGACCTCCAAACTGCGCTTTACCTCCAAGAGGTTGTTGCGTGATAAGTGAATAAGTCCCTATAGAACGTGCGTGCATCTTATCATCAATCATATGTCCGAGCTTAATCATATAGATTACCCCTACAGTTGCCTTTTTGGTCAAAACGCTCACCTGTACCACCATCATATAAGTAAGTGTGTCCAAAACGAGGTACACCAGCTTCATCAGTAAGTGCGTTAATTTGCTCAAGTGAAGCACCATCAAAGATAGGAGTAGCATACTTTTGTCCTAATTTTTGTCCAGCCCATCCAAGCACGGTTTCATAAATCTGACCAATGTTCATACGCGATGGCACCCCAAGAGGGTTCAACACTATGTCTACAGGGGTTCCGTCTTCAAGGAATGGCATATCTTCATCACGAGACAATACAGTGCTACGATACCTTTATTACCGTGACGACCTGCCATCTTATCACCAACTTTTAGCTTACGCTTCTTAGCTATATATATTTTAGCCAATTTCAAAAATACCCGAAGGCAACTCATCCCCCTACCGATACTGTGAATTTATCACGGCGCAACAAACCTTGTAAGTCGTTTTCACGAATACGATAGTTATGCAACAAGTCATCTATAAGTCCGTTGATGTGCGCATCGTCTGTCCAGCCCGATGAGGTAAGATGTGCATAATCCCTCAATATTCTCAAGTGCTTTTTTTAGTATACTTTTTGCCTTTAGGGATAATTTCTTCGCCCAAATCATTCGTTACACCTTGTGAGGTTTTATCAGATACCAACGAATAAAGTTTCTCTAAAAGCTTATTGCGTAAAGCTTCAAATTTAGCATTGTATGAAGCCTCCAAAGTTGCCAAATCTTCTTTGTCTTTATTGCGTTTGCGTTTATCTTTTTACAGCACGAGAAAAGAGCTTTTTATCAATTACTACCCCGTAAAGTGATGGTGAAGCCTTGCGAAGCATCTTTCACATCTCCAGCTTTATCACCAAAGATAGCACGCAACAATTTTTCTTCAGGAGTAGGATCCGATTCTCCTTTAGGCGTAATCTTTCCTATAAGTATATCACCTGGTCGAACTTCTGCCCCTAATGCGTATCATACCATTTTTCATCCAAATCTTTGGTAGCATCTTCCGATACGTTAGGAATATCGCTAGTAAGCTCTTCAGTCTCAATTTAGTATCACGTACCTCCAAAGCATACTCATCTATGTGAATAGAAGTAAAGATATCATCACGTACAGCACGCTCAGAAATTACGATAGCATCCTCAAAGTTATAACCTTTCCAAGGCATAAACGCCACTTTCATATTGCGCCCCTAAAGCCAATTCCCCATTTTTCAGTAGCATATCCTTCACAAAGCACTTGTCCTTTTTCACCCTTTGCCCTTTGTGAACTATAGGTTTAAGGTTGATACAAGTACCTTGGTTCGTTTTTGGAATTTGATGAGTTTATAAACCGTTTCATCAGCATCAAAACTTACTAATTTTTCTTCATCAGTACGATCGTAAGTAATGATAATTTTTTCAGCATCCACATAATCCACTACCCCATCACGCTCAGCATTCATCAGTACGCGGGCATCTGAAGCAATACGGCGCTCTAAGCCAGTACCTACAATAGGTGCTTCAGGTTTCAACAATGGTACAGCTTGGCGCATCATATTCGAGCCCATCAGCGCACGGTTCGCGTCATCGTGTTCCAAGAACGGAATTAAAGAAGCCGAAATAGAAGCTATCTGGTTAGGAGCAACGTCTATATATTCCACCTCATTAGGCTCAATAATAGGAAGTCTCCATCCTCTTTTACAACCACACGCTCGTCAATGATTTTTATCTTCACTATCCAAAGCTATGTTTGCCATACCAATCTTTAGTCCTTCTTCATCTTCTGCAGTAAGATAAGTCATATCTTTAAGGTCTACCTTTCCATTAGTTACCTTGTGGTAAGGCGTTTCAATAAAGCCCATACCATTTACTTTTTGAAAAGACTGCCAATGAAGAGATAAGCCCAATGTTAGGTCCCTCAGGAGTTTCAATAGGGCACAAACGACCATAGTGAGTGTAGTGTACGTCTCGCACCTCAAAACCAGCACGCTCACGCGACAAACCTCCAGCCCTCAAAGCCGACAAACGTCGCTTGTGAGTAATCTCTGCTAATGGGTTTGTCTGATCCATAAACTGTGAAAGCTGGTTTGTACCAAAGAAAGAGTTTATTACAGACGACAACGTCTTAGCATTGATCAAATCAATAGGCGTAAATACCTCGTTATCACGCACATTCATACGCTCACGAATAGTACGAGCCATACGCGAAAGTCCTACACCAAACTGTGCTGCCAACTGCTCACCCACTGTACGTACACGACGGTTAGAAAGGTGGTCGATATCATCCACTTCAGCCTTCGAGTTGATAAGCTCTATAAGGTATTTTTACAATAGTGATAATATCCTCTTTGGTAAGCACTTGCTTTTTCCATAGGCGTATCAAGACCGAGCTTTTTGTTGATACGATAACGCCCTACATCACCCAAATTATAACGCTGATCTGAGAAGAAAACTTTATCAATAATACCACGAGCCGTCTCCTCATCAGGCGGTTCAGCATTACGCAACTGACGATAGATGTGTTCTACAGCCTCCTTTTTCAGAGTTCGTAGGGTCTTTTTTTGTAAGGTATTGTGAATAATTGTATAGTCTGTCGTTTGGTTATCCTCCTTATGAAGAAGAATAGTTTTCACATCAGCCTCCAATATTTCTTGAATATTATCCTCATCAAGAACCGTATCACGGTCAAGGATAATTTCATTACGCTCAATAGAAACTACCTCACCAGTATCTTCATCTACGAAGTCCTCGTGCCAAGTATTCAGCACACGAGCAGCCAAACGTCTACCAATGTACTTTTTAAGCCCTGTTTTAGAAACTTTTATTTCCTCAGCAAGGTCAAATATTTCCAATATATCTTTATCTCGCTCAAAACCAATAGCCCTAAACAAAGTAGTTACAGGAAGTTTTTTTCTTACGGTCGATGTAAGCATACATCACATTGTTGATGTCGGTAGCAAACTCAATCCACGAACCTTTAAAAGGAATAATACGAGCTGAATAAAGTTTTGTACCATTAGTATGAAACGACTGCCCGAAGAATACGCCCGGAGAACGGTGCAATTGTGATACCACTACACGTTCAGCACCATTGATAACGAATGTACCACTGGTAGTCATATAAGGTACAGTACCCAAATAGACATCTTGCACGATAGTTTCAAAATCTTCGTGCTCAGGGTCGGTGCAATAGAGCTTCAATCTCGCTTTCAATGGCACACTATATGTAAGACCTCGCTCTATACACTCCTGAATGGTATAACGAGGCGGATCTACAAAATAATCAAGAAATTCAAGTACAAATTAGTTACGAGTATCAGTAATAGGGAAGTTCTCCTTAAATGTCTGATACAAGCCCTCGTGCACTCGGTCTTCCGATTTCGTTTCCATTTGAAAGAACTCTTGAAACGCTTTAATTTGAATATCCAAAAAAATCAGGATACTCAGGAACGTGTTTCACGGAAGCAAAAATTCACTCTTGCAGTTTGATTCGTAAGCATTTTCTTTTACTTTAATATTATTATTTAATGCGTTAGTAGTAAGTTGTTGTCATTAGTTGTTAGTCGTTATCCTCCTGTATAAAATGTAGGCTATAGCTGTATTATCTTTTATTTCTTGTTATTTCTACACCTTCATAAAAGTTATCATCGCCTAAATCTTTATTCAATGTTTGAATATGTACTTTCATCAGAAATTCATATCCTGAAAAACACTGTCCATTATTCGGCTCAATAGTAGCAGTAATCTCAGCGTAATAACGCCCATCATACTCTTCTGATTCACGTTCAAAAATAGTTTCATTATCTTTTAAGCGTACTAACTTTCATTACTCGCTAAACGCTCATTTGATAATAAGTCATCAGGAAATACATATGCTGTATAAGTTACTTCAATTTTAGGTTCTTCAATAACCACATCATCTAATTGCCATTCTTTTTCATTCTGAAGCTCTTCATTCATTAAAATGACATCTTTCTTAAACTCTTCTACACTTGCATATTGATGTAAATCTCTTTCACGGAAGTCCCAAAAAACATTATTTAAACGTTCAAGGTGTTTGCTCATTTTTGTTTTATGTTTATTTGGCAGAAGTATCTTTAATATTCTACCTAATATTGTTATTGTATTGTTTTTCTAAAAATAAAGGTTCTTGATAACAACTTCTAAAATTCCTTATTTCTATTACACCAAGTTCTTCATAAACCTTATAATATACTATAAATCTTTTTGTTTTAAAAATACTTCTTTTTTTAGCCTCTATTACCCAATTTACTCGCATACTTTTCCCGTATTTCTACGCACCTCCTCACTACTTACTACCATTCCCAACCTCGATTGTTCTTCAGCTAATGCTAAACTCTTTTAATTCATCAGGTGTTAGTTGATAATAAAATCCTCTTCTTCAAAGATTTTTACGATCATCTATTCCTACATTTAATAGAGTTTCCATAGTTTCCTAACTTTACTTTTTCATTTAAATTACAAAATGGTTTAGGTCTAATTCCTATTGAAAAAGACCTAAACCTTATAGGGTTCTCTTAGTAAAATTATTTCAATTCTACTTCAGCACCAGCTTCTTCTAAAGATTTTTTTAAGCCCTTCAGCTTCTTCTTTAGAAACACCTTCTTTTACTTTTCGAAGGAGCACCGTCTACTACTTCTTTAGCTTCTTTTTAGTCCAAGACCAGTAAGGTCTTTTACCAATTTCACTACAGCCAATTTGTTAGCACCTGCTGATTTCAATACTACGTCAAATTCAGTTTTTCAGCTGCTGCTTCACCAGCACCACCTGCTGCAGGCCCTGCTGCTACTGCTACTGCAGCTGCTGCTGGCTCAATACCATATTCGTCTTTAAGGATTTGAGCAAGCTCGTTTACTTCTTTAACAGTTAAATTTACTAATTGTTCTGCGAAATTTTTTTAAATCTGCCATTTTTTTCTATCGTTTTTTAATTGTTTATAAATAATTTTGTGCGTTTCTCACTATTCTTTTTTTCCGAAAGTGTCTTGATGATACCCGCAAGTTTACCACCGCTTGATTTAAGCGCAGAGATAACGTTCTTGGCTGGTGATTGAAGCAAGCCAATGATATCGCTAATAACTTCGTTTTTTTAGATTTGATAGCTGCAAGTGCATCCAATTGGTTATCACCACAAACACTGCCGAATCTATATAAGCCCCTTTCAATACAGGCTTGTCTGATTTTTGCGGAACTCTTTGATAAGTTTAGCAGGTGCATTACCCACTTCAGCATACATCAAGGCACTATTTCCTTTTTAGTATATGTGGTAATTCACCAAATTCCTTATCCGAACTTTCCATTGCTTTTTGCAAAGCAAAGTATTCTTTTACAACTGCTAGCTTTTATATCCGCTTTTGAAGCACGCACGGCGCAATGCACTCGTTTGTTGAGCGTCCAAGCCAGTTAGGTCTGTTACATAAATAACGTTGTTTTCAGCTAACTGTGCAGTCAAATTGTCTATTACTAATGATTTTTTTCTTCTCTTGTCATAATTTCCGATTATTAACTACCAATTAAACTGTTTTTTTGTATCCACTGCTACACTTGGGCTCATTGTAGATGAAAGGTAGATAGATTTCATATACGTACCTTTTTGCCGCTGTAGGTTTCATTTTTTATCAACGTTTGGATAAGTTCGTTAGCATTATCTACTAATTTATCAGCAGAGAAAGAAACTTTTACCTATCGATGCGTGTACAATACCTGTTTTATCCACACGGAAGTCTATTTTACCAGCTTTTACCTCTTGTACAGCTTTTACCAATTTCCATAGTAACGGTACCTGTTTTTAGGGTTAGGCATCAAGTCACGAGGGGCTAATACTCGTCCCTAACGGACCCTAATTTACCCATTACTGCAGGCATAGTAACGATTACATCTACATCAGTCCAACCATCTTTTTATCTTTTGTAGATATTCATCAAGCCCCTACATAGTCAGCACCAGCAGCCTTTTGCTTCCGCTTCTTTATCAGGAGTTACCAAAGCCAACACGCGAACATCTTTACCTGTTCCGTGAGGGTAGTGTAACCACACCACGCACCATTTGGTTCGCTTTACGTGGGTCTACACCCAAACGTACTGCAATATCCACTGAAGCATCAAACTTGGTATAAGTAATTTCTTTTAATAATGCAGAAGCATCTTTTTAGCGAATAAAGTTTATTCCTATCCACTTTGGCAAGAGCTTCTTTTGTGTTTCTTTGTTAATTTTGCCATAATGCTTTCCGATTAAAAAGGTTTTTCACCAGTTACTGTTATACCCATTGAGCGAGCTGTACCCGCAACCATACTCATTGCAGCTTCCAATGTAAATGCACTTAAATCAGGCATCTTATCTTCTGCAATTGCTTTTTACTTGTTCCCAAGTAACACTACCTACTTTTTACGGTTGGGCTCTCTGATCCTCCTTTAACCTTTGCAATTTTCCAATAGCTGAACGAGCAGCAGGCGCTGTTTTTACTACAAAGTCAAATGACTTATCTTTGTATACTGTGATAACTACAGGAACCACTTTGCCTTGCTTGTCTTGCGTACGTGCATTGAACTGCTTGCAAAAATTCCATAATGTTAACACCGGCAGCACCTAATGCGGGTCCTATTGGTGGCGAAGGATTCGCTTGACCTCCCCGAGCTTGTAGTTTAACTACTTTACTAATTTCTTTTTGCCATTGTTTATTAATAATTATTTTTTTATGCCCCCGCTTTTGGCAAGGCGTTCTTTTACAATTTCTCTACTTGCGTGTAGCTAAGCTCTATAGGCGTTTTGCGACCAAAAATCTTTACCATTATTTCAAGCTTGCGTTTTTCCTCATTTACACGCTCTATAGTACCATTAAATCCGTTGAAGGGACCATCTATCAATTTTACAGTTTCGCCCACTTCAAAAGGTATTGGTAATGCTTCAACCGTTTCTGCCAATTCATCTACCTGTCCCAGCATTCGGCTCACATCACTCTTGCGCAAAGGAAGCGGGTCACCACCTTTGGTTTCGCTCAAGAAACCTACTACCCCAGGTATCGATTTGATGATATGCAATACCTCACCAGCCAAGTGTACTTTTACCATCACATAACCAGGCATATGCACACGGTCTTTTGTGATTTTCTTACCGTTGCGCACTTGTACCACCTTCTCGGTAGGAACCAAAACCTCCTCTACATAGTCAGCATAGCCTAAGCGGTTTGTTTCTGTTTCTATGTGATTCTTTATTTTGTTTTCCTGCCCTGTAACAGTTTTTATTACATACCATTTTTCTAACAATGCAGACATTCCTCGGTTGTTTTTTTATTTCATAAAATTAAAATACTCAGCTACTATCCACTCAAAGAAGGAATCCATACCCCATACTACTAATGAAAAAAAGTACAGAAAACACCACTACCACTACCATTTCTTTTTGAGAGTCGGCTAATGTAGGCACGTTACGTGGTTCTTAAGTTCTTCATAAGATTCTTTAATATACTGAACCATAATTAGTTATTTTTATATTTATCTACAATAAGTACCTAAATAGGCACGCTTTTGGGCAGCAAAAGTACGGCAAATATTTTAATCTACAAAACTTTTTACTAAAAAAATATTTTTTCTCCTCTACTCTATCTTTTTCCGAGTTCTATTACCTCTAAATTTTTAATCTCCTCCCCCTCTATTTCAAAGCGCAACATCGTACGCACTTTATGCCAACCATAGTTGCCAGCAGCCCCTGGGTTTAGGTGTAAGAGCTTGTATTTAGGGTCATATTGCACTTTTTAATATATGTGAGTGTCCCGATATAAATAATTTAGGCTTATTTACCTGAATTTCTTGGGTAGCCAAAGCTGTATAATGAGCAGGATACCCCCTATGTGTATCATCAGTACTTGCACTTGCTGGCAAGTAAAGCAATTCACTTCGGGAAAAAAATTGTCGTACCTCAGTACCGTCAATATTGCCATACACACCGCGCAAAGGTTTTTACTGCCTGTAGAGCTTCTATCACCTGTTTATTGCCAAAGTCGCCGCAGTGCCACACCTCATCGGCTTGGGCAGCATAGTGCAGTATGCGGTCGTCTATATACGAATGCGTATCGGAAAGCAGCAGTATTTTCATTTTACATCTAATTTCTGGTGTCGTTTACCCTGTATTTTATAACAAGCGCGCTTGGCAGCCGTCTCTTCAGCCTTCTTTTTAGAAGTTGCACGAGCTCGTGTTACCGAATAGCCCTCTACGTGCACCTTTGCTATAAAGTATTTCGTCTCCGATTTATCTTCAATATCCTCTTCGGCTTCAAACAAAAATCTAATTTGTGCTTTGACACCATTCTATTAGCAAACTTTTATGACTAATTACCTTCTCTTCCAAATATTTAATATCAATATTAGGCAAAAATAAGTTTGCGTTCTATAAAAGCTAAAACAAGTTTTTATAACCTTTGTCAAGATAAATAGCCCCAATAAGAGCCTCAAAAAGATTACCCGTAATATTATTGCCCAACTGGCGTGGAGTGAGCTTGGTACGCAAGAAGCTGAGCAAGTCGAGCTCCTCACCCAATCGGTTCAAGTTGCGCCTTTCTACAATTTTTAGAGCGCATTTTGGTAAGGTAACCCTCGTTTTTCTTCGGGTGCATTCGTAAAAATATAATCGGCGATTACCGCTCCCAAAATAGCATCGCCCAAGAATTCAAGCCGCTCATAACTTTTTGCGAGTAGCCTTTTTGGTACTGATAAGAAGGGTGAGTAAAAGCCTCACTATAAAGCGATAAGTTTTTGGGTGAAAAGCCCAAAAAGCTCTTTCATTTTATTATAAAAATCCCGTCTTTCTTCTTAGAAGTAAAACGGGAAAAAAATCTAATATTTTCTTTAAGCTAAACACTTAATTAAATACTTATTATGATAGTTTTTTTAAACAATAAGCACGCATTATGCCCACCAAAGCCAAAAGTATTGCTCATCGCTACATTCACTTCACGAGCTTGTGCTTTGTTAAATGTAAAGTTCAAACGAGGGTCTATGCGTTCATCAGGGTGTTCAAAGTTGATAGTTGGAGGAACTATGCTATTCTTGATAGCCAAGATAGAAGCTACTGCCTCAATAGCACCCGCTGCTCCCCAACAAGTGTCCCGTCATAGATTTTTGTAGAGTTGATATTGATATTATAAGCGTGCTCTCCAAATACATCAAGTACAGCTTTTAGATTCCGCTACATCTCCCAGCGGCGTAGATGTACCGTGCATATTGATAGCATCTACCCTCATTAGGAGTTACATTGGCATCTTTCAAGCAGTTATTCATTACCAATTTAGCTCCCAGCCCTTCGGGGTGAGGTGCCGTCATATGATAAGCATCGGCAGAAAGCCCGCCTCCCTGCCAATTCGCAATAGATAGTAGCACCACGAGCCACAGCGTGATTGTATTCTTCCAATACGATAGCCCCCGCACCTTCGCCTAATACAAAACCATCGCGATTAGCGTCAAAAAGGGCGCGAAGCCTTTGAAGGATCTTCATTGAAAGTAGATAGAGCGTGCAAAGCATTGAAAACCTCCAATGCCCGCAATAGTAACTGCAGCTTCAGACCCGCCCGACACTATCACATCGGCATAGCCAAAGCGAATGTAGTTCAGCGCATCAATCATAGCATTGGCTGCTGATGCACAAGCCGAAACAGTAGTAAAATTAGCTCTCTAAAACCGTATTTTATCGAAATCATACCTGAAGCAATATCGGCTATCATTTTAGGAATAAAGAAAGGGTTGAAGCGAGGTGTGCCATCTCCTTGTTGATAGTTGATAACCTCATTTTTGGAAAGTTTCGAGACCTCCAATTCCCTGAGCCCCAAATTACCCCTACTCTATCTTTATCGGTTTTTCTACGTCTAAATGAGCATCTTTTACTGCTTCATCGGCTACTACTAAAAGCATATTGGGTAAATTTATCCAATTTTTCGAGCTTCTTTTCGGTCGATAAAGTTTTTCTACATTAAATCCTTTCAGTTCGCAAGCAAACTGAGTTTTAAACTTAGAAGCGTCAAAATAAGTAATGGGTGCAGCGCCACTTTTTGCCTGCTACAAGTCCTTGCCAAAAGTCATTGGCAGTATTCCCTACAGGGTGAGCGCACCAATACCGGTTACTACTACACGTCTTCTCTCCATATAGTTCCTTTTTAATTTTTTTAGCATTTAGGTTTTAAAATTAGATAAAGGCTATCAGCAATAATTTTTATTGCCAATAGCCGTCTATCTATCAGCTACTTACTGTTTATTGTCTTCAATGTATTTTATAGCCTGACCCTACTGTTTGAATATTTTCAGCTTGGTCATCTGGAATTTGAATATCAAATTCTTTTTCAAATTCCATAATCAACTCAACAGTGTCTCAATGAATCAGCTCCTAAAATCATTAGTAAAGCTTGCTTCATTTGTTACTTCGTTTTTCGTCTACGCCTAATTTATCTACGATAATGGCTTTAACTCTTGATGCAATGTCTGACATAATTTTCTTATTTTTATGATATAATTACTGACGGCAAAGGTACGTATTGAATAACAATCTTTTTACTAACAAATATTGTTATTTTTGTGCCCAACCTATTAAACATACTTATTATCAGCTTGTTAGCTTATAACTAAAAGAAAGCGTTACTCAGCTTAAAAAAATTCATTTCGCTATAGCCAATCGCTTTTACCTATGAGGGTTGTAGAGGTACAATCGGTAACTTCTACCATTACAAAATCGCCTACTTTATAGTCTTCTTTAGGGAACACTACTACAGTGTTTTTGGGTATTGCGCCCCATCCACTCTTTATCCGATTTTTTTGAGTTCCCTCTATGAGTACTTCTACTGTGTTTCCTACCTGTGCTTGGGTACGATAAAGGCTGTGCTTTTGCTGTAAATCTATAATTTCGGTAAGACGGCGTTTTTTTACCTCTTCGGGCACATCGTCTTCTATTTTACGCGCTGCAAGTGTACCAGGGCGTTCAGAATAAGCAAACATAAAGCCAAAATCATACTTTACGTATTCCATTAGCGAAAAGCGTATCTTGAGTGATCTTCTTCGGTTTCGGTAGGGAAACCTGTAATCATATCTTGTGAAATAGCACAATCGGGGATACGCTCGCGTATACTATCTATCAGGGTAAAGTATTCTTCACGGGTATGCAAGCGGTTCATAGCTTTCAAAAATACGATTGCTACCACTCTGTACGGGCAAGTGAATATACTTGCAAATATTGTGGTGCTGCGCCATTGTGTCAATCACATCAAGGGTCATATCCTGCGGATTGGAGGTAGAGAGCGAATGCGCATTTTGGGGTAAGCCGTAGCTACCATATCTAATAGCTTAGCAAAGTTGATAGCTGTAGCTTGTTGCATTTCGGTAGCTTTGCTAAAATCTTTTTTTCAGCCCGCCGCCATACCATAAGTAACTATCTACATTTTTGCCCTAATAAAGTAACCTCCTTAAAACCACGTGCTTGCAAGTCGGCAATTTCATTGAGGATAGAATAAGGGTCTCGACTGCGTTCACGCCCACGAGTGAAAGGTACTATGCAGAAGGTACACATATTGTCGCAACCGCGAGTGATTGAAACAAAAGCGGTAACGCCATTGCTGTTGAGGCGTATTGGGGCAATATCGGCATAGGTTTCATCTTTAGAGAGGATTACATTTACTGCCTCGCGTCCTTCTTCTACGTCTTCTAAAAGGTTTGGCAGGTCTTTATAAGCATCGGGACCTACCACCATATCTACGATTTTTTCTTCTTCTAAAAAGCGTGTTTTACGCGCTCTGCCATACAGCCTAATACGCCCACTTTCATCGCTGGCTTTTTTTGCGTTTATATACGTTGAACTGTTCTAATCGTTTTCGTATGGTTTGTTCGGCTTTATCGCGTACTGAACAGGTGTTAATCAGCACCAAATCAGCTTCTTCTACGGTGTTGGTGGTATATAGCCCACTTTGGCGAGGATAGAAGCTACAATTTCGCTATCAGAAAAATTCATTTGGCAGCCGTAGCTTTCTATGTATAGTTTTTTGGTATTGGCGGTATTGATTGTAACATCAGGCTTTGCCCTTGTTTGCTTTTCGTCTATTTCTTTTGCCATAAAGGTATAAGTTTCTATTTGAGGGTGCAAAGATAGAATAATTTGGCAATTAGCTGTTAATCATCATAAATTTGAAGTAATCACTATTCTAAAGCACAATCTTGCCAGCCTGTAGTTTGCTTGTAGGTTTCGAGCGACCTGAAGGGACTACTACTTTGCCTCTGTAGCCCATTCTGCCCGAAAGTGCAGGCGGATTGATAGCGCGGCAGTGTAGTTCGGTAAGTCCTGTATTTTCAAAAAGCTCCTGCATCTATTTTTTCAATGGTAGCGGGGAGTCGTAGTTCTTTTAAATTCTTACAATTTAGGAATGCTTGTACGCCTATTGCGGTAGTAAAGCGCGAGAGTTTTACTTCTTCCAGATTGTAGCAATCGGAAAAGGCGCGTATGCCTATAACGGTAACAGCACGTGGTAGTTCTATGGTTTTTAGGCTTTCACAAAAAGCAAAAGCATAGCTTCCCACATAGGCTACGCCTTCGGGCAAGGTAACTTCTTGCAGACTTTTGCAGCCGTAAAAAGCGCCATAAAAAAATATCGGTAAGTGCTAAAGGAAATTGTATTGCTTCTAAGGCTGTGCAGTTCCTAAAGGCTTGCATATTGATTTTTTCTACCGTATCGGGAATAATAATGGCTTTTAGCGAGGTGCAGTTTAAAAAAGTGTCATTCTGGAGGTGGCGCATTCCGTAGGGTAGTTTTACATCGGTGAGGGCGGTGCAGTTATGAAAAGCACTTGCGCCTACATATACTACGGTATCGGGAATATCTATTGCTTGTAATGTAGTGCAGTTTTCAAAACAATCATCGCCTATGCCTACTAAATTTTGGGGTAGGTCTATTTTATTAAGGCTACTGCAAGAGGCAAAAGCAGCACTTTTGATGCGTTGTAAAACAGGGGAAGATTTACTTCTTTGAGCTGTTTGCAGCCGAAGAACAAGCGCGAAGGAATGGCTTCTAATTGTTTCATTGTAAAGTTGGCGCGCTTGAGCTGTGTACAATCTGAAAATACGCCTGTACCCAATGAAGTGAGGCTTTCGGGAGGGTGATAAATTCTAAAGCTGTACAACCTCTAAAAGCCCAATCGCCTACTGAAGAGAGCGTATTGGGCAGATTGATAGTTTTAAGACTTTCGCAGAAAGCAAAAGCGTTGTTGCCGATATTGGTTAGCGAACCTGCGATGCTCACTTGCAATAGGGAAGTGCAGCTGACAAAAGCGCCATCGCCTATAGCGGTTACTGAAGCTGCGATGGTTATATAGCGCAGCCTATTACAATCTTTAAAAGCATCGGTAGCGATGGTTTTGACAGAGCGTGGCAGTTCTACCCGTCCGTCAGAAGGGATTTTATTGTTGTCGCATTTTTAGCAGTACATCCTCTTTGATAAGGAGTGCCTCGCTACCCCTCTGGGCTAAAGCTATCTGCAACGATAGGAAGAAAAATGATAAGACAATATTTATAAACTGTGGTAGTCATTAAAAAAATATTTGAGGTTGCAAAGGTAAAAATAATTTGCCATTATCCTTCGTCACATACCCGCTGCGCCAGCTCGCGGACTTTCCTTCGCTTATCCTTCGCTCAACCTTCGCTCATCCTTCGGCGAGGGTATGAGAGATTTTTGGGCTCCTCCAGCAACGAATAAATTGAGTACCCAATGCCTTTGCTATCGTAATAAGCGTTTCTACCCTCAAAACGATGTTGCCCATTTTCTATCCTCCCATAGGTAGTGGTATCTACCCCCAGAATATCGCCCATTTGTTCACAACTCAACTGCTGGGCAAGCCGCAGCTTTCTTATCTTTGCCAAGACACTATCTACTTTTTCAGTAGCTTCTTCAAGGTCAGTATACTTCTTCATCGCTATTATTTTTTAAGTTTATGAGGCAAAAAGTAGTAAAAAAACGTATATTCCAAAAAGCGTTTTTCGCACTATCATTTGTACAAAAAAAGCGCCTTACTTTTTGTAGCAATAATTTAAAAAATTAGTTATGAAAGGAATTTACAAAAATTTGTTCTTTATGCTATGTATTAGCATTGTTTTTGTGGTCGTGCAGTAAAGACCATAAAGAGCCTTTGCAAGATTTGAAAGATAAGCAAATGGCACAGCAAGATTTCTTTTGGTACTGTTGTTGGTAAAGACATTATTACAGAAGAGAATAAAGTGCTCTTTTATCACTTATCAGTTCAACGCTCAAGATGAAACGATTACATTGCTATCCGCTACCGAAGCTCGCCCCAGTGGGAGGTTGCTTGGGATACTGTCTTTGGTTATGACAACAAGCCCAGCCAAAAGAGCGGCTATGTAGTACATTGTGATAAAGACGGTAAAGTTTGGGAAAAGAAGTGTGAGGGTTTGACTGTGTAACTTTAGTAAAAAAATGCTTAGGTTCGGGAGGTGCGCCCAAATATGTAATGCTAATATGGTATACGTTCCTCAAACAAAAGTGTTCTACCTATCGGACGACCTCAATAAGCTTATCGATACCAAAGGGATATTTTTTTCGTTAGTCATTAGGGTATTAGGTATTAGTCGTTAGTTATTAGTCGTTAGTTTTTAGTCCTTAGATGATAATACTTGCTAAAAACTAACGACTAAATACTTTCGCTGGAAATAGTCTTTAAAAGTGATTGTTTTAGGGCGCTTTTGCTTAAAGGCAGCAAAGTGCTTGTAAAAGCAAAATGTGCCCTTACAATTTCATAGGTGAGACGTGGTTTGCCTTGTAACAAAAACGTACTCCTGCTACTCCATCAAGCACTAAGCGCAAAAAGAGGGTTGTATACAAGCCTTTATCGGGTAAGTTTTTTTCAGGAGCATTAGCAGGCTATTGCGAAAGTTTAGGTAGGTTTTTCTTCGGATTATTAGTTGTAAGGGTAGCTCCTCCCTAAATGATAGACAGCACTTTGGGTTACACAAGCTACTTTGAAGCCCTCGCGATAGGGCGCCAGCAAAGGTCTATTTCTTCTTGATGTGCAAAAAGCTTTCATCAAAGCCTGCTAACTGATGAAATACTTTCGCCCTGATAAAAACAGGCTCCTGAAGCCCAAAAATACAGGGACTGGCTCAGGCGCATCGTATTGCCCTTTGTCTTCTTCGAGGGTATTAAACTGCCTGCCCCTACAATAAGGATAGCCGTATTTATCTATATACCCTCCTGCGGCTCCCTGCATATTCAAACTTTTGGGGCTGCTTGAAATCTAATAGCTTTGGTTGTGCTATCGCTAATGTTCTCATCGTTGGCAAAAAGCTTCTATAATAGGGTGCAACCAGCCTTCGGTAACGGCAACATCGGAGTTCAGCAGGCAATATATATCTGCGTGAATATGCTGTAAGGCTGCGTTATAGCCTCCTGCATAGCCTAAATTTTCAGTATTCTGAACAATGCGAATGTCGGCAGGATAACGCTCTTGCACAAAAAGCTACGGAATCATCGGTAGAAGCATTGTCTGCCAAATAGATAGTTGCCTGAGCTGAGTGCAATAGTACCGAAGGAAGAAACTGTTCTAACAAGGCACGACCATTCCAATTAAGAATTACAATAGCAATCGTCATCTGTGTGTAATATTTTTGAATTTTTGAATTTTGAATAAAGAAGATACAGGAATTACAAGAAGATAAGGTAATGATTTATTTTATTTGATTGTACTTATTTTTCTGAGTAACTTCTAAAATGCAAAGGTACAATATCTTGACAATATAAGCAAAAAATTACCTTTGCAGCGATTTTGAATTTTGAATTTTGAATTTTGAATTGGGCACAAGCTGCAAGCTTGCGCCAGAGAGATATTAACATCCCCTTACACATACTCCGCTGTGCCAGCTCGCGGACTTCCTTCAAAAAGGGGGAGTTGCGCAGTAGTGCTGTGTGGGGATGTAAAGAGAATTATGAATTGGGCACAAGCTGCAAGCTTGCGACAGCAGGGGGATTGGCAACCTTAATCTATGAAAAAAATAATATTTATGTTAACATTTAGTTGGGTACTTTCCTTATTAGGATGTAAAAGTGAAGAAGAGAAATTTTTTTGGAAAATCATAAGGTTATACTATATGATACAAAAAGAAGCTGAATTATTTATAAATAATTCAGTAATTAAGCCAATGGAAGCAAGTAAGATACAAAGGAGTTTGCATTAAAAATAATAGACACCCCGAAATGCATACATTTTTATAGTAGATAATTACTATGTATTTACTTCTTATTTTTACCTAAAATACCTAATGCTTCTATAAAGGGAATTTGGGTAGATGCCACCACTGGTAAAGCTAAGTATGTTTTTAGAAGATATAAGAATTAGGGCATATAAACCCTATACGGAGAAAGAAAATGCATATCCTTTTTAAGGGAACTATATAAAGTTAAATTCAATAGAAATTTAGGTATCTATTCGGTGAATATAATGGAAAATGGAGAACATTGTACCCCGCTGGCGCGAGCTTGTAGCTCATGCCTACTATGAATTGTGAATTTTTGAATTGGGGAGTACCGACACCCTCATGTAGTTGAATATGGTAGAAATACATATACAGATTCTAGAGGACAAATTGTAACAAGGGTACAATCTCCAAGTTCTAAAGAAACTCCTAGACCAGCAAACGCAGAAGAAATTCCTTAAAAATATTTAACATATGAATTTAGAAGAAATAGGTAAATACATAGAATGGAAAAAAATAAATGGTCTAAAAAGATAACATTGACTTATACCAATATATAAGCTTCAATATTCATCCTGATGATATTTTTAATCATAGGTAAATTACTATTCCCTGAGACTATAGAAATTGAGAACTCTATTTTACTAAAGGAAAAACTATAATTATTTTTCTTTTTATGAGAGTCTCAAGAAGAGATATAACAATAGTAGAGAAATAGAATCTGAGATAAATAAAATATACTTATATGATTTATTTGCTCATTGTACTGATGTTATTGATGATAAATTGTTTAAAAATATAGGTCAATTTATACAATTTTTCTTGGGATATTTATTTTAAATATAAATTTCCTAATAAAAAAATATAGTTATAGAACGCATAAGTAACATATATAATTATGGTGATATATTGTCTTTCTATACTAAAGAGTAATGTGGGTAATGAGTAATGTTCCAGATGTGTTGTTAAAAATTATAACAACTTATTAATCAGTATAATACAAAAGAACTGCCCTACTATTTTTTCTTTATCCACCATAGAGATAAGCGTTTTTTTAAGCCTATAATGTGCTCTAAATAGTGCGAGGGAATTATGAATTTTGAATTGGGCACAAGCTGCAAGCTTGCGCCAGTGAGGGTAAAATGGGAATGCAAAAAGGAAATAGATATATGGATGCCTTTTATGCAGAAAAATCCAGATTTAGAAAAACTTCACTAATAAGTACAAAAAGATAATATTATGTCAAAGAGATATGGCAACATATATGAAATAAAAATGCCCAATAATAAGTATGCATACCTTTTGTTTAATAAGAGAATGTGGTTTTGGTATTTTTGATTATTCCTCAGAAATACAAACTAATAATATACAAGAACTTTTTGATAAAAGGATTAAAAATTTATAAATTTGGCAAAAGAAACAGCAATCAATAAAAATATGGACATTGGTAGGGTATGTTGATTTACAAAAAGAGAAATATAAAATGGCCAGATTTAGCTATTTTTTTATGCCACATAATAAGTTACGTTTTATAAAAGAGTCAAAAATTATGAGTGTAAATGAGGGAATAGTTAAAGTAAAAACTGATGAATATTTGTCTTTGGTCAAAAAAAGGTTATATTAATGCTTTTTGATAATTATAGGTATTTTTGAGCTTTGGCTAAGTAATAATATAGAAAACTATCCAGAAGGAGAAAATATTTTTTCCTTTACCTGAAGGATATAATTAGGTAGCTGTGGTCCCTATTCTTGGAATACTAATATAGAAGTTTAAAAAGAGTGTCGCCAATAACGACAGGGTACATTTTGCCTTTGAGTATGATGCCTTGGGCAGGCGCACGGCAAAGATAAACCCTCAGTAGCAAGCGCATCAAGCGTTTTCTATGGGACGGGAATGTACCACTTCACGAGTGGGAGTATGACCTAAGTGAGCGACCTAATCTCAGTAGAGATAAAGACAACTTGTTGGTTTATGACAAGGAAGAGCCTGTAACAGAAAATCTTATCACTTGGGTATTTGATGAGAACTCCTTTGTGCCTGCGGCTAAACTTGTAGGGGATAAATCGTATAGCATCCTCACCGACCACTTAGGAACACCTTATGAGGCGTATGATGAAAATGGAGAAAAGGTGTGGGCACGAGAATTAGACCTTTACGGGAATGCTATTACTGGGGACAGTTCGTTTATTCCTTTCTTATACCAAGGACAGTATTATGATGAGGAAATAGGGTTAGCTTATAATAGGTTTAGGTATTACTCACCTGAAAGCGGTACTTATATCTCACAAGACCCGATAAGGTTAGCGGGTGGGCTCGCGTTTTATGGGTATGTGATGGATTGTAATGGGTGGATTGACCCGTGGGGGTTAAGTTCTGCAGCACTACGGAGAAACTTAGAGGCATCCTATGGAGATAACAAACAAGCTCAACATTTAATTCCAGAAGAGGTTTGGAATGATACTGATAATACTAAATTTTTAATGACATAGGATTAGGAGATGGTAGAGATAAAAAGAGAATGGATTAATGATATGGGATAATGAGAAAATGGCAACAGCCAACAGCCAACAATAAAAAAATATTATCATGGAGGTTCTCATGCTGATTATAGTCTTCAAGTCGGATTTGAGATTAGAGATATTAATTTAAGATATAACATTCATGGAGATAAGGATTTAGCAAGAAAAGAGATATCTGAACTTCAAAATCGTTTAAGGACTGAATTAGACGCTGATTTGGATGATATTAATACAAAGGCATAAAGATTACATTAATTTTTAATTTTATGGATAGTAATATTTTTAAAAAACTGAAGGAACTGGGGAAAAATGCCTAATGAAGATTTATATAATGATACACAAGAGATCATTAATTTAGCGCGTAAATATGAGGAACTATTAGAATCTATTGAACGACCTATATCATTAGAGGACGGATACTTTTTATTGTCAATTCTACCTACAGAAAAGTTTTATGGGAATGAGGAAGTAATATCAAGTCTTATAGAATCTATTGAGGTACGTGAAAAAGGTTTCTATTGAGGAGTATAAATCTTTAGTAAATTCTTGTACTAATCCGTATGTTAAGGATTTCTTAGATTATGGTGTTGAATGGTTAGAGGAACATATATCTTAGTTTTTATAGGGTAAATTAAGTTCTCTATTAAAAGCAGCTAAAGATAATAATAACCCAAGGGAAAACCCTACCAGCCAGACGCTGTGGGAATACGATGTGCTGGGGCGTATTGTTGCAGAAACTCAAAATGGGCATCGCATCACCCATCAGTACAATGCTTATGGCAATCGCACAGCGATGGAAAGTAGTTTGGGTGCAAAGCTGCAACACACCTACAATGAGTGGGAGAGTGGGTAATGTTCCAGATGTGTTGTTAAAATTCCAATAACCTACTAATCAACACAATACAAAAAGAACTGCCCTACTATTTCCCTTTATACACCATAGAGATAAGCGTTTTTAAGCCTATAGAGTGCTTTTAATTAGTGCGAGGGGAATTATGAATTGTGAATTTTTGAATTGTGAATTTTGAATTGGGCACGAGCTACAAGCTCGCGCCAGCGGGGGTATTACTATTGAGTTTGAATATGCTAATGGAGGGACACGTCCAACAAAAAGTAACCTATACTGCTACAGCACCTAATGGAGAAAAACTATCGAAAGAATTTGAAAAATTCACACTAAAATATATTAAAGATGAATGATTTAGAAATTGCAAAAATGTAGTCGTAGATTTTATAAAGGAAATGAATCTATGGGAAAAAAAGAATGTAACAACATTGAGAAGGAGGTAAGTCTTTCTTATCAAGAAAAAAACAGAGAGAAAGAAGGAGTTACTTGTGAAATTATTTAATAAATTTTTGTACAAATAAAAAGCGTACTTATGGGCGTCCTAATGTTATAGATTATGGAACTAACGGTTATTATGAATACGATCCTGATAAAGAAGTAATAGAAGAAGTAACAGAAGAAAATAAAAATAATAGTTATAACTTACAGAGAATCTCCACTGAAAACTAAGTATATGTATATACTTTTTAAAAAGGAGAGTATTGGCTCATTGATTCTATGTTTTCTTTTTAGACGATAAATGGAAACCAATATTTTTATAGATGATATACTCACAAAATTTGAATTTTAAAATAAGAGATAACACCCGTTAGAATATGTCTACAGGTATATTAGGTTGGTTCTTTGGTAAAAGGTCCTAATAAGGCGTTCAATAAAGGAGTGGAGAAGGTAGCTAATCACCATTCTCACAAGAGTTTTTGGGCAGCTTTTTGAGGAAGCTACTGAGGAGTCGTATGTTTGCAAATTGAAATATTAATTGTAATTTTTACATTTAAAATAAGTACGGATTAAAAACCGAGCAGTGGTCGTATGGCATCATGCAGCATATGATGAAAAACAAATTCATGTATAATGCAATTAGTTTTATACCTCAGAACACAAAGCAAAAATTACCTCATGAAGGAGCTGTTAAACAATTTGAAATTGGAGTTGAATATGATACTAAAGCTGCTAAAGATAAAGCAAAAAGAATTGAATGAAAAATACCATTAGAAAAATGAGAGAGACAAAAATTAAGTTTGATAAAAGATCTTTCAAAAAGAAATTTTTATTAGGAAAATAAATAAGAAAAATTAGACTAATCTTATCTGATGATTTGGACGCTTCAGAAGAGAAATTAAGTGATAGTTATTGCATAGCTGATTTTTATAGATAACTTTTCAAAAATGGTACAATAAATGTATGGATGCTGTTAAGGAATGGGGTGAAAATATTTATCATATAAATATAGAATATGATGAGATAAAACTATTAAAAATTTTCATTCTGTTTGAACAAAAATGAATGTGAATTATTCGGATTAGGATTTAGGACAGAGTTTGATATTGAACATGGTTGCGGGCATTAAAATTAAAGTAGAAGATGGTAATTATAACATTGTAGAGATAGGTACAGCTGACATTGCTTTTTGCTAAAATAATATATCATCTATGACCTAAGCGAGCGACCCTAATCTCAGTAGAGATAAGGACAACTTGTTGGTTTATGACAAGGAAGAGCCTGTAACTGATAACCTTATCACTTGGGTATTTGATGAGAACTCCTTTGTGCCTGCGGCTAAAACCTTGTAGGGATAAATCGTATAGCATCCCTCACAGACCCACTTAGGAACGCCGTATGAGGCGTATGATGAAAAATGGAGAAAAGGTGTTACCATGCAAAAACAAAATTATCAGTTAGGGTGATCAAAAAAATATAATGCTCAAACAGAATTAGAAAAGGAAGAGTATGTGTTTGATAAATTAATGGAACAAAAATGAATTGAAAGAACATCAGATTGAACACGCAAAAGATTACATTGATATTGTTAGAAAAAGACATGCTAAAAATAAATAAACAATGAAACACACAGAAGAACAAATTATAAAAATAACAAAGCAAATAAAGGCTTGTATAGAAAAAATATGATATAAAGCTAAATCATAGTATAGAGGAGGCTATATATGATACTGAACGACAATGCTGGGTTGTAATAGCTGTTTCAAAAATTGTTTGAACAAGAGAATTTATTTTTCATATTTTTATTTCTGATGATACGGGAAAAACTTATTAAAACAATGGATAAATATGGATATAATACTTATCTGCCACGATCTGAGATCATAGATAAAGAAATTCTTAAAGAATGGGATGAGTATGAAAAAGAATAAGAATAAACATTAATAGTAAAAAGTATACATTATGAAGTTTTTATAATATAGATATTAACTTAGATCCTAAAAATAACAGGAAGAAGAAATGGGAGTTTTGCAGTTGAAATAAGGAAAAACTCATTTGAAAAAGATGAACATAAAGAATATTTCAATAGCTTTTTTTGACAGCAACAGTAACGATATAAAAAGGGTTCGTATAGAAACATTTCAGCAGTTTGATCTAAAAATGTCCAAATGTCATCTATTTCCCTATGACTAAAAGTATTAAGAAATTAGATTTTATGTATTACGCTCCTTATGAATTAGGAATTGACTTCTAATAAGCGAAAAAGGTTTAGATATTATATCTGCATATAAATTACCTATTCACAATAAAATTCCTGTAAAGATTGATACTTTTGATGGTAACTATTTCCTAATAGGTTTCCTGTATGGAGTTCCAAAGTTCTTGATTTTCAAAAAGTACTTTCTATCATCGGATAGAGATGTATTCTCTTTTTCAAATTATGAAGATTATGAGAATTTTGACTCTGAATATGGAGATACAACAAAAATAGATTTGTATCTATGAACAAAAATAGAATATGATATAATTTCTATAGATGAAGCTATAGTGAAAAGATTGTTGAAGAATTAAAAGAGAATAATGCAACTGGGTATAGAATCGTTGATGGAATTTTAAATATATGATACTTACCTAATATAGAATTAGCGAATGATTTTCATCCGATACTTTAGGGCGGGATTGGGAAGCGGTTATCAGCAGTGGGGAGAACCTGTATCGCCACTATGCACCACTTCCTGATGAGGAAGAACTCACTGATATTCCTTTTGGAAAGCACAGAAGGTTAGTGATTTTTGGAAAAAGGAAGTAGTTCATCATATCCCGTTGGTCCCCTTCCTCCTTGTTCGCAATGTGATGCATTACTCTATAATCATTCAAAAGAAAATGACATATTAATTACATATCATTGGAAAGATAAATTAGGAAATGAACATATCAGAGTTTATCATCCTGATGGGAGTGTATTTGAGAACGGTATAGATATATCATCAAAATATCATTAAGATGCAAAAATTTATTTAATTTTTTTAGTCATAGAAGTTGGTTAATAATACCAAAAACTTATTTATCTCTTTTTCTAATGATTTGAATTTAGATTTGATAAGAGAAAAATATCACATGGAAGACTATTGATGAGATAAATATATCAAAATAGTTTTATCAAAACTTTCAACAATAGATTTATTGGATATGTATATAGTAGAAGGTGAATGTATTAATTTTTATTGATAAAGAAAAATTACTTTTTTTATCTAATAATTCATATATATATAAATTTAATATAGATATATGGATACCTACAATGTTATTTGAACATTTTAAAAACAATCAATTACTGAGAAGATATGAATTAGACATTCAAAAACGAATACATAGTTTCTACAGATGAAATTGGAGTTAAAACTGATATAGAAAATTATGATGAGACTTTCATACAAGCTGATAATGGTTATGATATTTTTTTATTATCCTTTAGGGGTGGTAAGCAATTTATTACAATGTAAGATTATAGAACTAAAAATACTTTCATTTCCTTGCTCTTTATATAAAATTCCTTTTGAAAAGTATCAGAACTAAAGGATAAATATTTAATGAATTTAAAAATATCCTTTAAGTGCAAAAAGATTAGTGGGAAATCTTGCCTCTGCCACCTATAACCAAACAGAGACGATTTATAAAGTTCCTGATGCCGTCGGGAACTTATACTGAGGGACCATACTATAAAATATCAACTAGTTCAAAAAGGAACAATAAAAGTTATAGATCCAACAGATTATAAATATCAAGGAGACAATTGTCTCTTCTATGATTATAATGGTAATAGAGGACATTTTATAGAAAATGGAATAGATGAAAAAGGTAAAACTACATATATTTGGCAGGAGTTAGAACACAATCATTAAGAGTTATGTCAAGAGATTTTTGTCAAGAAATAAACCAAATTATATAGGAAATATATGTTTGGAACAACCATTAGAAAGCCTTCAAGATGTATGGAAATATGGCTATAAGAATGGTATTTTAGATATAGAGTTATCTAATAATAATTTTTCTTAAGGTTTTTCATTTGATGAAAATCTTATTGTAAATATCAATTTATTTAAAAATAAAATTGCACAAATATCTGTTTTAAATAATTATTTAGGTAAATTTAAAGGTATAGGAATAGGAAGTACACTTGGAGAATTATTGAAAAATACCCCAATATTATATATGATAATGATGAAAATTTTTTATTATTCCTGAATATAAGAGTGTCTGTTTTTCTTTGAAAATCCATATGAAAAGGAACAATTAGATAATAAAGTAGAGGAAATAACTTTGAACTCTTACGAACTTATAAAATATCCTTTTTAAATTTTATTAAAAAAACGTCCTATTTTTATATGAATTTTTATCCGATACTTTAGGGCGGGATTGGGAAGATATTATCAGCAGTGGGGAGAACCTGCATCGCCACTATGCACCACTTCCTGATGAGGAAGAACTCACTGATATTCCTTTAGAAAGCACAGAAGGTTAGTGATTTTTGGAAAAATATTGAGTACATTTTTGCCTTTGAGTATGATGCCTGGGCAGACGCACGGCAAAGATAAACCTCAGTAGCAAACGCATCAAGCGTTTTCTGTGGACGGAATGTACCACTCCACGAATGGGAGTATGACCTAAGCGAACGACCCAATCTCAGTAGAGATAAGGACAATTTGTTAGTTTATGACAAGGAAGAGCCTGTAACTGATAATCTTATCACTTGGGTATTTGATGAGAGCTCTTTGTGCCTGCGGCTAAACTTGTAGGTGATAAATCATATTCTATCCTCACTGACCACTTAGGAACGCCGTATGAGGCGTATGATGAAAATGGAGAAAAGGTGTGGGCACGAGAATTAGACCTTTATGGAATGCTATTGCTGGGGATAGCTCGTTTATTCCTTTCTTATACCAAGGACAGTATTATGATGAGGAAATAGGGTTAGCTTATAAACCTGTTTCCGTTATTACTCACCTGAAAGCGGTACTTATATTAGCCAAGACCCGATAAGGTTGGCAGGGAATAATCCTAATTTCTATGGGTATACTTTTGATTGTAATACAGAGGTGGATGTTTGGGGGTTAACGATTGGAGATAGAACATTTAAATATGTAATTCAACAAGGGGATTCTGAACGGGAGGAGGGGTGCATATTGATCTAAGACATGTCAGTGGAGGGCACTCTAGAGGTGAAGGTGATTTATTTACGAGAGGTACAACAAGAGAGCATTTGGAAAAAGCTGCAAATAAAATTGTAAAAAGGTAAAAAGAATAACTAAGGATATAACTAAGAAAATGCAATCTTTTGAAATGAAAATCAAAAATAAAAAGGAAATAAGAAAGAGCTTGTCAGAGTTTATGTTGACACCATTGAAAAAGAAAATAATTACAATATTCCCTGCTAGAGGAAATGGAAATCACTAAAAAAATATTATATGACTATTAAATTTGATATTGCATCAACATACGATGAAAAATTTCTGAATTTGAATTAGAGATATAACTATTCAGCAATCGGAATTTATTATAACAAGCAAAAAGGGACAAAGCCCCTCATCAAAAATTTTATGCTTTTTCCCTACACTGACTAATTTTTCTGTATAGTCTGAGAGATAGCATTTCTAAAAATCAAAAAGAATATTACTGTTTACAGCGTTAGATTCTTCTTTTGAATTTCATTTAGAAATTAATAAAGATATGATTATTTTTAGATAAGAAAAATAGAAGTCCCTCTCTCTATATTTTTGAATACTGTATATGGAGCTTCAATGAGTTTATATTTAAAATTATAAAGGAAAAGTAGATAATAGTAATGGTATTTTAGATGAATTTAAAACAGAATTAGATAGTTTTTAAAAAGAATTTTATTCTAAAAGTGAGTTTTTTATCAATAAGGGGCGTACGATGAAAATGGGGAAAAGGTGTGGGCACGAGAATTAGACCTTTACGGGAATGCTATTGTTGGTGATAGCTCGTTTATTCCTTTCTTATATCAAGGGCAATACTATGATGAGGAGATTGGGTTAGTTTATAATACGGGTTTAGGTATTACTCACCTGAAAGCGGTACTTATATTAGCCAAGATCCGATAGGGCTAGCTGGGAATAATCCCTAATTTCTATGGGTATACTTTTGATAGTAATACTGAGGTGGATGTTTTTGGACTTGCAGGTACAGGAGGGGCGTATATGATAAAACTTAGTGAGGGTAAGATTTATGTTGGAAAAGGTGAAATTGGTCATGAATGAATCTATTGAGGAGAGAACAAATAAAGAAGTTGAAATAGATGGAAAAAGCAAAAAGAACTGTAGTGGGCAAGGCACATATCAGTACAAATGGAGATAATGAGTTAGAAAAGCTGTTGAGTATAAAGCATTGGAAAATGAAGGAGCTTATGCTAAAAAGTGGAAAAAAATAAAAGCTTATATACCAAAGGATAGATTAGAAAATTCTATTGTCACAGGTAGCACCGCATACAAGAATTTAACAAAAAGATAAAAGATTAGAAGCTGATAGATTAGCTAAAGAATTAAGAGAAAAGTTAGATAAAGATATAAAGAAGAAACATCATTAAATTTTTATGAATTTTGAATTAGATTTTACAAATAGTCTTAATGTCCCTTATAACTTATTGTTAGAGGGAGTTGCTTATGCAAAAAAATAAGAGAATAAAAATCTATTACTCTTAGGCAAGAAGGATTTGAAATTCTGATATTGATTTATCAGCTTTGTCTCTATATCCTGATATTGAAACCCTTAACTTCTCTGTACGCATAGGAAAAAAACTCTAATATTGATGGAATTTATATTCTTAGCATTTAAAGCGTCTTTCGTATGCAGGGGTATGATAGCATACCTTTAGATCATACTCAATTAACATCTATAACATATCTATACACTCATTTTTCTAAAAATCATTTAGAAGGAATGCAAGGTTTCAAAAATCTAAAACGATCTTGAAACCTTGCATTTATGGCATTTAAACCATACCGATTGTGTTTTTATCAGAAATAAATACATTAAAAAAATTTAGAACTGACACACGGTTCACTTCCAACTATAGAGGGATTGCAATATTTACCTAATTTGGAGCATCTCAAACTTGACTATCTGCCAAAGTTGAAAGACATCAATGCTATTAATCAATGCGATAAAATTAGCTCTTTTAACAATTCTTAGGAGTAAGAACATTTACCTGGAGTCTTTTAAAAGAAAGTAATATTAAAAATTTATTTATTGATAAGGTTGATAATTTAGAATTTATAAAAGATTTTAATAGTTTAGAAAACCTTTATATTTATGATGATATAAAAACGGAGACTTAAACCCTATTTTTTTATAATAATTCTCTAAAAAGATTGAAATATATAGCTATAAAAAGAAATATAATCGTACTGAAGAGCAGATAAAAGAATTTCTAAATAAAAAAATAGTTGATGAGTAGTCCTTCAATATATAAATACTTATCAAGCGTGATCCTAATGTAGAGCGAATGATTTTTATCCGATACTTTAGGGCGGGATTGGGAAGCGGTTATCAGCAGTGGGGGAGAACCTGCATCGCCACTATGCACCACTTCCTGAAGAGGAAGAACTCACTGATATTCCTTTGGAAAGCACAGAAGGTTAGTGATTTTTTTGAAAAATTGAAACTACTTTTATAATCTGTTTTTAAATAAAGAAGATACAGGAATTACAAGAAGATAAGGTAATGATTTATTTTATTTGATTGTACCTATTTTTCTCAGTAACTTCTAAATGCAAAGGTACAATATCTTGACAATATAACCATTACCTTTGCAGCGACAGAAAAGGGATTTTGAATTTTTGAATTTTGAATTTTGATTTTGAATTTTGGATTTTGAATTGTGGGACGGGTTAGACAGTTGGGACTTGTAGGACGGGGAGAGAATTTTGAATTATGAATTGGGCACAAGCTGCAAGCTTTGCGCCAGAGGAGATTATAATATCCCCCTTAACACATACCCGCTGTGCCAGCTCGTGGACTTCCTTCAAAAAGGGGGAGTTGGCGCAGTAGTGCTGTGGGGGATGTAAAGAGAATTATGAATTGGGCATAAGCTGCAAGCTTGCGCCAGAGGAGATTATTAACATCCCCCTTCCCCCTTCAAAAGGGGAGTTGGCGCAGTAGTGCTGTGTGGGGATGTAAAGAGAATTATGAATTGGGCACAAGCTGCAAGCTTTGCGCCAGCGGGGGATAATCAGATGATTAATTTAAATTTTGATGCGTTTGACCTAATAAAAAACAGCAAAGAGGGGCTTCTCTCAAAATAAATGCTTACCTTTGCCGCACATAGCAAAACACTCTATGAAATACATATCCAAAATACAAATAGCACTTTTCCTGTCTTGCTTGATGATAAGCTGCTCTCAAAGACCAGAACCTTCCAATCCTTTCTCCGATTGGGAAAAAGAGCATCTTCGCGGCAGAGTAAAACAACTCATCACTTATCAGCAATACAGAAATGATACCTTGCCTATCATCTCAGAGTACGATACCTTAGGGCGTCTTACCTTCCGCCAAGATCACTTCAATGATGTGTTCTTTACTAAAGAAACCTTCATCTATCAGTTCCCTATATGTATCTGGGATCCTCCCTCTTATTCGAAAGATTCCCTCACAGCTCAAGACCAGATGGAATACCACGAAACTTACGTTAAAGATTTCTTAGATACATCGCCTGCAAGGCAGCTTAGATGTGTTTTTTTCTTGTCTGAAAATCGTATCATCACCCGCAATGATGACGGACAACATAGCCATATTGCCTCATCAAGAGGGCGAAATCGTTTATTTTTAATTACCAAAACCAAGAACGGTAAAACAATACTGCACCGAAGTCTTCTTTAATAATGGTGAAGAGGTGGTCTTCTCCCTGAAAATTGATTATGACGACAAAGGTAACCTGCAGCGCTTATGTTCTTTTGGTGAGAAGAATACCTAAGCTTAGAAATAGGCTACACCCCCGATAGGCAGATTAAAAGCATTACTAACTACGATAAAAACCAACTAAAAGAAGGAGAACTAAAAGAAGAAAAACTATATCACTACAATGATAAAGGACAATTAATCAAGGAAATAAGATACAATCAGTTTATAACAGAATATCAATACAACGATAAAAAAATCAAGTAGTTGAAGAAACTGAATACAACACCAAGTTCCTCTAGATCAAGCTGAAAAATATCGCTATCAATACACCCCACAAGGCGATATAGTCGCAGAGAATTAAGCTACAAAAAGAAGACAATACCACAGCAACCTCCGTAACTACCTACCGCTACAAGTACGACACTCAAGGTAACTGGACCCTAAAACAAACCTACAGGAATGGCAAATATATCGAACACCAAAGTAGAAAAATAGTATATTATTAGCAATGAAAAACTGTCATATCCTGAAATAGGTTTTACACTAAAAACAAGAAAATGGATCTCTTGTTGCTTTTTAAAACACATAATTCTAAAAATATACAGTAACACAAATAAGAAGAAATAGATATGAGAATTCAAAAGACTTTTATTGCTTATTAGTTTGCTTTTTAGTGGTAATGTACTCTTGCAAAAACACTAATAGCAATGATAAAATAGAACAAGCTAAAGATTCTATAGTAAATATAGCATCTGATGATATTATATTAAACAACCCTCTTGCAGGTAAAAATTCTATTATTTAGATAAAGAGGAGAATGGAGAATTGACGCTCTCAATATACCCATATCTTGAAGACGATTATGATATGGCTAAAATTATTTTTTTACTGACTCAATGCTTATTGATGGTTGGAATGTTATGGAACCCTCTGAGTGGAAAATAGAAAGGGTTTCCCAACAAGATTCTCTTTTAATCTATCACTTACAAATGATGTATTATCCAGAAACTCAAGAAACTTTTTAAATTTAATTATAATGAAAAAGGTATTTTATATAGAAAGTTATCTAGAGAGAATAGAGATACGACTTTTTATTTTAATAGATTCTTTAAAGAGTAATAGTGTGAGAAAAAGTAAAAAGCAGAGTGGATACCATGATTTATATCTCAGTTATGTTCTAAAAAAATAGAATCTACATTTCTATAAAAACCTTACCTTTGCAAATAAAATTAACAAGATAGAACAATGAACAACCCTACTCACCCATTATCCTGTGAATTGGATAGACGGAATGAAGCTAAGCAGCAGCCATTTTATTGCTGTGCAGAACTTTGTTACCGATAGCGTTAGAGATGCCATAGCCTTACAAACCATAGACCTTAACTATGGCTTACAACCTGCTGGGCATATCCAAATATACAATGGAGGAGAAATGGGTGTCAGATTTTGTGCAAAAGACGTTTCTGGGCCTGGAACTGCTTATGAAAATGATTATAAAAAGAGAAAAGAAGAAAAAGAGAAATTAATTTTAAAATATTCAGATGGTAAAGATTTATTATTTTATTTCAGCGTGTTTATTGTTGTTTTCTTGTAACAATAGCAACACCCAAGTGTCATCTTTGATGATACTACAGATACTATTTCCTCATCAAAAGAGATACCATAGTAGAAAAAGATACAATTGCACCAATTCAAGTGCTCTAAAAGAAGAAACTGATGAAGCTACAAAAATGATTTTAGAATTTTTATGATAAGTACATCAGGCAGAAAGATAAAATGCCTTGTCTTGATTGCGAAGAATTAAGGAAAATAGAAAGGGAGTTTCTATCAAATAAATTGATATAAAAACCTATTACTGAATATAGAGATATGGATTTTATTGTAAATGCCCAAGATACCAACCCTAGAATGGTTAGACTCTCTTAAAGTAAAGAAGATAAATTCAAAAAGATATAATGTTTATATTTTTGATTTCTTTCTTAATAGATATGGATAGCGTACAATTAAAAAGTAGCTAAGAAGAAGGACAAGTATATTATTGATGATATTATTTTTTTAAAAATATTCAGATGGTAAAAGATTTATTATTTTATTTCATGCGTGTTTATTGTTGTTTGTTTGTAACAATAATAACACCCAAGTGTCATCTTCGATGATAGTACAGATACTATTTCTCTATCAAAAGAGATACAATAGTAAATATGATGACAATTGCACCCATTCAAGCTCCTAAAGAAGAAACTGATGAAGCTACAAAAATGATTTTAGAATTTTATGATAAGTACATCAGACAGCAAGATAAAATGCCTTGTGGGGAGTTTTATGAAGAAGAATTAAGGAAAATAGAAAGGAGTTTCTATCAAGCAATTAATACGGAAAGTAAAATCAGATGAATTAAGTTCAGATCCTATTGTAAAATCCCAAGATATCATCATAGAATGGTTGGACTCTATTAAGGTAAAGAAGATAAATCTCAAAAAGATATAATGTTTATATTTTTTGATTTCTTTTTAAATAGATATGATAGCGTACAATTAAAAGTAGCTAAGAAGAAGGATAAGTATATTATTGATGATATTATTTTTAGAAAGAGATTTACAGCCGCTGGCTCTTTAGAGCAGAGTCAGGAATTTAAAGACCGCTTGGCAGAGCAGTACAATGATAAGAAGGCAAATCGCGTAAAAATACATAGCATTGTGCCTGATAGTCGGTTTGGCAATAGTAGTGATTCAAACCCATTGGTAACTCATCAGATAACGTGCCCCTAAGACTGAGATTGTAACGCGATTTGGTCGAATACTCTTGAGTGATGGCTACTGAAGGTGCTTTGCACTTACCACCACTTCTATACTGCCATCGGTGGCAAATACCACTACATCATAACGCTTGCAAGCCCGTTGAGCAGGAGTTCTTTTCTACATTGATAAGTGCTTGTGGATATCCTTTCTCGTTGATAAGAAAGCGCACCACGTGCCGCCGTACCCATTCTTCCGGGTTGCAACACCACATATTTACGCCTGATAATATCGTAAATCTCTATTTTGCCTGCTTGTTTTCTGAAACGGAAATCGTAGGTTTTAAAATTTAATGCGTTCATAGGTGCAAAAATAGTATTTTTATTATTTTTGCACTATGAAAGAAGAAGTTAAAAATTATAGCTGCCATCAAGAAAGGTGAAATAGCCCCTATCTACTTCCTAATGGGGGAAGAACCTTTATTTTATAGACATCGTAAGCGATTATATAGAAAAACAACTTACTGCAAGAAGACCAAAAAGGTTTTGACCAGCTGGTGCTATACGGTCAAGATGTAACTGTGCCTGCTATTATAGACTATGCGCGGCGTTTCCCAATGATAGCTGAACGACAAGTAATTATCATAAAAGAAGCTCAAAAACTAAAGGCTACTATAGACCAATTGGTACCTTATGTAGAAAAACCCTACCCTTCTACAGTATTGGTTTTCTGTTATAAATACGAAAAATTGGACGCTCGCAAAAACTAACCAAAACATTGGAAAAACACAAGGCTTGTGTGCTGGTGAGCGAAAAACTAAAAGAATACCAAATCGCTTCTGGCTTCCTGATGTAGTGAAGAAAAACACTTGCTGATACAACCCAAAGCTATACAAATGTTGGTAGATTTTTGGGTAACGACCTGAGCCGCATACAAAACGAAATAGACAAGCTGGCACTCATCATTGCTAAAAAAATAGCGAAATTACTCCTGAAGTGATTGAGCAAAATATAGGTATCAGCAAAAGATTTTAATAATTACGAACTAAAAAGTGCTTTTGCTACCAAAGATGAAATCAAGGTGATGCGCATCATCAAGCACTTTTGGCGATAATCCTACTGATAACCCTATTGTGGTAACCTTTATCGGTACTATATACTTTCTTCCAAAAACTATTGGCTTTTTCACGGTCTTACCGACCAAAGTGATAAGGCTGCCGCTACTGCTCTAAAAGAAAACGCTTTTTTTATAAAAGAATACCGCACTGCGGCACAGCTCTACCCAATGAAAAAAGTAAGTGCTATCATCAACGGCTTGCGCACTATTGATGTGAAAAGCAAAGGGTGGGCACTGCTAATGCCTCCCAAGCCGACCTGCTGAAAGACTTGGTAACACTTATTCTTAGATAAAAAGAGGCTGTCCAGAAAGTTAAGGACAGCCTCTTTTCATAATTCAAAAATCACACTTTACACCGATACGTTATACTCGCGAAGTGCGTCATTGAGCGATGTTTTCTTATCGGTTGACCTTTCGTTGCCCAATGATAAGCGCACAAGGCACTTGGTATGCTCCTGCGGGAAACTCTTTGGTATAACTGCCGGGAATTACTACCGAGCGTTCTGGTACATAGCCCTTTATCTCTTTAGGCTCAGTGCCTGTAACATCAATAATTTTGGTAGATGCTAGCACTACATTAGCTCCTAATACTGCTTCTTTGCCTACACGCACTCCTTCTACCACTATGCAACGAGAGCCAATAAAAGCTCCGTCTTCAATAATTACTGGGGCAGCTTGCAAGGGTTCTAACACGCTCCAATACCTACACCTCCGCTCAAATGCACGTGTTTGCCTATTTGGGCACAGCTACCTACCGTAGCCCACGTATCTACCATTGTGCCTTCATCTACATAAGCTCCTATATTCACATAGCTTGGCATCAGGATTACGCCTTTAGCGATATAAGCACCACGCCTTGCCACAGCAGGAGGCACTACACGTACGCCTTTTTCATCGTAATCGTGTTTCAAAGGTATTTTGTCGTGATATTCAAAGATACCCACCTCGGCTATTTTCATACTTTGTATGGGAAAGTAAAGCACAACAGCTTTCTTTACCCATTCATTGACCTGCCAGCCCTTAGTAGTAGGTGTTGCTACCCGCACCTGACCTAAATCTAAAAGGTGAATTACCTCGCGTATAGCAAGTTGCACTTCTTCCTCACGCAAAAAGCGAACGATCGTCCCACGCTGTTTCTATTATTTTTCTTAAATGTTCCATTTATTTTTAATATTGAAAGCACAAAAGTACAAAATAATGATTAATAGCCAATAATTAATGATTAATTTTAGAGGGATTGGTTGTATTTATGTTATGCCGAGAGGGTTCAACTTAGCGCAGAGGGTTGAAGTCGGTTTCAGAAGCAGGAACATCAAACCATTCTTTGTACTGATAATCGATAGTGCAGGATTCTATGGTACCATCAGCCTCTACTAATACAATGGCATTATGCCTGCCCCCGCCCTGTGCCAAAGGCTTTAGCAGCCCCCAGCGGCGCGCATCGTAAAAAGGAGTACCTTTTAAGGAAAAAGCCCTATGCGGCGCTCACGGCGTAACTCTTCTAATGCTTGCGCTTGAGATAGTCCCTGTGCCAGCTACCGCAGCCAATTGCATTTTTGGTAATTGCGTACGGCATCTATATGAGCCAAACCAGCATCGATATTGCCTTGTCGTATTTTCACTTCGGCAAGCATCAATTGGTTTTCTTCATAGGTACAAGCAAAAGGCATTTCGGCTTGCCCAGGGGTAGAGCTTGCATAATCGGCACCATCTACAAATTCAAAACGAGTGCCTAATGATAGTCCGCGCCCACGAGGGTTGAAATAAGGCTCGGAGCGGCGGTGGAGATTGCGCGTAAAGCGGTTGTCGCCAGCCTTAAAGTCCTGAACCCAGCGTTCTGAGGGGTATTCCCAAGTGGTAGTCATCATAGAAGGCGACCAATAGTCGGTAGCTACAAAGCACAGTGAAGCATCGGGATGGGCACGCATTGTAAAGATGACGTCGTTTGCCTGAATACCATTGTTGCACAATTGTTCTATTTCGGCAAGGTCGGCAGCAGTAAGGTCGGTAGCGCATTTATTTACCAAGATATTACGTGCCCTATAGGTATTGATTTGCCTAATAAACGTTTGCAGGACTTAGTACGCCTTTGCCTACTTGAAAGTGCGAAGGGACAAAGAGTTTGAAGAGCTCTATATAAGTAGCATCACTTTCGCTAATGGTGCTAAGAATGTTTTGAGCTTCGGTAAAAAGGCGAGTAGCTTCTGGCAATGACGTTTTCACGAGGCTGATAGTTATTGCTGAGTTGGTTGTATTGGTTTGTAATCACGGCTTTTGCTATAGAGAGAACCTAATCGCGAATAAGCGAAGCCCTTCCACCACAAGTACCACGCTTTGTAGGTTTTCAGCTTGGTATTGGCATCAGCACCTTGAAAAGCTACTTCGTTGTTATTGAGCAGCTGTAGCGCTACATTGCAATGCCCAATGAGCCCATAAAGAGCGCTCCACCTGTTGTGCATACCATTATCTTCACCTTTATCGCGGGTATTGTCAATTTCAAAAATAGTAGCTGAGAAGCCCCCAATGTAGAGGGTACCACTGTTCCATTGGGGCGTGTGATAGTGTAGGGAGTATTTCCTGCTCTGAAACCCTAAATTGCCTGCAAAAGCCGAAGTAGCATCGCCCATAAGGTTGTGTAGCGTGAGGGCAGCCCTAGTGTAGTTGCTCACCCTATAGCGATAACGCAAGGGCTCGTAAGTGCCTATGGTAAATTTTTCGATACCTTCTTCGGTTTTAAGGGTTTCTAAGCCTTTTTCGTTGGGATTTTCAAGGTTTAAGCTGTCTTTGCTACAGCTGGTGAGCCATAGAGACAATACTGTGAGTATATATAATCTTTTCATTGTTGTATTATTTTAAAGGGGTTAGAATCTGATAGCGAGTGCCATAGTATAGCTACGAGTATTGGGAATGTCCAAAGGTCGATACCGCGATAGAGCGGGTTATTCACATTGGTACCCACAGCTTCTGGGTCGACACCTGAATAGTTAGTAAAAGTGAGCAAGTTGCGAGCCGAAGCGGTAATGGTGAGCCCTTTTATAAAAAGTATCTTCTAATATTTTACCCATATCATAGCTTAGCGAAACGTTGCGCAATCGTACATAAGTACCATCTTCTACAAAGTAGGCATTGCTGCGAGCTGTTTGGTAAAAACTATGGTGATACGCTACAAAGGGAGCTGTTTGCCCGCCTATGGTAACCGGTTTTTCAAAATCGGCGTGTATTTTGTCGTTATATATCCACTGTTTGCTGGCGTTGTATATATTTCCGCCTTGTGTCCAATCTACTTGTACCGATAGTGTTAGTTTTTTATAAAGGGTAATATCGTTGAAAAAGGACATTGTAAAATCTGGGGTAGCATCGCCGATGCGTTCTTGTTCGGTAGTGAACATTACGGTTTTGTCGGTTTTATTGACTACGTAACCATTGACGATTTCGTATTTATTGAGGTCGGCATCAGCAATATATCGCACTCCTTTAGAATTGGTTTGAGTGAGCGAGGTAAGCGGTTTTGAAGCCATAGAATGCGCCTACGGGTTCTCCTTCTTGATAGAGGTTTGCCCAGAGCCTGTTGCTCCTATTACTATAGTTTTGTGGTTTGAGATTTCATCTACCATAGTTTTTCCTTTGCTGAAACGGGTAGCGAAGTTCCAATCTATTTGGTCATTGCTAAATACGTTGAGGTCTAACGATAGTTGTAGCCCATTGCTGGAGAGGCTAATAGCGTTGTCTTTAATTTTGTTAGCTCCTAAAGAAGGGGGAGTGCTGATGTCGTAAATAGAGCCTTGCGACTTGCGAGCCCAATAGGCAGCTGTACCTCCTATACGATGGAACCAACGTTCGCCCAAGCGGAAGGTATAATCTAACCCTACCTCAAATTCTCGTGTTTTTTCTACGCCTAATTCGGGATTGCGAGCGGTAGTAGGCAAGTAGTAATATCCACGTGTGCCAAATTTGGCATTAGAGAGGCTTAGCAAGCGGTCGTAAGCATTGGGCTGAATACCAGCTTCGCCATAAGCAGCGCGCAATTTGAGGTCGTAAATATGGTCGTTTTTATAAATTCGGAAAGGCGAAAAATAGGCATCGCCACGAGGGAAGGTAAAATGGTTTTCCCTCCTTTACCAAAGGCTGATGAGTAATCTGAACGTACCCCTACTGAGAAACCAAATAGGTTACTATAATCAAACTTTTGGTTTACCAGCCAGCCAAAGGTAACGAACTCTTGGGTATAATCTTCGGAAGTAGCAGAATTGGCATTACTAATGGTGAAAGGAGGTTCTGCCCATAGCCTGTACCTACGCTTTGGTGCAAATAATCGGTAGTTTTGCGCCAATCATACGACAGCTGTGTGGTGGATTGCAGCGGGAAGTTCCACTTAAAATCTTTTTCAAAATCAAAACGTGCAAATAAGTTAAGCAAAGAGTTTTGGAAGGTAGTGCGTGTTTGTGATACACTAAGTTGCCCTACATAAGGGGTTATACCTTTGCTGGGGGTAGTGGTTTTGGTTTGGTTTTTGATGAAGTCTCGGTTTTTCATAGCGGGTATGGTCTAAGCCATACTTGTAATCTAAATCTATATGCTGTGATAGCTTGTAATTGGCACTAATGGTTTGTATTACACGATTTACATCGGAATTGCTTGTGCGGAAGTAATACATATAGGCAGGCATTACTGAGTTTTCGCCTGGGTGAAAATTCGACAAAGGGCGTGCCTGCAGTGGTGATGTAATTGATATCGACAAAGGGAAAGCTCTGTATACATTGGACGAGCCTAGTAGTATCGCGCCCGTTTATATCACTGGCGGTGTTGTTGCTGGTAATGAGCTGGGTGCCTGAACGCAGAGTGAAATTCTTGAAGAGTTCTACCCAAAGTTGGCATTGAAATTCTTCTTTAGATAGCGCCCCAAAGGTGGTACTGCTCTGGTTGAACAAAGGTAGCACCCACAGCGTAATCTACATTGCCTGTAGCCCCCTGTAATATTGAGTGATTGCTGATAGGTGTAGGCAGTTTTGTAAAACTGTTTGAGATGGTCGTAAGTTTTTTCTTTGTAAGGTTTGTTTAGTATGGTATTGCCATCTACCGTTTCATCGGGGAGTGTCCAATATCCGGTAGTGGGGTCTACTTTTATGGGGCGGTTGTTGCCATCTACTATATAGCCTTGGGTATCGGTTTTTGTAGTAGTGGTATTTTTGCATAGGTTAGGTTTCCACTAAGGGCATTATCAAGGCTAAGCGATGAGTTATAAGAAAACTCGGTGCGCTGTCCTTTTTTGCCTCGTTTGGTGAATATTTGTATAACGCCATTGGCACCCTGAGCCCCGTAGATAGTGGCTGCGGCAGCACCTTGTATAACCTCTACGCGTTCTACATTGGAGAGGTCTAAATCGGAAAGGCGAGAGGAAACGTTGCTACTATCAAATCCTACGCTGGCATTGGTAGCGTTTACCCTGCACACCATCTACCATTATCATTGGTTGTGTGCTACCCTAAGGAGTTGATACCTCGCAAGATGATATTAGCTTGCTGCCCTGGTTGTCCTGACATAGATTGTATTTGAGCTCCAGCTATTTTTCCGCCCAAAGCATCGTCTATGCTTTTAACGGGTATTTTTGAGCGATTGCTCTGAGACGGCATCTACCGAGATAGCAACTTTTCGTTTGTCGGTAGCTACGCCCACGCCTGTAACTACTACTCTTCTAAATCGTGAGTTTCTTCTTCGAGTACGACATCGATACGATTGTTGCCTCCTACCACAAAGGTTTTGGTTTTCATACCGAGGAAGCTAAATTCAAGGGTTTTTACCTTTTTCGGTTTTGATGTGGTATTTTTCCATCAAAGTCGGTTTGAGTACCCTTTTGTTCTCCCTTTTTACAGTTACGGCTACACCAAGCATTTCTAATCCGTTGGCATCACGTACTGTACCCGTGATTTCGCGTTCTTGCGCTTGCAATGCGAAAGGCACTATATATAGTAAAAATAGTGCAAAAGCAGATTTTTAGTGTTTATCATAGCTAATTATTTTAATAACTCGGGACAAATATATATGATTTTTCTAAACTTCCAAATAATTTAACAACTTTTTATCATATTTTTCAGTTTACAAATGAAAAATCTTTAAAATTGAGATTTTTATTAAATTATCATTAATATAGTTTCTTATAATTACGATATCAGTAAAATTGATTGTTGTTTTATGGTTTTTATTTGTTAAAACGAATTTTAGAGAATTTTGAATTTTGAATTTTGAATTTTTGAATTGGGGGTGCAAAAAAATCGTTTTGTGAGAGGGTGTCCAAAAGTTTTATTTTTAGCTTAAAACAAGCTTATTAATGAATAGAATATTTTTGTAACTAATTGATTATTAAAATCCCCCTTACACATACCCGCTGCGCCAGCTCGCGGACTTCCTTCAAAAGGGGGAGATGCGAAGTAGTACTTTTTAAAGACTTTTTGGACAGCTTCTACAATGTGAATAAAAAGCACTCATTATCAATCTATGAATTTTGAATTTTGAATTAGGGCAAATGGGGGTAACTAGCTAAAAATTAATCATTAAACACTAAACATTAAAAATTATTTCTGTACCTTTGCAATGTGAATATTACTTTTGTGATTTATGGATTCTCCTATAAAAAGAAATAATGGGACGCAATAAGCGGATACAGAAAGTGATAGGCTGGAGTATCATCATATTTGCGGTTATTGTATTTGGCTTATTGGCAAATTATATGGGTAGATACCTATCGCACAAAATGCGTAGCAATACAGAGCTTACCGATACGACAACTAAGAACGATACTATAACAACTAAAAACTAAAAATAATGAAAAAAATCATTATAGCAGTTGATGGCTATTCATCAACAGGAAAAAGTACTACTGCCAAAGCGGTAGCCAAAGCTTTAGGCTATGTGTATATTGATACAGGGGCTAGTGTATCGCGGCGTTACTTACTTGGCGTTGAAAAAGGGACTCGTTTCTACCCAAGGAGTAGAAATAAAACCTCTGATGAAGGCTTTGCGACACAGCAAATTCAATTTTGTATATAACCCAGCTTTGGGCTTCTCGGAACTTTACTTGGACGGTAAAAATATTGAGGATAACATCCGCAGTATAGATGTGGCAAACTGGGTGAGCGAAATTGCTAAACAACCTGAAGTGCGGACTTTTTTGGTGAACTTACAACGCAAAATGGGCGAAGAAAAGGCGTGGTAATGGACGGGCGCGATATAGGAACTGTTGTATTTCCTGAAGCCGAACTAAAGATATTTATGACAGCTTCTGAAGAAGTACGTGCACAGCGCCGCTTTAAAAGAACTGCAAACGAAAGGTGAAAAAGTATCTTTTGAGGAGGTTTTGGCAAACATCAAACACCGCGACCACGTGGATACTACTCGTAAAGAATCGCCATTGCGCAAGGCTGACGATGCCATTACTATAGACAACACGCACTTAACAATAGAGGAACAAGTAGATAAAATATTATCAATATTAAAAGACTAATAATAGAAGAGATATGTGTGATCACAATTGCCAATGTAGTAATAACGATGGCACTCGCCATAATTGGACAACGGAAGAAATTATAGCAATTTACAACAAACCCCTAATGGAACTGCTATACGAAGCAGCGACAGTGCACAGAAAAATATCACGACCCAAACTCGGTACAGGTATCGAGTTTGTTATCTATAAAAACAGGAGGCTGTCTCTGAAGACTGTGCTTACTGTCCGCAGTCGGCTCGTTATGAAACCGAAGTGAAGATAGAAGATGCTGATATGATGAGCGTTTCGCAAGTAAAAGGCACAAACTTTACGCGCAAAATCGGCGGGGGCATCGCGTGTGTGTATAGGGGTGCTGCGTGGCGTAATGTGAAAGATGGTCCTGAATTTGAACAAGTTTTTGGAGATGGTGCGTACTATCAACAAAACTGGATATGGAGGTGTGTTGTACTTTAGGTATGATTACTGAAAATCAGAGCACAACGCTTGGCTGAAGCGGGCTTGTATGCCTATAACCACAATCTTGATACTTCGGAAGATTATTATAAAGAAATTATTTCTACTCGTAGTTATCAGGATAGGTTGCAGACGATAGAGAATGTACGCAAAACGAATATTACGGTGTGTAGTGGTGGTATTATAGGTATGGGTGAGGCGCTTGAAGACCGCGCTAATATGCTGGTGGCTCTTTCTACGCTGAATCCGCAACCTGAATCGGTGCCTATCAATGCTTTGGTGCCTGTGGAGGGTACTCCCTTAGAAGATGCTGAACCTGTGGCTATATGGGAAATGGTGCGTATGGTGGCTACGGCACGTATTGTAATGCCTCGTTCGCAAGTACGCCTATCGGCAGGACGTACTCAAATGAGCCAAGAGGGACAGGCTTTGTGCTTTTTGCAGGGGGCTAACTCTATTTTTTGCGGGCGACAAGCTGCTTACCACTCCTAATCCTGATATTAATGAGGATATGCGTATGCTTAACGAGCTGGGGATACGTATTCAGAAACCATTTGAAACACACCCACAACCTACTACCGTAGAAGCTGCTGATTCGCAATACCACTCATTAGGTGAAAATCCTAAATGGACGCGTCCTACTCATAAAATAGAACGCAATGAGGAGAAGAAACGAGTGAAAGTAGGGAAATAAGACTCTGTGAAGATGAAGCTACCACAATACGATATAACCCAAGATGAAAACACCTTATACATATCAATTTATAAGTGAAGGGAAAAGAGGAAAAATCTATAAAATAGTAATTTTTTTCAAGAGACTGAAGCTAAAGGTTTTTCAACTTAGGCTTTGGGGATAAAAGATAACGAAACTGGAGAATTATTGGATGATACTATAGTGTCTGATAATGGAGATAGTGAGAAAGTACTAGCAACAGTAGTTGCTATTGTTTTACCTTTTTACAGATGAAAATCCTGATGCTTACATATATGCTGAAGGTAGTACTCCATCAAGAAATAGGCTTTTATAGAAAAGGAATTACAAAGTTCTTAAAACAAGCCTTAGAAGATTTTTTATATTTATGGTTTAGTTTCTGAAGAAGTTATGGAACCCTTTGACCCTAATGGTAATTATATAGGTTTTTAGTTCATCGTAAAAGCAACAATCATATGACAGCACAAGAGCTAAAGAAAAAGAGTATTTAGAAAAATACAACATCAGAATAAGATATAGTGATACACCTATATTAGATAATACGCGGGTATATTTTTTTCTAAAAAAGTTAGAACGAGCTAATAAAGTACTGAAGAAAATACGTTTTCCTGAAGGATTTTTGAAGAGCCTATTAGCAGTGCTAATTAGTAAAAATACATTTTGGTAAAGTTAAAAGCATTGTATAACAACTATTTTTAAGCAAATTAAATGAACCCCTGAAATACTTAAAGAAATTATTACAACCCCAATGCCTTTTGGTAAATATGAGGGCACTATGATTGCTGATTTGCCGGTGTTCTTACCTTGAATGGTTTAGCTCTCAGGGCTTTCCTAAAGGGAAATTGGGAATGCTATTGGCTACTACCTTCGAGATAAAAACAAACGGACTGCAAGAAATTATTGATAAACTGAAACATAGTATTTAGGCGTTAGTCATTTATCATTAGTAGCTATTGCAATATAGTGACTAAAATGACTAACATTAGAAATCATAATTCACAAATCAAAAATTTAATAAGGTGTTAGTAAAAAGTAAATGGGAAGCAGCCTACCTATGGTGAGGGTTGTTTTTGCAGAAAAATGCTACGCTTACAGGAGATGTAGTGCTTGGCGACCATTGTACTGTATGGTATAATGCGGTTATTCGTGGTGATGTGAATAGCATCAGGATTGGTAATTATACTAATATACAAGATGGGGTGGTAATTCACGCTACTTACCAAACACACGCTACTACAATAGGTAATAATGTATCGATAGGACATAATGCTATCGTACACGGTTGTACTATTGAAGATAATGTGCTAATAGGTATGGGCAGCATTGTAATGGACGGCTGTGTGGTGGAAAGTGATAGCATCGTGGCAGCGGGTGCGGTAGTGCCTCCGAATACACATATAGAAAAAGGTAGCCTATACGCAGGCGTTCCTGCTAAAAAGATTAAAAAAATATTACTGAGGAACAAAGAGCGTTAATAGCAAGAACTTCAACTAATTACGTGAAATATGCCTCTTGGATAGAAAAATAATTTAAAAATTATTCTATACTTTATTTGTATATATTCAAAATAATATATATCTTTGCCGTGTTGTTAGTATAATGAAATATATTTAGCAGTGTTTTTTTATATTTCGTTTGTATTCACTGTGGAGGTATTTTTAGTGTTTTTAAGTTATTATTACGCTTCATAAGTGAATTTAGTTAGTTTTTAAATAGTGAAGTCCGTTTTCTATAAGAGCGGACTTTTATTATTATATTTATGTTAAAATTGACAATTAAATTTGGTAGTAATGATTTATTTTATACCTTTGCGGTAAATTTAAACTTATAATAGAATGAAAAATTGTTTTAGCTGTAATATTATTGGTTTTTCAGCAAAAACCTTTGCACAAGATGATTATCCTAAACATCAAGTGAATTTGAACATTTTGAATGTAATTTGGCTCTCATCAATAGAATTGGGGTATGAGCACTATGTTGCATTCAACCAATCAATAGAAGGTGAATTGTTCATAAACGACCAATATTCTTTCTTTTTAAGAAAAGTGGTGAAAAAATATAACTGTACTAGCTTCAAGCTGGGATATAACTACTATTTTGACCTTGATGGTAATTCAGGTACCTTACATCAATCCGTTTATAAAAAAACCCGTTTTGGTAAATTTACCTATGCTGATGAAGTTACTAAGGTGAATATGAACTCGTTTATAGTGGGCTTGGGTGCTGGTTATCAATTTAACTACAACGATACTTTTAGTGATAGCTCCTTATGCTAATATTGCGCGTAACTTTGGTAAAGAGGTAAATGGAGATTCTAAGTTTTTGGGCAGTAGAGCCTAATTTGGGTATCAAAATAGCTTATAAGTTTTAAGAAATTACAAAAATACAGAACTATAAAAGAACCGCTAAAAAGCGGTTTTTGTAAGTTTATAAAAGTGAGACTATAAAGATGTTTATTCCGTTAGCAGAACGTATGCGCCCTACAACGCTTGCGCAATATGTGGGGCAAGAGCATTTGGTAGGCGCACAAGGGGCTTTGCGACAGCAGATAGAGAGTGGTTTTTTACCTTCACTTATTTTCTGGGGACCTCCTGGTACAGGTAAAACTACGCTTGCCAATATTATTGCCCAGCAAAGCAATAGGCGTTTTTTTACCTTGAGTGCCATTAGCTCGGGCATTAAAGAGGTGCGCGAGGTGATAGACCAAAGCAAACAAGGAGGTGGGTTGTTTACTCACCAAAATGCCATTGTGTTTATAGACGAGATACACCGCTTTAATAAAACCCAGCAAGACTCGCTGTTGCAGGCGGTAGAGAAGGGTTGGATTACGCTGATAGGTGCTGACTACTGAAAACCCAAGCTTTGAGGTGATACCGGCACTATTATCGCGCTGCCAAGTGTATGTACTCAATGCCTTTGAACGTAAAGACTTGGAACTGCTATTGCACAACGCCATTGCCAATGACGAGCTGCTGAAAAAAAGAGAAATTGTACTAAAAGAAACAGAGGCTCTTTTACGGCTATCGGGGGCGATGGGCGCAAACTGCTGAATACTTTTGAACTTATTGTGAATGCTATCCCCATAGGAGAACCTGTAGTGATTACCAATGATAGTGTGCTACATTTGGTTCAAAAAAACACAGTGCTTTACGATAAAACGGGGGAACAGCATTACGATATCATTTCAGCATTTATAAAATCTATTAGGGGTAGCGACCCCAATGGGGCGGTGTATTGGCTTGCCCGAATGATTGAGGGCGGTGAAGATGTGAAGTTTATTGCACGGCGTATGCTTATACTAGCTTCCGAAGATATTGGGAATGCGAACCCCACAGCAATGATATTGGCTAACAACACTTTTCAGGCAGTAACTACGATAGGTTATCCTGAAGCTCGTATCATCTTGAGCCAATGTGCTATTTATTTGGCGTCATCGCCTAAGAGCAATGCCTCATACAAGGCGATTGGCAAGGCACAGCAGGTAGTGAAACAAACCGGAGATTTGCCTGTGCCTATTCATTTGCGCAACGCTCCTACTAAGCTGATGAAAGAATTGGGCTATGGCAAAGACTACCCTATACGCTCACGATTACGACCAAAACTTTGCTTTTCAAGATTACCTTCCCGATGATTTACAAGGAGAGGTTTTTTTATCACCCAGGAACAACCCCCGTGAGCAGGCACTGCTGGAATATCTGAAGAAATTATGGGGTAATAGGTATCATTATTGAGCTACAGAGGCAGCTCCTATACCTATAACCTCATCATATAAGTTGCCCGGTTGCCTGTAATACACTATTACTAAATAGGTATTCTCTGTTTGCAGAAATTACCGCCTATTTCGTCATAATCAACTTTGTTGCCTTGTTTGGTAGCAAATTTATAATTATAAAAACCTTGTTTTTAGCAAAACCTTCCCTTTGAAAAGTCCGTCATCGGGGTCATAGGTAAGTTTATAGTCGTTTAGGAGTTCATAATTGAGAATTTACCATATACATACACTTCTTTATTCCACAACTCCGAAGTGCCTTGTAAGGCAAAAATGCACCCACGTATAATCTGCTTTCTGTAGCGTAATTGGCACCGTGGAGAGTTTTTATGAGAAAATCACCATTAATATCGGGATAATACGTGTAGAGATGGTTTGCGCGAGGCGTATTGACTGTTAGGAAGCTATTTATCAACTTGCTGCGTTGTAGCCGAACTACCCCTTGTGCAGCAACCTGCAAATCTTACTATCAAAAATAATAATATTCATTACCTCCCTCAAAAGAGGTTTTCGCGGTCGTATTTTATACACCAAATCATTACCTATCACATACTGAGGTTTTACGCCCGTAATAGCTCTATCCCAGCGGAAGTTCTGCAATATAGCTACCTTTACAGCCTCTTGCGGATTCTCTAACCTCAAATCGCGTTGCTGAATACTAAATTGCACTACTTGACTGGTATCGTAATACTTCATATCCGTGCTCGTTTCACTTCGGTGGGTACGGCTACCAAAGGCGTATAGAGGATAAAACGCCGTGAAAAAGCTCCGTTCCATAACTATCAGTAATAGAAAAGCATATAGTTGCCCGGAGAGTGATAGGTTGGGTTAAACGTTAGGAAAAAGTAACCCTATAATGCGAATAAGTTTGTAATGTGCCGTATGAGTTGGCTTCAGGCTGAATAGGCTGCCCGTCAATACCTTTTAGGTACTCACTTTTTAGCAATTGTGAAGGAGTCCAATCGGCGTTGCAATGCGTAAGCTGGTAGTAATAAGTTTCTTCGTTGCCTATAATATCGTCAAATTGCAGGCTAAACGACTCATTACGGCGCACAATAGGGAATTGATTCTTATCATTACCATCGGCTTTAAAGATAATTGTCTTGATATACTCAGGGGAGTTTTCTCTACCAATGCTTGTGCTTGCAAGACTAATGGAAAATAGGAGTATGAAAAGGAGATTTTTCATAATGTTTAATTTGTTATTTGAAAAGCACCTAAAGAGTTTTACTTCATTTCATCACAATAATAGACAGATATAAAATTACTTATAGTATCTTTTTATCTTTTACTACCCAAAATTTTTCGTCTTTTTCTTTTGATGATAAATATATCCAACCTCCTGCATTTACCTCATATTTATAAATATGATTTTTTTATATCGCAAATATCCTTTTACATTCGATTGAAAAATGCTATAACACATATTCCATTCTTGTGTAGATATTTCGGGAAGTCTTTTTAAAAAGTGCTATTATAGTCTTTTTAGTGGGTACTTTCCAACCAAAAATCTACTTCTTCCTTGTCTTCATTAGGAATATAAGAAAGAATCTCATCTTTCCCTTTTTGAATGCTGTGCATACCCTTTTGTACCCAAATATAAATACTACTATAAATAGAAAAAACTATTCTCTTTATATGATAGTGATTTTTCTTCATTTGTAATACAAGTCTGCTAAATCTGTTCTTTCTATTTACTAATTTGCTAATTGACAAATTGACAAATCAGGTGCGTAGGCAGTCCCATTACGTTGTTATAAGAGCCCTCAATAGAGGTTACCCCTATATGTCCTATCCATTCCTGTATGCCGTAAGCGCCTGCTTTATCAAAAGGCTTATATTTTTCAATATAGTGTGTTATCTCCTTATCGGTAAGCTCTCTAAAAGTTACTTTTTGTAACGCAGTGATGCGTACCTTGAGCATCATTGGTAGTAAAACACACTGAGGTAATCACCTCGTGAGTCTTACCAGAGAGCGAACGCAACATCGCAAAGGCATCAGCAGCATCTTTTGGGCTTACTAAGAGCTTTGCCCTCGTGCCACACAAGGGTATCAGAGGTCAGAAGCACACAGTTAGGGGTATTTCGCCTTCAAAAGGCGTTGCCTTTAGCTCTGCCAAATAATCTGTAATTTGTTCCCGCTGCAAGTGCGTGGGATAAGTTTCTTCTACAGGTTTGAGTACCACCTCAGGGAATATCTAATTCTTTCAAGAACTGCTGACGGCGCGGTGAGCCTGAGGCAAGGATTATTTTTCATATTCGTCAATTTATTGAGGGCAGATAATATCAAATCAGCAAATAAATTTCTATTAATAATCTATTCCTTTTTTCCATTGAATCCAGCCTTTTTGATTTGTATTGTTATCACTTTGTATTTCAATCCAATCTTTTTCACTCTTATTACATTGAATGTCGCATCTGTATCTTTTTAGTGTAATGATTTTTGACTCATTAAAAGGTTCTTTTTCGCAAGGGATTTTTCGCTCCAATCTAAATTAGAAATTCCTGTTGTACTTTTTAAAAACTCTTCCCAAGATATAAATTTTGTTTGTGCTTTTAGATACCAAATATTCTTCACCATTCGCCGATAAAACTTTTATAGTATTCTTTTTGGTTATCAAGACAAACTATATAAAAATATTATAGTCAGGTTTGAAAAATACTGGGACTATATACTTAGGAGTGTATGTATATTCGTTCAAACTCTTGTTAAGATTCTGACTTTTTAATAGTTATAATATCACTTTCTGCTTTCACTAAGCCAATTCCAAGGCTCTCCATTTTTATTATAAAAACTCATAACTCAAACTTTTTGTGCATTCCCTATAAGAGAGAAAAAGAAAAAAATACACAAAAAAAGAAGAAATATATGTGATAGTGATATTTTTCATTTTTGAATAGAACAACTAATGAATCTTCAAATCTTTATCAGTATATTTTTGTAAATATTTGAGTTTGTTTTGTAAGAAATAGTCAGCATATCGGGTATATTCTCCTGTTTCGTAAAAATACAAAACTCCTGTACGATAATCGTTGATATCTATGTTGTTAGTAGAGAATATAGGGATAATATCCTCATTCATCAGCACTATACTCTCAGCAAGACGTGCAGTTCTTTTATTGCCATCAATAAACGGTTGCAACTTGGCTATATTGCAATGCAAATAAACCGCTCTCTCTAACGGATTAGATAGCTGTGTTTGCTCTTCTATAATACGGTCTAATTCCTCTTCTATCGCCATAGGTGAAGCCAGTGGCTCATAATCGCTGCCCGCTATACGCACGGCTCTCTTTCTTATGATGCCACGCTCGCGGTCGTCTACTAACTCATCTAGCAACTGCGAATGCATCTGCATTAAGAATCTCTTGTCTATCACCTCTTTATTACCGCTCTTTATAAAGTACAATTCAGATATAAAAAGTGTTGTACAAGTTTTTTTGAGCATCTTAGCATCTTCAAATCTTTTGCAGAGGTAATACCATCTTTCAGCAAAGTTTCTGTTTCTACAAAACTATAGGTATTGCCTTCTATTTTACCAGAATAATAAGACCATATCACCGCTAATTCTTTTACTTCCTTAGAGTAAAGGTCGCTTAAAAGGCGAGACTGTATTATTCTCTAAAAATAATATCTGATAGTTTCTTTTTGATAGTCGTTGAATATCGGGTTCATCTTTGCTGCCAATTAATGATTATGAAATATTTCAGCCGTATCAATCTTTAGGTTAGGGAATATAACTGATTGTAGGATGTCGCCCTCTACTATTGAGGGCTAAACCTCTGTACTTACCATTGTCTAACACAAATACCGATACGGTTTGATTAGTAGGCTGTATAATCCAATATTCTTTTACGCCTGCTTCTTCGTAAAGAGAGAACTTGTATTTTAAATCTTTCTTAGTATTGCCAGGTGAGACTATCTCTGCCACCAAGTCAGGGGCTCCAATTGCTCCTCGTTTATCTAATTTCTTAGGGTCGCAAAATAACACATAAGTCGGGCTGTACTACTGTATCTACCTGATCATCAGCCTTCCCTTGGCGAGGTAAGCGCACATCAAAAGGGGCTATATACACCTTGCAAGAGCCCTCGCAGGGTTGTGCTTTAAACGCATTTCTCATCACAAGGTATAAGTCGCCTAATATCTCTTGATGCTTTCTATTAGGGGCTGACATTTTGAATATCTTGCCTTTGAAAAGCTCTACACGCTCTTCAAACTTCCAAAAGCAAGTAGTCAGCATACGAATAAATGCCACTTACAAGGTCTAATTGTTGTAGTTGTGTAATTTCCATAGTTACTCTTTTTACTGATTAATACTAAACCGCTGACCACTATAAGGTTTCAAATATTCGTGTTCTAAGCTTTTTCTCAATCATTTGTCGTTCAAAATCACACCTATACACCTCCCCTTTCAGATATTTTTCTATCATTAGCGAAGCTATAGGACCCTGCTACACGTGCCCCGTAATAACCATTTTCTGCAAATACTGCGATGGCTATTTTAGGGTCTTCTACGGGGGCAAAAGCCACAAATATAGAGTGGTCGGTAGCTGCATACGCCTGCCATTCACCCTGATAAAGTTCTCAGCAGTTCCTGTTTTGGCAGCAATATTTATGCCATCTATCTGAGTGCGCCTTGCAGTACCTTGCAAATACGCCATATTCATACCCTTAATAATAGGGTCAAAATACTGAGACTCTATTGTAGTGTGTAGCGACTGTGTATTCCTGAAAAGGGGTTATTTTATTATCAATTTTGCTTTTACAATATGAGGCGTAAAGAAGTAGCCCTTGTTAGCTATAGCAGCCATTACGTTGGCAAGCTGCAAGGGTAGTAAGTATTTCGCCTTGCCCAATAGCGTTAGAAATATTGGAAGTACCATTCCATCGCCCTACGCCATATTGTTTGTCGTACAAAAGCTGTATTAGGGCACTTTGCCAGGTCTACCAGTAGGCAAATCACTCCCCAAGAAACCGCTCAAACCAAAAGCTGCGCACGTGTTTATTCCACTGATCCATACCCACTTGCGAACTTGTGCGCATATCTATTGCCCGTTTGTAGTATTGGCAAAAATAAGCGTTGCACGACAGCGCGATTCCGTGCAATAGGTCATTGGCACCGCGCCCACAGTGGCAGCGCATAATATGACCCCCATAGCGATAACCTCCACCGCAGCTAAACACACTTTGGGGAGTAATGACTTTTCTTGTAGCCCTATCAGGCATTGACTACCTTGAAAGGCGAACCAGGTGGATATTCTGCCAAGAGGTACGGTCGTAAAGAGGTTTACCCTATAGAGTCGTTGAATAAATCTGTGTAGTTTTTAGAACGTTCGCGCCCTACCAATAAAGCGGGATCAAAGGTAGTGCCGATACCAAAGCTAAAATCTCGCCCGTTTTGGGCTCTATTGCTACGATACCTCCGTGCTTGTGGTTCATCAGCAGTTCGCCATAAGCTTTGTAATCCCTATATCAATTGTCAGTTGCAAAGGCTTGCCCATTTGTGGCAAGGTATCCAAAGCACCATTTTTATAACGTTCTATAGCTGCGTTGTGCTTATCTTTTTGAAAGTACTGCACTCCTTTTTGCCTCGCTAAAAACTCTTCGTACTGTTTTTCTACCCCCACTGCGCCCTGATAAGCTCTCCAGCCAAGCAATAAGGGTTCTTTTTCAGCTCCCACTCATTCACCTCACTGATGTAACCCAACACATTCCCTGCATTATGAGGTGCGATAGCTGCGCAACATACGTTTCTGAATGTAAAATCCATTAAACTTACGCAACTTTTCTTGCAATTTAGCATAATCGTTATTAGAAAGCTGATGTACTATTACTGAAGGTTTTTTGCGTGAATAATCTTTTGCTTTTTGCAAGCGATCTGCAAATTCTGTTTTGCCAAGTTCTAATAAAGAGCACAACTCGAGTGTATCAAAGCCCTTTACCCTCACTTGAATTACCATTACGTCATAGGCAGGCTGATTGGATACCAACAGCTCACCATTACGGTCGTAAATATAGCCCCTTTCGGGGTAATCATACACAGTTTCTATGGCAATATTATCTATACCTGAAGTAGCTTCATTGTAAAAAACAACCTGCAAGAAGAAAAGCCGCAACAATATTACTGTTGCAGAAAATATAATAACAGCAGGTAATAAGTATTTCCTCATTTTTACTTTTACTAAACAAATAAATGTATAGCAAACACACTATGATGGTAAATACTGAAGCTCCTATTATTTTTACAATCGTTATAAACAAATGATTGAAGTTAAAACACTTCTAAAAAGTAGAATAGCAAATGATGCAGTACCACCATCAAGGTTGTATAGCTAAAGACTTTTGTAAACGGATATGCCAGCAAATCCAAATCTTGATACTCAAAAATTCTTGCCAAACACTATATGAAGTATCGGCGAGCGCAAGTAGGCTATCAATACACTGCTGGCAGCGTGCAAACCTCCTGTATTTGAAAAACATCTATCGTAATTCCTAAGAAAAAGCCGACAGCAAATACACAGTACGGTTTTTCCTGATAAGGTGCTACCAACAAAAATACTATGTATATCATTGGGTTTACATACCCCTAATAAGCTACATTGTTGAACAATAGCACCTGCAAAAAGCACCAATACTATAAATAAAAAGGTATTCTTTACTAATGGGTGATTCATTGTGCGTCTTGTTTTTTCTAATTCTTTGATAGCCTCTCTATCTATATCCTCTATAATATACACATAATTCAAGTTCGTCATATCAGTAAATAGCAGTACATCAATTATATAAGTGTTATCAAACTTGCTGCGTTCGTAATGTACTATCTTACCTATAGGAATACCTTTTGGAAAATATATTCGACATTCCGCCCGTTACAATAGTATCGCCCATTTGTATAGGTGCTATATTAGGCACTTCTAATAATTGTACTACATTAGGCTGCAGGTATTCCAGCGCAATGAACCAAAATGTTCTGTGCGTTTTATCATTGCATTAAGTGCCGATTTGCTGTTCAGTACACTTTGCACTGTAGCAAATCTGCCAGAGGTATGCTCTACGATGCCCACCACCCCACGAGGCGAAAAGCACACCCATATCTTGGCGCACACCATCATTACTTCCCTTATCAATTGTGAGGTAGTTTTTGTGCAAGCGATAGCTGTTTTTATCACATTTGCCTTAAAGATTTTTATACTTTACTTTATCGGTTTTGTACTACCGAAAGTGAATCGGGCAGCGGTAGGTTTTTAAGTTTGTTTTCCAGCTGTAACAAGCGTGAGCGCAATGCTTTATTTTTTCTTCAGTAAGGGCTTCGTTTTCTGTACGCAAATGAAAGTAACTCGACCAATAATTGCTAAAAGCGTAAAGATTACCGCTAATAGCATTAGCCGAGTTGATATAAGCACTTTGTGAATAGTAATTGCTGCTAAATACCAGCGCCATAGACACTGCAAACAACGCTAAAAACACAAAAATCACGTGTGCGTATAAAAACTGTATTATTTGATTCATAGTTATGTTTTAGCCGTTAGTTCTTAGTCATTAGTCGTTAGTATATACGCAATCTAACAACTAATGACTAATCCCTAATGACTAACGACTACTTCAGCAATATACTTTTAAATTTACTAATATTTTTGAGGGTGATACCCGTACCACGTACTACAGCACGCAAAGGGTCTTCGGCTACATACACGGGCAAGTCAGTTTTTAAAGAAATACGCTTGTCCAATCCGCGAAGCATAGCCCCTCCACCAGCCATATAGATACCTGTATTATAGATATCAGCAGCCAATTCAGGAGGTGTTTGCGAAAGAGTTTCCATAATAGCATCTTCAATACGCAAGATTGATTTATCAAAAGAGCTTTTACCATTTCGCGATAAGACACTTGCACTTGTTTAGTTTTTCCGGTAAGCAAGTCGCGCCCTTGCACCATCATATCTTCTGGTGGCGCTTCTAAATCTTCGGTAGCGGCACCTACACTTATTTTGATATTTTCGGCAGTACTTTCGCCTACATACAAGTTGTGCTGGGTACGCATATAATGCACTATATCCGAGTTGAAGATGTCACCCGCAATTTTCACAGATTTATCGCACACAATACCGCCAAGAGCAATCACGGCAATTTCGGTAGTCCCTCCACCCTATATCGATAATCATATTGCCTTTGGGCTGCATAATATCTAGCCCTATACCAATGGCAGCAGCCATAGGCTCGTGCACAAGGTAAATATCTTTACCATTTACACGTTCGCAAGATTCTCTTACAGCACGAGTTTCCACTTCAGTAATACCCGAAGGGATACATACCACCATACGCAATGAAGGTGAAAAAAATCGTTTTTTGAGCGCAGGAATACTCTTGATGAGCATACTAATCATCTGCTCAGAAGCGTCAAAATCGGCGATAACCCCGTCTTTTTAGCGGACGTATAGTATTAATGCTGAGGTGTGTTTTACCCTGCATCAGGCGAGCTTCTTGCCCTACGGCTATAATTTTTAGTATTTCTATCTAAGGCTACAATTGAGGGCTATCTACTACCACTTTATCATTATGAATAATCAAAGTATTGGCAGTCCCTAAGTCAATAGCAATTTCTTCAGTAAGGAAGTCAAAACCCATATTTTTTTATTATATTATCTATTATATCTATAATACGTTTAGCGGTTGCAAAAATTATGAAAAATAATAATATACACAAAAAAATATTTTTTTAGTCTTTCGTTGTTACGAGCGCAAGTTTGTATTAGTGGAGGGTGGGGTTACCCCCGCTGGCGCAAGCTTGTAGCTCGATGCTAAATTCAAAATTCACAATTCCCTCCTCGTCCTACCTATCCCATTTGTCCCACTTGTCCCACAATTCACAATTCCCCCGCCGCCTTTGTTTTCTCTATAAGGTTGCCATCGTCATCGTATTTAAACGTCCAGCAGTGCCATTTCTTTAAGCGGCTCACATACTGCTGCTTTGCGCCCGCGCAGCACTATCTTTTCCATATTTACACATACTGCCGCTTTGCGCCTGCGCGGCACTATCCCTGTTTATCTTCTGTAATCTTATAGCTCTTGTTGTATCTTTAACTATTTCAAGATTTCCAATTTAACCAAGCACTATAGATTTTTCTAAAAATCAGGATCTCCTTCCTTTGATAGTATATCTCGTATATATGATTTTACATCTGGAGATATATGATCTAACAACCAAAGGTGTATAGCATCTGTTACAGTATGATTAAAAAGCTTCATCTGCTATAGGATATAGGGTCTACCATCTTTTTAAAAGCTTCGTCAGGGGAAGTAAAGTATAATTTTTTTCATATTCAAATAATAAGTTGGTAGCTTTGTCATAATTATCTATATTATCCATCTATCTTTTTATTCTTTTTAAAAGTATACTCTAATGATGCATTATAAGCATTTTGAATATTTTTCAAAACATCATTTACAGACATATCTCTTTTTTTAAATAGTCTTTCAAAAACCTTCTTTCCTTTATATAATAAAATTAATTCAATAGTATAGTATGCTAAGAAAGTAGGATTAAGTCCTAAATATTTAACTACTTTAAAATCATCACCTTCCAATTCTGATATATCTTTTTAAAAGAATTATACTGCTGCCGGCAAATAGCGTATTTAATCATCATTAGTTTGTTATCTTTTTAAGAAATTATATAACACTTCTCCTTCTATTGCAGCTTTTTATATCTTCTCTTAGATATTGATCACTCATTAAATTTCTCTCAGTTAGTTTTTCTCCAGTTATTTCTAAAATAGACATTACTATATCTATATATTCCTGACTATCAATAATTTCTTTTATATCCATAAATATGATTTATTAATTTTTCAAAATGTACTCATTCCTTTTTATAACCTTTATTATTTTTATATTTTTTTACTAATATGTCTATATTTATCCATAGAGGCATGCCCCCAAGTAGTAGCTTCTGTTAGGGTTCCAAAACTCATGTGCTTTAAAATGATTTGCCTCTTTGTTTTTAAATATGTATGCTCTAATTCCATAGAAACAGATACAACCATTGTTTTTCCAGTTGCTTTTATGCTCTATTTCTATTTCAATTTGAGGAGAAAGTCCCTTTTCTATTCTCTCTTTATTTTTTTGATGAAAATCTATTAGGATTTCTTTCTAGTTGTTCTAACCAATATGATTTCCTTGTTTTATCCCATTCTTGCTTATATTTAGCAGGGACTATAAGATAAAGAAACAAGTCCCAATACATCCAACCACGCATTCGTATCCTCTACATAAGCAAACACATTAAGCCCACCCAAGAGTTTAATAGGGGATCTTCACTTATATACCTTCCTGTTTCAGGTTGATAATACCTAAACCTATTATAACACAACTCAACCTCGCTATCATAGTACTGCCCTTGATATTTTAAAAGGACACCTAAAATTCTCTTTTTGGTGCGAGCCGCACGGAGCAAGGTGGTTTAGCGGTCTTGCTCGCGTTCCCATATCAGCTTGCCTTCTTGGTTTGTAGGCTTCTATGGGCGTACCTAAGTGGTGCTGTTATCTAATTAATAACATTCTATACGAGGATGTTAGGGTATGGTATTAATTTTATAGTTCAAATTTAGTAGGCACTTGACTTTCATAAATGTATACATCTTCTAATGGGCAATCAATATATCCATATTTATACCAATTATCTCTAAGCCAATGAGTACTTAATCCATATCGACTCCTATCTTTAGGAAGTGATTCTTCAGGAAATTGATAATATTTAGCTCCTGCTTTAAAAACCAGAAATAACTATTAGTTGAAAACGTTTTAGCTCCCGAATCTGGCGTTTCACAAACTAAAAAAATCAACAATTGCTTCATAAGGATATTTTCCTTTACAACGTAATACCATACCTCTACAAATATTATTTTTCTTTAAAATCAATTAATTTTACCATTTTATCTTGAATTTTTATTACTCTTATTATTTAGTGTAAATATTATGTCCTCCACTTTTGTCTCCCATTGCTTTTTCCATCAATATCTACTTCGTCAATATGATTTCCATTTTTTTATCAAGTACTTCAAATCGTCCATGTTGGGTATCAAAGGCATAAATTTTTTTCCTGTCTCTGGATCTCTATAAACTGCTCTATTATTCTTTTTAGTTAGTTTATTGTCTTTTTTCCCAGCCATTTTTCTCTGCCACTTTCTTTTAATTTTTCCTGATGCTGCCTATATTTTTCGTTAGGGAGCTATTTTTTTGTAAGACGAGCTTCCCATTCTGCGGCAGTTTCGGTTTGTATCCAACCCCAGCAAATCCACCCAAGCATTGGTATCACTGACATAAGCGAACACATTAAACCCACCTAAGAGTTTAATAGGGTCTTCAGAGATGTACCTCCCTGTCTCGGGGTGGTAATACCTAAATCGGTTGTAGCAAAGTTCTATTTCAGGGTCGTAATACTGCCCTTGGTATTTAAAAGGACACCTAAAATTCTCTTTAGCAAAGCCTTGTCGGGAGTTGCTTTATCTATATTCCTATTTACTCATATTTTTGCATAATGCAAATTCTACCATATTTTAAAAATCAGGGCGACAATATCCCACTATTAAGTCCATTATTTCATATACAAATCCAGAAATTTCTGGATTATCTTTTTACAATTTTATTAAAGAAAAATAAAACCTCTTCTTTATTTTTACCTCTTTTTTATAGAAACACAATAGATCTTTATATTTTAGATAAAACTCTATCGGTAATTTTTCACTATCTATATTTTTCTTTCCAATCTTTAATATCTAATAAAATTGAAAAAGACTCCTTTTCAGTTAGCTCGAACATACTTTTTTTGAATTTGTCTTGTAAATTATTTAATGCTTTTTTTATACTCTTCTAATGACATTGGTTTTGATGGTTCTATAACTCCATGTGTACCTTCTTTGTCTGCTTTAAACCTTAAATTATCTCCTAAATTATCTGAATCAATTTCAAACATAGCAGAACTACTTTGTGTTCCAGCAAATTCTATGGGTTTTCTAAATTCAGGAATATTATCAATACTTTTATTTACAGACATCCCACCACTATTTGGATGAACTTTTCCATCAACAACAGGTATATCTTTATTAGGTCTAACACCCTAATTTATCGGCAGAATCGCCAATTATAGGAACATCATCCTTTTGTTTCATTCCTCTAAATAATTTATCCAACCCCAGCAAATCCACCCACGCATTGGTATCACTTACATAAGCAAACACATTAAACCCACCTAAAAGTTTAATCGGGTCTTCACTTATATACCTCCCCGTTTCAGGGTGATAATACCTAAATCGGTTGTAACAGAGTTCAATTTCAGGGTCGTAATATTGTCCTTGGTACTTGAACGGGCATCTGAAGTTTCTTTGGCAAAGCCTTGTCGGGAGTTGCCATAAAGGTCTTGCTCGCGTTCCCATATCAGCTCGCCTTCTTGGTTATAGGCTTCTATGGGCGTGCCTAAGTGGTCAGTGATGATGGAGTAATGTTTGCCGTTGGTGATCTTTCCACAGGGCAAAAGAGCCTGCTTCAAAAAAATCCAAGTGGTGGAACTGTGCTCAGTACCTAAATCATATAAGCCTGTGCTATAATTGAACTCAAAAGGTCTCTTTCCATTCGTGCAAGGGCACATTGCCACTCCACAAAAAGTGGGTGGTGGTGCGGCTAAAATGCTTGGTAAGGCGTCTGCCAAAGGGCATCGTAGGTAAAGGTTACTTTTTGCTTGTCAGGGCGTCTTACCTCTTTGAGCATTCCAAAAGGCATCCCACTTATACTGCCAACGTAGTTATATTTGTAACCTTATTCTTTTGAATTGGTATCAAACTCTTTTAATTTGTTGCTAAAATCATTGTCTTTAGAGAAAATCTCCCAATAAGAAGAATCAACATATTCTATAAAAGAAATCATATTTATTCTTTATTTCTTCCTCTTTTTCAATAGAATAATCTTCTATAATTCCTTTATCACCAATTAATATTAGCTCAATAAGCTGCCCTACTGACTCTATTAGTCTTTTTAAATCCTCTAATTTAATGTCATATCCTTTTTGAAGAATTAATTTTATCTTCTAAATACACAAGATTAGAGGGGTAATAAAAAGCGTATATCAAACTATTTTTTCCAATAATACTTTTCTGGACATTTTATGAGACTTAATATATCAATAAAGCTAATATCTTTTTTTCTTTCCTATTATCATAGTTATATTAATTTGTCAAACTGATTAAAAAGCCTCTGTAGAATCATCTTCTGGCATTAGTAGTGTATTAAATATGATACTACCTATGTTGTAATCAAATATTTCTATATTTATAACTCCTTACTATAAAAAGCTTACGTAGCCTTCTATATTTTTATATTCAAAAATCTATTCTTGTCAAAAATACCAAAAGGATCGTTAAGGCTATTATCAAAAGTATGTATATTTACCTTATACTTATTCAATTTTGAGCTGAATCTACTCATAAAACAATTAATTTTTCTTTCATATTTATTTAGTTAATATAGAGAGTCCCCAATTCAAAATTCACAATTCCTCCCCGTCCTACCTATCCCATTTGTCGCACTTGTCGCAGCCCTGATTGTTCAAGTCTTTATTTACCATTCTATTTTGAAAATCAGGGTATTCAAAAGAACGGGCAGAGGCAGAATGAACAGACTTTTATTCTCCTCTGCTTTTTCTTTGAAAATAACTTCTTATTTTCAGGGTGCAAAAGTAAAGACCCGTCCCACAATTCTAATTCCCCTCCGCCTTTGTATTTCTCTATAAGGTTGCCATCGTCATCGTATTTAAACGTCCAACCATGCCATTTTTAAGCGGCTCACATACTGCTGCTTTGCGCCCGCGCAGCACTATCTTTGCCATACTTACACATACTGCCGCTTTGCGCCCGCGCGGCACTATCGCTTGCTAGTCTTCTGTATTGAAGAGGTTGCCGTCTTATCGCTCTTGCGCCATTGCTGGGTATGGTCGCCAAAGTTAGCGTGCTGAAGGTGCCCCACAAGGTCGTAGTTGTAACGCGTCTTTCCAAACTTGCTCTCGTCAATCTATTATCACACTTTACTTGCTGTAATATTACAAAATAGAATTGACTATCTAATACATTTTTATGAGTTTGTTTGTACAGAGTTGATAAGTTCTTTTATTCTATTAGGTAAAAGAATCCCTTCTTTTTCTTCAATCAGCTCTAACTCTTCTATGATAGATTTAAAAGAAAATAATATTTGATTAAGTTTTTGTTATATCTCCAAATATTTCAATATACACACTATTTTTCTGTAATAAATTTTAACTTCAAAAATCTATCCAATTCTCATCAGAATTTCGTCCAAAAGGCTTACTTTCAATTAGATAATCTGCATAGTTACTCATATCTACAGACAAATTCAACCTGGATTATCTAACATATATATTCTCACTCCCTGTTCATGTTCCCAATCGCCATCAACTTGAGACATAGCCCATTCTTGTAACCATTTTTGTAATGTGATAATTCCTATTTTTTTACTTATCATAACTATTTTTCTTTCTAAATCGTTCATTATTTGGAAATTCCTCTTCTGTTGGTTTTCTAACTTCTCCATTCTTATGATTGATATGAGGTCAGAATTGGAACTCCATCCTTATTCCTATGAGGCAGCACCCGGTGTTTCATCTCCTTTTTCCTCCATCAAAACGTTTTCACAGGGTTAAAAACGTCTGTCCTTTATCATTTTTACCATTTCATAAGTTTCGTATTTATAAATATTTCCATTATTGTCTCTTTCAAAAGTTGAATGATCTCCAATAGCATCATTATTAGGTTTAAGTTTATTTTTAGCTTTTTACTCAGTCCCCAGCAAATCCACCCACGCATTGGTATCACTTACATACGCAAAGAAATTAGGGCTCCCCAGATAAAAATCCTATCGGGTCTTCACTTATATACCTCCCCGTCTCAGGATGGTAATACTAAACCTATTATAGCAGAGTTCAATTTCAGGGTCGTAGTACTGCCCTTGATACTTGAACGGACACCTAAAATTCTCTTTAGCAAAGCCTTGACGGGAGTTGCCATAAAGGTCTTGCTCGCGTTCCCATATTAGCTCGCCTTCTTGGTTATAGGTTTCTGTGAGGGTACCTAAATGGTCGGTGATGATGGAGTAATGCTTGCCATTGGAGATCTTTCCGCAGGGTACAAAAGAGCCTGCTTCAAAAATCATATCTCAAAACTGTACTTCTAATAGAATTTGAGGAATCAATTCTCCTAATTTTTCAAATAATTTTTGAATAATCAACCTGAGATGAATCAATGGGTTTTTATAAAACTATTGACAAAAATTAAATTAAAATAAATCCAAAACTATAATAACGTTTATAATTGAAATTTCTAATACCAATTACTTCTACAATATATTTCCCATTAGGGATAACATACTTTAATCCCTTTATATGGTATTTTACTTTTATCTTCTATTATATAATTATTATTTTCAATTTCTTCGATATTAACTAATTTATTATAGTCCCAATTCTGCATCTGTTCAAAACTGAAAGCCCAAAAGAGTATTATCAGCAATTTCAAGGTTAAATGGTTCCCATTTATCAATAATTTCCCAACCTTTTGGCAATTCTATTTCTCCTAAAGATATTTTATAAGGATATGCACCTATATTATTTAAAGGAAGAAATAATCCTCTGTCTATAAAATTATAAAACACATCATTATGTTTATCAAAAAGAAAGCATTTTTGTCCTTATATTAAATTTCTTTCTATAATCTTCAAAAGGAAGGAGATAACAAAGCCATTCCATATCCCATTGCATCTATAAATTTGTCCGTATTGATCATTTGTTGTATTTATTTCTTTTTCTCAATTCATTTTTCTATATGCTCTCTAATTTTTCATTGCTTCAGCAGGGGAACAAGTCTGGATGCTTTTTGCCATCAATCATTAGAAAACCATCTCTATCAAAGTCCTTATATGCTATATCCATTGCATTAAGCCCCAGCACATCCACCCAAGCATTCGTATCACTTACATAAGCAAACACATTAAACCCACCCAAGAGTTTAATAGGGTCTTCCTTATATACCTACCCGTTTCAGGATGATAATACCTAAACCTATTGAAACACAGCTCAACCTCACTATCATAGTACTGCCCTTGGAACTTGAACGGACATCTGAAGTTTTTCTTTAGCAAAAGCCTTGTCGGGGAGTTGCCATAAAGGTCTTGTTCGCGTTCCCATATCAACTCGCCTTCTTGGTTGTAGGCTCTTATTAGTGCATAGTGTATAGAGTACAGTGAATAATGGTGATATTCCACTATACACCCCGCTTTGAGTACTCGCATATTTTTGCCTGTGTGGTACTCATACACCCCCTTTGAGGTGAAAGTACAATAAATCCTTCATTCCACAAAATTATTTTTGAAATATTTTTGTGGGGTGTTTTTATTAATAACTGATTGTTAGAAGGTTGTGATTGTTGTTTTTTTGTGGTTAGTTTTTCTTTTAAATGTTACCTCAAAACCATTAACAACTAAAATTTATATGCTAACTCTTTGCCTCTATACAATTCATTATAAGGTTTGTCATAGGCACTACCCACAAGTCTAAGGTTATTCTTATGGTTAAAATGTTTGTAATTCTTAAATATGACAGGCTTCTGCATCAATATATCCACATTACCATCTACAATATCAATGTCAATATAAGCATATTCAATTGCTGCATACCTTCAAAAGAGTTTCAATTCTCCATAGCACCACAATTTAATAAATACAAGTATTTTAAGTTCGTAAAAATCAGGGAAGGCTGAGTAATCAGTCAAGTATTTACAATTTTTAAGTAGAGCCGCTCTATCGTGCCTGCATTTTTAAGTCCACTTATAGAGGTCAATTTCCTACTATTCTCAACTTCAAGAGTCTTTATACCTGTACAATTTTTCAAGAAATCAAAAGAGGTGATAGTACAAGCGTAGAATTTCACAATATCAACATTAATTGTTCCCCAACTATCAAAAGGTTCTTTTAAACTCCCTTAAGGATATTTGTTTTTAATTTTTATAGTCTTGTTGATATGAAGTAATTTTATACCCGCAACTACATTTAGCACTTCCAAATGAGGAAAATTAGCTAAATCTAACACCCCTAGAAGCTGTAAACTCAATAGAAATATACGTTAATGTTGTAATCTGATTGAGAAAAGAGAGGTCTGTCTTGGGTGCAACCTCCCTTATTGCAATACCTTTAAGGGGGCAATTCCGTGAGCAATAACAAATCCTCTTTGGAAGGATTGCAGGCAATTGCAATCTTCTCAATTCCCTTTCTCTTAGCATACTTTATTGCCTTCTGAAAATCTTCAGCTTTGCTTATCTCAAGCACCTGATAAGGCACATTTTGCACCAAATAATTCGTAAAATCATTGTACAAATAGTAGTAAGCCCCTATTTTTCTTTTTATATTCATTCATCGTATTATATAACTCAACTTCTATATTTCTGAAAGAATTATTATCCTATTTTTTCTCAGTTGTTCTAATCTATTTTTGTGAGAAGAAATATCATAATCCCATCTATTTTTCAATAATATATCTGATTAAAAGCGTTTATTTTCTGTTCAATTTCTAATTTTAAGTCATATATACTAATTAAAAATTCGTTTTTTAACCTTTTGTTATCCTCATAAAAAGGACTTCTAACTGATTTTTCAGAATATTTTGTGGCTATGAAATTATATGATCCATCCATAAAGGTAAAAATCTTCAACAAAAGAAATGCCTTCATAGAGATTTATAATTGCATCACTCCAAAATTCTAATATATAGGCAACAAAAATCATTCCAATATAGGCTAGGAAAATTAAAAATCCCGATAGAAATTGAAATTTGACCTGTTATAACTTCATTAGAAAATCTTAATAAATTTTTCATCGAAAGTACAATTAATTTTTTATGTTTTTCAAGTATCATTTTTATTATATTGGTTTTTTATGACCTTTTGGATATGCAGTTTCTATAGTCTTTTTTTATCCGAATTATACCACATTTCGATTATAGTACCATCTTTTGACAGTCCTCTTAATTTATGTTTTTGTATGAAATTCTTCATTATTTTTTTATCATATTCTTTATGCACTTTTTCTCTACTATAAGCAGCGGCGTATGCTTCTCTTATTTTTCTCAATTTGTGTTTTTAGAAAGATTGGGGTCAAAAGAGTCTTTTTCTCCTCCCATTCTTGAAGATTGTATAAAAACCACTTCCTGTCTCTGTGTGATTACTTAGAATATGATCCATATCGATGTTTATTTTTATCTTTTGATGGCCAGTTAATAGGTTTTCTAAATAACCCCAACAAATCCAACCACCAATTCGTATCACTAACATAAGCAAACACATTAAATCCGCCTAAGAGTTTAATCGGGTCTTCACTTATATACCTTCCTGTTTCAGGGTTGATAATACCTAAACCTATTATAACACAACTCAACCTCGCTATCATAGTACTGCCCTTGATATTTAAAAGGACACCTGAAATTCTCTTTGGCAAAGCCTTGTCGGGAGTTGCCATAGAGGTCTTGTTTGCGTTCCCATATTAGCGCGCCTTCTTGGTTGTAGGCTTCTATGGGTGTACCTAAATGGTCGGTGATGATGGAGTAATGTTTGCCATTTACAATCTTTCCACAAGGCACAAAAAGAGCCTGCTTCAAAAAAATCCAAGTGGTGGAACTGTGCTCAGTACCTAAATCATATAAGCCTGTGCTATAATTGAACTCAAAGGTCTCTTTCCATTCGTGCAGGGACATTGCCACTCCACAAAAAGTGGGTGGTGGTGCGGCTAAAATGCTTGGTAAGGCGTCTGCCAAGGGCATCGTAGGTAAAGGTTACTTTTTTTGCTTGTCAGGGCGTCTTACCTCTTTGAGCATTCCAAAGGCATCCCACTTATACTGCCAACGTAGTTATATTTGTAACCTTATTCTTTTGAATTGGTATCAAACTCTTTTTAATTTGTTGCTAAAATCATTGTCTTTAGAGAAAATCTCCCAATAAGAAGAATCAACATATTCTATAAAGAAATCATATTTATTCTTTATTTCTTCCTCTTTTTTTCAATAGAATAATCTTCTATAATTCCTTTATCACCAATTAATATTAGCTCAATAAGCTGCCCTACTGACTCTATTAGTCTTTTTAAATCCTCTAATTTAATGTCATATCCTTTTTGAAGAATTAATTTTATCTTCTAAATACACAAGATTAGAGGGGTAATAAAAAGCGTATATCCAAACTATTTTTCCAATAATACTTTTTCTGGACATTTTATGAGACTTAATATATCAATAAAAGCTAATATCTTTTTCTTTCCTATTATCATAGTTATATTAATTTGTCAAACTGATTAAAAGCCTCTGTAGAATCATCTTCTGGCATTAGTAGTGTATTAAATATGATACTACCTGTGTTGTAATCAAATATTTCTATATTTATAACTCCCTTACTATAAAAAGCTTACGTAGCCTTCTATATTTTTATATTCAAAATCTATTCTTGTCAAAATACCAAAAAGGATCGTTAAGGCTATTATCAAAAAGTATGTATATTTACCTTATACTTATTCAATTTTGAGCTGAATCTACTCATAAAACAATTAATTTTTTTCTTTCATATTTATTTAGTTAATATAGGGGAAGTCAAATTTCTATATTTAGGAGGAATTTCCCTCCTTGTTTTTCAATTTGATATTTCTGAGATCTACTTGCTGTTGGACTCACTATTTTTATACCAATTTTTCTTTACCTCCTTGTATTAGACTATTCTTAGGAACTTCAAATTCTACATATATACTTCCTTTATCTGCCCCTGTATAAGAATCGTGTCCTCCTGTTGTAACAAAAGTTAATCCACCTGATTCTCCTATTGGTATATCACTCTTTTTCATAAGGTTATATTCTTCTTCACTCATCCAGCGTCCTACAGTTATCCATTCAATATCTTCTTCTTTTTCTATTATAAGAATTCTCACTCAACCCCAATAAATCTAACCACGCATTGGTATCACTGACATAAGCAAACACATTAAACCCGCCTAAGAGTTTAATAGGGTCTTCACTTATATACCTACCCGTCTCAGGATGATAATACCTAAACCTATTATAACACAGCTCAACCTCACTATCATAATATTGTCCTTGGTACTTGAACGGGCATCTAAAAATTCTCTTTTGCAAAACCTTGTCGAGAGTTGCCATAGAGGTCTTGTTCGCGTTCCCATATCAGTTCGCCTTCTTGGTTGTAGGCTTCTATGGGTGTACCCTAAGTGGTCGGTAATGATGGAGTAATGCTTGCCAAAAATATAATAACCCCTTTACTCCACAAAATTATTTTTGAAATATTTGCGGAGTATTTTGTTATTTACTGATTGTTAGAGGGTTATGGTTGATATTTTTTTGTGATTAGTCTGTTAAATGATAAGATGTTGGTAGTGTTACAACAAATTATCCCTAATGTTTAAGCTGTCTATTTTTTTCTTTTATAACTACCTCAGTTGAAGCTATTTCTGACATTTATGTAATCTCCATCTAATATTCTATAAAAAAATAGATTTTTTTATTTGTTACGAATGATAATTCATCAAGTAAATCGAACCCAATATTTTTTACTATATTCTATTAAAATATCTTTATTCAAACGATTTTTTTAATTTCTTTTCGCCTATAATATTCTGTTTTTCAAATTTTTAAAGGTTTTTCCTTTAGAAAAAAATTCCCATTTTTCCTTTTTCATTAATAATATTTTGTATAATTCTACTATGATCATCTTTTTCAAATTTAAAAAAACAATTTCTTTGTATAGGAGATTTATCTGTATTAAATTCTATAAAATAATTATCTTTATTTTGTTTTTTTACAAAAATAATTTATTAATGTAATCCAACCACCAAGAGCTATACTTTTTACCTAAAAAAAGTTATAGATTCAAAAAAATAAGGAGCTTAGATGTAGGATTTAAACTTATATTATTTTTTAAAAATTATCTATATTAATTGTCTTATATTTAAATTCACGATTTTTTTGTAAAAATCATCATTTTTATAAAATTTAAAAATATCTTCTAAAGGTGAGTTAATAATTGTTATATAAAAACTATCTAATTTATTTATTTCCATATTATTAGTTTTTAAATTTTTGAATAACTTCCATGCCCAGAAGAGTCTTGTCTTACATTTCCATTCATATCAATAAGCCAAAAAGTATTTCTTGCATTGGGATCATTTACTGGTATGACACTTGAATGATTAAGCCGCCCATTATCAGTTGTATCAACTTCTATATTATAATGATTACCAAAAAAATATCATTATATTGTAAATCTATCTATTAGAACCAACTTTATTTCCATTAAAAATCTACTTGTTCTTGATTTTTTTCTTACAGAACTTTGATCTACCGTTGGATCTGACTTTTAGATCTTTTACTATATCATCTATAAAAAGCATTATGTGCGGAATTTCCATGTTGAGCACTAATTCCATTATTATTTGGTGCTACCAACCCCAACACATCCACCCACCCATTACTATCACTTACATAAGCGAAACACATTAAACCCACCCAAGAGTTTAATAGGGTCTTCACTTATATACCTCCCCGTCTCAGGATGATAATACCTAAACCTATTGTAACAGAGTTCAACCTCGCTATCATAGTACTGTCCTTGGTATTTAAAAGGACACCTAAAATTCTCTTTTGGTGCGAGCCAAACAGGCGAGATAGAAGTTTGTCTTGAGTTTCAATTTTTAAAATTAGATTATGATTACTTCATCAAAAATTAAATATTTTTGAAGATTTGTCAAGTGATAAAAGAATATTCTTTAGACTTTCACTGACTATAGATATATATTTTCCATATTTATCCCAATTTTTCAAAAACCATTAATATTATATGGAATTTTTTTGATTTATCAAATACTAATTTACTAAAGAACTCAATTTCTCTTTTAATGGAGTTATTATTATCTATACAATCTACAACAGAGTTAAAAGATAAGGCTTTTATAATGATTAGGAAAATCTCCTTGAATAAAAAAATATTTCTTAATTCTATATTCTCCATTATATCAAATAGATCTTTCTTAAAAAATCATTTCTAATAAGTAAAATATTCTCCCTCATCAAATAGAAGGGCATCTCTTTTTTCAAAAGGCACTTCTGAATAAACAGGAAAAGCCATTATTCAAGGCTCTCAATTCTAATTTCACCTTTTTGTTCACATATTCATCTACAAAGGTAATTTCTCTATCCTTACAAAAGAAATGATGAGAAAAAGAGTAAAAAAATTAGTCCAAAGTTTATTATCTATATTAACTCTAATTTTAAAATATTTCATAAATTAAATTCTTTTTGTTATGATTTTTATTCATTTCACTATTTGTGTCTAAGCACTCTTTCTTCATTTTAGCCAGCTCTTCTATAAATCCCTCTGTTCCACCTTCTCTTCCCGCTTTTTCTAAACGATCGTATATAGATTCGTGAAATCCTTCTTCATTATGAGGTCCTTTGTGACCTGGTACAGATACTTTTATTTCTTGGATCATCCAAAACATCTTTTCTTTCTTTTCCGTTTTTGAATTTTTTTCCTAATCCATATTGTCTAAATAAATCTCTAAATCTATCAGCCCAATCCACATGTTTATTAGTGGCTATATGATGAATTGGAGCATAAGAACTCAACTCCCAGCAAATCCACCCACGCGTTGGTATCCCCCACATAAGCAAACACATTAAACCCACCCAAGAGTTTAATAGGGTCTTCACTTATATACCTACCTGTCTCAGGGTGGTAATACCTAAACCTATTGTAGCACAACTCAACCTCACTATCATAGTACTGCCCTTGGTATTTAAAAGGACACCTAAAATTCTCTTTTGGTGCGAGCCGCACGGGCAAGGTGGTTTAGTGGTCTTGCTCGCGTTCCCATATTAGCTCGCCTTCTTGGTTGTAGGCTCTTTATTAGTGCATAGTGTATAGAGTACAGTGAACAATGGTGATATTCCCACTATACACCCCGCTTTGAGTACTCGCATATTTTGCCTGTGTGGTACTCATACACCCCTATGAGATAAAAGTACAATAAATCCTTCATTCCACAAAAATTATTTTTTTGAAATATTTTTGTGGGAGTATTTTATTATTTGCTGATTGTTAGAGGGTTGTGATTGTTGTTTTTGTGGTTAGTTTTTCTTTTTAAATGTTACCTCAAAACCATTAACAACTAAAAATTTATATGCTAACTCTTTGCCTCTATACAATTCATTATAAGGTTTGTCATAGGCACTACCCACAAGTCTAAGGTTATTCTTATGGTTAAAATGTTTGTAATTCTTAAATATGACAGGCTTCTGCATCAATATATCCACATTACCATCTACAATATCAATGTCAATATAAGCATATTCCAATTGCTGCATACCTTCAAAGAGTTTACAATTCTCCATAGCACCACAATTTAATAAATACAAGTATTTTAAGTTCTGTAAAAATCAGGGAAGGCTGAGTAATCAGTCAAGTATTTACAATTTTTTAAGTAGAGCCGCTCTATCGTGCCTGCATTTTTAAGTCCACTTATAGAGGTCAATTTTTCTACTATTCTCAACTTCAAGAGTCTTTATACCTGTACAATTTTTTCAAGAAATCAAAAGAGGTGATAGTACAAGCATAAAACTCTATAATATCAACATTGATTGTTCCCCAACTATCAAAAGGTTCTTTAAACTCCCTTAAGAATATTTCTTTTTAAGTGCATAGTCTTGTTGATATGAAGTAATTTTATACCCCGCAACTACATTTAGCACTTCCAAATGAGGAAAATTAGCTAAATCTAACACCCCAGAAGCTGTAAACTCAATAGAAATATACGTTAATGTTGTAATCTGATTGAGAAAAGAGAGGTCTGTCTTGGGTGCAACCTCCCTTATTGCAATACCTTTAAGGGGCAATTCCGTGAGCAATAACAAATCCTCTTTGGAAGGATTGCAGGCAATTGCAATCTTCTCAATTCCCTTTCTCTTAGCATACTTTATTGCCTTCTGAAAATCTTCAGCTTTGCTTATCTCAAGCACCTGATAAGGCACATTTTGCACCAAATAATTCGTAAAATCATTGTACAAATAGCAGTATGCCCCTATTTTTCTTTTTATATTCATTCATCGTATTATATAACTCAACTTCTATATTTCTGAAAGAATTATTATCCTATTTTTTTCTCAGTTGTTTTTAATCTATTTTGTAGAGAAGAAATATCATAATCCCATCTATTTTTCAATAATATATCTGATTAAAGCGTTTATTTTTCTGTTCAATTTCTAATTTTTAAGTCATATATACTAATTAAAAAAATTCGTTTTTTTAACCTTTTGTTATCCTCGTAAAAAGGACTTCTAACTGATCTTCAGAATATTTTTGTAGCTATGAAATTATATGATCCATCCATAAAAGGTAAAATCTTCAACAAAAAGAAATGCCTTCATAGAGATTTATAATTGCATCACTCCAAAATTCTAATAAATAGGCAACAAAAATCATTCCAATATAGGCTAGGAAATTTAAAAGTCCCGATAGAAATTGAAATTTGACCTGTTATAACTTCATTAGAAAAATCTTAATAAATTTTCATCGAAAGTACAATTAATTTTTATATTTTTCAAGATTCATTTTTTTATTATATTTGTTTTTATGACCTTTTTGGATATGCAGTTTCTATAGTCTTTTTTATCCGAATTATACCACATTTCGATTATAGTACCATCTTTTGACAGTCCTCTTAATTTATGTTTTTGTATGAAATTCTTCATTAATTTTATCATATTCTTTATGCACTTTTTCTCTACTATAAGCAGCGGTATGCTTCTCTTATTTTTTTCTCAATTTGTGTTTTAGAAAGATTGGGGTCAAAAGAGTCTTTTTCTCCTCCCATTCTTGAAGATTGTATAAAACCACTTCCTGTCTCTGTGTGATTACTTAGAATATGATCCATATTGATATTTATATTATCTTTTGATAGCCAGTTAATAGGTTTTCTAAATAACCCCAACACATCCACCCACGCATTGCTATCACTAACATAAGCAAAAAGTTAGGCTCCCTCAGATAAGAACCCTATCGGGTCTTCACTTATATACCTCCCCGTCTCAGGGTGATAATACCTAAACCTATTGTAGCACAACTCAACCTCACTATCATAGTACTGCCCTTGGTATTTGAACGGACATCTGAAGTTCTCTTTAGCAAAGCCTTGACGGGAGTTGCCATAGAGGTCTTGTTCGCGTTCCCATATTAGCTCACCTTCTTGGTTGTAGGCTCTTTATTAGTGCATAGTGTATAGAGTACAGTGAACAATGGTGATATTCCTCTATATACCCTGCTCTGAGCCTTTGCATACTCTGCCTGTGAGGCACCATACTCCCCTATGTGGTAAAAAGTACCGTAAATTCCTCAACCTATAAAATTACTACTTTTTTAAAACATTGAGCAAGTATCTAACACAAAATTTTTATATCCAATACTAAGAAAATATTTAAATAATATACTGGTAAAAAAATTTTTCGCAATCCTTTCCATTTAATGCAGATATATATTTTTCTTTAAATTCATAAAATGAATTAGCAATTATAGCTACATCTTCGTACTCAGGTTCTGTACCATAAAATATTTTTTTCCATTATTAAATTCACCTATACCTATTGCGACATAGCTATATCCATTTTTACAGACATTAAAATTGGCAAATGTTCATCCCAAAAAGGATTTAATATCAGATAACATTTCTTCGTCTAAGGCAGAATCAATACTCTGACATTCAAATTCATTCCAAGAAAAAAAGAGTTTTCATCATTTTTTTAGAAAAAAATCTTGATAAGATAAGAACCAAATATTGTCTTCCCTATTAGAGCATAAAGAAAAATATTTTAAGAAATTCTTTATATTCTTCTATTGTTTTTGCAACTCTTTCTTTAGCTGAAGAGTTAATTACAAGATTTGAAATATCTACTGTTTTGACATTCCATCCTTTATTACATAATTGTTCAATAAATATTCTATTTTTCCATTTTAAAATTTGTTTTTTTATTACATTTATGACTCTTTTTGCAATCCTGTCACTTTAGAATGAGTAGGATTTTTTTATTTGTCCTCGTTTCGTTTGTTATAGTAAGATCTTGTCCGATTGGACCTCCTAAGGCAAGTCCCCAAGGATGATGTCCTCCACTTTCTCCAGATAATTTTTCTTATTTCATCAACTTCATTCTTGGTTCTGTAAAAAAACTAAATCACTATTAGGATCTATCCCCCACCATTCTGGAAATTTTTTTATAATAGTCCGTTACTTCTTTTTAATAATTCTGGATTATCTTTTTAGCCATTCATTTTAAAGTTTTTGCTGTATCTCTATAAGAATTCAACCCTCAGCAAATCCACCCAAGCATTGCTATCACTGACATAAGCAAACACATTAAATCCGCCTAAGAGTTTAATTGGGTCTTCACTTATATACCTCCCCGTTTCAAGGTGATAATACCTAAACCTATATAACACAACTCAACCTCGCTATCATAATACTGCCCTTGGTATTTAAAAAGGACACCTAAAAATTCTCTTTTGGTGCGAGCCGCACGGGCAAGGTGGTTTAGCGGTCTTGCTCGCGTTCCCATATCAGTTTGCCTTCTTGGTTGTAGGCTTCTATGGGCGTACCTAAATGGTCGGTAATAAAAAAACTATCTTAAAATGTCAGGTTTAACAGGAGAGTTTAACTGAGATATTAAAAAAAGACAATGCTTTTTCCGCTCCATTCATCACTTTTTATTTAAATTATCTATAAGTTTTAGAAATATTTTTGTAATCTTCCCATTTATCTAAATTCTTTTTTTATTTAAAGATATACAATTATACTCATATAAAGGTGAGTTATAATCTTCTGTTAAAAAAAGGAACTCTTATTAAATTATCGGGATGCCCTATTTTTCTCCAAAGAGAGTTCTTCTTTAGAAATATAATCAAAATTATTTAAAGAAGAAAAGTTTTTCTAATTCAGCAACTCTTTTTTTCATACATATTTCTTAATGGATAGTTATTGTAGCAATCTCGGTGAAAAAAATAGCTTCATTAAGACAATAAAGAGGTGATTTTTCATTTGCTTCAACATTTAAAAGTATACAAGAATCATTAATATTTTCGATTATCTTACCACAACCCTTGCAGTATATTTTTTTGTCCTTCAATTAAAATCATATTTCTAAATTAAAAAAATTAATCATTAGCTTGTATGGTAACATCTGCACTACTATCAGTCCCCCTATATTGTTGTCCTGAGACCATTATGAAAAACATATTGTTTTAGATTGTCCTTTTCCATCATTGACTAAATCTAATGATCGTCTATCTCCTTGACTAGATTTCATTATTAATAGATGTATTGAAAGGATGAGTATGACCATATATAATTATTGTGTCTTCTGGTAATATAATTTTACCTTTATCTCCAGACACTAAATATCTCTTACCATCTTTTTCTTTTGATCACAGCATACTCTTTCCCTTCTAAAAAGGTTTCTCTTTTTGCTTCTCTAATCAAATCTAATATTTTTTTCCCCTTTTTGTACTTCACGAACCTCCTCATAACTCAACCCCAGCAAATCCACCCAAGCATTGGTATCACTTACATAAGCAAAAAAAGTTAGGTTCTCCAGATAAGAACCCAATAGGGTCTTCACTATATATCGTCCTGTTTCAGGATGATAATACCTAAATCGGTTGTAGCAAAGTTCTATCTCAGGAACGTAATATTGTCCTTGGTACTTGAACGGACACCTAAAATTCTCTTTAGCAAAGCCCTGACGGAAGTTGCCATAGAGGTCTTGTTCGCGTTCCCATATCAGCTCGCCCTCTTGGTTGTAGGCTCTTTATTAGTGCATAGTGTATAGAGTACAGTGAACAATGGTGATATTCCCACTATACACCCCTGCTTTGAGTACTCGCATATTTTACCTGTGTGGTACTCATACACCCCTGTGAGGTAAAAAGTACAATAAATCCTTCATTCTACAAAAATTATTTTTTTGAAATATTTTTCCTATATATTCTATTATTTACTGATTGTTAGTTTTTGAGCTTATACTGCTTATTGGTAGCATTTCAACAAATATATTCTTAATTTTCATTAAGAAGCGTAATTCTTGGGTATTTTTGTAGGCATCCAAAATCATATATTAGAAATTTCAACTATATTCATAGAATCTATACTAAATAAAGATAAGTTTTTATACCAAAGATATATAAAACTTTCACTTTGATCTAGATAAGGTAATCCTTTAAGTTTCTCAAAAATGAAATTTACTTTAACTCGACAATTGCCCTAATTATACTTTCTTTAGAAATATCATCCAAAATAATTAGACCTGGCAAGGAAAAAACCACTTCTTGTCATTTCATAAGTCAATGATGATTGAGTGAAAAATGAACATCATAAAACAAATTGTCCTTTTTCTACAAAAAAACATCATGTCTATATTCTTTATCTGCATAGTACCATTCTATTTCAGGACTATTTCCTTGTAAAAAAATAAACTTTTATCATATTGAACTATGTGGTGTAACTTCTATTTTATTTAATAACTCTTGAAAATCTTTTTTTCAGAGATATTTGTATTCTTTGGTATTATATCAAAATGAGTCGGATTTTTTTCAGTTCCTGTATGAATTATCTCCAGTTCTTCAGGTATACTAACTATTTTGTGAGCTCCTCCAAATGTAGCAACTTTATTAGGATCTGAATTTACAGATAAACCTCTTGCAGGGTATTTAGTTTGAGAGTTACCAGGTTTGAATTCATTCTCTTTCAAAGTAAAATCATTACCTCCTCTATAAACATCTACTAAGTTTCCATCATTTGTTCTTGCTTTATAGTCTAACCCCAGTACATCCACCCACGCATTGGTATCACTTACATAAGCAAAAAGTTAGGCTCCCCAGATAAGAATCCAATCGGGTCTTGACTTATATATCGTCCTGTTTCGGGATGATAATACCTAAACCTATTGTAGCAAAGTTCTATCTCAGGATCGTAATATTGCCCTTGGTATTTAAAAGGACATCTAAAGTTCTCTTTAGCAAAACCCTGTCGGGAGTTGCCATAGAGGTCTTGTTCGCGTCCCCATATCAGCGCGCCTTCTTGGTTGTAGGCTTCTATGGGCGTGCCTAAGTGGTCGGTGATGATGGAGTAATGTTTGCCGTTGGTGATCTTTCCACAAGTAAATGATAGTAAGCCTCGTAATCTAACGTCTTCTTTTTATGTTTAATTTCCATTTTTATTACTTGTAAAATTAAACAGCAAGTTAGGTTAAAGAATTACTTTTCCAACTTTCTCAAGTGATAATTTTTGAACATATGACAAATTAGGTATATATTCTATTCTTTTCATATTACGTAGGTGCAATTGCTCAAGATTTTTTAAGATTACTTAAATCAGGAATTTCTTTTTATATTGTTAGCCCCCATATAAAAAGTCGTTTTAATGATGATAGATTTTTAACAAAATCAATATTCTCTAAGTAGTTAGAACTATATATATCTAATACTTCAATATTAGGAAATATAGAAGCAAAAATTGTCAGCACTTTTTAAATTAAAAACTTCTAAAGTAGTTAATTTTATAAGTGGCTGCTGTATAAAGTTAAGATCTAATTTTCTTATTTTTTTAATGACTTTAAGGTCTGCAAAACTCCCTATCACAAGGCTACGTTTCTTATTTAACGGTTCTTCAATCACCAATTCTTCTATACAAGGGAGTTCAGATAACTCACTTATATCAAGATCTTTATCGCTTGCTAAAAAGTATCCCCAATGTCTTTAACTTCTTAAAATGGCTAATTCCCTCAATATTATCCAATCTACTGAGAGGTCTGGTCATAAAATCTATAGACTGAATAAGGCTTAACTCTTTTAAAATAAGTTCAGGTCTATCCAAGGTAAGTTATCTGACGTTAATACAATTGATGTATTTGGCTTTATATGAAAGAACTTCTTCATTCAAAATTTTTAGATTTTCAATATTTTTTTGGGAGGTATATCAAACTCTATTCTAATTTTTTTCTTCAATGCTTTTTAGCTGTAAAATATCTTTTTGAAATTGATCTATTCCTCTTAAATATTTAATACTTTTTATTATACATAAATTAATTCTAATTATATGATTTCAAAGAACTCTCTATCAATTTTCTCTTTCCAATTTTTCACCTAAATATTCTTTTTCCTTTTTCGGTTCTATAAGTATACTTGTCTTTTTCCATCTTTTATAAGTCTGTTTTAGATTTTTTTGTGTTCAGGAGATACTAGGGTTATTTTTATTATCCCAATAATCTTTTCCATATAATTCAATACCTCGTTCATATACTAATTGCTCTACCCCTCTTCCTATGTCCTTAGCTTCTTCTGTATTATTTTTTTCCATTCTTTTTATTAGGAATATGGAATATATCATCTCCAGAGCCCTTTCGTCCATACCTTTTTATCAACACTATCCCTACATAAGGACTATGATTTTTCTCTTCTTTTCTCATTTCTTTTTCTTCTATAAACTGTGTATAATCCTAATATGTCCATAGAAGCATTGGTATCCCCACATAAGCAAACACATTAAACCCTCCCAAGAGTTTAATCGGGTCTTCACTTATATACCTACCCGTCTCGGGGTGGTAATACCTAAACCTATTGTAGCAAAGTTCTATCTCAGGATCATAGTACTGCCCTTGGTATTTAAACGGACACCTAAAATTCTCTTTAGCAAAACCTTGACAGGGAGTTGCCGTAGAGGTCTTGTTCGTGTTCCCATATCAGCTTGCCTTCTTGGTTGTAGGCTTCTATGGGCGTGCCTAAGTGGTATTACAATCCATTAAACAGTTTGATCATATTTTTGTATGATTCTATAAGTATTTCAGTAGATTTAGTTAATTATCAGGAAAAATAAAGGATAAAAACTTACTTAATCTGATAGATTGTTAAATAATAAATTTATGTTCTTAATCTTTTTGATAATCAGGAAATAATATTTTTCACATCATCTATAAGTTTTTCTTGATGTGCAAACTTGTTTTGTAAAATAAATCAAAATCATAAAGTAATCTTATTGTTATAATAAAGTAATTCTATAGAATTTTTCTCGTTTTCTCATATTAAACATGTAGTTATCATATGTGCTGAATATAGGAATCTCATCACAGATTCCTAATTTAATATTTCTTATAGCATCATACATATCTATAAAAACTTTAAAATTTCTACCTCAGATAAAAAGCTTTTTCTTTATCTAATAATATTATATCTCCACATAATAAATTACTTGCAATCTCAATTCTTGAAAAAAGAATAATAATTTTTTTCTTTTATTACATTTTGATATAAAATTAAATTAATATTATAAAATATTTTTCATGTCTCTATATTGGATATCCTGTTCTAACTCATCCATTTGAATCAGTATGTACTTGAACTTTATTAGTAGATTTTTCCCTCTCTATTTGTTCTTATAGGATGGTCAAATGTTTTAACATAAGCTCGTGTTCCATCACTATCTGTTTTTAACAAGATTTTTCTGGCTGAACAGTCTGATTAACTATGTCTTGAATTTTTTTCTTTAGTATTTAAAAATTTCTCTAAACTTTCCTTTTTCCTTCTGGTGCTTTATGAAAAGAATGTTGCTTCATTATATGATCAATTGCTTCTATATTTCCATCTTTATTATAATTATTTTTCCATTTAGCTCTATTTTTTTCCCATACTTGCTTCTATCCAACCCCAATACATCCACCCACGCATTGGTATCCCCAACATAAGCAAAAAGTTAGTTTCTCCAGATAAGAACCCAATAGGGTCTTCACTTATATACCTCCCCGTCTCAGGGTGATAATACCTAAAACCTATTGTAGCACAACTCAACCTCGCTATCATAGTACTGTCCTTGGTATTTAAAAGGACATCTAAAGTTCTCTTTAGCAAAGCCCTGTCGGGAGTTACCATAGAGGTCTTGTTCGCGTTCCCATATCAGTTCGCCTTCTTATCAATTAAGCTTGGAAAAACAACTAATACATTGAATTTCTAATAGGAATGACACAAGATATTTGTATTCAAATCACCTAATTTTTTTAGAAATCCACACTCGCTCTGCCTGATGTTTTTGTTAATCCAATAAAAAAAGACTTGCTAATTTTTATAGCTTCTTCCTTTTTTAAATTTATATTTAGAAAAGTGCAAACCATTGGTCTCCATTAATTAAGGATAGTTTTTATATGAAAAAGATCTTTTTCTGTACAATCCTTTTTTAATTCTTTGATTTTTAGCAGCAGGTAATATAGTAAACCAAAACATAATCTGTTGTATCGTAAACAAATTTCATAATAGCACTATTTCCTTTTTGCTGATTAGAAAATTAGGATTATTTTTTTCTTTTTTTCATCTGCTAACACTTCCCATCTCTCACCTAACTCTTCTGTTGTACAAATTATCCATTTCTTTTCCATTGTAATATTTTTTTATAAAGTATTATTCATAGTATAGATGAACATTTTTTAGAACTTGTGCCTGTGCTTTCACCCCCGCTGGCGCAAGCTTGCAGCTTGTGTCCAATTCATAATTCTCTTTACATCCCCCACACAGCACTACTGCGCACTGCCCCCTCTTTTTGGAGAGGGGAACGAGGGTGAGATTCCTCCGGCGCAAGCTTGCAGCCTGTGCCCAATTCACAATTCTCTTTACATCCCCCACAGCACTACTGCGCACTGCCCCCTCTCTTTTTGGAGAGGAGGAACGGGGTGAGGATTCCTCTGGCGCAAGCTTGCAGCTTGTGCCCAATTCAAAATTCTCCCCCGTCCTACCTATCCCATTTGTCCTACCTGTCCCACCCGTCCTACAAGTCCCATAATCGCCCGTGTGGCTCACACCCCATAGCTCCCATAATTGCCCGCGCTTTCCCAATTCAAAAATTCAGAATTCAAAATTCATAATTCCCTTTTCTGCCGCTGCAAAGATAATTTTTTTGTTATATTGTCAAGATATTGTACCTTTGCATTTTAGAAGTTACTGAGAAAATAGGTACAATCAAATAAAATAAATCATTACCTTATCTTCTTGTAATTCCTGTATCTTCTTTATTTAAAATAGATTATAAAAAGTAGTTTCAATTTTTCTACAAAAAAATACAAAAATAATTATCTTTGCAATCTATCACTCAATTTTTTATGCTTAGCAAAAAAATCAAATTAAACTTATACAAAAACTACAACAATATCGCAATGAGTTGCAGCTTTTTTTGTTGTCGAGGGTAAAAAAAGTATCCTTGAGTTCCTGCAAGCCGGCTACGAGCCGCAACTCTTGCTAGGAACTGATGTTTTTAGTAGTATGTCTGCTGATTGCCCTGTTACCTTGGTAAGCAAAGATGAACTTCGTAAGGTTAGTGGATTGCAAAAATCCTGATGAGGGCTTAGCTGTTTTTTCGGCAACCCAAACATAAGGGTATTTTTGCAAGAAGGAGTAATCGTTGCTTTAGACAATATACAAGACCCTGGCAATTTAGGGTACTATTATCAGGCTATGCGATTGGTTTGGGGTGGAAACGCTCCTCTGTAGCTATGGTACGGTAGATTGTTACAATCCTAAAGTAGTGCAAGCCTCTATGGGTTCGCTCACACGTGTAGCGGTGCATTACCTTGATTTGGCAGGCTTTTTGGCAACTACTAGTATGTCGGTTTATGTAACAGATGTAAAGAATGGGGCGGAGTTGTATAGCACTTCTTTTCCTGATGATTTTTATCGTTGTTTTGGGTAATGAGGCTAATGGGGTAAGTGCTGAAGTAGCTGCTTTGGGCAATAGTTCATTGTATATTCCGCGTTTTAGCAAACACCAACGCACCGAAAGCCTGAATGTGGCAATGGCTGCGGCTATTATCTTGGGCAAAGCTGTCCCCGATACACAATAAAGGTTCGCCATATACTCGCCAACTTTCCTTCGCTTATCTTCTCCTTATCTTTTCCTTATCTTCTCTTATCTTCCCTTATCTTCCCTTATCTTCTCCTTATCTTCTCCTTATCTTCCCCTTATCTTCCCCTTATCTTCCCCTTATCTTCAGCTATCGTTCGATGAAGTTTTTGAACTCTGAATTTTGAATTGGGGTAATGAGGGAAATAGATTTTATTTGCTAATTCACTAAATTATTACTACCTTTGCACTTTGTAAAGAGGGGTAATCCCCTAATTGATAACATTTAAATATTATGGCAAGGAAATACAACCTACTCCAGTACTTGAAGGGCAAGATGCTATTGATTTTTCTAATAAAATTAGAGACTTATCCCTCAATATCTAAAAAGAAAAAGGCATCGTACTCAGCCGTAAAAAAATGGAGGAAAAGTGCTAAATTTTTAAAAATCTATTTTTTTAAGGAAAAACCAACGAATAATGAATAGAGAGAAACTAACAGAAGAGTTGTCCTTTTTATTACTTACAGAAGAACACATTATTAAACCTTTTGATTGTGAAGACGAAGATTTGAATGATTTTTTTGTTTAACGAAGCTATTCTCTACCAAAAACAAATGCTTGCTACTACTTTTATTGTAGAAAATAGTGAACGAACTTTGGGATTTTATAGCCTGCTGAATGATACTATGCAAAATAAAAAGAAGAGTTATTTCCTTCAAAAAGTCAATATAAAAATTTGTAGGGTGGATTACTGCCCCATCTTAAACGACATTTAAAAAAAGTATTCCTTCCTTTGATAACAGTAGATGCTTACCGACAGGCTTTTTCCTTTTTATGAAAGATTTGGGTTTCAATATATTTCTAAAAATGATGAAAATGAGGAGGTACGACAAATGTTCCTCGATTTGATGACGATTTCTAACGACTAACACATATACTAAAAATGACCGAAGAAATAAAAGAACAACGCGCTAATAACTTTATAGAAAATATCATTGAAGAAGACCCTTGCTGGGGCTTCCCTGCTAATGCTTTGCGTTTTCGCTTTCCACCTGAACCTAATGGTTACTTGCACTTGGGGCACGCAAGCTCTATTTGCTTAAATTTTTGGACTTGGATTGCGATACAATGCTCCTGTAAACCTTCGTTTTGACGATACCAACCCAAGCAAGGAGGAACAGGAGTATGTAGATGCTATTCGGCGCGATGTGCAGTGGCTGGGTTTTTCAATGGGATAAAGAATGCTACGCTTCTGACTATTTTCAAGAGTTATATGACTGGGCAGTAATGCTCATAAAAGCAAGGGAAGGCTTATGTAGATAAACAAACTTCGGAAGAAATAGCTGCCCAAAAAGGTACGCCTACTGTACCCGGCAGTGATAGTCCGTATAGAAATACTTCACCTGAAGAAAAACCTTGCGCTGTTTGAGTGTATGAAAAATGGTGAGTTTGCTAATGGCACTTATGTGCTTCGTGCCAAAAATAGATATGGCTTCCCTAATATGCTGATGCGTGACCCTATTATTTATCGCATTATGAATGCTTCGCACCACCGCACAGGTAATAAAATGGCATATTTACCCTATGTATGACTGGGCTCACGGCGAAAAGTGATTATCTTGAGCAAATATCGCATTCGCTCTGTACACTGGAGTTCTTACCTCACAGGGAATTGTACGATTGGTTTTTAGACCAGTAATCCCTCACCCCAACCCTCCCCAAGGGAGGGAGGAACTCATCCTGAACAAAGCGAAAAGAACTACTCGACCTAAACAACGTGAGTTTGCACGCCGCAACCTCAGCCATACGATTGTGAGCAAAACGCAAGCTATTGCAATTGGTTACTGAAAAATATGTAGCTGGCTGGGACGACCCTCGTATGCCTACTATTTCAGGATTGCGCAGACGTGGCTATACTCCTGAATCTATACGAAAATTTGCCGATACTATCGGTATTGCTAAGCGTGAAAAACTTGATAGATGTGTCGCTGTTGGAGTTTTTGTGTACGCGAAGACCTCAACAAGAAAGCTAACCGTGTGATGGCAGTACTTGACCCTGTGAAGGTAGTGATTACCAACCATCCTGAAGGACAAGAAGAGTGGTTGGAGGCTGAAAATAACCCCTGAAGTAACGCCTATGACTTACCGCAAAGTACCTTTTAGCCGAGAGCTGTATATAGAGCGTGATGACTTCCGCGAAGAAGCTGATAAAAAAATACTTTAGACTGAAGTTGGGGGTGAAGTGCGCCTAAAAAAATGCGTATATTATCAAAGCCGAGAGTGTGGTGAAAGATGCAGAGGGCAACATCACTGAAATACATTGCTCTTACGACCCTGATAGCCGTAGTGGTAGTGGTACAGAGGCGAGTATGCGTAAGGTGAAAGGGACGCTGCACTGGGTATCGATACAGCACGCAGTAGCTGCTGAAGCACGTCTGTACGACCGTCTTTTCACGGTACCGGAACCTGACCGCCAAGAAGATAGTTTCTTGAATTATATCAACCCCGAATCGCTGAAAGTGGTTACTGCTTACATAGAACCGAGCCTAAGCAGTGTTCAGGTAGGCGAAACAGTACAATTTCAACGCCTTGGCTATTTCTGTATAGATGCTGATAGCAAAAAAATGGGAACCTTGTGTTCAACAAAACTGTGGGACTGAAAGATACTTGGGAAAAAGTAAAAACAAGTGAATAGAGACTAATAAATATATAAATATTGAGAATGAGCAAACAAGAAATTATTGAAATTACTACTCGTATTTTTGTAGAAGAGTTTGAGGTGGAGGCTACGCGAATAAGTCCTGAAGCTGATTTTCGTGAAGGCTTGGGGCTTGATAGCCTTGATTATGTGGATTTGGTAGTAATTATTGAAGAAGAATTGGGTGTGAAGTTGGTAGAAAAATGATTTTTAAAAAAATTGTTACTTTTGCTGACTTTTATACTACTTTAGAAGAAAAAAAGTGAATGCACAATAGTAATACAACTACCAAAATGGCAAGGTAAATCAAAAGGTACGGTACTTGGCTACCGTATCTTTGTTTTTCTTGATGAGGCATTTGGGTATTTATGCGGCTTATTCGTTACTGATTTTTTTGTTGCTTTTTATTACTTTCTCACCGAATGGCAGTCTAACCGCTTTATGTTCTATTACTTTAGGCATAGGCTGGGGTATTCGTTGCCTAAAAACTATTGGTTCGCTGTACTTAAGCTACTTTACTTTTTGGACAGATTATCATTGATAAAATTGCTATTTTGGCTGGATTAGAGCATAAATTTACCTTTTGATTTTGACGGACAGGAGCTTTTATTCAAAACTACTGGAAGAGCAACAGGGTGGGGTTTTTGATTTCTGCTCATATTGGCAATTTTGAAATTGCTGAACCTTTTTTTAGAAAGATAGACCTAAAATTGCAAATTAGTACGATTACTACTGATATGGAGCGTTCGGTAATTAAGGAGTATTTGAGGGTATAACGGAGCGCAAGTCGTTGAATCAGTACATTTATGTAAAAACCTGATATGTCGCATATATTTGAAATAAACGATGTAATTGCTCATAAAAAAATATTGTATGCTTTACAGGGATCGTTATTTTGAGGGGGTAGGTCGCTAAAGGGCGCTTATTGGGTGCGGAAGCTACTTTCCCTGCGGGTCCTTTTGTAATAGCTTCGCGACTGAAAGTGCCTGTTGTGTTTGTATATGTAATGAAGGAAAAAGGGGTTGCACTATCATCTTTATGCGCGGGTTGCAGAGGTGAAAAAAAAGTGGATGCTGAGTCGCTATTGGAGGCTTATACGGATAGTATGGAGCAGATGCTTAGGAAGTATCCACTACAGTGGTTTTAACTATTTTTAATTTTTTTGGGAGCAGTGAAGCGTATTTTTAGTGGTATATTACAGCCAATCAGGGGCAACTAAAGGAGATTATAGACAGTTTGTTGCAGCCTATAGAGGGTGTTGCTGTAGATTATTTTGGCTATTGATACAATTGAGGGGTTTCCTTTTCCTTGGACAGATGAAGCTTTTTTTCGGGGCTTTTTCCTGAGTCGTTTTTTTGCAAATTGCACAGCCTCTGCAACCTTTTGAATTGCCTTCCGATAATTACGATTTGGTGATTTTGGGTTACCAAGTGTGGTATTTATCGCCTTCCATTCCTATTAATTCTTTTTACGAAGTGAGGCTGGCAGGAAGTTATTGCGAGATAAGCCTGTGATTACTATATCGGGTACACGAAATATGTGGGTTATGGCGCAAGAGAAGGTTAAGCTGCTTTTTGGCTGATTGTGGGGCGCATTTGGTGGGCAATATTGCTCTGACGGATAGGCATCACAATCATATTAGCGTTATCACAATTGTACAATGGCTTTTTTTCGGGGGATAAAAATAGGCGTTATCTTGGTATTTTCCCGAAAGCAGGGGTTTCTGCCAAAGATATACAAGGGGCGAGTGTGTATGGCAAACTTATTGCTGCTCACTTAGTAACAGGTAATTACACAGGGCTTCAAGGAGAAATAGTTGCTAATGGAGGGTGCATTATAGGCGCTTTTTGATTTCGGCAGAAAAAGGCAAATCGCCTCTTTGGAATATGGGCAAAAATGATTTATGGTAGCAAACGGCGCAAACTATTGCTAAAGTGCTTTCATTACTACTTATATATAGCTATTTGGGTACTGATGCCTATAGTATGGTTGTTGTATTGGCTTACGTATCCGCTATTTTTGGAAAGTGGAGCGGGACGTAAAAAGGATAATCAGTAATAATTAAAAATTAAAGATTATGGAAATTACTAATATCAATCAGTTGGATTTCACAGCAGCTTATATACTTATGCTGATTATATTTTTGTGGAAGTTCAAACAGCGAGTGGAAATTTTTGAAAGGGAGGATTTTCAAAATGTCAGCTCCTTCTATTGTGCATCAGGATATTTCTAGAAACCTTACCATTAGCCTTACACCTTTCTTTAAACATACAAAATGCAAAATTGTTTTACGCTCCTTTTGATGTGGTGTTAAAAAAACAAAGAGGGCAAAGAAGATACGGTAGTACAACCTGATATTTGCATCGTATGCGACCCCTGCAAAGTTAGTTGATGGCAAACGCTGTTTGGGTGCTCCAGACCTTGTGATTGAAATTCTTTCACCTGGTAATACCAAACGCGATATAGATGATAAATTCAGATTATACGAAGAAGTAGGCGTAAGTGAATATTGGATTGTACGCCCAGAAGATAAAGAAGTGAATATATTTGTATTGGAGGGCAATCGGTATATAGGTTTAGCTCCTATAGCGAAAGGTAAAATCATTCATTCTGTAAAAATTCCCTGAGCTTAAGTATCAATACTAATGACATTTTTTTGAATAGTGTTTTATGAACGTTTATATAACAAAAAGCAAGTAAATATTTACCTAACGACCCTATTGGTAATGAGCAAATGGAGTCTTATTTAGGGCTTATCAATCAGAATGCCTCGAAGGCTCGGCGTATTGTGCTGCGCAATAATGGCATTCTAAAGCGTTATTATGCGCTTGATGCTGAGGGTAATCCCTACTCATAGCAATGCTCAGCTTACTGCTTTGGCTGTGGAAAACCCTAATGGGCAGTGATGTGACTTGGGATGCTATTGAAGTGCTTTCGTGTGGCACTTCTACCCTGATGTGCTGTTGCCTTCGCATAGTGCAATGGTACACGGGCTTTTAGGAGGGCACTCGGTAGAGCTGAATGCCTCATCGGGGGTATGCAATTCGGGAATGAATGCCTTGAAGTTTGGGTATTTATCGGTAAAATCGGGCAATAGTACCAATGCGGTATGTACGGGTTCTGAACGCGTATCGGCGTGGTTGCGTGCCGATAAATACGAAAATGAAGTACAATTATTAGCCGAATTGGAAGCGCAACCTGTCATCGCTTTTTAAGAAAGATTTCTTGCGCTTTATGCTGTCGGATGGTGCGGGTGCATTTTGTTGGAAAACAAACCTCGTGAAGGGGCTTTGCTTATAGAGTGGATGGACGCTTATTCGTATGCGCATCAGTTAGAGGCTTGTATGTATGCAGGTGGGGATAAGTTAGAAGACGGCAGCTTGAAAGGATGGAGTGAATACACCGCCGAAGTGTGGCTACAAGAGTCTGTTTTTGCTATCAAGCAAGATGTAAAGCTGCTCAATGAAAAATATATTGGTGAAAGGAGCTGAAAGTATGCGTGCTACCCTACACAAAACACCAGCTTGTGGCTGAGTATATTACCTATTTTTCTGCCGCATATATCGTCTTGTTACTTCAAAGAACGCTTGTATGAGGCGCTCAAGGGAGTGGGTATTGATATTCCACTGGAACGTTGGTTTATAAACCTGCCTGAAGTAGGCAATGTAGGCTCTGCATCTGCTTACTTGATGGTGGAAGCCCTAATGCAATCTGGCAAACTGAAAACGGGTGATACCATACTACTATCAGTACCTGAAAGTGGTAGATTTTCATACTCCTATGCTTTTTTTAAGAGTTGTATAATCTTTAATATTCAAACGTTTATGGAATTACCTATTACTGATATCACCAGTGTATTAAGCCTTATCCCACAACGTTCGCCAATAGTAATGGTAGATGCGCTTTGGGAATATACCCCTACTACAGGTGTAACAGGGCTGAGCGTTATGGCTGATAACCTTTTTCGTGCAGCAAGGAAGGTTCTTAGAAAGCGGACTTATAGAGCATATTGCCCAAAGCATCGCATTGCACAAGGGGTATTATCACTATTTACAGCAAAAACCAGCCCCAATGGGCTATATAGGAGCCATAAAAGCATATCAGTATATATCGCTTGCCTATAGTGGGTGAAGCTCTGCGCACTGAACTGAAAATTATACAAGAATTTATGGATGTTACCCTCGTAGCAATACAAACTTTTAGTAACAACACCCTTATAGCCGAAGGCGAAATGAAAACAGTTTTGGCTTCCACTCCCTAAATATTACTACAATGAATATCCCTATACAGCAATATCTGCCCCATCGAGCTCCGATGCAAATGGTTGATACTATTACAAATATCAGCAGCACACACGTAGTTACTGAATTTACTATAAGCAGCTCTTGCATTTTTGTTGCTAAGGGAGTTTTTTTGCCGAAATAGGATTGATAGAAAATATGGCACAAACCTGCTCGGCTATTGTTGGGCAGTTTATTTATGAGCAACACGAGCAACCTAATTTGATAGGGTACATAAGCACTATAAAAAGAGTGAAATATACAAACTACCTATAGAGGGGCAAACCATACGCACCGAAGCTACGCTACTTTCACAAATAGATACAGAAGACTATACCCTCTGCGCTATGAAGTGCAGTACTTATGAACAGTCTACCCTTTTTGGCTACTGCCGAACTCAATTTAGTAATTAAAAACTTATCCTTATGAAAGAAAATGAAGTACCTCAGCAAGAGGGCGCACTGGGCGATATAAAAGAACTATGCTATGCTACCGATACCAATGGCAATTATACTACCTGCTTAAGTGCAGGATGGGAAGTGAAAAACATAGCTTTAGAAGCCTCATTAGCACTACTAAACGAACAGATAGCTCAAGCCAAAACAGCTATGGAAAAACGGCATTAGCAGCCCTATCCCCTATTATATGTTGCTCAATCGTATGGACTGGGCGGTACTTGCTAGTGCTATGCATCGCTGGCAGTGGATTATAAAACGACACGCCAAACCTTCTGTTTTCAAAAACTATCTGCCAAAAACGCTACAACAATATGCCGAAGTGTTCAATATTACTGTTGATGAACTCTGTAAGTTCTCGCGTTAACTACCTTTTTTTGCTACTCAGTTTCAGCATAAGATAGGTAAGCATTCCTAAAGTTATTGCCACAGTAGTAGAAAGGATGGCACTTCCTACCAAATACTGCAAAAGATTATCTTTTATAAATTCTTTGGCGTAGTCCATAGTAAAGTCAGTAGTGCGGGAAGCACTTCACCTCCTACAAAAACTCCCCACTTTCATTGAGGCAAGCATAAGCACCGGTATCATTGGCGGAATACTTACGTTAGAACACACAAAAAGCCAAAGTCTTATTCAGTTTTAGAAAAAAACAGCCAAAGCAAGTGTCAGTACTGTCTGCAACCCCCATAAAGGCGACAACCCAAAGAAAAGACCCAATGCTACCGAATAAGCCTTCACCTCATCGCTGCTATCACTCTCAAGCACATCTTCCTTTATAAATCGTTTAAAGCTCTTCTTCCTAAAAGCCTCGTATAAAATCGCGTGGCTTGATATAAAAAAACAGCTATCAGCACCAATATCGTATTCAGCACACTGATACGCAAAAAAATCACGCACAGGGCGAAAGTGCGACACTCTTTCTGCAGGGGTTGTAAAGTACCTGCACAGGCACATTTTTAGCGGCACACCTCGCCAACTACTTCGCACCAGCACCTCTATTTCAAATTCAAACTTCTTGCTGTAGTAACGTTTAGGTATAAGTCCTAAAGGGTACATCCTATACCCCGACTGTGTATCGGTGAGTTTTACGCCTGTTTCAAACTGAAACCAAAAAGTTAGAAAACCAATGCCCAAAACTACTCTTTTTAGGCACTCCCTCCTGTTGCATATTGCGGCTACCCACCCAAAGAGTAGGTTCTGTAGCTTGTGCTTGTGCCTGAAGGAAAACCTCTATATCTTCTGGGTAATGTTGCCCATCCGAATCTATCGTCAAAGCATACTCATAACCCAGCTCACGTGCCCTTTCAAAGCCCACTTGCAAAGCGTTGCCCTTACCTTTATTAGCCGGCAAAGTAATCACCTCCAGCTGCTGATAGTTCTTCAACAGCAAAGCCGTACTATCAGTAGCGCCATCGTTAATCACGATAATGTTAGGAGTGTGTTTTAGCACCCCCTCAATCACACGTGTGAGTGTACGATCGTTGTTATAAGTAGGTATCAGTACGCAATAATTCATAAGCCCAAAAGCCTTTTTATCAGCTGCTGTAAATTCTTTTGATTTTTATATACCCCGCCACATAGTGCCGAACATCAAGTGGTAATCTTTCGTAGTTTGCGATGATAAACGCCTTATCCTCAGCAATATGGTTGCGATAAGGCACTATTTTTGGCAAATTTTTCTTGCACACTTAGCCTGAGGGCCGCAGCTCAACATTATCAGGCTGCCCTGCAATAGCCTCCTCTATCAGAGGCTTCCCTCTTTCAGCAAAAAGCGATACGATTCTTTTTATATTTAGCTAGTATCACCTTGCTTGCACCCTTATAAGCAGTTAGCAATCCATCGGTTGATGCATTTTGTGCCATTAGGGTTTCAAATGCAACCGCATTCGCCTCACTATCAGCTGCTGTAGTATAAGCACTGCGTATCTTAGCAAGTGTTTGCGCTGGCAACAAACCAACGTTCAACAGCATTAGTAGTAAAAATTATATTTTTTTCATTTTTCAATCAATCTTTTAGCTCTGTCAGGTAGCGCCAATATCGCTTGGGCATATTTCTCATTTTGGTACTTACTATTCTTACGCTCAACAATATTGATATGCCGAAAATAAGTCTTCCAAAGCTGTTCATACACATCAGTAGCACGTTCAATAAGTTTGCCAAACTGCTTATTGGCAGGAGTAAAAGTTGTAACCTTTTCCAAGTCGTATACAAAGCCATAACACCGGCGAAGGTCGTAGATTATCCATTGTTGGTCAGAAAATCTATTCTTAAAATGAGGTATCACCAGTGGCAACACATCATACTGAGGGTAAGTTGTGCAAAAATACACCTCGCCCACCCTTTCAAAAGCGCACAAATTCTTTTCATTCTATGCACCTCGCGCGACACGCTCTTGGCTGCCTTTTGTATATGAGCTATAGCCTGATGTCCAAAATTCTCTAATACATTCATTTCAGGCATACGCACCATCAGTCGTATCGCTTCCAATATATGATTTTCTATCTGTGTTTCAGCCGAAAGGAAAGCCCTTAGCAGTATAGCCACCCCTGCCTTGCCCCAGCACTGTTCCACTTTATGCAACACACGCCAAGCCTTGTCGGCATCGGTATATATTGTTTCCACTTCACCAAAAAGCAAAGCAGTGGCAGCACCTTCAGGCTTAATATCCACCTCTTTATAGCCGTATTCATATACCACAAACACCGCTGTTAGCAAGCCTTCAAACGAACCATCATATTGCAACTGAACCATAACTCAATCAAACAAAGACAATTGTCCCGTAAAAAGACCCTTATATTTACTAACCCCTTTACTGAGCAATAGTTGTCGTAGTTTTACCCCCTCTATAGTTCCCGCTATGGGCATTGCACCGCTACAAGTAATAAAATACTTCGCCCTGCTAAGTGTTATTCCCATCTGTTTCAAGTGATAGTATGTCGGTTTCTGAAATACCCGTGTAGCCAAGATACGTTCCACACCGCGTACGCCCACCCCAGGAATCCTAAGTAGCCATTCACGAGGCGCCGTATTCACATCTATCGGAAAAATCCTGATGACGCAATGCCCACGCCAGTTTGGGGTCTATCTCCAAATCCAAAAAGGGTGAGCAGGGTCAAGCAATTCATTAGAGCAAAGCCGTAATACCGCATTAGCCAATCGGCTTGGTAAAGCCTGTTTTTCGCGCACCACAGGTACCTGTGTATGGATAGAAGGCAATCTACTATCCTCTAGTACAGGCACATAGCCCGAATAATACACGCGCTTCATCTGCAGTTTGCCGTACATATAGCTTGCCACATCTATAATTTTTCTGGTCAGTTTCATTGGTAGCTCCTACAATCATTTGCGTACTCTGTCCCGCAGGAGCAAAAAGTAGGCGTATGCTTGTATTTCATCTTTTCTACCGATTGTATTGCCAATTCGTTTCTTCACAAAGCGCATCGGAGCCACTCATTTGGTCGTGATTCTTCTCAGGAGCAAGCAGTTTGAGCCCTCTTTAGTAGGAATTTCAAGGTTGATAGAAAGCCTATCGGCATAAAGTCCCTGCCTCGCGTATCAGATGTTCACTAGCACCAGGAATCGTTTTCAAGTGGATATATCCATTAAAAACGCTCCTCCGTACCGCAATTTTTTTAGCCACCCTCACTAAGCGCTCCATTGTAGTATCAGCGTCTTTAAACACACGCGAACTAAGAAAAAGACCCTCTATATAATTCCTACGATAAAAGTTGATTGTCAAATCCACCACCTCTTGCACGGTGAAGGCAGCGCGAGCAATATCGTTTGTACGCCGCGACACACAGTACACACAATCGTAAATACAATGATTGGTAAGCAAAATCTTCAGTAGCGAAATACAACGACCATCTTCAGTAAATGAATGACAAATACCAAAAAGAAGCCGTATTACCCAGCGCGCCTTTTTCCCTTTCCTATTACCACCACTGCTCGCACGACACATCATATTTTGCCGCATCAGCCAATATGGCTAATTTCTCCTTTATACGCTCAAAATCCATTGTTAGTCGTTGAGTATTTAGTCATTAGTATTTAGTCATTGGTATTTAGTGATTGGTCGCTAGTCGTTAGTATTTAGTGTTTGGTCCTTAAAGATACGCCCGTACGGCTCGTACCAAATCACTACCATTGGCGTAGAGCAGTAGCGCTACCAAAATTACAAACCCCACCATTTGAGCATATTCCAAAAACCTTTTTCGCTCGGTTTTCTGCCACTTATCATCTCGTAGAGTAAGAACACCACGTGCCCACCGTCCAAGGCAGGTATTGGCAAAATATTCATTACCCCCAAAGCTATCGAAAGGAAAGCCGTAATATGCCAGAAAGCCAGCCAATTCCAGCTCTCAGGGAAAAGTTTCCCTATAGTACCAAAAGCCCCCAGTTCACTAGCACCTTTTTTGGTAAATATAAACTTGAATTGCGATACATAATCACGCAGCACATCATAGCCATATTGTACGCCGTGCGCTAAAAGCTTCACCCAAGCCATATTGCCTATTAGTAAAATGTACTTCACCTTCGCTTTGAAAGCCCGATACACCTATTTTTTTATCACCATTAGGAACGACGTTCAGTTCCATACGCACGCCCTCGCGCTCAATAGTAAAAGGAATAGAATGAGTATTACCCACCAAATTAATTGCAGGCGATACATCCGAAAAATAATAGATAGGGTTCACCACCAATAGCCAAAATCTTATCCCCCTTGCGCAAACCTGCTCTTTCGGCAGGCATTCCCTGCCACTACAGTATCTATGATAGGCAAAGTTTTCATCGTTACAGGCGAAGTTTCACCACGCATAAAAAGCGTTTTTCCCCAATGTATCGGGAAGCGATACGCGATGAGCAGTACCATCTTGGCGCAACACCTCTAGCTGAGTAGCTCCGCGCAATAGAATATACTTATTGGCATCTACCAAATTTTCTAATTTTTACCATTTACAGCTGTAATAATATCACCATTTTGCAAGCCGTAAGCACGCAAAGTACGCGATATGGCAAACCCCTGTTTTACCCCATCAGCGTGCAACTGCTTTTTGCCCCCACACAAATAGAATCATTGTATAGATAAAGAAACCCAACAGCAAATTCACCGTTACCCCTCCCTATCATAATAATCAAGCGTTGCCACGCAGGTTTCGACCTAAATTCCCAAGGCTGAGGCGGTTGCGCCATCTGTTCCTTATCCATACTCTCATCTATCATCCCCGCTATTTTTACATAGCCACCCAGCGGAAGCCAGCCAATACCATATACTGTCTCTCCTATTTTCTTTTTGAAAAGGGCAAACTTCACATCAAAGAATAGAAAGAACTTCTCTACTCTTGTTTTGAAAAGTTTTGCAGGTATAAAGTGACCCATTTCGTGCAGAATCACCAAAATCGAAAGACTCAGTAATAGCTGAGCCGCTTTTTATCAAAAATATCCATAAATATAATTGTTATCCTTTTGTTATTTATTTTTGTCCTTTATTTGCCAACTGACCACAAGCGGCATCTATATCCTTGCCGCGTGAGTGCCGCACCGTTACCGTAATGCCTGCCTCCTCAAGAAGCTGTTGGTAAAGCTGCAAAAGCCTCTGGTGCTGCTTGCTGAAAATCACCGTCATCAATAGGGTTATATTCTATGAGGTTTACCTTAGAAGGAGCAAATTTACAGAATTTTATAAGTGCCTCTACATCTTTGCGCTGGTCGTTAATGCCCTTCCACACCACATATTCATAAGTAATGCGGTTGCGCGTTTTCTGATACCAATACTGCAAAGCCTCACGAAGCTCTTCCAGCGGAAACTGCTCATTGAAAGGCATTATGCTAGTACGAACACTTTTTGATAGCTGAATGCAAAAGATACTGCCAATTTAAACTTTACCTGATCATCTGCCATATCAATTTGGGTACCCCCGAAGTAGAAACCGTAATGCGTTTTGGCGACATTCCAAGCCCATCTGCCGAAGTAATTTTATCAATTGCCTTCAGCACGTTGTTGTAATTCATCAGCGGTTCGCCCATACCCATAAAGACGATATTGGTAAGCGGTCTGCCAAAAAGCCCTACTTTGCTCATCAATCACACGCACTTGGTCATAAATTTCATCAGCCAGCAAGTTACGCATACGCTTAAGGCGCGCCGTAGCACAAAACGAACAGTTCAAGCTACAGCCCACTGGCTCGATACACAAGCCGTAGTGCGCGTATCGGTAGGTATCAACACCGATTCTACCAGCAGCCCATCGTGCAAGCGTACAGCGTTTTTATAGTACCATCATCGCTGCGCTGCATCACATCCACCTTTATATGGTTAATTACAAAGTCCGCTTCCAGCATTTTCACGGGTAGCTTTGGGCAAGCTCGTCATTGCCTCAAAGCTATGCACCCTCTTGCCACAACCATTCGTACACCTGATTACCACGAAAAAGCTTGGTCATCTTTATTTTTAAAAAGTACGCAGTTCCTCTTTACTAAGCGCTCTTATATCACGTTTTTCATTCATAGTTAGTTCAAGCCATTCAGCGGGCAAAAGATAGTAATTATTTATGAATCTCAGAATTTGTAAAATACAAAAACTTTATGCAGTTAGTCATTCGTTTTTAGCAGTTAGTGGTTAGCTAGTTATCAACAAAAACTTTGCCAAAAAGCTGTTGAACAACCTTGGCAAAAGTTTATATTGATTATTATATAGGGTTTAGAATATTACACCAGGGTTTTTGGTCTGCTTTGTGTAAGACTTGGGTTTGCACTATACGCATCTTTTAGGGATAGGCAACTGCCAACGATTATCACCACAGGAAGTGTTACCCAACCAGCTTCGGGTACTGTACCACTACCATCAGCAAAAGCTCCTTTAGTAGGGTTACGTTGTATAGGCATCGCCAAACGTTTTTAGCGTAAAGAAACGATCACCTTCAAAAAGCCAACTCTAAGCGACGTTCTAAGATAATAGCGTTTAAAAAGTGCTGTACCTGTTTCTGTTCCCACTTGTAAAACTTTCATAACGTTGTGAACGCACTCGCATCTAAATCAGCAAGGGCTTGAGTAGTATTTCCCAAACGGTAATTAGCCCTCAGCTCTTGTAAGATACACCTCTCTATATGGATATATTTACCATCTACTACGTTTGCATTTCCTGAAGCTCTACCAAAGTATTTAGAAACACTGTTGTAAGTATTGGAACCATAAACCCTGTAGAGATAGTGGTTGATTTGCGGATATCATTACTTTTGGTACAAATGGTACAAATCATATGAACAAACGTACTTCTGCTTTATTTTTGTCCTTGTGATGGTCCGTAAGCATTTCCTATTTGTATTCTGTCTTTATCAGTAAAAAGCATACGGAAGAGCACATTGGCAGTGTAGGCATCTTTCCACACATTAGCAAACTGATCACGAGGTGCTATCCTGAATGAGTTATCAGCTATAACTTCTGTAGCATATTGTGCTGCTTTTTGATAATCACATAGTAAAGATATACTCTTGATAATATAGCACGTACAGCAGTTTTATTTAGTCGTCCATTTCTTTTAACATCGTCCATTAGCGTTATTGCATTTTCTAAATCTTCAATAACTGCTTTATAGGTATTATCTACAGTAGTACCCACACGTATGTGGCTGGAGCTTCTGGGTCAAACTTTTTAAAGTAATAGATACCTAAACTTTGCTTAGCATCAGCTGATTGTGAGGTATTTTTGCAATACAAACGAGCAATATCAAAAATGAGCAAGACCTCTAAGTGCCAAAGCTTCACCCTTGATAGCATTTCTGCAGCAGGAGTTGCTTTAGTTAAACCATCTATAGGATCTAATATGTCATTTGCTCCTACTGATAAGCTTTATACGCCCTGAATAAAGGTTATAGCCAGGAGTATTAGCATTGTAACGTAACTCATATAATGTCCTAAAGCTTCCTCGTCCATTAGGATTGTAGTTAGTTATCCGAAAGTACATCAGGGCAACTGAAAATACCACCATCATTACTGTAATAACCATATGCCATAAAGCCACCATAAGTTCTTTTTAGTGCAGTTTGAAAAACCTTCAATGGTAGAGAACAACTTATCGGCTTCTACCCCATCGTATGGCTCACGATCTAAATCACAAGCTACTAAAGTAGTAGCAAAGCGACAACATAAGTACTATTTTTATATATTTTTTTCATCGTCATACAATTTAAAAATGTTAAGTCAAGCCCTAATGAAAAAGAGCGTAATGTAGGGTATGAATACCTATAAACCTCTCCTGATACAAACTCTTGATTTGATCCCTAACTAGCTTTTCACCATTACCTATAGAAACTTCAGGGTCTCCTTCAAACTTCGTCCAAGTATAAAGGTTTTGTAGCTTGAACAAAAATACGAGCTCCTACTCCTTTTACAGCATCTTTTGGCAAAGTATAGCCTAATGATAAGGTACGGAAACGCAAATATGACCCATCTTGTAAAAATCTATCAGAATCCTGATTGAAATCTGCATTCAAACGTGGCAACTTGCTGTCGCCTGCTCGTTTCCAATAGTCAAGTGCATCTTTTCTTTGGTTAAAAGTTACGTTAGCACCATCACTAAGCAAGTCTTGTGCCACTTGGTTATAAATATAATTACCTATTTTGAAAGAAAAATCGGCATTTAGGTCTATTCCTTTATAACTAAAGGTCGTGTTGAAACCACCAAATTGTTTAGCAAATGGGCTCTTGCCTGATAGTACATAGTGTTTTGCTGAAGTATAGTTATTAGTTATTTCTCTCCTATCACTTTTCCATTATTATCATATTTATCTTTATAGTAAAGTGCATCTCCATTAGAAGGATCTACTCCCGCATAACGAGGTATATAGTATGTAAATGGTAATTCACCTTCTTTCAAGATAGTTTTATCACCCACAGTTATTTCTGTTACGATTTCCTAAACTCTTAATTTTGTAATCCATAAAGGTGATATTAGCTCCTACATTCCATCTGAAGTCAGCTGTTTTACGATATCACCTCCTACAGAAAGCTCTATACCGCTGGTATTCATATTACCTGTATTCACATATTGGCTATAAGCTCCTCCTTCCCAAGAAAGTGGAATTTCAAATAAAAAGTCTTTACGTACGTTCTTAAAATAACTTGCGGTTAGAGACAAACGATTACTAAAAGCTGCTATTTCAGCCCCTACGTTGAATGATTGTTGTGTTTCCCAAGTAAGTTTAGGTTTGCAATCACACTTTTTGGTATCGCAGCTGGTAAATTACCATAAGAGGTAGATTGATAATAGCCTTTAGCTGCATAGTTAGGAATATCCCAGTTACCTGTAGTACCATATGAAACGCTTAGGTTGGCAATGATTTAGCCATTCTGCTTGTTTCATAAAATCTCTTTAGCCATATCCCAGCTTGCCCCTGCACTCCAGAAGTTACCATAACGACTGTCTTTACCAAAGCGAGAAGCCCCATCGCGGCGTACTGAACCTGTAAGTACATATTTGCCATCGTAATCATAATTGAGTGCTGCTGCCACTGAGAACATCGCACTTTCTGATTTTTGAAGTTCTTGTTGATGTAGGTGCTGAACTATTCTCTTGTGTAGTCAAGAATTTTTGACATATACCCTTTACTTCCTATACTATAAGAATGATAAAAATTATCAGTATATTCTGTAAACAAAGTAGCATTAAAATTGTTTTTACCAAATGATTTTATATAGTTCAACTGGTTTAGCCAAGTGTAATTATAAGCATCACTTCCTGAATCAGTTTTAGAACCTGGCGCAGATTTATCACCAGTTATCTCATCAAGCATAGAGCCAGGTTGATTGTGCACCTCACGTTTTATACGTCTATAGTTTGCTGAATAACGCATTGTATAGCTAAGGCTTGGTACAATCTCATAGCTCGCAAAAAGCACTTGCACAAAAAGCTGAGTAGTTCTAACTACTTCAGGTATATTTTTAAGTGATTCTATGATTGATAGTACCTGAGAACCTGTTTCGTATTCATATTCTCCCGTTTTCTGATTTTTTATAAACTTACCATTGTCATCGCGTTTGTAAACATTTTCGTATGGATTATACCATCATCGCTGCAAAAGGGTTTTTGCTGGTTATATCTATCACGAGGCTCATCGGTTTTGGTTTGTAGCCAAACTTGAAGTAAAACCAAATTTTGCTTTATCAGTAAGCTTTTTGTGTTGAGGTTTAAACGCGCTGTATAACGGTTAAAACCATTTAAGTGTTTTACGATACCTGTATTTTTTTATCCCAGCCTCCTGAAAGGAAATAGGTAGTTTCACCTCCTGCCCCTGATGCAGAAAGCATATGTGAAGTGATAAAAGTAGTTTTAAGTACATTTTTTTAGCCAATCATTATCATAGCTAATCAAATCTCTTTTTGCTTTTGCTGTTCTTTTGATAGTTCGCAGGGTCTACAGCTTCTTCATAGCGAATTTTTCTTTCCAGCGTTCATCATCTCAAAAGGATCAGGTGTTTTTCGCCAAAATCCTGAGCGTGCTGAATAGGTAAATTTAGTTTGTCCTTTCTTACCTTGTTTAGTAGTAATTACCACAACCCCATTGGCACCACGCGAACCATAGATAGCAGTAGCTGCTGCATCTTTTAGTACCGACATAGATTCTATATCACTAGGGTTGAGAATATTCAAATCATCTTTATCTACGAACACTCCATCAATTACATATAGCGGTTGTGATTTATCACCACCTTTCACATTAAGTGAAACAGCCCCGCGCACTTTTATAAAAAGCGGTTTGTCCTGGTTTACCGTTTAGGGCTGTAACATCTACTCCCACGGCTTTACCTTGCAGCATATTATCTACTGAAGTAGTAGGGTTTAGCTTCCCTAAGCTTTCACTCCCCTACAGTAGTAATCCCTGCTGTAGCAGCATCTTTCTTAGTTTGCATATAGCCCGTAACAATTACCTCTGTCTATTTGTTGTGCTTCTTCTTGTAATATAACATCAATTCGCCCAGAAGAAGTTACTTTATGGGACTGAGGTTTCATACTAAGGAAAGAAAACTCTAAGGTTTTCCCTTGTGCTACCTTAATAGTATACTTACCATCTAAGTCCGTTTGCGTACCGTGATTTTTCTCCTTTCACCATTACTGCTACACCTAGCATCTCCATTCCATTAACATCACGTACAGTCCCTTTTACCTCCGCTCTTGCGCTAAGCGAGACACTTTTGCACTATTATTGCCAACAATAATGCAAACCATACTTTGCTCTGCTTACTTATTTTCATCTTCTAAAAATATTTAATTACCGCGCAAAAAGTAGAAAAATATATTCTTCTAATCAAAACTTTTTATTTTATTTTTATATGTGTAACTATTATAAACATATAAAACTTTGTCTTAAAAACCTTTCTTTATTAAAATATATTCAATAAAAAAAGCATATTCTTTAATAATCATTAAAAAAATATGCTCAATATACAATATAATATGATATTCCAATTTTTTTATTGAAAATTCTATATTTATACAAGTTTAGTTGTTAGTTTTAGCCGTTAGTCGTTAGTTTTTTTGTCATTTGTCATCTGTTACGGGCAATTCAAAATTCAAAAACTTTTTAGAATCTCTTCTACGCTATCTAAGGTTACTAATTGCTGGCGATAAGGCTTAAAAATTTGGTATTCCTTTGAAATAGTTCGCATAATGCCTACGCATCTCTAACACCCTTGCCGCTCGCCTTTCCACTCTACCGACCATAGCAAATGATTGCGCACTGCCTCACCCTATCTGCCATAGTGGGGGTAGCAGTTGCCTCGTAGCAAAATAGTGTTTTTATTTCTTCAAATATCCACGGATAGCCAATGGCAGCCCGCCCTATCATTATTCCATCTACACCATATTTATTGCGGTATTCCAACGCTTTTTTTCAGCACTATCAATATTCCATTGCCAAAAATGGGTATCACTATACGTGGGTTGTTTTTCACTTTTGCAATATAACTCCAGTCCGAATGACCTTTGTACATCTGGCTGCGGGTGCGGGCGTGTATTGTAAGGGCACTAATCCCTCACATCTTGCAGCCGTTCAGCCACCTCTTCAATATTGATGCTCTGTTCGTCCCAACCCTAAACGCGTTTTTTTACGGTTACGGGTAGCGAAGTGTTATTCACCACGGCTTTGGTAAGCCGCACCATCAGGTCAATATCTTTCAGTACCCCAGCACCAGCCCCTTTGCTAACTACCTTTTTACAGGACAACCAAAGTTGATATCCACAAGGTCTGGATTGACTGTTGCTACTATTTTTGCCGAAAGAGCCATAGCCTCTTCATCACCTCCAAAAATTTGTATCCCTACAGGACGCTCATAATCAAAAATATCTAATTTCTGCCTGCTTTTTATAGCATCGCGTATCAATCCTTCGGAAGAGATGAACTCACTGTAAAGTATATCAGCCCCTGTGCTGCTTGCAGAGATAGCGAAAAGGAGGGTCGCTTACATCTTCCATAGGGGCAAGCAACAAGGAAACTCCTCCAAATTTATATTTCCTATTTTTACCATTTTTTTAGTTGTACGTTAGTCATTCGTTGTTAGTCAATACCCCCAATCTAACAACTAATGATTTTTGAGCTAAGAGCTAATTTCATCTATATCATATAAAAAAATTGTTGTAGGGAAGCGGGTGATATGTATTTCCTCCACTTTTTTCATACACCACTTTGCGGAACTCCTCTAAGTTTTCCTTATTGAGTGCCGAAATAAAGAGGACATCACGCCCCATTTTTCTGCATCCACGTATTTTTCCAGTCTTCAAGGGTGAAATGCTTGGCGGTGCGCTGGGTTGCTAAATCGTCTTCGGCTATTACTTCGTGAGTGTAGGCATCTATTTTGTTGAAAACCATAATGGTAGGCTTGTTGGCACTTTCTATTTCAGCCAATATTTGGTTCACTGAATGTATATGATCTTCAAAGTTAGGTGCGATATATCTACTACGTGCAGCAGCAAGTCGGCTTCTGCGCACTTCATCAAGGGTACTTTTTAAACGACTCAATGAGTTGGGTAGGCAGTTTGCGTATAAAAGCCTACTGTATCCGAAAGCAAAAAGGCAGGTTTTTCAATCACTACTTTGCGCACGGTAGTATCTAAGGTAGCAAAGAGTTTGTTTTCGGCAAATACTTCACTTTTGCTAATTACGTTCATCAAAGTAGATTTGCCCACATTGGTATAGCCTATTAGGGCTACACGTACCAATGCGCCGCGGTTGCTGCGCTGGGTAGCCATCTGTTTATCAATAGCGCTGAGTTTCTTTTTCAGCAAGGCGATACGATCGCGCACAATACGGCGGTCGGTTTCTATTTCGGTTTCCCCAGGACCGCGCATTCCTATCCCCCACGCTGGCGTTCTAAGTGCGTCCAAAGTCCTGTAAGGCGTGGCAAAAGGTATTCATATTGTGCGAGTTCCACCTGCGTACGCGAATAGTTGGTTTTGGGCACGCTGTGCGAAAAATATCCAAAATGAGCCCTGTACGGTCTAATATTTTTTACTTTGAGTATATGCTCTATGTTTTTCTGTTGCGCTGGTGTAAGCTCGTCATCAAAAATGACGGTGCCTACCTCGTTTTTTCTTCAACGTACTGCTGCACTTCCTCCATTTTTACCTGTCCCTATAAAGGTTTTAGGATTGGGGACATCTAATTTTTTGGGTAAACGCTTTCAGCACCTCACCTCCTGCGGTGTAAGTGAGGAACCCAATTCATCTAAGTATTCTTTAGATTTTTTTCTTCGGTTTGCTGCTGGTTGATAATCCCAACGAGCACTACTTTTTTTCGTAGGTTAAATTTATTTGTTCAATCACAATGTTTAGTCTTTAGTTTTTAGGTGCAGTCGGTATGGCAATTATAGTCCGCCGATGCGTACTAAGCTGCCGAGTAATACCATTGTTACGCCCAAAAAGGGTTACGCAAATGATATGTACTGCCATTCTGGGAGTTTTTCAATATGTCCTTTGCGGAGCTTTGAGAGTACGCGCGTTTGTGCCGAAATTGCAAAGCACACACTGGTGAGCAAACACAACAATTTCAGCGATACAACGCGCTCTACAGGATACTGAAAATGGAACCACGTGGTGGCAGTAGCTCCAAAATCATACGCCATTAGTATGCCTGTGATGACCAATACCAACAGTGAGGGCATCCCTGATGGGCTCATAGGTGCGTTCAAAATTGCCAATATAGCTAAAATCACGGTGTTTTTAGGGCTTTAGGGCAAATAGCCTATAGCCAATACTATGCCCTCCCACCCAAAATGGTGGCTGCTATAAGGTGAAGTACTAAGAGAATGTGTGTGTGTACATCGTTTTAGCTAATTATTTAGTTATGAGTTGTTAATTGCTACTTATTATTAAAGGTATTCATTGTAATGGCGAGACCTGCTAAGCCGTAGGAAATTACGGCTTCGGCGCATTTTTCTATGCGTTCGGGCAAAGCTAACTTCTCTTCGTCAGTCCATTCACCCAGCACATAGTTTATTTGCTTCCCCGACTCAAAATTGCTGCTGATACCAAAGCGCAACCTTGCATAATTGGTGGTATTTAGCTGAGCCTGAATATCTTTCAGCCCATTATGTCCGCCATCGCTGCCTTTGCCCTTCAGGCGCAACGTGCCGAAAAGCGATATTCAAATCATCGCATATCACCAATAAATTTTTCTAACGGAATGTTCTCTTTTTCGAGCCAATAGCGCACCGCCTTGCCACTGAGATTCATATAAGTGGAAGGTTTTAAGAGTATAAAAGTACGCCCCTTCACCTTTATTCTCGGCAAGGTCGCCTAATTTTTGGGTGGTGAAAGTAGCGTTATGGTCTTTAGCTAACTTATCGGCTACTAAAAATCCTATATTATGACGCGTGAGTGCGTATTCTTCGCCTATATTGCCGAGACAGGCTATTAAATATTTTTTTCATAATGCAAAGGTACAAAATAATGTTTAATATATGAAGTGCGAGCCGCACAGGCTTTTTATTCTTCGCTCATCCTTCGCTCATCCTTCGCTAAACCTTCGCTGAGGGTATACAAAAAAATTAACGCTTAAGAGCTTCTATTTGTTCAAGCAAATGATGAATAATTTCTAAAGCCAGCCATATTTACCTCTAAGTCATAATGCCAGTTCGTAAAACGCTCAAAGGCAGAAAGCTGGTCATAGTGCAAATAAGTAGTGTTATTAATTACCTCCGTTTGTATAAGTCCGCTTGATACGAGGTCGTTGAAAAATGAAACTTCTATATTGTACAAACGGATTATTTCTTCTTTTGATATTCTTTCTTCCATAACTATGAATTTTTAAGTTGTTCAAATAATGCCTTTTTGTTTATCGGTGAGATTTTTGGGGCAGCGTAACGTTGTAACGAACGAATAAATCACCAAAAAGCACCTTCTTGCTTGTAAATGGGCATACCTTTACCTTTTAAACGTACTGTAGTGCCGTTTTGGGTTTCGGGTGCTACTTTCATTTTCACTTTGCCGCTAAGGGTTTCAATCTGCACTTCGCCACCGAGTACAGCTGTATAAAGGTCTATATTCACTGTGGTTTTTAGGTCATTCCCATCGCGCTCAAACTGACTATCGGGGCTATGTGGAAGGTAATGCTAAAATCGCCGTTAGGACCTCCGTTATACCCTTGATGCCCGTGTCCTTTTAGCTTTATTTGTAGCCCTTCATATACTCCTGCTGGTACTGTAATGCGTATATTCTGACCGTTTACCGAAAAAGTACGTTGTTGGCTAACAGCGACTTCCCGCAAAGAGAGTTGCATATCGGCATAAATATCTTGTCCTTTAAACTTGCGTGCAGCACTACCATACCCACGCCCGAAGCCTTCTGCACGACCGCCAAACATATCGCGGAAGAAATCGGAATAATCACCTTCCTGAAAGTCGCCTTGTGCAAAGCCTCCAAAACCACCTTGCGCTTGTTGTTGGGCTCTTTCGTACTCTTCGCCGTGTTGCCAATGTTCGCCATATTTATCATATTTAGCACGGTTTTCGGGATCAGAAAGCACTTCGTTTGCCTCGTTAATTTCTTTTAAACTTTTTGTTCGGCATTCTTATCGTTGGGGTTCATATCTGGGTGATATTTGCGCGCCAACTTCCGATATGCTTTTTTGATTTCATCTTGAGTAGCTGTTTTTGCTAACCTCTAATGTTTTATAGTAATCTATCATACGTTATTATTTTGAATCAATGCAAAAGTACAAAATAATTACCAACCTACAAATGTCTATAAGTCAATAATTTTAGAAAATAAGTATCTCACAGGAATAAAATGAAGAAAGGCTGTCCTTAAAAGTTTAAACTAAACTTTCCGGACAGCCTCTTAAATAACGATTAAATATAACTATTTACGCACTATCATTCGTAGGGCTTCGCCTACCCAAAGGACGGTGCTGGTGGCTCCTATAATAATGAGCCAATCGGTTATTTTTTAAAAGGGGTTACGCTAAACATTGCTCCTCCAAAAGTAGTAATCAATACCTGACCTACAATAATAGCTAAAGCTATCATTACAAAGCCTTTGCTATTGCCTATGCCTGCAAAAAGCGCTCTTGCCTGTGCGATAGGCTTTTGGCATTGAACATATTCCAAAACTGTAACATCACGAAGATTGAGAAGAATAGCGATAATTCATAAGCTGACAATCCGCTCTCAAAACTTCCGAAATGGAAGAAATGGGCGAAATAATCTATCACACTGAACTGGGTGAGGCTGGTAATTTCCTCATTCTTAAAAGTATTGTATAAAGCCGAAGAGCAACAATACGAAAAAGTCCGCCAACGCCAAAAATGCCGTCTGTCATTGTTCTACTAATGATATTAGCCCTGCGCGAGCGAGGTTTATCACTCATCACGCGCTCACTTGGTGGTAATGAAGCTAATGCCAAAGCGGCAAAGGTATCCATTATCAAATTCACCCATAGCATTTGTGTAACGGTGAGCGGTGATTGTACCCCAAAAACGCTCCAAAAGTACTATGATACAAGCTGCCACGTTGATGGTCATCTGGAAGAGGATAAAACGCTGAATGTTAAGGTACAACGAGCGTCCCCACATTACGGCTTTGCCAATACTGCTGAAAAGAGTTGTCCAAAATGGTGATATCGTTGGCTTCTTTGGCTACCGAAGTACCATCGCCCATAGAGAGCCCCCACTGGGCTGCTTTTAGGGCTGGAGCATCGTTGGTGCCATCGCCTGTTACGGCTACTACTTCGCCCCGCTGTTGTAGGAGATTTTACCAAGCGGGCTTTATCTAACGGACGAGCACGCGAAATGACGCGTAGGTGTGTGATGCGCTTAGAGAGGTCGGTATCGCTCATTGCGGCAAATTCTGCGCCTGTGATGTGATTGATATCGGTGCAAGTGTCGTCCCAAAAGTCCTATTTGTCGTGCAATTTCTTTGGCTGTACCTGGGGTATCGCCTGTAACGATTTTCACTTGTATGCCTGCGCCCATACATTCTTTTATAGCGGCTGGCACATCAGGACGAACAGGGGTCGGAAATAGCGGTAATACTTTCACAAACTGCAAGCCTTCTACCACCAGCTTGCCATTCTCGGAAATCACTGCCTTGGGGTCATCAATCACCTTGTATGCAAAGTCAATGGTGCGCATTGCTTGCTGCTGATATTGTAGGAGCTTCGCCTCAAAGTCGGCTTGCGAAATTGAGAATTGAATTTGCCTGCACTGTGGCAGAAGGTCATTACTATTTCGGGGGCTCCTTTTACGTACAATACGCTCTTGCCCAAAACTACCGACTGTACTAGGGTAGCCATATACTTGCGTTCTGTAGAAAACGTAAGTTGCTGAAGCACTTCATTTTCTTCGCGTATAGGCAAGTAATTAACACCTTTGCCATACAACCAAAGCAATAAAGCACCTTCTGTAGGATTTCCTAAGACATTCGGCTTGTCTTTATCGGTAAAAATCTAAATAAGCGGTGGAATTGACTGCCATCATTTCGGCTACTAATGTATCATCGGTAGCGGGATTGAAGTAGGTTTCATAGATGGTCATTTGGTTTTTGGGTGAGCGTACCCGTTTTATCGGTACAAATAACGGTGGTTGCCCCCATTGTTTCGCAGGCGTGCATCTTGCGAACAAGGTTGTTGGTAGCCATCATACGGCGCATACTATAAGCCAAACTAAGGGTTACACTCATCGGAAGCCCTTCAGGCACAGCAACTACCACTACGGTAATGGCAATCATCACGGTATTGAGCATATAGCCGCCAAAGAGTACCCAATCTATATGCTCAATGGTATTAGCGGGATTGGAGAAGAAAACAATAAACCTCCCCACAACTACTAAAGCGGCGATGGCATAGCTTATTTTGGTAATCAAGTCGGCTAAATTGTCTAACTGCTCATTCAAAGGTGTTTTTTTACTGAGTTGTCTATTTGTACGCCTTCAAACACCTTGCCGTATTCGGTAGCATCGCCTACTTTTTTCACCCTCAAGCACACAATGCCCATCTACAATAGAAGTGCCACGACAGATGTAGTTGGAAGGATAGGTGGCTTCTTGCTCAAATTCTTCAGGGTTTGTCGTTTTGTGCACCATCGGCTCTCCTGTAAGTGTCGACTCGTTGATATGCAACGATATAGCCTCCAACAGTTCACCATCGGCAGGGACTTCTTCACCGGTTTCGAGAAGGATAATATCGCCTACAACAATGTCTTTTTTTAAGCACTTGCGTTACCCGTTCGTTGCGAATAACTTTGTAGTAAAATATCGTCATTTACCTGATTGAGGATTTCAAATTGTTTATTCGCCTTTACCTCAAAATAAAAAGCCACCCCTGTAGCCAAAAGCACAGCAAAGAGGATACCCACAGGCTCTAAGAAAGCGTGAATACCCCTCGTTATGAACGATAAACTCATAGGTGGAAACGGCAAAAGAAAAATACCAACGCTACCAATAGAATGATAATGATAGGGTCGGTAAATTTTTCAATAAACTGCTTCCACAGCGATTCTTTTTCGGCAGCAGTAAGGGTATTGTCGCCGTATTTTTTTCTATTTTCAAGGACTTGCGCATCGGTAAGCCCCTTGTAATGATGTTTTTCAGACATAGAATTTAAAGATTACGAGCGCAAAGATAGTAACAATTTGCTAATTAGCTAATGTAGATGAGAAAATTACAACTCACCCCCTACACCTTTGTATTTTCTCTACAAAAAGCGGCTATTCTGCGAAATACACTTTGTTTCTTGGTACGATATTGTGGATTTAGCGGACTCATTTTTGGCAAAAATACCATTGAGGTCGGTACCATTTTCGCTAGCGTATTCGCGTTTTAAGGAGAGTTGTATATATCGTTTGGCAGCCTCTTCATTTAGGTTTTCTTCAGCAATTAGGTTCTTTGCTTCTTCTCTTTGTCGCTCTTGGGCATAAGTGAAGAAAGCTGCTATGATAGTTGGTTTGTCGTCTATAGTATCTAAATTGGTTTCGTTGATAAAATCTACTATAAGACCTTCTTTGGCACGATTACCTATGCTGGCACGAATAGTGCGGCGTACTTCCTCTACCAAAGCCTCTTTGTTTTTGTTCTTTTTGTGGTGTTCTAAGATAAGTTCGAGTATGTAATCGAGGTCTATTTCTTGCGATTTTAGCAAATCTACTTCAAAAAAACTACCTCTTCCCAATCAATTAACTGTTTTTCTTGCGTGGCATTCTCGCGTTCTTTATTTACCCAATCGCGTATGTCGTTATAAGTAGATTTATAGTCTTGCACTAATCGCTCTTTTGAGTACCTCTAATTGTACCATAGAAGTTACTTGTTCTTCGGTTAGGAAATGCTCTTCGGCAAAAGGCTTTTAACGCTTCAGGGTCGTTTTTATCAATCGTTTGTAGCGCTTTGAGATGGGTAAACTCATCGTAGTTTTGCAAGATGTTTTTCCACCTGCAAATATTCACCAAAAAGCTTTTACAAAGGCTTTCTTATCGGCAGTAGTGTGGATTTCATCGGGGTCGGGGAATTGTTCTTTTAGTTCCTTTACAATTTCGTTATAGCCTCGGCAGGCTTTTACCGGTAATTATATCGGTAAAACCATTTAAATACTCTTGATAGCTCTTTTCGAGGATTACATTCTTGGTGCTCTTATCGCCAAAAAAGGGTAATAGCATCAATAGTAGCTTGTTCTAAATCGCGAAAAGTAACAATATTGCCAAAACTTTTTAGTGCTGTTGTAGATGCGATTAGTGCGAGAATAAGCCTGCAAAAAGTCCGTGATAGCGCAAGTTTTTTGTCTACAAACAATGTATTGAGCATAGACGCATCAAAACCTGTGAGGAACATACCCACTACTATCATCAGGTCTACCTCTTGATTTTTCATTCGGTTACTCAAATCGCGATAGTAGTTTTCAAACGATTTGCTCTCTAATGAAAAAAACTTGTTTTAAAACATCGCATTATAGTCGGCAATGACTTTTTCTAAAAACTCTTTGGCACTGACATCCATAGCCGTAGGCTCAAAAAGTTTCATCGGTAATGTCGCCTATCGCATTTTTGTTCTTCATTGGCAGCATAGGAAAAGATAGTCACTATCTTGAGCGGTCGGTCGCTATCTTTTTGCAAGGCATTGAGCTCTTGGTAGTAGCATTTGGCAGCCTCTACACTGCTCACGGCAAACATCGCATTGAAGCCCTTATTACTGCCCTCGTTTCTATGTGTTTTTGAGGCGGAAATTACGCAAAAATGTATGTAGCTATTTCCTTAATACGTTCGGGGTGTAGCAAGAGGCGTTTGTTTTCGGCAGCACTAAGTTTGGCTTCATCTTGCTCGGTTTCTATACCCTTAAATTGCGGACGTACATCGTTGTAATCTACTTTGAACCTCAGCACCTTTTTCATCGCGAATGGCATCGGTAATCACGTAGGCGTGCAGTTCACGACCAAACACGCTGGCAGTAGTTTCGCTGCCCAAAGCATTCTCGGCGAAAATAGGAGTCCCTGTAAAACCAAATTGGTAGTACTTTTTTAAACTTCTTTTTTAGGTTCTTTTTGGGCTTCGCCAAATTGCGAACGATGCGCCTCATCGAAGATAAAGACTACTTGCTGGTCATATACCGGCAAATGCTCTTCACTCCTCATCAGGTTATTGAGTTTCTGGATAGTAGTAACAATAATTTTATGGTCGTTCTTGGTTAAATTCTGTTTGAGTCCGGCAGTACTACCCGAACCATTTACACTATCGGGCGAAAAGCGTTGGTACTCCTTCATTGTTTGATAATCCAAATCCTTGCGGTCTACTACAAAGAACACTTTATCAATAAAAATCGAGCTGGGTAGCTAGTTGTGCCGCTTTGAAGCTGGTGAGCGTTTTGCCCGAGCCTGTAGTGTGCCATATACCCCCCTCCTTCAAGAGAGCTCCAATGTTTCGCCTGATAGGCACTTTTAATCTTCCAGAGCAGTCGCTCGGTAGCGGCTATTTGGTAGGGGCGCATCACCAGTAGCGTGTCGCTTACATCAAGCACGGAATAGGTGAGCAACACTTGTAACAAAGTATTTTTTTCTGGAAGAAAGTAGCTGTAAAATCCTTCAGGTCTTTTGATGAGCGTATTATCGGCTCTTGCCCAATTCATCGTAAAAATCGAAGCTGTTCTTATTGCGCTTTACGGTATTAGCAAAATAGCGGGTATCGGTACCGTTGGAAAATGACAAAGAGTTGTAGGTATTTGTACAGAGAACTCTCGCTGTTGAAACTCTCTTTGCTATAGCGATGCACTTGGTTGAACGCCTCGCGGATAGCAACACCTCGCTTTTTTTGAGTTCTATTTGCACTAAGGGCAAGCCGTTTACTAAAATTGTTACATCATAACGATTGGCGTGAGAGCCTTTTTGCTCGAACTGGTTGATGACCTGCACCTTATTGCGAATGATATTTTTTTCTTATCTACCAAATAGATGTTTTGTATATGCCCATCGTCAAACACAAAGTCGTAGATATAATCACGGTGCAGTTTGCGTGATTTTTTTCTACCAAGTTATCGCTGGGGGCATCTAAATACTCTTCTACAAAGCGCGCCCATTCGGTATCGGAGAAGGTTACGCTATTGAGGTTTTGCAGCTGCGTGCGCACATTTTGCCAAGAGTGCTGTGGGGGTAGTAAGCAGAGCAAGTATTCATAGCCCTTGCCCTACCAAATCCTCTATAAATTCGCGTTCCAACGCATTTTTCGCTTTGGTAAGTAGCGGGAGCTTCATTTTACTTTAGAGAGCTTAGTATAACTGTCTAAAACGATGTAGTTTTTGTGTTTCGAGCGATAGTGTTGTAATTCATTGTTAAAAAAACTTGCTTATTTAGGGGTAAAACTTGCTTATTTAAATTTTTACTATTGATTTTCAGTGAGTTATAATTACATTTCTTCCTTGCTTAGCAAGGGGCAAAACTTGCTTATTCTTTCTTGAAGGTATATTTTGCATTCACATCACGCTGTTTTTCACTATGTCGTTCTATAATGTTTTGAGCGATAAATGCATTTTAGATAAGAGCGTACAGAATTTTTGATTAATCTTTGTATATTGTAGCAAATCAGAAAGTACAGCAGAGCCTTTTTCTGAATAAATAGAGTAAAATAGCTTTTTGGGTCTCATTATATTCATTCCACTTCTCTTCAATAGCATTCATTAGTGCTTTTTGAAATCGTTTTTCTCGTGAGCACTTACCCTATTGCGCAAAGTGAGATATACATTGTTATTCTGCTCTCTATACTCTGGTTGGGCAAGCAATGACTTTTTCCATAGATTGATAAATACGTGATACTCCCTCATTCAGCTGACGAACATACCCTAAGTCCTCTAACACTCTTGCTATACGTGGTTTCGAGCAAAAACGTTCTGTTTTTTATATTTTCAATCGTAACTTGTGCAGGGAGAGGACCACTATTACTAATCTCAAGTCGGTCATCAAAATGTTTGATATAAATTTCATTGCCCTGTAGATTATAGGAACGGTGGCAAAGAGCATTGACCACCCCCTTCAAGCCAAGCCTCTTCGGGGGTATTCAGGTACCTTCCTAAATTTCCCTATAGTAACATCTAAAAAAATAATAATCTCGCAATGAGGTACGCAAAAATAGGTAAGTTCATCAATAAGTCTTGGGATATTGTTTTCAAAACGTTGGTCTTTCACTACATTGTGCTCACTACCCACTTTTGCCTCTGTACCTTCATAACGTACATAGCGTACTGAGGCTGACGGAATATAACGCTCAGGCGATGTAGAAAATAGCAGTATTGCCGATTTTTTAAATTGGTATTTCCCTTCTTTCTTGGCTAATAGATTTCGTTTGTAAAGCAAATCATATATCTCACCAGAAAAATTCACTTTTGCCTTGTAGGCAGCTAATAATTCTTGGTCTAAGTCATCAGTATCAAAGTCAGGAATAACCTCATCTTCGAAGCGTCGAATATTTTTTTATCGTATTCAAGTTTTTTTATCTGCTCTTGGTTTAGTTCCCTGTTACTGTCGGCTATTCTTAGAAAAAAATTTTTCATTATCTTTACGACAATATATACGCTCTACATCTTGTTCTACATGAAAGAGAAAGATTAGTTTTCCATCTATAAATACTTCTTCTAATACAATATTACAAGGAGGAATAATAAAATCAAAGACTAGTTTTCTATAGTCATCCAATTTGTCAGCAATGGTGTTGAGGTCTTGTATTTCTGCTTTATCACTTATTCCAAAAGCTAATACCCCTCCATCAGCATTGAGCATACCGATGAGCTCTTCCGCAATTTTGGTAGGTTTCGTATCCTTCTCTCCTAAGCCTTTCCTTTCAAAAATATTGGTTTTCAAGCTGTTTTTTTCTAAGTATTGCTTGGTAATAATACTATTAATTTTTTTGATATTGGCTCATTCATATTTTTTTCCTTGCTTATTGGTATAAAAAAACTTGCTTATTTAAGGCTAAAACTTGCTTATTTAAATTTCACTTCTGATTTTCAATGAGTTATAATCATGTTTCTTCCTTGCTTAGCAAAGGGCAAAAACTTGCTTAAGCATTTTATTTCTTAGGGAACGACAATAATTTCTCCCTATAATACTCGTATTGTTTTTCTGCGCAGGGCAATTTCTTTAGGCAACCCCTCGCTAATAGAATTGACCAAAGTATCGAACTTATCAAGGATAGAGGCAATACGTTGTTGCTCTTCTAATGGAGGGAGAGGAATAAGGAGTTTGTCAAAAGAACTTTTTGATAAGCGGGGGATACTAGCACGGCGAACTTGTTGTGAAATTTTTAATCTGTTGTGTTAGTAGAAAATAATAAAAGGTATTTATTATTAAGGTTTTTGATCGTTTTTGAAATAATAAACATCATCCGCCGCCCAAAAGCATCTTTCATAAAACCTATTTCTCCTGCAGCTCCTGCACATATAATAAAAAGTAGTTTGAGCAGGAGCATTACTTTTATTATAATATCCTAATGGTTTCATGCTATTTTGGAAAACAGCAAACATTCCTTCCTCTGCAAAGGTCTTTTTCACAACACGTTTTTCCTCTAATTATTTCTGTTACTTCTCCCAGCGTTTTTCCATTCTACCTCATTCCCTTCATAACTCAGCAACTTATTACGATAGTATTCATACTGCCGCTTGCGGCAGTCCAGCTCCGCCTCCAGCTCCGCCTCCAGCTCCGCCTCCAGCTGGGTGAACTTGTCCAAAAATACGAACAATCTCTTGCTGAACAGAAAGAGGGGAGGGGATTGGGAGTTTTGCAATTTCTGATACCTTTAATGAAGGATAAGACTTGTCAGGAACAAGCTCAGCAATATCAAATTTTGAGAGAAAGTAGAATAAAAATTTAGCTAATACAACTTCTTCTTTTTCTATAAAATGGTTGCTAAGTGAGATGATACATAACTATCTATAGTGAGCATAACTCTATGATTTAACAAGGTAGATGCTCCACTTTTTAGGTAATAGTATGGTTTCTTTCTTGTATAAACGCAAGCCTTTTTATTCCCTCTTCATTCAATTTATCTTGTATTTGATGAAAATTTATGGAATGGTGTACTTTACCAACATCAGATGTTCTACAGAAAGGATAAACTCCATTCGTGAATAAATCATTATCTTGAGGGGCAGAGTTTCCTGCTGAAACCTCCGCTACCTCTCCCAGCGGTTTCACACCACCTCAGTGCCTTGTAGGAGGCGCGCTATATAAGGGAATATTTTTGGTTCTTGTGTCATTGTTATTTATGTTTTGTTTTCAATAGCTTAGCTGTGTTTTTTTCTCTAATGCTTTTTAAACCTCTCTAAATAAGATTGTTCTACAGGCGATAGTGTGCGTGCTTCATAAGCTCAGTATTCTTGTATTGCTTTCCGCTCCGCCTGTTCGTGGCTAGCAGTGCCTGCTCCTTTCAATACTCCTTTACCATAATTGGCTGAAAACTTATCCAATTCATCTACCCAGTCTTGCATATACATAGGGCTTTGTGTTTGCGCTTTAAGCTCTGCCAAATCAAAGAAGGCAGAAACAAGACGGTTTTAAGCGGAATAACTCTTCTTCTGTGAGGTAATTCTTCGCTATTTTAGCCTCATTCAGGGTAGGTAAAGCTCCTTTAAAAGTCGTAAGCCCCATAAAATCCTTAGTACTATCTGCTCTGCTATAGATCAGTTCAGCCGATGTTTGCTCGCTACAGGCATAATGCAATTTGTTTTGTACTATTTTTAAAAAGTAAGCGTTATTTCACTTTTTAGGATCGTAATCCCTACTGGTGGCATACAAGTCAAGCACTTGGCGGTACAGAGCTTTTTCACTTGAGCGGATATCTCGTATTCTATTGAGGAGTTCTTTCCAATAATTTCCGCCTCCATTGCCTTTTTAGTCGCTCATCATCCATCGTAAAAGCCTTTTACAATGTATTCTTTTTAATCGTTCAGTAGCCCAAATGCGAAATTTAGTAGCAATCACACTTTTTTTATCCGGTAACCAACAGAGATAATCATATCTAAATTATAATAATCTAATTGTCGCCTAACTTCTCGGTTACCTTCTTTTTGAACTGTCAAGATTTTTCTTGACAGTTGCTTCGGCTGAAAGTTCACCCTCTTCATATATATTCTGAATGTGTAAACTGATATTTTTGCTTAGTAGTGTTAAAAAGCTCAGCCATCAATTGTTGTGTAAGCCACACCGTCTCGTCTTCTACCTTTACATCTATCTGTACAGCACCATCTTCACGCTGATAAAGAATAATCTCTCCTTTTTTGTGCTTCCATATTTATCTATTAGTTTTCTATTTCTCTAATAATCTCCTCTATATCAGCCCTCAGCTCATTAATACGCGCTACCGTTTGTATTACTTCAGCATTTAGCACCTTTATATCTATCTCCTCGTGGGTGTCTTTAGCTTCTACGTATGAACTCACAGATAGGTTGTACTCATTTTCGGCTATCTGCTGGTTGTCTACCATCACAGCTGTGTGAGGAACCGCCTCTTTGTCAGCAAAAATGCCAACGATATGCGCTATATGGTCATCAGTAAGTACGTTGTTATTAGTTTCTTTCTTAAAAAGTCTTCCCACTGGCATCGATAAATTGGGTTCGGGTATCGGGTTTGTGTTTGGAAAGCACCAATATATTTACGGCAATGCTGGTGCCGTAGAACAGGTTGGGCGGTAGAGCGATAACGGTTTCTACATAGTTGTTATCAATGAGGTATTTGCGGATTTTTCTGCTCAGCACCTCCACGGTAAAAATACCAGGGAAGCATACGATAGCCGCACGCCCCTTAGCCGAAAGGTAGCTGAGGGAATGCAATACAAAGGCAAAGTCGGCTTTAGATTTTTGGGGCTAATACACCTGCTGGTGCAAAACGGTCATCGTTGATAAGGGTAGGGTCATCACTGCCTATCCAGTTCACCGAATAAGGCGGATTAGAAACAATCGCATCAAAAGGTTTTTCATCACCAAAGCAAGGGTTGATGAGGGTATCGCCTAAGGCAATATTGAATTTGTCGTAGTTGATATTGTGCAAGAACATATTCATACGCGCCAAGTTGTAGGTAGTATGATTGATTTCCTGCCCAAAGAAGCTTCTTCTATTTGGTAGTCATCGAAGTGTTTTTAGCTTGTAGTAGTAGAGAGCCCGACCCACAAGCAGGGTCGTAAATCTTGTTTACTGAAGATTGCCCCAACAATGCCAACTGCGCAATGAGTTTTGATACATTCTGAGGGGTAAAAACTCCCTCCCGATTTGCCTGCGTTGGCAGCATAGTTGGAGATGAGGAACTCATAAGCATCGCCAAAGAGGTCGATTTGGTGGTTTTCAAAATCACCAAAACTAAGTCCTGCTACTCCGTTTATTACCGCCGCAAGTCGTTTGTTTTCCTCAACCGTATTGCCAAGGCGGTTGGAAGTAGTATCGAAGTCGGCAAACAGTCCTTTGATGTCCGCTTCGGAAGGGTAGCCATTGGCAGAACTTTCAATAGCCGAGAAGATAGCCGCTAAATCGGTATTGAGATTGGAATTGGTATTTGCTTTTTTTGGCTACATTTACAAAAAAAGCTGAGTAGGGTAAATAAAGTAGCCTTTGGTTTTAGTAGCGTCGTCTTTTTATTTCAGGGGTAATAGCACTGTCGGGCAGCTGAGCGTATTGCACGCTCTCATCGCCACCTTCGATGAAATTAGTAAAATTCTCGCTGATAAAACGATAGAAAAGGGTACCCAATACAAATTGTTTAAAATCCCAACCATCTACAGCGCCACGTACATCATTGGCTATCTTCCAAATAGCGGCTTGTAATTCTTCTCGTTGTTTAGTACTGCTCATTATATTACCTGTTTTTAAATTTCTCAGGCAAAGATAATAATAATTTGCTAATTAGCTAATGTAGATGAGAAAATTACGGAAGTAACACTTTTTATTTATGATTTAAATCTACCAATAGCATGCTACCAGCTGTTTTTGAGTTTTTGGGTGTAGTGCAGTGCTTTTAGTCCCAAGTGTTGCGATGTGAAAGGCTGTATTTGCCTGCTCCTGTAAAGAATAGAGCCAATGCACCTAAAAAGAAAAGGGCGGATAGTTCTGAGACCAATCACCGTACTCAGTGAGTGCTATGTTTATTGCTATAGGCTAAATAAAGAGTTGCTAACCCATTGAGGAACATCACAAAGGCTGCAATACGTGCTCTATATCCCTAATACTACTAATAAAAGGGCTACAATCTCACCTATAAATACACCATAAGCAATAAATATAGGTAACCCTTTGGCTTCTACAGTCTCTTTTATAAAACGAAAGGCGACAGGATGTATAACCTTGTTAATCCCGTGTGGAATCATTAATAAGCCTATAGTAAGTCGCAAAATAAGTAATCCTAAATCTCTGTTTTTCATACTTTTTAATTTTTTTATTTTATGAGAGTGAATGGTAATTGGCTACTAATGGAGTGTGATGCTACTGCATTTTTACAGTTTATTCATTAAAAGGGACTGTCCGAAAAAGTTTTAAAAAGTATGATTGCGCCACACTCTTTGTCAAACTTTGAAAGTTTGACAAAGTTAATTGCTCTGATAATCAATCACTTTTTATTCACATTGTAGGGGCGATTGGCAAATCGCCTTCACAAAACAAAACTTTTTCGGACAGCCTCTGTGTGTTAATTTATTATCTTATTGATTAATTTATAATTACCTTTATCGTTTTCTTGTCAAAACTTACGGCGCAAGAGTCGATTTCGGTAACGCGTAGGGTATTTACCATTCCTTTTGCCTTGCATTGGCATCGATACGAGGTTGATCATTATGTCGCCCATATCTACATAGCCTTCTTCATTGGCTACGTGGTTGATATCTTCTATAACTTCATCGGTAGAGACAAAGCGGTCATAATAGAAAGTGGTTACACCCCACAATAGGTTTAGCTGGGTGAGTAATCGCTTATTAGAGGTAAATATCAAAATATGTGAGCTGGGGCGATATGACGAAATGCGGAATGCTGCATAGCCACTATTGGTGAGTGAGGTTATCACTTTGGCATTGGTATCGTTAGCCATCTTGGCTGCGTGAAAGCAAATGGTGTTGGTAATATAGCGCAAAGAGCGTATAAAAGGGGTAACGAGTGGTACTTTGATAATATCAGAATCTTCTACACCACGAATAATGCGGCTCATTTGCTCTATTACTTGTACAGGTATTTACCCATGAAGTTTCTGCCCGAAAGCATTACCGCATCGGCACCGTCAAGGACAGAGTTCCCTACGTCATTCACTTCGGCACGGGTAGGGGTTAGGCTATTTATCATCGATTCCATCATCTGGGTAGCGATAATTACAGGTATATGGTGTGCTTTGGCTTTGTGTACTAACTCTTTTTGGATAAGAGGTACTTCTTCGGCAGGGATTTCTACACCAAGGTCGCCACGAGCTACCATTATACCATCGCAGGCTGCCATAATTTTATCTATATTTTTTAGAGCTTCTGGTTTTTCAATTTTGGCAATAATAGGTATTTTTGTGCCCTGCGTTTTTCCTCGATAAGGTCTTTTAAGGTCTTGAATATCTTCGGGTGGCGTACAAATGAGAGTGCAAACCAATCTACTTCTTGAGTGATAGCAAATAGAGCATCGCGTATATCTTTTTCGGTAAGGGCAGGTAGTGATACTTTGGTATTGGGGAGGTTTACCCTTTTTTAGAGCTGAAAGGACCTCCTTGTATTACGACAGCTTCTACTTCGTTTTCTCCGTTTGATGATAATACCTCGAAGATAAGTTTACCGTCATCTAACAAGATACGTTCTCCTGGGCGTACATCGGCAGGGAATTTTTCGTAGTTCATATAACGCGCTCTTTGTTGCCTACAAAGGTTCACCTGTTACAAAAAGTAACTTTATTCCCTGGCGTTACTACGGTACCTTCTTCCATTACGCCTACGCGTAATTTAGGACCTTGCAGGTCGGCAGAGGATAGCGGTATGGAAGCCGTTTTTCTTGGTTGATACGGCGTATCATCTCAATGCGTTCTCGCACATCGTCATAGTCGGCGTGAGAGAAGTTGATACGGAACACATTTACTCCCGCAATCATCATATTTTTGATAACTTCGGGGGTCAGCGGTAGCAGGACCTAAGGTAGCTACTATTTTAGTTTTTACTATTTAGCATTCTTGAAATATGTAATTATGTTTTAAATTCAGTTTATTAGGGTCTATAATTTTTGCATTTTAGGGGCATTAGTTGCTGCATTATGGCATTGGCATTGCATAAGTCGGTATCGAGGGTGTCTATTTTTAAGAAATAATCTATTGTTTTATACTTATCTATGAGGTATTCTATGCCGAATAGCTGGTTAGGGGGTGCCTTCTATGAGCATTTTATTGCTTATACAGTGCCATTTTTAGGTCGGTAGCAGGGTCTTGCCAAGTGTAATAAGAGTGGTATTGCTGGTTTGTAGCTATTAGAGGTTCATAGTCATTATGTTTTGCTAATTGAATATGTAGTTTTTGGTTTTAGTTTATAGGCGAGCTTATAGTCGGGCAAGGGGTTTCTATCCCAATAAGCTGGTAGTTGATAAGTTCGTTTTTATTCAATTTTAGCAGAGCCATAGTGTGTAGTTGTTTTTCGGGGGCAAAAGATACGAAATAATGTTTAAATATCAATGATTAATGTTAATGATTAAAAAGATTGGCACGGTTTTTTTGAGCTTGTCTCTTGAAGAATGTAATATTTTTTTCTAAATAAAATAGGAGAAATATTTCTTCAGAAATCGCTATTATTTATATACTAAAAGAGGCGTGTAGTTGTGAAACTGCACGCCTCGTCGTTTTATAGCCCTATAAGTTTTTTGGGCTAAGGGGTAGTATTCCTTTTATGTCATAAATAATACCTTCGGGCTTGATATACTGATTAATATCTATAGATAACATCTCGTTATGGGCAACGCATAGTACTGCAACATCGTTGTTTTTGGGCAGCTTATTCATATCGGTAATGAGGGTGATGCCGTATTCTTCTTGCACAGTTTCTGCATTGGCGTGAGGGTCGTAGATAGTAATGTTGTGTGTAAAACTTTCCAAGCTATGATATAAGTCTATTACTTTGGTATTGCGAATATCGGGACAATTTTCTTTAAAGGTAAATCCTAAGAGAAGTATCCTGCTGTCTTTCACTTTAATACCAAGAGTGCATAATTTATTCACAATTTGATGTACTATATACCCTCCCATACTATCGTTGGTTTTTCGGGCTTCCATCATCAGGCGCGGTGATAAGCCGTGTAGTTTGGCTTTTTGTATGAGGTAGTAGGGGTCTACGCCTATGCAATGCCCTCCTACTAATCCTGGGCGAAAGGGCAGGAAGTTCCATTTGCTGGCAGCGGCATTGATAACCGATTGGGTGTCGATATTCAAGAGATTACATATTTGTGCTATTTCGTTCATAAAGGCGATATTCACATCGCGTTGGGCGTTTTCTATTACTTTGGCTGCTTCAGCTACTTTGATGCTCTCGGCAGGGTAGGTACCTCCTGTAAGGACGCTGTTGTAGAGGGCATCTATTTCGGAAGCAATGGCAGGGGTAGAGCCAGAGGTTATTTTTGATGTTTTCTACTGTGTGCTGCTTATCGGACGGGTTTACGCGTTCGGGTGAATAGCCCTACAAAAATCGCTATTGAAGGTGAGTTTTGCCGTCTGTTCTAATATAGGCACGCATACCTCTTCGGTAACGCCAGGGTAGACGGTAGATTCATAGATAACAATATCACCTTGCTTGAGCAGTGTGCCTACGGTTTTGCTTGCTTTGCGCAGTGCTGTAAGGTCAGGGTTGCTGATAAAGGTCTATGGGTGTAGGGACTGCTACGATATATACATTGCAGTCTTTTCAGTGCATTAGGGGTCATTAGTGCATTGCAGGTATGTATTTAGGCGTGCTTGTATCACCTCTGTATCGATTTCATTGGTGATATCTATTCCCTCGCGCAGCTGCGCTATGCGTTTTTCTTGTGGGTCGTAACCTATGGTGGGGTATTTTTTTGGCAAAGAGGCAGGCTAGGGAATCCTACATAACCAAGCCCTATGATGCCTATTTTGTATGATTTCATAATAATTTGCTGATAAATCAATTAGCAAATAGGCTAATTGTCTAAATTGTATTGTTTTATTTTTGCGATAGAGTGTGCGCTCGGAGATGCCGAGTTCTTTGGCAGTTTCGCGTCTTTTTGCCTTCGTTGTGCTCTAAGGCTTTTTAATCATTTCTTTTCTTGTTGTTGTAACGAAAAAGCGTTCTTCTTCGGTAGCTTCTTCGTAAGTATAAGTATCTTCTATGGGGTGGATAGTGGTATTTTTCATTGGTTTTCACAGGGATAAGGGTATAGGGTGTGGTATTTTCGGGATAATGTATGGGGACTGGGGTTTCTGGGGTTTTACCATAGATGCGGTGTATAAGCGTTTGGTTATCTTCCTGCACTTTGGTTGAATTTCCGTTTTTGAGGAGCTCAAGGGTGAGTTTTTCAGGTCGTTGAGGGTCGTTTTTCATATCAAAAAGGACTTTATAGAGGAGTTCTCGCTCGTTGCTAAAAGTCGTTTTCGTTACGATTATTTTGGGGTATTACGGTGGGAGGGTGCTGGTGGGGGTGGGCAGGTAGGTTTGCAGTACGGGAGCTGTGATGTCTCGTTGCTGTTCTAATACAGATATTTGTTCGGCTACGTTGCGCAACTGGCGTATGTTACCGCTCCATCGGTAGTTGGTAAGGAGGGATACAGCATCGGGGGTGAGCTTGATGGCGGGCATTTTGTATTTGCTGGCAAAATCGGAAGCAAATTTGCGGAACAGCAGGTGAATATCGTCTTTTCGTTCGCGCAAGGGGGTAGGTGTATTTCAACCGTACTGAGACGGTAATAGAGGTCTTCGCGGAATTGTCCTTTTTGATAGCATCTTGCATTTTTACGTTGGTAGCCGCTACGATGCGTACGTTGGTTTTCTGTACTACTGAAGAGCCTACTTTCATAAATTCGCCATTTTTCGAGGATGCGCAAGAGGCGTACTTGGGTGGTGAGGGTAGTTCGCCCTACTTCATCGAGGAAGATAGTGCCTCCATCAGCTTCTTCAAAATAGCCATTACGGGTGGCAGTAGCTCCTGTAAAGCTCCTTTTTCGTGCCCGAAGAGTTCGGAATCTATCGTTCCTTCGGGGATAGCACCGCAGTTTACGGCGATATATCTTCCGTGTTTTTCGGTTTGGATAGGGTATGTATGATGCGGGGGATACTTTCTTTTCCTCACCACTTTCGCCCGTTACGAGAACGGAAATGTCGGTAGGGGCTACTTGTATAGCTTTTTTTCTATGGCGCGGTTCAGCATGGGGTCGTTGCCGATGATGCTAAATCGTTGTTTTATGGCTGGATATTTTCCATTTTTCTGTAGGTATCAAAATTGTGGTGTGCAAAAGATACGAAATAATGTTTAGAGGCTGTTTATTATTTTTCATCTATTGCTAATTATTAATTCTTTTTCTAAAGATTTTAGGGTTTTTTAAATAGTCCTCCTCTACCATTGATAAGGTTTTTTACTTGGTATTTTTAAATTCGGTAGTGGCTTTTTCAATAGCTTTTTTGATGACTTACACGCCCTGCATCTTGTAGTATTTTTTTCTCCTGTAGCCGATAAGATATTGTCTAATTGCTTGATATAATCTGCCATATACATAGCTTTTTCGTTTCATTGCTTGTATTTCAGCAAAATCAAAATATCCTGAAACTAAATTGTTAAAGCACTTTTAGTTCTTCTTCGGTGAGGTAATTTTTAGCAATTACTACTTCTTTTAGTGAAGGATGATCGCCTGCAAAAACGGTAAGTCCCATAAAAGGTTTATCGCTATCAGCACGCTCATAGATTACTTCTGCAGCGGTATGCCCGTGTGCTGCATAGTGCAATTTGTTTTGTACAATTTTTAAAGAATGTGATAGATTCGGGGGTGCGAGGGTCATAATCTACGCTAGTGGCATACAAATCGAGCACTTGCCTATACAATACTTTTTCAGAAGAACGAATATCGCGAATGCGATTTAAAAGTTCGTACCAATAGTTACCCCCTGCATTTTGTTTCAAACGATTATCATCAATTACAAAACCTTTTATGATGTACTCTTTGATGCGTTGGGTAGCCCAAATTCTGAATTTAGTAGCTATATGGCTCTTAATGCGATAGCCTAAAGAGATAATCAAATCGAGATTGTAGTAAGCTGTGTTATAATTTTTTTGCCATCAGCGGCAGTTGTTCGGAATTTCCGAACAACTGCTTTTTCCTCTAATTCTCCTTCTTCAAAAATATGCTTAATATGCTCGCTTATATTAGCTTTACTAGATTGATAAAGGGTTACCAACTGTGCTTGTGTAAGCCAAACGTTTTTCGTTTTTCAAGGCGTACTTCTATTTGGGTTGCCCCCTTTTTCATCTTGATAGAGGAGCAACTCTCCTTGTGATGTTTCTTCCATAGTATGGTGTTGTTAGTGTCAGTCCGCAAAAATACGAAATAATGTTTAATGTTTAATGATTATTTTAGAAATAGGGTATATAGGTTTATCCTTCGCTCAACCTTCGCTTATCCTTCGCTCAAGGTTCGGTGGGACTGTGGGCTAAAACTTAACTATTATTTTTGTGTTTCGCCCTTGTTCTTGGGGGTATAGGGTGTAAACAGGGATCGCTTTGCCAATAGGTATTGTTATCGATGTCGAGAATTGTAATGACGCCTTTAAAGGCTGCGCCTGTATCTACATTGGTTACGTTGTGAAAGGTGAGCGGATGGGTGCTGCCCAAACGGGTGGTGAGGGGTGTGCCCTATGTATATTTGCTTGTAAAGGCGTAAGCGGGTGGGATACTGGGGATGGGTAGGTGCAAGGGTGGTGCTGCAGGCGGTTTCCCAAAGGGTTCTGTCCCAATAGAGCATTTCAGTAAAAATATTCGTATGCTACCCCGCGCAGGTTGGTGAAGCCTGCGTGCAAAAACAAACGATTGTCATCGTCTAAATAATAGTCTTCCAGCGCGAAAAGGAAGTTGCGATGGACTTCTTTTGTGTTTTCACTGATGTTTTCATAGGCTTTTACGGTAGCCTTACCGCCGTGTTGGTACCACATAGTGTCGTTTGTTTTGCCACAAAGGAAGTCGTAGCATAGGGCATCGTGGTTGCCGCGCAAGAAGGTGCAGTGGTGTTGCTGCTGGTATTCAATAAGAAAGTCTAACACTTGAGGGGTTTGGCTCCAGCCATCGGCATAGTCATCAAGGAAGATAAGATGGTCTTTGGGGGTGATTTGTGCTCGCTGGAGTACTTGCTGTAGGGCTATGAGAGCGCCGTGAATATCGCCAATTACAAGGGTACGCATACTGTAAATTTATAAAAAGAATTATTGATTTTCAGCGCAAAGATAATAAAAATTGTTAATTGTAGGTTTTAGATTTTTGATAATTGTGTTATTTTTTTCTTTTATTTGCAACTTTATTTATAATACCGATTGTTATGAGAGGGTTGAAACTAAATCAATGGCTTACGGCGCTTACTGTAGGGTTTGCGCTTTTTGCGATGTTCTTTGGTGCAGGCAACCTTATATTGCCGCCTTTTATTGGATTAAACACGGGTATCCACTGGCATTGGGCTTTGGCTGGTTTTTTTATTACAGCTATTGTAGCACCTTTTTTTGGGGGTACTGATGGTCGCGCGTGTGAGGCAAACATTTCACCGACTTGGGTTGGCTTATCCACCCTAAACTGATAAGTGCTCTTACCTTTGTGATTATTCTTTTTATAGGACCTCTTTTTGGCGTTGCCTCGCACGGGGGCTACTACCTATGAGATTGGTATTCAGCCGCTGCTGCCTAACCTTTCGCCTTTTATGGTTTTCTCTCTTCTTTTTGGGGTAGCGTTGGTACTTTCTATCTCTAAATCGCGTATTGTAGATGTTATTGGGAAGTTTCTCACGCCTTTCTTGCTGATAGTGCTCATCTTGCTTATCTTTTTGGGGTGATATACCCTAAAGCAGAGGCGATGCCTACAAATTTAGGGGCTTCGCAAAGCTTTGTATTGGGCTTTACAGAGGGTACCAGACAATGGACGTTATGGCTTCGGTGATTTTTGCGGGGATTATCATTGCAGCAATCGTAAATAAGGGCTACAACGAGCCTTCAGAACGTACACGAGTTACGATAATGGGAGGAGTGGTTTCTACGCTTTTGCTTGTTGTTTATTTATGGTGGACTGATTTATTTGGGGGCTCATTCGGGCTATGAAGGCAAAGAGGGTGTGATACTGCGCACTGATTTGCTGTTGTATATTTCGCACAACACGTTAGGCAAATGGGGTACGATGGGGGTAGCACTGGCTATTGGGCTGGCGTGTCTTACTACCGCTATTGCGCTGATTTCATCGGTGAGTTCTTTTTTTGAGGGACTTACTCGCGGGCGTGTATCTTACAAGGTATGGGCTGTGATTACTACAGTTGTTTCTATAGTTATATCTGTAAATTCGGTAGATAGTATTATTGCTTATGCGGTATATATACTATTATTCGTATATCCTATTGTATTCACGATTATTTTATATGTGCTTGTTTTTGGCAAATGGGTACAACGCCCTGCGCCTTATGTTACGGCAGTAGTAGTTACAGCTATTGTTTCGGCTATTGATGTAGCTGGTATTGCCCTACCCGATATGCCTTGGTGGTTAGCATATATGTTACGCGATTGGATATTTGTTGTAAAAACAGTGGCTGCCACTGGGTAGTTTTTAAGCTGGAATGGTTGTTGCCCTCATTAGTAGCTTTTTATAGTAGTGGCAGTAGTTACACGCTCATCACCTGCGAAGCGGCACGCGTGAGGAGGCTATCCATGAGGCTAATACGCCTAATACTACTATAGTGGCAAAAACGACTATTGTATTGAGCAAAGTGATACTTACAGGATAAGGCAGTGTGGGTGCTATCTTTACGAAGGAAAAATTGTTGCTGGCTCACTATTATTGCAAAGCCTATCGCTATGCCTATCAGGGCTCCTGTTACAGAGGCGATAACTCCTTGCCAAAAGAAAATGCAGCGTAATTGCTGCTGGCTGAAGCCTAAGGCATAGAGGGTGTATAGGTCGTCTTTCTTGTCTAATATCATCATTATAATAGCTCCTACAAGGTTGAATAGTGCAATGATGAGTACTAAGATAAAGATAAGATAAACGGCTATATTTTCGGTATTGAGCATACGATAAAGTGCATCGTTTAGTTGGGCACGGTTTTTTACTACTACGGGTTGTGAAAAACTGTGCTCTATTTGTATTATAACGTTGCGCTCGTTGGCTGTTGGGGTTAGTTTTAACTCTATGGCAGAGACTTGGTTGGGTTGTAAGCCTAATATAAATTGCGCTTGTGGAAGGCTTGAGAATACGTATTTTTATCTAAATCTTCGGTAAGCTGGTAGATGCCGCCTACTACGGTGAAAAGCCTGTCGGTAGGGCATCGGGTCATTGAGGATACTCCCTTTGCCCGCTTTGGGTACTACTATTTGCAGTGGCGAATTGCCATCGGCGAGATTGAGCCCTAATTTATTGAAGATAATCCCCCTACTACTACACTTGGCGGATTGATATTCCATTGCCCCAAAGAGATAATGCTATCTACAGCATTCACTAAGGGGTATTGTGCATCTACTCCTTTGATGTAAGCAATGTGGTTCTTCTGGTTGTGCGTGAGGAATACTTGCTCTTCCAACACTTTAGTAAAATGAGCTATGCCTTCTACTTGTTGCAATTTGAGAGTATCGGTAGCTGCTAATGCCAAGTATTTGCCCGTTTTGGGGAAGATTTTCAAGTCGGGGTCGAAGGTGGTTGAAAATGATAACGTAAAGTCTTTCAGCCCAGCGAATCCTGCTAATACAATGAATAACGCCGCCGCCCCTAGCACTACTACTACGGCTGTTACTTTATTGATAATATTGATAACGTTTTGCGAGCTTTTTGGCAAAGCTATAACGCTTGGCAATGTACAGAACGGCGTTAGTTTTTCATCGTTTTATTAGGTCATTTTTGCGTTTGTAAAGCAAAGCGCGGTTCTCTATAGGGTTTTTCTTCTTCTTTGAGTGATTGTTCAATACCTTCAATATATTGCAAAGAGTCGTCTATATAGAAGAACAATTCGGGCATACGCCTAAATTGGTTTTTAGTGATTTGCGACAATTCGTGTTGATGAGGGGCGCATTGCTGCTAAGCCCTTTGAGTGTTTCGGCAGCCTGCGTTTTCGGGAAATACGCTTACGTATACTTTAGCCGTTGATAAATCAACTGCTACGTTTACTTTTTGTAACCGAGATAATCAGGTTGTTTTGCCCAGCATCGCGTATAGCTTGTTGCAACACTTTTGCCAGCTCTTCTTGTATAATTCCTGCTATTTTCTTTTTGCCTATTATTTTTCCATTGTTGTTTTTAGCTTACTTATTAATCATTTACCAAAAATTGTTTCACCGGTATCGGTTTCGTACATTATTCCGAGTCGTTTACCGCGTTTTTGACTTGCATCGGGGGCAGCAGCACCTTCTACTGTTTTGTATTTAGTAACTTTTTGCCCTTCGCGGCGTATAATTTCCATATCATCGCCTTTTTTTCTTTACTATGGTGAAGTCTTCGCCCGAAAAAGAAATCTTGCATATTGAGGTTCATCACCATAGATACCATCAAAGCTACGGCAAAAACCATAGCCACATCAAAGAGATTTACAACTACGCTTAGCGGGTCGGCATCGTCATCTTTGAAAGCAAGGGAACGTCTGTTATTTCTCATTTGGTGTTGTTTTTTAGTTAATACACGTGCTACGTAATCTAAGTTGTTGGTTTCCTTAGCATACCAGCGTTGTTTGAACTGCAAGGTTACCAAGCCCACCAAGCTAATTACCAGCCCTACTACGGTGGTAGCAAATACTACCTGCATATTGCTTTGCCATTTTTTTGAAATGTCGCCTGTTGAAAGCCCTGTAAGCGCAGGACTCATTGCGATAAGCGTACCTATAAGCCCCAATACCGGACCTACTTTTTGCCAATAGTTTAGAGGTCGCGATGTCTTTTTCTCCTTCATTTTCAAAGTTAGCAATCATATAGTCGTAGTAGTCAGCATCGGGTTCGTGGCTGAGCAAGTCGCGCAAATACTGTATGTAGAGCGAGTTGTCGCGTTCGGGCAGCAATGCCTTTAGCTGCTGCGCTCCGTCAGGGGTGAGTGCCCCTATGGCTGCATTTAGTTGTTTGTCGTTTTTGTACTTCGTAATAAAGCGGTTGTAGAAGCTGCCCACCAGTAGCAACGCACGCCCAAAAAGTACTAATAGCACCACTATGTCAGGTATCAATAAGCTATCCGATACCAAAAAAATAGAATTTCAGAAATCTCTTTCATCGTTTTTTTAATTAATTTATCAATATATTTATGGGTTAATTTACCAATTGTTTAATCGTTTCAATTTTTCTCAATTCCCTGTTCGTAGCCGTATTGGAAAGCATTTTCTAACATCTTAGTATCAAGTACATTGATATTACTCAGGTTGTGAAAAAATACATAATCACTCTTTTTAAACTTGCGGGTGTAGTTGCCGTCCATAGCAATGTTGTAAATGCGCTGTAAAAGCTGTAAAGAGTTTTTCAGTTCGTCTTCACCAATAGGCTCTAACGGATTGATAAAAGCTACCTATGACCACTTCACACAAATTTTTTTATAGGTTCTATTGGGAAATTGTCTAATATACCACCGTCTGAGTAAAGCCCTTTATCTATCCGCACGGGCGAAAAAGTAAGGCGGCAATGCCGAGGAAGCAATCAGGGGTTGTATTAGTTCCCCTTTATTGAAATATTGCACCTTGCCCGTGAGCAAATTAGTAGCAGCTACTGCAAGAGGTATATTCAGCTCTTCAAAAGTACGATATTTGAAGTGTTTTTTTCAAAGAACTTGGTATATTTAGCACTATCCATCAGCCCCTATTTTTTTCTAAAGGTTACCATCGACCATTTAAAGACGGGCGTTTTTTTCTAAAGAACTCAAGCATTTCATCGGGGGTAACCCCAGAAGCGTACAAGCCGCCCACTAAAGCACCACCGCTGGTACCCGAGATAGCAGCGGGGCGTATGCCTTGTTCTTGCAGTGCTTTCAGAAGTCCGGCGTGAGCCAAAGCACGCACACCACCCCCTGAAAATACCAAAACCAAGTTTTTTTCATAAAAATCAATTTACTAGCTTATTTAATCAATAAAAACGCCAACATTGCACTGATATATGCTACCCCCGTCATAAAAACCATTGTATAGCCGTCCATTTCCAGCTATTAGTTTCTTTGCGCACTATCGCCACTGTACTAAGGCATTGCATAGCAAAAAGCATAGTACAACAATAGCGAAATACCCGTACCCAAAGTATATACAGGTGTACCATCGGCGCGCAGCTCACTGCGCATTTTTGCCAATATAGTACGTTCACCCTCTTCACCTTCAGTATCTAAATCACCGCCAAGGCTATATACCGATGATAATGTACTGATAAACACCTCGCGCGCTGCAAACGAAGCCACTACTCCTATGCTTATTTTTCCAATCATATCCCAACGGACGAAATACAGGCTCTATTGCCTTGCCTATATACCCTAAAAATGAATATTCTAGCTGTTCGCCCTCTATATAATGGTTTTTCTGGTCATCATCCCATTGTTGTTCGGCTGCCAAAGTGTCAGCGCGTTGTTCTATGGTGTTATAGCGTTCACCCACGCCGTGCGAACCCAAAAACCACAGTAGTACTCGAGATAGATAAGATAATTTTACCAGCCCCCATTACGAAGCCTTTTTGTTTTTCGTATACCGTAATCCCGACGTTGCGCCACATAGGCACTTTTATAGTCGGGCATTTCGGCTATAAAAAAGCTCTTGTGTTGTTTCATTTTCAGCACCTTATCTAAGATAAAAGCCGAAACCAAAGCCGCTGCAACCCCCAAAAAGTACATACTGAAAAACGCCCAAGCCTTATAACTGAAAAACAAGAAATCACCCTCAGGAATCACCAAGTTTATAATGATAAGGTACACTGGCAATCGCGCTGAGCAAGTCATAAAAGGCGTTACCAGTATAGTGATGAGTCGTTCTTTCCAATTTTCAATATTACGAGCAATCATCACAGCAGGAATTGCACACGCCACGCCCGACATCAGTGGTACGACACTCTTGCCGTTTAGCCCAAAGCGCCTCATAATGTTATCCATCAAAAACAGCCCTACTCATATAACCACTTTCTTCTAGCAGCGAAATGAAAGTGAAAAGAATAGCAATTTGCGGTATAAATACCACAATACCCGCAATACCACTCAGTATTCCCTTAGTGAGCAAATCGGTAAGAGCTCCTTCAGGCAAAAACCGACTCACACCAGTCTGTAAGTTGAGCAAAAAGCCACTCAATCCCGTCCATTGGGTAGCTTGACCAGCTGAATACTGCCTGAAAAAAATCAACAAAAGAATAAATGCAAAAATCACATAACCCAATACAGGGTGAATGAGCAAACGGTCGAGGCGCGCCCGCAGGGTTTGTGCCTTGTGATAATCTACCGAATAAGCCTTTTTTGAGCGTTTCGTTGATACATTGGTAGCGAATAATCGTCTCTTTTTGCTTCATTCGCCGTATTTCGCTCTCTGTTTTGGTATGTTTTTACCCTCGTAAGGTCAGTTTCTTTGTAATTTTCAATAATATAAGTGTTGTGCGACACAATAAGCCACAGCTTATAAGTGTTTTCATTGGGGAAAAGAGTGGCTAAACTGTCAAAGTAGCTTTTATCAATTCGTTCTACCGACACACAAGGGGCTATAGGCAGCGATTGGTAGTCCATAATCGCTTTTTTTAGCGCCTCAATACCCATTCCCGTACGCGTACTGGTAAGCACCACTTTTTGTTTGCAGCGAAGCCTCTAGCGCAGCAATGTCAAGGCTGATGCCCTTTCGTTCCATCTGGTCAGCCATATTGACAACCAGCAGTGTAGGCAGTTGCAAGTCCTTTATTTGCGTAAAGATAAGCAAATTCCGTTTCAGGTTATTCACATCGCACACCACCACTACCACATCAGGGAAATATTCCCCTTTGCGGTCGAGTAGTACATTCACTGCCACGCGTTCATCTTCCGAGCTTGCGTTCAAGCTATAAGTGCCAGGCAAGTCAATAATAACGCCCTTGCAATGGCTGCACAAGCTCGTTTGTCCTATCTACTGTAATACCAGGGTAGTTTCCCACCTTCTGGTTCAGCCCCGTGAGCGCATTAAATAACGATGTTTTTTTCCTGTGTTAGGATTCCCTATAAGCGCAACTTTTATTGAGTTCACCAATTGTATATTACTTAATTAGATTATTTTTTTCAACCACTAACGACTAGCGACTAATCACTAACGACTAGCGACTAATCACTAACGACTATTTCTCTAGCCATATCTTTTTCGTATAGATAAATAAGCCTCATTCATACGGATATAGATAGGGTCGCCCATAGTAGCGCGTTGCAGAACTTCCACTTCGCTACCCACAAAGCAGCCTAATTCAATCAATTTCAGGGAATTTTATCTACATCAAATGAAACTATAACGCCTTTTTCGCCTTTCTTAAGATCAGCAACCGTATGATTTTTTTAGATGATTGTGTAGTCATAACACCTTATTTAGACTTAATTTGAGCGCAAAGGTACAAAAATAATGTTTAATGATAGATGTTTAATGAAGTAAAAATTATTAAGGTATCTATTTAGCTACATACTAATTGACTTTTGGGAAACGGGAGAACGTTCTACAATTCTTTTTCATTAATTTGTTAAAGATAGTATCTTTATTTTTTGTGAGCGATTAATTCTAAAACTGTATTCCGCTAAAGAGCGGTCTATGTTAAACTCTGATACCCAAGAATATATACCTCGTATCCAAGATTTTACTTGGTGTATTTCCTTCCTCTTTTTTTCTCCTATGGTAAATTCATCAACCTAAACGCTATCATTCATTTTGTGCGATTCACTGGATTTCATAGCTTCACGGACAGCAATATCCATCTTCCCACTTTAAAGAAGCTAGATATTCTTCGCAATCTAAGTCTGTTTTTAAAGCGTTCAGTAAACCCTAAGAGGCTTTGTCCCTTAAATAATTCCATAATACATTAATTTTCAGAGTGCAAATACATGAAAATACTTTGACACCTCAAATTTAGAAAATAGACTTTGCTAAGAGCCCTAAAACTCTTAGCAAAGTTTTTGTGCTGTATCACGAAATGATACACCTCCCCTTTACCTTTGCCGCATCAAACTAAAAAGTTTCTAACAAATGAAAAAAAGATACACTATCATTGCAGTTGCCTATAGTGCTGCTCAGTAAGTCTAAAGTAACGATGCGTGCTCTTTTAGAACGTGAAGTTGCGCAACAGGAGAGTTATATCAAAGAGACTCTCAAAGCTATTGAGATACCTTTTAAAGGCACACTACACCCTAAAATAGATAGAATGGAAACTGTCTTTTTCGATAAAGATGAAGCCCTATTTCAGTGAAGATGATTTTGAAAAAGTACAAAAAGCTTTTTCCTAAAGGTTATGTGCAGCCCCATTCTAATTTTGTAGCTGAAGAGGTAACCTCTCGTTTTGTGCGGATAGCTATTCCTAACCAAACTACACATTTTGTATGTCTGAGTGAAATATTCAGTTCTAAGCAGTTTAAACAGTCAGCAATGCCTTTGCCTATTGCTTTTAGGAATGAACGAAAAAGATCTCCACCTTATTGATTTAACGACTGAAGCACATTTGGCTATTCAAGCCGATGACCCTACCTATCGGCGCAAATTACAACAGCTTGTATTGCTATCCTTGCTTTTACAAACACAGTCCAGAAACACTCAAAATAGTATGGATAGGAGGAGCTGACGATTGCCCGCCTGCAATGTTGCAAGTAATAGCACCTTATACATTCAGCACCGCTACTGATACTGAGGTAATTTTTGCAAGCCTTAGTAGATGAGAACCAAAAACGCACTGAGAATGCACTTACATCACCTTATATAGTAGTCTTTATCAATGAGGCTGATACGCTTTTTGAGAAACATTTTCTACTTTTTAAATGCTTTGAAAGATAGCCAAGCGCAGGGTATTTATATTGTGGGTATTTCAGAAGTATTTGAGAGGAAAAGCATTACCGTAAAACAGCTACTTGATTATCGTTTGCTCTTTAACAATTTGCTATGGGTTCACGAAGAGGGAGCAGTAGGCTATGAGCGCACTTCTCTTCTGTTACCCTTTTTTTGAAGAAGAGGTGTTTGAAAATATCATACAATTTAGAGAAGGAAAAAAATAAAAATACCACCAGAAGAATTGCTTTCAGAGAGAGCTGAAACTCTACGAAAACAAATAGCACAGATATTAGAAAATAGGAGTAATATTCTTTTTAGAACGAAAGACTCTAAAAGACCTTAAAAAAAGTCTTTGCATACCCCCTTGGTAATGAGAAGCCTGCTGTGTAGTACAGATGGTGCAATAGTTCTTCCGCTAAATGTAATTAGAGGGTATTTTTCTCAATTATTACAAACGAAACTATTTAATGAAATGCTTGGCAGAGTTATGGATAATATTACCTATTTTTGCAGGAGAAACACCTAAGAAGTTAGGTAGTATAACACATTTTTGAAATACTTAAAGAAAGCAAACAGATACTTATTGATGGAGAACCCTTACACACTCACTCTATAGGAGATAGTTTAGTGCCTTTTTATTGTAGAAGATGACTATGATATACTCAACCCAATAGCCGTTACTCCTGAGAAAGTGGTATGTCCATTGTTAGACACTTTACCTAATGCTACTTATCCACAGTTGAGCCTTATTGCAAAGAAGTTACGAGAAGTTGAGCCAACACCTTCTAATTTAGAAGAGAAGGCACTGTTAGTACACAAGCTTTTTTTAACAATTCAATTTTCACTTGGCAGCTTTTCACCTATAGCATTGCTTTCGGAAATAGAAATGCTACTATTAAGAATTGATTTTTGAGCTGATTAATAAAAAGTTTCTCCGAAACCGCCAACATACAGCACTAAATAGTTAGAAGAGAGTTTTTTTAAACTCTTAATAACATAGTTACATAAATATTTAACGAAAAATTTTAGATATATGCTAAAAAGTTATACTTTTGAGGCGTTAATTAATAACCAAATTAAATTTTTTTAATTTTTATGTCACATTTTAAAAGGCACTTTTTGAGGAATTTTTATAAGATTATAAATCCTCTTACAAGAAATCTCGTTGCTAATATGAGTAGGAAAGCAAAACAGCATACTACCTGCTCAACTCCTGGTTGCAACAAAAGAACTGGTTTAGAAGCTGCACATCTTGCAGGTAAATCACGTCCTACTATTACAGCTGATATAGTTCGTAAAATGATAGGTAAAAAGAGCTTGATAATGGTATTATTGAGATAGACTTAGATGTTTTTCCTACAGAAATTTGTAGAAGAACATACGCCTTTAGAAAAGTCTATTAAAAATTCTCTGTAAGGAGTGTCATAAAAAAATATGACAAAGAGAATAATGTAGAGTTTAACGATGTTATAAATATAGATAACATTGAAGAAGAAGCTACAGACGAAGACTTTAAGGAAGCTGTTTTTGTCAACTATGAAAAAAAGAAGACATTCGTGCTTTAGTTGCAAAAAGAAGTAAAAGATTTTTCTTTTTAGTGATTCTTGTTTTTTTCGCTAATGTAAACAAAACAAAGACTGTTTGGTGGGTTGAACCTAATAAAGACAAATTTAACAATAGCTGGTTATTGTTAAACAACACAGAAAAAAAGAGAGGTTTATCTATTTAAAAATAGACTCCAAACTTTCTACTGAAAAATTAAACACCAGAAAAGATAAGAACAACCAATATAGATTGGAAATTCTTACCGAAAATGCGCCTAATAGCTTTTAAAGATAGGTTTTCAGGTGTTGATTTTAAAGAATTTTACGTCCAAACAGTAAAAATACTAAAGTTTATATTACAACACTAAAAAGAGTGCCAAGAACAATTCTTGGCACTCTTTTTTATCATGTATCACAAAAATGATACACCTCCCTATATTACCTTTGCCCTCAATAACTTATAATATCACACAATATGAAAACCTTTCAAGAACTTTTACAAGTTAGTGCTCCCCAAAAAAATGAAGCTTCCTGTACCTTTAGGCATATCTGTTGAAAAAGTGAAATTTGTAGATATCGCCAAGATAAGTCCTATACTTATTGAGGGAAATAACCCTGATGAAAGACAACTATTAGTACAAGAAATACGCTGGACAATGCTTTTACCATAAGCATTCTAAAAATGTACGAATGTTCTCTATCAATGCACAAGATGAACAAAAAAATGCTAAAGATGCTTGCTATTTTACAAAAGAAATAGCAAAAACGATATGAAAAAAACAGCATAGAGAGCTCTATAAAGTTCCTCATATCATTGTATTTATAGAAAAATATAGAGGACTTTGCCATTACTCACTTTGAGACTTTAAAAAAACATCTTCGAAAGCAGTCAGAAAGTAAAAATTTACTTCGTATTATCAATTGGTAAAATAGAAAAAGAAAACACTATTTTTAAGTTATTAGGGACTGTGTAACTATCTTCTAATAGTCGCTGATAATTTAGTACAAAGAGGCAACTTACTCAAAATAACTTTTACAAGAATGGCATAATTTATACCATCAAAAAAATCAATCGCAATACTATAGAGCTTCCTATAATAAAAAGCAGATGAAGTGCAAAACTTTTTAAAACTGCAATCAACAAATTAACGCACTTCCAAATTTCTCTTCACTGCTTCTTGCCAATATTTTTACAAAAAGTATCTCGCAAGTGAGTAGGTTCTAATATAGTAAGCGACCAACTGCGTTTCATCAGTTCCATAATAAAGTCGAGGGTAGGCTTTTACATAAAGTTCAAAGGTAATATGCGTTGCGGTTTCAGCTATAACCCGCTGTGAGTGATGAATAGGTGAGGCTTTGAGATAGTTGCCATCTCGGTGATCAAACTGTAGCACTACCTTTTTCGGCTTTGGCATCGGTGAACATCCCAAAAAGCATTGTAATACGAACTGTAGAAGTCTAATTGCTTATTAAGTCGGAAAGTAGCTCCTATTTCTAACGAACGCACGCGCTCTAAAGGCAAAGGCTTTAAAAGGCACACTACTATCTTGTTTATCTACTGCCAGTACATACCACTTATAGTCTTTATGTTTTAGTTTGTAAGGTTGTAGCGTATAGGTTTTGGTTTGCTCATCGCGGTAGTCGTAGTAGGTGATGTGCAGTTCTTTATGGGCTTCTATAGCCTCTATACAGTCGGCTATATGGTTTGTGCCCGTATGCTGACGAGTTTCTGCAATCACACATTCAGGTAGTTTACCGTCTTGGTTTTGCACGGTAAACAAGATGTAAGCTGCCAATAGGTCATCTACTATCAGCTGATTTTTCATCTTCGTATAACGCATAAGTTTCATCCTCAAATCTCAAATCATAGTGCCATTCATAGCATATTGTCTTTTTGTCGCGCTCAAACAATTGTCGGTTATACCCTTTTTCACCTAAATAACTATCCATTTCTTTGTAGATTTGTTGGTAGTTAGGGTAGATTCCTTTTTCTATTACAATCGCGTATAAATCGCAATAGGTGTATGATACGTAGTAATTTATCCATTTTTTTGTTTTTTTGGTTTATGGGGCAAATATACAAAAATTTAAGGTATCTATTTAGCTACATACTAATTGACTTTTGGGAAACGGGAGAACGTTCTACAATTCTTTTTCATTAATTTGTTAAAGATAGTATCTTTATTTTTGTGAGCGATTAATTCTAAAACTGTATTCCGCTAAAGAGCGGTCTATGTTAAACTCTGATACCCAAGAATATATACCTCGTATCCAAGATTTTTACTTGGTGTATTTCCTTCCTCTTTTTTTCTCCTATGGTAAATTCATCAACCTAAACGCTATCATTCATTTTGTGCGATTCACTGGATTTCATAGTTTCACGGACTTTTTTGCATAAAATAATGTGCAGTCTGACGACTAATTTCATAACTTTACGGCAACAATACCCTTTTTTCCCATTTTATGGAAGAAGCTGTCCAAAAATCTTTAAAAGTACTACTTCGGCATCTCCCCCTTTTGAAGGAAGTCCGCGAGCTGGCGCAGCGAGTATGTGTTAAGGGGGATGTTAATAATCAATTAGTTACAAAAATATTCTGTTCATTAATAAAGCTTGTTTTAAGCTAAAATAAAACTTTTTGGACACCCTCAATCTAAGTCTTTTTTAAAGCGTTCAGTAAACTATAAGAAGTTTTATCCATTAAACAATCTCATAATACATTAATTTTTCAGAGTGCAAATACATGAAAAATACTTTTGACACCTCAAATATTTTTTTCAAATATTTGTGAATAATTATAAATTATTAACATCCTATAACTACCCTATATACGCAATTTATTTATATAGGGCGTATATAGGAGTTATATAGGAATAATTGATTGAGAGGAATAAAAATGAGCTTATTTTTATATACACACATTCTGCATCTTTAAGATTATAATAATTGATTTTTTTACTATAAATGTATCTTTCGTAGAAGTGTAATTATCTTTTTAGAATCTGTGCTATAATTTCCTCACTTTCTTTTGTCAAAAATCAGAATATATAAAGTATATCTTATTAGTCTGCATCAGAATTAATGCATTTAAATCTTCTATTTTTTTATTATTAAGATAAGCATTAAAAATTTTTGTAATGGACAGTTGATAATCTCTGCATATTTATTTCTTAATAACTTATCATTAAATAGAGTATCCTCAATAAAGATATTATTTTTTTGTATTTATAGATTACTGATGGTTTATAACTTGTTATAGGCGCTTCTACATCCTTTTGTATATAAATATTCTTATCAGAAAATAAAAAAATTTAGAAAAAGGTATACTCATTATTGTCAATGTAATTTTTTTAATGTTTTGGGAACGTTTCCATATAAACCCATGATAAGGTAAAAAAACTATTTTTTTCTTTTTTTGAGAAGATTATATAAAGTATCATCTTTTTTGTGCTACTGTGCTTAAGAATTTATTATAAAAAAATTCCTATTATTTGCATTATAGTTATCAATACAATATTTATATAGCAAACTGTGTTCAGCATAATAGATAGCTTTCTTTTTGATTATAATACAAAAACAAATGCAATAGAAATAGATATTACCATTGCTGTTAGTATGATAAATATAACTATTATTTTTTTCTCATATATTATTACAATTTTATTGAGGTGTCTATTTAGCTACACACCAACTGAGATTGGAAAATAGGTTTTTCTTTCAATCAATCTTTTTATTAGATTGTTAAAGATAGTATCTTTGCTCTGTGAGCGATTGATTCTAAAACTATACTCAGCTAAATAGCGGTCTAAGTTAAATTCTGATACCCAAGAATATATACCTCAAATCCTCTCCTTCACCGATGCCAACGGCAACGACACCACCAAAGAACAGGTAGAAGCCAACTACCGCCAAATAAAGTTAGATGTCGTTGAAATCATTGAACGCGAAAAAGAACGTATCGCCAACGACCCTGAGCTGAGGCATTTGGTAGAGAAGAAAGGGAATAAAGTTTATAAACTTCCTCTTATTTTTCTCATAATACTCCATCACAAACTTCAAGTCTTCTGGAAGTGAGTTGCGATCTATAGACCATAGTATATCTGGATTTGTGTTATTCTTGTTAAAAAAATAATGCAATATAAAAACTCCTCATCACAAATAGGTATATAATTTAAAAAAATTAAAAATTATTATTATCTAAATATTTGTAAGGTATCTTTTTCAAAAAACTCATTATTTTTAGTGATACTTTTTAATATTTGATTCTATAACAAGAGTATCCTTATATATATTTTTCAAATAAACAAACACTATCTCTAGTCAGAAAAAAATACCATTGATTGTATCATTTTATACTAAAAAGGCTGATCAGAGGGAATGTGATAGAAGGCTATTTTAGAAACCTGATGTTTAGTTGTTTTAAATTTAATAAATTTCTTATTGTAATATATATCTGTTACACCACAAGAATTAGTACAAAAAAAGAAAAATAATAAGATAAAAAAATAAATACTTCATAAGACTAATAATTAAAAAAATTAAACTTCTATCTCTTCTCATTATTTCCCATTGCCATTTTAAAAAAAGAATACATCTTTCCTTTGAAATCATTATCGCTTGAATCAGGAGCATTTACCTTCTTCCTATCATAGTCCATATAATTATCTGTATATCCTTGATAAAATACATGTTCACTTAATCCACCTTCTTGAAAAAAATATGAGGAAGAGATAACGAATGTCCACACTCATGAATTGTAGTTCTTTCACTATTTAATCCAGAATTGAATATGACTCAATAATTTTTCCCAAACATTATTCATTCCATTTAAAAAAAGAAATTCCATTAGTTCCTCCTGAATTTATATCCGTATAAAATAAATAAGTTCATTATTTTTAAAAAAACTTAAAACCATTGTTGCTCATATATGACTTTATTTTTCTTATCCGTGAGTTCGTTGTGTAGCTCTCCTCCTATTGCTTTTGACTTCTTTAACCTTATTGTCATATAGATGCACAAAAATATAGCTAAAAAGTCGTGCAATTCTTCATATAACAAGCAACAGCCATCTCAATAGCAACATAAGTATCCTTCTTGTTTTTTTGAGCAATATATAGCAAGAGGAATACAATAGTCTAATGCAAGTTCCTCTTTGTCAAACCTCACTTGCTGCTTATTGATGGTTAGAAAATATCCGTTGTCTATACTGTGTTTGGGGATAGAACACTCTGGCTCTCTCCTTCTATCATTCTTCGTATCAATAAGCATATAGATGTCATTATCTAATGCTTTGATGTTTTATCACATACCTGGCAAAAAGAATGGTTTAGAAGCCCCCAACAATAGGGAGGATTATCAATCAAATCTATTTTTAGCATACCTCACATTTTGCTGTGAATATGCTATATTAAAAAAACAGAAACAAACAAAAGAAAATCTCATTTTTTATTTTTTTGAGAGAAAAATCTAGAAGATTTTTCATTGTTATTAGTATCTGAATGTAGACGAAAATTGGAGAAGGTGTGATTTAAACCCTAAACTATGCATTAATTCGTGGGCTATAGTTGTTCTGCTGGCACCACCATAACACATTGAAATATTTTTATCAGACTCACCTAATAGTTCATCTTCTTCCACAAAACGTGGTTTTCCAAAAAAATAATACTCATGGTTTTTATTATTTTTTTAAAGATTAGTATTTTAATCCATTACGCATATAATGCTTAATTTGTTTTATCAGATAAGGGGATTCTGTATCTATTATTTTATAATTATTTATCTTATTATTATGTAAATACATTAAAAATATAATAATATGAATTACAAGAACTGCTATAACACAATATATAGAGACGAATTGCTATGTAAAAAAATCACTCTTATATTTTTACACCACATCCAATCTGGCACACAATAATCTATTGCATCAATATTTTTTAGCTCAAGTTCTTGATTATCTATGTGTATAGATAAATTTTCTATTTTTTTACTAATTGAAATTGTACATTCTTGTTCTCTTGCTTTTTTTCATTCCTTGTGGGAAGTATCATATAAATCCTCTTACCTTGAATTTGAGTGTTAAGATGGTAATAATTAATATTCCCTATTGTGCTTCCCCAGCAACATATATCATATATACTTTTTTTCTGGAAAAACAGATTCATCTTGTGCACTTACAACTTGAATGAAATTAAATATTATAATATATAAAAATTCTAACATTCATAGTTTTTATTATTTTTTTATAAGGTGTTAATATTTTTAATCCATTACGCATATAATGCTTGATTTGTTTATCAGATAGAAACTGGGAATAAACAGTAATAATTTTTCTTACGTTTAATTATTCCTTTTTCTAAATATATAAATATATAGTTATTGGTGTAATTTTTGCTATAACTTATACCTTCAAGAAGAATTACAATATATGAAAAAAATCCCCTTTTTTTCTGCAGTATAATGTAGATGGTACACTTGATTCTATATCCTCATTATTAAATTCTACATACTGCTTATTGATATATCCAAAAAAAGGTTTATTCTTATCTATTTTTTTAAAACATTATTACATTTATTCTCTGTTAAGCAACCGATTGTTGTATTAATAAATATCTGAATAGGATAATTTAATATATTACCATCAAAAATATTGATTAAAAACATCATTATATTTTATCCGACAGAAGGAGCTTACAATTGTTTTTTTCTTCAAATATTTCTTTATTTTTGTGCATTAATACATGCAAAAAAATATTAACATTGATATAGTTATTAATTTCTTCATAATAAATCGTATTCTTTTTGTTGTTTTTATAAAAAAATTGCAACTGATTGTAGTGATCCAACAACACGTGCATCTTTACCGAATCGCCTGCCATAGGTTGTAAGCCGTAGTTAAGGTCTGTGGTTCGCAGGGCTATGGCATCTCTAAGGCTATCGGTAACAAAGTCCTGTACAGCAATAAAATGGCTGCTGCTTAGCTTCATTCCGTCTATCCAATTTACAGGATAATGGGTGAGTAGATTGTTCATTGTATAATTTCTATTTTTATATTATTTTTTTATGAATATATCCTTTTATTCCATCTGTTGTTATAATTAATAACCAATCGTCTTCGTCTTCAACTACTCTTACTTCTTCTCCGTTTCTTATCTTACTTATAGTATAGGAAGATGAATTTGCTTCTTTTTATTTCTATATTTCTTTTCTTTCCATTAATATAATAGTAAGTATCATATTTTTAGGAAAGATTTTTAAACTTTCCCTATTGTCATGTCTCATAGTAGTATCTGCTATAATCTTTTTCTAATATTCCCTTGACCTCTTTGTCTTTTTCTACAAGATAAACGAAATAGGGTCCTGAAATATTATTATATGTTCTATATTCATTTTTCACTTCATTTAGAGCATGTTTATAAAAACTATCTTTGATCTTTTTCTAATATTTTTTTAATTTACGAGCTGTTGTATCATTATCTCCAAATGTTATTTTTTTATCATTTTTTGACAAATATAAATTCCGAAAATCCCATTCTGATAAGATATTGTCAAACTCATCATCTTCAATGTCTATTTTTTTCTGCATTATGATACAAAAAAAGTTATTAATTCTTTATCTTCCTGACTATAGCTATTAAAAAGTTACTATTAAAAAGTATTATAATTTTTCCAGTCCATTTTGTTTCTCCTATATTTTTGTTATTAAACTTATTTATTTTTACAAATACAATGTTTTTTGATAGAAAATGTATAAAATTATTGAAGTATCTATTTAGCTACGCCTAGTATAATAAGAGCGTGTCCTGCTGCTTAGCTTCATTCCGTCTATCCAATTCACAGGATAATGGGTGAGTAGATTGTTCATTGTTCTATCTTGTTTTTATTTGTTTGCAAAAGATAAGAAAAATGTATTGTTCTTTTCTATGATAAATTAATTTTATTGTTTCACTATTTTTCCTGTTTCAGTGATTTTTAAATGTATCAGTCTGTTCAAAATTAAAATCTTCATCATCTTTTTCAATTGCAGTACACCCAAATTCTGTTTGTATTTTTTTATTTTTAAAGTTTTTATCAATACAAAAATGTTCGCTCTCCTGAACATTCATCAGCGAGACGATAATAAAGAATGATACTATCTATATAATTCCCTTGTTTATCAAATGTTTGCAACTCTACACGTGGTTCTCCATCTTCTATTATATATGCATATAAAATAGATGTTATACTATCACTTATCTGTATTTTTTAGTAGCAAAAGGGTGGTGTATCAAATTCATTTTGCCTATATGGAATAAGCTCATAAAAAGGATTATCCTTATATGTTAAAAATCAATTGTACCTTTATGAAAAAAAGGTATTTATATCTCCATTTAAAGATTTTTTTAACTTATGATATGATAAAAAGAAGTCTATATCATCGTAATAATGATAACTTACATCTTTTTTTCTACTTTTTTAAGCAAAAAGGCAATGAAACTTCTTCTAAATCATCAAAAAAATATTTTTTAGAATTAGTTGGTATTTGTTGAGCTAAATCTGTTTTTTCACCTGTAAAAATTATATTTTTGCTTACAAGCTATAAAACTAGCAGCAAGTAATAAAAAAATAAAAATTATTTCCTTCATTCTTCTATAATTTTTAATTAGCGTATGATCAAAACCTGATAAATGTAAATGGTGATAATGCTCATATTCCCCTGCTGGCGCGAGCTTGTAGCTCGTGCCTAGTATAATAAGAGTGTGTCCTGCTGCTTAGCTTCATTCCGTCTATCCAATTTATAGGATAATGGGTGAATAGATTGTTCATTGTTCTATCTTGTTTTTATTTTGAAATTCTTCTTAATATTTTTGCTATTGGAATAACTACTTTTTTTGAGGTGTCTATTTAGCTACATACTAATTGACTTTGGGAAACGTTACTTGATGTATTACCTTATGTAATGTAGGAAAAATTCTTCGCAATCTAAGTTTGTTTTAAAGCGTTCAGTAAACGCTAAGAGGCTTTTGTCCCTTAAATAATTCCATAATACATTAATTTTTCAGAGCGTAAATATGTAAAATTATTTTGATACCTCAATATATTAATTATTTAAATTTGTATACATAAATTCTATTACCTTCTTTAGGATAGACCATTATGAGTTGATCTTTTTAAAAAAACACTTCAAAGTTCCTAATCGTATCTTTTTCCGTCTATAAGGCAATCCTGCTTCTTATCTATTAGAACTTTATTACTATATCCTTCTTCTTTGATAACAGATTTTTCCAAAATCATTATCTCTTGAATAAACGACAAAACCTTCTGAGGCACCAGCATATATTTCTAAGATACCTAAACTATCGTAAATAACTTTTTTTCTTCAATGATATATTTGGTTCCTCTTATCATTTCCACTCTTGATTGTTCAACTGTAATATTTTTTCTCAAAAGCTCTTTCTCTTTCATAAATAAATGTACCTTCTTTTTAATATTTCTAATCTCTTAGAAGTGTTGTTGCAACTAATAAACAACAAAGTGATTGCTACTAAATTTATAATTTTTCCTCATCTTATTAATTTTTTTAAGGTTCTTAATTCTTCTACTTTACCTCTTTTCTCAACAACCACTTGTATAGTTCTCCTTCTGCTTGTCCTACAATATATTTTTATTGCTGCTTTATATGCCCTCATTTGCAGGTACATAATTCCCCTCGCTGGCGCAAGCTTGCAGCTTGTGCCCAATTCATAATTCAAAATTCACAATTCCCTTTGCCACTGTCACCCATCCCATAGCTCCCATAGCTCCCATTATTCGCATCGCTCCCATAATCGCCCGTGTGGCTCACACCCCATAGTTCCCATTACTCCCATAGCTTCCATAATCGCCCGTGTGGCTCACACCCCATAGCTCCCATTGTTCCCATTACTCCCATAATCGCCCGTGTGGCTCACACCCCCTGCTGGCGCGAGCTTGTAGCTCGTGCCTACTATAATAAGAGCGTGTCCTGCTGCTTAGCTTCATTCCGTCTATCCAATTTATAAGATAATGGGTGAATAGATTGTTCATTGTTCTATCTTGTTTTTATTTTTGAAATTCTTCTTAATATTTTTGCTATTGGAATAACTACTTTTTGAGGCGTCTATTTAGTTACATACTAATTGACTTTGGGAAACGTTACTTGATGTATTACCTTATGTAATGTAGGAAAATTCTTCGCAATCTAAGTCTGTTTTAAAGCGTTCAGTAAACGCTAAGGGCTTTGTCCCTTAAATAATACATTAATTTTCAGAGCGTAAATATATGAAAATACTTTTGACACCTCAATATATTAATTATTTAAATTTGTATACATAAATTCTATCATCTTCATTAGGATAGACCATTATGAGTTGATCTTTTAAAAACACTTCAAAATTTCTAATTGTATCTTTTCCATCTATAAGACAATCCAGTTTTTCTATTTATTAATATTTTATTACTATACCCCCTATTTTTGAATATAATATTTCCATCACTTTTATTTCTTGTGTGAATAATAAAACCCTCTGCAGCACCATCATATATTTGCAAAATACCTAAACTATCGTAAATAACTTTTTTCTTCAACAATATATTTGGTTCCTCTTATCGTTTCTATTTGTGATTGTTCAACTGTAATATTTTTTCTCAAAAACTCTTTCTCTCTCATAGATAAATGTGCCTTCTTTTAGCATCTCTAATTTCTTAGAAGTGTTGTTGCAACTAATAAATAACAAAACAATTGTTACTAAATTTATAATCTTACTCATCTTATTAATTTTTTTAAGGTTCTTAATTCTTCTACTTTTATCTCTTTTCTCAACAACCACTTGTATAGCTCTCCCTTCTGCTTGTCCCTACAATATTTTTTTGAGGTGTCTATTTAGCTACATACTAATTGACTTTGAGAAATGGGAGAACGTTCTACAATTCTTTTCATTAATCTGTTAAAGATAGTCTCTTTGCTTTGTGAGCGATTGATTCTAAAACTGTATTCCGCTTAATCATTAATTATACTTACTAAATCGATATCATCTTTTTGCATCTCTTCCCATTGCCATTTCCAAAAAAAGCGAAACTAAAAAAATCTTTTTAGAAACGCTTTTTATATCTTTCTCTTTTATTAATGGTATAAATACTTTTAAGACGTCCTTCTAATTCCTTCTTGTTGTCCTTAGTCGTAGAATTAGGTTCTTTTTTCATCTATATCACTATAATTAAAATATTTGACATCTATTAGCCCTTGTTTTTTTATCAGAGTCATTTTTGATAGCAACATATATTCTTTTCCAACATATATGTAGAGTTTTTGATATTTACCTTTATAGTAGTATTTCACTAAGTTAATTTTATTTTTTTCACTACAAGGTTACCCTCTTCAAAAGAAAGCTTTGTAATACTCGTCTTTATTTACAATAACTTTATACTTTCCTCTTAAAGGTTCTTTTTGTACGTTTATCGATTCTTATATAATCGTACATAATACTCCCCATAGCGTTTAGTAGGAATAAGTCTCTTAACAATCTCTATATCTTTATTGTCTATTTTATTTATAAATAACTGGCTGTATAGATTTTGAGATATAAAAAGCAAATACTATTAAACCGAGTGTTTTTTGTCGTCTTATTCATTATCAATTGGTTTTAAATCAGAGTCTTTTATCATTGTTTCCCATTGCTAACAAGCGAAACTAAAAATCTTTTAGAAACGCTTTTATATCTTTCTCTTTTATTAATGGTATGAATATTTTTAAGAAATTCTTTTGTACTTTGTTTATTTCTTTTTTACTATAAGAATAGGCTCTTTTTCATCTATATCACTATAATTAAAAATATTTGATATGTAACACTCCTTTTTTTCTTTATCAAGGTTGCTTTTTGATAGCAACGTATATTCTCTTCCAACATATATATATAGTTTCCATAATTTTTTCCTTTGCAATAATACTTAACTATGTTGATATCATTTTTGATTCGAATATTACCCTCTTCAAAGAAGGTTTTGTAATACTCATCTTTATTTACAATAACTTTATACTTTCCTCTTAAAGGTTCTTTTTGTACGTTTATCTATTCTTATATAATCGTACATAATACTCCCATAGCCTTTTAGTAGGAATAAGTCTCTTAACAATCTCTATATCTTTATTGTCTATTTTATTTATAAATAACTGGCTGTATAGATTTTGAGATATAAAAAGCAAATACTATTAAACCGAGTGTTTTTTTGTTGTCTTATTCATTATCATTTTGTTTTTAAATCAGAGTCTTTTATCATTGAAGCTGTTTAAACTTTTTTTAGAGAAGTAAAAGTTCCCAAAAAAATTAGTAATTTTGTGTTTGAAAAAAAGAACACCAAAATTCAGGAACTTTGGGCAAAGATACAATAAATAATTGGATTATTCCCTTTTTAAGTGTAGAAAAAAAGAGGCTCATACTATTACAATCACAATTATCAATACAACCCCACACTTTGGAAAAGTTTTATTTATGTGGGCGTTTGCAGCACATACCCAGCTATCGCTGGCTTTCCTACATAACATATTCTAAAAGTAATTGATTGTCAGGTCTATAGACTTTGGCAAAGGTGCGAGCCGCACAGGCAATTAAGGACTTTGCGAAAGTGTAGCGACTCACCTGAAACCTATTCCCTGAAACCTGACACCTAATTATAAATACCACTCACTATGGCAAAGGTTTGGGTGTGTGCTCGTAAAATAGAGGTGAGTTGTGGGGAATACCCTCCTCCCATTGAGCATTGTATGGGCAGGTGATACCGATGACACGTTTCAAAAACAAGGCGATCGTGTTCACCGCAACCTTCTACGGTAAGCGATAACTCACCTAACTTATCGGTTGCTAGCACATCTACCCCTGCTTGATAAAACACAAAATCGGGTTGATGGGCTTCTATGAGCTGTGGCAAAATGTTGCGCAATATATCTAAAATTGTACAAAGCCAATGGGTAGCGCTTCTTTATGTGAAAGTGTTAAGTGTAAGAAATTGTGTAAGTAAGGTTGCGTATGCACCAAAGCCGCTGTAGCTTGTGTAGCTTTTTTTCGGGGTGTGAAAGTTGGAGGCGCTTGCAATGCCTTCATAGAGGAGTTGTTGAGGCAAGAGGGCATACTTTTCCCATCGGGAAACGATGATTTTTCGGGCACTGGATGATTGTATAATGGATGATAGGCGATATACATTAGATTAGGGGTAAAATAATTTGTGTGTTTTGTAGTATTCGGGGATATATTCACAGCCTCCTATGCAATTGCCTAAAGAATCTAACAGAAAGCAGGTCTCGATAGTGGTTTCTTTTGGTAGGAAAAATACGCATTGCATCATTGCCTAATAGGTTGATAACGTAAAAATCAATAGGGATAACTGTTTTTTTCTGTTGAAGTCGATAACGCCCTCTTTACCGTCTTTTTACTACACGGATGTATTTCAGGTCGTAATCTTCCACTTCATCATAGATAAAAGGGATGATAACTTTGTTATTTTTTTATCGATATAGCCCCATTTGCCATTTTTTTCTTTGCAGCACAATAGTCGTCCATAAAAAATCATCTAATTCATCATACGCAAAGGGAATTATTACTGTCCCTTCGGTGTCGATATAGCCCCATTTGCCGCCTTTCTTTACCAAACACAAAGTTGAGAAAGCCATTTTCCTTGATAAAAAGCTTCGGCTTCATCATAGATAAAGGGAAGTTCTTCTTCTGCATCTCTGTTGATAAATCCCCATTTATCCCCTTTTTTTCACGGCTGCCATTAAGCCTGAGAATGTTTTTGGCGCCATCGTAGATAAAAGGGATAACCACAGCTCCGTTTTTTTGTCTAAATAGCCGTATTTACCGTCTTTTTTTAGCCCAACGCCAATACAAATCACCACTTTCTATATCTTCATATTCAACGGGAATAAGCACTTTGCCATTGTGGTCTACCAAGCCAAATTTATGGTTCTTTCTTACTTTTTACAACGCTATTTTTCGCAGAGGGCTCTACCCAATCATAATTAGCTTTCCAATTTTCAGAAGGTATTGGTGTTACATCATTAGTTTTCTTATCAGTTGTGGGAGACTGACATCCGAGAAAATTTAGAGATAAAAAAATAAGGAAAACAAGACTATATGTTTCATTTATCAAAAGAATTAATTGCGAGCCTAAGTGTAAATCCTTCCAAAAACGGGATTTTTCTCTAAAAGCAACAGCATAACCTATTTTTAGCATCAACAAAATTGAAAACCGAAAGTCCTATATGAGGTTCTATAGCGTGGGTGTTGATAGCGAAACCTCCACCTAAAAAGGAGCACACAAAAATTCAGGAACTTTAGGGCAAAGATACAATAAATAAATGGATTATTTCCTTTTTAAGTGTAGAAAAAAAGATTTAGCTTTTAATAATGGAGCGCAACCAGATGTTTATTTTTGATGAAGAATTGTACAAAAATAATGTTTAATGAACAAGTTTTTAGTCAGCTTATCCTTCGCTTACCTTTTGCTTATTCTTCGCTTATCTTCCCCATATCTTCCCCTTACCTTCCCCTTACCTTCGCTCAGTTTAATATGTGGTTTGCGACTAAAAACTAACAGCTAAATGTAATAATTATTTCCTATCTTTGCGCCCTATTTAGAAAAAAATACAATGACTTCATATCACGATTTATTGCGCCATATTCTCGATAATGGCTATTCAAAAAGATGACCGTACCGGTACGGGTACTACGAGCGTTTTTTTGGTTACCAAATGCGTTTCAACCTCAATGAAGGTTTCCCGCTGCTTACCACTAAAAAAATTCACCTCAAATCGGTGATTTACGAATTGTTGTGGTTCCCTGAAAAGGGATACAAATATCAAATACCTTACCGACCACGGGTGCGTATCTGGAACGAATGGGCTGACCCCAATGGGGACTTAGGTCCTGTGTACGGTGCACAATGGCGCAACTGGAACGGCGAGGCTATCGACCAAATAAAACAGGTGCTCGACACCCTGCAACACAACCCCGAAAGCAGGCGCATTATCGTATCGGCTTGGAACCCTTCGGTATTGCCCGATAATGGCAAATCGTTTGCTGAAAATGTAGCTAATGGCAAAGCTGCCTTGCCTCCTGCCACGCGCTATTTCAGTTTTTATGTAGCCGATGGCAAACTATCGTGTCAGCTGTACCAGCGCAGTGCCGATGTGTTTTTTGGGGTGCCTTTCAACATAGCCTCTTATGCACTCCTTACGATGATGATTGCCCAAGTATGCCATTTGCAATTAGGGTGATTTTGTGCATACTTTTGGCGATGTTCATATTTACAACAACCACCGCGAGCAAGTAGCCTTACAGCTAAGTCGTACCCCACGCCCCTTGCCTACAATGCACCTAAACCCCAAAATTACCGATCTTTTTGCCTTTGATTACAACGATTTTTCGCTTAGAAGGTTACGACCCTTACCCCTGCTATTAAGGCTGAGGTATCGGTGTAATGAAGTGACAATGTAGTAATAAACGTTAATTTTTTTGTTAAATAATAATGAAAGGTTGGCTATGTGGCTCTTTCATTTGTGGCATTATTCTAACAAATTACTACAGCAATGAAAAAGATTTGCACTTTTTATTCTCAGTTTGGTAGTGTTACCAAGCCTTTTTTGCGCAATTTACTACTGAATCTTTCTCTTCGGGGAAAGATGGAACGCAAACAAAAAAATAGGTATTTACAAGCCGAGCAATTATTCCGACAAACAGAGTTACCCGCTAATAGTGGTGCTGAATGCCGAAACACTTATGGAACCTATTATCTCGATGGTGCGTTACTACGAGCAATTCAAGGAAATGCCTAAATGTATAGTGGTAGGGTATTTGATGCGAAATTAGACGATGTGGCAATTATTGATGAGGTAGCGCGCCCGATGAACGAATCGGCGAGGTTTTTTTGAATTTGTATCTAATGAATTGGTGCCTTACATACAGGGAAATTTCCGATAGCGGGGCTTAAAGGAATTGTGGCTTCTGAAGAGGCTGCCTTTCTTATCAACTATTATCTGCTTGCCGAAAAGCCTCAGTGTTCAATATGTACGTAAGCTTAAACCCTACAACTATCCCTCGTATGGGTGAACAGTTTGCCGAAGTATTAGCCAATGGCTTTGATAGGCGTATTTTTACTATATGGCAACCCCAGGTGTGGAAAACCAACTGAATTACGACACGGCTACGCGTTTTGAAAAAAGCGATGCGCTCTACAGCGGCTCACGAATCGGTAGAGTATCATTTTTTCGGATATGAAAGATATGACTGTAAACGCTTCTAAATTAGTAGCTTTGGCAGAGGCACTCGACCTTTGTTTTTGATGTGTATAAACCCATTGGAGGCAAGGAATACAAGACCAAAATGGAAACGCTGAGCACAGGAATATTTGAATACTTAGAGAAAAAAATACAATACCATTGAAGAGTATTTCGGCATCAAGAAAAAAACCTTCTCTTAACGATATTTTTGGCAGACTATACGGCTATAAAAAGTGCTGCTGACTGGGAGTCGCTAAAGAAATTATCTAAATACGTGGAGGAAAAATGGCTATGACAAAACGGCTATGCCTCAGTTTTTTTATGGCGGAATACTACGAAAAAAACAAGCGACTTTAAAAAGGCTTTTAAAAAGCTTATCAGAAATCATATACACAGCCTGATGTCGATTTTATCAACGGTGATTTGATTACCGAGCGTATCAACCGTATGAAATCGGCAGGAGGTGGAAAAAAATAACCTATGAACGTAATAAAAACTAAAATTGAAGGGGTGGTAATTATAGAACCCCGTGTGTTTCGCGATGACCGCGGATACTTTTTTTGAATCGTTTTCACAACAGCGATTCAACGAGCTGGTAGCTCCTGTTACTTTTGTACAAGACAATGAGTCACGCTCTACCTATGGGGTATTGCGTGGCTTACACTTTCAGAAACCGCCCTATGCACAATCTAAATTGGTGCGCGTAGTAAAAAGGCGTAGTATTGGATGTGGCAGTAGATTTGCGCAAAGATTCGCCTACCTTTGGGCAATACGAACAGGTATTGCTAAGCGAGGATAACAAGCGTCAGTTTTTTTATTCCGCAAGGCTTGGCGCACGGCTTTGTGGTGCTGAGCCCAGAGGCTGTATTTCAGTATAAATGTGATAATTACTACGCACCGCAAGCTGAAGGGAGCGTGCGCTGGGACGACCCGCAGATAAACATCAATTGGCAAATTGCCTTTGGGGGATATTCTCCTCTCTGAAAAAGATAAAAAAAGCACCACTACTTGCAGAACTAACATTTTGATATGAAAAAGAATACTGTTTATACTTTTTTTGCTTTTTAGCTGTTTTTTTACAGCGAGGCACAATTGCTATCGTCTGTAATTACCGAACTAACCTCTCATAAAGAAACAAAGGATTTGGGCAAAGAAATGCTATGTACTATTTTTGTGATGGAAAAAGGTAAGGTAGAACTGCCTCGCCAAGCTTTTGATAGTGCCACTACAAGAAAAAGAACGCAAAAAGATAGGAACAGACAAGATTCTTATTGCATTGTTAATGGACGATTTTCGCTTGCCAGGAAATACCCCTATTGAGTTTGAACTTACCGCTATTCCCAACGCAAAGCATTGTTATTACAGCAAAAAAAGCTACTTTCACCTTAGATGGTAAGAAAATTACAGTTGTTGCTGATAAAGAAAGCGGACTGAGGGAGGCTATTGCGCAAAAAGACCATTAATGAAAGTGAAATAGAAGTAAAAAGTAGTTACAAGTATGATTTTCGCGATATTGATTACTGGATAGACTGTTTGGATAGCAAAGAAACTATAACAGTAGCCGATGAAGACGATGAAACACGCACCGAAAAATAGGCTACTGGGGTGGATAGCTTATAAAAAAATATGGATAGGGTACAGAAATTTACAGAAGGCTTGTTGCCACTGCCAAAATTCCCGCTGAAAAAAAGATTGGAAAGAATGGTGGCAACGGCTGCAAAACCTTACGATTGCGCCTCTTGAACAGCATTATACCCTGTTGCCTGACATCAGGTGCGACCTAATTACAGCAGATGCCGCCCAGCAAAAGATTTACGTTATTAACTACAAGCCAAGTGAAAAAAATAAAACACCTAATATACTTGAGCTTTCACCCCGCACTAAGGAAGTGAAAAAGGGTTATATATTCAATGATGAACAATCCTATTCCAATTGGTTTTCGGCTTTTTATGCCGAAAAAGATACTTTTATACGCCGTTTCGAGACACTTTTTATGGTCTAAATACGTGCCTGTAGCCAATGATACGACTTATTATTACAAAGAAGTAGCCCAAAAAGATGTATACCCCTACCAAAAACCTTCTGATAAGAAACGAGACCCCTCTAAAACTAACAAAAAAACTATGTAGAATACAGCTATGCTACCCCTAATTATCTGTATGTACTATACAAAGACTACAACTCTAAGAACAGAGATATGTACGTACTTACCCTCAGTACCAAAACAGGTAATATTTTTGGGTATCGTGCCTTTAAGCAAGCTATTGGGCAATCCTAAAGAGACAAACAGACACTACTTAAATTACCCCTGAGATGCAAACTACCGATGACTTTATATGGTGCACAGAAATAGACAAAAAGTATATCACCTGCGGATACACGGTACCGAGCTGGTAGAACAAGTTGTTTTAGGAGAAAAAGTTTCAATGGGGACCTCAGTACCTCAGCTGGGACAAGCAGCAGTTTTACACCGATAAAAACGATGATGTCTTAGAGTTTTACACTATAGAAAGTCCGTCACGCACTATTAAAACAAAGACCCCCGGTTGGAAGGGTACAGCAATGGCAGTGGTAGATACGGAAGGGATAGATTATTTTTACGCGACAGGAAATGGGTGCTTCTATGTTATAAAAAAACAACGCCTTAGCAAGAGCAATTTTTCAACCCATAGGCAAGCCTGAAGAAATCTTCTATTATTTGCCTACACCTTTTTGAAAAAAAGTGGGTATATCAGTGACTTAAGAGTGCTGAAAGTAGGGACGCAATACCATTTATTCTTCGAGATAAACAATCAAATGTATTGGGTAGCTTATCCCTAAAGTGTTAAAAATAAAAATAAATATTCTCTTATTCAGAATTATTTTATATATTTGCGGCAAAAATTAATCATTAGCCATAAGTGTTAATCATTACATAAGTATGAAAAAAAGAGAATATTAATGTTGTTAGCCCTTGCTATAGTAGCTTTTTGGGGGCTATATGGTATGGCGCAACTACATAGCTACAACGCGCATTGCCTTAGTAAATTTTTGTGAGCTATCAGGCTTCAAACATTGCCTTATCTAACGAAGATAAGTTTATCAAATTTGAAGAAGTGCCTTTAGACCAATTAGACCAGCTTAAGAAATACGATTTTTGTGCTGGTGTGGGCTATGGGCTTGAAAAATTAGTGATGAGCAGCGCAACCAGCTGATAGAGGCTGCCAACCGCGTTCCTTTTTCACAGCTTTGCCGTTACTAACCCCGATAACGACATTAGTAGCCTTAGCGAAACCGAGCTGAAAAAAAGTAACTTCTACTTAGAAAGTGCCAACAAAAACCAATTACCAAAACTTGGCGCGCTATGTGCGTAAATACATAGACCGCAAATGGTTTGCTACCGAACCCTCAGCCCCTATTGAGCGCAAAGAAAACGTATACTTCCACTTAGACGATGAACGCTCATTTGACAATCTTCCCTGATTTTGAAACGTATTTAAAGCAAAATAATTTTTATAAAGAAGGCGCTCCACGCATTGCAATGGTAGCGGGCTTGCACGAGCCTTTTGGTGGTAACAAAGAACACCTGAATGGCGTTATCAAAGCCTTGCAAGATGAGGGTATGAACGTGTATCCTTTTTACATCACAGAGCAAGCGTATCGACTTTTTAGAAGCTATCAAGCCTGATGCCGTTGTTTATTTCCCTCACGGGCAAATGATGATGGGCAATCCCGAAAGCTACATCAATTGGGCTAAACAGCACAATGTGCCGCTATTCACAGGCTTATCGGTATTATCAATGAAAGAAGACTGGGAAAAAGACCCAATGGGAATGGCAGGGGCTTTTATGGGGCAAACTATCGTAATGCCCGAATTAGACGGAGCCCTCTACCCCTACGTGGTAATAGCTGAAGAAAAGAACAAAGACGGCTACTACTTTTTGAATGCCATAGAAAAACCGCGCCAAAAAGTTTGCTAAAAATCATTCACAACTTCACCCAGCTAAAACACAAAGCCAATGGCGACAAAAAAAGCTGGCTATTGTGTATTTTTAAAGGAATAGGGCTGAACCCTGCCGCAGCACAGGGCTTAGAGGTAGAAGAATCAATTTACAACTTCTTGCAACAACTACAAGCTCAAGGCTATAACGTAGGACAACTACCTTCCCTTGCAAACTTTAAGCAGCTTCTGCTCACGCACGCCAATACCTACCGCGCCAACGCCAAAGGCGACATAGAACAGTTTTTTTCGCACAAGGCAAACCTGCCTTTGGTGGAAGCTAAACAGCTAAACAGCTGGATGCAACAAACACTCCCCCTACCCTTTACCAGCAAGTGATAGCCCACAATGGAGCTGTTCCTGGTACTTATCTGAGTACTACCCAAAACGGCAAAGACTATTTAGCCGTATCGCAACTTACATTGGGCAATATCACTATCCCTACCGCAACCACCAGCTGCTGTGGGTACCGAAGACGACTTCAAAGTGCAACACGGGGTGCAAGAGATACCTCCTTATGCTTATTTTGGTGCTTATATGTGGGTACAAAACGGGCTAAAAGCCGATGCGCTTATCCACTTTGGTACACACGGATCGTTGGAATTTACGCCTCATAAGCAAGTTGCCCTCTCCGATTATGACTAGCCAGACATTTGTGTGGGTACCGTGCCTCACTTCTACTATTACACCATTGGCAATATAGGTGAGGCAATGATGGCAAAACGCCGCTCGTATGGTGGTATCGTTTCATACCTACCCCTGCTTTTCACCGAGAGCGATATGCGTAACACTTTCAACGAGCTTGAAAAACCTTCCTTTCATACGAAAAAAATCTAAAAATCCTACCGATAAACAAGCCATAGGGTTACACATTAAAAAGTTAGCCGTAAGTATGGGCTTGCACCGCGATTTGCGCTTGATAGTATTCTTACCAAGCCTTATACCGATGACGAAATTACTAAACTTGAAAAACTTTGCCGAAGAAATTGCTACAGAAAAAATCAATGGTGAATTTTATATAACAGGCGTACCTTTATAGTCCTGATAAAATTAACTCTACCGTTCTAGCAATGAGTGCCGACCCTATTGCTTACAGCCTTGCCACTCTTGATAAGCACAAAGGCAAAAGTAACTGAAAAAGACCTGAAACGCAAGGCTTTCTTTACCGCTCATTACCCTAAATCCTGCCAAAGCCTTAGTACAGCAAATTTTGGCAGGCAAAGAGGTTACTACAGCTTTTATATGTGATTATGCTCACATCACCGCCGAGGAGCTTCAAAAAGCCAAAGAAACAATAGAGACCGAAGAAGGTAGCAAAATGCCATACTTCTGCGCCAACAGCTACAACGCGAAGCCAACAAAGGCAAAACGGCTACCGCTACGTCTGCTGCAACCCAAACGGCTACTATGGCTGCTACAGCTACCCACACGGGCAAGAAACCCGATGCCGTAGGTCGCCCTACCAAAATAAAAAGCTCCTGCTAAAAAGAAGACCGCAAAACCGCTTACCCCTGAAGAGCTGGCTGCTATCAATGCTAAAAAAAGCTAAAATAGACCACGCAAGGGCGCTAGTGGATATAGAAAAACCATTACCAACGTAGTACGCTACCAAAAAGGACTACAAGAAAGTCCGCAACGTGAACTACAAGCCTTTTATCAATGCCCTCAACGGCGGCTATACACCACCTTCATCAGGAGGCGATGCTGTAGCCAACCCCAACGGCGTACCTACAGGGCATAACCTTTATGGGGTAAATGCCGAAAGTACTCCTTCTAAACTAGCGTGGGACAGAGGTGTAGCCCTTGCCGATAACGTTATCAACGAATACAAAAACAAACACGGCGAATATCCCTAAAAAGATAGCTTATACATTTTGGAGTTCTGAATTTATAGAAACCGAAGGGGTATCCATAGCTCAAGCACTTTATATGCTGGGAGTAGAACCCGTATGGGATACCTTTGGGCGCGTGGGCGATGTGCGCGTGATTCCTTCTGAAGAACTCGGCAGACCACGTATAGATGTGGTTATACAAACCTCTGGTCAGTTTCGCGATTTGGCAGCCTCTCGTCTTTTCTTGCTGAACAAAGCGATAGAAATGGTATCAGCCTTGCCTGAAGAGAAGTACGCCAACGAGGTGAGCGCGGGCTCTGTAGATATAGAAAAAGAGTTGGTACAAGCAGGTGTGCCTCCTAAAGAAGCACGCGAAATGGCTACTCGCCGTATTTTTGGCGGCTTGCAAGGGCGTTACGATACAGGCATCAAAGAGCTCATCAACGCAGGTGATAAGTGGGAAACACAACAGGACATTGCACAGGTGTATTTGCACAATATGGGTGCTTTTTACGGAAGCCAAGAGGAGTGGAGCAAGTTTCAAGAAGGTATGTTCCGCGCCGCTATCAAGAATGCTGATGTGCTTATACAGCCTCGCCAAAACAATACTTGGGGCGCCTTGAGCCTCGACCACGTATACGAGTTTATGGGCGGTATGAACGCTGCGATTAAAGAAGTTACCGGTAAAGACCCCGATGCTTATCTTGCCGACTATCGCAACCATAAAAATATGCACGTGCAAGAGCTGAAAGAAGCTGTAGGGGTAGAGGCTCGCAGTACTATTCTCAACCCCTAAATACATCAAGGAAATGATGAAAGGGAAAAGCCTCCAGCGCAGGACAAATAGCCGAAATAGTAACCAATATGCACGGCTGGGAAGCTACACGCCCTGAACTGATAGACGATGCGCTTTGGAACGAAGTATACAACACTTATATAGAAGACAAACAGCAACTGGGCATCACCGATTTTATCAAAAAAGAGAACGTAGCAGCCCTGCAAGAAGTTTCGGCAGTAATGCTTGAAGCTACCCGTAAAGGAATGTGGAAAGCCTCTGCAGCACAAATAGCTCATTTAGCCGATTTGCACACTACCCTCACCCAACAATACGGAGTGAACTCATCACAATTTTCATCGGAAAAACAAGAAGTTGCAAGCCTATATAGCCCAAAAAGCTACTGCCGAGAATGCAAAAAGCCTACCAACAACAGTTGGCTAAATCTCAGCAAGGCAAGCAAGAAGCGGTAGATGGCAAAAATAACAAACTCCTCAAGAAAGAAGAGGTAAATCCTGCTGGTGAACAGAAAAAAAGTATCATTTAGTGCTCTGTGGATAGGTATAGGCGTAGTTGTAGCCTTTTGTAGCGCTCTGTAATCTTTGTAAGAAAACGAAGAAAACGAAGCTAAATATAGCATACGATTTTTTTCAAAAAAATATTTACTTACACACTTTGGCAAAAGGTGGTGGCACAAGAGGCTACTGACCTTTGCCAAAGTTTTTTCTAAGCGTACTCATTAATCACTAAACATCAATCATTAAACATTATTTTCGTATCTTTGCAGCCTGTTTCAAGATTTCTATAAAAATGCGAACAAGAAGTATCAAAAAGAACACAATAAATGTAGTAACTCTCGGCTGCTCTAAAAACGTATACGACAGCGAAGTGCTGATGGGACAACTAAAAGCAGGTGGTAAAAACGTAGTACACGAAAAAGAAGGTAACATAGTGGTTATCAATACCTGCGGATTTATCAACAACGCCAAAGAAGAAAGTATCAATACTATTTTTAGATTACGTACAACAGAAAGAAGCTGGCTTAGTGGATAAAGTATTTGTAATGGGCTGCCTTTCAGAACGCTACAAACCCTGATTTAGAAAAAGAAATACCCTGATGTAGACCAATATTTTTGGCACTAGTGAACTTCCTGCCTTGCTAAAAAGTGTTGGGCGCTGACTATAAACACGAACTTATAGGCGAACGCCCTCACTACTACCCCCAAAAAAACTACGCCTACCTGAAAGTATCGGAAGGCTGCGACCGTCCGTGTAGTTTTTTTGTGCTATCCCACTGATGCGCGGGGCACACATCTCTACCCCCATAGAAGCACTTTGTTACTGAAGCTGAAAAACTTGCCGCTAAAGGTGTAAAAGAGCTGATACTCATAGCACAAGATATTACTTACTACGGACTTGACCTCTACAAAAAAACGCGCCCTTGCCGACCTACTCCAAGCTCTTGTAAAGGTAGAAGGCATCGAATGGATACGCATTCATTACGCCTTCCCTACAGGATTCCCCTATGGACGTGATTGAGGTAATGAAAAACGAACCTAAAATCTGCAATTATTTAGATATACCCCTACAACACATCTCCGACCCTATCTTGGAGAGTATGAAACGCGGTACCACACAGGCTAAAACAACTAAATTACTACACAAGCTCCGCGAGGCGATGCCCCCAAATGGCAATACGCACTACCCTAATCGTTGGCTACCCAGGGAAACCCAAGCCGATTTTGAGGCGCTGAAAGACTTCGTAAAAAGAAATGCGCTTTTGAGCGTTTGGGTTGCTTTTACCTATAGTCACGAAGAGAATACTACTGCCTACCAGTTGGAAGACGATGTACCCGAAGAGGTAAAGCTGGCTCAAAGTGCTAATGAAATAATGGAGATACAATCGCAAATATCGTGGGAACTCAACCAAGAGAAAGTAGGCAAAACATTCCGTTGCCTGATAGACCGCAAAGAGGGCAACCACTTTGTTGGTCGTACCGAATACGACTCACCCTGATGTAGATAACGAAGTACTCATTGATGCTAAGAAGCACTATGTGAAAATCGGTGATTTTGTAGATGTAAAGATTATAGATGCCACCGATTACGACCCTCTATGGCGAGCCTCAACAAGTTTAATTGTAAGGAAGTACTATTTTTAGATATTGAGGCTCAAAAATAAGCTGTATTTTTCAAAAGATTGTAGTTTATACTTTTCTGTAGCAAAAAGGAATCATATCTTTTAGCTTGTGGAAAAACGCCACTGATAAACAATGCGTTGGGGTGTTTGCAGATAGCGGCAAACTTATCACTGCCATCGCCTAAGAAAACAACCTTCCCTTGTGCGAGGTATTCACTATAACTTTCCTCATTTAGGATAACAGACTGTGTAGGAGCTATAAAAGTATATTTCTCATTTAGTACCGCACTATATACCTCCATACGGCGAGCATCAATCATTGGAATAATTATAGGATTGTGAGGAGCTTGAGCAGCGATAATTTGTAGTGTAGGTATGGCTATCAGTGGGATGTTTAAGGCAAAACACAAACCTTTGGCTGTAGCTATCCCTATACGTAAGCCCGTATAAGAACCTGCTCCTGCACTTACTGCAATAGCTTTGAGCTCACTAAAGGTTACTCCTGCTTGCTGCATTACTGTTGTTATAAATAAATGTAAGTGTTCAGAATGTGTAAATCGCCCTGCATTTTTCAGTTTGTTCTGCTAATAATATTCCTTCATTGGATAAAGCTACCGAACAATTAACTCCCGAAGTTTCTATATGTAATATCATCTATCTGTTGCGTTTTTACTTCTGCCTGCTACTACCAGCACCATTTCTCCTTTAATAATCTTATCAGTATAAGCCAATTGCAAATCTCCCAAAGTTCCCTTAAAGTTTCTTCGTGTAACTTGGTAAGCTCACGTGAGAGACTCGCTTTGCGGTCGGCACCAAAGGTAGTAATAAAATCTGCTAAGGTTTTTAGGAGTTTGTGAGGTGAAACATAGAAAAATCATTGTACGTTGCTCTTCGGCTAATTGCTGCAGGCGTGTTTGCCGTCCTTTTTATCAGGTAAAAAGCCTTCAAAGGTAAAACGTTCAGCAGGCAGCTCACTATTCACTAAGGCAGGTACAAAAGCTGTAGCCCCTGGCAGGCATTCTACGGCTACCTCTTCGGCAATACAAGCTCTTGCAAGAAGAAATCCTGGGTCGGAAATGGCTGGCGTACCTGCATCGGTAATTAGGGCAACTGTAGTACCTCCTTTGATGCGCTGCACCCAGCTATCTACCACCTTGTGTTCATTAAAAAGGTGGTAGCTTTTGCATAGGGTGTTTATATTGTAATGCTTCAGTAGCTTACTGCTAGTGCGTGTATCTTCAGCCAATATGACAGCTACTTCGCCCAGCAAACGCAAGGCTCTGAGGCTAATATCTTCTAAATTCCCGATGGGTGTAGGGATCAAATACAATTTGCTCATTATTCAAAGCGGCGTAATATGAGGCTTAAGAAGCGCTCCTCATATTCTTCTTTGCCTTTCCAATGATTGTAAGTAGGTTTTACCTGCTGCTGTATGTACACGGCTGCCTCCTCAAGTGTGTGCAACTCTTCAAGGTGTTTTTAATACCTTGTTGTATTCACTTTCACTACCGAAGAACAATTTTTTGTACAAAGGCAAGTTTGTCGTTGAGACCTATTTGTATTGCCTTACTAAAACGGTCGTTTAGCGACTGTGTAGGTTTGGGCTCTTCAGGGTTTTTTTCCTTTCAGCGAAAGCTGTTTTTTTGCCTTTTTGAGACAAAAATTCTTCCAATGAAGGAGTTTGTCGTGCGGCAGGCTCTGGCTGCGCTATGTTTTTAGTGACGAAGGCTGATCTATGTTCATTGCCCAGCCTCGTATTTACATTATCCCTGATTGGCTGTTGCTGCAAAAGGATTTTTCTAACGGCTGAGGTTGTGCTGCTGGTGCAGCTGTTGGCTGCCCAAAAGGAGTATTGGGTGTAGCATTATTTATTCCAAATGGGTTATGCTGCATTTGTTCGTGCAAAATGCTGTTGCGCTGTTTGTTGCTGTACTTGCTGCGCTGCTTGTTGTTGTTTTTTTGTTGCGCTGCTTGTTCTTGAACGTGTTGCTGTATAAACTGTTCTGCCATTGCCTCAAACGGATTGTGATTATGAGGCTTTTCAGCTTCAGGTTCTTTGACTACAGAAGCTGGTGGGGGTGCTGTGGGGGTGCTGGCAGGAGTTGCTGGTTTAGCTGCTGCCGCAAAAAAATGGTTGTGCTTCTGGTTCAGTAGGGAAATCTTTAGGCTCGTGTGCCACACCTTCTTCCTCTTCTTCTTGAGGGAAAGGCTTATATTTCATCGCTTCGGGTATGAATGCTTGTGTAGCTTCAAAAACGTGCTGTAATACTTTTTTTCTATGCGTGCTTCTTGTTCTTCTTCAGTTTCATCGCGAGGGTCTTGTTTAGCGTGTATTGAATAAAGAGGTTCTTTATAAGGAGTAGGTTCTGTATGTTGTTGAGGTTGTGGTGGCACTGCTGGAGCGGTAAATGCTGGCGGCGGTGTTGGTTGTGCCGCTGCTGGTGCAGGCGCAGATGCAGGTTCTGTATGTTGCTGAGGTTGTGGTTGGGCTGCTGGAGCAGTAAAAAGCTGGCGGTGGCGTTGGTTGTGCCGCTGCTGATGTTGGTGCAGGCGCAGATGCTGGTTCTGTATGTTGTTGAGGCTGTGGTTGCGCTGCTGGAGCAGTAAATGCTGGCGGTGGCGTTGGTTGTGCCGCTGCTGGTGTTGGTGCAGGCGCAGATGCAGGTTCTGTATGTTGTTGAGGCTGTGGTGGCGCTGCTGGAGCAGTAAAAAGCTGGCGGTGGCGTTGGTTGTGCCGCTGCTGGAGCTGGTGCAGATTGTTTTGTTATAGGAGCAGGTTCCATAGCTACAAACGCCAGTGGTGCTGCCTCCTCTTTTTGGAACTGAATATTTAGCGGCTCAATTTCTGTAACATCTGTATCTATATTAAAAAAATATCTTCTTCCTGATGTTCTTCTATAAATGAAGCAACCTTACGCATCGTATAAAGCATACGTTCTTCGGAAGCCTTTTAGTGTTTGATAATACTTCTCAACAAACCCCAATATAGTGATTTTTGTCGGTCAAACGTAGGGGCTTGCTGACGCATCTTTGAGATATTTAATTGCCCTTGGTGAGCTATGATTTCCTTTAGCAAAATTTACTAATTCTTGTTCTAATGCCTCTTTCATTTCGTTAGTGGGTTTTGATGTGGCAAAGGTACAAAATAAATACCAATTATCCACTAAAAAAATTAACAATTATACCCCAATAATTAACATTTAGTCTTTAGTAATTTGGTTTTTAGTTGTGAGCGGATAGCACAATTTGAAGAAGTAGCACAAAAATATAATATAAAAAAAACTTTGGCAAAATTCAAGACTTTGCCAAAGTTTATACCCGCAATTTAACTACTAATTAACTATTTTTACAGAAGCTTCGTAAATGCCTTGAATGCTCTTTGCTAAAGTAGCATCAAAAATCGGCATCGGTTTGTTTGGCTGATAAGCCTTCGCTAAGGGCACGTGAGAAGCTGGCTATTACCCCCTTGTTTTGTGCCAAAAGTTCATTGGCTTTTTCACGGCTATAACCTCCCGAAAGAGCTACTACTCGCACTACACGAGGGTGTTTGGTAAATTCTTTATATAGGTTGTTGATAGTAGGCAGGGTAACCTTTAGCATCACGTTGTGAGTTTCTGGCAAGCGGTCTAAGTGCTTTCTAAGTTCGTCAGCCAAAATAGCTTCTGCACGTGATTTATCGGGGATGTTGATATCTACTTCGGGTTCAATGATAGGCACTAATCCTGCTTCAATAATTTGATAAGCTACCTCAAATTGTTGAGCTACCACACGTTCTATTCCCTCTGGACTTGCTTTTTTGATTACTGAACGCATTTTGGTGCCAAAAATATGACGCACATTGGCACGGCGTAACAAATCGGCAAGATTAGAGATAGGTTTCATCAGTTGTACTCCGTCTAAGTCAAGTTCTTCAAGACCTTTATCTACTTTTTAGGAAGGGTACTATGTGTTTTTTTCTTCCCACAGATAGTCGGCAGTAAATTTATTATCAATTTTTTTCTATCCATAGTTTGTTCAAAAAGGATAGCGCCGATTATTTTTTTCGCTGTTAAAAAGCGGCACTTTTGATGATACGGGTACGCATTTGGTGAATAAGGTCGAACATTTCTTCTTCGCCGTTGTACTCATCTTCATTTACTCCGTAAAGTTTTTAGGGCTTTGGGAGTGCTACCGCCACTTTGGTCGAGTGCTGCAACAAATCCTTTGCTACTGCGCATCTGTTCTAATTGTTCTTTTTTTCATAGTTTATTATTATTTTTTCCTACAAAGGAGTAATTGTTAAAAAAATCGCTACAAAGATATTAAATATTATTGAAATAACAAATATTTTTTTGTTATTCTTCGCTCAGTCTCTCTCATTTACCACTATCAATATTTCATCATCGGTGAGTATGGGTTCGTTGCGAAAAACGCAGTAGTATTTGGGCTACAGTGATAGTATCTTTTTCGCAGTAGGTAGCGATGCGGTCTATATCATTTTGCTGATAATACACCTCTCGCACTTGGCTGCCATCGATGTCGTCTTTTTGGTGAAGGTATTGCCAATATATGTGCTAAAAAGTTTCAGGGAGGTGTAATGTTTATAATCACCAAATTTCCATAGTTCCAGCGTGTCTAAATGGGGTATTTCCCAAGGTTTTTTTGCCGTATAGTTGCAATTTTTTTGTGGTATGGCTATACGGTTGATTATCATACGTCTGGCTATGTAAGGAAAATCAAATTCTTTTGCCGTTATGGGCACAGAGCAGGTGTTGTGGTTGCGAAAAAGTAACTATCCAACATTACTGCAAAGTTTTTTTCAGTATTTTTCTTCTCCTACGAATGAAGTAACTCTAAAAAGTGCGTTGTTGGTACTTAAACACAAAAATATCCTACTGATATGCATACTATTTTTACCAAATTCTGCCCAAATACCTGCTCTGTGGTAATATTCTTCGGCTGAAATCTCTTCTTTTCGTACATATTTGGTTTTTTCTTCCCACAATTCTTGCTCACTTGCTGATAACTGTTGGTAATTTTCATTCTGCGGGACGGTTTCTATATCTAAAAAAAGAGTATATTTTTGTAAATTTATTTTGTGTAGCATTACTTTTTGGGTTATTCTTCGATTTTTTTCGGGTGTATTGTGTGGGTGTGATACCTTCTAAATTTTTTTAAATGCTCTTATGAAGCTTGAATAATCGGTGTAGCCTGATAGTTCAGCGACTTCTTTTAAGGGCATATCGGGGTTTTTTTATCTAATAGTTGTTTTTGCTTTTATGTATTTTTTTACTCGTGTAATATAGGCTTGTGGGCTGTGACCCTGTGAGTGCGTTTATTTTGCGATAGAATTGCCTTGTGCTCATACACATTTTTTTCTGCCATCACGGGGACGTCTATTTCTCATCCTTATCGAGCATCAGGTAGATATAATCTACCATTTTGGCAAGAAATTGCTGGTCGGCGCGTTGTTGTTCTTGTGATACGATGTTGGTTGCTGAGGTATCGCTTTGGGTTTCATCAGTTGCTTTATGGGCAGTTTCTGCGGTGCTCTCGATAGCCCATTGCAAGTATTTTTTGTCGGAGATTTTGGCGTTGTTCTAATAGTTTTTCTACCAGCATTTGTAGTTCTTGGCTGTTGAAGGGTTTGGCTAAGTAGGCATCAGCTCCGGCTTTGAAGCCTTCTACGCGTTCTTCTTCGGTAACTTTTGCTGTGATAACAATAATAGGGATATGGCTTATAATCTCATTTTTTTCGTACTTTTTTACAGACTTCTAATCCGTTCATTTCGGGCATCATCAGGTCGGTAATGATAAGGTCGGGGACAAGTTCTTTGGCTTTTTCAAGTCCTTTTACACCGTTGATAGCGTAGTAAATAGCGTAGTTGTTACCCAACTGGCTTGCTATATAGGCAGCTACATCGGTATTATCTTCGATGATGAGAATGCGTTGTAGGTTGTCATTGTCGGTAGGGCTGTCTTTTTAGTTCTGTTTTTTTCTTGTGGTAATATGGGCGTATTCTCGCTTATATCGTTTAGTTGAGCGAGTGATGCTTTGGCTTCTTTGGTGGGGAAAGTAATAAGAAAAGGATGTTCCTTTGCCTTCGGTACTTTTTGACGGTGATTGTTCCTTCAATGGCATCTACAATTTGTTTTACAAGTGAAAGTCCCTACGCCTGAACCTATGGTATTACTATTGTTGCCTGCTTGGTAAAAATATTTCAAATAGGTGTGGGAGGTGAGATTGACTGATACCCTGCACCTGTATCGGTTACTTCAAGCTGTATGTTATTGTTTTTGCTGTTTGATAGTTACTGTTACGCTACCGTATTGGGGTGTGAATTTGAATGCGTTGGACAGTAGGTTGTTCATTATTTTTATTGATATAATCGGGCACAAAGGCTGTAAAGATGTGGTTGTGGGAGACGAATTGAGTAGAATTTGTTTGCTTTTGGGCATAATCGCGGTAGCTTTCCACAATCATAGCGATATAGGCAGAGATGTCGCCTTTTTCGCCAGTCGGGGTCGCCTACGGCTGATTTAATTTTTTTGAAATATCTAATAGTTGATTTACGAACTGCAAAAAGGTTCTTGCCTTGTTTTTTTGTATGTTGTTGGCTTTTTTCTTTTGTAGTTTGATCGGTTTCGGGGTTGTTGGCGATGTCGTGGCTTAGTCCTAATATGACGGTGAGAGGAGTTCAGAATTCGTGGGTAATATTAGTAAAAAAAGTTTTTCGCGCAGCAGGTTCATTTTTTTGAGTGCTAAGTAGTTGCGAGCGCGTATGCGTTGTACGTAGTTGAGCATTGCTAATGAGATGAACATCAGCAGTAATACGAAGGCAGAGATGCCGATGATGGTATATTTTCGAGATCGTTCTTTTTCGATTTGTTGTTCGGCGTTTTTTTCATTTGCTCCATCTCGCCGGCGGCGTTCTATATTTAGGCTTACGTTTTGTATTCGGTTCATTTTTTTCAGCACCCTACTACGCTATCGCGGTAGATGGTAGATTGGAGGTGTTTTTTGGAGTGCAGCTTGGTAGTTTCCTTGTTTTTTTGATATACGAGGTAGTAAAGGTGATAGATGTCGGCAAGGTGTTCTTTTTGATTTTTATTTTTTTCGAGCGGTTGCTTCGGCATTGGTAAGGTTAGCGAGGGCGACTTCTTCTTTTCCTGTAACATAATCGATATGAGCAATTGCCAAAAGGGTATTGAGGGCGTGCCAGTCATCTTTTTGAGGCTTTCATTATTTCGAGTGCTTTTTGGTACTCTTGATATGCCTCATCGTAATTGCCTTCAAGTTCGTTTATTTCGCTAAAAATAGGTGTGCCCAATAGCGATACCTATATTGTTTTTTTAGCTTTGGTATTGAGTTCCATTGAGCGTTTGTAGTAGATGTTGGCAGAGTCTATTTGTCCTTTATTTTTGAAGATAGAGCCTATATTGGCGTAGTTGATAGCTTGTCCGTATAGGCTTCGTAGTTCTATTTCGCCAGCTAGGGCTCTTCGGAAGACGCTATCGGCACGCTCGTAGTTGTTGAGGGTGAGATATGTTTCCCATCCCGTTGAGTGATATTACGCGATTTTTTTGGCTTGGAAGGAGGTGTCGGTGCTTGCTTCGCTTATTTTTCCAAGCGAGGTAGTGGTATTCTTGTGCGGCATCTAAAAATACCGAGTCTTCGGTAGTTTGTACCTATGTTGTTGAGTGCCCTGACCCACTCGATGGTGTCAGTGTAAGGCTTCGGCTTGGTGCATTCCTTCGCTGTGGACACGTAGTGCTTCGTCAAATCTACTTTCGTTGCGAAGCATACGCCCCCATTCGCGAAGTGCAATAACACTTCCTATTTTATTGCCTTCTGCCTCCATTTGTCGCTGTATTGGCGCCAACGAATCGGCTGAAAGAAAGTGATTGAGTTTTTTTCTCTATCAGTGTTCGTTGTTTTTTCAGCGTTTGTATTTGTTTCTTTATTGTTACAAGCTATTATAAATAGGGTTATAACAATAAATACTAGCTGAGATAAAGCTGTTGTAGTAGCATATTTTTCACTTTTTCATCTCAAATTCGTTGTTTGATATTCGGAATTGGCTATTTAGAACTGAGCATTCAAAAATTATTTACTGATAATACGTAATTTCGTATATTACAGTGCGTTGTGTATCGCTATCTTGTAAAAACATCTTTTACGATATTTCCTTGTTCGTCATAGGTGTATTGGTGCTTTTCAGTGTAATAATTCATAGCGGTATTATTCCCTGATGTTTTGATTTGAAGCACATTACCATATTTGTCATACGTATAATCACTTTTGCATATACTGCTCTTTTGTCGTAGTTGTAATAGGTTTTTTTCGTGTGTGCACTGCCCCTTTTTCGTTGTAAGTAAATAGGGTTTCTTCTTCTTTATGCTGACCGTTGTAGGCAGTTTCTTGGGTGAGCAAACCTTGTTTGTTGTAAAGTCGCTCTATTTTTGGAAAAAAACTTTTATAAAAAGTCGTTTAGTTGGGTTACTTTTTGCCATCTGTTAGCTGCTGATATTGGTAGGAGATGGTATCGGTGGTTTTGTCGAGGTTGTGCAGGATTACTTGTTGCAAATTGCCTTGTGCATCGTAGGTATCGTAATAGGGGTTGGGGTCGTCTTTGTAGAGGGTTTGTTGTTCTACAAGGCGATGCTGCTGGTCATAAGTATTTTTTTAATTTTTTTCTTGTCCATTCTTCTTTTGGCGTTGTAATATACCTCGCTGGTGATGTAACCATCGGTGTTGTACTGTACTATGTATATGGGGTCTTCATCTTCATCATATTCGTTTACGCCGAGCCTTCCGTTGGTGCTATTGGTGGCGTATACTGTTTTTTTGATGGTTTTTACCTTGCCTTTGAGGTTGTTAGTTTGCCAATGGGTAGGGTTGGTAATTTGCTCTTTTTCTGCCGATTGTGATGAGCTATTAAGGGTGCAAGAGCTAAAAAGAGCCTGCGCCAAGAATAAGTGCTAGTACTGAAAAAAATGTGTTTCATTAAAAAGTAATGTTAATTTTGCAGCAAAGATAATAAAAAAAGTAGCAAATTAGCAAACTGGTAATTAACAAATTAGCAAAAAAATGACAAATTTTACTTTTATGCTGTTTTTTCATTAGGACATTGAGAACCAACGCCAGATGTTCATATCAATCCTCTTCCTCCACGTAATGTGCGGCAATTGGTTCTCATATACGTCCTAACTTGTTTTTAATGAAAAAGTATCTTGAGGAGGCAAGTCTTCTTTTTTTATCTTCTTTTAAGCTTGTCAATACGTTTATCTACTTCAATTTTCACAATTTCTCTAATGGTATCTAACAATTCTACCTGTTCATCGCAAAAAAATGAAGGTTAGTTTGTTGTTGGTTTGCTATTTTTATTTGTTTCCATTAGAAAGTGATTTTTTTCTTTGATGAGGAAAAATACCTCTTATTTTCTGGTGCAAAGGTACGGTGGTTTTTTTGGAAGTAGAGTTTGCATTTTCAGCCAAAAAGTATGCAATATCTGCCATTTTTAGTTTTTTTATTATGTTTGTAAATATGCAAAATTTGACATCAGTACCCCTTGCCAAAGCCTTATGTAGCAAGGGAAAGGGTATGCAAGGTGCTATGAAAATTGGTTTTTGTATTGGAGCTGGAATTGGCTGTAAAGTATTTGTAGAGGTGGTGTGTTTTATCATTATTTAACGTTACTTTGAAAAGAAAACAAATAGCGAATAAAAACGAAAAACGTTGCTAATTTATATTTGGTTTACAATTGTTTTTGTACCTTTGTTGGCTGAAAAAAGTAACTTAATGAAAGATAATTTCTTTCTATAAAAAAATTATGTTTTTATGGATACATATGTATTAGTACTTGAATTTCTATTCTTGCTGGTAATGCTGCACATTGGCAGCCGCTACGGGGAATAGGTTTTGGGAGTCGTATCGGGGATAGGACTCATTGTAGAGGTGTTTGTTTTTCGGATGCCTCCCTGCCTCTGCACCTATTGAGGTAATGTTGATTATTTTAGCAGTGGTTACTTGTGCCTCTATTTTGGAGGCTGCTGGTGGGCTGAAATTTATGCTGCAAGTGGCTGAACAGGGTGTTGCGAAAGAACCCTAAACAGATTACTTTTTTTGGGTCCTATCGCTACTTACACCTTACTTTTATGCTTGGTACGGGGCATGCTGTATACTCTATTATGCCTATTATTGGTGATATTGCGCTAAAGAACAAAATTCGCCCCGAACGCCCTATGGCAGCTGCTTCGGTAGCCTCGCAATTGGCGATGACAGCTAGCCCTATATCGGCAGTAGTAACGGTCTATTTAGGTAAGGAGCTACTGAATTTGTTTCATTTGCAGGGGGTGAAAACCCTAACTTTGCTGAATATTCTTTCGGTTACGCTACCTGCAACTTTCTTGGGGTTATTGGCGATGTGCCTTTATAGTAGCAAACGTGGTAAGGAATTGAAAAAGACCCTGAATACCAACGCCGCTTGCAAGACCCTATATACCGCGAGCAAATTCTCAATAGCAGCAAGACGACTCTGAATGAGGTGATACCTCAGTCGGCAAAAAAATGCGGTGTACATATTTTTTTATCATCAATAGTGGTGATTGTGGCTTTTAGCTCTATTGCCTGAAGTGCGTACTTTCTATGATAAAAAGAAAATAATATAAGTATCGCTTATACGGTACCTATGGGGATTATTATCCAGATGATAATGCTTTGCTTTGGTGGGATTATTCTTATTACTTGTAAGACGCCTGTAAAACTGGTACCTGAAGGGGTTGTGTTTAAATCGGGAATGGTAGCTTGTATTGCTATTTTTGGGATTGCGTGGATGAGTGATACTTACTTTACTTATGCTATGCCTAACTTTCGGGATGGGATTACGGCTATGGTGCAAGCGTACCCTTGGACGTTTATCTTTGCGCTTTTTGCTGTTTCGGTAGTTGTGAATAGCCAAGCGGCTACGGCTAAGATGATGCTTCCTATAGCTATAGCTATGAACTTGCCTGTGCCACTGCTCATAGGTATTATGCCTGCTACTTATGCTTACTTCTTTATACCCTAACTATCCTTCGGATATTGCTACGGTAAATTTTTGACCCTACAGGTACTACAAAGATAGGGAAATACTACTTTAATCACAGCTTTATGGTGCCAGGACTCATAGCTGTATCGGTGGCTTGTGTTGTGGGTATCGCCTTGGCAGAGGTATTGATAAAATAGTACAGAAAGGCTGTCTGAAAAGTTTTGTTGTGTGAGGGCGATTTGCAAATCTTCTTTACAATATAAAAGACTTTTTGGACAGCCTAATGCTTTTCTGTGTTGTCAAATAACTACAAATGACTATGAAAGAATAGAAACAAAGGCTTGAAATTTCTGCGCTAAAAAAACAAGCTAAAAAGAGCCTAAAAGATATAGTGTTAAAAAAATCATTATTCATCGTTTATCATTCAAAAATTATTTTTGTACCTTTGCCTCTTGAAAACTTAAAAGCAAACGACCTATTGTTATGATGATCAATATTATAAAAGAACACCTTCAAAAATAGACGATTTTAAAGCCAAAACAAAAGAGGAACTAGAACAGTTTCGCATTCAATATCTTGGAAAAAAGGGCTTTTTAAACGACTTTTTCACTGCTTTTTAAAGATGTTCCCAACGACCAAAAAGACCTTTGGGCAGGTAGTAAACGAACTTAAAAATAAAGCTGAAGCCAAAGTTCAGGAACTACGTACTTTTTTTGAAAACCAAAACAACACTCCTATTCACCATAGTGACCTTACTCGTCCTGCAGCTCCTACAACTATAGGCACTCGCCACCCCATATCTATCGTGAAAAACGAAATTCTCAATATCTTTGCCAATATAGGCTTTGATATTTCTGACGGACCTGAAATTGAAGACGATTGGCACAACTTTACTGCGCTGAACTTGCCTGAATATCACCCCTGCTCGTGATATGCAAGATACTTTCTTTATCCAAACTAACCCTGATATTTTACTCCGTACTCTTACAAGTTCGGTGCAAATACGTTATATGGAAAATCACCAGCCTCCTATCCGAACTATATCTCCGGGGCGTGTATTCCGCAACGAAGCTATATCTGCACGTTCGCACTGTTTGTTTCACCAAGTAGAAGGCTTATACATAGATAAAAACGTCTCTTTTGCTGACCTTAAACAGACGCTTCTCTACTTTTACCAAAAGAGATGTTTTGGAAAATCACGCATACGCCTCCGCCCTTCCTATTTCCCTTTTACCGAACCAAGTGCCGAAGTGGATATTTATTGGGGGCTTAATAACGAGGTGGATTATCGCATTACCAAAGGTACTGGCTGGCTGGAAATTATGGGCTGTGGTATGACTGACCCTAATGTGCTTAAAAACTGTAATATAGATAGCAATGAGTACAGTGGGTTTTGCTTTTTGGTATAGGGGATTGAACGTATTGCTATGCTGCTATACCAAATTGGCGATATTCGTATGTTCTATGAAAACGACACTAGATTCTTAGAACAATTCAAAAAGTGCTTATTAATACATAAAATGCTCAAAGTAAATAATATATACTATTCCTATACCGCCGAACAACCTATACTAAAAACATTTCCTTTCACTTACCACAAGGTGAGCATCTATCGGTTATGGGAGAAAGTGGTTGCGGGAAAAAGCACACTCCTAAAAGCTATATATGGGCTTGTAGACCTGCAAGAGGGCGAAATACGATTTTTGTGAAGAACGGGTATGGGGACCTTCATACCAATTGGTGCCTGGATTCAAATCTATGAAATACCTTGCCCAAGACTTCGGGTTGCGCCCTTATCACACTGTAGCCGAAAACGTGGGGAAATTTATTTCTAACCTTAATTTGGAGTACAAAAACAACGTACTACGCAGCTGCTCACCCTTGTAGGAATGCAGCAATATGCTCAGCAACAACCTATTAACCTTAGCGGTGGCGAAAAAGCAACGTGTAGCGCTTGCGGTAGCTCTTGCCCAAGAGCCTCAACTCCTCCTGCTGGACGAGCCCTTTAGCCAAGTAGATAACTTTAGAAAAAAACGACTTACAACGTACTCTTTTTGCTTATCTGAAAAAGCAAAACATTAGCTGTATTGTAGCTACTCACGATGGCAAAGATGCGCTCTCATACTCTGATAAAGCGCTCATTATGAAAGACGGGCAGCTCATAGCCTTTGGTGATACTGCTACTATATATCACCAAGATAGTGATTTTTATACGGCTTCACTATTTGGTGAAGTTACTTCTCACAATCAAAAACTGCTAAAACCTCACCAAATATCAGTAGTAGCTCACTCTGCTTGGGTGGCTACTGTACAAAATAGCTATTTCCAAGGTAATCAATATCTTATAGAAGCTAAATGCCAAGAGGATAAGGTATTCTTCTTTAGCAACAAGCCTATTGAAAAAGAACGTATAGTGCATTTAGCCACTAATCACTAAAAAGAACTAAAAATGAAAAAGATAATTATACTCGCATTTATACTACTCACTACCTTTGCTTGTGCACAGCCTAAGAAGTTTGCAGTGCGCACCATAGCTTTTATAATGTAGAAAACTTGTTCGATACCATCAACGACCCTAATACATTAGATGACGCCCGTACTCCCGAAGGTGCCGACCGCTGGACAAGCAAGTGCTATAACGACCACGTACAAAAGATAGCAAGAGTACTCTCCGAAATTGGCAACGATGTTACCCATAGTGCCCCTGATGTTATTGGGCTTGCCGAAGTAGAAAACGAAGCAGTAGTTGCCGACCTTATCAATACTTCCTACCTAAAAGATTATAACTATGGTATCGTCCATTACGATTCTCCTGATAATCGCGGGGTAGATGTAGCTCTTATCTACAAAAAGAGTGCTTTCAAGCCAATTTCTTCATTCCCTCACCCGCTTCACGTTTATAAAGATGATGGTACCCCACTAAACACCCGAGACCAGCTACTTGTTTCGGGCGAATTAGATGGTGAAATGGTTCACTTCATCGTAAATCACTGGCGCTTCACGATTAGGAGGAGAACCCCGTAGCCGCCACCTTCGCGAAGAAGCCGCAGCCCTCAATAAACAAATCATAGATTCATTGCTGAAAATAGACCCTAATGCCAAAGTGTTTTCTATGGGCGACTTTAATGATGACCCTACCAACTCTTCTTTCAAAAAATACTCCAAACCAAAGATAAAAAGAAGACGTTCAGAAAAGCGACCTCTTCAACCCTATGGAAACAATGTACAATAAAAGGTATGGGAACGCTTGCTCACCAAGATAAATGGAATTTATTCGACCAGATTTACTTTACATACGATGTCCTAAAAGGCGATAAATCATCTTATCGTTATTGGAAAGCCTCTGTATTCAATCCCGATTATTTAACTACCCAAACGGGGCGTTATAAAGGCTACCCTTTTCGCAGTATGGCAAACGGTAACTACACTTGGGGCTATTCAGACCATTATCCCGTATGTATCTACTTAATTAAAAACCAAAAACAAGAAATAATATGGCACATTATTTTTCTTCAGATTTTACTCTCGGAATACTCGGCGGAGGACAATTGGGCAAAAATGCTCCCTTACCGAGACTCGTAAATATGATATTACCACCTGCGTTTTAGACCCCAGCGCCGAAGCTCCTTGCCGCATTGGGGCTAATGTTTTTCTACAAGGCTCGCTCACCGATTACAACACCGTTTATAACTTCGGAAAGGCTGTAGATGTACTTACTATAGAAATTGAAAAATGTAAACGTAGAAGCCCTACAACAGCTACAAAGCGAAGGCGTAAAAGTATACCCCTCACCCACTACTATCAAAACAATACAAAAATAAAAGCTACACAAAAGCAATTCTACGCTGCTCATAATATTCCCTACAGCTCCTTTTAAGGTCTTTTGTAATGTTGAAAACCTCAAAGAAGCCGTTGTAAATAATGAAGTAAATATACCCTTTGTATGGAAAGCAGCGCGTTTTTGGCTATGATGGTAACGGGGTAAAAGATTGTTCGTAAGCTCACCGACCTTGATACACTCCCCAACGAAGAATGTATTGCCGAAACCTTAGTACCTTTTCAAAAAAAGAATTAGCAGTAATTGTAGCACGTAACCCTAATGGCGAAATTACCACTTACCCTGTAGTAGAAATGGAGTTTCATCCAGAGGCTAATCAGGTGGAGTGCGTACTTTTGCCCAGCACGCATTCCCGACGAGGTAGCCCAAAGCACGCACCGTAGCCCTACAAGTAGCCGAAGCCCTTCAAGTAGTAGGACTTTTGGCAGTAGAGCTCTTCCAAACCCAAGACGATGACATACTGGTAAACGAGGTAGCGCCACGCCCACACAACTCAGGACATTATAGTATCGAAGCGGCTTATACCAACCAATTTGAACAACACCTACGCGCTATCCTAAACCTCCCTTTAGGCAACACCGATAGCAAAACTGCAGGAGTAATGGTCAATTTAGTAGGGAGCTGAAGGTTATCAAGGTAAGGTAATATACGAAAAATATAGAACAAATAATGGCAATGAGTGGTGTAACCCCACATATACGGCAAGAAAGAAACCCGCCCTTTCCGTAAAATGGGACACGTAACCATCATTAATGAGGATATTAACCAAGCTCGTGCTATAGCCGAGAAAGTTAAGCAAACCATTAAAGTAATTGCATAATAATAGCATTACCTATATTTATCCCAAAATGTCAAAGAACGTGTTTGTTTAGGCTGCAAAATTGCAACAATTCCACTTCCTACACAAATATCTGTCTCACGATGGAACAACGTTGTAAACATAAAAAGAGGCTACCCTTAAAAGTTAAACCAAACTTTCTTGAGTAGCCTCTTAAATCTCTTTTTATTATTAAATATTATTCATTACTACAACACCTTTTTGTAGTAGTAAGTTGTTCGGAAAGGTGATTTCCTCTCCTTGAGCCGTCTTCAGTAGCGTATAAAACGATCTAATATCTATTATTTTTAGCCTCAATAGGATAGTCCTTATCCATAATCTTTATCACATTCCCTATCTTAAAAGGAGAGGAGAAAAACAGTATAATCCCGCAGTAATATTGCTCAAGATAGACCATTGTGCAAAGAAAGCAACCCCTCATAACTGTAAGTACCGATGATATAAAAAGAAATATCTGTTCTGGCTTTATCCCCCAAATAGAGATAATCACAAGTAGTGCAAGCATATAGATGAAGTAATCTATATACTTTTTCACCAATTGCGTCCGTGATTCTGCAAACTCGAAAGTTTTTCCTATATTATCAATGATAGTATTCACCAAGTAGCGCAATATCATAGATATCACAAGAGCTACTATTGTAGCTATTATTTGGTATAAAATATTTTTGTTCTATCATTGTTATTGTTTTTATAATTACTTCGCTATATTCACAGCACGAGTCTCGCGTATTACTGTTACTTTCACCTGTCCAGGATAAGTCATATCTGTTTGTATTTTTGTGAAAGGTTAAATGACAATTCTGCCGCTTTATCATCAGTAACCTTTTTCACTTTCCACAATCACGCGCAATTCCTACCAGCTTGTATTGCATAAGCTTTTTCACTCCTTGGAAAGTAAAGGCAGCATCCTCCAAGTCTTTCAATCGCTGAATGTACGAGTCAAGCACTTGGCGGCGAGCCCCAGGGCGAGCCCCACTGATAGCATCACACACCTGCACTATAGGCGAGAGTAATGAAGTCATTTCAATCTCATCGTGGTGCGCCCCAATGGCGTTGCACACTTCGGGTTTTTCACCATATTTTTCAGCCCATTCCATACCCAATAAAGCGTGAGGTGTTTCGCTTTCTATTTGTAGCACTTTTTCCTATATCGTGTAGCAATCCAGCGCGTTTAGCAAGTTTAGGGTTTAGTCCCAATTCAGCAGCCATTACACCACAGAGTTTAGATACCTCACGAGAGTGCTGCAACAAGTTTTGTCCGTATGACGAACGGTATTTCATACGACCCACACACTTCACTAGTTCAGGGTGCAAACCGTGAATACCAAGGTCTATTACCGTACGTTTCCCTATTTCTACAATCTCCTCTTCTATTTGTTTTGTAGTTTTTCCACCACTTCTTCTATACGTGCAGGGTGAATACGTCCATCGGTAACCAATTTGTGCAATGATAGGCGAGCAATCTCGCGGCGTACCGCATCAAAGCAAGAAAGGATAATAGCCTCAGGAGTATCATCTACAATGATTTCTACCCCAGTAGCCGCTTCTAAGGCACGTATATTACGCCCCCTCTACCAATAATTCTACCCTTCACCTCGTCCGATTCAAGGTTAAATACCGATACGCAGTTGTCAATAGCCTCTTCTGTACCCTATGCGTTGTATAGTATTGATAACAATCTTGCGAGCCTCTTGGTGAGCTGTAAGTTTAGCCTCCTCAATTGTGGTTTGTATATACGCCATTGCATCAGCCTGAGCCTCACTCTTTAGCGAGTCAGTAAGTTGTTTTTTTGCTTCCTCAGCCGATAGCCCCGATATTACTTCCAATTGCTGTACTTGGCTTTTTGTGCAAGCGTTCTATTTCCTCTTGTTTTTTCTAAAGTCTGTAATTTATGGTCAGCCTCTTTTAGTTTTGGTTTCAAGTTCATCTTTTTAGACGTTTTATTTTGAGCCAATTCATTAGATACCTGTGATTCTTTATCTCTAATGCGCTTCTCAGCCTCAGCCATTTTTATCTTTCGCACTTACAGTCTTTTCATACTCTGCTTTTAGTTCTAAAAACTTCTCTTTTGCTTGGAAAATTTTGTCTTTTTTTAATGTTTTCAGCCTCGCTCTTTTGCGTTTTTTCAATACATTTTCAGCTTCAGCTTCGGCATTGAGAATAATTTTTTGATGCATTCTTTTTTCCAGCACCTTTGCAATGCCAAAACCAGCTGCAAGAGCAATGATAAAAACAGCAATAATTACTATAATACTTGTCATTTTCTTTTTGTAAATAAATTTGATATATAAAAAAAGCCTATATTGATTGCAGCGTTTCACGTAAAACTCTGAAAAAAACAGGTTTAGGGATACCCAGCGGGGCAGTATCCGTAGCATAGAAACTATGACGGCGCGCTTTAGCCACTAGAACATTACCCTTTTTGTGAAATGTTAATGTTGAGTTTACCGAAAGGTCAATCAATATAGGCAGTAAATTTTTCTATGTAAAAGGTACGTATTTTTATATCATCATATCCATCAGCTTGCATAGCCCTTCCAATTTCTCTTTAGCGTTTGCAACATCGCTATTTGCTACAAGGCGCAGTTCAGCACATTCCTGTGCAAGCACTATAGCACACATAGCAAGTGCATCTTGCTTATCCTGCAAAAGCATAATTTTGTTCAAAGTTTTTATCATTTCATTGATTCGCTTTGCAGCAATCCTAAAACCCTCCTCCTGTGCAGGCGTTACAAACAAAGGATAAAACCTATCGCCTACAGCAAGTTTTATCTTTAATTGCTCTTTGTTCATAAAATCCCTATTTTTGAAAGTTGAACTATACACGCATCTATTTCTCTGATGAGTGAATTTATCTTTAGTTTCGTTTCTTTTTATGATCTTTACTGCCCAATATTCGGTTTTGCTACCTTCAGTGCCTCATTTTCTCCTTTCACCTCAGCCGTCTCTTCTTTTAGCTCGTAGTTCGGCTTGTTCCAGTTGCAACACTTCCCTCCTAAAGCTTATCATTCTCCTGCTCCAATTTATCTATCTTTTTCTTTTAGTAACAGAACTCTATCTGTTAATAAATCTGCAAGTTCACTGATACTACTCATCGGTAACAAACACTAAATATTTTTGCTGCAAAAATAAAGCATATTTATGTAAAAACAATTTTTTTACATAAATATTTCAGCTATATATACAACTATTTAATTATCAGCATTATATAAATTATTATTCCTGTGGCTTGGCACGTGTAGCACGCATCACATACACTATTTGTACCACTACCAAAAGCATTGGGCAGCACCACTGGGATACTATTTATCAAAATACCATACCACACAAATAGCAAGCAGCCCACCAAATTAGTAAGCCGTATATATTTTTATATTGTCTTTTATTAGGAAGCTAAGCACTACAAATAGTGAAGCCCCATAGCCTATTATTTCTATCATTATTTATATAGCGTAATCGCCTGCGGAAGAAAAAAACATAGCCACAGCAGCCACTGCAAAAAGCAAGGTTCAGATAGCAACTTTTTGTATCCTTTTCCCCACCATTCATAAGCATTATAACCCGCATACGCAGCTATCGCCAAATAGGCATAATCAAAAAAATGAGCGTGCATTCATATCTTATATTTTTATGGTTAATCATTATCTTCTATAGCCAATATTCCTGTAGTTTTATGGGCTTTAACGGTAGAAAATTTTTTTATCAAAATCCATACCTATTCCTTTAGTAACCGTCCTTTTTGCATCATCTCTAAAGTCGAATTCTTATCCGTAAAAATCCAATCTTCTTTTTGATCCCAGTACAATTGTTCTGTGCGCAAGCGTTTCCCATCATAGGTAGTAAGCCGCACACTATCGCGCAGCTCTACCATTCCATTGTAGGATAAATAATCCCATAGCACGCTTCCACCGTATTTTTTTATGGCGTTGTTGGTCGTAAAAATCTATTTTCAGCCCCTCAGGAAATTCAGAATAAGGCATATGCTGGTTCGTATAATCCTCGTTCAGAGGACTCGTGAGTTCAGCCACCACTAAGCTCGAATCAGTGTACACCAATTTAAAATTATATGCCTCGCCCTGCGGAAATTTATGTCGCAAATTCAGTTCCTGCAAGTTACGCATATCATTATTACACGAAAAAGCATTGCCACACACAATAGTGCAGCAATACTTTTTCACAAATTTATATGTATCTATTCTATTCATACTTGCAAATCTAATTCCCAAATTTGCTAATTTCCTAATTCTATAGTCTTGGTACTACTACCGATTGCCCTATCCAGCACTTTAAGCTAATGCTTTTTGCCTGCAAGCCCGATTCAAATATATCAGCTTTAGAAGGTGCCAATGCCTCATAGCGCGCTGCCAAACTTTCCAAACCACCCCTTGCGAGCCATTTGTGCTTGCCAACCAATACACTGCGCGTTTTTCAAATGCAGTATTACCACATTCGTTAGCCGAACTTGCATAAGCGTGCGCCATAATACGATAAGCATCAGAGTTTGAAGGGTTAAAGCTCAACGCCTTTTTGTGCATAAGCCACTGCTTGTGCCTTGCTGTGTTTTGTAGCAATACGTATCAACAATTTTGATTTTTTTGAAATTATCAGTTTCCAAATCCACCGACTCGTTATAGTATTGTATTGCCTTAGCATTTTGCCCCGCCTTGTCGCTCATTACCCCAAGGTAGTAAGCCGAGTTAGCTGATGGTTTCACCTCGTGTAGCGAAGTTACTATTTTTCACAAACAAAGGGTCTTTAGTACAATCCTTGTCCGACATTTTTTTCCTGCCGCACGGCGCAACCACTCTTCATTTGTTTTATTAGCCTCATAATTCTTGGTGTAGAGCGGTATCAGTTTATCGCAATCTGCCAATTTACCCAATTTAGCATCAATACTTTCGCTGATAGTTTCGTAGTTATCCACACGTTTGCGGCTCATATCAAGCAGCTTTTTATCGTTATCGCTGATAGTTCCGTTTTCTTCTTGTGCCAAATACTGGTTGATAGTGTTAGAAAGCTCGTTTTTTCTCGTCTTGTATTTTTCCGAGATATTATCGTAAGCGTCAAATACCTCTTGTAGCTCCCTTTTTGCCTTTTTCGTGCAAAGTTACCAGTTCAGAGAAATACAAATACAACGCTTTTTTTCATTCTTAAAGTTAGCTTTATCTTCGTTGAACGCCGCATTTAGCAAGTTATAGATTTCCTCATCTGTGCCCTACTTTTTCGTCAAACATCAATAAGGCTTGCTTAGTACGCATTTCAGTAGCACTCAAGCGGCTTGCAAATATTTTGTTGTAATTGGTATACAACTCCAAAAGCTCTTTTACAAACGCTTCTTTTGCACTCCCAGTGCTATTTTTATCTTATCTTGCAAAATACGCTCACCATAAGCAAAAAAACAGCATAGTGCAGTTTAGGGCAACCTGTATACACTTCCTTCCACACAGGGTATGCTTCGTTGTAATTGCGTGCCTTAGCATATTCACTAAATATTGAGAGTTTTTTTGTCTCATTTCCTCATTCTGAGTACAATCTTGGGCTTGAGCCCCTAAGCTAGCAAATAAGCCAACTATTAGTGCTGTTAGTAACCTTCTTTTCATCTTTTCTCGTGTTTTTATTGATATTTAGTTCTTTGGAACCACTTGTCATTAAGTGTAAATCCTATTTTTCAAATTGATATAGTTTTTCCTTGAGTACTCCAGCCGAAAGCGTCCCTTTGCGCCCCAGCTCTATCATTCCCGTAAGGTTTGAAAATCCTTTTTACAGGTAGTGTAAGTCCAAAAGACGTGCCAAAGTCGTTCAGCCGCTCACCATTTAGCACTATTCCCATAGAATCATACCTAAAACCAACCCTATAAGTTACTTTGTGCCAATAACTACTAAACGAATTGTAGTTCGGTATCCAAAAACCACCCACACTCAGCTTGTAACTATTTTCATAGCCCACATTAGTAGTGCTCAAGAACGGATTGGAAAACTTGCTATTCGCCGTAAAAGTATATGCTACCCCAGCAAACCACTGTTGGTGAACTCCTATGCCCAAGCCTATTTCAGTTTGGGCAGGAAGAGTGAGCTTGGTGTTTTTCAAGCCTTTGGCAGCTAAATCTACCGTACTGCCGTTGCGCACCGCCAATTGTGTACCCTGTTTCCCGTTGTTGATATAGCTCAATAGCGAAATAGTACGTTCATTTTCAGACGACAACTTGCTTTCAGGAGTATAAACCAGCGAACTATAAAGGCGCAAACGCTGCTGCAATGTGTGCTGATAGTACAAGCCAAGGTTAAACACTGCCCCACTAAGTACCGATTTGCTTTCCTCTTGTGTGTAAAACTCCACATTGTGTTGTTGCATCACATCTTTCATTGCAATGTTGCCAAAGTGATATTTCATAGAAACCCCCACTTGCAGTCCATCATATACTTTATAAGCTACCGAACCAAAAATTGGTTTACATTACCACGACCTTCATATTGGTAGTTGTTACTGCCCACCGTACTTTTTTATTTTATAACCCACAGATGAATAAGGTAGTAAGCCCACGCCTATTCCTAAGTTTTTTAGTAATGGGAAAGCCTAACACCACATAATCAAAGGCAGAAGCCCTACATTTAGTTTTTGAGTGCTGGTAACAATCTTTTTAGACTGCATTGTAAGCCCTGCCGAAAAAGCGAAGTATATTTTAGCGAAGCCAATGCAGCAGGATTTTTGAATATTCACCCGCGTACTATCGGCAAAAACGCCTACGCCCCCATAGCACTTTCTTCGGTAAGCCCTCCAAAGTTGCGTTCGCCCATCCGTAAAACGAGTACGGCGACTCAGTAGTTTGTTGCGCTATAGCCGTATAAGTAACTGATAATAAAGTAATAATAAGTGTATTTAGCTTCTTATTCATAGTTGTTTTTGATATTCAAGTATGGCGTTAAGTCCTTCCACCAACACTAATGAGCTTGCAAATATCCGACTTTTTTTATCCGTTTTTGCAAATAAAAAATGATTTCCCCCTGTTAAAATTACTTCTAAATCCTGAAAACGCTGCTTGTATAAACCTATAACTCCCTCTATTTCTTGCACCACATTACAATATACCCCCGAGAGCATACAGCTTTGGGTAGTATTACCTATAAACTCCCTCATTATCATAGTCTTGTTCTTCTATAAGTGGTAGTTTCGAGGTAAATTCGTGCATTGCACGCAGGCGCATTCCTATCCCTGGTGCGATAGCCCCACCCAAGTATTCTTTATTTTTTAGTAACCACATCAAAAGTGATACAAGTCCCTGCATCAATAATCAGCACATTGCAGTTAGGAAAATGGTGTACTCCTGCTGCAGCCAGAGCCAAGCGGTCTATTCCCAAAGTTTGGGGGTAGCATATTTATTGACAAAAAGGCATCGGAGAGAGGCATTCAGGTACAACACTTCGGGCAATATATTGTTTAAGAACGAAAAAAACGTTGTTCAGCATCCTTTACTACCGAAGCCACAATAGCAGCCTTCAGCTCACCAAGAGAAAATTCCTGCAAAAAAACTGTGCTAAAACTGTTTTTATTTTTCTATTTTTTTAAATATTTTTGCACCTATTTTTCCTCAAATAAGGCTATTTTTATAGAGCTATTTCCCTCATCTATAATTAAATTCATCATCGTTTTCTCGTTTACAACAATATACATAGCACCGCACACTTTGCTAAACTTTCAGAGTTTGCCAAAGTTTATAGATAATCAATTACTTATAGCACAATGGCACACCTCCCTTTGCGCCACACACTTTGGCAAACTTTCAGAGTTTGTCCCCCTGCTGGCGCGAGCTTGTAGCTCGTGCCTACTATAATAAGAGCGTATCCCCTTTTTGAAAGAAAGTCCGCGAGCTGGTGCATCGGAGTATGTGTTAAGGGGGATGTTTCAGAGTTTGACAAAGTTTATTGCTAACCAATTAGTTTCATAGTACAATGGCACCACCTCCCTCTTTGGGGCAGGAGGGATAAAAATATTGCCAAAGGTTGCAAAACAACAGCCTTTGGCAAACTATTTATTTTTAATCATTTGCAATTTTTCTGCAAAGTTACAAGTTTTTTTGAAATTACAAAAATCTTTTTTTAGAGTATTCTCTCCATTACTTCTTCGTCACTCCACCCAATTACCATTGGTACGAGTGTTATAGCGATTGTTGTACATACGCCACACACTTTGCCAAACTTTGACCACACACTTTGGCAAACTCTGAAAGTTTGCCAAAGTTAATTACTCTGATAATCAATCACTTTTATTCACATTGTAGGGGGCGATTGGCAAATCGCCCTCACAAAACAAAAACTTTTTTTCGGGAAGCAGGAAATTAATATCTTCTGAGATTACTAATAAAATCCATAATAAGTATTAAAACACCAATGATACCAATGATTATTATAATTACTATAATTATTGTATATGTAGAGGAGTTTTTATTCTCTTTTATAGAATAATATTTTTTTGGTATAATTGCCATAAATCCTGAAATAATCTTATATTTTTCTTTTTCTCCTCTATAGAGTACAACATCTTTAAAAAGCGTTCCTTTCTGTAATTCTCTTTCAAATTCTTCTTTTGTAAGAAATATAGGCTGGGCAAATTTTATGTCAAAGAACCCTATTTTTTTCAATATTTCCATTATTAGCCTGATATATTGCATTTCTATTAATAGGCGAGTGGGTAGCAGAGCCCTGTGGTTTATTTTCCTCCAAAGGTATATTATAAAACAATTGCCCTCTATTTAAGTAAAAAAACCTTTTGTTTATTTAAATAGGTTATAATTACTTTCTGTGATTGATAACTTAAATCAAGTTGTATAGGTGTTTCGCCTTTAAAATTATTAGGTGCTATACTGCCTATATACACTTTTGCTTTTTCAGGACTAGAAGTAATTGTAAAACTTTCATTTTTAATTTCCTCCGATACTATTTTTAGTTCTTACTTGCTCATTAGTCTTTTTCTATCTCAGTTTTAGTTACTTCTTTTTACAGGAGTAGCAACTGTAGTTTTAGTGGTCGTTTCTTTAAAAAGATTGTGCAGGGCTATTTGTTTTTCCAAACAAACTTATTTTTTTCTCTGTTAGGGTGAAGAACTATCAGAAAGCAAAATGATTAAGATAAAAAAATCTACAGAGGGTTGTTGCAATGATTTTTAATCGTTGAACAAGAGGAGAACCTTGTGGATTTTTGTAAATCTTTCGCTTTTAAACAAAAAGTTATCTTCGTCATTAAAGCCACCTTGCAAATCTTTATTCCATAGCTTTTTTTATCAAACTTGAGAGCTTCTAAGGCGGTAAGTAGTAACCAAAATGAAAATCGGTCTATAGTAGCATCATAATGAGTCTTATTGCGTTTAGGATGCTGAAAAAGAAGAGTGTCCTATTTCTACAGCTTGTTCTCCTTTTTAGGGCAGGTATAAACATAGGGTCATAATCTACCAATTTAAGGTTGATAGTAGTTGTTTGTTCTACCAGCACGTTTCCCGATTGTATATCGCCGTGTGCTATACCCAAATCTTCTAAGCTATGGCTAAGGTTCACCAAATGGTTTTGTAATTCAGTAATTTTGTGGTTATTATTAATGATAGAAGTTACATAGTCATTTAGTTTTTTTACCATACGACCATTCCATTACAATAACAGGATAATATTCTCCTTTGATATTAATACCCTCTGTAAAAAAACTCTGTTTTTGCAAAAAAGAGCACTTATATTGCTCAAATATTCTGATATTGAAATATTTCTGTTTATATTTTGCAAGTTTCCCCCATTTAAAAAGCAACGTAGCGCATAATCACAAGTCAGCTTTGCATCACGAATTTTAAAAATAGCAGCAAAAGCTCCTGAGCCGTAATTAAATATCTTTATCAGAGTGGTTCTATTGGGTATAAATTCATATTTTTGAGGGCAAGTTTAATATACCTGCCCCAAATTTCTTTATTTCAACTTCGTATTCTGATACTAAAGGATAATTTTCTATATTCATATACTACTCTTTCCAAAAATTGTAAAAGTATCCCAAAAACTTTTTTTCTTTTTGTTTTTGAGGTATTTATGAGTTTTTTCTAACGAAATTGCTTTCTTAGAATCGTCTGGGAATGTAATGTTTAATGAAACACTATCAATACTTATAGCTGTATTCTCAAGTGTTTTTATTTTTCTATAAGTGAATCTTTTTAAAGCACTTTTTCTCAGAATTAGAAAGATCTGCAGGATTTTTACCTCTATTTTTTTAGGGATAACAAGATTGAATGTATCGGCTTGAGTAGCCATTACTACACGTGTAAAAGCCATAGCTTTCTTTTTATTCAATATATGAATCCCTATTTCAGTACCTGCAGGATAGCTCATTTTTCATCTGGTAAACCCATTTTCCGCTTGAGTTTTTCTATCTTAGCAATCATTTTTTTATCGGCGTATATAAACGCATCTGCCCCTTTGGGAATAGTGCCCGATTTCATAACGGTGTCGTCACTATCCACACGATTGATAAAAAGCGGTGCAGGTAATGATTGCTGTATATAGCTATATAATACTACACCCAATAAGGCAACACTTAGTGCTGCTACCTTCCATCTATTCTTTTTGTCGTAACTTTTTGATATTGGAAGTTACTATGGTTTTAATTGAGAGCGTAACTTATCTATTTCTCTTTTAGCATCATTTATATTTCCAACAGCCGTTGTTGGCTCATTGAGCATCTGCACATAGTTAGGTTTATCTTCTTTAGGAAATGAAAAATCTGAAGGAGGTAAAAAAACTCTGTTACAGTACCTTGTTTTTGAAGGTTCTATGATACAAATAGTGATATCATCTTCTTCCAGCCTTTTTAGTCTCCCATAAGTTTAAAATATATTGGTAAAAACTATCATAAGAAGAAAGATTTAGCAAGACATTAATTTGCTCTCTTTCTTTCAACAACAGCCGATGCAATGGCATCTGTAGCAAGAATAATTATATCATTTACTTCAAGAGTAGCTTCTGAGGTTTTTAAATTGCCCTACCATTACCTTATCTTCTAAGAGCGGCTGAGTCCCTAAAAAAACCTTTATCATTCTCTAAATCGTCTATAGTTTTATGCGGGAATGAGCATATTTCGTCTCCCCTAACCAAAAACCACATACATCACCCGATGATATATATATAAACTTATTATTTATGAAACTTACGCCCATAAAAGTAGCATAAGCTCCTTGTTGTTTTTACGTTCTTCTGCCAAACGAAAAAGCAGGATTATCTGTTTTAAGAGATAAATCTTGTTGTTTAAAAATTAGAAGCATAGCGTTTAAAATCCTCTATAAGAGAGGAGGCTATAAAAGTAGGCGTTTTTACAAAGTTATCAACCAATAAATTAGCCCATATTTCTGATTTATACCCTGAGTAGCGCCATCGGCTATTGCAAATACACCTTGTGAAGCATTAAAAGCTATATTTATCTTGTATTGAGCTATATTCATATACAGAACGCTTGTGCAGTTGGAATATTTTTTTACATTCATACGATTGTATTATAAAGGGTTACTACCAATGTTGAGGAAGTCCATTAGGTGTTTGGGGCTGCCGTTAAAAACATAACCTCTGGCTCCTTGTTGTACATTATAGCCCATACGATTGGCTAAAGCTACCATTTGAGGATTTAGCTCTGTAGAAAGTTCAAAGAGCAAAGAAGCGTTCCCACGTATAGGGGCTATTATTAGGAAACAAAATACTATCCCCACTTAATCCTGAAATATGAATATTAAAAATGTTCACTCCCCGTAATTGGTGTGTAAAGATTTTTAGTTGTTGTACTTTCTTCTTAAGAGTACTGTCAAAAGTACCTCCATCAGTAGCCTCTCCATCGGTAATATTAATGATGATAGGAGGATGACAATCCCGATGATTACCCCAATTTATCCAAGCTTCACACACACGATAAGCGTTCTCAAAAGCTCGCGCCATAGGAGTATCCGATACTGCTTTAGGAGTTATCCATATGGGAATCCCATTTTGCTCGCCAATAGCGTTTGTAAATACATCAGCTATAGATACCACCCAGTGCCCCCGCAAATTACCTTCCCACGCAGGTTCTACAGCACTATTGCGCCCTCCATATCCTATAACCGATATTTCAAAACGATTTTTTTACATTGCCATTAGAGTCAAAAACACTTAAGTCCCGTCTCAAAGATAATCTCATTAATAGCATCGGCTACTTTTTGGGCTTTTGATATATTAGGGCTAAAAAGGATCTTCCATAGAGCCCGACTGGTCAAGCAGATATATTACCAAGCAAGGAAAAAGTACTGCTAATCTGTAAGGTTTCTAAGTTGTACATTCTTGTTGTTGTTTTAGAGGGTGTTAATTTTTAGCGTAAGGGTTGTCCCCTTGGAATTCTTTATTTGAGTTGTATGAGCCTCCGCTATTGTAATTGTTGTTGTATGAGCTGTTGTAGTTGTCATTGGTATTGTTGTACTGCTGATTATTGTTATTAAGTGAGTTGTTCGTAGCGTTATGCCCTCCGCTATATGTAAAGCCAGTATTGTTCTGTTGTGGAGTGGAGGTATAATTATTAGTAGTAAAATTGTTGTTATTACCATTATTTAAATTATTACCTTTAGGGATCTTCTCCATACCGATTGGTAAATCGTTCTCCTTCTGCAAACAAGAGCCAGAACCCATAAAAAGGGATCAGCTGATACCAGCCACTATTACCTAAATCGTGACAACGTTTTGCTCCTTGAGCCAAACTAAACCAAAAATAATGGTAACAAAAATAAATAGAAAGGACCTTTTACCTTGAGAAGCACTTACTATTCCCATAAGAAATAGATAAGTAATTGAATAAATAATCATAGATATTCCGAATTCTGTTCTACGGATACGTCCTGAAAATGAAAAAGGTGCTTTTAAACATAATTTAAAAAAATTAAAAATCATACCTACTCTGTTACAGGCTTTTCGGTTACTGCCTTTTTTTATTCTGTTTAATCCATAAAAAACGTGATGCATTCCTTTTTTTACTTACTACAGAAGCCCGACCAAAGGCTGCACACAAAGCAAAAAGGAATGCCCACGCTTATAACGTAGGCATTTCCACTTCACTTTCCCGGTGTTGAAAAATTGGTCGTATTTCTGTAATAGGAAAATGTAAAAGCGAAACGCTGATATTATGTCTTTTAATTTGTTATTTTTGTCGAATTTAAAAATACTCTTGGTTGCTTAATTCAGGTGCATAGTTACAACATTTTTTTCCATAACTCACAATTTTTAACATTTATTTTTCGCCTAAAAGTATTTAAGTTACTCATTATCAGATAAAAATATTTTTTTAATTTAATTACACCCCACTCCTATTTTTTTCCACCAATTTCACAAGTCCCATTCTTTTACACAAGCTATCCCCCACCCCATAGCAACAAAAAAACTTTGGCAAAGCCCAAAGCCTTGCCAAAGTGTATATTGCAATAAAAAAATATCCCTTTTACTTCTTCGTTACCTCCACCCAATTGCCGTTGGTACGAGTGTTATAGCGATTGTTGTACATCGCTTCGGCATAAGTGCCTGGCAGATAATAACGACCTGCATATGAAGCGTTTAGTTTCAATACAAGCGTTCTTTTCTGATTGCCTCGCAAGTAGAAATAGAAGTTAGCACGATCGTCACGAATATCTATATTATCAATATCAGGGTTTTCATTGCTACCGTAATCGGTAAAGCGAGTATTGATAATTTCCCATCCTGACGGAATCAACTGCGTAAGAGCTATATTATCAACAAATTCCCCAGTAAGGTTAGCAACCTCTATCACAGCTGTAAATTGAGTACTTTGCTGCAAATGAGTCACATCTATCTTCTGTCCTTTGCTATCGCGATAAGTAGTATTGATAGACAAACCATTTTGTATAGCCAATTCATTACCCACAGGCAATATACCCCTACTGATAAGGTTTACATATAGCGTTTGTTTGCTTGTATTCTTCACTTGTACGCTGGTTTGTCCTTTCACAGGTAGCACTACTTGCACTACTGCTTCGAAGTATTGAGGCTTTCAGTTTTTCCATTTACAGTATAATTAGCGGCAACACCTTTACCAGCTTTGTTACCGCTATATATTTAGCCATAGCGTAAAAGCGAGATAAGCCGTAGTTTGGGTACTCATCCAATCGTTGGAAGAGGCTTATCAGCAATTTCGTGCGCCCAACGAGCCGCATCGTTCTTTCTTCCTATCAATAAGGCGGTTTCCATAGCAAGAGCTTTATTGCGCAATGCCGAACCGTAATAGAAATACGCTTCGTTTTCGCTGTCCAAACCTATGGTATCAAATAACTTAGCGGCAGCTTGTTTTTGTCCTGCAAGAGCATAAGCTGCAGCAAGAGTACGTTTTGCATTAGCGCTAATGTCTTTAGTTTCACGCAAGCGGTTCATCGCTGCCATATTAGGATTACCTGCCAATGCCAAAGTATAAAGACGATAAGCCTGTGCAAAATCGTTTTTGGTATTCAGGCTCAAAGTGCCAGTTGCGCGCCTCGTCATTTTGGTAGTTCAACCATTTTTGCTTACTGCCCGAAGGAAGTACATAACCCCTCTTCTCTGCTTCTACAAAAACTGCCCAATATATGAAGTAGCCCAGTTATCAGCATACCTGCCGCCCTTCCAATAGCTAAAGCCTCCATTGGTAAGTTGGTTTTCGTGTAGGCGACTGATAGCACTGTTTACATTACGGCTCGCCTCATCAATTTTTCTTTAGTAAGACTCACAAAATCAGTGAGGAATAACTGAGGGAATGCTGCCGAAGTAATCTGTTCAGCACAACCGTGAGGATAGCTTATTAGGTAGCCCAAGCGTTGTGCTAAATTCACACTCGGGAAACTTGATACCTCAAGCGTATAACGACCGTCATTGCCCAAAGGCTGTGTACTAAGCTTTTGCGATTCGCCTGCCGAAAGCACTACATTCTGTATAGCATATGTAATTGGGTTAGGATTATAAACATCCATTTCTACCTCGTAAGTAGCTTTTTCATTGCCCGATGAAGCTGTTATTTTTACTTTTTCCAATACCCGTATTAGTAGTTTCCAGCTCAAAATAAGCCATTTGCTCGCCTGTACTGCTAAAGTTAAGCTGTTGACTGCGACTGCCTACTACTTTAAATTGTCCATTAGTTTCAACGTTCAGCGATACATTCCTCACCTGTTTTTCCATAGCAAATACCGTTACAGGCAGTACTACCTTCTCACCAGGAACTGCCTTACGTGGCAAAGAACCCAATAACGATAACGGACTGTATACCGGCACATTCTTCTTTTCAGCAAAGCCATAAGCATTTTGCTCTACGTTAGAAGCCACTACCATCACCCTTGCCGAACCCATATAGTTAGGAATTTCTACATTATGAGTGTCAGTACTGCCCTTCTTCAAGTTAAAAGGACCTTTGAATATTACAAAAGGTTTTAAAACGAGTCGCTTTTTGAGCCTCTCCACCGCCCAAATCTTCGTCACCACCAATGCTAAAGGCTTGGTTGATAGTACCCCCATAAGCACCAATCACATCGTTGTAAATATCAAAAGTCTTTACTCCAAGAGCCGTTTTGCTAAAGAATACATTCCAAGGATTGGGCGTTCTAAAGCGAGTAAGATTTAGCAACCCATCTTCTACAATAGCCAAACTATAACTCATCGGCTTACCACTTTTTTCGCTCACTTTTATCGTTGCTTTTTTCTGCGGAACAAACTTTTCAGGAGCTTGTATAACAGGTTCAAGTGTAGTGTTTTTATCTACTACCGAAAGAGGCACTACCCCGTAAAGGCGTATAGGCGCATCGTTAGCCGTATGACTATGAGGTTGCAACAATGTAACGTAGCAATACACATTAGGGCTCATTTTGCTTGTTATAGGTAGCGAGTAAGAAGTTTCTCCTGCAGTAGTTTCCACCCAATAAGTTTCCAATACACTGCTACCATTTTCTATCGATATCAAAGCGCGTCCTCCTTTATCCGAAGGGAATGAAATATTAGCCTTTTCACCCACATTATACGATTTTTTATCAGTACCCAAGCTCAGCATTACCGCTTCACTACCTTCTGCTTTGCGCGATTTCCCCCGACCAGTTATCCCAATCAAAATAAACCGTAGAGCCACTTTTGTGTCCACTATCGTCATTAGTAACCAAAATAAAAGTACCTACCCCAATCGTTATCAGGAATGTTAAGGATAAATTGCGCTTTACCATTAGCATCGGTAGTTGTGTTTTGAGTGCCGTAGAGGGCGTTGCTATCGCTACTATTATAGGTAGATATATTTTGGTTAGTAGCGTCCCACCACCAGTTCCAACCTATTTTTATACACAGCAATACTCACCTCTTTATGCGCCAAAGGCTTACCATTTTCAGATAACACTACCACACGAAAAGTTTGGTCTTTCTCGGTGCTAAGGTAATTGTATTTGTTAGGCTCTGGCAATTGTAAGCCCACGTATTCTTTATAAGGCGAATACGAAGCTGTGCTCACATCAGTACTAAAGTCTCCACCGCTTTCGTTAGCTTGAGTAGAAATTAACTTTCAGCATACCAGGCGCTTGCATCTTATTCATACCAAAGAAGAAAGTAGCCAATCCATTGCCATCGGTATTGCCTTCATACACATCTACCTCCTCGCTGTCAAAGTTATAAGCTTGGTTGTCAAAGTTATATTTTTCATAGCTTTTTGAAAGTAGTGGTAGTAGGCAAAAATTTAGCCTTTACGCTCACCCCCGTATTAGCCGCTGGCGAACCGTGTAGCCATTGCACTTTCAATCTCGCATTTGCCCCCAGAAGCCGATATAAGCTTCCCATTCAAGTCATTATCAATCTTCAAGCGGTTGAGGCTTAATAGTCTCTATTTTAATGTTTTTTTACTAAAAATTAGCAGCACCCGCCGATACCTGTACATTCCAAGAACCTGTAGGAGCATCTGCCGAAGTTTTCAAACGGAATACATAGTGGTTAGAAGGGTTTGATGTTTGCATACGTTCAGTAATAACCTTACCATAAGGGTCGGTAAATCGCAGTTTTATAGGCAAACTTTCAGGTATTTTTTTGAGCGTAGTCGTTCAAAATAAAGCCCACGTAAATACTATCTCCTGGGCGCCATACACCACGCTCAGTATAGAGGTAACCATTCAAGCCCTTTTTGCAAGCGCAAACCATCTACATCGTATTTACTAACCGATTGTTGTTCACCATCATCAATCTTGATGTAAGTCGTATAACCCTCTTTTTGAACCTTAGCAAAATAAGCCTTCCTACTTAAGTTTACAGTCAGCCAACCATTGCTATCCGTTTTTGCCTTCGTGTATCTTTTGTTGCTGATAATCAAATATTTCTATGTTAGCAGCTTTTTACAGGTTGAGTGTTTAGAATATTATTTACTATAAAAGGTGTAGTTGTTAGTCTGTCCTTTCTTTACAATTACCCCCAAGTCCGAAGCCAATACGTTGGTACTAATAGTTTTTGTCATAATAGTAATAATCATCACAAGGACTGCTCTCCTCTTCGTAATAGCCATAAACTTCATAATCATAATCTTCGTAATCATCATCGTCCAATGATTTTTTTCTTCAAACGAAAGGTCTAATGGCTCCGTATTTTCAGCACCACAAGTGTAAAGCGAATAGTTTTTAGTCATTCCCAATTCCACCTTGTAAATAGCTCCAGGTTCAGGTGTAATTACTGAAGCCAAATCAAGCGAATAAAGTATTCCAATCGTTTAGCGGATAAAGTGCCCCATCGGTAAGTTTAAACACCTTGCGAGCGATAGGTTTCCCCACACGGCGAATATAATACCCCTCACTGAGGTCATTTTCTTGCAAAAAAACTGCAAGATATTGTTTTCATAAATACGATATACCGTTACATTTACCGCACGCAAGTTAATCGTTTGGAAGTTGATTTTTCAAATTCTCCGAACTTGGCAATATCACCCCGCTCTTTTAGGAAGCGGAAGTCAGGATTTTGCTGGGTAAAGCTCACATCAAAAGTATAATCCTTAGCAAGTACCTGTCCATAAATATTCTTTATTCCTTGGTTTTACCCGCAATTTGTAATCACCTTCTCGTTTTTTTCTTCACGAAATACCTTCAAAACGTTACCATTCACGCTGTATTTCAGTTCAGTATCAGTATTAGAAAGACTTACCAACCCGTTAAACACTTGGTTTTTTTATCCAAAGGGTCAGAAAAAAATTAACCAATAGCTGCTGGTTACCCCTTCATTCTTAACACTCAAAGGCTTAAAATCACCTTTTGCAGGAATTGTAAAGCTAAAAAGGAAGCAATTTATCCTCGCTTACATCTTTAGCGTTCCATTTTACAGTAAGCGTTTGTTCTTTGTCCAAACGAGGAAGACTGTCAAAAACAATCACAAATTTGTTATTAGAGCCTTGCGACTGAAATTTTACAGGCACAGTTTTGCCGTCCAGCGAAGCACTGAAAAAGAGTTTTAGCAACCGAATAGTCCACTTGGTCATTTGCTAAAAAAATTCAGCATTAAGAAAGTAAAGGTCGCGGTTATACGATTGTAAGTCGTTGTCTTTAATTCTGTATGCCTGCTCCAGTGTTTTAACCGTAAAGTTAAAAAGTTGCAATTCTTTTTACAGAAAATAGTTTTTTTAAGGCTGAATGACACTCGGTATTGAGTGTTTTTGCTCTAAAGGTTTTTTCTGGCACAAAGCTAATTTGCGTAGCGTTTACTGCCACTACTTTACCGCTTACTTTTTGGCGATATTTCAAAGAGGTTCAGCTCATTTACTTTATCCAATTTGTCTTGCGGTATAGGCTGATTCAGAAGAATGTTCAGCTGCGTGTGCGAACTTATCAGCCCTGAAGTAAATCCCGCGATATACTCTTTAAATATCAACGGATTACTGTTGAAATCACTATCCTTTTTGCACGCAAACAACGTAAGCAGAGCAAGGAATAAAAAGACTAATTTTTTTCATAACAATATAATTTTTTTGGATTTTATAATTGAGGCGGTAAAGGTAAAAAAATATTTTTTTGAAATATACAAGAATTTTTATCATAAAATTTTTAGTCCCGCCAATATCACTCACCAATTCAACTACGAATGATAAGCTAACGAATGGTCAGCCGAAATTTTTTCTCCTTGTCATTACGATAAAAAAATATTACCTTTGCTAAAAAGATTAAAGATTATGCAAACACTTCGAGACATTATCACCTCTCGCAAAAAGCGTATTTCCTCCTCAATATAGTGGGCAGCCCATACCCGAAGAGGTATTACAAGAAATTATCACCGCCGCCAACTACGCTCCTAACCACAAGCGCACCCAGCCTTGGCGTATAAAAAGTACATAAAGGAGACGAAAAAGAGCGTTTAGGGCGAAGAATTAGTACGCTTGTATAAGAAAAATGTACCAGCAGAGCAGTTTTCAGAGCGGAAGATGAATGAAATAGCACAAAAAGCCGCCCTATCGGATGTTGTACTCACCATCAACATTCATTTCAGTGGCAAAGTTCCCGAATGGGAAGAGATTGCTGCTACCGCTATGGCAGTACAAAAATATGTATCTCACCTGTACGGCTCACGGGGTAGGTTGTTATTGGGGCACACCAGGTTTTTATGTTTCAGTTGAAAGACTTTTTGCAATTAGAAGATTCTGAACAATGCTACGGACTCTTCTTTATGGGAATGAAAGAATAAAAACCTTTGGCAAAGATACAAGCCCCTGCGACTCGCATCTTTGCCAAAAGTATTTTATTAACAATTTAAATGAGGATTATCCTGTGTAGGTATGTACACTCATTTTGTGCAGTAGGTAAGTAATTCACACCAAACCAACACATTAGTAACAGTATAAAGGCAACCCCCACAATAATAAAAGCTCTGCAAAGGCTTTTTTTCTCTTTATGGTTGTATTTATGGTGCAGATACACAAATACCCCAACCACGTAATCAGTGCCCACGTTTCTTTAGGATCCCACGTCCAGTAGTGCCCCCAAGCCTCTTTAGCCCACAAAGCACCAAATAGCAACCCAAAAAGTAAGGAACACATACCCTATCTTTATAAGCTGGTCTATTACCCCAAAAAAATAGAGTGGGTTTCTTGTCCCTTTTTGTATCGGTAGATACCATAAAAAGCCGTCAATGAAGCCATTCCCAGCATAGCATAAGCAAAGATGTACACAATCACGTGAGGGATAAACCATACACTTTGTAGGGCAGGCATCAGTGCCTTGTTCATCGTGTCGGGGTGCGTGTGGTAAGTCCTACAAACACAATGCCCATCACAGCCGAGTAGCTCAGCATCCATTTCTGTTTATACAGCCAATAGATAATCACCCCAATAACCCCCATAAAGAAAGCGTACCATATACGCGTTTCGGCAAGCGTACGCAATGGTGGGCGGTCTAAGTTCTTCCACAACAAAGCTATAAATCCACCTATTAGCAGAGTTGCTGCTACGTGGCTCTCAGTACTCAGCCCTCGCAACATCCCATTTTTGCCGTAAATAAGCCCTCCGCCCAATAGCCATAACGCTACTGATAAATATGTTATAATGTCAAAATAATGCCACATTTCTTTTAATTATAATTAGAATTATGAATTTAGAATTATTTCTTTCCTTTCACTTGGAATAAGAATGCAATTCCTCCAGCAATAAGCAAGAAAATACCCGTATATACCACAGGCAGCCAAGGGTCAGAAATCAGCTCTACTACACTCAATTCAGACCATCGCCCCATACGCTCGTCATAGCTCACCTGATAAATACGCCATCCGTCCACTTCTATAGGGTGATTCACCTCTATCTTTTTCCTCGCGCATCTCTTTAGTATTCTTTTTGGTATACAATCACTTCCGATTGAAACTTTCTTGCCTCAGGCGGTGCCATTACCAGTGTATGCATCTTATCCAGTTCAATAGCACGAGGTGGAAATTGGTAATTACCTGCAGAAATCCATTCTTTTTTTCTTCACACCCCGTTTTTTTACGTTTTCTACCGTCACATAAGCAGCATTAGTAGAACCAAACATCGTGTGGTGAATATAAGTACTATCCGTTTCGGGGATAGCATTTTTCAATGTATTTGTGCAGCGTGATTTTTCCAGTCTAAGATGTTACCACTTTTCCCTTCTTTTTCCAGCATAAAACCAATAGGTTTTTCTTTTAGGGATTGTAGTACCTGTAGTGTCAATCACAAATAGTTTATTAGGATAAATGTCAATACTAAATTCTTTTTAGTTCTAAGGCAATAGGCAGTTGTAGGGTCATATTATCCTCAGTAGTAGCACGCCATTCGGGGCGACCTTTGTAGAGGTTCATTTTTAGGCGCATAATATCGCCCTGCCCCAATACACCAGCAAACATTACCAACCATAGCCCAAAGTGATTTAGCAAAAAGGAATATTTTTATGCTCATAAACCATTGAACGTTTCAGTATAGAAAACCATAAGTTCATCAAAGCCAATACAAAAATAACCCCAAAATACCACGTTTTTGTAAGGTCATCAAGTCCCATTTTGCCCAAAAAAAGTACCTTCCACTTGCTTAGGGGTTTATATTGATACTCCCCAGCCCGATGGTAAGCACCCCCAGTGTTATCACTGTAACAATAGCCATTTGTGCCGATGAAAAACGCACTACAAAAAGTACGTTTTTCTGAAAATAAAAAAATACTAAGGTAGTAAGTATTACAAAAGTAATACCCTCTATAATATTATAAGGGAATGAAAACCAGCTCTTACTGATACTACCCAATAATAGTTGCAGGCATACCCCCACAACAAGTAAAATCAACACTACTTTAGTAGCGTAACTATATTGCTTCATATTTAGTGAAAAAAAGTAAAATAGTGAATATTGTGGTCGTCTCACTTCAATGCAAAAACTTTGCCAAAGTCTCGCAGGCTTTTTCGTCCCACGACCTTTGGCAAAGTCTATATTATTGACTGTTATTGCCTAATGCAGCGTGCACTATTTTTTGTGATACTAAGCGTCCTGCTTTTTTTAGCTTCTTCTATCCATTTAGGCACTATAGTTTCTAAGAATTTTTCTTAGCAGCTTCTTCTTTTGGTATATCCAAACCAATTTCTTTTTGGGCTTTAGCTTTAGTGCTGATATCAGGCATTACGAAAGCTGTTTTGATATTTAGTTTTTCTTTAAGCACATCTAAATTATTTTTCAGCTTGATAAGCATAGATAAGACCATCGCTAAGGAGGCGTTCAGATTCGATAGGAGCGTGGAAAGCGGCACCGTGTGAAGAGTGTACCATATCCCAACGCCATTGTGATTTGCGGATAAGTGCCAAAGTAGGTTTCATTTGTTCTTCGTTAGCACCGTTATCCCACAAGAATTTAGCTTTAAAGTGTACTTTTTGCTAATTGTTTTTCGAGTTTCATACGCATACCATATACAGCATCTTGGCGATCGTATACGTTTTTTTCACCAATTCTTCTTCACTTTGGCGGTGACAAGTTTGGCAGCTTGCTGATACGTTGCGTAGTGGGCTGCTGATTTGGTGGTCAGTGAATTTCACAGCACCATCAGTTTTGTAAGGCATATGGCAATCAGCACAAGAAACTCCACGTTGTCCGTGAATACCGAGTTGAGAAAGTTCATAGTCAGGGTGTTGTGCTTTGAGGATAGGAGTACGGCTAAGTGGGTGTACATAGTCAGTCCAACCTTCTGCATCGTAGTACTCTTCCATCTTTTCAATAGTCATACCTTTATCCCAAGGGAAAGTAAGGTGTTTTTTTATCACCTTTGAAGTAGTACTCTACGTGGCATTGTGCACATACTAGCGAACGCATTTCTTGGTGAGTAGCTTGGTTGATATCTCTACCTTGGCGAGCAAAAAGCCTCAACAAGAGCAGGTTGATGTACTTCCAATTTCATTGTCTTGGTGTTGTGGCAAGTAGCACAACCTATAGGGTTTACAATCTCGCTACCCCATTGATCCCAAGGAGCACTATAGTAATTGTCTAGTCCTACTTTTTTCATTAGGCGAGGCACATCAGGGCTTTTACAAGTCCAGCAAGTACCTGACTGTGGAGAGTGGGTAGAATCGGTAGGCGCGCCAGTACGAAGAATTTTAGTAACGTCTTCAATAGCGTGCATATGTCCGCGTGGAGCGTTGTATCCCTTAGAGAAAGCATAACCAGCCCAAAGGATTACCATTTCAGGACGTAGCTCAAGCAGATCATCATCTTGGCTGCTCATATATTTAGAGCGGAATGTAGTGTCTATTGTAGCTCTCCACGAATCGTATTCGCGAGGGTAAAACTGCGCGTAAAGCTCATTCCTACATTCTTGGTCGGCAAGATCATTACCGCCTCTTGCTATGAGTTCAGCCTCCGTCTTTCTGTTCATTATTGAACTAGCCAATAGCCCTAATAAGAAAGTAACTATTGCTAATATACCTGCAATTAACCAATTTTTCTTTTTCATCGCTGTATAAATTATATTTCTTTTTGTCGTTAATAAAATTTTCTAATTAAATAGTGAAGTCTTAATGCAAAAATAGTGTTTTTTTATTTTTAGTTGTAGCATTTTTTTAGCAATTTCTTGCAACCATTCAGGAGCGTTAGCACCCAAGTTATCTATTATAGGTACAGGCGAAGCAGGAGCGGCATTTAAAACCACGTACGCGGCTGTGCGGTACTTCGCGGTGGCATTCCCAGCAAAGTTTGCCATTACCTGCGTGTGCCATAGGGGCGGTTACTTTTCCTAAGCTCACTTCACTCACAAAGGGTGCTATGGCAGCGAATACAATTCTCTTGTACTACCATTTGCCCTGGTTCGTGCATCTTTATTACTTGTGGCTCCATACGAAAAGTAAACATCGTAGCGTGTCGCAAACCATCATTTGCTTTAAAATAGTATTTCCTAAATACATTGTCGTGAGGCACGTGACAGTCATTACAAACAGTATTTCTACCGTGTGATGAGTGAAACCACGTAGCGTATTCAGGTTCCATAATATGGCAGTTCACACACGCTTTTAGGATCATCCGATAGGGTACGAATAAGCACGTGATATATAAAATATATAACCTGCCAAGCCTATCAGCATACCTGCAAGTGCAGGTATCAAGAACCGAAAATAATCGGCTCTTTTTTTATTCGTTCTTGTCTCATTGTCTCTTGTTGCCATTATTTGTATGAGGGTTTTTCGTATCTTTTCATTGCAAAGTTAAGGCATTAAAACTGTTAAACAAAACAAAAATACATAAAACGGGAATTTGTCTTTGTTCTAAATAAGTAAAGACACTCAATGATAAGTAAATCACATTATTACACGCTTTTTTTGTACTGATTATGAATAATCGTTCTGCTCGTAAATTCTTCAAAATCAACAATAAAGGATAAAAAGGGTATTAATGTTTAATGTTTAATTTTTCTGTGTTTTTATGTTTTTATGGGCACAGCTTATAAGCCTATCCTATTTGGAAAAAAAGGTAATAGTACACAAAAACTTTGGCAAAATTTTTTTAAGTTTGCCAAAGTTAAAAAGTTAAATAAGAGGTCGTTCCTCAATTAAAAATTTCGCACTGAACAATTTAGGGTTGATGTTTAGGCTGCACCATAGCCAGTCTTGGTTAGTACGTTGGTTAGCAGTTCCTTTAAGCGCTTTTAGTACCCTCATTAGCCAAATAGTTAGAATAGCCTATTTGTAGCCCTACAAAAGATTGTACTTTTTAGGCTGTATACAAGGTCTATTTCGCTTCCGTAGCTACTATGTTTTTTTGTTGCCTATTTGGTATTTGCAGCAGGAGCAAAAGAAATGGTAAGTAGCACTTAGGTTACTTTTTTCGCCAGTGCGTATATTAGCTGTAAGGTAAGGGTTTAGCAATCCTTGTGCAGGAGCAGCTTTAGAATCTGGGGCACCTACAAAGTAGTAATCCATAAAAGCCGTAGAACTTGTGGTTGGTACCGCTAAAAAGGATTGAAAGCATTGTCTTCGGCAGAACCATCGTCAGTAGCTTTTGCCGCTTAGGTGGTCAAGCCCAGCAGTAAGCGCAAAAACAGGTGAGAAGCGGTAACCTGCATTTAGGGCAAGCATATAAGCATTTTTTGCTTGCTCCTGCTGCATTTTTACCTGTTTGTAGGTAAACACTAGCTCCATAGCTTAGGGCATCGCTCTTGCCAGTGTAGTGTGCGCCAAGTGTTTTGCATATTGTTAGCCTTCGCTGCATTTACCTTATAGCCTAAGTTAGCAAAAAGGAATGAGATTTGTTGTGAAGGGTTGATGCTGTAGTGAGCGTGTAGCGCTTCCAAGTGTTGTAATCTTGTCCCACACCAGGAGTAAAATTCTGTCCTTTAGGGAAGTTTACATTTAGGGTAGGGTAGTAGTACTCCCCGATTGATTGTAGGCTATAAATCCACGTAGGGTAAAGGCTTCGTTAGGAGCCCAGTTTACGTTTACAGCATCGTGGCTACGAGCTGCTGGGTGCCAATCAAGTGAACCGAAAAATACGGTCATCATCAAGGGCTATTACTTGTCTACCTACTTTTAAATTCACTTGTTCTGCAAGGGGTAGTGAAGCATAGGCTTCAAATACCGACATTCCTCCTGTCCTATCAACAGCTTGTATTTGTGGTGCTTGCCCCCAAATATTTACGTTTTGTACCGATACGTACAAGTTTAGCTTATCTGCATTTTTTGTACGCAAAGTTTAGGCGTGTGCGGTTATTCACCAAAACTGCAGGGTGATTCTCCGTCTTGCAAAGGCAAATAAGCCCCATTGCGATACTCAAAAACGCGGACGTAATTGCGCCGATACTTCAAATGTATTATTTGCCATATCGGTGGTTTCTTGGGCTTGCAAATTAGCACCTACAGTGCAGCAAGCCAATAAAATAGCAGTTGATAATAATTCTTTTTCATTTTTTTATCAATTTTTATTTTTCGGCAAATGTAAGTGCTCATAAACAAATGTTTCGTTAAGTTTTTTTATTAACAAAACCTGCTAATTATAACCGAAAAAAATAAAAAAATTACATCAAAAGCAAGCTAACCCTCTTTTTCATTCCGCTTTATGGAGGGCTGTGTGTCGTGTTATACCTTCAAACTATAAGTAGCTCTGCGTGCAAAAATAATAGGGTCAAAAGCTCTTCCATAGTTGTTGTATGGCAAGGTTTTTCTTCTAGTTCTGGCGTAACAACACACTTCTCTACCCCATTGCGCTTAAACACATCGTAATAATAGTCAAATAACAAAGCGGGTATGCCTTTGCTTTTGGTATTCAGGTGCTACGCCTATCAGGTAAAACTCCACTACAGTGTGGTGTTTTTTTGGCTTGTAATAAGTGCCAAAACCCAAAAAGGAAATAGTTTTCCTTTTGCTTTCTGCAAAGCCTTTGAAAATGAAGGCATTACAATAGCAAAGCAAATTAGTTTCCCGTCTTTATCTTCTATAAAGCGTATATATTCAGGATTGATAAACGGAATGTATTTTTTCTTAAAATACGCTTGCTGTTGCACCGTAATAGGCACATAAGAAGCCAAACGCGAATAGGTATCGTTATATAGGGCAAACATCGCATCTACGTGTTTTAGTACCTCTTTGGTAGTAGGGGTATCTATCAGTTTTACCCCATAACGCCGCCTGATAGCCTCTGCCGTTTTTTTGAATACTTCGGGCTTAGAGTTTGCCAATAAAAACGACATATCTATAAAAGCCTTTTTCTTTCTTCAAGCCCAATTGTTCCAAATGTGCCTTGTAGTACGGGTAGTGGTACCAAGTCATCATATTAGCTATTTGGTCGTAGCCATCGGTAAGCAAGCCCACCTTATCCATACTGGTAAAGCCCATAGGACCCTCAATATAGTCTAAATGAAACTCACGTGCCTTTTTCGGTAACTTTTTCTATCAGTGCTTTAGTTACAGAAAGGTCATCAATCATATCTATCCAGCCAAAGCGCAGCTTTCTGTCGCCTTGTTTTAGGTCGTTTTCGTTGATGATAGCCGCAATGCGCCCCACCATTTTCCCATCAGGCGTATAAGCTCCGTAAAAAAAGGCTTTTGCATTGGCATATACAGGGTTTTTTTATCCTTGCTTAGGGCGTTTAGCTCGTCATTGATGAGCGGCGGTACCCAGTAAGGGTGATTAGTGTATAGCGAAAAACGGAAATTTTATAAAAATCTTTGAGTTCTTTAGTCGTGGTTAGTTCTTTAATCAAAAATCGATGGGTTCATCTTTTTTTCTTTTTCTTTTTTTGGGTTTCTTTTTTTCGGCTTATCTTAGTAGTCTTTATCTTTTCTTTCAGTTTCTTCTTTATAAATCCATTGTGTTTATCTATCCTGTACGATGCCCCCACCAATATCATATAACGTTGTGGCGTATCGTTTCCAGCCCACGCCCAAGTCGGCATTGAGTTGCAAGTCGGCATTCGCTATATAGGCTGCTCCAAGTCTTGTGATTTGGTCGCTGTAATTATTGCCGTAAATACCTTGTTGTTCAGCAAAAATACTAAACCACCCATTGCGCAAATTATGGGTTAGGGTAAGCAAGTAGCTATATTCTGTTTGTTCTTTTTATGAATCTATCGGCTATAAGGTTACCCACCACCACTATACGGGGCATAGGCTCCATTTGGAATATAGCAGCTACTTTAGGCGATATTACATCCATACGCTCGTAATAATAACGCTGATTAGGCAAGAAATTAGCACCCACATAAATAGCTACTGAAGGAATCATATTGCGCCAGCGCAGCGCATTATTAGCTTTCAACTGTAAATGTTAGGCTCTTCGTCTAAAAACTTAGGTTTGAAGAGTAAGTATTTTTGCGCCAATGGTGTTGTTCACAAAGCTAAGGTGCGAAGCGCTGTGCCCCAGCATCGTTGTATAGTCATACGCCAAAATACCATTCAGCATCACCTCCAATTGCTCTCTGTAAAAACCATAGCGCACTGCATAATTCAGCCCCTACGTAGTGCATAGTAGTCGCCGTAAGCTTGTGGTGGCTGCTTTCATACCATAAGCCTCCTTCAAACTGTAATACCCTACCCCCTACAGCATAAGCACTCTGTGAATTGCCGGGCAGGTTAGAGTTTATAATATCAGTGTATTGGGCTATAGCTCCTGCTGGCAATAGCAATCCCATTAGTAAGAAAAAGTAGTTTATTCATTGTTATTGTATTTTTAGGGTACAAATATAGTAAAAAAATATCTTTATCTTAGCAAGCGTCGCATTGTTAATGAAGCTAATATCAGGTAAAAAAATACATAATAGCCACATTCCACCCCAAAAAGGCAAGATAGTAGTCAGTGAAGCTTCCAATTGGGTGAGCGATACAAAACCTTTGGCTCCTAAGGTCGTGGGTACCAAATAGGCTATACACTGTAGCCATTGCGGCATCGCACTCCACGCCCACGAAAATCCCTGTGAGTACTACGGCGGGCAGTGAAGTGTACATTATGAGCATTATCGCATCTTCACGCCGTTTAAAAAAGTGCATCAGTGCAATACCCATAAATACAATTGAAAGAATAAATGGGGTCATAAATACGAATACACTTAGCACATTGCCTCGCACGGGAATACCAAATAGAGGCATCACTATGTATAACACGCTTAGCAATACCCCCATAGAAAGCAACAAATAAGCTGTAGCCCTACCCATTACTATAGGCATAGCACCCCAAAAATGACCCGCATTGGGGTATATATGCGGCAACTTGCTGCCTTCGCGCATTGTACCGCCCAAAATACCTACCGCAGTAAGTATAGTAGTTTGAAAAATGATAACCAAAATCACAGGGAATCAGTGCTGTAGCATAACCCGCAGCAGGATTGTATAAGCCCACTACAGTAGGTTTTACGGGCTGCGCTTCTTCTCTGGCTTGCGTAGGCAATTTGCCCTGCGCACTATTGCGCTTCATCTCTACCCCCGCATTCATATAGGTAGCCGATAATTTGGCTGCTGTAAGCACTTGTTTGTAATACAACATATACGAGGCATCAGCGTATACCGATAGCGATGGCTGCTCACCGCGTTGCAACGAGCGACCAAAATTAGCAGGTATTGTAATGACGCCCCTTATTTTCTCGAGCTCAAAATCTCTATGGGCTTCACTTAGCGAATGATAACTCGCCACAATGCGCACTTGGCTCGTAGCATCTATCATCCGCAATAGCTGCCTACTGCTCGTGCTGTTATCCTCATCTACTATCCCCACAGGTAGTTCTTTCAGCGTCTCTTCCGAATAAAGATAGGTATATACAAACGATACCAACGATGCCACTACTACAAACGAGAAAAACACAGCTCTATCCCTAAAAATGTATTTCAGTTCCCAAAGCAGTGCCCTTAAAAAAATCCGACGAACTTTGATATATATAACTTCTAAATGCGTTCATACCCTCCCGATTTAATTTTTCTTACAAACATAGGGATACGCTACAACAAACAAGAGCGCAAAAAGCAATAAAGCCAATAAGGGCTGCCACGTCATATCCACAGGAATACCCTTTATCGCTCTGTTTACATAGTATTTCATAAAAATGAGCATAGGGGAATACATTTGCTAAAAATTGCATACTCTTGGGCAGTCCTTCAATAGGGAAGGTATAAGCTGCAAACGAAAAAGCAATAGCCGTAAAACCACTACCTATAGTCAGTGCCAAGCGAAATTCACTAAATAGAGAGGCTATCGCAATGCCTATAATTTGATATACTACAATGAGCGCACAAGTTATCAGTACTACATTCACCATTCCTGTATGTAAGGGAGTGCCTATAATTTGGAAGAGTAGTACATTCATCCACCAGCCTACCCCAAAAAGCAATAGCGTGTAAGGCAGCAATTTGCCCAATAAAGCTCGCCACGCACTGCCTCCAGCTTCGGCAAGCCATTCAGCTCCTCGTTGGTATTTAAATTCTACCCCTATTACGTACACCGTTACCATCATCACCACCATTTGCAACATCATAGGCAAGAACGCCACCAATAAATAGTAAGCGTAATTAGAATAAGGGTTGAATAAACCGTGTTCGTCTACTTTTTACACTTTGGGCTTCGGCGCGTACCTTGCTTGCTTGTTGTCCCCGCTGCATCTTCTTTTTCATTACCAAGCCCGAAGAGAACATTCCCACCGTAGTTTGAAAGTCTTTTTTTGTATCAATCCTGCAGGCAGCATAAATTGGTTATTTACATAGCATAACACCTGCTCGTTTTCACCCTTGAAAACACTTTTTGAAAAACCCGCAGGAATTACCACAAAAGCGTAAATCTCCTGTCGTTGCAACGAGCGTTTAGCTTCTGCCTCATCGCTTAGTGCCCTTGCAATCCAATAGCTGGAGTAGCATCCAGCATACGCAATAGTTGTGCCGATAGCAAGCTCTGGTCATAATCAATATACTTTACAGGCATATCACGAGGCACCCCTTGGTAGAATACAAGCGCAAAGAAGCCAAACAGCAACAACGGAAGTACCAACACGTAGAACAATCGTTTAGGAGATGCCAATAATCGCTTCGTTTCTTTTTATAAAATACATATTGTTAATAATGTTTTTGAATTTTTAAACAGCAGTTACTAAGCAATCAGCATCTTTGTATTTATTCTTTTTTTGAGGAATGAGGAACAGTTTTTTTCAATAGTTTCTAAAGAGGTCTGCTTTTATAAAGTTTTTTTAGTTGTATTATCTTCATCATCGTCTTTAATTTCTTTTAAATCCATAACGAAGTGATAACTCATAAAAGCTCATTAGGAGTTATATTATCAAAAAAACTATCTATTCTCTCTTTTACATCCAATAATTTCATCTTATGTATCCTTGTTTTATTGATTTTTGTTCATTTTTACAACATATCATTTACTTCATCTATATATTCGTAAATATCCGATGAATACACATCATCTTCGCTTGTTTTTCTCACCCGTTTGATGTCCTAAGCGTACGATGATAACACCATTCGTAGGGTTTACAATCACATATTGTCCCAAGTGTCCTCGCATCATATAGTAATGCACCCCTTTGTAGTCCAGCAACCACCACCCATAGCCGTAGTGAGGAGTATCCGCAAAGCGCGGATTGATAGATTTCTTTATAAAATCTTGTGGTATCAGTTGCTTGCCATTCCATTTACCTCCATCGCGGTATAGCTTGCCCAAGCGTGCAAAATCGCGAGCATTACTTGCAATACAGCAATAAGCCTTCTCCAGCCCGCTATCTTCGCTATCCACTTGCCATAGCGCATCGCTTTCACAGCCCATAGGCTGCCACAAGGCTTCTTGTAAGTAAGCCGTTAAGGTTTTGCCTGTAGCTTTCTCAAGCACCATTCCCAATAGGAATGTATTACCGCTCAAGTATTTAAACGAAGCTCCTGGGGGCGAAGTAATTTGCAAGTTCAGAAGGCGTTCCCTAAAATGCGTATCAAAAATAAGCCCGCGTAGTGATAGAAAAAGGATCGTAATACGCCTCATCCCAATCTAAACCCGATGCCATAGACGACAAATCCCCCACTGTAAGCCGTGAGGCAAATCCCTCTTTGTAATTGTCAAAAAAATCACTTACAGGCTGGTTCAAGCTCTTGATGTATTTATCCTTTATAGCACACCCCAGCAAAGCTGATACATAACTCTTTGCCATTGAGAATGAATTGCTCTTGCTATCCTTGCCATAACCATCATAATAATGTTCCTGCCACAAGCTATCTCCTTTTATTACCAAAAAGCTACCGTGCCGTATTGCTTGTGCAGCTCTTCCAAACGAGGCGTTTCAGGCGTTTTTATTGTAGTCGTGCGCCAAAGCCCAAGGTTGTGGAGCAGGGCTCTTTTCAATCACTCTGTTGTCAAAAATGCGTATAGTCGTCTAAAAATGTTGTGCTATGCCCTGTCCCGTAAATAGTAGCCACTGCTTTTTAGCAAATAACCATAACCCGTTAGGTACAATCCGCCTATTAATAAACCTATCAGCAAGAATAGGTAAATAAAAACTTCTTCATAGCCCTTTTTATTTATCTTCCACTAATACCGACATTCCAGGTCTTAGTCCTTCCACTTTAGCAGTAGGGGTAAGCCTTGATAGCAAAGGTCTTCTTGTCAAAAATCTCCTTTGCTTTTTAGTCGCCGTCCAAGTAGCAAAGTCAGCTTGCACCGCTATGTGTTTCACTTCCAATTCTATCTCTTGGTTGCCCAAGGCAGGTACTATCGCTTTAAATTTAGTACCCTCTTTATAATTCACCATTTTATCTTCCCTGATGTTGAATACCACCCATTCATCGTTAGTATCTATAAGGTTCATCACAGGGTAGCCCGCATTTACTATTTCACCCTCGTTAGGAATAATCGTTTGTATTTGAGTATCAGCAGGAGCGTACACCTTAGCACCGTCTTTATAAGCATTCACTTCAGTAATAACCCCTTGTGCTTGGGCTACAAGTGCTTGGGCAGCTGTTTTGTCCTCATCGCGCGCTCCGTTTTTTTAGCCATTTCGTATTGTGATTTTTGCCGCTTCAGCTTGTTTTTGGAGTGCCACCATTTGGGTATAAGCCTCATCTTTCTTTTGGGCAGGAAGCACTTTTGTCGTTAAATAAGTTACTCACCCTTTGGTATGTTTTTTTCAGCAAGGTCAGCTGCAGCTTGTGCTTGTTGCCATACGTTGTAAGCCCCTTTTATTTGCTCTTCACGAGCACCGCGTTGTGCCTTATCCGATTGTGCTTGTGCTGCCGAGCGCGCCGCTTCAGCCTGCGATAATTTTGCATCAATTTCAGTACTTTCAAGTTCCAAGAGCAATTCACCTTTTTGTACCCTGTCGCCCTCTTTTTTTATAAATAGCCTTTACCCGTCCAGGTACTTTTGGGGGCAACGTTTATTTGTTTAGCCTCTACCTGTCCCTGCAAGTAAATAGGTTCGTTATTGCTAAAAAAATAGATAGAAAACAATATTACCGCTGCAAATACAGCAATAGTAATTACCAATCCCGTAATGTTTTTTTCTTTTTTTCATATAATTATAATGATTTTTATTTTTTTAATAAAGTAGAATTTAAAATGCAAAACTACAAAAAAATAATGTGATTAACTGTCTCAAGCCCCCACAAGTCCCACCTTGCCCGTGCGGCTCGCACAATTCAAAAATTCAAAATTCAAAATTCATAATTCTCTCTATTGCCTAATAAACTTCTCACTCATACCGCAAGTTTCCAAAAGCTGTGCCAGTGTTTTTATCCATAGCAAAGAGGCTTGGTAGCGTTTTATTTTTGATAGATGCCAAGTAAAGATTCGCATCAGCCACATCTGTAGAAGTTGATAATCCTTCCGAAAAAGCCTTATCGCGAGCGCGCACCAGCTCTTCAGCAAAGCGCAAACTCTCTTCAAGCTCACAAACTGTTCACGCTGTTTTTCTATTTCCGTATAGAGTTTTTTTCACTAAGGTTTGCACATCCTTTTCAGCCTGCGCTATCAATAACGCCACACCCTCTTGGGTAGCTTTTAGCCTGAGCTATTTTTGTGTTTGTCTTGCAAGCCGTTAAATAAGTTCCATTGCAAGCCTACGCCCACCACCCAGTTATCAGGTTCAGTAAGAGGTAAGTTCTCGCTCCATAAGTATTTTTTTACCAATAGCAGCCACATCAGGCAAATAACCCGATTGCTGTACTTTTTACGTTTTCAGCTGCCATTTGTTGTTTGAGTTTAGCCTGCACTATCAGCGGAAAGTTCTCTTTAGCCTGTTGCTGATAGTAAGTAAGTTCTTGTAGCGGAGCCACCTCAAAAAGTTCACTACTTAAGGGAAGATTTTTCACTTTCATCACTACCCATTACACCATTCAAAGCCGTGCGAGCCAGTTGCATATCTTTTTTTCAGCCGCCAGCACCTCCCGTTTTGCATCAGTCACTCGCTTTTTTTAGCCTGCATTACCTCAATAGAAGCAATCATACCGTTTTTCAAATTTTTTTGTGCATTTTCGTAGTGATGTTCAGCCGTTGCCAATGACTGTTGGCGCACTTCTAAGGCTTTTTTGTGCCAGTTGCACCTGATAATAACGCTCTGCGAGTTCGAAATCAACGCATATTCTGTTTTTTTAGTCTCTATGTTAGCCATTTCAGAGTTCAAAGCCCCCACTTTATTAGCAGCACGCACTTTGCCCCCTGCGTATAACACCCAGCGAGCATCTGCCGATACCCGCCAAATATCCTGTTTCTGAAACTCATACCGCCAATCTTGTGAAAAAAATAAGGCTGTAGCCTTCCCAATAGCGGCGCGAATAACCCTTGTCCCCAAAGGAGGTAATCCCCCAATCATAGCACGCATATGCTGTTGTATAGGCGCTTTGTAGTCGTTAAAATTCAGCGATAGCGGTTCAGCCAAGTGAGCATAACTCGCATTAAGGCTCAGCTGAGGGTAGTACAACCCTTGGTAAAGCCTTTTTGCCCTTCAGTAGCAGCTTGCGCTTGTTTTTTTCAATACCTTTCAGTTTTTGGTTGCCACTGCGCATTTTAGCAACAGCCTCTTCAAACGAAAGCGATTGCCCCCATAGTCCACCACTACACAACAAGAAAAAAATGTTAAATACAAAAAAAGGTTTTTCATTAAAAAGAATTTAGGCAGCAAAGATACAAAATAATGTTTAATGTTTAATGATTAATTTTTAGTTTTTAGGTGCGAGCCGCACTGGTAGTCTTTAGGTGCAAGCCGCACAGGCATTGCGACATTTCCTCCCTTTGGGGTAGGGAGGATGTTTATTCACATTGTAGGGGCAATTGGCAAATCGCCCCTACAAACAAAAACTTTTCGGACAGCCTTTATATAATACAAATGCGGTACAACCTTTCGTAAAGATTGTACCGCATTTGCTAATCTCTAATTTGCTAATTATTAGAACACTCCCAAATAGAGTGCACCACCTAAAGCTTCTAAAGCAGCACCCTTTTCAAAGCCGTTAGCATCGGTTTTGGTAGGGTCAAAAATATAGATATTTCCTTTGGTATTAGTAGGACACAAAGCCATATACAATTTACCATTGTGTACTTTAGCAGCTTGGTAAAAATTGAGCCATAGTTTGGCAGGTACGTTTAGTTTTACAGCTGTTTTAGCATTCAGGTCTATACGTAATACCCCCGAAGCAGCATTATCATAACCCACTGCTCTCCCTTTGTCGTTTACAGGACTATAGTTGGCGTAAGCAATGCCGTTATTTACGTAGAAGAAACCTGTAACAGTAATACTCTCTGTAATTCCTGCAGCTGTAGCAAGATCAAGCACATAAGAAGAATCATAACTATCGTTAGTAATTTTTAGTACTTTCCCGTCTATAGTAGTATGGTAAAGACTATTATTATACACTCCATATGAAAGTCCATAAATATGGCTCGGACGTGCAGTTGCTCCGTTAGTATTGCCATTAGTAGGGAGGTTAGCACCATCAAATGCAGGATAATTTACTACTAGTGAAGTCGCAGGGTAATTGCTGTAAGTAGTCCGTTTACCAGAATTGCGAAATACTTCATCTTTAGCTACGCCAAAGTATAGCTTCCCATTTGCCAATATAGGAGCTCCTAAGCCACTCACATATAGAATAGTAGAGGAAGTAGTAGCTACAGGCAAGTTAAACTTTTTAGTTTCGGCTGCATTTACAGCAAGGTTTTGTAAATCAACCTTAGCAATTACAGCAGTAGAAGTTACCGTAGTATTGATTTCGCCATTAACTGTAGCTGTAGTAACTTTAGAAATAATGCGGTATAAAACAGCGGTATTATTGTCTATAAGGCGAATATTACCAGTACCATTATCCAAAGCTGCTTTGGTGTCTATTTTGCCTATTTTAGTATAAACCTCAGTACTCCCTACAGCTGGTTTTAGTTTGCTAAGCTCACCTGTACCTTGATCGTACACATACACAACACTACCATTGTGAGAACTAAACACTTGCTGGGTACGAGTGCTTCCAAGATTGTAACCTTTACCTTGGAAGCTTATCTCGCCTACCTTTATACCTGCTTCGCTAAAAAGGCTGTAATGACCAGTCGGCTGCTCTCTCGTGTCCCTACGCGGTACAGCACATTAAAGGTAGCCTCGCTACTAGGTGGGGTAGGAGGCGTAGGAGGGTTTTGAGGCTCTTCCTTGTCTTTACAAGCTACTAATGTAGTAGCTATTGCGATAGCCAAAGTAGCTATCTTTCCTAATGTAAAAAGTTTGTTACGCATAAAAAAATATTTATTTAGAAATTTGTTACTGAATATGATAGGTAAGTTTGCCATAAAAAGCCCTCCCTGGTTTCTGCAAGGCATAATTGTCAAATACTTGTATGTTGAATATATTTTTAGCACTTGCCGAAAGGGTAAGCCTTTCTATTGGCAAAAGTATAGCTCACCCTATATCGTGCAAAGGTTGGGCAGGTAACATCGTTTTTGTTTGCCGACCCTAAGCTCTCCCAGTTGATATAAAACGGGTGAGTGTAATTGAAATTGTAATCTATAGAGGCGCGGTCGCCTGTTTTTAAACAGCTTATTAAAAAAAGTATTCTACGCTGGTGTTGGAAGTGAAATAAGGCTGGTTGCGCAAGCGGTTTTTTTGTAGTAAAAAAATAGCGCAATCCCGCTTCGTCAAATTCCAAATTGAAAATAGCACGATTATATGACAGGTTACTATTGATAAACAACTGCTTATTGAAATTATACTTTAGCTCAAAAATCTACCCCTTTACTGCTAATTTTGCCTAAGTTTTTCATACGAAAAGTTATTAGATGTAATACTTGGTAACCCACGAGTAATCATATCGTGAATGTCGCGTACAAAAAAAGTAACTTCACCCCCTAAAGTATGCTTTTTTGTAAGAAAAAAATCACTTAGGTTTAGACTTAGATTGAAGTTATTAGCTCGTTCGGGTTTTTAGTGTATAATTGGCATTTACCATATCGCTGGTGTTACCTAATAGTTCAGTAGCCGAAGGCATTCGTATCGCTTTTTTTCGGCAGAGGCTGCAATAGCTATCTTTGGGGTTATGGCATACGAAAGTACAGCCCCATATCCCTGATAATTAGCCTTGCGATGCTGTTTTTTTGGTACTAAACATATAGCCAAAAGCAGGGTGAATACGCTCGTTCACCTCCGTGAGCGATACACTCTGGTGATATGATTTATAAAAAGTAGTGTTGAGTTTATTTTTAAAATACTTCCCTTCGTAATTCGCCCCCATATATGTTTGCCGTAGTTGCGCTTGTCCATTGCATTCCTCACACTAGCAGACTGCAAAGGGTCGTCCACCTTACGCGAAAAAAATCTTCGTAAAAGAAAGTTCCGCCTATGGTGTGTGCTTTTGCTAATCGGTAAGAAAGCTGTGAGCGGTTAGAGAGTCCTGCTTCCGTATTTTTCGGCACGAGTAGCGTTGCCTGCTTCGCCTCCTTGCGAGCGAGTCATATAGCTACCGTCAAAATTGCGCATACGTTCTCCCAGCCAGTTGTACACATAAGGGCTGTCGTCTATCACATTCCTAAAAACTAACGAGATAAGTAGTATAGGTTTTTGAAGTTTAAACCTTTTAAGAGGAGGTCGTTTTTTTGCGGTATTGTAGGGTTTGCCATACGACTATGACTATAAGTGCGCCTATCACCATAAACAATGTGCATTGTAGCCCCCGTTTGTATGTCTTTTTGCATTTGCGAAAACATAAAGCCCTACTAAAGTCGTCAGCCCATTTTTTTATGCACCACCCCCAGCGTACCTTTCAAGCCCATAGCGTAGTAGCTGTCGTGAAAACGCTTTGCCCTGATAGGTTTCATACGCCCCGTACTGATGTCGGTAATATACACTCCTTCGCCCCACACTTCGTAGTTGTTATCAGTATAGTTATGAAAAGAAGAGAGCCCCAGCGTTATCCCTGTTTTTTTGTTCTCTGAAAGAGGCGTTTAAATCCCATTGGTGGGTGTTGAATGAGCCGTAAGAATACGAACTAACAAGCGTATTGCGCATTTCTTTTTTTAGCACTACATTGATGCCTCCACCCAGCGCATCTTCCGATAGTTCAGTAGGCAATACTCCTTTATATACTTCTATACGCTCAATCATTGAAGGAGGAATGCTACTGAGTGAAAAACGAACGCCCGTAGTTGCGCATCGGGATACCATCAATAAAAAAATACGTACCGAGTTGCCCGTAAGCCCATTGAGGTTATAGCTCAGTTCCGAACCTAAACCAGCCGTTTGTCGTATTTTTAGCCCAGCAGTGCGCCCCAAAAAGTTCTGTAGTTTGCAGGTTTTTCAAACTCGCTTCTTTGGTATTTACCACCGCCATTGCAAATCCCTTTTCTTTAGTTTGCGCCCCTTTGTTTTTGCACTACCACCACCTCGCTCAGGGAGATTTCTTCATTGCGTTCCAATTTTACAATCACTTTATTATGAGGTTGGGTTGCATTTACTTTCACTATAATAGGCTTGTTCCCGTAATCAAAAGGACGAATTTCCAAGTTGTATTCTTTCCCCAGCGGAATAGCTGCCAATGTGAAAGTACCTTTGTCATCGGTATACTCATAAACCCCCAAAGGCTGTAACACCAACACCACATTTGCAGCAGGAGTCCCGTTTTTGTAAAGTATTTTTCCCCGAAATAAAACCTTTATCGGCAGGTTGCGCCCAAGAAGACAGCGGCAAAAAGCCACAAGATAATAACCCCTATAATAGTACGTAAGCGCAACAGAGATAGAAACTGCAACATTATTAATAACTTATAAAAACGCTGCAAAGGTAGTATTTATATTTATTCTACACAAGTATTTAGAATGTTTTTAATATTAGTCTTTTTTCCAAGTTCAGCTCAGAGATATTACACTATAAAATCAAAAAGTTGTTTAAGAAACAAGCGCTTCTCAAACAACTTAAGCAACATAAAAGGTTGGTCTACTAGGACTCGAACCTAGAATAACAGAACCAAAAATCTGCTGTGTTACCATTACACCATAGACCACTGTTATCAGTTTTTGCGGTGCAAAGGTACGGCTTTTTAAATCTCCAAATTTTTGCCCAAAAAAATATAAAAAAATAATTCTATCATTTATATCCACTTGAATATTAGTACATTATATTTCCACCTCACAATTACCCCAATTCATAATTCAAAATTCACGATTCACCAAACCCTGAGCGAAGGTTGAGCGAAGGTTGAGCGAAAGGATAAGCGAAGGTTGAGCGAAGGATAAAAAGCCCATGCGGCTCGCACCACCTGATATTTTTGTTGTTTTAAATTATTTTTATTATTTTTTTGCACTAAATAATTTGGCATTGGAGTTTGATTTTTAAGAGTTGTGAGGGAGTGCCTTTTTTTATAAAAAAACTAAATTATTTATGGATTTTCGTTTAGCTGCTGCCGATGATGCTAATAAAATAGCTACTTTACTAACCGACGTTTTTTTGCTAACTATAATATGTATCGCACCGTTCTAAGCAAGCATTTTACCGCCGATAGTAAATACATTGACTTTTTGAACAAGATGCATTACGTACAAGCCAAAAGTAATATCCGCAAAGGATATTGCTTGGTAGCCGAAGAAGATGACAATATTATTGCAGTAGCCATATTGCAAGATTTAAGCAAAACACGCATTACCGTGTGGGATTATATCCGTTCCGGTGCCCTTGATTTGCTGCCCTATAGCAATGTAGTACATCACTTTTTGCCGTTCTTAGAACGCAGTAGTGAGGCAGCCAAATACAATGTGCCTACAGGAGCGTGGTATTTAGAGAGCTTTTTTGGTAAGCCCACAATGGCAAGGAAAACGCATAGGAGGTAAGTTTTTTTAGACAAAGCAGTAGTACCCTTGGTAGCTGCCAATGGCGGTCATTACCTAAGCCTCTCTACCAATACAGCTATGAATGTATTCTTTTTATAAAAAAACACGGTTTCAAACAAATAGATAAAGAAGAAATTGAAGGCGTAGAGGTATGGAGCTTGCTGAAAGAACTAAAAAAACTAAGGTGATTTCTGCTGAAAAACACGATGCTGAAAAATGACAAATGAATGAACCAAATATATATAATACTATGGAAGATACAATAAGAGTACGCTATTCTGATAAAGAATTAGAAGAATTTAAAAGCACTTATAGAAGAAAAAAATAAAAAGCTCAGAACGATTTAGAACTCATAAAAAGTTCATATATGAATGGTGCCAGCAATGGTACTGATGACACTTCGCCCACGTTTAAAGCTTTTGAAGAGGGCTCTAAGGTTACTAGCAAAGAAGAAAATACCGCACTTGCTATTAGGCAAGAAAAGTTTATCCGAGACCTTAAAAATGCACTCGTTAGGATAGAAAATAAAACCTATGGCATTTGTCGCGTTACAGGGAAATTGATAGATAAACGCCGACTAATGGCTGTACCCCACGCCACCCTAAGTATTGAAGCTAAAAAAATATGCAATAAAATAGCTATTATAGTATTCAGAGACCGTCTCAAAAGTCTTAAAACACACAATTACACTACACACTTTGGCAAACTTTAAAAGTTTGCCAAAGTTAATAACGCCTGATAATCACCCCCTTCCATAGTTCTTCAATCTCCCACCAGCGTGTTATAACCACTATCTCCACCTATACACCTATTTTGTAATGTTCGTAACAAGGACAACCTCTATTTTTTTATTTTTTTAAGAGTACAAAGAGAATAAATTTGAAAAAAATATTTTTGCACTATTAAAAATGCTGTATCTTGCGCCCTATAAAAAAATGAGCCAATATGGAAACTAAAGAGAAATACGAGATTAGAAGTAGATGTCAATGCTTCACGATCGCTATTGTTTCAGTACATAGCTACCCCAGAGGGGCTTGCAGCTTGGTATGCCGATGAGGTGCATTATAAAACTCCTTATTACACCTTTGTATGGGACGGCGTAGAAGAAAAAGCACTTTTATTACGCAAAAAGAAGATGATTTGATTCGTTTTCATTGGGAATCTGATGAACAAGCCGATACTTTCTTTGAAATAAAGATAAAAGTAAATGAAATGACACAAGAAACTTCACTTGTAGTTACCGATTTTTGCCCTACTCAACGAAATAGAAGAGGCTAAAAAAACCTTTTGGACAAAAGCAAATCAGTACCTTGAAATTACAAATAGGAGGCTAAAAACTATCTTAATAAAACTTTTTGATTATAAAAAAATAGAGAATGATAAATTATAACGGAAATCTTGTAAGCGCTACCGAACACTTCCTATCGGTAGATAATCGTGCTTTTAGATATGGCGATGGGGTGTTTGATATTTCTAAATACAGTATGAAAAAAAGGTGCTTTTTTGGGAAGACCACTACTTACGCCTAATGGCTGGAATGCGTATTATGCGTATGGAAATACCAATGAGCTTTTTCTATGGAGTACTTAGAAGAGGAAATAGTGCGTACCATGACAGCCAATGGGCTGGAAGATAAACAAGCTAAAATACGTATCAGTATTTTTCAGACAAAAATGGAGGCAATTATACCCCTTTGCACAACCAAATTGATTACCTGATAGAAGTAGAAGCATTAGCAGCACCATTCTACGTGCTCAATGACGAAGCATATGAGGTAGAACTCTTCAAAGATTTTTTTACTTGCAGCCAGACTTGCTTGCCAATGTAAAGCATACCAATCGTATCGTGAATGTGCTGGGCAGTATATTTGCGCAAGAAAATGAGTATCAAAACTGTATATTGCTAAACAGCGATAAAAAAATATAGCAGGAATGCTAAATGCCAACTTGTTTGTCGTACAAGGCAATACGCTGAAAACACCTCAGCTAAGTGATGGAGCAATGAATGGCATCACTCGTAAAAATACTACTCAAATCACTTAAAAAAAGTATCTGACTATGAGATGGTAGAAACTTCTATATCGCCTTTTGAACTCCAAAAAGCCGATGAACTCTTCATTACTAATACGCTGGTAGGAATACAACCCTATTACGCAGTATCGCAAAAAAACATATAGTACCGAAGTAGCTAAAAATTTAATAGGTAAACTCAATACAATAGCCCGTTTTGGGATGAGTTAGGAGAATAAACTATGAAAAAATGGTTGGTAGCAATAAGCGGCGGGGTTGATAGTGTGGTATTAGCGCACTTATTACACTCACAAGGGATAGAAATCGTATTGGCACATTGTAATTTTTAGCTTACGCGGTGCTGAAAGTGACGCCGATGAGGCTTTTTGTACGCCAATATGCCGCTACTTTGGGGGTAGCTTTAGAGGTAATACGCTTCAATACTAAACAGTATGCTAAGGATTGCGGACTGAATACGCAATTGGCAGCCCGCGAATTGCGTTACCGCTGGTTTGCCGAAATGGCTAAAAAGCACCATTGTAGTGCTATTGCTACAGCACACCACGCCAATGACAACATAGAAACCTTTATCATCAACCTTTCACGAGGTAGTGGTTTTAGACGGCTTGCTGGGGATACCACAACAAACAGCACAACTCGTACGTCCGTTACTACATATGCAGCGAGAGGAAATTTTATCTTATGCGCAACAGCACGGACTGCAATGGCGTGAGGATAGCTCAAATCACACCGATAAATACGTTCGCAATCGTATTCGTCATCATATTACACCACAATTGCTGCAAGTACACCCCAATTTTGTAGCCAATTTTCAGCAAACGCAGGTTTATTTGCAACAAGCCTCCCGATTGATAGATGCCTATATAGCTCAAATTCAGAAACAAGCTTTCTTAAATGACACTTTCCCCATAAAAAAATAGCTGTAAAAGTATTAGAAAAATACCCCTGAACGGACATTGGTACTCCACAAGCTATTTTATAAATACGGCTTCCATAATCCCCCCGATTTAGAACAACTCTTCTTTAAAGCGGAAGCAGGTAAATATATAGTATCGGCTACACATCAGCTGGTAAAAAGACAGGGATTGTGTGTTCCTAAAAAGAGCGCACTATCCAAGCACAAGAATATACTATTGAACGCAATACTGTAGCCATCAGTGAGCCCATAGCGTTGTGCTTCAACTTTTTTTAGCTCACCCTATTGATAATACTCCCCACTCCATATACATAGCTGCCGATAAGTTACAATATCCGCTCCTATTACGACACAAGCGTGAAGGCGATGTGTTCTACCCCTTAGGTTTTGGACGCAAAAAGAAACTCAGTAAGTTTTTTTATTGATGAAAAGTACTCGCAGATAGCCCGTGAATCACAATGGTTGCTGTGCAATGGCGATGGAGCTATCATTTTGGGTAGTAGGCAAGCGTATGGACAGCCGATTTGCCCCCAACGATACAACTACAGCTGTATTAATGATAGAACAACCATAAAGGAAAGTGTTTTAGATTCTGAAATTAGATATTTCAAAAATTGCACTTATAGTCGGTATTGATGATTATAGCTATTAAATAAAAAAATAATACGCACACGTAAAATTATTTTTTTATATTTTTGCAACGAAAAAAACTATAAAAAAACATTCCATTGAAAAAGACTGAAAAAGCATACAACCCATTTTTAAAAAAAGTATGATACACAAGGAAGTAGTCCTATTTTAGTAATGGCAAAATGACCTAAAGCAATGGGTGTGTAAATATAGAAATGTAAATCAACTCTTTAATGAATTATTATCGTATCAATTTGCAAAAATATGGCAGATAAACATACCTGAATGTGCCTTAATAGAAATAGATTATAAGAAACATATAGAGCTGCTTAAAAATAAACGAGGGTTAGAACGACAATTTTTTTGAAAGAGAATGTTTTTGGTTCGCTTTTTCTTACAGAATGCCATTGATGTTAATAAAAACAATATTAATGGATAAAGATATTGTTAGAAGGATTAAGAATAAAAATGATTTGCTAAAAATCGCTCTTTTTGATATTTGGTTATCCAACGAAGATAGAACAACAAATAACTACAACTTGTTATTACAAGCAGTAAAAGGAGGGTACTCAATTTTTGTACATCATTGACAATACGGAGATTTTTAATTCATCAATGGCATATAGCCAATCTTTAGAGCAAATAGCACAATGCGACAGCATACTCAATTCTGATTTATCTACATTAGTATTCAAGAATAATAGCGAAATAGTGCGAGAAGTGGAGGTTTTACTGAAAGAATTTCCTATCTTTACAAAGAGTTGCCAAAAATAATTTAAAATCTATATTAAGTCAAGTTCCCGAAAAATGGCATATAAACTTACAAAGCTATGAAACTAAAATAAATACAATTTTTCACAGAAGATTGGCTTAAAATTTGTACGCATACATTTTAGAGAATATATACAAACATCAATAATTCATAAACCATAATGGAAACCTTATACTGTCCTATCTACTTATCTACAAACGCTCTATCGTCAGATAGATTTAGCGTTAGGGCTCATTATAGCAAAATAGTAATACCTTGTTTTTTCAACTATTCTGATGAAAAACTAACAAAAAGTGAAAAAAACTTATTCAGTAATGAAGCGTTTCTTATTGTAAAACAATATCTAAAAATCACTTTATAAAAGTTTTTAATACTGATGAGAACAGATACTTTATTTACCAGAAAAGAAACATTGAATAATTGGGTAAATAAACAATATCTATCATACTTAGAAAAAAATACTCAAACAATCTCATACAATTTGGAGAAACAACAATTGTTGATATAGATCTTAATGAAGATATCTTTAAAAAAATTCTTTTGAAATGTATGTGTTTCGTTATCCTGTATTGATAGATAAAAAAAGGATATTGATATATTGAAAAACCACAGACTATATCCTTTTATAAAGAAGTGTCCGAAAGAGTTAATATAGATAGAGAAATTACAAATGAAGATTTAAATAGTCTTCTAATTCCTACAAAAGTTGGATTTATAGGTAAAAATGAAGTCCCCACAGCAGGAGATATACTTAACTTACAAAAAAAGTGTGCAATCTATAAGTAATAATATAAATAGCTTTATATCCCTGATAAAAGCATTAGACGACAATCAAAATAAGAAAGGAAAATATTATCTTATAGGGGAAGAACCGGACAAAAGACTGAAAGAAAATCATCAACTTTGGAATAACCTTCGCAATACCAAAATAGTAGATTACGTAGAACTTCAAGATATAGAGGAAATAATCCATTATTTCAGACAGCACGAAGTAACTCCTTTTTGATGAATAATATAATTCTGATAACTCAAGGCGGTTAATGTTAATTTTGATTTGTCTCATTATAGAGGTTATAGTCGGTACTGGCGGTGTAAGTATTTTTACAAACTTTTTTGCAATATCAAAAATAATATTGTACTTTTTGCATAGTCAAATCTACTAATTTTCTTTTCTATTCATTTTTAACTATTATAGATTTTTTTAAATAATTATGAGTTATAACGTTATACAAGTAGCCAATTGGCTAATAGAAAAAGCTAATAATACTGAAAATGGGGACTTTATAACTAACTTAAAACTTCAAAAGTTATTATATTACTTACAAGGGTATTATTTAGCAGTTTTTGAAAAACCCTCTTTGATGATGAGATAGAGGCGTGGCAATATGGACCTGTTGTTCCTAATGCTTATTACGAGTTCAACGCTTTTTGGAAAAAAACGCTTTTGCAACCTACAAGTGAGGGAATAGCTCAATTTACTAATGATGAGGAGGAGTTGCTCAATGAGGTATTTGAGGGTATATAATGACTTCTCGGCAGTAGGACTTATGCATCGTACCCATAATGAGCCTACTTGGAAAAAAATATACCTACTGCTAAAGGAAGTATTATTACTAAGGAAAGAATGACTAAATTCTTTAAAACTCGTGTAAATTGGGATGAGTAAGAAAAAAATAAAACCAGTTGAAGAAGATGATAGTGTTGAAAGGAAGTATTTCTATCCTCTATTTTTCATTCAAACACTTACAAACATCTGTCTCTTATAAAAAAACAGTAATGACTCTAAATTTTTTTGTGGATTTTTTTAGAGCGTTTACACAAGTTGAGTGTTTTTAGGCTGGGAAGAAATCAGAAAGTCTCAACGCCACAGTTTTTGGAATGGAGAAAATTCCGATAGACAAAATAAAAACCTCAATGCCCAAGTTTTATTACTCCTGACATAAAAAGAGTTGCACGTGTTTCGTGCCACTGGCAGCAATAAAAGTATTTATAGGACTACAACAAGGTAATATTTTTTTCACGTTATTTTTTTATTGAGGCTGATTTTTGGGGATGTGTATAATCATTAAAAAAATAAGCAATGCAATTTTTAAACTGTTTTTTAAAGTAAAATTTTTGTTGCTGAAAAATATTTTTCATACCTTTGCCTTCTAAATACAACCTTATAAAAAAATATTATGCCACGAATCTATTATCGCGAGAGAAAACTACATAATGAACCTTTGGAAAATAACGTTATTACAACTGATATATTCAACGAGATTATTAGGATGGCTTCGTTTTATTCCTGAGGGCGAATTGCAAATATTTGAACTACCACAAAAATCTTCTTCTTTCTTTTTCTGGAAAAACGATAAGGCTTTTTAAATATGCGGTTGTTTGGAATACCGAAATGCCCTCATACGACCTATGAATATGGCGATTTTTTTCCTTCCCAAAGCGCTTGTTTTTTTACGATGTAAAAGACGCTTATTTCCCTTCAGAATATTTTTTTCAATCGTAAATATAGATGATGCTCTGGAGGTGGGGGTAAGCCGCGCAGGTATCAATACAGCGTGGTATGAGCAGCCGCTATTGTGGCACAAGGTTACGCAACCTAAATGTATGAGGCGACTTGAAAAAAATCGGTGAAAGAACTTCACAATATTCTATCTAAAAACGAATGATTAGTTATATTGCTACCCTCCCTTTTTGGGTGCTCTGCATAATGGTTATTAATCATTTCCGCAAGCGAAACTACAAAACCTCACGCTATTACACCCCGCACCTGCCCGAAGAGCGAAAAACGCTATATCGCAAAGCTAAAAATATTTGGTAGGGACGTCTCTTTTTGGGGAGTATTGCTCTGTGTACCTTTTTACGCTACTATTTTTTTGACTTGAGCGGGGATGATGACTATTCTTTTCTGCGGAAAATAACGCTTTATTTTTGAGGAACATCCTTTTTATGCTTTATATTACTTCGGCAGGAGTCATCGGGTGGTGTGTGTTTATCTATGTGCGGCACCAGCAGAATATAAAGCTCTTGCAAAAGCTCTTAGAAGAAATGACCCCTGCCGATTACAACCTCTTCACCCAAATGATGCAAGCGATGAGCTTTACCCAGCGTTATGAACCTTTTTTGTGTGATTTGTCGCGAAAAAAATATACTTCTTTGTCAATTTTGACTCCGAAGGGCTCGCCTTCAACGACATTGCAGAGATGCGCTGGGAACGCAAAGTGCGTCATCGGAGAAATAACGATAGAAATTCCCTGATTTTGACATTGATGAAATGCTGCATATCTACACCCGTGCTGAGCCTAACAAGCCTTTTTACCGTTACGATGCCCAAAGAACAGTATTATTTCCCTGAAGCAAGTCTATCAAGAAGCAAAAAAATAAACAAATTTGCTAATTTGCAATACTTTTTGTAACTTTGCAGCCTCCAATTAGTTACTACCACTAATCATTAAAAATTATATCAAAGTGTTTACAACCGAATATGACGTAATAGTAGTGGGTGCAGGGGCACGCTGGTAGCGAAGCCGCTGCTGCTGCCAATATGGGCGCAAAAACGCTACTTATCACTATGAATCTTCAGAATATAGCCCAAATGAGTTGCAATCCTGCTGTAGGAGGCATCGCCAAAGGGCAAATAGTACGCGAAATAGACGCTCTTGGCGGCTATATGGGTATTATTACTGATAAAACTGCTATCCAATTCAAGATGTTGAACCAATCGAAGGGCCTGCTATGTGGAGCCCTCGTGCTCAGTCTGACCGTATGCGTTTTTTTCGGAGGCTTGGCGCTTGCAATTGGAAAGCCTCCCTACCTGGACTTCTTTCAGGGAATGGCTAATGACCTTGTTATTGAGAATCATAAAGTAAAAAGGAGTGCGTACCTCTTTGGGTATCACTATCAAGGCAAAGAGCGTAGTGCTTACCAATGGTACTTTCCTAAATGGGGTAATGCACATAGGGCTTAAGCAATTTGGTGGAGGACGTGCTGGCGAAAGTGCTGCCTACGGGCTTACCGAATGCCTTGTACAACACGGCTTTGAAGCTGGACGTATGAAAACAGGTACACCACCCCGTGTAGATGCTCGCTCACTCGATTTTAGCAAAAATGATACCGCAACCTGGTGATGCCAATCCGCAGAAATTTTCTTTTTCGCCACAAACCCAACCGCTGGCTGTTCAGAAAGATTGTTATATGACCTACACCAGCGAGCGTGTGCACAACATCTTGCGCACAGGTTTCGACCGCTCGCCTATGTTTTCGCAGGTATTATTCACGGGTAGCCTCGCTATTGTCCTTCTATTGAAGATAAAATCAACCGATTTGCCGATAAAGACCGCCACCAGCTATTTGTAGAGCCTGAAGGTTGGCATACTGTAGAAATGTACGTAAATGGCTTTTTCTACTTCCTTGCCCGAAGAAGTGCAATACGCTGCCCTATCGCAGGTTGCAGGCTTTGAGAATGTGAAGTTCTTACGCCCTGGTTATGCTATCGAATACGACTATTTCCCGCCCTACACAGCTGAAACACACTTTAGAAACTAAACTAATTGAAAATCTTTTATTTTGCAGGACAAATCAACGGTACTACGGGCTATGAAGAAGCTGCTGCACAAGGACTAATGGCGGGCATCAACGCTGTACTAAAAAAGTGCGCGAGCGTGCTCCTTTTGTGCTAAAACGCAATGAGGCTTATATAGGGGGTGCTTATTGACGACCTTATCACCAAAGGAACGGAAGAACCTTACCGAATGTTTACCCTCACGTGCCGAATATCGCACCTTATTACGCCAAGACAACGCCGACAGCAGGCTCACACCGTTAGGATATGCCATAGGCACTGTTAGCGAAGAGCGTTTCCGTCAGTTCGAGGCTAAAGAGCGCAAAGTAAATCATTTTATCGATTACATTGCCAACCTCAGCATTACCCCCGATGAGGCAAACCCTATTTTTGGAGAAATACAACTCTTCTGCTATGAAACAAGGCGACAAGCTCCAAAAAGTACTTTCTCGCCCCAATCTATCTTTAGCTGATTTTTGAACCACTTGAGAAACTCACTACCTACCTCACCGAGCACCAGCTTACACAAGAAGAAAAACACGTGCCGAAGTAGAAATAAAATACGCAGGATATATAGAAAAAAAGAAAAAAATAACGCCGACAAGCTCAATCGCTTAGAAAGCGTACGCATACCCGATGGTTTTGATTATGATAAGATTGTATCGTTGTCGTTTGAAGGTCGTGAAAAACTGAAGAAAATACGCCCCACTACCCTATCGCAAGCCCTCACGCATCAGCGGAGTATCGCCTGCCGATGTAAGTGTATTGCTCATCTATATGGGGCGATAGACTACATATTCAGATATTTTTTTCAAAATAGCGAGATATATTCTTTAGTTCCTCACGATAGCTATCATCTTCTTTTTCAGAAAGTATTCCATAGCCATAACGCCTAAAGGTTTGCAATACCCTGACAGGTCTTCAGTAATAATTTTTCAGGGTAATGTGCACCGTATTCCCTACGTGGTTAGAAATGTAAAGTCCCTAAAATTTTTACTGTAATGGCTCTCGGCTATTTGCCCTATCTGTGCAAACGAATAATCATCAGCGGGTCGTTCTAATATTAGTACACGACCCGTTTCTTTTTATGAAAGGTGTTTCGGCAAGCTGCAATAAGAAGTCATTCAATAGGTAGTAGCCCAAGTAATGCCCGTTATCGGTTATCACAGGTAGTATATCGGTATTATATATCGCAAAAGCCTCAATCACTTCGTCCCAAGCGGTAGTATTGTGCACGGCAAAGTGCTCATAAGCATACGCATAATTGCCTATCGTAGCACTTTGGGGGCATCTTCTTCTATAAAAATCCCTATCCAGCACCCTATAAAAACATCGCCTTCGCAAAATAGGCAATGCTGAAAAGCTTATACTCTTCAAACAAGCATTGGGCTTCGCTTACCAAAGTTTTTTCAGTCATATATAACGAACGATGTATCTTCATAATCAATAACAATCAGTTTTTATTTGTTTTCTATTTTCAAAAGTAGCTCAAAGGCTTTTCCTAAATGAGTGCGGCATACCCTGTTCCAGCACCTCATTAACAGCCTTGAGCATCGCCATCGAGCCACATATCATCACCACCCTTTATTCTGTAATAATTGTGCCAGCATAGCACCTTCCCTTTGCAATATATCCTGCACGTAAAAACGATCCCCTTCGCGCGAAACAGCTGCCAATAAGTTGTGATTTTACCTTCTTTAGTATATTGTTCTATATAAGGGCGATACAATTCCAACGATTCCTCACGACGGCAGCCCCACACAAGCGTAATAGGGTTTTTTTGCGAGTGTTTTTCGGCAATCATTCCTATAAAAGGCGCCATTCCCACTCCATTGGCAATACACACCACTTGTGGTGCTTTCTTCGGAAAAATGAAACTGCTTATTCACTACCAAAAGCCGCTTGTAGGCTATCCCTATTTTCAAATCGTTCAATTTATTTGATACAACCCTCTGCGGATGCAACTTCACACTCAGCCACACTTTGCCTTCTGTATTTAGCTACCGAATAGAGTCGTTCCCTACCGTCTTCAGGAGTAATGCCCAAAAGGTCGCCCGAAGCAAAACGCAAGCTACTTTGCGGTGCTAAGCACACCATAAATATATCATCACCCTGCACAGGCGTCCTTGCTACCAAGTTAAAAGAAACCAACTTGCGTTCAGGTTTTTGCCTTAAAAATCGGCAGGCAAACGCAGTACTATACCCTGCGCTGTAGCCCAAGCCTCTGCCCATACTCTAAACTCCTCTATATTCTGGTCGTTGATAGTATGTAGCGGCGCCACACAGCTCCCCAATTTATGCTCGGCGAGCAAAGCCGAAACATCCTTAGCATACTTACAAAAATTACAATACAAAGCGGAGCCAAAACCCCACTACGCTATATCCAAAAGGCTTTGTGGGCGGGGTCTTAGTCCACAATTCCGCAAAATGAGTTGCATTGACGGGTGCTTCTCCCTCAGCATAAGTACAAGTAAAAATTACCAGCTGCTCCAGCTTCTCAAAACCACCATATTGGTTCATATCAGCAAGATACGAGCGCTTGCCAGCTCGCAACAATTCATCGTGGAACCACCTTGCAAAACGCCGTGTAGTTCCTCCCTCGCTACCTACAAGCACTACATATTCACATTCGGCTCTATGAAACGGATTACGCCCCTTGTGCCTTTTTTTCGCAAAGTAATCGCAAAACCCGAATACACAAAAAAACAATATTGCCAACGTAGTGAGCAACAACACCTTAGCCCAAATAGGGTGTCCCTTGCCAATGTGCAACGTACGCACCAAATAAGCCAAGCTCTTAAACGGACTGCTACTACTGCTAATAACCTCACCGGTAAACTGATTTACTATAAGATGCTTATCTATCAAATCTATCTTGTACACCTCTTCTACATCTTCAAAAGCTGGAAAATCAACAGACCTGACTTCGAAAGGGGTACATTAAACGCTTCAATATTCTCAATAAACTCCACAGGCTCTTCACGAAGCGAAGCCACCTCATAATTGTGTGTCTCTTTGAATTTAGGTATTACACCCACTGTTTCCAGGGTCATATACACCCCGTAAGGCACACAATCGCAATGGGAAGCAAACGCCCAACGCCCCAAAAAAAGTGTGGTAATAATTATAAAAACGCTCCTTGGGCAACTTAGCAAAAACCTACCCCAACGCTTCTGTTTGCGCAGCACCAAGCATAATCCCGACAAGGTAATCGCCAGAAGACACAAAGCCGTCAGCCCCATCACCACACGCCCCTGTTTTTGCCTAAATAAAGCGAGCGATGCAACGTTTTTACAAACTGAATGAAAGCAGGCGTTTTATAATTTCCTGCAATCACCTTTGCCGATTGCGGGTGTATAAAGAGCGTTTTTGCCCTCTGTGGTTTCTACCTTCACAAAGTGATTGCGGTCTACCGTGAGTTTCAAAAGCATCTACATCTGTATATTTCAAAGCCCTCAGCGTTTGAGCAAGCGTAGCCCCTTCAAACTCATTGCTTTTGTAAGGCAACGACTGGTTGTATACCGACTCCCCTGCCAATATAGCCCCGTAAGCGCCCCCCAGCAAGATAAACAAGCCTGCAATCAGCGCAAATATTAAGTGTAATTTTTCTACTCAATGTTTATAATTATTCTAACTTCTTTTTACTGAGCGCAAAGATACAAAAATATTTTCAATTTCATCACCCTCGTTTTCAAGCAATTTATCAACACCACCCCAAGCTACAAAAACGGCGGGCTAATACAGATAGAATAAACTACTTAAGCCAAGCTGCCGACAATTAATTTCAAAAAATTACTATCTTTGCACCGCTAATACAACTAATTAGCAACGAAAGACTAAAAACTAATCTATGGGCAGCAAAAACAAACTTAAACGCTTCGAAGAAAAACAAAAACCTTTGCCAACGTTATACAACCCTCACGAGACGAACTTCTGCAAAACAACTTCCCCTACAAAGGACGTTGGAACGAACTCTATTTCAAAAACAACCACCCTATCGTGCTTGAATTAGGGTGCGGCAAGGGCGAATACTCTGAGGGACTCGCTCAGCAAAACCCTCATAAAAACTTTATAGGTATCGACATCAAAGGGGCGCGCTTCTGGCGAGGTGCTAAAACTGCCGTTACCCAGCAAATCAACAATGTAGCCTTCTTGCGCACCCAAATAGAACTGATACAACAATGCTTTGCCCCCAACGAAGTAAGCGAAATATGGATTACCTTCCCTGACCCCCAAATAAAATACAAACGCACCAAACACCGCCTCACCAACGCCACCTTCCTAAACCACTACGCCCAAATATTAAAACCCGAAGGATACATACACCTGAAAACCGACAGCGAATTTATGCACGGCTATACGCTTGGCTTACTACACGGTGCAGGGCACTAAAGTGCTCTATGCCAATCCACAACATTTACAACAGCGATGGCGTGCCCCCGAAGTTACACAAATACAAACCTTTTACGAACAATTTATTTACAACAAGGCAAGCCCATTACCTATATCCGTTTTTCAATTAAAAACCCCGCAACACACACAACCCATACGCCAATGAAAAACACTCGAAAAAAATAATTATTTATAGCAATATAGCCGTAGCTGCCACACTACTGCTCACCCTACCTAATCCCCTACCTCCCCTCACCGCATAGGCAACCCTATCTGTGCTGGCACCATAACCCCTGCCCTATTCCTTGCCAACATACTCTTCGCCCTCTATTGGATGTTTCGCTACAAAGGCTGGGTATGGCTTTCGGTAGGCGTACTGACTCTCGGCTTCGGATACCCTCAAGCTATGGGTACAACCCCTCAAGCTACACCCCGACACCACCGACTCCATCAAAATACTATCTTTCAATGCCCGCCTGTTCAACCACTACCATTGGCATAAAGACCTACAATTACCCGAAAAAAATCAACCATTTTTGACAAAGAAAAACCCCGATGTAATCTTACTGCAAGAGTTCTACAACAACCAACGCTATTACCCCAAAAACTATCCCTACAAATCTATCATTGTAAAGCAAAAAGCGATAAGATAGGATTAGCTATATTCAGCAAATTCAAAATCTTAAAAAGCAGGCTCGCTGAAGTTTGAAAACACCACCAACAACGCTATGTATGCCGATTTACTCATTGGCAACGATACGCTGCGTTTTTACAATATGCACTTAGAGTCGCTGCACCTCAGCACCGATGACAACCCTCTGCATATCACGCCCAACGACAACAACTTCCAGCACCCTGATAAAGAAAAAGAAGCGCTTGTTGAAAAATATCAGCAAGCGCTTCGAGAAGCAAGAAGACCAAGTGCAGCTCTTTATAGAGCATAAAGCCCTACAGTCCTCATAAAACTATTGTTTGTGGCGATTTCAATAACACCGCCTATTCGTACATCTACCGCCGAGTGCGCGGCAACGACCTGAATGATGCTTTTGAGCAAGCCGGTAAAGGTTTTGGGCGCACCTACAACTTTCATTATTTCCCTATGCGCATCGATTTTATCCTACCGCACAAATCACTGAAAGTAATTCACTTCCAAACCCATTATTTAGAACTCTCCGACCATTTCCCACTTACAGCAACCTTCAAGCTGGCTAATGATTACAATTACCAGCCAGGGTTTTGCTTATACTACCATCGCGGATAAGAATATTAGCATTAGGTACAGCCATACCATTTTATAATCGGTATAAGGCTTGTTTAGTTGGTAATACTTATCTGCAGGGTCTGTTACAATTACTTCTATACGTTGTGGAGTGCCTCTCACTACATCTTGTTGCCAACGTTTCAAATCGTGCTGACGGAAACCTTCAAAGCAAAGCTCACGGTTGCGTTCGTTTTGTATTTCAGTAAAAAGTGCGCTCCCTATAGCGGTTACGTTAGATAGCCCTCTAGCACGGCGCAAAAGGTTTAAATACTTCTGAGCATTGGTAACATCGTTGTTTTTATAAGCCGCTTCGGCAGCTATGAGGTATTGTTCGGCTATTCTAAATATTTTGGGTTCGTGTAGATAGGTTGGACTGGCTTTCAGGGCGTATTTTTTTAGGTTTACGTTATCGCGGTACTTTCCTACCATATAAAGGGTATAAGCACTCCCTGTACCTGCCACTGTTACGTAATCACGAAGCAAATAGGCTTGTTTTTCTGATATCGTTGCTATCAAATAAGTCTATAAAAAGATTGAGTAGGCAGATAGGTAGCCATTCCTACATTTAGCACTACACTTCTTGTGCGAGTGCTTCCAGGTACCGTAGTCCAAGTTCTTACTCCATCAATCATACTGATAGCATCTGCATTTTTAGCTATATAAATCTCGTTAGTTTCTGGGCGTTCTCCTGTTGAGAGGCTCACAGCCAACTGTGTGATACTTTCATTAGTTTGGTCGTTCTCCCATACTTTTTGTAGGGTAGCAGCGTCAGTTACTAAAGGGTATTTACCTCCGTCTATCAATCCTTTAGCACTGCTATAAGCTCCTTGCCAATCGCCTTTGTACAAGCGTACGCGGGCATCTAAGGCTTTTAGCTGCATCTACTGTAAACTCATGAGCTCCTACAGTTCCTGTTTTGCCAGCCAATAAGGTTTTTGCTTTGCTAATATCCGAAAGAATATAATCGTAAGTAGCACGCAACGAACTTCTGTCAGGAAAATCTTTTACTTGATAATCAAAAATAGAAAGTCCTAAATCAGTATCGGCAGTAGCCTCGTTATAAGCTTTTGCAAAAAGTGCGTTACCAAATAGGTATTGTAGTAAGCACGAGTGAGGTAATACTGCCCCATATACTCTTTTGATAGCCTCTTTGTTGCCAAAATTAGCAAAACCTTGCAAAGCGTAGTTCATATTCTGAATAGCGGTATAGCTATCCGCCCAAGCTGATTTTTATAGAAGCTTCGCCATTGGTAAAATCCCACGTGTGGAAATCTCTACCTGATAGTAGCGAACTTATTTTTCATATTCAGAAAATCAGATTGCAAAATCGGTTAGGTACATCTTAGATTTCGAAATGATTTTTTTATCAACTTCGGATAAATACCTGTCGCCCAATTTTTAGCATCTTCCACTGTTTTGAAAGGGGTATCCCTCCAAGTGTATTAAATGGCTGTTGATCCAAATCGGCACAACTATTCAACAAAGGGAATGCTATTGTTAAATATAAGCATTTTTATTATTTTTTCATTGTTATTAAAATTTAAGTTCTACACCAAAGGTAAATTGACGGGTAGGTAGATAAGCTCCCATAGCTATTGATTGCTCATATTCGGGGTCGGCTCCTGTGTATTTTTGTCCATACAAAGAGGTTACGAGCAGTACCGTAGAAACGAATCCCATCAAAGAATTTTTATTTGTTTTACGATATCTTCAGGCATACGATAGCTCAAGCTGATATTTCTCAATCGCAAGAAAGAAGCGTTTTTCTAAGAGGCGAGAGTCTTTTTGAGTAAAATAGAGCTCTTGTAGTCGTGGATTGCGGGCGTTATCGCCTGGTTGTTTCCAATAGTCAAGTACTTTTTCGGCTGTGGTTGGCAACACCAAAAAGCATTGGCATTTTCGGTAGCCAATCGGTCTTGGTTAATCATCCATTTACCCAATGTAAAGTTGAACCCTGTATCGAGTGTAAAAAGCTTTTATAAGTTATATTAAATCCGAAACCACCGTTGATAGGAGGTACACGCAATTTACCTGTATTTTTGTATAAGCGATTCGGCAAAAAGTATTGGTAATTTTGCTGTCATCGGTTTGTGTTTCCATTTTGTTATCACCAGGTAGATACCATTCGGGTTTTCCATTGTCAGGATTTACCCCTTTAAACATTGGCAAAGCATAATAGATAGGTTCATTTACAGCATAAGCGTAATTGCGTCCTTCTCCTATAAGTTGCTTTTTACCGTCATAAATACCTAATATTTTTTTGGGCGTTGTAGTTGATATTAAAATAAGGACGTATCGATAAATCATTATTCATACTGCGGTATACTGTAGATGAGAATGAAAAAAATCTATCCCTTTATTTCCCATATCGGCTACATTATCAGGGTAATTACCAAATCCTGAAAGCAAGTCGGTTTCACGGCGTGAAAGAGCACCTTTTGTTCTTCTGTCATAATATTCTATATTGAAAGAGGTACTGCGAGCAATTACTATATTCAGCCCTATAGTAGTTTTTTTGTTGTTGTTCCCAAAGTAAATCGGGGTTACCTAATTTATCAACTTCACAACCTACGCTGCCGTTGTATTGGTTGGCGCGTACTTCGGTAACACTTGAGTAATCGCCACCTCCGTTAGGATTACCTGAACTACCTGTACTAAAACGCAAACTCATATCGGTTAGCCATTTTATATTTTTTTAAGGAAAGCTTCTTCTTTAAGTCGCCACATTGCTCCTACTGCCCAAAAATTGGCATAACGGTGATTTTTTTAGCAAAGGTAGAAGAACCATCGCGTCTTGCTGATAAATCTAAAAAGTAACGATCTCTGAAATTGTACTCCAACCTACCAAAAATACGAATTATAGGTTGCTACAGAGCGGGTTTGTTTTGTTTCGAATTTATCAGTACCGTCTTTCACGGCTATAAGCCCATCAACTGATTGTCCTTCAGAAGAAGTAGCAGTGCTCCTACCTCTATTCTCACTAGATTCTTGTCCCTAATAAAGCGGTGAAGTTGTGCAGGTTAGCCAATCTAAACTTGTATTCTAAGGTATTGGTAAGCGTTTTGCGTAGGCTTCTCGCATCGCTTTCTGAGGCATTTCCTATATTTTTAGTTGATGGATTATTGTAATTTATAAAAGAAGGCAAATGCGCTGCATTAGTAAGCGAGGTTGAAAACTGTATCCCCATTTGTGTTTTTGAATACTAAATTTTTGATAGGCTCTATAGTGAGGTAGCCTATAGGCAAGATATCTTGACTTTTGGTTAAAGTTAGGATTTTTTTCTACCAAATATTTAGGGATTAAATACCCCTGTAACTAGGTCCCTAATATAGAGTTGATAAAATCCTTCTCTTTGCCGTTTTCATCAGTAGGAGAATAGAAAGGTAAGTTGATGGTGTAATTGCCTACTGAAGTGTTGTTGGAGTTAGTTTCGTTATGCCCTACTGATAAGTGCATTCCTGCTTTTAGCCATTTAGTAATGTCGCTATCTACGCTCATAGTGAGTGTATAGCGTTTATAATCACTTCCATAAGTATTTCCTTCTTGGTTTAAATGCCCCATTGATAGATAGTAAGAGGTACGTTCTGTACCTCCAGACACTGATACATCGGTGCGAGTGAGAGGTACAAAGTTTCTATAATAGAGTTTATCCCAACGAGTGTGGTAAGGATTTTCTTGTAGATAGCTATTTTGTAATTTCTTTAGCTTGTGCCACTGTAGTACCTCTACGGCGTCCTGCCATCAAAAACCTATATAGTTAGGATTTTTCTCACTCCAGAAGTTCATATATTCTTCGGGAGACATCATATCGTCAAAGAATTTACGGCTTGCGATGGTTGAAAAACCCCTACTTGGTGATTTACTGAAATGCGAGTACGCTCGTTGCGCTTGCCGCGTTTGGTAGTGATATACACTACCCCATTGGCAGCACGTGCCCCTGCAAATTGAAGTAGAAGCGGCATCTTTCAGCACCGTAATACTTTCAATATCATTAGCACTCAGGTCGGTCATCACGCTGCTACTCACGGGCACTCCGTCCATTACGTAAAGCGGACTTGTTCGTGCTTCGCTGTTCCCCTAACACTTTTATACAAGTTGCCATAGCCGTGAATGGTAACATTTGATGACTCACCAGGTTTGCCGTTTTCGGTTACCACCACCATTCCTGCTACACGCCCCATCAGGGCATCCATAGCATTGGCGGTAGGAGCTTCAGCAATTTCTTTGCCTTGCACTTGGGCTACTGAAGCTACAGTTTTGCTGGCTACCCTTTGCGGGTACCATAGCCTGTTACCACCTATTCTGTCTAATTGTTGTACATCATCTTTTAGTACTACATTGATGGTTGCATTGCCTGTTACCTTGCGGCTAAGGGTTTGCATTCCCAAAAAAGTGTATTCTAATACATCGCCTACCTGCGCCTGCAACGAGTATTTCCCGTCCATATCAGTAGCTGCGCCTTGCTGAGTGCCCTTTTTCAAGATGAGTACTCCAAATAAAGGGTCGCCTTTTTTCATCTTTTTACAACTCCTTTTTACCTCAACGTTTTTGCGCTGATATACAAAATGTTAGTAGCAAGAAGAAAGCTGTGAATAATTCTCTTTTTAAGTTCATTAGCTTATTTGTTTTTTTAATTGGGCGCAAATATAGCGATTATTTTTTGAATCGTATATGTTTATTGTTTTATAAATTCTTCTTCTTCTGTGGTGAGTATATATTTAGCTTCGCCTTGCTTTGTGAAGTGGGGTGTATTCAAAGAAAGGATTTTCTATATTTATCCTGTTTTCTTTCTTGATGTGTTTATTTTTGTGCCTGTACGCAAAAAGTTTTTCTTCGGAAAATAAAGCTGTATGTTTTTCCTTCTATTTCTACGTTTGCTTTGGCTTTTACAGCAAAATGAACTGAACAGCATTTTGTTGTTATACGGGGTAAAATGTGAGTTCCCAAGTAGCAAATTCTACGGTTGATTTATAAGGTATTTTTTTGATTTTTCTCGATACTCTTTCAACTGTTTCTGAAAGGGGCTGATTGAAAACGATTTTTTCTTGATAGCTCCGCTGTGATTATCAAAGTAAATAACCGAATCAAAACACCTTTAAGCCTACTTTTTTTCGATATAGGCATCGAAGGTTACGATGGTGTATTGGTTGTCTTTTTTCTACTTTTTAATATCAATGGTTTGGGCATTGTTCAAAAATACTAAATACGGACTTAAATGCAGGTACATCATCAGGGTTTTTCTGTTCTAATGCCAATTCGTTGGCTATATCTTCTTCTTTGCCAATAATCTTGGCATAATCGGTGTTTTTTTCAATTCTATTTGAATAAACTTGTTTAGAGGTTCTTTAAAACGAAACACATAATCTTTGCTCCACCAATTTAGCTGGTTTTGGTAAAGGCGTATGAGTTTGCCGTTTTTTTGGTGGTTTTTCTCTATAAGTGCATTCCAATATTTTTGGCTTTGGTGTCGTACAGCTTGTAATAATTTTTCTAAAACGTATTTTTATTTTTTTCTTTAAATCGTAGTTGTATAGCACCACTTCTTCAAGTTGTATTTCTTGTGGATTGAGATAGAGGGTTGTGCTTGTCAGAGTATTGATTGTGAGTATTTTCTTACTCATATAGCCTATATGGCTTAGGGTAAGGGTATCGGGTTCTATCGCAATTTTTGCTTTGCCTTCTTCATTGGTGATAGTGCCGTTAAGCGAGGTGGTATAATACACTTCGGCATTGGGAATGGGTCGTTTTGTGAGGGCATCAATCAGGGTAAGTTCGGCTACTTGTGCAGGGAGTAAGTAATGTAACAGAAAAAGGGTATGAACAGGATTTTTTTCATTTTTGTAGATTTTATTGTTAATCATTTTTGTTCCACAAAATCTTTGCCAAAGAGGTGCGAGCTTGCTGACTTTCGTTCTTTTATTGTTCGCTCATCCTTCGCTCAACCTTCGTCACATACTCGGCTGCGCCAGCTCGCCGACTTTCCTTCGCTCATCCTTCGCTCATCCTTCGCTCAACCTTCGTTCACATACCCGGCTGCGCCAGCTCGCCGACTTTCCTTCGCTGATCCTTCGTCACATACTCGGCTGCGCCAGCTCGCCGACTTTCCTTCGCTGATTGTTCGGTGGAGTAACTCAAATATGAGTATGGTATGAAAAAGACTAACAACTATTTTTTTAACCTTTAATCGTTAAGCTTTTAATAATTATTTCGTATCTTTGCCGAAAATCCTTGTTTTTATATGGAAAGGATTGTAATAGATATACCTGATATAAAAAGCAATTTTGAAGGTTATAATTACCTATGTAGCTTGTATCATCAATTAAAAATTTATAAAGATAAAAAAATATTGTATTCAATTTTTTTCTAAAGCTAACTTTATAGAGGCTAATTTATGCGCCTTGATAGGGACTATTTTTTTGAGATGCTTGAAGAGAATAACAATATTATTTCTTTAGAAAAACATTAATCATAAAGTAGTGAATATTTTTAAGAAAGAATCTTTTTCTCATTAAATATGGTTATCCTACATTGAATGATAGATTTGATACTTCTTTAAAATATGAAAGACTTAACCCACAAGAAGAGACCAAATTCTATGAGTATATTAAAAATGAATTGTTTTCTAAAACTGATTTTCCTTCTAAGCGATAGATTAAGAAGTGAAATTACTAAAAATATTTTTTTGAACTTTATGAAAATGCAAGAACACACGGAAAAATGTAATTACATTCATATATGTGGTCAGTTTTTTTCCTAAAAGCCTCCAAAAAGCCCCTTCACTTTACTATAGTTGATAAGGGTATTACTATCAAAGAAAATGTTTGCAATTTTCTCGCTAAAAAAATTTATCAGGTTCAGAAACTATTCAGTGGGCTATGGTATGAGGAAATAGTATTAAAAAAAGAAGTAGGAGGATTGGGGTTAGGCATTATTTTTTTGAATTTATCAAGCTAAACAATGGTAAGATACATATCATTTCGGCTGATGGATACTACGAATTTTCTAACGGACAAGAAATTACAAAAGTACTATTGAATCCTTTTGACGGCACCTTTAGTAAACCTTACATTTGATTTAACAGACAAACATCATTACTATTTAGCAGAAGAAAGTCAAGAAGAAAAATTTAGACAATATATTTTGAGTATGGAAACTGAAAAACAACATTTAATCGTAAAAGATATTATACAATCAGACTTTGCTATCACTTCTGACGATGGAAACAAAGTGTATGAACAAATCTTTCAAAATTTAAGCAAAGGGAACTCTGTTGTGCTTAATTTTGAGGGAATTACTGTTATGATTACTGCTTTCCTGAACGCAGCTATAGGAAAATTGTACGAACACTTTGACAGTGAAACGCTCAATGAGCATTTAAAAATTAGAAAAGGTAGCTCCTAATGATCGTGTCCTTTTTAAAATGGTAGTACAAAGGGCTAAAGAGTATTTTGCCAACAAAGAAGTTTTTGAAGAAACTGTAACTAATACTCTTTAACTATGCCTAATAATATTATACCCTACCACAAATATCAGTTCAAAGCAAATAAAACTTATTTCTTTGATAATAATATTTGGATTGTACTATTTGCTCCTTTTATCAATACAGATATAGATCGACAAGATAAGGCTTCTGAGTTTATTAATAAAATACAATCATTTAATTCTGAAATAAATCTTACAAGCCTTATACTTAGTGAGTTTTCTAATACGTATTTAAGGGTCTCTTATGAATTATGGAAAAAGAATACAATGAATTATTCGGCTAACTATAAAAAGACTATAAAAAGTACAGAGGATTATAAAGATAATTTGGCTCTTGTAAAAAGAAATATTCAAACTATCATAGGATTAGACTTCGTACAAAAAAATACCCCTGATGATTTTAATGCTGTAAATATTGATAACATCATCAATAACTTCCAAATAGACTTCAACGATGCCTATTATCTTGAATTGTGTCGTAAAAACAATTGGATTTTTAGTTACTTCTGATAACGATTTTGACAACATAGATTGTAATATTACCATTATTAAAAATATGACAAGTTAATTATATTATTTTTTTGTAGCTTTTGCATTTTAATTCTTATTTTTTGCCGAAAAATATTCCACAATGAAATTATCCGTTTTTGTGCTGTTTGTTGGTAACAACAATGCTGGCTCAAAAAGACTGGGAACAACAATATGAACTGGTAAGTCCTTTTTGGATTTAATGAGGGCTTATGCGCCGTAATGAATGACGGCAAATGGGGTTATGTAAACGAAAAAGGAAAACTCGTAATCCCCCTAAAATACGATGCGGTAGATTATTTTAGCCACGGACTGGCTATTGCGGGCATCTATGGCAAAGGTTATGGCTTTATAGATACCAAAGGCAAACTGGTGATTCCTTACCGCTTTCATTATGCTTATCCTTTTTACGGCAATGCTGCCCCTGTGTGCGTAGATTACAAATGGGGCTTCGTAGGCAGGGGATGGCGAACTGCATACGCTCTTTGAATACCACGAAGCGCATCGCTTTATGGGCGGTCTTTCGCGGGTGATGAAAAATCGCAAATATGGCTTTGTTGATAAAGACGGGCGCGAGGTTATCGGCTTGAATACGACCAAGCTGACGACTTTTACAACGGACTGGCGGCGGTGAAAAAAAGACGACAAATGGGGCTATATCAACACGCTGGGTAAGGTGGTTATTCCGTTTCAGTACTCTATGGCTACGCCTTTTGAAGAGAATGGTGAGGCAATGGTGTATATGTATGGTACGGCTATCACTATCAACAAAAAAATAACGAATGTGTATATGGCGCCGAAGAGCTGAAAAACCTCTATAAAACCAACAAAAAAAGGTTGGGAGGTGTATTATGAATTTATAGGCAAAACCCAGCACGGACTTACTCAGGTGGGCAACAATAGTCGTATGGGGCTTATCAACAAAAGTGGCAAGGTGATAATTCCTGTAATATATGACGAAGTGCATATAGAAAAATGGTCTTGTTTTTTTGTAAGTATTAATGGTAAAAGAGGTATTTTTACCCTTGATGGCAGAACGATATTGCCGCCTTTCTACGATATGCTTAATTTTCTGAAAGATAAAACGCCCCTTATAGAAACTTTCCGCAATAGGAGCTTTTCGGTTGTGAACAATAAGGGGGCTGTAATTGTGCCTGAAGACGAATATACGTATATAGACGATGACCAATGGAATAGTGGCACTATACAAGTGAACCACCGCAATGGCAAATGGGGGCTGTATAGCTACGAAGGCAAGGAGCTACTGCCTGTGAAATACGACAAAATAGAGCCTTTTATTTACAATCGCACCGAAACACGGGTGTATATAGGTGATAAAAGTTTTGTTATCAACAAAGAAGGTAAGTGCGTTAGAGATTGTGAGAACAATACGGAGTAATTTTGAATTTTGAATTTTGAATTTTGAATTGGCTGTGCGACTCATAATCTAAAAACTAATAACTGGGGACTAAAAACTAAAAATATGCTTCACTCACAAATTATAGGCGAAGGGACGCCATTTATTATATTACACGGATTTTTAGGGATGTCCGACAATTGGCGTACGCTGGGTTTGCAGTATGCCGCAGCGGGTTTTTCAGGTGCATTTAGTAGACCAGCGCAACCACGGGCGTAGCTTCCATAGCGATGATTTTAGCTACCCACTGATGGTGGCTGACTTGCTGGAATATGCCGAAGGGCATCAGTTGAAGGCTTTTCACCTAATGGGACACTCTATGGGTGGCAAAACGGCGATGCTTTTTGCTACCGAGCATCCTGATAAGGTGCTTTCGCTCATTGTTGCTGATATGTCGCCCTAAGTTTTTTCCCCGCCACATCACGAGCAGTTTTTTTGCAGGGCTTGGCTTCACTTAATTTTTGACTCGTTGCACTCGCGTTCGGAGGCTGAAAAGCAGTTGGAGCGGTATGTGAGTGACTGGGAGGGTACGTCAGTTTTTGCTTAAAAATCTTTATTGGGAAAGCAAGGAGCGCTTGGGCTTGCGCTTAAACTTGTCGTCTCTTATCAATAACGAAAGTGAAATAGGGGCTGAGCTGCCTGCTGGCAATGTATATGACGGCAAAACGCTTTTTCCTAAAAGGTGAGTTTTCTGAATATGTGATGCCTGAAGATGAAGCATTGATATACACTCACTTTCCTAACGCTGTAATTGAACAGGTGAGCAAAGCTGGACACTGGCTTCACGCTCAAAAACCCCTACTGAATTTTTACGATAAAACTATTCATTTTTTTATGCGATACATTATAGGATTATTTGTTACGGCTACGATAGTATTTTTGTTGGGTAGCCTACGTGTTGGCGCTGAGATACAGAATTACGAATCGGCATTATGGGTGGCTTTGGTGTTATCGAGTGCTAAATATAGTGGTACGCCCCTATACTTACGCTGATATCATTGCCTATTACGTTTATGACATTGGGGCTTTTCTTGTTGGTTATCAATGCTATTATTGTGCTATTGGCACAATTGGTAGAGGGCTTTCAAGTATTTGGATTTTGGGGTGCTGTAATGTTTAGTACTTGCTTATCGCTTTCGCAAACTCTTGCTTTTGCACCTTTTGAAAAAGATAAAGTAGAAAATTAAGAAAATAGATGTTGAAAAAGATATTCCAAAAACTCTTAGGGCAGCTGCTATTAGGCGTAGTAGCCTTTGCCCCTGCTGGTGTGGGCTACCCTTCACCTCTTAGATTATTATACTGATCACGGAAAGTATATCGTAGTGCCCGACCTTACGAAAAACGCTTACTGAGGTGCAGCTTCTTTTTGAAAAAGAACACCTGCGCTATGAGGTACTCGATTCGACTGAATACGACCCTAAATATCCGCCTTTGGCAGTAATTAGCCAAAGTCCTGAGCCTAACGAGCGGGTAAAAGAGAACCGAAAAATATACCTAAATATTAACCCTACGGGCTATCACAAGGTAACAGTACCTAAGGTAATACAGGTTACACGCCGCAATGCTGAAGCGACTTTGCAATCGGTAGGGCTTACTATTGGCAATATTACTTATGTAGATGATATTGGCAAGGATATGGTGCTAGAACTGCAACACAACGGCAAGCCGGTATTACCAGGGGAAAAATTGGTAAAAACTTCGCGCATAGACCTTATTTGCGGCAATGGCTTGGAAAATAAAGAGAATGACAGCATCCCGAGTGAAATTCCAATTGAAGAACTGATAGGCGAATAATGACATACGAACAAGATGATTACGATGAACTACTGCCCGATGAGGGAAGTAGGTAATGAGCTTTATGAGCATTATTGTTTCCAAGGCTGGCAAAGGACAAGAACCTTTGCGAGTGGATAAGTTTTTGATGAACTTTGTAGAGAACGCCACTCGCAACAAAGTACAGCAGGCTGCCAAACAGGGGAATATATTTGTAAATGGAAGCCCTGTAAAAGCTAACTACCGCGTGAAAGCTAACGATGAGGTAAAGGTGCTTTTTGCGCATCCTCCTCACGAAGATTTGTTGGTGGCTGAAAATATTGCCTTAGATATCGTATATGAAGATGAGCAGCTACTGGTAGTGAATAAGCCTGCGGGTATGGTTGTACACCCGGGACACGGAAACTATAGCGGAACGCTTATCAATGCGCTGGTATATCATTTTGAAAATTTGCCTAACAATAGTAGTAATCGCCCTGGATTGGTGCATCGCATTGATAAAGATACTAGCGGGTTACTGGTAGTGGCTAAAACTGAAGAGGCTATGCTACACCTTACGCAACAGTTTTTCAACAAAACTACCGAACGTGAATACATTGCCTTGGTATGGGGCAATATAGCCGAAGATGAAGGAACAGTGCGCGGGCATATAGGTAGGCACTTGAAAGATAGGCTGCAAATGGCTGTTTTTGAAGATGGCTCGCACGGCAAAGAAGCTGTTACGCATTACAAAGTATTGGAGCGTTTTGGGTATGTTACTTTGGTATCGTGCCGTTTGGAGACGGGGCGTACACACCAAATACGCGTGCATATGAAACATATTGGTCATACGCTGTTCAACGATGAGCGTTATGGTGAGTGACAAAGTGCTAAAAAGGGACTACTTTTGCGAAGTATAAACAATTTGTAGAGAATTGTTTTGCGGTACTTCTGCGCCAAGCATTGCACGCCAAAACCTTAGGGTTTGAACATCCTATTACTCATCAATATATGCGCTTTTGATAGTGTGCTGCCTGAAGATATGCAGCTGTGTATTGAAAAAGTGGCGCAATTACAAGAACTACACCCTTGATTAATTACCAAAAAATGCGATTGAAGAACCCTTTCTTCTTAGGTTGTTGCTCTTCTTCTTTGTCTTTATTAGGTTTATTAGGAGCGTTAAGATCTTCTATAGATATAACTTCTTCATCATCTATATCGTGCAGTTTACCGCTGCGTTCGTAGATGCGGTAATGCAATTCGCCAGCTCTTATGGTATCTTTTAGGAGGGAACTCAGCAGTCGGTCAAAAGCCTTCGTGCACTTCGGCATCACAAGCTATAATTTCTTCTTTTTATCTCATCAGGGACAGTGAAGGTAGCCCGCGTGAGCTTGCTGAATTTCTTATTGCGGTTTAGTTGTTGCACAAATAGGGCTGCTATAGGGAGTGCTGAATTAGCTCCTTGCCCAATACGAGTACTTCTGAGCCTATTTGCTTGTCATTCCCCCACCCAGCTAATCATTACAAAGGTTAGGCAATAACCCTGCAAACCAGCCGTCTTTATTGTCCTGAGTAGTACCTGTTTTCCCTGCGAGGTCGTTGGTAAGCCCGTATTGGCTACGCATACGGGCAGCTGTACTAACATTAACAGTAGCACGCATTAGTTCTATCATCTTTTGTGCTGTAGCTTCTTGTAAGGCAGGTTCTTCTTTTTTAGGGTGATACTCCCATATTACAACTCCTTTTTTTATTTACTATTTTTTGTATGAAATAAGGATGTGAAGGCACTCCGTTATTGGCAAAAGTAGTAAAAGCTTTCGCCATTTCTATCACAGGAAGTTCTGCCGAACCCAAAGCTATTGAAGGTACTTTAGGCAAAGAGGTAGTGATACCCATAGCTTTTAGCCTTAGCAATTACGTTATCCAAGCCAGCGTAAAACAATGCCTGCACAGCAATAGTATTTAGCGATTCGCGCAACGCTTTTTCCTACGGAGTAATATGTATAGGGGTCATCATCTGTTATTGAAGCATTTTTAGGAGACCAATATTTGTAATCGGCGTAGGTGAGGGCGCGTGGTGAAAAGTGAGTGCATACGGGCATTCCTCCCTCTAAGGCAGTAGCGTATACTATTGGTTTAAAGATAGAACCTACTTGCCGCTTGCTTTTGCAGTATATGGTCGTATTTAAAATGCTCGAAGTCAATCCCTCCTACATAGCTTTTTACTCCTCCAGATTGTGGATCGACAGTTACAAAGCCTGTATTGAGCAAGCGTGAGAAGAACGATAAGCTATCCAAAGTGCTATGCAATTGGTTTTTATCCTCCTCATAGAACGATAAGTCCATTTCTTTCTTTTTCACTTAGCAGTTCCCATATTTGTTCATCTGTTTTGCCCTGCTCTTTAAGCTGTTTATATATAGGCAACCGCTTAGCTTCTTGTTTAAGCCACGCATTGTCTAAGTTCCAAGGAGCTTTCTTGCCATAAGCCTGTTCAAATTCTTTTTTGCAATCGTTCTAAATGCTTTCTAACAGCTATTTCAGCATATTCTTGCATTGTTTTATCAATAGTAGTATAGATGCAAGCCATCTCTGTAGATATTATAAGGTGTACCGTCTTCTTTTTAATATCTTTAAGCAGTTCGGGTAATTGCAATCTGATTTGCTCTCGTAGGTGAGAGCAATTCCATTACTTGCAATAGGGTTGTAGTGAACTTTTAGGCTATCTTTGCTATAATTATTGTAATCGTTCTCCGATAGCATCCCATTTTTTTCATCTTTGCCAAAAACGGTATTGCGCCTATCTTGGCTGCGCTTGGTAGCTGTACGAGGGTTGTAATTGTAATTTGCTTTTAGGGTGCCAATAAGGGTAGCAGCCTCATTGAGTGTCAGCTCGCGGGCGGGCTTACTGAAAAAAACGCCACGAAGCACTCTCTATACCATAAGTATTATCGCTGAAAGGCACCGTATTGAGGTATAAAGCAATGATTTCTTCTTTAGAATATACTTTTTCTATGCGCCGCGCAATAATCATTTCTTTGAGTTTATGCACAGGCATTGTGAGTTTGCCGTAACGTTGTTCCCTGCCAAAAAGATTTTTTTAGCCAATTGCATCGTCAAGGTACTACCTCCACCCGAAGAGTCATCTTGTAGCAAGAGCGTTTTGAAGAATACCCTAAACAAGCTTTTAATATCTACCCCACTATGCTCGTAAAAACGCTCATCTTCGGTAGCTATTAGGGCATTGATGAGGTATGGAGGAAAGTCTTTATATTCAATTTTCGTGCGGTCAAAGATATAGAACTTACCTATAAACTCTTCGTTGCAGTCGTAGATAAGACTCGCTTCGGCTTGTCGTAAGTCCTTCAAATCTTGTTTTGTAGGCAACGTACCAAATACCCTCTAAGTAAATAAGCAATATCAATAAAAGATGCTTCCCACCCCTATAGTTGTAGGGATAAGAAAGCATCTTATATAAAACTTTCTGCTTCTGCCTCGTAATGAATACACAAGTAGTGGTATTGCAGTATCGCTATTACTACCAATACCCATACCCCTTTAGCTGCATAGCAAAGCGTTTTGTATAACCACATACACAAAGTAACTACACTCTCCATTAGCCACGATACCAACGGAGCAACAGCAAATAAAACTTTTTATAAGGTATGTTTTTAATGTATTCTTCAATTGTACCAATATTTAATCGGTGGCAAAAGTACAAAATAATCTACTAAAATGGTAAATCATCAGCATCATCATCTACAGGCGATGGCGGTGGCGCTACTGGTGGCACTTGTTGCATTGCAGGAGCACTTTGCTGGGGTTGTCCAAAGGCTTGTTGGGGTTGCCCGAAGCTTTGTTGTGGCTGCCCAAAAAGCCTGTTGCGGATAGCCGCCTTGTGGCTGAGCATACCCCTGTGGGGCATAGCCTTGCGGTTGTCCATACCCTTGTGGAGCATAGCCTTGCGGTTGTCCGTACCCTTGTGGAGCGTAGCCTTGTTGCGAATACCCGCCTTGTGGCTGTCCATAACCTTGTTGCATATCAGCACTTTCTATACGCCAAGCTTGTATACTTACAAAATATTTCACTTCTCCTGCCGGATTTGTCCATTCGCGCCCGCGCAAGTTAATGCTAACCTTTACCACTTGGTTGGGCTGAAAATTATCAAAAGGCTACACTTTTTCCTGCACAAAGTCTATTGGCAAATATTGTGGGTATTGTTCTTCAGTTACAAGCACCAATTCACGCTTCTGAAAAGTACCATTAGCCCCCACTGTTTGTACGGGTCCTATCTTTAAAAATACGTCCTTGAATTTCCATTGTTTTTATAATTTTAGATGGCTCAAATTACCATTCAATAATTCCAATTCTTATGCAAAGGTACAAAATAAATTACAACTACCAAATAATTGGATTATTATTTAAGAGGGCTTTCTCTAAGCTCAAAACGTATCTTCTTTGCAGCACGCAAATCATCTTGACTAATGAAATACCCTTTCAAAGGCTTGTCATCTACGTATATTTGCTGAATGTAAATATTCTTGTCAGAAGCATTACTTTCTATTACCAATTCGCCATTAGGGTAATAGTTTTCATCTAATCGCAAAGGTAATTTTGTTGAACTTTGGCGAGTGAGTGTATAAAGAGGCTCTGCAGGGCTCACTGGGTATAATCCCATCATTCCGTACACCAACCAAGCCGACATTACGCCTGTATCGTCATTACCTGGCAAGCCCGCTGGTTTGTTTTTGGAAATATTCCTTAATAAGCTCATCTACCTTTTTGTTGGGTTTTCCATTCTTTACCTTTCAAGTAATTGTACAAATAAGGATAAGCAATATCAGGTTCGTTTGCCATATCGTATTGTTTGGTATCAAAAATACGGTCTAATTGTGCTTCAAAAGGCTTTTCACCGCCCATTAGCTGTATCATACCTTTTTACATCGTGTGTTGCCATATACACGTATTGCCAAGCATTTCCTTCTATATAGCCTACATTTTTCTTCAAAAATTAGCACCACTTTCAGGGTTGAAAGGCGCATACCAAGTACCATTTGCATAACGAGGACGCAATAGGTGTGTTTCTTTTATCAAATAGTTTTCTATAAGTGTAAGCCTGTTTGTTGAAACGCTCGTAATCAGCCTTTTTGCCCTAATTTTTAGCCAATTGCCCAATTGCAAAGTCAGCGATATTATACTCTTGAGTGGTAGATACAGGACCTCTTATACCACCATCTACACTCAAAATAACCATTTTTCCAATATTCTTCTACCCCTGGGCGAATAGGATTGTCTTCCAGCGTATTAGCTCCTTTTTAGCATCGCTTCGTAGGCTGTATGGATGTCAAAATCAGTAAGCCCACGCAAGTAAGTATCGGCAATCACAATACTTGCTGGGTCGCCCACCATTGTAAAGGTTTCGGTAGAGTTGAGTTCCCATTTAGGCAGCCAGCCGCTTTCTTTATAAATATCAAGCATCGTGCGCACCATTTGCAGCTGTTGGTCGGGATATAGCAAGGTCATCAAGGGGTGGTAATTTCTGTAAGTATCCCATAATGAGAACACGGTGTAACGCTCTTTGTTTTTTCCCAATTTTATTCGTGCTATTTTCAGGGAAATCACCATTTACATCGTTTAGCAAGTTGGGGTGCAACAAGGCGTGATACAATCCTGTATAGAAGATAGTTTTTTGGTCTTCAGTACCTCCTTCTACACGTGCGTGCAAAGCATCGTTCCAGTTGATGCGTGCTGTAGCATATACCTCATCAAAGCTCTTGTCGCCAATCTCACGATATAAGTTTTCGCGGGCATTAGCAATACTCACATATGAAATTCCTACTTTTAGTTCCACAGTCTCTTCTTTATCAAATTGATAACGGAAGTAAGCCCCTATACTATCGCCTACTACCTCGCGTGCAAACTGTTCTTTCAGGCGTACTTGCCCATTGTACCACATCCATTGGGCTTCTACTCCTTTGTGCACTTCTGGTTGTTGCCATATGCCATAAGAAGGAGCTGCTTTATTAACTTTTGCCACAAAATAAACAGGATAGGCAGATTCCGGACTGTTGTAGCAGAATGAGCCCTACCATACGCATCCCTTCTACTTCAGTAGGAGAGACGAATTTGAGCATAGCACCTTTTTCATTGGTAAGCCCCAAGCCCTAAGTTGATGAGCAAGTTGGCTTCACCTTTGGGGAAGTGATAACGTGTAATTCCTGAGCGGGTAGCAGCAGTAGCTTCTGTTTTTATACCATATTTTGTAAGTTCGTTGCTGTAGTATCCTGCTTTGGCTACCTCATTTTTATAGGTAGAGCCGTATTTTAAATGATTTACTTCAAGAGCCCCCGTGGTAGGCATACTGATAATTACGCCTAAATCAGGGGCAACCCACACCGCTTAGGTTAGCGTGTGTAAAGCCAGTAAAAAGTTATTTTTCATTTACATAGGATTAGAGAGCCATCGGCTGTCTTTTTCCAACAGATTTTTCACCTGTAGTATCAAAGGCAACGTTAAAAAGGCGAAATACTCAGCATCCCGCGAGGCACAACAGCACCAGGGTGCGTAGCCCCAAAGTTAGACGTACCAATCATCGGATTGATATAATCCACAGGCTGCTTCTGTGCCTGTGCCTGTAATGAGCTTATAAAGCAAAGCCCTAAAAGAGTAATATATTTTTTTATCATTTTTAATAATGTATTTTTATCGTTTATATTGGTAAATGAGCTCCTATATAACCTATGTATATTTTTGAGACTATTATTATCAGGAAAAAAATGAAAGCGCAAATCACCTGTTTTTTTATATGCAATTCAAAACATTCTGTTTTTCCCATTAGGCAGTTTGAACATTCGCATTTGTTTCTTTCTAGGATCATTCATTGTAGACACCGATTCTAGAGAAATATTTAGCGCTACTTGCCCATTGGCGTTCATATAACTAAAACATCCTTTTCAGCCAATTAGTTTGACAATACTCATCTAATATCAGTAGTTTTTCCAATATTTGTCCTGTATATCCTACACTTTTCAATTGAGCTTCTACTCCTGAACATAACTCTACTCTTTTAAAAAGTAACGACCGTCTTTCCCAAATCTCAATCTCCCTTTAGTAATATTTCGTATCTTTTTGCTTTTTAAATGAGTGGTATTTCTCTTCACTGTTGATATGCCGCTCATCTGTAATTTCAAATTGCGCACCCCTAAAAAGCATTGTTTTTTGAGGATAATGAGTATCTATTTCATCAAGAGTACGAAAATTTTGTATAGGAGAAATTTGCTCTAATAAACCATAAGTTGTACCTACAAATTGTCCTTCTGAAAAATTTTTCAATTGCTTCAACGATATATATATCATCAAGAGTTTTTAATATCCCAAAAAGCATCACTTTTTTAAAAACTTCCTCCTCCCTTTGTGCAGAATGTATTACATTAAGAGTTTTAAAATGCTCTTCCAACTCTGCAACACTTGCGTTTTCATATCCTATGGTGGCTAAATAAAAAGTTAAACATTTCGGCGTAATTTTATAAGTTCAGCAAAGTCAATTTGTGTTTGGTCAAAAACCCTTAGGCAAGCGGAAAGTTCTCCTTTCTCATTCATCGAGATAGGGTGTACTTCCGGCTGTAACGCTCCTTTATCAAAATAATTGATAGTTATACGGCTACTTTCTATTTCTTTTTTTAGCTACCGCCAACTGTATACCATTGATAATATGGTCACTATGGGTTTCTACTACTATACGCAACCCAGCATTTGCCATTTTTGCTAAGAAATAGCCTATTTTTAGATTGTGCCGCAGGGTGTAAATGCGCTTCTGGGTTCTCTATAATTACCCATCTATCTTTTTCAGCCAATAAACAAGTAACAATAATAGGTAAAAACATAACTAATCCCAAAACCAGTATTGGTAGGAAATGTAGCTTTTTCCAAAAGTATTGGTTACCTCTATACGTGCTGTATAGGTCTTTTCATCAATATGAGCCTCAACGGTAGTCCCCTCTAATATGTATGCTAACCAAGCATTTACTTTTTTTATAAAAAAATAAAGAGACTGATCGTCATTAAAAGTTCGTTTCTCATCAACTTTAAATACTGAAATTGTACTTTTTAGATCGAGTTCTTTAATAATTTGAGCTGTATATTCTCCTTGAAAACCTGTATTAGGAAAAGAAAAAAAGCATTAAGAGGCTGTGAAATTCTAGGACCTACTCTCTCTGCATTTAAATAATAAAACGCTTCTGTACGTAAAGAATTATCCTCATATGTATCCTCTAAAATAGTAGGAGTTATAGAGCTCATTTCCTATATGAGTATCATATTTCACTTTCAGCTTTTTCTCATCTTCTATAAGATCAAGATATATTTCAGATTCTGAAAAATAGTAAATTGGCACTATTCCCCAAGTTCAAGCAATATACGCCGTTTAATTCAACATTCCCTTCTTTTTTTCTCGAGAGTTCTCCTCAATAATAAAAGTGCCTGAATAACAGAACTTTTACCGTTACCATTTCCTCCCTGCCAATACAGTCAGTTGGTTAATGGGTACTTCAGTCTTTTCAAAACATTTAAAAATTTTTGGATGTGTAAGGTTATCATATTTCTATATTTGTAGTAAATAATTCGTTAAACGCATCAAAAAATATATAACATATTAGCTTTTTGAGTTAGTACTATAGGAAAGATAATTATATAATTGACTATCTTCAGCTATTTTTATTAGCTATAATTTCAGTAAGCTGTCCTTCTTTGTTATTGATAATTACTTTTTCATAAGGATAGTATGAAAGTAATACTGAAGTTACTACAAAAAGAGCTTTGTTTAGTATTTGTTTTTCTGGCATTAGAAGCTATACTTTCTGGTAGTATTTTTTTCTAAAAGCATATTTACCGCCTATCAGATAAGTTGCATTTTTCATTGCATTTACAAATGAGTGCTCTTTATCCTCAAAGTCTTGTTGTATGTCTTTTTGATGGCGCTCAGTATAATCATCTAAGAAGTTCTCCATATAGCCACTATAAGCCCCGATGTTCTTGTCTCGGTTAAAAAGTTCTTCAAAAAGCTAAATAACGCAAAACCAGTTCTTGGTCGTCCATACGGGTGCTTCTCACGCTATTATCCGTAGCTATTTTAAATTCGGTAGTGGCAACCATCGCTTTAAGCGTATCGCGCAATCCTTGTCCTGCCAAACAGTTTCTAATCTCTTGGTTATTTAGTGGGCGTCCTCCGGTATTGATACGCCTAAAAATATCGTATTTTACTTGATAAGGAGAGATAGAATCAATAACGTTTACCAGAATATTCGTAAGATTAAACCAGCGTACATATTTAGCTTCTAGACCTTTCTTATCCCCTTCCTCTTTAAAATATCGTCCCTCACAATTTTTCTAAATATTGCAGATTTTTTTAAGGGAAATTTATTTTCCATAAATTCTTTAATGGTTGAAATGCGTTGCAAAACCATCAATTATGGTAAGACGTCCCTCTAAATCTTCTGAAAAATAAAACATTGGTAAAGGAATACGCAGCAAGATAGATTCTATAAGTCTTGACTTTCTAAAAAGCATCCCATACCAAATTGCGTTGAAAAAGGAGGAGTAAGAACTATATCGCCATTATCCATCATTGCACTTACCTGTATAAGTGTCATCTTATCGCTACGTACTTTTTATTCTTTCAGGGTCATAAGGTTTGTTTTTCTGTTTTGATAGTCCCTTCAGAATTATTAATCCCTCGATTGCTCCAAATCTATAATCTTAGCAAAAAGCATCGCCTACAACTTCATTAAATTCCTCCTCATCAATATCTACTGTTTTTGAGACAACTTTGAGTGTTTTGTTTTTCCAAATCACTCTCTACTTCAATAGAACCTGATTATCCTCCCTATTGATAAAAAGATAATGATTGTCAGTTTCTTCTTTTTACAATAGAAAAAAACTAACAGCCTCAAAAATTATTATTATTTATTTTAATATCAATATTCATTTCTTATAAAACAAAACTTTTCGGACAGCCACGTTGTTATAAAACAAATTACGGGCAAATATACAACAAAATTTTTAAAAACAACTTAAAAAAACAAAAAAATATTTTTAAAATAACATTAGAAGATATTTTTTTGAATTGCAAAATTCATAATTCCCCCACCGAAGGTTCAGCGAAGGTTGAGCGAAGGATGAGCGAAGGATAAAAGCTAGTGCGGCTCGCACCGAGCTGGTGCAGCCGAGTATGTGAAGCCTGTGCGGCTCACAATTCAAAATTCAGAATTCAAAATTCATAATTAAAACATTATTTTTATATCTTTGTGGCTAAATACTATAAATGATGAAAAACATATTATTGATAGGCTTGCTGTTGCTGGGAGTAGCAGCTTGCCAATCGCCTAAAAAAAGAGGCGACTTTTACCGAAAAAGACCTTACCATTATCCCAAAACCTCTTTCGGTGAAAATGGGTGAGGGTTACTTTGTATTTAACGATGAAACAAGGTTTGTCGTGCGTGACACAACCGCGTTTTTTTGTTGCCGTTGTATCTCCTTGCCGAAGAATTGCAGCTGATGTCTGCTCGTCCTAAAAAGAAAGAGCAAAGCGTAATTATATGGAATTGTCATTGGACAAAAACGCTGCCTGCAGGGGGCTATAGGCTTTCTTCTGATAGAGATAAAGTGCTCATCAAGGCAAGTGATGTTGAAGGAATTCGGAGTGGGTTGCAAACCTTGCGACAGTTGTTTCCGCCTGAAGTGGAACACAAGATTAAGGGCGCGAGTGGGTGATTCCTGCCGTAACCATTGAGGATGCTCCTGCTCACCAATGGCGTGGACTGATGCTGGATGTGGCTCAGCATTTTTCCCAAGGAATATATCCTTAAAACATTAGACCGTATGGCACTGCTGAAACTCAATGTGCTACACTTGCACTTGGTAGATAATGAGGGGTGGCGTATTGAAATCAAGAAATACCCAAAGCTGACGGAAGTGGGTGCGTGGCGCGTAGACCAAGAGGATAAATTGTGGGACGAACGTGTGCCTAACGATGCTGATGCGATAGCTAAGGGCGCTAAAAAAATACGGCGGGTATTACTCTCAGGAGGATATTGATGAGATGGTGAGGTACGCTTCATCAAGAGGGATTACAATTGTGCCCGAAATAGAGATGCCTGCACACGTGATGAGTGCTATTGCGGCTTACCCCGAACTTTCGTGCCACAAACGCCCCTATTGGGGTGCCTTCAGGGGCAGTGTAGCTATTACGGATATTTACTGTGCTGGTCAGGAGGAGACTTTTGAGTTTATTGAAGGGGTTCTTACAGAAGTGATGGAGCTTTTTCCTAGCAAATACATTCATATTGGGGGCGATGAAGCTACTCATACCGAATGGGAGCGTTGCCCTAAGTGTAAGCAGCGGATGAAAGAATATCATCTGAAAGATGTACATCAGTTGCAGCGTTATTTTTATCAATAGAGTGAATGATTTTTTTGGTTTCTAAAGGTAGAACTTTGGTGGGATGGGACGAGATTGTAGAAGAAGGATTGGCTAAGGATGCCGTAGTGATGAATTGGCGTGGCATAGAGGTTGGCAAACAAGCGTTGGCTCAAGGTAATAAGCTGGTACTGACGAGTGATTGTTATATCAATCATTATCAGGGATTACCCTGATTATGAGCCGCTGGCAAATGGGGGCTATTTGCCGCTGAAGCAGTTGTATCATTATAACTTAGAGAAAGATAAGCTTTCGGCTCAAGAACAAGCAGGAGTATTAGGAGTACAGGCTAATTTGTGGGCTGAACACGTAGAAACCACATCACATTCAGAGTATATGATTTTTCCCACGACTATTGGCACTTTTCCGAAATTGCTTGGACGGATAGTAAGTTGAAAAAAATTGGGAGGATTTTTATGAGGCGTGTAGAGCGTTTTTATGCCCTCGAATGGATGCAATGGGCATCAACTATTCGCGCTCGATGTACCAAGTAGTGCCTACGGTGGAAAATAAAGATGGAAAGGTATATTTGCGCTTAGATTGCGAAGTGCCTACTGCCGAAATAAAGTATGCACTTGGCGGTGAGCCTATAAAAAGGACAGCGTTATACGGCACCTATTGCCATTGAAGGAACAACTACTTATAATGCAGCAGTAATGCAGGGAAATTTTTCAACTACAATTACTACAGGGGAGATTACATTTCATAAAGCTATGAACAAAGATGTGCATTATAAGGTACCTTATCATAAAAAAATATGGGGGCAAGGAGCTGGAACGCTTACCAATATAGTGCGTGGCACGAAGGATTTTCCACGATGGGCAATGGTTAGGTTGGCTGGGTGATGATGTTGAAATGACTATTGATTTAGGGGCTGCAACAACAGTGAGTGAGGTGCGTGTAGGTGCAATGGACGCTCAATCATCGGGGATTTACTTTCCTGTAAAAATAGTCGTAGAAATATCGGCAGACGGCAAGCGTTATGAAGAGGTAGCTGCAAAAAGAAGTGCCTTGTGAAATCAGAGGAAAAGCTTCACTAAAGGATTTTTGTGCTAAAATTTGCCGACAAAAGAGAGTCGTTATATAAGGGTTAAGCTAAAGAATGTAAAAACACCGCCCAAAGGGGGTGATGCGTGGTTGTTTATAGATGAGGTTTTGGTGTTGTAGGGGTTCTCTAACTGAGATACCCCACAGCAAAACCTATACAAACGGTTAAAAACTTTAATAAATTAAAGCGATGTCCTTCAGCATTTTCAAAGAGTATCACTGTAGAAATATGCAAGAAAAATACCAATGACTACCCCCTGAAAGTTCAGTATGATAGGCTCCTAACTGAGGTACATTCGCACTCAGAAACGTTCCCAGCGGTGTCATTAGTGCAAAAATAGTAAAAGAAGGCTGTTTTCCACTTACCAACACCTGAATTGATAAAAAAAGTGGTTAGAACAATAGCTACGGGCAGTTTGTGCATAAAAAAATACCATAGACTAAGTTCTGATTGTGTGCGTGCGAAAGAGGAAAACCTTCCAGAATAGAGTGGATACTGAGGCTAATAAAGAGTGAAAGCGGAAAGGCTGTATGCTGATGTGCTACTGTATGTTGCGAATGACCGTGCTCAGCGCCGTGAGAAAAGAATTCTAATACAATTTGCAGCAGTACACCAATGATGATGAATAAGCCTATATGTTTAAAATTGTGAGTGTGTTCTTCGTGGTGATACACTTCAGGAATCAGCACAAAAACAGTAAGTGCAAGCAAAAAGCACCACTAAATGATAGCAATAATTTTATATACCACTGGGAAGAGAGTTTGAAGAGGGAGACAACTGCAAAGCCCAGCAAGACAGCCAAAAAAAGGAAGGAAATAAGTCATTTACAAAAAAATAGTTATTGAGACCGCAAAGATACAGTATTTTTTAAATTCTTTTTTTCCTATACTTAAAGAATGGATAATCCATTTATTTATTGTATCTTTGCAGAAAGTTACTATTTTTTTAGAGCTTTTTTTCAAATACAAAATAACTAATTTTTGTCATAAGACAACTGCCAATATTATAAAATGTTAATTATAAATTATATGCATACAGTAAAAATTATATCAACGAGAACAAAGATCGCTTTATTGCGGAATTGATTGAGCTACTTAAAATGCCTTCAATCAGTGCTGATAGTGCTTATTCGCAAGATGTGCTGAATACAGCTGAAGCTGTAAAAACGCCTTGGAAAAAGGCAGGCTGCGACAAGGTGGAAATATGTGAAACACCAGGTTACCCTATCGTATATGGCGAAAAACAATAGACCCCTGCCTTGCCTACAGTATTGGTATATGGACACTATGATGTGCAACCTGCTGACCCTATTGAGCTTTGGACATCCGACCCTTTTGACCCTGTGATTAAAAAAACAGATATTCACCCTGAAGGGGCTATTTTTGCGCGTGGGGCTTGTGATGACAAAGGGCAGATGTTTATGCACGTAAAGGCGCTTGAATATATGGTGAAAAACAATGTGCTACCTTGTAATGTGAAGTTTATGATTGAAGGTGAAGAGGAAGTGGGTTCTGAAAGCCTAAGTTGGTTTGTGAAACGCAACCACGAGAAGCTTAAGAATGATATTATTCTTATTTCCGATACAGGTATGCTTGCTAATGATACGCCTTCTATCACAACAGGTTTGCGTGGACTTAGCTATGTGGAGGTAGAGGTTACCAGTGCCAACCGCGACTTGCACTCGGGCTTGTATGGTGGTGCAGTTGCTAACCCTATCAATGTGCTTACTAAAATGATTGCTTCGTTGCACGATGAGAATAATCGCATTACTATTCCTCATTTTTTTACGATAAGGTAGAAGAGCTTTCGCAGGCTGAACGAGATGAGATGGCTAAAGCTCCTTTCTCATTGGAGGCTTATAAAAAGGCATTAGATATTGATGCTGTATATGGCGAAGCGGGGTATAGTACTACAGAGCGTGCTTCTATACGCCCCACTCTTTGATGTGAATGGTATTTGGGGTGGTTATACAGGGCAAGGTGCTAAAACGGTTATCCCAAGCAAGGCATATGCTAAGATTTCGATGCGTTTGGTGCCCTAACCAAGATAATCACGAAATTACAGAACTTTTCACCAAGCACTTTGAGAGCATTGCTCCAGAGGGGGTACGTGTGAAGGTTACGCCTCATCACGGTGGTCAGGGATATGTAACGCCTACTGATACACCTGCTTATCGCGCTGCTGTAATGGCTTGCAAAGAGAGTTTTTGGCAAAGAGCCTATTCCTGTGCGTTCTGGGGGTAGTATTCCTATTGTAGCGCTTTTTGAAGAGGAATTGGGTAGCAAAATCTATTCTTTTGGGCTTTGGCTTTGGATAGTGATGCGATACACTCACCTAATGAACACTATGGTATTTTTCAACTTTTTGAAGGGTATTGAAACTATTCCGTGGTTTTTATCACTACTTTGTAAATAATAAATAGTAGCTAATTGTTGCTAAAAATAGAGACTTCGCCGAAAAATTGTTACTTTTAGCGAAGTCTTTTTTTATTTTGTATTTTATTGATTTTTAACCATATAGAAAATAAAGGTAAAAAAATTAATATTTTTTTCTGCCAAAAAAATTTGCAGGTTTCAAAATTAGTTGTACCTTTGCACCGCATTTGAGAAAGACATAACATTCCTCCTTAGCTCAGTTGGTTAGAGCATCTGACTGTTAATCAGAGGGTCACTGGTTCAAGTCCAGTAGGGGGAGCAAAAAGAGAAGGCTTTTACGTAAAGTAGAGCCTTTTTTTATTTTTATATTTTCAGGTTGTGTAGTTATATTTTTACTGATAATAAGCAAGTTGGATAACTTTTTTAAAAATAAGTGTTAGCTTTATTCTTTTTAAAGTAAAGAAAGTATGGAGGCTCAAAATAGTAATAATACTTCGCAAGAAGAAATGGTATTTATTCCTCAAGTTCCTAAATTTAGTTTAGAAAGGCTTATCTTACCTCCTCAGGTAAAAAGAAGACATCTTGCTGTCTCTAACCTTTATAGAAAACCAAAAACGTATTTATGAGGACTGGGGGATTTGCTGAAGTAGATGCCAAGCCCTAAACTTATCCTTAATTTTTACGGACCTCCTGGTACCGGAAAAAAACAATGGTATCAGTACGCTGTAGCCAAAATGCTCAACAAGAATATTTTGGCAGTTAATTATGCTGAAATAGAGTCTAAATATGTGGGCGACGCTCCTAAAAACTTGTTCAAGGCATTCAATGCTGCCAAAGAAGCCGATGCAGTTCTATTTTTTTGATGAAGCCGATTCTTTCTTAGGAAAACGTATCCAAAACGTATCCAACAGCTCCGATCAGCTTATCAACTCTCTCAGAAGCCAAATGCTTATTCTCTTAGAAAATTTTTGAAGGGGTTGTTATCTTTGCTACTAATTTAGCCGACAATTATGACAAAGCTTTTTGAATCACGTATTCTCAAACACATCCACTTCGATTTACCTACTCTAGAAAATCGAGAAGCGATTATTAATATTACAATCCCCTCAAAAGTACCTTTTAGTGCAGAGGTTAATAAAGAAGAGCTATGCAAAAAAATTAGCTGAAATTTCTGATGGTTTTTCAGGACGTGAGATAAAAATGCTGTCTTAGAAAGTCTTACCAATGCAGTGCAAAAAGCAACAGAACCCCTTGACGAAAAGTGTTTTCATTGAAGGTTTTGAAAAACATAAAGAACGACTTCTAAAGTTTGAAGAAGAGCGCAAACAAAAAGGTATTAGCAAGGAACTCAAGGAAAAAAATAGAAAGCAAAATAAAAAGCTAAACTTGCTGAAGAAAAAGAATGAAAAATACCGATAAACAAGAATAACTTTTATTCTCTTTTGTAAAGTATTCCTTAATCCTCATTGGCACGAGCTACAGGTTCGTGCCTTTTTCTTCATACCATATCACTATCCAAATCTAATGTCTAACACCTAATCACCATTCACAAACAAAAAGAGCAACTCATTACTGAATTGCTCTTTTATAAGAAGGCGGCGACATACTCTCCCACGTAACCGTAGTACCATCTGCGCTAAAAAGGTTTAACTGCTCTGTTCGGAATGGTAAGAGGTGAGACCTTTGACTATAACCACCTTAAATCTTTTTAGACTATATTTTTATATTAATCAATAGCCCATAATATTTTAACATACAAGGATAAAAAGCATATTTTTAAATAACTACTCCTCTTAAAAAAAGAATGCTGCGCAAAAAGTCTACGGGTTATTAGTATTACTCGGCTATGATGTTACCACCGTTACACCTGTAACCTATCAACGTGGTCATCTCCCACGACCCTTAAAAAGAAATCTAATCTTGTGGTGGGTTTCGTACTTATATGCTTTCAGCACTTATCCCATCCGCACTTAGCTACTCTGCGATGCCCTTGGCAAGACAACAGATACACCAGTGGTGCGTCCAACTCGGTCCTCTCGTACTAGAGTCAGATCCACGCAAATTTCTAACGCCCACAGTAGATAGAGACCGAACTGTCTCACGACGTTCTGAACCCAGCTCGCGTGCCACTTTAATGGGCGAACAGCCCAACCCTTGGGACCTTCTCCAGCCCCAGGATGTGACGAGCCGACATCGAGGTGCCAAAACCCCCGTCGATGTGAGCTCTTGGGGAGATCAGCCTGTTATCCCCGGCGTACCTTTTTATCCTTTGAGCGATGGCCCTTCCATACGGAACCACCGGATCACTATGCTCTACTTTCGTACCTGATCGACTTGTAAGTCTCTCAGTCAAGCTCCCTTATGCCATTGCACTCTACGCACGGTTACCAAGCGTGCTGAGGGAACCTTTAGAAGCCTCCGTTACACTTTTGGAGGCGACCACCCCAGTCAAACTACCCTCCACGAATTGTCCCCTGCTCTTTGCAGGGTTAGACCTCAGATAAGCAAAGGGTGGTATTTCAACAACGACTCCACAACTACCAGAATAGCCGCTTCTTAGTCTCCCACCCTATCCTACGCATCACTTATCCAAGACCAATACAGAAGATATAGTAAAGGTGCACAGGGTCTTTTTCGTCCCACTGCGGGTAATCGGCATCTTCACCGATACTACAATTTCACCGAGCTCATGGCCGAGACAGTGTCCAAATCGTTACACCATTCGTGCAGGTCGGAACTTACCCGACAAAGGAATTTCGCTACCTTAGGACCGTTATAGTTACGGCCGCCGTTTACTGGGGCTTCAATTCAAACCTTCGTGTTACCACTAAGCTCTCCTCTTAACCTTCCAGCACCGGGCAGGTGTCAGACCCTATACCTCATCTTTCGATTTTGCAGAGTCCTGTGTTTTTTTGATAAACAGTCGCTTGGACCTTTTCACTGCGGCCTATCATAAGATAGGCGACCTTTCTCCCGAAGTTACAGGTCTATTTTTGCCTAGTTCCTTAGCCATGAATCTCTCGAGCGCCTTAGAATTCTCTTCCCAATCACCTGTGTCGGTTTACGGTACGGGCATTAGTTATCGCTTTTCTTGGAAACGTTATCTCTACTCTCACTTCAGCCGAAACCTCAGTGTACTTTTAGTGCCATAACAACACCTTAAACGCAGTATTCCGTCTCTGCGCGGTAGATACCTCATTCCGTCACTTTATTCTAACCAATGGTACGGGAATATTAACCCGTTGTACATCCACTACCCCTACTCGGGTTCGCGTTAGTCCCTCGACTAACCCTCAGCTGATTAGCATAGCTGAGAAACCTTGATCTTTTCGGCGGGCAGGGTTTCTCACCCTGCCTTATCGTTACTTATGCCTACATTTTCTTTTCTATTAGGCTCCACTACGGCTCACGCCTTTAGCTTCCACGCCAATAGAATGCTCCCCTACCGGTATATACATCGTATAACCCCATAGCTTCGGTAATATGCTTATGCCCGTTTATTATCCATGCCCAACCGCTCGACTAGTGAGCTGTTACGCACTCTTTAAAATGTATGGCTGCTTCCAAGCCAACATCCTAGCTGTCAGTGCAGTCAGACCGCGTTTGGTCAACTTAGCATATATTTGGGGACCTTAGCTGATGGTCCGGGTTCTTTCCTCTCGGATATGGACCTTAGCACCCATACCCTCACTGCTGATGAACATTTAATAGCATTCGGAGTTTGTCAGGAATTGGTAGGCGATGAAACCCCCGCATCCAATCAGTAGCTCTACCTCTATTAAACTTTTTATCAACGCTGCACCTAAATGCATTTCGGGGAGTACGAGCTATTTCCCAGTTTGATTGGCCTTTCACCCCTACCCTCAGGTCATCCGAAGTCTTTTCAACGACAACCAGTTCGGTCCTCCACGCTGTGTTACCAGCGCTTCAACCTGCCCAAGGGTAGATCACCAGGTTTCGCGTCTACTACTACCAACTATTGCCGCCCTATTAAGACTCGCTTTCGCTGCGAATGCGTATCTGAAATACTTATCCTCGCTGGTAACAGTAACTCGTAGGCTCATTATGCAAAAGGCACGCCGTTACGGCTAAAAGCCGCTCCGACCGCTTGTAAGCGTATGGTTTCAGGGTCTCTTTCACTCCGTTATTCACGGTTCTTTTCACCTTTCCCTCACGGTACTAGTTCACTATCGGTCTCTCAGGAGTATTTAGCCTTACCGGATGGTCCCGGCAAATTCAGTCAAGGTTCCACGTGCCCCGACCTACTCAGGATACCCATAAGATTTATAAAGCTGTGCCTATACGAGACTTTCACTCTCTACGGTGTGCCTTTCCAAACACTTCTAATCCAGCTTTACAACCTATATCTGGGTCCTCAACCCCCATATTGCCGTAACAATATGGGTTTGGGCTGCTCCCATTTCGCTCGCCACTACTCTGGGAATCACTTTTTGTTTTCTTCTCCTCTGCCTACTAAGATGTTTCAGTTCAGCAGGTTTGCCCACCTATCGGTGTAGTACATCTTCAATGTACTGGGTTGCCCCCATTCGGATATTTGCGGATCAAATCGTATGTGCCAATCCCCGCAACTTTTTCGCAGCTTATCACGTCCTTCTTCGCCTCTGAGCCTAGGCATCCCCCATACGCCCTTACATAACTTTTTCGCGCTTGTAGTCTCTTTTTAATTCTAAATTCTTAATTTTGAATCCTAAATTAAAAAAAGTACCTCGTTCTCTTTGATTCTTTTTTTAATATTTTTCGTTAGATTATCAATAATCTATTATTGATCTCTTATGCTCTTTATCCCAATATGTCAATGTACTTTATCCTCTCCCCTAACCCTCTCTTTTGGAGTGGGTGTTTGTCGGAGAAATCGTTGTGGAGAATAAGGGATTCGAACCCTTGACCCCCTGCGTGCAAGGCAGGTGCTCTAGCCAGCTGAGCTAATTCCCCGTTCTAATTCTAAATTCTCAATGGTGAATTATGAATTATGAATTAATTTAGAATCCTCAATCCAAAATTCATAATTAATCCCAGCTTCTAGAATTTCCTTTCTTGTAGTCCCAGGCAGACTCGAACTGCCGACCTCTACATTATCAGTGTAGCGCTCTAACCAGCTGAGCTATGAGACTGCTTTTCTTTTTTTTGTTGTCCAGCAAGATTTAAAGAATAAGATAATCCTAAATCCATTTCGGTTATTCTCTAGAAAGGAGGTGTTCCAGCCGCACCTTCCGGTACGGCTACCTTGTTACGACTTAGCCCCAGTCACTAGTTTTACCCTAAACAGCTCCTCGCGGTAACCGTCTTCAGGTACCCCAGCTTCCATGGCTTGACGGGCGGTGTGTACAAAGGCCCGGGAACGTATTCACCGGATCATGGCTGATATCCGATTACTAGCGATTCCAGCTTCACGGAGTCGAGTTGCAGACTCCGATCCGAACTGTGATCGTCTTTATAGATTCGCGCCTGCTCACGCAGTGGCTGCTCTCTGTAACGACCATTGTAGCACGTGTGTAGCCCAAGATGTAAGGGGCCGTGATGATTTGACGTCATCCCCACCTTCCTCACGGTTTGCACCGGCAGTCCCACTAGAGTGCTCGACTTAACTCGCTAGCAACTAATGGCAGGGGGTTGCGCTCGTTATAGGACTTAACCTGACACCTCACGGCACGAGCTGACGACAACCATGCAGCACCTTGATAACTGTCCGAAGAAATACCTATCTCTAAGTACGTCAGTCACCATTTAAACCTTGGTAAGGTTCCTCGCGTATCATCGAATTAAACCACATGCTCCACCGCTTGTGCGGGCCCCCGTCAATTCCTTTGAGTTTCACACTTGCGTGCGTACTCCCCAGGTGGGATACTTATCACTTTCGCTTAGCCACTCAAAATTACTTCCAAACAGCTAGTATCCATCGTTTACAGCGTGGACTACCAGGGTATCTAATCCTGTTCGCTCCCCCACGCTTTCGTCCATCAGCGTCAATTAATTGTTAGTAATATGCCTTCGCTATCGGTGTTCTGTGTAATATCTAAGCATTTCACCGCTACACTACACATTCCAACTACTTCACAACCATTCAAGACCAGCAGTTTCAAAGGCAGTTGCTTAGTTGAGCTAAGCGCTTTTCACCTCTGACTTACCAGCCCGCCTACAGACCCTTTAAACCCAATGATTCCGGATAACGCTCGCATCCTCCGTATTACCGCGGCTGCTGGCACGGAGTTAGCCGATGCTTATTCGCAGAGTACCGTCATCAAACTACGCGTAGTCCTTATTCTTCCCCTGCAAAAGCAGTTTACAATCCATAAGACCTTCATCCTGCACGCGGCATGGCTGGATCAGTCTTCCGACCATTGTCCAATATTCCTCACTGCTGCCTCCCGTAGGAGTCTGGTCCGTATCTCAGTACCAGTGTGGGGGACATCCCTCTCAGAACCCCTATCTATCGTCGCCTTGGGGAGCCGTTACCTCTCCAACTAGCTAATAGAACGCATACTCATCTTTCACCACCGTAGCTTTTAATAATAATATGATGCCACACCATTATTCTATGGGGTATTAATCCAAATTTCTTCGGGCTATCCCCAGTGAAAGGCAGATTGTATACGCGTTACGCACCCGTACGCCGGTTTCAGCCCGAAAAGCTTATCCCTCGACTTGCATGTGTTAGGCTGCCGCTAGCGTTCATCCTGAGCCAGGATCAAACTCTTCATCGTTAAAAATCTTTAATATCTTCTAACCGAATCTCTTAAGTTATTGACTTCAGGTTTCACTTAATTCTTTAAATCTTCTTTGTGCTGTACAACATTATGTCAATGTACGTGTTGTTTCTTCTTTTTGCAAGAGCCCCTATCGCCTCATTTGCGGGTGCAAAGGTACGGCGTTTTTTTAATTCTCCAAATTTTTACTACTTTTTCAAGTTTTTTTACTATTTATTTATAAAATACTGATTATCAACAATAAAGAAATGAAAAGTTTTTTTGGAGGATTTTTGTGAAAAAGCGAGCCGAACGGGTAGCAAATTGGTGAAACAAGTGGGAGTGTAAAACCAAAAAGAGCCGCTTCATTTTGCAGAAGCAGCTCTTTATATTTATTTTTTTGTCTTTTGTAATTATACTACCCCTTGGTCAAGCATAGCGTGCGCTACTTTCATAAAAGCCAGCTATGTTAGCACCTTTCACGTAGTTAATATAACCATCTTCTTGTCCGTATTTTTAAACAAGCGTTATGGATAGACTCCATAATATGGTGTAATTTAGCATCTACTTCTTCAGCTCTCCACGCAAGATGTGCCGCATTTTGGGTCATTTCAAGACCAGAAGTAGCTACCCTCCTGCATTCACCGCTTTACCTGGAGCAAATGGTAATTTAGCATCTTGGAAAGCCTTGATAGCTTCCGGAGTACAACCCATATTCGATACTTCAGCTACCAATTTCACACCGTTAGCGATAAGCATTTTAGCATCTTCTTCGTTCAATTCATTTTGGAAAGCACAAGGCAAAGCAATATCACAAGGGATTACCCACGCTTTTTACCTGCAGTAAATTTACTTTCTTTAGCAAATTTTTCAGCAAAAGGAGCTACGATATTACGATTAGAAGCACGAAGCTCCAATAAGTAATCAATCATTTCTTGTGTCATACCATTAGAACTTCTACACAACCATCAGGCCCTGAAAGACCAATTACTTTAGCTCCCAATTCAGTAGCTTTTTTCAGAAGCACCCCACGCAACGTTACCAAAACCAGAAACCACTACACGTTGTCCTTTAAGTGATTTTCCTAGTTTTTAAGCATATGGTCTACAAAGTAAAGCGCACCATATCCTGTAGCTTCAGGGCGAATAAGTGAACCACCCCAGTTGATACCCTTTCCTGTAAGAACCCCTGTATTGTATTCGCGAGCCAATTTTTTTGTACATTCCGTACATATAGCCTATTTCGCGACCGCCTACACCCACATCACCTGCAGGTACATCAGTATCAGCCCTATATTTTGCCAAAGTTCAAGCATAAACGCTTGGCAAAAACGCATAATTTCAGCATCCGATTTACCGGTAGGGTCAAAGTCTGAACCTCCTTTAGCCCCCATAGGTAGGGTAGTAAGCGCATTTTTGAAAGTTTGTTCAAAGCCCTAAGAACTTAAGCATTGAAGGGTTTACCGCTTTTGTGAAAAACGAATGCCTCCTTTGTAAGGGTCTATAGCAGCATTAAATTGTACACGGTAGCCCAAGTTGGTTTGTACTTCGCCTTTATCATCCACCCAATCTACACGGAAAGTGAAGATACGATCAGGCTCAACAATACGTTCAATAATTTTAGCTTTGGCAAATTCTGGGTGTTGGTTGTAAACCTCTTGCACAGATTCAAGTACCTCGTGCACTGCCTGCAAATACTCTTTTTTTCTCCAGGGTGTTTAGCCTCTAAGGAGCTCATAATTTTATTTACATCCATAGTAATAAAAAAATGTTTATAAAAATGTTTGATTATTAACCTCAATTCGTTATTGAAGCACAAAGGTAATCAATATTTTTTTATATCCTACAAATAAAAAAATGCAAAAAGCAAAAATATTAACGTAAGTATAAGAATATAAGGGTAAAAGCACGAAAAATAAAAAAACTGCTATAACAGCATATATGAAAAACTTTTTCGTAATTTTTGCCACAAAAAAATAAGACAGTGTATTCAGAAATTTTAGACGTAAAAACACTCCGTACTCACGCTGAATAAGCAGCGTATTGTAAGGCTGGGCGATTTTTCTCATTCCACCCTCGTATCAGCAATTTTTCATTTGAATTAGGCTACAGGGCGCCTCCTTGAACTTTTTACTTATATCCCTATGGGCGAAAGTAATTATACTAATACTTTAGAAGAGCAAAATGCGTATTTAAAGAGTATTTTTCAGTCCCTACCTAACAAATCCCTGCTCCTCCTAAGCTACTACACGATCCTATAAATTATAGGCTTATTGCCAATGCCGAGCCTTTTTTTATTTGGCGAAAAATGGTGAAGTAGTATTTTGGGATAGCGAACACCCCACTGCCGATGGTGAATGCCCTATTTATTTGGCGTGTTTTTCCTATAGGTATCTATTTTGTAGGAAATAACTTTAGTGAGTTTATAGAAACCCTCACCCACCCTACTTCCTTTTAAAAACATTCTCAAATACTACAACGAGGCTTTACCACCCACTTTTGAACCTTTTAGAAATAGAATAATGTATAAATCAAAGAGGCTGCCCCCAAAAAGGACAGCCTCAAAATAGTTATAGTTATGAAAAAAATTATGACACCTATTAAAATAGTATTATACTATAATGCTACACGCTTGAAAGCTACAACTTCTACATTTTTTTAGATTTTTACAAAAATCTGACACTTTTTTTGCTTTCGTCATAGATATACACTTGGTCAAGCAGTGCTTTTTTTCTTGGTCGAGGGTAGTGTTGTCGCTGATGAAACGTTGAACTTTACCAGGAAGGATTTTTATCCCAAATTTGTTCTGGTTTGCCTTCAGCTTTTAGTTCAGCTTTAGCATCTGCTTCAGCTTTAGCCAACACTTCAGGAGTAAGCTGAGCTTGTGATACGTATTGAGGTACGTGTTTTAGCGGTTTGCCCAAACGGTGTAGTTCTTCGTTTTTCTTTTTCAATGATAGCGATACGCGCTTCAGTTTCTTTAGCGATGTATTCAGCTGAGAATTCTTTTGTAAGAAAGTTTTTTTCAGCACCCATAGCGGCAACCTGCATTGCTAAGTTTTTTTACCTACTTCAGCAGCATCAGCTATAGCAGATGAAAGTCCCACAATAGCAGCAATTTTTGTTACCATTATGTATATAAGAGCCACAAAAAGGAGCTTCTAATTTTTCAAAAGCACCTATTTCAATTTTTCTCACCAATAACCCCTGTTTGTTCAGTAAGTTTTTCGGCTACTGATAATCCTTTGTAATTTGCAGCTAATAAATCTTCTTTGCTGTTTACGCCAAGTGCAAGTTCAGCCAAATCTTTAGCAAAATGCTACGAAGTCAGCGTTTTTAGCTACGAAGTCAGTTTCGCAGTTAAGAGAAATGATAGCTCCTATAGTATTATTACCATTTACTTTAGCTATAACAGCCCCTTCGCTAGAGTCGCGGTCGGCACGTTTAGCTGCTACTTTCTGACCTTTTTGCGCAATACTTCAATTGCTTTTATCAAAATCGCCTTCTGCTTCTATAAGGGCTGCTTTACAGTCCATCATACCAGCACCTGTGGCTTGTCTTAATTTATTTACTTCTGCGGCGGTAATATTTGCCATTTTTATTAATGTTTAGTGTTTAATGATTAATGATTAATGCTGGTGAATTGTATTATTCAACTCTTACATTAATCATTAATCATTGTATTAATTATTCATTAGAGTTATTTTTCTTTGTTAGCTTCAGCTGTTCTGCTTGCAAGACCTTCATTGATAGCTTCGGTGAAGTATGAAAGTACTTTTTCGATTGATTTTTGAAGCGTCATCGTTAGCAGGGATAGGGAAGTCAACTTCGCGAGGGTCAGAGTTTGTATCAACCATAGCGAAAAATAGGAATGTTTAATTTTTGAGCTTCTTTTACAGCGATGTGCTCACGAAGTGTATCTACTACAAAAAAAGAGCAGCTGGCAAACGTTGCATATCGGCGATAGAACCCTAAGTTTTTTTCTCAAGTTTTTCGCGCATACGTTCTACGTGTAGTTTTTTTCACGTTTTGAAAGGGTATCGAAAGTACCGTCTTTTCTTCATTTTTGTCAATAGATGACATTTTTAACTGCCTTACGGATAGTAACGAAGTTGGTAAGCATACCACCAGCCAACGTTCTGTAATATAAGGCATTTTTTTACTGATTTAGCTTTTTTTCGGCAACTACATCTTTAGCTTGTTTTTTTAGTAGCTACGAATAGTACTTTTTTGCCTGAAGCTACGATTTTTTTGAGGGCTTCGGTAGCCTCTTCAATTTTTGCAGCGGTTTTTGTACAAGTTGATTACGTGGATACCGTTGCGTTCCATATAGATGTAGGTGCCATATTAGGGTTCCACTTACGGGTAAGCAGTGACCGAAGTGTACACCTGCATCTAATAATTCTTTAATTTCTATGTTATTTGCCATAATAGTTTACGTTCCTAAAAAGTTAGCAATAGCTTGAGAGGCTTTTTGCCGCCTGAGCTATTTGGATGCTAAACTAAGGAGCAAATTTAATTTTGAATTTTAAATTTTGAATTAAGAACTCAAAATTCATAATTATCCTAACGTTTAGAGAATTGGAATCTCTTACGTGCTTTTTTTCTGACCGAATTTTTTTACGTTCTACCATACGAGGGTCGCGAGTAAGGAACCCTTCGGGTTTCAATACAGCTCTGTTTTTCTACATCGAGTTGGCAAAGAGCGCGAGCGATAGCCAAACGGATAGCTTCAGCTTGCCCTGTGATACCTCCACCATATACGTTTACTTTTTACATCGTAAGCAGCCTCAGCGCCAAGTAGAGCAAGAGGTTGTTTTTACTTTTGTATTGCAAAGTAGCGGTAGTAAAATAGTTGTTAAGGTCGCGTTTATTTACGCTGATAGAACCATTACCAGGTTTTTAGGTAGATACGCGCTACGGCGGTTTTTTTCGTCTACCGATAGTGTGAATTACTTCCATTATTTGAGATCGTTTAAGTTAATGGCAGTAGGTTGTTGTGCTTCGTGTTTATGCTCAGTACCTACATACACTTTCAAATTACGTAAAAACTGCTGCACCCAATCTAGTTTTTAGGAAGCATCCCTTTTACAGCTTTTTTTCGATGATGCGTTCTGGGTGTTTTGCCAATAGTTGTTTCACTCCCACAGTGCGTTGTCCTCCTGGGTAACCAGTGTGGCGAAGGTAAGTTTTGTCTTCCCATTTGTTACCTGTAAGGTTAATTTTTTTCGGCATTGATAACGATTACGTTATCGCCACAATCTACGTGGGGTGTAAAGTTAGGTTTGTACTTACCGCGTAGCAATTTAGCCACTTTAGAGGCAAGACGACCTAAAGTTTGTCCGTCAGCATCAACAATTACCCACTGTTTAGTAACAGTAGCTTTGTTGGCTGAAACTGTTTTTGTAGCTTAGTGTGTCCACTTCGTTGCAATTTTTTTATAAATTAAACATTCCTTTTATTTTTGGAGTGCTTATGATGGGGCACTCCTATTTTTTTAGGGCGCAAAAGTACAACTTTTTTTGAAACAGCAAAAATTAATTAACAAATTTCAAAATTGCCAAATTGGCAAATCAACTAATCGACAAATTGGCAAATTAGCTAATTAGCAAATCAAAACTTATTTTTGCTCTATAATTTCTTTGTTAGCGCATAAGTAAGTCAGCCAAATATAATCAAAAAGATGTTTTTTTACCATTGTGCTTACCTCTATTTTTTTCTTTTGCTTAGCAAGGTTCACTATATATTTATTAGGCATTTCTGTCTGAAAGGTCAAAACACCTTCCTTGTCAGTAATACCAGTAATACTTTTTATCTACTGAAAAAAATCAAAGGTAACTTTCTCTTTCTTTAGTCCTCTTTTTTGTAGAAGGCTCTATACTCCTGCTCGTCTCCTTTAGCGGGAGCCACCCCCAATCTAAAAAAACGATTTATCACCTAAGACAACCATTTCAGTCAGCGGTTTTGTACTCACAAAAGCAACGGACTGATACCTCAAGCGCATCCGTTTGTATACTTTAGCCACCAAATGATTAATATTCAATTTGTAAATGCCCTCTTCTTCTACCTTAAAATGGGCGTAATAACACCATTCTGACTGCTTCTTTTTCCAAAACAGTCTCTTTTCCCCGAAGGAGATGAGTGAAAGTGAAAGCGTATTCAAGTCTGAGTACCATTTAGCAGTAGGGGTAGGCTTATTGGTTTCATTCGGTTCACCGAAGAAAATGCGCACCTCGTGCCAATCGCCTATCTTTTGCCTCTGTGTTGGTTTCAATCCAAATAGCGTGTCCCATCGCCTGCTGAGCCAGCAGAGCTAGCAATATCCATAAATACCTCATTTTTTTGCATTAAAAAAATTTTCATTATCACTTAATTTATATCTAAAACTAGGATAGCCTCCTTTTAGTTTTTTTCATTCACATAGTCATAAAACTGTATTTTCACAAACTTACCTTTAGCTGTTTTCAGCAAGTAAACCCTCATTTCTATTTTTTTGTATTTCCCTCCACTGATATAGGTTACATAAAGCGAAGCCTCTTGAGAAAAAGTACCTTCTTTTTTTAGTTTCGACGTTTTTTTACTACGTCCCAACCGTTTAGCGTTCCTATCGCATCTACTTTATAGCCTGTCAGAGGGGCTATAATTACCTTGTTCCAATCTGTTTTTTTAGTGTTAATAGCACCCCCTTTCCTTTGCCGGAGGTACCGCTATTGGTTTTCACATACCAACGTTGGAAAGCTATATCCCACGTAAGGTCAGTTTCAGGCGAACTCACCTCTACAATAGCTCCTTTTTTTCAAGCGAGTAATACACCCATTTTTTTCATACGATGTAGCATTTAGCATCTTTACATCATTAGTAACAGACAAGGGTTCTGCCTCATCTTTTTTTCTTTTTACAAGCAATCAAACTCAGACTGCCCACTACTGATAAAAATAAATACTTTGCAATTCATAGTTTTTGTTATTTGAGTGGGCAAAGGTATAAAATATTTTTTTATATAAACCTAAAATATAATTTTAATTATTAATAAATTTATTTTTTTACATATATTTTTAAAACAATGTTTGAAAAGAAATTAAAACCCTCATCAACAGAAGATTTCATCACTATTAACACAAAAAAACACTGTTTTATCAGCCTTCAACAGCGTCTTAAAACAGTGTTTTTTTATTCTTTTAATCTTCTCATCGACAAATCGACAAATTGGCAAATCACCAAATCGCCTTTTTCTCCAACTGATAGAGCTTTTTTTGATATTTTTTTCGACTGCTTCGGTCATATTGTTAATATCTAGAGAACTTATAAAGCTATTTGCGTGGTAAAGTCCACCATCTTTTAAATAAGTATCGGTGAAGCCCCCTATTGAGGATAATTGTTGCCAAAAAAATGCAGTTATTAGTGGAACTTGCATAAGCCTTTGGCTTTTTAATTCATTTAATTCAGCTTCTGAGACTTCTTAAAAATCATCGTCATCATCATCATCGTCGTAGGAAGTGTAATCCCATTCCAAGCCAAAGTTTTCCATAGCGTCTAAAAAGAGTATCAAATAACTCTTGTTGAGCGCTGCCTATAAAAAAATAGCTGTGGCTCGGTTTTGTGTCTTGATGTATGGCAAGGGTAATGACTATTTGAAAATCGGCATCGGTAAAGGTGCGTTGTCCTTCCCAACTGAGAGAGGTAAGTTCGGTATATTGTTTTTCTATATGGGCAACTGCTCCTGTGGGTACTTCAAAGTCTTCCATTTTCCAACCGCCCATTGCATTAGCATTGTAACGCAAGCCTCCCATCACACCATTGTAAATAGCTATGTACAGCCAAAAAGTCGGAGAGTGTTTGAGTTTCTAATACCCAATCTGGGTCGGTTTCTGAGCCGTAATTTCCCCAAACGGGTGGGTTAGAGATTGTCAAATCCTCTTTGCGAATTGCCCACATTACCACCCCTTGGTTTTTCTTGACAAAAAGCAAAGGTAATCCCCTGCAAAGTACAACTGCTGGGGTGTTGCTAAACTGTTAAACGACTGGTTTACGCTTTTCGTTGCCCCTAACTGTAAGTAATACGCTCGGAACATTTGAGGCAAGGTGATGTGTAAGCGCTTTTTCAGCTTTCAACAACTGTGCTTCGAGAAGCCTTTTGCAGTCCTTTGGTGTGAGATTGTATAGTTTTTTTGATGTTTTTCCATATTAATATTTCAATAAATAAAAGCCCCCATATCATATTGCTAAACTCTCCTGCTACAAAGCTGTGTGTCTCGCCGTTTATCACTACTTCATAAAGGGTAAAAGATTTTTTTCGGTGTGGTAGAGAGGGTCTGTTACTTTTTACATATTCTCCCGTTTCTTGCCATTTGTAGTCAAATATATTTACGCTAAAGAGTTTTTACCTCGCCTTCTACTCCCGAGGTTTCAAACTGCCACGTTTTTTTGCTTGAATAATTTCATTCTTTAATTATTTTTTTCTACCAATAAAATTCATTTGAAAGCTATCTTTTTCTTTAGTGAGTATAAGCTGTTGTTGCTCAAAGAACATTAAGAGTCTTTTCGTTTTTCTGGGAATGTGAATTTGCTTGCTATCTCATTGTTCTCTAATGAAAACTTACAAAAAGTATTTGTTTTTTTCGTAACAATCCATTAAAAAGAGATGTTTTTCATCTTTAGAAAGCTTAAGATTGTCAAATTTTATATTGAAAGGACTTAAATCATAATCTTTATAAGTGCCATCGGGTGCTATTTTTACGGATAATGGATAGAAGTTCTCTTTCGTTATTACATAAATTCATATAAATATTGCCTTTTACTGTCTTTTTACTACAGACCCTATAAGGGGCAGTATTGAAAAGTATCTCTATTTTTATCTTTTTATCAAATCGTAACGTTGTATTGCTGTAGGCGCATAGATAAGGAGGTGGTTATCATCTTCAAAAATCAAGAGATAAACACCCCTCCACCTTAGTTACTTTTTCTTTTTTTAGTGCCTTCAACACAATTGAAAGCAAAGAGACTTTTTATCAGCTGAATTCATCAAGAAAAATAGGTTGATGATTAAAAAGCCATACAGCTGGCGGTTTTTAGGAAAATTCTTATCATATATATCAATGATAAGCAGGTTTTTCACGTTGTATTCTTAACAAATAGTCGTCAGATAGAACTAATATGAATTGTGTATCGGGAGTAAAGTATATTTCCTTAATATTGTTTTTTTAAAGATACAGAAGCTTCTTCCTCACCTGTAGCAAACGACAACCGGCGTAGGCGTGTATATTTTCCATAATCATCTTCAGCTCCACCCCTACATAAAAAGTAATTGGGGTTAAAAAGGGTCGGCTATAGGGGTAATATTAAAAGCGGACGATTGTTTAAACTGTTTCTTCCAAATGATTTCTGTTTGCATAGTAAAACTCTGATAAATATTTCCATCTTCTCTTTATTTCTCCAATCTTCAAATCAACAAATTGACAAATCGACAAATTGGCAAAATCACCTAATTCAACGGTACTTTATCAAAAACTTTTTCAGGTTCTTTAGCCATTTCATTTATTCTAACCTCTATTTTCTTCCAGTCATAGTTAGCATTAAGCATAACTATAGGGGTTGAAAAAAATCTATATCGTTATAGTACAGAAGTCCTTTAGTAAAGATAATAGGATTTTTATTAGGAAATTTATACGAAGCAAATGATACCATTTCGTTTAAAAGAAAAAAACGAGTTGAAAGGTATGCTATATCAATAAAGTCTTTAAGTCTTGTCCCATTGTCAGCAATAGCTAATAGTTTCATAGCTACAATATCCTTTTAAGCTATATAGTCGTACAGACTCTATAAGCTGTATATCTTGGCATAACTTAGTTTTTTTAAGGTTATACAATCTACTTTTTACCCCTTCTATAGAGCCTTTTTAGCGTATTATTGCGTTTATAATCAGTAGTAAAATTGTATTTCTCAAACAAATGTTCTTCTAATTGATTATTATCAAAATCATTCAAGGAAAAACAAATCTAAATCAATACTTTTTCTATGCCCCAAATACAAGGCTATAGCAGTACCTCCTGCCAAATGAAAATCATTCAATTCTTTATCTTGCATCAGAGCATTTAAGAGTCTAAAAGTCTCTTTCGGGATTGTTTGTTCTTGTAACATTGCAATTCGTTTAAATCTATATCAAAGATTTTAGATACAAAATTCATATCTACTTCGTTTAGAAAAAGGAACTTCTTTTTATGATTTCTATAAAGTTATGAAGTCCGTTATATTTTTTTGGATAGCGGCATAAAAGTCAGTATCCCAACCTCGTTCTATAACTCTTTGCACCACTATTTTTACCTTTCTCCCAATCGAAGGTGTCGATGTCATAATCCCATAACAACGTAGGGGATATTTCCATCTTTTCTTTATTTTTTCCAATCTTCAAAAAAACATAACTTTTTAATTAGTAAATTTGAAAATTAGCAAATTGGCTGATTTACTCATTTGCTAATTTACTAATTTGCTTATTACTTCAGGAAAGTGTTGGTACTCTAATTGGTGTATTTTTTTCAGCTAAAGTATCAGGGGGTGTCGGAGGGAGTACCTCTGTTTTGGCTTGAAAAAAATGATATTTCCTTCGTCGTAATGCTCATTTACGTAGTGGATAGTGATGCCGCTTTCTGTTTCGCGATTATCAATAACTGCTTGGTGTACGTGTGCACCATACATTCCCTTTGCCGCCGTATTTTGGTAATAGTGAAGGGTGTATATTGATAATCTTGCTGGGGTATGCCTCAGTGAGGTAGGGGGCACTTTCCAGAGGAAGCCCGCCAATACTATAAGGTCAGGTTGCAAATTATTGAGGATATTGAGTACAATATCAGAATGATAGAATGCTTGCCTATCGAATACTATTGAGGGAATAGCGAGGCGTTTGGCGCGCGCTAGTACGCCTGCTTGTGGGTTGTTGCAAAGGATAGCTTGCACTTGTGCTGTGCCTTTTTTTCGGCAAAATAGGTAGCGATGCGCTCGGCATTGGAACCTGAACCTGAGGCGAAGATTACTAATTTTTTTGCATCTTATGTTAGGGTTTAATTTTATATTAGGTGAGTTCGGAATTTGTATGTTTTTTTCTTTATAATTTACGAATGTGGAAAAAGACGTTTTTTCCACGTTGTATAGCGTATAGAAAAAAAGAGCGTTTTTTCCACGTTATACTTTTTTTCTCCTATAAGCACTTTTTATTAGAAATTCATTTATATAATAGTTTGTTTTTTTCCTATTTTTTTAGTTTTTTTCTAAAAGTCCTATTTCGGTAATAGCATCTAAATAGTTTTTGCGCTGTACGTCTTGTTACATTCAAATCAGCCTCTAAAAAAACTCTATTTTTGGTATATGGGTTTTTAAAAAGGTTGTTTAGTAGGTCTTGGCTATAGATTTTTGGGCAGTTCTGCCAAATGTCTATGCGAGAGGTTTTATTGTTTGAGTATTTCGCGTGTTTCTACTTCTGCTGGGGGTGGTAATAGTGATAGGGTAAAGTTATTTATCATATTTTTATCGTTTTTTTGATGTTAGGGTTTAGTTTTTCAATCAGTTGGGTGAGGGTGTGGTAGATGTGTTGGTAGGTGGTGAGTTCTTTACCTATATATATGATTGCTAAGGCGTAGGGTGTAGTGGGGTGTGGTAGGTGGTGTTTTTTTGCAACCTGTAGGCTTCGCGAATGAGGCGTTTTAGTCGGTTGCGATGTACTGCTTTTTTGAATGTGCGTTTTGGCACGCTTATCAGTAGTTGATAAGGTGCTTGTAGCGTGTGTATGGGGGTATAAAGCAGCTTGAGGGGATAGATGGTGTGGCTATCGGGGGCTGAAAATAGCTGCTGTATATGGTCACGCTTGCATAGCTTTTCGTTTTTAGAGAATGTAAACAAGGTCTTTGAACTATAAAATAATGCGCAAAGATAAGAAGTAATTAGAAAATTAGCAAATTTATGTTGCGACTTTCCTTCGCTCAAGGTTCGCTCAAGGTAAGGGGAAGGTATGTTTTTGAACAATGGGTTAACGGCTCATTATTTTTATATACATTTTATAGTATTGGCATAGTTTTTTTGAGGTGATAGGCGCTCTTTTGAATTGAGGTGTTTTTAGGGGTATTTAGAGTTGTTAATGAATGTTAAATTTTTAGAAGGGTGGAAGTGTGCTGCAAAAAGGGATACCTACGTGTTTATATTTATGCTAATCGTATGATTATAAGCATCTTATGATTATGCACTGCCTTGCAACTGTTTTTATTGAAAAATATAATAACGTTTTTAAGATATTGATTGATAAAAATAGATATTTCAAAGGAAATATATTATATAAATTTCAACTATTTATAGTTTTCATTGCATTATTATCAAAATCTATAGACAAAAAAATGTTTTTTTGGCTATTTTTGCGGTAGTGATTGAAAAAGTAATAATTATTTGCTTTTTATAAATTATTTTTTTAAATCTTTGCGGCAGTTAATAGATAAATAATAATAGCGATGAAACAAAAAGTTATGTATTGTTTGTTATGGTCTCTGCTGCTGGTAGGAGGAGCTTATGCGCAGAATTATCGTACCATAACAGGGGAGGTAAAAAGATGATACTGGTGACCCCCTTGCTGTTGCCACTGTCGTGGTAAAAGGCTCCTTGAATCACGGTGTAGCTACCGACTTTAATGGGAAGTATACCATAAAGGTACCGGATGACAAGGACGTTGTGCTTGTGTTCTCGCTATTGGGTATGCGCTCGGTGGAGAAAAAAATTGGTAACCAAACGGTTATTAATGTTACCCTGAAAGATGATGTAACTCAAATTGATGGGGTAGATGTAGTAGCTACAGGTTATCAAACTATTGACAAGCAAAAGCTTACTGGGGCTGTACAAACCTTGAAAGCTGACGAAATTAAGATTGATGGTTTGGTGGACGTAGGTCGTATGATTGAAGGACGTGCTGCAGGGGTGAATGTACAGAACATTTCGGGTACATTTGGTACTTCGCCTAAAATCACCATACGTGGTGGTTCATCTATCTTTGGTGATACCAAACCGCTATGGGTAGTGGATGGAGCTGTACAAGAAGAGGTGGTAAACTTGAGCTTTGAGCAATTGGCTTCGGGTGACGCTTCTACTTTGGTGAGTTCGGCGATATCAGGGCTTAATGCTAATGATATTGAAAGCATCGAGATCTTGAAAGATGCTTCGGCACTATCACTATATGGTGCTCGTGCGCTAAACGGTGCGGTAATCATCACTACTAAAGGAGGCAAACGCAATGTGCCTACTAAATTGAACTACCAATTGGAAGAGTCGGTACGAATGGTGCCTACTTACAGCCAATTTGATATAATGAACTCTCAAGAAACAATGTCGGTATACCGTGAGTTGGAGCAAAAGGGTATTTTGCACTATCATCACACACTCAAGCTCGTTATGGTGGGGTATATAATATGATGTATCGTGCTATAGATAGTTACGACCCTAATACTGGTAGATTTGGGCTTGAAAATACAGAACGCGCTAAACTTGCTTTCTTACGCAAATACGAATATGCTAATACTGACTGGTTTTAAAAACTTTGTTCCGCCCTTCGCTTACACAAAACCATACTGTGAGCCTTTCAGGGGGTAGTGAAAACTCTAGTACTTATGGTTCGTTAGGTTTTTACGTAGACCCAGGATGGAGTATAGCTGACCGTGTGCATCGTGTAACAGGTAACATTAAATCGTCTTACGACTTATCAAGCAAGGTGAAATTGGGTATCTTGGCACAGGGGTCATTGCGTGCACAAAAAAAGCACCTGGTACTTACAACCGTACTTCAAACCCTGTAAATGGTGGTTATGAGCGTGATTTTGACATCAACCCATTTAGCTATGCGCTTAATACCAGCCGTACGCTTCGCCCTTATGACGAGAATGGTAACTTGGAGTACTATCGTTATAACTATGCACCTATGAACATCTTGCACGAGCTGGCTAACAACTATATGGATGTGAATATGCTGGAGTATAAGTTGCAAGGTGATATGGAAATAAAAATTGGCTAAAGGGCTAAAATATAACTTTTTAGGGTCATTGCGCCACGTAAAGAGTAGCAATGAACACACTATGACTGAAAAAAATCAAACATAGTGGGGGCTTATCGTGCTAATGAAACTACTATAGTGGCTAACGCAAACCCTTTCTTGTTTAAAGATCCTAAAAACCCTGATAATTTGCCTGAAGTAGTACTTGCTAATGGAGGTATCTTTAAACTTACTGAAAACAACTTGCAAAAGCTACTACTTGCGCAATGCTCTTGAGTATAAAAAAATTTGTTTAATAAGGTACACGATGTACGCTTGTTCTTAGGACAGGAGTTCCGTCATACTGATCGTGATAACTCATTCTTCTACGGTTATGGTTACCAGTTTAAAAAAAGGAGGTACTGCCTTTACCGACTATCGTGCTGTACAAAAAGACTATACAAGAGAATGCGCCTTATTTTTGGCAAGAGTTTTTTTACAAAGAACGCGGTATAGCTTTCTTCTCACAAGCGGCTTATACTTATGACGACCGCTATGTGCTATCGGGCACGCTTAACTATGAAGGTAGTAACCAATTGGGTAAAGCTCGTTCATCACGCTGGTTGCCTACTTGGAACGTGAGTGGACGCTGGAATGCGAACAAAGAAAAAAATTCTTAGACGGAAACAAATACATATCTAACCTTGCGCTACGTGCGAGCTACGGCTTGATAGCAGGCTTGGCAAACGCAAGTAATGCAGTGGCTATCTATGGCAATGATATCACTAACCGCTATTTGCCTGAAGACCGCGAAAGTATGATTTACATACGTGCGCTACAAAATTCAGACCTTACTTGGGAAAAAGTATATGAAACAAATTTTGGGTTTGAACTTGGCTTGTTTAAAAACCGTGCAAACTTATCGGCTGACTTGTACCAAAAAGAACTCAAAAGATTTGATAGACTATGTACGTACTTCGGGTATAGGTGGTGAGCACATCAAATTGGCTAACAACGCTTCGATGGTTACCAAAGGGGTGGAAGTGGCTATAGAAACTCGTAACATTGTAAAAGATGAAACGAACCCTAACTTTAGCTGGAATACAGGTTTCAACTTTGCATACTTTTGACCAAAAAGATTACCAAGCTTACTTATACACCTAATGCCTTCAACCTAATACGCGAAGTGGGTGGTAACGTAGTAGGCGGACAACGCAATACGATTTATTCCTATCAGTTTGCAGGGCTTAGTGGTAAAGGGTTACCGCTATTCAACCTTAAAGATGGTTCTCGCGACTATAGTGGTATAGATTTTTCAGGAAACTGAAGGTATCTTGGAATACTTGAAGAAAGAAGGAGGGTAGAACCCTAACATCACAGGAGGTTTTTTTCTAACACCTTTAAGTATAAAAAAACTGGGAACTTAGTTTCCTCATCACTTGGCAAGCAGGTAACAAAAATACGTAAATCGCCTGAATATTCAGTAGGATATAGTGATTTGAGTGTGTTCCCAAGAGAAATGAAGAATCGTTGGGTGAACCCAGGAGAAGAAGCTACAACGCAAATACCTTCTATACCCTCACGAAGAACTGTATATGAAATGGGCTCATCTACCTTGCAACGAGTATACAACACTTATAACTATTCTGATGCTCGCGTAGTAGACGGATCGTTTGTACGTATGAAGAGTATAGGCTTAAGCTACAACTTCCCTAAAGATGTGCTTGACGACCTAAAGATAAGTAACCTAACCTTGCGCTTGCAAAGTGCCAATCCGTTCCTTATCTATGCTGATAAAAACTTAAACGGTCAAGACCCAGAGTTCTTCCGTTCAGGCGGGGTAGCTACCCTATCACAGCACAATATACCTTTACTATCAATCTTGGCATCTAAAAACTGAACGACAATGAAAAGAAATTATTTATATACATATATAGCTGCAGCGGCAATGACTGTAACGCTGAGCTCTTGCGACAAGTTTTTGGACGAGTCGCCTAATCCTCGTGCCGAATTGGATTCGGCAGAGGATGTGCAAGAACTCTTGGTTTCTGCCTATCCCGAAGGTCTCTATATGGGTCTTTGCGAGGCGATGAGCGACAACGCTGGTGATAAGGTAAACTTAGGTTCTGACTCTAAAGTGAATGCTGATATGTACTTTTGGCGCAGCAATAACGATGTGAATGTGTATGACACACCTTCGTTCTTTTGGAAGAAGACTTGGGCAGCGATAGCAAGTGCCAATCAGGCTTTGGAAGAAGTGAAAAAAACTGGGTGGAGGCAGAAATACTGACTACCTAAAGGGTGAAGCCCTTGTGGCACGTGCTACAACCACTTTATGCTGGGTTTCTTATGGTGCAAGCCATATAACCCTAGTACCGCTGCTGCCGACCTTGGCTTGCCTTATGTGGTTACTCCTGAAACTCACGTATTTGAACGCTACAAACGCATCTCATTAAAAAGAATATTACGATGCTATTGAGCGCGACTTACAAGAAGGGTTGCCACTGATAGACAATACTAAGTACAAAAAGCTCGCTACCACTTCACTACCGAAGCGGCACACGTATTCGCAAGCCGTTTTTACCTAATGAAAGGTGAGTGGGACAGGGTAATATTTCACGCTAATGCTGCTTTGGGTAGCGATCCTACTCCTAAATTGCGCGATATAAGAGGGCAACGCGGCTTGGGCTACTACGAGCAAGGACTTAGATACTCGGCTTCTGATGAGCCTGCTAACGCCTTAGTAATGAGCGTAATGTCATCGTTCAACCACGAATTTGCGACTAACAAATACGGGCTTACCTTAGAACTTTCGGACGCTATTACAGCAGCTATGCCACTACGAAAAAAATGGGCTATCCTGCTACTTGGGCTTATACTTTCTACGGTAATGACGATTACAAGAATATACCTAAGTTTCAAGAATACTTTAAATACGAAAACGTATCTATAGGTATAGGCGAACGATATAATATGGTGGCTGCACTTACTTATGACGAAGCGTTCCTAAACCGCTTAGAGGCTTATGTAATGACAGACCAAAAAGCAAAAATTCTTAGACGATTTCATAACCTTTATGCGTAAAAACACGCCAAACCATTCCTGATGATTTTTGCAGTTACCGAATCGGAAGTGCGCGAAGGTTATGGCGACCAAGGAGATGCTTTTCACCCTTACTACGAAAGCCAACTTACTGAAGAAAGACGTGAGCTGTTACAATGTGTGATGGATATTCGCCGTATGGTATTTGTATTTGAAGGATTACGCTGGTTTTGATAACAAACGCCTTGGAATGACCATAGAACACAAAGCAGGTAGCGCGGGTAATGTGTATGTACTAAACAAAGACGACAAACGCCGTGAATTGCAAATACCTATAGATGCTACTAACGCAGGTGTAGCTCCTAACCCACGATAATAAATATAAAGCACTATGAAAAAGAAAAAGCCTAATAATGAGCCTTGCAGCCCTTGTGCTGACAGCTTGTAACGATAAAGAGACACTTAACCCCTGAAAGTGTGCTTAAAGAGAGTACTGTAGCTCGTACCGCTCTTGACGAATATATTGACGCTACTTTCACACGCCCTTACAATATTAGTGTAACTTACAGATACGTAGATTCTGACTTTGATAACAGCCGTTACTTATACCCCCCTACCGAAAGCAAAAGTACGCCCCTTGTTGGAAATTGTACGTAGTGTGTGGATAGATGCCTATACCGAGATTGCAGGTCCTAACTTTGTGAAAGAAATAGCACCCCGCCAGATAGCACTCATTGGGGGCATAACTACAACAGCAGTGGTACACGTACCTTGGGGATAGCAGATAGCGGACTTAAAATTACGCTTTTTGAGGTAGATTTGCTTGACAAACGCAATCAGCGTGCTACTCGTGAATACTTTCACACTATTCAGCACGAGTATTGCCACATTATCAATCAAAAGAAACCTTACGACCCTGAATTTGCAAAGATTACCCCAGATGGATACATTAGTACTTGGTACAACGTATCTACTGCTGAAGCTAACGAAGCGGGATTTATCACCCCCTACTCTATGCTTAATGACAAAGAAGACTTTGCTGAAATCACCTCGGGAATGCTAAGCGGCTCACGTGCTGCTTGGGACGCACGCGTAGATGCTATTAGCAGTGCTACAGGTAAAAGCTGCTATACGCCGTAAAAGAAGCCTTTGTAGCAGATTATTTCAAGAAAAAATGGAATATAGACATCTATGAGCTACAAGCTAAAGTAGAAGATAAAATGATAGCTGCTTTGCGATAGACCCTTTAGTGCATATATAACTTAAAAAGACAGAACAATGAGAAAGTTTTTTTATTAATAACCCTTTTTAGCGAGCTTGGCACTTACCTCGTGCCAAAAGAACGAGCCAGAGGACTTGTTTGGCAAGAACGCATCGCAGCGTTTTGAAGACAAACAAGCCGAACTGCGCCACGAGCTCACCTCTGCCCCCAACGGCTGGCGACTTACCTATTTCACCAATACCGAATACTTTGGGGGATACAATGTCCTAATGAAATTTACTAATGACGGGCTTGTGCAAATGTCGTCTGACATAAACCTTGAAAATGGTACCAGCTCTGTAACCACGAGCCAATACCAAATATTATTAGGACAAGGTACTATGCTATCTTTCGTAAGCAAAAACCACCTTCACATTCTTGCCGACTCAAACAAAGCATTGCGCGGGAAAGGTCTTTTTGGTGAATTTGAATTCCTTTACTACGGGAAAGAAGGTGATAAGCTAAAATTCAAAAACCCAACGCTCGGCTACTGAGCAGTTCGTTTATTTTGAAAAAGCTACCCCTGAAGAATGGGCAAATATAGGTAGCAAATGGGATAATTTTGTAGATATAATGGTAGACCGCTTTCACTATGCAGTAGAAGTAACGGGTCCTGAAGGTACCGAAAACTACTCTATAAGTTCGTCTCGCTATCGCAAAAGTAAGCTTTACCAGCTTAGACGACCCTAGAAAAGAAGTAATAACCGCAGGTGCATCACTTCTTGAAGATGGTTTAGTGTTCAAACCTGCCGTTACCTTCCAAGGAAAAGAATTTACCAAGCTTACCAAAGACACCTCTACCACTCCCCCAGTTATAAAGCAACCAATGGTGGTGTAACTGTAAAAACTACTCTATCGTGTAAGCCCGCCCGATTCTTTTTGGTAATGACTATAAAAGATTTTTTCTGTGGGACCTGTACTGGCTTGGATATGCAACTCATATTTCTTTGAACACCAATATATGTCTACCTACTTCTATGAAAATTACATACGTGTAATGAAAGAAGCAGGAAGCAACCCTTCTAATTTTTCAAACTTTGGTATCGGGTTTATTGATAGAGCTTCAAGTGAAGTAACTTTGCAAGTAGCTTATAAATTTTCAGGACGTAACGAATTTATCTATTTAGTATGCCCTTATGTGGTACGTGATAATAAAATCTATTTCACAGGTACAGGCACTGTAAATGTAGACGGAAGTAGCTGGAATCTTCCAGCCAATGCCCGCATAAAAGCTGCAGCCCTTACTGTACTAAACCGATTTAAAGATTTAGGAGCTGATGGCTTTAAAATCAAGAATACTAAAGTGAAGTATAGTTTCTTTTTACAATATTTACGTGTTACAAAGTGCAACCCACCCTGAATATATAGTACCAGGATTTGGATTTACATTTTTAAAATAATTTTTCATCTTCTATATTCAGATAATAGAGACGGGGAGAGCTACACGGGAGTGTAGCTCTTTCTTCATATCTCAGCGGTTAGAATTTTAAACATTTTTTTCTTGCAAATACTGAATATTATTCGTACCTTTGCCTTGTAAAATTAATCTAACCATTAATCATTATACCACTTATGCCACTAAAAAAACTTTCTTTATGTATTGCTACTACTATCACTCCCTACAATGGCGCAGGTGAAAATGATGAAGATAGAAGGGACTGTGATTAACCAACAAACACAACTCCCTTTGCAAGGAGTAACAATTACCGTAAAAATCCGTTACGACAAACTACTACCGATGCTAAAGGAAACTACCTCTCACGACTACCCACAGGCGATTTTCTCCTTCTCTTCACCCCTGCAAGGCTATACTCCGCACGAAGAAGTATACTCTATAAATGACGAACTTACTACTACACTACCCACCGTGGCGATGCTGCGCAATGACCTGCAAGAAGAACAGCTCACAATGATTGCCGAAAACGAATTGGACAACGACCAAGCTGATGTTACAGGGACTTTGCTGCATAGCTGGCAAGATAGTTTTTACAAGGCGCGCTGCTTTTTTGATTTTTAGTACGGCTTTTTTTAGGCAACGTGGTTACGATGCTAAAGACGTGAACGTGTTGCTGAATGGTATCCCTATGAACCGCTTAGAAAACGGACGCCCTCTATGGGCTAACTGGAGCGGACTGAACGACCCTAACGCGCAACCAAGAGGTGTGCAATGGTTTAGAAAAATCAAACCATAGTTTTTGGGGGGTATGAATGGCAGTAACTATATAGGTGTGCGCGCTTCGCAAAACAGGGCAGGCATACGCCTTACCTCCTCTGTAAGCAACCGCAGCTATGCAGGGCGGCTGATGGTTACCTACCATTCGGGCTTGCTGCGCAACGGATGGGCATATAGCTTATCGGCATCACGCCGCTGGGCAGCGAACGGTAGCTGGGCAGAGGGTACGCACTACAACGCTTATGCTTTTTGGTGCGGCTGTGGAATATCAGCCTACCGCAGCGCATAGTTTTAACTTTATAGGTTTGTTTTCGCCTGTAAATAGAGGTAAAACATCACCGCTGACCCGTGAGGTAATTGATTTGGTAGGATACCGATACAATCCTTACTGGGGAACCCAAAGGGGTGTGATGCGCAACTCACGCAATCGTATTGTTTCGGAACCTATTTTTTTGTACTATCATATATCTATGAAAAAGAAGATGCCCGCCTGAATATAGATTTAGGCTATCAGTTTGGCGAAATTGGCAATACACGCATCAGCTATGCCAATGCCACCAACCCTGAACCTAACTACTACAAGTTGTTACCGAGTTATTACATCAACAACGCTAATGGTGCTAATTGGACAATGGCTAATGAGCAAAGGAATTACTTTTTTTGAGTCATTCGCAATTGGACTGGGTGGCACTATATCGTGCCAATAAAAAAATACTACCGATGGGCGTAGCTCATTTATAGTAAGTAATGATGTAATGAAAGAGCGTACCTTCACTGTAAAATGTGAGTTACAACACAACTATTAACAGCCATACGAAGTTTTCGTCGGGAATAGTGTATCGCAATATTCATTCTGGTAACTACGCTTTGGTAGAGGATCTGTTGGGCGGGCAATTTTTTTATGAACTACGATTATTTTTGAGCATACTCCTTACAATATTCTTGACAAGAATCTTCGCAAGGGAGTGGGCGAAAAATGGAACTACGATTACAACCTTCGCAGCCATATAGCGGAAGGATTTGCGCAATGGGAAAGCAAATTGGGCAAATTAGACCTATTTGCCGCAGTGCGTTACTTTGACACTCAAACGCAGCGTGAGGGTAATTTTGCGAATCCTTCTTACCCTGATAGTTATGGCAAAGGCAGCCTTATTACGCAAAAAGGCATAAGCCTAAAAGCGGGGACTACTTATGCCTTTACGGGCAGGCAGTTATTGCAGCTAAACGCGGGTTATTTCAGTACCCCCCAACCTCTTCGCAACCTCTATAACAATGTGCGAAACTCTAACGGCTTATTACCCCATATAAAACCTGAAAGTGCCTATACTGCCGATGTGAGCTATTTGGTACGCTTACCGAAACTTACAGGGCGGGCTACGGCATACTTCACTACCATAGAAAAACGCTTCGGAAAAACAACTTTTTCTATACCGAAGCTGCTCTGACTGATGAAAATAGACCGCGACTTTGTAGCGCAAACTATTCAAGGAATACAAAAACAACACTTAGGGATAGAAATAGGTGCCGAAGCGATGCTATTGCCCACTGTAAAAGTATCGGTAGTGGCAGCAATAGGGACAACACATCTACAGCAACAATCCTTCATTACACATTACATCGGCTGGGGTGAATAAGATGATAGACAAAGTATGGCTAAAGAACTACCACCTGCCCTAATGGCGCACAGCAGGCTTATGCCTTTGGTGCCGAATACCGCAGCCCCAAGAGTAATTGGTGGATAAGTGCTACCGCCAACTATCTCGCTAACAACTACGTTGCTTTATCGGCATTGAATCGCACATCTCAGTTTTTTTATAGACCCCGCTACTCATCGCCCTTTTGATAATATAGACCGCTCTTTAGCCCGAAAGCTATTGGCACAAGAGTCATTAGCCAATGTGATGACAATCAATGCACTCGTGGGCAAATCGTGGCGATTTAAGAAAAACGTATACCTACTTAATGCTTAGCATCAACAATCTTTTTGACCGCTCGTTTTTTTAGCAGGTGGTTTTGAACAAGCCCGCACTGCCAACTACAAAAAGATGGTGCAAGACAACACCCAACGGACGCCTTCCTTTGGCAACCGCTATTTTTATAGGCTATGGGCGTACTTATATGGCAAACCTATCAGTAACTTTATAACCAATACAATAATGCAACTAAAATTCTTACTTATATGCTTTTTTCGGCTTAGCGATAAGTGCTTGCGTAAAGAGCGATGACTACCAAATACCCGATATTACTGCTCCTGTGCCCGAATATACAGGTTCTATCATCAGTTTTGCGCAGCTAAAAGCCAAAAACTTCCTCATCAATAGCTACTTATACCGATGATGAAGCGGTGGAAGGCTATGTAATATCCAGCGATGAGGGTAGGAACATCACCAAAAAGCTATATTTGCAAAATGCTGACAATACACAAGGCATTGTTATAGCCCCTTGCCGATGAGGGTATTTACACTCAATTTCCGCTGGGCAGCAAAGTACGAGTTCTATTAAAAGACCTGAGCTTTCAGCTAAATAACGCTGTTATAACAATAGGTTATGACACCTATAAAAAGCAAGAAAGGTTACCAAAGTGTGGGCTATATGCCCAAAGCCCTTGTAGAGAAAACACCTCTTTGCGCTGGGCGAAAAAAAGACTGTAGCCCAACTAACTACAACTTTAAATTCACTAGAAGTGAGCGATGCTGATGTGGGCAAATTGCTCGGCATTAAAAACGTGCAATTTGAGGCAAGAGCGGTGGGCAAGTCGTTTTACGTGAGTAACAAAAAGAGCGGTGCCGGCACTAATTACAAGCTGATAGATAGCAATGGGAAGAGCTTGCTGTTGCGCACCAGCAATAGTGCCCTATTTAAAGACGAAAAAGTACCCGCAGGCAAAGTGAGGGTAACGGGTATCCTGAGCAAATTCGGCAAAGACTACCAGCTAATGATAAGCTACTACAGCGATTTACAATTTTGATACTAAGGCAATGAAATAATGTGCACTGGGCAGTTTTATTTTTTTGCTTATTAAAAAAACTTTTATTATCTTTGTGCGATTTTTTTCATTAATAATTCATCATTAATCCTAATCATTAGTATTTTTAAATGCTTAATACCATTACATCGTGGTTTTTTAAAACGCCGCATTAGCCAAATACAAGAGTTTGTATTAGACCCCGAAAAAAAGTGCAAGAGCGCGTATTATCTTCCCTTATAAGTGCTGCCCAAAAATACGGAATTGGGCAAGCAATATCACTTTTTCAGAAATCAAGAATTACGAACAATTTGCCCAGCGAGTGCCTTTGACAACTTATGAAGCCTTTGAGCCTTATATAGAACGAGCAAGGCGCGGTGAACGCAACGTATTTTTGGCACAGCCCTATAAAATGGTTTGCCAAGAGTAGCGGTACTACCAACGCTAAGAGTAAATTTATACCTGTAAGCGAGGAGGCTTTGCGTGATTGCCACTACAAATCGGGGAAAGATATGCTTTGTATGTACTTGAACAACAACGAGGATTCGGGATTGTTTAGGGGCAAAAGTTTGCGATTGGGAGGTAGCAAGCAACTATATGAGCAAAATGGTACTTATTTTTGGTGATTTATCGGCAATACTGATAGAAAAATCTTCCTTTTTGGGCTGAATGGAGTTGTACTCAAGCAACAAAACATCACAAATGAGTGAGTGGGAAAGCAAAATGAAAGCGATTATAAACGAGGCTAAAGACGAAAATGTAACGAGCCTTGTGGGCGTTCCTTCGTGGATGCTTGTATTGCTAAACCGCTTATTGGAAACCACCCAAAAAAAGGCATCTTTTGGAATTGTAGCCTAACTTGGAGGTTTATTTTTCACGGTGGGGTGAGCTTTATTCCTTACAAAGAACAATATCACAGCCTAATTCCTTCGGAAACTTTTTCGGTACTATGAAACTTATAATGCTTCCGAAGGTTTTTTGCTATACAAGACCGCAACGAATCGGACGAGATGTTGCTGATGCTTGATTACGGTATTTTTTTACGAATTTATACCGATGGACGTTTTTGGTACTTCGGAAGAAAGAGCAATTCCGCTGAGCGAAGTGGAATTGGGCAAAAACTATGCAATGGTGATTAGTACCAATGCAGGCTTGTGGCGCTACATTATAGGTGATACGGTGCGTTTTACATCGCTGTCGCCTTATCGCATCAAGATTACGGGCAGGACGAAGCATTTTATCAATGTTTTTGGTGAAGAATTAATCGTAGAAAATGCGGAACAGGCTCTGAAAAAGGCTTGTACTGCTACCCAAAGTAGTATTAGCGACTATACAGTGGCACCTATTTTTTTATGCAAGACAAAGAAAAAGGGGGGCACGAGTGGCTAATAGAGTTTGGCAAGCCTCCGAAAGACATCGACAAGTTTGCCGAGCTATTAGATAGCGAACTACAAAAGCTAAATTCGGACTATGAGGCTAAGCGTTATAACAATATGACGCTGAATATGCTAAAAGTGCATATTGCGCGCCCTGAACTGTTTCACAAATGGCTGAAAGAGAAAGGAAAACTGGGCGGACAGAACAAAGTGCCACGCTTATCTAACAGCAGGGAATACTTGGATGAATTATTAATTATGAATTCTGAATTTTTGAATTATGGGGCTGGATTTTTGAATTTTGAATTTTGAATTTTTGAATTATGGGGTCTGAATTTTGAATTTTTGAATTCTGAATTTTTGAATTTGTTAATAGTTTCGTAACTTTGCCGCCTGAATAATTATTATAACCAATTTTTGAAAAAAATGGATACACGCAAAAAGAAGAGGCTTTTACATTACCACGAGTTTCCACAACCTGGTAAAAATAGCCATTGTACCGACTAAAAAAACACGCAACACAACACGATTTGGCATTGGCATACTCGCCCGGTGTGGCAGAGCCTTGCCTTGCCATAGCAGCTGATAAAAAGCAACGCTTACAAATATACCGCTAAAAAGTAACTTGGTGGCAGTAATCTCTAATGGTACTGCTGTATTGGGGCTTGGCGACATAGGGGCTGACGCTTCAAAACCTGTAATGGAGGGCAAGGGATTGCTATTTAAAAATATTTGCAGGTATTGATGTATTTGATATGAAGTAGATGCTACCGATGTAGACAAATTTATAGACACGGTAAAGGCAATTGCGCCTACGTTTGGGGGATAAACCTTGAGGACATTAAAAGCTCCTGAGGCTTTTTGAGATTGAACGCCGCCTGAAAGAGGAACTTGATATACCTGTGATGCACGATGACCAACACGGTACGGCTATCATATCGGCAGCTGCGCTTATTAATGCGCTAGAGATTGTGGGTAAAGATATTAGCAAGGTGAGCATTGTGGTGAATGGTGCGGGTGCTGCGGCTATCTCTTGCACACGCTTGTACGTGGCTTTGGGTGCTGACCCTCGCAATATTGTGATGTGCGACAGCAAAGGGGTCATCAGGAAAGATGCGGCAAACCTCACTGCCCAAAAAGCTGAATTTGCGACAGACCGCGATGTACATACTCTGGAAGAGGCTGTGAAAGGGGCTGATGTGTTCATCGGCTTATCTAAAGGTGATGTGCTTACCCCTGCAATGTTGCTATCAATGGCTAAAGATGCTATTGTATTTGCAATGGCAAAACCCTACCCCAGAAATAGATTACAACCTAGCAATAAGCACTCGTGAGGATATCATTATGGCTACAGGTCGTTCGGATTATCCTAATCAGGTGAATAACGTATTAGGATTTCCGTATATATTCCGTGGGGCATTGGACGTGCGTGCTACGAAAATAAACGAGGAGATGAAGTTGGCTGCCGTACGAGCTATTGCTGAACTCGCTAAAAAGCCTGTGCCACAGCAAGTGAGCTTAGTATACGGGGGTGAAAACCTCGTATTTGGCAAAAACTACATTATCCCTAAACCTTTTGACCCTCGCCTTATACACGAAGTACCCCCTGCAATAGCCCAAGCGGCTATCGCTACAGGCGTAGCCCAAAAACCTATTACAGACTGGGAAGCCTACAAAGTGGAACTTATGGAACGCATAGGGGTGGGCAGCAAAAGAAATACGCTTGCTGCAAGATCGTGCTAAACGCAATCCTAAACGTATTGTTTTTGCGGAAGCAGACCAATTGGAAGTGCTAAAAAGCTGCGCAACGAGTGTACGAAGACCGCATTGCTATTCCTATACTATTAGGGCGCAAAGATGTAATTACTGCTCTAAAAAGAAGAAATAGGCTTTACAGGCGAAGTGGAAATTATAGACCCTAAATGCGATAACGAAAAAAAGAACGCCGTGATGCTTTTTGCACAGCAATATTTAAAACTACGCGAAAGAAGAGGTATCACACAATTAGTGGCAGAACACCAGATGCTGGAACGCAATTATTTTGGTACAATGCTGGTGTATACAGGTCAGGCAGATGGTATGATTACAGGTTATTCACACTCCTACCCTAACGCTATTAAGCCTGTACTGGAAATTATCCCTAAAGAAGCAGGGGTAAATCGTATAGCGGCTGCGAGCATTATGCTCACCAAACAGGGTCCTCTATTCCTTTCGGATGCGACTATCAACATCAACCCTTCGGCAACTGAATTAGCTAATATTGCATTGCTTACCGCAAAATCTGTACAGATATTTGGTCAAGAGCCTTCGGTAGCGATGTTGTCATACTCTAATTTTTGGTTCGGCGACTTCGGAAAGTACTCTAAAAAGTGCGTGAAGCAGTGGCTTACTTGCATAAAAACCACCCTGAATTGGTAGTAGATGGTGAAATACAAGCTGACTTTGCTATCAATCCTGACAAATTGGCTAAAAAAATTATCCTTTCTCTAAGCTAAACAATGGCAAAGGGCAAATGTGCTTATCTTCCCGAACTTGAAGCTGCTAATATTACCTATAAAGTGGTGAAAGAAACACAGCACTTAGATACTATAGGGCCTGTAATATTGGGTCTTTCTAAATCTATACATATCTGTACGCTGGGTTCTACCGCCGAAGAGATGGTAAATCTTGCTACCCTTGCGGTAATTGATGCTCAAAACAAATAACCCTTAGCTTTAACGCTGATGAATTTGAAGAAATCATTATTGTACATACTATGGCTGCTTGTAGGCTCTACTGCCTACGGGCAGCTTTTTCTTATGATTATCAGCAGGAAATAACAGGCGTAGGAGCGCAACAATGGCACAAAGTAGTATTGCCTGAAGCTGTCTTTGGAAAGCTAAAAAGCGACTATGACGATTTGCGCATCTATGGTGTATCGGCAGTTGATACTATTGAGATACCTTATATAGTAGACCGCAACAATTATATCCTTACCAATAAACGGACAGGCTTTGTGGATAGTACTTCGGTAAGAAAAGAAGTAGATTTTGAGCGCAATGAGGATACTCTAAAAGAACGATATTGCGCATACAGCTTCCTGAAGCGATGCGCTTGGCAAAAAAATATCGGTTGCGGTGGAAGCTAATTACGACTATTACCGCTATATGAAAGTTCTCGCTGATAATTATCAGCTTTTTGGGCACAGGAGTACTGAGCTCAAGAACCTCTAATGCCCTTTATTTTAATGCCGAAATTGTAAAAACACTACAAATAGAGATTGCTAACGCCGACAACCAGCCGTTGCCCATAAAGGGCGTGACGGTGTATGCTCTGCCTTATACCCTTACGGCACGCTTTGCGGGCGAGGGGTATCGTTATTACTTGGCTTTTGGCAAAGCTAATGATTACGCACCTACTTATGATATCACCTATTTTACAAAAGATATTCCGAAACAGCTTACAAACGTAAGTTTTGGCACTCTTACTTCAACACAAAAACAAAGCCTGATAGTAATAAAAAAAGTACCCCCAATGACGACCAAAAAGAAGCTAACACATTGTTATGGTGGATGATGGGTATTGTTGTGCTCCTGCTCTTTTTCTTCGGAGCAAGGATGGTGAAAAAAATAAACTTCTTTGTTTTTTTGATATTTTTCTTTCGTTATAATTGCATTTTTATTAAAAAAAGTATTATTTTTGCGCTCTGAAAAGAAAAAAATTAAAAATGTACTATGGCTTTTAATTCTTAGTGTACTACCTATTGTACTTCTTATTTATTTGATGGTAAAGCGCAACGCCTTGCCTTCATATATAGCATTACCACTTATAGCAGCATTGGTTTATGCTATTCAGTATTTTTATTTTAATGGTGATTTATTGACGCTAAATGCAAATGTTGTTTCGGCATTAATATCAGTAATGACTCCTATCACCGTAATTTTTGGTGCCGTTTTATTCAACCGAATGATGGAAATGTCGGGGAGCTATGGATGTAATGCGCCGTTGGCTGGGTAATATCAGTCCGAACCCAGTAGCCCAACTGATGATCATAGGCTGGGCATTTGCTTTTTATGATTGAAGGAGCCAGCGGATTTGGTACTCCTGCTGCTATTGCAGCACCTTTATTAGTAGGGTTAGGGTTTCGCCCATTGCAGGTTGCGATACTTGCTTTGATAATGAACTCGGTACCCGTATCATTTGGAGCCGTAGGTACTCCTACTTGGTTTGGTTTTTGGGACACTTATCAACAAAGGGGACATCAACGATGCACAACTTTCTGAAATAGGACAAATTACAGCTATTATTCACTTTATAGCGGCGTTTGTAGTGCCTGTTTTGGCACTCAAAGTAATTGTAAGCTGGAAACAAATACGCCAAAAATCTTCTTTTATAATTCTTAGTATTCTATCTTGTACCGTTCCTTATGTGGCTATAGCGTGGTTTAACTACGAGTTTCCTTCTTTGGTGGGAGGTGCTATAGGGTTGTTTATCTCGGTAGGTTTGGCAAGTGCTGGTATTGGCTTATCGAAGAATACCGAAACTCACGAAGGCAGTATGCATCACGAGAAAGTGAGCACACCGCTATTGCTAAAAGCTCTTTTTCCCTACGGCTTCGCTTATTCTTATGCTGGCTATCACTCGTATTAAACAATTGCCTTTTTAAAGCGATGCTTAATGATTCATCGGAGCTTTTCAGTCTGAACCTTGGCGACTTGGGTAATTTTCACCCTAAGCAAGGGGCTTATCTTCTCGCTTAGTGATATTTTTACGACTACTGAAAGCGCGAGCTACAAGTTACTATACGTGCCTGCTTTGATTCCTTTTTGTAATTACGGTGCTTATTGCTATTCCTGTTTTTTTCACTGTCATTTTAAACAATCAAGTAGTTTGTTTTCGGCTACTTTTAAACAGGTACAAAAAGCCGTTTTTGGCTTTGGTGGGTGCCTTGATAATGGTGAATGTGATGCTTATAGGGAGGCGAAAAACTCTATGGTGCAGATTATTGGACACGGATTGGCAAACGCTACTGGTGAATATTGGACGGTATTTGCTTCGTATTTAGGGGCTATAGGAGCGTTTTTTCTCGGGTTCTAATACGGTATCGAACCTTACTTTTGGCGGGGTACAATACTCGGTAGCAATGGCTTCGGGCTTATCGGTACCGCTTATTTTGGCTCTTCAATCGGTAGGGGGTGCTATGGGTAATATGGTTTGTATCAATAATATTATCGCAGTATGCTCGGTATTGGGAATTGATAAGGCTGAAGGAAAGATTATCAAGACTACTGCCGTACCGATGTTTGTATATGGTATTATAGCGGCTATTGTAGCGTTATTTGTTATACCGTTGTTCTTTTAGGAATTTTGAATTCTGAATTTTGAATTTTGAATTGGGAAATTAAAAACTGTCCGAAAGGTTGAGGAAACTTTTTCGGACAGGTTTTTGTATTACATACTTTGGCAAACTCTTAAACATCCCCCTTAACACATACTCCGCTGCGCCAGCTCGCGGACTTCCTTCAAAAGGGAGGTGGTGCAATCGTGCTTCTATAAAAATAAAAAGAGACTGTTCGAAAGGTTTTTGTTCCGTGAGGGCGATTTGCAATGTGAATAAACATCCCCCTACCCCCTTCAAAAGGGGGAGGTGGCGTAATCGTGCTTCTATCAAATTAAAAAGGCTGTTCGAGAGGTTTTGTTTTGTGAGGGCGATTTGCAATGTGAATAAACATCCCCTGCCCCCTTCAAAAGGGGAGGTGGCGCAATTGTGCTTCTATAAAAAAATAAAAGAGATTGTCTGAAAAGGTTTTTGTTTTGTGAGGGCGATTTGCAATGTGAATAAACATCCCCCTGCCCCCCTTCAAAAAGGGGAGGTGGCACATTGTGCTTCTATAAAAATAAAAAGAGATTGTCTGAAAGGTTTTTGTTTTGTGAGGGCACTGCCAATCGCCCCCTACAATGTGAATAAACATCCCCCTACCCCAAAGGGGAGGTGGTGCAATAATTAACTTTGTCAAACTCTTAAAGTTTGACAAAGTGTGTGAGTAAAAGGGGGAGGTGGTGCAATCGTGCTTCTATAAAAATAAAAAGTGCGGGCTTTTGAGGCTCGCACTTTTTGTTGCATTATTATATTAGGGTTATACTGTTTTATTTATAAGCTCAGTTATAAATGCTATTTGCTCATCGTCTAACTCGGTGTGCATTGGTAGTGAAATTACTTCTTGCACGAGTTGGTTAGTAACGGCAAAAATCGGCTTCGTTGTAGGTGGAGCGTGCATAGGCTTTTTTGGGCGTGCAAGGGTATGGGGTAATAAATACCGAAAGGCACTCCGTTTTCTGTAAAAGGCTTGTGCCAAAGCATCGCGTTTGCCATTGAGAATGCGTAACGTATATTGATGAAAAACGTGGTCGTAGCCTCTCGCCTATCACGGGGTTACGATATTAGGATTGTGAGCTAACGCCTCATTGTACTTTTTGGGCTGCCTTGCGGCGCGCTTGGTTGTACTGGTTTAGATGAGGCAACTTGGCACGCAATACGGCTGCTTGCAGGAATCTAACCTTGAATTGACCCCTACTACATCGTGGTGGTAGCGCACGTACATTCCGTGATTGACGATGCCTCGCAGTGTGTAAGCCAACTCATCGTCATTGGTGAAAATAGCTCCCCCATCGCCGTAGCAACCTAAGTTTTTGGAAGGGAAGAATGAGGTTGCCCCCACGTGCCCTATGGTACCTACTTTTTGGGTACGTCCATCGGCAAAAGTGTAATCGGCACCTATGGCTTGAGCGTTGTCTTCAATTACATATAGGTTGTGCTTTTTGCCAATGACATTACCGCTTCCATATTGGCTGGTTGCCCAAAAAGGTGTACGGGTACAATCGCTTTGGTGCGCGGTGTTATGGCTTTTTCGATGGCTTCTACATTGATATTGAAAGTGTCGTCATAGACATCTACAAGCACTGGGGTGAGTTGCAATAGTGCTATTACCTCAACAGTAGCGGCAAAAAGTAAAATCGGCAGTGATCACTTCATCACCAGGTTTTAATCCGAGCCCCATCATTGCTATTTGTAGGGGCATCGGTACCATTGGCGCAGGGAATTACGTGTTTTACTCCTAAATATTGCTCTAACTCTTTTTGGAATTGTTGTACTTGAGGGCCATTGATAAAGGCAGTGCTTTCTAACACCTCAGCGAAAGCCGCTTGCACTTCGTTTTTGATTTGGTTATACTGACCGTGTAGGTCTACCATTTGTATTTTTTTCATTGTAGAATGATTTTTTTAGCTATTTGTAATTTATAGCTGCAAAGATACGAAATAATGTTTTAATGATTAAAAACTTTAATCGTTAGTTTTTTTAGGTGTGAGCTCGGTGCGAGCCGCACAGGCTTTTTATCCTTCGGTGCGAGCCGCACGGGCTTTTTATCCTTCGGTGCGAGCCGCACAGGCTTTTATCCTTCGGTGCGAGCCGCACGGGCTTTTTATCCTTCGCTGAACCTTCGCTCGAACAAAAAGGGTGTACAATGGGTTTTATTTTTGTATCTTTGCGGCTGAAAAAAACTATATTTTTTTATCGTTGTGAAATTACTTTTCGTTTGTTATTCTGAAACTTTATACCTTTATTATCTACCTTATAAAGGGATTGTTGCCGCTGGTGGGCTGTTTTAATAAGAAAAATTCGTTTGTTTGTGAATGGTCGTAAGGTGGTGTGGGATAGGCTCGCTTCAGGATTAGTGCCCTAATGAGCGTTATGTGTGGGTGCATACGGCTTCGTTGGGTGAGTTTTGAACAGGGTTTGCCTGTCATTAAGGCATTAAAAGGGGCAAGGTTATCGCATTTTGGTAACGTTTTTCTCCTTCGGGCTATGAAGTGCGCAAAAAAATAGCCAAGATGCCGACCTGATTGTTTATTTACCGCTTGATACGCCTGCCAATGCGAAGCGTTTTGTGGAGACTGTGCGCCCCTATGATGGCTATTTTTTTGTAAAATATGAGTTTTGGTTGCACTATTTGCATACGCTAAAGGCTGCTGGCGTGCCTACTTATCTGTTATCGGGGATTTTTCGTCCCGAACAAGCGTTTTTTAAATGGTATGGCGGGGTGATGCGTGAGGGCTTGCGCTGCTTTACTCACTTTTTGTACAGAATGAGGCTTCGGCTGTGCTGCTCAGCGGTTTGGGCTTTAAGAATGTAATGGTGAGTGGCGACACGCGTTTTGACCGGGTGTATGAAATTTTGCAACGCGATAATCGGTTGGATTTTGTAGCGCATTTTAAGGGGATAGATTATGTGTGGTTTTTGGTAGTTCGTGGGCTTTTAGATGAGGCTATTTACGCAAATTTTATCAACCAATGCGAGAATGTGAAGTTTATCATAGCACCTCATAACATTCACGCTGATGAGATAGGGGCGTTACGGGACAAACTCAATAAAAAAAGTAGTGCTTTACAGCGAAAAAGGACAATGCCGATTTGACTACTGCCGATGTGCTTATCGTTGATACGGTGGGATTGCTGACGAAAATATACAGCTATGCCGATGTGGCTTATGTGGGCGGCGGTATGGGTACGCAGGGCTTGCACAATGTGCTGGAACCTGCCGTTTTTGGTATTCCTGTAGTGATAGGGAAGAATTACGAGAAGTTTAACGAAGCACGTGAGCTGGTTGGCTTTAGGTGGGGTCATTTCGGTGGCTTCGGCAGAGGCTTTTGAGAAAGTTATGGGCGAACTGGTAACCAATGCTGAAAAAAACGAGAGGTTATAGGGGCTATCAATCGCAAATATATAGGGCAAAAAAGGTGCTACTGCGGCTTTTATGGCTGCAGTAGCACGATGAAAAAAGTTATTTTATCTTGAGTCCTACAAAGATAGTTCGTGGTAGTGAAGGTCCGTAGATGTAATTGGAATCGCGTTCGGCACCTTTATCAAAGTCGTTTTGGTATTGGTTGAACATATTTTTAACACCGCAGCTCACTTCTAACGGGAAGAATTTCTTCCATTTGAACTCATAAGAAGTATTGAGCCCAAAAATCAATCATTCCTTTAGTAGTTTCCAATCGGGTTTCGGTGATATAACCATTTATATGAGGTACTTTCATACTGCCTGTGTATACGGTAACGAGGTTGATATTCCACTGTGGCACAGGGCGATAGGTAGCCATTAGGTTTCCGTATAGGTTGGGGGTACGCAATATTTCATCGGAAGTTATACCATCTTCGGGAGTTTGAGGGCTGTTGTATTTAGCACTTTGCATAGTAGCTGCAAGTTGGCATTGCCATTTGGGATTAGGGCTATATTTCACTTCTATATTTACCCCTTTTTACGACCGCTCCATCGGTATTGATTTTTTCTTTTACACGGAAGCCGTTTTTCTTTTCCTATTTCTTCATAATCGAGATCGGTCGTGTAGGGCGGTGTAAAAATCCTTCAATCATAGCGATAAGCTGGTGTGTGTCGGGGTATGATTATACTCGAAAGAGGCTGTATAGCTATCGGAAGTTTCTTTTTGAGGTTTTCAGCCAATTTTACGCGGCGTACTTCACCAGTGATCAGTTCGGAATGAACATCTTCTGAATAAAAACATCGGAGCTCGGAAACCGCGTGCGTAACTTCCGCGTAGAATAAAGTTTTCGTTGATATTATAAAGAGCACTTGCACGAGGGTTTAGCACGGTGATGCTTTCTTTAAGTAGAGAAGCATTGACGTGGTCTAAACGCAAACCTCCTAAAAGTTTGAATTTAGGTGATATTTTTCCAATCGGCTTGGCTAAACAACCCAAAAGGTGTTCGACTTTTTGATTTATGGTGAGAATATTGGGGTTTTTGTCGTGTTTCTGAAAAGGACATCGTGGTTGAACTCGGCTCCTGAAGTGAGTTGCAGCTGTCCTTTGGCGGTGGGCAGGTAGTAGGTGTGTTGCCCGCCGAGTACCCAGATATGTTCTTTGGTAAGACCATAATTACCTGTTGATGCTTCTATATCGGTACCCTCAAGCTTGCCGTAGTAGTTATCGGCACGTGTGCGTTCGGCACTGGTGTAGGCTGATAGCTTGTGGTTGTAGGCTGGTGAGAAATAGTCGTAATTGGCATTACCACCTATTGCTTTGGTACGGATGCTTTCGGCAATATCGGCAAGGTGTTCTGGGAGGTCTAATTTATTCCCTCCGCGTCTGTCTTCATCGCTCATATTGAGTTCGGCAGTAAGTTTATGACGGTCGGTGAAGTGGTTGAAAAGTTTAGCACCTGCATTTAGGTTTTTGTAGGCGTGTAATTTCGGTAAAATCATCATCGTTGGCATCGTAACTTTGGCGATTGCGGTTCAAGGCGTGGAAAGAAATGCCTCGCATATAGTTATCGCTTACAATAGAGCCGTTGAAAGAGCTTATAATGTCGGCAGATTTACCACCAATGAGGTTGCTTACGATACCTGCTTGTGCTTCGTTTTTGATAGGGTCTTTGGTAATAACGTTGATAGTACCTGCGATAGCATTAGAGCCGAAGAGTGCTGAACCACCACCGCGAATTACTTCAATACGCTCAATCATATTAGCAGGGATTTGGTCTAAGCCATAAACGCCATTGAGCGAGCCAAATATGGGGCGGCTATCGATGAGGATTTGTGAGTAGGAGCCTTCCATACCATTGATGCGCACTTGTGTAGTACCACAGTTTTGGCAGTTTACTTCGGTACGCAAGCCGGGTTGAAATACTAACGCATCGATAAGGCCATGAGCTTTTTACAATAGTAAGCTCTTTTTGTGAGGTTACACTCACCAAAACCGGTGCATCTTTGCGATTTTCTTTGGTTTTGGTGGCGGTAATAACAACTTCGTCTATACCGAGTACATCTTCTTTTAGAGCGATATTTTTGCTCGGTAGTGGCGCCTGCGGTAATGGTTACCTTATCGTTATAGGGATATAGCCTAATGAAAGTACTTTTTAGGCGATATTCTCCAGCAGGGAGGGACAATGAAAACTCACCTTTGCGGTTGGAGGTTGTCCATTTTTGGTGGTTTTGCTTTCTAATTGCACTGATACAGCTTCCAAAGGAAGGTCATCAGAAGTGATATGCCCTTTGAAAAGTGCTGTCTTGAGCAAGTGCTACGGCACTGATTGCTAAAACAAATAGCAGTAAAGAATGTTTTTCATTACGGTTAATCATTTAATTAATTAATTCGGTGCAAAGATACAATATTTTTAGACATATCCAAAAATTATATGTAATATAATAAAAACTTTAACATTTTGCTTATCTAAATGCAATGTTTTTTTAGGGCATAAAAAAAGCTTAGAAAGCTGTAGCCTTCTAAGCTGTGATTAATGAAAAACAAAATTAAATTACTTTATAACAGTATCCTAATACATACTCTTCCAAGTTTTTGAAATAAACGGTGTAAAAAAAGTATCGTTTATTTTAATTTCCGTACATTTATCGGTAGGGAAAAAGTCACGTACTTTTACATCATTGAGTGTAAGGGAAGGTGTATTATGGATTTTAAACCCGACTTCTTTAGCACACCATATCATTGTGAGTTTTTGAACAATAGTATCTTCGGAAAAAGCAGCTTTGCTGTAGTTCCATTGCGTAAATTTACTTTGCAATGCGGACGATTTTTCTCGCTTTTTCTATATCAACACCTACCTTGTGCTTGGTGCTTATAATGATAGATACTTTGTTAAACGAATGGCTTATAGATATTTGGTTGCCACTCTTGAGTAATGGTTTGCCATAAGAATCGTAATAAAGAGCGGTGGCATCGTAGCCTAACTCTTTCAGGAGCAAACGAGTTGCTAAAAAAATTTTTCTTAGCCGCCTCGTTGTGAATAGCCTCAAACAGGTTTTGCTGTTCAGGCGATAGTGAGACCCCTTGTTGTAATTTTGCAGGGCTTCCTCTACAGTCCATACATATAAGACTGTGTGAGGATCGATCTCGAAATGTTCTTACTAATGGCATATTATTTCTTTCATCTATTCTGCAGCAAAGGTAATTATTTTTGATAAAATCCAAAGTATGAAAAACCTTTTTCTTTAACATAATTGGTTTGTTAATTTTTCTTGAGTTTATTCTTAATTTTTGTGTATAAATTAAGAGTAACATCTGTTTATATAGTTAAAATCCGTCAATATAAGCAATTTAAAATTTAACACAGCTATAGATTAATTTTTAACATTACTTTAAGCATTTTATGCTTATTTATCGGTAGTTTTCAGGGAATAAAAAGCACCCTTACTAAAATTAGCAAGGATGCTTCAATGAAATGAATTATAACTATCTTATTATTTTATAAAGCACTTTTTTTACTGCTTTTTACCACATCTTCAGCATTAGGTAAAAACTCTTTCAATAATTCTGAAGAGAAAGGAGCTGGTGTATCGGTAGTGGTGATACGTTGTACAGGTGCATCTAAGTAATCAAAAATATGCTCTTGCACTTGGTATGTAATCTCTGAAGATACACTACTAAAGGGCCAAAGCTTCTTCTAAAAATAACCAAACGATTGGTTTTTTCTTTACAGAATTGAATATAGTTTCAAAATCTAACGGGCGCACAGTACGCAAAATCGATGATTTCACACTCAATACCTTCTTTTTGCTAATTGTTCAGCAGCTTTGTGAGCCTCTTTGATGATTTTACCAAAAGATACTATTGTAACATCATTACCTGCACGTTTAATATCAGCAACACCTAATGGAATAGTATATTCTTCTTCAGGCACTTCGCCTTTATCGCCATACATGTGTTCTGATTCCATAAAGATAACAGGGTCGTTATCGCGTATTGCCGATTTTAGCAATCCTTTAGCATCGTAAGGAGTAGAAGGTACCACTACTTTCAAACCAGGGCAGTTAGCATACCAATTTTCAAACGCTTGAGAGTGAGTTGCTGCTAATTGTCCTGCTGATGCGGTAGGGCTCTGAAGACGATAGGCACGGTAAATTGTCCGCCAGACATTTGGCGCATTTTTGGCAGCATTGTTGATAATCTGGTCTATAGCTACCAATGAAAAGTTAAACGTCATAAATTCAACTATAGGACGGTTACCATTCATTGCAGCTCCTACTGAGATACCTGCAAAACCGCTTTCGGCAATAGGGGTATCGATAATGCGTTTTTAAAGTCAAACTCATCGAGCATTCCTTTAGAGGCTTTTGTAAGCACCGTTGTATTCGGCTACTTCTTCACCTATTAAATAAAACCGATTCATCGCGACGCATCTCTTCGCTCATTGCCTCGCATACGGCTTCTCTAAACTGTATTGTTCTCATTTATATTAAGATAAAAATTGTATGATTAAATTTTTCTTTTTTTCAAACGCAAAAAGTAATAATAATAATTGAATATCCTACATTTTTGTGATTTTTATTTCGTGTCTAATGTATTGTTTTTATAATATTTTATAAATATTGGATTTTGTTGCTCATTTATAAAAATACAGGTATAGAGCCCAATATGAAATAACTACCTTCTCTGCAGCAAGTTGTAAAACGAAGCCGACTTTATATAGCTTTGTTTCTTCTTATTGACGGGTATTACTTCTAAAAATCCTAAATCAACTAATTGTTTTAGGTCGGTACTGAGCTGTATGGTTTGAGATGAGGAAACGGTTTTCTATCTCTTTGATGCTGAGTACCCGTTCGGGGTCGTCATAAATAATTTTGATGATTTGTGCCATACGCTCATTCACCCCTGCTATCTTCATAAACTGCGAGGCTTGGAATATCTCTTTCTGCTTTCTGTTGATATAGCTCTTTAGTGCCTCGAAAGCTTTTTCCATAGCCCTGAGCTGATAGGGTGATAAAATAACTAAGGTCGTTATCATCGGCTTCGGTATGCAGAAAGGCTTTTTCGTACTGTTTTTTTGGTTTCTTTTATAATACGCGAAATGGAAAGATATTCGGTAAGCCAGTAGCCCGATTTGAGCATATACCAGTAGAACACCGCACGTGCTGTGCGCCCATTGCCATCGGCAAAAAGGGTGTATAAAGCCCTATCATAAAGTGCAATACGCAGGCTTTGATAAGGGGGTGTATAAAGGTATGGGGAGCTGGTATTGAAAAAGGTGCAAAGCTGTGCTATAAGTTCGGGTATCTCGGCAGCATCGGGAGGGGTATGTACTACTTCACCATTAGTAAAATCAACTACATAAATATCGTTATGGGTTCTAAAAGTTCCTTCTTCTTCGGGCAAATCGAGGGTTCTATAGGCTATAAGCTGGTGTATATACTGCAGACGCTCAGGCGTTAGGGGCTCGTGCTTGTGCTGCAGTATATGCTGCATAGTGTTGTAGTTGTTCATAATCATCTGCTCAGACTTGCTTTTGGGCTTGATGCCCTTCTGTATCATCTCTTTAGCTTTTTTGCGAGTAGTATTAGCCCCCTCTATCTGGCTGCTCGCTATCGATTCCTCAATAATGGAGCTCAACATAAATTTATGTGTATCTACTTCGGCAATCCCCATATTGCTGGTTAGGGTGCCGCCTATATGCATATCAAATGTGTGTAGGGCTTGCTGTATGTAGTCGGTAAGCACGTAGCTAAAGTGGTGCTTGCCAAACTGCAGTGTACGTTCGTTTAGGTGACGATAGAGCTTCACTGCTTGCCATAATTGTTTAGGAGGGATATCTTTAGCCTTGTACTTTAGCTGCGACCAATACAGGTATTCGTTCTGTATTTTCTGTAGAAAACCATTTGATAGTAAGGGTTTTATAAGATTATACGTATCGGTAGCAGGTGAAAAAGGAGGAGGTGTTTCTATCATTGTTATAGGTTTTGAAATGTAAAAATAAGAAAAATTGCGTGATTTACGGAAAATCACGCAATTTTTTTCTTATTTTGCTATTCTTTTCAAACTACAGTGAATTTTCTTTTGTAAATTTCACTATCTCGCTGATATGTCCAAAAAGGCAACCCCTACTACAGTATCGGCAGCACCATAATATACAGCTACCTTATCCTCTTCGGTACTATGCAACGCTGCACAAGGGAATACTACATTAGGGCACATCGCCAGTAGTTTCGTACAGAGTAGCAGGCGCTAAAAGATAAGGTTGTGTGCGCGCAATCACTCGGCTTGGGTCTTCTAAATCGAGCAAAGCTGCCCCCCATAGAGTAACGGAAGCCGTTGCAGGTATTGATTACACCGTGATAGAACAATAACCAGCCTTCACTTGTTTTGATAGGCACTGCTCCTGCACCAATTTTAGTACATTGCCAAGCACTATCCATAAAATGGAGATACTTTCATCACACAACGATGTTCGCCCCCAGTATTTCATATCAGGACTATAGCTCACAAAAATATCACCAAAAAGGGGTGTGCCCATTATCGCTTGGGCGACTAAGCATTGCGTATTTGCCGTTTATTTTTTTCAGGGAAAAGCACTCCATTACGATTGAACGGAAGGAAGGCGTTTTCGCATTGGAAAAAAACTCTTTAAAATCATAGGTGTAGGCAATGCCGATAGTAGGCCTGCAATAGCCATTGCACCACGTTACCCAGTATCTGTCTTCAATAAAAAGTAACGCGAGGGTCGTACTTATAGTCGGAAGGGATAAAAGCTTGTGTTACCCGCTTTCATCACTATTGGGTCGTGGTTGATTTCCCAATGCAATCCATCTTTGCTAAAGCCTGCAAATATGTTCATTTGCACAGCTTTATTATCGCAGCGAAATACACCTGCATAGCCATCGCCAAAGGGTACTACTGCTGAATTGAAGATACTGTTTGAGCTTGGAATGTCGTATCTTCCAATAATAGGGTTTTTCGCTATAACGCCATAGCACATCGTTACACCCTGCGGGGCGTTCTTGCCAAGGAATTTTTATTACTCATTATTTTTGTTTTTGATTTTTTTGTTTTTCAACTATTTATAATCATTTGTTTTTTGTTGTGTTAGTTTGTTTCTGCAAAGTTAATGTCTAACACTACTATTTTATCATCTTCTTTATTGTAAACACCTCTCAAGAACTGATCTCTAAAATAGAAATTGTAATCCTGATACGAATAGTTGTTGTTAGCTGCCGAGAAGATTACTTGGTTGTTGCGCTTATTAATACGCCAAAGCTACTTCTACCTTGTAGATAAGACGTGGTTTTTTTAGTAACTGATAGTCTTTCTTCTTCAATAATAGCCTTGTCTTTTCAAAAACGGATTTTCATAGATTGTAGACTGCTAACACTATCGCTCACTACAATTTTTATTGATAGCTCCTGAAAAGCGTTTGTTGATAAGCTCAAGGCGTTCCTGCGAAAAAGACGCTCAATACACTAAAAACAACAAACAAAAGTAAAGTTTTTTTCCTCATAAAAATTTATTTAGTTTTTCTTATTTACTTATTTCTTCACTCCGCTTGGAATATTCACTACTCTAGCTTCGAGCCATTCGGCATTGCTAAGGTCGCCTCGCTCACAATTTACAAACATCGGCAAGCGGTTCATCAGTTGCCATATGGGTCGGCACATTACTGCCTTAGCATTCATCTCTGTAAGAAAACTATCTCGTTCTGACTTGTCTTTCAATATAATAGCATTAAGCCAATAGTTACAATGCTCATCGGCACGTTCTTCAAAAAAAGCAACTTGTTGCTGTTTGAAAAATGCTTTATAAGCCTCTGCTGTAGCTCGCTTATTGACTAAAAAGCCATCTAACTGTTCTAATTGGGCGACTCCTAAAGCGGCATTGATATTGGGCATACAGTAATTATAGCCCTATTTCATCGTGTACAAACTCCCAAGCGTGGGGCAGTTTGGCTTGCGTAGTAAGATGTTTTGCTCGTTGCGCAATAGCTTCATCATCGGTGAGTATCATTCCGCCACCGCCTGTAGTGATGGTTTTATTGCCATTGAAGGAAATAGCTCCAATTTTAGCAAAAAGTACCCAAATGCTTAGCCTTGTAGTAGCTACCCATTGCCTCGGCAGCGTCTTCCACTACAGCGATGTGATAGTGTTCTGAAATGGCTAAGATTTCTTCTATTCGGCAGGCGTGTCCGAAAGTGTGCATTGGCAAGCAGGCTTTGATGCGCCTACCTGTTTGTTTTGTGATAACACGTTCCGTTGCGTAGCTGGGCATTGTCCTGCAAAAATCGTTCCAATGATGTAGGTGAAAGCCCCATAGTGTCTTTTATCAACATCTACAAAGGCGGGAACTGCACCCGCATAGACGATAGCATTGGTAGTTGCAATAAAAGTAAGAGGTTGGGTAATTACCATATCCCCTCCTCTACCCCACTAAGTTTCAAGGCAATATGGAGTGCATTGGTGCCATTCACGCATACTACAGCATATTTTGCAGCTGTATATTCTGCAATTTTTGCTCGAAGAGGTCAACAAATTTACCTACACTTGATACAAAGGTCGTATCGATACATTCTTCTAAATATTTTTCGTTACCTGCAAAAAGTAGGAGCGTGTAGAGGTATAAAAGCCTCTTTTTCACCGTAAAGGTCTCGTATAAAGGCTATGGTTTCGGGTATATTCATTATGGTGATTTTTCAATCTGTTAAAGTTGTTTCTATCTCTTGTCCAAAGTTAGGACGAGGTATCCCTAATTGCTCAAAAGATTCCTTTAGGAAATCGAGACTTTTACTAAGGGATTCTTTAGCGCGTGCTATTTTCTTTTTATAACCTTCACTATTTCTAAATTTAGTAATAGTGTCGTTTGTCTTTTTTTCTTTTTATGTTCATAATTGTTCTATTTTTTCGTTGAATTAAAAATCCTATATAGTCGGTAGTGGGGTTAAAAAGTTCAAACTCATTATTTTTCCAATTCACCAAAAATAATAAAAGTCTTTAAGTGCTTGTGTTAAATATTTTGTGATGCCTTTTTCGGTATAGTCTATTGCGTGAATGAGTACTTCCTGTTACATATATAAGAGCTATAGGATTGCTATTTGTAAATGCATAAACTGTTTTGAATAACAGTTGCTAATACTTTTTTCGGTATCTCCATTATTTGTAACAACCTTATCATCTATAATTCCTGTTGCGGGATCTTCATCTCCTAAAGCTAAATTAAATACTCCTTCTGCAATTTCTTCATAATAAATCACCTTTTGTATCTCTCCATTTTTTTCCTTCACTGATAAAACGAAAAGGTGTATAAATCTTCTTTAGGAAGTATTTCATAGTGTGGTAGTTCCATATTGATTAATTTCTTTAAAGTATTATCTGTAGTTCAGATAATTTTTGTTACATATTCGGTAATTAGTGAGTTTTTCTTCGCTCAACCTTCGCTCAGCTTTTACATCTTACTATCTAAATAGCGCCCTGTTTCGTGATGGTCGAAATTTACCAAAAATTCTTTTCATCAGTGTGGTAATATCGCTCTTCTCGGTAGCAGGGTTATTGAATAGTTGGGTTAACTTATTTATAAAACTTTCTATTTCAGAAACTTCTTTAAACGATTGCAAACTGATTACGCCCTAAAGATGTATAGTTGTTTAAATCTACCTTTTTCGCCTTCAGTATAAAACTCTTCATAGGGCTTTTCGCCTGTGGTGTCGCTTTTTGAAAAATAAACGGGGTACCATTTGTCGGTTTCTTTTTCTGCTTTCAGCTTTGGCGATTGCTTCAGCTTCACTATGGCACTCAAGTGGCGTATAACCCTAATTCTTTTGAGCAACTGGGTAGCTATTTCCGAGAAGGTAAGTACTTGCTCTTTCTTTAGCTTTGGGAAGTATATCTGTCCGCTACTGCCTAATATACAGCCTTTATTAGGCATATTTGTCCGCTTTCTTCGGGCGACACAAAATAGCGGGTTACATCACAGGGGCTGATAGGGGGTTGGTTTTTGGCGATGCGTTCTAAGAATCCTGCGGGCAGCGAACCGTTGGAAAAAGGCTACATTGGCAAAGCGAGCGGTAGTTACAGGAAAGTGTTTGGCATAAGCCATTATCATATCTTCCATAATTTTTGCTGCCGCCCATTATATTTACGGGGTTGGCAGCCTTGTCGGTAGAGACGCAAAAAGAAGTGTTGTGGTGGGTAGTCTACAATAAATCTAATAGTTTTTGGCATTTACTACGTTGTTTTTTTGAGCAATGCTTCTACAGAATATTTATCTTTTTCGCTTCATAGCGCTAGTGTGCCGAAAAAAATTGGCTACAATATCAAAACCTGCGCGTGCCTTAAACATCTTTACAAAAACTTCATCGGCATAGCTCATCGGGTAAGTTACATAGTCGGTAGGCACGGTGAAAGGTTGAAGTACTACGCAACTCGCGCGTAAGTTCGGTAAGTGCGTTTTCATTGATATCTACAACTACTAATGATTTAGGACTGAAAGGCAAAAGAGCTTTTTATAAACGAACTGCCAATAGAACCTGCACCACCAATAACTAATACGCTTTTTGCCTTCGATGGCTTTTTGTTAATGCTGATTGATGGGCGTGCAAATCTGCCCGAAACATACTTTCAGGACGCTTGGTAACGTATTTATCTATAAACTCGTGGAGGTGTATCATCTGGATATTTTTTTGCAAAAGGTAGTAAAATAATTATCAATTATAGGTAATTTGCTGTGTATAAGCATAAAAACTTTGCCAATACTGTGGTAAGCATTGGCAAAGTTTTGAGGTGAGATTGAGGAAAAAAATTAAATGGTCTGTAAATAATTTTTGATACATCAGTTCAATTCCTCTTGCAGTTCAATCTTATGTTTCCAACCTAAATTGTGTAGTTTGCTTGGGTCAGTAAGTTTACGCATTGTACCATCGGGTTTGGTGGTGTCAAATTCAATTTCGCCTTCATAACCAATGGTTTGCTTTTATATAGTAGGCAAGTTCTTTAATTGTAACTTCCTTACCTGTTCCTATATTGATATGAGTATTGCGAACCTCTTTAGCTCCTACGGGATAAGTATCTTTGAAAATCGATACGCTCCATCACAAATACACACGCATCTGCCATATCTTCACTCCATAAAAACTCACGATAGGGTGTTCCTGTACCCCACAAAGTTACTTTTTGCGCTGTAATGCCATATTTAGCTAATATAGCGGCTATTTCATCGTCTGTATTTTTGCCCTAAAACGCCTTCTACAGGTCGTTTATCAAGGTCTTTTCGTACACCTTCCCAATCATTATGCCGCAATAGGTTTGATAAATGTATTTTGCGAACCATAGCAGGTAATACGTGCGAATTTTCAAGGTGAAAAATTATCATTAGGACCATAAAGATTGGTAGGCATTACTGCTATGAAATTGGTGCCATACTGCAAATTGTAACTTTTCGCAAAAGTTTAATCCCCGCTATTTTAGCAATAGCGTAAGGTTCATTTGTATATTCTAAGGGCGAAGTAAGCAAACAATTCTCTGACATTGGCTGCGGAGCCTCTTTAGGATAAATACAAGTACTGCCCAAGAAAAGTAATTTTTACCTTATATTGAAACGCTGCGTGAATTATGTTATTCTGAATCATCAAGTTGTCATAGATAAAGTCAGCACGATACGTATTATTAGCCATAATACCTCCCACTTTAGCTGCAGCTAAGAATACATATTCTGGTTGTTCTTGTGCAAAAATCAATCACAGCTTGGTTATCGCGCAAGTCTAATTCTGTACTGCTTCTGCCTACAAGATTAGTGTAGCCTTTCTCTGTAAGATTTTTCCAAATTGCTGAACCTACTAAGCCATTATGTCCTGCAATGTATATTTTAGCGTTTTTATCCATTATTCAAAGTAATTCATTATTGTAAAACCACCTTCTTTGAGGTAAGCATCGCGTTTTGAAAAGTTTAATATCTGAACGCATCATATCTTCTATCAATCCTTTAAGGTCATATTGTGGTTTCCATCCCTAAAACTGTCTGTGATTTTTGTAGGGTCTCCAATAAGCAAATCCACCTCTGTTGGTCGGAAATACTGAGGGTCAACTAGTACTACAGCTTCATTTTTAGCTATTTTTATCTTCTATATGTGCAAGGTACTTTTTCACCCTACTTTTTCACTAAAAAACAGCTTTTGTTTACAGCTGTTATATAGCCTTTTTCATCTACCCCTTCACCTTTAAAATTCTATTGTAAGTCCTATTTCTTGTGCTGCTAAGCTAATAAAATCGCGAATAGCAGTAGTAATACCAGTAGCAATCACATAGTCGCTTGGAGTATCTTGCTGCAAGATGAGGTACATCGCCTTGATATAGTCTTTAGCGTGCCCCAGTCGCGTTGCGAACTAAGGTTGCCCATATAGAATCTTTCCTGCATACCCAAAGCTACTCTACTAAGGGCACGGGTTACTTTGCGAGTTACGAAAGTTTCCCCTCGTATAGGAGACTCGTGATTAAACAATATACCATTAGAAGCGTGCATTTTATAAGCCTCTCTATAATTCACGGTAATCCAATAGGCATAGAGTTTTTGCAACTGCATAGGGTGAGCGTGGGTAGAAAGGTGTTTTTCGCTCTGAGGGACTTGCTGTACCAAACCGTAAAGCTCAGAAGTAGAAGCTTGGTAGATACGAGTTTTTTTCAGTAAGTCCCAACAAGCGTACCGCTTCAAGGATACGAAGGTGCCCAAGCCATCTGCATTACCTACATATTCTGGAGTTTGAAACTTACGTGTACGTGGCTCATCGCTGCAAGGTTATAGATTTCATCGGGTTGTACCTCTTGGATAAGACGCGTGATATTCATACTATCGGTAAGGTCGCCGTAATGAAGTATAAGATTTCTATTTTTCAAGATGAGGGTCTTGGTAAAGGTGATCAATACGATCGGTATTAAACAAAGACGAACGGCGTTTCATACCGTGTACTTCATAACCTTTTTAAGCAGGTACTCCGCGAGATACGCTCCGTCTTGCCCTGTAATTCCTGTGATAAGTGCTTTTTATTCATTTCCAATATTTTTGCAAAGGTACAAAATTTATTTTTATTTTTCCTTGATACATTTTCATTTATCTTCCTCTGATAATGATACTATACAAGTTAGGCATATATTTTTGCAGTCCTTTAGCTATAATAATACATAAAATTATTGTAATAATGACATTAAAAATGGGGATTGGTACACGAGCCTCCCCTTGACTAATGAAATACTGCAAAAAGCTATGGATTCAGACATTAGAGTATTATTTGTAGTAGTTTCAATGTAGGAATGAATAAACACCACTAATACCATTGCTATTAGTGATAAAAATTTTTAGTTTATTACTAAGATAAGTATTCATTTTCTTAAATATTGTAGAGTTTTTGAGAGTGGTTTTAAGATAAATACAAATGGCAAAAATAGATAAACCATTATCTTTCCAGGCATTATAGCATTCTATATTAGCTTTAATAATGTTTTTATACTTTTGTTACTAGCTCCTCCTACTCGCATTTTTACCAAGGTTTCAGGTATATATGCGACTTTAATTCTATTTTTCTATAAAACGTAGCATTATTTTCATAATCTGCTCTCTATTTTTATACTTCAGATTAAAAGTTGCCATACTTATCATATACTTCTTTTTCACAAAAAGTTGGATGGGCAGGGTGCCACCCTTTTTTTAAACAAACCTTCTTTATAAGCTTTAGATTCCCAATAACGAAGAACTCTATTGGTGTTCCTTTGCGTCTACATATTCTAAATCTCCATACACTCCTTCATATTCTCCTTCTTGAAAAGTTTTTACGACTTTCCATTACATCATTTGAATTATAAAAATCATCTGAATTGAGAATGCCAACAATATCACCTGTAGCAAGCGCAACTCCTTTATTCATTGCATCATAAATCCCTTTATCAGGCTCTGAAATTATTTTTTACTCTATTGGGAGTGTTTCTTATAAGCTCAAGTGTATTATCTTTAGACCCTCCATCTATGATAATATGTTCTATATTAGCGTAATCTTGTTTATTGACTGATAAAATTGTATCAACAATTGTTTTTGCACTATTATAGGTAGGTGTAACAATACTAACTTTCATAATCAAATATCTTTAATATTCTTTCTTTATGGATTTTATTTGAATAAAACTTAAAATATCGTTTTTGTAAGTGTTCTGATAGATTTGTTAATGTTTCTTTTATCTGTTTTTAGATATAAATAAATTGTTTTTAGCCCTTCCAAATCCTTAGCTTGAAACAAAAACGGGTAATCATCTCCCTAACATATTTCTAATATCACCAACGTCAGAAGCTATTACTATAGTACCACACATCATAGCTTCTAAGATAATTAAGGGTTGTCCTTCATTATAAGAAGGTAACACAAAGACATCGGCATTATGAATTGTATTAAACTTTTCTTCTATTAAAACACTATTTATACGTACTGAATTACTTTGATAAGTTCTTATTTGTTTTTCTAACTTTTTATCAGTAAAAGCTCCCATAGCAATTTAGTGTCAAATTATTATCTTCTATCGTTTTTGAAAACATTTAACAAATCTATAATTCCTTTTTTTCAGCTATATAGTTTGATAAATATAGTAAGTTGTTCTTATTATTTTTCTCTTATAAGATATTCCCTCTCAGGAATAATAGTATTGGCTAAACAACATACCTTTGTATTCCCTTCTAAATGTTTAGGAACTAAAGTTTCACTCAAAAATAAGTTTATCTGCTCTTTTTACAAAAAAATTAATAAGCAATTTAGAAATAATAGAATGATTATAAAAAGATTCAAAAGTCGCCGCGATGAATATGAAAAATCGCCTTACCCCTTACTTTTTGTTTAAAAGCCATTAAGTAAAGAATATTCTTAAGCATCCCCAAATATGATATTGCCATATTAGCATATCAAAACTTGTTTGCCTAACCTTTTTCTAATTTGTCTTACAATATAGTATATTTGCTTTTATTTTTGATAGAGTAAATTGATTGTGATTAGACAAAGGAATGTATTCTTCAATAGGAAATAGATTAAAACACTGTGAAAGTATTTTTAATATTCATAGCACTAGAGTTACTTACTCCGTGAATAGTTTTAGGGAGGCAATTCACCCACGAATAGTATGTTTTTTCATTTTTTTCAGAAGTAATGTTGTTGCTAAATATAAAGGAATTATATAAAATGATATTTTTAAATAATCCAATTGCATTATACCCAAACCAGCGTGGATAGGTCGCTAAGACTACAATACTATACAATATAAAATAAATATTTTTTTACTTTTTTTGTAATTTATTTATTAGAGAAGCTATATAATAACCTATAAGAATCACTCCTGGATAAGAAAGGTAAAAGTATGAATAAGCACTAATAAGAGCCCCTCCTCCTGTATGTGCAATATTTTTCTGAATATAAGTTATTACAGATGCTTTTTCAGGAAGCCAAGAATAGGGTAGAAATAAAGAAAGTATATTATAGAAAAAAATATTTCTAAACGTGTATATACATTTAAGGTGTCTGACAGAGCTGTTTGATTAAGTATGGTAGAAGAGTAAAAATATCATTCTGGTTCCCCAAAATTCTTTAAAAAGTTTTTAAAAATCTCCTCTAAAAGGCAAAAGAAAAAAAGTTCATACCAAGAAGAAGTTGATGCCAAAGTAATATTCCTCTGATAGCTCCCATTAATACAAAAATATATAATATGGGAGTTACATAACAAAAATCTTAAATAATGATATATGATTTTTTTGAGTATCATAATACAATGTAAAGTATAACAACCCCATCATCAATACTCAATACGTCCTCCATATAACAATAACTTTTACACTCATCAAGAGCATTAGAATATGAAGTATTTTTCATTATATAGCTTTTTCCACTATATATATATATAAAGGAATAAGTAAAAGAAAATATTCCCCTACCCCTCCTAGACTTGTTGTATTTCCTTGCTGCCCATATCCTCCTGTGTCTAAAAATTGTATCTCCTCTTATTGCAAATAGAAGAAAAACACAAAAATGCAGTTAAAAAAATAAATATAAAAGTACATTCTTTGCTTGAGGTATTTTTTTCATTGATATATATGTTCTTTTTATAGGTTGCAAAAAAAGTGTCTAAAGTACATATAGTATGTATTTGTAGTGTTTCATAAAAAAACCTTTTTGTAGGATGATAAGCAAATATATATTCTCCCATGATGGGATGACATTTACTATATAAGTAAGAAAAACAAAAAAACATCAAGAGTATAGGCAAACTCTTATAAGTTTTTAAATATAATAGAAAGATTGGCTACTATCGCTAACGACAGTAACAATTTAGAAGATTCTTCAAAAGAATACAAGATTACCAATATGTATATTAGCAATCTTACAAAAATAGAAAGCAAATAGCTATATGACATCATTCTATATATTTAGCAACTTGTTCTGTTCTTATCCTTTTACTTATATTAACAACTACTATACTATAATTTATCTTCTCTCATTTGACGTGTAAAGTTTTTCAATTCTTGTGTTTTTTTATCAAAAATTATTCAAATAGATCTGAAAACTATTTAATCCATATTCATCAAACATTTCTTTTTCTGACATTAGTTTTTTTCGTATTTTTCCTTAATTTCATTAGAATTATGTGGATTAAAGCCATATCCATTAATACCTTCTTTAAGTGCCTCATAATGATTTCCACAATATGTAGACACTAATAGGGGAGCTTCATTTTCAAAGCCTCTACAATAGATAATGGAGATGGATCTGAAAATGAAGGTAATAAAAAGATATTAGCTTTATTATATAAATTATTTATTTGTTGGTAATTCTGAAATCCTAACAAAAATATATTTTCTTGTAGTTCATTATTTTTATATACTCTTTATATAAATCTTCATCATCCCCATCCCCTGCTATCAGGAATATTGATCTTTTAATATTTTTCGATGCCTATAGCATTAAAAATTAAGTGCTCCTTTTTATAGATTCTATTAAGCGTATAGGTATACTGGCAATGGATTTTGTTTACGTTTTTCTAAATAATTATTTTTCTAACTGAAATACATTTTCATCAATTAAATTAGGAAGATGTACAAATTTTTTAGGCTTAATATTCCATTTTTCAAAAGTTAGCTCCGCCATTTTTCCTGGTACTATAAAATTGCCATCAATAGTATTAAAACAAAAATTTCTAATAGTCCTTTTTATTAAACTATCTTTCCTAGCACCAAGTGTATTCATATTAGCTTCAGACCATATATGAAACCTCTTTTTAGTAATTCCTAGTCTTTTTAAAACACACAAAGTAATTACATTTATATCATTCCAAGAACCTCCTAGAATAAGTTCAGATTCTTTTTTTCTTTCAAAAAGTCTACAAACAAGAAAAAGGATTAAAATGAAAATGAAATCCTATTTTTCTTAAGAAAAATAGAACCCTTTTGTATCAATAAAATGAGGATAATTTAGCTTTTTCAAGTCAATCCTCCAACTTCTCCCCATTTCACTTTCTCTCATATAAAATACTTTTAAAATTGAACCCTTTTTGTGAAAAGATCATTAAAAAGATACTCTATATGGAGCTATAATGTTCTGTATAAAAATATATGTTTTCATCTCGAAAATATCATTTAATAATTGTTTAACTCTACTATCTATATCATAACCACTTTGTGCAGCTCTGTTTTTGGCTATTCTTCCCAACTATTTCATAACGATTATTTTGCAAAATAATATGTCGCTTTTTGTACCAAATCATCAGGAGTGTCAAAAAAAGACTATTTCGTCATTCTCTTTATATAATCGTTGTAAGGCAGGGGTACGCTCAGAAAGCATCATTGTTCCACAAGCTGGTATTTCAAAACAACGGCGGGTATATTCATCGTTGTTACGCTTAGACATAAATACTAATGATATCTTTGCCTTGCTAATAGTTTCATAGTATTCTTTTTTTCATATATAGGATATATATATTTATTATAACTGAGACAACTTATTTTTCCCAACCTGCTCCAAAAACAGCAATAGATATATTTGCTTTAGCAAAAGAGCATCAATACACGTTACTCTGTGATCTTTTTCATAGTGTCCTATGAATATAATATCATATACTTTTTGTTTGAGGTTGCTGTGGTAATTGTGAAGGAATATAGTAAGGCATAAATAGCTTTTACTTGCTTAGCGCCAGCTGTCTTATATTCCTCTATATTCTTTTGTCGATACACAAAATTTAAGTCAAAAAAAGGTAATCCTTTCACAAAATATGTCCATAATCTACGCTGGTTCATTCTATTTTTCCAGCTTACTTTTTTTGCAAGTTTTTTATAAAATTCAGAAAAAGGGTCATCGTTATTATATGATACCAAAAGTTGTGCTTACAGTCTTTTTATCAACCACAAAGTAATGGGCAACACCATAGTGCCTCGCCACACTAATAGTATATCAGGCTTTTTTTATAAAAACTTTTATCCATAAGCACAAGTTCATTAATAAGGTACAAATCACTAAAAACAAAAATGTCTTTCTATTTTACCTATAATATTAGAAAAGTATTTTTAAAATGAAACTCTTGAATATCATTATATCCCAATCTAGAAAGGCTTTCAATGACTGCTCGTTCATATATGTAATAAGAAAAGTCTCCTGCTATAAATATTTTTCATTGAATAAGTTGCAAATTATTTTTTTAGCTTTCCAATTTCTTTTTAAGTATAAATGAATAATATATAAAGATAGTTATTTGAGTGAAGGTATTTACTATAGCAGCTCCTAATATATCCCAAATATGTATAAAAAAATAACATTCAATATGATATTTGCTATTGCCGCAAAAAGTCACTTTCAATATTTTTCTCTTGTCCCATACCTATTAAAGTATAAGAATTAACCATTGATAGAGCATTAAACATAATAGAAAGAGATAAAATAACAGAGGTAATAACTACTTCCATTGAGTTAAGATCATATAATAGTTCTATTATATATTTATTAAAAACACTAAAAAACAAATAAAAATAGTAATAAATAATATTAGCTGAAATTGTCTTTTTCTTCTTTCTATAAAACCTATAAAAATCTTTTATTATTTAAATAATTCCGTATCTCAGACAAATAAATAAAGCTAAAAATACCTATAGAGGGTAAGACAAACATTGTAATAGAAGTTGCTATTTTTATAAAAGTCCTACTGAGGTATCTCCTATAGAATATTTTATCAAAATAGTGTCTAAATTACCATATATTTGAGTCATTAATGATGTAAACATTAGTATTTTAGAAGCATTCAAATATTTTTAATATTTTTGTCTACTCTAACCTGATCATAAGAAATTTTTCTTCAAATCTTTTAAAACAAAGAAAATAGATGTACCCCACGAAAATAAAGACAATAACAAAAACTAGATAATGTTTTAGGTTGAAAAAGAACTAAAGCTATTATTAATAAACTTATAGGTAAAAATATTAGGACATATTTATCTAATTTTCTAAGTCTTAAGGAATATATACTTATCTGAATAAAACTTGTAAATAAAGAAATAATATAAATACAAGCAAGATTAGAGAACTTATATCCTATATTTAAAAATAGGAAGTAAAAAGAAAAAAATAATAAATGTTGACACTATTATAGTAATCAAAAGCTACTAAATAATCTTTTACAATAGCATTTCTTAAATAGTTTGTTAATATTCCTCCATAAACTACAGCAAGAGTCATATTCATAATTGCTAACAATGAATAATACCCCCAGAAATCTCTACCCCAGAAACTCGTACCAAGACAACTCCTAACAAGAAACCTAATAATTGGGCACTTAGCTGTCCAGATACTTGATATAAATAAGTAGGTTTTTACAATATGTCTAAATATTTTTCAGCATTTTTCTAAAAAGCATTTTTCTCTTTTTACTTTCTTATATAACTTATAAAATAGTTTCAACAAACTAGAAGGAGCTTTTGTTATTATCCTATAATAAAAAGGAAGTTTATAAATTTTTAACTATATCTATCAATTCCTTTTTCACAGTCTCTCCTTTTTCCATCCTATAGAAATAGAAAGGTCTTAAAATACTTTTTACTAAAAAGTGTCTTCCTATATAAATCAATATACGAAATATCACTTTCTTCTAATTTTTATATATATATAACTCATCTCTTACAAAAACTTTAAATACATTATCAATGTTTTTGAGTAAAATGGCTTCCATTAGAAATATCTTGAAAAAAACTAAAAACATCTTTTGATATATTAAATCCATATTTAGACTCATATAGCAAACATACTAATTTATTTGTATAAGCATTATAGTTTAGAGTCTCATCTTTTTCTATAACATTTAAAAAGATATTTACTAATTCATTTGTTTTTAAGATAAAAGAAGTAATAAAACCTGCTCCCAAAGCCTCTAATATAGTATCTTCTTTAATACTAAAAGTCTCTATTAAATCGCTTTTTCTTCCTTTGCAAGAGAAATATCAAATTTCTTAAAGTTTTTACGCCTAAAAATAGAAACCCGTTTGCTTTGTATGACTTTTTCTCGAAAAATCTCTAATGCTTTAGGGTGAAAAAATCATCATCTCCAAATACCCAAGTCCATTCAGTATCAATTTTCTGAATTCCTTTGCATATATTCTTAGTTATTCCTATATTACTACTATTAGTGTAAAAACTAATATTAGGGTTAGATAAAGAAGTTAAAAAAATCATTTGTTTTTATCTGTAGATGCATTATTCCCTATTAATATACTAAAAATTATATCTATCTAGAAACGATAATAAATAATTCAGAGTTCGTTTTAGTTTTTCTAACCTATTATATGTTGGTATAAATATTGTTAAATTACCTTTATTCATTTTTATACAATTAATTATTTTCAACCCATTCTACCATTTTTGAATGCCTTCTTTTGAGGTCATTTTAGGTTGTTATTCTAATAGTTTTTTTGTGCTTTAGTATTATCAGCCACAAAAAAACTAACTGATCACTCTTCTAAAAAGGAAGCTCTTTATATTGCATTTTTTTATACCTAAAAGTTCTTCTAACAGAGCAAAAGAGTTCTAATAATGAAAGGCTATTTTCTATCCCTCCTCCAATATTGAAAACTTGTCCTTGAGCTTGTTCTATATGCTTTTACTCCTTGAAAGTAAAGATTTACTACATCATCTGCATAAAAGCACATCGCGTACCTGCTTCCCATTGCCAGAAATAGTAAATAGCTTTTTGGTTTGTTTTCTGCTTAATTTCTATTGCTTTTTGCACAAACCAACCAATCCAACCTTGATCAAAGGTAGCGTGTTGATGATCTACCATACATTGATGAATGTCTAAATACTACTGTTTTTGAGTCCATAAATACGATGAAAATCCAGTAAATATTGGTCAGCAGTTCCTTTAGAACACCCGTAAGGCGAATGAAAATCTAAAGGATAACTTTCAGGAAATCCATTAGGATATTCTTGACATAGATAACGCATCTGTCCTTCTTCAAAAGTAAGATTAGCAAAAATCTCCATATACTTTATTAGTTGAAGAATATAATATACAAGCATTAGGACAATATTTTCTAATGGCATCCAATAAGTTAAAAAAGTACCGATTGCATTCACTTCAAAAATCCAAACGTGGATTTTTCTATAGAGGTGGTCATCGCTACTTGTCCTGCCAAATGAAAGATAATATCAGGCTGCTCTTTCTTGATAACAGTCTCTACATCATTAGTATTGCGAATGTCATAAGGATAATAAGTAAAGATTCCTTGTTTTTTGAGCCACTCTAAGTTTTGCGAACTACCATAACGAAAAAGATTATCTAAAACTACTAATTCTTCTCCTCTATTTAATACTTTTGCGCTAGGTTGCTGCCTACAAAACCACAGCCTCCTGTTATCAAATATTTCATTTTATTTCTTTTTACAAATCGTTCTATATTTTTCTTCTAGAGTCCTTTTTAGGTTGCCACCCTAAAGAGCATAACACACTGTTATCTACTTGAGGTTCCATAATTTCCCCTCTCGGTAAGGAAGTACTCCAAAAATTCAATTGGGCTCAATAGGACTACCTTTTTAGTTTTTTTCTAATGTGCTTTTTTTAGCAGTGTTACAAAAAGTTTTTACAGGGGTAAGCTCTCCTGTACCTACTTCTATATCATTAAAAGCTTTTTAATTGTGATGCTTGTTCTAAACAAATGAGATAAGCATTTACCACATCGTCTATATAGATAAAAATCGCGTTTTTGTGTGCCTGCGGTGAGTGGTATAGATGGCTTTTTCTTGCTGGAGTTCATTCAAAATCCAAGTAGTGAATTTATCATTACCATCTTGCTCACCAAACATATGTTCTAATTTTTAGGTTTATTACTTGTATCTTATCAGAAGCTACTTGCAGCCACTCTTCAAATTGGTTCTTTGAAAGAGCATAAGTGTTTATTTGTCTATTCAACAATGTGCCCGTATTAAAAAAATGTTCTGGTATTAAAGTTTATTGCTGTATTAAGCAATTCAATCACCAAACATTAAGTTTGTTTCAAGTATCTTTTGTATACTCTCTCCTTTTCTACCATACACGCAAGCCGTATGAATAACAATATCTATAGGCTGTTTTTTTCAAAAGCCGTTTGCAAGGGCACACGATCTATATCATAGCTTTTTAAATGTGTTTTCAAAAACCTTTTAAGCGCCACATATCAGAGGTAGAGCGCTTGAGTACTACTACTTCATAGCCCTTATTTATCAATGCCTTCAGCAAATGGCTCCCCCAAAAAAACCTGTCGCTCCTGTTAAAAAGTACTCTCATAATTTGCTTTACCTATCGTAACAACTAAAAATTCACCCCAAAATATTCTTCTAATTTCTCAGCGATATACTCTAAATGTTCCTCCCTAAAAGCAGGATAAATACCTACCCAAAAGGTTTGGTTCATCGTGATATCAGTATTAGTAAGGTCTCCCACTACACGATATTCCACTCCTTTAAAAATAAGGCTGCTTAGTAAGGTTACCTGCAAAGAGTAAACGTGTACCTATTTTGTGCTGGTCTAAGAAACGGAGCAAATCCACCCGTGCGGTACCAGATTCTTCTTTAAGGGTGATAGGAAACCAAACCATGAAGGGTCGCTATTGGGGTTGCCTCTGGCAGATATAAAAAGTCAGTAAGTGTTTGCAATCTATTTTTTTAGATAAGCAAAATTCTTACGGCGCTTTTCTATAAACTCTCTACTCGGTCTAACTGAGCCAAGCCACAAGCAGCCTGCATATCACTAATTTTTTTAGGTTGTAACCTAAGTGCGAATACACATATTTATGGTCGTACCCAAAAGGCAAATCGCCGTGTTGTTGCGAAAAACGGCAGTTGCAAGTATTGTCGCAACCTGGGGCACAATAACAATCACGCCCCCAATCGCGGAAAGACTCAGCTATGGTTTTTAGCTCTCCATTGTTAGTAAATACTGCCCCTCCTTCACCCATTGTGATATGGTGAGCAGGATAGAAACTCAGGGTAGCAATATCACCAAAAGTACCTACTTTTTTTGTCCGTTATAGGTAGCACCCAAAGCATCACAGCAATCTTCTACGAGCCAAAGGTTATATTTCTCACAAAGAGCTTTTTATTTTTTTCTAAGTTGAAAGGGTTTCCCAAGGTATGGGCAAGCATTATCGCCTTTGTTTTAGGGGTAATAGCTTGTTCTATAAGGTCAGCATTTACATTATGTGTGTGTAAGTCTACATCTACAAATACTGGTATAGCTCCAAACTGAATAATAGGGTTCACCGTAGTAGGGAAACCTGCCGCTACACCTATTATTCTCATCACCTTTTTTTAATAGCACGATCGCCTAATTTAGGTGAAGTAAGTGCACTAAAAGCCACTAAGTTAGCTGAAGAACCAGAATTTACTGTAATACAATATTTTACTCCTAAAAAGGCAGCTAATTTTTTTCTTCGAAAGCACGATTAAAACGCCCTGTGGTAAGCCAAGCATCAAGCGAGGCATCTACCATATTTTTTAGTTCTTGAGCTCCTAACACCTTCCCTGAAGGTGGTATAACAGTAGCACCTCCCTCAAAAGGTTTTGGTTTGTAAGCCTCTTGGGCGTATTTTTCAACTAATTGAGCTATTTCCTGCCTAATGGTGTCTAAAGTCATTTATATTTTATAGTGTTTTTATTGTTAGTTTTAATCGTTATATTTTTTTCTATTTCTTGCAAACATCTTGCTTGCATATCAGCTCCTTGTAGCCATGCACGGTGCCAATGTACTATTTGCTCTAAGGTTTGCTCTAATCTCCATTTGGGGTGCCATTTTAGGCGTATTGCAGCTTTTGAACAATCAAGTTTCAAAAAGTTAGCTTCGTGAGGTTGTTCACTTTTATCTATTTCATAGTAAGCTCCTTCTCCCCAAAAATGTACCATCTTATCAAGTATCCACTGCACAGGTTGGCAGTCATCGTCTTTAGGACCAAAATTCCAACCTTCAGCAAAAGCCTTCCCATCTTGCCACAAGCGTTGTGCTAACACTAAGTAGCCTGAAAGAGGTTCTAATACGTGTTGCCACGGACGAGTAGATAGCGGATTGCGAATGATCACGGGCTGTTGTTTCTCAAAAGCGCGCAGAATATCAGGTATCAATCTATCTTCAGCCCAGTCGCCACCTCCCTATCACATTACCCGCACGTGCTGAGGCTACAGCTGCTGTATCAGAAGAGTGAAAAAAACGACCGTTGGTAAGCCGAAACTACCAATTCGGCACAACCTTTACTATTACTATAAGGATCGTGACCACCCATAGGTTCGTTTTCACGATAGCCCCATTCCCATTCACGGTTTTCATAACATTTGTCAGTAGTAATTACTACTATCGCTTTTAAGTGCGAGGCATAACGCGAAGCTTCAAGCACATTCACAGTCCCCATCACGTTGGTACTATAAGTCTCAATAGGCTCTTTATACGAAAGTCTTACCAAAGGCTGTGCTGCTAAGTGTAGCAATATATCGGGGTTAAAAAGTGCGTATGCTCTCCGAGAGTTTGCTGAAATCGCGAATATCGCCTATCTCACTCTGCATATGCTGTGCTACTTTGGCTTCAACAAAGAGAGATGGATTTGTAGGTGAAGTTAGAGAAAATCCCTTTACCTCAGCTCCCATCTGTTGTAACCATAGCGATAGCCACGAACCTTTAAAGCCCGTATGTCCTGTGATAAATACACGCTTACCTTTTCCAAAAATGAATATCTACTTTTCCTATTGCCATACCTTCCAAGGAGCTTTATCTGTCTGCCACAATTCTTCTAAAAGCGTTTTTATCACGGAGCGTATCCATTGGTTGCCAAAAACCTTCGTGCTTATAACACATCAGTTGTCCATCAGTTGCTAAGCCTTTTTAGGGGTTCTTGTTCCCAAATAGTGCTATCACCCTTTTATGCGCTCTATTACTTTTGGAGAAAGTACAAAGAACCCTCCATTGATGAGCGCTCCATCTCCTTTTGGTTTTTTTCTTGGAACTTCATAATCTGATTATCTACTATATCCAAAGCTCCAAATCTACCTGGGGATATACTGCTGTAAGAGTAGCCTCCTTACCGTGTGCTTTATGAAAAGCTACTAATTTAGCAATATCAATATCAGCCACTCCATCTCCATATGTAAAGCAAAAAGCCTCCTCATTAGCTATATAAGGCAATACCCTTCTAAGGCGTCCACCTGTCATAGAGTGCGCACCTGTATCTATAAGAGTAACTTTCCAAGGTTCAGCACGTTTTGGTGTACGTGCATCTCATTATTTGCCATATCAAAAGTAATATCCGACTGATGTAAAAAAATAATTAGCAAAATATTCTTTAATAATATAGCCTTTATAACCACAACAAATAATAAACTCATTAATGCCGTAGTGCGAATATATTTTTGAGAATATGCCATAAGATAGGCATTCCTCCTATTTCCACCATTGGTTTGGGTCTCAAGGCTGTTTCTTCACTCAATCGTGTGCCGAGACCACCTGCTAAAATTACTGCTTTCATAAAAAAATTAATCTACTTATTACCTGCTACAAATGCATCAGCAAAAAAATTTTCTTCCTTCAATCCTTGTCTAGTTAGAGTTCCTGAGCACTTTGTATCATTACCTCACTACCACAAGCATAGACTTGTGCTGAGGTCAACTGATAGCCAGTGCTGAAGCTATCTCTTGTACATACCCTTTTGCTCCCTTGCCAATCGTCCTCACGAGTCAATACTGATATATATTCAAAAATGAGCAAAAAGTAAAATCAGGTTTCCAAAATAAGTCTTCTTTTTTTCTTCCTCCCCACAAAAGCCATACTTTTTATTTGCTAATAATTCAGGATTGGCTTGTAGATGTTCTAAAATAGCTTTTTATAGGGTGCAATACCAGTACCTGTAGCTAATAATACAACATCAGTGCATATTTCATTATGTTGGTAGAAAAAGTTCCTAAAGGACCCTCTACTCTAAGCAAATCATTAGGCTTAGCCTCATTAAACCAATAGTTACTAAACAAACCTCCTTCATAATTGCGAATAAGGAGTTTCAACTGGTTTTTCTTCATATTGACTATGGCTAATAGAATAGCTACGTTTATGTCCATTCCTGATAATATCTACATATTGTCCTGCTAAAAACTGAAAATCTACCTTAGAGGCAAACGCAACACTACTTCTACAATATTAGGGGTAACAGCTGCTATACTGCTTATTTTACAAGGGCTCACTTGGGGTTTAGGTAACTTTATTCCCAAATCTTCTACCGCTAATTTTTATATCAGAGCGAGGTACTACATTACACGACAGCACATAGCCTGCGGCTTTCTCTTCAGTGGTAAGTACTTGTTCATCTTGTAGGGTTCTCTACCTCTCCTTCAAGCACTTTCACTCTACAACTCCTACAACGCGCCTGAAAACATGAATATTCTAAACTAATATCATTATCTAAAGCAGCTTTTAGCAAAGAGGTATTCTGATCGCAAGTATAGGGTTGTGTCGTTTTTTAAATGTATGGTATATTTCATTATTTATAATACTCTTTTATACCAAGTTATAAACTGTTTTATACCCTCTTCTATACTTGTTGAAGGTTTATAGTTATAGTCTTTTATTAATTCACTTACATCAGCCCAAGTACGTTTTACATCTCCCATTTGCATAGGATACATCTCTTTTTAGCTTTCTTACCCATATATTTTTCAATAGTAGCTATAAAGTCCATTAACTTTACAGAATTATTATTTCCTATATTATATATTTTGTACAGAGACCTAAAATCTGTAATAGGTTTTTCTATAATAGTTACCACACCTTTTACAATATCATTAATATAAGTAAAATCGCGTTCCATATCGCCCTTATTGAACACTTTTATAGCTTCTTTCTTGTACGATGGCATTGGCAAATAAAATAGGTGACATATCAGGACGCCCCCAAGGACCATAGACAGTAAAAACGCAATCCAGTACTTGCAAACTTATAAAGATGAGTATAAGTATGTGCCATCAATTCATTGCTTTTTTAGTAGCAGCATATAGGCTACTGGGGCATCAACTTGATCCTTTTCAGAAAAAGGAATCTTAGCATTCATTCCATATACACTTGAACTACTTGCATATACCAAATGTTTTACTGAAAAATGACGACAACACTCCAAATATATTAGTAAAACCCAATATATTAGATTGTATATATGAATCTGGATTTTCAATAGAGTACCTTACACCTGCTTGTGCCGCTAAATTACATATTACCTCAAATTGTTGCTCTTTAACCAATGATGCCAAAGTTTGCTTATCGGTAATATCCATTTTTGCAAATTGAAATGTAGGGTATAACTTGCTGTTTACAAGCTTATTTATAACACATTTATCTTTTTCAATACCTAAAAATGCTAATCTTCCATATTTCAGATTTACATCATAATAAGTATTAAGATTATCAATTCCTACAACTTGATGTCCGTTTTCTACTAAAGATTTACAAACAAAGGCTCCTATAAAAGCCTGCTGCTCCTGTTACTAGTATTTTCACCTATGAGAACCGCAATGGCAGTTATTTTTTAATTTATTATTTTATTATTTTACAAACTCGCTATAAATTCCTTTATATGCTTTTTGAGCTTTCAATCAAGCTCTTCTGTTTTTGGGTAACCACTTCGGCGGTCATACGATTGCCTTTTGCGCTCTGGTAACATTTCTATTTTTCCACCAAATAGTTGTGCTATTTCTAAAATTGAATAAGTTTCGGGGCTTCCTATACCATAACCATCGCCTTTTACCTTTTTCGCCAACGATGAGTAGCCCTGCTACGATATCATCTATATGGGTAAAGTTGCGCTGCTGCGTACCCGGACTTACTACTGTAAGTGGTTCGCCTTTCTTCATTTTTCAGTAAAAAAAGCGCTATAAAGGGTTGCATATTTACCTGCACGTATCTCTCGCTTGCCATATACATTATAAAAATAGACTATAGCATACTCCAAACCATACCAAGTTCCATAGTTTTTCACTAGCTCGGTATTGGATGATTTACTCCACGCATAGGGACTTTGGTCTTTGCCCAATCCTCCATCACCAAATTTAGTACTGCTGCCTGCATATATTATCTTGCAGTGGCGTTTGCGACAGAACTCTAATACTTTTTAGTGTACCCTATTTTTGTTAAATAAAAAGTACTTTATCTATATCATCAAAACTTTGTTCTACACGTGAGTATTCGCCTAAGTGATATACAAGATCTGGAACAAAATCTATCAATTCAAAAATATGTTCGGTACTACCTTCTATATAAGTAACCCCTCTACGTGATTATCGCGGCTACCTGTAAAAATAGTTATCTAACGAATATACTTCATTATTAGTGTTTTTGCTAAGGCTTCACAAAGGTTTGAGCCCACAAAGCCTGCTCCTCCTGTTACTAATATTTTCATATCTCTATTTCTACACTCCTATTTGGATATATTCCCAGCCTTTTTGAGGCAGGTTGAAAGCGTTGTACTGATTGCGTCCGTCAAAGATTACTTTTTCTTTTAGTAACTTGGCAATTTCTTCAAAGTCGGGGAACGCGGAACTCTTTCCATTCAGTAAGTAACAACAGGGCATCTGCCCTTTTCAAAAGCATCGTATTTGCTGTCTACATAGGTAACCTCTATACCTTTTTAGGTAACACACTTTTTGCTTCGTGTACTGCTTTAGGGTCGTAGTGCTTGTACCTTAGCACCTCTCTTTACCAATTCTTTAATAATGTAGATAGCAGGTGCCTCGCGCATATCGTCAGTTTCGGGTTTGAACGACAATCCCCAAACAGCAAACGTTTTACCTGTAAGGTCTTCTCCGTATTTCTTAATTACTTTTTGAGCTATTACGTATTTTCTGGCGATTATTCACATTATCTACCGACTCTATCAATTCTGCCTTATAATTGACTTCTTCTGCTAATTTTTTAAGTGCTAACACATCTTTTGGAAAGCACGAGCCTCCATAACCCACAGCCGGGGTAGATAAAACTATAGCCAATGCGGCTATCAGAGCCTATCCCAATACGCACTTTGTTTACATCAGCACCTACACGCTCACAGATATTGGCTATCTCGTTCATAAACGATATTTTGGTAGCCAGCATTGTATTGGCAGCGTATTTAGTCATCTCAGCTGAACGAATATCCATTGTTATCATTCGTTCGTTTTGCATATAAAAACGGACTATAAAGCTCTTTCATTTTTGAGGGCTTGCTCATTATCAGCACCTATTACGACCCTATCGGGTTTCATAAAAGTCCTCAATGGCTTTTCCTTCTTTTTAAGAACTCGGGGTTGGACACTACGTGAAAAGAGTAACTTACCCCGCGTTTATCTAAAAGCAGCTTGTACAGTAGCACGTACTTTATCGGCAGTTCCAACCGGTACGGTTGATTTATCAACTACTATAAGTTCGCCCTGCATAGTTTCGCCTATAGACTGAGCCACAGATAAGACATATTGCAAATCGGCAGAACCATCATCGCCCATAGGGGTACCTACGGCTATAAAAAGCCACTTCAGCCTCTTTGATAGCCTCAGCTATATTAGTAGTGAAAAATAGGTTTTTATGAGCTACATTGCTCAGTACCATTTCTTCTAAACCAGGTTCGTAGATAGGAATAATACCCTTGCTTGAGTTTTTCTATTTTCTCGGCATTTATATCTACGCAAGTTACTTTGTTGCCCATCTCGGCAAAAGCAAGTACCCGATACTAAGCCCACATAACCTGTGCCTATAACTGCTATTTTTCATCGTAATCTCTATTTACAATTTCGCTGCAAATGTACAAACATTTTTGCAACTACCAAAATAAAAAAATGTATTTAACAACAATTTTTACACTTTACACACAATTACTCATTTTCAGCGGTTTTATACGCTTCAATAATATATCGCACTAGGGATGTCGCACCACATCGGTATCGTTTAGATGGAGGAAAGCGATGCCTTTTACGTTCTGGAGTATGAGCATCGCCTCTTTTAGTCCGGAGGACACTTTACGAGGCAGGTCGATTTGACCAGGGTCGCCAGTAATCATAAATTTGGCATTGCACCCCATACGTGTAAGGAACATTTTCATTTGTGCGTGTGTGGTGTTTTGAGCTTCATCGAGTATGACAAAGGCATTGTCTAAGGTACGTCCGCGCATAAAAGCCAAAGGTGCGATTTCAATAATCCCTGCTTCGATAAAAAGCATTTAGCTTTTTCGGGGGTATCATATCGCGTAGGGCATCGTAGAGGGCTGCATATAAGGGTCTAATTTTTCCTTAAGATCACCGGGTAGGAAGCCTAAATTTTCGCCCTGCTTCTACGGCAGGGCGGGTAAGGATAATACGGCGCACTTGCTTTTCTTTGAGCGCTTTTTACGGCTAAGGCTACCCTACGTAAGTTTTTCCCTGTACCAGCAGGTCCTACGGCAAAGACCATATCGTTGGTTTGCATCAGCTTGACGAGTTCTTGCTGGTTTTTGGTTTTATGGCTTGATAATTTTGCCATTATTGCCGTGTACGATAATGTCGCTTTTGGCAATGATTGCCTTATCGGGAGCGGCTTCATCTTCAAAGATACGATCGATGATATGGGGAGTTAGCTGGTTGTACTTATTGGCATAGGCAATAAGTTTTTTTGATTTGTTTTTCAAAAATCATTGAGTTGCAGCGCATCGGCGAAGGCGATGAGCTTGTTGCCCTCGTGCTACTATTTTCACTTTGGGAAATAAGTTGCGAAGATGCTTGATATTGCTTTCGTCTTCGCCGAAGAGCAACTGAGGGGATACTTCGGTGAGTTCTAATGTTAATTCGTTTGTTGAATCGTTCATTCGTTGTTTATTAATACTGTTCGAGGAGGTATTTCACCAAATCGGTAGTGGTAACGAGCCCTACTAATTTGCCGTTTTTCAACTACGGGTATGGAGTGGAAACTTTGTTGTGATAATATCTCGGCTACTTCTTTGATAGAGGTATTGGCATCAACCGTTAGGGGGCTTTTTGCCATTATCTGGGGGTATGGTGTACATATCGTACACTACTGAGGTTACTTTTTCTTCGCCATCGGTCATATCGGCGAAGCTGATGCGCAACAAGTCGGAATAGCTTACGATACCGATGAGCTTATCGCCTTCTACTACGGGTATATGGCGAATATTATGTTTTTGAATAGGCGTTCGGCTTCGTAAAAGTGACTGTGTGGGAGTAAGAACAACTAAGTCTTTACTCATAATCTGTGATACTGGTACTCGTTGTTTCATAATGATTTATTTATTTTGATTTTTACACTACAAAGGTACGAAATAAAATAATATCTGCCAAATTTTTCTTTATTTTTAAAATTGCGGGAGGTTATCCTTGCCGACTTTCTTTCGTCACATACTCGACTGCGCCAGCTCGGTACGAGCCGCACGGGCTTTTTATCCTTCGTCACATACTCGGCTGCGCCAGCTCGCCGACTTTCCTTCGGTGATCCTTCGGCGATCCTTCGGGGAAGGTTCGGCGGAGAACAATTTTGAATTTTTGAATTCTGAATTAGGGGTAGAAAAGAGCCTGTCCGAAAAGTTTTGTTTTAGCTTAAAAACAAGGTTATTAATAAATAGAATATTTTTGTAACTAATTGATTATTAACATCCCCCTTCCCCCTTCAAAAAGGGGAGATGCCAAGTAGTACTATTAAAGACTTTTTGGACAGCTTCTGTGTGCGAAAATGTACTTTTGAATTCTGAATTTTGAATTGTGGGGTAGAAAAACTTTTGACAAACTCTTAAAGTTTGCCAAAGTGTGTGCGAAAATATACTATGGGTGGAATTGGCGGGGTGTGAATTTTTCGCAATTCAAAAATTCGTAATTTAAAATTATTTCGTATCTTTGCAGCTGATATTAGTTATTTGTGGTTTATGAACTTAACTCCTGATTTGGATAAACAATATACTACCGAAACGAAAACTGCATTGCAAGCACAACGCTTGGCTCAAGAGATTGCCTTTGCTCCTATTGCTTTTCAGGTGTCGCACTTGATGGTAAAGTTGGGCATTTTGAGGTGCTGTACAACGCTCCGCTAGGACTTTCGCAGGCTGAAATAGCAAATGTTACGGGGCTGTCGCCTTATGCGGTGCAGGTGCTTTTAGAGGCTTCGCTTTCGATAGGGACGGTAATGGTGAAAGAGGACGACACGTTTCACCCTACAAAAACGGGTTGGTATTTGTTGTGCGATAGGACTACGCGTGTGAATATGGACTTTGTACAATCGGTGTGTTATGAGGGGATGTTTCATTTGGAGGAGGCGCTTCGCACTGGTAAGCCTGCTGGACTGAAGGTTTTTTTGGCAATTGGGCGACTATCTACGAGGGATTGTCGCAACTTCCTAAAAGAGGCGCAGGAAAAATGGTTTGCTTTTTGACCATTACTACTCTGACTATTCGTTTGCGGATGCCTTGTGGATTATTTTTAAGACGCCTGTACGCAAATTGTTGGACGTGGGGGCAATACGGGTAGGTTTGCTCTGAAGGTGGTGGCTGAGAATGCGGATGTGAATGTTACGATTGTGGACTTGCCTGGTCAGTTGGGGGCTGATGCGCAAGCTATTGACAGGCAGCTGGGTGCTGAACGGATAGAGGGATTTGCTTGTAATTTGCTATCTGAAGCGCCGGTGTTGCCTACGGGACACGATGTGATATGGATGAGTCAGTTTTTGGATTGCTTCTCGCCTGATGAGGTGGTACGGATACTAAAGGCTGTGGCTAAGGTGATGGATGCCTCGACTCGGTTAGGGGTAGTATTTTGGAGGCTTATTGGGATAGACAAGAACACGAAACGGGTGCTTACTGCTTGACGCAAATTAGCTTGTACTTTACGGCTATGGCTAATGGTAACAGCAAGATGTACTACTCGGCTGATATGATAGAATGTGTGAAACGCTGGACTGGAGGTGGTTGCTATCTCACGACAATTTGGGTAGCAGCAATAGTCATACGCTTTTTGAGGTGGGGATTGTGAATTCTGAATTTTTGAATTTTGAATTGTGAATTTTGAATTAGTGGGACGGGGGAGACAAATGAGAGTGCGAGCTGCACGAGCGATTGTGGGACAGGTAGGACAGGTGGGACTGGTGAGACTGGTGGTTGCTGGAAAGAACGATATAAAAATTAACTAATATGGAACTACCACAATATGAATTTGCTCCTGATGATGGATGTACTTTTTATTTTATTAGCAAAGGAAAAATGTACAGAAGAGGCATTACAAAATACTTAACACAAGCTCTTGAGGATTTTTATTATTTGGGGTGAATTGGAAAATGAAGAGTTTGAATACTTTAATTCTAATTCTGACTATGAGGCTTTTTATAATTCAACGAAAAAAACAAAAAGAACTATGGTAACAAAAAGAACAAGATATATGGGAAACTTGGGACACCTATGAGTTGATTCCTGGAACTAAAGATGGTGCTTTTGAAAGATTTAGAAATAGTGAGGCTTTTTCATAGCTGATGCTAAAAAAACTCTTAGTAAAGGGCGCTTCATTGAAGGGGTTGCTTCTTCTTTGACAAAAACTGAAATAGCAGAGGAATTTTTACTAATGCTAAATAGCTGCACGGGCAAATTTTTGAATTTTTGAATTGGGCACAAGCTGCAAGCTTTGCGCCAGCGAGGGGCAAAAACAAGAAATATTTAGCAGAGATAATAAAACAAAGACATAAAAATATAGAAGATATAGAAGATGAATAAAGAGCATTTGAGACAATTGAGGCTGAAAGTATTTACGTTATGCGTGAGGTGGCGGCTCAGTTTGAACGCCCTGCCTTGCTGTTTAGTGGTGGTAAAGATTCTATTACGTTGGTGCACTTGGCGGCTAAGGCTTTTTGCTCCGATGAAAATACCTTTTTCCTTTGGTGCATATAGATACGGGACATAACTTTCCTGAGGCTTTGGCTTACCGCGATGCTTTGGCTGCTGAGTTGGGGGCTGAAACTAATCGTGCGAAAGGTGGAAGATACTATTGCTGCTAAAGGTCTTACTGAACCTAAAGGTAAATTTGCTTTCGCGCAACTGGTTGCAAAACGCATACTTTACTAGATACTATTGAGGAGTTTCACTTTGATGCTTGTATAGGGGGTGCTCGCCGCGATGAGGAAAAAGGCTCGCGCTAAAGAGCGTTTTTTTCTCGGTACGTGATGAGTTTGGACAGTGGGATCCTAAATTGCAGCGTCCGGAGCTTTGGAATATCTATAACGGACGTATTCAGAAAGGTGAAAATGTGCGTGTGTTTCCTATTTCGAATTGGACGGAATTGGACGTATGGAGCTATATAGCACAAGAGGGGATTGCTTTGCCTTCGATTTATTTTTGCTCATAATCGGGATGTGATTGAACACGAAGGACGATTGATAGCGGTATCGCCTTATATACAAATTGATGAAAAACGATGTAATACAAAACAAACGCGTACGCTACCGCACTGTGGGTGATATGACTTGTACGGCAGCAGTGGAAAGTAATGCTGCTACCTTGGAAGAAGTGGTGGCTGAAATTACGGCTTCGCGCATTTCGGAACGCGGTGAAACGCGTATTGACGACAAAGTGACAGAAGCGGCTATGGAGGATAGAAAAAAAGGGGGTATTTTTAAGAATTAAAAACTTTTGATGTAGGATAAGGTGTGGTTGTTAGTTTATAAAGAATTGGAAAGCGTACAATTATGACAGAAGAAAATAATTATAACAAACCTTTGAAAATAGGTTATTTTGCAGATGGGATATGGTCTCATAATGCTTTTTAGGAAACTTATTGCTGATAAAGATATTAGCATACAATTTATATGTGTACGATTTGACACACAAGATAATACGCTATATCAGTTTGCTAAAGATTATCATATTGACTATTTAAAGCACTCTAATATCAATTCGAGAGAATTTATAGATGTTGTTAGTAAATACAATTAGTGACCTATTTGTTTCAATGTCATTTAATCAGATTTTTTAAAAAGGGAAATTATTAATCTTCCAAAAACTAAAAAAACTATTAATTGTCATGCAGGTAAATTACCTTTCTATAGAGGGAGAAATATACTAAACTGGGCATTGATAAAATGATGAAAAAGAATTTGGTATCACAGTACATTTTATAGATGAGGGATAGATACTGGTGATATTATTTTGCAAAAAGTATATCCAATTAATGATACTGATGATTATAATTCTTTATTAGAGGTTGCCCATACAAGTTGTGCAGAAGTGTTGTATGAGGCTATATCGTTATTTAAAAGTAAAAAAAGAACATTCACTCTATAAAGCAGAGTACTATTCATCCTATAGGTTTTTTATTGTTCACAGAGAAAAGAAGGTGATGAAATATTAGATTGGGGACAAACAAGTAGAGAAATATTTAACTTTGTAAGGGCTATTACTTATCCGGGACCTATTGCAAGGGCTTTTTTTGAATGGTAAAGAAATGAAGATTAAACGTGTTATTGAAATACAGGGGCTCCTATTTACAAAGCAACTATAGGTGTTATTTTAAAACAAGGAAAAGGATGGCTTTTATTGTAAAAAAACAGGGGATAGTTTCATTAAAATTGTAGATTTTGAATATGATGGAAAATTTAGAGTTGGGGACAGGTTTGAAAGGAAATAAAATAATTATTATAGCTGAAGCGGGGGTAAATCATAATGGAGACATAGCCAAAGCTAAAAGCTCTTATTGACAAAAGGAGCTGAAGCGGGGGTGGACTATGTAAAGTTCCAAACCTTTAAAGCTGGTAATTTAGTAACTAAACAAGCTGAACGAGCCGCCTATCAGGATAGAAATACACAAGATAACGATTCGCAATATGAAATGCTCAAAAAAATTGGAACTTTCGCAAGGAGTTCATCAAGAGTTGATTGATTATTGTGCGCAAAAAGGTGTACAATTTCTTTCTACAGGGTTTGATATAGAATCATTGGAGTTTTTAGCTAAATTAGGAATAACAATAGCTAAAATACCCTCAGGAGAAATTACTAACTTACCCTATTTAAGAAAAAGTAGCATCTCTTTTTCCTGAAGTGATACTCTCTACAGGTATGGCTACAATCGCTGAAATAAAAGACGCTGTAAAGGTACTTACTGATAATGGGGTATGTAAAGATAAAATTACAATATTGCACTGCAATACTGAATATCCTACTCCTATGGAAGATGTGAACCTACGGGCGATGCTGCATATTCAGCAAGAATTGGGTGTAGCGGTGGGTTATTCTGACCATACTTTAGGAATAGAAGTGCCTATAGCAGCGGTGGCTTTAGGGGCTACGGTAATAGAAAAACACTTTACTTTGGACAAAAACTTTACCAGGTCCTGACCATAAGGCTTCGCTTGAACCTGACGAACTAAAAAGCAATGGTAAATGCTATTCGCAATATAGAAAAAAAGCTATAGGGGGCTCAGGCTTGAAAGAGGTTTCAAAAATCTGAAGAGAAAAAAATAAGGCAATAGCGCGCAGGAGCATAGTAGCGAGTAAGAATATAAAAAGGAGAATTGCTTACAGAGGAGAATCTTATTGTTAAACGACCTGGCACAGGGCTTTCGCCTATGCTATGGGACGAGGTAATAGGTACCAAGGCGATAAGAGACTTTGAAGAAGATGATTTGATAACAATTTAGTATATAAAACAACTTTTTAATAAAAATAAAAGATATGGAAGCACAAGAATTTGTAGCAAATTTTTGCACAATTGTTTGATGAAACAGATGCTAGTGAGATTACACTTGGCACGGAGTTTAGGAGTTTAGACGAATGGAGTTCGCTAATAGCTTTATCGGTAATAGCAATGGCTGATGAGGAATACAATGTGAAACTAAAAGGTGATGACATCAAAGCGTCACTATACGGTGGAAGACTTATATAATGTGCTTAAGAGTCGTTTGTAATAATTATGTATAATCCTTTTTCATTAGAAAATAAAACTATATTAGTAACAGGAGCTTCTTCAGGAATAGGGAAGGCTATTGCTATAGAATGCTCTAAGATGGGAGCAAAAAGTAGTTATTACGGGGCGTAACGAACAGCGTTTGCAAGAAACCTATGAACAGTTAGAAGGCGCACAGCCCGCTTATATAGTAGCTGACCTTACCAAAGAAGATATTGAAACCTTAATAAACCAAATAGGTAGTTTAAACGGATTAGTAAATTGTGCTGGACTTACAATTACTAAACCTTTTAAGTTTTTGCAAGAAGAGGATATACAAGAGGTGATGACAGTTAATTTTAATGCACCTTTATTATTAACTCAGTTACTCATTAAGAAAAAGCTACAAAAAGATATCATCTATAGTGTTTATCTCATCTATTTCAGGAACAAAAGTATCGCTTATAGGAAATAGTATTTATTCCGCTTCAAAAAGGAGCAATCAATGGTATTTGTAAAGGATTAGCTTTGGAGTTAGCTCCACAACAAATAAGAGTAAATACAGTAGTACCAGGCATGGTTGAAACTAATATTGTTTCGGGAGGAGAAATTGCTGAAGAGCAATTGGAAATAGACAGGCAAAAATACCCTTTAAAACGTTATGGGAAGCCAGAAGAAGTAGCTTATGCAGTAGTTTATCTTTTGTCGGGCGCGAGTAGTTGGGTAACGGGCTCGAACTTACTAATAGATGGAGGCTATACTTTATTATAATAGAATGAAAGCATATATAAAAGCATTGAGTTACGCACTGCCTGAAAGAGGCATAACTAACGAGCAGTTGAGTGAAAGAATTTCCTGAATGGAGTGTAGATAAAATTGCTAATAAGGTAGGAATAAATACTCGGTATGTGGCTGGTGAAAACGAAACGGCTGCAGACTCTGGCTGTAAAAGCTGCCGAAAGGCTATTTTGCTAGCGAAGCTACTATTAACAGAAATGATATAGACTTTATACTTTTTGTACGCAGAGTCCTGATTATTTTTTTACCTACTTCGGCTTGCTTTGATACAAGATAAACTTGGTGTGCCTACTAGTTGTGGCGCATTGGATTTTAACTTGGGATGTTCGGGGGTACGTTTATGGACTTTCATTGGCTAAAGGGCTGATAGCTGGAGGAATAGCTAAGAATGTGCTGTTGCTCACAGGAGAGACTTATACGAAAACATCTGCACCCCTAAAGATAAGGGTAATAGAACAATTTTTGGCGATGCAGGTTCGGCGACTGTTATAGCTACAGAGGGTTTTGCTGAAATAGGGAACTTCTGCCTAGGCACTGATGGCAAAGGGGCTGAGAACTTGATTGTAAAATCGGGGGCTTTTCGTCATAAAAATGCTATCAACGACCTTAGCTTTTGATGAAAAAGCCAACCCTAGTTCGTCTGATTATCTGTATATGAATGGCTCTGAGATATTTAATTTCACGATAGATATAGTGCCAGCTTTGGTGAAAGAAACTTTGAAATGTAATGGACTTGAAAAAGAGGCTATTGAAGGTTATGTATTTCATCAGGCGAATGCTTTTATGCTGAATTTTTTGCGCAAAAAGCTAAAAGTGGAGGAGGAACAATTTCATTACTATATGAGCGAGGTAGGGAATACGGTTTCGGCAACTATTCCGATAGTGCTTTGTGAAAAGTTAAAAGAAAATAAACTGCACGGCAACCAATTATTAGCGGGGTTTGGAGTTGGCTATTCGTGGGGGCTAAAATGCTAAAAATTTGATTAAAAAAATGTACGATATTCGCTATGCAAGGAAAGAGGATTTACCTCTTATTATAGATTTTTGGACACCCATTGGAAGGAAAAATCACGCTTTGGTGGTTTCTACAAGAGCTGATGGATTTTTCAGCATTTAAATCCTATTACAGGAGGTTATAATTTTATTATCGCAGAAAATAAGCTAACGGGAAAAGTAGATGCACTCAAAGGTTTTATACCTACTTATCAATATGATAAAGAACTATATCAACAAGAAAATGATACTTGGGCTGCTATCTGGAAAGTGAGAAAAAGATATAAAGAATGATGAGGTAAATAATTTGGTTGTTTATTTGTGGGAAATGTACTTTTAATTTACCTAATAGTAGGTCTTTTGCTAGTATAGGACTAAGTAACGATGCTATAAAAAGTACATAAGGCTACTAAAAATTTAGTAAATATAGTGAAACAATATTACATTCTCAGTAATTCTGTTGAAAAATTTTTAAAAATTGCTAAAGTTGGGCATAACAAAAAAATTAAACAAAAAAAGGAGATTGCTTCTATAGGAAAAAGTAACTATAAAGGATAATTTTGATATTGATTCTCTTACTGAAGAAAGCCTACAAGCAGGAGATTATAGACCTAAGAAATCTATAGAATATCTAAAGAATAGATATTTGTATCACCCTATGTATAAGTATATTTTTTGGGGAATAGAAGTGGCAGGGCGTTTGGAAGCTATTTGGGTATTGCGAATGGTGGAAGCAAATGGTGCAAGAGCCTTGAGAATTGTAGATATGTATGGCGCTGGAGCAGAAAAACATTCCGTATTTATACGCGCAACTACAAGGACTTCTATCGGAATATGAAGCTGAATATATAGATTGCTTAAACTACTGGATTTGATGAGGCTGTATTTGCTGAAATGGGTTTTTGAAACTTGACCCCTCATCAGACGGAAGTCATTATCCCTGATTATTTTTGAACCTTTTGAACAGCACTAACAATAGCTTGTATTTTACCTATAAGCTAAAAACAAGCAAGATCGTTATGTGATATTTAAGGGAGACGCTGACCAAGATAGACCTAATATAATACGATAATGATGAAAAGGAGACCAATTGACAGTAGTAATGTATCACTATGTGCGTGATTTGAAACATCTCGCGTTATCCTGCTATTAAGGGGTTTGGATGTGAACTTGTTTAAGGGACAGGTGTCGTTTTTGAAAAAGCATTACAATTTTGTAACCGTAGAGGAGGTAATAGCAGCGAGCAAAAGGAGAAGGAAAAATTGCCTGCACACGCTGTACTGCTTACTTTTTGATGATGCTTATAGCGACCATTTTAACTATGTTTTTCCCTGATACTGAAAAACGAGGGGTACAAGGCGCTTTTTATGCTCCTGTAAAAGCCATCACACAACATAAAAATTCTGGACGTAAACAAAATACATTTTATTTTTGGCTTCGACCCCAGAAGAGAAAAATGTCTTCTCTTTTAAAAGAAATAGCTTTGCTATTGGATAAATACCGAGGAGCCTACCATTTGGAAAGTTATGAAACTTACTATGAAAGATTGGCACAATGGGATAGATATGATAGCCAAGAGGTGGTGTTTATGAAGCGATTGCTACAAGTAGCATTGGTGGAAGAACTTTAGGAATATTATTACTACAGAGCTTTTTGAGAAAATAGTGGGTGTAGAGGAAGGAGCTTTTAGTAGAGAGCTTTATATGCAGGAAGACCAAATGCAGTGTATGGTGCAAGCGGGTATGCATATTGGTAGCCACGGGTATGACCATTATTGGTTGGGGTCGTTGCTCAAAGCACAACAAGCTGTAGAGATAGACGAATCGCTCAAATTTATACATAAAATTTATGGTTTTACAAAAAGGATTGGACGATTTGCTACCCTTACGGGAACTACAATGATGATACTATAGCTCTTTTTGAAGGAAAGACATTGTGCCTTAGGCTTTACCACCGAAGTGAAGTTGGCAACTATTGATGGGCAAATGGGTGATAATTTGTATAAAATTCCGCGTTTGGACACTAATGATTTGCCTAAAGAGGCTGGTGCGCTACCTAATAAATGGTATAAATAGTATTATGAGAAAGATTTGTGTGGTTACGGGCACAAGGGCAGAATTTGGGTTGTTGAGACCTTTGATTGCCTTGATAGCCAATGATAAAGACTTGCAGTTGCAGCTGATTGCTACCGGTATGCATCTTTCGCCAGAATTTGGATATACGCTGAATGAAATAACTGAAGCGGGCTTTGTAGTAGATAAAAAAGTGGAGTGCTTGCTTTCATCGGACTCTTCGGTAGGGATTTCCAAGAGTATAGCTTTGGCTATTTCAGGGTTTTGCGGATGCTTTTGAGGCATTACAGCCAAATTTGGTAGTTGTATTGGGCGATAGGACGGAAATATTGGGTGCAGTGATAGCGGCTGGAATGGCGAATTTGCCCATAGCCCACTTACACGGTGGAGAGACTACTGAAGGGGCTTATGATGAGGCTATTAGGCATAGTATTACTAAGTTTAGTCATTTGCATTTTACCTCGACAGAGGCTTACCGCAAACGAGGTGATACAATTGGGAGAGCAGCCTGATACGGTATTCAATGTAGGAGCTATAGGGCTTGATACTATAAAAGAAATTGCCTTTGCTAAGCAAGGCTGATTTTTGAGCAGGCGATAGATTTCAGCTTACAGAAAAGAAATGTGCTCATTACTTATCACCCTGTAACACTTGAGCGCGAAGCACCTATAGAAACTTTTGAAAATATACTAAAGGCTCTTGATGAGCTCACTGATACGACTTTGATTTTTACGCACGCCAATTCGGACAAGAATGGGCGTATTATCAACCAGATGATTACGGACTATGTGAATAGCCATAGTGATAAAGCTGTTGCTTTTAAATCGCTGGGGCAATTGCGTTATCTTTCAGCCTTACAATTTGTAGACTTTGTGATAGGGAACTCCTCCTCAGGTATCTTGGAAGTACCTGCCTTTTATATTCCGACAATCAATATAGGGATAGGCAAAAGGGCGTATTTGCAGTGAGAGTGTTATAAACAGCAATAATACTTTGGAGGATATTAGAAAAAGTATTACTTTTGCGTTGGACAAAGGATTTAAAGAACGTATACAACAGCAAGAAAACTTATACGGCACGGGTGATGCAGCTGAAAAGATATTGAAAGTAATAAAAGAACACCCATATATTGAGCTAAAAAGAGTTTTTATGATATACTATTGTAATGATAAATAACAATGAGATCAGATCTATTAATTCATAAGGATAAGAACTTAGTAGAGGGCTTGCAGAAGCTGAATGCATTACGGGACATCAGTAGGTTGATACTATTTGTGGTAGATGATAATGGGCGTGTGATAGGTTCGGTTACTGATGGAGACATAAGGCGTGCGATAGTAAGTGAACAGCTCTTAGAAAAGAAGTTGGAGGATATTTGTTACAAGGGTTTTACCTACCTAACCCAGCTATCTTCGTACCAGAGTTTTAAGAAATACCGTAAGAGCGATATAAAAATTTTACCTATTCTGGATGGAGAAGGCAGGATGGTGGATTTGATAGACTTGGAATATACAGAGGCTCAACTTCCTTTGGAGGCGGTAATAATGGCAGGTGGCAGGGGGAAGCGCTTAAGTCCGCTAACGGATACGATCCCTAAGCCGATGCTTAAGCTGGGGAGTAAGCCTATTATAGAGTACAATATAGACCGATTGATTAGTTTTGGCATTAAGAAAATCTATATATCGGTAAAATATCTTGGTGAGCAGATAGTGGATTATTTGGGTGATGGCAGCCAAAAGGGATTACTATAGAATATGTATGGGAAGATGAACCACTGGGTACTGCAGGTGCTTTGGCACTGATAGATGACTTTAGTACAGAGCACGTGCTGGTGATGAATAGTGATTTGTTTACCAATGTGGACTTTGAATCGCTGTACCTAAAAATTGCTAAATGAAGGGGCTGCTATGGCAGTGGCTTCAACAGAATACAAGGTGGATGTGCCTTATGCTGTATTTGAGACTAAAGATGGGCGAGTAACGAACTTTAAAGAGAAACCGAGCTTTATATACCACTCTAATGCTGGTATTTATATATTGGAGCGCTCGCTAATTTCTACTATAGAGCGAGGAAAAATATTGTGATATAACGGATGTGATGGAGCGCTTGGTAGCTAGCGGTGGTAGATTGGTTTATGACCCTATTATAGGTTATTGGATAGACATTGGGAAAACAGTGGATTACGAGCATGCACAAGAGTTTATAAAACATTTAGAACGCTAAGCAATGTATAATAATAAAAAAATATTGGCTATTATCCCTGCAAGAGGAGGTAGTAAGGGATTGCCTAATAAAAACATAAAGCCTTTGTGTGGGAAGCCTTTGATAGGTTGGAGCATAGAACAAGCTCAAGGAAGCAAGTATATTGATGAAATTTTTGTATCGACTGATAGTGCCGAAATAGCTTCGGTGGCTGAGAGTTTTGGGATAAAAAGTACCTTTTTGAGACCTGCGGAATTGGCGACAGATACTTCGCCTTCTTCGGGATTTGATTGCATACGATTGACTACTACCGCAGCCAAGGACAGGAGTTTGATTATATACTGCTGTTAGAGCCTACTTCGCCACTGCGTAAAAAGGAGGATATAGACAATGCTATTAGTTTGCTAAAAGAGGGTAGTATAGGTGTTGTGAGCTTGGGCGAGGTGCACACTGAACATCCTTTTATAGTGAAGGTAATAGAAGAGGGGAAAGTAGTGCCTTTTGTGGAAGTTGACAAAAAACTGACAAGACGTCAGGAATTATCAAAGGTATATTTTCCTTATGGTGTAGTTTATTTGGTAGAGAGGCGTTATTTTGAGGATAAGAAATTGTTCTATAGTAGCGAATCTACGCCTTATTTTATTGAACGATGGCAAAATTACGAGATAGATGATATATACGACTTTTTTGTATAGAAGCTATTTTGAATTATAAAAAAAGTGATATTATATGAAATTTTTTTAGTAATTGGATTGGGCTCGATGGGTAAAAGGCGGGTACGTTGCCTTCAAGCCCTTCGTTATACTGACATCGTGGGGTTTGACCCACGAGAAGACCGAAGAAAAGAGGCAAAAGATAAATATGGAATAGAAACAATAGCCTCTTTTGGAATCGCAAGACTTATCGGTATTTGATGCGTTTATCATCTCGACACCTCGAATTTGCACACGCACTATGCAAAGATAGCTATTGATTACAAAAAGCCGGCTTTTGTGGAGGCGAGCGTAATACTTGAAGAGGTGAAGGAGATGCTTGCTTACAACCAAAATGGTACTTTTTATAGCGCCATCGTGTACGCTTCGTTTTCACCCTGTAATAAAAGATATTACAAAGATTATAAGAAGTGGAAAAATACGGCAAGGTTACGAACTTTTTCATACCATTCGGGGCAATATTTGCCTGATTGGCATCCGTGGGAAGGAGTGAATGACTTTTACGTTTCGAAGCGTATTATGGGGGAGGCAGAGAAATAGTGCCTTTTGAGTTGACTTGGATAGTGGATACCATAGGCTGACCAAAATCGGTAAAAAGGGGTTTTTGAAAAACAATAGACTTTGGTTGTGCAATAGAAGATTCTGTATGCTTTTACGCCAAAAATATGCTGATAAGGTGGGTACTGTATTGGTGGATGTTGCAGCGCGCTATGCAGTTAGGGAGCTTGATTATCAACCCTTGAAGAGGCGCAAATACAATGGCGTTGGGACGAGCAATCATTCCATTTATACGAAGTAGAAAATGGCAGATGGGTACATTTTGAACAGCCACAGACAGTGTCGGTTCCTGGTTATAACAAAAAAACATCAATGAACTGATTTACATTGAAGAGGTGGATAGTTTTTATAAAGGGTATAAAAGACCATAAAGCGTACCCTAACTGTGTAGAAGACGATATAAAAACACTTGAATTACTAAACGAAATAGAAACATCAGATGGAGGATTTTAAGATGACCTATAGCGAACGATTAAATAATTTGATACCTGGGGGTTGCCACATATAGTCGTGGTGATGACCAATACCCTGAAAAATGCGCCACAAATATTTGAAAGAGGTGAAGGGGCTTATACTTATACTCCTGATGGGAAGGAGTTTTTAGACTATATAATGGCACTGCGTGCTGTAACAATAGGCTATGGAGAAAAGAGGATAGCTAATGCTGCTATTGAACAAATATGGAAGGGTAATAACCTTAGTAGGGCTTCGGTAATAGAATTGGAAGCTGCTGAGGCGATGGTGGATCTTTTTCCCAAGTGTGGATATGGTAAAATTTGCGAAAAATGGTTCGACAGTAACTTCGGCTGCGGTGAAGATGTCTCGCGCTTATACCGGAAGGAAATACATTATCCGTTGTTTAGACCACCCTTTCTTTTCGTATGACGACTGGTTTATAGGTGATACTGCGCTTACTCGTGGTATTCCTAAAGAACATTACGAACTGACTTTGCACTTTAATTACAATGATATAGGCTCGTTGGAGGCATTGTTTTTACAATATCCTAACGAGGTAGCAGGTGTAATTTTAGAGCCTGCTGCGACAGAGCACCCTAAAGATAATTTTTTTGCAAAAAGTGAAGGATTTGTGCCATAAGAATGGGGCTTTATTCATTCTTGATGAGATGATTACGGGCTTCCGTTGGCATTTGCAAGGGGCACAAACTTACTATGGTGTAGATCCTGACTTATGTACTTTTTGGTAAGGGTATGGCGAATGGTTTTTCGGTAGCAGCGCTTTGTGGCAAAAAGGAATTTATGAAGATTGGGGGCATCAAAGAAATAGGTGCTGAACGTGTGTTTTTGACTCGACTACTCACGGAGCTGAGATGAGTGGCTTGGGTGCTGGTAGAGACTATAAAAATTTTATAAAGAACACGATGTGATAGGGCATTTGTGGGATTATGGAACTAAACTTGTTGCTGGGCTAAATGTTATTGCTAAAGAGCTTGGTATAGAGGATTATTTTGGAGCAGGAGGTATAGAATGCAATCCTTATTATACTACTAAGGATGCTGACAAGAAGGTATCGATGGCTTTTAGGACACTTTTTCGCAAGAAATGATTAAAAATGAGGGTACTAATGCCTGCACTTATCTTTTCGTCATGCCCATAAGCAAAAAGGAATTAGACCGAACTTTTGAAGCTACGCGCAAAGCTTTGCAAGTATACAAAAAGCCCTTGAAGAGGGTGTTGAAAAAAATACTTGGTGGGTGAGGTAATAAAACCTGTATTTAGAAAATATAACTAATGAAAATAGCATTAGTTTCAGCTTGACCAGCAATGGGAAAACAAGGTTGCTAACAAGCAAAAAGTAGCAGCTACATTGGCACTTATTGCATCGCACTGCACTGATATAGACTTGGTGGTATATCCTGAAATGACCCTTACGGGTTTTACGATGGAGAGCGAAAGAATAAAAGAAGAGGAAGGGAGCTCTGATACGATTGCTTTTTGAGGAACAGGCTAAAAAATACGGTGTAAATATAGCCTTTGGGGTTGTTTTGACAAAAAGGCGACAAGGTTGGTAATTGTTTAGCGGTAGTGAGTGGGCAAGGAGCACTGCTCACTACTTACGCTAAAATACACCCTTTTTCGTATGCTAATGAAGATGCTCATTACCAAGCGGGTAATAGCCTCAAAAGTAAACGTAGGAGGGGCAACTATAGGGTTGACCATCTGCTACGACTTGCGTTTTCCGGAGCTTTATCAGTCCTATTCTAAGGATTGCTCTGTGATACTAAATATAGCTAACTGGCCTGAGCGAAGAGTGTCTCATTGGAGGGCATTAAACAAAGCAAGAGCTATAGAAAATCAGGTTTTTATGATTGCTGTAAATCGTATAGGTACAGATGGGAATGGGTTGCAATACGTAGCCCTCATCGGAAATTGTATCGCCGTATGGCGAGGAACTGAAAAGGGGTATCACTTTCTGAAGAAGTTGCTGTGTATGAAATTGACCTTGGGGAGGTAGCCCAATATAGGAAGGAATTTCCTGTAAAAACGACAGAAAAAAATAACGCTATACAAAGATATATTATGAGCGGATTGATACAAAAATAAAATAGTGGTAATTACTGGAGGTGCAGGCTTGTTGGGCAAGGAGTTTTGCCAAGCTATTGCTGCTAATGGAGCTATTGCTGTAATGGCAGAATATGACCTTTCGGTAGCAGAAAAAGTATGTAATGCTTTGGGAAATAGCCATATAGTACCTGCCCAAGTGGATATTACTAAGAAGGATTCTGTTGCGGCACTTATTGCTACTATCTCGGAGAAATACGGTAGGATAGACGCTTTTGGTGAATAGTGCTTACCCTCGTAACAAAAACTATGGGAAACATTTTTGATGTGGAATACGAAGATTTTTGTGAGAATTTGGGGATGAACTTAGGAGGGTATTTTCTTACCTCACAGCTATTTGCGAAGTACTTTTACAAGCAGGGGTATGGTAATATTATCAACTTGGCATCGATATATGGGGTGGTAGCACCACGTTTTCAGATTTACGACAATACGCCAATGACAATGGCTGTGGAGTATGCAGCTATTAAATCGGGGTTGATACACCTTACAAAATATATGGCTAAGTATTTTAAAGGGAAACACATACGGGTGAATACCATTTCGTTGGGAGGAATTGAAGACCGCCAACCTGAGCCTTTTTGAAGGCTTATAAGGAACTTTGCTTGAACAAAGGAATGCTGGACGCTAAGGATGTATCGGGGACTGTAGTATTCTTGCTATCGGAACTTTCGGAATATGTGAATGGGCAGAATATTGTGGTGGATGATGGTTTTTACATTGTAACACAGAGATGATATGACAAAGCGTACCATTGTATATTTTGACTATCAGCCGTTATCGCAGCAGGTGTATGACGATTACTACTTGGGGCAATTGGTTGCTGCAGGTTGCTGTGTGGAGTATTTGGACTTGACACGGTTGTACTTTCCTTCATTCTGCAAAGAAGTATCGTTTGAAGGGATAAAGATACATTATATTGGTTCGTTTGGTGAATTGGAGAGGGTGATAGCTGGATTTTCTAAGGATACGCTTTTTGTTTCACGGCTTACTTTTACAGATATAGTGGTGCGTCTTTTTAGGTTGTTTAAGAAATACAACTGCCAGCTTGTAGCTCTCACTCGTGGGGCGTTCCCAGCGATGCCTGTAACCGACAAAATCATTGACAAATTACGACAACCCTCACAATACTTTAGTTACCTGAAAAAGGTGGGAGCTATCTTACTGAAAAAAGATAGGGTATGTACAGAAATACAAATATGTGTTTAACTGTGGAACTTCATTGGTTAACATTGGCTTGGGGTGGCAGTACGATGTAGCACAAGCGAAGATTATCGGTGTAAACACGTGTGATTTTGAGCGCATTAGAGATGCTAAAGAAGTGCCTTTTGCTTATAAATACATTGTCTTTTTGGATGAGTACCTTCCTTTTCACCCTGACTTTAAGATGTTTGGGAAACATTTTGTTGATGAAAAAGATTTATTACGGGCATTTGAATGCTCTTTTTAAAAAATAGAGGCTGCTTACCAGCTGCCTGTGGTAATAGCTGCTCACCCTGAAAGCAGAATTGTACAAGACGCATAATTACTACGAGGGCAGGGAGGTGCTTTTTGGCAAAAACGGCTGAATTGGTAAAAAAATAGTGTGTGCGTACTTGCGCACTATAGTACTTCGATAGGGTATGCTATCGCTACTGAAAAGCCTTTTGGTATTTTTTGAATGCGTTGGTGTACAAGCAAAATATACATCGCATTTACCAGTTTATTAACTTTTTGGGTGAGTACTTGAATACTAAGGTTTTTACTTTTTGACGATGCTGAGGCTGATTTTTCTATTCCTGTAGTGGATAAGGGGCGTTATGAGGAGTATAAATATAATTTTTGACAAATAAGGAGACTGAGGAGCTCAATTCGGGAGAAATTTTTTTGTAAAAGAGATTTTTGAATTGTAAGATTTAAATTGTGAAAGTAAAGAGGATTGATTATTTGGACGCTATACGTGGAATAGCGGTATGGCTAGTGGTGTTGTATCACGCTTATGCGCGATATGAACATTTTTCCTTATGGCTTTGAATATGCTTCTTTTTCCTTTTTTAAAAATATGGGTACTTTGGGAGTAGAATTGTTCTTTCTTATTTCGGGGTTTGTTATCTTGATGACTTTAGAACGTAGCAGGAGTTTTTATTAACTTTCTGTATAAACGTTGGTTGCGGTTGTTTCCTGCAATGGCAATCGTTACTTTGCTTTTTCTATGTGGGTTATTATCTATTTTGTGAGAAATGGATCCCATATTACAACCTCCTGCCTGGTCTTACTTTTTACAGAACCGTACTTTTTATAAAAACTATTGCATATAGACACTATAAAAGCTTTTATCACCCAGCTTTTTGGACATTATTTGTAGAGGTGAAGTTTTATGCTATTTTTTGGGGGTGTATTTTTTTCTATTGAGAAAAACGTCCATAAATCTATATTATTTCTGGTCATACTATGGTGTTTTTTTCAATTATTATATCTTTTGGTTTGTCATAATGAATTTGTAATGAAGATTGCAGAACTTTTTATATATTATGGGTGGTTCGCTGGGGGATGTTATGCTTATTTATATTTTAAAACTCAAATAGATAAATATCTTTATCTTTCGGGTGGCATTACTTTAGCAGCTATTATACTATCTGCATTGTCAAAAAGAATATTTTTGTGGAATATTTTATAACTGTTATAACTATCATTGCAGTGTTTTTTTATACCATTAGTATTTGAAAAAGTACGTTTTGTTTTTTTGAGAATAAATTTTTATTGTTTTTTTGGGTTTATTAGTTATAGTTTTTTTACTTGTTGCAAGAGCCTATACTACTTTTTCTTTATAGATAAAATACATACAGCTGCTGGAGGAGTAATTAATTCGTTTTGTATTCCTTTGCCATTATTTATCGCTATTACAGGATTATCATACGGAGTTACCAAAGCAGAAATATGGATAAGAAAACTAATAAAATTTTTGAATTGTGGGTAAAAAGAAGATGAAAAATAGCTATTTATATACGGCAGTATAGTGCTGAAAATGAGGGATACTGGATACTTTGTTGGGGTTGCTGAACGATGGGGATAGGGTGTATGTGGAGAATGAAAAACTAAATGAGCTTAGAACGCATAGTGATAGATTTGAGGGTTTGTGTGGTTTTGGTGGTTTTGAGGACTTGGACGATTCGTTTGATGTGATGCTGACTATAGGTGGCGATGGCACGCTGCTGAAGAGTATTGGCTATATTAGGGATTTGGAAATTCCTGTACTGGGTATCAACTCGGGTAGGCTGGGTTTTTGGCTACAGCTCATAAGGATAACTTGCAAACGGTGGTGCAACAATTGCGGGAACGTTCGTACGAAATTGTGGAGCGCTCGGTAATAGAGGCTGTATTTAGCGATGATTTGACGCCTGTGGCTGAGGTTAATTTTGCAATGAACGAAATTACTGTTACGCGAAAAAAATACGGCTTCGATGATTACTATTGATACGGAATTGGATGGTGATTACCTTTGTTCGTATTGGGCTGATGGGCTTTATGATTGCTACGCCTACGGGCTCTACGGGCTATCTCGCTGAGTTGTGGTGGTCCCTGTGATTTTGCCTACTGCTAAGAATTTTTGTATTGACGCCTATTGCTCCGCATAACTTGAGTGCTCGCCCCTGATTATTCCTGAAGATACGGAGGTGAGGCTTACTATTTCGGGCAGGGCGAAGAAGTATTTGCTGTCGCTGGATTCGCAAAATATTGTCGTTGCCTCAACAAACGTGGTGTGATTATCAGGCGGGCTCCGTTTGTGGTACGGATGATACGCTTAGGGGTGATAGCTTTTGTAAAAACGCTTCGCAGCAAATTGTTGTGGGGAGAGGATAGAAGAAATAAAGTGTAATTTTTGGAACTATGGTGGCTGAGGACAGGGATTTTGTGGATAAGAATGTGCATTCGCTAGGTGAGGTGATTGAGCTAATTATTGCGCAAGGAAAAATTGAAACGTGGATTGCAGCGGGCCAGGCTTCCGCAGCTTTGGGGTGATATTCTGGGTGATGCGGTGGCAAAACATACTACGCTGGTATCTCTTGATAAACGAACCTTATACGTACAACTCAATTCGCCTGCTCTTGCTAATGAATTGAGCTATGGAAAAACACAAAATTATTGCTTACCTTAATGAGGCTTTTGGGTGAAGAACTCATAGATAAATTGATTTTTTTGACTTAAATATATGATACGAGCGGCAAGACCTGAGGATGCTACAGCGGTGGCTCCGCTAATGTTTCAGGCTATGGAAGAGATTGTTTATAAGATGATTGGGCGTGCTGATAGGTATGAGGGTATTGGTTTTTCTGGAGTTGCTTTTTGCAAAGGGGGAAATCAGTATTCGTATGAAAATGCATTGGTGTATGAGGATGAGCGAGGCATAGTGGGGTCGGTAGTGGCTTATGATGGGAGCGAATTGCACGCTTTGCGGTTGCCTGTACTGGAACTTATAAAGGAGCGCTATGGCACCGAAATTGTACTGGAAGATGAAACTGGCGCTGGGGAGCTTTTACATAGATACGCTGAGTGTGTTGCCCCTTGGCGCAGGGCAGTGGTATTGGCTCGGCACTTATCAATCACCCAAAGGGGCTTCATAGATTGCCATTGGGGCTACTGGTGGATGTGAATAATGCTGAAGCTGAGCGACTTTACAATAGATTGGGCTTTGTGTATGCTAACCAGCAGGCACTGGCTGGTGGTGTGTATAAACATTTGGTATTATTCTGAACTTTAATTTCTAAAAAAATATGAAGACGCTTATAAAAAAATGCTCGTATGGTGAGTGATGGCTGCATTGGTGAAGGGGATTTGCTGATTGCTGGTGATAGGATTGAGAAAATTGCAAAAGATATCACCCCTGTAGGGAACTGTAAGGTGATAGATGCTGGTGGTAAATTGCTTTTTGCCTGGTGCTATTGACGACCAAGTGCATTTTCGTGAGCCTGGGTTGACACATAAAAGCGACTATTGGGAGTGAAAGTGCAGCGGCAGTAGCTGGTGGGGTTACTACTTTTTTTGATCAGCCCTAACACGATGCCTCAAACTATAAGTATTGAGCGTTTGAGGAAAAATTTGCTATCGCTGGACGTACTTCGTATGCTAATTATTCTTTTTCTTGGGGGTACTAATGATAACTTGGAAGAACTGAAACGCTTAGACCGCAAGGCTTGTGCTGGGAGTGAAACTTTTCTTGGGGTCTTCGACTGGGAATATGCTTGTGGATAACGAGCGTACTATTGAGGAGATTTTTTAGCAATGTGGATTTGGTGATTGCGGCGCATTGTGAAGATGAGGCTACTATACGTAAAAAAACTTGGCTTATTACGAATCGGTGTATGGGGAAAATATTCCGATGGGGACTCACCCTTTGATACGGAGTGCTGAGGCTTGTTACTTATCGAGCAGTAAAGCCATTGCTTTGGCTGAGAAGACTGGCGCACGCCTACACGTATTTCACCCTATCTACTGCTCGTGAGACGGCTCTCTTCAGAAATGATATTCCGCTAAAAGATAAAAATAACCGCTGAGTGTGTGTGCATCACTTGTGGTTTAGCGATGCTGATTACGCTGAAAAGGGTAGCCTGATAAAATGGAACCCTGCGGTGAAGACGGCTGAGGACAGGGAGTGCGCTATGGACTGCACTATTGGACGACCGCTTGGATGTGATTGCTACTGACCACGCGCCTCATACGTGGGAGGAAAAGCATCAGGTGGGGTATGGTCGTATTCCTTCGGGGGCGCCTTTGGTGCAACATTCGCTGGTTGCGATGCTTGAAAAAGTTCAGGAGGGGTTATTTCAGTAGAAAAATTGTAGAAAAGATGTGTCATAACCCCTGCTATTTTTGTTTGATATTGCTGACAGGGCTACTTGCGTGAGGGGTATTTTGCTGATGTGGTATTGGTGGATATGAATTCTCCTTGGGTGGTGGCAAAGGATAATTTGCTGTATAAATGTGGTTGGAGCCCAATGGAAGGGCAAGGCTTCCGCAGTCGCATCGTAAGTACGTGGGTGAATGGCAACTTAGCCTACAATGAAGGGAAACTAACCCCTGCACACTACGGCACACGCATACAATTCAACAGATAAAACAATGAAAAAAACTCCTATTTATAATAACGCTTGCCCTGAGCATCACAAGTTGCAAGAAAAAAATATAGTGCCTAAACCTGATCATTTTTTTGGATGCCAAACAAATGGAGCAACTTCTGTATGATTTGGCACTGCTGGAAAGCATCAAAAACTATGATGCGCAATACCTTGATTCTCTGCAAAGGAACGCCCCAAGAATACATTTTACAACAAATATGGCACTGATAGTATTGCTATCGCTCAAAATATGATTTATTACGCTTCTTTTCCCCAAAGTATACGACCAAATTGTACATAACGTAGACACACGGCTAAAGGAACAACGCGATAGCCTCCAAGCTATCCAAAAATCGCCCTACCCCAAAAAGTGAATCTAAAACAGCCAGAGCTCGATCAAATCAACAAGGTAGATCAAATTAACAACACTGATAGCTTAAGCATACAATAACACATTCTTTGGAATCAATAGCTCTACATACTTCATACCTAAACTGGGTATTTCCTGCCTTCCTACTGGTCTTTTGGACTAGTGGCTTTCTTGCGTACCTTTTACCCAAAAACACTTCGCCGATTACCAACGCTTGCTTGTTAATAACAAATATATTGTCATCTACGGGAAAAAGAAACAAGAGGACACCTCTTTACCATCGTTCTATACTTCTTGCAATGCATCAGTCTTTCCTTATTTCTGTATATATGGCTCAAAAAGTGAAGGTATCACTCAACTCTTCAACCAACGCTTTATGTATCTTGAACTCTTGGTGATAGTTATAATAGTCCTGAGCATAAAACTACTTTTTCCAACGATGGATAAGCAGTCTTTTGAGCTATCGGAGTTCAGCAAAGAATACATTTTCAGCCGCATATCTTATACATCATACGCCCTCAATAATGATGATTTTAGTACTTTTTATAGGCGTTTATAGCCAAATGATAAACAGAATATTACTATACACTTTACTATTGTTGATGCTGATAATCAGCACATTAAGTTGGGTAAAAAAATTATAAATGCAAATCGTAAAGAAATAAAATCATACTTATTATATTTTATTTTTGTATCTTTGCACCCTTTGAAATCGCGCCCTATGTTTATTTGTTTTACGGTGTAAAAGCACTGTTTGGCAATGAATAAAAGAGCAACCTTTAGAGAAGTGTAAAGAAATATACTATGAAAGTAAAATCAATCTTAGTTTCGCAGCCAGAGCCAAAAAGCTGATAACTCACCCTACGCTCAAATCATTGAGAACCATAATGTGAAAGTAGATTTTGTACCCTTTTGTAAAAAAATAGAGGGTATGACAGCTAAAGATGTAAGAATGCAGAAGATAGATCTCACGAAATTTACAGCTGTAATACTAACGAGTAGAAAAATCGGTAGACCACTACTTCCGCATAGCTGAAGAGATGCGTTTCAAAGTACCTGATACGATGAAATACTTCTGCCAATCGGAAGCGATTGCTTTTTATTTGCAGAAGTATATTACTTACAGAAAGCGCAAGATATATGTGGGTAAAAAGGAATTTTCGGAACTCTTGCCTATACTTAAGAAGTATAAAGAGGAGAAGTTTTTGTTTCCTGGTTCGGATGTTCCTAAACCAGAAGCTGAATTGGCACTTGATAATTTGAAGATAAAATGGGAGCGTGTGGTTTTTTTATCGTACGGTGTACTGCGATATTTCGGCTATAAAGAATAATAAATATGATATACTGACGTTTTTTTCAGTCCAGCGGGTATAGAGGCTCTTTTTAAGAGTTTTTCCTGATTTTTTTCGCAGAAGAAGACGCGTATAGCTGTGTATGGAGATACGACATTGAAGGCTGCTGAAGAGGCTGGCTTGGTGATTGATATAAAAGCGCCATCGCCGGAAAGCCCTTCGATGACGGTGGCTTTAGACCATTATTTGGGAAAAGTAAATGGTAAAAATGATAGAAATAGCCTTAGAAGCAGGTAAGAATCTTTATTTTGCCTCAGATAATCATCTTGGAGCCCCAACAGCTGCTGAAAGCTTGCCACGTGAGCGGCGGTTTGTGGCTTGGCTGGAACAAATAAAAAGATGAGGCTGGGGCTATCTTCTTGCTGGGAGACCTTTTTGATTTTTTTGGTTTGAATACAAAACAGTAGTGCCTAAGGGTTTTGTACGCACTTTGGGTACGCTGGCGAAGCTTCGCGATAGTGGGATTCCTATTTACTCTTTGTAGGTAACCACGACTTATGGATGAATGATTACTTCAGTAAAGAACTTGGCATAGATGTGTTTCATAAGCCGCAAGAAATTGTGTGCTGTGGGAAGCGTTTTTGGTGGGGCACGGTGATGGATTAGGGGCTGGTGATAAGGGTTATAAACGGATGAAAAAGGTATTTACAAACCCTTTTTGCCAATGGCTTTTTAGATGGCTACACCCTGATATTGGGGTGCGTTTGGTACAATATTTATCGGTGAAAAAAACAAGCTTATATCGGGTGCTGAAGATGTTCACTTTCTAGGTGAGGAGAATGAATGGCTGGTGCAATATTGCCTAAAAAGCTACAAACCGCTCATTACGACTACTTTCTGTTTGGACACAGGCACTTGCCAATGACGATACCCTTAAAAAGGGGGGCTACTTACATCAATACGGGGGATTGGATACATTACTACACCTATGCCTTTATTTGACGGAAAAGAGCTACAACTCACTAGCTATCCCCTGCCCGATAGCAATCCTTAAATTGGAAAATCATTTGCATTTTAAAAATTATTATCACTACCTTTGCAACGCTAAAAATAAGACAATTATGGCAAAAAAAATAATAAAAGAAGTAAGCGTAGAAGAACAACGTAAAGAAGCCTTAAAACTAACACTTGCAAAAATTGGATAAGGCTTACGGAAAAGGAGCTGTACGCGCCTTGGGCGACACGCCCGTAGAAGACGTAGAAGTATACTCAACAGGCTCTATAGGTATTGACGCTATATTGGGCGTAGGAGGATACCCCAAAGGGCGTGTTATTGAAATATATGGTCCTGAATCATCAGGGAAAACGACCCTCACTCTACACGCTATCGCCGAAGTACAAAAAGCAAAAGGAACAGCTGCCTTTATAGACGCTGAACACGCTTTTGACCCTGTATATGCACAAAGCCTTGGCGTAGATGTAAAAACACTCCTAATAAGCCAGCCCGATAGTGGAGAACAAGCTCTTGAAATTGCCGATGCTCTTATACGCTCAGCAGCTGTAGACCTTATCGTAATTGACTCTGTAGCTGCCCTCACCCCAAAAAGCGAAATTGACGGCGATATGGGTGATTCTAAATGGGACTACACGCTCGCTTGATGTCGCAAGCACTGCGAAAAATCACAGGAAGCATCAGCAAAAGCAAATTGTATTGTTATTTTTATCAACCAATTGCGTGATAAAATAGGTGTATCATTCGGTAGCCCCGAAACCACTACAGGAGGTAATGCACTTAAATTTTACTCCTCAGTTCGTATCGATATTAGAAAAGCAGGAGGTCCCTCAGGGCACTGCAGCAATTAAAGACGGAAATGGCGAAATTATAGGAAATCGCACTAAAGTAAAAATCGTAAAAAAACAAAAGTAGCCTCTCCTTTTAAAAAGCACAGAATTTGACATTATATTCGGACAAGGAATCTCAAAAAAGTAGGTGAAATATTGGATATAGGGGTAGATACCGATATTATAGTAAAAAGTGGTGCTTGGTTTAGCTACCAAGGAACAAAAATTGGGACAAGGACGAGATGCTGCCCTCAAAATGTTGAAAGACAACCCCGAATTGGCTGAAGAGTTAGAAAAACAAATCAGAGAATGGTTAAAACACAACGAACTGCCATCAAAAACCCTAAAAAAAGGAAAAATCAGTGGCAAAAAGCCAAAAAAAGAATGAAACTCTTGATGAAGAAGAATATGAAGAGGAAGAATACGAAGACGATGATGATACTTACGAAGAAGAAGAGTAAATTGTCAAGTCAACCATAAAAAACTCAGAGTACTAAGCTCTGAGTTTTTATTATCCTGATGCCGCTGATGATCACGTTTCGTTTTTATCATCTTCTTATCAAAAGCCTCCTGCAAATCAATACCTGTTTGATTTGCCAAACAAAAGTACTACAAACACTACATCAGCAAGCTCTTCGCCCAAATCTTTATCTTTATCACTCTTTTCTGATTGCTCACCATAACGCCTCGCAACAATACGAGCTACCTCGCCCACCTCCTCAGTAAGCTGAGCCATATTCGTCAATTCATTGAAATAGCGCACGCCGTGCTCCTTAATCCAATTATCAACCTCCAATTGTGCATTCTTAATATTCATATTTACTCAATAATTGATTTTTCTTTAAAAAAAGTACTTCCCTAAACCGTAATTCATCATTATCAACGCTGGATAAGCAATCCACATACCAAATACTTGCCCGAAAGTAGCTCCTTCAATAGCTGTTTTCAACGACCATAATACGCTTGCTTGTTCAAAAGTTAAGGTAGCAAAAAACCAATACGAAAACAAAATAGCTACCACAGCCCCATAAAGCCATAAATGGCGAGCATACCACAGCTTGATGCCATTGATAAGCGGATAAACGCTGCAAAGCACCAATAGCGTAACTACAGTGCCTATTTTTAACCAATAACCAGCCCATAAAGGATGTACAATCTCCAACATAAGCCAATTACTAAAAACAATCACTAAGAAATTAGTAATTAGAAAAGTAATAAATTTTTCATACTTAATTATCCTTTTTGTATTTTTAAAATCATAACTGTTTTTAAAAGTACACTCAAAATACGTACTTTCAAAACAGTTATGAATACTGTGTGAATTTAAAAATTAGTTTGCCCACATATCCTGTTCCCTATCACGTATCTTCTCTTTAATCTTATCCGATTCTAAGAGTTGTAACAAGGCATTATTAGGAATGTAATCTTTTATTTTCCTATCGCCATATACGTTAGCTTCCTGATAAATCACCGAGCTAAACATACGAGCATTCAGTAAGTGGTCAAATGACATTGGGCGAGCATCATTCTTTCTGTTGAAAGTCTTAGCCTCGTGTAATATCTCGCGCACCTGAGGGTAAAATATCCAAAACAAAGGTACTAATGCCGACATTGTAGAGTCATCAGAATCTATAAAGTTTACATCAGGAGCAACAGGAGCTAAAGCTAACAAGCGATATTTAAGCTCACCTTGGCGTTTATCAAAAATACCATATACCACGAATGTGATATTGAGCAATATCTGAAGCCTCTAAGTTACGTCTTGTGATATATTCAGGTGAAAGAGGTTGTCCTGCATTCAATTCTTCATATCCCACATCCAAAGTATCTATTTTAGACATAGATGCCTCTATTTGTGCTGTTGTCTTTGTTTGAGTAAAATAAGAGTCAGAATACAAATCTTTTATTTTACCATTTTTGATATTCTTTAGCAATACATCGTATAGAGAACGTCTGTAAGCATCTACCTCCAATGTATCTGTAGGAAACAAAAAGCGGAAAGTTTGCACGTTCATTAAGGGTCTATTACTTCCCATACCTCTACCGACCAAAGAATATCACGATCATCTACATATCCGTAAGGTAGCGGTCTGTCGTTATCAGCTTCCTTTTGAGCTGCTGTTTTCACTCCTATTTCTGAAGCTACTTTAGCATTCAAAAATATTCACCTGTGCCGAAGACAACTGAAAAGCAAAGAGTAAAATTAATAGTACTATTATATTCTTCATATACAACATATAATTCTTAGTTTGTTATTTCAACAGTGATAGGCGATACAGGAGGTAATTTAAGTGTAGAGTTACCTACTATATTAGCTTTTTACATCAAATATTTGAACCTTATCACCTTTCCTAGCACGCATCACAGCATTTCTTGCAGCTTCGTTGAACTTGTTACCCTTTACAGCCACACTAGGTTGCCCTGGTATAAATACTTTGAACTCATTTACTTGCAACTTCAAGTCGAAGTCAAAGTCTTCAAGTACTGCATTTATAGGAAGTACCCTAAGTTAGCTTTTTGGCAATTTAGCTTCCAATATTTGTCCACCGATGCTTGTAGAAGCACGAGGAATACTCTTAATACGGAATAGTTTTGAAGAGCTGAAGCGTTGACCGTCAAGTTCACCTGTAACTGTAATAGTAACGTCTTTACCTTGTCCTGGTCTCATTACCCAAGCTCCTGTACCTGAAGCTTTTTGAAAGCCCTTGTCCTGAAGCCATAATCTTATTATCAGGAACACCAGGCATAGAAATTGTGATTGGGTTATCAACACCACGATACACAACATTCATCTTATCAGCCGAAATAACTGCTGAATTTGGTTTAGGTATTGTAGAGAATGATTGTGATACAGGTACTGCAATACGCTCACCTTCTTGGTCAAAGTACAAGTTACCTGTGATTTTTGTGTTCACCTGTGTTACCAGCACTAACGTTTAGTTTTTACACGACCATCTTCAATAGAATATTCACTTGCCGATAGTTTTCACCATCTAATGATATATCTACTTGGTTAGGGCGAGTAGAAGGGTCTTTACGACCCAATACGATAGCACCATCAAATTTTTTCACCTTGGTAGTAAGCACCTTTACCTTGCTCAAGCAAAGTAGTATAATTGGTCATAGATACTTGAGATTTCAAGCTTCCTGCTAAAGCCTCAGAGAAAAAAAGTCTTGTTGTACTGACAAGATATCTGATTGCATCATTGAGAATTTAGCTAAGGTAGCAATATAAGGGAAACCTTCAAAGTTAAAAGACAACCATTTTACAGTGTTACCATCTCTATCTTTTCTATCGTCTGTTTTTAAAGTTATCCTTTACTTTAGCTGCCAATGAAGCGTAAGCTTTGTTAGTACCTAATATTTTAAGGACTTCTTCGCGATAGGTATTGATTTTTGTTTACGAACTCATCCCCTTTAGTAGCACCCTCAGCAAAGAACAAATGGTCTGTATAATCAGATTTATCCATTGATTGATAATCTTTTTTTCATCTACAGGGACATCTTTTTGCCCGATAACGTCTTCCACTCCTGTTTTTAAACTCGCCAATATAATTATACAAATCTGATGATAATGCTTTAATTTGTTTTGGCTTGTTCCAAAATCTGAGCGTATTGAGTTGGGTTTTCACCTGCTTTAGTTTGCAAATCTTCAAACGCAGCATCTATGACACCCGCCGAACGTGTATTCGCCGTTTCAAATTTTTAAATTAACTAACCCTGAATGCATCAAGCACTTGCTTACCCATATTCAAAGCAATCATCGCCAAGAATACCATATACATCAGGTTAATCATCTTCTGTCTAGGACTTGCCTTACCTCCCATAAGCTGTTATGTTTTAATAAGTTGTTAACTAATTTTTATTTCTTATCGCGCACCTCCCATAGCAGAAAGCATACCTCCATAGATAGTGTTCAATGATTTCAAGTTATCTTTGAATGAAAGTACTTGCTGATTTAGGGTGTCGAGGTTATCGGCGATACCAGCTTGAGCAGATACTTGGCGTTCTGTTCTTTCTAATTGTAATTTGTATAGGCTATTCAATGATTCTAAGTTAGAAGCTGCTTCAGATAATTCTTCGCCAAACTTGTGAGTAGATGCCAAAGTACCAGCAATAGGAGCTATTTCTTTGGTAGCATCAGCAAAAGTTTTCTATTGATTTACCCAAGTTGCGCATTAAGTTAGCATCTATCTTAGCTTCTTCCATTATGCTATCCAATTTTTTCTGATAGCGACTCTTTCAATACTTTTTTTCTTCAACGGGGTCAATTACTTGTTGTACTTGAGCTACTTGGCGTGCTACAGGAGCACCACCTTTTAATTCTGGATATACCAAAGACCAGTCCAATTCTTCTTCTATTGGTTCAAAAGCCGACATAAAAGAAGATCAAAGCTTCTGTACCCATACCTACAGCCAACAGTACGCTACCGTTGATACCCATAATATCTGTATGCAAAATCTTAGCCAACGCTCCCACGATTACCACAGAGGCACCGATACCATAAGCGTAATTAAAAATCTTTTTGCAATTTACTTCCTGCCATAATACTATAATTGTTGTTTAAATAAGTTGATTTTTCTATTTTTGTTATTATTGTTTTTTTATCTAAATCCACGAGCTGATTTAGCTTGTTGTTTTTCGCTAATACCCATAAAGTCTTGTACTGTACGGAATCCTATGTAGCTACGAGCAGAGTCTTGATACTCATAATCACGGGTATTTACTTGCAACATAAAGGCAACGTCCTTCCAAGAACCACCACGTATTACTTTACGTCTGTTGCTATCATCCAATACGTTAGGGTTCATTGTCGACATATACTCGTATGAGTTAGGGTCATAGAAGTGTTAGTCCATTCCGATACGTTACCTGCCATATTATATAGGTTATATCCATTAGGCTCGTATGATTTTGCTTCAACAGTATATAAGGCATTATCTGAAGCATAGTCACCTCGCAAAGGTTTAAAGTTTGCAGAGAAACAAGCTTTATCGTCATAAGCGTAAGGTCCTCCCCAGGGTAGGTGCCTCCTGGTAGTCCTCCACGTGCAGCATATTCCCATTCTGACTCAATTGGTAAGCGGAAGGCATTCACTGTATAATCGCCTTTTTGCTTTTTGGTAAGCATTTTTGTTTAGGGTACGCCATTCGCAGAAAGCTTTAGCTTGTATCCAAGTAACGCCCACTACAGGGTATTCACCATAAGCTTCGTGCCAAAAAGTAGTCATTATGCATTGGCTCGTTATAAGAGTAGTTAAAGTCGCGAATCCAAACAGTAGTGTCAGGATAAACTTTTACTATTTCTTCTTTTATAAAGTCTTTACGGTTACCTCTTGCACGTGCAGCTTTTTTTCCATATCGAGCCATTGGATTTAAACTCGAATTTTTTTGCACGTCCATAATTCTCTTTCCGTTATAAGCCTGTTCTTCAGGTAGGTACATTTTGTCCATTACCCTCAGAATAGTACTCATCGGGGAATTTGTTAACGTCCCAAATAAGCTGTTTTTTTCTTGTTCAGCTTTCGGGCTTTTTGGTCGCCGTAAGTATTTTTGCAAGTACTGTTGCCAAGCATTCATTTTCTCGGTATTAGCGTCAAGATAGGCATAATCACCTATACCGCCGCCTCCAGAAGTTTGACCTGTTTGCTCAGCCATATCGGCTAATTGTGTACGGATAATAGAATCGCGTACCCAATTGACGAACTGTCTGTACTCACTATTTGTGATTTCAGTTTCATCCATATAGAATGACCCTACACTCACAGTTTTTACCGTAGCGTTAAAACTCGCAGTTTTATCATCATCGGAACTACCCATAATGAAAGAACCACTCGGAATAAGCGTCATACCATAGGGCGTAGGTTGTTTCCAGCTTTTACCTCCCTACACCTACAAGCTCTCCTTTGTTATCGCCACCACCACGCATACACGCAGTTGTTACCATAAGTAACAGTAGCACTACAAATATTCTTCTTGCCATAAACATTGTTTAAATTCACATTTAATTAGGGTGCAAACGTACGCATTTTATTTTATACCCGCAAACTTAATTACATTAATTTTTCACAAACATAGAAATTTAACAGTTCTTTTACATTTTACAAACTCTTATTTACTGAAATGTAAAAAAACATTAAAAATCTGTTTAAGAAAAAGTGTTGTAGATATAAAAAAACACTCGTGTTATTTTTCCCAAAATATTTTATACTTTTTTTCTTTTTTTACTATTTTTTTGGTAACTCTTTCACACCCATATTCCAGAGGGTGAAAGCGCGTTCGTCAGCACTTTGTTCTATTATTTTTGCTAACGGGTGTGCCTGCGCCGTGTCCCTGCATTGGTTTCTATCCTTATAAGTATAGGGTTGCTGCCGGTTTGTTTCGCTTGCAATTCGGCTGCAAACTTAAAAGCTGTGTGCTGGCACTACCCTATCGTCGTGATCGCCTGTGGTTATGAGGGTTGCAGGGTATTGTACTCCTTCTTTTACGTTGTGTAATGGTGAGTAACCTTTCAGATACTCAAACATTTCTTTGCTGTCATCGGCGGTGCCGTAGTCATACGCCCAGCCTGCGCCTGCTGTAAAGGTGTGATATCTAAGCATATCGAGTACTCCTACTGCGGGCAATGCAACTTTGAATAGGTCGGGGCGTTGTAACATTGTTGCGCCTACTAATAATCCGCCGTTAGAGCCTCCTTTGATAGCTAAATAGGAAGGTGAAGTATATTTTTTTCTTTTTACTAAATACTCGCCAGCAGCTATAAAATCGTCAAATACGTTTTGTTTTTGCATTTTTGTACCTGCATTGTGCCATTTTTTTCCGTATTCGCCACCTCCTCGTAGGTTGGCTACAGCATATACACCTCCCAATTCCATCCAAACTGCATTTACTACTCCAAAAAGAAGGTGGCAAACTAACGTTGAAGCCTCCGTATCCATACAATAAGGTAGGGTTATTTCCGTTGAGTTGGAGTCCTTTTTATAGGTGATGATCATTGGTACTTTTTGTACCATCTTTGCTTTGGTAAAATACTTGTTTTGTTTGGTAATCATCGCTGTTGAAGGCGATGTTGGGTTTTCCAATAGAGTTCGGCAGTTCCTGTTGCTAAATCTAATTTGTATATTTGTGGAGGGTAGGCATAGTTGGTAAAATGTATAATAGGTGTGTGTTTCTCCTTTTTAGCATAAAATCCCTGAAGCTGTACCCAAAGCAGGCAGGGTGATTTGGCGTATAAGCTTGCCATTGTAGTCGTATTGTTTCACTTGTGAAAGTGCATCTACCATATAGGTGGCGAAGATGTAGTTTCCTGCTGTTGATACGCTTAGTACATTTTCTGTTTCGGGGATTACTTCTTGCCAATGTTCGGGTTGCGGCTTATCTATAGCTGCTTTTTACGAGTTTACCATTGGGAGCATTGCGGTTTGTTTCAAAATAGATGTATTTATCTCTGACGGTAAGAAAGTGAATGTCGCTTTCTAAATCGTTGGTAATTGTTACTAAAGGGTTTTTTTGAGATGGGTGAGGTCTTTGACAAATAGTTTATTTCCCGAAGTGGCGTTGGCTGCTGAAATGAATAGGTAGCGACCGTCTTCAGAAGTTGTTCCCGTTACATAGCGGTACTTTTCGGCAGCTGAACCTCCAAATATAAGTACGTCTTCTTTTTGTGGAGTGCCTAACTTGTGATAGTATAGCTTTGTGCTGGTCGGTTTTAGCCGATAGCTCACTACCTTTTGGCTTGTCGTAACTAGAATAGAAAAATCCTTCGTTGCCTTTCCAAGCTACACCACTAAATTTTACATCAACAAGTGTATCGCCCTACTTGCTGTTTTTGTTTTAGTGTTTAGTACTATTGCTTTGCGCCAGTCGCTTCCTCCTTCAGAAATCAAGTAGCTACGAGGCTACCATCTTCAGTAAACGCTATGGTTGCTAGAGAGGTGGTGCCATCGGCAGCAAAGGTATTGGGATTTAGGAATATTTCTTCTTTTCCTTGTTTGTCTTTTGCGGTATAATACGGACTGGTTTTGCAATCCGTCATTTTTATAATAATAGGTGTAGTCGCCTTCGGTGAAGGGCGCTCCTATTCTTTCGTAGTTCCAAAGCTTTTTGTAGTTTTTTTCTTTGATAGTATTTCGGTAGGGGATTTGAGAGGTAGGCGAAAAGTAAATTCGTTTTGTTTTTACCCATTCAGCGGTTTCTGCTGATTTATCGTCTTCAAGCCAGCGGTAGGGGTCGGGCACGGGTGTTCCGAAGTAGTTATCAACTACATCTCCTTTTTTTAGTGGTGGGGTAATTCATTTTTTCGTTGTTTGTAGTAGAATTTTTGTGAAGTAGTAGTAGTTTTTGCAGCCAACTAATAAGGCTAATAGCGAACCTGTTAGTAAAAGGTGTTTCATTATATATTAATGTTTTTAAAATGTTTATCATTTTGTTGATTGGCTATTGGAGGGTTAATTTGGGGCAAAAGATATAACTTTTTAATTTCCAAAAACTTTTTGATTTTTGATTTTTTGGATTCTGAAATTTGAATTGGGGTGCGTTTTATCCTTCGCTGAACCTTCGCTCATCCTTCGCTGAACCTTCGCTCGAGTTAGGGCGTGAATGGGAGAAAAAAGCCCGATATTGCTATCGGACTTTTCCATTAACCAACCAAAACTTTTAAATTATGAAAACTATTATTTGAAGTTTTTACAATGAGCTACCACCCTCATTGCGTTTGCAAAGGTACGAGCTTTTTTTACATAGCAAAAGAAAAATCAGAGGTTTAACAAAAGTTTAACGCTGCTATTTCTTTTTAAGTGATTGTAATACAAGTGTTTAATTGTTTTGCGTAAAAAAACAGCTATTTTTTTGTTTTTCAATCAAAAATAGTTCGTTGGTGCCTTCTACTTTTTGAAATCGTTGTGCGTTATAGTGCTTGTTGAGCATTGCCCAAAAAGCTTCATTGCGGGTTTCGGCTGCGGGAGTTACTCTGATGGTGTTGTGCAAAAGGGCACCTTGTGGTGTGAGTAGTTTGACGGTATTGGCAATAAAGGTTTCGGTGAATAGGAATGGGGCATTAGGTCGTCTTGAAAGATGTCGATGATGATTAAATCGTAGTGGGGCAGGTTGGGTTGTTGTACGTATTCTTGAGCATCGGCGAGGTGTAGGGTGAGGTTTTTTTACTTTATCTATACCAAAGTGTTGCGTAGCAATTTTAATGATTTCGGGGTCTAATTCTACGCCTGTTATTTGTCCTTTATAGCCTACTATTTTTTGCAATAGCTCTATAATGCAGCCTGCTCCTACACCAAGTAGCAAAAATATTTTTCATTTCTCTCACTCGCTTGATGCCTACCTTTTTCAGCCCGTAATAAAGTATGTGGCTTACGCTGCCATAGGAATAGTTAGTATGCTGTGAATCAAGTATTAAGATGCCATTTTGGAGGGTGAGTTCGAGTTGCCCACTTATATCAGATTTGCGTTCTCCTACTTTGATTGGATATAGGTAACTTAAAATTTTTTTAAACATTTTCACTAAAAAAACTTGCTATGTATTATTTTTTGTACCTTTTGCACTCGGCAAGTCCCTACACGACCAGCTCCTGAAAAATCCTCCAGGGTGGGAACACAGCAAAGGTATTCGGTTGTAGCGGTGCGATGTAGGTAGCTTGCCACTTTTTTTTGCTTATATACCACGTTGTCGCGCTATTTGTTCGTAGGCTTGTTGCACTTGCTTGAACTTTTTCTTCAGCGCCTTTTTTTATGGCTTCATCATCGGTAATCACCCTATCGGGGTGATATTTTTTGCCATTTCTCTATAGGCTTTTTACCTCAGCATCGGTAGCTTGTGGTGTAATTCCCTAATATTGTATAGGCATCGGGGGTATGTTGTGTACTGCTATTGTAGCCGCTTTTTATAGCTACTACGGCTACCACCATAGGTAGTAAACATTGCCTTGATGCTGTCGTAGTCTGCCTTATTTGTATGGAAATAGTATGCACTTTCTTCAATTTGTGCAACCTCATCGGCACCTACAAAGCCATCAGCTTGAGCTATTCCGAAAGAAAGTAAAGAATCTGCAAACGGGTTTCGTAGTTGGAGCGTTGCCTGATGAAAGTAGCTACTCGCTGGGCTGATATTTCTCTGCCTTTTTAGGTCGTTGAAAGTTCTGAATACTGAATTAGCACGTTCTTTGCCGTAAAGTTGTACAAATTGGTTGCGCACAAAGTCTAATTCTGCCTGTGTAACTACGCCATTGGCTCTAATTACGAGGGTACAAAGTGATAGTAAGTTCACTTCAAAACTCAGTGGCGAGACTCTATCTTGTTCGTACGAATAGCTGCTTTGGAAGCGGCTTCCCTCCCTACCCTGCTGCTCACCACCCATAAATTTCTGAAAGATTGTGTATAACAGGTATAGTATTAAAATAATAAAACTAAAACTCATCAGTAAATATTTTTATAAATCTTCTTTTTTAATCAAAACTTTACCTTCTTCTATGAATTTTTTTCAGCTATTTTTAGCTCCATAAACATTCAGATGGGTACGGTCTAATATGATAGGGCGTCCATCTATGGTTCCTTCTTCATTTATATATTCTAAAAGGTCTATGATTTCTACTTTAGGAAACTTATTTTTTTACCAATCCTTTTATCTGTTCCCATTGTTTAAAAGGCTTTATTGTAGTTTTCTCCTTTAGCTTCAAATTCTGTTTTATAGAAAGATTTTTTTCTATATACATCACTTGTGGTAGGTTGTAATCAAAAATTAATGAACTATTTAGTAAATATACTTTTTATTTTTCATCAAGTAGCTTTTTGTATTGTCTCTATTAATCGCCTCCCTAAAATCAAGTATATCTTCATCTTCTACTATACTATTTGATAGAATGAATATATCATATTCTTGATAATGCTTCCTCATATATTCATTCATCTGTCTACATCCTTTTTTTAATACTTGGGTATGAACTATCAAATAAAAAGGGACAACCAGCTTCTGATATAATATTGATTTTTTTATTCCTTGCTTTTTTGCTACTATGTCAATAAAAAGGTGCTATATGTGATGTATGGCTATCTCCCTATTACTAATATATTCTTAGATGATGAACTGTTCTGTAAATCACCTAAAGCTGTAACATTATCCCCTTGCAAGCATTTATCGCATTCCTTTGGATTGTAATGCTTAAATATTTATTGATCTTCAGGGATTTTTTTGTAGTTCGCATTACAAAACAAATAGATAGCAATACTATTGTTGGGAGTATATAAAAAGTAATAAACTCTTTTTAAATGAATATTTTTTTCTTTCTGAAAGGTTGTTCTATGAGATAATATGTAAGCAGCGAAAAATATAAATGTTATCGCAAGTGCTACTAACAAATTATTTAGAGAAAGCACTCCAACCCCAAATATATATCTAAAAATGGCTAATACAACCCAATGCCACAAATATAGTGAATACGATAGTTTTTCCTATCCAAACTACAAATTTTAGTGAAAAAAATATCTTTAATCCATTGTCCTTTTTCATTAGAAAGAATAAGCAAACCAGTAGCCGTACAAGGTAAAAAGAGCTAAAACACCTGGAAAGTAGTTATCTGGTGTGAAAAATCTTTTATATATAAACACAAAAAAGTACAATAAATGAAATTACTCCTAAAATATTAGACTGCTTAACTGATAATTTATTACCTTTCTCATACAAAAAAACACTGAAAGAATAGAACCTGTAAATAATTCTATTATTCGTAAATGTGGTAAATAATAAATATCCAGTTCAATATCAAACTTTTTTTAAATTTATAAATGACAATAAGATTAGTATGCATCCTCCTACAACTAATGTAATAAGCTTATTTTTGAAAATAAATTATTAATAATATTAAAGGAAAAAAATAAAGTAAAATTGCTCTTCTACTGATAATGACCATATATGGGTAAACGGACGTAATTCATTGTCAATACCAAAAATAGTCGCCTAAACGAGCAAAAATAAATATTGCTCATAAAAGCCAATGAAGCTATAACACTATTTATTATTCCATAAAAAAATCGCGTGGTAAAAAAATTGACCATACGACTATAAGACCTACAAAAAAAGAACTACAAAAAAACGGGAAGAATACGCTTGATACGCCTATTGTAAAAGTTTGCAAATGAAAATGTTCCCTCTACCATTTCTCTATAAATGATTGAGGTAATAAGATAACCTGAGATAACAAAAAATATATCAAACCCCTAAAAACCACTTGGCATATAATTAGGATTGATATGAAATAATATTACCGAAAAGTACTGCTAATGCACGTAATCCGTCTATATCGGGGCGATAGTTAAGTTTTCTAAGCATTGTTTTTATTAATTTTTCTATCATCTTAAAAAGTCTTTCATTTACTTTGTCGCCATCAAAGCGTTCGGCGGCTATAGCGTAGCTCTCTGCTCCCATACGATTGATTTCTTGGGGATTGGCAATAAAGTATTCCATAGCTTTTACCAAGGCGGGTACATCCCATACGGGTACTAAAAAGCCGTTTTTGCCGTCTATAACGGTTTCACGACAACCTGGCACATCGGTAGTAATAACAGCTCGCCCTACAGCCATTGCTTCTTGTGTACTACGTGGCATCCCTTCTCTATAGGGAGGGCAATACAAATACTGAACTTTCTTTTATCCAATTATTTACGTCTTGCACATAGCCTGGGTATACAATTGTTTGGTTTTCTATATAGTTTGTTAGTTCTTTTTCGCGTAGGGCTCCTGGGTTTTCGTTATCAAGGCTACCTACTACTTTGAAAAGTACGTCGGGATGCTTTGCTTTTACGATTTCGGCGGCTTTGCAAAATTCAAAAACACCTTTTTCACGAAGCAAACGTGCTACAAATATAAACGATATAGGCTGGGTAGGGGCTTCGGAATAAGGAAACTCATTTTAAAATGAGCCCTATACCTCCTAATATTGCTTGTCGGCGTACGGGTATACGATACTTCCTAAACAAGTCGGTAGGGTCGTTGTGGTTTAGGAAGACTACGGTGTGGGCTTTGGGTAGCGCAATTTTGTAGAGTAGTATTTGTATAGCTTTTATGAGTTTTTGCTTTTCAATGATTGCCCGTTGGGTTGCTCGGTAAACGGATAGCCCAAAGCCTTCAACCATTGCAATTACTTTGGGTACTTTAGCCCTATAGGAAGCGATTGTACCATAGATTACAGGCTTCACAAAACTCGCTACTACTACATCGGGGCAATATCTTCAATGATACGCTCTAATTTGTACATATTCCTAAGGTCTGAAAAAGGGTTCAGCCCTCCACGTGCAAAACTATAATCAACAGGAATGGCACCCATTTCAGTAATCTGATGGCGTGTTTCAAAAGTAAAATCAGTAGCCATAGCATACACCTGATAATCACGTTCTATCAAATAGGCGATAAGGTGCTTGCGGAATATCAGCAAGTCGCGTACTATATTGTTTAGTAGTATGATTTTCTTCATTTGTATGGGGTTATTTTTCCTATAAAAGGGTTTTATTTTTCTGATAAATAGGTCGTAACCAGCGATACTTCAGCACTCCCATATAATCTCTGCTGGTTTAAAATTCTTAAATGGTGTATATTGTAAATATTGGTAATACAAATTCTTTTAGCGGATTGATGCAGGCGTAAAACCAAGGTTTGTAGGGGTAGCCTCCTGTGTAATGCACTATGCAAGGTTGCTGTGCCTCTTGGCGTTCTGCTGCCGTAAATTGCGACAGCCTGTCTAACAAACTAAATTGTATATTGTACCGCAGCGGCAGTATTTTTAGCTTTTGTATCGATTACTGCGTTGATACTATCTTGGTCGGCATAGGCTATTAGTTGCGGGTGAGTAGCAGCAAAAGTCTATAATTTTGCCTACAAATCATCGGCTATCCACTTGGGGATATTTAGCATCAGTACTCCCGAATTTAGAAATTCTGCTTGTGGACTCATTTGTAGCTTGCGCTTCATTTCTTAGGGTATAAGCAGTAAAAGTATCTTTTACGGCTAACAGATAGTTGTCATCAAATGGGATATGAAAAAGAGGCTCTATATTGTCTACTACTACAAGGTCGGCGTCTAAATAAAGCACTCGCTCTTCGTTAGGGAAGAGTTGTGGAATAAAAAGCCTAAAAAAAGCTTGTACCGATAAGTGATTAGCACCTGTATGTAGGTTGTTAAACTGTTGTTCATCAACAATAAGGTTCTTAAAAAGTAACGGGGAAATCAGCAATAATATGATCTATAATTTGCTGGTTTTGGGGAGTAAGCCCCTCATTTAGCAGGTAAATAGCAAAAGGCACACGCTTGTTGTTGTGCAGTAGCGAAGCCAATGCTACCGAGAAGTGCTGTATGTAGCTATTATTAGCTGCAAATACTACAGTATAAGTCATTTTGCTTATATTTTTACTCTAAATATACTCGTAACTATCCCAATAAGGGCAAATCTAAATTTATCAGTGCGCAAACTAAGTGATTTCAGGTAGTGCGTAAGCGCCTTGCCAAACATTTTATTAGATTGGTAGATGCGCCCTTGCTGGTAATGCAACATTTTTTTCTGCCAAACGCAGCTCTGAGGGTTGTAGCTGCCCTTTGTATTTATCAAACAAGTGTTGGTTGCGCTGTATTTGTACCAATTTAGACGAAGTATTACTGCCTACCCAATAGTAGCCCAAGCAATCGGCTATGTATTTAGGGGCGAGCGCCTGCTTGCAAGGCACGCAGCCAATAGTCAAAAATCTTCTACTGCCATCAGTCCCATATCCTCGTCTAAATAGCCAATCTTTTCTATAATATTTTTAGAAAGCATTACACTCGAGTTTTTATCGGGTTGCCATTGATAAACATATCTGCCAAAAAGTTATCGGTGGCAATTTGTCGGCTATAGAGTTGCTTGCGCAGTGCTTTGCCATCGGCACTCACCACCTCCAGATTGTGGTATATAAGGTCGTGCGTAGCGGTATAGGCACTACAAACCTCTAATTTATTAGGCTTCCACCAGTCATCCGAATCTAAAAAGCATCCAAAGTTGCCTTTTGGCAGCCCTAATGCCCACATTTCGAGAAGCTGCAATACCTTGGTCGTTATTAAAGTTGATATAACGTACCTTTGGGTGGTTGTAGCCCTCTATCACCTCAATCGTATTATCGGTAGAGGCATTATTGACGATAATAAGCTCCCAATCGGTATACGTTTGGTTTATAATAGATTCTATACAGCGCGGCAATAGGTGTGCGTGGTTGTAAGTAGGAATGACAATTGAAAACATATTAATTTTTTCAGCAGACGAGTTGTAATAGTTTGTACTACTTGCCTAAAATGCCCGTGATGAAACGTAATGCAGCAGCAGGCACGCCCCGAAGGCTATTGCTATAAGCAGTGCTATAGTGAGTAATTTAGGTGTATTCTGTTCGGCTACGAATAGCTGTTGCACCAAAAAATAGTAGCCCACAAGAAAAGCTAACGGCAAGAATAGTGCAAAGATATATCTTTTTAGCGAATTTACCAAAAGAAAGTTGCAAAATATGATAATAAAATCTTGTAATATACTAACATCATTATCAGGAATGCGAGCCATTTGAAGAAGGCAAACGAAAGCTCTTGGAGGTAATGTTGTGTAGCCAAAAATACCTCCCCAGAACACCAAAGGCACGAGCCAATTGAGGTAATACATTTCCTTTACTCGCTGTTTTACTACCAATAGTGCCCCCACAGGATAACTGATAAAAAGCAAAAAGATTGCAGAGCATCAGCCAGCGCACTACAGGCACCGAAGCTCTATAACTATCGCCCACCCAGCACAGCACCAAAGGCTCTGCCAAAAGGTAACCGATAGCAGCATATACATCACTATAGGTTGGTAAAGTACTGTTACATCCGAAAGGAGTTTTTTTAGTCCTTCCTCATTATCTATAAAGTGATTGAAACGCGCATAAAAAGGTGAAAAAGCGTTCCTAAAATAGTGCGAACAAAAGGTAAGCAGTGTAAAAACCTATGCCGTAAATCGCTACTTTTTTCAGCCCCCCAGAGCGCACCAATGCTCACGGCATCCAATTCGTAATACAATATCCAAGCTATCATCCCAAAGAAAAGCGAAAATGCCAAGCGTTGTGTTTTGTGCGAAAATAGCTCTATCAAAAGCGGATACTCTTGAGCAGCAAGCCAATGTCATAGTTGTAACGCCTGTGTGCTAAAGCAATATTCACCATAGGCACTATAAGGCTCACAAGCTGTATAAAAAGAAAATAACCTACGATGTTATAACGCTCACCTCCAAAAAGTAAAACACCGATAATATCTTAATTGTATTGCCTATAATGTTGATGCGCTGAAAGATGTAATCTTCCATTCTAATAACATAAATCATTTTGCACAATGCGCTGTAATAGGGTTATGGGCGTAGTGAGCGCTAGCACTAGCAACAGTTGCTGGGCAATATTGTACTTGGCGGGGTCGGTAAGGTTATCAATGATAAGCTGAGGGGCATAGGCAAAGACTAAAAATACTACTGAAAGCAGGAGTAGGGAATATCAGGAGTATAAAGGTAGTAAAGCCTGTAATGCGTATTTTCGGTAGTGAGGTCTTTTTGGCAAAAAGCCTCTGCGGCAAACTTTTGTCCTGCTCCTAAAAAGCCTAAATCGGCGTATTGTAAGAAGATAGATAGCGATACGCAAATAGTATAAATACCATAAATAGGCTTATCGGCACTTATCATTGGTACTACTACAAACATTGATAAGAATGAAAGTACAAACGACAATCCTTGCCAAAGGTATATTTTTCAAGTAGTTTTTTAGTATATGACACTTATTTAATTATGAATTTTGAATTATGAATTGTATGAACTTCTGATAATGATGCAAAGATACAAAAAGCGTGATTTGCCATAAATCACGCTTTTTTATCTGCTCAAAGTAGTTATTTTTAAAACTTGTAGCCTACATTCAGTTGTATTACACTGTTTTTGAAAGGAGCATTTTCAGAGTCAGCATCTCCTCCTTTTTTTCTTAATGCTAAGTTCTGTCAAGCCATAGTTGTAGTAGCTTCTACAAAGAACCCTGAAGAATGATTGTACTCTATCCCTGCACCTACTCCAAAATCAAATTTTTTTCTTAGGTTCATATTTGGCATCAGCAAAGTTAATTTTATCACCTTCGTTTTCAACTTCTCCTTTTTAGTGATGTTTTAATAAGGTTGCTGATATTTACCCCCAATTTAGGGACGCAAACCTTCTGCTACCGAGTATTTTAGCCATATATGGTTTTACGTTCATTTGGGTGTTTAGCTCGCCGTTCTTTACGTTTACTTTTACAAGAGTTTCTCCTTCTCTACCTCCCTCTATCGAGTTGAATTTAGCCCTTGGAAAGCGTAAGCACATCTACTTCTACCCCCAATTTGTCGTTGAAGTTGTATTCGCCCAATACCCCAAATTGGTAACCAAACTTAAAGCCTGTATTGTATTTAGTTGTAATACTTCCTTTAGTTTCTTTTTTAAAAGCAGCATTGCTAAAAAAAGCCCTCCTGCTTTTTACCCCTACTTTTAAATTCTTGTGCTTGTGCTACTCCCTAATGTAGCTACTGCAAGCACCAACGTTGTAATAATCTTTTTCATTGTATGTTATTTGTTAAATTAGTTACAAAATTAATAGTATTTTTAGTTTCTGTTTCATCATCATTGTAGGGTTTATCACCTACTGAAGTTGTTTTCTTTACCCAATTTTTCTTTTTTTATCGTATACGTAAACATTGGTTTCTTTGCGTAGAAGATTGCCATAGCTGTCATAAGTAAGCGTTTCTACCTCGTTATTATTCATATCAAAGGTTGATTTTACCAACTTTTTGCAAGTTATTTTTCAGCATCATATAGTTTTTCTATAGCGTTACCCTGAGCGTCGTAAGTAAATACTGTTTTGCCTTTTACAACATTATCTTTGCCGAGCTTGGTTTCTTCTGATACCTTATTGTTATCGCCATACACATAAGTAGTTTTGTCGTCGCATACGCCTGCAATACACTCAGTGCGCTCTATCACACGCTGGTTGCTGTCATAAGCTGTAAGCCTACTCATAAAAAAACACTACCATCGGGTGTAAGCACATCGTGGCGCACACAATTTCCATTTTGGTCGTACTCATATGTGTTTTTAGACATTGAGGTATTGCTCGCATCGCGTGAATCGGATACCAACACATTTCCATTTTCATCACGTGTATCTACATAGTTTATCACTGTGTTGTTATTTTTTAGCACGCATCTTGGTATTGATACCTTTTTGTCAAATTCAGCATAAAACTCTGAGTTCATCAGTTGGGGTTTTCCTTTTTCGTCAAACTCATAACCTATCAGTTTATAAGTTTTTACCATACCTTTCAGCCCTGCACGCTCCCAACCATTTTGTTTTTTTGTTGTCCGAAGGCAAATGCCACAACAAAAATAATGCAAATGTAATTTTTTTCATATAAATTAATTTATTTTCTGAGCGAAAGTAGCTACAAATAACGTGCCAAACTACACTCTAACGCTTTACGATAGAAAATTGCACAACCCGCTGATTGAAACGCTTATAGAAATAGGGCAGTTTATAGAGCACCCTAAATATAAATGGATAACGCCCTTGGTTGTAGTCGCTCATAAAGTATTCCTTATCTAAGTGTAAATAGAGGGTGCCATTGTTCTATAAGCTGGCTTTCTTTTTCACTCCATTTAAATTCAGGGCGGTCATTTTTGCATAGCTCCCAAGGAATCGTGGTTTTTGGCGTGCCCTACCAGCGAGTAAGCCAAAATATCCATTACTATAGTGGTAGGTTGTGAGAGTTCTTGGCATAGTTTTTTAAAAAATGCCTGCACTTGTTGCCTGTCAAAATACATTAGTACCCCTTCTACAATCACCAGTATGGGTTTATGGAAAGCCGTTATAAGGTGCATCCACGCATCGTCAAATAAGGACATTGCCAAAAACGAATAGCGGTCTGTTTCGGTAAAACACTGTTTTCGCAAAGCTATTACTTCGGGCAAATCGAGGTCGTACCAGTGAGTTACTTCAGGGGCATCCCAAACGCTCATAGCGGGCATCAAGCCCTGCTCCCTAATTGTATTACTACCGCATCGGGGTGCGCCTTTATAAAGGCTGCTGCTTGTTTATCTATCAGGCTTGCCCCTAATGCATACGCCTGCCTGACTGAAAGAGGCTTTTTTTAAACTTAGAAAAGTCATAATCTATCTTGCTAATAATTTCGGCTGCTTTAGGGTCTTTTAGCAATGGTTCGGGGTGGTTGTTTTCAGTAGCCTTTGCCCATAGGGTGATGAGCATTGTTTCGGGTACTTGTGTAAGTTTGTTTGCTTGGTTCATTGTACGATTGTTTTTAGAATTATTTTTTAGCAAAGGTACGTATTTTTATAAATAGCAAGTGGTAAAGAAAAGAAAAAAAGCCATCAGAAAAACTCCGACGGCTTTTTCCTTAGTTAGTGAAAAGAAATAATAATAAAATTTTTGCTATAAGATTTATTTAGTTAGTGATAAATAAGTGATAGAGTCCTTTAGTTAATGTCAAATTACAATGATTAAGCTAATTAGTTGTATAGTGATTTTTTTAATGATTTGCTAAGTAGTTAGCCACTCCATCGCGGTTGGCATTCATAGCATCTTTTGCCTTCTTGCCAGTTGGCAGGGGCATACTTCGCCGTATTGTTGTACGTGAGCGTAAGCATCTATTGAGGCGCAAGAACTCGCTTACATTACGCCCAAGGGGCATATCGTTAATGCTTTTCGTGGAAAATCTTACCGTTTTTCGTCAATCAAATAAGTAGCACGGTAAGTTACGTTGTCCCCTCGATAAGGTAGTTGTCATAGTCTTCGTCAAATACCTCGTTAGTATCAAGAATATCTAATACTGTAGCGAGGTTGCGATTGCTATCAGCCAAAAGCGGATAGGTAACGCCCTGAATACCACCTTGGTTTTTAGGGTATTTAGCCAAGCGAAGTGTACTTCGGCAGTGTCGCAAGAAGCGCCAATAACCTTTACGTTGCGTTTTTCAAACTCTTCTAAGGCTTCTTGAAAAGCGTGAAGTTCTGTAGGGCATACAAAAGTAAAGTCTTTAGGATACCAAAAGAGCAACACTTTCTTTTTGTTATTAATCGCCCTCGTTGAGTATGTTTATTTTGAAGGTAGCTCCCATTTTGTCGGTAGCATTTACTGCTATATTAGGGAATTGTTTTCCTACAAGTGCCATATTTTTTTAGTGTTTATAGGTTTATTTTTTTCTGGGTGCAAAATTACAGCAAAACCAACACAAAAAGAGCTCGCTAATTGAAATTTTTATCTAAAAAAATAGTTTTTTGCTAATAATCGTTTTTTTGAATTGTGCGAGCCGCACAGGCTTTTATACCCCGCTGGCGCGAGCTTGTAGCTCGTGCCTACCATAATTCCTTATATAATCAATGCGCCCTCACACTTTGGCAAACTTTCAGAGTTTGCCAAAGTTTTTATCCTTCAGTGCGAGCCGCACAGGCTTTTATCCTTCGCTCATCCTTCGTCACATACTCGGCTGTGCCAGCTCGCCGACTTTCCTTCGCTCATCCTTCGCTCAACCTTCGCTCAAGGTTCGCTCAAGGTTCGCTCGGAGTGTGAGCTTGTAGGTTCTGCTTTACTTCGTTTACTTGTTCAATAAGCTGAAGGGTCTTCAATCTGAATGAGCAGTCTGTACTGTGTCCAGTTCAATTGGGAACGCAGTGCGTTCCCCGCTGGCGCTGAGCTTGTAGCTCGTGCCTACCATAATTCCTTATATAATCAATGCGCCTCACACTTTGGCAAACTTTCAGAGTTTGACAAAGTTTTATCCTTCGGTGCGAGCCGCACAGGCTTTTTATGCGCCCACACTTTGGCAAACTTTCAGAGTTTGCCAAAGTTTTTATCCTTCGGTGCGAGCCGCACAGGCTTTTTATACGCCCCACACTTTGGCAAACTTTCAGAGTTTGACAAAGTTTTTATCCTTCGGTGCGAGCCGCACAGGCTTTTTATCCTTCGTCACATACTCGGCTGTGCCAGCTCGCCGACTTTCCTTCGCTTATCCTTCGCTCAAGGTTCGCTGGGAGTGTACGCCCCACACTTTGGCAAACTTTCAGAGTTTGACAAAGTTTTATCCTTCGGTGCGAGCCGCACGAGGCTTTATCTATCTGAATGAGCAGTCTGTACTGTGTCCAGTTCAATTGCGAACGCAGTGCGTTCGCAATTGGATACATCCGATAGTATCAGTTTGTTAATTTATAAATTACGCTGTAAAGTACACAAAAAGTTTGCTATCTTTTTATAGCGCAAAGATAACAAAAATTGACTATCAAGTTTTTTCCTCACCCTCAATTCAAAAATTCAAAATTCAGAATTCAAAATTCTTTTTTTCCTCACCCCAATTCAAAAATTCAAAAATTCAGAATTCAAGATTCTCAAAGTGTTAAAAAAACTATGTTGATAAGTATTTTTCGTTATTAGGAGATGCTATTCTTTTTATTCCGTAACTTTGCCCTCAGAAAAGAAATAATAATAAAAAGCTATGAGCAAATTTACCAAACTTACTGAAGAACAGTTGCTTACCAAACGCAACTTCATAGAAAATTACCTTACTTCGCACAATGCCGCCACTGGCTCTCTCTTTGATGCCAACGCCAATGTAGCTCATAAAAACATCGCTACGATGAGGCTGAACTCAATAAAGACATCAATATACAAGTGAACCGCTCATTGGTGTCTCACAAAATTGAACAGCTTTTTGGCAAGGCGCTTGCCGAAGAATACATCCGTCAAATTGAGAGTCCTAGAATCTACGTACACGATGAAACGAGCCTGAAACCTTACTGCGTGAGCGTATCGATGTACCCTCTGCTATTGGACGGACTGCTAAAGCTCGGTGGCGAAAGTAAAGCGCCTAAACACTTGGCGAGCTATTGCGGTTCGTTTGTCAACTTCTTGTTTTCGGTGTCTTCGCAGTTTGCAGGGGCAGTGGCTACGGTAGAGTTTTTGATGTACTTTGATTATTTTGCCCGCAAAGACTTTTGGCGACAACTACCTCAGCACTCATCGCCAGGTGATAGAAAACGAACTACAACACGTAGTGTATGCTATCAATCAGCCTGCGGCGGCACGTGGCTATCAATCGGTGTTCTGGAACATTTCGCTCTACGACCGCCCTTATTTCGATTCGATGTTCGGCACCTTCGTATTCCCCGATGGCAGTAAGCCTACCTATGAAAGCCTCGACAAGCTACAGCAATTTTTTTATGCATTGGTTTAACATCGAGGCGCACTAAGGCAATACTTACCTTTCCTGTGGTAACGGCTGCGATGCTCACTAAAGACAAACGGGTGTATGACGAGCACTTTGCCCAATTCTGTGCCAAAGAGCTTAGCGAGGGCAATGCGTTCTTCGTATACCAATCGGATAACGCCGACTCTTTTGGCGAGCTGCTGCCGCCTGCGCAATGAGATTTCGGACAATACTTTTAGCTACTCGCTTGGGGCAGGTGGAGTTTCAACAGGTAGTATCAACGTGATAACTATCAATATGAATCGCCTGTACCAAAAAGGGCTTTCTTTGGAAGAAACGGTAGATAAAATACAAAAATACCAAGTAGCCCTACCGCGCTATCGTACAAGATTATAAAAGATGCGGGAATGCTGCCGGTATACGATGCCGGATTTATCAGCCTCAATAAACAATTCCTCACTATCGGCATCAACGGAATGGTAGAAGCAGCTGAGTATTTGGGAATTGAAATCTCCGATAACCCTGACTATAAGGCGTTTATCAATAAAAACTTAAAAAGTAATTTACGACAAAAAAACAAAGAAGCCAAAGCTAAATATGGCTATATGTTCAACACTGAATTTGTGCCTGCCGAGAATTTAGGGGTGAAGAATGCGGCGTGGGACAAAGCTGATGGCTTGCAAGTGCCCCGCGACTGCTACAATTCGTATTTCTACATAGTAGAAGACAGCTCACAGAACCTTATCGACAAATTTTACCTACACGGCAATGACTATATTCAGTATTTAGATGGTGGGTCGGCTTACCACTGCAACCTCGAGGAGTATCCCTACCCAAGAAGGATTCTTCAAGCTGCTGAATGTAGCAGCTAAAAACAGGGTGTAATTACTTCTGTTTCAATATTCGTGTAACGGTGTGCAACGATTGTGGGTACATCAATAAGCACACTACCGACCACTGCACACACTGCGGTTCGCACGATGTAGATTACGCTACGCGTGTGATAGGCTACCTAAAGCGTATCACGAATTTCTCAAAAAGACCGACAAAAAGAAGCTAAAATTCGTTACTATGGGCATACTACGGTATAGCAGCTACGACATTGTATTGCAAGAAGTTCCCAACGAGATATCCTTGTGTTTCACCATCACGGGCTGTCCGTTGGCTTGTGAGGGTTGCCATTCAGAATATATTTGGGATGGCAATAGTGGTTGTGTACTCAGCAATGAACTGTTGGAAAAAAACTCATAGACCGCTATGAAAGTACCATTAGCTGTGTGCTTTTTTTATGGGAGGCGAGTGGCAGGCTGAAAAGTTGCTTTCCTATATTCTTACCGTAAAAAGCAAACAGCTAAAGGCTGCCCTCTACACAGGCTTGAATATGAAGCAAGTACAACGCCAATGCCCCGAACTACTCGCCTGCTTAGATTATAAAAAAACAGGCAAATGGCTACCCAAATTAGGAGGACTGGACAAGCCTACCACCAACCAAGAGTTTTTAAACTTACAAACAGGCGAGGTGATGAACTATCTTTTTTTCAAAAGGCGAAATAATTAAACTCACATTTATCATTCCTCAATTTAACACACTCACTTATTACTAAAACGAACAATACTCTTTAACGTATGCGCTAAAGAGTATTGTTCGTTAAAAGTTCTATTCTTCTCAATTAAAAGAACTCCATTTCGTGAATATCTATATAACGATCTCCACTATTTCTGAAATAAGCCAAGTAGAGCTTAGAAGCTTTTTATAGGTTTTTTTAAACTTAATAAACAACTCTCTTGGTCTGCTTCCTGATGTAGTGTAATTACCTTGTGGTATATAATTACCTGCATTATCAATCACATATATTGATACAAAAATCAATTCTCTTTTTCAGGAGTATTTTTGTGTTATCTTTTATACCATTAATACGAGTTTCAGCATTAAATGTAGCTTTTACGTAAGCAGAATCTTCACTTTCTTCATCAATATTTGTATCTATCCACCAAGGATTACCACCATAGTTGCCATCGTGCATTTTTTTCAATATGTCCTGCGGCATAATTTGTAGAGAAAGAGTAGTTGTTACGATTTATTAATGCTCCTGAATAGCTGTCTATTTCTTCAATTTCGTTATCTTCAGGTATCGCATTATCTGATACTTCTACAGTTACCAACACAGGAGTAGTAGATACTTGATGTGCTGTTCCTGAAGCATCATAAAGCCATTAATTTCAATGGTAGCACATATTCTCCTTCAGCTGTTATCTGAGAGATGTTTTGTAAAGTAAAAGATATAGTAGCCGTTCTTTTTATCCTTAAAGTCTATTTTTGTTTATAGTACCTTCTGCTCCATTAGGAAGTAACGTTTTACCACCAGCAAGAGAGTTGTCTCTAACCAAGCCCAAAGAAATAGTTGTAGGGATAGCTGTAGAAGCTGTTACTTTTTACATTTACAACTTTATCAGCATTCGTCATTTCGGCAACACCATTTTTCAAGAGTAGCTTCTTTAGTAATATTCCTATTTTTCAAAAAGCAAAAAGTTATAGTCTCAGGATAAATTCTCACCAATACATAGTCTCTACCATCTAATGTTTTTACAAACTCATTACCCGATGTCTTTACTGCCAAAGGCACTATAAATTTGTCTGTAAAATTAGCCCTATTGGTTACCTTTACTTCAAAAGTAGTAGAGCGAGTACCTGCTGCAATTGTTTTTTTCAGCAGCAGTAATTTGTACTAATGATTCCCTGCCCCAATGAATACCCAGGATATTGAGATCTTACTTTATCAAACAACGTAGCATCGTAAGCTAAAGTTACCTTAGCATCATTAGCAGATACCTTTGATAATTTTTATTTCTACCTCTCTTTTGTTTTTCTCCTGTTATTGTAAAGCCTTCCAATGACGACATCGGAACAACAATATCCGAAACGGTAGGGATAGCGTATTGATAGCGAGGGTCATAGCCTATACGATTACGTATATCATCATCCTCTATTGCTTTATCTATATCCCATTTTACACTATCGTTTTTCTCTACGGTAATATCATCTTTTTGACAACCTATTAATGAGGCTAATGTCAAAAACTTAGTAATATTCTTTTTCATCTTGTCTTTTTTTATTTTTTTAAATAATAGATAAACTCTGCCAAAAAGGCCTCTTTTTGGCAAAGCCCATCTATATCATTTTATTAATTACTTGTATCCAAGCCTTCTGCTGGGAATTTCACATTTTCTACCCACTCTATAGCTTCTAAAAATTCACTCTTTTCTATATCTTTCACATAGCTATCACCATCTTGTATACCCATATTTGATCTTGAGGTACCTCTACGGAATATAGTCGTGTTATTATATTTACTCATATCTTTAAACTCATCTCTTTTGTTTAAAAGGCAAATATACTATAAGCCCATTACTTTCAGGAGATGAAGGCAAATAAAAGCCCATCTTTTATTTCCCCTTCTGAAAGCTCTCTGTTCCATATCCTAAATTCCCTCAAATAGCGGTCTGCCGAATAAGAAGTTTGTGTGTTTTCTATATTCACACGCATTCCTGGAGCTACTTTCAAGCTAGGGCGTACGTGTGTTTTTATCAACTTACCGTTAATGTAAAGCTTAAGAACAGGGTCTTTATAAGCAAATGTTATTTGGCACCATTTGTTTTTGCTATATCAGGACTATATCCCCAGTCGTCAGCACTATCACCACCCCCATTTTTTTCACTTGTATTTTTTTCCTTCCGAAATACGTGTATAAGGCAACATAGGACCTTGGAAAAAGCGACATATTCACGTGTACACCATCATAAGCGTGAAAATCAGTAAATAAATAGTGTGCTTGTACAGTAAATTCATTGCTTTCCTTGATGTCATTAGCCGCTTGCACTGCTAAAAGCAAAACCCTGTTTTATTTTTAACTACAGAAGTTCTGTATGGACGATCCAATGTTACTATCAAATCCTTGTTAGAAAGTACAGGCAATGATGCCGAAGCTATACGCAAAGGTATTGCATATTTCACTTCCAATGGATAAGCTTCTCCATCCAAAGGTTTTTACTCTTACTCCCCACCTCAGCAATAGTAGAACCTTTCTTTATAGTTAGGTTCAAAATACCATTTGTTGTAGTATTTGCAGGGTTAGCCACCTCGTATAACTCATAAGTCCCTACTGGCAACATCTTGTAAGTAGTGTTATTCTTTTTGTTATATTCGGCAAAAAAATCTGTCACAGCTACCGTTACAGGCACGTCATAACTCATAAGGGTAGACATACTTATACTTATTTTAGTAGCAGCTGCTTGTGCGGCATTAGGAATACTAATGTTAGCCGCTTTTTTTACTCATATACACTGCCGAATAGTTATGGCTACTACCCGTACCCTTACTATTTTTCTGGCACATCCAATTTTTTTCTTGACAAGCTGTCCCACTAATCAATAGCGCAAGAGCAGCCAATTTAATTGCTATATTTTTTTCATCGTTTTTTTATTTTTTTAAGGGAGTATAATCATAGGTTCCATTTCTTTATAACCCGAATAGTCTGGGCGTGGATTTGCTAAGCGAATAGCCTCACGTGTCCAAGTGTAGTGCAAATATTTGCGCGTAAGGTTATTTTTCTCGCATATAACGCTTAAAGTCTTCGTGGCTATCATAGCTTATTGTATAGTCACTTTGCCCGTGATAAGCACCTATCCCCCATACTTTTTCCTGCTCGTACATCTTTACCCTTCTGAATCAACACGTGAAATATCGCTTTTTTGATAACTCGCTGTTGTTGAGTTATAATAAGGACCTCCCAACATAGGGAGGGTGACTTCCTGATGTATTTACCCCATTATGCTCGTAGTCTTGCATAAAGTGTTTATCAAAGTAAATAGCAAATTTGTTTTCTCCTACAATAGGTGATGTTGAACTATTACCAAAAAAATAGGAGCTATACCACAAGGCACATCGGCACATAGATAGTAGCGTTTAGAAAAGTAATTTGCAGGCAAAATGAGGTGTAAGTTTTTTTCTATAAACTCTTTCTCTTTAGCGTGGAAACCAGCCGTGTTTGCATCAAACAAAAGCCTTTAGGTTATTCTCTCTTTCAGCCTGTGTTTTTCGCAACGTGATTAGTCCCCTACAGCCCAAAAGTACTTAGCCATTTCTTTTTACAAACTTAGCAATATTTTTCATAGTTATTATCCTCTATCATCAAAGGAGTTCCTCTTTGGTTACTGCACCGTGATCACCACAAGTCTCCCAGTCTATATCATATCCGTCAAAGTCCAATGATATAATATAACGAGCCAACTCACGTGCGTAAATTTTCAGGCCACTGAGCATAGCACTCAGCAAAAGGATATTTGGCGTGAAACGCTTGGTAACCACTTTTTTCCTTCTGTATAAGAAGGCAAGCCAGTGCCCACACTCGGAGTTTGCCAGCACATCAAGATAGCACTCCCCTTTTTATGGAAAATTTCTATATCTTTTTTGTGGTTAGCTGTAAGCTCTTCTGGGTGCAAACCTCCAAGACCACCCCATATAGATATCGCAACTACAGAGTCTGGCACTGATTGTAACCACCCTCTCGCAAATCCTTTTTACAGGTTGCCAAGATGACCCATCATACCACATATATACCATAGGCATTTGCCCTCCTTCTCTACCTGTATTGAGCCATGCTTTTTGCTTTGTATTCTCTTAGTTGTTCCCAATAAGCCTCAAGTGCTCTCCTATTCTCTTCTGTTCGGGCTGCTTCAGCCACCCATTTTGCACCATCTCGTTTTTCTTTCAAATCCTCCAATGCTGCTTTTTCAAAACGTTCTGTGTTATTTTCAGTCTCTGTCCATTTGCTGCAGCTCGTAAATACTGCTGCAAATAGTAATGACATATAAATAAATTTCTTCATAGTATTTAATTATTTAGATTTTTTTATCCCACCATACATCAGTAGCAGCGTTATCATTTCCGCCCAATAGATTCACCGCTTCACTCATATTATTCCTGTTAAGCGTGTATTCTTCTATAGAGAACGGCATCCTGCGTACACCACCACTTTTGCCATCATTAGAAATATTTGTTGCCCCTACGTTAGTCATATTCGTTACAGGAGGCATCATTCTTGGATAGCCAGTACGACGCCATTCCGCATAAGATTCCAAACCCAAGAGGGAAGTTAGCAATATATTTCTGAGTGATAATTTGCTCCAAGTGAGCTTCAGTTGTAGTTTCTGAATCCCAACGCTTGTTGATAGTGCTCACAGGCTCTACGTTATAATCACTCCTCGCTGGGTCTACATATCGCACAGGTACTCCCGATGTCGTAGCATAGCTGCCTGCTTCCAATCCATTTTTCTTTAAATGAAAGCGCAATACCATTTTGGTAATAGTTCTTCGCCGTATCAGAACTTATAAGCCCATACAAAGCCGCTTCTGCCAACAAAAACTGTACTTCCGAAGCTTTTAAACCAATAAGTAGGTGTAGCCTCTGTGATATTCACTTCAGAATAGTCAGTATATTTTTGCTTTAGGCTCACGGCTTCCCATACGCACCGCAAAAATAATCATTATTACCATTTATAGTCCTTTTAGTGAAGTACTTATCTATTCGCGCATCATTATAGCCTTTCATAAGCGAATAAATATTAGCCCCCATATTAGCTTCGTTATAAGTGCGCAAAAATCCAATAAGAGTTTTTAAATATAAAACGCCCATTTGTTTGTAGCTTTGCAATATCTCCTAATTCAGTAATTAGTCCACCAGGATTGGTAGTTGCCTTAGTAACATAATTTTTGACAGAGAGCAGCATCTGCATAACGCACACGCATTGCCAAACGCAACATCAATGAGTTACCCAATTTCATCCATTTTTCAGTATCTCCTTGGTATAGAGGGTCGCTATCTCCTAATATTTTATTACCCCCATCCAATTTGTAACGATTAAGCGTTTCTACAGCCTCTTGCAATTCAGCAAGCATAGAACGATAAATAGACTCTTGAGAGTCATAAGGAGCAATAAGATTACCGCCACCTATTCGGCTATAAGGAGCAGCCCTAAACAAGTCTGTTAAACGATGCATCCCCATTACTTTTTATAATTTGAGCCACCGAAAAAGTAGCTTGGTCAGTAATACCTTTTTTTATGAAATACTTGTACTCCATTTTCAAGCTTTTACATCGTGGTTTGCCGCTTTTATTTGCAAGAAAGAAAGCATAGTACTTTCAAGCATAGTTTTAAATACACTACTCCTACGTCCTTCTTTGATGTAGAAGTTAGGAGTACTTATACCTCCGTCCCACTGGGTTCCTACACCCATAACCAGACCATATATCTCCTGTCATACAAGAAGTTACTTGGTAGTTATTTTGCGCTTCAGTACCTGCCTTTAGCAGTACCTGTAGGTATTATACCTGCAATAAAACTCGAAATATACCTACAGAAGCTAATCCATCAAGGGTTCTTTTGATGTTCATCAGGAAGTAAAGGATTGGTATTTACCTTTTTCAAAATCTTTTGTACAAGAAGCCGTAACCAAAAGAACTGATGATAATGCTATTAAAATTTTTTCTCATTTCTTAGTCATTTAATTAAAATTGTAGTTTAACACTCATACCATAAGTAGTCATACTTGGTACTTGGAAGAACTCACTCGCTGCATAAGTCCCAACACCCCCTACTACTTGTGGGTCAAAAGGTGCTTTGTTGTAAATCATCCACAAATTAGTACCTATTACCGAAAAAGTAAGTCGGTTAATACCTAAATTACCTAATTCTTTACCATCAAGCGTATAGCCTAATGAAAGTTCTTGTAAGCGTACATTGGTAGCATCATAGTTATAGTAACCTGCCATTGAGCCATCTCCTCCACCTATAGTTTGGTAGTAAGCTTTTTGCAGGATATTGTTTCCCATTCACCCATACACCTCCTGCATCACGAGCATCGGCAGTCGCTTTAGATACCCCCATAAAAGTCCAAAACCTTTTTGAGTACCCGAAATTACAATACCACCAAAAACTACCGTTGAACAAGAAGTCCAAAGAGAATCTCTTATATGAAAAACCATTTCTCCATCCTAAAGTAAAATCAGGTGTTGAACGACCTATCTTTATTGTTTGAGTATAGTCTATTTCATAACCGCCTGAAGGGCTTGGGATAAGTTCTCCATTCGCATTGCGTTTTAATACCCCTTTTAGTTGTAATATCAGCTATACTACCCCCTTCTTTCAAAAAGGTTACCACCACGTTCCACTTCTGTCATATCAAAATACTCTCCTGTGAAAGGGTTGCGATAGTTTCTTACAAACTTCTTAATCTCATTTACGTTACGTGAATAAGTAACCGAAGTATCCCAATGCAAGTCACTTACTATATTAGTATTGAAGTTAAGTGCCAATTCTATACCTCTATTTTCTATATCACCCGCTTGTAGATAAAATTCAGTAAACCCTGATGAAGATGATAAAGGTATATTAAAAAAATTGGTTATAAGTGTTTGATTTATACAAGGTTACATCCAAACCTAACTTATTACCCAAAAAGCTTGCTGTTCAACCCTGCTTCCCAAGAAGCTGTGCGTTCTGCTTTGAAATCTGGGTAAGGATAGTTAGAAGTCGCTTCTACCCCTCCTGCTGAAAGTTTATAGGTAATTGTACCTGGGGTAAGTCCTTCTTTGCTGATAGGCGAACCTACTTCGGTATAAGAACCACGCAATTTCAAATAATTGATAGCTTTAGGCATTTTGAGCATTTCCGATAATACCGCTGAAAGACCTACTGAAGGATAGAAGAATGAAGGTTCAGCCGAATTTACCAATTGTGATGACCAGTCATTACGCCCTGTAAGAGTAAGGTATAGCATACGTTTGTAACCAAGCTCGGCACTTGCAAATACCGCTACGTTCTTACTACGTGAATAATCTTGTCCTTGCCCTGGTTTATTAGGGTCTAAGTTTTCACCAGAAAATAAGTTAGGAACAGTTAAAAGAGGTCCCCCTATATTGATACCATATCTATAACGGTCATTATAGCTTGCCCCACGTTGGCTGCTAAGTTTAAGTTCTCACCAAAGTTCCTATTGATATTAGCAATAATATCAGCATAGGTTTGTTCGTAATTTACATTTTTTTATTAGTATATAAACCTTTTTGGTGAAGAAGAAGTTAGCAAATTTGCTGAACTTGCAAATATCTTGTTTTCTATAGTAGAAGCTGTATTATCTATACGCACACGTCCTGTAACATTTAGCCAGCTAAGCACATCATATTTTAACGATGCTGAAAACATATAACGTTTTTTTGTTACCCAAGCTAATTTGTCTGTTTGCTACCCAATAAGGGTTTTCAGAAAGTGAAAGAGCAACCCCAGGTTCTTCAGGATAAGGACGATATTGTTCATAAATACCACGTGAAGGATTATAGCGTTCGTATGCCTGAATATCTCTATAGTCTAAGCTACGTGGCATTAAATACAACCCTACTAATGGGTTCTTATAACCCCCACCTGTAATCATATTGCGCTCCCTTGCATAATGTAGTTTCCACTCACATCCAAATGTAATTTGTCATTTGCAAAAAGTAGAAGTGTTACGAGCTCCTATATTATATCGGTAGTAATTGTTGTTAGGAATAAGCCCATTAGCATCTGTTTGAGACCCCCGATACAAAAGTTTGATTTTTTTATTTGTTCCTGTAGAAAAAGTAACAGCATTGTTGATATTAACCCCTGTATTGAAGAATTTTGCAGGGTCAAAAAGTAGAAGGAGTTGCCAACTTTGCACCCCAGCTTTTTATTATCACCAGCATCATTGCCATAAGTGTTTTGAAACTCAGGTAATACAAAAGCCTTCATAAGCTCAATACTGCTCGATACATTTACTTCAGTTTTACCTTCTTTACCTTTTTTTAGTGTTGATAAGGATAACCCCATTGGCTGCCTCACTACCGTAAAAGCGCTGCCGCTGAAGGTCCCGTAAGTACGTTGATGCTTTCTATATCTTCAGGGTTTATATCAGCCATACTATCACTACTTACACGTTTTGCCTCTACTCCACCTCCGTCTTTTTTCGGTTTTGGAAGCTAAACATTGGCACCCCATCAATCACATAAAGTACGCCATTGTTACCATCAATTGATTTTTAAACCACGCATTACCACTTTGGTAGCACCCCCTACACCAGCAGCACTACGTTGTATATTTACCCCAGCAACTTTACCATTAAGACTATTTACAAAGTTAGCGTCTTTCACCTTGGTAAGTTCGTCCGATTTTTACCTGTTGTACGTTATAGCTCAAGGCTTTTTTTCTTCACGCTTGATACCCAAAGCCGTTACAACCACTTCGCCCAGCTGCTGCATCTCTTCCTTCAAAGCAATATTCAGCGTAAGCGTCCCACTCTTTTATCCACTTTCTTCTGTTGTGAAGTATAACCCAACGAACTAAATTCAAGTACCTCATTCGCTGAAGCCTGTAGCTCATACTTCCCATCAAAATCTGTCGATACTCCTCGTGTTGTTCCTTTAATAACAACACTCACTCCTGGCAGTGGCATCCCGTCACTGCCCGTAACTGTACCAGTTACTTTCGTTTTGCGCCCATAGCGTACCGCTAAACAACGCAAAAACGAATAATAGCATTGATATTTTTTTACTCTCATTACTTTATTGAAATATTAAATTTTTGCCAAAATTATAACTTCTTTTTGAGTTGAGCAAATTTTTTTGTACTATTTTTTTAATATTTTTATTAACATTTTTATTTTGAGGTTTTATATTCTATTGATAATCAAACGAAAGCGTAAGTATTATTTTTTTCTTTCTAAATAGAAAAAAATTTGCACTATATCTGCCCGTGAAGCCCAAACCCACATAAAAATAAAACTTTGCCAAACTACAGGCTTATCCCTCGTTTAGCAAAGTTTATACAGCTGAATTTCAATGTTTATTAAGTGTGATACTGCGGGCAATGGCAACAAGCCCATTTTATCTTTTTTTATCGGTGCAAAGGTAATAATTTATTAAGCACGCTCCACATTTGCCGCAATTAGTTACTAACATAGTTTTTCACAATATTCTCCACATAGTTATTCCTGCTACCTTCCTGCTACCTTCCTGCTACCTTCCTGCTACCTTCCTGCTACCTTCCTGCTACCTACCCGTAAGCTTCAGCGAAGGTTGAGCGAAGGTTGAGTGAAAAATAAAAAAAGCCCGTGCGGCTCGCACAATCCTTAGCACTATTTTTGATACTTCTCAGTATACTAATATCAATATCTATGAAAAAAATAATCCCTACTTATGGCAGCAATGCTGCTTGGCTTTACCGCTCAGGCACAATTACAACGCCACAGCACCACCCCCGAAATTACCCTACCACAGCCCGATGGCACCCCCCTAAGCCTCTCATCACTAAAAAGGTAAATACGTACTTATAGATTTTTTTGGGCACATTGGTGTGTCCCCTGCCGCGTAGAAGCTAAAAAAATATCAAAAAAAGTATACGAACAATATAAAGATAAAGGATTTACCGTATTCTCAGTATCAGTAGATAAACCCCGCGACAAACAAAAATGGATAGAAGCCATCACCAAAGACGGAGCATCGTGGGCACAAGTGTTAGACGAAAAAGGAGAAATCTCCGATAAATACGGCGTAGAAAGTATCCCCTGCCCTATTCCTCATAGATCCCGAAGGAAATTTAATATCACAAGGAGACGGATTACGAGGCAAAGGTCTTGCTAAAACATTAGATAAATACCTGAAATAGAAACAAATAAAAAAATACTTTTAGAAAAAAACTCAAAAAGAACTATTACTTTTTTTGAGTTTTTTTATTTTGTAGATACACTGAAAAAAATCTTATTTTTGCGTGTCTAAAAAGTATTTAAGGTATTATGGACTTTTTCTCTATCTCTATTACAAAAAGAACAAGAAGCAATCATTGTAGGTTTCAGTGCCGATTGCAAGCAAGACGTACGCCAGCGTCTGCTTGATTTTAGGCTTCGTACGAGGTAGCAAAATAAGAGTAGAAAACGTAAGTCCGCTACACGACCCCGTAGCATATACCATCCACAACACGCAAATCGCCCTGCGCAAAGCAGATGCATTATGCGTGCTGGTAAAATTGATAAATGATGATGAAACAAATATGTGATACTTGCGAACTAAACCCCAACACTTCTCTGAAAAAAATTAGGCGAAGCAACCGCCGAAGCAGGCTATACCGTTGCATTAGCAGGCAACCCCAATACAGGTAAAAGTACCGTATTCAACGCCTTAACAGGTCTACACCAGCACACAGGCAACTGCCTGGCAAAACAGTTACTCGTGCCGAAGGCGGCTTCGCATATCGCAATGCCAATTATAAAATTATCGACCTGCCTGGTACCTACTCATTGCTCTCCACCTCCGAAGACGAAGAAGTAGCCCGTGATTTTTATTCTCTTCGGAAAAACCCGATGTTACCGTAATAGTAGTTGATGCAAAGCCGATTAGAACGCAACCTAAGTTTAGCCCTGCAAATATTAGAAATTACTGATAAAGCAGTATTGTGCCTAAACTTAATGGACGAAGCTCGCCGGCACCATATTAGTATAGATACTCGTACTTTGTCGCGCGATTTAGGAATACCCGTTGTAGCAACCTCAGCACGCCGCAAAGAAGGTATCAGCGAACTATTAGAAGCTATTGAAGCTGTAGTTACAGGCAAATTCCGCACTCACAAAACAGTCATTTATAGCACTCCCCAAAGAAAATGCCTCCGCTATAAATGAGCTTGTCGCTTTGCTGAAAGAACTAAACCCCACCCTTGCCAATACTCAATGAGCTGGCAATGCGCCTCATTGAAGGCGATGAAAGCGTAAAAACGGAATCCACAACGGACTTTTTCTCGTCCGTCCTCAATACTCAAAAACAAGAAGAACTGTTAAATGTAGCCGAAACCTATCACCATAAATTAGGGCGACAGCTACCGCAATGCACTTGTAGAAGCTTATTTATGCTAAAGCAGGAGCACTAATAGAAGCCTCTGTCACCACCGATTTTTTTCTGTACGTTCCTTCAGAATAGACCGCGCTATAGATAGAATTGTAACACATAAGCTATGGGGCTTCCCTATAATGCTACTATTACTATCGTTAGTCCTTTGGATTACCATCATAGGCTCCAACTATCCCTCACAATGGCTCTCGATTTGCTAATCGGCTGGCTATACCCCTACTGAAAGAAGGAGCTACAACACTACACTTCCCTTTGGTGGCTAAGCGGCTTCCTAATAGATGGTGTATATCTAGCTACAGCGTGGGTAGTATCAGTAATGTTGCCCCCAATGGCAATTTTCTTTCCTCTTTTCACCTTATTAGAAGATTTTTGGCTATTTGCCACGAGTAGCTTTCAATCTCGATAAGCTATTCCGCAAAAGCAGGAGCGCACGGCAAACAAGCACTTACAATGAGTATGGGCTTTGGCTGCAATGCCGCAGGAGTAGTAGCAACACGCATCATCAACAGCCCACGTGAAAAACTGATAGCCATTATTACCAATAACTTTTCCCTATGCAACGGGCGATGGCTACACAAATACTTATTGCTACACTATTTATAGGAGTATTAGTGCCTAAGGAATTTTCAGGCACCGTCTCTATGATTGCAGTTATAAGTATTGCGGTACTTGGGATAGCCTTTTCGTTATTCACCCTCGTGGTTGCTATCCAAAACCCTATTAAAAGGAGAAGCCTCCTTTTTTGTATTAGAGCTCCCCCTATCGCCCCCCGATTCTTCCAAACGCTCTATACCTCACTTATCGATAGAACCCTCATCGTACTGGGGCGCGCCGTCACCTTTGCCATACCCGCAGGCGCAGTAATATGGCTATTGTGCAATCTAACTGTTCAGGATATACCTATAGCATTATGGGTTATCAAGGGGTTAGACCCAGTAGGAACACTGATAGGGCTTAATGGCATCATTCTTTTGGCATATGTTGTAGCTATTCCTGCCAACGAAATAGTTATCCCCACCATACTGATGCTCACCGCAATGAGTTTAGGGGCAGGCAGCCACAGGCGAAGGAGCTGGCGTACTTATGGAGGCATCACAAGCACAAATAGGAAGCTTATTGCACGCAGGCGGCTGGACGCTACTCACCGCTGTCAATCTAATGTTGTTCAGCTTGTTACACAACCCTTGTAGTACTACTATTTACACCATTTATAAAGGAAACAGGTAGCAAAAAAATGGACAGTGATAGCTACCTTATTACCTATTATTTATGGAATAATCATTTGCTTTTATTACGGCACAGCTATGGCGAGTTTTTATAGTAAAAACAAATACATAGAGTATACGCAGAATAGGCGATGCAAAAATATAAAAAAATTTGCATAGTTCAGAAATAAGTACTACTTTTGCACCGTCATAATCAAAAGGACAGGTCTCATAGCTCAGTCGGTTAGAGCATCTGACTCATAATCAGAGGGTCGTTGGTTCGAGCTCAACTGGGACCACTAAAAATCCTTGAAGTAAATACTTCAAGGATTTTTTTGTATATTCATTAGTTATAATCAAAAGGCTGTCGCAAGTTTTTACGACAGCCTTTTACAATTATTATTTCTGAACTGTTACTGCTATAGAAAGTTCTTTGAGCTGAGCCTCATCAATAGGTGAAGGAGCATCTATCATCACATCCCTACCACTATTATTTTTTTAGGAAAAGCAATAAAAATCGCGTATAGTTTCCCTGTCCGCCAAGTAGTGCTACAAGTCTATCAAAACCAAAGGCTAAACCTCCGTGAGGAGGAGCACCATATCTAAAGGCGTTCATTAGGAAGCCAAATTGGGCTTTGTGCCTGCTCAGCAGTAAAGCCTAATAGCTCAAACATCTTAGCTTGAAGCTCACGGTCAAAAATACGAATAGACCCTCCTCCTACTTCATTGCCATTGAGTACAAGGTCATAAGCATTGGCACGTACAGCTGCAGGGTCACTATCTAATAGCGGAATATCTTCAGGTTTGGGTGAGGTGAATGGGTGATGCATCGCAAAAAGCGTCCTTCTTCTTCATTCCATTCTAATAGTGGAAAATCTACCACCCATAGTGGTGCATATTCATCAGGTTTACGCAATCCTAGTCGCTCTGCAAGTTCCATACGCAATGCGCTAAGCTGTGCTCGCACCTTATTTGCCTTCCCAGAAAGAATACAGATAAGGTCACCTGCCTGCGCACCCGTACGCTCTGCCCACAATTTAAGATCGTCTTCATTATAAAACTTATCTACAGACGATTTAAAGCTACCATCCTCATTACACTTCACATACACTAATCCCGAAGCACCTATTTGTGGGCGTTTTACCCATTCTACAAGTGCATCAATCTCTTTACGAGTGTAACTATTCGCTCCTGGTACAGCAATACCCACTACCAATTCAGCTTCATTAAATACCTTAAAATCACGGTGCTGAGCAAGGTCATTCAGCTCACCAAATTTCATCCCAAAGCGAATATCAGGCTTATCATTCCCATAAGTCTTCATTGCCTCAGCATAAGTCATTCGAGGGAAAGCTCCAAACTCCAAGCCTTTAAGCTCTTTAAGAAGATGTTTTGCCAAACCCTCAAAAGTACTGATAATATCCTCTTGTTCTACAAACGACATCTCACAGTCTATTTGTGTAAATTCAGGCTGACGGTCTGCACGCAAGTCTTCATCGCGGAAACATTTTACTATCTGGAAGTATTTATCCAAGCCGCCCACCATCAATAATTGTTTAAATGTTTGTGGCGACTGTGGCAAAAGCGTAAAACTCACCTGCATTCATACGGCTTTGGCACAACAAAATCGCGCGCCCCTTCAGGAGTAGATTTTATAAGAACAGGTGTTTCTACCTCAATAAAACCCTTGTTGTGAAAGGTAGTTACGCACCATCATTCCCACTTTATGACGAAAGATAAGATTCTCACGCACAGGAGTACGCCTAATATCAAGATAACGATACTTTCATACGCAAGTCCTCACCACCATCAGTGTTGTCTTCTATGGTAAAAAGGCGGTATTTTCAGAATAATTTAAGAGCGTGAGAGCCGTAACGAGTATTTCTATCTCGCCAGTAGCTATTTGTGCATTTACAGCCTCTCGTTTTTATTACCTTTCCCTGTACCTGTATTACATCTTCACGTGAGAGCCCTTTAGCGCGCTCAAACACAGCCTTATCAGTACGTTCTTCATCAAAAATGAGCTGGGTGATACCATACCTATCGCGTAAGTCCACCCAAATCATAAAACCCTTATTGCGGATACGTTGTACCCAGCCGCTAAGAGTAACCTCCTTGTTTTCGTGTGAGATATTTAGCTCTCCACAAGTATGCGTTCTATACATCTTTAATTATGATTTTTTTCAGTCCTATATAACTATTTACTGCGCGACAAAGGTAGTCAAAAACTAATAAATCTCAAAAGACTTTTCTCTAAAAAAATTTTTATCCTTTATCCCCTACTCCTTATAGCAAAAACTATCTAAAAAGCAGATACTTTCTTAGATAGTTTTTATATATTATTCTACTATGTTTTTAGTTTCCTATAGCATCAAAGTCAAAAATCTGCAAAGTTTTGAATATCTACTACTATAGAAGCATCATCACCTTCAAACCAAGCTTTTTCATTAGGAGCTTTTTCTGTAACGGAAATTGCTACCTTTACCTACTACTGATGAATATCTTACTGATGAAGCTGAAGGTACAAATAAGCGGCGCTTGTTATTAGTGTCTGTATCAAAAGCAGAAGAAGCACTTGTTCCTTCTCGGTCGTCATAAGTAACACCCTTTAGGCGGATTTACTCCTCTGAAAGCTACTGCATATAAAGAAGAACATCCTTTAAAAGATTGATCGCCTAATAGTTCAAGCGTTGCAGGAAACTCTACTGAGTGTAGGTTTCTTGCATTCCTAAAAGTATCATAACCTACTTTTTACTTTTGGCATTACCACTTTCTTCACACTGATATAACCAACAGACATATTGTCAAACAAATTACCTTCAATTACTTCTACATTATTAAAGTTTATATACTCTACCTGTGTTTGCCCTTGAAAAGCTTTTATTAGGTAGTTTTTTTGCATTATCAGGTAATTTTATTGTTTTAGGTAAGCTTACCCCTGTTTTTACAGTAAGTACCCCATCTTCATCTACACTGAAGTACTGTTCTGGATTAAAAACTTTTTACAGTAACACTAAACTGAGTGGTTTGCCCATCAGCATTTGTAAATTTAACTGTAGCAACACCTGCTTTTAGCCCTTTTACAACAAAACTTTTTAGCTACTTTCCCTGTTATCTGTCCTACTTGGTTTCTTATATCTTCATATACAAGTTCTACACTTACCACTGCATTGTTGCTGTTGATTACTTTCACACGGTCATAATTTCCATTTTCATCAACAGTAGCTTCTTTATAAACACCTTCTAATGCTACCGTAGCTGCATCACCCACAATAAGCTCAGTAGGAGCGTTTTGTGCTTTAAAAGGTATTATAGTATATACAGGTATCTCAAGTGTTTTATTGTAGGTAAGGTCAGTAATTTTAATTTTACCTGCTACCCCTTGACCAATCCCCTGTTACATATAGCTTACTACCTTGTGAGCGTACTGTAGCTGCAGCTGTACTTGCTGTTTCAATTTTATAGCTACCAGAACCTCTTAATACACGTCTTGTAATTTCTTGCTCTACATTTCTTTTGTAAGAAAATAGTGCTATTATCTACTGCAAAATTAGCATCTCCTCTTTGTGTAGGGTCTTGCACATTTACTTTTATTTGGGCTCTATTCCCTGCATTATCTTGTAGATATACATAATCAACCCCTACTCTTACCCCTGTGATTCTAATATTAGTAGGATTACCAGGATCACGTACTATATTGATATTGCCATCCTCTGTAGTAGGGTTTTTTTAATTGCGTGCGCCGAAGAAGCACTTACATTCACTGAATGATTTACATCTACTGCTACTTCTTTACTCGAAACAGTAATGCCATTATTACTATCTCCACCACTGTCTTTTTGCTGCAACCAACAAGGATACTACCTGTTAGCGCAGCTGCCGTTAAAATAAAGGTTGTAGTTCTCATTGTATTCTTTTTTTAATATTATTTCCTCTAATTATTGCAAAAGTACAAACTTTTTACTCACATACACAACTATTTTTTTACAATTATTACTCACAATAATTTGTTGTATATATAACAATAGCTCATAATTTGCTGAATATCAAGTTTTATCAATAACACTTCTGTTGTTAATAAATCTGTTGATAAATTCGTAGTAAATTACGAAATGTAATAAAAAGAAGTTGTACAAATCTCTCATCCGTACAACTTCTTCTTTATTCTAATCATCAAAGGCTTATACTTCTTCTTGATCTCTCAAATGCTGAATATATTGAGCTCTTTGAATTTCGCTACGGCGGCGTACTGATGGCTTTTGTAAAGTGTTGTCTTTCACGTAGCTCACGTACCACTCCTGTACGGTCAAATTTTTCTTTTTGTAACGTTTTTAGCGCTTTATCAATGCTTTCTCCGTCTTTTTATTGGTATTATTAACATAGCTGATACACCCCCTTTCATTTTTCAGGCTGCAAATATACTACTTTTTTTACAAATAAACAACTATCCATAAACTTTTTTTATCAAATCTTTTACTGATAATTCACTGTCATCACTTTCATAAAAGAGATATTCCTGCGGAAGTTGTTTTTATAACTTCCTGTAATTTAATATCATATACAAGGTAAGAACCCAATGACAAGGCTATCCCATTAGCGATAAGCTCTTTGGCTACTTGTGCGTTTTTTTCTAAAAACCGTGCATCACCCATAAGCCTTTTAGCTTTGCTTTTTCGCAGTGCTACAACCTCTGCATATGCTTTTTACACAATGAATAATGAGCGGCTTGCCAAGTGTTTCGGCAAGAGTTATATGTTTCAAAAAGATTTCTTGTTGGTGGGGTAGGGTAGTGGTGATGTTTTTATCCAAGCCACATTCACCTATAGCCCAGCAATTAAAATGATTAGCCAAGTGCAATAGCGCCTCCCATTGCTTGTCAAAATCTTCTAAATACCAAGGGTGTACACCTACTGAAAAAGGTTCATCAGTCAAAGCCTCTAACGGATACTGATGCCGTATCACCAAAGTATCAGCAGTAGAGTGCAGTTTATGAGAGTGCACATCTAAGTATATCATATTTTTTTCTACTCTGCGCTGGTGTCTGCCTCCTTCAAAAGGAGTATCTAAAAAAAGTAGCAACCATCTCCACTGCTTGTGGCACAGCCGTAAAGCGCGCAGGGATACTTATCACGTTGGCATCGTTATGAGCACGGGCTAAGGCGGCAATTTCTTTTGTCCAGCAAACAGCACAGCGCACTCCCGCGTGTTTATTAACTGTCATTGCAATACCATTGCCACTGCCGCAGATAACAATACCCAATGTAGCCTTACCCTGAAGCTACAGCAGTGCCCTACAGCATGTCCAAAATCAGGGTAATCTACACTATCATTACTATCAGTGCCAAAGTTTTTCTACTTCAATACCCTTTCCTTTTTAAATAAGTCACAATAGCGTTTTTTTAGTTTCAACGCCCGCGTGATCGTTTCCTATAGCTATTTTCATATATTTGTTTATTATTTATTCAGCCTTTAACAGGTGATTTATAACAGTAGCTGCAGCTCTTAGTCCTATAGCTGCAGGCATAAAACTGATAGTCCCATAGTAAGACTTTTTATAGTCAGTGTCATTAGTGCGCTGCATTGAGTTTCTATCGGCTATTTCCGATGAAAATACAGCTTTAACCCCCGAATCGATATGCTCATTCTTCAAACGCTTACGTATAAATTTAGCAAGCGGACAGTTATAGGTTTTCATCAAATCAGCAACTTTTTATCTGGCTAGGGTCAGTACGACCCCCTGCCCCCATACAGCTCACTATTTTCACCTTTTTGCGCTTTGCACTTCTAATCAGGTTCAATTTCGGACTTATTGTATCAATACAATCAATAACATAATCGTAGGTAGGAGTGATGATATCCCACGCTCGTTCAGGAGTAAGAAATTCCGTAATTACTGTTAGTTGTAGGCTAGGGTTAATGTTTTTTAAGCGTTCTGCCATTACCTCCGTTTTAGCTTTCCCTATAGTATTATGAAGGGCAGGCAATTGTCTATTAATATTCGTTTCCGATACTGTATCCCCATCTATTATGGTAAGGTTGCCTACACCCGCTCTTACAATAAATTCCGCCGCAAAAGCCCCTACGCCTCCAAGCCCCTACAATTAGCACTTGCGATTGTTGCAATTTTTTTCAATTCCTTGTTCTTTTTATTAGTAATTCCGTCCTTTCTAACCAACTCATTATTGATTTTTTTGTGTTTTATTTTTTTAAGCGTCCTATTTGTTTTTACCTAAATCTGATGAAATATTAAATGTGAAAGCCTGTTATTAAATCATTTTTCTAATTTAGCAAAAACTCGTCTTCTTCATTACTCTCTATTCCCAAAGCTTCATATATATATTTGAAAGTGGAAAGCAACTTAGGTTTGCCATCTATTAAAGCTACATCGTGTTCAAAGTGAGCAGAAGGTTTGCCATCAGCAGTAAGTATCGTCCATCCATCTTTAAGCTGTCGGATGCTTTTTAGTACCCATATTTATCATTGGCTCTATAGCTACAACCATTCCATCTCTAAAATTTTTTCCCCGTGCCGCGTCTGCCATAGTTAGGCATTTCGGGGTCTTCGTGCATCTTGCGTCCAACGCCGTGTCCCACCAACTCGCGCACAACACCATAGCCGTGAGCCTCGCAATGCTGTTGTATAGCATACCCCACATCACCTACACGATTACCTGCACGAAACTGACGGATACCTATATACAGCGATTCTTTGGTTACACGCAATAGGTCTTTTACTTCAGGAGCCACTTCACCCTACGGCAAAGGTATAAGCGTGGTCACCGTAGTAACCATTTTTTTAGTGCCCCACAGTCTATTGAAATGATATCGCCTTCTTGTAGCGGACGGTCGTTAGGAATGCCGTGCACCACTTGCGCATTAGGGGCTCATACACAAAGTGTTGGGAAAACCATATAGCCCAAAAACCTGGGATTGCCCCTTGACTGCGAATGTACTCTTCAGCAAGTTTATCTAAATAAAGCGTAGTTACCCCTGGTTTTACTTCTTTTGCCATTAATCCCAAAGTGCGTGATACCACTTGGGCTGCCTGATGTAGTAGTTCTATTTCTTCGGTTGTTCTAATATGAATCATTTTTTTACTGGTTAGCGTTTAGTTATTAGTCGTTAGTGGTTAGAATACTCCATTTTCTAACAACTAACGACTGATAACTAACTACTTTTTATTTATTTTTTTAAATTGTTTTTAGTAAATTGGTTGTAGAGCTGTCGTGAGCCGAAATTTCAGCACCTGCAATATCTTTCAATATTTTTGCTTGCCAGCTGTTTGCCAAGTTCCACACCCCATTGGTCGTAGCTGTAGATGTTCCAAATCACACCTTCCACAAATATCTTGTGTTCATACATTGCAATAAGGCTACCTAAGCTCTCTGCGGTAAGCTTATCAATAAGGAAAGAAGTTGTAGGGACGATTACCTGTAAATACTTTTGAAAGGTACTAATGCTTCGTTTACCTTATCGCCCATTTCTTTGCGCACCTCAGCTTCAGTTTTACCTTTTAGGAGCGCTTCAGTTTGAGCAAAAAAAGTTAGCCATTAGCTTATTGTGGTGGTCAGCATTGCCGTGCAACGAGTGTTTTAAAGCCAATAAAGTCAGTTGGTATCAATTTAGTACCTTGGTGAATAAGCTGGAAGAAAGCGTGTTGTGAGTTCGTTCCAGGTTCACCCCAAATAATCACCCCTGTTTGGTAAGGAATAGCGTTGCCATCGCGGTCAGTTTGCTTACCATTACTTTCCATAATACCTTGTTGCAAATACGCAGCAAAACGATGCAAATACTGAGTATAAGGAATGATTGCCTGACTTTCAGCTCCATAGAAGTTGTTGTACCACACACTAAGCAATGCCAGTACTACCGGAATATTCTTCTCGAAAGGAGCAGTGCGGAAATGCTCATCCATAGCGTGTGCCCCTTTGAGGAGTTTTTCAAAGTTATCGTAACCTACTGATAGGGCGATGCTCAAACCAACAGCACTCCACAACGAGAAGCGTCCGCCTACCCAATCCCACATAGGGAATACGTTATCAGGGTCAATGCCGAATTTGTCAATCTCTTGCAAGTTAGTAGATACCGCTACAAAGTGTTTCGCAATATCTTTTTCGCTACCAGCTTTCAGGAACCATTCTTTTACAGTAAGTGCGTTAGAAAGAGTTTCAAGCGTTGTAAATGTTTTAGAAACAATTACGATAAGCGTAGTTTCAGGGTTCAAGTGCTTAATAGTTTTCAAGCACGTGGTCTCCATCCACATTGCTGATGAAATGTACATTGAGGTGATTTTTTTGTAGAATTTAAGTGCCTCAGTTACCATTGCCGGACCTAAATCAGAACCACCAATACCAATATTCACCACATCGGTAAAAAGCCTTGCCTGTAAAGCCCTTGCGTTTGCCTGCAATCACCTCTTCTGAAAAACTGTTTCATTTTGTGTTTTACAGCAGCCACCTCAGGCATTACATTTTTGCCATCTACGTTTACCACGCTATTTTTCAGGCGCACGAAGGGCAGTGTGTAGTACCGCACGTTTTTTTCAGTGTTGTTGATAAGGTCGCCACCGAAATACTTCCCGATAGCATCTTTCAAACCACATTCTTCAGCAAGGTTTACGAGCAATTTAAGAGTTTGCTCATCAATACGATTTTTAGAATAATCTCATAGAAATCGTGCCACTGAATGCTGAATTTATCAGCGCGAGCAGCATCTTTCTCAAACAGAGAAAGAGTATGGCGGTCTTTTACTTCATGAATGTTTTTTTGCAATGCTTTCCAAGCATTGGTTTGTGTTGGATTACTATTTTTAACATTTCTATTAATGAATTATACGTTATTATCTTACATTACAGCTGCTTTTTTTGCAGAGTTTCTCTTACAAAAGTATTTAATGTAGAAGTCTTTTTATTTGGTAAAGAGATATTGTATTCTTTACAATGAATAATATAGTCCTCTACTGCTTCTATAAAATCACCTTCCAACTCTTCTAAAGTATCTCCCTGATAGGTGATGAGTGTCTCTTTGTCTAAGTCTAATACTTTTCCATAGAAAGTATTATCTTCTTCCTGTTCTATACTTCCTATAAAACCTTTATGCTTCAGTATTTTTTTGTTGCTTTCATTTTTTTATGAATTCATTTTTCTTTTTAAAAAGTCTACAATATCCTTCAAAGCTATTTTTCTTTGATAATAGAGGTAAGATGAGGTTTATGTGCTAAATATTGTTTTTTTCTTTTTCATTATGATAGAATTTAACCCTTGAGCCTGATGTTTTTCCCTTTATTACTTTTCTCAAACCCAAAATAGATTAGGAGTGTTTCCAATTCACTGAAAGTAAAATCTTTTGGTAGCCCTTGAATACGTTCAATTAATTTTTTTCTTTTTGCTCACTTCATTATTGGTTTTTAGTTAATTTCTAATACTGGGGTTGGTTTTTATCTCTCTTGCCATAATTTCCAAATTTTAATTATTTTCTAAATAAAACTTGTCAAATCAAGGAACATCAGTCTAGTTTCATCTTCTTCATCTAATTTTGTTAGGAACTCAAACCCTATTTTTATGATAAAAAAATTTACAGCTTGAGCATAAGCATCTACTGTAATAACACGGCAGGCTTGGTCTTCATTCAAATCTATACAATGATTTATAATTGTATCAATGATAACTCTTCCTAATCCCTTGCCTTTAAAAAGTCTTATCAATAGCTAAACGCCCCTATTTTTTTACTGATGGAATATTGCTTAAATGTCGTTTTTGGATAGGGTAATAAATCTCTGCGAAATTTATTATATTGACTCTTGCTGGTAAACATTTCTTCTTTAAGTTGCAAGCTATCGTTCAGCAAACTATAATAAGCCAAAGTGCGCTCCTTATTTTCTATTATAAAAGTTGTGGCAAGCATTTCTTTTCGGTAAGGTATAGCTTCCTGAAAAAGAAACTCATTCAAATCTTCATCTTCACAATCAAAAAGGTTTAATAATATGTCCCTCTCTGAGCCTGAAAAAAAGACATATCCTGCAATGTGTTGGTTAAATTATTTGTCTGCATTCTTCTTTATCGTCTTTAAATATTGATTTTTAAAATCATAGCATTCTTACGAACACTCTCACGTGTAATACCTTTTTCAGCCAAACTCTGCTTGAAGTTCGCCATTTTTTTATAGAACTCTATTACATCTTGCCCCTCTAATACAGGGGTTGGTTTTATCTCTCTTGCCATAGTTCTTTTTGTTTTAGTTGTTTCAAAGTACAAAGTTACAAAAATTCTTTTCAAAGAATTATTTATTTTTATAGAATATCGTTTTTGAAAAAGCCTGCTATCAAAAAGCCCTCTATTACTTCATCGGCTTCTGGTAACGAATGCTTACTGCCAACACCTATAACTGCCATTGCTGCAGCTTTAGCAGCTTGTACACCTGCTGGAGCATCTTCAAATACGCAGCACTCTTCAGGCTTTAGTGCTAAGCCTTCGGCAGCTCGCAAAAATACTTCAGGGTGAGGCTTAGGCTTGCTAACAATAGTACCATCTACAATCACATCAAAATAAGGCAATATACCAGTACGCTCTAATACCAAACGTGCATTCTTACTTGCCGAACCTAAAGCTATTTTCTTACCTTCAGCTTTCAGCACCTGCAAAAAGTTTTTTACCCCTGGCAACAATTCTGCTTCACCTATATGATTGATATGCTGAAGATAAAGCTCATTTTTGCGAGTAGCAGTACTCTCAAAATCCTCAGCACTAAGGCTATGTTCAGCCCATTGTAGTATCTTGCGCAACGAATCTTCACGCCCCACACCTTTCAGTTGTTCATTGAGAGTAGGGGTAAGATTAAAATTAAATTCGGCAGCTATAGCCTTCCAAGCCAAATAGTGATATTTAGCAGTATCTACTAGTACACCATCCAAATCAAATATAATACCTTTTTTATCAGCCAATGTAGTAGTTATAAGTCCAAACAGAGGCGTATTATCAGTTAAATTCCACTCAGCGTAAGAGTTTTTCGGTTTCGTGCAAGCGCACAGTGTGCACTTTTACGTGTGGGGAAGCTGTTTTTGAATACGCATAGCAAAATCTACCACCATATTTTTCGCTGGTAGGCTGATAAGGCAACTTAATCACGCGGTGTCCTTGTGCTATAAGCTCATCGGCTAAGGCAGCGTGTGGTGTGTGGGCGTTAAAAGCTATAGCGTGGTCAAACACCTCAATAATTTCGCGCTGTACAATCTGCTTAAGGTCACCAAAATCAAGCACCATACCACACTTAGGACTTGTAGTATCGGTAATAGGGTGTACCGATAACGGTTACATATAGCTGATAGCTGTGCCCGTGAAGGTTTTTTGCATTTGCCGTCATAGTTATATAAGGCGTGACCCGCCTCAAAGGTAAATTTTTTTAGTAATACGTACGTTCATAGTCAAATTGTCTTTATTTTTATAGCCCGTTCCATCGCCATTCCACGCGAACCTTTAATAAGTATCAAGCAATCTTTATAATTTGCTTTCTGAAATGCCTCATAAAAAAAGACTCAAATGTTTCATACTTAGGGTAAACACTCTTTGTACAAGCAAAATGTTTTTCCTACCAAATACACTCCTTCCCAATAGTGCGCTGCAAAGCATATCTGCTATTCGCTGATGTTCTTCAGCAGCATAATCGCTCAATTCAAACATATCGCCTAGTACCACCACCTTTTTGGCATAGTTATTCATAGCCACTATATTATCAATAGCTGCCGCCATACTGCTGGGATTGGCATTATAAGCATCTAAAAAGCACTGTATTACCTTTCCATTGTAGCAATTCACTACGATTATTTTTGCGGTACATAGCTTTCATACCCCGCTTTATAGCCCCATCACTTAGTTTGAAATAACGCCCAAAAAGCTATGGCAGCTGCCACATTACTAAAGTTATAAGACCCCACCAAGTGTGAGGTAGCCTCTGTAGGTGCATTAGCAAAGCCCTCAAAAATGTTGGCTGCCAAAGGTTCTTCTTCTGTTGCTTTTTTTCAGTTTGTATTCTTTCGGCACTATTACCAAAAACGTACCATTACAGGCTGCGAGTTCAGTAATTCAACAAGCAAGTCAGCACCCTGCTTACTGCCAAATCTATACACCAAATCATAGCCCTGTAAGAGCTCCTCAGTAATGGCGTTATCGGCATTAGCAATAATTGTTTTATGGTGTGCTTTCAGGTAGTTGTACAATTCAGCTTTGGTATTAATAACCCCCTGAAAACTACCAAACCCCTCTAAGTGTGCCTTGCCAATACTTGTAATATAACCATAATCAGGTTCAGCAATTTGGCATAGTGTTGCAATCTCATTAGGGTGATTTGCCCCCATTTCAACAATAGCAAGGTCGTGAGTTGGTTTTATACGCAGCAAAGTAAGTGGCACCCCGATATTATTATTCAGGTTACCCTCAGTAGCAATCACCTGCAATTGTTGCGATAACACCGATTTTATCAACTCTTTAGTAGTCGTTTTACCATTACTACCCGTAATAGCAATCACAAGGGTACCCAATTGCCTACGGTGGTAAGTAGCCAACTGCTGTAAACAAGTAAGTACATCAGGCACCAAAATCATCTTGTCAGAAGTCATATAAGCAGGATTATCAATCACTGCAAAGGCAGCCCCTTTAGTAAGAGCCTCTTCAGCAAAAGCATTTCCATCAAACGATGCCCCTTTTTAGTGCAAAAATATATACTGCCAATACCAATTTTTCCTCGTATCGGTACATACCCCAGACGAAGCTATAAATTTCTCGTAAAGATTTTTTTCATTATTTAACGTCAGCTCTATAATTTTTTTGTTAGCTATTTTTAAAGCAATAGTTGTTTTTTTCAGTGCAAAGATACTAAATAATATTCAATAGCTCTATAACAAAAAGTGAATTAATAGTTTTATAATTGATAATCAGCTTTGTTTAGCCATAATTATCACAGTAGGGTAGGGGGCATAGAAAAGAGCACTGCAATTGTTTGCAGTGCTCTTTTCTCTATTAATTAAATTTTTTATAAACATTAAAAAGACTATCCTTTAGGAGTTCTATGCCCTGTTTTTGATTTAGAACCTACACGGCTCATCGCATTTCTAAATCCTATATAGTCGGTAGCTATATATTGAGGCAAGTAGCGACGTTGAGCAGGGTCTATCCAAAAAGCGCGGTCACGCCAAGAACCTCCTTTGTATACACGCACTTCGTCATCTATAAGTGATGTACGATCGTTGGATGTATCATAATCTTTACCACCAATATCGCTTCCTGGTCTTTTTAGGTTTAGGGAGCGTTGTACATAGAGTTTACGTACTCAGCACCACCAGCCATAAGGTCATTCTGATTGCGGAAGTTACGTGTTGAAGCTTTATCACCATCGTTATAACTACGGTTATCAGAGTGAGTAAAGTTATAACGCAAGTAAGTTTCGCTTGAGTCTACAGGTACAGTAGCAATATTACCAGGTAAGTTACGTGCAACTACTTTACCGTTAGGCAATGTATCGTATTTAATAGTTTCAGGTGTAACAATTACTTGTTTGCCATCTTCACCTATAGCGTGTTTCATATACACGTTACCACGATAGTAGTTAAAGTCTGAAACTTCATCATCAAGGATAGGACGATATACATCGGCTACCCACTCGGCTACGTTACCAGCCATATCATACAAACCAAAGTCGTTAGGTGGGTAAGTTTTTACAGCTACAGTAATATCACCTTTATCATCAGACCAACCAGCTAGTCCACCGTAGTCACTCTTTACCTTGTTTGAAGTTAGCCATTTGTTCACCACGAGTTCTACGTTCTGTAGAGCGAGTGTATTGGCTATTCCAAGGATATTTTTTACGACCTTGCAAAGTATTGTATTGGCGGATACCGTTTAGAGATTTTGCCGCATATTCCCACTCAGCTTCAGTAGGCAATCGATAGTCGGGTAATAAGATACCACTTGTTTGTTTTACATAAGCGGTTTGACCTTCTTTACCTGATTTTTTTACCTCCCATTTCACCTTGTATTTTACCACCATAGGTTTGTGAAGGAGTATTGAGGTAGGTATCGGTACTAAAAAGTACTTGTAGCGTCTACTTGGTAGCGAGCATCTTTAGCAAGGTAACCATCGCGAGAGAGGATAGCCTCATTCACACGGTCGGTACGCCATGCACTAAACTGAACAGCCTGTACCCAGTTTACACCCACTACAGGATATTCTGCAAAAAGCAGGGTGTCGCAAATAGTTTGCAACCATTGCTTCGTTGGCACTAGAGGGCTACGCCACACCAAAGTATCGGGGAGTGCGCCTCTATAGATGTTTTTTTGTACTGTTCCTCATCTGGAGGAAACACGCGTTTCAACCAATCGAGGGTATTCCATATACATCTTATTGGTTACTTCGGTTTCGTCCATATAAAAGGACTGTATGTGTTGTTGAGTAGGCATATTGTTCCAATCGTGCATTACGTTGTCTTGCACTTGTCCCATAGTAAAGGTACCACCTTCTATCAACACAAGTCCTGGTCCAGTTTCTTGGTCTTTAAAATCGGTGTTGTATTGGAAACCACCTTCTTTAGCGTTGATTTTTCCAACCTGTAGCACTCGATGTGTTACGGTCTGTCTTATTGCCACCAGCACAACCAGCAATTAGCAAGCTCGTAACCGCCAAGTAAAAAGGAACTTTTAATAAACTTCTTTTCATAGTAAAAAAACACTTGTTAGCATAAAAAAATTCGGGCGCAAAGGTACTACTTTTTTTGAACCTCAACCTTAATTTCTGATATTTAACGTTATATTTATTTTTATCTTATACTATATATTATATAAAATATACTGATAATTAATCATTTACAGAATATTTACTGCTTGTTTAGCTCTTTTTTTATCTCTTGTAAAAATCCTTATTATTTTAACAATTATTTAACTCTTTTAGCGTAGCATATTTGCTTTATCGGCTATAAAAATGAGCAATAACGATAAAACAAACGAGATAATAGGTGCTATCATCCACATTCCGAAAAAACGCCTCACTTGCGTTTTTCTGAAAATATTTTTGTGTCCCATTTTGGCAACTCCTATACCCAATATTGCTGCTACGTTCACTTGCACTAAAGAGGTAGGTATCCCTTTAAATACTGATGCCAATAACAACAAACTTCCTGATATAAAGGCAATAATTACAGCTTCGAACTTGCCAAACAAAACAATCTCTTTACCTGTATTGCGCAATATTTTATGCCCAAAGAGTGATGCTCCTATCCCAAAACAAGGTGCCACAATAAGTGTAGCAAGCATCAGTATAACAATATGATCACTCTCGCGTATGTGGAGCTCATTGATAGTCATTGTATAAAGGGGACCTGCTGCATTGGCTACGTTGTTGGAACCTATGGCAAACGATACGTATAGTGCCATTATAATCAGTACCACATCCCATATATGGCGTTTGTTCTCATTCTGAGCGCGTTGTATGGTAAGACCACGCCGCCGCATAGGCTGGTAAATATACTTACCACAAAAAAATAACTCAAGAAATAGGACACTATAGGCAATACAAACCACGCAGGTATAATTTCGTAAAACAAACTGTGTGTATCTAACTTGCCAAAAATAAAGTGCAGGGGCTGCTAAAGCTAATACTGCTGCCTGACTGGTGGATTGTGGTATTCCTGATATATTGGATACAAGCATTGTAACCGCTATAGAAAACAAGGCTACTGATACGACCGTAAAGCTCATATACTCTGCGGGCAGTATACCACTACCCATTGTGCCTGCTGTTTTTTTGCCTGCTACAAAGGCTCCTACAAACACCATTATACCAAATAACCCTGGTATAAGCGACTTGCGCAGTACATTAGCACCATACGAAGCCGAAAAAAAGCAGGTGCTGTACCACTACCCCCCATAGTAATAGCCACCGCCATAGCAGTAAGAAACGGAATCAGTAACTGATTGTATATAGGTGTCATTTATCTGTATCGCAATAACTTTAAAACTATTATCCGTTGCAAAGGTAGTATTTTTTTATTGAAATAACAAGTTTTTTTATTTGTTATGTTTTTTTATATAATCAATAATGCGTTCTGTAAGGTTGATATTATCAACACCACGCACCCCGTGAGCGTGCATAGGATAGATAAACATTTCTATAAAAATCACGCTCTTTGATAGATTCTTGGGTAAGAGTTAGCAGGTGCTGGGGCACTACGATGTCATCTACACTACCGTGAATAAACAAAAATAGGGCGTTTTAAGTTTTTTTCAAATACTTAGTTACACGGCTTTTTATCATAACCTTCGGGGTTTTCTTGTGGCGTATCCATATAGCGTTCGCCGTACATTACTTCGTAGTATTTCCAGTCGGTAACGGCACCTCCAGCTACGGCTGTACGGAACACATCGGGGTGGCGTAACAATAGGCTAGATGCCATATAGCCGCCAAAGCTCCAACCGTGTACAGCTATGCGATTAGCATCTACATAAGGGAGTGATTTGAGGTAAGCGACCCCTTGTAGCTGGTCTTTTATTTCTACTTCGCCCAGCTGGCGGTGTATAACACTTTCAAAAGCAAAGCCTCTGTTCTGGCTACCGCGATTGTCAAGTGTGAAGACTATATATTGCTCATTTTCAGCAAAAACCTTTTGCCACAGATGGGTATTTGTACTCCAATCGTTGGTTACTTCCTGTGCGTGGGGACCTCCGTAAACGTAAATAAGTACAGGATATTTTTTCGGGGTCGAACGTTTTGGGCTTGTGCATTTTGGCATAGAGCGTTGTACCGTCATCGGCTTTGAGAGTTACAAACTCAGTAGTGCCTATGGCAAAGCCCTCGTGTGGATTTTTGGAGGTGAGCAAACGGCTACGCTTGCCTTTATTGGTTTCGACAAGGTCTATATTGTGCGGAATAGTAAGACTTGAATAGCTATCTAATAAATAGAAACCATTGGTGCTTAGCTGTACTTTATGTGTACCAGGTACGTTGGTAATAGGGGTTATGGGGTTGGCAAGGTCTATTTTGTAGCAGTGTTTTTTTCGCGAGGGTCTTCGCCTGTACCTACGATAAAGAGGTTTTTCGCCCTGCCCATCAAAACCTAAAATTTCTTGTACTACCCATTTAAAATCTGTTATTTGTTTGGTGAGCGTGCCATTCACATTGTACTGATATACATTCATAAAGCCATTGCGCTCGCTTAGCCACAACAATTCGGTATTGCTATTAGGTAAAAAAATACTGCAGGGGCTTCGGGTTCTACCCATTTGGGGTTGCTTTCTTCTAATATGGTATTCACTTTGTTGCCTGTAGCTACTTCGTATCTATTGAGTGCAAAAATGGTTTTGCGCTCTATTTACTTCGGCAAGCAGTAGGTGTTGTTCATCGGGTGACCACGAAAGGTTTGTCAAAAAGTGTTCATCGGTAGTATCTATATTCAAGTAGGATAATTGTTGATTTTTTTCAGATTATAGATACCCACCGCAGCGCGCTCACTGGGTTGTCCTGCCATTGGATATTTGATAGCATTGAGTGTGGCAGGGGTAGTGGTAATATCCACTAATGGATAGGTAGCTACGTGGGTTTCGTCTTTTTGGTAGAAAGCTATATAGTTGCCTTTGGGCGAAAAGAAGATGCCTTTTTGTATGCCAAATTCATTGCGGTGAATGGCTTTTCCTGCTACAATATTGAGGTTGGTATGGGTTGTAACTGCTTGTTTTTCGGTGTGCTCATTGGCAATATAGAGGTTGTTACCTATGGTGTAAGCAACGGTTTTGGCGGCTGGGTTATATTCAGTATTTTTCGGCTTCTTTGGGGGTATAGATAATACCGAGAGATTTTTTTATTGCGATAATCATAGCGGTAATAGGTGCCGTAATCGTTCATTACGAGTTTTTCGGTATCTATATACACGAGTTGTGGAACTGCGTTATAATCTTTATAGCGTGATAAGGCGGGAAAAATAGCCTCAATATTATCAATTGTAAGGAGCTTTTTGCCTTGTGGTTCGTATAGTTCGTAAGTGTTATTTTTGCTGATGATGTATTGGTTGGTGCCGGTAACCCACTGCAAATCGGCGAGGTTTTCGGGGTCGAGTGAGCGGTATTCGTTGGGGTTATTTTCATCAACAAAGGCGTGATAGACAGCATTGCCGATAGTAAGTTTGCGATCTTGCGCGACCGACATAGTGCATAGTAGCACTGAAAGAGATATAATAATTTTTCTTCATAGATAAAAATGTTTTTGGGCAAAAGATACAAAATAATGTTTAATTGCTAATATTTAATAATTAATTTTCTTTTGGTGCGAGCTTATCCTTCGCTCAACCTTCGCTCAACCTATGGGGAAAAATAGGACTATAATTTTTATAAGTAGGAGCATATTTCATCATTTTTGTATTTTTTTCTTTTCTCCCTCAACAGTGGCTACTATTTCAAAAACCAAGTTTTGTATAAAGATTTTTTTAGCTATGGGGTTGTCATCAAATACATTTAGACTAATGGAGTGAATAGATTCCTCTTCAAAAAGCATAGAGATAAATAAGCATATTGCCTCAGTGCCTAATCCTTTTCCCACACGCAAAGGATTGATAATAAATCTACCTATATGTACATTATTTTCCTCTACTTTTTATTTTTCTGAATCATTCCTATAAAATTACCCTCTGCCTCAATACAGAAAAACAATGTGGCAATAGATTGAGTTGCTCTATTGTAAGAGGATATTGCAAAGCGTTTCCTGCCCATTGTTGCAAAAAAATCTGCTCCTTTATTATTTGTCCAATGTATGATAGCCTGCTTATCTTCAGGTGATAATCCTTTTGTTATTCTCATATTATCGATTTGTGAATTATAAGGTCTTAAGTTTATTTTTCTCAAATTCAGCAATAGTGTTATCAATGATTTCTTTGAGCTGATAAGAGGCAATGCCTAATGGTTTATTTACACCGGTGAGTGACCATTCTACCAGCAATTCGTCTTTATCTTTTGCAGATGAGCAGCCCAATGGTAGGATTATCGCCTTCTCCGCGCAAGAGTTTATCAACGGCAGTTACATAAAAGTTTAATTTTTCCGATGTATTCAGGAATGAAAAGTGTTACTTTGAGCTCTATCACTACATAGCACTTCATCGGAATATGGTAAAAATGAGGTCGGGAAAAAGCTCTGTCCCTCGGGCATACGCAATTCCATTTGTTGTCCAACAAAAGGCAAATCCTTTTCCTAATTCCAACAAAAAAACGGGTAATATTTTTGCATCAAAGCTTCTTCAAGCTCTCGTTCGGAATAGTCTTTACCAAGGAAAGGAAATCAAAATTATAAGGGTCTTTGAGGAGTTCGGTAGCTAAATTAGCTTGAGGAATAGGCAATTGTGTGTCAAAATTGCTAATAGCTTTCCCTTGTCGCTCAAAGAGTTTACTCTCTATGGTATGCACTAATTGCACTCTGCTCCAATTATGACTGATTGTCTGTTTGATATAGAATAGAGCCTCAGAGATAGAATAGCATTTTGATATAATTTCAATATGATGTCTCCAAGGTATTAAACCAAAAATTTTTTTAGGCATCTCTAAAAAGCCACCAAGTTGGTGGCTTTTTGTAAGCTCTTGATAATAAAAACAAATACCATTGTCTTATGTATTTAATATTACTCAATGAAAAACCAGTAGCTTCAGGGAAGGCTTCTCTCAAATCTAAACTCAGTTGATTGATAAAAGCCGCTTCCCCAAGCTTTTTCTGTTTGCATTTTTACAATGTCACTACCCAAGCTCCAATAGAACTCTAAAAGGGCTGTATTCACCTTTATAGCTGTTTTGATTTGTGATTGTTGAAATCGTTGTTTGATTTCTATCAGCCATTGGTGGTATTCTTTATCGAGGAGGTTTTTGTGCTCCAAAAGGTAAAAAGTGGGGGCTTTTAGATTATCTTCTGTTGTCATTATTTTTTTGATTAAATATTAGTTTTTTTCTTTTTTTAGGTACTTTGGCGAGTACTTGGTCGTAAGAGTGTTGTATCATTTCTTTGATAAGGGTAGGGGGTAAGCCTTCTAAAGAAACTGTATTCCAATGTTTTTATTGAGGTGGTAGCCCGCGACAATCTTGTCGGGGTACTGCTCGCGGAGTTCTATCGCGCGCTCGGGGTCGCACTGAGGCTCACACTTACAGGGATGCGCTCCAAATTGGTAAGGGCAAAAAAATGCGATTGCAAATGCGGAATACCAAAATTTCTTCGCCAAAAGGGCATATCCTCAGTAACGTGAGGCAAGGAAAGACAATATTCTCTAAGTTCTTCTAGGTTCATATTACTCAAAAATCTTATTAATTTGTGTGGAGGGGTGAATGCGCTTTGTTTTCATAAAGCCGATGATATATGAAAAGTATAGATTTGTTCTATTTGTTGTAATGGTTTCATATTGATAATTTTTATGTTACAAAAAAATGCTCTGCGTTCTGCTACTATTTTTCTGTAATTGCTGGTGCAAAAGGGCTCGTGAGGGGAGTTTGGTGATGAGCTTAATTGTCGCACCAGTGTGCGACAATTTGAAAATCAGGGAAAAGTTCTGCAAATTGCATCATTCGGCGAAGGCTTTTTCTCATTAAAACCTTTGCCGTACTCTTCTGTCAATTGTGTCGACACTGTCGAGACAATTTGTTTTCCATACTCAGCACGCTGATTTCCAAGTACTTCTTCGTTGATACGCTTACCGATATGCCAATATAGTAGTGTGATTTCGGTATTTACCGTTAGGGCTACTTTGTTGCGTGCCTCATTGATAAGGGTAGGTAAATCGGTAATCAAGGATTCTTGTAGGGTTACTTCTTTTTCATAGTATTAGTTTGTTAATTAACATATTGAATAGTTTACACTCTATAATTTCGCCTTTTTTGCCACTGACGATCTTTGGTGATGACCACAGCATAATAGCGGGAATCAATGCGTTTGATGTTTTATTTTTTTAAGGGTTATTTTTAATGTTTTTAAAAAATTCCTTACCTTTATCAGTAAGGTAGTATTGTTGCTTGCTACTTGTGGGTTTATCAGGGAATAGTAAGTGCTACAAAACCTTGTTCTATAGCAGGGTTGAGATAGTTTTTTTCTGAAATAATCTCTATTTTTCAAGCCTAATTTTTTTCTTGAATTTCTTCTCTATAAGATACTTCTTCCAATATATTTAATAAATCTTTGACTTGCATGGTAACTTGCATGGTACTTGCATGGTACTTGCAGGGGGTACTTGCAGGGGTACTTGCAGGGGTAGCTTGGGCTTCTTCTTCCATAAGTGCTTGTGAATCTTCATCTATAGGGAAGATTACTCGCAAGGTGTTTTCCATAAACTTAAAAGGATTCTTTAGAATAACTCTGCAAAAATACGTAGGGGTTACTCGTTGTTTGTATTCTATATTTTTTTAGATTCAATCATTGTAATAGAATTTTTTTATAGCGCAAAGATAGCAAAAAAATATACTATATAATAATTGAACATTATTTTTGTATCTTTGCAAAAAATATATGAATATGAACACAAATGTATTAACAAAAAGAACCTGAAATACTTACAGATAAAAAGGGTAATTCTTTCAGATTAATTCCGGAAGAAGAATATAACTATATGCTAAATGCTATTAGTTTTTTATGACGAAGAAGATCTTACAGAAGAAGACCTTAGAAAAAAATAGCTATCTCAAAAGAACAATCTAAACTGGGATTAACTTCTAAAAGCGAAGATGTTTTTAAAAAGATTCAAGAAAAAAAGGAGTAAACAATGGAAATAACTTGGACTGCAGAATAGGAACTTCAATAGAGGTGTGAGCCACACGAGCGATTATGGGAGCTATGGAAATTATGAATTTTTGAATTGGGCACAAGCTGCAAGCTTGCGCCAGCAGGGGAATAATCCAATTATTTATTGTATCTTTGCACAAAGTTCCTGAATTTTGGTATTCTTTTTTCAAACACAAAATTACTAATTTTCGGGAACTTTTTACTTTATTATAGAAATAAGTTTAAACAGCTTCATAGTAAAAAAATCTATCTGAAAGTGCACTGAAAGAAATATATGATTTATACCTCAAAAATGAATGGTCTATACTGGAAGATAGATTCAAAGATATGGGAGAAAAAGTGAGCGCCTGGAAGGGGAGCTTCCTTTATAAGAACAATTGAACTACGCCCAGGTCAAGGTTTTGACAGACTAGGAGGTCGGTATGAAAATGGAGTATTCAAAGATGGCGGAGAGTATGGCGGAAAAGTTAATACACCTTATACAAATAGAGCATTGGCACCAGGAAGTGAGACAAGACCATATAAAGTATATGAAGTGACAAAGCCCATACCAAATGTACAAGAAGGTGAAGTGGCTCCTTGGTTTGGGGAGGAAGGAGGTGGTACACAGTATGATTTGAAAGGAACAGAGGTAAAGGATTCTCAAGGAAGAGTAACCATAGACGAGATGAAGAACGAAGAGTATATTCGAGAAAAAAAGATCAGTCTATAGTCCCTACCTAATAATAGACAACCGAAGGATGGAAAGAATAAGTAAACATCGTCTGCTTGCACCAATAATTGTTGAGAAAGAAAGTCTTATAAATATCTTGTCCAGATATGCTCGTATAAGATTAAGAGGAGAAGAGTATGCTATTCCTATACGCATGGATTCCGATGCATTAAATCCTTTAATCTCTCTTAAACATAAAGTATCAGAGGAGAATTTTTTTATTGGATAATTAAGGATAATGATTTATCAATAGACTGTAGTGAATTAGCTATTGGGCATTTAGGATATAAGCCTATCTATAAAAGCCTTTGATTTAAAAACAAGAGAAGTATTTTTATTTTTTTCATTCAGTATTTTTCTAATGATTGTAACTTTTGATAAAGATAATCTTTTATGTTGAAAGTATATATAGGGTGAGGGCTGATGAGATAAAAATTGGACAGAAAGTTGGAGTTAGTATGACAAGCGTTCTTAAAGTTCTTTTTGTCATAAGTCTTATTTCCCTTGGATTTTTGGATTTTGGTTTATCATATAATCTTATCTTCATGATGCAAAAATAAGATAAATGAGAAATATCGAAATAGGCAATAATAAAAATTCTCTGTGCAGACAAAAGAGGATGGCAACTAAAAAAATATTGAGATTGGTAGGCATTCTTATCAACTGTGTAGTAAGGAGTTTCTGCCGCTATCTGATTTATCAATCTACATTATATCAAAAGCCTTTTTCTGAAATAGAAAAAAATATTAATTTTCAAGATAAATGTCTTTTTCTTCTGCATAAAGGAAAAATTATTTGTTTATTATACACCATAGTGAAGAGGCTTATTGTTGGTATAATACCCTATCTTGTAGCTGCCTATGAGATGAATTCAAGGAAATAAAAAAATATATTGAAGAGAGGGGTATAAGTTGGCTTAGAGTTTCTTTCATTCTTACGGCTATCGGTCTCACTTTTATTTGTATTTGGTTTATATTCTTCCATATATTTTTCGCTTAATATATTCCTTATATGATTTGAAAGGAACGGAGATAAAGGGATTGGATTCCCTGTACGTTGTTAAACAAAAGTGCACAACTTGAGCTCCAATTAAGTTTGGGGTTTTGATTTAGAATTATTAATAAAAAAAGTATATTTGCACAATGACAACAAAAAAAGAATTATTCAGTAGGTTCCCAGCAGAGGACATCAGAATCTGGCTATGCTGAAGCAAATGCAAAAAGCAGAGTTGATAGCTGATGAAAAAGAAAAAAAGGATAGGAATCCAAGGGGAACTCGGTGTCAAAGCGGGTGTCGGAAGAGGAGGAGGAGAGGCTACGACTGATATTTTGGGTGTTTTTAAAAGTTAAGGCGAATGTTGAAGGCGAACGTGAAGCTGCTGGTATTTCTGCAAAGGGTGGGGGTACTTGGATTTTGATGATTTAGAAGCAAATGTCAATATTGGTGGGGAATTAGCGGTACTTCTTGGATTAAAGTTTGATTTATCAGTGACACTATCAGCAAAACCAATAACAAATTTCATAACAAATACTGTCGAATATATAAGTGATGTGTTAGGGCTCATAGCACCCAAAGATGGATTAGTCTTAACGGGAAGTTCAACCGTAATAATTGGAGGATAAAAAGGCATGAGAATTATTTTTGTTCGTTATTTTTAGTCTTTGTATTTTATATCTTATCGATAGTAATGTACAAAGAAATATCATGGCAAGAAATTACTATTTTATTATCTTGCATGCCTTTTAGGTGCATGCATAATGTATATGCTTAGTTTAGTTCTAGTCGCAAAAGTATGGTGCGGAAATGATGGATGTTTGCCATGATTTCTACAATTCTATACTTGTTATTATTATGACAGGGTTAATAATCATTATAATGGAAGCTCTTGTAAATTTCCTCATTACGTTTTATGATGAGTTTCCATGTAAAAATACAATGGTTTTTGTTATGAATGATGAACATATCCAAGTAATAGATAAGTTCAAATCCTTATTCATAAAATGGGGTAGAATCCTTTATCTAATAGGGTGTATAATTTTAATTACAGGATGTATGTTTAGTTAAAGGAGGTTTCTACTGTTTATTGTAAAACTCTCATTATAGAAACAATTTATGAAAGATATAAATAACAAAGAAATGTTTCCCATCCAACAATCTTATTCGAAAGAAGAACAGATTAAGCGTTATTGGAAATGTAACTATACAGCTGCAGAATCACAATTAGCGTATTGGATTCTGCTACCTAAGGACATAAAAACCTGTACAGATTGAAAAAGCAACCTATAGAAGGACTTAACATTAATAATATCGGACAATATGTTAGCATTGACAAAACTTGTTCAATGTTAGAGGTCTCCGTATATTATGAACATTGTTGGTATGAAATGAATGCAGCAGATTGGCTTGTTAAAAAAACTTGATCTGAGGTAATGTATCAGATGTGTTGTTAAAATTTCAATAGCTTTACAATCAGTAAAATACAAAAGAACTGCCCTACTATTTTTTTCTTTATCCACCATAGAGGTAAGCGTTTTTTAAAAGCCTATAATGCGCTCTAAATAGTGCGAGGGAATTGGCAAATTTTTGAATTTTGAATTTTTGAATTGGGCACAAGCTGCAAGCTTGCGCCAGCAGGGATTTATCATTGATTATTGAACATTATTTTTATATCTTTGCAAAAAAATATAAATATGAACATAAATGTATTAACAAAAAGAACCTGAAAATACTTACAGATAAAAGAAAAAAATAAATTTTTACCATAAAATACAATAATTACTAACAAATGAACATCAAAACACTATTTTGTACGGCTGCTATAGCGGGAATGCTCATCGGTTGCCATAACGATGAAACTCATAAAACAACAGCTTCGAGCACTACTCAAGCGGAAAAACCTCCTGTATTTGAATATGGGTTTAACCTCAATAACTTTAATATCGTAAAAGATACTGTGAAAGAAGGGGATACTTTTTGGAAAAACTATTGGAACATCACCATATGACTGTTAGTGATATTCATCAAATTTCGCAACAAACAAGTGCTTTTTATACATCCTAAAAAAAATTTCAGAGTAGGGAAACCTTATGCTTTTTGTACCGAAAAGGGGATACACTGAAACCTTATAGCTTTGTATATCAGCCTACTATAAGCGAGATATATCATGGTGCATCTCGCTGATTCTATCTACGCTTACAAAGAACAGAAAAAAATTATTATCAAAGAAAAAAAGCTATTGCTGGGAGTATTAGCAACAACCTTTCGGTAGATGCGCAACAAGCGGGTATCAGTGCTAATGCTACCTATCAGTTAGGGCAAATATTTGACTATACGATTGACTTTTTTCCGCCTTCAAAAAGGCGATCAGTTCAAAATTATTTATGACGAGCGCTATGTAGACGATACTATTTACGCTGGGGTGGAACGTGTGCGAGCTGCTTACTTCCGCTGGGGCGATAAATCATACTACGCTTTCAACTTTACTACTGATAGTATTGCAGGTACTAATGGTTTTTACGATGAAAATGGCAATATGATGAAACGTATGTTCTTACAATCGCCGTTAGATATTTTTTTCGTATTACCTCAAAATTTGGAATGCGTTTTCACCCTATTTTTGCACCGTATGAAAGGGCATTTTGGTACAGATTACGCTGCCCCTGCGGGTACGCCTATACGTACTACTGCCGCAGGTACTGTAGCTGAAGCGGGCTTTGGCTCGGGTAACGGCAACTATGTAAAAGTACGCCATAATAATACTTACACCACCCAATATTTGCATATGCAAAAAAATATTAGTACGCAAAGGACAGCAAGTAGCACAGGGTGAAATTATAGGTTTGGTAGGTAGTACAGGGCTTGCCACAGGTCCGCACGTGTGTTATAGATTTTTGGAAAAAAACGGGGTACAAGTAGACCCTCTAAAAGAAAAAAATTTCCAGACTCGGTGCCCATAGAAGCAAAACTAAAAAGAGGCTTATATGGAATATATTGCCCCTTGAAAAAGCAATTGGACGAACTATAATTTTTGGTGTTTGCACCCTTTTTAAATATTATTGATTTCTTGTTAATAACTTACCGAATAATAGTAATAAAAAAATATTTGCGTAATTCAACTTTGTGTATATACAAAAAAAGCAAAATGAAATATGCAAATATTTTTGGATAAATATCAACAGTTATCAAAGCGTTATTAACAACAACAAGAAAAAAATAGTTACTGACAAAAAAACAGTTAGTGGAAGAAAATAAGTTATGAACAATTATATATAATACATTGAATTTCATTATATTAAAATTATATGAATTGTTAATAAGCTACAATAACCTAAAAAGCAAATTTATAAAGCAAAAAAATAATAGGCTTTTTCACAGCTTCATAATAGTAGCCTTATTCTATTTATTTAAAATTTTATTTTTATTTATTATTTAGTGATTGTTGAAAAAGTTTGTTTTTTTCTCTACGTGTGTGGCTCGTAACTTGTGTGAAGAATAGTTTTTTAAAACCCTTATCATTGTATATTTGCAGCGAAAAAGAGAAAACACAATTAATAACAATGAAAAACTACTAAATCAAAGAAAAAAATAAAGCAACAGCCAAGCACAACAAGCACGAACTTACCAAAGCTATCTTTGCTGTGCTTAATGAGCATCCTAATGAAAGCTTCAATTATAAAACAAATAGCTGCCAAACTGCAAATAACAGATGCTACTAAACGCGATACGCTCATAAAACGATTGGCAAAACTGAAAGAAAAGAAGCAAATCATAGAAACTGACCGCGGTAAATACCGTGCCATAGAGATGCAGCATTACTATGTGGGTACGTTGGACATCAATTCGCGTGGCAATGGCTATGTGATGGTAGATGATTTGGAAGACGATATATTTGTACCGTCTAATTTTCTGAACAAGGCACTTCACGGTGATTTGGTGGAAGTATATGTATTTCCGCGATTTCGCAATAGGCAGAAAATGGAGGGTGAAATTACTAAAATATTGGAGCGCAACAAAGTACGATTTGTAGGTACTGTGCAACTACACAAAAATTTTGCTTTTGTAATTCCTACTGATCACCGTATGTATACGGATATATTCGTGTTCAAAGAAAATCTGAGTGGTGCTACTGATGGCGACCGTGTGCTGGTGCGCATTGAAGAGTGGAAAGACAAAAGTGATTCGCCCACAGGGGTAGTGGAGCAAGTACTGGGCAAACCAGGTGAACAAAATACTGAAATGCACTCTATATTAGCTGAATACGGATTGCCCTATACTTATCCGGAAGAGGTGGATACTTATGCTAAAGCGTTGGACGTAACTATTACCGAAGAAGAAATAGCTAAACGTCGTGATATGCGAGAAGTGCTTACCTTTACTATAGACCCTAAAGATGCCAAAGACTTTGACGATGCCCTGTCGTTTAGAGTGTTGGAGAATGGAAACTATGAGGTAGGGGTGCATATTGCTGATGTTTCGCATTACGTGAAAGAAGGTACTATACTAGATGAGGAAGCTTATAACCGTGCTACCTCGGTATATTTGGTGGATAGGGTAGTACCTATGTTGCCTGAAGTGCTTAGTAATTTTGCTTGTTCATTACGTCCGAATGAAGATAAGTATACTTTTTCGGCAATTTTTGAGATGAATGACAAGGCTGAAATAGTCAATCAGTGGATAGGACGGACTGTAATACATTCATCACAACGCTTTGCCTATGAGGAGGCGCAAGCTATTATAGAAGAGGGTAGTGTAGGGGAGCACTATGCCTACAACCAGAGCTATCTATTACCAATAGTGAGCGTACTATCCCTGCTGAAATAGTGGATGCAGTACTTACTTTAAACACTTTGGCACAAGTATTGCGCCATAAGCGTATGCAACGAGGGGCTATTTCGTTTGATAAAATAGAAGTAAAATTTCAGTTGGACGAAAATGACAACCCTATAGGAGTTTATTTCAAGGAAAGCAAAAGAAGCAAACAAGCTGATAGAAGAGTTTATGTTGCTGGCTAACAGACGCGTAGCTGAGTTTGTAAGCAAAATGAAAAAAACATTTGTATACCGAGTGCACGATGAGCCTGATGCTGAAAAAAACTGGAACAGCTCAATGGGGTTATATCTCGTTTTGGCTATGCAATTAACTTACAAAATAAAAATACGATTACGCATTCGCTAAATACTTTGTTGGAAGAAGTAAAAAGGCAAGAAAGAACAGAATTTGGTAGATACCTTAGCGATACGTTCGATGGCAAAAGGCAGCTTATTCTACTAAAAAAATATAGGGCATTACGGATTGGCTTTTTGATGACTATACTCATTTTACTTCGCCCATACGCCGCTATCCTGATATAATGGTACACAGGCTTTTTACAGCTTTATTTGGACGGAGCACCTTCACAGAATGAAGCAGATTATGAAGTGAAATGTAAGCACTCTTCACAAATGGAGACTTTGGCTTCATCGGCAGAAAGGGACTCTATAAAATATATGCAGGTAAAAATATATGGAAGCGCATACGAACCAGCAGTTTGCAGGAGTTATTTTCAGGGGGTTACTGAGTGGGGTATTTATGTAGAAATTGTAGTGAATAAGTGTGAAGGCTTGGTACGTGCTCGTGATTTGAAAGATGACTATTACAGTTTTGATGAACAGCAATATGCCTTAGTGGGAAGGGCTACAGGAAGATTTACCAATTGGGTGATGAAGTAATGGTACGAGTAAAAAAACACTGATTTGATGAAAAAGCAATTGGATTTTGAAATAATTAATTAACTGAAAAAGAATATTTTAAATAGATTGATAAATAATGTTTGCTGATATATTACTTGCCGTTCCCTTGGGGATATTATTGGCTTTTACTATAGGACCTGTATTTTTTTGTATTGCTGGAAACTGCAATTACTAAAGGCTTTCGTGCTGCGATAGCATTCAATACAGGCGTAGTAACTGCTGATGCAGCTTTTTATTGCGATAGTCTATTTTACTACCAATAGTTTGCTTACCGAAATTAAAGATGACCCAAGATTGTTTTTTTGGCTGGTGGACTTATTATGATAGCCTATGGGCTGATTTCTTTCATTAAAGTAAAAAGGACTTTCAAAAAGATGTTGAATGTAAGGATAATATCAGTTTTATAAGAATGAAAAAAAGTAAATTATATAGCACTATTTATAAAAAGGATTTTTTTACTTAACTTTATCAATATAGGGGTATTAGGCTTTTTGGTTGGGGATTATTGTAGTATTTGGTCCTAAGCTGGATATGGAGCCTAATCGTATCTTACTATTTTTTTAGTTCTATAATAATTGTTTATTTTCTTATAGATATAGGAAAAATACTGATAGCTAAGAAACTAAAAAAACAGGCTTACAGCCTATCATATATACAAAAATAAAAGCGAGTGATAAGTATTATCTTGCTTTTTATTTGGTGTATTTTTTAGTCTGTAAGCCTTTTTTTCTAAATGTACTATCGTCATTGAAGTTTTTAAAAAGGAGTATTACTTCTTTTCGGTGTATTTTTTTGTTGAGGTATTCGGTAAGTTCTTTTGGTAATTTCTTTGCTTTCCTTACCATAGAGGACGCTACCACCGCTATTGGCACCCAAAATGAAAGTATAGCCTTTTTTTCTTTTCCGTAAGCCTCTATGTTTCGTTTTACTTTTTACAAGGAGGCTATCCATTTGGTTCTGACTTTCTAAGCGTATTTGCTCTTGTTGTTGTTGCAAGTGTTGTCCGAGTATATTTTTGTTTTTGTTGAAGTTCGTTGTACTTGCGTTTGGCTTGCTCTGGGCTTAAGTTGTTTGTTTGAGCTTGGAATTTTTTTGACCTCTTCGTTGAAAAGCAAATTCTATACTATCACGTTTTTTTCTCGAAGGCATTAATTTGTATTTTTCAAGGTAGCCTCGATGTCTTGTTTTTTTCTTTATAGTCATTTAGTAATTTTGTGTTATCCACAAAAACCAATTTTTGTCGTTACAAGCTGTGAGCACTGTGAGTGCAATGGCAGCGATACCTATTTTTCATTGTTATAAAGTTATTTGTATTAGGCTGCAAAAAGTACTAAAGTTTTATTAGTTATTTATCTGAAAATAGAAAAAAATATTTTGAGGTAATGACATTTAGTAGTAAAATAGGAAATATAATAATTTTTCTATTATAAAAAAATTAAAAAAATAAAATTTAGTTATTAAAAACGACCTCTATAAATGGCTTTTTAATTGATTATTTTTTTATTTTTTTGGTATAAGAGTACCAATAGGGTGGAGAAGAGGCTTAAAATCGCCTTATTTTAATTTTTGACTTTTTAGCCCTAAAAAAAGTGAAAAAAATTAGTGACAAATGACAAAGCTAATGATAAATGAGTAAATATACTATGGGATTTTTTTGTAGTAAATAAGTTTTTTGTACCGAAGGGTTTTTTTCGGGAATTACTTTATATCCTTTTTGTATTTACTACTGATGAAAGTTATATCGGTAATGAAAGATTTTGTAATCACGAGAGGATACATTTGGCTCAGCAGCGAGAATTGCTTATATTGCCTTTTTTTATATGGTATCTTATTGATTTTCTTATTAAATACCTTAAGTATAAAGATAAGCTAAAGGCTTATAAGAATATAATTTTTTTGAACGTGAAGCCTATAGTAATGATGGAGACTACACTTATTTAAAAACAACGAAAATGGTATAGTTTTTTTAAGATATATATAATGTTCCACGTGGAACAATCATAATTTAAAATTTATAATTCAAAAATTAACTAAAGTGATTATTAAAGATTATAGTGTATCGGGGAAGAGTTTCAATTGGTATATAACGCTCAGTATGATTTATACCAAACTATACCTGTACCTGAACAATTGGATAAATATTACGAGACTGAAAATTACATATCGCATACCGATAGTAATAAAGGTTGGTTTGATGCACTCTATCAATACGTTAAGAAAATAAACTTAAAGCATAAGATAAACCTTATTAAGGATTATAAGGCACAATCTTCATTACAATTATTGGATATAGGGGCAGGTACGGGTGACTTTCTAAAAATATGTGAGCAACAGCAGTGGCAAATTACAGGAGTGGAACCTAGTATAAGAGCACAAGAAAAGGCTCTAGAAAAGGGAATTGTATTAGAAAGTGATTATCATAAACTGCCTATGCATACTTATGATGTGATTACATTATGGCACGTATTGGAGCATTTGCCCAATATAGAAACTACAGTACATACTATTGCTAATTTACTGAAAGATAATGGTTTGCTAGTAATAGCAGTGCCTAATTACCGTTCGTGGGACGCACAACATTATCAGCAATATTGGGCGGCTTATGATGTACCCAGACACTTATGGCACTTTAGTGAAGATAGTATAAAACGATTGTTTGCTAAAGAGGGACTTAAGGTTATTGCTAAAAAAAGCCAATGTTGTTTGATGCTTTTTTTATGTATCGATGCTTTCTGAACAATATAAAACAGGTAAGAAATCATTTATAAAAAGGGGTATTCAATGGGTTGCGTTCTAATTTGTGCGGAATGATAAAAGGAGATATTCATCGCAAAATATACTTTTTTTAAGTGTGAGGAAGAATTGTGAATTTTGAATTGTGAATTTTTGAATTGTGGGACGGGTGAGACGGGTCTTTACTTTGCACCCTGAAAATAAGAAGTTATTTTTCAAAAGAAAAGCAGAGGAGAATAAAAAGTCTGTTCATTCTGCCTCTGCCCGTTCTTTTGAATACCCTGATTTTTCAAAAATAGAATGGTAAATAAAGACTTGAACAATCAGGGCTGGAATTGATTTGAAATGCAAAGTTATAAAATATTTTTGAATATAATATCCTATATATAAAAGAAAAAAATAGTATTTTTATATTTCAAAAGAAGTAACAGAGGTGAACTAGGAGGACGGGTTAAGATAACGTCTTATGTCGCACATTAGTCCTCTGCCAATTCTTTTGATTTAAAAGCCTTATTTTTAAATAGAATGGTAGACGTTAGGGTCTAATAAAGACTTTAGAAGCAAAGGCTTATTTTTAATATCAATAATCATATTTAGGAAATGAAAAACTATGTTCTTTTTACAGGAATTGATGTATCCAAAGACAAATTAGATATTTGTTATGTGGATAAAAAAATGGCAATGTATTAGGTTCAAAAAGTAATTGACTATAAGCCTAAAAACATTAAATCTATTGTGAAGGATTTGGAAAGGTTGAGGTTACAACCTGACTCAAACGCTTATTTGTTTTGAAAAATACAGGGGTGTATTCAATCAAATTAGGTGAAGTGCTCTCTGAGCTAAATGCTTATTATAGTGAGGTTTCAGCTCTTGAAATTAATAAATCTAAAGGTATTACTAGAGGTAAAGATGACAAAACCGATGCTAAAATGATTGCTCTTTTATGCCTTGAGAAATATTGATAAAATAGTGCTTTCAAAGGTAACGGATGAAGCTATACAGGAACTTAAACTTCTCTTTGCTGAAAGGAAAAAAATACAAAAGTCAATAACAAGTTTGAAAATGACCCAAGAGAATGAAGGACGGGTAAATAGCAAGGCTTATGAGAGTGTTCAAAAATAAATCAACAAACAAGAGTTGCTCTTAAAAATAGTCTAAAAAGCTATTGAAAATGAAATAGAAAAGGGTTTTTAAAGAGCATCCTGAATTGAAAAAGAATCGCGATTTATTGAAGAGTATAAAGGGAATTGGTACTATAATTTCGGCTTATTTAGTAATGATTACTCATAACTTTACTAAATTTAAAAACAGCCGTAAATTTACTTGCTATTCGGGAATAGCACCCTTTGAACATAGCTCGGGAAAGTCGGTAAGAGGAAAGACTCAAGTAAATCATTTTTGCAAATAAAAAGTTAAGGCTTTTGCTGAGTATGGCGGTTCAGTCGGCTAAAAATATAACTCTCAAATAAAGGCATATTTTTGAGAAGAAGAAAGAGCAAAGGGAAGCATATTTTTGCTGATAAGCAATAACATAAAGTTTAAACTTGTAAATATTGCTTTTTGCAGTAATCAAGAGAGGAACTCCTTATGTAGACATATATAAATATGCTACCGTAGCATAAGAGAAAAAGAGTGTATTAATACTCTTAAATATTTGAATAACAATAAAATAATAGCTTAAATAAATTAGGCTATAGGTGATGTTTTGGGCAAAAATTTGTTCTAAAATACAAAAATCAAAAATACCTTTTTAAAATTTGGATATTAACATAGAATGTGAGACGGGTGAGACAGGTGAGACAGAGTGGAACAGGTGAGACAGGTGAGACAAGTGGAACAGGTGAGAATTTTTGAATTGGGCGCAAGCTTGCAGCTTGTGCTAGCGGGGAGTGTGAATTGTAGGACTCGTGGGACTGGTGAGTGCGAGCCAAAAGCCAGCGAAGGCTTGGAGCTGGGTATGTGGGGATAATTTAGTAGTTACTAGTTAGTATTAAATATTAGAAAAACTGTTCCACGTGGAACATTCTAATGATTGACACTGATTGAGAATTAAAAATGATTTCTTTTATTATGGATGTTTCTGTTTGATGAGGGTATGAGAAATCTTTTTTTAGCTTAAAAATAAAGCTTATTGATAGATAAAATATTTTAGTAACTAACTGATTATTAATATACTTACTTAATATATACTCCGCTGTACCAGCTGGCAGACTTTTTTTAAAAAGAGAGTTATTGTAATTGTATTATTGAAGACTTTTTGGATATTCTCTGTAAATGTTTCTATTTAATATACTCTACGTTAGTTTGCGTACTTTTTTGAAGGGGAAGGAATGATAATAAAATGATGATGTTTTATTAATAGGAAAATTGTTATTTTTTTAACTCTTGATTTATATTATTAATGATTAACTATTATAAAATAGATGTTCCACGTGGAACATTATAGTTATTAATTATCAATTATTGTAGAAGAAACTGTTCCACGTGGAACAATTTTTATCATTAACTATTTACGTATTAAACATTGGTTTTTATATGAATAAAAATATTTATTTTTACAGTTTTACTTTGTAGTATTTCATTAAATGCTCAAATTGTTAATACTCCTGCTACAGCACAAGAGAAGGAATTGATAGGTAATGTGCAACAGCTTGTGGAGCGGGTGTATGATGTGTATAAAAGATAATTTGCAGCAAAAAAACGTCTTGCTGTAGAGAATAGCTATATCTTTGATGAACAAGGAAATACGACTTCCTTAGAACAAAATTACGGCAATACTCAGCTTCGTTATAAGTATATTTATCTGCCTAATAATAAGCCTATAGAAGTAACTATAACCAAGGAAGCTCATAATGAAATTATAGTTACTAATGGTCGCTATGAATATGAACAGGTAGGCAGACTGAAGAGTTTTTACTAACTACTTGCAAGGCGTGGAAACACCTACCCAGATATTTACTTTTTACCGATTATGACGATAGAGATAACCCAATAGCAGGGAAACTTACAACTCCTAATTCGGAAGCTACCGTACAGCAAGAATTTAATAAAGACAACCAACGTACTAGTCTGCTTATAGTTACCAAGAGTGAACCAGCTACCCAAATACATATACAACAACGCTATGACAAGCTGGGTAGGGTAGTGGAGCGAAGTATTTCGGAAGGATTGGTAACTAACCCAAGTGTGAGTGTTTTTGCGCTATACTTACAACAAGAAAGGTATTATTACTGCTGTAAATGATCAAAAATTGGAATATACTTTTTGATAAACAAGGTAATTGGATTACGAGGCTTACGCTTGTAAAAAGGCAAAATAGTGAGGCTATGCTGAACGCAATATTAAATACTATTAGTGAAATTGAATTTTTCTTTTTTTGTTAGGTTACAAATTATTTTATACTTTTTGTAATCGTAATTTACGTTTAATTAATAATAGAAAACATATACTATGGAAACAAATACTATCACTTTTAAAAGAGCATTTACCATTGGAAAAAAATATCAGCAACTAATAAAATTTTTAGATAATATAGGGTAGAAGTATTAGAAAATGATTTTTACTATGAGTTATCACCTAGAGATCTAAAAAATTAGAAAAAAAGCTGAGCAGCAATCTAAAGAAGGTAGAACAATAAATATGAATGATTTATTGACTAAATTAAAAAGCTAAATATGGAAATTAGGTGGGTAGAAGAAGCAATAGAAGATTTAGAACAAACGCTAAACTATTGGGATAATAGAAATTGTAGTACTACTTATTCAGAAAAAAATAATAGCTGCAATAGAAGAATTGAAAGTAGAATTAATGACAAATCCTTATTTTTTTAGCTAAATATAGTGAGTATTTGGATATTTATAGAAGAACAATAATGAAAGGAAGATTTATTATTTATTACAAGATAATAGAAGATCTTATAGAGGTATGATATTTTCGGAGTAATTATCAAAAAGCCTTTAACAGATAGCTAATATTTATCTGTTTTTACAAGGATAATGATAAAATATGGATTGCTAATTTTCATTATGCAAAAATCTTGCTAATTCATAAATATTTTTATACCTTTGCACTCTCAAAGCTAACAATACTAAAATTTGGATAATAAAATGATAAAGATTACACTACCAGACGGTTCGGTAAAAAGAATACCAAAGTGGCGTTACCCCTATGCAAGTAGCTCAAAGTATTAGCGAAGGACTTGCACGCAATGTACTATCGGCTTCCTTCAATGGAAAAAAACAGTAGAAAGCGTTACTCCACTGACGACGGATGGTAGTTTAACTCTATATACTTGGGATAATCCTGAAGGGAAAAAGGCTTTTGGCACTCATCGGCGCACATTTTGGCTCAGGCATTGGAGGAATTGTACCCTGGTATTAAACTTACCATAGGGCCGGCAATTGCGAGTGGTTTTTACTACGATGTTGATTTTTAATGGTAAAACCTATTTCGGAGAAAGACTTTCCGGCTATTGAAGCTAAATTTTTTTAGAGATTGCACGTGGTAAAACACGAATTTAAAAATGCGCTCTGTAAAGCAAAGCTGAGGCATTATCTTACTACGTGGGGAAGAATGAGTACAAAACAGAACTCATTGAAGCGCTTGAAGATGGTACTATTACTTTTTGCGACCATAGTACTTTTTACTGACCTCTGTCGTGGAGGGCATATTCCTAACACTGGTTGTAAAAGCTGTAAAAAGTGCTGAGTGCTGCGGGTGCTTACTGGCGTGGTAATGAAAATAACCCACAGCTAACACGTGTGTATGCTATTTCATTTCGAAGCAAAAAGAACTTACTGACTACCTTGAACTATTGGAAGAAGCGAAAAAAAGCGCGACCATCGCAAGCTTTGGTAAAGAGCTAGAACTCTTTACTTTTTTTCAAACAAAGTGGGGCAGGGGCTACCTCTTTGGTTGCCTAAAGGTGCAGCACTACGCGAGCGTTTGGAGGCTTTCTTACGCAAAGCTCAGAAACAAGCGGGTTATGAACAAGTAGTTACCCCTCATATAGGGCATAAAAAAATTTATATGTAACTTCAGGACACTGGGATAAATATGGCAAAGATAGTTTTTCAGCCTATAGCTACTCCTAATGAAGGGAAGAGTATTTGCTAAAACCGATGAACTGCCCTCACCACTGCAGAAATATACAATTCGCACCCTTGGAGTTATAAAGATTTACCGAAACGATTTGCTGAATTTGGTACTGTATATCGTTATGAGCAGAGTGGTGAATTACACGGATTGACCCGTGTGCGCTGCTTCACCCAAGACGATGCTCATATATTCTGTACTCCTGAACAGCTTGATACTGAATTTAAACATGTAATAGACTTAGTGCTATACGTATTTGGTTCGCTTGGGTTTGATAATTTTACGGCACAAGTATCATTGCGTGACCCTGAAAACCTGACTAAATACATTGGTAGTGATGAGAATTGGGCTAAAGCTGAAAATGCTATTATAGCTGCTGCTAAAGAAAAGGGGCTTACTTATGTGGTGGAAACAGGAGAAGCTGCTTTTTATGGTCCTAAGCTTGACTTTATGGTGAAAGATGCTTTGGGAAGAAGCTGGCAGCTGGGTACTATTCAGGTGGATTACAACTTACCTGAGCGATTTGACTTGTGGTATAAAGGTGCAGATAACGAATTGCACCGCCCTGTGATGATACACCGTGCGCCTTTTTGGTAGTATGGAGCGCTTTTGTAGCTATTTTGTTGGAGCCACAGCAGGTAATTTCCCATTATGGCTTACTCCTGACCAAGCTATAATTTTGTCGCTCAGCGAAAAATACGAAGGCTATGCGCAAAAAGTATTGAGACAGCTACAGGATTTGGATATTCGTACCCTAATAGACAATCGTGCTGAAACAATGGGTAAAAAGATACGTGAGGCTGAAAAGCAAAAAGTGCCTTATATGCTTATTGTAGGTGAAAATGAAGAAAAAGAGGCTACTATTTCGGTACGCAAACGCGGTGGTGAAGACTTAGGAAGTATGACAGTAGAAGCCTTTGCTAAACTCATCAATGAAGAAGTAGCCAAGTCGATAAAGCAATTTGCTAATTGACAAAATAAAACAGTGAAAGTAATTTAAAAATTTTTAATAGCCATCATTAAGAAAAGTAACACACCGGGAAAAAGACGACAAAAAGCCTACATCGCATAAATCGCGATATTAGGGTTCCAGAGGTTCGTCTTGTGGGGAAAACGTTGAGAATGGCGTTTATCCTACACGAAAAGCTTTAGAAATTGCTGAAAGTCTTGAGCTCGATTTGGTTGAGATATCGCCAAATGCTACTCCGCCCGTTTGTAAAGTAATTGACTATAAGAAGTTTCTTTACGAACAAAAAGCGTGATAAAGAGCTAAAAGCTAAGGCTGTGAAAGTAGTTATTAGGAGATACGTTTTGGTCCTCAAACAGATGACCACGACTATGAATTTAAGAAAAACACGGTGAAAAGTTTTTGAAAGAAGGGTCAAAAGTTAAAGCCTATGTATTTTTTTCAAAGGTCGTTCAATTATTTACAAAAGACCAAGGTGAGATTTTTGTTGTTACGACTTGCTACTGACCTTGAAGAATACGGCAAAAGTGGAACAAATGCCTAAACTGGAAGGCAAGCGTATGACGATGTTTTTTTGGCACCATTACCTAAGAAAAAAATAATCGTTATCTGACCCTCGTAAAGGGCGGAAAATGAGGATAAAAATAAACTCCTGTAACTCCCCTCTGAAAAAGAGGGGCGGGGGAAGGACGGAATAATATCACAATAAAAAAATTCTAAGCAAATGCCTAAAATTAAAAACTAAATCAGGGAGCTAAGAAGCGTTTTTGTGCTTACAGGGCTCTGGCAAAATCAAGAGAAAACATGCGTTTAAGAGCCACATCTTAACAAAGAAGACTAAAAAAACGCAAGTTGGCACTTACCCACGCTGCACTCGTTAGCACTAACGATACTGCAAGTGTGAAGAGACAATTAGGCTTAAAATAATTGTCTGCAACGAATCGGAATTAATAACCCTGGAGTAGGTACCTAAGTGTTTGTTTTAAGCCGAACCACCTGCTACAAAAAAATTAAAAATTTATTTATGCCAAGATCAGTAAATGCTGTAGCTCGTAGAGCTCGTAGAAAAGAAAATAATGAAGCTTGCCAAAGGTTTCTTTGGTCGCAGAAAAACGTTTGGACGGTAGCTAAAAATGCTGTTGAGAAAGCAATGCAGTACGCTTATAGAGACCGCCGTAACAAAAAGAGAACTTTCCGTGCTTTGTGGATTGTACGTATCAATGCAGGTGCGCGCCTTCACGGATTGTCATACTCTCAGTTTATGGGGAAACTTAAAGCTCATAACATTGAACTCAACCGCAAGGTGTTAGCCGATTTGGCTATGAATCACCCAGAAGCGTTCAAAGCTATTGTTGAAAAAAAGTAAAATAAACGTTTAACGATGATATTATTCCGTAGAAAAAGCTGTCTTTATTTAGGCAGCTTTTTTTAATTATACCATCTGCTAATTAAAAAAATAAAAATGTCATATATTCATCAATATAATATTACAACGCCTTTAGGATTGGATTTGGAGACTACTATGGAGGCAGTATTGAGTGGGCAAACAGGAATTGCCTTGCAGGCTGATAGAGGTAGATTTGCGAACATACCGATGTCGGTTTTCAGTGAAAATGCTCTTACTGCTTATCCTGATTATATGCGTTATCCTCATTTGACTCGCTTGCAACGGCTTCTTTATGTGGCAGTAGCTCCTCTTCTGAAAGATATTCGCATTACTGAACGTACAGGTTTGCTGCTTTCTACTACCAAAGGCGATATACGTTCGTTGGAAAAAAAGGGACTGATACTTTGCCTTTTTTGCACCATGCTGCAAAGGAGCTGGCGGAAGTATTGGGTATTTGTACTACGCCTATGGTTGTGAGTAATGCTTGCGTATCGGGGGTGATGGCACTTTCGGTAGCTTCTCGGCTTTTGGCGGCAGGGGTGTACGATAGTATGCTAATAGTTGCTGGTGATGAAGTTACTGATTTTGTGCTGTCGGGTTTTAGTTCGTTTCAGGCGATGAGTAGTAGTCCTTGCAAGCCTTATGATGCTAATAGAGACGGTATCAGCTTAGGTGAAGCTACTGCGGCTTTGTGGCTTAGCAATGAACGTGAGGATGCTGTAGCAAAAATTGTGGGGGGAGCTTCTATCAATGATGCGAATCATATATCGGGACCTTCTCGTACAGGGGAAGGGTTATACCTAAGCATTGCAGCGGCGTTACAACAAGCTGGCTTGCAACCTGAAGCGATAGACCTTATCAATGCACACGGTACGGGTACGCTTTACAATGACGAAATGGAAAGCATTGCGCTGATGCGCAGTGGGCTGCTCAATACACCTGTGAATAGCTATAAGGGCTATTTTGGACATACCTTGGGTACTTCGGGTTTGTTGGAGAGTATTCTCTCGGTAGCATTGGCAAAGCGAGGAATGGCACTAAGGAGCTTAAATTTTAAGCGATTGGGTGTTTCGCATAACATAAATGTATTGGCAAAAATGAGCGTTTAAAAAAACGCATTATTTGCTAAAAACAGCTTCGGGATTCGGGGGTAGCAATACAGCTGTAGTAATAGAAATATATGAATAGGTAAATTAATTGTTAAAAAAATGTGAAAAATTTTGATATTATTTTGTTTCTTCATATCTTTGTGCCGAAAAAGTATATAAATTTACTTATTCGTAACATAAAGGAAAAATAATAAATTAATATCAAAATATAATGAAAAGAGTTTTTTTATCAGTAGTTTTATTGGCAGCGTCAGTAGCTACTTTTGCACAAGAAAAGATTAGAGATGTACGTACACGCCCTGAGGTTTATTTTCTTCAAATAGGAGATGTAGCAAATAGCCTTGAGCTATTGCCCCTCCGCCATCACCAGGGGAGTGTACTTTTTCCTAAACGATGAGGCACAATACCAATGGGGGCTTGATGCAACGCCGTACTGCCCGCGGTGAGCAAGCGGTGAGCGATGCTCGTGTGGACGGGGCAGGTGTACCTAACGCTTTTTTTCGGAAGCTTTTGGGGTGAAGATTTCAAAAGAAGAAACTCCTGAAATTTTTTTACCTTGGTGGTGAAAATGCGTGAAGATGCGGGTGACCTTGCTACTCGTGCGGCTAAAGATCACTATATGAGGGTACGCCCATTTGCGTTTTTACGAAAAAAACTACTTGTAACCCTGAGCAACAACAAGAGCTTTCTACTAATGGGTCATACCCTTCAGGGCATACTTCTATAGGCTGGGCTACTGCCTTGGTACTTGCAGAAATAAACGTGGATAGACAAAATGAGATTTTTGAAACGCGGCTACGAAATGGGGCAAAAGTAGGGTTATATGTGGATATCACTTCCAAAGTGATGTGGATGCGGCACGCCCTGTGGCGAGTGCTGTAGTAGCACGCCCTACACGCTAATGATGCTTTTTATGGCGCAATTGGCAAAAGCTAAAAAAAGAATTTGCTGAACTTGTAAAAAAAGGCAAGGTAAAGAAGAGTGAACGCACAACAAAAATAATTTATGTTATGAAAAAAAGTGGGTATTTAGCGCAGCTTTATTAAGCTTAGCTTATGGCTACGCACAAGATAATACAACCCCACAGGCAGAACCTACCCCTATGACAATGCCTGCTGCGGTTCTACAACAAATAGCAGCGCCTAAAACAGAGGATAAAATAGAAATAAAACCTGCGGGGCGTATCCTCATAGATGGAGGTGCTTTTGGGGCTAATAAATATCACAATGAGTTTGTAAGCGGGGTTGCGATGCCCGATATACGTGCTGGACTGGGTGTGCGTTACGGCAACTGGAAGGCAAAAGTGGATATTGGCTATGCTTATAATGCTCTTTCGGTAAAAAGATGTTCTTATAGAATACGGATTTAGCAAGCATACGCTCCTCAGAGGGGTTATTTTGTACATCAGTTTGGTATGCAGAGTGCTACAAGTTCGTCTTTCAAGATATCGATGGAAGAACCTCAAAGTAATGAGGCATTTTTTTCAATGGCAGGCTTGTAGGGCTTATGCTGATGCATCAGAAAGATAAATTCTTTGGTACGCTGAGTCTTTTTGCTGAAAAATGAAGCGATGAAGAAGAGTCCTACAGTAACGGGCAGCCAAGGAATGGGAATGATGAGCAGGCTGTTGTATCGTCCTTATCGCGAAGAGGGTAAGATTTTGCATGTGGGTATTTCGGGGCTTTTTGAAACACCTCGTTATGGTGAAATAAAAATAACGCAGGTAAAGTAATAGGCGTTTCACATAGCTCGTATACTCTAAAAACGCCTTTCCCTACTCGTATTGCTAAGGTAACAGCGCAACAAGCATTTATTGATAATGCTACTTTCTTATATAAATTTTCACCCTGAATTATTGTTGGCTAAAAATCGCTGAGGGATTAGAAGCTCAATATTACTATGTGAATGTAAATAGAAAGAGTGGTTTTGAGGCTTTTTGATGCGAGTGGTGCTTACGCAATGGTACGTACTATCATCAAAGGTAGTCCATATACTTATGCTGATGCCGATGGCGGTATTGCTACGCCTAAAGCTGGGGCAATGGAATTGGTGGCTGGCTATAACTATACCGACCTTTCTAACCATAAGGCAGGTATTTTTGGGTGGTAGGCTAAATGATTATTCACTTACTTTTTAACTATTACCTGAACAAGTATATGATTTGGAGGGTGCGCGCTTCGCATACTGCTGTAGGCTATCGTGCACGTAGAGAAGATACTAATTTGAATTTGATAGAAACGCGTTTGCAAATCAAATTCTAAGAGGTGTGAATGGTATAGGAGAAACCAATTTAAAAATAAAAACTATATGAAAAAGAATTTTATAAATATAATATTGTTGTTCTTGTGCCCGCTATTGGCTATGGCACAATTGCAACGCTCAGACGCTTTTAAAGAACAATACAAGCTGAAAGAAGTGGTGATACTGAGCCGACACAATATTCGTTCGTCACTATCAGTAAATGGTAGTATGTTGCAAAAAAATGACTCCTCACGAATGGATAAAAATGGAGTGCAGCCCCCAGCGAACTCACTTTACGAGGAGGTGCTTTGGAAACTATTATGGGTCAGTTTTTTCGCAAAATGGACTGTTGATGAAGGTCTTTTTTACTGAAAAATGCAGTTCCTACCGTTGATGAGGTCAACTTTTATGCTAATAGTATGCAACGCACTATTGCTACGGCGCAATATTTTTCATCGGGTTTTATGCCTGTAGCTAATTTGCATATAAACCATCGTTTTACCCCTAGCAAGATGGATCCGGTATTTTTTCCTGCCCTTACCAAGAGCAGCGAGGCTTTTAAAGCTCAGGCACTGAAAGAAATTGCAGCTATGGGCGGCAAGAAAGGAATTGTAGGCATCAACGAAGGTCTTAAAGATTCTTACCAGCTTATTGAAAGGGTATTAGACCTGAAAAAAACTCACCTGCTTGCAAATCGGGTGAAGTGTGTGCTTTCAACGATTACAATACTCAGCTAAAACTTGAAAAAAAGGCGATGAACCTAATATGAAAGGCTCACTAAAGTTTGCTAATTCGGCTTCGGATGCGCTTATTCTTCAGTATTATGAAGATACCGACCCTGTGCAGGCTGCTTTTGGACAAAAACTTTCTAATGATGAGTGGGAAAAAATTGCTAAGGTGAAAGACGTTTATGGCGATGTATTATTTACTGCTCCTATAGTGGCAGTGAACGTGGCTCACCCGCTATTGGTGTATATGAAAGACGAACTGAATGCTAAAAAAACCGCAAATTTACTTTCCTTTGTGGGCACGATTCGAATATTGCGAGCGTTAATGCGGCTTTGGAGGTAGAAGAATACAGTTTGCCACAATCAATAGAAAAGAAGACTCCTATAGGTAGCAAATTGGTATTTGAAAAATGGGTGGACAAAGCGGGCAAGGAATTTGTAGCTGTAAATATTGTTTATCAGACTACCGAACAGCTTCGCAATGTAACATTACTTAATTTAGAGAATCGACCTGTGGTATTTTTCACTAAAAACTAAAAAGGATTGAAAGCTAATCCTGATGGACTTTACTCTATTGAAAGTGTGAACGATCGTTTTGATAAGGCTATACGCGCTTATGAGAAATCAAATAAAATGAGAGCAAAAAGAAATTTGCATCTACAATACAAGGAAAAATAATTGATTATCTGTGTGATGTATAGGATATAAAAGAAGACTGTCCTTAAAAGTTTAAACTAACTTTTTGGGACAGTCTCTTTTTAACATTAAGCAGGCTATAGAATAATTATTCTTAAAAATACTAATAAAATTTGCTTTTTAGTATTTTTGTTTATAACTTTGTCTCGTCAAAAACTAACAACTAAAGGCTAACGGCGAAAAATGTCTATAACAAATATCAATCAGTTAGACCCTATCAATGGGTTATATACGTATGCAGAGTACTTGCTGTGGAAATTTGAAGAACGCGTGGAGCTCCTGAAAGGGAAGGTCTTTTAGGATGTCGGCACCTTCTATCAATCACCAGAGAGTGTATAGAAAAGAGGGTGTCCAAAAAGTTTTTGTTTTAGCTTAAAAACAAGGTTATTAATAAATAGAATATTTTTTTGTAACTAATTGATTATTAACATCCCCCTTCCCCCTTCAAAAGGGGAGATGCCAAGTAGTACTATTAAAGACTTTTTGGACAGGCTCACAATTATTTAGAAGGCAAATTGAGTGAAATATTTTAATACTATGATTCCGACACAAAACACAAATTGAAGAGTTTGTTTTAAATCTTGAAGCAATTACCCAACGAGAGGTGATTCGCATTAGGCTATCGCTGGCTGATGCATTGGCTGTTACAGATAGTAAATTTGGGGGAGTGCCTTATATTCCTAAAGGGGTGCGCTGCCCAAAAATGCCGAGGGCAAACCGCTGTTTATGTTGGCGCAAATCAACTGTGAGCAATTGCCTGAAAACAATCTGTACCCTAAAAAGGGACTTTTGCAGTTTTGGATAGCTGATACTGAAAACCCTCTATATGGGTTGGATTATGACGACCCTTGCAGTAATGATTTTTAAGCGAGTGCTCTACTTTTCCGACTATTGGTGAAGCTTTTGCCTATTGAGGCTTTTTGCAGAGCATTACACTTTTGAAGATTGTTACTTGCCTTTTTGATGCTGATTTGCAGTTTGCTTTGCATTTCAAAAAGATACTGAGAGTATTTCTTTAGAAGAAAGGGCTGCTACCCAACTCTTCTTTGAGAAGTGGAATGAAGTCTTTTTCAACCCATATAACTACTATTGATGAGTTTTTTTGATGAAGTACCTGATGATATTTGTGAGGAAATTAATGCCTATCTACTGAAAAGAACCCACAGGACACAAAATAGGTGGTTATCCTTACTTTATTGAATATGACCCTCGTGAAGAGAAAGACCCTCATACGCTCCTTCTCCTGCAAATAGATATTGATAACGTTGAAGGAGAAGAGATTTGTTAGGGGAAATGAAGGTGGTGTGGCTAATTTCTTTATCAGTCCTGAAGATATGGCTAATTGTAAATTTGACGATGTGCTTTTTCACTGGGAAGATAATTATTAAGCCAACATAATTATGGATAAGAATAGTATTTTGCAGTATAAAAGTCTATTTGATGGTATCACTCGCCATAGAGGGTGAAGATGCTAAAGAACAAATAGAGGTGTAGATGATGAGCCTGTCCGAAAAGTTTTGTTTCGTGAGGGCGATTTGCAAATCGCCCCTACAATGTGAATAAAAACGATTGATTATAATTAACTTTGTCAAACTCTGAAAGTTTGACAAAGTGTGTGGCGTAATTGTGTTTTTAAAACTTTTTGGACACCCTCATAGTTGAAAACTCTCAAAAAGCTGCCTACTTACTAACAACTAAAGACTAAAATAAATTAAAAAAATATTATGAATGAATTAACCGAAAAAGACCACCAACTATTGGTGCGTAAAGGAATTACCGAAGCTACTCTCAATGCACAAGTAGCGCGTTTTTAAACAAGGCGTACCTCCTATTCAGTTGGTAAAAGCTGCCGTAATTGATGACGGTATCTTGCCATTAACCAAAGAAGATGCGGCTAAATATGCTGCTATTTACCAAAAACGCAAAAGGGCAATAAAAATTGTGAAGTTTGTGCCTGCTTCGGGGGCTGCTACTCGTATGTTTAAATCGCTCTTTGCTTTCCGCGATGGCTTTGAGCCTGATAGGGAATCGTTTGTGGCATACGTGAACCGTACAGGTAATAAGGAAGTACGTGCTTTTTTTGATGGCTTGGAACGTTTTGCTTTTTATCCGTTGCTAAAAGAGTTTATCGATAAACATCACCCTGAGTTTGTAAAACCTTAATGAAGATGCTCAGAAACATCTTATTGTTTCGGTATTGCTGAACGAAAATGGTTTGAATTACGGGAATATGCCGAAAGGATTACTGCCTTTTTCACCGTCATTCTGAAAAATAGCGACTCCTTTTTGAAGAGCATTTCCGCGAGGCGGTGCTTTACGCATCGGATGATGAGCAAGCTAACTTGCACTTCACTATTACTGAACAACACACTGAATCTTTTTACAAGGAGCTAAATCATATAAAGCCACAATTGGAAGAGCGTTACCATATTAATTTTTGATGTGGATTTTTTTCGTATCAGAAGCCTAGTACTGATACAATTTCGGTTACTGAAGACAATGCGTTTTTTTCCGCGATGAAGAGGGTAATTTGTTGTTCCGCCCCTGCAGGACACGGTGCGCTTCTTAGCAACTAAACGATGTGGATGCTGATATTATCTTTATCAAAAACATTGATAATGTGGTTGTGAAAAAAATACACTGATGAGAACGGTGTTTTACAAAGAGGCTTTGGCTGGCAAGCTTTCGCAGGTGCAGGAAGAGGTATTTGGGATATTGCACCGCATTGATAACGACAAAGTTAAGAAAAAGGAGATAAAACATATATTGGATTTCTTGCGAGAAATCAATGTCAATGTGCCTGACTACGTTTATAAATTCCGCCGACAATACGCTCTTGAATTTGCGAAAGAGCAGCTTAATCGTCCTATACGTGTGTGTGGTATGGTGAAAAATGAGGGGGAACCAGGGGGCGGTCCTTTTTGGGTGAAGGATGCTAATGGTGTGGTGAGTTTGCAGATTATTGAATCGGCGCAGGTGGATATGAAAGACCCTAAGCAAAAGGAGATTTTTTTGAGCAATCTACTCATTTTAATCCTGTGGATTTGGTATGTGGTACTAAAAACTACAAAGGGTGAAAAGTATAATTTGCAAGAGTATGTAGACCCTGAGCAGGCATTTATTACTTCTAAGACGTATATGGGCAGACCGCTTAAGGCATTGGAGTTACCAGGGTTGTGGAATGGCTCTATGGCGAAGTGGATAACTTTGTTTGTTGAGGTGCCTATTATTACCTTTAACCCTGTAAAAGTGGTAAATGATTTGCTAAAGAAGACGCATCAGGGATAGGGAAAGAGGCTTGTATGCTTATTTTAGGCAAAAAGGTATAATTATTAAATACTGATAATCAATAATTTGCGATAAAATTGCGAAAAAGATGAAAAAAAGTCATAAAAAAATTTGTCAGTTAAAAAAATAGTTATACTTTTGCACCCTGAAATAATGATACAGGCAACGCCGGCATAGCTCAGTTAGCTAGAGCACGTGATTTGTAATCTCGGGGTCGTGGGTTCGAAATCCTCTGCCGGCTCAAAAGAGTAAGAATAAGTACTGATCGACCTACGCTTACTTTTGTTTTTATTCTAGCTATATCATAATTAAAGGGGAGATACTCAAGCGGTAACGAGGGCAGACTGTAAATCTGCTGGTTTTCACCTTCACAGGTTCGAATCCTGTTCTCCCCACGAGTTTATTTTTATTAGATTTTTGCGGGAGTAGCTCAGTTGGTAGAGCGTCAGCCTTCAAGCTGAATGTCGCGAGTTCGAACCTCGTCTCCCGCTCTTTCTTTATTGCTGATGTAGCTCAGGGGTAGAGCACTTCCTTGGTAAGGAAGAGGTCCTGAGTTCAAATCTCGTCATCAGCTCAGTAATTGTATTTGCACACACATCAAACACTCATTTATATAACTAAGATTTAAAAAATTTTTTTAGAAAATGGCAAAAGAAACATTTGATCGTTCCAAACCGCACTTGAATATTGGTACTATTGGACACGTTGACCACGGTAAAACTACTTTGACAGCAGCTATTACTAAAGTATTGGCTGATGCTGGTTTGTCAGAAGTACGTAGCTTTGACTCTATTGACAACGCTCCTGAAGAAAAAAAGAACGTGGTATTACCATCAATACATCACACGTAGAATATCAAACTAAAACACGCCACTATGCGCACGTAGACTGTCCTGGTCACGCGGACTATGTAAAGAATATGATTACTGGTGCTGCGCAAATGGATGGTGCTATTCTTGTAGTTGCTGCAACTGATGGTCCGATGCCACAAACACGTGAGCACATTCTTCTTGGTCGCCAAGTAGGTATTCCACGTATTGTCGTATTTATGAACAAAGTGGATATGGTTGATGACCCAGAACTATTAGAGTTGGTAGAACTTGAAATGCGTGAGCTATTGAGCTCTTACCAATATGATGGTGATAACACTCCTATCATACAAGGTTCTGCTCTTGGAGCTCTTAACGGAGAAAAGAAATGGGTAGATACTGTATTGGCTCTTATGGATGCTGTAGATAGCTATATTGAGCTTCCTACTCATGACGTAGATAAACCATTCTTGATGCCTATCGAAGACGTGTTTACTATTACAGGTCGTGGTACTGTTGCAACAGGACGTATCGAGAACTGGTGTAGCTAAAAACAGGTGAGGCTGTTGAAATCATTGGTATGGGTGCTGAAAAAAATTGACTTCTACTATTACAGGGGTTGAAATGTTCCGCAAAATCCTTGACCGTGGTGAGGCTGGTGATAACGTAGGTTTTGCTACTTCGTGGTATCGACAAAAAAAGATATCAAACGTGGTATGGTAATCTGCAAACCAGGATCTGTAACTCACACGCTAAATTTAAAGCTGAGGTGTATATCCTTTTCAAAAGAAGAAGGTGGACGTCACACTCCATTCCACAACAACTACCGTCCTCAGTTCTACGTACGTACAACTGACGTAACAGGTACTATTCACTTGCAACCAGGTGTAGAAATGGTTATGCCAGGTGATAACGTAACTATTGAAGTAGAATTGTTGCAACCAATTGCATTGAACGTAGGTCTTCGTTTCGCTATCCGTGAAGGTGGTCGTACCGTAGGTGCAGGACAAGTAACAGAAATTCTTGACTAATCTATATTAGAAAGTTTAGATTAATATTTATAGAAAAGTTTTGAGTGATTTTAAGCTCAAAACTTTTTTTAAAAATACTGGGTGTAGTTCAAGGGTAGAATAGCGGTCTCCAAAACCGTTGATGGGGGTTCGAATCCCTCCACCCGTGCGAGGGGAAAAAGGGCTGGTTGCTTTGTGCAGCTGGCTCTTTTTCTCTATTTACTTTACACAATGCTGTTCCTGATAGTTTTTTTGACTGGCTAATTACTTGGAATGAATATAAATTTCCTTGTTTTTAGTATTCTTTAATAAAAAAACTATAAGCTGTTTTTGCTATTAATGCAAAATAGGCACTACTTTTTATCAATACTGCATCTTTCTTTATTCTATATTTTTAATTCTTATAAAAATTCTTAATTTTCAGTGATTATTTCAGTTATAATGTCTTATGTTAAAATGTTTTTTTAGTAATTATTTATTTCGTATATTTGCAGTACAAAATGAAAATGTAATTAACTAAAAACTAAAAGAATATGGCTTTTTGATATTGAAATGATTAAAAAGGTATATGAGCGTATGCCTGAACGAGTGAAAAAGCCCGTGAAATAGTGGGAAGACCGCTAACGCTTGCTGAAAAAGATTCTCTATACACATCTTTGGGATGGTATGCCTACTAGGGCTTTTTGGCAGAGCTAAAGATTATGTAGATTTTTGCTCCTGACCGTATTGCTTGCCAAGATGCTACAGCGCAGATGGCTCTTTTTGCAGTTTATGCACGCAGGGAAGCCTAAGGTAGCTGTGCCTACTACTGTGCACTGCGATCACCTTATTCAAGCTAAAGTAGGTGCTGAAACCGACTTGAAGGTAGCTAAAGAACAATCTAAAGAGGTTTTTGACTTTCTTTCATCGGTATCTAATAAATATGGTATCGGATTTTTGGAAACCAGGAGCGGGAATTATTCACCAGATAGTATTGGAAAATTATGCTTTCCCAGGGGGAATGATGATTGGTACCGACTCACACACTGTAAATGCTGGTGGTTTGGGAATGCTTGCCATTGGGGTAGGGGGTGCCGATGCGGTAGATGTGATGGCTGGAATGCCTTGGGAGCTGAAATTTCCGAAACTCATAGGCGTGGAACTCACAGGCAAACTTAATGGCTGGACAGCTCCTAAAGATGTAATCTTGAAAGTAGCTGATATTCTTACCGTAAAAGGCGGTACAGGGGGCTATCGTAGAGTATTTTTGGTGAGGGTGCTAAATCGTTGTCTTGTACAGGTAAGGGTAGCATTTGCAATATGGGTGCCGAAATAGGGCTACTACTTCTACTTTTGGTTATGACGACTCTATGCGCCGCTATTTGCGTGCTACAGGGCGAGAAGAGGTGGTAGAAGCTGCCGATAAAGTAGCGGATTGCCTAACTGCTGACCCTGAAGTATATGCTGACCCTGAACAGTACTTTGATGAGCTGATACGCATCAACCTCGATACGCTTGAACCTTACATCAATGGTCCTTTTACTCCTGATAGGGGTACTCCTGTTTCTGAAATGAAGAAGGTGGCTCGCGAAAACGATTGAGCCTTTAAAAAGTAGAATGGGGGCTTATAGGGCTCTTATACTAACTCATCGTACGAAGATTTGAGCCGTGCGGTATCGGTAGTAAAACAGGCGGTAGAAATGGGGGTAACACCTAAAAGCTGCTTTTTGGTATCAACCCCGGTTCGGAACAAATACGCTATACTATTGAGCGCGATGGGATTATTGATGTATTTGAAAAAAATTAGGTACTAAAGTATTTACCAATGCTTGTGGGCCTTGTATCGGTCAGTGGGACAGAGAGGGTGCTGAAAAGCAAGAGAAAAATACAATTGTACATTCTTTCAATCGCAACTTCTCGAAACGTGCTGACGGCAACCCCAATACACACGCTTTTGTTACTTCGCCCGAAATGGTAGCTGCTTTGGCTATTGCCGGTAGATTGGATTTTAACCCTATTACCGATACGCTCACCAACGACAAAAGGCGAGGAAGTGAAATTTAAACCTCCTTATGGTGAAGAGCTGCCTACCAAAGGATTTGCTGTAGACGACCCAGGTTACCAAGCTCCTGCAGCCGATGGTAGTGGTGTGCAAGTGGTTGTATCGCCTACTTCTAACCGCTTGCAATTGTTGGCTCCTTTCCCTGCTTGGGACGGGAAAAATATTACAGGGGCTAAACTGCTCATCAAAGCGCAAGGCAAATGTACTACCGACCATATCTCGATGGCAGGCCCTTGGTTTGCGTTTTAGAGGGCATTTAGACAATATTTCTAACAATATGCTCATCGGGGCAGTAAATGCCTTTAATGGCAAAACAAATGCCGTAAAAAACCAATTAACGGGCGAATATGACGAAGTGCCTAAAGTGCAACGCGCCTACAAAGCAGCAGGCGTGCCTTCGGTAGTAGTAGGCGACCAAAATTACGGCGAAGGCTCATCGCGCGAACACGCTGCTATGGAACCTCGTCACTTAGGTGTAAAAAGCTGTACTGGTGAAATCATTTGCTCGCATACACGAAACAAACCTTAAAAAAACAAGGTATGCTCGCTCTTACATTCGCCAATGAGGCTGATTACGACAAAATTCAAGAAGATGACACTATCAACTTTTTAGATCTTACCAGCTTTGCTCCTAACAAACCACTTCACTTGGAATTTGTACATAAAGATGGTTCTAAAGATGTAATTGCTTGTAACCATACTTATAACGACTCGCAAATAGCGTGGTTTAGAGCAGGTAGCGCACTAAACTTGATAAGTGCAAGCTAATAAAAAAATCTATTGATAATACAATTTTGCCGATGAGACAATGCACTCACCGGCAATTTTTTTATGCAGTTATCTCCAAAACCAGCTCCATTTTCTCTCTTTTTCTACGCCTAATTCTGATATTTTTTTACTGTTATATATTGCCAAATCTCCTCATTTTTATTACCTTTGCAACTACAAACAATATTAAAAAAATATACCTTTATGAAAAATTATTTTTTTATAGTCCTCTTAGTGCTATCGTTGGCTGCCAATGTCTTGTTGGTGCGCAAATTATTCGTAGGCAACACACAAGTAATTGAAAGTGACCCCCGCGTGAGTGTGATTGTAACTCAAGCAAACCGCGATTTTGTAATGGGCGAAATGCGCACCTTCGTAGAAGCACTGCACCAAATCAATTTGGGGATTGAACAAAACGACCCTTCTTTGATTGTAGAAGCTGCTCGTGCCTCTGGCGGCTCTGTTGCCGACCACGCCCTCGCAGGGCTCATCGCTTCTATCCCTATAGGCTTCAAAACCATAGGCTTCGACACACACGGCAAGTTTGATGAAATTGCCAATAGTGCCGAAAAAGAATTTTTGACCCCAAAGTTACCCAACAACAAGTAACCGCACTACTTGGCAACTGCGTAGCCTGTCACCGCAGCTATCGTATGGATGTAAAAAAATAGTCGTTAGATTGAAGTATCAACAACTAACAAAAAAACATATCGCAATGGAAAAATGGAATATTATAGTAGAAGGGTTTGACCCCAAGCAAGTTACCAAGCACGAAAGCCTTTTTCAGTCTCGGCAATGGTGCTATGGGATGCCGAGCCAATTTTGAAGAACAATATACAGGCGAAACCTTTCAAGGCAGTTACATAGGCGGCGTTTATTACCCCGATAAAAACCAAAAGTAGGCTGGTGGAAAAAAATGGCTATCCCGAATATTTTTGCCAAAGTACTAAATGCCCCCAGCTGGTTGGGTATAAATATCAGCATCAATAATTGCCCCTCGATTTAAATACTTGTATAGAGGTGAAAGATTTCCGCCGGCAGCTCAATATGAAAGAAGGTTGGTACGAGCGTTCTTTCACCGCTACTCTGCCCAATGAGCAGCAAGTACAGGTAAAAGTACAACGGCTGCTTTCATTGCGCCACGATGCTATGGGTGCGTTGCATTACCAAATTACTCCCCTCACCGCCGATGCCCAACTGCAACAGAAAGCTACCTTGATAGCGGTGTGAAAAACAACGATGCCAACTGGGACGAACACTTTGGAACACCCTTGCAATTACCCATCAGGGTAATCGTGCCGCAATTATAGCCGAAACCAAAAACAAAATTCAAGGTATGTACTTTTATGCAGAATGCCCTTGCTGTAAATCAGCAACTTGTAGCAGCACAAGCTACTACACACACTGCCGATAATTACATCGGCAAGCAATACGAAGTAAATGTAAAGAAAGGAGATACATTAGCTATTGAAAAAAATAGGCGGCTATGTTACTGCCGAAAGCAATACCGAAAAATACACTATTAGCCGAAAACACATTTGCACTACTAAATGAAAAACATAAACTTCGCAACCCTCCTACAGCAGCAAAAGAAGACTGGGCAGCGATATGGGAAACCGCAGATATTGAAATAGACGGCGATGTAAAAGCACAACAAGCCATCAGGGTTCAACATCTTCCAGCTGAACCAAACCTATTCAGGCAAACACTCACAGCTGAATATAGGTCCCAAAAGGATTTACAGGCGAAAAAATATGGCGGTAGCACCTATTGGGACACCGAAGCCTATTGTTTGCCTTTCTATATGGCTACCAAATCTCCTCAAGTAGCACGCAATTTGTTGCTATACCGCTACAAACAATTGCCACAAGCCATTGCCAATGCACAAAAACTCGGTTTTTTTCACAAGGCGCAGCACTTTACCCAATGGTAACAATGAATGGTGAAGAATGCCATAATGAGTGGAAATCACCTTTGAAGAGATACACCGCAACGGAGCTATTGCCTTTGCTATCTACAACTATGTGCGCTATACAGGCGACAGCGATTATATAAAAAGATTATGGTATAGAAGTACTTATTGGTATAGCGCGTTTCTGGGCACAAAGAGTCAGTTTTTCAGCCGAAAAGAAAAAGTACGTTATCTTAGGAGTTACAGGCCCTAATGAGTACGAAAATAACGTTAATAATAACTTTTATACTCAATTATATAGCAGCGTGGTGTTTGCGCTATGCTGCCGAGCAAGTCAATAACACACACGACACACGCCTCAACCGATGAGTGTAAACAATGGCTGCATATTGCTGATAATATTTATCTTCCTTATTCCGAAAAATACGGCATTTATTTGCAACAAGACGGCTTCTTAGATAAAGAATTGAAGCCCACAACAGCATTATCTCCTCAGGAGCGACCTATCAACCAACATTGGTCGTGGGACAGAATCCTCCGCTCGCCCTACATCAAGCAAGCCGATACGCTACAAGGCTTTCTATTTCTTCCAAAATCATTTTAGCAAAAGAAGCCCTACAAAAAGCACTACGATTTTTACAGTCAGTTTACCGTCCACGAGTCATCATTATCTCCCCTGTGTACACAGCATATTAGCTGCCAAATTAGGGTATGATAGATGAGGCGTATCAACTCTATTTGCGTACTGCCCGCCCTCGATTTAGACGATTATAATAAAGAAGTACACGAGGGGCTGCATATTACCCTCAATGGCAGGTACGTGGCTGTCAATTGTAGAAGGATTTGGAGGCTTACAAGTAGAGGCTGATAAACTTACCTTTGCCCCACAAATACCCCCCAACTTGGCAACGTTATAGTTTCAAAAGTCTTCTTTCGGGGAAAGTCTATAAAGTAGAAGTATTACCTACGCACCATACAGTAACAATCTGATGAAAACAATAACCTCAGCGAATGCTGAGGTTATTGCAATCCCTAATCCTTAAAAATATGAAAAATTTCCTCTATGAAGAAGATCTCGTGGTACCTCCAGGAATCGAACCAGGGACACAAGGATTTTTCAGTCCTTTGCTCTACCAACTGAGCTAAGGTACCAGTTGTTTCATTTTTTCCGAGTGCAAAAGTAGTATTTTTTTAAACCTGCAAAAATTTTTCTCAAAAATTTTTGCAGGTTTTTATCTACTATTTTATAACTCATTAATATTCAGGCTTATCTTCTGGATGTTTCGCCATAAATTCTTCCGCTTTTTCACCATATTTTCCGAACCACAGAAGAAAGGCACCCGCTGATGAAGCTTCGTAGGCTTAATATCCATTATGCGCATATACCCATCCGAAGCCTTTCCTCCAGCCTGTTCTGTTAAAAAGCCATAGGGATTACACTCGTATAACAAACGCAATTTGCCTTGCGGAGTACGAGTCCCCGACGGATAAATATAAATACCCCCTTTCAGCATATTTCTATGAAAATCTGAAACCAATGAACCTATATAACGCGAAGTATATGGTCTATCCTCTTCCAGTGCTTGGCAGTATTTCAAATAGTCTTTTACTCCCTTGAGGGAAATGTACGTAATTCCCTTCGTTGATAGAATAGATATTCCCATCTTTAGGATACGTCATATTAGGGTGAGACAAGTAATACGTACCTATCGAAGGGTCAAGAGTAAAGCCATTCACCCCGTGCCCTGTGGTGTACACTAGCATTGTAGAAAGCCCGTATACTACATAACCCGCAGCCACCTGCTTATTGCCCTCTTGCAAAAAAATCTTCTAATTGCACAGGCGTACCTACAGGCGTAACCCGTTTGTAAATAGAAAATATAGTCCCTACCGTTACATTCACATCCGCATTGCTTGAGCCGTCAAGCGGGTCTATAAGCACAACGTATTTGCTGTTAGGGGCTGTGTTCTGAGGCATTAATAGGAATAAAAACTCATTTTCTTCCGATGCAATACCACATACCACATCACGCTGCGTAAGTGCGCGAATAAACAATTCATTGGCAAAAAAACGTCCAATTTCTTTTTGCACTTCGCCCTGCACGTTTTTCCTGACCCATATCGCCAAGAATATCCTCTACAAGCCCAGCCTTATTCACCTCGCGGTTCACAAGCTTCGATGCAAGCTTAATAGCACTCAATAAGCGGGAAAATTCCCTGTAGAATGTTGAAAGTCCTTCTGATTCTGAATGATGAACTCTCCTAAAGTTTGGTGTGTTTTCATTGTATTGTTATGTTAATGTTTATGATTTCAAAACTATTTGCCCAAGCGCCTCAAATAAAGCTGTATTACATTTTTCCAACCCTAAATACAACGACTCGCAAATCAGCGCGTGCCCTATTGATACCTCTAAAAGATTAGGAATATTATCGTTGAAGTATTTCAAATTGTCTAAGCTAAGGTCGTGCCCAGCATTCAGTCCCAATCCTACCCTTTCAGCCTCCAAAGCCGCTTTTATATAAGCCCCTATAGAAGAAGGATTGCCCAAAGCGTACTCACGAGCGTAGCCCCTCAGTGTAAAGTTCAACCCTATCAGCACCCACTTCAGCAGCACCACCCACCATTGCTTCTATCGGGTCTACAAATACCGAAGTGCGTATCCCATTGCGTTTAAACTCCTTTATAACTTCCGTTAAGAAAGCGCGGTGTTTTACAGTATCCCAACCCGCATTAGAAGTTATAGTATCTTCAGCATCAGGCACCAAAGTTACCTGTGTGGGGCGCACTTGCAATACTAAGTCTATAAATTTAGGTATAGGGTTCCCTTCTATATTATATTCTGTCGTTACTACCTGCAGCAACTCAGTAGCATCGTTATAGCGAATATGGCGTTCATCAGGGCGCGGATGTATAGTAATACCCTCAGCACCAAACCGCTGTATATCCGCAGCTACCTGCAATAAGTTAGGCATATTACCACCGCGAGCATTCCGCAAAGTCGCTATTTTATTGATATTTACACTTAGTTTTGTCATCTAATCCTTGAATTTTATTACTATCTTTTTATTTCCTATTTTCAGCTTCTTCAGCTTCACTTCGCGCCGCAAGAGAGAGTCTTGGGCGCTGGGTGTTACTCGGTAAGCTTTTAGGGTCGTATTTAGGGTCGCTGATGTGAAAACTCGCAGTATCTTTAGAATGAGCTTCAGGCTTTATATCCCCCACCAATACCTTCTTTAGCGAAGCAAGATACTTGTCGTTATCCTGCATCTTCTTTTCCAATGAATCCAACTTGAAAAAGCAAATTTAGCGTTTCACGCTTGTTTTCTACTACCGAATAACCTAAAATATATTGTCGCAGCGGACTATAAATAATAAATAAAGTTGTGAAAGCAATGAGTATTATCGCAAATAATGAGCCAAATACAAATATATTTAGCCTACTTAGCCTAAATGAACTCTTCTCTTCATAAGTGCTATCGTCCATCACTATCAGCCTATATTTACTAAGCCATTTCTCTTTCCAATATTCCTTTGTAAGTAACTTCATTTTATAGTCTTGCCAGTATTAGTTAAACACTTATTACCTGTTCTATTTGAGGCGCAAATTCCTTTACAGTCATTTCAACACCACTCTTTTAGGGTAAGCTGATTTACAGCACAATTCATACAAGTACCCTCTAAGCGCACTTTTTACTATGCGACCATCTTCAATATCCACCAAAGATATATCCCCCCGTCATTTTGCAAATAAGGGCGTATTTCAGCCAAAGCCTTTAATACTTGTTCTTTTTAATTCTTCTGAACTCATTAATTCCTTTTTATTATTAAAAATCATCGTCTAAATCCAACTTATCAGGATCATTTCTATTATCCCAAAAAGCAATGAAACGAATTTCCTTATGTTCTTCAATTAGTTTATATTCACGCCACTCTTCTGTTTCTCCCATTGTGCTATAAGCTCTTTAGCGCTCTTCATAACCCTATCGTGAGGTACAAAAGCACCTCTTTTTTTCATCTTCTAAGCCCTCTTTGATAGCTTTTTAAAGCTCCTTTTGTTATTTTTTTGGGTTTCTACAATAAGTGTTTCCATTTGTAAAATTATTTATGAACTGCACCCAGCCGTAGTAGTGATTCTAATAGCCTCCGAAGGCGGCAAGCTCATTGCGTTCCACAACAGCCCTCACCACGTTCTGTGCCAAAGCCTTAAAAAGCGATTGCTTGCGGACTGTCTTCTTGCAAAGCAATAGGTCTACCGTTATCACCCGCCTCGCGAATACCCTGTACAAGAGGTATTTCACCCAAGAAAAGGAATGTTTAGGTCAGTAGCAAGATTTTTAGCACCTTCTTTGCCAAAGATGTAGTATTTATTGTTAGGTAACTCTTCCGGAGTAAAGTAAGCCATATTTTCAACAATACCCAGTACAGGCACGTTGATACTTTCTTGTTGAAACATCGCCACACCCCGTCTAGCATCAGCAAGAGCCACCTTTTTGTGGCGTACTTACTATGACAGCACCCGTAATAGGCAGCGCTTGCATTAGGCTCAGGTGAATATCACCCGTTCCAGGAGGTAAGTCAATAAGCAGAAAGTCCAGTTCACCCCAATAAGCATCAAAAATCATTTGGTTCAAAGCCTTTGAAGCCATTGCGCCACGCCATATTACCGCCTGATTAGCGTTCGTAAAAAAACCTATTGAGAGCATTTTTTACACCATAATTTTCAATAGGCTTCATAAACGATTGCCCCCGCAATAGTAATCGATTCAGGGCGTTCGCCAGCAACATCAAACATTATAGGCATCGACGGACCATAAATATCCGCATCCAGTAAGCCTACTTTGAAACCCATTTTAGCCAAAGTCGTTGCCAAGTTAGCCGTTACCGTACTTTTGCCCACGCCACCTTTGCCCGAAGCAATTGCGATACAATTTTGTATACCAGGGATAGCCTTACCTTTCACTTCAGGCACTTCAGGCACAACAACTTTCACGTTTACAACAACTTTCGCCTTTTCGTGTACTTCAGCGTGAATCGCCTTCATTATTTCCACTTCAGTGCGTTTTTGGCTTGCATACTAGGGTTGCCGATAACCACATCCACTACCACTTCGTCGCCAAAGATTACAATATTTTTGAACAGCACCACTATCAACCATATTTTTTTCCCATCACCAGGTACTGTAATTTTTAGTAAGTGCTTGTAAAACATCTTTTTTTCTGGATAGTCATTTTTTTAATTATAAAATTATTATTAAATTTGATTTTGGGGCAAAGATACAAAATAATGTTTAATAATCAATGATTAATGATTAATTCTTTACAACGCCAATTTCCCCGCTGGCGCGAGCTTACAGATTGTGCCCACCGCTGGCGCGAGCTTGTAGCTTGTGCCTAATTCAAAAATTCTCTTTACATCCCCCACACAGCACTACTACGCACTGCCCCCTCTCTTTTGAGAGGGGAACGAGGGTGAGGACTCCGCTGGCGTAAGCTTGCAGCTTGTGCCCAATTCAGAATTCAAAATTCAGAATTCACAATTCAAAATGCGCTACACCCTTTGGCAAACTTTCAGAGTTTGTCAAAGTTTTTAATGTAAACCTATTTCAGGATATGACATTTTTTATCCTTCTGCTCACCTCTTCATATTACCAGCCCATAAAGTCTTGGACAGAAATCTCCTTACCAGAGTCTTTAAGAACGTTAAAATCGTAGTTCATCGTAAAAAGTTCCCTGCGATTCTTTTTCAGTTTAGCTGCCATACGGTCAAGATACGTATTTACCTGCTCAGCTACCGAAATAAGAGTCTGCTGGGCTACTGCCAAATGCTTCTGATAAGGCGTATCGTCCTGCTCCGTATCCAACTGAAAGATACGAAAGTCTATCACACCGCCTTCCCGCTCGTAGGCTTTATACTTTTCTATAAACTTAGGAATTTCTATAGTTGTCATTTGTTGATATTTAATTCTTATCCGCAAAAGGCGCTAACAGTTGTTTTTATCTCTTCCTTTATGGTTGTGTTATCTGCATTAGCAGCTTGTTCTTCTATAGGCTCAAAGTAGTAAAGGTCGTTTAGAATCCCATATATAGCTATGGCACGCAGACTGCTAGGTTCAGAGTTTTTGGTACAATTGCACCAAAAAAAGCAATTGCCCACTTATATGCCACACAATACATACCACTATGGTTATTACCTATAGCACTTATAAAAAGCCTCTGCAAGGGCATTCCCTTCTTGCGAATTAATATTAATAATTTCCTCTAACAGATTAATAACTTGGGGTTCTCCCTCCAATGTATACTTCTCACAGAACGACAATTGCATTTTCAGCACTCTTTTAAGGCGTGTTTCTTCCTTTTTAGCCTCATTAATATAGTTTACCCACTCTTTTTGATGAGAAATAGGTAAAGAAATGAAGTGCTTTTTACATTTTCACTTAACAAAGGCGTTATATCTACCATACTTTTATGTTGTTAAAAAAAACTTTTTGATATTCTTTTTCAATAAATCACCTAAAAGATTCTTATAGTCATTATTTTTTTCGCTGATATGAACCTATCACTCTTGCCCTACCTCACCCTAATTGTAGTAAGCAAAATAAGACTTGTCCCACCCATCCTACTTATCGCACATTCTATGTTAATATCCAAATTTTAAAAAGGTATTTTTTTGATTTTTGTATTTTAGAACAAATTTTTTGCCCAAAAACATCACCTATAGCCTAATTTATTTAAGCTATTATTTTTATTGTTATTCAAATATTTAAGAGTATTAATACACTCTTTTTTTCCTCTTATGCTACGGTAGCATATTTATATATATCTACATAAGGAGTTCCTCTCTTGATTACTGCAAAAGCAATATTTACAAGTTTAAACTTTATGTTATTGCTTATCAGCAAAAATATGCTTCCCTTGCTCTTTCTTCTTCTCAAAAATATGCCTTTATTTGAGAGTTATATTTTTTTAGCCGACTGAACCGCCATACTCAGCAAAGCCTTAACTTTTTTTATTTGCAAAATGATTTACTTGCGTCTTTCCTCTTACCGACTTTCCCGAGCTATGTTCAAAGGGCGCTATTCCCGAATAGCAAGCAAATTTACAGCTATTTTTTTAAATTTAGTAAAGTTATGAGTAATCATTACTAAATAAGCCGAAATTATAGTACCAATTCCCTTTATACTCTTCAATAAATCGCGATTCTTTTTCAATTCAGGATGCTCTTTAAAAACCCTTTCTATTTCATTTTCAATAGCTTTTTAGACTATTTTTAAGAGCAACTCTTGTTTGTTGATTTATTTTTTTGAACACTCTCATAAGCCTTGCTATTTACCCGTCCTTCATTCTCTTGGGTCATTTTTCAAACTTGTTATTGACTTTTTGTATTTTTTTCCCTTTCAGCAAAGAGAAGTTTAAGTTCCTGTATAGCTTCATCCGTTACCTTTGAAAGCACTATTTTTATCAATATTTCTCAAGGCATAAAGAGCAATCATTTTAGCATCAGTTTTGTCATCTTTACCTCTAGTAATACCTTTAGATTTATTAATTTCAAGAGCTGAAACCTCACTATAATAAGCATTTAGCTCAGAGAGCACTTCACCTAATTTGATTGAATACACCCCCGTATTTTTCAAAACAAATAAGCGTTTGAGTCAGGTTGTAACCTAACCTTTTCCAAATCCTTTACAATAGATTTAATGTTTTTAGGCTTATAGTCAATTACTTTTTGAACCTAATACATTGCCATTTTTATCCACATAACAAATATCTAATTTGTCTTTGGATACATCGATTCCTGTAAAAAGAACATAGTTTTTCATTTTTCTAAATATGATTATTGATATTAAAATAAGCCTTTTGCTTCTAAAAGTCTTTATTAGACCCTAACGTCTACCATTCTATTTAAAAAAATAAGGCTTTAAATCAAAAGAATTGGCAGAGGACTAATGTGCGACATAAGACGTTATCTTAACCCGTCCTCCTAGTTCACCTCTGTTACTTCTTTGAAATATAAAAATACTATTTTTTTCTTTTATATTAGGATATTATATTCAAAAAAATATTTTATAACTTTGCATTTCAAATCAATTCCAGCCCTGATTGTTCAAGTCTTTATTTACCATTCTATTTTTGAAAATCAGGGTATTCAGAAAGAACGGGCAGAGGCAGAATGAACAGACTTTTATTCTCCTCTGCTTTTCTTTGAAAAATAACTTCTTATTTTCAGGGTGCAAAGTAAAGACTCGTCCTACCTGTCGCACCCGTCCCACAATTCACAATTCATAATTTGCGATTCCCCGCTGGCGCAAAGCTTGTAGCTTGTGCCCAATTCAAAATTCTCTCCCCGTCCTACCCATCCCACTTATCGCACCCGTCCCACAATTCAAAAATTCAAAAATTCAGAATTCAAAATTCAAAAATTCACCTGAAAAATTATATCTTAAACCCTTTCAAAGATTCTTTTTTTGCTTGCCCTGTTGGTCAAAATTATCCTCAGAAAGCCATCGCTCAAAAAGCATATTTGTTACCAGCCCATTCCTTGTCTGTCATCGCATACCAAGCCGTGTCGCGCGAACGCCCTTTGTAAACCACTGCCTGCCTAAACGTACCCTCATATACAAAGCCCAAGCGTTCCGCAGCACGGCGCGAAGGTGCATTAAGGCTGTCACATTTCCATTCGTAACGCCTGTATTGGAGGGTCTCAAATACATATTTCGCCAACAAATACTGCGCTTCTGTAGCCATACGCGTACGCTGCAAAAGCTGGCGAATAGATTACCCAGCCCACTTCTATCACTCTGTTTTTAGGGTCTATACGCATTAGGGACAACGTACCTACGGCTTTTTGCGTTTGCTTATCTACAATTGTCAGAAAAATAAGGGTCAGCAGAGGCTTCCTGCTTGGTGAGTAAAGCGTGCAACTCCTCTTTGTCCTTTGCAGGAGCTATAGATAAATAAGTCCAGTCAGGCATTACAGCATTGGTTTCCAAATAGAAATCACTCAAATCGTCTAAATGTTTGGCTACCGAAAGAGGTTCCAACAGACAATAATTCCCCTCTAAAAAGGGTTATATGAGGGGTTGCTCCTACTGAAAAAAATCAGGTAACGCCTCCCCTATAGGCTGATTGTACTGGTTTGTATTCATTGTATGTTTTTAGATAATCGGTTGATACCCCCGCTGGCGCAAGCTTGCAGCTTGTGCCCAATTCAAAATTCTTTTTACATCCCCACACAGCACTACTGCGCACTGCCCCCTCTTTTTGGAGAGGGGAACGGGGGTGAGGATTCCGCTGGCGTCCCACAATTCAAAAATTCAGAATTCAAAAATTCATAATTCACAATTCCCCTCGCACTATTTAGTGGCAAGGGTTCTCAGTGCCTTTTTACAATATATTTGGTTTCTTTGGTAGGACTTTCGCGTTCCCCAACGCTCACAAAGAGCTGTTACGAAATCGGGACGGGTTTTGCTAGCATCGTTCAGCCAGTTCCCTACGCTATCTTGCACATACTTAGCCTTATCAGCTTTCAATTTATCTAATATCGGCAAATACACCTCTGGCTTTTTCTTTCAAGGCTTCTATATGAGCACACCAAACACCCCGCGGGCGTCAAGGCTTCTGTACTAAACCTGCGGATATTCTCATCTTCGCTTTCTGCCCAGTGAGAAAGAAAAGCAATCGAAAAGTTTAAATGCACGCTCATTTCGGGGCGTAATGCCATCCAAATAATCTCACGAACGCCAAAATGACTATCGGTTACCAAGGGTTTTAGTTTGTGTAGCTTATCTTCTAAGGGGGTATCGGTATGCAAAGCTACCAAATAGCAAGCATAACAGCGCACAGAATCGGATAAATGTGAACTAATTTGCTTAAACAAAAGGCTTATAGAGGTCAGTATTTGCATATTTTTCAGCTAAAAAGCACCTATAAGCCTAATCGTATTCATTGTAGAAGGTTTCTTTTGCTGATGGATTTGGCAAACCAACTCTTCAACAACATTTTTATCAATCCCCAAAGCAGGAAAAACAGACTTTACTAGCAGAGAATGGTCTACAGCCAGCCATTCGGTAATGGTTTACCGTTTCTATACGCCCCCGTATTTAATAGCGAAAAGCACTTCCGAAGGAATATCTACCGCCTTCTGAGCCCCTTTTCTGTTCTTGATAATTTCTATATCCATATAATAAATTATTCCTCCCCTTCTGTGTTTATAGATTCTTTGGTAAGGAGATGCTGGAAATTGGGTTTGGCATAGTATTTCATTTAAAAATGATTATAGATTTCAAACTCTTCTAAATTATAATCTCCTTTTTCTTTATTGTATTTATATTTATAGAGAGCAAAAAGTAAGTTGTTTTTATCCCAATACCTTTATCCGTTTCTTTGTCTAAAAACACACTACCAGCTTCAAAACATACATAAATATCATAGTTTACACTATGAAGAACTATTTTTACAAAAATCAAATCCTTTTTACTTTTTTTGTTTTTATTATTTTTTGCAATAAGAGGCTCTCTCCAAAAAGCTTTTTAAATGAATAAAAGGTCTGATGTACTTAATCATCTCTTGATTAAAATAAGAACTATTATAAAAATATCCTCCTTCTGTTATCAATACAGATCTTTTTCATCATACTAAGTAGTTCTTTATCTGTAATATCATTAGAAGAAGATAGTGTTTTTATGTAGATGTTCTACACTTCTTTCTACCACTACATCATACCAACCATAGTAAGGATAATCTTGAGAATAGAGCGTAGAACTAAAAGATAAAAATATAATGATTATATAGATTTTTCATTTCTTTGGATTTGTATTTGTTAAATAATCTCACGAATGCCAAAATGACTATCGGCTACTAAAGGTTTTAGTTTGCGTAGCTTGTCTTCCAGAAGAGTATCGGTATGCAAAGCTAGCAAATAGCAAGCATAACAACGCACCGAATCGGATAAATGCGTGCTGAGTTGTTCAAACAAAAAGGCTTATAATGGTCTACAGCCAGCCATTCGGTAAGGTTTACCGTTTCTATACGCCCTGTATTTAATAGCGAAAGCACTTCCGAAGGAATATCTACCGCCTTCTGAGCTCCTTTTTCTATTTTTTTGATGTCTTCGGTCATAAAAAATAATTTATCAATTAGTAAATTAGCTAATTTTTTTATGGCGTGATAGTAACGATTTTTTCCCTCTTTCCAAATTACTATTTTTCTGTTGGTTCTTGCGCTTTTTCAGCAATCATTCGCTCATAAGCAAGAGATAAACCTTTTAAAAAGTTTTTCTTCTAATATATCTTTCTTAGCTTCTTTCTTTTTTTCATAGCTGTTTTTCATTTGATTATAAAGGTCTGTATTATAAATTATTTCTTTTCTCCTTTGTATTTCTTTTGCAATAGGAGTACGTTCTCCTTCTGAATTATCAAAAATATAGCAAATATCTACCATATCCATATAGATAGCAAAAGAGATTGGCAATCCCGTTATGATACCTTCTTTTCAATGGTTTTGTGAGGGAATGCTATGTCCTCCTTCAGCAACCCGCTGAGCGACCCGCTTTTTTGCCATTGTTACATTGCGCAACCAAAAGAACAACAGAGTAACCTCATAGCCATTGGCTTGTGCCCATTCTATTTTTTTGCTTATAGCTTTTAGTAGCCAAAGTAGTTTCGAAGGCAAAAAGTTTCTCCTTTTTGCAATAGTTCGTCCATACGAGCCAGCATTATTCTGCCAGCTTGCATAGCTACACTTTCGGGCTGAAAAGGCGATAGCCCCTTAGCGATTTCATCAGCATTGATAAACTCTTTGCAGCCCAGCACTTCCGGCAAAATCGTAAAGGAAGCAGTGGTTTTTCCCGCACCATTACAACCTGCTATGATATAGAGTTGTTTGCTCATTCTGTTGTGTTTATATATTGGCTATATATATTCTTCAAATTTTTCCTGACCGCAAAAGCTATTGTGCTACATTTACTCATCTCTATCCACAGGCTCTTTAGTAAGAAGATTTTTGGAAGTCAGAAAAGTTTTCAGCTACTTTCTCACAAAACGTATCGTGATACCAAATCCAAAGCGAATCATCGTGCAGGTTGATAAACACAAATCCTTCGTTTACAGCACCTATAGCAAAGGCTGATTGGAGTTCTTCGGGGTTAAAAGTGTCTTCATCACGGGTTTGCAGCACCGAAAAAGCAACATCATCACAAGCAAAGATAGCGTAATTGCAGAAAGATTCGCTATAAGTGTGCGAAAAAGAGATCCTCTTTGCTCCATACTTCAATCTCGGTACTGTGTTCATATTCTGTATCAGGATACAGCGTGAGCCATTCTGGGGAAAGATTCTCCGTTTTCAATACAGTTTATATAGTCTTTTGGGAGTTCTCTCCCTAAATATGTTGTAGGTAATACTTCGTTGTTCATCTTTTTATTTTTTTAGTTTTTATTTTTTTAGTTTTTATTATTAGTTAGTTACACTATTTGCCCAAAGTACAAAAAGCATCATCAGTATCTTCCTCGCCCATATCCACAGGAGTTACAATCTCTGTGCCCACCTTTGGAATGGTCGTATGAAAAGTATGCATTACCCATTCTTGGAAAGGTAAATTAGGTTCTACTTGCAGTTCTTCTTTTGTTACTATTAGGAGGTAAAGACAGTATATCATCCCAGCAAATCTCATCGTAACCAATCGCTAAAAGACGCAAGAAATCAAGACCATTAGAAGCCAATGTACAAAGCATTTGCGAACCTGAACCCTGACCCCAAATGCACAATCCGAGTTATTCCCTCATCATCTACCCAAAGACCTCCCATAGAGCCATCTGCTCCGGTTCTACAAAAACAAGCAAACGGCGGGATATCTCCTCACTATCGTTATCGAAATAACATTCTAATGTCTCATCTCGCATTGGATTTGGCTCCATTGAGAATATAATAATTGTACCTCCTTTGCGTTCATTCTCCGTCCAGCTCTCTCTTAGCTTATCTTGTGGATAGAGATAGCCATAGCACACGCCATCTCTGTCCTCAAAATAACCATTGCCCTCTATCCACTGATAGAGTTGGCGGAGTTCCTCAGGGATTTGCATTCCCTCAGGAGGGCATTTTCTAATTGTTGTAATAAAATGTTCGGCATCATTAAAACTATTTTTTTAGTTGATCGTTTGAGTTTTTTTCAAGTGTTTTTATTTCATTACCTAAAACGGTAATTACTTGATTGTTGGAAATAGGTCTTAGATCTATTTTTCTGTGAGTATTCGTTTACTACTTTTTTTGAGAAGATTCCTTAAAAGGAAAGTTCAAATAATGAGGTAATAAATAAAAATCTACCAAATGCAACCCCGAATATTCTGTTAGTTCAGGGGCTTTTTGGGTTCGTCCATATCGCTAACAAATTCAATATTAGGTGAAGCAATAACAGAACCTGCCGAAGTGCCTATGTACAATTTTCCGTTATTAATTTGTTCAATAAGTAGTTTGTCAGCTCCTTTCTTTTTTAGTTCCTGCATTAGGTAGAAAGTATTTCCTCCCGAAATAAAAATGTAATCATTTCGCTCTAATGCTGTAGCTATTTCTTCGGCTGTAGCGGTAGAAACTTCCAATTCTTCTATGATAAGCCCTATTTTTTTCAAAGGCTTTCCTATCATCATCTACATAAAAACGCACTTTTTCTACCAAACTTGCTGTTGGGATAAAAAGCAAGTTTTTTTCCCTTTTACGGGTTCCCCTGCAAAATCTTCAAATAATTTTTGCGACAGAGCTGAATGATGAAGTTAAAAAAATAATCTTTTTCATTTGTGATTAACAATTACTATTATTGGACGAAAAACATCATTGTTTAGCAAATTCTTCTAAAAACTGCCTATATAGTGGTACACTTCTCTCTATCCACTCAGTTGTGCTGTTCATTTCAATGCCATAATAGGCAAAAAAACGGACGATAGTCCGCGTGAATATATTCAAATGTGAGTTCAAAAGGACGCAATAACTCTTTAAGAGTATATTTATATTTTTCGTTATCCGCATATTCACGTTCATCAATACCAGCCGAAATAGCAAGCGTTACCTTTTTTGCCTCCTACTTTATAGCCGCTTTTTGCTTCCGTAAGCCCAACCATAAGTAAGGACTTCATCTTGCCATTTTTAAAAAGAGAGGTGAGCTAAACCAATAGAGCGGAAACTGAAATACAATATGGTTGTATTGCTCTATCAGTTGTTGTTCTTTCTTGACATTGATATGCTCATCAGGATATGCTTTGTACAACTGATGTATGGTATATTGTTCTGGGTATTTCTCAAGCTCCTCAATCCAACGCTTGTTGATGAGTGAATCCTCTATATGAGGGTGTGTTACTATAATAAGTGTTTTCATTGTGTAATATGCTAATTATCAACATTTAGAAATTAATTTTTTTAATTGTCCTTCTTGTTGCGTTTCATTTAATGGATAATTAGAAATGAATAACTCTTTCCCTTTTTGGTCAGAGCTATCAGTTACATTTCTCATCCCGTAAGTAAGTGTCCAAGGAGTGATGTTCGCAAATGAGAATAACTCACGGATATAAGGTGAATCATCATAAGTAATCAGCCATTTATGCTTACATTGTCGCATCGTTTGGGCAAATTTCTGATGGTCAAAAACTTATGTAGGTGTCCTTTCTTCCCATATAGTGCTGATTTGGTAGCTGAGTAATAGGGAGGGTCTAAAAACAAATACATTCTTTCCCTCTTTTTCCACTACTTCCTGATAATCTAAATTAGTTATCTGTGTATTGTGATGTACAAGAGAGGCAAAGTCGCTGAGTCGCTGGATACTGCTTTCAGTAAATCGCCCTTTGAAGGCAGCTTCGCTATAGCCTCCGCTCAAGCTCGTTCCTGAAAAAAAGTAATTCGGTTATAAATAAAGAAAAGCAGTAGCGCGTTCTATATCGTCAAAAAGTATCCAAATGGGTATTGAGAAACTGATACAAATCCTTTTCCTACAGGGTAAGCCATTCGCCACTCTTTGTATTTTTCTGTATCAATCCTACTATATCTTTTTGAGACATTTCCCAAAAACTTGAACAATTCAAAAATACAAATCATTCACCCAAAACTTTTTAGGAAAAAGCTGTTTTCAAATATACAAATACCGAACCGCCCCCTACAAAAGGCTCCCGAAACTCATCAAAAGAGGGAAGAATTTGAGAGATAGTTCCTATCGCTCTACTCTTACCACCTGGGTATCTTAAAGGACTTTTTTTATCATATTGACCCTTCTATGCTTACTATAAAATTATTTTTCTTTTAGCTTCTTTAAATAGAAGTTCTATTCTTTTTGGAGTGTTGCTCTATTACATTTTCTCGATAAAAGGAATCCAACTCTTCTTCAGTGCCTTCCGAAGTGATTTTTCCCCTTTCAATTGTTCAGAGGTAAGCTTAAGTACTGCTTTGCTTTGCACAAAAGTACCATCTGCAGAAACATCTTTTAGGTTAGTATATAAAAATCATCTTTACCAAACCATCTTTTTATATCACTCATTGAAGGTAAAATTCCTCTTTTTGAGTGTTTGCACTCAGTTAGAAAGATTGTATTCTCTGAAAAAGTTACCTCATCTACTGTAAAAAAAGTATTTTTCCACCCAGATAATTGGTAATCGTTACTTTGGCTTTTAGAGAAGTCTCCTAAACGCTCTTTTGGGTTGTAGGGTAGCAAATTCTCTTTCTTGGGCTTCTTTTTGCTTTTTTGGCGAGAAAACTCCATAAACGAAGAAACATCTGTCCTTATTTTATCCTTAAAACTATCTAATCCTGCCACATTATGCAAAGCTATTCCTGTAGTTTTCTCAATGCAAGCATAGGCTGTTTTTTGCTTTATCTATAATAGAATGAAAAATTTTTGCGTCAGTTCGTTCAAGTTCCAATGTAATGCTGAACTATGATATTGTTCTATTTCTCTTATTTTTTTCAAGAATATAATCATTGTCCAATTGTTGATTTGTGATTTTACCCTTATAAGAAGTGCTTGCTTTTGCCTTGTGATAATAGGCAAAAAAATAACAAAAAAACATCTAAAAGTGACATCATAGAAATAGTATCCCATTGTAAAAAAATCCCTATCTCCCACCGCACCTTCATCTTTCACTATAGGGATAATAGTTATTTTTCTTACTAATAGAAAGAGAATTATACACCCTTTCGTACGGATAAGAGCGGGTTCTTTTTAGGCGATACCCATTTAGAAATAGCAAAAGTCCCCTTTTTACTTTCTACAAGACAAGTAGCAGGTATCGTATTGACATCAAAAATCCTTTATAGCAATTCTTTTTAGTGCCTTTGAAAGTTCTATTTTGTACTCTATACCTGTTATTTTTTTCCTATAATTTCCATTTTTATCTTTATGAATCTATAACTTCTACAGTTGAGTGAAAATCTCCAATACCTTGTCGCGAACCTATGGAAATTCAGTATATTCTCCTCGGTCGAGAAAGTGTTTCCCATTTAGATTGCAAATATACAAATATTTTTTTCAATTTTTCCACCCCCTATTCAGAGTATAAGCTGAGCGAACCTTCAGCGAAGGATGAGCGAAGGATGAGCGAAGGAAAGTCGGCGAGCTGGCGCAGCCGAGTATGTGACGAAGGATAAACGTCTAATAACCCTAACCAAAACCAGAAAAAAATATACTACATCAAAAAAATTTGCCTTGCCATTTACCTTTTGTTTTGTACTTTTTGCACCGAGAATTAAAAATTAAAAAAACTATGAAAAAGAACATTTATTACTTTGTTATGGGTATTTTTTGCCCTATTGGGTACAGTATCTTGCTCTAAATCAGAGAGGCGAAGAAAGCACAAAATATCAAAAACCTACCCAAGGAAGTCAAAAGCATCGTTCCTGATAACATTTTAAGAAAATTAGAGGCAAATGGTATGGTCATACATACCGGCACTACCCCTCCCTAATATCGAAGGTACTTTCAATATAACTCCGTTCGAGTTAGCTTTTTACCGATGTTGAAGATTATCAGTATGTTGTAGGCTATCAGATAACAGGTTATACCTATCATTTCTACGACCAACAAGGTGTAAAAAAATAAAAACGGACTACGAAAACCCTCAATTTATTAAGTAATGATAAAGCTATAGGCAAAGGCACTATCATTTCGGGCAGTGAGAATAAATTTACTGCTTATATGTCTTTTTGAAGGGGAAGATAAGTCTATAGGTGTCAGCTATAAAGAGGTAGCTATCATTTCAGGGAAATTACTGCACAGGGTATTAAGAACTTCAGATATGCCTTTTTGTTTATTAGAAAAGAATGACCCTCTTAATAAACTGATGCCAGTAGGGGGTACCCGCATTTGGTCTCGACAGCGATAATATGTCTGAAAGAGAATAAAAGGAACCTACAAGTTACTAGTTAATCGTATAAAAAAACGTGGGATATCCCACGTATTACCATTGTTTTTTGAAATACCAAAATAGTATTTGTGTTGCCAAAGAAAAGAGTTTGTTTATCATCGCTAAAGCTAAACGGAATAGGTACTTTTTGTCCGTTAGAAACGTTGTAATATGTATTGCCTTCTCTTGCCCAATCAAAGGTTTTTTCTTTCTTCATCACCACATTTCACACCGTCATCTGATAGCCTGTAGTATATAGTAAAACCAATTGTACTTGCTACAATATCACCTCTAAAAGCAAGCAGGAATACCCTGCCTTTAAATTCTTTTTATAGTCTTACCGCTCTTCAATTGTGCTTTTGGTAAGTCTCCAATCAACCTACAAAGGGGTCTAAGTGACTATAATCTACGCCTCGCTTATGAAGAATCAATGTTTCATCATTACCTTTATCATTTAGGAAACGCAGTATGAGCTCTTTGTTTTTTTCATTTCATAATTGATAGTAGCTGTTTGTCCCTTGTAGCCTTTTAGGAGAATCAGCCGTTATAGTCAAATGAAAAGCGCTGTTAGAAGCGGTGTAATCGTAATACTTAAAAGTCTTCTTTACAAGTAGAATTATCTTCATATACCCGTTTGTGCTTCAGCTGGTTGTCAGAGATTTCAAATACAGTTCGTTTTTGAACATTGATTGGGAGTATACCAATTGTATTCATTTATACTTTGTTTTAGGTTGTACATAGTATGGATATACCAATCACCTTTAAGCGAAGTACTACTACCATTGTCATCATCTTTTTCCGCAAGAGAAAAAGACATAAAGCTGTGGCAACAAGTGCCGATAAAATACGTTTTTTTCATATTTGTTTTTATTTTTAAAAAGTGAATATCGGGACAAAGATAATAAAAAAATATGTTTATATCTTATATAATATTTTTTTATAATCATCCTTATTTTTTTGCCCTGAAAAATTTACAAAAAAATCAGGCGTTTTATGAAATTATTAATATCTTTATTATTGTTATTGCCTTTGTGGGCAAAGGCACAACTAATGGAACCCCTCGACAGATGGGGCGTACGCACTGCCTACACACGCACCAATGGCAGCCGCAGCTTTGTCTTTATAGGCGCCTCACTCAATAGCACCGAAGTAGACCCCAGTGGCTTAGCTGCGGCAGGAGCCAAAAGTATACGCAGGAGCACAGATAGGAAAAACCAGACAGCTGGAAAAATAATCCCCGAAGTAGGAGCAGATACTTTTTTTATCTTACCGGTAGGAGTAGGCGTTTCGCTAAACACCGAAGCCATAACACCCCGCGTAGGCATTACGTTCATCAATTCCATCGAATTTTATTGGGGTTACTCCTTTCCGTTTAAAGAAGGAAACAGCTTTCAAGGATGCACATTTTCCGTAATTGTAAATTTGTATAGAGATCTTTTCTACACCCGATAGGGTATACTTTCTATAAAAATACATTTTTATACCCGAAAAGGTATATATTTAATAAAAAAATACGTATCTTTGTACCCGAAAAAGGTATACTCATTAGTAATTTTTCCATTATGAACATAGCTTCTTTTGTAAAGGAAAGGCGTAAGCAGCTAAAAACTCACACAAACCGAACTAGCAATGCGTGCAGGAGTAGGTTTGCGCTTTGTACGCGAATTAGAGCAAGGCAAAAGCACCTTACGTTTAGATAAAGTAAATCAAGTATTAGCCCTCTTTGGTGCCGAAGTAGGGTAATAACCCTTGTTGAGAAATGAAAAACAATACTCCGATTTAATAATTGCCAAATTAGCCCATTGGTAAATAGACGTCCAAACCCTCACGCTTGAGCGATGCACCCCTTTTTGCGCCGTACTTTTGCCCCAGAATTTTAAAAAGTATTACGCAATGAAAACCTTCTTTAATATCCTCTTGCTTTTTGTACTGCCTCTTATGGCACAAGCACAAGATATTACCCAAACCCTCAAAGGTACTATTTACGACCAAAACACACACCAACCCCTAATAGGAGCTACCGTAATGGTGTAAAACTCCAACCCTGCTATAGGTACAACTACTGATGAAAACAGGGCATTTCAACCTCGCCAATCTCCGTTTAGGAAGAGTTACTTTAGAAGTTTCTTATATAGGCTACGAAAGCGAAACAATTCCTGAAGTACTCATTACCTCAGCCAAAGAAGTCGTACTAAACATTACCCTCAAAAGAAGCCGTTGCCGAGCTCGAGGGAGTCGAGTTAGTAGCAGGTATCCGCAAAGAAAAAGCCCTCAACAAAAATGGCTACCGTCAGTGCGCGTACCTTTTTCAGTAGAAGAGACACAACGTTATGCTGGCGGACTCAGCGACCCTGCCCGATTAGCCTCTGCCTTTGCAGGAGTATCTACAGGCAACTTGCAAGACAATTCCATTATTGTGCGTGGCAATGCCCCACAAGGTGTACAATGGCGATTAGAAGGTGTAGAAATCCCCTCACCTCAGCACTTTTTCAGGAGGCAATGTTATTGGCGGCGGATTGGTTACACTCTTTAGCAATCAAGTGATTGGCAATTCCGATTTCCTTACAGGTGCTTTTTCCTGCTGAATATGGCAATGCCCTTGCTGCTGTTTTTCGATGTAAAAAAATGCGCACCGGCAACACTTCCCGACACGAACACACCGCTCAAGTAGGTATATTAGGGCTCGACTTTGCTTCCGAAGGACCTCTTTCACGTGCCAAAAAAACGCCTCTTATCTCTTCAATTATTGCTATTCTACTTTGGGTTTGCTTAATGATTTGAAGATAAACAACACAGGGCAACGCATCAAGTACCAAGACCTTTCTTTTTAAGCTGAATTTTCCTACCGATAAAGCAGGTACTTTCTCTCTTTGGGGTATTGGTGGCACTGATGATACCCGTAAAGAAGCTATCAAAACCCCCAGCGATTTTTAAAACCGACATCGACCGTGTAACTAACAGCTGGGATACCTACGTAGGTACAATAGGGTTACAATACCAAATCACTGCTAGCGAAAAAGAGTTTTGTTGAGTCGCACGCTGCCTTTTTCAAGCACTGACGACCGCATTACTACCGATTACCTTTCAGATGACGCTTCAGTGTTCACCCCCGACAGCCGACTCAAAAAGCAAAACGGAACCCTTACGCTGGCTACCCTCGCTTACCCATAAATTTTTTCTCGCTCAGCTACTTTCAAAGCAGGGATTAAACACAAGCAGCTTTTTCTATAAATACGACCTCAGCGCAGCACAAGATTATATACCAAGCACCTATGCACATATCGTCAATTCGTCAGGTAGTACTAATTTCACTGAAGCCTACTCACAAGTTAAATACCAGCTATCACCTTCACTTTTGGCTAATGTGGGGCTACACATTCAGCATTTTGGTTTGAACAAAGAAGTCTCTTTAGAAACCAGAGCAGGACTGGCTTGGAAGATAAGCGATAAACACAGTTTGAGCTTCGGTTATGGCAAACACTCTCAACCCGAAGACCTGAATGTCTATATGATAGAAGTAGGAGGCGTGGCTGTAAATAAATATTTGAAAATCAGCGAGGCACATCATTTTATATTGGGATACGATTGGCAACTTAGCGATAAATTGCGCTTCAAGGCAGAGGGTATTTTTCAGTATCTGTGGAATATCGCTGGCGAAGAAGGTACCAGCTATTCGCTTATCAACCTACGCCGTGCCTTGTACCTCAACAAAAAACTCGTGAATAATACTCAGGGGCGTAATTACGGCATCGACCTTACTTTAGAGCGCTTTTTAGCCGATAATTATTACTATCTGATTACCGGCTCAGTATTCACCTCAAAATACAAAGCAGGCGATAACCTATGGCGCAACACCCGTTATAACAAAGGATTTGTGCTAAATGCTCTTTTTGGCAAGGAATTCTATTTTGCTAATAACCGCAAGGTGTTAGATGTAAATGCACGGGTAACTGTTACAGGAGGCGAGCGTTATAGCCCTATTTTAGAGAGCCAGTCGCTGGCAGCCAAACGAGTGATATTCGATGAAAGTCGGGCTTTTTAGTGAGCAATTGCGCCCCCTCACCTATGCCGACCTTACCATAAATTATCGCATCAATCACCACAAGAGCTCGAGTGTATTCTCTTTTCAAATGAAGAATGTACTTGGGGCTCCTATCTACATCCACCATAATTACAATTACCAAACCGGTCAAATAGAGCTTAGCAAAGCCACTTTGGTCATTCCAAATATCAGTTATAAAATCGAATTTTAGTACAGCCGCATAGGCAAAATTAATTATGAAGAAATATCAACACCCCTGTATTGTTTTTTACCCTTTCGCTTGTCATTCCTTGGGTATTGTGGTTTGTGGTGGCTTATTGAGGCACTCAGCCAAAAGCACCCTAATGCTTTTTTGGACAGGCTTTTTTTGAGTTAGCAGGTCTATTAGCACCTGGGAGTAGCAGCCTACTTATTTGCCCGCGATAAAGCCCTTTTATCCGGACCCTAAAAGCGCGTTTTATAGGCAAGAACCCTACTTAGCAACCGCTATTTCTGGATTACCCTCTTATTTCCGCCTATTTCCATTATTGTAGCACAACTCATTTCCCTCAATTTAGGACACAGTCTCGACCAGTTTTTACATTTCAGGACAACCAAGTTTCAGTTCAGCCCCTTTCAATGCTTGGTTTGTACTTTGCTTAGCGCCAGTAGTCGAAGAGTTGGCTTGGCACACCTATGGCACTGATGCTTTGCGCAGTAAGTGGAGTTTATTTACCCTCATCGGTTATTTTCACCATCTATTGGGGGTTGTGGCATTTGCCTTTGTTCTTTGTAAAAGACTATTACCAAAAGCAACCTACACGCCGAACTTTTTGTGAGTTTATTTACCTTTTGTGTTTATCATCAACTGGTTGTATTATAAATCAGGACGCAATGTACTAATAGCCATATTATTTCATCTGGTAGCCAATGTTTCCAACGAAATCTTCGCTACCCACCCCGATAGCAAGGTAATACAGAGTGGGCTATTTGCAATACTAATGGGGTATATCTTAGTGAGGGAGAGACGATTATTCTTTAGTAAAGAGTGAAAAAGTTTTGTGTTAGGGTATAAATAAAAAACTGCAGTTTTTTGCAGTATTTTTATAAAATACTTTGTATAGTGGGAATTTATAAGCTAAACTGATTTAAAACAGTTGTTTGCGCATATATTTCCATAGTAGAAGCTAAAGTATAACCGCGCTTTTTCATTTTACCTTCTTTTTATGAGTTCGTTGTAGAGCTCATTGGCTTCTAACAGTTTTTGAAAATTATTATCTTCTTTATAGTTTTTTCGGTGAAAGTAGTTATAAGGTTATCTACTTTTTATCAATGAGTGTTTCCATAGCGTTAAATAAAATTACGAGTGTGAATAAATACTGGTGAATTAGCATAATTTGACATTAATTCATCATACTCTTCTTATAAGGAGGCGCAATTTTTCGTTTTTACTATAATCATCAATTTTTAGTCGCAATTCATTAAATATATATATTTACATAGAGAGTAATTGAAGTTGATTTGGCAGATTTGATACGTAGAACTATATTTTTCATAGTATAAGTAAAGTTTACTTCTTTTTATACTTAAGAACAATTTTCTTCAATAATAAAACTAAAAATACAATTTTTTTCTTTACAAAGTATAAAAAGTAAAATATTTAGAAAAATGAGCACTTAGCAATAGTTTAAAAGAAAAACTCATTAGAGAGTTTTTGTATAGTTCTATTAAAAAGCCTAATATTATAGTTTAGATATGTTTGAAAAATTATGTAGAAGGTAAACCTAATTTATCAAAGAAAGCTTTATTTCTTTCTTTAGCCATATTTAATAATCTATCATATGAAATAATTTCTATATAACAATTAAGGCTTCTATTAAAACCAAAAAGCCCATTTTATCAGAAGTTATTTCCAACCCACTATTTTCACATTTATCAAATAGAGAAGGGGTGATATCACAAATAATATAACAAAAAGGCTGGAATATTGCCAGAGTCTGGAATAGGTCTCCCATTAAAGGTAGAAACATTACCTTTTCTTATCCTTTTTAAATAGCCATACACTTGTTCTATAGGATTCTTATCTTCTCCCTCTTTAAAAATCATTTCGCATAGGTCTTTTTAATTTCTATAATAGTGATAGAAGCAAGAGGAGGTGTTTTTTTCCATTGTTAACAAGCAATGGGTTATCATAGATATTTAAAGCAAATAGATCCGGTTCTTTGTTTTTCTTCTGAACCCTGTTACAGGCATTGAATTGAGTGTTTTGTCTGAAGCTAAATAGTTATGAAAAGCTAAACGTTCATCTATAGCTATAAATTACTTTCTTCAGAAAAAAATATCTTCTGATGTAGTTTGCATTGGCATTATAAGTTTATGTATTATTTCTTCTTTTACATATTTCCCGTCTTCCTTTTTATTTATAGCATTAGAGAGTAAATCAAGTATTACTTTTTCTGTGCATTACATAACCTGCTAAGTCAGATTGCTTGATAACGCTTACTTTTAGATAAATAATTTTCTATTTTTTTGAGCGTAATCTTTTTCATCTTCTACACTTGGTATAAGTATATTATGTCCTTCTTCAATGAGCTCACTCTCTATACTAGCTAAATGATTATGTAATTTAATTTCAAGATCTTTATCTGATATATTAGGATCTACTATCTTATCTTCTTCAGATATTCTATTTAAGATAGGTTTATATCGTGGAGCCTTAGTATCAACGAAATTCTTAACTCTATCTAAACCATTTACTTTATTTTCTTTCAAAAAAAGGATCTAAGTAATTCTTAACTTTTTTTCTATTGTTTTTTTCTCTTATTTCTGTAAAAAGTAATTTCTTCTTTATCATAAAGACCATTATTAGATGTTTCAGGAATATTAAAAACCCTAATCGCTCAGGATTTACATTATTATTTTAAAAAGAGGAAGTAACAAAACATAAATATGAAAATTTATCTTCTTTTTCATTGAGAAATCCGAATAAACCAGGTATTATTTTTACTTGATAAAGTATCTTCTTTTACTACTCTATCAGCTGCTGCATAATTAATAGAGTGTTTATTTTTGTTGAGTAGATTTTTATTTTGATATGTATTATATCAAATATATGAGATTTTAAAGTAAAACTATCTTTTTCAGAAGCATTAAGCATCATAGAATCAAATTCATTTTGTAACTTAACATTATCTTTTCCATCTTGAATTATAATGTCTGGTGCTCCTCCCTCTCTTATAAAATACCAAAGACAATGTTCCAACAAATCTCTTGCAATAGTTGATACAGTCTTTGGTAAACTTTTTATAATATTTAGGAGATAAATTTGAAAGTAAGACACTTGTCTTTATATCTGTTTTTGAAGATTCTTCTGTTTTTCATTAAAGATTTCTCTTTCAACACTAAAGTCAAACTCTCTTAAAAAAATATTTTTTTCCATCTTCTAAAAATGTACTTTTTATTTTTACAATATCATACGCTTTGAGCCATAACAACCTACCAATACCCCCTACAACCTAAATTTATTTTGAATTCAGAATCTAAAGTTCTAAATGAATCATAATTTTTTTCTTATTGAAGCCTATACCATTATCAATTATTTCAAAACCAATAATATTATTTTCAAACCCTTCATAAGTAATCATATGAGAAGAACGAAGTATTTTAATTATAATTTTTCCATCATAATTATCTTTCTCCTGTTTCAACATATCAATAGAATGTATAGAGTTCACCACTGCCTCAAATAATGGAAACAATGAATAAGTGATTGGTAAATTAGTATTACGCAATCTTCCTTTTAAACTCGTATTTAGGTTCATAAATATATTAATTTTTGATTTTGCAAAAAAATAGAAAATTTTTAATCATTAATTATCAATTCTCTTTCAAAAATATTGTAAAAATATTTTTCTAGCTCACTACATTTATAATCCTATTAGGCACTACAATCACCTTTTTAGGGGCATTGCCTTGTAGTTGTTCTGCCGTTTGAGGGTCAGCAAGAATGGCTTTTCTATCTCGGCAGGAGTCATTGTGGTTGCAAAAGCGCGTTTGAAACGTACTTTGCCGTTGAATGATACAGGATACTCCTTGCTGTCTTCTTGCAGATACTTATCCTCGTGTACCAGATAAGCAGCATAGGCTACGCTTTCGGTGTTTCCGAGCCTTTTCCAGAGCTCTTCGGCAATATGTGGAGCAAATGGAGCTACCAACACCGCAAGAGGTGCTAAAACGTCTCTATGGTGGCATTTTAGCGATGACAACTCATTCACGCATATCATAAACTGACTCACTGAGGTATTGAATGAGAAATTCTCAATATCTTCATTTACCTTTTTGATGGTTTTTATGCAGTGCTTTGAGCATTTCGGGCGTAGGAGCTTCATCGGTTACTTGCCATCCGTTATCACCAAAAATACAAACGCCATAGCTTGCGCAAGAAGTTATACACCCCTCGATATACCAGCAGTATTCCAAGGTTTGGCTTGTTCTAACGGACCTAAGAACATTTCGTAGAGGCGCAAAAGTATCAGCACCATATTGCTCTGCAAATATCATCAGGGTTTACCACATTGTATTTAGATTTCGACATTTTTTTCAACTTCGCGCCCTGTAATATACTTACCATCTTCTTCTAAAATAAATTCTGCATTAGCAAATTCTTTACGCCACGCTTTAAATTTATCAATATCTAATTCATCAGAAGTATCTTTTTAAGAGAGAAACATCTACGTGAATAGGTTGTATCGATTGCCCTTTTTATTTGATTTTTTTAGATACAAAAGTATTAGTACCTTCTAAGCGATACGCAAACGCACTCATTCCCAGTATCATACCCTGATTAATCAGTTTTTTGAAAGGCTCTTCAGTAGGAGCAAAACCGCGGTCTTTAAGGAATTTGTTCCAGAAACGAGAGTATAACAAGTGTCCTGTGGCGTGTTCGCTACCCCCTCACGTAAAGGTCTACGTTTTTGCCAGTAGTCTACTACAGCTTTGGTAGGGAAAAACAGCGCGGTCACCTTTTTTTCCATCATATATTCCAACCAATACCACGAAGAGCCCGCCCAACCTGGCATAGTATTCAATTCTAATGGGAATATCGTTTGGTTATCAATAAGTTCGTTGCTCACTACCTTATGGTTTGCAGTATCCCATGCCCACGTAGTAGCGTTGCCCAACGGTGGATTCCCTCTTCGGTAGGTAGGTATTTTTTTCTACTTCGGGCAGGTGAATAGGTAGGTGCTCCTCGCCCATCATCTGTGGCAAGCCGTTTTTATAGTATACTGGGAAAGGTTCGCCCCAATAACGCTGACGTGAGAAGACAGCATCGCGAAGGCGGTAATTCACTTTAGCTTTGCCTACGCCTTTTGGTTTCTATAGCTGCCAATACTTTGGTAACCGCTTCACCAAAGTTAGTACAACCATTGAGAATATCAGAGTTTTTGGTAAGTCATTCCCTCTTTATCAGTAAAGGCTGCTTCTGAAATATCTTTATTGAAAAATGTTGATAGGTTCAGGCATACCCTTTGCCCCTTTGAAGTGTTTAGCAAAGGCATAATCGCGGTCATCGCCAGCAGGTACAGCCATAACAGCCCCCGTACCATAGCTGGCAAGTACATAATCGCCTATCCAAATAGGGAAGCCCCTTACCCGTAAGTGGGTGCAGAGCATACGCCCCCGTAAAAGCCCCCCGATACGGTTTTTGGTATCCGCCATACGGTCGCGCTCCGAGCGTTTGGCAGTAGCTGTGATATAGCTTCTCACCTCAGTACGTTGTCCTTCGGTAGTGATAAGAGGCACCAAAGGGTGCTCAGGAGCCAAAGTAAGGTAAGTAACCCCAAAAAGCGTGTCAGGGCGAGTCGTGAAAACCTCAATTTTATGCTCGCTTTCAGCAAGCGCAAAATTGATAGACGCCCCCACCGACTTTCCTATCCAATTCTTCTGACTTTCCTTAATACTCTCACCCAATCAATGCTATCCAAACCCCTGCAAAAGGCGTTCAGCATAAGCCGTAATGCGCATACTCCATTGGGTCATCTTCTTGCGAATCACAGGAGACCACCGCGCTCCGATACGCCATTTACGATTCTATCGTTGGCAAAGTCATAGTACCCAAGGCAGGACACCAATTCACTTCGGTTTCTGCCAAGTAGGTAAGTCGGTATTTGAGGAGGATTTGTTGTTGCTGTTCTGATGAAAAAGCACGCCACCTTCAGCAGTAAAGGCAGGAGTGTCGTCATCGCAAGCAGCATTTACCTTGCTGTTGCCTTGTTTTTCAAAGAGATCGATAAGTGTTTCTATAGGCTCTGCTTTGTCAGTTTCGTTGTTATACCACGAGTTGAACAATTGTATGAATATCCACTGGGTATGGCGATAATAGTCAGGGTCTGAAGTTTTTACCTCGCGACTCCAATCAAATGAAAAGCCTATTTTATCGAGCTGCTCGCGGTAGCGGGCAATGTTCTGTGCCGTAGTAAGGGCAGGGTGCTGACCAGTTTGTATAGCGTATTGCTCAGCAGGCAAACCGAAGCTGTCATAACCCTGAGGGTGCAATACGTTGAACCCCTTATGACGCTTGTAGCGCGCCACAATATCGCTGGCGATATAGCCCAGCGGGTGCCCCACGTGCAAGCCCGCCCCTGAGGGGTAAGGAAACATATCAAGCACGTAGTACTTAGGTTTTGTACTGTTGTTTTGGGCTTTGAAAGTGTGATTATCAGCCCAATATTTTTGCCAAAAAGGCTTCTATTTCTTTGTGGTTATAGTTCATATTAGTCGTATATTATTAGGAGGTATTAGAAAATTAATTTTTCAGGGACACATACTCAGCTGCGCCAGCTCGCCGACTTTCCTTCGGTCATCCTTCGCTTATCCTTCGGTGATCGTTCGGTGAAGATAGCTATTAAGGAAATTGTAAAAAGATTGTTCAACTATGGGATGATGGTTACGATTTTTACCTTCGCGACGCACCACAATCTTTTTGGTTATTCTTGCGTTTTTTTCGGCAATCATTCGCTCATAAGCAAGAGATAAACCTTTAAAAAGTTTTTTTCTTCTAATATATCTTTTTTTAACTTCGTCCTTTTTCATAGCTGTTTTTTTCATTTGATTATAGAGGAATTAAAAACTTTCAAAGCTGTGCGAATTGCTATTCACACATACCACAAAAAGCGATGTTACGAATAATCAAAAGTATATAGCACGATACGGCTTACAGGCTCGTAAAGCATAATGATACCATCTATATGCCCCTTTACACCAATCATAACTTGCTGTATCTGCAATAAAATAAAAAAAGGGTTTCCTTTGGTATGAAATTTTAATCCAATCAGGAGAAGATTGGTTTTCATACTCTAATTTCATATCAAAAAGCCTTTGGATATTGGTCATAATCAATAGCTCCTTGCCAATTTCCGCTCAGAATATCTCCTCCCAAATGATCTAAAAATTTAGTAAAGTTAGGTTTCCCATTGTATTCAGGATATTGTAAACTCACTAATAAAACCATATTTCTCAAAAATTAATTTTGTTTTTTCTCATATCCTTCCTGCATTTCTTGTAGTTCCTTTTTCTTCTTCGGAGTCAAAAATCCCAGAGGTGAATAGCGGTTCGTTCAAAATATCCTTCCTCTCCGAGGAACTGAAACTTATTATCGTTAGTCAGGCGGAAAGCCAGCCAGTTAGGCGCAGTATATTCGTTGTGGTACTCAGTGGTTTTCCCTCCTATACAACTTTGATTCCCTTCAAAGGGACACAGCATATATACCTTTTGCCCCTGCCCAATCGGGATTGATTTCAGCTAAATCGATGCTCATCAGGGGCAAAAATGATTTTTGAGCCACAGTTGCTCTTTTATAAAAAAATATCTTCCGCTTTGGGGAACGCCTGCAAATGGTCGTTCAGTTCTTGGATTTTTTTCTTTTTGCAGTCATAGTGCTTTAATATTGTTATCCTAATTTCTTGGCATCGGCTAAAAACTGTGCTAAGCCGCTATCGGTAAGGGGGTGTTTTTAATAGCCCTGTAATAGCCGAAAGAGGGGCGGTAATCACATCGGCTCCTATTTTGGCGCACTCAATGATATGCATCGTATGGCGTACTGAGGCTGCCAATATCTGCGTTTCGAAATTATAGTTGTCGTAAATCAGGCGTATTTCTTCTATAAGCGAGAGTCCGTCTGCTGAAATATCATCAAGCCTACCTATAAAAGGCGATACATAAGTAGCACCTGCTTTGGCAGCCAAAAGCGCCTGACCTGCTGAAAATACCAATGTGCAGTTGGTGCGGATGCCTTTATCAGTAAAAGTATTTGATAGCTTTAATGCCGTCTTTTATCATCGGCACTTTCACTACAATCTGTGGGTGAAGGGCGGCAAGCTCTTCGCCTTCGCGCACAATACCCTCAAAATCGGTGGCAATTACTTCGGCAGAAACATCACCTTCTACAATGGTACAGATGTCGGTATAGTGTTTCAGTATTGCCTCTTTGCCCGTGATGCCTTCTTTAGCCATCAATGAAGGGTTGGTAGTAACCCCGTCTAATACGCCCAAATCTTGAGCTTCTTGAATTTGCGATAAGTTCGCTGTATCTATAAAAAAATTTCATATTACTTAGGTTTTTAATCTGCTAATTGATAGTGTTTCATCAGCATTTGCTCGTAGCGTTTGCTGGGTAAAAGTCGTTTGAGGACTATTGAAAATTTCTGCAAGAAACTACCTTGCTTATAATGCACTTTGGGGTGCTTGGTTTGTATTACTTTTAATATTTTTCTGCCATTTCTTTAGGGTCGCCCCCACTATCTACGTGCTCGTTCATCAGGCGAAGCTGCTTGTCATACACCCTCAGCATAAGGCGAATCGCTCTTTACGGGGGCGTGATAACGGCGCGAGGCAATATCGGTAGCATAATCACCGGGGGAAATAGTGCATACCTCTATACCAAAGGCTTTTACCTCCATACGCAAGGCTTCGGTCATCAGTAATAATGCTCCTTTGCTGGCAGAGTAAGCGCCTCTAAAAGGTAAGCCCATATAGCCTGCAATAGAGGTAATGTTGATAATACGTCCGCTTTTTTGCATTCGCATTGTAGGTAGTACTTGTTGTATGACTGCAATTGCGCCGTAAAGGTTGGTAGCAAAAACGTTGTGCAGTTGCTCGGCGGGGAGCTCTTCTACCGCACCTGTAATACCCTACCCCTGCATTGTTGATGAGGATATCAATACGCCCTGCTTCGCTAAGAATTTGCTGTACCGCTTCTTTGATAGATGTTTCGTTGCGCACATCCATAGGTAATAGGCGAAAAGGCAAGTTTTTATCGTTGATATTGCGAGCTGTGCCATATACTAAATACCCTTTGGCGGCGAGCAATAGGGCGGTTTCTTTACCTATACCCGAAGTCGCCCCTGTAATAAGCACTACTTTAGGGTCTAACTGATTGCTATTGGTTATTGCCATAGGTTTGTTTTTAAATAGAGTGCTGTACCCTGCTAAAGTCCAGAGCTTCAAAATCTTCTTTGCCTATAAGAAAATTCACCGAATCGTTATCTCTGCAATGAATGCCTACTTTTTCATCGGTATCAATACGCAGTAATAGTATTTTCGGCAAGCCATTGTTGTCTATAGCCTCAACCATATCTTCTACATCGCTATAGCCTCCTATACGATGTACTCTCGGCGAGGGAGGTAATAATTTTCTGAGTTTTTCTTCTACCCTTTCAGGTAAAAGACGAAAATGATCTCTTCGCTCACCAAAGTGGTTTTTGCCATAGGGGCAACAATGAATGATTAAAGCGCAGGTTTTTCATAAGAGAATGTATCAACCCCTTTGCTAAAACTTAGCCGATACGCCTGTGTAGGGGCAAAAGGCAAAGGCTTCCCTTCAAACTGATATACCTGCTTAAAATCATCGTAGTTTGTAGCCTCATCTAAGGTGGGATAATATATAACGCGTTGTGTATTGGGCGAATAAAGGATTGTATTGGTTGCCACAGTACTTGCCATTGGCAGCTACCCATATTTGCAACAAGCCTTTTTTTAGGATAGATACTATTTTTCGGGCAACTGCTCACAATTGATTTGCGCCAACATAAATAGCGGCTTGCCATTACGCGCTGTAGGCAGTGCAGCCCCTTAGGGGCAAGTAAAGGAACACCCCCAAACTTACTATCGGTAATTGCCAAATCGGTAGAGGGCTGCGCCTCTATATGTATTACCTCACGAGCCGTTGCCGCTTTTTACTGCTTCGGCAAAGTTTTTCCAGCCTTATTAGCTGCTTCTCTGTCAATCCATCTTCACCATCGCCAAATATTTTTTTCTATCCATTGCCATATTCCCATAAGCTCTATATTTTAAAACTGAAAATTGTAATATACCTCTGTAAAATCACATTCTGCAAGCTCTTCTTCCTTAATAAGGAAAATCCCTACCCCTTCTACCCAATCTATGCCCAATTCATCATCACAATCTATTTGCAATAGCGGGAAAGTGCGGAAATCTTCAGTAGAATAATTGCCATACTCAGTTTCCTCTCCATAGCCTCCCTAATTTGTTTCCTTGTCCACTAGGGAGAAAAATCGTCAAAGGGCTTCATCGGCTTCATCAGATAAGCCATACAAGAAAGGAAGATTGGTACCGAACTTTTCATTCCATTTTTTCTATAAAAAAATAGGGTGATAGCACGAAAGCAGAGAGCTCACCACTTCGGTATCTTTAGTAAAGTGCATAGCAAATTCTTTTTGATTTTTTTCAAAGGCATACACCCATCATAAAAATGATATTCTGCTTGAAAATTCTCAAAGGAGTTGCCTCAGTAAGTGTAGGGTAATACAACACCCTGCGGCTATCATCGCCAAAGGGGTCATCACTTTCGTAACGACTACGAAGTCCTTGGTTGTATTCCTCTACATATTTTTTTATCGGGGATTCTTATCCAAAACTGCAAGAGCCCTGTTTTTAGGATAAAAAGTTATTTTTGGGCAACTGCTCGCAGTTAATTTGCGCTATCATAAATAGCGGTTTGCCATCTGAAGTTCTGGGCAAACTACCTTCTTTAGGAATATAAGGTACTCCTCCCACTTTGCTATCAGTAACAGGCAAGCCTTCAGCAGGCGAAAGCTCATACCTAATCACCTCACGCCTTGTACGCTCAAGTACCTCATCTATTAAATTCTCTACTTGTTCTTTAGTAATATCCATAAGAATTTGCAAATTTGCAGATTAGAATATGTCATTTAAATTTATTTGGAGTTCAGGAAACTTCTCTGGACTTACTACACTCCCTGCAAAAAGCGGACGTAGGACGGTATATTTGCCGTTTTGCAACACAAACCTATCCAACTCTTTTTCTTCAGGACGCACTACCCAATATTCGGCTACTTGAGCCTCTTCGTAAAGGGCTAACTTTTTATTCAATTCTTTTTCGGCATTGCTAGGCGATACAATTTCTAATACCCAGTCTGAGGGCTCCATAGCAACGTTTGCCATCAGCCAGCTTCTCAGGATCACATACTACACAAAGATCGGGTTGTAAAACAGTATTATCTGTGCCCTCTTTAGAAGGAAGTACTACATCAAAAGGAGCAGTGAATAGCTCGCAAGGCTTTCCTATGAAATAATTGCCTAACAATAGCGTAAGCCTGCGTGATATACGCTGATGATCAATAGAAGGGGCAGCCATTTTAAACAACTTCCCTTTGAAAAGCTCTACCCGCTCTTCAAACTTCCACAACAGATATTCTGCGTAGGTATAAAGCCCGTTAATAGGGTCTAACTGATTGATATTGGTTACCATTTTTCGAATTGTTAATTTGACAATTTGCTAATTTGCTAATTGGTCATTAATATTTTTCCTTCTTCGCAAAAATGTGCTAATTCATTTTTGATAAACGCCTGTACCTTATCCTTTACGTTTTCAGGATATAGCAAGTGTACATTAGCGCCCGCATCGAGGGTAAAGCACAGCGGCACTCCCGTATCTTTGCGATACTGCCATACCCGCTGAATCACTTCCAAAGTATTGGGACGCATCAGTATAAAAATACGGAATACTAGTTTGCATCATAGCGTGGAGGGTGAGTGCTTCACTTTCTACTATTTCAATGAATTTTTCAATATCTCCTGTTTGTAAACAATTTGATAGAAGTGTAATGTTGCGGTTGGCTTGCTCAAAACGCGCCTCAGCAAAAGGATGACCGTGCATTAAATCGTGCCCTACAGAGCTACTGACTTGTTTTTTACCTCGGTCTATCAGCAGTATAGTATCTTGATAGGTAGTAAATATTTGGTGAATAGGGTAAGGAAATAGAATGCCATATTCATCGTTACTACCTTCAATATCTGGGTGTTTGCCCCATACAACAACGTTTCCTTTCACACTGCGGCAAGCGCTTCCCGAGCCCAAACGAGCTAATACAGAAGCTTTTTGCCAAAAATTCATCTTCGGTATAGGTGTTGCCTATTTCTTTGGCTACCTGCATAAGGCATACCGATAGTGCTGCCATACTGCTCGCCGAGGAAGCTATCCCACTACTATGCGGAAATGAATTGTGAGAATGAATCGTAAAATGATAGTCTCTAAGAAAAATCTAAATAAGGTTCTATTCTGCTGAAGAAGGTTTCTATTTTTGGGCGAAAGTCTGGCTTAAGCTCATTATCGAGGTAGAAGTCGAATGAAAAAAATCTTTTGCAGGTACATTGAGTTTTTGGTATGCTATGGAAGTTTCGGTATAGCAATTGGTAAGAGTAAAGCTAATAGAGGGGTTAGCAGGCAGCTGACCCTTTCTTTTTCCCCAGTACTTTACAAGGGCTATATTACTTGGAGCTTTGAATGTAATCATTTAGTTGTTAGTCATTAGTCGTTAGACGCTAGCCGTTAGTTGTTAGAGGGTTAACGGCTAAAAATTCAGGGTTACCAGCAATTCTTAAGGCTTCATTAGCTTGTGCTAATTTTTTTCAGGGAAAAAGTACCTTATTAGCATATTTATCCAACGAAGGGTCTGGTTCTAAAAGCACATAATGAGGTGTTGCTTTTAAGCACTTTTCCTTGTTGTTTTTCTCTACAATAGTTTTTAAATCTTTTTTTCTCTTCTGTACTCATAGTTGTTTATTGTTTTTTCGTTTTTAAAACAAAACCCCTGACAGTTGATATTAGGGTAAAAAGTCTTTCCATTCACCATTTTGCCAGCAGCGCAGCGTGAAATCACTTTCAACAATAGATAAATATTTTTGCAATAATTATCCTATATAACCTTGTTCTTGTAGGGTGAACTACCTGTTATATACACCCATTTATCAGGAAATTCTTCAGTAAAAACATAAATAATGGAAATAATAGTAGCTAATACCTTTTCCATATCTCCATTATCAGAAACAATTTTATCATCTATTTCGCCAGTAATAGGATTTTCATCTCCAAAACCTAAATTATAGACATTCATTAAATTTGTTTCCTGAAACTTTACCATTTTGTATATACAGCCTCTCTTCCCTTCACTTACAAACTCATAAATATGCTTTTGTTTCATCAGGCAAAACATCATATTTTTGGTAAATTCATTAGTTAAGTTGGTTTTTATAAATTGTTTTTATAGTGTGGCTATAGTAACTAACCACTACCTTACTTTTCTGTTCAACACTAAGTCGAGGTACAGATTTACAGTGTCTTTTAGTTGTTTTCTATTGACGATAAAATCTAAGAAGCCGTGTTCTAGTACAAACTCAGCGGTTTGGAAGCCTTCAGGCAAATCTTGTCCTGTGGTATCTTTCACTACACGAGGTCCGGCAAAGCCTATAAGCGCGCCTGGTTCGGCAATATTGATGTCGCCAAGCATTGCAAATGAAGCACTAATGCCCCCCGTAGTAGGGTCGGTGCAAAGTGAAATATATGGCAATTTGGCTTCGTCTAACTGAGCTAATTTGATAGATGTTTTTGCCATTTGCATCAGTGATAGTGCAGCTTCCATCATACGTGCTCCCCCCGATTTAGAAATCATCAAGAAAGGCAATTTATGCTTAATAGCATAGCTAATAGCACGACATATTTTTTCGCCAACAACGCTCCCCATTGAGCCCCCAATGAAAGCAAAATCCATACACGCAATTACTAATGGTAATCCTTTAGAGTTACCTACAGCGGTACGCACTGCATCTTTTAGATTTGTTTTTTGTTCGGCTTCTTCCAATCGCACTTTATACGATTTGGTATCCACAAAGTCTAAAGGGTCTTTAGAAGACATATTAGCATCAAGCTCTTTAAACTCATTATTATCAAAAAGTATTTGAAAATACTCCCTTACTTCCTATACGCACGTGGTAGTCGTCTTCAGGGCTTACGTAATAATTTGTAGCCAATTCATCTTGCTCAACGATTTTACCGCTTTAGCGATTTAAACCATAATCCCTTTGGGATATCCTTTTTTCTCTTCAGTAGAAGTTTGAATTCCTTTTGCTTTTCTTTTTAAAACCAAGACATAAGATAATTTGTTTTGCTTTTTTTAGAATGCAAAGATATAAAAATATTTTTCAATTAACAATTTTTTTCAGTATCTTTGCCTTACGCAAACTTTTTAAAAATACAAGCACTATGAAATTTGCCTATTTTACAAACCTTTATTCTCCCGAAGAATTTAAGATTTCCTGCCTTATCAAAGATTTTTATACAATTCTTAGGCAATAAGAATCACAATAGTTATCTACCTTATCAAATAAACCTTCATCATTCTGCACACTCGCTTTTTCTCACCTTAGCATCGGCAACCAAAAGGTAGAGGCTCACTTCCAATTACAAAGTCTCAAACTGAATTACGCTATCCAAATATGGAACATTGCTTGCAAACTTGTGGAAGAAAAAAATACCCTCATTACCTAAAGCACCAATGGGTAAAACAAAAAGCACCTCACCTAAAGCTAACTTTTACCGATAAACACAGAGCTGCTGCCGAGCAGTACTTTTTGGGAGACGCTTATAGCCCTTTGCGAAAGTCCCATTATAAGCAGCAGCGAGAGGATACACTTTGGCAAAGATAATGATAATAGATTGTTAGTAAGTATAGTTTTTAGACGAAGATGACCTGAATAGTGCGGTTTGCCAAAAAGTAAGCGACCAATATAAATATGGCAAAACACATTATCCGCTTGAGCTTCACCCAAAAAGCTACTCTTTTTGAGGAGATAAAGCACTATTTTTATACACTGCAATCACAATATAATAAGTTTGCTAAACGCTAAAGAAAGCATCGCCCCACTTACGGGTGCCGAGCGCAAACTCTTTGAAGGGGTTGATAACCTTAGTTGCGATACTATACAGCAGGCTCTTGCCCAAGGGGCTAACATCAATGCAGTGAACAACAATGGCGAAACCGCTTTTTGTGAGCTATTCGCCACCGCAGTTCTTATGCTTGAGGACAATCCTACACTTAATAAAAACCAACTCATAGCACAAACCATTGATATTGCCGATAAAATGATTGCTATGGGTGCCGATATTGATTATTTTGGTTTTGAGGGCATCAATGCCCTGATGCACACCTCGTACCAGCACCAACCCACCCCTAATGAAATATCTTCTTGATAAGGGTGCTAACCCCTAATATCAATTATTTTTGCTTTTTGAAGGTGATACAGCCACCCTCAAGTGTTTTAGACAATCTCTGTTATGACGAAAATCACAGCGATATTTCTCCTTCTGAAAAAGAAGAAATATCGCTGTGTATTGCCTTGCTTGGGAAGAGAAATTATGAATTTTTGAATTTTGAATTTTTGAATTGAGTGCGAGCTGCAAGCTTGAACCAGCGGGGACTATATAACCATTAGGAGTTATTAAAGCACTATAGAAAAATATTACTATCGGCAATTACAGTCATATTTTATTTTTTGTGAAGGTAAAATTATATTTTTCTTTAGCCAAACGGGCTGCAACTTTCTTATTAGTTTTTTTGATAAACTCATTATAAACTCATAATGCTCATTATCTTCTGTTGTTGCAGGTTCAGCCTGAACTATTTTTTTCGGGTGTATCAAACTCTATAAAATTGAGAGTTTTTGCATATGCTATAAAGGCTAATGCAGGAGCACTATTTCCTTTTACTTTAAAATGAAAATTCAACCATTTTGTCTTTGTCTATTATTTTGTGCAAATATACGAAATAATTATTAATGTTTAGTGGGGAATTTTGAATTGGCGATTATGAATTTTTGAATTTTGAATTTTGAATTGGGGGATAGAAAACTTTGGCAAACTCTGAAAGTTTGCCAAAGGGTGTATTTTGAATTATGAATTTTTGAATTTTTGAATTGGGCACAAGCTACAAGCTTGCGCCAGCGGGGGTATATACTCGGCTGCGCCAGCTCGCTGACTTTCCTTCGCTAAACCTTCGCTCATCCTTCGCTGAACCTTCGCTGTTGTTAGCTGATGGATTAGGCTAATGGCTAAAAAAATAAAAAAATTTAACATTATTAATTGTGAAATTTAACATTATTTTTAACAATGGGGAATTTTACCTACCTTTGCAAAGATTTTACAATGGAGTTGGGGGAGTTTTGAATTATGAATTTTGAATTTTGAATTTTTGAATTTTGAATTTTTGAATTGGGGTATAAAAACTTTTGGCAAACTCTGAAAGTTTGCCAAAGGGTGCAGCGTATTAATTATGAATTATGAATTTTGAATTGGGCATAGCTGCAAGCTTGCGCCAGCGATGTGTGAGCATAAGCTGCAGGCTTGCGCCAGCGGGATAACTCATTTATTTGCTTTTTTTGAGTTCCCCTCTTTTTGCGCCTTCATCATCTATTCTATTTTGCTTACAAGAGGGGATGGGGATTAGCAGACGTTTTACTGTAAAACGCTCTGCTTTTCTTCGTTATGGCGGGCTTCCATCGTACTTATGACTTCTTTTAAATGGGCGACATCGGCTTCTAAAGCGGCTATCTTTTGGTAATTGGTAACGGGGTCGAGGAACTCAAAGGAAAGATGCATCTTACACTCCCACACTTCTTTTACTTCGGATAAATGTACTGAAATATGGGGATAGGTGCGATTGTCGCTCTTGCAATACAAAGTGCCGTATTTTTTTCAATGCTATTAATCACTCGCTTGACGATAATACCATCATTTTGGGTAACAACTACGTATACGCGATTGCTGGTAAGGCTTTTGCCAATCTTCGACAAACTTACCGACTACATAACTGCCGTCTTGCAGGGTGGGAAACATAGACAAACCGCTTACTTGAAACATACGATAGGTGCCATTGCGCAGTGTGGGCAAACTATAGGTGGGGAGGGTTTCGATAAAAGAACAATCGTCATAGCCGCTTAAATAGCCTGCTTGGGCATAGACGGGCACTAGGGGATGCGTTCCTCATCTTGGTCGTCTACTACTACGACTTTTGGCATTAGGGTCTTTACCCTCTACTGCACGGGGGATTACTTCTACTTTGGGTGTGGTGCTTAGCGTTTTATTTTTTTAGCATAGTGCCTTTGCCTGTAATAAGCCATTCTAAATTGAGATTAGGGTATTTCTCAATACTAAGTTCAGTTTATCAATCCCTATACTTTTAGAAATGCTGTTTACATAGCCGTTGGATGCGCCTATTTCTTTTTCAAAAAGCAGCTGCAGATAAGCCTTCTGCTTCTATAAATCGTTTGATGCGTTCTTTTACACTCATTACCAATTCAGTATAAATTATATTAAAAAAATATTAGAGAATTTCTTTGTAATAAATTTGGAAGATAAAGAAAAACTCTATACCTTTGCCCTATAAATCTACAGTTGATTTAGGGCGCAAAAGATAGTGATTATTGGGGAATTATGAATTGTAAATTATAATGTGCGATTTGCACCAATTAAAAATGATAAAAAAATAGATGAAAACAACCGAGAAAAACCATCAGAAGAATGAGTGCCTCTGCTGCGACAGCAAGCACACAGGCACACCACTTGCGAGGACAAAACTTGCGCGAACGCAACAAGGCGGTGATAGAAGAGTTTAACAAGCACGATGCGCGCTACATTCCTATTACGGTAATATGGCGAGAGTTTATTTACCCTAAATTCTTTATCTCACGGCAAACGCTGTACCGTATCTTAAATGCTGAATTTGGCGAAGACAAATTGGCTAATTGACAAATTATTACTATCTTTGTCGCCTAAATAACTTTTTTTCTTTTTTTACTTTTTCACTTATATGAACTGGATAACCGTAAAAAGAATACGAAGATATTACGTATAAAAAAATGTGATGGTGTAGCGCGTATTGCCTTCAACCGTCCTGAGGTGCGCAATGCTTTTCGCCCTAAAAACTACTGCCGAACTGCTCGATGCGTTTAAAGATGCTTATGAGGATATCAATATAGGGGCGGTATTGCTTTCTGCCGAAGGTCCTTCGCCCTAAAGATGGTGTGTGGAGTTTTTTTGCAGTGGTGGCGACCAAAAAGCGCGTGGGCACCAAGGCTATGTGGGCGATGATGGCTATCACCGACTGAATATTCTTGAGGTGCAACGCCTTATTCGCTTTATGCCCAAAGTGGTGATTGCGGTAGTGCCGGGTTGGGCAGTGGGGGGCGGACACTCATTGCACGTAGTATGCGACCTTACCCTCGCTAGCAAAGAGCACGCTATTTTTAAGCAAACTGATGCCGATGTAACGAGTTTTGATGCGGGTTATGGTTCGGCTTACCTTGCTAAAATGGTGGGGCAGAAGAAAGCCCGCGAAATTTTTCTTCTTAGGGCGCAACTATTCTGCGCAAGAGGCTTTCGAAATGGGTATGGTAAATGCGGTAGTGCCTCACGATGCGCTTGAAGCAACTGCTTTTGAATGGGCGCAAGAGATAATGGCAAAATCGCCTACTTCTATAAAAATGCTGAAGTTTGCAATGAACCCTCACTGATGACGGTATGGTAGGTCAGCAGGTATTTGCAGGTGAAGCGACTCGCTTGGCTTATATGACTGATGAGGCGAAAGAAGGGCGCGATGCGTTCCTTGAAAAAGCGCAAACCTAACTTTGAGAAAAAAATGGATTCCTTAATAATTTGCTAATTGGCTAAATTGAATATTATGACTGAAAAATTTGTTTTTACAAGAGGATGCTCAGGGGAATATGAACCCTATATTGCCCGAAGGAGTGAAAAACTACCCTCATAGACATTGATGGTACGGTAGGTGAAGATATTCCTAACGAAGAACCTGAACGTATGGCGACTGCTGCGGTTTTTCTGGATGCGCTGGCACAAGTAAATAAATGGTATGACGAGGGACACGTAATTTACTTTTTACTTCGCGTACCGAAGCACATCGCGAGGTTACTGAGCGATGGCTAAAAAGAAAATGGCTTTAAGTATCACGGTATTATCTTTGGTAAGCCTCGTGGGGGTAACTATCATTGGATTGATAATCACGTGGTGAAGGCGACTCGCTACAAGGGCAAATTCACCGATTTGGTGCTTAAAGAGGAAACGGTAGAGGTGTTTAATGATTAGGAAATTAGTGAATTAGCAAATTGGGAAATTAGTGAATTAGCAAATTATTTTTTAAAATGAAAGAAGCTATTAAAAATAAGATAAAAAGATGGTTAGTTGGTATAGATAGTCAAGAAAAACTTACCCTAATGATATTGTTGCTCTGAATTTTAACATCTCAGAACCCTATGAATTAGAGCTTATAGGTTCTTCTTGGTATGATGATGAAGACCCTGATTGGGCTTGCGAAGACGATTTTTGTACCTGATGACTGCTTTTTTTACCTTTTAGATGAAATACCTGAAGAAGTTCATTGGGAGCAAGTACTCTCAATGATTACTGAAATTCTTAAAGAAATAGTAGCTGAAAAATAGTATTAAACTCTTTAACGTACAACATATAGCTATAGGTTTTGTAGATGGCGATTTACAAATCGTAAAAATAAGCTACAAACTATACGACTCACACTAAATTTACTAATTTACTAATTTGCTAATTTTTCAAATTGGAATAGTATGATAAAAAAACAATGGCGGAACTTTCGGCACAGGGCGAAACTCCCGAAGTACTTTTTGGGTGGGCTGTGCTGGTAGTTTTGATGATCGCGCAAGGCGCATCGTCAAGGCTTTTGCTCACCTGTTAGAAAAGGCAGGGGTACGCTTTGCTGTGCTTGGCACCGAAGAGAGCTGCACTGGCGACCCTGCCAAGCGTGCCGGCAATGAGTTTCTTTTTCAGATGCAGGCAATGATGAATATAGAGGTGCTCAATAGTTACCAGATTACTAAAAATAGTAACCACCTGTCCGCATTGTTTTAATACGATTAAAAACGAATACCCCTGCACTGGGGGTAATTACGAAGTGATGCATCACACCCAATTGCTTAAAAAATTGATAGATGAAGGACGCCTTACAATAGAAGGTGGTACTTTCAGAGGCAAGCGCATTACCTTTCACGACCCTTGCTACCTTGGTAGGGCTAACAAGGTGTACAATGCGCCGCGCGAGATATTAGAGCGTTTGGAGGTTGATTTGGTAGAGATGAAAAAGAACCGAGCTCGTGCTTTGTGCTGCGGTGCGGGAGGTGCGCAGATGTTTAAAGAAGCTGAAAAAGGTGATAAAGAAATAAAATGTACTCCGCACCGAGCAGGCTATGGAAACAAAGGCTGAAATTATCGCTACCGCTTGTCCGTTTTGTAATACGATGATGTGCGATGGTGTAAAACATAAAGAAGGGACGTTAAAAGTATATGATATAGCAGAATTACTTTATGAAAATTCAAAAATAAAATGAATTACTGGACAGAATTGAGTATTGCATATGCCAATCAAAAATCGTATTTAGATGATTTATTTCAAGTATATCCTACCATTCCTGATGGGATTAGAGATATTGATGAAGCGCATTGGCAACAGATAGAAGTTGCTTTCTCTGAAAAAAAGACAATAAGGCACTTATTCGTGAACTGTTGAAATTAGAACTTTTTCCTATTAAAGATAGTTATATTGCTTATCTGAGGAATGATATTTCGGCAATTGAAAGAAATCCTAAAACTATCAATAGAATTTGTGGTCGTCTTTATGAGATGGGGCTTTCTAAAATTTATGAAAGATGTACTGAACCTAAAGAAACAAATAGGCAGATAGGACCTTTATTCAGGCGTTGGTATAAAAACAAAACGTTGGGGATAGAACCTATTTCTTATGAGGCGTTTATAAACACAGAAGAAGATGCTATCTTGGAGGGTAGTGATGCCCAACTAATGAAATTTGCTGCCGAACATCTGAATTATCAACACAATAAGGGATTGGATTTGGTAGCGCGGTTCAACAAGAAAATAGTAATAGGTGAGGCGAAATTTTTAACGGATTACGGAGGTCATCAGAATGCACAATTTAATGATGCTATTAGTACCATTCTTTCTAAGACAGACAAAGAGGTTGTAAAAATTGCTATTTTGGATGGTGTTCTTTACATCAGAGGCAAGCATAAAATGTTTCAAGATATTACTACTAAATATCAGGATTACAATATAATGAGTAGTTTAGTGCTACGGGATTTTTTTATATCAGCTCTAACGGTATGCATTTACAATATCCTAATAAAAACAAGACAAGAAATTTTTGATAGTATTCCAGATATTCCCTTAGAGACTTTAGGAAACTCTAAGAGCCCCAATATGCTTATACAAGCAGATAACCTATTGGCACTAAAACAGCTAATAGATAATTACAACTTATCAGGGAAAAATAGATCTTGTTTATATAGACCCTCCTTTTGCTACCAATAACACTTTTTACAATTTCTGAAGGAAGAGCCGCTACAATAAGCAATAGTTCAAAAAGGTATGATAGCTTACCAAGATACGCTAAAAAGGATTTGAATTTTTTTAGAGTTTCTAAGAGAACGATTGGTACTCCTTAAAGAGCTCCTTTCGGATAAAGGGTCTATCTATTTACATATAGATTATAAGATAGGGCATTATGTGAAAATTATAATGGACGAAATCTTTGGGATAGAAAACTTTAGGAATGATATAACTCGTATAAAAATGTAATCCTAAAAACTTCAACCGAAAAGCTTATGGCAATATAAAAAGATATGATTCTTTTTTTATTCTAAAACGGATAACCTAATATGGAATGAGGCGAAAATTCCTTATACAGAGGAAGATAAACAAAAACTTTTTTCCTAAGATAGATAAACAAGGGAAGCGATACACTACTATTCCGCTACACGCACCAGGGGAAACGCTAAAAGGGAACACCTCTAAACCATTTAAAGGAATACTTCCTCCCAAAAGGGCGGCACTGAGAAGTGATGTATCAGTTTTGGAACAATGGGATAGCGAAGGCCTTTATAGAATGGAGTGACAAAGGAAATCCTCGTAAAAAGATTTTTCTGGATGATAGAGAAGGTAAAAATGCAAGATATTTGGGAATTTAAAGACCCTCAATACCCAATCTATCCTACTGAAAAACGCTAACTTATTGCAAACCATTATAAAAACTTCTTCTAATGAAAGCAGCTATGTGTTGGATTGTTTTTGCTGGTTCTGGCACTACCTTAAATGCGGCTCAGCAATTAGGGAGAAAATGGATAGGGATAGACCAATCGGAAGAAGCGATAAAAAGTAATTCAAAAAGGATGACAAATATAGAAGCTCACTTGTTTGCTCAGGAAACGAATTTTAAATATTTAAAGCAAAAGGAGATTTTCTTTCTTCTTATGCTATATAAACAGTACCATTTAACTATTTTGTTTGAAATGAAAAAAATATTTAACCACTCTCTTTTTATCTTTTGCGATGTTTTTCTTTTGCGCAGCAAACTCCTGCGGTGAAAGATACCATTGCTAAAGGTGCAACTAAAACTGATACTACTGAAAAACCTGAAAAAAACTCCTGAAGAAAAAAACGTGCCGAAGAGTACGCTAAACTGATAAAAAAAGGGGATTGGAACGCAATGGGCTGTTTACCGTAAGAAAAAAATAGACGATAAATGGTACTTTGAGGTAGCCGATAGTCTGCTAAATCGCTACTTATTATGCGTTACAAGGCTTAAAAACAGCTCCGCAGCAGTTTGGGATGTATGCCGGCGAAAAAGATTAACGAGCAAACTCTCTCTTTCAGCAAAAAAACGAAAAACTCTTATCTTGCGTTCTTACCTCAATACGCAAGTAGCCGACAGCACCAATAACATCTACACCGCAGTAACGAATTCGAGCAGCAATCCTGTGGTAGCTACTTTCAACGTAATTGGTAGGAATCCGCAGAACAAAAATCAGTTGATAGAGGTTACAGATTTTTAAGCAGGATAATAGTGTTACGGGCTTGCTCGCAAAACTTAAAACTGATAAAAAGATAGGTGCTATTGTAGCGGCTCAATCGTTTGTAGACGACTTGCGTGCCTATCCGATGAATGTGGAGGTGCAGACCCTAAAAACGTATGGTGCCTCGCCTAGTAACATACCCGATGCCAATAGGGTAGGGGCTATTTCTTTTGAACTCAACACCTCAATAGTACTTTTTGCCCAAAGTGCCTATGCAAAAACGCCTTTTTGACAGCAGAGTGGGCTTTTTTGCTACGCGCTTTATCAAATTTGCCGATGACCAACAGCGCACACAAACAGAAAGTTATATACATCGTTTCCGCTTAGAACCACGCAAAGAAGATGTGAATAAATACCTTAGCGGTCAGCTTGTAGAACCTAAAAAAACAAATCATTTTTATATAGACCCCTGCTACTCCTAAACAATGGCAAAAAGTACCTTATACTGGGCGTAAATGATTGGAATGTAGCCTTTGAAAAGGCTGGTTTTTAAGAATGCCATTGTAGCCAAAGAGTGCCTAACGACCCTGCGATGAGTTTGGAAGATGCGCGCTTCAACGTAATACGTTATCTTCCTTCTGAAATCAGCAATGCTTATGGTCCCTAATATTGCCGACCCACGCAGTGGGGAGATTATAGAGTGCCACGTGGGGTGGTATCACAATGTGATGAAACTACTGCAAGAGTGGTATTTGATACAAGTGGGTGCGGTAGATAAACGCGCGCGCAACTTGAAGCTAGACGAAGCTCTAATGGGCGACCTTATTAGGTTTGTATCATCGCACGAAATAGGGCATTGTCTTGGTTTGCGCCACAATATGGGGGCAAGCAGCCAAACACCTGTAGAGAAACTTCGCGATAAAAAAATGGGTAGAGGCACACGGGCATACCGTATCTATAATGGATTATGCTCGCTTCAACTACGTAGCCCAGCCCGAAGACAACATTGGTACTAAAGGACTTTATCCGCGTATAGGCGACTACGATAAGTGGGCTATAGAATGGGGGTATCGCTATTACGGAAATCGGTATAAAAATGAATTTGCCGAGCAAGAAGCCTTAGCGGCTACTACTACCCAGCGCCTTACGGCTAATCCTCATTTGTGGTTTGGTGGCGAAGGGCGTGGCGAAGACCCACGAGCGCAAACGGAAGACTTGTCGGACAATGTAATGAAAGCCAATACCTATGCGCTGAAAAATCTCCGCTATGTAGTGAGCAACCTTCACCAGTGGATGAAAGAACCTAATGACAAATACGACTACTTAAGCAGTATGCACAAGTCGGCAGTGTTGCAATACAATAGATACTTGAATCACGTACTTAAGCACATCGGTAGTCGCTATATAGGGGTGATAGGTAGTGCTGAGGTGTATCAGCCTGTACCCTAAAGAAGTTGTAAAAAGAAGCAATCGCTTACGTAGATGCACAACTTTTTGAAGCCCCCTTGTGGCTTTATCCGCAGGCTATCACTAATAAGATAGGCAGTAATGTAGAAAAAGGAAATTGCTGATATGCAAAAACAATGCTCTAAAATGTCATGCTCAATAATGTGGTGCTTTTACAAGCTCTATACGCAAAGTTTAGCTTCGCCCAAGGCTTACCTTTTAGATGAATATCTCGCTGATGTTTTTTTGCGGCTGTTTGGAAACCATTAAACAACAGCGAAGCCCAGCAAAATGCTTTGAGGCGCGGGTTACAACGCTCTTATTTGGCAAAAATAGATGATCTTATCAATCCTAAAGAGCAGGCTGCAACTGCTACTAATAGCAACGGAGCGGCTTCGGTATCGAGTACCGCAGTGGGCAATTTGGATGTACGCTTATATGCGTTACAACATTTGGACAAGATAGCTGATTATTTGAAAAACAGCACAGCAACAAGAGGCTCAGCCCCCTAAACAAGCTTCATTACCAACAACTTCTCAAAGAAATAGAACGTATAAAAAGATCCTAAGAAATAATATGTTACGATTCAATGCCCCTAACCGAAAGTCAGCGCCGCCAGCCTATAGCGGTAGCCGAAAATGGCAAACGCTCAGAGCTATTTGCCGTAAATGTATTTAACGAAGCCGCTATGCGCCAAGCGATGACGCGAGAGGCTTTTTGAAAGTGTGATGAATGCTATTCGCTATGGCGAAAAGATAGACCGCCGCGTAGCCGACCAAGTGGCGGCGGCGATGCGCGACTGGGCGATTAGCAAAGGGCTACCCACTATACGCATTGGTTTCAGCCTCTTACGGGCGGCACTGCCGAAAAAAACACGATGCTTTTTGAGCCAGTAAGTCGCGATAGAGCTATAGAACGTTTTGGAGGGGGCAACTCGTGCAACAAGAATCGGATGCATCAAGCTTCCCTAATGGAGGTATTCGCAATACTTTTGAGGCACGCGGCTACACCGCTTGGGATCCTACTTCGCCGCCTTTTTGTGTATGGGACTCACCCTTTGTATCCCTACCATATTCATTTCGTATACGGGTGAGGCTTTAGACAATAAAAACGCCTTTGCTAAAGGCACTTACGGCTATAGATACAGCTGCTACTGAGGTGGCGCGCTATTTCGATAAAAAAACGTAAATAAGGTAACCGCTACGCTTGGCTGGGAACAAGAATACTTTCTGGTAGATAAAACCCTTGCTTACCTCGTCCCGACTTGATGATTGCAGGGCGTACTCTTTTGGGGCATCAGGCAGCTAAAGGGCAACAGTTAGACGACCACTACTTCGGCTCGATACCCGAGCGCGTGCTTAGCTATATGCGCGATTTGGAACACGAGTGCTTGCTGCTTGGTATTCCTCTGAAAACACGCCATAATGAGGTAGCACCTCACCAATTTGAGTTTGCTCCTATTTTTGAAGAAACTAACCTTGCGGTAGACCAAAATGCGCTGCTGATGGACGTGATGCGCAAGGTTGCCGACCGCCATAGCTTTGTAGTGCTATTTCACGAAAAGCCATTTGCAGGCGTTAATGGTTCGGGTAAGCATAACAATTGGTCGTTGGCTACTGATACGGGTATAAACCTACTTGCTCCCAGTCGTACCCCCTATTAAGAACCCTACAGTTTCTTACTTTTTTTCATTTGTACTATCAAGGCTGTTTGCCAATACGAACCCCCTATTGCGTGCCTCAGTAGCTTCGGCTACCAATGACTATCGCTTGGGCGCCAACGAGGCTCCTCCTGCTATTGTATCTGTATTTATAGGCGAACAACTTACCAAGGTACTCGATGCCTTAGAAGTGGCTTCTGAAGAACTTTCGCAAGAAGAAAAAAACAGACCTTAAGCTGAATGTGGTAGGCAAAATACCCGACCTTTTCTTGGATACTACTGACCGCAATCGCACTTCGCCTTTTGCCTTTACAGGGAATAAATTTGAGTTTCGTGCAGTAGGCTCAAAAAGCTAATTGCGGCAGACCCTATGATGGTGCTTAATACTATCGTAGCTAAAACAGCTTACCGACTTTAAAAAGAAGTGGATGCGCTCATAGCTAAAGGAATGAAGAAAGAAGATGCTATCTTCAAAGTGTTGCGCAGCTATATCAAAACTTCCAAAAAAATACGCTTTGAGGGCGATGGCTATAGCAAGCAGTGGGAAGATGAGGCTGCAAAACGCGGACTTTCTAACCATAAAACAACTCCTGAAGCTCTCAAAGAAAAACATTACTGAAAAAAAGCTATTGCTCTTTTTGAGGGAATGGGAGTGCTTAACCGTGTAGAGCTAATGGCGCGCTACGAAATAGCTTTAGAAGAATACGTAAAAACGGTGCAGATAGAATCTCGTGTACTGGGTGATATTGCTCGTAATCATATTGTACCAACAGCGGTTCGCTATCAGAATACGCTTATTGAAAAACGTAAAGGGGCTGAAAGAGATTTTTGGAGAAAGCTATCAAGAGGTAGCTGCCGAGCAGTTGGAGCTTATACGCCATATTTCTGAGCATATCAAGGTCATTCACAGCAAAACTGATGCGATGATAGAAGCGCGTAAGCGGGCTAACCACTTGCCTAATTTTTGAAGAAAAAAAGCCCACAGCTATTGTCACGAAGTAAAACCTTTCTTTGATGAAATACGCTACCACTGCGACAAGCTCGAGAATGATGTAGATGACGAACTCTGGACACTCACCAAATACCGCGAGCTGATGAGTTAGTGGTTTGCAAGTGTTGTGTAAAAAGAATTAATCATTAATCGTTGATTATTAAACATTATTTTTGTATTATCAAGTAACTATCTATAAAACCAATAATTTAAGAAAGTTAAAGTTTTTTTCGGTATCAAAAGGGTAGCAAAATATCTATTTTTATTGATTTACAGAAAATTATAGTGATAAAAATTTTTTTAATACTTTTTTTATTATACTTTTAGCGAAGTTTATAATAAAAAAATTATATTTGTAGCTATTTTATTGATAATCAGATTTTTACAACAAAATAGGCGTAAAAATATAAAAACCACAAGTACCTATAAGGAAGTAACACCAAACAAAGATACAAACCAGCACCACGAAGCAAAAAGCAAAAGGGACAAACATTATAAAAAAATGCTTGTCCCAAGTACAATCAAAAAAACTACACTAACATAAAATCATTAATCTTTATAAATACCCTCATTGGATAAAATAGCCTCAATGGTACGGGGCGACAAAAACACCCTTTCAGAAACCTCATTAATAACTGCATTTAAACGCCATTGAGGGTGTTTTTTTAACTAATTCATTAAAAAGGGTACGTACTTTTTATATTACGTTCTTGCAGGCGGTTTTTTGCGTTCGTTTTTACGTGTTTGTTGCATACGAAAAGAAAATATTTGTAGTGTGCAAAGGTATAAAATAAAACCACGAACCAGCAAGGCACAGGGGCTAATACAGATAACAAAACCAATCAACCAGCAACCTAAAAAAATATTTTTTTGACGCATTTTGACTAATTTTGACTAATTTTTTGTACCTTTGTGCCCCTACTTAAAAAAATATATTTGCAATGGGAAAAAAATAACAGTTAAAAAGATTTTTACAAAAAAAGGTTAAAAGCCTATAGATTTAAATAATACAGAGAAAAAGCGTACCCTTTATATTATTCAATAACCTACAATAGAAAAAAACACAAAATATAAGAAGCCCATTAGGTGCTGTAATGTCCGATGAAGCATTAGATTTTTTTAAATTATACAAATAAAATTTTTTTAGTAGCCAAACACTTTACCCATATACGGGTAAAAACCTTTCAGATGTTATTTATTTAGAAGGAAATTCAAGTTATATAAACTTAGAGCAAGAAGCATATTTTTTTGGAAAAAAATCGGTTGAATTAATAGTGAATGACAAAAAGAAAGAAAAATATTTTTTAACAAGGATTTTACCCCTACAATTAAAGTATTATTTTGAAAACTTAAAAACAATTCTTTATAAATCTATATGGTCAAACTATATTCAGAATATTAGTACAAATAAAATAGAAAAATAAAAGAGAAAGAAGAAGGGTTTTGTAAAAAAATCAATCAGGATAAAAAGTAATTATTTTTAAAAATAATTTTTAAATACTTTCAACCTATTTTTCTATAATAGTTTTAATGAGAATAAAAAAATTTATTAGATATTATAGGAATAATAAAAGAAGTAACAAATATTGATTTTAGAAAGTACTTTTTACGAAGATACTTTTAAAATTTTGGGAGGTTGCAAAAGCTATAGAGTTAGCACACGGGCAAACGTGCGTAGTGGATTTTGTAGTAAATCTAAATGAAAAATATATATAGAAATAGCAGCTGAAAATAATTTTGAAGTTACAAAAGAAGAAATAATATTAATAGCTAAAAACTGAAAAACAATATTATAAACAATGTAACAACAAAATAAAGAAAAAAATAAATATAAAAAGTTTGCAAATTAACTAACATTGATATATCTTTGCACCCGCAAATGCAAAGATATTTTTTTATCTATAATGTTAGTTAATTAACAAACTATTTTGATATGTATAAAGAAGAACTACAAAAAAAGTACCCAAGAGGGTTATTTAAAAGAAGTTGCTAAAGCTACAAATATAAGTTATAACGCTGTGCGATATTACGCAAAAAGGCAAAAGGTAGCGACAAGCAAAAAGAAACCTTAATATTAGAAGCTATTGAAAGGCTATTAAGTTCGTACCACGAACGCCAAAAACAAGCTACAGAACGCATTAAAGAGTTATTACAATGAGTACACCACAAGCACCACGAACCGCCATAGCAAAGCAGGATATATACGGGTATTTGCGCAAAGATTTAAAAAGCCCGCAAAGGTGAGCTTTTAAAAATAATCTGCACGGAGCATAAGCCCCGTGTATATCGTAGAAAACAAAAAGCGGGCAACGTTTTTCAGTCCGTGCAGGTATGATAATGTTAAACCAATAAATTTAAAACAATATGTAAAAATAAGATATGAAAGCAAACGAACAAGACAAAAAAACAGCTAAAAAGAGTTTAAAGAAGAATGGTTAAATGCATTTAACCAAGAGGGTGAACGCCCTGTAAAATTTACAGGGGTATATAGATTTATTTTGTAGCGTAAAAAGCTATATTAAACACCTGCAAAGATACTTTGTTAGCAATTGAGAGCAACACCAGCGGAGAAAGTAACCTAATAGATTTATACAATCTTATTGACCTTGCGGATAAGTTAATGCCATATAGTGATTTTGAAGTATTAGAAAAATCAAATTTGGCAAAAGCAATAAACTAAAAAAACAAAAAAAGAAGTATGTACAACGAATTAAATTTAGAGAACCTACAAGCACCAATGGTAACGCTAAACGAAAAAGGCGAAGCACGTATAACGTTTAGAGACTACACAGAGATTTCAGCAGTGGCAAAATCAATGTTAAGTATATGTATGTCAGCTTTGTTTGATATAGGCAACAAAACCGCAGTAGATTGCGATATTTGGGACGTTTATAATGTTTTGGGCATAGCAAAACAGATAATTATTGAGGACGAAACGGAAGCATTAAACCTAATCAGAGACCACACCTATAACGCCTTAAACCACGAACCAGCACACAAATAAAAACAGAATTTAAAAACCATTTAAAACACGTTTAAAATGAATGTAGAGAAACAAGCAGTAAAAAGAATGCTATCAGTTGTACCAACAATGATAGTAGAAAGCCAAAAACAGGAGAAGTAACGCAACAAATTTTTAGCGTTAAAAATCTATGAATTAGAAATGTTTTTAAAACACGTTCTTACAATCATAGAGCAGGAGGAGAAAAGAGCCGCATTTGTATATAAACGAAGTAGGCAAGGCGTAAAAACATTAAAACCTTAACGCAATGGAAAAAATATCAATCGTACAAAATCAAACCTTAGAGCATATTTTTACGTAAAATAGACACGTTGGAGGTAATGCTAAAAAGATTTGCGGGCAAGTAGAGGGGAGGAAATGCTAACAAATAAAGAAGCGCAAATGCTTTTTAAAATGTAGCCGTAACAAGTTGGAAGACTTGGTAAGAGAAGGATTTATCAAAAAGATACAGCCAGACGGCAAAGGGAAAAAGTTCTATTTAAACGCTCCGAAATAGAAAAAAATATAGAAAACCAAAAAGGCACAAAAATGAAGGTTCAAAAATACTATATACCAAAAAGAGGGGGCTTGTTGCTAAAATAATTAAAGAGAAAGCCCCCACCCAATTAGGCGGGGGCTTGTTGCTAAATAATTTAAAACATAATCGAGGGCACACCCCCTAAATGTTTTTTGCAAAAGGTATAACAAAAAAATATGATTGACAAAATAACTTTAAAGAAAAAAACATTACTGACAAAGAATTAAAGCTAATAGCCTCAAAATCAAAGTTAAAGAAGCATACTAAAAACGGGCTAATTTATTATGATAACGGCGATACCAAGAACTTTAATGGCGGTTTTTCATTCATATAGACACAAGAAAAAAACTTAAGTGTATCAGGGTCGGTACATAAGTTTTTTTCAATTATGAAGTAACGGGCAAACTAACTAATTACAACAATATCACAATGAAGCAGGCACAACAAAGCATTGCAAAAAAATATTACAATATTACGGGCTCAAAGATATAGAATTACAAGTGTATTATTTTTGAAATAGGAATAAACCACGAAACAGAAGAGCCTACACATAAGATTTTAGAACGCTTTCAAACGCTCAACGGTAAAAAGCTATATTACAACCCAAAATATAAAAAAAGAAAGCCTTAAAACAACGGAAATAGATAGAGACAAAAAGCGTATTTTTTTCGTATGTACGATAAACTACACGAACTAAAAGAGAAAAACGCCAACCGCTAACGGGTGTTAAGAACTTAACACGATACGAAACTATTTACAAACGGCAAGATATACCCTTGCAAGAGTTTATTACAAACGAAAAATTTAAAAGCATTTGGAGGAGGATTTTTAAAGAGGTGCAAGAACTCCAGACAGCCCCAAAAAGTAGAATATATAGGCACGGGCAAGGGTTCAAGCATTAAAAAGAACTTGCAGGCGTTATTCTAACATTAGGCACTAAAAAAAGCAATGCAAATGATAAAAGAGCAAGATTTAACACCAAGAGAGTACAGAACACGCAGGGAATTTCTAAGAGATTGGTTTTCAAAGGAATTGTATAAAGACTACAAGCTAAAAATGCCATTTTTGACATTTTTACAAATAACTAAAACACAATGAGTTACAGGAAATTTTTTGAAAGAATTGACTAATTTTTGACACGCAAACTACATCAAAAAGACGCTTTTAATATCGTCTTTTTTAAAAAGCGGGCAGCTTGTCGTATACTGTCAGAATGACAGCATTATAATATAAATATCTAATAATCAATAAAATATAATATGACTAAAAAGCAAAAATAGATTAAAAATTAATCAAAAAACACCCCCAAAAAGCACCCTAAAAACACCCCAAAAAGCACTCTAAAAACACCCCAAAAAGCACCCTAAAAACACCCATACCCAGCAACGTAATAAGGAAATTTTTAAAGTACTTTTAAGGAGTTACAAAAAAACAATATAAAGGGATAACCATAACAAAAAGCCCTTAACGAATATATAAAACCAAAGTATGGGATAAATAGAACAACTTTGTATAAGATACTAAAAAGCGCAAACATAAGGGAAAAAAACACCCCTGCAAATACCTCCACCAGCGCAAAAAGATTTAATTTTTCTGTATTAGCTTATATTTTGGTATACCTCCAAAAGTTCAGCATTACAAAGATAGATTTTTAGAATGCATTTGAGCGATATAGTAAGGAAGCGCAAATTTATAGAGCGTGTAGTATCAGAAAAAGAGAAAGCAACCTTTGAAGCATATATTTATACATTACCTTTTCATCAGCAAGGTAGAAGCAGGAAAGCGGTATTTAAACAGCGGGCACAAAGGTAACAAGCTAATAAATAAATACCTCCGTTTGCTTGTAGAGGAAATAAAGCAGGATTTTTGAAGCAGGTAAATTACAGGTACAAACATACATTAAAACCGCCTAAACCTCCAACCAAGCGGGATACTATTAGGAAGCTAAACGCCTATTATGAGAAACACGGGATAAATAAACGCCTACCACTAAGAAAAGCAAGTAAAAAGAATTAAGTCGCAAAGCGTACAAAGACTATATACAGCACACAAAAAGAACTATATAAACGCCTTGAGGAACTAAAAACGAAAATAATAACGAATAAATATTTTTAGTATGAAACATTGGATTAATTTTTTTAGAGAAGCGAACCAACGAAGCACAACGTTTGGGCAAAATGGTAAATGCTTTAGATTTTTGAAGTATTAGAAGCGCGCCAAAAATTTGAAATGTACGAAGCGCAAAGGAACGCGGTAGAGGCTCAAATTTATGATATTATTGAGCCCCTTTACACAAACCGCGACGAATGTAAAGAAGCAGTACAACAAGCAAAGGAAATGGCAAGCAAGTACAATTCAGAGCCTAAAATAAACCATATACCCATACCTACAAAGAAAAAAACGCAGTACCAGCAATGAAAGCAGTATAAATGAAGTGCAAAGCTAAAAAAAGTACCACAACGCAAAAACGCCCAAAAACACAAACAAAGGGCGTTTTTTTGTGTTTTTCGTGTTAGGGGGTATCTATACTAAAAAGATAAAAAGAACGCTAAAAACAGGCTTATTTTTTTAACTTCATTATTCTGACAATCAAAAAGATATGACAGAATGTCAGTTTTGAAAAATACATCTGCCAAAAATGTCGTGAATGCTACAAAAAAATATGCAAATAATGTCCTATTAATTACCTAAAAATTGACTAATAACTACCATTTAATGTATCAGAATTGACTTTTTGCCCGTTTTTTTATGCAATTAATTACCATTAAAAAAAGATAAAAAAAGCGTATTTTTTTGCAACGTTAAATCATATTTTTGTACTTGATTAGTATTTTTCCTTGCAACGGGGAGTTTACACACTCCCCTAATTAAAAAGTTATCACTACATATAAAATAACATCTTCAGAATACCAAAAAGCAAAGCACCCTGTAGAGCCCGAAAAAGCGGTATAAGTTTAACCACTTGTGCCGCTTTTTTATTATCTATTGTGCCAAAATATGAAAGTAGTAAAATTCTAAAAAAATACCTACATTCAGAACGAACCATAAATAACATACTGCAAAGCAAAAACTAAAATAAAGCCATGTTTTTTTAGTGTATTTTTTTGTTTAAAAGCGTTTATTTATACACCAGCAACCAAAAAGCCGCTAAAAGCGTTGTTTTTTTAAAGCGTTTTTAAAAAGCATTCAGCCCCGTACTTCAAAAACAAAAATACCGTAATTTGCCGTAATTATGCCGTAATTCAAAAAGCAAAAAAATAGGCGTTAAGTACCTGCATAACGTAATCAGCAGCCATAAAGCAGCATAAAAAAATAAACCGCAACGCCTACATTTTTTTAATAGTGGTTTATTTTGGGTTTTATTCAGAGAATTAAAAATGATAGTTCCTAAAATTTTTAGACTTTCATTTTTCATTTTTTAGTAGAAGGTCAAAAAAACGTAATTTTTGGAGTAAAAAGCGTTTTTTTGATACTATTTTGATACCATAAAATATTTATAAGTGTTTGAAAAATAAGTAATATATAATACTTTTCGTAATAACTTATAATAATTTTGATACCAAAAACCGCAACCAACAAGCACCAGCAAGCACCAGCAAGCAACAAGCTCCAAGCAGGACACCAGCAAGCCTGTAACCTGTATGCTGCAAGCACCAGCACCACGATACGGGTACATTTGGAGGGTATCAGTACCACACCAACCAGCACCAGCAAGCAGGACACAAGCACCAGACAAGCAGGGTACATCAAGCACCAGCAAGCAGGACACAAGCACCAGCAAGCCTGTAACCTATATGCAGCAACCAGCAAGCTCAAGCAAGCACCACGATACAGGTACATTTGGAGGGTATCAGTACCACAACCAGCACCAGCAAGCAGTGACGCACAAGCACCACGATACGGGTACATTGGAGGGTATCAGTACCATACCAACCAGCACCAGCAAGCAGGATACCAGCACCAGCAACCAGCAAGCTCCAAGCAAGCACCACGATACGGGTACATTTGGAGGGTATCAGTACCATACCAACCAGCACCAGCAAGCAGGACACAAGCACCACGATACGGGTACATTGGAGGGTATCAGTACCACACCAACCAGCAAGCAGGACACAAGCACCACGATACAGGTACATTTGGAGGGTATCAGTACCATACCAACCAGCACCAACAAGCAGGACACAAGCACCACGATACAGGTACATTGGAGGGTATCAGTACCACACCAGCACCAGCAAGCAACAAGCTCCAACCAGCACCAGCAAGCCTGTAACCTGTATGCTGCAAGCACCAGCACCACGATACGGGTACATTGGAGGGTATCAGTACCACACCAGCACCAGCAAGCAACAAGCTCCAAGCAGGACACCAGCAAGCCTGTAACCTGTATGCTGCAAGCACCAGCAAGCACCAGCAAGCCTGTAACCTGTATGCTGCAACCAGCAAGCTCCAAGCAGGACACCAGCAAGCCTGTAACCTGTATGCTGCAAGCACCAGCACCACGATACGGGTACATTTGGAGGGTATCAGTACCACACCAACCAGCACCAGCAAGCAGGACACAAGCACCACGATACGGGTACATTGGAGGGTATCAGTACCACACCAACCAGCACCAACAAGCAGGACACAAGCACCACGATACAGGTACATTGGAGGGTATCAGTACCACACCAACCAGCACCAGCAAGCCTGTAACCTGTATGCTGCAAGCACCAGCACCACGATACGGGTACATTTGGAGGGTATCAGTACCACACCAACCAGCACCAGCAAGCAGGACACAAGCACCAGCAAGCAGGACACAAGCACCAGCAAGCCTGTAACCTATATGCAGCAACCAGCAAGCTCCAAGCAAGCACCACGATACAGGTACATTTGGAGGGTATCAGTACCACACCAGCACCAGCAAGCAGGACACAAGCACCACGATACGGGTACATTGGAGGGTATCAGTACCATACCAACCAGCACCAGCAAGCAGGATACCAGCACCAGCAACCAGCAAGCTCCAAGCAAGCACCACGATACGGGTACATTTGGAGGGTATCAGTACCATACCAACCAGCACCAGCAAGCAGGACACAAGCACCACGATACGGGTACATTGGAGGGTATCAGTACCACACCAACCAGCACCAGCAAGCCTGTAACCTGTATGCTGCAAGCACCAGCACCACGATACGGGTACATTGGAGGGTATCAGTACCACACCAGCACCAGCAAGCAACAAGCTCCAAGCAGGACACCAGCAAGCCTGTAACCTGTATGCTGCAAGCACCAGCACCACGATACGGGTACATTTGGAGGGTATCAGTACCACACCAACCAGCACCAGCAAGCAGGACACAAGCACCAGCAAGCAGGGACACAAGCACCAGCAAGCCTGTAACCTATATGCAGCAACCAGCAAGCTCCAAGCAAGCACCACGATACAGGTACATTTGGAGGGTATCAGTACCACACCAGCACCAGCAAGCAGGACACAAGCACCACGATACGGGTACATTGGAGGGTATCAGTACCATACCAACCAGCACCAGCAAGCAGGATACCAGCACCAGCAACCAGCAAGCTCCAAGCAAGCACCACGATACGGGTACATTTGGAGGGTATCAGTACCATACCAACCAGCACCAGCAAGCAGGACACAAGCACCAGCAAGCCTGTAACCTGTATGCTGCAAGCACCAGCACCACGATACGGGTACATTGGAGGGTATCAGTACCACACCAGCACCAGCAAGCAACAAGCTCCAACCAGCACCAGCAAGCCTGTAACCTGTATGCTGCAAGCACCAGCACCACGATACGGGTACATTGGAGGGTATCAGTACCACACCAGCACCAGCAAGCAACAAGCTCCAAGCAGGACACCAGCAAGCCTGTAACCTGTATGCTGCAAGCACCAGCAAGCACCAGCAAGCCTGTAACCTGTATGCTGCAACCAGCAAGCTCCAAGCAGGACACCAGCAAGCCTGTAACCTGTATGCTGCAAGCACCAGCACCACGATACGGGTACATTTGGAGGGTATCAGTACCACACCAACCAGCACCAGCAAGCAGGGACACAAGCACCACGATACGGGTACATTGGAGGGTATCAGTACCACACCAACCAGCACCAACAAGCAGGACACAAGCACCACGATACAGGTACATTGGAGGGTATCAGTACCACACCAACCAGCACCAGCAAGCCTGTAACCTGTATGCTGCAAGCACCAGCACCACGATACGGGTACATTGGAGGGTATCAGTACCACACCAGCACCAGCAAGCAACAAGCTCCAAGCAGGACACCAGCAAGCCTGTAACCTGTATGCTGCAAGCACCAGCAAGCACCAGCAAGCCTGTAACCTGTATGCTGCAAGCACCAGCACCACGATACGGGTACATTTGGAGGGTATCAGTACCACACCAACCAGCACCAGCAAGCAGGACACAAGCACCACGATACGGGTACATTGGAGGGTATCAGTACCACACCAGCACCAGCAAGCAACAAGCTCCAAGCAGGACACCAGCAAGCCTGTAACCTATATGCAGCAAGCACAAGTAACTAAAAAAACAACATAAAACCCAAATTTGGGTATAAGTTTAAAATCAGCAAGTTAGATGTTTTACCATAAAAAGCACCCCGAAAGGTGCTAAAAAAAGAAAAACAAAACTAACTAACTAAAAAAATTAACGCTTTGTAGGCTATTAATTATTGTCTCATCTATTAGGTGTGTATATATTTGCGTTGTATCTATTTTTGCTATGTCCTAATATCTTTTTGAACAACGTATATATTTACCCCTTACTTAGTAAATACGTAGCAGTTGTATGTCGTGCGCTGTGAAAAGTAATGTGTTTTTCAATGTCTGCAAGTTCGCAAACCTGTTTAATATGTCGGTTTAGTGTATCGTTTCTTATAAACTTAAACACCTGCATACTACCAAAAATATAATTACTTTTCTATGATTTTTTAAAGGCTTCCCATTAAAAAAAGCAAGTATATAGGTATCATTATTTTTTTCATCTGTTTTTGCTGTTTTTTCTACCCATTTTTTTGCCCGTTAATAGTTACTATATTAGACGGACGAAGCGTTATAATATCTGAATAACGTAGCCCCGTATAAACTGAAAATAAAAACAAATCACGGGCGTATTTTTAGTTTTTTTGTCTGTTAGCACTACATTTTCTATTTGCTCAATTTCAGAAGCTAACAAAAAAAGCCTTATCCGTTTTTTAGTTGTTATTTTTGAACTTTCTAAAAGGATATTGATTTATATTCATAAGGTCGGAATTTATAGCCAAATTAACAAACTTACGAATAAAGGCGTAAATATGTAGCTACACTATTAGGCTGCAATTTTTGTCCTTGTAAATATCTTTCAAAAGATTTTTAAAAAAATCAAAATCAACATCAGAAAAAGACAAATGTTTATTAAAGTTATTGAGGGTGTTTAACAGCCTGCAAAAAGTGATTTTTTGTGCTTTGTTTTATTGTATCTTTTTCAATTTGCCAAGCGCACCAATCGTTAAAAAGTGTTGTTTTTGGAGAGCTCAAAGCATTAGAAAGCATTGCTAAATTAATAGCTTTGCCGTTATTTATACGCTCAATTTCGTAATTTTCTAATGTACGAAGCATTTTCAGATATAAAGGGCATTTTGTTGTATAGCATTAGGTGTTCCTTTTAATTGTTTTTGTTTTTCGTTCCATTGGGAAGGCGTTACCCTTATTTTTGGTATCAAAGTATTTGCGCTTTCCATTCAAATAACATTCTATTTGTATGGGTGCTTGTCCGTATTTGTTAAGTTGGTTTTTACGATTAAAACGAAGAGTGTATTTTATCTTTTTCCATTATGTTTAAATTAAATTAGCGTGGCAAAGGTAATATTGGTATCAAACGGTAGCAAAAAAATATAGACTAATAAGGTAAAAGAACTGTATTACAAATGATTATAGAAAAGAGCAAAATATTTAATTTTGAGCAGTTTAGTGTCAAAATTAGTATAATCATTGATTATTAAACATTATTTTTGTATCTTTGCCCCATTGTTTAACTATAAAAAGTAGATAACTAATGAAAAGAATCCTTAACAGTTTGCTGTTCAAAGTGTTTTTGTGGTATCGTCATCGGTATCGTCATCGGTATTTTCAACATTGAATGGCTCAACCGATTGCTCCTCACTTTCAAGGGGCTTTTTGGTAATTTTTAGGCTTTACAATTCCTCTCATTATGATGGGACTTATTATGCCTGCTATTAGCGACTTGGGTAAAAACTCAGGTAAATTGCTACTTATAACGGTAGCTATCGCTTATGCCTTCACGCTCTTCTCAGGGTTCTCTACCTATTTTTGTGAGCGATGCACTATTCCCGTCTCTACTACAAGGCGAACAGCTCAAAGTACTCGAAGAGCAACAAGCCTCTACTCACCCCTATTTTTTTCTTTAGATATGCCCCCCTATCACGAGCGTGATGACCGCTTTGAGTGTTCTCATTTATCGTAGGGATAGGGGTCTCATTCCGCGAAGAATCAACTCTTAATTCTGTAGTAAAAAGAATTTGGCGACATTGTGAAATGGCTCATTACCAAAGCCATTATCCCTGTGCTTCCTTATTATATATTAGCTATCTTTTGCCGAAATTACTTTCTCAGGACAAGTAGTATCTATTATCAGTGTATTCTTCAAGCTTATAATAATACTATTTATAATGCACATAGTGCTATTGCTTATACAGTATGTTATCGCAGGAGGTGTAGCAGGACGCAATCCTTTCAAGGCTTTGCTTACAATGCTACCTGCCTATGCTACTGCTTTGGGTACTTCCTCTTCGGCAGCTACTATTCCCGTATCGCTACGCCAAGCCCTAAAGATGAACATTTCACAACGCATCGCAGGCTTTTGTAATCCCTCTATGCGCTACTATCCATTTATCGGGTAGCACAATGAAAATCACCGCTTGTGCCCTTGCCCTGATGATGCTACAAGGAATGCCTTATAACTTTGAACTCTTTGCAGGCTTTATACTGATGCTAAGTGTGATAATGGTAGCCGCACCAGGTGTACCAGGAGGTGCAATTATGGCAGCTTTGGGTATACTTAATTCTATATTAGGTTTTGATGAAAAACTACAAGGACTGATGGTTGCTCTTTACATTGCTATGGATAGCTTTGGTACTGCTTGCAACGTAACAGGTGATGGTGCTGTTGCTCTTATTATTGATAAAATAGCTAAAACAAAGGATTAAGTTGTTAGTTGTTAGTAATAAAAACTGCCTTTACGGGGCAGTTTTTGTTATTACTTGGTTTAATTACTAAGCCAAATCCTTTCCTATATCTCTTCGGAAGTAAGCCCCCTGAAACGCTATCTTGCTGATGCTTTCATAACTTGTAGCCAAAGCCTCTTGGAAAGTATTACCTAATGAGGTAATTGCTAGTACCCTACCGCCATTAGTAAGCAGTTGCTCGCCTTTCAGCGTAGTACCTGCGTGATATACAGTACTTTTAGTTACCAGTTCAGTACCACTGATAACCTTTCCTTTTTCGTACTCTTCAGGATACCCCCCCGATACCATTACTACGGTAGTAGCACTTTCTGGGGTTACTTTTTAGTTCTTGTGAAGCCAAAGTGCCGTTGTAAAGCGACTGAAATAGCGGTACTAAGTCGCTTTCTATGCGGGGCAATACCACTTCCGTTTCGGGGTCGCCCATACGCACGTTGTATTCTATCACGTAAGGCTCACCATCCACTTTTATAAGTCCGATAAATACAAACCCTTTATAAACAATGCCCTCCGCTTGTAGTCCGTTGATAGTAGGTTTTACGATGCGTTCTTCTATCTTCTGCATAAAAGCAGCATCGGCAAAAGGCACTGGCGAAACTGCCCCCATACCACCGGTGTTGAGCCCAGTGTCGCCTTCACCAATACGCTTGTAATCTTTAGCGGTAGGCAGTATTTTGTAGTCTTTCCCATCGGTCAGTACAAAGCAGCTAAGTTCTATACCTTTCAGGAACTCTTCAATTACAACTTTGGTGCTGGCTTGCCCAAATTTTTTTCATCAATAAGCATTTGGCGCAATTCAGCTTGTGCAGCAGTCAAATCTTCTAATATCACCACCCCTTTGCCTGCTGCCAATCCATCAGCTTTAAGCACGTAAGAGCTTTCATTGTACTGAGGAACGCACAACCCTCCTCAACAGTTTCCTTAGTAAAACTCGCATATTTAGCCGTAGGAATATTATGGCGCACCATAAACTCTTTGGCAAACTCCTTGCTGCCTTCCAAGGTAGCTCCACGTTGTGAAGGACCTATTACTTGCACGTGAGCGAGTTCTTTGTCGTTTACGAAGAAATCGTATACACCCTTCACCAAAGGGTCTTCAGGACCCACTACCACCATTGCAATCTGTTTTTCGAGTACAAAGGCTTTCAGTGCAGAGAAATCAGTAGGGCTAATAGCCACATTGGTAGCTACGGAGTGAGTCCCCCATTACCAGGGGCGATGTAAAGCTGGTCGCAAAAGCGGACTGCTGTGTAGTTTTACGGCAAAGGCGTGTTCGCGACCGCCAGAGCCAAGAATCAGTATGTTCATTTTTTTATTGATTTGTCAATTACTAATTTTTCTTATCGGCTAATTTTACAAATAGGTATTGGTTGCATTTTGTGTTGGTTAGCACGATTTAGGGTGCGTGTATATCTCAAATACTTCGCGCTCTCTGCCAGTGAAGGCTTCAGCGGTATGCCCTTGTTCGGTTTGCAGCATAGCCCATTCCAGCTCGTCATAAGTAGCTTTTAGCTGGTCTTCATCGCTGCGGTCATCGCCAAACAAGCCATCTGAAGGTTTGGCTTGCAATATCGAAGCCGGAATGCCAAGATATGCCCCTGAGCTGATAAACCTCACTCTTCATCAAGTCGGCTATAGGACTGATATCTACACCCCCATCGCCGTATTTGGTAAAGAACCCTACCCCAAAATCCTCTATCTTATTGCCCGTGCCCACTACCAATCTACCTTCTAAACCAGCGAAGTAGTAAAGAGTCGTCATTCGCAAGCGCGCACGAGTATTAGCTAAAGCCATTTCGCGAGTTGAGGCTTCCGTAGGCGGCAAAGCAGCTACTAAGGTATCAAAAAGTAGGCGTAAGATCAACAGAAAGAGCCGTTACATTAGCGAAATGTTGCCGTAAAAAGTTTATATGCTCTTGCGACCTGCTCACGTGAGTCGCCGCTTGGTGTATAGGCATTTCGAGGCAAAGAGTAGGCAAGCCCGTACGCGCACAGAGAGTAGAGACCACCGCTGAGTCCACCCCACCCGATACACCTATTACTAAGCCCTTTACGCGAGCGTTTTCGGCATAGGTTTTTTTATCCAATGAGTGATTTGAGAGCTATTTTTTTCCATACGATTTTTAAAAATATCATTAGTGTTTATTCTAAGGGTTGGAAATTTTTACAGAGGTAATCACACCGCCCTCTACAATAGGTGCAAGCCCGCGGTATTTGCCATTGTCTAATACAAAGATATTCACTTCTTTATTAGAGGGGCGTACTATCCAATATTCCGCTACCCCTGCCTCTTCATACAAGCAAAATTTATCGCTCAAATCGCGCTGTGCGTTGCCTGCCGAAAGTATTTCAACAACCAAATCAGGAGCGCCTAAGCAACGTTTGCCATCGGCTAATTTCTCAGGGTCGCATACCACCACAAGTCGGGCTGTACAACACTGTCTTCTTTGCCTTCTGCATTAGGAAGTACCACATCAAAAAGGAGCCGCAAATAGTTCGCAAGTCTTTCCTTTGAAGAAATTATAAAGTTCGCCCGACAACTTGCGAGATACCCTCTGGTGAGGTATCGCAGGGGCAGGACTCATCTTAAAAATCTTCCCTTTCAGCAACTCTATACGCTCTTCTATTTTCCAAAGAAAATAATCAGCATACGTATAAAGTCCATTTACGAGGTCTAACTGATTGATATTAGTAACTTCCATTAGTATTCAATTTGAAAAATGATGTTAGGGTACCCCCTTACAATAGAAAACTAACTATAGCATCGCCGTTTTTTTGGCAGCTACGGCAAAGAATTGCTGTAGATTCTCAAAATGAGACTTCAGATAAGCAAAATCATCTTCGTCCCATTCCAATGAAGGATAAAGTTCCTCATCGGCAGCCATTTCTTCCTGATTGTAGTTTTCTCTTAGCTTAGCTTCCGTAATAGAGCCAAGTCGCTTACTGAGGGCAGCCACTTGCACAGGAGTAATATAGTGAGCAGGACCATATCCGTAGAGGTTAGACTCCTCGTCAAAAAGCTGCCCGCTAAAGAAAAGCCGCGATACATCATCGTCATCGTCTTCTTCGTAGCCACACACGAAAGCGAAGCCCGTAAGCAAGTACATAATGCCGCTCCACGCCTTGTCTACATCAAACAAACGCTCATTAGACTCTTCAGCCTCAAAAATTGCCAGAAGGTCTTCTTCAAGAGCCTGAGGTTCTTTTAGATACTTATCAAACTCCGCTTTAGGTATGCGGAGGAAGTTCATAACCATACTCATAATATTATATTTTTAGTATTGAAAAGCACAAAGATACAAAAATAATTATTAATTGTATTGAATGTTTAATGATTAATTTTTGAACCCCCCCAATTCACAATTCAAAATTCACAATTCAAAATTACCGAAGCTTCAGCGAAGGAAAGTCAGCGAGCTGGCGCAGCTGAGTATGTGACGAAAAGATGAGCGAAGGTTGAGCGAAGGTTGAGCGAAGGTTGAGCGAAGGATAAACACTCCGCTGGTGCAAACTTCCAGCTTGTGCCCAATTCAAAATTCAAAATTCATAATTCAAAAATTCAAAAATCCCCTCAACTATTAAAAAGACAAATTTAACTTTTGTTTAACAGATAGTATAAAAGATAAACACTATCTTTGCGCCGTAATAATTAAATACTCATTTTCTTATGAAAAACTCTTATTAATAGCAGTAGCTGCAGTAGCTATTGTAGCCTGCAAAAAAAGACAAAAAAACGAGCCCGTAGCTCCTAACGGAGGTAATGGCAACAACGGCGGTGGCGGTACCCAAACCGAACAACCTACCCCCTGTACCTGCAGGATTTGTAAAGCAAATCATCAAAACAAGTCTTACAGGTGCTGTAGCTACTACTACTTATAATGTAGAAAACAACGTATTAAAAAAAGTTGGGTAGAACAAAATTCGCAAAAATACAGTTACTCACACATTAGAGTATAACGGTAAAAACCTAAAAACCTATCGCTTGCAAGATAGTAGTAGAGGGCTTGATGAATTGTACTCTTTTGTATATGAAAACAATAAGCTTTACCAAAATCACTTATAAAACAGGTAGCAGTCAGCCAGATACCTTTATCGTTACTACTGATGACAAAGGGCGTATTACCAAAAAGAAAACCCAGGGGTGGGTAATCATTTCAATGTGATGCCATCAGTTATTACCTTTGATTATGGTACCACTACACTCACTGTGAAAAAAATTACGATGGTAATGCTACAACCACTTATGCTTATGGCTATAAAGATGACAATGTAGTAGCGGTAAATTACAATGGAGCTACACAAACTTATGAATATGACACTACGGTAGTGAATGACCTTAGCAATCCTTATATCTTGTTAGCCGACTTAGCAAAAAGTAAATGTACGTGGTCATGATAGTGATGTTAGTTTCGTTGCAGAAGAAAAACATTTTTTTGCAAATCAGTCAAAAAATGTACGTAAAAAAATATCTTTTCTTTGATCGGGTTATTACTAAAAACGGAAACAAACCACTTGAAATTGTTAAACAACCTACAGGAGAGAAAAATAATATATAAATATTAGTCATTAGTCGTTAGGCACGAGTTTACTAATGACTAACGAATAAAAAGAATCATTTTTTTAATTAATTAAATACTATACAATGAAGAGAATTTTATTAATCGCAGTAGCTGCGCTTGCTGTCGTAGCCTGCAAAAAAAGACAAAGACGAGCCTCAACAGCCTGTGCCAGCACCGGCACCAGCACCTGAAGCTGAAGCCACACACTCATTAGGAGATATTACCTATCCTAAAAACAATAGTAACTACAAGAGAAGATAGTACTAATAGAGGTAATAATCAAGTCACCACAGTTACTTATACCATAAGTCCTAAAAACTTATTACTGAGTATACTACTGTTGCTAAATGGACAAATCAGTCTAACTTATTAACTAATGAAAAAGTTGTTTTTGTCATACGATGCTAAAAGGAGCAGTAGCTACTATCGTTACTACCGATTTACTCCAAAAACAAAAATAACTAGCAAAAAAGAGTTCCTTTATGTAGATGGTAAAAGTGGATAAAATATTAGAAATATATGATAACGGCAGTGTGGCTACTATCACTTACACTTACTATGATGACGGCAAAGTAAAAAAAGCATTCATAGGAAAGATGCTTGGTCAGATATGACTTACAACCTTACTTACAGCGGCAATAAAGTTATTGAAAAAGTGATTGACCACGAAGATGATAGTGTGTATTCTGAAGATGAATATACTTTTGATGCTAATAATAATGTAGTAAGGATAGACGATAAAAAAATAATCAAGCGACCATCCATACCTATGACAACAAGAAAAATTATAAAAAAATAATGAATTTTTCTCGTTTGATATCTGGGTACTATGGTTTGCCTCGCCCTGACTATGGTAAAAAACTATCGTACTACTACTAAAGTAGGTACTTTTACTCCTACAGTTGTAAACTATGAGTATACAGCTAATGACTATGTAAAGAAAACGGTAGAAGTATCTAAAAGTACTTACGGAGACCCTCGTAACCCTCAAACTCAAGTAGCTACGCAAACAGTAGAATATAGCTACTAAACAAGTTATAACACAAAAAGTCTTCAGTCGTTAGTCGTTAGCAAGCAACGCTTTGCACCATCGTCCGTGTGGCTCGCACCCTAACGCCCTAACGACTTCGGACTAATATACTCTAACATAACATAAATACTAGCGATTTCCTACTAACAACTGATAACTTTTTAATTTATATTACAATGAAGAAGCTTTTATTAATCGCAGTAGCTGCGCTTGCTATCGTAGCCTGCAAAAAAGACAACAAAGAAGAACCTCAACAGCCTGCCCCAGCACCAGCTCCACAAGTGGAAACAAACCCTTATATTGTAGATTTTTGACTATCCCAAAAACAATAGCCCTTGAAGAATCGTGGGGAACCACTACAATTACCCATTCGGTAACCGATCGTTTTGTTAAGAGAGGTGGTTTATGTAAAATCCTTTTGGTGGAATTACAACCACTACTTTCACCTATAATACCGACAACTACCTTACCAAAATATCCGAGCTAAAATCAGGAGCTACAGCTCCCGTTGTATTAGAACTTTCGTATAACGACAAAAAAACAAGTGGAACGCACTTTGTACATTACCTCTTCTTATGGAGGAGTAAGTGTAGTTACAAGTACTTTTACCTATGATGCTGAGAGCAGAATTAGCCAACAAGTAGAAGCAAGTACTACCGAAGTGGCTACCGTTACCTATGCTTATGCAGGGAATACTGTTACTTCTACCGAGATAAAAACCTACAGGTACCGCTACCGAAGTGTATACTTTTGATGCTAAAGGTAATGTAGCAAGCTATAATTACAATAGCTATATTCAGGAATATACTTATACCGAAGGACTAAACTACAATGGGCGCGGTGCATTCAAATTTATTGCTCCTACAGTAACAATGACCAGCTTCCACTACGTAAAGCTATTTTATAACAAAAAGATTTGAAAATGTAGCCCAAAAAGTATCTTCCTAAGAAATCTCCTATAGTGAGTGAATACAAGTATAATACGGTAAATAAACCTACACAAGTAGTTATCAAAGCAGTAGATGGGCGTACCGCTACACAAACGCTTTACTACTAAAAAAAATATATTAGAAAAATACTACTCTATATTTAGTCGTTAGGTGCGAGCCGCACGGGCAGAGATGCAAAGCGTTGCTTGCTAACCCCTAACGACTAATTTTTTTAAAAAAATTGGCAAAAAAACTTGCAAGTTATGTTGTACCTTTGCACCGTCAATCATTGAAAGTTCATCATCTGCGGGTGTGGTGAAATTGGTAGACACGCTAGACTTAGGATCTAGTGCTTCACGGCGTGGGGGTTCGAGTCCCTTCACCCGCACTGTTAAAAACCTTAATTCACTACTGAATTAAGGTTTTTTTATTACCAATACCCCACCACAGCTCGCACCAAACAACTATAAAAATGGATATATCAGTAGAACTAACCTTTAGTCCGCTACAGGACGACTTTGAAGAGCACATCATTCGCTTTATCAAAAACTACGCGCTTCGGGGGCTTGTAGTAAAAAGAAAACCCTCTAAGTACCCAAGTATATGGCGAATACCACAAAGTAATGCAACTGCTCACTGCCGAAATGGAAGAAGCTCTTGAGCTTATTGACAACGGATTGCTGTACGTGAAAAATTGTAAAATCAAACAGGCAGGATTACGTGCCTTTTTTTCTAAAATAATTCTTTAATTGTGTTCAACCAATACGATGGAGTACCTACCCACTTGGTAGTACTCGAAATTATAGGCGTTATCTTTGGCTTCCTAAGTGTATGGTATGCCAGAAAAGGAAATATATGGGTCTATCCCACAGGTATCATCAGCACAATGCTGTTTGTATACCTGCTATGGCACTATGTGCTCTGGGGCGATATGCTCATCAATGTGTATTATACTATTATGAGTATTTACGGCTGGGTACTTTGGGCGCGCAATGCAAAAGATAACATTATCACTATCAGCCGTACTACCCCCGCCGATTGGAAAAACAGCTGCTCTACTCGCCGTCTTTAGTTTCGCTTTCGTTATCAGCATTTACTACCTCAAGCCATTTATCAAGAACGACTTTAGTTTGCAAGGCGTTACACTCGGCTTTCACAATTTTTTTGCCTACAGAATACGTAGATGTTTTTTTACTACCGCTATCTTCCTTGTAGGAATGTGGTTAATGGCTAAACGAAAAATTGAAAACTGGATTTTTCTGGATTGTAGGCGACCTCATTTCTATACCGCTATACTACATAAAAGGAATGGTATTCACCTCATTTCAGTATTTATTATTTACAATCATTGCAATAATGGGATATTTAGAATGGAGACGAAAATTACAACAGGAACTAATGAGCTTATCAAAGTAGCTTTTGTAGGTCCCGAAAGTACCGGCAAAACAACCCTTAGCGAGCAGCTGGCTCAGTACCATAACACCCAATGGGTGCCAGAGTATATGCGCCTCTATCTGCAACAAAAATGGGATATCTTCAAGCAAACCTGCACTTGGGCAGATTTGCTACCTATAGCCAAAGGGCAACTACAATTGGAAGCAGAGGCTGCTGCAAAAAGCACACCATTACCTCTTTTGCGATACTTGCCTTATAGAGCTCGCTATCTATGCCCATTACTATTACAACAGATGCCCAGCACCCATAGAGCGCGCTTTGGAAACTACACACTATCAGCATATTTTTCTTACGTATATAGATACCCCTTGGGTAGCCGATGACCTGCGCGACCGCCCTCACAACCGCGCCGAAATATTTGATTTTTTTCCAACAAAAACTACTCGAATACGGCTTCCCCTACACCGTTCTGAAAGGAGACCTTCAAGAGCGTATGGAAGTTGTAAATATGCACCTCGAAATGCCTTCTTTGTAATGTATATTGCTTATCACCCCTATATACAATCACCCCTGTACCCGATAACCATCGCTTCCCGATGCTCAAATACGCCCTCCTGCCGCAACAATTGCTGCACGAAGGCATTGCCCAGCCTACGGATTTTCATACACCCCAAAAAGCAAGCCCCGAAAGCCTCTGCTTAGTACATCACCCCTGATTACGTACATCGTTTTATCCACCTGCAACTCACCCACAAAGAAGCACTGCCCATAGGGTTTGTGCAAAATGAGCAACTCGTAGAGCGCGAACTCACTCTCGTACAAGGCACTATCGATGGGGCACTTTGGGCACTGCAGCACCGGCAAGTGGCTTTTTAATATAGCCGGAGGCACACACCACGCTTTTTCTGATAGAGGTGAAGGCTTCTGTATGCTGAACGACCAAGCCGTAGCAGCAGGCTATTTGTTAGCACATACGGCGGTGCAGCGTATCCCTAATAATCGATTTAGATGTACATCAGGCAATGGCACTGCCCAAATCTTCGCTAATGACCCCCACGTGTTTACCTTTTCAATGCACGCCCAGCACAATTATCCTTTCCAAAAAGAACAATCTTCTCTTGATATCCCCTTACCCAACGACACTACTGATGAAGTATATTTGCGCATCTTGCAAGATACCTTACCCCAGCTGATAGCACAGCACCAGCCACAATTTGTGTTCTACCAATCGGGGGTAGATGTATTAGCCACCGACAAGCTCGGCAAGCTATCCCTTAGTGTTGAAGGCTGTGCCGAGCGCGACAAGTTTGTTTTTCCAGCAGTGCAAGGTACATCAGTTGCCCGTGCAGTGCGCTATGGGCGGAGGCTATTCGCCCCAGCTAAGGCACATCCTCCGTGCACATAGCAATACTTTTGCCGTAAGCGAGTAAAAAGGCAGGCGTAATTCATTAATTATTACTATATTTGCACCTCAAAAAAACTTTTTATGAAGAATAGACAGATGAAAAACTATATAAGAAATATGGGCTTACCCCTGAAGAAATAGCCTATATTGAGAAAAAAATATTCTAATCTAACAATCGTTTTTCAATTTCTTCAATACTGGGTAAAGATGATTGATAATCTTTTGAAAGTTCATCAAATAATTTATATGACGAAACTCCTATGGGGTTGTGTATATCTTCTAAAGTATATTCAGCTATTACATTATTTTTTTGTCTTTGCAGATTAATAGCCCGATAGTGGGAGCATCACCTTCGGTACACAATTGTTTATTTACTGCTGTAACGTAAAAATTTCAGTTGTCCCATATGTTCGGGCTTAAATTTTTGTAGTTTTAAGTTCTACTACTACATAACAATGTAAATGAGCATTATAGAAAAAGCAAATCAATATAAAAAAATCATCGCCTCCTACGTTTATATGCACTTGTTTTTCCATAGAAACAGAATCCTTTACCCAACTCTAACAGAAACTTTGTCATATTATCCTCCAAATATTGTTGGAGCTCTTTCTCGGTGTATTTTTTTCTGTTATCGACAGAAAGTCAAAAACATAAGGGTCTTTTTGTAAGTTCTTGAGCTAAATCAGACATAGCAGGAGGTAATTGATGTTGAAAGTTCGTAATTGCTTTCCCTTGTCGCGCATATAAGTTTAGTGCTATTTGATGCTCTAATACCGAACGACTCCAATGATTTTCTATCGTTTTTATGTACATAGAAAAGAGCTTCTTGAGTATTCTTACAACGTTGCATAATCATTATATGATGCCCCCAAGGAATGATGAATAAAGAAATCTTCTAATTGGGAAACAAGTTGTTTCCCAATTATATCTAACTGACTATAAAACAAATACCATTGTCGTATTGACTTTAAGTTTCTGTATGAAAAAAACCTTTCATTGTAGGAAATTCTTTACATAAATCAGCACTAAGAGTTTGCAAGAATCCATCTCCCCATTTAGCTTGTGCTTGTTTTTTTCTACAATATCTTTCCCTATTTGCCAATAAAGGCGTAACAACTCGCTATTTACTTGAATAGCAGCTTTTTATTTGGCTTTTGTTGTATTTTTCCCTTTTTAGGTTTTGTAACCAATCTTTGTAGTCGGTGATATTTATAATATCTTTCATAAGATTATTAGATACTGATATTTAGGTACAAAAAAATAACAATAATTGATGAATTACCAAAATCCACTCTTTAAACTTCTCAATTTTAGGGGAGAGAAATATATTTATTTTTTTAGAAAATATCAGGGCTATCTTTTCGTTAATCGCTTATTAGAAATTATTTTTGTACTTTTGTTCGCTGAAACTAAAAATTTTGCTACTAACTTAATTTATTAACACCTAACGACTATATGTTAAAAGATATTTTTAAACTTTCGCAGGGCGGTACGCTATTATGCACCCTACACCCATCAGTGAGGAAAAGGTACAAGAATGCCTTAGGCTCGCTACATTAGCACCTACAGGTTTCAATATGCAACTATACGAGATGTACCATATTACTGATAAAGCTTTGTTAGAAAAGTTAGCACACGCCTGCCCTCAGCCAGCTTACAGCAAGCACGGCACAACAGATGGTGGTGTTCGTTACCCGTCAAGATAAGCACCGACAGCACGCCAAGATGATTTTGGAATTTGAACGCGGCAATATACAGCGCAACAGTCCGCCCGAAAGGCAAGCCAAACGCATTAAAGATAAAGAAAACCAATACCAGAAACTAATCCCCTTTGTGTATAGTCGTTTTTTTGGCTTATTAGGTGCTTTTCGCAAACCTCTGGGGTTATCGGTTGGTTTCGCCCCTATGGTGCGAGAACTCTCTGAAGGTGATATACGCGTAGAAGTACATAAAAGCTGCGGACTTGTAGCGCAAACTTTTATGTTAGCAATGGCTGAGCAAGGCTACGATACTTGTCCGTTAGGGGGTATGATAGCCGTCGGATTAAAAAAACTGCTACACCTACCTTATGGGGCTGAAGTGAGTATGGTAGTTACCTGCGGAATTCGTGAAGAGCGCGGTATCTGGGGAGAAAGGTTTAGATTGCCGTTTGAAGAAGTGTACAAGCATAATGTTTAACAATTCAAATATAAAACTTACAATATAACTTTTTACTTTTTTTAGTTGCTATTAGCTATTATACTAAAAAAACTTGAGTTGATAAGTTCGTTTAGTCGATTTACTGATTTGCCACAATTTACGAATGACTAAACACTTCGGCAAAAATGAAAATGGAAAAATTCAAAATTCAAAATAATTTTGTACCTTTGCGCATTGAATGTTTCAAATATAAAAAAATCTAACAATGAAAATACGTTTCTCATATTTTGCTTTTTGCGCTTCTTGGCTTGGCTGCTTGTAATAATACTCCAAGCGAAATAGCTAGATGAAGAAGCACTTGCCAATACGCAAATGGCTGAAGCCCAGCGTGAAAAAAAGGCAGAGAGGGCAACCCTTTTGACAATGCCAATAACAACAACTTTGCAATGCCTACAGCTTCGGCAGGAGGCGCGCAGGGGTGATGCTGAACCCTCCACACGGCGAGCCAGGGCACCGTTGCGATATAGCTGTGGGGGCACCGCTTCCAAAACGATAGCCAGATAATCAATCAGGTACAAACAAACGCTACTGCTACAGACCCTTCGGCACTACCAGCTGTATCTAACGAAACACAGCAGTTAGTACAAGTGCAGCAGCCCTCAAAGTTATGTGGGAGCTAATGGCGAGAAACTAAACCTCCTCACGGGCAACCAGGGCATCGTTGCGATATCCCCTAGGGAGCGCCGCCAAATAGTGCTCCTGCACAACAACAAGCCGCCCCAGCACAGCCCGCAGCGCAAAACCATACAACAACAGGTAGTTATAGACCCCCAACAAGCACAACAACACACAGGCACTACCGAACCAGGCTGGTCGGGCAAACCTAACCCTCCTCACGGGCAACCAGGGCACTGCTGCGATATAGCCGTAGGGCGAAATATTACCGTAGAGATTAGGCGTTAGCTTGAGCGAAGGATAAGCGAAGGTTGAGCGAAGGTTGAGCGAAGGATAAAACGCACCGAAGGAAAGCTGGCAGGGCTGGAGCAGCCTTAATACAAAATTAACAACAAAAAAATTATATAAAATGTCACTTATTAAATTACACGACAAAACTTTTTGAACCCTACGTAACTGCAGTACAATTGCAGGAAATAGTAGCGCGAGTGGCAGATGAAATCTATCAAGATTTAGGGCGATAGCCGCCCCGTATTCGTATGTATACTAAACGGCTCATTTATGTTTGCTGCCGACCTTGTGAGGCGTTACAAAGGGCTCTGCGAGTTGTCGTTTGTAAAAATGGCTTCTTATGAGGGAACTCAAAGCTCAGGAAAAAAATACATCACCTCATTGGTCTTTCCGATGATTTAGAAGGAAAAAGATGTAGTTGTGATAGAAGATATTGTAGATACAGGCAATACACTTGAAGAAATTTATCGTATCTTTGCTGATAAAAAGGTACATTCTTTCCGCATCGCTACGCTTTTTCTTTTAAGCCCGATGCCTATACCAAAGATTTGAAAAATAGATTACGTAGGGAAACCTATCCCCAACCGCTTTATTGTAGGCTACGGCTTAGATTATGACGAACTGGGGCGTAACCTTCCCGAAGTATATCAACTAAATACCTCATTAACAATGACAAACATAGTACTTTTTGGCAAGCCAGGAGCTGGCAAAGGCACACAAGCCGCATTCTTAAAAAGAAAAAAATACGGATTAGTACACATCTCAACAGGTGATATTTTTCCGTTATCACATCAAAAACGAAACCGAATTAGGACGTTTGGTGCGCTCATATACCGACCGCGGCGACCTTGTGCCCGATGATGTTACTATAAAAATGCTACAAGAAGAAGTAGCCAAAAATCCTGATGCTAAAGGGTTTATATTCGATGGCTTCCCACGTACTATTGCACAAGCAGAAGCCTTAGATGCTTTCTTAGCTTCAAAAAGATATGAAAAATACACGGCACTTTAGCTCTTGAGGCTGATGACGAAGTGCTTTAGAGCGCATCATAGGGCGCGGCAAAGTAAGTGGGCGTGCTGATGACCAAGATGAAACTAAAATACGCAACCGCTTTTGCCGAATACAACGAAAAAAACAGCTCCTTTGATTGCTTACTACCAACAACAAGGCAAATATTATCCTATTGATGGTATTGGCAGTATCGAGGAAATTACACAGCGTCTATCACAAGCAATAGACCTCATAAAAAAAGTAAATAATGACAGAAGGGAACTTTACCGATTACGTAAAGATATACGCCGCATCAGGAAAAAGGAGGCGCAGGCTCTATGCACCTACATCGAGAAAAAAATTTGTACCCAAAGGAGGTCCCGATGGTGGTGATGGCGGTAGGGGAGGGCATATTATCTTCAAGGGTAATAAGCACCTCTGGACGCTTATCCACTTTAAATTTCAGAAGCATTTTGTAGCAAGTCACGGCGAGGCGGGTGGTGCTAATCGTAGTTTTGGTGCTGATGGTAAAGATGTGTATATAGAAGTGCCTTTAGGAACCATCGTAAAAGATGCTCTTACTGAGGAAGTTCTCTTTGAAATTACCGAAGATGCGCAAGAAATCATCTGCTTGCGTGGGGGGCAAGGGGGCTTAGGCAATTGGCATTTCCGCACCGCTACCAATCAAACGCCGCGCTATGCACAACCAGGGTTACCAGGTGAGGAACGCGAGTTGTTATTAGAGCTGAAGGTATTGGCTGATGTAGGTTTGGTAGGTTTCCCCAATGCTGGCAAATCGACCCTGCTGTCGGTACTTACTTCGGCAAAGCCTAAAATTGCCGATTATCCTTTTACGACCCTAAAACCCAACTTGGGCATTGTTGAGCATCGCGACTACCAATCGTTTGTAATGGCTGATATCCCCGGTATTATAGAAGGGGCAGCCGAAGGCAAAGGCTTAGGTCATTACTTTTTGCGTCATATAGAGCGCAACGCTGCTTTTGCTGTTTGTAATAGCAGCCGATAGCGATGATATTGCTGCCGAATACCGCATTTTGCTAAACGAACTAGAGGCTTATAACCCTGAACTATTAGACAAACAGCGATTGATAGCAATTTCTAAAGCTGATATATTAGACGAGGAGCTTTACTGAAGCCCTTCGCCACGAGTTACAGGCAAGTTTAGCCGATGTGCCTTTCTTGTTTATCTCGTCTGTATCGGGGAAGGGGTTGCAGGTGCTTAAAGATAGGTTGTGGGCGATGATTAATACTGAGCTATGACAATAAAAAAACGCTTATCAGTGCAGCACGCTTGCGCACTTTGCCGCTATCGGTGGCGGGGATTATTACGGGGAGTGCTATTGCTCGCCGTGAAGATGTAGAGGGGTTCAGAACTGATATTTTTGTGCTGGCATTGCTCACCACCATACTATTCCAAATACTCTCCAACTTTGCCAACGACTATGGCGATGGGGTAAAGGGTACGGACAACGACCAGCGCTTGGGTCCTAAACGGGTTCTGCAAAGTGGTGCTATCACGCGTAGCGAACTAAAGCGCGTGGTGATAATTACGGCTGCCTTGTCGTTTCTTTCGGCTATAGCACTCATATATGCAGCTTTTGGCTTGGAGAATTTGGGCTATGTACTCTTTTTTTCCTCATTCTTGGGGCTTTGTGCATCGTAGCCGCTATTAAATATACGGTAGGCAAATCGGCGTATGGCTATCGCGGGCTGGGCGATGTATTTGTATTTGTATTTTTTTGGTTTGGTAAGTGTTGTAGGCAGTTATTTTTTTGTATAGGCAAGCCTTGCCTGCTTATATTTTTGCCTGCTACTGCTATAGGCTTGCTGAGTGTGGCTGTACTGAACCTGAACAATATGCGCGATTATGAGAATGATAAGCAGTCGGGCAAACATACTTTGGTAGTAAAGATGGGTATTGAACTGGCAAAAATATTACCATTATTACTTGGTGGTTTTTGGCTATGGTTTCGATGCTGGGCTACTCGGTATGGCGTTTGCAGATGCGATGGGAACTGCTTTATATATTGGCATTTGTGCCTTTGGTAGCACATTTGCTGAGGGTACGACAAAATAAAGACCTTAAGCTATTGGATAAGGAACTGAAAGTGGTGGCACTTAGTACGTTTTTGCTTTCGGTATTGCTATTGCTTGGGAGTCGTTAGAAATTAATATATCTTTTTAATTATCATAATAACTATGGAATTAACTTACTACGGACACGCCTGCGTGGGTATCAAAATTGGGAACACACATTTGTTGGTAGACCCTTTTATCTCGGATAACCCTTTGGCAAGCAGTATCGACATCAATTCGGTACCCTGCTGACTTTATTCTCATCACTACTGCGCAACAAGATCACACTTATGATGTGGAGGCTATTGCCAAACGTACCAAAGCGCAAATTATTTCTAACTACGAGATTACAAATCACTTTTTTGGTCTTGGGATAGAAAATGCGCACCCTATGGATTTGGGTGGTTCGTTTGACTTCAACTTTGGAAGCGTAAAAATGGTTCCTGCTTTGCACTCTTCAACTTTTTGATAACGGGGGTGCTGGTGGTGGTTGTGCTTGTGGCTTTTGTGATTAAAACAAACGACAGAAGCATCTATATAGCGGGAGCTACAGCTTTGCATTTTGATATGCAGCTTATTCCGGTGCGCTATAAACTTGACCTTGCGGTACTACCTATAGGGGGCAACTTTACTATGGACGTAGATGATGCTATTATGGCTTCGGACTTTGTGAAGTGCAACCGTGTGTTGGGCTATCACTACGACACGAACCGCTTTATAAAAGTAGATGATAAAGAGGCTGCTATACGCGGTTTTAAAGCTAAAGGCAAAGACTTGATATTGCTGAATGTAGGACAAGAACTACAAATATAATGGGAAAGCCTACAATAGTTGCCATTCAGGGGACTAAAGGGGCGTTTCACTATCAGGCTGCTGAGGCTTATTTTGGCAAAGCGATAGAGGTGGTAGAGTGCCGAAACTTCGACACCTTAGTACAAACGCTTTTGAGCGGGGCTGCTGCGTGGGGAGTAATGGCTATTGAAAATAGTATTGCAGGTGCGATACTGCCTAACTATACGCTTATAGATAAGCACAACTTGCACATACGGGGCGAGTACTATATGAATATTCAACATCATTTGTTGGCGCTTGCTGGGCAAACTTTGGAGGATATTACTGAAGTACGGTCGCACTATATGGCTTTGCTGCAATGTAAAGACTATTTTGCTGATAAGCCGCACATTAGGCTGGTGGAAGCTCCCGATACTGCTACGGCTGCCAAGCAAATAGCTGAGCAAGGCGAAAAGGGAGTGGCTGCTATCGCATCGAGTGCTGCCGCAAGCCTTTACAACTTGGATATTTTGGCACATAGCATACAAACCATACAGCGCAATGCAACGCGTTTTTGTAGTGCTAAGCACTGCCGCTGCTGTATTGCCTACCGACGATTGCAACAAGGTTTCGCTGAAGTTTCAGTTGTACGACAAAAGTGGTAGCCCTCGCTACAGTGCTAAACGTACTGCGCGATTGCGAGCTGAATATGAGCAAAATACAATCAATGCCTGTGATTGATACCCCTTGGAAATACGCTTTCGTAGATGCTTCTTTTGATGACCTTCGCAACTATGAACGGGCGCTTTATTTGCTACAGGTAATGACCGAAGAGCTGAAAGTGCTGGGGGTGTATAAAGAGCATCGCAATGATAAATAATAAAAACAAATCACTAATAAAAAACGAAATATGTTACTAAAAAAAGAACAATCACTGTTGCGGCTATAGCGTTGGCAATGGCAATGGGCGTGGGAACTACTTATGCCCAAGAAAAGAAATCTAAAAAGTGCAAAAGACTGAAAAATCTTGCCACAAGCAAGATTACGGCAAACCCACAGATGTAGTAACAAAAGCCGACAAAGGAGCTTTTGCAGTAATACCACTGCCTTACGATTACGATGCTGTGGCTGACTATATTGATGCCGAAACGATGTACATTCACTTTTCTAAACACTATGTGGGCTACTTGCACAACCTGAACAAAGCTGTAGCAGGTACTCCCTACGCTTCACAAAGCATAGAAGAGGTACTTAAAAACTTAGACCCTAATAATGCTGCTTTGCGCAATAATGCGGGGGGCTACTACAACCACAATATGTACTTTGGGGTAATATCACCTAAAGGAGGTGGTGAGCCTAAAGGTACACTGATGGAGGCTATTAAGCGCGACTTTGGTAGCTTTGAGAACTTCAAAAAAACATTTGCTGAAGCGGGTAGCAAGCGTTTTGGTTCGGGCTGAGCTTTCTTGGTAGTAAATGACGAAAAACTAAGCGTGGTGAGCACTGCCAACCAAGATAACCCTTTGATGCCCAACATAGGCGTAAGCGGTGTGCCTATCTTGGCTATGGATGTGGGAACACGCTTATTACTTGAAATATCAAAACAAACGAGGCGATTACATTGCTAATTTTTTTCAATGTGATTGACTGGGATAAAAGTAGCCGAACTTTACGGAAAAAAACTCTTTACAAATAATTATCTTATAGAACGACAATGAGCGAGAAAGATTTTAAAAAAATACAATCTTATTATGGGTTGGGTGGTTTTTGCCATTGCCCCTAATCACTTATACACTTACGGTAGAGCCTACGGTGAGTTTTTGGGATTGTGGTGAGTATATAGCCACTTCGGCAAAATTGCAGGTGGGGCACCCTCCAGGAGCACCTTTTTTTCAGATGGTAGGGGCTTTTATAGCGGCTTTTGCTCCTAATGCCGATAAGATTGCATTTTTGTAAAATATGATGTCGGTGCTATCGAGTGCCTTCACTGTATTTTTTTCTTGTATTTTATCATTGTAAATCTTACTAAAAAAATAGCCCTTCGCACTCACAACTACCCTTACAACTTCGCACGTTATCGCTGTGATGGGTAGTGGGGTAGTGGGTGGCTTTGGCTTTACACTTTTTCGGATAGTTTTTGGTTTAATGCTGTAGAAGCTGAGGTGTACGGAATGGCGATGCTCTTTATGTCGGTGATGTTTTTGGCTCGGCATTAAATGGACTGATAGCTTGCAAGAAGAGCGTGGCGACCGCTGGTTGCTGCTGATTTCGCTGGTAGTGGGTCTTTCGTTTGGGGTGCATTTTATGGCATTGCTTACCATACCCGCTATTGGGATGCTGTATTTCTTTAACAGTAAATACCCCTAAAACATTTGTCAATTTTTGTGATTGCCAATGTAGTTTCTATCGCAATTTTGTTGCTGATATTCAAACTGATATTACCCTACACATTGGCTTACTTTGGCTACTTAGAGGTGTTTTTGTAAATACCTTTGGGCTGCCGTTCAATCTGGGGACAATTATTGCAGGGCTTAGTGTGGTGGCGTTTTTCTTCTTCACCTTGCAATATGCCAACAAAAAGAACAATGTGCGATTGCAAAACCGCTACCTTGTGTTTGTTGTTTTGTATTTGTAGGATTTTTCATCGTGGCTGATGATACCCATACGCTCTAATGCCGATACGGTTATCAACGAAAATAGCCCTACCGATGCGCGTTTGCTTTTTGGCGTACTACAACTTAGAGCAATATCCTGAAACGCATTTGTTTTACGGACCTATGTATTCTGATAAATACGCAGGCATAGATGAGGAACACCCTTATGAAGATGCCAAACCTAAATACGAGCGCGATTACACTACGGGCAGGTATATTATTGTAAACCAATATAAAAAATGCTCAGGTGGCTTCCAATAGAAATCAGAAAGGGTTCTTGCCGCGTATGTGGAGCCCACAGCACGCAGCTAATTATATGAAGCTGACGGGTAATTTAGACTTCAAAATTAGCCAAGAAGCCTATGAAGAACCTAAACTATATCAGCTATTGCAAGAGTTGCACAGGCAAAATACTCTGCGCCCAATGCCTCCTGAGCGTTACGATCAGTTCTTGACAGAGTACCGCGATTATATAGAAGTAGAAAACCCTAGCTTCTGGAAGAATATGCAGTACCTTTTTAACTACCAATTTGGCTATATGTATTTCCGTTACTTTGCGTGGAACTTTATTGGTAGGCAAGATGATATACAAGGCAAAATGGAAGCCGACCACGGCAACTGGCTGTCGGGGATTCCTTTTGTAGATGAGATGCACTTGGGGTCGCAAAAGAACTTGCCTTCGGATGTGCTAAACAACAAGGCTCGCAATACTTATTACTTTTTGCCTTTGTTGTTGGGCTTGTTGAGCTTGTTCTATATGTCGGTGAAGAGTGAACGCCAAACGTGGGTGATACTCGTTTTTACTCCTCTTTACAGGCTTGGCGCTAAAAATATACGTCAATGAGCGTCCGTTCGAGCCACGCGAGCGCGATTACGCTCTTGTGGGGTCGTTCTACGCCTTTGCTATTTGGATAGGCTACGGGTGTATGCAATCTACGACTTGATAAAAATACCTGACTCCTAACGTTACAGCTATTGGCGCAGTAGCTTTTTCGCTATTGGTACCGCTACTAATGGCTGCTGAAAACTGGGACGACCACGACCGCTCTCAAAAATATTCGGCAGAGTTTATTGCCGATGCTTACTTAGAATCTATCGCCAAAGATAAAGATGCTATGATATTTACCATAGGCGATAACGATACTTTCTTGTTGTGGTATGCCCAAGAGATTGAAGGTTACCGCACCGATGTACGCGTAATCAATACAAGTCTTTTGCAAACCGATTGGTATATAGACCAAATGAAGCGCAAGGCTTACGAAAGTAACCCCATACCTTCGCAAATTGTACATAGCCAATACGCTCACGGCGTGCGCGAGGCGGTATATTACCAAAAACGCACCGATAATCGTTGGAATATCAAAGATTTCGTGAATTGATTACCTCTGGCGATCCTGCTACCCAATCGGTGAGAGGGCGAGGCGAATATCAGCAAACTTTCTTTTATTACCCTACCAACAAAATACGTATCCCTGTAAATAAAGAAAACGTGCTAAAAAGTGGTATTGTAAAACCTGAAGATGCTGATAAAATAGTAGATTATATAGATATTACCTTGCCTAACGCTATCGATAAAGCTCGTGTGTTGATGCTTGATATCATTGCTAATAACGATTGGAAACGCCCTATCTACTTTTACAGGCGGTAGTATGGATGCTGCCGAGTATATTTGGATGAAAGACTACTTGCAGTTGGACGGCTTGGTGTATAAGCTGGTGCCTATCAAAAACGCCTATTGATAAAAAGTAATCCTTACGATATGGGGCGCATCGATAGCGAACTGATGTACAATATCGTAAAACAAATGGACGTGGGGCAATATGGGTAGAGAGGATATTTACTTAGACCCCCGAAACTCGTAAGAATAGTATTATCTTTAGGGGTAATTTGGCACGCCTTACCGAACAGCTTATCAAAGAAGGCAAAAACGATAAAGCTAAAGAAGTGATGGATATTGCTATGAAAAATATGCCTGTAGCCTCATATGGTTATTACTTTCGTTAGAGCCATTCATCAAAGGTTATTACCAAGTGGGTGAGCCCCAAAAGCGCAAGCTATTGCAGCACAGATAGCCCAAAAAGTATCAAGAGGAAATGAACTACTACAACCATCTGCCTGCCGCTCAGCTAAACGATAACGCTCACAAAAATACAATATTGTGTAGACCGCTATGGCGAGCTCTTGCTTGTAACCAAAGATTACGACCCTGCTTTCTTCCAAAAGCAATGGGATATATTCAAAGGTTCGGTGCGCCTCTATATGCGCGATAAAGAGCTGAAGAGTACTTTTTAGGGAACCCTGCTTCAGCTACCGACACGCTGCCCGAACCCCTGCCCCCACACAAGATACCTTAGAGTAATGCGTTACTATAACTATCTCATATCGTTTTTTTGGCGCAACCCTATATGGTTCCCTATTTATGGGGCTATGATTGTGTTATTTCACATCCCTATTTTTTTCTTACCATAAGCGAAATAAGGCTTACGTGGTTGTTGCTACTTCTTATAACAGTAGCATTACCTACAATGGTATATCTTATCCTTTTTGTATTTAATTGGTTAGAAAATCCTTTTTAATACCCGATGAAAAACAAAAATGGCTACTGTACGGCTATATAGTAATATTGCTGTCAGTAGCCTTTTGGATAACCCCTTTTGAGAAGTTTCCGTTTATACACTTTTTATATCATAGGGCTTACGGTAGGGGTGTATTACAATACTCTTTTTGTTCTTCAAAATACGCAGTAATATGTCGGCAATGGGTATGGGGCACTCACTACCTTCACTTTGCTGATGAGTATTCTCTTTCAGAAAGATATGACCCTATATTATTGCCTTTTTGTTATTTCTTAGCGGAGCAGATATAACAGTGCAAATATACCTTACCCAACAGCGTATGCGCATGGTGCTACTCAGCTACCTTATGGGTGCGCTACCTCAGTTCTTTTTGCCCATTCTTTTCCGCAATCTTACTTTTAGCTTATCATTGATAATCCTATCGTTATAATCTTGTATAAAAGGCACGCATATCGGCGATGCCTTTTTTTAATTCTTCATTATTGCCTTGTGCATCTTTTAGGTTTTTGCTCAAGTTGTAGTCGTCAATAGCATATACGCCCACCACCTCGCCATTGGGGTCTAACACATAAGTGTAATTGCCTTGCATCAGCTGGTAGAATTGAGCATTGGTAACGTAAGCACGAGGAGTTTCATCGGCAATAGTACTCATAAGGCTACGCCCCCACGAGCGGAAAAAGGCTTCTGATATCCCATTAGGTCGGCAAGGGTAGGGAAGAGGTCTATCTGCTGTCCTAATACAGCCGAATGCCCTTGCGGAATCAGGGTTTTATTGGCACTATAAAAAAATGATAGGAATGCGATGGTGTGTTATTTTCTGTTGGTAATAAGGGTAATAATCCACAGTAGTATGGTCGGGGATAATAGCAAAAATAGTATTCTCATACCAAGCCTCCTTTTTACAGTTTCAAAAACGACTGATAGCAAAAATCCGTGTAGGCTACCACATTGTGCATTTCCATAGCCCCTTTGTTGAATCGCCCTTTGTGCGGTTCAGGCACTATATAAGGTTCGTGCGATGAAAGCGTAAATACCGTTGCCAAAAAGGAGCTTTCATTTTGTTGATTTCCTTTGCGAAATACTGCAAAAAGGCTCATCGTCAATTCCCCATTTTCCGTTGTAGTAGCGGTCGTCATTGAACTCAGTTCTGCCAACATAGCGCTCGTACCCCACTTGGCGGGCAAAAGCATCAATACTCATCGAGCCATTGGTAGCCCCGTGCGCAAAACAGCGTTTCGTAACCCAAGTCGCGCGCTACCCACGCTATAGAAGCTAAGCCCCGTTGCGGAGCATAAGCCGAATTTACAAAAGGTTTCTGAAAAGTAGGCATTCCAGCTGTAACTGCCGAAATCCCTTCAATAGAATGTACGCTATTCGAGTATATATTACTGAAATAGAAACCCCTTGCGCGCCAACGAGTCTAAGAAAGGCGTATACCCTTTTGTATCCCTCAATAGGCAAACCCTCATTCAGCAACCCAAAATATTCAGCCCCCATACCTTCTAAGATGATAAGCACCACATTAGGGTTTTTCGGTTACTACCCGCTTGTATTGCTTTTATCGGTTTGATATTGGCTTCAATATACTTTTCATCGGTAAAGTTATATTCTCTGAAAGTTTTATTCTTATTCATCGTTCGTATTACCGAAAAAAAGGCGCATTCAGCAATAAGTGCACCTGCGAAATATCGCGAGCATATTTTCCCGCATCAATTACACTTAGCGGCACCACACCAGGGCTGAAGTTCATCCCCCTGATACCGAATACCAGCACAGGCGCGAGTACTAAAATAAACACTACCGAAGTCGTAAAATAGCGCAAAGGGCGTACTACAGCCCTATGAGCAATACCTATACGTTTATAAGCCATCACCCAAAGCACGCACACCACTAAAAAGCACAAAAAGATGAGCCAATAGCGTACTAAAAAGCCCATAAGCAAGCCCAAAGCGTTTTTCTTCGTGTTGTACCAATGCCCAATCGTTGGTCGTAAGCCCAGTTTTATTGTACGAAAAAGTAAGCAATATTGATGAAAATTAAGTAGAAAAGCAGGAATATTCATCAAAAAGTAACACCAGAACAATATTTTTGATACCACCCTTGCGTATTTACCTTCAAAGGGAGGATACTGAGGAAGATAAAAAGCAAATTTACATAAATAATAGCCGTAGTGTCGAACAACAATCCGTAAAAAGCACAATCTAGCCAAATCGCTAATACCATCTACGATAAGGTGCGAATGGTTGAAGCCAAAAAAAGCCAATCGAGCTAAAAAAATAAGCAACATATACAAGTAACAACCTGTAGAAAAGAATTTTTATACTCTTTAAAACGCATTATAATAAAGTTTAATAAACGCCGCAAAGATACAAAAATTTAAATTAGTTGTTAGTCATCAAAATATGGCATACATTTTTGGTAAAAACAATGATACCCCTATCCGGTTTATCCCACATTCCTACACCGAACCCTGAGCGAAGGTTCAGCGAAGGAAAGTCGGCGAGCTGGCACAGCCGAGTATGTGACGAAGGATGAGCGAAGGATAAGCGAAGGATGAGCGAAAGATGAGCGAAAGATAAAACGCACTGAAGGTTAAAAGCCCGTGCGGCTCGCACCGACTATTTTTAATTCACTAATTCAATTAATAATTCATAATTATTTCGTACCTTTTGCACCCTAATTCATAACTGTATGACGATACAAGAAATTCAAAAACCAACTTATTGACGAATTTTTCATTCTTTGAAGATTGGTCGCAACGTTACGAATATCTCATAGAACTCGGCAAAAAGCCTCCCCTAATAGACGAAAAAAATACAAAACCGACCTATACCTCATCAAAGGCTGCCAAAGCCAAGTATGGCTACACGCCCAGTACGACGGCACACTGATACACTTTACTGCCGATAGCGATGCTATTATTACCAAAGGCATTGTAGCACTCTTAGTACGTGTATTCACAGGGCATACCCCCAAGAAATTGCAGCAGCCGATACAGCGTTTATCGATAAAAATACAACTTAAAGAGCATCTTTCGCCCACACGTGCCAACGGACTGGTAAGTATGCTTACACAAATGAAAAAAATATGCACTTGATATAATTCAAAAATTCATAATTATTCATAGTTTATTGATTAAAGAGCATCTTTCGCCCACACGTGCCAACGGACTGGTAAGTATGCTTACACAAATGAAAAATATGCACTTGATATAATTCAAAATTCATAATTCAAAATTCATAATTCAAAATTCATAATTCAAAATTCATAATTCAAAAATTCATAATTCAAAATTCAGAATTAAATAATGGTAGACACAGAAGCCTTAGGCGAAAAAAATAGTAGAAGTATTGAAAGGCATTTACGACCCCAGAATACCCGTAGATATTTACGAACTCGGTCTTGTATATGACGTGTTCGTAAACGAACAAAACGATGTAAAAATACTAATGACACTCACCTCGCCCAATTGCCCCTGCAGCAGAGGCGTTGCCAATGGAAGTGAAAGAAAAAGTACAAAGTATAGACGAAGTACACGAAACTATCGTTGAACTTACCTTCGACCCACCTTGGAACCAAGATATGATGAGCGAAGTGGCAAAATTAGAACTCGGATTTTTGTAACTAATAATAAATAATTTACTTATATCACTTATGAAAAAAATTTTTATTTTTCAGTATGCCTATTATCAACAATGGCAATTTTTGCACAAGAAGACGGTGTAGCGCAAGACCCAACAGTGGCTCCTGCCGAAGAAGCAGCCCCTGCACCTTATTGGAGCAAAGGCGGTAACGCATCGCTAATGTTTTCGCAATCAGCATTCAACCACGATTGGACAGGTGGAGGTACTAACAACCTTGCTGCCAACCTTGCTGTAAGTTATTCACTTAACTACAAAAAAAGACAAATGGGCGTGGGATAACAACCTATATATCGACTATGGTTTGACTAAATTGGAAAGCGATAAATACACTCGCAAAACCAACGACCGTTTTTGAAGTCAACTCAGTAGCAGGGTACCAGCTATCCAACACTTGGTATGCCTCTTTCTTCTTCAACTTCAAAACCCAAATGGCTGATGGTTACAAATATACCACCACCGACCGCACTTGGATAAACTCACTCCTTTCACCAGGGTATATACAATTTGGTCCTGGTATGTTGTGGAAGAAAAACGACAACTTGAAAGTGAACTTAGCACCTGCAACCTCAAAAACTTACTACAGCGGCTAAACGCTGGACAGAGTTTGGAAGTTTTTATGGCGTTGAAAAAAAGGTAAAACATTGCTTTACGAACTCGGTTTTGCACTTAATGCTTACTACAAATTTGCCCCTATGGATAATGTTAGCTTTGAGAACATACTCAACTTGTATAGCAACTATTTAGACAAACCTCAGAATATAGATATAGACTACACTGCCAATATAGTAATGTCTATCAACAAATATTTGAGCGCAAACTTTACTTTCCAAGCTATTTACGACGACAATGCAGCTAAAGCATTCCAAATACGCGAAGTATTAGGCGTAGGACTTACTTACAAACTTAAATAATTAAACGACAATATAAAAGTGCGAGCCAATAAATGAGCTCGCATTTTTTTTGACTTAAATAGTCCCTATATCACTCTTTTTTAGTAACTTTGCAGATAATAACTTTTAAAAAGAATGAATGATGTTGCCCGAAATACACAAAATAAAAAGGAACACCACCTGCTGTAATAATCTTTCATGAATTGAAAAACAAATTGTAGTTTAGGAACAGTTTATGAAAGAAACAGGTATCGTAGTTTCGGAAGGTATGTTTGACGAGATAACGCCAGAATTATCAGCAATTTTTAGGAGATAGGTTTGGGGTGGATGCTACCTATTTTTGGAAGTTCAAGAGAAGTTTAAGAAAGCACAGAAAGAAAAATACAGAAGCACAAGCAGCAAATATTCCTAAAATTAATAGATTCATATTTTTGGGACACAGATTTTTGATAAGTTGGACTGGAAGCGGTATAAAAAAAGTATTATAAAAAGGATTTTTTTGAAAGAGGATTTCAAGACGATAAAAAGCAATAATTTCCTATTATGGTAAAAGAGTGTAGTTGTAGAAACGTTGAAAGAACTAAAACAAAAAAATAGAAGATGAAACAGACCAAGCTTTATACCAATACAGTATCCCCATTACTTTTGGAAAGTTTTTATAAAATAAGTAAGATACCGAATTTAGAAAGTTTTAGATTAGTAGGAGGGACAGCGCTTAGTTTATTGTTAGGGCATAGAATATCAGAAGATTTAGACCTCTTTACAGAACAAGAATATGGCACATTTGATAATTTAAAGTTTGAAGAAAGCCTCACAAAACTATTTGTTTTTACAGAAAGTTATACAGAGGTGCTTTTTGGCTTAGGGTGCTACTTATTATATAGGAAATTCAGAAAAAGAAAGTATAAAATTAGATGTTTTTTATACAGAACCTTTTTATCTCAAAGGGAATTGTAATAGAGAAAGATGTATTGCCCATAGCTTCATTAGAAGATATTGTTCCTATGAAGTTAGAAAGCAGTTATAAATAGGGGAAGCAAAAAGATTATTGGGATTTACACGAAATTTTTAGACTATTATACACTTATAGAGATTCTCGAATTGTATAGAAAAATATCCCTACAATCCACTTGAAAACTTAGCTGAAAATTTGCTTCTTTTTGATAGAGCAGAAGATGACTTTGATCCGATATGTTTTAAAAGGAAAGTACTGGGATTTAGTGAAATGGGATATAGAAAAACATTGTGAACGAATATAAAATCTCTTCTGCTTTTGAACACTTGTAAATAGGGAGACTTCTATGCTATAATGATTTGATTTTTGAAAAAGATTTTTAAGATTTCTGTAACATAGTTATTGTTATCAAAAAGTTGTAACTTTGCCCTATAACCTGAAGAATATTATGATGAGATTACTAAAAGTTACAACCGCTATAGCCCTCTTAACGCTATTTGCGTGCCACACCACCCCACTACTGATACCCCCGAGACCCCTTACGCCCTATGTAAACCCCTTTATAGGCACTGACGGCACTGGTAATACCTACCCTGGTGCTACAACCCCCTTTGGAATGGTACAGCTAAGCCCCGACATTGGAATCCCTGGTTGGGATAGAATTTCGGGCTATTTCTACCCGATAGTATCATCACTGGTTTTTCGCACATGCACCTTTCGGGTACTGGTGCTGGCGACCTATACGATATACTCACTATGCCCACCAATAGCAAGTTTAGCGAACGTATTGAGGCTAATAACTACAAACCTTTTTTCTTATTTTCAGCACGGCACCGAAACAGCTACCGCAGGTTATTACCGCGTGCAACTCGAAAGCTATAATATAGGGCGTAGAGCTTACCGCTACCCCACGTGTGGGCGTGCAACGCTACACCTTTCCGCAAGATAATCAAAGTGATATTACTATAGATTTGGGCTATACTATCAACTGGGATAAGCCTACAGCTACCTACCTAAAAAGTGGTGAGACGACACTACTATCGAGGGGTATCGCTACTCTACAGGCTGGGCGCGCGACCAAAAGAGTGTATTTTTGTAGCAAAGCTATCAAAACCTTTTGCAAATTATACCCTCACCCAAACCACCGAAAGCAATACTACCAACAATTCTAAAATCGTACTCCACTACGGCACTACCCAAGAGGGCAGAACCATAGTGCTAAAAACAGCACTTTCTATGCATAGCATTGCAGCCGCCTACCAAAATATGGAAGCTGAAGCCCCCCACTTTTCTTTTGACGAATACCGCGAGCAAGCACACAACCTTTGGGAACAGCAATTACAGAAAATCATCGTAAAAAGGCGGCGATGACGATACGCGTACTATCTTCTATACAATGCTTTACCAAACGATGCTCGCCCCCAACCTCTATTCCGATGTAAAAGCCCCTGTGCGTTACGATACTTTTTCGCTATGGGATACTTTCAGGGCAGCCCACCCTTTGTATACTATCTTGCACCCACAAACGAATGTACAGTTTATCAATAGCTTTTTGGCTCATTATAAAGAAAACGGAACGCTACCCGTTTGGAGTATGCAAGGCGGCGAAACCAATATGATGATAGGCTATCACGCAGTGCCCTATTGTAGTAGATGCCTACCTAAAAAGGTTTACCCATAGATGCTAATTTGGCTTACGAAGCCTGCAAAAGCCAGTGCAATGAGCGATGAACGAGAAATAGACTTGTACAAAAAATATGGTTATGTGCCTTACGATTTAGACAAATCGGGCGAAAACTGGTCGGTGTCAAAAAGTTTGGAATACGCCTATGACGATTGGTGTGTGGCACAATTTGCGGCAGCCTTAGGCAAAAAGAAGATGCGGACTATTTTGGCAAGCGAGCTGAAAACTGGCGTAATCTTTTTGATACAGAAACACTTTTCTTCCGCCCCCAAAAATAGTGCAGGAAAGTTTATTACCCCTTTTCAATCCGAAGGAATACACCCTTATTTTTTTGTGAGAGCAATGCTTGGCACTACCGCTGGTTTTGTGCCGCATAACGTTTCGGGCTTAGTAACGGCTATGGGTGGGGCGCAAGCCTTTGAAAAATGCTATTGACGATATGTTTTTCTTTGCGAGTAAACCCCGATGAAAAGTTGCCTATTTTTTAGTACAGGAATGATAGGACAATACGTACGCGGCAATGAACCAAGCCACCACGTAGCCTATTTGTACAACTTTGGGTCGCTACCGCAAAAGGCAGCCCACCGCGCTATGCAAATTATGCGTACCCAATACCACAACAATCCCGCAGGACATTGTGGTAATGAAGACTGCGGACAGATGTCGGCTTGGTATATCTTTTCAGCCTTAGGTTTTTTTATCCTGTAAATCCGGCAGACGGCAAGTTCTACTTTGGGATGCCACTCTTTTCGGAAATAACACTGAATTTAGACAATGGGAAAACCTTTGTCATCAAGAAAGAAAAAGAACAATCGGCAGGTAATGAAGTGTATTTAAATCATAAGTTGCTAAAGGAGCGTTATATTACCTATAAGCAGCTGATGCAAGGAGGCGAGTTGCTGTTTAAAGTAAGCCGATGCGGATTGCGCCTAAAATTTTATCCTTTCTATTATAGTTCGTTTTGTTTTTGATTTACAATCAAATATCCCAATCAAATCTTAAAATAAAAACCAAAGCGTTAAAAATTATTAATGAAAACTTGCAGGTTGTTAAATAAATATTAATTTTGCAGGCGATTAATTTATTTTTTCTACGCATAATGAAGATGAAATATTTGATGTTATTAACCATTTGTGCCTCTTTAGTGTTTCGCTAATGGCACAAAAACAAGGTGCAAGTAACAGGTGTTGTTACTGGTAACGATGGTTTACCCTTACCAGGGGTGGGTGTAGTGGTGAAAGGCACTACACACGGCGTATCAACCGACTTTGATGGAAAATACGAAATTCAGGTAGAAGCCAATCAGCTACTTGAGTTTAGTTCGTTGGGCTATAGTACCCAAACAAAAAGTTGATAAGCAGAAAGGAACGCTTAAGCTCGATGTTGTACTAAAAGAAGAAGCACAACAGCTTACCGAAGTGGTAGTTACTGCTTTGGGTATTAAGCGAGAAGAAAAAGCACTGAGCTACAACGTGCAACAGGTGAAATCGGAAGAGCTTACGAAAAGTAAAATCGCCCAACTTTGTAAATAGCCTGAATGGTAAAGTTGCTGGGGTTACTATTAATAAAAGTTCCTCAGGGCTAGGGGTTCTGCCCGTGTGGTGATGCGTGGTGAAAAATCTATTGAAGGTAGCAATAATGTGCTATATGTGATAGATGGTATCCCATTGTTCAACTCAAAATCGGGGGAGTAGATGAAATTGGGCTTAAAGGTGAAGGGCGCGTAACCAGTGAGGGTATTGCTGACTTTTAACCCTGATGATATTGAAAGTATTTCGGTACTTAGCGGTCCTTCAGCAGCTGCTCTTTATGGTAGTAATGCTGCTAATGGGGTCATCCTTATCAACACTAAGAAAGGTAAGGAGGGTAAAATGCAAATTACGGTGGGCAACTCAACTGAGTTTAGCTGACCTTTTATTTTGCCTCAGTTTCAGAATACTTATGGCAACCGCTCTGGTGAGTTTACTAGCTGGGGTAACAAACTTGCAACCCCAAGCAGTTATGACCCTGCTAAGGACTTTTTTTGTAACAGGTACGAATATAATCAATTCGTTTTACACTTACTTCGGGTAATAAGACAAACCAAACTTTTTGCATCGGCAGCTACTACTGATGCTAATGGGGTAGTGCCTAACAATAGTTATCACCGTTACAATTTCAGCATTAGGAATACTACGGCATTGTTCAAGGAAAAAGTTCAATTGGACTTGGGAGCTTCTTATATCAAGCAAAAGGATATGAATATGATAACGCACGGTGAGTATTATAACCCCTATAGTGGCAGCATATTTGTATCCTAGGGGGAAGATTTTTGAAAAAAATCAAAACTTTTGAGCGTTATAACACTAGCCGAAACTTTCCTACACAATATTGCCTATAAGCGAAAGCGAATTTGGTAACCAAAACCCTTATTGGACAGCTTACCGCAACTTGGCTTCGAACAACAAGGATCGTTTTATGTTTAACACTGGAGTTAGTTATAAAATCAATTCTTGGGCTAATGTGGCTGCTCGCGCTCGTATGGATAAATCATACGTAAACTTTGAACGCAAACTCTACGCTTCATCTAACGAAAAATTTGCAAAACCCTAAAGGGGCTTACAAATATTCTAACTACAGCGACCACCAATTTTATTCGGATATCATTGCTAATATGAACAAAAACGTTTTATGAAGATTGGAAATGTAGTGCTAAACGTTGGGGTAGTTTCTCGGATTTTAGTGCTATAGAAAGGGGTTATGAAGGTAACTTGCAATTGGTACCCAACTTATTTTCAATACAAAAATATTACACCTTCAGAAGGTAAGATATCGGAAGGTTTTGGAGACTCCGCCGTCGTAATGTGGCAGTGTTTGGGAATGCTGAAATAGGCTACAAGCGTTTTGCTTACCTTACTTTGTCGAGGGGCGTAATGAGTGGGATTCTCGCTTGGTAAATTCGGCTGAAGAGTCTTATTTTTACCCATCTATAGGGATGTCGGCAGTGGTATCAGAAATGGGAGAAATGCCGAAGTTTATCAATTACTTCAAGGTAAGAAGTTCATATACAGAGGTGGCTTCTCCCTATAGCGTGGTCGGGTCGTACGCCTGGTACTATTACCCAAAAGATTGTAGGGGGTATCATCAAGCCCGAAGAAATCTACCCTTATTCTGACTTTAAGGCAGAGCGTACCAAATCGTATGAATTGGGGCTTAGCTTGCGCATTTTCAAACACTTCAATATAGAATCTACTTGGTATCGCTCTAATACTTACAACCAAACCTTTGTGGCAAACTTGCCCGAATCTACAGGGTATAAGTATATTTACTTGCAAGCAGGTGATGTGCAAAATAGCGGTACCGAGCTAAACGTAAGCTATAAAAACAAATTTGGCGAGCTAAACGTAATCTCGTCTGTGTCATACACTCGCAACAAAAACGAAATTAAGAAGATGGTACAAAACTATCGTCACCCCTTTACCGATCAGCCTTTCAACATCAACGAGGTGAGCAAAGACAATGGTAGAACAATCCTAAAAGTGGGTGGTAGTATTAGTGATGTGTACGCTTCTAAATTCTTGAAAAAAGACAATCAAGGCTACATCAACATTCCTGAAAGTGGAGAGTTGGATATGGAAAATGTAAATCCTGTGTATTTAGGACGTACTACCCCTGACTTTTTATTGGGTTGGAACAATAGTTTTTTTCATACAAAGGTTTTGGATTGAGCTTTTTTTGGTAAGTGGTCGTTTTGGAGGTATTGTCAATTCATCAACAGAGGCATTGTTAGACCGCTTTGGGGTATCGAAAAACTCGGCTATAGCACGTGATAACGGAGGGGTAAACTTGCCAGGGCAAGGCAAATACAACGCCAAAAATATTACGAGGCAGTAGCAACAGGCAAGAGCGAAACCGCAGGTTATTACACCTATGATGCTACCAATGTCCGTTTGCAAGAGCTCACTTTTAGCTATACATTCCCTGCGAAGTGGTTTTAAAAAAACTACATAGATGAGCTTACCCTATCACTCATAGGCAACAACTTGTGGATGATATACAACAAAGCACCTTTTGACCCAGAGCTTACTCCTTCTACAGCTACTTATGGGCAAGGAAATGACTACTTTTATGCAACCCAGCTTGCGCAGTGTAGGTTTAAATATAAAAAGCAAAATTGTAATACTATGAAAAAGAATATATTAATAAGTACAGTATTGGGCTTGGTAATGGTATCTTGTGGCAAGTTTGAAGATATCAATACGGATGCTTTTTGGGGTAACGGGTTCTATGGGTAAAAAGATGGTATAACCATTGGTGCTAAAATCACCTCACCTACAAGCACAAGTAGTACCTGTAGGTACGCAAGCTGATGGTACTAATGTGGCGAATGAATACCAAATAGCTTACCACTTGGCTGCTGATACTTGGAGTGGCTACTTTGCTCAAAACCAAGGTTGGAATAATGGTTATAACAATACTACTTACTTTTTGTTGGAAGGCTGGTATTCGGCTTCGTACAATAGTTCGTATACGAAAGTATTGCCATTGTGGAGCAGTGTAAAAAAAGTGATGCTGAAAACCTCTAATTTTCCTGAGGCTTTTTGCATTGGCACAGATACTAAAAATTTCGGCTTGGCATAAGGCTACTGATATGTTTGGGCCTATTCCTTACAAAGAAGCTGGGAAGGGTCTTTTCCGAGTGCCTTATGACAGCCAAGAGGTTGTATACCAAGCATTTTTTTGACGATCTTACTGCAGCTATAGCTGTATTGCAAAAACAAAAGTAACACAAGGGGTACTTTATTGGCTGAATACGATGCTGTTTATGCGGGTAATGTAACTAAATGGGTAAAATATGCTAATTCGCTAATGTTGCGATTGGCGATGCGCATTAGGTTTGTAGACCCTGCAAAAAGCACAGCGTTATGCAGAACAGGCTATCAATCAGCCTTTGGGAGTAATGACCGATAAGGCTGATGAGGCAAAAATGCAGGAAGGGGCTGGACTTAGTTTTTGTAAATAATATAGAAACTTTTGTGAACCAATATGGAGAGTGCCGTATGGGTTCGGCAATGTATTCTTATTTGGTAGGTTATGAAGACCCTCGCCTAATGGCGTACTTCAAGCCAAGCACAAGCCCTTATGCACAAGATGTTCCTTTTTGCAGGGGCTAAATACCAAGGTATTTTTAGCCGGATTGGGAGAAGGTTCTACTTATTTTGATACTTTTTCAAAGCCAAATATAGAAAAAAAGTACGCCTACTTATTGGCTACGTGCTTCGGAAGTGTACTTTTTGAGAGCCGAAGGGGCTTTGGCAGGTTGGAATATGGGTGATACTGCTGAAAATCTTTACCGTAAAGGGGTAGAAACTTCATTTGCAGAAAACAATATTGATATATCAAAAGTGAGTGCTTATCTTTCATCGGGTAATGAGCCTGCCGAGTTTGATACTTACTATTTTGGTAGCGCTCCTGCTCCTACCGCCGCTACTACCCAATGGGGCGGTACCGATGAACAAAAAAATTGGAAAAGATTATTACCCAAAAATGGATAGCCCTATACCCTAACGGACAAGAAGCTTGGACAGAATGGCGCCGTACAGGCTACCCCAAACTACACCCTGTAGACCAAAACAAAAGTGGGGGTGTAATTTCTACCGATAAAGGAGTACGTCGCTTGCCTTACCCCTGAAAGCAAACTCTCTACCGAAGACAAAGCTGTTTTGGCAGGAGCGATTCGCCTATTAGGAGGGGCTAACAACGGCGGTACCAAACTATGGTGGGATAAAAAGAACTAACAAATAAAAATAAATACAGTTATGAAGTATATATTACTAAAAAAAGTATTTCGGCAGTTGTGATAGCTATGGGGCTTGCCTTAGCCTCTTGTAGCAAAATGGACTGACGTAGAAGCTAAAAGAAATAGACCATAACGGCGGAAAAAAATACCCTTAGCGAAGCCGAACGCGATAACTATTACGCGTCTTTGCGCGCTTGGAAAAAAACAGCCGAGAACTACGGTCGCCCAGTATCTTTTGGTTGGTTTAGCAACTGGTCGCCCGAAGGCAGTAGTGCGCAAAGGGTATCTTGCAGCGTTGCCCGATAGTATAGATATGGTATCGATGTGGAGTGCGCCTTTTGGCATCAGCGAGGCAAAAGAAAGCCGATAAGGCTTATGTGCAAAAAGTGAAGGGTACCAAAGTATTTGCGTGCTTTATATTGCACAACATAGGTACGGGTATCACTCCATCAAGTATAGCCGATAAGGTGAAAACAGATAACCCTAATGACTCGGAATCGGAAATCAACGAGAAGATAAGAAGGGCTCAAGAAGCTTATTGGGGCTATACAAGTGGCGTGAAAGGTTCGGACGACCATACCGCTGCAATAAAGAAGTATGCAAAAGCACTTTGCGATACTATTAGAAGTATGATTATGACGGCTTGGATATAGACTGGGAGCCTAACGTTGCTGGTGATGGCGATGGTAGCTTGAAGGGATATCACGGAAGGTATCTTCACATTTTGGTAGAAGAGCTTGGCAAGTATTTAGGGACCCAAAGCTACTGTAGATACAGGAAAAAGACGCTATTTATTAGTAGATGGAGAGCTTTGGTCGGTGAGCAAACAGTCAGCCCCTTATTTTGACTACTTTATTTCGCAAGCCTATGGCGACTCTCATCTTGACTATCGCGAGTCGCGTGTAGCAAGAGCTTTTGAAGAATACTACAACACCAAGAAGCATATCTATACAGATAACTTTGAATCGTCATCACAATCAGGAGGAGTACTTTTTGCAACAAGCGGTCTATAACTCCAGCAACGGGCCTAAAGGGGGTGTAGGTGCTTATCGTATAGATAACGACTATGACAACAAGCCCGACTATAAATGGACACGCAAGGCTATCTATTTGATGCACAAAGCTCATAAGGAATATATAAAGAATAATCCACAACCCTAAAAAGTAATTCATTATGAAATATATAAAAATATTGTATAGGAATTATAGCTTTCTTAGCCCTTTACGCTTGTAAAGACAAAGAAAAAGCTTGCTTGAACCCAAAGTGTATTTTTGAAAAAGCACAACAAAAAGCTAAAAGTAGGCGAAAACGTAAATTCTTACGAGTTTAATATCACAGCTCGCCTTACCGATATAACCAGCGAAAATGTAAATGTTACTTACCAAATAGGCGATGCACAAATGGTAGCCGACTATAATGCGAAGAACGAAACAAAGTACCGAATGATGCCTGCCGAAAACTTCAGCTTAGAACGCAATTCGGCTACTATCAAAAGTGGTACTATCTATGCAGAACCTTGCAAACTTGTACTGAGAAACCTTTTCGGCTATAGGCGAAGGCAGTACTTATGTAGTACCCGTAACTATAGTTGATGCAAGTTTGCCCACTGTAGAGGCTAAAACTACTTTTTATAGAAGTTACCAAACCTATCGTTATCAACAAGGTAATGAATTTTAATGGTAAATTTCTCTCAATACCTATGCCTACCAATGCCAAGTTTAATTCACTTACTTATGAGGCACTGATATACGTAGATAACTTTGTACTTCTTAGTACTGTAATGGGTGCTGAAGGTAACTTAATATTGCGTTTTGGTGATACTACGGTAGATGCCGAACAAATACAGATAGCAGGTAATGTACAGTTTAACCCTGCAATGAAATTTGTTACAGGAAAAATGGTATCACGTAGCTTTTGTGTTTAACGGAGCAAGCAAACTGGCTGAAATATTTGTTGATGGAGAAAAAAAGTAGCTGAAAAAGACAGCCAGCGTAAGCAGTTTCAACCTTACAGGGCCATTTTTTTCATAGGCTATGCCTACGACTACGATCCTAACCGTATTTGGCGAGGCAAAATGAGCGAGTGCCGCATTTGGAACGTAGCAAGAACTGCCAGCCAGCTAAAGAACAATCGCTTAGGGTAGATCCTAATTCTGAAGGACTATTCGGTTATTGGAAACTCAATGGTACCGATAGTTACGAAAAATGGAGTATATTATATCAAAGACCAAAGCAAGAATAAGTTAGATGCAACTTCACGTTATGGTCGTTACAGCGGTGGAGCAGGCCCCTCTACTCAGCCAGATATAGTAAACTTGCGAGTAGATATTGCCGATTAGCGCAAGCTATAATCAATGTAATAAAAATAGTAATCAAAAAGAGCTGATGAGCGCCCATACTCATCAGCTCTTTTTTATTTCTAAAACACTATTCCTCCAGCGAAGGTTCAGCGAACCTTGAGCGAAGGATGAGCGAAGGATAAGCGAAGGTTGAGTGAAGAATAAAAAACTGTGCGGCTCGCACCGAAGGATAGAAGCCTGTGCGGCTCGCACCGAAGGAAAGTCGGCGAGCTGGCACAGCCGAGTATGTGAAGCCTATGCGGCTCACACGAAAGTAGGCGAGCAGGTATATTAATCATAATCATTAGGTATTAATAATTATTTTTTTGTATCTTTGCCCCGAAAACAAAAGGCGTAAGATGTCGCATAAATTATTGATTATAGGAAGTATGGCGTTTGATAAGATAGAAACGCCTTTTCAGAAGAGTGATATTATTATGGGGGTGCTGCTAATTACACTGCCCTCTCGGCAGCACAGTTTGGTGTTCCTACAGCAGTAGTATCTGTAATAGGGGGTGATTATCCTACCAGTTTTTTTGAGATTGCTCACCCAGCGCCATATAGATATATCGGGGATAGAGATAGACCCCCAAGATAAGACATTCTATTGGAGTGCTCGTTATCACGAAGATATGAATCTGCGCGATACCTTAGATACCCAGCTGAATGTGCTTGCCCACTTCAAGCCTGTGGTACCCGCAGCTTTTACCGATGCCTGCAAGTGCTAATGCTGGGCAACCTGCACCCACAAATACAGATAGATGTACTTGCCCAAATGACGCATTTGCCCTTTGTGGTACTCGATACGATGAACTATTGGATTACCCATACCTACGAACTTTTTAGAAGAAGTTATCAGCAAGGTAGATATGATAACCATCAACGAGCAAGAGGCGCGCCAGCTACCGATGAATATTCACTGGTAAAAGGCAGCAAAACGCATCTTGGCAATGGGTACAAAATATGTAGTAATCAAAAAAGGCGAACACGGGGCGTTGTTGTTTCACGAAGATAGTGCTTTTTTTGCTCCCGCTTTGCCGCTCTCCGAAGTGTGCGACCCCACAGGAGCAGGCGATGTGTTTGCAGGAGGTATTGTAGGCTATCTTACAAAAACAAACGATTTTAGTTTTGAAAACATCAAAAATGCTGTTATACACGGCTCCAATTTAGCTTCGTTTTGTATAGAAAGTTTAGGAGCCGAACGAATGCTATCGCTTACCCCAGAGGATATCAATAGCCGCTTGTATCAATTCAGAGACCTTACCCAATTTGATATCAAATTGTGTTGATTATCAGTTAAATTGCCAATAAAAAAATAGACAAACCAGAATAAAAAAAGATAATAAAATGTTGTATAAACGCAGTAGTGAGCTTTTCGCAAAAAGCTCAGCAAGTATTACCAGGGGGTAAATTCACCTGTACGTGCTTTTAATGCCGTAGGAGGAAATCCTATATTTATAAAAAGAAGCTGCTGGTGCTTATCTTACCGATGAAGACGGACGAAAATATATAGACTATATAGCCTCTTGGGGTCCCCTAATTTTAGGGCACGCTTATCCCCTGTGATTGAAGCAGTAACAGAGCGTGCCAAAAAGGCACCTCATTTGGTATCCCCTACCGAAGTGGAAGTACAAATAGCCGAATTGGCAGTTGCAATGGTGCCCAATATAGACAAAAATCAGGTTTGTGAATAGCGGTACCGAAGCCTGTATGAGTGCTATACGCTTGGCACGTGGCTACACAGGGCGCGAAAAGATTATCAAATTTATAGGTTGCTATCACGGGCATTCCGATGCATTCCTGATAGAAGCGGGAAGCGGTGGTGCTACCTTTGGCACACCCAACAGCCCAGGGTAACACAAGGCACTGCAAAAGATACCCTTTTGGCTAATTACAACGATTTAGCTTCGGTAAAAGCCCTTTTGACGCTAATCCTCAGCAGATAGCAGGTGTTATCATTGAGCCAGTAGCGGGCAATATGGGGTGCGTACTGCCACAAGAAGGATTTTTGGAAGGCTTGCGACAACTTTGTACTGAAAATGGTTCTTTGCTGATATTTGACGAAGTAATGACGGGCTTCCGTTTAGCCAAAGGAGGTGCACAAGAAGTATTCGGTATCAGGGCAGATATTGTTACCTTTGGGAAAGTGATAGGCGGCGGGCTACCTGTAGGGGCGTTTGCAGCTAATAAAGAAATAATGAGCTATTTAGCTCCTGAGGGGCCTGTATATCAGGCAGGAACCCTTAGTGGGAATCCGCTGGCGATGAGTGCGGGATTGGCAATGCTTACGGCACTGAATGAACACCCCGAAGTGTATGAAAGTTTGGCTAAAAAAACAGCTTATTTACATCAAGGTTTTGAAGAAGTGTTGCAAAGAGCAGGAATACCCCACCAAATCAACAGCTTTGGCTCTATGTTTACCTTATTCTTTACCGAGAGCCCTGTAACCAACTTTGTTAGCTCTTCAAAAAGTGATACCCAACGCTTTAAGCGTTATTTTTCACGGAATGCTACGCGAGGGAATTTACCTGCCCCCTAGTGGTTTTGAGAGTTATTTTCTAAATGATGCTATCACTTATGACGATTTGGATAAAACGATTAAAGCACTCAATAGAGTAGTGTTAGAGCTCTAAAAGACAGTGTGTTGGCTGAATTGTTAATAACCATAGACAAGCTGTTAATAACTTGTTAGTAACGTTGTTAGTTTGATGTTTAATTTATTTAACAATTATTATTTGGTAGTTCGAAAATATTTTATATCTTTGCAGCGAAAAATTGAAAGGAATTAATAATTTTAAAACTCAAAAATGGAAGAATTTGTAAAAGTAGTGGAGCAAACTTTATATGGAAAAACTTCAACACAGAGGTAACAGCAGATTTAAAGCAAAAAGTTTGCACAATTGTATGCAGCGTATGGTGCTAATGTACCAGAAAAAAATACCGCAGCGATGTAAATCGTATGGCAAACAAATATGTAGGTGTGAACGTAAACGCTTTTAGCTATTAATTGCAAGGCTGTTTATTGTAGTAATGAATGTATTAGTAACAGGTGCTGGCGGACAGCTTGGTTCTGAAATAGAAGCCAGCACGGTACGCATTGGTAATTATTTTTTTACTGATGCTACTACCTTGGATATTACCCAAATAGGCAGCCTACACTCTTTTGTACAGCAAAACAATATAGATATTATCGTAAATTGTGCGGCTTATACCAATGTGGATAAAGCTGAAGATGATGTGGTGGCGGCAGAGGCTATTAACCATCACGCTGCAGCCCACTTGGCTGCTGTATGCAAAGAGTTTCACATACCACTTATTCATATTTCTACCGACTATGTGTTTGGTGGAAGTGCCAATACGCCTTATAATGAAACGGATGCTACGCAGCCGTTAGGGCGTGTATGGGCGTACAAAATTAGCCGGCGAAGAAGCTATAAAGTCGGCGGGGATTGATTATATGATTATCCGCACCTCGTGGCTTTTACTCATTGCGCTTTGGGCATAATTTTTGTAAAAACTATTCAGCGACTAAGTGCTGAACGCACTGAGCTGAAAAGTAGTTTTTGACCAAGTAGGTACTCCTACCAATGCTGCTGATTTGGCTGATTTTGTAGTGCAAGCTATTAATAATGGCTGGTATAAAGGCAAACAAGAGGTATATCACTTTAGCAATGAAGGGGTATGCTCGTGGTATGACTTCGCTACTACTATAGTGGCGCATTCGGGTAACGCTTGTAGGTGCTGCCCTGCCGCTCGGCAGAGTTTCCAAGCAAGGTAACACGTCCCGCTTATTCAGTATTAGATAAATCTAAACTCAAAAATGATTTTTGGGTATCGTATTAGGTATTGGCGCGAAGCCTTTTTAAGCTAAACACACTTGTTGCATAATGGCTTGAAAAAGCTTTTGCGCTAATCTTCTTCTTTACAACACATATTTTTCTTCATAAAAATAGCAAGGCATTAAAACGTATATTTGCACGGTAATTAAATAGGAACTGTTTAGAATATATGTAAGATGATTGTAAATTTCAGTATACAAAAACTTTGGTTCTATAAAAGATAAGCAAACGCTGTCGTTTGAAGCCGATGCCTCCAATCATTTTGGAAAAATACTTATGTAATACATACGGCAGGCAAACGACTGCTAAAATTAGCGCTTATTTATGGTGCCAATGCAGATAAATGAGGTTTATAAAACTTGTATTATCCAAAAAAAGGTGTATATTTGCAGTCGGTAGGTGGATGATGAATTGTATGACTAATAATTAAAAATAATATATAAAATGGCAACATTTAGAACAGAATCAGATCTTATAGGGGAACCACAAGTTCCCTGCTGAGGTGTATTATGGCGTACAAACACAACGTGCGATTGATAACTTTAAAATCTCGGGGTTGTAATGCACCATTACCCCGAATTTGTGAGGGCTATTGGTTATGTGAAATTGGCTGCTGCTAAAACTAATCATCATTTTGGATTGCTTCCTGATGCTATTATGCCTGCCGTTACGCAGGCTTGCCAAGAGGTGATTGATGGTAAACTAAATGACCAATTTCCTGTAGATATGTTTCAAGGGGGCTGGTACCTCTGTAAATATGAACGCCAACGAGGTGATAGCGAATAGGGCATTGGAAATTATGGGCTATTCTAAAGGCGATTACCAACACTGCTTGCCTAATGATCATATCAACTGCTCGCAATCTACCAATGATGCTTACCCTACGGCTATCAAGATTGCAATTATTAATATGAACAAGCAACTGCTTGCTGCACTTAGAGCCTTAGTAGATGCTTTGCGCGAAAAAGGGAAGGCTTTTTGCCGATATAATAAAGATGAGGGCGCACCCAGCTGCAAGATGCTGTACCTATGACCTTGGGGCAAGAGTTTGATGCTTTTGCAGCTACTTTAGGAGATAATGAAAAATAGGCTTACTGCTGCTGCCAAGTTGTTACACGAAATTAATATGGGTGGTACTGCTATAGGCACGGGGCTTAATGCTCCTAAAGGTTTTCCTGCTTTGTGTGCTGAAAATTTATCGGCAATTACAGGGGACACCTTTATTCCTTCTACTGATTTGATTGCCGCGACTCCCAATACAGGAGCTTATGTGAGCTACTCATCTGCCTTAAAGCGTTTCGCCATAGAACTATCTAAAGTGTGTAACGACTTGCGCTTGTTGGCTTCAGCCCTCGTGCAGGGTTACGTGAAATTAACTTGCCTGCGATGCAACCAGGCTCGTCTATAATGCCAGGTAAAGTAAACCCTGTAATTCCGGAGGTAGTAAACCAAGTGTGCTTTTAAGGTGATAGGTAACGATGTTACGGTATCGTTTGCAGCAGAGGCAGGTCAGTTGCAATTGAATGTGATGGAGCCTGTGCTTTGCGAGTCGATATTTGAAAGTATTAGTTTGTTGCAGAATGCATTGGTTACCTTGCGAGAGTTGTGTGTAAAGGGTATTACGGCTAATCGCGAAGTATCGCTAAATATGGTGAAGCACAGTATAGGTATCGTAACGGCTCTAAACCCTTATATTGGGTACAAAAAAATAGTACTAAGATAGCAAAAGAGGCTTTAGAGACAGGCAAAATCGGTATATGATTTGGTGTTGGCACATCAGTTGCTTAGCAAGGAAGAATTGGATAAGATATTAGATCCTGCTTCTATGATTAACGATTAAAAAGTTTTGATTTTTATAATATGAAAAAAATTATTTGCGAAGAAGTGTTGTGTTTGCCCCTATTGGCTTATGGGCTTGTAGCACAATCGCAACCTTTGGTGAAAGAGGCTTCTACGCGCAAATTGCTATTTTTCGTTTAAAGACGAGACAGAGGCTTCGGTATCACTTCCTGAAAATTCATCGTATTGGCGTTCTCTTGATGGGGACTGGCGTTTTAAAATGGAGCCAACAGAGCGATGAACGTCCGCAGGACTTTTTATATGCCCTAATTACGATATTAGTACTTGGGATATGATAAAAGTGCCTTCGGACTGGAAAGTGTATGCGCTAAACAAGTATCACAAGCCCCGCTATGGTATGCCTTCGTATCGTCCGAACAACGAAGTGGGCTCCTATGTTAGGTTTTTTGAAGTACCCTAAAGAGTGGAAAAAAACGTGAAGTTTATTTAGATTTCACAGGCGTAGCGGGTTCGTTTTACGTGTGGGTAAACGGGCAAATGGTGGATGTTGCCGAGCATCTCGGTTTCGGTAGTATCTTTTAACATTACAAAGCAGCTAAAAAGGAGATAATAAGTTGGCTGTAGAGGTGCATAGTACGGCTAATGATTCTATAGCTGAACGTTGGGGCGTACTGCAGTTGCCTGGGATATTTAGGAGTGTAGCGCTGCGTGCTACTCCTGAATTACAGCTGAACGACTTGCAGATAATGACAGATTCTCAGGATTTTTGTAAATTGGGAGCTGCAATTGCGTGCCCAAGTGCGTAATCTTCGCAAGAAAGCAGCACAGAACTACAAAAATTCAGTATAAATTACGTGAAAAACATATTGTATAGTGATGTGCTACGCCGTCATTTAGAGCCTGTAGAGCAAGAAGTGCCTTTAGAAATCATAGGGGGGTAAAAACATCGGTGTGGAATGAAACTACTATGAAAGTGAAAAAGCCTATGGTTTGGACAGATGAAACGCCTTATCGTTATACGCTTATTGCACAACTCATAGATAGGAAAGGACGGGTAGCCGAAACGGTATCTACTCCTATTACCTTCAGAAAAAAATAGAAGTTCGCAAAAAAATAAAGAGATTTACGTAAATGGAGAACCCATAGAATTGAAGGGCGTAAAACGACAAGAGGGACACCCTGCGCAGGGTCGTACCCTTACACACGAGCAAATGGAAGACGAAATTATGCTGATGAAACGTGCCAATGTGAATTACGTTTATTCCATTCCGTATCCCCGACCCATATTGGTTTTTACTTGTGTGATAAATACGGGATTTTTCTTGGCTCGTGAAATAAATTTTGAAGACGCTCTATTGCCCAAAAAAACATTGGGTAGACCAGACAATTTATCTTTATACCGATAAAGGAACACGCTACGAAGGCTATGGTGAGGATTTTGGGAAAGGAATAGAAGAAAAAAGCAGCGATGACCGATGGGGTTATCTTTGCAAATAGAATACCTAAACCACAATTTTACCAGCTACAGAAAGATTATCAAAATATTGAGGTGAAAAAACTCTCAAACGATACTTTTCAGCTTATCAATAAAGCGTACTTTGAGCCAATGGACGGTTATGAAGGGGTTTGGACGCTCTATCGCGATGGGCAAAAGGTGGAGGAACGCTCTTTTGACGTATCGCCTCTAAAACCACAGCTGAAGGGTACGGTAAGGCTTACCCCTAAACGAATGAATAGTGGGGCAGAATATTACGCTACTATAGAATTTAAGCAAGCTGCTGACCGACCTTGGTGTGAAAAGGGCTTTGTGCAGGCACGTGAGCAGTTTCTTTTGCAAAAGGGCACAAACAAGCCTAAGCAGCGCATTCTAAATCAGGGGAAGCGCTACAGCTTACGGTAGATAAAAATAGTAGTAGGCAAAAAAACTTCACGGTGCATTTTGACTACGAACGAGGCACTATAGAAAGTCTTACCTATAACAATAGTAAAGTAATAGACGATAATGGGCTGAACCTGAATGTGCTAAGTGATGAGAAATGGCATCACAGAGTAATAGATTACAAAAATTTTTGAGAATGAAGACGGTAGCTATAGTTATTGCTTTATGCTGGAATCAATAGAAGATAAGGCTCTGGCTACAACTACGGAAAGTGAAACTGTATCTCCGTTGGTAACCTATCAGGAGTTTATTGTCTTTACCGATGGTACTATAGAAGTGCTTACTAATATTACAGGCAATGATGAGCAAATAACTGTACCCCAATTGGGCTACGAAATAAAAAAATGCCTACAGTATTCTACAATTTTAAATACTACGGACGTGGGCGACAAGAAAATACCGAAGCGGACAAAGAAGCTGCTTTTATGGGAGTATATGAAGGCGATATGCGCAGTGAGTTTGTACCTTATGCCCAGCCACAAACAATGGGGCAACACCAAGACACGCAATGGGCATCGATTACCAATATGCGCGGTACAGGAGCTGAGTTTGTAGCGATGCAACCGATGAGCGTATCGGCATTGCCTTATGGCGAAGCGCAACTAAAGGCAGCCGCACACCCTTACCAGCTACCTGAGCCTGATGGTACTTATATACGCCTTGACGCTATTACCGCTGAAAAAGCCTACAAGCTATTGGTTTGGCTTTTTAATTCGTCCTGTGAGCAGATAAAGATGTACTTTCGGTTTAAACAATTTGACATAAAACAAGCTGCAACAGCTATGAAAGTGGGCACTGATGCTGTCTTGCTAGGGGCGTGGGTGCCTATAGCACGTTACCATAAAATATTAGATATAGGTGCGGGTACAGGATTGCTTTCCTTGATGTTAACCCAGCGCTGCCCTACGGCAATGATAGATGCTGTAGAAATAGACGGGGTAGCTTATGCTGAATGTGTAGAGAATTTTACTAATAGTAATTGGGCAGTGCGCTTACGTGCGCACTGCATTTCATTTCAGGACTTTGTGCTGCGCGCTGCGGGTGATTATGACTTGATTATTAGTAATCCGCCTTTTTATAGAGCTGCATACAAATCGGGGAATGAGCAGCGCGATAGGGCTCGTTTTACTGATGGGCTTTCTTTTGCTGAGCTTGTAGAGGGTGTGGCTAAACTGCTTGCTGAAACGGGATACTTTGCGGTGATACTGCCTTATAGTGAGGAGGCTTATTTTTATGGAATTGGCACAGCAACAGGGGCTTTACCCGCAACGCTTGCTGCGCACGCGTGGTAACGCAACAGCACCTTTGAAGCGTAGTTTGATACTTTTTGCTAAAAAGAATTGGCTGAGGTAGTGGCTGAAGAGCTTGTAATAGAGCAGGTACGCGGAGAATATACTGAAGCGTATAAGGCTTTGACGCGAGATTTTTATTTGAAATTCTAAATATAGATATGAGACGGACTGCAGCAGCAGTAAAAAAATCTTTGCAATTAAAAATAAGAAAAAGATGAACACCATAGTATTAAAAAAATAGTATTAACTATCATCAATACCAGCAAATAGCAGACTTTTTGCTACTATAGGGGTAGAAATAGCAAACTCTTATGGAGAGGTAACTTTGCAAGATGATGAAGCTCTTTTTGGAGGCATTGGATATGGGGATTACACAAGCTGATAATGGGCTATTGATACCTCATAATGAGGTGATACAAGAAATAGACTTACTTTTAACTACAATGTAGGGGCGTTTGGCAAACGCCCACACAAAACAAAAACTTTTTCATTACCTTCTTTATATTTTTTTCTTCAGTAGTACCCTAACCCCCTTTGTAAAATAACCAAATAAGAAATATTTCTATGAGTTTTGCTAATGATATTAAGAACCTAACCAGTTTTTTTAAAAGAGCAAGGTTTTTGGCTGTACCGATAAATTACAATAACCTTCGTTCGTGGGTAAAGGAATTGGATAGCGAACACTTGGTTTATATGTATGTTTACGTCGGTCAGTATAAACAACATAGCCAAGATGGTTTTCTTATCGTATCGCCTCCACGTGATAACGATGATCTTTGGGAACGTACCTCCTTAGCTTTTTGGTATTCCTTTAGATAAAAAAACTTTGAGTTAGGTTCAGGGTTTTTATGACAAATACATCAATAGACTTACCAATCTATTGCCCAGTGCCGTTTGCTTAAAAAGAAGCCGTAATCAATGAGATGCACAACCCCAGTGAGATTGCAACAAAAAGGTATTAATACCGCTAAAAATATTAGCTACTCGTTATATGAGAGTTGTACAAGCTTTTCGCGATTTGCAGAAAGCACCTAATTTTTACTGAGCTCTGCCAAATTAGCAAAGAAACGTGGTTAAAAAAAGAAGAAAATCTATTGGTTAGAAGAAGATTTAGGCAAAAAAATATCTTGACCCCTATGCTGATGATATTATAAAAACAATATCCTGATACTTATACCGAAAGACTTAGTATTATTTTTGGCTACTTATAGTGTTTTTAGGTAGTACCTTCTAAATTTTAAAACCCTAATGTGATGAAAATAAAAATCTTTTTCTGTATTTTTACTGTTAATTGTGAGTGTGTATGGTTATGCGCAAGGGGAAGCTGCAGGCAATGATTGGGCAGCAATGGGGTTAAAAAGGCAAGGTAAAAATCGGTGAAGACTTCTATTTATTTTGCTGAGGAAAAAGACAACGATTTTATCAAAAGGTACCCCTTTCTCTCAAGGGATTTATCCCCTGAAAAATTAAAACAATACAGCGAAATGGAACGAATGGGGGTAAAAAAGCATTCTTTATACAGTTTTTTTAGTAAATATTATTCCTTCGGCTATTGCCTTTGATAAAAATGGCTTTATAACTGAAAAAAATGGCTTTATAACACTGTATCACCTAAGAAAATAGTGTATACTTACGACAAAAAAAGAATCGCCTTATTGATAAATCAACATTTGTACACGAATTTTTTTAGAGACAAAGGATACGCTGGTCTATAATGCTAAAGGGCAATTAGAGGAGGAAGTACTTGACCTAAAAACAAAAAGATGAAACAATCTACACTTATACTTATAATGTTGATGGTGAGCTTATCCAAAGAAATTTTTAAAAACTGAATACCTCCCTTTGTTTAAAGAAATATACATTTATAACAATAAAAAGACTTGTAAATAAGGAAATTTACCAATTCGACCGACTTATATGGCGAGGGCTTTACGAATATGGGTCAGAAGGAGAACTCATTAAAAGCCATTTCGCAGAAAATAGACGACTTTATATGGCATTCTAAATATGCTTATGACCAGAACAACCAGCTAAAAAGAAGAATACCTTTTGATAAATGAGAGTGAAAATAATGGATTTTTAAACAAATTCGGTTCAGATAGGCGTTTGACGTATCATTTAACGTTTTTCAACCAATTATCTCTGTGAATACAAATATACGGATGACAAGCAGGGTAATTGGGTGAGAATGATTACATATGAAAATGGCGTTCCGATACTTTACGTAGAGCGAAAAAAATAGAGTATTTTTAAGTAAAACACATTAACTGATAAGAAATTCTTCTATGGTATAGTGCTAAAAGTAAAAATCTATGTAAGATTAGGGTTAAACCAATCATCAGCACGGTCAAAGAGGAGTTGCCAAAGGGTGCGATAAGTTTTTTTATCTATTTCTTTCACACTACCATTGAGTAATCCCCATTGGTTATAATTATAAGTATCTATTTGAAAAACTTACGTTTTGCGAGGGGTGTATAAACCCAATGTCTTTTGAGAGACTAAACACTCGGCTATGAGGTTTTGTTCGGGAGAGATAGTAGCAATAGTTTGCCCTTGAGAGAGAAAGTTGCCTTGACGAATGCCCTTGTACTGTGCAATAGTTCCTGTGATAGGTGCTATTACGACATAGTTTTGTTGTTCTTGGCTAAGGCGCTTCTCGTCTGATTGCAATGACTGCAATTTGCGTTCTACTTCTGTACGCTGTGCTTGCCATTGGGCATATTGTTGTTGCTGGGTGCTTTGCACTTGGCGCAAGAATTCTTCGTGACGGTAGTATATTTTTTTCATACTCAGCTTTAGCGATTACATCTTTACTAAAAAGTTGATTGGCACGATCGAGTTCCTTTTTAGCTAAGGATAATTGTGCTTGCAACTGACCTATTCTTTCCAAAAAAGCAGCTCTTTCTTGAGCGTATTGTGGTGTTTGCAGGGGTGTATTTTTGTGAGAGACTAATGCAGTAAGGTCTTGTAATTGTGCGTTATAATCTTGTTGTTGAGTATTGACAAGTTGTTGCTGTGTGTTTAATAGTTCTGTAGTGATAACCAGTAGGGTATCTCCCTTTTTGGATGCTTTGGTTGTTTTGAGAGAAAGCACTTTACTACCCTCCCGCTTACAGGAGCAGTAAGTTCTGAATCTTCAAAAATTGGAACGTATCACCCCGCGTGCCGATACCGATATAGGTACCTTGATAAAGGGCAGAGCAACAACTACAGTAGTAAGGAGTAGGAGGATAGTAAAGGTAAATAGGGTGTTTCATTGTTTAGTATTTTATAAAAATTTCTTTTTCTAATGTAGCTTTTTTTATTTTTTTGTAAATTAGAACTCCGTTGAAATGAAAAGCAAGTACTTACTTTATTGATATGCTCTATAAGTTGTATGTTTTTTACTCAAAAACCTCTTTATTATTTTTCTATTTGAAGAAGTAATTCTGATATGATTTCTAAAGTATCATCTTCTTCTTTATAGGCAGAGATAATATTTTCAATAGGAGTGTCTATAAAGTAAGTAAGTGTATGATTTGTATATTTTTTTCTGATAAGTAATTAAGTTCTTTTTAATTTTTATTTCCTTTTGCAGGTTTTTTTACTCAAAAAGAGCTGTTAGTTCCTGAAAGAATAAATCTATTTGTCGTTTTATGTAATCTTTCTCTATCATTTCTTAATATAAAAACTCCTATCAAGCTACTTAATTAAAAGTAACTGATAGGAGTGGTATTATAAGTTAAGGCATTCCGTTAAGTTTCTTGCCATCAGCAAGAGCACATAGTGTTCCTCCTATATAAAGAACTGCTAACCCTACAGCTACTATTGGTAAAAATACCTCCTTCAATTTCTTGAAGTTCTTTAGCATTCAATTCTTGAAACCCTTTAAAACTGTCAAGTTTCTTCTACTTGTTGGGTTCTTTTTGTTTACTCTACAACTTTGTATTCATATCCCTTTATGGCAAAAAGAAAGTCCTGCAACCAAAGGAATTTTTTTCAAAAGTAGTGTCGTAGCGTGCATAGCCTAAAGAACGTGAAGCTGGGAAAAACAATGCGAGCTTTTTCCTCTCCTTGTATGTCTATAGGTTGTAATTCTATCCATATTTTTTTCCTTTTTGGGATAGGAACTCTGAATTTCTACTACATCTATTTTTACTTTCTGTTTTTAGGAATAGTGATATAGATAGGTTTTTTTCAGTAAGAGGACTCATTTCTTGATTGTTCATCTGAAAAAAAGTTTAGGCGAAAAGACCGCTTTTTCAGTGTTATTTTTGATACAAGTAATATGAAATTCAGTAGCTACCCAATTGGTTTTAAGATTCACAAAATCACCAATAGTTTCAGGAAATTCCTCTTGCGTTTTCATATCTTCAGGCGTATAATATAGAATAGCCCCTACAAAGCGAACTCCTTTTCCTTTTAAAGTTTTTTTAGTTGCTTTGTTTTTTGCTGAAACATCTATAGGTGCAAGTATTATTTCTTTTTCTGTAAGAATAATAGGTTTGTCATTCTGAAAGTCTTTTTACACAGATAGCCCTTCTTTCATAACTAATATGTGAAAAATAAATGCTATCTGTAGGTTTAGCAGCTAATTTCTCTAAAAAGAAATTTCCGTGCTCATCACTAATCACGCCTTTATGAGTGCCCACAATACCGATGTTTACATATTCGATGGGTGTGCCATTATTGGATACTATTTTGCTTTTGAGCAAATGCAGTGAGAGTAAAGAAAAATAATGATAACGTTGTTAGTTTCATTGTTTAGTTTTAAACTGAAAATGAAGCGTATTGCCAGAATCTGGATTTAAAAACCTTTCCGTCTATATCACTAAAATAGGCAACAAGGTTATTCCCTACAAAAAGCTTAGCCATATCTCCTCCCAAAGCCTTTTGCGTCTTCAGATGACAATTTTTTTCAGTAGTATAATGTACTATATCCTCTTTTTCCCTCAATAACCGATTTAATCTGAGTGATATAACCATTGGCATCTAAGGTAACCAAGAAATAACATTTGTCATCTTTGCTTTAACTGCATCATCTCTCTTGTTGCTTTATCAGCACAAGTAAGTTTCCAAGTATTATTAGATACATAAGAAGATTTAAACTTTCCTTTGTTGTGTGTGTTATATTCATAAAGAGTTTTATACATAGCGTTTGAAGTGTTAACCCCAAATTTTTATAAGCTCTTTTAATCTGATTCATATCTTTTTGTTAGGTACTTTTTTTGTTCACTAAGCGTACAATCTTCTATCTCGTATGTATTAGACGAAATTTTAAAATCCCTTTATAAGTTTCTTGTGTATTACCTGTTATTTGCAAAGTAAAACTAACCTCCTTTTGGTAAAAAAATCAAATCTAAAAAAATCTAATTTCTCAAAGAAGTCTATTTTTGTGCAAAGGTTGGATTTATTAATCCTATTAATGTTACTATTGTATAAAAATGTTTCATAATTATTTGATAATGAAGCTGTTTAAACTTTTTTTCTATAATAAAGTAAAAGTTCCCGAAAAATTAGTAATTTTTGTGTTTGAAAAAGAACACCAAAATTCAGGAACTTTGTGCAAAAGATACAATAAATAATTGGATTATTCCCTTTTTAAGTGTGGGAAAAAGAGGATTTAAAAAGTAATTTTGATTTAGCTTCAATATTTTTTTATTGATTCTCAAGAGATTAAAAACAGGAGTGCAATGGAGAGAACTTCCCATTGAGAGCTATTTTGAAAAAGGAGAAATCTCTTGGCAAAAATGTCTATTACTACTACTTCAATAAATGGAGTAAAGATGGTAGTTTTCAGCGAGTATGGTTGAATCTATTAAGTAAGAAGAAAAAGAAAGTTAGATATGTCTTGCGTTCAATTCGATGGTAGTCATACACGTTGTCGTCAAAAAGGAGCGTCAGCAGGTTATCAAGCAAGGAAAAAAAGCTGTAACCACCAATAGTATTTTTTTGTGTGATAATAAAGGGCAAATGATAGCAATGGGGAGTCCTAAAGCTGGAAATCACAATGACTTATATGAAATAGAAGAAGTACTAAAAAGAAATCTTAGCTTTTTTTAGAAGAAGCAGGAATAGAACACAAAGGACTGTTTCTCAATGCTGATGCAGGATTTGATAGCAAATCTCTTAGAGAGTTTTTAGAAAGCAAAAGAAATTATATGCAAACATTAAACCTAATCCCCGAAATGGAGAGCAACCAGATGTTTATTTTGATGAAAAAAATAGGTTTAAGATTGAACAAGCAAATGGTTGGCTTGATGGATATAAAGGTTTGATAATGAGATATGAGTATCTTGATGTAACTTGGATTGGAATGCTCCTATTAGGGTTTATCTCTAAGTTCCTCAAAAAAAGTTTAAACACGTTTAATGTATATTTTTTTGGATTACAGTTGTTTTAAAAATAATTAGCGACTAGCAAGTTGATTTTTTTAATTAAAAAAAATATTTGTGATTGACAAAAAAATATGTACTTTTGCGAGTGATTTTTTAAAAATGAAACTTTTCTATTCTAAAATTCTTCTTTTTGGAGAATACGGTATTATTAAGAACTCTAAAGGGTTGGCTATCCCCTATAACTTTTATAAGGGTACGCTGAAAATGCTTGCTGAAGAGGAAGCGAAGAATGCTTTGGACGGGCAGAAAAGAGAAGAGGCTCGAAAAATCGAATGAGGCTCTTAGTGCTTTTTGCTTCTCACCTTGAGTCGTTGAGCAAGGAGGCAACTCCTATAGTGCAGTTTGACATTGCGCGCTTGAAGGCTGATATTGCTGCGGGTATGTACTTTGATAGTAGTATCCCTCAGGGTTATGGGGTGGGCAGTAGCGGTGCTTTGGTAGCGGCTATCTACAGCGAATACGCTATAAACCCTATTGATGCGATGGCGCAGCTTACTCGCGAACAGCTGCTGCAACTGAGGGCTATCTTTGGGCGTATGGAGTCGTTTTTTTCACGGAACATCATCGGGCTTAGACCCACTGAATAGCTACTTGAGTTTGCCAATTCTTATCAACTCGCTTGACCATATAGAGCCTACGGGAATACCTGTAGAAAGCCCTAATGGCAAGGGAGCTGTTTTTATTGGACAGTGGCGTAATTGGCGAAACTGCCCCTATGGTGCGTATTTTTTTATGGAAAATATGAAGAATGAGTCTTTCCAGAAAAATGCTAAAAGAGGAATTTATAAAATATACGGATGCTTGTATTGATGATTTTTCTAAAAGGGCGATTCAAATCGTTGTTTGGGAATATAAAAAAATCTATCGAGCGTTGTACTGAACCACTTTAAGCCGATGATACCGCAAGAATTTCACACTTTGTGGAAACAGGGTATTGATACGGGTGATTATTTCTTGAAATTGTGTGGTTCGGGCGGTGGTGGCTATATTTTGGGCTTCACTGAAGATTTGGAAAAAGGCAAAAACGTTCCCTTGCGGGACATAAATTAGAGGTTGTATATCAATTTTTAACAATGAGCGACACGATTAAACACGAGTGCGGTATTGCGCTAATCCGCCTACTGAAACCGCTTGAGTTTTACAAAAGAAAAAAATACGGTTCTGCATTTTACGGAATCAACAAGATGTACCTGATGCTTGAAAAACAGCACAATAGGGGGCAAGATGGTGCTGGGCTGGCGAGCATTAAGCTGGATATGGAACCCGGTGAGCGCTACATCAGTAGGGTGCGCTCTAACGCTCATCAGCCTGTGCAAGATATTTTTTTCGCAAATAAACGAGCGTATCAACAAAGGCTTTAAGGCTAATCCTGCCCTGAAAGAGGATGTTGCTTTGCAAAAACGAGAACTTCCTTATATAGGCGAGGTTGTGATGGGGCACGTGCGCTATGGTACTTTTGGGAAAAAAATAGTATTGAAAAATGTACACCCTTTTCTGCGTGAAAACAATTGGATATACCGCAACCTGATAATGGCGGGCAACTTTAATATGACCAACGTAAATGAGCTATTCCAAAATCTTGTTCGCTTGGGGCAACACCCTAAAGACAAGACCGACACGGTGATAGTGATGGAGGGGATTGGTCATTTTTTTGGACGATGAAGTAGAAGAGTTGTACCGCAAACTAAAAAGAACAGGGATACAGCAAAAAGAGGCTTCTCCTTTTATAGCCGAGCAATTGGATATAGAACGCATACTGAAACGTGCGGCGAAGTACTGGGACGGCGGCTATGCTATGGAGGGAATGTTTGGACACGGCGATGCTTTTTAGTGTTGCGCGACCCTGCTGGGGTGCGTCCGGCGTTTTACTACCAAGATGAGGAGGTGATAGTGGTGGCATCGGAACGCCCTGCTATACAAACGGTTTTTCAATGTAAAATACGAAAATATACGAGAGTTGCCCCAGGGAATGCTATTATCATCAAGAAAAAGTGGTGCGATGACTATCAAAGAGATCGTGCCTCCTACAGTGCGCAAGGCTTGTTCGTTTGAACGTATTTACTTTTTCGCGTGGCAACGACCAAGATATTTACCGCGAACGCAAAATGCTGGGTAGGTTGCTTTATCCGCACGTTGCACAGGCTATTGGCAACAACTTGAAAGATACGGTTTTTGCTTATATTCCTAATACTGCCGAAACGGCTTACTTAGGACTCATAGAAGAGGCTGAACACCAGCTGAATTTGCAAAAAGCAAAACAATTGGCAGTGGCTGACAAGGCTGAATACCCAACGATACTTTCGCAAAAAGTACGCACTGAAAAAGTGGCTATTAAGGATGTGAAGTTGCGAACCTTTATAACTGAGGATAGCAGCCGCGATGACCTCGTGGCGCACGTGTATGACATCACTTATGGCTCGGTGCAAAAAGGGGATACTTTGGTGATTATAGACGATAGTATCGTACGTGGTACGACCTTGAAAAAGAGTATATTGAGTATTTTTGGGCAGGCTAGAGCCTAAGAAGATAGTAATTGTATCTTCAGCACCGCAGATACGTTACCCTGACTGCTATGGTATTGATATGGCGCGTTTGGAGGACTTGGTGGCTTTTTCAGGCGGCATTGGCATTGCACAAAGAGCGGGGCACCTACAATCTTATAGAGGCTATCTATAAAAATGTCTGTCGCAAGTGGATTTGACAGATGATAAGGTGGTGAATTACGTAAAAGAAATATATGCTCCTTTTTAGCAATGAGGAAATCTCGGGCAAAAATACGCGATTTGTTGCTGCCTAAGGATTTTTGCATCAGGAGTGGAGGTGATTTTTCCAGACGGTAGAGAATCTTCACCGTGCGTGCCCTGAAAATCTTGGCGATTGGTATTTTTACAGGGAACTATCCTACTAATGGAGGTAACCGTGTAGTGAATAGGGCGTTTATTAACTTTTATGAAGGAAATAAAGAAAGAGCATATTAAAATAATGATTAAATAATAAATGAGGCTGTCCAAAAATGTTTTTTGTTTTGTGAGGGCGATTGGCAAATCGCCCGTACAATGTGAATAAACATCCCCCTTCCCCCTTTTTGAAGGGGGAGATGTCACAATCATACTTAAAAAAACTTTTTGGACAGCCCACTGAAAATAAAGATATATTAAAAGCGTTAGCTTTTTGTTCTGTTGTCAGAAATCTACCAAGTTTCACAAACAAATACAGACACAAAAAGTTGATGCCTATGCTATATGCGTGGGTTTGAACTATACCTGTATTTGTTGCTTTTTGGTAGAGGCTCTGACAGCAGGTGAGTGAAAATTCACGCTTTTTTTATGTCCATAAGCAAAATATATATAAAAAAGCGTTAGCTTTATTCTGTTGTCAGAGAATCTACCAAATTCATTACAACAAATGCAGAATAGGTTAGCCTATGAGAGCAAAGGAAGCGCAATAGTGTCTTCCTTTGCTATGAGCTACTTTTTTTATCTGTGCAAAAGAGTAGAGCTGCTGTTCCACGCTTTTTAAGCGTTATTTCTTCACTTAGGAACAGGTGAAGGCTCTTTGCTATGGAAGGACTCATTGATAATGTAAAAAACATTGAGCGAAGATCTTTTGACTACTATACAAAAAGGGTAGCAAAATTTCAATCGCTGCTTCTTGCTTTTTCTATCTATGTTTACCAAGAACTCAAAAAGTTTTGGAAGAGATAGATGAACTTCGTTTTATCTTTTACTTCGCCTACCTTTATCGTTGAAAAAGCAGATAAAGAAAAAACGAGAATTCTACATTCCTCGTCTTAACAGAGAACGCAGCCTTATAGGTACAGAGTTTGAAATAAAACTACGCAATGAGCTAACGCAAAAAGGCAATTGCTAAAAGAATGCGCTGATTGGATACACCGCAAGGTACAGTTTAAATCAAATTGTACGAATGAAAATATGACGGGGTTTGGCGTAGTAGAAAATACTGTCTATTCTCCTCTTAAAGGGTTTACTACAGAAGATTTAGGCATCAATAGAGGCAACAATGCTTATACCACTATTAATAAATTAGGAGCTCCTTTTTTTCAGCAAATTATCTCCAGATATTTAACAATTTATGGAGTGACCAGAAACGGCTACAAGTGGTTACTGAAGAGGTTATAGAAAGTATTACAACGGCTTACAAAGAAAAATTCGCCTGAGCTTATTTATATCATTACACTCTACAACATATTTCGCGAGTTTCTTGATGATCTTTCAGAAGATGTACTACCTAACGAGGCGACTGGTTTTTAAAGAAACACTTATTTGGAAGAAACTGTACAATTTTTCAGAAAGATGCAGCGCTTGCTATTATCAACAAATTGGAAAAAAATATAATGGTTGCATATTGGCTGATAGTGTGGGATTAGGCAAAACCTTTACGGCACTGAGTGTTATCAAGTATTACGAAAACAGAAATAAATCGGTGTTGGTGCTTTGTCCTAAAAAAACTATACGATAACTGGGCTACTTATAAGAGCAATTACAAAAATAATCCGTTGGCGGGAGACCGCTTGCGCTATGATGTATTATTTCACAGTGATTTGGGGCGTGAACGCGGCAATAGTAATGGTATAGATTTATCAAAAATAAATTGGAGCAACTACGATCTTGTAGTGATTGACGAAAGCCATAACTTCCGCAATGGGGGTAAAATAACTACTGATGAGAATGATGAGAACCCACGCGAAAACCGCTACCTACGACTGCTGAACCAAGTAGTGAGCAAGGGGGTGAAAACCAAAGTGCTAATGCTCTCGGCTACCCCTGTAAACAATGGTTTTAATGACCTCAAAAAACCAACTACAATTAGCTTATGAAGGTAAGCCTGAGCAATTAGAAAAACTCCTCAAAACAGAAAAGTTCTATTGATGATATTTTCCGAAAAGCTCAAGGTGTGTATAACCAATGGTCGAGATTGCCTGAAGAGGAGCGGACTACTGAAAGACTTCTTGCTGAATTGAGTTTTGATTTCTTTGAAGTGCTTGATAGTGTTACCATAGCCCGTTCGCGTAAACATATTCAGCAGTATTACAATACTGCCGATATAGGTTCGTTCCCACAACGATTGCCTGTTATATCAAGACGTCCACAACTTACTACCCTCAATGGTACTATTTCGTACAACAAAATTTTTTTAGAGAAATCAACAAGCTAAATTTAGCTATCTATACTCCTTCAGACTTTATATTACCGAGCAGATTGGGTAAATACCAAACGCTTAATGATGATGGAAGTATTAGCGGACTCAGTATAGCGGGGCGTGAAAAAGGAGTACGTCGCCCTAATGTGTATCAACTTACTAAAAACGATTAGAAAGTTCTGTCTATTCGTTTCAGCTTACCTTAGACCGCATCAAACAAGTGATAAATAGCGCTATTGCTAAGATTGAGCAGATAAAGCAAGGGGTTGCTACCTCTGTTGACGATTTTGACCTTTCAAACGACCTCGATTTAGACGATGCTACTGATGACCTTTTTATAGGAGGCGGTAAAAACTATTGACCTTGCCGATATGGATTACCTCAGTTGGCAACGCCACTTGCAAGCTGACCAAGAGGTATTAAAACTCCTTACACAACTATTGCAAAATATTACCCCTGAGCACGATAGCAAGCTTCAACTACTCTTAGATGACCTTCGCCATAAGTGGCAAAATCCTATTAACGAAGGTAATAAAAAGTAATCATCTTTACAGCCTTTTCGGATACGGCTGAATATATTTATAAAAATATTGCTACTCCTATTAAGGAACGACACCAACTCAATACAGTACTTGTTACAGGGGAATAGAAGCACGCAGTACGCTAAAACTCAAAAAAAGGTTTAGACTTCAATAAGGCTCTTACCCTTTTTTCACCTCGTTCTAAAGATAAAGCAGCCCTTTACCCCGATGTACACGAAGAGATAGATGTGCTTATTGCTACTGATTGTATTTCGGAGGGGCAAAACCTACAAGACTGCGATTATCTTATCAACTATGATATACACTGGAACCCTGTGCGTATCATTCAGCGTTTTGGGCGTATAGATCGTATAGGGTTCGCAAAATAGCTACATACAGCTTGTAAACTATTGGCCTGATGTCTCTTTAGACGATTATATAAACCTCAAAGCCCGTGTAGAGAACCGTATGAAAGCATCGGTATTGACTTCTACGGGCGATGACAACCTGCTCTCAAATGAAGAAAAAGGCGACCTTGAGTATCGCCGTAATCAGCTTGAACGCCTACAGAACGAAGTGGTAGATTTGGAAGAAATGGACTCGGGTATCTCTATTATGGATTTGGGGTTCAATGAGTTTCGGTTAGATCTTATAGCCTCAATAAGGAGCATCCTAATATGGACCTCACTCCTTTTTGGGATGAGTGCAGTTGCCGAGGCTACTCCTTTAGCACCACCAGGGGTTATCTATATACTAAAGAACATAAATGACGGAGTGAATATTGAGGACACTAACTTATTGCACCCTTTCTATATGGTATATCTGCAAAACGATGGCACAGTACATTGCAATCACCTATCCCCTAAAAACTATTAGATACCCCTACGGACAGTGTGCAAGGGTAAAAACCAACCCGAAAAAGCCCTTTGTAGGCAGTTTAATAAAGAAACTAAAGATGGGCATAAAAATGCAACACTATAGCCACTTGCTGCAAAAAAAGCTGTAGAGAGTATTATTAATGTAAAAAGAAGAACGCGATATAGACAGTCTTTTTTCGGTGGGTGAGACTACTGCTTTAGAAAACAACATCAAAGGACTTGACGATTTTGAATTGATAACCTTTTTAGTATTGAAGCATAAGGAATGACAAATGTATTAGATTTTCCCTGCTACTGCCTTAGTAGCTAAGACGGTTCCTAAGAATGCTTTTTACAAGCGCGCTAAACCCCAACGCATAAATGCACTGAAGCAATTTCTGACAGATACGTTTGAAAACATCACTTGGTTGCTACAAAGTTGCACCCCATACACTAAATATAGCCGCAGGGGCGCAAGTGGAAGAGATAGATGTTTTTCATTGCCTTGTAAAGACAGCTAAGATAGACCCTGCACTGCTGTTGGAAATAGATGCGCTTATACCCCGCCATACCCTATTTGTGCTACAATACCCTGACCACACGGACATAGTGATGCAGCTAAAAACGCTAACCCCAAGCTCTGTAAGCTGTAGTGCCCATATAGAGACACTTGCCGCTACCGAGCTGAAAAAGTAAGCCTTTTATGCATTAGGGGGCAGGGATATGGATAGCCTATACGCCTATTTATTAGGACAAGTATCGGGCTTGCACACTATTACTGAAACGGCTTATCTATCTGCTAGCACCTTGCGAAAAGAACTCAACAACCTACATAGGCAATTGGCAGCTTTGCAGAACAAAATACGCAACGAAAAAGCAGTTCAACCTACAAGTAGCGATGAACACTCAGGCAAAAGCGACTGAAAAAAACCTGATTACAGAACAAGAACAAAAACTTACTAAAAATAGTATCCGTATGACGCCTAACAAACTAAACACCGAAGCTACCCCTCAATCTTATATTCTCGAAGCCCTCAAACAGCTTATACCCGCCTGTTTTTACTGAAGTGAAAAAAACGAACGAGGGCGAATTACAACAAGTAGTGGATTGGGACACCCTTAGGCAGCTTTTTAGGTGAAAACATTGTCGATAAAAAAACAACGAGCGTTACCAATTTACGTGGGCAGGGCAAACAAGGTGCACGACTTGAAGCTAATAAAGCGACAAGCCAAACCCTACGCCCTGTGCCTGAAGACTCGGTAGACTGGGATACTACAGAGAATCTCTATATAGAGGGCGACAACCTGCAAGTGCTTAAACTCTTACAGCAAGGCTATATGGGTAAGGTAAAGATGATTTACATAGACCCTCCTTATAATACAGGTAGTGATTTTGTGTATGATGATGATTTTGCCCGCTCGCAAGCAGAGGAAGACCTCGATAGCGGTGATATAGACGAAGAAGGTAACCGCTACCGCAAAAACAACCGCACTAACGGGCGTTTTCACTCCGATTGGTGCTCGATGATATATCCCCGCCTACTTATAGCGCGCTCGCTACTAACCGAAGATGGGGTGATTTTTTTATTTCTATTGACGACAACGAGGTTCATAACCTTAGGAAAATATGCGATGAAGTATTTGGGGAGGGAATTTTGTGGCTCAAATGATTAGGCAAGAAAAGGCAGGTTCAGGTCATGACTCGAAAAGGGTTAGCAATAGAATATGATTATGTTCTCGTTTATACTAAATCATTAGAAAAACAAAATTGAACAAAGAAAAAAAGTTGATATTGAAAATGAAGAAAAGTATAAATTAGAGGATGAATACAAAGAAAAGAAGAGGAAAAATACTATCTAAGGGATCTAGAATATAATGGAAATTACAGTGAAAGTTTAGATTATCCTATTAAAATGAAAAATGGAATTGAAAAAAATTCCTGGAGGATTAAAAGGTAAACCTTATACTTGGAGGTGGAGTAAGGAGAAGTTTGTTTTGGGGAAAAAGAAAAATGGTTTTATTGTATTTAAAAAAATGATAAAATATACATAAAAACAATATCAGTTTGTTGATAATAAAGATGAACTTAGAGATAGATATTTACCATTTAGAGCTTTGACTAAATTTCTAAATTCAGAAGGAACAAATGAATTAACAAACTTAGAAATGAAGTCCATATTTTTCCTTTCCTAAATCAACAACTTTGTTAAATTATCTATTACAAATCGCTTCAGATCCAAACTCCTTAATTCTCGATTTCTTTTCAGGTTCTGCCACTACCGCTCACGCGGTAATGCAATTGAATGCTGAAGACGGAGGCAAGCGTAAATATATCTGTGTACAATTAGAAGAGGCTACCCCTAAAGATAGTGAGGCACGCAAAGCGGGCTATACTTTTTATACCCGAAGTAGCTAAAGAGCGTATACGCCGTGCAGGACAAAAAAATAAAAAGCAGAAGCCCCACTCACTAGCCCAAAATCTTGATATAGGCTTCCGTGTGTTGCGCCTTGACGATAGCAATTTTAACGAGGTAAACCGTCACCCTAATGAGTACAACCAAGGACAATTAGACCTTTTTGCTACTAATATCAAAGAAGACCGCAATGACCTCGATCTCCTTTTTGGGGCGATGCTCAGTTGGGGGTACCGCTCTCGCTGCCTATCAGTACAGAGGAAATAGACGGCTGCCGCATTTTATAACGTAAACGATGGCGACCTTGTAGCTTGCTTTGCTGAGAACGTAAGCGAAGCAGTGGTAAAAGCTATGGCGAGCAAGGTAAAGTCTGCGCGTACTATTCCGCGATAGTTGTTTTTGCCGAAGATAAACACAAAATCAACATCTTTGAAATCTTCAAACAACAGCTCGGTTGGGACAAAAAAAGAAGCGATGGACAAAATTAGAGTGATATAAGGCTATGAAGTTACAATTCAAACATCAGCAATTTCAGGAAGAGGCAGCCCAATGTGTGGTAAAAGCCTTTGCAGGGCAACCTAATAATAGCAACAATGCGAAATACATTATGGATATGGGCAACCGTGCCAACGAAGCCTTATTGGAACAAGTAGGATTTGCCAATACTCTTTTGACTCTTCAACGCAATGATATAGCTGCTAATATACGTCCGTTGCAAAACAGACCAAAACATTAGAAGCACTGGCGAACTGGAGGGCGAAGGGGTGCAGCTCACCATTGAAATGGAAACAGGTACGGGCAAAACCTATACCTATATCAAAACGATGTACGAGCTGAACAAACACTATGGGTGGAGTAAGTTTATCATTGTAGTACCGAGTATTGCCATACGCGAAGGGGTGTATAAGAGTTTTTGAGATAATGAGAGACCATTTTGCCAATGAGTACAAAAAAACGAAAATGGAAACGTACAACATATCCAATACTTTATTTACAACTCTAAACAACTTCCCAAAATACAAGCCTTTGCCGACGATGACAAAATGCACGTGATGATTATCAACACGCAAGCATTCAACACTTCATTCAACGAAGAGAAAAATCAGGAAGGACGCTCAGGGAACGAAGCGGCACGTATCATCTTCTCTCAGCGCGATGATTTTTAGGAGTCGGCGTCCTATAGATGTGTTAGCCCAAACCAATCCTATTATTATCATCGATGAGCCTCAACGCGCAGCAGGGGCAGCTACAGCTAAAGCTATTAAGCAGTTTAAGCCTCTATTTATCTTGCGTTACTCGGCTACGCACCGCGAAGTGCTCAATATGGTGTACCGCCTTGATGCTATTGATGCGTATAATCAATATTTAGTAAAAAAATTGAGGTAAAAGGATTCATCAGTTAGGTAGTACTGCGACTAATAGCTATGTGTATCTGGAAGAAATTGTAATTAGCAAAAGGCAATCCTCAGGCGCGACTGCGTTTTGATATAGGTACCACTTCTAGTACTAAGCAGGTGACCCGTTTTAGTTTCGGAAGGTTTTAACCTCTATGAACACAGCAACCAATTAGAAGAGTATAAAGACAACTTTATAGTGCAGAGTATCGATGGGCGTGCTGGGACGGTGCGTTTTTCTCAATGGTTTAGTACTGCAAGAAGGCGAAGCGGTAGGTGAGATAACCGAAGCTGTAATGCGCCGTACCCAAATACGTGAAACTATCAAAAACCCATTTGGAACGTGAACGACAACTTTTTGGCAAAAGGTATCAAAGTATTAAGTCTGTTTTTTTATAGACCACGTAGATAGTTATCGCGTTTATGAAGGAAGTGGCTCAAGCAAAGGTAGCTATGCCCAAATGTTTGAAGAAGAATATGCAAATGTAATAGAAGAACTACAACCTACTTTTTTTGATGATAAAGCCTATTTAGATTATTTGAAGAAGTTTCGTGCCGAACAGGTACACAATGGCTATTTTTTTCAAAAAGACAAGAAAGGTAATTTTATTGATTCAAAAAGAGAAAAATCAGAGGGGGAAGCGATGATGTAAGTGCTTACGACCTGATAATGAAAGATAAAGAACGCCTATTGAGTTTTGAAGAACCTACCCGCTTTATCTTCTCGCACTCAGCTTTGAGAGAAGGGTGGGATAACCCTAACATTTTTCCAAATCTGTACCCTTAAAAATGCCAATAGCGAGATAAGCAAACGGCAAGAAATAGGGCGTGGGATGCGCCTTTGCGTAGATAAACATGGGGTGCGCCAAGATGCCGAACTATTGGGCAAAGAGGAGTGTTTGATACCAATATTCTTACGGTTATAGCTAGCGAAAGTTATGAACAGTTTTTCTAAGCAATTACAGAAAAGAAATTGCTGAGGCAGTAGCCGACCGCCTTGTAAAGGTAACGCCAGCTCTATTTGTAGGGCGTACTTTTTACTAATACCGATGGTAGCAAAGTAACGATAGGCGAAAAAAGTACGCCAAAGAGATTTACAAACAACTTGTTAAATGCAATTACATAGATGATGATGGGATGTTTACTAATAGATACGATATTGATAAAGCGAATGGAACGCTTGACTTTGGTGAAGTTCTTGCTCCTATCAAAGAGTAATCATAAACACTTTGGACGAAGTAATTAATATCAAACCTGAAGATGCTCGCAAGCCTAAAATAGCTAACTTTGTAGAAGAACGTTTCAAACGCAAGGAGTTTCAGGAACTGTGGAAGCGTATCAATATCAAAACTTTTTTTATAAAGTAGATTTTTAAAACCTCTGATTTGATAGAAAAGGCTATTGAGGCTATTGATAAGAACCTGACAGTTACTAAAATACGATTGGTAGTAGAGCAAGGGGCAATGAATAAAATTGAAAGTAGAGAAGCTTTGCTACAAGGTACTGCTATGGAAGCTGTTACATCTGAAAAATCTGAAAGTGAATGAAAGTGTAAGCGGTAATGTAAGATATGATTTGATAGGTAAACTGGTAAACGCAACAGGACTTACAAGGCGTACTATTGTAGCAATCCTAAAAGGCATTCGCCCTGACACTTTCTATCAGTTTAAAGTAAATCCCGAAGAATTTATTCGCAAGGTAGGCAATATCATCAATGACGAGAAAGCAATGGCAGTAGTGCAGCAGATAGTGTATGAAAAAAACAAACAACACCTATAGTACTGATATTTTTTTACTGAATCGACCTTGCGAGGCAAACTCGGTATCAATGCTATTGAAAGTAACAAATCACTATATGACCTTGTAGTAGTAGATAGCGAGGGAGTGGAAAAGAATTTTGCTGCCGAACTAGAAAAAGCAGCAAGAGGTGGTTGTTTATACCAAACTGCCGCGAGGATTTTATATCAATACCCCTATGGGGAACTATAATCCTGACTGGGCAATAGTTTTTCAAAGAAGACAATGTAAAACATATTTATTTTTGTAGCTGAAACCAAAAGGTAATGATTGGCAACGCTCACAACTGCGCGGTGCTGAAGATGCTAAATTGGAATGTGCATTACGCCATTTTGAAGCGATTAGCCAAAAGTAAAGATATTGTTTATGGTGTTGTAAAAGATTATAAAACACTATTAGATAAAGTAATGAGAGATTAGCTTTTTGTTGGAGAAAGAGATTTGACCTTCAATCTGCTTTCTTTAGCAGTAATCGTTTCGATTTTTGTTTTTAACACAAGTGTTAGAGAAACAAAAAGAAGGCATAGAGCCTTTCTAAAGACAAAAAGTCAAAACAGAGAGGCTGCCTGAAAAAGTTTTTGTTTTTGTGAGGGCGATTTGCAAATCGCCCCTACAATGGAATAAAGGTGCCTGATTATCAGAGCGATTAACTTTGGCAAACTTTCAAAGTTTGACAAAGTGTGTGGTGCAATCATACTTAAAAGAACTTTTTGGACAGCCTCAGCGGGTATTTTTTTGAAAAGATGGTGTTTTGGGAATAATGGAGGATAATGGCGAAGGTATAAGTTGCAAATTTGTGTAGCGGTGCTTATATTTAACAGAAAATATTTGTATATGTGCTAAACGGGCTGTACCTTTGTAGCTGTAAAAAAAGAAAAGAGCGTACTAATGCATCTCGATTTTCTTAATCAATATTTTACGGAAGTGCACTTTGCTAAGGGTGAACTCATTACCCGCGCTGGGGAAGTAGAAAACTACTTGTATTACCTTAGCGATGGCATAGTGCGCTTTTTCTATTACAATCCACTTACCGACAAAGAAACTACTGTAGATATTCTCTTCAGTGAGCAGTTTTGTCTTTCTTACACTTCGTTTGTAAAACAAGAGCCTTCTTTGCTCTCTATTGAAGTCCTCAAAGAGGTAACCGCCTATAAGATAGGGGCGAGAGCACCTTAATATCCTAATTGGCGATATACACTTTTTAGAAATAAAAAGTAGGGATATTAGAACATCTTCTTATTGAGAAAATGAAACGCGAAGCCCAGTTGCTATTGCAATCTCCTGAAGAAATTTACCGGACTCTTTTTAGAAAAAGACCCTAAGATTATTCAGAATATACCTCTTAAATACATTGCTTCTTATATAGGTATTACCCCTCAAGCTCTCAGTAGAATACGCAAACGGATATTTTAATTTCATTTCTTAACTCAAGTTCATTTTTATCTTTTTCTGCCGTTACTTTGCATCGTAAAAACAAATACAAACTAAAAAAATGAACTTAAAAATGTTACCTATTACTCTTATTATGGCAGTTGCAGCTTTTTAAAGCTAATGCTCAAACAGCTGATTTTCTAACACTTATTACTGCTGCTACTCAAGCCCCATCGGGACATAACTCTCAGCCTTGGTGGTTTGAGACCTCTGAGCATAGCATCGTTATCAAACCTAATTTTGAGAAAGCCTTACCTGCTGTTGATAGTCAGCATCGAGAACTCTTCATTAGCTTGGGTTGTGCTCTCGAAAACCTTTGCCCTCAAAAGCCACTCAGCTACATTATCAAACAGAGGTAAACATTAACGAGGAAGGCGTTATTACCATTGGGCTACAACAATCGGCTACTGTTGCGCCTAATCCTTTAGCTGAGGTTATTGCAAAACGCCAAACTAACCGCTCTGAGTATAACCATAAGCGCATAGACCCTACGCTACTGCAAAATCTTGTTGCTAAAACAGAGGCTACGGGTATTTTTACCTTTGCCAATGGTTCTCCGCTCTATGAACTGCTCACTCAAGCTGTCTTGCAGGGGAATACCGCTCAAATGTCAGATCCTGCTTTTTAAAAACGAACTCCTCTCGTGGATTCGCTTCAACAAAAAAACATTCTGAAAGCACTAATGACGGACTTAGTTATGCTGTACTCAGCGCCCCTAACTTGCCCTCGTTGGGTAACCGAGCCTATCGTAAAAGGCAGTCTGAATGCCAAGACGCAAAAACAAAAACTGACCTCAAGAAGATATTGTCATCATCTGATATGGTGCTTATTACTACTGAACAAAAACGATATACGCACGTGGATACAAATGGGGCGTACTCTCGAACGCTTTTTACTCTTGCTCACCGAGGCTGGCATAGCACACGCTTACCTGAATCAGCCGTGCGAAGTGCTTGAGGTAAATACCTCTTCGCGAAAAACTGCCTACCAGTACTCCTATTTATCCTCAAATTCTTTTGCGTATTGGTTATGCTAAACCTGTAGCCTATTCTAAGAGAAAAGACATCAAAAAGTAATTATTAACAACTAATTTGTACTTTGCGCTTTTCATAACGCTCGTGAAGGCTGCCCGAAAAAGTTTTTGTTTTGTGAGGGCGATTTGCCAATCGCCCCTACAATGTGAATAAACATCCCCCTACCCCAAAGGGGAGAGATGTCTAATCATACTATTAAAGACTTTTTGGACAGGCTCAAGTGTGGGACAGGGTAGGTCTTGTGAGACTTTTTGGGACAGGTAGGACTTGTGGGACAGGTGGGAGAATTTTTGGATTGAGGGGTAGAAAAACTTTGTCAAACTCTGAAAGTTTGCCAAAGTGCGTGGTGGAATCTGAAAGTTTGCCAAAGTGTGTGGTGTATTGTAATATAAGAAAGAGATTGCCTTCGGGTGGTCTCTTTTTTTGTGTTTAGTGAGGGCGATTTGCCAATCGCCCGTACAATGGAATAAAAGAGAGTGATAAGTTTGCCAAAGTGTGTGGTGTTTTGTGGACAGGGGTGTAGCATAGTGGAACAGGGTTGTAACAGGGTGGAACAGCTTTTTGCGGGGTTCAAATTTTCGCCGCACCTTTGCAGCGTAAAACAAAAAAACAAGAACATTGATCAGTGGAAAAAAAGATTGGGTTTTACAAAAAAAGAAAAATATTGTGTAACTTTTTAAAACTTAAAAATGGCAGAAAGTAAAAACAACATCGTAACCGCTGGCTTGAGCGGACAAGTAGCTAAATTGCTTGTATTCAGGCAAGTGAATGGCAGAACTATCGTTGCCAAATACCCTAACAGAAAAAAAGTGGGTTCACTGAAAAACAAAAAGTCATCTGACAAATTCGCCAAAAGGGGCGCTCTACGCTAAAACTGCTATGGAAAATAGCTCGCTTAAGAAGTTCTATACTGAAGAGGCAGCAAAAACGTACAGGGGTGAGTGCTCGCAATATGGCTGGCTGACTTTTTGAGCGCTCCTGTTATTGACAGCATCGACACTTCGGCTTATAAGGGCGCAGGCTCGGACGAGAAAATCGTTGTAATGGTGCGCGACTTTATGAAAGTGGTGAGCGTGAAGGTGAAAAATTACAGGAAGTAATGACGCCTTAATAGAAGAAGGAGCTGCTACCCAAAAAGAAGGACAATGGGTGTACACTACTTCGAGCGCTAACAGTACGCTTTCGGGTAGCAAAATAACGGTAACGGCTACTGACCGCCCTGGTAATGTGTCTACTAAGGAAGTAACTCTTTAGTCGTTGTTCATTAGTCTTCAGTCGTTGGCATAGAGTTGCTTGTTGGCGGCTGAAGACTCACTTATAATTACAAACCACTAAAAACTGAGAAATTCAAATGGAATTACTAAAAAGAACATCTGCTGTCGTTTGTGGGGCTTGTACTATCGGGATTGGCTGGTTGGCTTTTTGGCAGACCTAAACAACGATTGGAATTGCAGCGTAGTGAATTGGATAATGTGGATAAGGCTATCCATATTTATCGGGATATGATAGAAGACCTTTCGGCTAAATATGCTAAAGCTATTGCTGACCTGAATGAGGCTAACGAACGCATTAAGGAACTTGAAAGGGTGATTAGGGATTGATGCATCAGAAAAACTAATGATTATGAGATTGATAGAACGAGAATTTATTGCTAAATATAAGGATTTTGCGCTGGAAACGGAGCGCAAAACGGGGATTTCGCATCTTTTTACCTTGGGACAGGCGTCATTGGAAAGTGGATGGGGATTGCACGCTCCTAATAATATGTTTTTGGCATAAAAGCTGACAGAAATTGCCAAGAGGAGCTTCGGCAGCTGCTGGTTACTACTGAGGTATTGTCTGCTCCTCCTCGTATGGGTGATTTTTCCTGAAATCATAAGTGTACGGAGGCGCGGCGATGGGAAATACAACTGTACGGTAAAGGATTGGTTTAGAAAATATAAGTCGGCAGAGGAGTGTTTTACAGACCACGCTATGTTTTTTCTTTTCGCTATAAACGTTATGCCCAAGCTCTTTTTGGTAAGAGACGACCCGTACAAATTTGCTGATGCGATTGCGGCAGCGGGCTATGCTACTGAACCTCATTACGCTGAGGTGCTTAAAAAGAGAATTGCTATAATTGATGAAAAACAATGATGAAAAAGGGGTATTTTATTGATGGGCTTGTTGGTGCTGCTATCGTGCAGGGCTAAAAAGGAGGTGCAACAAATGGCTGTAACGGCTGAAGCACAAACGTTAGTAGACAGTATGTCGTGGGGTGGGCTAAAAACACAACTGCAGGAGGTGGAGGCTATAGAGCGCGAAATAGATGAAGTGTGGGTGGAGTTGTCGGCTTGGGACGATGGCACTAAAAAAACGTGGACTAAAGATTAGGCGTGAGCGGAAATTGCAAAACTACAGGGCACTACAGAGGCAAGTTGTTGAAAAAGAAAGTGGGCAACGAATTTTTAGCAAAAAAACTCATAGGGTGGCTTATAAACATCAGCAAAAAGTCTGTTCCAGGGGCAACTGGTGGAAGCGACAGGGCTGGTGGCTGGCGTTGGTGGCGGTTGCTCTATTTATTATGATTAAAAAAAGTAGTGTTGCGAGTGTGATTATTTGTATTTTTTTAAGTACTTTTGCGGTGGGTTGCTGAATAACTGCCTTGTTGTAAGGTTAGCCCTATTGTACAATTTTTTGACTATTGAATTACATTAATGATAACTTATAAACTATTATGAAAAATGGAGGCGCATAAAGAAGAATGTTGTTGTGAGCATCATCATCACGAACACGAGCATCACCACGAGCACGAGCACGGGCATCACCATCATCACGTGGTTGATTTTGAGAGTTTGAATCGTGCTTTTTACATAGGTATCGCGCTTAACCTATTGTATACTTTTATAGAATATGCGGTGGGGTATAGGATAAACTCGCTGGCGTTGCTTTCGGATGCGACCCATAACTTGAGTGATGTGGCGAGTTTGTTTATTTCGCTTATAGGAATGAAGCTATCGCAAAAAGCTGCTACTCAGCTTTATACTTATGGTTATAAAAAAATCATCAATACTTGCTTCGCTCATCAATGCGCTGCTGCTGATGTATATCGTAGTAAGAATATGTATTGAGGCTTGTGAGAGGCTGGCAAATCCGCCAGAAATGGTGGGTAGCGCGATTATGATTACTGCTTTTTATAGGGGGTGATAATAAATGCGGCTTCGGCATTTCTATTTTACAAGGGTCAGCATAATGATATTAACATCAAAGGGGCTTTTTGCATTTGATGGTAGATGCTTTGGTGTCGGTGGGTGTCATCGTATCGGGGGCAATCGTGTATTTTACAGGTTGGCATATTGCAGACCCTATTAGTAGTTTTATAGTGGCCATCGTGATTTTGGTCTCTACTTGGGGTTTGCTGAAAGAGAGTATGAAGTTGATTTTTGGATGGGGTGCCTTCGGGGATTGATAGTGAGGAGATAAAACGCTGCTTAGAGTCGCACCCTATGGTGCAGGCGGTGCATCACATTCACATTTGGGCTTTGAGTAGTGACAAGAATGCTTTGACGGCTCATATCGTGCTGAAAGAGTGTGTGAATACGCGGGCTTTTATGGAAATAAAACACGAACTGAAGCATAGATTGTTGGAATTGCACATAGCGACACGACTCTTGAAATAGATGCTCCTGACTGCCATTGTGAGGAAGAAAAGTGTGAATAACAAATTAAAAGTGAAAATTTAATACTATAAAAATTATGACCTCTTCGTATAACAAAAATTTTTGAGAACAATCGGGAATGGATACGCAGGCGTAAGGCTGAAGACCCACATTTTTGAAAAATTGGCGCACTCACAATCCTGACTATTTATACATAGGCTGCTCGGACAGTAGGGTGGCAGCGGAAGAGTTGATGGGTTTGGAACCTGGTGATGCTTTTTGTGCATCGCAATGTGGGGAATGTGATAAACGGGTTGGATATGAACTCGACCGCTGTAATACAATACGCAGTGCTGCACCTGAAGGTGAAACATATAGTGGTATGTGGGCACTACGATTGTGGAGGTGTGAAAGCGGCGATGCAGGCTAAAGATTACGGGCTGCTGAACCCTTGGCTTCGGACAATACGAGACGTGTATAGACTACACCAAGAGGAATTGGACGCTATTGCAGATAACGAGGAACGTTATCGGCGCTTAGTGGAACTAAACGTGCAAGAACAGTGTGTAAACATCATAAAAAAATGGCAGTGGTGCAGGAAAGTTACTTAGCAAACCGCTCGGTGCGGGTGCACGGCTGGGTATTTGATATAAAAACGGGCGAACTGAAGGACTTGCACATAGATTTTGAGGGTATTTTTGAGCAAAATACAGAAGATATATAACCCTATCGGACGAGGAATGGGTGTTATATAAGTCTTAAAAGTTGGGATTTTTGTACTAAAATAATGAAATAAGACGATGAGCTGGTGGAAATTGGCTCATCGTCTTATTAATAAATAGGGATTTATTGATTTGCTTGCTTTCTAATTAATATTGGAAATCATTGAAAAAAATAAGGGATTGTTAAAATTAAATATATTTTTGAAAAAGTTTTGTGTATGTCAAAAAAATTATATTAATTTTTACGGCGAATTTAATTGACTTTACCATAAAAGCCACTTACGTAGACTTTTCCGTTAAGCCCAAAATTACCTGATTATGAAAGACCCATTATTAACCCCATACCGTCATATTATTGACGGGCGCTATGCGCATTACCAGAGTGTTGCGAAAACAATGCAAGGAGATGCGGCGTGCTTATCGGATAATTGCAACTCGCACTTGTACTACGGGTTGCATTTTGATGGGCGAGAATGGGTGTTGCGCGAATGGGCTCCTAATGCCACTGCCATTTACCTTCTGACTGACGGCAATGACTGGCAAAAATAATCACTACGCTTTTTAAAAACTTAATTCTCAAGACTGGGAATTGCGCCTTGCTAAAGAGGTGTTACAACACAACCAATTGTACAAACTGTTAGTGGAATGGGACGGCGGTGCTGCCGAGCGTATTCCTTCACACACTATTCGTGCTGTGCAAGATGATTACACAAAAAGTGTTCAGTGCGCAAGTGTGGTTGCCGCCTTACCCTTACAAATGGCGGAATAAACGCCCTATTCCCTGAAGCACATCCGCTAATATATGAAGCACACATAGGGATGAGCACAGAACACCAACGGGTGAGTACATTTATAGAATTTAGGCTGTATGTGTTGCCCCGCATTGCTGCCTTGGGCTACAATACGATACAGCTGATGGCGATACAGGAACACCCCCTACTACGGGTCGTTTGGCTACCAAGTGGCTAACTTTTTTTGCGGTAAGCTCACGATTTGGTACGCCTGAAGAACTAAAGGAGCTGATAGATGCTGCTCACGGCTTGGGTATCTGTGTGATTCTTGATTTAGTACACTCGCACTCGGTGAGTAACGAGGCTGAAGGGCTTAGTAAATTTGACGGTACGGACTATTTGTACTTTCACGGTGGGGAACGGGGACATCACCCTGCGTGGGACTCTCGCTGCTTTGACTATGGCAAACCCCAAGTACTAAATTTTTTTGCTATCAAACTGCAAATATTGGCTAGAAGAATACCAATTTGATGGTTTTTAGATTTGACGGGGTAACGAGGTATGCTGTACTACGACCACGGACTGGGGAAGGCTTTTACCAATTATAGTTTTTTTACTATGACGGCAACGAAGATGATGATGCCATAGTGTATTTGACACTTGCGAACCAACTGATACACGAGATTTATCCGAAAGCGATTACAATAGCTGAAGAGATGAGTGGTATGCCGGGTTTGGCATCGCCTATAAGAGCTAAAGGAATGGGCTTTGACTACAAAATGAGTATGGGCATTCCTGACTATTGGATAAAATTACTAAAAGAGGTGCCTGATGAACAATGGCACGTGGGAGATATTTACTACGAACTGACTAACAAGCGGGCTGAAGAGAAGACTATTAGCTATGCAGAAAGCCACGACCAAGCCTTAGTGGGTGATAAAACTATCTTTTTTAGGCTGACGGACAAGGAGATATACACAGGAATGGGCGTGTTTGACCAGAGCCTTATCGTAGAGCGGGCAATAGCCTTGCATAAGATGATACGCCTTGTAACGATAGGCACTTGTGGGGGTGGTTACCTTACCTTTATGGGCAACGAATGGGGACACCCTGAGTGGATAGACTTTCCGCGTGAGGGTAACGGCTGGAGCTATAGCCACGCACGGCGCTTGTGGAGCCTTGTAGATAATCCTGACTTGAAATTTAAGCACTTGAATGCTTTTTGACAAGGCGATGATACACTTGGTAAGAAAAACGGGGATGCTAAATTATGAGCCACAGGTGCTGGTGCGAGATATTGAACGACAGCTATTGGCTTTTGAGCGAGGGGGTTACTTATTTGTATTCAACTTTAGCGGTAGCAACTCGTATAGCGACTACCAATTTGAGGTGCGCCCAGGGAAATATACCATTGCCCTGAATAGTGATAATCCTACTTATGGTGGTTTGAACCGATTAGATGAAAATACAGAACATTTCACACAATATAAAGAAGGGAAAAAAATCTCATATCAGTATATATCCCCTCACGCGTAGGAATGGTGTTGAAATGGCAGGAGTAAAAAGAAACTTCGCCGTGGGGGTATTTTTTTATAAGAACGGATATAATGAAGATGTAATAAACGAACCAATAACTAAAGTATCTATTTATGAGTTATTTATCATTTTAAAAAAAGACCAGCTTATCAACCTTGAATACTCACTAAACAAGGAGTTTTTGGGTACGAATCGGGGTGGGGGTTATTGTTCCTCAACTCTTGTGTTTTGTAACACGCGTAAATATCACGGGCTACTTGTAGTGCCACTTGAGAATTTTATGGGTGAGAATTATGTAATGCTTTCGTCATTGGACGAGACTATTATACAACACAGGGAGAGAGTTTAACTTTGGGGTGCATAAATATGAGAATGTATATGAGCCACGAGGGCATAAATATATAGTAGATATTTCATACGAAAAGGCTTTTACGGTAACCTACCAAGTGGGAGGCGTATTGCTAAAGAAAGAAATACTAATGATGCACCACGCACCACAGGTGTTGATTCGCTACACTCTACTGGAGGCGCATTCGGCTACTAAATTGCGATTGAACCCGCTGTTGGCATTTAGAAATACATTCGCTAAGCAAAGCTAACGATGTGGCAAATACTGAAGCTGAAACGATAAATGGTGGGGTACGCGTAAAACTATACGCTGCACTTCCGCACTTATACTTACAGACGAGTAAAAAGGTAGATTTTGTAAATCAGGCGTATTGGAATTACAATGTTTATTACACCAAAGAAAAAGAGCGTGGTTATGACTACCAAGAGGATTTGCTAAGCGTAGGCTACTTTGAAATGAGCTTGAAAAAAAGGTGAAAGCATCGTGTTTTTCGGCAAGCTTGGAAGAGGCTGATAGTAGCAAATTGGCGAAAGATTTTTGAGAAATACCAAAAAGAACGCCAAGAGCGCAACACGGCAGAAGAGTGCTTGCGATATAGTGCTTCGCAGTTTTTTTAGTAAATAAAGCGGGAGAAACACGCATCAAAGCGGGGTACCACTGGTATAAATTCAATACTCGCGATACTTTTTATAGCTTTACCAGGGATTGCGCTATCGGGGAAAACGGATAAGATTTTCAGTGAGGTTATTACTTCGGCTCTTAAATATTTTTTTACGATGGGCTTTTTGCGCGACAAATCAGCACGCACGTGAGCAATCCTGTATTTGATGCGGATACTTCACTTTGGTTTTTCTGGACTTTGCAGCAATACGAAAAAAAGAGGCTGGCAAGAACAAAAAGCAATTGTGGAAGGAATACGGTGAGGTGCTAAAGGCTATACTTGAGGCTTACCGCAAGGGTACGCACAAAACGATGCGAATGGATAACAATAGCTTGCTATGGACAGATGATGTTACCCGCCCACTAACTTGGTTTGACGCTGAGGGTAATTATGGGGCTATTGTGCCTCGCAATGGCTATGTAGTGGAGGTGAATGCGCTGTGGTACAACGCTGTATGTTATGCTGTAGCAATGGCTGAAGCGGCTAAAGACAAGGCGTTTTTGGCTGAATGGGCTACCGTAGGGGCACAAATTGCTGATAGCTTTAACAATGTATTTTTGGATAGAGGGCAAGGATTATCTTGCTGACTATGCGAACTTTACTTACCAGAATACAGATGTGCGCCCTAATCAATTATTTGCTTGTGCGCTAGACTATTCGCCCCTAAACGAAAAGAGACAACACAAGGTACTGACTATCATTAAGCAGGAATTACTTACGCCACGTGGTTTGCGCAGCTTGTCGCCCTAACCACCCGCGTTATGAAAGCGAGGTGTGGGCAATGTGATTGCGCGAGATAAGGCTACCTTTAATGGTGCTGCACACCCTTGGCTTATTAGTTTTTATATAGAGGCGAGCTTGAAACTATACGGCAAGGCTTATATAGCGGATGCTGATGTTATTTTTGGAGGACTTTGAAGATGAGCTGAACGCACACGGAGTGAGTTGTATTTCGGCGATTTACGATGGTAACCCACCTTTCCAATCACGGGGATGCATATCGAAGGCGAAGAATGTGGCTGAAATATTGCGCTGCGAGTGGCTATTGGAAAAAGCAAAAGGGGAAAAAAATAAGGAGTTTTAGTAATAGTTTAAAACTGTTAATTATATGAAGAATGTGAGAGTATTAATGTTTGGGTGGGAGTTTCCGCCACACATCAGTGGTGGTCTTGGCACGGCGTGTTTGGGGATAGCTCAAGGTCTTGCCAAAAATAATGTAGAAGTTCTATTTGTAATGCCAAAAGCCAGTGGCGATGAAGATGCGAGCGCGGCGAAAATTATCAATGCGAGTGATGTGGAGATGCTACAAAAATACCGAGAAGATTGAGGATTTTTGGAAACATATCAACTTTATGGAGATAGGCTCTAACTGGTGCCTTATCTTGACCCAGAGACTTTTGCGCGTGAGCGTGATGCTTACCTAAAAAGCGGGTGAAAATAAAGAACGCATATCGTACCACAACAAGTTTCAGTTTTCGGGTAAATACGGAGCGAACCTGATGGAAGAGGTGTACCGCTATGCTTTGGTGGCGGGTACTGTGGCTAAGAATTACGATTTTGATGTGATTCACGCTCACGATTGGCTGACTTATAGCGCAGGGATGATTGCTAAACAGCTATCGGGCAAACCGCTGATAGTGCACGTGCACGCTACTGAATATGACCGTGGTGGCGAATATAACCGCAACACTTTGGTATACGACATTGAAAAGCGGGGTATGGAGGCTGCCGATGTGGTGGTAACGGTAAGTAACTGGACTCGTAATATAGTAATAGAAAAAAATATGGCATTGCTCCTGAAAAGGTGATAACAGTGCACAATGCAGTGGACTTTAAGACTGATGCGGTGGAAAAAGAGGAACGCGGCATTAAGGATAAGATAGTAACTTTCTTGGGACGTATTACCTTGCAAAAGGGTCCTGAATATTTTTGTGGAAGCTGCTGCGAAAGTACTAAAAACGCGTACCCTAACGCACGCTTTGTGATGGCTGGTAGCGGTGAAAAAGATGAACCCTTTGGTGCGCCGTGTGGCACAATTGGGCTTGGGCACGAGGTTTCACTTTACGGGCTTTTTGCGCGGAAATGATGTGCAACGAATGTTTAGATATAGCGATGTGTATGTGATGCCATCGGTATCGGAGCCTTTTGGGATATCGCCATTGGAGGCTATGCGCTCGGGGGTTCCTACTATTATATCGAAACAATCGGGGGTAGCGGAGGTATTGGATCACGCAATAAAAAGTGGATTATTGGGATATAGATGCGCTTGCTGACGCTATTTATGGGGTACTGACTTACCCCTGCCTTATCTAATCATATGCAACGTGAGGGTTATAACGAAGTGAATGAACTTAAATGGGAAAAAGCCTCACTGAAACTTAAACAAATTTATCAATCAATCACACAAAAAAAGAAGAACTATGAAAAAGTCGATTTGCATTTATTTTTCAAATTCACCATCCTGAACGCCTTAGAAAGTATCAATTTTTTTGACATAGGTAAAAAAACATAATTATTTTGACAACTATGTAAAACCGCTCTGAACTTGAGGATTTGGCTGAGAATTGTTATTTGCCAGCCAATGGGTTGCTATTGGAACTTATAAAGAAATATGAAGGGAAGTTTAAAGTAGCTTTTTTTCGATTTCGGGCTCGGCAATAGACCAATTTGAGATGCATACTCCAGAGGTGTTGCGCAGCTTTAAAGAATTGGCAGACACGGGTAATGTAGAGTTTTTGGCTGAGACGTATTCGCATTCATTGGCTTCATTATCGGAAGATACTGATGAGTTTGAACAACAAGTAAAAACGCCACGCTACGGCTGTAAAACAACTCTTTGGAAAGAAACCTGTTACTTTTAGGAATACATCGCTTATATACTCGGATAAGATAGGTGAGCGTGTGGCGAAATTGGGCTTTTAAGACTATGCTTACTGATGGTGCAAAAACACGTACTTGGGTGGAAGAGTCCGAATTTTGTATATAAAAACGCAATAGACGACAGCTTGAGCTTGCTGCTTAAGAATAGTAAATTGAGTGATGATATAGCGATTCGTTTTTCGGATAAAAAATTGAGTGAATATCCTCTTACTTCGGAAAAAAATATGCGCATTGGGTATCGGAGAGCTTGAAGGAGACTGATGTGCTGAACTTGTTTATGAACTACGAGGTAATAGGACATTACCAACGCAAAGAGAGTGGTATATTTGAATTTTTGCGTTATTTTATAGCGCATATAATGGAAGATAGTGCTAATTATCAGTTTTTATTACCTAAAGAGGTTGCGAAGAAATATCCTGCGAAAGATATTTTGCCTGTTCCTTATCCTATATCGTGGACTGATGAGGAGCGTGATATTACTTCGTGGATGGGTAACGAATTGCAAAAAGAGGCTTTCAGTGAGCTTTTTAAAGTTCAGCCTTTGGTGAGGAAATTGAAGGATGCGGACTTCATAGACGATTATAGTAGGTTGCAAGCAAGTGAACATTTTTACTTTATGCGTACGAAACTATTTTCGGGGGCTGATTACCATAAGTATGTACTTCCGTATGACTCTCCTTATGAGGCTTTTTATCAATTATATGAACGTATTGAGCGATTTTATTGATAGGGTAAAGCATTATAAGGAAGCCTCGAAATAAGGAACTTAATAACGTATTTAATAATTAAAAACAGACAAAATGAAATTAGAGAATCAAAAAAACTTGTGAAAGAGAATCTCCGTGAGGAGATTGTCTTGGATGATGTGGGAGAAATGTCTGGAGTGGGTAGCGCTGTGGACACCCGTAATAATGCAACAGAGAGAAATAAGACTCACTTGAGCAGTGAGGAGTTTCTGTATGCGAAAACAATGGAAAAAGAAGCAGCCTCATAATAAGGATGAGGAGGGGCTAATGAACAATCAGATCTATTTGCCTTAATATCAAGTAGGAAGGATTAAAAGTGGGGACTGCTAACGATTTTTCTTTTCGTTAGCAGTACTTTTTGTAATACTTTCTTATCTTTGCACCTCAAAAACAAAAATAATAATTACTATGGGTATTTTTGACAAGCGAGAGAACTACAAACCCTTTGAATATCCAGAGGTTATGGAGTTTGTAAACGCTATGCACCAGTCGTTTTGGGTGCACTCGGAGGTGGAATTTACTGCCGACATTCAGGACTTTAAGTCGAATCTTAGTTTTAAGGAGCAGGAAGCGGTAAAGCGAGCTTTATTGGGTATTGCTCAGGTAGAGGTATCGGTAAAGACATTTTGGGGTGATCTTTACGATTTGTTTCCAAAGCCGGAATTTAATGGTTTGGGGGCTACTTTTGCTGAATGTGAATTTCGCCATAGCGAGGCTTATGCGCGCTTGTTGGAGGTATTGGGCTACAACAATGAGTTTGAGAACTTATTAGAAGTGCCTGTATTTAAAGAACGCAGTGGGGTGCTGAAGGAGTATCTTGCTAAAAACCGCGAGAATGCTATGGAGCGTATTTTTATTCTTTACGCTTATCATAGAAAATGCTTCACTTTTTCAGTCAGTTTGCTACTATATTGTCATTTACGCGTTTCAAGGGTATTTGAAGAATGTGGCGAATATTATTGCTTGGACATCGATAGATGAGCAACTTCACGCTAATGCGGGTATTTATATACTGAAAAAGATTTTTGAAGAAAAAGCCTGAAATGAAGGCTAAAGCAGAAAAAGATGCTACAGAGTTTATCAGGAACTACATTTTGTTGGAAGATAAAATGCTTGATTGGATTTTCTGAACAAGGAGTTGGATTTCTTTTAGCAAAAAAGGACTTGTCAAACTATATGCGTTACCGCTTAGATGATTCGCTTACCCAGTTGGGATTGGGCAAGCCTTTTTAACATCAGTGCTGATGAGGCTAAACCGATGCTTTGGTTTGAAGAGGAGGTTTTTTAGTAATGAACTGGATGATTTTTGCAAAACGACCTACAGCTTATACTAAACACGATAAGAGCATCAGCGAAAATGACCTTTTCTAATTATGGATGAAGCTTTTATAAATAGATGTATTGAATTAGCATATAATGGTTTTAGGCACTACCTACCCCAACCCTTTGGTAGGTAGTGTTGTTGTTATGAGGGTAGGATTATAGGCGAGGGATGGCATCAGCGTTCTGGCGAGGGACACGCTGAGGTGCGCGCCATAGCTTCGGTAAAAAGAAAAACTTCCTGCCTTATAGTACGTTATATGTGAATTTAGAACCTTGTTGCCACTACGGAAAAACGCCGCCTTGTACGGAGCTTATCATTAAGCATCGCATTGGGCGTGTGGTGATTGGCACTACTGATCCTTTTGCGGCTGTTGCGGGCAAGGGTATTGACCAATTGCGGGCGGCAGGGATAGCTGTAACTGTAGGTGTATGCGAAGCAGAATGCTTGGAACTAAATAAGCGTTTTTTACCTATCACAATAGGCAACGCCCTTATATATTTTTGAAATGGGCACAGAGTAGTGATGGCTTTATTGCGCCTGCTCAGAAAGATGAAATCGCTCCTCACTGGATTAGCTGCGCTGAAGCACGACAATACGCTCACCTGATGCGCAGTCGTGAACAGGCTATCTTGGTGAGGGTGAATACGGTAATTGCTGATAATCCTTCATTGGACACTCGTGAGTGGTATGGGCGTAGTCCGTTGCGCGTGATTATAGACCCTTACTTGCGTAGCCCTAAAAACTTCAAGGTATGGAATGACTTACAACCTACATTGTTTTTGGCTGACAAACAACATTGTACTTTTATAGCTGAAAAAGAGCTTAAAAATACCGAAGTAGCTTTTGATAGATTTCTCGGCAGATGTTTTACTGCAGCTGTGCAAGGTACTCTACCAAAAACAGATACAAAAGTTTGATAGTAGAGGGGGCAGCTATACCTTGCAGGAGTTTATTAAAAACGGACTATGGGACGAGGCTTATATAGCTACGGGCAAAACTGTGCTTTAAAGAAGGGTAAGAGCTCCTTATTTTTCGGAAGGCATAAAAAGAGGGGCTACAAGTTATTATCAGATTTATAAAAAAACAACAAACAAAGAGGGTAAAATGTACGATTGTATTATCATTGGGGCTGGATTAGCAGGGGTGACTTTGGGTCATTTTCTTGAGAAAAAAACAAAAACTTTTTGTGTGATTTCTGACCACTCTCAGCCTACAAGTAGAATTGCAGGAGGGGTATATAACCCTGTGGTGCTGAAGCGCTTTTACCCCCATATGGCGCGCCGATGAGGTGAGTTCGGTAGCCGATAGTTTTTATAGTGAAGCAGAAAAAAAGCTGTTGGCTTATCGTTCAGAAAAAGCATTGCCTGTATGGCGCAAATTTGCTTCGGTAGAAGAACAAAACAATTGGTTTGCTGCTGCCGATAATCCTGTACTACAGCACTATTTAGGAGGGTGTATATTGTCATCGGGGAATAGTGCAATACCAGCTCCTTTTTGGACTTGGCGAGGTACTACATACGGGAAGATTGGATATAAAGCTATATCTTGATAACACGCTCGCTCAATGGCAAAAACAAGGGGTATATTATGAGCAAACATTTGATTATGAACTATTGCAAATTTGCGAAGAATATGTAGTTTATAAAGGTGTGGAAGCTCGCAATATAGTATTTTGCGAAGGCTGTGGTGTTGCTAATAATCCTTACTTTAAAAATGTGCCTATGCGCCCTTGCAAAGGTGAAACGCTTACTTTTTCTGCACATGATTTGAAACTCAACAATATCCTAAAAAGCGATGGGGTTATCATTCCGCTGGGTAACGACCTTTATACTGTTGAGGGCAACCTACGACCCTGAAGACCTTACAGAATGTATAACTGAAGCGGGTCGTACGGCTCTTACTGAGAAACTAGAAAAAGATGATATGCTGCGATTATGAAATCGTTGGTCATCAGGCGGGTATACGCCCTACGGTAGCTGATAGGCGTCCTTTGGTGGGGCAGCACCCAATATACACCCCGCTATGGATATTAAATGGCTTAGGCACACGCGGAGTGCTCAATGCCCCCTTATGTGCCCAAGTTCTATATAATGCAATGTTCCCAAAAGATTGATATTCCGCAAGAAATGAATGTAAATAGATTTACCAAACGACTTAAAAAAATACCTCTAATGGCGATTGTTTTTGTCCTTGTTCTTATTCAGCAATCTCTTTTTGATAAAAGCATTCAAATCCTTTCCTTTTACCGAATAAGTATTGAATAGCAGTAGTGGAGTAATTACCCCAAACGCCAAGCACATCGTTATAAAGCCCGTTTGCAAGCCCAATTTTATCGTTTCATAGATAAGGGTAAGGGTTTTCCTCCTGTGGGGTTTTTATCGTAACTATTTTGATAGTATTCATCATAAACTCGTAGCCGTATTTACCAGGTATCATATTGATAACCGCAGGAATGGTAAATACAATAGGGAGGAGTATGCACCCTATGAGCAAAATACACAGCAAGCAAGCCCACTGCACAAGCTCCCAAAAAGAAGTAGTAACAATCTGTTCGGGCATAAGCGTTGCCAAAAGTACAAACTTTATCCCCCAGCCTACACCACCTAATACCCCCGTAATCCAAAAGAGCACGGCGCGGTGTGTTAAACAAAAAGCGCAAAGCCTATAGATATCCACATCGACCAAAAATACGCTCCGATAAACCTATAAATACATCAAGAAAATTCATAACCACAAATGTAATGCTAAATAAAACCCTACCGAAATCATAAATACCAGCATCGCAGCGTGCGTAAGTTTAGCCAGTCCCGATACTACAATTCCCGAAAGCAAATCTATAAAACCATTGATAAGCGGCACACCAGGCACCAACCACAACACACAAGCTGCCAATGCATTATGATACGTTTCTACCCCTAAATGCTTAAATACACTAATTACTGATACCGACACAAAAGCAGCCCACGCCCAGCATATATACACATTAAATTTCTTAAGTTGCAGTAAGTATCGCCCCCATAGCCCTACTAAAGTAGCTATAAACGAAAGCGCAAACTCACCATAGCTTGCTTTGCTGCTGACCAAATACATAAGCAAGCGCTCCACCAGCTACCGACACAAAAACCACATCAAATAACGATTATAGTGCGGTTTAGCTTTAATAGTATCCACTTGCTCTTCTATTTCCTCAATTGTCAAACCTTTCTCTATAGTCTCCCACGAAAGAATACTAATATCCGAAATAGCACTAAAATTCACCCCGTGATGCGATATAGTACGCACTATAGTTTCCTTTTTCTTTAGTAGCCTTATCTGTAACGGTGAGTACGATAGCCGAATGCGAATAAAAAAATTCTCGCAATGATAGTTCAAAGCATTTGATATACGCTCTACATTGCGCTCCACACGCCGTGTGTTAGCGCCACTAGATATCAATAATTCATTAATCTCAGCAAATAATTTAGCTGCACGTACAATATCTCTCATTGTAATTTCTTTTTTTAATAAACAATAACACCACTATCCATAAAGCTATAGTAATCCTTTTTCGGTAATAATTACGTGGTCTGTAAGTTTCACATCAAGTGTTTTACCCGCTTTTCCCACCTTTTCAGTAAGTTCAAAGTCCTGTCGGCTGGGGGTTGTATTGCCCGAAGGGTGATTATGCACCAATATAATCTGTACAGCACACCATTCCAATGCAATCTTAAAAAGCAAACGTATATCTACAATAGTTTCATCAATTCCACCTTTAAAAAGAGGAGCTTTTATGAACCACCCTATTTGCACTATTCATATAAAGCACCCAAAACTCCTCGTGAGGCAAATCCCTATTAGAGGCTGCATCAGCCTAAATACTGCCGAAGCACTCTCTATTTTTGGTAAAGGCTCAGGACTTTCAGCATTACAACGCCGTCCCAATTCAGCAGCTGCCAGAATAGTAATCGCCTTTGCCTGACCAATACCTTTAAACTGCTGCAATTGTTGTAGAGATTGCTTTCCCAACAACGTCAAACGATTATCAACTGAAGCCAATATACGCCTACTCAGTGCCACCGCACTCTCATTAGTGGTACCCGAACCCAGCAATATAGCCAAAAGCTCCGCATCACTAAGAGCCCCTTTGCCACGTACCATTAGCTTCTCACGAGGCTTATCATCATCAGCCCAATCTTTGATATTCATAATTTTCAGTTTTTAGTGGTTAAATAGTTATCAGTTATGCTTTTGTCCCTAGCTTATTTGCTAAAAAGCTAACGTAAAACAGCTGAAAAGCTATGGTAAAAGCATTATAGGCAGCAAAAACAATACCTTATTGTCATCAGGCACACCCAGTACCATCATAAACAAGCTACCATGTACCAGTGATTTCTTAGAACCACAGAAAGTAGTAGTAATTGTATCCTCACGATTAAAAGCTCAGTTTTGCACAAACCCACTGTAGCAAGTAATACACAATAAAGAAAAAGTCCTACCACAGCTACAGCTATCACAACAAACATTACCAAAGGCACACTACTAAATACCTTATTCACAAAGGCTAACGAAAAACTCTCATACACAATCAGCAAAATAATAAGCCTATCAAATTTCCCAATGAGCTTTCCATATTTAGCAATAAGTTTTTTGCAAAGAGGGTTTAACAGCAGCCCAAGCACAATAGGCAAAAGCACCTTTAGTAGCAACTGCTGTACAATCTCCATCTGGTCAACCTCATTACCACTACCCCCCTCCATAAAAGGACGCATCAGCAAAGGCGTAGCCAAAATACCAATAAGTCCCGAAACCGAAGCATTAAAAAAATCGCCGAAGGCACATTACCACGCGCTATCGAAACCATCACCACCGAAGACGATACCGTAGAAGGCAAGCAAGCCAAAAAAAGTAAATAGAAAGCCATAACACATATAAATCACTACCTTCAGCCAACTTGTAAAATGGTAATACCAACAACGGAAATATCAAAAAAAGTAGACACCTGTACCAATACGTGTAAGCGCCAATTTCTAATATCCTTTAGTACATCAGTAAGGTTCAGTTTAAGCCCATAGAGCAAGAAGATAACCACTATTCCCCAGTCTATAAAAGCCCCCAAATTAAAAATAGGCATTGTAATCCTCACGATAAGGGATAAGCCAACCCAAAAACCATCAGTAGCAAAAAGCCACAAAAAGCATTTTTTTCATAGTATTTTTAATCGTAGTATTCTTCCACTTTTTCATATACGAGTTCAGGCTCCCAGCCTCTATACAATAAATAGTTCGCTAGCTTAGCCTTCGCTTTATATACATTGCGCTCATTTATAGCATTATATTTTTTTCTCAGCTACTGCCTCAAATACCTCCATATATTCCTCCTCGTCAATCTCCCTCAAGTCCAGCCTCAATAATATAATCACTCAGTCCGTGTTGTTTTAGTCCTTGTGTAATTTTTATAGCGCCCCCATTTTTATCCCTAAACTTTCCGCGAGCATAACTTCGTGCAAATCGTTCTTCATTCAGGAAATTATGCGTGATAAGATGCACAATAATTTCATCAATAGCCAGCGGAATCATTCCCATCTCTCGCAACTTTTCCTTCACCTGCCTATGCGACCGCTCCTGATAAGCACAATAACGCTCTAAGCGCCGTTTTTGCTTCCTCTACACTATATACCTTATGTTCTTTATCCATAAAATATTTAAGTACAAAAAGAAGCTACCTACAAAAGATAGCTTCTTTCTGATAAACAATTTTTTTATATGAATACTTTCACCAAACCCTCTTAGAAGATTGAAGCTAAGTCTTTCTTGTATTTTTGAAAGCAAAAGCTCTTGTCATACCAAGGTTTGCCTTTGTAGAATCTACTACCAAGTAGATGAAGTAGCTACCATTTGATGAGAATATCAATAACGTGGATTTGATCTGTAAGTGTAATGATGATATCCACAATTCTTTCTTTAGATGCAAGACCCTAAAACTTGAAGCGCATTTTGTTTTGCTTTCACCACTTCGAGGTTGTAAGCAGAAGCAAGGTTAGGATCAAAACTGCTATCTACAGAATCAGAACCATATGAAACGCCTGAACGTACCTCAGTAACTGAAACAGCTACGAATCCAGGAACGTTAGTACGCATATCCTGAATAAATTTGTCTAAAATATTTGTCATTATTTTATGTTTTTAAAAATTATATGAAGTGCTCCCTTAAAAAGAGAGGCATCGAGCGGATTTGAACCGCTGTATAAGGTTTTGCAGACCTCCGCCCTAGCCCCTCAGCTACGATGCCTTATTTTTTTATTTCGGGTGCAAAGATATAGCTTTTTCAAACTAACCAAATTTTTTTCCCACTTTTTAGAAAACAGATTCTAAATCTCTTTTGTATTTAGATACAAAAGCTCTCGCTAAGCCTACGTTGGTCTTAGTAGCGTCCATTACCAAGTAGATAAAGTAACTACCATTCCCAGCCACATCTATCGCGTGAATTTGGTCAGTTAGGGTAATTACAATGTCTTGTATTCTTTCTTTTTCCGCCCAACCCCAAAGGCTTGAATTGCCATTTGTGCAGCTTTAATTACCTCAAGATTGTAAGCCGATGCAAGGTTCGGATCAAAGTTAGGATCTGCAGAGTCTGCTGCATACGAAACTCCCGAACGAATTTCAGTAACTGATACCGCAATGTATCCAGGTACATTCGTCTTTACATCGTGAATAAATTTGTCTAATACATTTGTCATTATAATGCTCTTTTTATGGGTTAATAATCGTTTTTACTTTTTAAAAGAGTATGGTTGTTATGCTCTTTTTTTCTTTTTATTTTCAATACTACCTCTGCTACATCTCCTCCTATAGGCGGATTTATCTTAGCAACCTTCAATGTCAGCCCCTTTACCTGATGATGCTCTGCAAACACCCGCTTCACTAATTCTATCGGCTACCACCTCCAGCAATTGCGCTCGCACTGCCATTTCTTCAACTACAATCCTATTCAAGCTCACATAATCCACCGTATCCTCAAGTGCATCTGTGCTGCGCCTTGCCCAAGTCCGCAGTAACTTTTTAGGTCTACCCTATAATCACTGCCTATTTGTTCCTCTTCCACAAGGCAACCGTGGTTAGAACGCACTCTAATGTTCTTAAGTATAATCTGTTCCATTGTCAGCTTATCGTTGCGCACATTTACAGTTACTAACCCCTTGGAAAAGGTCAAGCCCCAAAGGTAATTACGTGTGTACCAGAGTTGTATCCTACAAGTTCATTAAGTGTCAACTGATATGAGTAAGCAAAAATAAAACAATCCCTTTTAAGCCCCGCCATAGGGACCAATATTTAAAGGTTTGAAAATTTGATCGTTTAGAGAACGGTAGTTCACACCCACCCAATAATAATCCTCTATATCCATCCAACGGAATTTCAAGTTAAAGTCGGTAGTAGAACGACTATCACTTTCGTAAAGTTGATACAAGATAGAAGGCTCAATTTCAAATTTGCTGCGTTTGTCTTGTTTGTAGCGGTAGCCCATAAATACCATATAGTTACGCAACGCTTTAGGCTCTTCTCTGTAAAAAAACGCTCAATATCTTTGTTTAAGATGTTCAAAGCCGAAATATTTACAAACACACTTTTATAACGATAAAGCATCGCAATATCAAAGTTGTGATTCACTGTAAACCTATCATTGGTAACCGCCTGATCTCGTATTGATTGATCAAACTTATTAATATTTATCTGAAAAGTATTAAGTGCATACGAAATACCAAACGAAACAAAGTGATTATCATAACGGTCAAGCGTAAGGTGGTGTGCAAAACTAGCCTTACCACCCCTCTGGTAAGTATGTCCATTGCGGTCGTTATAAAGCGTCAATCCAGCTCCACTTCGTTCACCCAATCGCATATCTCCACCAATAGACTGATAATCAGGCGCACCTTTTATCCCTACCCATTGCGTAATCCCTGAAAGACGAATACGCACAAAGTCCCCGATACCCGCATAAGTAGGAGCTATCAAAAATTCACTGTCAGCCAAATATTGATTTTTGCTGTGGTAAGTTGAGTTCTTGTGCAAATGTTTTCGCTTCAAAAGCACACACTGCCAAAAGTAACAATACTATTCTTTTTCATTGTTTGATAAAAAAATTAACTTTAACTATTTGCTTGCTAATCACTGCCAATTGCCCTCCCTATACTCCTATATAGTATATAAACACAATCAGCAAAAATTTTTCAGCAAATATACTTCTTTTTATGTTGCTCTACTTTTTTTAGCGAATAAATGCGCACATTTAACATATTTATATTTTCATTAACACTTTTAGTCCTCTATTTTATAGATATTGTATTATCAATATTTTTCTATTATCAAATGAATAATTTATATAAATAGGTTTAATATTGAAAAAAATCATCAGTAATCCATTAAAATAATTGTTTTTTTATTTATAGATAAAATCAGGAGGTTTTAAGTGTAGATACTAAGTGCATTTTTAACTTTTTGGAAAGCCAACATTGTCGCTTTTCTATAGATGTGAAAAAGTTCTATTTTTTTAAATAAAACAAGATATTCACCATAGCCTTCCTTCTGCATATCCTCTTTAGGAATAAAACGCAATGAAGCACTATTGATGCAATAACGCAAGCCACCCAGCTGTTTAGGTCCATCGTCAAACACGTGCCCTAAGTGAGCATCACCCAGCTTGCTACGCACTTCAGTACGTGTCATATGGTATGATTTATCTTCTTTTTCCTCTATAAGCTTTTTTTGTCTATAGGTTTTGCAAAAAGAAGGCCATCCACACCCCGACTGAAACTTGTCTAGCGAACTGAACAATGGCTCCCCTGTAGTAATATCCACATAAATACCCTCACGTTGCTCATCCCAATACTCGTTGGCAAAAGGCGTTTCGGTAGCATTCTGTTGGGTAACAGCATATTGCTCCTTGCTTAGCCGTGAGCGCAACTCTGCTTCCGTAAGTTTCTTGAATTTTATAGGCTCAGGGTTTGCCTTGCGAGCTACCTCAAACAACTTTGTAGGGATATGACAATACCCACGAGGGTTCTTATCCAAATAATCCTGATGATATTCCTCTGCCTTATAAAAAAATTCTGTAACGGACTTACCTCTACTACTATAGGTTTTTTTATAGTTTTTAGCCAATGCAGCTATAGCTTCATCTATGGTCGTTTTCACTCCTGCATCTGTATAGTAAATACCTGTGCGGTATTGGTCGCCCACATCATTGCCTTGTTTGTTTAGCGAAGTAGGATCTATAGTTTTTGAAATAGAGCTCTAATAACAATTTCAAATCCACTACCTGCGGATTATAAACTATTTTTACAGTTTCTGCAAATCCTGTATTTCCGCTGCACACCTCTTCATACGAAGGAGCGTGTTGTAGTGTGCCATTGGCATAACCCACCTCAGTGCTTATCACACCGCGTATCTGTTTGAAAAAGTGCTCTGTACCCCAAAAAGCACCCTCCTGCAAAATACAAATTAGCAGTCCCCGAATTGGCTTTTTCAGCCTCTTTTTTTCTGCATTTACCTCCGTAATCATTTGTTGGTTATTATTTTCCATAATTTCATTTGAAGGAACCGCCTCCGTTTTGTTTTTATTAGTTGTATGTTGGCAAGCGCAGCCCAACAATAATGCTGCAAACGTGATAGTTACTAAAAAAATTTTCATTGTATATGTATAATGTTAATGTTTAGTGAGGAGGGGGGAACACCTCACTCTTTACACCCTCAAAAATAGTGCCTAACACGTTTTTGAAAAAAATATTTTAAATAAATCTTATCAACTGCCAAAATTTATATAAAAACTCTGGGAGTAATTCTTTTTGATTAACGACTAACCACTATTCTTGTCGTTACTTCGTCAAAAGCTATTTCCTCACCCTCTGGCAAGCTATCTACAAAAGTGATGCTGTCGGTAAGGGTTTCATTCTTGATATAGACTTCGTTGGCAGTAACAGCAGCTTGCAAAGCGGGCTGCGCTTGCAGGCGTATTTGTATGCGGTCGGTGATGTCGTATTCGTTGTCCTTGCGGATATTCTGAATGCGGTTCACCAGCTCGCGCGCAATACCCTCTTGGCGCAGTTCAGGGGTGATGTGAATATCTAAAGCTACCAACAGGCTACCAGCAGTGGCTACCAACCAACCTTCTATATCCTGAGTACTGATTTCTACATCGTCCAAACTCAAAGTAACTGCTTTGTCGGGCAGTTGTAGGGTATAAGTTTGTGTTTTTTTCAAACTGTGCAATTTCCGCTTGTCCAAACTCTTGTACTGCAGCGGCAATGGCTTTTCATATCCTTGCCAAATTTAGGACCCTAAGGTCTTGAAGTTTGGCTTGATTTGTTTTACCAATATACCTGAGGCATCTTCCAAAAAGCTCTATTTCCTTCCACATTCACCTCGTGCTTGATGAGGCTTGCTACCGCTTCTATTTCAGCACGCTCGGTGTCGTTAGCTATTGGTATCATAATTTTTTTGCAGCGGCTGACGCACCTTGATGCTTTCTTTCTTGCGCAACGATAGTACTAATGACGAGATGGTTTGCGCTTTCTGCATCTTGCTTTCCAATGATTTATCGATATAGCTTTCGTTAGCTACAGGGAAATCGGTAAGGTGTACACTCTCTTTGTTTTCTTTGCCGGTAACGCTTGCCAAATCTTTTGTAGAGGCGGTCGGCATAGAAAGGTGCTACAGGTGCCATCAGTTTAGCAATGGTTATCAGGCAAGTGTAAAGCGTTTGGTAAGCCGCTATTTTGTCGGCTTCGTATTCGCCTTTCCAGAAACGGCGGCGCGATAAGCGCACATACCAGTTGCTGAGGTTCTCCTGTACAAAATCGGAGATAGCACGTGTAGCACGGGTAGGCTCATAATCGGCATAGAGGGCATCTACTTCTTTGATGAGCGTATTGAGTTCCGAAAGTATCCAGCGGTCTATTTCAGGGCGTTCAGCCAGTGGTATATCCGCTTCGGCATAAGTAAAGCTATCGGTATTGGCATAGAGCGCAAAGAATGAATAAGTGTTGTAGAGCGTACCGAAGAACTTACGGCGCACTTCGGCTACCCCTTCCAAGTCGAATTTCAGGTTATCCCAAGGGTTTGCGTTGGAAATCATATACCAGCGAGTGGCATCGGCGCCGTACTCGGCAATGGTAGTGAATGGGTCTACCGCATTGCCCAAGCGTTTGGACATTTTTTTGTCCGTTCTTGTCAAGCACCAACCCATTAGATACTACGTTTTTTTATAAGCCACGCTATTGAATACCGAAGTAGCAATGGCGTGTAGCGTATAGAACCAACCGCGTGTTTGGTCTACCCCTTCGGCGATAAAGTCGGCTGGGTAGGCAGTGTGGTTTTTCTATATAGTCTTTGTTTTCAAAAGGATAGTGCCATTGTGCATAGGGCATAGCTCCTGAGTCGAACCATACGTCTATCAGGTCGGTTTCGCGCTGCATTGGTTTGCCCGAAGGCGATACGAGCACTATGTTATCAACGATATTTTTTTGTGCAAATCTACCTTGTTGTAATTGCTTTTCGGAGTTGTCGCCCACTACAAAATCTTTATAAGGGTCGGCAGTCATTACGCCCGCTGCAATAGCTTTTTGTATTTCGGCTTTTAGCTCTTCTACCGAACCGATGCATATTTCCTCTTGCTTATCGGCAGTGCGCCAAATAGGTAGCGGGATACCCCAATAGCGCGAACGCGAAAGGTTCCAGTCGTTGGCATTTTTTTAGCCAGTTGCCAAAACGCCCTTCGCCGGTAGCCTTAGGTTTCCAATTGATGGTTTCGTTGAGGGCAAACATACGCTCTTTGAAGTCGGTAACCTTTACAAACCACGAGTCGAGCGGGTAGTAGCAACTAGGGTTTATCGGTACGCCAGCAGTGCGGATAGCTGTGTACGTATTTTTTTCTACTTTGAAAGCCTTGTTTTTCTTCTTTTCAGGAGAATCGCCAAGCTCACATCCCACGATTTTTTTCAGGCGCTTGCCCTGCCTCGTAATACTCATTTTTTTGATGTATTTTTCCTGCAAAAAAGCTCAGGGATATTGTGCCCTGTGATAAATTTTTCCTTGCAAATCTACTAGCGGAATAAAGGTTGCCATCGGCATCTTTCACCAACATTGGAGGGATATCGTAGGCTTTTAGCAGCACGGGCGTCATCAGCACCAAAAGTAGGGGCGATATGTACGATACCTGTACCATCATCGGTAGTAACAAAGTCGCCTGCAATCACGCGGAAAGCTTGGTCGGCATTTTCGGCAGGAGCGCACCAAGCAATGAGCTGCTCGTAGGTAGTACCCACAAGGTCAGCACCTTTGCATTCGCCTAATATTTGGTAAGGAATTGTCTTGCTTTCGGGAGTGTAAGCTGCAAAGGCTTCGGCATCGCCCTCTACAAACTTCTTGCCGAATTGTTTTGCCAAAAGCGGTTTGCCGATGATGATAGTAATCGGCTCAAAAGTATATTGATTGAATGTTTTTACGAGTACATAGTCAATTTCTTTGCCTACTGCCAATGCCGTATTGGAAGGCAACGTCCAAGGGGTAGTTGTCCAAGCGAGGATATGGATAGGCTCGGTAGGGTTGCCCAAGGCTTTGGCTGCCGCTGCTGCTAATGCTTTCACTTTGAATTGTGCCACAACGGTAGTATCGCTCACATCGCGGTAGCAGCCCGGTTGGTTCAGCTCGTGCGATGACAAGCCTGTACCTGCCTTAGGCGAATAGGGCTGAATGGTGTAGCCTTTGTACAGCAACTGCTTGTTGTAGAGTTGTTTCAAAAGCCACCATACGCTTTCCATATATTTGGGTTTGTAGGTGATGTAAGGGTCTTCCATATCCACCCAGTAGCCTATTTTTCTCGGTAAGGTCGTTCCAGATGCCGGTATAGCGCATCACGGCTTCCTTACAAGCCTTGTTATAGTCCTCTACACTTATGCCTATATCTTCTTTGGTGATGCCGAGTTCTTTCTCCACCCCCAATTCTACGGGCAATCCGTGGGTATCCCAACCTGCTTTTGCGTTTTACTTGAAATCCTTTTTGAGTTTTGTAGCGGCAGAAAATATCTTTAATAGAGCGCGCCATCACGTGGTGAATACCTGGCACTCCGTTGGCAGACGGCGGTCCTTCAAAAAAACACAAACGGAGCAGCGCCCTCACGAGCGGAGATACTCTGTTCAAAGATATTTGAGGCTTTCCAAAAAGCCAATATTTCCTCAGCTACCTTAGTAAGGTCTAATTGTTTGTACTCGTTGAATTTCATATATGGGTTATTTTTTTAGTCGTTATGACGTTAGTTTGGCGCAAAGGTAAGAACTAATTAGCAAATTAACAAATTAGAGAATTAGTAAATTAGAGAATTAGTAAATTAGCAAATTTGTGTTGCGCCGACTTTCCTTCGCTCAACCTTCGCTCATCCTTCGCTTATCCTTTCGCTCATCCTTCGCTTATCCTTCGCTCAGGGATGGGGGCGATGTAGATAGATATTTTGTGCGTTATTATAGCGAGCCAATTGCTTCTGTTAGGGCGGCTACTTGTGCGGGGTGGTAGCCCACGAGGTTATCAGCCGTATAGCAGTGTGTTCCTTATCAATGGTTTTCCATCGGTAAAACTCAAACTTTTCTGCTAATATATCAATGCTTTTGTTGGGCAAAATAGGAATAACTGATTGGTAGTGGTCTCAGCTAAAAAGGGTATCCTGCTGCTGCCAGCGCTTCTTTGATGGTCTGCATACGCTCATTGGCATAGCGTGCTAATGTGTTGTATATGTCGTTTTGAAAGAGCGTCAGGAACTGTAAGCCCAATAACCTTCCTTTGGCTAAGAGGGCGCCTTTTTGTTTCAGATGATATTCAAATCCTTCTTGTAGGGCAGGCTTGTTGATAACAATTGCCTCGCCTAATAAGCCGCCATTTTTTTGGTTGCCCCTATGTAGAAAAACATCGGTGTATTGAGCAAGGTCTTCCCATTGTATATCATTGTCTTTGGCGTTGAGGGCTGCTCCCAGCCTTGCGCCGTCCATAAAAGAGCAAAAAGCTGATGGGCTTGGCAACAGGCATAGATAGCTTTTTAGCTCGGCAAGGGTGTATATTGTGCCTACTTCGGTAGCATTGGTAATGTATACCAATCGCGGTTTTACCTGATGAGGAAAGTTGGTATAACAAGTGGCGTAATGAGCGATGTCTTCAGGGGTTATCTTGCCATTGATAGAGGGGGCGAGGTGTATTTTTATGCCCTACAGCCTCAATGGCACCTGTTTCGCTGTCGGCAATATGGGCAGTATTGTCGGCAATAACGCTTTCGTAAGGGCGCAGTAGTGCCGCAATTACTAATAAATTGGCTTGTGTGCCGCCGCTTACAAAGTGTATTTTGGCATTAGGGTTCTTTATTTTTTCTCTGATAAGGGCTTTGGCTTCTAAAGAATAGTCATCAAGTCCGTAGCCTGCTTGCTGGGTGAGATTAGTTTTCATAAGTGCCTCTAAGATAGCAGGGTGAGCTCCTTCGGCATAATCGTTTTTGAATGATATTTTCATTGGTAGAGAAGTATGTTTGTTTTCGCTGCAAAAATACAAAACAATTAGCAATTGACAATCTTATGTTAATTGTTTTATGCGTTATACTTTCCTCGTTTCCAGATTTCTATTGAATTGATAATGTTTTGCCATAGGATATAACAACCGGGACCTACCGTAGAAAGGGGATGCAGGTAGGTGGCGGCTATCCAGATAGCAAAGGCGGTGTTCTTTTGCCCCTAAGGCTTGTCCTGCCTCAATAGAAGTGCCGAAATATTTACCAATACGCCTGCCTATGGCGTACTGCAATAGGCATATTACTAAGCCTGAAAGCGCAATCAGTAGTAAAAAAAGCGATACTACTTTCTGCGTGGAAAATGTTCTTGAGGGTAGTGCCTGTTACAATCATCAGCGAGCAGCCCCAAAGGTAGAAAGATAAGTCAGGGATGTGTATGAGCCACTGGTGAAAGCGGTGGAGTAGGGGAAGGCTCTTGGTGAGCAAGGCTAATAGCATTGGTACAACCAGCACTAAACATACTTTTTTGCATTATCAGCACAAAAAGCACTCCAGAAGGTCATTTGTGAGGCGGGTTCTATCAGCGGGAAGCATAGCGGAATGAGCAGAGCACAGAGCAGATTGGAAACAAAGGTGTAGGTGGTCATTTGCTCTAAATTACCTCCGAGTTTGAGGGTTACTACGGCTGCCGCTGCGGCACACGGACTGATAATACAAGCTAATACACTTTCTAAAAAGTATTAGTTCTTTACCTATGATGCCCCAAAGGAGAACAGCTCCTACACCCTATGCCTACTAATAGGCATTGCACTGCTACCATCCACCAGTGCCAAGGTACGATGGCTATCTTCCTAAAATCGACTTTGCAAAAAAGTTACGTAGAGAATGAGGAACATAAACAGCGGCAGTATGCTGTTGAATATGGGGGCAAACCATTGCGATGCCTCCTCTAAGGCGGGCACGTAATAAAACAGCAAATACGCCATCGCCCCTATGCTCATTGAGAGAGGGAGCGTCCAGCTTTTTATAAATTGGAAAAGTTTCATAGGCTGCTAATTAAACCATATATCATTTGTAATATTCCTCTGTTTTACGGGGCAAAAGTACAAATAATTAGCAAATTAGGAAATTAGCAAATTAGGAAATTAGCAAATTGGGAAGTGAATAAAAAAAGCTATGCTAAGCAAAGTTTTTTTCATAATCAATTTATTTTATTACTTTTTGTGCCTGATTTATGTGTGGTCTTACCAAGTTTTTCGGTTGTTTTAACTTGCCGGTAACTTGCCGGAGTACTCTTTTTTTATCTGTTGATACTAAATACATATCTGATTTTCATATATTTAACTTATGTAATTTAACTTGCCGGTAACTTGCCGGAGAAGATTTTTTTAGCTAATGGAGAACTTAGATTTACTTATAAAAGAATTATGCAAACAACCTAATGAATCTGGTTGGGTTGAGTTTAAACACAACAATTGCTCCCCAGAGATGATTGGTGAAAATATCAGTGCTCTTGCCAATAGTGCTGTGCTCGCTGATCGTAGCTATGCTTATATGATATGGGGAGTAGATGATACGACCCATCAGATAATAGGTACTACTATCAGACTTAAAAAGTGAGAAAAAAAGGTAATCAAGAGTTAGAAAATTGGTTGCGTTATATGCTATCAAAAAAATGCTAATTTTTGAATTTCAAGAGGTAGAAATAGACGGCAAACACGTTGAGTTGATTGTAATAGCCAAGGCAGAAGGATTACCCGTAACTTTTGAAAAAAATAGATTATATTCGCTCTGGTAGTTATACTAAAAAAACTAATAGAATTCCCTTCCCTGCAAACTCAGCTTTGGGATAAGCTACGGCATAATCAGTTTGAAGATACCTATACAATGACTGGTTTAACTGATAAAAAGTGCTTCGCTTGCTTAATTACGAAGCTTATTTTTCATTACTACACATTCCCTTACCCGATGAAACAGAACAGATAATACATTACTTAAAAACAGGAGGAATTTCTTGTGCAACAAGATGATGGTCTTTATGCTATTACAAACCTTGGAGCAATTCTCTTAGCTAAGAATCTATCAGACTTTTTCAAGATTGGTACGTAAAGCTATCCGTGTAGTACAATATAACAAAAACAACCGTGAAATAATCTTGAAAGAGGAAATATTTAATGAGGGATATGCAACAAGTTTAGAGAAAGCAATAAAATATGTAAATACATTACTACCTTCAAAGGAAAAATCCTAATGAAATACAACTGCGTACAATAAGTACATTCCCTTTTCCTGCTATACGAGAGAGTATTGCTAATTCGTTGATACACCAAGATTTTTTTATATTACAGGAGCAGGTCCTGTAGTTGAACTTTTTGAAAATCGCGTAGAAGTAACTAACCCTGGTATTCCTTTTGGTAGACGTGATGCGTATCATTGATAATCCTCCCAAATCTCGCAATGAAAAAAACTTGCTTCTATGATGCGCCGTATGCGTATGTGTGAAGAGCTTGGAAGAGGATGGGACAGAATGGTCATTAGCTGTGAGGCTATGTATCTGCCTGCTCCGCGTATCAATGTTTATCAAGAATCTACTCGTGTTCTCGTTGTTTTTCATATATAGATTTTGTAAACATTCAGACAGACGATCGTATCTGGTCTACTTATTTACATTCTTGTATAAAATACATAGAGGGAGAAGCAATGTCGAACTCTTCGCTTAGAGAACGTTTTGGACTTAAAATGTCTTCATCAGGAATGGTATCCCGATTAATAAAAAGAAGTGCAAGGGAAAAAAACCTAATAAAAACCTGTTGATCCAGAAACTGCGCCTCGATATATGAGATATATCCCTATTTGGGCATAATTTAACTTGCCTGTAACTTGCCGGAGTACTCTTTTTTTATCTGTTGATATTGAATATATATCTGATTTTCATATATTTAACTTATGTAATTTAACTTGCCGGTAACTTGCCGGCAAATTATCACTATCTTTGTGCCCTTTAATAAAAAAACAAAAAAATGAAGAAAAAAATTTTTGATTGTAGCGTTATTCACGCTATTTTTAGGCGGTATTGCCGTAGCGCAATCTCAAGAGCAACCCTCAACCCTTGCTGAGCTACAAGCCGAAAAAGAAAGATTGGAAGCCAAACTTACCAAAGTCCTCGAAGACAAAGAAAAGACAATAAATTCTTTAGTAAGTGCACACGTAAATGCAGCGTGTGTCTGGCATATCAGAAAAGAACATAAAAAGATTGCTAAGGCTGTCGAACGAGGTACCAAACGCCAAGAAAAAAACAAATCAAAAAGAAATTGAAAAAAACTCAACAAACGCATTGAGGAAATTAGGAAATTAGCAAATAAAAACCTCCCCGCTGAAAGATTTTTTTCTTTCAGCGGGGATTATTTCTAATGTTTCTTTATAAATTCCGTAATTTCAGCGGCGGTTTTGGTTCGGGCTTCTTCAGTAGAAAAAAACGTGGTCAACTTGAGGGAGGAGTATCAATTGACTATTCTTGTACCCTTTATTTGCTAATTCTCTAATTTGCTAATTACCTCATACGCTCTGCCAATAGGAATTTCGGTTTCACCAATGTAAATAAATTGGTGGGTGTACGAACTGATGTGCTGTACATTCACCACGCAACTTTTATTGACGCGTACAAATAACGCAGCGGGCAGCTGGCTGTGAATGTTCTTCAGGTTAATCCACGTAATGTATTTATCGGTAAAAGTGTGGATAATCACATAGTCCTTCAGTGCCTCTATATACAGTATGTCGCTATGAGCGATGCGGTAATTGCGTCTGTTAGCGCGAATACTAATGCATTGTGTGTCAGTACACTCAAAGTCCGTTTTTTTGCTGAGTGAGCAATTGGTAGTAACTCTCTGCTTTGGCAACAGCTTTCTTAAAACGTTCAGGAGTGATAGGGCTTTTACCAAATAGTCCAACGCATCTAATTCATAGCTATCTAAGGCATACTGGCTGTAGGCGGTGGTAAATATCACCAAAGTTTGTTCGGGCAAGGCTCTAGCGAATTTCTAGACCATTTACCCCCGGCATTTCTATATCTAAAAAGAGCAAATGTACTTCGTTTTTTTCTTCAGAAAGTCCGCGATGCCTGCTGTGTTTTTAAACGAACCCAAGAGCTTTTAACTGGCTATACTGCCTAATGAGGCGCTCCATACCAATGCGTGCCAAAGGTTCGTCATCTACTATCAAACAATTCATAGTTGCAAAGCTAAAGTTACTATATATTCTTGAGGGAAAGCTTCTTGCGAAAGCTGAAAAATGGTCTTCATAGAGCAGTTCTAAGCGCCTTCTGAGGTTAGGTAGTCCTATACCACTACACTTGTGTTTGCGATGAGGCTGTAAAGGTACGGAATTGCGCACTGAAAAGTGTAACCAGCCCTCTTTATTTTTCGCATTTCATATAGATATAGGTAGGGGCAAGACTATCGGTACTGTGTTTTACAGCGTTTTTCAGCTAAGATAAGCAGTATGTTGGGGGAATTTGTATGCCTTGTACGTTCTTTTTCATCATATGTAAGTTCGTAAGTAAAATCATCACGGCGCATAGCTTCCAAAGAAAGATAATCGGCTAAAAAAACGCAGTTCGGAAGAGAGAAAAACCCGTTCTTCGTGCGATTGATAGAGCAAATGCCGCAAAAAAATCGGATAGTTTTGTAATGGTATAAGAGGCTTTTTCGGGGTTGATATGCACCAATACATTAATGCTGTTGAGCATATTGAATAAAAATGGGGTTGTATCTGGCTACGGAGGGCTTGCAGTTCGCTTTCGTTGGCTTGTCGTTCCAATTCTTGCATCCTCTCGCTATCTTTTTACCCATACTTGCAAGGTTTTTGATAAGCGTAGAAGTCATTATAAAGGGTACTACATATACCAAAGTAGGAAAAAAAGTATTACAGAAATAGGAGTTTTTTGATGCCATTTTGATTTCTTTCCCAATCATATAGTCTTCCCATAGTACAAAAATTGAGATAATAGGAAGAACCCAACATAAAAAAATACCCATAGCGTAAGGAGGATGATATAAGTAGCGAGCTTCCCTTTGAAGAAAAACGCGGAATAAGCACATACATATTTAGGTAAAAAGTAGCGGTAATCCCCAACCATTTCTCTATCCAATCCCAAAGGTCTATTATTCCTTCGTAATCACCCCATTGTCTGCTTAGTGTGAAAAATAGCAATAATGAGCTACAACCTGCTATATGCCGATAGATACGAAATCTATCGGCAATAAGGAACTACAAGAAGAAGTTGTTCTTCAAAAAATATGTATGGATTTTTCGGTAGTCATTAGTGAGGAGGGCGTTGTTAGTCGTTAACCATTAAAATCTGTATCCTAGTCCTACAAAGATAGAGCGTGTGCGCAAATAGTCGCTACTGTGGCGAGGGTCTTCGGTAAGGAGATTGGCTAATCCTAAGTAGAAATTGGTTTCTATAAAGAATTTTTTTCGTTGAAGTTGTATTCCAAACCTAAGAGCGCCCCATAGTCAAAATTTTTCAATATCCTTTCTGGTTAATGAACGGTATTTGTTTTTCAAAAGGAGTAACCCTCAGGGATATAACTCACATAGCCTCCTACTTTAGGACGGAGCCCACTGATATCGTATTTGATAGCCAGAGGCACATCAATTCTGTGAAGCATTGTTTTTCCCTTTCCTATAGTGGAATAATTGGTATATATTGCCCTAAGATCTAACAATAATTTCTCAGAAGCAGGGATTTCAACAAAGAAACCACCATAAGAAGAGGTGCTAAAAGGCTCTTTGTCTGTTTTGTTTTGTCCTTCATATCGGTCGTCGTGAACATCTTTGCTCATCAATCCAATTCCAGCACCCGCATGGACGCCAAATTTTACTTTGTGCTGTAGCCGTAGCAGTGAATGCTATCAAGGCTACAAAGATAATAATTTTTCATTTTTATATGTGTTTTTTTAAATTAATACTATAGAAATTGTATCTTTCCATTTCCTTTGATGTTTGTATCTCTCTGGTTTTATTAATTGCTACTTAATCGTGATTCCTGCTGAGAAGTAAAAAGCAGGATTGAACTGACTTGAACGGACAGTGCCGTCTTCGTTCTTGGCTTCTGGCTCGAACATCGCAGCAAGCGCTCGCTTTGTATATCGTCCTGTACGCAAAAAGATAGCTCCAGCCGTAATGGGAATACTTATGTATTTTTCCTATTTTTAAATTCGGGTTGTAAGCCTGTAATAATGTTTTGCTGGGTGAAAATTTCTTTTTGTGCATTGCGCTGTAAATAGGCTGCATATCCGCCTACATAGGTTGCTAATTTTAAGCTGAGGTTTTTGTGGTAGTTATAGCCAAAAGCTACTTTTGCCCCGTCAAGCAGACTGACATCTATAGTGAATTTATCGGAAAAGCCTCCTTTGTATTTGAGGTAAAATGCAGGAAACACCATAGGATAACCAAAACTATTGTTAAGAGCTACGCCACCTCCTATTTCGAGGTTGCGGCGCCAATGCCATACGAATACCAAAGCCCCATTAGCTAAAAACATTTTCGCCTATATGAATAGCCGATAATTGATTTTTCAGGGTATAGCTTCCTATACCAAGTGCCATTAGCATAGACCAACGCTCCTTCAGCGGACGCAAATGCAAAGCAGTAGCACCCTAAGTTCATCACTTGCGAGGGGAGTTCTTTTTCCTATAGGAAAGTTTTGATTCTCCATCTTTACAAAAGTACCGCTAAGAGCCACGCCCCAAATGGTAGCACGCTTATAAGGGTCTTCTTCATCGGGCGCTTGTGTCCAGAGGGGCAGCATTGCACTTGCCGAATAAATCATAGCCGAACCATCGCCCGTATTCGTATCGGCTACAGCATCGTAGAATTTAGAATTGCCTATATACTCCGCTTTTTACACTAATTTGAGCAAAAGCACTCACCACAATCAATAGAGCTATAAGGGTTATTGTATTTTTTTCACTGTAATGAAGATTTTAGTATTACAGAGGCAAAGGTAGTGCAAAAAAGGAATTACAAAAGGCTAAAAAGTAGTTTTTTTCTATACCAAAAGCAATTTTTGCTATACTAATTTTATAAATACCATCTTCTACTTGTTCTAATATATAGCTCCACCAAGTATTTTCAGGCTTTTTAAACAATATTCTTTTTTTCCTCTACCTATTTCCAATAACCTTTCAAGAGTAGTTTGCAATACTTTATTTAGTTTCAGGTGCCACTGATATTGATAATCTACAACAGGGTCATTCTCATCATCTAAATTTCTCCTATTGTTTGTACATAGATAATACCATTTTCTACATAATAATCACCCATTGTATAACACTTCGTTGGTTCTGGGAAACGTTCTGTAAATTCATTCCCGTATTCATTATAGTCTATCAATATCATTCTATTGAAATCACCAATACTAAAAACTAAGTTTTTCTTCCAAAAATAATTTCAAATTTCTCATCAATAGAATTTTTTTACTATTTTGGTTTCATTCTTTAGTTTCTGAACTAACAGAGCTAAATCCATAGCTCCTTCCATAGTGGAGCAGTCCATTTTTATATAAGGTTTTTCCCTACTTGATAGGAGAAAATATCACCTTCTATGGCTAGATTTTTCAATAGGTACTAAAGTTTCATCGCTATAAGGGGTTTTTGTCGAGCATTACCTCCCCTTTTTAGCAAACGAAAAATCTCTCCACCAAAATTGATATCCAACCAACCTGCTGATGGAGTATATTTTTAATCGTACGACACTTGCTTTTTTTCTTATAGTTCTCATTGTAGTTTTATTTAAAATTGCAATCCCCCTGCTGGCGCGAGCTTGTAGCTCGTGCCTACTATAATAACGTGAGTTCATCTGGAATATTACCAACTTGTAATAGGTCGGTGTATATTTTTCCCAAAAAGGGATAAATATTCATTGTAAAAAAACATAATTTTGTTAAGTTGTCTCCTTCAAAACTGATTCCTAAGGCAGGTATAACTCTCCAATGATTATGATATAGGACTTTCTCGGTGCTTATAAGTCTTTCTATATCTTTTTCATCATTCAGATTATAATCTTTTACAAGTATTTTATGAAATAAATGAGGCGTTTTTTTACATATATACTACAAAGCAGCTGATTGTAAAAATTCAAACGAAAAAGAAGTACTTTTCAAATATCTTCTTTTCCTCCAATTCCCTCAACTGGTGTTAAGGTAAGGTTGTATTCTTTTTAAAAATTCTCTAAGGTAGTATTAAATATAAATTGATTAACTGCTTTTAAAAAGGATTCAATTCCAATATATTAGAGCTCCTCAGCAAGCTATCTTCTATTAGTTTATATCCTTTTTGGAATATATAAGTCTGCTAATGAACTATCAAAAACTAATACTTGCGCAAAGATTTTTATTTTTAAAATCAATGTACAAAGATAGCTGTAAGTTGGGATAAATATAGAAGTCTCCATCTATAATAGGCTTTTTTCTTGTACAATCGTATTAAGAGTAGCTACTGTAACCACTTTGCCATATACTTCAATCTCTTTTACATCACGAACAGAAATAGTTTGAATACGTTTGTTTTCTATTTCAAAGAAAAATGTAAGAGTATTAGTTTCTACCCTTGTTATATCGGAGAAAATCTCCCACTTGAAAATGTATCAATCTTCCCTTTTTCGATATGAATCATAGTCTATGTTTTTAATTGTATATTCTACGGCTAAATGTTTTTGGATTTTTAGAGTTAAGTTCTTGTTTGTTAGCTTAAATCTATGATTTTACCCGATGCTTGCCCTATCATATCTACATAAGTTTTTAGCATCTACTATTTGCAATGTTTTATAGCTTTTTTTACCTCCTAATGCAGGAATAGGAGTATAACCATAACACTGTCCATAAGCTAATTTAGGAAGTTTATCTTTCATCTGAAGATAAGGTTTAGCATTGTATTCTTCTTCTAAAAAAAGAGGTCATTTTTACCCTAAACTTTAGATAATAATGAAGTTCTCCTTAGTTAATTTTTAAATTGGTATAACGTTCATTTTTTAAATTTTCTAGGCTTTAGTGAACATTTATAGTTTGTAATTTATTCGTTTAACAACCCTTTTTTTCCTAAAACATCTCTTATTTCAATGGCTTTTTAATGTTTTCTTCTGAAGATTCAATGCTTTTTCAAAATAATAAGACTCCCTAAATGAGTAGTAAGAATTTCAAAATTACTATTTGAGATGTTTTCAGGTAATAAATGGAATATATTTTTGATAGAAAAAAATATGTTAAGTATCCTATCCACAGATTATAGTTTTTATCTTCTACGGAGTCTAAGAAAAACATCAGAGATAGCTACAGCATATCTCAAATCATTAGTTGCTTCTAAACATAAAAATATTCTTTTTAGAACTTCATTGTTCATTTTTAATAAAGATTCTGAAAAATTTATTGTTATACCTACAGGAGAACTAAATGTTTTTACTCCTTGAGAAATACTAATAGAAATATCAGGCGTAGAATGGATATTTATATTTTCAGTTTCAGTTAAAAAGAATAAAGATGAAAAAGGAAGCCAAGAAGTAGAATCTATTGTAAGATTCTTATTTTCCTTCTCTGGATTGCAATATACTATTTCCTTGTCTTCTATAATATTATATAGATTTTTTCATTAAAGTCAGATAAATCATCTTTTAAAAAGAAAAAAATTATCTTTCTTATCTAAAAACAGAAAGAAACATATTTGGAAATATCTTTTTATTTCTATAATAATCTTTTTGCAGTAAAAACATACTCTTTTAGCCGTAAGTTCTCTAAATCTTAATCGAGCTATAATTTCTATCTCATTCATATTTTTCTTTAAAAACTTTTTTTGTTAACCCTCTACTGTAAGTTCTTGTTTTTGCTAATTTACTCATTATATTAATATACTCCCCTATTCCTTATAACTAATTTTATACAGATAGGAACATACATCGTAATTAAAATGAAATACTAACGCACCAACCTCCAATAGTATGATTTTTATCACTCATTGTTTCTTTTAAATCTCCATTCTATCTTACACTTTTCCAATTCCTTTTATAAAAGTATCTATGCCATTATTCTTTACTTTATGGTCCTTAAAAAAATAAAAAGGTATCATACATCTCAAGAAAGATATTTGAAACAGTATCTCCATAAAATAAGATTTGTATTCTTGAATGCTTGTTTATACAAACGAAAAACACATTGCAAATCCAACTCATAAGTACTTTCTATATCATATTTTATATGATTCTCAACCAGATAAGCAAGCATTTCTTCTCTTCCCATATAACAATCATTATATGTCAGAAAATGACGTTTTTTTCTATCAAATCAAACAAATCAATCATTGATCACTATTTTTTTGAATATTGTTTTATTTCTCTTACTTTTTTTCAACTATTGTCTATCTTGTTCCTCCTCACCTATGTGAATCGCTCTTTTGAATATTCTTTTATTGCTGACATCACTGAAAAAAATATAATCTTTGTATTACCTAATCAAGAAAAAAAGATACTATTTCTTTTTAATCCTTCTATATTCCCAGAAAATAGCACCATTTCTTTTTTTCCTTCACAATATACTTATTTTCTGATGGAGCATAACAGACAAAAAAACCTTTTTCTCCTTTGTAATTAGATAACTCTATGAAGTCTTCTTCTGCCTTCATTTCCTGTATAAAAATCGTATAGGTTCTCTATTTTCTCATAATAATTTTTACTATTTTTTTAAATCCCTATTCTAGGGATGTGAAGCCTTGAGAGTATCAAAGGAGCTATCTTTCTATCCCATATAGTTGGATTGAAAGCCAAATTTCTTGCAACAACTTCTTTGGTATCTGCTCCTGTAAGTTCGGAGTGATGAATAGGGTAAAACCATATTATTTTTTTGATGCATAACAGCATCAAAACTCTCAAACCAATCATGGTGTGCACTATCAATGAATATAATGCTGTCAAAAAAATTCCGATAGTTTTTTTGAGTGCTCACTTTACAATAACTAATGATTGTGTTTTTTTCTTTAAAGCCTTATCTACCTCTGATAAAACGGCATCTATCACCTCCTCATTAAAAAGGAGATTTTATAGAGGTCAGATATATATGCTCTTTAAAAATTCTTGCATAAATACGGCTTTCTTTTTCCACTATTATACCTTATGAACCCTACTGTCCAATTGGGCAAGTGGTATTCTTCTGTCCTTTGGAACTTATTTAAAAATTCCATTAATTCCTTTTTTTCATCTTTCTTTATTCTTTTTTTCCATTACAACTAATACCTTTTGTAAAAAGCCAAATGAATGGCAAAGCTTACTACTCCCATTCATCGATTGAAAGTCGCTCCCAAAAAAATTTTCAAAGTTAGAACCTATAAGCTCATAAATTTTTGATATTTAACTTCTTCGGGCATTATCTTGCCTGTTTCTTCTAAATAATCTTCGCTATCCCACTCGGCATCGCTATCCCAAAAAAATATACTTTTTTTCATAGTCTTTTTAAATTTAATGAGATAACAATTAGGTTGCCCATTCCATCATCAGCTATTGGTAGAAATTTAGCAGGCATTCTATTCTTAAATTCTTTCAATGTTTTTAACAAGGTCGTAGTCAGTTCCTTTTCCGAAGAAAAACACTCAAACTTGTTTCTTCAAAAAGTGTAATTAGGAATATCTACACTTTCTGGGTGTTGGTATTCAGCCTTTTCTGTAAAGGGTACTACTTTTAATAAGTTATTAGGTGTTGATACTCCGTATTTAGTAGCAAAATTCTTATAAAACAATAGGTATTTGCTCTCCAACTAATTTTTTTCTACTTTTTGCCCAATAATCTTCGTTAGGACAAGTTCGTTTTTTTAGGGTAAAGAGGAACTATTCCTCCCTAAATTTTTCAATGGTTTTATCTATATTCATTTTTTTAATGATGTTTTTGTTTTTCTAATTTCAACAGCAGCCCCTGCTATGCGAGCTTTCAGCTCGTGCCTCTATAATTATTTTATCTTTTTACATTATACTGCTTGGTAGGTTGTTGTGTTTTAACAACACGACTGAAATATTACCCATTTTTTTATTATCTCAATTAACTATCAAATCTTGTTCAAAAATCTTTTAGGATTATTCAATAAAATATAGAAAGGTTTATTCTCCTTAAAAATGCCAATATCTATCCTTAATAACAGCTTTTTCTTATTTTTTTATTATTTCTACATCTGTTCCTACTTCTAAAAAGAAAATCATAGTCAATAGTTTTTTTATAGCTTCTCTTAATATAACAAATTCTTTCTCCCCATATAAAACCTTATAATAAGTATTAAGGTCTTCTATGATAGTAAATATTTTCCTTGTGGATTAAGTTTTTTTCAAACTCTTCTCTTTTGTCATAGAAAAGAATATTTTTCTTTATCCTTATTTAACAACCAAAAAAACATATTCCATATAACATAACTAAAATATTTTTTTAATAAGATTATGCTTTTATTTCCCCGTTGCCACATCTCTTGCAGCTCGCGCCTATACCACTTAAGTTCCTATTTTATATTACATTGATTAACAAGTTGTTGTAATTTTTAACAACACATCAGATATACTACCTGTCTGACATATAATTGTTAATACTTAGAAATTTACAATAGAAATATCTTTTGTTATTTTCTTCCATATTAAAACAAGATGCAACAATATAACATTTTTTGATTATTTCCTCTAAATACGAATATTTCTTTTTCTTCAAAAGAAATATTATAGGAAAGACATTCAGCCAAAAATATCTTCATCAACATTTTTTTATAAAAGAAGTTACACTATTAATTTTAAAATACTGATGAAATTTTATAATTTTTGACTCCTGAAAAAAATATAAATCTATATTTGTAGGAATTATATTACTTTTTATTACTTCTTATTAGTAACATAGAATGACTAATACTATATTTCCAAAAGCCTAAACTCTCTATTATTTAACTCTACTTTCATTATGTACATATTTTTATTTCCCCCTGCTGGCGCGAGCTTGTAGCTCGTGCCCACTATAATAACGTGAGTTCATCTGGAATATTACCCTTTATCAACATTACCAAACAGTAAGAATTCCTTCTTCTGATGAGATAGGAGCAATTTCTTTTTATTTGTTGGTTATGATTACTAAATTTTCCTCCCCATCCTGTTATAATATTTCCTTTCAAATAAACATCAATAATTTTTGTAAAAAGAATGGATAATTCTCAATTTTTTTCTTGAAAATAGATTTTCCCTTAAAGTAGTAATAAAGACTTCTTTTTAGGAGTAGATTGACATTTACGTTATAAACAGAATCAAAATAAAGAGATTCGATTTTAGAAAAATCAAACTTTTTTTATTTTTAATATAATTTTTCACTATTAAATCGGTGATTCTATTCCAAGAATTATGTTCTTTTTTTGTTGTGTAGAGATAAAAATCTGTCCTCTGAAGCCAACTTCTATAAAAAAAGGTTTTCCAAAGTTCACAAAGCCTTTTTATATCATTTCGATAAGACAACTGCTTTTTTCCACCTCCTCTATTCCTGAAGAGAATTGATAATCAAAAAGGAATATTGAAATCATTAACTTTTCCACAATTTCTAAACCATTTATTATCAATCATTTTTCTGCCATTAACTTCATTTCAGATGTTAATTCTATTTTATTAAATAATTTTTGAAAAAACATAGTTATTGATGATGTAAAAATTCTTTTTAATATTTATATTATCAACTTTATTCCAAATGAATTTTTTTGTTCTTCATTTAGCATTACGCCCCTCTGCTGGCGCGAGCTTGTAGCTCGTGCCTTATCAATGAGGATTTTACAATACATTTGATATATTTACCCCTCTTGAGTGGTGTTGTCCTCTTATTTCATTAACACAACCTTTTCTTTTCACCCTCCTCACTAACTATCAAGTTAGACTCTTCTATAGAAGCTGGAAAAGGGAAACTATTAATAATAGTTTTCATCCAATCCTTCCTTTTCTTTTTATAAAAATCCTCTGGGGTGAGTTTTTTAGTATAAAGAAGAATGAGCGATGCAAAAACATCGTATATCATTGAAGCACATACATTAGGGGGTGTTTGTCCATCAATTAGTGTAGAGGTAACATCCAAAGATGTTTGTTTCACCAAATTAACAGCTGGTCTAAACTTAAGAACTATATATTTCGTATCTTCTGTATTAAAAATATTATCCTGAAAATACAAATACTCTGGTTTCATTTTTAAACCATAAACCAAAAACTATAGGTATATTTATCATTTACCCATATTTTTAGGAACTAAGAATTTTTCTTCTATGTAATTCCATACATACTCAATAAGTTTATACGAGATTTTAGGAGTATCTCCTAAATCCTCTTTCCAAACATAATACTTGATTTTAAATTTCTGATTCATATACTTTATTAATGATGTTTTTCACCCCAAACCCAACTTCGTTATCGCAAGTGTTTCGCTTCTACGCTCTCCTTTTTCCCCTGCCAGCACATATTCACAAGTGGCACAAAAATACAAAAATACTTATCAATTATGATTAAAAAAATATTTTTGCTATTTTTTTGTCGCCTCATAATTAATGACCTATGGTGCAATATTTCCCTTACTTATTACTCCTAATGGTGGCTATTATGCTACTGATAATGTTTGCAAACCGGCTCAAGGTGGCGTACCCTATTCTTTTGGTGTTAGGAGGATTGGCAATTAGCTTTATTCCCAATGTCCCAACCATTACACTGAATCCCGATTTGGTACTTATCATTTTTCTTACCGCCTCTTCTGTATGCCGATGTTTTTCGCTATCACTGAAAGAGATGTGGAAGTGGCGCCGCATTATCTTTAGCTTTGCCTTTTATTGTAGTTTTTATTACGGCTGCTGCGGTGGCGTGGGTAGCCAATATGGTATTCCCTGGGTTTTCGTTGGCGTTAGGTTTCCTTTTGGGGGGCGTGATAGGCTCTACCGATGCGGTGAGTGCTTCAACGATTATGAAGTTTGTAAAGGTGCCTAAACGCATTTCAACCATCATAGAAAGCGAGAGTTTGCTGAACGATGCTTCTTCACTAATAGTTTTTAGGTTTGCGGCTTTGGTAGTAACTACCGGTCAGCTGGTATGGACGGATATAGCGCTAAATTTCCTTTGGGTAGCTATTGGCGGAACGCTTATAGGCTTGGCAGTAGCGTGGGTGATGCGCAAGCTACACAAATTTTTCCCCTACCGATGCTAATATGGATATTATCCTTACCTTTATTACTCCTTATATAATGTATATTGTAGCTAACGAGGTAGGGGCGTCCGGAGTGTTGGCAGTAGTGGCTGGAGGTATGTATATGTCGTTCCACCTTACTAGTATTCTTGCTGCCTCCACAAGCAACAAAGGGTGGGCGGTATGGGATATTTTAGGTTTTGTACTGAACGGACTTGCCTTTTATGCTGATAGGACTTGCTTTGCCTGAAGTGCTGATAGGTATAGAAGCCGAAGGTATGAGTCTTGCCACTGCTACCAACTACGGACTGCTCATCACAGGGGGTAGTAGTAGGGGTACGACTGCTATCGTCATACGGGGCTTTACTCATTACTCAAGTAATGAAACACTTTATCACAGTAGCCGACAGGCGGAACCCTGGCTTTCGGTTACCTTTGGTACTTGGTTGGGCAGGAATGCGCGGGGTGCTTTTCACTAGCGGTAGCCCTTTCTATTCCTCTTGCTTTAGAGAACGGTGAGCCTTTTTCCGCATCGCAACCTCATTCTCTACATTACTTTTTTATAGTGATATTGGTAACCCTACTCGTGCAAGGGCTTAGCTTGCCAGCACTTATCCGTTGGGCAAATTTTTCCTGATTATGAAGACCATATTCCGGAAGCTGAAGCCGAGAGTCTTATTCGTAAATCATTAGCGCAAGCGGCTTTTAGATTATATGCAAGAGCATTACAAAGAAGGAATAAACGATAGTTTTCTATTACAGAATCAGAAAGATATATGGCAATACCAGCTCGATTTGTCGAAGAGCAATACTACTCCTGAAGAGCGAAAGAAATACATTGCTATTTTGCATCATCAGCGGGAAATATTGCAACAACTGAATAAGAACCCACGTATTGATGAAGAGCAAATACGCAATTTCCACCGACAGTTGAACTTAGAAGAAGAAAAATGGGAAGTTAATTAATATAAAAACCCAAACTTACCATTCTCTACGCCGAATAACTGGGTAATCTTTTTCGGCATTTACACTTCTATTTGTAACTGCTGGGCATCGCCTGCTTTGTAAATAACGATAGCTTTCATTTTTTTATAAATTACTAATTTGCCAATTGTCTTACAAATTCATTAGCAGGATTGCTTTTTAATCATTTCAGGGGTGTCGTATTGCTGAATAACTCCCTTGTCCAACACCAATACTTTGGTACCCAGTGTTAAGGCTTCGGTTATGTCGTGAGTAACAAATACGATAGTAGCCCCTGAGCTGATGCAATGCTTTTTAGCTCGCGCTGTAGCTGCTTGCGGGTGATGCTGTCTAACGCTCCAAATGGCTCGTCCATTAGTATGATGTTAGGATTAGCAGCCAAGGCTCTTGCAATCCCCACCCGTTGTTGTTGTCCTCCTGATAGCTCGTGCGGAAAACGCTCAGCCAGTTCAGGAGCGAGGTTTACTAACTGTAGTTTTTCAGCAACAATACGGCTGATGTCGCTTTTAGAATAATTTTTTTAGCACAAGCACATAGGCTATGTTCTCTGCCACGCTCAGGTGCGGAAAGAGAATATTACCTTGAATTACATAACCTATGTTGCGGCGCAAGGCAATGAGGTTTTCGTTCGCAATATTCTTGCCGTCAATGCGTATCTCCCCTTTGTCAGGCAATACCAGTCCGTTAATCATCTTCAGCACAGTAGTTTTACCAGAGCCCGAAGTGCCTATGATGGTGAGGAAAGTACCGCTTTCAATGGTCAGATTCAAATCAGCAATAATTTCTTTACCATTATAATTTTTGTGTATATGAGAAAAAGTAATCATCGTTGTGGGTCTAAAAAGTCCTTTTTGTAGCAGAAAGTTTTTAGCAACTTCTTCAGGTCGTTTTTCTTTCAGTTTCTACTAAGAAGTTGAGGTGCGCCATCGTGGCATCGTCTATTAGCTGGTTTAGCTTTGCCAAAAGTAGTGCGCAGGGTGGGGTGAGGTGGTCAGTAGCTCGGTGCGTACCACTGTGCCTGCCTTGTAGGGAGGGGTACATATTACGGTCGTCTTGCAGTACCACTACCTCACTTACCGATAGCTGTCCATCGGTAGTGAAAACCACCATAACGTCAATTTTTTTATCACGCATCGCTTGGTATTTTCAGTCCGATGTCCATATCGAGTACCTTTCTAAAGTGTATCCCATATACCTCTTGTAGAGCTTTTGTAACCATCTTCTCGCTCAAAGAAGTCGTATTCAGCCCCCAAGATAAGTCGGTCGCTCACTTTAGCCAAGTCGGTAAAGGTTTTTGAGCTGGTATTTTTGAGCTATTTCCTTGCTCACTGCCAAGCTATAAGTATTGTTGAAGCCATATAGGTTAGCCCATTCCAATCCGTATTGCTTTTTATAGGCAGTTTCTAAGTCGGCAAACTTGTTCTCGTTGTAAGGGTCTTTGCGTTTGAGAACTGCTTCCCACGCAGTGCCGGTGTATTCGGGGTACATATCAAACTCTCCACGCGCTATGGCAGGGGTGAATGTTAGAGGTGCCACCCCCTACACCATTGGTCAGTCGCACCGAAAGCCCCGTGTCTTGTTCAATAAGCAAAGAAAGCATCTGCCCCAGCAAATAGCTTTCGGTCATCGGTTTGGTAGCGATATGTATATCCTTTGTTTTTCTTAGGTGAAAGCACGAAGAAGAGGTGATGAGCAGCACCAAAATGCCTATCCCTACCAGCTTTAGCGGATTGCGCTTATAGCCAACTTCACGGTGCACCAATCGTTGCTCTACTTTTGCCAAAAGAAAATCAAAACCTAAAGCCAAGAGCGCAATCAGCACACTGCCTATGAGGGTCATCGCACTGTTATTGGTAGTGATACCTCTGTAGATAGCCACCCCAAGCCCCCAGCACCTACAAAACGAGGCGATACCAGCGAGCGCAATGGTCATCGTTACCATATTGCGAATGCCCGACATCAGTACAGGCAGGGCTAAAGGGAAGTTTGATTTTTCCAAAGCAGTTGCCTGCGGGTGCTACCCATTGCCTCTGCAGCTTCTACAATCAGCGGATTGATTTGGGTAATACCCGTATAAGTACTGCGGATAATAGGCAGTAAAGCATAGAGTATTAGAGCAATAAGAGCCGTGGAGGTTCCCTACCCCCGTAATAGTGATAAAGAAACCCAATAAAGCGATAGAGGGATAGTATAGAGCACATTCACAGCCCCCAAGAGCCAAACGGCATACTTGCGGTACTCGCTGATAAAGATTCCCAATAGCACCCCTACAAGGGTAGCTATGGCTATGGCGGAGAGCGAGATGAGCAGATGCTCAGCAGTCAGGTGCAGGAAGAACGGTGCTTCGTCACGAAGAAGAGAAATAAGATCTGTCAAGATGTTCATTAGTTTAGTCTTCGTCTTCGCCGCTATTGACCAAGGTAGCATTGATAAAAAAAGGCGCCTTTGGTAGCGATTGTTTGCTCAGGGGGCGATCGGTTTTACTGGGGCGATAGCGGTATAGCCACTTTCGGAAGTGCCTTTGGCTACTTCTATTTTTCTCGAAGGTAGTTTCCTTATCGTCAGTGTGGGTGATGACAAAGATATACGATTTGCCACTATCTTCTACGATGGCATCATTGGGTACCGCAGGTGCCGTTTCTTTGTCCAGACTTATGACTCCTGTTACGTTCATTCCGCTGATAAGCCCTTGTTTTGTCCCCCTCTACGTGGCAATGTACGATGATACTTTTTACTTTTCATTCTCAAACGAAGCCGCAATGTTATACACTTGGGCATCATATTCGCGAGAGGTGTTATTGGTAGGGGTTAAAGTGCACCTGTTGTCCTACCTTAATGTAAGGCAAGTCGCGCTCATATACTTGCAAGTGCAAGTGCAGCGAACTGTTGTCGATGATCTCCACGATAGGGGTGGAGGCATCTACATAAGCGCCATTGTTAGTATATACTGCACTGATATTCCCACTGATAGGAGCTACTACGGTCAGGGTAGATTGCATCCCCTCATTGGTTAGGGTTTTGGGGTTCAAGCCCATTAGGCGTATTTGCTCTTCGAGGGCTGCTTTTTTTCAGTGCGTAAGGTACGTAGTTGGGTGAGTGGCGCTTGTAAGTTCTTACCCGTACCGGCATTGCCTTCGTAGAGGATCTGCTGGCGGTCAAGCTCTTGCTGGGCAAGTTCGATTTGGCTATTTACGGTGAGCAAGCGCTGTTGCTGTTGTAGAAAATCGGGATTGGAAATGGTGGCAATTACCTGCCCTTTGCGGACATAGGTGCCTATTTCTACCTTTTACACTTTGGATAATCCCTGTATATATGGTCGATACCTTTGCCTGATAATCGGCAGGCACACTCAGTACTCCATTGGCTTTCAGGGTAGCGGTAAGGGCTTTTTGTTCTATATGCCCCAGGCGAATGTCTACCGTTTTGATTTGCGTTTGGGTCAGGGTGGTCGTATTTCCTTCTTCGTGGTGGTGTTCTTCTTCCGCTTCCTGGTCGTCAGTGGTAGAGGTGTTATTATTACAAGCGGATAAAGTGAAGAGTGAGATAAGGATAAAAGCGATTTTTATACTGTATTCTTTTCATGTGTGTTACTGATTTAAAAGGGATTGGAGTTCTATTACTTTTTGATTGAGCGCCTCTATACTTTCAAGGAATGCCAAGCGAGTATCTACAGCTGTCTGTAGGGTATAGAGGTATTCTACATAGCTTATTTCACCGGCACTGTAGCCCAATTGGTTGGCTTTTACGATGCGCTGTGCTTCAGGGAGGGCTTCGTCTTTGTAAAACTGATACTTTTGCAAATTCAGTTGGTAGCTCTCCCACAGATTGATCCATCGGGTGTTGAGCTGTTTTTCTGTTTGCTTAGCTTGCTCTAAGGCGGCTTGCCTTTGGTATTCGTAGGCTTTTACTTTGGTGTGAGTGGCGGTAAAGAGCGGAATTGATAGCCCCACGGTGGCAAAGTGAAAGCGCTGGCTTCTATCGGCGTAGGCTTCTACTCCACCGATGGTTTGCATTCCGATGAGGGACTGATTGGTATAGCCCAAAGTAAGATCGGGTAGGGCTTGGGCACGCTCCAAATGCTGATTATTCTGGGCGATGGTAGCCTCTTGGTAGCTTAGCTGTACTAAGGGGTGCTGAGGAGGCTGGGGGCAGAGGTCTCTTTTTAGCAACAAAGGTTCGTATGCAGTGGAGGTGGCGATGGTAAAGTCCGCTTCGGTTTGCATAAGGCTATGCAGGTTGCGATAAAGCCGTCTGTGCCAAGGCTTGGTTTTTGCTTTTAGCAAGAGGGTAATCTCTCCTTTTTACCTGTGCGGTGTTGATGTCTATTTTCTTGGTGTCACCCTGCCTTAAAACGTACCTGGGCAATACGGATAAAATCATTGAAAAAGACTATCGAGTTGCAAGAGTTGCTGCTGCTTGAAGGCTAAAAGTACTGCAATTGTTGGTATAGGGTACGCACCTGTTGCTTAAGTTCATTTTCCTGAAGGTTTACTTTTCCTTGTTGTAGTTGCGTCTCTGCCAGGTAGCTTTTTGCGCGCACTGAATACCGTAGGGAAAGGAATAGACTGGGATATACCTACCGAGAGATCTTTCTCAGGGGCTGCTATACTGGCCCAAACTGCCCTGTAAGTTCGGTTTTGGGAAGCTCCCAGGCGGTGCGCTCTTTGGCGGTAGCCTCTTGTAGTTTGAGTCGTTCCGCCTTGATAAGCCCATTGTTTTCGAGGGCTATTTGCTCTATTTCAGTTAGGCTGTAAAACGGTTTGTGCTTGTAGGGCAATGGGGCTAAGGAGCACAGCGATAATCACCAGTCCTTTGGCTGAGGGCTTTGCCCATTTGAAGCCATTGTTAAAAGCTAAGTAGAGCAAAGGCAATACAAAGAGGGTGAGGAAGGTCGCCGATACCAACCCTCCGATGACCACAGTGGCTAAGGGGCGTTGTACTTCTGCTCCTGCTCCTTGACTGAGCGCCATAGGTAGGAAACCCTAAGCTCGCCACCATAGCCGTCATTAGCACAGGGCGTAAACGCATTTCGGCACCCGTAATCACACGATGCAAAAGGTTGGTCATTCCTTCTTTTTCAGCTGGTTGAAAGTGCCAATAAGCACTATACCGTTGAGCACTGCTACCCCAAAGAGCGCGATAAAACCAATACCCGCACTAATACTAAAAGGCATTCCCCGAAGAAGCAAGGCAAATACGCTCCCAATGGCACTCATCGGGATAGCGCTAAAGATGAGTAAGGATTGTTTTATAGAATGGAAAGCAAGGTATAACAAGAAAAAAATCAAGAGCAGGGCTACCGGTACGGCAATAAGGAGCCTATCGGTGGCTTTTTGTAGGTTCTCAAACTGACCGCCATAGGTAAAGTAATAGCCCGTAGGGAGCTTTTACGCCCTTTTAATTTTTGTTCTATATCACTCACCACACTCTGCACATCGCGCCCTTGCACGTTGAAGCCAATGACGATACGGCGCTTGCCTGCTTCACGGCTCACCTGTGCAGGACCTAATTCATATTTGATAGTGGCTAATTGGCTCATCGGTACCCTGCCCATTTTCGGTAGCTACCATCATATGCTGTACATCGTCAATTCCGGTACGATGGAGGCTATCGAGGCGTACTACAAGGTCGAACCTTCGTTCGTTCTCGAAGACAACCCCAGCCTTCTTACCAGCAAAGGCGGTACTGAGTACCTCATTGACCTCTTGCACCGAAAGTCCGTAGTTGGTCAAACGCACACGGTCGTAAGTAACATTGATTTGCGGAAGTCCGCTTACTTTTTCGACCTGTGGGGCGGTAGCACCTTCTGTTTTCTGGATAAGTTGGCTTACTCTTTGGGCGTAGTGGGCGAGGGTATCCATGTTTTCTCCAAAGATTTTTTTATCGTTACATCCTGTCTGACACCTGTCATCAATTCGTTGAAACGCATTTGTATAGGCTGGCTTTTTCTCAAAGAAGACCCCAGGAATATCCTTGAGCCGCTCAATGATGGCATCTCCTAATTCCTCATAGGAGCGACCACTTTTCCATTGGTCTTGGCTCTTGAGTACGATCACAATATCGGAGGCTTCCAGCGGCATAGGGTCGGTAGGTATTTCGGCAGAACCTGTTTTGCCTATCACCATTTTCACCTCGTCGAACTCACGAATCAGGCGAGAGCCTGCATGGAAGTCTCCAAGCTCTGCTTCAGGGAAGTGCCCGGTGGCAGAATACATTCAAAAACAAAATCGCCTTCTTGTAGTTGTGGAATAAACTCACCTCCCATACGGCTGAAAATGCCTACCGCAAGAACGAACAGTACCACGGTACTGCCTATTATCCATCCCCCTAAGGCGGATAGAACGGACAAAGAGCGGTTGGTAGTGACGGTAGAGCCAGCTTATCATTCGCTCGGCAAAACTGCGCTTGTCACTTACTGTTTTAGGTAGGAGCAAAGCGCTCATGGCAGGGATATAAGTCAGGGAAAGGATCAGGGCACCCAAAAATAGCAAAAGACGACGGTTTGTGCCATAGGGCGGAACATCTTGCCCTCTACTCCTACCAAGGTAAGAATGGGAATATACACCATCAGGATGATAATCTCTCCAAAGGCGGCACTACTGCGTATTTTTGGAAGCGGAATGGAATACCTCCTCATCCATTTGTGCTTGGGTAAGTCGTTGGTGGTTCTTTCGGATCGCCAAGTGGTGCATCACTGCTTCTACCACGATAACCGATCCATCTACGATAATTCCGAAATCTATCGCTCCCAAGCTCATCAGGTTGGCACTTACTCCAAAAAGGTTCATCATTCCCTAAGGCAAAAGAGCAAGGAGAGCGGAATGGCCGTGGCAACAATCAGTCCGGCACGCAGGTTCCCTAAGAAAAGTACTAAGATGAAGATGACAATCAGCGCCCCCTCTAAGAGGTTTTTTCTCTACCGTATGGATGGCGCGTTGTACCAAGTCCGTGCGGTCTAAGAAAGGCTCTATCACTATATCTTCAGGTAGGGATTGCTGTATGGTGGGCAGTTTTTCTTTGATACGACTGACTACCTCGTGGCTGTTTTCGCCCTTGAGCATCATCACTACCCCACCTACGGCATCCACCTCGCCATTATAGGTAAGGGCACCATAGCGGATGGCACTGCCCAAGCGTACCTCGGCTACATGCTTGATAAAGAGGGGAGGGGTGTGCTTGCCTACGGCTATATTGCCTATGTCTTCAAGGGAGCGAGCCATGCCTATTCCTCGGATAAAGTAGGCATTGGGGCGCTTGTCGATATAGGCACCTCCTGTATTTTGGTTGTTCTGCTCCAAAGCAGTGAAAATATCACTGACACTCACCCCCATGGCACGGAGGCGATCGGGGTCTATAACCACCTCATACTGCTTGAGTTCGCCTCCAAAGCTGTTGATTTCGGCTATTCCTTTGGTACCATAGAGTTGGCGAGCCACGATCCAGTCCTGCATGGTGCGGAGGTCTTTGGCGGAATATTTGTTTTTGCTCTGTTCCGTAGGGCGAATGATATACTGATATACCTCCCCCAGTCCGGTACTCACGGGTGAGAGTTCGGGCGAGCCTATGCCTTGAGGGATTTGCTCCTGTGCCTCCTTGAGCTTTTTCATTGACTAGCTGGCGGGCAAAGTAGATGTCCATATCCTCGCTAAAGACGGCTGTGATGACCGAGAGGCCAAAGCGGGAAATACTGCGTGTTTCCTCCAGCCCAGGAATATTGGCGATGGCTTGCTCAATAGGAAAAAGTAACCAGTTGCTCTACCTCTTGTGAGGCCAAAGTAGGGTAGAGGTGATGATTTGTACTTGGTTGTTAGTAATATCTGGAACGGCATCAATGGGGAGCCTTGTAGCACTCCATACGCCCCAAAAAAATAAGCATAAGGGTCATGAATCCTACAAATAGCTTATTTTTGATGCTAAATAGTATAATTTTTGTCTAACATTTCTAATAAGAATTAATGATTAGTTAATGACTAATGATGGGTGAGATGACTAATGAACAATCACTTGAGATGAAGAAAGAAAAAGACTATATCTTGGGAGGAGTCCAGATATTCCCATAGTAGTTCGAAGACCATACGGTCAGGGATAGCTATAGGAGGGAATGGTTGCGGTGGCTTGAGCAATGGTTAGGCCTCATAAGTAGTGGGCGTGCTGATTACCATTTGGCAGCAAGTGCAAATGCAGAAAGGTGAACAGCTATCCAAATGAAAATGAGAGTGTTCCCCAGTTGGGGCTGTTACAAATTCATAGAAGCTGAAGACTCCTCACCTTCAAGCATATCCGTACAAGGCAGCCCAGTGAGTGCCAACAGATATAAGCTAAGTATGAAGGTGAAAAATCTCATATTGGGAGCAAAGATAGTAAAAATAATGACATATAGCAATCAATCAATGATAATTTTTTTGCTAATTCCTTCATTTGCTAATTCCTTCATTTGCTAATTCCCTCATTTGCTAATTAACATACGGGTTTATTTTTCAAAATCTTCAATACTCATATGTCCTACTGAGCGGATAAGGTATATATAAGTGTCATAGCGAAATATCCTTAGGGTTGTTTCTTCATAACAGAAGATGTTGTAAGAAAAAAATCGTATAAATCGTATTTGCTCTCCAACAAACCTTTGCGTTTAGTAAGTTCATAAACTAATTGATAAATGTAATACACGGTTTCTTGCGAAGACCCAAAAGAGGCTTGTTCATAAATAAAGGTACGACCACCTTGCTTGAATTTTCGCAAAATATGGTCTTTACCAAAAAGGAAGCCAGTGCTCTTCGCGTTTGCGAAAAAGCACTCCTAAGAGGATAATGCCTAGTATTAATATAAAAACTGCCATACTTTTACAACGTTTATTTCACGGTGCAAAGGTATGGCAGGGTTGGGAGTAAAAAAACATTGAAGTAGTTCAATAAGTGCGAGCCACATAAGCAATTTGCCGATTTGCTAATTGGTAAATTTGCTAATTCTCTTTCTGATTTTGCTTACAAACTCGTGGGTTACCCCCAGATAAGCGGCTATTTGTATATTAGTAAGCCGGTGAGCAATCTTAGGGTATTGATTCAGGAAGTCGTGGTAACGCTCTTCAGCGGTTTTGCTAAGGGTATCAATCATACGGCGCTGTAGAGCAATATGGGTGCGGAGAGTCATCAGCCTAAAAAGTCGCTCGGTAATAGGGATATGCTCAAAAAGCATAGCGTTTTTCTTCGGGAGTGATGATGAGTAGTTCGCTATCTTCTAAGGCTTAGATATAGAGCCGGAGGGCGTTTGGTGTATAAAGCTATCAAAATCGCTTACCCACCAATCTTCAGTGCCAAAGAAAAGCACTTGTTCATCGCCATTGCGGTCGATATGGTAAGTGCGTAAAAGTCCTTTGGTGATAAAAAGCCTCAAACCTGCAAGTGTCTCCTTCTCGCAAAAAGGTATTCTTTCTTTTTTTAAGGGTACGCTCACTAAAAAAAGCGCACAGAGGGCTTCTATTTGCTCAGTTTCCTCCAAAAATATATTTAGCAAAATGTTATTGTAAAGACATAAATCTATTTATAATTAGCTTATATGGGCAAAAAGTTTTTAAAAATGTTATAAAAGAAATATCAGCCAAAAAAATACCAAGCCATTCCTCTATATTTTTCAGCCTTATTAAAGTATAATGCTCTTTTCTATATCGGTATCATCAGGGGGCATCAGTTCTACATTTATATACACTTGTTCTCGTACTTGGTTGAGGGCAAAAATACCCGTCTCGTCCAGCTTTTTCATCGCATATACCATAGCAGCAAGTCGTAAGTTGTATTCCTTATCCCATTGCTCTTCATTGTTGTAATCCATAAGAGAATCACGCTCCTCAAATAATTGCTTTACCTGCCGAAAATATTCCTCATAACCAAAAAGCGTAATAAGGGCTATCGGCAAATGAGTATTTGTAGTATGGTATTTCCTCTTCGGGGATAGATCTCTCATTTACCAATCGCTCTAAAGCTTCCACCGACCACGCCGCAATACAAGGTGGAAGAGCCTCACCCGTAGTGAGTAGCACACAATAGTAATAATGCTCTCCGTTTTCAAAGAGTTTTAAAAATGCTTTTTTTGAGTAGCCTCAAAAATAGCTTCGACTAACGGTTGTAGTTCAGGGGACATTTTGTTTATTTAAAAAAATCTTCTACTTCTTCTATTAAATCATCTAATTCACTTTTGAAAATCTCTTTATAGCGCTCCTCACTCTGTATCATTTGGAGCAGACTTCTCAGTTGTACTCCGTCATCAAGTTCATAAGTGTAAGCAAGAAAATAGATTTCTCTAAGTACTTTTTCATCTAAATAATAATCTCTAAAAGGGAAGGTTGATATCTTTGTAACTACAATGTATTTTTAATGTATTTTTCTTTGTCTAATAGAAAGAACAAATTATCAGTTACTTTTTAACATCCAGATTAAATATTGTACTTTGTGTGGTATAGCTAAAAATAAGCATATCATCACATAAATACTGACGAATATTGTCAATCTCCTTTCCTTCAAAGCTAAAATCTCCTCTTTTTATCTTAGAAATGGGTAGATTCTCATCTATTTCAGTATAGAAAGGTGCTATAAGAAGAGATAAAGAACCCTACATTATGCAATAACTGTATTTTTAGATAGCATAATTGTTGTTCGCTGTCAAAAAGCAAAGACATCTTGAAATGCTTCCACATAGTTGGTAGCTTTTTCCCCATTCAAAATGATATTTCTGTATATAATCACATTGGTTATCATACTTTCTTTAATAGTTTCTTAAAGCCATTTCTCAATATACCTCCCCGCATTTTGATAACCTTTTTAAGTATTTTATTGTCAGTGCTTTCCATACGATATAAGCTATTATTTTTGTCGCAAAAATGTAGCTGATTTTATAATGTATTTATTATCAGATAGTTACCTATTTATCAAAGTCTATGAGGTAACGATTTAGTAACGGAGCCAATTTCATTGATTTTTATTTGTTTTGCGTTGTAACTCAATGTTGCAAAGGTACGAACTATTTACAAATTGGCAATCTTACCTTTGCCCTGTTGAAAAAGGTCAATAGTAAGTACTCCCGTTCAAAACAATCAAACGGGACGTTTGTAAGTTAATTACCCCACTGATGAAAACGGATTACCTATCCATATATTCTTCCAATGTCCTTTTTAATTCATCTAAGAAAACGGTTCTTGATTTGGCTCGTGTTTTCATCCGATGGAAAGCGTGATGACTATCTTTTAAATCAATATTGAATATTTTTGTCAAAGATAGTAATGATTTTGTTGATACTCACCTTCCCATAAGAAATGGCTTTAATTTGTTGTAAAGGCATAAACAAGTTCAATCAAATCATTTTTTTGGTAGCAGTCCATTCTAAATCTGTAACGACTTCTTGCAGGTTTCCTTCTAAATCGGAAACAAGAAAAACAAGGAGATAAAAAGCAGAGCGAGGAAGAGGAATACGAATTTAAATGCAGTGTATTTCAACACATAATTATGCTTGGTTAATTATCAGTTGCTTTTTTTATTTTTAAATAAATTATTTTATTGAAAAATCAGAAACTTATATTTATTACCTTATATCACTGAACAGAATCCAATTACAGCGATAAAAATAATTTTACAATTTGGTTATCAGATGATTTATTTTTTTATGTGGTACATTCAACCCTTAAGCACAATGCTCACAAAACTCCAATCCATTATCACTCGTAATGGTTTTTTACAAAATCTTTATACGGAAGCAAAGCCTCTATCATCGCTTTGGTTATTTTTTTGCATTTTTACTACTTAACTTACTCATTATTAAAAAAATATTTTTTTCTTTCTACAATCGTCAAAATTGCTCTTTTGTGTTCTGCCCCCACAATTAATCTACTTCAAAATATCCAAATTCTTCATTAGTCAAAAACGATTTCAGGGCGTAAACTAATTGGTTTTCGTCCTCTCCTCAACCCTCTCCGAAGGAAAGGGAGCTGTTTTCGATGTTTTTAACTTATGTCTTAAATATTGATATAAATCACCTCCTTTTCCCTTATTTTCTCGGATATATTGATAAATCTTTTCAGTACTTACCATATTGATATTTTTGTTTTTACAATAGCCCACAATTTTACAGCAAATCTTTCCTTGCGAATATTTGCGTGTTCCTGAAACGTTTTGAGGGGATATACCCCTCTTTTCAGCTCTCTGCTAATGGTACTTTCTGACACACCCAATTGCTCAGCAATAAATTTTTGGGGATTTATTGCATTTAAGATATTTTTTTATTTCGGTATTATTTTCCAAAAGAAATCAAAAGTGTAAAAATCAGTAAATTGGTAAAGGATTTTTATATCAAACTCACCGAACTCTATGGGTAATTTTCGGGTAGTGGGAGTGAATTACAATCTGATTGTAAAGATTTTTGTATCGCAATTTTTTTCCGAAAAGAAAGCCTCCACCTATCTGTTTTAAACTTGAAAAAAACAAACCGCTCAAATAGTGGCTATCTGTAAAGAAATTATGACTCTTTCATCAAAGATTAGAATAGCATCTCACCGAAAAACAAAAAAATAAATAACGTGTAAAACATCAAACTTTATTTTATATATTTGATTTACAAATTATTAAAAACTATATTGAAAAATAAATAAAAAAATCATCAATTTATTTTTAGATAAATCTAAATTATTACTTTTTGCAAATCTAAAAATATTAAAAACAATAATATTAAACAATTGAAAATCAATTAAGCTAACTATTTAAACCTGAAAAATAATGAATATTAATCACACACTCCCAGAGCTTCCGTATGACAAAAATGCTCTAAATCCGATTATTACAGAGAAACTTTTGATTATCACTACGAAAAGCATCACGCTGCCTATGTAAACAACCTTGCGGGATTGGTAAAAAGATACCGAATGGGCGGAAAAAGACATCGTGGACATCATCCGAAAAAGCTACAACGAAAAGCCAAGTAGCCATTTTCAACAATGCAGCTCAACATTGGAATCATTCCTTTTTTTGGAATTGTCTCTCGCCCGATGGCGGAAAAAAATCCTACTGGAAAAAAATCGCTGAACTCATCAACCGCGATTTCGGAAGTTTTAAAAATTTTTAAAGAACAATTCTCTGCCACTGCCGTAAAAATTATTCGGTGCTGGTTGGGCGTGGCTGGCTCAAAAATCAGGAAGGAAAATTAGAAATTCTCCCAATGAAAGATGCTTTCACTCCACTGACTGAAAATAAAACTCCTATCCTTACCCTCGATGTGTGGGAGCACGCCTACTATATCGATTATCGAAATGCAAGACCCAAATTCGTGGAAGGTTTTTGGGAACTTGTAAACTGGAATTTTTGCTAACCAAAACTTGAAATATAATGAGTGATACTTGTGTAAAACATATCGAAAATTATTGGAAGATTTTTAACCGAAGAAGCCAATGAATCTTTTTAACGAAGGAAATTATGAAGTTGCTTTTGAGTGGCTATCTAAATGCCTTGTACAGAGCTGAAGTGCTTAATGGTAATTTTCTCGATTGCGTCCGACTGAAAGTTCCTTTTTGTACAATTGTACGTTGTTTCGTGTAACAACTTGGCAAATTGCTATCAGGAAATAAAAAGATTTGAAAAATGCAGAGGAAATGTTGCAAAAAGTGATATATTTTTCTTTTATATCTCTATGAAAAGAATTATAAAAAAAGAAGAAATTCAGGGAGAATTGAAAAATCTGTCATTAGTTACATAAACTTTATTCAAAAATAATTTAGATACAATAAGTAAAAACTATTTTTTAACTTACTTGAAAAACGATTGATAACAAAACAATTTAGAAAATATAAAAACATTCGATTATGTGCAATTCAATTAAAAAAATTGGTTCAGAAAGAGCAATTACAACTCATCCAAAAAGGAATACTAAGCATTGGAGATAAATTACCAGAATTTGTTAAAAAAAGCCGTTATTTCTACAAAAGAAAGGCATAGAAATCTCTGAAATCACACACAACTACGCAGCCGAACAAGGAAAGTGGATGGTGCTTTTTGGTGGCTAAAGATTTTTACTTTCGTCTGTCCAACAGAAATTATAGAATTTAATAAAAATAATAAAAAAATTTCTGGAAAGAAACGCTGTGTTGATTGGTGCTTCTACCGACACCGAATATGTACATTTAGGGTGGAGAGAAAATCATCCACAATTAGCAGAACTTTCTATTCCAATGCTTGCCGATACTTCCAAATCTTTAGCCGAAGAAATGGGAATTTTTAAATTGCGAAGAAAAAGTTGCTTATCGAGCTACTTTTTATCATTGACCCACAAGGAATTATACAATGGGTGAGCGTTTATCCTATGAATGTGGGAAGAAATGTAGATGAAGTACTTCGCGTATTAGATGCTCTCCAAACAGAAGAATTAACCGCTTGTGGGTGGAAGGCGGGAGAACAAACACTTTCTCAACAATTAAAAAAATAAATAAAATGATCGATACTTACCTTTATACAGAGCTAAAAACGCTATACCGCCGACAAATTATCGTTTGAGAAAGGCACAATAATTCGTTTTATTCGTAGCCAAAAAGATTTGCAAAATATTGATATTCAGGAAAATTTGAAAGAAGAAAATTCATCAGTCGTTTGAGGATAAGGAGAATAAACATTGGCATCTTTGGCAAGAAGAAAAAAGTTTGCTGGTAGCCGTTTCCAAATACGAATTAGAGATTTAAGACAAGTAGGGGCAACCATTGTGCAACAACTACAACCGTCTTCTGTTTCATCTTCGGTGGAGGCGGTTCTTGAAAATCTGGAACTTTTTCTCCGAAAAGAAAAAAATACGCCCTCTTGGAAGGTGTGTTGCTTAGCAGTTATCATTTTGATAAATATCTATCCAAAAAGACGGGTAAAATCACGCTATTTGTTTCGGAAACCGCTCTTTCTGAAAAAGCAATACAATGAACTTAACACAGTTCTTGAAGCCATTTCCCTCACCAAAAAAACGCAGTAAATGAACCTGTTAATTATATGGATGCTCTCAAGTTTTTCAGAATGGGTGCAGGAAGCAGGTGAAAAAAATTCGGTTTTGGAACGGAAATTCTTCATAAAAACAAATCGAAACCCTAAAAATGGGAGGTTTGCTCGGCGTGAATAAAGGCTCGAAACACCACCCACTTTTTAATATTATGCACTACAAAACCGAAAAATGCGGTCAATTCTCAACCTTTGGTTTTGGTAGGCAAAGGTGTAATGTTCGATACGGGCGGTTACTCACTCAAAGTGGGTGGCGTAATGAGTACAATGAAATGCGATATGGCAGGTGGTGCCGCTGTGTTGGGTATCATTTTCGGTAATTGCGGGGAATCAATTGCCTTACTATGTGATTGGTATTGTACCCGCCACGGATAACAAAATCAATTCCAATGCCTTAGTGGTAGATGATGTGATTACCATAATGGACGGCACTACGGTAGAAGTGCAAAAATACCGATGCCGAAGGACGACTTGTTTTTGGCAGATGCACTTTGCTATGCGAAAAAAATTCAACCCTGAATTAGTGATTGATATGGCTACGCTCACGGGAGCTTCGGCGGCGATTACAGGGAGTTTCGGAATTGCAGGACTTTCCAACCACCAAGAAAGTATCGATGCTCTAAAATCCATTGGCGAGGAAGTCTATGAACGCATTGTGCAGCTCCCTCTTTGGAAAGAATACGGCGAACTCATAAAATCTGATATTGCCGACCTTAAAAAAACATTGGCGGACCCATCGGCGGAGTGAGTACAGCAGCCAAATTTTTTTGGAGCATTTTACCGATTACCCTTGGGTACATCTCGATATCGCAGGAGCTGCTTTCCTCAAAGACAAAAAAAGGCTATAAACAAAGCGGAGCAACAGCAGTGCCTGTAAGACTGATTTATGAATTTGTAAAAAGTAAATGCTAATGAAAATCAAAAATTATTCATCGTACTATTAGGGTATAGGAGGTACATTGTTGTATTCTTGTAAAAATGAAAAATCATCTTTTTGAACCCGTTGAAAATTCAGCAAAAAGTAGAATGGACGGCATATAAAACTACCGAGAAATTACCTGTAAAAGGAACTTTTTTGAATCGGTGGACTTAATCAACCTTTCAGAAGGAAAAATCCATTGAAGATTTTTTTAAACAATGCTGAGTTTTCTATTCGTGCTTTGGAGTTATCAACAGGAGATCCTTCCAGAGATGAAAAAAATTAAAAATTCCTTTTTCGGATTGATGAACGAAGCAGGAAAAATATCAGGAAAATTCATTTTTTGAAAACCATCAATGGACTATTAAGCTAAGAATGAATGGAGTTAGTGTGAATAATATTCCAGCAGAAATTCAATTCAAAAGATAATTTATTGAGTGTCAAATCTTCTATCGATTTGAAAGATTTTTAAAAGCTTTGAAAGCCTTAGAAGTACTTAACTCAGTTTGTTTTGATTTGCATAAAAGGTGTTGATGGTATAAGTAAAGTATGGGAAAATGTTGATATTCACGCGTCTGTAAAATTAAAAAGAAACTAAAAATGATTACCGAACCCCTCTTACAAGACAACAAAGACCGCTTTGTCATTTTTCCTATACAGCACAATGATATTTGGCAATTCTACAAAAACGCTGAAGCCAGTTTTTGGACGGCAGAAAGAAAGTAGATTTGTCGCCCTGATCTCACGATTGGCAAAACAAACTCAACGACAACGAACGATTTTTCATCTCGCGAGTGTTGGCTTTTTTTGCTGCCAGTGATGGCATCGTGAATGAAAATCTTGCCATCAACTTCCTCCAAGAGGTGCAATATCCTGAGGCACGATGTTTCTACGGATTTCAAATTATGATTGAAAATATCCATTCCGAGATGTACTCGCTCCTCATCGATACTTATGTGAAAGACCCTGCCGAGAAGGATTATTTGCTTCGTGCCATCGAAACCATTCCGTGTGTTACCAAAAAGCAAAATGGGCGTTGCGATGGATTACCAAAGGAAGTTTTGCCGAGCGACTCATCGCCTTTGCTGCGGTGGAGGGCATCTTCTTTTCAGGAAGTTTTTGCTCTATTTTTGGCTCAAAAAAACGCGGCTTGATGCCAGGGCTCACCTTTTCTAACGAACTCATCAGTCGGGACGAAGGCTTGCACTGCGATTTTGCTTGTTTGCTCTATGTCAATCATCTACAAAAACAAACTTTCGGAAGAAACCATACGAGAAATCATCGTAGATGCCGTTGCTATCGAAAAAGGAATTTGTTACCGATGCACTCCCTGTGAAACTCATCGGAATGAATGCCGAACTGATGTGCCAATACATCGAATTTGTAGCCGATAGATTGCTCGTTGCCTTGGGGTGCAATAAAGTGTGGAACGCTACCAATCCGTTTGATTTTATGGAACTTATTTCTCTGCAAGGAAAAAAACCAATTTCTTCGAGACGGCGTGTAGAGCGAATACCAAAAAAACAGGCGTAGCACAAACCAACAGCGAACAAAACACCTTTTCACTCGATGAAGATTTTTAAAATAACTATTGGCTATCGGCATTAGCTATTAGCCAAATAAAACCATTAAAAAAATGAAACTTCCCATATTTGCTTACGGAAATAATGTACTCAAAGTCAAGGCACAAGCCGTAGCCTCTGATTTTTCCCAATTTGCACTGAACTCATCGCCAATATGTGGGAAACGATGGAAAAGAGCCCAATGGCTGTGGGTTGGCAGCACCGCAGGTCGGAAAAATCGTTGCGGTTGTTCGTTGCCGATTCTCAATTGCTTTACGAGGCGATGGACGAAAGGGATAAAATAGCCTATTTCGAAAAAAAGGCGACACGGGTATTCGGCGAGTGTTTATCAATCCGCAAATAAAAAAATCTTTCCGAAGAACAATGGGAAGAAAGCAGAAGGCTGTTTGAGTTTGCCCTTTTTATCAGGAAAAAGTAGCCCGTTCGTGGTCGGTGGAATTGAGCTATCAAAACGAACAATTTGAAACCATCACCGAAACTTTTAGCGGAATGACTGCACGCGTGATTCTCCACGAATACGACCACTTGGAAGGCATTCTCTACATTGACCGCGTGAAACCCTTGGCGAAAAAAACTGATGCAATCCAAACTCCAAAAAAACTATTGAAAGAAATCTAGTTCCTGCTTATGCTATGAAATTCAAATAAAAAGAAATGTTTGTAATAAAGAGAAACGGAAAAAGAAGCCGTTCATTTTGATAAAATTACGGCTCGTATTCATAAACTCATCTACGGCTTATCAATTTCGGAAAAAGATGTAATTGAAATTGCTAAAAAGTCATTCAAGGGATTTACGACAATATTACCACTACCGAACTGGACAACCTTGCGGCAGAAACCGCCGCTGCACAAACTACCATTCACCCTGATTTTTTTCGGTCTTGGCGGCACGCATCGCCGTGAGCAATTTGCACAAAAACACTCTCAAATCGTTTTTCAAAAACCGCTCAATTGCTCTACGAATACACCGACCCCATAACCCAAAACCCACGCACCTCTCATCTCCGAAGAAATTTATAAAAATCATTCGTAAAAACGCCGATGAACTCGACAGCAGTGTCATCTACGACCGCGATTATAATTTTGATTACTTCGGATTTAAAACCTTAGAGCGTTCCTACCTCATTCGTACCAATGGAAAGGTAACCGAACGCCCACAGCATCTCTTTATGCGTGTGGCGTTGGGCATTCACAAAGAGGATATTCAGGCGGCGATTGAAACTTACAACTGATGAGCGAAAAATGGTTTATCCACGCTACACCAACGCTTTTTCAACGCCGGTACGCCCAAACCGCAAATGTCGTCTTGCTTTTTTTGCTGAGTATGACCGAAGACAGCATCGCTGGGATTTTTTTGACACCCTCAAACGCTGTGCTTTGATTTCGCAATCAGCGGGTGGTATTGGTGTGAGCATTCATAACATTCGTTCCACGGGGAGCTATATCAAAGGTACAGGCGGAATTTCCAACGGCATTATTCCGATGCTTCGCGTGTTCAATGATACGGCTCGTTATGTAGATCAAGGCGGCGGCAAACGCAAAGGTGCTATTGCCGTCTATATCGAACCGTGGCACTTGGATATTTTTGATTTTATTGATATTCGTAAAAATCACGGTAAGGAGGAGATGCGCGCAAGGGATTTATTTCCTGCCCTTTGGATTCCTGACCTCTTTATGCAACGCGTAGAAGCCGACCAAATGTGGTCGCTCTTTGACCCCTAACGAAGCACAAAGGGCTGTACGAGGTGTATGGCGAAAAATTCAACGAACTTTATACCACTTACGAAAACGAAGGAAAATTTCGCAAGCAAATCAAGGCACGCGAACTCTGGACAGCCATTCTCGAAGCTCAAATCGAAACCGGTACACCTTATATGTGCTACAAAGATGCCGTGAATGAAAAAAATCAAACCAAAAAGAACATTGGTACGATACGCAGTTCCAACCTCTGCACCGAAATAATGGAATACACCAACGCCGATGAGGTGGCGGTGTGCAATTTAACTTCCTTGGCATTGCCTCGCTATGTTTCCAGTGGGGATTTGATTTTCAAAAACTCTACGAAGTAACCAAAAATCGTTACGCGAAATCTCAATAAAATCATCGATGGAAATTATTATCCCATTCCTGAGACCAAAACTTCCAACGACCGCCATCGTCCGATAGGCTTAGGCGTGCAGGGCTTAGCAGATGTGTTTTTACTCCTCCGTTTGCCCTTTGAAAGCCCAGAAGCTCGGAGGCTGAACAAGGATATTTTCGAGACGATTTATTTTTGCCTCGATGGAAGCCTCGATGGACTTGGCAAAGGAGCAAGGGGCATACAGCTCGTTTGCAGGGTCGCCGCTTTCGGAAGGGAAATTTCAGTTTGATTTGTGGCAAGTTGTCCCTTCTGACCGTTGGGATTGGGAAAAACTTCGCCAAGAGGTGATGACCCACGGCGTACGCAATTCGCTTCTTTTAGCACCGATGCCTACCGCCTCTACTTCGCAGATTTTGGGCAACAATGAGTGCTTTGAACCCCTACACCAGCAATATTTATAACCGCCGTGTGCTTTCGGGCGAATTTGTGGTGGTGAATAAATTCTTACTCAAAGACCCTCATCGAGTTGGGACTTTGGAACCCTACGATGAAAAAAACAAACTCATCGCCGAAAAATGGTTCGGTGCAAAACATTCCCTAAAATCCCTACGGAGCTGAAAAGAATTGTACAAAACCGTTTGGGAAATCAAGCAAAAACCATCATTGATATGGCGGCAGAGCGAGGAGCGTTTATCTGTCAGTCGCAGTCGCTCAACCTCTTTATGGCAGAGCCGAATTTGGCAAAAGCTCACCTCGATGCACTTCCACGCGTGGAAAAAGCGGACTCAAAACGGGTATGTACTACCTCCGCACCAAAGCCGCCGTAGATGCCATCAAATTTACCGTAGATACGCAGCTGCTTTTAGGACAATCACAAGTAGCCTGCTCGCTAGACAACCCTGAGGAATGTTTGGCGTGTGGAAGTTAACTTTCTATTGAAACTATTCGTTTTTAGTGCAAAAATACACTTTTTGCGATAAAATAAGTTTTTCTTTTCTTTTATTTTTATCGGTATACTTATCCCTGCCGAAAAGCGAAATTTGCCCGTCTCAAAAGGATAGTTGCCATTTGTTTTTGCCCCAAGGGAAAGCGTAACCTGCTTTTATATAAAGAAAGAGAATTTGTATACCCGCTTCAGGGGCGAAGTAATAAGGTGAAAAAAATTCAGCTGTGGGCGCAATAGCAAGACAGGAATATCAACAAAGCCTCCACGCTCATTATCGGCTCTTATCCACGCCGGAGTTGTGCTTCGCCTATAGCGATAAGCTGTTTGTTCTCACTGCGGAAGTTACCAGCAATACCCGCTAATAGTGCTATATTATTGCTGTCGTAACAATTGAAATGCAAGCCCTAATTGCCCATAAGTAGACCCTTGTTTCAGGTAACTGGCATCTATTACGTATAGAAGTTCTTTAGAAGTTTGGGCTACAGCAGGAACTGATGCCCATAGCAATAGAAGTAAAAAGTTTTCTCATTAAGCTGTTATTTTTTTAGCATCAGCATATTCACTTCTTGTATAAAAATCTATATTCTGATGAAGCGAATGTATTACCGACTGCATTTGGTCAAACATCTCGGCACGGGTATGCAAATCGCCTGCATAATAGATACCCCCATCGCTGAAAAGCACAGCTTTTTAGTGCCTTTTTCTTTGTCATTATCAAAAAGATTCTTTACCCACCTTTGTTGCATATGCTGCAAAAATAGAACCTTCTCCTGAATTGGTAAAGCGGTGTTCGTTAATCATATACCACACAAAAAGGAGGAAACTCACCATTGTTCTTTTTCAGTCATAAACGAGCGCAACAAGTTGCGCGGGTGCTTAGCATTACCTTTTTCCTTTCGGATTAAGGGTAAGGAAACTCAGTCCAGCCCCCAGCACTCCTCCTCCTGCGGCAATAGCTTTATCCCAACCATCGTCTGCTATATAAGCTCCTGCTACCGAAACGGCAGCTCCTATAAGGATAGAAGCAACTGTAAGTCTGCTGATATTTTTTTATCATTGAGGTTACTAATGGTAGTCGCTATTTGGTCTATCCGTTCCTCTTCGCAATCCAACTCTGCAGTTACAGCATTCATTTGCGAGAAAATAGCCGTAATCTTGCTGTGGATTTCCAATTGCAGCGTGTTGCGCTTTTGTTGCGCTTCGTTAGAGGGGCATCGTCTAAGGCTATCAGTGCCAATAAAGGTTTGTCTATATGCGAAGCGTAGGCAATAAGAATGTTCCTATCAGATAATTTTTCCGTTAAAAAAAGCTTCTTATTCAATGTAAATTCTTCAGCATCTATTTCTATAGGAGCTTCTTTATCCGAAGTTATGGTATATGCTGGAGGAACACAATAATCCTCAGGAACTATAATTTTCTTAGGAGAAGCACAACCCACGCAAAGCAGCAGGAGAAACAAACAAAAGAGTTTAAAGCTGTTTTTTCATAACTATCTAATACTTTTTTTACTTTAATTACTTTTAAGGAAGATTTAGTTTTTTTAAGTTCGCCTGCAGGGCGTTAAGAACATCACCTCTTTGTTTTTGTTTCTTTCAGGGCGATTTACACTCATTTTCATCTCGTAAACAATTTGTATAACAGGCTCGGTGATAATAGGGTTCAGTACTACATCAAAATCTTTATCAGCAATAGGCTGGTAGTACTGCGTTACCGATTTGTTAGCTTGCAGTATATTGCCTGCGCGTTTGCCCTTGCAGCGAAGCACTATTGTAGGCTTCGTAGCTTTTGTATTGCTGTGAGGGTGAAGTCTGTACAAAACCATCAATTATTTTTCTTTTCAGCAGTAGCAAAGCTTTCGCCAAGGGTCGTTTCATAGAGTTTTTTTGCTTGTCGGCAAAAGCAGCTTTCACTTTGCTCATCAGCTCTTTTTTTACCGACTCGAGGTTGCTAGCGTAGTAATCCATTCGCACAAGGTCGTAAATCTCACTGTTAGAGAGTAAGATGATAAGTTCATTTAGCTGAGAAGCCTCTTTTTATTCTGATGTGGAGGTTTTTGCTTCAGTTCAAAAGCCTACCGGCAGTTCTGTTGTAAGTACGCTTGCTGAACACTTTTTTTCTCAGTTTCGTATTCGTACATAGGCACGAAAGAAATCATATCTACAAAAAAATTCAAAGTTTTTAGCCTTAAGAGCAGACAAGGCAGACGAAAGACGCTGAACCATCAGTTGCGTAGCTTCTTCAGCCGTTTTGCCTACTTGCACTACACTAAAAAAATAGCTACAAAGGCATCAGCTTTTTACATTCGCCAAGCCTTTGGCTGTTACTACCATTTCGTAATTGAGCGGAAAATCGATAGTAGTATCATCGTTATTCCAGCTACTGCGGTTTCTGTCTTTATAATTTACATTGCCAGAGGCTTGCCCAAACGCAAAAGAAAGAGCATATTATGGCAGCGGTCAAAAATAAATGTTTCATATCGTTTTCTGTTTTTTTATATGATTGTCCTATCAAGCCTAATATACTTCTGTGTTGAAGTACACCCTGTATTCCCTGCCGTTTTTCTTCTATTAGGGCATAGCCATCAAGTTCGTTCTCTACTTCGTTACAAGAATCTTTGTCTAACTTGGTAGTAAGCACAGTGTTAGTATATTGCACAAGGTTAGCAATCCTGATGTTGTGAGGATACACTATTTCCTTCACACGGGCGCTGCCAAAAAGCTTCGTTAAAGGTGAGCTGTACTTGGCAAGGAAAGTATTGGTTGTATTTGCTGTAAATTAGAGCTTTCGTTACCTTCAGGCGAGGGTGGGTGCTTTCAGGCATACGCACTCTTATAGTGCCCTCATATCGCTCCGATTCGGTGTCTACATTCAACAGCCTTACCCAAAATTCATACTCTCCAGCAGGTACTTCATCGTTAATTTTTATAGGTTACACTTCTATCCCTATCAGCACGCACTTTATCTACAAAAACACGCTTCATGGACTTTTCTAATACCAACATATTCGGTAGACTTTCGTGCATAAAGTCAAAGTTCAAATTCCTGCCATAAACGGTTATCTCTTGTCCCTTATCTACTACGTTTCGCGAGATAGAGGTAATCACAGGTTTGTTAGCAACAAGCACCTCTATAGGTTCTTGCTTGTGATTTACAAAAAGGAAATACGTATTCGCGCCCGTTTACTTTTTATCACAAAGTAAAAATCACGCCCACTTTCTATGGGAGTACTAGGCAGGTTAGGCATTTCCAAATACTCTACGTTGTATTTGCGTATAAAAGGATAATCTACACCATTTTTTTGCGCAAGAAGAGTTCGTATTGGCGCATATCTTTGCCGTATAGGTATACTTGAAAGTCTTCTTTAGGGAATACCAATGTTTTATAAGCTTTTTCCACCAGAATACGATTGTACCCCCGCAAAAGTAAGGCAGCCCATTGTTAAGTATTACAGAAGGTTTTTCATTAGAGTTTTGCCGTCATAGCTTACATTTAGATAATAGGTACAGCTGTAGTAGGTACTGGGAACTTCGGCAGTGATTTTATTGCTTGCCTTGTCTATGCTCACCACTCGCAGAGGATAACTCAGTTGCGGGTTGATCACAGAGGTAATAGTAAGGCTTATATCCTCTTTTTGCTCGGCAAGTAGTTCGTTTTTATGATTATCTCGTCTGCCTTTGCGCCGTTGTTGTCGATTACGTTCACTTGCGAAATCGCTATATAACGAGGTAATAGCTTGCGTACCACCACTATAAAGTCGCGCTTGTTGCCTTCAGTGTCAGTAACGGTATAGCGCACAGGCTGCGAGAAATCCACTATGCTATCATCGGCAGGCTGTACCGTAGCGCGCTTGTCTTTCAAACGGATAATAGTGCGTAGTCGTTTGATGTTATGTTCGTCGTCTATTTCAAAGGTATAAGTTGTAATCCCCCTGCAGTAGCTTTTTGTACCAGTAAAAATAATGACGTTCGTCTTCAGTGCTAAGTGAAAAAGTGCTCCACTTCGGTAGAAGTATCAATCTTCACCGTAGCGTAATATTCCTTTTTTGCTACCGTCTTCAGCCGTAACCGTATACGTTACAGGCGGATGCATAAAATTCACCTCTTCTAATGAATACGGACTTACATCTGCCTTTGGCGACACTTCTACCATAGGTTTGAGTCCCGTCCAATACTTTTTCAGCATTTACAGGCACTACTACTGTAATGTTCGTACCGCTAATAGTACCAGCAATCTCACCATACTGACCAAAGTGTATTTTTAAAGCTAAGAATATCTTTTTCACTACTCAGCTGCGTAGTTCCCCGATTGTGTAGTGGGGGTAGTAGTTCCCGTTTGAGTAGTAGAGGTAACCTGTCCCGTTTGTGTAGTAGGCGATGAGGTATTAGCAGGCGTAGGCTCTGGCGTTTCCTCTTTGTTACAAGCGATAAAGATTACAAATATCGCCAATAAGATAGTTAAAAGTTTCTTTGTCATATTTTTTTATTTTTCATTTATCTTGGATTGTGAATTACTTTAGCGCCTTGCGCTTCATAAAAGGGGAATTTATCGTCACAAGAAATGAGTGGCATTCCTACTCCAATAGAATGCCCAATGATAGCAAGGTCATTAGGGTCGTTATGGTTAGAAACAAACTTTAATCGAGCTGCTATCAAAGCATCTTTCTCCTCAAATGGGAGTATATTAATGATGGGAAGTTCTTTTAGAATGTGCTTAATTATTTTCTCACCATCATCAAACTTTTCACTTTCATAATCTACTCCGTCAATTCTTCTCTTACGGCATAATTGGGCTATTTCTAATAGAGAAATAGTACTTATATAAAAAGAATTACCCTCATCGGTCAGTATTGTTTTTTTATACTATCTGTAATCTCTTTTCTTCTGCCCTGAAATAAGATAAGTACAATGTTAGTGTCAAAAAAAGTACTTCATAACTTTTCTTCCTGCATTAATCGTGTCCACATATTAGGACCAAAAAAACCAAATCTTCATCTAAAACCCTAATCAAAGGTTTTTCAAATTTCAAAACGTAATCCCACATCGTCATTTTTTTCTCAGGGTCTCGTTTTTCAGCTGTTGTTACTTTATTTTCAACAGCTTCTTCTTTTTTTCAACAAGTGTGTCCATAATCATTGAGTATTTTTTCATTCTTACTGCAAAGATACAAAATAATTGCCATAATACATAAGGTGTCCGAAAAAGTTTTTTAAAAAGTATGATTACATATTGCCCGAAAAGTTTTTAAATAGTACAACCGCAACATCTCCCCCTTTTTGAAGGGGGAAGGGAGGGATGTTAATAATCAGTTAGTTACAAAAATACTTTATCTATTAATAAGCTTGTTTTAAGCTGAAATGAAACTTTTTGGACAATCTCTTGATTATATTGACAATCAATCACTTTTTATTCATATTGTAGGGGCGATTTGCAATTCGCCCTCACAAAAACTTTTCGGACACCCGTTGCGTACTATTATAGTACTTTTAATTTTTTATATTGCTTGTTTATTTCACTCCGTGCATCATCTGTTGTAGCTTCTTGTTTAGCAAGATCATTACCAATCCACAAAGAATTACAAATGCCAGAATAGCAGTAAAGATAACACTTGCACCTAATTTTTTTCTACATATGAAGCAATAAAACCTCCTGCTGCATTAGCAAAAATGCCGCTGTCATCCACACACCCATTAGCAAGCCTGCCAATTTTGGCGGTGAAAGTTTCGTAACAATAGAAAGCCCCACGGGCGATAGGGCATAGCTCACCTATAGTGTGTATTAAGTAAGTGAGTACCAGCCACGCAAGACTTGCTTTTACGGCTACATCAGTAGGGTCATTGCCTATAGAGCCTCCGCGTTCGTATACAGCTCCCAGCATAAAGAAGAACCCCTACCCCCAAAAGAATCATACCCATACCCATCTTGAAAGGTGTAGTCAGCGTTTGCCCAAACTTGCTGCTCCAAATACTTGAAAACACAGGTGCTAATAACACTATAAACAGCGGATTCACCGATTGGAACCAAGCGGTAGGAATTTCATACCCCAATACATTCCTATTGATATAGTTATCAGTGTATAACGTAAGTGAAGACCCCTTGTTCAAAGCCTGCAAAAAGAATATTGCAAAGAAGAAATACACAAAAATTACCACAATACGTTCTTTTTCTTCCTTAGTAAGTGGTCTGTGAGCTTCAGCTTCCGATACATTAGCTGTTTTTCTTTCCTCCTTTAGGGTGCAAACCTAAGTCACCTAAATATTTTTTTGAGCAAATAGAATAAATATCACTTCACTCACAAGCATTCCCACAGCTGCTGCCGCAAATCCGTATTTATAACCATACGATATTATCACTTCGCCCGTTTCGGGATTAGTAACGTTGCTCGCAAAGATGTTATCAGTAAAGCAACCCTGTAAGTAGCGGTGCCAAGAAAAGCCCCAAGGTTGATACCCATATAGAAGATAGAAAAATGCCGAATCTAAACGCTTGTCACCTGGCTCGTAAAGTCCACCTACAAGTGCCGAAATATTAGGCTTGAAGAACCCATTACCAATAATCAGCAGGAACAGACCTAAGTAAAGCCCAAAATGAGAATGTATCGCAAAGAGCGCAGCCTCTCCCAAGAACATTATAAAGCCCCCTAACAATACCGATTTTTCGCTGACCTAAGAAGTTATCAGCTATCCATCCACCTATCAGTGGCGTAAAATAAGTAAGACCTGTGGCAAATCCATAAATAAGTGAGGCAAACTGAGGGTCAAAAGCCAAACCACCCTCCAGCCACGTCTTGGTAGGTATAACATTAGGATACCACGCATACCGTAGTAGCTAAAACGCTCCCACATCCCTGTCAAAAGACTAAATAAAGCCCTTTGGGATGCTTCTTTTTCTCATTTGTTACATTTTCCATCGTTTATAAATCTATTTTTAATTAATTTTTATTTGTTAATCATATTCCCCAATTTGCTAATTCCCCAAATTTTCTAATTTTCTAATTTCCAAATTACCTCATTGCCTCTTCCCAAAAAGCGTGTCATTTGCTGGTATAGCAGCCAGCGCGTATTGCCCGTATAATCGTAAATGCCGTGATTTTTTGTCAGGGGTAGATACGCCAGTCAAACGTTTTTTTGTTCTCCAATAAGCGTGTTTATCAGTACCATAGCATTTTTGCACGTGTACGTTATCATCAGCACTGCCGTGTATCAGTAAGTATTTACCCTTAAGTTTGGCAGCGTGCGTAATAGGCGAATTGTCGTCATAACCTGCCGCATTTTTCTTGTGGTGTACGCATAAAACGCTCTGTATAGATAGTATCGTAAAAACGCCAATTGGTAACAGGAGCCACCGCTACGGCAGCCTTAAATATATCGCCGTGCTGGAATAAGCAGTTAGACGACATAAAGCCCCCAAAGCTCCAGCCCCAAATACCTATGCGCGAAGCATCTACATAAGGATAGCCCCCACAATTTTAGCCGCTTCCGCTTGGTCTTCCACCTCGTATTTGCCTAATTGTTGGTAAGTGCATTTCTTGAAGTCAGCCCCTTTGAAGCCCGTACCGCGACCATCTACGCACGCCACTATATAACCGCGTTGGGTGAGCATACTATGCCAAAAATCATCATTTCCCCCACCATTTGTTAGCTACCTGTTGCGACCCTGGTCCCGAATATTGGTAAAAACAACACAGGGTAACGCTTGTTAGCATCAAAGTCTACTGGCTTTATCATATAAGCATTCAGGGTAGCCTTGCTTGTTTTTAGTTCAAAAACTCCTTTTTGGGGAGGTTGTATGCTTTTAGCCGTTCCGCATAAGCCTTATTGTCAATGATGTTGTGTTGCACTTGCGCCGTTTTTGCTATCTCTCAGCACGTATTGTGGTGGCGTTTGTGCATCCGAAAAACTATGGATATACCACTTGTAATCGCTGCTAAAAGTAGCCCCATTAGTACCTGCTGCTGCCGACAAGGCTCTTTTGCCCCTTGCCGTTTAGCCCTACCGCATAAACGCCCCTGTTTATAGAACCGTTTTTCGGTAGATTGATAGTATAATTCCTTGCTAGTAGTGTCATAACCATAAAAAAATCAGTTACCTCCCACGACCCTTTGGTAAGTTGTTTTAGCAATTTGCCTTCAGAGTTGTAATGGTACAAATGCCTATAACCATCGCGCTCCGATAATCTTATAAATCCCCCGTCTTCCAAAAATGTTATAGGAGTATCTTCTATTTCACATAAGTCTTGCTTTTTTTCCTGCAACAGCAGGGTGGTACTTCCAGTAGTCCCTATTCGTAGCAGCTGCCAGTCATTTTGGTGCCTGTTGAGTGTCTGCACTACAAAATTCCCTTTTTTATCGGCTTTGCAAACGCGGAATGTAATAAGCCGAAATAGGCGATACAAGCGTTTTACCACTTGCCACATCGTATAAATGCAAGCTTACTGCCGAATTAGCCTCCCCTGCCTTAGGATATTTAAATCGATCTTGGGTAGGATATAACCCATCGCCATATATATCCATAGAAAATTCAGGCACTTGTTGTTCGTCTGAGCGCACAAAAAGCCAATGTACTACCATCAGCACTCCATTCAAAGAGGCGCACCACCCCAAATTCCTCTTCGTATACCCAGTCGGCAGTACCATTGATGATTTTGTTTTTAGCGCCATCAAAAAGTAATTTGTCGTTCCTCTTTAGTAGCGATGTTGTAGTAATAAAGGTTGTTAGCGTGAGCATAGGCTAAGCGTTTTCCATCGGGGGAAAAGTGCGGTTCGCTAATTTTTTTGTTGCTGATACGTTGTAGTGTTTTGTTTTTGAGGTTGTATAAGTAATAATCGGCTACAAATGAATGACGGTAAATGTACTCGCTGTTGGTAGCAATCAGCAGAGTAGTTTCATCAGGTGAAAAGCTATAATCGTCTATGCGTTGTATTTCTTGGTTCGCAGCGTAAAGCCTACCCACTTTTTAAGAGAGGCAAAATCGTATAAGTTGATTTCTTGTAGATTATTTTTGATTGTATTCCAAAATAGTATATTCAGCACTATGGTTCAGTGCTTTAAGGCTGCGAAGGCGTTCAGGATGAAAGTCCCTCCTTCCATATATTTTTCTAAAGTAATTTGTTGCGCTTGTTGCGCCTGCAAGTAAAAACCCACAAAGAGTGAGTACAATAAATAGAAACCGCATAAAATACAAGTAATTTAGCTACAATAATTGCATATAGTGCCCAATATTATGAAATATTTTTTTAATATAATCGTAATAAAATCCGATTTATTTTTCTTTGATTTTTTTCGTAATACATTGATAATCAAAACACTTTTTATTCACATTGTAGGAAGCTGTCCAAAAAGTCTTTAAAAGTACTACTTGGCATCTCCCCCTTTTTGAAGGGGAAGGGAGATGTTAATAATCAATTAGTTACAGAAATGTTCCATTTATTAATAAGCTTGTTTTAAGCTGAAATAAAACTTTTTGGACACCCTCTCACAGAACAAAACTTTTTGCTCCCCTCTGAGCCGCACAAACATAAAAAAAGAGGCTGCCAGAAAGGTTTTTGTTTCTGGCAGCCTCTTTTCATTAGCCTTTCTTAATTGTTTAGATTGAGGTATATACTAAAGAGTAAAAATCAAAAGTATGTGTCTTACTTTGGCAGTTTAGTTGGCAAGCATAGTATTTATTCACTTCTTTGCCATCAACAAAAGATGCGCATCGTAAATACCCAAAAGTCAAGCCTTTCACTACCTTGCTTTCACCCGCATTTAGTTGGTATTCCTTGCCGCTCATTTTCACTACACAAGCTTTGCCTGTATTGTTTTTCAAGGTAATTTCACCACGTTCAGCTACTGTAAATTTCACTGTAAATTTAGCACCATCTTTAGTTTTTATAGTGCCTTTTGCTTCGCTGCCACAAGGCATCTTTGCCACGTATGCAAAGTCAGTATTATCTTTAAGCACAAAGGTAGCTACTCCTTTTTCGTTGGTAGGACGTGTTTGCTCGTCTACTGTAATTGTAGCATCTTTCACAGGTTTGTTTTCGCTGTCTACCGCTGTAAATGATACCTGTACTTTGGTAGCCAAGGCAATAGTACCTTCTTTAGGTTTGCCGTCCAAGGTCAAAGCAATTTCCTGTACAAAAGGTTCTTCAGCAGTTACCACAAAAAAGTAGTAATCAGGAATATTTTCGTTACGTTTAAAGGTAAAAGTAACCATACCTTGTGCATCAGTAGTGCCTATGAGCGATACACTACCCTCAAAAGCAGGATTTTGTCCCTGCCAGTTGGCTATTTCAGTTTTAACCCCTTGGAAAGCCAAGTCTCCAGCAATGCCATACACTTTTCCTGTCTGCCAAAGGCTTACCTCCTTCGGTAACCTTTATTTTTTTACCACCTGTTGGGCAGGCTGAGCAGGTTGGGTAGTACCTGTTTGTGTGGTACCTGTTTGGGTAGTAGGCGTTTGTGTAGTCGTACCCGATTGTGTAGTGCCTGTTTGCGTAGTACCTGTTTGGGTAGTAGGCGTTTGCGTAGTCGTACCCGATTGCGTAGTACCTGTTTGGGTAGTACCCGTTTGTGTAGTAGGCGTCTGGGTTGTAGTGCCCGTATTAGGCTTTTTCAGGGGTAGGGGTGTCGTCTTTAGAACATCCCAATACAAAAGAACAGTTAGGCACATTAGTGCCAAAAATAGAATAAAAACTTTTCATTGTATGAATAATAATTGATTAATTTTTCAGTTTTATAACGTTAGTCGTAGTCTTTTTGTTTTTACACTACAAAAAGTAATACATTTTTAATACCCACCAAGAAAAAAATCTTAACTTTTTTTATAATTTCTTTAGCAGGCTTTAATGTGTGTGTTGGTATAGATAAACTACAAAAAAACTTTGGCAAAGTTCATAGTATTGCGCTATGAGCTTTGCCAAAGTTTCTAGTCCTTACTCGTTAAAAACACCACAATCCAGCGACTAACGACTAAATGCTAACTACTAATTAAATAACTTCGTTTAGGTATGATTTAAGCATCCATACGTTCTTTTCTTGTTCCACAACAAAATCACTGATAAGTGTATTAGTACCCTCATCGTTTATTTTCGTCAGAGAAAGTAAGAGTTCCCTTTCCAAAGGTAGTAAAGCACTAATAGTGTCTATTACCAAGCGTACTGTTTTTCTCATCGTCAAAGATGTTTTTCACCTACAGGTACAGTAGCGTGTTGTACATAGCTGCTAAGGGTATGGAAAGGCACGCCTCAAGTGTAAGGATACGTTCTGCAATTTGGTCTACTTGTTCTTGAGCAGCTGTGTAAAGCTCTTCAAACTTTATGTGTAGTTCAAAGAAACGTTTCCCTTTGATGTTCCAGTGCACTCCACGAAGGTTTTGGTAATACGTTTGGTAGTTCGCCAACAAAATGTTTAGCAATTCCACTTCTTTTTCTACTTTTGGCTTTGTCAAGCCCTAAGGTATTTAAACTCATAATATTTCTTTTTAGTTTTACGCTGCAAAGATAATAAGTTTTTTTCTGTAAAAAGAACAAAAAAATAATAGAAAATATTAATTTTAATATAATGGAGCTTAGTATATCTTCAGCGAACCTTCAGCGAAGGTTGAGCGAAGGTTAAAAAGTCCGTGCAGGGCTCGCACCGAGCAAATTAATTGAGACGTGTTAATAAATTTATTAGAAAATTTATGTTAAAAATATTTTGCCTGTTCAGAAACAATTTGTACCTTTGCAGCGTATAAAACAAATAACAAATTCAGTCAAATAAAAGAAATATTGTACAATATAAAAAAACAAAACTAACCTCGTATTTAAGATAATATAAAAATACATTACTATCTTGTTTTTAAGTTTTAGAATCAATAATTTTTTTAATTTTTTTATAATATGACTTTAAATTTAAAAACTTTTTGTGTAGGCGCACTTCTTTGCTGTCTCACATTCTTCACTACAAGTTTTGCTCCTTCATTCCGAGATGATGACAGCAGAGCCCTTAGTTGCGTTGTTGAAGTGCGCAACCCCGATGGTTCTGTTGCTAAATATGTAGAAGTAACCACCAGTGGTGCAGGTGGTGTATATTGTGAAGGCGGGCGTACTTTTTGAGGGCAGATGTCAATGGCAAAGTATCCCTTTATTGGGCTGACGTTTGCAGAATTGCAGCTGTGTATATAAAGGTCGTAGATACAAAGTAGACTACCAAGACGGCAGTTCCTATACCCTTAACCTTAAGTAAAACATTAGCGCACCACAATAAGACTATCCCCAAAGTCTTTAAAAAAACGCAATTGCGCCTACAAGGCTGTCCAGAAAAGTTGTTTAAACTTTTAAGGACAGCCTCTTTTATCAATCATCACAACCTCTGCAAATACCCTTTTTATCATTAGCTATTCGTCATTTGTCATTATTTTTACTATCTTTGCGCTCTAAAAAAACGTTACGGCTATGAAAAACGTCTCTTCTTACTCGATGCCTACGCCCTTATCTTTAGGGGCTACTATGCTTTTATTAAGAACCCTCGTATCAATTCCAAAGGACTAAACACTTCTGCTATTTTGGGTTTTATGAATTCTCTTTTTTTGATGTAATGAAAAAGAGCGACCTCATCATTTAGCAGTGGCTTTTGACAAGGGAGGAAGTGTAGCTCGTACAGAACTCTTTACCGACTATAAGGCTAACCGCAGAAGAAACCCCTGAGGGCTATCCGTATAGCTATCCCTTACATACATCAAATTCTCAACGCTCTGCATATCCCTATTATAGAAAAAGAGGGCTACGAGGCGGATGATATTATCGGTACACTTGCCAAACAGGCTGAAAAACAAGATTTTTGAAGTCTATATGGTTACCCCCGATAAGGATTATGCCCAGCTGGTGAGCGACAATATCTTTATGTATCGCCCTGCCCGCAATGGCAATGAGGTAGAAATATGGGGGTGAAAGAAGTACAAGAGAAATTTGAAGTGCAAAACCCTTGCAGGTGATAGATTTTTCTCGGTATGATGGGCGATGCAGTGGATAATATTCCTGGGCTTCCTGGGGTGGGCGAAAAAAACCGCTAAAAAAACTCCTTGCCGACTTTGGCTCTTTGGAAAATCTTCTTGCCAATACCGACCAACTGAAAGGTAAGCTACGCGAAAATATAGAAAACAACAAAGAAAAAAGGTATCCTCTCAAAGCAGCTGGCTACTATTATGCTCGATATGCCTGTAACTTTTGATGCTGAAGATTGTAAGGTCTCTACTCCTGATTTTTGAAACGGTAGGAAAACTTTTTTTGACGAGCTGGAATTTCGTCAGTTATTAGTGAATTTTTCAGAAAGTGTACCAACCAGAAGTGGTGGTGCAACCTGATCAGAATACTGCTCCTGCGCAGTTAGACCTTTTTGTACAAGGCGACCTTTTTGCTGAACCACAAATGGCAGCAGTAGAGAGAAAAACTGCTGCCAATACGGAACACTTGTATCAGTTGGTCGATACGCCTATAGCTTGTCAGTTGCTTTTTGCAGAGCTTGTTGCAGCAAAAAGAGGTGTGTTTTGATACCGAAACTACTGCTATTGATGCTCTTGAGGCTGAATTGGTAGGTATTTCGTTTTTGTTGGTCGGCTCATAAGGCTTATTATGTGCCTTTTTCCAGCTGAAAAAGAGGCGGCTACTGCCTTGCTAAACGTTTTTCGCCCGTTTTTTTGAACATAAAAGATATCGCTAAGGTAGGTCAGAATTTAAAAATATGACTTGAAGGTACTGCAAAACTATGGTCTTGAGGTACAGGGGCTTTGTTTGATACGATGATAGCACACTACCTTATCAACCCCGATATGCGCCATAATATGGATTTGCTGTCCGAGACTTATTTGGGGTATACACCCATTGCTATTGAACGCTTGATTGGCAGGGGAAATCGCAGCGCTCAATGCGTACTGTCCCTTTGAATGAGGTGAAAGAATACGCTGCCGAAGATGCCGATGTAACTTGGCAGCTGAAAGATATTTTTAAGGCTGAACTGCCTAAAGTGAACGCTCAGAAAATATATACCAGCTTGGAAATGCCTTTGCTGAAAGTGCTTGCAGCTATGGAACGCGAGGGGGTAAATCTAGACGTGCCTTATCTGAAAGAATACGCTAAAACCTTAGATGCCGAAAGTGCCCAATTGGAAACTGCCATAGCCGAGCAAGCGGGAGAAACCTTCAACTTGGGGTCGCCTAAGCAATTGGGTGATATTCTTTTTGAAAAGCTGAAAATAGATAGCAAACCCAAGAAGACCAAAACAGGGGCAGTATGCTACTTCCGAAGAGGTGTTGGCGCCTTTTTGCTGCTAAGCACAAGATAGTAGCCGATATATTAGAATGGCGACAAGTGCAGAAGCTAAAATCTACCTATGTAGATGCTTTGCCTTTGAGGTGAACCCTCGCACAGGGCAGGGTGCATACTACTTATATGCAGACGGTAGCTGCTACCGGTAGGCTTAGTAGCAACAATCCCAACTTGCAAAATATTCCTATTCGTACGCCGCGCGGTCAGCAGGTGCGCAAAGCGTTTATTGCCCGTAATGAAGATTATATACTTCTTTCAGCCGACTATTCGCAAATTGAATTGCGCATCATTGCAGCTTTGAGCGAAGAGCATAATATGATTGAATCGTTCTTGCACGGCGAGGATATTCACCGAGCAACAGCCGCAAAAAGTGTTTGGCGTGCCTTTAGAAGCGGTAACGCGAGAGCAGCGCAGCCACGCCAAAACCGTGAATTTTGGGATTATCTACGGAGTGTCGGCTTTTGGGCTTTCGGCTCAAAACCGACCTGAGCAGGTCGGAAAGCAAGGAACTGATAGATACGTACTACGCTACCTACCCCAATTTGCGCAATTATATCAATAAACAGATACGTTTTGCTCAAGAACACGGCTATGTAGAGACGGTATTGGGAAGACGCCGTTATTTGCCCGATATTCACTCGCGCAATCAAGTGGTGCGCGGGGCGGCTGAGCGCAATGCGGTGAACGCACCTATACAAGGGTCGGCAGCCGATATTATTAAAATTGCTATGATTCGCATTTATGAGCAACTGCAAGCGCAGCAATTACAAACGCGTATGCTGCTACAAGTGCACGATGAGTTGGTGTTTGATGTTCCTAAAAATGAATTAGAAGTGGTAAAACCGCTTGTAAAAGAAGCTATGGAAAATGCCTTTCAGCTTTCGGTACCATTAGTTGCCGATTTGGGTATAGGCAACAACTGGCTCGATGCGCATTAAAAAAATGTAATATGTCTAAAAAGAATCAATCAAACCGATTAACAACCCAACATACAGCGTCAATAGATTGGATAAACTTACAGCAGCTAATTACGGAATGCCCATCAACACTAATTTATGTGAAAATAAATTTGTAAAACACAAAGATAAGTTGATTATGTTACAAGCAGCATCAATATATACACAAGGGAATGGTGAAAAATGGAATCCCCAAGCAATGTTTGATGTGATGCTTGAGGTCTCTAAAACTTCTTTGAAAGTATTAGGAAGTGAATTGTTTGCTCAATTAACTCAAAAAAATAAAATGGCACGAAAAGCGACAAATATCTTGTTACAAAAGGCTAAAAAAATCTAAAAAAATGACGAGTTTTATACCCAACTTTCGGATATTGAAAAAGAGTTGCAATATTACAAGAGTCATTTTTCAGGATAAGGTAGTGTTTTGTAATTGCGATGACTCCATATACAAGTAACTTTTTAAGTATTTTTGTTTCAAACTTTAAGGAATTAGGGCTTAAAAAAAGTTATAGCGGCTTGTTATAAGGAACAAACACTTGATTTGTTTCAGCCTAAAGAAAAAGAAAGGGGTTTTTGCTGAATATAGCGGAGATGAAAATAGAGGTGAAACAGTTTAAAGGAGATGGTGATTTTCGTAGCAAAGAAAGTATTGCATTACTTGAAAAAAAGCTGATATAGTAGTAACCAATCCTCCGTTTTTCGTTATTTCGCGAATATGTAGCACAATTAGTAGCTTATAACAAGAATTTTTTTGATTATAGGTAATATCAATGCGATTACTTATAAAAGAAATTTTTAAGTTGATACAGGAGAATAAAGTGTGGCTGGGCGTACATTTTTGGCAGAGGAATTTCAGGTTTTATAGTGCCTGAATACTATGAACTTTATGGTACAGAAACCCAAATAGATGCTTTTGGTAACCGAATTATATCTCCTAATAATTGCTTATGGCTTACAAATTTGGATAATTTTTAAACGGCACGAAGATTTAGTACTTACTAAAAACTATTTTGGCAATGAAAAGCAATTATCCACAATACGACAATTATAATGGTATTCATATTGATAGAACGGAAAATATACCATTAGATTATACGGGGGATATAGGGAGTGCCGATAACTTTTTCTGCATAAATTCAATCCTAATCAGTTTGAAATTGTGAAGTTTAGAAAAGGAGATAATGAAAAAGATTTATCAGTAAATGGTAAAAGCCCTTATTTTTAGAATATTAGTAAAGAATAAACGTCTTTCTTTTTGTTAATTGTTAATTATCAATTTTATTTATGTACAAAACCTTTCCTAAAAACGCTATCAAAAAAACTTTGAGTATTTTAAAAAAAGTATGCTCCTCAGGGGAGTACGATTCTAGATGTAGGGGTGAAAAATCCTTTTACGGAGGTTATGCTCAAAGAGGGCTATAAAAGTGCTGAATACTTCGGGTCAGGATTTAGACTTTCAAGCCGATACGCTACAGGCTTTTGAAGCTAGACTTTACGGTAGCTTTTAGAGATATTAGAACATTTGGTAAATCCGTTGGCGGTGTTGCAACATATCCCTACTAAAAAGTGCTTATCACGGTGCCTTTGCGCTTGTGGTTTGCTAAGGCTTATCGCAATACTTCCGACCCTCGCGACTGCCATTACCACGAGTTTGAAGATTGGCAACTGGATATGCTCCTAGAAAAAGCAGGCTTCCGCATTATTTATCGCGAAAAATGGACGCACCCCGTAGGTAAAAATAGGCTTCCGACCTTTGTTGCGTTATTTTACTAACAGATATTACGCCGTAGTGGCTGAAAAACTAAAATAATCACATCTATATAAATATAAAAATGACAAAAAAAACTAACAATTGTAAGTATTATCCCGCTACTGATATTTGTAGCTATTTTTCTTGAGCAGTGGTTTGTATTTTTGATAACTTTTTACTCGCTACCTGCTCCTATTATTGCCCTTTTTGCAGTGGTGATAGCACTTCTTATTTACAAAGCACCTATGAATGAGAAAATAGCGCTTTTTCTTTAAAGGTGCTGGTGATAGCAATGTGTTGCAGATGGTGTCATTGCTCTTTTGGCTGGGGCATTTGCATCGGTAGCTAAAGCCTCTGGTAGTATTGATAGTATTGTGAATATGGGTATGTACTACATTTCGCCTCAATACTTTCCTGTAGGTATATTTGTTATAGCATCGTTTTTTTGTCGTTTGCTACAGGGCACTTCAGTAGGTACTATAATGACACTTTCGCCAATAGTTTTCAATTTGGCTACAGAAAGCCATTCAATACGGCACTTATAGGGGCTTCGTTGCTTTCGGGGGCTATGTTTGGCGATAATCTTTCGCTGATTTCCGACACTACTATTGCCGCTACTCAGTCGCTGGGGTGTAAAATGAACGAAAAAGATGAAAGCCAATGGTAAAATAGCCCCTGCCAATGGCACTACTTTCAATAGTAATACTCATTTTTGATAGGCAACCCCGAAGCGCAAAAAACTTCACCCATAGCGAAGCCTACAACAACTTCAATGTAGTGCTTATCCTGCCATATATAGCGGTAGTAATCATTTCTCTTTTTGGGATAAAATGTGTTTGTTTCGCTTTTTCTTGGGGATACTCTTTGCAGGGGGTAACAGGAATGGCTTATGGCAAATACGGCTTTTTTTAGACTTTACGCAGCACACCTATAAAGGCTTTATGGATATGGCTGATATCTTCTTCCTGTACTTTATCATCGGTGGATTGGCGCTGCTGGTAGAGCATTTTTTGGGGGCATTCAGTACCTGATGAACTTGATTGCGAAGCGTATCAAAGGGGCATCTTCAGCATTGCTCGGTATGGGCTTTTTGGTAACCGTAGCCGATGTGTGTAGTAGCATAATACGGTGGCTATACTTATTGTTTCGAAGATTAGCAAGCGCATCAGCGAGGAGTTTAAAATTCCGTTGCGCAATGCGGCTTCGGTGTTAGATATTTTTTTCGTGTTACGCACAAGGGCTCATACCCTATGGAGCCCAAGTAATTGGTTTGTACCAATTTGCTCATACAATGGACTACGGAGAGCTGGTAATGTACTCTATTTATTTGCATCTGCTGCTCATAGGTACTTTGGCGTATATCTACCTGAGCAATAGGGCAAAATAAAAAGGTGTAAGATAGCAATTTAACTTTTACTTAACGCAATAGAATGGAAAAATTGTGTTACTTTTTGCCCTGTTTTTAAATGAAAAAAATATGAAGAACATTTTTGTAAGTATGTTAGCTATAGCGACAATGTTAGTAGCTTGTTCTAAAAACAATGAAGACATTAACGCCAATGGTAACGCTAATGGCAATGGGAATACTAATGGAAATACCCAAGGGAACGGCAATGCTGCGAAAAGGTGCTTTGCTAAAGAAGATGATTGAAAAAGATGAGGAAGGAAAAATTAGTGAAGTTACTTCATTTATTTATACAGGAAATCTTCTTACAACATTATCTATTGCCGAATACAATAACGGAGTACAAAAAGGAACACAAACTACCACTTATTTTTTTATGAAGGAAATCTTCTAAAAGAAGTGAAAAAGAGGGCAAAGTGAAGAAAAGTATTACTATGCAAATGGCAAGCCTGCTGCAAAAACTGAAAAAGAAGTGAACGAAGTTACTGGGTATACAATTAACAGAAATATAGCTTATACTTATACAGCTAATAAGCTTACAAATTTGTTGGAAACCAGAACGGTAACAGTATTTGCAGGCGGGCAACCACAAAAAGGTACAGCTCACGATGAAAAACAATACATTTATAGTGGTAATACAATAACTGAAGTATATAAGGAATATAGTAAAGACCAAAATGGAGCTGTTATACAAAAATTACTATGGTTCTAAAACTGAAACTACGGTTTATACCATTGCTAATGGCAATGTGATAAAAACAAGTATCGGATAAAAGAAACTTATGAGTATGAGTACGATAATAAACCTAACCCTTTTTATGAAGCACTATACTCATCTGACCCCATAGAAGTACAATTGTTGTTGGAGGAAAAGATCTCCAAAAATAACATTACTAAAATTACAAAAAAACAAAGATAGGAGAGGCAGGTAAGGAAATAAGTGTTTTTCCAATATCGTTATAACGCTGCTGGATACCCTATTGAAAAAGAAAGCATATACAGAAGATAATGGTGTACTAGAACTTGAAGGTAGTACCGAGTATCAATACTAAAAAGAATTACGACAAAGGTTCAGAATAAAAAAATCCCCGTGCTGATTGAGTGCGGGGATTTTTTTATTTAAAGGAGTGGCAACTGCTTGAGTTTGCTAGGAGCACTCAAGAGAAAAGTTTCTTTATCTCAAAAGGAATGTAATACAGCTTTTATTAGCCCGCATTGCCTCTATACCCCTTGCTCTGTAGCAAGGTGTTGTTATGATGACTCATAGCTTTTTATACTGGCGATAGCAAAAGCCTCTTGCCTATGGTTGTTTCATATTATTTTTCTATTTTTTTATTTCTGTCTTGCAAATTGGTATCCCAAAAGTCGTGTTCTTTATCAAGAAATACGATGTAAAACACATCGTTCTCTAAGAATCCAGCCACCACTTCTTTGCTTTTTAGGTTTAATATGAATTACCGCCCAATTGTCAGGAGTTACGTGTTTAGGTTCTTTGAATTTAGATGTAGGAGGAAAAGTTACCTTAGTGTATTGTTTTATGTATTGTAGCCGCAAACATTCTTCTACGGCATACTGACTTATCTGTTGGGTTCTCAGGATAAGGTCGGCAAGTAATCCTTCTGCTTCCCATTCTTTAATGCTTTGTCCTTGAGTGTTATCTAAATGCTGAAAGCTGAATGAAATGCTCCTCTTTTTAGCACCAAGTGCCTGTAAATGCCCTTGTTTTCGTTGTATTTTATTCGTTTTCATACATTAAATTGAGCATATTAGCACTAATATCTATACTTTCAGCAGCTCCAAAAGTAGAATCTAAATATTTTTTTCCTAAAATCAGAAGTATTGCGCACTACCTTAGCGTCAAAATCTGATAATGAATAAAGCCGTGAAGCTCCAAATCTATCTCTATCGACAAACCATATTTGGTCTCGGCGCAAAATATCCTTATCCAGCAAATTTACATCGTGAGCAGTAAAAATAAATTGAGCACCTTTGCGATTGAATTCCTGAAATAGCTGCAATAACTTCCTGCTGAGATTAGGGTGTAGTTTAGAGTCTAACTCATCTATAAACAGAACCTTACCATTTAGTAAAGTGTCATATACGGCACCTAATAAGTAAATAAGTTTTTTGAGTGCCATCGCTTTCTTCTTCAATAGCAAAAAGGCACACTCTCTATAATAAAGCTATTTTTCATCATATTTGTTGTGAAAAAGTAAGGAAATTACCCTCTTTAGAGATGCCTATCTGTGAAATTTCTAAGAAACGAAGCGCATATGAGAGCCATATTTTTAAATTTTGGCAGCTCATTGTAGAGCTTTTTGGTAATGTTGTTATAAAAGAGTTGTCCAAGCCGCTTACTACATTTGTATTCATAAAGAAATGCAATAGCGGTTGTATGTCTTTTGAATTGTTTTTGAGCTAAATAACTTGAAAAAAAGTACATTGCTATTCACATTGTTCTTGTATTTTTGTCCATCAGGAAAGTCGGTTTTATGAATACTGAAATGGCTACCTTCACGTTCAAATAAACGCACTTCTTTACCATTCTTCTTATACAACCATTCCGATACAATTTCAAACCCCTTTATCTCAAAAACCATAACGATAAATAAGGTTATTTGATAGAAAAGTAATTTCAAACAAGGTAGGAGTACCCTCTGTTTGGTTACTTAGTTTGAAATAATAGTCAGTACGTCCTCTTTCTTCGTCTTTTTCAAAGATTCGTAGTAAGAAAGACGTATCAATCTCCCCATTAGGCTTATAGCCCTCATAAAGTTACTTTTTCCCCCACCATTACTCCCATAAATAGCCGCTGTTTTTAGCAGACTAAAAATCTCTTGCTGTTGTAATAATATTAGTTTCAAGTAATTCTTTGAACGACTTAATAGCCGTCATATTAAAATAAGCTTCCTCTTTATAAGAAGTAAAATTCTTAAACCCTAAAAAGCGATGAACATATTTGCTGTGAATTTTCTGCAAAGATACTAAAAAACTATAAAAATTACCAGCAAATAGTAATTTTTATAGTTTTTTTAATGTGTTTATTACTGTTTATACAGGGTAGTTCAGATTGTCATCTGTAAGATGATAGAGTGTTTCTTCTAAATACTTTTTAGCTTCGTACTTTGCCATAGGCAAGTTGTTGTTGTAGAAATTGCCGCATTCCATAGCCGAAGCACCAGGGATTTCCCCTTCAAAAGAAGCGATATACTCAAAAAGTTCGGTGATAAGCGGGGCAATATCTCGCGAAGTATAGTCGCCAGCAAGGATAAGATAGTTACCTGTCATACAGCCCATTGGTCCCCAGTAAATAATTTTATCTTTCCACTGAGGGTTGTTGCGCAGCCAAGTAGCCGCAAGGTGTTCAATCGTGTGTATTTCGGGGCTGCCTAATACAGGTTCGCGGTAGGGTAATTTCATACGAATGTCAAACGAAGTAAGCACTTCTTTTGCCTACGTAATCTTTACGTGATACATAAATGCCACGAGCGAGTCTCAAGTGGTCTATACAAAAAGCTTGCAATTCTATCCATATAGTTTGATGTTTAGTGTTTAAGGCACAAAAGTAGTAAAATTAATTGATAAAATTAGTTGTTTCAGGCTACAAAGATAGGAGAAAATTAGGAAATTAGCAAATTAGAGAATTATCAAATAAATGCTATATCCTCAGCGAACCTTGAGCAAACCTTGAGCGAAGGTTCAGCGAAGGATGAGCGAAGGAAAGTCGGCGAGCTGGCACAGCCGAGTATGTGAGCCAGTGCGGCTCGCACCGAAGGATAACGCGATGCGCACCCTAGCTATTAAGTAAATTTGCTCGTATAAAATATTATTTGTAGTTTTGTAGCCGAAAAATAAATCTTTTTCACAATGTCACCAAAATCCAAAAACCAAACAAAACCATATATCCCTCATAAGCGCCCTAACCTTGTAGCTTTAAGTAAGAAAAATAGAAGATACCAAAGAAAAAACACATACATAATATAAATGCACTTTCTAAATCACTAAATAACCATATCGCTATACTTAGCAATTTTGTAAGCCACGATATTAAAAACTCAGTGCAGAGTATAGATAGTATTATTTCTTCTAATACCTTAGAAGAGCTTACCGAAAAAGATATAGATAATTTGAAACTAAATTTGCAAATGATAAGGGATACCATTGATAATTTATCAAAGTTAGCCCCTTATGGCAAAGAAGAAAGTTTTTGAATTTAAAGAAGTTATAAATGCTATAGAATTACTAAATAGAGAAAAATTTCCGAGACATTCACTTTGTTAAAGAAATCCCAAAGCAAGATATTTATTTTTCATCTATCTTTCCAAACAGTTCTACAAATGATAAACAATGTAGTTATCAATGCAGTAAAAGCACTTGAAAATACAAAAATATTACTGAAAAAGAATAAAAATCTCGGCTCGACAAGAAAAATGATAAATTTGTTTTTAGAAATATATGACAATGCACACCCTATTACCTTTCCCAACCCTATATTTGATTATGGAGTGTCATCTACAGGAGGTTCGGGCATAGGGCTCTATCACGTTCAGTGGTTGTGCACTTCATACAAAGGAGATATACAAGTACACCCATTAGCCTCTGGCGGTCTTTATACTAAATGTTTTTACCATAACACTCCCTTTTATAATATGAAAAAGAAGCGTATTAATTATAGAAGATATAGAAACACAAGCAAAAAGCACTTAATAAAGAATTAGGAAAAATTACTCCCCATACCGATTTTTATTACGCTTATGATGAAAATGAAATTGATAATGCTATTGAAAGCCGATACTTTTCAGTAGCCATTGTCGATTTGCGTATGGACGGATTTAAAACCGATGGGGTGGGATTTATCAAAAATAATAGAATACAACCCCTTTGCAAAAATTATAATCGTTTCAGCTTTTTAAAGCCGAATATTTTTCTCATATAAAAGACCTGCTCTTAACAGGAAAAATTATTGATGTAGTAGAAAAAGACTTTGATGTTTTTTTACTAAAGAATTGGCATCTCTTATTGATAATTATCACAATGAGACCATAGCCAACCTTAGCGAAATAAATACTGCCTTTGATTAGAGTATTACGCCAAGGCTAAAAACGAACCCGATACCTACAAAAAAAGGAGAACTCTTTGAACACTTCATAAGTATGCTCTTTCAATCAATTGGCTTTAATAATATCAGTAAGCGTGTGAAAGATAAATCGTTAAATGAAGTAGATTTAATTGTGAGAAATGAGATAGATGATAGTTTTTATCAATAAGTTTGGTAAATATATTTTTGGTAGAATGTAAAAAAATAAGCCGAATGAAAAAAAGTAGATAAAAATACGTTTATTGTATTTAAAGAAAAAAATTATCGGCTACTAATGGGCTTGCTGAGCTGGGTGTTTTAGCCACTACGGGCTATATCGCCCGCAATACCTACATAGAAGCGGTGAGAACTTCGCACGAACAGCGCAAAAATTATCTTTTTCAAATGTAGAAATAGAAAGGCTTATTCTATCGCCATCTAAAATTAGAGACTTTTTAAAAAATAATTGATAACCAAGTGAAAGATAATTAATGAACATCGCTTTAGACGCCAAACGGGCTTTTTCATAACTTTCGCGGTTTAGGTAACTATAGTCGTGACTTGATTCGTATGCTCCAAGAGTATAAGGTGGGACATTTGTACCTATTCAATCCTCAAAACGCAAATTTTTAGGGGTGAAAAATTGATGAAAACACTACTGAAATCACGCCTCAATCTTTCTTCTGGAAAAAAAGCTGAAAAGCTCATGGCGTAGCCTGAAAATTACAGCAATAGCTCGTGATTTGCCCTATTGATATCTCATCACGGACCTCGGGCGAAATTCCTCGTAATATCCATCGCTACATTCCCACAGTAGTTACCATTCACGACCTCATCTTTATGCGCTACCCGCAGCTCTATTCCCTTTTTGACAGAAAAATGCACTACCGCAAGTTTCTGTACGCTGCCCACAACGCTCAGCATATCATCGCTATTAGCGAACAAAACCAAGCAAGATATCATTCACTATTTAGGCGTTCCCGAAAATAAAATAAGCGTTGTTTATCAAGGTTGCTCACAAAGCTTTTTAAAGCAAACCCATACCGAAGCCGAAAAAGCAGCAGTACGCACCAAATACCAGCTGCCCGGAACGCTTTTAGGCTAAAATGTAGGCGCGATAGAGCCTCGCAAAAAACGCTCTCGAAATAGTAAAAAGCAATTGTCCTTTTGCCGGACTTGTCGCTGGTGCTGGTAGGCAAGCAAACGGCTTATTACCAGCAACAAGAAACTATGCCCAGCAACACCATATGGAACACAGAGTGCAAGCGCTCACAGGCGTAACGATGGAAGAATTGGCGATTATCTATCAGCTATCTGAGGTGTTTTGTTATCCTTCGGTATTTGAGGGGTTTGGTATTCCTATTATCGAGGCGCTCTTTTCGGGCGTTCCTGTAATAACCACGCAAGGCAGCTGTTTCCGAAGCGGGGGCGAAGGGAGTATTTACATTTCGTTGGATAATGCAGCTGATGAGATATGCGAGGCGATAAAGCGCATTAGTAGCGACCGTGTTTTGCGAGAAGAGATGATAGAAAAGGCTACGCCCACGCGCAGCATTTTACTGATGAAGCCGTATATCAGCAGCTATATGGCAGTATATAAAAATCGAACAGCTATAAACTGTTCGTTTTTTATGTTTTAAACTTTTTGGGGAGTACCCGTTTATGGTTTAGGGTGTATTTTAGCAGCGTAAGTACTCCATTTAGCGGCTGTTTTGTAATCGTTTACTGATATAGCAGGCACATAGATGTTAGGAATTTGGTCTGCATTCAAGCCAAAGAAGATATCATCACCCTAAAGTAGGAGGGTTGAGCGCATCAATAGTAATGCTTTGCAATGCGCTACAGTATCCGAAAACAAGGTCATCAATCTTTTCTGACAGAAGCAGGTAAGAATACTTTAGTAAGAGCTCTACAGCTAGCAAAAAGCTACTCGCCTATTTGCTTAACTTCTGAGCCTCTTAAGTCTCACCTGTGTAAGAGCCTGACAAGAGTGAAATGCACCTTTACTTATAACCCCTACTTTCCCAAAAGTTACTTCTTTTTAGATGGTAGCAATTAGAAAAACATACTATTAGAAATTTCGGTAGTATGAGGCAGTTGTACAGATTCTATATCTGAGAAATAGAAAGCTCCTTTGCCGAAAACTACATTAGAGGTAGTGTTAAACTTTACACCTCCTGTAAGTTTTGTGCCTGCAAAAGCACCTTCACCTATTTCTTTTTAAGCTATTAGGAATACGATAGAAGTAAGATTTGAACCTTTGAAGGCTTCAAATCCTATAGTGTTTACTCTTTGCAGCTTGCTATCAGCTTGCATATCAAGAGTAGTGGTGCTGCTGTTTGTCCATTTTACTAAAAGTAAGTCCGTCTGCGTTTAATTGATAATTGCTGGCAGGTACATCGTTTTTGTTTTCATTGTCATCGCTTTTACTACAACTTGCAAAAGCTAAAACAGCTAAAGAAGCTGCTAAAAATGCTTTTTCATATTGATTTATTTTTACAATAAAATTTGCAGCAAAAGTACAGCTTATCCCCAAACTTGCAGTTAAACAAAAGTTAAATTTTTGTTTTGATGTACAAACAATTTTTCTCTTTTTTTATAGAAAAATTTCTGCCTCACACTTACCCTATACAAAACGATATAAGAGCAATATAAGAAGAGCGAAGAATTGCCGAAGTATAAACGCCTATTCGCACCACTCGCCTTAATAATTAATTGCTTTTTACTTACCTTGTAAGAGAATTATTTTTCACCATCACAGAGTAGAATTTTGTAATCTCCTAATTATCAAATCAGCAAATCAGTCAATTGTTTTTCTTCTTAAAAATATATAAAATTATTTGGCAGATAAAAGAAAAATATCGTAACTTCGCAAACCAAATAAACAAAAAGAAGAAAAAAAGATGAGGAAGAATAATTTTTATTGCTGAGCTTTTTGATGCTTCAGCTTTTAATGGCACAACAACAAGCTTCACCCAACGGTGATGTACTGCTCTTTTTTCGCTTTCAGCTAATGGCACTCCTACCTATAAAGTTAGCTATAAAGGAAAAGAGGTAGTAAAGAGAGTACGTTGGGATTCCTTCTAAAAGAAACAGACCCTCTTACTGGTGATTTCAAAGTAGTAAATAGCAAAAAAACTACTTTCAAAAGAAACTTGGAAACCCGTATGGGGCGAAGAAAGCGAAATTCTAAACCACTACAACGAACTTTTAGAGAGCTACGCCAAGAGAAAACCAATCGCTTGATGAATATACGCTTCCGCGTGTATGATGAAGGGTGGGTTTCCGCTATGAGTTCCCTACACAAAAAAAGAGCTTACTTATTTTTGTGATAGAGGAAGAATTGTCGCAATTTGCAATGGCAGGCGACCATACTGCTTTGGTGGATACCCGGTGATTACGATACCCAAGAGTATGATTATATGGAAAGCAAGCTATCTGAAATACGCGGCTTGATGAAACAAGCAGTTACTGAAAACGTATCGCAGTATGCTTTTTCGCCTACAGGCGTACAAACTTCGCTAATGATGAAAACCAATGATGGCTTGTATATCAACCTCCACGAAGCAGCATTGGTAGACTACTCGCTGATGAACCTCAATTTAGATGATAAAAACTTTATCTTCCAATCGTGGCTAACCCCCTGATGCTAGAGGTGACAAAGGCTATCTTTATACGCCTACCAAAACTCCCTTTTCGGCGTACTATAATGGTGAGCGATGATGCTCGCAAAATATTGGCTTCACGCCTTATCCTCAACCTCAATGAACCTTGCGCTATTGCCGATACTTCGTGGATAAAAACCCGTGAAATATATAGGGTGTATGGTGGGGAAATGATTACAGGCAAAAAGCTCTTGGGCTTATACCAACGACTTGCCTACCATAAAATTGGACGAGGTAGATTACAGCAAGGTGAAAACCCAATGGAACTCACGCTGCTAATAACCAAAAAGTACGTGCTTATATTGATTTTTGCTGCCAAACACGGCTTCGACCAAGTGCTTATAGAAGGCTGGAATATAGGCTGGGAAGACTGGTTCGGGCACCGCAAAGATTACGTGTTTGACTTTTGTAACGCCTTATCCCGACTTTGACCTCAAAGGGCTTAACGACTACGCGCATTCTAAAGGCGTAAAACTGATGATGCACCACGAAACTTCTGGTTCTACTCGCAACTACGAACGCCACTTGCACCCAAGCTTACCAACTGATGAAAGATTATGAGTTACAACTCAGTGAAAAGTGGTTATGTAGGTGATATTTTTGCCCATAGGAGAGCATCATTATAGCCAATCTACAATTAATCATTATCTTTATGCAATAAAAAGAGGCTGCCAAACTACAAAAATTATGGTAAATGCTCACGAGGCAGTGCGCCCTACGGGTCTATGCCGTACTTATCCTAATATGATAGGGTAACGAGTCAGCACGCGGTACTGAATACGAGGCTTTTGGAGGCAACAAACCTTTCCACACTACTATTTTTGCCTTTCACCCGCTTGCAAGGAGGACCTATGGACTATACCCCTGGTATCTTCGAAACCGAGATGAAATACGTAAATCCTAACAATAATAGTCAGATACGCAGTACCTTAGCAAAACAATTGGCATTGTATGTAACAATGTACAGTCCGTTGCAAATGGCAGCCGATTTGCCCTGAAAATTACGACCGCTTCCTCGATGCTTTTCAGTTTATTAAAGATGTACCTGTAGACTGGCAAAAGAGTGAATACTTGGAAGCTGAACCTGGTCGCTACATCACTATTGCGCGTAAAGACAAGCACAGCGATGATTGGTATATAGGTTGTACTGCTTATGAGGGCGGACACGCTTCAGAATTGTTGCTCAGCTTCTTAGATAAAGATAAAAATACGAAGCTACTATCTATGCCGATGCTAAAGATGCTGATTATATGAAAAATCCGAAGGCATATACAATTACTAAGCAAAAAGTAAATGCTAAAACTAAGCTCAAAATCACCGCTGCACACGGTGGTGGCTATGCTATAAGAATTAGCAAATTAGGAAATTAGCAAATTTTTCAAATTTTATTTGTATGAAAGTAAAAATGAACAAAGCTACTTTTATGGAGTAGTATTTTTCTTGTGTGCAACCCTTATGGGTTATGCACAGCAAATCACTGTGAAAAGGAACAGTGAAAGACGCTTCCAGGCTTGCCCTGGCAGCAGCAAGCGTTGTGGTGAAAAGGTACCTCGCACGGTACTGCTACCGATTTTGATGGAACTTTTGAGCCTCACAGCCAATAAAGGAGCTGTGATAGTGTTCTCGTCATTGGGTTATAAAGACCAAGTGACAGTGAAAGGGCACAGATGAATGTGGTGCTTCAAGAAGAAATGCAACAGTTAGACGATGTGGTAGTTGTCGGTTACAGGGGTTGCTAAGAAAAAGATGTAACAGGTTCTGTAAACCTTGTTACTACTAAAGACTTCAGCAAAGGACAAACCCTTTCTGCCGACCAGCTTATTCAGGGTAAGGTGGCAGGGGTACAAATTACCTCTGGCAGGGGTGCTCCTGGTGATGGTCAGAATATCCGCGTAAGGGGGTAGGTTCGCTCACCCTAAATTCTAATCCATTAGTAGTAGTAGATGGTATCCCAATGAACGATGGAGCTATAGGGGGTTCACGCAGTGTCTTGAACTCTATCAACCCCGAAGATATTGAGAGTATGACAGTGCTCAAAAGATGCTTCATCTACCGCTATCTATGGTTCGCGCGCTGCCAATGGGGTAATTATGATTACTACCAAAAAAAGGTAAGATGAACCAAGAGATGCAAGTTTCAGTTAACTCGAGCCTTTCAGTAAGTCAGGTATCTGATTATGTAGATTTGTTGTCAGCTGATGAAATACGTGCATTGGTAAACCAAACAGGCAATGCTACCCAAAAAGCCTTATTGGGCAACGCTAATACCGATTGGCAAAAGAAATCTACCACCCAGCTCCCTACAGCCAATACTACAGTAGGTATTTCAGGCAACCTAAAATCAGTGCCTTATCGTTTATCAGTAGGGGCATACTTATGCCGATGGGGTATTGAAAACTGATAAATTCCAACGTGGTACTGCTAAAACTTTCGCTTACGCCTGCGTTCTTAGACAAGAGTTTGCGTACAGAGTTTAACGTATCAGGTTCTTTTATCAAGAACCGCTTTGCCGATAGAGATGCTATTAGGGCAGCCATAGAGTACGACCCTACCCAATCGGTATACGGGGACCTGCTAAATACGATGGCTATCACACTTGGTTGCAAAATGGCAATAAGAATAACAATGCTCCTTCCAACCCATTGGCATTGCTTTACTTGCGCAATAATACTGCTACTGTAAATCGTTTGATTTCCAACGTGAAAGTAGATTATACTTTGCCTTTCTTCAAAGATGTTACCGCTACTATCAACGCTGGTATTGATTATACTAAGAGTAATGGGGATGATATAGTAGATAAACGCCGACCTTCGTCATCAGGCACTTTCAATGGTACTAATACCCATTATACTAACATTGCCTCTAACGCCTTGTTTGATGCTTATGCTAATTATATGAAAAGAAATAGGCAAACACAACCTATCGTTTATGGTGGGGCACTCTTACCAACGTTTCTACTTCAGCAATGTATCTAATCTTACAGAATATTTTGTGGGCGAACGCGATAAGGTTACACCAGTAGATGATAAGAGCCGCAACGTGCTTGTTTCATTCTTTGGGCGTGCAAACTATAGTTTCAACGACCGCTATATGCTTACTGCTACCCTTCGTGCCGATGCATCTTCTAAACTGAACCCAGACGATCGTTGGGGCTACTTCCCTTCATTAGCTTTGGCTTGGAATGCTAAAAACGAATCTTTCCTCAAAGAAAAAAGAGACCGTAAACGACCTTAAATTGCGTCTTGGTTATGGTGAAGTGGGTAACGTAAACGGCTTGGGCGATTACCTTTTCCTTACTCGTTATGTAGGTAGTATTAATGATGGTGCGTACTATCAGTTGGGGAAACCGATTTATTGCTACGGCGCGTCCTGAGAGTGTAAATAAACACCTTAAATGGGAAATAGGTAATACCCTAAATGCAGGTATCGATTACGGCTTCTTTAGCAACCGCTTCTTCGGTAGCCTCGATGTGTATCGCAAGTAACTAAAAACCTTATTGCTGAGGCTAATACTGCACCATTTACTAACTATGGTAGCCGTATAGCGAGCAATATTGGCGATATGGAAAACAAAGGTGTTGAGTTTATCGCTGAGTGTAGTGCCCTGTAAGAGATGATGAGAAAAATATCAATTGGACACTTACTTATAATATCGCTTATAACAAAAACAAATTACCAAACTTACCAACCTGCAAAAATGTAGGCGGTATTAATGGAGGTACAGGTAATACCGTACAACGCCACCAAGAAGGCTATGCGCCTTATACCTTCTATTTGTACGAACAAGTGTATGATGCACAAGGTAAGCCAATTGAGGGGGCTTATGTAGATAAAAACGGCGATGGTAAAATAGATGAGAATGACCGTGTAATGGGTAAAATCACCTTATGCCGATGTAACGATGGGGCTTACTACCAACCTTACCTACAAACAGTGGGATTTGAACATTGCAACCCGTGCGAGCTTAGCAACTATGTGTATGACAACGTGTCATCTGCTAATGCTTCGCTTGATCGCGTTTATTCTGATAATATTTTTGCGCAATACGCCACGCTCTTACTACGACACTTTGCTAAGCGAACGCAAAACCGCTACAATGCTTAGCGATATGTATTTGCACGATGCTTCTTTCTTTAAGATAGACAATATCACTTTGGGTTATAATTTCCCTTCAGCTGATAAGCTAAAAGTACGCCTTTACGCTACGATGCAAAATGTGCTTACTCTTACCAAATACAAAGGATTAGACCCCGAAGTATTATCAATAGATAGTAATAATAGGGCAACTTCCGGTATAGATAACAATGTGTATCCACGTCCAAAAAACTTACCTATTTGGTGTTAACTTAAATTTCTAAACGTATGAAAAGTAACTATATCAAAAATATGGGGATTGGCAGCCGCTTTATCACTTAGTAGCTGTTTGAAAGACTTAGACCAAGACCCCTCAATAGACCCCGATAGCATCAATGCAAGTTCGGTGAAAACAAATAAAGAATATGCAGAACAATCCTTGGCTAAGGTATACGCTTCTTTAGCACTTACAGGTCAAAAAGGTCCCTACCGATTCTCCCGATATACAAGGGTTGGACGAGGGTACTACCAGTTTACCTCGTCTGCTCTTCTATCTGCAAGAATTACCTACTGACGAGAGCCGTAGTAGAGTGGAGCGACCCAGGTGTGCCCTGATTTTCACAATATGAACTGGACAAAAGCAATGGTATTATAGAAGCTATGTATTACCGTTTGGCTCAAACAGTTTCGTTTGCCAACTCGTTTATATCAGTAAACCAAGATAGCCAGTTTGACGAAATGAAAAAGATACGGGAGTGGCTGAAGCGCGTTTTGTTCGTGCCTACGCTTACTATTACCTGATGGACTTGTTTGGCGATACTCCCTATAGTAACTGAAGTGAAAGACAAACTCACTGAAAGCGACCGCAAATCGCGCAAAGAAGTGTTTGCTTTTATAGAAAGCGAACTAAAAGCTATAGAGAATGACCTTAAAGCTCCTAAAAGCCAATGCCTATGGGCGTGTAGATAGGGCTGCAGCTTGGGCATTGCTATCTCGCTTGTACCTCAATGCCAAAGTATATACAGGTGAAGAACGTTATGCCGATTGTATGACTTACGCTAAAAAAAGTAATTGATGAGAGCGGCTATACGTTAGCTTCTAACTACAAATATTTGTTTTTAGCGGATAATGATACCAATGGAGCTCAAAACGAAAACATCTTTACAGTCAACTTTGATGGTCTGAACTCAAAAACTTGGGCAGGTACTACTTTCTTAGTACACGCATCTATAGGAGGTACTATGACTGCCACCGATTATGGAGTAGGTAGTGGCTGGAGCGGTCTGCGCACTACTAGTGCTTTTAGTTGATAAATTTAATGGCACAGGCAATCCTCCTACAGCTTGGACAGATGCACGTGCAATGTTCTATACTAACCGTCAATCGTATAGTATTAGTTCTATAGCTTCTTTTACCGATGGTTATGCGGTTACTAAGTACAAGAATATCACTTCTGCAGGACGAAAAGGCAAAAGACCCCGCAGGTGATTTTGTAGATACCGATATACCACTTATTCTGCTTAGGAGAGGTTTATTTAAACTATGCCGAAGCGGCTCTACGCAAGAATACTAATACAGGCGATGCTCTTACCTACGTAAACGGATTGCGCACTCGTGCAGGGTGAAGCACCCTTAGTGCAGCAAGGCTTACTGTAGATGAAGTGCTAAATGAACGCGCTCGCGAACTTTATTGGGAAGGCTTCCGCCGTACCGACCTAATTCGCTACAATCGTTTTGTAGAAGGTACTTATTTATGCGCTTTAAAGGAGGAGTAGCAGCAGGTACTGCTGTAGCCGATTTCCGCAAGCTCTATCCTATTCCTGCTAACGTAGTATTGGCTTCAGGAGGCGTGATTAGACAAAAATACAGGATACTAAAAACTGAATAAACAATGAAAAAGATAATATTTTTTTAACTTTAGCAGCGGTAGGCTTCGTAAGTTGTGAGAAAGACGAAAAAGCTACCGTAAGTACCGAATCGGCTAATATTACAGCTGAAGTATCGGCTACTACTTTTACTTTAGATAAAACTAAAAGCAGGAGAAAATGCCCTTACTGTATCGTGGAACAAAACAGCTCTAAATGTAGCTACTCCAGTGAGGTATAATGTTACCCTTAGCTATAATGGCAATTCGCAAAGTACCGCACTTACTACCCATACAAGTACTACCCTTACAGTGGCAACACTCAATACACTTTGTATGAAGTTAGGAATGCCTGTTGATACAGCTACTCCTGTAGAGCTAAAAGCCAATGTAGTATTGGGCGATAAGAAAATTGTAGCTTCTTCAGCTCCTAAAACGCTTACTATAACACGTTATAATCAAGATTTTTACATTGTAGGAGATGCGAGTTATGTAGGTTGGAATGCTAACAAAGCACAACAACTTTATCAAGAAGAAGATGGCGTGAATTATGCTATCTATACTTATTTAGTAAAAAGAACAAGAGTTTCGCTTTTTAGGACAACAAGATTGGAATCCTGCAAACTATAGCTTAGAAGAGCTTGGTGTAAGAGATAATTATAAATACTTCAGAAGTATACTAATAAATACTTACAAAAAGGAGGAACAGGAAATGATGGTACTATAGAGAATATAAAAATTCTATGGCGAAACTGGTATTTATAAAGTAAGTATCAATATTACAGACCAATCGCTTACTATAGAAGAAACTACCGCCGATTATAAACCTGAACATATCTATTTAGTAGGAGACGGAGTTTCTGGTACTCCTAAGTGGAAAAATAGAAAATCCGGTAGAAATGACTAAAACAGCTGAAGGTGTTTTTGAAACAACGGTTGTATTACAAACCAGGAGCTGAATTTAAGTTCTTTGGTCAGAAATCTTGGTCAGGCAAAGAATGGGGAGTAACTTTGGAAAAAGAAGGCAATAGTGGCTATTTAGCACCCTAAACAGAATGGTAATATCAAGTTCAATGGAGATGGTAGTAGCAATTACAAAATTACTGTAAATGTAAAAGCAGGTACTTATTCTGTTGTAAAACAATAATTTTTAATAGCCTGCATAAGTATAGGCAACGCACTTTTTGATCAATCACCTTGCTCGCAGTGAGCAAGGTGATTTTTTATGTGCTTTTAGTTGTTCGCAAAAAGGAGCAAAGCAGCATTGGTAGCCAACTCTTCGCTGTAGTCTTTTTTTAAAGGCTTCGTAATCGTTGTCTTGGTGATAACGCTGCCTCAGTAGGGTAGAGGGCAATATCTTTCGCCCAGAGGTCTAATGCCAAAGCCTCTTTTTGATGCCACGAGGCTAAAAGCCTATCAGCAAGAACGCGAAAAACTATCGCTGTCATCTTGCTCGTTATATACACGGCTTAATGTAATTTCCATAGTATTTAGTATATAATCGTTCGTTATAGATTGCGGTTTATTTCTTTCCAAGTCCGGAACAAAAAGCGTAAGCCCCGCATATCTGTAAGCCTTGCGAATGGTAATAAGCCCACAATTCGTGGTTTTTAGCACTCAAATTATTGGCTTTCGCAAATAGCTGGAAGTGCTTGTTCAGCGTATAGTCGGCGTGCAGATTTACATCTATATAACCATTTAGCGTGATTTTTAGGGCTCAATAGTGCCTATTAGGGTAATCTAAGTCGTAGCGATTGCCTATATAGAAAATGTCAATCCCTGCAAATAAGTTAGGCAATATTTTTAAAATCGCTGTATAACGACACCTGTATTTTGTGGCAAATTCCAAGCAATGTGCTCATATTGGTTATCAGCCTTGTAATAGTTGTATTTGCCTTCCAAAAGTAAAGAAAAAGAAAGAACTCTTTTAGGTTACCTTCCATAGCTACTTTTCCTTCTATTTCGCTTTCACCCTGTCATACACTACCCCAAAAGCGTTGTAGTATTGGTAAGGCAGAGGATTGTTGGGGTCTATAGGGCGTCTCGGTAAAAAGTAGTGATGAGCGGTTTTTCTTTACTCAGCCTATAGCTACTCCTGCACGTCGTATTGCTAAGCCCGTAGCCACCTTGCCATTGATGCCCTACAAAAGCATCGGCTTGCACATTGGTAGGTTTCAGTTCCAGCATTGGGGCTAAATAAGGATTGCGCTCGCTCAGTTTGGATAGTGTATTTTGCTGCATTGTTCCTTTTATGCCCCGTGTAGTATCGCATCGGGGGTGAGAGCGTACTGAGGCTTCCACATCGGGGTAAGCCTTTAAATTTGTCATCATCAGTTTGGTTGGCATCTACGTATAGCATAGAAACTCCCAATTTGGCTGATAAGTTTCCTGCTTTAGGGTGATATGCAGGTTGTACCCCAAAGAGCATCCAGCGGTTTTTAATCTCATTCCACAAAGTTATCTTGCCTTTGTAAAGTTTCCTTCGTAATAGTCAAATAGCAATTTTCCTTGCACCTGTTGCCCATCAATGAGTGGCACTTCAAACGAAGGTTTTACTTTTAGGTTTACCTCTTGGCTATTAAAAAGCTATCCGAAAGTGCATCTACCGGAGAAGTCGAACCCTTTGAAGTAAGGATTTGCCCATTGCAAATAAGCGTTACCCCCATAGTTAGGTGTAAGCCTGCTGCATATCGCTTATTTTATCTATCAGGAACGTTTTGCTGAACACATCAGGGCGTATGCCGTAGTAGTTGTGCATTCGCCCTGCCAAGGTAGCCGTTGATGCCCCAAATAAGCGCTTTCATTTTTGGTAGTTATAGCCCAGCGTACCTTTGGTATTGGCATAGTTCGTTTCAGGCAAAGCGTCGGGCACATCGCCGTTGCTCGACAAAATGGTCGGCTACCAACGAAATCTTACTATTGTCGTTCAAGTCGTAGGTTATGTTAGCCTCGCCCATTGAGCGTATTTAGCAACCCCAGCCCTGCAACCTATGTATGAGTTTAGGTAATCCCTCGCGAACAGTGCGTTTTTCTATAGGGGCAGCTTTTCCTTTTTCAGGCACGAAAGGTAGATGCCACAGGCACCGAGTTGAAAGTATGCTTTATCGTTTTCTTTTTCACCGTGATAGAGTCGTTTTTATTTTTACTTCATCACGTATAAGCGTCGGCTATAGTAGGGGCATATGATTTTACCACATCCACCACCTTTGTTGTTAGGCTGTCCTTTCGGCTTTGCGCACTTAGTATCATAGGGAGTGCCAGAGCTCACAAGCAGATATATATTCTATAATTAGTCATTATTATTTTGTTCTTATGGTTATAAAAATTAATCCTATTGCTTTTACCGATGAGTTAGTTTTGCTGTTTCGGCTTTTATGGCAGCCAATTCTTTTTAGCTTCAGCTACTATTTCAGGGCATATCTTTAAAGCTTTTCGCCACGCTTTCAAGTACATAAGTAGCCTGATAGCTGTCTTTTTGCCCATAAAAGTTCTTAGCCATTACGATAAGGCTTTTTGGCAGCGTATTCTTTTGTGCCCCATAGTCTTTAGCAATTCGTTGCACTACTTCGTTAGAGGCTTTGTAATCTTTATCTTTATTTTTGTAGTAAGCATCGTAATACAAGGCTTCTGCAGCCACGTTCTTGTTTTCGGTGCCTGTTTTTCCACCTCTTTGTAGTATTTACGAGCCTGAGTATCATCGCCTTTTTAGTGGGTACGAGCCAATACCACATAAGCATCAGCCTTTACGCGCGCATCTCATTTGCTTGTCGGCTAACACCTTGTTGGCATATTCGTTAGCCTTGTCATATAGGGTTTTTCGTTATAGCACACACGCATTAGGTTACTGCGAGCAAAGGTGCGATTTTGGCTGATAGTCGCTCTTTTTTCAAGCTCTTCCAAGTAAGGTTTAGCCTTTAGGTAGCTGCCGGCATCTAATAGTATTTGGCACACGCGCACCAATGATTGTTCGCTGAAGTCGTTATGAACTACTCTTGTACACTTTCTCAAAATAAGTGAGAGCGTTGGCTTTGTTACCCTTGTTGAAGTACGATTGCGCCAAGTAAAATTCGGCATTGGTACGTCTCATTCCGTTAGGGTACTGTTTGATGTATTTTTCAAAACCAGCAATAGCCTCATCTAAGTTGTTTTGCAAATATTGTCGTTCTGCCGATTCGTAAGTAGCTGCTTCAAGTTCCAAATTGGTAACCTCTACATAGCCCAAGCTCTTTGCCCAAGCGGCATATTCATTCACCTGACCCATATCTACATAAATCAGCTTTGCTGAAGCCACCGCCTGCGAAGCCTCATTTGTATTGGGGTAATCTTTAGCAATTGTTTTGAATAGCTGTAAGGCTTTTTGCTCTTCACCTCTGCTATAGTACACCAATCCTTGTCGTAATAGCACACGAGGCACTAATACGTTTCCTTTGTAGTTTGTAGAAAGCTGCTCGTAATATTCCATACCTTTGGACATATTTCCTTGCGTTACGTAGGTACTACCCAATTCGTATAACGCATTGGGGCGCAAGTTTGAGTCGGGATAGTTTTTTTATAAACTTTTTCCAACTCCTCAATTTTTGTTATTAGCACGGTCTACAAAACCATAGCTAATAGCCTTTTGGTATGCAGCGTAATCCTGATTCTCGGTTTTTTGCTTCTATCAGTTTGTTGTAGCCCTCCATTGCAGCTCAGTACTTACCGGTTACAAAATACGAATCTCGCCAATCGCAACATTGCATCTTGTTTCCAAGCCTCATCTTTAGGGCTTTGTTTCAAAATAATTTTTCAAAGTTTGTAATAGCATTAGCGTATTGGTGTTGGTTGAAATAGCTATAAGCCAAGCTGTAATACACCTTGCTGTATTCATCAGTTTTTGTTGCTGAAGGGTTTGCTAAGAATTTGTCGAAGAATGTTGTAGCTTTGCTGAAGTTTTTAGCTGATAAGCACTTTCACCAGCCCAGTAAGCCGCACGAGCCGAGATAGTGCTGTTATCGGTAATAGCACGTTCCAAATACTTAAGAGCTTCGGTGTATTGCTGATCGTTGAACAGTTCCGCACCTCTGTAAAAAGCTACTTTTTTGTAAAGCTCCTTATCCTTTTGCATCGGTTGATTTTTTTCTAGTATACTTATTGCAGCCTCATAGTTGCCCGATGAGATATACGAATCTACTAGTAGCGATTGTATTTCTTCCTTGTTGTCTTTAGGGTAAGCTTTGGCATAGCCCATCAGTACCGAAGGCACTGCTTCATAAACATTTCCTATTTCATAACTCAAGCGAGCGTAGTTTAGGGTAAGCATCTTTTTTATTTGCTCGTCAAAAGTCATTTGCGAAGCATTTCTAAAAAGCGTTTAGAGCCTCTTGCTTTTTTATTGGTTTTTAGGTAGCATTCTGCCAAGTGGTAGTAAGCATTTTGGGCTACTTCATCATTTCCGTCTATAATCTTGTTAAATTGAGAGACAGCCCCCTCGTAATCGTTGTTTTTTGTAGAGCGCATACCCCATATAATAATAGTCGGTATTAGAAAGTTTTCCTTTTTTTGCCTTTGTATAACATCAGGTGAGGCAAAAGCCTCTTGGTATTTTTAAGGTTGAAGTAACTTTCACCCACAATTTTGTGCAGTTCCGAAATTTCCTGTGCATTTTTGTTTTGGCGAGTTGTTTTTCGCCCTCCTCAATAGCGTCATCGTACAACGCCTGACTGAAGTACATATTTGCCTGAAAAATAGCTCACATTCTTATCACTATCGCTGGCACTTAGTCTCGCCAAATAGTTTTTCAGCTTTTTGGTAGTCATCGGCATCATAGTTTCATATAGCCCAAGTAGTATTTAGCATCGTTGCCGTAGGTACTACTGTTTTGCACCGCCTCAAAGTGTGAGCGCGATTCGCTTTGTTTGTCCAGTGTAAAAGAGCATATCCCTTTTTGGAAGTTTAGTTTTTCTTTTTCGGCACTATTTAGCCTGAGCGGGTCTACAGAGGCATACCATTCTAAGGCTTCTGTATAATTTCCTTGTTCGTAATAAAGGTTTGCCATTTGCAAATAAGCATCGGCACTTAGTGGCGACTCGTGGCTTGTAATAAACTTATTTTACCAAAGTTTCAGCCCCTTTTGTCCCAAAATAGCAGCGATTGTAGCCACGTAGTATTCACTTTGTGTGCGTATAGTTTTGTCGTTGCCATTGTTCATTGTTTCCCTAAAGATAAGCTGAGCAGGCTGATAAAGTTTTGCAGATAGCCCCAACCCTTTTTGATACCGTTGTTGAGCATTGGTATCGCTTTGAGGGTTTCTTTGTGCTATCAAAGTACCACTACTTATCAATACCCATAACATTAGTAAGAAAAATCGCTTCTTCATAAATATATATTTTGAATAATTGCTGCAAAGATACAAAAATAATGTTTAATGGATAATGATTAATGCTTAAAAGTTTGCTTTAATATTGAGCTAAAAACGGAGTTATGTTATCCTTAGCTCTTCCTTAGTTATAATTTTGCTCATTTGCTCATTTGCTCATTTGTTGTATCTTTGCGTGAAGAATTAATAAATACAATTTCTATGAAAAACATATTCTGTTTAGCCCTTGTAGGCTTTTGCAGCAACAGCACAGACCTATGAATTTAAGGTCGTAACAGCAGTAGAATCGGTAGTGCCTTCTGGTATGGGGGCGTTCACGCTTGATTTCGACCAATGAAGAGCGCAATTACAAAGATTTTACCACTACCCGCTCCGAAGAAGGCGATGAGCGCAATAAAAAGCGACCGCGATGAGATTCGCGTAAAAGGCTTTGACGAAACCAAGTTGCTGAACTTTTTCAATATTGCGGGGATTCGCTTCCCAAAATATCGCTGCCAACGATGCCCTTATCACTTCCAAACTCAATGCGATGAGCGAAGAAGGCTGGGAACTTGCCTTCGTTACCAGTGGTGTAGAAAGCAATTCAGGCAAAGAAGATTCTACAGGGCTTTTTATCACCCGTTTTGTGTTCAAACGTTTGAAGAAATAGCTGTTTTTACTCTTCCCCTTTTGCGTCATACACTTTGGCAAACTTTTAAGAGTTTGCCAAAGTTAATTACTCTTTGAAACGCTAATCAATGCCGCAGCTTTGTGCACTTATCGCTTCGCTCCTATTATCACCCTGTGCAATCCGTTATTCCTGCTGAAGAAAAAGAGGTTACTTATACCGAGTTTCTTCCGTGTGAGGCTTTGCGTTCGTTTATTTATTGCTATTGGGAACTGAAATCTCCTCTGCGTAATACGCCTTTCAGCTACTCGAGTAGTTGCCGATGGCTGCATCGACCTGTTTTTTTGAATGCAATAATCCGCAGATGAGTTCCCTTATGGGCTATTACAATACGTATGTAGAGATTCCTATAATGGGTGCATTTCATTATGTGGGGGTGCGCTTTCTGCCCAGTGCCTTTCCGCTACTTTTCGGTCAGGATGCTTTTGAAATCAGCGCACAAGAAATACCCTTGCGCGAGGTAGTCACCTTCGCTGGCTACTTATATTGCTCAGCAGTTGGAAATTCCCTTTCGTTAGCTGCCATTGCACAGCGCTTGACAACTATTTTCTTCGCCACCCTATCACAACGCCTTTTGCAGACGGACAACCGATTTTTTTCTCCGCCCTTTTTGCAGATATTGCAAAGCAAAGGGAGCATACACATTAGTCAGTTAGATACAGGTATCAGCCCCGACAGTTGCGCCGCCTTTTCGACTACTACATAGGCGATAACCCAAAGACTTTTAGCAATATTGTGCGTTTTCAGCATATACTAAGTGCAAAAGCCTATCACAACCATTCCTTTTTAGACACCTATTACGACCAAGCCCACTTTATCAAATCGTTTTAAAACATTCTATGGCGATACCCCGAGTAAGGTGTTAGGCTGAAGAATGTCCGTTTTTACAATCGTATTCCCTGCGCTTGCGGTACTTTTTGCCCCCGAATAACAAATATATTATCAGAATGAAATTAAACGCAGGTATTATTACCGAAAAAAATTAGCCGAGAGCAAAGATTTCTACACCCAAGTATTGCAATTTGGTGTTACTTTTTGAAAACGACTTTTTATTTGCTGTTGCACACCCCCAATCACGAGGCAGAAATTGGTTTTTTTGTTGCCTAACCACCCTTCGCAACAGCCTCTCTTCCAAAAACCTTTTACCCAACAAGGCGTATACCTCACCATTGAAGTAGAGAATGTAGACGACTATTACCACAGCCTAAAAGAGCAGGGAGTGCCCATCGCCATAGCGCTTCGCGAAGAGCCTTGGGGTGACCGCCATTTTGCCATTATAGACCCTAACGGTATCGGTATTGATATAGTAACCTATTCTGCACCAGAATAAAAATGAAAAATAAAATACAAAGCCTCTCCCGCTTGTAGAGAAATCTATCAGCGGGGATTTTTTATATCCCCAACTTATAGTAATACCTACACCTTAAAAATATTTATAAAATAATATATAGTAAGTTTGCTTATTATATAAAAACATACTACCTTTGCGCCCGAATAAAGAAGTAAATTTGAATTATATATGAATGTTTTTAATTATCAACGGGCATCCTACTATGGAGACGTCTAACGCCAATAAGGCTATTTTTAGAAGAAGTAAAACGCTTGCTTCCTGAAGCTGAAGTAAGTAACTTGCAAGCTCTCTACCCTAACTATCAAATTGATGTAACTGCAGAACAAGCTAAACTTGTAAAAGCAGATGTAATTGTATGGCAATTTCCCGTGAATTGGTATTCACTTCCCGCCTTGCTGAAAAATGGTTAGACAACGTATTTTCACACGGCTTTTGCTTATGGCGACAACAAGCTAATGGGCAAGAAACTCATCCTTTCTTTCACTACTGGAGCACCTGAAGAGGCTTACCAACATGGTGGCGCACAGAACTATCCGTTTACCGATTTTCTCAATATTCACCGCCAAACTGCCAATCATTGCAAACTGCTCTTCCAAGAGCCTGTAATCTCTTATGGGATGAAGTACATCCCAGAAGTAATGCCCTAAAGAAGTGCTCACAACCCTACAACAAAGAGCCAAAAGATCACGCCGCTCGATTAGTTACAAAAATCAAAGAATTAAGTTAATTTGCCAATCGATAAAAAAATTGCCGTATAGCAGTGTGTTACACGGTTTTTATTCCATTTATAAATGAAAAAGAGACCTATCAAATATTGGATTATCGTGGCGAGCAAAGACCACGTACAAATGGGCGTTGCGGGAGGCTTTTGCTCAAGCCTGCCACGGCAAAGCACAGCCTTTGAAGCGTATGCAGGAGGGTGACGGTATTCTCTATTACTCTTCCAAACGCCATTTTGGAAAAGAAGACAAATGCCAAGCCTTCACGGCTATTGGCAGAGTGAAAGACGAGGAAGTCTATGCCTTTCAGATGAGTGAAAATTTCTGTCCGTTTAGGAGAAATATTACTTTTGTAGACTGTGAAGAAACGCCCATAGCCAACCTTATCGAGCTATTGGACTTTATCCCCAACAAAAAGGCGTGGGGATATCCTTTTTCGCTTTGGTATTTTTGGAAATATCGGAGAACGATTTTTAAACTTATAGCCTCTAAAATGTTACACAATGACCTCTCAGCCCTCAATTTTTTTAATTTGAAAGCCGAAGAAAGCTCAGGGCTTTTACTTTGGCAAGTAAGTATGTTATGGCAACGCGGAATCAAAAAAGTGTTGCAACCTTTCGACCTCACACACCCCCAGTTTGTACTCTTGGCGAGTGCCCAGTGGTTCGCCCAACAAGGAAAGGAAATCACGCAGGTATCTTTGGCAAATTTCACCAAGATAGACCCAATGACTACCTCGCAAGTAGTGCGCACTTTGCAGAGCAAAGACCTTATCACAAGGGGAAGAACACAAGACCGACACCCGCGCCAAAGTAGTTGCTATCACCGATAAAGGTGCCGAACTCATCGCGCAAGCTGTTGCTAAAGTCGAGGCTTTTGATGATGAATTTTTCAGTATTTTGGCAACCGAACAGCCCTCGTTCAACACTCAACTGCACAAACTTTTTGACGAATTAGGGAGATTGTTATAAATATTTTTGAACTTTTAGAATTAGAACTATATTAAAAATGGAACAAAATTCTATAACAATAGAAGAATGTAAAAGAGCTTATAAACATTTAGTTGAAAAAGGATACTTTACTGAAAAAAACACATTTTTGATTTCTATATTGATCATAGAGATAAAGAGTTGATAGAAGTGTTGCATAAAATGGGGTATGAGGGGAACCTTTTAGCTTTGGGATACTTTTTATCCTGAGTATGGTGCTTTTTATTATGTTATTGATGTAGATAGAATAAGTATGGATGATGCAAAAATAATGGATGATTATATCAAAGATTGGAAAGATGGCAATGAATAAAACTTTGTCCGTTTTTTTACAATCGTATTCCCTGCGCTTGCGGTACTTTTGCCCTTGAATAACAAATACATTATCAGGATGAAATTAAATGCAGGTATTATTACCGAGAAATTAGCTGAGAGCAAGGATTTTCTAATAAGAGCCTTGGGGCGACCGCCATTTTGCCATTGTAGATTCTAACGGCATCGGTATAGATATCGTAACCCTATTCCGCCCCTGAGTAAAAATGAAAATCCTCACTGAAAGAAAAAAATCTATCAGTGGGGATTTTTTATTAGAAAAATTATTTACTACTTTTGCACTCATCATTCGTAATTCGTCATTAAAATTATGCCTCATACCTCTTCATTACTTTTGCAAGGCAATTATAATAGAGACTATAGTTGTTGTTATTTCAGTATATATATTAGGAACAATCTATGGCGGAACAGATGCAGCTGGTTCAATTATAGGAATCATCTTTATCCCCCTACTTGCAGGAGTAATTCCCTCTTTCTTAATAGCTAAAATCATAGAAAAGCACATAAAACTCACTTCTAAAAACCCAATAATAGGTGTTCTTCTATTTTTGTACTCACCTTTATTTCTGTAAATATAGGCGCTATAGTTTTCAGTTTTTTAAAAGATGGTGAATGGATTGAAAGACATCATTTATATGAAATACGAGAAGCATTCTTCTATTCCTGTGGTATACAAACCTTAGGGGTAGCCATTTGGTTAGGAATAAAACTCCTGACTTGTCCGGATTAGTGCGACAAAATTTAATTTTTCTCAAATAGTCCTTCATAGCCTGTGAGAGACTTGTTCGCATACGGTACTCTTTTTTGAGTTATTTTATTAAAAAGTCGTGCATCAGTAACCCTTTTAGCCTCGTAAACGAACTTTTTTAATTGAAATTCCCGTCTGCAACTCAATATGTTTTGCTCAAAGCTAAGGATATAAAAGCAAATTAAAATGTGTAATTTTTATAGGTTCTTCCTTAAAATGAAAAAAATAGGGCGCATTTCAAGGTCGTTTTTGATATTCTAAACGCCTGTTCCACTCTATAAAGCTCGTGATAACGCTCAATAACCATTGAATTACTAACTTCTTCCTCTTTCAAATTCGTAAAATATCCTTTGATGCCCCAAAAAGCTGTTTGTTTTTCTCTATTAACTCCTCATTCAAACTTACCTTGCCGCCTTTTTTTCTTGTACAAACTTCACTTTCTTCTGCCCACTTGGTCGAGAAACTATCTCTTTGGCTCTCTTAATCTGTTTTTTTCCAACTCGTATTTATCTTTTTCGATAGCGAACTGATGAGAAAAATCACATATCAAAAATCCTTTATTTGTTGAAATTCTTTACCTTTCTCTATCCAAGCATAAGTGGAACGGCTGTTGTGCGTAGGATGAACACCATCGACAAAAATACACCACATCCCCTTCTTCCTTTTTCTTGAAGAATTTTTAGAGAGCGCTTCAGCAAATAGTTTTTTTGTTTTAAAGGATCCGCCTCACAAGGCACTTCGGTTGTTTTCTTGTAGGAAAAAAACCAATTCTGTTAAAGTAAATCAGCCATTCCTTGTGGAGTATAGGTAACTTCAAAAGTGTCTTTAACCCATTGAGATACTTGTTTTGCATCTGTATAAAGATGTGCGTAACTCTTGTTTTTAAGGATTCTATTTGAAAAATATTAAGCAGACCTTGATAACCTTTATAACGATTCTCAAGAAGTTTATCTAGTCCTCCTTCAAGATATAAGGAACGATAACGATAAGTAGTAGAAATATCTATACCCAAGCAATCAGCAACAAAAAAATAGGAGTATTGCCCATAGAAAGCATCAAAATGCAGGTAACTCGGGCATAATCCAGCGACCTTGCAAGTTGCGTTGGAGCTTTCTAAGTTCCTCTATTTCTGTTGGTGATAATGTTAGTTCCATAGATGGTGCAAAAACAACAATTTTTATTTATTCAGCAATCTAAATATATTCCAATGTAGGGATTAGTGATCGTTTTTGCTTTTGCCGAAAAGCAGAAACATACAGTAACTTTAAAGTGAAGTAATAAAAGTTAAACTACCCCTACCAAATTGGGGATAATGAGAATATAATCTGGCTTAGGCTCTTTTGTCCAGCCATACACCACCCAGATAAGACAAGACCCAGCTGCAAACAAAAGGTTGCCAAGGTTGTGCTTTGTGCCCCTCTAAGTTGCGCATAATTTGAGGAATATAGGCTACAAATACAGCCACTCCTATAAAAGGCTCCCTATGGAACCTATAAGCAAATTAATTTTTTTGCTTGATATTTCTTTTTTCGTTCATAATAATATGGTTTTCTGCAAAGATAGTAATAATTTGCGATTTTACAAAGAAACTTCAAAAATAATTAGAAACATTTTTATTTTTACACTCTGCGTAACGAAGCCTGTAATCTCCGAATATAAGGGTCTTCCACTACATCAATAATAGCTAAAATATCAGCTGGAATACGCATTGATGAGTGAGTAATATTAAGCTTTTTGTCAATTTCTATAGTCAAAAAGAAATGGTTTGCGAATTTATCAAAATGCAGGTAACTCGGGCATAATCCGAGCGACCTTGCAAGTTGCGTTGGAGCTTTCTAAGTTCCTCTATTTCTGTTGGTGATAATGTTGAGTTCCATAGACAGTGCAAAGATAATAAATCTTTTATTTATTCGCAATCTAAATTTGTTTGACTATAATTCGGTTGCTTTTTGCCCATAAAGTGATGAGCATTGTTTCAGGTATTTTTGTTCATAAAGCTTACGAATTAGAATCAGGCCTGTCGAACGTGTCAAACAGACCTGATTTCGAGAGTTAGAACTCGTGAAAAGAACGCTGGGTTGCCTACAGTGGTTAGTATTTGCTCTATTGTACCAGTAGCGGGGTCGTACAAAAATAGTCCGCGTTTATCAGTACCAAAGGCAGCAAATACGGCTTTGTTCTTCAATTTTCCTATGAATACACTATGTCCATCACTAACGGGTATGCCCTGTATTTGCTTAATAGTTTTAGCATTAAGGTCTATAATAACAGCCATCGAGCTTTTGGCAGTATAAGGGTTTGCCGTATAGAGTTCAGAAATACCTACATAAGCAGCTACTTTGCCATTGCCCATATATTGCGTATTGAACACGCAAGCGGGTTTTGTAGTTAGTACCTTCAATGGTAGTGGTAGATATATCCCAAGTTTTGGCAGTATCAAAATTCTGTTTCCGATACAGTGTTAGCATTTGGTATGCATATAAATCCACTTTTTTTATTAGCAGGGTTGAAGCCAAAATATCCTACAGTAGCTATATAGAGGTCTTTTTGTTTCGGTAGCGAACATCATACCTCTACACTGAGCCATAGGGCGAGTAGGGAAAGTAAGTCCTGAAGTAGTTTCTGAAACTACTTTTTCTACTACGTCTGTTTGTGGGTTAATGATAGCCACATCACATTGTAGGTAGTCAGCGTAAGGTTGCCAACCACCACCTGGGTTTATTTGGGTAAGGCTTAGGTAGTATTTACCGTTGTGTAGTATACCCATAGCAGGGTCGGGACTGGTATCGCCGTGAGCGTATTTGGTAAGGCTTATTTCACCTGTTTTTTCCATTGTTTGCGGGTTGATAATCCATACAATGCCCATAGCGTATAGAGGTACGTAGGCTTTTAGTAGGGCTAACAATAGTTAGGGTTCCCAAACATTGAGTTAGCAGGAGTTGATAGGTTAGCTTTTTTTAGTAAAGCGTTTGGTAGAGAGGTCGTAGCTGTAAAGAGTCACACCTCCAGTACCTTTCATAGTATCGAATAGGTAGATGTTATTACCTTCTACTTGTACCGAAGAGCCAAATTCTACTTGTTCAGCCAGACTGTTATCAACAGAACTAGGTAGAGCATTAAAAAGTTGTAGATAAGAGCTACCACTTGTACCATCTGGGTTAGCAACTGAGGTTTCAAGCAGGTAGTTGCCCATTCCTCCTTTAAGTATAGTCTCTGGTGTATTGTCGTCTTTTCTTACAAGACACAGCAATGAGTGCTAATGAGCACAAGGTTAAGATTGATTTTTTTCATGGTTTTATATGTTTTTTTGATTACTTTTCGATTTTTGCAACGCTATAAAAGCCTGTGCGGCTCACACTAAAATGCGTAGAAAAAGTCTGCACCCCCTTCACTGTTTAGCACTTGCTTGCTGATACCGGTAGCAGGGTCATAGCTAAACAAACCTCTTTTTCTTTACCCGATACACAAAAAAATTACTTCGCTGTTGTTTCTACCAATAAACACGCTGTGGCTATCAGTATAAGGGATACCATCAATCTTCTTAATAGTTTTAGCATTGAGGTCTATCAATACAGCAATACCATTTTTATCGATAAAAGGATTATCAATATTAAGTTCGGCAGCAGCTACAAAAGCAGCTATTTTGCCATTCCCTAAATATTCAGCACTGTATATGGTAGAGGGTTTATAGGTAGTACCTTCAATAGTAGTGTTGGATATATCCCAACTCTTACTGCTATCAAACTCAGTAGCCGATACAGTAGTACTTTGAGGAATGCACACAAACCCTGAATGGGTATTTTGCGGATTGAACCCAAAATAACCAGCACACATTATATATATCTTTGTTTTTCGGTAGTGAAAATACAAGTTTTATACGAGGGTTGAGAAGGCATAGCTAAGTGAGTAGTGGTTTCTGAAATTATCTTTTTCTACCTTATCAGTTTGTACATTGATGATGAGTACATCACTTTGGAGATGGTTGTCATAAGGAGCATAATCAGGTCCTAATTGCAATAGGGGTAGGTAGAAATACCCATCGCGTATTATTCCGTAGCCTGCATCCGGACTGGTGTCGCTGTGTGCGTACTTTTCAATGTCTATTTCACCTGTTTTCTGCATTGTTTGTGGATTGATAATCAACACCCTTGGTGTGTTGTATAAAAGGCAAAATAAGCTTTGGTATCGCTCACCTTTATCAAGTTGCAGGGCATAGAATGTGCAGGGGTATCAAATTTTTACTTTCAGTAAGTTTTTGGGTAGTAGGGTTGTAAATAAATTTTCTCACACCATAACTACCATCAATAGCATCTAATGAATATACCTCATTGCCATATATCATTACACTCGACATATAAGGCACTTGTATAGCTTGTTTGTTGTTTAAGGTAGTAGTGGCATTCAGATCATTAGTAAGTTGTAGATAAGAACTACCACTTTTTACCGTCGGGATTTTTAAAGGTAGTTTTCACTAAATATTTTTCCACTGCCTTCATTAGAAGGAGTAGGGGCAGGGGTGTCGTCTTTTTGCAAGACACACTAAGCAGCCCAAGACTGCACAAGGTTAAGATTACTTTTTTTCATGGTTTTATATGTTTTTGTTATTAATTGCGTTTTTAGGGGATGTTTATAATCAACAAATTAGAAAATGACTCTAATCTTCACTCCCCCATTGATTCCCGGGAGCGGACGGTTAAATTCTGATAAAGTCTTTTCGTTGGTTACATTGCGCAATTTACCCGATATAAAAAGCTTGTTGTTTAGAAAACTGTGTTCAAAGCCTATATCAAGAGTAGTGCTGCGCGGTATACGGCGTTTCTGCAACTGGGTCATTTTCAAAATCGTAAAAATATTCTTCTACGAAAAGCTACATCGGCAAACAGACGCGTATTCTGACCGCTGCCGCCAAAAAGGTTTTCGCGGTGAAACTCTACCCCCTGCATTTGCCATCAGGTAGGGTATGTTGGGCATACGTTTGCCTTTGGTAGGGTTGGGCACGGTGCTAGCCGGCTCGTAATCGCGAGTATCGCGTAGGTCTTGGTAGGTAGTATTCACATAGGCGTAGAGCGAGGGTAGCACATCGGCTTTAGCTTCAAACTCTACCCCAAGGGTGCGCATCTCTCCAAAATTCTGATATTGAGCACCTATAAGTCCGGCGGTGTAGCGTATCATATCCTGTAAGTACATATAGAAGAAGTTCATCTCTATCTGTGCATTGGTGGGGTGTTTGCTCGTAAGGTCGAAGATAACCCAATATTGGCGCTGGCATTGCGTTCAGGCAATAGGTCGGCACTAGGTACTACACTGATACCATCGCCCAAGAGTTCATTTTCCGAAGGGATACGCACTTCATAACCTGCCGATAGCTTACCCATTAGCGAGGGCAAAAACCGATAGCGCAAGGCGTTGTTCACTCCCCAATTGTTTTTGTGTACATCTACATCATACTTACCAGGTACAAACAGCGGTGCCATTTGGGTATGCATAGTGTATTGGTAGTAGCGCAAGGTGAGCGAATTCAGAAATATATCATTAAGTGAACGCAGGTCATAGGTAAGACCGGTCACCCAGCTGTGCATATGCGAATCAAAATTCACCTGCTTCCCTAAGCTGCGTGTCTTCAGCTCATCTTTAGGGTACCTTCTGCTACAGAAAGCACACTGTTGAAGTTAAAAGAATGACGTTCGTTTATGATATCTCTAAGTTCGTTTTGTTGATGGAGAGAGGTTTTTGGTCGTCAGAATCTGAAGGGAAGTTGTAGCCACTTCACCTCCATAACGCGAAGGGGTAGGGTAAGAACTGCCGTCCCATTCATAGCGACGAGTAGCTTTATCGATGAAGTTCATTTGGGTAGTACCAATCCGTTGAACATATCGAGGTTGAGCCCTTCAGTAAGGAAATTGTCTTTGGTGAGTTTGTTTGCCAAGCCCGCCATTAGGGCTTTTCGCTATGGGCTTCATGAATGTCGTACTCTATACCTTGTATTTCTTTGTAAGTCTTCACTACAACGGGTTCAAACTCTACCTCGTCAAACCACCATTTTTTTAGCTTTAAAGCTTCCTCCGATGATGTATTTTCGGTATTTATCGTGGTTGCGGGTGATGCGCAATCCCTTGCGATAGAGGGCGAGATCGAAAGTATAGTTATTATCAGAAGTAGTATAACCACCCCCGATACCCTAAGGTATATCCGCGTTCTTTTAGGTTGCGTTTAAAAACTCCTTGTACTTTATGGGTATTGAAACTCTCATAACCATAGCTGAGGTCGGCATATTTATCAGGGTACTCGCGAATGACGATATTGATAGCTCCTCCCAAAGACGATCCTCCAAAGCGGGCAGGTACCACACCTTTGTAAATCTCAATGCGGTCTATCATATCTACCGGAATATCATTGATGTCTAAATAATCGGTCTGCTCAGTCATTGGCAATTCATCTATAAAAAGCCAATGCGCTTGCCCTCTAAGCCCTCGTACCGAAATACGCGAACTACTACCTACCCCTCCAGAAGTCCGCAGAGTGATGCCTACCGTCTTGGCGAGGATATCTTGCACATTGCTCACCGTACCCCGCATATTGCTCATATCAATTACCGTGATAGGCATACTCTCTTCTTTTTTCTGGTGCGCTATAGTCTTTGCCGATACTATTACTTCGCTTATTTGCTCAGCTTGATCTTTTTAATGATATGTCTATACGTGTTTGCTGTCCGGTGCTTACCTTTTTAGTAGCAGTTTGATAACCTAAGTAACTGAATAGTAGGGTATAATTACCTTTTTGGCAGGCAGCCAACTCATACTCTCCATTAGCATTAGCAATACTCCCTTTCTTCAATTCTTTGATGTAAACAGTAGCTTGTAGCAGGGGATACCCGTACTTTTTGTCAGTAATGGTACCGATGAGTTTTATACGTATTCTGAGCCGATACTGAAGCAGAAATTAACAGTAATAAATAAAAAAATCTGTTCATAAATTTGTTTATTTGGTATAGATTATTTACTTTTTGCTCTAAATAATGAGTTTCAGGTAGCAAAAGTATAGCAAAAAGCTACATACGAGACTTTAATCTTATTAGCAAAAATTTTAATTTGAATGGCTATGATAAATGAAGTAACATTACCGTTGATAACCAATGAAGAAGAAATACTTACTTATTACGAAGGGGTAAGCGAGCAAATAGCTCATTTTTCAGTTAGAGCAACAAGCCTTAGGGCATCATACTTACTACCGTTGGCAAGCGCAAGTAAAACAAGAGGCTACTTTCGAAGGGCGTATGGATATCCCTTCTTTGCGCCTCTATTTTGTAACCCAAACCCACAAAGGCATTCAGATAGAGGTAGATAAATCTTTTTCCACTGCCAAGGCAGGAACGCATAATATCTTTTTCGGACGTGAAGAATGCACAGGCAAAGACTTTTTGCATAAAGACGATACTATAGAGGTCATTACCTTAGCCATTAGTGCCGAGCAGTTTGCGCACATAGCTACCCAGTATCCCGAAACCTTTATGAGTTGGTATGAGCGTTACCAGCGCAGCGGCAACTTTATGCTTTCACCCGATTATTCCTTGCCTACTACTTTTTGCTATGCAAACAGCACTAAGCCAATTGCAGCAAGCCTCCTTATTGGGCAAAGCTTCCCGCCCTTATGCCGAACTCAAGATACAAGAACTTCTCCTCTTGCAGCTCTATCAATACGAACAACAGCAGTGCCAAAGTTGCCAATATTGCAAGACCCAAACCGATGTACAGAAGATGTACGAAGTGCGCGACCGCCTTACAGCACAATTAGATGCCACCCCCTCTATTACCGATTTAGCTCGCGCAGTAGGTATTAATGAAAAGAAGCTGTGCTACGGATTTAAAGAAGTGTTTGGCAATACCGTCTTTGGTTATTTATACGATTATAAGATGACCTTAGCGCGCCAGCTACTCCTCCATACCGATAAGACCATCAGCGAGGTCGCCCTCGCTTGTGGCTACGACTATCTGTCGCATTTCTCAACAGCCTTCAAGCGCAAATACGGCATCAATCCCAAACAGCTCAAAATTAACTCATTAAAAAGCCACAGCTTTAGGCTATGGCTTTTTCGTTCTTAGAATAATAATTTACTTGTCAATCGACCCTACTACGCGCTTCATAAAGCTGTTTAGGGCTTCTTTCTGCGGAGTGCCGGCTTTTTATCATATTATCCACCTCAATGGCTCCGTAGAAATTAGAGAGCAATTCACCTATTACGTCAAGCTCCTCATCTTTGAGTTGCTCACATTCTATGAGATTTTTCGAGAGTCTCTACCGTCTCATTCACATAATCCTGATCGTTGGTTTCAATAAACTGAACGATGTGTTTAATTACCGGTAATCTCATCTATAAATTGCTTTAATATTTCGGCTTTATTAGTTTGCACTTGGTTTTACCAAAGCACCATTTTTGAAAGCCGCAAAAGTAGGTGAGGTTATCCACTTTTAGCCAGTTTGCGCGATTCTGTAAACGCCTCAGCATCTACATATACGAAAGTAGCATTAGCGGTTTCGCTAGCGTACTTTTTTTAAACTTTGGTTTCATTATTTTTGCAATTGCCGCACCATCCAGCGCCAAATTGTACGAATACAAGCGGATTAGCAGCTACTACTTCTTGCAAGTTATCTTGGGTTAGTTCTGTCATACTGATAAATTTTTAATTGAGTGAGTCTTTTAGTCAGTGCAAATAGATAGGTTTACAATGATTAAGTTATTATGAAAAATTATAATTAGTGCGATGCTAAATAGCTAGCAACTCCTTTGCGGTCAGCATTCATGGCATCTTTACCTTCTTCCCAGTTAGCAGGGCATACTTCACCGTGTTGTTGTACGTGGGTGTAAGCATCTACTAATCTAAGGTATTCTTTTTACGTTACGTCCTAGAGGCATATCGTTGATGCTTTCGTGGAATACTTTACCAGTTTCGTCTATGAGGTAAGTAGCGCGGAAAGTAACATCATCACCTTCTAAAAGGTAAGCGTCAGCTACTTCGTCATATACCCTCGTTAGAGTCAAGGATACCAAGTGTACGAGCAAGGTTGCGGTTGCTATCAGCCAAGATAGGGTAAGTAACACCCTCAATACCACCATTGTTTTTAGGGTATTTAGCCAAGCCGAAGTGTACTTCAGCAGTATCGCAAGAAGCGCCGATAACCTTCACGTTGCGTTTTTCAAATTCAGCCAAAGCCTCTTGAAAAGCGTGTAGCTCAGTAGGGCATACGAAAGTAAAGTCTTTAGGATACCAGAAAAAGGAGTACTTTCTTTTTGTTGTTTACGGCTTCGTTAAGCACGTTTATTTTTGAATGTGTCCCCAAGGTCGCTCATAGCGTTAACCTCAATGTTAGGGAATTTTTCCTACGAATGACATATTTATGATGTTTTATGGTTTATTTTTTTCTGGCGGCAAAATTACTATCATTTTTATTGAAGAAATAGTTTTCTAATTGAAAGAATTTATAAAGCAATAAGTTTAATACATGACAAAAACAATATAGAAGGTACTTTGACAAAAGAGCTGAAATTCTTTATATTAGAGTTTCTAATCTACCACAATTATGACTCTAAAAAGAATATCAACTCAGGAGACAAAAGTACAAATTTATTATCTATATTCCAAGGGTATTTTTCCGGCAAATTTAATTTAGCAAGAATTAAATTTATATGCTTGTTAATCAGTTCTTTATGCAAAAGTAAAGACTGTCAATTTTTCAAAAGTTATCAATAGGATTTGATAATAAAGCAGCTACCTCAAGTAATTATAGACGGATTCAACGTTTTTCTTGCAGATGTAATCCTACCTATGAGATGGATAGCTCAACTTATTTTTTTAGTTTATTACCTGAGAAAAATAACTTGATATTAGTAATGGATAGGACTAATTGGAAGTTAGGAGGAAAGATATCAATATCTTAATGTTAGGATAAGTTATAAAAATATTGCTTTTTCCATTAATGTTCAAGATGTTAGATAAGAGAGGTAACTCCAATACAGCAGAAAGGATTGCCTTAATAAATGATTTCATAAGTTGGTTCGGTTCCGATTGTATTGATTGTTTGTTAGCAGATAGAGAATTTGTAGGGAAGGAGTGGATTGCTTTCTTAAATGACAATGGGATAGCTTATCACATTAGGATAAGAGAGAATTTCATGGTTTTTGACCCTAAGAAGCAAGTATTATCCAAAGCATGGCATTATTTCAACAATCTAAAGATTGGAGAGATAAGACATTTCCATAGAATAATGGTAATTAATGATGAATATTGTTATCTTTCAGGAATGAAAACAATAAAAGACAATAAAATAGAGTTTTGTATTGTCATTTCTTTCAATAAACCTGAAGAATCTTTAGAAAAAAATATGCAAAAGAGATGGCAAATAGAAACACTATTCAAAAGCATTTAAGAGCAGTGGTTTTTAATCTCGAAGATACCCATGTAACGCAGATGGATAGAATAAAGAAATTAGTTTTTATTGGTAATGCTTGCTTTTTGTTTGGTGTTATAAGATAGGTGATTATATTGATACAAACATAAAGGCTATTAGAATAATAAAAACACGGCAGTAGAGCCATAAGTATCTTTAAATACGGCTCGGATTACCTATCAAGGATATTAATTTCAGGAATTAACTGTCTTAAAAATCAATGTTTATCAATTTTTTGTCGTGTAGTTAGCCAATTCTGTTAAGTAAATCAGCCATTCCTTGTGGAGTATAGGTAACTTCAAAAGTGTCTTTAACCCATTGAGATACTTGTTTTGCATCTGTATAAAAGATGTGTGCGTAACTCTTGTTTTAAGGATTCTATTTGAAAAAAATATTAAGCAGACCTTGATAACCTTTATAACGATTCTCAAGAAGTTTATCTAGTCCTCCTTCAAGATATAAGGAACGATAACGATAAGTAGTAGAAATATCTATACCCAAGCAATCAGCAACAAAAATAGAGTATTGCCCATAGAAAGCATCAAAATGCAGGTAACTCGGGCATAATCCGAGCGACCTGCAAGTTGCGTTGGAGCTTTCTAAGTTCCTCTATTTCTGTTGGTGATAATGTTAGTTCCATAGATGGTGCAAAAAAATAACAAATTTTTTTATTTATTCGCAATCTAAATTTGTTTGACTATAAAAAAACAATCATCAAACAACAATTTTATCACCCCCAAAAAAACAAAATTCCACCATACCTTCAGCGAACGATGAGCGAAGGTTGAGCGAAAGGATAAGCGAAGGATAAGCGAAAAAAACTCAAAATTCATAATTCAAAAATTCATAATTCAAAAAAATATTTTTGTATCTTTTGCCCCAAAAAAATACAGTAATTCGCTAAGCAAATGGTATATTATAGTATTCTCGCTGTTATAGTGGCATATATTTTGTATATGCTTATAAGGCAAGGTATTGCCAACTATAAACGCGAAAAATCAATAGAAGAATTAAGAGATAAATGGCAAGCCGCCTTAGTAGATGAAAAACAAACCCGTGAGGTGATTATGGGGCTTGTAAAAATCTACCTATGGCGAAAGCACCGTCAATGCTATTGAAAAAGAATATATATACTGAAGGTATGCCTAGTTTTTTTAGTAAAACTCGCTTTAGGACGACCCCAACAGGTGCAAAGTGCTGTGTTTAGAGGAGCTACTACCGAGCGTTGGCACTACAAAACCCTTACCCTTACCTTTCAAAACGGACGACTTATAGGCTGGGAAGATAATAACGATAATACTCGCAAAGCTGGAATATGATACTGAAGGACTACTATGAAATATTGGGCGTAAAACAAAAAGGCTACCCCCGAAGAAATACGCGATGCTTATAAAAAGTTAGCTAAAGCCTACCACCCCGATAAACATCAGGGCGACGCTTTCTTTGCCGAAAAGTTTAAAAAAGCTTGCAAAGAAGCCTATGCAGTATTAGCAGATGAAGATAAACGCAGAGAATACGACACCAAACTCGCCGAACAACTCAACGCACAAAAATACCCAAAAAAACAACACACCCCCACAAACAACCAACAGAAAAAAATACCGCAGAGCAACCTTCACCCAGCCACTCGGTAGTAGATTTGCCTACTTTGGTAGATATGTATTTCCAGAAAAGAGTGGCTACGGTGCAAGCGCGCAAATTCTATGACGGCTTTATTGCTACCCCCAGAAAACGTTACATCTCTTGGCTTAAATTTATCATAGCACTCCTGCTATTGGCAGCCAATATCGCTCTATTACACCCCACTTGGGGCGTATTTAAAGATTTGTTACCCTAATTAAATTATCTATACAATGAAAAAGTACTTTTTTTATTAGCATTCGCAATGGTAGCTACACTTGCTACTGCCCAAACTGAAACTTACAAAGAAGGCAACCTTACAGTAGCTCTACCCAAGTAGTTTTTAAAGCTAAAAACTGCTAACAACGCGGCTACTTTCAGTTCTGCCCGATGAGTCTATAATCTTCTATGCTTATAAACCCAAAAAGCAGCGTTGCCTACTGATATAGACCTTAAAAGAGATAGCTACGTTATAACTCCCTCATTTGAAGGCGACAAAGTAGCTGGATATACTTACTACGATGGTAAATACCAACACTTTTATGAGTTGGTTACCAACGAACAGAAAAATATTTATTACGTACTTGGCTTCCGTTTTAATAACGAAGAGTCGATAGGTAAATATCGCGAAGAGTATTCTGCTTTCCGTAAATCATTAGAAGACCAACGCAAATAATCATTTGCTTACTATACCCTCACATACAAAAACGATGATGAATTTATAACGGCTGCTTTATCTGTATTTCGCTATCAGTACGAAAAACAATAAGGTATACCATCGTTTTTGTAATTTATTACATCGCTCACCTCACAATGTGCATACGCTCGAGGATATACCTTTTCTGCCTATACACTTCTTCAAGACAGAAAAAGGTATATTGTGCGATACCCCACACCAAGAAATCTTTACCAGCAGTGGTACTACAGGGCGCAAACTTCACAACACTACGTAAAAGACCTCAGTATTTATCAGGAAAGTTTTCGCAAAGGCTTCCAACACTTCTACGGCGATGTGCGCAACTACACCATATTAGCCCTATTACCCTCATATTTAGAACGCAAAGGCTCCTCACTCATCACAATGACCGATGACCCTCATCAGGCAATCGCAAAGTGAAGAGAGCGGTTTCTACCTGCACAACTACGACCATTTGGCTGCTACCCTACAACGTTTGGATAAGGCTGGGGGCGGGTTTTGCTTATAGGCGTATCCTTTGCCCTACTTAGTTTGGTAGAGCAATACACCTTTCAGCTAAAAAAATACAATTGTAATGGAAACAGGAGGAATGAAAGGAAAACGCAAAGAGCTGATACGCGAAGAGTTGCACCAGCTATTGAAGGAAGGTTTTGGCGTGCCCCATATCCATTCGGAATATGGTATGACGGAATTGCTATCACAAGCCTATTCATCGGGGGAAGGTATTTACCGCAGTGTCCCTTGGATGAAAAATACTCATACGCGACACCAACGATGCCCTCAGCTATTTGCCAATGGGCAAAACAGGCGGTGTAAACGTGATAGATTTAGCTAATATTCACTCTTGTAGCTTTATTAGTACGCAAGATTTAGGCAAGCTACACCCCTGATGGCTCTTTTGAAATACTCGGTCGTTTTGATAATACTGACCTCAGAGGTTGTAACCTAATGGTTAGTCTTTAGGAAGGTGATTACCAGCTACTTCCTCTTTTATTTCTTCTATATCCTCCTTTATTTGTTCTATCTCTTTTTGAGTTTCTTCAAGCAATGAGTTGCCAGCACTACTGCCGTGCTGCACTGTGTGTTGTATCTCAGTTTTTTTATTTCATCAGTAGCATCGCGCACTTGGCGAATGGTTTTTACCCAAACCGCGCGCTACTTCGGGCAATTTATCTGCCCCAAAAAGTATCAGTACTGCAAAGAGTATCAGTAAAATTTCAGAAAATCCCACAAGGTTTGTAATTAGTCGTTAGGGTGTGAGCCGCACGGGCATTTAGGGTGCGAGCGGCACGAGCAATTTCATAGATGGCTTGTGCCGCTCGCATAGCACTTAATAATTGCAAAATTACAATAGAAAGAATACGCTTCTATTCAGTTTTTGTACCTTGCAGTTATGAAAAAGGTAAAGTATTATTATGACCCCGACACGCTTTCCTATAAGCGTATCAGAAATAAAAAGCGCACAAAAAAGTACGTAATGTATTGGTGTTCTTGATGGCGGCTGCTCTCTTTGGTGCTTTGTTATCTGTAGTAATGAATAATTCGAGCCTATTCTTTACCCCACGCGAAGTATCTTTAGCCCGCGAAATAAAAACTACGAAAAATAACTATCAGATTCTCAATAAAAATGGAACTGATGGAGGAGGTACTTGCCGATTTGCAAGAACGCGATAACAATATGTACCGCTTGTACTTCAACGCTCCTATTATCCCCTGATAGTATTCGTAAGGGTGGGTTGCGCAATCCTAACAAGTACAAAGATTTGGAAAAATATGGCGGCTCTAAGCTCATCGCCGATGCTACCAAGCGAATGGACGTGTTGCGCAAGCAAATAGTAGTGCAATCCAAATCGTTGGATAACATTACAAAGTTATCCAAAGAAAAAGAAAAGTTCTTGGCTTCTATCCCCTGCCATACAGCCCGTGAATAATAAAGACTTGAAGCGTATGGCTTCGGGCTATGGCTGGCGTACCGACCCTTTTACAAAAGCGCGTAAGTTTCATTACGGTATGGATTTTTCATCGCCTCAGGGTACTCCCGTATATGCTGCTGGCGATGGGGTTGTTATTCGTGCTGATGACGGGTCATCGGGCTATGGTAATCACATCCGTATAGATCACGGTTATGGTTATGTAACGCTTTACGGACACCCTATCAGCTTATAATGTGCGCGCTGGGCAAAAAGTAAAACGAGGTGATTTGATAGGCAAAGTGGGTAGTACAGGGCGTTCAGAAGCTCCTCACTTGCACTACGAGGTAATGAAAAACGGCGAACATATCAACCCTATACATTTTTTACTACGGCAACCTTTACTCCTGAGGAGTTTGCCGATATGCTACACGTATCAAAACCAAGAAAAACCAATCTTTGGATTAGGAATTAGTGGTTAGTGAGATTAACAAGGCAATGAAAGTTTGCTAAATGAAAAAAATAAATAAAGTTTGCTAAATGAAAAATAAATAAAGAAAGATAAGCAATTATATTATGAAAAATATCTTATAACTGGTTAAAACAGTATTTGAAAGTAGATAGTTCGGCTGAAGACACTGCCGTAATTCTTACCGATTTAGGTTTGGAAGTAGAAGGTGTAGAACTTTATGAAAGTGTGAAAGGCGGACTGAAAGGGGTAGTGGTAGGGCACGTGTTGGAATGCGCTAAACACCCTAATGCCGATAAACTCAAAATTACCAAAGTAGATATAGGTAGCGGTACGCCACTGCAAATTGTATGTGGGGCACCCAATGTAGCCAAAGGGCAAAAAGTGCCGGTAGCTACCATAGGCACTGTATTGTACGACAAAAGAGGGCAATAGCTTCCAGATAAAAAAAGGAAAAAAATACGAGGTGAAGAAAGCTACGGAATGATTTGTGCCGAAGATGAATTAGGCTTGGGCAATAGCCACGAAGGGATTATGGTGTTGGACGACAAATACGCACCGGGTACCCCTTTTGTAGCGAGGTATTTGAAGTAGTTACCGATGAGGTCTTCGAGATTGGGCTTACTCCTAACCGTGCCGATGCAATGAGCCATTATGGGTAGCACGCGACCTGCGTGCAGGCTTTGATGCAAAAAAAGGTACCCACTTAGAGCTTATATCGCCTTCGGTAACCAAGTTTCACGTAGATAATCGTTCTTTAAAAAAATAGACATTGAGGTAAGCAACCGCAAGCTGGTGCCTCGTTACACGGGGGTAACCATTAGCAATGTGCGTGTGGGCGAATCGCCCTGCGTGGTTGCAACACCGTCTTAGGGCAATAGGCATCACCCCTAAAAATAATGTAGTAGATGCTACTAATTATGTGCTTCACGGCTTAGGACAACCGCTTCACGCCTTTGATGCCGACCATATTATAGGGCGCAAAATTGTAGTGAAAAATGCTCAAGCAGGTACTAAATTCAAAACCCTTGATGGCGTAGAACGTACCCTTGATGCAGAAGATATTATGATTTGCGATGCCGAAAAACCGCTTTGCATAGCAGGGGTATTGGGTGGTGAAAATTCTGGTGTTACCGATTTTTACGCGCAATGTGTTTTTAGAAAGTGCTTATTTTGACCCTGTGGCAGTGCGCAAAACGAGCTAAAAGGCACGCTATCAATACCGATGCTTCGTATCGTTTTTGAGCGTGGTATCAACATTGAAGAATGTAAATTTGCCTTGATGTATGCTGCGGTACTGATTGAAAATATTGCAGGAGGGTGATTTCATCAGATGTTATTGATTTTTACCCTAAAAAAATACGAAGATTTTTCAGGTATTCCTTGCTTTTGAAAAATGTAGACAAGCTCATAGGGCAAAAAAATACCTCGTGATACTATCAAATCTATATTGCACTCGTTGGATATTAAGGTCAATTCGGTTACCGAACGCGGATTGGGCTTGCTGATACCCACTTATCGTGTTGATGTGCAACGCGAAGCCGATGTAATAGAAGAAATATTGCGTATTTATGGCTATAACAACATTACTTTTTTTCTGAAAAATAAACGCTACAATGTCGCATTCGTCTAAATATGACGACCTGAATATGCAAAAATGTAGTGGCTACACAACTTATAGGTCAGGGGTATTACGAAATAATGACCAATAGTTTGGTTTCAGAAAAAGAAATCACTACTATACTACCCACCCCAGAAACGGCGGTGAAATTGCTAAATCCGCTGAGTGCCGATTTGGGGTATATGCGTAAAAAAACCTTGTGTTCTCAGGCTTGGAAGTGATAGCATATAACATCAACCGCAAGCGCACCGACCTGAAATTGTTTGAGTTTGGCAAGAACTATCACTTCAACAATGGCAAGTATAGCGAAAGCAAACACTTGGCACTTTATCTTACAGGCAATGCACAACCAGAATATTGGGGTGCTCCTGCCCAAAAAGGTTACTTTCTACGAGCTAAAAGGGGGTTGTAGAACGAATCTTGGAACGTGTAGGCATACAAGGAGTTACAATGCTACCGCTGCCCGAAGGGGCTTGCTCTTTTGGGCAAGAAGGCTTTGCGCTTGCAAGTGGGTGATACAGCATTAGGGGGTATAGGCATCATCAAACAGAGTGTGCTAAAAGATTTCGGCATCAAACAGGAAGTATTCTTTGCCGATTTGCAGTGGGAAGCTATCCTACAACTTGCCCAAGGGCATAAGGTAGTTTATAAAGAAATTGCTAAATACCCCGAAGTGCGCCGCGACTTGGCATTGCTTATAGATGAGCAAATTAGCTTTGCACAAATACATCAGTTGGCATTCCAAACCGAGAAGAGTTTGCTGAAGAGCGTAAACCTTTTTGACGTATACCAAGGTGATAAATTACCAAAGGACAAAAAGAGTTATGCTGTAAGTTTTATCTTGCAAGACGAGAACAAAACCCTTACCGATAAACAGATAGAAAAACAATGACGCACCTGCAAACGGCTTTTTAAAGAACAATTAGGGTGCTGAGTTGCGATAGTTAGTAAAAATGACACCAGAAGTATTTGCTACCTTTCAGAACAAATTAAAAGTGGGCAACAGGCGTGGAGTACATCTCAACGCCTTGCCTGCCAATTCTCGCTATAAATTTGATATAGCGCGCTTATCGGCTATTGTGCCTACACTGCCACAACAGTTTGTAACAGAACTGATGAGTGTGCGCAATGTGAAATTCTCTTTTTCTATTGAAAAATAGCAAGAAAAAAATGAGAAAGAGGAAGCGCTACTACAAAAAAATAGTGAGTAGTGTGGAAAACCTTATCTTTCAGAATGAGGTAATTTGGGCTGAAAAAGGTGTAAATACATTGGGCTTAGCTACCCCATACTGCTAAGGCGCGATAGTAACGATGGGCAACTTACGGCTGCCCCTGTGCTGATATGGCAAATAAAGATGAAACCTACCTCACAGATGAACACTTGGGAACTCTCTCGTAATGAAGACGACCCTATTTACCTGAACGAGGTACTCATCAACCATTTACAAAACGATTCGGGTATTAGCCTGAAACCCATTCCCGATGAGATGCTCGAAGACGGCATTATTGATGCCAACGAGCTTTTACACCCTTTGCACCGACTTGCTGCAACAGCTAAAAAGTAGAGCAGTCATTGGATTTTTCTTACCGATGATAAAGCTGCTATGGGGGCATTGAAAACCAAACAGGATTATGAGGCTCTATTGCCCAATCGCGGGGATGCTTTGATAGAAAAAAATGCGGTATATTATCGCTTTTTTTGAGGTACAGAAACAAAAACATCATTGCCGACTATCAGTGCCTGATAACGCAATTTAAGCCCGAAGAGTTTGCTGCCAATGATACTTTTCAAACACTTACCTCTGTCCCCACCGACCCTTCCCAACAAAGTATATTAGAACAACTGCGCCAGCAGCGCAAAATACTCATACAGGGTCCGCCAGGTACGGGCAAGAGCCAAACACTTACGGCACTTCTTATCAATGCACTTCAAAACAAACAAAAACCTTAGTGGTATGCGAAAAGCAAACCGCTCTGGAGGTGTTGTACAACGCCTTACAGCAAAAGGGACTGGGCAACTACTGCACTATGATAAAAGACCCCGTTACCGACCGCCGCTTGATAGTGGAAGCAGTACGTAATATTATTGACAGTCAGGATTTTAGGAAACCTTCTAGCAATGTAAGCGAAATACTTGTTGATAAGCAAGTTGCGGCTATGCAAGAGCACAAAAGGCACATCAATGCTATTCACGAGAAACTAAATAAAGTGCTGATAGCAGGACAAACGTGGACGGATATAGTTGCCGCAATGATGCAGCATGAGCCGCAAGCCGAAAAAGCTAAACCTTACAGGCTTACACTTTGCCTTTACCGATGAAGAATGGCAAATGCTCACCCCTTTGTGGGAGCAGGGACAACGCCTTTACGAGGCTTTCAAGCCTTATAAGGCAAGTGATTTCTTCAATCCTGTTACCCTTACTGCCCAGAATCTATTCACCACACAACAGCTCTTAGCCGAAGCTTTCCAAAAAAATACGAGCAGCAAGCCCAAGCCATAGGCGACACCGTGAGAGAACTACCGCAAATATTACCACCAAAAAAACGCCAAGAAGAGTTTGACGCCCAGCTGCAAGAGCTTACCGCTTATCACAACGAATACGACCTGCTCACCGCTATGCTCCCCGAAAATTCGGAGGTGTATCAGCCTGAAAAAAAACAGCAGGTTTCTTTTTATAAATTGGCTTCGGTATTTTCGGCAGCGAAGAAAAAAAGTATTGCGCACCCAAGAACGCCTTATCGCTATCAGTACAGCAGTGAAGGCAATGAGCACGCATCCTAACTTGCAGCCCGTAGATATTACGGCTAATCTTCATCACAACAAATCTGTTATTGCCGATTATTTGCAGAAAATAGTTGCCTTACAAGCTAATTTTTGACGAACGTATATCTGAAGATTTTTCGGCTCTAAATCTTTTGAGTTTTAACAATCCTGCCTTTTGCTGATGTTAGTTTGCAAACGCTACAATCGCAAGTGCAACAGCTTAAAAAAACAGCTTACTAATGATAAGTGGTTAAAACGCACCAGCTGGGGGAATACCTTTGCCGAGTTCAGCAAAGCCCTGCAAGAAGTAGTGAGCACCTACAAGCAATATCAGGCAGATGCCGCTCACCCGCTGAAACTCATTTATGAGTGGCAACAATGGTATTTGTCGCTTACCGCTTTCCAACAACAGTGCGTGCAGCTATTACAATCAGTAACGCATTGGGAAGCCCTCATTGCTGATGGCATACTACCCGCTGTTATTGCAACACCACGCCGATGCGTCTTTAAACTTTTCAGCTCACCACTATTCCGATTTGGATACCCTCTTGAAAGACTTTTGCCGCTACCCAACAACAGTTTATAGAAAACTATTGGAATGAGCAGCAGCGTTTGGCTGTAAAAGCCTTTGAGGATAGTCATAACGAGACTTACGGTAGCCAATTTGTACAACAAGCGCAAAAGCGAAAAAGCACAACCGCTTGCCACTGCGCCAAATTGCGATGCACGATGTGGATCTCTTTACTAACTTCTTCCCTATAGTACTCACTACCCCTGATGCTTGTTGTAATCTGTTTGAAGGCAAAAAAACTTCTATTTTTGATAATGTAGTTTTTGACGAGGCAAGTCAGTTGAAATTGGAAGACAACTTGCCAGCGATGCTCAAGGGCAAAACTGTAGTTATTGCAGGCGATGAACACCAGATGCCTCCTTCCAACTACTTCAGTAAAGTATTTGACGGTACTGCCGAAGACGAAGATGATGACGAGAGCGAAGGTGAGGGTAATTAGTTATAAAGATGCGATGCTCAATATAGAGTCTTTGCTGGACTACGCTCTTGAGTATCAATTCAATAAAAAAATCACTTAGATTTTTCATTATCGTTCTAAACACCCCTCACCTGATAGATTTCTCTAATCACGCATTCTATAACGCCCGCTTGCGTCCTTTGCCCAATACAAAGGCATTTACTCCTATAGTATTCAAGCAAGTAGACGGGGTTTTTGATGAACACATCAATAAAGAAGAAGCGGCTGAGGTGCTACGCCTATTGGAGGAGTTGCCTGCACGCGCTGATGGCTCTTACCCCTCTGTGGGGATAGCTACCTTCAACATCACCCAGCGCAATTACATACGCAAGCAGTTGTTGCAAAAAGCAAAACGACCCCTGCCAATAAGGCATTTCGTGAGAAAAATCGCTGCACTTGAGGCAGCAGGCTTTATTCATCAAAAACCTTGAGAACATACAAGGTGATGAGCGCGATGTGATTATCCTTTCGGTTACCTATGGCAAGAAGAAAGACGGCAAATTTGTACAAGCCTTTGGACCTCTAAACCATACTAAAGGTTATAAGCTGCTGAATGTAATCATCACTCGTGCCAAAGAACAAATATACGTGTGCAACTCTATTCCGCAAGAAATTTTACACAGCCTATAAAGATGCTTTTGGCACAAGAGGGCGCCAACAATAGGCGTGCTGTGCTATATGCTTATTTGGCATACAGCAAAGCCGTGAGCGATAATAACGAAAGTGCGAGACAAGAAATCCTTGCTGAATTGGATCGTTATGGGCATAAACACAGCAATACAGCTCATAAGACAGAAAACCATTTTAAAAACGAAGTCTATAAAAAAACTAAAATCACAATACCCCCAAGCGCGATATAGTACTCGATTATCAGTTTGGAGGCTATACCATAGATGTGCTTTTGCCTGCAGATAATGGAGGCGTGCCTATAGCTGTAGAATGCCTTAGCAAGCCATTGTACGCAGGGGAGTTGGCTTATTTAGAAGACCTACACAAAGAAAAAAATACTTACAGCAGCAGGCTTTCAGTACAAACGTGTTTGGGCACACGAAATGATGCGTTAGCCCCCAGCACCTAACAACCAAAAACTAACCTCTAAAGACTAATAGCTAATAATGCCCCTATCACCCAAACAATTACGCGGTATATGGATAGTATGCGTGCTGATAACAGCAGCCGAAGTACTACTCTATTACTACAACCAGCAAAAAGAGACTTCAACAACCACATAGTAACAAGTTTGGACAGCGAAATAGACTCCCTGCGCTCGCTTGCCTCGCACCACAAGCACGATACTATTTACCCCTTCAACCCCAACTTCCTTACCGATTACAAAGCCTTCAGAATAGGACTTACACCCGCACAGTACGACCGCTTGCAAGCCTTTTAGGGCGCAAGACAAATACCTCAATTCGGCTAAAGAATTTCAGCAAATTACCAAAGTAAGTGATAGTGTATTGGCAAGGATAAGTCCGGCGTTTAAATTTCCCAGCTGGGCAGCACAAGCGAAAAAGACATATGAGCAACCAAAGGTGCCCCTAAAGAGGACATCAATACAGCTACTGCCGAAACTTTGATGAAAAATCTACGGCATAGGCGAAGCATTTGCCAAACGCATACTCAATACCGCGAAAAAAATTAGGTGGTTTTACCTATATAGAGCAAGTAGCAGAGGTATATCATTTAGAAAAAGAAGTTTATGAGCGCGTAGCCCAGCGTTTTTGAAGTAAAAACAGCCCCTGTAATAGAAAAAGACATCAACCAGCTCAATATGTACCAATTATCTAAGATACCCTACATCAATTACGGCGAAGGAAAAAAAGATAGTAGCCCTCCGTTCTTCTTTAGGGAAAAATACAAAAAAATAGAAGATTTACTACAAATAGAAGGCTTCAGCCCCCAGCGCATACAACGTCTACAACTGTATTTTGTACGCCGACTAATGACTAACTACTAATTTTTGCAGTTTCAAAAATATTTTTGTATTTTTGCCTCGTGATAAAACAATCCTATAGTTTAAGCATAGTTTCAGCGAAGGATGAGCGAAGGTTGAGCGAAGGATAAAAGCTTGTGCGGCTCGCACGGAGCTAGCACAGCCGAGTATGTCGCCCCCTATAATAAATTAGATTGTAAAAAAAGAATATAATAAATGAATTTTTAGTTATTCGGAAACACAACAGATGGTAGCACAAGCAGCAAAAAGAATTTGCTGAAAAGTACGTACGCCCACACGTGATGGAATGGGACGAAACGCAAGAGTTCCCTGTAGAAGTATTTAAAAAAAGCAGGAAGCTTGGGATTTATGGGAATCTTAGTACCCGAAATATATGGCGGCTCGGGATTAGACTACCACTGTTACATTGCAATTATTGACGAAATTTCAAAGGTAGACCCCTCTATAGGGCTTTCTATAGCAGCACATAACTCACTATGCACTAATCATATACTAAGTTTTGGCAACGAAGAACAAAAACAACGCTGGTTACCCAAGCTCGCTTCAGGCGAATGGATAGGCGCTTGGGGGATTACAGAACACAATACAGGCTCGGATTCTGGCGGTATGGCAACTACTGCGGTGAAAGACGGCGATCACTGGGTGCTGAACGGGCTAAAAACTTTATTACACACGGCAAAAAGCGGACAATTAGCCGTAGTTATAGCACGTACAGGCGAAAAAGGCGACAAACACGGCATCACTGCCTTTGCTGTAGAACGCGGAACAGCAGGCTTTAGTGCAGGTAAAAAAAGAAAACAAACTTGGGATGCGCGCTAGCGAAAACTGCCGAAATGATATTTGATAACTGCCGCATACCCGATGCCAACCGCTTAGGCGAGGTAGGTGACGGTTTTTATTCAAGCAATGAAAATATTAGACGGTGGGCGCATTTCAATAGGAGCACTTAGTTTGGGTATCGCTAAAGGGGCGTACGAGGCTTCCCTTAAATACGCTAAAGAACGCGTACAGTTTGGCAAACGCCTGATAGACCTTCAAGCTATAGGGTTTAAACTTGCTGATATGGCTACTGAAATAGAAGCCTCAGAGCTCTTGCTACACAAATCGGCATACCAAAAAAACAATCACCAGCGCGTAACCCTATCGGGGGCAATGGCAAAAATGTACGCCTCTGAAGTATGCGTACGCGTAGCTACCGAGGCAGTACAAATACACGGAGGTTACGGATATACTAAAGACTTTCCTGTAGAAAAAAATTCTTTAGAGATTCCAAGCTATGTACCATAGGCGAGGGAACTACCGAAATACAAAAATTAGTAATTAGCAGGCAGATAGACAAACAATAACAATAATAAAAAGAAATAATTATGCTGTCCAACTCAAGCAAGTACGCCATTAATGCCGTAATTTATTTAGCAGTACACTCATCTGTTACACACAAAATAGGCGTAAAGATGTAGCCGAAGCGCTCCATATACCCTCACCCTTCTTGGCAAAAATATTACAAACACTTGCGAGAAAAAAACGTAATTAGCTCTAATAAAGGACCAGGAGGAGGATTTTTGGCTATCCGACCAAGAAAAAGAAGCCCCTTTGATGAGCGTAGTGGAACAAATAGGCGAAGCTGATAAGTTTATTCGCTGCGTGATGAGCCTAAAACAATGTTCAGACGACAAGCCCTGCCCTATGCACGCGAGCGTAAAACCCTTTAGAGATGCCTTTAGGCAAGAACTTTCTGATAATTCTATCGCTTCCTTTGCCCAAAAAGTCATCAACCAAGAAGTTTTCCTTCTCCCCATAGAGGACGATTATACTGATTAGCCTAAAGCCTTTAGGTGAACAGAAAAAAAGAAAATTTTAAAATAATTCAATATGGAAAACAACAAATTTTTTACAGTGCTCAGCTATGCAGCCGCTATTATGGCAGTAGGAATGTATGTATCATACATACCACAAATTGCTGATAACCTTGCAGGACACAAAAGGCAACCCCATACAGCCTTTGGTAGCAGCTATCAACTGCACCCTATGGATTGCTTACGGCTTGCTGAAAAAGCCCAAACGTGATATGCCTATAATATTTGCTAATGCACCAGGTATCATTTTTTTGGACTTATAGCATTCCTAACAGCGTTATAGAGCTTTGGAAGAGGCTGCCCGGAAAAGTTTTTGTTTTGTGAGGGCGATTTGCCAATCGCCCCTACAATGTGAATAAAAAGCACCTGATTATCAAAGTGTGTGGCGCAATCATACTTTTTAAAACTTTTCGGACAGCCTCTTGCTTATCCTGATAGACCAAAAATAACCAAAAAGATAAAGATAATGACTATTTTTAGAACGTATTATTGCAGATAAACAACGTGAAGTAGCTTATAAAAAAAGAGCTAATACCGCAGTTGCAATTGGAACAGAGTGTGCTTTTTGAGCGCAAAAATTAACTCGCTTGCTGAAGCTATCAAAAAGTAATGCAAGTGGAGTAATTGCCGAACACAAACGCCGTTCCCCTTCCAAAGAAGTGATAAACCAATCACTCAATTGCTTTTGAGGTGGTGCAGGCTTATGAAAAAAAGCAGGAGTAGCTGCCATTTCGGTACTTACCGATGGTAAATACTTTGGAGGCTCATTGGACGACCCTATTGGTAGCACGTGCCAACACCACCCTGCCTATACTGCGCAAAGATTTTTGTAATTGATACCTACCAAATAACCGAAGCCAAAGCCTATGGTGCCGATGCTGTATTGCTCATAGCCGCAGTACTCAGACCAGAGCAAGTAAAAAAACTTTGCCGCTTATGCCCACTCTATAGGGCTTGAAACACTCTTAGAAGTACATAATGCCGAAGAAGTAACCTCACACCTCACCAGCGAAGTAACCATAGTGGGTGTAAACAACCGAAACTTAAAAACCTTTGAAGTAAGTACCGATGTGAGCAAAGAACTTTCTATGAAAAATACCTTCGCAATACGTAAAAGTATCTGAAAGTGGTATTTCCGACCCCTAAAGTTGTTAAAGAACTCAAAGGATACGGCTATCAGGGATTCTTGATAGGCGAAAAACTTTATGAAAAGTGATGATATTTTCACTGCCACCACCGAATTTGTAACTGCAATTACCCAAAAAAATATAAAAAAACCATCGAGCATATTGCGCTGGAACAAAAAGAAATAACAACAATCTATACCTAAAAAAACTATGTTGCAACTAAACACTATTAGAGAAGAAAAAAAGACCGCGTAATAAGCGGACTTAAAAAAAGCGTAATTTTAAAGAATTAGCACTTGTAGATGAAATTATCACCCTTGATGAAAAACGCCGAAGCACACAGCTGGCACTAGATGAAACACTTGCAAAAATCTAATACCCTATCTAAAGAAGTAGGGAACCTTTTTAAAGCAGGTGAAACCGACAAAGCCAATGCCTTAAAAAAACTGAATCGGCGACTTTGAAAGACGATATTAAAACACTTACCGACAAGCTAAACGATACAGTAACTGCACTAAACGACCTCTTGTACCGAATTCCTAATATCCCCTGCGATTTGGTTCCCGAAGGAACTTCTGAAGCGGATAACGTAGTAGTTTACGAAGCAGGTACTATTCCTAATTTACCTGCCGATGCACTACCTCATTGGGAATTGGCTAAAAATACGACATTATAGATTTTTGAATTGGGCGTAAAACTCACAGGGGCAGGATTTCCTGTTTATAAAGGCAAAGGAGCTAAATTGCAACGTGCTTTTGATTACCTACTTTTTAGATAAAAAAACACCGAAGCAGGCTATAATGAATACCAAGTACCCCACGTGGTAAATGAAGCTTCGGGCTATGGCACGGGGCAACTTCCTGATAAAGAGGGACAAATGTACCACGTAGGCTTAGACGACCTTTACCTAATTCCTACTGCGGAAGTGCCTGTAACCAATATCTTCCGTGATACGCTCCTCAATGAAAACGACTTGCCTATTCTTTGTACTGCCTATACTCCTTGTTTCAGGCGTGAAGCGGGTAGCTATGGAGCGCACGTGCGCGGGCTAAACCGCTTGCATCAGTTTGATAAAGTAGAAATTGTACGCATAGAGCACCCCGATAACTCTTATAAAGCCCTCGATGCTATGGTAGAACACGTAAAAGGCATTCTAAATGAACTACAATTGCCTTATCACATCTTGCGACTTTGTGGTGGCGACTTAGGATTTACTTCGGCAATTACCTATGATTTTGAGGTGTATTCTACCGCACAACAAAAATGGTTAGAAATTAGCTCGGTGTCTAACTTTGAGACCTTCCAAGCCAATCGCTTGAAATTGCGATTTAAAGATGGGCAAGGCAAAAACCGCTTAGTACACACCCTCAACGGAAGTTCGCTTGCCTTACCACGTGTGTTGGCAGGTATTTTTAGAAAAACTACCAAAACCCCTGAAGGAATTGTAGTTCCCGAAGTATTAAGAAAATACACGGGCTTTGACCTTATCAATTAATAAAGAAGGTGCTGATAATCTCACGAACTGACGACTAAAGAATATGACCCAAATAACCTTAAAAAAAGAAGATTTATCTGGCTTAGCACAAGGGGTACAAGCTGGAGACTTTGGTGCTCAGCACCTTATCATATCCTTGTCCCCCGATGAAAATTGGAATATAAAGGACTTAAAGCCGCTGCTGGCTATCGCAAAACTACAAAATGAACACTACCGAAAATCGGTAGTGGTAGTGAGTGCAGCACTTGCTTCGGCAGAGGCAGATAGTACCCTAAATATAGTCCCCACTGTGCAAGAAGCCCTTGACCTTATAGAATTAGAAGAAATAGAACGTGAGTTATGGAGCTAACCATTTTTGGGTTGCCATAGCGCTACCCCTCGTAACAATGCACGACCCTACAGCCCAACTCTTAGAAATGAGAGGGCACCTTTTCCTGATAGATTGCGGTGAGGCTACCCAAATAGCATTGCGCAATGCCAATGCCAAGTTCTCACGCATTAAGCATATCTTTATCTCACACTTGCACGGAGACCACTTCTTTGGACTCTTTGGGCTTATCTCTACTTTTTCAGCTTTTGGGCAGAGAAGCCGAAATGCATATTTACAGGTCTAAGGGCATCAAAGAAGCTGTATTGTTGGTGCTGAAATTGGGCGGGGCTTATACACCTTTTTCCCTTGTACTTTCACGAATTATCGGGAGACACATCGGAAGTGCTGTACGAAGATGATAAAGTGCTAGTACGTACTATCCCGCTACGCCACAGAGTGTATACCAACGGCTTTTTCTTTCAGGAAAAAGAAGGCGAACGCCGATTGGATATGACAGCTATAAGTAACTATCCTTCTATTGAAAAAAATGTGATTATCAGAACATAAAAAAAGCGGAAAGGACGTTGTACTGGAAAAACGGAATGATAATACCCTAACGAAGAACTGACATTTGCTCCTCACAAGCCGCAGAGTTATGCTTTTTGTAGTGATACCTTGTATTTTGAGGCTTTGGCAGAAGAGATTAAAGGAGCAAGAGTGGTATATCACGAGGCTACATTTTTTTGAAAAAAACAATGAAGAATTGGCAGCCAAAACGATGCACTCGACAGCCTACCAAGCGGGGCTAACTGCCAAAAAAAACGCTAATGCTGAGGTGCTAATACTAGGGCACTATTCGTCTCGGTATAACGATATAAAACTTTTTAAGGAGGAGGCGAGTGAGGTATTTGCTAATGTGTATTTAGCCGAAGACGGCAAGAAATTTGTATATCAATAAATAGAAAAATAATTAATTGAACTATGAAGAGTAAAAAGTGGATTTACATAGGGATAGCTGTAGTATTAGCTTGGTTTGTTATTAGTTCCTATAACAGCCTGATAACCCAAAAAAACAAGAAGTAAAAGTGAAATGGGCGCAAATAGAAGTGCAATTACAACGCCGTACTGACCTTATTCTCAGCTTAGTGAAGACCGTAAAAGGCTTTGCTAAACACGAAAGGGAAACTCTTGAAAGGGTAATGCAAGCACGTGCAAGAGCTACCCAAATAACTATAGACCCTTCTAAATTGGACGAGGCTACGATGGCAAAACTATCGCAAGCGCAAGGAGAACTTTCACAAGCCTTAGGGCGCTTGATGGTTGTGAGTGAAAACTACCCCGAGCTGAAAGCTAATCAGAATTTTATGATGTTGCAGACAGAGATTGCGGGCTGTGAAAACCGCATAGCGGTAGAGCGCAAGCGTTATAATGATGCTGCTAAAGTATACAATACATCGTTGCTTAGCTTTCCTAAAAACCTTGTAGCGAGTTTTTTAGGTTTTACAGAAGTGGCTTATTACCAAGCTGAAGCAGGCTCTAACAAAGCCCCAGACTTTGAATTTTAGTACATTACAATAAGATTTTACGACAATGAAAAGGTTTGTTATCGCCTCCTTATAGCAACCTTGTTTCCCTTTGTGCGCTATAGGGCAAACCTCTACTGAGGCTGAAGAACAACCCTCAAAAAGGCTATACCATAGAGCAAGTACCCAATGTACAATTAGAAAACGCTGCCCATTATGTAACTGACCCACAGGGGATTTTTGAGTGCGCAGCAACGCGATTCGCTTAACGCTATCAGCAGGCAATTGCGCGACAGCACTACTACCCAAATGGCAATAGTTATTCTCCCAGCTATAGACCGCGAGAAGTATGCAGATGCTCGTGAGTTTGCCTTTGAGCTCTTCAATTATTGGAAGTTGGGCGAAAAAGTAGATAACGGGCTGTTAATTTTATTGCTCACCAACCCCGATGAGCGTGAAATTACTTTTTGAAGTGGGGTACGGGCTGGAAGAGTACCTGCCCGATGGACTTTGCAAATACATACAAACTGAACTGATGATTCCTAAAATGAAAGGTGGCGATTACGGTGGAGGACTTATTGCTGGAGCTACTGAAGTAGATAAAATCATCAAGAAAAAGTCGGATTTTTGCTAATCGGTATTACGAAGGAGAGAAAAACAAAGAAAGTAATGCTGTAAAAGGGATTTTAGTTTTTGTGGGAATACTAAGTAGTTTGGGTTACCTCTTTGGGCTGCGCCCTTTGCAAAGAATAAGCAAAAACCCTCACTTTTCGGGCTACAAAAAGTATGCACTGATGAAAGAAGATAGAAACTCTTTTGGCTGTCTTGTATTTTTTTGTCATTAACTTTGTTGCTGCCTATTGCCATTCTTTACGGCATAGTGATAGATAGAATGAAACGCCGCCAGCTAAAAAGCGATAGTATGTGAAGGTTGTGGTGCTACCAATACGCAAGAGGTGAGAAAAAAACCGAAACCAGAGAAAGTGCGTATCGCTACATTATCAACTATTTATTTACTTGTAAAAAAAGTGTGGTAGGGTACATAAAGAAACAATATAAAAAAATATACAGCCGCGCAATATTGGCGCCTCAGGAGGTCTTTTTGGCGGAATGAGTGGCGGTTCGGGCGGCTCATTTGGCGGCGGAAGTTCAGGCGGTGGTGGCGCTTCAACTAAAATTTTTAATGCGTTATGCTCTTTTGAAGACTTTTGGGGCAGTCGTATAAAAAAATATTTTACGAAAAAAAGTAATTTTTGGAACGATTTTGGTAGGTGTTTTTTAGTGGAAAAAGATATTTTTTTATGAAACAATTGTTATTGAGTTTGATAACAGCTTTATTACTTGTAGGTTGCACCGATAAGGGTAGCAATAACGAGAAGTATTTACCAGCATCAGTAGGGAAGATAAACACAGTTTCGGTAGTGATAGACGATGAGCTGTGGAAAGGTGCTGTAGGCGATACTATAAGGCGTTATTTTGCGGCTGCTATAGATGGGTTACCCAATGAAGAGCCGCTTTTACGCTTCGCCAGATGCCACCACAAGTATTTCAAGGCAATACTCGTAATAGCCGTAATATACTTATAGTGCAACGCGGCGATAAACCAAAGGTAACTATAGAAGAAGATGTGTATGCCCGTCCGCAAGTTATCGCTACTGTACAGACGAATAAAATACGCGAAATTTGTTGTAAAAATAGAAGAATACAACCAGCAGCTCATAGAAGCGTTTAGAGAAAATGAGCTGAAGGAAACGCTACACCGCTTTGAGAACTCATTGAATACTGAAACAGCTACTGTAGAAACCTTAGGGGTAAAGCTAAAGATGCCTTCGCTGTATAAATCGCATAAATATGGAACTAATTTCTTTTGGATAGAACGCGACATTAAAGGAGGCAAAGCAAGTGTTATCCTCTACGAAATGCCTTTTGGGGAGTATTCCCAACGAAGGGGTGGCAAGAGCACAGGCTATCGTAAAGATGCGCGATTCTATAGGAAAACTCTATATACCAGGCCTGAAAAAGGAATGTATATGGTTACCGAAAGTTATCTTGCGCCCAGCATTAAGCTTTTTCACTTTCAAGGATAGAAAAAAACAATAGAAAGCAAGGGCTTATGGGAAGTGAAGAACTTTGCGTTGGGAGGTCCTTATATCAATTATATTATTGAAGATCAGGAGAACAACCGCTTGCTTGTAGTAGAGGGCTTTATGTATGCCCCACAGATGCCTAAACGCGATGTAATGTTTGAGCTTGAGGCAATTATAAAAAGCATAGAATTTAAAAAAATAACAATAAACAATAACTATGAATTTGAGTATATTTTTTTAGGAATGGTAGGGCTTTGGCAAGTAATTATAATAGTAGCACTTATATTACTGCTATTTGGAGGTAAAAATTCCCGAACTGATGCGTGGTCTTGGTACGGGTATCAAAGAATTTAAAGATGCTACCAAAAGGTACCGATGACACTCAAGAAAAATAAAAACAGAAGAAACTACTAAAAATTAATAACGATGATTCTTACAACAACACCTACAATTGAAGGACGACCTGTAAAACAATATTTGGGTATCGTAACAGGTGAAACTATTATAGGGGCTAATGCTATAAAAGACTTTATGGCATCGCTTACCGATTTTTTTGGGGGTAGATCTACTACCTACGAGCAAGTGCTTATAGAAGGTAAAGAAACTGCTCTCAGAGAAATACAAGACCGTGCTGCACAATTAGGCGCTAATGCTATTGTGGGTATTGACCTTGATTATGAAACTGTAGGTGCCAATGGGGGAATGCTAATGGTTACTGCCAGCGGTACAGCCGTATTGGTGTAATGCCTACGGATAAACACACTCATAAGCATTTGTGGTTTAGCGACAGGCTCATAGCGTGGTTTGCTACAGCACAACGCACACTGCCTTGGCGGGGAAACGACTAACCCTTATAAGGTGTGGCTATCGGAGATTATATTACAGCAAACGCGCGTAGTGCAAGGATTGCCTTACTACGAGCGTTTTCTTGCTACATTCCCTACCGTGCAGCACTTAGCCAAAGCTGATGAAGCGCAGGTGCTGAAGCTATGGCAGGGGCTTGGGCTACTACTCACGAGCTAAAAACCTGCACCACACAGCCCAATATATAACCTTTGAACTGAAGGGCGTGTTTCCTACTAATTATGAGGGGTTGGTGAAACTAAAAGGTATTGGTGATTATACGGCAAGTGCTATCGCTTCGTTTTTGCTATAATGAGCCTTGTGCGGTAGTAGATGGGAATGTATACCGCGTGTTATCACGTGTTTTTTTGGTATAGAAACGGCTATTAATAGTACCCAAGGAGCTAAAGAATTTAAAGAGCTGGCGGTACTATTACTCGATAAGCAGCAAGCTGGCTTGCACAACCAAGCCCTAATGGAGTTTGGAGCATTGCAATGTGTGCCACAATCACCTGATTGTAATGGCTGTGTGCTGCGTGATAAGTGCTGGGCTTTTCAGCATAAAAAAAGTAGAAGGATTGCCTGTAAAGGAGAAAAAAAGCTGACGATAAAAAAACGCTATTTCAACTACATAGTTTGGCTTTCGGCAGATAAAAACACAATTGCAACGGCGCGAAGCGAAGGATATATGGCAGGGATTGTACGAGTTTCCGCTAATAGAAACTACTGAAGTGGCTACAGCTACAACTATTAAACAACAGCTTGCCCTCACGGACGAAAAAAAGCATTGAGCTTGTACAACGAACAGCCTATAGTGCACAAGCTGACGCATCAGCATATTTATACCCACTTTTTGGATTGTAGAAACGGAGACGCTTGGCAATGCTATAACAGTGGAGGAACTGCACGAGTATCCAGTATCGGCACTTACTGCTAACTTTATTGCGAGCTTTTTGGAAAATGATATAAAAAAATATTTTTGTGTGTTTTTGGTAGTTATAAAAAAATATTGTAATTTTGTGGTTACAAATAGACCTTAGTCATTAATGATTGGAGGTTAGACCTTGAGAAAAGAAAAGAATTTAAGAAATTAAGTATATATGAATGGGACTTTGAATAAGGTAATACTCATTGGGAGAATGGGTGAGAAGGTAAAGTTAACTTATTTTTAATGAAGGAAGTTGTATAGGTCAGTTCCCTTTGGCTACAGATGATGAATATCTGAACCGCGCGACCAATGAACGTATTGTAACTGCTGAGTGGCATAATATAGTGGTGCGCAACAAATTGGCTGAAATAGTAGAGCGTTATACTCATAAAGGAGATTTGATATACGTAGAAGGGAAAAATAAGAACACGCAAATGGCAAGCCGAAGATGGTACTATGCGTTACCTGACGGAAATACAAGCCAGTGAGGTGAATTTTTACCAAACAGGCGTGAGGGAAGGAGTTCATATCAGGCGGAAATAGAAAAAGACGATCCAGATGGAGTACTACTCCCTTGTTTTAATAATAAAAACCTTAATATTTTTGGAAATAGAACCTCTGACGATACAGCTGTTGATGCCTTTACTGACGATAGATACAGGTTTAGTAATTCAATTTGCTGTATTTTTTGTATTATTACTATGCTCGGCACTCATTTCGGGCTCTGAAGTGGCATTGTTTTCACTTTCGCCAACAGAGCTTGAAACCCTAAAAGAAGAGAAAAACTACGCAATCCGATTTGATAATCACACTGGTAGAAAATCCGAAGAAACTATTGGCTACTGTGCTAATAGCTAATAATTTGGTAAATATATCTATCGTATTAATCTCGGCAGACTTGTGTGGATTTCTTTTTGGTGGTATAGAAAACCCTATTCTTAAAGATGTAATGAATATAGGGTAGTTACCTTTGTGCTCTTACTATGTGGTGAAATCTTGCCTAAGATATATGCTAATAGGAATAACTTGGCTTTTTCACGGAAAGTTATTTACTTTATATATACTTTTGATAAGTTCTTTACGCCTATAAGTCTGCCGATGAAGGCTTTTACGGTATGGGTACAGAAGTTTTTGGGCAAGGGAAAAAGTAATATATCGGTGGGGCAGCTTTCACAGGCGTTGGAGCTGGCATCGGTGGATGATACTACTAATGAAGAAAAAGAAGATATTGGAGAGCATTGTGTCTTTTGGCAATACCGAGACGCACGAAGTAATGGTGCCGCGTGTGGATATATTTGCTCTTTCGGATACGCTTTCTTTTAGGGCGCTGCTTAATGAGGTGTTGCGCATTGGGTATTCGCGAATACCTGTATATCACGAGAATTTGGATAACATTACAGGAGTTATTTACATCAAAGACTTGTTGCCTCACTTAGATAAAGACGATTTTGAATGGACACAGGTGATGCGCAAGGCTTTCTTTGTGCCTGAGAATAAAAAACTGAACGATTTGTTGCAGGAGTTTCAGGAGAAGAAGATACACCTTGCGGTAGTGGTAGATGAGTATGGCGGCACGTGTGGTATTATAACGCTGGAGGATATTATAGAGGAAATTGTGGGGAGCATCAACGATGAGTTTGACGATGATGATGTTACATATACCAGAATAAACGATCATACCTTTTATATTTGAGGGTAAAAACGGTGATGAAGGATTTCTATCGGATTATGCAGATAGATGATACTGAAGAGGTATTTTTTTGACGAAAAACGCGGTGTAGCAGAGACTCTTGCGGGCTTCTTGTTGGAACTATCGGGAGAATTTCCCACAAAAAGGGCAAACCCATACAATTTGGGAAATATAAATTTATAGTAGAGGCTTTTTGACAAGAAGCGAATAAAGGAGATAAAAAGTAGTGGTACTTTAAATATGAAATATTCAAAAATTATAGAAGATATTTACAAACAGGTGCTTTCGGAAGATAATTTGGGTACGGCACCCACATATATTCCAGAGTTGGCACAAGTAGACCCCAATAAATTTGGGGGTATATTTATATAGTTTGAACAAGCAGTCGTATGGGGTGGGTGATTGTGAGGAGCGTTTTTTTCATCACAGAGTATTGCAAAAGTACTATCGCTGTGCTTGGCATATAGTATTATAGGTGATAAACTTTGGAAGCGAGTGGATGTAGAGCCATCGGGCACCCTCATTTAACTCATTGGTGCAGCTGAGGCAGATAATGGTATACCGCGTAATCCGCTCATCAATGCGGGGGCTATAGTGGTGTGTGATATATTGCTCTCTATACTGGAAGATGCGGAGGCTGATTTTTCTGAATTTCGTGCGTGAATTAGCCAACGATGATAGTATTAATTACTCTGTATTGGTAGCCGAGTCGGAAAAAAATCAGTAGGGTATCGCAATTTTGCACTTTGTTATTACATAAAGTCATTGGGGAATATAGAAAATGAGCCTATAGAGGTATTGAATTTTTTTACTTTAAAATGTGCTCGCTGGAGTTGAGTTGCAAGTCATTGGCGTATATATTTTCATTTCTTGCCAATGATGGTATTCGTATGCACGACAGGGTGCAAATACTTACCGAAACTTGTACTAAGCGAGTGAATGCCCTGATGCAGACTTGCGGTTTTTATGACGAATCGGGGAATTTGCTTTTTAAGGTGGGACTCCCTGGCAAGAGTGGTGTAGGGGGCATAGTAGCGTTGTTGCTCAACCATTACAGCATAGCTGTATGGTCGCCAAAACTGAATGAAAAGGGGAATTCTTACAGAGGAATGAAGTTTTTAGAAGAGTTTACAGCACAGACACATAGTTCGATATTTTTGATTACTCTAAGGCGTTTTTGATAGCGATGAGCGTTTGTTTTATGTGCTGTAGTTTGCTGATAAGGTCGTAGTTGGAAAGCGTTTTTTGGTTTTCTTCTTTCAATCGTTGTCGGGCACCTTCTAAAGTAAAAACCTTTTTTTCTTTTACGAGATGATAAATAAGCTGTAGTTTTTTTACGTCTTCGGGGGTAAATTTGCGAGATCCTGTAGTGCTCTTGCGCGGACTTATAATGGCAAATTCTTTTTCCCAAAAGCGTATGAGCGAAGTATTTACGCCAAAGGCTTTCGCAACTTCGCCTATGCTGTAATAGAGTTTATCGGGCAGATTGATTTCCATAGGATAATTAGTAATTTGTATTTCAGGCAAAAAAATAGTAAATTGGCAGGAGATACACAAGTTTTTGAATAACTATAAAAATCTATAATTATGAGTAGAGTGTATTTTTATATTACTGGCTTTGTTGCCCGTGCTATCATTTGGGCAAGCCGAAAAGCCTTCAGGGCTATACCAATCGGATAAGGCGAAAGAGCAGTTTCAGTTTCGTTTTAATGATGATAATACGGTAGATATTATCACCGCTAATGGTGTGTATTCAGTAAGCAACGAAGTGGTTACCATTGATCTTAAAACCCCCGATAGCTTTACTCTTACTAAAGAGAACGGCAATAGTGCGGCACTGCAGATTAGTTTTGAGCCTTTAGATGACTTCTTTGGTTTGGCTACACGTTATATATACATTGGTTATGAAGACGATAAAGGTGAAGTGCAATACGTTAGCCTTTATAACAAAGCACAAGGAGAGGGCAATGAAAATGACGATAAGGTGACAATAGAGGTGCCTCGTACTGAGCATTTGTACTTAGCAAATGCTTATGCTACTGCTTATAAAGGCAAAAATGCTGAAGTGAAGATAGAAAAATATGCTATTGGCAAGAATACCAATGCGCTAAAAAAATACAATTTAATGCACGTGGTGCTGTTTCACGCTCACTAAAGTTGGTTCGCGACTCTAAAAACCCAGAACATTATGTGCTAAACGAACCTGAAATTTATGAAACCCCTGTAGTATTTACAAAGGTTACTAATGAACCCTCGCTATCTTTTGCGACCTCAAAGTATTGAGGCTGTGAAAAATGGAAACACCTCATCGCTTTTTGAAGAAGAAAGTAATATTCCTGAATATAATCCTGAAAAAAATCTAAAAACGCTATTGCTCCTGTAAAAGAACACAAATCACTTAACGAGGCTTTTGGCGGCAGCTGCTAAAAACAAACGTTTGCTATTTGTATTTTTGCAGCCCTAACAACAATACAGCTAAAGAAGAGTTTAACAGCTTGCTAAATAGCTATAGTAGTGGTAGTAGTGATGACGACGAGTATGCATACAGCAACAAGTTTAGGTACGAACTCTATTTGGCAACTGCTAAAGAAGCTAAAAACGCTTACAAAAAAAGGAATAGGCAGTGGTAACTAGTGGTGCTGCTAAACGCTGCTGGAGATGTAATTTACCACCAAGAAGGTACTATTGCTCAACAAGAAGCCGAAGACCTATTGGAAAATGGCAGGGCATGAAAACATCTTTCAAAACCCTTGCTATAGCTTATGAACTTGATAAGGTACTGGGCAACCCTAAAAGTACTGCTAAAGAAGTAGAAAATACTTTTTAGCAACCTCCTTAACAATGATTCTTCACAAATATTTTTATTGGCAGAAAATCGTCCTAAAGAACAAGACGCTGATGACCAAAAGACTTACGAAGAAAAATACTAAAAGCTATTTGGAAAAACTGAAGAACCCTAAAGGATTCCGCAAGCTACAACTCACCCCTGCAATGCTTGAAAACCAATGGAAACGCGTAGTGGATAGTCACCTAAAAGACAAGAACTTAGATGCTAAATACGCTCAACTATTGGTGCTGGCAGGCGTAACTGAATACTACGAAAAAGTATTTGCCCAAACTCCTACTCCTACAGCTACTTATATGGATGTAGTAGATTATCTGTTGCGCTTTAAAGACGAAATTGCTGCTCATAACAAAAAAAGTATTGGGCAAAGACCCTGATGCTACTGATGAAGATTATATACCTTATAGTGAACGTATAGAAAAAGGAGCTATAGAGGTGAGCTACAAAGCAACAATGCAACGGCTTAGAAAAACTTGGCAGAAAAGAATAAAGACCTATTGCCACGTATTAAAAGTATCTATGAAAAAGGATTGCAATTGGGGGTATATGAGCCTAATGACTATTTAGATTTCTTGTACGAAAACGATGCTGAAGGTGCTGGTGTGTATTTTTGCTGAATATTTCAACAATATCACTCAAAAAGACAGTAACTTAATTGCTGCCTTAGACAAAGCTTATACCGAATCTAAAGATGCCTACAGCTGGCGAACTTTCAAAATGTACTTTGCTAACCGCGCTAATAATATCGCTTGGAAAGTGTATCAATACGACCATAGCGATAAGGATAAGCTAAAAAGCACCTTACCAATGGGCAAAATCTGCAGTGCAATTAGAGCCCGAAAATCCTTTCTATATAGATACTTTTGGCACATTTGGTGTATGTGCTTGAGAGTAAAAGAAAAAGGGATTGAACTTGAAGAAAAAAAGCGGTGCAACTAATGGATAAATACGAAGATGGTAGTGAAGCTGAACGTGCTGAAATTAAAAAGAACTACGAAGCAATGAAAGCTCGCTAATTATAAATAATTACTTTTACAATGAAAGAATTTTTTCAGCAGCAGATTTTTGAAGCTCTTATTAAAAGAGTGGATTACGAGCCTTATAAAATTTGCCCCAGCACTTATTGGGGCTATTGCCCTATACTTTGCAGGAAGGTATTTGATAAAACTTCATTGTGAAGATGGTAAGCAAACTGATGAACAAACGTGAGGTGGAACCTACCCTGCAAACTTTCTTATTGCAGGTGATACGCTGGGTGCTACACATTGCTTTGTTCCTTACAATTGTACAGGTTATAGGCTTACCCGCTACACAATTTATCGCTATTATCACCTCTGGATTTGTAGCCGTAGGTCTCGCCTTGCAAGGTTCGCTATCCAACTTTGCCAGTGGGATAATGATTCTTATATTCAAACCCTTCAGAGTGGGCGATGTTATTGAGGGCAAAGGACAAAAAGGTACCGTTAAAAACATTGGTTTATTTGCTACCACTCTCAACAAGCCTAATAACGAACAGGTAATTATTCCCTAACACACAGCTATTTAGCGATAGCATTATCAACTATAGCAGGGAAGAAAAAAACGCCGCGTGTTTATACTCGTGGGTATAGGCTATGGTGATAATATACAGAAGGCGCGCGAAGTGCTCTTGCAAATTGCTAAAGACCAGCCTCTTGCTCTTTCTACTCCTGAACCTGAAGTAATGGTGGAAGAGCTTGCGGAAAGCTCAGTAAATTTGTCGTTGCGCTATTGGTGTATGTCTGCGGATTATGCTGTTTGTTATTTCAGCAGTTTGGAAGAAGTGAAGAACCGATTTGATGCTGCTAATATCAATATACCTTATCCGCAAGTACAAATTAATCAATAGTTATGAGCTATTCTAAGGATTATAAAACCAGTGAACGCATAGATGAAGCTGAAAAACAAGAATACGAACTCTCCTAAAAGAAACACAATCAATAGGTTTTTTTGTATAGGCATCGCGGTTTGTTTTTGGTTGGGAGGTGCCATAATCATTTCGAGTGTGATAATAATGATTTTTTTGGTATGGCAGCAGCGGTATATCCACAGTTGTTAGAATCCCCATCGATGTTGTTTTTATTCTCTTTGTGCTGACGTTCTATATCACCACTTTTTGGGAGTGTTGCTTTTATAATCCTCTGTATTATCTATTATTTAAAAGACAAGAATAATGATTAATACCACAAGTGCCCCCAAAAAAATATGAATTGGGAAAATATAAAAAAAGCAATGTGCCTCTTTGGGTACATTGCTTTTTTGTGATATCGCCAATTCCACCCACAAGTACAATTCTCCTGTAAAAATAAACATTTAAAAACGATACAAAACAGCTTATTTTTTTACCATCTTTACCTAAAAAAATATTTATAATGAAACACTTGGTGGGTAAATAATAAAAATACCTTCGGCTATTTATGCCTATAATGTAGGAGCCAATATGGTAAATCTTATTCCCCTACACTTCACCGAAGGTTGAGCGAAGGTTGAGCGAAGGATAAGCGAAGGAAAAGTCGGCGAGCTGGCGCAGCCGAGTATGTGAACGAAGGATAAGCGAACGATAAAAGCCTGTGCGGCTCGCACTAAATTTTTTCATTAAACATTAATTATTGACAATTGAACATTATTTTGTATCTTTGCCGCTGAATAATTAATAAAAAGAAATAACTATGAATGAGCTTTAATGATGAACTATGGCGCGCTAAATATCAAGAAACTCTTATGACTACCTCCGGAGGACTAACTGCTGCTAAACGCAATGATAAATGGGGATTCGTAAACCATAATGGCAAAGAAATATGTCCGTTTAAATACGATAGCGTTCTTCCTTTCCTGATGGGGACAGCTACCGTATCTATAGCCAACCAATGGGGGGTGATAGATGATAATGGTAAAGAAATAGTGCCTGTGTATTATGACAAAAGCTTTCTATTTTTTTCTTACGAGCTGGCACAAGTTATCAAAAAAACGGCAAAACAGGATTCGTAAATAAACGAGGCGAAGTAGCCATTCCCCTAATATACGATGAACTCCACCCCTTTATGAGCTATATCACTTGTGCCAAAAAGACGGAAAGGCAGGCTATATCAACATTAAAAGGTAAAACAGTTATAGATTTTTGTTTATGACGAAGCGCTCCCTTTCTTTGAAAACCTCGCTGCTGTAAAGCGCAATGATAAATGGGGTTTTATAGATAAGAAAAACAACAATTATTGATTTTTCAGTATGACGATGTAGAGAATTTTTGGGGTGGGGTAGCCAAAGTAAAAAGGCAACCATTGGGGGCTTATAGACGATAAAAACACATTGCTCATTCTTACCGAATATGACGATGTAGTGCGCTTTGTAGAAGGATTGGCACCTGTAATGCGCAATGATAAATGGGGCGTGATAGATGCTAAAGGCAACCTCATCTGTCCGCTACAATATGATGAAATATACGATTTTCACAACGGTTATGCCATTGTAGAACTGAACGAAAAATTGGGTTATATCAATAAAAAAAGGCGAGGAAATATGCGCTCCTAAATACGATGAGGCACGCGATTTTTAAAGGTAAAAATGGCGGCGGTGTGCCAAGATGATAAATGGGGCTTTATTGATGAAAAGGGCACAGAAATTGTAGAACTAAAATTTGATGAGGTCTATGACTTTGATGAGAATCCTTTCACCTTGGGAATCATAGATGATGAAGAATGGGTGGTGTGGAATAACGGACATACAACTTCATATGAAGAATTTAAAAAAACAAGCAAAAAAAGCTATAACAAATGATAGTAAAAAAATAATCAATACCTCTACCAATGAGCTTCCGCCTACCAAACCGCAGGTGCTGCGGGCTTAGATATTAGAGCTAATTTGGAAGAGCCCATAGTGCTGGCACCGCTACAGCGTACGCTTGTGCCTACAGGGGTTGTTTTTGGAAATTCCCGAAAAGCTACAGAGTGCAAGTGCGCCCGCGTAGTGGCTTGGCTGCGAAGCACGGCATCACAGTTATCAATGCCCCTGGTACCATAGATAGCGACTATCGCGGCGAAGTGAAAGTACCTATCGTAAATCTATCTGATGAAAGTTTCACCATTGCACACGGCGAGCGCATCGCTCAAATGATATTTGCTAAATACGAACGAGTAACATTTCAGCAAGTAGAAGAACTTTCTGATACCCAAAGAGGTACCGCAGGCTTTGGAAGTACCGGAAAATAAGGGATAATGATTAATGATTATGTTAATTATTAATGGTAAATGGTATGAAAAAGATATTTTTTTAATAATAGCTTTGTTGGCGTTGGTAAGTTGCAAGCCTAAACAACAGCTCGTAACCGTTACAGGCAAAAGTAACTGAAGCTGAACAAGCGGGTGAAGTTATCAATAAGCACCTCAATAAAACACCTTCATTCAGTACCCTTAGTGGTAGTGTGATGACCAGCTATAGTGAAAATGGCGAAGCCTCACAATCAATGCCCTTTTTCGCTGCGAATGGAAAAAGGCAAGAATATATGGCTATCAGCACCTTTGGGCGTAGCCAAAGCCCTCGCCACTCCCGATAGGCTCTCGTTTTTACAATCGTTGGGACAATACTTCCTTTAGCGGCGATTTTGATTACTTGACAGAACTCTTGGGCTTCTCGGTAGGTTTCAATGAAATTCAAAACCTACTGTTGGGCAATATAATATATTCTGTTACGCCTAATATAAAGCTACTTGCCAACGATAGCAACCGCTATGTGTTGCAATATAACGATGGTAGCCTTACCGTTACCTACAAGCTCTTGCCCGATAGCTATAGGGTGGAAAGTGCCCTGCTACAGCACAACGTAAAAAGAACAACGAGCACTTATTACCTACACCTACCAAAAAGTAACCGATGAGCTACTGCCAGCTACTATAAAAAAATAGAAGTAGTAAACGGAGATAATCGCAATGATATAGTTTTAGAACTAAAAAAAGTTTAGAGCTCAACGGGCAAGTTAGTTTTTCCGTTTAAAATGCCTGAATAGCATAAAAAAATTAATGAAATTAAAGCTAAAAAAATAATTGTATTACTACTGTTATTGCCATTAACCCTGATGGGGCAGCGGCAAAAGACTTAGAGCAACGCAAGAAGGCACTGTTGGAACAAATAAAAACAGATGTCGGCACTGCGCCAACAACAAAGTCAGCAACACCGCACCACCATACAACAAATAGAAGCTGCCAATGAGAAAATACAAATGCGCACGCGGCTCATACAAATAAATCAGCAGCAAGCTAATATGCTGTCTAAAGAAATTGCTAATAATGAAAAAGAACTCCGTACGCTTAAAAAGAATTAGAATATCACCAAGGTGAATATGCGAAAACCATACGACAGTCATACAAAAGCAAATCTGCCGAAAATAGATTGTTATTTATACTCTCATCGAGAGCTTTGGGCAAGCCTACAAGCGGCTTACCTATATGAAACAATATGTAAATTACCGTCCTGACCAAGTAACGCAGATACAGACGAAGACTGAGGAAATAAGGCGTATTAACGATACTTTGGTTGTACAACGCAACGAAAAATAAAGTTCTTGCTGAACAGCGCCGTGAGCAAGCCTTGTTGCAGCAAGAAAAGCGAGAATTGGAACAGCTGGCAGTAAATATACGTCAAGTGGAGCGCAATTACGAAGCCCAAATACGCGAAAAGCAAAAAGCAAGCAAATGCTATTGATAAAAAAATACAGCAACTCATACGCTTGGCTATCATAGAGGCGAATAGACGCGAAAGCAGCAAGGTGAATGCCAATACGGGAGGTACTGCTGTTGCTACTACACCTCCTCCGGAAGAAGACGATAGTACTACCGAAGTGGCTTTTTGTACTTACTCCCGAAACACGGCGTGTAGCGAATAGTTTTGAAGCCAATAAAGGCAACCTGATATGGCCAGTGGTAAAGGCTACAAATCACAAGGTTTTTGGGGTGTACTACGACCCTGTGTATCCTGAATTGCAACATTATAACAACGGTGTTACCATTGCTACGGAGCGTGATGCTGAGGCTCGTTGCGTGTTTGAAGGTGAGGTGTCGGCGATACAATCTATCCCAGGTAGTAATAAGGTGGTGCAGGTACGGCACGGGAATTACATCACTATTTACTATAATTTGACTGAGGTGTATGTGAAAAAAAGGCGATAAAGTGCGTGCTAAAAGAGCCTTTAGGAAAAATATTTACTAACAGCAAAGGGAAAACCGAAATGAAATTCTTTTCTATATAAGAACACTACACGCCTGAACCCTGAGTTTTGGATACACAAATTGTAATTGGGATTAGTAAATGAATGGATTGACTTTTACAAATTAATATAAATATGAGTAAAATAGTTGTAACTGGTGGGCTTGGTTTTATTGGGTCGCACACTGTAGTAGCCTTGCAAGAAGCAGGCTTTGAAGTTGTTATTATTGACAACCTGTCTAATGCTGAAGAAAGTGTATTAGGCAAAATTGCTAAAATTACGGGTATTACCCCTGTATTTGAAAAATTTGACCTTAGAGATAAGGCTGATGTAAAAGACTTTTTTAAACGCCATAGTGATGTGCAAGGGGTGATACACTTTGCTGCCTCAAAAGCTGTGGGTGAAAGTGTAGAAAAAGCCTTTGCTTTACTACGAAAACAATCTTAATTCGCTTATTTATTTGCTTCAGGAACTTAGTGCTTTGCCAAAGGCTAACTTTATATTTAGTTCTTCTTGTACCGTTTATGGTCAGGCAGATGAATTGCCCGTAACAGAAAACGCTCCTGTGAAGAAGGCAGAATCACCTTATGGTAATACTAAACAAATAAGTGAAGAAATTATCGTAGATACTTGTCGTGTAACGCCCAACTTGCAGGCGATTGCTTTGCGCTACTTCAACCCCATAGGGGCACACCCTTCAGCAGAAATAGGCGAGCTTCCTATAGGGTGTACCTCAAAACTTAGTGCCTTTTATCACACAAACAGCAATGAGGCTTACGCGAAAAAAACTATCGGTATTTGGTAATGATTACCCTACTCCTGATGGTACTTGTATCCGCGATTATATTCACGTAGTAGATTTGGCACAAGCTCACGTAGTGGCTTTGCAACGCCTTATCGAGGGTAAGAATACCGAAAATTACGAAGTATTCAATATCGGTACGGGCAAAGGTAGTAGCGTGCTGGAGGTGATTGAAAGTTTTGAGCGTGTATCGGGCAAAAACTGAACTACCAAATTGTAGGCAGGCGCGCAGGTGATGTGGTAGCCGCTTACGCTAATACTGATAAAGCAAACAACGTATTGGGCTGGAAAGCAAAAGCACCCTTGACGAGGCGCTTCTATCGGCTTGGCAATGGGAACAAAAAGTAAGAAAAATAACCCAATGAAAACCTGTACCATACAAAAACAACACAATTAGCCTAAACCATTCGGTTATTTTTACTGAAAAGGGTATCCCTCTTGCTGAATTTGCTAAAAAGGCACTGAAAGCCTTGCGTGTGGAATACGCCAAATTCTACAAGATGGATACCCTTAGCAAGATAGCTTTTTGGCAGCTGAGGTACTTTTTAAGTCCGTTTTTCGCAAGAAGAGAAAAATGGGATAGCGCTTGTATTTGCGAATCGTGCTGCGAGTTTGGATACGGACTTGAAACATCAGGCTACAATAGCAGATGAAGGAGAATACTATCCGAGTCCGGCGGTATTTGTATATACACTGCCTAATATTTGCTTGGGCGAGATAAGTATCAGGCATCAGCTTAAAACCGAAAAATGCTTTTATGGTATTTGATAACTACGGGCAAGCAGAGGTGTTTTTTTCAAAGAGTATAGTCGGCAGCTAATAGCCGAAAAGTCAGCTGAAAAAAAGTGCTTTGCGCGTGGGTAGAAGTACTTGAAGATGAATGTGAAGTGATAGCAACACTTTACTAGATTTGTGTAATTGCTAATAAATGGCTATCTTTGCACTCTAAACTATTATATTAATGGATGCACTTATTTTAGAACTGAAAAAAACAAAATTATTGAAGTATTAAACCTTGAAGAGGTAACTCCTGAAGATATTCAGGACGATGAGCCTCTATTTGGCACAGGCTTAGGCTTAGATTCCATAGATGCCCTTGAACTAATTGTACTATTAGATAAAAATTACGGCATCAGATTGGACGACCCCAAGAAAGGGAAAAGAAATATTTCACTCGGTAAAAACAATGGCTGAATATATCACAGCACACCGCACCAAATAATGCCTCCTAAAAATAGTTGTAACGGGTATGGGTATCATCTCTTCAATAGGTAATTCTGTTGAAGCGAATTTTTACGCACTCACCCACAAGCGCACAGGGCTTTCTGTTATAGAAAACCTTGTTACGGCACATAAGAACAATATCAGGGTAGGGGAGGTGAAGCTTACCAATATTCAGCTTGCTGAAAAAAACTACATCTTCCTATTGTAAATACCTACTCACGCACTTCGCTCCTGGGGATTATTGCAGTAAAGGAAGCAATAGCCAATGCAAATCTTACTCCTAAACAGCTTGGCAATGCAGGTTTTTATCAACGCTTCTACGGTAGGCGGTATGGATATGACGGAGCGTTACTTTTTTGAGTATGAGAATAGTGAGTCGGTGAGGCGTTACATCACTACGCACAATATAGGCGATGTTACCCATCAAATTGCTGATTATTTTTCGCTTGAAAGGTATAGTAACAAGTGTGAGCACCGCTTGTTCATCATCGGCTAATGCTATTATTACTGCGGCGCACCTGCTCACTACGGGTAGGGCTGATTGCCCTAATAGTAGGGGGAGTGATGCGCTCTCAAAAATTTACTATCAATGGCTTTAATAGCCTGATGATACTCTCGGATAGCGAATGTACACCTTTTTGATGCACATCGCAAAGGATTGAACTTAGGGTGAAGCAGCGGCTTATTTGGTATTGGAAACTGAAGAGAATGCTTTAAGGCGTGGTGCAAAAATAAAGGCTGTACTTAGTGGCTGGGGCAATGCAAATGATGCTTACCACCAAACGGCTTCTTCTGAAGATGGACAAAGGGGCTTATTTGGCTATGCAACAAGCACTACAAATAGCACACTTACAACCCGAGACTATAGACTACATCAACGCTCACGGTACAGCGACTCCTAATAACGACCTTTCGGAAAGTAGGGCTTTATTGCGTGTTTTTTGGTGAGCGTGTGCCTCGATTATAGTTCTACTAAACCTTTTACGGGGCATACTTTAGGGGCGGCATCGTCTGTAGAGGCTGTTTTTAGTGTAATGGCACTGCGCAATGACATTGTATTTCCTAATTTGAACTATCAAACTCCAATGCCCGAAGTGCCTATACGCCCTCAAACAGAATTATTACACTTGCCCGTAAGGCACGTGCTTTCTAACTCGTTTGGCTTTGGGGGAACTGCTCGGCACTTATATTTAGCAAAAAAATAGATATATTATAAGAATGTTACAGCTTTACTATCATTGTTCATCAGAAGCTGGTACCGATGGAAAGCAGGGCGGGGGTGCTTGGCAGGACCTGTAACCGCCGCAGCTGTAATACTTCCTGCTGGCTTTAGTAACAATCTTCTTACCGATTCAAAACAGCTTACAGAAAAACAACGCAATATATTACGCCCTATCATTGAGCGTGAGGCTGTTGCCTATGCTGTTTGTCATATTATGCCCGATGAGATAGACCAATTGAATATCCTTAGAGCTTCTATTACTGCTATGCACCGCGCAATAGTACAGCTTAATCCTCAACCTACTTTTATAGCTGTAGATGGCAATAAATTTGTGCCTTACAATAGTATTCCACACGCTTGTATCGTAAAAGGCGATGGCAAAATACAGACAATTGCTGCGGCTTCGGTACTTGCTAAAACTTATCGCGATGCTTATATGGAAACCCTTGCAGCTGATTATCCTGAGTACCATTGGGAGCAAAATAAAGGCTATCCAACTACCGAACATCGCAAAGCTATAGCCGAATATGGTGCTACGCCTCATCATCGCAAAACATTCCAGCTACTACCCTGCCCAGCAGCTTTCGTTATTTTAAACTACAAAAACGAACTGCCCAAGTAGCATTTATCGCTACTTGGGCAGTTCGTTTATAATGTTTCTGCTTATAATCTGTTTTGATTAATCAACTTTGATGTCGGTATTTACGTTCTTACTACCTGCTAAAGCGTAGAATAACAAGTAAGCAAGAGCAAGTACTATTACCCAATAACTTTGTATATAACCTACTACATCGGCTACCCAGCCTTGCAATGCAGGCAAAATACCTCCACCACACACCATTACCATAAAAGATACCTGAAGCAGCTGCGGTGTTTTTCCCTAATCCGTTGGTGGCAAGGTTGAAAATACCACCCCACATTACTGAAGTACACAATCCACAAAGCACAAAGAACAAGATGCTAATAGGGCACTTCAGCCATTGCAAACGATAGGTTTTCTTGTAGGGGCTGGTACTGTTACGGTTACGCTTTCGGGCATAAAAATAGCTACTGTTACCAATATCAACCCTAAAGCTGATACAAACGACAACATTGCCTTACTAGAAATAACGTTGCCCAAGCCTCCGCCTATAAATCGTCCTATAAACATCAAAAACCAATAAGTACCTACTACCGAGCCTGCTACAACTTCAGCTATACCTAAATTTTTGCATATATACGTTGCTGATATTTGCTATTCCCACTTCTATCCCTACATATAAAAAAGATAGCTACAGCTCCTAATACAAAGTGACGGAATGATAGCGGACTTATTTTTGCTGCCTGCTTCTACGCGGCTGCTTTCTGCTTGAGGTTCTGGTATTTGTACCATTGTAAGCACTATAAAAGTAAGTGCAAAAATACCCATTGCCAAAAAAACAACACAGGGTTTGCATTAGCAATCTTAGCAGTAGCGAGGTTTCCTATAAGGTACCCACCTAATACGGGTGCTATAGTAGCCCCAATAGAGTTCAGTGCGCCACCAAATTGCAATAGCTGGTTTCCTTTTTTGCCACCACCACCTAGTGTGTTGAGCATTGGGTTTACTACCACGTTTAGCATACACATAGAGAAGCCCGCAACAAACGCTCCTGCAAGATATACCCCAAAACTATCTAATACCCCTGAAAAATAGGTAATACATACCCCTGCAAAACCCACTACTATAGCAGTAAGTGCAGTTTTCTTATAACCTATGTTTTTGCAACATTTTTCCCTGCGGGGATACCCATAAAAGCATAGGCAATGAAGTTTGCAAAATTACCCAATTGCGAAAGCAATACTGAGGTGTCGAATTGGCTTTTTACAATTTTACCTAATGGGTTTTGTAGCCCTGTTACGAATGATATCATAAAGAAAAGCGCAAACATCATTACGATGGGCAATAAGTAACTTTTTCTTGATTTTCCATTATTATATGTTTTTTTGTTATTTTTATTTACTTGTTATAAAAAGGTGATAAAAGAAATTACCCCTTCACTATCAGCCATATAGGCAGGCGTTTTTCAAAAGATTTATTAAAACGACTGCAAAAAGTAAATAATAATAATGAAAAACGCAACTAAAATACTAACTTTTTAAGGTTTATTTATGAAATCTTTTTACACCACCTTTTATTTTTACAGGAGTTGCTTTTCTATTTATTTCGTAATCAGTGATTCTGGAGCTGCGCAGGTAAAAGTTCTCTATCTTTTTATTTCTGCCTCTATTCTTGCTGAGGGTCGTCTTCTTCGGAATAAATAATATGGGTAACCTGTATTGAAATTTCCTTGAAAGGTGAGCCTTTCCTCCCCGCGTAATACTGTAATTTCTGTAGGGTCGCCTGCTCGCTTTTTGCTCGTGTACATCATAGGGATAAATGGTGAACTAACGCTGTCTTTTTTCCAAAGCTATCACTATATCGCCCTCTTTTACGCCAAGCCGCTTAGCGGTAACAGTGTCATTCTTAAAGCTAGCAACTTTCAGTCCGTTGCCTTTGTAGTTATAGTCAAATTTTAATCCCAAATCGGCTTTGTTGTTGTAGATTTTCACTCGCTGCTGTGGCTTGTGCCATTCGGCTTTTGCGCTTGTGGTATCTATGGCTTTTACCTTTAGCCAACCGATGCCCTTAGGTTTTGATAATCAGAAGTTTCCCATACAATACGCGTAAGCGGCTTTCGTGTATGGCTGCCGATAAATTGCAATAAATTATCCTCTTCAGTATCAAAATAGCCCATAAAATGGTCGCCAGCGAGGCTGCGGAAAGTAATATTAGGGTTTTCTGTCTTCAAAAATCAATAGTAGGTGTAATTTGTTCTATAGGGATACAGCGTATCGCTATAGGTATTTACGATGTAGAAAGGCTTTTCGTTGGTATTACAAAGGGTAAATTTCGTCTTCTCCCAGCATACTTGCTACTTTTTATACTGCCGTTTAGGGCGATAAATCCCGCAAAAATCGGTAGGGTAAGTCATAGAGAAATAGTAAACTCCCGATGCTCCGTCCGAAAAAAACCTGCTAAAAACACTTTGTTTTCGTCAATCTTATACTGTTTCTTTACAGCTGCAATTTCGTCTAATACCATTTGGCAGCCTATTTCGTCAAACCAAGTGCAGCCTTTTTGCCCAAAAGGAAAGAGCAAATAATAATCTCCTTTGTCGGCTAAGCCAACAAAAGGCGATTGCGCTACGTATTTTTTCAGGATTCGGACGAATAGCTGGCGAACCAATTGCCCCGTGCAAAAATACCACAAAGGCTTGCCGCTCTTTTTTTGCTGATGTAGCTTCTTTAGGAGCGTACACCACATAAGGACGTGTTTTTCCCGTCCGCGCACGCTTGTTCGTAGGTCTTGAAATTTTTGCGCCTGACCTACCAAGCCGCATACCAAGAATAAAAATCTAAAGTATTTCATAATAAGTGTGTTAATGTATTATTATTCTAAAAATTTACTACTACATTCAGTTTTTAGCCAATATTTTTTTGCAGTTGTATATAGCCCATTATATGGTCTATGAGTTCGTTTTTTTGCTCATCGGTAGCTGTTTGCAGCTGCTCGCTCAGTTGGGCTATAAGGTGGCGCACCAGTAGTGTACGGATATTCAGTATGGTATCAGCTACAAACAGATGCACGTCTTCGTCTTTGTCTTTGGCAATGATGTTTCGTTTTTCCCATTGGTCTAAATGCCGCGCCTCATCTTCCATCAGCAATGACGATACCTTTTCCGATAATTCTATAGGTAGCTCATTCACTATATGGTTGATGTTGTAATCAGGGTTTTGGTTTAGCTTGGCTATCAGCAAGTCGTAGATGTGTTTAAAGTCGGGGTTGGCAAGTTCTATTTCGTCTTCTTGTAGTTCTAAGAATATCTTTTCGTATAGCTTCAGTGTCTGTTGTACGGTTTGTTCTTCAAGATTGCCGTCTTCAGTTTCGAGTGAGGATAGTATCGGTAAAAGGTACATTCGCGGTTGCCGTAAAGCAGCAGGTTTTTATCAGATCGTGTTCCAAAGTCTCAATTTGCTTACACTACGCTTTTTGCACCGCTTCGGGGGTATTGTTTACCTGCATAGTAGCTTTGCGGCGTTCTACTTTTTGCCCCTCGTATAGTTCTTTTTCTGTATTTGAGCCAAAGTACCAAAAAGCACCTGTTCCGAAACCCCCATCAGCCCAGCGCATTCACGCACATACACCTCTTGCTTGATGAGGTCGGGAATTTTTGGCTATACTTTCTACCATATCCCTAATAATTCCCGCTTTTTTATAGGGTCGTCTTTTTGCTTCTTCGATGAGCAATGAGGCTTTTGAGGCAAACGTATAAAGTCGGTGGTGTTATTGGCAAAGTAAGCCAATAAATCTTCATAAGCCGTTTTGCGAGTAAAGCTATCAGGGTCTTCACCTTCAGGGGAAAGTACACACCTTTACATTCATACCCTGTTCCAAAATCAAGTCAATCCCCTGATAGATGCCCGTAGCCCCAGCAGCATCACCATCGTAAAAAGCACTGTAATATTGGGCGTTAGGCGATGTATAAGCCATGTTGCTCTATGGTCAATGCCGTTCCACTCGATGCCACTACGTTTTCAATGCCTTTTTGGTGCATCTGTATCACATCGGTATAACCTTCCACAAGGTAACAATTATCAGCTTTAGCGATAGCTTGTTTGGCAAAGAAAATGCCATATAGCACTTTGCTTTTTGTGGTAAATATCACTTTCGGGCGAGTTTAGGTATTTAGCCACATTCTTATCGTTGGTCATAATGCGCCCACAAAAACCCAACACGCGTCCGCTCATAGGTGAATGGGGAACATTACTCGCCCTTTGAAGCGGTCGTAGCGTTTGCCTTCGCTATTTACGCCCGTCAAACCTGTCTTTTCCAAAAACTCCAGCTGATATCCCTTTTTATAGCCGTATCTGTAAAAGCAGTCCATTCGTCCAACGAATAACCTAATTTGAATTTTTTTGATAGTATCATCGGTAAAACCGCGCTCTTTTGAAGTAAAGGCAGAGCGATTGCCATTCCCGCCTGCGTTTGGTGCAGTGTATCCTGAAAGTATTGCTGAGCATATTCGAAACAATATACATACTTTCGCGCTCGTCTGCTTTTTCTTTTTCTTCTGGAAGAAACTTCTGTTTCCTCTATTTCAATATGATATTTTTTTAGCTAAATATTTGATAGCCTCTCAGGGTAAAGTAAAGTGTTCGTGCTCCATCAAAAAAAGCAATCGCGTTTCCTCCCTTTCCACTACTAAAGTCTTTCCATATTTGTTTTACAGGCGAAACCATAAAGCTCGCCGTCCGTTCGTTCAGTAAACGGACTTAAGCCTTTATAATTAGAACCAGAGCGTTTCAGTTGAACAAAGTCGCCAATAACCTCCTCCACACGCATTTGGTCGTATACCTTATCTATTGTATTTTTGTAATCATTACTAGTTTTATTAGTAGGGTGATAGGCTATTCCAGAAAGCCGTAGGCATATACTCCTTCTTCAATTTCCTTGCCAATACTTCCATTGCTTTTTCGCAGCGTGTCTATTAGCTGGTTGTATTGTGTGTCTTCACTTTTTGCTATTCATCTTTTCTTGGGCATTTTTACCCTGAAAATACAAGCGGATATCGTGCAACGAACCATTTACATTCACTTTAGGCTGTGCCAAATAGTAGTGCCACAAGGCTCGTCCTGCTGCAAATACGGCTGGGCTTCTGCCGAAAATACTATCGGACTGCGGTGATAGGCTTCCGTAGGCTCGCATACTCTGAAAAGGTCGGGGTGCGGGTGGCGAAGGCGATACTTTTTCCTGCTATATAGTCCGTCATAAAGTGGTTGCTAAAGTTATCGGGGGCATCTACCTCTTGTTCGGTAAACGGAATCCAATGGTTTATGCCTTCTTGTGCTGTAATCCGATTTTGTGAGTGGAAGAGTGTAAAAGGCGAGGCAATCGGTTTTGAAACTCACGGTCGTACAACCAATCTTCTTTAGGGAATAAGAATTGGTCGCGGTCGTTTAACCACGTAGCAGGTATACAATGCCCTAACGGCAAAATAAATAGCAAATTGTATCAAATTATTGTTGGTAATATTCAAACAATATCTCTTTTTGTGGTTTTTGATAAGATAGCCAATTGGTTGTTATGCTGAAAATCGGGCGCACAACTCACTATATAGCCTACTATCTCTTTAGCTTTCTTATCTTCAAATGTATCAATCCATTTTGTTGATAGTATTCAAAGAACCTCTTTTTATTTTTTATGACCTACAAATTCTCCTTTGCGGTCGTATATAGCTGCTTCAATTTCTTCAAAAAGCTACTTTTTTTGCCCCATCCCACACCTGAAATGAAATAGCAAATTGCCCTGTAACATTATCAAAAAGTATTGGCAGGCACTAAAAACACCTTTTTCAAGTTTAGCAAGATATTCAGCCCTGAAATCAATAAAGTTGTAAGATTGTAGATTTTTTTAATTTAGAAAAAAATTTCCTATCTTACAACCGGGTATTTCTCTTTATATACGTATTAAAAAAACTGTGCGAAGAGCTCATTAGCAGCTTTTTTTATTAGGTTTTTATACTTTTCACTAGTTCTGTTGCCTATGGCTGTGCCTGCTTTGTTTTCGCCTGTGCCCCTAATAGTTCTTGCCGTTGTGGCTTCCGCATAAGGCGGATTGATATAAATCACCAATTTCTTCCGTTTTTCCTCATTACTGATGATGTCATAAAGCCCTTCGGGCAGTTTTCCTCCTTTTGATTGGGGTATAAATTCATCGTTCAAGAAATCAAACTGAAAAAAATATGACTATTTAGTAGCATCGCCCCTGTGCTATGCGTTCTTGCATTACGTTCACATCGGCTTGGTCAAGGGTGCTTGCCCACAAATTGTATTTATTGGTAAGCCCTGTTAGCAGGTTGCCCGTGCCTGCCGCACAATCCCATACGTGGTATTCTTCTTGCCAATCTTCACCCAAATAGTCCGCAAGGTATTGTTGCGACAAACTCACCCACTGGCGAGGGGTGAAAAATGCTCCCTGCGCTCTCGTATATCTTGCGGCACCAATAGCTCCCGCCGCTCAATAATGTAATCGTGATAGGCAGAGTGCGGCGGACGCTTGTATAGCTTCCAAAAGTTCTTGTACACGTCCTTCTGCTTGATGCTTACAATCGAATCAAAGATAAGCCCTGTATTCTCTCGCGGTATCTTATACCCCTGATTTTTCAAATTGTACAAACAGATTGGCATAAATAGCAGTGTCATCGGCGATATCATCGGTATCTTTGTCATCTAAAACAGGTCAGCAAGATAAAAGTCGCAGTCTAAGATGTTAAATTCTCGTTTCAGCCTATCCCAGTCTACCGAAATAATAGGTTTTATCACTTCCAGCCAACGCAAGTAAATAGGTAGAAATTATTTTTTTGTTAATAGTTTGTCGTGCTTTATCAGTAGCTTTTGCTATATTATGGCTGATAAAAACGCAACGCCTTAGCATCTTTTTCATAGCTAAATACAAATGTATTTTTCTGCCAAAATGCTTTCTATACGCTCTTTTACCAACAAAAAATTCTTTGCTCTCGTGATTTGAAGGGGTAACTTTCCAGTTGAAGTCGTTGATAGAAAAAAATATCCTCAATAGCGTTATAAGGAACAAAAAGCAAATTTCTGATAATCAAAAGCCCCTAAAAAGCAGGGGGTAGCATACGCGTAAAAGTACGCGCTTTGCCGATGGTAAGTATCAGTTAGTACAAACATCGTAACGGTATCGTAATTGCCCGTTTTTGCTTCAGCCCAAAAGCAGGGGTATATTGTGGAAAAATATCGTCTTTGTTAGGAAATACCGAAAAAAATCAATATTGCCAATAATGCGGCTTGTATCAAATTCTCCAAACCAATCATTGGCTACTTTTATTTTTAGTTCTTCCTCGCGTATGTTGTTATAAATCATTGTTGATGCTATTGATGCTGCAAAGATACGAAAATAATCATTAACCATTAATAATTGCTATTTGGCATTATTTTTTGTATCTTTTGCCCCCGAATAATTTTTAAGCACGCTGCAATACAATGTTTTTATAACTAACATATTGTAGTACAGCTGTAAGTCTTAAAAGAAAACAAATTTTATGAAATTAGTAAAAAGAGGGTATCTGTTTGCCGTTATGGTATTCCTATCGTTAGGTTTTACCACAGAAAATGAAGAGAAACATCTATAGTGTACCTATGGATTATTTAGTAGAAGTACCTCAGTTGGCTACTGTTGAGCCAGCTCAAAATCACAACAGTCATCAATCTACAATCAGTTTTAGCTCTTTCGATGAGAAAAAAACTTTCGTAGATTTCAAAGAGTCCTTAGCCCATAGAGAGTCTCGAGGCAATTACAGCGTTGTAAATCGCTTTGGTTATATGGGGAAATACCAATTCGGAAAGCGTCTTTTTGCGCTTCTTTGGCGTAACCGATACCGATGCTTTCCTACAATCACCTCAGTTGCAAGAGCAAGTCTTCTCGCTCAGCCTACAGCGCAGCAAATGGTTCCTGCGCAAAGAAATCGCTCAAAATGTAGGTAAAAAAATCAACGGAATAGAAATTACCGAATCTGGCATATTAGCCGCTGCACACCTTGCTGGTGCTACTTCGGTGAAGAAATATTTTAAAAACAAAGGCAATTACAACTTCGCCGATGGTAATGGTATTACATTGCAAAATTACCTGAAACACTTCGCTGGATACGACACTTCGCATATCGTACCGGAAGAATCACCCAAAATCACAGATTAATATCTAATGAATGGGCTATAATAAAAAGAGCCTGTCCGAAAAAGTTTTTAAAAGTGCAATTTCATTACACACTTTGTCAAGCTTTTTAAAAGTTTGACAAGGTTGAATGTATTGATAATCAATCACTTTTTATTCACAAAACAAAACTTTTTCAACAGGCTCTTAAAATTCAAAATTCAGAATTCAAAATTATTGTCGCTGTCTTACTGCTTCATACAAAAATACGGCACAAGCTACCGAAACATTCAGCGACCCAATTTCGCCTGCCATAGACAATTTCACTCGGCTATCTACTACTTTCAGTACCCCCGAAATACCTACATCTTCGGCACCCATTACTATTGCCAAAGGGTAGTAAAAATCTTCGCTATAAAGCAGATTATTAGTCTTTTTCTGTAGCAGCTACTACCCTGATGCCGCTACCTTGCAAGTAATACACAGCATCAATCAAGTTGTCTACTTTGCATATAGGCACTCTGAAAAACGGCTCCTGCCGAGGTTTTTACCGCATCGGCAGTAACGCTTACACTCCCGCGCTTCGGAATTATTATCCCCGATACCCTGTACATTCAGCGGTAGCACTATAGCTCAAAATTTCGCACGTCTTGCAAGTGGTCTAATACCAAGAAAAAGAGGCACTTTGCCACTCTCAGTAACCCCAATTACCAATTCTTCAAAATCTTGATATTCTACAGCCGACAAGGTAGCAATTACCCTTGGTGGTTTTCTTACTCATTCGGTTCAGCTTCTCTATAGGCACGTATTGCGTAGCTATTTGTGCCCCTTGCAGTGTCGCCAATAGTTCTTTATAAAGTGCCCCTTGCAGTCCTTTCTGCAAAAATACCCTATCAATGGTTTTTGCCTGCATTCACGGCTTCTATTACCGCTCGTATGCCATATATTTGCTGTTCTTGTATTTCTTGCATTTCAGTTATTTATTAGTTTTTAAAAACGTGCCTTCATTTCATTTAGCTTCATCAAAGCCTCAATAGGGGTTAGGGTATTGAGGTCTAAGCTCAACAAGTCTGCTTTTTAGCTCTTCCAGCAGAGGGTCGTTGAGGTCAAAAAAACTAAGCTGCATCTCTTTATTGCTACTTTTTCAAAAGAAGTTTGCAGTGCTATATTGTGGTTTTCTTCTAGCTTCTGAAGCATTTTGTTAGCTTTCTGTATTACATATTGGGGCATACCTGCCATTTTTAGCTACGTGTATCCCAAAACTATGTGCCGAACCTCCAGCAACCAATTTACGCAAAAAGCACGCTGTCAGTGGTTTCTTTTACCGATACGTTGTAGTTCTTGATGCGTTCAAAAGCTCTCTGTCATCTCATTAAGCTCGTGGTAGTGGGTTGCAAATAGCGTTTTAGCACGCGAAGGGTGCTGATGCAGTACTCTGCTATAGCCCACGCTATCGAGATACCGTCATAAGTACTTGTCCCCTACCAATCTCGTCCAAAAGCACCAAGCTGCGTTCCGATATATTGTTTAGTATCAATGCCGCTTCGTTCATCTCTACCATAAAAGTAGATTCTCCCAGTGATATATTATCACTTGCCCCCACACGAGTAAAAATCTTATCAATAATCCCTATGTGTGCTGAGGTAGCAGGTACAAAACTACCTATTTGTGCTAATAATACGATGAGTGCGGTTTGCCGCAATATTGCCGATTTACCCGACATATTAGGGACCCGTAATCATTATAATTTGTTGCTGCTCACGGTCTAAATACACATCGTTAGCAATATAAAGGGGTATCTATAGGCAATTGTTTCTCAATCACAGGGTGCCGCCCTTCCTTGATGTCTATTACATAGTCATCACTCATTTCAGGCTGCTGGTAATTGTTTTTGTAAAGCAAGTGTTGCAAAGCCCGCAAGGCAATCTAGTTGCCCTACCAAGATAGCGTTCTGCTGCACAGGGGGCTATATATTCAGCTATATAGTTCAGAAGCTCAGCATAAAGGGCTTGTTCCAATTGCCCTATTTTCTCTTCAGCCCCCAGTATTTTTTTGCCTCATATTCTTTCAGCTCATTGGTGATATAACGCTCAGCATTCACCAAAGTCTGTTTGCGCACCCAGTCGGCAGGTACTTTGTCTTTATGCGTATTGCGTACCTCAAGATAATAACCAAAAACATTGTTATTGTCTATTTTTAGCGAAGGAATACCCGTGCGTTGGGTTTCTCTTAGTAGCAAATCGTCCAAATACGACTTTCCCGAATGCGATAATCCTCGCAATTCGTCCAATTCTGCCGAATAGCCCGCAGCAATAGCATTGCCTTTAGCAATATTCACCGGAGCCTCTTCATTGAGAGTTTCGCGTATGCGTGCACACAGCTGCTGGCAGTCGTGCAATTTGTCGCCCAATAAAGCTTAGCGATTCGTTGCCCGAAGTCAAGCATAGTTGTTTTATTTGCGGAATATGTTCTAATGAGCTACACAATTGCACCACCTCTCGCGGATTAATCTTTTGTGTAGCAACTTTCGATATCAGCCGCTCAATATCACCTATGCGCGCTATATGCTCTTTTATACTTTCTAATTCGGGTAGTTGTTTCAGAAGTAGCTACTACCTCGTGTCGTTGTCGTATTTTTCTATCTTTTTAGCGGAAGTGCCAGCCATCGCTTCAGGGGTACGGCTGCCCATTGGCGAAAAGCGTCTTATCAATCACATCCAGCAAACTCACCGATTGTGCCGAACTACCCATATAAAGCTCTAAATTCCTAATCGTAAATTTATCAAGCCACACATAAGCCTCTTCAGCAATTCGCTGTATACTTGTGATGTGTTGTAATTGGTGATGTTGCGTTTCCGATAGATAGTACAATATAGCCCCCGCGCTAAGCAAAGCATCGGTAAGCTCTTCTACACCAAAGCCCTTCAGAGAGTTTGTTTGAAAATGCTTGGTGAGCAGTTGCTGGGCATAGTCTTCTTTAAATACCCAATCTTCTAAATAAAAACAATGAAAAATCACCGCCAAAAGCTGCTGCAAATTCTTTCTTTTGATGTTTAGCGATAAGCAATTCGCTAGGGTGAAAGTTTTGTAGCAATTTATCTATATAGCTCTTGTCGCCTTGCGATACCAAAAACTCTCCTGTCGATACATCCAAAAAGCAACCCCATTCACTTGCTTGCCTATCCATACCGAAGCCAAAAAAATTATTGCTTTTTAGATTGTAGTATGTCATCGTTTAGGGGCAACACCAGGGGTAACTAATTCAGTAACCCCCGTTTTACGATTCCTTTCACTGTTTTGGGGTCTTCCAATTGGTCGCATATGGCTACCCCTATACCCCCGCTTTTTACAAGGCGTGGCAAATACGTATTGATAGAGTGATACGGAAAGCCTGCCAACTCCGAGCGCTCCGTGCCGTTATTTCGGTTAGTAAGCACTATATCAAGCACCGCAGCTGCTTTTTACCGCATCTTCTCCAAAAGTTTCGTAGAAATCACCAACTCTGAAAAGCAATAACGCATCAGGATACTTGCTCTTTATCTGGTTGTATTGCTTCATTAGCGGGGTTTCTTTTTGCCATAATTATTCACTTATAATTGTTATTTCTCCCTTCAATCGCTTGCTCTGTGCTTTTAGTGTTGTTTTGCCTTTCTGCTCACCCGATTGTACTATTACTACCAATTTTCCATTGAAAAGATGCATCTTAGGCAAGTGGAATACATCGGTACAAAGTAGGGTCGCCATTAGCTGCTGCGCGATAGCTTCCCACACCTTTTTACGCTGAAGGTTACCAAATCATTCACATTAGGGCACAAATTGCCATCCTTGTCCACTGCCTCTACAGTTATGTAAGCAAGGTCTTTTCCATTGGGCGAAAAAGCCGTTTCTTTATGAGTTGTAAGGCGCAAAGTGTAAGGTTTGCCTGCGGTGCGTATTTCTTTTTCAGCTACAGCTTTTCCATAATCGTCATAAGCTACTACTTTCACTACACCTGCTTCGTATTTAGTGTCCATCCACATCAGTCTGTAACGCTTTTTGGCGTTCCAAATCTTCAGGGTTGCCATCTTTTTCTTCCTCTTCTAGTTTGATGCTGAGATCTTTATAGCGTTTCCTTGGCTTTTTCCATTGATGAAAAGCTCTGCCGAAGGATAATTAGTATAAACGAATATAGGGGTCGTTTCTCCTTCGCGCCCTTCCCAGTTCCAATGCGGAAGAATATGAAGCGTTTCAGCCTCTTTGTTCCAATGCGAGCGGTATAGGTAGAAGCGGTCTTTCGGAAGCCCTGCTAAATCTACAGCACCAAAATAAGAACTATGCGAAGGCCATTCCACATAGTAGGGTGTAGGCTCTCCTAAATAGTCAAACCCTGTCCAAATAAATTCACCTATCATATAAAGGCAAAATCTTCTTGGTGTATCCAGTCGTCTTCTGGTAAATTCGACCATCCACAGTGCTCTACATCGTATGACGATGACTGCATATCATCATACTTCGCCATCGATTTTTCGTACTACAGGAAATTTGTACACCCCACGCGAACTCACCGTTGAAGCCGTTTCGCTACCCAAAAACAAACGCTGTGGCAACTTTTTATAGGCTTCTCGGTATTTAAACGGACGGTAGTTGAACCCCGCCAATTGCATTGTCGCTGCCATATTGTTGCGCAAAAATGTCTTGCGGTCTGTCCATACCATTACTCACGGGGCGTGTAGGGTCAAGTTTTTGTACGATACTTTGCAAGTAGTAGGCTACTTGCGATCCGCTTTCAGCACTTTGTTCTTCTACCTCGTTGCCTATAAACCACATCAGTACGCTTGGGTTGTTGCGGTAGTGTTTTACAAGGTTGGTGAGGTCTTTTTCAGCCCATTCTTTGAAGTATAGGTGATAGCCGTTTTTCTACCTTAGCAATTGCCCATTCGTCAAAACTTTCCACTGCCAATAGCATTCCCAATTCGTCCGCAGCGCGCACATATTCAGGAGCAGGCATATTGTGCGATGTGCGAATTGCATTAGCACCCATATCCTGCATTGTTCGTATTTGGCGGCGAATAGCACTCTCATTCACGGCTGCCCCAAGTGCCCCTAAATCGTGATGCATACATACCCCTTGTATTTTTTATTTTTTTCGCCCGTTGAGGTACAATCCATCATTGGGCTTAAGTTCTATAGTGCGAACCCCAAAAGTGGTACTTACCTCGTCTTTTAGCTGTCCATTTTCATACAATTTGGTAACAGCTTTGTAAAGATTAGGCTTGCCAATATCCCACAAAAGAGGTTTGTCAATATACAATTCTGTAGTAATTTTTGTCAGTAGTATAGGCTGTCGCTTGGTTGCTGCTGTGGGCTACTTTTTTTCGCCTCGTTGGTTAAAAATAGTAGTTTCTGCCGCAATAGCTTCTTTTTAGCAGCTACAAATTCTGTATTTACCACTACTTTCGCAAAGTTGTTAGTTACTTCAGGAGTAGTAATCTGTATGCCCCAAATCGGGATATGAGTCTTGTTTTTTTAGTGATGATATGCACATTGCGATATAGCCCTGCCCCAGGGTACCAACGCGACATTTTGCGTAAGGTTGTTTTAGCCGTACGGCAAGTGTATTGTTTTTAGCTTTCACATAAGGGGTAATATTCAAGAAAAAAGTGTTGTAACCATTGTGCCATTCGCCAGCTTTTTGCCCGTTTACGTACACTTCGGGGTTACTCATTGCCCCATCGAACTGTACGAAAACCTCTTTGTCGTTAGTAAGTGTCGAAACATCAAAGGTTGTGCGGTACCAGCCCACGCCCACAAAAAGGAAGCCCTCCCGTACGACCAGTGTGTTCAATAGCCGCTTTTTGCCCATCTTGTTTAATGGCAGTGCGCTGAATGTCGTTTTCCATATCAAACGGACCATAGATAGCCCAATCGTGGGGCACTGTAACACTTTGCCAATGAGCATCGTTATAAGCAGATTCCGAAAACTCAGGATTATCCTCTCTGCTAAATTTCCATCTCTTCTGAAGGGTCTGTTCTTGTCCCCAGCTGTTTATAGTAGCCAAACTTATCAATAGTAAAAGGTTGATTTTATTCATTTCTAAATGTTTAATTTACAATAGTTTTAGGTAAGCCTACTTTTTCTAATTTTTTTCATTTACAGCGCTAATTTTTAGTAAAAATAGGTGCATTTAGATATTTGTCTAGAGAGGTATCTACCTCTAAGACTGTATAATGAGATGTTTTTTCTCAAAGGTTTTTCACCATAGGGTGATTGTTTATTTGTTTTTTTCTTTTGTGCTCATAGTCTTTATTTTTCTTTTTATCGCAAAGCCTTCATAATTAACTTTTAGGGCGAAATTCCTCCCATTCTCCATTCAAAAGACATAACAAGTGAAAATCTCTTATAACAATATCAAAATATTTTACAATTTTCATTTGGTATAACCTTGTTCTGGAAGGGTACTCCCTTCAGCGTATATCCACACATTAGGGAAAAGTTCTGTGAAATCATAAATAACAGAAACAACAGTATTTAATACCTTTTCTGTATCTCCATTATTAGAAACTACTTGATCATCTAATTCTCCGGTGATAGGATTTTCATCTACAAGTCCTAAGTTATAAAAATTGTTTATATTAGTTTCTTGAAAAGAGATGATTTTGATAATCTTCCCTTTGCTTCCTTCACTAATAAAATTATAGATAAGAGCTGTTTCACCAATTTTTCACTTCATATTTTTGGTAGATTACTCATAATAAAAAGGTTGTTTAATTTTCTTCAAATTCCCTCTGCAAAGATACAAAAATAATTCTAATCACAAACTTTTACAGAAGTGCCTTCTTTCACAACTTCTAAATATTACAACAATCTATTAATTCTCTCACTCCTACCAATTCAAAAACGCACTTGTGTTATGGTTTAGCAAATGATGTTTTTAGCAATACATCTGAAATATTAATCTTATCCTATTATAACAATGATTTTTATATACAAATTCTTTTGCAGTCTCTTCCCTTTCACATACTCGCTGGTTGCGACTTCCTCAAAGGAGGGTAAATGAGACTCACACTCCCATCAATTCAAAATTCAGAATTCAAAAATTCAAAAATTCTCTTTTTGTTAGCAGTTATATTCTTTATTTTTCTCTTTTTCACAACACCCCTTAGTTTCTTAAAAACCTCTTCTCTTTCAGCGATGCTGTACAATTGCGCAGAAGGTGCGCTGTACACATCCGCTTGAGTGCTCCGGTTTTTATACAATCTCGCAATATTTACTGCAAAATCGCGCCACGCATCGCCTATATCTGTAATTTCTTTAGGAGTGCTATTAAGGCATCGTTTTTTTCAAAAAGTTTACCCGCTTCTTGCAAAAAGCTCCGTAAATAAACCTAAAGCCTCCCCGCCAGTGCCTATTTCTTCTTGCATACGTATTAGTTGTGCAAGGTAGTAGTTTGTAGTTTTAGTGCCCAGCTTTCTATGCCATTTCAGTATATCTTTGCTCAGTTTCTTAATGCCCGCAACGCCCACTATAGGCATAGGGGCAAGCATAGTCTTGCAGGTCTGCCCAATACCTTTCCATATTGCTTTTTCTGGCGAAAGCTCTTTAGGCAGCTCAGTAGGGTAGTACAAGATGTCCTTTGGGGGCAAGTGCCCCACTAGCAAAGCGCACTTTGGTAGCTCTTGTGCGCTAAGCCTATGCACCGATGGCATCACAGGGTCGCTTACCAAATAGCTGTCGCCTTCTTTGCCATATACCACTATATTATGAGCGTTGAAGTGAAAACGATACTCATCAGGAAAATAAAGGCAGGTTGAATACCCCTACTTGCAAAACCTGTCGGAATACCTTTCTGAAGATTCGCATCAAGTACTTGTGCCGCCTTTTCGGGCGAAGAAAAACTTTTTGTCGTTTTACTTTAAAAACCCAAGCGTTTAGCTACTTTACTAAAAAAATATGACCCGGCATAGTGCGGTAGCTAATAGCAGGCGCTTGGTTTACCTTTTAGCCACGGAAAGTAAAAACAACAAACCAGAACCTATGCCCAAAACACCATTGGCTCACTTAGCTCTATTCCGTTGAAACGCAATAAATTGCAAGCCACACCATTTTTCACAGTGTGCCGATTGCTTATGTTCAAATTCTATAACCATTTCTAATCTTTTAGCAGCCAATTCTCTTCTATTTCCCAGTTGGCTCGCAGTTCCATTTCTTTGCCTAAAAACCATACGCGTTCAGGCTGTAGATGTTTTTGGGAAATTACCCGTATCCCACTTGTCATTGCCATTGCGGTCTTCTATAAGCCGAAGTTGGTATTTGCAGGGGTAATGTATTGTAGTATGTACAAGTCTTGAGGCTTTTTCAAAGTGGTAGGTTTCTTTCACCTCCTTGCCTTTGCTGTCTGTCAGCTGTAGTATTATAGGAACTGCAATACTACCCCCTCGCCTTTGATAGCCAATTTCAGTACCGATAGTTCTTCTAAGGGCTTTGTGCTGATAGCCACCTTCAGGCTGTCGTTGCTATGCCCAAAAGAAATCAACAATAGCTTTGGGCAGTAGTTGAATGTTGAATCGTTCGCCGTTTTTCTTGTCAAATTTTTAAGTAATATATGAGCTTGTCGGCACTCAGCTCTCCTTTAAAATCTATAGCCAATGAATCTTTCCCTGAGTGATTTTTATTTTTAGAAGCATCTACCTTTGCCAAAGGAATATTGCTTTTTAAAACCAAAGTCCTTGTTCATAGGCAAGTCTGCTGAAAAAGTTTTTCTATTCGCAAGCTGTCTGGTTTTATATCTTTGCTTTCGCGTAGTCGTACCCTGAAAGTATCCACTTTTTGCTGATGCGCTACAGCAATTACCAACGAATCTTTCTGCTTCGGAGAATACCAAATGTTCAGCGTATCTTTTTTGGGGTCTTTAGCAACTACATATTTAAAGTCATCGCTCTACGCCTATAGGTTTCACCGTAAGGCTATGGGTAGCCCCTTCGTAACCCAAACTAATGCGGTTGGTAGCAGCCTGCCAAGGTCGGCTCGCTTTTGTAAGCAATACTTCTTTGAACAATCGCAACTTAGGATAAAACCCCCTGCGACTGCCCTTTTAGGTCGTGCACGCTAATAGGCGCTTCCAGAAAACCGATTTTGTCGCTTTTAGGATTGAATAAGTAATTGTTATCCTTGTCTTTTAGCGCAATAAGTTTGTACTTGCCCTCTTTTAGATATTCAAAAAGCAAACGAATTAAAGGCTGTCTAATGTATTGGTTACGTATAGTGGCTTTTTGCTTGTATCTATTGAGTCGTTGTATTGTTCGTTGTAGGGGTACAGCATTACCGTTACAAAGTTATCGGTTGTAGGCTCAAAAGCGTCTGCTACATCGCCTTCATACCACAGCGTATCAATCGTTCGCCCTGTCGAAAATACATATTTAAAAATCTCTATAAGGGTTATTCTCGTTGTAATCTTGTATGCTATTGCCAAAGTTCAGCACATAGGTAGTGTTGGGTTGCAAGGTATCTGTAATTCTTATTTCCAACCATTTAGAAGCCGAATTAGGCAATATTGTAGGGAAATTATTCATCGGCGGAGAGATGATAAGCTGCTTGCGAAGGTCTTTCGTAACTACAAATTCATCAAAGCGCAAACGTATTTTTATTCCCTACAAAGTTTGTAGTTCCCGAAGGGGTAGCTAATAGTAACTCTGGTGGCGTTTCGTCTTTCGGACCTCCCGTAGAGGGTGCCTCGCCGTGCGCACTGCCATAAGCCCAACGCTATAAGTACTATTGTCGTAAAATATAAGTATTTCCTCATTAGTTATTTGCGTTAGTAGTTAGTTTTTAATCGTTCCAGCTCTCTCTTCACCTCACTATGTGTTACCGTTTTATCTTTGAAGTAAGCTGTAAGCACTTTTCTTCTCTTCCTCATTTGCTTGTAGCTGATTCAGTATATTGTTCAGGTGCATCTTCATATGCCCTTTCTGAATGCCTAAACCTATCAGCGAACTCACTGCCGAGTAGTTCTGTGCCAGCCCTACACTTGCTACTATCCCCATCAGCTGTCGTGCTGTAGGTTTTTCCAAAATTTCTAACGCTGTTTTCACCAAAGGGTGCAAGTTGGTAAGCCCACCTACCGTCCCCAGTGCCAGCAGCAACTCAAAAGCAAAAATGAAATACACCATCTTCTATCCAAGCCTCCGACAAACTCCTGTAGCTACCCGTACGAGCCGCATAAGCGTGAGCACCAGCCTCTATGGCTCTAAAGTCATTACCCGTAGCTAGTACTACTGCATCCACGCCGTTCATTATTCCCTTGTTGTGAGTTGTGGCGCGATACACATCAGCATTGGCAATAGCAAGTGCCTGCACAAATTTGTTAGCAGCCGTCTCTCCCTCTAAGTGCGCTATTTTTAGCTCACCTACAGGGCAATGCACCTCTGCACGCACCACACAATTAGGCACGTAGTTAGAAAAGTATCGACATCACAATCTCGTATTGCCCTTGCATAGTAGCCTCTTTTTCAGCTTCCTCTCTAAAGGTCTCTGCAAACGATTCCAAACAACTGTTGATGAAGTTAGCTCCCCATAGCATCAAGAGTCTCAAAAAGTAGCCGATAGCTGGTGGTAATGCGCCAAAGCCTCCGTTTTATCTACCAATACAAGCGAGCGAACGCCCCTCCGCGCTTTTTCCATATTAGCTGTAATAGGGGCAGCTTGTTTGCAACATTATAGGGGGTAGTTCTATCTACAAAAAGCCTGCAATGCTTCCTTTTCTCCATAGAAAAAGAAATGCACCTGCCCCGTTTTTTTCAGTGGCTACTACTCGCGTGTGAAAGCCTCCCTTGCCTTGCCAGTATTTTGCAGCCTTGCTTGCCGCAGCTACTACCGAACTTTCCTCTATTGCCATAGGTACTGTATACGTTTTTCCGTCAATAAGAAAGTTAGGAGCTACAGCAAAAAGGCAAGTAGTAGTTAGTTACTGTGTTTTCTATAAACTCATCGTGTAGCTTTTTGCAGTTCACTATCAGTGTTGTGATACCTTTCAAATAAGGCAGCGGCATCACTCACATCACCAAAAATAAGTGCGGCACAACCACGCTATCTTTTTCCTGCTTACTAAGTTTTGAAAAAAACCCTCTATTTGCTTCATTTTTCAGTTGTATGTCGTTAGTGTTGGTTCTTAGTTTTTTTAGTATAGGCAATGTGTAATAAGCACCTATAGCAATTCTGTTCAGCTGCTCATTTTTGCGGTGCAAAAGCCTCGTAATACGATATAGTGTTACCCACATAAGCCACGTAAAAACGCAAATCCTGCCCCTGTAGTGGTGCGTATTGCACAGCTCCAAAAATATATCCAGTTAGCACGCAATTGCTCACTTAGCTGCTGAGTGCTACCCGCAAGCTCTACACCCACTTTGGCAGACAAGCTCCAGCGGTCAGTAAGCTGATAATCATGGCGCGACACCGCACGTTTATAAACAGCATCACCCTCCATCGTAGGCGTGCCCACTCCTGCCAAAAAGTTTAGATACCGTAGTGCCGTAATCTGCTGCCATATGCGAGTAGCTCAAGTCCAAATACACGCTGTGTTTGCCACTCTTGTAGCTGTTTCCCCAATGCTACCGAGTGCGTTAGCTTGTCAGTAGCATACTGCGATACATTGTACGAATAGCGCAATTTGAACTTTCCAAAATCAGCATACCAATACAAATAAGCTCCTATAGGCGTTTTAGAAGCCTTAAAGTTTCCTGCCGAAAGTCCATTAGCCTTCAAGTGTTCAGCAAAAAGTATTGTTAAAAGTATTGTGCAATTGCACACCCACACGCTGTTTGTCATCAACTTTATAGCCTAAGTTCAACCCCGACAAAAAAACACATTGTTGTAAACCCCGTTCAAGTAATCACTAAAAAAATATTCATACAACGGATTGATTTCCTTTTCAAACGAACCAAAAGCAGCAAGCTGTTTCCCTAATGTTACATCCCATTGCCTAGCCCCCACCAAAGCGATAAGTAATAAAAGCATAATCCAAAGCACTAGCCCCACCATCTTGACTGTTAGCCGTAAAAGGACGACTAGGGCGAAAACGCAAGCGGTAAAACAAATCCTTATTGAAATCACCCTGAAAGTTCAAGCGCGCATTGTCAATCACAAAGCGAGTGTTGTTGCGAGCATCATTGTCATAACTATCTGCCACCATACCTCCTCTAAAGAAAAGGTCAATATTTAGCTTTTTCAGCAAATGAAGGTACCGCAGGCTTCGCTTCAGCAACCACCTTTATTTCTGTAGGTGTTACCCCTGTGGGAGCGAATCAGTTATCTGAGCGTTAAGCCCTCCAAAAAAACACCCAAAAACCATTACTGTAAAAACATTTTTCATTGAATTACTTTTTATTTTTAATTGATTGTTATATTATTTTTAATTGCACATTTTTCGTTTAATTGCGCAAAGATATAAAACTTTTTTTGTATATTTGCTGCAAGAAATAAAAATAACCCTTCCCCAATTTCCCCAACCAATCGCCAAAAGAAAAAGCTGGCTATAGCTGAGTATCAGCGAACGTTGAGCGAACGAAAGTCAGCGAGCTAACACAGCCCCCAACTAATAACTAACGACTAACGACTAAAAACTAACGACTAAAAAGATATACTATGAGAAAATTTGCAGTCATTACAGGTGGTTCAAGAGGAATAGGGCGCGCCATCTGTGAAAAATTAGCCCACGACACCGATTATCACCTCCTGATTACTTATCAGTCTAATGAAGTCGCAGCACGCGAAACCTTAGACCATATCAAAAAAATTAGGACGCGATGGTAATATCGTCAAATTCGATGTCTCAAACCATCAAAGTACCATAGAGGCACTCACGCAGTGGCAAAAACGATAATAAAGATGCCGTTGTAGAAGTAATTGTAAATAATGCAGGCATCAATCGCGATGGACTATTTATGTGGATGCCTCCCGAAGATTGGAAAAGCGTTATCGATACTAGCCTCGGCGGATTCTACAACGTTACTAATTTCTTTATACAACGTATGTTGCGCCACCGCTACGGGCGTATTATCAATATCGCTTCTGTTTCAGGAGTAAAAGGAACAGCAGGGCAAACCAACTATTCTGCAGCCAAAGGAGCTATTATTGCTGCTACTAAAGCACTTGCTCAAGAAGTTGCCAAACGGCACATCACCGTAAACGCCATAGCACCAGGATTCATTCGCACCGATATGACCTCTTCTCTCAACGAACCCGACTTGGTAAAACTCATACCCGTAGGGCGTTTTTGGCGAAGCCGAAGAAGTTGCCGACCTCGTTTCTTTCCTCGTGTCTAAAAAGCAAGCTATATTACAGGAGAAGTTATTAATATCAACGGAGGTATTTATAGCTGACGCACTATTATTGCCGAATTAGTACCCCCAAAGCCAAACGAATTACTCAAAAAGTATCGATACGCTGCGGGGTCGTTTTCGGCTATAATGCCGCAACCTACCACTATCAGCATCAGCAGTCTCAAAAATTCAAGTTAGGGTGCTATAAAACTATGTTGCATCATTATTACTGAATATACAATCTCACTCGCACCAGCCATCCAGCATTCGTGCCCCGTGAGCCCCTTTAGTAGAACTTACAGGAGTATTCCCTCCAAAAAGCTGATAAATAGCCTTCGCTTCATTGGCATCACCTATAGGGGTAGAAGTAGCGTGCGCATTGATGTAATCTATGTCCGTAGCCCGCAAACCAGCATTCTGCAAAAGCACGTTCCATAGCTCGTGCAGGACCTTCTACATTTGGGGTAGAGATATGCCCCCCATTAGACGAAAAGCCATAGCCAACTACTTCAGCAATAGACGTGGCACCACGCTGCGCTAGCGTGTTCATAACTCTCCAAAACCAAAGTAGCAGCCCCGCCACTGGGCACCAACCCATCACGAGCAGCATCAAACGGACGCGAAGCTCGTGTAGGATCATCTTCCCGCATCGAGAATACTCCCAAACCATCAAAGCTACCCATACTATACTTGTTGATTTCTTTGCGCACCACCACATACAATGCAGTCTTGCAAAACCACTTTGTATCAATAAGTAAGCCAATCCTACAGCGTGCGAACCACTTGCACAAGCCGCACTGATACTCATATTGATACCTCGCAAACCATATAATGTAGAAAGATTCATCGTAACGGTAGAGTTCATCGTTTTTGAACACTGCCCCCGAGCCTACTAAAGTAGTATCGCGTTTTTCTCTAATCTTGTCGTTTGTTTCTATTACTGAACCTGCTACGCTATCGTTTGCCGTACAATATACCTACTTCATTTTCGCGTAGATAGTTAGGAGTGATAGCAGCTTGTGCTAAGGCTTCTGAAGTTGCCATATAAGCAAATTCGCTTTCCTGCCCCATCGATATGCGCTCGCGCCTCCCTAATAGCTGCTTGAGGTCGGGGTTGGGTACATAGCCAGTGAGAGCTGAGCGGTAACCATACTCCTTGCGCTCAGGTAGTAGTACAATCCCCGATTTACCTTCAGTACAACGATTGTCGCACCGCCTCTATATTTGTTCCTATGCACGAGTATATCCCCATTCCCGTAATAACTACTCTACGATGATTCATAAACTAAAAAGTAATTCAAAATTAGAAAAAGACTGTCCAAGAGTCGTAACTCTCAGGACAGTCTCCCACTAAAATTTATCTCTGAGCACAAACTCTTTAATCAGCTAAAATAATAGCTTTGTTGTGGTTGAACTCAATGGTGCCGCCTACAATAGCTATATTTTTAGTTTCTTTGCCATTTACTAGTACTATTTCGCCTTCAGTGAGTAGGGAAATAATAGAGGCGTGGTGTTCTAAAACTTGGAACTTACCCTTAGCGCCTGGCAAGGTAATGGCAGTGGCTTCGCCTTTGTACAACAACCTCTCTGGGGTCAAAATTTCTACTGTCATAATAGGTTATTTAATAGTTATGAAGCCTCAGCAAGCATTTTTTTCACCCGCTTCTATCACTTCTTCAATAGTACCTTTTAGGTTGAAAAGCAGCTTCGGGTAGGTGGTCAAGCTCACCGTCTAATATCATATTAAAAGCCTTTGATAGTATCTTTAATATCTACATAAGCACCAGGTAGCCCAGTAAATTGTTCAGCTACGTGGAAAGGTTGTGATAAGAAACGTTGTACGCGGCGTGCTCTTGCTACAGCAATCTTGTCTTCTTCCGACAGCTCTTCCATACCCAATATAGCGATAATATCTTGCAATTGTTTGTAATGTTGCAATAGTTCTTTTTACGCGTTGTGCACACTCATAGTGTTCTTTACCCTAATATTTCAGGGGTAAGGATACGCGAGGTAGAGTCAAGCGGGTCTACAGCAGGATAGATACCTAGTTCGGCAATTTTACGCAGAAAGTACCGTAGTTGCATCTAAGTGCGCAAAGGTAGTAGCAGGCGCAGGGTCGAGTAAGGTCGTCCGCAGGTACGTATACCGCTTGTACTGAGGTAATAGAACCGTGTTTAGTAGAGGTGATACGCTCTTGCATAGCCCCCATTTCGGTAGCCAATGTAGGGTTGGTAACCTACGGCAGAAGGCATACGTCCTAACAAAGCCGACACTTCTGAACCCGCTTGGGTAAAAGCGGAAAAATGTTATCGACGAAGAAAAAGCACGTCTTTACCTTGTCCTTCGCCAGCACCATCGCGGAAGTATTCGGCTATGGTGAGCCCTGATAGAGCCACACGAGCACGTGCTCCTGGTGGTTCATTCATTTGCCCGAATACGAAAGTAGCTTTAGATTCTTTCATAGCGTCTTTGTCTACTTTGCTCAAGTCCCATCCACCAGCTTCCATAGATTCCATAAAAGCATCGCCGTATTTAATAATGCCCGATTCGAGCATTTCGCGCAATAGGTCATTTCCTTCGCGGGTACGTTCGCCTACCCCTGCAAATACAGATAGCCCTCCGTGTCCTTTAGCGATATTGTTGATAAGCTCTTGAATAAGTACTGTTTTTCCTACTCCAGCACCTCCAAAAAGTCCAATTTTACCACCTTTGGCATAAGGTTCTATTAGGTCAATTACTTTGATACCTGTAAAAAGTACCTCAGTAGAAGTAGATAAGTCTTCAAACTTAGGTGAAGGGCGGTGTATAGGAAGTCCGTTATCACCGTCTTTAGGTAGGTTGCTCAGCCCGTCTACGCCGTCATCCCATTACGTTGAATAATCTTCCGTATATATTATGCCCTACAGGCATTTTTTTATAGGGCTACCCGTAGCGATTACTTCGGTATCGCGGCTTAGCCCTTCGGTAGAATCCATTGATATGGCGCATACTACATCTTCGCCTATGTGAGATTGTACTTCTAATATCAGTTTAGTACCATCGGGTTTTACTACTTCAATGAGTCGTAAATGCGAGGTAGCTCATTATCAGAGCCAAATTCTACATCCACTACAGGCCCAATTACCTGTGATACTTTTACCTTTTTGAGACATCTTGTTATATTTTATTTATTAAATTTACTACTAAATATGTTTTGTTTTTCTACTTTGTTTTTGTAGATTTCCTTTTGGTTGGAAAGTGTGATTATTTTTGTGCAAATGTAGAAACTTTTAGTAATAAAAATACAAAAAGAGTTACTTTTTTTCTTAAAAATAACTCTTTTTGTATACTATATTGATTTTTCAGTATTAAAGATCAGCCCACCATCCGTCTTTTATTTCCTGAACGGTCCAATTTTTACCTTTTTAGTTTAGCAATAGCTGGCTTGTAACAACGTTGTTATCACCAACGTTAAGCTTGATTATGATAGTTCCTCTTTCTCCTGCAGGAATTGTACGAAGGCTTTCTACCAATTCATTAATAGCCGCTTCCGAAAGTTTATTGTTAAATACCATTACTTGACCAATACTATTATTGTTTTTCAAATTTCACCTTAGTAATCTCGTTTTTTTAACATTTTTCAGGATCATCTAATGAGCTTACCAAGAAAGCTGTTATTTTACCGTAGATTGTAAACTCTTGTGAAGCAATAGTATACTGTTTTTGAGCTTGTGATATTCTCAAATCGCCTCTGTCAAACCTTCCGTTATTGTTAAAAATCAAAAAAATGCTTCGTCTATGTCAGCAGCTTCAATATCAAAGTGCAAAGAGCTACCCTCAGGCTTATCGGTTTTAACAAGAATACGAGGTAAGTTGGCAGCACCATTGTCGTTTTGAGCTTCTTCTTCAGTAAAGTCAGAGATTCTATTGCCTCCTTCGTGTTGTTTTTACACCCCATTTTTTTGTGCTTTAGCTGCTTTTTAGCACTTCGACATTAGACTGGTTGTGCTCTTCAGCACCAATGCTCTTGTCTTTCACTATGATAATGTGTGAAGCTTCGGTAGCACTTTTTGCTGGGTAGGCTTTTTACCAAGAACAACAAATTAGCAGCTGTTAGCTCATTATGGCTTACGTCTAAAGTATTTAGAGAGGTATTGCCAGCTACATAACCTTGAATGATTTTTGTTATTCGCTACGTTTATTTTTACGTACCTTTCCGTACACTACCCATACTTTGTTAGTAACTTTGAAAGTTACAGGAGCACTAAAGTTGCTCACTTTTTGCATCAACACCATTATCAAAAACACCATTGTTGTTGGTATCAATCCACACTTCTGTGCTTGAGTATAAAGGGTCTATTTTTTATACTTAGTGGAGTGTTGGCATCATTCTGTGTTTGAAATACCATATAAGGAGCTTCTACATTCACATTAGGCTTTATACCCCATTGGTTTACACCTGCAGGTGTTTGCACGTTGACAGTAGTAGTACTTTGTTGTTCTTCAGTACCTTTTTTGAGCAAGCTATAATAGATGCTCCCACTAATAGGGAATAAATCCCAGCTTTTTAACAGGTTTTTCTTTTTGCATAGTTAGAAATATTATTACAATTCAGGGGCAAAAATATAAAGATTTTTTTGAAAAAGCAAATAAAAATGTATTTTTGAATTATATGTAAGAATATTTTTTTATATTTAATAATTTTAACGATTTTTGAACTAAGTAATACTGAAGAAAAATAATTACAATAGATTACTTTATTGTATTTACAATGAATGTATTAAATTGTTAGTTTTTTTATTGTTAACAATAGTTATTCTTAGTATTTATATATTATTTATTAGTCGTTAGTGAAAGAAAAAAAGAGACTACCTTTTTCGGTAATCTCCTTTTTGATAAATCGCTATAAAACTTATCAGATTGCTTTATAAACTAAAAATCGCTTTATTTATATACTTAGTCGTTTTTATTGGTTACCAACGGTAGTTTGCATAATAGTACCATCGGCTTTTTGTTTGAATACTTTCCATTTCTTTTCGCTGCGGAGCTTTGTTACTTGAGCATCGCTGATTTCGTTTTTGCTCATTAGCCGCTTCAGAGAATACAAGAATCAAACCTTCTGTATTTACTTTCAGTCCGTTGATTAGCTGAGTATATGCAGCTGAGCTGATACGATTTAAGCTACAAGCTACAAGTTTCATATTAGGATTAGAGCGGAAATCAAGTGCTGTGAGCCTATTATCACTTACTTGTACCTCTTCTAATTGAGTTAAGCGACTGAAATCTAAACTTGTAAGCTGATTAGACCCTGCATCAAAATCTTTTTACTTTAGTATTCTTACTAATATCTAATGTGGTAAGTGAATTAACTCCTACATACAAAAAGTACAAGCTCTGTATTTTTTTGGTAACATCAAGTGTTCTGATTTTTGTTTCTTGTACAAAGCAAACTGTTGTAAAAGCTACGTTCTTTGTAACATCAAGGCTCGTAAGCTGATTGCCTGCACATGCGAAAACTTCAAGAGCTACGTTTTTACTAACATCAAGACTTGTAAATTTATTACTATTTAACGACAATACTTTTAGTTTTACATTGTTGTTTAGGTTGATGTTTGTTAAAGGAGTTTTTGCTAATTACTAATTTTTTTCTAAGGCAGTATTTTGCGACACATTTAGTGATGGCAATACCACGCTTTGCAAGAGCAGTTCTCGCAAATCAGTCTGGCGACTAAGGTCTAAACCTGTAAGCGTAAGGGTTTTGGTACCTGCCAAGGCAAGAGCTTTTACTAGCGTATTCCCAGAGGATCTACCCCTTTTATTTTTTCGTCCATTATAGCAAAACGAATTACCTTACCACATACGGCAAAATCTCTTCCTTTTTAGTTCGTACTCGGTATAAGAAGCTCCTTTTGTGTAATCTCTTTCAAATTTAGTTACAAGGTCATCAGTATCTTCATCATAAGTACCATTGTTATTCCAGTCTATAAACACATCAGAGCGTTCCGTTTCACGAGCGTAAATTAACAATTTTACTTTTTCACCAGGCCCCTTTTCGGTATTTACCACAATTTTATGGGTTGCAGCACCAATGATTTTTCTTTACAGGTGGTACTTTGGGCTCTGCGGGGCGTGCCTCAGGGGTAGGTCTAAAAAGCTTCATTATCTTTTAGAGCACGACACGCTCAGCGTTCCTGCTACAAGGAGTGTTGCCAATGGCAATATCCCTTTTTGGAGAAGTTTCTTCAGATTCATCGTTCAATTTGTTTTTAGTTTTATACTTCAGTTAAGCTATTATTCGCCGCAAAGGTAAAAACAATTTTTTATTAATAACAAACTTTTTTTAATTATATTTTTTTCTGAATATTTTTCATTAACCTTTCTTTAACAATATAAAATTTCTTATTTTTATTGAATATTTTTCATTAAATATATTCTTTTTGTTGATAATGTAATAGTATTTCATTATAATTGTTGATTTTTTAAAATAATATGTGTTTTACTGATATTTGTGATATATGTATTGCATTATTAACAAAAAGATGTTTTTGTTGTTTTATATATAATTTTTTTGAGGTGATAAGATTGCTCTGAAAACAAAAACTTTAGCAAAGTTTCAATACTTTGCTAAAGTGTGTGGTGCTTTTGCCTAACTTATACTATTAAGGTGTAACAGTTACTGTGTGAAGTAAATCAGCTTGCGCCTGTAAATGCTCAATAGTTTTTGATTTGCTAATAAACCCGTAGTACTCGCCGTTTTTCACCACAGGTAGATTCCAAGCTCCCGTTTGCTGAAACTTATCCATTACAGAGCTCATTTTGTCCTCACCCATCGTAATTACGGCTGGTGGCAACTGCATTAGCTGCGTGGCATCTATCTTGTCGTATTGTTCAGTATCAAACATTAGCTGACGTATATCGTCTAATAACAATATTCCCTTCGGTGTATTGTGTTCTCTATTGAGTACAGGGTATATATTTCTATTGGAATAGCGCACTACATCATACACTATTTCCCTGAGTTTCATATCGGTATATACGGGTGTGAAGTTGTGTTCTACTACCTGTTCAAAGTTCATTAACGTAAGTATTGATTGGTCTTTGTTTTTGCGAGATGAGTTCGCCTTTGCGCCCTAATTCCATCGTATAAATAGAGTATTTATTGAAGGATTTGGCTACCAAGAACGACACTGCTGCTGTGAGCATTGCGGGTACTAATAGCGAATAACCGCCTGTTACTTCAGCAATCAAGAAGACTGCCGTAAGTGGTGCGTGTAGCACTCCTGTCATCAGGGCGGTCATTCCCACCATCGTAAAGTTGGGCAATTCAGCCTTATAGCCCAGTACGGGGAATTGGTTGATAATCCGTGCCAAGCAGTTACCCATCACCCCTCCCATAAACAGCATAGGCGAAAAAATACCTCCCACTCCTCCTGCACCAAAGGTAAGCGAAGTGGCTACTACCTTAGCAAAAAGTAAGCCCTGCAAGTAGTAATATGATAATCCAAGCGTTCGTTAAATCCCAATTGAAGATGTTAGAACTCAACGACAATTCAGGATGTCCTTCTTTTAGATGGTTGATAGTTTCGTGTCCTTCACCATATAGCGGTGGCATTATAAAGATGAGCAACCCCAATAGTGCGCCTCCAATTATAATCCGTAGATAAGGTGAAGCCAATTTTTTGAAATAGGCGTTGAGCTTTTCATATACATAAGTAAAGTAAGCCGACATCAGTCCGCCCACAACTCCTAATAATATATAAAACAGAATGCCTTGTAGCGAAAAAGCCCTGTGTGATTTGTATCGGGATAAGGGCTTCATTACCAAAAGAAAAAGTAAAGTAAACACCCCACTAAGCGAAGCGATAAATAGCAGTATGAGTGAAGAGGCGTAAGATCGAGACCGAAGACTTCTATGGCAAAACAATATTGCTGCAATAGGCACTTTGAAAATAGAAGCCAATGCCGCAGCACAAGCACACGCCAACAACAGCATACGATTGGTTTTGGTTGATGTGAAAAAAAGTACAGATATTAGAGCTTATCCCAGCACCTGTAACCACCATAGGTCCCTCTAAACCTACCGACCCCCAAAACCAATAGTAATAGGTGCTACTAACAAACTACCATATGCCTGAAAGCGCTTCATCACTCCTTTTTGGTGCGCTACAGCATATAGTATCGAAGGAATCCCGTGGTTCACATCATTGCGTACTACGTATTTCTTTACCAAATACACCACCCCAAAACCTATAGTAGGCAGTATAAAGTAAAAAGCCATAAGTAATGGTTTGTGCCAATTGCCCGTCCAACAGCCATTGCACCAAGTGTGTAAAAGCTACGCATAGCCAATGCTGCCAAGCCTGTAACAATGCCCTATTACCCCGCTCAGTATCAGTATAAAATGCCGCTCACTGATGTGCTTTACACGCCATATCAGCAAGTCTCTTACAAAGTTTTTCTGTTCTACCCCATAATTCAAAAATAACATATAAAAACTTTGCCAAAGGTCGTGAGACGATAGTCTGTAGAGCTTTGGCAAAGTTTTTAATAGTCAATGTGGCTTGTGCCTAACGACTACCCATTAGCTTACAACGGCTTTACTAATTCTAAAAACCACGCTTTTACTTCACCTTCCAATAGTGGTGCCAATTTTTTTCTTCGCAAGTTTTTGTGGTAATTGTTGAGCCATTCTCTTTCCACATCTGTAAGCAATGATACATTGATAGCCGAACGCATAAACGGACAAAGAGTAAGCGTTTCGAAGTCGTAGAAAGTACCAAATTCATTTTGGGTAACTTCGCGTACTGCTATTAAGTTCTCGTGCCTAATACCATATTGGTTTTTCAAGGTAAAAAAACCAGGTTCATCAGAGCATACCATACCTGCCAAAAAGCACCTGTGGGTTCATATCTTTACGAATATTTTGAGGGTCCCTCGTGCACATTCATAAAGCTACCTACCCCGTGCCCTGTGCCGTGTCCGTAATCTTTATGGCGTTTCCAAAGAGCCATACGTGCATAAGCATCTAATTGTACCCCACGTGTGCCTTTTAGGGAATTGTACCATTGCCAGCTGTATCATACCTTTTTAGTACTAAGGTAGCATCGTCAATAAATTGTTGAGAAACTTTTTCCTAAAGGTATTGTACGTGTAATATCGGTAGTACCTTCAAGATATTGTCCTCCTGAATCTACCAAAATACTACCTTCAGCTTTCAATTCACTACTGCCTTGTTCGGGTGCTGAATAATGCACTATGGCGCCATTGCCCTGATAGCCAATAATACTACCAAAACTTTCACCTACAAAGTTAGCCCCTTCGGCACGGAAATCGCGTAATTTGAGCCCCACTATATTCGGTCATAGGTTCTTTGCCTACATTGTGCGTTAGCCAATACAAGAATTTTACCATAGCCACCCCATCACGTACCATTACTGTGCGGAAGCCTTCCAGCTCGGTAGCATTTTTTACTGCTTTCATCAGGTTGCCTGGTGTGGGCAGTTGTACTAATGTATTATGAGCCCCTATTGTATCAAAAATAGCTTGATTGCTATTGGGTGACAACAATATAGTTTGTCCTTTTACCCCAGCTAAGTAAGTAAAGAAACTATCGTAAGGAGCTACTTTCACGTTTGCCGCTTTTAGGTGAGCTTCCACTTCGGGAGTAACCTTTTGAGTATCTACGAACAAGGTAGCATCTTTGTCAGTTAAAAAGCAATATAGCCTAAAAAAATACAGGGTTGAATTTCACATCGCTACCGCGCAAGTTCAGTGTCCAAGCCACATCGTCAAGGGCTGTGATAAAGGTGCAAGCCCGCTTTGTGTTGAGCCATAGCTTTACGTATAGCCGCTAATTTATCGGCAACTGTTTGTCCAGCCCATTTATCGGGGTGAACGAAGATAGTGTGCAGCGGGTCTTTTTCGCGGTTTGTCAAACAACATCAATTAATGGCTGATGTTGTAGCTGTATTTTTGTTTTTGAGTGTATTTTGTAGTTTTTCAAAAAGCGAGGTGTGAAGTAGCCAAAGCATTAAGAGCTACAACGCTACCTTCGAGGGAGCTCCTGTAGTAGCCAGTCGGCATAGTCAGGGGTACCTTCTACGCCCTCTTTGAAAAGTGTAATGCCAGAGTCTTTAAGTTCAATAGCTGCTTGTACAAAATAGCGGGAGTCTGTCCATAGTCCTGCTTTATTTAGCGTAACTACTACAAAACCAGCTGAACCTGTAAATCCTGATAGCCAAGCACGTTCCAGCCATTCTTTAGGCAGGGTACTCACTCAAGTGAGGGTCGGCGCTGAATACGACAAAAGCGTCAATTTTGTGCGCTTTCATTTCTTTACGCAAAAGCGATAGTTTTTCTACTGTTTTCATTATTAATTGTTATATTAGTTTTTATTTATCTTCATAATGCCCATAACAACTAAGCAACACTACTTTTGATTTTCATTATTTTAAAAGTCTTTGTCGCATTTTCTTCTCTGTTTATTTTTCACTTCCTTGCTTGCCATAGACTGGGTTACCATAGCACGAAAAATCACTTTCTGTCATAGTAGTTTCATCTTTTTCTAATATTGTAGTCTTTATCTTCAACATTTTAAATAAATGCTGTATAGTAGGTAAATCTACATCATTTATAGTTGCTTGTATAGTTGTTGCACTCATAATCTATATTGTTTTTATCTAATTCATCATATAACTATTTTTTTGTTGTTTTGTATTTCTCTTTCCTATTTTAAGTCCTGCGCTTGCTGAAATGGCTACGTGTATACTTCGTGCCTCTCTAAAATCTAAATATTTCATACTTCTTTTTGAAGCCATAGGGGTAAGGTTTACAGAGAGCCTACCGTCAATCATAAATACTACACGGGGCAAATCCCACAAGATACCTCCTCCTACATTGAGGTCTAATACAGCTCTGTTAAAATGTTCTGTAACATCAAAATTTTTATCTTCTTCTTTATCATACAATATAGCTTCTCCCAAAAAAACTTAGGGGGCTATACCCAGCTGTCCAAAGCCTCTAAATTTATTGGTGCCTTCACATTGCAACAGCAAAGGCATATTGAGATACTTAAACATATACAGATGGCGTTCGCTTTGGGAAACCAATTAGCCCCACGCGGACTAAAACTTACGCTTTCGGTGCGGAATAAGGTTTCGCCGTGAAATGTGAAATGCCGTGAAAAAGGCACTCTTACAAAAGCACCTCCTTGTAAAAACACCTAAAGTAGGCAAAGGTTTCTATATCATAAGGTACTGTAGCTTTGGGTACTGTAATTATACTTGTACTGCTAAGGGGGTTACTCAGTTTTACCCCTATTGTTACCTGAGCCCAGCTGTGTAGCCCAGCACATAAACATAGTATTGTAAAGAATCCTTTCATAATTATATGTTTTATGAAAATTACTCTGCAAAGATACAAAATAATTTTGAATTATGGATTGTGAAATTTGATTTTTCGCTCACATACTCGGCTGCGTCAGCTCGCCGACTTTCCTTCGCTTATCCTTCGCTCAACCTTCGCTCATCCTTCGCTCAAGGTATGAGGGTGGTAGTTAATCATTATTTTTGTATCTTTGCGCCAAAATTAATAATAAGATGATAAAAAGAATCATATTACCCTTATGGTGCTTGTTGGTAGCCTGCACCAGTAAGCAAGAAAAAGGAAATTGCGGAAATACCTATGCACTTCAGTGTCATACGGTTAGACTCTCTTTTGTAAAAACACCCGATGACCAGTTCGCTCAAAACTGTGTGAGCAGTATCCTTATTTTTACCTCGACCATATCTACTGAGGAATGGTTGCAAAATACGTAACGGACTTATTTTTTCCTGAACAGCCGTCTTTTAAACTTTATTATTCTGATATTTATTCTGAAATTCAAAAATTTAGGCGACTTTTCTGCTCAAAAAGAAAGAACTTAAAAATCTCTTTCAGCATCTGAAATACTACTTTTCCTAAGTTTGAACCGCCACGTGTGGTAACTTTCATTAGCAGGGTAGATTACGAATCGAGGGTTATTTATGCCGATAGTCTCTTGCTTATTGGTAGCGATAACTATTTGGGTGGCGCAATACACTGATATGCAGCAATACATCAGTACGGAACTTGACAAAAATACCTTGCTGTAAAGATGTTGCCGGTCGCGCTAACAAACTTGTGCCTCGTGGTGCTCACCTCACTTTCTTGGACAATATGAGTTTACGAAGGCCAACTCTATTTAGCCCATAACTACTTCCCAAAAAGACCTTGCTGCTCTGCTTGCGTTTACAGCGATGAAAATACCAATGGGGCTGAAGATAACAGGCGAAATATGGCGGTATTTTATAGAAAAACAACTGCTTTACCAGAAACGGATGGTTGCTTTGCGATTTGTTACCCTGCTCCTTTTTCTACAAATTCTGCCCAGAGCTGGACAGCCAATCGCCTGGGCAAATAGGCAGAATTTATAGGTTTGCGGATGGTGCAAGCATGCCGAACGCCCGATACGCCTCTTGTGAAGCTGCTCGCTCTTAGCAGCGAAGAACTTTTAATAAATCTCTCTATAAACCTAAAATAACACGTTAGCAATACTTACCCCACAGCTTAGAAACGAAGCCGATAAACACCTCGCAAAAACAGCATATCACTTCAGTGGCAACTAATGGAACGTGCGACATAAACTGCTGTAGGTTGCAATACGTTTAGTAAAAGCGACCCTGTTACTATGCGCAGGTGCTGGTAATAACGGTGGCGATGGGCTTGCCCTTGCGCGCTTGCTACGCGAAAACAACTACCAAGTGCAGGTGTACACCTCCTTGCCTTGCGCCTCTTTCGGTTAAAATCAATAAAAAAGACTGGAAGAAACACAAGTATCCTCACTATCATAACAGCTCCTACACACCCCATCACTCTTTCGCCTGTAGTTATAGATGCTATCTTTGGCACAGGGCTCAACCGTCCTGCCCCCAATGGGTGCAAACTATTATACAACAGATTAATAACTCGAACGCTTATTGTCCCAGTGTAGATATGCCATCGGGTCTCCCACACCGATGCCACCTTCCCGAATGCTTAGCTTTGTGAAGCCTACCATGATCACTTGCTTTTCAAACCTAAACTGCCTTTTTCCTACCACAGACAGGAATGACCATTCACGATTTTTGTTATTTTTAGACATTGGCTTGGACGCCCAATACCTCACTGAAACAAATACGACTTATACTTACCTCACTAAGGATAGTTTACCACAGAGAAGATGTCGCCCTAAATTTTCACATAAGGGTACTTACGGGCACGCCCTTTTAATAGGTGGTAGCTATGGCAAAATGGGAGCTGTAATACTCAGCGGTACTGCTGTATTGCGTTCGGGGGCGGGTTTGCTAACGGTAGCAGTACCACAATGTGGTTATGAAATTATGCAAACAGCCCTCCCAGAAGCTATGGTACTCACCAGCCGTCATCCTCATCATTTTTACAGGGGTTACGATTCCCTTTACGCCATCGGTTATAGCGGTGGGTGTAGGCTGGGGTACTCACTTGCACACTGCCCACGCTCTTTTTAAGCTATTTGAGGCTTACCCTCAAAGTGCCTTTTTGTTATTGATGCCGATGCTCTTAATATACTTGCCGCTGACCCCCAGCTGTTATCACAATTGCCACAGGAGGCGATACTAACCCCTCACCCCAAAGAGCTACAACGCCTGATAGGAGATTGGACAGATGATTATCAGAAACTTGCTAAAGCTAAAGCCTTTTGCAGCTAAATATGGGGTAGTGCTCGTCATCAAGGGGGCTCATACTATCATTACGGATGGCTCACACTACTGGATTAACAGCACGGGCAATTCTGGGAATGGCAACCGCAGGTAGTGGCGATGTGCTTACAGGTATTATTACGGGCTTACGAGCCCAAGGGTACAGTGCCTTGGATGCTGCTTTTGCTGGGAGTATATCAGCACGGGGCTAAAGCTGAAGAGGCAGCGCTCAAAAAAAGGGCTACAATGCACTTATGGCAAGGGATTTGTATTGATGGTGATACCAAAGTGTGTGGCGCATTGATTATTAACATAAAAAGTTAGAAAATTAAAAATCAAAAATAAATGGAAAATATTTTTAGAAAAATATAGCGGTTATTAAAAAAACGTATAGCGGCGGCTTGCCAACGTGCTAATCGCAATCCTGAAGAGGTAAAACTGCTTCTTGCGACTAAAACGGTAACACCCGAACGTATCAAAGTAGCACTGAAAGCGGGCAATACGCTCATTGCCGAAAAATAAAGTGCAGGAACTCAAAGAAAAATATGAAGCCTTAAAAGATACTCCTCATACGAACCATTTCATTGGACATCTGCAAACTAACAAAATAAAAGAAATACTTCGTTATGAGGTTTCTTGTGTAGAATCTGTGGATAGATTGGATTTGGCGCAGAAATTGCATACTCGGTTAGCAGCTGAAGGGCGTGAAATGGATATCTTTATACAAGTGAACACTTCTGGCGAAGAAAGCAAATTTGGTGCGCACCCCTGATGAGGTTCTCACTCTTGTGCAACAAGTAGCCCAGCTGCCTACGCTGCACATCAAAGGGCTGATGACTATTGGGCTTTTTAGTGCCGAAACTGAAAAAGTACGTGTTTGCTTCCAGCTACTTAAACGCTTGCAACAAGATATTTTTTTGCACTACAACTGCCTAATGTAGCACCGCACGAACTATCAATGGGAATGAGCAACGACCTTGAAACGGCTATTGAAGAGGGTGCTACTATAGTGCGTGTAGGCACGGCTATCTTTGGACAACGCATTTACCCTGATAGTTATTACTGGAACGAGTCGCACGGGCAACTTGGGTATTAGTTTTTGGATAGTCTCTTGAGATGTAATAAAAATTATTAAAATCAAAAATAAATGAAAATAGAAGATATTAAAGGCGATTTTTAGTTATCGCGAAAACAGCATTAAATGGTTTACTTTTGGAAAACTATCTTTTGGTAGTGAAAGATGAAGATCACCCTGATAAAATTGTAACGCCCTTTGCTATACGTGGATAGAAAGGCGGGCAAAAGCCCAAAATATAGACCGCTACGATATGGATAAGGTGCTTGTAAACCTTAATATTAATAAACCTGAATTGGGATTTGACCGTTTTGAAAAATCAATACCAAGTTATAAAAAAATAACCTACGGGAATATTATAGCTAATAATTCTGATGACGAAAAATGCTCCTAAATGCAAAAACTTTTGCTAACAATCTGAACCCAACTTCTAAAAAAACGAAATTGTAGAAATTATAGAAGCTGATATCTTGAGGCTGAAGCTAAAAATCCGCATCAAACAGCCTAATCTCAATACGCTCCTTACTGATGTATATGCCAAAGACAGTGCTCCTATATTCGTAGAAACTGAAGGTAAAATTATAGGTCCTTTTTCTTATCGTAGGACAAGAAGAAGCGAATTGTTTTTTTCTATACAGAAATATTTACGCAAAGATTTTTTTCTTTTTGGTGAATACCGTATTACTAATAATACTTATGTGGAGTTCTTGCACTACAATATCAATCGCAAGTTGCACGTGGTGGGCTTTAATAGACTTGATTTTATACAAGAAATAGATTTTTAAAGATGATAAAAGAAATACTAAACGAATTTGTAAGCCGAGTGAGCAATTCTCCTGAATTGTTGAACCCTGAACAGATGCAACAATTTCTGAATTTGATAGACGAGGTACGTAATGCTAAAGAAATAAAAAAACTACATAAAAAGATAACAAACGCGTATACGATTTATTAGAAAAAGCTAATGAAAAACTTATCGCTGATTATAAACTTAGCAATCTTTTTCCGCAAAAAGTAAATATAGACAAAGCTATAGAACAGCTGGAAGAACAAGAAACGAACCTGAAAAACAATATCGGTAACAAGCAAAAACAATTGGAAAAAAACTGCAAAATGATATTGTAGAAATGGAGGAACGCGTGGCGAACCTAAAGGAAGAAACTCAAAAGAAAAATTGCTGAACAGGAAGAAATTATAGCCCAAGAACTCAAAGACTTACGCGAAAACCGAGAAGCTATTAGGGCAACAAGTAAAAGAGGAAATAAAAGAAGAGGAACAAACCCTTGTACAACTACGCCAAGAAAAAAAGAAGACCTTACAGTAATTGTTAATAGCCTGCAACAACAAAACAAGAAAACGCAAAAAGATAGCTACCAAGAGCTGCTGAATATCATTCGCAACAAAAAAAGTACTTTGATATTTTTTTAGCGGTAAAGAACTTGCTGACCTACAGGAAGAACAACAACCTACATTTATCAATTTTTCGGTAACTGACCAATACCAAGAATACCAAGAATACCGCGATAAAATAAAAAGAAATACTCGGCAAAAACGGGCGTAATTTTGACAGTCATTTTGTGGATAACCTCCTGATAGCGATTCACCCAAAATACACTCACTATTCTTGCAGGGCTACCCGGTACGGGAAAAACGAGCCTTGCGCGCTTGCTTACCCAAATATTAGCCCCCAAAGAGCGTGTAACCGAAGTATCGGTAAGCAGAGGCTGGTCGTCCCCCAAAGACCTTATAGGTTTTCAGAACCCACTTACCAATAAATTCCATTCAGCCCCTACTGGGGTGTATGAGCTCTTGCAACAGCTGAACTACGAGGTAGAAAACAATACCTATCTGGCATCGCCATTGGCATACATCATCTTGGATGAAGCTAACTTGAGCCCTATAGAGCACTATTGGTCTAACTTCTATAACCTTACGGATTCATATGCGCAGCAAGACCATTGTCTTTCTATACAATTGGGCAACAACCATACGCTGCAGTATGCTAACAACTTGCGATTTATAGCTACTATCAATTACGACTATACCACTGAAGCCCTCTCGCCCCGTGTGATAGACCGTACTAATATTATCCAACTGCCCGAAATGAACCACTCGGTGAGTTTCATTACCAAAGAAGAAGTAGAAACGCTGAAAATTTCGTTTGAAAAGTGCATTGCTTTTTCCAGCTGTTGGATTTTCAAACCGCTCCTAACCTTGATATTTCTTTCAGCGATGAAAATACTGAAATATTCCGCGAGATAAAAGAAGTATTTAAAAACTACGCCTTCCTATAAGTTATAGGGTAGAGTTGGGGATTAAGCGTTATTGCAATATGTCTAAATACATAGATGACCTAAACGAAAAACATATTGCTGGACTATGCTATTGCGCAACGCCTCTTGCCAATGATAAACGTACAAGGCGAGAACCAAAAAGCTCATATAGATAGGCTTTCACGTATTTTTAGTGAGAACAGGCTGAGGGTATCTGAAAAGATATTGGATAAAATTATAGAAATAGGCGAAAATAATGAAATATTAGGAGGTAACTACAGTTACTTCTTAACCTTATCGTATGCTTAGGATTTTTGAAACTCATAATGACGGCAAACGCGAAGTGTTGCCCGAAGAGGAGTCTTCAACGTTCTTGAATTAGGACTCTACGAACTGCACTACCTGCCCAATGAGATAAAAACCCATACAGGCGAGTGTGGAAGGCACCCCTATACCTTCTGCCTACCTACGTATGGAAGACAATACCTTTATATTTGCTGAAAATAGATATTTTGAAGATTTTTGGCGGTATAACCCTCCTTATTGATGGGAATACTTTTTGCAATAAACGTACGTATAGGGAAGCTGAAACTCTCGGAAATAGAAGATCTTTTTGCCTACCTATGGCGCAAAGAAGAGCGGTTCTTAGATGCCTTTACGCCAAAAAACAGCAATATAGAAGTACGCCAAAAGCAAAGTGAAATTACCCAAATCACTAATTTTTTCTCCTTTGTAAAACACGTTTGTAAGCGTTTTGGAAAAGTTGTTGCCTTATTTTTGAAAAAAACAACCCCACTTTGTACTTCGCAAGAAGAATACAATGCTCCCTTTCAACTCTAATAAAATGAGCCCTAACGCTATACAATGGATACTCAACAACTTGGACGAAATACAATTTGACGAATCTTATAAAGGGCACTACAAGGCTATACAAATAAAAAGACCGCTATGGGCTAATAGATAACATCAGTACTGAGGTGGAAACCAAAGATTTCAATACCTATGAAAACCAAGTGATAATGGGTGCTTTTTATCATCATCAAAAGGCTAAAAGGCACTAAAAAGAGATATAGAAATAAAATCTAATATCAGGAATACGAGTTTTGATGCTGATAAATATGTGGATTTTAAAGACCTTCGCCGCTTGCCTTTCATCAGATTGCTGGACGAGGCTATGGCGGTGGAACGCAAGGTGCGAGTGCTTGAACGCCGCTATAGCAGTATTTTTTTGCCAATGTATCGCCCAAGATAGAAAAAGCCTGTGCTTACCTCTATCTTCAGCCAGAAGCCCCATTACAAGCGTGCTTATGAGCTCATCAAAAATGTGGGTAATTACAAATCGGTAGCCATAGGGCAATCTAAACTGCTAAATATTAGCAAGCTGAGCAAGCTGTACGAGCTTTATAATTTATTTCAAATAATTGACACCATAAAAAGCAAGCCTTAAACTGCCACTTTTTAGAGTTGATAGCGTTTGGAAAAAGAAGAGCCTGTGATTGAAAAAAATGGCTTTTACCAACGATGACTTTGAGGTTAATTTGTATTACGACCACAAGTATTACGGCGAGGGCGTGGGCTATAACGACACCTTATTGAGGCGCATAGATAAAGACAAGGACGATTTTTATCAGCCTGATTTTATCATAGAGATTATCAACAAAGAGCAGCACAAACACAAGTATTACCTTTTTGATGCTAAATACTCTATACTAAAGAATGTGCGAACCATACACTTGCCCAGCTTGGAGAAGAAATATTTGGTACGTACGGGTATTTATGGCAGCAGAAACCGAAAAATAAGCGGATTGTACGCCCTCTTTCCTGATACACAAGGTGAAAAAGTAGTGGAACACCCTTATTACGAACCTAATATAGGGCTTATAGCCTCTAAACCTATGGTGGAAGATGAACTTAGGGGCGTGTATACACAATATTTTGCGAAAACTTGCATTTAGAGTTTGTACAAATGAAGTAATGCCCTCGTAATAGCTTACAATAAAGAAAAAAATAGCTATATGGTATGTACAAAATATATGTGCTTACAGAAAATTATTTTGTGATATTTGTAACAAATTGCATAAAGCTTCTAAAATGCGATATAAAGACGATTGTTGTATAAAAATGCTGATAATAAATAAGTTATGGTTTTATTATAAAATTGTATCTATTATAGAGTCTGAAGGGGTAAGTAAATAAAGCTGCATAAGTTTTTTTGTAATTCAAAAAGTATTACTTTTGCAGTCTGAAAATCAGCATATAGAACTGCGATAGGGGCAGGGGGCTATGCTAAAAAGGCAAGTAAACAAATAAAATTAATATATAGTATTGTAAATTATGCCAACAATTTCACAATTAGTACGAAAAGGAAGAACCAGAATTACCAAGAAGAGTAAATCGGTGGCTTTGGATTCGTGCCCACAACGTAGAGGCGTATGTACTCGTGTATATACCACAACGCCCTAAGAAGCCGAACTCTGCAATGCGTAAAGTAGCGCGTGTACGTTTGACTAACGGCAATGAGGTGAACGCATACATCCCTGGTGAAGGACACAACCTCCAAGAGCACTCGATAGTATTGGTACGAGGCGGAAGGGTAAAAGATTTACCAGGTGTTAGATACCACATAGTGCGCGGGGCGCTAGATACTGCGGGAGTAGCAGGGACGTACGCAACGCCGCTCTAAATACGGTGCAAAACGCCCTAAACCAGGACAAGCCGCTGCAGCACCAGCTAAAAGGTAAGAAAAAGTAATTTAACACACAAAATCTTTTAACTAAAAAGAAATGAGAAAAAGACAGGCTAAAAAAGCGCCCACTTTTACCAGATCCGAAGTTTAACGACCAGTTGGTAACGCGTTTTGTGAACAACTTGATGTGGGATGGTAAGAAATCAGTGGCTTTTTAAAAGTATTCTACGATGCACTTGATATTGTAGAACAAAAGAAAAAATAACGATGAAAAATCGGCGTTGGAGGTATGGAAAGATGCGCTAAGCAACGTAATGCCTCACGTGGAAGTACGCTCACGCCGTGTGGGTGGAGCTACTTACCAAATACCTATGCAAATTCGCCCAGACCGCAAAGTGTCTATGGCAATGAAATGGCTCATTGGATATGCACGTAAGCGCAATGAAAAATCTATGGCACAGAAATTGGCTGCTGAGATTATTTCGGCTTCAAAAGAGGAAGGTGCAGCTGTAAAGAAGAAAAATGGATACACACTGTATGGCTGAGGCTAACAAAGCCTTCTCACACTTTAGATTTTAATTAAAAACAATGAGTAGAGATTTAAAATATACAAGAAACATAGGTATTGCAGCACACATTGATGCTGGTAAAACGACTACTACTGAGCGTATTCTATTTTTATACAGGTAAAACGCACAAAATAGGGGAAGTGCACGATGGGGCTTCTACTATGGACTGGATGGAGCAAGAGGCTGAACGCGGTATTACTATCCAATCGGCAGCGACTACTTGTAAAATGGAATTTTCCTACCGAAAATGGAAAACCCACAGCTGATGCTAAGGAGTATCACTTCAACATTATAGATACTCCCGGTCACGTGGACTTTACAGTAGAGGTGAACCGCTCACTACGTGTATTGGATGGATTGGTATTCTTGTTTTCGGCAGTTGATGGTGTAGAACCACAATCTGAAACTAACTGGCGTTTGGCAGACAACTACAAAGTGCCTCGTATTGGTTTTGTAAACAAAATGGATAGACAAGGTGCTAACTTCCCTAAACGTTTGCAACCAAGTGAAAAGATATGCTAAAAATCAAACGCGGTGCCTATCGTGTTGCCTATTGGTGATGAAGCAGACTTTAAAGGTGTTGTAGATTTGATTAAAAACCGTGCTATTGTATGGCACGAAGAAAACTCAGGTTCTACTTTTTGACGTAGTAGAAATACCTGCAGAAATGAAAAGAAGATGTAGCTAAATACCGCGCTCAACTTATTGAAGAGGTTGCTGGTTATGACGAAGGTCTTCTTGAGAAATTTATGGAAGATGAAAACTCTATCACAGAAGAAGAGATACACAAAGCATTGCGTGCTGCTGTAATGGATATGGCAATTATCCCAATGGTGTGTGGTTCATCTTTCAAAAACAAAGGGGTGCAATTTATGCTTGATGCTGTATGCCGCTACTTGCCTTCACCACTTGACAAAGAGGCTATTGAAGGTACTAACCCTGATACAGGTGAAGTAGCATTGCGCAAACCAGCAGTAGATGCTCCTTTTGCAGCATTGGCGTTTAAGATTGCTACTGACCCTTATGTAGGACGCTTGGCATTCTTCCGTGCTTACTCAGGACACTTGGATGCGGGTTCTTATGTATTGAACACTCGCTCTGGTAACAAAGAACGTATTTCACGTATCTACCAAATGCACGCTAACAAGCAAAATCCTATTGAATACATTGAAGCAGGTGATATAGGGGCTGCGGTAGGTTTTTAAAGATATCAAAACGGGTGATACACTTTGTGATGAGAAATATCCTATTGTACTTGAAAGTATGGTATTCCCAGATCCTGTGATTGGTATTGCAGTAGAGCCTAAAACAAAAAGCAGACGTTGATAAACTAGGTATGGCATTGGCTAAATTGGCTGAAGAAGACCCTACCTTCCAAGTGAAAACAGACCAAGCTTCTGGACAAACTATCATCTCGGGTATGGGTGAGTTGCACTTGGATATTATTGTAGACCGCTTGAAACGTGAGTTTAAGGTGGAAGTAAAACCAAGGTCAGCCACAAGTAGAATACAAAGAGGCGATTACAGGCAAGGCAGATCACCGTGAGGTTTATAAGAAACAAACTGGTGGTCGTGGTAAATTTGCTGACATCGTATTCCGTATGGAGCCAGCTGAGGAAGGCAAAGTGGGATTGAATTCATCAATGAGATAAAAAGGTGGTAACATTCCTAAGGAGTATATTCCTTCAGTAGAAAAAAAGGTTTCAAAGAGGCTATGAAAAAATGGTCCATTGGCAGGATTTGAGATGGATGCGATGAAGATCATTCTTATCGATGGTTCATTCCACCCTGTGGATTCGGATTCATTGTCATTTGAATTGGCTGCGAAATTGGGTTATAAGGAAGCGGCTCGCGCTGCGAAAGCCGTACTAATGGAGCCTATAATGAAATTGGAAGTAATTACTCCAGAAGAAAATATGGGTGATATAGTGGGTGACTTGAACCGCCGTCGTGGACAAGTGAACAATATGGACGACCGTAATGGAGCTAAAGTTATCAAAGCGTTTGTGCCACTATCAGAAATGTTTGGTTATGTAACAGCGCTTCGTACGCTTTCATCAGGACGTGCAACTTCAACAATGGAGTTTTCACACTATGCAGAGACTCCAAGTAACATTGCAGATGAAGTAATAAAAAGCCGCAAGAGGCAATTAAAAAAATTGGTAATCAGATGAGCAATCAACAAAAATAAGAATAAAGTTAAAGTCATACGACCATAACTTGGTAGATAAATCGGCTGAAAAGATTGTAAAAACAGTGAAGGCTGCAGGTGCAGCGGTAGTGGGTCCTATTCCATTGCCTACACAAAAAAATCTTTACTGTATTGCGTTCGCCCTCACGTAAACAAAAAGGCACGTGAGCAATTTCAGCTAAGTTCGCACAAGCGTTTATTGGAAATCTACGGTGCATCGGCAAAGACAGTAGATGCGCTTATGAAGCTTGAATTGCCAAGTGGCGTAGATATCGTAATCAAAGTGTTGGCTTAACGATACTTAAAATGTCCCGAAACTGCGGGTTAGGGGAAAAACGGAAAATGATTCAGGGTTAGAAAAGCCCTAAGGCATTTTTGACCCTGAACCATTTATAATGATTAATGATTTATTGCGAATTATTAATTGTAACGAGAGAATAATAACTAATTTAATTAATATTTAATTTTATGTCTGGGTTAATTGGAAAGAAAGTAGGAATGACCAGCATTTTTGATGAGAATGGTAAGAATATACCATGTACCATCATAGAGGTAGGTCCTTGCGTAGTTACCCAAGTCAGAACCAAAGAAGTAGATGGCTATGAGGCACTTCAATTGGGTTTCGATGACAAAGCAGATAAGCGTGCAAAATCAAGCGGAGCTTGGTCACTTTAAGAAGGCGGGCACGTCTGCGAAGCGAAAAACTCGTTGAATTTAAAGGTTTTGACAATAACTACAAGTTGGGTGATGTAATCACTGTGGCTTATTTTGCCGAAGGGGAGTTTGTAGATGTTACAGGTATCTCAAAAGGTAAAGGTTTTTCAAGGGGTTGTACGCCGTCACGGTTTTGGAGGAGTAGGACAGACTACTCACGGGCAGCACAATCGACTAAGAGCGCCAGGTTCAGTAGGAGCATCGTCATATCCATCACGTGTATTTAAAGGTATGCGTATGGCTGGAAGAATGGGTGCAGAGAATGTAACAGTGCAAAACTTAAAGGTTTTGAAGGTGGTAGCTGAAAAAGAACCTATTGGTAGTAAAAGGATGTATTCCGGGTCACAAAAAAACGCTTACGTAACTATTCACAAATAATGGAAGTAGCAGTATTAAATAAAGAAGGTAAAGAGACAGGTAGAAAGGTAACGCTTTCGGACGCTGTTTTTGCATAGAGCCCTAATAATCACGTGGTATACTTGGACGTGAAACGTTACTTGGCAAACAAGCGTCAAGGTACTCACAAGGCTAAAGAGAGAAATGAGGTAGCGGGTAGTACTCGCAAAATTAAAAAGCAAAAAGGGTACAGGTACAGCTCGTGCAGGTAGTGTAAAATCGCCTGTATTTGTGGGCGGAGGTCGTATATTTGGTCCCTCGTCCTAAGGATTACTACACAAACGCTTACTAAGAATGTAAAACGTTTGGCACGCCGTTCGGCATTGAGTGCTAAGGTGAAAGACCAAGCGTTGGTAGTAGTAGAGGATTTGAGTTTTGCGGCTCCTAAGACTAAGGATTTTACTGCGGTGGTAAATGCTTTAGGGGCTATCAGAAAAAAATCGTTATTTGTGTTGCCAGAAGTAAATAATAACGTATATTTGTCATCTCGTAACGTAGAGAACTCACAAGTGGTAACTGCTTCGGAATTAAAATACTTACCAAGTAGTGAATGCTGCTAAGGTAGTTCTTACAGAGAGTCTCGGTGGCAGTATTAGAGTCAATTTTAACAAAAATAAGAAGAACAATGGGCGTATTAATAAAAACCTGTAAGTACAGAAAAGACTAATAAGGATAGCGAAGAAAGAAGCTGCTATACCTTTTGAAGTAGCGAAGAGCGCTAATAAGATACAGATTAAGAACGAGGTTGAAGCTGCTTATGGCGTTAAAGTGAAAGAGGTTCGTACGCTTAACTACGGTACAAAGCGTACTACGCGTTATACTAAGACGGGCTTGCAAGTGGGCAAGACTAATGCAGTGAAGAAGGCAGTAGTACAGCTTGAAGAAGGGACTATAGATTTTTTTATAGTAATATATAAAGTGTTTAACAAATAGACGAAGATGTCAGTTAGAAAAATTAAAACCGATTACCCCTGGTCAGCGTTTTAGAGTAGTAAACGAATTTGACACCATTACTACTGATAAGCCGGAAAAGAGTTTGCTTATTCCGTTGAAAAAGACCGGAGGTAGAAACAATCAAGGAAAGATGACCATGCGTTACATAGGTGGTGGTCACAAAAAGAAGTACCGTATTATTGATTTCAAAAAGAAATCGATTTGGGGAAGGTGCAAAAAGTGGTTTCTATAGAGTATGACCCTAATAGAACTGCATTTATCGCTTTGGTGCAATATAATGATGGTGAGAAGCGTTATATTATCGCTCCTGCTGGATTGAAGGTAGACCAAGTGATTGTTTCGGGGCAAGAGAATGTAGCTCCAGAGATAGGGAATGCGATGCCGCTTTCACAAATTCCGCTAGGTACTGTAATTTCTTTGTATTGAATTGCGTCCTGGGCAGGGGCTAATATAGCTCGTTCTGCTGGTACTTTTGCACAATTGATGGCAAAAGATGGGAAGTATGCGACAGTAAAGTTGCCTTCAGGAGAGACACGTATGATTTTGCTTACGTGTTTAGCAAACGATTGGAGCTGTATCGAATTCAGACCACCAATTGGTATTGTCTGGTAAAGCGGGACGTTCTCGCTGGTTAGGTCGCCGTCCTCGTACGCGTGCAGTAGTAATGAACCCAGTAGATCACCCAATGGGTGGTGGTGAAGGTCGTGCTACAGGTGGACACCCACGTTCGCGTAAAGGTATCCCAGCTAAGGGTTACAGGACACGCTCTAAGACGAAGGCAAGTAATAAGTATATTGTAGAACGCAGAAAAATAAGAGACTAAGAGATGGCACGTTCATTAAAAAAAGGACCTTACGTTCACTATAGCTTAGAAAAAGAAGATTCAACAGAATATAGCGTCAGGTAAAAAGACGGTAATAAAGACGTGGTCACGCGCTTCGATGATTACGCCTGATTTTGTGGGTCAGACTATAGCGGTGCACAATGGTCGTCAGTTTGTTCCTGTATATATTACAGAAAATATGGTGGGACATAAATTAGGAGAATTTTCACCAACGCGTTCGTTTAGAGGACACGCTGGGGCGAAAAATAAAGGTAAAAAAATAATAAAGGCTATGGGAGTTAGAAAAATTAAGAGCAGACGAGATAAAAAGAAGCTAAAAAGGCTTGGCATTTGCGAAGTTGAATAACTGCCCTACTTCGCCACGCAAGATGCGTTTGGTAGCGGATTTGGTACGTGGTGTACAAGTGGATAAAGCCCTTGCTATTTTTGAAATTTAATCAAAAAGAGGCAGCTGCGCGTTTGGAAAAAGTTGTTGTTATCGGCACAGCGAACTGGCAAGCTAAGAATGCTGATGGAGATGTAGAATCGGCAGGACTTTTTGTTAAGGAGATAAGAGTGGATGGAGGCGCTATATTGAAGAGATTGCGTCCTGCACCGCAAGGGAGAGCACACAGAATTAGAAAAACGTTCTAACCACGTAACAATCGTGTTAGGGGCTAAAAACAATAATACAGAAAGCTAAGATAAACTATGGGACAAAAACAAATCCAATCGGGAATCGCCTTGGCATTATCAGAGGATGGGAGTCTCAGCTGGTATGGTGGCAATGACTACGGAGACAAACTAGCTGAAGACGACAAAATCAGAAAAATATGTTCAAACTCGTTTATCAAAAGCTAGTGTAGCTCACGTAATAATAGAACGCACATTCAATCTTGTAACGGTAACTATCACTACGGCACGTCCTGGTATCATTATAGGTAAAGGCGGGCAAGAGGTAGATAAACTGAAAGAAGAGTTGAAGAAAATCACTGGGAAAGATGTTCAGATAAACATTTTTGAAATTAAACGCCCTGAATTGGATGCGGCGTTGGTAGCGGCAAGTATTGCACATCAAATAGAGGGTCGTGTTTCTTACAAACGTGCGATTAAGATGGCGATTGCTTCGGCTATGAGAATGAATGCTGAGGGTATAAAAAGTGATGATTTCGGGACGCTTGAATGGTGCTGAAATGGCACGTTCTGAAAGTTTCAAAGAGGGACGTATTCCTCTATCTACTTTCAGGGCTGATATAGACTACGCTATTGGAGAAGCACATACTACCTATGGACGTATGGGTATTAAGGTGTGGATTATGAAGGGCGAAGTTTACGGTAAGAGAGATTTATCACCGCTTGTGGGAATGAGCAAAAAGAATGTAGGTGGTAGTGGTTTCTCGGCAAGAATAGTGACAAGCCTGCAGGTGGAGCACCAAAAGAAGGCGCGTCGTAAAAAGTAATTAATAAAGAGAAAAAGAGATGTTACAACCCTAAAAGAACGAAATATCGCAAACAACAGAAAGGTAGAATGAAAGGGGTGGCTCATAGAGGTACTTTGCTTTCAAATGGTATGTTCGGTATCAAATCTTTGGATTCTGCATTTATCACTTCGCGCCAGATAGAGTCGGCTCGTGTGGCTGCGACTCGTTATATGAAACGTGAGGGCAGTTATGGATAAAGATTTTTCCGGATAAACCTATTACCAAGAAGCCTTTTGGAAGTGCGTATGGGTAAAGGGAAAGGAGCTGTAGAATATTGGGCAGCTGTAGTGAAACCAGGTAGAATATTGTTTGAAGCAGGTGGAGTGCCCATGGAGGTAGCTAAGGAAGCGTTGCGCTTGGCTGCACAGAAATTACCTGTGAGGACGAAGCTTTGTAGTAGCGCGTGATTATCAACAAAATTAATTCAAAGAGCGATGAAGCAGTCTGAAATTAGTAAATTGACAGTTGCCGAGCTACAAGATAAGCTTGGTGAGTATAAGAAAACGTATGCTGAACTAAAAACTACAGCACGCAATTTCTTCAATAGAGAAACCTATACAGTTACGTACTTTGAGGAGAACGGTAGCGAGATTGTATAGCGAGTTAACTAAAAGAGAATTACAATAATTCTGGAGAGTTACCTTATGGAAAAAAAGAAATTTAAGAAAAAGAAAGGATAGGAGTTGTTACGAGCAACAAAATGGATAAATCTATCGTTGTATCGGAAGTAAAACGTGAAAACACCCTATGTATGGTAAATTCGTGTTGCGTACAAAGAAATATGTAGCACACGATGAGAAGAACGATTGCAACATTGGAGATACAGTGCGCATAATGGAAACACGCCCATTGAGCAAGACCAAATGTTGGAGATTAGTAGAAATCATTGAAAGAGCTAAGTAATTATGGTACAACAAGAATCGAGACTAAAAGTAGCTGACAATACTGGGGCAAAAGAGGTTTTAACGATACGAGTACTTGGCGGTACCAAGAGACGTTACGCTTCAGTAGGTGATAAGATTGTGGTAACTGTGAAAGAGGCTACCCCTAACGGTAACGTAAAGAAGGGCAGGTATCGACCGCAGTGGTAGTAAGGACTAAGAAAGAGGTACGCCGTGCTGATGGTTCTTATATCCGTTTTGATGAGAATGCTTGTGTTCTATTGAATGCGGCAGGAGAGATGAGGGTACCCGTGTATTTGGGCCTGTAGCAAGGGAGCTTCATGATAAGCAATTTATGAAGATTGTTTCGTTGGCGCCTGAAGTACTTTTAATATTTAAATTGCAAAAGTTGATGAAAGTAAAAATTAAAAAGGTGATACCGTAAGAGTTATTGCTGGAGACGAAAAAAAGGTAAAGAAGGCAAGGTGTTACGTGGATCGTGAGAAAAACAGAGCGATTGTTGAGGGACTTAATTTGGCGAGCAAACACACGAAAACCTAGTGCTCAAAACCCTCAAGGAGGCATAGTGAAAAAAGAGGCATCTATTCACGTATCGAACCTTTCGCTTATAGACCCTAAGACGAAAAAGCGACTCGTGTGGGTTATGAACTAAGAGAAGGTAAGAAAGTGAGAGTTTCTAAAAAAATCTAATGTAGTAATATAATATGGCTTACGTACCTAGATTAAAAACAAGAATACAAAGAGCGCATAGTGGCGGCTCTAAAGGAAGAATTTGGCTACAAGAATGTAATGCAGGTTCCCAAGCTTGAAAAAAATAGTGGTGAGCCGTGGAGTGGGTTCGGCAGTGGCTGATAAGAAGCAAATAGATTATGCTATTGATGAGCTTACGAAGATTACAGGACAGAAAGCGATAGCTACTTACTCTAAGAAGGACGTTGCATCTTTCAAATTGCGTAAGGGAATGGCTATTGAGCTAAGGTTACATTGCGCGGGGAGCGTATGTATGAGTTTTTGATCGTTTGATTACAGCGGCATTACCACGAGTAAGGGATTTTCAAGGGTAAAGGCAGATGGTTTTGACGGTCGTGGAAACTATAATTTGGGTGTTACGGAACAGATTATTTTTTTCCTGAAATAGATATTGACAAAAATCAATAGAATTGCGGGTATGGATATTACGTTTGTAACATCGGCGCATACTGATAAGGAAGCGAAATCATTATTGAGCGAATTAGGATTACCTTTTAAAAAGAACTAAGTATATGGCTAAAGAATCAATGAAAGCCCGCGAGGTGAAAAAGACAAAGATTGGTGGCAAAATATGCTGCGAAACGCAAAGCATTGAAAGAGGCTGGGGATTATGAAGCACTACAAAAGCTTCCTAAAATGCTTTCGCCTGTACGCTTGCACAACCGTTGCAAACTTACAGGGCGTCCTAAAGGGTATATGCGTACTTTTGGAATTTCACGTGTATTATTCCGCGAAATGGCAAACAAGGGATTAATTCCTGGAGTAAAGAAAGCAAGTTGGTAATTAATTAAAAGGACAGAATTATGTATACAGATCCTATCGCAGATTATTTAACAAGAATTAGAAATGCTAATAGCGCTGGTCATAGAATAGTGGAGATTCCTGCATCGAAATTGAAGAAGGAAATTACAAAGATTCTTTTTGACCAAGGGTATATACTTAGCTATAAATTTGATGATGAGAGTACAGTGCAAGGTACCATCAAAATAGCTTTGAAATACGATAAGGTTACTAAAGAACCAGTTATTAGGCATATAGAAAGAGCGAGCCGTCCAGGACTTAGAAAGTATGCTGGGGCTGATAATCTTCCACGTGTATTGAATGGCTTGGGTATTAGCTATTATCTCGACATCACAAGGAGTGATGACAGGTAAAAAGGCTCGTGAGCTAAAACATAGGAGGGGAAGTAATTTGTTACGTTTACTAATCAATTAAAAAGACAAAAAAGGATGTCAAGAATAGGTAAAGCACCCATCAATATTCCTGCAGGAGTTACTGTTACCATAAAGGATAACGTAGTAACTGTAAAAAGGGAAATTAGGCGAATTGACCCAAGAGGTTAAAGACATTGCTGTAAAGCAAGAGGATGGACATTTAGTGTTTGAAACTACGGCTGATACAAAAAGACCAGAATGCGAAACACGGTTTATACCGTGCTTTTGGTGAACAATATGGTGATAGGAGTATCGGTAGGGTTCACTAAAGAATTAGAATTAGTGGGGTAGGTTACCGTGCAACAAATCAAGGGCAAAAGCTAGACTTAGCTCTTGGTTTTTTTCGCACAATATTTTGTTGGAGTTGCTAAGCGAAGTGAAGCTTGAGACTGTGAACGAAAAAGGTAAGAACCCAATAATAAAGTTGACTTCTCACGACAAACAACTTTTAGGACAGGTAGCTGCTAAGATACGTAGTTTCCGTAAACCAGAGCCTTACAAAGGTAAAGGGTTAAGTTTGTAGGGTGAAGTGTTGAGAAGAAAAGCAGGTAAATCAGCTTAATAGATAGAATTATGGCATTAACAAAAATAGAAAGAAGGCATCGTATTAAGAGCAGAATCAGGAAGATAGTAAAGGGTTTCTGCGGAGCAACCACGATTGGCTGTTTTTAGGAGCAATAATGAGATTTATGTGCAACTCATAGATGATACTAAAGGGCATACACTTTTATCGGCTTCATCACGTGATAAGGAAATAAGTGCTGCAAAAGGTACTAAGACTGAGAAGGCTGCTTTGGTGGGCAAGGCTATTGCTGAAAAAGGCTTTGAAACAAGGTATTGAAAAAGGTATCTTTTGACCGAGGTGGTTATTTGTATCACGGGCGTGTAAAATCGTTGGCAGATGGTGCGAGAGAAGGCGGACTTAAATTCTAATTAATTATGTATCAGAAGTATAGAAATGTAGAATATGTAGCCAAGTGGATTGGAATTGAAGGATCGCTTGGTAGGCGTGCAACGAGTTACTAAGGTAACAAAAGGAGGGCGTGCATTTGGTTTTTCGGCTATAGTGGTAGTGGGAGACGAGAATGGCGTTGTAGGGCACGGCTTAGGGAAATCTAAAGAGGTTTCGAAGCTATTGCGAAAGCGGTAGAGGATGCAAAGAAGAATTTGGTGCGTATTCCTTTGAATGGTACCACTTTTGCCTCACGAACAAAAAAAGGTAAATTTGGTGGTGCGCGTGTATTTTTACAGCCTGCTACTGAGGGTACTGGAGTAATTGCTGGTGGTGCGGTACGTGCGGTATTGGAATCGGTAGGGATTCATAACGTGCTTTCTAAATCACAAGGTTCGTCAAACCCTCACATGTGGTAAAGGCTACGTTTGATGCTTTGTTGCAGCTTCGCAGTGCGAAGACTATTGCGGCACAACGTGGTATTACATTGGAAAAATTGTTTAAAGGTTAATAGTGAAGGAACCATGGGAAAATTGAGAGTAACACAGGTGAAGAGTAGCATTAAGCGTCCTAAGAACCAAAAACTTACGCTTGAGGCTTTGGGACTTACACGTATAGGTGTGAGTGTAGAGCACGATGCTACGCCCAGCATTGTTGGGATGATTAATAAGGTAAAACACTTAATTTCTGTAGAGGAAGTTAAATAATTATTTTGTGCAAAAATTATGAGTTTAAGTAATTTACAACCCGCATTGGGTTCAACACACAAAGATGGGAAGCGCGTGGGTCGTGGACAGGGTTCTGGAAAAGGAGGAACTTCTACACGTGGTCCCAAAGGAGCGAAATCACGTTCAGGTTATGCTCGCAAGGTAGGTTTTGAGGGTGCCAAATGCCTTTGCAAAAGACGCGTACCAAAGTTTGGTTTTTAAGAACTTTAATCGTAAGGAATACGTGGGTATCAACCTTTCTAAATTGCAAGAATTGGTGGATGCAGGACGTGTGAAAGATGAGGTGAGTTTGAAACCTTAGTTCAGTTACACCTTGTAAAAAGTACTGATAATGTAAAGATATTGGGTGGAGGAGAACTAAAAGCGAAACTAAAAGTATCGGTTCATAAATTTACTGCTAAAGCTAAGGCAGCGATAGAGGCTGCTGGAGGTGAGGCTGTAGGTTTGTAATACTAAAATTTATTTATGAAGAAGTTTATCGAGAACTTGACTCAATATTTGGAAGATAGAGGAGCTTAAGAATAGGATTATACTTACTTTTGGGAGTATTGTTGGTATATCGTTTGGGGCTCATATTGTACTTTGCCAGGTATTGATTCAGCACAACTACACGAGCTTGCGAGTAGGGACTTCTGGAGGTGGCTTTGTTGGATATATTGAATGCGTTTACCGGTGGGGCGTTTTCCAATGCTTCTATATTTGCATTGGGGATTATGCCTACATATCGGCTTCGATTGTTGTACAGCTGATGGCATTGCGATTCTATTTACAAAAGTTACAGAAAGAGGGTGAAAGTGGGCGTAGGAAGATAAACCAAATCACACGTTAGCTAACGATAGCTATTTGTCTTGTACAGGCGCCTGTTTATTTGTATGGTATTAACCAGCTTGGTGTACCTGACAGTGCGTTTGTATTGGGCAAGGGCTTGAGCTTTTATAGTTCCTGCGGTAATTATTTTTGGTTACTGGTACTATTTTTGCTATGTGGCTGGGCGAAAAAGATCACTGATAAGGGTATTGGTAATGGTATTTCAGTTATTGATTATGGTGGGTATCATAGCTCGTTTTCCTCGTGCTTTTTGCGGCGGAGGTTGCGTCTCGCTTAACGGCGAGTAACGGTGGGCTGATGCTTATACTGATAGAGGTGATTTTGTGGTTTGTAATTGTATTGTTGTGTATTTACCTTATAAAAGGCGGTGCGCCAAATTCCTGCTCAGTATGCCTCGTAGGACTGCTGATGGTGGTGTGGCAACTGAGAAGAATGTATTTGAGCGCGCCAAATATACCTTTGCGATTGAACGCTGCGGGTGTGATGCCTATTATTTTTGCTCAGGCATTGATGTTTGTACCTGCAACGGTGGCTGGTTTATCACAGTCGGAATTTGCAAAAGAATGTTCAGGCTGCATTTTCGGACATCTTTGGTTTTTGGTATAATTTATTGTTTGCGGCTATGATTATACTTTTTACGTATTTTTTTATACTGCAATTACAGTGCCTACTAATAAGATGGCTGATGATTTGAAGCGTAGTGGAGGTTTTATACCTGGGATACGCCCTGGTAAGGAAACGGTGATTATTTGGATAAGATAATGTCGTTGATTACTTTACCTGGTGCTATATTTATAGCTTTGGTGGCTATCTTTCCATCTATGCTTAAGATTATAGGTATGCAGGATCAATGGGCGTTATTTTATGGTGGTACTTCACTATTGATTTTGGTGGGTGTTGCTATTGATACTATGCAGCAAGTGAATTCGTACTTGTTAAATCGTCATTATGATGGACTGATGAAAACGGGTAAAAATAGAAAAACATCTTAATTGTATATGGCTAAACAGGCAGCAATAGAACAAGACGGTACGATAGTGGAATCGTTATCAAATGCGATGTTCAGGGTTGAATTGGACAATGGGCACGTGGTGATAGCGCATATATCGGGTAAAATGCGGATGCATTACATTAGCTTTTACCGGGTGATAAGGTGAAGCTTGAGATGAGTCCGTATGATTTGAGCAAGGCTCGTATTACCTACCGGTATTAGGTGTTTTTTTGAACATCTGGTTGCTAATTTTTCAACATTTAGGGTTGAAGAATTAGCAATCATAAAAAGTACTGATACATAGTATCTTAGGTGATAATAATGACGCAAAAATGGGGGTGTTGTTGCAATGATTTGTAATATTTTTGGCATAATAATGGTGCTAATATAAAAAGTTGTAGCTTTGCACACTCATTTCCAATTTTATATAAATAAAAAGAATGAAAGTAAGAGCATCAATTAAAAAGAGGAGTTCCGAGTGCATTATAGTCGCAGAAAGGGACGTTGTATGTAATCAACAAAAAGAATCCCTAAATTTAAACAAAAGACAAGGATAATTATGGCACGAATTGCAGGTATTGATTTACCAAAGAACAAGAGAGGGGTTATTGGTTTAACTTACATCTTTGGTATCGGAAAAAGTAGAGCTAAAGAGATATTAGATAGAGCTCAGGTGAATGAAGACACAAAGGTAAGCGAATGGAATGATGATGAGATCAGCCGTATTCGCGAGGTGGTTGCGTCTTATAAGATTGAGGGTGAACTACGTTCAGAGATTCAGTTGAACATTAAGCGTTTGATGGATATTGGATGTTATCGTGGTATTCGCCATCGTAATGGTTTGCCATTGCGTGGGCAAAAGACGAAGAATAACTCTCGTACAAGGAAAGGTAAAAGAAAAACTGTTGCTAACAAGAAGAAGGCGACCAAATAATAATTAGTTAAAAGTATGGCAAAACAGAATGCAAAAATGCAAAGGTCTCTAAGAAGAGGAAAGTTGTAGTAGAGTCGGTAGGTGAGGCACATATCTCGGCTACTTTCAACAACATAATCATTTCTCTTACGAATAAGAAAGGGACGTGATTGCGTGGTCATCGGCTGGGAAGATGAATTTTAGGGTTCTAAGAAGAATACTCCTTATGCTGCCCAAGTGGCTGCAGAAGATGCTGCAAAGGTGGCTTTTGACGCTGGACTAAAGAAGGTGAAAGTGTATGTAAAGGGTCCTGAAATGGTAGGGAATCGGCAATACGTACAATTCACAATGCGGGTATTGAGGTAACTGAGATTATTGATGTTACTCCGCTACCACACAATGGATGTCGTCCTCCTAAAAACGTAGAGTTTAATAAAGTAGAGTACTAACAAGTAAAAGAGGGGTTAAATTATTATCGAAGGAATGCCTTTAATTCATAATTACCTTTCACATAAACTAATAAAAATGGCAAGATATACAGGACCAAAAACTAAAATAGCTCGTAAAATTTGGTGAAGCTATTTTCGGGGATGATAAATCGTTTGAGAAGAAGAATTATCCTCCTGGACAACACGGTATTGCACGCCGCAGAGCGAAACGCTCGGAATATGCTATTCAGCTACAAGAGAAACAAAAGGCTAAATATACTTATGGTATATTGGAAAAGCAATTTCATAATTTGTATGAAAAGGCAAAAAGGAGTAAACACATTACAGGTGAGGTGCTTCTTCAATTGTGTGAATCACGTTTTGGACAATGTAGTGTATCGTATGGGTATTGCGCCTACACGTAGTGCTGCACGCCAATTGGTATCGCATCGTCACATTACTGTAAATGGTGAGATCGTAAATATTCCATCGTATACATTGCGTCCTGGTGATGTAGTGGGTGTGCGTGAGAAATCGAAATCACTAAGTGTTATAGAGAATTCATTGGCTGCAAATAGCAGTGTATATGAATGGCTTACTTGGAATCCTGAGAAGTTGGAGGGTACTTTTGTAGCAGTGCCTCAACGTATTCAGATTCCTGAGAATATTAAAGAACAGTTAATCGTAGAGTTGTACTCTAAATAATAAATAAAAAGACAGCAGTCATAATATGGCATTATTTAACTTTCAAAAACCAGATAAAGTTATAATGATTGAATCATCTGATTTCGAGGGGCGATTTGAGTTTCGCCCTTTGGAACCAGGTTATGGTTTTAACCGTTGGTAACGCATTGCGCAGGGTGTTGCTTTCTTCGTTAGAAGGTTTTGCTATTACTTCTGTGAAATTTGATAAGGTAGAACACGAGTTTTCTACGATACCAGGTGTAAGGGAGGATGTTACAGAAATCATTCTGAACTTAAAAACAGGTGCGTTTCAAAACACCAAGTAGAGGATATAGAAGAGGAAACGGCTACTATCAATGTTTCTGGTAAAAAGCAATTGACTGCCGGTGATTTTCAAAAGGTACTCTCTAATTTTCAGGTGTTGAACCCTGAATTGCTTATATGCAATATGGAGACTACCGCTTCTTTTTACGATAACTATTACCATAGAAAAAGGACGTGGTTATGTATCGGCTGAGGAGAATGTGAAACATAACGCACCGATAGGGACTATCGCTACGGATTCGATATTTACACCTATAAAGAATGTTAAGTATTCTATTGAGAATTACCGTGTTGAACAAAAACTGACTACGAAAAATTAGTTTTTGATATTAAAACGGACGGGTCTATACACCCCAAAATTAGCCCTTACAGAGGCTGCTAAAATACTGATACATCACTTTATGCTGTTTTTCGGACGAGCGTATTACGCTTGAGGCTGATGAGGTGGCACAAACGGATGCTTATGATGAGGAATCATTGCATATGCGCCAGATGCTTAAAACAAAGCTTGTGGATATGGATTTATCGGTTAGGGCGCTTAACTGCTTAAAGGCGGCTGATGTAGAGACATTAGGAGAGTGGTGTCGTTTAACAAAGCTGACTTGATGAAGTTCAGAAACTTTGGTAAGAAATCGCTTATAGAGCTTGATGAGCTTGTAGCGAATAAAGGGGCTTGTTTTTGGTATGGATATCAAAATACAAATTAGATAAGGATTAACTTGCTTTCTGGCATTATTTAATTAGAAACAATGAGACACGGAAATAAAATAAATCATTTAGGAAGAAAAAAACTGCTCATAGAAATTCGATGCTTGCTAATATGGCTTCATCTTTGATTGAGCACAAACGTATCAATACGACTTTAGCTAAAGCTAAGGTTCTTAAATTGTTTGTAGAACCTTTGGTAACAAAATCTAAAGAAGATACTACGCACAATCGCCGTATTGTATTTAGCAAATTGCGCAACAAATATGCTGTTACTGAGCTTTTCAAGGAAGTAGCTACTAAAGTGGGCGACCGTCCTGGAGGATATACTGCATTATTAAATTGGGTAATCGTTTGGGGATAATGCTGAAATGGCGATGATAGAGTTTGTAGATTATAATACTACTTATAATGCTGCAAAAGTAGCTAAAAAAACGTACTACTCGTCGTGGTAAGAAAAAAAGCTGCTGCTGAACAACAGCCTGCTGCTGAAGCTCCAACTGCTGAATAAATGATAAATAAAAAGAAATAAAAAAAGCTGCCCATTAAGGCAGCTTTTGTTGATTGAGATATTCTTATTATGAGTATCTAAAAATATTTTTTTATCTTTATCCTATTATCATTCCTGCAATTGTAGCTGACATTAGTGAAGCTAACGAACCGCCTAAAACTGCTTTTTAAACCGAATTCTGATAGGGTTTTGCGCTGGTCGGGCGCAAGTGCTCCTATACCGCCTATTTGTATGCCTATTGAGGCAAAATTAGCAAATCCGCAGAGCATATAAGTGGCAATGATGACAGACTTGTTGTACATCAAATGGGGGCGCTCGCTATATCTTTTAGAATACTTAACTGTGTATAAGCTACAAATTCTGATGAGGCAAGCTTAATACCTAATAGTTGCCCCATTAGCATCACATCTTCTTTTGCAATACCTATCAGCCACATTACAGGTGAAAAGATAGTTCCTAATATCATTTCTAGTAGAAAGTCCCGAATAAACAGTGTTTTTCAGCAATAATTTGGTTTAGTGAAGGTATATTGTCTGTACCCAAAACCTCCTATCCAGTTGAGTATGTAGTTGAGCATTGCTATAAAAAGCTATAAAAAAACTAAGAGCATTGCTCCTACATTGGCTGCTAATTTTAATCCATCGGTGGTGCCGTTAGCAATAGCATCTAATACATTAGAGCCTACATTTTTCCATAGATACGTGTGAATCATTAGAAAAATTCTTCTGTTTGTGGGTATAGTATCTTAGAGATTACGATTGCACCTGGGGGCTGCCATTACCGAAGCTGCCAATAAATGCCTTGCAAACATCAATCGCATAACAGGGTCATTACCCCCTAAATACTGTATATACGATGCCATTACACCTCCCTACGGTTGCCATACCTCCTATCATAACCAATAAAATTTCAGAACGGGTCATTTTTAGAAAGATAGGCTTTTTATCATTAGGGGTGCTTCTGTTTGTCCTAAGAAGATAGTTTCCTGTTACCGACAAGCTCTCTGCACCAGAAATATTTAGTAGCTTAGAAAGAACTAAAAGCCATACCACGCACTACCACTTGTATTATTCCTAAATAGAATAACAATGAGGTAAGTGCCGAGAAAAACACAATCGTGGGTAACACTTGAAACACAAATATATACCCCACACTCTCGTATTTACTAAGTTACCTAATAGAAAATCACTTCCTGCACGGGTGAAATCCAAGATTAGTACAAAGATACCTCCCACAAAGTCAAATATTTGCTGAACAAAGCTTACTTTTAAGATTCCAATGGCGATACCTATTTGCAGTAAGAGCCCTATGCCTACGGTTCGCCAATTGATAGCACGCCTATTGCTACTGAAGATAAAGGCTATTAATAAGAGACTTACCATTCAATCACCCACGTAAGAGACCTTCAGCAGTGAGTCCTTCACTTTTTACTATTTGTAAAAGTATCTGTTGTAGTAGGGGTTGCCGCAGTGTTTTGCGCAAAGCTTGCTAAGGTAGCCAAGCTACTTAGTAAAGTAAATAGTATTCTTTTTTTCATTCTTTTTTGTTTTTAACTCATTCAAAGGAACCATCCCTACGTATAATTTCATCACGTATTAGGGCAGCTTCGTCATAATCTTCCTTCGCTATGCACTCATTTAGTAGGGTTTTTAATTCTTTCCAATGAAAAATTACTATAACGGTTATGAGTGTTTTCTTCTTCTATATGATTATTAGGCACATCAGTACCTTGTTTTTTTCTTCGTTAGTAAGTGGAATGTCAATTCCTGCTTTTTCTATAATTTCTCTATAAGTATAAATTGGAGCTTTGAAGCGTAGCGCTAAGGCGATAGCATCACTAGTACGAGCCTCAATAGTATATTCTTTTTGCCCTGTACACACTAACATATTCGAGTAGAATATACCTTCTTCTAAGCGGTAAATCACTACTCGTTTCATCTTGATATTAAAAGTATCGGCGAATATCTTAAATAGGGCGTGAGTGAGTGGGCGAGGGGGATAATATTCTTTTTCCAGCTCTAATGCTATAGATTGTGCCTCAAAAGCCCCCACTACAATAGGCAGTTTTTAGGTCGGATTCTAATTCGTGCATTATCAGCACTAAAAGCATCGTTCTGCGACTGGTTATACGATATTCGTTTGATAAATAAGCGTACTAACTCCATAACTGTTTGGCTTTATAAGATGCTATAATATTTTTTTGAGGGCAGCAAAGGTACGACTTTTTTCCAAACCTACAAAAGTTTTTTTAAAAATTATTACAAACTCACTCCCCTTGCCTTCCTCACTACTAAAACTAATTTGCCCGTTGTACGACAATACAATGTTTTTTACCATTGCCAGTCCCAGCCCGCTACCACTGCTTTTAGTAGTAAATTTAGGGCTCAAATATCTTATCGCGATCCCGCTCGGCAATCCCCGTTCCATTATCTCTTACCTTTATTTTTAATGTGCTGTTTGTCAGCAGTTAAAAACACCTCTATTTCAGGGCTTGTTACATTTTCGGTAGCCTGCAACGCATTCTTTACGAGGTTGGTAATCACACGCCCCAGCTGGTCTTTGTCAAATACCGATATTATTTCATCAGCAGAACAAACAAACCTAATATAAGGACTATTGAAAATGTCTAAAGTACGTTTTACAACTGTTACAAAGTCAAGCCGTTCATCATTTTTAGGAGGCATATTAGTAAGTGCCGAAAACGCAGTAGAGATATTGCTCAGTATATCAATCTGTTGAATGAGCGATTCGCAAAATTCATTAGTATCTTCTATCGTTTGTGCTTCGCGGTTAGCTTTTCGCTGATAACTTTGCACCGATAGCCTCATCGGCGTAAGCGGGTTCTTAATTTCGTGCGCTACCTGTTTTGCCATATCGCGCCACGCCTGTTCCCGTTCCGATTGTGCCAATAGCGCCTTGCTATTCTCAATCTCGTCTATCATACCATTATAAGCAATTACCAGCTCACTTATTTCCGTAGGTGCCGATTTTAGTTTTATCTTCTCATTTCCTGATAAGCGCGTCTTTTGCAACCTGCTTTCTATCGTTTTGAGCGATTTGGTAATGTATTTAGAAATGATATAAGCCACCCACAACGCCACTACCAACAACGATACATATACAATCCCCAATTTGTAAAGCGACCCCTCCAAAGCACGTTCGTTGAAAGTGTCATTCTCAAAATAAGGAATATTGAGTATAGCAATAGGCTTTAAATTGCAGGTCGGTGATATAGCTATAAGAGGTTTGGTAGCCACGTCCCGCAAATTCGTGTTGTTCTACAATTCGCTTATCAACGGTAGATGACAGTTGCTGAAGCACATAAGGCGAAATAAAAAAAGCATCTTGGTCAGGTGATAGCGAAGCTTTCGAGCTCTTTAGCAAAAGCCCGTCAAGGTCATAAAGTGCAAAATTCAGGTTCTGAATATTGGCAATAGTATAAATATCCTCTCTGAATATCAGCGGAATATAATGAGTTTCAACAGGGAAAGTAGTTTGCGAAAACACGTATTTTGATTTGCATCTTTATTTGGTTTTCCTTATCTATCAAGCGCTCATCGTGATATTCTAATGCCTGATTGCGGTATTGCTTTATAAGCACAAATGCCAATATAGCAAATGATACCACCACCAATAAGGTCATACTCATCTGAAATCACAGCGAGTTTTTCTTAAACATACTTCTACGGAAACCCACTATTGTTTTAGTCCCACAACAAAAAGCAGCAGGATACGTATTTCTAATAAATTCTTCTCAGCCTCTAAGCGCGTGCGGAAGCTCCCCAAACGCACTTTGTAATTTGGCGACTCAAATACTAAGGATACAGGCTGATTCTTTTGCGAGTTTTTAAGCTCCAGAAGCACACGGTTCGCATCATTGATGTTCCCATTGTACACCTGCACTGGTAAGCACTCTCATTGCGAGCCACTTCTTTTTCAGTTCCATAAAGCTCAGCTATACTTGCTGGCTGGTTGATAGTTACTTGTCCGTAACAAGCACACTACCCACCGTCAGGAAAGCACTAAAGGCAATGAATGTTATAAGGTTTCTTTTCATAATAAATTGTTTAAGTATTATAGTTTGTTTTTTCTGTTTCAGATGCCAATAACCCTTGTTTAGCCCGAAGCCTATGGCAAAGAGTGTGATAAAAATACAAAAGTAGCACTCAGCACTTTCAGGTTTAGCAGTTCGCTTTGGGGGTACGTAGATGATTTGTCCATTGGCAGTACTGATAAGCCCCAGTAGCGTGATGAGCAAGCTAATAAGAAAATGCAGTTTCCAGCCTGAGGTCTTTTTCGGGCAACAAATTCTTTATTCCCAAAGGCACCCCCTACTAATCACGGCAAAGGCTATCCGCCTACACCCAAAGCAATTTGAGCAAACGATACCCCCGAAAAGTAAAATATCGCCTGAGTCAGTGCGTAAAACAAAGCGGAAACAACAATAAGTTAGGATGCCACTGCAATATGTTGTGCCATTTGCTTTCTTTACCCTTAAAAACACATTGCAGTGCTACAAAGCAAAACGCCGTACACACCCCGGTTTCTACCGTGAGCAACACCGTGATATTGCTCAGTACATTAGGGTTGTTTAGCAAGCCCTCTAAAAGTTACTTGCGACTGTTCCGAAAGCATAATCCGTGCATAACCACACAAATAAGAACGTAATAGCCCCAAAGATAGCAGCCTGCCACGTTTTTCCAGAAACTCAGTTTCAAAGAGGTGTTAAGCACTATAAAAGCCGTGAGTAATGATATAATCATAATGTTTCGTCTTTTTTACGCTCTATATATACCGCATCTTCACCAGCGTTTTCTTGCCAATGTACTACCACCCGCTCTTCATTGATAGCATCTACTTGCTTCCCTGTATAGTCGGGTTGTATGGGCGAAGTGCCTGCTAAAAGCGTCTGTCAATTAGTACCAATAAAGCCACTTCCGAAGGTCGCCCAAATGATTGTGGTGTGAGGGCAGCCCTGATGCTGCGCCCTGTGTATAGCACATCGTCTATAAACACCACACGTTTGTTTTCTACTATAAAATCAATGGCAGTAGAGTTCGCCTCTAACGGACGCGCATTACGCCTAAAATCATCACGGAAAAATGTAATATCCAATAACCCAAAAGGAATATTCTTAATACCGTAGTGCGTAGTGAGTAGTGCCAATAGTCGCTTAGCCAAATAAGTACCACGAGGCTGAATCCCGATAAATACCGTATTGCAAAAATCATTGTGATTTTCTATCAGCTCGCAAGCCAAGCGGTGTAACATCACCTCTATCTCCTTTTCCGTTAAATTTGTTTTTATACATAGCTCATTATTGTTAGAAACTAAGTGTACTTAAATTCTTTTTAGCATCGGCATTACCTTCATTTGCTGCCTTTTTCAAAATACACTTTAGCATTAGCTTTTATTGCCCAGCATATAGTAGCACGAACCGCGATAGTTGTTCAGTACAGGGTCTACTACTACGCCCAAAGCCTCTATTTGGTTAATATCGGCAATTACTTTTTGATACTGACCCAAGTTATAGTAACAGAACGCACGCAAGCGGTACGCTTCTATATGCGCAGGTACTTTTTCTAAAAAAAGCCGAAAATACTTTAGCAGCCTCATCAAAACGTTGAGTATTGTAATAATTTACCGCTTCCGCATAAAGTGGCATAAATTGCTCCACCTGCACTCGTGAGGGTAAGTTTGTTACGGTTATTTACAATATCAGCATTATCAGGAATATATACAAAAGCACTATCAATAGTAGCTTTAGCATCGGCTATCATTCCGTTCTTTTCTTGCAAGTAAGCTAGGGCATTCCACGCTTGTGGCTCATTGGTGCGCTTGTAGTACATTGCTGCCTCATCTACATCTATACGGAATTTTTTAAGTGTCTGTTTCCATTTAGGTATTACCGCAGTACTATCTTTTTCTAAACCTAAGTACTGTTTTATGAAGTGGATAGATTCTTGTTCCTTGCCCATATTGTTCAGTGCAAAAAGTTTCTAAGTTTAATGCCCCAAAGAAATTAGGTTTTATCATACGCGCTTTGTGAGCGTATTTATAAATACTGTCGTTGTTCTTTTCGGGTTCCATAGTATGATACTGCCATAAAGTATTCAGGACGCGCATCGTAAGGGTGATAATTGATAGTTTGTGGCACCTTGCGTGCTTGGTCAAACTTCTGTTCGTCTATCAGGTAGCGTGCCTTTTTCCACATCCACAGGCTCTGCCACAGCCGTAAGGTTGGGCACGCGTGGAGTAGTTGCGTATTAGGAACTCACCAGTTGATTTGGTAGGGCGCACATTGCTTTTGTTCTTCTTTTTATCATACGTTGCATTTTTAGAAGAATCAGAAGTACATACGTTCTACCACCACATTTTATCGCTGCTGTAGCCAAAGCTATTAAGCCTACAGCCATTAGCGGCAACTGTTTAGGAGCACTTTCACTAGCCTCCTCGCGTTTCTTTCGGTAATAAATTACACCCAATCCCACAGCTATCCCTACGAAAATACTAAATAAAGGCTTGTATTTCAGGGCGGTCTTGCGGAAAGTTAAAGAAAGCATCAAATGAGTAAGCAAAAAGCCCAAGAGCAGTAAGAAAAACCAATACTCTTGCTTGCTATCCTTGCGCCTATAAGTACTCCACAAAAAGTAATAAGCTGCCAAAAGGAAGATAGCCACAAACGCCAACCCTGCAAAAATACCCGCTTCGGCAGTGAGGCTCCAAAAAGTCATTGTGGTTTTGTACATATAAATGTAGTGCGGACTGTACGAGTTTTCGTATTGCAAAAAGCGCACTTTCCAGTTTCCAATCACCTACCCCAAGATAGGGTCGTTGGGAATCATATCGGTAGCAGTAACTAACCAAGCTGTTTTACGTAAGTTATTACTGCTGTTTTCCTCGCTGGCAACGGTAGCCAAACGAGCCCCAAAGTTGGTGCTTTCGCGCAACTCTTGTGGGTATAAGAAATTTTGTACAAATGAGAATATACCAAAAGGCAACTAAGGCAATTGCTAAGTGCATCAGTACTTTTTGCCAATTTCACGGCGTTTGAATACGAAAAAGTCGATAGCACCATAAACAATAAAGATGATAATCGTGATAATCGTAGCCAAATAGAACGAACGGGTACTCATAAAGAAGATAGCCATTGTGCCTGCCAATATACCTGCGGCACCCAAAAAGTACGTTGCCACATTTCTTTTTCTGAAGTAAAACAACCAAATGGCAAAAGGCAGCTTGATAAACATTGCCGATGCCAAGATGTTCTTGTTAGAGTATCCCCCTTGATATTGTAACTAAATAGAGGTATCCAACCCTCTGATGATCCCTTTTACCCCTTGTATGGTAATGACAAAAATCGTAAAAGCAATAAGAAAGTCATCGCCACAGCTAAAGGCACGAGGTTTCTTTTTTGTTGAAAATTACTAGCGCCGATACCATCCACGCCGCTGTAAATACGATAAATATTTTAGAATAGTGCAATATAGCCTCTTCCACGTCAATCGCTTTGAGAACGACAGCAAAGGCAAAAGACCATAATCACACAATAGGCAATACCTATTTTGTTGCTAAAAACCAAAAAGTACTTGGGTGCGGTCTCTAAACTCTTTGATGAGAAACACCAAGGCTACCACTATGAGGTTAAGGATAGCAAAAAGTGTAGAACTTAGTAGCGTTAGAGTCAAAAAGCCATCCAGTTAGGGGTGATTACCGTTACGTAACCATAAGCTATCAGTAGTACTGCTGCCAAGGCGTTTAGCAGCCAATTTTGGGGGCATCACCTGTTTTTGCCGTTGCCGTTACAGGCGCAGACTTTGCAGGGTAGTAACTCGTGTTGGGTTGGTAACAGTCGCTTTTTCTTGCTCATTGTTAGTTATTGTTATTTTAGTATTTAGAATTAGTCCTTTGTTTTTTTAAGTAGTTAGTCTTTAGCTGTCACTCTTGCGGCTCGCACCCTAACGGCTAATAATCAGAAAAAGTCTAATTTTTCAGGTTTCTTCTGTTATCCCAAAAAGATAGAATAGTTATTGTTTCTTTTTCAATTAAGTAGAATATAGCATAATTGGAAAAAAACTAATGCTTTGTGTATATTCTCATAGCCGTCAACTTCTGTCCATAGATAAGGAAAGCGGACTAAATCTTTAACTACTTTTTGTACTTCTGTGTTTAATTTTACGGCGTATGAATTATTTTTATTGTGTTTTTCCAATACAATAAAACCTCTTTAAGCTCTATTTTTGCTTGTTCCGACCATATTATGACCATAATAACGCTTCTATTTCTCGTTCTACTTCCTCTTGTGATGAAACCTTCCCCATTTCTTTATCTTTAAGTCCTCTTAAAACAGCTTCTTCTTCAGAATGTGTCATTCGGTATTTTTGTTATGGTTTCTTCAGTAGGAGAAACAAAGCGAGGTGAGCTATCTTAGTTTCTTCTAATAGATGTGTGTTCATTTTAATTTAGTATTTAGAATTGGGACTTAGTCTTTAGCTGTCACTCTTGCGGCTCGCACTTTACCTCAATCATTTCATAAGGTAACCCTATTTGTTGTACTACAGCTTCGGTACGCTCCTTATGAGTATCAGTGATAAACAGCTGCCCGAAGTGCCCTTGGGTAACCAATTGCACCAATTGCGTTACACGGCTGTCGTCCAGTTTGTCAAAAATATCATCTAATAGCACTATAGGCTTCTTTTGCAGTTGCTGTTTTAGCAATTCGTATTGCGATAATTTTAAAGGCTATTAGGAACGACTTTTTGTTGTCCTTGGCTGCCGTATTTTTTTATAGGGTAGCCTTCTATTTCAAATAGCAGGTCGTCTTTATGAATACCAGCTGTGGTATATTGTGCCGACAAATCCTTACTGTAGTTCTCGCGCAATAAAGCCGCCAAGCTGTTGTGGTGTAGTGCGCTATGGTAGTGCAGACTTACCGCTTCGGCTTTACCTGCAATATAGCTGTATTGTTTGCTGAATTGCGGCTGGTATAGCTGCATAAAATCACTGCGCTTTTTGGTAAATAAGTTGCCCCTATAGGGGCTAATTGCTGGTCGTATATGAGAGAGTCTCCGTAGTAGTGATGCCCGTTTCAGCCATTTGTTTTAGCAAAGTGTTGCGCTGCAGTAGCAACCTATTGTAACGTAGCAACAGCTCTACATACTCGCGGTCTGTTTGGGCAATAACACTATCCAAAAACTTGCGGCGTGTTTCGCTGCCTTCGGTAATTAGATCTCTATCAGCAGGCGAGATAAGAACCATTGGGTATTTGCCTAAATGGTCAGCAATGCGTTCGTAAGCCTTACCATTGTGTTTCAGTACCTTTTTCTGACCTTTTTTTAGGCTACATACAATTTGTTCCTGTCGTTGTTCGCTTTCAAAGAGTCCCTCAATCAAATAAAATTCCTCATTATGCCGAATATTTTGCAGGGGCGTTACTACTAAAAATAACTTTTTCCCCATAGCCAAGTGATAAATGGCATCTAATAAATTTGTCTTTTTCCAATGCCATTATTACCTGTAAAACAGTTGATAGTAGCACTGAAATGAAAGGTTTTTATCGCTGATATTCTTATAGTTAAGAATGGTTATTTTTCTTTTAAAAACATAATTAGTGAGGCAAAAGTACAAAAATAATTACGAATACACAAAAAAAGTATGTGTTAATTTTTTTACGCCAATTCCACCCGCCCGTCCCCTTGCCTGTGCAGTTCACATTTTTCATCTGCTCTAAAGATTTTTAATTTTTCTTAAATTGTTCATCGCTTGTGATTTACAAATTATTATTCTGTATTTTTGCAGCGTTAATAATAAAAATAGAACATATGAAGAAATTACTACTTGCAAGCCTATGTACGCTCTTCCTGATAGGCTGCAAAAAGACAAAAACGAAAATGAGAATGACATTCCTGCTTCAGCGTATGAATTAAGTGCTGACGGACTTACCCTCGTGAAGTGGAAAGACAACTCGCTCAATTCTGTAAATATGGAACAGGATAGCAAGCTGCAAAAAGTTACTGTGATAGGCGAACGCGCTTTTGAGGACAATAAAAAGTGTCTCAAGCATTGTTTTTCCCTAAAGCACTCAGGGAAATTAAGCCTTATGCTTTTAATAGAGCCAATCTTGATATGCGTGTAACCTTTACAAATTACGACCCTAATACTAAATTGGTGCTGGGTAATGATGTTTTTGCTAGATCAGAAATAAGAAATAAAGCTACCCCTGTAGATTTAATTCCTCTAAGGGCTTTTTGGCAATTGTAAAGAACTCAGAACCATAGAATTTACAGCAGCTAAAGTAGTAGGTGGTAATGCTTTTTGGAGTGTGAAAAAAATTAGAAGTGTTAGATTTTGGCAATACTAATGTATATGATATACAACACGGGGCAGTAGTGCAATGTAAAGCCCTAAAAAGGTAGTATTACCCGAAACTGTTAGGGACTATAGGAAAACTTGCTTTTTATTATAACGTGAATCTCGAGTCGGTAACGATTAATACCCTTATACCACCTACAGTCGTTGCAGACACTTTTTGACGATTGTAACCTTATAAGATTCTACGTGCGTAGCGATGTGCAAAAGTATTTCAAAACAGCCACTAATTGGAGCAAACATAGCAGCAAAATTTATCCTAAACCATAAGGTTTAGTCGTTAGTAAGAGAAGTCATTGGTCGTTAGCTTGCGCAAATCGCACCCCTAACGACTAATGACTAACTGACTAACGGACTAACAACTAATCTCTACAATTCTTCATACTCAAAAGCTGGGTAACCTCGCTCGCCTTTGTCGTCTTTCAGACGTAGAAATTTCAGCTTGTAATATCTGCCTTCACTATCACGTACCACAGCAAATAGCTCATCGCGCACCAAATTACCCTACTTGGTTATCACGCCAGTTGCGCCCCTATTGCCATTTGGGTGTTATAACGCGCATTGCCAAAAGCTATTTTTTGCAGCTTTTTTTCCTTGCTGTAAGTATTGTAAGGAGTAGTACTGAGTGTCGTACAAAGGTCGCTTTAGTACCTCCGTGCAGGGTTGGTAACTACCAAATCGGGGAAGAAGGTAACGCTGTTTTGAGGGGATAGTATTTTTCTTCATCGGTGCTAAACCAGCTCGTAGCAGCGGTAAAAACACAAGTCCCAATTAGTTTTTTTGAGGTTGCACTTGTACTATTTTTCTTATCGTAGGCTGAAGAAAATAAAAGTTATACAGTGGGTTTTTATTAATAGTAACTTCTTCTATCTTTTTCGCCCTTAGTGTCGGCTGTTACGTAGTTGTGGGCGTATAGCATTCGGTAGGCATTGCCACGCCTCATTATCTGCACTTTCATCCAGCCCCTATCACTACCTTTGAGGTCTACACTACCTATTTCAGGGGTTTTTAGTACTGATGTTGCTACCTAAGTTCAGCAAATACACTTTGTTATCTACATCATTCACAGTTATTTCTGCAATAGCAGTGCCTGTACCTTTATAACCTCATTGGTAGTGCTATTCACGCTGGGCGATAAGTGCCCGCGAGGTCATCTACAATATGCGATGAGATGAGCACTTGCGAGGGTAGGGTAGGGTCATCGTTTAGCAAGATACTTGGCACCGTATGCACAAATTCGTTGATGTTACGAGTTGTAGCCGTTACGGTCATTGCTATAGCAGGGTTGATAATCACCCTGAAAATCATCGCCACAATAAAAGCAATATCCCACGCATCGCGTCTTACTTTTGTGATTTGCTTGGTAGCGAGGTCTACATACACTTGGTAAGGCTCATTAGCACCTCCCATATCCACTTCCACTTGGTTTTTAGCTACTTTTTGAGGTGTAGGAGTTTCCTTAGGACCCTCATCTTTTTTTCTTACAGCCTACAACTACAAGCGCTGCGGCTATCAATAATAAATACTTTTTTTCATATGATGGTTTGTTATGTTTTGTCTATCTTAGTGATTAGCCCGTGCGGCTCGCACCTAACGATTAACAACTAAATTATACGTTAATTTAGCGTAGAAACTTCGTCCGTAGCCCAAAGGGTAGTTTAGGCGTATCGGTTGTCCCTGCAAGGGTGTTTGGGTAAGACTCACATCTATAGTATTTAGCAAGTTCCTAGCCCCCCAAACTCAGCTCCAAACGCTTTTTGTAAAAACGCTTTTTGGGCGAAATATCAAGCCAACCATAAGGGTCTAAGTCGCCCATTACATAGCCTGTCCCACTCATTAGCCACATTTGTGATTTGCCTACAAACTTGTAATAGGCAGAGAAAGCACAATCCCACGCTTTGATATTGTAGCTGGCACTCGCATTAGCGTTGATGTTTAGCAAATAACGACTATCAGTTTTAAAACGATCGGTGTCTATACGCTGCGAAATCCATACAAACGATGCTCCAGCTGATAGTTCTAAACTGTTCAATTTTAAGCTATTAGTAGTAGTAATATTAAAGTTGCGGTATTGGCTCACGTTGATGTATTGAGTGTGAGTGTACCACCGTCAAGATTTTGCAGTACGTTGTGTATTTTTGTTGTTGATGCGGTTATAGCTACCGTTTAAGGTATTCATCAGCTGTGTTTTCTCCCCAAAAATACTACTCTTCTTAGCACTGATTTCTGCCGATAAACCATCTTCGGGCAATAAGTGTTCGTTGCCCAAAAAAAGCGTGCCCCATAAATATATTCCGAGTGTACAACTCCTCAAAGCTGGGGGTGCGGTACGATTTTCCCTACCGAAGAGCGTAGTTCAGTGCGGTGTGGCAATAAGTACCCTGCCGCTCAGTGAATAAGCGTATTGGTTTTTGAATAGCCGCTGCACCGAAATAGCGCATACCGGGGCGCACCGATAGTTGCTTGCTGAGGCTTACCTCAGCCACTGTGTAAAGGTCGTAATTATCTACGTTCTTGCGCACTTCTTTCAGGGTACTCCCGCATCGGTGATAAGTGAGAAACCCTTGTTGTGCGTTAGCTCGTAAACCCAATTGCCAATTGAGTTTGTTGCCCAAGAAAGCACGGCTAAATGTACCCACACTATACCACACGTTCATATATTGGGTAGTGCGCTTGCGGTGGTTGATATCCTTGCCTCAAAATTGATGATATACCCTATAGTTATCCTCCTCGCGCTCTTGGTATTGGTATGATCCTGAGAGGTTGTAACGCCATTTGCTCCACGTGCCATTAGCATTGAGGTGATGAAAACGCCGCAAATATGTATCGTGCCTATCATCGCCAAAAAGCGTAATAACCATAGGTACTGCTATAAGAGTTTTTCAGGCGAGCGGTCTATGAAGTAGAAATCATCGTTCATATACTCAAATTTGTATAGCAGCTGGGTATGTGGCAACTCGTAGCTTAGTACTATGTTGGTTTGTAAGCTATTATTAGGGGGCGACTTTGTAACCCCGCTTGTTGTCAGTAAGGTAATGATGCTTTGCCTTGGTATTCCCCCAATAGCCATTGTACAAGTTGCGATAAGTACCTACAGAGGCATAGCCGTTTTTAGCAAACTGATACGCCGCCTTAAAATTCTGTATATGCCTTCCTTGGTCGGTAAGGCTGTACTCCTTGCCTATGCTCTCTTCTTGCAGTGAGTAGGTCAGTTCCCAAGGGTGTTCGCTTTTTCTTTTTGGTAATGATGTTTAAGATGCCTGTTACCGCATTAGCGCCGTGAGTTACCCCATAGCCCCTTCCACAATCTCTATCCGTTCCACATCTTGCATATTCACCTGCAGAAAGGTCGGTGTTGTTGCCTAAACCGTTTTCGCTCACCAAGGGCACATTGTCAATCAGCACTTTGAAGTAGTTACCCCTCAAACCAAAACAACGATACTGTTTGCTTACCTGTGTTTAGGTTAGGCTGCACCGTGATGTTGATGTATTGGTTTTAGCACATCGGCAAGGCTTACAGCACCCATTTTCTGTATTTGAGCGTTGCTAATTACTTGCACGTTTTTCACTGATTTTTGCTACTGATTGCGGAGCTATCTGTCCCGATACCACTACCTCGCTCAGTTGTATCTACCTTTTTGGGTAGTAGGGCTCACTTGGGCAAAAGCACAACAAGGGCAGCAAAAGAGTAGTTTAAAAATAATCTTCATACTTCTTGTCTTTTCGGTAGATAGTTTCAAGAGCGTGTCCACTTCTGTTGCCATAAATGTGCAAGTTGCCATTCTCAAGGTCAAAAATCGTATTGCCTACAAAACCATTTTTCTTAGAGCTAACGATAATTTTAGCTTGGTTCTCCGATACTTTATAACTACCTTGGTAAATAGTTTCTTTTACAACCTTCACTGCCAATGTCGTATTGGTAGATAGTAATATCCGTTTCGGTAAATACAATCTTTTTCTTTGGTTTTGCATTGTCCGCGTGCAAAGTCTTCGTCATAATTATACAACCCCGTCTATCCACCAGTGGTGTACATACCAAGTGCCCTACGAGCTCTTTAGCGGGGTTGTAAGTGTAATCTTTTTGATAGAAGAATGTATCGCTAACGCTGTCGCCATTGGGCAGTGTTGCGGTAAGCACTAATTGCAGCTGTTTGTCTTTTTAGGGTATAGCTGTAAGTTTCGGTTTCGGTGCCTATCAGCTGCAAGGTATTGGTAGCGGTGATGGCTACGTCAAATATCTCATTGCTGTGCTTGCAAGTGCCTTCGTCTCTGTCAGCACTTTCACCTTCCGAAAGTGCTAAGTGATAACGTACTTCTCGGGCTTTGCGTCCTTCTAAAAACGTAATTGAGCTATGCCTGCGGCAGTTGCTCAAGTTGCGTTCTTTGCCTTTGTTGTTGCTGTCGGTAATTTTTCATAAGCTGCCAGCGCCCCATCAGCGGGGTGTAAGCATCGGCACCCTCTTTTGGGGAAATTTTTCTCTGATGGTGAGTCCTTTTTACAAGCACTCACCACCAAAAAGAAAAACTCAATAATAAAATAAAGTTTTTGTAGTTCATTTCTGTAGTTAATTTTACAATAATTTCCACTGCCAAACGTTTGCCCGAGAAGGTATCGGTAATGATAACCTCTTCGTTACCTCTTTGTAAGCCTTTCACAACCAGCTTGCTTTTTAGTAGCGTTATAGGTAATTTGCGCAAATTGGGTAGCTGCTATTTGGTAGTTACCGTTGCCTGTTACCGCTATCGTTTGGGTTTCGCCTACCGATAGGCGTAACACATTAGGTGTAAGTAAAGGGAGTTACCACCCGCACGTTTAGTGTTTTTGGGTTTGGCTTATCTCATCTATAAAAAGTAAGAGTTGTAGCCCCTTTTTCTGACCGTATAAGCGAAAACGAGCCTTGTTGTTTTTGCTCTTGAGCGTAAGCTACTATCACCTTGCTTTCTTCGCTTTGTACTATTTTTGTAATCACCATTGCCACTCTCTACACTGAAGTCTACAAATTCACCCTCGTTTATCATAAATTCTGTTTGGCTAAGGGTTAGCGGCTTAAACCCTAAGTGTCTGTTGATTTTTGCCGCAAAGTAGTGCCATTCCTTTTTGTCTCGGTAGTCTTGTGTAGCTTCTTTTCGGCACTATAATATCCGTAAGTGAGGGCGGAAAAGGCGATATAAATTTTGTACCTCTTTCTCCTAATCTCAGTTTAGGCGGAAAAAGTGCCGTAAAGTGTGATTTTTACCAAACCAGAATCTTCAAAAAGCCGCCGTACTAATGTCGCTCACGTTCTTGGGTATTTCTATCTCTTTTTAAATTTACACACCCTGCAAAAAGCCTGTTTTTTTCTATAGAGAAGAAATTTTCGGGCAGCTCAATCTTGTTGATACCGCTATCAGCAAAAGCCAATATCCCAATAGTTGTGATATAAGGCGACAGCTTTACGTAGGTGAGCTTGCTGCAATCCTGAAAGGTGCCTCGTTCAATTTTGGTAATATGCTCGTTGTTGCTCATTACAAAATCACTCAGGTTACTGCACTTGTAGAACGCAAATTCCCCTATATGCTCAATCTTGTCAGTTAGTTTTACCTGCGTGAGTGCCGTACAGCCCGAAAAAGTGTTAGCTGCAATGTGGGTAATGTTGCTGCAACACAGGGTCGGTGGTAAAATCTATTGTACTGAGGCTATTGTCGTTCCACTTCAGCAACGTTTTTGTCCTCACTTAGTTTATAAGCTGTTGCAGGAATACCCTTTTTCGGTAGGCTTTACAGGCGTTTTCCTCTTTAGGTTTTTCCTTTTGGCAATTGGTAAAAAAAGAAGCTGGTTAGTACAATGGTTGAACACAAAAATGATTTTTTCTCATTATATTTAGAATTGTTTTTTAGTTTTTTTGCTTTAGCCGATAGTGGTTTGTATTTTTATATTGCTATCCTCATTTTCCACCAATCCCCTAATTTTCATCTTTCTTGTAAGTTTCCTACAAGTTCATCAGGGCACGTAAATAAAGTGCAAGTTTTTCAAAATCATCTATCGTTACCACATCCCAGCGGGGAGGGTCTTGCTGGGTAGTACCAAGTAATCTACATTGCTACAACCCGCAAAAGCATCTCTTCCTATAGCCTTTACGCTAGCGGGTATTTCTAAATGAGTGATTTCGGTACAATTGTCAAAAAGCCATAGCACCTATTACCTCCAGACCCTCTTGCAAAGTAACCTCCACTAAATTTTCATTGTTAGCAAAAAGCCGCTTCGCCAATGTGTTTCACGCTGTGAGGGATTTTTATGCGCTCTAAAGGTAAGTTAGAGAAGGCAAACTTGTCAATCTTCTCAATACCCTCGCTAAAATTCACACTTTTTAAGTTTTTACAGTACAAGAAACAGTTTTCGGGTACTATTTTTCAGTCCGCTGGGTAGTGTAGCACTTTCCAAGAAAGCCATCTCGCCAAAAGCGTTGGTGCCAATACTGCTCACCTTGTCCGAGAAGGATAATCGTAGTAAGCGCATAAGGCAGCGTTGCGTCTTCACTTTCGCCGTATGAAAAGCGGAAAGCCTCATCGCCTATGTGTTCTACATTGGCAAGTTTAGGGTCAGAACGCATATCCAAGTGCAAGGTGCGGAAGTTTGTCCAAGCAAGGGAGTGTTTTGCCGTCTTTGCTCAAGCGGTAGTTAGGCAACTGTTGAGGTTGTCCCCCGATTTATCCCCATTTCATAACCTGTCCCCAGCCTTCAGCCGTTTTGAAATTTCATATAGTTTAGAATGATTAGGGTTGCTGCTGTTTAGTTGCAAATACAAGTCGTCAATATTTCCTTTATCAGCGGTAGGAGGCGTAGTGCCCGAATAAATAGTATTGCCTACCGAATTGGGTTCTACTAAAAGCAATAGGATTGTTGCTCCCAGCCAGTATCTGTTTTAGGTCCATAAAGGTTCCCTCGATAGTTTGTCTAAGTAATAATCACCCTTGCCTCCCACATCGGCAGCAGGAGCTCCATTGCCAGGGATAATCATACTCCCTTTATTTACAGTAACGCGTTCTATAGCCTCTTTGCTACAACTGCTGCTAAGAGTCGCTGTAGTACGCAACTCATAGCTATAAAAAGTAGATGTTTCATAACAAAAAGGTTTATTAGTGAATAGCTTTAATTAAATTTTTGATATCCGAGCCCGAAAAATGGTTTATATACTCATCTAAATACTCAGCAGGTACTAATATTTCGCTCAGTGAAGTAGCTTCGCGAAAAGCATCTTCAGCAATACCAGTTTCAGGGATAAGCCCCCAAGAAAGTAACCTTTTACCCCCGAACCCTAAATACCGCACTGCCTAAGGCTTTCAAGCTGCGTGGCAATACTACCGATTGTAAAGCGGTACATTCTTCAAAACACGTTCTGATGTATGTTTTCTAACCCTTCGCCTATTTGCACATCAGTAAGCGATTTGCACTTTTCAAAGGCAGCGAATTTTTATACTTTTACAGCTACCTGGTATTTTTTTACGGTAGTGAGCCCAGAGCAGTTGTGAAAAAGCCTTTTTGGTCTATCACTTCCAATTGGTTAGCGAAGTTTAGTGTAGTTAGGTACCAGCAGTTTTTCAAAAGCAGTTTCGTCTATCTCGCTGGGGTTTTCGTTAAACACTACTTCCTCTAAGTAATAACATTTTTTGAAAGCCAAGCCCTATAGTGTTAAGCTGAGCCCCAAAAATTACCTTTTGTATCGCTTTATTTCCTGCAAAAGCAGCCACTTCTATCTTTTCTACCCAGTTGAGAGGTGTTTTTGCTCATATCAATAATTTGCGATTTGTAGTTTATCCAAGCAAGGAGCGTTTTGCCGTCATTATCCAAGCGATAGTTAGGCGGTGAAGCATCAGGGTCAGTATTAGTACCCTCGTTGGGGAGCACCACCTATGAGGATACCATTACCCCCAAAGATTACGCGTGCGAGCTCGTACAATTTGCGGTTTGCAACGTCTATATACCAATCGCCCTCTTTGTATTTAGGGTCAGTATTGCTGGGAGCACCACTTCCCGAATATATTTTTGCATTCCCCATTATCCTGTTTGCCAAAACGCCAAGGAGTACCCCAACCGCCGTTTTTCAGTTTTAGGACCGTAAATTTCAGCAGTAGTTTCGTTGATATAGTAGTCGCCAATTTTGCCGTCAGAGTTTTGAGGCGGCACATTACGGCGGATAATGTCCGTACCATTTTGAATTTCTTCCCGTTCTTCTACAGGCGTTTTGCTACATTCCACAAAAAGTAGCAGCACAAAACAATGCTGTTGCAGCACAAATAATTAACTTTTTCATTGTATAATGGTTTTTAATGTTTTTATATGTTTTATTATGTTTTTTTGATATTTGTCTAATATTGTTTTGTAAAAGAGCATTTGCGCACACCCTTTGGCAAACTTCAAGAGTTTGCCAAAGTTTTCTCCTCCACTTTTTAGAGTATCACTTTCACCAATCTCAGCGAACCTTCAGCGAAGGATGAGCGAAGGATAAAGCGAAGGATAACCCTTCTAAAAAAACGCTGCAAAAGTACTGATTATTTTTATTAACACCAAATAAAAATCGAATTATTTTTACTGTTATTTTCTTATCGCTTCGCTAATAACATCAAAAAGTTAAAATTATATATAAAAATTTAAGAATTTCAAATGTTAAAATTTAAACTTTAAATTCTTGAATTATTGACATTTAACAAATTTATCAATTAAAATATTTTTGATTAAAAATTTGTCATTCCAAAAATGTAATAGATTTGCAGCAATTTTATAATAATTCTAATTTACAACTAAACAAATATGACCTATAAAATCTATCAGTACTGTTGTTGGTTGTTATGCCTTACTACCACAATAGGATATACGCAAAGCTATTGGAATGAGGATGTTAGCACTCAAAAGAGCCAATGCTAATACTTCTTCTCCTTACAAATATTACACCCTCAACAAAGAAGATTTTTGCAAAAGCACTTCACAGTACCACCTCTCGGGCTTATAATCAGTACACTATAATTACCCTCCCCGATGGTAACGGAAATTTGGAAAAATTTAACGTAAAAGCCTTCAAGCGTATTATCGCCCGAATTGGCATTGCGTTACCCCGATATAGAAACCTATCAAGGCTATGCGGTAGACAATCCCGAAAAAGGCTGTAAACTTCACCTTTTTCACCCTGCAGGGCTGTCGGTAATATTTACCGAAGGATTTCATTATGCCTTTGTGCGCCCACTGATAAAAAAGGCTTACACCACAAAAGCCTATGTCCGCCAAATAGCAGTACCTCCCTATGTACTTTGGTTGTCATATCCCAGCGCAAGCTATTCAAGATGCCTTGCGCCGAGAGCAAACCGACTCACAAGCTCATTTCACCCAGCGCAACAATTTCGAATCGCAAAGTGTAGCTCGCACTATCAAAAATAGCTGTAGTAGCCACCTATGAATATGTAAAAATATTTCGGAGGCGATAAGCGTGTAGCTTTTGGCTCAAATAGTCTCTACAGTTCAGCGTGCTAGCCAAGTGTATAAAACACAAATGGGAATTGATTTTCAATTGGTATCGGGCGAAGAAACAATCCTAAGCAAAAAGTCAGAAAAGTGCCATTTCCGATTTAGTAGAAAAAGCATCTTTAGGCTCAAATGATTGGACAGGTGCCCCTATACAAAAATATTAGACGAAAAAAAGTAGGCAACTCACGCTACGATGTAGGGCACTTATTCCACGACACTTACAACCCCAATGGCAATGCAGGTTGTATAGGCTGCGTGTGTGATGACAACAACAAAGGCAAAGGTTTTTCAGCAGGCAACTTCAAAAGCTTTTTGAAGATTTAGATAGGTTTGATGTTGATTTCTTCTGTCATGAATTAGGACACCAAATGGGGGCAACCCACTCGTTCAACCTTTCTCGCCCTTATGAAGGATATGGAACACAAATAGAACCCGGCAGCGGCACTACCATTATGGGTTATGCAGGTATCACAGGGGCAAATGATGTACAACCCCGCACCGATGCTTATTTTCAACCACCTCAATGTAAAACAAATAGTAGATTATATCAAAAACAAAAGCTGCCCACGTTCCGAAAAACTTTGAAAATAAAGCCCTCAAATAGATAGTTTGCTGCCTTATACAATCCCTAAAGGAACTGCCTATGATGCTACGAGGGCACGCTACCGATGCCGATAACGATCCCCTATATTACTCTTGGGAACAGAGCGACAACTCTAGTGCCATTAGTGCTGATAGATTTTCACCCAATAACAGTTCAGGTCCTATGGCACGCTCACTACCCCCTAATCCTTCACCCGAACGCTATATACCACGCTTATCACGTATCTTGCAAAAATCAGCTTACTGAGCGCGCTCCCCAACCGCAATAGCGAATGGGAAACGGTGAGTAACGTAAGCCGTAACCTCAATTGGAGCTTAATGGTAATAGATAGAAAAATGACCGCCCGCAATAGGCGCTCTGGCGATAATACCTTAGGTACTACCAGTTTTGCCAATATGAAAATAAAAAGTGGTAAGTACGGCAGGTCCCTTCGAGGTAACCTCTCACTAGCCAAAAAGCTATTGGTTCTACGGCACTACCCAAACCATTACTTGGCAAGTAGCCAATACCGACAAAGAGCCCGTAAATACTCAAAAAGTAACAATACTCTTTGCCCCCAATGGCAGCGTTTTCTCTATCACAATAGCCGCTCATATCCCTAATAATGGAGTCTATACTTTTTACCGTTACCGATACCTATAGCGCCACTGCAGGGCGTTATATGATTACTGCCGATGACAATATCTATTTAGCAGTCAATAAAGGAATAGTAGTAGTTAAAGAAAACGGCGATATAGACGGCGATGGTATACCCGATAACCGCGATAATTGCGTAGAAACTGCCAATCCCAACCAACAAGATACCGATAATGACGGCATTGGCGATGTGTGCGATGACGATTTTGAGACGGCGATGGCGTGCCCAATAACCGAGACAACTGCCGCAATATGCCCAATCCTAACCAAATAGATACCGATAATGACGGCATTGGCGATGTATGCGATGACGACCGCGATGGTGACAGCGTCCCTAACGACCGCGATAATTGCCCCAATAAACCCAACCCTCGACCAAAAATCCTGCTATCTGTAGTGGCGACCAAGACCAAGACGGCATCTTAGACGATGACGATAACTGCCCCGCAACACCCAACCCCGACCAAAAAGATACCGATAGCGACGGCATTGGCGATGTATGTGATGACGACCGCGATGGCGATGGTATCCCAAACGACCGCGATAACTGCCCCTGACATCTCCAACCCCGACCAAACAGATATTGACGATGACGGCATTGGCGATGCCTGCGACCCCTGATGCTGATGAGGATGGTATCCCAAACGAACAGGATAATTGCCCTTATATACCCAACCCTACTCAAACAGATACCGATAAAGACGGCATTGGTGATGCTTGTGATGACGACCTCGACGGCGATGGGATTCCTAATAATACCGACAATTGCCCCTCAACACCCAACCCTGACCAAAAAGATACTGATAAAGACGGTATTGGCGATGCTCTGCGACCCCGATCTTGACGGTGATGGTATCCCAAACGAATATGATGAAGAACAAGATACCGTCCTAATACCCAACGCTTTTACCCCCAACGATGACGGTATTAACGATAAATTCTTCATACATAGACTTACCGCTTATCCCGAAAAATAACCTGAAAATATACACTACCGAAGGAACGCTTATTTATGAAGCTCACAATTATAAAAGTCAGTGGAAAGGAATTGGTAGCAATGGGCAACGAGTACCCCGTGGGTACTATTACTACAAGCTCACCCTGAAAAATAAATGAAACCAAAGAAGGCTGGTTGTATATTAATTATTAAAAATAACCATTACTCTTTAGCTGTTAATCCTTAGCCTATATAGCTCGCTTCTGACGGCTAATGATTAAAGACTGACGACTAAAATAAATTATTCGCAATAAAACTATGTTTTTGTTGCGAATAATTTATTTTTATACCCCAAACCTTTATTGTTACTTCTTGTGAAAAGATATCCCGCATAAGAAGGTGAGGTAGTCAGGTGAAAAATAGCTTATTTTTTTAGTGCTAAAATTCATAGTTGATTATCAATGTTTTAACACCTTACTAAACAATACTATTCTAAATAACAGTTTTCTGATGAAAAAAAGTGTTAATATATTTGTACTGTAATTAGCACCAGCTTAATTTTTGTTCAATATAAATAATAATAGCTATTTATACTAATTATACTGTTTGTAATGTTTTTGCTAAAACATTGCAAAAAATAATTTTAAAAACTCAATAATATTTATCGGTTCAAAATGAAAAGATTATTAATTGGTGCAGCTATTTGCTGCACACTCACGGCAACAGTAACAAGTTGCAAAAAACAAACAATTGAAGAGCGTACCGAAGTACAAGAAGGCTCTGATATCCGCCGCGGACAAGTACCCCAAATAATGACAGAAGGTAAGGTGAGGCGACTACTATATCAACGAAACTACTTATGAAATATACGGAAACTCAAAAACGGCTCAAGGGTGGGGGTAGCTGTCAAATTTGGTAGTGCTCACAATGAAAGTTCCAAAATACGCTCTGGTGCTGGTGCTCCTTCACCCAACGAAGGCTATGAAGGCGATTGGTATATAGACCTTGAAAACAAAGTACTCTACGGGGCTCAAAAACTTCCAACCAATGGGGAACAGGTATCTCTTTAGGCAAAAATACCAACAATGGCACAAACCAAACCCCCGATAGCGAATTGCCTAACTACCGCCTTAGCAGCGACCGCACTATACTTCTTTATTGGTCAAATCCTAAAAACTCAAGTGTTGGATATGAACCAAATCGCTGAACTTGCCAATGTAGAAACAATAGCCGAAGGTGCTTTTTGCCCTGAAAAACGCGCCTTGAAAAAGTAACAATAGGTAATAATGTTACTAAATTTGAAGGTGCTGTATTTGAAGGCGATTTATACCTTGAAGAAATTGTCTTTGGCACACAAGGCAAATTGCGCGCTATAGATGTAGATGCTTTTGCGCGTTGCTATTCATTGAAAAAGTTACCTTGCCCAACGGATTACAACAATTAGGATACAATGCCTTTGCAGAATGTATAGGCTTGAAAGAGGTAACTAGTACCAAGCTCTTGCGAGGCTATTTTTGGGCTTGGCTTTTGAAAAATGTACTGCACTTTACCCTAAGTAACCCTTAACGAAGGATTACAACAAATACAAGAAGGCGTATTCAAAGGTTGTACTGCTTTGCAAAAAGTAGTATTCCTGCTTCACTTACCTTAATGGGTGATAATCCTTTTGAAGACTCTAGCGTAACCGAAATTACTTTCAAAGGTGATGTGCCTCAAATGAATGGTCAATTTATCCCTGTGAATATTACCAAAAATATACGTATTACCGGCTTACCTAAATAATTATAAGAACTCTCCTCACTTTGCCGAAATCAAAGATATGATTGAGCCTTTAAACTAAGTAAATCACCCTAAAAAATCAGATGATGAAAAAGTTATTACAGCTGCCTTATTGGGGTGATGTTACTTTACTTTGCCTACGGCTTGTGTCAAAGAAACACTTGAAAAAGTAACCGTAAAACGCGGTACCAAAAATATGGCTAAACGCAGGAACTCCAGCATTAGATACTGGGCGTATAGGCGACTACTATATTGATAGACTTACAGGATTGCTCTATGAAACTAAAGCCGAAACAGGCTGGATAGGCACACCTATCCGTTTGGTGAGTAGCCATAGCTTAGAAGAACCCAATACCATACATTCGGGTGCTACCCGCCCCTGCAACAACAATAGGTAAAAATAGGCGACCTTTATATTGATACTCAAGCCGTAAAACTTTGCAGTACTAAAAACAGCACAAGGCTGGGGAGAAGGAGTGAAAATTGGCGGTGTACCGCAAACTCCTCCCAATGATTTACCGAACTATAGGCTGAGCGAAGACGGCACAACTCTATTAGCATGGTTCAACACACAAACACTATTTATTGATATGCGCACAGATAGTCGTTTTAAATAAGGTAACCGAAATCGCTGCCGGCGCATTCAGAAATGAATTAGAGTTCGGAATACCAGAGTCGTATGCCGTCCGCTCGCTTATAATCAATCGTGGAGTGAAAAAAATAGGAATGCGCGCCTTTTCGGGATTGCAATACTTAGAGGCTATTACACTACCAGGGAGCTTGCGCAAAATTGAACGCGGTATCCTTACAGGTTGCGAAAAGGCTTAAGTATATCAATTTAGAAGACGGTATAGAAGAAATTGGCGAATTTGCCTTTTGTGGGCTGCATAGCCGAAAGTATCAAAATACCGCATACCGTGAAAAAAATAGGACGTGATGCCTTCCACGAATGGAAAAACATTACCGAACTGAAACTGCCCGAAGGGGTAGAACAAGTAGATAGTAATGCTTTCGCTTTCTGTACTTCACTCAGGGTTATAGACCTCCCAGCAAGTTTTGGGCAGAATGGGTAGTAATACACCTTTTTGAACGTTGTTCCAACGTGCAAAGTGTGATTATCCGCTCCAAAACACCACCTGCTTATCCTGCTTACCACATCTCATTTTGGAAATAGGGTAAATATCTATGTGCCCGATGAAAGTATAGAGACTTACAAGAATAGCGACTGGGCTTCTTATCTCGATAAAACAAAGATTAAACCTTTATCATCATTCACCCGATAAGTAAATAATATATGAAAAAGAGTTTATTTATCACAGTGTTATGTGTGTTGTGGGGCTTAGTGGCTTGCAATAAAGAACAGCAGCCAGAGGTAACCCCCGATGTGCCCTGAAACCCCACCTCACCCTATAGTAGGTGAATGGCGTTTGATGAATATTATCAATAACAAAAGATACACTTATCTTAGAAAATTGTGCCCGCAAATCATCGCTATTGTTTTAAACGAGATGGAACGCTCACTCGTACCTTCTACCAAAAACAGAAGATGACTGCAAGCCTATACCTGAAGCGCTTACTTATACGGTTACTACCAACAAGGTCGTGTTGCAAAAAGAAGCTAATGCCGAAAATTATGACTATACCATTGTGAGCAATACACTCACGTTGGTATATAAAAACCAATCGGGAGGCGTGCAAACAAGTACTTATGAGAAAGATTACAAATATGACTTGCAAAAAGAGCTCATCGGTACTTGGTACATACACCACCTGAGGCGTGATGGCAGGTATGATTATGACTGGGTGCTTACCAATAGCAACTGCCGCAGCCAACAAAAATTGTCTTTGACGGGAATAATATTGAAATTCACCAATATAAGATAAAAGCAGGTTGCAAGTTAGTGCTTTTTGAAGGTACTTATAGGGTATTGCCCAACTTGAGAGTTATAGAGGCTCGCTCTAAACGCTTCAATAAAGTGGGGCTTACCGAGTTTGAATATACCAAAGACCAGCTCATCATTTACCGTTGGGTGGGCAACGAGCTGGAAGAAGAAATCTATAAGCGTACCCCACGATGGAAGTAACAACCCTTAAAACTTGGCTGTGCATAATAGTACTGATGCCCTTAGCGGTATAGCACAACCCAATGATGAAAAAAAGCCGATAAGGTAATAGATTTGCAAGAGGTGGTAGTATCTGCACAAATAGAACCACAATCACTTAAAAAGCAGTGCAAAACGTGCAAGTAATCAGTAGTGCCCAAATAAGCAGAATGGGCGCTACTACCCTTGCTCGATATACTCAACCAATACCCTGAATATCACCATTCGCCCCCGATGAGAATACGGGTAAGCAAACCGTATCGCTCTTCGGTTTAGATGCTAAATACTTCAAAGTGCTGGTAGATAACGTACCCTTGGTGGGCGAAAACGGCTTTGGCAACAATACAGACCTTTCGCAGGTAAACTTGGAAGATGTAGAGCGCATAGAGATTGTAGAAGGTGCTATGGCGGTAACGCACGGGGCTAATGCTGTAACAGGAATACTGAACATCATCACCAAACGCACTACCCAACAGCAATGGCAATTGCGCTACTCATTGCAAGAGGAAGCCATCGGCAAAGAATACAATTGGGTGAATAAAAGGTAAGCACTTGCAGAACTTCAAAGCTACAGCGCAGCTTGCCAAAGGTTGGGTGGCTTCATTGGGTACTAACCGCACCGTGTTTAATGGCTATTACGGCGAGTTTAAAGGTAAAAATTACTTAAAAACCGATGAAAAACGTGGCTATAAGCGCAGTCCTTATGAAATGTTGCAAACCTCGGCTATGCTCTCATACCAGCGCAAAGACTTTTTCGCTGTTGTACAAGTTTGAACGTATGGACAACCTCTTCAGGTTCTTCGATCGTACTGCCGAAACTACTTATAGTCCCTATCTATGATGAATATACCTATGGCGATGACAGGCGCACTAAGTTTATGCGCAACTATCACCACCTGAACCTTAATGGCAAAGAAGGACTATGGCGTTACAATGCTTCTTTTTCTTATCAATATCAGGAACAAGAAGAGGATAAATTCCGCTATATGATAGAATACCAGCAAGAAATAGGACACGAAAAGCGCAAAACACAGTCTATGAATGTGTATTACAGCACAGGGCTATGCCAGCCGACCGTTTGCTAACAAAAGGTATAACCTGCAAGTGGGCTATGAGCTACGCATAATATTGGCTTTTTCCGACATCAAAAACGAAGGACAAACCATCAAGCAAGTAACCAAAAATGTAGATAATTACGACCTCTATTCGGTATTGGAAGTAAATCTCACCGATAAGCTTTCATTACGACCTGGAGGGCGCTACTCTTTTCAAAAAAATTGTTTGATAACCAATACGCTTATTCCCTATCGGGCAGGGTATCTGTTTGGGCGTAATATAGAGTGGCGTGCATCGGCAGGACAAGCCTACCGCACCCCTTCGTTTGAAGAGCTCTACACGCGTAACATCTTCAGCGGACACTCATTTGTGGGCAATGAAAACCTCTTGCCCGAACGCTCACTCACCTTCGAGACAAATGCCAAAAAAACAACTATCTTTGATGATAAAGGTAGCCTAACAATGGTAAATAATTTGGCATTGAGTTATAAACAATATTACCAATAAAATAGAAAATGCCTTGCTCGATATAGAAAATGGTACCCCAAGTATGCAATTTATCAACGTAAGCAAATATTATAACTACAACGTGATTACTTCGCATAATTTCAAAATAAACAAATGCGAGCTGTCTTTGGGAGCTTCCTTAGTATGGATAAGTCAGCAAATGAAAACCGAAAAGTTTTTATACCGATGATAGGTTTTTGCTAAACCTGAATGCCAATCTTGGCGTAGCCTATCAGTTTAGTCCGCTCTTTTCGGCTGCGGCATGCTACAAGTTTGTAGGGCGCGCACAACGTTGGGTAACTACTTCCACAGGCTATCAGGTAGCAGATACCGACCCCTATGGCTTTGTAGATGCTTCGGTACAGAAACTTTTCTTGCACAAGCGCTTAGAATGTTCCTTAGGGTGCGTAACCTCCTGAATGTGGTAGATATCAATTACTACACGCACTTCGCTCACAGGGCAAACTACTACCTAAACTTCCCATTGAGTGCGGGGCGTAGCTTTTTACGCAAAACTCACTTTCAACTTGAATATTAATCATTAAAAACATCATTTTTATATGAAAAAAAGTTTATTTTATTTATTTCAGCAATAAGTATGTTGGCAACAGTAGGTTGCAAAAAAACGACGAAGATACTAACGAGGTGAAAAATCTGCCTACGCCCGATAAAGGTACAGTAACCAATACTGCGGCTACCAATGAAACTTCACCAGAACCGCTACCCGATGACGGCAAAGCCAATGGTTACACTAGAGTTACCCCCGAAACACGCTATGTGATAACTCCCAATGTAGGCGCAGGCTAATGAGCCTAACCAAGTGTACGTAGACCTTTCTACCAAAGAAACTTTTGTAGTAAAACGCGATGCTTGGGACTTGGCGTTCTATTGCGGTAATGACGACTTCCGCGTTGTTCTAAACGCTTCTTTGGCAATGACTGTTAAGCCTACTAATAATGATAAATTAGAAACCTTTATTCAAAAAGATGAGGATATGATAGTGGGTAAAGATAACACCAATCTTAATATGCCTATTGCCAATCATTATATTGACGAGCCTAGTGGTTTTGTTTAGAGGAAATGGAACAAAAAGGTACAGGTACTGCCATTGCCCAAATAGCCGAAAGAGACCAAGACAACAAAAATATACTTGCTAAATATGGGCTATACCGTTAGTGATGTAGAACCCAAAGTGGGAGGGGTAAATACGCTGGGCGACCACCGTGGCTGGAAGAAAATTAAAATTGTACGCCACGAACAAGGCTATAAAATTACTTATGCCGATCACAATGTTTCACGCCCTGATGACTTTAAAACAATTATCGTAAAAAGACCCCTGCTTACAATTTTGTCTTCCCTAAACTTAAGTACCGGCAACTACGTACGCGTTCAACCTAAAAAGAAAAAAATTGGGACTTGTGCTCTACTACCTATACCAGCTGGAGAGGAGCTAACAGAGAACAAGCAAGTAATCCTGCTAATGGAGTAGCCTTTTTCCCGATATTGTAACCGTAAATATACATGAGGGCACTCGTAACACTTTTCTTCAAATACACCGATAAAGAAGAAAGAGACCGCCGTTACCCATTATATACTAAAGAAAAAGCATTGAAAGTGAATTTTAATGATGAAAAATACAATAACCAAAATGTATTTTTGGTAGAGTTTGGCGTGACCCTATTAACGATAAATTGCGTGATGACCTTATTTTTTTGTAGTGAAAGATAACAACGAAAACTATTTCAAAATAAAGATGCTGGGCTATAAAAAAATGATGAAGGCAAACGTGGTTATCCATCATTTGAGTATGAACTACTGAAATAAGAGCGTAATTTTGGCAAAAGTTTTTTTGCGGCAAAAAAATATTCGTAATATATAAATAATAGTATCGATGTACAGATTAGCAATTATCATTTACTTCCCTATGCCTAGGAAGTGTATTGGCGCAAGGGTACTGGCAGCCGCTTGACGGTAGCTCACGGCGTACCCACAACAATAGCCCACAAGCAGAAGGCTATTACTACTATTCTCTTGATAAAAAGCTCTTTGGAAAAGCTTTACACGACCGAAGCTCCCAGCGTGGCGAGTATATCAGCGTGCAACTACCTAACGGCAAAGGCGAATTTGAGGTGTTTCAGGTAAAGAAAGTACAAGTGCTTTTCCCCGAAATGGCAGCCAAGTATCCTAAAATTGAATCCTATGCAGGCTATTCGGCTACCAACCCCACCAAAGAGGTGAGCTTTACCTATTCACCCGCAGGCTTAACAGTGATGTTTAGCGATGATTTAGACTTCTCATTTGTGCAAGCCGATGACAAAAAGGCAAACGCTATAAGGCTTACAACCGCTCAGCTGCACAAGAGGCAATGCGCTTCACTTGTAACACTACAACCCAAGGTGGCGCTGCAATAAACACTCACGAAGACAACGATGGGCTCACTCAGCGTTCCCACACAGCACGTAACGACTATAGTTCGGGTAACAAGTTGCGAAAAATACGTATCGCTATTGCTACTACCCACAACTATACCCAACGCTTCGGCACAAAAGCCACTACATTGGCACAGTTAGTATCGGCAGTGCAACGCGTAAACCAAGTGTATAGACGACAAATGTCTATAGAATTTCAGTTGGTATCGGGTGAAAATATAATCATTGATAACAAATCAGACGATGTGTTTGAGGGAAGGCTTAATATGTATTGGACAGGGAAGCCTCTGCAAGACTTTTTGGATACAAAAGTGGGCTCTGCCAACTACGATGTAGGGCACGTTTTTGACAATACAACCAGAGCTAATGGTAATGCAGGCTGCATAGGCTGTATATGCGAGGCTGGCAAAAAGGTGGTGGTTTCTCTGCGGGTGATGTGAGCGTGGGGCAAGATTTAGATAGATTTGATATCGACTTCTTTGCGCACGAGTTAGGACACCAAATGGGTGCTAACCACGTGCATAACCTCAGTGGAGAAAGATCGGGAGTGCAAGTAGAACCTGGTAGTGGCTCTACTATTATGGGCTATGCAGGTATATCAGGAGCCGATGATGTGCAACCTCGCTCTGATGCTTACTTCAACCACGTAAACGTAAAGCAAATTATGGAGCATATGAAAACACGCCCTTGCCTTTACGGTTACTACCTAAGCAACACCCTCCCGAAATAGGCGATTTGCCTGAATATACTATCCCTAATGGTACAGCTTATTTTGCTAAAAGCTACCGCTACCGATACCGATAACGATGACCTTTACTACACTTGGGAGCAAGAAGACGATGCTAATGGCTCTATTAGCTATGAAGTGTTCTCATCAGTTAATAAAAAGGACCCTTAACACGTGCTATACCACCCTACTCGTTCCAACGAGCGTTATGTACCTCGCTTCTCTCAAATATTAGATGGCAAGCTCACCCAGCGCAACCCCTACTAATCGTAGTTCGTGGGAAACAGTAGCTACTGTAAAAACGTTCAATGAAATGGGCTTTCGTGGTTTCCGATAGAAAATTTGGAGGCGACCGTGCCGACCGCGATACCGACCAAACCGCTGGTAGCACCGTTTACAGCACTACAACTATAAACGTAGCCGAAGCAGGTCCCTTCGAAATTACTTCTCAGAAAAAAAGATGCTTTATTGGTTCTTCGGTACTACCCAAACCATTACTTGGAACGTAGCCGATACCGATAAAGCTCCCATAAACACCCTGAAGTGTTACTATCTACTTTGCTTTTAGATGGTCAAAAACTTCAATAAAACAATTGCCGAAAATATCCCTAATACAGGTTCTTATACCTTTACAGTTACTAGTACATTGGCTACTCGGCAAGGTAGAATAATGATTAAGCCTGTAGGAAATATTTACTTGGCAGTAAACCAAGGTGAAAAAGGTAATCGTGAAGATAGATGAAGATTCCGATGGTGATGGCTTATTAGATAGCCAAGACAATTGTATCTTTGTTGCCAATCCCGACCAAGCCGACCGCGATGGTGATGGTATAGGCGATGTGTGCGATAACGACCGCGATGGTGATGGCGTGCCCAACGCCAACGATAACTGCCCTGATACCCCTAATGCCGACCAATTGGATACCGATAGTGATGGTATAGGCGATGTATGCGACCCCGATATTGATAATGATGGTGTCCCCTAATAACCTAGATAACTGTCCTAAAGTTGCAAATTCAGGTCAAGAAGATGCTAACCACGATGGTATTGGCGATGTATGTAGTGATGACCGCGATAATGACGGTATCAAAAATAACAACGATAACTGCCCCTGATAAATTTAACCCTAACCAGTCTGATATTGACGGAGATGGTACAGGTGATGAATGCGACTCCGATATGGATAACGATGGCGTGCTCAATGTACAAGATAATTGCCCTAAAGTATCCAACTCTGCCCAAACAGATACTGACGGAGATCATATAGGCGATGCTTGTGATGACGATGACGATAATGATGGAGTCTTAGACGTGAATGACAATTGCCGTACAGTAGTCAATCCAGACCAAGCCGACCTTGATGGTGACGGCATAGGCGATGTTTGTGATGACGATATGGATGGTGATGGTATCCCTAACGACCAAGATAACTGCCCTCGCACTCCCTAATACAGACCAAGCCGACACCGATAAAGATGGTATAGGCGATGCCTGCGACCCCGATATTGATGGTGATGGAGTAGCTAATGCACAAGACGATACCCCTAATGAGGTAGTACTTATCCCTAATGCCTTTACCCCTAATGGTGATGGTATCAATGATAGATTGTACATTCGCCGTGTATCGTTCTACCCCAATAACAACCTGAAAAATATATAATGGTAACCAACAGTTAGTGTATGAAAAGAGTGGTTATAATAGTCAGAATGAAAATGAAGGTTGGGACGGTATAGGTATTGACGGTAAGAAAGTGCCACAAGGTAGCTATTACTACAAATTTACTATAGCTGGTAAAAACTACCCTCGAAGGTTGGATATATATTAATTATTAACCCCATATAAAATGAAGAAAATATTATTATTATCAGTAACAATGTGCTATGCGTGGCTTTGCCAAAAGCCCAAGAAACTAACTATGTGTTTTATCACCAATTGCAAAACGTGGTGAATCCTGCAGCTGCAGGTGCCGAGAACGGGCATACTTTCTTGCTTAACCTTCGCAATCACTTGCAGGGTTCTGATAACCACCAATTGCAATCCTTTAACACCACCCACCGCATTACCAATAATGTAAAACTCGGTGCTCAGGTAGTAAATCAAAAAGTGTTTGTGCAACGTCAAACCGCTATCTATGCCGATTTTGCTTATGGTCTTGCTATTGATAGTGTATCTACACTGCAATTGGGACTAAAAGCTGGGGGCGACCTATTTAATATTGACGGCACCCGTTTTAGAACTTTCAACCCTCAAAACGACCCTTATTTGCAAGGCGTTTCAGGAAAGTTCCAGCCCAATGTAGGGGTAGGGGTCTATTACCAAGCTCACAAATGGTACGCAGGTTTATCAGTGCCTAATTTATTGGCTTCCGATAAAACTAAGGTAGAAAACGAGGTAGTAACTTCCGTTTCATCTCAAATGGTGTTCTATGCTCAAGGAGGGTATTACTATACACTCACCCCCGATTTTACCTTGCGCCCCAGTTTGCAAGCTTCAATCACCCAAGGCGGAGAGACACAAGCTAATATCACTGCAGCGCTATTGTACCGCAATGTGTTAGACGCAGGGCTTACTTTATCGCAGTCTCAATACGATGAATATTTATGCGTTATTCAATATCCCTAAATATTACGTATCAGTGGGTTATGGGTTTGAAACCGTCTTCCAAGAAGGACTTAACGCCAAATTGAAGAATACACACGAATTTGTTCTGAAAGTTACTTTTTTAACACAGAAGACCAATATCAAAGCTGCCCAGAAAGTCGCAAGACCTTCTGGGCAGCTTTTTATTATACACCTTTGTCAAACTTTCAGAGTTTGACAAAGTTAATTACCTGCTGGCGCGAGCTTGTACGCCACACACTTTTGGCAAACTTTCAGAGTTTGCCAAAGTTAATTACTCTGATAATCAATTACTTTTATTCACACCCTGCTGGCGCGAGCTTGTAGCTCGTGCCTACTATAATAAGAGCGTGTCCCTCTTTTTTGAAAGAAAGTCCGCGAGCTGGCACAGCGGAGTATGTATTAAAGGGGGAATGTTACTTATTATTTCCACATCTCCCCAAGTCCCACAAGTCCCACTTTCTTTGTTTTTGCATACCTTTAGCCTTTGTTCTTAGGACTTATTATTGTAAACCTATTTCAGGATATGACAGTTTTTCATAATTAGTTTTCTTTTAATTTAGATATATAAATTATTTTTTTCCTTTTGAAAACTTCTTGTTGTTGTTCACCATTTTGTATTTGAATAGAACGAATAGTGTCTTTCTTATAACCTTCTTTTTTCAAAGATAAGACTTGAAGATACATTTTTCTAACTTCTTCATACTAAAATATCCTTTTTTTCATTGGTTGTCGTTTCGTGGTTACTTTCTAATTCTATTACTTTTTACATTTTTGTAAAGGTTTTCGGGTAACAAAATCATATACATAACCAGTGTAGATTCTTTTTATTGTAGATATTACAACTTAGTGTTATAATATAAATAAGTAGGAAAACAAAAATATCTTATTCATTTTATTTTTTTCAATTATCATTTTAGTTAACCCCCTGCTGGCGCGAGCTTGTAGCTCGTGCCTACTATAATAAGAGCGTACTCTGATAATCAATCGCTTTTATTCACATTGTAGGGGCGATTGGCAAATCGCCCCCACAAAACAAAACTTTTCGGACAGCCCCTTTTATGATTCTAAACAATTACGCTTTGCGTTGTCGTTTGGCTTCAAATATAAGTACGGCAGCCGCTACCGATACATTCATAGAGTCTATTACACCCTCCATAGGAATAATGATATTCTGAGTGCTTTGCTGCAGCCATTCATCAGTAAGCCCTTCATCTTCAGTGCCTACAACTATAGCGGTACGTCCTTTGAGTGATACTTCGTAATAAGGCTTCGATGCCGTAAGTGCCGCACAATAACTATTGATGTGCTTTGTTTGCAAAAAGTTTAGCACTTCAGCGGTAGTGCCCATTGCTATTGGTATGGTAAACACACACCCACACTAGAACGTATGATATTAGGGTTATAAAAGGTCGGTTTTGGGGTTAGCGATAATAACACCATCTATATGAGCCGCATCAGCGGTACGCAATAGAGCACCTATATTCCCCGGTTTCTCGGGGGCTTCGGCTACCAATAGCAGTAAATCCTCCTTGTCGGCTATAAAAACCCTCTAAATTAGGACTTTTTAGTACGTGCTACCGCTATAATCCCCTCGGTTGAGGAACGATAACTAAGCTTGGCATACACCTCTTTGCCGATAGCAATTACCTCAGTAGGCTTATGATATGTAGTTAGCAGCTCTTGTAAGACACTTTCACTTAGCAATTCAGGCTGATAGAGTATTGTTTGTAGCTCGTAGCCACCCCGTATAGCCAATTGCACTTCACGCAAGCCCTCAATTACGCATAATCCTTCTTTTTACGCACTCGCGACTTCTCGGCAAGCTGCAGCAACTTCTTTACAAAAAGGGTTCTGCGCACTAATGATTTCCTTCATTTTTATTTTTCTATCAGTGTTACACACTGCATCAGTTCAGGTTTATTTTTTTAGTATAAACGTTTAGCCATTCTTTGAGTTCTTCTACCTCATAAGGCAATAGTGAATTAACGGCTTTTTAAGCTCTCTGTAGAACAAGTTGGGATCAAAACTTACTTTTTGAAAAGAATCAACTTGGTATATTCAATCATAGGTCGTTTCATAATACTTACTTTTTTTAAATTTCTACTGTACAAATGTACATCTTTCTTTTTTAAAAAGCAAATATTTTTCTGTTAAAATTTCCGTTAATTATTGTAGGTTGAGGTCGTATTCCATACGCGCTTGTATACCCGCTGATTGCTAATGCGTTTCACTTGCTGGTAAATTTGGTAAGCAGGAGCCCCCATCTCTTGGCGCAAGTTTTTCACCCATTAGGCGCACCCCAAAAACGCTTGAATACATCTTTGAAATCCATTTCAAATACAGGGTACGATATTGTTTTTGTAGTCTTTTAGTCCGTTTTCTTTAGCAGCGTAGACAATTACATCGTTTGAGGCTGCCAATTTCGTCCACCAAGCCTTTTGGCAAGTGCTCTTTGCCGCTCCATACCCTGCCTTGTGCAATGCTATCTATTTGTTCAGCCGTTTTGCCACGCCCTTGTGCCACTCGGTCTAAGAATATGCTGTATATCTGCTCTATAGATTCGGTCATCTCTTTGCGAAACTGCTCCGTAGGTTTTTGAAAGCTGCTGTACAGTTGTGCATTGGGGTGAGGTAGCTACAGTTTCAGCACTGATACCCCAATTTTTAGCCAGCGTGCTCACATTGGGTATTACGCCAAATACCCTATAGAGCCTGTAATAGTCCCCTCTTCGGCAAAAATCTTATCAGCAGCACAAGCAATGTAATAACCGCCCGAAGCCGCATAGTTCCCCATCGAAACGTATACGTTTTTCTTAGCCTTAGCCAAGCCAATTTCGCGATGTATCAGTTCCGAAAGCAAAACGCATCACCACCAGGCGAGTTGATACGCAACACAATAGCCTTTACTCTCATTATCAGTAGCTTTTTCGTAGTGCCTCAATATGGTTCATCGCCAATAACGCCCGAGCGTCCTTGTCCCCTGCATAATTTCACCATCGGCATAAATTACCGCTATTAGCTCTTTTTTTCTTGCTTTGTGTCGGGTTTTATTACCGCTTCGGCATAATCTTCTATGCTAATAAAATTGACGTCTTTAATATCTTCTTCACCCACCTTTTTCGCAAATGATTTTTCAAACTCATCGCGGTATAGCAAGCTATCTACCAAAGCCGTTTTGTTGTGCCAAAACAGCCGTTCTACTCCCCAATTGGGTAGTGATTTCATTCACTTTTTCTACGGTCATTCCTCTGCTTTCGGCAATACCTGTAGCCAATACGTCCCACATAGCTTTCAGCAGCTCGGTAGTTTGCAAGCGGTTATTGTCGCTCATTTGGTTTTCCAAGAAAGGTTCTACCGCACTTTTGTATTTTGCCAGACGGATAACTTCCATTTTCACCCCCGTTTTTTTCTTGTAAATCTTTAAAAATAAGATTTCAGAAGAGAGACCACGCAGGTTTACACTTCCCAAAGGGTTCAGGTAAATCTTGTCGGCAACCGTTTGTAGGTAGTAATCCAGCTGAGGATGTCGTTGCTATAAGCCAATACAAACTTACCTGAAGTTTTAAAGTCCTGCAAGGCTTTTTCTCAGTTCTTGGGCAAAAGCTACGCCCCCAAGATTACCCTCGCTTTTTAGGACGATACCCTTGATATGTCTGTCGGTTTTTAGCGTTTTTGATAGCTTTTTAGCACAGAGTTAAGTCCGTTGTATTTCCTCGTTAGTAATATCAAAGTCTTTGAAGAACACCCGTTCGCCGTAATCAACCAAAGGTTCACTTAGCGAGAGTTCTAATACCGAATTGTCTTCAATGCTATTAGTCTCTTTGCTACTGCCCATTACTGTGCCCGCCATTATAGAGATAAAGAGTAAGAAGAAGATAAAGCATACCGCTATAGCGATAAAAAGCCTAATATAGAGGCTAATAAAGTTTTTAAAGAAATTCATATATAATATATTACAGATTAAGTAAGGTTTTATGTGTTAAATAGTTAGTTTAAATTCTTCGGTAAAGTCCGAATAATCTTCTATTTTGAAAGCACGTATATCTCTTACAGATAGACAAAACCAATGTAAATTTTTTAGACTTTGTATAGCGCGAAAAAGCACCTTCAAATTTCCTTCAGTGGCATAGGTACTTCCTTGTATCCAGAAAAACCATTTTTCCTCTAAGACCTTTTTACTTCTGCATAAGCATTGTTATAAGGGTCTTTGTAATGTTTTTAATTCAGAAATAATCAAGTCGAATGCTATAGCGTACATAATTCTAATGCTTCTAAAAGATTTGAACATATCTTCTTTTTCAAAGAAAAGTTCCCCACTGTCGTTTTTACATTGATAACAATTCCGACAAAAAGGATTGTTATCTATTTGAGTGATAGTAGCTTCCACCCAGTCCGCTTTTATTTGTTAGCTGCGGCGACACCCATACCCGTTGCCCTACTTTAAATTTACTTTTTCATATTCTCAGCAAATCTTATTTTATTGGCGCAAAGGTAGTAAAATTCTAGCAAAATAAGCAAATAAGCAAATTCGGTGCGAGCAGCATAGGTTTCACATACTGGCTGTGCCAGCTCACCAACTTTTTCCTTATCTTCCCTTATCTATCGCTTAGGCGTGAGGGTGAATTGGCGTACTAAACACTAACGACTAACGACTGTATCTTTGCACCCTGAATATAATCAATATAAGAAATATAATGAAAAATCTATCCTTACACCTTTGCTTTTCGCTTGGGCTATCGGCATTTTTGCTCAAGACAATGCTTTGGCAACAACAGGCTGATTACCAAATGGATGTAACAATGAACGTCAAAAACTTTCAGTATAAAGGAGTACAAAAACCGACATATACTAATAACTCTCCCTGATACGCTCTCACCGTATTTTTCACCTTTATTACAATGCGTTCCAAACCCAATAGCGAAATGGACGCTAACCTGCAAAACCTACCTGACCCCGATAGCCGTATGACAATTAACAAAGGAACACGTCAGCAGCCGGTATATGAAAGTAGAATTGCCAAACTTGCCCCGATGAGATGGGCTACCTGCGCATTAAATCGCTTACACAAGACGGCAAAAACGCTACTTTTTCGCACGAAAGTACAATTCTGAAGGTAATACTTCCCACCCCTATATTGCCTCATAGCAAAACAGTTCTCAACCTAAACTTTGAAGGTCAGCTGCCGGTGATGATACGCCGTGCAGGGCGCAATAGTCCTGATGGGGTAGCCCTTTCTATGGCACAATGGTACCCCAAAATGGTAGCTTACGACCACAAAGGTTGGCACACCACCGAATATTTAGGACGCGAGTTTTACGGCGTATGGGGTAATTTTGATGTGAAAATCACCCTTGATAAAACCCACCTTGTAGGTGCTTCGGGCGTATTGCAAAATCCTAACGAAATAGGCTTTGGCTATGAAGATAAGGGAGTAAAAGTGCCTGCTACTAAATTGCCTACCAAAACGTGGCACTTCATCGCAGAGCGCGTACACGATTTTACGTGGGCTGCCGACCCCGAGTATGTAGCACGACAAGCATCAATTGGCTGACGGCAAAACTATTCACTTCATCTATAAAAATACCAAGATACGTGGAAAAATACAACAGCCTATGTTGCAGGGTATTCAAGCTACTACAATCAACTTGTAGGTAAATACCCTCAGCCTCAGTATTCGTTTATACAAGGGGAGACGGTGGTATGGAATACGCTATGTGCACCCTTATGGTAGGTAATGAAAAAGTACGAACGTTTAGTAGGGCACTGCAGCACACGAGCTCGCTCACGCTTGGTTTCAACACCTACTTGCTACCGATGAGGCAGCTTATCCTTGGATGGACGAAGGCTTTTACTTTATATAGAATATCTTGCCGAACACTATGTTTTGAATTTGAACCAAAGCGATGACCCTTTTGAAGATGCTTACGAAGGCTTCTTTAGAATGGTAAAAATGGGATTGCACGAGCCCACCATTACCCACTCCGATCGCTTTTGCTACAAATCGCGGCTATACCGCTACCGCCTACTATAAAGGCTTGCTATTCCTCACCCAGTTAGATTATATTATGGGGTAATGAAGCACTGATAAAAACCCTTAAACGCTATTATAAAGAATATAAGCTAAAAATCCTACCCCAACGACTTTTATACGTATAGTCGAAAAAGTATCGGGAATGCAATTGCAGTGGTTCCTCAACGAATTTATGGAAACAAACCACACTGCCGACTATGCTATTGACAAGGTAGAAAGCAAAAACAACAAAACTGAAGTAACGCTAAAACGTTTAGATAGACTTCCCTTGCCTGTGGATATATGGGTAACCGACAAGGCAGGTAAGGTGCGCTATATATACATACCTTTACGAATGACTTATGCCGAAAAAGCCTAATGTTTATCCAGCTTATGAGCGTACCGTGTTGCCCGCTTGAGGGCTGGGGAAACCCTACATACACTTTCACACTCGATATGCCACCAACTGACATAAAAAGCATTATTATAGATCCCTAAAAATAGGAGTATAGATATGAACAAGGATAATAATTTGTATAATTCAAAAATAATATCCGACCTTGCGACTTAAATAGGAAGTTATGGAAGAAGATAAACCATTGTTTCTTATAACCGTAGGTGATGTACAATATTGGGCTGAAGAAAAATTAGGCAGAAGGCTTACTTATGAAGAGCTTCAAAAAGCGCAAAAAGGCTTTAGAATGAGGCTTGTGAAGGAATAGATGTGGTATATAACACTATTTTTGACGAAATGAAAACAGATGAGAGAACCTAAAATAAACAATGACGTATGGAAAATCACTAATATCGACCAGTTAGACCTCTGTATGGGGTGTATTCGTATGCTGATTATCTGTTGTGGAAGTTTAAAGAGCGGGTAGAACTCTTTAAAGGGAAGCTCTTTAAGATGTCTGCCCCATCGGCACTTCACCAAGAAATATCAATGCGATTGGCAGGGGAACTCTATCAGTTTTTCAAAGGAAAGGATTGCAAGGTGTTCCACGCTCCTTTTGATGTACGTCTGCTTAAAGAATCACAAGACGATAAGAACATTTATACGGTAGTGCAGCCTGATATTTTGTGTGGTATGCGACCCTGAAAAGATTGATAAACGTGGTTAGGACGGTGCCCCCTGACTTAGTGGTTGGAAATCCTTTTCACCTGGCAACTCTAAAAAGGAAATGAAATACAAATACGCCCTCTATGAGGAAGCCCAAGTGCCCGAATATTGGATTATAGACCCCGACCATCAGAACGTATTGGTATACATACTAAAAAGACGGAAAAATACCTAAACCCTATCAATATAGTAGAAGGCAATATCCCCTCACAAAAATTCCCTCTCTTAGCATACACACTGATGATATTTTTCAGCAATAACTAAAAATAACAGTTCAATAAATTATAAAATAAATAACGATGTTAATAATAAAAAAATCTCCACGCTGGTGTGGACGGCAAAGAAATCCTTAAGGGATTGACTTAGGAAATAAAAGGCAGGTGAAGTACACGCTATAATGGGACCCTAATGGAGCGGGCAAATCAACGCCTCTTCAGTGATTGCTGGTAACGAGAATTTTGAGGTAACAGAGGGCGATATTCTCCTCAATGGCGAAAGTCTGTTAGAAGATGCTCCTGAAGAGCGCGCTCATAAAGGTATCTTTATGTCTTTTCAATATCCTGTGGAAATTCCTGGTATTTCGGTAACCAACTTTATCAAAACAGCTATCAACGAGAGTCGCAAGGCTCAAGGGCTTCCTGATATGCCTGCTGCCGAGCTGCTCAAAAATACGCGAAAAAGCAGCTCTTTTAGAAATCAACCCCGACTTTCTGTCGCGATCCTCAATCAAGGGTTTTTCGGGAGGAGAGAAGAAACGCAACGAAATCTTCCAAATGGCAATGCTCGAACCTAAAGTTGCTATTCTTGACGAAACCGATTCTGGTCTCGACATCGATGCGCTGCGCATTGTAGCTAATGGCGTAAACAAACTCAAAAACGAAAACAACGCTGTGCTTGTCATTACCCACTATCAACGCCTTTTAGATTATATTGTGCCTGACTATGTACACGTGCTTTCCGATGGTAAAATCGTAAAAACAGGCGATAAAAATCTCGCCTTAGAATTGGAAGCAAAAGGCTATGATTGGCTGAAATAATTAGCAAATTAAACTATGGATTTAAAAGAAAAATGGGTGGCTTCATTTTGAGGCTTTTCCCTCATAAAGATGATATATTAAAAGATATTCGCAAAAGAAGCCCTTAGTTTCTTTGCCGAAAAAAAGGCTTTTCCTCATAAAAAAAGTAGAAGCGTGGAAATACACTTCACTCTCCAACCTTCAAGCTACTGATTACAGCTTGTGGCAGCCTATTCACAATAAAAACAACTCTTTCGCCCGAAGTGTTACACGAGTACGCTATTGCAGATTGTTATTTGCTTGTGTTTGTAAACGGCTATTACAGCCCAGAGATGTCCAGCAAAGCGATTGCAGGCGTTACTGTTACACCCTTATTGGAGGCTCTACATAAGGGCGGTGAAGCGTTTATCAAAAAATACTTCAATACCAATACCGAAAAAGGCGATGTATTTACAGCCCTCAACACTGCTTTTTGCTTCAGAGGGGTATATAGAAGTGCCCAAAGGAAAAGTGGTAGATAAACCCTATACAGCTGCTGTATTTCAACGACAGAGCAGAAACTACTTGCTACCAGCCGCGCAATATTATTGCAGTGGGCGAAAATGCACAACTCAAAGTTATTGAAGTACACCAAAATGTATCAAATACCGCTACGGCTATCCTTACCAATGCCGTTACTGAAGTATTTGTAGCCAAAGACGCTTTCCTTGACTATTACAAATTGCAAAACGACCGCCTGACGGCTTCGCTCATTGATAATACTTATATTTCACAAGAAGCTAACAGCCACGCCAGTGTGCATACTTTCTCGTTTGGCGGTACACTCACTCGCAACAATCTCAATTTCTATCACCAAGGCGAGTATTTAGAATCTACCCTCAAAGGTTTGAGCATTCTTAAAGGTTCTCAACACACCGACCATTATACGTTAGTGAACCATGCTCACCCTAATTGCGAGAGTCATCAGGACTATAAAAGTATCGTAAATGATGAAGCGACCAATGTGTTCAATGGTAAGATAATGGTAGAGCAAATCGCCCAGAAAACGAATGCTTATCAGCAGAACGACAATATATTACTATCCGATAAGGCTACAGTGTACACCAAACCACAGTTAGAGATTTTTGCTGATGATGTGAAGTGTTCGCACGGCTGTACGGTAGGGTCACTTAGTGATGATTCATTGTTTTTATTTGCAATCACGTGGTATAGGCAAAAAAGAAGCCTCAGCTTTGCTTACCTATGCTTTTGCTAATACCGTATTGGAGAGTGTAAAGATACCTGCACTTTCAGCTTATATCAATGCTATTATTGCTGAAAAATTAGGCGTAACGGTAGATTTTTAAAAAGGTTCATTATGATATAGGTTCATTATGTATTGCGTCACAAAGGCGGAATATTAATAGTTGTTTTTATAGATAGAAATGAAGCATTGTCTTGCCAAACTTGAGCGTATTGTCGCAGACGTTCTGCTCCTTCAAGCCAATCTTCATTGTTTAATAAACATTCGGCTACATATCCGCCTTTTTGTGCGTGCTACAAAACATTTCAGTGACTGGATACGGTATTTTTGTAGTGAAATTTTGAGGTAAAATATCTATTAAAAGATTGTAGAAATCTCTTTCATTGCGAGGCGTTTGCCATTTTTCCTAACAAATATAGTTTGCCTATAGAGGTATGCCAATGATAATTATCCCGATAAATGTCGCAACCTTTATCAAAAAGACAACTCAAACTATTGATGATGGTTTGGAATGTAGTGGAGAGGTAATTTTCTATGAATGAATCTATTTTTTTCTTCATCAGTATCACCAAAACCTGCTATATTATCCAAAATTCCTTGTGGAAAAATCCATCTTCTAAATAAGTACCTATATGCATTGGCAACACACTTTTTATGAATGTCAGAGGTGATGGGAATAGGCGCGAGCTCAATACGCATTTTGTCGCCTATTCGTATCATAAGATTAGGCAAATCAGAGTAGCGTCATACCCTTGATCTCTTATCTGTTTAGAAAGTTCTAAAAGGATTATTTCTTCCATAATATCTAAATTTTTATTAGCTTAGTTTTTCTAAAAATTCTAAGAAAGTTCCCTGATACTTTACGCCATTTCCACTGACCCTGCACCGTGGGATGCTTTGTAGATGGGAGCTTCATTTCCGTCACTTTTTAGAAAGGTCGAGTATATAAGGATCGGCATCTTTATCAGCGATTACGAGCCAATGGGCTTTCCAATCGGGAAAGAGCTCATCATTGGGGCTACTAAAAGCATAACCGCATTGATGCGCTATTAAAGTATTAGCACCATACAGATTGATGTCTTTGAGGAAAGCATCCTCGGCAGGCGAAAAGCGTTCTAAGAAAGTGAGATAGACCGCAGGCAGCTGCCAACGTGTTTTAATCTCCTCGATAACTTGCTTTTTGGGTACTTCCAAAATAGTGCGGTTATATTGATATGATTTTACGTGCCAAAAATCTCTCTTTTGCTAAAACCTGCTCTATTTTAGCCATTATTTTTTTCTAAGTTGGTTTGTGGATTTTGTGATAAAAAGGAAAACCTCGTTTTTGAGCTTGTTTTTGGATAACCTTGTGCCTGCCATTCAAGTACTTTTTTTCCATAGGTAGGGTTTCCCAATAAGCAGGGTCAGAGGGCAAATCGTTATTAAAAGGCTGTCCGCTATGCTCGGCTAAAGGCAATGATAGCGCTTCCTTTATTTTTCTTTGTTACCCTTCTTTTTGCAAGTAGTCTACTAAAAAGGATAGCACTTGTCGCCTTCTACTTTCAGCAGTCCGCTAAAAAGCCCAATAGGGTAAACCTTTGTTTATCATTTCGTAGAAGAAAGGCGCAAACTCAGTGTCGTTTTTCGGTTACAAGTTCCGAGATACGTGCGATTACAAAGTTGCGAGCGTGGGTAATTTTGCTTTCTTTTTACTGCTTGTGCTAAGGTTTGTAAGGTCTCCCGATGCATCTTCTCGCCGTACTTCTTCACTATTTTTTTCTTACCAATTCGTGATACTCACTACCATCGGTAGTGGTGAGGAGTTTTTGAGAGAGGTCGCTGAAATCTTTTTTTCTTGTTTAGTCATTGTTTACTTGTTCAAAAATTACGGTTACATTAGGGAATTTCTAAGCGCCTCAATACGCTCTTTGAAAGCACCTAAAATATACTCTTCCCACGGGATACCATACTGGTCGTTGTAGTACAATTGCATTTTTCTTGCTGTACTCTAAGCGGTCGGTAACAGCTTTGTTTTGTCGCCAATTCAGCGCTTTGAGGGCATCATACACTTTATCGTTTTTAGCAGGAATAGGACTTACCCGCACATAGAGCGTTCCGTCTATATATCGCGGAGGGGTGCTTTTCATTTCATTTTTCAGTTGTATATACAAAGGTCTTCTCGCCTATTATGGGGATATACTGTTGCAGGAGTTGCGCCAATTCTTCATCGGATAATAATCCTTGATAGGTTTGGGTAAAACGTGGCAACACACGTGTGAAATCGGTGAGTTTTCGGCTGTAAACTTCTTGTATTACTTCTCGTTGCGCCTCGTTGCTTATATAAGGTAGGTGACTTTGTAGTAGGCGGGTAATATTCTCGTAGAAATCACCTTCACTGCGTACGAGCGACCCCTCGTATATATTGTTCACCGAGTTGAGCATCTCATAGAAAAAGAAGTCTTCGAGAGTGTTTGCCAATAGTTCAGCCTCGTCAGAATCGTGTTGTATCAAGGCTATAGGAGGAGTGGGTTTAGGAGCGTTTTGGTCATACAAAAAGCAATAATAATCACCGCCTCCTGTTTCTCCAAATGGGATAAAAAGGTAATCGGGGTTGATGTTGAACCAACTCTCCTCGCCGTTGAGTTCTTCGATAGCTTCGGCAATATTAGCAAGTGGTATCAACTCAAACTCACCGCTGTACAAAAAGAGTGGAGGGTGATTTTTAAGTCGTGGATATACTTCTTTACTCCAATGTGAAGTGTATTCGCCTATATCGAGCATTTGCTCAGCATAAAGCCGATGATATAGTTCAGGATATTGAAATTGGTATTGTTGTTCTAAGGTTTTTTTAAGATGTTCATTGTTTCTTAAGCTTTATACTTTTATTCTTCTTATTTTTCTAAAGTTTTTAAATTATATATGTTACTTTTTAACCTTTAAAATTCATCAATAATCTTGCCTTATCAACAAAATTATAAAACTCTTCAATTTGATTTTTCTGAAAAGCCTTTTTCCTTCTAAAGCTCTAGGACAAATAGAAAAAAATATTCAAATCTCGTTTTTTTCATTGTTCTTTAGAATAGATATGTCCTTGTCAAGAATTTGATATATAAAGTCTTCTTTTTTTCATAGTTAGCTAATATATCATTAATATATTCCTCTTGCGAAGAATATTTTTTTGTTTTTAGGAAAAATACTTTCTAACTGCCAAAAAGGAATCTTTTTCAATTTTATTTTTGAATTTCTTTTCGCATTGAGTCCATTTCCTTTTCAATAAGATTTATTAATTCATTATCAAAGTCTAAGGTTTTTAACATAAGGAGGGAATTAGCAAACTATACTTCTTTATGAACGTGAATAGCATCCGATTGGTGGAGGGGAGTGACGGTAATATCAGTAATCTGCACTTTATCAGGTAGATTGACGATATAGGCGATAGTGTCGGCAATATCTTCGGCATATAGGGGTGTAATGCCTTTGTACACATTATCCGCTTTCTGCTGGTCGCCTTTGAAACGTACCTTGCTGAAATTAGTTTCTACCAAACCTGGTTTTACGTTGGTTACCTTTATGTTTTTGTCCATTAGCTCTATGCGCATTGCATCGCTGAGGGCTCTTACGGCAAACTTGGTCGCACAATAGATACTGCCATTGGGGTAGGCTATTTCCCGCTACCGACCCCTATATTCACGATTGTTCCCACCTTGCCAGTAGCGAGCATCAGCGGAATCACACTATTAGCGATATAAGTAAACCCTTTAATGTTGGTATCAACCATCTGGTCTATATCTTCTGCGGCGTAGGTGTGGAGGTGTTGCAATCCTATTGCCAAACCCGCATTGTTGATGAGCATATCAATTTGTCGCCATTTTTTCAGGTAGGGACTGGATATTTTTCGCCACCTCTTGGTAGTTTCTCACGTCAAAAAGCTAAGGTGATGACCTCCACAGCGTGTTCTTTTTCTATTTTAGCTTTCAGTTCAGCTAAAACATCTGCTCTTCGTGCACATAGAATAAGGTTTGCCCCCATTTGAGCCAATTTTTTTCAGCTACGGCTTTACCTATCCCACTACTGGCACCCGAGATAAAAGCAATTTTTCCTTTTAATACGATTTATTTCCATTTGTTTAGATATTTAAGTGTTAGGTTATTTCCATATTTTTCTTCATTACCTCCTCCACAGTAGGCTCGTGATACTTGCCTTTTTAGAGTGTTCATTATTCTTCAAAAAATTTTTATTTGCAGGAAAGCGCAAGGTGGGATAACTCACCGATTGCACCTCATCGTTTTTCTAAAATAGGCGAAAGCGCAATGTAGTTGCTTTCGCGGTACAGATAAATCTGCACCGTTTTATGGTAAGGATCTACTACCCAATATTCAGGCACTCCTTGCTCTTGGTAAAGGTCAAACTTCAGTTTGGTATCGTTGTATTGAGAGCCTCTTGAAAGAATTTCAATGATAAGATTAGAGCCCCTTCACAGCCTCGTGAGGTGAGTTTTTGGCGGTCTGCATACCACACAAATATCAGGCTGCACTACCGACTCTTTGCCGTCAGCACTCTTAAAAAAACACATCAAATGGAGCAGAATAAATCTTGCATTGTTGTTCTTTAAAAAGGAATTAGTAGGGCGTTGAGGTTCGTAGAAACTTCTTGATGAAACCTTGTTGGTGCAGGACTCATTGCAAAGATTTTCCCTTTAAAGAGCTGTATTTTCTCTTTGAGTTTCCATAGCAAATAATCCGCATAGGTATAACTACCTAAAGGGTCTAACTGACTGATATGCGTAATCTCCATAGTTTTTAAAAAAACAAGTAATTAGGACACAAAGATAAAAATAATTTATCAATTAGCCAATTGAAAAATGAAAAATCAACTAAAAGCGAACCTTGAGCGAAGGTTGAGCGAAGGTTGAGCGAAGGTTGAGCGAAGGTTGAGCGAAGGTTGAGCGAAGGTTGAGCGAAGGTTGAGCGAAGGTTGAGCGAAGGTTGAGCGAAGGTTGAGCGAAGGATAAGCAGAAGGTAAGCGGAAGGATAAGCGGAAGGTAAGCGGAAGGTAAGCAAAAAAATAAAAATAGTAGAAAAAAATTGTTTATTCAAAAAAATATTTGTACCTTTTACATCGTCAAAAAGAAAATTCTGAATTTAGAATTAATAAATAATAATTAACTTAAATATATAACCTTATGAAAAAAACATTCTTGTAACTACCGATTTCTCTGAAAAATCTATCGCATCACTACACGTAGCGATAGGATTAGCAAAGCAGCACAAAGCCAAAAATATACTTGTTGCACGCCATCGAGGTTGCCCGTGCGCTTGATGACCAACAGTCAGGCTTCTGTGCCAGAAAACGCTCTATTTCTTGAGGCTCACCAAGCAACGCTTTGAAGAGCTTCATAAAGAGCTCGACTACAGACGTAGAAATTATAGACCTTGTAGAAACATCATCACTACCCGATGCCGTAAAATGAAGTTGTTGAAAAGCACAAAATAGACCTTGTGTTTATGGGTTCTAATGGCGCTTCAGGAGCTAAAGAATTATTTATAGGCTCTAATGCTGAAAAAGTAGTGCGTTCGGCAGCAGTGCCCGTTTTGGTCATTAAAAACCCTCACGAAAAACTCAAAATCAAACAAATGATGTTTGGTTGCGACTTTTTCAAAACGCTTTTTAAAACCTTTTGAAAAAGCTGTGAAGCTCGCCAAGCTATTTAATGCCAAAATAGATTTGGTGTATGTGAATACCCCTTATCAGTTTCTTACCACTGCAGAAATCAATAAACGTATGCACGAATTTTTGAAAGAACAAAAAGGCTCACTCAAAAAGTTTGAAACGCACGTTTATAACGACATTCGTGTAGAAACAGGAATACTGAATTTTTGTCAAAAGAACACAAAGTAGACCTTATTTGTATGTTCCCTAATGGGCGCAAAGGTATTGCTCATTTTTCAATGGTAGTATCAGTAGTGATTTGGTAAACCACTCCGATACTCCTGTGCTTACCATAAAGCTTGAAAAGTAACGGACGGTGATGTGCTAATTCGTTAATTAAAAATAGACATTAATCATTAAACATTGATATTTATTTTGTATCTTTGCACCGATAAAAAGAGAAGGCAGCAGGGAGCGCTAACACCTGCCCGTTTTGCATAGGCACCTTTGGCTTTCAAAGGTGCTGCAAAAAGTAGGTGATGCTAATGAATTTAGCAAAATTTTAACAGTAAAAATAAAGGTTGCTTACTTTTTGTAGGCAGCCTTTATTCGCTGATTATACTTTTTAAGACTTTTTCGGACAGCCCCCAAAAACAAAAATCCTACAAAAAAATTGTTATTCTAAAGTTGTATCTTTGCAGCGATAATTAATAGGTGAGGGGGCGTTTAAGTCCCCTCTTTTTATAGAAAATGAATCTCGTAAACGATATTAATGCATTGGTAAATAAGGCGTTAGAACCCTATCCTGCCTTATTCCTTATCAAGCTAAACATTACCCCAGATAACGTTATCAAAGTAATTATTGATGGTGATAACGGCGTAGGCATAGATGATTGTGTGAATATAAGCAGAGCCATTGAAGGACAAATAGATGAAGAAACTGATTTTTTTCTTTAGAAGTAACTTCCTTTGGTGCCGAAGAACCTTTTGTAGTACCACGACAATACCAAAAGAACGTAGGCAGAACTGTGCAAATTACCACTACTGATGGCAAAGTGCAAGAAGGTGTCCTAAAAGGTGAAAACAATGGCATAGTAGTGATAGAGACCGAAACACGCGAACCTAAACCCATAGGCAAAGGCAAAATAACCGTAAAAAGAACATAATTTTTGCCTTGCAGGATATAAAAAGAAGCTAAAAGTAATTATTAAATTTTAATTGAACGTCAAAAAAATATGAATAGTCTTGAACTAATAGATTCCTTTTCAGAATTTAAGAGCGATAAATTAATCAATCGTGAAACCCTAATGGCGATCCTTGAAGAGGTATTTCGCAATACCTTGAAAAAGAAATACGGTTCTGATGATAATTTTGATATTATCATCAATCCCGATAAAGGTGATTTGCAAATCTTCCGTAATCGTGTAGTAGTAGAAGACGATAACGTAACCGATGACAATAAAGAAATCGCCCTTTCGGTAGCACGTAAAAATAGAGCCCGATTTTTGAAGTGGGTGAAGACGTTTCCGAAGAAATTAAAATTGATAAATTAGGTAGACGTACTATCTTGGCACTTCGCCAAAACTTGATAGCTAAAAATACACGAGTACGATAGTATGAATATTTACCAACGCTTTAAAGATATCATTGGGCAAATACACGTAGCCGAAATACACCACATTCGCTACAAAGCGGTTATTTTGTTGGACGATGAGGGGTAATGAAATCATTTTGCCTAAAGAAAAAAACAAATACCATCTGACTTTTTTTCAAAAAAAGGAGAACATGTGCGCGGTATCATCGAAACGGTAGAGCTAAAAGGTGCTAAACCCACGATTATAATGTCGCGTACTTCACCTTTATTTTTTTAGAGCGTTTGTTTGAACAAGAAATACCCGAAATTGCCGAAGGGCTTATCACTATCAATAAGGTAGTGCGCGTACCAGGCGAAAAAGCCAAAGTGGCTGTAGATTCTATTGACGAGCGTATAGATGCGGTAGGAGCGTGCGTTGGGAGTACGTGGCGGTCGTATTCACGGTATTGTACGCGAACTTGGCAATGAAAATATAGATGTAATTTCATTTACTAACAATACACAACTGCTTATTACTCGTGCTTTAGCACCTGCTCACGTGAATTCAGTAACCATTAACGAAGAAGAAAAACGTGCGGATGTGTTTTTAGCCAACGAAGAAGTTTCTAAAGCTATAGGTAAATCGGGTATAACATACGATTGGCAAGCCAGCTAACGGGCTATGAAATAGATGTATACCGCGAAGGGCTTACCGATGAAGATATAGAGCTTACCGAATTTGATGACGAAATAGAAAGCTGGGTGATAGAAGAACTGCAAAAAGCGGGCTTAGACACTGCAAAAAGTGTATTGGAACTTACACCTGAAGAGTTGATGAATCGTACCGATCTTGAAGAAGAAACCATTAGCGAGGTACAGCGTATCTTAAAGGCAGAGTTTGAAGAATAATTAACTATAAAAAGCACACAACTAACACAACTAACGTCATATATAAATAAAAACTGACGACTAAAAATATGAGTGAGGGAAAAACAAGATTAAGCAAAATAGTAAAAGAAGTAAATATCTCGGTAAGTACTGCCGTAGAATACCTTAGAACTGAAAAAGGTATTGAGGTAGAGGAGAATCCTAATGCGAAGGTATCGGACGAGATAATAAACTTGCTTTTACCATAAATTTAAAGCTGATAAAAACAAGCGGGCTGCCTCAAAAGAAATTATAGAGGATAAGCGTAAAGACCGCGAGGCTATTCGTATGGAGCAAGAAAAAGAACAACAGGAAAAAAACGCAAACAGCAACAGGAAGTGATAAAAGCTAAAGGTAGCTTGCCAGGAATAAAAACCGTAGGCAAAATAAACCTTGATGCCGAAACCACTACTCCTGCGCAAGCTCCTGCTGCTACACAAGAGGTTACTCCTGAAAACACACTTGTTACTACGCAAGAACCTGCTAATACCGCTGCACCTGCTACGCCTCAGGAAAAAAATTTACTAAAGAAGCCGAAAAAGCCACTATGCAACAAACCACACTCAAAACACGACAGTAAAGACAAGAAAAAGAGAAGGATACTATGCAGCAGAAAGTCAAGTCGTCTGTTTATCAAAACCCACTTGTTCAGCAAGTAGCCGAACAAGCTAAAAAGAAAAAAAGAAACCCCTAAACACAAAGAGGTAGACGAACTAGAAGTATTAGAACCTATAGGCGTTATAGAAACCCAGTACCAAAAACTTACGGGTCCTAAAGTAGTGGGTGAAAAAGATTGACTTGAGCCAATTTGAGAAAAACGCAAGAAAAACGAGGCGGTAGCGGTAAAAAGAAAAAGAAGCTGCTATTGCTGGAGCACAAGCTGCCGAAGGTGAAAAACGCAAACGCAAACGTATCCGTAAAGATGAACCTAATGCTGCTATCACTGGGGCTAATGGCAAGCGTACTGATACTGCTGAGGCACTAAAAAAGAGAAAAAGGTAATAAAAATTATTACTAAGATAGAACCTACTGAAGAAGAGGTTCAAAAACAAGTGCGTGAAACCCTTGAAAGGCTACAAGGTAAAAATGCTAAATCTAAAGGTGCTAAATACCGAAAAGAAAAACGCGAAATTCACCGTCAAAAAGCTGAACAAGAACTCGCAGAACAAGAACAACAAGAAAAAGTACTGAAACTTACCGAGTTTGTAACAGTAAACGAATTGGCTACAATGATGGATGTGCCTATCAACAAGGTCATAGGTGCTTGTATGTCGCTGGGAATAATGGTAACGATGAACCAACGCTTGGATGCAGAAACACTAAGTATAGTAGCAGACGAGTTTGGTTTTGAAGTAGAATTTGCTACAGCTAATATAGAAGAAGCTATCCATATAGAAGAAGATAAACCTGAAGACCTTGTGCCTCGTGCTCCTATAGTAACCGTAATGGGACACGTAGACCACGGTAAAACTTCACTGCTTGACTATATTCGTAAAGAAAATGTTATTGCTGGCGAAAGTGGTGGTATCACTCAGCACATTGGGGCTTATAGTGTAAAATTAGAAAGTGGCGAACGTATTACTTTCCTTGATACTCCTGGGCACGAAGCCTTTACAGCGATGCGTGCACGTGGTACCAAAGTTACTGATATTGCTATTATTGTGGTAGCTGCCGATGACGATGTGATGCCACAAACCAAAGAGGCTATTAGCCACGCTCAAGCTGCTGGTGTGCCTATTGTGTTTGCTATCAATAAAATAGATAAGCCCTAATGCCAACCCCGATAAAAATAAAAGAACACCTTGCGGGTATGAACCTCTTGGTAGAAGAGTGGGGGTAAAATACAATCGCAAGATATTTCTGCCAAAAAGGTATCGGTGTACAAGAGCTTTTTAGAAAAGGTATTGCTCGAAGCCGAAATCTTGGAACTAAAAGCCAACCCTAAAAAAACCTGCAATAGGTACAGTAGTAGAGGCTTCACTTGATAAGGGTAGGGGATATGTATCTACCGTATTGGTTGAAACAGGTACGCTACGTGTGGGCGATTATGTGTTGGCAGGTACTAGCACTGGTAAAATACGAGCTATGCAAGATGAGCGTGGGCGCCGTGTGCAAGAGGCAGGTCCTTCTACACCTATTAGTATATTAGGTTTGGATGGAGCGCCACAGGCAGGTGATAAGTTCTACGTGTTTGAAGATGAAAAGAAGCTAAACAAATAGTAGCTAAGCGCGCTCAGCTACAGCGAGAACAATCGGTACGTACACAGCGCCACATTACACTTGATGAGATAGGGCAGACGTATTGCGCTGGGCGACTTCAAACAGCTCAATATCATACTAAAAAGGAGACGTAGATGGTTCAGTAGAAGCACTCACCGACTCATTCCAAAAAGCTATCTACCGAAGAAATACAAGTGTCAATAATACACAAGGGGTGGGAGCGATTACAGAATCGGATGTGTTGTTGGCATCGGCTTCAGATGCGATTATCATAGGGTTCAACGTACGCCCAATGACAAATGCACGCGCTTTAGCAGAAAAAGAATCTATAGATATACGCACCTACCAATCATTTACGATGCTATCAACGATTTGAAAGATGCGATGGAAGGTATGCTTTTCACCAGAATTCAAAGAAGAGGTTACTGGTACTGCTGAAATACGCGAGCTGTTCAAGATTGCCAAAGTGGGTACTATTGCGGGCTGTATGGTAACAGACGGAAAAATATTCCGCAACTCTAAAAGTGCGTGTAGTGCGTGAAAATGTTGTAGTATATACTGGTGAGCTGGCTTCACTAAAACGTTTCAAAGACGATGTGAAAGAAGTAAGCAAAGGTTACGATTGTGGTTTGCAAGTGAAAAATTACAACGATATACACGAAGGTGATGTAATAGAAGCTTTCCAAGAAGTAGCCGTAAAAAGAAGCTTTAATTGTTAAAGTTTTTATATAAAAAGTTAAAAATAGCAGTAGCAAGGAATCGTAATAGGTTTCTTTGCTATTGTTATTTTTGGTTATATTGTTAATTATGATAGAGTTAAAGAATGCATTAGGCTGTGATACGCAGCTTTTTCAAATCTTAATACAGAGTATTATTATTTAACAAATCAGGAGAAAAGTTTTTGTTATGTCGGTAAAAAAGCGTACTTTTTGTGCATTAAAGTATGAAGAATACTGTTGTTTCAAGAATAGCATATATAGCATTAAGCACTATGAAAAAGTTTTTTTCTAACAATTTTCTTTTTAATCATAACTACGGTGTCGGTAATGGCACAGGTGGCATTGAACAACTTTCTACCGTTGGTACAACACCGGGCGAGTGTAAGGCAGATGCAAAGCTGAATGTAAACTTGCTCAGCACTATGAGGGCCTTCAGGTACTCAAGTGCAAGTAAAGTTGGAAGTTCCCAATGACCCTAATGGCAAGACGCAAGCCCTCAAGGTAGGAATATCTGGGCAAAATAGTTATGAATTTACAAGTTTGAAAGCGGGGATATATACCGTTACAGTAATAGAGGTGGCTACCAACAAGAAGTCATCACTCGTGTAGTGAATGTAACAAGTAATTATATACCACCCACTTTCAAAAAAAGTTTTAACTTTTGGTCCCTCTTGTAGTGGTTCAGGCAATGATGGTAAAATTATTGTTACTATACGCGGGGAGCTAAAGGGCGCTTTTTGATGTAAAACTCTTCAAGGCAGGTGCGCAAATTTATAGCCAGCTTCATACAAAAGCTAATGCGGCTAATGAGCTGGATATTACTATAGGTGGTGGAGGTGTACAAATGCCTTCAGGTTCTGATTATCAGCTGGTTGTAGAAGACTTTTGCTGGAAGTTCTATCCCTAATCCCTACTTGTGGTGAAATTAATAAGACACCTATTACAATACCTCCTGCATCACTCTCGCTCAACTGTTTAGAGCTGGAGTTGGGGAATAGTAATGGTATCCGCGTGGGCGCAAACTGTAAGTTTGGGCTCTCGTTCTCATTGCATAGAAAAAGACAACGGTTCGCTTGATGACTATCAAACTGCTATACAAGCAACGGGTTCGGCTATAGTAAAAGCTATACAGCGGGAGGTACGCTTAAGTATGGGCCTGTTGATATTGGTTCTACTTATCGCAGTGCTTGGCGTGGCAACGATGTAGCCGGACCTTATTCATTTATAACTGATTATGTATTTGAAGAAGGAGATGTGGTAGAGCTATCTATCAATGTGGGTAAAACTCCTTTTACCAAAAATAAAAATAGACTCTAATGTAGTAGATGTATTGAAAAAAACACTACTAGAGGTACTGCTGATGCTAGTAGTTTTATAGATCGCAGTGGTTCACTTCTAATAAGGACTTATAACCGTTCGGATATTATTATACCACCACTTTCTTGTGGTACCAGCAATTTGCTGCTTGGGGTGGATTTTCTTTTTCGCGCTCTATACAATTGCCTGAAGAAGGAAGTACTGATAAGGTAGGCTTTCAATACTATTGGCTTAGTGGATTGGCTAACAACTGGATACAAAATCCATTGTCGCCAGGTGCTGGTTATTACTACGAGATTTTATCGGTATTTAGGTTCAGGCTACCCAGGTTGGGACGCTTCGTACACAAATAATAATATGGACGAAACGGATGGTAGTAAGTGACAACTGTTGTCATCTCCTACTGATTATACGTGGTTGAATAAAAATCATGCGGATATGACAGGACAGCCCTAATGGTTACTATTTGGTGAAGCTTGTAATGCGCGATGCGGGAGGTAATAAATTCTGTTATTCGCCTAAACGAATAATAGAAATGAAGCTCAAGCCTACATCAATAGCAAAACAATTTGAATATATAGAGAAAAATAGGGTATTTACAAAAAAATACTGCTATGTTGCGTAGTGGCTTTCTTCAGCCGATTTTTAGTTATCCCTATCACTGTAAAGCTTGATTTGCTTGATGGTGGTACGGGAACGCGTACTGTCAACTTTGATACAGCACTTCCTTTTTGAGAATGTACGCAGCGTAACTACACATTCCCAGTGGTAAAGACAATACTAAGTCCCTGATGCGGGTGGTAATGCTGGCGACTTTACTTTTGGTGATTTACCTACAGGCTTGGGTGATTATCGCATTACTATTACTGATGCCCTGCGGCAATAGTAGTTATCAGTGACTATAATTTGGACGATGTTGCGATGGTGTATACACGTGATAATGTAAAGGCAGAGAGTATTTGTAAAAATACCTCAAAAATATCATACGATATAGCTACTACACCATCTGGAACTCTGAGGAGTGTTTACTTTCAGTTGTTCAAAAAGATAATGCGGGGCAATATAGTATCCGTGTAGGGGATTCGCGCGATCATACACATACTTTTTAATAACTTAGAGCCAGGTGATTATGTACTTCAATCACGTGGGTATTACTATGCCCAAATAAAAACGTGGTGTATGGAAAGATAGTAACCAAAGTGGCAACACAGGGTAATGGAATTGGACAAACTATACAAATCCTAATGATGTTACTAATGGTTGGACTTTGGTGGAAAAATAACGATACCAACAATCCTAGTAATCCCTAATCACCATACGGGGGATATTACATAACAGCCGCGTTTACCTTACTATTTCGCCAACAGGAGAATTGGATGTAGATGTGGTAGGCACTTCGTGTAGTGCTTCTGCCAACTCAGGTTTTGGTGGCTATACAAGTAAAAAAATCCAGAATACATACGTTACCCACTGCAATTCTTGCTTAAGAGAACCAATGGTACTACTGTTACTCTCATCGGTAGTGTTCCAAAAGTGCTTCGCAAGTATCTAAATATGTGTTTAAGAATGTAGCCAATGGTAACTATGTAGCAGTATTATCACACGCTTGTGGTGATATACCTCAAGGAGTGAGTGTGAATACTAATAGTTATAGCCAGCCTGGTATTACTTATTCTTCACAATCACTGAATCCTTGTAATGGTGATGTGATGGATATAACCTTGCAGGCTCGCCACAATTATATAATATAGAGTGGTTCAGAGTAGAGACTGATAATTCTGAAACTTCTATTGCTATAGATACTAAAACAATAAGCGAGACAGTGCGCCGTGATACTAAATATATAGTGCGCTATAGCTTGATAGACGCTACACTCTGTGCGGGGGCGGTACAGGCGTGGCTTCAGTAACGGTGAGTTTTTGGTAAAGATACGGTAAAACCTGTGATAACAGGTTGTCCTTCGGGGACTATTACGGTGAATACGCTGGCTAACCAATGTTATGGTGTAGCTACTTGGGGTGTAGTAACCGCTACCGATGACTGCCGTATAGATACTTGGAGCCAAACGCACCAAAGTGGAGACCGTTTTGATATAGGTTTGCACACGGTTACTTATGTGTTTAAAGATACTTCAGGAAACGTAGCTACTTGCTCGTTCAATGTAGAGGTAAAATCTAAAGCCATAGATATGGAGGTGAAAGATGCCTTTGTAGATGGTACTAATGGTGTGATAAGCAACCGCAAGCTTGCGAATTCCGAAAGTTTTGCTTATAGAATTACCTATCAAAACAAAGGGGTAGAGAATGTAACTTCTGCAACTATGGAAATTACATTGCCTAATCACCCCTGCTCTTATTATAGGTACACCAGACTATTCGGGGCTACTGAAAACTTGAATGCTCCTGTAGAAATGGGAAGGACTTCTAATACTATTACACTTAGTATCCCGATGCAAACTTTGCGTGCGGAGGCCCGTTGCGCACTCATCTTGATTCCGTTGCGCCTCAATGGTGATTGTAATGAGATAGGCAAGCCGTGTATGAACAGCCCTAACAGCCTCATACTCATTTAAGTTTGAAGGTCGTCGTCCCACGTGTGTGGTGCCTGTACAAGAAAGTACAAGTTCTAAAACGCTTGAAATATCTACTGATAACTGTGTGCGTACCGAGATGTTTCTGTCCTGGTACTAGCAATGTGCGCCTAACAGCTATCACTGGCTTTGACCAATATATATGGTACCAAGATGGTAACCTTATGGCAAACCCACTAAATAATAACTACGTAGATGCGCCTGCTGTAGGTACTTATCGTGTAGAAAAAGTGAAGAACTGCAATGGTACTACACTTACCTCTACTGAAACGATGCAGCTTGTAGATATAGATAACGTTACTGACCCTATTAGAGCACAAGCTAATGGTGGTGACCGTTGTGGTAGTGAAGATATAGGGTGAGTCACTTTATATTGTGTAAACCAAACTTCAAAAAAACTATAACAGCTAATATTCGCGATACGCGTATCGCTTGGCAAAAACTGAAGAGCGGTGAAGCACCTCGCGCCTGAACTGTCCTGCTACTGATGATGATAAATGGGAAACAGTAAGTACCGATCGCGATTTTTGTGATTAGTACTACAGCACACTACCGCTTGCATTTGACTAATGCTGGAGGTGATTGTAGCAAGAACTTCTATTTTGATGTTTTCAACAGTGCACTTTCAGGTGAAATAGATAATACATTTACTCGTGATATCTCTGATTACCAAAATGGTAATATTAGGATTAATATGGCTACTAGGGGCTTACTTATAAATATGTACTTAAAGATTCTAACGGAAACGTAAAAGCTACTTTCAAGGGCTATCATCGTCAAAAGACTTTTGTAATCAGCACTCCTGACACCTATACAGTAGAAGTAACTGCATTGGGCTTGCCAAGTACTTGTAAAGCTACCTTTACACAGAAGATAGAAAAACAAGTGCGCCTTGTACCTAAAGTTACAGCTAAGAATTGGAAAGGCTGTAACCTACGTGTGCTAAACTTCCAAGCTGGAGGTGGCGATGCTCCTTATGACTTTGCAGTATGGAGTATAGATGGTGTAATACTAAACGGTTATACTAACTATACCGATGTGCCTGATACTAACTATATAGCTACAGGGTATACCAGCAGGTAATGCAGGTACTGATAGAGATATTAACATTATGCAGCCTGGTACGTATGTATTCTTGGCACGTGATGCGCAAAAAGCTTATGCGCTTACCCCAGCTATAGATATTTATCCTGATGAACTATTGGGCTATACGATAAACACTACTGATATTAAGTGTGGTTCGCTAAGCAATACAGGTGTTATATCAATTACTTATAATACACGCCAAAATGTGAAATCAACTTTGTATAAGTTTGACGAAAGCAATAATGAAAGCTATATAGATGAAAAACCATACAGGTTACTTTAGTAACTTGGTGGCAGGTAAGTATAAATTGAAAATAGAAGTTACGCTTTGGCTCATTGTACACTTGTACTTATGTAAATCCTAATCTTGAGATAAAAAGTATGGATAGCACCCTAAAAGCGTATGCAGGGTGTTGGAAGATATCTCGTGTGATAGTGCTTCGCCTACAAAACAATATAAGGTGCGTATTAATAACGTATCAGGAGGTACAGGATTTGGTTATGAATATAGTTCAAATAACGTAAATTACTCTAACAACCCTGTACTAATGGTAGGTTCTACTGTGAGTGTGGTGTATGTGCGTGATAGCAATAAGTGTGTAACTGAATTGCCTATCAAGATTGTACCTATAGTACCACCAACGGTTACCAATACTGCCGTTACTTATGATTGTGATGGACGTGGTACCTTTACACTTACTACTACTCCGTCAGGAGCATTTGAATACCATATTAGTAATGCAGCAGGCACTATGAGCGAAACACGTACAAATAATGTGTTTACACTCAACCCAGGTGTATATAGTATCTATGCAAAAATACACTCCTGCTATGGCTACTGCTACAACGCCCTAATGTGTTGTTCAACGAAGATTTTTGGTACAGGCTTAGATACTTGTGATAGCGACTCGGTATTCCTTACTTGTAACACAGCAGGTACAGCGCTTACACAACCAATACGTGATTACACGTCAGGTAACAGCAAACCCAGCTTTGTGGGTGTCACCTACACCAACTGATGCATCAGGGGTAACTGATGGTCGTTACTTGGCTATCAATGGGGCTTCTCCTAATAATGATAGTGGTGTAGTGTACAAACGCACTATTAAGGATGTAGTTCCTAATCAGGAATTGAACGTATCGGTGAATTTGTTTAACTTGATACCAAGTAGTTACGCAGGAGGTACGAACCCCTAACTTGGTGGTACGTATTTACAACCCTGGTAACTTGGCTCAGTATGTAGAAAAATCAATAGGTGAGCTACAACGCAGCAATAGCTGGGTAAATAAGAGTGACTTTTGCAGCAGCTCAGGTTGCATACAATAGTGTAATATTTGAAATTGAAATACAGCACCTACATCGGTGATAGGTAGCGACTTAGCGGTAGATGATATCAAACTACGGCAACCTACCAAGCTATGTGCGGTGCGTTCGGAAGGTATTTCAGTAAATGTAGAAAACAATAGACAATTCAAAGCTCGTGGTACTGCTTACGATGAAAAATGTGGTAAAAACGATGGTGAAATTGCCTTTAGTAGTAGAAAAATGCTCAGGGTGCTACTGTACAATATCAAGTGCGTGGTACTACAAGCTGGACTACAGTTACCCTTTCGGCTACAACTGCTACTCAGGGGGTAGCTACTATCACAAACTTATCGGCAGTACAAAGTGGTACGCTCTACGTGCGCAAGACTAATGAGCCTACTTGTATGACAAGCTTTGATTATACAATTAAGAGACCTACTCCTGCAGTGGTTACAGCTACTATTGTAGCACCTGTAACTTGCTTGGATACACACGCTTCAGTACGTTTCACTGCTGAGGGTGGTGCTAAACCTTATCAATCATTTAGCTATGCACCTACAGGAGGTGGTACAGCACCTGCTACTAAAGCAGCGGTAAATAATGAAGCTGACTTCAACTTAGAAGCGGGTACTTACCGTATAGAAGTGAAAGATGCTAATGGTTGCGTAACTACCAATACTCTGGTAGTAGCTAATGCTAAACCTCTACGTATAGAGGTGGTAGATTTAGCTCCTTGTTTCCAAGGTGGTACTACAGGACGCTTACAGGTGAAAGTACTTGAAGGTAATGGTGATTACCAATTCAGTAAAAAAATGGTGGTACTACTTTTGAAAAATGGTAGTGTGGCAAGCGGTACTTCTATTATTTATGAAGACCCTAACAGCAGGCTTTATACAATATAGTGGTACGCGATGGCGGTGCTTGTAATGCAAGTGCTACCTACACAATAGCGAATCCGTTGCGCATACAAACAGTGCCTGTTACGCCGCTAAATTGTGCACCTAATAGTAGGGCTAAATTTTACGATTACTTATACAGGCGGTAGAACAGGTACTAGAGAGTTCTTGTGGAGCAACAACGCTACGACGGGCTTCTCTACAGCTATAGGAGCTGAGCTTTCATTGTCATCTTCGGGTAATGTATATACTTTTTGAAAGTAGTGTGGAAGGTGTGTACTATTTCAAAGTTCGTTATTTAATGGATAATGGCGAATATTGTGAAGTAGTATCCGACCGACAAGAAGTGAAAGTAGTGAAACCTTACTTTACAACTACACTCCACTGTAGAAGATGTAAATTGTGCGGGTGCTAATACTGGTAAGATATTGATAAATAACCGAAGCATAGCAGGGGTGTACCTCCATTCTCAATATTGCTAAACAACGGTACGCTTACAAATACGCATAACGCAGCCGACTTGGTGTCATTGCCAAAAGGTGTTTATACTCTTACCATAGTAGATAGCGCACAATGTAAATCGGAGCCTATGGCGGTACGCATAGCCGAAGTGCCTGCAATGGTGGTTACAACTACCCACACAAGTTTGGCTTGTAATGGTTCGGGAGTACAATTGGCAGATATTACCGCTATGGTTACAGCTGGTGGTACAGCACCTTATAAAGTTACGCTCATCAAAAACGGTACTGCTATAGCTTCGCGTACGGGTGTGACAGCCAACGATATGCAAACCTTTAATGGTATGGACATTGGTAGCTACCAAGTGCTGGTGGAAGATGCTAAAGGTTGTCAGTTTACAGATGATTTCCAAGTAACATCAGAAGCTAATGGTTTGGATATACGCCCTGTATCTACTCAATGTACTGCTAACTCTGCTGATGTAGCAGTATCGGTATATGACAGATTCGGTGGTGTGATAGGCAACGGACAGTATATTGCTATCTATAAAGAAGGTATGGGACGACCTACAGGTAGCCCTATCGCTCCTACAGTGAGCGTAACCGATGCTGATGGTGGTACTACTATTTGGTACAGAGCCGACCCACCTGTAGATACTACTCTATCGGATGGTGTAACTGTAGTGAAAGCCTCTACCTATACCTTTACATCACTTTTAGGTACAGGACTTACCCCAGGGGTGCGTTATACCTTTGCAGTGTATGACTCCAACTCGGGTTGTTCATTCACTAAGGAAGCGAGTGCTCCACTACCATCTCAGTCAGCTTTAGAATCACAAGTAACATTGGTACGTCCCTACAACTTGTAGAGATGCTGATGATGGAAAGGTAACCTTCTTCTTGAAGAATTAGGGGTGTATCTGGAATTACTAACTATAGGATATACAAATATCCACCTACAGCACCAGGATTTACAGATCCTACTGACCATAATGGTACATCTGTGTCTGTGGGAGGAACTATCACACACCTTGCTTCACCTTCAGTAGGTGAAAACTATACCGCTCAAGGTATTCCTGCAGGACGTTACTTTTGCAGTGTTTACTGATGCAGGAACGGGTTGCGTACAAGCATCGCCAGAATTTACCATAGAGCGTTCGGCATCACAACTACAGCTTCGGTAACAGTAGCCAAGAAAGCGAACTGTAAGCAACCACAACCTATCGGTATGGGTAGGGTAGTGGTAGATGCTCAAGGAGGTCAATCGCCATATGAATATTACTATGAGGGTATTAGCTCACCATTAGCACCTGTGCTTTCAGGTGTTACCCTAGATAATGCCTTTACAGCGAATGCTCACGGAGCAGCACGTGATTTGATTTCAGGAATGTATCGTGTATACATACGTGATGCGGCAGGTTGCTTGGTACACACTATCACTACGGTAGATTTAGACCCCTAGTCCTGCTATAGCTTCAGTAGATGTATTGGATGCTTGTTCTGATAACTCTGACTATCCTGTAAATGTAGTGTTTGCTACTAAGGGTGTGGGACAACATCAGTATAAAATAGATGGTATTAACGATTGGCAAAAATCTTACAATGCCAGCTGTAGCAAGTGAAACGAATGTATTGTTGCCTATACGTTTGGCTCTAATACTTCATCATATACGTTATCAATACGTGATGGTAATGGTTGCGAAACAAGCACTACCTTCAAAGTATATGACTATATAAAAATTTGACGCATCGCATACGCCAATAGTACCTTGTGGTAATGGGGCAGCTACTATTACAGTAAGCAACATCACAGGAGGTACAGGTTCTTACAAAGATTAGCTTGTATCGTGTGGTGGATAGAGGTTCAAGCACACAACGTGCTGTACCACTTATCACTGCCGATAACGTAACGGGCAATAGCTATGTAATGCCAGCCTCTACAGGTGATGGTATCAGGAAGGTGATTACCGCATCAGTGTATATGATGCTGCTACCTTTGGTACTGCGGCAGAATGTGCTAAAACACTTATGTTCAGAGTAGCACCGCCTGAGATGCCAAGAATAGAAGTGTTATCGGTAACTACTCCTACTTGTTATCAAGATGAGGCTACCGTACGTGTAAAGGTAACCCCTGTAGCTGATGGTCCTTACGTATTCAAGATTACAGCTCCTGATGGTTCGGCAGTGAGCCATACACTTACTGCAAATGCTAACTATGCTACTTTTGCAGGATTGATTTCAGGACCTGTTTCTTTGGGTGGTAAAGGTTACTTGATAACTGCTGAGTCAATACGTAGTTGTACAGTAGAAAAAGTAGTAACGGCTACTTCGCCTGATATTGTAAGTATCACAACAGGAGCTCTTTACTAAGAAAGACTACGAGATGTGAAGTAGATGATGCAGGCTATCTAACAGGCGAATCGCTTTATCCACGATTGATATTTGACCTTGATGCTGTGAGTGGTGGTACAGGTATCTATGAAAGGATTGAGTTTAGGACAGTAGCTTCTAATACTTTGGTAGCTCAAAAAAACAGTAGAAGCGGGCGAAAAATATATACTTATACTTTTGCCTAACTACTTAACTGCTGATACCGATTATTACGTATAGGTATATGATAGCAACGGTTGCTCTATGACCAGCACTGTAGCTACTGTATCATCTACCTTGATAATGAGTGCAATAACAGCAAGCCAAACACAAGCACTTACTTGTGCAAACACAGGTGAGAAGTTTGATATAACCGTAAGCACTACAACGGTGTACAACAATGAGCCTATAGAGTATACCATTACTAAAATAGGTGAAATTGCACCAATTATAACGCACTCGGCTACTTCGCTTACATTTAATAATGTAACGATTACCGAACCTGGTTATTATGTAGTGAAAGCAGTGAATAAGAAAACATCGTGTGAGGTGAGTGTAAACTATACGGTGCTTGATCCTCAAACATTGTTACTTGAAGCTAAAGATCCTCAGCATATTACTTGTAAGGGAGGTACTGGTGAGATAACCTTTGAACTTTCTGACACACGTCTTTCTGACGGCGACCAAGTAATTGATGGTTTCAACTTTACGATTTATGACCTTGCTAATAATAGTGCGGTATTTAGTGGTACTACACACGGTACTACTACCCCAGGTAAATATCAGCAAACGGGTATCAGTGCAGGTAAGTATCGTGTAGAAACAACCTCAATAATTACAGGTTGTAAAGCTTATGCTACGTTTGAGCTTATAGAAGCAGATCAAAAATTGGATGTATTTGCTGAAGAAACACATAGTGTAACTTGTGATGGTAACCGTGCCGAAATAATGGGAGAGAGTATCTGGAGGTTGGGCCCTTATGAGATTACTATTAATGGTGCAGCAGTACCGTCTAAGATATTAAGCGAAGATGGAGGTAAGATACTATTTACAGGGTTATCGGCAGTGCCTACACCAGGAGCTGTAACCAGCTATACTATTAGTATTAGTGATAAATGGGGTTGTACTGTATATTCAGGTACGCACGAGGTAGGTATTATTTATCCTGATGCTATTTCGGGTACAATTACTGTTACTCAGCACGCTACTTGTTCAGGGTAGTTCGGATGGTATCATACAAGTAGTAACCTCTACTATTACAGGTGGTTCAGGCACATATAACTATACATTGTATAGAAATGGTAGGGTATTGTTTACCCCAGAAGAAAAAGAGTCTAAATCGGCTACCTATAAAAATCTTGCACCTGGTTTCTATGATGTAGAGATAATGGATACTTGGGGTTGTTCGCTTATAGAACGACAAATAGAGATAGTAGAACCTGCTCCTATTACTGTTTCGGTAACATCTCAAAACCCTACAAGTGTGCTACAAAGGGCGTGATGGTTCTATATCCTTCCACGTAGAAGGGGGTCGTCCTCCTTATACAGTGAAAGTGGTGGATAAATATACTAATATACCATATCACAATGAGTCTGGTATCTATAGCAGTACGCTAGTGAACGTTCCCTAATATGGTAGGCGCACCGCCAAGTGTAGCTTCTGAACAGTTGCCCTGCAGGTGATTATAGAGTTTATATAACCGATAGCGGACAAGGCACGGGAGTAGGCTGTACAATGTCGCCAACGTTTGATTTCTCAGTTATTTCAGTGCCCGACTTGGAGGCTTCTACCTCACAAGGCTATAATTGTGATAACAATGAGTTCTCTACGTGGATAGAAGTTCGTTTCAAAGATGAAATAGATTTCAACAATATGAAATTTAGCCTAAATGGTAGCACTCCGCCAATGTTCTCACGTAACAACGGCGATAGCAACCGCAAAGGTAATATAGGGTATATAGACCAAACACGCTTTGATATAACTGTAGCTACGCAAACTATGGAATTGTTCTATACAAGTGTACATTCAGCTACAGGAGCTGTAAAAATCGTGCAGCCATACCCTTACTAATCCTGTGCATATTGAGGAAATCTATCAGCTTTCCGAAATCGTAAAAACTCCTACTACTGTGGTAAATACACTACAAGTGGAAGGTAAAGATGGTAAGAAACCGTATAAGTATGAGTTTAACGGTGAGTATTATGACGAAACAAACCTTTACGAACTTAAACTTAACGACCCCGACTATACCAACCCTGTAAGCGGCAAGAAACTCAAAGCCGTGAATGTAATAGTATACGATGCCGCAGGCTGCGTACGCTCACGCACATTCTATGAAGAGTACTTTTGATATTCTTATACCAAACTTCTTTACACCTAATGGTGATGGTATCTATGATACTTGGGTGCCTATAAATGTAGAGAAGTACCCTCAAATAAGAATTAGTATCTTCGACCGCTTCGGACGCCGCTTAAAGGTATTGAACTACCGAGAGTCTTGGGACGGTAAATACGAAGGCAATGATATGCCAACAGGTGACTATTGGTACATCATTGAAAATGAACGATGAAAAATGACGATCGTACCTTCAATGGTAACTTTACGTTATATCGTTAATAATAAAAAGAAAACAAAAAGCTGCCTTTTTAGGCGGCTTTTTGTTTTCTACAATAAATATATCTAAACCGAATTATACTAGCTTTAAAAAGATCTTCTAGTGCACAAAAAGAGACTGCCGAGAATCCCTTCTCAGCAGCCCCAGAATTTAATAATAAAAAGAAAAACTTAAAAATAAAAATTATGAAAAACTTTTACAATTTTACTTTTTTACCACACAATTTTTGATAGTTTGGTAACGGTTTATGAAAAAGTCTCATATCTTTTTAACGCTGCAAAGATACGCTAATTTTATGAACTACCAAAAAAATCTCTTAAAAATATTTTAAAAATATTATCGTATTCTAAAAACATCCCATTTTTACAATGATTTTTTTCGTATTTATTCGCTAATATTCTACTTTTTCTTTATAAAGCCTTCTTTTTTAATAAATAAAAACTAAACATATCATTAAAAAAATATAATAATAATGCAAAGAGTGTTAAAGTTTATTTTTCTGCCTAAAAATAATTCTTGTTTTTTTCCTATCAAACCCCATTATAATCTTATTAATAAAAAAAGATACAAAAATTCTTTTTATTATCTTAATTCTTTTTCTTACCTTTGCACCATTAAATAATAACACTATGAATTTTGATAACAAAACTATCGGAGAAATAGTAGCTGACGACTTCCGTACAGCTGCCATATTTAAAAACACAACGTAGACTTCTGCTGCAAAGGCGGACGTACTATTGACGAGGCTTGTGAGAAAAAAAACATAGACAAACAAGCGCTTATTAACGATCTGCAATCATTGCCAAGCGGTAATAGCAATGAAGTAGATGTACGCGACTGGCGCTCGACCTCCTCGCTAATTACATCGTGCGCATTCACCACCAATACGTGCGCGACAAAACTCCTATGCTACTGCAGTTCCTCGATAAAATCGCTAAGGTACACGGCGACCACCACCCCGAGCTACACGAGGTAAACCGCATATTCCAAGAAAGTGCCCGCGACCTTGCTTCGCACTTCGTAAAAGAAGAAAACGTACTGTTCCCTTATATAGAACAGCTCGTGCGTGCTAAGCAATCAGGGCAACCTTTAGGCGAAATACCTTTCGGTACTGTTGAAAACCCTGTGGCTATGATGATGCACGAGCATAGCGTGAGGGCGACCGCTTTGAGGAAATCGTAAAAGCTTACCAATAACTACACTATTCCTGCAGATGCTTGTAACACCTACCGCGTGAGCTTCCAAATGCTACAAGAGTTTGAAAACGACCTCAATAGGCATATTCACTTAGAAAACAATATCCTTTTTCCCTAAAGCTATTGCTTTAGAAAAAGAATTGCGTGGCAAATAGTAATACTCAACTATTTACAAAAAGACAGCCAAAGTTTGCCCAAACTTTGGCTGTCTTTTTTACTTGCGTTCTTCACACTCAAAATTGCACATTTACGCCTAATAGAGCATACCCATCATACGTACGCCCACTGCACCACTGCCACTTGTATCGTTGTTTTTCAAGTATTTTAGCAGTGTTATTAGCGTCATTGTTATATTCCTTAGTAATACGCCTATCCGCAATAGTTTTGCCCGTAATATAGCCTAAAAAAATAAGGCGATAGGATAATCAGAAGCCCAATGCACCTTGCTTTGCATCATCTCGTAGCACATTAGCCCCAAAGCAGTGTACCCCACAGGGCGTATCCATCGCTGGCGCGGATAGTTCTCTATAAGTACCGTTAGTGCCGACATTGCCGTAGTTAAATGCCCCGAAGGCATCGCATCGTATAGCGGAGTATGTTCCTGATACGCCTTAAAAACTCGGTGCAAACGTCCATTTACTATGCCACCTGCCTGCTTCAGCCGTAATAAACGGACTTTCACGCCCTGTGAGCCGCTTAAAAGGCTGTACAAAAGCCCCGATACCAAGATACTTTTCCAATAATTGTAACGATACACTCTTGGCGCGATAATTATCGGTACTGAGCCCATAGGTAGCCAGCCCTCCGCTGATGATAATAAAAAGTAGTACCATTCCCTACAAAATACAAAGCCGAATTTACATCCGCAGGCACAATCTTCAAGAATCCTAATTTTTATACGTATGCGCTTCGCTGAAACCTATGGCTTCCCCTAAATTTCTACTTTCGCGAATAAGCCAAGGGTCAGCAGGCAATATAGCCAACGTAGCCCCCAAAGCCCCCAGCCCGTAAGGATAATACTTGCGCGAAACCATACTGCTGGCAGATTTGCCTATGTTGCGCGGCAACTTATCTACCAAGTGTATCAAGCGTGGTTTTTTTATATACATACGTAACCCCATCGCCCACCTCATAACGCTGCGTAGGGGTAGAGCTTACCCCAGCGTATCAGCCTCTTGCGCCATAACACAACTGCTTGCAATACATAACAGTCTCAAAAAAAGTCTTTTTCATACTAAAACGGATAATTAATACCAAAATTAAAACACAATATCGCGCAGCTGTACGTTCTTAATCCATCGGTCGCCGATGTCCCCCTGTAGGCACATAAGTAGGCAGCCCCATATCCAGCCCTAATAACAAAAAAGTTAAAGTCATAACGCACCCCCAAGCCTGTGCTTAGCCCCACATCTTTTAGTGATGAAAATCCCTTAAACTTATTTTCCTCAAAACGCGTATTATCAGCCACATTCCAAATATTTCCCACATCGGCAAACAAAGCACCTTTAATAGCACCCAAGATAGGAAAACGATATTCACCATTGAGCGTAAGCTTCATATTAGCCTCATTGTAATCAAAAAGAATGACTACTACCCGGTCCCAGCCTATAAGCCTTAAAACCTCTATTATCGGTAGTACCCCCAGCAAAATAACTCTGCGAGAAAGGAATGTTGTCCGAGTTGCCATAAGGAATAGCAATCCCCAAAAACGACCGGAATGCCAGCGAACTTTGTTTGCTTATAGGAAAATGCTTGATGTAATCCAGCTCTACCTTTGCATATTGAGCGTATTCTACCCCGAAAATTTTATTTTTTTGTCATTCTTATTATCTACCACGTTATACATCGTATAAAGCAAATTTAGCAGCCCACCAGCCGCCTCACCCTTGATGCGAAACTGCGAAAAATCACGTTCAAAAAACTTCGATTTACTGTTGATGATATACGTAAAGCTCGAAGAAACAATAAAGTCATTGTTAATAATCCTATTCATTCGTTCCAAAAACACCAAAGAAAGGCACATAATCATCAGAATTTAGGATAGTATTGCCCCTCAATACATCTTCCATAAACAAATAAGCCCCCCTTGCAGGTGTTAAATTCCCTCTATTATCCACATAATTACTACCCAAATGGTATTTGCGAGCAATAGCATTCAGTTTTTTTCATAAGTACTTTGGTAAATATTGAAAAAGTTAAGCGGATTTAAGTTGTTTACGTACTGCACATTCACAAGGTCAAAAATAGCCTTATCTTTTTTTGTTTGTGAGGATTCCACACATAGCGCAAAAATTCCCGATGAGGTACGTTTATCCAGCCCTATATTCTTTTTGGTAACTCACCCCCGTTTGAAAAAAATTGTTTGAGGAGTCATATAGTAAGGAATGAGCCTTTCGGTATTTAGCGGAAACATTATAGACAGGGAAAATCAACCGAATATCACCACTAATTTCGAAGTGTTAAAAAAAGTGAGTATCATTCAGCGAAGGTTGAGCCGCAAATGTACCCTGCAAATTCAATTCCAAAGTCTCAGCCCCCTGAAAATATTACGAGCCGAAAACGAAGTCCCAAGCCCAATACCAATAGCCTCAATTTCCGACCGCTTAATTTCACTATTAACCCGCAATGAAAATTTATCTAAAAGCCGAAAGATAAACATTAGCATCCAATTTATTTTTCAAGCGTATCTACCGTAGCATATTTAAAAATCGATATTGGGATAGCGAAACACACGCAAGTTATTTAGCTGTTTATAAGTATTACCACGCCTCAAGTCAGAATACACCTGCCCGTGCTTAAAAATCCAAAGCGTGAGCCAGCACCTTAGGGCGATAACGCAACTTGTCTTTGTAATAAATCACAATATTCTTATACGCCAATGAGTCCATAGCCGCTTTGTCGCTACCCGTCTCATAGTCAGTATACACCCTTATTTTGTTCAGCCTGTGCACTTTGTATTTTTTTCTGAGTAATCACATCGCCATCGCGCTCTATCAAGTCGCCTATGATTGTTGTAACCTGTAATTTCCTATCTTTAGAAGTCCTCACAGTATCGCGCACCACCTCAAAGCCTATAGAACTTTGCTGGAAGGTATAAAAACCATTATTCCTGAAAAGCTCGTAAAGTCGCGCCTTTTTCAGCCGAGAAATCAGCCAACTGATAAGCATCGCCCGTTTTCAAAAATACGTTTGCTTATATTTTTTTGATATACAGAATCTATTTGAGGCGAAGAGATAGACGTCTTCAAGCTGTCAATCAAATAACGGTCGCCAGTATTGATGTAATAGCCCACCAAAGCATATTTGTCGTGCTGGTTTTTGTTTCAGGAAAATACTATCTTTCACCTTAGCGTTGAAGTAACCAATACTTTTAAAGTAAGCCCCCAGCTGTTTAGTACTTTTTGCGCACCATAGCAGTATCCAATACCGAAGGAGCTTCGCCTATACGCATCAGCTGTCGGTCTATTCCCGATACGAAAAAAAGACTTTTGTAGTCTGCCCACTTGTTTTTCAGAAAGCAATCCATTCAGGAAGCGATGCCAGCGAGGGTGCTTTTTCCAGCCACAAGTCAAAATCCTTTTCAGCATCAGGGTTTCCCCAGTTGTATATATACAAGCTTAGTGGCATACCCAGCACGTATGAATTGGGTTTTTGCAGAACAAAGTTATTCACTTTTACTGTCATCAGTAGGCACTCCGTTTATATAAGCAGTATAATTGCGCAGTAAAACTTTATTTTCAGGCACCCGTTTAGAAACCTCACAACCAGCGAGAGCAGCAATCCCCCTATAGTACCGCTTAGAAATAATATTTTTTAAAAGAAAGTTTTTCACTATATAGATTTTTAGGGGCTCAAAATTACAAAACAATTAGTAATTAGCAAAAAATAGTTGTTAGTCCTCCGCGCCAATTCAAAATTCAAAATTCATAATTTTTCCCCAGCGAACCCTGAGCGAAGGATGAGCGAAGGTTGAGCGAAGGTTGAGCGAAGGAAAGTCGGCGAGCTGGCGCAGCCGAGTATGTGAAGCTTGTGCGGCTCGCACCGAAGGATAAAAGTAAATATTAACCATTAATCATTAAACATTATTTTTGTATCTTTGCCGAAGAAAAAAACTAAAGTATAAAAAGATAACACCAAGAAGAAAAAGAAGCACCTTCAAAAAAACATTAGACGAAATGGGCAAAATAGTTCAAGAAATTGTTAGTAAATACAAAGTTGAACCTTATGAGGAATGGAAAAACAAAAATAGTAGATGATTTTTAGAACTTTAAATATTATTTTTATATGAGTTATACAATAACAATTACCGAAGATACACCACAAGCTTTAGCATTTGTAAAGTTTGCAAGAACACTTGATTTTTGTGAAAGTCACTAAGATTAGGACTGCTAAAAAGAATAAAGAAGCTGAAGAATTGGAAGAAGATGAATACGGAATGCCTATAAAAATATAGGGAAGAAATAATGAGAATGTCAAAAGAAGCCAATAGAAATATGGCGAGACGTTTAGATGCAATTCTCGCTGAAAGAGAAAAAAAGAAAGCTCAAATACCAATATCCGCTAACAGCTAAATACTTTCGGATGAGGCACGACCCTACAAAACAATAAATGAAATGCCAAACCCAATACATAGAAGAAACTAAAAACCAAACCACATACTATGGGAACAGGACTTTATCCAACAGCAAATCACAATATACAATTCAAAAAAACCGAACCCCAGAAGAAGTAGCAACAGAAATTAAAGAAAAAAATTAAATAGTTGTACATTACCTAACCCTGAGTTTTTTTACGGCTTTTTTTGCTCTACATTGGTATGGATGTAATTGGGAAAGAAAAAGATGTAAGAGAAATACGAAAAAAATCAACAATACGCATCATTGGAATTTTTTTACAGTGATAATGTCAGTTTTTTTCCAAATATAAGGAAATTGAGTTCTATGGTCCTTTTGAATTGAACATTTCCTTTTCAGAACACAAAATAATCTTTTCAAATCCCCCTTATAAATATTGGCAATGGTTTGCAATGAACGATAAATACGCACTTTTAAGAGATGAATGGCGTAAATACCTCTACTATATCACCACACTTTTTTGGAGGTGATAGAGTAATCTATTTAGCCGATAATTCCCCATCCTTTAGAAGAGTTTTTTTAGATTATGAAGGCTCATTTGAAACCTTAGAAAAAAATCCATACAACAAAAAAATTAGGTATACCACAAACTTCATTTAAAGCTATAGATAATGATGATGACGATACCTCCTACTTTATAGATGATTTTAAATCTATAAACTACACCAAAAAGCTATCCCCTTGACGATTTCTTTTCCTATCCCAGACGACACCTCAAACACCGATTACGATCTAAACTACTATAGCCAAAAAGAACATTTTAAAAAAACAATAGATTTTTTTCTGAACAAACTCTCTTGTATAATCGTATCAATGAGAAATTCCATTTTTACCATTTAGCTAATATAGAAGGACTTTTGTGTGAACATACAGGAATTGTAGGCGAAGAAGAAAAACATAAAGATAACCATAGATAAGTATGCCCCCTTTATATACGATTCTCTTATAGAAAATACCGAAGGTTATAATAAAGGTTATGAAAAATACAGAATAGCATTTAAAAAAATAAAGACCATTATTATACTTGGAAAAAGGCAATAGAAGAATTCTATACCGAATTACTTTGGAACGGAATAGGAGAAAGTGAAGATGTTTATTACATAGAAGAAACCATAGATGTCTGTTATGGTACTGTAGCCCCCAGCCTTTCATTTCAACTTCTTTTCAACATTGCCAAAAATACCACCTTACAACCCCCATAAGCATATACAAAGCACGCAACCGCAAAAACCCCTATAATAAATTTTTCCATAAAAATACCCCTATTATGACACACTACATTTCAAACCAAGTACTTGTATTAGAGCAAATAGAAGCTCTTATTGAAAGCAACAGCCAGCTAAAATTATCCGAAGAAGCCCTGCTCAATATCCAAAAATGTCAGCATTTCCTGCAAAAATGCCTACAATACCCCACCACTACAATACCTCACACAGTTGGAAGGCAAGCAACACCAGCTTTTTGCGCAACTACGCCTGCGGTATAGGCAGCAAGCTGCCCAACCACATTGTCAAACTAATGCTCCTCTTAAAAATACAATCTTTATCATATGGTTATAGCGGCGTACGATTAGAAGTTGTACAACGCCTGATAGACTTCTACAACCAAGAAGTTTACCCCGTAGTCTATACCAAAGATATTCCTGATGAGCGCATAGCTCTCGCACACCTTTCCCTGCCACTCTTCGGCGAAGGCGAAGTCTCTATACAACAAAAAACCTATGCAGCACAAGAATTACAAGCCAAATATGGCTGGCAACCCCTATCACTTACCCCACGCGAAGCCGAAGCACTCATCAACGGCACCCAACTTACCACTGCCTATTGTGCCTACAACCTCATCAAAGCACTTAAAATCATACAATGGGCAGATATAGTAGCCTCTATATCTACCCAAGTATTTGGAGGTAGCTTAACAAACTTCTCACCAGCTATACAAATTGTACGCCCCCATAAAGGACTTATAGAAACCACCGAACACCTTCGCAACCTTCTCAGCACCCACACCGCTCCTGCTGAGGATAATAATTTTTAAAAATCCTCCCCGAAGCGTTCAGCTCTATACCCCCAAATACACGGTGCCGTGCGCGAAAACCATCGCCTCTATACGAAAAGTTATCAAAACCGAAATCAACTCAGCTACCGATAACCCCATACTGTTTCACGAAAACAAAGAAGTCATCTTTGGAGGGAACTCACACACACTCCCACTATCCCTCAGTATGGATTTTCTCGCTATTACCCTCACCAGCTTGGGCAACATCAGCGAGCGCCGCGTATTCTACCTAATCACCAAACACCAAGAACAAAGTGAGCTGATAGAATATCCTATATTCCAACGAATTATTGAAGGAATTTTAAATGAAAACAGACGGCTATCCACACCATCAAGCATAGAAAGCCCTATTTTGTTTGAAAAAAATCAATAGATATTAAAGGAATGGGAGGAAGTGCAGCTGTAAAAATGCGAACAAATCATTCGTAATATAGAACAAATATTAGCAATAGAGCTCATTTTGGCAGCTTCAGCATGGAAAAATGAGGAAAATATCTTCCTATTCAGCTATATTTGAAGAATATTTATCCTTTATGGCAGCAAATGAAGGAGATAACACTCTAAAGCAAAAAAATAGAAAACACCCTATCCTTCTTTAATAAATGCAAAGACAACGTTTAATAACAAATGCAACTAAAAAAACAATGTACGTTTTTTGCACATCAACATTTAATTCCCTACCTTTGCCCTGATTAAGCAATATGACAGATCTTGAAATCGCTCAAAACGCAACGCTACTCCCTGTAAAAGAAATAGCTAAAAAGCTAAATATCAACGAAGATGATATAGACCCTTACGGAAAGTATAAAAGCTAAACTCCCTCTGCACCTTATAGATGCCCAAAAGATAAAAAATAGCAAATTGGTGCTTGTTACCGCTATTACCCCTACACCAGCAGGCGAAGGCAAAACTACTGTGAGCATTGGGCTTACCGAAGGACTTAATAAAATTGGCAAAAAAAGCCATCGCCGTATTGCGCGAACCTTCATTAGGGTCCCGTATTTGGCATCAAAGGAGGTGCTGCGGGCGGTGGCTACTCGCAAGTAGTGCCTATGGAAGATATCAATCTCCACTTCACAGGCGACTTTTCTGCTATTGAAAAAGCCAACAACCTCCTTTCGGCAGTTATTGATAACAATATCCAAAGCAAAACACACAGCATCGGGATAGACCCTCGCACCGTAGTATGGAAACGCGTAATGGATATGAACGACCGCGCTCTACGCCATATCGTAGTAGGCTTAGGCGGAAGTACTCACGGCGTACCACGCGAAGACGGCTTCAATATCACCCCTGCCTCAGAAATTATGGCTATCCTATGCCTCGCCGAAAAACTTCTCCGACCTGAAGAGGCGTATTGGGGAACATCTATGTAGGGAAAAAGTTTGACGGGACTCCTGTTTTTGCACGCGACCTCAAAGTTGTAGGAGCTATGGCTCTGCTGCTAAAAGAGGCTATCAAACCCAATTTGGTACAAACCTTAGAAAACAACCCCGCTATATTGCACGGAGGACCCTTTGCAAGTATTGCTCAAGGCACCAATACTGTCTTGGCTACCAAAATGGGACTTTCTTTAGCCGACTATGTAGTTACGGAAGCGGGCTTTGGTGCCGACTTGGGGGCTGAAAAGTTCCTCAATATCAAATGTGTATCGGCAGGGTTAGCCCCCAATGCTGCTGTAATTGTAGCTACTATACGTGCGCTACGCCACCACGGAGGTGCTAAAAAGAAGAATACAATACCCCCGATTTGCAAAAAGTGAAACTCGGTATTGCAAATCTTGAAAAACACATAGAAAACATACAACAATTTGGGCTTAAGGCTGTAGTAGCTATTAACTACTTCCCTCACGATAGCAATGAGGAAATCGCTTTTTGTACAAGAATTTTGTAAGCAAAAGGGGTAGAAGCCATTGTAAGCAAAGGCTTTTCTGAAGGGGGCGAAGGCACTAAAGCACTCGCACAAGCTGTAGTAGCCATAGCCGAAAGCAACGAAAGCCATTTCAAACCTCTTTACGACCACCAAGCAAGCATAGAAGATAAAATAGCAACCATAGCCACCAAAATATACGGAGCTCGACAAGTACATTACAGTAGCAAAGCCCTAAGTCAGCTAAAAACAAATTAACAAATTGAGGCTTTGATAAGCTACCGGTGTGCATCGTAAAAACGCCAAAAATCATTGAGCGATGACGAAAAGAAACTTGCCCGTCCCGCCGATTTTTGATGTAACGGTACGCGAGTTTGAATTTTGCCTCTGGTGCAGGCTTTGTAATTCCAATTTTTAGGCGATACGGTACGTATGCCAGGACTGCCAAGTGTGCCTGCTGCCGAAGGTATGGATATAGATGATGAAGGCATCATCACTAGGGCTTTGATCGTAATTGTTAAAATTGTTAATCTTTTGTTACCAATTACGTTATTTTTGTACTTTTTGCAAGATTTTTAAAAGATAAATTATTAAAGAAAAATGTTAGGGATTGCAAACTACAGCTACAGCTGCCGCAGCAGCTGCGAACGACACTGCACAAGCAGCCCAAGAGAAAACACTTTCAATTATGGATATGATTGTAGGGAGGAGGAGCTGCAAACGTTATTATCATTGGCATTCTTTTTGTTATGCTAGGGTAGCACTTTATATCTACTTTGAACGCTTGCTGGCTATCAGGGCAGTATCTAAAGTAGATAATACTTTCATATACAAAATACGCGACAATATCGCTTCAGGAAAAAAATTGAAGCTGCTAAGTTGCTTTGTGCTCAATCCAACTTGCCTGCAGCACGCCTTATAGAAAAAAAGGTATATCACGCATAGGCAAGCCTTTAGAGGATATCAACAAAGCTATTGAAAATGCAGGTACACTCGAGGTATATAAGTTAGAAAAAAATACAGCTATTTTAGCTACCATAGCAGGGGCAGGCTATGATAGGCTTCTTGGGTACTGTAGTGGGATGATACTTTCGTTTCACGAAATGGCAAGTGCTGGTGGGCAAGCCGAAATGGGTGCTTTAGCAGGCGGTATTTATACTGCAATGACCACTACCGTAGCAGGACTTATTGTTGGGATTATTGCCTATGTAGGCTACAACCACTTGGTAGTAAACACCGATAAGGTTGTACATACAATGGAAGCTAATGCAGTAGACTTTTTAGACCTATTGAACGAACCTTTTTAAAACAAGCTATCTATGAAGATAAAAAGCCGAAATAAAGGTAAGTCCAGAGTTCAGTATGTCGTCTATGACCGACATTGTGTTCTTATTGCTTGTATTCTTTTATGATTACAGCCAATAGCCCCAATGCACTCGATTTGCTACTGCCTAAGGCAAAAGGAAAAATCTACTAACACACAAAAACGTATCGGTAAGTATAGATAAGAACCTAAACTTCTTTGTTGATAAAAAAACAAATCAATGCCGAGAACTTAGAATCTGAACTAAAAACAGCCCTCAATGGCGTAGAAAAACCCTACAATCATTTTGCGTGTGGAAGAAAAGTGTGCCTATAGAAAATGCCGTAACCGTAATGGATGTAGCCAACCAAAAACCAATACAAAGTTATTTTTTGGCAGTACGTCCCAAATAAAATTACTTTTATGAGTTTCATTAAAACAGAATACGAAAAAAATCATTTGCTATTACTTTATTGGTAATGGTGCTATTGGTGCTTTTTACTTTTTTTGGCAGGAATGCGCTATTTAGACCCCGCACCCGAAAGCGGTGTGGAAGTAGTCTATGGTATAGATTTGGAAGGCTCTGCAAGTATACTCCTCCCCTTCACTGCCTAAGCAAGAAGAAATACCTACCCCGACACCCAACCCGAAGAGGCTACCTCGCCTGAGGTAAAAGAGAACCTATTGGCACAAGATAACGATGAAGAAGTAGCTGTCCCCGAAGTACCTAAAAACAAGAAAAAGAAAGAAACCCCTAAAGAAGAAAAAGAAACTCCTAAACAACAAAAAGCCTTCACGAGAGGCATCGGATGCGCTTTCTAATATATTAGGAGCTGCCAATGCAGGTGGCAATAATACAGGAGGACAAGGCGATTCTAACCACTATGGCTATCAAGGGAAAATAGATGGTAGCCAGTACGCCGACAGTTATTATGGTGCTGGTGGTGGAGGCAACACAGGCAAAGGTTGGGGGCTGAAAGGGCGTACCATTGCTTCACAAGGAGAAGTACTACAAGATTGTAATGAAGAGGGCGCGTAGTGGTGCAAATAGAAGTAGACCGCAGTGGCAAGGTAGTAAAAGCTACCCCTGGAGTAAAGGGTACTAACAGCCCTGCTAAATGCCTTTGGGTAGCTGCCGAAAAACCGCCTATAAGCATACTTGGAATGCCGATCAAAACGCTCCTATACGACAAGTAGGCTTCATCGTAGTTAATTTTTAAATTAAGAGAATAAAAAGTGAATTATCAAGAAACACTAACTTGGATGTTTGCCCAACTACCAATGTTTCAATCACAGGGGCGATCGGCACTGAATAACAAACTCGATAATATAATAAAGCTTTACCAACTATTTGGGCAATCCTGAAAAACAATTGCGCACAGTGCATATAGCAGGCACTAATGGTAAAGGCTCTTCCAGTAGTATGATAGCTTCTATACTTCAGGAAGCAGGATATAAGGTAGGACTTTACACTTCACCGCATTTGAAAAGACTTCAAAGAGCGTATCAAAATAAAATGGGAAAGAAATAAGTGAGCAATATGTAGTAGATTTTATAGCTAAACACAAACCTTACTTAGAGAATTTTTAAGCTGTCGTTCTTCGAGATGACTGTAGGGCTTTGCTTTTTAGCTACTTTGCTGATGAGAAAGTAGATATAGCAGTTGTTGAGGTAGGCTTAGGCGGCAGGTTTGATTCTACTAATATTATCACACCCGATGTGTGCCTTATTACCAATATCTCCAAAGACCATACTGATATATTGGGTAATACACTTGCCGAAATAGCTTATGAGAAAGCGGGTATCATCAAGTATGAAACACCTGTGGTAATAAGCGAATATCAAGAAGAAACAGCCCCTGTATTCATACAAAAGGCTGAAGCGCAAAAAGCACCTATTCTCTTTGCCGATAAAACTATATCTACGACCTTCACCACCGATTTACAGGGTAGTTACCAAGAGAAGAACATCAAAGGAGTTGTTGCTGTTATACAACTAATGATAGATAAAGGTTGGGCAATAAGTACAACGAATATAAGTGAAGGATTGATGCACGTAGTTCGCAATACCCATCTACAAGGTAGGTGGCAAACGCTTAGCGAGCACCCCACAATAGTATGTGATACAGGGCATAACATCGGAGGGCTTACTTATGTAGTTGAACAACTTAAAAACAACAATATACTCACCTTCATATAGTATTAGGCTTTGTAAAAGAGAAAGATGTAAATGCTGTATTAACACTCTTTTCCTCGTGAAGCTACTTATTACTTCTGTAGCCCACATATAGCAAGAGGATTGGATGTAACTACACTACACCAGATAGCTACCAGCAAAGGACTGCAAGGCGAGGCTTACCCCTCAGTAGCAGAAGCTTTTGGCAGCTGCCGAAAGCCAACGCCACAACTACCGACTTTATCTTCGTAGGTGGCAGTACCTTTGTAGTGGCAGAAGTTTTTATAAAAAAAGCTACCTTTATAGGGTAGCTCTTTTTGTCTTTATTTTTTTGTCTTTAATGTAATCCCCATTTGTTTTTTTACTTCGGCAGCAACTTCTTTGATGTGTTGTTCTTTTGCCTTAGGATAAATGAGTAGCACATCATCTCTATCTACAATAATATAATCACTGAGGTCTTCTATGATGATGTATTTCTTATTTTGAGTGCGAATAATATTATTTTTGAGCATTTCGTAGCAAGGTATACGCATTGATAACTGCATTTTTGTTGCTCATCTTTTTCAGTTTTATCATAAAAGAGAGCCCCAAGAGCCCAAGTCGTTCCAATCAAAGGAGGCGGGTAATACGTATATATTGGGTGAGGGCTCTAATATAGCGTAATCCACCGATATATTTTCAGCTAGCGGATAAGCCTCAGTTATAAAATCAGGTTCCTCAGGGTATTATATACATTTTCTCCACGACTGAAGAGGTCGTACATTTCAGGCTGATACTTTTTTTGTAGGCTGCTAATACCGTGTGAGTACTCCAGACAAAAAAATACCTGCATTCCAAAGGAAATTGCCTTCTTGCACAAAGGTTTTGGCAGTTTCACAATTAGGTTTTTTTCACGGAATTGGAGTACTTTTTAATTGTATTCACATCATTATGAGCGTGTTGTATATAGCCGTAGCCCGTGTTCGGAAATGTAGGTTTAATACCAAGTGTAAGGATATGCGGATTGTTTTGGGCAGCTTCAAAACAAGTAATTACATCGTTTTTTTGAAAAGCGTTTTTCGTCTTCTATCCATGCATCGCTGGGAGCTACAATCATTACCGCATCAGGGTTGCGCTTATTAATTTTTCATAGCGGCATAGGCAATACAAGGGGCTGTATTACGCATACAAGGCTCCAATACTAAGTTTTGAGGCTGTATATGGGGTATTTGTTCCTCTACGATACCTTTGTATTGCTCGTTGGTAAGAATGAGGATATTTTCAGCAGGAATAAACTTCTGCAAGCGTCCATAGGTGCGTTGCAAGAGGGTTTGCCCTGTGCCAAGCATATCGTGAAATTGTTTAGGGTACTGGGTGGTACTTACAGCCCAAAAACGAGACCCCTATACCGCCTGCCATAATAACGGCATAATAATTACTATTCATTAATATTCTAACTTTATTATCCTGCTTTGATGATTTCTACTTCGGCGTGAGGCTGGAATATATATTTTTGCCAGTGCTCACTTCGGTACAGTCATAACATTTTTATGCGGCGTTGTCCTTTTACAAACACACGTCCGTCTTTGATACGAAAAGTACTACCAATGGGTAGTTGATATATAAAACTCACAGTTTCGTTCTCGTCATATTGTTTGAGGGCAATAGCCAAAAGAGGGTCTATATCACTACTAGACATTGGGTTTAGGAAATGTCGTAGCAATACACTAAGCAGTTGTTGAGGGAATATTTCAGGGATAAGAAAAAGCTTCATCATTTGTTGGAAAGTGTATTTCCATTCATTACCGTGAGGTTTTTATAAGTTTGCCGTATCTTTGGAATGCTATTAGGTGAGCAACTTCGTGAATAAAAAGTAATTAGAAAGCGGTATTTATTGGTGGTAGCGTTCATAGTGATGAGGTGTTGCCCTTCTTTTAATTGCCGATAATCCCCGTGCCTTGTTTTTCGCTCATTTACAATTTTTCAAGTAGATATTGTTTGCCTTGATGAGCTCGAAGCAAGGGTTCACTGCATATTCTGGCAAATATTTAGCGAGTATTTTCTTTCATAGCATTTTTCATAGTCCGCAAATGTACGAATTATTTTTTTGAAAAGTGCAAATTTATTTTTTTACTCTTTAGCCGCTGCCAATTCCACCCTCAGGTACAATCACTTATTTGTTTTTCTGAAATGTTATCTCTCCTCGTTTTTAGCTATAGCATATAAGAAGATAAAGAAGGCTAAAAATCCTGCAATACGCGCTATATAATCTCCCATACGCACATAAAACGTTACTTCTTCATTAAGTGCAATAGTGCATCGTAGCGTGTTGAAATCTCTATATGGTAGTGCTTTAAGTATGTCCCCGCGCCCGTTGATGAATGCTGAAATACCAGTATTGGCACTGCGAGCCACGCTGCGGCGTGTTTCAATAGCGCGTAGGCGTGTATAACTGAGCAGCTGCTTGTAGCCTTGTGTGTCGCCCCACCAAGCATCGTTGGTCAGTATTGCTAAAAAAATTAGCTCCTTTCTTGATGTAGTCAGTCACAAATTCTCCATAAACTGTTTCGTAGCAAATGATGGGAGCTGCTTTGCCAAAAGTTTCTCGCCCTGTGAATACACTTCGTTCACTTTGAGTCGTTTTTAGTGCTACTGTACCACCCAAATTGATAAGCATATCTCCCAAAATAGGCTTTAGTAGGTGTTGGTATGGAAAGTTTTTCTACTGCTACCACCAATTTGCTTTTTGTGATATAGCGGCAAAAAGTATCACTGCGAAAGTAATCGTAATTCAGCAAAAAGCCGAATTATAGTCGTTGTACCAAATGTCCTTCTCGGCTAAATAATTGCTTTGTGCAGTAACATCTTTCTTGTCTTCTATAAATTTCAGTAACGAAACTCCAACTACCCAATTTACTTGCGGAAAAGCTAAAAACAAATTCTTCAAAGTGTTTACAGGGGCACTATTAGCCAATTCATCAATGAGTATATTCCTTGCAAACATCGTTTCGGGAGTAATGATGAAATTAACTTTATGGTCTAACTTGTCAAGTAAAAATAGCTTATAGCTTCTGAGGTGCTCTCGTTGCTAAACTGATATTTCTCTTCATAAGGGGTCTATATTAGGTTGCAATACTACTACATCAGCTGTTTTAAGTCCTTTTTCGCTGTAGTTGATGTAGATATAATAGGATATAACTACAGGTATTGCAAAAAAATAACATCGCAATACCCACTCTTTTTGGCTAATAAAGCGCGGTTTTTGTCGGTAAGATAGTCTTTTTGCAGCAATATAAAAATAATATTTAGTAGCCAAACCCATAGGCTACCGCCAAAAAGCTCCCGTATATTCATACCATTGTATCCAAGTGATTTTTCAGAGAATACATTCCCTAAGTTTAGCTAAGGCTAAGAAATATCCCACCAAAGGTGAAACTTCTCAAACGATAACCATATAGCTACCAAAAAGATAAGTGATAGTTTTTGGGTAGAACGTTTTGGCTACGAGGTGGTATAGCAAAAAGTAAGTGTCATCAGTAAGCTGTTGATTGAAATAGCTAATACAGCACCTACTTGGGTAGAGTTCCATATCCACCAAGTACTTACGATGTTCCAAATGAGAAAGCGATATAACTAAGTATAAAAATCTTTCGTTTGGTGTGCTTGTAGTGGCTACGAATGTGGCTATCGGCAAGCAATAAAAGGTACAAAAGCTATAAATATTAGCGGAGTAATACCGTAGGTTACCCACGATGCGGCTAACAAACTTCCTGATAGTATGGCGAGAAAGAAATTTTTTCATATAGAATATTTTTATTGTTCTAAACTTAATAAAAAGCGTATTCTTTGGCAGTTTCTTTTAGTGATTCGTACCTGCCTGAAGCGCCTCCGTGTCCCACTTCCATATTTACATCCAAATACAGCGGATTATTGTCGGTTTTTAGGTCGCGCAATTTAGCCACCCATTTGGCAGGCTCAAAGTATTGCACCTGCGAGTCGTGCAAACCCTGTGCTTACGTACATCGCTGGGTAGTCTTGAGCTTTTTACTTGGTCGTAGGGGCGAATACGATAGCATATAGTCGTAATACGCTTTTTCGTTAGGGTTGCCCCATTCGTCATATTCACCTGTCGTCAGAGGATTGTTTCGTCAAGCATTGTGGTTACTACATCCACAAAGGGCACTGCAGCAATTACGCCTCGGTATAATTCTGGTGCTTGGTTGATTACCGCTCCTATCAATAAACCACCTGCCGAACCTCCTTCGGCATATAAATGAGCGGGCGAAGTATAACCTTCGGCTATCAAATAGCGCGAGCAGGCAATAAAAATCGCTAAATGTATTTTTTTCTTTTTTTGAGTAATTTGCCGTCTTGATACCATTGCCTCGCCTAAGTATTCACCGCCTCGCACGTGTGCAATGGCAAAAATAAACCCTCGGTCTAATAAACTCAATCTGCTGCTCGAAAAATACGGATTGATAGTAACTCCGTAGGCGCCATAGCCGTAAAAGCAATAGTGGGTTATTGCCGTTTAAAGATGTATCCTTGCGGTAAATTACCGAAATAGGCACTTTTACCCCATCGTCTGCTGTAGCCCATAGGCGTTTTTCAGTATAATTGCTACTGCTGAAGTGAGGGTCTATCACCTCTTGAGTTTTTAGCACACGCTGGGTGCGTTGTGCCATATCATATTCAAAAAGCGTAGCAGGAGTTGCCAGCGATTGGTAGCTATAGCGAAGCAGATGAGTGTTAAAATCTACGTTTTGCGTAGTATAAGCCGTATAAGTTTCGCTTTCAAAAGGCAGGTAGTAAGCCCTCCTGCTTCCCAAGGGCGTATTTGTATACGCTCCAAGCCATTGTAAGTTTCCTCAACTACTAAGTAATCAGCAAAAAGTTCTACATCATTTAGGCGCACTTCGTTGCGGTGGGCACAACCATCTCCCAGTGCTCTTTAGTGGTATGGTTTTCGTGAGTGCGCATTAGACAGAAGTTCGTAGCGCCATCTTTATTGGTGAGTATGTAAAAATAATCGTTGTAGTGAGCTATGCCATACTCCAAAACCCCTGAGTGCGCTCTTGGAATATTTTTGAAATTGCCTTCAGGAGTATCAGCTCGTAATATTCGGCTTTCCGAGGTAAGCGTACTTTTCCGAACTAATAACAATGTACTTACGAGATTTTTTTCGCGGTATACATAGCAATCAAAAGTCTCGTCTTTTTCATTGAAAACAAGAGAGTCCTCTTTAGGATTGTTGCCCATATGGTGCCTGTATATTTTACAAGAGCGAAGTGTCTTTGGGTCGTTTTTGTGTAGAAAATAGTGCGATTATCAGCAGCCCATACTGCCTGCCCATTAGTGTTTTTTATTTGGTAGGGCAATATTTCACCCGTGCCTAAATGCTTTATTTGCAGTGTATATTGTCGGCGCGAAACTGTATCTACGGCATACACCACCCATTGGTTGTCATCACTTATGGCAAAGCTCTCCAAATGAAAGTAAGCATAACCTTCAGCCATCAGGTTGCAGTCAAATAATAACTCTTCGGGGGCTGTCATATTTTTCTTTATGCCTGAAGTAGATAGGGTATTCCTTGCCTGCTTCGTAGCGTGTGCCATACCAATAGCCGTTGTAAAAAGTAAGGCACTCGAACTATCGTCTTCCTTCATCCGTCCTTTCATTTCAGCAAATAATTGCTGTTGTAAGGGTAGGGTAGAGGCGGTTTTGTTCTTGGTAATAGGTATTTTCTGCCTCCAAATAGGCTAATACCTCACGGTTGCCACGCTCGGCAAGCCAGTAGTAATTGTCTATGCGTTCGTTGCCAAACTCCCGCAATATATGGGGCTTTTTAGGTGCTTTGGGTGCCTTCATTACTTGTTTTCTTTTTATGCTGATAGCCACCCCTCCACTAGGGGCAAGCCGTTGTTTTTATAATTGTTTTTATGATGTATCTTTTTGCTGCTAATTTTATAACTTTTTAGGCTGAGTGCGCCAATCGGCATCTTTACCATCGGCATAAATAGTAGCGGTATAGTTTTTTCCCTGCGGGTAAAAAAACTGAAGTCTATCACTGCCTGCCTTGCCTCCTCGTTGGTAATACCGCCCACATACCATTCTTGTTTTTTTCTTTCGCCTTTCGCGCTATGGTAAGAGTAAGCTCCTGGTTCTGCTTCCAATACGTAAGTATCATCCCAATCGGTAGCTACATCTTTTATAAACTGAAAGGCATCTAAGTGCTTTTTCGTAGTTTTCTGGCAAGTCGGCTGCCATTTGCAACGGACTGTACATTGTTACATATAGTGCCAATTGTTTCACTAAGGTAGAGCTCAGTTTGGCTTTATTATCGCCATATAGGCTAAGGTCGCCTTCAAAAATCCCTGGCGTATAGTCCATAGCACCTCCTTTTATACGGGTAAAGGGGAGTATAGTTGTATGATTAGGGTGAATGCCCGTAAACGATTCAAATTCTGTCCCCCTCGCCGATTCTTGTGCTATCCAGTTCGGGTAGGTACGGCTTAAGCCCGTAGGGCGCACCGCTTCGTGCGAATTTACCATAATTTTGTAGCTGGCAGCTGTTGCTGCTACGTAGTTGTAATGGTTCACCATCCACTGGCTATCGTGGTATTCGCTGCGCGGAATGATAGGGACCTACATAGCCCGTTTTTACAGCATCATAACCATTGCGTTTCATAAAATCAAACGCTTGGTGCAGTTGCCGCTCATAATCCACTACCGATGAGGTTGTTTCGTGATGCATTATCAGCTTTATCCCTTTAGAGGCAGCATAATCGCGAAGTTGGGCTACATCAAAATCAGGATAAGGTTCTGTAAAACTATAAATGTGTTCTTTGTAGTACGCAACATTGTCTTCCCAACCCTTGTTCCAGCCTTCCACCAATACAGCATCAAAACCGTGAGTAGCGGCAAAGTCTATGTATTTCATCACGTGCTGAGTGTTAGCAGCGTGGTAGTGATGAGAGTTTTTCTTTGTATGCCCAAGTAGAACCTCCTCCAATAAAGTATTCCCACCATACCCCCTACGTATTTTATAGGCTTTATCCACGAAGTATCTTCTATTTTGCAAGGCTCATTCAGGTTGAGTATCAGGTTAGAAGCTATAATATCACGAGCATCATCACTTACAATAATAGTGCGCCAAGGGCTCATTCCCCCTGTTTGTATATAGCCGCGCACCCCATTCTTGTCGGGTACTAAATGTGCGGTAAGCAGGTGCTCCTGTGCGTTCAGGTTCAGCATCAGGGCAGGAAAATCTACCAAAGCTGCCTCGTGAAAATGCAAGTAAAGTCCATCGTCAGTCTTTAGTAGTAAAGGCGTTTGTACGGCTACGTTTTCAGTAGGCGATTTCGCAGTCAAAGGCTCTTCGCGCACTTTGTCTATAAGCGAAGGTATAGCCTCCAAAGTGCTGATAGTGGTAGGAAACTCATTAGTATCATAGTCAGCAGGCAACCAAAAAGCCTTGTGATTACCCATAAGTTTAAAAGCAGTATGTTCACTGCCTATAGCAAAGTGTCGCAAATGCGGCTGTTCAGGAAATTCATAGCGAAAGCCCAAACCATCGTCAAACAATCTAAACCTAATATGCAGTACATAATCAGTGTTCCATTGTTGCAATTTTACTAATAATTCATTGTGATGATCTCGTATTTGGCTATATTCACCCCAAAACAGGCTGCCATACACTATCTTTTTCCATTTTGTAACTGCCTTTTCAGCTCAAAACCAGCGCTTAAGTTAGTCGCAGGCATAATAGTAAAGCCCATTTTGCTATCAGCAATAACCATTTTTTTCCTTTGTATTGTAGTGAATACATAGGTTCGCCCTCTTCAGTAAGCGAAAAAAAGTAAGTTGTAAGTTTCCATTGGGCGATGATAAAGTTTGCGCCCTTAAGAGTCCTGTAAGTATTACAAGGCTCAGTAGCATTAAATGTTTCATTGGTAATAATGTTTTTATTTTCCCTAACCCTTCTATTAGGTTAATTCCCAAATGAGGGTGGTTGATTTTCTTTTTCCAAGAACTGCTGTAGTATCAGTGTAGCACTTATTTCATCTATAAGCGCTTTGTCTTGCCGTTGTTTCTTTTTTAGCCCGCTGTCTATCATTGTCTGAAAAAGCTATTTTTAGAGGTAAAACGCTCATCTTGCCTATGTATAGCAATATCAGGAAATTCTTGTCGCAGCTGGGTGATAAATGCCTGTATCAGCACCTCCACATCGCTATCTTCGTTGTTGAGTCGCTTGCGTTGCCCTATCACAAAAGCTCTCTATAGGCTCTTCGGCTGTATATTTTTTTCAAAAAGGCAACAATTCATTAGTAGCTACCGTACAAAGCCCCTGAAGCTATCATTTGCAGCGGGTCGGTAATTGCTATTCCCGTACGCTTGCTGCCGTAATCAATGGCTAAAAATTCTTTTCACAATCCTTTTTGTATATTCCAAATCCAGTTCAGCACTATCAGTACTCCAAAAATAATACCTATAAAGCGATATTTTTTTCACCATTTGCCCTATGGCTCGTTCGCTGTGGTATAAGGTAGGGGGTTTTGGTATAAAAATCATAGAGCAACCAGCACGGAAGCACTACCCCGCCCACTGCCACTATCCACGATAGCGGATTGAGCCACAAAGCCTCCTGCCAATTGCCTAACCATAATTGTATCACCCCTCGTGTAGTACCACAAGATGGACAAGGATAACCCGTAATATGCTTCACAGGGCAGCTTATGAACCCTATTCCCCTGCTGTTTAGCCAATAATTGAATGCTACCCAGCAGGGAATCAGTAGATAAAAAATACAACTACAAGCTTGTAAAATTGTGTTATCTTCAATAGTAATGCAACTTATTAGTTAATAGCTGCAGCCAATAGTTCAGCGTTGCGGTCGCGAGTGCTATCCATTATCAGAAACCAATCCACAATAGTCCATACGCTAGCACCTCCACAAGTAAGCAGTTTTAACAGCCCAAGTGTAGTATTGCCAATATAAAAACGATCAATACCCAATCCTCCTAAAAAGAATAGAAACAATAAGAGCGGTTGTTGGGTCTTTATACCCCTACCGATTGTATAGCCCCCATTTAGAGTCGTCCAATGATAGTAGCTTCTCACGTATTGAAGTTATCATAGTAGGCTTGAAGTAGCGCGCATTGGCTACTATAAACATATCCACTTTTTGTGCGTCCATTTGTTTTTATGATTTTGTTAGTTCTTTTTTATTTTTGTCGTTTATCATTAGCACACTTATCACAGCCTGCACGAGTATCAGTACAAAAGTACCCCCACCCATAAATGCCAATTCGTAAATAGGGTTTATTTCAGGGGTGAAGTGCTTTGCTCAAAGGTATCTCAGCAATACTTATCCCCTATAGTCTGTAGTAGCAGCCCCACTACAAAGCCAAAAAGCCGTGTAAACTCTGAAAAAAAGTAAAAAGTAGCAAATACAATGAGCATTGCCACCAATGATAATCCCGTGTGCAATAACCCTATAGTGATAGCGGGGTAATACAAGCCTATTCCCCATAAGTTTGTACATTTGTCAGCAAGCACGTAAAGAGCGGTGCCTACTATCACAAGTACGCATAAGTAGATGCCAATATATTTCTTCATTACCCAAGCGGTTAAGGTTCTTTACTCATTTCAATAGCTTTCTTAATAATAGTGTATATCGCCCCCGCTACGCCCAATAATGAGCACACAATCGTGCAGAGCGAATAGTCATTGGGCAGCTTGCTATCCAGCCATACCCCCAAAAACTACATACCCCCTATAGTGATAGCCATTTGCAAGCCCGCTTGCGAAAAGTATATCCACTTATTTAATTGGTTTTTTTCTCCTGCTGGTTTTTCATTGCCAAAACCTTTTTGCCCCCTTCATAGCGCAAGATACGTTGAATACAGCGCCAGGTTCAATAGAAAAGTTTATCTCAAATACCTCGCCTTCCACCACTGCAGTCGATTTTTAAGCTAAGTAGGCTATTCACCTTTACTGTGCCTGTTACTTTTTCCTTCAATATCCGCATTTTTCGCAGATAACGGTACCTTTTATAACACCAGTACGCCCCACTACCAATTTTCCTGTAGTTTGAAAAAGTACCTTCCACTTCACCATCAATTCTAAAATCCGATTTAGAGTTGATTTCTCCCTTAAACTTAGTCTCTGCAACGATACGGTTGCTACTTCCCGAAAGTATTGTCTGCTGCCATAGTTCTCTTGTCTTTGTCTTTACTGTTAAACATTTTTGTATAATTAGTGTTTTGATTATTTTCTATATAGAATATTGCGCCAAAGGTATGGTAAAAATAATAAATGCAAATTTTTTTACCGTCTTTTTTTCTCAACCACCATTTCCTGCTTTTTCATACCCCCAGTTACCATTACAATCACTTCACCCCGTGCATCAGCTTCTTTACAAACGGATTGATGAGAATGATAAGTGTCCCCGCTACGGCAGGGTACAATGGTGAATATCAAAAAGAAAGTAGATAAGCTGTATTCTTTGGTAATATTGTCTATTTGTCCTCCCACAACAGCTGCCAATTTATGCCCAATAGCCACTGCCAAATACCATACGCCAAACATAAAGGCAATCATTCGCGCTGGTACCAATTTAGATACGTACGACAACCCCACTGGCGACAGGCATAGCTCTCCCATAGTGTTGAACATATAAGCAAATACAAGCCATAGCATACTCACTTTTACCCCTGAGTAACCCCGTATGCCCCTATAGCTAGCAATCCAAAACCCTATAGAGAGCATCAGTAGTCCTATTCCGTATTTCACTGCGGCTGGCGGATTAAAAGCGGCTGTCCCACCAGCGCGAGAATAAGCTCGCCAAGGCAATGATAAAAATGAGTTTAGTATTGAAAACCACGACACGGTTACCTCCACCCAATTGTCGCGCACTTCTTTCACTTGCGCAGGTATCAGCCCGTTGTCTTTAGCCCCAATAGAGGCAGCGTGCTGTTTTGCCCACACCTCTTTAGATGCATCTACAAAGCCAAACGAAGTGTTTTTATTGTTTTTTTACTCAGTAGTTTTATGGGCGAACCTTCCTTCAGTTGCAGGTCGGCAACGCCTATAATAGTACTGCGCTCCACCGTTTTTACCTAAGTAGGCACTTGCATTCACATTGTATTCCGTTACGGGTACATAAGTAATAGAGCCATCGGCATTAGTAATTTCGTATGCCATATAAGTAACGTTGTAAGCTGTCGTGTTAAAGTCCCGTTTAAACATCCAGCCCACGATACCCCACACCAAAGCAAAAACATAGCACCAACACCACTATAGCAGGCAGTATTTGTTTATAAGTCCTTTTTGATAAGCAAGAACATCACATAGCTAATCAGTAGCAGCGGTATGAGCGTTAGCAAAGCGTTGCAAAATGTTATAGGCAATAGCCCAAGTGCCGTGCAGTTCGCGTTCTACACTATCCCGTGCAAAGATAATAAGCGAAGAAGCTCCTTGTTCAAAAGACAGCCAGAAAAACACCACAAAAACCAAAATATCACCACCGTAAGCATACGATCGCGCACCACTTTGGTATAACGCATAATGCGACTGCCCACTACAAAAAAAGAAAGCAATAAGAGCAACAATTACCACTACGTATTGCCCTTTTTAGGCTGTCAGTAGCAGCCCAGCGGAACAAGTCTATTTTTCCATATTTTTGAGAGTGGGTCATTTAGCGCATAGCCCACCCCAACAATAGCTGTAAAGGCAATGAGCAATTTGTCTATTAAGGTAAAAAGGATTGCGTTTATCCTCGTCTTTAAGTGTCGTTTCTGCCTTAGCCGTTGTTTGTTGTTTTTTGCTCAGATGAAGGCACATTCCCTATTTTTCCCAAAAAGAGGTTTGGCAAACCAAAACTGAATCGTTCCCAAAAGCATAAAAATACCTGCCAAGCCAAAGCCCCAGCTCCAGCCAATACGTTCAGCCAAATAGCCGCAGAGCATCATTCCAAAAAGCCCCCTGAATTAACCCCCATATAGAAAATTGTATAAGCAGCATCCTTTTTCAGGCAAATACTTGTACATTTCCGAAACAAACGACACCATATTAGGGTTTAAAGAACCCTGTTCCTATCACCAGCAATGCCAGTCCCAAGTAAAGTGATTTTTCAGTTTCAAAAAGCCATCGAAGCGTGCCCCATTGTAATTATCACAGCCCCAATGATTACCGCCCAGCGGTAGCCTGTAAGTTTATCAGCTATGATACCCCCAATATAGGCGTAAGGTAAAGCAACATTACATAAGTACCAAAAAGAGCCCCAGCGTTTTCTGTGCTCCAAGCCCAACCAGGATTATAACCAATAAGCGTCATTGTCAAAAAAATTGACAAGCAATACCCGCATACCGTAAAATGAAAAACGCTCCCACATTTCAGTGAAAAAAACAGTACAAATAATCCCGCTGGATGCCCCAATACCTGAGCATCAAAAATCGTCTTATTACTCTTTTTTCTGTCATATTTATGTAAATAATGTTTAGTTATTAATTAAACAAGTTCCAATTGATACCCAGTCGCAGTATAAAGTCCCTATAAGGTTGGGTTGGCGTACTGTAGTAGCGATACGGATTGCCCAAAGGCATCCAGCTAATATTACTAATAGGCACTTGCCATTGTTCCAATGAAAAGAAGATACGCATTGTACGCACTTTGGCATTGATAAATAAGTCAAGAGCAGGAAAGTTGCCTATTTTTCCTTTCCGTTTGGGTTGCGTATTCACCCAATAGCGGATTGTATTCATTAGCGTAATATTTTGTGAAGTAATTCAGTCCGATGCCCGCTTTGCAGTATCATTGCTCGCTGAAACATCGGCGTTTTTGATGTACAAACTATTGCGAGTTACTATTGTAGGCACATTCAGCACCTTGCTGTCCTGCACCACCTGTTGGTACAAAATAGTGTTATCAAGTCCAAACTTGCCCACCCTGATGTCTTTGTACAATTTCAGTTGTAAGTATTGTATGTTGCCACTATATTGCTGCGGACGTACAATGCCTCTACCTTCACTTGCAAAATAAGTGTAATTATTAATATTTGTAATGTCCAAATGCGCTTCCCCCATTGTGTACGCACGCTCCCGTAAAGAGTTTGGTAGTTTTCTTTTTCAAAAACTATCGTAGTTATTCCAGTTAAAACGCTTGTAATCACTTTGGTAAAGCAAAAAGTTAAAGTTAGGCATCGCCGAGTGTAGTGTCATTCCAGCCGATAGCTTATTTTCAGCGTTGAAAGCATAAGCCAACATTGCGGCAAGGTGCGTACCCGTCATTTTGCCAATAAAAGTCTGTTCCCCTGTGCATCTATGCTAAAACCCTTCACCTTTTTGTGCCATTCCATCCCCAAACTCATATCTGTATCCTTTATTTGGCGGCGTTGCAATACCCCCGATACGTAGTAAGCATTAGGGAAAAAAATAGTTGTAATGGTACGCGTTTGCAAAGAGGAATGTTTTGCCCAAATAAGGCAATTCCACTTCCACCCCCAGTTTGTTAGTCATTTTTTCTCAGGTTTACACTATCCAGCAAACTTTCACTCACAAAAGCATCACCCAAAAAAACTATTGCTACGGCTTTGTTTAAAGTTGTAGTGTTCTTTTCATAGCTAAAAAGATGCCTAAAGCGCAACTGTTTATTAGTTTTTAGCGAGTCCGAAGTACGCAATAAAGCATAGTCGTGTTGCAGAAAAAAACGCTTGCTTTCGCGGTTATTTTTCAGCGTCCAATAAGTTGATATTTATAGTAGCGCGGTTTTTTAAAAACGCGTTCCCCCCTTCAAACTGACTGAGGGTAACAATCCCCCGTTCTCTTGGCTATAAGTGTCGTTAGTAGCGTAATGCGTAAATACAGTGTATTTTTTGTTGGCAGATACATAGCTGAAACCCGTCCTAAAATTACCATTACTCACAAGGGCACGCCTATATTTTCCCAGCGAACGCAATCCCCTATAAGCTATAAAAAAATTAAACTGAGGCGTTAAGTTAGCCGAGAAAAGCACATCTAAGTTCTGCCCCTGTTCCATACCCGTTTTGTATGAAAAATTGCAGAAACAGGCGTAGGGATATAGTAATAAGTAATCTCTTCAGGAGTTAGGGTACAGCTGTTTTTTTAGCCGTAGCCCCCATATCAGGCAAGTAAGCACGCCTTCTAAAATCGTAGCTAAGCGAGTTGTAAGGTTGCGCCATATTACCCATTGGCATTTTGCCAAACAAATCCTTTTGCCAAGCATTGTTGCGGTAATATTTCGCCATACTTATAGAAGTGTCTATAACAGTAGTATCCCGCAAGTAAGTGATGATTTTGTAGTCATTAGCTGTAAAGGTAATACTGTCTTTTTTTCTTTTTTTAGGGCGCAAACTCTTAAAGCCAAGTCCCTCTTTATCACCATTATTGCGGTTGTTATCCCTGTTATAGCGATTGTCATACGAATTGTTGTAAGAGTCATTCTCATACGAATTGGTATCGTATGAATGATCCGAACTCTTATTAAAAACGCTTAATATCATCAATCTGCGCCCACGATATAGAGGGCAAACCCATAACGAGATAAAAAAATATAGAAAAAGATATTTTGTCCAATACATAAAAAAAGCTATTTGAGGGGCAAAGATACAAAATAATTATGAATTATTAATGATTAATTTTAATACAGAAGCTGCCCTGCCAATTCATAATTCATAACCCTTCTCACCCGTAATCTTTATTTTTAATTCGTTAGTATTAAAAATATTGTATCTTTGCACTAAATTAAAAAAGGTTATAAATATGAAAAAGACAAATTAAAAAAATTAGTGTTTTTTCTCTTAGTCTTTTTTTGTGCGCTTGTTCAAGTACAAAACACATCAGGAACAGGAGAGACAGGAAAGGGGCAAGATTCTGTAGTGTCTAACGAAAAAGAAAGTTTTTTTCAAACACTACAGTTGCCAAATTATTCAAAGAGTATGATGATATTTATAGAATTCCTCGTAGGGAAGATATTTTTAAAGGACGAGTATTCTTCTATAGAGGAGTTGTTGAAAAATATTTATCCTAATCGTTGGAAAAACAGTTGTAGAGAATAGTAAAGAGGAAATTAAAGAAGCAGAAAAAAATAGCAAAAACTAAATTTTTTTGTGCTAAAGATAGGGATGGATTTCTAAGGATATCTATTTTGGCATAGATGATCCAAAATATGATTTTTGCTATAATGTATATAGGGGATATTTATGTTTATAAAGTAGACAAATATTCAACAAAAGAATATATTGAAGAAGGAACCCCTTTTTGTATTACATCAGTCCCTTAGAGATAGTTTGGATATTAAATCATTAGGTTTAGACCCATCCTCCGAGAAGAAACTATTAGAAGCCCAAAACTATAAAGGGAATTTAAGACCAACGGAAAAAGGGAATACAAGACTTAGAGACTGTCCGAAAAGTTTTTAAAAAGTATGATTGCACCACGCACTTTGTCAAACTTTCAAAGTTTGACAAAGTTAATCGCTCTGATAATCAATTACTTTTTATTTACATTGTAGGGGCGATTGGCAAATCGCCCTCACAAGACTAAAAATTTTCTCGGACACACTCCAAAATGCAAATAAAAAGAGGATATCTTTTGTTAGACATCCTCTTTTTATTGTTACTGAGCCTATTAGAAAAACAATAGGCACTTTATATTACTTATTTTGCTCCTTTTCTGCTGTTATAACTACTATGCATTAGCTGCAAATTCATTTTTTAATCCTCCCATAAGCATCTTTCTCATATCTTCACGACTAATTTCGTGTTTTTTTCTGCTCTTGCCCTATCAATCATTGTAAAATACTCTTTCTCAGACATTGAAGAATCATCATCTTCTTCTAAAATATCTTTAACCATTAGATTTACATCAGTATATCCCTTTATAGAATGTCTGTTTTTCTCTCATCTCTACAAAAGCCTTATGGGTTTCCTCATTAGGAATAGATTTTTTTCTGTAGGGATAGTTTTTTTCTTACTATCTATTGGGGAAGTATCTAAAATAGTAGTTTTTATTTTAAGTCTTTCAAATAGATGTTGAATTATAGGAAAATCTGCATTACTAATAGTTGCTTGTATAGTTATCGCATTCATATCTCTATGTTTTTTTGCAAAGATAGTATATTTTTTTAGTTAAAAAAACAAAAATCTTACACTAAATTTAGCCACCCGGCAGATTCTACCGGTTCCCCCTTTTGAAGGGGGTAGGGGGATGTTAGCTTCTCTCCAATTCAAAATTCAAAAACAACTTCGGGAATAGCACCTCTACAGGTTTTTACCAACAAAATCTTAAGCGTAGCCCGTTGCCCACTTTTTGGGTGTACAAAGGCTACTGTGAACAAGGCTTATTGCTGGAAGGAAAAGCAATGGAACTCATCAAAACTGACCCTAACGCAACCCCTGAGACTCTGCGCTTTTTGAAGAAAACTTAAATAAAATGAAGGAGGTTAAATAATGTGCTAATTTGCCAATTTGAAATTATTTGCTATTTTTTTGTGGTGTTAATTCAATTTTTAAAAATAAGAATGATGTTAAAAAAATATGCTTTTTAATCGTAGGAATTGTATTTGTGGTATATATTTTTAGTAGGATGTTCTTTAACCAATGCTGTTGAGAAAAGAATTTCCGATGCAATCTTACCTTCAAAGTACAAAAAAATATGCGGATATTCATCAAGATTCTATTTCTTATGAAGGAAATACTATGGTGAAATTTAAAATGATGAGAGGTGCTTTTTGTCAATCAAAAAAATGAACTTATCGTAGGTGATGACAACCCCTTAGGTTACTTAAAAGTATGACGTTTATGCAAATGTTATTGATAAAATAGAAACCAAACAATCAGATGGTACAGAAAGTCTTTTAGATGGATTTTATGGAGATTATCTTATGGATTTTTAAGGGGAAACGTTATTGTTCTTGGTTAATAGACGGCGATAAGTCGTTTAAAAGCAATGGAATTAGTTCCTCATTCTGAAGAGTGGGATGAAGAAGCTCAGTATAACTTTTTACTTAACAGAGATAAAAGGTAAATCGCCTTATTACGATTTTGTAGATGGTAACTTTTTACTTTTTTTAAAGATAATAAATGGAGCTATTTTCCTGAAAAATATGTACTATTATCATATTTTTACATCTAAAAATATGGTTGGGGGAAGACTCTGATGAAAAAGAACTACAAGAAGGAAAATGTATTAGCATCTTCTCACGTGATAAAAAGAGAGTTTATGCCCAAAGAGAAAAGTAAAAAAAGCGCGATAAAATTATCCCTGAATATTTTTAAAGTAGAAGAAAGGGATGGTGATTGGGGTCTAATATTGGCGGTGGTTCTGGATCTTATCTTACCACTTGGAAAAATGGTATCTTCTTCTTTACACTACAAGTAAACGGACAAACTTTTTGGTCTTAAAAACAAAGAAAGTATCTATAATAGTCCTATTCGCCATACAAATGTAATGAAAGATAAGACCAATTACTTTCAGATGTACGGAGGTATTTTTGGAAAATTGTGGGAAATACGATGTCTATACTCACCCACAATTGAAATTTGCTTTTGTTCGCTCACAATACTTACTATCGTAATGACGTATTTATCATCAAAAATAGAGAATAACCATTATAGAACATACTCAAGTACAGCGTATTGAAAAACAGAAAGATACATTTATGCAACAAGCTGTTGCACAAATGGTAACAATAGAGAAAACTCTTTCTGTTGTATATAATATGGATATTTCAGAAATAGAAAAGATATTCAAAAAGTCTGTTACTACTCAAACAAATAGGAGGTCATCGACATACTCCCCAATTCTCTGTACTCATTCCATACAGTAACTTTTCGCTCTTTTCCTGCGGCACCAAGGGCAACCAATAGCGGATAGAAATGTTCGGTGGTAGGCACCGCTAACGAGGCATTCCCCGCTGGCGCGAGCTTGTAGCTCGTGCCTACTATAAATAGAGCTTGTAGCTCGTGCAAATTTGCCCGTGCGGCTCGCCCCCCATTACTCCCATTATTCCCACTACTCCCACTACTCCCATTACTCTCACAACTCCCATTACTCCCATTACTCCCATTATTCCCACTGCTCCCTAAAAACCGCCCGTGCGGCTCGCACCCCATTACTCCGATTACTCTCACTACTCCCACTGCTCTCACCCCTAAATTTGCTCATTTCCTAATTATACACTACCTTTTGCTCTATAATTTGCAAATTTAGAAATTTGCAAATCAACAAATTAAGAATGATGCTTTCATCTTCCCATTGTGTAAGGCACAATACAAGGAGTATTGTCTATTATTAAATACCTATCTAAAAATGAAAAAACTTATTTTTTTATTAACCCGTTGTGCATTTTAAATAATAGAGGCTTTTAGATTGTGGATTTCTCTATTTAATATAAACTTATTGATGTATTGTATCAATGTTAAAGATGTTATCTTGCTGAATATCAGTGTTTTAAAAACCTTCAAATGATTTTTGCATAATTACGTTTTTATCATAAATTGATCACACAGTTGGGAAAAATAAAGTCTCTATTCGTTTTTCGTTTTTTTAAAGAGCCTAAATTGAGGTCTGTAGTCTTTTTGATTAGTCCTTTTTAGGTGTATCTAATTGAATATTAGCATAGTTGAACAAATCTATTTGTACTTCTGCTGAGAGATAACCTTTATCCCCTATCAAAGTACAGTTTGACAATTGTTCTTTCACATCATTAAGATATCGGATATCGTGAACCGAAGCAGGACTCATATCGATAGACTGAAAAATTCCATTTAAAGAACAGATAGCGTGTAACTTATATCCATAATAATATAGCTTTTTGAGAAGCACAATAGCCAAAAATCAGGGCTTGAATAATCAAACTCCTTACATATATGTGAGCGTTTTGCTCTTGAGTTTTCACAGACTTTCAGAGGCATACTATCTACCATAAAAACATCTTCAAATTCGTTAAAAATGTTGTGCAATTTTAGTCCTAATTTGCTCTATATAAGGGAATAATTTTTCTTCTTCTACGATTAAAAACACTTCTTTCAATTTTTACTTTTGATAGATTCAGGTATTTTTCTAAACAACTGACACTCAGAATCTATACTCAAGTATTCAGCAGTTAGAGCTAAACTAACTACTTCTAAATCAGACATTTTAGGTTTTTCTTCTTTGATAATTTTTGAAGTTTCTTTCCAAAGAATTTTTGATAATACTTCAAGAATTTTTTTGTAACTTTGCTCCAAGTTGTTCATTATATTTAATTGTTTTGGAATTCAATCAAATATACGATTTTTTTAATCAAATGAACAACTTTTTTATTTTTAAAATCAAAATGCACAACGGGTTATAAAAGTAGACAAATATTCAACAAAAGAATATATTGAAGAAGGAACCCTTTTGTATTACATCAGTCCCTTAGAGATAGTTTGGATATTAAATCATTAGGTTTAGACCCATCCTCCGAGAAGAAACTATTAGAAGCCCAAAACTACAAGGGAATTTAAGACCAACGGAAAAAGGGAATACAAGACTTAGAGACTGTCCGAAAAGTTTTAAAAAGTATGATTGCACCACGCACTTTATCAAACTTTCAAAGTTTGACAAAGTTAATCGCTCTGATAATCAATCACTTTTTATTCACATTGTAGGGGCGATTGGCAAATCGCCCTCACAAAAACAAAAACTTTTCTCAGACACACTCCAAAATGCAAATAAAAAGAGGATATCTTTTGTTAGACATCCTCTTTTATTGTTACTGAGCCGCCTCGCTAATTCTACCCATTCCCCCTTTTTGAAGAGAAGTCCGCGAGCTGGTGCAGCGAAGTATGTGTTAAAGGAGAGATGTTAACTTCTCTCTCAATTCAAAATTCAAAAACAACTTCGGGAATAGTACCTCTACAGGTTTCTTTTACTAAGAAAATCTTAAGCGTAGCCCTACAAAAACCTACTCCATAACTAAAAAAATTGCAGCAATACAGCCCATAAAGTAAGTGCTCCTATTACCAAACTCCTGTTTTTTTAGCGCACTATCTATATAAATAATCGTAAAATACGCCATATAACACCACCAAAAGAAGCTAAACCCCATAAAAAAAGTGCTGTTATAGCTACCAAAAACCTATACTGAAGAGCGTAGGAAACCAAAAAGTAAGTTTCCGTGTGTGGGGGTGCCAATAGTTCAGTATGGCACGCGTTTGCCCAAATTTATTCACTTGCACCCTGAACTTGCCCCACGAAATACGCCTTTTGTGATAAACGTAAGCATTGGGAATAAAAGCCGTCTGAAAACCACCCCCACAAGCGGATAACCAAATCAGGGTCTTCACCTGGGTGTATACGCTTAAAGCCCTTCGTAGCTTCAAAAAGCTCGGCGCGAAAGCCCCATATTGAAGCTGCGAGGCTCAAAACGCTGTACGCGGCGTTTGTTGCCACGTATGCCCCCTGTGGTTAGCAAAAGAAGTCATAGCATAATTTATCGCCTTTTTGAATATCCGTAAATTGAGCATTGGCAGCATCAGCCCCGCCAAAGCAGTCCACATAGTGGTTTTGCAAGTAAGCGTCTACTGTAGCCAAGTAGTGCGGAGGCACAATACAGTCAGAATCTAAGATGATAAAATAGTCGTGTTTCGCCCGCTGCATACCGTAATTACGCGAATCCCCAGGACCCGTATTTGCTTTTGTGGTAATAGCTGATGTCCATTAAAGGATAGCGCAAGCATATAGCTTCTAAGGGCTGCGGCGAACCGTCATCTACTACCACCACTTCAAAATCATCATTGTATTGTTGCGCTGTCAAACTTTGCAAAAGCTCATCAAGCTCATCAGGACGGTTATAAATAGGAATGATAAAACTATACTTCATTGTTAAACTATTGTTAATTTTACACCTTGTTGTAACATACACGCCGTTTTACTCGTATAATAGGCAATGTAAGACACAATAAGAGTCTTATTTAAAAGTACAAATTTAAATATTTTTTTCTGAATGAGGCAATTAAAAATCACAAAACAGGTAACAAACCGCGAAACTGCATCACTTGATAAGTATTTACAAGAGATAGGCAGGGTAGATCTTATTACTGCTGATGAGGAGGTAGAATTGGCACAACGCATCAAAGCAGGCGATAATGCAGCATTGGAAAAAAAGCTCACAAAAAGCAAACTTGCGCTTTGTGGTATCGGTAGCTAAACAATACCAAAACCAAGGGCTCACCCTCCCCGACCTTATCAATGAGGGAAACTTGGGACTTATAAAAGCGGCTCAACGTTTTGACGAAACTCGTGGCTTTAAATTCATCTCCTACGCCGTGTGGTGGATACGCCAATCCATACTACAAGCGTTGGCAGAGCAATCGCGTATTGTACGTCTTCCGCTCAATAAAATTGGCTCTATCAACAAAATCAATAAGATGTATGCTTATTTAGAGCAGGCTAACGAGCGTGTTCCTTCGGCTGAAGAAATTGCTAAAGAGCTGGATATGTCGGTAAACGATGTAAAAGAATCGATGAAGAACGCAGGCAGACATATCTCTATGGACGCTCCTTTGGTAGAGGGTGAGGATTCCAACCTTTATGATGTGATACGTAGTAATGAATCACCCAACCCCGATAAGGAGTTGATGCTCGCCTCATTGCGTACCGAAATAGAACGCTCTTTAGAAACCCTTACCCTCGTGAGGCTGATGTGTTGCGCTTGTATTTCGGGCTTGGCGACCAGCACGCTATGACACTTGAAGAAATAGGTGAAACTTTTGACCTTACCCGCGAACGTGTGCGCCAAATAAAAGAAAAAGCCATACGCCGCCTAAAAACACCCTTCACGTAATAAAACCCTTAAATCTTATTTGGGAAGCTAAACAACCACCTTATATGAACTATCATTGGGATTTCAAACCGTTACCACCCTCGCAAATAATTGATACTCTTCGCCAAATAGGCTTTAAACCGCCTTTTGATACTTTGTTGGCACTGCGTGGTATTAGCACGCGCGATGAGGCTTATCACTTCCTGAACCCTTCATTACAACTGCTGCACAATCCTTTTCCTAATGAAGGGTATGCAACAAGCCATTGATAGAATACAGAAAGCTATCGCTGCCCAAGAGCGTATCCTCATTTATGGCGATTACGATGTTGATGGCACTTCGGCTGTCTCGCTAATGTACCGCTACTTCAGCAAGCACACTCCTCACTTATTTACGTATATCCCCGACCGCTATACAGAGGGCTACGGGGGTTTCTTTTTTCAAGGGATAGACTATGCCGCCGCTCAAGGCTGTAACCTGATTATCGCCTTAGATTGTGGCATCAAAGCAGTGGATAAAGTCGCTTATGCTACCCAAAAAGACATCGATTTTTATCATTGCCGACCATCATCGCCCTTCCGATGACATTCCCGATGCGGTTGCTGTTCTCGACCCTCACCAAGCTGATTGCCCATACCCTTACAAAGAACTTTTGTGGTTGCGGTTTGGGCTTCAAAATAGCACAGGCTTACCAGCAACACATTCAGCAACCCTTTGAAGAACTCCTCCCGCTACTCGATTTGGTAGCCATAGCCACTGCTGCCGATATTGTCCCTATGACGGGCGAAAACCGCATCCTGATGCACTTCGGTTTGCAACAGCTAACAATCAGCCTTCCGAAGGGGTAAAAGGCGCTTTTTGGGCAGCATCAGGGGAATATCAATACTAGTGATGTGGTTTTTAAAGCAGCGCCTCGTATCAATGCAGCAGGGCGGATTGAAAAAGGTATTTATGCAGTAAATCTTCTTACTGAAAATAATAAAAAAGAGGCTATCGATAAAGTGAAATTTATTGATAACCTTAATCAAGAACGTAAGGAATTGGATACTACTATCGCTGCCGAAGCACTGGCGGCTATTGAAGCTAATAACGAACAACAGCGTTATACTACTGTGGTGTTCAATCCGAAGTGGCATAAAGGGGTTATTGGCATCGTTGCCTCACGCCTTATAGAGCGTTATTATCGCCCTACGGTGGTTTTTACGCAAAGTGGTGATAAATACGCTGCTTCGGCACGCTCGGTAAGTGGTTTTGATATTTACGAGGCTTTAGAACAATGCCAAGACTGTATAGAGCAATTTGGCGGACATACCTATGCGGCGGGGCTTACACTTCGCCCCGAACAATACCCGCTCTTTAAAGAGACTTTTGAACGGGTAGTAGCTCAAACCATTCCCCCGATTGCCTTACACCTAAACTTCTTATAGATACTTATTTGCCTTTGCAACAGCTCAGCCTAAACTTATATAACAACATAAAACGCTTTGAGCCTTTCGGTCCTATGAATCTCAGCCCTGTGTTCTACGCCAATAACGTAGTAGATACAGGCGTTGCTCAATGTATAGGCAAAGACAATAGCCACCTGCGCCTAAGCCTTCGCCAAGTAGGCACCCCCAAATTCTTCTCAGCCATAGGGTTTCCATTTAGCCGATAAACTCCCTATAGTGCGCTCTGGTATTCCTTTCCAAATTGTCTATACTCTTGAAGAACAATATTGGAATGGTATCAGAAGCTTTGCAGCTGCAAATAAAAGATATTAAGCCTTAAGAGAGCGTACCACACCTTCTATTACACTGTCTATAGTAGGCACATCGGCAATGGTGAGGTCTTGCCAAAAAGTGTTGTGCCGTATCGGCAGTGGTGGTGCCTATACAAAATACCTTCTCGGTACGCACCAAATTGCAAATACAATAGCTTACAATTGCCGAAGGGCTAAAAAAACAAGATAATATCGGGCTGCTCATCTATAATGCGCGGTGCAGGAACCGATTGGTAAGCTAATATTTCTTCTACATTGATAGCGTTTTCAGCAAAAAAAGTTGGGAAGGGTAGGTAGCTTGCTGGTGCCTACAAAAAAGCAATCTTCTCCATTTGCTGAAAGCGAGCTAAATCGGCTTTCATATAATCTACAAGCAAGGCAGCATAAGGCTCGCTGTGTTCTACCGTAAAGCCAGCTTCGGTAAGCAGTTCGGCTGTTTTTTGCCCTACACATAGCACGGGTACGTTTTTTAGCTTTTCAGCTTCGGGGTGTTGCAAGAAGCTATTCACAGCATTTTTTGCTGGTAAATACCAAAGCACTATACGGAGGGTTTAGCTCCTTAATTTTTTTACAGGCAGTGTTCTGATAAAATCGTGTTCTACAATAGTAACACCTTGTGCCAATAGCGGTGCTTTTTTTGGGCATCGCTTAGTTTTTGTTGATAATACAATCATAATTGTTTTTATTGTTAATTTGTTATTTACCGATATGTAAAAAGCTGCCCAAGTATTTTAGGCAGCTTTGTTTTTTTAGTAGGTTTAAAGAGGAGTCCCTTCTTTGGTTTTAAAACGATATTCTAAATAAGTATAAGCGTCTCGAGGGTAACACCTTTATCCATCGCTTGTATTTTTAAAAACCATTTAAAACGGATAGAGAACAGACCCTTAGTAATATAAGCCGCTATAAAAGGGTGTGCGTTCAGCACAATTTGCCCTTTATAGGCTTCCTCCTTAATAATGCTTTCAAGTTCTATGTTGATTTTATCAATCAGAACGATTGGGGCTTCTATTTCACCCTCTTTGCTTGGATTTTTCTTCTTTGGTTTTTAATGTTGAGTTCTTGTCGCACTCGTTGCCTTGTAATTTGTATCAATCCAAATTTGCTAGGAGGGAGTATTTTTGTGTTTAGCACGGTCTTCAGCCATTTCATCGCGTAGGTGGTCAAATAGGATACGCCTATTATCACTATTGCTCATATCAATAAAATCTACCACGATGATACCTCCCATATCCCTTAGGCGTAGTTGTCGTGCTATTTCGGTAGCTGCTATCAGGTTTACCGATAAAGCGGTCGCCTCTTGGTCGTTATTTTTTTATTGGAGTGGTTGCCGCTATTCACATCTATCACGTGCAGTGCCTCGGTGTGTTCTATCACTAAGTAAGCCCCTTTAGGCATTGATACTGTACGCCCAAAAAGCAGTTTTTTTATTTGCCTTTCTATGTGAAACTTCTCAAATATAGGTACCGATGAGCGATAAAGTTTCACTATATTTTTCCTTTTCGGGGGCTATTTCTTGCACGTATTTTTTTATTTGCTCATACAATTGTTCGTTATCTACTTGTATGGCAGTAAAGGTGTCGTTAAACATATCGCGCAATATTGCACCTGTTCTGTTCACCTCGCTCATTACCTTCGAGGGGTAAGTTGCTTTTTGGATTTTTTTCGGCACATTAAAACCCAACGATTGAACAAATTTTGTAAATCTTTGTCTAATTCCGCTACTTTTTTTACCTTCGGCTACGGTGCGTACTATCACCCCAAAGCCTTTAGGGCTTAATGCTTTGCAGTAACTTTCTGAGGCGTTCCTTCTCGGTACGGCTTCCTATTTTTTTGTGAAATAGAAATGCGGTCGGAGAAAGGCACTAATACCAAATAACGCCCCGCAATAGAGAGTTCAGAACTGATGCGAGGTCCTTTTGGTAGAGATAGGCTCTTTTACGATTTGTACCAATATAGGTTGATTGGGTTTCAGCACATCGGCTACAGTACCGTTTTTTTGTCAATATCGGGTTCTAAGGGAAAGTCCTTTAAGGAAAAAGTCTTTTTGTTTGCCCGATATTACTTGTTTCAGGAACTTGAGTAGTGATGATAGCTGAGGTCCTAAATCGTGGTAATGCAAGAAAGCATCTTTTTCGTGCCCTACATTCACAAAAAGCAGCGTTTAGCCCTTGTATAGGCTTGCGCACTTTTGCCAGCATAATATCTCCCACGCCAAGCCCATCGGTATCTTCTTCTTTGTGAAGCTCAATAAGCCTACCGTCACGCAACAAAGCAAAAATCTATGTAAGAGGAACCAGAACGTATGATTAATTCTTTTTCCACTTTGTTGGATTTTTAGTTAATAAATCAAGGTACTTGTTATGGCATTATATTCACAATACTATGCTAAATAATACCACTAATTTTAAGCAAGAAAAAGTAGTATTACACTACTTTTTTTCTTTTTTTGTGACGATTAGCTCTCGCTCTTTTTCTTACGTTTGTGGTTAGCCACTTTATGTCTTTTTCTCCGCTTGGCATAACTTAATTATTTTTTTATATGATTATTAATTTACTTGTACTTTTTTTCTTTACACCTTCTACAAAACACTTTGGCAGGCTTGAATGAAGGTATGTTGTGTGCAGGGTATTTTCAAGGTTGTATTTTTAGAAATATTACGACCTGTTTTTCTGCACGGGTTTTGATAATAAAGCTTCCAAAACCTCTTAAATACACGTTTTTCTCCTTTTTTTCTAATGAGTTGATTACCTCTTGCATAAAGTTCTCAACTGTTTGCTGAACTTCTGTTTTATCAAGACCCAATTTTTTTCTGAAATCTTTGATACAATCTCTGCTTTTTGTCATAGTTATATTTTTTTATATGTATATTCGTCTGTGGCAAAAATCTTTTTTTCAGGGTGCAAAGATAGTAATTAATTATTTAATAAACACTATGTTAGCATATCTTTTTTTATCCCTTTATTTTTCTGAGTTATCATAAATAACTTATATTCAGTTATTTACAAAAATCCATCACCTCTGCAAAAATCGTCCCAAAAGTTAGGATACGATTTGCTACTACCCCTATATCGGCTATCTGAAAGTCGGTTTTAGTAATAAAGGGCGAATGCCATTGCCATACGGTGGTCGTTATAGGTGCTGATACTCACCCCACTACCCAGCTGTGCCCCCGCTGCCAGTTCTAAACTGTCTTCTGTAATAGTTACCGTTGCTCCCAATTTTTTTCCATCTCGTTTTTCAGAGCCTGCAAACGGTCGGTTTCTTTTTATTTTTTTAGGGTGTGCAAGCCTGTGAGGGTAGCCCCAATGCCCAAGCCTAAGCAAGTTACCGCAATGGTTTGCGCAATATCGGGGTGTTGTTTAGGGTGTGCTGTGTAATGAGCGGTTGTAGGGGTGTTTACTTTTTTTCAATCACAAGGGTAGTTCCTTGAAAAAAATAGTGCGTACGCCCAGCGGGAGGTATAATTGCTGCAAAGCGCTGTCGCCCTGCAAGCTATCTTGTTTGAAGTGTGATAATTTTAGCTGAGTGCCCACTTGCGAAAGTGCCACGCAACTATACCAATACGATGCCGATGACCAATCCGATTCCACCTGCCAATGGTCATGCAGCAGTTCATCGCAAGGCTTTTACTATAATGGTGCGCTCATCTACAAACTGCGCCACATTTTCGCCCAGCATATATTGCAGAAAAACGCACCGTCATTTGCAAATATGGCAATGAGGTGATTTCGCCTGTGAGGTTCAGCGTCAGTCCTTTAGGGTAATGAAGGGGCAATGAGCAGTAGTGCCGAAGCGTATTGGCTACCTACATCGCCGCGCAAACTCACTTGGCTGCCTTTTAAGGCTCGCCCTCTGATGCGTAGTGGAGGGTATCCTTCGTTTTTGGGTATAAGTAATATCAGCTCCCAATGCCCTGAGTGCCTCCACCAATACGCCTATAGGGGCGTTCGCACATTCGTTCAGAGCCCAATAAGGTAAGGTCTACCCCTCGCTGGGTAGCAAAATAAGCTGTAAGAAAAACGCATTGCTGTTCCTGCGTGATGTACATCAAATAGCGGACTCATATTGAGTAGTGCTTTTTTTGGAAGATGCGAGTGTCATCGGCAATAGCGAGGTTGCCGATAGTCATATCGGGGAAGAGTGCTTGCAACAGCAGTGCGCGGTTACTTTCCGACTTAGAGCCTGAAAGCAATAATGATAGAGTGCTCATATTAATTATTTTTGGAGTGCAAAGATAATAAATATTTTTTGATATGACACTTTATCCTTCGTTGCGAGCCGCACGGGCTTCACATACTCGGCTCCGCTTATCCTTCGTCACATACTCGGCTGCGCCAGCTCACCGACTTTCCTTCGCTTATCCTTCGCTCAACCTTCGCTCAACCTTCGCTCAACCTTCGCTGAAGGTTCGGAGGAAAGCTCGGAGGAAGCTCGGAGGAAGCTCGGAGAAACAAGTGGAGGCAGGGGGTGTATAGTTTGTACTTTTTAAATGCTATAAATCAGCATATTACAATATGGAGGTTCGTTAAAATGAAAAACATTGTTATTTAAAAATATTTTATACTTTTTGCAGCAAATTTTCTAAGAAAGAAGGTCTTGTAGTTCAACGGATAGAATAGAAGTTTCCTAAACTTTAGATCCAAGTTCGATTCTTGGCAAGACCACATTACCTTATAACTTTTTATTAATGAAGGACTTAAACGTATACATAGAAGAATTACTATATAAAAAGCCAATGTGTGATCATACCTCGCTTTGGTGCTTTTTATATCCAATAGAAAAATCGGCAACAATTGCCGATGACAAATCATTGCCCCACCAAAACGCGAATTAACTTTTAACCCCTAGCCTTAATTCTAATGATGGATTGCTTGTAAAATACGTATCGGAACAATCGGGCATAGACTATAACCTTGTTGAAGATTATATAAACCTTGCTGTAGATGGCTGGAAACGCATTTTACAACAAAATCAGCCATTGGTGCTGGATAAAAATAGGCACTTTGCAACAAATAGGTGAAGGACGTGTTTCTTTCACCCCGCAGATGATGTAAATTATCTTACCGACTCGTTCGGTATGACTCCTTTTATACCTCACGAAATCCCTAATGCGAGTATGCAAACAAATGAAATAAAAACCCACACTTAACCCTACCCATACCCTACCACCTGAAGAAGAAAATGCCTTTGGTAGAAAGCCCAATCACTCAGGATCTTACTCCCGAAATTCCTACCGACAAAGGTAAAAAGCTAAAAAAAGAAAAAAAGTAGCAAAAGGCGGCTTTAAGCTACGCCCTTATGTGAAATATACTGCTGTAGCTGCTGTAGGGGCTACTTATCTTGGCTTATGGGGCTTACCTTTTCTTTGGTGAAAAGATAACTAAAGAAGGAGGCGAGGCTGATAACCAATTTGTAGTAAATGACAGCTTGGTGCAAGAACGCCTCAACCAAAAACTGAGTGAGGCTGGGGTATTTACGCCTCCCATTACGATGCCTACTGTGCCTATGCCTGTAGAAAAAGTGAAAGTAAAAACAAGTACTAATGCAGCTGCTACCGAAACCAAAACTACTACAGCAGCAAGTAGTGGTAGTACCGCATCGGCAGGTAGTAGCAATAGCGGTAGTAGTGCAGGAAGTACAGCATCGGCGAGGTAGTAACAATAGCGCTAGTACTGCCGCTACAACAAATGGTGGCAAGGGCGGTAGCAGTAGCAACAGTGCTATGGCAAGCAAGAAATACCAAGTGATAGCAGGGGCTTTTAAAGAAGATAAAAATGCCCAAAAACGCGTGAAAGAACTGCATAAATTAGGGCTATAAATCTGCTTTTGTATTGGGGGTTAATGCTAAAGGATTGGTGCAAGTGAGCTATGGTGGCTTTGATACTATGGACGAAGCTAAAGCACTGCAAACTGAGATTAAAAATAATAAAGAGAAAAAGAAACTTGACGGTGGGTGGATACTCACACAATAAATATGGAAAAGAAAACACCTTCGGCATCACGCACTGTGATGACCGATTTGGTATTGCCTGGTGAAGCTAATCACCTAAACGCTATGTTTGGGGGCGAACTGCTTTGCTCGTATGGATAGAGCAGCAAGTATTGCCTCGCAAAGGCATTCAGGCTGCGCTACAGTAACAGTATCAGTAAACCACGTAGCTTTTACCCATAGTATTCCTGTGGGAAGTGTAGTAACCGTAGAGGGCTGCGATATCACGAGCTTTCTCCAGCTCTATGGAAGTGTATATAGATGTGTGGATGGAAGATATGCACGGACAACGGCTAAAAAGCTACTGAAGCTATATACTCATTTGTAGCGGTAGATCACAGTGGAAAACCTGTGAAAGTACCCGAACTATTGCCTGAAACTCCCTTAGAGCACGAACGCTATCAGGGTGCCCTACAGCGTAGGCAACTTAGCCCTAGTGATAGCAGGCAAAATGAGCCCTCACGATGCTACCGAACTAAAAGCACTCTTCACCGAATTAGAAAGTGTAAAAAGGCTAAGAATTCATACAATGACCCTATCGGAAGAAAACTATCTGAAAACCATTTTTTCATCTGTACCAAGAGGAAAAAAAGAACCGGTATCTACCAATGCTATAGCCGAAAAGATTGGCTACCAAACCATCATCGGTTACCGATATGATGAAAAATTGGCTACCAAGAACCTTATTAACTACCAAAAATACCAAGGTGTAACACTCACCGAACGCGGAATGAAAAAGCGACACTTATCGTGCGCAAACACCGCCTTTGGGAAGTGTTTTTGGTAGAAAAACTTCATTTCTCTTGGGACGAAGTGCACGATATAGCCGAAGAACTTGAACACATACAATCGGAAGTACTTATTGATAGGCTTGATGCTTTTTTTGGGTTCTCCAGATAAAGACCCTCACGGCGACCCTATTCCCAACAAAGAAGGTGTATTTTACAACACTATTAAAACTTTGCTAAGTGAGCTTGACAACGGCGATAGTGGTACTTGTGTGGCTGTGAAGAATACCTCAAAAAGAATTTCTTTGGTATATTTAAGCAAAATGGGCATTGCTTTAGGTAACAGAATAACAGTAGTGAGCAAAGAACCCTTTGATAATTCAATGACGATACGCATTAATGATAAGATAATACAACTCTCGGCAATGGTGTGCCGTAATATCTACATCAATTAAAATTATGAAGAAAGTATATATCATATTAGCAGCCCTGTTATTAATAGTAGCTACTTATTTTATCTATAAATATTACTTTGCAATTGATTTTTGAAGAGGTAACTGTAGAACGTACTACCGAAAATTGCGAGGATAATTGTTTCTCTGTAAATCTTAACTACCTCAAATGTAAAGGAGCAAGCGAATTTGCTACTAACTTCAATAAAGAAAATAGAACTGCAAATAGCTAATTTCTTACTCTGTAATGACGATGACTCATTGCAAATAGATGACGTGAGTATAGAAAAAGCTCTTGATAACTTTTTGAGTGATTATAACAACCTACACGAGCACTTCCCTAATATCCCTGCCTATGAGCTTACCCTCACCGATAGTATTATGTGGCAAAACGACAAGATGCTATCGCTCATCTCAAATCGCTATTCTTTTACAGGGGGTGCCGATGCTGTACAAAAAAAGTGTACATAAACTTTGCTTTTGGATAACGGTGAGGTAATCACCAATGAAAACCTCTTCACCGATGAAGATAAAGTACTCGCAATAGCCGATAAATACTTCAGAATAGCACACGATACTGCCCAAGTAGAATCTCTTGATGGTAAAGGTTTTGACTTTGAAGACGGCAAATTCCGCTTGCCCTAAAAGCATAGGCGTAGGTAAACAAGGCGTATTATTGTTTTTATGAACCTTTTGAGATTGCGCCTTACTTAGACGTACCTTTTTGAGGTAGTTATACCAATGGAAGAGGTAGAAAAATACCTTACTTTTTTTCATCTAAATAAAAAAACAATTCACGTGGAAGAACAACTAAATGACTTATATAACCAATTAACCAATTTAAACGAAGTAGAAGGACTGCGCTTTTTGGCGGCTCAGTTTCCTGATGAGATAGTCTTCTACCAGCTTTGGGCTTGAAGACCAAGCTATTAGTCATTTGATACTCGCCAATGATATTCCTATAAAAATATTCACGTTGGAAACGGGGCGTCTCTTTAGCGAGACCTACTCGGTATGGGAAAGCACCAATGAGCGCTACCATACCCATATTATACCCTACTACCCCGAAGCTCAGGCAATAGAAAAAAACACGTAAAGGATAATGGACCTATGGCTTTTTATCGCTCAGTAGCCTTGCGCAAGGAGTGTTGCCATATTAGGAAAGTAGAGCCGCTTACGCGAGCTCTCAAAGGCAATAAAGTATGGGTAACAGGTATCCGTGCCGAGCAAAGTAACGCCCGCAAAAGATTTGCCCTATTAGAATGGGACGACACCTACAAGCTGTTCAAATACAATCCTCTTCTGCATTGGACGTGGCAACAAACCAAAGATTTTATCAAAACGCACAATATACCTTACAACGTGCTGCACGACAAAGGCTTTGTGAGTATAGGCTGTGCTCCTTGCACACGCGCTATCAAAGAAGGTGAAGATTTCCGCGCAGGACGCTGGTGGTGGGAAAGCAATAGCAAAAAAAGAATGCGGATTACACGAACATAAATAGCATTATATCGTGAGAAACTATCTCCTTTTTGCCTTAAAGCTACCAATCAGCACGGGGTGCATTCTCCTTTTATATTTAGTTTTTGTAACCCGATGCTTGTATAACAAACACTTAGTAACCCCTGCCGATTTTTCCACAAACCACTCCGCTTACTACAAAGCAGTATATTTTATTACTGAAAAGTATTCGTTACTTTTCAGCCCAAGCGCGTATTCACCGATGATCCTTTGCTGCAAGAAGCTATGACAGCTTTTTGCCAACCTCAATACAACCCTGCAGCAAAATTCGTATGATTATCTCTTTATCAATGGCAATTACGCTACGTACGAGCCTTTTTTTAGGGTGATATGCACAACGATAGCGTGCTGGTTATCAACGGGCTACAGCAAAAAAGCCGCTATGCCCTTTGGCAACAGCTCACCCAAAACCCTCAAGTTACAGCCTTTGTTGATGTCTATACACAAGGCTTTGTATTTATTCGCAGAGAGCAACCGCATCAAGGATTTATGATAAGGTATTATCACATAAAAACTACCCGAAAAAGCTATAAAACTTTTTCGGGTAGTTTTTTATAGGCTTTTTAGCCAACTACTTTCCTAATAAATAAGCAAAAATAAGCGGAGCTACGATTGTAGCATCAGATTCTACTATGAATTTAGGAGTGTTGATGTCCAATTTTTCCCCAAGTAATCTTCTCATTAGGTACAGCTCCTGAATACGAACCGTAGCTAGTAGTTGAGTCTGAAATTTGGCAGAAATACGACCAGAAAGGCACATCTTCCCATTCCAAGTCTTGGTACATCATTGGTACAACACAGATAGGGAAATCACCATGATACCTCCACCTATTTGGAAGAAGCCAACCCCTTTACCGCCTGAGTTTGCACGATACCACTCAGTAAGGTAAATCATATATCTATACCTGTTTTTACTGTCGAAGCCTTTAGGTTGCCTTTTATCACGTTTGCAGCAAAGATATTTCCTGTAGTAGAGTCTTCCCAACCTGGGCATACAATAGGCAAGTTTCTTTCAGCAGCTGCCAATATCCAAGAGTTTTTAGGGTCTATTTCGTAGTATTGTTCCAATACCCCCGATTTCACTACCTGATATAAATATTCGTGAGGGAAGTAGCGTTCGCCTTTGCTTTCAGCAGCGTGCCACACATCTTCCAAGTGTTTTTGCAAGCGGCGGAAAGCCTCTTCTTCAGGAATACAAGTATCTGTTACGCGGTTGTAGTGTCCTTCCAAAAGCTCCCATTCTTGTTGAGGTGTAAGGTCGCGGTAGTGAGGTACACGCTTGTAATGAGAGTGTGCCACGAGGTTCATCACGTCCTCTTCAAGGTTTGCACCAGTGCACGAAATAATATCTACTTTTCCAGCGCGTATCATTTCGGCAAGCGATATTCCCCAGCTCGGCAGTACTCATAGCTCCTGCCAAAGCCACCAACATCTTTCCACCTTCAGTAAGGTGTGTTTCATACCCTTTTGCAGCGTCCACTAAGGCTGCCGCATTAAAATGCAAAAGTTACTCTCAATAAACTGAGAGATAGGTCCTTTACTCATCTTATCAATTATTAATTAGGTTGCAAATATAGTTATAATATTTCAATATACCAAATCTTATTAGTTCACCTCCAGTGAACGCTCTTCATCAAAAGCCGTCAGGAAGCGTAAAAAACCACCGTATAACGCCCTTTGGGTAGGTAAATATTCTCATCGGTAGCCGTGCGCAAGAATATGCGTTGCACTACTCTTTTTCTGTAAGCTGTTTTGCCTGCTTCCGAAATAGTTAGGTTATACGGAATATAATTAAAACCTTTATTTGTCTTATACACCCATTCTTGCAGCGTAACACGCCCTTTCATAACCTTTATTGGGATTTCTTTTGCCAGCTACCGAAGCAAACCCCAACAGATGCACTTGCGGTTTTACGGGCGTTTCCACTCATTGGCAGCATTTCCCCATTGTGCCGAATAAGCAATAGTAGTAGGAGCTTCCAGCGGGTAAAACTCTTGCGAAGTAATAGCTATGCGCAGCTCTTGCATCATCTTGATAGAAGTACTATACACCCCACTACCCAATGTAGCCACTTGCATTTCGCCCGTGTTCTCGTTTATATAAATATCACGTATTCCCGTTTCGGGTAAGCCCTTGCTAAATGCCTGCCAGCTTTCGCCCAAGTTGAACGATATATAAAGCCCGTTATCGGTACCTACATACAAAATCTGCCCGTTGATAGGGTCTTCTTTCACCACATTCACCCGTCCTTCGGGAAGGTTTGAGCGAATGTCCGTCCAGCTTTTTCCGTTGTCGTTACTCATAAACACAAAAGGCTCAGCTACCGTTTTATCGGTAGCAATGAGTGTAGCTATCACACGGTTGCGCTGGTGGCGTGAAGCAATTAGGTGATTTACTCGCAAGGCACGCGGGAAAGCATTGTAAATCTTTCGCCACGTAACCCCACCGTTGTCGGTAGTGTAAATCATTCCGTCATCACTACCCGTGTATAGCAAAGCCAAACATAAAAAGGCGACACCGCAATTGCCGAAATCGTTCCGTAAGGTCTATTGCCTTGCTTGCCCCCATTGGTGAGATCGTCCGAGATAGTACGCCAATTCTTACCCCTATCTATGGAAAGATGCAATTTATTGCTGCCTGCAAACATAATATCTTGATTTTTGTGCCGAAATTGCCAGCGGGATACGATTGCCAAAACCGCAAAGGTGCTTTGTTCTCACCGTAAAACAAGTTCCCCCAATCCTCTTTGGGTGTCAAGCTATTGTCTAAATTGGCTATTTGCACCGCTTGTGGTACATTCTTCGGTTCAAAGCTCTTTCCGTTGTCATACGAAACCAACAAACCATTATTGGTATTGCAAAACAAAGTGCCACCTTGCATATAAATACCCTCATAACGTTTCTCTAAACTTACGGGCTGCTTGCTACGCCACGTAGCACCCCCATCTACTGATTCCAATAAAGGGTATCCTCCTATAAACAAAATGGTCTTTATTGCTATCCTCTACTGCTATTCCGCCAAAGAACTCACCATCTTGGTAATACGTATCGTTTAGCGTAGCGAATGCGTTTTTTCCCAGCGCAATCCCCCATCTTTGGTGCATACACTTCGGCACCCACTACTTCTTTGGGGTTCAGCTGCAAATAATTCAGCAAGCGCGAAGGCGAAGTTACTTCCGCAGCAATCATATCTTTTTAGCTGTTGCGCTTTTGTATTTGTGATTCTCACCAATATTTGCCAGAAAAAAACTCCAACCGCTGATTGTCCAACGCCAAAAAGTCCGTTTTACTCATTCCTTCAAAATCATTAGCCGAAAGATGAATTTTTATACGCCTTTTGCAACTCATTATCAGTATTATTTGCTTTTTTTATAGTACGGTTATCTACCACAGCATAGTAAGTGTTTTTTATCAAAGAGCCACCCTATTTTTCCTATTCGGTTCCCCTCAAGAAAGCCATTTCCACTGATTTTTGTTCCACGTATCGCCCCCCATCTGTACTTTTGTAAATAGCGCTATTGCTGCCAAAAAGGCACACTTTCCCACTCGCTGTTGTTGCATTCCCAAGCGGTAGCCAGCAATACAGCCCCGTCTTCTGAAGCTACCAAGCCACTTACCCCCGTGCGAGTACTCAAAGCCAATTTCTGTTGCCACGTTCTGCCCCCGTCAGTAGTTTTTAAAAATACCACGTTTGTCGTCTCCTTTGTAAAGGTTGCCCATAGCCGTTAGTAGCATTTCCTGCGGATTATTGGCATTTAAATAAATCCCACTGCTGCGTTCAGCAGGTACCGCCCCACGAAACTCAGTAGTCGCACCCCAGTCAGCCGATACAAATAAGCCGTATGGCGTAACAATAGCCAGCACACCGCGCTGCCAATCCACCGCCAGTGCACGTACCTGCATTGTAGGCATTGTAGTACATAGCGGTGCAAACGTTACCCTCCGTTTTTTTGTATGCCATATTCCCCCATCTTCAGGCGAAATAACAAATTCGGCACTATTTTTCTGATTTACACACAATGCCACCACACGGCTACCCGCAGCCTTTACCTGCACCCGTTCAAAAGGCGTTTCGCTCACCCACGAATTAGTTTTAAGTTCTTGTTTTTCCCGAAAAGATAGCGGCAAAAGCCACCTGCGCCTGCACACCACTCCCCATTACCAAGAGCCACATCCACGATAGAAAATATTTTTTTCATCATTACAAAAAGTTACAAGTTTGTTGTTTTATAGCACAATACCCTTCTGTCCCTTAACCCTAATAAATCGGCTATACCCAATTTATCCAACCGTCATCTTCAGAGCGAACCTTGAGCGAAGGAAAGTCGGCGAGCTGGCGCAGCCGAGTATGTGACGAACCCTCTTAGCTTTAATTTCTTTAAAAACGACTGCAAAATTACAGTAATACCTTTGCCCCTTTCAAACTAAATATTCAATACAATGGAAAAACGGAATTTATGCTAAAATAACCACTGCCAAAGGGGATATTTTAATCCAACTTACCTACCAGCTTACCCCCGCTACTGTAGGAAACTTCGTAGCACTTGCCGAAGGAACTATGAAAAACACCCAAAAACCACTCGGCACACCTTATTATGACGGACTTACCTTTCATCGTGTGATTCCTAATTTTTATGATACAAGGCGGTTGCCCGCTAGGTACAGGTACCGGCGACCCTGGTTACCGCTTTGATGATGAGTTTCACCCCTCATTAAAGCACGACAAGGCAGGCGTCATATCAATGGCAAATGCAGGAGCAGGAACTAATGGTAGCCAATTTTTTTATCACTCACCTCCCTACACCTTGGCTCGACAATAAGCATACTGTCTTCGGACAAGTAATTGAAGGGCAAAACGTAGTAGATGCCATTGCTCAGGGTGATAAAATTGAAAAAAATAACCATCATAAGAGTAGGCGAAGAAGCTGAAAAATGGGACGCTCTTAAAGCCTTCAATAGTTTAAACGAAGCCAAAGCCGCACGCCTTGCCGAGCAAAAACGCAAAAACGAAGAAGCCTTCGCTAAAGAAATAGAAGGTTTTGATAAAACAGAAAGCGGATTGTACTACAAAATTACCCAGCACGGCAATGGTAAAAAACCACAAGCAGGGCAAAAAGTAGCAGTACATTACACAGGGTATGCTTCTTGATAAATCAGTATTTGATAGCTCTTATAGTCGCCGACAGCCACTAAACTTTACCGTAGGGAGTAGGGCAGGGTGATAGAAGGCTGGGACGAAAGGCATTCTTTTTGCTTCACGAAGGCGATAAAGCACGCCTTGTAATCCCTTCCGACCTTGCTTACGGCGCCAGTGGTGCAGGCGGAGTAATCCCACCCCACGCCCCCTCATTTTTGATGTAGAGTTGGTAAGGTTAATGATTAAAGTACACTTTGGCAAAGCCCCAAGCTTTGCCAAAGTTTTTATATATTGATAATCAATTACTTTTTAGTAGTGCAAAAATGTTTCACCCCCTCTATTAACCATTAATCACAAACAAAAAGTAAGGTGCTGATTTTCAGCACATACAGAAAAAGAAGTGAAAATATTTTTTCTACAATCATAGCTAATTACAAATAAATAATTACCTTTGTACCTTAAATAGAGTGAATAAACAACAAATCAACTCTTTCACAAATCACATCAATGAATCCATTTTGAACAATTAGGGGCTCGAAACACCCATCCTCAAAGCCATTACTGATATGGGCTTTGAAACTCCTTCCGAAATACAACAAAAAAAGCAATCCCTACGCTACTTGGCGAAGATACCGATATGGTAGCTCTCGCACAAACAGGTACAGGCAAAACTGCTGCCTTTTGGCTTCCCTCTACTGCAAAAATAAATACTGATAGCAAACATACCCAAGGACTTATCCTTTCGCCTACACGTGAACTATGCTTGCAAAATAGCTTCTGAACTTAAAAACTATGCCAAATACCTCCCACAAATAAATGTGGTGGCTATTTATGGCGGGGCAAGCATTGACGATCAAGCTAAACAGCTCAAAAAAGGGGCACAAATCATCGTCGCTACCCCTGGTCGTATGCAGGATATGATCAAACGCAACTTCGTAGATATTACTAATATTAGCTACTGCATCTTGAGACGAAGCCGATAGAATGCTCAATATGGGCTTTTACGAAGATATCAATGCTATCCTTTCATACACACCCCAAGACAAAAAGCACGTGGCTCTTCTCGGCTACAATGCCCAATGAAGTAGCCAAAATTGCACGTAAATTTATGCGTAAACCTATAGAAATTACTGTAGGCACACGCAACCAAGCAAGTAATACGGTGCAGCACGAGTATTATTTAGTAAACGGGCGACACCGCTATTTGGCACTAAAACGATTGGCTGATGCCAATCCGATATATTTTTCAGTAGTAGTTTTGCCGCACCAAACGCGATACACAAGCTGTAGCCGAAAAAAACTTATTGAAGACGGTTTACAATGCAGCAGCATTACACGGTGATTTAAGCCAAAACCAACGCGATTTGGTAATGAAATCCTTCAGAGCAAGGCAAATACAAATGCTTTGTAGCTACCGATGTAGCCGCACGAGGCATGAGACGTAGATGATATTACCCACGTAATCCACTACCAGCTTCCCGATGAAATAGAAACCTATAACCACCGCGGTGGTCGTACAGGGCGCGCAGGTAAATCAGGGATATCAATGGTAATATTGCCCCAAAAAGTGAGATTAGAAAAATAAAAGAAATAGAACGCGTTATTGGGCAACATTTTGAGCAAAAACAACTACCTACAGGTATGAAATATGCGAAATACAACTGTATCACCTTGCCAATAACCTTAAAAATGTGAGGTAAACCCCGACATGAGAACTATTTACCTGCTATACACAAAGAATTACAAGATTTAGACCGAGAAACACTCGTAAAGAAAAATATTTTCAGTAGAATTTACTCGTTTTTATAACTATTATAAAAATGCCGAACACCTATCTATTTCCGATGAAGGCGGTACTAAAAACAATGAAACACATAGCGGCAACAGCGTACGCTACTTTATCAATATAGGTGAGCGAGATGGTTACGATTGGCGTACCCTTAAAGACTTCCCTAAAAGCAACGCTTAATCTCGGCAAAGACGAAGTATTTCAAGTAGATGTAAAGAATAGTTTTTCTTTTTCAATACCGAAAAGCAACCATACCGCTTTAGTGATGGATACCTTCAACGATTTCAGGTTGGATGGGCGTTTTATCAATGTAGAGATTTCAAATAAGGGAGCAGGACGAGGACGAGGTAGCAAGCGTGAAGACGAAGGGCGTAGCAAGAAAAAAATCACAAACCCAACAGCCGAAAAACAAAAAAACCATTGAAGCCTTTTGACAAAGTCTTTGGAGGGAAGAAAAAGAAGAAGAAATAACTTACGTTAATTTTTAAAGGAAAATATTTGGAAAGTAATAAAAAGATTTTTGTACATTTGCGCCGTTAAAAATTATTAAAAAATATTATTTTATATGGAAGCTTGGATTATTGCCGTTTTTCTTTATCGGCTATTTCTGTATCACTACTGAACATCAAATAAAAGTAGACAAAACTATTTCGGCTTTAGCTATGGCTGTCATTTGCTGGACGATACTAAAGGTTTGGAATATTGGTGTAATGCACATCGAGGGCAGCACTTTAGTTCCCGCAAGTGCAGATGCTGTGGGAAATGCTAGTGCTATCGACTCTGCTCTGCAACATCATTTTGGCTGAAACTGCCGAAATCTTATTCTTCTTGATTGGTGCTATGACCATTGTAGAGGTGATTGATATGCATCGTGGTTTTGAAATTATCAAGCGTATTATTCGTACCAAAAGTAAAGTAAAACTGCTGTGGATTATCGGTATTATCGCTTTCTTCTTATCAGCTATTATCGATAACCTTACTACTACTATTATACTTATCACTATTGTACGCAAACTAATCCCTGACCAAAAAGAGCGTATTTGGTATGCTTCACTTATTGTAATTGCTGCCAATGCAGGGAGGAGCTTGGTCGCCAATAGGAGATGTAACTACTACAATGCTTTGGGTGAAAAAAACAAAGTGAGCGCAGCTAAATTAGTAGAATATGTATTTATCCCTTCCACTATATGCTTAATAGTACCATTGCTTATCGCTTCATTCTTACCTGTCTTTAGAGGTAAAGTAGAAACAAATAGTAGTGATGAAGTTACTACTTACAAAAGTAGTATGCCGGTATTAGTAACAGGGTTTATTGCTATTATCTTTGTACCTATCTTTAAATCGGTTACACATTTGCCTCCTTATATAGGAATGCTCTTTGCCTTAGCTACAATGTGGTTTGTGGGTGAAAAACTAAAACCTAGCAGCGAACTAAACAGCGAAGAAATTGAGAAATTTGCCATATACCGTGCTTTGAGCCGTATAGAATTCTCAAGTATCTTGTTCTTCTTAGGGATATTATTAGCGGTGGCTTCATTGCAAACTATCGGTACGTTATTCAATTTTGCACAAACGCTTAATGAAACAATTCCAAGCAAAAAAACATCGTAGTATTGCTATTGGGATTTGCTTCGGCAGTGATAGACAATGTGCCACTGGTAGCCGCAAGTATGGGTATGTTCCAAGAAGGATTGGACGATGGTATTTGGCATTTTATAAAGCTTACTCAGCAGGAACTGGTGGAAGCTTGCTAATTATCGGGTCAGCAGCTGGAGTTGTTGCTATGGGTATGGAAAAGATTAGCTTCTTTTTGGTATGCTAAAAAAATATTCTTTTGGATGGCACTATTAGGCTTTATATTAGGCTATCTTACCTTAGTAACATTTGAGGCAATGCACATGTTTGGTTAATAATTAATGATATATAAATCAAGAAAAGTCGGTTAGGAATATTACTTAACCGACTTTATTTGTTAAACTTGCTCTTTGTGATAGTAAAATTAAATTCATAGTTTAGCGTTCAAGAATTCAAAAATTATTTTTGTATTTTTTTGCAGTACTTAAAAATCAACCTTATGCTGGAATTTATTATTCAGAAAGACAAAGATTTGCTTTGTTTCTTAAATAGTTGGGGTAGTTCTTCAGCCGATTCACTATGGCTGCTGATTACCAATCAATGGACTTCACTACCGCTGTACTTCTTGCTCTTATATTTCTGTATTAAATACTTACATTGGAAAAAGACGTTATTTGTACTACTATGTGTAGGGCTGCTTATCGTAACTACCGACCAAGTAGCAAATGTTTTTAAATACGGTTTTGAACGCTTGCGCCCCCTGCCACGATGAAACTTTGGCAGGACAAATGCGTTATGTGATTTGTGGAGGTAAATATGGGTTCTTTTTCGGCTCACGCTGCCAATACAATGGCTCTGACAGTATTCTTTTACTTTGTTGTTGAAAAAAATATTTAAAGTATATAGAGTGCTGTTGGTATGCTGGTCGGTAATCGTAAGTTATAGCAGGATTTTACCTTGGGGTACATTTCCCAGGAGATGTGGTAGTGGGCTGGTGTATTGGCTCTTTGTTTGCCTTGCTTTATTATCGCTTATGGCTGATGATAGCTGCTAAGATAAATGGCTGATGAAAGAGGATTTTTTTGCATTATCTTTGGCGTTATAAACGGGTTCCATTGCATTGTAAAGCTTACTTCGGGCGAGGTTAGAAATTCGTTGTTTTGGCACTTATAATAGGCTTGCTGGTCCTGATTTTACGGGAGCACAATTGGTTATTGATGAGCAGCTTTGGGCAGGCTGTGTAGAGATGCACCTAAAGTCTTCCGACTGGTACTTGCACGGGCACGAATATGATACAGCGTATAACAATGTGATTCTACATATAGTATGGGAGCACGATATAGAAGTATTTGATGTGAATAACGTACCTATTCCTACCTTAGAGCTTCGGAATTGGGTGTCTGAAGAGTTATTGAGTACCTATCAGGGAGTCATTGGCTGGAGGTATAAGTTTATTACTTGTGAGCGGTTGTATAATACCGTGCCTGCCATTACTTTGCTCAGCTGGAATGAGCGGCTTTTTAGTGGAACGATTGGAAGAAAAAGCTACTCTTGTACGACAACTGTGGATAGATTGCCAATACGACTGGGAAAAAGGTACTTTTTATGTGTTTGTTGAAACACTTTGGAGGAACTGTAAATGGTGAGGCTTTTATGCAGTTGGGTAGGGGAGTGCCTTTTTCAATTATCAGAAAAGAACGAGTACACCCTTGCGATTAGAAGCTTTGCTGTTGGGCTTGGCAGGCTTGTTACCTGAGGAAACCGAATGGCAGTATGTAACAAAACTATATGAGGATTTTGTGTATCTGAAACAGAAGTATAGTTTAGAGCTTTTTGCCTCTGCGTATGAATTTTTAAAGGATTACGCCCACAGGGTTTTCCTACAATTAGGTTGGCACAGTTAGCACAAGTATATGAAAAATAAGGAGGGCTTTTTCGCAATTGATAGAGGTAAATAGCTTTAAAGATTTGAAAACACTTTTTAAAGTTAAGCTATCGGAGTTTTGGGAAACGCATTATACCTTTGGTAAGGTTTCTAAAAAGTAAGGAAGCCGTTAAGCGATAGTTTTATAGCTCTTATTTGGGTGAATGTGCTTATTCCTTTGAAGTATCTTTATTATAAAACGCTGGGTAGAGATGTGAGTGAAGAATTAATGGAGGTAATGAAGTTATTACCTGCTGATAATAATGGAGTTATAGATGCTTTTAAGAACTTAGGAGCAGAAGTGAAGTGTGCTTTTTGACAGTCAGGTGTTATTGCACCAGTACAAGTATTATTGCCAACGTAAGCGTTGTTTAGATTGTGCGGTTGGGGTTGCATTATTGGGTAAGAGCTAATAACTGATTGTAAGCACTCTCAAAAAGCAAGAAGATTGATAGAGGTATTTATTTTTTAGAGCTTGTAAGTATGTAAGGAGTTTTTCGGTAGGTAGATAGCCGCCGTTCCCTCTAATAGCACTATAAAAGCGCCTGTTACCCTCTTGGTAGTTTTTCGCAACAGCTTCCAGAGTAAGAGGTTGCCCAATGAGAGATGTTTCATTGTCTAAAAAGAAGGATTTGAGTGTTGCAGTGTGAATAATCTAACTGAGTGGTTAGTTCTTGTAACTCACTTTTTAAGGCAATAGCATAAAATCCTACAGCCAATAAAGATTGTAGATAATCTTTATTGGCTGTGAGTTACCCACTCTATAAGTTGTAAGTTGTTATTGAGCATCTTATAAAGGTTGTTTTAGTCATTGTTATTTACTTGTTTTTTTCTTTTAGGGCATTTCTGAAGTCTTTCAAAAATACACTACCTATACCTATAATGAGCCCTGCAAACGTCCAAATAGCTATGATAAGTGCCTTTTTAGGCTTAGTGCGCTCATTGGGTACACTCACAGGTTCTATAATGGTAAAAATAGGTTGATCTTCTTTTTAGTTTGATACGTTTGGTTTCCAACTGTTTGGCTAACTCTGTATAAACGCTAAAAAGCGAGGTTGTATTCCGCTTGCAGTTGTTGTAGCCTTGTTTGTGGTAAATTACTAAACAAGTTGCGGTTTTTGGTCTTGAAACTGAGCTACAGCATATTGTTTAGATTTTGAATTCTTTTTCAGCTTCTATACAACGTTTTGCTACAAAAATCATATTCCTCTTTGGCTTTTTGCAGTTTAAAGCTGGTTACTACTTCTTGCAACAGTCGCTGAGCATTTTGTAACATCTGTGCAGCGGGCAAGGCTTCAGGCATCCTAAACGATAGATTTATATAACCATCCTTCTCGTTTATATCTAAACTTATATGCCCTCCGATACTATTGAGGATACCTCTTTCTTCAGGAGTGAGGGTTGTAATAATAGTGTCATTTACTCCAGTAGTAGGAGCTGTTGTTGCTGCTGGTTTGCTTCTAAATATACCCATAATACGTCCCATTAGGCTGGGTTTTGCTATATTTAGTGAGGTACTCTTCATAGGTAATGTCATTAGGCAAATCTTTTAAATGTAAGCTTGGTTTGTACTAATTGCTTCCTAAAAAGGGATACTTGCTATAATTTTTATCGTAACTTTTTAAAAGGTATAGCCTCTGAAGAACTACCACTTAAGTTAATACCTGCTAAAAGCCGCTAAGCCTCCTAAACCACCACTACCTCCTTTGTCAGAAGTTTGTGGAAGCATAATAGTAGTAGCTGTATATTCGTTGTCGGCAGTGAGGGCTGCTACCACTCCTATTATCAGGAATAGTAAGGTGAATATAGCTATTCGTTTTTTTGCTTTTAATATCTTATTGAGCAGAGCCAACAAGTCTATTTCGTCTTCTTTATCAGTGAGTTGTTCGTTTGTTACTGCCATACTATTTATTTTATTACATTGTAAATTAATACACCCATAGTAGTGATTGCCGAGATAATACCAATAGTTTCACCAGTAGTCATTTGTTTTGCGTTCTGGTTTGGTAGGAACTATGATAATAGCTCCTGGTTCCAATTTAGGATAGTTGTTAAAGAACAATGATCTACGTGTAGATTTAATACTTCCGTTGGCATAGAGTACATAGATAGCATTTTCGTTTAGAAAGATTAGAAAAACCACCCGCTTGGTCTATATACTGCCCTAAGAGAGGTGCCTTTTTGGTAGCGCACCATTGAAGGTGCTAATACTTCTCCACGTATTTCTACTGTTTGCTTTTCTGAAGGTACTAATATTTTTATCACCTTCGCTAAGTAACAAGTCGTACTTGCTGTGTTTGTTTTTAGTATTTTATTTATGTTTAAGCCTATGCGGTATTCATTGGTGGTCTTAACTATCTTTTTTAATGATTTACCTTTAGCATCGCTCGCATCACTCTCAGCATCTACTAAATCTTCCAAGAAATCTTCTTGTTGTAAATCTCCTTCATCTGTTTTTTTACGCACTAAGGTAACCCCCTGCTTATAAGCAAAAGGTGTAAAACCTCCTACACGATCCAATAGGTCAGAAATGCGCTCGTCTTTAGATTGTATGCTGTATATACCTGGGTATAATACCTCACCTACTACCGATACAGTTTGCATAGGTGTAAACCCTTTTTGGTAACGTACCGATACCAAATCATTAGGTTGCAATGTCAACCCTTCACCTTGTGGTATAAGTTCATTATTGGTTGAGACTTTAAATGTCTGGCTTAGTTTTTGTAAAACTGCCGTCATTAAGTTCTCGAAAACACCTCTATTGTTGAAGGGTCAGCACCATTAGAGAGCCCTCCTGCTAAGAGTATCGCATCTTCTACGGTCATATTCTCCATATAAGGCAATTCTTTAGGAGTATTTACTGCTCCATCTACCTTTACAAAGCGTTTGTATTGTAAGGCATCTTTGTAGAAAAATATGAATACTATCATTGTCTTTTAGGGGTATTTCGGTATTCTTTTTCTAATAATTCTTTTTACTGAGAAGCTCAGTGTTTGGTAGTCTGTTTTTGTTTTCGGTACGGAAGATGAGTCCTTTGTTGAGCGAAGCGTCTTTTTCACTCCGTTAGCCCTATTGATAAGGTCAAGAGCAGTCATTTCCCTCTTTAAATTCATATACACCTGGTTGATACACAGCACCCCTATACTCAGTCTGTTTTGGTATTCTTTGGTAATAGAATGCACTTTCAGCCTATCTCCATTTTTCCATTTTCAGCTTTGATATTTCTGAAAAAGCAATTTCTTTTTACTTCGCGTTTGGCGTTCTTTATACGTTCTAACACAAGCGTATTGGTGAAAGCATCCGAAGTAAAACCTCCGAAAAAGCTCACCAAATTAGCTAAAGTTTCACTGTCTAAAGTTTCATAAAAACCTTGTCGTTTTACTTCGCCTTCCACCCATATACGGTTTTTTGTAAGGCGGCACTATCAGCACATCTTGGTCTTGCAATCCTAAATTCCCTTTTTCAGAACCATTGAGAAGAAATTGGTAAATATCAAAAGTAGCTACTTTTTTTACCACCTCTGAATAGGTTTACTTCCCTAAATGATCCATTTTGCGAAGGACCCCCGCAAGCATATAGTGCGTTAAGTACGGTAGAAAGTGAGCTTAGTGAATAAGTTCCTGGTACTACCACCTCGCCTATAATATTAACTTTCACGGTGCGTACCTGACTGATGGTTACCCCTGTATATATCTTGGCATAGCTGCCATCAGGGGCAGAGATACCCGAATAGATACGTTTTAAGGCACTGTTTATTTTTGCTTTAGCATCTGAGAATGAAAGTCCACCTACGTGTATACGCCCTACTCCATTCAAGAAAATGTTCCTTCAGCATCTACTTTTTTTGTCTAAAATTCCTTCAGTAGCACCCCATACTTCTACCAATAACTCATCACCGAGGGCTTATTTGGTAGTTATCAGGGGTAGGCATATTAAGGTTAGGAGTAAATGATATTTTTGGGTTTTTTTAAAGAAATCTAAACCAAAGATTGCCTTATTTTTTTATCGCCTTCTTTAGTTGCAAGTTTTTCTTTTTATCTTCATTACCTGTATAGCCAAAAATGTCTTCTTCATCAGCAGGTTTTCTCATTTTATCAGTAGCAGCAGTAGGAGCATTGTTTTTCACATTGCTAAGCTGCATAATGCGCTGCCTTAGTTTCATAGCTTGCATTTCTTGCATACCGCGCGCTCGTGCCATAGCTATGAGCTGGTCTATAGTGTAACCCTGAGCTTGTGCCCGTGCCCACATAGTCTGTACTTGTGTATCCGACAAGTTGTCTACATTCACCTGTGTGATGTCTACATTGTTAGCAGCTGCTTTCTCATCTACTTGAGCAATAGCTATAGAAAAAGCCTAATAGAAAGCAACTTAAAAGAATTTTTAATCTCAACATTTTTCTTGAACAAAAACAATTACGGCTGCAAAATTACATCTTTTTGCAATTAACTGCTATACTTTATCTTTTTTTATTTATTTTTAGTATTATTCACATTTTTCAGTTTGATACTTTTGCTTTTTGCTACCCTCATACATTCTGTATTGTAGCAAGCGGCTTTCCAGCTTGCCGTTGTATAGCTTTATTTTTGCGTGAAGGGCGCAAGCCTACGAACTTCATACCCTCAAGGTTTGAGGTGATAAACCACGCATCAGTGTTGGGGTAATGGTTTTTCAGTGTATCGCCTATTGAGGCGTATAGTTTTTCGGTATCAATAGGCAATCGCTCGTTGTAGGGCGGATTGAAAACGATGTGCAAAGGAGCTTCTTTGTTTTTCTTTTTCGGTGGTAAAAAGTCTTTTTGCTCAATGGTTACATATTGAGTCAAATCAGCATTGCGTAGGTTATCTTTAGCTTTCATCACTGCCGAAGGGGCTTTGTCGTACCCTACAATGCGATGGTGAAAACTCTCGCATTTTTCTTGATACAACTATTGAAGATTACATCAAAAAGTTTCTGGTCGAAGTCATTCCAACGTTCAAAAAGCAAATTCTTTACGATGGATATTAGCAGGAATATTGCAAGCTATCATAGCAGCCTCTATCAGGAAAAGTGCCGCTACCACACATCGGGTCTAAAAAGTCACACTGCCCATCCCAGCCACTCATTAAGAGGATGCCAGCAGCAAGTACCTCGTTGATAGGTGCGATATTAGTAGCCATACGATAGCCTCGTTGGTGCAGCGAATTGCCCGAACTATCAAGAGAGACGATTACCTCGTTGCGCTGAATATGGATATGCAACTGCACATCGGGGTGGTGTATATCTACATTAGGGCGCTTGCCTATACGCGCTCTAAAAAGCATCTACTATGGCATCTTTTAGCTTTCAGAGCTACGTATTGAGTATGATTGAAAAAGCTCTGTTTGCAAAGTTGCCGAAATAGCAAAAGTTTGGTTAACCCCCAAATATTCTTCCCAATCAAATTCGTAAAGTTTGCGGTAGTATTCCTCTTCCGAACGCACGTAGAAAGAAGCAATAGGTTTGAGTATTTTTCAGTGCTGTACGCAGGCACAAATTGGCTTTATACATAAAAACCTTTATCGCCTACAAACTCTACGCTACGAACGCCCTTTACTATTTTTCATAGCTCCTAAATTCTGCAATTCTTCTGCCAATATATCTTCAAAACCAAAGAAGGTCTTGGCTAACATTTTTATAATTTTTATCCATAAACTTCAAATTTACCGCAAATATATATTATTTTTGTCAGCTGAAAAAAATAAAAAAATAATAAAAAAATGAATTTACTACATACTGCCGATTGGCATTTAGGGCAAACCTTTTACCAATACGACCGCTATCACGAGCACGAGCATTTTTCTCAATTGGTTATTACAAACTATTGAAAAATCAGAAGATAGATGTGTTACTCATCAGCGGTGATGTATTTGATACGGCAAACCCTGCGGTAGAGTCGCTTAGGTTGTTTTATCATTTTTGCATCGGGCAATCACTCGTTTTCCTCAGCTACAAATTATTGCTACCGCAGGCAACCACGATTCGCCTAGTGCGTTTAGAGATGCCTCAGCCCCTTTTAGAAGATACGCGTGTTCACCTCATCGGACACGTAAGGCGCAACCACCAAAAGCAGATAGATTACGATTCGCTTATCATTCCGCTTTACAAAGGAGATACCATTGCTGCTTACTGCCTTGCTGTTCCTTTTTTGCGTTTGGGTGACTATCCTAAAAACGAGGAGCAAACTCCCAATTACGCTGAAGGGGTTACGCTTTTTTACAACCAAATTACCCAACGAGCGTTGACAATAGCACAAGGCAAACCGCTGATTGCTATGGGGCATTTGCACGCCACAGGTGCTGAAGTGAGCGATGACGATACTGCCGAACGCCCTATTATCGGTGGGATAGAAGGGGTGCAGGGCAACCGCTTTCCCTACTCAATTGCAGTACGTAGCATTGGGGCATATTCACAAGGCACAGGCTTTAGGAGGCAAAGAGTACATTCGCTATAGTGGAAGTCCGTTGCCTCTTTCTTTTGCCGAACGCAATTACAATCATCAGGTGGTATGTATACAGTTGATAGATAATAAAATACAGCACATACAGCCCCTTGCCGTGCCATTACACACCCCGTTACTTAGCGTTCCTGCACAACATCAAAGCCCCGAAAAAGGTACTCCAAGCACTTCGAGCACTGCCAGAAAGTGCCGTTACAAATAGTGAGCCTCTGCCTTTTTTTAGAAGTGAAAGTACTCCTTAGCGAACCTTCACCGGAACTCAAAAGTGAAATACTAAAAGCCATCGGCAACAAACACGTACGCTTGGCACGCATAGATGTACGTTTGCAACAAGGTGAAAACGATAGTGAAACGCCATTGCAAAAGTGAACTCGCCCTCAACGACTTACAGCCCATAGACGTGCTAAAACAAATTTACGAAAAGAAGTTTCATACTCCTCTTCCAGAACGCTATGAAGCCCTTTTTGAAGAAGCATTGGCGTTGGTACTTAGTAGTTAGCTTGCTGACAGCCGCACAGGCTTTTATTAATTATGAATTTTGAATTCTAAATTTTGAATTGGTGGGACTTAGTGCGGGAATTGGCAAGCAACTAAATTAATTATAAAATATTGACAATTAAACATTATTTTTGTACCTTTGCCCTGTAAATAAAGATAATAGAAAATGGAAGTACTTTTTACTGCCGATGCCCTTGTGGCTCTTATTACCCTTACTTTTTCTTGAAATTGTATTAGGGATTGATAATGTGATATTTATATCAATAGTAACGGGGAAATTACCCGAAAAATAAACGTAAGCGCGCTACTCGTATAGGGTTATTCTTGGCAATGTTTTTGCGTATTGCCCTGCTCTTGGGTATCTCGGTGTTAGTAAAACTTAAAGACCCTCTGTTTTCTATTGATTGGGGTGGTTCTCGGCACACTTCAACGGGCAAGCTCTTATTTTTATTAAGTGGAGGTATCTTTTTGCTCTACAAATCTACCAAAGAAATACACGCTAAAGTTAATCACATCGAGCACGTTACCGAATCGGATGCTCCAAAAGCAAATCAACACGCTTCTTTAGGAGGGGTTATTGCCCAAATATTGCTTATAGACCTTATTTTTTTCGTTAGATAGTATCCTCACTGCGGTAGGTATGACCAATGGTTTGGGTGGGGCTATTTATATAATGATTGCTGCAGTAGTGCTTTCAGTAGCTATAATGATGCTGTTTGCTACTCCAGTAGGCAACTTCGTAAATCGCAATCCATCTATCCAAATATTAGCTCTTTTCGTTTTTGATACTTATCGGTTTTATGTTAGTAACCGAAAGTATGCATCTTTCAGAAGCTGTATTGGCAGGACAAACTGTAGGTGCTGTACCTAAAGGATATTTATATTTTGCCATAGCCTTCTCTTTAGGAGTAGAATTTTTGAATATGCGAATGAGAAAGAAAGGACAGTAATAAAAAAATAATGTTTTATGAATGCAATAGAAATTGAAGAAACTATAGTTTCAAAAAGAAATAAGAAATATAAAAAGTGTATTTAATGATGATACACTTACTGAAAAAAAGAGCTTTTAGAAATAGAACTTTCTAAAAAAAGAGACACGTGCGGGATTGTGGTTTAGTCATTCAGAAGTACAAAAAGAAGCAAGGGAGCGTTAAATTATAGACGCTGTAGATATTCTTGAAAAAGAACTGAAAGAAACTCCTTATTTCTTAGCAAATTATATAGAGCATTTAGAATTATATAAGAAGAGCTTTCTTAATTATAAGTTTGCAGTATATTATGAAGTTTTTGGAAGAGGAAGGGATTATATCAATTATACATTTCAGAAGTAATAAACAAGAGCCTTTGTAATTAAGAAAAAGGACAATAATGGAATTTAAAGATATTTTAGGATACGACCACATTAAAGGGTATTTAAAAGCAAGTGTGGAGGCAGGGCGCATACCACACGCTCAGCTTTTTTGTAGCTGCCGAAGGGCAGGGTGCATTGCCTATGGCGATAGCTTATGCCTCACTTCTCTTAGCGGCGAATAATCCTAAAAGCACAAGCCCAGTGTGCCCAATTGGCGCACCCCGATTTGCACTTCGTTTTCCCCACCGCTGCTAACGACAAGGTGAAAAAAAGACCCTGTAAGCTCCTTATTTATGACCGAGTGGCGTGCTTTTTCTGCAAAGCGCAACCCTATGGCACTTTGTTTGACTGGCTTACTTATTTGGGGGTGAGAAAAACAAGCTAACATAGGCGTAAACGAAGCCAAAGAAATAACAAGCAAGCTCGCGCTAAAATCATTTGAAGGAGGCTATAAGGTGATGATTATTTGGATGGCTGAAAAGATGAATGTGCAAACGGCTAATAAACTACTGAAACTTTTAGAAGAACCTCCTGAAAAACATTGTTTTTTTGTTGGTTGTTGAAGACGAAAATGCACTGCTGGATACCATCAAATCGCGCTGCCAGCTACTGCGATTTCCTCCGCTGAGCGAACAGGCTATCAAAGAAGGTATTTTTAGCACGAGGGGTCAGTGAAAATAAAGCTACCCAAATAGCTATCCGCTCACAAGGCAACTTCAATAAAGCTTTTGCTACTAATGCAAGACAAAGAAGATGAAGAGGTGGTGTTTGAGCGTTGGTTTATAGCGTGGGTGCGAACGGCTTATCGAGCTAAAGGTAACAAAAACATCTATACACGGACTTTTGCAGTGGAGCGAAGAGGTGAGTGCTACAGGGCGCGAAACTCAAAAACAATTCTTGCAGTATTGTGCCGAAGTGTTTAGACAGGCTTTCTTGTTAAACTATACCGCTACGGGCTTAGTGTATATGCAATTCGCCGACCCTACTTTTTCAACTAGAAAAGTTTGCCCCTTTCATACACGGCAATAATATTGAAAAAAATACATAACCTAATAGAAGAAGCTACCCTATCACGTAGAGCGTAATGGCAATGGCAAACTTATATTTACTGATTTGGCTATCAAACTAACACGCTTACTACATACTAAAAAAATAACTAAAAAAATTAAGATTATAATTATGAGCTTACACGCAATATCACCTATTGATGGCAGATACGCCGACAAAACAGCAGCTTTGGTACCTCTGAAGGAGCGCTAATACGCTATCGTATATTGGTAGAAATAGAGTATTTTTATTGCTTTTATGCGAACAAAAAAATTACCACAATTAAACGATTTTCCTAAAGAACGCTATAACGATCTGCGGGCTATCTACCAAATATTCACCACAGATGAGGTTCTTGAAATTAAAGGTATAGAAAAAGGTTACCAACCACGATGTAAAAAGCGGTGGAATACTATATCAAAAAAGTATTTGATAAGCTACTGCTCAAGGGCTACAAAGAGTTTATCCACTTTGGACTTACTTCACAAGATATTAATAATACAGCCATCCCACTGAGCATCAAGGAGGCAATGGAACAGGTGTATTACCCATCATTGGAGCAGCTTGTTGAAAAGCTAACGCTATTGGCAGAAGATTGGGCTGATGTACCCCTATTGGCACGCACACACGGGCAACCCTGCATCGCCTACGCGCTTAGGCAAAGAGCTACAAGTATTTGTAGTGCGTATCAAGGAACAATTGCGCTTGCTCAAGCAAGTGCCTTTTGCAGCTAAATTCGGAGGGGCTACGGGTAATTACAATGCCCATAAAGTAGCTTATCCTCAAATAGATTGGAAAGCTTTTTGGCACACACTTCGTGGAAGATGTTTTGGGGTTACATCATTCATTTCCTACTACTCAAATAGAGCATTACGACCATTTAGCAGCCCTTTTTGACGGACTAAAAACGTATCAATACGATACTAATAGACCTCAATAGAGACATCTGGACGTACATCTCTATGGATTACTTCAAACAGCAGATAAAAGCAGGCGAAGTAGGTTCATCGGCAATGCCTCATAAGGTGAATCCGATAGATTTTGAAAATTCTGAAGGTAATTTGGGGATTGCGAATGCTTTGTTAGAGCATTTAGCCTCAAAACTTCCTATTTCGCGCTTGCAACGCGACCTTACTGATAGTACCGTATTACGCAATGTAGGGGTGCCTTTTGGGCATACACTCATTGCTTTGCAATCTACCCTCAAAGGACTAAATAAGTTGCTGCTAAATGAGGCTAAAATACGCCAAGACCTCAATGAACATTGGGCTGTAGTAGCTGAAGCTATACAAACTATATTGCGCCGAGAGGGTTACCCCAATCCGTATGAGGCACTCAAAGGGCTTACCCGTACCAATGCCGCTATCACTGCCGAAACTATTGCGCAATTTATAGATACTTTGGAGGTAAGTGAAGCTATAAAAAGCCGAACTAAAAGCTATTACTCCTGAAAACTATACAGGATATAACACAAATCATAATAAACAATAAAATAGGCTATCTGAAAACTTTCTTCAGGTAGCCTATTTTAGTGTCTATGAAAAACTTACTATTTAGGAACGATAATCCAATCTCCGCTATCAATAAGCGAAGTAGCTTGTTTGTACTTCATTTCTTTGCGCTCACCGTTACGGATATTTTTGCACAATAACTTTATCATTACGCCCCACTTTTAGGTTGCTCACGCACTATGGTTTCTACTACCGAGCGGCGTTGCGAAGCCTGTTCACCCACCTCGCGAGCGCGTTAGTGCCATCTCATCACTATTGAGGGTTTCTTCCTTATTAGTTTGATAGTTGTCGCGTTGCCTTTACAGGAGCGTTTGCTTCTTGTACAGGAGCATTTTTGTGCAGGTAATTCGGCTTTGAACAAGAATGATACGATTTCTTTATTCACCTTATCAATCATTGTTTTGAAAAGCTGGTAAGCCTCAAATTTGTAGATGAGTAGCGGGTCTTTTCTGTTCGTGTACCGCCAATTGCACTGATTGTTTCAGCTCGTCCATTCGGCGTAAATGTGTTTTCCACTCTTCATCAATAATAGCTAAGGTGATATTCTTCTCAAAATCACTGATGAGCTTCTTACCTTGTGTTTCGTATGCCTCTTTTAGGTCGGTAACGATATTGAGCATCTTTTTGCCCATCGGTGAAAAGGAACAACGATGCGCTCATAGGTATTTGAAGGGTTTTCATACACTTCTTTGATAACAGGGAAAGCCGTAGCCGCATTGCGTTCTGTTTTTTTCCTGATAGTGATTTAGCACCTCGTGGTAAAGTTTAAACGTTAAATCGTTGTTAGAACCTTTTGCAAATTCACCTCACTGATTTGAGTCTTTAATGAGAAGTATTTAATAAGCTCAAACTCAAAGTTCTTGTAGTTATTACCCCTTTATTGTTTTTCAACGATTACCTCGCAGGTATCAAATATCATATTTGCCAAATCCACCTTTTAGGCGTTCGCCCTCTAAGGCGTGGCGGCGGCGTTTGTAAATCACCTCGCGTTGTGCGTTCATCACATCATCGTATTCCAACAAACGCTTACGGATACCGAAGTTGTTTTTCTTCTACTTTTTTTCTGAGCTGTTTCTATACGTTTGGTCATTATAGAGTGCTCTATCACATCGCCTTCTTTGTGTCCTAATCTATCCATTAGACGAGCGATGCGCTCAGAACCGAATAGGCGCATAAGGTTATCTTCCAACGACACGTAGAATAGCGAACTTCCTGGGTCACCTTGACGACCTGAACGACCACGTAACTGGCGGTCGACACGGCGTGAATCGTGTCGTTCGGTACCTATGATAGCCAAACCGCCAGCGGCTTTCACCTCTGGGCTTAGCTTGATGTCGGTACCACGACCTGCCATATTGGTAGCGATGGTTACTACTCCTGATTGCCCTGCTTCGGCTACAATTTCAGCTTCTTTTTGTGTAGCTTAGCGTTCAATACATTGTGTTTTATTTTGCGCATTGTAAGCATACGGCTAAGCAGTTCCGATACTTCTACAGAAGTAGTACCGATAAGCACTGGGCGACCAGCTACCGATAGTTCTACCACTTTGTCAATTACAGCGTTGTATTTCTCGCGTTTGGTTTTATAGATAAGGTCGTTGTGGTCTTTGCGCGCAATAGGGCGGTTGGTTGGGATTTCATTACATCCAACTTGTAGATTTCCCAAAACTCACCAGCCCTCAGTAATCGCTGTACCTGTCATGCCCGATAGCTTGCTGTACATACGGAAGTAGTTTTGCAAGGTGATAGTAGCGTAGGTTTGGGTAGCCGCTTCAATCTTCACATTCTCTTTAGCTTCAATCGCTTGGTGCAATCCGTCAGAGTAACGCCTACCGTCCATTATACGACCTGTTTGCTCGTCTACGATAAGCACTTTATTATCGATTACTACATACTCTACATCTTTTTTTCAAAGAGCGTGTAGGCTTTTAGCAGCTGGTTGAGGGTATGAATACGCTCGCTTTTTTTACGCTGAAGTCTTTAAAAGTTTATCTTTAAGCGCGGCTTCTTCTTCAATAGGCAGTTTTTTTGTTCTCTATTTCAGCAATTTCTACCCCTATATCAGGAAGTACAAAGAAATCTTTATCACCATCGTAGGCAATGTCCGCAAAATCCTTTGTCGGTAAGTTCTATTTGGTTGTTCTTTTTCGTCAATCACGAAGTACAATTCGGCATCCACCTTTGGCATTTCGCGATTGTTATCCTGCATATAGTAGTTTTTCGGTTTTCTGTAGCAATTGTTTTACACCTTCTTCGCTAAGGAATTTGATAAGGGCATTGTTTTTAGGTAGCCCACGGTGTACGCGCAATAGGAGGAATCCCCCTTCTTTGGTATCCCTTCAGCAATAAGTTTGCGGGCATCAGCAAGCACTTTAGTAAGGTAAGTACGTTGTTTAGCTACCAAATCGGCTACTATAGGTTTAAGTTCGTTGAACTCGTGTAATTCGCCTTTAGGAGTGGGTCCTGAAATGATAAGCGGTGTACGCGCATCGTCAATAAGCACTGAGTCCACCTCATCGACGATAGCGTAGTTGTGAGCGCGTTGCACCAAGTCTTCAGAAGTGTGCGCCATATTGTCGCGCAGGTAGTCAAAACCAAATTCGTTATTAGTTCCGTAAGTAATATCGGCGTTATAAGCGTTGCGGCGAGCGGCAGAATTAGGGCTGGTGATTGTCAATACAATCTACACGCAAACCGTGAAACTCAAATAGAGGTCCCATCCAAGCACTATCGCGGCGAGCTAGGTAGTCGTTCACGGTTACCAAAGTGCACCCCATTGCCAGTAAGAGCGTTGAGGGTATACAGGAAGTGTAGCCACGAGAGTTTTACCTTCCCCTGTTTGCATTTCGGCAATTTTACCTTGGTGAAGTGCTATCCCCCAATAAGTTGCACATCGTAATGCACCATATCCCAAGTAACATCTTTTCCAGCGGCATCCCAATGGTTTTTCCAGATAGCTTTATCGCCATCAATTGATACGTAGTCGTGTGAGGCAGATAACTCACGATCACGTTCAGTAGCTGTTACGGCAATAGTCTCGTTGTTGGCAAAGCGGCGTGCTGTTTCTTTCATAGTAGCAAACGCTTCAGGCAAAATGTCGTTTAGCACTTTTTCCGAAACCCGATAAGCCTCCTGACTTAGTTTGTCGATTTCTACATAAAGGTCTTCTTTTTGTATCGATATTATCAGTAGCGTTAGCCTGCTCTTGTAGGGTAGCGATTTTGCTATCAAGAGCGGCACGAGCTTCTTTTTATTTTATTTTTTTAAACTCAATGGTTTTAGCTCGCAGCTCGTCATTGCTGATGTTTTTCAAGTTGCCCTGCGTAAGTTTTAATTTTTCTACTATGGGCTGAATCGCTTTTTAAATCGTTTTTGGCTTTTGTCGCCTACGAATATTTTTTTATTAGGGAATTGATAAGACTCATTTATATAATTTTGAATTTTTGAATTATGAATTGTCAATAAATATACCAAAAGAGGGTGGGGCTGACAAATTGTCAGTTTGTTTTTATTGTTTTGTTAATTAAAAAGTCTCGTTGGAGACTTTTTAATATTCATCTTCATTCCAAAGGAAATCTTCTTCAGAAGGATAATCAGTTTCATATTTCATCAATAGATTCATACATATCGCCTTCGTCTTCCATTTCTTGCAGATTTTCAACTACTTCCATAGGGCTCCTGTACGGATAGCATAGTCTATAAGTTCGTCTTTGGTAGCAGGCCAGGTGCATCACTTAGGTGTGAAGCGAGTTCTAACGTCCAGTACATAAAGTTTGTATTTTGAAAATTTTCGGCAAAAGTAATATTTTTATTGAGTATGCAAATTTTTTTCAGAAGATTTTTGTTTCTTGCCAAATCTCCCTATGCGCACCCCCTGCCCGTGCAGCTTACCTATCTCCCGAACCTTCAGCGAAGGTTGAGAGAAGGATAAAGGGAAGATAAAGGGGAAAGTAAGGGGAAGATAGCCCCCTAAAACCCCTTCAAATCAAAGAAACTCTAACGTTTAAAGACGTAACACCTACTTATTAAAAAAACTGTGTAATTAAACAATAATCGTATCTTTTTATTAAGGTTTTTTTATAAGAAAGTCTTAACATCGTAATTTGTTGATAGTAAGTTTGTTTAAAAATATTTTTCCTATTTGATATAGTTTGGCACGATTTTTTTCATATTAAAATATGTAACGTTTGATTTACACTTGTGTATACTATAGAATAAATGAATGATAATTTCTAAATAAGATTGGTATAAAATTAAAAATACTGAGAAGAAAATTGCTAAAAGAAACATTGTTAGATAAGAAATCATTAAAGCGAAACATTCTGAAAAAAACTAAATTACATTGTGTTGTTGGGAAACAACTCCTATAGAGAACATTGCTAAAGTTTTTTAATTGCTTACCAAGTCATTCATTGGGCAACTAACACGAAGTTAGTAGTAGTATTTATATTATATGCATTGAGAAAGGCTTCCTTTTTGTGAAAAGGAAGTCTTTTTACGAATATTGTGTTTTGTATTGTTTTGTACATTTGCACGCTTTATAAACTTATAAATAATTTTATTATACAACAAGCAATTATGAAAAATTCCATTCTTTTAGTGGAGGACGATATAGTTTTCTCAAAAGATGCTAAGTCGTTTTTTTAGAACGTAATGGTTATGATGTAATAGGGTGTTATACGCTAGAAGAAGCGGGAAAAACCTTGATATGTCAATAAAAAAATGGTTTTTACAGACCTTAGATTACCCGATGGAGATGGTATCAGCTTCCTCAAACGTGTAAAAACGCTACCCTACAATGCCTGTAGTGGTAATGACAAGTTATGCCGAAGCATCTACAGCGGTAGAAGCTATGAAATTAGGAGCTTTTGATTATATATCGAAAACCTTTTCAGCAAGAAGACGTGCTGAATGTAATAAAAATGCCCAAAATAGTATGCACAATATAGCTACAGCGGGCACTATTTTTACCGAAAAACCAGCCGATAATAGCGTACCTGCTAAAGTAGCCAAACTACCTATTATAGATGACGATAACCCTTATATAGAAGGGGTAAGTGCCGCTTCTAAAAAGTTAAGCAAGTTTATCAACCTCGTAGCGCCCACCGATATGTCTGTTTTGATAATGGGTGAAAGTGGTACAGGTAAAGAAGTGGTTGCAAAATCTATCCATATGAAAAGTAGCCGCCGCAATAAACCTTTTATACCGGTAGATTGTGGTGCTATTCCTAAAGAAATAGCAGCAAGTGAGTTTTTTGGACACGTAAAAGGTTCGTTTACAGGGCTATTACCGATAAAAAGGTCATTTTGAAGAAGCTAATGGCGGTACTATCTTCCTTGATGAAGTGGGTAACCTAAGCTATGAAAACCAACACAGCTACTGCGCAGCTTTGCAAGAGCGCCGTATAAAACCAATAGGTAGCTCTAAAGAAATAGAGGTAGATATCAGGGTGTTGGCAGCTACCAATGAAGATTTGTTGGAGGCTGTGAAAAAAGGCGAATTTCGCGAAGATTTGTACCATCGCTTGAATGAGTTTTCTATCAACGTGCCTTCATTGAATGAGCGAAAAAGACGACTTGATGATTTTTGCATCTTACTTTTTAGAAAAAGCGAACCAAAAATTGCATAAAACGTGCAAGGCTTTACCGAAAAAGCTAGTGCAAAAAGATGTCGATGTACACTTGGGGGGGTAACTTGCGCGAACTTTCAAATATGGTGAAACGTGCTGCACTACTTGCTACAGGCAATTATATTACAGAAAATGAGTTGCCCGATATGGTGATACACGAAACACGCCATTTCCCTACCGAGCGATTTACTTTTTCGACTAAAGAAAAATGAACGCGAACTCATTATAGGGCATTGCACGAAACGCAAAACAATAAGACGGAGGCTGCCAAACTATTGGGCTTTACGCGTAAGACACTTTACAACAAGCTAAAAAGCGTATAACATTGACGAATTTTAGTATAAGACAAATAACAAATAAGAAAAACATTGCCAAAGTTCAAAAAAACTTTGGCAATGTTTTTCTTTTATGTGATGCTATCTGTTAATGTTTTTTTGACAAAATGCAGAAAAAAAACAGTATCTTTGCACTCGTAAAAATGAAAAAGTGAATAAAGATGAACTCAAAGATGTCCTTTGCGGAACGCGCCAAGTTAAGTATGGACATACTCCGTTGTGCCAGCTCGCGGACTTCCTTCAAAAGGGGGATGCTGCAGTAGTTCTTTTAAAAACTTTTCGGACAGTCTCTTTTTATATAGAACCTAAATTAATTGACATAGGGGAAGCAAATCAAAAAAATATGCAGCCCCTGCTGATGCGAGCTTGTAGCTCGTACCTATGATATTAAGAGCTTGGGTAATGTAGGTAATATATCAGATGGGTTGTTAAAATTTCAATAGCTTTTACAATCAATACAATACAAAAGAACTGCCCCACTATATTCCTTTTACCCGCCATAGAGAAAAGAGTTTTTCAAGCAAGCCTATAAAGCGCTATAAATAGTGCGAGGGAATAGGCAAATTATGAATTTTGAATTATGAATTAGAATTGGGCAAAGCTGGAAGCTTGCGCCAGCGGGGGTGTGAGCCACACGGGCGATTATGGGACTTGTAGGGACGGTGGGACAGGTAGGACGGGGAAAGAATTGTGAATGTAGAATTGGGCACAAGCTGCAAGCTTGCGCCAGCGAAACAATAGCATTAAATGATATTTGGGCTACAGAAATTATACTAAAGGAATTAAATTTTAAAGATAAAAAAATAGTTATAGTGCTAAATATCAGGTTATCTTGTGGGATCATTTTTGGATTGAACTTAACTGATATGGAGAAGGTCTTTAATATAATTCCCAGTGTAGGAGAGACCTTTGTTTGTTGGTTTATTTTACAACATCTAAGAGGGTATAAACCATTTATAACAAAAATAGCTTTTTGAAAAAGAGTTTAGTGGTACTCTGAATATAGAAAAATGAGAAACCAAATATAGAAAAATGAGAAACCAAATATAGAAAATGAGAAACCAAATAGATTGCAGAGAGAAACTTTAAATGAAAGAATCCTAAAAACACAATTATGAAGAAAAATATTCTTTTTAATATTAGTTATTTTTATTTCTTGTAATAGAAAAAAATTGAGTTTATACAGTCTGAAACCATACCCAGTCTTATTTTTAGTAAGAAACTCTATAGAAAATGATTCTTTGTTAAAAAGACCAACTAATTAGCTTTTATAATAAAAAAATCGTCATAAAAATCGTATCCAATTTTTATAAATATACTTGGGATACAAGTTATTTTTTTAGATAATAAAGAAGATATAGATGGTGGCTTTTTCAGATAATGCATTATACGATTATCCAGAAGATAATATTGCTGATTATTTCGTGTTAAAATGTGAAGAAGATACTACAAAATTAGTTGGTCGTTTTTCACTTTTTATGGTAATACTGGCTTAAAGGGTAAAAAAAGAGAAATTGACACTTTAATTTATCATTGTAAATAGATAACAGAATTTATACTACAAGAAAAGAAAATAAGCGAAAAACAGAAGTTATCTTAGAGAGTATATTGAAAATTATAGAAGTACTGATGGGATTGCTATGTTTTTCTACCAATAGATGTGAAAAAGATTCTACAAAGTTATATGGGGATCTCCATTTCTATCTCATAGGTAATTTTTACAAACCTGACGCAATATTTAATAATTGTAATTAATCCTTTCTCCACCAAATGTCTCAGTTCAGGGTCGTTGGCGATACGTTCTTTTTCACGTTCAATGATTTCAACGATATCTAACTTTATCTGGCGGTAGTTGGCTTCTACCTGTTCTTTGGTGGTATCGTTGCCGTTGGCATCGGTGAAGGAGAGAACTTCGGGGATTTTCTGGTAGGCTTTCGTCTCAGCAGCTACTTTCTCGTTATCCACTATTATCTGAGCGTGAAATATCTTCTGCTCAATGCGCTCATCAAAATTATCAGAAACGGCTCCTACAAACATTCCTTGGGTGAGATTGGATATTTTGCTGGAAGGGATAAGACTATCCAACTGCGTAGATATGGAGGTAGAAGTATCATTGCGATTGATCGTGGTAGATTGCCTTTTCTGCAATACCTTTCCAAAAACGTTCTGAAAGGGTTTTTAGCAGTTTCTCCTACTACTTGTCCACTAAAAATATTTCCTACCGTGTTTTGTATTACTTTACTCTCTTTATCTCCGTAATCGCGGGTAAGCTGTGAGAAATCCTGAAAGCCCAAACACACTGCTACCTTATTACTTCGGGCAGTGGCTATCAGGTTATCCAATCCTCTAAAATAAATCGTGGGTAGCTCATCAATAATCACTGAGGATTTGAGCTGTCCTTTTTTTGTTGATGAGCTTTACAATACGTGAATTGTACTAAACCCAAAGCTGCCGAATAGATATTCTGCCTATCAGGATTGTTGCCTACACAGAGGATTTTAGGTTCTTTTGGGGTTATTGATATCCAACGAAAAATCATCACCCTGTCATCACCCAATAGAGCTGAGGCGAAATCATTCGGGAGAGAGGAATTTTAGCTGAGGCTATTTGTCCCTGTAATTGGTCTTGTGCTCCTCCCCTGCCAAGCGTCCATAAAGGGCGATAGGTAATTCTCAAGTTCGGGGTACGAGGTGAGGATGGTAAAGACATCGGCATAAGGCTTGTTTAATAGCTCGATGGCGTGTGGAAAAAGTACAGTACTTACCATCCTTGTAAATCTTCAAAAACCAAATAATAGCTGCCAGAGAATGATAGGCGACTCCCCGCTGGCGCGAGCTTGTAGCTCGTACCTATGATATTAAGAGCTTGGGTAATGTAGGTAATATATCAGATGGGTTGTTAAAAATTTCAATAGCTTTACAATCAATACAATACAAAAAGAACTGCCCCACTATATTCCTTTTACCCGTCATAGAGAAAAGAGTTTTTTTCAAGCAAGCCTATAAAGCACTCTAAATAGTGCGAGGGGAATTGGCAAATTATGAATTTTGAATTATGAATTTTGAATTGGGCATAAGCTGCAAGCTTGCGCCAGCGGGGGACATAGGGAAGCTAATCAAAAATATGCACCACCTTTTGATAACTAAAAATAAGGCTAATGGAAGCGTAATCATAAAATATTTTTGTACCTTTGCCGAAAAATACTAACAATGAAACGTATATTATCACTTTTTAATTTTTTTGTAACTATAACTACTTGGGACTCAAAACCCTTTAACTGCCTCTAACGCTAAGGGCTCAACAACAATGGGTAGAGGATACTTATGCCAAAATGACACTCGATGAGAAAATAGGTCAGCTGTTTATGGTGTCGGTGTTTTTCGAGTCATATAGGTAGCAAGCGTGCTGACGAAATTACAGATTGGATAAAAATATCATATAGGAGGGATTATCTTCTCTAAAGGAGGTCCTAAAACGTCAGGCTAAACTGACTAACAAATGGCAGCCGCTGAGCAAAAATACCAATATTTATGGCTATGGATGCTGAATGGGGCTTGGCGATGCGCTTGGACTCTACTTACGCTTATCCGTGGAATATGACGATGGGTGCTGTAAAAGATAATGCGCTGATAGAATATGCGGGCAAACGAATAGAGCACACTGCAAAAGCTTTGGGGATGCAATTTAACTTTGCTCCTGATATAGATATCAATACCAATGCTCAAAACCCTATCATTGGCAATCGCTCATTTGGTGAGGACAAAGAGAACGTAGCCCAAAAGGGGCTTGCTTTCACACGTGGTATGCAATCGGTGGGGTGTTGGGCAGTGCAAAGCACTTTCCTGGTCACGGTGATATGGCTGAGGATTCGCACAAAACGTTGCCTACTATCAACTTTACTGCGAATAGGCTAAATGAGGTGGAGCTTTATCCTTTTAGGATACTCTCTAAAGAGGTGGCGAGTGTGATGGTGGGGCATCTTAACGTTCCTTCGTTGGAGCCTAAACAGGGCTTGCCATCATCGTTATCAAAAGCTATTATCACTGATTTACTAAAAACGAAGATGCACTACCAAGGGCTTATTTTTTTACCGATGCGCTTGGTATGAAAGGGGTATCGGAATACTTGCCTGTGGGCGAGGTGGAGTAGAGGCGTTTTTGGCAGGAAATGATATACTGCTGATGCCGGCTAACTTGCCCAAGGGCTTTGAAGCAATGAAAAAGGCGTATGAAAAGAAACGCATTAGTGAAGAGCGATTGGCGCACTCGGTAAAAAGATATTGGCAGCGAAATACAAAGTGGGGCTTACAAGTTTTTACGCCTATTGATGAGGCTACGCTAAAAAGAACAATTGCATACTGAAGAAGATGATTTGCTAACTGAGGTGTTGTTTGAAAACGCTTTGACAGTGGCACAGAACAAAGATCGTATTTTGCCTATAAAAAGATTTGGAAAAGAAGCGTATTGCTTTATGTGAAATTTGGTAATGATAGTGGTTGGACTTTCTATACAACTTTGCGAAAAATATGCAGATGTAACGCTTATAGAGCCCTCAGAATGACCAACAGCTTTTACAATGCGGTAGCACCTTATGACACGGTTATTATTGGCTTGCACAAGCCAGACAAAAACGCCTTGGGATGCTTATAAATTTACGGCAGATGAATTGCGTTGGTTAGAACAATTGGGCAAGAAAAAGAAGGTAATTTTGACTATATTTACCCTGACCTTATGCGATGCTTGATGTGAAGCATATTCAGCAATTGGAAGGGATTGTATTTGCGTATCAGAATCACAAAGTGGCACAAGATAAGGCTGCCCAGCTTATTTTTTTGGAGCACTTGAAGGAAAGGGTATTGCCTGTAACGGCTCACCCCTGATTTGCCTAGTGGGTACGGGTATCAATACGCCTTTTATAGGGCGATTGGCTTATGGACTGCCAGAGAGTGTGGGACTGAAAAGTAGTGAATTGGCAAGAATAGATACGATAGCAGCTGAAGCTATCAACGAAAAAAATGGCGCCAGGGATGCAGATAGTGGTTGCTAAAAAAAGGGAAAAGTGGTGTATCAGAAGAATTTTGGCACTTTAGATTACGATGCTGCTCACCCTGTGAAAGATTACACTATTTACGACTTGGCTTCGCTGACGAAAATATTGGCGACACTGCCAGAGCTGATGCGCTTATACACAAAGGGGGATTTTAAACCTACGGATAACTTTTGAAAAGCTATTGCCACAGCTGAAAGAGACTAATAAGGGGGTATGGTGATGAAGGATGTATTGTCGCACTACGCTCAGTTTCAGGCGTGGATTCCTTTTTTAACCGTACCTTGACGGCAGAAAAGCGACCTTCGCCAGAGTATTACCGCACGGTGGCGAGTGATTCGTTTCTACGCCCGTAGCTAAGGATATGTATTTGCGCGAGGGCTATACGGATACGATTTATAAACGTATAGACGAGAGCGAACTAAAAAGACCGCAAATACTTATACAGTGATTTACCTTATTATTACTTTAAGAAGTATATAGAAAAACAAGAAACCTTTTGGAAATTGCAGTGCAAGAGCACTTTTATAAGCAGCTGGGAGCGTATAAGTTAGGCTACTTGCCTTTGGAGCGTTTTTTTCAGTAGATAGTATTGCCCCTGCCGAGATAGAAAAAAACATTTCGCTGCCAGAAGATACAAGGCTACGTACACGACCAAGGTGCTGCTATGCTGGGAGGCGTAGGTGGACACGCGGGTTTGTTTGGTACGGCTAATGATGTTGCCAAGATGATGCAACTTTATTTTGCAACAGGGCTATTACGGAGGAGATTGGCTTTTGCAACCACAAGCAATACAGCTGTTCAACACTTGCCACTATTGCAATGAGGGCAACCGCCGAGGATTGGGTTTTGATAAGCCACAGTTGGGTAAAGCAGGTCCCACTGTGGCTGTACCCCTATGGAGAGCTTTGGGCATTTGGGCTTTACGGGTACTTTTGCGTGGGCAGACCCTGTAAATGAAATTGTGATAGTGTTGCTCTCTAATCGTACTTTACCCAACGGCTGATAATAAGCTACTTATCAGTAGAAATATCAGGCAAAGAATACAAGGAGTGGTGTATAGCGCAATGACAAAAAAACAGAAAAATTGAATTGTGAATAAATTGCTTGTTTGAGAAATTATTTATACTTTTTGCAGAATGAATGTAACTGCTGAAAACTAATGAAACGATTAGCTATATTAGGAGGTGGCGGAGTGGCGAGGGTACCGCTATTCTTGCAAAAACAAAAAGGTTGGGAGGTGTTTTTTTATCGGATAGAGGAAACCCTAAAGCCTGAATACCGAAAAACAACTGGATGATGAGGGGATTGCCTACGAAGAAGGTAAGCATACCGAAGATAAAATATTAGGGGCAGATTGTATAATGAAAAGTCCGGGGATACCTGATAAAGCACCTATAGTGGTGAAAGCTCGTGAGCGAGGTATTGCGGTGATTTCGGAAATAGAATTTGCAGCACAATATACTGACAAGCCGATTATTGCTATTACGGGTAGCAATGGCAAAACAACCACTACGATGCTTACCTATCACTTGCTGAAAGAAGCAGGCTTATCGGTAGGCTTGGGCGGTAATATAGGTTATAGTTTTGCCGAGCTGGTAGCACATAGCAATCCTGACTATTATGTATTGGAAATAAGTAGTTTTCAGTTAGACGGTATTGCGACCCATTTTGCGCCTCATATAGCAATGTTGCTGAATATTACGCCTGACCACTTAGACCGCTATAACTATCAGTTTGAGAACTATATAGCCTCTAAATTCAGGATAGCGATGAACCAAACGGCTAACGATTACCTAATATATGATGCAGATGATGAGGTGATTGCAGATTGGCTTCGCCATCATAAGGTAGCTGCAAAAATTATTGCCCTTTACGGTGAAGAAAGAAGTAGCAGAAGGGGCTTACCTGAAAGATAATAAGATATATATGAAAAATAGACGAAAAAGACTACTGAAATAGAAGTAGATGAAATAAGCCTAAAAGGGATACACAATGTTAAAAATACTATGGCAGCGACCATAGCGGCGCGCTTATTGGCAGTGCGAGACCAATCGTTGCGCCAAAGTCTTAAGGGCTTTAAAGGAGCAGACCATCGCTTGGAGGAAGTGAAGGTAGTAGATGGGGTTACTTATGTGAATGACTCAAAAGCTACCAATGTAAATTCGGTATTTTTGCACTCGATACAATAAAAACACCTATAGTGTGGATTGTAGGCGGACAAGATAAAGGAAACGACTACCAATCGCTGATGCCTTATGTACAGGAGAAAGTGAAAGCGATTGTGTGCTTGGGGGTAGATAATACGCCGCTGTTGCGCTCGTTTGCAAGTGTGATGCCTAATCTTGTAGAAACGCGCTCGATGGAAGAGGCAGTGCGCTTGGCTAAACATTTTGCTGCTTCGGGAGATACGGTGCTTCTATCGCCTGCTTGTGCAAGTTTCGATTTGTTTGACAACTATGAGCACAGAGGTAATATGTTTAAAGAGGCGGTAGCTAAGCTTTTAAAAAAATAGTTAGGCTTTTATTCATCTAAAAATATGAAAGAATTTCTTGATAAGTATCTCAGGGGTGATCGCTACCTTTGGGGTATAACATTGTTCTTACACTCTTTCCGCTGGTGGTTGTGTTTAGCGCAGTTACCAATTTGCGCGATAATAGTACCCCCACACAATACCTTTGGCGACATCTTGGGTTTATTGTTACGGGGCTTGCAGTAATGTGGGTAGCTCACGCCTTTGCTTATAGGTATCACGCTTTGTTTTTTGCTGTAGCCGTATGGATAACAATCTTCTTACTTTTTTATGCGGCTTTTTTTACTACCGGAAGTGCTGAAAATACGATGGAAGCCCCTCAATGAAAGGGTTACTAATGATAGGCGCTGGGTGCGATTATTCAATACTTTTACAATACAACCTGCCTTATTTGCGTGGATAGCTTTTTGTGGGCTATGCGGCTCACTTCTTTGCTATTAACTACCAAAAAGAAGATTACGCGCAAGCGAATGATGTTCTTTTCACTTTACTTTTTTCTAATTGTGATGCTGGTGGTTCTAGCAAACTTTTCGACTGCATTTTTGATTTTTTCTTCGGTAGTGCTGTTGGCATTCTTGGCTTACTTTCCTATGCGTTATATATTTTTGGGCAGTAGGAGCTATTATTGCTGCCTTTGCTCTTTTTGTGCTAATAGCCAAAGCAGCTCCCGACTTGTTTCCCAACCGTGTGGATACTTGGGCGAAGCGTATAGAAAATTATGTAGCAATCATAAAACCTGATATGCTTACGGAAGAACAAAGGGAAAAAAGTGGATGACTACCAAGTGGAACGTTCCAAAATGGCAATAGCTAAAGGGTACTGGCTGGGGCAGGGTCCTGGGGAAAGCACAATGAAAAACTTCTTACCACAAAGTTCTTCCGACTTTATTTATGCAATTCTTACTGAAGAATACGGAATGGTAGGTGCGCTGTTCCTGATGGGCTTATATGTGCTATTGTGTTATCGTATTTTTTTGATAGCTAAAAATGCAAATAGTTTTTGGGAAGCTACTGGTGCTGGGCTTTTGGAGCTGTGATAATGCTACAAGCGGTGGTAAATATGGCAGTAGCCGTGGCGTTTATCCCTGTTACAGGGGCAGAACTTGCCTTTTATTAGCAATGGGGGTACTTCACTTATTACTACTTATTTTATGATGGGATGTATCCTATCGGTAAGCGCACAACCCCGCAAAGGTGAGGAGATGGCAAAAGATATGACCATTGTAGAAACTTTTGAGGATATGCAAAAGCAATACGATAAATTGTAGCGATAGTAAATTGTAAATCAGGGGTTGAAAAATAAATAATTGAGATGTCAAAATAATTTCACATATTTACACTCTGAAAATACTTTGACACCTCAATTAAAATTTTTTTGATTATCAAGTTAATGGAATAAAAAAATAATAACACAAAGGTAAATTCTATTTTTATATTGCATAAATATCTTAAAAAAACAAATGAAAAAAACAATATATGAAATTATTACTTATTAGTTTATTTTTTTAATAGGGACAGTGAGTTCTTGTGAAAATGTTGTTAATAATAACACTGAAAAAGATCCACTAAATGAATCATTAAGTATCGAATCTGATACCAAAATAAACAATCCACTAGCGAACAAAAAGTTTTTATTATTTAGATAAAGAGGAGAATGGAGAATTGACGCTCTCAATATACCCATATCTTGAAGACGATTATGATATGGCTAAAATTATTTTTTTACTGACTCAATGCTTATTAATGGTTGGAATGTTATGGAACCACATGAGTGGAAAATAGAAAGGGTTTCCCAACAAGATTCTCTTTTAATCTATTACTTACAAATGATGTATTATCCAGAAACTCAAGATACTTTTTTTATTTTAATTATAATGAAAAAGGTATTTTTATATAGAAAGTTATATAGAAAGGATAGAGATACGACTTTTTATTTTTAATAGATTCTTTAAAGAGTAATAGTGTGAGAAAAAGTAAAAGCAGAGTGGATACCATGATTTATATCTCAGTTAAGTTCTAAAAAATAGAATCTATATTTCTATAAAAAAACCTTAAAAAAAGAGTTATGAAAATGAAAAATATTATTAATATCTATATTATTGAATATGCTACTTATAAATTGTAATAATCAGCAGAAATTAAATTCTAACACTATAACACAAATAGATAACAACTTAGAATCAAAAATGGATACTTCAAGTAAAGAAAGTTTTTTTCTCTTGTTTATAAAAACATATTATCCATTGAGATATAATGAAGATGGAAAGAAAACAATTCTTATAGATACACTATCTTATTTTTAAGATTAAGGAAATATCCTTATAGATAGAACAACAATGGATTTTTTTATATCTTTAAAATTAATGATATAAAGATTAACGATACCTTAATTACTATTATGTGTAATGAAGTAGCTGATGGTGATCAGAATGATAATAATACTGATGATTTTTAGGAGTGTTAAGGACTTTTTTTGGCTATGAAGAGAATGTTATTAAAATGTATAAAAAAAGAGCAATAATTATAATATAATTTCTTGGGATACACTTCCCACTTCTGATAAGATGGGAAAGAGAAAATTTTTCTTATTGAAAAAGGAAAAAAGTAAAAAGATTCAGGGATTAAAAGTATTATACCTATGAAGACGAGTAGCAAAAATCATTTCAGCGTGTTTATTGTTGTTTTGCTTGTAACAATAATAACACCCAAGTATCATTAGAAACTGATACTACAGATACTATTTCCTCTATCAAAAGAGATACCATAGTAGAAAAAAAGATACAATTGCACCAATTCAAGCTCCTAAAGAAGAAACTGATGAAGCTACAAAAATGATTTTAGAATTTTATGACAAGTATATCAGGCAACGAGATAAAATACCGTGCTCTGATTTATATGAAGAAGAAAAAAATGTGAAGATGAATTAATAAGAATTAAGAAAAGACTATTTATCAAATAAATTGATAAAAAAATAAAACCTACTGAAGATAGAGATATGGATTATATTGTAGATGCCCAAGATATTTTCATAGAATGGTTGGACTCTATTAAAGGTAAAGAAGATAAATTCAAAAAGATATAATGTGTATCTTTTTAACTTTTATGATAACAGATATGATAGCATACAATTAAAAGTAGCTAAAAAGAAGGACAAGTATATTATTGATGATATTATATTTTAAAAATATTCAGATGGTAAAGATTTATTATTTTATTTCAGCGTGTTTATTGTTATTTTCTTGTAACAATAGCAATAATACCCAAGTGTCATCTTCTAATGATACTACAGATACTATTTCCTCTATCAAAAGAGATACAATAGTAAATAAGGATACAATTGCACCAATTCAAGCTCCTAAAGAAGAAACTGATGAAGCTACAAAAATGATTTTTAGAATTTTATGATAAGTACATCAGACAGCAAGATAAAATGCCTTGTCTTGATAACAGGGAGTTTTGCGAAGAAGAATTAAGGAAAATAGAAAGGGAGTTTCTATCAAGTAAATTAATACGGAAAAGTAAATTCAGATGAATTAAGTTCAGATCCTATTGTAAAAGCCCAAGATATTTTTCATAGAATGGTTGGACTCTATTAAGGTAAAGAAGATAAATTCAAAAAAAGATATAATGTGTATCTTTTTAACTTTTTATGATAAGAAATATGAAATTATAAAATTAAAAAGTAGCTAAGAAGAAGGATAAGTATATTATTGATGATATTATATTTTAATTGAGGTGTCAAAATAATTTCATATATTAGCACTCTGAAAATTAATGTATTATGGAATTATTTAAGGGACAAAGCCTCTTAGAGTTTACTGAACGCTTTAAAAACAGACTTAGATTGAGGGTGTCCAAAAAGTTTTATTTTTAGCTTAAAAACAAGCTTATTAATGAACAGAATATTTTTTGTAACTAATTGATTATTAACATCCCCCTTAACACATACCGCTGCGCCAGCTCGCGGACTTCCTTCAAAAAGGGGGAGATGCTGAAGTAGTACTTTTAAAGACTTTTTGGACAGCTTCTTCCATAAAATGGGAAAAAGGGTATTGTTGTCCTAAAGTTATGAAATTAGTCGACAAACAGCACATTATTTTTATGCAAAAAGTCCGAGAAGCTATGAAATCCAGTGAGTCACACAAAATGAATGATAGCGTTTAGGTTGATGAATTTAGCATAGACCAATATTTAGCGGAATACAGTTTTAGAATTAATCGTTTACAAAAATAAAGATACTATCTTTAACAAATTAATGAAAAAGAATTGTAGAGCGTTCTCCTGTTTCCCAAAGTCAATTAGTATGTAGCTAAATAGACACCCTCAAAAACATTATTTACGCAAGTAGGGGGGAAGTAATTGATAAGGAATGAGCGACACGCTCTTATTGTAGTAGGCACGAGCTACAAGCTCGCGCCAGCAGGGGTAGAACATTCTCCCATTTCCCCAAAGTCAATTAGTATGTAGCTAAATAGACACCTCAAAAACATTATTTACGCAAGTAAGGGGAAGTAATTGATAAGGAATGAGCGACACGCTCTTATTGTAGTAGGCACGAGCTACAAGCTCGCGACAGCAGGGGCTAAATAGACACCTCAAAAACATTATTTACGCAAGTAAAGGGGAAGTAATTGATAAGGAATGAGCGACACGCTCTTATTGTAGTAGGCACGAGCTACAAGCTCTGCGCCAGCAGGGGATCAAATTATGAAATCTTGTGAAGAGGGAATTTTGAAATAGATGAGTATTCATATAAAATTGAATAGAATATGATTGTTTTTACAATATACTGTACTGATAAGTTGCCTTGCAGGGTATGCGATAACATTCGACACAAAAATCCCTAAGAAGACATTTATGTTTATGAATATATTTACATTAATAGTTTGTGTAATATCAATAGCTGAAACGTATTATATAGAATGTAATACTGAGAATGAAACTACAATCCCCTTTTTGCTTATTTTTTGCTGTAATAGTTCCTTGCATAATTACATTGATAACATTTCTATCTTTATCAATATATTTATCAAGCATTACAAAAAGAGAAAAATATTTGTTGAAAAAGTATTCTTATATGTTTAGCTTTTTGTAGTATTATTAATTTATACACCAGAACTACTAATTTTATTATTCAATTTATAAGTTGGTAGTTGAACCTGCCCTTTCAAAATAATTGAAGTAAATAACATCTATTTCCAAAAAAATATTTTATTGAGGTGTCAAAAATATTTTTCATATATTTGTATTCTGAAAATTAATGTATTATGGAATTATTTAAGGGACAAAGCCTCTTAGAGTTTACTGAACGCTTTAAAAACAGACTTAGATTGTGAAGAATATCTAGCTTCCATAAAATGGGAAGATGGAATATTTACAGCCTCTAAAACACATAATTCAAAAAGAATATACAATAACACAAATAAGACGAAATAGAAGAAAAAAATAACAGAAGAAATAACAAATAAAAAACAAATGAAAAACAATATATGAAATTATTACTTATTAGTTTATTTTTTTAATAGGGACAGTGAGTTCTTGTAAGAACGTTGTTGATAATAACACTGAAAAAGATCCACAAAATGAATCATTAAGTATCGAATCTGATACCAAATCTGATACCAAATCTGATACCGAATCTGATACCGAATCTGATACCATATCTAATGCACAAGAACATTGTGATTTTGAAGATTTTATTAAGGAAGAGATTGGCTATTTAAATGGCGGTTTTGGTAGCAAAGGAAGACTTAATTTAGGGAACATTGATATAAGTTCAATGCTCTCTAAACCATCTTTTGCTACCAATACTTATATTGAGGATATTCCTTATATTGGGTTTATTGATATAAAGATTAAAAAGAAGATTAGAGATTAATTTTTCTAAAAATAGAAAAAAATCAACAACAAATGATAGTCTTTATATAGCAAAAAGGGAAAACAAAAAGTTGGTAAAAATGTAAGATTGTTTGAAGGAGATATAAAAATCAAACATGTATATTTTTTTGCAGAGCATTCTAGAGGAACAGACGATGATATGGTGGGGAAAAATAAAATCACAAGGAATTATTATTGCTGATTATTACTTTTAGAGAAGATAAGAAATTATCAGCTACTGGTGTTTTTTTGAAGGAAAGGTTTTATTAAGATGGTATGTTAATAATAAAGGAGTGTTTTTATATGATGATATTGATGAATATTCAGATGACTATAGAAACAACCAATTTGTAGGGACTTGGACAAGTTATAAGACAGGAGTTAAAAAAAGTAGCTAATTGGGGCATTTGTCGCATCCCTTGCTCAGGAGACTTAGATTGGGGGTGCAGCTGAATTTTTCTCCTGCTCCTGAATATAGAAAATATGGTTGGGAAGACTATAAACCTTAAATAAAAAAACCCTTACCTTTACAAAACAAATAAACAAGATAGAACAATGAACAACCTACTCACCCATTATCCTATAAATTGGATAGACGGAATGAAGCTAAGCAGCAGCCATTTTTATTGCTGTGCAGGACTTTGTTACCGATAGCGTTAGATAAAAAATAACAATAAAAATTGACTTAGAAAATCTAAAAAGAGTTATGAAAATTTCATTTATTTATATATTTTTTTAGTTTGTTGCTTATAAATTGTAAGAACAATGAAGTTCAAAAATCCTTAAGCTATGAAAAGAGAAATCAATATCTATTACCATTAATGATAAAACCTCAATAAATAATATTAAACAAACTATTTTTATCGTTTATTAGAAATAGATAATGAGATTTTAATAGACACTCTTTTCCTCTATTGAAATTAAAGGAGATATTTTTAATGGATAGGTTGGCTATGGATTGGTATTTATTAAAAAAATAAAAAAAGATTGATACTATTTCAGGAACTGTCAATATATACATAGGAGAAGAGTCTCAATATGAAGATGACCCTAAATTATATGAATGGGGTGAAATAATGAATAATAGATATATTTATCATATAAAAAGAAAAGGAAAATATTTATCTATATCTAATAACCTAACAGAAGGTTATGAAGATTTATGTATAGATAAAGATAGTATAAAAGAAACTAATTTAAAAATATTATATCTATGAAAATAATGAATGATATGGAATAAAAAAACTAATTGAGGTGTTAAAGTATTTTCATATATTTACACTCTGAAAATTAATGTATTATGGAATTATTTAAGGGACAAATAAAAAGACTTTAATATAACTCAAATTCCTAGTAATGATGGGAAGAATTTTCCTACATTACATAAGGTAATACATCAGGTAAAGTCTTGGATACGAGGTATATATTCTTGGGTATCAGAATTTAACATAGACCGCTCTTTAGCGGAATACAGTTTTAGAATTAATCGTTCACAAAATAAAGATACTATCTTTAACAAATTAATGAAAAAGAGTTGTAGAGCGTTCTTCCGTTTTCCAAAGTCAATTAGTATGTAGCTAAATAGACATCTTAATAATTTTTATTTTTAAAAAAACTCTAACCCCTGATAGAAATCTTTATATTCTTCCTCATAACTACTCAATACAAATATGGGAGGCTCATTTTTCTGAAAGGAAAGTTAGCCAATGATCATAGGAGTAAAATACAATATTTTCTATAATATCTGGTTTTTCCCTTAATGAAATTACCAATATAAAAATTTTTATACATCCATACGGTTTGCGATACCATTTCCACCAAAAACACGCTCTATTACTTTTCTTATTATCTTTAACAATCATTAAGTAAATCATTCTTTTCATCCCATCTTTCATTGAGCTTATCCCAATTGGAAAAAGGCTTGCATATAAAAGTCAGCATTATTTATTTTTTCCTTTATATGTATTATCTATATGAAGAGAGATAGGATATTCATAGTAAGCATATTTGTCCAATAAACTGTAATTGATAGGAAAAGGAATATCTATATTTTTTTATCTTCACGCTTTCTATTCTTTTTTTATTTTTTTCCCGTTTGGAATATATTTCCATCCTCAATAGATGCGTAATCATATTCTTTTTCCTTTATATGAGGTATCTACTTCTTCGCTATAACTTAATAATAAACCAACATCAAAAATACTTCTCTTCTATTTTTCCTTCTATTATCTCAATAGGATTGTAAGCGATCATTTCTAAATCTTTTATTAAATACGTATCCAGTTTGTCCTTTTTTTATACTATAAGCATACACTGTATCAGTTTGTTTTTAGGTGTAATTGTTCTAATATTTGCTCTTTTGCGTTTTTCCTGTTAGGGAGAAATAATATTTTTGCTTATTTATCTCTTTCTTTGTAAGGAGTGGTTCTTTTTGACTAAGCCTATAAGGTATAGAGATTTACGTAATATCCATATTTTTGGAAAAAAACTAACTTCATTTACTTTATAAACCTTCAAGTTAGCTGGTTTCCTATTTAAATAACCATACCCTTCTTCTGAATTAGGATATATATTTACAAATTTTAAGCTATCTCTATAAAAAAATACGATCAGCCGCTATAAGAGAATCTTCACTTATAATTTCTCCTCTTGTGAAGGATTTTACCTCTATTTTTCCATTTTACACGCCGTGATTAGGAAAAAAATACACTTATTATATATAATACGTAAGAGTAACGAGCGTTCATATTTTCACGAGCTATTTTCTGTGCTATTTCCAATGCTTTAGTAACCTCTGGGGCATAGCTCAATTTCTTTTCTACCATTGTTTTTTTGTATTTATTCGTTAAGTGAATATGTTTATTTTTACCAGTCAGGAGTGCCTGTAAGGGTATCTACTTTTTTTGTTTGATATACATAGCACAACAAAAATCTTCTTTATCTCTTGTCCATTTTTTTATAATTAGCAGGAGGTATAGGGGTCTTTTTTTCTACGAAATCTACTAAAAACATAGATTGTATCACCTCTTATCACTCCCATTCTTTGGTCATAACGAGCTGATGTTGACGAATGAGCTACAAATTCTTCTAATTCAACCTTGTTGAGGGTTATGCATCTTATAATAACCAGCTGTCCATTGTTTTGAGGGGGCATTATATTGTAAAGAATCTCCATAAAAGAAATCCAGAAGCACAACGACCATCAGCAAAAACGTAAAAAAATACAACATAAGGTTTCCTTTTATAATCATAACCTATATCCTTATTTATGTATATAGCTGTTGTATCTATATTATCTCCTTTTTGCAATCGGTAAGGAGTAGGATATGCTAACCAAAAAGCAAGGATCTATAGGGCGAGCTGATGCTCCTTCTGACCGATAATAATTTTTCCCCACAGGAATGGGACAGTGAAATAGACGTGTATTACAACTAGAACTTAAAAAAATATTATTGTTATTATCAGGATTCCAGAAAAAAATTGAATAGACGGAATTGGATATTTTTGATTTTTAATTTCATAATCATTAAATTTAAGGTCTCTCACTCCATTAGCATCTAACCCAAAAGGATTATCTCCTTGATGAAGGAATTTTTGCATAAAAAGGGGTAGTTTCAATATCTAAACGAAAATTGCTTGTTGTCTCTTATGATATTAAATGAGTTGAAAGCCTTGTTAAGATTATCTTGATTATTATGTTGTGTATGGTTTTTGTTCTTTCCACAAAAAAATTACGAATAAAAAGCAAAACTACAAAAAAATAATGTAATTAGCTCATACAAAGAGGATTAATTTTTTGACAGGAAGATAAGAGAGACAGAGTCTTAGATGATTTGGACAGGCTTTTTCAAAATTAGGTTTCTAAATCGTTACCTAATACCTTGAAAAAAATATTTTTTTGAGGCGTCAAAATAAACTCATATATTTGCACTCTGAAAATTAATGTATTATGGAATTATTTAAGGGACAAAGCCTCTTAGAGTTTACTGAACGCTTTAAAAACAGACTTAGATTGAGGGTGTCCAAAAAGTTTTATTTTTAGCTAAAACAGGCTTATTAATGAATAGAATATTTTGTAACTAATTGATTATTAACATCCCTCCTTCCCCTTTTGAAGGGGGAGATGCCGAATAGTACTATTAAAGACTTTTTGGACAGCTTCTTCCATAAAATGGGAAAAAGGGTATTGTTGCCGTAAAGTTATGAAATTAGTCGTCAGACTGCACATTATTTTATGCAAAAAGTCCGTGAAGCTATGAAATCCAGTGAATCGCACAAAAATGAATGATAGCGTTTAGGTTGATGAATTTACCATAGGAGGAAAAGAGGAATACAGTTTTAGAATTAATCGTTCACAAAATAAAGATACTATCTTTTAACAAATTAATGAAAAAGAATTGTAGAGCGTTCTCCCGTTTCCCAAAGTCAATTAGTATGTAGCTAAATAGACGCCTCAATTCTTTTTCTTCCTCTTGTGAAGGATTTACCTCTATTTTTCCATTTTATACGCCGTGATTAGGAAAAATACACTTATTATATATAATACGTATTTCATTATATGGTACATTTTAGTGTCTATTATCTATTAATACTTCAATGATAGGTTCTTTATTGCTTACAAATTCAATAATATCTCTCCCAAAGGCAGGACTAAAGAAACCATATAATACCATAGGTTTTCCCCTTTAATATTTCTCCTGCCCATTGGTGAAAATAATAGTCTACATCTTCTACACCTTCTGCATTTAGAGGAAAAGTTCTTCTTCAAATTCATAGTAAGTATATGCTTTTTCAAAAATAATCTTTTTTCTTTTGAATGTCTTCAATAATAACATAATAAGCAGTAATTTCCATCTCTTTTTTAAAGGTCTGTACATAAAAATTATAGTTTCCCTTGGAGAAGGAATAGGCTTTTTGAGAAAGGAAAACAGTCTGTACGAACTGCCAGCAAGTTAGGATTTATTTTTATAAGGAAACTTACTCTGGGGGATTTCTTTCCATTTTATTTCAAATTTCTTCCCTACTTGGAAAGGGTTTTCCTGCCCTACAAAAGTATAATTAAATCCATTAGACCCTTTATAGGATTTATCTTGATTATCTACAATTAACCCATATTCAAAAACTATCTACTTGTTCATCTCCTTCGTTGTAAGCATTAACATAGGCTTTTTGCTTTCATATTTTTTACTGGGAATCTCATAATAGAGTCAGTATCTATTTGATAAATAAAAAAATACTATCCGTTTCTTTGATACCAGCCTTTTTAAAAATAAAATCTCTCTCTTACTATCAAGAGGGAAGCTATTTTTCTTTTTCGCTTGCCGTAATAAATGAATCAGGCAAACCATCTCCTTCAAAGACACTCTCCGATAGGTTAAGAAAAATCCAGATGTTCTATACATTTTCATATTAGAGATTTTTCGGGTTAATTATTGAAAGAGAGTCATATACAGTACATAGAATTTTTACCATTTTTGGTATTATTAATTCTTGTAGCAGTGATGGTATCATTATAATTTTTATATGTATCCTCTGAATTTTTCTTGTTGATTATCTTTTTCATTTGAATAGTGTATATTCTCATTACCATCTTCGTCATTATCTATTTTTACTTGGATCTTTCTTTGATAGTTCACAAGAGAATAAAAAAATAGAATTACCATTAATAATGTAAAATGAATATTTCATAAATAAAAATGGAATTAGTATAAAATTGACCTGCAAAGATAAATATTTTTTTGAGGTATCAAAATAATTTCATACATTTACACTCTGAAAATTAATGTATTATGGAATTATTTAAAGGACAAAGCCTCTTAGAGTTTACTGAACGCTTTAAAACAGACTTAGATTGCGAAGAATATCTAGCTTCTTTAAAGTGGGAAAAAGGGTATTGTTGCCGTAAATGTGGACATACAAAATACCAAGTCAGAAAAAGATTTTTTTCACGTACTTGTAATATCTGTGGAGATATTGTAGAACGTTCTCCCGTTTCCCAAAAGTCAATTAGTATGTAGCTAAATAGACGTCTCAATTTTTATTTGATGGTCATTTGATAGAAAAGCCCTTTTAAAAATTAAATCACTGATAATCAATTAGTTTTTTTATTTGATGGTTATTTGATAGAAATGTAAAAATATATGAAACTAACATTTATCTTTACTCTTGCTTGTATTGTTAATACCTTTGCTCAACTCTCACCACAAGCCTTAGACTCCTTACAGCAAGTGAGATATATCAAAGCAAAGTACGTATTGCACGCCGACCAAAAACATCTCTTTAGCCCCAAGCAGACTCTATACGTTAAAAAGGTGAAAAAAATATTATGGCGAATATGTAACCAAATACGACCACCAAGGCAGCGCTCTTGAGTTTTACAACGCAGGTTCAGAAGGTTATATCCTTTACAAACGCTACAGCACCTATGGCAAAAGACCTGCCTTTTTGAAGCCGATATGTACGAATTCCATATCAAAATAGACAAAAAGCACGGCACTATCATCGACAATGGGGAAACAAGCGCAATTTTCACTTCATCAAAGGCGAAAAGAAAATAAAAGTCCCCACCAACTCCCAAGGTCGCTTTATCATTTATGAGTATTTATAGAAATTATTTCTTATCTTTGTACGCTGGATAAGAGGAATTAAAAAGATTGGAACGTTCTCCTGTTTTCCAAAAGTCAATTAGTATGTAGCTAAATAGACACCTCAATTAAAAATAATTACTACATTAGTTTTTATATATAAATAGTATTGGCAATAGTGGGAAAAAGTAGTATCTTTGCCCGCTATTAATAAAAAGAAATGCCAAAAAGAGGAGTACTGTTGGTGAATTTGGGTTCGCCCGATTCATACGAAATAAAAGATATAAAGCGCTATCTGAAAGAGTTTTTGATGGATGAACGAGTGATAGATTATCCGTATTGGTTGCGCTACTTAATTGTATGTGGGATTATATTGCGTGTACGTCCGCCAAAGACGAGTCGTGCCTACCAAAAAAATATGGTGGGAAGGAGGTTCGCCGCTGATTGTTATTACAGAGCGTTTTACGCAAAAGCTACAATCATTGCTTTCAGAACCCTGTAGCGATGGCGATGCGTTACGGAAATCCTTCAATTACCTACGGGCTGGAACAGCTTGAGAAACAGGGGGTAGAGGAGGTGCTTTTAGTACCATTATACCCACAATATGCAATGGCTACTACTGAAACGATTGAGGTACTTGCTGAAAAATTGGTAGCCAAACGCTTTAAAGGAATGAAACTGACAAAAATGCCTCCTCTTTTTGGTAAGCCACAATACATAGCGGCACTTGCCGATGTGGTACAGAAGCATACGGCTCATTATCAGTATGACCATTTGTTGTTTTCGTATCACGGGGTGCCAGAGCGGCATCTGTATAAAACAACGCCTACAAAGGCTCATAAACATATTACTGAAAATACCGATTGTTGCGACCCTTATACTGCTGAAGGGGCACATTGCTACCGCAGCCAATGTTTTGAAAACAACCCGTTTGCTAGTAGCCGAATTGGGATTGCCTTCAGATAAATATTCGATATCATTTTCAATCGCGATTGGGGTACGATAAATGGTTACAACCTTTTACCGATAGTACAGTTGCAGCACTTGCACAACAAGGGGTGAAGAAATTGGCAGTGATTACTCCTGCTTTTTGTATCGGATTGTGTAGAAACGCTTGAAGAGATACAAATAGAAGGTAAAAAAGTATTTACGGCTAACGGAGGAGAGGAATTTGTGATGATACCTTGCCTGAACGATAGCGACTTATGGGTGCAGGCTATGGCACAAATGATTGATGAGTTGTAAAAGAAAATATTTCTAACGAACTAAAAACTAAGAACTATGCTGGACTTTGGGATTGCTAAATCGATACACATTATTTTTTTGTAGTGAGCTATTTTGCGGGGCTTTTTATATGGTGAGGCTTTTTTATCTATCATACTGAGGCGTTAGAAAAAGACGAACCCGAACGCTCTATTCTTCACAAGCAATTTAGCTTTATGGAAGAACGTTTATGGAACATTATTACAGTGCCTGCACTTGTACTGATGACGGTATCGGGTATTTATATGTTCTACACTATGGATTGGGCTTACTTCACTCAGGGCTGGATGCACGTGAAGTTGCTGTTTGTATTCTTCTTATATATCTATCATTATTATTCTTGGAAACTGATGCGTACCTTGCAAGGGGGTAAAACGGTACTTACATCGGTGAAGCTTCGTATGCTAAAACGAGGTGGCAACGCTTATTCTTTTTGCGGTAGTATTTGCGGTAGTGCTTAAAAATCAGTTTGTTGATTTTTTTGGTATATAGCTCTTACAGCATTTATAGCTATGGGAGCTTTGATAATGCTAATCGTAAAATTGGTGAATGCAGGAAAACGATAACACCTAAAACAATCTGCTGATGATAGAGTTGCTTAGAAAAACACCAGTTGAAGAACTACCTGCTATCGCAGCACAAATACGCAAACGTATTATAGAAGTAGTAGCGATGCGGGGGACACTTAGGCGCAAGCTTGGGGTAGTGGATCTTACCATTGCGCTGCATTACGTGTTTAATACTCCTGATGATGTGTTGGTGTGGGATGTAGGTCACTCAATGTTATGCACATAAAATACTCACGGGTAGGGCAGAGGCTTTTTGACGAACTACGTGCAATAGGGGGTATTAGTGGTTTTCCTAAACGCGATGAGAGTGTGTATGATGCTTTTGGTACGGGACATTCTTCTACTTCGCTTTCGGCAGTATTAGCAATGGCAATGGCTTCGGCATTAGAAGGGAACACTACAAGGCAACATATAAGCTGTTATAGGTGATGCTTCAATAGTTAGCGGAATGGCATTTGAGGCGCTAAATCACGCAGGTACTACCACTGCTAATATGCTTATTGTACTGAACGATAACCAAATGGCTATAGACCCTACAGTGGGGGCACTACACTACTATTTGCAACGACTACAGCATCATAATAAAGATACTTTTTACGGACTTAAATATTCGCTATAAAGGGGTAGTGGATGGACACGACCTGAAGGCGCTCGTTGAGACTCTGGAGGCAGAGAAAAACGAAACGGGGTGCGCTTGCTGCATATACGTACTACCAAGGGCAAGGGTTTCAGAAAGGCTGAAGATGAGCAGGTAACTTTTCACGCTCCTCCTCAGTTTGACAAAATAACGGGTGAGGCTTTGCCTAATAATACGCAATTACCTGCTAAATACCAAGAGGTTGTGGGGAAAACGCTGTTGCAATTGGCTACTGAAAATCCTAAGATTGTGGCTATTACTCCTGCAATGAGCAGTGGTAGTGGCTTGCACAATATGCAACTGGTTTTTTTCCTGATAGGGTGTTTGACGTAGGCATTGCCGAACAGCACGCTGTTACTTTTGCGGCAGGCTGGGCAGCTCGTGGTTTTGTACCTTATTGTGTGATTTACGCTACATTCTTACAGCGTGCTTACGACCAGCTTATACACGATGTTGCCTCACAACAACTGCCTGTAGTGTTTTGTATAGACCGTGCCGGCTTGGTAGGCGATGACGGGCTACCCATCACGGGGTGTTTGATATAGCTTCCTTGCGACCTATTCCCTAATTTGATAATTGCAGCTCCGCGCAATGCTATTCAGTTACGCAACTTGCATATACCGCTCAGCTACCCTGCAGCAGCCTATAGCGATACGCTATCCTCGTGGCAGATGTAATGATACTAATTGGAAAGACCAGCCTTTTTGAGGCTATTGCTATAGGCAAAGGGGAACAATAAAAAAAGGCACCGAAATAGCAATAATTACTATTGGTGCCCTTACTGATACGGTACTAAAATGTATAGAAGCTACTAAAAATCCTTTGCGTTATGCTTTTGTATGATGCTCGCTTTGTAAAGCCGCTTGACGAGGAACTACTACACAATATATTCTCTTGCTACCAGCGAGTTATATCGGTAGAAGAAGGGGTAGGCAAAGGAGGTTTTGGCAGTGCTTTAGCTGAGTTTGCTTGTGCTAATGGCTATACTACTCCTTTAGAAATTGTAGCTCTTCCCGATACGTTTATCGGTGTTTCTTCATCAGATTATATGAGTAACCTTATTCTTAGTCATCTTCGTGATCCTCTATTCTAATGTTGAAACTGTCATTCCAACTATTGCCGTAATCATCAACGATAGCAATATTGATAGGAATTGTGGCACCAGCAGGAGCATTAGCATCTACCGTGAAATTTAATACAGCTCTGTAAGTCTTCGGAAGTCCTTCTTGCCAAGCAGTAGTATGAGCGCGTATGATGTCGTACGAAATAGCGGGCGTACTATTATAGTCTATTACATAAGGACTATTGGTAGTGAAAGTAGCCTTTACCTTGCGTGCTTCACTACTGCCTATATTTTTGAGGGCTACATTCACTTTTTGCCTTCTTGCCTGTCACTCTACCCTACCATCGGGGGTTTCAATGTCTTTTATTACATAATATTCGGCAAAAGCTATATGCGCAGCGGTAGCTTTACCACTACTTGAAAGTCAGCCCTGCCATTGGTTGTTGAAGGCATCGGTAATGGCTATCTGTATGGGAATTACAGTGTTATTGGGTGTATCGCGTTTCACTTCAAAACGACAATACGTAATCACTTTCTTTGCTGAGTTTGTACTTATAAGCACTGCTGTTGCCTGCAATGTTGCGGTAGGAGGCTTCAGGAGCATTTACGTTGATTACGTATGCACTATTGATAGTAAAGGTAGCTTTTACATCTTGAGCAGTACTACTACCGCTATTTTTTGAGGGCTACATTCAGCTTGATGCGTTCTCCTTTATTCACTTCTTTGTCGTTGTTGTCGTCTTCTTTTTATAGTATTCGTGAAAACCTATAGTAGCATCAAGAGCTCAACAGTAACTGTGAAAGTAGCTTGCCAACTATCGTTGCCGTTAGTCATCAATACATTTACGGGTATGAGCGTACCTGCAGGCGTAGTATTGCTCACCGTAAAACCAACGGCATAGTCGCTGTCTTTTTTTCTCCCTGACCCTTATAGGCAGTCATACCTATAGGCATAGTGCCGTAAAGAACGGGAGTGGTAGGGTGAAAATCAATTACATAAGCACTATTGAGTGCTAAAAGCAGCTTTTACATTGGTAGCAGTAGCGGTACCCGTGTTTTTGAGCGCTACGTTTAGGCGTACTTTTTTTCTCCTTTGCTGATGTGCTTATCGTTATTGCTGTCGGCATATAAGTACACATCTTGTAGTACAATAGTAGCTTTTGCCCTCCTCTTTAGGTTTAGGATCAGGTTGTGGTATGGGTTGTTCAGGAGTAGGTGCCGGAGGAGTAGGGAGGGGTAGGCTTTTTGCGGTTGTTCTTTTTCTTTGCAAGCAATACAGATAAAACTTGCGAGTAAGCTAATAAGTAAGTATTTTTTTCATATTGAATAGTATTTAAAGGGTTAACAATCAAGATAGTAAGACTGCTATATTGAGGTATTGTCCTAATAAAAACCGATACCGCTACGGCTATCAGCCATTTGGGGTTACGCTTGTTGTGGGCACTCATCAATCCCTACGAAAGGCACTACAAAAGTGAACACTAACATTAGCAATACTGTTGGAGCATAACCATTAGTCCACCATCGTTGGTAGTAGGCAGTTTCTTCAGGAATATTAGTGTACCATATCAGCATATATTGCGAGAACCACAAGTATGCCCATACAAAAAGCAAAAGCAAAGAGGTATTTTCCCTAAATCGTGCCAGTGTTGCGGTTTTTACTTCCGGCAAATATCCCTTTCGCTGTGCATATACAGCTGCAACAATAAGCAGGGCAACCCCCGAAAGAAGAAAACTACTAAATACATACCAGCCCAACAAGCTACTATACCAATGCACTGCAGGAGGCACCAACCAGTCGTAGGCTATAGGGGTAATGCTAATAAAGCTAAATATCAGCAATAGTATCTCATATCGTTTTGATTTCTGAAACAAAGCATATCTATATAAAGCATAGCCTGCCATATATAGCAACGAACGCCCCAATAGCCATAAAGGTTGAGGATAACTACTATCGGCTTGCAAGGTTATGAAAGCAAGTACCCCCATAGTGTAGCCATACACATCCACAACGGAGCCGTAAGCACACGTGTTAGTGGGTATAAAGGGGCGAACCATTCGGCATTGCAAACTCTGTTGATAGCTCCAAACACCAACAACCCTACTAATGTAAGGCTACAAAATACCGTTGTTATGTACAGATAACTTATCATTGTGGGGCAGCTATTTGTTCTCACATATAATGTTACTTGCCAGCGTTCTTTTTCGGTAAGCTGGGTAGCAAAGTCGTTCATTGCATTTCTTCCGTAGTAGATAACGTGATAGATACTTCCAGCGGTAATATCAATGTTTTTATAGTTGGGTACTCCAAATATTTTTTTCCTCGTTCTATCAATCATCCCTTTTTCGTCTCCCTTTTTCGCCGTGGCATAGCGCGCAATAGATGTCGTATAGCGCTTTGCCCTGTGTAAGGTGTTGGCTGCGTTGCAGGCTATCGGTTTGCCAAAGGATTTTTGCAGCTGTGTTTTAGCCTGCTCGTAGCCTTCTAAAAGTGTTGGGGTAGGGGTAAGGAAGGTCGCCACGTTTTTATTGTATTAGCAGGAGGTGCTAAAGGGGGAAGTTCGTAAGCCCTCGTAGGCAGCACTCTCGTACATATCGGGGGCAAATGTAGCTGCAGGAAGCTCATTGTTCCTACACGAAGTCAATAGCAACAAGCCTACTAAAGGCAGCACTCGCGTGATAACAAATTTATTATCAGTACTTTTTGATAGGATTAGTAGCTTTTTGAAATGGAAATAACCTACTTCGCCATAAGAAACTAAGTACTAATGAATGAGCTGAAAAATACACTATAAATTCAAAAATAATAGGTACGAACGAGGTGAAGTTCTGCCAAAAAGTTTCGTTAGGGTTTGCCACCAAAGTTTTGAGGCCAGCTCTCTATCATAGTATAGTAACACAGCCAGCTGCCAAAGAGCAAGCCCAAGCAACCATATACAAAAAGTAGCCTTGTCCAATCTACTCTCTTTATTCCTAACGCCTTATCCAACCCTTCTACAGCAAAAGGCGTATATACTTCTTTTTATAGCAACTTTCTCTTTTTCAATTGCGCTACTGTCAATAGCAATTCTTCTGTATTGAACATTCTATCGTCTCGCTATTGGTGTTGCTTGCTGTTTCTTTATCTCCAATTACGGGTGTTACAGCTTTTATTTCCCATTGAGCTATCATCAGGGAAAGTACGTGCGTATAACAAGAAAAGAGCTAAAAGAGCCCCAAAGTACCTATAAATATACCAATATCAACGTACGAAGGACTAAAAAGTGTCCAAGATGAGGGTAAATAATCCTTGTGCAACGATCCTACTATGATTACAAAGCGCTCAAAACCACATTCCCTACACACACCACAATAGCTATAAATATAGAAAAAGCAATACTTTGCGCAGTTTTTCAGCCATATATAGTTGTGGCAAGCACACATTACATATTATCATCAGCCAAAAGCCCAAGCATAAGCCCCCGTAGCGCGGTTGCTGAATACTGAATAACTCAGGAGGGTTGCCCGATAGCAGCGCTACAAATAATCCGGTGAGATAAGCTACAGCCACAAGGCTCCCCGTTACTAATATGATACTATTGATAAGGTTAATGTGTTGTAGTGTAATATATTGTTGCAAATTGCATACTTTTTCGTAAGATAATCAGTAGCAGGCTTACCATTGCAAAAGCCCGAAAAGATAGCGCCAGCCACAAAGTAAGGCGGGAAGATAGTAGTGTGCCAACCCGGTATTACCGAAGTAGCAAAAGTCAAAAGACACGATGGTGTGTACCGAAATTACTAAAGGCGTAGCAATGCCCGCAAGCAGTAGCATCACTAGCTCCAAGCGTTGCCACTCTTTGGCTCGCCCTGCTCCATCCAAAGCTCAAGATGCCGTAACATGCCGTTGCAAAGGTTTTACAGCTCGGTCGCGCAGCATAGCAAAGTCGGGGAGTAACCCTACCCACCAAAAATACCAACGATACCGAAAAGTAAGTAGCTATGGCAAAAACGTCCCATAGCAGGGGCGAGTTCATATTATCCCACAACGACCCATATTGGTTGGGTACAGGCAGCATAAAGTGCAACAACCAAGGTCTGCCCATATGCAGTATGGGGTAAATACCCGCTTGTATTACTGCAAATATAGTCATAGCTTCTGCCGAGCGGTTGATGGCTACGCGCCATCGTTGTCTGAAAAAGCAGTAATATAGCCGAAATAAATGTTCCTGCGTGTCCTATGCCTATCCACCATACAAAGTCTCGTGATATCCCACGCCCATTGCACCGTGTTGTTCAGCCCCCACACACCTATCCCTTGGCTTACGGTCAACCACATACACCAGCCTCCCCAAGCAGCAGCACTACAAGCTATTGCAAAGGCTAGCCACCAACCTTTAGTAGCTTTGCGCTCTATAGGGCGTGCTATATCATTGCTGATGTTGTGATAGGTATTCATTTATTATAGTTGTTCAAAAGTTATTAATTCACCACCAATGTTTGGTACACCACATTAGGGTCTGTTCCTATTTCTGCCAATAATTGGTACATACGGTCGCTGGCTGTTGCGGCAGCAATATCGCTTTCGGGGTCGTTGGCATCGCCAAATACCATTGCGCCACTATTGCAGGCAGCAGCACAAGCCACTACATTCTTAAAGCCGTCTTTGCCTATAGCCTTGCCTTCTTTTTAGCCTTGAGTATCACCTCTTGGGTGCGTTGTATGCACAGCGAACATTTCTCCATTACCCCACGCGAACGCACGGTTACATCAGGGTTCAGTACCATACGCCCCTATATCGTTGTTCATATGGTAGTTGAAAGCATTGTTTTGGCTATAGTCAAACCAGTTGAAACGCCTCACTTTATATGGGCAGTTGTTCGCACAATAGCGCGTACCCACACAGCGGCTATACGCCATCTGGTTCTGCCCTTGGGCACCGTGCATTGTTGCCCCTACAGGACATACATTCTCGCAAGGTGCATTTTCGCAATGCTGACAGAGCATTGGCTGGAACCCCTACATTCTCGCCCTCAGCTTCATAGCGGTCTATGCGCAGCCAATGCATATCGCGTTGTTTGGCTACTTCTTCTTTGCCCACTACGGGGATATTGTTTTCAGCATTACAAGCAATCACACAAAGCAGCACAACCTGTGCAAAGCATTCAGGTCTATAGATAGCTTGAAGTGATGTGGCGAAGGTGTTTTTGTGTTGGGAGCTATTTTGGGGCGAGGATTCCATTGCTCGGCAGGTGAGTTGAGAAAATCATTTAATGAAACACGCCTCAGTAGGGTCAGTTTTGCCAGCCAAGTCTTTTTGTACTTGCACGCAGGCAAAAGTGTGGGTACCTTCTGCTTTATCTATCGTTACCCGTAGTACCTGATCTTCTGCCTCGTAAAAAGGATAACCATTCACGCCCACTGCAGTTCGGCAGGCAAGCCTATGTTACGCCCGTAGCCCAAAGCCATAGCAGCACTGCCTGCGGCTTGTCCTTGTTGTATAAGTACAGGTACTTCAACGCTGATGTCTTTAGGGTTAGTAATACACACCTTGTCAGCCATTAAAGCACCATTGCTGTCTTGCCAATTGCGCACCCCTAAGCGCTGCGCATCAGAGGGCGAAAGGCTGAGGTAGTTATCCCAGCTAATGCGACTGATAGGGTCGGGGAGCTCTTGCAGCCAAGGGTTGCTCGCTTGCTGCCCATCGCCCATTGCTACCGATGAATATAGTGTAAGTTCTACCTTATGAGCAGGTATTTCAGTATTTACAAAAGTAAGCCTCAATAGGGGAGTCGCAACTCCCTCTTCTTCCACCCATTGGCGTGGTTTCAGTGCTGCGGTAGCCGCTTCTGCACATAAGTGCCATTTTTGCAAAAGCCTCTTCCCAGCGTTTGCCTTTTAGTAGGTTATTTTTCCCAATAAGTTTTTATATAATCGTAATAGGTTTGCGCACTGCCCATCCATTGCAACATACAGTCCTGCCATTGGCGCGTACCAAAAAGCGGACGTATCACAGGCTGCATCAGTCCGTAATGATGTTTTTTAAAGATGACATCACCCACGATTCTAAATAGTGTGAGGTAGGAACAAAAATATTTCGTTAGTACGCTTGTTTCATTAGGGTTTTTAAGCCGAAAGTAGCCGTAAAAGGCACTTCTTGTAGCTCGTTGGCAAATCGCTTACCCATAGAAGAACTAAAAACAGGTTTAGCTCGTTGATGAGTAGCACCCCCACATTGTTGTCGCGCATCAGGTAAGTGAGCTCGTATAGGGTTTGGGGGTTACCTTGCTTTGTCAGTACAGGGGGTAGCCGTGCTATAGGCTTCGCTGCGCAATTGTTCATTGATACAATAGGGTGATATAATGTGCCTGCCACGAAGTCATTCCTGTAACCACTACCGCTTGGCTGCCAGCTTGTTTCAGCTCCTGTGCCAGCTGTTGCATACGACGGTCCATAGTCGCCGATAGCTTGTATTCGACATCAACGTTTTCGCCCGTAACCGTAAGGTAGCTGTAAAGTTTGGCTAAGGCTATGTATTGCGAGCTGGGGGCAAGGGCAATGCGTTCATCAGCTTTGGCTCCCGTGATAGTCATAGCCGCTTCTATTTGAATATGACGCGACATTCCATTTTCTTTATTTGGGATACGTCCTTGCGCATAGCCTGCTTCATAATCCCCTGCGTACCAGTCGCCCAAAAAGTCAGCTGCAAATGAAACGATAAGCGAGGCTTTGCCAAAGTTGTAGTCAGGCAAAGCTCGCTCACCATAAAGTTTTTCAAAAGCATCTAGAGCGTAATGTTCAGTAACAGCATCACACTCTATAAGTCTAAAAAGTAGGATATTTTTTTCTTTGAAGGCAGCCAGCAGAGCGTAGGCTGAAGGGCTTGCCAGAGTGTGGCTCAATAGCACAATCTCTCTGCCCTCTTCTTTGGCTTTGTTTAGGGCGGCTATGGTTTCTTGGTTTAGCTTATCCCATTGGGTAGGTTCGCTGTTAGGGTGTTTTCTTCCTTCGTCATACAAGCCCAATACCGAAGCCAATACCCGCGCATTGGTTCCCTTTGCCTGCTAAGGCTTCAGGGGTTGTTCCTACAAAAATAGGTCTGCCTTCACGCGTTTTACCAATACGCTGGCAAAATCCTGTCCGTTAGCTATACAAGTAGCGTAATAGCTCGCTTCACCAGGTACGATAGCCTCTGGCTGAATAAGGTAAGGGATAGTTTTATGCACCACCCCTTCACAGCCCGCCAATGCCGCAGCTGCAGTACCAAAACCTAAGTATTTTCAAGAAATCACGCCTTGTGGTAGCCATTTTTGTGTGTATGTTATTTTATAATCTTCATTTCATCTATCAGATAACTTGCATCGGCATATTTATCAATGATAAAGAGTATATACGGATGTCCACCATTATATTACGACATATTTTAGGGTCGTAATACACATCGCTCATCGTGCCTTCCCACACACGGTCAAAGTTTAAGCCTATCAAGTTCCCTTTAGCATCAATCGCTGGGCTACCCGAGGTTGCCTCCCGTAGTGTGATTCGTAGCTATCAAAGCACACAGGCATCTTGCCATCTTTGCCATAAATGCCATATTCTTTCCGCTCGTATAAGTAGCGCAGCTTTGCAGGTACATCAAATTCGTAGTCGTTAGGTATGTATTTTTCCATTACCCCGTCCAAATAAGTAAAAGGTTCGTATTTTACAGCATCAGCAGGCGAATAACCTTCCACCTTGCCATAGTAACCCGCAGAGTACTATTAGCATCGGGGAAAATACGGTCTTCAGGTGTAGCAAATTCCAAGATACCTTTCATATACTTGCGCTGCAACCCCTGCCAATTTATCAGTAATTTCCTGATAAGGCGAGGCAACCTCTACAAAGTAATATTCTACAATTTGCTGTATAAACTGCATACCCACATCTTTCTTCAAGATACCTTTAAAAAGCCGATTCAGGCAGCTGTAGTGTCTTTTCAATTCCTTCATAAGAAGCCAAAAATGAATTGTTGTACAATTTGCCTGTTAGCAGTTTAGTGTTGAAGTTTTTGTAAGTTAGGAGCTAAAAACGTTTAGGCATATTTTTAGCGTAGTAAGCCACTGCCTTTTCAAAAACAGCTTTTGTCCACTGCTTTGTCATAGTTTTTTTGTATGAGGTTTTAAAACTCTGCAACAATTCAGCTTTTTCTCGTTAAAAAGCTTCTTCACCGCGTTGTAAAAGCACGTTTTGCAACTGCATAATTTTATAACCATTGTTTAGCAAGTCTATATGCCGCATAAATTCCGAAAACAAATCACTCGCTACCGAATAGTCAAGCGCTTGGGCGTAGAGTTTTTCCATTTCGGGCAATACAGTTCCGTATTCTGCCTTTCGGCTGTGAGATTCTATATCTTTTTTAAACTCCTCTTCTTGCTTTTGCTTTATCGCTACAGCCCCCGATTTTTTAAGCCCTTGTGCTTCACCTATCCATTTTTTCCAATAATTGGCAATACTAGCGTATTTAGAGGCGTATTTTATCTTTTATTTCAGGATCGTTGCGCATAAAGCTGTCTTGTGTTTTTCAGTATCACATCGCGTATCCCTATTTTCATAGGATTTAGCACATCTACCATTTGTGCTACAGCTATAGCAGGTAAATACTCTTGGGTGCGACCAGGGTAGCCAAACACCATTGTAAAATCACCCTCTTTTACCCCTTTTTAATGATATAGGGAAATAATGCTTAGGTTTGTAAGGTACATTATCTTTAGAGTAAGCCGCAGGACGATTGTTTTATCGGCATATACCCTGAAAAGAGCAAAGTCGCCCGTGTGTCTTGGCCATACCCAGTTGTCCGTATCCGAACCAAATTTGCCAATAGAGGATGGAGGAGCCCCTACCAAACGCACATCTTTAAATGTTTCTACGATAAACAATAAGTACTGATTGCCTTCGTAAAAAGCACGAACTCTACACTCTTGCCACGCCTCTTTAGGGTGTGTTGCGCAATACATTATTGATATTACTCTCTATTTTTGCGGTACGCGCCTCCTCATTCACCAAAGCTTCGGTATCTACTAGTACTTTAGAGGTAATATCCTCTACCCGAACGATAAAAGTAACGCTAAGGTTTTCGTTAGGTAGTTCTTCTTCTTGTTTTTTAGCCCAAAAACCGTAAGTAAGGTAATCATTAGCTAGTGTAGAATGTGATTGTATTTGCGAATAGCCACAATGGTGATTAGTAAGCAGTAAGCCCTTGTTGGAAATCATTTCAGCAGTACAGCCCCCATTAAAGTGAGGCACAGCATCCTTTAGGCTCGATTTGTTTACCTCGTAAATGTCCTTTACCGACATTTTCATTCCCAAGGATTTCATTTCCTTGGCGTTCATACCTTCCAACAGCGAAGGTAACCACATACCGCCTTGCTGGGCAAAGCCACTTAGCCAAAATAGTAGTAATGCAAAAAGTAATGTAATTTTCTTCATTTTCACAAAAAGTTAATCGGTGCAAAGGTACGAAATAATGTTTAATAGTCAATGATTAATGATTAATTCTTTAGAACTATATAATCCTCAACAAAAAGAACTGCCGTTGTGAGCAGTTCTTTTTTCTTAATTTATTATGAAAAACTTATTTTTTTAGTTACTACTTTTCAGCATTTCGCAACCGCGTTGATTTCACCATTGTCGCAAGCTTGCTCAAACCAATCAGCAGCACGACTATCCGATTGTTTTAAGCCTTCGCCGTGGAAGTAGCAGTGTCCTAAACGATATTGAGCCAATGCGTAACCTTGTCGCGCTGATTTTTTGTACAATTCTGCTGCACGCTCAAAAGAACGTTCAGTACCTGTACCATTATAGTAACAATTAGCCAATTTTGAAACAACCTATAGCAGAATTGTTGTTAGCTGCTTTTTTGGTAAAAAGTTGAATGCTTGTGCATACTCTTGTTTGTCGTTGTAGAAATTGCCTAATTCATCTTGAGCCTCTACGTAGTTTTGTTCAGATGCTTTATTAAGCCATAGCAAACCCTTTTGTTTCATTCAAACGTTTCATAGGTGTTTTTGGCTTAGCTATAGGTTTCAAACCCTGTTTTTACAGCCGAACGGTGTGATGGCATACCGCGATGAGTAGCTGTAGTAGTGCTTGCTACTGCAGTTGTAGCTGTGTTTGTTTTTAGCTTGGGAGGCTTGTGCTTTGCCTTTTCGGTAGTACTAGTATTGGTATCGGGTACCATAGTCATATAGTATTTACCCAAGTTGTATTGTGTTTCAGCATCGCCTTTTTTTAGCTACTTTTTCTTGCCAAGCAATTGCTTTTTCTTGGTCTTTTTGTGGGTTTTTAGCGTCTAAATAAAACTCTATCAATCGTTTTTGAGCTGTTGTATTTTCTTGTTTTGCTAATTTTTTTCGTATAGTGCAAAAGCTTTTTCAGTTGATTTTCTAACCAATTTGCCGTAGTAATAACCATCGGCTACTGCCAAAATCATTTCAGGAGTTGGTGGGTCTTTAGGGTCATTAGCTTCTACTCTCTTCAACAAATAATCAAATGCTGTTTGATTACCTAAATTAGCAGCTTTTACAGCCCATTCAGCGGCATCTTTTTCTGATTTTTTTCACACCTTTACCATTGGCATAACATTGCGACAGTAGGTATAACACCTCAGCATAGGCTTCGTTTTCTTGTTGATAGAAATACTCTAGCGACTCGTTTTGTTGTAGGGGTTCTTTTTGAGCAGCTTTCAGATAGTACTCAAAAAGCACGAGTGTGTGATATATTAGTATATCTACCATTGTAGTGCAAATCACCCTAGTTTTTTTGAGAGCCAACAAATTGTTTTTGCTAGCGGCTTTTTCAAGGTATTCAAATCCTTTTCTTACATCTAAAGTAGCCTCTTCTAAAAAAATATAGCCCCCTAAATTGTACTGGGCCATTACATCTCCTTCATCGGCTGCTTTTTGGAAAAGGTCTATAGCTTGTTGTGGTGAAGGACGTGTACCATTACCAGTAGCGTAGCACACACCTAAGTTGTTTTTCGCTCACAGGGGTAGGGCTGCTGTTTACTGATTTTGATATCCAGTTAAACGCATCGCGGAAAGATTGAGATTCGCCCTATACCATTATATAAGCATACAGCCAGCTGGCGTTGCGCATCGGCATTGCCTTTAATAGCAGCGCGAGTGTAGTACTCTATTGCTTTTTTTATAAAATTTAGGTATTAGCGGACTGTTGCCATAAAAATAATAATTACCCAATTTGTAAGCTGCATCAGGATTGCCTTTAGCAGCTGCTTTTTTTCAAACCATTCTATTGCTTTTTCTTCAGATTTTTGTACGCCTTTTTCCTTCCAAGTAAGCCATCCCTATTGTATATTGAGCATCGGGGTTTCCTTTTTCAGCTACTTTCATCAATTGTTGCAAAGCGTCTCCACTATTAGGATTAGCTTCGTACGCCCAAGAAGCCACAAGGTATTCAGCTTCTAAATTTCCTTTAGCGGCAGCTTTTTGTGCCCAAGAACGTGCTTTTTGCAAGTCTTTAGCAACACCATCGCCAGTTTGGTAAGCTTTTAGCGAGAGCCAATTGTACTTCGGGGCTTTCTTTATCTGCATTTTTCAATCCACTGGTAGTATTTTTCAGTAGATTGAGCTACCCTTTACCATCACGGTAGCACAATGCCAATTGGCGTTGCGCATCTACATTACCGCCATTTGCAGCTTTTTCAAACCATTCAGCTGCTTTTTCTTCAGATTTTGCTACTCCTTGTCCTATAAAATAGCATTGTCCTAATTGATATTGTGCTTTAGCATCACCACTCTCGGCTACTTTTTCTAACCACACTACTGCATCCTGATAAGAGCGATTCACCCCCTTACCATTAAAATAGGCATCAGCCAATTCCGCCTGAGCTTGTACATCGCCTTTCTCGGCGAGTTTCGTTAACCTTTTTATGTCTTGCGAGTAGGTGCTCACTGCTAGCAAGACCGAAAAACATTAAAAATGAAGTTTTTTCATAGCGTTATATTTTTTTACGGATAAAATATTATATTTTTGGACTGCAAATATACGTATTTTTTTATATTACCTAATATTTCTTCTTATTTTTTAAATTTGTTTCGTATTTCAAATAATTAAAACCGTCCAGCTCGGCAGTCATAGAACCTACACGCAAGGCTGCTTTTAGCTTCACGGGTATTTTTATTTTTTTGTCGTCTGTTATCCACATTGTGATGCCTTCTTCTTCTCTAAACACGCGTCCGTCTTGCACTATAGGGCAGAATTTCAGTGTTTTAACACTACCAAATTCAGTGCTTATCGTTTCGCGACCCTAATAGTTTTAGTTTGAATTTGTAAATTTCGTCATCGTCAAAAATAACGTCCAGCACAATTTGGTCGCCTGCTTTCATTTTTATCCACATTGGGATAATTGCGCAATGCATAAAATGCCGAAATTACATCTTGCAATCCCGGTTGGAAAGCTATTTCGGTGCTTTTGTCCATTTTCTACATTGTCTATTTTTACTTTATTGTTGCTGTGGTTGAAGTACATTTTGAGGTGCTTGGTATAGCCTCCTTCGTAAATATTTCGCACAAAAAGGCGAGGTTTGCCATCGGTGATGCCAAAATAACTTTCATAAAAAAATCTTCCACCTTGAAGAATACCCGCGCCAACCCTGTAGTTTTGCCACAGCCCACTGCGTGAAATACCTTTTTCGCCGTTGTACATTTCTTCTTTTACGTGCAAAGTAGCCACGCTTGCATTGAAAAATGCTATACTTTACCTTAAAGCGAAGCCATTCACCATTTTTTAAAAGGCAATTCGTTGTTTTGCCCTACGGCTACACTACTTATTAACGTTACTAAAATTGCTGCTAAAATACTTAATTGTTTCATTCTATGTTAGTTATTAGTCTTTAATTCAAAGTCCTCATTGAGGGTATCTGAAAAGTTTTATTTTTGGCATAAAAATCGTATTAATAAATGAAATATTTTTATATAACTATCTGATTATTAACACCTCATTAACACATACTCCGCTGCGCCAGCTTGCGGACTTCCTTCAAAGAGGGAGATGCGCAGTCATACTTTTTAAAGACTTTTTCGGACAGCCCCCAAATTCAAAAATTCAAAAATTCATAATTCATAATTTCCCTAAGCACAAAAAAACTTTGCCAAATTCATCATTCGTAATTCATAATTCTGTAACTCTCCTCGTCCCCCTTCCAATATTTGCAGGTAGCTTTTGTAGCGTGACCAAGCAATTTCGTCATTTTCTAATGCCTCTTTCACAGCGCAATGAGGTTCATCGGTATGCAAGCAGTTGTTGAACTTGCAGTCTTCTTTTAGGGCGAAGAATCTGGAAAGTAATCGGTGAGCTCGTGTTTGTCTATTTCTACCATACCAAAGCCTTTTAATACCGGGGGTATCAATGATGTGAGCTCAAAGGGAAGGTCGAACATTTCGGCAAAGGTGGTAGTGTGTTGTCCTTGCTGGTGTTGTAGAGATATTTCGCCTGTTTTGAGTGCCAATTGGGGCGCAATAGCGTTGATGAGTGTAGATTTTTCCTGCCCCAGAATGTCCCGATACCACAGGTTTTTGCCCCGCATCGTTTCTTTTTACTTTTTTTCTATATTTTTTGCCTGTAGTAGCCGAAATGCCTATACACTCATAACCCACCTTGCGGTACAACTGTGCCAAGTACTTCACTTCTGCCAATTCATCGGGGGTGTAGGTATCTACTTTGTTGAATAGCAAAACGGTTTTTGATGCTATAAGCCCTCAGCTGTAACCAAAAAGCGGTCTATAAAAAGTAGTGGAAGTAGGTGGATTATTAAGCGTAACAACCAAGAAAGCAAGGTCTATATTGGCAGCGATAATATGCGTTTGCTTAGATAGGTTTACAGACTTGCGAATGATGTAGTTTTGTCGTTCCTCAACGGCTGTAATCACCCCTTGCAGTCCTTCTTCTTGCTGAAAAAGCTACATAGTCGCCCACTGCCACAGGATTGGTATTTTTGATACCTTTTAGGGCGCATTTTTTTCCTTTGATGCGGCACTGGTAAAACACTCCGCTATTTTTCTTCTTTTTACGGTATACCAGCTCCCTGTAGATTTATACACAAGTCCTCTCATTCAAAAAAATAAGTATTTTTAAATTATTTAGGAAACACCTTATCATATACCATATTGCTTATGCCTTTTACGGGGGCATAGAGCACAGATTCGGTTAGCAAACTTCCCGACAGCCATTTGTCGGTTTGCAAAGTACGTTCTAAGAACAAGAACAAAGAGCCTATAATGACGGCAGCTTTTTAGCATACCAAAGAGTGCCCCTGCCAAGCGGTTTAGGAAGCCTAATTCGGCATCTTTGAGCATTTTTAGTAATAATTTTTGGCGAGTGTCATCAGCAGTAGCATCATTACCAAGAGGGTAATGACAAAGGCGATGACCTCTAAGGTTTGTTTTTTTCTACAGAAAATATATTACTTAACAGATTGGCGGTATAGAACGAAAAAGTGTATTGCCCCATAAATACCTACTACAATAGCCAGTAGCGAAGCCATTTCTATAATAAGTCCTCGCATATAGCCCCTTACTAAGCCAAAACCCAAGATTACTGCTAATATAATGTCTATTTTTATTCATATTCGTTATTTTGCTGATTTAAAGTGAGCCTGCGCCAATTCCCCTCGCTGGCGCAAAGCTTGCAGCTTCATGCCCAATTCAAAAATTCACAATTCTCTCCCCGTCCCATTTCTCCCATTTCTCCCATTTCTCCCATTTGTCCCATTTGTCTCACCCGTCCTACCCGTCCCACAATTCAGAATCAAAATTCATAATTTGTCAATTCCCCTCGCACTATTTAGAGCGCTTTATAGGCTTTTAAAAACGCTTATCTCTATGGTAGGTAAAGAGAAATAATGGGCAGTTCTTTGTGTTTTACTGATTAGTAAGTTGTTGTAATTTTAACAACACATCTGAAACATTACCCTCTCATTCAACTAATATTTTTTTGTCCCTTATTGTTGAAATAATCTATAATTGCTTGTAATACGACCTCTTGTTCTATACAAGAAAAGAGACTCGTCTATTGAGTTTCGATAAATTACATAACTATAAATATTTTTTTCTTTGACAATAATAATCCTTCTCCAAGTATTTTATAATAACTATTTTTTTATAAAAAAACAATAATATGTCCTCTAGTAATTTCTTCTATTTTTAACCATTGCAACCTTTTATAAATCCTTTTACTATTCTTGGTTTTTTTGGGTCTATAATTCCCCTCGCTGGCGCAAGCTTGCAGCTTGTGCCCAATTCAAAATTCAAAATTCAAAATTCCCTTGACCATACATCTCTTACTCCATATCCTTTTTAAAAGCTTCGGGTTTTCCTGTACCTTTTCTTGGGTGTTTTTTCTAAGTTCTTTTTAGAAAATCTGCTATTTTAGAAAGTATTTGCTTATTACCTCCTTTGGTAAATTTCTTTATATCTTTTAAATACTCTTCAGAATAGGTTGTTATATAGTTTTTCCTCTTGTATTTCCATTATCCTAACAACATTTTATCCATTTCTTCATCACTAATTATTTTTTTCCCTCTTGGGAGCGTGCTTTATCTATTCTTGCAAAAATGTTTCTTTTGGAAATTCTTGTATTATTTTTTTAGCTGCAATATCCTGATATTTTACCTTAAACTTTTTTAAATAGCTCTTCAAACAGATGAAAATCAGCTTCTTTTTATTTCTACTTTTTTTCTAATATTATGGTGCTCATAATGATTTATTTTTTCTGAATGCTTATTGTTATTAAAAATCAATTTGTGTGATATGTTTAACTTTGACGACAATGTGCGTGCCACAATCGTACTTTTTAAATAGATTGCGGCAAAAATACAGAAAAAAATAATTATCTTTTGCAATCTATCACTCAATTTCTTTTTATCGTCAATTCTCTCCCGTCCTACAAGTCCCATAATCGCCCGTGTGGCTCACACCCCATTGCTCCCCCGCTGGCGCGAGCTTGTAGCTCGTGCCCAATTCCCTCGCTGGTGCAAACTTGCAGCTTGTGCCCAATTCAAAATTCACAATTCTCTCCCCGTCCTACTTGTCCCATTTGTCCCACCCTGTCCCACCCGTCCCACAATTCAAAATTCATAATTCAAAATTCATAATTTGCCAATTCCCCTCGCACTATTTAGAGCGCTTTATAGGCTTTAAAAACGCTTATCTTTATGGTAGGTAAAGGGAAATAGATCTTATATTTTTACTGATTGTAAGGTTATTAGAGTTTTAATAACACTTCTGATACATTACCTAGTTTCGACACCTTATTTAATAGATTACAATTCCTCTTTCAAAGCTTTTTGCTGAAAAAAATCTCCTATTGAATCAGCAACGATTTTAATTTCATTAATATCTAAATCACCTAAAGGACATTTAAAAATTGAGAATTGTTTTTCTAAACAAAAAGCCATAGCAAATTCCACCTCCATCTGTGCCAATTCCTAAGTATCTTTTTGATAAATAAGTTTGAATTTGATATTCTTTATTTAAAGCTTCTAAATCTTCAACTTTCCAAAGTGAAACATAGTTCTCACCTATATATCCTTCTCCCCATTACTCCATTCTAAAAAGAATAGGTAATCTTCAGGAAAGCTAATATTCAACTTCCTTTCTGTTTCTGAAATATATTTTTATATCAAGTGTAACATTTTTATTCCAAATAGGTTCTATTTTTTTATAATATTTTTCATATTAATTTTTGACATCCATTAAAAATGTTTTTTTAGCTTCATCTATTGCTTTTTCAATATCACTTTCTAGTACCCGCTGTCGCAAGCTTGCAGCTTGTGCCCAATTCAGAATTCAAAAATTCATAATTTGCCAATTCCCTCGCACTATTTAGAGCGCATTATAGGCTTTGAAAAACTCTTTTCTCTATGGTGGGTAAAAAGGAAATAGTAGGGCAGTTGTTTTTGTATTGCGTTGATTTTTAATGTGATAAAACTTTAACAACACATCTGAAATATTACCCCCATATTACCTACAAAGAATAAATATAACAAAGTTCCCAAATTTTATCTATAGTAGCTTTTTATTCCATATTTATCAAAAAAAGATTTTTCATTTCTCCTATTGTATTTTGATAAACTTGTTCTATAATCACTTGGGTTTTCTTTTTTTATTCTTCAATATTTTTTTATATCATTATTAGCAGTTTTTCAATACTAAATGATAAAAAGGTAATATATATTGAGTATAAACTTCATATTTTTCTATTACTGACAGAAGGTTTAATTAATTCTTTTTTTGAAGCTCCTATTAATGCAGTTAGAACACCAGCTTCAATAAGATATATAATTTTAGTTTCACATTTTTTTAAAAAAACTCTTCGTCTAATATTTGAGTATAACCTATGTGTATTTTAATGTTAGATGATAGTTTATCTAATCCATCATCGGGTCTTCCTATAGGAGCTACCCATAAAGTAGTTTCCAATGCTCCATTATGTTCATACACACTTGCTATGACAAAACAATAAAAGCCCCCTTCAAGATGTTTACTTAAGGCTACCAGACTTCTATACCATAACCTTTTTAGGACATTTAAATCCATAAGAATTGATTAAAGTATCAAATTCATTTACAACACTATGAAATTCTGACATAATTATTTAATTTTATTAGGGTTTTAGATGTTCCACAATATGTTTTTCCATAACTCCAAGTGATTCCATTATCATCCATTTTCTTTTAGTAATTTGTCAGTACTATATACTGCCTGCTGGTGCTACTAATCGCCCGTCGTAGCTCTAATCGCCTCTAGTTGTACCAGCCTTCTTTTTCTTTGAGAAAGAAAGAAGCAAAAGAAAGACCTTACAGATGGTTTTGCTTGCTTAGTCTTTCTTTTTTTATTTATCTGCAATTTCTATAACAAAATTTATTCCTATTGCTCCATATTTTTTTATAGCTTTCCTCTCCTTCTACAAGTTTTATGTTTGCCCCTTTTTTTGATAGTATTCTAAAAATTTTAATTCCTTTTCTTTTTATTATGTTTTTCTACAGAACCATTTATAGAAAAAAACCATTTTATTCCCCTCAATTTATACATAAACTTCTCTGAGAAATAAGGTCTATTTACATTTTCTAACAATAGTTCATTTTCTGAAATACGAATTATTTTTTTGATTTTTCAAATTCTCTTGAGATATAATCTTTCATACCATCATTAAATGTTGGAGAAACTCTCTTTCCTATAAAAAAATTATATTATCTTGTAAGGTATAATCAAAACAAATGTTTTTTTCAGGGATTAAATCGCCTTTACCGAATAATTTAATACAAATTACTTTTTTTCTTGAAGGATTATATGATGTTGCCTTTTTGCGAATATCTAGGGTTTTTTTATTATCGGGTAATAAATATGTAACATAAATATTATTCTGAGAAAATAAAATATTACAAAAAGAAAATAAGAACTAATATAAGGTTATTGTTTAACATAAATACTATGTGTTTTTATCTATAAATGCCAATTCCACTCACAAGTGCAATTTTTTTAAATCACATTTTGATAGAACAAATCTTTTAGGTTTTTTTGAACTTTAATACTTTTTCTTGGTTATTATTAATTTAATAGTTGATATCTTTTCCATTCATTAGGAATATGTAAATCAAAAATCAGGATATGACAGCACTCTCCGCCACTGGCGCAAGCTTGCAGCTTGTGCCCAATTCATAATTCACAATTCTCTCCCCGTCCCATTTGTCCCATTTGTCTCACCCGTCCTACCCTGTCCCACAATTCAAAATTCATAATTTTGCCAATTCCCCTCGCACTATTTAGAGCGCTTTATAGGCTTTTAAAAACGCTTATCTCTATGGTAGGTAAAGAGAAATAATGGGCAATTCTTTTTGTATTATATTGATTAGTAAGCTATTGAAATTTTTAACAACACATCTGATACATTACCACCTACCATTTGGAATATTAGCGATCATATGCGTCACCATATGAACTAAAAATCTTCTCTCATCCAATACCACATATTACCTTTAGAAGCATATATACGCTCTAATAATTCTGTAAAACTTTTTAGCAATAATAGTTTGCTCTCCTACAACACCATACCTATCCCAAAAAAACTATCATAACAATATCCTAATCTATCTTTTTGACAAGTCAATTGTTATATATTGGGAATTATTGTCATCAGCAATAATAAACCAATTATGACTTATATCATTATTATAGTCTTCTCCTATAATAATCTTATTTGCCCTCTTAAATTCAGTTAATCCTACTATTCTAATTGAATAGTAAGCATTTTGAAAAACAATTGAATTATAGTTCTCCAAATAAAATTTTAAATCATTTGGGACTTCATAAGGTATTTTTTTATAAGGTACAAGTAATCTTGAAACTGTACAATTTTTCATCTTTTTTTCTATCTCTAAAAATTATTTCATTAATTTTTTCCATACTTTATTCCCCCGCTGGCGCAAGCTTGCAGCTTGTGCCCAATTCAGAATCACAATTCTCTCCCCGTCCTATTCGTCCCATTTGTCCCTACTTTTCGCACCTGTCCCTACCCGTCCTACCCGTCCTACCTGTCCCTACCTGTCGCACCCCTCCCACAATTCAAAAATTCACAATTCATAATTTGCCAATTCCCTTCGCACTATTTAGAGCACTTTATAGGCTTGAAAAACTCTTTTCTCTATGGTGGATAAAAAGAAAAAAATAGTGGGCAATTCTTTTTTTATTGTATTGATTAGTAAGCTGTTGAGATTTTAACAACACATCTGATACATTACCCTACCTAAACCATTTTTCAAACCTACCAATAGTAAACTCCTTTAAAAACTAAATCCTTTGGTAAATGGGATATATAATCAACCTCTTTATAAGGATATGGCAAAACAAAGCAAAATCCATAATCCTGATTAACAAATAAAGAATCAAACATAATAACTTGTTTATCCGTTTTACTAATAATATCTTCTATAGTAATACCTAAATAAAAGAATATCTTTATATTTGCCATAATAGATATTAGAACAAGAAATATTCAAAAATCTCTCCTTCTTTTGAGGTGTTAATCTTTATATTTTTTTATCAATAATATAGTGATGTATTTCATTGTAATTGCCTTTGTTGAATATAACTCTATCAACTTCGACCTCTTGCAAATATAAATTAGGAAGGTACGAGTTTATATTTTTCCCTATATCAAATCCTGCAACAGATATCCCTGATTTTTATTTCATCAATGTAGTTCATTTTTTTACGGTTTATTCATTAAAATGCCATCCTTATATACAGGACTATCTTTAATATTATCAAAATTCTTAAAATCTGTATGACCAATTCTACCATATACAACCTTTTTCCCCCGCTGGCGCAAGCTTGCAGCTTGTGCCCAATTCAAAATTCTCTCCCCGTCCTATTCGTCCCATTTGTCGCATCCGTCCTACTTGTCCCACTTGTCCCTACAAGTCCCATAATTGCCCGCGCTTTCCCAATTCAAAATTCAGAATTCAAAAATTCTCCTCCTGCGCACTGCCCCTCTCTTTTTAAGAGGGGGAACGGGGTGAGGACTCCGCTGTCGCAAGTTTGTTTCAAAGTTTAGCAAATCGCCCTCACAAAACAAAACTTTTTGGACACCCTCTGTAAGGGTATCATATCTTTTCTTTATTTTTTTGGCAAAGATAGTAAAATAATAACAAATAGCAAGTGCTACCTTGGTGCTACTTTGCTGCTACCTTGGTGCTACCTTGGTGCGATTTTTTATCCTTCGCTTATCTATGACTTTTGATTGGTAAGATGATTTGTCATTTATCATTATTTCGTATCTTTGCAGCAAATTATCAACACCGATGAAATTCTCTATAGTCTCTGAGTTTGCCCCTACAGGCGACCAGCCTCAAGCTATCAAACAATTAGTAGAAGGCATAGAAAAACGACAAATACCAAGTGCTATTAGGGCGTTACGGGTTCTGGTAAAACTTTTACCATTGCCAATGTGGTGGAGCAGGTACAACGCCCTACTCTTGTATTGGCGCACAACAAAACTCTCGCTGCACAATTGTATTCGGAATTTAAGGCGTTTTTCCTAATAATGCGGTAGAATACTTTGTATCCTACTACGACTATTACCAGCCTGAAGCTTATATCCCCACTACGGGTACTTATATTGAAAAAGACCTTTCTATCAACGATGAGATTGAAAAACTGCGCCTTAGCACTACTTCTGCCTTACTATCAGGCAGGCGCGATGTGCTGGTGGTAGCCTCTGTATCTTGCCTCTATGGTATTGGTAATCCTGTGGAATTTCAGAAGAATGTGATTACCATCAAGCGAGGCGATACAATGCCCCGTACTAAACTGATGCATCGGCTTGTGCAAAGTCTCTACGCTCGCACTACTGCCGATTTCAGGCACGGAACTTCCGCATCAAAGGCGATGTGCTGGATGTGTTCCCAGGGTATGATGATAACGCTTTTCGCATTCACTTCTTTGGCAATGAAATTGAAGAAATAGAACAATTTGACCCTACTACCAACCATATTTTTAGACCATTACGACAGTCTGAACATCTATCCTGCTAATATGTTTTGTTACTTCGCCTGACATTCTGCAAAAAGGCGATATGGAACATTCAGCAAGACCCTGACCAAACAGGTGGAATTCTTTGAGGCATCCGGGAAACCCTTAGAGGCTAAACGGCTAAAAAGAGCGCACCGAATTTGACCTTGAGATGATACGCGAACTGGGCTATTGTTCGGGTATTGAGAACTACTCGCGCTATTTAGACGGTCGTGAGGCTGGTACGCGCCCTTTCTGCCTTATAGACTATTTTTCCTGATGATTTTTTTGATGGTAATAGACGAAAGCCACGTAACGGTGCCCCAAGTGCACGCTATGTATGGCGGCGACCGCAGTAGGAAAGAAAACTTGGTGGAATACGGTTTTTAGGTTGCCCGCAGCTATGGACAACCGTCCGCTGAAATTTGAAGAGTTTGAAGCCTTGCAGCGCCAAGTGATATACGTGAGTGCTACTCCTGCTGATTACGAGCTACAGAAAGCACAAAGGGATATACGTGGAACAAGTGATACGCCCTACAGGACTACTTGACCCCCGAAATAGAAGTGCGCCCAAGCCAAAATCAGATAGACGACCTTGTAGAAGAAATACAAGTGCGCGTAGAGAAAGACGAGCGCATACTCGTAACAACCCTTACCAAGCGTATGGCTGAGGAACTCACCAAATACCTTACTCGCATAGGGGTACGATGCCGCTATATCCACAGCGATGTGGATACTTTGGAACGCGTAGAGATTATGCAAGACCTCCGCAAAGGACTCTTTGATGTACTCATTGGGGTAAACCTTCTACGTGAGGGGTTAGACCTGCCCGAAGTGTCGCTCGTGGCTATCCTTGATGCTGATAAAGAAGGCTTCTACGCTCTACTCGCTCGCTTACCCAAACCGTAGGACGGGCAGCACGTAACGTGAACGGCAAAGCCATAATGTACGCCGACAAGATAACCGACAGTATGCAGCGCACTATTGACGATACTAACTATAGGCGTGAAAAACAAATGAACTACAACAAGGCTCACGGCATCACACCACAGCCGCTGCACAAGAAGATAGAGAACAGCCTTAGCAAGAGCCCCATCAGTGAATTTCATTACGACCCTACCTTTGCCACTACTAAAGCCGCTGAACCAAAAAGCTGAATATTATAGTGCTAAAGAATTGGAGAAAAAAATTAAAGAAACTCGCAAACTAATGGAAGCTGCGGCTAAAGAACTCGATTTTATGAAGGCTGCCCAATACCGCGATGAGATAAAGCGATTGGAGGCTATGAAGTAAAATTATGAATTTTTGGCTTCTGATTTCAGAATTATTTTATATCTTTGCAAAATAAAAACATAAAGAAATATGAATGCAACATTACAAAAATATACCTATACCCCAAATTTTAACAGATAGTAATGGCGATGGAATTGCAATTATTTCGGCAGATGAATATAACTATTTGCTAAGTGCTACAGAAATGTATGAAGATATGATGGATATTCAAGAATTTGAAGCTGCTAAAGGACAGGAAAAAGCTCCTTTTAGATATAGTTTTAAAAACGATTAGAAGAGAAAAGAAAGAAAAAAATGGAATATCCTAAAAAAATATACTATATTAATTGGGAAAAAAAGCTGAAAAAGTTCTTGGAAACACTTTCAGAACCTTATTATTCTAACATTGTACAAGCATTAGATTTACTTACTGAAAATCCAAGACCTATCGGTTGTAAAAACTAACTAATGATGATAAATATAGAGTTCGTGTAGGAAATTATAGAATATTGTATGAAATACACGAAGCTATCATAACTATAGAGGTTGTAACAATAGGACATCGGAAAGATGTATATAAAAAAAGATAATTATAATTACAATGGCAAAAAAACTGAAGATTTGTTTAAAAAGTAATCGCTCACGCTAAAGAATACGGTTTTATTTTTTTCCTTCGAGCGAAATATACGATGGGCTTAGTGCTGTGTATGACTACGGTCAGAATGGTGTAGAACTTAAAAAAACATACGCGACTACTGGTGGCGCGCTATGGTGCAACTAAACGAAAATATCAGTGGGTATTGATGCCGCGATCTTTATGCACCCTACTACTTGGAAGGCTTCAGGACACGTAGATGCTTTCAACGACCCTCTGATTGACAATAAAGACTCTAAAAAAAACGCTACCGCGCCGATGTGTTGGTAGAAGATTATGTAGCTAAATTAGACGAAAAATTGAAAAAGAAGTTGCTAAAGCGCAAAAAAACGCTTTGGTGAGGCTTTTGACTTGGAACAATTTGTAGCTACTAACCCTCGCGTACTAGAATACAAACAACGCGGACAAGAAATTTTATCGCGCTTGGCTAAATCATTAGAAACGGATAACCTTGCCGATGTAAAAAGCACTCATTGAAGAATTAGAAATTGCTGACCCTGAAACAGGTTCTCGCAATTGGACTGATGTAAAAAGCAATTCAACCTGATGTTTGGTACCAAAATAGGCGCTTCGGCTGATGCTTCAATGGATTTGTACCTTCGTCCTGAAACAGCTCAGGGTATTTTTGTAAACTTCCTGAACGTTCAAAAAGTCAGGGCGTATGAAAATACCTTTTGGAATTGCCCAAACAGGGAAGGCTTTCCGCAACGAAATCGTAGCACGCCAATTTATATTCCGTATGCGTGAGTTCGAACAAATGGAAATGCAGTTCTTCATCAAACCTGGTACGCAACAACAATGGTATGACTATTGGAAACAAACGCGCCTTGCGTGGCACCTTTCGTTGGGCTTGGGCGAAGAAAAACTATCGTTTTTCACCCTCACGAAAAATTAGCTCACTACGCCGATGCAGCTTTGCGACATAGAATCTCGCTTCCCATTTGGCTTCAAAGAGCTTGAAGGTATCCACTCTCGTACTAACTTCGACTTGGGTAACCACGAAAAAAATATTCAGGACGAAAACTACAATATTTTGACCCTGAAACGAATGAAAGCTACACGCCTTACGTGTTGGAAACTTCTATCGGCTTAGACCGTATGTTCTTGGCTATCTTCTCGAATGCTCTTCAGGAAGAAACATTGGAAAGTGGCGACACTCGTACGTTGCTAAAACTGCCTTTTGTATTGGCGCCTACCAAAGTAGCTGTACTGCCGCTACTAAAGCGCGATGGATTGCCTGAAAAAGCTGAAGAAATTGTAAACGAACTGAAATACTACTTTACAGTGGCTTATGACGAAAAAGATGCGGTTGGTCGCCGCTACCGCCGTCAGGATGCGGTAGGTACGCCTTTCTGTATCACTGTAGATCATCAAACCTTAGAGGACAATACTGTTACACTACGCCACCGCGATACTATGGAACAACAACGCATAGCTATACCTGAACTACAGGCTGTAATTGCCAAAGAGGTGGATATGAACCAATGGTTGCGTAGATTAGGGCGTTAGTCATTACGGAAATAGAAGATGTTTACTAAAAACTTTTTACAAAAGATTACACATAGCATTAGAGAATGACAGAAACTCCCTACAATAAAGCGTCCCTACCCCTATAGACGAGGAGGTGATTTGGGACAAGCGCTCTACCTTGATGAGTCGCACGAATAAACACGGGCATATTATGGCAAGTAATGAGGCTTTTTCAGGAAGTATCGGGCTATACAGAAGCTGAACTATACAACCAGCCCTCATAGCCTAATACGCCACCCCGATATGCCTAAAGTAGTGTTTAAAAATACTGTGGGAAAACCTAAAAAGGTAGACAGAACTTTCACGCTATCATTAAGAACTTATCAAAAAGTGGTAAATACTATTGGGTAATTACTAATTTTTGAGATTATTCGCAATGAAAAAGACGAAATTACAGCTTTTGTATCGTACCGCAAGGCACTCCCCAAAAGCCTTATCAACGAACATATAGCGCCACTTTACGAGCGACTGCTGAAAATTGAAAAGGCTAATGGTATGGAGGTGAGCGAGCGTTATTTTAAAGGCTTTTTGGAAGATCGCAAAACCACCTATGACAAGTTTATCAGAACGTTGCTAAAAGAAAACGCTGAAGAGATACGTGCTTTTTACAACAATAAAGATACAGATAGCTTTCTTACCGAACTGATTGGCTGAGGGGAATTTTTGAATTCTGAATTTTTGAATTAGTGGTTAGGTGCGAGCAGTAATCTAACCACTAATGGTTAATGACAATAGTTTTTTTAAAGGAATGAATGGAGCGAGCCTCACCAGCAGTTTGTATATTAGGCAGAGAACAGTCATTCAACTCTCACAGAGATTCTGAATACACTCATTTTTATCACAGATAAGATGTTTGTAATAATCAATACAGATTAGCAGTTAGATTACATTGAGCTGGAAACGCTTCAATCAGATAAAAACAAATCAAAAAAATGAAAACACATTTTTCTAATATTAATCTTCTTGCTAACAATCAGTGTTAAAAGCTCAAACATTAGGATTTCATCTAAATGGGCACTTTTTCTATTCCCACAGGTGAAATAGTATCCCAAGAAGAATTAAAGGGGAAAGAAGGTGGAACTGTAGGTTTTCTAACCATTTTTAATTTTTAATGTATTTGATATTCAAGCAGAAATTAATTATTCACAACAAAAAGGTAAAATGGGAATCACAAACTCTATTAGATAGTCAAAAAGTAAGTTTGATTTAACTATGAAGTATTTAGAAATACCTATTATTATAAAAAAACGCTTTTTTTGAAGAAAGATTAGGCTTTATGTTAGGTGCTCAAAATGGTATTTTTATTAGAAAACCCTTCTTTTGAAGACCTAAATGTTAATAAGGCAGATGTAAAGGCAAAATATTTACAAATTAGGTTTTTTTGATAGGAGCTGATTATAGTATAATAGATTCAGATTTTTCTTATACAAATTCGTTATATTCAAGGAGCAACAAAAAAATTCTTAATAAAGGAAATTTTAATAACTCTGTCATATCGTTAGGGGTTGCATTTATTATTGATGATTTATAAAGGCTTCTCAGGTAATAAGAATATCCTGAAAAAAATTATGAAAAAGTAGTTGTACCTCCTATAAAAAGTCAAGGAATAAAAAAACCAAGTTAGTACCTTGGATCTTAGATATTGCTCCAGAAGCGAAAGGTAGATGGATAGAGCCTTTTTTTAGGTACTGGAGTCGTTGCCTTTAACGCACAGTACTCAAGAGCTATTTTCAATGACACCAACCCTCATATTATTAATTTCTACAAGAAAATACAGCAAAAGAAATAACCCCTCAACTTATGCGGCAGTATCTTGAAAAAGAAGGTGAACTACTAAGAGTAGGCGAGAACGATAGGGTATGCACATTATTTAGAGGTGAGAAAACGCTTTAACGAAGGAGGTTTTTTTCACCATACGATTTTATATTTTTATCAAGAGCTGGTTTTAACGGTATGATGCGTTTTGGTAACAAAGGCAATTGGAATATTCCTTTCTGCAAAAAAACCTGATCGCTTTGCACCTGCTTATATCACTAAAAATCGTTAATCAGGTAGCTAAAGTAGCGGCAATCATACAAAAGGAACCTCATTGGATTTTTTTGTAATACCTCTTTTTGAAAATATCATTTCTTTAGCTACTGAAAAATGATATTATTTATTGCGATCCTCCTTATTATGGACGGCATACGGACTATTATAATGGTTGGAGTGAAAAAGATGAGGCTTTGTTATTCCAATTGTTATCAGAAACTAAAGCTAAGTTTATCTTATCTACGTGGAGCCATAGTGCATGGCGCGAAAATGAGATGATAAAGAAGTATTGGGGGCAGTTTAACATTCTTACTAAAGATCATTTTTACCATAATGGTGCTAATTTAGAAAATAGGAAGCGTATTGTAGAGGCTTTGGTGTGCAACTTTGATGTTAGCGACTTTTTCTCTTGTTACTCAAAAAAACAATGGAGTGATATAACATTAGCTACTAAAAGTGGTAAAGTAAATAATTGACTTTGCGATGAAAAAAATAACATTATTTTTTTGGTGTTTCAATAAAAAGTATTAATTTTTGCGGTTTGATTGATAACACTAAACAATTTTTATACTTTTATAAATATTATAAACAATGGCAGTACTTGAGAAAATTAGAAGTAAGACTGTATTCCTGATTGCGATTATAGGGCTTGCACTATTTGCTTTTATCATTTCAGACTTTATAGGAAAAAGGGAGGTTTAGCAGACTTCAACCTACCGAAATTGGTACGGTAAATGGCGAAGAAGTGCCTATTGACGCTTTTTCGTTTGCAAGTGGAAAACGCTATTCACCAAGCTAATGGACAGGCGAGTAGCATTGAAGCAGCTAAATATGTATGGGAACAAAACGTTCAGCAAATATTGTTGAACCAACAGATTGAAAAATTGGGATTGAGCGTAGAGAAAGACCAAATCATCTCTATCTTGGAAAAAACGCCTTTGGCTAAAAACCCTCAATTTACCAATGAATACGGTGTGTTTGACGCCGTAAAATTTCAAACGTACTTGAGTACGCTAAAGACTCAGAATCCTGATGCTTACAACCAGTGGAAAATACAAGAAAACGCTTTGATTGAAGGGGCTAAACAACAAATGTATATCAACCTTATTCGCGCTGGCTTGGGTGCTACTGATACTGAAGCTGAAATAGCTTATCACCAAGAAAAAGACTTGGCTGACATTAACTATGTGGCTCTGCAATACAGCTCTATAGATGATAAAACTATACAAGTGAGCGATAGCGAGATAAAAAGACTACATTAAAAAAACACGAAAAACAATTTAAACAAGAGGCTACCGCAATATTCAATATATTGTGATAAACGAAAAACCATCGGATGCCGACCTTGCTGAAGCAAAAAGTGGTATTGAAAAACTTTTTGCAACCTGAGGTGGTCTACAACGTTAAAAAAACAAAGTAACGATACGGTTCCTGGTTTTGCTACTACTAAAGAGATAAAAAGTTTTGTGGATAGATATTCTGATAAGGCTTATGACAGTACTTTCGTAACTAAAGACAAAAATCAATTCGGCTTATGCTGATACACTTTTTGCCTTGGGCGTAGGGAAAATTTATGGTCCTTATGAAGAAGACGATAGCATCAAAAATAAGCCGTATGGTGGCTAAAGAACCTGCAGGAGCTGTAAAAGCAAGCCATATACTTATTGCTTACACAGGTAGCCAAGCTGCTACTCCTAATACTACACGCTCTAAAGAAGAAGCTAAAGCTAAGGCTGAAGAACTATTGGCACAAGCTAAAGCTGCTGGTGCTGACTTTGACCAATTGGCACGCGACAATTCGGAAGAACCTGGTGCAATGTATAGTGCTGGTGACCTTGGATTCTTCGTGAAAAGGTACTATGGTTAAACCTTTTGAGACATTTGCTTTTTCTAACCCTGTAGGTACTATTGGTTTGGTGGAAACTGATTTTGGTTTTCACGTAGTAAAAGTAACTGACAAGGCTGAAGCGGTGAATATTGCAACTATAAGTCGTAAGGTAGACCCTTCGGATGCTACTCTTAGTCTCGCTATTCTCTAAAGCTACTACTTTCCAAATGAAGGCGAGTGAAAAAAACCTAAAGAGTTTGGTAGTGTAGCAAAAAGCTTCTGAACTATCGGTACTTCGTGCAGATAACTTGCACAAAAATGATGATCAAATCATCGGTTTGGGGGCTAATCGTCCTATTGTACAATGGTTGTACGAAAAGGATACCAAAGTGGGTGATATAAAAAAATGTTTACTACTAATGGGAACTATGTAGTGGCTCAATTGGTGAAAAAAAGGTGAAGAAGGATTGAGCGAAGTGCAAGATGTTGCTGCTTTTTGTAAAAACCTATCCTCATCAAGGAAAAGAAAGCTAAAATTCTAAAAGATAAAGCAAAAGGTGGCAGCTTAGAGGCTATCGCTTCGGCTAATGGTGTTACTGTAAAAACAGCTACAGGGTTAACAATGAGTAGCCCTATCATCATAGGTGAAGGTCGTGAGCCAAGAGTTGTGGGTACTGCTTTTGGACTAAAACAAGGTGCTATTTCTAAGCCTATAGAAGGTGAAAACGCAGTGTATGTAATACAACTTACTTCGGCTACAGTAGCTCCTGCTACTAATGATTATAAAGTGTATGCTGAAACAATAGAAAAAAATACGTACTGAACGCGCTGCTCAGTCTATACTTAAATCATTAGAAAACAACGCTAAGATAAAAAGAAAAACATCAGTACTTTCTATTAATACTAGCAACTTACACCCAAAAATCTATAAAGAGGTAAGAGGAAACTCTTGCCTCTTTTTCTGATGATTGATAAATCAAGAGGTATTTTTTTAAGAAGTTTTAGTTTTGTGAGGGCGATTTGCCAATCGCCCCTACAATGTGAATAAAAGTGATTGATTATCAGAGTAATTAACTTTGGAAAAACTCTGAAAGTTTGCCAAAGTGTGGCGCAATCATACTTTTTAAAAAAACTTTTCGGACAGCCTCCTACAATATGAATAAAAAGTGCTTGATTATTTGTTCTGTAATAGACTCTTGAATTTAGAACTAAAAAAATATAAAAAAATATGGATTTAAGTAATTACCGAAAGACATACGAAAAGCGAGAACTCTTGGAGAGTGATGTACCTGAAAACCCTATGCAGCTATTCCAAACGTGGTTTTATGAAGCTGATGAGGCTGATAGTGTGGAGGAAGCGAATGCAATGTCGGTAGCAACAATAGGCTTGGACGGATTTCCCCAAAACACAGGGTGGTACTACTAAAAGAATACACTTATGAGGGATTTATATTCTACACCAATTACGAAAGCGAAAAAGGGAGAGCTATTGCTGCAAATCCGCACTTGTGTTTGTCGTTTTTTTGGCCTTCATTGGAACGGCAGATTATCATTAAAGGGATTGCTGAACGTGTAGAGGCACTAACATCGGATAATTACTTTCATTCGCGCCCAGTGGGCAGTCAGTTAGGGGGCTGTGGTATCGCGCCAGAGCGAGGTGGTAACACGCGCACATCTGGAAGAAGAACTAAAACGCCTTGAGGGACTGTATGAGGGAAAGGAAATTCCTCGTCCTGACTATTGGGGGCTTCTTGGTACGCCCTGTATCAATGGAGTTTTGGCAAGGACGCCCTAACCGCTTGCACGACCGCTTGCGCTATCGGCTGACTGACGAGTATGACTGGATATTGGAACGAATGGCTCCGTAATACGAGCTACGCGAAACTGACAGTGCGTGCCATTTTGTCATATATTGTAGTATGGCAAAGATTTTTGTAATAAATAAGCGGAGATTGTTCGGAAAGTTTTTGTTTTGTGAGGGCGATTTGCCAATCGCCCGTACCAGTCTCTGTACGGCGCAATTGTACTATTAAAGACTTTTTGGACAGCATCAACATAAAAAAACTCAAAAATAAAAATATAATATAATGAATACAGAAGATAACAAAGATAAGGACTTGCAGGCTGAAGGCACAAGTGCTGAGACTGCTGAAAACGCTACTAACACAAATAATACAACTGGTAATGAAGCGGAAGATTGTGAGGATCTTTTGGCAAAAAGAACGCGACAGATACTTGCGTTTGTTTGCTGAATTTGAAAACTATAAAAAGCGTACGAGCCGTGAGCGTATAGAGCTTTTTAAAACAGCAGGGCAGGACATTTTGTCGGCTTTGTTACCTGTAGTAGATGATTTTGATAGAGCTTTGGCAGATTTGGCGACTTCGGCTGATGAGCAGACGCGCAAAGGGGTGGAACTTATCTACAACAAACTGATAGGCATCTTGAAAAACAAAAGGTTTGGAAAGAATAGAAGTGGCTGCAAACGATGCGTTTGACAGTGAGCTACACGATGCTATTACGCAAATTCCTGCTCCTACCCCTGAAATGAGTGGAAAAAAATTATTGACGTAGTGCAACAGGGCTATAAATTGGGAGATAAAATTATTCGTTTCCCCAGAGTGGTAGTAGCCCAATAACAATACGAAAAGATGAAAAAGAGATTATTACGAAATATTAGAGATTTCCAAAACAGCTACGACTGCTGAAATAAAAAAAGCATATAGAAAGCAGGCACTTAAATATCACCCAGATAAGAACCCAGGCGACAAAGAGGCAGAAGAGAATTTTAAGCTGGCTGCAGAGGCTTACGAGGTGCTAAGCGATGAAAATAAACGCGCTACTTATGACCGCTATGGACACGCTGCCTTTGAAGGTGGTATGGGTGGTGGCGGTGCTACAATGGAAGATATTTTTGAGCGTTTTGGTGACCTTTTTGGTGGTCATTTTTTCGGGATTTAGTGGCTTGGAGGCTTTGGGGGCTTTGGAGGCGGTCAAACACAATCTTATGTGAAAGGTGATAACCTTCGCATACGTGTGAAAGTTACCTTGGAAGAGATTGTAAAAGGGAGTAGAGAAAAAGATAAAAGTACGCCGTAAAGTGAAAGGCGAAGATACAACCTATCATACTTGCCCTACTTGCCAAGGGCGCGGACAGACGGTTCAGAAAATGAACACTGCCTTTGGTGTGATACAAACAGCAACGACTTGCCCCAAATGTGGCGGTGCAGGGGAAATTATTGATAAACGAGGCAAAGATACTGATAGCCAAGGGATGAAAACGGTAGAGGAAACTATTCCTATCAATATTCCTGCTGGGGTAATGAATGGTATCCAACTAAAAGTAGCTAACAAAGGAAATGAAGCTCCTGTGAAAAACAGTGTTCCTGGTGATTTATTGGTGGTGATAGAAGAAGAAGAACACCCTACTCTAAAACGCGAAGGTGATAACTTGCATTACGATTTATACATCAGCTTCCCTGATGCAGTATTGAGGGGCTAGCAAAGAGATAGAAACTGTTACTGGCAAGGTGCGTATAAAAATTGGAAGAAGGAATACAATCGGGTAAAATACTGCGTTTGCGCAACAAAGGGTGCCGAGTTTGCAAAACCATACTACTGGCGACTTGATTGTATACGTGAATGTATGGACGCCGAAAAACCTTACCGATAAACAAAAAGAATTTTTTTCAAAGAAATGCAAAATAATGAGAACTTCAATCCCAAGCCTGACAAGTGTGAGAAGTCGTTTTTTTGAAAAAAAGTAAAAGAGATGTTTTCCTAATTGATGAAGTGGCTGTCCAAAAAAAGTAGTGTTTGTGTGGCACAATTGTACTATTAAAGGTTTTTTTGGACAGCTTCTTTTTATTCATCATCATTCATAAAAGCATATCTAAAAGCTCTTGTTTAGAAGCTTTTTATTTTTTTACTAGCTCTCGCATCATCTATCATTGTAAAAAGTTCTCTTGTGTCATAGTAGTATTATCTTCTTTTTATCTAAAATAGTAGTTTCTATTTTTAGCTTCTTAAAGAAATTTTTGGATCATAGGAAAATCTACCTCATTAACTGTTGCTTGTATTGTTATTGCATTCGTACTTCTATTCTTTTGAACTGCAAAGATACAAAATAATTATTAATGTATAATGTTATAAATATCAATTTCCTACGAAAAACTTATTTACAACACTCTCACTTTTCTCTAATCTGTCATTAATCAAATTATTTTTTTCTATATTTTTGACCTAAACAAATTTATAAAAAGTTTTTAGGAATTGAAAATTATTTTGTAACTTTTGCAACTCATTAATAACATTACTAAAATGTATCCAATAAAAATTTAAGCCTATTCTCAAAAGAACGTATTTGGGGTGGGCAACAACTGAAAACATTATTTAACAAGCCTATAGTGAGTGATACTACAGGCGAAAGCTGGGAGGTATCGGGGGTGCCTGGTGATATTTCGGTAGTAGCTGATGGGGCTCTGAAAGACAAAAAGCCTAAACGATTTGATTGCTGAATATCCTAATGAACTTTTTAGGCAAACACGTACACAATAGATTTGGAAAAGGATTTTTCCTATCTTAATTAAATTTATTGACGCTCGCGAGGATTTATCAATACAGGTGCACCCTAACGATGCTCTTGCTAAAGAACGCCATAACTCGTTTGGAAAAACTGAAATGTGGTATGTAATGCACGCTGAACCTGATGCTAGCTTGATTGTAGGCTTCAACCGCAGTGTGAGCAAGGAAACTTATCAGGAGTACTTGAGCAGTGGCAAACTTACTGAACTGCTGAACTACGAAAAAAAGTAAATGATGGTGATGCTCTTTATCAACACTGGGAAAATACACGCTATTGGAAAGGGTATCTTGATTGCTGAAATACAACAAACAAGCGATATTACTTACCGCGTGTATGACTTTGACAGACGTGATAAAAATGGTAACTTACGAGAGCTGCACACCGAACTTGCCCTTGACGCTATTGACTACGAGCGCAAAAACGACTTCAAACTACAATACAATCGTACTGAAAACCAAGTGAATAACGTGGCTAAATGTCCGTATTTTATTACTAATTACTTGAAATTGAACGGTGATTTCAAGAAGAACTTGGCAGCTGATGATTCTTTCCATATTTATATGTGTGTGAAGGGTAGTGCTGTACTGAGTGACGGCTCTCTGAAGTGTCGATTGCTCAGGGTGAAACTGTGCTTTTCCCTGCGTGCTTAGAGCAATTGGTGGTGAAAAGTAACGGTGTGGAATTATTGGAAGTGTATATTTAAGGTACGAGCCGCACGGGCTAATCACTAAAGACTATAGTTAGGCGTTAGTAGTTAGTCTTTAGTCGTTAGGGGAGTGTATAATCTGACGACTAAAGACTGATTGCTAACTACTAAAAATTAATAGCTAAAAAAACTAAAGAGTTATGTATCGTTCAAAAAAATAAAGGGTTTGGGTTACTATGTGCCTGAAAATGTAGTAACTAATGATGATTTATCGAAATTGATGGACACGAGTGACGCTTGGATACAAGAGCGCACGGGCATCAAAGAAAGGCGACACGTGGTGAAAGGTACAGATACCACAACTACGATGGGTGCTAAAGCGGCTTTGAAAGCGTTGGAAGCTGCGGGCGTAAGCAAAGAGGAAGTGGATTTTGTTGTTTTTGCTACTTTAAGTCCGGATTATTATTTCCCTGGTTGTGGGGTATTGGTACAAAAGGAATTGGGACTAAAAACGGTGGGTGCATTGGATATTAGGAACCAATGTTCGGGATTTTTTATATGCACTATCGGTAGCTGACCAATATATAAAAACGGGAATGTACCGCAATATACTTGTGATAGCTTCGGAAACGCAATCGCCTGCGCTTGATATGAGTACGCGAGGACGCAATATGGCGGTATTATTTGGCGATGGAGCTGGTGCAGCGGTGGTATCGCGCTCGGAAGGTGAAAAACGGGATTTTTATCTACTCACCTGCACAGCGAAGGTGCTTATGCTGATGCCTTGGCAATGATAGCCCCAGGTGTGGGCACTAAATGGGTGCCTGAAATATTGGCTGAAAAACGACCCTGACGATGTGTCGTACTACCCTAATATGAATGGTCAGTTTGTATTTAAGAATGCGGTAGTGCGCCTTGCAGAGGTTATCAATGAAGGATTGGAGGCTAATGGGCTGACAGTAGGCGATATTGATATGCTGGTGCCTCACCAAGCGAACTTGCGTATCTCACAATTTGTACAACACCAATTTAAACTAAGTGATGCACAGGTATATAACAACATTATGAAATATGGTAATACTACTGCGGCATCGGTGCCTATTGCTTTGGCTGAGGCAGTGGGTGAAGGCAAAATAAAAGAAGGCGATGTGGTAGGTATTGGCTTTTGGTAGTGGTTTTACGTGGGCAAGTGCGATTATTAGATGGTAATGAGTGATGAGAAAATGGATATTGGTAGCATTGTTACTATGTAGTGTTACGGCTTTGGCACAAGTACGCAAGGCTAAGGCTCAGATAGTATCTGCAAAGGTGGAGCCTATAAAGATGCCTAAAGATACTACTACAATACGACTGACATTTAACCGAATGAAGCGTGCGGAGGAAAAAAATGGTTTAAATTTCAACCAAGTTACGCTGAATATGAGTGAGGTGGCGTTCTCTAACTGGAGTGCTGGAGGTGAAAACTCGGTATCGGGGGCTTATGACGGGGCGTTTTTAGGAGACGGTACAACGAACGTACTTTTTTGGGATAATATATTGAGATTGATTATGGTATCAATGCACAAACAGGGACGAGAATTGCGAAAAACGGACGATAAGTTTTTTTGATTGTATCATCGTTTGGCTATAGGGGGAACACTCAATCATATTGGTACTATACAGCTCGTTACCAGCTGCTTACACAGATGAGTAACGGATATAAATACCCTGATACGGATCATCCTATTTCAAAATTATTTGCGCCTGCCTATATTACTTTTGGTTTGGGGGCGGAATATGCGCCACAACGGATAAAGCTCAATTTATTTCTATCGCCTATGACGCTAAAAAAACGACTGTGGTGCTAAATAAGGCACTATCGGAACAGGGGGCTTTTGGGGTAGAACAAGGCAAGCGAACCAATTCGGAACTGGGTTTTTTTCAATATCGGGCAGGTGGGATAAAAAAAGCTGATGGAGAATATGGATTTGAACACGAATTTCACGCTGTACGGTGATTATTTGAAGAACTTTGGGAATATAGATATAGACTGGGAGACGGGCTTGAACCTGAAGGTGAACAACTATGTACAAGCACGTATTGGGTTGCATATAAAAATATGATGACGATGTGAAGTTTGAGAGCTATAAAGACAATGCAGGCGTAACACATTCTTATGGGGCAAGGACGCAGTTTAAGCAGTTATTGGGGGTAGGTGTATTATATACTTTTTAGAGCTGATGTTTTTAGAAAATACAATCAATAATGCCGAAAAATCGGGGTGGATAGAGGTGATATGTGGTTCGATGTTTTCGGGGAAGACAGAGGAATTGATAAGGCGGTTGCGGCGGGCACAATTTGCCAAGCAACGGGTAGAGATATTCAAGCCTTCGTTTGACACTCGTTATGACGACACTAACATTGTATCGCACAATGCCAATGAGATACCCTCTACTCCTGTGGAGGCGGCAGCGAGTATACTGTTGCTTGCCGATGGTTGTGATGTGGTGGGAATAGATGAGGCGCAATTTTTTGACGATGAGATAGTGAATGTGTGTAATGCTCTTGCTAACAGAGGGGTGCGGGTGATAGTTGCGGGTTTGGATATGGACTATAAAGGAGACCATTTGGGACTGATGCCAAACTTAATGGCTACAGCAGAATATGTTACTAAAGTGCACGCTGTGTGTACGCATACGGGGAATTTGGCACACTACAGTTATAGAAAAGTGGCTAATAATGAGCAACGTATGCTGGGTGAAGCTGATAGTTATGAACCTGTAAGCAGGGCTGCTTATATACGGCTGATAGAAGGTGAAGAAAAAGTTGATAAAAAAATAGTGTTGATTAAAAAAAGTTTTTGTACTTTTGCAGCGTAAAAATGACACTTGGGGTCGACCGGTTTTTGACAGTAAGTGACATTGAAGAGTAAGCATACCGAGCTGTGAAATGAATGCTCGATAAAAATCTATTTCAAAAGTTTAAATGGCGAGAATAACTACGCTCTTGCTGCTTAATCTGAAGTAATAGTAGGATTTTTAAGCTATATCCCTACAGGTAGGGAGGCGAGATGTCTCTAAAAAGCCCTTGTTGACGGCGTTTTGTACAGAGGCACCATAAAAGTCAACATTGAGCCTGCGGTAAGCTTCTGCTAAGGGTTCGTGAATAGAGGAGGCTAGGCGTAAAGTGGGCGGTTTTTTTGGTCAGCTTTTACGAAGAAAATGAAACAAAAAAACTAAGTATGTAGAAAGCTTTTTGATGGCTTATTTGGACGAGAGTTCGATTCTCTCCGACTCCACGGGGAAGAAAAAGGGTTGCTTGGGGGTTCTTCGGAACTTTTGGGCAGCCTTTTTCTATTTGTATTTAGTAGAATCAGGAGAAGATTTTGATGATGTTATCTACTATGCCGTAATTGAGTTTTTTTGGCTAATTGTTGTAATTGTTCCTTTATGGCGTGGCGTTGGGAAAGTTTGGTTTTCTTGGTGCGTTTTAGGGCAATGAGGTATTGTTGTATTTCTTCATAATATTGTGTTTTTCCAATGGGGTTGTCGTTTTGACTCTAAAAGAGGAATGCTATCGTCAAAAAGATGGAGCATTTCAACAGTTTGTGCTGCGAAATTAGTATCGCGTTCATAGACGAAATTTTTGGATTGATGTTCTACTGGGTCTTCTGACAGGAATAGTTCTTCACTAAAGCTGTTGTAAATTTCTATAGCAAAAATCTATTCTACCCATCCAAATGAGGGCGTTGCAGAGTTTGGAAATGAGTATATCGGGGGTATGGAAGTATTCGCCAAAAACGTGTAGAGGTTTGGCGCTCAGGTTGCGATTGAGACAGCCTCGGCAATGCTCACTACTTGGTTTTCATTGCCGTGTAGGTGGGCTTGTATTACCTTGGCGATAGTGTAACGGGTTTCAGGGTAATGAAAAGAAGCTGTCGGGGTACTCTTTGTATATGCTTTCTATGTACTTATCGGCGTTTTTAATGTACTTTTTCTACTTTTTGACTGTTCCCCGTTGCTGGCGAAAAACGCTCCGCATGCAAGGAAAGAGTTTTGACATACGCGGAGGTGTTCTAAGGGATTGGTGGTGAGGTAATGTTCTATGAGTTGCACGTAGGACAGGGTGTGCCATCTGGTCGTAGTAGGGGAACCAAGGGTATAGTGATTGGGTAATAACGGGGTGTGCCTTGTAGCGTTCTAAAAAGCTGTAGGCGTAGGGAATATCTTTGAGGATGAGTTCGGCATAGGCTTTCGTGGGTATCGCGCAATTTTTTTGATCGAAAAAAAGTGGCTCCTGAGAAGGCTACCGTATCATAAAAGGCGTTGATAAGGCTGTGGGTATTGGGTTGGCTATAGGCAATAGGGTTGCAGAAACTTTGCCAATCGGCGTAACCTATGTAGTTGCAAATGAGGTTGAGGCTGGTGGTACTGAGTTGTTTATCTTTATCTATTTTGCCATAGAAGCGGCGTAGGGTTTTGTACGGAAAGTTGTATTTTTCTCGGCGAGTTGTTCAGAAATCATATACAGAAGTTACGGTGCGCCCAAAGGCACGATTAACTTCTGTTTGTAGTTTTGTAATATGCTGTTGGTAATCCATTTTGATTTAGGTGTTAGTGGTTAAATCTTCGTTTATCCTATAGAGTTTGTATATCTAAAAGGGGATATATGAAAAAAATTGGGCAGCAAAACACCAATTCCACCCACAAGTGCAATTTTTAAATCACATTTTGATAGAACAAATCTTTAGTTTTTGAACTTTAATACTTTTTCTTTTTCTATTACTACTGTTGTGTTGATTTTTTTAAAAATCAAATAATCTAAGTTGTTGATACATATTTAGTTCGATTTCTGTGTCAGAAATAAGCTCTTGAATAGGCGTTTTATCAAATAAAGATATTCCTAAAAGTTCGATCATTTCATAGATAGAGAGAGGCTTTTTAGTATTTTTCTTGATATAACCGATAAGTAAATAGGTTATAATAGCTACCCAAATGTGAATTTTGACAGCATTTTCTGAATGCCCCCAAAGTTTCTTTTATAGTTAAGTTTTTGCTTTTATAAATTTGAAAAAAATCTATTTTCCATCTATTTCTGTACAAAATAGCTACTTCAAAAGCTGAAATTTAAAAATTATTGGTTAAAAACTCAATTATTTCATCTTTATCAGAATTATAAAAACCTACTAAACGTAGATTTTCAGGGTACAATTTTATTGATTTATGACCTTTCAAACATATTTCTTTATCAAAAAGAAGACCTGTTGTCTCATCTATATTGAAATTTTGTTCAATGACCCTCATATTTCATATAGCTCTTGTTATGAAAAAAAGAGCCCTAAAGAGTTTAGCTTATAAAGAGCTGCTAAGTCTATATAAATTAAGGTATGTATTTTTAATAGCCCCACGAGAATATTTACCTAAAGCCCAAGATAATAAATTGATACTCACAGAAATAGTTGTTGAATCAAGAGCAAAAATATCATTACTGATATTTATTTTATCAATCTTGTCATCAAAATAAAGATTACGTACCTTTTCAATAAGATACAGCCCAAAGTCAGCAAAAATGCGCCAATCTCTTTTTTTCATTTGCACGAGATAAAGTAGAAACATTTACATATTGTTTAATTCCTAAATGATATAGTTTTTTTAGAGTGTTGTTTGAGGCATACACAAATGTTTCTCAATGAATTAAGAGAGGATAATTGACCAAATAATAATTGTAAGAATTGATTCCAACAATCTAAGTCTCTAACACCTAAATCGCCATTATAACATTTAACACATTTATTAAATTCATATCTATTTATAAATTCAGTTATTTGATAAAAACGTATTTTTCCTGAGTTCATTGCACTTATAAAAAAATGCAAATTTAACTCAATTCAAATGTCAAAAAAATAAAACGGATATAAAATATTGATAAACAACATCTTATAACAAAAAAATTAAAAATCAACGCAACAGCAGTAATCTGTTATTTTTAAAATTTGGTGCAAAAAGTAAAGGAAGACAAAAAAAGCTGGGGGAGCAAGTGGTAGCAGGTGGTAGAAAATGGCAGGGAATGGTTTGTATTCACTCTTAAATTGTGAAATTATTTTTGAACATATTAAAAGAGCTATATTTCTAATTATCAATTTTTTTATCATCATAGATAACATTTTTTTATTAGTTAATTTGTTTATTTTTGTTATAAATGAGTATTTTTTTGCAGGAAAATAATAATCTATGCAGTCACTTTTTCCCTGTTCAAGCATTAAACCGCAATATAACAGAAATACTAAAAAATTACTTCTGCAGACATTTTAGGAAATGTCAATAAGGGTCTCAATAATAATATTAGTTTTTATTGATGTAGGAAAAGCCATATCCAATGTGGCTGAAATAAACCCAATCAATAATAAAGTCATTATTTCTGCTGCATATTGCCAATATTTTTTTGGCTTATGTGTAGTATTACCATAATGGAAATCGATCGTGAAGTAATTATAAAAGCATGTGAGCAATATAGGATTTCTTTAGCACAGTTTATTGAGGGAACTATGTTAATTGTAAATAAGTCTAAAGAACAGATTAAAGAAGAGTTGCAATTGATGGGATACGACAATGTAGATGTAGAAAAAAATATAGGCTATTTAAAAAAATAACGCTAGAATTGTTAAATAATGAAGAATATTCAAGAAGGCAAGAATCTTATATAAAATTGCTACATGAATTAACTAATAATAAAGAATTTTATATAGATCATTTTTTTCAGAAATCAATATCAAAAACTTTTATATGGGGAGAGAATTAATTCTGTATATTGTTTTTGGTATTTGCTTTATCTTGCTACATGAGTTGTCCCATTTCTCTCTTGGTCATATAGATAGAGATAGTCAATCTGTACAGGATGAAATAAATGCAGACCTTGCTTCTTTTTGGAGTATTTATTCAGATATCTCTGAAGATGAAAGATTTTCAGCAAATTGTGGAATACTCTGTGCTTTGTTCTCACTTCTTTTCCTAAATCCAAGAATGGAATCTGATGGAATCCACCCTTCAGAAGATGATAGAATTATAGCTATCTATAATATTATAAAAGGGGATACCCAAAAATACACAATATTATTAGTTAGTCTTTTTACTTACTGGGCAAAAATTTTACAATATTAGAGACTTCCCAAAAGATCTCCAAAGTACAGAAGAACCAATTGATAAAAATCAAGTCGTTTTTTATCTAACTATAAGAAGAATAATAATATTAATTAGTTAACTTTCTTTTTAACTATGTAACAAAAACCTAATTGTATGTCTGAAATTTATTTTTACAAAGGAATGCAAAACATTCTTAATCCAAAAGAGAATGAAAAAAACAAAGCATTGAATCTTTTAAAGAAAAATTCAAGAGGCTTTTTTTAAAAAGTACTTGATAATAAAAACTTATCTTTTTTTGTTAGGGAGTGGATGTTCTTCTTATAAGATTGAGGGACAAGAGATAGGAATACCTACAATGGCTCCTATGGCACAAGAATTTTTATGGTTTATCTAATTTTGAAAAAAATAAAGAATGGTTATTAAGCAAGTTAAAAAAATAGATGTAGAAGACAAAAAAACTTTGAAAAAAATCTTGAAGCCTTTTTATCAGTGCTTCATAGTTTGTCTTTCTACCATTCAAAAATCAATAATAAAGCAGATGAAGAGGCTCAAAAAAATAAATCAAGTTATAAAATGAAGCAGATGAAGAGGCTCGAAAAAAATAAATCAAGTTATAAAAGAGGCTCGAAATTTTTATATTAGAAAAAGTGCCTTAATGAGGATAAAAAGAGATAATGAGTTATTAGAAGTGTATAAAAACTTTCTATAAAAATTATTAACCCTGAAACTCTACCTTGCCACGACTAAATATTTTTTTACAACCAATTACGATTTGTATTCAGAAAGAGCGATGGATTCTTTAGGAATACACTATGTGAATGGTTTTACAGGAGGTATAAGCAAATATTTTAATCCAACAATTTTTAATTATGCTCTTGCTGAAAAGATGGATTTATCACAATCAAAATGGAATGTAATCGACAACTTCTTTTTATTTGTACAAAATTCATGGCTCTGTGAATTGGGTAGAAAAACGATGATGAAGGAAAGCTATTTAAAAATACAAGAAATACAAGATCCTACTTTTTGATATTTTAGACAATAAACCTACTGTGATGATTTATCCTACTCCCTTAAAATACAATGCAAGTTTAGGAAGTCCATATTCCGATTTATTCAGGGAGTTTCAGAAGAAATTAATGCAAAAATAATAATATTTTGGTTACTATTGGGTATAGCTTTTAGTGATGAACATATCAATAATCTTATATTCCAAGCTTTTACAATCCCTCTTTTAGACTAATTATTATTGGAGATCCTTCACCCTATGATAATAAAGATACAAATATAACAAAAACTTCAAAAAAATTGGATGATTCGAGAATTTGGATTATAGGAGGAGAAAATAAAGAAAATGAACCTCTCCACTATTTCAAAGGATTTGTTAATGAAATTTTACCAGACTTAACAAATGAGGATTTGGATAAAAATTAGAATCTACGATCAACAATTTAAAGGAATTACTAAGATGACGAAAGAGGATAAACAAAGGGTTATAGGAAAAAGTCGTAGCTATAAATTCTGATAGATTTTTCGATCGAATTATTAAGCGGATTGGATAATTTCAATGTAAATGGTTATGATGACATTCATTATTTTGCACAGTTGAATAGTTATGTAATTGTTCCTTATCAGAATTATTATATCGTTGCGGAAGTTTCTGGGGTAAGAGAAAAGGATCTAAATGTTCCTTTTTCAAATCCTACTGAACAAATTCTAAGTAAAATTCAAGCAGGAAAATACCTTGAAGTTCTTCCAATAGGAACTATCAAAGACGATCAATTCGATTTTTGGTGTAAGTGTTTATCCTACACTTTATTCAGATGTATTGTACATTAAAGAACAAGAGCTTGATACTATTTTTTTAAAAACAAACTCTAGCAAAAAGCCAATTGGGAATGATAAATATATGTATACATCTTTACCTATTGGTAAGTCTATAATTTTTTTCCTGATTATGAAGTTAAAAATAGATATAGATAAATTTTTTTGGAAGTCATTCTGCTGTCTTAGGAAATACAGGAAGTGGGAAATCTTGTACAATAGCCTCAATGTTGCAAAACCCTTTACAAGTACAAAGAATATAGTGCCACAGGTAGTACATTTATCTTCTTTGATGTGAATGGAGAATATCGCCAAGCTTTTTGAAGAATTAAATGAAAATGATGATATACAAGTAACAAATTTATCCATTGATACAGAAGCTACTGATGAAAAATTTCAACTCCCACATTGGTTTTTAAACATTGATGAATGGGCATTGTTATTAAAGGCAAGTGAAAAATCTCAACTTCCTATTTTTGAGAAATGCTTTTGGGATTGGCTTATTTATTTCAATTAGGAGGAAAAGAAGAGTTTAAAAACCACATTTTAGCATCGTGTATCACACAAATATTACGTGATGATACAAGTAGTCCTTCAAAAAAAGATAGAATAAAGTCCATTCTACAAAAGTTTAAAACTGATGAAATAAATCTATCTGTAAAATGTAAAGCTCCTACTTCCTTTTTATAATGGTATTAGTAATGTAGAATGTACAATAGAAAATTGTCTTTCTATTCATTATGGAGAAATGAAAGGTATTGACCACTTGTTTGATTATTTAGAACAGAAAGATACAAATGGAGAGTACAGATTCTTGTCATCAAATTTCCAGATTCCAACATATAAATCAGATAAAGAATTTGATTTTTGAGTTATTAGAAGAGTGTTTAGATATTGCTATTTTTATATGAGGAATCACATGGAAATAGGCAAATAAGGGATTATTGTTCTTCTATGATAACTCGTTTTAAGAGCATCAAGGAAAGAGAAGATTTTAAGTTTTTTTAACAACAACCCAAAATAATAAAAAGTATTGACGAATATATTTGCTCTCTTTTAGGTATTGAGAAGCAAGAAGATAATGCAATTAAGAAAAAAATCAAGTTATTATTATAGATTTGAATTCTGCTAATGATGAAACTGTTGAAGTTATCTCTTGTGTAATTTCTCGTTTAATTTTCGAGAAATTGAAAATCTGCTAAAAATAGGAATCAATTTCCTATTAATTTAGTTTTAGAAGAAGCTCATAGATATATATCTACTGAATCTGGTAAAATATTTGGAGATGCGAATCGAATTTTTGAAAAGAATTGCAAAGGAGGGAAGGAAATATGGAATGTTTCTATTAGTTTCGTCACAAAGACCAAGTGAGCTTTCAAGAACTGTACTTTCACAATGTAGTAATTTTATAGTTCATCGAATACAAAAATCCAGAAGATTTATCTCATATTAGGCAAATAACACCACATATTTCAGAGACTATATTAAAAAGGCTTCCTTCAATACCTACTCAACACGCTTTAATATTTGGTCACTCTGTAAATTTACCAACAACTTTTTAAGGTAAATGAAGCTAATCCTAAAACCAAAAAAAGTGATAATAATGAAATCAGTAAAAATTGGTTTAAAGAAATAAATTCTCAAGTGAATTTATAACTAAAAAAAGAATATGAATCAACAAGACATACTACACTTCTGGAGAGATGTTGAAATTTTTCAACCTTCCAAACTTTCCCAAAGCCAATCAAGGACAAGGAAGACTTTATCCATTGAAGACCTTTTCTTCATTGCCTTGGCAACAAACTCGCCCAACAGAGAAAAAAACAAAAAAATGGAGTTACACTCTATTCTTTGGTAAAAATCCCTCAAAAACGATAGTAGCGTATGTAGATAATCTCACAAAAAAATAAAGTAAAAAGAGGAATGGGAAGAACCTATTGATGGCTACACTTGTTTGTCCTGTATAAACCTTTGATGAAGAAGGAAAACCCAACTTCAAAAAGTTATACAATGGCGAGTTATGTGATAGGGTTAACACTTCTTGCAAGAGGGAAAGATTTATCTCTTGTAAAAAGAAGAATTAGAAGAGAGTAGTTTAAAAATTTTTAGAAAGGTACAATATACCTCAATTTAATGAAGCTAAAGAAGAAATACCAACAGGTGATATTGTTTCTTGGGAACATATCAAAAATGAAATAGCCTACTTAAAAGAAGAAAATCCTTGGCTCACACAAGATATTGAAGTATACGTTCTTGAAAAAAACAAGTTAAAAAAAGATAGTGAATCTGAAGTTTCTTTCCTAAATAGTTTTTTTCATAGATGATTTGAACAGACTTATTGCTTCAAATGATTTTTAGTCCTACTTTACAAAGTTATTTAAGTCTTTCTGTAGCTGATAAAAAAAGCAAGATTTAATACAAAACAAACAGTATCTGTTTAACACTATAAATCCGCAGAACCTCACAGCGGGTAGATGGCCATCGAAAATTGAACATGGCTTATGTACTGCACAAATGGGAGCTGTAAATACTATTCTTTTCAGAACTCGAATATTCTGGGGTACAAGGTGTAAATGGACCTCCAGGTACAGGCAAAACAACTTTACTTTTTAGATGTTATTGCTGAAGTTATTGTAAGAAGAGCTAAAGTTTTAGCTGATTTAGGTTGTGATAAGCTATTCAATGGACATCAGAAAGTAGATATAAGTGATTCCTCTTATCTCTTTATATACAAACTTGCTCCTAAATTGCTTAACAATTTTGGAATAGTAGTAGCAAGCAACAATAATTCAGCAGTAGAAAAATATCAGTAAGGAGTTGCCACAAGCTGAAAAAAAATTGACAAAAACTCTTTCCCCGAAGCAGACTATTTTTGCTGATTGCGCCTCTAAGATAACCGATAACGAAAAATTGGGGTATCTTGGCTGCTGCTTTGGGTAACTCTGCTAACAAAATTGCTTTTTTTACAATAACTTCTGGTGGAACTATAAAGAAAATGAAAAAGACTTTTTCTACAACATTAGAAGAGAACCTCAATAATGAAACTAAAAACCAAGAACTTTTCAACAATTCTGTAAAAGAATTCAAAACAATTATTGTTGTCTTTTGAAGAGTTTAAGAAGAAGGCTGCTAACCAATACTTAGAGGATAATAAAGTAGAGAATGCAAAAATCTGCTTTGGGGGCTTTTTGTAAATTGTCTTAAGACAGGAATACCTCTCCAAGAAACAAAGTAAGTGATAATAATTTAGAAGAACTAATCAATAAATATGGGATTGAAACAAAAAAATCTATTCAATGAGGAATTTACTTCTAAAGACTTAAAAAGAAATACACTTACTTAGTCCATATCATTCTAAAAAAAGTAGCAACTTTACGTAGTCAGATTTTTTTCTAAAAAGCATTAGAAATACACAAATATGCTATCTTAGCCAATGCTAAGAAATTTAGAATAACCTAAAATCATTCTTTGAAATGATTTTAGGAAGAGCTACGGTTTCTAAGGAACTGACAAGTATTTTTATGGGATTCTTTCTTCTTATGTGTTCCTGTTGTTTCTACCTCCTTAGCTTCTGCAAGTAGGCTTTTCCCTAATATTGATAAGAATCAAATTGGATGGTTACTTATTGATGAAGCAGGACAAGCTACTCCACAATCTGCTGTAGGGCTCATACAACGTTCTAAGAGATGTGTAATAGTAGGAGACCCGCTACAAATAGAACCTGTAGTTACAATATCTAAAAATTTGGTCAATAAATTCAGAAATGACAAGGGTATTTCAGAAGTATGGTCTCCTTATGCATCTTCTGTTCAGAGGTTAGCCGACAGAATATCTGTTTATGGTACCCAAATAGATGAAAAACACTTGGACAGGCTTCCTCTTAGAACACACAGAAGATGTCAAGACCCTATGTTTTCTATAGCTAATAAAATTGCATACCAAGATCAAATGGTATTGGGAACCTCTACAGAAGAGTCTTCTGAAAAAAATATTTAGGGGCTTCTTGTTGGTTTGATGGTAGGAGGTGGAGAAGGAGAGTCTCAAGTGATAAAGGAGGAAATAGAGTTCCTTGCACAAAAAAATAGCTGAATTAAGGGAGACATACCAAAAACAATATTTATGTAATTTCTACTTTCAAAGCTGTAGCTAAAGAATGTGATAAAGTATTAAGAGAAAGGTTTAATGACTCAAAAAGTACTTTGTGGCACTATCCATACTTTTCAAGGAAAAGAAGCTGATGTAGTATTCTTAGTTTTAGGTAGCCAACCCAATAGGGAAGGATCTCGTAGGTGGGCTTCTGAGAAACCCTAATATGCTCAATGTTGCTGTAACACGAGCTAAAAAAACGCTGTTATATCATAGGAAATAAGAAGTTATGGATAAAACAACCTATCTTTGCCGTAGCAAATGAAATTCTGTGCGACATAGCTACTCTTACACGAACTCACTAATATCGTGTGTGTGTAAGGGGTGTAGCTCTTTATTGGAGAATTTGGTAAAAATTCGTAATTTTTGTGGTTTGTTATGGAATGTTGATAGAAAAATAAAAAAATTTATGAAAAATAGATACTTTAACACCTTCATACATAAGATTACTTCTGTAGATAAAGTGGATGGTAAAGAAGTTAAGGCGACAAAGATATGTATTTCTAAATTTCCTTCAAAGATTCTCTTTGAATTGATTCATTATGTGAGAAATTATTGGAGGAGAAAGGGTATGAAGGGGAGTTATTGGTTAAGGAAGGAATAGAATTACATCGTAGAGTTTTTTTACAAATTCTATTGATGTTCAAAATTGTATTTTTGAATCACTTAAGATTAAGCAGATATCTTTTCAAAAAGGTATAACATTTAGAGGATGTAAATTAGGAATAAGACTTCCTAATGATAAAGCGATTTTAGGACAAAAACTTCCAATGGTAGTCTTTGAAGAAGTAATTTTTTTCAGAGTGATATAAAATATTCTATAACTCATTGTGATAGTCTCTATTTTTGAAAAAAATGTAAGTTTAAAAGAGATATAAATATAAATGATACAGAAATAGACAATCAAGTTGTTTTTTTAGACTGTGATTTTTTTATGAAAAACTGTGTTTTTTAAAGATATAAAAATTTAAAGGAGAAACTTCTTTTTAAAGGGTGTAAATTTGATAATGAATGTAGTAAAATTGATTTTTTTCAGGTTGTACTTTTTAATACAGCAGATTTTTTTCTAATACAGAATTTTTTTAGGGGATCTATATTTCTCATTAAGAGAAGAAGTCAATGGAGAAGTAAAAGGTGTAGTTTTTGAAAACTATGTAGATTTTAAGAATAGTAAAATAAAAAAATGCAGGTTTTAAAGGGGTTGTTTTTTTCAAAAACAATGTTTATTTTGAGGGAGCTGTTTTGGAAAAATATAGATTTTTTTCAGGAGCTAAATTTGTAGATCTAGAAAAAGATACTTATATAAAAGAAAAATCAACGGAAAGAAATAAATTTTTTTCAAGAGTAGAGTTTGGGGCTGTGTCTTTTTAAAAAAATAGTTTGTTTGAAAAAATGTAAGGTTTCATGAGAGTATTTTTTTAAAAAAAGAGGCTGATTTCTATAATACATCATTTAAGAAATTAGTTGATTTTCATGGAGCTATGTTTAATGAAGCACAATTTTTTTCATTTTACAGACTTTTTCTGAAGAAGCAATTTTTGCAAATGTAAATTTTAAGAAAGAAGTACTGTTTTTTTATATTGTAAAAATAGAATCAGATTCATACATAAGATTTGAAAGTTCTATTTTTTTGAGAGAGGGTTAGATATTTCTCGTAGTAATTTTAAAAAGAAATATAAATTTTTGGGACATAACAATAACCAAAGAAGGGGAGCAAGAGATTTTTTTAGAGATTTAAATAATCAACAATATAAGAATATAAAGTATATAGATGATTTTAGCGAATATCCTACGAAAGAAGTGTCTATGGTTTATAGGCAAATTCGAGAGACATATAGTATTATAAAGGATAATTTTTATGCTCAAAAATAATAGAATAGAGGGGTTGAAATTCTATGAAAAAAAGAAATGTCTGTTTATCTTGAAGAAAAAAAGAGCTCAAGATAATTTAAGTAAAGCAGAAAGTAAGACAATAAATGAAATAGTAGAAAAGAGTTCAAAAAAAGGAATAGATATTAGAAATAAATATAGAAAAATAAAATTTCTACATAATTTAGAGTTTTTTGTGGAACTTTTTCTTTTTTTGATTGTTAATTTTCTATTTTCTATAGTTTGTGTTCTTTTTGTCTCCTCTGTTACTTATTCTATGTGCAATTGTAAATATTTTTGGATTTAAAAAAATATTTGACAACATATATATTAATATAAAAAAAGAATTATAGATTTTTACTTTTTGTGAGCTTCATAAAAATTAAAGAATGGAATAGCATTATATTTCATTTTTTTCTTTATTTCTCTACTTATATGTCTTCTAATATTATATATTATTTATCAAGAATATGCCTTATATTGATAATGCTTTTTGTTTTTATTATATTTTTGGTTGTTTCTATAAAAATCAGAACTAATATTAAAGAGAACATTAGAAATAATGATTACATGTCTTTGGTATTATTACTAATTCCTATTATATGTTTTTTTATATTACTATATGGACAGAGTAATTATCAAGAGAATGATTTTGTGTATAGGAAAATAGAATATTTGTCCTTCTTTTTTTAGACTTACTGAAGACTTTTTATATTAGAATTAATTTTTATGTCTATAGCTATTACATTAGCTTTTTTTACCTAGAAAACAAGATAGAATTCTTCTTTGGTTTAATAAAAATTCTAACTCTTTTGGAACAGATTGGGTAATAGGAATTAATTTTACTATGTTGGTTGCTCTTGTTGCTACAATCATTGTTTTTATTACTATCTCCTAACATGTGTTTTTTTACCAAATTTGGAGGGAATAGGAAATTTTATGAGGACTTTAGTTGAAATGTTCAATATAACAGAGTGGAAAGATATTGAAATATTGGGAGAAAAAAACCTAGTAACTGGCAGTATATATTTATATTTTTTTAGCTCGTATTTTTGTTGCTTATGGAATGTATCAAACCATTCAGGCGTTTAGAAAATTTGGAAAAATCATAAAAACACATGTAAACCAATATTTGCAGGAGGCAGGCTCGGAACAGGGTAAGAACTTGGGGCAATATAGGTTCTTCTTGAGGATTGACAACCCCTCAATGGTAAATTTATCAACCTGCACTCTATTATTCAATTTGTGCAATTCACTGGATTTCATAGCTTCGCGGACTTTTTGTATAAAATAATGTGCTGTCTGACGACTAATTTCATAACGACGGGCAACTTATGAAGCTGAAAAGACCTTTAGTTGTTGTCATTTCGAAACATATAAAAAAATGCTTTACGCAACCCAAATTTTAGTCTATGAAATAGTGTTCCAGCAGTAGGACTTTCCGTATCTCCACAGATATTACAAGTACGTGAAAAATCTTTTCTGACTTCATATTTTTTTATGACCACATTTGCGACAGCAATATCCATCTTCCCATTTTTAAAGAAGCTAGATATTCTTCGCAATCTAAGTCAGTTTTAAAGCGTTCAGTAAATTCTAAGAGGTTTTGTCCTTTAAATAATTACATAATGCATTAATTTTCAGAGCGCAAATGTATGAAATTATTTTTGACACCTCAATTATATTATTTTTTTGTAGTTTTTGTAAATTAATTCATTCTTTTGCAGAAAATAGGATTCAGCATATCTATGTGCCTGCAAGTAGTGTAGCGGCTTACAAAGCATTGCTTCCTACTTATCAAAGTTATATAACTGCTAAATAACCTATAATAACTTTTATAAAAAAAGCACCGCTTGCCTTTATGCTTGCGGTGCTTTTTGTATGTTATAAAGGGGGAAGGTTGTTTTTTGTTATTGGAATTACAATATATAGTCGGTATTGATGAAATTGGAGGTATTGGTGCTTAGTAGGTTATCGACTATTTGCCTATTGTAATCGTTGTTTTGGAAGGATACGAATGTGCGTATAGAGAACGAGCGTAGGGCATCGTGTACGCTAAGTGTTCCCTACAGCAGAGTCTTTTTCGCCCAGTGAAAGGGAACACATCGGGGCCTCGTTGGCATAAGCTGTTGAGATTGACACGGCATACCAAATTGACAAGGGTATCAATAAGAGGTGCTAAGGTGTTGGGGTCTTCGCCAAAGAGGCTTATTTGTTGCCCGTATTTGGAGTCGGCGATTTCGTTGATAATCTCACTGCTATGGGTGAAAGATTTGATAGGCACGAGGGAGCTGAATTGCTCTTCGGAATAGACTCATTTCTTTGGTTACGGGGAACAAGACTGCTGGGAAGATGAAATTCTCGGTGCGTTGTCCTCCTTTTTTTATTTTGTATAGTAGCGCCTTTGGCAAGGGCATCGTCTATGAGCTCTTGTATGTAGGCAGGTTTTTCTACTTCGGGTAGTGGTGTGAGCATTACGTTGTCTTCCCAAGGGTTTCCGAATTTAAGTTCATCTACTTTTTGAGCGAAACGTTTGATAAATTCATCTTTAATATCTTGGTGTACGTATAGGATTTTTGAGTGCTGTACATCGCTGACCGTTGAATGATAGCGCTCCTTTGATGCATCTCGCTTACGGCAAACTCGAGGTTGGCATCGGGGAGAACGACCCCTGGGTTTTTAGCTTCTAATCCGAATACTAAACGGAGTCGGTTTTTGTTGGGGTGTTCGTCTTGTAGGGCGATAGCTGTTTTGCTATTTCCGATAAGAGCGAGCACATCGATTCGTCCGGTTTGCATAATAGGGGAGCTACTGTACGTCCTCTTCCGTATAGAATATTGATAACGCCTTGTGGGAAGGCTTCTGAAAGGCTTCTAATATGGGAGAGAAAAGTAGTACACCGTGTTTGGCAGGTTTGAAAATGACGGTGTTGCCCATTACCAGGGCAGGAATGATGAGTGCAAAGGTTTCGTTGAGTGGGTAGTTGTAGGGTCCGAGGCATAGGACAACGCCCTAAGGGTCCACGGCGAATGAGGGCATATACGCCATCGCGTTGTTGGAACTTAGAAGATCTCGTTGTCTAATTTTTTTATAGGCTTCGATGGTGTCGTAGATGTATTCGGTGGTACGGTCGAACTCTTTACGAGAGTCGGCGAGGCTTTTACCGATTTCCCACATCATTAGTTTTACTACTTCATCGCGTTTTTTTTCCATCAGTTTGACAAACTTGAGGAGTGCAGCGATGCGGTCTTTGACTTTCATTAGTAGCCATAGTCCTTTACCTTTGTTGTAGGCATCGCAGGCTGATTGTAAGGCTTTCGAGTGCTTGTTCCTTGCCGAGATTGGGTACACTCCCCAACAATGTGGGTGCATACTGCTCGGTAGAGGAAATTGTGGAGTATATATTGGTAAAATCGCCGTTCCAAGTGCGTAATTCGCCATTGATGAGGTAGGTTTGTTGTTGGAATGGTTTCACATAGTGTTCTTCTGGTATTTTATTCATAAGTTTTTTTATATATATTTATTTTCTGATTTATCTGGAGGGGTTACTTCTAATGTTTGCTTATTTTTACACTCTTCCTTTGAGGGCATTGAAGACCCACGCTATTGCAAGAAAGCCCACGCCTACGGTGCCAAAGCCCCAGCCTGCGACTTCGTTGTATTTGAAAGCGGCGAGGGCAAATAGAGCAAGGGCTATCACTACCATTGCCAAAGCTGCCCAGCCTAATACTGTATTCTTATTCATCATAATAATTTGCTTATAATGAGTGCAAAGGTAGGATTTTTAAATAACAAAATGACTAATGACAAATTGGTGGGGTGGTAATTATTTATTTTTTGTATATTTGCAGCCCAAAAACATTGCTTATGACTCAGAAACAATCGGCGAAGGGAACCTTTCAGCAGCTTTGGCACTTTGTAAAACCTTATAAATGGGTGTTTTTTTGGCGGTGGCTTCATTTGTTATCTTATCGTCTTTATTTTCAACGGCTCAGCCTTATTTAATAAAGGCTGCCATAGATGATTATATTACACCCTAAGAACTATGAGGGGTTGGTACGGATTATTTATTGGCTGGTGGCTTTGCTATGTGCTGAGGTGCTGATGCAGTTTTTGTTTTCATACTACTCGAACTGGCTTGGACAAACAGTGGTACGAGACATCAGATCAGGGCTTTTTAACCACTTGTTACGCTTTTAAGATGCGGTATTTTGACCGTTCATCGGTAGGGGTGCTTGTAACACGGGCTGTGAATGATATGGAACGGATTGGGGAGATTTTCAGTTCGGGCTTGTTTGAAATGGTGAGTGACTTGCTGAAAATGCTGGTAATAGCGGTGGTGATGCTTGTGATTGACTGGCAATTGGCACTTATTAGTTTTTGCGGTGCTTCCGCTGATATTGCTAGCGACACGGTGGTTTCAGCGTTCGATGAACGCAGCTTTTTGTGGAGGTGCGTCACGAGGTGGCTAACTTGAACTCGTTTGTACAAGAGCGTATATCGGGGATGAAGGTGTTGCAGCTATTTGCTGAAGAACAGCACGAACAGGAGCGTTTTCGGCAAATAAACGAAAAACACAAAACGTGCGTGGCTGAAAACGATATGGTATAACCTCTATTTTCTTTCCGATTATGACTTGGCGGTCTCGGTAACTATTGCGCTGATTGTGTGGTTTTGGGGGTATGCAGCTGGTGAACGATTCGCTGTATGACCTTGGTAATATTTTTCTTATACATACAATTTTTCGCAGCAATTGTTTCGCCCTATTAGGCATATAGCAGATAAATTTAACACTTTACAAATGGGGATTATCGCTTCAAACCGTGTGTTTGCCATACTGGAAAGCAAAGAGGATATGGAAAAGGGTGGTACCAAAGAGTTGTTGCCCTTGAAAGATTGTATAAGGTTTGAAAATGTGAGGTTTGCATATATTGAGGGTGAGGAGATATTGCACGGGGTTAGCTTTTACGGTGAAACGCGGTGAAACGGTGGCTATAGTGGGGCTACGGGTGCTGGAAAAACAACGATAGTGAATTTGCTGAATCGCTTTTTACGACCTTACAGGGGGACTATCTATATAGATGGGGTGGACATCAAGGAGTTTACTTTGGATCTGCTACGCCATCATATTGCGACTGTACTACAAGATGTATTTTTGTTTGCAGATAGTATTTTTGAATAATATTACGCTGAAAAATCCTGCTATTAGCGAGGAGGCGGTAGTGGCTGCTGCTAAACGTATTGGGGTACACGATTTTTTGTGTAGCCTCCCTAATGGATACCACTACAACGTGAAGGAACGGGGTGCGATGCTTTCGCAGGACAACGACAGCTGATTGCTTTTTGAGGGCGTATGTGCATAGCCCTGAAATATTGATACTTGATGAGGCTACTTTCATCGGTAGATTCGCACTCGGAACAACTTATACAAGAGGCTACGGAGAAAAATCACCAGGGAAGGACTTCTATCATCATTGCTCACCGCCTTACAACGATAAAAAAAGCGGACAAAATAATTGTACTTGACAAGGGTGAAATTGTGGAGGTGGGCACTCACGATGAGTTGCTGCAGCTGCCTAATGGTTACTACAAGAACTTATATGAGGTGCAGTTTAATGGGGAATTAGCAAATTAGGGAATTAGCAAATTAGAAAAATGGGGGTGTTTTTAATTTACGATTAGATATGGAGGAGATTGAAAGGAAATTTAGGGTGTGTGGTGATGTTTTTTTAAAAACATTGGCTACTAAAAAGATGCGTATTACTCAGGGTATTTGTGCTCGGCTCCTGAACGTACTGTGCGGGTACGACTGAAAGCAGATGTGGGTTTCCCATCACTGTTAAAGGGACTAGTAGCTGCGATGGGACGACCTGATTTGAATGGGAAAAACCTATAGAGGCTGGAAGAGGCTTTGCAACTACTGGCATTGTGTGAAGAGGGGGTAATAGACAAAACTCGGTATGTGGTGCCTAATGGAAATACTTTGTATAGAGGTGGATGTATTTCACAAAGATAACGAGGGGCTTAGAAGTTGCTGAAATAGAATTGGCTACTAAAGACGCTGCTTTTGAACGCCCTGAATGGCTGGGAGAAGAGGTTACTGGTGATGCTCGCTACTACAATGCGATGCTTAGTAAAAATCCTTATAAAAATTGGGGTAGTTTGGAAAAAAAGTAGTACTTTTTGTGGTTTGAAAAGAGATTAACAAATTAATTATTTGATATTATGGCTAGAGATATTTTTACCAACTCCTATTTTGGAGGGAAATGATGTAATTGAGTTCTACAACAAGTTGGCGAACTTTTAAAGAGAACTTAGAGAAAAAGGGATTACACGAGAAAGTATTCGTGAAAATGCAAAACGTTTAAAAATCAATTTTTAAAGAAAGACCTGATGTTGAAAAAGAAATAGCTTAGAGGGTTTATCTTTCTTTCAACTAAAAGAAAATTACCCAATCAAACCTTTTTGACTGTGGAGATGATGATTTGAATGATTTTTTTGTTCAATAAAGCATTATTATACCAAAAAGAATTACTTGCTACCACTTTTATTGTTGAAAATGAGGAACGCACTTTTAGGCTACTATAGTGTGCTAAATGATAGTTTGCAACTCAAAGAGGAAGATTTTCCATCTAAAAGCAAATACAAAAAGTTCTTAAGCTATTTGATACCTCATCCCAAAACGCCATTTGAAGAGTGTTCCTGCTGTGAAAATAGGGCGTTTGGCTATTGACAAGACTTATAAGGGGATGGGGTTAGGCAGAATACTTGTTGACAATATAGTTGATGATTGTATAGAACTTAACAAAAACGATAGCCTGTAGATTAATTACAGTAGATGCTTACAAAGCTGCTTTTACCTTTTTATCAAAAAAATCAGGATTTGAGTTTCTAACTGAAAAAGATGAACAGGAAGAGATTCGGCAGATGTTTCTTGATTTGACAAATCTTGATAATTAATGACAAATAGATAAATTAACATATGACAGAACCTACGAAATATAACCCTACTGAATTAGAGGAAAAATGGTATGCTTATTGGCTTACCCATAATTACTTTCACTCTACGCCCGATGAGCGTACTCCTTACACTATTGTGATTCCGCCTCCTAACGTTACAGGGGTATTGCATATGGGACATATGCTTAACAATACTATTCAGGATGTGCTCATACGCCGCGCACGCCTTAAAGGTTTCAATGCTTGCTGGGTGCCTGGCACTGACCACGCTTCGATAGCTACAGAGGCTAAGGTGGTGGCAAAACTAAAAGAACAGGGTATAAAAATCTGACCTTACTCGCGAGGAGTTTCTCGTACACGCTTGGGAATGGACGCACCAATATGGGGAGCGTTATTCTTGAACAACTCAAAAAAATTGGGTTGCTCGTGCGACTGGGAGCGCACTAAATTTACTATGGATGCTCCTTTGTCGGCTTCGGTAATAAAGGTGTTTGTGGATTTGTACAACAAAGGTGAAATATATCGTGGGCATCGTATGGTGAACTGGGATCCTGAGGCTAAAAACTACATTATCGGACGAGGAGGTGATTTACGAAGAACGTCAAGGATTTTTGTATCATTTGAAATACCAAATTGAGGGTACAAACGATTACTTGATTATTGCTACTACACGTCCGGAGACGATTTTTGGAGATACAGCTATCTGTATCAACCCTAACGATGAGCGTTGGCAGCACCTGAAAGGCAAAAAGGCTATTGTGCCTATCTGCAATCGTGTGATTCCGATTATTGAAGATGAATATGTGGACACTGAATTTGGTACAGGCTGCCTAAAGGTTACTCCTGCTCACGACCCTAACGACAAGGTGTTGGGCGACAAGCACCAATTGGAAGTGATTGATATTTTTTTAATGACGATGCAAGCCTGAATCAGTATGGTTTGCACTACGCTGGCAAAGACCGCTTTGTGGTACGTAAGGAAATAGTTGCTGAACTGGAAGAGAAGGGGTTGTTAGCTAAAAAGAGAACTATACAAATAAAGTAGGCACCTCAGAACGCACTAAGGCTGTGATAGAACCTCGCCTTTCTGACCAGTGGTTCCTAAAAATGGACAAGCTGATTCAGCCTGCTATAAAAGCGGTATTGGAGGATGAGAGTATCAAATTATATCCTAAAAAGTTTGAGAATACTTATCGCCATTGGGTAGAAAACGTACGTGATTGGAACATTTCGCGTCAGCTATGGTGGGGGCAACAGATACCTGCTTACTACTACGGCGAGGGTAAGAGCCAATTTGTAGTGGCTGAAACGAAAGCTGAAGCGCCTGTTTTGGCTAAAGAAAAGAGTGGCAATGCACAGCTTACTGAAGATGATTTGCGACAAGATGAGGATGCGCTTGATACGTGGTTTTCGTCTTGGTTATGGGCCTATGAGCGTGTTCAATGGCATTTTAGAGCCCTAACAATCCTGAAATAATTACTACTACCCTACCAACGATTTGGTAACGGGTCCTGATATTCTTTTCTTCTGGGTAACGCGAATGATAGTGGCTGGCTATGAGTACAAAGGGGCGCGTCCGTTTAGTAATGTATATTTGACGGGATTGGTGCGCGACAAGCAACGCCGCAAGATGTCGAAATCGTTGGGTAACTCGCCCTGATGCACTTAAACCGATAGCTGACTATGGCGCTGATGGGGTACGTGTGGGTTTGTTGCTTTCATCGGCAGCGGGTAATGACTTGCTATTTGACGAAGCGCTTTGCCAGCAAGGGAAAGGCTTCGGCAATAAACTTTGGAATGCTTTTCAATTGGTGAAAGGTTGGCAGGTGGATAACAGCGTAGCACAACCTGCTGCGGCTCGGCTTGCTTTGCAATGGTTTGACGCTAAATTTAATGCGGTACTCACTGAGGTGGAAGACCATTTTGAGAAGTATCGTATTTCGGACGCCTTGATGGCTATCTATAAACTTGCTTGGGACGACTTTTGTGCGTGGCTCTTAGAAATGGTGAAACCTGAATATGGCAAGCCTATGGACAAAGCGACTTACGAGGGCGTGGTAGCGGCTTTTGAGAATTTACTGAAGTTGTTGCATCCTTTTATGCCATTCCTTACAGAGGAGATATGGCAGAACTTGGCAACTCGTACTCCTGAGCAGGCTCTTATCGTAGCTACTTATCCTGCTGTACAGAAGTATGACGAAAAATTGTTAGCCGAATTTGATTTTGCTGCTGAGGTGATAGCGGGTATCCGCACGGTACGCAAAAGAGAAAAACATTCCTTTTAAAAACCCCACTGAGTGTTTCTGGTATTGAATAAGGAACAAACTTCTTCTCGTTTTTAATGTTGTTATTACTAAAAATGGGAGGACTTGAGGCTATTACGGAGGTGAATGCTGCTATAGAAGGGCTATGTCGTTCCGTGTGAAGGCTAATGAGTACTTTATTCCGATGGAAGGGGCTGTGAATGTAGAAGAAGAGTTAAAGAAACTACAGGAGGAACTTGTGTATACTCAGGGCTTTTTAAATTCAGTGCGCAAGAAACTTTCTAATGAGAAGTTTGTAAGTTCGGCACCCTGCAGCGGTAGTGGATAACGAACGCAAAAAGGAGGCTGATGCATTGGCTAAAATAGCGACTATTGAAAAAGAGTATACAACAATTGAGCGGAAAAATAAGAAAAAAAGGTATTGATAAATACGTTATGCTGTATCGTCTGTATCAAAGTATTAGAGCGTATAAATGGGCTGCGGTGTCGTTTTTTGTGGCGTGGCTACTAATTGCGGCTTATGCTGCTACCCAATTGCATTTTGAGGAAGATATTACCAAAGTACTTCCCTCAAAAATGCTAAAACAACGCTTACTTCAAAAAAATACTGAAACAGCTTAATTTTTTTCGGATAAAATATTGGTAGTACTGACGGCTAAAGACAGTACGCTTCTAGATGATATGCAGGAGGTAGCACAGGCGCTGAACGATAGCCTTGCTACTACCTCTTTCAGCCGCTATATAGCGAGCGTACAGGGTATTATAGACGAAGAAGACATAGATAATACTTGGCAGTTTGTACACGCTCACTTACCGCTATTTCTTACCGATGAGGATTACCACTACTTAGAACAGAAGTTAGCCGCTGACAGCGTGCAAGCAATGGTGCAATCGCACTACAAAACAATGCTTACACCTGCGGGTATGGTAACCCAAAAATATTTTCGCAATGACCCTTTTGGACTTAGTTTCAGAGGACTTGCACAACTGAAAAATCTAAATATAGACGATAACTTTACTATTACTGATGGCTATCTTACAACTACCGACCGCAAACATCTTCTTTTTCATCAATCCTACCTATGAGGGCAATGACACTGAACATAATGCTGCCTTTGTAGCTTTTATTGGAACAACTTCAACAACAATTTAACAAAGAATATTCGGGCAAGGTAAAGACTTATTTTTGGTGCTCCTTTTATATCGGTGGGCAATGCTACGCAAATAAAAACTGATATACTTACAACTGTACTCATTTTCATTATCGGCACTTTACTTATTGCTGGTCTTCTTCTACCGCAGTGTATATATTCCTTTATAGCTTTTTATTCCTTCACTATTTGGAGTGCTGACAGCCTTATCGGTGCTGTATGTGCTAAAGGGGAGTATTTCGGCTATTTCTATCAGTTTAGGGGCAGTGCTATTGGGGGTAACTATTGACTATTCGTTGCATATACTGACGCACTACAAAGTAAGTAGGGACATAGGTAGCCTTTATCGCGCGGTAACTGTACCTATTTTTGCTAAGTAGTATCACTACGGCTATTTCATTTTTTTGTGTTTGCTATTTGTAGACTCTGAAATAATGCGCGATTTGGGGTATTTGCTTTTGTAGGCATTATGGTATCGGCATTATTATCACTGGTATTAGTGCCGCACTTTACCGCAGCAACAACGCAGTAGCTGTACGCACTACTTTTTTAGACAAGGTAGCGGCTTACCCATTACATCGCAACCGCTGGATTGTAGCAGTTGCCTACTGCTAATTGTGCTGAGTTTTTTTCTTCTTCAACAAAGTGCGTTTTAACGGCGATATTGCCGCTATCAATTATATAAATAAGTCCCACAAGGAGGCGCAGGAACAATTGGAGGCTATTACGGATAGTGGTTACAAATCGGTGCATGCAGCGGCTTATGGCAATAGTTTTGATGAGGCTGCTGCCCGCAATTACGAGCTATACCAACAGCTACAACAATACAAAGCACAGGACAGCCTAAAACAATTTAGCTCGGTAGGCAGTGTAGTATTGCCCTTGGCAGAGCAACAAAGGCGTATCGACCGCTGGCAATCGTTCTGGAGTGCAGAGCGCAAAGCACAATTGCGCGATAATCTCGTTGCTTATGGGCGTGCATTGGGTTTCAAAGAACATACTTACGAGCCTTTTTGGAGCATTTAGAGGTTGTTCCCTCTACTTTACACACACTTGCTGATTACAAAGCACTTACGGCAATCCCTTTTGAGGACTTTATTACTGAGAAAGATGGTTTTTTACACTATCGCTAACCTCATAAAAGTTACTGATGCCCAACGTTCTGCATTTATACGAAGCATAGAGGCTAAAGGAAGTGCTATCGCTATTGACCGCAAGAACCTAAGTGAGACTTTTTTAGGTAAGCTAAAAAGACGATATATTGCTACTCGTAAATTATTCGTCTGTTGCTATTTTTTTGATTTTGCTATTGTTTTTTTAGGCGTATAGAGTTGGCATTACTCACCCTCATCCCTATTGCAATTACAGGGGTTGTAACTTCGGCAATAATGAGTTGGGCAGGGATAGAGTTCAACGTATTCAGTATGATTGTTTGTACACTTGTGCTGGGTCATTCGGTTGATTTTTAGTATTTTTTATGACTTGTGCGCTGCAAAAAGACTACACTGATGGCAAAAATGAATTGCCTGTATATAAATTATCGGTAATATTGGCTTCTATCACTACTTTTTGGCTATAGGTACGCTTATTTTTTTGCCAAACACCCCTGCACTAAAAATCAATAGCAGGGTATCGGTGATAGGTATTTTTACAGCATTGGTAATTACTTTTTGTATTCTATCCTACTATTTTTGGATTTTTCATCAGTAATAGACCTCGCAAGGGGCTTTCTCCTATCAGTTTGCGTTTGTTGCTTTACAGCATCTGCTCTATGTTGTACTATGTAGTGTTATCGGTTGTACTATCTAATATAGGCAGATTGTTGTTACTTTTCACACCCAAACGCACTTTGTGGTTGCGGCGTTGTGCTGCTTGGCTCACTACTTCGGTGCTTTACAGCAATATTTTTTGTACGAAAACGAGTAGAAAACCCTCATAAAAGTAACATTAAACGAGGCTTCTGTAGTGATAGCCAACCATAGTTCGTGGCTTGATACGCTGGCGATAGGCTTATTTACTTACAAAATAAGTTATATGGTGAACAAGTGGGTATACAATTCGTTAGTTTTTTTGGAAAATATGTGCGTGTTATGGGCTTTTTTTCCTGCTACTGAAGGCATAGAACATGTGATGCCGCAGGTAGAAGCTAATCTTAAAGGGGGTATTTCGGTAATGATATTCCCTGAAGGCAAACGCTCAGAAAGCAACCAGATACACCGATTCTCATCAGGGGGCTTTTTACATTGCTCAGCAATGCCATACGCCCATAGTGCCTATTTATATACACGGGCTTCGGAAGTGCAGCCTAAGGGCGATTTTGTTATTTACGATGGTGCTATTACGGTAGTAGTGGGAGCGCCTATAAACCCCAATGCGCCAGAATGGGGCGACACAACACGCGAACAAGCTAAGCGTATAGGAGCCTATTTTTCGTGAGCAATTTGCCGCCTTGTGCAAGCGATTAGAAGGGGTTGACTATCTGAAAGAAAAAAACTATTATTGAACCACTTATATAAAGACCCCGCTGTAGTGGCTGATGTAAAAGCTGATTACGAACTACACAAAGAAGAATACTACCAGCTGAGCCTCAGTTTGCCCACCAAAGGTGCCATAGTGCGACACGCTGATGACTACGGGCAAGTGGATTTCTTGCTTCTGATTACTCACCCCGAACGCGAAATAACTACTATCATTGAAGACGACTACAAGCGTGCTGTAGCCCAGCAGAGCTATATTACGCGCATCAGGAAGTTGCGATACTTAAAAATATAGGACAAATGGGAGTGATGAGAATGACCTAAAACAGTTAGAAAAATTGATTTATCAAAAATATGGATGTAACAGATATAAAAAGTATTGCTAAAAGTGGGGAGCGTATCTCTTTTGAATGTAAAAAGCTGAAAAATAACATTCCAAAGTCGGTTTGGGAAACTTATTCTTCCTTTGCTAATACTATTGGGGGCATTATTGTTTTTGGGTATTACTGAAAATATCAAGTTTGTAGGAGAGGCTAATCATTTTGAAATTACAGGGGTAAAACCATCCCCAAAAAAACTAAGAAAAGAGTTTTTTGACACGCTCAACAGCAATAAAGTAAATCGCAATATTCTTACTGATACTGATGTTGAAATCATAGATTACGAAGGGGTTTCTTTAATGTGTATCACTGTTCCTCAGGCAGATTATAGGCAACGCCCTATCTATATCAATGGCAATATGATGAATGGCGCATTTAAGCGAAATTATGAGGGGGATTATCATTGTACTGAGGAAGATGTAAAAGCAATGATTCGTGATGCTAATGACAGCGGGAATGATGGGTTATTGATAGAACATTACAATATAGATGATATTGATAGTGGGACCCTTAGTGCCTATCGCAACAGATTTAGAACTGCCAATCCCGACCATATTTGGAACGACTATGCTGATAAGGAATTTCTACTGAATATAGGAGCTTATACGAAAGATAGAAATACAGGAAGAGAAGGACTTACGCTGGCAGGTCTGCTCCTTTTTGGCAAAGGACTTTCTATACGAGAACGCTTTGACAATATCCGTATGGACTATCTTGATTATACCAACTTGGAAGAAGAAAGCCGATGGAGCGACCGACTAACTTATGATGGGCGTTGGGAGAACAACCTATACAATTTTTTTATGCGGGTACAATCAAAGCTTATTAGCGATATTAAGCGACCTTTTAGCCTTAAAGGTATGGAACGCAATGATGATAGTTTGTTACACAAAGCTATTCGTGAAGCGCTTACGAACCTAATTATTCACGCTGATTATATGCTAACAGGTATTTTGAAAGTAGAAAAAAATATGATAATCGCTTTGTGTTTTCCAATCCTGGTTCGCTTAAAATACCTGTAGTTGATATTTATGAAGGAGGACACCCAAAGCGCGTAACCCTCATATACAAGCCATCTTCAGAATGATTGGTTTGGGCGAGAATATAGGATCTGGATTTCCTACTATTTTAGAAGCTTGCAAAAGAAAATTGGCGCAAGCCTCTATTAAGCGAACGCCCCTGACCTGCACTTAGTAGAACTTACCATTTCTATGGTTTCACTAATATCTGCTGAATGTGAAACACAACTTCTAGAAATTTATGGCGATGACTATAACAAAGCAGAAAAAGAGGAACAACTTATTTTGGCTACTGCGCTTAGTGAAGGGGTTATAGCTAATAATACGATACAATTACTCCTTGACAAAAACCCATTAGAAGCAGGTAAATTACTATATGCCTTGGTGGGAAAAAGATATGTTATTATCTACTAACAAAGGGCGTTGGACTACTTATTCTATTAATGAGAAGTATGAGCTAGATGTGAAAAAGGCAAGGAGTAAAAAGGCAAGGAGTAGAAAGGCAAGGAGTAGAAAAGGCAAGGAGTAACAAAAAGAAAAAAATTATTGAGCATATTATAGCTTTTTGTCAAGAGCCCTCGTACTTTACAGGAAATAGCACAAGAATTAGGCTTTTTCGGATCGTTATAAAATGAAAAGGAAATATATAGATCCTTTATTAGGGTGATATTTTTACAAATGACTTTTGTAGAGAGTAAAAATGCTCCCACTCAGAAATATGTAACCTGTCATTTTTGCTAATTCTCCAATTTGCTAATTTGCTAATTTTTACTATCTTTGCCCCCCAAAAACTACGTATATGAAAAAGTACTTTTATCTAACGCTGCTATTTGGCAGCTATTTCGCTACAGCTCAAGAAATAGAGAAAAATGAGCCCAACCAAAATGAAGTAGTTACTACAACTACTGAAAATGTAACGCCCACAAAACGAACCTGCTAAAGCCAAAAATACTGAATACGTGAGAAAACGCAAGCGTTTGTTTTATCAAGGTGAAATGGGCTGGGTTATGCCTGTAAAAGGAGCTGCTAAAGAATACTACTATTTGCAAAATCGTCTCAACCCCGATGAATATTTCTTTACCTCTAGAAATATTGAGGAAACTCCTATTCTCTACAATGATTTTAGTGTGAACTATCAACTACTAAAGAAGCTGAGTTTGGGTGCCGTAATAGGCATAGGGCATTTCAATAATCCTATGGCAATAGGTTTTAAAAATACGGCAGGATAGTACGCTTTAACTTTATAAAAGAAAAATCCAGGTGGTTTGTTTTTGCAGCTAAATAGTTTGTTGCCCATAGCCTCTTTTGATGGCTTAAAAGAGCCTGCTGAGTTGCGATTTGGGGTGAACGTACCCATTATGATAAGAAAGTATTATAGTATGAGCCTTTTCTATGCACACTTCTTTTTATAGAATATGAGCAAACAACAGGACGGTATAACAATAATACAATAGAATACAGAGGTATTGGCTTTGGTTGTAATGTACGATTTTTAAACAACAAGAAATCTCTCACATACCCCCCTGAACATTTACTAACTGCTTTACACCTAATATTACTAAAGAATTTTTGCCAAAAAAAGTGCATTTGCCTAAAATAATTTGTACCTTTTGCGGCAAGATAAAATAATAATAATTTTGAGGTATTTTATTACATATATACTTGTTATTATCACTTTTTACAGCTTGTAATTGGCAGGAAAAGAAAAAAATAAAGTAAAGCCCTTTTTCTTTTTCCTGACAATGCTGAGCTGATTTTTTTCATATCAATCACAAAGATAATTTTTAAGTGCTATTACCAATAATACACTCTGGAAAACAACTCCCCTCATACATTTCACTTGCACGAAATGAAACTTATAGAGAGTATGCCCTCTGATGTAGATATTTGGGTAGCAATTGATAACCATCAGCGGTTTGTAGCAATTACACCTATAACAGAAAAAAAGATACTATAACCGTGTGGAAAGGCGCTAATAACACTCTACAGAAGCAGGCGCAGTTTGGCAAGGAATGGTTCTACACACTTGCTAATAATTACCTTATCATAAGCGATAGTGATAAAATAACCGACTATACGCAGCCTGCCAAAACTCCAAAAAAAGTGCTAAACAACAAGAACTTCAACAGCTACAGGCTCTTGCTTTCTACCGATTGTGTAGCAAATTGGTTTGTACCTACTACCCTTGCAAAATCACTATTTCAGTCAGTATTTTGAACAGAACATACTTACTACCTTACCCCAATGGGTGGCTTTTTGATTTGTATTTAGATGATAATAGCTTCAGGTATAGCGGCATTACTAGCATAGGCAACCAAACCGAATCACACCCTTTGCAACATACAACGCCTTACCCTAATAGCCTCGCCGACCTAATCCCTGCGCGTACATTGGCTCTTACTATTTATTCTTTTTGAAGATGCCAATCGTATAGTGCAAAAACGATAGTTTGGCTCAAAATGGTATCTTTGAGGAAGCTATTAATGGCGTTGCTTTTTGCCAAAACAATAGATGGTGAATTTGCTATCGTTCCTACTTATGATACCGACCAAGCCTTGGATGGGCTGCCCATACTCTCGGAAGACTTCAAATATAACTTCCCTATATACGACCTTGGCGAACAACCTTTGGTGTTCTTTAGGATTTTCAACCCCCATTTTAGTCCAAAATACGTGGGGGTATATGAAAAACATTTGGTATTTGCCCCTACCAAAGAACTTTTTGGTATCGGTAGTGAATGATATGCAGCGGGGCTATGTGTTGTCGGCAAACAAGGCTTACCAGCTGCTGGCAGAAAGCAGTGCTTCTTCAGCAAGTATTACTAAGGTAGCAAACCTTTACGACCAAACTTCTTTTGCTAATAAACATCCTTTTGTAGCCGAACATTATCGATGGGCTCTATTTCAGCAAACCATACAAAATGATTATTACGTGCTGAACTTCGTATGCCAACAGCAAACCAAGCAAACACTCACCAACGAAATGCGAGAGCAATTCCGCTTTACAGTAGATGACCAATTGGTTACCCCCAATGTTGCTCACCAACCACCGCACCAAACAGCTTGAAATAGCAGTGCAAGATGTGAATAACGAACTTTACCTCATAGACAATAAGGGGTCTCTACTTTTGGAAGAAAAATTAGACGGCAAAAATACAAGGTGAGATACAGCAGGTAGATTTGTTTAAAAACGGATTCTTGCAGATGATATTCTCTACTGAAAAAAACCGTGTGGGTATTAGACCGCAATGGCAATGTAGTACCTCCTTTCCCATTATACTATAAAAACAATATCACGCCAGTAGAAGTGTTTGACTATGACCAAAATAGAGAATACCGCTTCCTATTTGCCGAAAACCAAACGCTTCACCTTTTAGATAGAAAAGGACAGCCCGTGAAAGGCTTCTTCCAGCGCAGTAATGGGCTGCCACTATTTACACCCCAGCATTACCGCATAGGCGATAGAGATTACCTCATATATCCCTCCAAAAACGGAGTGTTCAACATTCTGCACCGCAATGGCGAGAATCGCATTACAGTGAAAGACCGTTATGAATTTTCTAAAAACCCACCGGCGGTAATAAACAATCTCTTTACCTTTGCTACCGAAGATGGCTATTTGGTATCTATAGACGAAAAAAAGGTGGGGTGAAAAAAGAACGAAAAAGGCTATGTAGCGCTGTTCTATTGAGGGTGCTAATCGCTATACGCGCTATGCACTTACAGGAAACCTACTCATCTTCGGTTGGCGCAAAATAGAACTGTTGGACGGCAAGTATATGCGTCCGCAGCTTTTCCGCTTGCGAGGAATGAATTATATAGCCGTAACCGATACTAATATCCAAAAACCTATCTGTATGACGAAAAAAAGGCGAATTGGTAAAAGATTTTCCTATAGAATCGGTGAGCCAGATAGCAATAGACATCAATACAGATAAGCAAATGTGGATAGTAACCGAAAAACGCCTACTGAAATAGTGGTGTATACATTTTGAGAAAAATGAAAAACAGCAATTATCATAGGACTGGGACTCATAGGGGGCTCGCTTGGGTTGGAGCTGAAAAACGCTTGAACTATAGAGTTTTGGGTATAGACAAGAACGCAACTCACCTACAGAAAGCTATAGAGCTGGGTATTATAGAAGAAGAAACTACTTACGAAGCTATAGCTACAGCAGAAGTGGTGATAGTAGCTGTACCTGTAAATTATATAGGCGAAGTGTTGTGCAAGGTATTAGATTATGTGGGCGAACATACATTAGTGATGGATGTGGGGTCGGTGAAAAATGTAATATGCCAAGCGGTAGCGTCTCACTCCAATCGGAAACATTTTTGTAGCGGCACACCCTATGGCAGGAACTGAGCACTCAGGTCCCTGAAGCTGCTATTTACAATCTTTTTGACGGTAAAGTAATGGCTTTGTGTGAAATAGATGATAGTGGATGGCAGTTCTATGACCGCGCTATAGATATAGCCAAAACCCTGAATATGAGAGTGAAGATAATGCACGCCGAGAATCACGACCTGCACACAGCCTATGTATCGCACCTTTCACACGTAAGTTCCTTTATGCTGGGAAAAAAACAGTATTGGAAATAGAGAAAGACGAATCACAAATATTCGATTTAGCAAGTACAGGTTTTGCCTCTACCGTACGCTTAGCAAAAAGTGACGCCCAAATGTGGTGCCCTATATTCTTAGAAAAACAAAACAAACGTACTAAAGGCACTTGATGAATATATTAAAAAAACTTGCAAGAGTTCAGAACAATGATAGCCGACGAGCAAGCCGAAGCAATCTACAAAACAATACACGATATAAACTATATCAGAAAAAAATACTGAAATAAAAAAACAACTTTCACCCCTTAGCCATTAGATAAAAATGAAGAAAATAGTCGTTTTTTTGAGAGATAGCAGAACACTCACTTTTTGTGGTTTGTTTGGTAGTTACCTTGTTCCTATGGACACCAATGAAACTCTCTAAAAACCTATTGCGTGAGCTATCAGTGCCTGTGGTAATCACAAACTTACCAGCAGATAAAGTCCTAATACCCTCCCCCGAAAACAATTATATGAAACTCCTTGCCGAAGGCAATGGCTTTGCCTTGCTTAAAGCCTATAGCCAAAATCCCGTACTTCATATAGACTTTCAGGACTTGCAGCCCATAGATACTCATTCCTACTGCCTCACCAAAAACGGTAAAGACAAGCTCAATAACAGCTACTTGTCCAACTTCAGAATACGCACAGTAGTTAATGACACCCTACAGCTAAACCTATCTCCTAAGCACACCAAGCGCGTGCCCGTGCAAGTACAGCTAAACGTAGAGTACGCCAAAGAATACCAACTTACAGAACTGCGCATAGAACCCGACTCGGTAACCGTATCGGGAAGCAAAGCGGTCATCGATACCCTCAGAGCAATTACTTTCACCTACCACCAAAGGCGTATTGCTAAAGAAAATTTCAGAAAAAGACTATCCGTTGAAAAACACCCCGTTGTTGCATTACAATACTCACAAAGTGGCTATGCAAGCTTTTTGTAGATAAAGTGAGCGAGCAACTCCTGCGAGTGCCCGTGCAGGTAATAAATGCCCCCGCAGGCAGTCAGGTAAAGGTCTTTCCCAATGAAATTACACTCCCTCTGTACAGGCGATTTAGAACTGCTAAAAACACTTACCCCCAATGACGTTAGCGTAACTGCCAATGTAGCCGAAGCCTCAGGAGACAATCGTATCCCCTTGCGCCTTACTACCAAGGCAAAAAGAGTAAAAATATCCTTCTTCAATGAAACTACAGTAGATTTTTTTAATACGGAAAGAATGAAAATAATAGGACTTACAGGCGGTATAGGTAGCGGCAAAAGCACCATAGCCAAAGAATTTGCAGCAAGAGGTATTCCCGTATATAATTCTGATGACGAAGCTAAAAAACTCATAGCCACCAATGCTCAGCTGCGCCAGCGCATTACAGAAACCTTTGGCGAAAACGCTTATGTCAATGGGCAATACAACAAAGCCTATATCGCACAAATCGTCTTCAATGATGCCAATCAATTAGCACAACTAAACGCTATAGTACACCCTGCCTTAGCAGTTCATTTTTAGGGAGTGGGTACAGCAACAAAACACACCTTATGTGATTAAAGAAGCCGCCATACTTTTTGAAAGTGGCAGCTATAAAGATTGTGATTTTATCATCTCAGTTGTAGCTCCCGAAGACTTACGCATAGCACGAGTTATAGCACGCGACCATTGCACTGAAGCCCAAGTAAAGCCCGTATGGCACAACAATGGACAGATGCACAACGCATAGCCCTATCTAATGCCGTAATAGAAAAACATAGATTTAGAAAAAAAGCAAAACAACAAGTAGAGAGAATTGTGAAATGTGAATTATGAAATTTATTCAGAAAAATACCTCATCATATCCCTTTTAATAGCAATATTCATAGCAGCTGCCAGCCTGCTCTATACCTATTTGATGCAAATAGGCGTAGATGAAGGCTACGAACCCGTGCAGCCCATACACTTCTCCCATAAAATACACGCAGGCGACAACCAAATAGCCTGCCAATACTGTCACGCAGGCGCACGACAGGGTAGGGTAGCAGGAGTTCCCGCCTTACGCACCTGTATGGGATGTCATAAAGTAATATCCCAATATGAAGGTGCTGAAGATACTACCAAAGGCTATACAAAAGCTTTTTTTATACAGCTGAAATAAAAACTATACAAAGCCGTAGGCTGGGACGAACAACGTTTCCGCTATACCGATAAAACTGATGAATTTACGTGGGTACGCATACACAACCTCCCCGATTTTACTTTACTCAATCACTCACAACACGTACAAGTAGCCAAAAATAGATTGCCAACAGTGTCACGGAGAGGTACAGCAAATGGAACGTATGCAGCAACACGCACCCCTGACGATAGGGGTGGTGCGTAGAATGCCACCGCAAGACAATGCCCACCCAAAGTGCCTATTACACTCAATACGAGCAAGTGCATAAAGAATTAGCCCAAAAATGAAAGTAGCTAAGCTAACAGTCGCACAAATTGGCGGTTTGGAGTGTGCCAAAATGTCACTACTAATACAGCGAACCTTGAGCGAACCTTGAGCGAACCTTGAGCGAACCTTGAGCGAACCTTGAGCGAAGGATGAGCGAAGGATAATCATTAATCATTACATTACCATTATGCTTATAAAATCTGTTTTTTTGGGCAACATACTGCATAGGATGCGGACGTATGCTCCGCGATAACGAACACTTCCTCTGCCTCCATTGCCGCGAAACGCTACACGAAACCAATTATCACCAAACACCTCAAAAACCCCTTGTATCAGCTCCTTTCTTCACATTGCAAGTTACAGGCAGCTACCGCATTGTTTTTCTTCGAACAAGGGAATTTGGCACAACATTTGATACATCAATTGAAGTACTACGGCAAAGAATATATAGGCGAATATATAGGAAAATGGCTTGCACTACGCCTGCAACAAACCCCCGCCTTTGCTTCCTGCCAAGTAGTTGTACCCGTCCCTATGCACCCCCACAAGCTCCGCAAGCGAGGTTATAACCAAGTAACCCTATTTGCCAAAACATTAGCAAAAAAACAATGGGCATAGCGTATAATGCACAAGTACTGATAAAACAAACCTCTAATACCACCCAAACCCATAAATTCGTTTGGAAACGCTATAACGATAGCAATCATATATTTGCCTTGCAACAGCAAGAACAACTTGAAGGAAACACCTATTGCTGGTAGATGATGTTATCACCACAGGCTCTACTATAGAACGTTGTTACGAACAGCTTTGTCATATAGAAGGAGTACATATAAGCGTAGCCTCTATGGCTTGTGCCATATTGTAAAAACAGTAACTTTAATAAATTCAAACATATGAAAAAAACACATTTAAACTTATGGCAATGGCAGCAATGTTTGCTTTTTGGAGCAAGCGCAACTGCCGCAACTTTTTTTCAGCTAATACAACTATGAGCGTAGCTTACGACCAAGACGGTAATGCAAACGCAACAGTAAAAAAATCTTGCGATAAAGACGGCGAGAAAAAAATCTTGCTGCAAAAAAAGACGGCGAGAAAAAAAGAATGCAAAAAGACGGTGAGAAAAATCTTGCTGCAAAAAGATGCTAAAGATAAAAAAATCTTGCGACAAAAAGCAGCTGAGCAAAAATAATCACTAACATATACACTTTGGCAAACTTTTTGAAGTTTGCCAAAGTTTTTACGAATTTATAAATTTACAAATCGGCAATGAAGATATTTACCAGTTTACTGATACTTACAACAAGCTTACTAATAGGCTGTAGCAATGATACTTTGCCAAAACCCAAAGGAGTTTTGCGCTTAGATTACGCCCCCGCTACCTATCACTCTATTACACAGCTGGCAAACTGCCCTTTCAGCTTTCAGGCAAATGACATTTCCGAACTAAAAATACAAACCCCACTCCTGTGATTTGAACATAGAATACCCCACAATGCGCGCTACTATCTATCTAACCTATAAAAAAACGTAGATAACAACATACGCAAACTGCTTACCGATGCACAGAATTTCACCTATGGTCATACTATAAAGGCAGATAACATCGCCTCCAACGTTTTTGAAAAACGACACCACTCGTGTATATGGGCGTTTTTTTATCAAGTGTATGGCAATGCCGCTTCACAAGCACAATTCTATGCCACCGATAGCGTAAAACACTTTATATCAGGCTCTGTTTATTTTTAGGGCAATCCCCAATTACGACTCTATACAGCCCGCAAGTGCTTATTTAGAAAAAGATGTCAGGAAAAATAATGGAAAGCCTACAGTGGAAATAAAAAAACTGTGAATATTGTGATTTAAAAAAATATTGTTGTATATTTGCAACCTAAAAAAATAATAAAAAAAGATGAGTTTACAAGCTAAAAGTAATGGAAGAGCTAAAAAGAGGCTATGAAAGCGAAAAATACAGTTGCTTTTAGAGTCTTTACGAGCTATCAAATCTGCAATATTATTAGCCAAAACTGAGGCAGGTGCTACAGAAGAATTAACAGAAGCTGATGAGCTGAAGTTATTGCAAAAAGTTAGTAAAACAACGCAAAGACAGTGCCGCACTTTACAGCCAGCAAGGGCGTGAAGATTTGGCGCAGCCTGAATTGGCACAAATGGCAGTGATAGAAAAATTCTTACCAAAACAGCTTACCGAAGAAGAAAATTACAGCTGCTGTAAAAGGCTTTTATAGCCGATGTAGGAGCTACAACTGCTAAAGATATGGGTAAAAGTAATGGGGGTAGCAAGTAAAGCATTGGCAGGAAAAGCCGATGGCAAGCTTTATCTCGGAAATCGTGAAAAAGCTCTTAGCGTAAAAAAATATAGAGGCGCCTGCATAGTTCAACTGGATAGAACATCAGATTTCGGCTCTGAGGGTTAGGGGTTCGAATCCTCTTGCGGTCACAAAAAAACTACTGTCCCTAAAGAAAGTTTTTTAGAAAGTAAAATTACACCATACGCTTTGGCAAAACTTAAAGCTTTGCCAAAGTTTTTTATATACGCCACACCCTTTCCCAAATACTTTCTACATTGTAGGAGTAAATTGCTATTTGCCCCTACAAAACAAGACTTCTGCGGACTGTATGTGGAACAAGGGTGAAAAAAATAAATTTGTATATCTTAGAAAAAAATCATTAGCTTTGTACCCTTGAAAGGCTAAAAACTTATTTGATATGGATTTAAAAAAATATATTATTGCTTCATTAACGGTTTGTGTATCAACTTTTAATACAGTTATAGCACAGAATGCCGAAGGAGCCCATAAAGACACCATCAGGAATAAAAATATTTCAATAACAAATAAAACAGAAGGGCTTAATAAGCTGAATGACAACCCAAAAAGCTAAAAAAATACGATGAAAAATGGCTACAAGAGTTGTCAAATTCGATCTTTTCTTCCAAATGAGTGAAGATGTAGCGGCTGTACCTACCGATGTGGGATTATAACGAACTTCCTACCGAGGTGCTAAAAGAACGATTGGAGAAACTCAATGAAAAAAACACCTTTTAACATTGAATACAACCCCGTATTGGAACAAGTTATAAAGTCGTTTTTGAAAAAAACAGACGCTCCTCATTGGAACGCCTAATGAGCTTTGAGTGATTACTACTTTCCTATGTTTGAACAGGAAATGAGTAACCAAAGAATCCTGTTGGAAATTAAATATTTAGCAATAATAGAGTCGGCTTTAAATCCTAAAGCACGTTCAAGAGCAGGAGCTACAGGCTTATGGCAGTTTATGTATGCTACAGGCAAAAGTTACGGACTGAGGTGAATAACTATGTAGATGAGCGCCAGTGACCCCTTACGCGCTACCAAAGCCGCAGTACGCTACCTCAATGAGCTTTTACAAAAATATTCGGCGATTGGGATTTGGTATTGGCTGCCTATAACTCAGCCCTGGTAATGTAACCAAGGCTATGCGCCGCTCCAACGGAAAAACAAATTATTGGAATCTGCGCCCCTATCTTCCTAAAGAAACAGCAGGTTATGTACCCGCTTTCTTGGCAACGCTTTATATTTTTGAATATGCCAAAGAACACGGCTTTAAACCCCAAAAAGCGCACCAATCACTTGTTTGAAAACCGATACTATTAGGGTAAAACAAGCTATACCTTTTTAAAAAGTATTGCCGATATTACAGGGATGAGTATCCAAGATATTCAGTTTTTTTAATCCTTCGTACCAGTTGGATGTGGTGCCTTATGTAGAAGGGCGTAATTACGCTTTGAGATTGCCTATTTCGGAGGTAGGAAAGTTTGTTGCTAATGAAGAGACTATTTATGCTTATTTGAACGAGGAAAAAGCAAAACGCGAAAAACCACTTCCCGAAGTCTTAACAGGCGACCAATACAAATCATCATCTAAGAAAATCACTTATACAGTTAAGAAAAGTGACAATTTAGGTAAAATAGCTACTCGCTATGGGGTGAGTGTTTCAAGTATCAAGCGTTGGAATAGGATTAAAGGAAAGAGTGTACGGGCAGGACAACGCCTCGTAATTTATAAATAATGAAAAACGTGCCTTGCTAAAAACTCTTAGGAGTATTTTCGCTGGTGCGAGGGTATAATATAGCATTTGTGTGTGTAGCGCAGTATTTAGCAGCTATCTTTGTACTGTCGCACAAGAGTTGGCGTGAGGTAGTGTTTGATGACTCTCTACTGATGCTTGTAATAGCAGGAGCTTTGGCAATAGCAGGAGGTTATATTATTAATGGTTTTTACGATAAAGATAAAGACCTGATAAATAAGCCACTGAAAACAATGATAGACCAGCTCTGTAAGCCAAAACACACGCCTAACGCTTTATTTCTTGCTAAATTTTTCTTTCAGTAATTGTAGCGAGCTACGTATCTTTTAGAGCTGTATTGTTCTTCTCGGCTATATATTTGCAATGTGGCTATATTCACATCGCATTAAAAAGTTACTGTTTTTAGGAAATATCACTCGGCAGTACTTTCTATAATTCCCCTTTTTGCAGTGTTTATTTACTATCGCCAGTTTGATACTGTTATTTTTCTTCCACGCTATGGTAATTTACCTGCTAATGCTGATACGAGAATTTACAAAAGATTTGCAAAACATCAAAGGCGATTTAACGCACAACTACGCTACCATAGCCGTAGTATATGGAGAACGCTATGCAAAAAGGAATGATAACCCTGATGGTATTGCTTTTGCTTTTATTCCTGTGTATGTGCTTATTAACTATATGAGTGTAGGTAGGCTGGTATTTTTGAGTTTATGGTGCTTTACCTACTACTATTTGTAATAGTGCTGTGGAGTAGCCAAAAACAGGTGCATTACGCTTGCTATATGTGGCTATAAAAGTGCTTATAGTTATGGGGGTATTTGTGCAAGTATTAGGAAATATGCGAGTGTGAGCACTCTTTTTAATTAAAAATAAAAGTTGTATTTTTGCCGAACTTTTAATGAAAAATTATAAATATGGCAACTTATAAGAAAAACAACAACAGACCCTAATAGAAACAGACAAGTTGAAAACTTAGACGAAGAACAAGAACAACAATTGCATACTGAAAGTACTACTGCGGAGGTGTTTGATGCTCTTGATTTAGGTGCTTCAAAAATCAGAAGATTTTTGTTCGTAATAACCAAAAAAACAATTATCGGGGTACTGATAGGGATTGCAGTTATAGGATTAGGCTATTTGCTTTTATCAACAATTTGTAAAAGCGCCTAACGAACAAAAAAAGCGGCTAATGAGTTCTTCTTTGCTCAACAGTTTTTGACGAAGCTATGCAAGCTACCAATGCCAAAGAGCGCGACTCTCTTTCAAAGTATCTATTAATGGCGGTGGTGGTAAATATGGCTATAAGCAAATTGCCGAAAAACTACAGCGGTACCAAAGCTGCCAACCTTGCTCAATATGGTATGGGTATGGCTTATATGCGCTTGACAGACTATAATAACGCTATTACACACCCTAAAAGCTTTTTGATGCCGATGATGATGAAAGCTGGGTGCTTTTGCTTACGGAAATATAGGCGATGCATACTTGCAACAGAAAAATAATGCTGAGGCATTGAACTACTATAAAAAGCTTTTGAACATAGCAATAACGACTTTATTACTCCTTTATACTTGAAAAAAAGCTGGTATTGTAGCTACTCTTTCAGGTAAAAAAAGAGGATGCGCTTAAATATTACGAGCGTATAAAAGACGAATTTCCCTGCATCAGAAGAAGCTCGTACTATTGATATATTCATAGGAAAAAAATAAGTGAATAATTAAAGAAATAAGACCGTAGTGGCAACAGAAAATAAAAAAATTTATCAAATTACGATAAAAACAGTAATCCCAAATGCGAAAGCACTTCGCTTTGGGATTATTACTTCGCAGTGGAATGAACGCGTAACCTATGGTATGCGCGATGGTGCTATTACTACCCTAAAAGATTGTGGAGCAATAGAGGAGCACATTACCTGCTGGGAAGTACCCGGTAGCTTTGAGCTGGTGCACGGGGCTAAACGAATGCTCAGTACGCTTGCCGTTGATGCTATTATTGTGATAGGCTGCGTAATACAAGGCGAAACAAAAACACTTCGATTTTTGTATGTCAGGGTGTTACTCAGGGTATCGCTCAGCTGAATGCTGCACAAAGTGAAGTGCCTATTATTTTTTTGCGTTCTTACCGATAACACTATGCAACAATCACTTGACAGGAGTGGCGGTAAGTTGGGAAATAAAGGGGTAGAAGCAGCTATTACAGCTATAAAAAAATGTCCGTTTTAGGTAAAGAAATGGAATAATTTTTGAGGATATATAAGGAAAAAGACTATATGGGACGACTATTGATATTGTTTTATCTGTTGCTATTGCCTTTTACCTTAGTAATTGCTCAGCCTCGCGATACGTTATTTGTATTTGATAAGGAGTTTTATACAGGCGATACAATACGGCTTACAGAGGTGAATCTGTTTGGCAAAGAACGTTCTTTTTAGCGATTTAGAGGCTCAAAAACGTTACTTGCTATTGCAACGCCGTGTAAAGAAGGTATATCCTTATGCCAAAATGGCTGCTGATAGACTGAGTGTAATGCAGCATACTATGGATACGATGCAGCGTGCTCGTCAGAAAAAAAGTGTATGTAAAGCGCACACAACGTTATATAGAGGAACATTTTACAGATGAGCTAAAAAAATTATCGCGCTCACAAGGGCGTATCCTCATAAAATTGATTCATAGACAAACAGGGCGTACGGCTTATGACCTTGTGCGTGATTTGCGTAATGGCTGGAATGCTTATTGGTATAATAAAACGGCTTTGGTTGTAGCGACTTGTCACTGAAAAAAAGGCTACGACCCAATGAATGTAGAAGAAGATTATTGGATAGAGGAAATTCTGCTGCGTGCTATTAGTTCGGGTGAATTGGAAGAGCAAGTCCCTGCCTTGCGCTATGATTTTTTACAGAACTTACACAATGCCGTTGGCAACGACTAAAAGAAAAACAGTCATTAGTTGCTGAGAAAAACATCAAAAACCACCAAAAATATGAGAACCTTTACTTTCTTCATTTTATTTTTGCCATCACATTTTCTGCTTTTTGGGAAATCTGTGAATTTTGACACCGAATTTTTATACTACAAAGGTGCGAGATAGGGTTGTGCCTTCACTAAAAAGACGCTAGTGAAGAAGCAAGAGCAACGAGTAAACGCCTTTTTGGAGCAAGAAAAGAAGCTGAAAAAGATTGTAGATAGCTTTGCTAAGGGCAAAATTCAAAGTAGAATTATTAGAGAAAAAAAGCCGTATATTATAAGACAGATGAAAAAGGGTGTACAAAGTGTATCCTTACGCTGTAATAGCGGCTGATAAAAATGCGAGTAATTGAAATGGCATTAGACCTGCTTCGTACAAAAAGAAAAAGAGCAATATCTTCAGCAAAATGCAACAACATATAGAGTTGCAATTTACAGAACAAATAAAAATCTTACTCCCTGCAGAGGGGCGCATTCTTCTGAAATTAATACACCGCCAAACGGGAAATACGGCATATCAAATTATAGAAAAATTCCGTAGCCATTGGTATGCTTTTAGTGTAGAAAAAGTGGTAACGATGTTTGATATATCACCCTTGCAGAATATAATCCCTGAACAAAATGAAGAAGATTTTTGGCTGGAACTTATAGTACAAACAATGGTAGGCAAAAGGAAGATTGGCATCTCAAGAACCATTTGTGAAATACAACCTTTTGGAAACTTTATAAGCAAAGGGCAAGGCGTAATTGAAAAAGTTTTTTTAACATTTGATTTTTGTATTTAGTTTTTGTAACTTTGCCCAAAATAAAAAGACAATGGAGTTATATTACGCTTTTTCGGTGATTATAGTATTGGCAGCTGTGTTTTCGTATGTAAATGTGCGTTATGTGAAATTGCCAATGACGATAGGTATTATGGTGATTGCTATGATAGTATCGGTGGGAATACGACTTTTTGGAGGTGATATTTTTGCAGGACTTACTCATAGATTGGAATCATTATTACAGGGCTTTGATTTTACCGAAATATTGATGGGTGCTATGCTTAACTTCTTACTTTTTGCAGGGCGTTACACATTAATATATCAGATTTGAAAGCGTTTAAATTGCCCTATTATTACTTATGCAACAGTGAGTGTAGTGCTATCGGCTATCTTTATATCGCTTTTTGCTTTACTATATAGCCCCTTTGGTGGGGATTGAAATTCTTACTTATACTGCTTGCTCTTCGGAACACTTATTTCTCCTACTGACCCTATTGTGGTGCTTTGGTGTATTAAAAACAAGCCAAAGTACCCAAACGTATTGAGGCAAAAATTACGGGTGAATCGCTCTTTAACGATGGGGTAGCGGTAGTAATGTTTGCTGTAGTACACCGCTTGGCTACCGATGCGACTTTTTGAACCTTCTTTCAATGCAATTACTAAGTTGTTTTTATTAGAAGTTGGAGGGGGTATCTTCTTGGGGGGTACTATTAGGCTGGATAGCTTCTCAAATGATGAAAGCTGCCAACGACTATCACGGTGAGCGTGTTACTCACACCAGCCGTGGTAATGGGTGGTTTTTAATAGCAAAGGCTTCGCACGTATCGGCACCTTTGGCAATGGTGATAGCAGGGCTTTTTCATAGGAAATGTAGGTAAAAAGGAAAGTAGCGAAGAAAAATAAGGATTACTTAGAGAAGTTTTTGGGCGATAGTGGACGAAATAATGAATGCTATATTGTTTTTATTTATAGGTTTCGAGATGTTGTTAATAAACAATTTAGTAGGGCAGTTTTTGCTGGGAGCAGTGGCTATTATAGTTTGCTTATTGGGGCGTGCGCTGGCTATTTATATTCCTGCAAAAACTATTTTTGCGCAAAGTGAGTACCTACCTCGTGGCTCATTGATTACTATGGTGTGGGGGCATCAGAGGCGGTGTTTCTATTGCACTAGTGCTCTCTATGAAATCAGATAATTTTGCAATAAAAAGAAACACTATTGCAAGTAACTTATATAGTAGTATTGTTTTCTATTTTGGTACAGGGCTTACCGTGGGTAAGGTAGCTTCTAAGGCGTTGTACAGAGATGAGGTGATGGCAAGACTGAGGAGAATAAAAATGCGTCAGCAAAGAAATAGATAAAACGAATACTACCTGAATAAACCGAAGATAAGATGCAGAAAGATAAAGGATTGGTAAGTGCGAAAGACCTTGCTACTGCCATTAATATGAATAAAAATGGGGGCACTTGGCACTTTGGGTGGCTGGGTGCTGATGAAATTGCTTAAGCTGGATAAGCTAAATGCTATTTATAACCGCAATAAGCAGCTGGAGGGTGTTGATTTTCTGAATGCTTTTACTTGATGAATTTGAAATAAAATTTGAAATACCCGAAGAGGACTTTAAGAACATTCCTAAAGAGGGTGCTTTTATTACTATATCCAACCACCCATTAGGGGGAATAGATGGTATACTATTATTGAAATTATTGGCAGAAAAGCGCCCTGATTTTTAAGATAATTGCTAACTTCTTATTACAGCGCATTAAGCCTCTGTCTCCTTATGTATTGCCTGTGAATCCTTTTTGAGGATAGAAAAGATGTGAAAAAAATAGCGTAATGGGCTTTAAACAGGCAATAATGCACTTGCGTGAGGGGAAGCCGTTAGGGATTTTTCCTGCGGGTGAGGTATCGGTGATTAAAAATAAGGATATAGTGGTAGATAAGCCTTGGGAAGAGGCTGCAATGAAATTAGCTCAAAAGGCTAAAGTACCTATAATACCTATCTACTTTCACGCCAAAAAAACAGTAAATTGTTTTACTTTAGCAAAACTTGAGCGGCACTTTGCGCACGGCTAAATTGCCTTCGGAATTGCTTACACAAAAACAACGTACTATAAACGTAAGAATAGGGAAACCTATTACTGTAGCTATGCAGGAAGAGTATAAGCAATTAGATGCATTTACTGATTTTCTACGTAAAAAAACATATTTTTAGCAAATGCTTTTCAGCAGGATAAAAAAAGCTCTTGCCATTACCAAAAGTGCTGAAAGTAAATAAGTCTGCAGCAACTCCTAAGCAGATAGAAGCTCCTATAGCACCTACACTAATAGAGCAGGAAATAGCCTATATTACCAAGAAAGACTATCGCTTGCTAAAAAAATAACAATTATGAGGTGTTTTTAGCCCCTTATGCCGAAAATTCTGAATATAATAAAAGAGATTGGTAGGCTTAGGGAAATTACCTTCCGTGAAGTAGGGAGGGACTAATGCTTCTTCGGATTTAGATAAGTTTGATACCTATTACCACCATCTTTTTGTGGGATAACGATGCTAAACGCTTGGTAGGAGCTTACCGAATGGGGTTAAAGTGCCGAGATTTTTCCCTAAATATGGCATAGAAGGCTTTTATACCCACGATTTATTCCGCTTTGAACCTGAATTGTATGATATGATGAGCAAAACCATAGAAATGGGGCGTGCTTTTTATCGTATCGGAATATCAGCAAAAGCCTATGCCGCTTTTTCTTGCTTTTGGAAAGGGATTGCACATACTACTTTGCGCTATCCCGAGCATTCGTTTTTGTTGGGAAGTGTGAGTATTAGCAATCAGTTTTCAAACTTTTCAAAGTCATTGATGATAGAGTTTATGAAATCGAACTTTTACGACCCTTATATAGCACAATACGTGCGACCTAAAAAGGCGTTTTAAAGTGAAGCTAAAGGACGAGGATAAAGACTTTATTTTTGACGAAACCAAAGCCGATTTGAATAAGTTTGATAAAAATCATAGATGAATTAGAACCTGGTAACTTGCGCTTGCCTGTACTGATAAAGAAATATATCAAGCAGAATGCTAAGGTTATAGCCTTTAATGTAGATCCGATGTTTAATAACTCTGTAGACGGACTTATGTATATTCGGATTTCAGACTTGCCAGAGAGCACAATGAAGCCTGTAATAGAGGAATTTCAAGCTGAATTGGAAGCAAGAGCTAATAGTAGTGAATAAGAGCTGTATTTGATACGGAATAAGTGTGAGCAAATTAAAATAATAAATTATTTAACAAGTACTACTTTTGTATAGTAAAGCCGAAGCAAAAAAACTACGAGAAGACTTTTGGACTTCTTTTTGGAAAGTCTTTTCCTTATAAGTGGACACTCTACGATACTAAAATCAAGGATTTTAGTTTTTAAGTTTTTATTTGATACAAAAAGCACGGGTACTACTTGCTATTGAAGATAGCAATGTAGATACCCGTGCTTTTTATTATAACAAATTGCTGTCATTACAAAGCTATTCTTACCAATGATTACCTCCCCAAAGTTGTTTATGATTCTCATTTGGTGTTAGATAATGGTAAAGAAATCAGTGGTGTGTATGTAGAGTTAGAAGGGGTAAGTATTCATAATAAGGCTACTTTGGCAACAAACAATGGTATTTTTGTACGATACAATGCTGCAATTTGAAGCCTTTTGGGCTGAGTATAAAGATATCATACAAGAAGAACTATAGTCCCTATCTTTTTAAGCTCGCTGATGGTGAGTGCAGGGTTGGGCGCACTAAAAATAAAACTACCAGCTACTAAGGCATCAGCACCTGCTTTGATGAGGGCTTGTGCATTATTGAGGGTAACACTCCATCGATTTCTATAAGTGCATTAGAGCCCGATTCTACTATGAGTTTTTTAGCTTGTTGCACCTTTTTATAGGTGTTTTCTATAAACTTCTGTCCGCCAAAGCCTGGGTTTACACTCATTAGGAGCACTTCATCTACATCTTCAATAATATCTTCCAATACCGCTACAGGAGTATGAGGGTTAAGAGCTACCCCAGCTTTCATACCTTCAGCTTTAATAGCCTGCAATGTGCGGTGCAGGTGCGTACAAGCCTCGTAATGAACCGTAAGAATGTCGCTACCCAGCTTGGCAAAAAGTACTGATGTAGCGGTCGGGGTCAATAATCATAAGATGCACATCTAAAGGCTTTTTAGCGTGTTTTTTGATAACTTCAAGCACAGGCATACCATACGAGATATTAGGCACAAATACGCCGTCCATAATATCTATATGAAACCAATCAGCTTCGCTATTATTTACCATTTCTATAGCCTGCTGTAGGTTGCCAAAAATCGGCAGCTAATAATGAGGGTGAGAGTATCATATTTAAATATTTAATTTACTTCCCAAATCTTTTTTTATAATAGTATATAACAATTTACTTCTATATTCAAGGGCTTCTTTATTAAACTTTTCTATATAATGAAAATCTAGTCCTGTTTCAATTTCGAATTGTTTATTGAATTTTTTTAAAAATCTGGATTGCTATGATAGAAAAGAGCTAACTAAAGTGCCAGCCCATTTTTAAAGCATTAGGGTTAGTGTAGGTATAAACTTTTCCTTCTGAATAAGATTCATTACCTGAACTAATATTATCTCTTCCTTTAAGAAGCAAAAAGCCCACCTAATTTATTCCTGTAAATATCAAATTCTTCTTCTGAAGCAAAAACTTTTTATTTTTCTTCATTTCTAGAAAGAATATGTTCAATGTGATATCCTGTTTTTTTCGCCTGTTTTTAGTAGAAATATCTTTAATTACTTTTCTTGTCTATTTTTATACCTCCTTTTTCACAAATATTTTTTTCTATACGTGCAAATAGATATCGCAAATTAGATACTGTCATAGTATCATATCCCCTTGTGAAGAAACTATCATATTCTAAAAAGAGATTTTAGATCTTCTATACTTTTTTTCTTTTTCTTTATTTCTTCTTCCAGTAAAGAGTTGAAGGTATCTCTATATGTTTCAGGAGATTTGCCTTTCAGTTCTTGATTTAAGTTATATTGTAATTCAGCAAAATAATTACTATTATAAACCCCATTGAGATTTAGTAATATATAAAGTCTATCTATTTCTTTTGCTATAGTTTCTATCTTTTTGCTCTTCAGTATCTTTTTATATTGCAAGCTGATAAAAATATTTTGATATTGCCCTGATAGGTCATTAACATCTTTATTATAACTCAAGAACTCGTAATCATTTTTGTTTGATTCTCGCATACAAATCAGTATAATAAACTAGATCATTTTCAATAAAAGCTTTTTTTATATTTTTGAGTTGCTCCTGATCTTTTTCTAAAAAGACAATTTATTAGCTATATCATTATCTGAGAAAAATATAACGATGGTATTCATTATTTATAGCTTTTTTTCTAATTCAGCATTTCGTTTAAAAAAATAAATTTCCCTTTTAAATAATCAACAAAAATTATCCTCATTTCCTCTTATTTTATTTAAAGAACTTTCCCAAAACTCACTATATTTCTCGGTATCATCTTTATCTAAAGCTCCTATCAATTTACCTTTCAATATTTCAAAAGGTTTCAAAGCAATCCCCCTATCATTAATAACCTCAAAAACCATAGGAGTGTCATCCTTTTCAATTTTTTTAATTCTACTAAAACAAGTCTTTCTAAGAAATAAAGAATAAAAACTTTTAATTTTTTTCAATATCAACAATTTTATCTTTTGTAAAATAGTCATCAATAAACTTGTCAATATCTGAATATCTACTCAACAATGTCTTTTCAGTGGTATATTGTATTTTTTTCTTCCGGATAAATTGTTTTTAGGAGTAGAAAGTAAATGTTCCATTACTTTTACCTCTTTTTTTCACTATCTATCCAAAATATTTCTCCTTTGTATTTATCTTCTCCAAATATACAATCTTTTTAGAGAGTTAATAACTTTCTTAAAATATTCTTTGTTGCCATTAGCTAAATGATATAATTTTAAAGCTATGAGACAAAGTGTAGAAAGTCGTTGCTGCCCATCAACAATATATTCTTTTGCCACTAATTGTATTAGTAATGTAAATATTCAGATAATACCAATTATACTTAGACATTACTTCAGAACTTAAGTCTTTATCTTTGTGTTCTTCATATCCTAATTCAAATGAATAAAATATATCATTTAACAAAGTAATTACAGTGTCCTTATCCCAAACATACCTCTTTGGTAAAAAAATCAATGTAGTAAGTTCTGTCTTTTAAACAATTTTTCTACTGTTTGGTTATTTGGTTGTATATTCATAAAAAAATAGTTTTTTTATTGGAAAGATTATTTATATAGGATTTTTCTCTAACATCTAATATCTAATATGTACAAACTATCCTACACTTCCTTCTAATGAAATCTCTAAAAGTTTTTGGGCTTCTACGGCAAATTCCATAGGAAGTTTGTTCAGTACCTCCTTACCAAAAACCATTTTACGATAAGCGAAATAGCTTTTTCAGTATCAATACCACGCTGGTTGCAGTAAAAAAATCTGGTCTTCACCTATTTTAGAAGTAGTAGCTTCGTGTTCTATTTGGGCAGTAGGGTTTTGAGCCTCTATGTAAGGAAATGTATGAGCTCCGCAGTCGTTACCCATAAGCAAAGAATCGCATTGTGAGAAGTTACGTGCATTTTTGGGCACGTGGAATAACTTTTACCAGTCCGCGATAGCTATTTTTGTGATTTTCCTGCTGAAATACCTTTTAGAAATGATAGTAGATTTGGTATTATTGCCCAAATGTATCATTTTAGTACCTGTATCAGCTTGCTGAAAGTGGTTTGTAACCGCTATAGAGTAAAAATTCGCCTATAGAATTATCCCCTTTTAGCACTACCGAAGGGTATTTCCACGTAATAGCCGACCCTGTTTCTACTTGTGTCCAAGATATTTTTAGCGTTTTTTTCTCGGCTAAGGCGCGTTTCGTAACGAAGTTGTATACCCCACCTTTACCATCTTTATCACCAGGGAACCAGTTTTTGTACGGTAGAATATTTTTATTTCGCCACCTTCCATAGCAATGAGTTCTACCACAGCCGCGTGTAGCTGGTTTTCATCGCGCTTGGGGGCTGTACAACCTTCCAAGTACGACACGTACGAGCCTTCATCTACGATAAGCAACGTGCGCTCAAACTGACCCGTACCAGCCTGATTGATACGGAAATAAGTAGATAGTTCCATAGGGCATCGCACCCCTTTAGGCACATAACAAAAAGAACCATCCGAGAAAACTGCCGAGTTTAGTGCCGCATAAAAGTTATCAGTTTGAGGTACAACTGTACCCAGATATTTACGCACCAAATCAGGGTGTTTTTGGATAGCTTCCGACATTGAGCAGAAGATAATACCACGCTCTGCCAATGTTTTTTTGGAACGTAGTAGCTACCGATACCGAGTCCATTACCACGTCCATCGCTACCGCAGGTTTTTTTCCTCTCTACACCTGCCAATCGCTTTTTGCTCTTCTAGTGAAATACCCAATTTTTAAAAAGTGTCCAGCAGCTGAGGGTCTACCTCGTCAAGGCTGTTGAGCTTTTGGTTTTTTGTTTAGGGGCAGAATAGTAAGCTATATCCTGAAAGTCAGGAGTTTCAAAAGGTAACATTAGCCCAATGTGGAGGCACATCCATAGCCTTCCAAGCTCGGTAAGCCTGCAAGCGCCACTCGGTCATCCATTCAGGTTCGTTTTTTTCTTTTTAGATAAGGCTATTACCACCTCTTCACTAAGCCCCTTTGGGAAAGGTATCCGATTCTATATCAGTGTAAAAAGCCGTATTTATATTCGTTATTTTCTAATTCTTGTTTAAGTTCCTCTTCTGTGTATTTAGCCATTTCTCTGTAGTATGTTATTAATTAAAAATAGACAGCCTTGTGTTGCGTAATAAAAAAACGACTATAATGTCTATTATTGGGTGCAAAGGTAATATTTTAGATTGAATTTAAAAATATCTATACGCTTATGATAAAAGATTGAAAAAAACTAATATTACTGCACTATTAGGCTATCTATCAGCTCGTGTACCTTATCACTGTTCCAGCGAGCAATCCCTTGTTTTTTTCAGCACGTAAGTAGCCGCTTTTTGTCTAATATATACCCCGATGGTATCTCTTCAGGGTCGAAAGGAATGTTTTTTTCTTGCATAATCAGGTAAGTAACCTTAAAGTGGAAATTGCGTTTTTGCATCATCTCCTCTACAGGTGCGGGTAGCTCGTTGGTAATGATATAAAAAAATCAACTTTGTCTTTATAAGAATCGTACAGTTTTTTTCCACTGCGTAAAGGTCGGCGATACTGATAGCTCGCCAAGAAGCAAAGTAATACACAAAAGCAGGTTTGCTACCTTTGCTTGCGAAGTAAAATTCCTCATTATTGCGTTCTTTGAGTTTCCAGTTGAAGTTGTACTGTTTTTGCCTCATTGGCAGGAATAATATCTACCCCACTGGCAAAAATACGCTGTAGCAATATCTTGCTTTCGTAGCCTAAGGGAGTAACGAAAAATGAAATAACAAACAGAATCAGTAGCAGGTTTAAGATAGTACTTTTTCATTTGGGTTTGTATTTTTTTGTTTATTGAAAGTGCTTTATAAATTCCCTCACACGTGCCACCTCCTTCTCACCAGGTGAGGTTTCAAATTTGCTGTTGATATCGAGTGCAAAGATAGGAATTTTTGTAGACAATAAGGCTTTTTATTGGCTGAATTTCGCTCAATCCGATGCCACCACTCAGGAAAATAGGCTGCTTATAAGGATAGTTACTCAGCAAATCCCAGTTAAAAGCAGTGCCGTTGCCCCCGTAGTTTGCTCCTTTGGTATCAAAAAGGAAGTAATCGGTAACAGATAGGTAAGGCGCAAGCGGTTCAAAATGAGCCTTATCGCCTATGGCAAAAGCCTTAATAATTGCAAGTTGCGGGTATGCCTGTTTCAGCTGTTGGCAAAACGCAGCAGACTCATCGCCGTGTAGTTGCAAGGCATTGAGCTGATAACTATTTATCCTCTCCTCTATATATTGCAAGGAAGCATTTACAAAAACGCCTACTTTTTGTATAGTATCGGGTAGGGTAGGAGGCTGCCACTGCAAAAAGCGCGGTGAGGGCGGATAGAAGATAAACCCCATATAGTCAGGGTTAAGAGCCGCTATATCGCCGATGTTTTTGCGGTTGCCTCATTCCGCATACTTTTATTTTTTTACCATTTGTTACGCTCTCTTATGTTGTGAGATAGCACATTTCAGTGCCAATACACTGCCCAAGTGTACCCCTTCGTGTGAGATGTTGAAGTAAATAGCTTCTTCTATGTTGTTCAGTTCGTATTCTATGCCCGTTACATAGTGGTTGTAGTGCTGAAAAACTCCCTTATTGTAGTCGGTTTCCAGCTGAGTAACGGTACTGATAAGCAATGTTTTTTTACCTCGTCAATCTCCTCTTGGGTAGGGATATGCCCATCGGGAACAGTTCCTTTGCGGTAACGCTTGTAAATTCGGCACTTATGTGCGTAGGCAAACCACTATTGCCATAGCAATACAGCTGCTGGGTAACCACACAATGTGCCAAGTTCCAAAGGATATTATTTTTAAAGCCCGCAGGAATAATAGCCAATTCTTCGGGGGTAAAACCATTGAGCAGTTTGAGTTGTCGCTCGCGTAGTTTTTCTGTAGAGTACAAATACTTCTTTCATTTTTATAGTTATTTTTTTGGTTATGAGTTAAAAAAATCAAAGTCAAAGTCGTTCAGCTCGTCTAATTTTTGAGGTTTCTGTTTCGTTAAGTATTTCTTGAAGTCGTTCAGCTGTGGTCTCTTTGTTAGTACCCTCATAGTTCAGCCAGCAGTTCGCCGATGCTGTTTTTGGTTAGGCTCAAAGCTCGCAAAGGCACGGCGCAAGAACACTACCGAGCGCATAAATTGTTCCTCGTCTAATTGTTTGATATAATTATCCACTGCGCCATATTACAGTGCGCGATAGCAGCGCATAGCGGTTACGCCCCGAAAAGCCCCTCAAACCAAGCAGCTCCCAAGTCGGCGGGCGTACCTGCCGATAGGCGGCGTGATACCTCACGAGCGCAATCCTCTTCAGTAGCAAGGTTGTGTTCTAAAAGAATAGCAAAAGGCAGTACCCGATAGTTTGGATTCAGGTCGTCACGCCACGCAAGGTGGGTGAGTTCTTTTGCCAAGTTTCGGTATCTACTATTTCGTATTGTTGTTCAGCGATAACTTCCATTACATTCATAGCCTCTACAATAGGTTTTGACGCTTTATCATCGCAAGTAGCCGCATCGCATAGCAAGAGGGCAGTGCGCAAGAAAAAGCTGTTGTAGTATCGGTTTTAGCGGTTCGAGGTTAAACTGACGAAGGTCGCCGTATTGTATTAGTACCGATAGCTCTTGGGCAGCGAGAGCCGTTTCGCTAAAGCTGTTGGTATCTACCAAAAGGCGTTGTAAGGTAGTGAGAGCATTGGTGAAGATATCGCTCAGCTGGCATTGGCACGCTTGGCGTATGATTTTTTGGCCACAAGTGCTATATTTTTCGCACTCGTTTAGCTGTTCTTTTAAAGAATAAGCAGCTGCAATTTCTAAGGTTTCACCTTTTAGGTTGGCTTCTACAATTTCTATTTCCACTTCGGGCGACCATTGTAGTACCCATTGTTCTGCCCACGAAGCTTTTATCTTGTGTAATTTGTTTTTTTAGAGGCAAAGTGAATACCCAAAGCCTCTAAGCGATGTAAGAAAGTAGAGCGATTCAGGTCTATAAATGCCGCTTCTTTAGTTTTTTTACTTTGATGTTTTCGCGAAGGTCGAGGGTGAGGTCTTGTGCTACTGCCGATTTGTAGTTAGTAAGTTTTAGGCGTTTTAGTTCTTGGTTTACATCTTCCTGCACAGGAGTCTGACTTACGCCTTCGGGCAAACTACCAATAGCCGTGCCTATATCTACTTTGTTGATAGCTTCCGCCACCCCCGATAGCCCGCCTCCGCCAAAGCAGGTAACCACAGCATCGTGAAGGTCTTCCAGCACTGGGTAAGCGCCCCTTTCATTGCCGAGAGCACATTGGCAAGGCGTACCGCTTCAATAACACTTGCCGAAGAGGCATTTTGCCCCTGAGCGCGTAGGTGTTGTGCTACTTTGGTGAGGTAGGTAGCCGCCAAATCGTCAAAAGAGTCGTTTTGCATAGCCCGCCACATCAGTTCGTAGTAGTAAGGAGCGTTGTTGCCCGCTCCGTAGCCCGTGCGGCTGCTTAGGCGCAAATACGAATAAGGCATTAAGGTAAGTTGCGAAGTAGCTTTGGGCAACTTTTAAGTTCGTCATCACTCATTGGGGCAATTCATTTTGTACCCCCATCAGGTGATAAGCCCCCACGATTACCACTATTTCTTCAGGTTTAAACTCTTTTAGAGCTTTTTGTATTTCACGTTTCATATAAGCCTCACGGATAAGGTTATACGAAAAGTCAAAAGGAGCTTCTTCTTGTTCTTTATCCACTACCATTTTTTTCGCATTTCTTCAGATTGCAAGGCGAGGGTAGGGGCAAAGGTATTAGGCTGTAGATTGTGTTCGTAGTTGCGTTCCCAGTAGTTTTCGTAGTCGGTTTCGCCACTTTGTTCGGCTACTTTGTAAAGTTGGTTGTGATAGCGGTAAAAATTATGAGCTTTCAGGCTTTCCTCTTCATTTTTAGGTTGTTCTTGGCGCAGTTTGAGCATATTTTTCCGAAGGAAGGTCTATAAAACGCAGTGTAATCTTCTTTTTACCCCCAGCATATCGCTTTGGTATTCGGGCGAATATGACGCAAAGGGGTATAATACCGTTTCTATAGGCAGTTCGGTAGTATAACCTAGCATAGCAATAGGCGGTTTTACGTTTTTTTGAGCGATTTGTGCCATTAGAGGGGTCGCATCGCTAGGACCTTCTATCAAGATGCATTTAGGCTTGTGTTTTTTTCTAAAAATTCTATGAGGTGGTATGCGGCACTGGGGGAAAAGGTGTCGTACCCCAAAATAGTGAATGTTACTCATAATATTCTAAAGTACGTTCTATAATTTGCAGCGGAGTGCCGTTGATGTAAGTAGTTTTGCTTGTCCAATTGCCGTGAGCATCATATACATAGCTATAAGTAACTATATTTTTCTCTTTTTAGGGATTTTTATATGAGCTTCTAAGCTGATACAGTCGTTATTTTCGTTGTATTTGCGTTTTTACGGTGCTTAAAAAGGTCGTTTTTGCTGTTGTAATTGCGTGTTTGTACTACTAAATGTTGTTTGTTGTATTTGTTTTTCAGCTTGTAGCAAAGAGCCGTCATTAGCAAGGTATTTTTTCAATAGCATCTCCTTTTTTTGTCGTAAGTATATACAATACTACCTTCTAAAGAGTTCATACGGTAGGTATCTTCTTGGGTAACGTTGCCATTTTCGTCACGTTGGTAGTTGTAGTGGCTTTTTAGAAAGCCCCCAGGTGAGTAAGTAGCTTCTTTAGTGAGGTAGCCTTCGGGCGAATAAGCATACATTGTTTTGTCGGAGTTATAGCGAGACACGATAAGCTGTTTGCCTTCGTGAATATAGTGGTTTTTCCATACGCCCATAAAGTTCGCCGTTTTGTAAGAAGAAGCGAGTTTGGGTAGTATAACCTTCGGGGTTGTAGTCTTTTTGGAGGTTATCGAGGTTTGCAATTTTAGCTACCGTATCAAGGTCGGTTTCTATAGCGCCTTTTTTGCCGTTAGCCACAGTATAGGGGATAGCGCGCAAGCTTTTTACTTTGCCTTTGAGGTTGCTAAGTTGTAGGTCGGTAGTAGGGTAGTGCATATTTTGTGCAGATACACTTGTAGCGATAGCCACTAGCAGAAAAAGTAATGTATTTCATCAATGATATTTTTTAATTGAACACCGCAAAGGTACGAAAAATAATCATAAATGACAAATGATAAAAAAATTAGTTGTTAGTTTTTGCTAATTTAAAATTCAAAAATTCGCTAAACCTTCAGGGAAGATAAAGGGGAAGATAAGAGAATTATGAATTTTGAATTATGAATTTTGAATTGGGCTTCTACTGCTTTGTTTTTCTTCTACTCTCATACAAATACAATTTTTGTATAATAGTTTACACATATATCATCTACTTCCGTTGATCTTTCAACAGCTTCTTTTTATTTCTTGTAATGAAAAATTATCTTCTATAAAACGTATTTCTTTTATCTGTTCCTCTCATTAAAACTCTACCAATGATGAAAATTTTTGTCCTTTTCTATATCCAATTCTTCAAAACGACAATCCCAAAAACACTCGTGGGTGTATATGAGCTTTTAAATTCTTTTATCTAAATCGGTGTTATTCATAACATATTTATATTTTTTTGCAAAAGATACAAAATAATGTTTAATGCGCTACACTGAGGGTGTCCGAAAAGTTTTGTTTTTGTGAGGGGAGAGAATTTTTGAATTTTTAAATTGGGGGCAATTGATAAAAATTAGTTGTTAGTCTTTAGTATCTCACTTTTTATAAAGATAACTTCTAATTCTTCTGTAGATATAAAAATGGGCGCAGCCCTTAGCAGTTAGTCCATTGATAAGTTTTTGTCTAACGACCAAATTTTTATGCTTATATTGCAAAATGAAATGCTATGAAAGGAATGTCGTCCTCATCAATATCTTTTTGTGAGAAAAATCAGCTTCTATTAGTACCTCTTTAGAGATATTTTTCAGAAGTAAGGATAGTCAAACCCATTAGGAGAGAAGAAAAGGTAGTCTTTATTTGGCTTTTTAGTTTTTGTTATTGTTACAATGTCGGATAAGTGTTCTTCAATTTCTTCTAAAAAGATAATCAGGTACTAAAAATTGTATATTTTTTTCTTTCTTTCAAGATTTTTAGCAACTTCTCCTTGCGGAGATATTAGGGCACTATAAAAGTATGTTGGTATCAATAATAGCAATCATAATGTATTTGTTTTGGCATATTTTTTTCATAAAAATTTTTATGGCTGCTTTTTTTGTTTTTGGCAGATAATTCTAAAATAGCATCTTTATAAGTAATAGGCATACCATCTTCATCTTCCTTTAATACCTCATCAGTAAAGGAAGTGTTTAAAGATGCTTTTTTTCAGCAATTTCCACAAAGTCTAATGTTTTTAAATAGTTTATGAGTTCCAAAGCCTCAGGGGTGTTACTATTTATAGTTGCTATATATGGCATATGAGATAATGTTTAATTTTAGGTGTTAGTTTTTAGTTGCTAATCGTTAGAATGTTAGTCGCTAGCCAACGTGCTACTTTTATCAAACTTTTTGTATATAAAATTATTTTTAGGCAAAGGTACGAAAAATAATGTTTAATGCGCAATGATAGATGGTTAAAATTAGTCTTTTGCCAATTCAAAAATTCGCTAAACCTTCGGGGAAGATAAGGGGAAGATAAGGGGAAGATAAAGGGGAAGATAAGGGGTGAGTGGGAGAGAATTATGAATTTTGAATTGGCACAAGCTACAAGTTTGCGACAGCGGGGCAATCATAAGCGAAGGTTGAGCGAAGGATAAGCAGTGGGGGAAAGCTTGCGCCAGCGGGGGTAGTAACTTAGAATGGTTTTTAAATTTTGCGATTGCAATAAAAAAATAATACCTTCTTTTGCGAATAATGCAAAACAACCCTCTTAAATTATTGATATTATATTTTTTTCTAAATATTTATGCTATATTTATTATAAAAATACTAAAAACGTAACTTTTTAGCTAAAAAAATATTTTTATTTATTATTTTTTTCTTTCAAAATATTTTTCGTACCTTTGCGAATGAAAATTAAAAATAGTAAATAACCCCAAAAACATTACCACTATGGAAAATACAGCAAAATTAATTCTTGATGGCAAAGAATACGCTTTCCTATTGAAGTAGGTTCCGAAAACGAAAAAGCTATCAATATTGAAAAGTTACGTGCCTTGACGGGCTTTATAACTTTAGACTCTGGCTTTAAAAACACAGGTGCCTGCAAAAGCGCAATTACTTTCCTTGATGGCGAACGCGGTATCCTGCGCTATCGTGGCTATAATATAGAAGACCTTGCCGCTCACGCCGAATTCTTAGAGGTGGCTTACCTGCTCATCTTCGGCGAACTGCCCACTGCCGAACAATATGCGGACTTTAAGAAAACTATCCACAAATATACCCTCATTCACGAGGATATTCGCCATATTTTGGACGGTTTCCCACGCTCGGCACACCCTATGGGCGTACTTTCTTCGCTCACCAGCGCCCTTACTGCCTTCAACCCTGTTCCTGTAGATGTTAATTGCCCCAAAGACGTCTATCAGGCTGTTTGTAAGGCTATTGCTAAAGTTACAATCGTGGCTACGTGGGTGTACCGCAAGCGCGAAGGCTTGCCCGTAAATTACTACAACAACTCTATGGGATATATAGAAAACCTCTTGCAGCTCTTCTCTTGCTATCCCTACCGAAGATTATAAAATTAACCCTACTGTGGTAAGGTCGCTTAACAAACTTCTTATCCTTCACGGCGACCACGAACAAAACTGCTCTACCTCTACTGTACGCCCTCGTAGGTTCGTCTGAAGCTGGACTTTTTGCAAGTATATCCTCTGGGGTATCAGCCCTCTGGGGAAGGCTACACGGCGGCGCCAACCAAGCTGTGATAGAAATGCTACAAGAAATAAAAGACGATGGTGGCGATGTAGATAAATTTATACGCAAAGCTAAAGATAAAAACGACCCCTTCCGCTTAATGGGCTTCGGACACTGTGTGTATAAAAATTTTGACCCTCGTGCCAAAATCATTAAAGTAGCTGCCGATGAGGTACTACACGCCTTGGGTATCTCTGACCCTATGCTGGACATCGCTAAACATTTGGAAAAAGTAGCCCTTGAAGATGAATACTTCAAATCACGCAACTTGTACCCCAATGTAGATTTCTATTCAGGCATTATTTACAAAGCCTTAGGAATGCAGTTGGAAATGTTTACCGTACTCTTTGCTATAGGCAGGCTACCAGGGTGGATTGCACAATGGAAAGAAATGCGACAAGGGCGGCGAACCCTATGAGACGACCACGCCAAGTGTATGTGGGTGCTAAAGAAAGAACCTTCGTGCCTTTTAGCTGACCGCTAATCTATTCTGAACTTGGAATAGGGTTACTAAAAATACTTTTTATACTATTTCACCCCGTTCCCTCCCCAAAAAGAGAGAGGAACGGGGGTGAGGAATTATGAATTTTGAATTATGAACTTTTGAATTGAGGGTGTCCGAAAAGTTTTTAGTAGTGAGGGCGATTTGCCAATCGCCCCCTACAATGTGAATAAAAGTGATTGATTATCAGATGAATTATGAATTTTGAATTTTTGAATTTTTGAATTGGCACAAGCTGCAAGCTTTGCACATAGCGGGGGCTCTACCCTAATAACGATTAGCCTTATTAAATATTAATTTCTTATCTTTGCAAAAAAATATATTTATGAATAGCACTGATTTAGACAAAGAATTTAAAGCCCATATACACCACATGTGTTTTGGGATTGTCGTTTTTGAAGAATTAAGCCTGAAAGATAGCAAATATTTTTATGATAGCACGTACACTGATGCGAGGAACAGACAAAGAAATAGATTTTATAGAAACACATTTTTCGTTAGAAGATATTTTAAAAAGCTGTAGAACGTTCTCCTGAAGCAGATGCTGTTTGTAAAAAAATTACTACCAATACATTTATAAATATGTTACTGAAAAACAACAAAGCATTAGAAGCACCTCAAAAGAAATTGCTTAAAGAGTTAATGAGTTTGGAAGCCTTAGCAGACTATTGTTTGGTGGGAGGGACTAATTTGGCTTTTCGGTATGAACATCGTATTTTCGGTAGATTTGGATATTTTTAGGTATAATAAAAATGCTAATAAAGAGGTTAATACAGCTCTTTTTTGCTGAAATTAAAGAAGTCTTTGGAGATGCAGTGCAATTAAAATGGTATTTCAAAGATAGGTATTTTTATGTATATAAATGATGTGAAAGTAGATGTTATAGAGTACCTTATCCGTTTTTTTAATATTCAAACTTTAGATGGAATTCGTTTAGCTTCTAAAGAAGATATTTGAGCAATGAAGATAAACGCTATTGTGAGGACGAGGCAGTAGGAAAGATTTTTATGATTTAAAACCAATTACTCAAAGAGTATTCTCTTGCTAAAATTCTTGAACTATATAAAGAAAAATATGCAAATAATAATATGCAAAATGATAATGCGTTCACTTATTTATTTCTTAGATGCAGATAATGATAATGAGCGTAATAATAAAAATAATTAGTCTTCGAGGAGAAAAATGGGAAAAATGTAAAAAGAAATAGGAAGAAAAATATAATGAATTATTTATGAACCGCTAACTTTTCCCAAAAACTATCTCAAAAATCTTTTAGAAAAACAATTGCACTTTCCCTTTGCCAAAGTTTTATCCTCACCCCTCTCCAAAAGGGAGGGGCAGTGCGCAGTTGTGCGATGTAAAGAAAAATTTGAATTATGAATTATGAATTGGGCACAAGCTGCAAAGCTTGCGCCAGCGGGTGCGATTAACTTTGGCAAACTCTGAAAGTTTGCCAGTGTGTGGCGCAAGCTTGCGCCAGCGGGGGAATATTAAATATTAGCTACTAATTATAAAGAATGTTAAAATTTTATGGTGGTGAGAAAAAAATGTTGTATCTTTGTGCCGGAATATAGTGTATTCTTTACTGTATTCTTGTTGTAAAATAAAATAAATGATACAGAAACTAAAAACGGAACTTTTAAAAGGGCTTTTGATAGCCCTGCTGATGGTATTGGCACTCGCAACGAGCGGCGTATATGCCCAAACGTGCGACCCCAATACACAAAAAGCCTTAAAGAAACCCACGTGTCGTACTTTGATAAAGTAACACAAGGGGCAACGGCTACTTTTACAATTAAGTACTTTGCAGGGCACTACCTACATTTTTCCGATAACCTTGGGGCTACGTATTCTTATACGTATACAGCAACAGGGCAGGACTTTGTTTATATCAATGTAGGAGCGGTAAATACCACTCGTAGGTTTGCCCTAAAAGCTATTAATGGGGGCTGTACTTACCAAACAGGGTTTGACTATACTATCAATCCTGTTACTACCTTGCAGCTTGCCTATAGGGTAGAACACGAATGGTGTGGTAGCAGTGGAGCGATACGATTTACCCTTGTAGGTCCTGGTGCTGATAATAGCCAATATAACTTCTTTTGCAAAAAGAAAGATGAAACTAACTATGGCGCACCTCGTTCTCTTTCAGGGGCTATATCATTGAAGCTGGTATATATAATCTTATAGCAGTTCGGGGAGGTGTTACTATTACTACTAATCCAGTAGATATTAAAGTTGATAAGGATATTAAAACAATAGCTTTCACAACAACACAATTACCTGCTACTTGTGCTTCTTCGGGCTTGGGTATAAAAGTGAATGTTACACAAGCTAACTATCCTGTATACTATACGTTGAAAGATAATGCAGGAGTAGATATACCAGGGAAAAATAAAGCAAACTTCTAATGTTTTTACAGGCTTAGCTCCTGGTACTTATTTCGTGAAAGTAGAGAATTTTTGTGGAAGATACGAAAATCCTCAGCCTATTACTATTAACAGCAGTTCTTTTAGTATTACACACGTTAGTACCTATATAAAACCTAGAGAGTACAATTGTGATTATGTAGACTTTTTCCGTCTTTTGGTTTATGGGTACAAGTGTGACAGATGCTTATAATTCTAATGCATTTTTCTTATCCTTTTACTTTTAAGGTATTGCTTACTTCTCCTTCAGGAAAAACACTATACTCCCTACTTATACTATTACAAATAAAGAAGACTTCGATACTTATCTATCATTGCTACCAGGTTGGGGAGGAGAAGGTTTTACCATAGCTAACAGCCTTAGAGAACATCGTATTGCAAAAGAATACGGTACTTGGCAAATAGGAGCAGAGTTGGATATGTGGGGTAATAATAACTTACCCTGCTGTTAGCAGTGATCTTTATAATCCTATAGAAAAATGTACAAACAGAGATAGATACAGGAGGGAATGATCCATCTTCTTGCCATACAACCCAGCTTAGGATAAGATATAGAGATGGTTATTCTCGAGAAGACACTCCTACGCTTGATACCTATTTGGTAGTAGATACTGCACCATCAGGTTTTGATTATGCAGGAGCAGGCTTTTTACCAATTGGGTACTACTACCAATACTTTGCTACAAGGCAACATCTTAAAAAGCTATACGTTATAACTCCGATTCGTTTATAACGGTAGTAGAACCCTGATTTTTTTGCGCAATGGCGATACTTTCCGTTTTCGCTTGGTAGATGCTACTTGTAGCAGTACTCGTAGCTACCTAATGCCAGCTGTTACCGTTAATCAATGCTAATCCACAAGCTACTAATTTAGGTGTTTATGAATCAGGTAGTTGTGATGGTTTTTACGCTTACAGGCACTACTATGGGATCGATACACATAATAAGAAACTACGAAGCCCTATTACCCAAATAAAGATAGTGCGTTATAACGGTAGTGATACAGGTAATATAGGAAGCACTTTCGCTTTGCGCTGCCCTATACGCTTAATGCAAGTCATCACGAAAAAGAGAATAATTGGTATGTGCGTGATTTACCTTTTTGGAAACTATTCACTTACCGTTACCAATGCGTGTGGTAAAACAATTACACCAAGTGTAACACTAAAAGGGCAAACTTATTCGGTTACGTTTTTACCGGGTTGTGAGCCTACTGTATCAGCAACTATTGGTGATTATAGAGCGTATAATACAGATGGACAAGATACTTCCTTTGTAATACAAACGTTATGATGAATCAAGACAAGAATGGATTGAGTTCGTTCGTCCTCGAATGGACTTTGGTACCCATACTACAAAAAACATCAGATTGGGGCTTAGGTAAAAAAAGGGAAATTCCGTGTGATACGCCGTGTGAATGACTTGGATGGTAATAATATATGTGTGCAAGTACTTGCCGAAAAAGAATTTAAAGGCGATTTGGAAGAACCTAAGATTGTAGGTTTTGGCTGCTCAAATGGTAAATACCACTTGGTTGTTATTCCACAAGGGGAACGCCATCCTATACCTATGAGCTTGTACACCGTGTTGATTCGGGGTTGGGAGTGACTATTCCTATAAATCAAGTACAATCAGGAGATAGTTTCTTCTTAGATTTGGACGTAAACAATCCTAATGATGCCTATAAATTTAAGGTAACCGATAGCTGTCCGGCAGCTAAAGAACGTGAGATTACTATTGCCAATGTGCATACTCCTACAATAGAGGCAAATCAAAGGTTCTATTGTGTGGGACAATCGGCACAACTTACTGTTCCCGATTTGGGACCTAATGTAACTATAGAATGGTATCGTTCTGATGATGCACCCAATACGTTTAGAGGAACAGGTACTACCTATACTATTAATGCACTTACCAATGACGACTTTACTCATAGCTATAAAGTACGCCTTAAGATACCTTCGCAAACAGTAGTACAAGGTTGTATTTCAGATGCGATTCAGCCTTACCAGTTTCAGGATCCAGCGGTTGTGATACCTTCTATTTCGCCTACAAATGCCGAAACGATAAAATGTGTGGAAGCGAATGAAGACTTTGATATAATGAGTATCTTCAATATTCCATCGATGACCTTGCCTGCTAATGTAACTACTCGTGTGGTAGAAACTACTGGTGAGATACCCTGTAATGAGCAATGATAAAAATAAAGATACGTTATCAAGCTCCTTATCAGCGTCCTATGGGCTGGGGTACTCACACTTTCCGCTATGAAATACTTTACCCTTGTGGTACGGTAGCAACTCATCAGGAAGCTAAATTAACGGTAAAACCTTATATAAATTACAAACCCTAAAGATGTTGTAAAAGATATGTAATCCCTAATGTAACTTTTTCAAATGAAGTAAAGAAACTTATTACTGAGGGTACTCCTACTGTTACGACTATACAGCCAGAGTTTCATTGGTATACATCGTATGCAAATGCTGTAGCTGAAAGCTCAGAACTACCGGGTAGTACCTCGCTTGATACTTCAAATGGAAAAACTGAAGTGCGCTATTTGCGCTTTAGCAAAAGCAGCGTATTGTTCTACCAAAGTTTATACTATTACCATACAGGAGAACAAGCTGTAACTAACAAAAACGCTTTCTAATAATGGTTTGTGATATTACTACAATAGCAAGTTTGAAAGCTTTTGGTAGACCCTGTAGATGCCGCTAAAGTGGTGATTTATAAAAGATGGTGTAGAGCAAGCCGATAATGCCTTTAGTAGAAACTAATACAGGCTATAGATATGCTAAAAACGTATATGAATGTGTAACGGAATCGGCTACTCTTTAGCTTTAATCTTAGCAATCGTTTGCAAGCGAAAAATGAGTTAGTAAAAAGTATGTACTTTTTTAGGTTATCGTAACAATTTGGTAACTACTGCGGGCAATGTAAAAGATGCCTTGGGAGCGATATATACCGATACCTCTCTTACAATAAAAGCTTTTATAACAAACGAGAGGCTACTTCTGCTGATGAGTATACTAATAACGATAGTGAAGTAGTATACATATACAGATTTATACTTTAAATTGCAAAAACCAAGTTGGTGCGACTCTATGGTATATTCAGTAAGATGGGCGCAAAGTACGATAACTCTTGCTGAAACAAAAATCTATTACGATATGTGAGGAGGTAACCGTAGGCGAGTTAGCAGATCAATTGCAAACTGCCTATAATTACCAAGATGTATATATTTATAAGAATGATGAAAATAGACCGCTTGGAACAAACGTTTTTGTAGATTGAATAGTGCGCTTTACTTTAGTAGTAAAGACTCAGGCAAATGCCGCAGTATCAAAGTACCTTTGGTGCTAATTAAAAACACTAACGTTACTACCGCTACAGCCAAGGCTTTTGTAGTGTGTAGAATGCCAAGCGAAACGCCCTAAAGTTTCGGATCTTAAGAGTGTGATAAGTGGTGGTGATGTGAGGATATTTTATCCGTAACAATAACCAATGGTACTTGCAAGCAGATACTGATAATGTAAATACAGGTTACTCGTATTTCTATACGTTGCAGGCTATAGGTAAGTGCCCGAGTGAGAAAACACCACTCATTGTAAACTTGCTCGACAGACCTACCACGACCCCTACGGTAGGTGCTACGGTTACCCTTTGCCCTACCGCTACCAGCACAGTAGTATCGCTTACTACTTATGTAGCGCCATTGGCAGGCACACCTTGCAGTGGTACGATACCGCTACGGCTACTACCACCCGCACGGTACCTACTATCAATACACACGTAACTACCAAAACAACGGTATCGGGTTATGTGGTATATGTAAATAGCAACGGCTGCGAAAGTCCGCGTGCTGTAGTAACCGTAACGGTAGATGATACTGCTACGCCTACCCTCACAGCACCAGCACCTTTGGTAATAGATTGCAAAAACGCTACTGCCAGCATCACCGAGTGGTTGGGTACCGCTACAGCTACTGATAGCTGCGGCACGGTGAGCATCACCAATAATTACAACGCAGTAAAACCTGCCAACTTTGTGCAACCACAGCGGGGTAGTAACTGTTACCTTTACCGCTACCGACCTCTTTGGCAATGCGGTAAGTGAAACCCGCACTATTACTTTGGCACATATAAAAGCTAATACTGATAGTGTGACCATCGCCAATGGGGCTAATGGAGGCAGTACTACTATAACTGTATTTGACAATGATCAGATAGGGTACGCAAACGGCTACGGCTTCTACCGTAAGTATGACGGTAACCACTCCAGCAACAGGAGCAGCGGGCAGCGCAACGCCTACCCTCAACGCCGATGGTACCGTAACAGTACCAGCCGGTACAAAATCGGGTACGTATACTATAGGGTATAAAATATGTGCCGATGTAGTATCAATCACTGTTTGCGACAATGCTACTATCACCATAGTAGTGGGACAAGCAAGTCTTTCGGTGGTATCGGAAACCTTTACCATAAGCAATGGAGCTAACGGCGGTACTACCAGCAGCGTACTTGAAAACGACAGCTATAACGGCACTACAGGTTTGGCGGGCAATGCTTCGGTAACGCTTACTTGGACAAACGTACCAGCAGGGTGCAAACCCATACTGACGGTACGATTACTATACCCGCAGGAACGCCTTCGGCACATATGAAGTAGGTTACAAACTTTGCGAAAAACCCTAAACAACAACCATTGTGCTGTAGCAACTGCTACCATAGTAGTAGGACAAGCAAGTCTTTCGGTGGTATCGGAACCTTTACCATAAGTAATGGGGCTAACGGAGGTACAACGAGCAGCGTACTTGAAAAACGACAGCTACAACGGCACTACAGGTTTAGCGGGCAATGCTTCGGTAACGCTTACTTGGACAAACGTACCAGCAGGGGTGCAAACCCATACAGACGGTACTATCACCATACCTGCAGGAACACGTTCGGGCACTTATGAAGTAGGTTACAAACTTTGCGAAAAACCTAAACAACAACCATTGTGCTGTAGCAACTGCTACTATAGTAGTAGGACAAGCACCGCCACAAGCTACAGATAATGACTATGTAATAAGCAATGGAGCCAATGGAGGTACAACGAGCAGCGTACTTGAAAAACGACAGCTACAACGGTACTACAGGTTTAGCGGGTAATGCTTCGGTAACGCTTTACTTGGACAAACGTACCAGCAGGGTACAAAACCCATACAGACGGTACGATTACCATACCCGCAGGAACACGTTCGGGTACTTATGAAATAGGTTATAAGCTTTGCGAAAACCTAAACAATAACCATTGTGCTGTAGCAACTGCTACTATAGTAGTAGGACAAGCACCGCTACAAGCTACAGATAATGACTATGTAATAAGCAATGGAGCCAATGGAGGTACAACGAGCAGCGTACTTGAAAACGACATCTACAACGGCACTGACAGGTTTGGTAGGCAATGCTTCGGTAACGCTTACGTGGGATAGTGTACCCTACAGGTATACAAACACATACCAATGGTACGATTACCGTACCAGCAGGAACGCCATCGGGTATTTATACGCTTACATACCATATTTGCGAAAACCTAAATAGCAGCAACTGTTCGGCAGCTACCGTAACCATAGCTGCAGGAGTTTCGCTCATCTTAGCGCATAACGACAACGGTGCTTCTTTCAGCATACCCTAATGGTGCTAATGGAGGAACAACAAGTAGTGTATTGGCAAACGATACGCTCAACGGAAATATGAACCCAAGCACCAGCTCGGTAACGCTTACTTGGACGAATGTACCAACGGGCTATACAAACTCATACAGACGGTACCATTACCGTACCTGCAGGCACACCCGCAGGCACTTATACCCTCACTTACCGCATTTGCGAACAGTTGAATGGTACTAACTGCTCGGCAGCCACAGTTACCCTTGTAGTGGGACAAGCAAGTCTTTCGGTAGTATCGGAAACCTTTACCATAAGCAACGGAGCTAACGGAGGTACTACCAGCAGCGTACTTGAAAACGACAGGTACAACGGCACTACCAATTTGGTAGGCAATGCTTCGGTAACCCTTACTTTGGACAAACGTACCAACGGGTATACAAAACTAATACCAATGGTACGATTACTATACCAGCAGGAACACGTTCGGGTACTTACGAAGTAGGTTACAAACTTTGCGAAAAACTTGAATGGCAGCAACTGCTCTGTAGCAACGGCTACGATAGTAGTGGGACAAGCAAGTTTGACAGCCGCAGCTGATACCTTTACAGTAACCAACGGAGCTAACGGCGGTACTACCAGCAGCGTACTTGAAAACGACAGCTACAACGGCACTACCAATTTGGTAGGCAATGCTCGGTAACCCTTACTTGGACAAACGTACCAACGGGTATACAAACTAATACAGATGGTACTATCACCATACCCGCAGGAACACGTTCGGGTACTTATGAAGTAGGTTATCAACTTTGCGAAAACTTGAATGGCAGCAACTGCTCTGTAGCAACGGCTACTATAGTAGTAGGACAAGCACTTATCCAAGCTGTAGATAACGACTTTGCAGTTGCTAATGGTTCTGTAGCAACAACTACAGGTAGTGTACTTGACAACGATAAATACAATGGTATTACTGGCTTATCGGGTAATACATCTATAACTTTTTGCTTGGGATACTGTACCCTACAGGTATACAAACTCATACTAACGGAACGATTACCATACCAGCAGGAACGCCATCGGGTATTTATACGCTTACATACCATATTTGCGAAGTCTTGAATAGCAACAACTGTTCATCGGCAACGGTAACGGTAGCCGTAGGGGTTTCGCCAATAATAGCACGTGGCGATAATAATGATAATTTCCGTATTGCTAATGGTGCTAATGGAGGAACAACAAGTAGTGTATTGGCAAACGATACACTCAACGGGTTACCCTCTAATACAGCCTCTATAACGCTTCATTGGCATAACATTCCTACGGGTATCCGCACTAATACTGATGGTACTATCACGGTACCTGCAGGAACGGCTTCGGGTGTTTATACGGTAACTTATAGTATCTGCGAGGCACTAAACCCAACTAACTGTTCGGGTATAGCCACTGCCACTGTAGTAGTAGGACAAGCGACTCTAACAGCCGCTGCTGATACCTTTACAGTAACGAATGTTGCAGGTGGTACTACCAGCAGCGTACTTGCTAACGATAGCTATAATGGGGTAACACCTCCTAATACGGCTTCGGTAACGCTTACTTGGCTTACTGTGCCAGCAGGGTACAAACTCATACTGATGGTACGATTACTATACCTGCAGGAACACCTTCGGGTACTTATGAAGTAAGTTATCAGCTTTGTGAAAATATAAATAGTACTAACTGCTCGGTAGCAACGGCTACCATAGTGGTAACCAGCGTAAGTTCGCCAACGGCAACTCCAGCAATTACCGCTAATGCTGATACCTTTACCCTTACGGTAAGTAGTACTACTTATACTACTACAAGCAATGTATTGACCAATGACCGCATTGGTACCGCTACGGCTACTGTAGGAAGTGTAACCATACGAACTACACCCCTGCTACCGATAAGCCTTATATAGATACTAATACAGGATTTGTGGTAATACCAAGTGGTGTGGCTACGGGTACGTATACTATCAACTATAGCTTGTGTGGTATTGCTCCGCTTACAGGTTGCAGCAGCGTAACTACCGTAACGGTGAATGTAACAAGTGTTACGGCTACGCCTACAACGCCTATCAACATAGTAGCCGTGCCTGATGGTACCGTTAATATCAATGCTGAAACAGGCGGACATATAGCAAGTGTGTTGGCAAACGATACATTGGAAGGTCAGCCAGTAACCACAGGTACTGTGTCGTTTACTTGGACGACAGCTACCCCTACAGGCTTTACACTCAATAGTGATGGTACGATAGATGTAGCTTCAAATACTACCGTAGGCTTCTATACGATATCTTACACTATTTGTGCTACCCGTGGTAGCGACCGCGCTTGTGCTACTTCACTTATAAACGTGAACGTGGTAACACCTACCGCTACTCCTACTATAGAAGTGAACGGCGAAACCTTTACTTATACCGGTAATATGGTAGTGGGCAACGTGCTTACTAATGACAAGCTGAACAACATCAGCAAACCCATTGATAACTAGCGTAACGCTTACAGCACCAGTGCCAGAAACAGGCAAGCCTTATATAAAACTCACTTCGGGCGAGGTGATGGTATTGCCAGGTACGCCAGCAGGTAGCTACGAAATACCTTATAATGTGTGTGCCAGCAACTACTATATGCGGTACCGCTACCGTAGTGGTAATAGTACCTGCAGCTACGCCTACCCCTACTCCTGTGCCTGTAGCTGCTGATGATGAGGCTACTACCGTACGCAATACGCCTGTAACTATAGCTGTATTGGCTAACGATACACCTCACGGCGCAATGCCTAACGTGGTAACAGTGCCGCTAAATGGTACCACTACCGTGAAACCAGACGGCACAATAGAATACACACCTAATAGCAGCTTTATAGGCAACGATGCTTTTTAGTATGTGAGCTTTGCAATAATAACGGAGCGTGTGTAACGGCTACTGTAAGAATAAAGGTAGAAAACAACTTGATTGTTTACAACGGGGTATCAGTAGACGGTAATGATAGGAATAGACACTTCCATATAGCAGGTATAGAGAACTATCCTAAGAATGTGGTGCGTATATTCAACCGTTGGGGCGTACAAGTGTTTGAAGTGGAAGGCTACGACAACGTACGCAACGTATTTACAGGTCGTTCTGACGGACGTGTAACTATAGAAGCTGGTGATAAACTGCCACAAGGTACTTATTTCTACACTATAGAATACGTAGATGAGAACAACCAAAAAAACAAAAAAACAAGCAGGCTGGTTATACTTGAAGAGAAATTAGTGCAATCGGCAAAAACAATAAAAAAGTGCTCAAGAGACGATCTCTTGGGCACTTTTTGTAATTATGAATTTTGAGTTTTGAATTTTGAATTGGGGAACGCCGTGTGTAATTGTATTATTAAGTATTAAGCATTAATCATAATTATTTTGTATCTTTGCCAAAAATAGAGCGTATGAACACTATAGTATTAAAACAGAATTTAGATTTTTCAGCATTATCAATTGGCAGTTAAAGCCTTAGCTAGTGTAGGAGTAGAAGTGGCTGAACCTCATAATCCTTATGAGATAACAGAAGAGGATATACGTGCTATTGCCTTAGCACGCGAAGATGTAAAGCAAGGAAGAGTTAAAAGTAGTGAACAAGTATTTGAAGAAGCAAAAGCCTACTATGAAAGTTTTTTTAAAGGAAAGTTTTTCGGTGTTTTTATGAAGTTAATGAAGCAGAGGGAATTTTGAATTTTGAATTGGGCACAAGCTGCAAGCTTGCGCCAGCGGGGGAGTGTTCCTAAAAATTCTTTAAAAGTGTGATTATACAGTGCAGGTTTGTTGTTGGGTAATCAGCTCGATTACACCGATTACTTCATCGGCGGGGATGGGGTTGGGGGCTTGCTGGGTGAGTGCTAAATAAATAGCCTCGTATAGCTGCATATAATTGCCGTGTTGGGCAGTGGTGGGTAGGCGTCCGTCCTCGAGAGTGTGAAGAATGCCATTAGGCTGGGTGACAGGTTCTAGCCAAGCTGTGGTAGCAGGGATAGCTCCGGCAACAAGTGCTGCTTCTTGAGCATCAAAACGCTGTTGTAAGAATGAGCCGTGTGTGCCGTGCAGTATGTATTCCCATTGGCGCTCTAAGGCATAAGTAGATGATTTAAGGCGTACGCGCAGCTGTTGGTCGTAGTGTAGCAGGAGTTCAAAAATAATCATCAGTTTGCGTATTGGGGCGCAAATACCCCAAATCGGCATATACCTTATTAGGGTTTGCCAAATAGCTGCAAGGCTTGGTCGATGAGGTGAGCGCCTAAATCATAGAGAGCTCCACCGCCAGCTTCGGCAGTTTCTTTGTGCTTTTTGGCACTGATTTGGCTACGAAAGCGGTCGAAACGTATTTCTACCTCTTTGAGTTCCCCCAAGTACGCCACTTTGCACTATTTCTTTTTACTTTTTAGGTAATCGCCATCATAACGTCTGTTTTTGGAATACTATGAGTAGTTTTTCCTTGCTCTTTCGCTAAGCGGGTGAGCTGTTCGGCTTCTGAAACACTAACTGTAAAAGGTTTTTTTCTACCAATACATTTTTTGCCTGCTAGCAGTGCCTTGTAAGCATATTCGTAGTGTGTTTGTACAGGGGTATTTACCACTACCAAATCAATAATAGGGTCTTGTAGCATTTCTTCTACGCTACGATAAAGCCTACTTTGCGGGTATAATTGTCTAGATTCGTTGCAATGACGCTCTACTACAGCCGAAAAGCTGAAAATGAGGATGATGGGTAATAAAAGGAGCGTGGAATACCTTCCCGCTCATACCAAAACTTGCTAATGCTACGTGTATCATAGTTATATAAATGCTAATCAGCTACTTTTTACCTCATATATTTTTGGAAGATTTCTTTTACTCTGGGATAGTCGGTAGTGCGTATAGCCAAGTGGAGCTCACATTGCTCGGTGAGGTGTTGTGTTGTGATAGTAAGGTTTTGTTCTTTTTACTACTCGCATTACCTTGTTCATCAGCGGATAGTCAAAAGTTAGGATTAAAGTTTCGGTAATGAGGCGTTCTTCAATTTCAGCCTCTTGCAGAGTGAGTTGGGCTGTAGTTTTTGTAAGCCTGTACCAGTCCGCCAACACCTAATTTGATACCTCCAAAATAGCGCACCACAATTACCAATACATTGGTAAGCCCAAATGATAGTATTTGTCCGTGAATAGGGATACCAGCCGTGTTATTGGGCTCGCCATCGTCATTAGCGCGATAGCGTTCATTTCTGCCATAGCCTAATTGCCAAGCATAGCACCAGTGTCGTGCTGAGAAATGTTTCTTTTTAACAGCCTCCAGATGTATTTTTACCTCGTCTTCGGTAGTAATAGGAAAAGCGTAGCCTAAAAACTTGCTACTCTTTTCCTTAAAAATTACTTCTTCTATGGCTGTTGTTATTGTTTTTGTAGGTATCCAAGGTGTTAGTGTAACTACTAATTAAACGTATATTTTACAGATATTCCCGATCTGAGGGTGGTCATTGGGAAGGCTGTAGATATTGCCGACTTTGAGAAATTATACTGCAAATAATACGATGCTAACAGATTTTTGCTCAGTGCGTATTCTGCAGTGAAAATTACCCAACCACGAGCTTTGTCCTGCCGTTACTTGGTTGTTGAAAGTCTCCATATTGCGTATTACTGTAAAATTCTTTTGAGGTATGACAATGAGGCTTTCATTACCAAATCGCTCTTTATCACAGTAGATTCTCCTGTGATGCGAGTGGCAAAACTCAAATCTTTCAAGCGGTAACCCAAACCGAATTTGTATTCTTTTTTTCAGTATTTCGGTAAGGTAGTCGTTGTCTAAGCTGATAGAAATAGTGCGGTCGCGATTGAACTCAGCCAGCAAACTCATTGAGTTTTTGAGTTCCATATCGGCGCGCAATAGTGGGTTGAATTGTTCAGCCAATGTAACCGTAGCATAGAGCTTATCATTTAGAAGTCGCCTGCGGTATTGGTTTTATTAGGGGTTGGCAGGGTCGTATTCCAAATTAGTACGAGATTCGCTAAGTGAATAGCCTCGCGCGGTATCCGTGTAGCTAACGAAAAGCGTTTGAAGTGATTTTTTGATAGCCTCTATACGCATCAAGCCTGTGTAGCGGATATTCCATTCGGGTATAGGGATACTCAAAAGCACCCAGCGATACGCTATTGGCATTACTGCCCGAATAAGCAGCAAAAAGCAGGAATCATTACCGCTTGGCTCTTTTTGCTATAACCTATAGGGTAGCCATCATTATCTACACGAGCAGGATTTAGTCCGCGCTCTTCAGCCAAACGGCGTGCTATGGTTAGTCTATTTTTCTTTGAAACGCTCAAAAGCTGCCGAACTGTACTCGTCAATACTATTGAAGGTTGTAGCCAATAGGTTTGTTGAAATATTAAACCTACCTATTTCATTACCTACCAATTTGTTATATACAAAATTGCGCACCTCGAAGGTTTCGGTATAGTTTTCACTATACTGCTTATTGCCTTTCAAGTTGATTTGCAAATCGGTAATAGGCTGCAAGTTGGCAGTGATGAGCAATTGCTCTTCTTTTGAACTGATATATTGGTCGTTGAAATCCGCAAAAGTCAGTAAGATAGCCATTTTTAGCCATTTCGTATCGCAAATCGGTTTGGTCGCCCAGCATAAAGTTCCACGAAGGTTTTTAGCGTACCTAAGAATCCCACTTGCTGAGTATACCCAGGTAGTGTACGCGCTTTAGTAACCGAATAGTTTACCCCTCCGGTTTTCACCATTGTCAGCAGGCTCTTGCCCAATGACGTTTTTCGCCACGTGGTGTAGGCTTCACCCCGAGATAGCGGTATAATTGGTCGAAAGTGAGGTTGGCTGTCAGGTTGTGCGTATTGCCATTTTGCAGTGTATTGATGTCGTGATGTGCCAATTGCAACAGCGTTTGAGAACCCTCGTTGGTAATCGAAATCGCCTGAGTAGGTGTAATTAGCTCTCACAAACTGCAAGAATGGGAATTTACTCATTGGCAAATCGTAATTTAGCTGAAATTTAGAGAAGAAGTGGTCTGGCGTACCCCAAATCCCAGAAATCACTCCATATTTTTTTGGTTTTTGTCTACTCCCGAAATATCGCCGTTGTTGTCGTATAAGTAATAATTGCGAATTACACTATTATTCGTAGCGTTGAAATTCAATCGCAACGATTTTGTGAGATTGTAATTGATAGCGTATTGATGATTCATTACAAAATTGCGTTGTTGCAACTCTGGCAAAAGCCTTCTATGAAGCTTGAATTTACGCCCTCAAATTGCACATCGCGGAATAGCTGTTTGGTGAATGAACGATTCAAATCGCTGGTAAACATTACACTTGTAGGCAAAATATTCAGGTTGGTATCAGCCAGCCATTGCCAATAGCGTTTGCCTGCAAAGTATTTCACTTTTTCAGTGGTTCTACACTTGTAGGTTTGAAGGTATAGTTATACATAAAAGCCAGCGCGTACCTGCTGCTCATCTTCGTAGCGTAGTTCGTAGTCGCGGTGATTTTTCTCGTTATAAGCGTAGTTGAAAGTGAAGTTTTCGATGTTATAAATACGATTTTTCTGTCCTTCGGCAAGGTTTTTCTTTACGCCTATAAGGTTGATACTTCTTCGGGAAGTAAAGTCCTCAGCCTGTTCTTTGATGATTTCACGCTCACGAGCCGATTGCGCCACGCTTAGGCGGTCTTCAAGTTTGATGTCCTGATATACAGGGTCGTACTCGGGGGTGCTTCGTTTTTGCGACTGACTTAAGCCCAATGGTATCTGTACATTCCATTTTTTTAGGTAAAAGTTTTCCAGCGTTGATATTCATCATCACATCGTATTCTTGCGTGCCTTCCAAAGCGCGTTGGTTAGGGAGCTTGATCTACAGCTCCAAAGCCTACGGTATGCATACGCCCTGTAGCCGAAAGATTTATGAGTTCGGAAGCGTTAGCATCTAACGAACCTACAGCTGCTCAGCCGCCTTTGTTGTTTAATTCAGCTACTCGCAACTCGTTGAACCAGTATTCACCGCTCAAACCATTAATTTCCCGATACGTTCTTAATTCCCAACATCACAGATCGCACACTCCCCAATGAAGGATTACCCTTCACCACATAGCGGTTTTCGCCCATTTTGGTGAGGTGTGTTTCGCTTACCACATTGAAGTTGGCATCGTAATAGGTAACACGATCCAACGACTGGATTGCGAATGCTTATAGCTTTCAGTTTAGTAAGTACCTCCATAGGTATAGTCAGCTGGTTGAAATCAAGCGCGAAATAGCGTGCTCGGAAGTGCTACCAGCAGGGGTAACCTTCAGCGGTATTTCTACTTGGTAATAGTTGTCTTTAAAGTCTGTACCTATGCGCAAAAAGCTCACCGCTTGTCCATCGTTTTAGCGGGTGGTTTTTTTATAAGCCTCAGCGTGTACAAATAGCTTGATGTACTTATACTGGCGGAGGTCAAAACGCAAAGCTTTATATACGGCGCGGCTATCATTGTTTTCTAAGTTATCCACTATATACGAAAGTGCCTGTTCGTTTTGCTCTACCAGCGTATTATTCGTGTTGATACGCTCGCGGTTTACCCCTGGTGGCATACGATAAGGAATAGGCTGGCGCGTTTCGTTTTCTATCAAGTTTACCGAGTTGATTTCTACCCTTGTGCCGTCATCAGAAGGGTCGTCGTTATCACTGCTAAGCGTATAGTTGTAGTAGCGCCAGTCGCCACGCACCAAGTCGAGCGTTCCGAAACGCAATAGCATTTCTTGAGGGAAGCCCGTAAGGTACATACGCATATGCGTCATAGAGTTGATAATATCCAGCTTGTCGTTGTTAGGCACAGGGAAAGTAAAGCCCTCGCGCCACATAGCACCACTTTCAATCGGTATTTTGAACTGTATCCAGCGCGTAGATACTCGTCTTCCGTTAGGAGCTTCTACCGATACGGTACGTATGTCGTTCATATAAGGGTCGCTTGTAGTTATATTGGGCTTGATACGCACACGATACTCCAAGTAATTGTTGGTAGTGTTCATCGTGTAGTCTCCGTTGATATCTTCAGTGTCGGGTAGGGTAGTAGAGCCCCTGTTGGTATCACTGATGTTTACAGGCGAGTTACCCTTGTGTTCCGTTGTAATTGTAATAGCGGTTCATAATATTACCGCTGCGTGCCAAGAAGTATTGGTAATTATCTAATGCAGGGTCGTTGGGCGAAGTGGCTACGTTGTTGTTGTAAATACGCGCCTCTTCAGCATCAGTAAGCCCGTCCAGACCAATGTCTTGCAGCCCGCGATTGGTAGCACTATCGTCAAAAGCATATACAAGTGATTGTGCGGCAGGCACTTTACCCCAAGACGAAGTATTGATGCTAGACGATGAAGAGAGACCAGGTAATCCATTTTTCGTATTGTTTTCTACCATCGCGTAACACGTCTTCAGAAATGTTCCCCAAGTTGAACACCAAGTCGCCTGAACCGCTGTATTCTCCTGAATAGTAAGGATCCATTATCCAAAACTGCAAAAACTCTATATTGCTTTCCTGAAAGTCGGAATAGCTCATACTGCGCATTATGCCTCCCCACTTTTCGTCTTTGGTTTTAGTACCAAAATTGGGGTCGTTGTTGTAAGTACCCTTAGCGTTAGGATAATACGCCAAATCTAAGGTACTTTGCACTAATGATTGCCCTTGAGCTACCTGCTGTTGTGGGAATATTTCTTCAATAAAGATACGTCTGGTACTATTTTTGATATTTCATCACTGCTGATGTCGGAAGGTTTTTCGCCTGAATAGAAGATAGGGGTCTATCGTATACCACGATAGTTTAGCACGCCCGTAGCCATTTTTTGAGGTTGTCGGCATCGTCAGGAGCGTTTCCAAAAGTGTTTGAGGGCGCACTGCTATTTCTGCTGCCAGCTGCGCCAAATTCTAAAGGAGTACTTGCTAATTTCCACGCCAAAGGCGAGCGCATATCAATAGTGCTTTGCGCAGCCCTCAAAAGTCGTCTAAATACACTGTAGTTTCACCGTCAAAATCATCAGCCTTAGGAGTCCCCTGCCTTTAGGTAAGCAAATTCTCCTCGCACCGATAGATTGGAAGGGCATCGCTTTTTATTGTAGGCAAGCGGTTTACCCAACGCGTAAGGAAAGGCAATTCGGTAGAATAACTACCGCCAATGCCGAAAATGGTATTGTTTACCGATTCTTGTCCGTAGCTCGTTTTTGGGTAAAAGGTCGCTCACGCAAGTTTACAATAGCTCAGTTCATCACAAATTTATCGCTGAAATTTATGCTCTACATTCACTCCCCATAAAGCGAGTGGTTTGTCCCCGAAAATCAAGTTGTTTTTTCTAAAGATACTTGTATGGGCAGGTTACTTGCTTGTATGCTAGGATTTTGTGATTTCTACGGTTCCCGATTGGTAATCTACAAGGTAGTCTAATCCTTCCACCAGCACACGCCCTCCCGCAATTACGGTTACCGAACCTCGTGGCACGTTGAAAGCCCCCAGCGAAATCCCCTGCGCGAAGAAGCCTTATAGCGCCCCTTCATCACAAATTTGTTCTTTTTCACCGTCCATTTGCGCTTTGGGTTTTGGTGTTCTTGTACAGAGCGGTATACACATATTTCTGCTGATTGGCATTATAGCTTGCCGTTTGCCCGTACTGCGTTCCACCACCCAATGTGTTGTACAAAAACTCACCAAAAGGCTCTACTTTGGTAAAAATATCTTACCAAATTGCTCATCTACGGTAATCCCAGGTAGGAAGTCGAAGAAACCATCCCCCAGGTTGTGGGTCGTTGTATTTATTTTAAACGGTCGAAATTGAAAAGATTTAACAAGATGCGATCTTCCAAGCCCGTAGCTAGCCCGTATTGTTCACTTTCTCGATGTAATTGATAGGCGAAGGATTGGAGTAATAAATATTCATCCTAAAATCTTCTGCTGAAAGCTGTGCCGAACCTACCGAATAAACGTTTTTTCATCATCAAGTCCCAAATAGGGTCTTTTTACGTTTAGGCGGTTGCTTTTTAGCATTTTTAGCACCAAAAGGTTGTTGGTAATAGCATTGTTACCCAAAAGGGTTGTAGGAAGTAGCCGAAATCCCGTCATTGGCAAATTCGCCCACCTGATACACTTGGCTTCCGTAGGTATATTGGTGAGCCACTGCAATACCTCATCGGCACTAAAGTGCAGTACTTAGCGAGATGTAGCCTAATTTTTTATCTACTTTGTAATCAACGCCTTCTTCGAGCTTGCGGGCGTTTTCTATCACTGCGTAATCATACCCCTGACTCACGTAGGTGCTGTTGGTACCAAAACCTTGTTGCACAGTTGCCACATCGCGTATTGCCTGAGTAAGTACCAAACTGGGCTGTACCTATTTTTTGTAGGGTCGTATTTGTTGGCACTATTGGCAGGCATATTATTCACTGTAGTATTGAAGAAGCCAGTTCCTGCCTTATCTTTTAGGCGGCTGCGCACCAAGCGAGGTTCTCCTAAATCTTGCAAAGCCAATATGTTGCGTATATTACCCATACGGCTATTGCGGTTGGTTACCCACACCTCCAGACGCGTAATCTGCACTTTGCTATTGATAAACGGATAGTTTTCTAAAGCACGATCGTAGTTGTCTCGGGAAGAAATGTGCCAAAAAGAAGTTGCGGTTTTTCATCGTAGTCTAAAAGCAGAAAATTCAAATTCGGTAATAGTACCGCCACCTTGTGCGCTCACGGTTTTGCGTTCTGATTTTTTGTTCTGAGAAAACACTGGTGATAGTGGTACGACCAAATTTCAGCTCTGTTTTTACCCCCGAAGAGACTTTGCGAACCTGTAATCAGTGAGTTGGCTATAGGCATAGAAATGTTACCTAACTCTATTTTTCTGAAGTATATCGTCTTCGTCAGGTTCGTAATTTAGTTTGAAGATATTCTGAAAGTTGAATGAAGCCTGAGTATCGTATTGAGCGTTAAGGTCTAGCGCGTACCTATTTTTACCTGTAAGCTCCCAAGCTAATACGCTGCTCAAAATCTAAACCAAACGAACTGCGATAACGCGGACTAATGGCTGGGTTATCGTTGCGGGTATAGCGTACGCCAAAATCTAAGCCCACGCTACCGGTAGGTGTAAATTCTATGTTTTTTACCTCCGAAGATAGTTTCAAAGAAATCAGAATTGACGTATAGCTCGGGCAGCAAGTCGCGGCGAGCTTTCTTTTGGGCATTAGTTTCGGACTGGGTATTAGCTAGTGCCGTTAGTTTATCGGCGTAGTAATTGTGCATACGCTCGCGCATCACGAGTTTTTCATATTCTTCTACCGTTAGGAAAGCAGGCATACGAAGGTCGTATTTGCCTAATTTTTTTCGGTATATACATAGCGGTTGATTGTAGGGATTATAAGTGTATTTCTGAACGATAGAAGCGGGTTGTTGCAGCCCAATGGTAGGAATACCATTTTTACAACAGTTGCTGTTTGAGTGCCGCCTTGTGATGTAGTATTGCTTTGTGTAGTAACCTGTTGTGCTTGTATGCCGATACAAGCAGAAAAAAAGCTACTAATATTAATAATACGTAGTGCTTCATATATAACGCCTATAGTTTTACAAAATGCAAAAATACAAAAATAATTTTTGAATTATGGACTCTGAATTGTGAATTTCACCAATTTGCCAATTCCACCCACAAGCTAATGACTCATCATTTGCTATGTGAGCTGATTGAGTCCTTCTTTGATGAGTTCTTCTACCGATAGTTCTTGGGTAGCGGTACGGAGTACTTTATCTAATACTTTTTCAGCTTGTTTTTCGTACAAAACCTAATACCTCGAGTGCTGCAAGAGCTTCTTCTTTATTGCTGTGAATTATTGCGCTAGGTTCATCGGCGAGGTCTTGTAGTTTTAGCATTTTGTCTTTTCAGGTCGAGGACTACGTGTTGGGCTGTTTTAGCTCCTATACCCTTTACCGATTGTATGGTAGCTACATCGCCATTGATGATAGCACTTCGCACCTGTGCTGCCGTTAGTGCCGATAGCATCGTGCGTGCCGTGCCTGCACCTACCCCCGATACCGAAATCAGCAATACAAATACCTCACGCTCAGCTTTATTGGCAAAGCCATAAAGCGTGTGGGCATCTTCTTTTATCTGCAAATAAGTATATAGGCGCACGTTATCAGTACTTCCCAATGCCGAATAGGTATTGAGACTGATATTTACAAAATACCCCACACCGTGGCAATCTATTACCACATTGGTAGGGTTTTTCTCTACTAATTTTCCTTCTAAGTGTGTGATCATATTAGTGTTTAGTGACTTTGTACTAAAATTTGTATTACTTTTTCGTCACCTGCTTCGTTGATAATGCGTAACCAGTGTTTGCCTTTTGTTAGCACATACATTCATTCTCGTGGAAGGTGTCGGTAGTGCCCAAATGCTGATTGTCTAAATACCAAAATACCTTACCACTGCGGTTTGCTGCTTTGGCAACAAAAAGGCTGTAGTTTGCCTCCGAAATCTTTAGTAGTATAGATAATACTTTGGTGTTTGGGATAGATAAATGCCAATCCTTTTTGGGTAGTACCTTCGGTACAATCGAGGGCGGAAAAGGGGGCAGGCTGCGGTAGTGCATATGTTGTTGTTTGTAGTACCATTCCATTACAGGGGAAGTACAAACCACGCTTTGCTGTGCATCTCTTGCACCGATTGGCAATTAGCATTTACCTGATAGTTTTCGGAGGGGTCTAAATGTACTATTTTGTGATAAGGACATTGCCCTATTTCTTTAGGAGCAAGCGTACTGAAGATTGTTTTTTGGGGCATTCGGGTTTGGCTAAAAATCCGGAGTCTTCGCATACTGTTACTTTGCGCAAGTCGTCTAAGGGAGCTGTAAACCAAGTTGTGGAAGGCAATGCGCTAAATATGCGGAACATTACAGGGGCTGCATAGCTTGCGCCTGTTAGGGTAGGACGTCCTTCGCCGGTAGCATTACCCACCCATACCGCTACTACATATTCTGGGGGTAGCGCCTATTGCCCAAGCATCTTTATTACCAAAGCTGGTGCCTGTTTTCCAAGCGACTTTTCGTGCCGATTCGTAATACCGCCACGCCACATCATCGGTAGGGCGATTTACTTCTTTCATAGCATTGAACATTTCATACACAGCCCCTGCGCGCAGTGTTGGGAGCTCGTTAGTAGCCTTTCCAAAATCTATAGGCTCGCTTTCGTTTAGATAACGCAAAGGCTGAAATTCTTGGCTGCGGTAGTGCTGTTGGTGTGCAAAAACTTCGCTTAGCGAGGCGAGATTGGTATAAGCTTGTGCCAAATCCCACAAGTTACTTTCAGCCCCTCCTAAGATGATAGAAAGCCCGTAGTGGTCGGGGTGCTTATTGATGTTGCGCAAGCGCAATTGCTGTAACACATCGTAAAAGCGATACGTAGTAAACTGCTTTAGCAACCAAACAAAAAGGGATATTTGCGATTTAGCCAAAAGCACTATTAGCAGGCACAGCCCCTTCAAAACTATTGCTAAAATTCTGTGGTGAATAGCCGGCTATTTGTGTAGGAACATCGAGGGATGAGCTGTGTGGGTAGCAGTTCCCCTTCGTGTAGCATTGCGGCATACAACAGCGGTTTGAGTACACTACCTGTACTGCGCGGAGCGTGAATAATATCTACATCTTTTTGGTGATCGCTATCAGTAGGCGTATTGCCCACATAAGCTAATACCTTGCGAGTTTTTACCTCTACCACCAAAGCTGCCATATTGTAGATTTCACTTTGCGAATAATGAGTATAAAACCACTTACGATATTGTTTACCTTCTCTTGCAAATGGCTGTTGATAGTAGTGCTAAGGCGTTGTCCCCTGATGAGTTTTGCCAGCATAAGTAAGCAAGTGAGGGGTAATTTGTGGCACAGGATGGGGTTCGGTGGGTAAGGGGCTCTAAAAGTGCTAAATCGTAAGTATCTTGGTCGATGATGTTTTTTTAAGCGCAATTTTTGTAGTAAGGTATTGCGTTTTTTTCAGTAAGCGTTCTTGGTTTTTGCCAGGGAAGATGAGGCTAGGGGCATTGGGTAATACCGCTAAGGTAGCTGCTTGTGCCCACGACAGCTGATGAGGAGCCACCCCAAAATAACGCCACGAAGCCATTGGTAATCCTACCACATTCCCCCATAGGGAGCGTGCGAGGCATAGAAGCGAAGAATACTTTCTTTACTGTATTTAAACTCTAGGGCGTGTAGCCCATATCATTTCTATAATCTTTTTCAAAATAAGTGCGTTCTTGGTGTTCGCGAGCGATACGCACCACTTGCTGGGTGAGCGTACTCCTCCGCGTTTTATTCTTCCACTACCTATATTGCTCCATAGAGCTTTCCCCACCGAGATAGGGTTTACCCCCAATGGTAGTAAAAATAAGCATCTTCAAACTCTAATACTGACATTTTTGAAGCGGTAAGGCACACTATCGATTTGGGGAAACGCCATTGCCCATCGTTGGCTATTTTGGCAGCCAAGAGCTTGCCATCGCTACTCTCTAACACGGTACTATAAGGCAGTGGAAAAAGCTCGGAAGGTAAGAGGAAGATATACTACACCAATAGCCCCCACTTATAGCTGAAATAATGGGGTGCCGTCTGATTTTTCTGCTTGCAGAAAGAGCCTAACGTGTAAAATAGTTTCTTTATCATTCGTTTTTGATGATTACAAACTGCGCTTTAGAGCCTGTAGCCAATGCCCAATAGTTGCGAGCAATCACTTGGTTTTTCGTCTATTACCTGAAATTCGGCGGTATTGGGTCCGGCTTCACCCTGATTAAGCGCTAAAAATTCTATTTTATTAAACCCAGGTTTGAGTTTTTACAACAAAAACCCCCGAAATGTATTGGTAAGAAACACATCGCGTACCTGTTCTTCGTCATTTACAAATACACTGATACGATCGCCATCTACATCAGCATAGTCGCGGCAATACACAGTGATAGCGTTTCCATTGTTGACAAAATCCCCAAAAATTGGTCGCCTTTGGGCACTGGGCATCTTCTCTTTTATGGTCGTTCAGTTCGGTATAGTTGGGTTTGAATTCTATTTTTCGGTGCACTAAATTGCTTTTTTACCTGTAAAATCAATGGATTTTTCAGTTTGTTTCATAAACTGATTTTTCAGGTTGTTGAGGTTGTTTTTAGCAATGTAAAGGGATTGTTGGGAGCTTTTTAGTTGTAGCGTAGGGGGTAGGGCGGGCAATTCGGTGCGTTTTCTTGAGGTGCAATTGCAGGAATTTGTTTTTTTCTGCGTTTCAAAAGGTTGTGCTGCCACTTGCAGGCAGAAGAGCGATATAAGTATGAGAATGTATTTTGTCATTAGGGCGTTAGGGTTTAGTTTTTGTGGAATGATTATAGCTATTTGCTAAATCTTAAAAATAGTCTTGCAAAAACTTTTGCCAAAGGTGTTTAATCTTCACTGGGAAGAATTTTGAATTTTGAATTGGGCACAAGCTGCAAGCTTGCGCCAGCGAGGGACAGGCTCAGCAGGGGGTAAAGCAGAACCTACAAGCTCACACTCCCAGCGAACCTTGAGCGAAGGATGAGCGAAGGAAAGTCGGCGAGCTGGCGCAGCCGAGTATATGACGAAGGAAAGTCGGCGAGCTGGCACAGCCGAGTATGTGACGAAGGATAAAACTTTGTCAAACTCTGAAAGTTTGCCAAAGTGTGTGGCGCAATGGGAGTGGTGTATGAACTTTGTGAATTGGGCACAAGCTGCAAGCTTGCGCAGCGAGGGGATTTTTGTTCCCTAATTACTTTAAAACTACTTTAACAAAAGATTAACTATTTATAATTATTATCTATAATTCTTTTTTTGAGTAATTTTTGCCTGCAAAAAAATCGGTTTTCTGACTCATCAAAAATCGCTCTTTGACTCATCAAAATCGCTTCTCTAATTCAATGATGCCTATTGGGATTGAATTGATATGTGATGGGTTCTTGATTTATATTAATGACTAACGACTAAATAATTCTTATGAATAAAAACATTTTTATTAGCAGCTACAATTCTATTAGTAAGTTGCAACAACACTCCGAAACAGCAAGGTAATAATCCGCAGCAGCCGCCTCAATATCCTGTAATTACGGTAAAAAGAACGCAATACGGTATCTACTCTTTCTTATCCCTGTGAGTATAGAAGGTGTAGTGAATAGTCCGGTGCAAGCTAAAGTATCGGGGTATATAACTAAAGTGCTGGTAGATGAAGGACAAGCGGTAACACAAGGGCAAGCGATGTTTCAGCTAGAAACTCAAACTCTTAATCAATCGGCACAATCGGCAAAAGCGGCTGTAGATGCTGCCCAAGTGGAGGTAAACAAGCTGTTGCCATTAGTAGAGCAAAAATATCGTTAGCAAAGTGCAACTGGATACAGCTAAAGCTAATTTGCTGCGCGCTCAGGCTGCCTACAACGAGGTTGTAAGCAATATTGATTTTGCTGTAGTGAAAGCTCCCGTAAGTGGGGTGGTAGGTGCTATTAACTTCCGCGAAGGTGCTTTGGTAACGGCTAACAATACGGTACTTACTACCGTTTCGGATGTGAAAGATGTATATGCTTACTTTTCGATGAACGAAAAAGAGTACTTAAACTTTTTGGCTTCAGCTAAAGGAGCTAACATTACCGAAAAGCTGAAAAATTTGCCCGAAGTAAGTCTTGTAATGGCAAACGGGCAAGAATACTCTGAAAAAGGTAAAATACAAGCTGTAACAGGACAAATAGATGCTACCACAGGTAGTATACAATTCCGCGCTACTTTTTCCTAACCCTAATAGATTGCTTACTAATGGTAATAGTGGTATTGTGAAAATACCGCAATACTTCAACAACCAATTGGTAATACCTGAAGTGGCTACTTTTTGAACAACAAGGAAAAAGTATACGCTTATAAAGTAGTAGCTGATACTATTGTACCTGCTGTCATCACTCTAAAAAGACCGCGCTAATAACTATGCTGTAGTAAATAGTGGTTTGACTACTGGAGATGTCATATTAGTACAAGGGCTCAATACGCTGCGACAAGGTAGTAAACTTACGCCTAAACAAGTGGATATGGATAGTCTTGTAAAGGCTATACACCCTATATTTAGGGAATGAGGGAATTAGGAAATTGGGGAATTAGAAAATTAGAGAATTTGGAAATTTGGGAATTTGGAAATTAGAGAATTAGCAAATTAAATGATACAGAATATAAAAAGGATAATGGTGGTGGCTGCAATGGTGATCTTGCTTGCTGCTTGTGGGGCTCGCCAAACGTATGAGCCGCCTAAAATAGAAGAAAAAAACTTTTCCGCACGGATAATATTCCTGCGGATAGCTTGAGTACGGCGAGATGTGTCGTGGCGCGATATCTTTACCGATGCTACTTTGCAAGCTCATATAAACAAGGCTTTGAACAACAACCTTGATGTGCGGGTGGCTTTTACAAAACGTAAAATCGGCAAAAGTGTATTTGGCACAAAGCAAACACTCTTTTACCCTGTACTATCAGTGGGTGCGGACTATACGCGTAGCACTAACTCTATCAATGCGACAGGAGGGGTGGGCAATCGCTCTTATAACAACTTATGGGATATTACAGCGAACGCTTCGTGGGAAGCTGATATTTGGGAAAACTATCTGCTGAAAAACGAGCTACTTATGCTTCATACCTCGCTACTGCTGAAGCTCAAAAGGCTGTGCAATCGGAAGTGGTGGCTACACTGGCTACTGCTTACTACCAACTGCTGATGCTGGACGAACAAAAAGGTACTCGAACAAACAATTGCCTTTTAGAGAAAAGAGTTTGGCTACCACTAAACTGCTTAAAGATGCTGGTTCGGCTACTGAAGTAGCTGCCAAACAGATGGAGGCTTTGGTATACAATGCACAAGCTCAGCTTATCAGCATCAACAATAGTATATGGGCATTAGAAAATACTATTAGTGTGCTTTTGGGCGAAGCTCCTCACGCTATTGAGCGCACGACCCTTGCTGAACAGCAATTTCCTACAGACTTTAAAGAGGGCTACGAAGCTAAACTATTGCAAAATCGTCCTGATGTGGCACGTGCGGAACTGAATTTGCGCAATGCTTTTTGAACTTACTAATGCTGCTCGTGCCGCTTTCACCCAACGCTTACTCTTAGTGCTCGCGGCGGACTTAGTAGTACTGATTTGGAAACTTGGTTTTCACCCAAATCACTCTTTGCTAGCTTAGTAGCTGGATTGGCACAACCTATCTTGAACCACTGAAACAAATACGTACCCAATACGAGGTGCAAAAATAGCACAAGAAACGGCTTTGCTGAACTTCAAAAACATTGCTATCGGCTGGGAAAGAGGTTGCTGATGCTATGCAGCAATTTTCATCGCAAACTGACTATATCGCCTTGAAAACACAAGAGATGAAAGCTTACCAACAGGCTCAGATTATTCTGCAAAAAGCTGTTTTGATAGCGGTATGATTAATTATTTAGAAATTATCACTGCCGAAGTGAATCGGCTTAATGCTGAACTGAGTGTTGCTGAAGCGCAATTTACTCGTATGCAGTATGGCATTACTTTTGTATAAAGCCCTTGGAGGAGGGTGGAGATAATTTTTGAATTTTGAATTTTGAATTTTTGAATTGAGAATTTATGATAAAAACTTTATAAACAGACCGGTGCTATCGACGGTTATCTCTATACTGATAGTGATTTTTGGGACTATTGGGGATAAACTCGCTTCCGGTGTCGCAATATCCTGATATTGCACCTGTAACGGTATCGGTAAACGCTAGCTATGGTGGAGCTAATGCCGAAACGGTACTAAAATCGGTAGTGATACCTTTGGAAGAGCAAATCAATGGGGTGGAAAAATATGGACTATATCACCTCATCGGCATCTAATAACGGCTCGGCTAACATTACGGTTTACTTTAAAAACGGCACAGACCCTGACAACGCAGCGGTATTGGTGCAAAACCGCGTATCGTATGCGAACGCTATCCTTCCTGCCGAAGTGAAACAAGCGGGGGTAACGGTAGAAAAAAACGGAGGCTGGGCGGCTGATGTTTCTTACTTTCTTTTCTGAAAATCCTGAATACAACGAAACTTACTTAGAGAACTACTTAAATATCAATATTATCCCTGCTCTTAAAACGTATTTTCGGGGTGGGCGATGCTGATGAATTTGGTGGTAAAAACTACTCTATGCGGATATGGCTTGACCCTCAAAAACTACAAGCCTATAAACTGAATCCTACCGAAGTAACGGCAGCTATCTCGGCAGAGGCTTGGAAGCTGCGGCGGGTACGCTGGGGCAAAACAGCGGTAGTGCTTACGAATACACTATTAAATATAAAAGGAAAAATACAACAAGGTAGAAGAATCCGAAAATATCGTAATTAAAGCCCTTGACGGGGGCGTGTGCTTCACTTAAAGATGTGGCTGAGGTGGAGCTTGATGCACTTAGCTACTAAGTTTTTTCGGAAAGTAAAGGACGTGTGGCTGTAGCAATGGGTATTTCGCAAACTCCTGGTGCTAATGCCCACGCTGTGGTACAAAAACATTGAGAAATATCTCAAATCTATAGAAAAAGACCTGCCCGAAGGGATTACTTATTCTATCAACTTTAATGTGAATACCTTTTTGGACGCGGCTATTTCTAAGGTGGTTTCTACACTTTTAGAGGCTTTCCTTTTGGTGTTCTTGGTGGTATTTTTATTTTTACAAGATTTTCGCTCTACGCTTATTCCGGCGATTGCGGTGCCTGTATCTATCGTGGGTACCTTCTTCTTCCTCAACCTTTTTGGTTACTCTATCAATATGCTTACGCTCTTTGCCTTGGTACTTGCCATAGGTATAGTGGTAGATGATGCGATAGTAGTGGTAGAGGCGGTGCACGCCAAAAATGGAACATACTCACGAAAAAGCTAAACCTGCTACTATTTCGGCAATGAACGAAATTACAGGAGCTATTATTTCTATTACCCCTTGTAATGGCGGCGGTGTTTGTGCCCGTTACCTTTATAGAAGGAACTACAGGGGTGTTCTACAAACAGTTTGGGGTGACGCTTATTATTGCGATTGTTATTTCGGCAATAAACGCGCTTACCCTTAGCCCTGTGCTTTGCTCGCTTTTTCTTGAAACCTCACGGTGATAAGGCGTACGAAGAAAAAGTCGTGGTTGGGTAAATTTTTCTACAAGTTTAACGTAGCTTTTTAATGCAGCTACGCTTAAGTACGGACAAACTTTTACTTTCTTCTTGCGCCATAAATGGGTGACCTTAGTGCTTTTTGCTATTGCAGGGGGTGGTATTTACTTTGCCAATAAAAATATGCAAACGGGCTTTGTACCCCAATGAAGACCAAGGCTTTGTGCTAATGGACTTATCTATGATTCCTGGTGCCTCTATGGAACGGGTAGCAAATGAGATGCGCCAAGTGAGTAATGAACTGAACGATATTGAAGGGGTTGAGAACTTTACTTTTTGTGGTAGGGCGCGGTATGCTATCGGGAGCGGGTAGCAATAATGGTATGGGCTTTTTAAACTTAAACCTTTTTGAAGAGCGCGCCAAAGACCCTCAGCAAAGTATAGGGGCTATCATACAAAAAGCTTTTTATGATAACTTCTAAGGTAAAAGATGCTCAAATAGTGTTTTTCCAACCGCCAGCTGTATCGGGCTTTGGTATGGGTGCTGGGGTGTCGTTTAACCTACTGAACAAATCGGGGGCTGATGTAACTGAAATTAATAAAACGGCACAAGAGTTTATGGGAGCGCTTGATGCGCGCCCTGAAGTGAAGTACTCTAAAACATCATTCAATACGGACTACCCTCAGTATCAGTTGGATATAAACGTAGAGCGCGCTATGCAGTCAGGGGGTATCGGTGAGCACCGTACTCTCTACCTTGCAAAATTATATGGGGGATATTACGCTACTGACTTTACTCTCTACGGAAACAATATGGGGTAATGGTGCAAACGCTTCCTGAAGCTCGTAAAAATGTGAATAGCCCTCAGCGGTATGTTTGTGCGTACTGCTAATGGTGAAATGGCGCCTCTTTCGGAATACGTAAGTTTGAAACGCGTGTTTGGTCCTCAGGCTATTAGTCGTTATAACCTTTTATACTTCGGTGGATATTTCGGCTGCTAACAACGAAGGTTATAGTACCGGTGATGTAGTGAAAGCGGTGCAAGAAGTTGCTGCCCAAACGCTAAATGCTAACTACGGTATTGACTTTACGGGACTTACTCGTGAGGAACAAAATGCGGGATCACAAACGATAATTATCTTTATACTCAGTTTGGTGTTTACATACTTTATCCTTTTCGGCACAATACGAAAGTTACTTATTGCCGCTATCGGTACTGATGTCGTTGCCTTTTTGGTATTTTTGGAGCGTATTTTTGGTCAGTGGTTGTTTGGATTGGAAAAACAATATTTACTTCCAGATTTCGCTGATAATGCTCATCGGTCTTTTGGCAAAGAATGCTATTTTTGATAGTAGAATTTGCGGTGCAACGTAGGCGAATGGGTGAAAGTCTCCTAAAGCGGCGATAAATGCGGCAATGGCGCGTTTGCGTCCTATCTTGATGACTTCTTTTGCTTTTTATCGTTGGTTTGTTGCCGCTGGTGTTTGCTACGGGTGTGGGTGCTGCTGGTAACCGCTCGGTAGCTACGGGGGCAACTGTGGGTCAGCTGATAGGTACTTTCTTTGGCTTGATAGTGATACCTGTGCTTTTTTGTGATTTTCCAAGACTTGCAAGAGCGTATTTCGGGGAAACCTAAAAAGATGAGATATTTGCGACTCCTACGGAGGAATTTTAATTGTGAATTTTGAATTATGAATTTTTGAATTATGAATTGGGCACAAGCTGCAAGCCGGGTAGGGGCGATTGGCAAATCGCCCTCTAAAATGCGCCACACACTTTGGCAAACTTTCAGAGTTTGCCAAAGTTTTACTAATCCTCACCCCCATGAATTATGAATTGGGCACAAGCTGCAAGCTTGCGCCAGCGAGCGAACCTTGAGCGAAGGATGAGCGAAGGATGAGCGAAGGTTGAGCGAAGGAAAGTCAGCGAGCTGGCGCAGCTGGGTATGTGAACGAAGGAGAATTTTGAATTGGGCACAAGCTACAAGCTTGCGCCAGCGAGGGAATTTTAGATTCTGAATTTTTGAATTGGTGGAAGGGAGTTAATTCTGAATTTTTGAATTGGCAGAAAAAAAGTGTGAAAATATTTGGCTGATTGAAAAATGTTACTACTTTTGTGGCTTGAAATAAATTGTTTTATTTACGACTGAAAATATTATTTAAATTCTAACAAACCAGATGAATTATCTAACGATGAAAAAGGAATTTACTTACAGTAATACTCTTGATTATAAGCACTTTAGGTGTGATGGAGTATGCTGTTGGACAAACGTTGCCTAAAGGCGAGTATATTGCGCCAAGTGGGCTGTGGAACAGGAGCTGATGCTGGTAAAGCAGAGGTGATTGTGACTGTAGACCAAGATAATACGAGTAATTATATGTATGATTTTGGTAATGGTTATAGCTCAAGTAATAGGGCTTGGCTTGACCCAGGTACTCGCACTATAGCTGTGCGTCGTAATGATAACAAACAATATAGTGTTACTATTACAATACCTGGCAGAACAGCTACTCCTACTATTACCCCTATAATTACTTATACTTGCAATACTGCTGATGTACGTTTGACAAACGACCAAGGTACTTATAACTATACCTATGTGTATAATGGGCAAACACAAGGAAATCCTTATTTTAGAAATTTATCAGTAGGACAACATACTATAACGGTAAAATATACTCCTGCTCCTTCAGCAGTAAATAAAAACAATTGTATTTTATGATGATTTTGGGGTGAAAGATGCTAATAGTCCTCAAAAATCAGTAAGTAGCCCTTATGTAAATAAAGGTGTGTACTTTGACCCTCTTGATGGAACAGGTATACAGAGACGCCCTATAGACAATGCTACACGAAGCAATGACTTGAAGGTAGACTCTTCGTATGGTATTATTACTACTGCAGATATTTCGTTTTTGAACAGTGCTTATTGGTGGTACGTGTGTAACGACAAGGATGGAAATCCCTAATGGTCGTTTTTATGGTATAATGCGAATATTACTGATGCCGAAAATGCTACTTTTTAAAAAAAGAACGTGGCGTACAAGCGCCAAGCTACTATACAACCAGGTAAGCCTGTGCAATTTTTCTGCCTATGTATATAACCCTGTAAAAAAATACAATAACAAACGACCAACGCGTACGAGTTCAGTTGCAGATTTTTTTAGAACTGAAGCTGATGCGATGAATAATACCAACCCTATTTATACTAACGATAATTATTCTTACCATCGGTGGCTACCTAAAAATAATACAACAGGTAACGACTGGATGGGGATGGAAGTTACTGCTAATACGTTGCCAAGCGATACTGCTCTTTTGGTTTTGTAGTACGCTTTGATGCACCTGGTGCTTCAGGGAATGATATAGCGATTGATAATATTTCGGTAACTCAGCCTGCAGATACTTGCGAAAACTCTATAGATGTAGCAGTGAATGTAGCGAGCAATACTAATACTTTTTTTCTACTACAATAAGTTATGCTACTTGTAATGCTACTACGGGTATAGTAACCGTAAATGCTTCGAATACTACTGATTACGATTATACTTATAGTTTAGATGGACAAGCAGCTCAGACTAATAAGGTATTTAATGGGGGTAACCCCAGGGGTACATACAATAACAGTAAATGCTACGCCTAAAGGTTCTAAAAATACTCTTTAAGGAAGATTTTGGTTCCGGAGCTCCTTATAGGCTGCCTACTTCGGTAGTGCCTGCTAATTTTGTGTGTCGTGACCAGATGATAGCTACCCTGCGGATATATTACCAGAGGGCATTATCAAGTTGCCAATCAAAGTAACCTTACACCTTCTATGGCATGGAATTGGCGCACACCTAAAGACCATACTGATAGTAGTAACCCGCAAGGGCGTTACTTAGCTTTTTAATTACAGAGCTAATGCTAATAAGGTATTCTACCAACAAGATATAAAAGTAGAACGCAATAAACTTATTACTGTTGAATTTTTACATATATAACCTTAATAAAAGCACTGGAACTGGGTTATCCTAAAATAGAAGTTCGTTCTGAAGACCTTGATATTCATAATGATATTAACTCATTTAGTTTTGTGCCTACTACAGGTAATGTGAATGATACCGACTGGAGAAAGTGTACATTTACCTTTACATCTGTTGTGGGTGATAAATTAGAATGAAATTTATCAATCTTGAAGGCTCTGAAGGTTCTAACGATTTTGCGATAGATGATATTCTTGTTACACAAGCTTATGAGGCTTGTACAACAACAATTACAACTACTGTAACAGCGCAGATAACTGGTGCGTTTGCAGGGGTTACGAAATTGATAGGTTGTGGTGCTGGAGCTAATGCTGATAAGGCTGAAGTGCAAGTTACTAACGTGGTTGGTAATGGCAATTACGAATATCAATTTGGTACAGGTGGTACTTGGCAAACAAAGCAATACAAGTTGGTTGCCTGCGGGTAGCCATACTGTATTGGTGCGCAATGCTAATGCTATGGGTTGTACTTATACTATGACCGTAGTTGTGCCTGCTAAAAGTGAACCTGTCGTAAAAAAACAGAGGTGTTCTACGGCTGCGATGGTAAACCTACGCTACAAGTAGGCGTACAAAGCCCTGTAAATGAACATACTTACCTTTATAAATTGGATAATGGTGCCTTTACAGCAACTAGTCTTTTTGCAAATGTTAGTTCAGGTACTCATACTGTTACAGTTAAATATAAAGAAAAAGAAGCGCTTACGCCTGTTACTATCTTTTAAAAGAAGACTTTGGTTCAGGGGCTGCTATTTGTCCTTCTGCAGAAGTTACTTCTTGGACTTGCCAAATAGGTTATCTACACGATGATAAAGCTGCAATTACTAATAGTAATCAGCTACTTATAGTTTCTGGATGGCGCTGGACAGTTCCTCAGGATCGTTCTTCTTCGGGGAATGATGCTAATGGTAGATATTTTGCGATTAATTACGGAGGAATGTTCAATGGTAAGCCTTTTTATACTCGTACAATAGAAGGTATAGATACTACTAAAAAGGTACATTTTGAATTTTACGCATTCAACCTTATCAATCGTGTTGCTACCACTTATCCTAATATAGATGTTATTTTTGAGGATACTTCGGGTAACCATATTTATACGTATAATACGGGTAATATTACCAAATCGACTGCAGTTTGGGATTGGAGAGGATTTTCGTTCTCATTCGACCCTCTTGGGCATACTAAATTGGTAGTGAAGTTTAAAGATAGGACAGAAGCTCACGGTGATGATGACTTTGCTATTGATGATATTTATGCTTACCAAATGTTTGAAACTAAGGGTTGTGAACAAGAGGTGAGAACTACTACTGCAGCAATAGTACCTAATTTGTTGCCCAGCCTAACAGTATCGGCTACTTATAATTGTACTAACAATACGGCTGATATAGCTATAATAGGAACTCCTACAGCTACTTATAAATTTGTACAATATACAAAACAAGGTTCTACCCTCAGGTATCTAATGCGTTTTCTAACTTATCATTAGGGTACTTATACCTTTACGGTTGATTATCAGCCAGCAATAGGAGCTACTTTTACAGTGCTTTATGAAGACTTTGGAGCAGGGAATGATGCGGTTATAAGTCCTTATACAGGTAAGAACTTGTATTTTAGTAATCAGAAGAATGAGAGCTATATAGCAGTAAATGGAGAGGCAAAGGGCGTAAACACACTCCTAATACTATTTTTGGAGGAATATGAATATACTATAGTAAAAAGCTCTTTTTCCCTGTTAGTTCTTCGTGGAATGTTCCTATAGATAGGAGTGGCAATGCTAATGGTAGGAAACTATTTGTGAATCCTACGACTATGACGCAACAAGACTTGTACTTGCGACAAGTATCGGTATTGCCTAACAAATCGTTGAAGTTTTTCGACACAATTCTTCAATTTGCTAAAAAGTGCAGGGAACAGAACCTATTGTACAATTGGCTGTTTACGATAAAGAAGGAGGTAACCTAATTAGCCAGACATCGCCATATGCTGTGCCACATTCAACAAATGGTAATGATTGGCATCAACAATTGTTGACACTTACAGATAGCCAAGTAGGAGCTCGCACTTCGTTGTATGTAGTGGTTAGAATGTTGAGCACTATACCAGGAGGACACGACTTGGCGATAGATGATATTTTTGGTAACACAAAGTCTTGCAACTTGTTCGGCTACCGTTACGGCTACGGTACAAAGTGGGGTAACGCGTGCGTTTGCGGGGGTTACGAAGCTGATAGGTTGTGGTACAGGGCTAAAATGCTAATAAGGCTGAAGTGCAGGTTACTAATATAGAAGGAGGAACAGCTCCTTACGAGTATCAATTTGGTACGGGCGCTAGTTGGGTAGCGAGCAATACGGGCTGGCTTGATGCGGGTACGCATACGGTTTCGGTACGCAATGCGGGTAGCATAGGCTGTGTGTATAGTATGAGCGTAACTGTACCTACAGCTTTGGCAGCACCTGTGATAAAAACAGAGGTGTTCTACGGCTGCGATGGCAAACCTACGCTACAAGTAGGAGTACAAAGCCCTGTAAATGAACTTACTTATCTTTATAAATTAGATAGTGGAGCCTTTACAACTACTAGTGTTTTTGCAAATGTTAGTAGCGGTACACACCAAGTGAGTGTGAAATACAGCTATCGTGAGATTTCTTCACCTTATATTTTTGATGAAAGAAGATTTTGGTAAAGGAGCTCCTATGGCATTGCCGGGAATAGTACCTTCTACTTGGCAACACCAACCAGCTAATGGTGGTACACAAGCCTTAGATTGTTTGCACGAGGGCAAATATACAGTAGCTCCACAAAGTAAGGTAATTACTTGTGCGGGTTGGTGCTGGACTATTCCTAAAGATCATACTTCTAATGGTACCGATGCTACAGGACGTTGTTACGCAATGAACGTAGGGAGGAGCAACACCAGGACAGGTCTTCTATTATAAAGATGTAGATAATATAAAACCTAATCGTCCTGTAAAAATATGAAATGTATTTGGCTAACTTACTAAATACCTCGTGTCCAGCTCATCCAACATCTATAGATGCAAATATACAAATTAAGATTATAGATAAAAATACTTCGGCAGTATTGGATACTCAATCTACAGGTCATTTACCACGAGCTGCCAATGATTTTTGCTTGGCAGAAATATGAAGGAACTCTAAACCCAGGTAATGCGACATCTATACGTATACAATTTATAGATTTAGAAGCAGGCTATAGTGGTAACGACTTTGCGATAGATGATATTACTGTGTACCAAGATCCTGATACTTGTGGGCAAGTGGTATCTATAACACAAAATATTACTGATAATCCTGTGGGGGTAGCTAGTTTTTACAGCAGCTCAATTGGGTTGTGGTGCTACTAATGGTACGGTAGTGGTAACGGCTTCGCCTACTACAGGTTATGTTTATACTTATACATTGCAAGGCGGTACGGCTACCAATGTAAATACTTTTAGGAATTTATCGTTTGGTACTCATACCTTTACTATCAACTATGCGCCTGTAACTAATACGCTTGTATTGCTAAATGAAGATTTTGGTGAAGGTACTGATGCTGTGAAGAGTCCTTATGTAGGTAAGAACTTGTATTTCAATGAGAATACACTTTCTGCTTATACGGCTTATAACGCTAATAAGCAAAGTATAAATCACCTTGCTAATACTGCTCTTATGGTAGGTGAATATACCATTGCGAGCAATATGGTAAAAACTTAGCTACGATTGGACAGTGCCAACAGACCGCTCAGGAAAAGCAAATGGTAGGAAACTATTTATAGATGGTACTGTAAGTGTTCCTGAACAAGAGATATACACACGTGAAGTAAGTATAGCACCGAATTTGCCACTTACTTTTACTACTGATTTTTATAATTTAGTACATAATGCGTCAGTACCTTCGGCTAACAATCCGAAGGTGAATATAACTACTATGAGGTGAAGCATCGTATAAGAACGGCGGTGTGCCATTGGCACAATCGCCTATAGAAGAAATTGTTGTCGGTGGGTAATCAGTGGAAAACGCATACACTTACTCTTACAGCTGCTGATGTAGGGGCACGTACTCGAATATATGCAGTAGTGAAGATGCATAGTGTGATAAATTCTGGTCTGATTTGACAATTGATAATATTCGCATTACGCAGTCTATAGGGTTGTGAGGCTACTGTTACAGCTACTGTACTACCTGGTGTAACGCGTGCGTTTGCAGGAGTTACTCAATTGATAGGGTTGTGGCACTGAAGAGAATGCTGATAAGGCACAAGTGCGAGTATCAAACGTTGAAGGAGGAACAGCTCCTTATGAATATCAATTTGGTGTAGGGGAAGCTTGGGTAACTACCAACACAATGTGGTTGGAAGCGGGTACTTATACCGTATCGGTGCGAAGCAATGGAGGCTTAGGTTGTGTGTTTAGCACTAAGTTGGTAGTACCAGCTAGATTGACGACACCTACCTTATCGATGGATGTACAATACGATTGCGAAGGCAAGAGATTCTTACCTTAGGGGTTGTAGATGCAGATCCGAACTTGCAGTATTGGTTTAGCCTAAATGGTAGTGCTTATACAACTACTTATATGTTTACGGGCTTAACGAGTGGTACGCACCTTGTGAGCGTGAAATACGATTATATTACCTCACCACAACCAGTGTTGTTGTTTAAAGACGACTTTGGCAACGGAGGTCCTACAGCATTGCCAGGTCCTGCAAGTGATTATGGCTTGACCCTATGGTACAACCTATCCTATAGGGGCTGGCTTCTACCAAATAGTGAGCCAAGCACAAGCACCTAGTTATTGGAAATTAGTAACACCTTTTTAATACTTGTGCAATACGTACTGGAGACCCCTTATATGACCGTTGGGTATCGGTGTACGACCATACATCAGGAGGTACAGATGGTACAGGACGTTTCTATATGTCGGACTTTAGAGGTACTCAAGCCGATGGCGATTTGTTCTACAAACGCGAAGTGAGCGTGTTGCCAGGATCAGATATTAACTATGAGTTCTATGCACTCAACTTGTTCCGCAACGATCATACTACTTCACCTTGGGGGCATGGAGAGGCTTTGAAACCTAATGTGGTGGTACGCTTAGTAGCCCCTAATGGTACCGTAGTAGCAAGTACTACTACAGGCGAGATACCAAATTCGGTTTGTGCAACTAACTTAGCTGATAACTTAAACAACTGGCGCAAATACGAAGGCAAGCTAAACGTGGGTACTTATACTAAACTGACGGTAGAAATCAGGTCGGTGGGTAGTGCGCCACACGGATGGGGTAATGATATGGCATTGGATGACATTACGGTAAATATGATACCTAAGTCGTGCGGTCAGTATTATACAACCGATAAGGATGTAGTAGCATTGGAGCGTGTATTGCCACAATTTACAGTGAGCAGGACGATAGATTGTGCTACGGGCAAAGGCGGTTTTGTAGTAACGCCTACTCTCACCACAGGCTATACTTATACATATACTTTGGGTAGCACTACTGTTACGGGTACTATAGCTACCTTTTACAGGACTTAGCTTTAGTGATACTACTCATACTATTACGATAGCGTATCAAACATCGAGCAAGACTATAACAGTACTGAAAGAAGATTTTTGGTACAGGAACAAGCGCAGTGAAGAATGCGTATGTAGGCAAAGACTTGTATTTCAACAATAATACAACAGGCGCTTATACGGCTTATAATGGTAGAGGACAATCGCGAGCACACGCGGCAGGAGCTATGCTTGCAGTAGATGAATATACAGTAGTTAATGCATTGAGTTTGCATACCCCTGATTGGCGTAGTCCTTCGGATAAATCGGGAGATGCGAATGGTAGAAAAGCTTTATGTAGATGGTTCGGCATCAGCGATTAAGCAAGATATATATACGCGTAAGCTATCGGTACGTCCTAATACAGCACTTACCTTTACAGCTGATTTTTACAACTTGGTACAAGCAGATTTGGTACTTCCAGCTAATAATACGGCAGCTAACTATCCACAAGTACAATTGCGGTTATACGAAAAGTGAAACGGCTTATAATGCACCAGGAGCTACACCTATACATTCAGATAATATATATGCTGTAACACCAGCTACAAGTTTGAATGATTGGCGTACGAGGTCGATAACTCTTACAGATACTCAGGTAGGAGGTAGAACAGAGTTTTTACGCTGTAATACGTATGCATAATGTAATAAATGCAGGACACGACTTGGTAGTGGATAACATTATAGTTACACAAGAGTTGCCTGCGTGTGTGGTAACACTTACGGCTACGCTTACTAACGAGGGCTTGCGTACGCCTACCCTAAGTGTACCCACTGATATAGATATTTTTATGTGTATCGGCAACTGCTACAACTGCAGTGGCTAACTGGATAGCGCAAGCTACGGCTACAGATACTAACTGCGATGTAGCGGCAGCCGTAACAGCTACTTACACCTATACAGGTAGCTTATGCAATGCAGGTAGTGTAACGGTAACCTTTACAGCAACAGGTACTTTTGGTAATATTACTACTAAAACGGCAGTGATAAACTTTATAAAAACTCCTCTTGTTGTTACCCCCAACGGTATTGCAAGTGCCCGATAACACTACGGGCGGCACTACCAGCAGTGTAATACCTAATATCACTTTGGGAGGGTAACCAGCCCAAGTGTAAATTCGGTAACGATAACCTTTAGCGGTTTGCCATCGGGGGTAACCAGCACAACAGGAGGACGCTTGGTAGTAGCACCCTAATACACCAGCGGGTGTACATAGCATTAGCTATAGGGTGTGTGAAGTTGCTAACAGCAACAACTGCAAGACGGTAACCTCTACCCTTATCATAGGAGCGGCAACGCCTACGGTGGGTGCTAATACGTTTACTGCTACAACCAATACCCGTACAGTAATACCAGGGGTAATAGGTAATATACTTACGGGAGCTACCGTAGGTACACGTACTGCGACCGCAGGTGTGGGCGGTAATGTAAGTATTACGCTTACTCATACGCCTACAACGCCTAATGCGCCACAAATAGACCCAGCGACAGGTAGTGTAACGGTAGTAGTAATACGCCAGCAGGAGTATATACTATAGGTTATCAGCTATGCAGCTCGCCCTATTCATTGCCAAGCTGCTGTGGCTACGATTACAGTACCACAAATAAAACCTTATATACCTGCAGCTACGATTACCCATAGTGGTACAGCGACCACTACACGTAGTATATTTGTGGGAGGACACGTAAATGGAGGTACACAATCGCCAACAGTAGGGGCAGGAGGTTCGGTAAGTATAGGTAATATAGTGAATCCGACCCCTGCAACACCAGGGGCTTCGGTACCCTATCTTACTCCTAATACAGGGGGTGATAACTGTACCACCGACAACGCCCTAATGGAGTGTATACTATCAGCTACCAAGTATGTACAACTGCTACGCCAACAAGTTGTGTAACAGGTACTACTACTATAACCGTAGCGAATGTAACGCCAACAGTAACCGCTGACAACTTTACGGCTAATACCAATACACGTACTACAGTACCAGGTGTTATAGGAAATGTATTGACCAATGACCGCGTAGGTACTCGTTCGGCAACAGCAGGCACAGGAGGAAATGTAACTATCAATATCACTCATACGCCAACTACGCCAAATGCACCGGTATTGAATCCAGCTACAGGTAGTGTAACGGTGAGTGGTAATACCCCGCAGGAGTATATACTATTAGTGTACAGGTGTGCAACGGTTTCAGCTGTACGCCTACCAATGTGGTAGTAACTGTACCACAATTGCAACCTAATGTGCCGAATGTGACCATTACCCATAGCGGTACAGCAACCACTACAAGAAATGTATTGGATGGCGGTACAGTGAACGGCGGCAATCAGTCGGCAACTGTAACGGGTTCTAACCCAACGGTACAAATTACAGTAACATCAAGTCCGACAGGTTCAGTAGTACCACGCTTAGACCCATCAACAGGAATAGTAACGGTACCACCGACAACACCTAACGGAGTATATACTATTAGTTACAATATTTGTACGACTGCAACGCCAACAAGCTGTGTAAGCAGAACAACAACTATAATAGTAGGTAATGTAACACCAACAGTTACTCCAGATGATGTAACAGCGAGTGTAACAACTAACAGCGTAGTACCAGGTACTATAGGTAACATCTTGACCAATGATACTATAGGCGGTGCTTCGGTAACAACCAATGAAGTAACGATACGCGTAACTCATACGCCAACTACGCCAAATGCACCGGTATTGAATCCAGCGACAGGTAGTGTAACGGTGAGTGGTAATACGCCAGCAGGAGTATACACTATTGGTTACGAAGTGTGCAATGGTGCTAAGTGCGCTACAGGTACTGTAACGGTAACTGTACCACAATTGTTGCCAAATGTTCCAACGGTGAGCATTACTCATAGCGGTACAGCAACCACTACAAGGAATATATTGGACGGCGGTACGGTGAACGGCGGCAGTCAGTCGGCAACTGTAACGGGCTCTAACCCAACGGTACAAATTACGGTAACATCAAGTCCGACAGGTTCGGTAGTACCAAGATTAGACCCATCAACAGGAATAGTACAGGTACCACCTACAACGCCTAACGGAGTATATACTATCAGCTACAATGTATGTACAACTGCAACGCCAACAAGCTGTGTAAGCAGGACAACAGCTATAATAGTAGCAGTGCGACAACAACAACGCCAACAGTTACTCCAGATGATGTAACAGCGAGTGTAACTACTAACAGCGTAGTACCAGGCACTATAGGTAATATATTGACTAACGATACGCGTAGGTAGTGCTTCGGCAACAGCAGGCTAGGATGAAATGTAACCATAGAGTTACTCATACACCGACTACGCCAAATGCACCGGTATTGAATCCAGCAACAGGTAGTGTAACGGTGAGTGGTAATACACCAGCAGGAGTATACACTATTGGTTACGAAGTGTGCAATGGTGCTAACTGCGCTACAGGTACTGTAACGGTAACTGTACCACAATTGTTGCCAAATGTTCCAACAGTGAGCATTACTCATAGCGGTACAGCAACTACTACAAGGAATGTATTGGACGGCGGTACGGTGAACGGCGGCAGTCAGTCGGCAACTGTAACGGGGGCCTAACCCAACGGTACAAAATTACAGTAACATCAAGTCCGACAGGTTCGGTAGTACCAAGATTAGACCCATCAACAGGAATAGTACACGGTACCACCTGACAACGCCCTAACGGAGTTTATACTATCAGCTACCAAGTATTTGTACAACTGCAACGCCAACAAGCTGTGTAAGCAGACGGGACAACTGTAGGTAATAGCAGTGCGACAACAGCAACGCCAACAGTTACTCCAGATGATGTAACAGCGAGTGTAACTACTAACAGCGTAGTACCAGGCACTATAGGTAACATCTTGACCAGTGAGGTACTAGTTCGGCGACTTCGGTACAGGACGAAAAGTAACCATAGCGTAACTCATACACCGACTACGCCAAATGCACCGGTATTGAATCCAGCGACAGGTAGTGTAACGGTGAGTGGTAATACGCCCAGCAGGAGTATACACTATTGGTTACGAAGTGTGCAATGGTGCTAACTGCGCTACAGGTACTGTAACGGTAACTGTACCACAATTGTTGCCAAATGTTCCAACAGTGAGCATTACTCATAGCGGTACAGCAACCACCACAAGGAATGTATTGGACGGTGCTACGGTGAACGGCGGCAGTCAGTCGGCTACTGTAACGGGCTCTAACCCAACGAGTACAAATTACAGTAACATCAAGTCCGACAGGTTCAGTAGTACCAAGATTAGACCCATCAACAGGAATAGTAACGGTACCACCGACAACACCTAACGGAGTATATACTATTAGTTACAATATTTGTACAACTGCAACGCCAACAAGCTGTGTAAGCAGAACAACGGTAATAACTGTAGGCAATAGCAGTGCGACAACAACAACGCCAACAGTTACTCCAGATGATGTAACAGCGAGTGTAACAACTAACAGCGTAGTACCAGGCACTATAGGTAACATATTGACTAATGACCGCGTAGGTACTGGTTCGGCAACTGCAGGTACAGGAGGAAATGTAACTATTAGAGTTACTCATACACCGACTACGCCAAATGCACCGGTATTGCATCCAGCGACAGGTAGTGTAACGGTGAGTGGTAATACGCCAGCAGGAGTATACACTATCAGTTACGAAGTGTGCAATGGTGCTAACTGCGCTACAGGTACTGTAACGGTAACTGTACCACAATTGTTGCCAAATGTACCGAATGTGAGCATCACCCATAGCGGTACAGCAACCACTACAAGGAATATATTGGACGGTGCTACGGTGAACGGCGGCAGTCAGTCGGCTACTGTAACGGGCTCTAACCCAACAGTACAAATTACAGTAACATCGAGTCCGACAGGTTCAGTAGTACCACGCTTAGACCCATCAACAGGAATAGTAACGGTACCACCGACAACACCTAACGGAGTGTATACTATTAGTTATAGCGTTTGTACTACTGCAACGCCAACAAGCTGTGTAAGCAGGACAACAGTAATAACTGTAGGCAATAGTAGTGCGACTACAACAACGCCGACAGTTACTCCAGATGATGTAACAGCGAGTGTAACTACTAGCGGCGTAGTACCAGGTACTATAGGTAACATCTTGACTAATGACCGCGTAGGTACTGGTTCGGCAACTGCAGGCACAGGAGGAAATGTAACTATTAGAGTTACTCATACACCGACTACGCCAAATGCACCGGTATTGAATCCAGCGACAGGTAGTGTAACGGTGAGTGGTAATACGCCAGCAGGAGTATACACTATTGGTTACGAAGTGTGCAATGGTGCTAAGTGCGCTACAGGTACTGTAACGGTAACTGTACCACAATTGTTGCCAAATGTTCCGAAATGTGAGCATCACCCATAGCGGTACAGCAACCACTACAAGAAAATGTATTGGACGGCGGTACAGTGAATGGCGGCAGTCAGTCGGCTACCGTAACGGGCTCTAAACCCAACGGTACAAATTACAGTAACATCGACCCCAACAGGTTCGGTAGTACCACGATTAGACCCATCGACAGGAATAGTAACGGTACCACCTACAACGCCCTAATGGAGTGTATACTATCAGTTATAGCATTTGTACAACTGCAACGCCAACAAGCTGTGTAAGCAGAACAACAACGATAATAGTAGGTGATGCAACACCGACAATCACAGTACCCGGATGATGTAACAGCGAGTGTAACAACAAGCGGCGTAGTGCCAGGTGTAATTGGTAATATCTTGACCAATGACAACGTAGGGTAGGAGCTTCGGCAACAGCACCAATGAAGTAACGATACGCGTAACTCATACGCCGACTACGCCAAATGCGCCGGTATTGCATCCATCGACAGGTAGTGTAACGGTGAGTGGAAATACACCAGCAGGAGTATACACTATTAGTTACGAAGTGTGCAATGGTGCTAACTGCGCTACAGGTACTGTAACGGTAACTGTACCACAATTGTTGCCAAATGTTCCAAATGTGACCATTACCCATAGCGGTACAGCAACCACTACAAGAAATGTATTGGACGGTGCTACAGTGAATGGCGGCAGTCAGTCGGCAACCGTAACGGGCGCTAACCCAACGGTACAAATTACGGTAACATCGACCCCAACAGGTTCAGTAGTGCCAAGATTAGACCCATCGACAGGAATAGTAACGGTACCACCTACAACGCCTAACGGAGTGTATACTATTAGTTACAATGTTTGTACAACAGCAACGCCAACAAGCTGTGTAAGCAGAACAACAACGATAATAGTAGGTGATGTAACACCGACTATTGTAATTACACCAGATAGTTTTGTGGTATCGAGTACAAGTACGCGTACTACCCCAAGTGTATTTGATAATGACCGCATAGTAGATGCTAACGGCAACACACATAGTGTAACCAGCAGTACGGTAACTATCAGTACGCAAACGGTAACAACAAATGCAAGTGGTAATACGGTAACGCCAACAATCAACCCTGATGGTACGATAACGATACCAGAAGGTTTGAGACCTGGTAACTATACAATTACTTACCAATTGTGTACAACTACAACGCCAACGACTTGTGCTAATGGTACGGTAACCTTTACGGTAGTACCTACACAGCCAACGGTGATTGTTAACCCAGATAGCTTTGTAGTTACAGGTACGGGTACTCGTACAACCCCAAGTGTATTTGATAACGACTATATATTGCACCCTAACGGTAGCACTACTGCAGTAAATAGTAGTACTGTAACTATCAGTACTCAAAGTGTAACAACGAATGCAAGTGGTAATACAGTAACGCCTACTATCAACCCCTGATGGTACGATAACAATACCAGAAGGTTTGAGACCTGGTAACTATACAATTACTTACCAATTGTGTACAACGGCTCGCCAAGTACTTGTACAACAGGTGAAGTGAATTTTTGAAGTGCCTGATAACGAAGTGCCTGACGCACATACGATAACGGCTACTACCTTTATCAATACTCCTGTAGAGATAAAAAGTAACCGATAAGCCAGCAACTCACGTGAATGTAATTACACCTCCTGCCAATGGTATAGCTACCAACAATGGAGACGGCACAATTACTTATGAGCCAAACAACGGCTTTGTGGGCACTGATGAATTTGAATATACACTATGCACCGCAGGTGGCTGTAGCACAGCAACAGTACGCATCACCGTTACAGCAGATTTGATAATCTATAACGGGGTGTCATTGAACGGTTCGGCATTGAATAACCACTTCCATATAGGAGGTATAGAGGCTTATCCAAATAATACGGTACGCATCTATAACCGTTGGGGAGCAGAAGTATTTAGTGCAGAGGGTTATGACAACTTGACGAAGGTGTTTAACGGAAGATCGAATGCACGAGCTACTATGGATGCGGGCGACCACTTACCACAAGGTACTTATTACTACATCATAGAATACTACGATGCAGCTAATGAGAGACATAAAGAAGTGGGCTGGTTGTATTTGAAGAAATAATTAATGTTTTCATAAAAAAACTTTGGCAAGGCTTGGAGCTTTGCCAAAGTTTTTTTATGAATTTCTGAATTGTGAATCTGAATTTTTGAATTGGTGGGAGTGCGAGCCGCACAGGCAGATTTTTTGGGACAGGTGAGATAGGTAGGACTGATGGGACGGGTGAGAGAATTTTGGATTGTGAATTGGGCACAAGCTGCAAGCTTGCGCCAGCGAGGGGTGAGAGAATTTTTGAATTATGAATTATGAATTTTGAATTATGAATTGGCAAATTGTATAATTATTAATCATTGACAATTAAACATTATTTTTGTATCTTTGCCACAAAATTACAACAGAACGATGAAGTATCAACAAAAAGATGCGGTATTGCTTTTTAGCCGATGGAACTGCTTTTTACGGTAAAAAGCGTAGGCTATGAAGGTACTGCTTTTGGGGAAGTATGTTTTTAATACAGGGATGACAGGCTACCAAGAAATCTTTACTGACCCTTCCTACTTTGGTCAGATAATGGTAACTACCAATGCTCATATAGGTAATTATGGAATTACAAGTTCTGAAGATGAATCGGATGGACTGAAAAATAGCGGGTTTGGTATGTAGGAATTTTTAGCTATACAGCCTCAAGAGCAGGTATGGAAAAGTACGCTGAAAGATTTTTGATACCAACCACTTAGTAGCTATTACTGATGTTGATACTCGTGCTTTAGTGAGCTATATACGCGACAACGGTACAATGAACGCTGTTATTTCTACCGAAACAACCGACTTGGAGGTGCTTAAAGCACGTTTAAACGATGTTCCTAATATGAAAGGTTTAGAATTGGCATCACGAGTGTCGGTTACTGAACCTTATTTTTTTGGCAATCCAAACGCTAAATACAAAGTTGCAGCTCTTGACTTTGGTATCAAACGCAATATATTACGCAATTTGGCAGCTCGCGATATGTATATAAAAAGTGTTTCCTTACAATACTCCCTTAGAAGAGCTAAAAGCGTGGCAACCTGATGGTTATTTCTATCAAACAGGCTTTGAGTGACCCTGAGCCGCTAACGGAGGTTATAGCACAAGTAAAAACAGATGATTGCAGAAGATTTGCCTCTTTTGGCATTTGCTTAGGGACACCAAATTATCGCTTTTAGCTAATGGTATTTCTACCTATAAAATGCACAATGGACATAGGGGAATTAACCACCCTGTGAAAAAAACTTACTGACAGGCAAGGATGAAATTACTTCGCAAAATCACGGTTTTGCAGTAAATAGAGCTGAAGCTGAAGCTAACCCTAATGTGGAAATTACTCATACACACCTAAATGATAATACTGTAATGGGCTTGCGCATCAAAGGTAAAAGATGTTTCAGTGTGCAATATCACCCTGAAGCTGCACCTGGTCCTAATGACGCTACTTATCTGTTTGACCAGTTTGTGGAGATGATAAGGCGCTAAGTGCGAGCCGCAGGAGGAGAATTTTTGAATTCTGAATTTTGAATTTTTGAATTGGGTACAAGCTGCAAGCTTGCGCCAGCGAGGGTGCGAGCCGCACGGGCAGATTTTTGGGACTTGTGAGAGTGCGAGCCGCACGGGCAGATTTTTGGGGACTTGTGAGAGTGCGAGCCGCACGGGCAGATTTTGGGGACTGGTGAGACGAGTGGTTGTTAGTAGAGATATATAAAAGATTGAAAAAAATAAATAATAATAATATGAAAGAAATACTTACTCCTGAAGCACTACTTACTAATTTGAAGGATGTACGTGCTCTTACTCGTAAGGTGATTGAGGCTTTTTCCCTGAAAAAAAGACCTTTTTGAATTTAAAAATAGCTAACTTACGTCCGTTTTTCGGGAATGGTGGAAGAGTTTTTTGATGATTACTAACTATATTTTTTTACAGAGACACTCCACGAAAAGCATACTTCTTTTTTATACTGAAGGTCAGTTTCCTACAACTAAAGCAGAAGTGTTGGCTTTGTGGGATAAGGTAACTGATATTATTGATAACGAATGGAAAGAAGTGGGAGATTATACCCAGTCGATTGCTATTTATCGAATGACTTTTAGTTTTTCTCAGTGGATATTATACGCTATTGAAAATGAAAGTCATCACCGTGGGCAAGGGTATACTTACCTTCGTGCTTTGGGTATTGAACCGCCATTCTTTTTGGGGAAGAGAGAGTTTTTGAATAAAGTCCTCACCCCCGTTCCCCCTCCCCAAAAGGGAGGGGGGCAATGCGCAGGAGGAGAATTTTGAATTCTGAATTCTGAATTTTTGAATTTTTGAATTGGGGGACAGGGTGCGATAGGTGTGACAAGTAGGACGGGGAGAGAATTGTGAATTTTGAATTGGGCACAAGCTGCAAGCTTGCGCCAGCGGGGAGACTTAGTGCGACTTGTGGGATAGGTGCGACTTGTGGGATAGGTGCGACTTGTGAGACAGGTGGGACAGGTGCGACTTGTGAGACAGGAGAAGAATTTTGGATTCTGAATTTTTGGATTCTGAATTTTTGGATTGTGGGATAGGTGAGACTTGTGAGACTTGTGGGACAGGTGCGACTTGTGGGGCTGGTAGGTAATGTGTAAAAAAAGTAAAGAAAGTAAATAATTTAACAAAATATAAAAAAATATGAGTATTATAGTAAGCGTGCATGCACGTCAGATTTTTGGACTCGCGTGGTAATCCCACAGTGGAAGTAGATGTATTGACTGATGCTGGGGCTCTTGGTAGAGCTGCTGTGCCATCAGGGGCTTCAACAGGTGAATATGAGGCTGTAGAACTACGTGATGGTGGCAAGGAGTATTTGGGCAAAAGGCGTACAAAAAGCTGTTGCTAACGTAAACGAAATCATTGCTGAGGAATTGATAGGGATGAATGTGTTTTGAACAAAACCTTATCGACCAAACAATGATTGCACTTGACGGTACTCCCTAACAAATCTAAATTGGGAGCTAACGCTATCCTTGGTGTTTCGCTAGCTGTAGCAAGAGCTGCTGCTGAAGAATTGGGCTTGCCTTTGTATCGCTACGTAGGGGTGTAAATGCTCATACTTTGCCTGTGCCTATGATGAATATCATCAACGCTGGGGCTCACTCTGATGCGCCTATTGCTTTCCAAGAATTTATGATTATGCCTGTGAATGCAAAAAGACTTTTTCACAAGCTATCCAAATGGGTGCAGAGGTATTCCACAACCTTAAAAAGGTGTTGCACAACAAAAGGATTGGGTACTGCTGTGGGTGATGAAGGTGGTTTCGCTCCTAACTTCAAAGACATTGAAGATGCGCTTGACTCTATTAAAGAAGCTGTAAACAAAGCTGGCTACAAATGGGGTGAAGACATTAAAAATTGCCTTAGACTGTGCTTCATCTGAATTTTTACAAAGATGGTAAATATGACTATACTATTTTTTTGAAGGTTCTAAAGGTAAAGTGCGTACTTCGGCAGAACAAGCTGAATACTTGGCTGAATTGGTGGCTAAATACCCTATCATCTCTATTGAAGATGGTATGGATCAGAATGACTGGGACGGCTGGAAATTGCTTACTGACAAAATTGGCGACCGCGTACAATTGGTAGGTGATGACTTGTTTGTTACTAACGTTTCTATCCTTGAAAGAGGTATCGCAAAAAGGTATCGCAAACTCTATCCTTATCAAAGTGAACCAAATAGGAACGCTTTCAGAAACAATAGCAGCAGTGGAAATGGCAAATCGTGCTGGTTATACTGCGGTAATGTCGCACCGCTCTGGTGAAACTGAGGATAATACTATTGCTGACCTTGCTGTAGCTTTGAATACAGGACAAATAAAAAAACAGGTTCTGCATCACGCTCAGATCGTATGGCTAAATACAACCAACTGCTTCGTATAGAAGAGTCGCTTGGTAGTGTGGCTTATTATCCTAAAGAAAAAGCTTTTTAACGTGAAAAACTAAGAAAAAGCTTAATAATATCAGGAATATCAAGAGGGTATCCGAAAAAGGAAGTTGAGCACTGCAAAAGTGAAATTGTGTTTTTTCGGATAGCCTCTTATTTTGTCTAAAAAAACTATTTTTTTACAATGAAGAATATACTAAAGTTTATCCTATTGCTATGTGTAACACCGCTTGTGGCTCAGGAAACTGAGTTGCACGGGCATATATATAGCGTACAGCACAACAAACCGATGCCTAATGTGCATATTTTGAACTTGAATAAGGTGAAAGGAACTACCAGCAATGACAAAGGCGACTTTGTAATAAATGTGGCTGTGAATGATACTTTGTATATTTCATTTTTTTAGGATATAAATCTACTAAAGTGTTGGTAACCAATGATATGGTGAAATATCAGGGGCTGAAAATAGGGATGACAGAACTTGCCTACGCTTTGGAAGAGGTAGTAGTAACCCCCTATAAACTAACAGGTTACTTAGATATAGATGCGAAAAATGCGCCTATTAACAACAACACACGTTATAGTATATCGGGCTTAGAAATAGGCTACGAAAGCAGGGCAAGTGCTAGTGCTGTGGGGCGGGTACTGAACAGTGTGATGAACCCCTGCCGACTTGCTGTATCGCTCATTTAGCAACAAAGGAAAAGAACTGCGAAAAACTGCGCAGTATGCGTAAAGATAATGAGCTGAGCGATGCACTTTCTACACGTTATGACCGCGAAAACGCTTTTGGAACTGCTAAAAGTGGATAGGGCTGAACTGGAAGAAATCATACGTTCGTGCAACTATTCTAACGATTTTTATAATGACTGCAAACGACTTTTGCAGGTATGGAAGCTATCAGCCAATGTTACGAAGAATACAGAGTGCTTCATAAAAAGCAAAAGAAAAAAATAATGGAAAGGGTTGTGCATTAGAAAATAATTTGTATCTTTGTACCCTGAATAGAAATAATGATTTTTATAATACAGACAATGAAAAAGTAATTTTAACAATGTTATTATTAAGCGGTTTTGCAGCTGAAGCGCAACAATCGTTTGTGGGCTTTCGCGAAAGTGAATATGCGGGTACGATGCAACGCACAGCCAATCCTGCTTATATGATTAGCAGTAAACGTCCGTGGGATGCAACTTTGTTCTTAGCCAACGTGAATATTGGTACTAATGCAGTGAAATTGAGTACTGATATTGCAAAAAGTTTCAACAACTTTGAGAGTGCAAGCAAATCTTTACTGAACAACAACAATATCAATGCACGTTTGAATATAGATGTATTGAGGGCCTTTCGGCTTTTTAAAATAGGCGATAAACACTCAGTAGGGTTCTTTACACGTGTGCGTGCATTGGGCAACATTAATGATATAGATGCAAAACTAATACAGTCATACATATCTGATGTTAAAAATATGGAGCTTCGCAATAACTATAGTATCAATCTTAAGAACCAAGAGATAGTATTACACGGTTTTTTCTGAGTTTGGGCTTTCGTGGGCTGAGCGAATTGTATTTTTGATGGACATAACGCTATTAAAGCAGGAGCTTCAGTAAAATATATAATGGGAGCAGGTAATCTGTATGTTGGCTTCCGTGATTTTTGCTGGTTCGGCATCACTTACTGTAGAAAAATGACAAACTAAAGGTGAATATAGACTCGCGGAGGCAATTTTGAAGTGCTAAATGGGAGGGTACAGATTTGGTGAAATTGAGCAACTTAAGTTCGAGTTCGCTATTAGGGAAAGAGGCTTCTACAATGGGGTTAGACCTTGTGTGGTATATGAATACCGTTTTGATGGTTGCCGCACTTGCCACAACCGTCCGCACGACTTCAAAGTAGGGCTTTCATTGATGGATATAGGAAATGTTCAGTATAAGCTTAATAAACAATCGTTTAGATACCAATTGCCTGCATCGGGGGCTATAAAATTGTCTCTTGATGACTTATCGGAAGAGGCTTTGACAAAAGCAGGCTTTGACTACAGCTACTACACAAGTAGCAGGACGTACTGTAAAGAGTTCTTTGCCTACGACTTTGAACTTGAGTGCTGACTATCGCATTATTGATGGGCTTTACGTGAGTGCTGCTGGTAATATCAACGTGGCTTCAAAATCTAAAGCAGACCAGTATAATGCAAACTACGCTTCTACTTATTCGCTTACTCCTCACTACGATATTAGCTATTTTGGAGCTTACTTGCCTATCTCATACAACGAGGTTACTAAAACAAGTGTAGGTTTTTGGATTGCGATTGGGTTCATTTTTAACTATAGGTTCAAGCTCTATCATCAGCAACTTAGCAGGTGGTGGAAAAAGATTTGAACGTGTTCGTAGGTCTTGGCTTTGGACACATAGCTTATCCTACTGAAAGAAGTAGATAGATTGCTTTTTATAATAAAAAGTGTATATAATAGAAAAAAACTTTGCTGAATATGAATTTGGCAAAAGTTTTTTTCTGTATATTTGCAGACGAATTACTTAATGCGAATTGCTTATAATTAATGGATTATATAATATATTTGGTAGCATATCCCTATAATTTGGTTGTTATCGGTATTACCTTTTAGGCTGTTGTATTGTGTTTCGGATGTGCTTTACTTTGTAATGTACGTATTGCTAAAGTACCGTGTGAAGGTGGTACGCAAGAATTTGCATACGGCATTTCCGTTTAAAAACAACAGAAGAATTGAGGGTGATAGAGCGAAAGTTTTATCATCACTTTTGCGATACGCTATTGGAAATGGTAAAGTCGTACCAAATGAGCGAGCAGGAGATGAAGCGCCGTATGGTGTTTACTAATATAGAAGTGTTGCGAAAATACGAAGATGAAGAGCGCAATATACTTTTTATGTGTAGCCACTATGCGAGCTATGAGTGGTTGCTGTCATTGGCTTATTACTTGAAACATAAATCGTATGCGCTTTATACGCCTTTATCAAACAAGTATTTTTGACAAGTTTTTGCAGAAAATACGAACCAAACATCACAGTTATTTGCTGTCGCGCTATACGGCTCATAAAGAGATGAAGCGGCACAAAGATGAACAGGGGGTGTATTGTTATGGATTTGCAAGTGACCAAGTGCCTAATAACAAAAAAAGAATTATAAGCGTCCTTTTTGGGTTTGCGCATTCCTGTATTTACTGGGGCAGAGCGATTGGGTAAAGCCTTGAATACGGTGATTGTTTTTTTGCAAAAATAGAAAAAGGTGAAACGCGGGTATTACCAGACGACTTTTGAGGTATTGGCAGAAAATCCGCAAGAATTTGTAGATTACCAAATTACAGATATGTTTTTTTGAACGGGTAAATAGGCAGATATATGATGAGCCTGCGTATTATCTTTGGACACATAATAGATTTAAAAAGAATGTAATAAATGTTTAACAACTAATATTTAATGAATTATGAGGAGGATTGTTATTTTTGAGTTTTGCTAAGTGTGGTAGTGGCTTGCAATAAGTCTGCTGCACCTCGCGAAGAGAAACGACAAGAGGTGGCTACAGCTGTAGTGGAAACCGTGCCATACACTAACTATGTGAATACGCTAATGGGGACAGACTCGCGCTTTGACTTATCCAACGGGAATACTTACCCTGCCATAGCGGTGCCTTGGGGAATGAACTTTTGGACTCCCCAGACAGGAAAGATGGGCGATGGATGGGCATACCAATACCACGCTGATAAAATAAGAGGCTTTTAAACAAAACCCACCAACCAAGTCCGTGGATAAATGACTATGGGGCATTTTCGTTGATGCCTGTAACAGGTGAGCTGAAGATAAAAAGAGGAGGAGCGCGCTTCGTGGTTTTCACACAAAGCTGAAACGGCACAACCTCATTACTACAAGGTGTATTTGGCTGATTATGACACCTCGGTAGAGATTACTGCTACTAACCGCGCGGCACAGTTTCGGGTTACTTTTTCCTGAAAATCAAAAAGTCGTATTTATTATTAGATGCTTTCTTCAAAGGGTCGATGGTGAAGGTAATTCCCGAAGAGAAAAAAATTATAGGATATGTCCGCAATAATAGTGGTGGTGTGCCTGAAAACTTTCATAATTATTTTTGTAGCTACTTTTGATAAGGATTTTGAACTGACTAACACTTGGGGCGATGGCTATAAACTGACTGGGAAAAAATGAAAGTACTGGCGACCATACAGGTGCTGTGATTGGTTTTGCTACCAAAAAAAGGGGAGCAGGTAACCGTGAAAGTTGCCTCGTCTTTTATATCGCCAATGCAGGCTGAGCGCAATTTGCAGACGGAAATAGGTAGTGATACTTTTTGAACAAACAAAAACAAAAAGGCTTTTTGACTTATGGGAGCGTGAATTAGGAAAGGTGCAAGTGGAAGATGATAATATAGACCACTTACGTACATTTTACTCTTGCTTGTATAGGGTATTGCTTTTTTTCCGCGTACATTCTACGAGATAGATGAAGAGGGAAAAAAATAGTGCACTACAGTCCTTATAACGGTAAAAGTAGAGGCGGGGTATATGTATACTGACAATGGTTTTTGGGATACCTTCAGGGCTGTATTTCCTTTGTTCAATTTGTTGTATCCAGAAATGAATCAGCAGATAATGAAGGGCTTGGTGAATACTTATAAAGAAAGCGGATGGCTGCCTGAATGGGCAAGCCCTGGACACAGAGATTGTATGATAGGCTCTAATTCGGCATCGATAATAGCAGATGCTTATTTGAAGGGAATATAGCACAAGCTGATGCTGAAATACTATTGGAGGCGATGCTGAAGAATGCTACCCAAGAGAAAGGTCGCCCAGTGAAATCGGTGGGGCGTGAGGGCGTAGATTACTACAACGAACTGGGTTATGTGCCTTATAATGTGAATATTAATGAAAATGTGGCACGCACGCTGGAATATGCTTATGCTGATTATTGCATAGCTCGCATGGCAGAAAAAGATGGGCAAAGTGGCTATTGCCAAACAATACTACGAGCAGATGGGACGCTATAAAAATGTGTTTGACCCTGAAACTAAATGGATGCGCGGCAGAAATAAAGATGGGAAGTTTCAAACACCTTTTAATCCGCTAAAATGGGGTGATGCTTTTTACGGAAGGGAATAGCTTGCACTACACGTGGTCGGTATTTCAGGATATAAATGGGCTTATCAGTTTAATGGGCGGTAAGGAAGCCTTTTGCGAAAAATAGACCAAGTATTTGAGATGCCTCCGCTTTTTGACGATAGTTACTACGGCTTTACGATACACGAAATACGCGAAATGCAGGGTGATGGATATGGGGAATTACGCTCACGGCAATCAGCCAGTGCAGCATTTGATATACCTTTATCAGTATGCAGGTAAGCCCGAAAAACACAACGCAAAGTGCGGGAGGTAATGGAAAAACTATATGCGCCTACCCCTGATGGCTATTGTGGTGATGAGGATAATGGACAGACTTCGGCTTGGTATGTGTTTTTCGGCATTGGGCTTTTACCCTGTTACGCCTGCTGCTGATGTGTATGTGCTGGGTAGCCCATTATTTAAATCGGTAACCTTGCAATTGCCTGATAATAAAAAGTTTTTTTGATAAAGAGTGTGGAACGCAGTAAGGGTAGTGAACTGGTAGAGAGTGTGCAGCTGAATGGGAAGAAGATGGAAGGGTTTGAATTGCCATTTGCTGTGTTTAGGATAATGGAAATTTGACGTTCTTCAAAAAAATTAGTACTTTCGGTATAGATGGTAATTGAAAAATAATTTTTGTATCTTTGCGCAAATTTAAAAAAAGAATATATGAAATCAAACGTATTAGGTTATCCTCGTATAGGTGAAAAAAACGAGAACTTAAGAAGGCTAATGAGGCTTTTTTTGGGCTGGTAAAATCAGCGAAGAAGAGCTTTTTGTCTGTTGCTGAGAATATTCGTGTTCATAACTGGACACTACAGAAGGAGGCAGGTGTAGACTTGATTCCTTCGAATGATTTTTTTCTTTCTACGACCAGATGCTTGACTTTTTCATTTACGGTAAACGCTATTCCAGAGCGTTTTGCCCCTATTCACAAGTTGAGAGATACAGAGCGTTATTACGCTTTGGCACGTGGTTATCAGAAAGATGGAATCGATATCACCGCTATGGAAATGACTAAGTGGTTTGATACGAATTACCATTATATAGTGCCTGAATTTACTAAGAATCAGGAGTTTCGTATTCTTGTAAACAAACCTTTGCAAGAGTATCAGTTGGCGAAAAAGCACGGCTTTGACACTAAACCTGTACTTATAGGGTTGGTTACTTACTTGTTGCTTGGTAAAGAAAAAGAACAAGGTTTTTCATCGTTTAGAGCTTGCAGATCGCTTATTGCCTGTATACTTGCAAATAGTAGAAAGCTTGGTGAGTGCAGGTGCAAAAAAACGATTCAGATAGATGAGCCTTACTTGGTGCTTGACCTTCCTGAAGGTGCTGAGGCTGTATACAAAAAGTATATGCTGAACTAAGAAGTAAATTCCTACAACTGAATTTGTACTTACTACTTACTTTGGTGCGCTAGATAATAATACAGAGTTGGCAGTATCGTTGCCTTTTGATGTGTTGCACATAGACTTGGTGCGCGCTGCAGCACAGCTTGATAGGGTGCTTAAAGCACTTCCTGCAGATAAAAAGCTATCGCTTGGGATAGTGGATGGGCGCAATGTGTGGAAAAATAACTTTGAACATTCATTGGCATTGATAGAAAAAGCTAAAGAAGCTATTGGGGCTGATCGTTTGTGGGTGAGTACTTCGTGCTCATTATTGCATTCGCCTTGCAACCTTGAGCTTGAAAAACAATGAGAAAGTACTTACAGCTGAAATTAAACAATGGTTGGCATTTGCTAAACAAAAAGTAAAAAGAGGTTACTACTCTACAAGCCCTTGCTACAGGGAAGGTATGTGAGCAGGTAAAAGCTATCTTTGAAGAGAATAAAAAAGCTGCTGAAAACCGCAAGACTTCAACGCTTATTCACGATAAAGCAGTGAAAGAGCGCGTGCAGAAAATCACTGATAAAGATGCACAACGCTTGCATTCGTTTGATGTTCGCAAAGAAGCTCAACACCAATCGCTTCACTTGCCAGCATTCCCAACAACTACTATAGGTTCGTTCCCGCAAACAGATGAGGTGCGCAGCTGGCGAGCTCGCTTCAAAAAAAGGAGAACTTACACAAGCTGAATACGATAAGCTATTAGAAAAAGAAATTGAAGAGTCTATTCGTTTTCAAGAGGACACTCAGATAGATGTTCTTGTACACGGCGAATTTGAGCGTAATGATATGGTGGAATATTTTGGTGAGTTGCTAAAAGGATACACCTTTACTAAATTTGGCTGGGTACAAAGCTATGGTTCGCGTTGCGTAAAAACCACCGATTATCTTCGGTGATATTTCACGTCCTGAACCGATGACTGTACGCTGGAGCCAATACGCGCAATCGCTTACTAAATTGCCTGTGAAGGGTAGTGCTTACGGGTCCTGTGACTATCTTACAATGGTCGTTTGTGCGCGATGACCAACCACGTTCGGAAACTTGTTTGCAAATAGCCTTGGCAATTCGCGATGAGGGTAGTGGATTTGGAAAAAGCGGGTATTAAGGTTATCCAAATAGATGAGCCTGCAATACGTGAGGGCTGCCATTGCGCAAAAGCGAGTGGAAGGCTTACTTTGATTGGGCAATCAAAGCGTTCCGTATTTCGGCATCTGGAGTACAAGATGAAACACAAATACATACGCATATGTGCTATTCGAGATTCAATGATATGATTGAAGCTATTGCAGATATGGATGCTGATGTGATTACCATAGAGTGCTCACGCTCACAAATGGAGCTTTTGGATGTGTTTGGAGACTTTAAATATCCTAATGAAATAGGTCCTGGGGTGTATGATATTCACTCACCACGAGTGCCTTCACAACAAGAAATGACAGACTTGATGAAGAAAGCTATCAGCGTAGTGGCTAAAGAGCAGCTATGGGTAAACCCAGACTGCGGACTTAAAAACGCGTCACTGGCCTGAGACCAAAGCGGCATTGCGTGCGATGGTGGAAACGGCTAAAGAGCTGAGAGCACTTTACGGAAAATAATAGTTGAGAATTAAGAAAACAATAAAAAAAGAGCAAAGTGGAAACCGCTTTTGCTCTTTTTATAAATATAAGGTATTAACTGATGATACTATAAACAGGGTAATCTTTTAAGTTTGTTACGCCCGTTTAGGAAGGTGAGTTCCATTAAAAAAATCGAGTTGGACGATGTTACCACCAAGTCGCTCAACTAATTTTACGACAGCTTCGGCTGTTCCTCCAGTGGCGAGGATATCATCGTGAATAAGTATGTTTTTCGCCTTTGTTGATGGCATCTTCGTGAATTTCGAGTACGTCTTGTCCGTACTCTAAGTCGTAAGTTTGCGCAATAGTTTTGCAGGGTAGTTTTTCCTTTTTTTACGTACGGGTACAAAGCCTGCATTTAGGCGTTGAGCAAGTAGCATTCCGAAGAAGAAGCCACGACTTTCCATACCGATTACTTTATCGATACGTTGCCCGTGTAGGTTTTCTACCAAAGTATCAATTACATAAGTTACGCCTTTTACATCCATTAATAGGGGAGTAATGTCTTTGAAAATAATACCTTCCTTAGGGAAGTTTTCAACATCGCGTATTTTTAGATTTAATGTATGCTATTTTATCCATTTTTTTATAAAAAGATGTGATTTTTTTGAATTACGAGTTTTACTTTAGGCAAAAAAATACTTCTGCTAACATACAGCGGGCGCTACCGCCGCCGCAGGTTTCGATGGTAGTGAGATTGGTGTGTAATATTTTTGGTATGTTGTTCTAATTGATTGATTTGGGCAGGGGTAAGCGATTGGTAAGCGGCATCGCTCATTACTAAAATAAGTGTTGTTATCGCCTTGTACTTGTAGCATATTACCTGCAAAGTGCTCCATTTGCTGTGTAGTGATGTAGATAATATCTTTCTTGTCGTCTTTGAGGTGTGCTAATACATTTTTTTCGTTCTTTTTTATCGGTGATGCTATCGGCACAAATTACAGCAAAGGTATCGCCTACAGCCATCATCACGTTGGTGTGATAGATGAGGGTTGCTTATCGCCCTACTTGCTGGTAGGCGTGGAAGATAATGGGGTGTACTCAAAGTCTTCACAAAATTCAATGAAGAGGTCTTCGTCGGCACGGGGGATAGCGCACAATAAGCCTTTGCGATTTACCCTATCGAGTACCATAACGCCTGTGCCTTCTAAAAAGATATTTTCTTGTTCGGCACTGGTGTAATCGTAGATGTTTTTCGATGTTAAAGCCTTCAGCTTCTATTTTTATCAAGTATATCTTCGCGACGCTCGCGGCGGCGATTTTTCGGCAAACATAGGGTATAAGGCAACGTTTCCGTTTTGATGGAAAGAAATCCAATTGTTAGGGAAGACCGAATCGGGGTGTTTTGTTCGTAGATGTCATCAACTACAATCACTTTTTACGCCTACTAAGCGAAGTTTTTTTGTACAAAGGTATCAAATTCTTGTTGCGCTTGGTGGTTGATTTGTTCATTTTTCTAAGTCTATTTTTTTCTTGAAAAATAGTTGTTAACAGCCGTTTGTTCGTTCATTCTGAAACGTACAGGGCGTATCATTAAAACAGTGTTGGTAATTTGCATTTTGTTAAATGTAAGAAAAAAATGATTAACGGGGCAAAGATACGAAATAATGTTTAATTATTGATACTTAATGTTTAATGAATTTTTAAATTGGGAGAGGGTGTGCTTTGGTGGATAGTGTTGGGTAGTTAGACTTATTTTTGTTAAACAAATAATATTATTAATAAAAATTTATATTAAAATATTTTGCCGGTTGAATATTAGTTCGTACCTTTGCAATGTCAAACTAATATAGGACAATGAAAACAATATTATACTATTGTTGTGCATTGATTATAGGTTTGCAGACCGCCATTGCACAACAAAAAGTAACAGAAATCTTCAATTATTTTACGCAAAAATCAAACTGTTAGCTGGGCAGTTCCTCTTCAAAAACCGAAACTTTACCCATTGAATGGCAAGAGCGTAACAACAATTTTAGTACTGATGGCTTTCGCAATTACGTAGGATACCATCAAGGAAATTTTGTAGGTGTTATCAGTATGAATTTGAAAACGCTTAGTGGAGAAGTGTTTTACAAAGGAAAATCGTATGTATTGGGCAGTAACAAAAAGGGTTACTTAACTATTACAGAAATTACAGATGAGAGTGCTTGTGGCAACCAGCCCACAACACCATCGCTCCCTGACAGGACGAAATATGTTTCCTGAAGATAATGAAGACAAGAACGACCCTCCTATTGAACAACCTGAAATATACAATTCGATTTACCCTAAGGCTCTTATTCATACCGATGGGGTATTTAGGCACTATCGGTTGGCACTTCCGGTAGATTACAGCATTTACAATTCAAAAATTTTTTTAATAAAGATATCAATAGAATTAAGGCTTTTTGGAATGCTACCATTGCTTTTTGCGAATGAACTATACCGCAATGATGTAGGGGTAGATTTTACTTTGGTAGATGATGAGGCTCTTATTTTTTTACTACTGCAAAAGATCAGCTCTTTCGCAGAGGAGAAGCAGCTAATGAGGTAGTAAACAACGGTACGATTACTCTTAACAAACATTATGACCCTAAAAAGTATGATTTGGCAGTTATTCTGGCAGATTATAGAGAAAAATATAACGGGTTGGCGATGGTTTATTCAGCTTATGAGCAACATAATAAAGCAAATGCAGCTGCACGCCCTATAAAACCCTCAACCATAGCTCACGAAATAGGGCATATGTTTGGGGCAGACCATACTTTTTCTAACGGTGGACAATATTCGAGCAAGACAGAAATAGGCTCAGGTCAGTCGATTATGAGCTACGGGCACGAGTACCCTCGTGATTTTTCTCATTGGTGAATTTGGAAACCATACGTAGATTTTTTCAGGTAATTCGATGGCGTATTACGCTGATGTGGGGCGCACTCAAGAGGCGGGGAAACGCGTGGAAGGCACCGGCTCTAACCTTGTGTATGGGGTGAAGAGCAACAACCAGCCGCCTGTGTTGGACAGAAAACACTTAAAGAAAACATACGTAATTCCTAAAGATACTTACTTTCAGTTTTTACTTAACAGGTACAGATGCTGAAAACGACACTATTGCTTATATAGCCCACCAAGCCGATAGGCGCTTTCACTCTACTAAATCTAACGCCCGCTTTATGACTTATAAGGGAAGACTAATGGCAATATACGTTTTGAGACTACTTGGCTTTGAAAGTGAACGCAATACTTTTGTACCCTATAGCTGCTACTTCGCCTTTAGGATATAGCCCTGGCACTTTTACTTTTTGGTTAGCCGCTGCCGACCACAATAGAGCTGACCGCAACCACGTAGTGAAAATACGATGTGGAAGAGGTAACGCTAAAAAAATAGCTGAAGGCGAACCTTTTGCTATAAGGACTTCGACAATGGCAAATGGGAACGAAACAAAAACTTATAAAGGAGGAGAACGGATTACACTGCATTGGCAGGTAGATAAAAATATTTTTGCGAAGAATAGCAAAGTGCGTATTTTTGCTATCGGACGACTCGGGAAAGACCTTTAAATATATACTGAAAAAAACAAGCTGACAACAACGGCACTTGTGAGGTGCAGTTGCCTAACATCACTATTACGAGCACTCACGGACACTTTGGCAAGGAAAGAGGACAAGGCATCATAAAAATAGAGGTGATTGATGGTTTAGCTTTTGCTCTTTCGTGCACTAAACCTTATCACGTAGGCGGTTTTATGATAGAAAAGAACAAAAATGCCCTGATACTGAGCCTGAACCAGACCCCGAACCTGAACCAGATCCCGAACCTGAACCTGAACCACAACCTACGCCAGAACCGCTTACGTTTGTAGTGAATAGCTTGCCTAATCAGTATATTACGGTAGCTTGTGCAAGTGAAATACCCGCTGCGGCAAAAATAGAAACGCAAGGAGGTTGTGGTAGTATTACATCGGAAATTACAGAAGAGGAAACCAATAAGCAATGTACTAATCATTACAGCTTAAAAACGAAGTTACCACTTTGTAGATGAGTGTCATACGACACTAATTTTTGAACAATATATTACAGTGAAAGATGAGGTTGCTCCTACTTTTTGCAGGGGTATTGCCTACTGATCAGACTTTTGAGGAGGGCAGTCACTGCCTGACAACTTACTTTTTGACAGCTAATGACAACTGTGCAGGAGTATTGAAAGTGTTACCTACTAAAAAAAGTAGTAACAAATAAGGTAATATACCGCTGGAAGCCACTGATGGTTGTGGCAATAGTGTTTTTCATACACAGACGATTACCATTCAGCCTAAGACTACAACACCGACAGTAAGTACCCCAACAGTAACGACACCGACAGTAAGTACCCCAACGATAACGACACCGACAGTAACGACACCAACGGTGAGCACTCCAACGGTAAGTACCCCGACAGTGAGCACGCCGACAGTAAGTACCCCAACGGTAACAACTCCGACTGTGAGCACCCCGACGGTAACGACTCCGACTGTGAGCACGCCAACAGTAAGTACCCCGACAGTGAGCACACCAACGGTAACGACCCCGACAGTGAGCAGTCCGACAGTAACAACGCCAACAGTGAGCACGCCAACAGTAAGTACCCCGACAGTGAGCACACCAACGGTAACGACCCCGACAGTGAGCACTCCAACGGTAAGTACACCAACGGTGAGTACACCGACAGTAACGACACCGACTGTGAGCACACCAACGGTGAGCACACCAACGGTAACGACACCGACAGTAAGTACTCCGACAGTGAGTACCCCAACGGTTAGCACTCCAACGGTAACGACACCGACAGTAAGTACCCCAACAGTAAGTACTCCAACAGTAAGTACTCCAACAGTGAGCAGTCCGACAGTAAGTACTCCAACAGTAAGTACGCCAACGGTAAGTACTCCAACGGTAAATAATCCGACAGAAGAAGTAATTATTTACAATGGTATTTCAACAACAGATCCGAGAAACTATTTCAAAATAGAAAATGTTGATATTGACAAACCTATTTCAGTAATTATTTTTTTGACGAAATGGGACTAAAAAGTATATGAAAGTGACCATTATCAAGAAAGAGGAGAAATATTTAGGGGTGTTGCCAATGTGGGCAATATAATAGGAAGTCGGAAAAATTAGCTGGCACTTATTTTTATATTGCTACTTATTATAAAAATGGACAATTAGAAAGTAAAAAGGATTCTTATACATAAGATAACACTAACAATATGAATATATTACGACTATTAGCATTATGGTTTTTAGCTATAGGAACTATAAATGCACAAGAAAAAGTATCTCAGATTGCACGCTTATTTGAAGAGGGCAACTCTGTAGAATGGAGTGTCCCCGCGGGGGCAAAAACATTGCCCTAAAAATGGTACCAACGCAATAACTCGCTTGCACAAGAGGGCTTTCGTACCTTTGTAGCCTACTATAATGGTGCTTTTTGCGGGTAGCATTTCGCTCAATGCCACTAACCCTATCGGGTGAGGTATGGCACGAAGGAAAAAAACTTATTTTTTTAAGTAGCGAAAAGGGAGTGCTAAAAAGTTTCTACTGAAAAAGAGTCATTTTAGCTGCGGTACTTGTGCCGATGGACATTGTAATACTGCCGCACCAAGGGCTGCTACCTCGCGAATAAGCTCTATGGCGAGAAGTAGTGAAAATACCCAAATGGCACTTCCTTCAGAAGACAAACGAGTGCTTTACAATAGTAATGTACTGAGAACCTTCCGCTAGCAATGCTCATTGATTACAGTTTTTGTAAGGCACTGCCAGAGAGATGTTGACAAAGCAAAAAGCCTTTTATGACAGAAGTGCAAACAGGGCTTAATGAGGGTGTGTGGCAGAGAGATAGGGTTGCCAATTTGAATTGGTAAACGACCCTCGCCTTATCATCACTACTAAAGAAAAGGAAGTGTATGACTTTTCCCACAGTAAGAACGGTAGTTGAGAGAGCTACAGGCGATTTTTAACAGCTTGATAGGTGAAGAAAATTACGATGCAGGTATAGTATTTTCGGTATATAAGGATAATCGTGGGTTGGCACATTTTGGGTGAAATCACAGGAAACTGAAAGGTGGTTGTATTGCCAATCACGAGTTTTTACATCATACTGCACGAATTAGGACACTTATTAGGTTCGGCGCATACTTTTTACTATTGGAGGACAAACGGCTTCGTCATTTACAGAGCCTGATAGAGGAAACTCTATAATGAGTTACATCAACGACCCTTATAGTACTTATTTTTCGTTGCCTTCAATCTATACGATTCGCAATCGTACTAATCTGCACGATGCTTACTATAGCGACAAAAGAGCGTACCCAATTGGTAGGGGTTGCCACAGCTAATATTCCTTATGGTGAGGTATCGGATAATCGTGCTCCTGTAATCAATCGTTCTGCATTGAAAAATTACAAATTGCCTCCTAATACTTATTTTCAGTTTACTATAGAAGCCAACGACCCTGATGGAGACCCGCTACTTTATATGGCTCACCAAGCTGATTTTTTTAGCATTTGGGAAAGCTCGTTTTCCTTCTAATCGCCCCACAGAAAGCAATCGCATAGAGTTCTATCAGCCTTATAAAAAGAATGAAAGCAATGAGTGGAAGCCTGTAGATTATAAATTTACAAAGCCCGGAGAAACAGGAGATTTTTACCTTTTTGGTTGGGTGTATGTGATGGCAAAAGTAGGGGCTTACAAAAACGGCAAAACCTCACGCAGCTCTTTTATGATGTGTATGAAACTAAGGTAAATATAGTAGATGGTACTCCTTTTAAGATAACCCACATCACTAAAAAGCAGTGCAAACAGATTTAAATACGGCAAAGAAACCACTATCTTTTGGGATGTTGATAAAAATATTTTTGGTGAAGATAGCAAAGTGCGTATTCTTTTTCGGACGACTATGGAAAAAGTTATAAATATGTGTTAGCTGAAGGCATTCCGAACAATGGTAAAGCTACTGTTATTTTTCCTGTACAAGCTAGAGGGTGGAAGGAGGTAGCTCATATATGGAAGAATACTTTAAAATAGAAGTAATTGACCATATAGCTTATGCTGTCAGCAAGGACTATCCTTATTTATCGGATATGCACAGTCCTGATATTACCTTTAAAAATTTGCCAGAACCTACAATAACCGTAAAAAGGAGAAGTGCCAGAAGCACCTACTGTTACAGCGGTTGCTAATTACTGCCGTAATAAGGTAGCCCAAGTAACATTTACGGAAGAAGATCACACTACCTATTTACTGCGCAAATGGGTAGCCTCTGACCAGTGTAACCGCACAGCTACTGCACAGCAATTTATCTACTACGAAAAAGACGCTCTTACCAATAGTTTACACTTTGTGGGAGATTTGCCTAAAGATATGCACGTGCAGTGCAAGGAGAAATACCTGAAAAAAAGCTGAGGTAAAAGCAGAAGGAGCTGATAATATTCATATAGACTATGAGGAAGAAATGAAAGAAGGGGATAAAAATCCTATAAAATAACACGCTCTTGGATAGCTTATGCCGATGGTGCACTTCCTATTAGGCACACACAGCAAATTTTTCTGAAAGACACACAAAAACCAGAGCTTTTCATCTTATCCGAAGAGTATGACTGTAAAAAGTGAAGACGAAGTGCCTTTTAAGAGAAAATCTTACAGCTACTGATAACTGTGGTGGGGTATTAGAAGTAACTTCAAGTGAAGAAAGTAAATACGACAAAAATGGCAAAAAGATAGAAGTACGTTATACGTGGTTTTGTAGAGGATCGTGTTCATAATGAAAATCGTTATCAACAAATAATTACTATTAATCCTAACCCAACGGTAACGACTCCGACAGTGAGCACCCCAACAGTGAAGTACACCAACGGTAACGACACCGACAGTGACGACACCAACGGTAACGACACCGACAGTGAGTACACCAACAGTAAGTACACCAACGGTTAGCACTCCAACAGTAACGACACCAACAGTGAGCACTCCAACGGTAACGACACCAACAGTGAGTACCCCAACAGTGAGCACTCCAACAGTAACAACTCCGACAGTGAAGTACCCCGACTGTGAGCACCCCGACAGTAACGACTCCGACAGTAAGTACCCCAACGGTAACGACTCCTACTGTAACAACACCGACTGTGAGCAGTCCCTACGGTAAAAGTACTCCTACGGTAACGACTCCGACAGTGAGCACTCCTACGGTAAGCACCCCGACAGTAACGACTCCAACGGTAAGTACTCCGACTGTGAGTACACCAACGGTAACAACACCTACTGTGAGTACGCCTACGGTGAGTACTCCAACGGTAACGACACCAACCGTAACAACTCCAACGGTAACGACACCTACGGTGAGCACTCCAACCGTAACAACACCAACCGTAACAACACCAACGGTAAGTACCCCAACGGTAACGACTCTGACAGTGAGCACCCCGACAGTAACGACTCCGACAGTAAGTACCCCAACGGTAACAACGCCGACAGTAAGCACTCCTACGGTAAGCACCCCAACAGTGAGCACCCCAACAGTGAGCACTCTACGGTAAGCACTCCTACGGTAAGCACCCCAACAGTGAGCACTCCTACGGTAAGTACCCCAACAGTGAGCACTCCAACGGTAAGTACTCCGACTGTGAGCACTCCAACGGTAACGACTCCGACAGTGAGCACTCCTACGGTAAGCACCCCAACAGTGAGCACCCCTACGGTAAGCACCCCAACAGTAACGACTCCAACGGTAAGTACTCCGACTGTGAGCACTCCAACGGTAACGACTCCGACAGTGAGCACTCCACGGTAAGCACCCCCAACAGTGAGCACCCCTACGGTAAGCACCCCAACAGTAACGACTCCAACGGTAAGTACTCCGACTGTGAGCACTCCAACGGTAACGACTCCGACAGTGAGCACTCCTACGGTAAGCACCCTAACAGTGAGCACCCTACGGTAAGCACCCCAACAGTAACGACTCCAACGGTAAGTACTCCGACTGTGAGCACGCCAACAGTGAGTACTCCAACGGTAACGACTCCGACAGTGAGCACGCCAACGGTAAGTACCCCTACAGTTCCTGATATGCGAAAGTACGAAGTAATTATTTACAACGGTATTTCAACAACAGATCCGAGAAACTATTTCAAAATAGAAAATATTGATATTGACAAAACCTATTTCAGTAATTATTTTTGACGAAATGGGACTAAAGGTATATAAAGTGACCACTATCAAGAAAAAGAAATATTTAAAGGATATGCCAATGTGAAGAATATAATAGGCAGTAAGCCTTTTAGCAGGTACATTTTTCTATGTTTTAAGATATTACAAAAATAATAAATTAGAAGAGAAAAAGGATTTTTATACGTTAGGTAATTGCTTTTAGGAATAGTTTTTGTACCTTTGCCACTCAAATAAACAAGATATAAAATGACCTATATAGATTACCTACTCTCGGCAGTATTGATGCTTATCACCTTTGCTATAGGTAGCTCATTACGCTTTGCCGATTTTTGAAAATATATTTAGAAAATCAAAGCCCCTTTATTTGGGGCTTTTTCTTGCAAATGGTATTTTTACCTATATGTGCTTTTTATTATTGCCGAATTTGCAAACCTCTCACCTGCTGAGAAAAATAGGACTTATTATAGTATCTATTTGCCCTGGTGGCACTACCTCCAACTTCATCAGCTACCTCATAAAGGCAGACACTGCCTTAGCTGTAGCGCTCACCGCAGTAAACAGTCTGCTGATACTCATTACAATCCCTATTATATCCAATTGGGCTGTAGCTGTTTTTATGGGTGGACATACCGAAGTATCACTTCCCTATACTCAATATGGTGTGGGATGTAACCAAAATTATTATTGCTCCAGCTCTCTTAGGATTGCTATTCAATCGTTTTTCAAATATAGCTCTTAAAATTAAGTTTCCCCTAAAGGTTATAAATACTACTCTTTTTAGGTATTGTATTTCTTATCAAATTTTTGCAAGTGAAGAGGCTGGAGGAAGTGGTATCTCAGTAGATGAGAAATTATCAGGTTATTACCAGCTACTTTGCTAATGCACCTCAGCTCAATGATTCTTAGCTATTTTATAGCTATAAAACCTCCGTTCAGGCTTTCAGGAGTGCAAGCTACTACCATTAGTATAGAAGTAGGACTACAAAACACGGTTTTGGCTATCTTTGTAGCAGGAACCTTAATGCACAATACTGATATGACCAAACCTGCGCTCGTATATGCGATGTTCTCATTCTTTACTACCTTAGCTTTTGCCCTTATTACTATCCGAATAAAAATAGTAACCCTAATACAACAAAAAGCGCGATGTTTTTGAATGATAAACATCGCGCTTTTTCTATATTTACTCTTTACTTACAGCTTGCTTGCCAATAAGTATATAACTGCCATACGTATTGCCACTCCATTTTCTACCTGTTGTAGGATAATTGATTGCGAGCTATCAGCCACATCACTTGTAATCTCCACCCCTCTATTGATAGGGCCTGGGTGCATAATTACAATTTCTTTATCTAAGAGTCGAGAATTTCTTTTTGTAAGCCCATATTGTTGCACATACTCACGAGTTGAAGGAAAATAACTAATATCAAGGCGTTCGTTTTGTATTCGTAGCATATTTGCCACATCGCACCAATTTAGTGCTTTGCGCAAATTTGTCTCTACTTTCACTTCTAATTCGTGTATATATTTAGGAATAAGCGTTTGAGCCTCGCATACCATTACTTCAGCACCTTGTTTGTGCAAGGCATAGATATTAGAGGTGCCACCCTTGGTGTAATATATCACCCACTATCACCACCTTTTTGCCAGCAACCTCCCCCAAGCGTTCTCGTATAGAATACGAATCTAAAGAGTGCTTGTGGGGTGTTCGTGAGCCCCATCACCAGCATTCACTATCGCAGCCTTTACGTGTTGAAGAGAAACACCCCTGCACCAGGGTTAGGGTGTCGCATCACCACCATATCCACTTTCATCGAAAGAATATTATTCACCGTATCCACAAGCGTTTCTCCTTTTGTAACCGATGATTGTGAGGCTGAAAAAGTTAATCACATCAGCTGAAAGTCGTTTTTCAGCCAATTCAAATGATAGCCTAGTACGAGTACTATTCTCAAAAAGATTGGCAATAGTAATGTCACGCAGCGAAGGTACTTTCTTAATAGGGCGATTGATAACCTCTTTAAAAATGGTCTGCTGTCTCAAATATCAGCCGAATATCTTCCTCTGTAATATATTTGATACCCAATAGATGATTTACACTCAATTCACTCATATAATATACATTTAAGTGATTCGTAAAAATATAAAGTAATATTTTTAGTAAGCTTTTATTTAGCTTTATAATCTTCCTTGCAAGAACTTTTTCACCTTTTTAGGGTCATAACCTTTGCCTTCCTCCAATTCTTCACTCTTTTTGGGTGAAAAAGCTACTAACGCTATCGCTATCCAAAAATCAAGAAAAGCAGGATACCCAAATTTTGCACCGGGTTTCCATATTTCTTAAAAGCCGCTTCATTCTTGTTTTCAGGTGAAAAGTTCAGATGATAGTAAATATATTTCTTGTCTAAAATGCGTTTCAATTCAGGCGTTTTCGTAACCAAGTTGTTAAAGCGTAAGCACCACACACACCATTACCACCAACTTGCACCAATAGTTTTTTTGCGCTCTTTTTAGCTTGCTTTTAGCAGTTCTGTTATACGCTTATCGCCGTCCTCTTCAGGGTGATAAGGCTGTTCATATTTCGCTCGTTCCTGATTTATCTCTTCACTATTTTGGGAAAATACCCCCGTAGTAGTACAGCACAACAATGCCATAAAATATACATTCTCATATCTACAAATTATTTGATGCTGCAAAGATAATAATTTTTTTCTAAACAAATGCTATCCAAAAATTAATCATTCATATCCTCAATTCAAAAAGATTTCGTACCTTTGTGTCCTAAATATTAAATATCATCTTTATGAGTACTGAAACAACTTTAAATGAAAAACAAGGGCATTGGATACTCGCCAAATTAGGCAAACGCGTATTGCGCCCTGGTGGTCGTATCCTTACTGAGTGGCTCGTCAAAAATTTGGATATTACTCCAAAAGACGACATCGTAGAGTTTGCCCCAGGACTCGGGTTCACTGCAAATATCGCTTGCAGTTACAAGCCTTTTAGCCATACAGGAATCGATAAAAATGAAGAAGCTGCTGCGCTGGCAAAGAAGAGTATCAAGTATGAAAGTGCTCGAATTATCAATGCCGATGCCGCCCATACTACCCTCGCCGATGCTTCTGTCAATAAAGTTTATGGCGAAGCAATGCTCACTATGCAACCCCTTGAGCATAAGCGGACTATCATTGCCGAAGCTTATCGTATCTTGAAAGCAGGAGGCTACTATGCCATTCACGAACTTGGGTTTGCAAACCCGATGAGGTCAGCGAGGGCTGTCAAAAATGACCTCTTCAAAGACCTCAGTAGCAATATTAGGGTACACGCTCGCCCAATGACAGCCAAAGAGTGGAAAACACTTTTAGAAGAACAGGGTTTCAAGGTGATAAAAGAACAACATAGCCCAATGTTGTTGTTAGAGGGCAGTCGCATATTGGAAGATGAGGGGTTTTTCCGTACCCTCAAATTCCTGTTTAATTTGTTGCGTTTCCCCGATTTGCGCAAGCGAGTGCAAAAAGATGAAGCAATCCTTCCGCAAGCATCAGCAAAACCTCGATGCTATTGCTTTTGGTGGCTCAAAAACCCCTTTAGCCTCTTGCCAATAGCTTTCCATTTCGGCTAAAGTCATATCTCGCAACGATTTTGCCACTTTCGGCAGCCTTGCGCTCTAAGTACTGAAAGCGCGTAATAAACTTTTTTATTAGTGCGCTCCAAGGCATCTTCAGGATTCACTTTTAAAAAAACGAGCATAGTTTATTAGGCTAAAAAGCACATCGCCAAATTCTGCTTCTATGGCGGGTGTGCTTTTTGTGCTTTTACTTCCGCGTGAAGTTCGTCTATCTCTTCCTTTATTTTAGCAAATACATCGTCTATATTCTCCCCAGTCAAAAACCTACACCTGCCGCTTTATCTTGTATCCTACTTGCTTTTTACAAGAGCAGGCAAACTCTGAGGGCACTCCGCCCAGCACACTTTTTGTTACCTTCTTGTAGCTTTATTTTTTCCCCAATTGCGTTTTACATCTTCTTCGTTGGCTACCTTCACATCGCCGTAAATGTGGGGTGGCGTACTATAAGTTTCTCGCACACGCCATTAGCCACATCAGCAATGTCAAAATCACCTGTTTCACTGCCTATTTTGGCGTAGAAAACAATGTGCAATAGCAGGTCGCCCAGCTCTTTTTTTCACTTCTTGGAGGTCGTTGTTTAGGATAGCATCGCCCAATTCGTAAGTTTCTTCTATAGTAAGGTGGCGCAGACTTTCCATCGTTTGCTTTTTTTATCCCACTGGACATTTCTGCGCGCAGGTCGTCCATAATGTCTAAAAAGCCTGCCAAAAAGCTGCCAATTGTTTTTCTCTCATTGCCATACTATTGTGTTTTACTTCACTTGTTTTTGTACACTTCTTGAGTGCCACTTAGCATATTTTTTCAGCACAAAAGTGCCGTTTTGCAATTCGCTTTCACCTATAATGATTACAAAAAGGAATCTGATTTTTGTTAGCATATTCCATTTTGCTTTTTAATTTTTGCAGCATCAGGGTAAAGAGCTGCCCTTTTGCCCTGTTGGCGCAATTGTTGCAATAGCTGTGTGCATTGCAAGGCTTCGGCATCGCCAAAGTTTAGGCATAATATTTCCAACCCATTGTTGATAGTTTCAGGAAAGAGGTTTAGCTCGTCCATTACCAAGCCTATGCGGTCTAAACCAAACGAAACTCCAATGCCGCTCACACCCTTTTAGTCCAAAAGATACTTGTGAGGTCGTCATACCTGCCACCGCCGCCAATAGAGCCCATTTGCACCCCTTCTGGCGCTGCAATTTCAAAAATAGCTCCTGTATAGTAATTTAGCCCTCTCGCCAAGGTAACATCAAGGTCTATCAATGCCGTTTGTAGCGGAAGATGCTTAGCTGTTGCTCTACAAACGAGAGCTCTTCTACCCCTTTTTAGACCCGTTTCCGAGCCAGCCAACATCGCTTTTTAACACTTCCAATTTTTTAGCAAACGAACCTTCCAAGCTAAAAATAGGCTTTTACCTTTTCAATAGCTTCAGTACCAATGCCTTTAGCGAGCATTTCAGCAATAACGCCCTCTTTGCCTATTTTTGTCCAGTTTGTCTAAGGCAACAGTAAAATCTATTAGTTTATCTTGTTCGCCTATCATTTCAGCAAAACCACTCAATATTTTGCGATTGTTTATCTTGATAGTTACCCCTTTTTAGGTTTAATGCAGTAAATACGCAATCGTACAGCTGTATAAACTCTATTTCTTGCCATAAGCTGTGCGAGCCTACCACATCGGCATCACACTGGTAAAACTCTCTAAATCGCCCTTTTTGTGGTCGGTCAGCACGCCATACAGGTTGTATTTGGTAGCGTTTAAATGGAAAAAGTAAGTTCGTTTTGATGTTGCACTACATAGCGTGCAAAAAGGTACCGTAGAGGTCATAACGCAACGCCTTTTTCCGAAAGTTGCGGCGTAAGGCGTTGCGCATTTTTAGCTTCCCAATCTTCAGATTTTTACCCCTTGTGTGAAATCTCCCGAATTGAGTATTTTAAAGATAAGACGATCACCCTCTTCGCCGTATTTTTCCCATCAGGGTATCGTAATTTTTCAAGACTTGGGGTCTCTATAGGTTGAAAAACCAAAAAGTAGTGAAAGCATTCTTTATAGTATTGATGATAAAATTACGTTTAGCTACTTCGTTGGGCGAAAAAAATCTCTTGTCCCCTTGGGGATACTTGGTTTTTAGTACTGCCATTACAATTGTTTTTGAAGTTTACAATACCGCTATACACGAAATCTCTACCTCCACAGCCTTAGGCAATTGCGCTACTTGCACCGTTTCGCGTGCAGGTGCCGTAGCTTCGTCAAAATAACGCGCATATACAGCATTTACTTGTGCAAACTGACCCATATCAGCCAAAAAATAGTCGTTTTTACTACATTTTCAAAACTCGCACCTGCCTCGCTAAGGATAGCCTTTAGATTTTTCCATCACTTGCTCGGTAGCCGCTTCTATCCCTTTTTACGACTTCGCCTGTGGCTGGGTTTACGGGTATTTGTCCCGATACGTAAAGAGTGTTACCAGCAACTACAGCTTGGGTATAAGGACCTATAGGGGCTGGTGCATTGGGGGTAAAAATAATCTTTTTTCATTTCTGTATATTTTTTAGTTATTTATTGAATTATCTTGTAAAAGTCGCTTTTAGAGTGCCTACATTGCCTGCTTTGTCAAAGGCTTTTTACTTCCAAATCGTAGCTATTACTGTCAGAAGGGGTAATATCGGCAAAAATTGAAATTCAAGGTGTGGTTTTTAGGTTCGTACTCAAAGAGAATCCACTGCCCGTTTAGGGTTGCCGAACAATGAGAAAAGCCGCTGAGGTTATCGCTACACTCAGTTTTAGTACATCGGCTTTTACACTGCCTTTGTTCTTAAAGTTAAGTGCTTTTACTATAGGAGGCGTTTCGTCTTTGCGAAGCGAAAACCGTCCTAAGCCACGCACACGTGCCGTAAAAAGCCGTCTTTATACACCGTAGGCTCAAAGCTCCCCCACGTGATATGTATACCCCTGCTCACCTCGTCATCTTTGTACTTCGTATTCTTGATGCTCAGCGTGTAAAACTTGTGTATGGGCGTTTTATAGTCGCCTATTTGCACCGATTCACCTTCGCCACTAAGGCTAATTTTGATGTTTTCGTAGAAAGTGTTTTCAGGGAAATACACATTGCCATTGGGCAGTTCGTAATAGTTGTCTCTCTTAGCGATAATTTCAGTATTACCTTTTGTTTTTCTGGGCGTGGAGTTTTTTTAGTTCAGTGCGCGCCCCTTCAATAGGAATATTGATGCGAGTAGCATTGCCCTTAAAATCCTCTACTATCACTGTAACTGTGTATTGTTGCCCTTCAGCGATAGTCAGGTAGCCATTGTTAGGGTTCAGTACAGGGTAAATTTCCAGTTTGTTGCCTGGTGTTTTGTACAACAGCTGCACAAAGCCTTTATGATCTATATAGTGAGGATAATCCACTAATACATTGATGTAGCGAGTATCGTCAAAATTTACTTTGTCAAAGGCAGATACTAATTGGGTTTCACCATTCAGCTGTAAGGTAGCTTTGTAAATACCGTTTTTGTGAGCAGTACCGTCTTGCCTATCATAAGCACTCAAAGCCAAAACCTATAGTGCCAATAGCCGAAATTTTATCGGCAAGGTAAGTACCATCAGGCTGTTTGGTTTTTGTGAATTTGGCGTGGCAATTGGGTTTCCTCCACTTGTGCATCTTCGCTAAGCGAGTAAGCAAATAGTTGTATAACCTCTGGCGGAGTGGTATCCTCAATGTCGTTAAAGCCAAAAAGCAACGGATTCCAGCCGTTATTGCTCGTATCGCGCACCTCAAAATGCAAGTGCGGACCTTGGCTGCCTCCTGTATTGCCACTCACCGCTACCCAATCGCCTTTCTTTACTACAAACATATCTTCCGTTGGGATAATGTCTATGTCGTAACTTTGTTTTTCGTATTGCTTTTTCTTTACAAAAGCCTCTATTTCAGGGGCGTACTTTTTGCAAATGATTATAGGTAGTTACATAACCATTGGCGTGAGTAATGTAAAGCGTTTTTCCCATAACCATACGGACTTACCTTTATCCGCGAGACATAGCCATCTTGCGCAGCCAATACCTCCAAGCCCTCTTTGCCTAAAGTCTTAAAGTCCAATCCCCCGTGAAAGTGATTCGGACGCAATTCTGCAAAGTTCCCAGCCAATAGCGGAGGCGTATTCAGCGGCATAGCAGGCTGAAACGCTTGCCCCATTGCCATACAAGTAACAAGTGATAAGAGTATAATGATGAGTTTTTATTCATTCTATTATGAGTTATTAGTCTTTAATTGTTACTCCATAATCCGTAGTTTTTAGTTGTTAGTCCATAGTTTTTAGTCTTTAGCCTGCAATTTGCTTACGACCAACCACTATATAACATTAATTGTTTCTCCTATCGCAGGGAGGTGTAAGCGCCGATGGTCATCTTTAAATTTTCGTACCGCAGCTTCCGTGTCTATAGTAATAACAGGGAAAGTGTTGTAATGCACCCCCAGCACGTTGTTAGTTTTCTACAAAAGCGAGCCGCAGTAAGAGCATCGCACCCCATAGTATAGTTATTACCTATAGGGAAGATACCCAAATCGATGCGGTATTGGTGCGGGATAATCTTCATATCGTAGTGCAAAAGCCGTATCCCCCGATATATAGATAGTTTGGTCGTTGTAAATCACTAAAAAAATCCCGCAGGGTTACCGCCATAGGTGCCATCAGGAAATGAAGACGAGTGTTCAGCTTTTTATCATTTTTATCTTTACAGTACCGTCTTCAAAGCGGTGCGACCCCGATGTTCATATCGTGCCCATCAAGCCCCAAGTTGCGAAAGTATTGTAGTATTTCAGGGTTACTAATCAGCTGAGCCCCTGTACGTTTCGCAATAGCCTCCACATCAGCAATGTGGTCGCCGTGAGCGTGAGTAATAAGAATATAATCTGCTGGAACAGAGTTGATGTCAATGTGTTTTTGCTAAAGGGTTAGCCGAAATAAAAAGGGTCTACCAAAAAGTATTTACCATTAATTTCAATATTCACGCAAGCGTGTCCTAAATAAGTTACTTTCATAATTAAAATATTTTTGGCAAAGGTAAGAAATAATGTTTAATAAGCAATGTTTAATAAATAATTTAGTACGCGCCAATTCCACCCTGCAGACATAAAAAGCCCCTCCGCTTAGGAGAGGCTTCTATAGTTCGCTTTGATACCAACCACTAATATTCAAATTCTCTAATACTTTCTAATTTTCGCTCGTCATCACCCTCTTTTATATATTTTTTTATCTCTATAGGGCGACCTGACGTATCATAGCGGTATTCAAAAAGTTGTTACCTCCACCTTTGATGTCATTTGGTTTGTTTTTAGTAATCTTTGTAATGTTATTTTTTTAGAGAACTCCACATCAAATAATTTATATACATTTGTTCCCACCAATTTATCTAGTTCATATGCAGGGTTAGGGTGATTGTCATACTCACATACTATAGAATTTTTCATTGTCTATGATTTTCAGTATATTATCATTGACAATAGTGTAAATTGTTGTTTTGCTATCCACCCCGTAGCTATTTATTATCACCCCATTCTTATCTTTAGTATAAGAGCTCATTACTTGAGTTACAGTGTTGCCACCATAAGTGTATTGTGTCTCTATATAGCTTGTACCGCTTTGCACATCTCCATTTACAGATACTGTTTCCGAGTGAGTAACTAATACATTAGTAAGCCGATTACCCTCATAGGTACATTGGATAGTATGGATATCACCCATCTCATTTTCGGTTATTGTAGAAATCTTTCCATTTTCGTAGTAGTATTTCAATTCATTTTTCAGCTCCTTTTACTTCTTTTTACAAGGTTACCTTCGTAGCTGTAAACAATCTTAGTGGTACCTGTTTGTACACCATTGTTGTATTCAGTAATGGCAACTTCAGTAAGCAAATTCCTTGTATAGGTAAATGAGCGCACTTCTTTTATATTACCATCTTTATTTTTATCAATCAGTTTCTTTGGCAAGTTTGGGTTCTGAGGAATGTTATTAGGTGTGTCCTCATTTTTGTTACAACCTACCAAAAAGTAGCTGCGGCTAAAAAGCCAAGTAAAAATCTTTTTCATATGTTATTTTTTTAATTTGCTGCAAATATAATACTCTTTTTTGTTTTCTGCTGTTAAATAAAAGTTAATATAAAAAGCTCTCCGCTTGGAAGAGGCTTGTATAGTTCGCTTTTTAAGTGCCTGTTTTACTGCTTGTGTAAAGGACACTATAAACAAAATGCCTTTTGCATTTTTACGCTGCAAAAGTACTATATTTTTTTAATCTACCAAAAGAAATTTTAGTTTTTAAATTCAAAAACATCAAAGACTTTTTATTGAGAGCTTTTTTATAATTGTATACTAAGCAATTCAGCACCCTAATTTATGTAGTCCTTCTTGTATTTTTTGACGTTGAGCAGCACGTGGTTTTTTTAGCCCTACGGCGTATTGGTGAATAAGTTTCTGATTGATACCTGTAAGTCGCTCAAAAAGCAGGATTGCTTATTACACCTTTAAAATATTGCAAAACACTTTCAGTGTCGTATTTATAAGTAAGGATATAGTCAGTATAAGGAAAAATTACCAAGTTCTTTTTGTAGGGCAATTACTTCCAAAATACCATCTTTAGCCTCTTGTACAGTCTTGCCTCCAGCACTTATGCCCTCTATATTATCAGCATAAGCCCAATAAAAAAATCACTACTACGTTCTATAATAATGGTAATATTTTTTTCATATGATATAATGTTTTTAGGATAAATCCATTTCTTTTTACTTTTTTTCTCAAGCCCTTTCCCTACCTCTTGGAAGTCCGAGAGCTGCCAATTCCACCCATACTACCAATTCAAAATTCAAAATTCAAAAATTCAAAATTCTTCCCCACTACCTGCCTAATGACAAACGTGCTTGTGCCGTAACCTCCTGCCCTACAAACTGCTCTTGTAAGTATTTGTAATAACCTACAATGCCTATCATAGCAGCATTGTCGGTACAATACTGAAACTTAGGTATATAAGTATGCCATCCATATTGCGCCCCTAAGGCTTGCAGTGCGTTGCGAATCCCAGTGTTAGCAGAGACCCCACCCCCTATAGCTATATGCTTGATGCCCGTTTCTTTAGCCGCTCGTTTTAGTTTTTTCATCAGTATCTCTATAATAGTGTGTTGCACCGAAGCACAAATATCAGCCAGATTTTCAGCAATGAAATTAGGGTTCTGCTCAGTTTGCTTCTGAATAAAATATAAAATAGAAGTCTTAAGCCCCGAAAAACTAAAATTGAGTGCAGGAATATTAGGTTTGCCAAAAGAGTAAGCAGTAGGGTTGCCCTCTTGGGCATATTTATCAATAAGCAGGCCTCAGGGTAGGGGCAGCCCAAGTATTTTAGCAGTCTTGTCAAAAGCCCTCGCCCACAGCATCGTCCAAAGTTTCACCCAATACCCGAAAAATCAAAAACTATTCACCTGCACAATCTGCGTATGTCCGCCGCTGATAGTCATAGCAAGAAAAAGGGAAAGAAGGCTTAGGCTGCCCTTCGTCAATAAAGTGCGCCAAGATGTGTGCCTGCATATGATTCACCTCAATAAGTGGAATGCCCAGCCCCATAGCCATTGCCTTAGCAAATGAAGTACCCACTAATAACGACCCCAATAAACCAGGACCCCGTGTAAAAGCTACTGCCGAAAGTTCGCTTTTTGTTGATGCCCGCTTTTTGTAAAGCCGTTGCCACTACAGGCACTATATTTTGTAAATGAGCACGCGAGGCAAGCTCCGGAACCACCTCCGTATTGCTGATGTACAGCTTGATTGGCTACTTCGTTAGAAAGCACTTTATCATTGCAAAGTACTGATGCTGAGGTATCATCACAAGAAGATTCGATAGCCAAAAATATAAACTTTTTTCCATTATTTATCTAATTGAGCCGCAAAGGTATAAAAATATTTTCTTTTTACTAAAAAAATTTTTATATTCCGAAAATGTTCTTATCTTTGTGCGAAAGTTCTAAAATTAATCAACGTATGAATTTACACGAATATCAAGGAAAAAGAAATCCTATCGAGTTTTGGAGTACGCGTACAACGTGGTATTGTAGCGCAAAAATCCTGCTGAAGCTGTAGAGGCAGCAAAACAGCTTACTGAGCAAACGGGCACACAGTGGTATGTGGTAAAAGCGCAAATACACGCTGGAGGTCGAGGTAAAGGAGGCGGAGTAAAATTAGCTAAAGGGCTGAAAGACGTAGAACCTTTGGCTAATAACATCATCGGAATGATGCTCGTAACTCCTCAAACACCTCCTACAGGTAGTGCACCAAGTGCTTATTGCCGAAGATGTCTATTACCCTGGCGAAAGCGAACCTTCAGAGTTCTATATGTCGGTATTGCTAAACCGAGCTACTGGTAAGAATATGATAATGTATTCTACCGAAGGTGGTATGGATATAGAAGCTGTAGCCGAAAAAAACACCTCACCTTATCTTTACTGAAGAAATAGACCCCGCAGTAGGCTTGCTTCCTTTCCAAGCACGACAAGTAGCATTCAATTTGGGACTTACAGGCGAAGCTCAAAAAGAGATGGTCAAATTCGTTACTGCGCTTTACAAAGCTTATGTGTCGGCAGACGCTAGTCTGTTCGAAATCAACCCCCGTACTAAAAACTTCCGATAACAAAAATTCTCGCAGTAGATGCTAAAGTAGTACTTGACGATAACCTCTCTATCGCCACCCCGAATATGCAGCTTACCGAGACCTCCGCGAAGAAAAACCCTATAGAAGTAGAAGCTAAAGCCGCCGGACTTAACTATGTGGCTCTTTGATGGTAACGTAGGCTGTATGGTAAATGGTGCTGGCTTTGGCAATGGCTACAATGGACTTGATTAAGCAGGCAGGTGGCGCCCCTGCAAACTTCCTCGATGTAGGTGGAACTGCCGATGCTAAACGTGTAGAAACTGCCTTCCGCATCATCTTAAAAAGACCCTAATGTAAAGGCTATTTTTGGTGAATATCTTCGGCGGTATTGTACGTTGCGACCGTGTAGCTCAAGGTATTGTAGATGCCTACAAAAAAATATGGGTGACGAGAATAAAAGTGCCTATTATCGTGCGTTTGCAAGGTACTAATGCCGAAATAGCTAAAAGAATTAATTGATAATTCAGGCTTAGCGGTACATTCAGCTATCTTATTCCAAGAAGCTGCCGATAAGGTAAAAGAAGTATTATCATAAAGAAGTTTTTTTCATATACACAAATTTGATTGTAACTTTGCCAAAGGTTTATAAGATATTATCTAGCCTTTGGCAAAATTTTTTTATTGATAGTGTACAATTAGTTATATCTTTGCGCCTTAAAAAAATAATAAATAATTAAAAAAACTATGAAAAAGTATTTTTTTAGCAGTATTTGCCTTGCTATTTACTCATTTAGCTTTGGCACAAAAAGGGATTTACCACAACGATAACCTTTCTTTTGGAAGTAACTTTGTGAGTGGTGAAAAAGCGATGAGCCAAATCAATTTAGATATTGGGATGGGTTATAGCTTTTTCCGAGAAATTCCGCTTAGGACTTATCTTAGAGCTGGGCTTCTTCCTTCCGCGATGAGCTTCTCAACAAAGCCCAAACTATCACTTCGGGCATAGGGATTAGTGGCAATTTTAGATTCTATACAAACGAAAAAAATTAGCCTGCGCTCCGAAACACATTTTGTAATAGGTTCTCCCTCCCGCGAGCGTTACTCCGATTGGTTTTTTTATGCGCTGCGGTACCGAAGTGCAACTTTTTCTCCTCATTATCTATCCTAGATACACACCCATATATAGCTTTTAGGAACTAAAGTTATCGGCGGATCTTACGAAAAACAAGATAACAATAGAACGCACCTACCTACAACCCTACCTTTCAATAGGAATTATATGGAAGTTCTAAAATACAGCACACAACGATTTTTTTACATACACTTTGGCAAAGGTTTATATAACTACCTTATAAAGAGGCTTCCCAAAAAGTCTTTAATAGTACTACTGGCATCTCCCCCTTTTTGAAGGGGGAAGGGGGATGTTAATAATCAGTTAGTTACAAAACTTTTTCTTGCAACCACTTTTATCTTATAAACACCAATTTATAACCTTCAGATAAATGCGCTGCATACGTATACCCATCAGCATCAAACCCCTTGAGGTCATCTATTGAAGTAATTTCGTTTTCAGCCAAATAGCGCAACATCCGTCCCCTCGCTTTTTTTAGCATAAAAAGCTCACCACCTTCAGCACATCACCCTTTGTAATCTTTGAATATAGGCGTAACAACAGGCACTTTAAGCAGCGAATAGTCAATCACCTTAAAATATTCCTCACTCGCCAAGTTGATAAAAAGCTCATTAGGTGCTAATTCTTCATTCAGAGCTTGTGTAATTTTTATTTTTTTCCAGAAAGTGTATAAGTCAGCACACTCCCCAACAGCCAATTTAATCCCCATTTCCAACCGATAAGGTGCAATAAGGTCTAAAAGGCTTCAGCATACCATAAAGTCCCGAGAGTATCCGCAAGCAGCTCTGCAACTTCTCAATATGTCCCTCCGAAAGCGTAGCCGCCTGCAGCCCGTCATACACATCGCCATCGTAAGCAAAAAGAGCAGGACGCGCATTTTCAGGTGTAAACGGCATTGCAAACGATTGGTTGCGTTGCCAATTTAGGGTCAGCCAGTTTAGGCGAAATATGCATCAAAAGCCGAGAGCGCTTGTGGCGATAGCGGCTTTAGCGAAGAATGCACCTCAGAAATTTCTTGCTCAAAAAGAGGCAACGAATAGCGTTTTGTAGGGACTATCCCTTCAAAATTCATAGTTTTAGCTGGCGAAAGTACAATTTTTCATAACAATATTTAATAAACAATAATCTACAATCCATCACATTCTCCCGCTGGCGCAAGCTTGCAGCTTGTGCCCAATTCAAAATTCAAAATTCAAAATTGTTCCCCACCGAACCTTCAGCGAAGGATGAGCGAAGGATAAGCGAAGGTTGAGCGAAGGAAAGTCGGCGAGCTGGCACAGCCGAGTATGTGACGAAGGTTGAGCGAACAATAAAAAGCCCGTGCGGCTCGCACCCATAAGATTAAAAATTTTGCGCAAATATAAAAAGTCTTATATTTGCACAAATATTTATATCTTTTAAAAGTTGATAAAAACAACAATATATGAAACTAAACAAACTTATAGATCACACACTTTTTGAAAACTACAGCTACCATTGCTGAAATTGAAACCCTTTGCCAAGAAGCCATAACCTACGACTTCTATTCAGTGTGCGTAAATAGTGGCTATGTAGCTACTGCAAAGAATTTTTTTAACAGGTACCAATGTCAAAGTCTGCAGCGTAGTAGGTTTTCCCTTAGGAGCAATGGCTGCTGAAGCTAAATACTTTGAAACAAATCAAGCTATAGCCGATGGAGCAGACGAAATTGATATGGTGTTAAATGTAGGGCTACTCAAGTCCGGCAAAGTCGATAAAGTATTAGAAGAAATAAAACACTTAAAAACATCGTTGGCGAGAACCGTGTGCTAAAAGTAATTTTTAGAAACCCTGCTACCTTACCGATGATGAAAAACGCTTAGCCCTGCCGCTTGGCACTTGAGGCACAAGCCGATTTTGTGAAAAACCTCTACAGGTTTTTGGCTCAGCAGGAGCCACCCTCGCCGATGTAGCTCTTTATGAAAGAATGCGTACAGCACAAGGCAAAAGTAAAAGCCTCTGGCGGTATACGCGATTACCAAACAGCTATGCAGTACGTAAATCTGGGAGTAGAACGCATAGGAACTTCCAATGGTATTGCAATTTTAAAAGGAGAAAAAGGAACAGGTTACTAATGAAAATTATCAGTTATAATGTAAATGGCATCAGGGCAGCCCTCACCAAAAGGCTTCGCCCAATGGTTGCAATCAGCCAACCCCGATGTGTTATGCCTACAAGAAATAAAGCTCTAGAGGCGCAAATACCCACCGAGGTATTTTGCCCAATTAGGGTTACACCCATCAATATTATCACAGTGCCGAGGCTATAGTGGGGTAGCAATTCTTTTCAAAAATAGCACCCAAAACACGTAGAAGTAGGTACCGGAATTGACTATATGGACAAAGAAGGACGCGTGCTACGTGCCGATTTTTGAAGATGTTTCAGTAATGAGCCCTATATTTGCCTTCAGGCACCAACCCCGATAGGTTAGATTTTAAGCTCACTTTTTATGGACGACTTTCAGAAATATATCGATGAGCTAAAAAGAAAGTACCCAATTTAGTAATCTGCGGCGATTACAACATCTGTCACCAAGCAATTGATATCCACGACCCCGTGCGCAATGCCACTGTATCAGGTTTTTTTGCCCGTAGAGCGAGCGTGGATTGATGCCTTTATGAAAAGCGGTTTTTATAGATAGTTTTCGTTATTTTTCACAAAGAGCCCCATCAATATTCGTGGTGGAGCTATAGAGCCAATGCGCGCAACAACAATAAAGGCTGGCGAATCGACTATCATTTAGTAGCCACCCCTTAGAAAATCGTATGACTCGCGCCCTCATTTTTGCCCGAAGCCCACCACAGCGACCATTGCCCCTATACTGCTCGAAATCGCCGATAAAAAAAGCGTATTAAAAACAACTGATAAAATGGAAAAAAACTCACTACATAATTAATTCATCACCACGCTGGTGATGAATTGTCAAGAGAAGAAATAAAGGCAGTACAACGGAAGTTTGTAGCGGTATTTGTCGCTCAAATACCTAATAAAAAAATCAAGTAATTGATTAATATAAAAAAATATGGATATAGTAGATGTTTTTTTCAACAACTTTTTGAATAGAATAGAAAATGAAGTAGTAGAGTTTAAGGAAGCAAAGAATGATTTTGATAGCTCTAAATTAGGAAAGTACTTTTTCTGCAATATCAAATGAAGCAAATTTGAAGCGGAAAACATATGGTTGGCTTTATTTTTGGAGTAGAAGATAAAAACATCAAATAGTAGGCACACAATATAGAAATAGTGCTAAAAGTTTAGAAAGCCTAAAAGGAGAAATTAGTAGAAAAACAACAGAACAAATTTCTTTTATTGAAATTTATGAACTTCAGCAAGAGGGTAAAAGAGTGCTTATGTTTCAGATACCCTGCTGCTCCTAGAGGAATTCTCTATAGCTTTTGGTGGGCATTATTACGCCTCGTAATGGTGAGGAATTAGTGCCTTTGCATATCGAAAAATAGAACGTATTAGAAAACAATTGGTTTTAGAAGACTGGAGTGCAGAAATAGTAGAAGAGGCAACTATAAGCGATTTAAATCCTACAGCTATAGCTTTGGCTCGTAATAACTTTTAAGAATAAATACTCTGATATGGCTCAAGAGGTAGAGGTATGGGATGATATTACTTTTTGAATAAAGCCAAAACTTACTATTAAAGGGAAAATCACTCGTACAGCTCTTATTTTATTAGGAGAAAGCGAAGCTGAGCACTTTTTAAGTCCCGCAGATATTAAAATTCGTTGGAAATTAGTAAATCGGGATAATCAGGATTTAGATTATGAAATATTTGAGATGCCATTATTACTTTCAGTAGAAAAAGTCTTTACTAAAGTGCGCAACCTGAAATACCGCTATTTGCAAGATGGGACTATTTTTTTCCTACAGAAGTAACTCAATATGAACCTTTTTCTATACGCGAGGCTTTGAATAATTGTATTGCCCATCAGGATTATACTAAGGCAGCACGTATCAACCTTATAGAGTTTGAAGACCGCCTTGTATTTAGCAACTATGGAGCTTTTATACCTGAGAGTGTAGAAAAAGTAGTATTAGAAGATGCTCCTGAAGAAAACTATCGCAATCCATTTTTTGGCAAGGGCAATGTTCAACCTAAAAAAATGGTGGATACAGTAGGGGGTGGTATCAAAAAGATGTTTAACTACCAGCGAGCACGTTTTTTCCTATGCCTGAATATGATATATCGGGAGGAAAGGTAAAAATGACTCTTATAGGAAAGGTTTTAGATGTGAATTATGCGCAAAGGTTGAAGCGCAAGACCAAGAGCTTACTCTTGAAGAGATAATGATGCTCGACAAAAGTTCAGAAACATAAGAAACTTAGTCCTTCAGAAGAAAAAAATATTTAAAGAAAAGACACTTGATAGAAGGACGAAAAACCTAACTTTTTATATGCAAAGAAATATCTCAGAAAACAGGACAAAAAGCAGACTATTCTAAAAATAAAGGAATGGACAAGCAGTATTATTTGGATTTTATACTCAATGCGATTAAAGATCACGGTAATATGAGTAGGGCAGATATTGATAAATTACTATGGGATAAACTACCTGATATTTTAGATGAGAAACAGAAGAAGAACAAAAATAGGAAATTTACTTTACGGAACTTAGAAAGAGTAAGAGAATAAAAATATAGGTAGTTTTTACCTTTTCCTTCTTGGACTTTAGCTTAACATTAAGAGAGCCTAAGAGAGATTTTTAAGAGAGGTTTTTATTGTTATATTGCTTTAAAATCAGTTGTTTATTCTCTCTTAAATTTATTGTGAGTAAAAATCACTTTAAGAGAGTTTTTTTAAAGAAATAAAAATATATTTTTTTGAAAATTAGTAAGTTTCTTTTTAATAAATTGTAGTTAGTTTTTAATTAATTAAAAAATTAGAAGAGAGTTTGTAAGTGTTTGTTTATCATTAAGTTTCTTTTTAATAATTAAATTGTCATTTTTTTCATTTTTATTAAAAGAACTAAGAGAGGTTATAAGAAAAAAATATTTGTAAATAATATTATGAAACACATTATTATCCTTATGGGACTATTTACTTTTTAATACACACGCTCAAATAGAGCGCGTAGAACCGCCGTTTTGGTGGGAAGGAATGCAATACGCTGAGGTACAAGTATTGCTCTATGGCAAAAATATAGCGCAATACCGCGTAGAAAGTGATTTGCCTATCATCAATGTATTGAAAACTGAAAACCCCTAATTATCTGTTTGTTACTGTAGATACCAAAACTAAAAAAAGCAGGTAATTACCATATTTCTTTTTTGATAAAAAGAAGCAACTAGTCTCAGTAACTTACCCGCTGAAAAGCAGACGCGAGAGCTCTGCCCTCCGTAAAGGCTTCGATAGCTCTGATATGATTTACTTGCTGATGCCCGATCGTTTTGCTAATGGTAATCCCGATAACAATTTTTCATTTGGCTCTTGCTGATAAACTGAACCGAGAGGCTTCTGACGGCAGACACGGAGGTGATATTCAAGGGATTATCAACTATCTGGACTATATACAATCCTTAGGGGCTACGGCTATATGGCATACGCCCTTATGTGAGGATAACGAACTACAACATTCGTATCACACTTATGCCCAAACTGATGTCTATAAAATAGACCCTCGCTATGGTACGAATGAGGAATATATACAGCTATCAGCGGCTTTGCACAAGCGGGGTATGAAGCTCATCAAAGACTATGTAACGAACCACTGGGGCAGTCAGCATTGATGGTGAAAGACTTGCCTTGCTACGATTGGTTGCATCAGTTCCCAGGGTACGGACAGAGTACTTTCCGTATGAGTACCCAAATGGATAGCAATGCTTCCGAATGGGATAAAAATACTGCGAAAAAGGCTGGTTTGCCCCTCTATGCCCGACCTAAACCAAGCCAACCCTTTGGTATTGAACTACCTCACCCAAAAATGCAATCTGGTGGATAGAATACGCCGACCTTGATGGGCTGCGCGTAGATACCTATTCATACAACGACAAAGAGGGCATCGCTAAATGGACAAAAGCGATTATGAATGAGTATCCTTACTTTAATATTATGGGCGAGGTATGGCTCAACCAAAGTGCTCAGGTGTCGTATTGGCAAAAAGGACAGCCCCATAAGTGCGATACAGAGCTACAATACTTATCTGCCTACGGTGATGGATTTTTCCGCTTTTTCAATGCCGTAGGCGAAGCATTTCGCTCAGCTCCCTCGTGGGATAAGGGTATGATACAGCTATATGACAATTTTGCAAATGATTTTCTCTATAAAGATATTAATAATGTACTTATATTTGCTGAAAACCACGATACCGCACGCATCAATCATGTATATCCTAAAATAGCCGATTACAAGCTCACTATCACCCTTTTGGCTACAGCACGCGGTATTCCGCAATTGTACTATGGCAGCGAGATAGGTATGGCTGGCGATAAGAGTAAAGGCGATGGTCATATACGACAAGATTTCCCAGGGGTTGGCAAGGTGATGCGCAAAAACGCTTTCTCTGCCGCTGGACGTACAGAAACTCAAAATGAGTATTACAATTTCACTGCTCAGCTTTTTCAACTGGCGTAAGGATAAGGCAGTGATTCACTATGGTAAAAACTAAGCAATATTTGCCTGAAAAACGAAGTGTATGTCTATTTTCGCTACAACGATACTGAGACGGTAATGGTAGTGCTCAACAACAGCGAAAAACCGCAAACACTACACCTGAACCGCTTTGCAGAGAGTTTGGCGGGATTTTTTTGAAGGGTAAAGAGATAATATCAGGAAAAAGAAATAGTTTTAGGAGATACTTTGGAAATAGCAGGGAAGACAAGCTTTTATTATAGTGATGAATAAGTAATTAAAAAGAGGATGAACTATGAAAGAACCCATTAGTTTAGATACAGCTCTACAAATTGTAGGGTCATTAAAAAGTAAGGACAATAAAAGAAAAAAATCTACTTTAACTGATTTAATAGAAAAAGAAGCTCTTGACCAAAAAAATTAAAATGTATTTAAAAGAAGAAAAATGTTATATGGCACTGATGATATGGCACGACTTTCTGTTATGGATAAAGTAGTACATTATTATAGTCCATTAATAAAAAATGAATGGAGTGGTTTAAAATTAAAAAAATATTTTTTTGAAAGAGAGAAACCAGATCTTTTATCAGGCTTAAAATCGCAAGAAAAAGCCGATAGCCTTTATATTAGGGGACAGCCTGCTTCAGGAAAGAGTGGATTGGCAAAAAGCTATTTTACGACAGTTCCCTGATAAGGATTTCCTTTTTGTAAATGGGGATATTTATAGGAGTTTCACCCTGAAGCAGATGAACTAATAAAATATCCTGAGAGATATTCGGTTGAAAACACAAATATTCTCTAACTTTTTACAGAGGCTCTCATACAAGAGGCTATAACCTATAAATACAATATTATTGTAGAAGGTACTATGCGCAATCCAGAAGTACCCTTTGCGTACTGCATTGGCATTTAGAGAAAACGGATTTGACACAGAAGCCTTTTGCAATAGCAGCACCTGCTCTTTTTACAGAATTAGGTTTTTATTTGCGTTATCAGGAGGAAATTGATTTTTCAAGGATATGGGAGATTAGCAGACAAAAAGTTCGCACGACAAAGCGGTAGAAGGGCTACTCTGTTCACTAGACCGTTTGTATACTGAAAAAGCAGTTAATAAAATACATCTTTACGGCTATCAGGCTGAAAAACATTTAGTTACTTTTTACATTGAATAAAGAAGAATGGGATGTAAATATTCTACCTTCGGTAGAAGTTATAAATGCAAGAGAAAAACAATATCAGGATAAGGCACTTCGTTTACAATTGATAGAACGAACTAATATGGCTATACCACGAATGATACCCTCTATAAAAAGCTATAGTAGAAATATTAGTTCAACGGATAAAAACTAAAAAAACAAAAAAATTATGAGGAATATTATTACAATAGGAATACTGATAGGATGTGTTTTCTTCGGAAAAGCACAAAATGAAGCAGATAAATGGCTAAACGCAGTATCAGCACAACAGGGTATTGCTATTCAGTGGCAAGAACGCCCTCACTTCGTTTGCGAAAAAAAGGAATTAAAAGTTTTTGTAGGGTACCACAATGGCAACTTTGTGGCAACTCTTTCAGTAGGAAAGTCTGTTTCGGGGAGTTTTAATTATCAAGGAATTTCATACGAAATTTCCGATAGTAAAAGGGCAGTTAGTATTTTATAAAGATGAAGAAGGTATCTGCGGCAATCAAGATAAGGAAGAACAACACAATCTTTTACGCAAGACCTGTTTTTAGCTGCCGAACAAGCGCAACCAAAGATTGCCAATACCCAAGTGCTAAGAGTATACCGATTGGCAATGCACATCCCTTTATAGCACATTCACTACAGAGCACTTCAAAGAAAAGCTACAAAAAGTAGAAACCTTTTGGGCAGATACTGAAAACTTTCTCAACGAAATATACCTGCGCGATTTAGGAGTGCGTTTTGAAGTGTTAAAAGATGAACGCCTTATTATCAAAGATGAAGCAAAAAGAAACCTTCAGAAGAACTGATCGTGCCGATTATGTGATGAGTAATTCAACTCGTGTTATCGGAGATCTTATTGGCGAAAATAGTTATGATGTGGGTATTTCTCTTGTATATACTAGCTCTTTGAAGAAAGGTACAAGAGGATTGGCTTATATTGAAGGAGTTTATCAATCTAATACCAAAGCTGATGCCGTAGCTGTACTTACCAAAGAAGTTATAGCACACGAAATAGGACACCTATTTGGCGGCAGACACACTTTTAGCAGCCATAAAGGTTCAACTGCCTCACGATAGCGAAAAACAGAGCAGGGGAGTGGTACTTCGGTGATGAGCTATGGCAGTCCGCGTGATTTTTCTCGCTATCGAGCATAGAGCGCATACGCCAGCGATTGACAGAAGTACTTGCAAAAGCTTACGATAAAACCTTTAGTACTCAAGCCCCTCGTATAGACCACAACAAACTCAAAAACTCATTATACGATTCCCAAAGGCACTTTCTTCCAGTTTTATATTCCCGCTACCGACCCCGATAGCGAGCAACTGCTATATACTGTAAATCAGCACGATGTACGCAATGAGGACGAAGATCCTATAACGCAGTACACTATTTACAAACCTACTACCACCAACCCCTGTTACTGATTAAAACAGAATATAATGATTCGGGCACAGTAGTAGCCAATAGCGGTTTAGCACATCAAGCAACGGGTATTTTTTTACCTTTTTGGTTGGGGGTAAGTGATGCACAACCTCAACAATCTGCTGATTATATAGTATAATACGATTTAGCAGAAACAAAGGTTACTGTAAAAGAGGGAACGCCTTTTGAAATCACCACTACGCCTAAAAAAATAAATACAAAGGGGTGAGAAAATCTCGCTACAATGGAAGGTTGACACCGCTATTTTTGCAGATACAAAGGTACGTGTACTACTATCAGATGATTTAGGAAAAACGTTCAAGCATATTGTTTTAGCCGAAACAGCAAATGATGGTGCCGAAGAGGTTACTTTGCCTAATATCAATACATCTAAAGCAGTGCTAAAAAGTAGAGGTAATAGAGGGGTTGGCGTTTGCGCTTACAGATTATAATCCTAAAACAGGAGGCTTTTACTATTGAAAAAGACGACAGCCTTGTACCTACTTATGAACCTTTGGCATTTGTAGCTTCAACCTTACCTCACGACCTTAACCTTAGTTGTACCAAAGAAGTGCCAGCTGTGGTAACACCCACTACTACAGGAGGCTGTGCAAGTGTGAGTTATCGTGTGCAAGAGCAGAAAACAGCCATACAATGCCTCAATCGTTTTTACCCTATTGCGTATCTTTTACTGCTACCGATGGTTGCAGTACCCTCACCCACACGCAAACTATCAAAGTATGGGATGATGTACCACCTACTTTTTGTCGGCGATTTGCCACAAGATATTACAATAGATGAAAAACGAACAGATTCCTACACAGCAAAAGTATTTCGGCAGAAGATGGTTGTGCAGGTGCTCCAACAGTTAAAACGTACTCAAGAAGAAGAATATACCGATGGAAAAACTAACAAAAGTTATTTACCATTGGGTAGCCCGTGATGTATGTGGCAATGAGCGCAGCCATACCCAAAACCATAAATATCAAGGTAGTCAAAACTTCAGAAAAAGAAGAAGTCGTAGTATATAACGGCGTATCTTTTAGAAAATAATTCCGAAAAATTATTTCCGTATAGATAATACAGATGCTAATACTGCCATTTCAGTAGTTATTTTTGATGAAATGGGATTAAAAGTATACGAAAGCCATCATTATCAAGAATATGGCGAAGTGTTTAGAGGTTATCCTAATGTGCAAGGCGTGATAGGAAGAAACAAATCATTAGCAGGAACCTATTTTTTTATATCGTTAGATACTACAAAAACGGCAAAGAAGAAGCAAAAACAAGGATTTTTGTATGTGAGATAGCTCCTCCTTTTTATTTCCTATTTTCAGCGAAGGTTGAGCGAACGATGAGCGAAGGATGAGCGAAGGATAAGCGAAGGAAAGTCGGCGAGCTGGCACAGCCGAGTATGTGACGAAGGATAAACAATCACTAATGCAGATCGCACTAGCCAAAAAGAAAATTAATCATCAATCATTGTTCATTAAACATTATTTTCGTACCTTTGCACAAATTTTTAAAAACGAGGTAAAACTAATGAAGAATTTTGTAGAAGAATTGCGATGGCGAGGTATGATTCAGGATATTATGCCTGAAACAGAACAACACTTATTAGAGGCGTTGCGCGCTGCTTATGTGGGAATTGATCCTACTGCAGACTCTTCTGCATATAGGGCACTTAGTAGGAGTAATGATGTTGCGACACTTCCAAAATTGTGGGCATAAACCTTATGCACTAGTAGGAGGCGCCACAGGAATGATTGGCGACCCTTCAGGAAAAACTCAGTAGAACGCAATTTGCTCACAGAAGAAACTTTAGCTCATAATATAAAAGGTATAAAAAAACACATTAGCCAAATTCCTCGACTTTGAAAGCGAGGCTGATAATCGTGCCGAGTTGGTAAACAACTATGATTGGATGAAAGATTTTTCATTCCTTTCCTTCATACGCGACATCGGCAAGCATATCACCGTCAATTATATGATGGCTAAAGATTCTGTAAAAAAACGTTTTCGACCCCAACGAAAATACTGACGGAATGTCATTTACCGAATTTTCATACCAGCTACTACAAGGCTATGACTTCTTGCACCTCTATCAAGAAAAAGGACTGACCTTGCAAATGGGAGGTTCCGACCAATGGGGAAATATCACCACAGGTACTGAACTCATTAGGCGCATCGCCTCTGGCAAAGCCTATGCTCTACCTGCCCACTCATCACCAAAGCCGATGGTACTAAATTTGGTAAAAGTGAAGGAGGGAACGATGGCTCGACCCCGAAAAACATCACCTTATAAATTCTACCAATATTAGCTGAATACCTCAGACGAAGACGCTAAACGCTATATCAAAATATTTACAATGCTGAGCAAAGAAACTATCGAGGAACTCTATTGCACAGCACAACCAAGCACCTCATTTGCGCGTTTTGCAAAACAAATTAGCCGATGAACTGACTGTATTGGTACATAGCCAAGACGACTTGGAAAAAGTGAAAAAAGCTTCACAAATACTTTTTGGTAATTCTACCTCCAACGATTTGAAGCAATTAGACGAGCAAACCTTCTTAGATGTCTTTGAAGGAGTGCCACAAGCCGAATTGCCCAAAGCCGATGTAATTGCAGGAATAGATATGATAGGAGTACTTTTCAGCAAAAACAGGTTTTATAGCTTCAAATTCAGAAGCAAGACGAGCTTTGAAAGAAAATTCTATAGCTGTAAATAAAGAAAAAGTAGGCGAAAACTATATAGTAGGCGAAAAAGATATCATTAATGGCAAATTTGTGCTGTTACAACGAGGTAAAAAGAACTATTTTGTATTGAAATTAATATAATAGATGATGCAACCACTGAATGACACACTCAAACATCAAGGGCAGCGCAATCAATTGGTAGCATTATTAAAAGAAAAGGCATAAAAGACGCCAGAGTTTTAGAAGCCATAAGAGCAATTCCACGACATTTATATATCGACTTGGGTTTTGAAGACTATGCTTATAAAGATCAGGCTTTGCCAATAGATGAAGACCAAACCATTTCGCAACCTTATACAGTAGCTTTCAAACAGAACTACTGCAAGTGCAACAAGGACATAAAGTATTAGAAATAGGCACAGGCAGTGGCTACCAAAGTAGCGTACTGCTTTTACCTTGGCGTACGGCTTTATAGTATTGAGCGCCAGTATAAACTTTTTAAGCAAACGCAAACTACTATTGCCCAAACTAATAAAACCGAAGAGCCCATTTATACTTTGGTGATGGCTATAAAGGATTACCCCAAATAGCCCCTTTTGATAGAATATTAGTAACAGCAGGAGCACCCTATGTGCCACAAGATTTGCTTTTCGCAATTGGCAGTAGGCGGACGAATGGTTATCCCAATAGGGAGGGGTCACAGGTGATGACACTATACGAACGTGTCTCAGAAAAGAATTTCACAAAACAGACTATGGTGAATTTCAGTTTGTTCCAATGCTTAAAGAAAAATTAATAGTGATGAAAAATTTTAGAAACGCCCTTATTGCTGTTGGATTTTTACTGTTGTCAAGTTGTGGTATCTACAACTTTACAGGAGGTAGCACGGGCGATGCTAAAACCTTTCAAGTAAATTTTTTCAGAAATGAAGCGCCTTTGGTAGAACCTGGTCTCGACCGAGATTTTACAATAGCCCCTACAAGACCTCATAAACAACCAAACCAACTTAAGCCTTACCGACCGCAATGGCGACTTGGTATATGAGGGCGAAATAGTAGAATTTAACATTACACCAATGACTGCTACTGCAGGACAAACAGCAGCTCAAAACCGACTTACCATAGCTGTGAAAGTGCGTTTCACTAATAATACCGAAGAAAAAGATTTTGAAAAACGCTTTTCGTTTTATTACGATTATCCTGCTGCCGCACAGTTCAATAGTGTGAAAAGGGAGGCTATCCCACAGATATTTGAGCGTATTACACAAGATATTTTTTAATGCATCATTAGCCGATTGGTAATGACAGTAGCTGAATTTATACATATTATAAAAGAACCTCACACCATCAATTACAAGCAAATGCAAGAACTTGATGAGATAGTGAAAGAATATCCTTATTTTCAGGCAGCCAGAGTATTACAGCTCAAAATGTTGCACACCGAAGGTGATTACAAATACCATAAGGCACTGAAATTGGCGGCTGTTCACGTTACAAATCGCACAATATTGTTCAATTTTATCAATTCAAAAAGCGATATTTCGCGATTTACTGATATAAGCAGCGATTTTTCAACGTATTAGTAAGGCTCACGAGCGAAAAGACCCCTACGATAAACGAGCATACACCACCACAAGTGAGTTATATAGAAAGCGAACCGCGTACTTTTTCGCCCTAAACTGCCCGATCCCTATCTTTCAAGAAGATATATTCCCTCGATGAACTCATTAATCATCGCGAATTAGCAGATATATTCGTTCCTAAAAAGTGTGGAAGAAGCCGAAAATACCCAGCCAAGCTGGATGAATCGCACTGACAATTACACCTACCCCACCACCCACCCAATACAAAGATGAAAATGTAGCCGAGAAGTTTAAAATTATTGATAAATTCTTAGAGACCAATCCAAAGATAGAACCCTCAAAAGATTACGTCTCTAATGTGAATTTAGCTGATGAGGTTAAGACCGATGAAAAAAACAATTAATGACAGAAACTTTGGCGCAAGTGTATGTAAATCAGCGTAAATACAAACAAGCAATACAAGCATATCAAATATTAATTTTTGAAAAATCCAAAAAAAGTGCTTACTTTTGCAGCCGAAATAGAAAAAAATCAAAAAAACTACAACAAAATAATTTATAACAAAATGACAGTATTCAACATCTTTTTAATTTTTGATAGTAGCCGTATGCTTGCTACTTGCTTTTGGTAATAATGGTACAAAACCCTAAAGGAGGCGGACTTTCTTCTACCTTTGGTGGCAATACACAAGTAGTAGGAGGGGTAAAGAAAACAGGCGACTTCCTTGAACGCAGCACTTGGACATTTGCAATTGCTCTTGGTGCCCTTATCTTGATAGCTAATACTCTTTTGCAAGGAAATACAGGCGTGAATGCCGATTCTAAATTGTTGGATGGCAATTTACCTGCAACAAACCCTATTGAAAAATACACAAGCTCCCTGCCAATAATGGCAATGCAGCTCCCTGCAACCCCCTGCCACTTCATCTCAAACAGGAAATTAGCTGACAAAATGTCAGCAAAATGAGCGTGGCACAATTTTGGTAATAAGTTGATTGCATAACGTGGCAATAAAACAATAATAACAAAATAAAAAAATAACAAGAATAATGGCAAAATTGAATATTAAACCATTGGCAGATAGGGTAGTGATAGAACCTGCTGTAGCCGAAACTACTACAGCATCAGGGATTATTATCCCCGATACAGCAAAAAGAAAAACCCCAGAAAGGTACAGTAGTGGCTGTGGGTGCTGGTACTAAAGATAACCCTGTAACCCTAAAAAGTAGGTGATGTGGTGCTTTATGGAAAATATGCAGGCACTGAACTAAAATTAGAAGGTAAAGACTATTTGATAATGCGTGAGAATGATGTTCTTGCTGTTATCTAAACTAACAAAAACAGAATAAGAAAAATGGCAAAAGATATTAAATTTGATATTGAAGCGCGCGAAGGCTTAAAACGTGGGGTTGATGCCTTGGCAAATGCAGTGAAAGTAACACTCGGTCCTAAAGGGCGCAACGTAATTATTAGCAAATCATTTGGTTCACCACAAGTTACTAAAGACGGGGTGAGCGTAGCTAAGGAAATAGAATTGGAAGACGCTCTTGAAAAATATGGGAGCTCAAATGGTGAAAGAAGTCGCTTCTAAAACCAACGACCTTGCAGGTGATGGTACTACTACCGCTACTGTTTTGGCACAAGCTATCGTAAAAGAAGGGCTTAAAAACGTAGCCTCTGGGGCTAACCCTATGGATTTGAAGCGCGGTATAGATAAAGCCGTAGCTAAAATTATTGAAAACCTTGCTAAACAAGCTAAAGAAGTAGGTTCTTCTTCTGAAAAATTAAACAAGTAGCTTCTATTTCGGCTAATAACGATGATGCAATAGGCGAACTTATTGCGCAAGCCTTTTGAAAAAGTAGGTAAAGAAGGGGTTATCACTGTTGAAGAAGCTAAAGGTACTGATACTTATGTGGATGTAGTAGAAGGTATGCAGTTTGATCGCGGTTACTCATCTCCTTACTTCGTAACAGATTCTGAAAAAAATGGTAGCAGAGCTTGATCGTCCTTACATATTGTTGTACGACAAAAATCTCTACTATGAAGGATTTGCTACCTGTATTAGAGCCTGTAGCACAATCAGGAAAAACCTTTGTTGATTATTGCTGAAGATATTGATGGTGAAGCTTTGGCTACTCTTGTAGTAAACAAACTACGTGGTACGCTACGTATTGCAGCAGTAAAAGCTCCTGGTTTTGGCGACCGCCGCAAAGCAATGCTTGAAGATATTGCTATCCTTACAGGAGGTACAGTAATTGCTGAAGAAAGAGGCTTTTACCCTTGAAAACGCTACTGTAGATATGCTTTGGTACCGCCGAAAGAGTATCTATCGACAAAGATAATACTACAATTGTGAACGGTGCTGGAAAATCAGAAGATATCAAAGCGCGTGCTGCACAAATAAAAAGCACAAATAGAAAATACATCATCTGATTATGACCGCGAAAAACTACAAGAGCGTTTGGCAAAACTTTCAGGAGGGGTAGCCGTACTATATATAGGTGCAGCATCTGAAGTGGAAATGAAAGAGAAAAAGACCGCGTAGACGATGCGCTTCACGCAACCCGTGCTGCTGTAGAAGAAGGTATTGTAGCAGGTGGTGGTATTGCGCTTATCCGTGCTAAAGGTGCTTTGGCTAAGCTAAAACCTGTAAATACTGATGAGGAAACAGGTATGAAAAATTATACTAAAAGCCTTAGAAGCTCCTTTTGCGTACTATTGTAGAGAATGCAGGTGTAGAAGGTTCAGTAGTAGTAGCAAAAGTACTTGAGTCATCACGTGATGCTTTCGGATACAACGCTAAAACCGACAACTATTGTGATATGTTCAAAGCAGGTATCATCGACCCTAAAAAAAGGTAACTCGTGTAGCACTTGAAAATGCTGCATCAGTAGCAGGAATGATACTTACTACCGAATGTGCTTTGGTAGATATTAAAGACGATAAAGCAGCGGCAATGCCTCCAATGGGTGGTGGTATGCCAGGAATGATGTAAAAAAATGTTATTACACTATAAAAAGACTGTCAGCTTTTTGGCAGTCTTTTTATAATTATGCCTCACACAGCGACTGTTTGAAAAAGTAATTCAAAAATCCTCAACTATAGCTATAAAAAGAAAAAAACTATTGTTTTAAGTGCGAAATGAAAGCTGAAAGGTAAAAAGAAATGATACGAAAATAAAAATTTAAGATTACTAATAATTGATTATCAGCAAAATATAAAAATAATCATAAAAATTTAACATAAAAAGTAGCCTGAAAAATTTTTTTAATTAGAAAAATAAAGCTCTATTTTTTTGCACAAGTAAAAACAACAAAAAAATAATGAAAGTGAAAAAAATTGTATTGCGTATATCACTTTATTTTTAATAGCGTTATCCTTTTGGTGAGCAATGCTTCAGCCTCACAAGATGATAAGCCTTTTTAACATCAACGATTTGATTGATGGGCATACGGGGGACAGTCACGATTTCATTTGTTCGATTACAATGGGCATAGCTATGCAATGCCACTACCTATTATCTTGTATACTGATAATGGGCTAGTAACTTTTTGTCGAGTGAGTTTCACCACGACAATGAAGGAAAAGTAGTGGTAGAGAAAGACGGACAACGCTTTGTGCGCTATAAAGAAGATATTTACTATGCCAATGAAGACGGTACGGTTGCTTTTAATGAACAAGGGAAAGTAACGAATGCTCGTCCGCTAAACTTTTCAATTACAAAAATGTATTTTCGCTGTTACTCATTTCAGTGCTATTGGTAGTTTTGTTTACTTCTATGGCTCGTTCGTACAAGAAGAATCCCAAAGCACCCTAAAAGGAATGGCAGGCTTTATTAGAGCCTTTTAGTGCTTTACATACGCGATGAGATTGCAATTCCTAATATAGGCGAGAAATATTATATGCGTTATATGCCTTATTTGCTAACTGTTTTTCTTTCTTATATGGGTAGCAAACTTATTTGGGCTAATACCTTTTCTTCCCTTTTGCAGCAACAGTTACTAATAATATTCTATTTACCGCAGTATTAGCGGTATTTACGCTTCTTATTACGCTATTTAGTAGTAATAAGAATTATTGGAAAACATATTTTTTTGCTACCCCTGGTGTTCCACCGCTTTTTGTTGCCCATAATGATTCCTATAGAAATTATTGGTATATTTACAAAGCCTTTTGCCTTAATGGTGCGTTTGTTTGCCAATATGAGTGCAGGGCACATCATTATACTCAGTTTGTTATCGCTCATATTTATCTTTTAAAACAGTGTGGGTATCGCCTGTTTCTATATTGTTCTCTTTGTTCATCAGTACATTGGAGCTGTTGGTGGCTGTATTGCAGGCGTATGTATTTACGTTGTTATTTCGGCACTATTTATAGGAAATGCAGTGGAAGAAGAACATCATTAAAATTAATACGTAAACATTTAAATTTTTATATATGATTTTAGCAGGTATTGGTGCTGGTTTTAGCAGCACTTGGAGCAGGAATTGGGATTGGTAAAATTGGTGGTTCAGCAATGGAAGCTATTGCACGCCAGCCAGAAGCTACCTCAAAAATCCAAACCGCAATGATTATTGCTGCCGCATTGATAGAAGGGTTGCTCTTTTCGCGGTAATCGTAGCTCTAATTACTAACAGTAATCAACGAAAAACCACCTTATAACGGTTGGTTGTAAGGTGGTTTTACTATCAACAAATGACTAATAACTAATAACTAAATAAAAATGAATTTAGCACATCCTGAAAGTTTATTATTTTTGGAATACTATCACCTTTCTAATTTTGTTGTTTTTTGCTTTTCTAAATATGCTTGGAAGCCAATAATGAAATCGGTAAAGGAGCGCGAGGCATCTATCAACAGTGCTTTTGGAAGCTGCTGAAGAGGCTAAGAAAGAAATGCAAAATTTGAAGGCTAATAATGAGCGATTACTTGCAGAGGCGCGTGTAGAACGCGATTTGATGCTGAAAGAAGCTCGTGAAATGAAAAGACAAAATTGTGGCTGAAGCTAAAGAAGAGGCACAACGCGAAGGTGATAAGCTTTATAAAACAGGCTAAAGAGCTAATTGATAGTGAGAAAAAAAGTAGCATTAGCCCAACTAAAAGATCAAATAGCAGCTCTTTTCGATAGAAATGGCACAAAAAAATAATGATAAATGAGCTTGTTGATACTAAAAACAAACAGTGCTTATCAATAACTATTTAAAGGACGTAACTTTAAACTAAGCTGAAAACTATGTACGGATTGAGAGCTGCAAACAGATACGCCAAAGCTTTGTTGAATATGCTATTGAGCAAAAATGCGCTCGAAGTGGTATTCCAAGATATGAGTTTGATAAATAAAACTATAAAAGAACATAAAGATTTAGAGCGTATGCTTATTTCGCCTATAGTAAAAACTACGGTGAAGCGAAGTGTATTGGAGAAAGTCTTTACAACTATATCACCACAAGTAAAGCGTTTGTTAGACTTACTGATTGAGAATAGGCGTTTGCCAATGTTAGGACATATAGCAGGTAACTTTATCATACAATATAACAGCTATAAGCATAACGAAATAGCGGTAGGTAACTACGGCACTGCCATTAGATGAAAAACTAAAGGGAGAAATGCTTCAAAAAGTGATAAGTCTTACTAAGAACCCCTCATATGACACTTGAAAACAAAGTAGATGAGCATATTATAGGGGCTTTATCTTGCGTGTGGGTGATGTACAGTACAATGCAAGTCTTGCTTATAAATTGAATAAATTGAGGCAGGACTTCCAAGAAAAAGCTTTTTGTATAAAAGCCTTTTGTAATATTATAGTGATTTTGAATGATGTATGAAAATTGATGGTTTATGAATAAAATACTATATATATTATTATTGTTATTGTGGAGCTTTAATAGTAATGCAGAGGAGATTGTTACAGCAAACATCTACAACAAGCCTTACAGCTCGGAAGGTTTTTGGTGAAGACAATCAAGAATTAGAAGGACTTGTAAAAAGTGGAATAAAGCTCATAACGAAAAGGGGCTGTATACCTTTAGTGATTTGTATGCCGATGATGTATTGCTCTATGGCGAGGCTAATAATAAAGATAAGTGTATTGATAAGAAAAATGGCTTTATCTAAAAAGCTAAAACCCGACTATTATCAGCAAATAAAAAGGAACTATTAGTATTCAGCAGAATGGGGAGAGGGCTAAGTGTTCGTTTGTAAAAGTGTTACAATAAATCAAAAAAACGAAAGACTATCCTTCCTATTTGATATTTCAGAAAATGAAAGATGAATGGCGTATTGTTGCTGAAAGTGATTTGCTAACAGATAATAATCTTGCAAAAAGCAGCAAAGCAACAACACTCTAAAAAAACAAATACTAAAAAAACTAAGGACTAAAATTAATAACTGAAAAAGATGGCAGAAATTAAAGCCGCTGAAATTTCAGCAATTTTAAAAGAACAATTAGCACATTTTGATGCTGATGCTTCACTTGAAGAAGTGGGTACGGTATTGCAAGTGGGTGATGGTATTGCTCGTATTTTTTGGGCTGTCGAATGCTCAATATGGTGAGTTGGTAAAATTTGAAAATGGATTAAAAAGGTATTGTACTTAACCTTGAAGAAGATAACGTAGGGATTACCTTTTTAGGTACATCAACCGATATTAAAGAAGGAGATACTGTAAAACGCACAGGACTGATAGCTTCTATCAACGTGGGTGAAGGTATTGTAGGGCGTGTGGTAAATACTCTTGGGCAGCCTATAGATGGTAAAGGACCCATTACTGGGGAACTTTACGAAATGCCTTTTAGAGCGCAAAGCACCAGGGTTATTTTTCCGTCAGCCAGTGAATGAACCATTACAAACAGGTATTAAAGCGATTGATGCAATGATACCTATTGGTCGTGGGCAACGTGAGTTGGTGATTGGAGACCGACAAACAGGGAAAACTTCGGTGTGTATAGATACTATTCTAAACCAAAAAGAGTTTTACGATGCTGGTAAGCCCGTATATTGTATTTATGTGGCTATAGGACAAAAAGCTTCAACCGTAGCAGGTATTACCAAAAACATTGGAAGATGCAGGTGCTTTGGCATATACTACTATTGTGGCGGCTAATGCTTCCGATCCTGCACCTATGCAAGTATATGCGCCTTTTGCGGGTGCTGCTATAGGTGAGTATTTTCCGCGACACAGGTCGCCCAGCACTTATTATTTATGACGACCTTTCTAAACAAGCGGTGGCTTATCGTGAGGTGTCGTTGTTATTGCGCCGCCCACCAGGACGTGAAGCTTACCCTGGAGACGTGTTCTACTTGCACCTCGCCTCTTAGAACGTGCTGCTAAAGTGATTGGCGATGATACTATTGCACGCCAAATGAACGATCTTCCTGATACTATTAAACACTTAGTGAAAGGAGGAGGCTCTCTTACGGCTCTTCCTATCATCGAAACACAAGCAGGTGACGTATCAGCATATATCCCTACCAATGTGATTTCTATTACTGACGGACAGATATTCTTAGAGTCCGACCTTTTTCAACTCTGGGGTACGCCCTGCTATCAACGTGGGTATCTCGGTATCGCGAGTAGGTGGTTCAGCACAGATTAAATCAATGAAAAAAGTAGCGGGTACACTGAAGTTAGACCAAGCTCAATACCGTGAGCTTGAGGCTTTTGCTAAGTTTGGTTCAGACCTTGATGCTGCTACTATGGGGGTTATAGAAAAAGGTAAGCGTAATGTTGAGATATTAAAACAATCACAAAGCGACCCTTACCCTGTAGAAAAATCAAATTGCGATTATTTATGCGGGTTCTAAAAACTATTACGCCAAGTGCCTGTAAATAAGATAAAAAGAATTTGAGAAAGAATATTTAGAGTTTCTGAATATTTCACATCGCGATGTGTTGGACGAGCTTAAAGCAGGCAAGCTCACCGATGAGATTACCGCTACTCTTGAGAAAGTAGCTAAGAATTAGCAGAAAAAAATACATTAAATAATTTAACATCATAGAAAATTATTATGCCTTTTTATGTATATATAATTATTATAATAGTAGTGGCGGTTGGGCTACAAATTTTGGTAACTAACCTATATGCAAAGAAGCGCTTGCAGGGACAAGTAGGGCACATCAATCAGCAACCGCTTACAGATGAGCAAAAACGTTTGCTTACTTACGGAGCGATATTAGCTTATTATCGCGGTGAGAACCTTACAAACCTTATGCCTAAAGAGGTGTTAGATAGGTATCAGTCAGGATTGCGCCAGCAGTGGAGTGTTACTGATGCTGCAAGTGCTAAAGCTACCTTAAGCGACTTATTGGCACTGAAGCGTTCGCAGCAGTTCCGCCCAGCACTCACACAAACTTCTGCAGAGCTTAGCAAAATACAGAAACAAATAGCCAAAGGTTTGGGAATAGAAGTAGCAGAAGTAGCAGCTGTACAAAGTGCTTACGCTTGGGATTTGTGCCGTGCTGCCTCATTAGCCAAATGGTGCTATTGGTGTAAGTATCTTACTGAGGCTGAAATGTGGGAAGTACTAAACCAAGTAGCTGCTATTGCAAAAGAAAAAAAGGCAAAAATTGGCAAGAATATACTATCTCTTTCCTTTTAGGACGTACTATTCAAGGCTTTGATTTAGAAGAGTTTATTATTTTAGCCTCACAGCTATTTTCATAGTAAGTCGCCTTCATTGAGAAGGATAGAAGATATAGATGTTTATCAGAAATACTTTTTTTAACCGCAATATAAATTGCGAATGCTAAATTGATACAATGGCAAATTTAAAAAGAAATACGAAGCAGGATTTCATCTGTGAGCTCTACGATGCAAATCACGGGAGCTATGAAAATGGTATCAGCAGCTAAACTTAAGAAAGCGCAAGATGCTATTCTATCAATGAAACCTTATGCTTACAAGTTAAAACAATTGTTAGAGCATCTCAGTTCAGCTTTAGGCAGCGAGAATGTGTATAATCCACGAGCAGGTGAAACAAAAAAATGTACTTATAGTGGCTATTACCTCCAATCGTGGGCTTTGTGGTGCTTTCAACTCGAGTGTAGTGAAAAAAAGTGTTGAGTTGCAGCAAACTACCTTCAAAGGTAAGCAATTGCACTTCTATACACTTGGTAAAAAGGTAATGACATTCTGAGAAAGACAGATAAGGTATTGGCTAATAACAATCATATATTTGATAATTTATCTTATGCCGCAGCTGCCGATGTTGCTTCTGAGCTGATGCAACTTTACACCTCGCAACAATTTGATCAAATTGTGCTTGTGTATAACAGCTTTAAGAATGCTGCTACTCAGATATTAACTACCGAAACATTTTTTTACCAATTCAACCGGTATCTTCTAAAGAAGCTGTTACTGATTATATTTACGAGCCTTCTAAACGTGAGATAGTGGAGGAATTGATACCTCGTTCGTTAAAAATGCAATTGTTTAAAGCTTTGCGTGATTCTGTAGCTTCTGAGCACGGAGCCCGTATGACGGCTATGCATAAAGCTACTGATAATGCGCAAGAACTTAAAAAAATGAGCTTATACTTACTTACAATAAAGCACGTCAGGCTACAATTACAGGTGAGATTATTGAAATTGTGGGCGGTTCTGAGGCTTTTGGCTTAATTAGGTTTGCCTTATTATAAAATAGAAAAAAAGGCTATCTGAGAGTTTTTTTAATTCTTAGATAGCCTTTCTTTTTAGGGGTTAGTCAAAAAGTGAAGGTTGTTTTTCAGGATTTAAGCGTCCTAAGTGCTTATATGCTAAGTCGGTAACCTCACGACCTCGCGGAGTGCACTATAAAAGCCTTCTTGTATCAAGAAAGGTTCGTATACTTTCTTCTATTGTTTCGGCACTTTCCGAAACAGCAGTAAAGCGTACTAATCCCTCACAGGCCCTCCTTTAAATTTATCTATCAAGGTAGCTAAAATCTTATTATCCATTTCGTCTAGTCCGTGAGCGTCTACATTTAGAGCTTTAAGTCCAAAACGAGTGATTTCTATATCAATTTTTTTCCATTACCTTTTATTTGTGCAAAATCGCGAATGCGCCGTAACAGAGCATTTGCAATTCGAGGCGTACCACGACTACGACTTGCCAATTCGGTAGCTGCTTCTGCACTAATAGGTACTTTTAAGATAGTAGCACTGCGTTGCACTATCTCGGCTAATAATTCGGTAGAATAGTACTGCAAGCGGCTTTGTATTCCAAAGCGCGCCCGCATAGGAGCCGTCAATAGCCCTGAGCGCGTAGTAGCACCTATCAGAGTGAAAGGATTGAGTTTTATCTGTACAGTTCGTGCGTTAGGGACCCGATTCAATCATAATATCAATTTTATAATCCTCCATTGCCGAATACAGATACTCTTCCACCACAGGGCTTAGCCTATGTATTTTCGTCTATAAAAAGAACATCGCGTTCTTTTTAGGTTAGTCAGCAATCCTGCTAAATCACCCGGTTTGTCCAATACAGGGCCTGAGGTAATTTTTATCCCCACTCCCAATTCATTAGCCAATATATGCGCTAGGGTCGTTTTTCCCCAGTCCCGGAGGCCCGTGAAATAGCGTGTGGTCGAGTGCTTCTTGCCTCATATTCGCAGCTTTTTACGAATACTTTCAGATTCTCCAATACAGCCTCCTGACCTGCAAAATCAGAAAATGAAAGCGGACGTAGTGCCCGCTCTATATCCAATTCTTGGCTACTGTAATTTTTCTTTATTAGGATTTAAATTCGCATTCATTTTTGTTAGTCCCTTAGCACTCTTTTTTTATTACATCGTCTATGTCGCTGTATTTAAAGTTGATAGCTTTTTTTCTATGGCGCTACCATCATAAGTAGTTGTAAGCCCCAAAGCATCAGCTGCCGATAGTGAAAGTTGCTGTTTTTCAAGTGTAAAAAGCTCAAAAAGCATCCAATCGAGCCAATAAACGCAGTTTTTTTATGCGATACAAGTTTTGTAGGAGCTTTTACGCCCATTGCTTGGGCTATTTTTCAAAAAAAGAGTGATAGCTTAAATTAGCCGTATTGAGTATAAAACGCCTATTTTCACTTCCGAAAACTGCAGTAGTATCATAGCGCGTACAACATCAGTTACCGCTACAAAGCCCGTGCCTCCCGAGGGGTAGTAAGACAATCCTTCAGCTATTTTTCTTGAATAGCAGTCCCGAACCACTATCGTAGAACCCACTGCCCAGCACTACCGAAGGGTTTACCACCACCACTTTTTAGCCCCTCTTGCGAGCCACGCCACACTCCATTCTCGCCACCGTGTTTACTGATAGCGTAATCAGTGTTGTTTTCCTCGTTGTTCCAGTCGCTCTCTTCGGTAATTAGTTTGTTAGGAGTTGCCGAAAGCGTAGCTACTGAACTCACATAGCACAGCTTTTTCACCCCAAAGTCAATACACAAGTTTACAATATTTGCCGTGCCTTGTACGTTCACTTCTATAAGTTTATCAAAATCGTTAGGTTTTGAAAGAGATGAGTCCCGCACAGTGAAAAACAAAAAGTAACATCCCTAAACGCTTTTTTTCAAGCGCAGGGATGTCATTAAGGTCGGCAACTACCCAATCAATAGCAGCAAATTGCGCTTCGCCATTGTTAGATAGGCTGTTAAATAGTTGTTTTTACTCGCTGTAAGGTATCGGCATTACGATAGATAGCCCTCACTTTATGCTCCTTATTTTTGTGTAAGGTAAAAAAAGCAAGGAGCTGCCAATCAGCCCCTGTACCACCAGTTACTAAAAATCATTTTGTTACTCCTTTCCTTCCAATGGAATACGGTCGTCAATTAGTTTAAGGTCTATAGGTGATGAGTTTTTCATCGTAGAACTCAAACAAGTCTAAGATAGAGTGCACCAAACGCTCTTCCTCAAGCTGCTCTTGTACAAACCATTGTAGGAAGTTTTTCAGAAGCATAGTCGTCAGATTGGCGTGCTTTTTTTGAATATAGCAAAGATAGATTGAGTAACTTTAATTTCGTGTTCTAAAGTTTTTTTCGTAAACCTCTTTAAGAGATTTAAAATCTTGTTGCACTTCACCCACTTTTAGGAGCGTATGCACGAGCTCCGTTTTCGTTCAAAAAGCGGAAGATTTTCATCATATGATCTCTCTCTTCCACAGCGTGATCGTAAAAGAACTCAGCGCTACGAGGATAACCGTTGTACTCCGACCAAGACGCCATTGCCAAGTAAAGTGAGCTCGCTTCAGCTTCTTTGCTTACTTGTTCATTTAGTAGGTCAATAATTTCTGGGTGTAGGCTGGTTTGCTTTCTAGTGTACTTGTGTTCTGTCATTTTTTTCGATTTGTTTTTAAGTTATTGATGCTGCAAATGTACGAATTAAAAATGCAATTGACAATCCCAAAGCAATAAAAAGCACCAAATTTTTAATTTATAATGAATTATTATTCATATCTTTTGCGCTTTCATATACTACTGAAAATGGATTTAGATTTTTAATAGCAACGACGATTTTAACAAGTTAGCACTTAGCGAATTGCGCAAACGCCTCAAAAAAAGTAAAAGAAGGAGGCGGTGCTAAAAACCTCGAAAAACTTCACGCTCAAGGCAAGTTATCAGCTCGCGAACGCATAGATTATCTGTTAGATAAAGAGGCTCCATATATTGAAATTGGAGCTTTTGCAGGCGATGGTATGTACCCCGAACACGGCGGTTGCCCAGCTGCAGGCGTGGTAGTAGTAATCGGTTATGTAGAAGGACAACAATGCGTGATTGTAGCCAACGACCCCACCGTAAAAGCAGGAGCTTGGTTCCCCATTACAGCCAAGAAAAACCTTCGTGCTCAAGAAATATCTATTGAAAATCGCTTGCCCATCATCTACCTTGTCGATAGTGCTGGCGTATACCTCCCTTTGCAAGATGAAATATTCCCCGACAAAGAGCATTTCGGGCGCATTTTTCCGTAACAATGCGATGATGAGCAGTATGGGCATCACTCAAATAGCCGTAGTGATGGGCAGTTGCGTGGCAGGAGGAGCCTATTTGCCCATTATGAGCGATGAAGCAATGATTGTTGATAAAACAGGCAGTATTTTCTTGGCAGGCAGCTATTTAGTAAAAGCCGCTATAGGCGAAAATATCGACAATGAAACACTTGGCGGAGCCACCACACACTGCGAAATCAGCGGAGTTACCGATTATAAAGCCCTCGACGACAAAGATGCACTCAACCGCGTCCGCCGCACTATGAGCAAAAATAGCTGATGCGCAAAAAGCAGGCTTCAATCGTGTTACACCTCAAAAACCCGCTAAAGACCCTAAAGAAATTTATGGCATTTTGCCCAAATTACGCTCCGAACCTTACGATATGAAAGAAATTATTTACCGATTGGTAGATAATTCCGAGTTTGACGAATACAAAGAAGGCTACGGGCAAAACCATTATCACAGGTTATGCCCGCATCGATGGCTGGGCAGTAGGCATCGTAGCCAATCAGCGAAAAGTAGTAAAAACCAAAAAAAGGCGAACTCCAATTTGGTGGCGTTATCTATTCCGATAGTGCCGACAAGGCAACCCTGATTTATAGCCAATTGCAATCAGAAAAATACCACTTGTTTTTTTCTTCAAGACGTTACAGGCTTTATGGTAGGCTCCAAATCCGAACACGGAGGCATCATTAAAGACGGAGCTAAATTAGTCAATGCCGTAGCCAATTCCGTAGTGCCCAAATTTACAGTTATTATAGGCAATTCCTATGGCGCGAGGCAATTACGCAATGTGCGGTAAAGCCTACGACCCCGCCTTATTGTATCTTGGACATCAGGCAATATAGCCGTAATGGGCGGAGCGCAAGCCGCCAAAGTACTCTTGCAAATAGAAGCCGCAACCCTCAAAAAGAAAGGCGAAGAACTCACTCCCGAAAAAGAAACACAGCTCTACAACCATATAAAAGACAAATACGATGCTCAAATTTCACCCCTATTACGCAGCCGCTCGCCTTTGGACAGATGCAGTGATAGACCCATTAGAAACCCGCAATTGGATTTCCATCGGCATCGAAGCAGCCAACCACGCCCCCTATCGAGCGCCCCTTCAATTTAGGCGTTATTCAAGTCTAAAAACAACTACGCTACACCTTTGGCAAATTTCAAGAGTTTGCCAAAGGTAATTCCCCTCTTTACATTGCGCACACACTTTTGGCAAACTTTAAGAGTTTGTCAAAGTTAATTGCTCTGATAATCAATCACTTTTTATTCACATTGTAGGGCGATTGGCAAATCGCCCTTACAAAAACAAAATTTTTCGGACAACCCTGTAATTCCCCTCTTTACATAAGTTTTTTTCCAGCCTTTCCTTTACAAAAAGCACTTACCGTAAGCCGATGCACCCCCAAAAATACGCCCGATAGCCGAATACGACACCTTCTTGTCCAAAAAGCTCCTTAATTTGTTTTTCCTGTCCGGTGAGTTTTGTTTTAGCGGACTTACTACCTTTAGGGCGACCCAACACTACCCCCTCTGCTTTCTTGCGTGCCAATGCCTCTTTGGTACGCTGACTGATAAGGTTACGTTCAATCTCAGCTGAAAGTCCAAAAGCAAATGCCAACACTTTGCTATTAATATCACTCCCCAAGCGATAATTATCTTTGATAGTCCACACCTGAATATCGCGGTTCATACACTCATTCAGCACCCCCATAATCATCAAGAGGTTACGCCCCAACCGCGACAACTCCGAACAAATAAGCACATCGCCTTTCTTCATTCTTTTAAGGAGCTTACCCAATTTTCTATTCTCCACTTTTGTCATCCCCGAGATGGTTTCTTCAACCCAAACATCAATAGTTAGGTTGTTTTTTTCTCACAGAAATTACCAATTTCAAAACGTTGGTTTTTCAACAGTCTGTTTGTCAGAACTTACTCTAATGTAACTGTATATCATTGTCTAAATTAATTTAATTAACCGACAAAGATAGCTAAAAATAATAAAACAAAGATGGGCGTTTAAATTATACGATAAAGAGGTGGCTAATGGAATACATCCTCACTATGATTTTTGTGAATAATGAAAATACAATCTAAGTATCCTTTTTGAAGAAAGGAGAAGGTATTTTTGGACTATCTGAAGAGGAAAAACAAACTAAACCTAACAAATGATGAACTATCTCTAATTAAACCCTACTATTCTTCAGAAGAGATTTTTAAGTATTATGCGAATAAAAGAAATAAATTTTTGGATAATTTATACAGATTCTACTTTTAAAAAAACTCTGAAAAAAATTCAATCTTTATCCTAATATTAAAAAAACATTTAGATAGATTCAAAGATGTAATTACATCAGACAATAAGCCTTACGGATTACATAGAGCTAGAAAAGAGGATTTTTTTATAGGCGAAAAATAATTACTCTTAGAAAATCTCTAATGAACCAAAATTTTACATATACAGATTTTTGATTGCTATGTTTCTGCTACATTTTATGTAATAAAAAAACAAAAGAGTAAACCTAAAATACTTAACATTATTATTAAATTCTAAAATTAATAGCTTTTTGGCTTAGGGTACAAGGGAAAATGCAAGGTAGCAATTTTCAGATAGATAAAGAACCTCTTTTACTTATTCCAATAATTAAGGTAGATAACGAAAATTTCTTTTTCAACCTTATATGATGAGTTAGTTGCTCTAAAATCAGGCAAATCAAGATATTAACCCTATCATTAATAAGATTAATATCTTGATTTATAAATTATATGGTTTAACTTATCAAGAGGTATTAATAATAGATCCAAATATCTCTATAGATAACTTTCAATCATATTAATTTCTTTTTTTAGTTAGATTAAAAATTTCATAGAACAAATTGTTAATATCATTCTCATTATTTAGTATATCATCAAATAATTGAATAATATTACTTTTCATATTCAGATTTTATTATAGGGATATTTAATAAAGGCTCTTTATCTATTTGATAATTTGTTTACCTTGCATTTTACCTTTAAATCGTAGCCAAAAATTTAATAATTTTAGAATTTAAATAGGCTGTTAAATATTTTTAAGTTAAATCTTTCTGTTTTGAATAATAAAATATGTTTGAGATACATAGCAATCAAAAGTCAGAAAACGTAAAAGTAGGTTCCTTGCATTTTTCTTAAAGATAATATTTTTCATTTTTAAAAAATTTTTCTTTCTCTCGACCTATGAAGTCCGTAAGGGTTTGTTGTGAGAAGTTATAACATCTTTAAATTATCTAAATGCTCTTTTTATTTTAGGAAAAGCTTTGATTTTTCTATATTTTTTTAAAATCTGAGTTTGTATAAATTATCCAATAAGAATTTTTTTATCAGTACAATATTTGTCAAGTTCATCACTTGTATAATAAGGCTTTAATAAGTTCATATTCTTTTTTTCAGATAGGTTCAAATCTGTTAGCTCTTCATCTGAAATTACAAAATATTCCATCTCCTTTTTTACATTGCCTCCTAATGTTTTTGCAGAGCTTTCATTTACAAAAATCTAGTGAGCTACTATTCCTTGTGCCACTCTCTTTATCGTATAATTTAAACGCCCCTTTTTTTCTTCGATTTTTCTCAAAAATATCTTCTATATCAGTCTGATTAAGGTGAATAGTTTTTCCAATATATTTTTGGTTTTTAGTTTAAAGGTTTTTCTTTGTAGCATAGTCATTTTCTAAAACCAAATTTGAGAAAATCTTTTAATTGAGACTCTGTTATATCCTTGTCTTTTTAATATTGATACTTTAGTGTCATATTCTTCGTGCAGTTCTTCAACCTTTTTGCAGTAGAAAAATCATTGTTTGAATAGAGGCTGATTCAAAAACTTTATAATCAACAAAATCAATAAAAACCTCTAATTCTGTTTCTTCTAAAAATTTTTATTTCTTAAAATAGAAGCACCTGAACTTGTAACCCAATTATTTTTGGGCTATAAAAACTATAGTACCTTTTTTTGTTTTAGTAAATCAATTCCTTTACAAGCAAAACCATACCAAATGTCCATTTTTTCCCTTATAATAAGGAGTTTCTCTAAAACCGTCAAAAGCTTTTCTATTTTTCGTATTCTTTTTATATACGGCGGGTTGCCTACTACTATATCAAAACCAATATAATTGCCCTCATCATCTAAAACCTGCGGAAACTCAAAAACGCCATTCAAAAAGCATTTTCATAAATTTTATTACTATTGATAGCTTCTATTTCGGTTTCTATCTTTTCTATAGCTGACTCTAATTGCTTTTTTATGCATCTCTCGTTCAGGGTGTAAGGGCATCCTGAAAAAGCTGTTCTGACCCATATTTTTGAAAAATAGTCCGCCTTAAGTTTTTTTGCAGTTCTTTTACCTCTTTGCTATTCTTGTTTATTTCAGTACGGAAATTATTTTTTTAATTTCATCTATAATTTTTCTAACTCCCATTTTTTTGTTCCTTATTTTTCAGCATTTTGGTATTTATGGAAAGCATTTTTATACTCTACTATCGATATTTCAGTCTTCTTTAAAGCTGTTTTTCAGGTCAGTATCAAGAGGAAAACGACTTAATAAAGAGTTACCATTCTTGATATTGATATCAATATTAGGCAAAGTTTCTAATTCAGTAGCATTTTTGTAGTAGGCATTCTTCAAAAGCTCAATCCATAAACGCAAACGACAAATTTTTTTACCGAATTGGGGTTAATATCTCACCCCGAAAAGACAATTCTCAATGATAGTCTTTTTCTCATTAAAAAGTGTTTTTGCACTATTTGGCTTTCGGTGTTCTTAGGGTTGTAGCGGAAAAAGCGTTCGTTATCATCAGCTTCATATACTAAAAAGCTCATCGTTTTCTATCTTTATTTGGTGATGAATGCGGTTTTTATGTTCGTCTTGCAAAATCTTCAAATCGCTTTTTCATCGCTATAAACTCATTAAGGGCAGAAACCAAATAATGTCCTGATCCTACTGAGGGTCGCATATTCTAATTTGGTTAATAATAGCATTAGCTTCCTCTCTGGCTTCTTTTATTAAAAAGGGTCGATACGGTCTTTTAGTTCATCGAAGTTATTGATGTCCCAACCTTTTATTTCGTTGAATTTCTGTACAGTAGCTTTTGCGCAATGACTCTTCACACATATACATTGTGATGATACCAGGGGTGAAGAAAGAACCGTCTTTATAACCATTGATTTTCTCAAAGATAAGTCCTAATACAGCCGCATTGATAAGAGTTTTGTTTTTCTTCTTGAATCTCAACAGAGCCTTCACTACTAAAAATCGTACGCATCTAAAAAAATCGAGTAAGTATTGCAATGATTTAACAGACCCCGTGCGTTTCTTGCCTTGTGTATCTTTTTAGCACTGTAGTAGGCAGCAAAGGGATTGTTTTATCATCGGGGAGATTACTTATAAGCAAAGTGCTATGCTCTAATTCAGTAGGTTCAAATAATGAACTATTCAGGTAAGGTATTTTTCGGATAGGCAGCTGCAATTTCCTTGCTTCTATCATTGTAATCTTTAGCAAGTACTTCAAAAAAATAAGCGTTCCAAAATATCATACTCGGTTATTTTTGTTGAAGTTCAAAAACGCATAGTCTTGCTCATTATCTTTATGATAGGCAATAAGCTGAGCTTCTAACAATTTGAGGAAAAGCACTCTATTAATCCAAGTAATATTGAGTTCTAAAGCTACATTAAAAAGGCGTTCTTCATAAGTTTCACCATACGCAGCTGCATTTTTTTAGTTGCTTTATTTTATTAAGGCTGTCCAGCTTAGAAATGGTTTCTTCTAACATTGTCCCTTCGTTGCGTTCTCCCTCTTTAGGACGTTCTATAAGTATTTGTCCGCCGTTTTTTAGTTTCAGCAAGTCCAATAATATGAAGCAATTCGGCATAAAACCCTTTATCTAAAGTATTACTGTCATTTACAAAAAGGCAACTTTAAAAAGATGCTGAGGTGATAAGATTTTGTACAGAGGGATTAACTCATTATCATCTTGAGAATTATCATTTTCAACAATACTTTGAAAGTCTTTTAAGATTGAAATAAGTATAATGAAGTTCTTCTTTACTTTCTCAATAAAAAGGTTGTGCAATTTCTTTATAAAAAAATGTTCAGTTTTATTACCTAAAAAGCAGTGCCATTAATAAAAATCAGTATAGTGCTTTACAAGGTTTTTTTGTTTTTGGGCAAAATAGTTTTTCAAATATTTGAGCATCAAAATAAACCACTCATACACATTAGTAATGATAAGGTGTTTTTATATCAATGTTTTTTTCTGTGTAATGCGCTCACCTAAAAATACCATACAAGTTCTTGTAAAGCCTTAGCATTCAAGTTTTCATAAGTTACCATTTCCGATTTATTAGAGAACTTTTTAGTCTCAATAATCACCCCTGTAGTATTATCAGGTAGCGCTCCATTGCGAATAACAAGGTCTTTACGCTCTTTAGTATTCATAAAGTACGCTTGCTTATAGTAAGTATCTTTAAGAAAGTCAGAAATTAGGTTCTTATTGTACTCCTCGCTTTCATTATCGTTAATGAGAGTGAAAAGACGTTTAAAATTAGCTTTTAAACTCATTTATTTCACTCCTACTGGGTTTAAGTTTTAGAAAGGCTTTTATTAAGAGCAGTTATAATATTATTCATTAGATATTTATTTTGACAGCCACAAAAGATAAGGGTTATTTTTAAACCCACAAATAAAAATCTCTTTTTGCACCCCACCTGTCACACAATCACCCGTCCCTACATTCTATGTTAATATCCAAATTTTTAAAAAGGTATGATGTATTTTTAGAACAAATTTTTGCCCAAAAACACCACCTATAGCCTAATTTATTTAAGCTATTATTTTATTGTTATTCAAATATTTAAGAGTATTAATACACTCTTTTTCTCTTATGCTACGGTAGCATATTTATATATATCTACATAAGGAGTTCCTCTCTTGATTACTGCAAAAGCAATATTTACAAGTTTAAACTTTATGTTATTGCTTATCAGCAAAAATATGCTTCCCTTGCTCTTTCTTCTTCTCAAAATATGCCTTTATTTGAGAGTTATATTTTTTTAGCCGACTGAACCGCCATACTCAGCAAAGCCTTAACTTTTTTATTTTGCAAAATGATTTACTTGAGTCTTTCCTCTTACCGACTTTCCCGAGCTATGTTCAAAGGGCGCTATTCCCGAATAGCAAGCAAATTTACAGTTATTTTTAAATTTAGTAAAGTTATGAGTAATCATTACTAAATAAGCCGAAAATTATAGTACCAATTCCCTTTATACTCTTCAATAAATCATGATTCTTTTTCAATTCAGGATGCTCTTTAAAAACCCTTTTCTATTTCATTTTCAATAGCTTTTTAGACTATTTTTTTAAGAGCAACTCTTGTTTGTTGATTTATTTTTGAACACTCTCATAAGCCTTGCTATTTACCCGTCCTTCATTCTCTTGGGTCATTTTCAAACTTGTTATTGACTTTTTGTATTTTTTTCCCTTTCAGCAAAGAGAAGTTTAAGTTCCTGTATAGCTTCATCCGTTACCTTTTGAAAGCACTATTTTTATCAATATTTCTCAAGGCATAAAGAGCAATCATTTTAGCATCGGTTTTTGTCATCTTTACCTCTAGTAATACCTTTAGATTTATTGATTTCAAGAGCTGAAACCTCACTATAATAAGCATTTAGCTCAGAGAGCACTTCACCTAATTTGATTGAATACACCCCCTGTATTTTTCAAAACAAATAAGCGTTTGAGTCAGGTTGTAACCTAACCTTTCCAAATCCTTTACAATAGATTTAATGTTTTTAGGCTTATAGTCAATTACTTTTTGAACCTAATACATTGCCATTTTTATCCACATAACAAATATCTAATTTGTCTTTGGATACATCAATTCCTGTAAAAAGAACATAGTTTTTCATTTTCTAAATATGATTATTGATATTAAAAAAATAAGCCTTTGCTTCTAAAGTCTTTATTAGACCCTAACGTCTACCATTCTATTTAAAAAAATAAGGCTTTAAATCAAAGAATTGGCAGAGGACTAATGTGAGACATAAGACGTTATCTTAACCTCGTCCTCCTAGTTCACCTCTGTTACTTCTTTGAAATATAAAAATACTATTTTTCTTTTTATATTAGGATATTATTTTTCAAAAAAATATTTTTATAACTTTGCATTTCAAATCAATTCCAGCCCTGATTGTTCAAGTCTTTATTTACCATTCTATTTTTGAAAATCAGGGTATTCAAAGAACGGGCAGAGGCAGAATGAACAGACTTTTATTCTCCTCTGCTTTTTCTTTGAAAAATAACTCTTATTTTCAGGGTGCAAAGTAAAGACCTGTCCCATTTGTCCCACAAGTCCTACCTGTCCCACAAATTCAAAAATCAAAAATCATAATTCAAAAGTATCCTTCTCACCGAACCTTCAGCGAAGGATGAGCGAAGGATGAGCGAAGGTTTAGCGAAGGATAACGCACTCTCAAGTCCTCTCGCTGGCGCGAGCTTGTAGCTCGTGCCCAATTCAAAATTCACAATTCAAAATTCAAAAATTCAAAATTCATAACTCCCTCAATTCAAAAATTCTTCTCAAAGCATTAATAATTAAACATTATTTCGTACCTTTGCCCCCTGCAAAAAGCAGTATAGTTTTTTGGCACAATATATGCTATGTTTCTTTAGCAAGCGTTATGCCCCCAAAGAGAGTGCCGCATAAGTAATTTTTATAAAACATATATTTTAACCATTGAATATTAAACATTTAAAAATTTTTAAATATTAAACATTATAAAAACAATAATGAGAAAATTTATAACACTGATAATGATAGCCTTTTACAGTAGCTGTATCCGCACAGATACACAACCCTGTAAAATGGACTACACAAGCCCAAAAATTAACGACAACGAATACAACTTAGTAGCCTTTGCTACAATAGAAAAATGGTTGGAAACTCTACGGACAGCACCTGCCTGCCAACGGACCTGTACCCACCACCTTCACTTTTGAAAAACAAGAAGGCTATGAGCTAGTAGGCACACCCGAAGAGTCAAAAACCTATTGTAAAGCACGACAACGTCTTCGATATGGAAATAGCCTATTTTTACAATCGGGCTACTTTCACACAACACATCAAGCTTACACAGCCCTTGCAAACTATCAAAAGCAAGTGTTGAATTTATGAGCTGTAACGACCACAGTTGTCTGCCCCTCAGATACTGCTGACTTAGAGTTTACACTGCCCAATACTACCAGTAGTGCAGTCGCTACAGCCACCCCCCAATTTAGCTTTACCCTCACCCCCGATGACAATACAGCAGCTACTGCTACCAGCAATACAAAAGCAGTAGCTACCCCTACCGATAGCGCCACCAATGATGCCCCAGTAGGGCAAATGGGCATATGGACGATATTCATTATCTCCTTCTTTTCAGGTTTTTGCAGCATTGCTTACCCCCTGCGTGTTCCCAATGATACCAATGACGGTGAGCTACTTCACCAAGCAAAGTAAATCAAAAGCCAAAGGTATCCGAAATGCCATTGTCTACGGACTTTCCATCATCGTCATTTACGTGCTTTTTGGGCTCTGTAGTTACCGCAGTTTTTGGTTCCGATGCGCTAAACGCTTTGGCAAGTAGCTTCTGGTTCAACCTCATATTTTTCATTATCTTAGTAGTTTTTGCAGTGTCGTTCTTAGGAGCATTCGAACTTACTTTGCCTAGCTCGTGGAGCACTAAAATAGATGCCCAAGCCGATCGCAGTGGCTTTGTAGGCATCTTCTTTATGGCGTTAGCGCTCGCTATAGTGTCATTCTCTCTGCACAGCCCCATTGTAGGTACGCTCTTAGTGCAAGCCGCTTCCGAAGGGGCATCGCTCCTATTATGGGAATGTTTGGTTTTTCATTGGCTATAGCACTACCTTTCGCCCTCTTTGCAGCTTTCCCAGGGTGGCTACACTCAATGCCCAAATCAGGCGGATGGCTCAATACAGTCAAAGTAGTATTAGGATTTTTAGAGCTCGCTTTGGCTTTCAAATTTTTGTCAAATGCCGATTTGGTAGAGCAAAGCCATTGGTTCGAACGCGAAGTGTTTATCGCCATTTGATAGCCATTTTTGGTGCCTTGAGCCTCTATTTGTTTGGCAAAAATACGCTTGCCACACGACGACAACGAAAGCCGTATTTCAGTAGGCAGATTGTGCTTAGGCTTGCTTACCCTTAGCTTTACAATCTATATGCTACCAGGGATGTGGGGCGCACCACTAAACCTTATCAATGCGTTCCCACCTCCACAACATTATAGCGAATCACCTTACGGGGTAGGCTATACTGCCGGTGGCAATGCAACAGGCGTAGATGAAGGCAAGTTGCCCGAAGGAGCTCACTTGTTTAAACCTCATAATATTGTAACTTTTGACGATTACGATAAAGGATTGGCATATGCCAAACAGGTAAACAAACCCGTATTGTTAGATTTTTACAGGTTGGTCGTGTGTCAATTGTAGGCGTATGGAGCAAAAATGTAGGCCAGACCCTCAGGTGCTCGATGTCTTGCGCAATGAAGTTGTGCTTATTTCACTTATGTAGATGACAAACGCCCACTGCCCGAAAAACGAAGTGAAAACCTTCGCAAGTGCGTGAAGGAAAAAAATGATAAAAAAACAATAGGGCAGAAGTGGACAGAATTCAAACACTTCGCTATAAAGCAAATACCCAACCCTTTTACGTGTTGGTAGGGCATAACGAAGAAAACCTAAACACACCAATTGGCTATACACTCGATACCGATGAAGCCGAAGAATTTTTACCAATGGCTAAAAACAGGTATTGGTGCATTTAAAAATAATTAGGGAATCCTGATGAAAAATAAATACTATATACTCCCTACTATTATAGGAACTACTTTAGCTTTAGGATTGATATTGGGTAGGCAGCTGGCTAATATCTATATCCCAAAGCCACCCCCTCCTTTACCCGTAGTGATTGACGATACAATTCCACAAAGCCCTTATATGGAAAAACTCGGCAAGCTGATGGATTATATAGAAGAGGATTATGTTGATAAGGTAAACGCCGATAGTATTGTCGATTTAACGATTAATAGCATTTTGCGAAAATTAGACCCACACTCCACTTACATCGCTAAAAAAACGACATACAAGAGGTAGCCGAAACGATGAGTGGTAAGTTTGTAGGTGTAGGTATTAGCTTTTATGTGTATCGTGATACCATAGCTGTCATTAAAACCATTGAGGATAGTGATGCCCAAAAAAAAGGAATCCGCTTTGGCGACCGTATCTTGATGGCAGGCAAGGATACCCTCTATAAAAACACCTCAGTACCGAAAAATCAAAAATATACTGAAAGGCGAAATGGAATCTCGCGTAGATTTAACCATTTACCGAAAAACAAAGACAGTATATTCACCGTGCCCATACAGCGCAAGTTTATCCCTATCAAGAGTGTAGATTGCTATTATAAGGTGAATGATACATTAGGGCTATATTCGTATGAATAGATTTGCCGAAACCACTACCGAAGAATTTACCAATGCCCTCAAAGCACTTGATAAGGAAGGAATCAATAGCCTGATATTAGATTTGCGCAACAATTCGGGAGGCTTTTTCAATGTAGGTATACAAATAGCCGATGAGTTTTTGCGTAAAAACAAAATGATTGTATTTACCAAAAACAATCGCAAAGAAACCGAAGAAACTTATGCCACCGATGGTGGTTTGTTCGAAAAATCGTCCTATATTCGTATTGGTCAATGAAAATTCAGCTTCGGCAGTGAGATTGTAGCAGGAGCATTACAAGATAATGACAGAGGAGTGATTGTAGGCAGGCGTACCTTTGGTAAAGGATTGGTACAGAGCGAAATGCCTTTACCCGATGGCTCAGCAGTACGGCTTACTACAGCACGTTACTACACTCCCACAGGGCGTTCTATACAGAAACCTTACGCTTATGTGCAGCAACGCCGCAGTGTCCCTATAGATAACGCTACAGTCCCCGATTCGCTTAAGTTTAAAACGCCTAAAGGGAAAATAGTTTATGGTGGTGGCGGTATCTACCCCGATGTGTTTGTACCTATTGATATGAAACCCGAAAGTTATCTTGTGAATGAACTCTTAAGTTCGGGAGCTTACAAAGTTTCTTTCTGTTTGAATATTTAGACAAACACCCCTGCTCTAAACAACAAACCCTATAAAAACTATTTTATCAACGAGTATAAAATTCCGAAAGAAATGCTCACCGCCTTTGCTAAATTCCTGCGTGATAGGCGTATTAGTATTAACTTTGCAAAAACGGAAAGGACATTACCAAGCACCTAAAAAGCAAATTTAGGCGAAATATGGTTCAATGAAAATGTAGCAGGAATGATACGCAACCAGGGCGACCTCTATATAGAGGAATGCTTGCACTATCTGAAACCTCCAAAACACACCTCTACTACTAAAAAGAAACACAAAAAACTATTAAAAACGAACTAAATAGTATGAGCAAGAACTTAACCTCGCGAAGTGAAGATTACTCTAAATGGTATAACGAATTGGTCGTAAAAAGCCGATTTGGCTGAAAATTCAGGAGTACGTGGCTGTATGGTGATTAAACCTTACGGTTATGCTATATGGGAAAAATGCAGGCTGAATTAGACCGTATGTTCAAAGAAACAGGACACTATAACGCTTATTTTTCCGCTGTTTGTTCCTAAGAGCTATTTTTGAAGCTGAAGAAAAATGCAGAAGGTTTTTGCCAAAAGAATGTGCGGTAGTAACTCACTATCGCCTCAAAACAGACCCCAGCGAAAAAGGCAAGCTAATGGTAGACCCCGAAGCAAAAATTAGAAGAAGAGCTGATAGTGCGCCCCACTTCTGAAGCCATCATCTGGAATACCTACAAAAACTGATTCAATCCTATCGTGACTTTGCCTCATACTTGTAAATCAATGGGCTAACGTAGTGCGCTGGGAAATGCGTACCCGTTTGTTCCTCCGTACAGCTGAATTTTTGTGGCAAGAGGGGCACACCGCACACGCTACCAAAGCTGAGGCAATAGAAGAAGCCGAAAAAAATGATGAATGTATACGCTACTTTTTGTAGAAAACTTTATGGCAGTACCTGTTATCAAAGGCGTGAAAAACCGAAAGTGAGCGTTTTGCAGGGGCTGATGATACCTATTGTATTGAAGCATTGATGCAAGACGGCAAAGCATTACAAGCCGGCACATCACACTTTTTAGGACAAAACTTCGCTAAGGCTTTTGAAGTGAAATACGTGAGCAAAGAGGGAAAACAAGATTATGTATGGGCTACTTCGTGGGGGTTTCTACTCGCCTGATGGGCGCCCTTATTATGACCCACAGTGATGATAACGGATTGGTATTGCCACCCAATTTGGCACCTATATAAGTAGTCATTGTACCCTATTTATAAAGGTACTGCCCAATTAGAGAACGTGCGTGAGCGCATTACACCGCTAATGGAAGAGCTTAAAAACAAGGTATTAGCGTGAAGTTTGACGATCGAGATACCCAATCACCAGGTTTTAAGTTTAATGAATATGAACTAAAAAGGCGTACCCGTACGCTTGGCAGTGGGGCAACGCGACTTAGAGAACCACACCTTTGAGGTTGCTCGCCGCGATACCCTCACCAAGGAAACTATCTCCGCCGATGCTATTGTTGCACATATACAACAACTCTTAGCCGAAATACAAGAAAATTTGTACAAAAAGCTTTTTAGCTTACCGCGATACTCATATTACCGAAGTAAATAGCTATGACGAGTTTAAAGAATTGTTAGAAACCAAAGGCGGTTTCTTTGCAGCCCATTGGGATGGTACTGCCGAAACAGAGGCAAAAATAAAAGAAGAGACAAAAAGCTACCATACGCTGTATTCCTTTAAACGGCAAAGAAGAGGCAGGAGTATGTATGTATTCGGGCAAGCCTTCGGCAAGACGAGTACTATTTTGCTAAAAGCCTATTAATATTGCAATATAACGAAAAATATATAAAAATATTTGGTAGTTATCATAAAAAGAAGTATCTTTGCATTGTAATAATTACATAATTACGATGATTATTTTTATCATTAGTAGCAATTTTTGCTTTTGGTGCTGTATCAGCACAAAGTTTGGTGTCTTCTAAAGGTGAACAGTACCTTCCTAAACAAGGAGACTGGTCAATCGGTTTCAATGTAGGTAATGCTTTAACTTTCGTAGGACAAGCATTCAACGGTTCACCTTCTAACTCAGGACAAAACCTTTTTGAAGGACAAAACTTTGTTGGTTTTGGTGAAGGAGTTTTCTCTTCTACCCATTCAGTACTTACTTTTGTTGGTAAAAAGTTTGATACCGATAATACCGCTACTCGTTACATAGCAAGCTTCAACTTCAACTTGTCTAAAGATAAAGATGTAGATGCTGTAAGTAGCGTTGGTTTAGTAGCAGGTTATGGTAAAGAGTGGAGAAAAGGCGTTACTCGTTTGCAAGGTTACTATGGAGCTGATGCTTTGGTAGGATTTGTATCTCCTGCTAAAAACAAACAGCCTTTGGCTTAGGTGTAAATGGTTTTGCAGGGGTTGAGTACTTTATCTTTCCCTAAAAGTAGCACTTGGAGCTCAATACACTTATGGTGTAAACTTTACTTACGCAAGTAATGGCAATACAGAAAAATAGACTGGGCTTCAACATTGGTGGTAAAGATGGTTTAGGAGTACTTTCAGCAACTCTTAACGCTTATTTTTTTAATAGAAAAAGCTACTAAAATATCAGGCACTATACTATATAGTAGCCTGATTTTTATTGCTCCAACATCTTCTAAATGCACTACTTCACCCCTGCTTTTTCTAAAAATACCAACCCTTCATTATCGCGGTAACCTTCTTTATACACCACCCGCTTAATCCCCGACTGATAGATAAAGCTTACTACACTCTTTGCACTGGCGACATCGTAATATATAGCGTTGCGCCTTGTGATGATTGTGTAGAGGCAGCAACCTTCATTATAGCATTAGCTTCGGCGTGCAGTACAAACCAGTGCGTATTGCCTTGTTCATCTTCACAACAGTTATCAAACCCTGTAGGAGTACCATTATAGCCGTCGGAAATAATCATTCGGTCTTTCACCATAATAGCACCCACTTGCTTACGTTGCGCATAAGAGAGTTTAGCCCACTCCATAGCCATTCGCATATAGGCTTTATCGTAGCGCAATTGCTTTTTCTCGCTGCTGTTTCGTCATTAGCTATTTGTTGTTTTAAGAGTTCTATAGAATCAAATTTTTGTTCTTCACGTAAGTATTTTATGAAATAAATGGTAATTTGCTGGTCGTAAATATCGCTGTTAAAGTCAAAAATGCACTTCAATAGAGCTGCCTTTTCCCCTCAATAGTAGGGTTTTTGCCTATGCTCATCATCCCGTATACCTTTTTGTTGGTTGATAAGGCTATACACAGCATAAAACCCCGTCCTTTGGGATAAGTTTATACTTGTCATCTACCACTATATTAGCAGTAGGGTAGCCTATAGAACGACCCAACTTCATTCCGTGCACCACCTGTACCTGTAAGGCTATAAGGGGCAGCAAGGTAGCGTTCGGCAATATCCATCTTTCCTGACAGCAGTGCATTGCGTATAGCCGTAGAGCTCACACTCACCTCATTGATTTCTTCCACAGGTATTTCTTCCACTGCAAAGCCGTATTGTTCCCCAAAGTGTTCCATATCTTTTATATCAGCTGTGCGCCCTTTGCCAAAGCGATGGTCGTAGCCAATGATTACTTTTTGGCATTAAGGCGTTCTACTAATAGCTTATGCACAAAATCTTCAGCAGTAAGATTCGCAAATTTTTTCGTTGAAGGGTTGCACAATCAGTAAATCAACTCCTAAGGCTTTTAGCGCCTCTTTCTTTTCACTCAGAGTATGAATCAGTTTCAGACTATTGTCGTGCTGCACTATCATACGAGGGTGCGGGAAAAAAAGTAAAGATAGTCGCCAAGAGGTTTTCTCGGCGAGCGCCTCCACTACCTTATTGATGATTTTCTGAGACCGAGATGTACTCCGTCAAAAGTACCGATGGTAATAACAGTAGGTTTAGGGCTGGTAAAGGTACTAATATCAGTTATTTCAATCACTTGTTGTAAAACTTGTTATAGATGTCTATATATTTTTCTTTGATAACACGGCGTTTGAGCTTTAGGGTAGGGGTAAGGTGTCCGTCATCAATAGTCCATTCATCGGGGAGTAAAGGCAAAAAGTTTTACCTGTTCCCATTTGCCAAGGCGTTGGTTTACGCGTTCCACCTCTTTAGCCACACGCTCGTGCAGGATAGGGCTAGCAGCAATTTCAGCATTGGTAGTACCTATATTTACGTTGTGGCGGCGAGCCCATTCTTTTTACGAAAGGAAAATTAGGCTGAATGATAGCCGCAGGCATTTTCTCACCTTCGCCCACTACCATAGCGTTTTTCTATAAATCAGGGAAAGTTTAAGTTTGTTTTCAATCAGCTGTGGCGATACGTATTTACCACCAGAGGTTTTAAATATTTCCTTCTTGCGGTCGGTAATTTTTAGGAAGCCCTCCTTATCCAATTCGCCTATATCGCCAGTGTGGAAAAAGCCATCTGTGATGTTTTCTTTTGTTTGCGCTTCGTCTTTATAGTAGCCCAGCATCACGTTTTCACCTTTCACCAGTATTCTGCCGTCTTCAGCTATTTTCACTTGCACATTGTTAACAGGTTTTCCTACGGTTCCTATTTTTTCCAATATCTTCCAGCCTCGCGGTTTACAGAAATTACAGGAGCCGTTTCAGTAAGTCCGTAACCCTCCATAATAGTCAGTCCTGCTGCTGAAAATACCTTAGCCAATCGAGGTGAGAGCGCAGCACTACCCGATACAATCATTTCTACACGACCGCCCAAAGCTTCCCGCCATTTGTTGAATATAAGTTTGTTAGCTATTTTTCAGTTGTAGTTCATACCACCAGCCATTTTCGCCATAAGGTTTGTAGCGGAAGCCCTAAGTTCAGCGCCCAAAAGAACAGCGTACGCTTGATGCCTGTAAGTTCAGCACCTTTGGCAAATATCTTGTCGTAGATTTTTCTATCAATCGTGGTACTACGGTGAGGATATGCGGTTTCACCTCGCGGAGGTTATCGCTAATTTTTATCAATAGATTCCGCAAAATACAATTGTAATCCATTGTATTGGTAAAGGTAAGTAAGCATCCGTTCAAACACGTGGCACACAGGCAAGAAGCTGAGTGCGGTAGACCCCGTTTTCACAGGCAAGCGGTCTTGGCAGTTGATGATGTTAGAAATAATGTTCCAGTGTGATAGCATTACCCCTTTTGGTCTACTTGTAGTGCCCGAAGTGTAGATAATTGTAGCCAAATCGTGCTTATCGATGCTATTTTTGCGCGCTTCTACTTCATTTTGGTTACTTTCATCGGCACCTAAAGCAATAATTTCGTTCCAGTTTTGGGCATTAGGCACATCGTCAAAGGTATAAATTGTTTTTAGGTGAGGTAGTTTATCTTTGATAGCCTTTTATTTTTCGTATAGAACCACGTCAGAAACCACACAATATTTGCATTCGGAGTGGTTTAGAATATATTCAAAAGTCATCGGCAGTGATAGTAGGGCATATAGGGACATTTTTGGGCGCCCACTTGCAGAATACCAATATCCAAGATATGCCAATCGGTACGGTTGTTAGAAGAGATAACCGCTATTTTATCGTTTTTCAATACCTAAGCGCAGTAATCCCCTGCTTACGGTATTCACTTTTTTAATATATTCATCGGTAGAAGTTTCTTGCCATATCCCATTTACTTTAGTAGCCAAAGCTACTGATAAAGGGAGTATTTGGTTTGTTGATAATAAGGAATATCAACAAACGAGTAACTGTAATCATATATTTTTTGTTTTAGAGAGGCAAAAGATACAAAAATAATTTTGAATTATGAATTTTGAATTATGAATTTTTACAGCCTCTCAATTCAAAATTCATAATTCTTCCCAGCGAAGGATAAGCGAAGGATGAGCAGAACCTTGAGCGAAGGATAAGGGGTAGATAAGGGATAGATAAGCAACACTACAATTCTTACAAAAAATATTTAAAAATCATAATTCAGTGTATCTTTGCCCCAAAGTTACAATGATTTAACCTAACCTGACCAAAAGTTATCATTAAGAGTAATTAAAAATAGAGAAATTTAATATGGAAAACAGAAAATTCAGCCGAGAAGGCAGAGAAAAACTATCAGGGTAAGAATAATTATCAGGCAAAAAAATAATTATCAAGGAATAACAAACGTAGGGATTACAACAAACCTTACGAAAGCCAACAAGAAAATCAACGTAATAATAGCAATAACCGCTATAATGGCGGAAATAATCGCTATAATAATAACGAAAATCGTTATAACAATAGCGAAAACCGCTATAATAATAACGAAAAATCGTTATAACAATAGCGAAAATCGCTATAATAACAACGAAAATCGCTATAACAAGAACGAAAACCGCTATAATGGCGGAAATAACCGCTATAACAAGAACGAAAACCGCTATAATGGCGGAAATAATCGCTATAATAACAGCGAAAACCGCTATAACAACAGCGAAAATCGTTATAGCAACAGCGAAAATCGTTATAGCAATAGCGAAAAATCGCTATAATAATAGCGAAAATCGTTATAACAATAGCGAAAACCGCTATAACAACGGAAATCGCTATAGCAACTCACGAGAAGGGGGCTATAAAGGCAATAATAACAATGGCTATAAAAAGCCTTTCAACAAAAAAACCTTATCACCAGCCTGATAACCAAAAACCTGTAGAGTATGATTTGCCGGCTTCTACTGAAAGAAATACGCCTAAATAAATACATCGCCGATGCAGGCATCTGTTCACGCCGCAATGCCGATGTCTATATTTCCTCTGGTAACGTAACCGTAAATGGCGAAAGTAATGACTACCTTTAGGTTACAGAGTAAAACCTACCGATGAAGTGCGTTTTTGACGGTAAATTACTCTCTTCAGAGAAAAAAAGAATATATCCCTGCTGAACAAAACCCAAAGGCTTTTATTACCACTACCAACGACGAGAAAGGTCGCAAAACAGTAATGGACTTGGTAGCCAATGCTACCAATGTGCGTATCCCTGCCCGTAGGACGATTAGACCGCGCCACTACGGGGCTACTATTGCTGACCAACGATGGCGAGCTTACTAAAAACTAACACACCCCACTCACGGTGTTAGGAAAATTTACCACGTAATCCTCGATCGCAAATTAGAACTCAAAGATTTAGCAGCTATCAGAGACGGGCTCACTCTCGAAGACGGATTTATAGAAGTTGATGAAATAAGCTATATCGACCAAAAAAACCTAAAAAAACAGAAGTAGGTGTAAAAATTCATAGCGGTAGAAATCGCATCGTACGCCGTATATTCGAGCACTTAGGCTATCAGGTAGATAAATTGGATAGGGTACTATTCGCTGGGCTTACCAAAAAGACTTGCCTCGCGGGCATTGGCGCCGACTTACACAGCAGGAGGTTATCAACCTTAAAAACTTAAAAATAGATGCTTAGACATTACCTGCTGCCCATTACCTTGCCGCTTTCGCTGCTTTGGGCAGGGGTGTTACACTTGCGCCATTGGCTATATGATAAGGCTTGGCTGAAACAAGAAGTGCTAAAACAAGTACCTACTATTTGTGTAGGCAACCTTAGCTTCGGAGGTACAGGCAAAACACCTATGGTAGAATACCTCGTAAGGCTTCTACAACCCCAATACAACCATATAGGGGTGCTCAGTAGAGGATACAGGCGCAAAACACGCGGTTTTGTATTAGCCAATAACCAAACAGCCGTAACCGATATTGAGACGAACCCTTTCAGTTTAAACGCAAGTTTGCCGAAGTAATGGTAGCTGTTTGCGAAGATAGAGCTGCAGGAGTAAAGGCTATGCTTGCACAACAATCTCCACCCCAAGTAATTATCTTAGATGATGCCTATCAGCATCGTGCTGTAAAAAGCACAAAAAAACATACTGCTTACCACCTACCAACACCCGTTCAGTACCGATAACCTATTCCCAATGGGGGCAACTGCGCGATGTGAAAAGTAGGGCACAAGCAGCGGATATAGTGGTAGTAACAAAATGTCCCGCTACTTTACAACAGAAAGATAAAGAGCTAATGAAAGCGCAATTGGGGCACTATTATAAGGGAACAATTGTTTTTTGCAACTATTGCCTATGACCAAAAAGTGTATGCCAATGAAGGCAGTACACCGCTTATAGCGTATGCAAAAGAGCCTTTCACTTTGGTAACAGGTATAGCCAATCCAGTTCCTTTGATAGCGTATTTACAAGCACAAGGCGCTGTATTTCAGCATTTATCTTTTCCTGACCATCATCATTTTTCATTGGATGAAATAGAAAGATTAAAGCGTGCAGGGCGCATACTTACCACCGAAAAAGATTACGTGCGATTAGAAGGAACATTGCCCAATTTGCACTACCTGCCCATAGCTATGCAATTTTTAAGTAAAGAAGACGAACAATTGTTTGGCACACTTTTTGGAATGTAAATACCATAATAACTTTTAATGTAAAAATATGATTAGAAAATTCATCGCTATCGCAATTTTTATTACTAACCGCTACCACAGTGGCTACAGCCCAACAAATAAAATGGATGACTTTTTGACGAGGCTATCGCGGCACAAAAAGAATCCTAAAAAAATATTTGTAGATATATATACAAATTGGTGCGGACCCTGCAAAATGCTATCAAGCAACACTTTTTACGAATAAAGACTTGGCTAAATATGTGAATGATAACTACTACCCAGTAAAATTTAATGGGGAAGGTAACGAAGTGGTAAATTACAAAAGGACAGAAATTTGAGAACAAAGGCTATGACCCCTGCTCGTTCTGAAACTCGTAACTCACCACACCCTATTACCTCTGTTTTTCAGGTAGCTGCTTACCCCACAATGCTGTTCTTAGACGAACAAGCCAATCTACTTACAGGCGTACCAGGGTATCTCACCCCTTCACAATTAGAAATATTTTTTTGAAATTATTTGCTAATAACGACTATAAAACGGTAACATCGCAAGAAGAGTTCCAAAAATACCAGTCGAATTTCAAATATACTTTCAAAGCAAACTAATATAATTTTTAGATTCTAATTTTTTTGAAGCTGTTTAAACTTTTTAGAGAAGTAAAAGTTCCCGAAAATTAGTGATTTTCTGTTTGAAAAAGAACACCAAAATTCAGGAACTTAGGGAAAAGATACAATAAATAATTGGATTATTCCCTTTTTAAGTGTAGGAAAAAGAGGATTTAAAAGTAATTTTGATTTGGCTTCAATATTTTTTTATTGATTCTCAAGAGGTTAAAAACAGGGGTACAATGGAGAGAACTTCCAATTGAGAGCTATTTTTGAAAAAGGTGAAATCTCTTGGCAAAATGTCTATTACTACTTCAATAAATGGAGTAAAGATGGTAGTTTTCAGCGAGTATGGTTGAATCTATTAAGTAAGAAGAAAAAGAAAGTTAGATATGTCTTGCGTTCAATTGGATGGTAGTCATACACGTTGTCGGTGTTTGGCTTGGGTGTGAACTGCAAGTTCTAAGTTTCTACACGAAAGTGCATATATGCCAGCGTGGGAGAAGAACTAATACTCCCATAATTAATCATTTTTATTATGAAAAAGTCAGTACAAATCTTTTTAGAACTTATCTCAGCTATTGCACTTTACTTGTTTATAAATTCAATAGCCTATGGAGATCATTTGGTAACCCCTACCCCTGTACTTAATAGGGGTAGTGATTATGAGTTATCTCTTTGTAGAGAGAGACCCCAAGAATGCCTACAAAGTGCCTTACGGATTGTTCTTCCGTTTACGGGGTTAATGCTTATTGCAGGGAGTCTGCCTGATGCACATTTCAGTTTAGCTCTGATTTATATTGTGAGCACAGGGCAGCTTTTTATTAGGAATGCTCATTGCCACCGTGAGCAAGACGTACCAGAAGATAGGCTTATCGGCATTGACTTTTTCTGCTGGTAGTTGCCGTACGGTTGTTGTTTTTCAGCGGAGTTTCAATATTTGATAGGCGTACATTGGTATACCTTAGGAAGTTAATCATCTAATAGAATATAGAAAGAGGTTGCTCAGAAGTCTGGGCAACCTTTTTTTATGCTTTGTTACTTATAAAATATTTTTGTATCTTTGCGCTTTATTGTTGAACTATGAAGCTGTTTTAAACTTTTTCTTATAATAAAATAAAAAGTTCCCAAAAATTAGTAATTTTGTGTTTTGGAAAAAGAACACTAAAATTCAGGAACTTTGGGCAAAGATACAATAAATAATTGGATTATTCCCTTTTTAAGTGTAGGAAAAAGAGGATTTAAAAAGTAATTTTGATTTGGCTTCAATATTTTTTTATTGATTCTTAAGAGGTTAAAAAAACAGGGGTGCAATGGAGAGAACTTCCAATTGAGGTCTATTTTTGAAAAAGGTGAAATCTCTTGGCAAAATGTTTATTACTACTTCAATAAATGGGGGTAAAGATGGTAGTTTTCAGCGAGTATGGTTGAATCTATTAAGTAAGAAGAAAAGAAAGTTAGATATGTCTTGCGTTCAATTGGATAGTAGTCATACACGTTGTCGGCGTTTGGCTTGGGTGTGAACTGCAAGTTCTAAGTTTCTACACGAAAGTGCATATATGCCAGCGTGGGGAGCTGCAAGCTCTATGATTATAGGCACGAGCTGCAAGCTCGCGCCAGCGTGGGGAGCGTTAAACGAAAAACTTAATAAATAAAAATAACAAAAACTCTTGACCAATAGTTGAGAGTTTTTATTTTTTACTACCTTTGCAGTACGATTACACCACATCCTTTGCAAAGTTAATCGCAAGAATAGATTTATCATTGATTACAATATGGCAAAAAAATACTTATTATAGAAGATGAACAAGCAATACGCCGTGTACTTACAAAAATATTACAAGAAGAAAGTAAAACTTATGAAATAGAAGAGGCTAACGATGGTATTGAAGGATTAGAGAAAATAAAAAGAAGACTATGACTTAGTACTATGCGATATCAAAATGCCTAAAAATGGACGGCTTAGAAGTGCTTACCGAAACTAAAAAAACTAAAACCTGAAACTCCTTTTGTAATGATTTCAGGACACGGCGACCTCAGAACTGCTGTAAACGCTATGCGTTTTAGGGGCGTATGACTATATTTCAAAACCACCCGATTTGAACCGCTTGCTGAACACAGTGCGCAATGCGCTTGACAAACAAAAATTGGTGGTAGAAAACAAACACCTCAAGAAAAAGGTAAGCAAAAGTTACGAAATGATAGGCGAAAGTGAGCCTCTACAACAAATCAGACTGATGATTGAAAAGGTGGCGCCTACCGAAGCTCGCGTACTCATTACAGGGTCTAATGGTACGGGTAAGGAGCTGGTGGCTCACGCTTTGCACTGCCAAAAGCGAGCGTGCCGAAGCCCCTATGATAGGAGGTGAATTGTGCTGCTATCCCTTCGGAACTGATAGAAAGTGAACTTTTTGGGCATATAAAAGGGGGCTTTACCTCTGCCGTGAAAGACCGCGCAGGTGAAAGTTTGAAGCTGCCAATAATGGTACTATCTTCTTAGACGAAATTGGCGATATGAGTCTCTCTGCCCAAGCAAAAGTGCTACGTGCCTTGCAAGAAAACAAAATTACACGCGTGGGGAGCGATAAAGATATCAGTGTAGATGTACGTGTAATAGCTGCTACCAATAAAGACTTGAAAAAAGAGATAGCCGAAGGGCGTTTCCGAGAAGACTTATACCACCGATTGGCGGTAATACTCATAAAAGTACCTTCTCTGAACGAGCGCCGTGAGGATATACCGTTGCTCATCAATCATTTTTCTAATAAAATTGCCGCTGAACAAGGTATTTCGCCTAAAAATTCAGTAAAAAGCAATAGAATTACTACAACAACAAGATTGGACAGGAAATATACGAGAATTGCGAAATGTAGTAGAACGCCTTTTATTTTGGGAGGTAAAGAAATTTCAGAAGATGATGTAAAAACATTTGCAGGGAAATAATAGACTGCATTTTAACAACAAAACAAGATGAAATTTTTAAGCCCTTAAAAAAACAAATATTTCTGGAAAATAGTGGGGGATTATCCTTGTGGTTGCTTTTTGGTAATTATCGCTTGTAATGTGCAGGTAAATAGAAAAACAGCAAAAAGCCTTGTACGATGATCTGAATCTTGTGCCTGCTTGCGAGGTAGGCTTGCTATTGGGTACTAATCCTTATTTGAAAAACGGCTTGCCTAATAAGTACTTTCTTTATAGAATAGAGGCTGCTGTGCAGCTATATCGAGCAAAGAAAATACAATATATTTTGGTGAGTGGCGATAATCACAGAAACGACTATAACGAACCCGAAGAAATGAAAAAGCCTTAATCAAAAAGGAATACCCGAAAGCAGTATCCTTATGGACTATGCAGGCTTTTAGAACATTAGATTCGGTAGTGCGTGCTAAAATAGTTTTTGGCAAAAGAACGCTTTATGATTATATCACAACGCTTTCATAATGAGCGAGCCTCTATTTAGCCCAATATAACCATATAGAAGCTGTGGGTTTTAACGCTCAAGATGTAACAGCCTACTACGGACTGAAAACGCGTGTTCGTGAATACCTCGCACGGTTGAAACTTTTTTATAGATTTGTGGTTTGAGGTAAATCCGAAGTTCTTGAAGTAGTTTTAGTTGTTAACATACCCTAACAAAAAAACATTCATCGGTTGACTTTAATACCTAATTACTAATAACTAACGATAAAAAATGGCTATATAATAACAGATGATTGCACTAATGTGGAGCTTGCGAACCTGAATGCCCCAATAATGCTATTTATGAAGGAGGTGAAGAATGGCGCTATAGCGAGGGCACAGCACTAAAGGAAAAATTATATTACCCGATGGGCGCGAATTAGGCGCCAATGACCCTCACGAGGCAATAAGTGATGATTATTACTTTATAGTTGCCGATAAATGTCACAGAATGTATTGGTTTTCGATGAACCCCAATGTGCAGCTGTATGCCCAGTGGATTGTTGCGTGCCCGATGAAGACCATCAAGAAACCGATGAAGAATTGTATGCTAAAAACGCTTTTTTTGCATAACGAGGATTAAATACAATATAGTAAACTTGTTTTTGAAAGAAAATAAAACTTTTGAGGTGTCTAAAATAATTTCATAATATTTGCACTCTGAAAATTAATGTATTATGGAATTATTTAAGGACAAAGCCTCTTAGAGTTTACTGAACGCTTTAAAACAGACTTAGATTGCGAAGAATATCTAGCTTCCATAAAATGGGAAAAAAAGGGTATTGTTGCCGTAAATGTGGACATACAAAAATACCAAGTCAGAAAAGATTTTTCACGTACTTGTAATATCTGTGGAGATACGGAAAGTCCTACAGCTGGAAACACTATTTCATAGACTAAAATTTGGGTTACGTAAAGCATTTTTTTATATGTTTTGAAATGACAACTACAACTAAAGGGTTATCAGCCTCACTAAGTTGCTCGTCGTTATGAAATTAGTCGACAAACAGCACATTATTTTTATGCAAAAAAGTCCGTGAAGCTATGAAATCCAGTGAATTGCACAAAATTGAATGATAGCGTTTAGGTTGATGAATTTACCATAGGAGGAAAAGAGGAAGGAAATCAGAATTTAACATAGACCACTATTTAGCGGAATATAGTTTTTAGAATTAATTGCTCACAAAGCAAAGAGACTATCTTTAACAAATTAATGAAAAAGAATTGTAGAACGTTCTCCCGTTTTCCAAAAGTCAATTAGTATGTAATTAAATAGACACCTCAATAAAAATATTTTTAATAGAATAAAAATGAACAGCACAAAATCTATATTATTTTTAGATACTGAAAATGGAGATTTTTCTTATAAACGGTGTAGTGATTTCTTCTAAAACTCACTTTTTCCTCGCTCAGAGAGGCTGTTTCCTGATAATGATATCTGGGATGTGGGGACAGGGTTTTTATTGGATTTATTTTTGAAAAATGTCCTTTTGAGGGAAAAGAGTTTGATATTTCTATTTGTTTTGAAGGAGAAAAACTCGAAACGATATTTTTTTCTATGAAAGAAAAGATATACACCTTGGGAAAACTGGACAGAGGAATATGAACTACAAACCGAAAAACTATATAAAAATGGCTTGCAGCACACATAGGGGAAGAGTGGGAGTTTGTCTGGGGAAAGGTGGGAGCCGCTTTTTGATAGGAAAGGAGGAAGGACAAATATGTGGGTCGGTTATATTTGATTTGCATAAAATACAAAAATGTAATTTTAGGTTAGAAACAAAATTTTCAGATGTCGTAGCATTATATTATTTAGATGTAGATTTGCGAAATATTCTGATGAGATATATTAATAGATTGAGGTGTTAAAATAATTTCATATATTTGCACTCTGAAAATTAATGTATTATGGAATTATTTAAGGGACAAAAGCCTCTTAGAGTTTACTGAACGCTTTTAAAAACAGACTTAGATTGCGAAGAATACTTAGCTTCCATAAAATGGGAAAAAAGGGTATTGTTGCCGTAAATGTGGTCATAAAAATACCAAGTCAGAAAAGATTTTTCACGTACTTGTAATATCTGTGGAGATACGGAAAGTCCCTACTGCTGGAACACTATTTCATAGATTAAAAATTTGGGAAAGTTTCTGGTAATGTGTATATTACGATAGATTTGGATGCTTTTGATCCATCTATTGCGCCATCTACAGGGAACGCCAGAACCAGGAGGATTGGCTTACTATCATTTAGCTGAAAAACAAACCTTTATAAAATCTAATTAATATGAAAAATTACTTTTTAATTGTCATGGTGGCAGCTCACTTTTGTGGCTTTTTGGACAAAACAAGAAAAAAATCTATTCCTCCACCACCTGAAAAAAATTACCAAACAAAAAGTGCAAAAAAATCTCCTTACCGAAGGATTTTTGAAGATAATATGATGCTTGCTTTTCAATGGAGAATGGAAGTAAAGGATTCTATTATTATCGCTAATGAAGACAGGATGATTTATAAAATCAATCTTGAATTTCAGTCGGTTAAAGAATTAAGCTCTTATAAAAAGCAACCTATTTCTGCTCAGAAAATAATTTACTCTGTAGAAAAAGGAGCTAAAAATTGGATAAAAACCTTACCCCTCGTATGGATTATATTGATTTTGTGGATTATCCATCGATTTTTGAATCCGTTAAAATTGTTGGCGATAATGTAGAACTAACAAATAATGAAACGAAAAGAAAGGAAATTTTTAAGATTTTTTAGATAAGGACAAGAAAAATATCATTAAGCTCCAAGATTTGAAAACAAAGAAGGAGTTCTTCCAACGGAGGATTTTTATTCTCAATTATTAGTATATAGGTTTTTCAGAAAAAGAATGAGTAATAAAAAGTATTTGTATTATTCAGTTTAGTGATAGGGCTTTTTGTAAAGGCTCAAATCACGGTGAAGGTGTGGTTTTCGATGAGAAATGAAGGTAGAAACTATTGAACTGTGGTATACCATGCTATTGACTGGGAAAGTTAATTTATAGAGTAGAAGTTTTACAAAGTAAATAATAGGAATTTATTTATTGAGGTGTCAAAAATAATTTCATGTATTTGCACTCTGAAAATTAATGTATTATGGAATTATTTAAGGGACAAAAGCCTCTTAGAGTTTACTGAACGCTTTAAAACAGACTTAGATTGCGAAGAATACTTAGCTTCCATAAAATGGGAAGATGGATATTGCTGTCGCAAATGTGGTCATAAAAATACCAAGTCAGAAAAAGATTTTTCACGTACTTGTAATATCTGTGGAGATACGGAAAAGTCCTACTACTGGAACACTATTTCATAGACTAAAATTTGGGTTACGTAAAGCATTTTTATATATGTTTTGAGATGTCAACAACTACAAAAAGTCTATCAGCCTCTAAGTTGCTCGTCGTTATGAAATTAGTCGTCAGACTGCACATTATTTTATGCACAAGGTTCGTGAAGCTATGAAATCCAGTGAATCGCACAAAAATGAATGATAGCGTTTAGGTTGATGAATTTACCATAGGAGGAAAAGAGGAAGGAAAAACAGTTTTAGAATTAATCGCTCACAAAATAAAGATACTATCTTTAACAAATTAATGAAAAGAATTGTAGAACGTTCTCCCGTTTCCCAAAAGTCAATTAGTATGTAGCTAAATAGACACCTCAATTATAATATTCCCAAAATAACTGCTAATGAGGCAAATAAGAAACATTTTTAATTTAGAAACAGAAGAAAATGATGCTACAAATTAAAACATTATTTACCTTATGTAGTATATTCATTTGTACTATGGGTATAGCACAAGAGGATAAAAATTATAGAGACTCCTCTTACAGATATGGAAATTAAAAAAACTTTTTCCTGCTGAGGTGTTGCAGCAGATAGGAGTTGAATTTCCTATATTTAGGGTGTATCCTTTTGAGGATAAAAGTGGTAAACAGTATTTGATTCTTACTGAAAAAGGTGACAAAAAGGAATATACAGGACGAAAATAGTCTCAAAGCGGTCTATAAAAGCATTTTAACGTGTCTTTTGAAGAAGATAAGACTGTAAAAATAAGATGGACTATTACTGATTACATAAAATGAAAAATGAGTCCTCTATTTGGTTTTGGTCACGATACTTAAGATTGAAAGATTTAGATAATGATGGTTTTGTAGATCCGATTGTAGTATACGGAACGAAATCTATCTATGGAGAACATTTTGAAGAAGGTAGGGTGAAAATCATTACATATCATCTCGGAAAGAAAATAGTTATCCGTCATCAGAATTCGGAAATGGATGATGCAAGACACACCAAGTGGATAAAAGTTTTTTATGCTTTACCTCTTAGCATAAAGAAAAAGGTATATGATATAATTGATCTTCTGGAAGATAATGGACATTCTTTGTTTAATTCGGAATTGAAAGATCAGATTAAGAACTCATTGAAAATACAGAAAAACACTACCTCTTCTGATAAAGGTGAAACTATTGATGAATTTTACAAAGAGCCAAAAAGCAGCTTCTTCTGATGCTGAACTACAAAAGATGATAAATTTTTCCGTTACGAGTAAGGGGACTTGATGAAAATTTAAATGTTTTTTTGAGGGTAAATTTTATTCTTTTGCTGAAATAAAGGACAACATAATGCTATATGATGCTATTTTTAAGGTAGGACTACTTTCAGCTGTTCGTATTTCTCGTGGAGATTGTCAACTTTTTAATGATAAAAATTGCTTTTACCATAAAAACAACTGAAATTGGGGATATTGAAGTGGTACTTATTAAAAAAGGGCAAACAGTATATAATAGTAGGAATAACAATATTGACAGCATAATAATGCTTACTAAAAATTCTATGATCTAAGTTTATGAAAAACCTTACCTTGTAAACAATAAATAAAACAAGATAGAACAATGAACAATCTACTCACCCATTATCCTGTAAATTGGATAGACGGAATGAAGCTAAGCAGCAGCCATTTTATTGCTGTGCAGGACTTTGTAACTGATAGCGTTAGAGATGCCATAGCCCTGCAGAACCACAGACCTTAACGCTAAGCAAGGATATGACAGAGATGAAAGGTAATGCCACTTTTTCTGTTATTACTAAAGTTGAAAAACTCTGAAAAAAATATTGCTATGAATTATCTTGTATATTTTTATTATTTCTTTTCTGTTTTTTTCTTGTAGTAAAAATATCAAAATATCCGAAATGGATAAATCTTACAATGCTAGAATTTTACAGATTATGAATGAAAACTCATCTTACAAGTTTAATTATTTCTACTATGAAATAAAAAAACTATACCCATAAGGATTATAGCAAGGTAGCATATGAAATAGAAGATTTTTGTTGATAATAGTTATATTTCATCTATTGCGAAAAATAAAAAGAGCAGAGATATATTGTTTTTATGAAAAAGATGGTGGTATAGGAGAATTAACTTGAATGATACCGAAGAAATTAGCGATAATGGCTTAATTTACGATAGAGATTTAATCGCATTAGTTGAGTTCATATTAGATGAGAATAAAAATTATATTAAGAAAATTATTGTATATAATAAAAAAGAGATAATGTATGAAAGAAAAGAGATTTTGGATTAAGTTATAACCAACAGTTGAGTAATTAGAAATAAAAAAATATGTATAAAGTTATTAAAAATAGTTATTATTATGGGTATATTAAGTAGTATTTTTTTCTTGTAAAGTAGAAAAAGACATCTTTATATATAGAACAGAGGAATTCAAAAAGGAAAAAAACATTTAAACTTTCATTGGATGGAAGCAGGGCAAAAATGTATAAAAATATATTTTGAAAGAAGAAATAGCTAATGATGGTTCTTTTTGAATTGGATATTATATATGGAGATTATTATATTTTTTAAGCCAAAGGGGAACTATATAACTTGAAAAACAGGAAACTATAATTTATCTGGCATTTGGATTAATGGTAACACTGGGGAAATAAAGGAAGTTAAAACAAATGAGAATATTAAGATTTTACTAGGATATAATAGTCATATGCCTTATATGAGAAGAATTGAGAAAGATAAGGAGGAAAAATTGATGAAAAAAATTTCATTCAGTTTTTAGCTATAGGGTATTTATCCTTGAGAAGTGGTAATCACTCCTTCTCCACCAAAATGCCTCAGCCCAAGGCTTCAGTGGACATAAGTTCATCTTTACTGAAGATGAGAGCATCTTGCTTACTGATAAGAATGGCAATGTGATTAAGTTGGATACTCAAGGTAAGAATATAGAAATTTCTGCTCCTGAGACTATTAATATAATGGCTAAAAACATCAGCTTAAAAGGCAAGTGATAGCATTGATTTATATGCTAATGTAAATATTACAGAAACAGCTGGGAAGGCTAAGAGAAGTGATATTGGTGGGGATATGTTCGTGTATGTGAATGGTGCTTTAACTGAAAAAGATAGAAGGTGATTTACATAGTGAAACAAAAAGGAAAAACTATGCTAAATAGTGAGGGAGAAATTGAAAGTAATAGTGCTGAAATGATAAATCTTAATGCTGAAGGTAAAAATACATGGGAATAGTAATGAAATCACTAAATTTTGATGAAGATAAATTAAAAGAACAATAAAAATTGACTTAGAAAATCTAAAAAGAGTTATGAAAATTTCATTTATTTATATTTTTTTAGTTTGTTGCTTTATAAATTGTAAGAACAATGAAGTTCAAAAATTCTTAAGCTATGAAGAAAAAGAGAAATCAATATCTATTACCATTAATGATAAAACCTCAATAAATAATAAAAATTTAAACAAACTATTTTATCGTTTATTAGAAGATAGATAATGAGATATTTAATAGACACTCTTTTACTCTATTGAAATTAAAGGAGATATTTTAATGGATAGATTGTCTATGGATTGGTATTTATTAAAAAAATAAAAAAAGATTGATACTATTTCAGGAACTGTCAATATATACATAGGAGAAGAGTCTCAATATGAAGATGACCCTAAATTATATGAATGGGGTGAAATAATGAATAATAGATATATTTATTATATAAAAAGAAAAAGGAAAATATTTATCTATATGTAATAACCTAACAGAAGGTTATGAAGATTTATGTATAGATAGAGATAGTATAAAAAAATCTAAACTAAAATATTATATCTATGAAGATGAATGATATGGAATAAAAACTAATTAATATCTACAATAAATTAAAAACAAGATAGAACAATGAACAACCTACTCACCCATTATCCTGTAAATTGAATAGACGGAATGAAGCTAAGCAGCAGCCATTTTTATTGCTGTGCAGGACTTGTTACCGACAGCCTTAGAGATGCCATAGCCCTGCAAACCACAGACCTTAACGCTAAGCAAGGATATGACAGAGATGAAAGGTAATGCCACTTTTTCTGTGTTTATCACCGCTGAATTGTTTAAACCGACCCCTTATGGAGAGGCAGCAGCACAAGAATACCCACCGCGTATTCCTTTTTGCGTCCCTACCTTCCTCATATGCCTAATCCTAATGAGATGTTAAGGAACTTTTTAGATAAATTTATCAGACCTAGAATATTTTTAGTATGAAAATATATATTTTTATTATATTTATTATTTTCAATAGTTGTACCCAAAATATAATTAATCAAGGAAAAAAATAGAATGGATTAGTAAATATGACTTATACGAAAACATTTACGGAAAAGGATTGAATCTAAAAGAGGATTAAATGTTACAAAATTTCTAATTTTGGATGAATCTATCATTTTTATTGCAGCAGAAAAAGATAGCTACTTCTTTGACACTAAAGAAGATAATGCCATTTTATTCATCTCTAAAGATTTAGGAAATGAATACAAAGAAATCATATTTCCTGAAAAAAATCTATTGTTTCTATCCATTCATATGGCAAAAAGTCTTTAATAGAAACTAATATAGGAGGTTATGGAAACAATGCTAAAAATTGTATTTACTTATTAGATAATACCTCATTAAAATATAAAAAAATTAGAGAATTTTTCTCCTAATAGTATTTCTCAGATAAAAATTTAATGGAAATTTTTATTTCATATAATGAAAATGGAGATGTTATATTAATAGATGTTTTTAAATAATGTAAATTATAAAATTCCTAATATAGTTACTAAAGGTAATTACATATTAGAAGATAAAGACGCAAATATAATTTTTAGATAAGAATAAAAATAATTAGATATAATGTTATAGAAGAAAAATTTACAACAATACGAAATTTGACAAAAACATACTCTACCATAACTGATGTTTTTGGAGAGATTAATTTAGGGGTAATTGATTTAGTGACAGGAACTGTGTATATTTACGACCCTAACTGAGAGGGAATTATTTAAATTTTCACCGAAAGATGAAAAATATAAATATCGTTATAAAAATTTTGTATGCGACTATAAAAAGAAAAGAGTATTATCCTACGATTCGCTTTTTCATATGATTATGGAAAAACTTGGAAAGAATACAATACGAGCGATTTTACAATAGAATCAAGTATATATGGTTTTTATAAGGATAAATACATAATTTTTGAAGCTGCCTTTATGGAAAAAGGGCGTATATTATGATTGGAGAAATAATGAAATAAAACTATGTATAGAATAATCCTTTTAGAAATATCAATATCTATCTACTGAAACATGACATTTATTATATCAAGAATATTCTCCCTCCTTCTCCACCAAATGCCTTAGTTCAGGGTCGTTGGCGATACGTTCTTTCTCGCGTTCAATGATTTCAATGACATCTAACTTTATCTGGCGATAATTGGCTTCTACCTGTTCTTTTGGTAGTGTCGTTGCCATTAGCATCAGTAAAGGAGATGATTTGAGGTATATATTCTTGGGTTTCAGAGTTTAACATAGACCAATATTTAGCGGAATATAGTTTTTAGAATCAATCGCTCACAAAGCAAAGAGACTATCTTTAACAATCTAATAAAAAGAATGCTTGAAAGAGAACCTATTTTCCAACCTCAGTTGGCATGCCCTTAACTTGACACCTCAATAATGATATTCCTGACAACGTTAAATTTAATCTAAATATTTTTCAATTAAAAACCAAGTGGAATACTTTCATATGGATGGTGGAATGAAGGTAAAATGTAAAAATGTTGGGATAACTTTCAATAGAGACTCTAAAGGCAATCTAATTTTTCATGCAACTATAGATGAATATACACTATTCTATTGTGTTCAAGTAATTATTTATGCTTTTAAAAAGGTATTTATTCATTTATTTATTATAGTGAAAATGAAATTGAAGAACAAATTAGGATGTATCATTCTACGGGATTTTTAATTTTTATACATTAATAATCATTATTATGCTATTCTTATTCTACATATATACTTTACCTTATATTGCAGAATATGAAGAGATTACAAATTACTCCCAAAAAGCATATCTTATAAATAGTGTAGTAGATAATCTATATTTTTCATCTAACTTTTGGTATTCCCCCTCGAATATTTAAAAGATATACCTCCCATTTTATTGTCTTTTTAATCATATTGGCATCATTATTGAATTTTTAACTACTGTATATATATTATCATTTATTCTGACCATTATTGTAAATACAACACGATGTTTTATAAAAAAAGTCCGTGAAGCTATGAAATCCAGTGAATCGCACAAAATGAATGATAGCGTTTAGGTTGATGAATTTACCATAGGAGGAAAAGAGGAAGGAAATCAGAATTTAACATAGACCGCTCTTTAGCGGAATACAGTTTTAGAATTAATCGCTCTCAAAATAAAGATACTATCTTTAACAATCTAATAAAAAAAGATTGATTGAAAGAGAACCTATTTTTCCAACCTCTGTTAATATGCCATTAACTTGACACCTCAATTAAAAATAATTGAATATGAAATTGTTAAACATTATAATAGTCTTTTTAGCATTTTTTTGTAATGCTCAAAACAAAAGAACTGATTAGTAAGACGTACTTAAAATTACAAAACGATAGTAAATCTTTTTGAACAATTCGTTTTTTTATGGTTTTTGTAATTGTAATGATACTTATTTATACACAGAAACATTTGAAGATAACTACACAACCACATTTAATCATCTAGAACCATTACCCCGATTTTTTTCGAAAAGAGAAGAAATAAAGAAGGTGTTAGAGACTTATCACAACAAATACAAAAAGAGATTTGAAGGTGTTCAGAATAGTTATTATAATGGTTATTTGATAGTGTCTAAAATGTTATAAATTATATAATGTGTCAAATAAAAAAATTAAAGAAAGCCTATTACAACCTACTATCTAATGATAGATTACAAAAAAAGAATGGATAGAGGATTATATGAGAGATTATTTAGATTATTATTTTATTAAAGTTCAAACTGAATAATAGATTGGAAATCTTCAAGCAACATTGTTATCAAGCGAGCAATGGGGAGATGTATTAAAAAAATATGAAAGGAATTATCCTATTTAGTATCTCAGGATGGAGTAATGCAGTAGGTCAATATCACTCTTTGGGATGGAGAAAATCTAATTTATGTAGGAAATATTTCTGACTATAACAATCCTAATCATCCTCATTACTACTTTCATATGACAAAAATACTATGATGGAGAGGTGGGTAAAAAGATAAAATAGCTCAAACTGATTTAATAAAATTATGGGAATTAAAAATAAAAATATTTGAGGTGTCAAAATAATTTCATATATTTGCACTCTGAAAATACTTTGACACCTCAATTAAATTTTTGATTATCAAGTTAATGGAATAAAAAAATAATAACACAAAGGTAAATTCTATTTTTATATTGCATAAATATCTTAAAAAAACAAATGAAAAACAAAAATGAAATTATTACTTATTAGTTTATTTTTTTAATAGGGACAGTGAGTTCTTGTGAAAAATGTTGTTAATAATAACACTGAAAAAGATCCACAAAATGAATTATTAAGTATCGAATCTGATACCAAATCTGATACCAAATCTGATACCAAATCTGATACCATATCTAATGCACAAGAACATTGTGATTTTTGAAGATTTTATTAAGGAAGAGATTGGCTATTTAAATGGCGGTTTTAATAGCAAAGGAAGACTTGATTTAGGGAACATTGATATAAGTTCAATGCTCTCTAAACCATCTTTTTCCTTATGGGGTTATTCCTTTATATTGGGTTTATTGATATAAAGATTAAAAAGAAGATTAGAGATTAATTTTCTAAAAAAATAGAAAAAAATCAACAACAAATGATAGTCTTTATATAGCAAAAAGGAAAACAAAAGTTGGTAAAAATGTAAGATTGTTTGAAGGAGATATAAAAATCAAACATATATATATGCAGAGCATTCTAAAGGTTTAGAGGATGAGATGGTGGGGAAAAATAAAATCACAAGGAATTATCATTGCTGATTATTATTTTAGAGAAGATAAAAATTATCAGCTACGGGTATCTTTTGAAGGAAAGGTTTTATTAAGATGGTATATTAACAATAAAGGAGTGTTTTTATTTGATGATATTGAAGAATATTCAGATGACTATAGAAACAACCAATTTGTAGGGACTTGGACAAGTTATAAGACAGGAGTTAAAAAGTAGCTAATTGGGGCATTTGTCGCATCCCTTGCTCAGGAGACTTAGATTGGGGTGCAGCTGAATTTTTCTCCTGCTCCTGAATATAGAAAATATGGCTGGGAAGACTATAAACCTTAAATAAAAAAACTTACCTTTGCAAAACAATAAATCCTAATTTAGTTAAATTAGATAGTAAAACTCCCATTACTACTAATAACCTATTTAAAGAAATTTCAAAACTATAGTTATATGCAAAGAATAATATTTTTATTATGTTTAGTTTTAGTAGCCTGTAAGCCTAAAAACGAAGAGGTAGCTGTTATAACTCCTCAAAGGGAACTCTCTGAAATAGAAAAAAAGCATTTTTAGAGGATAGGAGGCTTCCCTGTATACAATCATACTGTAGAACAGATTGACTGGGAGGTTCTCCTGCTATTTGTAAATGACCATATTAAGGAATATAAGAAGAAAAATGGCGATAGAATCACCTCAATGAGGTATTATTCTATAGGAGCGAGCTCAGTTGAAGTTTCAAGTCAAGAACCTTATGTAGAAATTTTAAAAAAATTATCATCCTAATGGTCAGATAAATAGCGTTGTAAAGATAGCTAAGGGCTTTAGAAATAGAGCAATAGGTAAATCGATATACTATGATGAATACGGGAACAAAACTATTATAGATAATGATACTCTCTATGGAGCGTTAAAATACAATGATATCGTTAGGCTACTTATTAATGAAAGACTAATTGATGACCCAACCAAAGAAATAGGAGCCATAGACTTGAAGAGAGTGAATTTGGGGTTAAATATATAAAGGAAGTGAACTTTTGGTATGCTGTAATCTCAATCAGACCAATGAAACTATGGATAGGAAAAATTGAAAGAATGGAAAGCCCTAAAAGAAGCAATGGAAGTCCAAAAAGATTTGGATAAACAACACAAAGAAAAATCCTTGTGCAGAAACTCTATATATGCTGAACTTTATATAGATGGAGATACAGGAAAATTTATCTTAAGAATGAATATGATAAAGGTTATTATGTAGATTATACAAAGGAATAATTTTTATTGAGGTGGCAAAAATAATTTCGTATATTTGCACTCTGAAAAATACTTTTGACACCTCAATTAAATTTTTTTGATTATCAAGTTAATGGAATAAAAATAATAACACAAAGGTAAATTCTATTTTTATATTGCATAAATATCTTAAAAAAACAAATGAGAAAACAAATAAAACAATATATGAAATTATTACTTATTAGTTTATTTTTTTAATAGGGATAGTGAGTTCTTGTGAAAAATGTTGTTAATAATAACACTGAAAAAGATTATCCTACTGATAGTATATCAAGTTTAGATTTTGATGATAAAGCTGAAATAAACAATCCTCTTATAGGTAAAAATTCTATTATTTATATAAAGGTGAAGATGATGGAGAACTCTTTCTTGCTGTAGATGATGATATGCCTACAATTGTATTTATCAATGATACGCTTATGGATAATTGGAATACAATGGAAGGTAATAAATGGATCATAGAGAAAATAGAAAAAGATACTCTGCTAACTTATTTTGTAAAGATGGAAAATGGGGAGACTTTTTAATTCTTTATGTTTGAGTTATAATGCTAAAAAAAGGATTAATGTATAATATAAGAAAAGATACAACCTTTATACTAATAGATTCATTGTATATTAACAAAATAAAGAAAAATTGCAACAAAAAAACAGAATTTTTCGGATGATTAATGAGATATGTAAAATCAAATGAAGAAAAATTTATCCACTTTAAAATCAAATCAAATGAACAATCTACTCATCCATTATCCTATAAATTGGATAGACGGAATGAAGCTAAGCAGCAGCCATTTTATTGCTGTGCGACAGCGTTAAGGAGTTCCCGTTACTGATTTCTTTATTTTAAAAAGATATTCCTATGTTAGGCTTTGGAATGATAAGTATGAACAAGCCTAAGTAGCTTTTTAAAATGGAAAGAAGGATATTGCTGTAGCAAATGTAGTCATAAAAAAATATTAAGTCAGAAAAAGATTTTTTTATGGATTTGATACAGAAAAGTCCTACTGCAGGAACACTATTTTTAAGCAAAAAGTCCACGAAGCTATGAAACCAGTGAATTGCACAAAAATAAATGAAAATAATATGAAACTAATAAAAGATTTTCAAAAAGGTACTTATCTGTTATTGATGATAGTAGCCTTAGTTGTTATCAGTTGCTCAAAAAAATGATAACAACTCAATTGATACTGAATCTCCTATACTGGCTACTATTACCAAAATTGAAACTACTGCTTTTGATACCACTACTATTACGTGGGATCTAACTACTGATGGGCAAACTGATGCTAAAGAGCTCACTTATCAGCTGTTATGGCAGATGAGGGGTAGTAGTGAGGTGAAGAATAGCGGTACCCCAAAAGCTCTTTTCAGCACTTATAAAGCTTTACAGGGCTTACCGAGAAAACTACTTACCGCGTATGGGTAAAGGTATGGGACAAAGCAGGTAACACTACTGAGTATCCCGCACAGGAGTTCACTACCCCTGCTAAGCCTATCAATCCTACTGGACTTGATACAACAAACTATATACAGCTTACTACCGAGAAAAAAAGTAGGAGAAATAATAGGCTTTTTATATTGATGGTGATGAAATAGACAAAAAAGGGTTTTGGATTGACTTCAACAACAATGGTAAATGGGACGAAGGGATAGATGTTCTACCAAAGTTCGAAGGTTATCTTGATTATACCCTAAAATCTCAAACTTTTTAGAATATATGGTAAAGTTATTGAGTTATTTTGCGAATACCGAAAGCTTACAGACCTAAATATTAGTCATAACCCTTTTTTTGAGGGGAGTTATTTGTTGAAAATAATAAACTTCCATCTATTAAAAACTTAGAGCATATAACAAAGTTATCTTTGGATAGTCATACTATGCTCAATAGCACTCTCCCTACTAATCTTTCTTTTTTGGATATAACCGAAACCACTGCTATTCCTGCCTTCGATGTTAAAGCATTCACAAATCTTAAAGAATTACTTATAAACAGATGTAAAAGTATCCATAGCTTAGACCTTAGCCAAAACCCGCAACTTGCCCGTTTAGAAATTAAAAAAACACCAATATCACTACTTTAGACCTTTCTAAGCAACCTAATCTTGTATTATTAGACGCTTCAGAAGCTCCCCTTACAAGCGTAAACATACAAGAAAATACTAAGTTACATACGGTATCACTTAAGCTTACAAAAAGATGGTAAAGGGCTTATGGGGACTGCCCTTCTCGACTTTATTAAAGCCTTACCTACAAGAAAAACGTGGTTCTGTGGGTGATATTAAACTAAGCCCAGCCCAACAAACAGATGTTGTAAAAACCTTTTGCAAAAGTAAACACTGGGAAATTCATTAATTTGTTAATTATTTAATTGAGGTGCTGAAATAATTTCATATATTTGCACTCTGAAAAATTAATGTATTATGGAATTATTTAAAGGGACAAAGCCTCTTAGAGTTTACTGAACGCTTTAAAACAGACTTAGATTGAGGGTGTCCAAAAAGTTTTATTTTAGCTTAAAACAAGCTTATTAATGAACAGAATATTTTTGTAACTAATTGATTATTAACATCCCCCTTAACACATACTCGCTGCGCCAGCTCGCGGACTTCCTTCAAAAGGGGAGATGCCAGTAGTACTTTTAAAGACTTTTTGGACAGCTTCTTCTATAAAAATGGGAAAAAGGGTATTGTTGCCGTAAAGTTATGAAATTAGTCGTCAGACTGCACATTATTTTATGCAAAAAGTCCGTGAAGCTATGAAATCCAGTGAGTCACAGAAAATGGATGATAGCGTTTAGGTTGATGAATTTAGCATAGACCAATATTTAGCGGAATACAGTTTTAGAATTAATCGCTCACAAAATAAAGATACTATCTTTAACAAAATAAAAAAAGAATGCTTGAAAGAAAACCTATTTTTCCAACCTCTGTTAATATGCCATTAACTTGACACCTCAATAAAAACTTTTCGGATAGTTTCTTATTGGCAAATCGGTAATTTGGCATAATAGTTGTTTTTAGTAATAAAAAAAGAAAAACAAATATAATATGAAAAAAAGAAACTACCCTTATGGATAGCCGTTGCCTTAATGGCAACAGCTTGTGGAGTTCCCCACCAACAATCAAAAAAACAATGCTGAATTACCAGCTAATAGTGTAGCGAAAGATGATGTAGAGGAGGAAGTAGAAATTACATCAAACGAAGCGGCTTATATGGAGCCTGCCTCAAATTTAAGTATGGTTAAAAGGCTATGGTACCCTCCCCTCCACCTAATAGTGTAGCGGAAGATTATGTAGAGGAGGAAGTAGAAATCACAGCAAACGAAGCGGCTTATATGGAGCCTGCCTCAGATTTTAATATGTTTAAAGGAGCTGTGGTACCTTCTTCACGACAACAACGCAATCGCAATAATGAAACTTATCAAGAGATAAAGGAAAATCCGTTTGTAGCAGTAGCTCAACAGCCTGTAACTACTTTTTCGGCAGATGTAGATAGGGCTTCTTATGCTAATTTGCGCCGTATGATAGGCTACGGACAGTTGCCTCCCTAAAAGATGCAGTACGCATAGAGGAAATGCTGAACTATTTTGATTATGACTATCCCGCTCCTGAAGAAGGAAGCAATAGTCCGCTACGCGTATCGCCCGAATTGGCACCTGCACCTTGGAACCCCGACCATTTGCTGTTGCGCATTGGGCTACAAGCTAAAAAAATAGACCTTACGAAGGCTCCGTCATCAAATATTGTATTTTTTGATAGATGTATCGGGCTCTATGGATAGAGATAACAAGTTGCCGTTGTTGCAAGCATCGTTTAAGTTGTTGTTAGGACAATTGCGCCCCTGATGATAAGGTGGCAATTGTAACCTATGCTAATGGTACTAATGTTGCACTCCCCTCTACACGAGTGAAAGACAAGGAAAAAAATAATAAAAAGTACTTGATAATCTTTATGCAAGTGGAGGAACTTCGGGAGGGCTGGAATACAATTGGCTTTATGAACAAGCGCGTAAATCGTTTATAAAAAGATGGTAACAATCGTATTATTTTGGCTACCGATGGTGATTTTAATATAGGAATTAACAATACCAAAGAATTAGAAAAAAATTTATTGAAAAAGCAGCGAGAAAGCGGTATTTATATGTCGGTTTTAGGCTTTGGAATGGATAATTACCGCGATGATATGGCTGAAACTATAGCTGATAAGGGGAATGGTAATTATGCCTACATAGATGATATTACTGAGGCAAAAAGTATTGGTAAATGAGTTTGGTGGTACGCTTTTTGCGGTAGCTAAAAGACGTGAAATTGCAATTGAGTTCAATCCTAAATACGTAAAAGAATATAAACTAATAGGTTATGAAAAATCGTATGCTTGCCAATGAAGATTTTACAGATGATAAGAAAGATGCAGGCGAAATAGGAGCAGGACACACAGTTACAGCACTTTATGAACTAGTACCTTCAGATGGAAATGTAACACAAAAACCTTCGCTATCAATCACAAGAGCTCAATGAAAAGGGTAGGGGCAATGAGTTGGGTTTTCTGAAGATACGTTATAAAGACCCCAAAGTAAAAGATGCTAAAAAGTGTAGAAATTACCGAGCCTTTGGTATTCCACAAAAAGGAACTAAAAGATACAAGTGCAGATTATAGGTTTGCCGCAAGTGTAGCCGAATTTGGTATCTTGCTGCGCGACAATAGCAATAAAGCAAAAAGCTACTTACGACCAAGTAGTACAGTTAGCTCAAGGTGCTATAGGCAAAGATGAAGAAGGCTATAGAAAAGAATTTATACGATTAGTGAAAAGTGCAAAATTGCTGAAGCAATAAAGCTAAAAACATTATTCAAGATAATAATCCCTAAAAACCTTTGCCAAAGTTTCTATAACCTTTGGCAAAAGTTTGTATTGTTTAATATACTATTCAAAATAAGAAAAATAAATATATGACAGAAGATAATTTGTATCATTTTCAGGCAGCACCTAAATGGGCAGACTCTCTTACCGATAGCGAAATCATCTCGTTGTTGGTAGATACTGACTTTTCTAATGAACAGATAGACGAAGGGCGTGATTTTTTGCTACTTCTTGAATAAGTATTATAAAAATAGATGATAATAGTACTTCGGAATATGCACTGATGGCTTATACGCTATTGCAGCCTGAGAACTTAGAGTTTGCTTCTATGTACGATTTGGTACTGGAAGAAAATGAAACGTCATATATTCATCGTATCAGTGTGTATAGAAATGGGCAATTGATAGATAAAACCCCTGATGTAACGGTAAAAGTACTTGATAATGAAAAACCAAAGTGGCAGGGGAATTATCAGCAGTTCAAAAAACTAAATATTTCTATCAAAGATTTACACCCTAAATGATGTCCTAATAATGGAGGATACGAAGGTGAAGGTATTTACAGAAAAAGAGTTTTTAAGGCGCGATTTTGTAAAACAGATATTTGTAACCCCCGATACTTATTGGGCATATGGACGATATTGCTATAAGCTAATCAATAACCGCTCAAAACGAGTGGCTTATAAGAAGATGTTTTTCCGCGATGATGAGGGAAAGTCATTCCGCCCCAAGTGCACTATTTAGCACAAGGAGAGGTGTTTGAATATACCAGAACAGATTATATCAACCCAGTAGACCCTAATCGTGAGAATTTTTCCTTTTTATAGACTTTTGCTACCGATAGCAATTGGAAAGAGCTTTCTAATTATATTTATCCGCTTTTATGAAGAGGCTTTTAGGGTGTAAAACTTAAAGACTTTGCCCCTGACTTGGCTGAGAAATTGGATGCAATGCCCACTCTTGATGAAAAAAATACAGTACGCCATAGAATTTGTACAGAATAATATTTACTATCTGTACAACGCCGATGAGATGAATGGGCATAAACCCCAAGCACCTGCGGTAACTTATCAAAATAAGCAGGGGGATTGCAAAGCTAAAAGTGTACTGCTAAAGGCGGTATTGGATTACCTTGGAGTAGAGTCATCGGTGGTATTGGTAAATTATAATGCTGATTATTATTTGCAGTACTATTTGCCTTCATTATTGTCGTTCAATCACGTAATTGTAAAGATTAACTACTTGGGCAAGGAGTATTTTATAGATGCAACTGCGCGTAATGAGTTTGGTAAATTAGAAAATCGTGCAGTAATATCATTCTGTTTTTTTATATGGAAATATTACCCAACCAAGAGTTGCAGGTACGCAAACCCATACGCTTTGAAAAGTATTGTATTGATGAACAAATAAGTTTGGAAGCTAAAGAGAATGTAGGCACAATATCATTGGTTACTACATACCGCTACAATCGCGCTAATGCAATGCGTGGGTATTTCAAAACAAGTAATAAAAAAATGAGCGTTTGGATAGCTGGAATAATTCATTGTTCTATGCCTTAAACTATGTAAATGACCGCAAAGGAAAGGATTTTTAGGGAAATATTCAAGAATGCTACTTTGCAGATTGTAAAAAGATGACAAGGTAGAAAACGAGTTTGTAGTAAAAGTACGAAGCTACTATTGAAAATCCTTATTATACAGAAAGTGGTAAGAGATTTTTTAATGTACTACGATGGTAGTACATTGAAAAACAGCATACGCGAGCACCAGCATAGCGATACGAGTATCTTCCAGTGTTTTGATAGTGAACACTATGTGATTAGCTTGAAAAACAGATGAAAGTATAGATACAAAAGAGAAATATACTATTCAGGAGTGTAATATAGAGAATGAATATTTTAGTTATAAAACTAAAAAAAGATATTACGAGAAACTCCGGTAGGGTAGAAATATGGTATGACCCGCTGGTGAATATAGAAATTCCATTGGATAAGATAGAAGAAGTACGTCAGGATTACAATATAATAGCCGATAGTAATTTTTGGTATAGGTATAGACGTACAAGAAAAAGCTTTTTAAACTCACTGAAAAGGCTTTTTTTAAATAACAGAAAATAAAATGGATTGGATACCAGAAATAGAGCGACAATCGCAAGCTGATATTATAGCCCTACAAGAAAGGAAGTTGCGAGGTATTGGCATACGTAAATGAGCATTCTCAGTTTTACAAGCAGCTTTTTTGAGCAGCACCATATTCGTATTGAAGATATTAAAACCCTTTCCGACCTGCGTAAGCTCCCTACTACTTGCAAAGACGACTTGCAGCGCAATAACGATGCTTTTAGGTGTGTACCCAAATCGGCTATAGTAGATTATGCTTCTACTTCGGGTACACTTGGTACGCCTGTTACTTTTGGGTTGACCGATAAAGATTTGGAGCGCTTGGCGTATAATGAAGCTATCTCGCTGGCTTGTGCTGGTATCAAAAAAAGGTGATGTGGTGCAGCTAATGACTACTATTGATAGACGCTTTATGGCGGGCTTGGCTTATTTTTAGGTATACGTAAATTAGGTGCGAGTATTATCAGAGTAGGGGCGGGGATACCTGAACTACAATGGGATTCTATTAGAGCATATGAACCTAAATACCTTATAGCAGTACCTTCATTTTTGCTAAAAATGATTGAATACGCCGAAAAGAACGGGATAGATTATTTGTCTTCATCGGTAAAAGGTGTAGTATGCATAGGCGAAGCATTGCGCAATCAAGATTTTTACACCTACTTTACTCACCCAGAAGATTACCGAAAAATGGAAAGGACTACAGCTTTATTCCACCTATGCTTCTACTGAAATGAGTACTACCTTTCACCGAATGTGAGTACCAGCAAGGCGGACATCATCACCCAGAGCTTATTATTACCGAAGTGCTAGATGAAGAAGGCAATCCTGTACCCGATGGGCAAAAGTGGCGAGCTTACTATCACTACATTGAGATGTTGAGGCGATGCCTTTGGTGCGTTTTCGCACAGGCGATATAGTAGCTATGACACTACTACTTGTAAGTGTGGTAGAAATACGGCACGTGTGAGTCCTATACTTGGTAGAAAACAGCAAATGATAAAGTATAAAGGTACAACACTTTATCCACCGGTGTTGATGGATTTGCTTACAAATTTTGAAGAAATAGAACATTATCTCATAGAAATTAATACCAATAGTATCCTTACTGATGAAATTCTTATAAAAAAATAGGCACAAAAGCTCCTTCTGAGAATCTTAAAGAACGCATTAGTAATCATTTTAGAGCTAAAATAAGAGTAGTACCCAAGATAGAGTTTTTGTGATATAGCTGTTTTGGAACAACAAATATACCCTTTGGGAAGTCGTAAGCCAATGAAATTTGTAGATAAACGAAAAAGCTATAAGTAACGCTTTTCCCACCTTTCGTAGAAAGCAGGTTTATATAGTGAAAGGGTATTATCTTCTAAAGAAGTGAAAGCCTGAATAGTTTCACCAGTACATACTAATTCATTCAGCTTCATTGTAGATGTAATACTGAAATATAAGTTTAGCAACGGCTGTTTGCATATACTTGTGTGTATGCGCAGCCGTTCGCCATAGCGTACCATTTTTTGTGTTCGCACACAGTTTTAATGATAGGGGTAGCATAACCTTCCTTTTTCAATATCAAGGTATGAAATGCCGTATTTTTCTTCAAAAGCCTCACGCCCATCTTCAAAGTACTTAATATAATTGCCGTGCCATACAATCCCAAGAGGGTCTGTTTCGCTAAATCGTACAGTTATTACAAGAGTTTCATTTTAGGTCAGTAGGGTTATAAGTTTTCTTTTTGCTTTGTCATAATATACAGAAAAGGTTACACACACACAAAAATAAAAAGTAAAGCGCTTATTTTCAAGCATAGTTCGCTGATAGATACTTCACGCAAGAGCACATCGTAAAAAAAGCTTGCAGCCCCAGTTCATAGGCGATAGTTTCGCAATAGTTTGCATTATAGGAGGCATTGCAAAGGTAGGTATCCATATACCCCTATGGCTGCAAATAGCACGGTAAGCGTGGCGCCTAAAAGGAGCCGATTGTTCCTGCGTTTTTAGAAAGTGTTCCTAACAACACCCCCAAGCCAATAGCCGAGAGCCCTGCACTCAAAGCGATAAGCAATAGTGGCAATAGCCTCCCGCTTACTTCTAATGTAGGCAATCCTAAGTAAGGAAATAAGAATACACCCATTAGCAACATCAATACAAATTGCAATAAGCTCACCCCTAAAAAACTACCACTTTAGCCCCAATAAGTACCCTATAAGGTAGCGGACTTGTGAATAGCCGCAATGCAGTACCTTGAGTTTTTCTTTTTACAATGCTTGCCGATAAAGGTATCGTAATGAAGAAAATAGCAAACAAAGCCCACGCAGGCACATTGTGCTGAGTAGCGTTGGGGATGCCCACTTCGGTAGCTGTATGAGGGTTGATTTCTTTAAAGTTCACCAACGCTTCTGTTTTGGGGAGTTCTATTCCTTCGTCTAATTGTTTTTCAAATGATTTATAGATAAAAGCATTTTTCTATTTGGTATAGAAGTTTGCCAATACCACTCTTTACACTCTTTTAAAAAGCCGTTTGCAAGGTAGGGTCAAAGTAGAGGCGTACTTCTTTAGTAGGAATATTAGTGAAGGGCGTTGCGGTAGTCTCACCTGCAAAAAGCATTGATAATAAACGTTACATTATTAGCTACTTCTGCCTGTAAATCATCTGATAGCTTTGCAGGAATGACGATAGCCAACAGATAATTACCAGCAAGCACCTCCTCTCGTGCTATCGCTTCAGTTATAGGGTTTTTCCGTTCAAAACACTAATAGGGATAAAGCTCCCATTAGCTGCCAGTCCTTTGCCCTATATGTTGCGCAATTTCGCCCCCGTCGTTATCTACAATTAGCACTTTTTGTTTGTTGTTCACTGATAGTTTTAAAAGCACCGTCTTGTAGTAGTGTAACAGTAACCACCAATAGCAGTGGCATAGCAAAAAGGATAATTAGCGCTCCTATATCGCGAATCAATAACAAAACCTCTTTTTTTGATAGATTGTAGCATATCCTTTTATTGTGTTTTCTTCGTATGTTGCAATACATCAAAAGTAACAGCCGTTACAATCAAAACAACCCCAATGAGCAGATTGATAGTAAGCTCTTCTTGTTTAAATATCCATATACTGATAGCTATTGCCACTACAGGCTCTACTACCCCAATAATAGCCGTAGGGAGTAGAACCAATCATACGAATAGCATAAATAAGCGTAAGCAACAGAAAGCAGGGTAGTAACAATCCCAAAAGTAGTTAGGAAACAACCCATTGATATTGAAGGAATAGGCAGTGTATTGCCCGTTATGTATAGTTTGATGAGGAAATAAGTTGCCGAGAACAAAGTAGAGTAAAAAGAAACCTTAACACTCGAGGCTGCTATTTTTGATTTGTTTACAATAACCATATAAAGAGAATACGACAATGCGCCCAACAACGATACCAATGCCCCAAAATAGTTTATTGTAAAGTTATTCATATCTTTCACACTTAGCAGGAAAACCCCTATCAATACCACTATAAGAGCTATAATGGTAGGTATTGTAATTCGCTCTTTGAAGAATATTCCCAATACAAGCGCTACAATTAGCGGATACATAAAGAAAATAGTAGAGGCAATACCAGGGGTAAGCAAGTCGTACGAGGCAAAGAGGAACTCAGCCGAGAGCGAGTATAAGATGCCTAATACCATAAAAATAACCAACTCACGAAAAAGAAATCCTTAGGCTTTCGCGTTTGTAGCCAAAAGTAGATTGCCAAACAAATACTTGTAACGATAAAGCGGTAAAAGAGCGAAGCATCTACCGAGAATCCCTCCTGCTTGATAGGAATCATAAATAGCGGAATCATACCATAAGTGGCAGCCGAAATAAAAGCTGCCAGATAGCCCTTTACTATATCTTTCATAACGAGTTAGAAGAGTTTTAATATATATGGGTAATAAATAATGCCCAGCACAATAGTTACAGGTATTACGGCAAAAACCTACAGCCCCCGCAGCTATATCTTTAATAATGCCTATTTCTTTGGCGTGGTCGGGGTGTACAAAATCGCAAAGTTTTTCTACTGCTGTATTTAGCCCCTCAATGGAGAGCACCAATCCTATACATATCAGCTCAATAATCCACTCTTGGGTAGTAATGCTAAAGTAGAATCCCGCTATTACCCATAGCAGTGAGGTAATTATATGCACAATTACTAGGGTGCTTCGTTTCTTGCCAAATAGAATATTCCTTGGAATACATATTGTAAGCTCTTGAGTCTTTTTAATTGCAAATTCTTTCATATTATTTAAAACGCATAGCTATTACACCAAAAAACAGCCTCACGTATAATACTTTTTATTCATTTTTTTGATTTTCCTTTAGTGCGGTCGGTGAAAACGATAGGCACTTCAGTAATGGTGAAGTGTTGCAAGAAGGCGCGGTATTTTCATTTCTATTTGGAAAGCATAGCCCACAAAACGTATGCTATTCAAGTTAATAGCCTCCAGCACACGCCGCTTATAACATACAAAGCCCGCTGTAGGGTCTTTAATCTTCATTCCAGTGAAAAAAACGCACGTAAATGGACGCTCCATACGACAGCAAAATACGTTGCAGAGCCAATTCACCACATTCACCCCTTTCACATAGCGCGAGCCTATAGCTACATCACTACCCTCTACACAAGCCTCATAAAGACGCAGTAAATCATCAGGGTTATGAGAAAAATCAGCGTCCATTTCAAAGATATACTCATAGTCCCTTGCAAGAGCCCATTGAAAGCCGTGTATATAAGCCGTCCCCAGTCCTTTTTCGGTGCGTACCTCCAAAAAAATAGTCGTGTAGGGAACTCCGTTTGTAGGGCTTTCACCTTAGCTGCTGTCCCGTCAGGCGAATTGTCATCTACAATGAGCATATGAAACCTCTCATCGCGGCTAAATACCGCCCTGATAATGGCTTCTATGTTCTCTATTTCATTATATGTAGGAATTATTATTAACAAAATTCAACTTAAAAGTTTTTACACTCACACATACAAAAACTTTGCCAAAAGTTTAAAAAGCGTTTGGCAAAAGTTTTTTTAGAATTCATAATTCAAAAATTCTTAATTACATATCGCCCATTTCTTTGCTTAGTTCAGCATTCATAGCGCGGTATACGCCCGTTTCAAGTTTTTTTCACGTATAGCCGAAAAAGCATCTAAGGTACGTTCTATATCTTCTTTGCTGTGTGAAGCCGTAGGAATAATGCGTAGCAATATCATACCTTTAGGAATAACAGGATACACTACTATTGAAAGGAAGATGCCATAGTGCTCGCGCAAGTCATTCACCATAGCCATTGCTTCTGGTATGCTGCCGTGCAAAAATACAGGCGTTACGCAAGTATTCGTATTACCGATATTGAAACCACGTTCTTTTAGTCCGTTTTGTAGCATATTTACGTTGTCCCAAAGTTTCTTTTGCAACTCTGGCATAGTCTCCATCATCTCCAAGCGTTTTAGAGCACCTTTTACGTAAATCATTGGAAGTGATTTGGCAAACATCTGTGAGCGCAAGTTGTATTTTAGGTAATCAATCACTTTGGCATTACCAGCTACAAAAGCACCAATTCCAGCCATTGATTTTGCAAAAGTAGAAAAATATACATCTATTTCGTCTTGCACGCCTTGGTGTACTCCTGTACCTTCTCCTCTAGGTCCCTAAAGTTCCAAAACCGTGAGCATCATCTACCAATAAGCGGAAAGGATATTTCTTTTTAAGTGCTACTATTTCTTTTCAGTTTGCCTTGTTCGCCTCGCATACCGAAAAACACCTTCTGAAATTACCAAAATACCACCGCCGGTAGTTTCAGCCAATTTAGCAGCACGCTCTAAGTTCTTCTCAAAGCTTTCCATATCGTTGTGCTGATAGGTGTAGCGTTTGCCAAAATGTAGGCGTACCCCGTCTATAATACAAGCGTGTGCATCTACGTCATACACTATCACATCGTTTTTTTAGTAACCAAAGCATCAATAATAGATACCATACCTTGGTAGCCAAAGTTTAGCAAATAGGCAGCTTCTTTGTGTACAAATTTAGCCAATCGTTGTTCTAATTCCTCGTGCATAGTGGTATGCCCACTCATCATACGAGCCCCCATAGGGTAAGCAGCACCATATTCAGCCGCTGCTTCAGCATCTACTTTGCGCACTTCGGGGTGATTTGCAAGCCCTAAATAGTCGTTGATACTCCAGTTGAGTATTTCCTTTCCTTGGAATTTCATATGAGGACCTAATTCTCCTTCCAATTTAGGGAATACGTAATACCCCTCTGCGTGGTCAGACCAGCGTCCTATACTACCTTTATTTGCATAAATATGCTCAAATAGATCTTTCATCTTTTTCTTTTTTATATATTAATTTAGTTTTCTGTTCCTATAAATCCTTGTTCTTTCATCCATTTATCACTATATATCTTGTTCATATAGCGCGAACCGTGGTCGGCTAAGAGTACTACCACCACGCTATTTTTTTGTCAAATCGTCCTAACTCGGCGTATTGTTTTACCGCTTGTATAGCAGCCCCACTGGTATAGCCCATAAAGAGACCTTCGGTACGGGCAAGCTCACGTGCCTAAGCGCTGCATCTTTATCAGATACTTTTATAAATTCGTCAATTACCTTAAAGTCGGTAGCTGTGGGGATAAGGTTTTTGCCCATACCTTCTATTTTTGTAAGGATAAATCTCAGCAGGGTCAAATTCACCTGTGTCGTGGTATTTTTTATTGCCGAACCATAAGCATCTACCCCCAATACTTGCACCTTAGGATTTTTGTTCTTTTAGGTATCTTCCTATGCCCGAAATGGTACCCCCAGTACCACTACACACCACCACGTGCGTAACGCAACCTTGTGTTTGTTCCCATATTTCGCGCCCTGTAGTTTGGTAATGCTTCGGGGTTCAGCGGATTGAAATACTGATTGATGTAGATAGAATTAGAGTTTCTTTATGAATGCGTTTAGCAACTTCATAATAAGAACGAGGGTCATCAGCAGGCACATTGGCAGGGGCAAAGGTGCACTTCTGCGCCTAGAGCTTGTAGCATCTCTACCTTGTCGTGCGATGATTTATCGCTAATAGCAATAATGCATTTGTAGCCCTTTAGAGCCCCTATCATAGCGAGGCTAAAGCCTGTGTTGCCTGAGCTTGTTTCTACTATTGTGCTACCTTCTTTTTAGTAGCCCCTTGCGCTCTGCCTCTTCAATCACATATTTAGCAACCCTATCTTTAGCCGAATGCCCTGCATTGAAAGCCTCTAGCTTTTGCAAAGTAGTTTCCTTCTAGTCCTTTAGTGATTTTGTGAAGTTGTAACAAAGGCGTATGCCCTATAAGATCAAGCAAGCTACTATGCACATTAAGCGATGTATCAATTTTCATTTAAATTAAAAACTTTGTTTTTCAGCGGGCAAAGATACAAAATAATGTTTAATTGTCAATGTTTAATGATTAATTTTACCGTAGTATCCTATAAATAAAAGTAATTGATTATCAGTATAATTAACCTTGGCAAACTTTAGGAGTTTGCCAAAAGTGTGTGGTGCATAAGACTAAAAATTAGCTTTCCTCTATTACCCTCTTTAGTGTTTACAAACCATACCTGTCCTCCGTTTTCTAAGGTGGCGTTGGGGGCAATGGTGCCGTACCATTTTACAATTACGTTTTGATAATTATAACGCAAACTTCGGTTTTGTAAGCCTAATAAGTGAGCGTGGTATTCGTCATAGCTGTCAAACAATAAGTTAGCATTTGCTTCTTCTTGTTTGTAGAGTGTTACCACCTCGTGCAGCCCCATAGGCGAAAGCAAGTGTAAGTTCGCCAAAATGAGGTGTTTTCAGCGGAAACTTCTTTACATATACACTCTCTTTGCCCCCTGCCGTTTATAATTCGCTCCCAATATACATATACATCTTCTTGGGGTGCTAAATCGGGTTTAAACAAGTAAAGTACAGGCGTTCCTTTATACACCGGCAGCGGGTAGTGTTTCAGTATTTTATGAGCATCAATCTCATTAGGATTGGCAATCTCATATTGGTATTCTTTTTGTTGCACTTCCCGTGATGAAAAGTACGTTAGCGGCTCATTACTCACCACGCAATAATGTAGCGTTTTTGGCTGATAGGGTTTTTGATAATCAGTCGGTCAGCGCCCTTTTCGGTATAGTCTTTCTTCAGCTTAATGCGCCTTTCGTTATCGTAATACCCCCGTCTTTCTATCAAGAACACGCTGTCGTATTTCATTAGCACAGGCTCACCACCTATCACAAAAGGTGTAGTAAGGCGGTCATTTTTAGGTGTATTTTCGGCATTACCAGTGGTGAAAGTGGCATAACTCACCTCTACTTCTGCAGGCGAACCATCATCGGTAGTAACAATGACATAGTTATGCTTTTTGTATTTTGATTTTTTTCCAACGATAGTAGTAATATCGTCTTCCTCTCTGAGACAACTAAACTGAAAGCTCAGCATTACAGCACTGAAAAATTAATAAATTGCGAATGGTTTTCTTCATATTATTTATATTTTATGCATTTTTTTAAGTTTTTTTATAATCAACAAGTACGGCTATAGCAAATGCCAATACTGTGGGCAAGAACCACTCTATTTGGTAAGATGCTAAGGGCAATTTGTCTTTAAATGCCAATATACCGTTAAGTGATAGCAATTTAGCCATTGTAAATACGCCAGAGATGACTGCTGCTGTGGTAACTCCTACAATATACCTATTGATGCTACCATTACTACGGCTAAGAAAGAAAGCAAAATATCGGAAATAAAGAAGCCTGCGAAAGCGACTCCGCTAAGGGCACCTACTTTTAAGCCGATGTGGGGAGGGATTACTAAATTGCCTGCACCGAAGAACATCGCGAAGAGGGCGAAGCCTGCAGTCATAATTGTAATAAACTTTTTGCATTCATAAGTGTTCGTTGTTAATAGCTAAGAGCTATGAGGTTAATATGCCACAAATGTACAAATTATTTTTTTGTTACGCAATACTTTTTTTACATTATCTATCTCTTATCTATCCCTTTATCTACCCCTTATCTATCCCCCGCTGGCGCAAGCTTGCAGCTTGTGTCCAATTCAAAATTCAAAATTCAAAAATTGTTTCCCACCGAACCTTCAGCGAAGGATGAGCGAAGGATAAGCGAAGGAAAGTCGGCGAGCTGGCGCAGCCGAGTATGTGACGAAGGATAAAAGCCTGTGCGGCTCGCACTATATACAAATTTTTACTTGTAGGTGGAATGGGCGAACGACCAAAAGACTATATTTTTGTTAATTCAAAAAAATATTTTCTTACATTTGCGGCAAAATTTAAAATAATTAGAATTATGGCAAAAGACAGCAAATGTATTGTTAGGTTTGGCAGCAGGTACTGCTATTGGTGTAGGATTGAGTATTCTTTTTGCTCCTGATAAAGGCAAAAAAATACTCGCGAAAAATTAAAGACAGTGTAAGTGATAAGGCTGAAAAACTTAAAGAACAGCTTGAAAAACTCACTGAAAAACGTAAAAGAAAAAAATCGGCAGAACTTAAAGGCTCTGTAGAAGAAAAAAAGTAGATGCATTACTTTCTAAATCGAGCTATAAAAGCGGAAGATATCATTACTTTTTTTAGAGAAAAAAATTAGCACACCTAAAGGAAGCTAACGCTAAATTACAAAAAAATAGTATGTCGGTTACTGCTGTAAAAGAAGCATTTGAAGAAATTCCTACAAGAGCGCAGTCGGTTTTAGATACGCAATGGGCTTATTACAAATTGTCTTTATTCCGATTTATTGCTAAATCGGCGATAGGGTTTATTACTTTTTCATTATAGCTTTTGCGTGTTTATTGCTGCTTATTTTCCTATCATTTGCCTTTGCTTATGCAATGGGTAATGTGCTGGGAAATGTAGCCTATGGCTTCCTTTTTGTAGGAATCTTCTATTTTTTTATTGATGCTGATAGTGGTTGCGTTTAGGAAAAACTGATTGAACGCCCATTGCTATCTATATTGTCTGATATTTACTTTTAAAGCCGAGACCGAAGATGACAACAGTGAAGCATAAAACTTATCGTTCGTTTGAAGAAATAGATAACGATCTGAAAATATTGCGATTAGAAAAAGAGATAGACAAAATTGCTCTTACAACAGGTACATACGGCTTTCGAAAGCCTTAGTTTTTAAAAACTTAGTAGCGCACACTGGCTGTCGTTTTTGTTCAATGAAAAACGATGGTTCAATTGGGTTATGGAGTATGCTTTGTATTTTTATTTTCAGGGGTCGTAAATCATAACTTATTGTATAGATGAAACATAGCCTTGTAAAACACATAGATTGGATTTCGGTATTGCTCTATTTATGCTTGGTGTCGTGTGGGTGGATAGCCATTTTTTTCTACCACTTATTCTGACCTTACAATGAGCTCTATATTCGATTTAAATCAGTTTTACGGCAAGCAAATGCTTTTTATAGGGCTTAGTTTTTATTCTTATTACGTTTATTTTGGCACTTGATAGTAAGCTGTACGTCAATTTAGCCATACCGTTTTTATATTGTAGCCATACTGCTATTGGCAGGGCTTTTTGTTTTTTGGCAAAGGAAAACTAACGGGGCACGGGCGTGGTATGCTATAGGCTCTATTACGGTGCAGCCCAGCGAGTTTGCCAAAGTAGCTACCGCATTGGCTTTTTGCCCGCTATGTGAGTGATATTCACACCGATGTGCGGCGCACTACCGATTTGCTAAAAGCTATAGGTATTATTTTGTGTGCCAGCGTTGCTCATTTTGCTACAGCCCGATGTAGGCAGCTTGCTTGTCTTCTTTTCATTGGCTTTTTGTACTCTTTCGCGAGGGAATGCCTTCAGCCTTGTTGTTTTACGCTTTCCTCGCTGCCTTAGTATTTATCAGTTCACTTAAGTTTGGTATGCCTATCACACTGATAGTCTGTACCTTACTTATTGCGGGCTATTGCTTTTTCTACCAAAAAGAGAACGCATCGTTTTCCTTTTCAGAATGCGCTTATTCTTACTGCTATTTTGCTTTGTTACGGCTATAACTACACAAACGGTGTATGACAATGTGTTGAAACAACACCATCGCAACCGACTTAATTTGTGGCTACGCTTAGAAACTGACCCGCAAAAAAATAGCGGCTATGAAACGCGACTTTGCCTATAATACCAATATGGCAGAATCTGCTATAACTTCGGGCGGTACTTTAGGCAAGGGATTTTTGCAAGGTACGCGCACCAAAGGGAACTTTATCCCCGAACAACACACCGACTATATCTTTACTACCATTGGCGAAGAATGGGGCTTTCTGGGTACTTCTTTGATAGTGATACTCTTTACTTGCCTATTGCTGCGGCTCTATGTGCTTGCCGAACGACAGAAAACTAAATTCAACAGGATATATGGCTATAGTGTGGTTTCTATACTTTTTGTTCACTTTTTGTATCAATATAGGGATGGTGATTAGTTTGATTCCCACCATAGGCATTCCGTTGCCTTTCTTCAGTTATGGGGGTTCGGGGCTTTGGGCATTTACGATATTACTATTTATATTTTTAAGATTGGATGCAAGATGATGAGGTGATGCCGATGAGGCGATGTGATGATGTGATGATGTGATAATTACTTTAACAAATGAAAAAGATACTATATTTACTACTGTGGGCGGGGGTACTTACTGCCTGCCAACAATCAAAAACTACTGATGCCACTACAGCTACAAGTACAACTACAGTTGCTACAAGCACGGCTACACTTACGTATTCTAACTTGGTGGATGTGGCTGCCCAAGAGCAGGTGCAACAAGCCCTGATAGCGGCAGGAATAACCCCTAAAAAAACGTCAGCGATTTTTTTAGAAAGTGTAAGCCTCTTCAACCGTACTGCTGGAAGCAAAGCGGGCTTGGTAGCCCAAGGATTCAACACTATTGATAGCTTGCTGCCTCACTACAACGAGGTGGCTATACAAGAAGATTGGACAGCTAAATACCCTACTTTTTCAGGGGTATAACTGTCGCCTTACTTCATTTACGCTATTGCGCGATTTTTATAACTTTTGCTGCCAAAAGTCCCTACACGATAAACGACCCCAATGAGGTACTTTTTTTATAGACTGCGAGTCGTTGCGCAATACGCCTAAAAACTATTTACTCCCGAAGAGGAAAAAAACAATTTCTTACACTTTTTACCGAAGTGCCTACTACCAACACTAAAGAGGTGAGCGTTCATTTGCAGAACATACAAAAAGCGTGGCAAGAGCGAGGCATTTCGTTTCGCTACAAAGGCGATGCTACTAAAAGCCTCACTTATTTCGGTAGTATTTCACTCGCAAATCACTCCCGAAGAGAACTTTTGTTTGTAGGACACGTAGGGGTGCTGGTACCTTTCCAAGAGGGACTTCTTTTTGTAGAAAAGCTTGCTTTTTCAGGAGCCTTACCAAGCTATTAAGTTTGCTGACCGCAAAGCGCTGAACGATTACCCTGATGAATCACTACAACGTAGAGTGGAATCAGCCTACTGCCCCGCCTTTTTGTAATGGAAAACGATATTCAATTATGAATTATGAATTTTTGAATTAGTGGATGGGACAATTGGGTAATTTAAATGATATAGATGCGCAAAGTTTGCAAAAAGCTTATCAATTGTTTGAAAGTGGGGCTATTAATCGTATTGAAGTAGGCACTACACGAGATTGTGTGATATTCACCGCTATATTTTTGATGGTTTATATGATTTTTGCTGGCAAAATACGACATCTAAATAGCAACAAAGGTGGATTTCGTTTTGCTAATGCTATGTTTTTTTACACGCTATTTTTGCCTGTAATAGACCAAATGCCTGAAAATACTTTTTGAAGAAATCATTGCTAAATATGTAGAAATGAACATTGCACACCCTTTTATGGAGGGCAATGGGCGCTCTATGCGTATATGGTTAGACCTAATACTCAAAAAAACGACTACAAAAAAAGTAGTAGATTGGCAACAAATAGATAAAAGCAGCTTATTTGCAAGCAATGGAACGCAGCCCTATCAACGATTTAGAATTGCGTTTTTATTACAACCCGCTCTTACCGATAAAGTAGATGACCGCGAAGTTATTTTCAAAGGCATTGCACAATCTTATTATTATGAAAGCTAACAATTTGCCGATTTGCTAATTTAATTACTATGTACAAAGAAAAATTAGAGACCGCTACACAATTATATAAGCAGTACTACCAACAGTACAACGCCATTGCTTTTGCAAGACTGATAGACTTATTATTTGCAATAGTTATTGGCTATAAGGCTATAAACGAAAGTTCGTGGTTATGGGGCTTTTTAGCAGCTGTGATGATAGTGCTTTTTCTTTTTACTCATTGGCAAACACAAACAAATAGCTGTAAAAAGACGTATTGCTAAGGCAAAAATAGCCATCAATGAGCGCGAAATAGCCTTCATTGAACAAGGTATCTACCCTGCTGACAATGGCAAAGATTTTGAACCTGCCCAGCACCCTTACGCCTATGACTTAGATATACTGGGTGAGAAATCATTGTACCACTACCTCAACCGTACCCATACTTACTTAGGGTCGCAAACGCTTGGCTCAGAGACTATTGTATCCGGACACTACTACAATACTCACCCACCAAGAGGCAATTAAAGCCCCTAACCCCTCAATTAGCTTGGCGACAAACCTTTATGGCACACGCTGAACAGATAGACGACAGTCCTTCTTTCTACGACCGATTGCAACAATGGGCAGCAGCCCCTACCACACCAATGGGCAAATTTATGCGTGTTTTTACAGTCATTTCACCTATAGTCTTCACTCTTTCGGCAATCATAGGCTACATATACGCGACTACGAAGTACTAAAAAAAGCATCGCTAAACTACTACTCACTATAAATTTATCGGTATTTTTCTTTATAGGCAAAATGAGCAAAGAAAAAAACTCGGTTTTTGAACATACTTATGCTATGCTTTACGCTTTTTAAAGAATGTATTGCACAAGTAGAGGCTCATTTTCCTGAAAAAAACAAACAAGCTAGTACCCATATAGCTCAATTATCACGTTTGTTGGACGATTTGGATAGTGTAAGTAATATTTTGGTGTCTATTCCTCTCAATATTTTTTTAGTTTTTTTATCACCTTCATCGCTATAGAGCACTTTTGCAGTGAAACGAACCTATGGAACACACATAGCGCAATGGCTTGAAACAGTAGCTGCAACCGAAGTGTTGTGTAGTTTTGCTAACTTTGCCTACAACAATCCGCATTTTGTATATCCTACCTTCAACCATCAGTACAGAATTAGTTTTTGAAGATGTAGGACACCCTCTTATAGCCGAAAAATGAGCGTATTACCAACAATATTACGCTTGATGAGGCGCATTTTATTATCTTAACAGGCTCGAATATGTCGGGAAGAGTACTTTTTGCGTACATTGGGGGTAAATATGCTGCTTGCACAGGTGGGATTGCCTGTTTGTGCTCGTGAGGCTGCTATACACCCTCTTCCTCTATTGGTATCGATGCGGCTATCAGACTCACTAAGCGATGGAAAGTCGTATTTCTTTGCTGAAATAAATCGTATAGAGCAAATTATGACTGCCCTGAAGCGTGAACGCTGTATGGTATTATTGGATGAGATATTACGCGGTACTAACTCTGAAGACAAACAATACGGCACTATAAAAATTATAGAGCGACTGCTATCGCTAAAGGCAATAGGCATTGTTGCTACTCACGATATAGAAAGTGTGTAAAACTGCTGATCGCTACCCTCAACAACTGCAAAATAAATGCTTTGAGTCGTATATTCACGAGGGCGAACTCTCCTTTGATTACAAACTGCGCGAAGGTATCTGCCAAAATAAAAATGCGACTTTCTTGATGGAGAAGTTGGGGATTATTAGCTGCGAGCTATAGGCAGTTTCTTGATAAATCTATTGAAAAATCAATCATTAAAAGCCTTTTTAAATACTAATTATTTTTATATCTTTTGCAAAAACTTAATAATTAAAAAAATAATTCTATGAAATGGGAAGGAAGACGACAAAGTAATAATGTGGAAGACAGACGCGGGCTGCGCGGTGGTGGCGGCAAACTCATTGCGGGTGGTGGTATTGTGGGTATTATCGTACTACTGCTACAGCTTTTTGGGGGCGAAACAGGGCAACAAGTGGCTTCGGTAGTGAACCAAGTGGCAGGAGGGCAACAAAGTAGCGCTCCCTACTGAACAAGTAGAGCTTACCCCTGAACAAAAAGAAAATAGGCGATTTTACGGCTACAGTATTGGCAGATACTGAAGATGTATGGCAAAAAAATATTTTTTCAGAAAACGGTTTAGGAACTTACGAAGACCCTAAACTCGTACTTTTTACCTCACAAGTAAATACAGGTTGTGGTACAGCTTCTTCAGCTGTAGACCCTTTTTACTGTCCTGCCGACCACAAATTGTATATGGATATGGATTTCTTTGAAGAACTCAAAACGCGCTTTGGTGCTAAAGGAGGCGACTTTGCTATTGCTTATGTAATGGCGCACGAGGTGGGACACCACGTGCAAACTCTTTTAGGCACTTCCGCTGAAGTGAGGCGCAAAGAACAAGGACTTAGCAAAGCGGCAGCCAACAAATGGTCTGTAGCACAAGAACTACAAGCCGACTTCTACGCAGGGGTTTGGACACACCACAACAAAAAAATATTTGGATGCTGATGATATAGACGAGGCTTTGAGTGCGGCTCACGCCGTGGGCGATGACGCTATACAAAAAGCGTATGCAAGGACACGTAGTGCCTGATTCTTTTACGCACGGCACCTCTGAACAACGAAAATACTGGTTTATGAAAGGCTATAATACAGGCGATATTAGAGAAGGAAATATCAATACAATCTATGAACAAACAGCTCGTCGTTAAAGATTTAGGGTACTAAGGACTACAAAGAATGCTGGGACTACCAAGAACAGCTTTTTCAGGAAATTGTAGCTCAAAAAGCGAATAATAAAAACGCTGGCAACCCCGCTGCCTACCAATAATTACTTTCTTTTTGTAGAACACCCACACGTGTATACGCTGAGGAAAAGTGGGCATATAGAGAACCTACTTATCAATGAGCAAGCATTGCAAGATAAAGGGTGCTACTTTCTACAAAATTAATAGGGAGGGATATTACTTATCACGGACCGGGGCAGATAGTAGGTTACCCTATATTGGATTTGGATAACTTTTTACTGATATTCATAAATATTTGCGTTCGCTTGAAGAGGTTATCATTCTTACCCTTGCCGATTACGGACTTAAAGGAGAGCGCAGTGAAGGTGAAACAGGGGTATGGATAGATGTAGGTACCCCTTTTGCCCGAAAAATATGTACTATGGGCGTGCGTGCTTCGCGCTGGGTAACTATGCACGGATTTGCCCTAAATGTAAATACCGATTTGGGCTATTTTGATAATATTATTCCTTGTGGCATACGAGGTAAGGCTGTAACTTCCCTGAATGTAGAGCTGGCTAAAGCAACTATCCCTCTTGCCGAAGTGAAAGAACGCCTTCTTCTTCATTTTGCCGAAATCTTTCAAACAGATTTGATAAAATAACAAGAGGCTGTCTGACATTTACATCGCTTCTTCTCTTTCAAAAAGGGAAGAAGCGATTTTTGATAATCAGTGAGTTACAAAAAGGTTTATTTGTTTTAAAACTTCTTTTGCCCGAAAATGAAACTTTTTGGTTAGCCTCTTTCGTTTTTCTTTTTTATACTTTCTAAAAAAAGTAAAAATTCTTTATTGTAACTAAAATAGCATAAGCAGAATGAAAACTTAAGATAAAGTGATGCTTTTATTATAGTTAAAAAGTGTTAAATATGTTGCTTGTTATTTCTACTTCTAAAAAGCTTTTGTAATTTTTGCCGCTAATTATGCACTTTTTGAAAAATGAATTGTAATAAAAACTCAAACTTAAACTTAAACTAATGCAATCACAGGGGAAATACAGAGATAAGTACCTTATTATTAGTCAGTTACTTTAATAAGGTGGCACTACTACAAAGCTGCTATAAAAAAAGATTTTTAAATATAACTTACAGAACACTAACACTAAAAACTAATCACTAACAACTAATAATTAAACAATAATGCTTAATTTAAAAAAATTTTTTTACAATTTCGGTAACTCTAACTCTTTTGTTGCTTTCGGGTATAGCTAAGGCTCAGATAGTAGTAGCTATTAGCAATGTTACAGCCGAAACTGGAGCTCATTTTGCTGATAAAGATGATTTTTTTCGGCAGGGACGCTTACCGTTACGTTTATTATGAACACGGGTTATACTACTGCCGATGTAGCTATTGATTTAGCTTCAGGTATTGAGTATATACCCAATTCAGTAACAGTTTCAGGTGGTGGCGCTACTGTAGCTCAGGCAATAGGGCATACTGCTGCTGCCCCTCGATTTACAGTAACAGCTGCTTCAGGCAGTAATGTAGCTTTAGCTATTAAGCGTAAGGTTACTAAGGCTGCTTTGGGCTCTTTAGACAATTTGAAAGATACAGCTGTATTGACAATAGGAGGAGTAACTTCTGATCCTGTTTTTAATAATCCGCCTTACGATTTGAAAAAGACCTACACTTACGGTGCAGCTGCCTGAAACTACTCATAATGATGCCCTTGGTACACATACTAAAACTTTTACTATCCGCAACACGGGTTATGGTATTGTTAAAGATGTGTATTTTTCGGTAGCTTATCCTACAGATGTAGTAGGCAATAGCTTTTTGGTATGCTGGTACTAAGCTTACCCCAATGGTTATTGGTAGTAAAACAGTGTACAAAGTGCCTAATGTGCATTTGGCAAATAACCAAGCCGTTACTATTAGTGAAAAATTATACGGTGAAAAAAATGTACTACAGGTAGGCAAATTAGCTATGAAGCTCATTGGGGTACTGATACTGTGATTTTTGAAACGAATACCAGCGCTAAAAAAATATCAGTGTAAGTACAGGTATACCTATTATTAGACATAGTAGCGAAAGTTCTTTTAACTATTTTAAATGGCAAGATGGTTTTTTGTGGCAATATTTTTAGGTAGTTATTACGTGCGTTTTAACAATGAAACCGCCGATGCTAAAGGGACTGCCTATAATGTAGAGGTGCAACTTTTTGATGGAGATCCCTACTATAGGGTTTAGTTATTTTGAACCTATTAATATTCGCTTAATAGCTACTGATGGAACTGAAATTCCTATTTCGGCTACAGGTACTGGTAATACTCGTTTCATTAAATTTAGTGATTTAGCAGCTGTATCTAATGCTTCTTTAGGCACTAAAAATGTAGGGTTTACCGATGAAGATGGCGATGGTTTTAAAGACGACCTTAAAAAGGAGCTTATTTTTCAAATAGCTTTTTGACTTGAAAAAGAAGCAAGAATTTCAATGTCTGCAACCGGGGAAAGGGCAAAAGAATTATTTTAGCCTACAACCAAGAGCTTATGTGCTGTATGATAATGTATGTACAGGAGGGCGTGACACATCTGAATTGCGTCTTATCGATTATGGCACTATGCGTATTTATTTCAATGGGGTAAATGATGCTTCTAAACTTCCTGCCCAATTAGTACAGAACGTACCTTCAGCAGGCTATATTGCCCCTGGTATGAACTGGCCTTCTCTCGGAATACACCAAAGACTCAAAAATGAAGGTACTTTATCAGACAATATGCGTCAGTTTAAGTATGTAGTAACCACTCCTGCAGGGCTAAAACTCCAAAACGTAAAGCTTTACCGCCGCACAAATGTTTTTGGTGCTTCGGGAGTGCCCCCTGTTAGTATAACCGATATAGCCCCCAATACCACAGTAACTATTACTACTAGCAATACAGCTGCCTATAGAGACCTTACTTCTGGTTATCTCAGCTTCGATGCCCTATTACAAAATTGTAATGGTAGAAGTGAAGTGCCTATTACCTATTCAGTGTATTTGATGGTAAAAATGGTGATGGTACCCTATTGTGATATTCCGTTAGTTTGTGGTCAAACCACTAATATACCTGCAGTTTGTGCTGCCCCTTGTACTGTACAAGCTCCTAACATCCTCAGTACGATAGTGGAACGTGCCGATAATTCTTATGGCTGGAAAGACCATACTATGACCGCCAGACGAACTCGTTCTGAAATATCACCTATAGAACGTATGCGCGCCCTTTATTTAGATGATATAGAATTCATTACTAAAGGACAACAGCACGTTGGTAAATCTATTGATAACCTTTTCTATTATGTAAAAAGTAGAAAAACAGCTGAGTTAGAGCCTAAAAAGATAACCCTAACAATAAATGGTGGGGCAGAACAAACTTTTAATGCTTCAGCAACTAACCCTGTGAAAAGGAGCTAATGCAGCAGGTAAGAAGTTTTTCCGTTGGGATTTAACTTCTTTATTGCCAGCAGGTACACTTCCGGCAGGGGCTACCTTTACAGCGGTGGCAACCTACCAAGTAAAAATAACAATCCCACTAATAGTAATGACCGCACGATGGATATACAATCGGGTATAGAATCTTTTTCTATACACTCGACAATCCTGCTACCGATACGGCTATCAATGCAGAGGATATCATATTGCTGAAAAAGCATTGCGGTCCTAGTCTAACCCCTATATTCTATATAGCCGAAACACAATCAATGTTGGCTACCAATGAATACAAAGAATTTTTCAGGTTGTAATTCGGTACAATTAGGGAGTAACCTTATTTATGCGGCACGTAGGTTTAAACCTGGGGGACTTATTTTTCACAAGAGTTCCGCCCTGCACGTCTTACTAAAAAGATAACAATCAAGATGCCAAGTGCTTACCAAATTACCAATATCAGGTATACCTATAGTTATAAAAATAGCAGAGGCTGCTAAAGAGGCAACAGTAGATATGAGTAAATTGACCGTAGTGGATGATGGTACTTGGAAAAACTTATACCCTATATAAACCCTCCTAAAAGGCACTATAGGGCATTTGCCACCGGGTATGATAACCGTAGTGAACGATTATAATGAATACATAAAAGTTTTTTATACAACCATCGTGCAAGGCAAAAAAACAGTAGATGGCAATAAGAGTTTTTGGAATCAGGGACTTGATGCTAAGGCAATGAATGAGATTATAAGCTCTAATATAGAGTATGAAGATTATTATTATCACTATGCTGAAACAGCTAATAGCCTTATTGCAACTGACTACTTGAATGAACGCCCTATACTTTTTGCCGAAAGTAAAAAAACCAGATATTAACATAGAAGCTGTATCGCAACTAACCGTGAAAGCTACTAAGAATACAGAGGATGCTATTATAAAAATTGAAAATATAAAAGATAATGACGCTCCTTTTGGTTGGGTTTCTATCCCTGATGTTATGGGCTTAAAGTGCTGCTAACTGAAATTACAAGTGCAAAAGCACACGTGCGAACTTATACTGCACAAAGTAGCATTTCAGGAGAAAAGATGTTTTTCTTGAGCGAGGCAGGTAATGACGGCAAGATACTTAAGAACTCTGTACGTTATTTCAAAATAAACTACAAAAATTACCAATTGTAACTCTCCTGTTTTACACCTTAAAGTATATGCAGGTTGGAACTGCTCGAGTAACCCCTACAACAGGTTACCGAAATACTTAGTGATAAAAGTGCTACATTCTCAATAACTATAGCTAAAAAGTAAAAAGAAATAGCAGCTGACCCTTCAAACCCAGGCTATAACGACCCCTAATAAGGTAGGTAGCATCACAGTGTGATAAAAACACCTTATAGTTATACAATCAATAGTGCCGATGAAGGTGATATTTACGATGCTAAACTTGTCGTTACTCAGGCATCAGGAATTACTTTCCACGAAGTAGAAGTTGAATATCCATTGGGTAGTGGTACTAAATATCAAGTAGGTACGGGTGCCAATAAGATACATCATAGTGTGAATGGCAACAAACATACTTTTTGATATTAGTGCTATCTTACCAAATGGCAGTTTATCAGGTTCTCTTAGTGAGCCTGTAAATGCCAATAACAGACAATTTAAGCTAACATTCAAAAGTACAACCTGATTGTAATTTCTCGGCAGGTTCGTCATTTGATATAGATATAGAAGGTAATAATCTTTGTGGAAGTCCAGCATCGGGCGATAAAACACGTGCTATTATCGCAGGGATTACAGGAGTGAATGTTAATAAACATAGTATTAACCTCGACCCGCTTACTTATGTAAGTGGTAATGGTTCGCTATGCGGTGGAGGTATAACTTATAAAAACACGCGTAACGATAGTTAGTGCCGACCCAACTTTCCAAGTAGGAAATAACGCACGATTGAAATTTTACTATTCCTGAGGGGTATGAGTTAGCACCTTCGTTTGCTCTTTATGGAGCTAGAACTCCTTATGGTACGGGGGCTCTTTGGGCAAACTCTGCACGAAAACAAAGCGAAGAACGTACTTTAGCCAGTGGCAGTGAATTGGTGATGGATATACCCGCTGGAATGAAAAACGGGCAGTTCTTTGAGTTTGGTATTAAGATAATACAAAAAGCCAATGCAGTTATAGCTTGCGATACTCCTAAAAAAATCTGAAGGTTTTTGCTACCGATACGGTTACAGGCGTTACTTGTGCTACTTTAACACCACCGGCTACTACTTGTCCTTCACTTACAGTAGGGACATCACTTGAACGAACCATACAAGTGAAAAAAACGAACGTCCTGAACTATCGTTTAAAGACATAAGTACCACATCGGAGATACAAGGAGGTAAAGAAAAACTTACTATCAAATATAAGGTAGCAAATGCGGCTACGGCTTCAGCTACAATTAGTACACGTCCTGTAGTGGCGAGCCTTTACTACGATGCTAACAATAACGGATTGGTAGATAGTGGAGATACTAAACTTACTACTTATACGAGTACAGAAACTTTAGGCAAAGGAGTTACTTCGCCTGAAAGAACATTTGATTATCAGGTAGAGCAAGATAAAATATGTAGGTTGCTATTAGTACTTAAGAATGAGGATAACGTGTGTCTTTGTGGCGATGTAGTTACCAAAGTAACTGCTCCTACTAAACTTAGTGGTTTGGTAAGCAGCCTTACTACTTGTGCTACTAGTAGTGTAACTTTTGAATACAATTCTCAAGCGCCCTAGTTATGTGGGCTATGAATGGAAAGCAGTAAGCCCATCGAATGCTTTGGGCTTCTTAAACAACACTAATACGCCAACGCCAACGTTTACTTATAACGGAGCAACCCTTACTAATACGCTAACAGTGACTTATACTCTTGTTGTGAAGCGTACCAATGGTTGTGAGACACAACAGACAGTAACAGTATTAGTAAATGCTGTACCCTAAGCCAACGCTTACTGTGTCGCCTACCTTAGTGATAGATTGTAAAAGCGGCTAATGTAGATGCCTCTATAGGTAATTGGCTACAGCAGGCAGCTACAGCAACTGCAGGGGCAGCTTGTGCTACTATAGCAACGCTACCCATAACTACGAGGATGTAAAACCCTACAGACCTTTGTGAAGCTGCGGTACTAACAATTACTTTTACAGCTATAGATAATTTTTGGTAGTGTTGTAACTAAAACAACTACAATTACCTTAGTAAATATAAAGGCTAATAATGAAACGATAACATTTAGTCACGGAGCGGTAGCAAGCTCTACTATATATAGTGTACTTGATAACGACAAGGTAGGAACACAAACAGCTACAGCAGCTACTGTAAGTATGACGGTAGTTACCCCAGCAACAGGTGTAGCAGGCTCGGCAACGCCAACGCTTAATAGCGATGGTACGATTACGGTACCAGCGGGTACTAAATCGGGTACTTATACTATAGGTTATAAGATATGTGCAAAAAGTAGCGAGTGTAACGGCTGTGATACGGCTACAGCTACCATAGTAGTAGGCGCACAACCTATTACAGCTACGCCAGATGTGATGACCGTAACAGTGGGTGATACTAGCAGTAGTTCGGTAATAGACAATGACCATATAGGTACAGCAACGACCACCACAAGTACGGTAAGCGTAACGGTGGTAACGCCAGCAGCGCCTAAGAGTTCAGGAGCAGCAACGCCAACGATTACCAGCGAAGGTAAAGTAATGGTGCCAAATAATACCCCAGCGGGAGTTTATACGATAGTATACGAAATCTGTGAGAAACTAAACACAGGTAACTGTACCACAACCACAGCCACTGTGGTAGTACCACTAACGCCTATTACAGCAACTCCTGATGTGATGACCGTAACGGTGGGCGATACTAGCAGTAGTTCGGTGATAGACAACGACCATATAGGTACAGCAACGACCACCACAAGTACGGTAAGCGTAACGGTAGTAACGCCAGCAACGCCTAAGGGCAGCGGAGTAGCGACACCAACGATTACTGATGAAGGTAAAGTAATGGTGCCAAACAACACACCAGCAGGGGTTTATACGATAGTATACGAAATCTGTGAGAAACTAAACACAGGTAACTGCACTACCACCACAGCAACTGTGGTAGTACCACTAACGCCTATTACAGCAACGCCAGATGTAGTAACCGTAACGGCAGGAGGCACTAGCAGTGGTAGTGTGATGAGACAACGACCATATAGGTACAGCAACGACCACCACAAGTACGGTAAGCGTAACGGTAGTAACACCAGCAGCGCCCTAAGAGCGCAGGAGCGGTAACTCCCAACGATTACTAGTGAAGGTGAGGTAATGGTGCCAAACAACACACCAGCAGGGGGTTTTATACGATAGTATACGAAAATCTGTGAGAAACTAAACACAGGTAATTGTACTACCACCACAGCAACTGTGGTAGTACCACTAACGCCTATTACAGCAACTCCAGATGTGATGACCGTAACGGTGGGCGATACTAGCAGTAGTTCGGTAATCAGACAATGACCATATAGGGTACAGCAACCACTACTACTAGTACAGTAAGCGTATCGGTAGTAACGCCAGCAGCGCCTAAGAGTTCAGGAGCAGCAACGCCAACGCTTACTAGTGAAGGTAAAGTAATGGTGCCAAAACAACACACCAGCGGGAGTTTATACGATAGTATACGAAATCTGTGAGAAACTAAAGCACAGGTAACTGTACCACAACCACAGCTACTATAGTAGTACCACTAACGCCTATTACAGCAACTCCTGATGTGATGACCGTAACGGTGGGTGATACTAGCAGTAGTTCGGTGATAGACAATGACCATATAGGTACAGCAACGACTACCACTAGTACAGTAAGCGTATCGGTAGTAACGCCAGCAGCGCCTAAGAGTGCAGGAGCGGTAACCCCAACGATTACTAGTGAAGGTAAGGTAATGGTGCCAAACAACACGCCAGCGGGAGTTTATACGATAGTATACGAAATCTGTGAGAAACTAAACACAGGTAACTGTACCACAACCACAGCCACTGTGGTAGTACCAGTAGCCCCTATAGTAGCAACGCCAGATGTGGTAACCGTAACGGCAGGAAGCACCAGCAGTGGTAGTGTGATAGACAATGACCATATAGGTACAGCAACGACTACCACAAGCACGGTAAGCGTATCAGTAGTAACGCCTGCAGCGCCTAAGAGCGCAGGGGCAGCAACGCCAACGATTACCAGCGAAGGTAAAGTAATGGTGCCAAACAACACGCCAGCGGGAGTTTATACGATAGTATATGAAATCTGCGAGAAGTTAAACGCGGGTAATTGTACCACTACTACAGCAACCATAAATGTGGTAGGAAGTGTAACGACATCAACGGCTACACCTACTATTACAGCAACTCCAGATGTGATGACCGTAACGGTGGGTGATACTAGCAGTAGTTCGGTAATAGACAACGATCATATAGGTACAGCAACGACTACCACTAGTACAGTAAGCGTATCGGTAGTAACGCCAGCAACGCCTAAGGGCAGCGGTGTAGCGACACCAATGATTACCAGCGAAGGTAAAGTAATGGTGCCAAACAACACGCCAGCGGGAGTTTATACGATAGTATACGAAATCTGTGAGAAGCTAAACACAGGTAACTGTACCACAACCACAGCCACTGTGGTAGTACCAGTAGAACCTATAGTAGCAACACCAGATGTAGTAACCGTAACGGCAGGAAGCACTAGCAGTGGTAGTGTGATAGACAACGACCATATAGGTACAGCAACGACCACCACAAGTACGGTAAGCGTAACGGTGGTAACGCCAGCAACGCCTAAGGGCAGCGGTGTAGCGACACCAACGATTACCAATGAAGGTAAAAGTAACTGTGCCAAACAATACTCCCTGCGGGAACTTATACAATTGTATACCGCGTATGTGAGAAGCTAAATGTAGGTAACTGTACTACTACCACGGCCACTGTGGTAGTACCACTAACGCCTATTAGAGCAACTCCTGATGTGATGACCGTAACGGTGGGTGATACTAGCAGTAGTTCGGTAATAGACAATGACCATATAGGTACAGCAACGACCACCACTAAGCACAGTAAGCGTATCAGTAGTAACGCCAGCAGCGCCTAAGAGTTCAGGGGCAGCAACGCCAACGATTACCAGCGAAGGTAAAGTAATGGTGCCAAATAATACCCCAGCGGGAGTTTATACGCTAGTATATGAAATTTGTGAGAAACTAAACACAGGTAACTGTACCACAACCACAGCCACTGTGGTAGTTCCACTAACGCCTATTACAGCTACGCCTGATGTAATGACCGTAACGGCAGGAAGCACTAGCAGTGGTAGTGTGATGAGACAACGACCATATGGGTACAGCAACGACCACCACAAGTACGGTAAGCGTAACGGTAGTAACGCCTGCAGCGCCTAAGAGCGCAGGGGCAGCAACGCCAACGATTACCAGTGAAGGTAAGGTAATAGTACCAAATAATACACCAGCGGGAGTTTATACGATAGTATACGAAATCTGCGAGAAGCTAAACACAGGTAACTGTACTACCACCACAGCCACTGTGGTAGTACCACTAACGCCTATTACAGCAACTCCAGATGTGATGACCGTAACAGTGGGCGATACAAGCAGTAGTTCGGTAATAGACAACGACCATATAGGTACAGCAACGACCACCACAGGTACGGTAAGCGTAACGGTAGTAACGCCAGCAACGCCTAAGGGCAGTGGTGTAGCGACACCAACGATTACCGATGAAGGTAAAGTAACTGTGCCGAATAATACTCCTGCGGGAACTTATACAATCGTATACCGCGTATGTGAGAAGCTAAATGCAGGCAACTGTACTACAACCACAGCCACTGTGGTAGTACCAGTAGAACCTATAGTAGCAACGCCAGATGTGGTAACCGTAACGGCAGGGAGGTACCAGCAGTGGTAGTGTGATGAGACAACGACCATATAGGTACAGCAACGACCACCACAAGTACGGTAAGCGTAACGGTAGTAACGCCAGCAACGCCTAAGGGCAGTGGTGTAGCAACACCAACGATTACCGATGAAGGTAAAGTAACTGTGCCGAATAATACTCCTGCGGGAACTTATACAATCGTATATCGCGTATGTGAGAAGCTAAATGCAGGCAACTGCACTACAACCACAGCCACTGTGGTAGTACCACTAACGCCTATTACAGCAACTCCTGATGTGATGACCGTAACGGTGGGTGATACTAGCAGTAGTTCGGTGATAGACAATGACCATATAGGTACAGCAACGACTACCACTAGTACAGTAAGCGTATCGGTAGTAACGCCTGCAGCGCCTAAGAGCGCAGGGGCAGCAACCCCAACGATTACTAGTGAAGGTAAAGTAATGGTGCCAAACAACACGCCAGCGGGAGTTTATACGATAGTATACGAAATCTGTGAGAAGTTAAACGCAGGTAATTGTACCACTACTACAGCAACCATAAATGTGGTAGGAAGTGTAACGACACCAACGGCTACACCTACAATTACAGCTACGCCTGATGTAATGACCGTAACAGTGGGTGATACTAGCAGTAGTTCGGTAATAGACAATGACCATATAGGTACAGCAACGACCACCACAAGCACGGTAAGCGTATCGGTAGTAACGCCAGCAGCACCTAAGAGTGTAGGAGCGGTAACCCCAACGCTTACTAGTGAAGGTAAAGTAACAGTGCCAAATAATACTCCTGCAGGAACTTATACAATCGTATACCGCGTATGTGAGAAGCTAAATGCAGGCAACTGCACTACAACCACAGCAACCATAAATGTGGTAGGGAAGTGTAACGACACCAACGGCTACCCCAACGATTGTAACAATAGAAGCGAATGCAGATGAGTTTAATCATTATGAAGTAGCAACGCAAACAACGCTTGTAGGTAATGTGTTGAGCAACGACAAGCTAAATGGTACGTTGAGTCCATCGGTGCGCAGTGTAACGATTACTACCCCATCGGTAAGCAACCCACGTGCGCCATACATTCACCCTGCTACGGGTGATGTAACAGTGCCACCACACACCCCAGCAGGAGTATACGAATTGCCATATACTATCTGTGCATTGGCATCACCTACAGAATGCAGCACCGCTACAGCAGTAGTGAGAATAAGCACGATAGAGGCACACAACGATGGTCAGCACCAACTTGGTACGACTGCGGGAGGCACTATTAGCAGTGTATTGACAAAATGATAAGCTCAACGGTCAGCGCCCAGCAGCGGGAGAAGTGAATATCAACTGGGTACCATCATCATTGAGTGGCTTTACATTTAACAATGACGGAACGATAGATGTAGCAGCGGGAACACCTGTAGGGTACTTATACTATTGTTTATACACTTTGCGCAACGGCTACCCCCTAGTTTGTGTAGTGAGCGAGCAGAAGTGGTAGTAGCAGTAACAGCAGCAGTGCCAGTACCACCATTTAGTATAATGGCAGTATATGACGAGCCACACTATATAGACCAAGGAACGGCTACAACGGTAGCAAGTGTTTTGGCAAATGATACACTTGATGCCGACCCAGCGACTACGGGTAATGTATCGCTTACGTGGAATATCAGCAGCCCGGCGGGTATTACCCTTAATGCAGATGGAACAGTAGCGGTAGCAAGCACTACAGCGGCAGGCGTATATAAAGTGCCATATACAATTTGTGCTAAGAACGGAACCTTGTGTGCTACTACAGAAATAGAAATAGTAGTGATAGCACCAACGGTAACGCCAACGATAGAAGTGAATGGCGAAATGTTTACTTATACGGGTAGCCCAGTTGTAGGCAACGTACTTACCAATGAGAAATTGAATGGAGTTCCTAACCCATCGGTACGCAGTGTAACGATAAGCATAATGCCACCGCTTCCAGGGGTAAATGAACCATACCCTAAACCCTGAAACGGGAGATGTGATAGTACCACCGGCAACGGTAGCTGGAACCTATACAGTTACTTACCGTGTATGTACGATAGCAGCGCCAGTGAGTTGTGATACAGCATCGGTGCGGGTAGTAGTTCCAGCGAGCGTATCGACACCAACAGCAGCACCTGTAGCGGCTGATGATAGGGGCAACTACTATACGCAATACCCCTGTAACGATAGCAGTATTGTCAAAATGACACTCCTAACGGAGCTACATTGCCTAATATCACTACAACACCGCTTAATGGTACCGCGATAGTGAATGCAGACGGCAGTATAGAATATCGTCCATCGACTAATTTTGTAGGTACAGATAGGGATTGTATATGAGTTATGCGATGCGTTTTGGACAGTGTGCAAGTGCGGTGGTAACGATAGAAGTAACGAATGGATTGTTGCCATACAATGGTATTTCAATAGACGGAAATGAAAGGAATAGCTACTTCCATATAGGAGGCATAGAAGCGTATCCGAAGAATGTAGTGAAGATTTTTCAACCGTTGGGGGAGTACAAGTATTTGAGATAGAGCATTACGACAACGTGCGCAATGTATTTAGAGGGCTTTCTAACGGACGAGTGACGATAGAGCGCGGTAGCAAGTTGCCACAAGGTACGTACTACTATATCATAGAATACGAAGATGACAACCACCAACAGCAGAAAGAAACAGGTTGGTTATATTTAAAAACGCAATTAGCGATGAATGAAAAGCACTCAGGCGCAACCCTGAGTGCTTTTTATAGATTGCTTGCATAAGAAAAATAGATTAATAAGAAAAAGTCGTAGCTTTGCAGATACAAAACAAACCATAAAAAAACGAGATAGAAAATGACAACATTAGTGATTTTTGGCGGCAGGCTTAGGGAGCCGCTTTGGATCAGACAAACAATTGGAAAGTGTGCACAATGGCAATACCTTTTTGATTATAGCATTTATGATGCTATAGAAGCAGGTTTTGACGATATTGTTCTTATTATCAGGCATTCTATAGACCAACTTACACGTCAGCATTTTGAAAACAGATTCCCAGGAGTTTCTATTAGATATGTATATCAGGACGACCACAATCCAGCGGGGATTGTTCGTGAAAAAGCCTTGGGGTACAGGACACGCAATGCTATGTGTAAAAGACATAGTAAAAAAATCCTTTCCTCATTCTCAACGCTGATGATTATTACGGCAAAGAAGGCTTTTAAACTAATGTACAAAGCCTTGAATAGCGGCAAAGACAAAAACTTATTTTTTTCAGGAGGCTATTTGCTTAAAAATACCCTTAGCGACAATGGTACCGTTTCACGAGGTATTTGTGAGGTAGATGCACAACACCATCTGCAATCTATAGTAGAAGCAACCAAGTTACGCCAAAACAGCCCCTACCACTGCCGTAGATGAAGCTACAGGCATAGAATACCCCATAAGTAGCTATGTATCAATGAACTTTTGGGGCTTTTACACCTGATGTTTTTGCTATTACCGAGCCTTATTTTTGCTAAATTTGTGGCTGATAATAAAGAAAAACCAAAAAGCGGAATTCTTCATTCCCCTAATAGTACAGCACGCTATTGCTGACCATCACTACACTTTGGAAGTACTGCCTAATAACGATACTTGGTTTGGGATGACCTATCGCGAAGACTTACCCTTGGTGAAAAAGCTATAGAGGCAGCTATAAAAAGAGGAGAATACCCCCGAAAAATTTTTAATTTACGATAAAAATAATCAACAAATAAAAACGAAAAAAACAATGGAACAATTAAAACAAAAGTTTCAACAACTATTTGGTAGTGAGCCTACAGGGTACTACTTTTGCTCCAGGACGTGTAAAATTTGATAGGAGAACATACCGACTATAACGGAGGCAACGTTTTTCCTTGTGCTATTGATAAAGGCACTTATGCTTGGGTGCGTGTGCGTGATGACCAGCAATTGCGTATGTATTCTGAAAAACTTTAGTGAGCTGGGAATTATCAGTTTTTCAACTAAATGAGCTCACTTATGACAAAGCGCACGACTGAGCGAACTATCCTAAAGGGGTGATAAAAATGTTTGTAGAAGCAGGTTATGCAATCCCTACAGGATTTGATATTCTATTTTGGGGAAATATCCCTAATGGAGCGGGGCTATCCTCATCGGCTTCTATAGAGATGCTTACAGGTATTGTACTTAAAGACCTATTTAAACTTTCTATAGACCCCATAGCTATGGCACTCTTGGGCAAAAACAGAAAACTTGTTTATAGGAGTTAATTCGGGGATTATGGATCAGTTTGCAGTAGCTATGGGTAAAGCAGGACACGCTATATTATTGGACTGTAATACACTGCATTATGAATATGCCCCTGTAGCACTTCCCGATGAGGTGATAGTTATTGCCAATACCAACAAAACGCCGAGGCTTAGCTGACTCTAAATACAACGAACGCCGCGCTGAGTGTGAAGAGGCGTTAGCAGAGTTACAGACTGTATTGCCTATAAAAGCCTTAGGAGAGCTTTTAGTATTGATACTTTTGAGGCTCATAAACATCTTATAAAGAGCGAAGTACGCCAACGTCGTGCCAAACACGCTGTTTATGAAAAACCAACGTACCCTCAAAGCCCAAAAAGCGCTATCGGAAGGTAATCTTACTGAGTTTGGTAAGCTGATGAACCAATCGCATATTTCCTTGCGCGATGATTACGAGGTAACGGGTAAAAGAATTGGATACTTTAGCTGCTTTTGGCGTGGGAACAAGAGGGTGTGATAGGTGCCCTGAATGACAGGAGCTGGCTTTGGCGGCTGTACTGTAAACATTGTCATAAAGTAGATGATTTTTATAAAAAAATGTAGGAGCTGCCTACCAAAAAGAAATAGGCTATGCTGTTGATTTTTATATAGCGAACATCAGTGATGGCGCAAAAAGTATTAATTTAGTTGTTAAATATTAGTCTTTAGTTATTGGATTGCACTTATACTTTGTTAAAAAAAAGAGCACTTTAAGAAACAAAAACTGCACTAATGACTAAAGACTAATGACTAAGAATTACTCGTACCCTAAAGACTAAAAACACAATGATTACCATAGATAAAATTTCCTTGGGCAGTTATCAAGGGCAAGAAGTGTATCAGTACACACTACAAAATAGTATAGGCTTTAAAGTTTCAGTACTCAACTTGGGCGGTATTATTACCCAAATAATTGTGAAAGACAAGCACGATATGCCCAAAAATGTAGTGTTGGGCTATAAGGATTTTGAAACGTATATAGGCAATGGTGCCTATGCAGGAGCTATTGTAGGCAGAACATCAGGACGTATAGCTAATGCAACTTTTCAGATAGACGGAGAAACCTATCACTTAGATAAAAACAATGGCGAAAACTCATTACACGGCGGTGTAGCGGGGCTTACTCATCAGCTTTTTCAGGTAGAAACATTGGCTGATGGTATCACCTTGCGTTATCACAGTCCTGATGGTGAAGGAGGTTATCCTGCCGCTGTAGATTTTGAGGTTACTTATAAAATTACTGAAGCTAATACCCTTGCAATTACTTATACGGCTACTGTTGATGCACGTACTTATATCAACCTTACACACCATAACTATTTCAATCTTGCAGGTGATAGTGCTGTAAATGGTGATGAACAATTATTACAAATAGATGCCGATAAGGTGTGCGAACTAAAAGACGGACTGATACCTACGGGTAATTTTTATAGATGTAACCCATACAGCATTTGATTTGCGCCAGCCTAAGTTGCTAAAAAGAAGGCATAGCTGAAGGACATTCGCAATTTGCTATTACACGGGCTTACGACCACCCCTTTGTACTAAACCCTCATAGTGGACTTTCGCAAAAACCTCAAGTAGTGTTGCACTCACCCCATAGTGGTATTACGATGAAAGCTTACACTACCCAGCCTGTAGCGGTTATTTATACAGGTAATTACTTGGATGATGTACCTGTATTTGATGCTTTTAGTGATGAAAAAGAGAAATCTACCGCTAATGCACGCTATGCCGGTGTAGCAATAGAGCTGCAAGACTATCCCTGATGGCATCAATCAGCCTGCATTTGGTACAAAAAAATAGTAGAAAAAGGAGCAGTTTATAAACAAGAAAGCATTTACAAATTTTTAATAACTAAAAAGCTTGTGTGGCTCGCACTCAAAAAGACTAACGGCTCACACTTAATGACTAAATAATATGACGAGACAATACATTTTTACTACCACTCTTATTTCTGTTAACTACCTATTTATCAGCAGTTTTTTGCGCAAACACAAGTATCAGGGAAGGTGATAGACGAAAATGGATTGCCTATACCTTATGCTAATGTACTGTTTGTAAAAACTACAATAGGGGGTATACTGATGAAGAGGGACGCTTTTCGCTCTATTCTGAAAAAAAGACAGCGAGAATTGAAGTTTCACTCATTGGTTATACTACCAAAAAGATACATTTAGAGAAGGATCATACCAAAGGGTTGGTGGTTGTATTGGCTGAAGGAGAACAGCTGAGCGAAGTAACTGTAGTAGCCAAACCCCAAAAAAAGCACTTCCTAAAAAGGAAAATCCTGCTTATACGGTGCTACAAGGCATTTGGAAAAAAACAAAAGAAACGCGGCTTACAAAAACGCAACAGCCTATGAATACAAAAACACACCACTACCGAGTTGGGCATAAATAACTTGGATACGCTTTTTCCTGCAAAGCACTCTGAAAAGTGAGTACGATACCATCAGAAAGTTGCTATCTGAGAAAAAGTATAAAGAAACATTTTCGCTCCCGATGTACCTTAGCGAAAAAGTGGAAAAAGTGTATGCTAACAACCAAACAGGTAAGAAGCGAGTAGATATAGAAGCAGAGCGTTCTCAAGGTATTGTACAACAGGGCTTTGGCTTGGAGCGCGTCAGTAAGTCGTTTGATGATTTTGACATTTACGACAATACCTATATGATACTCAATAAGCCCTTCGTCAGTCCGCTGGCTGAATTTGGCTACAGGGGTGTACCTTTATGTGCTGAATGACACTATCCAGAAAGATAACCGCTCTTACTATCGCATTTTTCTTTTTTTCCTAAGGATGATCAAGACTTGGCTTTGGAAGGAAAGTTTGATGTAGATGCCAAAACTTTTATGGTGAGTAACATTCAGATGCATACTACCCCTAAAACGAATATCAACTTGGTACGTGGACTTTCGTTTGAAAAAAATACTTTACGATAGCTAATGATAGTATTTACTTGCCCGAACGAGAAATACAAGAGGGGATTTCACTATTTTTCACTAAAAAAAGGACGAAGAAAAAGGATTGTATGTAAAAATTACATTACTTTTTAGTGATGTATTGCTCAATAAAACCCAAAGGAGCGGCTTTTTATGAGCAGGAAATAGTGAAAGTATCTAAAAATCAGTTTTATAAAGACGATAATTACTGGAATAAAAACACTATAGGTGGTGCTGAAGTGACAAAAACAAAACGACTCATACAAGAGGTGGGCAGCAATAGACGGATTAAGATGATAGGTGATATTACGGATATAATGTCTTCTGGCTATTTACCGCTGAATAATCATTGGCAGTTTGGGCGTTTTTGGCAGGCATTATCAAGTAATAATGTGGATGGGCTGCGTTTGCGAGCGGGTTTTAGGTCGTTTTTCTACTGATGATAGGTTTAGGACTTATTTTTATGGTGCTTATGGTCTTAAAGATAAGAAGTTTAAATTTGGGGTAAGTGGTAAATACCTGCTTTCGCATAGCCCGAGAATTACCATTGGAGGAGCTTTTCAAGATGATAACTTACAGCTTGGTAGCTTTGTACTTCACGATGATACTAATTTAGATTTTCAGAAAACGACTAACTTTATCATTGCGCGAGGTGAAAACTATTACCTTACCCGTAATAAGAAAATACAAGGGTGTTGAACTCAATTTGGATACCAATGTACAGCTTTCTGTATTTGGAACCTATCAAAATTTGCGTTCAGCGAGTGAAGATCACTTTTTGATAGCTTATCAGAATCCTAAAACGGGCGAACTATTGCGTGATTACGATAATTTTTATACGGGTACTGAGCTCACTTTTTACCCCAGGACGCAAAAGTTTTTGGTTATGGGGTAGAACAACGCTATGGAAAAATTGTATTCTACTTATACGCTTAAGTACAGCAAAAGGAGTGGAGGGGTAAGCCACAGCAAGTTTGACTATGACAAACTACAGTTTTTGGCAAGCAAGCCTATACCGATGTTTGGATATGGTATACTGCTTGCCAATGTAGAAGCCGGCAAGATTTTTGGTACAGCCCCTGATAGCTTTTGGCACCCACACCTGCCAATCAGTCGTATTCGTCTGTACCCTAATACTTTTGCACTCTTAGACTACTACGATTTTATTACTGATACCCTATATCAATAGCTATTTTGAGCATCATTTTGATGGTTTTTTTGTTTAATAGAATACCTTTCTTACAAAAGACGAGGTTTAAAAAGTGTAGTTTTTGGTAGATTTGCTTACGGAACACTTTCTGAGGAGAACAAAAGAGCGAATATTACTAATATAATCTTTAATTCTCCTGAAAAAAATTGTATTGGGAATACGGTTTTGGAATAGAAAATATAGGATTAGGCAATTTTAGGTTTATAAGAGTAGATTTTGTATGGCGCAGTGAGTTTAACGATGTTAATGGTGTAAGAAATCCTAAGTTTGGCATACGATTAGAGTAGTACCTTCATTTTAGATAATTATGAATTGTGAATTATGAATTTTTGAATTGGGGATAAATTAGCGAATTGACAAATGAATTATAGCAAAAACTTATTAAAATAGGTGAATTATTGGCAGATACTGCTCAGTTTTTCGAAAATATTTGAGTTGGCAACGCAACATAACGGTTGGTTTACTCCTGAAAATCTGACTTTTGCATTTAAAGCGTGGGCAGAAGCTGAGTGAGCAGCATGTACAGCAATGGCTTTTCGGCTTATAATCTAAAAAGAAGAGCCTACAGATAAAAAGGTACTGATAATAATGGCGGGAAATATTCCTTTGGTGGGCTTTTCACGATTTGCTGTGTGTATTGGTAGCGGGACATAAAGCTATTGTGAAACTTTCATCGGATGATAAGGTGTTGTTACCTTATATTGTAAAGAAAATGGCAACTATAGTCCCTGATTGGGCTTCGGCGGTTACTTTTACTGACGAACGTATTAATAGTTACGATGCGGTAATTGCTACTGGTAGCAACAATACAGCCCGCTATTTTTGAGTATTATTTTGGTAAAAAGCCTCATATTATTAGAAAAATAGGCATTCGGTGGCTGTGCTGAAAAGGTGATGAAACCCAAGAACAGCTGGCAGCCTTAGGTGAAGACATCTTTAGGTACTACGGTTTGGGCTGTAGGAGTGTATCTAAGCTCTTTTGTGCCTCAAGGGTATAATTTTGATAACTTTTCAGGGCGATATATCTTTATAAAGATATTATTGAGGAACAGAAATACTCTAATAATTACGACTATAACAAAGCTGTTTATTTGATGAGCTTGTATAAGTTGTTAGAGAATGGTTTTTGATGCTTAAGGAAGATGAAAGTTATGCCTCGCCTATAGCGACAGTTTTTTTACGAATACTATAGTGATAGAGCTGCATTGGAGTTGCGTTTGCAGGCTGATGCTGACCAAATACAATGTGTGTTAGCAGAAGGATTTACTGCTGATGAGATAGCTTTTGGTTATAGCCAAAAACCACAATTGTGGGATTATGCGGATGGTGTAGATACCTTACAGTTTTTACTTAGCATTTAGTGGGGTATGACGAAACGAATAGAAAAATTTGTAATTTTGTGAATTTTTAAATTGTTAATATTCAGTATTTTATATTGGATAATAGATGAAAAAGTTGCATTGCAGGAATAAAAAGTAGTACTTTTGCAACCGCAATACGGAAAAAAAGTATTGCTTTAAAAATAATGGTCCGTTCGTCTAGGGGTTAGGACGCAAGGTTTTTCATCCTTGTAACAGGGGTTCGATTCCCCTACGGACTACAAGATTTAGTCGTTAGGAGTTAGTTGTTAGTAATTAGCCGTTGGAAGGTAGTGATTAGATATTGAAGAATGACTAATAGATTTAAAAAGATTGCTAAGGCAATATTGGATTGAAAGGGTTTTTAAAGAATATATGGTCCGTTCGTCTAGGGGTTAGGACGCAAGGGTTTTCATCCTTGTAACAGGGGTTCGATTCCCCTACGGACTACTAAAAACAACAAGATTATAAAAATACACTAATATCAACAGTAGGTATTGAAAAAAACAGTAACAAAATGGCAAACCATAAATCAGCATTAAAAAGAATAAGAAGAAATGAGGCTGCACGCTTGCGCAATCGTTATCAGCACAAAACAGCTCGTAATGCCGTAAGAAAAATTGCGTGCATTGGAAAACTTAGAGGAAGCTAAAGCGCTTTTTCCCTACAGTAGTTTCTATGGTAGATAAATTAGCTAAAAGAAATATTATTCACGCTAATAAAGCAGCCAATTTAAAAAGTAGTTTAGCTAAACACATCAATAAGTTAGCTAAATAGTCATTTTAGGTTTTAGATTTATCACTAAACAGCCAGATTTATGTAAAAATAAGTCTGGCTTTTGGTGCATTAATAGTATATAACGATGAATTATAAAGTATATATATTCCTTTTCATATTGATAATGAGTGTAGTAGCTTGTAATGAAGCTACTAATAACCCCTGCTGACCAAGAGAAGAACCATCAGCCAAAATCGGTAGATTTTGAAGAACTTCATTTGGCACCTTTGAACAGAGAGGCTCAAGAGGGCGTGCGCAGCTGGAAAGAGTTTCAGTCGCTGATGCAAATAGTAGTAACGATGGCACCTACCAAGATAAAAAAATACCGAAGCCCTCGTAACTCAACAACCCTGATAGTCTGCTGTTGTACAGCCGTTTGTATCCTGTAAATACTAAAACAGTGCTCACGAATATATTGGTGGAGCGCGATTGGCGTACGGCACTCACTGCCAACGATACTGTTTTTCAGGATAGAAAAAGACTAAAAGAAAGTCCGTATTCATACTTGCAATGGCAGCGTTTTTGGTAGCGGGAGTGCCTTATACTTTTTTCTTTGAAAGCTAAAAAGTGGGTGGATGCAACCGCTTGCAGTTGGATTTTTGAATGATAAAGACAGCGAACTAATGCTGACTTTGCCAATAGATACGCTTGCTACCGATAACAAGGTACAGCGCACTGAACTTGATGAGGAGTGGTGTGATTTTAGAGTAACTTTTACACCTCACAATACACATAGTTATTTTATTCGTTTGGGTTTTGAAGAAGGTGTACAGCCTGCTGATAATGTGATATTTTATCATAGTGTACTTGAGATACCCGCTAGAGATTTTGGGAAGGTAAGTGCTTATTCCAAAAGGATAATAGGGGAGCAGTCGGATATAAAGAGTTCGTATTATTCAGTATTTTTGGTTGGTACAGATAGAGGATGCGCTACAAGAGTTGCTCACAACGCCTAATTTTCCTGAGAAACTAAACAATGCGATGATAAAATCGCGCTTTAGACTATTGCAAACAGAAATAAAGTTATTGGCAGACAATGTTCGTAATAATCCTGATTATGATGAAGTAGCTTTGAAAAGTGCTATCAAAGGAATTGAAAAACTTTTTAATGAACTTGTGGGGCATGTGAACAGTTGTTACAAGAATGATTTGGAAAGCGCGAATGGGTGATATAGTGTTGTGATGTGTTAAAATGATGTTAATTGTATAAAACTGCTATGACAGTGTAAAAATAATATTGTATTTTTTTGCATTGTGTATATTAGTCTTAGGTGTGAGGAGGGAGAGAATTATGAATTGTGAATTTTGAATTCGAATTTTTGAATTGTGGGACGGTGGGACAATTAAGACAGGCGAGACAAGTAGGACTTGTGAGACAGGTGAGACTTGTGGGACGAGGAGAGAATTGTGAATTGTGAATTGTGGGACGAGTGAGACAGGTGGGACGAGTGAGACTATACGACTAATAATTAAAACAAAAAGTATCTAACAATTTTTATATATATTATAATAGTATGAGAAGGCAATTACTATTACTCAGTTTTTGGTTTATAGCGGTGTTATTTAGTACTGCTATAGGGCAGATGCAAGCCAACTTTCCAGAGCGATATCGTGTTACTGTAAAAGGGGATATGATTATCGTAGGGAATACAATGGTAGAGCCCTCCTGGTGGTTCTGCTATATATGATGATACCGATAGATGGAACTACTTTTACCAGAAATATGTAGATGTAGATAATGATAATTCTACTTTCAACTCGAGCTCGGCAAGGGTATTAGACCCCTAACCCTGGAGGTGCTTGTCCGCGTAAAGGTAAAAGAAAGCCCTTTTTGTATTGGGCTTCTAATGATAATTCTTCAGCAGGAACAACTCGATAGGGTAAAGTTTAAAATAGACAATGGTAATTACTAAGACATTATAGGTACTTTGGTAAGTACCGGTGTTAATGGTTTATATGTATATATAGCTGATGTTACAGACAAGCTTACTAGTGTAGCGGGTAATTATACAGTAGCCAACTTGCAAGCTCCTACTCGGTATGCGGCAGGTTGGACGCTCTTTATTATTTATGAAGATGCTACAAAGCCAGCTCGTAATATTAGTTTGTTTGATGGTATTGCTATTGTAAATGGTAGCACTTCAGCCGTGATTAACATTCAGGGCTTTAAGACAGTGCCTTCTACCACTACCTGTAAATGCTAAGATTGGTTTTGCTTCTTTAGAAGGGGACGCAGCAGGGGTAGGTGACCAATTAAAAATAACAACCAATAAAATAAACAATGAAGTACTTTCCAGTCCAGGACGTCCTAAAAATAACTTCTTTAATAGTACTGCTACTGATGAAAATGGTATTAACTTGAATCGTACACCTCGTTCAAAGAACTTAATGGGGTATGATACAGGTATTTTTGCAAATTAGAGAATGCTAATAATCGTATTTTTAGACAACAACTCCACTTGGGCGAAGCTTACTGCTACTACTGCTGGAGATGTGTACTATCCCTTTATGTTTGCCTTCAACGTAGAGGGTAATAGAGCCTACGGTAGTGATGAATAAGCGCGTATATAATGCTGCTAACCAAGATGTTACGGGTCAGAATAACATAGCTTTGGGCTCTACTCTTAAATACGAAATAGAATTCCAAAACCAAGGGAATGACGATGCTAAAAATTTAACAATTACAGATATATTACTCCCAACTTAGAAAAACTCTGGCTACAGGTATATATGTATCTGATTCTCGTACTACTTATAATTACGATCCTAATACCCGCAAGCTTACTGCAAATGTTCCTAACGACTTGGTAAAAGCAAAACGGTTCTAAATATAAAATTTCTTTCAACGTAAAGGTAGTTCCCAAGTGTGATACTTGGACGTCTCCCTTGCGCCAATAAAATACAGAACTCGGCTTCGGCTACCTATCAAGGTACCCGAAATCCTGCTACTTTTTACCCCTAAGAGCTCCAATGCACAATTCTCGGCTTGTGGCTCTACTGAAGAAAGCAGTACCGATTTTTCTTAGTGGGGGTAGATTTTTAGTAAGTGTACTTATAAGACCTCTACTATATTGTGTAAGCCAACAATGAACCTTACAGCGGCGGCGGACTTTGATAGCTATACTTGGACGAAAGAGGGCGATAGTTCTTTTTAGCCGAACAGGGCGAACTATTAGGAGTAAATGTCTGTAGGTACTTATAAGGTTACCAAAACCAAAGCGGGTTGTGCTACGATGTACGAAGAGTTTGAGGTAAAACCTAACGATCACGAAGCCGACCACCCCTTAGAGAATAAAATTAAAAACAAAAGAAATCTCTGGGGAGGTATACGTATGTCCGTCTACAGGGCAAAAATATCCACAAGTATACTTGTGTGGTAAGAACGCTTCGGTGGAAGTGAAGCTGAAGATAGACAACGCCAAGAGTTTCCAATGGGGCAAAAATGGCAGCGAGCCGCCCCTAGCAAGCAAATTAGATTGTCCTGCAAGTGCTCCCTAGCCAATCGACCTGCTGGAGCAATGATGGGGAGCACTTATAAATGGTACTACTACTCAAAAGACTTTTAACGCTGATGGTGATTATAAAGCTACCGTTACCTATGATGGTGATTGTGTGGCTACTTATTACTTCCGTGTAACGAAAGACCAAACTGACCTTGATGCTGATGTGGTACACAAAGTATGTAACACACAAGGAAGCATTAAAGGCAAAAGGTATTTCGGGTTCAGGTTATAAATATCAATTAAAAACAAGGCAATACAGTAGTGAGAGCTTGGCAAACGAGTGTAGAGTTTAAGAACTTAGACCCGGGTACTTATATGTTGCAAGCTACTTTTGCCTACAGCCAATACCCAAAGTATAGTAACTTGTGTATACGAAAAGAAGTTACCATAGAGCAAATAACTCCTTCATTGCAAGTAACAGCAACCAACCCGCTATGTAATGGCGGACTGGGGAGGTTGCAAATACAGTTGAGTTACCCACCATATTTTCCGTATACCTATAAGATTATCAAAGACGGACAGGTGGTGACAACAAGCTGTAACTACACAACACTTGGCAGGGCTTACAGTAAGCCTTACAGCAGGTAGTTATACAGTGAAGGTGGAGAACAATTATGGCTGTACGTTACAACAAACCAAAAATATTACCGACCCAGCAGCCTTGAAGCTTGATTTTGGGAGTAAGCAATGCAATGGTAGACAATAATGATGGAGCTATAACAGCGAGAGCGCAAGGAGGTACACCTAATAGTAATGGTTATACTTTTAGAGTTATATAAGAGTGGTACGTTCGTAAGTAGAGCTACTACGCAAAGTGGTTTGTATACCTTTACATTAGATGATGGAGCTTACGAAGTAAAAGCAATTGACGGCAACAACTGTAATAAGACAGCAACCGCTACGATTATACAGTTACCTACGCCTTCGGTTACAGTTACTTATACGTTGTATGAATGTGGTGCGAAAGGAAAAGTAGTATTCTCAGTACCACAAAGTTCGGTAACGTATACTTACCAATATAGTTTGCAGCAGTTCTTGCCTACAAATAAAGCAGCTGTAATACAAACAGGGCGCGAATTTACAAATTTACCTGTAGGCGCTTCTTTTGTAGCACAAGTGCATTACTCTTATGCAGGGAAAACGTGTTCAATGACCATACGAGATATTGAGATACCTAATATCACTGCTGATAACAACCCTGATAGCCTCAGCAGGGGTTTCTAAGCTGATAGGTTGCTTTGATGGTACTGATGCCGATAAGGGTGAAATACGTTTCTCTAACGTACAAGGAGGAGTACCGCCTTATGAGTTTAGTTTTGACGGTGGTGCTACTTGGACGAGCACTCGTGTAATGAGGAAACCTGCGGGTAGTTATAACCTTGCGGTACGCGATGCCATAGAGTGTGCGCGTACGGGATTACAAGTAACTATTCCAGCAAAAGTTACACAACCTACATTTACCCCTACTATTACCTATAATTGTGAGGGTAAAGGCACTTATGTACAGAACAGCAGCAAGGGTAGTGCTTACACTTATACCTACCAGCTCAACGGAGGTACGCCACAAAGCAGCAATACTTTTTGGCAACTTGGCACCAGGTACTTATACTATTACTATACATTACGCTGATGCCAATCCGCCAAGTAAGAATGTATTGTTCTTAGAGGATTTTTGGGGTAGGTACTGAAGCTGCTAAAACTCCTTATATTAATAAGGTGTACTATTTTTGAACCTCAAAATGGAAGTTCGATACTTTATAATGGTAATGGACAAAAGCCGTCCCAACTCTTGGGGTGATAATATAAAACGATGGGGAATATGTGGTACGTGATATAATGCGACCTAACCCTTGGGGAGATAACCCTGTAGACCACACAAGAAGACCTAACGGGCGTATCTTGTTTATTAATGTAGGTAACTCTGTGGAATTGCAGGATATTGTACCAACGTAAGATGACAGATATTATCCCTAACAAGCCAATAAAGTTCTCTATTGCTCTATTTAACTTACATAGAGGAGATGGACATTCTGTGAATCCTGTTTACCCTAAAAATAGGATTAGAGTTATATCGTACTGAAGCAGATGCTTTTGGCAGGTACAAACCGCTTGGCGGTAAATGATTTAGGCTATATACCAGGACACGCCAACATTAATGACTGGAAGGAACACAATATAGAAAATGAACCCAGGTAACAATACCGAATTGGTAGCCGTAGTGCGTTCTTATAGCAATGTAATAGGCGGTAACGACTTGGCTATGGACGATATTTATCTATACCAAGAACCTGAGGCTTGTACTTTTAGTTATACAACTACTTTCAAGATAGAATCAGGTAAAAGAGTTTGGTGTAGATACTACTACTGAAGAAATAACCCTGTAAAATGTGAAAGGGTGGAGATGGTACTTATAAAAATCAAGCTAAAAATATAAATCCTGTAACTAAAACCTATTACTATTCAGTAAATGGGGCTGCTTTTTGTGCAATCTAGCCCTAGTAATGATACCTTTACTTTGAATAAAAATGCGGGTAATTATACCGTGAAGTTCCGAGGAGAACTCAACAACGCTAATTGTGAGATAGTGCGTACCTTTACGATTACTGAGCCAGTGCAGCTGCAAGTGACGGCAGCAAATGCGCAGGGTGATGTTACTTTGGGTTGTACGCCTAAGGTTACGGCAGCGCAGTTGCTTTCGGCGACAGGGGGTACAAAAGCCTTATACATTTGCTATCTATAAAGGTAACGTAACGATTACCACTATAGCGCTTAACGCAACAGCAACGAATACATCTTTCGTATTTACACAAACGGGCAATTACACTATAGGGGTAACTGATGCGAATGGCTGTAAAGCTACTACAGCACAGTCATATAAGATATACGAGCCTAAAGTTTTGCAATTGCAACCAGCGGCTAATTCGCCAAGTGATAATAACTATTGTGCGGTAACCAGCAACAATGGTAAGGTAACGCTGAAGGTAGTGGCACTAAATGGGGCTAATACACAACCGGGCACTTATAACAATGCGCCTTATACATTTAAGCATAATGGCAGTGTGGTAACTCGCACTTATCGTGATACTTATACCTTTGATAATTTAGGAGTAGCGACACATACTTTTGAGGTAGTGGATAAATATGGATGTACCACAAGTACAGTAGTTCGTTTGAACAAGCTCATTAACCAATGACAAAGGTAATACGAGTGCACCACCAACGATAATAAAAAGGTATTACTTGTACAGCAGGTAATGCAGGCAAGGCTATTATAGGCTTGAAGCCAGTGGGAGGTTATCCATCTTATAGTTATAAGGTATATAGAACGCCAGATTTGCTAAACCCTATTGATGGTAATGGTGGATTGGCAGCTAATACAACTATTACGTATAGCACTAATATACCAGGAGGTTATGTGATACGGGTTGCTGATAATAGAGGTTGTGAGTTTTACAGTGGTGTAGTAACAATTACAAACCCAATACCGGCTACTATTTCGGCAACTGTAACTAGTGCAACTTGTTATGGAGAGAATAATGGAGTAGTTTCAGTTACTATTAACGGAGGAGCAGCGCCATTCCGTATCAAGTTGAATAGTACAGATGCTAATTGGATAAGTGTAACGGGCAACAAACATTTGTTTAGTAATGTGAGTACAGGTACTCATAATATGGTAGTAATAGATGCCAATGATTGTCAGGTAACCAAACCAGTATTTGTAGCAGCGCCAGCACAGCCATTGAAAGGTTATGTAGGAGTAACTCAATTAGTAGGTTGTGGTAATGGAGCTAATACTAATAAGGCAAAAGTACGCTTTACCAACGTAAGCGGTGGTTGGGGTGATTACCAATATAAATACGATGGAGGTTTTTCAGCATTCTCAGAAGGCTGGTTAAATCCGGGAACGCATACCGTTACTATAAAGGATAAAGGAGGTTGTGAGTATGATATACGAGTGGTAGTTCCTGAAAAGATTACAGAACCTACAGGTACTACTTACACCATAGTTACGTATGATTGTAGTGGTAAGGGAACTATACGTCTTACAGGAGCACCTAATACCTATGACTATACTTATATAATAGATGGTAAGACCGCTACAGGTACTACAGCTACTATTACAGGTTTGGCACCAGGTACCTATACAATGACTATTAAATATAAAGATGGTAATCCACCGGCTTCAGGCGTATTGATGCAAGAAGACTTTGGAGTAGGTGATCCAGAACCTTATGAGGGGGTAAATACAGCATTTTTCCAATTCCACGATCAAGAACTCATCCAGTAGGATCACCCACCCAATATACGAGGGCTGCATATAAAGATTACGTTAGTCCTAATACTTTTGGAGCAGCAAGGGCACCTTACTATCCTGCTAATTTAGGATCAGCTTGGACAGCACCTTTCCCAGGTACTACAACAGGTGCTAATAATGATCGTTATCTTTATGTGGATATGGCTGCGAATACTTATAATAAAGTATTCTTAGAGAAAGAAGTGAAGTAGACCCTTATAACTTGATAGAATTTGATTATCAGATAAGAAGTCTCAATGGAAATAACACTATTTTTGCACACCCTAATATGCGTATTCAAATTGTGGATATGTCTAATAATGTATTAGGAGCGATTAATTCAGGAGCAATACCACACGACAATGCTTGGCATTTAGTATCTTCTAAGAACTTAGGAAAGATAGATCCTAATGGAAATAGGAGAGTGAAGATTCAGTTTTTGAATATGGAATCAAACTCTACAGGTAACGATTTTGCTATAGATGATATTTATGTATACCAAATTCCAGAATCTTGTGCACAAACCATTACAAGGACAGTAGTAATTCCTTCTGGGCAAGAGTTTAAGGGCAGTGTATTGAGTGTAACGAATGTAGCTTGTAACGGATATGCTACGGGTAAAGCTACGTTGAAGGTAGAGAATTTGCGAGGTGGTAGTTATATGGTACAAATATCACCATCGTATATAGCTAGGACAGGAGCAGGTTATACGACTCCTATCAATAGTAATACCTTTGAGATTACTCAACTTCAGAAGGGTAATTATACAATTACCTTCAGGTATACTCCCTGCGCATTCAGGATTAGGTTCAGGCTGTGTGGTAACGACAACTTTACAAGTAACAGAGCCTACAGAAATAGGGCTTACGGCAACGCAAACGGTACCAGCGATGTGTTCTAACAACAACGTAGCGACTGTAAAACTTACAGCAACGGGTGGTACAGGTACGGGCACGTATAAATATATTTATTACGATGCGAATATGGTACCGCAAGTGGCAACTCAAACCAACAATATATTTACAGGGGTAAAACCAGGGGTACAGAACAAGTTTAAGGTAATAGATGCTAACAATTGTAGTCTAACGATTACTATGGGCATAGCAGATGTACCAGCGAAGAAGACTGTAAGCTTTACATTGGAGGCTACGGATTGTTATGCGAATGACCAGCAAGGAGAGGTAAAAGTACGCATTACCGACGGTAATGGTAATTACCGAGTGAAGATAGGAGCGGGCAATTTGGTATCGCCAACAACCAATAGTGTAACGCATAGCTTTACGGGCTTGCGTCAGGGTAATCATTTGGTAACGGTAGAGGATGGTTATGGCTGTCAGGCTACAGGAACGATAGTTATCTATCCTGCGTTGAATTACACATTGAAGGCAACGCATCAGGGAAGCTGTTCGGGAGCGCAAGGCAAGATAGAGGTAACGGCACGAGGAGGCGATGGCAACATACGTTATTACTTTAAGAAAGTAGGCGGTACGTTATCAAGCCCTCACATCGGCGCAACTTATACTTTTAATGTACCTACTTTTACAGAGAGCTCACAAACGTGGGTGGTGTATATACAATCGGCACGATGTGAGAAGACAGAGACGGTAACTATTAATAATGTAACTGCGCCAACAGGCTTTACGTTGCAGACGGTAACACCTACTTGTACAGGAGGCGAGAACGGAAGCATAGTAGTGGGCAATTTGGCAGTAGCAGGAGAGCCTTATAGGGTAGAGGTATGGCACCCTGATGGAGGCGTACGCACTCAAACGGGAGTAACCAATAATACGCCATATACTTATACCAATGCGAAAGCAGGATTGTATACAGTAACGGTAAAGAGACACCTATGGCTGTTCGGTAAGCAGGACAGTGAGAGTAGGTGAGATGCCAGATTTGAGTACAGACTTTTCGTTGAAGGTAGCCGACACAACTATTTGTCCAGCAGCTGGTGCAGCCAATACGCTTACTTTAACGTTCAGTCCAACTACTTGGGCGGCGAATGTGGCAGTAGCGGATATATACTATCGTATTAACAGCGATAATACTTGGACACGGGTAACTACAAACCCAGTAACGTTTATCCACCCAAGCTTTAAGTCAGGGTCAACGATAAGTATCACTTATAAGAAGATGGAACAAGGCGGAAATACGACCTTGTGTATTACAGAAACTAAGGATTACACTGTACCGCATAACTGAGGTGGAGTTACAGTAAATACCAACTTGAATGATGCTAAGTTCCATAGTTGTTCGGGAGCTAATGGCGGCTTTACAGCAACAGTAACGATACCAGCACAGGTGGGAGCAACCTATGAGTTCTCGCTAGACGGCAACCATTGGTCGGCGCCTAATAATGGAGCTAACTCACGAGTATGGACAGGCTTGATACCAGGACGTACATATAAGTTCTATGTAAAAAGACAACAGAGGCTGTACAGCCGAGTATGACGGAGACATTTACGGCAATAGCTACAATCCAGCGATAAAAGTTGCATTTGACAGCAACGCCAGCTTAGCAGCAATGGAGCGCAAGGCACGCTAACGATACAGTTTAAACGTAGAGCTTCGTATATGCCAGGAGGTACTACCAATGGTACTTATAAGTTATACGAATTGCCAACACCGGTACCTAGTGGCAGACAAGGAACGTTGGTATCGGGTCCCCATCAGCTTCGATAGGTGCTACGGGAGGCTTGTACTAGGCAATATAGGGGTAGACCCAGGAAAGACCTACTATGTAGAGTTTTCAGAGGCGGCAGGCTGTGTATGGGGCAGCAATGATGTAGAGGTTAAGAAACTCACTACCATACAAGGAATTGTATCGGTAGCTACAACAGCAACTTGTGAAAATGATGCGATAATAGAAGTTACAGGACTTTCAGGGTGGCGAGGCTAATACACGATAACCTTAGAGGAAAGAGTAACGGGTAGCTTTGGCAGCACGCCTATAGCGGTGGGCAGCAACAAAGTACGCATACAGAAAGGTAATGTAACGGGCGTAACACCATCGTTTAAATACCCAGATTTACCTAAAAAGTAGGGGTAAATGTACTAGTGAGCGACCAATACAATTGTAGCCCTATAGACTTTGGTGTGGCAACTATCACGGTATTGCCAAGACCAGAGGTACGCACGGTAACTTATAGTGGATGTGCTAACGGCAGCTTTAAAGGCAACGATTACGCCAACGGCACAGAAGTTGGGTACAACAACCAGCCCAGTAATGGCGCCAGCTACTGAGATACCACTTTATGAGTACTCAATAGACGGTGGAGACAACGGAGGTACTTGGCATTCGAGCAATGTGTTTGATAACTTAACGGCAGGTACTTACCCTATAGCGATAAAAGAAAAAGCTACGGGCTGTGTGGCAACTAGCAGTTTGGTAATTTATGATGTACTGGAAGCTAGTGCGAGTGTGAAGAAAGGCTTTGACTGTTCACCATTATCATTAACACCACCATTATCAACACCTGTTGCACAAATAGAGTTGTTAGTAACCAAAGGATCGACAAGATATAGCTATAGTGTAACGGGTTGATGGTATAGGAACGCCACTTACAGGTAATACGTTCACGTTGGTACCTGCAACGCAAAGCGTCACGTACGGTGATAGATTTACCATCATCGGCGGGTAATATGAGCAGTGCGAGCGTATATACGGTAACGGTAACTGATTTGGGTGCGCCAACGTGTACGCCAACGCAGATAGCGGTAACGGTACAACCAGCGGCACAAAGCCGACCAGCGTTGAGCTTTACAACTTATTCGGCTACTTGCCACGGCGATGACAGCGGCTGGTTTACGATGCAAGAGTTGAATGCTAATGGAGCGAACTTTTGAGTTATCACTTAGAAGCACCAGTGGGCGTAACAGCACCTAATGATACAGCCTTTAAGACGGCTATGGGTGCGCAAGGCTTGAAGGCGGGAGTTTATACGATAACAGTAACTAATACTACCAGCCTTTGTGCAAGCACCTATACGATTACTATAGATGAGCCTACGGCTATCACATTCAACACGGCATCAATTACGGTGAATAGTTTTGGCTGTGCAACAGGCACGAGTCAACTAAGAGGTATGGCAGAAATAGATGTACCGATGGGCGCTATTGGTGGCGGTACGGGCAGCTATACGATATTGTACACAGACAGCTATGGCGGTACAGGTTCGGGCACACACTATGCTTTAGGGACAAAAAGCAGGAGGTGTGGTAACTGTAACGGTACGCGATGCATCGGGCTGTACAACAGAGACAAGAGTAACTATAGGAGCTTATGAAGAGTTGGAGGCAGCGAGATGCTACCGTAACGACAACAGGAGCCTTGAGCTGTGTGAGTCTGGTACCTGTACAAGTATCGGTATGGGCGGTGAGCGGCTTGCCACTGACGATGGGCGACTTGCGCTTTGCGATGGGTGCTACAGCCCCAACAACGCACCCAAGCACTGGACTAACACAACAGGACAGTTCTCTGTACAGATGGATGCAACGCATACCTTCTGGGTAGGACATAGCAAGACAGGTTGTGTGATACGCGTACTTATAGAGCACCGAATGTCAATACGTTTAAGATTGTAAATCCGCAGGTGTCTAATACGCCTTGCAAGGGAGGTTCAGAAGGGACAGCCACCTTCACCCTAAAGTAATACAACATCGGGACACGGACACATAGTAACGATAAATCCATCGGCAGGAACGCTCCATCCGGCGGGAGGAATCTTAGCTCCACCAGTGACACAGTTCTGGGTGAGTGGATTGGCATCGGGTACTTATACACTTACGGTGAAAGATTCGACCACACAATGTGAGCAAGATTATGTATTTACGATAGAAGAGCCAACAGTAAAGCTTGTCGGCGACCACACAAGTACGATCAATTACTTGTGCAGCGGGCAACAACGATGGTTCAATAGTGATAAAAAGATGTAGTAGGCGGCTGGGGCGGCTATGAGTATTATATAGATACAACTCCGCCAACGCCATCATCAGGCTTATGGACAACTACCAGCAGCCGAGGCAACTTATCGGCGGGAACTTATAAGGTATCGGTACGCGATGCGAGTGGTTGCCAATATGACCTAAATGATGTTACCTTGTCAATTCCAACAGGTATTACAGGTATGCTTACGATAACTACAGAAAACTGTACGCCAGGTACGGGAGTATTAAGTGTAGTATCGGTATCGGGCGGAGAAGGTGCTAACTATACTTATCAGTTGTATAAGGATGGCGCAGCGTACTCACAACCACAGGCGAGCAACATCTTTAACAGCTTAGGTTCGGGCGGCTATCAGGGTAGTGGTACGCGACAGTTGGGGTTGTTCGGCAACGCTAACAGCAGTGAGCCCTATACGAACCAGTGGCAGGCACAATGGCTACGATAATGAAGCAGGGTAACTTGTACGCCAGCAACAGGAGCGACAATTTCGGTAACCCACTTAGGCGGTTCAAACAATGTAGAGTACAAGTTGTACCCACAAGGAGGAACGCCAGTGGTACAGAACAACAACCCAGTATTTACCAATGTACCAGCGGGACAACACACCATTACGGTGAGAGATTTGAACACCTCTTGTGGAGTTCAGACTTATACAATAAATGTAACAGGTGCATCGGTGGTAAGCTTTACTTATACCACTACGGCAGTGAGCTGTAATGGAGGAGATGATGGTACATTGCTCATTACGCTTCCAGGAACGCAAACACAAACGGATTACCAGATAACTATAGAAGGAGTTACACCATTTGTAACGCGTAACGAGGTAGTGAATACGACCCCTAAAGACTTTAGCTTTACAGGCTTGAAGGCGGGTAACTACACAGTAACGGTAGTATCGTCACTGAAATTGTAAAGCAGAGCGAGTAATCAATATAGCAGATCCAGCGGTATTGAGTATTACCAATGTGGTTGTAACACGAGCTTACAGATGTAATGCAAGCAATGACGACCAAGCGGCATTGGTGAAAGCAGTAGTAGCGGGCGGTACGCAGTCATACACCCTATAACTTTGAGTTGTTTGACGGGGTAACCACGATAACTACAGGCTATACAAGCAGCGATGTACTGAGTGTAACTAACAGCAGCACACAAACGCAAACGGTAATAGTATATGTACGCGATGCGAAAGGTTGTATGACCGATACACGTAGCAATCCGCTACAGATAGCACCGCTAAAAACGCATTACTAATATCAGTGCTACTAAGTTGGTACAGATAGCTTGTGGCAGCGATGAGCGCGTACGCTTTACCATATCAGGAGGCAATAATGCGGGATACTATGTTTATGTAACCACCGGAGTAGCAACGCCAAGCACACATACCCTTACGGCAGGTATCAATTCGGTAACGGTAGACTTTGGAGCACCAGGTTACTATGAAGTAACAGTAACTGATAGTGCAACGGGCTGCTATGCAACGACAAGCTACACGATAACACCATTTTGACAGTATGGTAATAGGTGGAACACAAAAGCAAGTCGGTATCTTGTGCATCGGGTAACGATGGGGTATTGAGATTAGAAATGACAGGTTACCAAGGAAGTTACAGCTATAGAGTATTGCAAGCTACTCCTACGGTAATGGTAGTAATACCACCAACAACGGTAGCCGGAGAGGTAGCAGCTGTACGCAAACACGATATAGTAGGCTTATCGGCAGGTAGCTATATAGTGGAAGTAACGCAAACACAATGGCCATCTTGTACGAAATCGACAACGCAAGTGATGATTTCAGGACCAGGAGCGGCATTGGTAGCCAGCGCAACGATAACCAATAAGATAAAATGTGGAGGTAGTGATCAGACAGGTTCCTTTGCAGTGAATGTAGCAGGCGGTTGGGGTGAATACCAATACCGTATAGTATCACACGCAGTGTATGGTAACTTTACCAGTACCTCAGTCTTTGACGGTTTAGTATCAGATACTTATACAGTAGCAGTAAAAAGATAAGGAAGGCTGTGTGGTAACCTTCACCCAACAGATGGCACCACCAGCGCCAATAGCAGCTACTATAACAAGTACTAATGTGAGATGCTTTAATGATGCTGACGGAACTATCAACGTACTGAACACCAGTGGCGGTAGTGGTAACTACAGTTATGAGTTGTGGGAAGTGGGAGGTTCACAGATAGGGCAGCACGCAAACAGGTACTACTTTTTGCGCACTTAGATGCACGTTCGTATGTAGTGAAGATCATAGACGGAATGAACTGCGATATAGAATTGCCTATAACGATTACCGAGCCTAATGAGTTATTGGTAACGGCAGGTATCAGCAGTGAAGAACGTGCCATACGGGAGCAACCGTATCGGTAACGGTAACGGGCGGTGTGGGCAGCTATCAATATGCGATGAGCACTAATGGAGGAGCCTTGGGCAGCTGGCAATCGAGCGGTGTATTTAGCGGACTTACCGCAGGAGAATACGAATTTGTAGTGGAAGACGGCAATGGCTGTAAGTCTAAGAAATCTAACAAAGTAACGATAGTGGATGTAGCGACATTGAGTTTGACGATGGACACTACCAATGCTAAAGTGAAATGTAATGGAGGCAATACGGCAGAGATAGGCTTTACGCCAAGTGGAGGTATGGGTAATAATGTTTATACACTTCACAAAGGAGCGTCTACTAACCCAGCGATGACTATCAGTGCAACGCAAATAGGCACCGATAAATGGGCATTTACAGGCTTGTACACAGGTACATACTACGTAGTGGTGAAGAGCAACGACTGCGTATATACCTCTACAAGGGTAGTGATAGATGAAAGCACCAGCGTTGCAAGTAGTTAGTGAAACTACAAATATCACTTGCTACGGAGCTAAGAATGGTACTATATCAATAACTGTAACGGGAGGTACCGGCAATATGCAGTATGCTATCAGCCCACGATTTGATAGGGTTGTAGATAGAGGTTACTTTGATGAATTGCGCAAAGGAGACTATGTGGTGAGGGTAAAAGACGAGAATAACTGCTTTGTAGATATTCCTGTGAAGATTACCGAGCCAGACTTGTTGCGAGTAGTGATAGATCAGAAGACAGATGAGATATGCTACGGAGCGCAAGATGGTAGTGTATCACTTACCATAACAGGCGGAACGCAGACATACAGTACAAGTATAGACGGCGGAAGGACTTGGACACCAAATAAGACATTGTATACAGGCTTAGCATCGGGTACCCACACCATATTGGTGAAAGATGTAAATAGCTGTACTACTGATATAGCTGTAACGATAAAAAGAAGGAGTTGATTTACAAGCTACAGCGACGGTAATTTACAGCTGCAACTCAAACCGAGTGAAGAACGACATCAGAGCGGGTGTAAGGTCATCAGAGTTGGGTAATACGGTGTTTGCTTTGGACGGAGGGGCATCACAGGCGAGCAGCTTGTTTGAGAGCGTAAGTTCAGGTACGCATACAATTACGGTACGCCATACCAATGGTTGTGTACAAACAGTAACGGTGAATGTAACCCACTACGATTCGTTGTCGGCAACAACTCAGAAGAGTGATATTAGTTGTTATAATAACACTGATGGGTGATAACCCTTACAGTAACAGGCGGTACAGGCAGCTATACCTATACGGTGGCAAATAGTACATCGACATCTTACCACGAGGTAAGACCAGGAGAGATAGTTTATAGCGGTTTTAGGGTAAAGGGCAATACACTATCAACATCAAAGACGATGTGATAGGGTTGTGAGATACAACGTACAGTAGAGTTGTAGAACCACCAGTGTTGAAGGCAGTAGTACATAAGGTAGTATCAGAGACTTGCTACCATAGTAACAACGGAGGAATGGAGTTTGAAATCACAGGAGGTAGAGCACCCTATAGCTACGAGCTAAAAGACCCACAAGGTAATGTAGCGAAGAGCGATACAGGCTTAGCCTCAGGTACGGTAGTGAGTGTGACGGCTCTTGCCCCAGGTAGCTATAGATTGGAGTACAAGGATGCTAATGGTGTATGTACGCAAACAGATGTGATAGATGTAGCTGATGCGCCAAGTATAGCACCAACTAGTGTAGAGTTGAAGTTCAACTGTTCAACAACATCAACAACCTTTTACTACAAGTTACTTGTATGTAACCTTCCCAGATGAGGCTGCAGGTAAGCTACAAAGTGATACGGTATCTTACTCGGTAGATGGCGGTACGACCATCAAGCCATTTGTATCGTTTGATGGCAAGTATGGTAGTACAGGAGTGATAGAAGAGGGCGTACACACGTTGATAATTTACTATAAGGGTAAAGGCGGTGATCAGGGTATGTGAAGAGTTGTGGGGAGAAACGGTGAGTGTAACGCGTTATCCAGGATTAGAGGTACATAATACGACAGACTTGAGGAGAAATCAATGTAGTACGAGTATCAGTAACAGGAGGAAACGTCTTTACAAGAACAGGAATACCACCGTACAACGTAAGCTTCAATGATGAGGCGCCAGTGGATGGAGAGTTCAAATACACCTTGAAGCCTACTGACCCAACAAGTAGGGTAGAGAATGGACGTATCTTCAAGAAGGTATTGGTGAAGGCGATAGATGCCAATGGTTGTGAAAGTGAGCTTGAGATAGAGCGCGAGTATATGAAGTCGACACCACCGAACTTCTTCACGCCGAATGGAGACGGACAGAACGATACTTGGGATCCAGATATGTATCGTAGTTATCCGAACTTGACAGCAGATATTTACGACCGTTACGGACGTTATATAACGACCATTAAGTCGGGTGAGGTTTGGGACGGACGTTACAAAGGCGAGGAGTTACCATCGGGCGACTACTGGTATATTTGGAAGACCAATGAAGAAGGAGATGAGCAGTCTTACACGGGCAACTTCACCCTCTACCGATAGCAATCGGAGATAGATAAATCATAAGAAACCAGCGAATGAGAAATCACTCGCTGGTTTTTTATTGAGGATAGTGCTGTGTGTTTGTTGTTGAGGGATTGAGTTTTTAATTGATAATCTTTCTAAATATCAATATTATCGGAAAAATATCTTTTTCATTAAAGATATAATTATCTTTTTATAAATTTGCAGCGTGAAATTAAAAAACACTAATTTTTAAATTGTTATGACAGCTAAAAATTATGGTTTTGGCTTGGAGCGACAGTAGCACTTCATTCCTTGTGCTGATTTTTTTACGGTGTTGAAATTTACCGTACAGCACCGCCTTTCCCTACTAAGATTGTCGTTAATAATGGCGATCTTCTTTATGAAGAGCAAGACATTAAAGATGGTCAGAATGTTTGGCAATCTATGGGTGGTCAAACAGTAGGTAGTATTTGGGGACACGGAGCTTACATCGCTCCCGACTGGAATGCTGATTACCTACACCGCGAATCAGAAGCTTTGCTAAAAATTTATGCCGAAGAAGACGGTAAAGTGTATAGCGAGCTTACTGAAGAAGAACAAGCTAAGTATCAGGTAAGATTGCGTAAAGAATTGCGCAACAATACCTTTGATGAAGCTACAGGCGTGATTACCTTCTCGCCAGAACGTGCTAAAGTTGCTAAAGAACTTGCCGACTATTACCGTCGCTTGTTTATGAACGACCCTGCACTTAAAACTACTCGTGTGCATTACGCTATCCCCGATAATGCTATCAAAGATGAAGTTCGTATGGCACAAATGAGTGCATTCTTTACTTGGACTTCTTGGGTATGTAGTACCAACCGCCCAGGTAGTGATGTTACTTATACCAATAACTGGCCTTATGACCCTGTGATTGGTAACCACCCTTCTACTTCACTACAAATGTGGTCGGGCTTTAGCGTGCTAATGTTGCTTTTTGGTGTTGGTTTATTGGTATATTACCATGCAAGCAACAAAGAGGAAGAAGAAAAGCGAACATCTTCCTGCACAAGACCCTATGCGTGGTTTAAAAGCCTACCCCTTCAATGAAAGCTACTCTCAAATATATTTGGATTGTATCTTTGCTTATCTTGGTACAAATGGTAGCTGGGGTAATTACAGCTCACTACAGGGGTAGAGGGTGAAGGTTTCTTCGGTATCCCACTTGATTTGATATTACCACAAGCTATTACCCGTAGCTGGCACGTGCAGCTGGCTATCTTCTGGATTGCTACCTCTTGGTTGGCTACAGGGCTTTATATTGCCCCTGCAGTATCAGGCTACGAACCTAAATATCAACGTCTTGGTGTGAATGTTCTCTTTATTGCCTTGTTGATAGTTGTATTAGGTTCGTTGGCAGGACAATGGTTTGGAGTAATGCAAAAATTAGGCTTGGTAGAAAACTTCTACTTTGGTCTCAAGGATATGAGTATTTAGAGTTGGGTCGTTTCTGGCAAATCTTATTGCTTGTAGGCTTGTTCTTATGGTTGTTCTTAATGGTAAGAGCTTTGTTGCCTGCTTTGCGTAAGAAAGACGAAAACAGACACTTATTATTGCTCTTTGTATTAGCCTCTATAGCTATTGCTGCTTTTCTATGGTGCAGGATTAATGTACGGACATCAAACACATATGGCTATTGCCGAATACTGGCGCTGGTGGGTAGTGCATCTTTGGGTAGAAGGCTTCTTTGAAGTATTCGCTACTGTAGTAGCAGCGTTTTTGTTCTCACGTATGGGCTTATTGCGTTTGAAAGTAGCAAGCGCTTCAGTATTGTTCTCTACAATTGTATTCTTGGCAGGAGGTATCTTGGGTACATTCCACCACTTATACTTTAGCGCAACCCCTACAGGAGTATTGGCATTGGGTGCTACCTTTAGTGCTTTTAGAGATTGTACCTTTGGTACTCATCGGTTACAAGCTTATCACAACTACAAAAATTTCTAAAAACTACAGAGTGGATAAAAAGCTTACAAATGGCTATTTTACTGCTTTATAGCTATGTGTTTTTGGAACTTCCTTGGTGCAGGTATCTTCGGGTTTGCTATCAATCCTCCTATAGCACTTTTATTATATACAAAGGGTTGAACACCACCGCAGTTCACGGGCACGCAGCCTTGTTTGGAGTGTATGGTATCTTAGGTATGGGCTTAATACTATTCGTATTACGCGGTCTTTACCCCGATCGTCATTGGAATGGCAAACTCCTTGCGTGGGCGTTCTGGCTTATCAATATAGGTCTGTTAGTAATGTTAGTAGGCAGTTTGTTGCCTGTAGGGTATCTTTGCAAGCGATAGAAGCTATCCAAAAATGGCTATTGGTCAGCTCGTTCTGAAGCGTTTATGCAATCAGAACATATGCAAATCATTCGCTGGTTGCGTATTCCAGGTGACTTGCTCTTGGCTTTTGGTGAATTGCTATTGGTATACTTCATCATCGGTTTGCAAACAGGTTGGTCGTTAAAAGAAAAACGATAATAGCGATTTTTATTTATATGATAGAAAAGGCTACCTCAAAAAGTGGGAGTAGCCTTTTTCTATTTTTCTGTTAAAAATTCATCTTTTTCTTGTTAGCTATTATTTTTATACTTTTGTGCCGTCAAGACTATGAAAAAGAAGCATTTGCATAATCGTTATGGCGTCCTTTGCTACTGCTATGTATGCTGAAAGTCGCATTTTCCTGTAGGAGAGTTTTTCATAAACACCTTACAGAGAAAGAGTTATGTGCTATAGCTTCGGGTGATGAGTGCCACCACAAAGCTCACTTTTTCATCCATAAACACCCACTACGATTGTATTTTTTTACAGTTACATCAGTACTTTATTGGTACAAGCGTTCTTCACTTCCTTATAGAACTACCTGCTGAAGTAACTACTTTTTTTCTTCAAAACAATATTTTCCAAACAACTTCTGTTGTTTTCTCACGAGGACCTCCTGCTAATTTAGTAGTTAACGCTAGCATTTGATGACTAAGGTCTAATAACAAACGACTAAGGTCTAACAACTAAATTCAATTTCTATGCAAAAGATATTTACTCTTCTGCTGCTTTTTGTGTGCGCTTCCTATTTTGAGGGCAAAGCCAATTACAACTGCAAGTAGAAGATACACAGCAATTGCCATTGGCAGGGGCGGTGGTGCACTTTATGGGCAAACACTACCTCACCGATAGCAACGGCAAAGCAATTATTGAGAAAACAAGCAAAGGTTCTTATCCTATCAAAATTACCTATCTCGGTTATCACGATTACGAAGCAACGCTTGCGCTGCCTATTGCACAACCTTATAAGGTAGTGATGAAAGAAACGGTAAGCCAGCTGGAGGCTGTAACGGTAATGGTAATAACCCCTACGAGAGTAAACTGCAAGTTCCCTTGCAAAATTGAAGTTATCAAAAAGAGAATCTTACGCAGCATTTGGGTGACGAATTGGCTAAAAATACTTACCCAAACAGCGGGCGTCTCGATAGATACAAACGAGGGGCTACCATTGCCAAGCCTGTTATTCACGGCTTGCACAGCAATCGTATTTTGATACTCAATAACGAGGTGCGCCAAGAGGGACAACAATGGGGTGCCGACCACGCTCCCGAAATAGACCCTATGGTAGCCGACCAGATAACCATAGTAAAAGGCGCTAATGCCGTGCGCTATGGCTCTGATGCCCTGCGAGAGTCATCCTCATAGCGCCTAATAAGTTGCCCCTATGGCGATGGGCTACACGGTAGATTGGCGCCTTCTTTCGCTTCCAATGGCAGAAAAACAGTCCTTACCGCAGTTGCAGAAAGTTCAGTGCCTAAGTTCCATTCGTGGGCGTGGCGCGTGCAAGGTACGCTGAAACGCTCTGGCGACCTCAGTACAGCTCACTATCTGCTGAACAACACCGCAGCCCGCGAGGCAAATTTTCGGTAGCTACAGGGTGTGCAACAAAAAGCAAGGGTACTGCCGAAGTGTTCTACAGCCGCTATGAGAATAGGAGCAGCGTGTTCTACGGGTCGCATATCGGTAATTTTAGACGATTTGTTAGGCGGGTTTGAAATCGGGAAGCCGCTTACTACCTATCCGTTTTCGTACACTATCAATGCGCCCAAACAAAAGGTAGTGCATCATCTGCTGAAAACCAAAGCGTTTTACTATATGCCTTTTGGCGGCAAGCTCACGGCACAATACGCTTTTTCAGAAAGATATACGCCAAGAGTTTAGCGTGCGCCGTATGGATAGAACGCGTATCCCTGCCCTGAATATGGAGCTCACCACTCACACCCTCGACGTAGATTGGGAGCATAACTATAAGTATTGGCAAACGATGATAGGGGCGAGTTTTGGCAAGCAAGATAACTACAACCAGCCCGGTACGGGAGTAGTGCCTGTAATCCCAAATTTTGCTTCGCTTAGTTACGGAGCTTTTGGCATTCAGCGTTATGAACGGCACAATTGGTTGGCTGAGGCAGGACTTAGGTATGACTATAAGTACCTGAATGCCGATGGTTACGATATGTATTCGCAACGCTACGGGGGCGAACACCAGTTTCACAACATCACCTATAATGCGGGCGCTTACTACCATCATAATTGGATGAGACATTGGCACCAGCATAGGGTTTGGCTTAGCGTTCTCCTCACGTAAACGAGCTGTACAGCAGTGGGTTTACACCACAGGGCAGGTACTTATGATTTAGGCGATGATACACTACAGTCCGAAACAGGACTTAAAGTGGCTCACTACCTTTACTTATAGCCACTCCCATTACGGCTCAATGTAGATATGTATTTGCAATGGATAAAAAATTACATTTACGATTACCCTACAGGCGAAGTGCATCTCTTTTTCGGTGTGTACCCTATCTTTCAGTACACCCAAGCCGATGCTTTTCTTTAGAGGGATAGACCTCGAAGCAAGACTGCCGCTGCTGAAATGGTACCGACAGCGTAACCACACCTTAGCGTATGAACTAAAAAGCTCGGTTGTCTTTTGCCAATGAGATGCAAACTAAGCGCTACTTTTCCCTTTATACCCGCTCCGCGCCCTAAGCCAGCAGTTGCAGTGGAATGCCGATAGCAGTACAAAAGCTTATGAGGAACTTTACAATAGGTATAGAACATACTTTTTGTGGCTAAAGCAAAACCGCTTTGAACCTGCTCAAGGTTAGTGCCCACCACCCCCGATGCCTATCATCTTTTCGGGGCGCATATAGGCACTACCTGTAAATATTAGCAAGCAGCAAGTACTAAGCATTAGAGTTTCTGCCGAAAACCTTTTAAATACCGAGTACAAAGAGTACACCAATCGCTTTAGGGTATTACGCCCACGATTTGGGTAGAAATGTATTCGTAAGGTTGAATTATAATTTTTAAACAGTATTTCAAAAAAATGAAAATAATGAGGTTATTTAAAAAGCTATCAGTATGATGGTTTTAGTGTGTTTCGCAGTAAGTGGCTGTAGTAAAGACAAAACTAAACCTGCAGCCCCTACCGATGAAACTAAAGAAAGAGGGCACGATATGCCCGACAAAGTGCAGTTATCATCATCGATAAAAGCCACTAAAGAGGTGCAGAACGCACCGCCGATAAGTCGCCCTAAAGGAATAGAGTATGACATTACTTCGCCTGTACAATGGAAAGTAGGGCACGAATACCTATTCGAGATAGTGTATTACAACAACGGACAGCGTATGAACCACGAGTTTGTAACTGCCGAAATGGCACCTATTCATCAGCACTTTTTTCAGCTATTTCAAGGTGAATATCCCAAAAATGGCGAAGGAAGAGCCGCTATGGTAGAGGCTATGAACAACCTTGTAAACTACACTTATGAGGGATACTCAACCCAGAGAATGGCACTATGGCACACAAGGAGTAAGTTTGCGTTTGCGCACTTGGGATACACCCAGAATTGCGCGACCCTATCGGGCTAAAAAGGCATTTTTCATATCAAAGATGAGGCAACTGTGGGCAATTATAAGTTGCGCATCAAGTTAGCGCACTTTATTGTAGCCAACAAGTTAAATCCTCAAACTAAAGAAGAGCGCCCTTACAACGTGGTTGAATATAGCAATGCTTTTCAGTTGGATTCCGATATGATACTCCCCATAGAAATTAAACAATAACCCTTTTTAACACTAAAAACAATGAAAAACATATATAATTTTTAAAAATCGCATTGTTATCAATGTCTATTGCTTTTATCTCTTTTTCTTGTAATAAGAATGATGATAAAATAACACCTCCAAGCAAACAAAACCCCCAAACTGCTACCTCTACTACTGCTCAACAGCTACTCAAACATTTGTAACAACTTGGAGCAAGCTCGAAAGTGCGCTTTACCAAAAAGGGCATTCTCACGGCTATTTTCACGGCAACCCGATTACCCCGTGAAATACCTCAAAACAGTACAACATTTTTACTTCAATAATGTAAATGGCGTGCCTCACACCTGCTGCCAATAACCCCACCGCTATCCGTTGGGAAGGGAGCAGATGTAGTGAGAAGACCATCACGATGATGAAGACGAAGACCACCATCACCACAGCAATCAAGGAGTGAGCTTATATGGTATAGAATTGATTTTTTTACGATGCAAGTGGTAAGCGTATAAACACAATGCTAAGTACGGGCATACAACCCCAATCACTATCAATTCTTTTTGTTGCCAATAACTGTAGCAGTAGCCAACAATACCACTGTTCCTACCCAAGCAGAAGCACTCAACTACAAATACCGCGATACCAATCCTGAAGAGCTGTACATCAAAGGGAGCAGGAATTGATAAAAATCCAAACGCCCTAAAGAGTACTTCGCCAAGAACAGATAGGATTGAAAGGCTTTTTGAAGTAAAACGAACCTATATCAATTTTGATTTGCGAATAGTATTGAGTTACTTTAGCAGCAAGCCTGCCGATTTAGCGTATAATACCGTCCTAATAATAAAAATATTAGATGTGAAAAATCCCGATACATATCTATACCGATATTCTAAAAAAGAATACAAGCAAGTGGAAGACGCAATGCGTGAATTTGGTGTAAGCCAAGAAGAAAGATAGAAAAAGATCAAAAGCGACATTTAGCTTCAAATCTATCTCCCGAAAAGTAGTGGTACTTTCTTGTAATAGCTAATCACAAAATAGCGCAAAGCACCACACAGAGGTGTCCGAAAAGTTTTAAAAAGTATGATTGCGCCACACAGCTTTGGCAAACTTTCAGAGTTTGCCCAAAGTTTTCGCTATTTTTGCCCCCACTCTCACCGAATCTTGAGCGCAGACCTTGAGCGAAGGTTGAGCGAGTTGAGCGAAGGATACTGTGCGGCTTGCACTATCATTAAACATTAATCTTAAAACATTGTTTTTGGCACAAAAATTGATTTACTATTATTAAGGCAAAGACTGCCTATCAATCAAGAATCGTTTTTAATAAATAAATATTTATGGAAAGGAATAACAAATTACAGAAGATGATAACAAAGCTCCCCCTATGGGCGGCTTCGTTATGCCTGCTTACCTCCTGTGGTAGTTACTATTATGCCGATGGCATCTATGGCGATATTATGCCCGAAAAGAAACTACCAATATGAGGGCTCCTCGCCACGACAGATATGACGAAAATCAACCCCTCGCCATTTTACACAATAATTACAAAGAGTATTTTTGCCCAAAAAGCACAACAGTACAAGCAAGCCCCCGATACTACCTACACCGCTTTTTACCGATGTAAATAGCTATCGTTCCTCAGCCTATGATACAGGAGGCAAAACCTATGGCGGATGGGGTAGCAATGCGCAACAAGTGAATGTAAATATATATAACCACAACCGCTATGGCTATCCTTATAGCTATTACTACCCCTATAATTATGGTTATTATCCCTATTACACACCCTACCGCAGCGGCTGGGGGTTCTCTTTAGGCTGGAGCAGTTACGACCCCTATTGGGAGCAGCTGAGGGCAACTATTACTATAGCCCCTATTACGATTATTACGGCTATCGCCCCTATGGCTATTATCCTTACGGAGGTTATTACGGCTATTACCCTTATTATGGCTACTACTATCCCTATGGTTATGGCTATTACGGAGGCTACAATTATGGCTATCAGCACCCTCGTGAATATTATTACGAGCCCGATAACTCTTATCGCCGTAACTCCTATAGCAACCAAGTGCCCCTATTACGGCAGAGGGCGTGCTATTATAAAAGATGACGGCAGGCGTGGCGACCCCAATCGCTATGAAGAATACAATTACAACTCAATACTGAAGCTTACGGACGAAGACAGTCCGATAGCCGAAACTACAACAATAGCCAAATGGGCAGAAATTACAACAGCAATAGCGGTAATTACAATAGTAGCTCAAATAGCGACTCCTCAAGAGGCTATAAAAAGTCCTAATAGAGATTAAAAAAATACTGAAAATGAAAAAGATAAGCATAATTACTCTGTTCTTATTGATAGGCATCACTGCAAAAGCGCAAAAACCATACCGATGCCCTGCGATATAGTACCGAAGAACTATCGGGTACGGCACGTTTCAAAGCAATGAGTGGAGCTTTTTGGAGCTTTAGGAGGCGATATGTCGGCAGTGAATATCAATCCTGCAGGAAGTACCTTCTTCGGCAGTAGCGAAATAAACTTTTCACTCAACAACAAAAACCAAACCCTCAATATAGGCTTTTTAGACCGAAAAGCCAAAAGTAACAAAAACGACTTTGATGTCAGCCAGTTTGGAGTTGTGTTTGCAATCCCCAATGTATCTCCCTACCCTCAAGAAAATAAGTGTAGCGTTCAACTATCAAAAACTAAAAACTTTGATAATGATAAGTTTACGTATGAGGGCTTATAACACCAAAGGCTTAGACAATTATTTTCAGAACTATCTGCTAAAAGGCAACGGAGGCAATCCTTTTGCTTACGGGCTTTTTGCAGCGGGTATGAACTTCAACAATGACACCGAAGCAGGACAACGCGCCATAGGCGAGTATTACGCTACTTTAGGCAAGCAAAAAGGTTATGCTGCCCAAATGGCTTATCTTGGGTTACAAGCAGGATTGGTAGCACCCACAACCACTTCCACCACCAATATAGGCTATACAGCCTTAGGCAAAGACCAAGAGCGCTTGCAACGCTATAGAATAGAACGCTCTGGCTATGTGAATAAAGCCAATATCAACTTCGCTACCCAAGTGGGCGATTTTATAGCATTGGGTATGAACCTCAATATTCACAATATCAACGAAAAGGCAATGTATAGCCTCCGTGATAACGACTTCAAAGGTACATCTTCCCTCACTTATGCCAATCATAAGCAATATATCAATACCACAGGCGAAGGATTTTCGCTACAATTGGGCGGAATTGCCAAACTTACAGAAAACATTAGGGTAGGGGCAAGCTATCAATCGCCCGTTTGGTACCGAATGAAAGAAGAAAGCCGACAAGTGCTTTACGGCACTGTGAAAGGTATTCCGAAAAATGTAAATTACGATGTAGAGCTGATTAATAGATATGGCGATGAAATATGGTACGAGCGCGAATATAAATTCCGTACTCCTGCACAATGGACAGCCAGTGCAGCCTACCTTATCAAAAACGAGCTATACTCAGTGTAGATTATGTGCATAGCTCTTATAATAACTTGAAATTCAGGAGCAACAACCTTGTAGCCGAAAATGCTATCATACAAAGTGAGCTTGGCGATACTTCAACACTGCGCATAGGAGGCGAATTGCGATTCCCCTTCCTATTGTTCAAAGACGACCCAAAATCTATAAATTACTTTTGGTGTGCGAGCAGGTTATCGCTACGAACAAAGCCCCTACCGCAGAACAATAGCCACAGTAGGCGATTTGAAAGGTTACGCTATGGGCGTGGGGGTAACTATAGGAGGCGTGCGCATAGATGCTTCTTATGATATTGCAAAGCAAACCAATACATTTGCTCTCTACGAAAGCATCCTTACCGACAAAGCTACCCTCGAAACACAAAAACAACAACTTCGCTGTAACCCTCACTTGGACACTTTTTAGTTGTTAGCTTGTGCACACAGAGGGTGTCCGAAAAGTTTTAAAAGCACGATTGCGCACACACACTTTGGCAAACTTTCAGAGTTTGCCAAAGTTAATTACTCTGATAATCAATTGCTTTTATTCACATTGTAGGGGCGATTGGCAAATCGCCCTCACAAAACAAAAACTTTTCGGACAACCTCTTTATATAGCTGATAATGGCAGATTATTAAAACATTATTTTGTACCTTTGCAGCCGAAAAATACTCTTAGTACCCTCACTGCAAAATAATGAAATTACACAGAAACTTAGTAGATGCCGTCATTGAAGGACTGTTATTAATCTTCAATAACGAACAACAAGCCGATAAAATAGTTGAAAAACAACTCAAAAAGACAAACGCTGGGGAGCGCGCGACAGGGGCTTTTATAGCCGAAACTACCTATGAGATAGTGCGCTGGAAACGCCTATATGCCGAAATTGCCGAAGTAAATGCCCCTTTTACGGTGCATAATCTCAGGCGAATGTTTGCCGTATGGGCTACCTTGCGAGGAATTAACTTACCAGAGTGGGGAAATTATTTTGAAAAATACCCCACAACGCCGCATCAAAGGACGATATGACGAGCTTTCTAAAGTGAGAAAGCTACGCGAGTCTGTCCCCGATTGGTTAGACGAGTTGGGAGTAAGCGAATTAGGCGAAACGCTTTGGACAAAAGAACTTGCAGCCCTAAACACGATGGCTCCTGTGGTATTGCGTGCCAATACACTCAAAAATCTCTGTACCTCACCTCAAAACATACCTGCAAGCCGAAAAATAGAAAGCTACCCACTGCAGCAATACCCCCGAAGCTTTGCAGCTGGTGGAGCGATGCGAACGTTTTTAGTACAACAGCCTTCAACAACGGACTTTTGAGGTGCAGGACGCCTCCTCTCAAAAAGTAGCTCCTTTTATGCAGATAGACGACTCTGTAAAGCGTGTGATAGACTGTTGCGCAGGGGCTGGCGGCAAAACACTCCACATCGCTACCCTGATGAAAAAAACAAAGGGCAGGGTGATTGCTATGGACATCTACGACTATAAACTACAAGAACTAAAAACGCCGCGCTCGCCGCAACGAACTCTTCAATATAGAAACCAAACTGATAGAACCACGCACCCTGAAAACGCTTAGAAGCCTCTGCCGATAGGGTACTGATAGATGCCCCTTGTAGCGGTTTGGGCGTATTGCGCCACAACCCCGATAGCAAATGGAAACTAAAACCTTCATTTTTAGATGAAATACGCACTACCCAGCAAGAAAATACTACAGCAATACAGCAAATTAGTAAAAACAAGGGGGTAAATTGATATATGCCACTTGCTCTATACTACCCTCTGAAAACAAAAACAAATAGAGCAGTTTTTGCTTTCAGAAAAAGGTAAAGATTTTCAGTTGGAAGCCGAAGAAGTTATATTGGCTCACACTTCGGGCTATGATGGTTTTTATATGGCACGATTGCTAAAAATAATATTAAAAGAAATGTTGTACTACTTATTAGAAAACTTAGAAAAATACCACGATTTTTCCTGGTTCAGGATTATATAAATACTTGTCGTTTAGAGCAGGGCTCGCCCTGATGCTTTCATTGTTGATATCTACAATTTATGGCAAACGTATTATCTTGTTTTTAAGACGAAAACAAATAGGCGAAACCGTACGTGATTTAGGGCTTGCAAGGGCAAAACGAAAAAGCAGGAACCCCCACTATGGGGATTATCATCATCTTGGCAACCCTCATTCCCGTACTATTATTGGGCAAGTTGGATAATGTATATACTATCTTGCTCATTATAGCTACTGTGTGGATGGGAACTATAGGCTTTTTAGATGATTATATCAAGACTTTTTAGGGAAAAATAAAGACGGATTGAAAGGGCGTTTTTAAAAGTATTAGGACAAGTAGGCTTTGGGGATTATCGTGGGCGCAACCCTTTATTTTAACGATGCTGTAACCGTAAAAACGAAAAAAATGAGCTTAAGAAAGGCTCGTACCGAAGTGGTAGCTCAAAATACTACTATAGAACAACCTGTACCCGAAGTAAAATCTACCAAAACAACCATTCCCTTTGTGAAAAATAACGAATTTGATTACGCCGACCTCATCGCTTGGACTGGCAATAATTATCATAATTATGTATGGCTTGTTTTTATACCTATAGTAATTCTCATAGTTACAGCCGTATCCAACGGGGCAAACCTCACCGATGGTATTGATGGGCTTTGCCGCAGGAAGCTCGGCTATTATAGTACTCACTTTGGGTATTTTTTTGCTTTGGATTTCAGGGAATATTATCTTTTCAGAATATTTGAATATAATGTATATACCACGAGTGGGCGAACTTACCGTTTTTATAGCTGCTTTTGCAGGTGCTTTAGTAGGCTTTTTGTGGTATAATACCTATCCAGCGCAAGTATTTATGGGCGATACAGGTAGCCTAACTATAGGAGGCATTATAGCTGTAATAGCTATAGCCGTACGCAAAGAACTACTGATACCCGTATTGTGCGGCATCTTCCTGATAGAAAATTTATCGGTAATATTGCAAGTAGCCTATTTTAAATACACCAAAAAGAAGTACGGCGAGGGCAAACGCATATTTTTAATGTCGCCTTTGCACCATCATTACCAGAAAAAGGTTACCACGAAAGCAAAAATAGTAATGCGTTTCCTAATAGTAGGTATATTTTTAGCCGTTATAAGCATCGTAACCCTCAAATTGAGGTAATTTTTTTAGTTATTTGTTAAAAATTTCGTACCTTTGCAGCCGGATACTTATGTATTCTTTATTCACAGAAAACAACTATATATGATGCAAATACTTAACAAACAAATGTTTAGAGGGCTTTTAGTAGCCTTATTATTAGTCTTTTCGTGGGGTGCAAACGCTCAGGTAGCCGTCAATAATGTAGTGGCTGATGACCAAGTGCAGTTTGCTAATAATAACAATTTTGAAATTGGTAACCTCACTATTAAGATAAAGTTACCTTCTACTAAAACCACTGCTAAGGTAACTGTTACCTTGCCTACGGGCATTGAGTATGTGGCAGGTTCGGCAGCTGTGGGTTTGAATGCTACTTCGGTGGCACTCGTAGCAGGTAGCCCTGTGGGTACACCTGTATTTACGCTGGTAGGTACACCCAATACCGAAGTGGTATTTACTATTAAGCGTAAAATAACCAGTTGGCTACTAATGCCTTACAAGGAAAGCTTCTTACCGATAAAGTAAAGGCAGAAGTAATGGGCGAAAGCAGATGACGAAAAAAACTCTAACCAGTATAGGGTAACGCCGCCAGTGGTAACCGTGCAAGGGTTACCGCAATAGCTGCTGCCCAAATAGGGGTAAACACTACTACCTTTAGTATTCGCTAATACAGGGGTAGGGGCGGCACGCACTATCTTCTTCTCTATAGATTACCCTGCGGGGTTACCACCGTGAGCTTTATACCACCAGCAGGGGTAACCTTAGCACAAGTAGGCACCGTACCTACAGGGATTTCTCAATGCAGGCAAACCACTGTACAGCCTTACCAAGTCTGCTGGTTTTTAGGTAATGAGGAGGTACCTATTACTGAAGTCTTCAAGATTGCCACTTCCTTATGTGGAAAGCAACCTAAATTGGGCTATGTACCCTATTAGGGGCTTTCGGCTACCGAGCTATTTGGAGAAAATACTAAGGTAGACCGCAATATAACGGTGCGTACCTACTCCCTAAAATAATACAAACTAGTGATACAAACAAAAGATATTTTTGAGTATGGTGCGGGGCTTTGTGCTGCTACAGGGCAAAAACTGGGTACATTCTACACCGCTTTTAATAATAATAGTACCGATGCTACCGCTTATAACAATAGAATAGAAAAATTGTGGCAAGCACGGACATACTTTAATTTAACTAACTTTTGTATTATTGCTACTGATGGTACAAAAATTCCTATTGCTGAAACCTCTAATGATGGTAATACTACTAAATTTGATTTTTTCTACTAATGCTACTTTTGCGCTACTACCAATGCTGCCCTTACAGGGAAAGATATAGGTTTTACCGATGAAGATGGTGATGGTTATTTAGACGACCTAAAACCGGGGGCTGAAATCCGTATCTGTTATGACTTGGTATCTAAAGGAATACCTTTTGCTTGTAATACTTTATCTATAAATCCTTCTTATACTTATCTTTTATGACAATGCTTGTGGGGAATCCCTCCAATCATTAGAAGCTCAACTTACATATATACGGGCTTATGGTCGTATCAATAAAAAGTATTTTTCCGGCACAGCTAGTCTTAAATACACCAGAAAAAGGTTATTTGACCCCAGGAATGACATCGGTATCTGCTGATGAACAGCTAGAAGGACAAGGAAAAAAAGGATAAATGACCTTCGTTACCACTATTATATGCAGTTGCCTTCAGGGGGTAGGACTTAAGAATGTGGTATTTCACTATACTAAGAATGATGATTTTACCGATACTGCTGCGCCTACCATTAGTATAGGCAATATAGCGGCAGGAGGAGTGCTGAGTTGGACAACGCCTGATACACCTCCTGCAGGGGTAACAGGTAATGGAAAATTCTATTGGGGGCATATCTCTTTTGAGTTGGAACTTACTAACTGTACCGGTATGGGGTCTTCGGCAGCCTTCCCTTACAAAATCTCGATGATGAGTCGCAACCAAGATGGTACTACCTTCTGTCCTATTCCTGTAGTGTGCGAAACAGCTACTATTGCAATGGGCTGTTCGGTACCTTGTTTGGTAAACGGTCCTGAAATGCTCAGTACTAAAGTAGAGCGAGCTGACAATTCTTATGGCTGGACAGATGCTACAATGGCTACCCGTGTGCAGCGTGCCAATGTATCGCCCTGAGCAACGCCGTAAGGTATTACCTTTAGATACCGTAGAGTTCTTTGCCGAAGGAAACAATCTACTGTTCAGGAGCAGATAATCTCTTCTATTACGTAGCAGTAAAAAGAATGCAGATTTGTTGCCTAAGTCTATCAAAAGTGAAAGTAGGTACTCACGAAATGACCCTACAAGCTACTGACACAGGGGTAATAACGCGCACCAACGATGCTAATGCCAATTATTACCGTTGGAATCTTACCGATGCACTTCCTTTAGGAGGATTAGCAGCAGGGCAAACTTTCTCGGTAGTGGCTACCTATCAGGTAAATAATGCTACAGAAAGTCAAGATTTAGCAGAGCAATCAGGTATTACTTCTTATTTCTATACCTTAGCCGATAAAACCGATACCGCTATCAACGCTCAAGGTGTCCATACCAATGCCTTACGTTGTGGAGTAGCCCTTATTCCGGTATTTGATTTCGGTAGAACCGGCAAGTGGAATGGTATGAATGGTTTTATTTTTTGAATGGTTGTTACCCTAATAATATAGGAGGCTATTATGTTCACTTAGGGCGCAACCAAGCGAGTGGTAGTTTGCTTTATGAGGAGTATCGCCCAGGGATTCTAATGAAGAAGATTGTACTTAAGATGCCCTTGGCATATAAGATTACCACGAGACCCTGAGTATTACTATACCGCTGATGCCACCCAAGCGAGAAATAATACTTCTTCTTCTACAACTATTCCTTTGGCTAATTGGGTAGAAACTATCGAAGGCAATAAGCGGGTATATACCTATCATAACCCAACTAATACAGCCGATCCATACTTTCTACGCCCAGGGGATGATAGGAGCAAGAACTTATAATGAGTGGTTGAAGGTAATAGCGCAAGCCTCTTGCAAGTCAAAAAGAATTTACAGGTACTGACTCGGAGAGATTAGCCTCTGCCAGACTTGCTGATGAAGTGGGCTATTACGAAATAGAGGCAGAAGATCTTTATTATCATTATGCTAATGAGTCTACTCGGTCATCTACCAATATAGCTAATAGCAGTGTTTTTCTCTTTAGTGCAAAACCACAACTGCTTATGGCAGCACAAGAGCAAGGCTCTACTATTAGGGCTAACAGGAACGAACAAAGCTCTGTTTTTTGCCTTAGAAGCACGCAACAATCCTGCCCCTAATACGTGGGTGTCTATCCCTGATATTACAGGGGTAGAAATACAAGGCTTAGAAGAGGTAAACAATGCAGCAGGTACTACTGTAATACGAACTCTTACTCCGGAAACGAGTATTTCGGGCGAGAAGATGTTCTTCTTAAACCAAATTATACAGGCAGGGGCAGCAAAACCAAAAGTACTACCGTTTGAAGTTTAAACTTACAAATTGTAGTCAGCCGCAAATAAAGTTTAAAAGTATATGCAGGCTGGAACTGCGATGGCAACCCCTACACAAGGCTATCGTGCTACTTGTGATGACACGTTCTTAGAGTATACCGTAAACATAGCCCAAAGTAAAAAGGAAATAGAAGTAGGTACGAACCCTACCAGCTTGCCTATGTGTACTAAAAACGCCTTTCTCATACATTGTAAAAAGTACTGATGAGGGCGACATCTTTTGGGGCTAACTTGGTAGTTACTCAGCAAGCGGGTATTGTTATCAGCGATGTGAAAGTAGAATACCCCTTAGGTTCAGGCAAGGTGTACAATACCGATACCCTGTAGATGGTAAAAAGATAGGGGTAGTAACTACTACTAATAAAACTACCTATAAACTTTCGGATATATTACCAGAGGGTTCATTGCCTGGTTCAGTAAGTACTAATACAGAAAGCAGTCAGAAGTTCAAAGTACTTTTTCAATGTACAACCTGAATGCGACTTTGTATCGGGCTCATCTTTTGATATAGACTTAGAGGGTAACAACCTTTGTGGGGTGCCAGCTATAGGACCTAAAGTAGTAGCTATTGTAGCAGGAATACAAAATGCAAGTGTCAGCAACTATAATATGCTATTATCGTCAATCAATTACGTAAGTGGCAATGCTAATGCTTGCGATAATGGGGCTACTTATAAGGTACGCGTATCAGTAAACTCGTCTGTTCCTTCTTTTTGTAATAGGTAGTGATGCACGTTTGCATATTCGTTTTCCACAAACCCTATGATATACAAAGTGGTGACATCTCGGTAGATAGAACAGCTTTCCCACAAGCTAATCCTAATAGTAGCTGGACAGACCCTTCAGTAGTATCGAGAACTACGGTAGGTAATGATAGTGAGATAATAATGGAAGTACCAGCAGGTATGAAAGATTCTCAGTACTTTGATGTAACCCTAAAAATCAAACAAAAAGCCAATACTTTGGTAGATTGTACTACAGAGCGAAATATAAAAGTACTTACTACGGATAAGATAACAGGTATTGCTTGTCCTACCTTGCCACCTTCTTTTGTGTGCCCTGCTCTTACAGTGAGCACTTCGCCCTGAAAGAACGGCTGTTATCAAAAATGACCGTGCCGACCTTTCAATCACGGAGGTAAAAGCTACTGCTGTACCTTCGGCTAACAAAGAAAACCTTACTATTGAGTATAAAATAGCTAATGCGGCTACTGCTTCGGCTACTTATAGTGGCTCAGTGGTGGTAAGCCTCTATAACGACCTTAACAACAATGGTTTAGTAGAAGCTAGCGAGGTACTCGCTACCCACACCACTACGCAAGCCTTAGGGGCTGGGGTAACCTCTACGGTGCAAAACTTTACGTACTTAGCAGATCAAGCGCAAGTATGCCGTTTGCGTTTGGCTATCCGCAATGCCGATAACAAGTGCCTTTGTGATGATAAAGATGTTGCCCTACCAGCACCTACTCTTGGCGGTAACTTGGTAAGTAACTTCTATTTGCGAAACCGCTTCGGCAACCTTTGTGTATAACGCGGCAGCTCCTGCTTACGATAGCTATACGTGGTCGCCAGCCAGCTACTTGTCGGCAGCCAATACCCCTACGCCTACATTTACTTATAGTGGTGCTAAGCTAACCGCTCCGCTAACGGTTACCTATACGCTAACGGTAAAACGCACTAATGGTTGTGAATCGAGCCAAACGGTAACAGTAGTAGTAACCCCCACAACAGCAACTCCTGCCCCTAATGCGGTAAACCCTATGTGCTGGCAATACAATACAAAGTTTGAAGCAATATTTAGGCGGTTTGGTATCGGGTACCTTAAGGGTATACACTACGGCTACCGCTACTGCCCAGCTTGCTGACGCTACTGCGATAACCGATAATACAACTTATTACTATTCGGCACAAATAACCGGACAATGTGAAAGTGCACGACAAGCTATTCTGGTAAAAAATAGTAGCAACTCCTACCGCATCGTCTAGCTACACTTATTGTGCGGGTACTAAAGGTTGCTACTTTATGGGATGAGATTGACTCAACTGATAATGATAGGTCGCTTAAGATATACACGGTAGCTTCAGGGGGTACTCCTTTAGATAGGAATACCGTGTTGCAAAACCGCACCTACTACATAGCCGATTCGGCTACTAATGGCTCGGCAACCCCTACTTGCGAGAGTACACGGGTACCAGTAATGGTAAATATAACAGTGGTTGCAGCCCCAACTGTGAGTGCCACAACTGTTTTGTGTCCGACAGTGAGCACACATAGCGTATCGTTTGCGGCGTATGCTACAGCCCTTAGTGGCAACAGCTTGCGCTGGTATGCTACGGCTACGGCTACAGTACCTCTAACCAATACACCTACTATCAACACACAAGTAAGTAGCACTACTACCCTTACTGCGTACGTAAGTCAGGTAACCACAGCAGGTTGTGAAAAGTCCGCGTGGAACGGTAACTATAGTAGTGAATGACACTACTACACCTACTCTACAGCACCAGTACCTTTTGGTAACCGATTGCCGCAATGCAGCTGCCAACATCATTACTTGGTTGGGTACAGCTACCGCTACTGATAGCTGTGGTGTCGTAAGTTTGACTAATACCTACAGTGCACCAGCAGATTTTTTTGCAATGTACCTAATGGTACTCTTACTGTGAGCTTTGTAGCAAAAGACCTCTTTGGTAATACCACTACGCAAACGCGTACTATTACCTTAGTAAATATAAAGGCAGAAAGCGATACCTTTACTGTTACACACGGAGCTGTAGCTACTACTACGGCTAACAGTGTCCTTACTAATGATAAGGTAGGAACGCAAACGGCTACTACAGGTACTGTAGCATGACAGTTGTTACCCCAGCAACAGGTGTAGCAGGCTCGGCAACACCAACGCTTAACAGCGATGGTACGATTACGGTACCAGCGGGTACTAAATCGGGGACTTATACTATAGGTTATAAGATATGTACCAAAGTAGCGAGTGTAACGGGTTTGCGATACGGCTACTGCTACTATAGTAGTAGAGCACCCGAAATAAAAAGCTAATAGCGATACTCGTACTGTTACCAATGGTGTAGCAGGAGGTACTATAAGCAGCGTACTTACCAACGACAGCTATAATGGGGTAACAAACCCAAGTACTAACTCGATAACTCTTAGTTGGGGAACTTTACCAGCAGGCGTAGTAACCACTACTACTGTAGGGAGAGTTGAAAGTGAATGCAGGTACAGCTTCAGGTACGCACCAAATACCTTATACTATCTGCGATGGGGGTAAACAGTGCGACCAACTGCTCGACCGCTACCCTAACCCCTTGTGATAGGAGCGCCAGCAATAACTGCTAATAGCGATACTCGTACTGTTACCAATGGTGTAGCAGGAGGTACTATAGCAGCGTACTTACCAACGACAGCTATAATGGGGTAACAAACCCAAGTACTAACTCGATAACTCTTAGTTGGGGAACTTTACCAGCAGGCGTAGTAACCACTACTACTGTAGGAGAGTTGAAAGTGAATGCAGGTACAGCTTCAGGTACGCACCAAATACCTTACACCATCTGTGATGGGGTAAACAGTGCGACCAACTGCTCGACCGCTACCCTAACCCCTTGTGATAGGAGCACCCGAAATAAAGCTAATAGCGATACTCGCACTGTTACCAATGGTGTGGCAGGAGGTACGATAAGCAGCGTACTTACCAACGACATCTATAATGGGATTACAAACCCAAGCACCAACTCGGTAACCCTTAGTTGGGGAACCTTACCACCAGGCGTAGTAACCACTACTACTGTAGGAGAGTTGAAAGTGAATGCAGGTACAGCTTCAGGTACGCACCAAATACCTTACACCATCTGTGATGGGGTAAACAGTGCGACCAACTGCTCGACCGCTACCCTAACCCTTGTGATAGGAGCGCCAGCAATAACTGCTAATAGCGATACCTTTACGGTAACTAATGGTGCTAATGGAGGGTATGCAGGTAATGTACTTACTAATGACGAGTACAATGGTACAACCAATTTAGTAGGTAATGCATCTGTAACGCTTACTTGGTTGACAGTACCAACAGGTATACAAACCCATACTAATGGCGATCTTATCAGTGGCAGCGGGCACCGCTTCAGGTACTTTATGCAGTAACCTGCAAGCTTTTGCGAAAAACTTGAATGGCAGCAACTGCTCAATTGCTACTGCTACGATAGTAGTAGGACAGGCAACTATCACAGCTAAAAATAACAACTATGCAATTGCGAATGGGGCTGTAGGAGGTACTACTAGCAATGTATTAGAAAACGATATTTATAACGGTATTACCAACTTAGTAGGCAACACCTCTATAACCCTTACTTGGAATACAGTGCCAGCATCTATTCAAACTAATGCAAATGGTACTATTAGTGTACCAGCAGGCACACCATCAGGTGTCTATACGCTTACTTATACTATTTGCGAAAAACTTGAACAACGATAACTGTTCAACTGCAACTGTAACTGTAGCAGTAGGAGTTTTCGCTTATAGTAGCAGAAGACGATAATGATGACACCTTTTAAGATACCCTAATGGGGCTAATGGCGGTACTACCAGCAGTGTATTGGCTAACGATACCCTAAATGGAGTAACCCCACCTAATACGACATCTATAACCCTTACTTGGACGAATGTACCAACAGGTATACAAACCCATACTGATGGTACTATCAGTGTGCCAGCAGGTACGCCAGCAGGTACTTATACCGTAAGCTATCGTATTTGCGAACGCTTGAATGGCAGCAATTGTTCATCAGCAACGGTAACAGTAGTAGTAGGACAGGCTACCCCTAACAGCTGTGGATAACACCTTACAGTAACTAATACCACTACTACCACTACGATAGCGTACTTAATAACGATAGTTATAATGGTACTACCGGTTTAGTAGGTAATGCTTCTGTAACCCTTACTTGGACGAATGTACCAACAGGTATACAAACCCATACTGACGGTACTATCAGGTGCCAGCAGGTACGCCAGCAGGTACTTATACCGTAAAGCTATCGTATTTGCGAACGCTTGAATGGCAGCAATTGTTCATCAGCAACGGTAACAGTAGTAGTAGGGACAGGCTACCCTAACAGCTGTGGATAACACCTTTACGGTAACCAATACCACTACTACCACTACTGATAGCGTACTTAATAACGATAGTTATAATGGTACTACCGGTTTAGTAGGTAATGCTTCTGTAACCCTTTACTTGGCTTAATGTGCCAGCAGGTACAAACCAATACCAATGGAAGCCTAACTATACCAGCGGGTACAGCTTCAGGTACTTATGCAGTAACCTATAGGCTATGCGAAAAACTTGAATAGCAGTAATTGTTCAGTAGCTACCGCTACGATAGTAGTGAAGGGTGTAGCAACCCCAACGGTTACACCAACGATAGAAGTAACGGGCGACAGCTATACTCATACGGTAAGCGGTACTACTTATACTACTACCAGCAATGTATTGACGAATGACAAGGTAGGTGGTGTAACGGCAACGATAGCGAGTGTAACGATACACACGAGCACGCCAACGACCGACAAGCCTTATATAGATGCACAAACGGGCTTGGTAGTTATCCCAAGTGGTACACCAACGGGTACACATACGATAACTTACTATATCTGTGATAAGATAAATACAACGTTGTGTAGCAGTCCAACGGTGGTAACTATTACGGTGGTAGCAACAGTAACGACACCAACGATAGAAGTAACGGGTGACAGTTATACTCATACGGTAAGCGGTACTACTTACACTACTACCAGCAATGTATTGACGAATGACAAGGTAGGTGGTGTAACGGCAACGATAGCGAGTGTAACGATACACACGAGCACTCCCAACGACCGACAAGCCTTATATAGATACACAACAGGCTTGGTAGTTATCCCCAAGTGGTACGCCAACGGGTACACATACGATAACTTACTATATCTGTGATAAGGTAAATACAACGTTGTGTAGCAGTCCAACGGTGGTAACTATTACGGTGGTAGCTAACCCCAACGGTTACACCAACAATAGAAGTAACGGGCGACAGTTATACCCATACAGTGAGCGGTACTACTTATACTACTACCAGCAATGTATTGACGAATGACAAGGTAGGCGGAGTAACGGCAACGATAGCGAGTGTAACGATACACACGAGCATCGCCAACGACCGACAAGCCTTTATATAGATACACAAACAGGCTTGGTAGTTATCCCAAGTGGTACGCCAACGGGTCACACATACGATAACTTACTATATCTGTGATAAGGTAAATACAACGTTGTGTAGCAGTCCAACGGTGGTAACTATTACGGTGGTAGCAACCCCAACGGTTACACCAACAATAGAAGTAACGGGCGACAGTTATACCCATACAGTGAGCGGTACTACTTTATACTACTACCAGCAATGTATTGACGAATGACAAGGTAGGCGGAGTAACGGCAACGATAGCGAGTGTAACGATACACACGAGCACGCCAACGACCGACAAGCCTTATATAGATGCACAAACAGGCTTGGTAGTTATCCCAAGTGGTACACCAACGGGTACACATACGATAACTTACTATATCTGTGATAAGGTAAATACTCAGCTTGTGCAGTAGTTCAACGGTGGTAACTATTACGGTGGTAGCAACAGTAGCAACACCAACGATAGAAGTAACGAGCGACAGCTATACTCATACAGTGAGCGGTACCACTGACACTACTACCAGCAATGTATTGACGAATGACAAGGTAGGTGGTGTAACGGCAACGATAGCGAGTGTAACGATACACACGAGCACGCCAACGACCGACAAGCCCTATATAGATGCACAACAGGCTTTGGTAGTTATCCCAGGTGGTACGCCAACGGGTACTCATACGATAACTTACTATATCTGTGATAAGATAAATACAACGTTGTGTAGCAGTCCAACGGTGGTAACTATTACGGTGGTAGGAAATACAACAACCCCAGCAACAATAACTGTGGAAGCAAATGGCGATGAATTTAACTATTACGCTGTAGCTACTCAAACGACCCTTGTGGGTAATGTATTGACCAACGACAAGTTAAATGGTACGTTGAATCCATCGGTGCGCAGTGTAACGATTACTACCCCATCGGTAAGCAAACCCACGTGCGCCATACATTCACCCTGCTACGGGTGATGTAACAGTGCCACCACACACCCCAGCAGGAGTATACGAATTGCCATATACTATCTGTGCATTGGCATCACCTACAGAATGCAGCACCGCTACAGCAGTAGTGAGAATAAGCACGATAGAGGCACACAACGATGGTCAGCACCAACTTGGTACGACTGCGGAGGCACTATTAGCAGTGTATTGACAAAATGATAAGCTCAACGGTCAGCGCCCAGCAGCGGGAGAAGTGAATATCAACTGGGTACCATCATCATTGAGTGGCTTTACATTTAACAATGACGGAACGATAGATGTAGCAGCGGGAACACCTGTAGGTACTTATACTATTGTTTATACACTTTGCGCAACGGCTACCCCTAGTTTGTGTAGTGAGCGAGCAGAAGTGGTAGTAGCAGTAACAGCAGCAGTGCCAGTACCACCATTTTAGTATAATGGCAGTATATGACGCAACACACTATATAGACCAAGGAACGGCTACAACGGTAGCAAGTGTTTTGGGCAAATGATACACTTGATGCCGACCCAGCGACTACGGGTAATGTATCGCTTACGTGGAATATCAGCAGCCCGGCGGGTATTACCCTTAATGCAGATGGAACAGTAGCGGTAGCAAGCACTACAGCGGCAGGCGATATAAAGTGCCATATACAATTTGTGCTAAGAACGGAACCTTGTGTGCTACTACAGAAATAGAAATAGTAGTGATAGCACCAACGGTAACGCCAACGATAGAAGTGAATGGCGAAATGTTTACTTTATACGGGTAGCCCAGTTGTAGGCAACGTACTTACCAATGAGAAATTGAATGGAGTTCCCTAACCCATCGGTACGCAGTGTAACGATAAGCATAATGCCACCGCTTCCAGGGGTAAATGAACCATACCCTAAACCCTGAAACGGGAGATGTGATAGTACCACCGGCAACGGTAGCTGGAACCTATACAGTTACTTACCGTGTATGTACGATAGCAGCGCCAGTGAGTTGTGATACAGCATCGGTGCGGGTAGTAGTTCCAGCGAGCGTATCGACACCAACAGCAGCACCTGTAGCGGCTGATGATAGGGCAACTACTATACGCAATACCCCTGTAACGATAGCAGTATTGTCAAATGACACTCCTAACGGAGCTACATTGCCTAATATCACTACAACACCGCTTAATGGTACCGCGATAGTGAATGCAGACGGCAGTATAGAATATCGTCCATCGACTAATTTTGTAGGTACAGATAGGATTGTATATGAGTTATGCGATGCGTTTGGACAGTGTGCAAGTGCGGTGGTAACGATAGAAGTAACGAATGGATTGTTGCCATACAATGGTATTTCAATAGACGGAAATGAAAGGAATAGCTACTTCCATATAGGAGGCATAGAAGCGTATCCGAAGAATGTAGTGAAGATTTTCAACCGTTGGGGAGTACAAGTATTTGAGATAGAGCATTACGACAACGTGCGCAATGTATTTAGAGGGCTTTCTAACGGACGAGTGACGATAGAGCGCGGTAGCAAGTTGCCACAAGGTACGTACTACTATATCATAGAATACGAAGATGACAACCACCAACAGCAGAAAGAAACAGGTTGGTTATATTTAAAACGCAATTAGCGATGAATAGAAAAGCACTCAGGCGCAACCCTGAGTGCTTTTTTTATAGAATATAAATTAACATCCCCCCCTTAACACATACTCCGCTGCGCCAGCTCGCGGACTTCCTTCAAAAGGGGGGGATATTAAATACTTTTTGGGCAGTCTCTGAGAATTTCAGGAAGGTGTTGGTTAAAACCATTTATAGCGATTGATAATCATAATATGTGAAGCATTATTAATTACAATGGCGTTCTGAATGTATTCTATAGGAAAAAAACGTGGTCTTTGCTGCCGTGAATGTGAAAAGTGCGGGGCAAAAGGCTCTTTTTTTGTTGCCAATTTACAATGCGGTCTATAGACCAATCTAAATACTGAGGTGAACGCATTCCCACGTATTTTTCTGTATAACGCAATCCGTTTAGTAGCACTATCGGAAAATGAAAAAGCGTTTCCAAAACTCTAAATTGCTGATAGCCCGCAGCGGTAGTAGCTTGTGCAAATTGGTATAACGCGCAAGAAGCATCTTTTTGGCAATTCGTATTGTGTTTTACACTCGAAATAACGATAAGCTTGTTGTAATCCATCTGTTTGGCAATCTCTTGTACAATAATACCGCCAAAACGACACGCCTAACAAGGTAGGTTGAGGTTCAGTAATATTTTTAGCTATTCTGCCAGCGTAATGTGCCAACTCTTCATCTTTTTCAGGAGTAATCCAATCTAGTAGGCAAACCTTGTAATTACTAGGGAAAACAAGTCGTTCAAAAATTTTAGGGGCTTGCAGCCATACCAGGCATTAAATATATGGTATTTGTTTTTCCATTTATAATGTTTTTGCTTCTTTTATTTTTATTTTGTATTTTTTGCAGCGGAAATTCAACCATTTTACAAAGGCAAAAATACGATAATTTTGTCAATTATAAAAACACTAACTGTAAAAACAATCTCTATGGAAGTAACTGACAATGAATTTTTCACGCCAATATCAGGGTAAAAAAATAGAAGGCGAACTTGCATATATAGAATATTCGTTGCAAGATAGAAAGATATTTTTACTAAAACTCAACTTCCCGAAACTATAACAGAAGCAGTTATAGATGAGTTTTTAAAACTACATTGGCTTTTGGTAGCACAAAAAAATATAAGATAGTACCTGTGTGCCCAGTGGCAATATCTTTTTAGGCGTAATAAAGAGTATAAAGAAGTATTGTCAGCAGGTATTAGAGTTTGAATTTAAACGAAAAATATTAAATATGAAAAGCAGTATTTTTTAGATCGCAATACACTCTCAGAGCGTATAGATCTTGATATTCCAAAAGGAGTAGGGCAGTGGGTGGCATTCCAAAAACAGCCCTGATGAAATTGTACAGCGATTAAAAACCCGCTGATATTGCAATCGTAAATAAAGTAAAGCTCACCGAAGAGATACTTTAGACAGCTACCCAACCTTAAACTCATACAACTTACAGCTACAGGTATGGATAATATAGACCGCGAGGCGGCTAAAGCCTTAGGTATTGAAGTGAAAAATGTAGCTGGTTATTCTACCGAAAGTGTTACCGAACATTTCTTTATGTTGCTGCTATCGGTAATGCGTGCTTTAAAAGATTATCATTTGGCAGTAGAAGATGGTACTTGGCAAAAAGATGGGCGTTTTTGTCTTACAGAACCTCCTGTGTTTGAACTGCAAGGCAAAAACGCTTGGTATTATAGGGGTAGGCAATATAGGCAAATCGATTACACAAATAGCGAAAGCTTTTGGTATGCACGTGCTTTGGGCTGAACGACAAGGAAGAGCTCCTCGCAATGAAACTTATACAGATTTTTGAAAAAGTACTAAAAACAAAGTGATGTGATTGTACTTACTTGCCCATTAACTCCCGAGACAAAAACACCTTGTAGATGAAGAGTTTGTATCACGCTTACGCAAAAACCTTTGTTGATAAATATGGCACGTGGGGCAGTAGTGGATGCTCAAGCTGTATGAAGCCTTAGAAAGCAACCGCATAATGGGATTTGCTGCTGATGTATTTGAAAATGAACCCCTGCTGCTGATGACCCTCTACTAAAAATAGCTAATCACCCTCGTGTGATTTATACACCTCATATAGCGTGGGCAAGCGAATATGCTCAGGATAAACTTTGGAAAAATCTTGAAAAAGCAAGTAGAAGAATTTATAGCAAAAATATAAAAGAACACCCAACCTTATAATGAAAGTACACAACTTTAGTGCGGGACCTGCAATATTGCCTGCATCAGTTTTAGAAAAAGCTTCGGAAGCCTTGTTGAACTTTGATAATACAGGGCTTTCAGTAGCCGAAGTATCGCATCGCAGTGCTCAGTTTGTAAAAGTTATAGAACGGGCACGTGCTTTGGCGTTAGAATTAGCAGGATTAGACAACAGTTATGAAGCACTCTACTTACAAGGAGGGGCAAGTATGCAGTTCCTGATGGTGCCTTATAATTTGTTGGAAAATAAAGCTGCTTATATAGACACAGGTACTTGGGCTAATAAAGCTCAAAAAGAAGCTGCTCTTTTTGGTGAAGTACAGGTAATCGCTTCCTCTAAAGAACAAGGATATAAGTCTATTCCTAAAAAAATGTAGTAGTGCCTACAGATATAGATTATTTGCATATTACTACCAATAATACCATTTACGGTAGTGAATTTCATAGTATTCTAAATCAGGAGCACCTATAGTAGCCGATATGAGTTCGGATATTTTTTTCGCGTAGCTTAGATTATTCGCAATTTGGATTGGTATACGCAGGTTCTCAAAAAAATTTAGGAGCTTCGGGTTCTACGTTGGTGCTTGTAAAGAAAGATTTATTGGGCAAAAGTAAGCAGGAAACTACCTTCTATGATGGATTATCAGTTGCATATTAAAAACGAAAGTATGTTCAATACTCCTTCTACGTTTTCGGTATATGTAAATATGTTGGTATTGGAGTGGATAGAAGCTGAAGGAGGTTTGGCAGCAATGGAGAAACGCAATAAAGAAAAAGCCAACTTGCTATATAGTGAAATAGACCGCAATGCGCTGGTAGTAGGCTATACTGCTAAAGAAGACCGCTCGCTAATGAATGTAGTGTTCAACCTTACTGATGAAAGTACGAAAGACCGCTTTTGATGCTTTGTGCAAAAGAGGCTAACATCAGTGGTATGAAAGGACACCGCAGTGTAGGGGGATATCGTGCTTCTATATATAACGCTATGCCTTTGGAAAGCGTGCAAGTGCTGGTAGAGGTACTAAAAGAATTTGAAAGAACGGCTTAAAAATACGAATGAGAATTAATAGGATAACAGTAAAAGTAATAGTAAGTTACGTTTTGCTTATCTGTGTATCGGTAGTGGCAGGGTATATCATTATCAAGGAAATAAAAAAATTATCACAACAAGAGGAGATAAACCAAGAAGACCGAGTGAAGATTATCCAGATAGGGAAGATACTTTCGTTGGTAAATGAAACCGAAAATGCAGGTAGGGTAACTATAAGAACCGATGATGATGATATGTTGCAGTTGTTTTTGCAGAAAAATATAGAACTGCAAAACGAATTGCTTAAGTTTAGGCGTGATATATCGTCGGAAAAAGCAGTTGCTTACGTTGGATACTATTAGTAATTTGCTGAATCTTAGAAAAGAGAATATAGAGAAGCTCAAGGCTTTTTCAGGAAAGTGATAGTAGCTTGGTGAGCATACACGCTGCTATAAGAAAAACTTTCAAGCCTTGAGCCTTATTTTTGATTACGACCTTTATAACAAAACCTACTATACACGGCATAAGAAAAAAATATTATACCACCACAATCGGCAGATATTATATCAATAGTAAAACGCTATAAAAATGTAAAGATACCCCCGTTATTGGAACAGCGTGCTAATGATATAAGGGCGAAGAAAAATGCAAAGTTTGATAAGGTACTCAATGAAATTTTGGAAATGTTGAATAAAAATCAATAAAAACCGAAGGAAATAGAGTACAAATAGACGAGCAGTTGCATAAAATGTGGGATAATGATGTGCAATTGTCTCAAAAACTTAGATGATTTGCTTCATAATTTTTGAAGAGGAAGTCATAGCCAATTCTCAACGCCTGAACCAAGAACGGCAGGTGATATTTGAAAATAGCAAAAACTTACTCATATTGGCTTTTTTATAGCAATGGGTATTATAGCCATATCGCTAATTGTGATTATCAATGACTTTATTACTTCCCAACGCTATAGGCGCAGATTGGAAATGGCAAAACCGAAAGACGAATAACTTGCTTAAAAAAATAGAGAGCAATTAATATCGATGGTGAGCCACGACTTACGTACCCTCTTGAGTTCTATTGTAGGGTTATTCGGAATTGTTAAGCAAGGAAAATATTACCGAAAAAAAGGGGCGTAATTATTTGTCGCACATTAAGTATTCGTCAGAATATATATCTAAATTGGTAGATGAGTTGCTAGACTATACACGCATAGAAACAGGAAATATAGTGCTTGAAAAAAATACCATTTAATACTGCTGAGGTAATAGATGAGGTGGCAAGCAATGTACAATCGGCTTATAAAAAAATAAAAAGTAGCCTTAGAGTTATCGTTTTCTGACACCATAAATAATTTAAACTTTTCTAGCGATGCGTATAGGATAAAAACAAATTCTTTTACAATTTGATTTCAAATGCTTTTTAAATTTACTGAAAAAGGGAAGCGTGCGCGTAGTTGCTGATGCTCATCAGGTGGATGGTGATAGCTATGAAATATCAATAAATGTGATTGATACGGGTATAGGAGTGAAAAAAAGAACAACAAGAGCATATATTTAATGAATTTACGCAAGCAAATGACGAAATTTCTAAACGATATGGGGGCTTTTGGTTTTAGGCTTGCACATATCACAAAAAAATTAGCGCAATTGTTGCAAGGAAAAATTTATTTAGAAAGCGATGAAGGCAAAGGAAGTACTTTTTACCTTGCGCTTTTTTTAGCCGAAAAAGGTTGCTGAACGCACCAGTGAGCGTATGGTGATAGTTTCGCAAAAAGAGGTGGAAGATATTCGCATTGTGGTGATAGATGATGATGATAGTATTTTTATCGCTCATACAAGAGCTGCTGAAACAGAAAAAAATATAACCCCTATTGCCTTTACTAATGCTAAAGATGCTTTTTGACCAGTTGGAGCATTTACAATTCGATTTGGTAATTACTGATATTCAATTACCTGAAATGAATGGGTTTCACTTTGTAACCTTGTTTAACGAGCGATATAAAGACAATCCATTGCCTGTATTGGCTATTACGGGCAGGCGTGATGTACCTGAAAGCTTTTTATACCAAAAGTGGTTTTTTACGGTATATTGCCCAAGCCGTTCTTGCCAGAACAGTTTTATCAAAAACTAAAGGTATTTTTTTCCCTAAACTGAATACCGAAGTGGAACACAAAACCTGTAATGATAAGTAATTCTGTAGGAGAAGGAGGTTATACGCCAGAGGTATTAGAAAAACTTTATGGGTGATGATATAGAAGGCATTAGAGGTATTTATGAACATTTTCTGAAAGAGACTGAAGAGAACCTACTAAAGCTAAAAAGATTTTTGCTCAAGAGGAAGACTATAAAGGAATAAAAAGCAATAGCACATAAAAATGACAAGTATGTTTGCCCAAATAAACGCACAGCGTGAATCGGCAATACTCATAGTGCTAAATAGGATAGACAAAGAAGTACCCGATGATTTGAAAGAAAATATAACAGTGCTTAGTGAGCTTTTTCTTGAATGACTGTAAACCTGCAATAGAACGGTATTTGCAATCATATGAAGGGGCTAATTTATAAAAATGACGGACTAAAGCTTCAGGAGAGATTATGATACAAGAATCGGAACTGATATTGAATACTGATGGTAGTATTTACCACATTAATTTGAAGCCATCGGAAGTGGCAGATACGATTATATTGGTGGGTGACCCTAATAGAGTGCTACAGGTGAGTGCTCATTTTGAGCATATAGAACACAAAACCCAGAAACGCGAATTTTGTGCTCATACGGGTAGTTATAAAGGCAAGCGATTGACTGTAATTTCTACAGGCATTGGGCCTGATAATATAGATATCGTAATTAATGAATTGGATGCCCTTTTCAATATAGATTTGCGTACGCGAGAGCCTAAAAAGAGCTTATCTCTTTGAATTTGGTGCGTTTTTGGTACCTCAGGTCTCGTTGCAGGCAGATATACCGGTGGATAGTTTTTGTACTGTCATCATACGGATTGGGGATGGACAATATGTTTCATTCTTATAAAGACAGTGTAAAGGTGCGCGAAATAGCGATGGAAGATGCTTTTATAGCGCATACGCATTGGCATCTTGATAAGGGACGACCTTATATTGTAGCTTGTGGTAAGGAGCTGAAAAACGTTTGCTAACAGCGCAAGTGTTTGAAGGGATTACGGGTACAGCACCAGGGTTTTATGCTCCACAAGGGCGCGAGCTGCGCTTGGAAGTGCAAGATAGAACGCTGAATGATAAACTGCATAGCTATAATTACAACGGTTGCCGAATGACTAACTTAGAAATGGAGACTTCTGCTATATACGGATTATCAAAGCTTTTAGGACATCAGGCGGTGTCGCTAAATGCTATTATCGCTAATAGAGCGATGGGTACATTTACCAAAAAAATCCTAAAAAGATAGTAGAGGAATTGATTGTTTATGGATTAGAACAATTAGTGAAATAGAAAAAAATACAGTAATAGAAATAGAAATTGATGAAAACAGAACAAGAACTACAAGAGTTTTACGAACGTTTGAAAAAAATGAGTTGTTGGAAACAACAGTTTTTCCTACAAAATATTTGTATAAGTTTATAATTCCTAATGAGGGATAGTAAACTAGTGCAGTTAGAAGAAGTATTTAAAGGTACAGATGCTAAGATTACAATAAAAGATTCGTCAAAAAGCAAAAATATAAAGGAGTATCGGTAGAAATAACGCTTCAAAAATCCTGATGAGGTGATTGCTTATTACAAAGCGGCAGGAAAAGTAGAAGGAATATTGTCATTATGATTACATTAGAATACAATACAGAGCGTTCGCCTTTTGCTAATTCCTGAATATGGAAGGCATATACAGAAAATGATAGAAAAAGGCAGTGCTTTTGGAAGATCGCGCTGAGCGTAATCGTACAGCACGCAGCATTGTAGCCGTAATGGGGAATTTGTTTCCGCACTTGCGTGATGTACCCGACTTTCAGCATAAGCTTTGGGATCAGCTCTTTATAATGTCTGATTTTAAGTTGGATGTAGATAGTCCTTACGAAAAACCTACCAAAGAAAATGCTTTACAAGCGCCCAGAGCGTTTAGAGTATCCGCAACACTACTTTAAATATCGTTTTTATGGCAATATTATTAGGCGAATGATTGCTACTTGTGTAAAATGGGAAAAAAAGGAGATTTACGGGAGGCATTGGAATACTCTATAGCCAATCATATGAAAAAGTTTTCTTACGTGGAACAAAAGAAGCGGTAGATGATAGTGTGGTGTTTGAACATTTGTACGAATTGAGCAACGGACAAATAGACTTGCGCAAACGAAGAGAAGATTTATCGGATAGCCAAGCTTTGATACTGTACCAAAGCAAACCTTACCAAGCGTAATGTACAGCAACAAGGGCAAGCGCATTACCCTCAAAACCAACAAAACAAAAGGATTTACCAAATTTTATAAAAGGAAAAAAACAATGGGCGTTTTTAAGATAGAAGGAGGACATACCTTACAAGGCGAGATTACACCACAAGGAGCTAAAAATGAAGCGCTACAGTGCTTTTGTGCCGTATTACTTACCGACCAAAAGGTTACTATTCATAACCTACCCGACATACAAGATGTGAGCAAGCTCATTTCGCTATTAGGCAATTTGGGGTGAAAATACAGCGTATAGGGCGTGGCTCTTATTCATTTCAGGCTGATGAAATCAATCTTGATTATCTAAAAATCGGAGGCTTTTTTTATCGTGAAGGGCAAGCGTTACGAGGGTCTATATTGGTAGTGGGGCGCTTCTTACTCGTTTTTGGGGTGGGCTATATTCCTAAACCAGGGGGTGATAAAATTGGTCGCCGCCGCTTAGATACGCACTTTGAAGGCTTTATAAAAATTAGGGGCTGAATTTTTGCTATGACGAAACCAATTATACTTATAGCGTAGTCGCTAAAAAAACTCAAAGGCACTTATATGCTGTTGGAAGAGGCTTCGGTAACAGGTACTTCAAACATTATAATGGCTGCGGTATTGGCTGAGGGTACTACTACTATTTACAATGCTGCTTGTGAGCCTTACATACAACAGCTATGCTCTATGCTTAATAGTATGGGGGCACAAATAGAAGGTATGGGCTCTAACTACTTACAATAAAAGGAGTAGAGAAGTTAGGCGGCTGTGTGCATACAATTTTGCCCGATATGATAGAAATAGGTAGCTGGATAGGCTTGGCAGCAATGACCCGTAGTGAAATCACTATAAAGAATGTAGGCTGGGAGTACTTGGGACTGATACCTTCTGTATTCCGCAAGCTGGGTATTACTCTTGAAAGGCAAAATGATGATATTTACATACCTGCACACACCAATGGCTGTGAAATACAAAGTTATATAGATGGTTCTATACTGACAGTAGCCGATGCGCCTTGGCCTGGTTTTACGCCCGACTTGCTGAGTATTGTATTGGTGGTAGCTACACAAGCGCGCGGCGAGGTGCTTATTCACCAAAAATGTTTGAAAGCCGTTTGTTCTTTATAGATAAGCTTATAGATATGGGGGCTAAGATTATATTATGCGACCCACACCGCGCTACGGTTATAGGCAATGACTTTAAATCGCCGTTGCGGGCTACCCTGATGACCTCGCCCGATATACGTGCAGGAATTGCACTACTGATAGCAGCTCTTTCGGCTAAAGGCACTTCTACCATTTATAATATAGAACAGATAGATAGGGGATATGAATGTATAGATGAACAACACAAGCTCTTGGAGCAAAAATAGTAAGGGTTTCGTGATGAAAAACTAAAAATTTATGAAATACAATTTTGATGAACTAATAGATAGAACAGGTACCGATGCACTAAAATTGGAGGCGTTACAACCTCGCTGGGGGTGTACCGATTTGCTGCCTATGTGGGTAGCCGATATGGATTTTAAAACACCTCCTTTTGTGGTAGCTACTATCAAAAACGCCTTGAATGTAGATTTTTTGGCTATACCTCAAAAACCTGATGCTTGGTATGAAAGTATTATCAGTTGGCAAAAACGCAGGCATCAATGGGAAATAAGCAAAGAGATGCTATCATTTGTGCCAGGGTAGTGCCTGCATTGGCTATGGCGGTACAAGCCTTTACTGAGGTGGGCGATAAGGTAATGATTCAGCAGCCCGTGTATAACCCGTTTATGCTGGTAGTGAAAAACAATCATCGCGAGCTGGTAAACTGCCCATTATATTTAGAAAATGGACAATATCATATAGATTTTGAGCTTTTTGAAGAGAAAATAAAAGGCTGCAAGCTATTTTTGTTTTTGCCACCCTCATAACCCAGGTGGGCGTGTATGGACACGAGAAGAGCTGCAAAAGGTGGCTGCCATTTGTGAGCGAAACAAGGTGATAGTGGTAGCAGATGAAATTCACGCCGATCTTACCTTTGCACCTTATACCCACATACCTTATGCAACTATAAGTGAGGAAGCTAAAATGCACTCGGTAGTATTTGCTTCGGCAAGTAAGGCGTTCAATATGGCAGGGTTTTGCAAGTTCTTATGCCGTAATAAGCAATCCTACGCTCCGCAGACGCTTCAATAGTTATGTGGAAGGAAATGAATTGGCAGCGAGCAATGTGTTTGCCTTTAACACTACGGTAGCTGCTTATAACGAGGGAGAAACGTGGCTATTAGAAATGCTTGATTATGTGCAAGAGAACATTCAGTTTCTCACCAACTATATAGCAGAGCATTTGCCTATGCTGAAGGTAATTGTGCCTCAGGCTTCGTATTTAGTGTTTATAGATTTTAGTGCTTTGCAGCTTACACAAAAAGAACTGGTAGCCCTTTGCACTCATAAAGCACATTTGGCACTGAACGATGGTAGTATTTACGGCGAAGAGGGGAAAGGCTTTATGCGCATAAATATGGCTTGCGCACGCTCTGTGGTAGCACAAGCCTTAAAACAACTGAAAGAAGCCATTAAAAGTGAATCATTAGTATAAAAAGAAGACATTTTAAGAAGATATTTTAAATTTGATGAAGAATATACGTAATTTTGTATTATAGCCCATATAGATCACGGCAAGAGTACCTTAGCCGATAGGTTACTCGATTTTACTCAAACCGTTTCTGAACGAGAAAAACAAGATCAGTTACTTGATAATATGGACTTGGAGCGCGAACGTGGTATTACCATAAAAAGCCACGCTATCCAGATGGAATATGTTTATAAAGGAGAAACTTATATATTGAACCTTATAGATACTCCTGGTCACGTAGATTTTTCATATGAAGTATCACGTTCTATAGCCGCTTGCGAAGGGGCACTGCTTATAGTGGATGCCGCTCAAAGCATTCAGGCACAAACTATCTCGAACTTATACCTTGCATTAGAAAATGATTTAGAAATTATACCTATTCTGAACAAAATAGACCTTCCGAGTGCTAACCCCGAAGAGGTAAAAGACGATATAGTAGATTTATTGGGGTGCTCACCCGATGATATTATTCCTGCAAGTGGGAAAAACAGGTTTGGGAGTAGAAGCTATATTGGAGGCTATCATTGAGCGTATCCCTGCTCCTAAAGGCGACCCCGATGCACCGCTGCAAGCACTTATTTTTTTGATTCGGTATACAATTCTTTCCGTGGTGTAGAAACTTATTTCAGGGTGATGAATGGAAAGATAAGCAAGGGGCAGAAAAATTAAATTTATGTCTAACGGCAAAACCTATGATGCCGATGAGGTAGGGACACTAAAACTGAACCAAGTGCCTAAGCCCGTAATTGGTACAGGCGATGTAGGCTATCTTATTACAGGCATAAAAAGATGCACGAGAGGTGAAAGTGGGCGATACTATTACTTCGGCTATTGATGGTTGTACCGAAGCTATTGATGGTTTTGAGAACGTAAAACCTATGGTATTTGCAGGAATTTACCCTGTAGATACAGAAGATTACGAAGAATTGCGCGCTTCTATGGAAAAAAACTACAGCTAAAATGATGCTTCATTGGTATTTACGCCAGAGAGTTCGGCGGCGTTGGGTTTTTGACTTTCGCTGCGGTTTCTTGGGAATGTTGCACTTAGAGATTGTACAAGAGCGATTGGAACGCGAATTTGGTATGACGGTAATTACTACAGTGCCCAACGTAAGCTACCACGCTTATACTAAGAAAGACCCTGAAAGACCTATTATAGTAAATAACCCGTCTGATTTGCCCGACCCTTCCAAATTGGATAGAGTAGAGGAGCCTTATATAAAAGCCTCTATTATCACAAAAATCTGATTTTGTAGGGCAAGTAATGTCGTTATGTATAGAAAAGCGCGGGCAGATTACCAATCAGCATTACCTTACTCCTGAGCGGGTAGAGCTAAACTTTGATATGCCGTTGGCTGAGATTGTTTTTGATTTTTTACGACCGATTGAAAACGGTGAGCAAGGGCTATGCTTCGTTTGACTATTCGCCTATAGGGGATGCGCGCTCAACCTTGTGAAGGTGGATATACTTATCAATAGCAACTCGGTAGATGCACTTTCGGCACTTATTCACGCTGATAATGCTTATAACATAGGGAAGAAGATGTGCGAAAAAGCTTCGTGAGCTTATACCACGCCAGCAGTTTGATATTCCTATACAAGCAGCCATAGGGGCGAAGATTATATCGCGAGAAACGATAAAGGCACTTCGCAAAGATGTTACTGCTAAGTGTTACGGTGGGGATATTTCGCGAAAAACGTAAATTGCTTGAAAAACAAAAAGCGGGTAAAAGCGTATGCGCCAAGTGGGCAATGTAGAGATTCCACAGAGTGCCTTTATGGCGGTGCTGAAGCTAAATGATTAAATTGTGAATAACTAAAAACAAATTATAACAATGGGGAAAAGGATTTTTAAAGTACCAAAAGGCGGTAAACGAGCCTGTAAAGGCTATGCACCAGGTTCGCCAGAACGCAAAAGCGGTATTGGAAGTTTACAAAGAACTTTGGAATACCAAAGTAGATGTGCCACTTTACATTGGTAAAGAGGAAATTAGAACAGGGAATACGACAGAAATGTACCCTCCTCACGATCACAAGCACTTGCTTGGTACCCTACCACAATGCCGACAAAGGACTTGTGGAAAAAGCTGATGAAGAAAGCACTAAAAGCTCGTGAAAAATGGGCTAACTTGCCTTGGGAAGAACGCGCTGCTGTATTCTTGAAAGCGGCAGACCTTATTGCAGGTCCTTACCGTGCCAAAATGAATGCTGCTACAATGATTGCACAATCAAAAACAGTGCATCAGGCTGAAATAGACTCTGCTTGTGAGTTGATAGACTTCTTGCGTTTCAACGTAGAGTTTATGGCTAATATATACAACGACCAGCCTAATTCATCAGAAGGTGTATGGAATAGAGTAGAATATCGTCCTTTAGAAGGCTTCGTATATGCAGTTACTCCGTTTAACTTTACAGCTATTTCTGGTAACTTGCCTACTAGTGCTGCACTTATGGGTAACGTAGTGGTATGGAAACCAAGTGCTTCACAAGTTTTCTCTGCAAATGTGATTGTAGAGGTATTGAGAAAAGCAGGCTTACCTGCAGGGGTTATCAATGTGGTAAACGGCGATGCACGAATGGTAACCGAAGTGCTTTTTGGCAAGTCCGCATTTTGCAGGTATTCACTTTACAGGTTCTACAGGTGTGTTCCAAAGCATCTGAAACAAATAGGTGATAATATTCACAAATACCGCACCTATCCTAAGATAGTGGGTGAAACAATTGGTAAAGACTTTATCATTGCGCACCCATCGGCAGACGCACAAGAGGTAGCAACAGCTATCACACGAGGCGCGTTTGAGTTTCAAGGTCAAAAATGTAGTGCGGCTTCGCGTGTGTATTTGCCAAAATCAAAAGCTGACGCTATCTTGGCATTGGTGAAAAAGACGTAGAGTCGTTCAAAATGGGAAGCCCTGAAGATATGAGTAACTTTATTACAGCAGTTATCAACAAGGTGGCTTTTTGATAAATTGGCAAGCTATATAGACCAAGCTAAAAAGATAAAGAAGCAAGTATACTTGTAGGTGGTGGCTATGATAGTTCAAAAGGTTGGTTTATAGAGCCTACTGTAATTGTAACTACTAACCCTAAATATACTACTATGGAGACTGAGCTTTTTGGTCCGGTAGTGACTGTATATGTATGAAGATGCTCAATGGTCTGAAACATTGAGTTGGTGAGACAGAAACATCTGAATATGCGCTTACAGGAGCTGTGTTTGCTGATTGTCGTTACGCAATAGATGAGGCTGTAAAAAGCATTGGCTAACGCCGCAGGTAACTTCTACGTAAACGATAAGCCAACAGGAGCCGTTGTGGGACAACAACCTTTTTGGTGGAGCAAGAGCTTCAGGAACTAACGATAAGGCAGGTTCAGCACAAAACTTATTGCGCTGGGTATCACCACGACTTATCAAAAAGAAACTTTTGTTTCTCCTACCGATTATCGTTATCCTTTCTTGGGATAAAGGAAAAAGTAAGGATTATAAAAATAATAAGGAGCTTTGGCAAGGTGAAAAACTTTGCCAAAGCCCTTAAAATAAAAATTAGCCATAATTATCAACTATTAATTATTTAAAAGAAGTGGATTGGTTTATTAATTTGATGAATAACCACGAGCGTAGCATACACAGTTATAGTGTATAGCATCGTGATAGCTATAGGAGTAGCCTTAGGAAAGTGAAATTTTTGGTATCTCATTCGGGATAGCGTGGGTGCTATTCGTTGGGATAGCAATGAGCAGAGTAAGTTTTTACTGTAAACGGACACATACAACACTTTGTAAAAGAAATTCGGACTTATCTTGTTGTTTATACCATAGGGTTACAAGTAGGTCCAGGCTTTTTGCAGCTTTTCAAAAAGGAAGGTGTAAAATTCAATTTATTAGCTATATTATCGGTGCTTACTTGCGTGGTAACGGTTATAGCAATACATTTTCTGACAGGTACTGATATGGCTACACTTGTAGGCATAATGTCGAGGGGCTGTTACTAATACACCAGGATTGGGGGCAGCCCAAGCTACCCTGAAGATGTATTGGGGGACAGGACAAGTGCCTTCTCTTACCACAATGTATGCAGTAGCCTATCCTTTTGGGGTTTTGGTATCATATTGGTGATGCTGATGTTTAAAGGATTTTTGAAGGTGAACGTAGAGGCAGAAAAACGTTTGAATACTTGGCGGCACGCAAAAGACCAAGTAGTGATTAATCGTTTTGCTATAAGAGTAACCAATCCGCAGCTATTTGGCAAAAAGCTTCAGGTTATAAAAAGAAACACTTGATTTTTGACTTTACCATTTTCGCGTATGTGTCGTAATGGTGAAATATTAATGCAGATTCTCAAACACACATAAAAAGAGGAGATATAGTGCTAATTGTGGCTAACCAACGAGAAAATGAAAAAAATTCCTAAACCTAATAGGTGAAAAATGTTCTCATTTCGGACTATTTTCCCGATGAAAAGGATATGCGCTACACTTCTCGTCGCATCAATGTAACCCAACGAGCTATCTTTACCAAAACGTTGGCAGAACTGGATGTTCGCAAGCATTTTGGGGGTAACCATCACACGGGTATATAGAGCGGGATTAGAATTTGTGCCTTCAGCTCATACCAAATTGCAATTTGGCGACACAATAACCGTAATAGGCGATGAAACTCATATACAACTTGGAGCAAAGGTTTGGAAACTCTAAAAAAACGCCTCCAAACCCCTCATATAGCTGAACTATTTATGGGTATTACCCTTGAGGGTGTTGTTAGGTAGCATACCATTTTAGTATCCCAGGTATCCCAGGTGCAGTGAAATTAGGGTTTGGCGGGGGTCCTCTGATAGTTGCCATACTGATAAGCCGCTATGGAGGAGCATTATCGGTAACACACTACGTATCACAAAGTGCCAACCTGATGATACGCGAAATAGGTATTGTTCTTTTTCTTGGCAAGTGTAGGGTTGGACGCTAATGCCCACTTTATAGATACAATTATACACGGGCAAGGATTATACTGGATGGGATTAGGAGCGATTATTACGTTTTGTACCTTTATTGGTAACAGCAATGGTAGCGCGCTTTAAAAAGCAAAGCTGGATTATATGGAAACTTGTGGTTTTGCTGTCAGGGGGCTTCAACAGACCCACCAGCCTTAGCTTTTGCTAACGAAATGACAAATTCAGACATTCCAGCGCTTACGTATGCAAGTGTGTATCCGCTCACTACGTTTATGCGAATAATGGTGGCGCAATTATTGATAGTATTTTTTATGTGATAGTTTCAAAAATTGTACTTTTGCGCACTCAAAAACAGTGAAAAATTATGTTTGGAAATTTGAATCCTTTAGATTTGATGGGGAAGCTACAGGAGCTTACCGATAAGGCAGATGCAACCCGTAAGAGTTTGGACGAAACACTTATTGAAGAAACTTCGGCTGATGGTAAAATAAAAATAACTGTAGCCGGTAATAATAAAATAAAATCATTATCCATTGATGATACGCTGTTAGAAGATAAAGAAGCTTTAGAAGATTACCTAATAGTTACTATCAATAAAAGCTATGGATAAAGTGAGTGATGCTAATAAAAAAATGCTTTCGGATTTATAAAATGATATGAAACTTCCGTTTAATCTTTAAAATATTATACTATGGGGAAAAATAATAGCTATTGCCAACCAAAAAGGGGGTAGGGAAAAAAACAACTACATCAGTAAACTTAGCCGCTGCTCTTGGCGTATTGGAGTATTACTTATAGATGCCGACCCGCAAGCTAATGCTACATCAGGGATTGGGTGTGAATGTAGATACTGTGCAGCACGGTACTTATGAGCTTTTGGAACACACACTTGAAGCCAAAGATATGATTATTCATACGGATTCTCCTAATCTTGATTTGATAGCAGCACATATCAACTTGGTGGCTATTGAAATTGAATTGGTAGATAAGGAACAACGCGAGTATATGCTTAAAAAGCGTTGGAAACTATCAAAGATGAGTATGATTATATCTTGATAGATTGTGCACCTTCTTTGGGGCTTATCACCGTGAATGCGCTTACGGCTGCCAACTCGGTAATTATACCTATACAATGTGAGTATTTTTGCCTTGGAAGGACTGGGCAGAGTTGCTTAATACCATCAGAAGTGTACAAAAGAGCTTTCAATGCGAATTTGGATATAGAAGGATTGTTGCTAACAATGTATGACCCTCGCTTGCGCCTATCAAATCAAGTGGTGGAAGAGGTTCAGAAAAAAACTTTAGCAATATGGTTTTCAAAACTATCATACAACGCAATGTTCGCTTGAGCGAAGCGCCGAGCTTTGGTGAAACAATTATCAACTATGATGCCACCAGCAAAAGGAGCTACAAATCACATCAATTTAGCTCAAGAAATAATAGATAAAAACAAAACTGCATAATGACAAAAGCCTGCTAAAAAAACAATCATTAGGACGCGGACTTTCTGCTATATTAGGCGGAAGCCCAGAGCTTACGATTAATTCTATCAATGATAAGAATGCTGATAAAATAGTAGGTAATATCATTGAGCTGGAACTCGGGTTGATAGAAACAAACCCTTTCCAACCGCGTACTTCGTTTAACGAAGAAGAACTTGCTGGGCTTGCGTCATCAATAGAAGAATTGGGGGTGGTACAGCCTATTACGGTGCGCAAACTTGATGGTGAAAAATAAATACCAACTCATATCGGGGAACGCCGCTTCAGGGCATCTAAGTTGGCGGGACTGCAAACTATACCTGCCTATATACGTATAGCCGATGATAATGGGTCGCTTACGATGGCTTTTGGTAGAAAAATATACAACGCTAAGACTTAGATCCTATAGAAATAGCGTTGTCGTATCAGCAACTCATAGAGCAGAGTGAACCCTTACCCCAAGACCAGATGAGCAAACGGGTAGGTAAAAACGTTCAACTATTACCAATTACTTGCGATTGCTAAAATTAGCACCTATAGTTCAAACAGGTATACGCGATGGTTTTATCAGTATGGGACACGGCAGAGCAATACTATCTGTAGAAGACACTGATAAACAAGCTGAAGTTTACGAACGTATCATAGCCGAAGGACTATCGGTGCGCGATACGGAAGAATTGGTGCGCAAAATCCAATACGGAGAAGAGGAAGGACAACCTGCTGAGGTGGCTAATATAGAACTTCCTAAAAGCACAACTGCCGCTAAGGTTGAATTGCCTGCGTATATTAAGGAAAATATAGGTAGTGTGGCTCATTTTCTTCGGAACAAAAGTATCGGTGAAGATGAGCAGAGACGGCAAAAGGAAGCTTGGTGATACCTTTTTCAATCGGAAGAGGATTTTTAAGCGTATTCAAAATTATTACAAAAAGAGAATGAATAAATATATTGTATTGATATTAGTGCTATTAAGTACTGTTATGGGGCGGTTGTATTCACAAGAAGAGGTGGTTACAACAGCTAAAGACTCAGTGCAGGTAGCTGTAAATCAAGACAATATAAGGCGTATCACTTGGAATACAGACCCATTGTCGCCAGCAAAGGCGGCATTTTATTCAACTGTATTGCCTGGATTGGGACAAATATACAACAAAAGTTATTGGAAAGTACCATTGGTATATGCGGGAATTGGGATACCGATTTTATTTTTTTACATTCAAAAATTCTAAGGAATACAACCGCTATATGACTGCCTACAAACGCAGGCAGCAAGGTTATACCGATGATGAGTTTTTATGGGGGAGCTAGTGCGGATCAACCTCGTGTAAACAACGATGGATTACGACAGGGGAATACAGTTTTACGGGAGAAATAAAGAACTCTCTATAATTGTAACAATGAAAGCTATACGCCCTCAATATTATAGAAGCCAATGTAGATGCGCACCTAAAACAATTCAATGTAGATGAGCAACTTACAATTGCACCTTTCATAGAAACTAACTATTTTTACTCAGCCACAATATGGACTCACACTCACATACAAATCTAAGAGATGAATAAACAGAATTTATTGGATACTTTGCGCCAAATAGTAGGTGCAAAGTACGTAATGACCGACCCAGCCAAAACCGAACGCTACCGCACAGGATATCGTTTTGGCACGGGGAATACAATAGCAGTGGTTCGCCCTGCTACTTTGTGGGAACAATGGCAAGTGCTGGAGGCTTGTGTAGCCGCCGATGTAATCGTGATTTCGCAGGCAGCCAATACAGGTATTACAGGAGGTTCAAATCCGTTTGGCAATGATTATGATAGAGATGTGGTAGTAATCAATACGATGCGTAATGATACTATACAGCTTATCAATAATGGTGAACAGGTGGTGTGCCTACCGGGTTCGACACTTAATCACTTAGAACAAGAACTAAAACCCTTAGGACGAGAACCACACTCGGTGATAGGCTCATCGTGTATAGGAGCTTCAGTTATTGGAGGGTGTGTAATAATTCGGGAGGCTCATTGGTGCAACGAGGGCTGCCTACTCTAGAAATGTCGCTTTTTGCACAACTAAATGCTGAAGGAAAGTTGGAGTTAGTGAACCATTTAGGTATAGATTTAGGTAACACTCCCAAAAGAAATACTTACAAACTTACAAGAAGAGCAAGTATGCTACTAAAGATGTACATAACACGGGCAAAAAGGGCACGACCACGATTATTGTAACCACGTACGTAAAATAGATGCTAATACACCCGCACGTTTCAATGCCGACCCAGCACGTTTGTATGAAGCATCGGGTAGTGCAGGGCGTTTAGGAGTTTTTGCAGTGCGTGTAGATACTTTCCCTTCTGAAAAAACAACAGCAGTATTCTATATTGGAACAAACGATACCTCTGTACTTACCCAATTAAGACGTGATATGCTGGGTTCGTTTGAACAGATACCTATCTCAGGCGAATATATTCACCGCACAGCTTTTGATATTGCTGCAAAATACGGTAAAGATACTTTTTGGTATAAAAAAATGTGGGTACAGAATATTTACCCCGCTTGTTTTGCTTTGAAAGCGTGGGCAGATAGGGTAGCTAAAAAGTTGCCATTTATGCCTCATCACTTTAGTGAGAAGTTTTTTTGCAAGCAACCTCTAAGCTAATGCCAAAACATTTACCACAAACGCTTATAGACTATCGCAACAACTATGAGCACCACCTTATTTTGAAAATGGGAGGCAAAGGCGTAGAGGAGGCTCGTGCCTGTAAAGAAAAAAATTTGCTGATGGTACTAAAGGAGCTTATATAGAATGTGATGCCAAATTGGCACAAGCAGCTATGTTGTTGCGCTTTGCAGTAGCATCGGCAGCTATTCGTTATCGTTCTGTACACGAAAAGAAGTAGAAGATATTGTAGCCTTGGATATTGCCCTTAGACGTAATGATGACGATTGGTTTGAAAAGATTGCCTAAAAGAGATAGATGACAAAATCTTGTATAAGTTGTACTATGGACACTTTATGTGTCACGTGTTCCACCAAGATTACGTTATCAAAAAGGTTATAACTGCGAGGAAATAGAGAAATGCTTAAACTTTTTAGACAAACGAGGGGCGCAATATCCTGCAGAGCACAATGTGGGACACTTATATCACGCTAATGACGATCTAAAACACTTCTATAACAAACTTGACCCTACCAATAGTTTTTAATCCGGGGATAGGGAAAACCTCGAAGAAGAAAGATTGGAAATAATAAAAATATTTTTTTCAAAAATAAAAGGCTGCATATTGTTTATACAATGTACAGTCTTTTATTTTAACATATTCCTGATACAAGAACAATTATATTTGAATATAAAATACTTTTTTTATGAGAAAAATGCTATGGTTAGGGTGTGTTAGGGTTGCTTCCTACTACTAACAGCACAGTGTACTAAAAGTGATTGAAGAGCGTATATACGCAATTACCTGCTAACGTAATCCTATCAGGAGATGGAGCGCCTGCTTTAAACTTAGGAAAAGTTGGTGATTATTACCTTGATGTTACAAATACAAACCTTTATGGAGCTAAAACAGCTGAAGGCTGGGGGACTCCTATTGGTTTGAAAGGACTCCCAGGGGAATGATGGTGCGCCTGGTGCGCCTGGTGCAGCTGGGAGTAATGGTACTACTCCTCACATAGGAGACAATGGCAATTGGTTTATTGGCAAAAAGATACAGGCATAAAAGCAGCAGGCACTAATGGTAGTGATGGTACTACTCCTCATATAGGAGGTAATGGCAATTGGTTTATCGGTACGCGAGATACAGGTATAAAAGCAGCGGGAACTAATGGTACAAACGGCGTTACTCCTCATATCGGAGGTAATGGCAATTGGTTTATCGGTACGCGAGATACAGGTATAAAAGCAGCGGGAACTAATGGTACAAACGGCGTTACTCCTCATATCGGAGGTAATGGCAATTGGTTTATAGGAAACAAAGATACAGGCATAAAAGCAGCAGGCACTAATGGTAGTGATGGTACTACTCCTCATATAGGAGACAATGGCAACTGGTTTATAGGAAACAAAGATACAGGCATAAAAAGCAGCAGGCACTAATGGTAGTGATGGTACTACTCCCTCATATAGGAGGTAATGGCAATTGGTTTATCGGTACGCGGATACAGGTAGATAAAAGCAGCGGGAACTAATGGTACAAACGGCGTTACTCCTCATATCGGAGGTAATGGCAATTGGTTTATTGGCAAAAAAAGATACAGGCATAAAAAGCAGCAGGCACTAATGGTAGTGATGGTACTACTCCTCATATAGAGACAATGGCAACTGGTTTTATAGGAAACAAAGATACAGGCATAAAAAGTAGCAGGCACTAATGGTAGTGATGGTACTACTCCTCATATAGGAAACAATGGCAACTGGTTTATAGGAAACAAAGATACAGGCATAAAAAGCAGCAGGCACTAATGGTAGTGATGGTACTACTCCTCATATAGGAGACAATGGCAACTGGTTTATAGGAAACAAAGATACAGGCATAAAAGCAGCAGGCACTAATGGTAGTGATGGTACTACTCCTCATATAGGAGACAATGGCAATTGGTTTATAGGAAAACAAAGATACAGGCATAAAAGCAGCAGGCACTCAATGGTAGTGATGGTACTACTCCTCCTATAGGAGACAATGGCAACTGGTTTATAGGAAACAAAGATACAGGCATAAAGCAGCAGGCACTAATGGTAGTGATGGTACTACTCCTCATATAGGAGACAATGGCAATTGGTTTATAGGAAAACAAAGATACAGGCATAAAAGCAGCAGGCATAATGGTGAGTGATGCTACTCCTCATATAGGAGACAATGGCAGCTGGTTTTATAGGAAACAAAGATACAGGCATAAAAGCAGCAGGCACTAATGGTAGTGATGGTACTACTCCTCATATAGGAGACAATGGCAACTGGTTTATAGGAAACAAAGATACAGGCATAAAAGCAGCAGGCACTAATGGTAGTGATGGTACTACTCCTCATATAGGAGACAATGGCAACTGGTTTATAGGAAACAAAGATACAAAAATAAAAGCAGCAGGGGCTAATGCAAAGATGGTTTACCAGGGAAAGATGGTTCAGTAATTTATGCTGAGGCAGGCAAACCTACTGCTGACAAAGGAGCAAGGCGACTCATTATATAGACACTGAAACTAAAATGTTCTATGGTCCTAAAGGTGCTACTAATTGGGATTTGAGTACAGGCTTCTCTCTTACCGCGCAACAGCTTTCTTCAGAAAATTACGAATTGAGCAGCGATGGGAAAACATTAGTAAAATGGAAGAATCCTAAAACTCGCTTTATTGATATGAATGCAGACCCTAAGCTCAGAGCTGTAGAGAAAAATAGGCGACAATGCCTTTGCTCCAATGGGTTCACCAGCTAAGGAACTTACTACGATACTCATAGGCGATAACGTGACTGAAATAGGCAGAGCGCTTTTAATTCTTGCTATCGTCTGAAAACAATTGATATACCCGAAGAACTTACTGAAAATAGGTGAAGAGGCTTTTTGCTAATTGCGTTCGCCTACAGCAAATAGACCTTCCCGAAACAATTACTCTGTTGAAAAACTTACTGTCAGGTTGTATAAGACTCAATAATATAGTGATACCTTCAGAGGTAACCGCTATTAAAGATAGAGCTTTTCTTTAGGTTGTACGAGCATGAGTAATGTGTTTATACTACAAGAAAACGCTTTTTGTAATAAGCACAACTGCTTTTGATAGTGCTAAAGCATTACAAAATATCTATGTACCCACTAATAATGCAAATGATAAAGATAAATATGTAAATGAATACAAAGCATCTAAACCCTACTTATGCAGCTAAAATCCGATAGAAGATGAATGATATAAAACTTCGTCCAGCACTTTACTGCCGAAAAAGGCTGTTATTTGGGATATATTGGCAGCTGCCATTGAAAGGCGAAAAAGCCGATGGTAGCCAACAATGGCAAGACGGATACCCCAATGAGGAAGTAGTAGCTAATGATTTAAAAGAAAATTACGGCTATGTGCTGGAGACTAACGGAAAGATTGCTGGCTATTGTGCACTTATCTTGAATAACGAGCCTGCCTATGCAGCGATTGATGGTAGGTGGCTTACCAATGGCAGCTATGTAGTAATTCACAGGATAGCAATTTCGCCTGACTATATAGTAAAGGGGTTGGTGCAAGTGATGTTACAACAGATAGAAACATTAGTGAAGTATGATAGGATTCCATCAATACGGGTGGATACCAATTATGACAACGTTCCGATGTTGCATATTTTGGAGAAAATGGGCTATCGGTATTGTGGAGAAGTTCGTATGCGTGGAGGGCTTCGAAGGCTTGACGAAAGGTTATTTTTATAAATAACTCTTCTAAGCGCCCGCTTTTGGGTTTGAGCTATTAGGTTGGTAGGCGTGTCCTCCATCAAGATGCTTCCGTTGCTTAGTATGGCTAATCGCTGGCAGAAATCTTGAGCTTCTTAGTAAGTGATGTGAGGTGTATAAAACCGACATACCCTTTGGAGTTTAACTCTTTCAAATAGTTGATTATAATTTGTTTTTGAGACGATATCAACCCCAACAGTAGGTTCATCTAAAAATAGGACTTCGGGTTGGTGCAGCATAGCAGCAATAAGGTTGATACAGTCTTTTTCATACCGCCAGAAAAATGCCCAATGTCGGCAACTTCCAATAAATTAACTCTTTGCAAGGCAGTTTCGGTTGCTTTGTAAAGAGTTTTTCCTTTTAACCCATAAAAGGCTACCAAAATAATGCAAGTTTTCGAGCGGTAAGGGTAGGGTAGAGGGCGTACTCTTGTGGTACAACCCCTATTTTATATTTAATAGATTTATCTTTTATAAGTATGTCCGGCAATTTTGAAGCTGCCTGCTGTGGGCTGTATACTCTCGAAGAGAATAGAAAGCAAGGTGGTTTTTCTGCTCCATTAGCGCCTAAAAATACTGTAAATTTCTCCTCTCACTCTTAGAGAAACATCATTAAGCGCAAAATAATCAGCTTCTTTATATTTTTGTAAAGGTGATCTACCTCTATAGCATTTACAAACTCCGCCATTTGATGATAATTAAAAACGCCGTAAGGTAAGAAGAATTTTTTGCTCATACCAAAATTTTTATAAATCTGCCCTGCACCTTCTTACATTATAACAATGACATTATTAGATTATTTACAAAAACTTTATCACAGAAGAGCGCAAACAACGCTTTTTGGAAATTATATCCCAGCGCACCAATCATTTTTACGCTAGCTATGGAAGATGTATTCCAAATGCACAACACGAGTGCCGTAGTGCGTACCTGCGAAGTTTTTGGTGTGCAACAGGCTCATAGCATAGAAGGACGTTACGGAAAGCGATTGGACGAAAAATAGCAATGGGTGCCCAAAAATGGGTGGATGTGTTTAGGTATGATGATACCCAGAAATGCATTGATATCCTTAGAGAAAAAGCATACCAAATTGTAGCTACTACGCCACATAAAAGATGCCTATTTGCTGAATGATTTTTGATATTAGCAAAAAGTGCATTTTTTCGGTACTGAAAAAGAAGGTTTATCAGAAAAAGTGCTTGCCCAAGCAGATACTTACCTGAAAAATACCAATGGTAGGCTTTACCGAAAGCCTGAACATATCGGTAGCAGTAGCCATTGTACCACAACAACTTCACAGATAAACTTAGGCGTAGTAATATCAAATGGCAACTTACAGACGAAGAACGCTACAGCGTTTTAGAACAATGGACGAAAAATATCTGTAAGAAACGTGAATGACGTAATAAAACGTTATAACGAACTAAATGCCAAAGCGAGAGAAGTAATTCAGAATTTATGAAAAACATCTTATTTTATTGTTTCTTGCTATGTGTTACACTGCTGAGCGCACAACACAAAGCTACCCTCATACACAAAGACGCCAATTTTTATAAGGTAGATGATTTGCTGTATCGCAGTGAGCAATTGGTGAATGAAGACAAAGAAGTGATAAAAACACCCATATAAAAAAACCATTATCAACCTGCGTTATTTTACCCGTACAGGCGATATATATTTACAAATAAAGAAGATATTCATCTTATTAACCATCCGTTGCTTACGTGGCGCATCAAAGCCCCCTGAAATAGCGCAAACACTTAAACTTATACGAGAACAACAAAAAGAAAGGAGCTGTATTGGTGCACTGCTATCACGGAGCTGACCGTACCGGTATAATGGTGGCAATGTATAGGATTATTTATCACAATTGGACTATAAAATGAAGCAAAAACAAGAAATGTTGCAAGGTCCTTATGGTTACCACAGCGTATGGAAAAACTTTAGAAGCTCTTTTTACAGAACAAAACTGTAAATGAGGTGCGCCAATACTTAGGTATTAAAATGATAAAGTAATGAAAAATAAAAGATATAACAACATTATTGGAAGCAATAGCCCCTTTACCTTATGCCGAAGGTTTTGACAATGTGGGTTTATTGGTAGGCAACCGCAGAAGCCGAAGTGCGCGGCGTGCTAATAACTATAGATACACTGGAGGCAGTAGTGGATGAGGCTATTGCTAAGAAAAGCAAATGTAATAGTGAGTTTTCACCCTATCATATTTAGTGGATTGAAGTCGCTTACGGGCAAAAACTACGTAGAACGCGTGGTGATGAAGGCAATTGCAAATGACATCGCTATTTATAGTATGCATACCGCTTTTGGACAACCAGCTGATGGGGGTAAATGCTACTATGGCTGATAAACTAAAAACTTATCTAACAGACAGGGTGCTTATACCACAAGCCCATACTATTTGCAAGCTCGTTACCCTATATACCCCATAGCGGGGCAACAATGTTGCGTGAAGCCTTGTTTTGCAGGCAGGGGCGGGCGCGATAGGCAATTATGACTGTTGCAGCTTTAACCTTGAAGGAGCAGGTACTTTTAAGGGAAAATGACCTTTCACACCCCACAATAGGTGTCCGCAACGAGTTGCACACCGAACCCGAAACCCAAATAGGAGTAGTTTTTCCACGCCATTTGCAGGAAAGATACTAAAGGCATTGCGTCAAATCACCCTTATGAGGAAATAGCTTATGAAGTGTATATGCTTGAAAAATGACCACCAACATATAGGCTTAGGATTGCTGGGCGAACTTGAAAAACCTATAGAAGAAAAAGCGTTTTTAGCCTATTTGCAAGAAGCATTTGCACTGCAATGTATTAGGGCATCTCGGCGTTGCGTGGAAAAATACATAAAAAGTGGCTGTGCTGGGCGGTAGTGGTGCTTTTTGCAATAGAAAATGCAAAACGAGCAGGAGCAGACGCCTTTAGTGACAGCAGACCTTAAATATCACGATTTTTTCAAAGCAGAAGACACTATATTACTTGCCGATATAGGGCATTATGAAAGTGAACAATACATAAAAAAATCTTTTATTTGATTATCTTTCATTACTACCTTTGCGGTCTCAATAACAACGGTTGATACCAATCCTATCAAATATTATTCGTAAAATGGTACAAAAATCAGACATTACTGTAGAAGAGAAATTAAGAGCGCTGTATGATTTACAGCTTATCGACTCTAAAATTGACGAATTGCAAAACACTCGTGGTGAACTACCTTTAGAAGTATCTGACCTTGAAGATGAAGTGGAAGGCTTGAGACACGTAAAATTCAAAGAAGAATTGGATGCTTTGCAAGCTGGTATTGCCGAGGCTAAAATAGAAGAAGCTAAAGGGCTTATAAAAATATACTACCCAGCAGAAAAAAATGTGCGTAATAATAGAGAATACACTTCTATTGCTAAAAGAAATAGAGTTTCAAGAATTAGAAGTACAACTTGCTGAAAAACGTATAAAAGAAGGTAAAAGCACAAGTAGATCTTAAAAAGAAGCTATTAAACAAGTTGATGAAAAAGAAAGCGGCTCGCGATGCACATTTAAAACATAAAAAGCTGAATTGAGCTCTGTTCTTGCAGAAACCGAAAAAGAAGAAGCTTTCTTGAAAGAAAAAGCCGAAGAATACGCAGCAAAAATAGAAGACCGCTTGCTGAAAGCTTATCAGCGCATACGAGCCACCGTAATCAATCGCTTGGCAGTAGTGCCTATCCAGCGTGGTGCTTCGGGAGGCTCATTCTTTACAATTCCTCCTCAAGTACAAGCTGAAATTGCATCTCGCCGAAAAATCATCACCGATGAACACAGTGGAAGAATATTGGTAGACGCTGCTCTTGCCGAAGAAGAAAAAGAAAAATGGAAGCATTGTTTAACAGCTTTACGCTTAAGAATTTAGAAAATATAACGAAACGCAGTAGATTAAAAAAAGTCGCTGCGTTTTTTTCTATAAAAAGTAACTTGCTACAAATTATTGACAAATTGAAAATATTTTTGTACTTTTTGCACCCTCAAAAATAAAACATAGATATTTATATGACCGCTATTAGAAATATAGCCATTATTGCCCACGTTGACCACGGGAAAAACTACCCTTGTAGATAAAAATATTGCACCATTGCGCACTCTTTAGAGAAAATCAAGACTCTGGTGAATTGATATTAGATAATAACGACTTAGAGCGTGAGCGAGGTATCACTATACTCTCAAAAAAACGTATCGGTTATCTATAAAGATATCAAAATTAACATTATTGATACCCCTGGTCACGCCGACTTTGGTGGTGAGGTAGAGCGCGTACTAAATATGGCTGACGGCGTATTGTTGCTCGTAGATGCTTTTGAGGGTCCTATGCCACAAACACGCTTTTGTGCTGCAAAAAGGCTATTGAAATGAAACTGAAACCTATAGTGGTTATCAATAAAGTAGATAAAGAAAACTGTACGCCTGATGAGGTGCACGAAGCAGTATTCGACCTGATGTTTGAACTCGGTGCGGAAGATTGGCAGTTGGACTTTCCAACAGTGTACGGTTCAGCCAAACAAAATTGGATGTCTGAAGATTGGCATAAAAAAACAGATAGCATTGCTCCCTTTGCTAGATATGGTTATTACTCATATCCCTGCTCCTAAAATAGAGGAAGGCAGCTTGCAAATGCTCATTACTTCGTTGGATTACTCTACTTTTACAGGGCGTATTGCTATAGGTAGACTACATCGCGGTACCTTAAAAGCGGGTATGAATATCTCGCTGATGAAACGCGATGGAAGTGTTGTAAAAATCAAAAATAAAAGAACTGCACTTGTTTGATGGGTTAGGTCGTAAAAAGTAGAAGAAGTGCAGGCTGGTGATATTTGTGCTATTGCAGGGCTTGAGGGGTTTTGAAATTGGCGATACTATTGCCGATTATGAAAAATCCTGAGGCATTGCCTACCATAGCAATTGATGAGCCTACGATGAGTATGCTTTTCACTATTAACGACTCTCCTTTCTTTGGTAAAGATGGTAAAATTTGTTACTTCGCGACACGTGAAAGAACGCTTGAGCGAGAGCTTGAAAAGAATTTGGCTTTGCGCGTAGAGCCTACCGATAGTGCCGATAAATTTATTGTGTATGGGCGTGGGGTATTGCACCTTTCGGTATTGATTGAAACAATGCGCCGTGAGGGGTATGAATTACAAATAGGTCAGCCACAGGTAATTATCAAAGAAATTGACGGAGTAAAATGTGAACCTATAGAAGAATTAACTATAGATTTACCTGAAAATGTAAGTGGTAAAGCAGTAGATTTTGGTAACACTTCGCAAAGGAGAAATGCTAAGTATGGAGCCCTAAAGGTGAACGAATGATTATCAAATTTATAATTCCATCACGAGGTATTATAGGTTTGCGTAACCAATTGCTAACAGCTACTGCAGGTGAGGCAATTATTCACCATCGTTTCTTGGAGTTTCAGCCTTATAAAGGAGAAATTGCAGGGCGTATTAATGGTTCGCTAATTTCTATGGAGCAAGGTACTGCCATACCTTATTCGCTTGATAAGCTGCAAGATAGAGGAAAATTCTTTATTTTCCCAGGTGAAGAGATTTATACAGGGCAGGTAATAGGTGAAAACTCACGCAGTGGCGATATGGTGGTGAAATGTGACGAAAACCAAGAAACTTACTAACGTACGAGCTGCGGGGTCTGACGAGAAAGTAAAATTGGCACCGCCTATTAAGTTTTCGCTTGAGGAAGCATTGAATATATTCAAAAAGATGAATACGTAGAGGTTACCCCTAAGAATATGCGTATTAGGAAAAATTTATTTAGACGAAAACGAGCGCAAACGCCGCGAACGCGAATTTAGTTAGTAGGCTGTTTTTAGAGTCCTAAAAGGTACGATTTTTCCCAAAGTTTAGGACTTCACCGAAAATATTCGTTATAAAATTTGCGTATATATAAAAAGGTTGTACTTTTGCACCCAGAAAATGTACATAATAATCATTAAAAATAATATTGGAATGTATTTAACAAAAGAAGTAAAAGCGGAAATTTTCAAGAAGTACGCGGGTTCAGAAAAGCAATACAGGTTCAGCAGAAGGACAGATTGCACTTTTTACCTTTAGAATCAATCACCTCACAGAGCACTTGAAAGTGAATCGTAAGGATTTTAACACGGAGCGTTCATTGGTAAAATTGGTAGGTAAACGCAGAAGTTTGCTTGACTATTTGAAAAACACGGATATTGAAAGATACCGTGCAATTATCAAAAGAGTTAAACATCAGAAAATAGACGAAAAAGAGAGGAGGCTTCAGCGCCTCCTTTCGTATAATATAAGAAGAAATAGTTTTTTCATTGGTTTCGCGACCCAGCACACAACAACATAACGCAAATAATTAAAAATTAGGATTAAAAATGATTCCAGAAGTAAAAAAGAGATCATCGATTTGGGTGATGGACGTACCATCACCATCGAGACAGGCAAATTGGCTAAACAAGCCGATGGTGCTGTTGTGGTGCAAATGGGTAATGCGATGCTATTGGCAACAGTAGTATCTGCACGCGAAATTAACCCCGAAAACCGATTTTTTACCTTTTAACGGTAGATTATCGTGAAAAAAATTTGCAGCGGCAGGGCGTTTTCCTGGTGGCTTCTTTCAAACGTGAGGCACGCCCCAGCGACCAAGAGATTTTAACGATGCGCTTAGTAGACCGCGTATTACGTCCGCTTTTTCCCTAAAGATTATCACGCTGAAACACAGGTGATGATACAACTCATCTCGCACGATGAGAATGTAATGCCCGATGCCTTAGCAGGTTTGGCAGCCTCTGCTTGTTTGGCGGTATCGGATATTCCGTTTGATGGACCTATTTCGGAAGTGCGTGTAGGGCGTGTGAATGGAAAAATTTGTGATAAACCCAAGTCGTGAGCAGTTAGAAGTTTCTGACATTGATATAATGGTGGGGGCTTCGAAGGATTTTTGTGGCGATGGTGGAAGGTGAGATGAACGAAGTGAGCGAAAAAGATATGGCAGAGGCTATAAAATTTGCTCACGAAGCTATCAAACCTCACATTGAGGCGCAATTGCGTTTGGCAGAAAAAGTAGGTAAAACGGTAAAACGCACTTATGAGCCAGAAGTGGAAAATGAAGAAGTAAAAGCTAAAGTATATGATTTGGCTTATACTAAATGTTATGCAATTGCAAAAAGAAAATACTACTAAACAAGAGCGTGGAGAAAAATTTGACGCTGTAAAAGAAGAGTGTTTGGCCCCTCTTTACAGAAGAAGAATTGGAAGAACTTGCACCTATTGTAGGTCGTTACTTTGGCGATGCTCAAAAAGAAGCTGTACGCAATCTTATATTGGAAGAAAAATATTCGTTTGGATGGTCGTAATACTACCCAAATACGCCCCTATTTGGTGTGAAGTAGGTTATTTGCCTTCAGCGCACGGTTCATCTATCTTTACACGTGGTGAAACCCAATCACTTACTACGGTTACTTTGGGAACTCACGCGAAGCAAACGTTATTGATTTGCCTTCAGAACAAGGAGAAGAACGTTTTTACTTGCACTACAACTTTCCTCCTTTTCTCACAGGTGAGGCGCGTCCGTTGCGAGGTACTTCACGCCGTGAGATTGGACACGGTAATTTGGCACAACGAGCTCTTTAAAGGTATGATTCCCTGCCGATTGCCCTTATACTGTACGTGTGGTATCGGAGATATTAGAATCTAATGGTTCATCATCGATGGCTACAGTGTGTGCGGGTACTTTGGCACTAATGGATGCTGGGGTGCAAATGGTGAAACCAGTATCGGGTATTGCAATGGGACTTATTAGTGATGGCGAGCGTTATGCAGTGCTTTCAGACATCTTAGGTGATGAAGACCACTTGGGTGATATGGACTTTAAGGTAACGGGTACTGCAGATGGTATTACAGCTTGCCAAATGGATATCAAAATAAAAGGACTTTCTTACGAAATATTGGAGAAGGCACTTAACCAAGCTCGTGAAGGGCGTATGCACATCTTGGGTAAAATCACTGATACGATAGCAAAACCAAATCCAACAGTGAAACCTCACGCTCCTAAGATTGTGAAAATGGATATGCCTAAAGAATATATTGGGGCATTTATTGGAACAGGAGGAAAGAACATTCAAGACTTGCAAGCTCGTACTAAAACTACTATTGTGGTGGAAGAAGTAGGCGATTTGGGAATTGTAGAAATCTTAGGTACTGATGAAGCTGGTATACAAGAAGCTATAGATGCTGTAAATGCAGTGAAATTTGAACCAGTAGAAGGCGAAACTTATACAGTGAAAGTGGTTCGCTTGGTAGAATTTGGAGCTTTGTAGAGTTTGTGCCAGGTAAAGATTCTTTGCTTCACATCTCGGAAGTATCGTGGGACAGAATAGACAAAAATAGAAGATGTTCTTAAAGAAGGAGATATAATAGAGGTAAAATACCTTGGTATCGACCCTAAAACTAAGAAAACAAGAGTGTCACGCAAGGCATTGTTGCCACGACCACCACTGTGAAGATCGCCCAGCAAGAGAAGATCGTCCCTAAACAAGACAGACCTCAAAAATGGGAAACCACGTAATGATCGCGATCGTAAAGATGGGCATAAGTCTTAGTTTTGTTAACGATAAACTGCTGAAAAAGCAGTGATTAGTGAGTATTTTTGTGTTCATAGTATTTAAAAACCGAAGATTTTATATATTTTGAAGTATAAAGTTTTCGGTTTTTCTTTTTAGTACCTTTGCCTTCAGATAAAAAGATTTCAAAAATGAAACCCTTTCTAATTTCAATAATAACTGATATGATTGAAGTGTCTGTAACATTGGTACATAATATTGTTACTGATAACAAGAACTTTCAGTGGCGAAAGGAAGTGGAGAATATTGAGTTATTAGAAGACGGATTTATTGAATATTACAAAGGCGGAGGATACACACTTTTTAACAATATTCAAAAAGAAAGAAAATGAGTATTATGCAGTATATGGAAACAAATAAATATATACATTTATGGCTACCAATAATAGGGGTTACATACTCTTCATCAGTTAGAAGAAAGTATTTCTTTTTGGCAGTGGTATATTGATTTTGTGAATAAGATACCCCAATGGTTGCAACTCCCCAGAATTGCTGGAGAGTGCCCATTTTGGCTAATGAGCATCCTGAATATTTTGTAGGAGCTTCTGTAGGGACAAATTGCTTTTTGTAGTACTTATTGCTTTTTACGAGAAAGAATGAAAAAGCTACAAGAATAGCGCTTAGCGTATATCTTGTAGGATTGAGTTTCTTTTTGGTATGGCATATTTTGATAAGCTTATTTCACTCATTCTTATTCTCCTGCAATGGTAACTTGCCTTATAGGGTATCTACTTAATACCAAAATGGATAACTAGGATGATTAGTAGCAAGTAATATGATAAAATTGAGAAGAGGCAGGAGAGAGCTTGTTATCAAATATAAAAAGATATATAAAAACAGATATATAGACAATGAAAAATGGATAATATTGGCTGTAGTAGCTATTATAGGTGTACTAGGATTTTTTTATTTATCGTGCTGTATTTTGCAAGTAATACAGCTTTTTAATGAGAAAGAGGTGGTACTCTATATTCCTACAGGTGCTGATTTTAGCGATGTATTGCACAAAAGTACGTCCGTTGCTAAAAATAGCTTAGCTTTTTGAGCAAATAGCACAGCGAATGGGCTATTCTCATAGGGTGAGAGCGGGGAAGTATATTATTAAAAAGGAGCGAATAACATTGAGATAGTACGTGTGCTGCGTAGTCGCAATACCCCTATAAAAGTGAAGTTTAACAATCAGGAGCGGATAGAAGATTTGGCAGGGCGGATAGCCCAACAGATAGAACCTGATAGTACGGCACTGCTACGAGCTTTTTAGATCCTACTTTTTCTTGCTGAAAATGGTTTTACTGAAGCTACTGCGTTGGCGATGTATGTGCCTAATACATATGAATTGTATTGGAATACTTCGGCAATAGATTTTCGCAATCGGATGCTAAAAGAATATCTTCATTATTGGACTGAGGAACGCAAGGCATTGGCTGCCGCACAAGGACTTACGCCTGTAGAGGTGTGTATACTGGCTTCGATAGTGCAGAAGGAGACGGCTAAAGTAGATGAACGCCCTCGTATAGCAGGGGTGTATTTAAATCGGTTGCATATCAATATGATGTTGCAGGCAGACCCTACGGCTATTTTTGCAATGAAACACCATACGGGAGATTACAACTTAGTGATAAAACGAGTAACGGGAGTGCATACGAGTTTTGGAGAACTTTCATAATACCTATCAAAATTATGGCTTGCCTATAGGGCTTATCACTATGCCCGATTTATCATCAATAGAAGCGGTGTTGCAACCCTGAAAATCACGATTATTTCTTTTGTGGCTGATCCTGAGAATTTTGGTTACCACTAGCTTTTCGCGTACTTACTGCAACAACATAAGGAGAATGCTAAGGAATACCGAAAAATATTTGATGTTAGTCGCTAGAAATCAGTCTGTTAGTTGTTAAATTTTATATTTACCCAAACGACCAATCACCACGACTAACCATGACATACTACTAGCTTTTTGGATGAGTTCTCCAGCTTTTACTTGAAATTGTTTTCTTAAGTTTTTGAAACGAACTCCTTTGTTTTCAGCTGTTTTTCAGCAAATTGATCCATTAGCCGTCATAAGATTTGAGGGTTTCTCCTAATAATCTTTTACCCTCTTCGGTATTAGCTTTTCCTGTGAATAGAACAGCATCTATGATGTCACCCAAAACGCAGTTAATTTCTAAATTGCGAATACTTGCCATAATTTGAAATGTTTTTAATATGATGCAAAGATAAGGATTATTTTGAAATACAATAAATGAAATAGTTATGTATGTATATAATTTAACAGCAGTAGTAGAACAGCAGCTTGCCGACTGGCAAGAGTGATGTTGCAGTTTATGGAACCAACTTTAGCAGCTCGAGAAGGACTAAAAAGGGTGCGCGTCTATAAAGTACTTGGAGCCGAAGAAGCTCAGTTTGCTATTCATCACGAAATGAGTACTACAAGTGATTTACAAGAGTTTGTAAAAGGACAACTGCAAGCACTCGTCAAACCAAAGCAAGCAAACGCTTTGGTGAAAAAGTGTTGTTTTCGGTACTACCCTTCATTTAAATAAAAGAATTTTGATTTAATAATTTATTTCTTCCATTTTCTCAATAATACTATAATTTTTGCCTCTCACGAACTTTGTCAAAATTGATTTTCTTGATAATCAACCTTCTCGCAGTATAAGAGGAAAAGAAAGAATGAAAAGAAAATAGTTAAAATATTAAAATTTAAAATGTACTAAAAACAAAACTTGTGTAATATAAAAATAAGTAGTATCTTTTGTCGTATTAAATAACCAAAGTTTCTACCATGATTAACCAATATCAAAAGTTTATTATGATTTTTCTATTATTTTCTACTATATTATTAGGAAAGAATAAAAAGACTTTTATAGAAGCTCAAGACGATACTTATACCGTTACCCATAGTACCGACCCTCAAACAGTAGGCAGTGTTTATGACAATGACCATTACAGCACCCAAACGCCTACAGACAAAGAGGTGCATTTTAGCTACGTTCGTAGGGTACCGATGCAACGGAAAAGTATATCGGTACGATACGAGGCGGAATGCTCCGACTTCCTGCGGGTTTTATCAGTAGGTCGCCGATGCGTATATTATAAAAATCAGAGATATTAAAGATGTTACCCACTCTGCCACCGCTACTGCCATGTAATCGTACTGCCCCAAACTACGACACTTACCACCGAAACGCTCACCACAGTCAGCGCAACTACGACATCCACCACCACAACCCTTACCGCTCAAGACGATACATACACCGTTACCTATAGTGCTGAATATCAATTTAGTAGGCGGTGTTTTATGACAACGACCGCTACGGCACGGCTACCCTACAGACAAAGAAGTTGTATTTTTAGCTATGTTCGTAGGGGTACCGATAACAACGGAAAGTATATCAGGTACGACACGAGGCGGAATGCTCCGACTTCCTGCGGGTTTATCAGTCGGTCGCCATTACGTATTATAAAATCAGAGATATTAAAGATGACCCACTTGCCTCTGCTACTGCCACTGTAATCGTACTGGCTGAAACTACGATACCTACTACATCAACTTCTACTTCACCTACTGCGAAACACCCACCATCAACTGCAACTAGCTACTACTACCACAAGTACTACGATAACCCTTTACTGCTCAAGATGATGCGCACACGGTTACTTGTAGCACTGAATCTCAGATTAGTAGGCGGTGTTTATGACAACGATCGCTACGGCACGGCTACCCTACAGATAAAGAGGTGCATTTCTAAAACCCAATAGCAGTGTTGATAATAACGGAAAGTATATCAGCATACGACACGAGGCGGAATGTCCAACTCTCCTGCAGGTTTGGCAGTGGGTCGTCGATTATGTATAAAATCAGAGATATTAAAGATGATGCTACCATTTCGCCACTGCTACTGCTACTGTAATAGTACTGCCTAAAACCACAACGCCTACTACCGAAACACCCACCACATCAACTGCAACTACTACACCTACTACTACCACAAATACTACGATAACCCTTACTGCTCAAGATGATACTTACACCGTTACCTATAGCAACGAACCTCAAATAGTAGGCAGTGTTTGTGATAACGACCGCTACGGCACGGCTAGCCCCTACAGACAAAGAGGTGCAATTTAGCTACATTCGTAGGAGTACCGATAACAACGGCAAGTATATCAGTACGATACGAGGCGGAATGCTCCGACTTCCTGCAGGTTTATCAGTAGGTCGTCATTACATATATTATAAGATTAGAGATATTAAAGACACTACCCACTTTGCCATTGCTACTGCCACCGTAATAGTACTGCCCCAAACCACGACATCTACTACCGAAACACCCACCACATCAACTTACTACAACGACAAGCACCACAGCTACACCCACCACTATAACCCTTACTGCTCAAAATGATCCATACACCGTTACCTATAGCACAGACCTCAAATAGTAGGCAGTGTTTGATGATAACGACCGCTACGGCACCCAAACGCCTACAGATAAAGAGGTGCAATTTAGCTACGTTCGCAGGGGTACCGATGACAACGGAAAGTATATCAGTACGACACGAGGAGGAATGCTCCGACTTCCTGCAGGTTTAGCTGTCGGTCGCCATTACGTATATTATAAAATCAGAGATATTAAAGATGCTACCCACTTTGCCACTGCTACCGCTACCGTAATAGTACCGCCCCAAAACTACGACACCTACTACATCAACTTCTACTACCACACCTACTACCGAAACACCCACCACATCAACCTCTACTACTACACCTACTACTACCACAAGCACTACGATAACCCTTACCGCTCAAGACGATACATACACCGTTACCTATAGTACCGACCCCCAAACAATAGGCAGCGTCTATGCAGTAACGATCGTTATGGCACGGCTACCCCTACAGACAAAGAGGTGCAATTTCTAAAAACTCAATAGCAGTGTTGATAATCAACGGAAAGTATATCAGCACGGTACGAGGCGGAATGCTCCGACTTCCTGCAGGTTTATCAGTGAGGTCGTCATTACGTATATTATAAAAATCAGAGATATTAAAGATGTTACCCACTTCGCCACTGCTACCGCCACCGTAATAGTACTGCCCCAAACTACGACACCTACTGCCGAAACACCTACTACATCAGCAGCAACTACTACACCCACCACAACAACTCTACTGCTCAAGATGATATTTACACCCGTTACCTATAGTACCGACCCTCAAACAGTGAGGCAGTGTTTATGACAACGACCATTACGGCACCCAAAACGCCTGCACCGATAAAGAAGTACAATTTAGCTACGTTCGTAGGAGTACCGATGACAACGGAAAATATATCGAGTACGACTCGAGGAGGAATGCTTCGTCTCCCGCAGATTTAGCTGTGGGTCGCCGTACGTACATTATAAGATTAGAGATATTAAAGATGTTACCCACTTTGCCACGGCTACTGCCACTGTAATCGTACTGCCCCAAACTACGACACCTACAACATCAGCTGCAACTACACACCTACTACTACCACCGTGACTACGATAACCCTTGCCGCTCAAGACGATATATACTGTCACTGCTGGCGCTGAATCTCAAGTGTGAGGCAGCGTTTATGACAGCGACCGCTATGGCACCCAAACGCCTACAGACAAAGAGGTGCAGATTAGCTACGTTCGTAGGAGTACCGATGACAACGGAAAATATATTAGTACGATACGAGGTGGAATGCTCCATCTCCCCCTGCGGGTTTAGCTGTGGGTCTCGCCGTACGTATATTATAAGATTGAGATATTAAAGATGTTACCCACTCTGCCACCTCACTGCCACCGTAATAGTACTGCCCCCAAACTACGACACCTACTACCGAAACACCCACCACATCAACTGCGACTACTCACCTACTACTACCACAAGTACTACCATAACCCTCACCGCTCAAGATGATACTTACACCGTTACCTATAGCAGAGAACCTCAAACAGTGAGGCAGTGTTTGTGATAACGACCGCTACGGCACGGCTACTACAGACAAAGAAGTATTTTAGCCACATTCGTAGGAGTACCGATAACAACGGCAAAGTATATCAGTACGATACGAGGGTGGAATGCTCCGACTTCTTGCGGGTTTATCAGTGGGTCGCCATTACGTATATTATAAAATCAGAGATATTAAAGATGCTACCCACTTTGCCACTGCTACCGCTACCGTAATAGTACTGCCCAAAACTACGACACCTACTACATCAACTTCTACTACCACCTACTACCGAAACACCGCCATCAACTGCAACTACTACACCTACTACCACCACAGTACCACGATAACCCTCACAGCTCAAGACGATACTTACACTGTTACTTATAGCACTGAAAATCAATTGGTAGGTGGCGTTTGTAGACAACGACCATTACGGCACGGCTACCCCCTACAGATAAAGAGGTGCAATTTGGTTATGTTCGCAGGGTACCGATAACAATGGAAAGTATATCGGTACGATACGAGGCGGAATGCTCCGACTTCCTGCGGGTTTATCGGTGAGGTCGCCATTATGTATATTATAAGATTAGAGATATTAAAGATGTTACCCACTTCGCCACTGCTACTGCCACTGTAATCGTACTGCCCCAAACTACGACACCTACTACCGAAACACATCGCTGCAACTTCTGCACCACTACTACCACAGGTACACGATAACCCTTACTGCTCAAGATGATACATACACCGTTACCTATGGTACTGAATCTCAATTGGTAGGCGGTGTTTATGACAACGACCGCTACGGCACGGCTACCTGAGGCAAAGGAGTGCAATTTAGCTACGTTCGTGGGAGTACCGATAACAACGGCAAGTATATCAGTACGACACGAGGAGGGTATCCGACTTCCTGCAGGTTTGGCAGAGGGTCGTCGTACGTATATTATAAAATCAGAGATATTAAAAACACTATTAACTTTTGCTACCGCCACTGCTACCGCTACTGTAATAGTACTGCCCCAAACCCGACACCCACAGCATCAGCTGCAACTACTACCTACTACTACCACAAGTACTACGATAACCCCTTACTGCGCAAGACGATACATATACCGTTACCTATAGCGCTGAATCTCAATTGGTAGGCAGCGTTTATGATCACGACCATTACGGCACAGCTACCCCTACAGACAAAGAGTGCAATTTAGCTACGTTCGTGGGAGTACCGATAACAACGGAAAGTTTATCCAGTACAGCACAGGTGGTATGCTCCGACTTCCTGCAGGGTTTTATCAGTCGGTCGCCATTACGTATATTATAAAATCAGAGATATTAAAGATGCTACTTTGCCACGGCTAGCTGCCACTGTAATCGTACTGCCCCAAACTACGACACCTACTACATCAACTACCTACAAGTGCCACGATAACCCTTACTGCACAAGACGATACATATGCGTTACCTATAGCAACGAACCTCAAACAGTGAGCGGTGTTGCTAACGACAATTTCGGCACGGCTGCCCCTACAGATGAAAGAGGGTACAATTGCTACACGTTCGTGGGAGCACTGATAACGGAGAGATATCGGTACGACACGAGGAGAATCTCCGACTTCGCTGGTTTATCGGTCGGTCGCCATTACGTATATTATAAAATCAGAGATATTAAGATGCTACCCACTTTGCCACAGCTACTGCCACCGTAATAGCGCCCCCAAACCGACACCTACTACCGAAACGCCCACCACATCAGCTGCAACTACCACCTACTACTACAAAGTAATACGATAACCCTTGCTGCACAAGACGATACTTACGGTTACTTAGCACTGGAACCCCAAACGGTGAGGCAGTGTCTATGACAACGACGCGCCGGCACGACTACCTACAGATAAAGAGGGTGCAATTTAGCTACATTCGTAGGGTGCCGATAACAACAGAAAGCATATCGGTACGTTTGAGGTGGAATGCTCCGCCTTCACTGCGAGATTTGGCGGTGGGTCGCCGTTACATATATTATAAGATTAGAGATATTAAAAGATGTTCGCTTTGCACGCTGACCGCTACTGTAATCGTACTGCCCCCAAAGCTACGACACCCACTGCCGAAACGCCCACCACATCAGCTTCTACTACGACGACAAAGCACCACAACTGCAGCTACTACACCGCACAACAACCCTTACTGCTCAAGACGTACATACACCGTTACTGCTATGCACTGAACCTCAATTGGTAAAGGTGGCGTCTATAACGCAAACCGCTACGGCACGGCTGCCACAGATAAAGGGGTGCAATTTAGCTATGTTTCGCAGGAGTACTGATAACAACGGAAAGGTTTATCAGTACGATACGAGACAGAATACTCCGACTTCCTGCAGTTTAGAGTGGTATCATTACATATATTGTAAAATCAGAGATATTAAAGATGCTACCCACTTTGCCACTGCTACCGCCACCGTAATGGTACTGCCCAAACTACAACACGCGACATCAGACCTCTGCTACCACCTACTACTACCACCAGTACACGATAATCACACTGCTCAAAAACGATACTTATACTGTTACCTATAGCACTGAAAATCAATTAGTAGGCAGCGTCTGCTGACCGACATTACGGCACCCAAACGCCTACCAGACAAAGGGGTGCATTTTAGCTACGTTCGTAGGGTGCCGATAACAACGGAAAGTATATCAGTACAACGCTGGTGGAATGCTCCGTCTCCCTGCAGGTTTGGCAGAGGTCGTCGTACGTATATTATAAAATCAGAGATATTAAAGATGCTACCCTCTTCGCCACTGCTACTGCTGCTGTAATTGTACTGCCTCAAACTACGACACCTACCGTCAGCTACTACTACACCTACTACTACACAAGTGCTACCATCACGCTGACTGCTCAGACAGATACATCACACCGTTACTTATAGCACGTGAACCTCGAATTGGTAGGCAGCGTCTGTGACAGCGACCATTACGGCAGCCCAAACGCCTACAGACGAGTGCATTTTAGCTTCGTTCATGGGGTACCGAGTGACAGCAGCGAAGTATATCGGTACAGCACAAGAGGTGGTATCTCGACTTCCCTGCGGGTTTTGGCTGTGGGTCGCCATTACGTATATTATAAAATTAGAGATATTAAAAGATGTTACCCATTTCGCCACGCTGCTGCTGCTGTAATCATGCTGCTTTACTACGGCTACCTACTGCTGAAACACCTACCATCAGCCCTCTACTACCACGCCTACATCAACTGCGCTACTACACCTACCCACAACAGCCCCTTGCTGCTCAAGACGATGCTTATACCGTTACTATAGCACTGAACCCCAAATAGTGGGCGGTGTTTATGATATACGACCGCTACGACTACTACTACAGATAAAGAGGTGCAATTTAGCTACGTTCGTAGAGTACCGATGACAACAGGAAAGTATATCAGTATAGCACGAGGAGGAATGCTCCGACTTCCACTGGAGTTTTAGATGTGGGTCATCATTACGTATATTATAAGATTAGAGATATTAAAGATGTTGCCACTTCGCAGCAACTACTGCCACTGTAATTGCTCCTGGCTACAGCACCTACTACGAAACGCCCACCACATTAACTACCCACTACCACCCACCACAACACACCCTTACTGCTCAGACGATACTTACACTGTTACCTATAGCAACGAACCTCAAACGGTAGGTGGTGTCTATGACAACGCACCGCTCGGCGCAGCTACCCCTGCAAACAAAGAGTGCGGTTTAGCTATGTTCGCAGGGAGTACCGATAACAAGCGGAAAGTATATCAGTACGGTACGAGGTGGAATCTCCGACTTCCTGCAGGGTTTTGACAGAGGTCGCCATTACGTATATTATAAAATCAGAGATATTAAAAGATGCTACCCACTTTTGCCGGCTAGCTGCCCACTGTAATCGTACTGCCTAAAAGCCACCCAACACCCACAACATCAGCACCACCACCACCCCACACCAGCAACCCCTCACCGCTCAAGATGATACATACACTGTTACCTATAGTACCGAATCTCAATTGGTAGGCAGTGTTTATGACAACGATCGTTATGGCACGGCTACCTACAGATAAAGAGGTGCAGTTTAGCTACATTCGTCAGGGTACCGATGACAGCAGAAGTATATCAGTACGATACGAGGCGGAATGCTCCAGACTTCCTGCGGGTTTATGGTCGGTCCTCATACGTATATTATAAAATCAGAGATATTAAAGATGATTACCCACTTCGCCCGGCTACTGCCACTGTAATCGTGCCAAACTACGACACCTACTGCAAAACACCCCAGCGAAAGACCTTTGCGCCCTCATGGCGGTTGCCGATGCCGTAACAACTCTATGCATACTCCCGTTCTTATCGCTATATTACAAAACGATATGCCTTATGACGCTGTTCATATATCTCAGCGTTTTCCGTATAAAAGGCTCTGTAACTCTCAACGATAGCAACGAGGTGGTATATACCCCTAATAACAATACAGGCGCAGATAGTTTTACCTATGAACTCGCTCCTGATGCTGCTATCTCATTAGCTACAACTACTGTTACGGTCAAAATTTGGTCTCCTATAACTCCTTGCACAGGAATTTCAGCCAATGGTGATGGGTAAAAACGATTATTTTTCATATTATGGGGATTGAAAATTATCCGAAAACACACACTATCTGTATATGGTAATAAAGTTTTCAGTAGAGTCATTATGATAGTATAGTGTAGATTTGAAGAGCAAACTTACCGCAAGGTTTATTTCTTTATACTAACCCACCGTGATAGAATGATAATTGGGAGCAACGAGTAGGTTGGTTTTATCTCAAAAAGTAGTTATAGTTATCTGCTAAATAAAAACTGCAAAGTAAAACTTTGGCAAGTTTTTTAATAATGATACAAGTTTAGTAGCATTTACAATTGTGTTCTCCACAACTTCCTGCTGAAAAAGAGCTTCTTTATCAAAATAAGCAGCTATCATTACCAAAACGTAAGCTGTCAAATACTCTACATACTCATAATATTATTGTTTTAAAAGTTCAAAAAGTTACCATTATAGAAGCCTCTATACTGATGTTACCTGGTGCTAAAAGTCTGTTTAGAAGGACTACCCAAAAGCGCTTCTTTCATTCTAAACACACAACAGGTTCTATCATCTTGCACTCAACTTCTTTGATAGTGAGTGCTTTACCTATGTTTTGTTCTAATGTAATAGCGTAAAGCAACGCTTTTTGCAAAAGCGATTATCTAAGGCAGCAATACGAGCATCTTGTGTTATTTTAGCTCTTTCCACTTCAGTAATGTCAGATGATACCATCTGTTGGTTTACCCCACTTCAAACAACTTCGTCCATTAGGGTTTCGTATTTGAGACAAGTCTGTAAGTTTGATTTTGATGTCTTGCGAAATGCGGTATTTGTAAAGTTTAGTATTGTAATCGTATTGTTTTTGAGCGACACATAGTCTGTTTTAAAAGTTTTCAAAGGAATTTCTTGCTCGTTGATAAGCTTTGTATAACCTTCACTTATGCTTTCTCCGTGTCGTAGTAATTTCACATCAGTGCCTTCTCTCCCACTTAGCGAAATATTAACAATAGTAGGCTCTACTTTATGCTAGCCTCACCCACCACACTTACAGTGGGCACTACATTTTGTGCAACTGTTGTCATTGTTGATGCTAAAGATAATAATATGAATAAATGTTTCATTATAAATAATTATTTAGTTTCTATAGTATAAGTCCAATTACCAGTGCCAATCTACTCAGGATAAGCAATCCGCACGTGGTAAATATTGATAAGTTTGTTTTTAAATACCCGTTTGATAGCCTCTATTTCCCTAAACGAAATATCCGAGTTAGCAAATTGGTTTGTCGTCTAACTGTTTCTTTACAATCCTATCTACAAATTCGTTAAGTGCCTCGTAAGTAGGGTTTTTAAAGGCTTTTAGTAGCAGCTTCTACCGAATCTGCCATCATAAGAATTGCCGTCTCTTTACTGAAAGGTGTCGGACCTGGTAGCGAAAATCCTCCTCTTTAGCCTCAGGGTTCATCTCCAATGCTTTTTGTAAAAGTAATAAGTAAGACTACACCCGTGATGCGTGCGGATAAAATCTATAATTCGTTTAGGCAGTTTGTGTTTGTAAGCAAGCTCCACACCATCAGTTACGTGACGAATAATAATTTTTAGCACTTTTCTTGCGGATTAAGTGTATCCCGTGCGGGTTGTAGCTCGTCTTTTTGGTTCTCAATAAAGTACTGTGGGTTTTTCATTTCCCAATATCGTGATACAAAGCCCCCACACGCACCAATAACGCATTAGCCCCTATTTCGGTAGCTGCGGCTTCAGCGAGATTAGCTACTTGCATAGAATGCTGAAAAGTACCAGGAGCAAGCTCAGAGGCTGCCGCAGTAATTTAGAATTAGTGTCCGAAAGCTCTAACAGCGATACATCCGATACCAATCCAAAAGCACGCTCGTAAATATAAGTAAAAGGCTGAGAAAAAGAATCCCTACCCCATTGAGAATGAATAACACAAGTACCGATGGGTCTACCCCCTTCACAGTCCCCTCGGTAATCACGTAAAAAGCCAAATAAATTACTAAGTAAGACAGCGTTATAAGCCCTGCTGAAGTAAAATAACTCAACCTATAATGAGTGTTTTTAGGAGTAATCATTATTGCCATCGTAGCCATTATTTGTATAAAAACAAACTGAAAACTATTAGGCACTATAAACCCCATAATAAACACAGTGCAGATATACATAAAAATTACCAGAACGCAAAGGTCAAAAACGAACGTAAAATAAGGATCATCATTCCCCAGGCACTATGTAAATATAATGAGCAGCGTGCCTTGCTATTAGCCCCAACAATAGGATTGTACAGAGCATATTTAGCGGGATAACAATCATTTTTAGATTGTTGTGGTATATCTTAGGTTCGTATTTCCTCAAGTACAAGCACATAATCGCCAGCACTATAGCTACTAAAGCATAATAGCCAGCTACCGACCAATTGTAATTATTCTCACTCCACGTTTGTGCTTCATATTCTTCTTTCAATGAAAGCAGCGAATTGAGCTTCTCACCTTCCACCAGCTCCCCTTTCGCAATAATTAGCTTCCTTTATTCACCCAGCCCCCGTGTCGATACAATCTCTTTGAGGTTCTGTTGCAAAGCTTTTTCAGTAAATTTTTCATCTACACCAAATTCGGACTTAAAAATATCAAAGAAAAGGTCGTAATACACCTTGCAGTATTCATTGTAAGGAGCAGCCGCAAAAATGATCTACAGCTTCATTCAGCTGTTCCAATGATAGTATAGGTGCTGTAGGTATTGTTTTAATGTGATTGTTATCTTCGATAATTGCAAGCTCCAATCTGTTTTTCTGAAGGTCTTTTTAGTAGTACTCCATTTCGGTAACTTTCAGTAATAAAAAGAGCCGCTTTGTCTAATAATTGCTCGCGTTTAGCTTGAAGTAAATGATTGAAATATTCGTTTTTCTGCTGAAATTTTTGTAGAGCAGAAGCCGTAGCCGAACTATCTTCACGATAATAAACCGTAGATTGTTTGATAATCAGTTGTTCCTCCTCTTGTAGTTGTTCTTTAGTTTTTAGCGGAAAGTCAAACGGTGCATAAAGGTTCTCGTGCTGCCACAATTCCCCCTTCCTAAATTCGTATTTAAATTTAGCCCTTTTTCAGGAAACACCTGCAAGATAAGCACAAAAACCACCTAGCGCCAACAGCTTGCCATATATAGAAGTCTTAGCAAAAGTCTTAAGTTTTTTAAAGTCCATATATTAGTTGCTAAAGTATGCTGCAAAAAATACAAAAATAATTTTTGAATTATGGATTCTAAATTGTGAATTTTCACCCCCAATTCAAAATTCAAGATCTAAAATTCATAATTCCCCACCGAACCTTCAGCGAAGTTGAGCGAGAGGATGAGCGAAGGATGAGCGAAGGAAAGTCAACGAGCTGGCGCAGCTGAGTATGTGATACGAAGGATAAAAACTATGCGGCTCGCACTGAAAGAATAAATCACCTCACTAAGAAAAATTTTCTACACTCATAACAACATGATAAAAATTGATGATTCAAAAGTGTAACTTTGCAAAAATATGCAGTGATTATTTTAGTATCTAACTAAATATCAATAACTAACAATACAAATACACTTTTAAAAGATGATTAAAAAGAGATTATTTTTATGGGTAGTAAGCTTTATTTTTCTCTTGTTACCTTTGCTCAACAAGAATCGCAATACACACAGTATATGTACAACACTATGCTGTTCAACCCAGGCTACACAGGTTCTCGTGAAGTAGGAAGTTTCTTTGGAATGTTCCGCACCCAATGGGTAGGGCTAAAAGGAGCACCTACTAACGGAAGTATTAGCTATCACCAGCCTATGCAATCTATGCGCAACGTAGGCTTAGGAGGAAGTATCTTTCGCGAAAGTATAGGACCTCAAAACCAAACCGCTCTGAACGTAGCCGTGTCATACACTATCAATTTTGAGAACTCAAAATTAGTGTTTGGTTTGCAAGGAGCAGGCAATATTTTTGAAATAGATTATGACGAACTAAAGAAACAAGATGCAAGTGATCCATCACTCAGTGGTAAAGAGAGTGTATTCTCACCCAACTTGGGAGCTGGGTTCTATTGGTATACCAATAAGTACTACGTAGGATTTTTCAGTACCTAATATGCTTGAAACAACCCACTACAAAGGCAATGCGGTATCAGTACTCAAAAATTCACAACACTTGTACCTTATAGGAGGTTATGTGTTCGATTTAAGCGACACTGTGAAGTTTAAACCAGCAGTGTTAGGAAAAATGTCTTTTGGGGCACCTTTGCAAAATAGATGGCTCTTTGAACTTTATGTTTAACGACAAATTTGTGATAGGGGCATCTTACCGCTGGTCGGCAGCATTGAGCGTAATGGCAGGATTCCAAATAAACGACCGTTGGTTTGCAGGCTATAGTTACGATTTTGAAACCACCGACTTGTCTAAATACAATTCAGGTTCGCACGAAATATTCTTGCGTTACGAATTGGTAAAACCTCTAAGAAGATCGTTTCACCACGTTTCTTCTAATAAAAACAGAATTACAACTATATATTTAAAAATATCTAACGAATGAGAATATTAACTTTTAGTGCAGCCTTATTAGGCACTACACTTCTTTTTGCTCAGCCCGAGAAAAAGAGCTGGAAAAAGGCAAATGAAATGTACAACAACTTTTCTTATATCGATGCAATTAAAATCTCGAACGCATCGCCAAGAAAAGGATTTGTTAATCAAGAAATGCTTGAGAGTCTCGGAAACTCTTACTACTACAATGCCGAATATAAAAATGCATTGCCTTGGTACAAGCAACTTTTTGAAGTAATTACCAAATAAAACCAGAGTATTACTATCGTTATGCACAAGTGCTAAAATCTGTAGGCTCATATGATGGGTCCAACAAAATGATGGCTAAGTTCATAGAGCTTACTAATGCTAATGACACCCGATGCTGCTATGTTTGAGCAACATAAAGACTATCAGAAAGTTATTAAGAAAAATTCTGGTCGTTTTCAGTTGAACAACGCAAGCATCAACACCAGCTCAGAGTATGGTACCGCTTTTTATGGTACTAATAAAAATCGTATTCTCAGGAGCTGCAAGTGCTAAAAACTCTCGCGGTAATATATCTCAATGGACAGGGGAAGGTTTTTACGACCTTTACGAAGCCGACCATTACGACCAAAAATTAGGTGAAAGAAAAGATTTTTCATCTACTTTGAATACCCCTTTCAACGAATCTACTGCCGCTTTTACTAAAGATGGCAATACTATTTACTTTACACGTAATAACTACGTAAATAAAAAGTTGGGTACCGATATGGAAAACACTATCCTGCAAAAATACTTCGTTCTACTAAAGATAAAAATGGTAAATGGAGCAAGGCAGAAAGTTGCCTTTCAATAGCGACCAGTACAACGTAGCTCACCCGCACTTTCACCCGATGGTAAAGTACTTGTACTTCGCTTCCGATATGGCCGGTTCATTCGGTAACTCCGATATCTATAGAGTTGAAATATTAGCTAACGGACAATTTGGAAAACCCGAAAACTTAGGTAATATTATCAATACCGCAGGGCGTGAGTCATTCCCATTTGTATCTGATGACAACGTATTGTACTACTCTTCTGACGGTATACCTGGTTTAGGTGGTTTAGATATTTTTGCTGTTAAATTTAAAGATGATGGCACCAAACTAAACCTATGAACATCAGGGCAACCTGGTAATAGTGCCGATGATGACGACTTCTGCTTCGTTATAGATGCAAGCACTCGTTTAGGATTCTTAAGCTCTAATCGTCCTGGTGGTAAAGGTCGTGATGATATCTACACTTTCCACGAAGATGTGCCTTTAGAATTTAGCTGCGAACGCCCTATAAAAAGTAGTTATTAAAAATGCTAAAACCAGAAGTAATTCCTAATGCTACCGTTACCTTGTCTGATAAAGTAATGACTCAGTTGGACAAACAAAAACCAATGCAGAAGGTGCCACACTTTTGAAAAAAACAAAGCTGTAATGACGACCCTCGTTACTACTTGCGCGGCGAAAAAGAAAAATTTTCAAACTGCCGAAGTAAACCTTACCTTAAAAGAAGACGGCGATGATGAGCTTTTACGAAATATTGCTCAAACCAAAAGAAGTGCTTAAAAAGGTATGGACTTAGCGAAGGTGTTTGAAATCAAAGAAATTAAATTCGACTTAGGTAAAGCTGATATCCGCCCCTGATGCCGAATTAGAACTTATCAAAATTGTTGAGGCTATGAAGGAATATCCTCGTATGAAGATTGATATTCGTTCACATACCGATAGTAGAGGTTCTGCCAGCGCAAATATGAAGTTGTCTGACCGCCGTGCAAAATCTACTATGAACTGGATAATATCTCAGGTATTGCTAAAAATCGCTTAAAAGCAAAAGGTTATGGTGAAAGTCGCTTGGTAAATCGTTGTAAAGATGGCGTACCTTGTACCGAAGAAGAACACCAACAAAACCGTCGTAGTGAGTTTATAATTATTGCTATGTAATTCCATAGTAATAAAAACATTACTAATCCAAAATATCCAAAACTTTTGTCAGCGTCTTTTATCCTAAAAAGACGCTGGCAAAGTATTTGTTTTTACATAATCATATAAATATAAAAACATAAAACAACTGACAAATATTCTGATGAAAAACTTCTTTTAGCAATTTTTGCTATCACTACACTACAAATTTCTCTTGCTCAAGATGAAAAAGACGCTTTTGCGCAAAGGCAGCCAAATATTACAAAAATTTGGATTATATGGAGGCTATTGCTAGCTTACGAAAGTATTGCCCGCAAAGGGATAGAACCTCAAGAGCTCTTAGAACTTAGGAAACTGCTATTACTACAACGCCGATTATCAACAGGCAGATAAGTGGATGCAAAACTCTTTTACAGGCAAAGATGCCAAAGGAAAACCTTTTAACATCAAGCCCGAATATTATTACCGCTATGCGCAAACTCTCAAAAAGTAAAGGCGAGTATGAAGAGTCTGACAAAGTGATGGATAAGTTCGTCTCTATTGCCGATAAAGACGATACTCGCGCACTTCATTTAGGAAAAACAGAGATTACCAAAACGAGATAAAAACGCAATTCAGATAGGTTAGAACTCAACCTGCTCAAGATTAACACTCGTAAATCAGAGTACGGAACAGCTTTCATGGTGATAACATCGTCTCATGCCACTGCCAGCGGAGGTTTCTTGCGCAAACGCTCTGAATGGACAGGCGACAACTTCTATTCGCTCTACGAAGCCAATACCGATAGCTTGCAGGCTTTTTAAAAATCCAAACTCAATGGTATCAATACCAAGTTCAACGAGTCGACAGCAGCTTTTACCAAAAGATGGTAATACAATTTACTTTACCCGTAATAACTTTATCAACAACGAGGTAAAAACCAATGGCGACCAAACAGTATTGCTGAAAAATATTCCGTGCTACTAAAGATAAAAATGACAAATGGGGCAATGTGCAAGAAATGCCTTTCAATAGCAATATTCACAGCGTAGCACATCCCGCTCTTTCACCCGATGGTAAGTATATCTACTTTACTTCCGATATGAAAGGCTCTATAGGAGCTTCCGATATTTATAGAGCTCCGATACTTCCTTCAGGAGGTTATGGAAAACCCGAAAATTTGGGCGAAAAAAATCAATACACCAGGGCGTGAATCTTTCCCTTTGTGTCGGATGACAATATATTGTACTATTCATCAGATGGTTTCCCTGGTTTAGGCGGACTTGATATCTTTGCCGTAAAACTCAACGAAAATGGCGACCCTATCTCTAAACCTACCAATATTGGTAGACCTGCCAATAGTGCTGAAGATGATTTTTGCTACGTTATCAATAGTCATACACACATTGGTTACCTTACTCTAATCGTCCCGAAGAGCGTGGTAGTGATGATATTTATAGTTTTTATGAGCATACACCTTTGCGTTTTTACCCTGCCAATATAGCCTTAAAGGTATAGTGAAAGATAATGCCACAGGTAAAGTTATACCCCAAGCCAAAGTGAGCCTTTTTCGGAGCTGATAAAAACTGATGGAAGAAGCAGTAGCCGATGACGAAGGTCGCTTTACGCTTAAATATACTGCCGATTGTGGCGATTTGCGTTTGCTTTTGAAATCTGAAAAAGAACAATACAACCCCACTGAACAGCCTTTTGGCACTCAATAGCACCAAGGAGGTATTTACAGATTTGCGTATGACTCCTATACCTGTAGTGGTAGAAGAGAAAAGAAGAAAAATGGAAGTGGGTAAAGACCTTGCTAAAATGTTACAAATTGATAATATCTATTTTGATTACAACAAGTCTAATATACGTAAGGATGCAGCAGAACAGCTTGCTAAGATTGTAGCTATAATGAAAGAACACCCTACAATGAGAGTAGATGTACGCTTGCATACCGATAGTAGAGGTTCTGATAAATACAACTTAGCCTTTGTCAGAACGCCGAGCTAAATCAACTGTACGTTGGATAGTATCTAAAGGTATTAAAAAGAACCGCATTACAGGTAAAAGGTTATGGCGAAACTCAGTTGGTAAATGATTGTACTAACGATGTGCCTTGTACTGAAGAACAACACCAACAGAACAGGCGTAGTGAGTTTATTATCATAAGTTATAATTTAACAAAAGAGGCTCTAAAAAGCCTCTTTTTATTGCTTGTCGTGCCGCGACTTGGAAATTATTTATTACTTTTGCCACATTTCTTGATAAATGGTTATTAAAAACGGTGGAATTATTACAGTTATTTTCGCAAAGTAAAAGCTTTATCAGCACCTCATCGAGGAGCTAAAACAACATCGCAACTGCCAAATTGATGGGCTGGTAGGTGCAGCGCTATCAGTAGTGGTAGCCAATCTTTTTCAGAAAAAGCAACATCTGTTTTTGCTATTGCCCGATAAAGAAGAAAGTGCTTATTACTTGAATGATTTAGAAATACTTATAGGCGAAGAGCGGGTGTCTTCTTTCCCGATAGCTATCGCCGTCCGTACCAAATAGAGGATACTGACAATGCCAATGTGCTACTGCGGGCAGAAGTGTTAAATCAATTGAGCCATAGCAACAAGCCGTTGGTAGTAGTATCCCTACCCCGAAGCCTTGTTCGAAAAGGTGATTACTCGCAAAGCAATTAGAAAAACACACTCAAAAATCAGTAAAGGCGACAACTTAACCATTGATTTCCTCAATGAAATACTCTTTTCATATAATTTCCACCGCACCGATTTTGTTACTGAACCTGGTGAGTTTTCGGTACGAGGGGAATTGTAGACATTTTTTTCATTTTCTAATAATGAGCCTTATCGTATTGAGTTTTTGGTAATGAAGTTGAAAGTATTCGCATTTTTGATGTAGAAACTCAGTTATCAAAACTCCGATTAGAACAAATTACCGTAATTCCTAATGTAGATAACAAAGAAAGTGAAGAGGTGCGCCAATCTTTTTGGAGTACATCAGCGAAAAACGCTTTTTATAGCCAAAGATATAGGCTTGATGCCCCCAAAAATAGACAAACTTTTTGCTAAAAGCTACCGATATATACAACAAAATGGAGCAAGGGTAAAGCGTACTGCCCCAGAGGAACTTTTATTGCCAATCAGGAGAATTACAAAAACAGCTGGAACGCTTCCTGCAAGTGAACGTACATACCGCTTTTCACCCACTAAAGCACAGCATCAAGAGGTGATACTCCTTTTTCTACTTTACCCCAACCTTCTTTCAACAAACAGTTTGAGCTGCTCATTGCTTACCTAAACGACAAGCACGCCGAGGGCTATCAGAACTATATATTGTGCGGCACCGAGCAGCAAGCAAAAGCGTTTTCACGATATATTTGAAGAGATGGAACAGAAGGTAGCCTACCAAACGCTACAGCTGTCGCTACACGAAGGTTTTTAGATAACGAACTGAAAATAAACGTTTTTACCGACCACCAGATATTTGAGCGCTACTATAAATTTCAGCTGAAAAACGGCTATGCCAAAAAGCAAGCAATAACCCTCAAAGAGCTGATGCAGCTGGAGGTAGGCGACTATGTTACCCATATCGACCACGGAATAGGCAAGTTTGCTGGCTTGCAGAAAATAGAAGTAGAAGGCAAGCAACAAGAGGCTATCAAGCTGATTTACGGCGATCGCGATGTACTATTTGTCAGCATTCACGCCTTGCACAAGATAACCAAATACAACGGCAAAGATAGCAAGCCGCCCAAAAATATACAAGTTGGGTTCAGGAGCGTGGAAAGCCCTCAAACAGAAAAACCAAAGCACGAGTAAAAAGAAATAGCCTTCAACCTTATTCAGCTATACGCCAAACGCAAAAGAGGCACAGGCTATGCCTTTGCGCACGACAGCTATATGCAGCACGAGCTGGAAGCCTCATTCCTCTACGAAGATACCCCCGACCAAAGCAAGGCTACTGCCGAAGTAAAAGCCGATATGGAAAGTACAAAACCTATGGATAGGTTGGTTTGCGGCGATGTGGGCTTTGGCAAAACCGAAGTGGCTATTAGGGCAGCCTTTAAGGCAGTGGATAACGGCAAGCAGGTAGCGGTATTAGTGCCTACTACGGTATTGGCTTTTCAGCACTACCAGACTTTTTAGTCAGCGAATGAAAGATTTTCCGGTGCGCATCGATTATCTGAATCGTTTTCGCACGGCTAAGGAGAAAAATCATTTTGGAAGAACTCGCCAAAGGGCAGCTGGACATCGTTATCGGCACGCACCAAATAGTGGGCGAAAAGGTACAATATAAAGATTTGGGGCTGCTGATAGTAGATGAGGAACAGAAGTTTGGGGTAGGGGTGAAGGACAAGCTCAAAACCCTAAAAGAAAATCTTGATGTGCTCACGCTTACAGCTACTCCTATACCGCGAACCTTGCAGTTTAGCCTTATGGCGGCTCGCGACCTTTCGGTTATCAATACGCCACCGCCTAACCGCTATCCTATCGATTCGCAAGTGATACCTTTTAGCGAAGAGGTGATACGCGATGGTATTCGCTACGAAATACAACGCGGTGGACAGGTGTTTTTTATGCATAATAGGGTTGAAAACATCAGGGAAGTTGCCGGTATGATACAGCGTTTGCTACCCGATGCCCGCATAGCCATAGGGCACGGACAAATGGAGGGCAAAAAGCTGGAAGAAACGATGCTTGCCTTTATGGAAGGGGCATACGATGTGCTGGTGGCTACCACTATTATTGAGAGTGGATTGGATGTGCCCAATGCTAACACTATTTTTATCAATAACGCTCATAACTTCGGCTTGTCCGACCTGCACCAAATGCGTGGTAGGGTAGGGCGTAGCAATAAAAAAAGCGTTTTGCTACTTCATCACCCCCACTGATAGCAATGAGCGATGATGCCCGCAAACGTATAGAGGCAATAGCCCAGTTCTCCGATTTGGGCAGCGGACTTAATATCGCAATGAAAGACTTAGAAATTAGAGGCGCAGGCGACTTGCTTTAGCGGTGAACAAAGTGGCTTTTTATCAACGAAATTGGGTTTGATACCTACCAAAAATATTGCAAGAAGCCATAACAGAACTCAAAGAAAACGAATTTTTCAGCCTTGTATCATACCGAAGAGGAAAACAAAACCTATTTAGTAGATACACAAATAGATACAGACTTTGAATTGCTCTTCCCCGACACCTATGTCAATAGAGTAGCCGAACGATTGAACCTATATAACGAGCTAAGTAATATCACCGATGAAGACGCATTACAAAAAGTACGAATGCAACTTATCGATCGTTTTGGCAAGTTACCCCCTCAGGCTATCGACCTGCTCAATAGCGTACGCGTGAAGTGGCTGGCAACCCGTATGGGAATTGAGAAACTCGTGATGAAAAACGGAAAGATGACAGGTTATTTTATAGCCGACCAGAATAGTCCGTTTTATCAGAGTGCGCGTTTCCAAAAATTGCTTCTTTTTGTACAGCGATACCCTAAGCAATGCCGATTACAAGAAAAAGAAACCCGCAATGGGCTGCGCTTGCTAATACTCTTTGATGGTATTAACACCGTGTATCAAGCGTTGAAAGTGCTACAGCAAATAGAAGCGTAAGGAGTGAATAATAAAAACTTTTTAATAAATAAAATGGAAGATTTTAGTTCATATTTAAAAAGAAATAGATGAAAAACCTCAGAAATACCAGAAAATAATTTACTTTTTGGGGTAGTTGGTTTTTGTGAAAAGTTTATTTCAAAGGTGTAAAAATCATATTCAAGTTTTTGACCGATGAAGAGGTTTCATTGATAAAATGAAATAGTAAGTTATTTATGGAATCTTGTTGATGAGAAGGAACAAATTGATATGAGTAAAATTAATTTGTTGTATGAAAAACTCAACGACATAGACGAAACAGATTTAGATGCAACAGATTATCAACAAGAAGAAATATATCAGCTAATAATTTATTTAGATGAAGTTTTGAAATATTGTAAATCAGGCATAAGAGGTTTTGAAGATAGTATTTCTCAATCAATTATAAATGTAATTGATATAATGCTACAAGATGAAGATAAGGATATTTTATCAAAGGAAGGATTTCAAGATGCTTTGGTTCAAAAATGAAATTAAAAGCTCAATTTGAAATGATATCTTTACTTAAAGAGAAAAAAATTAACAAGTGAGTTTAAACATTGGTTACGCAAGTAAGGGGAAGTAATTGATAAGGAATGAGCGACACGCTCTTATTATAGTAGGCACGAGCTACAAGCTCCCGCCAGCAGGGGTAATAATATTTAATATTAAAACACTATGAAAAACATTATTAAAAGAATTGATAGGAAATAACCCTATTATACTCGGTATTATTTTTTCTTTTTGGTTACTGCTTTTGGTATTTGTTATATCATTGGAGCTGTAAAAATTGGGATTGGCTATACGAACCCGATAAATATTACCAAAACAATTGTACTATGGGGTAAATAAGCCGTTATTTAGTTCGTGATATGGCGCGTGTTATTGGTTTTATTACAGGTGTTTTCTTTATAATTATAGGAATTTACTTCTCCTATATAGCTTTTTATCTATAAAGCATAAACAATATGAAAGATTTTTATAAATGGGTGCAGTCATTAGGTCTTTATTATTCTTTCCATAAGATAGAAGATTTACATACCCTTGCCCAAAATACAACTAATATTTCTTGGGCTTTTTCTCAAGAGCTCAGCTATTAATACCGCCAATTTAAATAACGTAAATCCTAAAATAATTGAGTTAAAAAGGTGCGTTTCTAAACATAGGTTTCTCTTTTTAAAAGTATTAGTAAAAAGATATTGAATGTAAAAAAAACGAATCTATTTTCCTCGATTTTACAACTTTATCTATTGGTGAGTTAGAAAGTTTAATGAAGCTGAGAATTTTCAATCAAAAATATAGGGGTTATACTTATAGAAAATCAAGACGACTTTTTCCTCCAAAATAGAAATATTAGAAAAAAATAGTATCAGATTATTATTCTGATAAGAATTTAGATGAAATAAAGACTATATTCTTTAAAAACAATAGTTTCAGAACATTGCTTTTTGCCTATTATAGCTACAGACTTATACGAACAGAAAATCCTAATACTTATTTCAAAACAAAGAATAAAAAGACAGCATTAATATCTCTCTTAGTAGTTATGATAGAGTTCAAATACCTTTTTCATTAAAAACAAGTAACCTATCCTATTTTTTTATAAATACTAACCTCAAAATAGAGATATTTGCTAATTCACATCTCAAAAAAACATTTAAATATGGCAAAAGAAGAAAAAAATTGAAGCAAAGATAGGAATGATAGTTTTTGTCTCTTTAATTAATTATAAATGCGTTCTTAAACCTTAATTGATTATGTTATTGGAAGAAGAATTTGAAAAAGCCTTAAGTCTAAAAGAAGAGCCTAAATCATCTCTACTAATGATAGATTTAGTACTTTTTAGCAAGGAAAGAAAAATATTTCTGATAAAGAAATAAAAGCTACATTACAACATTTATTTGTGAAGTATTATGAAGAAGGTGAGAATAACGATGATGAATCTCGTGATAAAGCTGATAAAATAGCAGATTTGTTAGATGCAATAGAATATGATCGTGTTTGAAACAAAGAATATTTTTGTACATAAGTATAAAGCAAAACAAACTAAAATATGCAAAAATACAACCAGTTACAATAAAAGATTGAATATCAATGAACTAAATAACACTACTAATTTAGAGGAAGCTATAAAAATGCTGAACATCTGTATATTAGTAACCTATTAGGTGATGAAGAACTTTTATCATCTATTAATTCCTATTTAAAGAAGTACAATAAGAAACTTTTGGCTGTCTTTAAATAAAAAGTACAGAGATGAATCAGGAGAATTTAAAACAATTACGTTATTTAACCAATTTAAAGAAACTAAAAATAATTGTATTCAATGGCTTTTATAGAGGATTTATCAGAGTTATCACATATTGATGATTTAGAAGAATTTACGATATATGATAATGTAAAAAAAGGTATATCCTTAGTTCCTTTGGCTAAGTTTAAAAACTTATCTTCTTTAAGTTTATATACTGGATTGACTATAAAACAATACGCTGTACTCAATACATTTGAAAAGTTAGAACATTTGAGTGCTCGAGAGATAGATTTTTCTAAACTCAATAATTTACCTATTAAAGAACTTACGGTTAATAATAAACTTATTCATAACGAATTGATTATAGAAAAATTTCCTGATATAGAATATGTTTCTTTACAGAACTGTAAAGATGTTAGTATAGAAAAATATTGCTTTATTACCTGTGGTTTCTGATGTGCGATTGAGGTATATGCCCTCATATTACAAGGCTTACTTCTTTTTAAAAAAATAAAGAAAAATATATTTCATCTCGAATGTGTTCATTTAAAGAATCTTGAAAAGTATAGAAGCTCTTTTTGAATTGAAGCAACTAAAATATCTGATGATTACAGATTTAGAGAAACTTAAAGCTGAAGACTTTTTATAGATTAGAGGAACTTCCTAATTTAAAAGTAGCTTATATAACATTTAAAAAGTACAAAAAGAAAATGATAAATTTATAACATTTGCTAATGCTCATAATTGGATATATAAACAGCCTTCTTTAGTAGGAGGGTAATCTATTAAAAATTATCAATTCTTAATTGTTAATTGTCAATTAATTATTATCTTTTGCCAAAAATATAAGGATTATGAGTGTAGTGAGATTACAAGCAACAATACAAGATTCGGACGTTCCATATTTAGAGAGATTTCTAAAAGGTATATCTGCTACTGATATTAAATTTGAAGATGAAGAAAAATTATTTTTGATATTCTTTTCTACTGAAGACCTTGAAATGATAGCAATATCAAAAAGAACAAGGCAATCTTGGTATGAGACAAAAATGAAGATGTTTTTAAGGAAATTAGAGAGCTAAGAGAAAGAAAAATGGAAATAGTTTGGACTGATAAAGCAAAAAGAAAGACTTAAAGAAAATCTTGAATTTTGGGATATACATAACGGAACACCTTCTTTTTCAAGTTAAAAGTGAAGATAATAGAGAGTATATTGAAATTCAATACTTTTTAAGTTCAAAACAAAAACAATTGTTTTAAGATAAAACAGCGTTATAGATATGGTAGAGCTACAAGATTTTTAGTTTTGGTAATTTTCGTTCGTTTAAAGATATTCAAACTTTGAGTTTGTCTAAAGCCCATTTGGCTTCAGCAAAAGATAAGTTATTAGAGCCCTACTCACACTTTTTGAATATCAGGCACACTCATTTCTGAAAACAAAAAGCTATTTACGGAGCCAATGCCAGCGGTAAGAGCAATGTAGTAAAAGCCCTCAATACTTTCTTGAAAAATACTATCTGATTCGGTAAAGAACGCCAAAATAATTTCGGAAGTGAGTAGCTTTTTATTAACAAAAGTACGCCTTCTTTTTCAGATGATTTTTGGATAGATGAGGTAAAAATATCGCTATGGCTTTGAGGTAGTAGAAGGCAAAATAACAGCCGAATGGCTCTATGCAGAGAAAGCTAAAAGCGAACTTTGTTATTTTTATAAGAGAAGAACAGCAAATTATAGCGTTAGATACTACTCACTTTGCTGAAGGAGCCATCTATATCAACCTTACCCAACAAGGCGAAGATACCCAAGAGTTACTTACCGATACTAGCTTATTTCTACAGTGTTGGCATCGTTTGGCTTTGGTAAAACATCCAAAACTTCTAATTAGCAACCTTAGCCAAATAAATATTATCAGTGGCTTGAGTGAACCAACAATGATGAGTTATGCCAAAGAAGCACTCAAAAAAATAAAGATAAGAAACGTTTTATACTCAATTTGCTAAAAAGGAGATACTTCTATTGAAAATTTACAATTATTAGATATTACCGACTTTGAAAATGCTGAAAATTCTCAGAAAGATTATTTGGTAGTAGCTAAAAGCATAGGCGAAGAAGAGGCTGATAGAGATATGATTTATTCTTTTGAGCATTATGAGTCGGAAGGTACTCGCAAACTCTTTGAGCTGAGTCCTTATCTGTATGAAGCTCATAAAAGAGGGCACCCTTTAGTGATAGACGAATTTGACGCGCGTTTCCACCCACTGCTTACCAAGCGTATAGTACAGCTTTTTAATTCGGAAGAAAACCAACATACCCAATTTATTTTTGTTACCCACGACACTTCATTGCTGAGCAATACTCTGTTGAGGCGCGACCAAATAGAGTTTGTAGAAAAAGATAAGCAAGGGCGAGTCATCTCAGTGCCTTGGCTGAAATAGAAGGGTAGAGGCAGAAACTTCTTTTGAGAAAGATTATATACACGGCAAATATGGGGCTGTACCTTTTAGTAGAAGATTTTTGCTGAATTAGTAACCAATTAACCAGAAAATAATGGGAAAAGAAGACTAAAGCTGTAAAAGTAACTGACAAGGGAAAACCTTGGGAAAAACAGAAAGCCGCTTACCAATATCAGCCTCTGAAGTTAGCAAATAAAACTATACTGATAGTGTGCGAGGGGCAAACAGAAGAATGGTATTTTAGAAAGTTCTCTGTGGTGAGCCTTTCGGTAAAATGCGTCAATCTGCAAGGGCAGTCTAAGCTAAATTTGGTGCGAGCTACTGAAGAAATTATCAAAGATGATGATTACACTTTTGATGAAGTGTGGTGTGTATACGATATGGATGTACGACGATATAGATAAAGACTTTGCAAACTTTGATAACTCAATAGAAAAAGCTAAAAAAACTGAACTATAAAGTGGCTTATTCTAATGATTGTTTTGAACTTTGGCTCTTATTACATTATAAAAATATAGAAAAATAAGTATAACAGAGATTATTATTACGCAGAACTCAGCAAAATATTTCAGATAAACTATATAAAAAGGTAAAAAGATAGATTTTTGTAAAAATCTTTATGGTTTATTACAAAAAGATAGTAACGCATCAGAACAAGAGGCAATAAAACGAGCCGAAAAACTATATGTTGCTAAAAACATCTACCTTATCATAAACAAAAACCTGTAACCTTAGTATATCAATTAGTGCAGTTGCTGAATGAATATAAGAAAGATTAAACAAGAAAATGAAAAACACTACTAATATAACCCCTGTAGAAAACCTTGAAGTGCAAGGCGCACGGGTGCATAACCTCAAAAATATAGACCTTAGCATACCTCGCGAAAAGTTAGTAGTTTTCACTAGGGGCTTTCGGGTAGTGGCAAGTCGTCATTAGCATTCGATACTATTTATGCCGAAGGGCAACGCCGCTATATAGAAACTTTCTCTGCCTATGCTCGTCAGTTTCTCGGAGGGCTCGAACGCCCTGATGTAGATAAAATAGACGGCCTCGCCTGTGATTGCTATTGAGCAAAAACAACTTCCAAATCACCACGCTCTACAGTAGGTACTATTACCGAAATATACGACTTCTGCGCTTGCTCTTTGCGCGGGCTTGATGCTTTTAGCTATACCACAGGCGAAAAATGATGAGCTATAGCGATGCCCAAATACAAGAGCTCATCACTAAAGAATACAATGGCAAACGCATCAATATATTAGCCCCTGTAGTGCAATCGCGCAAAGGACATTACCGCGAACTTTTTGAGCAACAGCAAACAAGGCTTCGTGAAGGTGCGCACCGATGGCGAAATACGCGATATAGAAAAGGGTATGAAGCTCGACCGCTACAAAACACACGACATAGAAATCGTTGTAGATCGTATGCAGATAGACGATACCGATGATACCCAAAAAAACGACTGCAAGAAACCATCAAAATAGCAATGAATTACGGCGATGATGTGCTAATGGTATTAGAACAAGACAAAACCAAAAGCACAGTACTTCAGTCGGCACCTGATGTGTCCTTCTTCGGGTATCTCTTACCCTATGCCAGAGCCTAACACTTTCTCTTTCAACTCCCCTAAAGGAATGTGCCCACACTGCAATGGTTTGGGCGAAGTGCAAGAAATTAACCTTGCTAAAATTATCCCCGACCCATCGCTATCTATCAAAAACGGAGGTATTGTTGCCATAGGCGAACAGAAAAAAACACTTGGATTTTTAAGCAGTTAGAGCTCATCGTTCAAAAATTCGGGCATAAACTTTCCGACCCTATTGATAAGCTACCCAAAGAAGCTATGGATATTATTCTGCACGGCGGCAAGGATAAATATGCTGTAAAATCGGAGGTAATGGGGGCTTACTCGCAATTTTGAAATTGATTTTGAGGGAATTATTAGCTTTATCAAGAGTCAGCACGAGAATACCGATATGACAGCTATCAAGCGTTGGGCAGAAGAGTTTATGGATAATGTGCCTTGCGAGCATTGTCACGGCACACGCCTGCGCAAAGAAGCATTATACTTCAGAATAGCCAATAAAAATATAGCTGAACTTTCAGCCTTAGACATCACCGACTTATTAGCGTGGTTTAAAGAATTACCCCAACATATTTCTACCAAACAACAGAAAATAGCTTCCGAAATCATCAAAGAAATTACTACCCGCTTACAATTTCTTATAGATGTAGGGCTTACCTACCTATCGCTGAACCGCAGTTCAAAATCGCTTTCAGGGGCGAAGCACAGCGCATACGCTTAGCTACCCAAATAGGTTCGCAGCTCACGGGGTACTCTACATTTTAGACGAGCCCAGCATAGGCTTGCACCAACGCGACAATCAGCGGCTTATCAACTCGCTCAAATCATTGCGCGACATAGGCAACTCGGTAATTGTGGTAGAACACGATGAAGAGATGATACAAGAGGCAGATTATGTGGTGGATATAGGGTCCCTAAAGCAGGAGTAAACGGAGGTGAAATCATCTTCAAAGGTACCCCTAAAGAATTGCTAAAAGCCAATACCCTCACAGCCGACTATATGAGCAGGCGCAAGCAGATAGAAGTGCCAGCCGAAAGGCGCAAAAGGCAATGGCAAAGAGATTATTCTAAAAGGCTGCACGGGCAACAATCTGAAGAACGTAACTGTCAAATTCCCTTGGGGGTGATGATAGGCGTAACAGGGTGTCGGGGAGTGGTAAATCTACCCTTATCAATGAAACATTGTATCCTATCCTCAATGCCCATTTTTTTCAACGGCGTAAAAAGCCAATGCCTTATAAAAGCATTGAGGGCTTAGAGCATATCGACAAGGTTATTGATATAGACCAATCGCCTATTGGGCGTACACCGCGTTCAAATCCTGCAACTTATACGGGGGTTTTTCAACGAAATACGCACCCTTTTTACCCAAGTGCCCGAGGCGCAAATACGCGGTTATAAACCTGGGCGTTTCAGTTTCAACGTCAAAGGCGGTAGATGCGAAACTTGCGAAGGCTCAGGAATGAAAGTAATAGAAATGAACTTCCTGCCCGATGTATATAGTGCCCTGCGAGACCTGCAAAGGCAAGCGCTTCAACCGCGAGACCCTCGAGGTGCGCTACAAAGGCAAGTCCATAGCCGATGTGCTTGATATGACTATTAGCGAGGCGGTGCAGTTCTTCGAGCCTATTCCTAAAATATACCGCAAACTCAAAACTATTGAAGAGGTAGGGTTGGGCTACATCACTTTGGGGCAACAATCTACTACCCTTTCAGGGGGAAGCCCAACGGGTGAAGTTGGCTACCGAGCTTTCTAAAATAGATACGGGCAACACTTTTTATATATTAGACGAGCCTACCACAGGGCTTCATTTTGAAGATGTAAAAGTACTCTTAGAAGTCCTCGATCGTTTGGTAGATAAAGGCAATACCGTGCTGGTGATAGAGCATAATATAGATGTGATACGCAAGGTAGATTACATTATAGATATAGGCTACGATGGCGGCAAAAGCAGGTGGCGAAGTAGTGGCTTTTGGCACCCTGAAGAAGTAGCAAAAACAAGAGAAGCTTCACCGCCGAGTACTTAAAATAAATTCAAAATTCATAATTAATGGAGATTTCGCAACAAAAATTGAAGAACTTGCTCCGAATGCTGAAGCAGCAAAAGGGCGAGAATTGCACAAAAAGGTAAGTTCGCTAACCTGAAAATTAGTGCCGAAAAGAACCTAATATGGGGCGAGTGTGCAGGGTAGTGGTAAGAACCCTTACTATTGTTCTGCCGACTATCTTGATGAGCACAACCCCTGTGTTTCGCTGCAACTGCCCTAGTAGGCAGTTTCCGTGCAAACACGCTATCGGGTTGCTTTACTGCTATGAGGCTGATGCTTCGCAATTTGCTGAAGCTGAGGTGCCTGAGGATATCCTTTCTAAACGCAATAAAATAGAAAAAACAAGAGAAAAAGCCCAAGAAAAGGAGTGATTAAAGAAAAGCCGAAAAAAACCCTAAAAAAAGGTGAACAAGGCGGCTTTTCACTAAAAAAATAGATGCACAGCTCACCGGTATAGAAACTGCCCAAAAGTTGCTGCGCGACATCGTAAATACAGGGCTTTCATCAGTAGATGCCAAAACTGCGTTCCACTCTGAAAGCACAGATAAAAAGAGCTGGGTAATTACTATATCGGGGGAATACAAACCGCCTTCAATAACCTGCTGCTATCAATAGAAGAAGTAGAAAACGAAGAATATACTGAGGTAGTAAACAATCTGAACTTCCTTTCAGCTTTACTAAAAAAAGCAACTGACTACCTCAAAGCGCGCAAAGAAGACCCAGAGGGTACGCCTGAATTGTCATCGGCTATTGAAGAGCAAATAGGCTATGTATGGAAGCTGGTAGAGCTAATGCAATACGGTCAGTATGAAGAGAATGCAAACCTTGTACAGCTCTCGTTCAATAGTTACGATAATGAGGCTCGCAAAGAGTACGTAGATGAGGGCGTATGGCTGAACCTCAAAAACAGGTAAGATATACAAAACACTCAACTATCGCCCTTATAAAGCGGCTAAATACATCAAGGAAGATAACAGCGTATTTAGCGTATTGCAGCTAAAAAGATTTGTACATCTACCCAGGTGATCAAAATCCACGTATCCGTTGGGAGGCGGAGGGAGTGTTGAGCGTCAGTTGCAAAAAGACGATTTGGCTACCCTCAAAAGCTGGGCTTCAACGCAGTTTGCCGAAACTGTCAAATCAGTAAAAAAATACGATTAAAAACCCACTGATGGATAAGCAGCCCGTAGTGCTATTGGCACTGCACAAAGCCTACCTAAAAGGCGATAACTTGGTAGTAGAAGATGCCAATGGTTTTGCCCTTACCCTGAAAGATATTGAAGAAGGTGCCGTATCACCCTACTGCCAACCTAAGAGCCTTCTTGCCTGCCAATGCCGAAGGGCTTTGCCTAACAGTGATGATGCACAACGATATTAAAAACGGATTGCTATCAGCACAACCGCTTTCGCTCATTACCCCCGATAAGATTGTTCGTTTTATTGTATTAGCAACTTAACAAATTGAAAAAGAATGAAACCTTTATACGAATTACAACAAGAATTAAATCGCTTATTTATAGCGGGAAGTAAGTTTGCTAAGAACGACCCTCGCTTGCAGAAGCATATTCCTATACTCAAAAAAATTAGGCGAGAAAGCCCCTGTTTTTCAATAAATTAGCCCAAGATGTAGAAGAATTATTGCAGCTTGATGCCCAGCAATCGGCTGAAAAGTTGTTATCGCTTTCTACTTTGCTTTATTCTGTGCTTTACACACAAGGAGTTACTACCGAAGAGGGAGCAGCTGTAGCCGACCAAGTGCCGAATGTAGCTCTTTCGGACGTGAATACTCAGTACTCATACTTGCAGCTAAAACCTGTACTACAAGCCCTTACCCAAAGCAACTCAGGGCGTTTAGAGACTGTAAAAGATGCTTATGAGCGCGGTATTTTCAAAGACTCTCGTACCTTTGGCTATTTGAGTTTTGCCTTGGCAGACAAGTATTCAGAGTTAGCCGATTATATAATGGAGGTAGTAATTCCTGCTAACGGCAAGGCAATGTTACCTTTCTTAGCAACCGACTTTAAGTTAGAAGACAAGGTAGAGAATGTACGTCGTTTGCGCTTGCTCTATAAGCTCGGTTATGCCGAGGTAGACGGGCTTATCGATAAAAATATTTGCAGAAAGTTTGCCCAACCTACAAGCCGAAGCTATAGCGATACTTTCGGATAAAAAAAGATGAGAAGACCGAAGATTTTTATCATCAGTCTTACAAGCGATAAAAATAAAACGATACGTGGGGCAGCCTATAAAGCATTGGCAAAAATCGGCACACAGCGCTGCATTGATAAGCTATACGAGTTGTACAGCAACAACAAGCAGAAAGGAAACGGGGAACTGTTGGCAGAAGCGATAGCCTCAGTTCCATTAGCCACGCAGTATCAGCCATTCCTTCAGAAAGTACGCGAACGCTTTGAAGCGCTGCTTTTCAATGGACGAAGCAGACGAAAAAGCCCTAACAGCAGCCTTTGAGCGATTGCCTATAGAGTGGGAGATTCTCAAACACAAAGATTATCCTGAAACGTATGCACTATTGGGTGAGATTTTTAAGCAATAAACGATTTGATGCAATGGCTAAAAAGCGTTCAGCAAGCAATTATAACATAGCCCCTTGCTTGAATGAAATACTCTACACTTTTGATAAAGATAAAGTATTGTCTTTCTATGAGCAATATGCTACTGATGTTTTTCAGCAATACTTGGACATCGCCATTAGCTATAAACTATCTCTATCGTGTTTTTAGATAGCAAAGAGCGTTTCAGCAGAGAGAAGCTATACGAGGTCTTTGCACCACAATTTAATAAAGCGATTAATGCCCAATATATGATAGAAGCCTTAGCAGGCACTACTTCAGGCACTACTTATCGTTATTATGGTTACTATGGTGGATATTACGATAAAAACCTCTTGCTAAAGAAGAGTTAGACCCGCGTTGGGCAGACTTGCTTTGCAATTATTTAGCAGGCTCGCGAGTAGATAACAGCTTCAACACCGATGCTCTTATGGTGTTAGACCGTATAGAGGAAGATAGTGAGCGTGTAAACTATCTTATTACTAAGGCATTGGCTAAAAGTTCGGCTTATACCATAGAGCGTCTTTACCGCCTGATAATAAAGCGCAATATGCCTAATAAGTTTGAAGTGCTATATGAGTCGCTGGCAAAGATGCCCTAAGAACAACCTGTTGTATTATTACCGCACAATAGTAGAAGATGACGACTTTTGGAAACCTTTCCCTAAAGAATACGCCCAAAAAGTTCCGCGAGCTACACGAAAAACAAAGTACAACATCTTTGAAGAAATAGCGGCGCAAATAGAGAAATAATAACACTTCTCATTTGTCATTTGCCATTAAATTACTATCTTTGCACCCTAAATAACAGAAAATAAACGATATGTTCGATAAATTAAACATCGTTAAACAACGTTTTGACGAGATTTCGACCTCATTATTCAGCCTGATGTCATCGCTGACCAAAAACGCTATATCCAGCTCAATAAAGAATATAAAGAGCTTAAAGAGTTGATGGATAAACGCGATGAATACATCACCGTGACAGCAAACCTCACTGAAGCTGAAGAAATTATCGCCGATGGCTCCGACCCCGAAATGGTGGAAATGGCAAAATTACAGTTGGAAGAAAGCAAACTGCGTCTCCCTCAATTAGAGGACGAAATCAAATATATGTTGATACCCAAAGACCCTGAAGATGCTAAAAATGCTGTGATGGAAATACGAGCTGGTACAGGTGGCGATGAAGCTTCTATCTTCGCTGGCGACCTTTATCGTATGTACACCAAATACTGCCAAAGCAAAGGCTGGAGTACCTCTGTAATGGATTTCAACGAGGGTACTGCTGGGGGCTATAAAGAGATTATTTTTGAGATTACGGGTGATAATGTATATGGCACTTTAAAGTTTGAAGCAGGGTACACCGTGTGCAACGCGTGCCACAAACCGAAACTCAAGGGCGTGTACACACTTCAGCGGCTACTGTTATTGTGCTGCCCGAGGCTGAAGAGTTTGATGTAGAGCTCGATATGGCAGATGTCAAAATTATCCGCACTACTTCTACCGGACCTGGTGGGCAATCGGTGAATACTACTTATTCTGCCATACAATTACAGCACATCCCTACAGGTATAGAGGTGCGTTGTCAAGATGAAAAATCACAGCACAAAAAAATCTCGATAAAGCACTAAAAGTTTTGCGCTCTCGCCTTTATGAAATGGAGCTGGCTAAAAATGGAAGCCGATTCTGCCCGTCGTAAGTCAATGGTTTCTACAGGCGACCGCTCTGCCAAGATACGTACTCACAACTATCCGCAAGGGCGCGTTACCGACCACCGCATCGGGCTTACCCTATACGACTTGCAAAAACGTTATCAACGGCGATGTACAACGCCTTATCGATGAACTCCAACTTGCCGAAAATGCTGAAAAACTCAAAAGAAGGAGATGTATTTTAATGACAAAATAACTAATAAATAAAAAGCTGGTTGAGCAATTGTTCAACCAGCTTTTTTTATCGTTCTATATTTACTATTTAAGGGTTTCTTTTTAGCCATCTGAAGAAAGTACGCTGCCATAACAATCCGTTTTGGGGTTGCAATGCCCAGTGGTTCTCATCAGGGAAGTATAAAAGCTCACTCTTGATACCTCGCAATTGCGCTGCCGTAAAGGCTTGAAAACCTTGCTCTTCCGGTACACGATAGTCCTTTCCTCCGTGAATGATGAGTATAGGGTGTATCCCACTCGGTTATTTTCTCTATTGGGTTAAACTCCTTATATGATTTTTTGCGCCACTGCATTCTCTTTTTCCCAATAAGCACCACCTATTTCGTGGTTGTTAAAGAAAAGCTCTTCGGTAGTGCCATACATACTTTGCAAGTTGAATACCCCACAATGCGCTATAAAGCTCTTAAATCGTTTCTGATGAATACCTGCCAAATAGTAGATAGAATACCCACCATAGCTAGCACCCACAGCGCCTAAACGTTCTTTATCTACGTAGGGCTCTTTGGCAATATCGTCTATTGCTGATAGATAATCGCGCATAGCTTGTCCGCCCCAGTCCCCACTGATTTGGGCATTCCATTCTACACCAAACCCCTGGTAAGCCCCGCCTGTTGGGTGCGATGATTATATAACCTTGCGATGCCATTAGTTGGAAGTTCCACCTAAAACTGTAAAACTGACTTACGATTGATTGTGGACCTCCTTGGCAGTATAGTAGGGTAGGGTACTTTTATTAGGGTCAAAAGTCAGGAGGATAAATCACCCAAGCGTGCATATCCTTGCCGTCAGTGGTTTTAATAATGCGCTCTTTTATAGGACAATCAGCTATGCTTTTATAAGCCTCATCGTTAAAGTGCGAGAGTTGTTGCATAGTGTAGTAAGGCAACTTTTTCTTCTCTTTTAGGTTGATAGTAAATACCTCAGCCGCGTGATTCATAGTAGTACGCACCACTACCAATTTATCTCCCGATTGCCCCACTATCTGGTTTACGTCATATACCCCTTTAGTAAGCTGTTGGGGGTAGTATCCTTTGCCATAAACATCTACTACAAACAGCTGTTCAGTGCCTTGAGTAGGAGCAATCAGGTAAATTTGCTTGCCGTCATTGCTCCAGCGGTAGCTAAATATCGTGTTATCCCATTGGGCAGTAAGGTTGATGCGTTTGCCGTCTTTTAGTATGTAAAGGTCATTCTTGTCAGATTCATCGCCATCGTGTGCCATACTCAGCCACGCCAGCACCCCCTCTTTGCTGTACTGTGGGTTAGTGTCATAGCCCATCATTCCCTCCGTTAGGTTTCGGGTTTTCATTGTCTTGAGGTCATACTCATATATATCAGTATTAGTGCTGAGTACATACGCGGTGCCTGCTTTAGCTTTGGTTACATATAGCACTTTCTGCCCATCAGGACTCCATATATAGTCTTCAGCCCTCCATAAGGCATTTTGCGGACAGTAAAACGGCATCCCTCCATTAAATCTTTTTGGTTGCCCTCAGCATCTTCTGTAAATACGTGGTTGTATTTGCCTTCATTCCACGTATCCCAATGGCGGTGGTCAAGCCCATTATACAACTGCCCCCGATGATTTAGACAAGTCTTCGTAAAAGTCCTTCCCCAGCACTTTGTTAATTTTCACCTCTTTATGAGTGAGCTTTTAGGCTGCGGTTGGCATTGTATTTAGCAGTCAGTTTTTCTATTTCTGCTTCGCTTATCGGGATTGCTACCCTCCCTTTACTGCCAATTTGTAGTATTCCTTCTTAAAAGTGTTTTTCTGCTATATCGGGCGTACTTACACTCAGCAATACGTATTGTTGGTCAGGGGTGAGCGCTATGGCACTCACGCGCTGCAATTGCCATAGTTTTTCAGGGGTAAGTGGTTGTGGTTGAGCATTTGCTATATAAGCCGTCATCATTACAAGTGTTGTAAATAGTTTTTCATTATCTATTAGCTTTAATCATCATTTTTAGCAATAAAATGGTAGCATTCCACCAAAAATAGCCATATTTCCTTTAGTACAAACCCAACACCTGCTTTTTATAACAGGTTTTACTCGGTTGTACACTAGGAAAATCAGCATACACCATTATAAAAATTGGAGCACCTATCACCACTTGGTAAGGTTTCAATTGCATTGCATAATGTTGTATAAGCCCATAAGAAGTAATACTGCCATAAAGCAAAAAGCAGTGTATTACGTAGATAGAAAGTGTGTTTTGCCCTATGGTGCGTATAAACTTAGAGGTAATCACGTTGCGCATCAGTGTAAAGAAGCCAAAAACGAGCAGTACATTCCCCAATCGCAAATAAACAAAATCCTCCATCAATCGCTTAATAAAACGAAGAATGCCCTATATAATAAAGTTGTTCTACTATATAATGAGATGCCCATAAGAGAAAAGCCCCCACCGAAAGAAACAACAGTATAGCATTTCTGTATAAGTGTTTATGGTGTTTATATTGCTGAAATAAGTACCCCTATAAAGCCCCCAAACGATACGTAACCATACCAAGGAAATATCGTAAAGAGACTACCATTGTTATGAGTAAAGTAATTAGCAATAGGCAGCGGTAGCCAGCTAAATTTAAGCTCTTTATAAAAAGGTTCAAAGGTAAAAAGCCAGCAGCGTAGTAGTTATGAGTATTGTAGGCATTACCCACGATTTTCGGTTGTATGAAATAAGGTAAGTAGTGATGAGCATCAGTAGCGAAAGCCCTATACAGTGCAACACATCTACACTTTCAAAACTCATACGCAAAAGGTAAGCAATCCCAATGAGCATAAAACCACGCCTAATCCCTTTCTTTTACACGTGGGTTACGCCAGCCCACTTTCGTAGCATCACTTTCTTTTTACTAACAAGAAAGTGAATATAAAACCCGAAACGGTAAAGAACACAGGTGCTGTAATCCCTGTACAGTAATACCAAAACCAAAAAAATAGGATTCTTGAGGTCGCGATAACTATTAGCAAGTAGCCCATTCACAAAGTGCCCTTGCAACATCATACAGATAGCAAAAGCGCGGATTACATCTATAAAGTCAAGTCTAAATTTCTTAATCTGTTCCATAGTTGTATTTGTTTAGTCCTCCTTGTATAGTTCAATAAGCCCTTCAGGAGTATTTACGGTAATTTTACGCCCTTCACGGTCTATTTTATCAAGAAAGTTTATAGGTATTAATATTTGGTGTTCAGCCTCATCTTCCACTTCAAAGAGGGGCTGCACTGTGTTGTCGTTTATGGCTGTAATTTTTCCCACATAACCATATTGGTTATCCATTACCTCAAAGCCAATCACTTCGTGGTAATAAAATTGATTACCCGTTAGGGTAGGCAGTGCCTCCAGCGGCAAGTAGATTTTGTGTTTTAGCAAAGGCTTCAGCATCAGCTTCACTATCTACCTCCTCAAATTTTACACGCAATAGGTCTGATTTATGCAAAGTGCTTTTTTTCAATAAAAATGGAACCAAGTTATTGCCCAAAGCAATAAACACTGATTCCATTTCTTCATACATTTCAGGGTCATCAGAATCAAGTTTGATTAAGACTTCACCTCTAAAAGCTAAATTTAGACACTATTGTTCCTATATAAAAACAATCGTTCAGTGTCATTCTTAAGCTTCAGTTTCTTGTGTTTCAGCAGCAGCTTCTCCTTCAGCTTGTTCAGCTGTAGCGGCAGCAGCAGCCTCAGCAGCTTTTGCAGCTGCATCGTTTTTACGTTTTTCGTTTGTTTCTTTTTCAGCGTCTAAGGCTTTAGCTTTCGCAGCTGCTTTCTCTTTAGCCAAAACGTTCTTCTTTAGAAGATACTTTGTTGTTTTTAGCTTCTAGCCAAGCATTGAATTTCGCTTCAGCTTGTTCTTCAGTAAGCGCTCCTTTAGCTACACCCCCAATAAGTGATGTTTTAACAATACCCCTTTGTACGATAAAATACGGCGTGCAGTATCAGTAGGCTGTGCTCCGTTTTTCAACCATTGTACAGCAGCATCTACATCTAGCTCTATTTGTGCTGGATTGCTGATTGGGTTGTATGTACCCAATTTTTTTCAAGGAATTTACCATCGCGTTTAGAGCGTGAGTTGGCAGCTACAATCCAATAGAATGGCTTGCCTTTTTTTACCGTGACGTTGTAATCTAATTTTTACTGGCATAAAAAATTTAATTTGTGAGGTGCTCGACCTCGTTATTAATTCAGGGCGCAAAGATACAACTTTTTTATGATATAACAAGTTTTTTCCACTGTTTTTCTGTAAAATCCCATCTTAGCCCATTACCCGATTTTTCTAATAATCAACCATTACCCATTATTTTTCGTATGATTTCCCTGTCAGAAACCCCACGCTTTTCTTCGTCCAGAAAGCGTTCAGTCATAAACGAAAAAGGTAGCTTTAATCCCAGTAGCCCCCAATACCATACCCGAAAAGTGTACTTCGCTAAAGCCTGCCGCTTTTATTTGCACAATACTTTCAGCATTAATACCCCCACCGGGCATAATCATAGGTTTCCATTGCCCTATGCGCTGTAGTTCTTTCAGCAAAGGAAGCCCCTCAATCGCCGATTTTTACCTCAGAGCTCAGAATCCGGTCTACCCCCAATTTTTAAGCGTTTTTATTGCCGCTATAGGGTCAGGAGTACAGTCAAAAGCACGGTGATAGATAAATTCCATAGTGCCTGCCGCTTCTTTCAGCTTAGCCGTACGCTCCACATCTATGGTATTGTCGTGTAATAATACCCCTGTTACCACCCCTTGGCAGCCCAATTCACGACAAAGAACAATATCCCGCAGCATCACGTCAAATTCCTCTTCGCTATAGGTAAAATCACCACTACGCGGACGTATCAGCACACATTACCAATACTCAGCTCGTCCATTACTTTTTATCAATCCGTAGCTGGGGTAATACCACCCACCCCCAATTCGCTACACAATTCTATGCGAGTAGCACCCGCAGCTTCAGCATTCTTAGCCGACTCATATGAGTTGGCACAAATTTCATATATCATTTATTTAATCCTTAGTTTTATAGTGATTAGCGATTATTTAACAATTTTTTTCTCTTCAGTACTAAGTTTGCGTTGTACTTTCTTGATATCTTCGGCAGGCGGTAGTTTTTCGGGAGTGATACCTCTATCAATAAGCATGAGAAGAATGTCATCTATCTGTCTTTCAGCACCTTTTAGCTAAAGTTATCATTTTGCTGACGTCAGCAAAATGATAGGCTACTTTTTCGCCTGCACCTTCGCAAGTTACTTTTTGCTTTTTGAATAATTAATTCAAAAATTACGCCATTGTGCATATCCCAAAAAGGGTTTGCAATTCTCTTGCGCTCCAGCATTCAATATCTTCTATTTGCTGCGCTGCCTCTTCAAATTTTTAAAAAGGTCTTTTTATTTCATCTGTTTTCATTGGTTAAAACGTATAAATTTTGATGCTACAAAAGTACAACTTTATTTTTGAATTAGCAAATTTCACTTCCCATTCCATAAGTCCGCTAATTCCACCCACAACTCCCCACCCGTCTTACAAGTCCCACAAATTCAAAAATTCAAAATTCAAAATTCAAAATTCTTCTCAGCGAACCTTCAGCGAAGGATGAGCGAAAGGATAAAGCGAAGGAAAGTCGGCGAGCTGGCGCAGCCGAGGTATGTGAACGAAGGAAAGTCGGCGAGCTGGCGCAGCCGAGTATGTGCCCCCAACAATAATAAACAAAAAAAGCTACTATTTATTTTTGCCTATTTATAAATAAGGATTATCTTTGCACCGATTTTTAAATTAATTTTATACGTCTTTATGAAAACCTTCAAATTGTTAACAGCAGGACTTGCTATTATTACCCTGCTATTCACATCTTGCAAAAAGAAGAAGAAACGCAAGATGAAACTGCCAATCTCACTTTGGCTAAAAACCTCACTTACTCTCAAAGTAGGTGAATATGAAAAAAAGTAGCTATCAAAAACAGGTAACGGTACTTATACAGCTACTTCCAGCGATATTACTAAGGCTACAGTCTCCTTAGTAAATAACGAACTTACCATTACTGCCCTTGCCGAAGGACTTGCTACAGTAACCGTAAGCGATGCCAAAAACCGCACTGCCGATATTAGCGTAAAGGTACTTGACCTAGTAGTACCTGGCGAACATATCACCCCTGCTAAAAAGGCAATACAGCTACGCGAACGATTTCCTTTGGTAATGACTATAAAGTGGCTACTACCGATGCTGCCATAGCTACAGCCACAATAGCCAACAACTTGCTTACCATCGAGGCTATCAGCAAAGGTAACGCTCTAGTTACTGTAAAAAGACCTCGTGAGCGAAAAAGTACAAACCTTTAGTGTAACGGTGAGAGCCAGCCACTTGCGCTTTCAGTAGCTACAGTAGCACTCACCAAAGGCGAAAAAGTAGCAGTAGCTATCGTCAGCGGTAATAGTTCTTACACCGTCAGTGTTGCCGATACTGCTGTAGCCGCAGCAACAGTCAGTGGTACTACAGTTACGGTTACAGGAGTAGGGTAGGTACTACCAAAATTACAGTAAAAGATGCCGATGACAAAACAGCTGAACTTTCGGTTACTGTAAATGCCTTCTCTTTAACACTTGAAAGAAATGCAGTAGAAGTAAATGCCGATGCCGCTGTAGAAGTAGCTATCCGCAGTGGTAACGGCAATTATACGGTACAAGTAGCCGATAACAGCAAAGCAACAGCTACTATTGTAGGCGATAAAGTGCGTATTGAAGGCAAAGAAGCAGGTACTACCAAAGTAACCGTAAAGACAGCCAAAACAAAACTGCCGAAATCACAGTTACAGTAAAAACCACGTGGTTTATCGCTTGAAAGAACCGCCCTTACTATTAACGCAGGCACTACTGCCGAAGTTGCAATTTTTAGTGGTAATGGTGGCTATACCGTTCAGGTAGCCGATAACAGCAAAGCAACAGCTACTATTGTAGGCAACAAAGTGCGTATTGAAGGCAAAGCTGCAGGTACTACCAAAGTAACTGTAAAAGACAGCCAAAACAAAACTGCTGAAATCACAGTTACAGTAAATGCTTTTTCTTTAACACTTGAAAGAAATGCAGTAGAAGTAAATGCCGATGCCGCTGTGGAAGTAGCAATTACAGCAGGGTAACGGCAATTATACTGTACAAGTAGCCGATAATAGCAAAGTTACCGCTTCAGTAGTGAATAACAAAGTGCGTATTGAAGCCAAAGCCGCAGGTACTACCAAAGTAACTGTAAAAGACAGCCAAAAACAAAACTGCCGAAATCACAGTTACTGTAAATGCCTTTTCTTTAACGCTTGAAAGAAATGCAGTAGAAGTAAATGCCGATGCCGCTGTGGAAGTAGCAATTACAGCAGGTAACGGCAATTATACGCTACAAGTAGCCGATAATAGCAAAGCAACAGCTACTATTGTAGGCAACAAAGTGCGTATTGAAGGTAAAGCTGCAGGTACTACCAAGGTAATCGTAAAAGATAGCCAAAACAAAACTGCCGAAATTACAGTTACAGTAAAACCACGTGGTTTATCGCTTGAAAGAACCGCCCTTACTATCAATGCAGGCACTACTGCCGAAGTTGCAATTTTTAGTGGTAATGGTGGCTATACCAGTGCAAGTAGCCGATAACAGCAAAGTTACCGCTTCAGTAGTAAATAACAAAGTGCGTATTGAAGGCAAAGCTGCAGGTACTACCAAAGTAACCATAAAAAGACAGCCAAAAACAAAACTACCGAAATCACAGTTACTGTAAATGCCTTCTCTTTAACGCTTGAAAGAAATGCAGTGAACTGAACCCTGATGACACTGCCGAAGTAAGTATCACTAACGGCAATGGAAACTATACTCTGCAAGTAGCCGATAACAGCAAAGCAACAGCTACTATTGTAGGTAATAAAGTGCGTATTGAAGGCAAAGCCGCAGGTACTACCAAAGTAACCGTAAAAGACAGCCAAAACAAAACTGCCGAAATTACCGTTACTGTAAGAGCACGCGCTTTGACGCTTGAAAGAACTACGCTTACTATCAATGCAGGCACTACTGCCGAAGTAGCAATTACAGCAGGTAACGGCAATTATACGCTGCAAGTAGCCGATAACAGCAAAGCAACAGCTACTATTGTAGGCAACAAAGTGCGTATTGAAGCCAAAGCCGCAGGTACTACCAAAGTAATCGTAAAAGATGGTCAAAATAAAACTGCCGAAATCACAGTTACTGTAAATGCCTTCTCTTTATCACTTGAAAGAACTACGCTTACTATCAATGCAGGCACTACTGCCGAAGTAGCAATTACAGCAGGTAACGGCAATTATACCGTACAAGTAGCCGATAACAGCAAAGCAACAGCTACTATTGTAGGCGATAAAGTACGTATTGAAGGCAAAGCCGCAGGTACTACCAAAGTAACCGTAAAAGACAGCCAAAAACAAAACTGCTGAAATTACCATTACAATCAATCCTTTTTAATTTATCGCTTGAAAGAACTGCCCTTACTATCAATGCAGGCACTACTGCCGAAGTAGCAATTTTTTAGTGGTAATGGTGGCTATACCGTTCAGGTAGCCGATAACAGCAAAGCAACAGCTACTATTGTAGGCAACAAAGTGCGTATTGAAGGCAAAGCTGCAGGTACTACTAAAGTAACTGTAAAAGACAGCCAAAACAAAACTGCCGAAATCAGTGTAACTGTGAGCCCTCATAATCTTACAGTAGAAAAAAATGAGAGTAGAGCTAAATGCAGGAGCAAATACATTAGTGGCAATTACCAATGGTAATGGTGGTTATACAGCGGTTTCCGAAGATAATAACAAAGTAACGGCACAAATAGAAAGCAATGGCATACGCATCACTGCTAAAGCCGCAGGTACTGCTAAGGTAACTGTAAAAGACAGTGCCAATAAACAAGTAGAAATAGTAGTAGTAGTAAGACCCTACAATCTAACAGTAGATAAAACCGAGTGGAAGTAAACGTAGGAGCTACTGCCGAAGTGGCTATTCGTAGTGGTAATGGTGGCTACAGCGCGCCAATGTATGACAATACCAAAGTGCAAGTAGCAATAGTAGGTAGCACAGTGCGTATTACAGGAAAGGCAGCAGGCGAGAACATCAGTAACTATAAAAAGATAGCCAAAACAAAACCGCTGAAATCACAGTTACTGTAAAGGTGCCGATTTAGAGCTTGCCCAAGCTAATGTAGAAGTAAATGTAGGTGCTACTACCGAAGTAGCTATTGTAAAAGGAACCGCTCCTTATACAGTATCAGTCATAAACTCAAGCGTAGCCACTGCCCAAATAATAGGAGGCAATAAAGTGCGTATTGAAGGCAAAGCCGCAGGTACTACCAAAGTAACTGTAGGCGATGATCAGGCTAAACAAGCCTTCATAATGGTAACTGTAAAAGCCGCAAGCACCGATGATCTTTTTGATATAGTAGAAGGTGAGGATATCGAAGAAGAGGACTACAAAAATGAGCGTGTGATAGAAGTAAAAGGTTCAGCTTCAGCTATTAGTGGTGATATAGTACTGCCAGCACGTGGTACAGTCTTAGCCGATAACACTTTAGAATACAGCAGTGTTAGCTCAGTAGATTTTAACAATGTGAAAATCATAGGCGAAGGTGCTTTGCATAGTAGCCGTAACCTTACCAAAGTACTTTTGAAAAAGGTTACCAAAATTAAAAGTATGGCTTTTGCCGAATGTGACAAGCTAAAAGAAGTACGTTGCAATATGAATGTACCACCTACAGTAGAAAGTGATGCTTTTGATGGTATTGCCGAAGATGCAGTATTTTGGGTGCCTCGTGGTAAAAAGGAGCTTACGAAGCAGTAGAGGCTTTCAGCAGTAGCTTTAGTGAAATCAAAGAAATGTAATAAACAATGAAAAAGATAATTTGCTATACGTAATACTCTTTGTTGGCTTGAGCTTGCTCTCTTGCCAAAAAAAGACAAACCAACCGAGCAACCACAACCTACCCCACCACCTGCCAAACAAGTATATGACCTTAAGCTGAGCACCACAACCCTCACCATAACCGAAGGCGAGGAAGACTCGGTGGTAATAGAAAGCGGAAATCCTGCTTATACAGTAACAGTTACCAATAGCAACATTGCTACCGCTGTAGTAACAGGTACTACAAGTGTTTCGGTACAAATTACAGCTATAGCAGAAGGAACAGCTACTATAGTAGTAAGCGATAGCCAAAGTAAAACCTTTGAGATAGGACTTATTGTAGAAGCTTCACCTTTTGAGCTACAAGAGAGGTGGGGAGAGGTGATTTTAACACTAAAAAGAAGGTGCCGAAATACCTTCAGGGCTATAAAAATTCCTGCTAAAGCTACGGCAATAGACGATGAGGTATTTATGAATAACAGAGAAATTACCTCAGTGGAAATGCCCAATGTAAAACGCATAGGAAAAACAAGCTTTTCGGGCTGCCAACCTCAAAAATCGTACTAAAAAGAAGTGCAACAAATAGAAGAACAGGCTTTCATCAGCTGCGGACTGAAAGAGCTAACGCTTCCTGCAACAGTAGAACGCATTGGACGTATGGCGTTTATGAACAATAATGAACTGAAGAAAAATAACAGTGCTAAACCCAACTCCTCCTGTTATTTACGGAAATACTTTTTGCTGGCAATGTAACTATCAAGAAAAACGCGAATTGTACGTACCTGAAAAGTGCTTTGAAAGCCTACCAAGAGAACGAACAATGGAGCGCAAATTTTAGTACAATAAAAGCCATAAGCAGTAGTAACCTTTATCAACCCTCTTTTTGTACCCCCACAGAAGCTGTCCGAAAAGTTTTTAAAAGTATGATTGCGCCACACACTTTGTCAAACTTTCAAAGTTTGACAAAGTTGAATATTCTGATAATCAATTGCTTTTTGTTCATATTGTAGAGGGCGATTGGCAAATCGCCCTCACAAACACAAAACTTTTTGAACAGCCTCTTTATTACGCTAAAAGACTATATTTTATAAAAACAAATGCTCAGGGAGAACCTGAGCATTATTAATATTATTTTTAAGTGCAGGGCACTGTGTTACAACAGGCAGGGGCACTATATTCTGATGCAAAGATACATCTTTTTATTTTTTTAGGAAAAATTAAATAATTATTTTTCATTTTATTTTGTATGATTTTTGTTAATAACCTGATTTTTCTTTATATTTACAAAAGAGTCTCTCCTATAGCTCTGTTCATTCTCATCTTTTCTGTTATTAGAAATTTGTCCTAACATATATGAGATAACTTTTATACAAGAAGCTAACGAATGTCTATCTCTATTTTCAAAAGTAATAGCAGGAATAGCTGATATGCCTTTAGGAGTTTTGAAGTCAAATAAGACTCCTGAATGAGCACAAGTATTTCTAATTAAAACAATAGTCTCCATAAAGTTAATGAATTTAACAACATCTTTAACTTCATAAAGTTTAGAAATCCTTTCTTTTATTTCATTACTTATCAAGTTTCTGTATATCTTTTAAGATAGTACCAAAAGAGAAAACTCTAAGGTTTTTCCAAGCAGGAGCATACTTACCTTCTTCATATCTATTACAAAAACCTATCTTATGTAGCCCTTCTGTATCCTCAATTTTATAATATTTTTTTCATGATGTGCTTTTTATGAGCTTATTTCTGTCAATAAAATCACAATTGTAATATTTATCTAATTCCCGAATAAAAAACATTACTAACCACATTACTATCAACAAACCAAAAAGGAGAGTCTTTGTACTTATTCGAAACATAATAGATAAGTTTAGTTCTAAAAATTTATTTCAATCCGACTAATATATCTCATCAAAATATTTCGTAAATCTACATCTAAGTAGTAAAGGGCTACTATATCAGAAAAATTTTGTGCCAGAAACTAAGTTATGTCTTTTCATCAATAAAAAGGACAACAATAAAAATCCTAATCTGTAATATCCTATATCTAAAAAGCACATCTTTTATTTTTCCTCTTCCCAATTATCAAAGCATACCCCTTCCCTTCAGTTTCTCTATTTGTTCCTTATAATTTGTTGCTACAGCTCCCTATATAACTTCTAATTTTACAAAAATAAGCATTTTAACATAATTGGCAAAGGTAAGAATAATTAACTAATTAGCCAATTTGCCAATTAGAAAATTTCACAAAAAGCTAAAAAGGGTATATTTTATAGCGGGGCACTATATTCCGATGCAAAAATACATCTTTTTATTCTTCTAACCCTCATAATCAATATGATATTCTTCATAATTGAAATCCACTAAGTCGATACCTTGTGGAGTCATCTTAAAAGCGGGGATACGCTCTATAGGCGACACGAAAATATCCTTCCCACTGAACTGCCAGAGAATTTTTGCCCTGCTTGTTAAGACGTGATATCTCCACCTCGCCGTGGGTAATATAATCATCTTGATAGGGGCTATCTCAAAGCAAGTAGCCATATCTACTTGTGTATGCCAAATGAGTTCTAATGTAGGCAATAGAATACAAAAATACCTCATTACCACAAGCTATGAGCAGCCTATCGCCATCTAACAGCACACTTTTTCTCCCACAGACTGCTCACGCTACCTCCTCCTGTGAGGACTACGTTTTTTATCTCGTCTTCTGCTTGATAGAGATAAACCGCTACTTGTGGTGGGTGTGCTTTGTTTTCTCTTATCTCTATCTGATAAGGATTTTTATAAAGCCAAAGGGTGTTTTTTTCATAATTTCGATTTTTCTTTTTATATCCAATAAATAGTATAAAACTCAAACTTACTGCTATATTAATTATAAAATTTAGCAGTGGAGCGTGTTCTAAAAAGAGTTTCATCTAATAAGAATTCGGCTCCATCTTGTTGCTTAAAAAGGTTTGGTAACTACAAACTCATAGAGCGTAAATAACAGCAATCCTAAACTCAGCATAAACAATACATTTTCATAGAGTTTATTTCTATACCTGAGCAAGAAAAGGAAGTTAAAAAAACTAAAAAGGAAAAAAACGCAAAAAAATAGAGGTACAGGATACCATTCTATAAGATCTAACTCCCAATAGGGAATTATTGGTCGCACACACCGGAATAAAAAGATTCCTACAACTATATTATAGACCATTATACCCAATGCTAATAAGATTTCAAGTAGAGAGGAAATAGATTTATTCTCTCCTTTTTGCTGCAAAAGCTATTAAGTGAAAAACTAACAAAGGAATTATAAGTTTTTCCTGCCAGTTCCAATTCTGAAGATATAGAAGGATATAAGTTCATAATAATTTCTTTTTTTAAGGTTTTATAATTGCTCTTTTAATAGTGTCTATCAACTCCTCTACTTTCTTGAGTTTCCCTCCAAAAGTATTTTTGTCTTCTATGATTTTTTTCATAGATATCCTCTATGCTATGAGCGGGTGAGAGTGTCCATAAACTATAAGGTTTCAACTGTACTGTCCCTATAAGGGAAGGCAGTATGGCTCCTAAATCTTTATGGTTGAACCAGCAATCGGTTTTGAGGGCGAAATCTTGATTGTTTTTCCCACAGGCGAGTTCGCTTTGCAGAAAGTCGGTCATTGTAGGATAAGTAGGGGCTAAATATCGAGTAGGAGCAAGATGATACTCTATTTTTTTCGGGGAGTAACCTCTACAGCTGACACAAAGCAGATGCCATAACGTTCACCAATGGTTATTGCCAACACATCTCCTACTTCAAAATAAGGTGCTTTAGGTTTCTTTAGGGCAGGTTTCAAAAGAGGTTTGGGGTTGTCCTCTTGCAGTTGCAGTTTGAGCTTGTCGAGTGCTTTTCTGTCGTTGTTTTTGGGCATTGCTGTCTATCTCATTCCAGAGCGGTGTTGCTCCTTGTTCTATGAGTTGCAAAGCTTTGGTGCGCACTTCATCTTTTGGATAGCCTATTTTTCCAAAGGGAATACGCAAAAAGCCGTCCAATAGATTTCTGCAAAAAGTTCATCAATACAGAAATTAGCTTCCTCATTGAGCCAATCCTGTCTGATTTTTTTCTATATCCTCACCATCTTTATAACGCTCGGTGATGTTGTTATAAATGTCGTAGCCACTATCGCTATCTATGATTTTTTTACACCGTCTATTGCCATAATACATCAATTTACTAATTGGCTAATTCTCTAATTTGCTAATTAATTATTAAAGTTTTTCTAATGATTTTTCATTGTTTTTCTATACTTTTACCACTCGCGGTATTCATCAGTAATATCTACATTGTCGCCCAATTCCAATCCTGTTTTGCGTATGAGTGTATTAAGCCAATCGCAAAGCTCCTCGCGCTCCATAGTCTCTATGAGTCCGTATTTATCATTGATTTTTATTGAGGGTCTTTACCAATTTGCCCATAGAGTTATAAATGGTAGTCGCTTTCTTCTTGTGTACCGCCTCGCAAAGCCTCTGCACATATTCCGTAAGGACTGTCTCTACAGCTGCGATGCTTTCTTCTGAAAACATATCATCACCCTCTGCCATACGTTGGCGCCACTGAGCAATAGGCGTTTCAGAGAGGAAGGCTTGTATTTCAGAAATACGATTAGGGTCTATGTTCTTGTTTTTGCGATTTGAGGAGGGCTTTTAGGCGAATACGCTCCTTTTCGTATAGATCTAACTTGAATATTGTCAGCCAGTTCAGTTGTTCGTTAGGGTTTAAAAGCTAGCAAAAGGCGAAATTCTTCAAAGAAAATCTCGTAAAAAGTTCCTCCATTATTAGAAAGTCTTTTTACCGGTGAGTTTCTTGCCTATCTTCTGTTCAATAGTCTTTTTTATCATCACCAATATTCAAGGCAAAAGGCAATTCCTTCTCAGGGATTTTACCATTAGGGGTTGCCTGCGGATAAATTGTCATCTCGTGCAAAAATAAGCTGATCTTTATCCTTGTTGTAATTGCCTATAGGTTCTCCATAAGTACGAGCATACCTCACATAACCCGTAAATAGGCAGCGAATGGTATTTTTCTTCATTATTAACTCGTACCCAAAATAAGCTGCCATAAGCATCATATTCAGGATTAGGTTTTTTGTGGCAAATGATATTGCGCAAAAATCTTTTTATTTCCGGAGAATGGATAGGTCGCCCTAATAAATCTTGGATTTCCATAGTCGTTTAGTTTTTTTCAGATGCTACTGGTGTCCTTTGGTACCAAATACTTCTAAGTTTTTTTATCGGCAGCTTTATAGAGAAACTAACAATCTAAAAGCCTCTTTTACAAAATCAAGCATCTTAACATAAGAGGCAAAGGTAAGAATAATTAACTAATTAGCAAATGAGAGAATTGGTGCCCCTCAGTTTTTCGCCCAAAAACACAAATTATTAAAAAAATAATACTTACCTTTGTGGCTTGATAAAAATAGTGTTATGACCGAACAACAAATTTTTAAAAAATAGAAGTATGGAGTGATGAAGACGACATACAAGCCGTAGTAGATTTTATAGAAAGCCTATCAGTAGAAGATAAAACCCCGAAGTGCTCAACGAGCTCAGGGCGTGCCTATAACAACCTTTATTGGCTAAACCCTACCGAAGAAAAACAAACACTATTTGCGCCGCGCTATAGAAGTATTTAAATATATAGAACCCGAATTAGGCAATACTGACTCTTGGAACTACCGCATTGGCTATTCCTACTTTTTCTTAGGTGATTTGCCCAATGCAAAATATTACTTGCAAAAAGATATTTCACAATGGGTGGTACTACCCAAGAACTCCTCAACTTTATTGCTATAGCCGAAGAGAAAAACCTTTCTAAGCGAAGTAATGGAAGGAGGACAGGGCGGAATAGAGTTCGTATTAGAACGCTTCATCAATACCCCTACAAGAATACGCACCCCAAATGCTGAAAAAGCTACGTACCAAAGCTACCAAAAATCAATAGACACCCTCGAAAAACGCTTACAATTTCTCTTCCCCGAAAAACTTTAAAACAGCTACACCGTACTTTTTGACGGACAAGAACCTGGTACTACTTTCTTCTTTGGCAGACATACCTTCGTTGCTATAAACGAAATAGAACCCTTACAACAAGAGTGGCTTAACTTTGTGCTTACTCACTACGGCAAAAATTGGCAGCAAGTAACAATGCCCCTCAGTACCCAAAGGCGTTGTGAAAAACCAATTATACAACCCCAAATGGCTGCCTATCATCAGCGTGCGCATCGGTGATGACGATAAAGATGAAATACTAAGCTACATTTGTACCGACCTTGATAATGACTCAGAAGGCACCTATGGGCAAATAATGGCAATAGTGATAGCCAAAGACCTCACCAAATGTAGCATTACCATATTAGCCGATGATCTTCAAGACTGGTTTGATTACTTTATAAGAAACATCAAAAACGGACTCTTCCAATATGACGAAGAAACCGATGACCTTATCATCCCCGCCGATCATTTAGAAGAGATACCCGTTTATTCCAAAGAAGAAAAGATAACGGTAGAGCATTTCATAAAGAAAAAGTTCGGCAAGGTAAGCAAAGTACTACACGAAGAGTTAGCCCCCGATGTGTGGTGCGACATCTTAGTAGTACCCCCACTGCCCAACACAATTATTACACTCTCGTAACCAAAGATATGGGCGATTACCCTATGAACATACTTGCAGGGAGACGATGAAAACTGTAATCTGTGAAATGGTAATGCACTTGCCTCCCACTTGGAACAGCGAAAGTACAGCTGAAGAACACCGCAAACCCTATAGAATGGATAAAAAGTAGTACAAATATCTTTAGAACAAGGGCTCTTTCATCAGCAGAGGTCATACTGTATTAGTAGAAAAACGGAACACTAAAAATCCGATAAATTTGCTTTCCTCTTGGCTGTACCCTACTTTAGATAATGACGGCGAAGAACTTTGTTGTAATATAAGCAAGCACAAGTTTGTCTTGTTCAATACCTTTGTGCCTATTTATACCGAAGAAATGTTATACCGCTGGGATAATGATGAAGAAGAACTATTGTCATTATTAGAAAATGACAAACAGCTAAACGACTTTTATCATAGGCACTCCTTCACGAGCCAATCTATGTGCCAACTATGAGCCTATGATAGATGCTCTCGTTTAGACAAGGTGCAGTGGGCATTCACCCAAGAGCCTTATTACAATATGGCGGATTTTTACGAAGCTTTTTAAGCGTTATAATGACGATGTAGGAAATGATTTAGAAGATTTCAACTTTGGCACTCTATTCCTTTCACCACGTGTAAAGGTACTTTATCAGGCACAGATAAAAGATGTAGGCGTACTAAACAGTTTTGAGTTCCTCACCAATGAAAACGCCCTTACCGAAGGAACGCCCGATGCCGAAGGCTTTTACGATGTACACATAGTAGCACAGCACGAAAGCGGCGATGGCGTTACCATAGGAGCATTAGAACTGCTATTCTTTATGCACAACACACTGCACAATAAATATTTAGGCAAACGCATCTTCTTTAATGGTTTCGAGCTACAGGGGTTATGAAGATGACGGCACCCCCGTTATATTTATATTGTGTAGTGATTAAGCCTTTATAAAATTTTTATTACAATTACATCACATACTTTGGCAAACTTTCAAAGTTTGCCAAAGTTTTTACCTTGTCCCTAACCAACTACCGAAATATCCCCTTGCCCTCACGCACCACCACAGGCACATCGCCCGAAAGGTCTATAACCGTAGAAGCCACATTATCACCATACCCCCATCAATAACAATATCCACCTTATTTTGCCACTTTCATAGATAAGCTCAGGGTCGGTAGTGTATTCTATAACATCATCTTCATCGTAAATAGAAGTAGATACGATAGGATTGCCCAGCCGCTCCACAATCAGCTGCGCAATAGCATTATCAGGTACGCGAATACCCACTGTTTTTCTTCTTAAAATCCTTAGGCAAATTGTTATTGCCCTGCATAATAAAAAGTATAAGGACCAGGCAGCGCACGTTTTAGCAGTTTAAAAGTACTACTATCTATTTGTTTTCACATAATCCGAAAGATTCTTCAAGCTAGAACACACAAATGAAAAATTAGCCTTTTTCCAATTTCACCCCTTTAATGCGAGCTATCTTTTTCCAAAGCCTTAGTATTTGTAATGTCGCAACCTAATCCGTAAACTGTATCTGTAGGATAGATAATAAGCCCCCATCGCGCAATACCCTCTACGATTTTTAGCAATCTCCTTTTCGTTAGGATTTTTCGTTGTAAAGTTTTATGAATTGAGTCATATTTTTAATAGTTGTAAATTTACAATAAGAGATAAGTTTGTTATCTTGGTTTGTAATATTGATTTCCCACAATTGTAGCGTGCGCCCCGCATTGATGCATTTTGCAGTAGCGAAAAGAGTGTCGCCTATTTTCCCAGAACGCAGATGGTTTGCACTCAGCTCAATACCCCTGTATTTGCTCATTGGGTTTTTCGGTGTAATAAGCAGCCACACTCCCTGCTGTTTCGGCAAGAGCAAGAGTAGCACCCCCGTGTAGCACCCCATCTATTTGCGTAACCTTATCCGTTACAGGCATCGTCATCACAAGGTAGTCTTCGCCCACTTCCGCAATCTCCATTTGCCACAGCCGCATCAGGTTGTTTTTTCAGGCAAAAGTATCCCACTTCTGTTGTAAGTCTTGTTTATTCATTTTCACTAATAATCTGCCGCAAAGGTAACAAAAAAATAAAAATAATTCGTACTTTTGCAGCAGATTAATTTATTTTTATATTTTGACACGTTATCAAATCATCACATTCTTAGTAAGCATTTTCGTTCTCTACTTCCTGTTAGCTACTACGCCAGCAAGAGCCTCAAAACGCTTAAAAGCACCCCGCTGGCTGCGCTTATACTTATGCAACAATCACCATAGCCATCATTGTACTAATGGCATATCATTGGTTTGGCAAAGGCAAGACCGTCTGGAGTGCTCCACAGCAATATGCCGTAGCAGCCTTCCTCATCTGGTTTATTGTCAATTTAGTAACCAGCATAGTCCTCTTTGCCGAAGATATAACCCGGCTGCTGAGGTGGCTATTTACCAAAAAGAGGCAATACCTCCCATATGCCCTCACGCCGCAAATTTGTCAGTGCCTTTAGGGCTGGGGATTAGCAGCCATACCCTTTGCAAGCCTTCTGTATGCAATCTTCCAAGGAAAAATACAACTACAAAGTACTGAAATACACACTCTATTTTCCCAATCTTCCAAAAAGCTTTTTGATGGCTATCGCATCACCCAAATATCCGATATTCATTGTGGTAGTTTTGATAATTACGACAAGATACGCTACGAGGGTAGAACTCATCAATGCACAACAAAGCGATGTGATACTCTTCACAGGCGACTTGGTGAACAACCTCTCCGAAGAACTCTTGCCTTGGCAATCCCTTTTCAGTCAGTTACACGCACCCAGCGGCATCTATGCCATTATGGGCAATCACGACTACGGCGACTATTCATCTTGGGAATCTCCCGAAGCCAAACAAGCCAACATAGAACAATTACATAAGTTAGAAGAAGAAATGGGTTGAAACTCCTCCTCAATACTCACACCTATTTGCACCGCAATGGCGAGCGTATAGCCCTTATAGGGGTTGAAAATTGGGGACACGGCAGGTTCTCCAAATACGGCGACCTCACCAAAGCAATGCAAGGCATCGCCGCCGATGATTTCAAAATACTGATGACCCACGACCCTACCCATTGGGAAGATATCGTGCAGCCACAGCACAAAGATATCGCTCTTACCTTTAGCGGACATACTCACGGTATGCAGTGCGGTATTGAAGTACCAGGCTGGCGTTGGAGTCCCTCTCAGTACATTTACAAAACACTGGGGCGGTATGTACCAAGAAGACGGGCAGTACCTCAATGTCAATAGAGGCTTTGGATACCACGCCTTCCCCGGCAGAATAGGCGTATGCGCAGAAATCACCGTCATAGAATTAAAAAAACAAAAGAATAATAACCCAATTCAAAATTCAAAAATTCAGAATTCTTTCCCCCTCGTTCCACTAAACTTTAAATAAAAGATAGAAACCTGTGCGGATCGCACTTATAAAAAAACAATTTAAATATGAAAAAAATTTATTATATCAGGAGGAGGTACTGGCGGACATATATTCCCTGCCATTGCCATTGCCAACGAACTCAAACAACGAATCCCAGATGCCGAAATATTATTCGTAGGTGCTAAAGACCGAATGGAAATGCAAAAAGTACCCCAAGCAGGGTATCCTATAGAAGGTCTTTGGATTGCAGGTATCCAGCGTAAGCTCACCTTCCAAAATCTCCTATTTCCCCTCAAGTTCATTTGCAGTATGTTCAAATCACGCCAAATTATAAAACGTTTTTCGTCCAGATGCCGTAATAGGCACAGGGAGGATTCGCCAGCGGAGCAGTCGTGAAAGTAGCTGCACAAATGGGCATTCCTACTTTCATACAAGAGCAAAAATTCATACGCAGGAATTACTAACAAAAATGCTCGCCAAGCAAGCCATATGCGTAGCCTATGATGATATGGAGAAGTTTTTCCCTAAAGAAAAAAATAGTAAAAACAGGCAACCCCATACGCGAAGGACTTTTTGCACGTACAACAACACTTGCCACAAGCATTAGAAGCCTTCGCTCTAAACCCCGATAAAAAAACACTCTTAGTACTTGGTGGAAGTTTAGGAGCAAGACGTATCAACCAGCTCGTAGAAGAACACCTGCCTCTATTTGCTGAATTAGGCGTACAAGTGCTTTTGGCAGTGCGGCAAGCTTTATTACGATGAATATAAAAATACGATAGTCAGCAAGTGAAAGTACACGCTTTTTATAGATCGTATGGAATGGGCATACGCCTTAGCCGATGTGATTATTTCGCGTGCAGGAGCAAGCTCCGTTAGCGAGCTATGTGTGGTAGGTAAACCCGTGATATTCATACCCTCACCCAATGTAGCTGAAGATCACCAAACCAAAAACGCACAAGCCATAGCCAATAAACAAGCCGCAATTTTACTCCGAGAAAACGAGTTGGGCACACTATTTGCCGATACATTTACAAACCTTATCAACAGCGAGCAACAACAAGCCAGCTTTAGCAGCCCATATACGCCTGCTCGCACAACCCAACGCTACCAAAGAAATCGTAGATACCATATTGGCATACCAGCATTAGAAATTTATAACCCTAAAAACAATTGCCTATGAAAAAAAGTTCATATTTTTTAATAACAACAATAATATCGTGGGAGGAATAGCACAAACTACTCTCAAGCCTTCTTATTATGTTGATACTAAAAGCGATGCATTCAAGCACTGGCATAGTCGAAATAAAAGAATATGTAAATTATGAGCAATATCAGCAGTTGCAATTGCTAATGAAGAAAGGAAATGTAGGAAATATTAGCAACGAAATGATGCAACAAGCCTACGTAAGCAAGCGCGCTTCATTACAAAAAGGTAAATATATCATTGATAATGACGAACATCAATTTGAATTTGAAGTAGGCAACGGCGGATTGCTGATAGGCGAAGGTAAATACCTCAATAAAAAAACGTAATATAGCCTCTACCTACATATTCAATAATGGTCGCCTTGCCGAAATTCACCTCTTTACCCCCTGAAGGACGCTTGCGCAAAAAAATGTCTTCAAAGGAAACCTCATAGAGGGAGTGGTGTATAACCACGAGGGAAATATAGCCCAAAAATAGAAATACATACAAATTTAAAAAGAAGGTTCAGACCAAGTTGTAACTACTTACCACAAAAAAACGGAAACGTAAGTAAAATTGAAGACCATATCAAAAAAACAACCAAAGAATATTACCAAAATGGCAAACCCAAAATGGAGCTAATTGAAAGCAAAAGTGCTGTAAAATACGACCCCGAAGGTAATATTATTGAAAAATGGTACATTAACGATAAAGGTAATTGCAAAGAAATATACGAAAAAGGAGTTATTACACTCAAAAACTGCGAAAGTAGAGGACTACAAGGAATAAAAAAATAAGCAATTATTATTACAAAAATGGTCAGTTAGAGTATTACACAATTACCGATGGTAAAAACCAATAAAACTCAAAAAAATACGATTCTAATAACAATCCCATAAATTAATCATAACAATGATAGAAAATATTTATTTTTGTAGGTATAGGTGGTATAGGAATGTCCGCATTAGCCCGATATTTTTAAGCTGAAAGGAAAAATAGTAGCAGGCTACGACCGTACCCCTACCGAAATTACAGACAACTTAATACAAGAAGGTATTGCAGTACATTTTACAGACGATGTAAATGCTATCCCCTTAGCCTTTAAGAACCCCGAAAATACATTGGTAGTCTATACCCCCGCTATTCCTAAAAACCACAGCGAATTATGCTACTTCCAGCAAAATGGTTTACCAAGTACTGAAACGTTCCGAAGTATTAGGGCACGTTACCAATGATAGCTTTTTGCTTTGCTGTAGCAGCACACACGGCAAAACCACTACAAGTAGTATTCTTGCCCACATATTAGTAGAAAGTGGGACTTCAGTAAGTGCCTTTTTAGGAGGAATAGCCGAAAATTTCAATAGTAATATCATTATCAAAGGAAGTGATTACACCGTAGTAGAAGCCGATGAGTTTGACCGCTCATTTTTGCGCTTATCGCCCAATATTGCTTGTATTACCTCAATGGACGCAGACCATCTGGATATTTATGGCGATGCAGCTCATTTAATAGAAGGTTTTGGCGAATTTGCTAAAAAAATAAAGAAAGGAGGAGCCTTATATTGCGCAACGGACTTACAATTGAAGGGCTTGAGTACGAAACTTACGGCTTAGATGACGATGCCGATTATACTTTTTAGAAATATCCGTGTTATAGACGGCATCTACCACTTCGATTTTTCATTATCAAGACAAAACCTACCGCGATTATACTTTTTGCCAAAACCAGGTAGGCACAACCTGCTCAATGCGCTTGTTGCTGTTTCAATGGCAGTGAAAGGTGGTTTTGATGCCGAGCAGTTGCTACCTCATTTAGCTACTTTTAAAGGAGTAAAAAGACGTTTTTCGTATATTGTAAAAGAAAAAAGACTTTGTATTTATTGATGATTATGCACATCATCCTTCCGAGATAAACGCTTTATACCAAGCTGTAGCCGAAATGTACCCCCACACTCCCAAAAACGATTATCTTCCAGCCACACCTTTTCACTCGCACCCGCGATTTTATGGATGATTTTGCAAAAAGCTTATCACAATTTGATGAAGTTATCCTATTAGATATTTATCCAGCGCGCGAGCTGCCTATAGAGGGCATTACCTCCGAGGTGTTATTAAATAAAATTACTTCCCCAAAGAAATGTTTAACAACAAAAGAGGATCTAATACCTCTATTACAGCAAAAACGCCCTAAATTACTATTAGCAGTAGGAGCAGGCGATATAGGAGCCGAAGTACCCCACATCAAAGAAGCAATGGCACACCAATAAATAAAAAGAGGCTGTCTAAAAGTTTTTCAACATCCCCCTTTTGAAGGGGGAAGGGGATGTTAATTTCAAAGTTTGACAAAGTTTATTACACTGATAATCAATAAATTATCTAATCGGTTTACTCTTTTTAATAGCCCCTATAATAACCCCTAAAATAACACCACAAACAATAGAAGTTATGAAAGCTGAAATAAAATTAGCTACATCAGAAGGTTTTCTAAGATACAAAGCCTCACGAACTGTTTCAAATTGCTCTTCCGACATACTCCCCGCAAAAGCATTCATTTGTTTCATTGCCAAATCCACTACTTTATCGTAATAGTTAGGGTCTAACACGTTGGTATATAACAGCATATAACCTCCATATAGCACCCCAGCTATAAGCCCAGCCAAAACACCTACTTTAGCCCCATCGCCCACTGTAAGTAAGCCTCCATTGTCTTTTTGTACTCTTCAGTGCCGCTACCAAAATTGCTGCCGAAATCACAACCCATACAACCAATAGCAAGGCAGATACAGCAAACTCATCAGTGTATAGCAAATCAGTAACGTATTGCAATACGTGAAACGCTATTGACGCCAACCCCTAAGAAAAGACCGTACTTCAGTACGATACTTTTCAAATCTACATTTTTCCATAAGCTAAAAATTATTATTGGGGCAAAAAAATAAAAAGCATCTTTAATTTCAAAGAAAACATTACATTTTAACAAAAATACCACGCCGTTAAGCGTGGTTTAGTTAAACTTGAAATGTGTAGCATAGCGGTTACACGAGTCGTTCTTATTTATTTTTCAATAAATCTCTGATTTCAGCCAATAGCTCTTCTTGTGTAGGACCTGCAGGAGCTGCTGGTGCTTCCTCTTGTTTTTTTCTTTAGCTTATTGATACCTTTTACAAGCATAAACAATACAAAAGCTACAAAACACAAAGTTGATTACAGCCGCAAGAAACTTACCATAAGCCACCCCGTTCCAAATAAGAGCGTCCAATTTGTCTACTTGTGCTGCTTTTAGTGCAGGAGTTAATAACAAAGGCGTAATTACATCGGCTACTAAAGATGATACAATAGCTCCAAAAGCCGCACCAATGATAACACCTATTGCCAAATCAACTACGTTGCCCTTTTACGGCAAACTCTTTAAATTCTTTTCAAAAATCCCATAGATTTTTAATTTTTAGTTTACTTATTTTTAATCAGGGCGCAAAAATAATACTTTTTTTCTGATATATCACAAAAAGAAAAGGGACGAATTTCTCAACTGTCCCTTTTCAATCACTAACTAAAAAAACTCAATCACTATTTTTCAGTATTACTACACCGTCATACTGAATATTTTTGTGTCGGGCATTTTGCGCTGTAATCGCATATCAAATGCCATACAAATATTTCTAATAAATGGTTTCCCTGCATCCGTAACATTTATTTGCTGTGGTGTTATATGCAGCAATCCGTCATTTTTCCATTTCTTTCAAGTTCGCTACTACTTCATCTACCCCTTCAAAAGGCAAGTTTAGTATCCTTCCACGAAGTGCTAAAGTTGCACATCAAGTTCAGTATATGCCGTCTGATGATTAAATCCTCTTCGTTCAAAAATATGCCCTTTGCATACAGGTATCTCATTCGCTGCTATTCGCGCATAGTAATCATCCAATTCCTTTTCGTTTTGAGCAAAAACCATACCAGCTATCACTAATTGCCGACATCCCCAATCCTATCATCACCTGCGTTTTAGAAGCCGTATAGCCCATAAAATTGCGGTGTAACAGGTGCTGTTCAAAGGCTTTATACATACTATCCGTAGGCAAAAGCAAAGTGATCCATTCCTATTTCCTCATAACCCACTTTCAGCAAGTGCTGTTTGCCCACCTCGTATAGCTGTCGCTTTACATCACCCGTAGGTACATCTTCATCTTTTAAAAACCACGCTGCCCATTGCCCTTTATCCAAGGCACGTGCGCATAGCTGTAAAATGCAATACGATCAGGACGCAAGCTATTGCTTTTTATCAATTGTAAAAAGCACATCCTCCAATGTCTGAAAAGGCAATCCAAATACCAAGTCGTGGCTCACCGATTCGTATCCTATTGCACGTGCTTGCTCCGTTACACGTTTCACATTCTCAAAAGGTTGCAAGCGGTGTATTGCCTTTTTGTACCTTTTCCGAATAGTCTTGTACACCATAGCTCACTCTCCTAAAGCCTAAGTCGTAAAGCTGTTGCAAGTGCGCTTCGAAGTATTATTAGGGTGTCCTTCAAAGCTAAATTCATAATGAGTAGCTCTGTCAGCACGCTCCAAAAATACCTTCTATGAGTCGTTTAAGCTCACTAGGCTTAAAAAGGTAGGAGTTCCACCACCCAAGTGTATTTCTTTTATTATGGGGCGTATTGCCAAAAATCTGTATATAACTGCCACTCTTTTAGTACCGCATCTATATAAGGTGCTTCCATTTCGTGCCGCTTGGTAATGCGTTTGTGGCAACCGCAAAAGGTACATAAACTTTCACAGAAAGGCAAGTGTATATACAAGCTAATACCTTCATTTTCATTGCTTTCCCCGTACGACTTTTGCCAAGCTATCCAACCATTTTCGCTACCGAGAATGTCTCGTTATCCCAATAAGGAACTGTAGGGATAACTCGTATAGCGAGGTCCCGCTACATTATACTTCTGAATAAGTGATATTGCCATTTTTTTCATAAAAAAACGCTGCAAAAGATAATAAAAAAATATTTTTAATAAAAAAATATTTTTATCAAATAGCTTCTACATTTATAGATGGATTTCCCAATTTATCTTTCAAAAATCACCTCAATACCCTTTTTTTGAGCGTCTGTACCGATGACGGACAGCCACTACACGCTCCTTGCAATAATACCGCTACGTGATGTGTTTCGGCACAGTACGAAATAAATTGTATATTTCCTCCATCACTTGCTACTGCGGGGCGCACATATTCATCAAGTATAGCCACTATTTGTTGCGATACGCTATCTGTTGTTACCATCGATAGTAATTTAGCTTGTGCAGCCTCTTGGTGCCTGCGCACCTCTTCACTGTCTATAAGCGTCCTTCCTTCACTCAAATACTGCCTGATAAACTCCCGCAGCTTGCCCGTAACCTTTTTCCCAATCAGCTGATTCGCTTTTAGTAACCGAAATATAATTATTGTCAAAAAAATACCTCTTCTACAAAGCTATAATTGTCAAAAAGTAGCCTCGCCAAAGGCGCTTTTTCCGCCTCCTCTGCCGATTTGTACTCTATAATAGTAGGTACTAAACGCTTATTAGCTACAAATTTCATTACTGCAGGGTTAGGAGTAGTTTCGGTATAGATAGTTACCACCTCATTAGCAGGCTTCCCCGCCTCACCCAATAGTATTTCTCTTCCCGATTGTAAATACAATAGTACCTGTTGCGCTACTTCTTCCTGCACATCCTTCCATTCCACTATCGGAAAGCGTTTCAATGCAATAAAAATTACTCGATATATAAACCGTTTTTTACAAAAGGCAAGTAAAAAAGCTCCTTTGCCAGAGGTGCATTTTTAGCCTCATCCACGTTTTTAAACTCATAACTCCCTTTCACCAACGCTTTGTTAGCTTCAAGTTTTTATAATATCAGCACTTGTGGTAGCTTGTACTTTCAGGGTAATATCCGTCATTATTATTTGTCTTTACGTCCAAAGTCAGCGGGGTTTTCTCCCACGCTTGGGTTTCCCATTTCAAGATAAGGTTCGTATAGCTATGGCTGTGCAACCAGTTTTTCAGCACGAGCTATCAGCTCAAAGATTTTTTTCATTATGAGCAGTTTGTGGCACTTTAGTTTTACACACTTTTTGCCGCACCCAGTTTATCGCTATTTGGCTATCCGAATAAATCGGTAGGTTCAAGTTCCGTTGTTCCATAAAAGCTAAGGCGTGTACAATAGCCAAAAACTCACCTATGTTATTAGTACCATCTTTCAGAGGTTTGAGTCTGAAAATTTCAGCTTTAGTTTCCGTATCCACCCCTCTGTATTCCATTACACCAGGGTTGCCACTACAAGCCGCATCCACAGCTATCGAAGCAGTATCGGTTTGCCAATGCGTTGTAATTCCAAAGCCGATAGAGTAGGGAGGTGGTACTTTTCTTGCCTTTTGTATAGTTCAAAGCTCCGCCAAAAGCTTTTTTTCTGCCATCGCCAAGCTCTCAAAACTCTTAAATTTAGCCTGATGATAACCGTGAACCGCCTTTTTGCACTTATCCCACGAGCTAAAAACACCCTGTTTCGTGTCCTTCCCACACTACATAATACTTCTTTTTCGACATTGTATGTTAAAGCCGCTACTAACTTTTTACTATCACAAGGGTATAGGTGCCATTGCTCAATTCTATAGGTATCGCCCACTACTTTTTACGCTAAAGGCGCCTTTGTAGCTTAACATCGTCTATACCCTTAGAGGCAATAGTTACCGTTTGCCCTTCGGCAAGGGTAGCCAATGGTTGGGCAGTGCTTATAGTTACGTACTGTGTTTTTCATCTTGGCAATACTTTCGGTTAGCCATACAAAAGTTTGCTTTTTTAGCTGCATACCCTACCGACAATACCCGCTGCCCTTGCGCATTGTGCAAGCCTTGTGGGCGCGAGGTAGGTGCAGGGGTGCTGATAGCTGTTGAGTCGTATTACTTGATTTTTGCTAAGTAATGACTAACTGGGTAGGTACTGTGGGCTGCTGGTTCACTTTTTAGGGTGAGGAGCTTTCCGTTTTCTGTACGGTTACTGCCTGTTGTGCAGTAGTAGGACTTACAGTAGCGGTGTAGGCATCGTTAGGCACCTCGATAGTAAGGGTAAGAGTAGCCCCTACGGTAGCGGCAAGGGTAGTACCTTCTTTTAGCTCGGTACCATCAGCCTGCTTCACTACCAAAGTGTTATTAGGCTGAGGTGCTGGAGGGTAGGCGTCTTTTCTTCGTCTTTCTTACAGCCTGTAACTACTAAGGCAAGTAGTAATAAAGCTGCCGCAATATAGTGTTTTAAAAATGGTTCATTGTGATGTTTGTTAAAAGTTAATTCTTAATTTTTACGGTGATACTGAAACGTACTTCTGTCCACCCTGCTGTATTAGCAGGCAAAGTAGCTACTAACACAAAGGTACCCGACTGTGTAAAGGTAAGGCTGTTGGCTTGTAGCGTAGCAGGGGCTACAGCAAGTACCTCACCATCGGCATCGGTAAAAGTGGTAACGTATTTTGCGATGCGTTTATGTTACCCAAAAACTCCCACTGACCGATATTAATAGCCATACCTTGTGTTATCTCGGTAGGGAAATCCTTAATGTAAGGAGGAAACTCCTCAGCTGGTGGAGTAAGAGGTACTTGCGCTGCTACTTTTTACTTGTACGGTAAAGGTTTTCTCACCGGCTTTGGCTTCGATAGTGGTTTCGCCAGCTGCTATAATGGTTACCTTGCCATTGCTATCTACTTTTACCACTTGCTCGTTAGCCGACTGCCAACCAACGGTAGGGCTTGTAGCATTGGCAGAGAGTACGGTTGCGGTTAATTGTATGAGGGCATCGCTCACCCTGGCTGTTATGCTTGCAGGAGTTACTGTTACCGATTGCACCGGTATCACTTGAGGCTGTTGCGGCTGTTGTGGCGCTGCTGCTACTTTTACTTGTAGCAGTAAAGGTTTTTCTCACCGGCTTTGGCTTCGATAGTGGTTTCGCCGGCTGCTATAATGGTTACCCTGCCATTGCTATCTACTTTACCACTTGCTCGTTATTGGACTTCAACTAACGGTAGGGCTTGTAGCATTGGCTGGCAGTACGGTTGCGGTTAATTGTATAGGGGCATCGCCTACCTTGGCTGTTATGCTTGCAGGGGTTACTGTTACCGACTGTACCGGTATTGGTGTAGGTGCTTGTGCTTCAATCTTTTACTTGTACAGTAAAGCTTTTCTCGCCGGCTTTGGCTTCGATAGTGGTTTCGCCGGCTGCTATAATGGTTACCCTTGCCATTGCTATCTCACTTTTACTACCCTGCTCGTTGGCAGATAGCCAACTAACGGTAGGGCTTGTAGCATTGGCTGGCAGTACGGTTGCGGTTAATTGTACCGGAGCATCGCCTACCTTGGCTGTTATACTTGCAGGGGTTACTGTTACCGATTGTACAGGTATCACTTGAGGCTGTTGCGGCTGTTGCGGTTGCTGCACTTCACTTACTACCACTTGCAGCGCAGCGGTTTTGCCATTTACTGAACTTGCTATTAGCTGGGTAGTTCCTGAACGCACTCCCACCACGCTACCGTCTTCTATCTTGGCTATGGCTTCGTTGTCCGATGCCCAGCTAATGCTCTTATCACTTGCGTTGTCGGGCGTTACGGTTGCGGTAGGCAACTCACCGCGTTCACCTATTTTTAAGCTTAGTTCAGTAAACGAAAGTGCTACCGTCTGTACGGGTATTTCAAAAACGGCTTGAATGGTCTCGTCTTGAGTAATATTGGAAAGGCTATAAGTATTGCCTGTTCCTACTAGCTGCCCGTTGCGGTACCAGCCCTTAAAGTTGGTATTAGGCAGATTAGGCACTTGGAAGGTGGTGCTGCCGCCGCTCTGTACTCTTTGCTGTTGTGAGCGCGCCAAAATACCCCCTTTAGTATCTACTATTTGTAGGGTAATGGTGTACTTTTGCACTTCACTTACTACCACTTGCAGGGCAGCGGTTTTTCCCATTCACCGAACTTGCTATTAGCTGGGTGGTTCCCGAACTTACTCCCACCACGCTGCCGTCTTCTATTTTGGCTATAGCCTCGTTATCCGATGCCCACCTAATGCTCTTATCACTTGCATTGTTGGGCGTTACGGTTGCGGTAGGCAGCTCACCGCGCTCGCCTACTTTTAAGCTTAGTTCGCTAAACGAAAGCACTACCGTCTGTACGGGTATTTCAAAAACTGCCTGAATGGTCTCATCTTGCGTAATATTGGAAAGGCTATAAGTATTGCTTGTTCCTACTAACTGCCCGTTGTGGTACCAGCCCTTAAAGTTGGTATTAGGCAGGTTAGGCACTTGGAAGGTGAGTGCTGCCGCCGCTCACTACCTTTTGCTGTTGTGAGCGTGCCAAAAATAGTCCCTTTGGTATCTACTATTTGTAAGGTAACGGTAAATTTAGGGTATTCGTGCAAATACCGCTTTTAATAGTGCGGTGCTGTGTCTCCATAGTAAAAGTAAGCGGATTGGCTGTACCTATATGCTGACCGTTTTCTTCCCAGTGAGAATTGCCAGCCTTTGAGCCGCTTGTGCCGTAAGTACTACACTTTCTCCCGCTTTAAACTCATTTTTAGCTACTGATACAGTACCTTGCCCTTCTTGAGAAAGATTAACCTTATAAGTTCGAGCATCTACAAGCGTAATCATCTGGAGACTTGATGCACCAGGCACTCCATTTGAAGTGCATTTGAGGAGGTATCTCCAAATGCAACAACAATTTTTACTTTACCGTTTATAAAGTATCCTTTCTCTCTTCCAATTTGCAATAAGTCTTTGAGAGACATTTCACTACTTTCTGAAAAAAATAGTTGCCTCAAATTTTTCAAGCATTTCAATAGTTAAATTTTCAGGGTCTAGTCCAGGTGTCGCAAATCCCCATCCTTTAGCAGGAAAAACATTAGGAACAACTAATTTATCATTTTCATTAGTTACCTTAACCTCTATTGGATTTGCTTGGAGGTCAGTTCTCCCCTCATACTCCAACTCACCATAGTAGTTTATATCACCCTAAAATATCACAAATATAAGATACCCCATTTTTCGGTATAAGTAAATTTAAAACTACAGTGACCTGGCTCAATTACCTTAATTTTTCTCCCTCAATAACAATATTTGTATTGTTTCTTATAATACTTAAATTCTGATATGATTCAGGAAAAGTAATAGTAAATTCTACCCCCATTTTTTTAGCTAAAATTCGAGTTTTATTTGTATCACCATAAGGTCGTACATTTATGGCACAATCTGTAATAGAAACATCCTCCCCTTCTGTTCTTACTGTTTTTATAATTCGTCTGTGCAGAAGAGAACCATACAGCACTAAGTACCATAAAAAGTGGTTAGTAGTAGCTTTTTAATATTGGCTTTCATATTATTTACAATTAAAAGTTTAAGAGGTCTTACCTCACTAATTTCTTATATTTAATTCTTGTAGGGGTAACCTCTTTGCCAAGGCGTTTTTTCTTGTTCTCTTCGTATTCCGAGAAGCTACCTTCAAAAAAATACACTTGCGAGTCGCCCTCAAAAGCTAAAATGTGAGTACAAATACGGTCTAAGAACCAGCGGTCGTGCGAGATGACTACCGCACAGCCAGCGAAGTTTTCCAAACCTTCTTCTAAGGCGCGGAGCGTATTCACGTCCAAATCGTTGGTAGGCTCGTCCAATAGCAATACGTTGCCTTCTTCTTTTAGGGTCATTGCAAGGTGCAAGCGGTTGCGTTCACCCCCCGAAAGGGTCGCTACTTTCTTGTTCTGCTCACTGCCGCCAAAGTTAAACCTACTTAGGTAAGCGCGTGAGTTCACCTGCCTGCCCCCCATCATTATAAGGTCTTGTCCGCCCGAGAAGTTCTCCCAGATAGACTTTTCAGGGTCTATTTGCTTGTGGGTTTGGTCTACATAAGCTATTTTTACCGTCTCGCCTACTAAAAATTCACCGCTATCAGGCTGCTCTTCTCCCCATAATCATACGGAAAATGGTAGATTTACCTGCCCCATTAGGACCTATCACTCCCACAATGCCCGCCTGTGGCAATACAAAGTTAAGGTCGTCATACAATAGCTTATCGCCAAAGGCTTTGGCTACGTGGCGCGCCTCTATTACATTAGTACCCAAGCGAGGCCTGTTAGGAATGTATATTTCAAGTTTTTTTCTTCCAATTGCTTTTTGGTCTTCATTAAGCAAGCGGTCGTAGTTTTGCAAACGCGCTTTCTGCTTCGCTTGTCGCCCTTTGGCACCTTTGGCGCACCCATTCCAGCTCGCGCTCCAATACCTTTTGGCGTTTGCTTTCAGTTTTTCTGTTCTTGGGCAAGGCGTTTTAGCTTTTTGGTCTCAGCCAAGAAGAGTAGTTACCTTTCCACGGAATACCCTCTCGCGGTCAAGCTCCAATATCCAGCCCGCTACATTATCCAAGAAATAACGGTCGTGGGTTACAGCTATCACCGTGCCGGCATACTGCTGTAGGTGCTGTTCCAGCCACAATACCGATTCGGCATCAAGGTGGTTCGTAGGCTCATCCAAGAGCAGTACATCGGGCTGTTGCAAGAGCAAGCGGCATAACGCCACACGGCGGCGTTCCTCCCGAAAGCACTTTGATAGGCGTATCAGGGTCGGGGGTGGAGGGCATCCATAGCCACTTCCAGCTGATTGTCTAAGTCCCAAGCGTTCAAAGCGTCAATCTTGTCCTGTAGCTCAGCTTGCTTGTCCATCAGCTTTTGCATCTTGTCAGGGTCAGAATAGTTTTCTTCCAAGCCAAAAGGTCGTTGATATGGTTAAACTCTTCCAATAGTTTTACCGTTTCAGCAGCCCCTTCACGCACTACCTCTATTACAGTCTTATTATCGTCCAATTGCGGCTCCTGCTCCAAATAGCCAACCGTGTAGTTGGGAGCAAAAACCACTTCCCTTGGTAGTTCTTATCAATCCCCGCTATAATTTTTTTAGCAATGAAGATTTTCCCGAGCCGTTAAGACCCAATATACCAATCTTAGCCCCATAAAAAGAAACTCAGGTAAATATCTTTAAGAACTTGTTTGTTAGTAGATGAATAGGTTTTTACTTTACCTTATTCATCGAAAAAAATAATCTTTTATCGTCTGCCATATCTCAGTCTTTAGTTATTAATAACTCTGCTAAAGTTTTATAAAATGCTCTTTTACAGCACAAAGAACATATCAATTACCACTGCAAAGATACTAAAAATCTGATAATTACTAAACCTATTAAACTTTTTTTACTAAAAAAGTCCCTAAAAATTTGGTTTATAAAATAAACTACCTTATCTTTGCAGCGAATTTATAACATTAAACATTTTAGAACTATGGAATTACAAGTAGCCGACAGCTTGAAAATCATTCAATCTGTCATCAATCAACGAAAACAAAAAGTACGAAGAAAATGGTTTCTTCCTCATCTTTTGGAGTGTGCTCATTATGCTTGCAGGCACAGTGCAGTTTGCAATGCTCATTGCCAACTATTATCCCAAACAATCAGGTTGGGTATGGGGAGTAGTGATGCCTCTTGGTTTTTGTGGTGAACCTCATCATCAAGTACAAAGAAAAGAAAGTTGCTACACAAAAATTACGCCGATTGGTTAGATTGGATATGGGCAGTAGCAGGCATTAATGCAATTTTTGCTTTTCTAGTACCTTTAAGTCCTTTTTGGCAAATTTCAAATAGCGATTTTTGGTCATTTATTTGCCATTTGCTTTTGTAGCTTTTAGCAATGGCGTTACAAATGAAAAATGAAACTCTGGATAGCCACATCCTTAGTAGCTTTGTTGTTAATTTATGCAGCTATATTTGTACCATTTAGTTATGAAATCTATTTGCCTTTGGTATGTGTAGTATTAGCAGCCCTATTGTTCTTAGTACCTGGTATTCAATTTTATAATGAATATAAAAAAGAAGTAATGTTTGCTGATTTAAATCCCCATTTTTGCATTCGCAATTGCGTTTTAGCTATCATTTCGCTATTAGTTTCAGAAGAAAAAAAGCCGATTTTGCCCGTATCAAAGAAGTTACCAAAGCCACATCGGGCAATATTTCGGTACAAATTCAGAAATTAGAAGCCGCAGGCTATGTGAGTGTCAAAAACGTTCAAAGACAACTATCCCAACACCCAAGTACAACTCACCCCACAAGGACTTTCAGCCTTTGAACAATACGTAGAAGCACTAAAAAGCTATATTTTTTTAACCCTTAGTCAAAAGTCTTTAGGGCGTTAGCTTACACCCTCGCTAACGCCTAATTCTCTCATTTACTAATTCACAAATTTGCTAATTTCCCTAACCCCCGCTGGCGCGAGCTTGTGTTCTCTGTTTCGCTCTCATTATAGCCCCACATACGTGAAGCACGTCTTAATATGCGATCTCTTATTCTATCTTGATTCATCTTTAATTCATCTTTAGATGTGTTTATTAATAAGACAAAGGTGCTATAAACAAGTGTGTTCTATACTCATAAGGGTTGTTAGTCTCTCTTATAAATCCTTTGATATAGATTATTACTTTCTTCTTTGTACGGGTCTTTTTCTAAGGTACTCAGGTTTTTGATTGGTTACCTCTACTTCAACCTCTTCTACAAATAAGCGTTTTTCGTGTCGTTGTATGGCTTCTTTTTAAACTCTCTTTTACCAAGAGTTTAAGGTTGGCATCACTTTTTAAGCATATCAAAGTCTGTCTCCCAAAATCCCGTTCCAAAGCCTTCATCAAACTTGCATTCTCCCCAAGCTGTGGTAGCCAGTAGGAAGAGTTGCTGGTCAATGGAGGTTTCTAAGATGGTCTTGGCAAGGTCACGTTTCTCCATCAACGCCTTGAAATCTATTGGAGTTTTTGTAGTAAGTGCCTTTCATAGATTACTCTTTTTGGATATAATTGGATGTCAAATGTACTATTAAATAGCTCAAACTCTACATTGGGGATTTCTTGCATTATATCATCTTTTTTAGGTATAGCTTAGGATTTTCAAATTTTTCATCTATTTCTAAATGTAGATCAAAGGGTTGTTTTTCCTATCCTTTCATAAAACTCCTTAAAAAGCTTTACAAGTTGTTGCTCTCGTTTGCGATATTGGTCATAAGGTAAAACAGAAAACTCCTTACCGCCTACATTACCTGGAAATACCCTAAACTCATACCTCCCTCCAGGAGCATCAAAAGTAGTTACCAATTCAATAGGAATAGGCTTAGGTTCAGGTGTAATAAAATAATTCACTTCATTAAGTTTTAACCTCTTCTCAGCATTGATAAACACAACGTGATTCTCTTCTTCTCAACTATTTTTTCAGGATAATCATCTCTATCTACTAAATGAAATGTAAAGCGCCAAGGATATTTCACACTAATTTTTATCCCAAATATCAGTGGGAATAGTATTATTATTTATTTCATTTAATGTTTGTTAGGGGAAGATCTTTTTGAAAAAATTTGAACATCCTGTTCACGTGTTAATGTATCTATATGAAAAACATTTCTTTATAATAATTTTCATTTCCTATGACAATGTATTCTTGTGCTTGATAAATGCCTAATAAAAAGGTATTCTCACCAGTTAAATATAACATTACTTTTTCCACCTGGAATAAGCACTAATTTAAAATCACCTCCCCCTTTTTTGTATATAACTTTTTGTTTTAAAAAGGGCTTCAATATACTTATGATCTAAATCAAATTCACCTTTAAAGAATTTATTTTCCACATAGGAAAACCACTTTAATTTCCATCTTATGAGGTATTGGGACGAAAATTATCTCCTACTATCATTAAACCAGAATCTCTAAATAAAAGAATGTGTCAAATCTTGTTGTACAGTGGGGATAGAAAAATACCTTTTCTACATATAAATCCTCCATCTAATATTCTCATAGGATACCCTTCATCTGCTGATGTTAATATCAGCCATTCATAGTTATTATTCATATTATTATATATCTTTTTTTACATAATCTGTATTTTTTTATATAAAATAAAAATATAGAAAAAAATACATGCTATGATTATTATACTATTTTTCTCATAATATTTTTTTAACCTTTTTAAAACATCTCGTTTTTAAAACTTCCATCTTCTTTTTTTCCCCCGCTGGCGCGAGCTTGTAGCTCGTGCCCAATTCTAATTCTCTCCCCATCCTACTTGTCCCACTCGTCCTACAAGTCGCATAATCGCCTGTGTGGCTCATATCCCCCGCTGGCGCGAGCTTGTAGCTCGTGCCCAATTCACAATTCAAAATTCATAATTTGCCAATTCCCCTCGCACTATTTAGAGCGCTTTATAGGCTTGAAAAACGCTTATCTCTGATGGGTAAAGGAAAATTAAAGTTTAGTTCTTTTTGTATTATGCTGATTAGTAAGTTGTTGTAATTTTAACAACATATCTGATACATTACCCTTTATGGTGATTTTTAAAATCAGTTGTTACCTCACACTCTCTTAGAAGGTAAGAACGTCCATCTGATAGAATAAAAGACTCCTTATCAATCCAGCCTACCAATATATGTAATAATTCAGCACTTCTTTTTAGTTGGTTTCGCCATCCTTCTATATCCAAATGATATTGGACAGAGAAAAACATATCTCCTTCAGGTGTTATTATGAAACAGCCATCTTCAACGACTCCCCTTTTGTCGCTAATAAAGGCTTTTTGTGCATTTACTATTTTGAAAAAAATCATACTTCTCTGTTTTTTTGTAAATATAGTATTTCTACACCTTCAATCTTTTTCAAAACCTGATATTTTTTTACATAGTCATTCATACTATTTTTGTTATTTTTAAATTGAAAATTAGTAATTCCTGCTTCTTCAAAAATCTTTATATAATGATTTCTTAATTCTTCGGAGTTAGTATGATATATTACCCTCGCTGGCGCAAGCTTGCAGCTTGTGCCCAATTCAAAATTCATAATTCTCTCCCCGTCCCTACAAGTCCCACTCGTCCCTACAAGTCGCATAATCGCCTGTGTGGCTCACACCCCCGCTGGCGCAAAGCTTGTAGCTTGTGCCCAATTCACACTCACAATTCAAAATTCATAATTTGCCAATTCCCCTCGCACTATTTAGAGCGCTTTTATAGGCTTAAAAACGCTTATTTCTATGGTGGGTAAAAGGAAATAGTAGGGCAGTTCTTTTGTATTATGTTGATTATTAATCTATTGGATTTTTAACAACACATCTGATACATTACCCACCTCAAAAACATATTTAACAAAAGGTACTTTTTCTAAAAACATAAAGAGCTACCAAATCAAAATTGACATCCACCTAACTCATTTGTATTTAGTTATTAATAGTATCTACAATGTCACAAAGCCACATTATCACCATTTTTGCAGGCTTTTTAAACCAAAAATAGCTTGAGTTTTTAGATTGTTCCACCCCTTGTCCATTGTAATAGCAATATCCTAAATTATATTGAGCCGCAGCATATCCTTGTTTGGCAGATTTTTCAAGCCATTCAATAGCTTTTTCAAAAGATTGCTCAACCCCTATTCCTTATGATAGCCAATACCCAATTCAAATTGAGCAGCTGCGTGCCCTTGTTTTTGCTGCTTTTTTTCATACCATTCAGCTGCTTTTTTTCAAAAGATTCTTCAATGCCCAACCCATTATAGTAACAATCTCCCCAAATTATATTGAGCATCTGCGAGTCCTTGGTTTGCTGCTTTTTCATACCATTCAACAGCTTTAGGATAAGAACGTTCCACCCCTTTTCCGTTATAATAACAAATTCCCAAAATCATATTGAGCTTTTGCATCCCCTTTTTCTGCTTTTTGCAATAAGTGTTTTTAATGTCTTGTGTTTGAGAATAACCCCAAACAAAAACCAAACATACATATAAATATAAAAAAATCTTTTTCATCGTTAGTCTAAATGCTTAGTTGCCTAATCTTTAATTTTATTTAGCAATTCACAAGCAGGCTCATAGGAATTATCACAAGATTTTTATAAAACCAATACAAGTTTTTACTTTTTAATACCAACCACTAACCCCTAATTCCCCAAATTTGCTAATTCCCTCATTTACTAATTCACAAATTTACTAATTCCCCTAACATCTAAAATTGCCTGTGCGGCTCGCACTTAACTATCTTCCATTTCTAAAGATACCCAGCATAATCCTAGCGTCGTCTTTGCCCCATTTTAGTTTGTTATGAGCAGGAGGGTTTTTCAAAAAGAGATAACGACAAGTTAAAATACAGTTCTGCATTCTTACCACCACCGTATTTTGCAGGAGTATACATATCCTGAATAGCTTTTTACTAAGTACAAACGTGCGTTTTCAGGGTCTAATTTCTCAGCTTTTGCAGCGTACTAATCACTTGAGTTACTTTTGTTATAAATCTCGCTATTGGGAACAAATTGCAAAAGCGTAATTTTTGTGCCAAAAGCCAGCAGTATATAGTCTTCAGCATCTTTTAGCACTATGTTCTAGTAATTTGATAGCCTCGTTGATATATTCTTTTTCTGATTCAACCACAGCTATTTTGCTAGCTTCGCGATATTTAATGTATGCTTTCCAGTAGTCGCTTAGTTCAGAGGCGTTGTCGTACAAAAAGTTTCTACTGCTGCAGCATTGTGGCTATCATATGATTTTTGCAGAGCTGCCTCCACTTTATCTTCAATGTTTTTGCGAAAAGGATACTGCACTACACCATAGCAGTATGCCAAAAAGAATTGATTTTTTTCATTTTTGTTCTTTTGAAAAAGTTAATAACTAAATTTGTTGCTGCAAAGATACAAAATAATGTTTAATTAGCAATGATTTGACTAATTTTGACACTAAACATTTCAAAAATTAAATCTTTCACCCCTTTTTTTAGTTGTTTGTGATACACACTTTTACTTTCTTAATCAAAAATTTTTGCTACCCGTTTGATACTGAAAAAAATTATTATCTTTGCCCCGCTAATTTAATTTAAACATAATGGAAAAAGATAAAATACACTCTTCGTTTCAACCGTAAAAACCAACTTAATAAACACGGACAAGCACCCATACAAATAGAATGTTATTTGAATGGAAAGCGCAAATACTTTGATACCAAAATAAGGGTAACGCCTTCCCAATGGAACGAAAAACAAAAACAATTAAAGGAACACCTAATGCTATACAACAAAATGCCCTTATATCTGAAATGCTTCGTACATTAGAAAATTACGAAATTGAGCGTATAAATAACGGCAAAGCTATTAATTTAGCAATGCTTTCTAATGCTTTGAACTCTCCAAAAACAACACTTTTTAACGATTGGTGCGCTTGGCAAATTGAAAAAGATACGGTAAAAACAAAGCACAAAAATCACTTTTTGCAGGCTGTTAAACACCCTCAATAACTTTAATAAACATTTGTCTTTTTTTCTGATATTGATTTTTGATTTTTTTAAAATCTTTTTGAAAGATATTTACAGGGACAAAAATTGCAGCCCTAATAGTGTAGCTACATATTTACGCCTTATCTCGTAAGTTTGTTAATTTGGCTATAAATTCCGACCTTATGAATATAAATCAATATCCTTTCAGAAAGTTCAAAATAACAGCTAAAAACGGATAAGGCTTTTTTTGTTAGCTTCTGAAATTGAGCAAATAGAAAATGTAGTGCTAACAGACAAAAAAACTAAAAATACGCCCGTGATTTGTTTTTATTTTTCAGTTTATACGGGGCTACGTTATTCAGATATTATAACGCTTCGTCCGTCTAATATAGTAACTATTAACGGGCAAAAATGGGTAGAAAAAAACAGCAAAAAAACAGATGAAAAAAATAATGATACCTATATACTTACTTTTTTAATGGGAAGCCTTTAAAAATCATAGAAAGTAATTATATCTTTGGTAGTATGCAGGTGTTTAAGTTTATAAGAAACGATACACTAAACCGATATATTAAACAGGTTTGCGAACTTGCAGACATTGAAAAACACATTACTTTTCACAGCGCACGACATACAACTGCTACGTATTTTACTAAGTAAGGGGTAAATATATACGTTGTTCAAAAGATATTAGGACATAGCAAAATAGATACAACGCAAATATATACACACCTAATAGATGATACAATAATTAATAGCCTACGAAGCGTTAATTTTTAGTTAGTTTGGTTTTTTTCTTTTTAGCACCTTTTCGGGTGCTTTTTTTATGGTAAAACATCTAACTTACTGATTTTTAAACTTATACCCAAATTTGGGTTTATGTTGATTTTTAAACACTTATGTAACTTGTTGATTTTTCAATATAAACCCAAATTTGGATTTATATTGATTTTCAGTAAGTTATATATCGTTGGTAGGTTCGTACCCCTGCTGGTAATACGTGCCTGCTGGTTCGTGCTGGTTGGTGCTGCTTGCTGGTTGGTAGGTATGCAGCTACTTTGAACGCTGGTGGGTTCGTGCCTGCTTGGTGCTGGTTGCTGCTGGTTGCTGGTTCGTGCTGGTTGGTGCTGGCTGCTGGTTGGTAGGTATGCAGCCGCTTTGAACGCTGGTGAGTTCGTGCTTGCTGGTAATACGTGCCTGCTTGGTGCTGGTTGCTGGTTGGTGCTTGCTGGTGATACGTGCCTGCTTGGTGCTGGTTGCTGGTTGGTGCTTGCTGGTGATACGTGCCTGCTTGGTGCTGGTTGCTGGTTGGTTCGTGTCCTTGGTAGGTGATTGCTGCTTGGTGCTTGCTGGTGATACGTGCCTGCTTGGTGCTGGTTGCTGCTGGTTGCTGGTTCGTGCTGGTTGGTGCTGGCTGCTGGTTGGTAGGTATGCAGCTGCTTTTGAACGCTGGTGAGTTCGTGCTTGCTGGTAATACGTGCCTGCTTGGTGCTGGTTGCTGGTTGGTGCTTGCTGGTGATACGTGCCTGCTTGGTGCTGGTTGCTGGTTGGTTCGTGTCCTTGGTAGGTGATTGCTGCTTGGTGCTTGCTGGTGATACGTGCCTGCTTGGTGCTGGTTGCTGCTGGTTGCTGGTTCGTGCTGGTTGGTGCTGGCTGCTGGTTGGTAGGGTATGCAGCTGCTTTGAACGCTGGTGAGTTCGTGCTTGCTGGTGATACGTGCCTGCTTGGTGCTGGTTGCGGTTTTTGGTTTTTGGGTATCAAAAATTATTTTTTATAAGTTATTACGAAAAAGTATTATATATTACTTATTATCAAATACTTATAAATATTTTTATTTTTGGGTATCAAAATAGTATCAAAAATGCTTTTTACTCCAAAAATTACGTTTTTTTGACCTTCTACTAAAATGAAAAAAATGAAAGTCTAAAATTTTAGGAACTATCATTTTTAATTCTCTGAATAAAACCCAAAATAAACCACTATTAAAAAAATGTAGGCGTTGCGGTTTATTTTTATGCTGGTTTATGGCTGCTGATTACGTTATGCAGGTACTTAACGCCTATTTTTTTGCTTTTTTTGAATTACGGCATAATTACGGCAAATTACGGTATTTTTGTTTTTTTGAAGTACGGGGCTGAATGCTTTTTAAAACGCTTTTAAAAACAACATTTTTTAGCGGCTTTTTTTGGTTGCTGGTGTATAAATAACGCTTTTAAATGAAAAATACACTAAAAACAGGGCTTTATTTTTAGTTTTTTTGCTTTTGCAGTATGCTATTTATGGTTTGTTCTGAATGTAGGTATTTTTAGAATTTTACTACTTTCATATTTTGGCACAATAGATAATAAAAAAAGCGGCACAAGTGGTTAAACTTATACCGCTTTTTTTCGGGCTCTACGGGGTGCTTTTGCTTTTTGGTATTCTGAAGATGTTATTTTTATATGTAGTGATAACTTTTTAATTAGGGGGAGTGCGTAAAGCTCCCCCGTTGCAAGGAAAAATACTAATCAAGTACAAAAATATGATTAAACATTGCAAAAATACGCTTTTTATCTTTTTAATGGTAATTAATTGCATAAAAAAACGGGCAAAAAGTCAATTCTGATACATTAAATGGTAGTTATTAGTCAATTTTTAGGTAATTAATAGGACATTATTTGCATATTTTTTTGTAGCATTTACGACATTTTTGGCAGGCGTATTTTTCAAAACTGACATTCTGTCATATCTTTTTGATTGTCAGAATAATGAAGTTAAAAATAAGCCTTTTTTTAGCGTTCTTTTTATCTTTTTAGTATAGATACCCCCTAACACGAAAAACACAAAAAAACGCCCTTTGTTTGTGTTTTTTTGGGCGTTTTTGCGTTGTGGTACTTTTTAGCTTTGCACTTCATTTATACTGCTTTCATTGCTGGTACTGCGTTTTTTTCTTTGTAGGTATGGGTATATGGTTTGTTTTAGGCTCTGAATTGTATTTTTGTGCCATTTCCTTTGCTTGTTGTACTGCTTCTTTACATTCTTCGCTGTTTGTGTAAAGGGGCTCAATAATATCATAAATTTTAGCCTCTACAGCGTTCTTTTTGAGCTTCGTACATTTCCAAATTCTGACGGGCTTCTAATAATTCAAAATCTAAAGCATTTACCATTTTGCCCAAACGTTGTGCTTCGTTGCTTCGTTTCTCTAAAAAAATTAATCCAATGTTTCATACTAAAAATATTTATTTGTTATTAGTTTCGTTACTTAGTTCCTTAAGGCGTTTATATAGTTCCTTTGTGTGCTGTATATAGTCTTTGTACGCTTTACGACTTAATTCTTTTTACTTGCTTTTTCTTAGTGGTAGGCGTTTATTTATCCCGTGTTTCTCATAATAGGCGTTTAGCTTCCTAATAGTATCCCGCTTGGTTGGAGGTTTGGGAGGTTTTATGTATGTTTTACCTGTAATTTACCTGCTTCAAAAATCCTGCTTTATTTCCTCTACAAGCAAACGGAGGTATTTATTTATTAGCTTGTTACCTTTGTGCCCGCTGTTTAAATACCGCTTTCCTGCTTCTACCTTGCTGATGAAAGGTAATGTATAAATATATGCTTCAAAGGTTGCTTTCTCTTTTTCTGATACTACACGCTCTATAAATTTGCGCTTCCTTACTATATCGCTTAAATGCATTCTAAAAATCTATCTTTGTAATGCTGAACTTTGAGGTATACCAAAAATATAAGCTAATACAGAAAAATTAAATCTTTTTGCTGGTGGAGGTATTTGCGGGGTGTTTTTTTCTTATGTTTGCGCTTCTTAGTATCTTATACAAAGTTGTTCTATTTATCCCATACTTTGGTTTTTATATATTCGTTAAGGGCTTTTTGTTATGGTTATCCCTTTATATTGTTTTTGTAACTCATTAAAGTACTTTAAAATTTCCTTATTACGTTGCTGGGTACGGGTGTTTTTACGTTGCTTTTTTTGAGGTGTTTTTTTGATTAATTTTTAATCTATGCTTTTTAGTCATATTATATTTTTATTGATTATTAGATATTTATATTATAATGCTGTCATTCTGACAGTGGACGACAAGCTGCCCTGCTTTTTAAAAAGGCGATATTAAATACGCCTTTTTGGTATAGTTTGCGTGTCAAAATTAGTCAATTCTTTTAAAAATTTTCTGTAACTCATTGTGTTTTTAGTTATTTGCGAAAAATGTCAGAAATGGCATTTTTTTAGCTTGTAGTCTTTGTATAATTCCTTTGAGAACCAATCTCTTACAAATTCCCTACGCGTTCTGTACTCTCTTGGTGTTAAATCTTGCTCTTTTTATCATTTGCATTGCTTTTTAGTGCCTAATGTTAGGATAACGCCTGCAAGTTCTTTTTTTAATGCTTGAACCTTTGCCTGCGCCTATATATTCTACTTTTTGGTGCTGTCTGGAGTTCTTGCACCTCTTTAAAAATCCTCCTCCAAATGCTTTAAATTTTTCGTTGGTGATAAACTCCTGCAAGGGTATATCCTGCCCTTTTATAAATAGTTTCGTATCGTGTTAAGTTCTTAACGCCCGTTAGTGGTTGGCGTTTTTTTCTTTTTAGTTCGTGTAGTTTGTCGTACATACGAAAAATACGCTTTTTGTCTTTGTCTGTTTCAGTTGTTTTTAGACTTTCTTTTTTAAAAACGCGGGTGAAAAATATAGTTTTTTTACCATTGAGCGTTTGAAAGCGTTCTAAAATCTTATGTGTAGGCTCTTCTGTTTCGTGGTTTATTCCTATTTCAAAATAATACACTTGTAATTCTATATCTTTGAGCCCGTAATATTGTAATATTTTTTTGTAATGCTTTGTTGTGCCTGCTTCATTGTGATATTGTTGTAATTAGTTAGTTTGCCCGTTACTTCATAATTGAAAAAAACTTATGTACCGACCCCTGATACACTTAAGTTTTTTTCTTGTGTCTATCTGAATGAAAAAAACCGCCATTAAAGTTCTTGGTATCGCCGTTATCATAATAAATTAGCCCGTTTTTTAGTATGCTTCTTTAACTTTGATTTTGAGGGCTATTAGCTTTAATTCTTTGTCAGTAATGTTTTTTTCTTTAAAGTTATTTTTGTCAATCATATTTTTTTGTTATACCTTTGCAAAAACATTTAGGGGTGTGCCCCCGATTATGTTTAAAGTTATTTAGCAACAAGCCCCCGCCTAATTGGGTGGGGGCTTTCTCTTTAATTATTTTAGCAACAAGCCCCCTCTTTTTGGTATATAGTATTTTGAACCTTCATTTTGTGCCTTTTTGGTTTTCTATATATTGTTCTATTTCGGAGCGTTTAAATAGAACTTTTTCCCTTGCCGTCTGGCTGTATCTTTTTGATAAAAACCGCCTCTTACCAATTCTTCTAACTTATTACGGCTACATCTCAAAAGCATTTGGGCTTCCCCGTGTGTTAGCATTTCCTGCCCCCTACGTGCCCGCAAATCTTTTTAGCATTACCTCCAACGTGTCTATTTTACGTAAAATATGCTCTAAGGTTTGATTTTTGTACGATTGATATATTTTCCATTGTGTTAAGGTTTTTAATGTTTTTACGCCTTGCCTACTTCGTTTATATACAAATGCGGCTCTTTCTCCTCCTGCTCTATGATTGTAAGAACGTGTTTTTAAAAACATTTCTAATTCATAGATTTTTAACGCTAAAATTTGTTGCGTTACTTCTCCTGTTTTTTTGGCTTTCTACTATCATTGTTGGTACAACTGATAGCATTCTTTTTACTGCTTGTTTCTCTACATTCATTTTAAACGTGTTTTTAAAATGGTTTTTAAATTCTGTTTTATTTGTGTGCTGGTTCGTGGTTTAAGGCGTTATAGGTGTGGTCTCTGATTAGGTTTAATGCTTCCGTTTCGTGCTCAATAATTAGCTGTTTGCTATGCCCAAAAACATTATAAACGTCCCAAATATCGCAATCTACTGCGGTTTTTGTTCCCTATATCAAACAAAGCTGACATACATATACTTAACATTGATTTTTGCTACTGCTGAAAGCTCTGTGTAGTTACTGAATGTTATACGTGCTTCGCCTTTTTCCGTTTAGCGTTAACATTGGTGCTTGTAGGTTTTCTAAATTTAATTCGTTGTACATACTTCTTTTTTTGTTTTTTTAGTTTATTGCTTTTGCCAAATTTGATTTTTTTCTAATACTTCAAAAATCATTATATGGCATTAACTTATCCGCAAGGTCAATAAGATTGTATAAATCTATTAGGTTACTTTCTCCGCTGGTGTTACTTTCAATTGCTAACAAAGTATCTTTGCAGGTGTTTAATATAGCTTTTACGCTACAAAATAAATCTATATACCCCTGTAAATTTTACAGGGCGTTCACCCTCTTGGTTAAATGCTTTTAACCATTCTTCTTTAAACTCTTTTTAGCTGGTTTTTTTGTCTTGTTCGTTTGCTTTTCATATCTTATTTTTTACATATTGTTTTTAAATTTATTGGTTTAACATTATCATACCTGCACGGACTGAAAAACGTTGCCCGCTTTTTGTTTTCTACGATATACACGGGCTTATGCTCCGTGCAGATTATTTTTTAAAAGCTCACCTTTGCGGGCTTTTTAAATCTTTGCGCAAATACCCGTATATATCCTGCTTTGCTATGGCGGTTCGTGGTGCTTGTGGTGTGCTCATTGTAATAACTGTTTTAACTCTCTTTGCAGTTCCTCTCGCTCCGTTTTTTTAGTTCTTTTTAAGTACTCCAATGTAATTTTTTTATTAATTGGAGTTCCTTTTTTAACACTCATTTTTCTTTGCACCTGAAAAAAATACTGCCCTAATGCTATTTCATTGACTTTTGCACGTTTGGCAATCTCTCTAACACCCCCAAAGGGAATTTTTACTTTTTAAATCTTGTAACTTCATTTGTTTTTACTTATTTTTAGTTAAACATTTATCTTAAAAAAATATATTTCCTATCTTTTTGCGGGTGCAAAGATATATGTTTTACTTGAATTAGTCAAACATTTTTTTAAAAAAATACAGTTATAAGCTGTATTTTTTTATTATTTCGTTAGAAATCAAATGTTTATCATTTTTCAAAAAGTAGTATATTTTTTTCTTTAAGTACAGCATTTTTGCTTCCCTCGATATACCACTTAAAAACTCATTGACGAATAAAATAACATTTTTATTTACATCAATTAGTATTTCTTTTTGCTCTTTCAGTGTCATTTGTTTTTCTATGAATTTAGGGCTTTTTTTCTTGTACTTCGTCTGAAAAGAATTCATATATAAACATTTCTTTTTGAATATTATGCCCCACCTCTAAAAAAATAGAGGTATCTAATCCAAAAATTTAATTTATTTTTCCCTCTATAAGTATTAACTTCTTTACCCTCGTATTCAAATACTTCAGCATCTGCTCCAAGCAATGTTATAGTATTAGAAAAAAGTGAAATATGAAGCTAAAAATGTTGTATCAAATTCCCCCGTTACTTCTAAAATTAACTCTGTAATTCTTGTAATTGTAGATACTTCATTTTTAATCATTCTAATATCTTCTTCTTCGTTTGAATTGAATATACTATCAAAATCATTTTCGCTATAATATTCATTAAACATTATAGATTTTAATTTTGTTGTTTTTCTATTTGCAGTAACAAAGACATAAATACTATAGTAATTTTTGTTTTGTTAATTACATAGGGCTTTTAAATTTGTGTTTAAAAAAATCTTTTTAACTGTTATTTTTTTCCCATTGCAAAATATTTTTTTAAGTAGGGCACAAAGGTACAAAAAATTAGTCAAAATTAGTCAAAATGCGTCAAAAAAATATTTTTAGGTTGCTGGTTGATTGGTTTGTTATCTGTATTAGCCCCGTGCCTTGCTGGTTCGTGGTTTATTTTTATACCTTTGCACACTACAAATATTTTTCTTTTCGTATGCAACAAACACGTAAAAACGAACGCAAAAACCGCCTGCAAGAACGTAATATAAAAGTACGTACCCTTTTTAATGAATTAGTTAAAAAAACACCCTCAATGGCGTTTAAATGCAGTTATTAATGAGGTTTCTGAAAGGGTGTTTTTTTGTCGCCCCGTACCATTGAGGCTATTTTTATCCAATGAGGGTATTTATAAAGATTAATGATTTTTATGTTAGTGTAGTTTTTTATTGTACTTGGGACAAGCATTTTTTTATAATGTTTGTCCCTTTGCTTTACTTCGTGGTGCTGGTTTGTATCTTTGTTTGGTGTTACTTCCTTATAGGTACTTGTGGTTTTATATTTTTACGCCTATTTTTGTTGTAAAATCTGATTATCAATAAAAATAGCCACAAATATAATTTTTTTCTTATTAACTTCGCTAAAAGTATAATAAAAAAAGTATCAAAAATTTTTTTATCACTATAATTTTCTGTAAATCAATAAAATAGATATTTTTGCTACCCTTTTGATACCAAAAAACTTTAATATTCTTAAATTATTGGTTTATAGATAGTTACTTGATAATACAAAATAATGTTTAATTATTAATGCTTTGAGAAGAATTTTTGAATTTTTGAATTGATGGGACTTGTAGGACTTTTGGGACTTGTAGGTGGTGTGGGAGTGTGGGACTTGTGAGGTGGGACTATTGGGACTTGGGGGAGTGCGTTATCCTTCGCTCATCCTTCGCTCATCCTTCGCTCAACCTTCGCTGAAGCTATGGAGGATAATTTTTGAATTTTTGAATTTTGAATTGTTGGGAGTGCGAGCCGCATAGGCAGGGAGGGGTTGGTGGATAAAATATTAATCATTAGTCATTAAAAAAATAATCATCAATCATCAACCATTAATAATTATTTTTTGTACCTTTGCCGAAAACAAGCAAACTTATCAAGTGTTCGTTGTAGTATTAGAAAATATAAAAATCGCTATCAGCGCTATCAAAAGCACAGTTTTTGCGCACGATCCTCACCGTGGTGATTATCGCCATCGGTATTACTGCTTTAGTAGGGTATTCTCGGTGTGATTACAGCCCTTAGCAACACCCTCGAAGGTAATTTTTCTTCTATGGGTGCCAATACTTTTCCTCATTACCCGTTATCAGTATTCACAACGAGCCGAAGGCAGTGGCACTACCCAAAAACCGCACCCCCTCATCACTTATAACGATGCTAAAAACTTTAAAGAACAATTGAGCTTGCCTTTTGCCAAGATAAGTATCTCGGTAGATGCAGCTTCTTCACTCGAGGTAAAAATACGAAAACAAAAACCGACCCGCTGGCACGTGTAGTGGGGGTAGATGAATACTATATCGCCAATTCCAATCTCACTATAGAGCAAGGCAGAGGCTTCAGCGATTTTGATATACAAAACAATGTAAATGTATGCGTAATAGGAGTTGATTTTACCACTACACTCCTCAAGGGTGTAAACCCTATAGGCAAAACCATTTCAGTGCGAGGTACCCCTTGCGCATTATTGGCGTTCTCAAAAGAGCAAGCCTCCTCATTTGGTAATTACGAAAATTTTCAGGTACTAATACCCTTACAACTCGCACGGAATATATTTCCTATAACCAATTTAGATTACCAGCTAAAAGTAAGCGTCCCTACCAAAAGCCCAAATGGATTTAGCTGTAAATGATGCCGTACCTACAATGCGCAGCCTGCGTGGGCTGTCACCCCTGCAAGAAAACAATTTTTGGGATAGAACGCAGTGATGACCTTCTGCAACGATTGGGCGAGATTACCAATGTACTCACTATTGCGGGCTTTTCTCATCGGGCTGATTACCATTTTAGGCTCTTCTATAGCCCTGCTGAATATAATGCTCGTATCGGTAACCGAACGCACTCGTGAGATAGGTATCCGCAAGGCTTTAGGAGCCAAACGCAAGCTCATCACCTTGCAGTTTTTTTCACCGAAACACTAATGATAGCACTATTAGGAGCTTTCACGGGCATCGTGTTGGGGGTCGGTTTTAGGCTATGTAATTGCACAAAGCCGTTCAATTTAAGTTTGTAATACCTGGGGAGTAATACTCATTGCCATTGTTATTGCGCTGGTAGTAGCTGTAGTATCGGGTTTGTATCCCGCTATCAAAAGCTTCAAAAATTAAACCCTGTAGAGGCACTTAGGTACGAATAGTTTTTGAATTATAAATACGAATGGAGACATTGCGATTTGACAATTTACAGATAGAAAACCAACAGGTACACCTCCCTCTTCCCGATGGCATTCAGCTCACTATCAAGCGGGAGGATAAGAATCACCCATTGGTATCGGGCAATAAGTTGCGAAAGCTAAAATACAACATACAACAAGCATTGGCTGAAGGCAAAGATACTATCCTCACCTTTGGTGGTGCTTACTCAATCATATCGCAGCTACTGCAGCTGCAGGCAATTTAATGGGTATAAAAACCATTGGAGTGATACGCGGAGACGAATTAGAATGTGAAATTGAAGTTAATCCCACGTTAAAGTTTTTGCAAAAAGTTGTGGTATGCAGCTCTTCTTTGTCTCGCGTAGTGATTATCGTAACAAAACCTCACCTCAGTTTTTAGAAATGCTTGTAAATCGTTTTTGGCTCAAATATTTACATAGCTCCCGAAGGCGGTACCAACGCTTTTAGCAGTAAAAAGGCACTGCCGAGATTCTTACCCCCCAAGATAGCGCTTTTGATGTGATATGCACCGCTGTAGGGTACAGGCGGCACCATAGCAGGACTAATAGAAGCAAGTGAGCCACACCAAACAGTTAGTAGGCTTTCCAGCGCTAAAAGGCGCTGATTTCCTTGAGAATATCATCAGGCAATACACCCATAAAAACCAATTGGCATTTGGTGTATGATTACAACTTTGGCGGCTATGCCAAAGTGAATGACGAACTCATAAAATTTTTTAAAATGATTTTAACAATTCAACAGGTATCCCGTTAGACCCTATATATGTAGGTAAAATGATTTTTGCTATCTTTGCCCTCGCAAGTAAAGGATATTTTGCACCCAATACTAAAATATTGGCAATACATACTGGAGGCTTGCAAGGTATAAAAGGAATTAATAAAAAGAAAAAAAGCAAAAACAAAAATTATTTTGAATTATGATGAGACGATTTAGTTTGCTATTGCTATATCTGTTTGTTTTTCATCGTGTTCTGATAAGTATTACAAGAGTAAGAACAACCCTCACACGGTTTCCTACCGAGGGCAACGTACTGTTGTAGAAACTAAGAAACCCACACACATAGAACTAACACAACGCACTAAAGCTTTGGTAGAAGCACAAAGCATTCAGAAAGATTTCACCGAAGACGACTTCCACGAGGTGCCTCCACCTATGAGGGTTACCGAGTCGGTTACTAAAGAATATATCCAAAAGTATAAAGACATTGCTATGATTGAGATGATGCGCTACAAAATCCCAGCAAGCATCACTTTAGCACAAGGTATTTTAGAAAAGTGCCTCCGGACAAGGGCGATTAGCACGACACGGCAAAAACCACTTCGGTATTAAATGCCACGCTACTTGGAACGGAAAAACTATCACTCACGATGACGATGAAAAGCGCGAGTGTTTCAGAAAATACGACAACGAAGAACAGTCGTTTGAAGACCACTCTACATTCCTCAACAAACGAGGTAGATATTCTTTTTGTTTGATTTGCTTATTACCGACTATGAGGCTTGGGCGCACGGTCTTAAAAAGCAGGATACGCTACCGACCCTGCCTATGCAAAGAAAAACTCATAGCCCTTATACAAAAATTCAACTTGCACCAATACGATTTGCAAGTGGTTGCCGAAATGAAACAATCAAGCCTCACCTTTGGTTCTGATATCGTTTCTACACCCACCCCCAAATTGCCGCAAAACACCACAACCCCACAACCCGATGATACTGCTATTGCCAAAAAAACAGTAACACGCAACACAACCCCAAAAACAGAGGTAAAGGAAACTCCTAAACCTACTGAAAAAGAAATTGCTAAGACTATAGAACGAAAAGAAACCCCCAAACAGCAACCACAAAAAGCAAGAATCGTCTAAAAATCTACCTCCTAAAAACAGAGGTAGCTGTTACCCCTCCTGCCGTAAAAGATTACTATGAGGTGCAAACAGGCGACACGCTTTATAAAAATAGCCCGCAGAGCAGCAAGTGCCCGTAAAACAATTGATGAAACTCAATAATTTAGACGACCTATCAAGTAGTAACTTGCGTGTAGGGCAACAAATACGCATCAATTAATAATGACATTTTCAGCCTTAAAAACTTTATTTACCAATCCCTGAATAGCCTCTACGACCCTGCGGAAATACAGGCATTCTACTTTTTACTGCTTACTCATTACGGAAAATATACAAAAACAGAACTATTGGCAGCACCTGATACTATGGTTGCAGCCAATAGTTTGATCTTATAAAAAAAGCAGTTGAAGCTCTTAAAGAATACGTACCTATACAATACATATTGGGCGAAACAGAGTTTTATTCACATAAGTTTATCGTCAATAAAGCGGTGCTAATACCGCGCCCTGAAACCAGAAGAGTTGGTAGACTGGGTGCTAAACGAATTAAAAACAGAAAAAAACACCCTCTAAGTATTGCTGATATAGGCACCGGTAGTGGTTGTATTGCCATATCGCTAGCTAAAGCACTGCCACAGGCTTCAGTAACAGCTATTGATATTTCGGGCGAAGCCCTTGCAGTAACTCAAACCAATGCTGCTAATAACGGGGTAACTATTCGCTGGCAGCAGCAGGATATACTTGCTACACCTTCACTCACAGGGCAATATGATGTAATTGTATCCAATCCACCCTATGTGCGCGAGTCTGAAAAAAACACAGATGAGCGCCAATGTTCTCAACTACGAACCCCATACAGCACTATTTGTTGGCGATGAGCAACCTTTTGGTATTTTTATGAGCAAATAGCCTCTTTGGCACACACAGCTCTTAAAGAAAACGGGAGACTGTTTTTTTGAAATAAATCAATATTTAGGGGTGCCAATGAAGGCGATGCTTTTACAAAAAAAGGATTTAGCAAGGTAGAAATAAGAAAAGATTTATCAGGAAATGACAGAATGATATTAGCAAAACGCTGATTTTTAGGTAGAATTTAGGAATGAAAAAGAAAAACAAGCGAAAAGAAAATAGAAAAACAACCCCAAACTCTTTTCGGCTATAGTTTATTTAGCAGGAGGTTGCTTTTGGGGTACTGAACATTTTTTTAAACAAGTACGCGGTGTTATAAAAGCACAATCGGGGTTTGTGAATGGGCATACCCCCAACCCTACCTACAAGCAGGTAAGTACAGGCACTACAGGCTATGCCGAATGCGTTGCTCTTACTTACGACCCTACAATTCTGTCATTCAAGAAAATACTAACTCTTTTTTAAAACTATAGACCCCACGAGCCTCAACAAACAGGGTGATGATGTGGGAACTCAATATCGCACAGGCATCTATTATATAGATACGCAGCAACAGCAAATTGCCCAAAAATGCCCTCAGGCGTTTGGCAAAAAGCTATACACAGCCTATTGTGGTGGAGTGCGAACCTTTTCGCGCTTTCTATCCTGTTGAGAGTTGGCAAAATGACTATTTAGATAAATTTCCAAATGCCGAATGCCATATAGCCCTCAGATGTGCTGGCAAATGCTAAAATGGCAAATCCTATTCGCTTATCAGGAAAAACGGCATAGTATCAGAAAAATGCGCAAGAAGTTATGATAAAATCATTGCTGTCCAAAAATATTTGCTTCTATCGTAAAAACAGATGAGATAGTTGGGCAAAAACCAATAGAAACACAACAAAAAGTGTTTGAAAAGCTCATTACCGATGCCCAAAACACAGCTTTTGGCAAAAGCTCACCAGTTTGCCGAGATTAAAACTTATGAAGATTTTTGTGGCGCGTGTGCCTGTACGCGATTACGAGGCACTGCGCCCTTATATAGATAGGGTAGTGGAGGGCAGAAAAATGTGCTATGGCGTGGCAAGCCGCTTTATTTTGCTAAAACATCAGGTACTACCAGTGGGGCTAAGTATATCCCTATTACCAAAGATTCTATGCCACACCACATACAGAACGCCCGCAATGCCATATTGTGCTACATACACGAAACCAAAAAAAGCCGATTTTTGTAAATGGCAAAAATGATATTTCTGCAAGGTAGCCCTATACTTAGCGAAAAGAATGGCATCAAAGTAGGGTCGCCTTTTCGGGTATTGTAGCCCACTACGTACCTGCTTATCTGCAGCGAAACCGTATGCCTTCTTATAAAACAAATTGTATTGAAGATTGGGAAACAAAAGTAGAAGCTATTGTAACAGAAACTTTTTCTCAAGATATGACCCTCATTAGTGGTATTCCTTCGTGGGTACTGATGTACTTTGAGCGTCTTTACAGTCGTGCGGGCATAAAAGTAGGCAAATTGTTTCCTAATTTTAATCTTTTTATTTACGGGGGCGTTAATTACGAACCTTATAGGCAAAAGTTTGAACACCTTATAGGGCGAAAAGTGGATAGCATAGAGCTGTACCCTGCCAGTGAAGGCTTTTTTTGCCTACCAAGATTCGCAAACTGAAAAAGGAATGCTTTTGCAACTCAATTCAGGGATATTCTATGAGTTTATAGAAGCTGATAGTTTCTTTACAGAACAGCCAAAAGCGTATTCCACTGAAAAGAGGTACAGCTGGGGAGTGAATTATGCACTTATTATTTCTACCAATGCAGGTTTGTGGGGCTATAATATAGGCGACACTGTCCAATTTACCTCGTTGGCGCCTTACCGCATCGTAGTTACGGGGCGTATTAAAACATTTTATTTCGGCTTTTTGGCGAACACGTGATTGCTAAAAGAAGTGGAAGAAGCTATGCAGGTAGCTTTGGAAGCTACAGGGGCTCGCATTACTGAATTTACAGTAGCCCCCAAGTGAACCCTGCACAAGGCGAATTGCCCTATCACGAATGGTTTGTAGAGTTTGAAACAATGCCTAAGCATATGAAAAACTTTTGCCCGACTTATAGACGAGGCGCTACAAAAACAAAATATGTATTATTACGACCTCATACAAGGCAAAGTACTACAACCTCTGAAAATCACTAAAGTGCCAACGGGTGGTTTTGCTGCCTATATGAAAGCGCAAGGTAAATTGGGGGACAAAACAAAATACAACGTTTGGCAAATGATAGAAGCGTAGTAAAACAATTAAAACTATGAAATACAGTAAAGAACACACTTGGGTAACCATTGAAGGAGATACCGCTACTGTGGGTATCTCACATTTTGCACAACAGCAGTTGGGCGACATTGTTTATGTGGACGTGGAAAGCGTAGGTAGTACTCTGGCGCAAGATGCTATCTTTGGCACTATTGAAGCTATTAAAACTGTCTCGGATCTCTTTATGCCTATTGCAGGCGAAGTTGTAGCCTTCAACGAAGCATTGCTTCAGCATCCTGAAAAAAAGTAAATAAACACCCTTATACCGAAGGTTGGATTATTAAAAATAAAACCCTACCCAACCGCAGGAATACGACCTTTACTATCGGAAGAAGAATATAACAAATTATATGCTCAAGTATAAATACACTATTCTATGGGCAGTGTGGGTGATAATTATCGTTACACTCTGCTTTATCTCGCCCCCAAGTTCCCGATGCGCCTCGCATTCCTTATTTAGATAAAATTGCGCATTTTTGGGTTCTATTTTGGTTACACTTTGCCTATTTATAGCAGCGTTTTACAACGAAACAAAAACGTTTTCACAGCGCAAAAAAATGCTTCTATGGGCTTTTTATAACGGCTGTAATTTTTGGGCGGACTGATAGAGCTATTGCAAGGTTCCTTAACCGTAAATCGCAGTGGTGATATTATGGATGTGTTTTTAACACTTTTTGGCACAATTGTTGCTTTATGTTTTATGACAAGATTCCGAGTGCTCTTTAGGTAATTGTCAAGAGGAAATATTTAATAACTTTTTTTAAAAATCATCATTATGCAACCTAAAAATCCGAAAAGCCGATTTGGCAAAAAGTAGTGGGTTGTTCTTTGCGATTGGTTTTGCTATAGTTTCTGGGCTTACCTTGTGGGGGTTTGAAGCTAAGGTGTATGACAAAACTGTAAAAGACGACCGCCAGAGCGAGATGAATAAGCAGCTTGATGAGGAACAAGAGAACTTCGTAATGGAAGCTCCTGATACGCCTCCGCCACCGCCACCACCACCGCCACCAGCAGTAGTAGAAGATGTGAAAATCGTTGAAAACGACGCTAAGATTGAGGAAGCTCAAATTGCTACTACTGAAACTAAAAAAAGAAGATAAAGTGGCTGACGTTAGCACAATCCAATCTACAGATACAGCTGTAGAAGATGTGCCTATTGATGTGCCTTTTACAATTATTGAGGACAAACCCTATGTTTGAAGCTTGCAAAAACGTTCCTAAAGACAAACAATTTCAATGCTTCAAAGAAAACCTTGATAAGCACGTTAGCAAAAACTTTGTTTATCCCCTGCAGCACTCGAAATGGGTATTCAAGGTAAAAAGTAAACGTAAGTTTCCGTATCAATACCGATGGTTCTATTACAGTGCTTGGCGTACGTGGTACCGATAAATTACTTGAAAAACGAAGCTAAACGTATTATAGAAAAACTCCCTAAATTGATACCTGGTAAGCAACGAGGCAAACCTACACCTGTTACTTTTTGCTTATCCTATCAACTTCAGACTTCAGTCTTAAAACAAAAATACATATATGCGCTTTGCCAAAGGAACTAAAACCTTTGGCAAAAGTTTTTTTCTAATATAGTGTGCAATTAAAAATAACGTATATTTGTACTCTAAATATGAGGATTACGCTTATGGTTACTGAAAAAGATTTAGAAGCCTTGCTCAATAAAGTAGATGAAGTGGTTGATAAACAATACAGCTTCATCAAAGAAATGAAAGGCATCAAGCAAACAATATGGGAACTGAGAGCTACCGCTCGCCCTGAAGTAGTGGCAACAGAAGAGGTAGTTGAAGCTCCTATGACAGTTCCTGCTACAGAAGAAGTGGTGGCTGAGGCTCCTACTGTAGAAGAAGTAGTGGCTGAAGTACCTTCTGTTGCAGAAGAGGTAGTAACTGAAGTGCCTCCTATCGTAGAAGAGACAGAAGCTGAAATATCTCCTGCGGCAGAAGAAGTAATACCCGAAGCTCCTCAAATAATAGAAGAACCTAAGAAAGCAGAAGCACCAGCCTTTGAAAAATCTATAGGTGATATGATGGGGCTAAAAACCGATTGGGATTGGGAGCGCTTTATAGGCGAAAACTTGTTTAGCAAAATAGGAATTGCTATTATACTAATAGGTGTGTTTATAGGGGTAAAATACTCTATAGACCATAACCTTATCAGCCCTGCAATGCGCCTCGCTTTTAGGCTATCTTACAGGCGTAGGGCTCTTTTGTTTTTGGAGCTATACTCAAGAAAAAAATACACTAGCTTTAGTGCTGTATTGGTGAGCGGTGCAATGGCTATATTCTATTTTGTTACCTTTGTGGCTTACTCAATGTTTGGTTACTTTGGGCAAGAAGCTACCTTTTGCACTAATGTTTCTCTTCACCGCTTTCACCATAGCTGCAGCCCTTAATTATAACCAAGTAGTGATTGCCATTATAGGGCTTGTGGGTAGCTATGCAGTACCTTTCTTGCTGAGTAACAATTCGGGGCGTGTAGATATTCTGTTTATCTATACAGCTATTATCAATGTGGGAGTGATAGTAATTTCCTTCTACAAGCAATGGAGGTCGCTGTTTGTTTCAGCATTTTTAATCACTTGGCTATTACTGCTCTCTATGTGGGGCTTGCCTATCAGCCTGAACACTTCGGGGCATTTTTTTCAGTTTCAGTATCGTTACATTCTTAACATTTTACGCTTCGTTTATTGCTCAGAAAAATACAAAAAGGGCAGAGCTTAGCAGTATAGATGTAACTGTATTTTTAGCTAATAGCTTGTTGTTTTACAGCATAGGAGCTTGGCTGCTAAACGAGCAGTACAACCCTGCACGCACTCCTATAGCACTCTTTACCCTTGCTAATGCTCTTTTTACACTTTGCTATAGCGAGTTATTTTCACCACAAGCAAGTGCATACAAACCTCAAATACTTGGTGCTGGTATTGGCGTTATCTTTTGCTACCTTGGTAATCCCTGATACAATTTGAAGGTACGTGGATAACTTTATTATGGAGTGTAGAGGCAGCACTGCTTTTTTTGGTTTGAAGAACAAAAACTGATACTGTATGAACGCATCAGTTATGCAGTGATGACCTTAGCCACCATAAGCTGGGTGATAGATATATCAACTTTTGACTATACAGTACCTTTTGCTAATTCATTATTTATTAATTCATTGCTTTATAGTGTTGCTATGGGCTGGGTGGCATATACCCATTATCGTCATAAAACAGATAAGGATTACAACACTTTAGCAGTGGTTTTCAATGCGCTTTCGGTAATACCATTTTACGATACCTTTACAAGACAAATAAACTTGCTTTGGGAATTGAGAGCTTTGCAATTTAATAATGGTGTGTTTGATAATGTGCTACACAATGATGCTGAACTCTTTAAGCAATCATCAATAATTATATATACCTTACTCTTTGTGGGGCTCTACAGCTGGATAAATAGACGATATATGAAAAAGCAAACTGCTCGCCGAAATACAAATAGTAGCTGCTTTTTCTTATAGGAACAGTTTTTATAACGCTTGGCTTGTACAATTTCAGCGAATTGCGTGGGCGTTATATTGCGTTTTATAATGTATATCAACTTTCGTGGTGGTTCTTAAAACGTGCGTTATATAGGGATTGCAGCCTTTGCGGTGCTGTGTTATACAATCTATCGTTTGCAACAATATTTGGAATTTAAAGAGCAACCCAAGAAAGTATTGGAGCTGCTATTCCACTTGGTGTGCTTGTGGATAGGTAGTAGCGAGCTTTTGCATTGGACGGAACTATATGATGCTACAGCTAATTATAAGCTGGGGCTTACAATTTTGTGGGGGCTTATGCTGTACTACTGATAGTTATGGGGATATTCAACAGCAAAAAAATACCTGCGACTATCGGGGATTATACTTATTAGCTTTTTGTGTGCTGAAGTTATTCTTTTACGATATTACTCATTTGGATACTTTTGCGCAAAACGGTGGTATTTGTATTGTTGGGCGTACTACTAATGATAGCTTCCTTCCTTTACAATAAATACACTGCTAAAGACAAGGACAAATAACTATAGATTCACCAAAATTTAAGTAGGTAATTACCTATGAATAATAAAGAGCGAAATAGGCAATCGTGTTAAAAATAATTTTTTTGTAGTAAATCAAAAATAATTATGTATTTTTGCGCCAAAATTTGTATGGTTGCGCAGTGATTGCTTTTTATCATAGAGCGAAAAGCGCAAAAAAACGTACATAAAAATTAGTTAGTAATGAATAAAATAACTGCTGCCATTACGGGTGTAGGAGGCTACGTCCCTGAAGATGTACTACCAACGCTATGTTGGAAAAGATGGTAGATACCAATGACGAATGGATATACACACGTACGGGCATAAAAAGAAAGACGTATACTGAAAGACCCTAATAAAGGGACTTCGTTTTTGGCTATTCAGGCAGCTAAAGACTTGATAAACAAAAAGGGAATAGACCCTAAAGAAATTGATTTACTTATATTGGCAACTGCTACTCCCGATATGCCCGTAGCACTCACAGGTCCTTATGTAGCTACACAAATAGGTGCTACCAACGCTTTTGCGTTTGACTTGCAAGCGGCTTGTTCTAGCTTTTTTTGTTTGGGGTGTCATTAGCAGCCAAATATATAGAATCGGGACGTTATAAAAAGTACTTTTTAGTGGGTGCTGATAAAATGTCGTCAATCATTGATTATACTGATAGGGCTACTTGTATTATATTTGGCGATGGGGCTGGTGCTGCACTTTTTGAGCCTAATCACGAAGGCTTAGGGGTACAAGATGAGTTGCTAAAAAGTGATGGCATAGGGCGTAACCACTTATATATAAAAAGCGGGTGGTTCGTTGCACCCTACTACTGCCGAAACGTAGCTGCCAAGGAACACTTTGTGTTTCAGGACGGAAAAACAGTATTTAAATACGCAGTTACGGGTATGGCAGATGTAGCAGAAGAGCTTATAAAACGCAATAGGTTGACTAAAGACGATGTGCAATGGTTGGTGCCACATCAGGCTAACAAACGTATTATAGATGCTACTGCTGATAGAATGGGGTTGCCTGCGGAAAGGGTGATGCTGAATATATACAAATATGGTAATACTACTTCGGCAACTATCATTCTTGCCCTTAATGATTACGAAAAACAACTAAAAAGGTGATAACGTAGTAATGGCTGCCTTTTGGTGGAGGCTTTACTTGGGGAGCACTTTACTTGAAATGGGCTTACAACAGCTAAATATATAACATAAAAAAACAACGATTGAGCAAAATAGATAAACACTATGGATTTAAGAGACATTCAAAATTTGATTAAATTTGTTGCAAAAGTCAGGTGCGAGTGAGGTGAAGTTGGAGATGGATGATGTAAAGATTACCATAAAACAAAACCCTGATGAGACCAACAGAGAAGTATATGTGCAGCAATTACCTGTAGCTCAGCAGCTACCACAGTTGTCTATCCAACCACAACAAGCCTTACAAACACTACCTATAGTGCCAACAGGCAATGAAGCAGCGCCTGCAAAACCTGCGGCTGACAGTGAAGATAGCAAATACATAACCATCAAATCGCCTATGATAGGTACTTTTTATCGCCGTCCTGGTCCTGATAAGCCACTTTTTGTAGAAGTAGGTTCGACAGTAGCCAAAGGTAGTGTGATATGCATTATAGAGGCGATGAAACTTTTTAATGAAATAGAATCGGAGGTATCAGGAAAAATAGTGAAGATATTGGTAGAAGATTCTACACCTGTAGAGTTTGACCAACCACTATTTTTGGTAGATCCATCATAACAAAAAGCAAGTATGTTCAAAAATATTAATAGCCAATCGAGGGGAGATAGCATTGCGCGTAATACGCACTTGCCGCGAGATGGGCATCAAATCGGTAGCTGTATATTCTACCGCCGATGCCGATAGTTTACACGTTCGTTTTTGCTGATGAGGCTGTATGTATAGGACCTCCACCAAGCAAGGATTCCTATTTGAAAATACCTAATATAATAGCTGCTGCCGAAATTACAAATGCAGATGCTATTCACCCGGGGTATGGGTTCTTGAGCGAAAATGCTAAGTTCTCTAAAAATTTGTGCTGAACACGGTATCAAATTTATAGGAGCTTCACCTGAAATGATAGAAAAAAATGGTGACAAGGCTTCTGCTAAGGCTACAATGAAAGCAGCTGGCGTACCCTACAGTTCCTGGCTCTGACGGTTTGATACAATCGTTGGAGCACGCTAAAAACTGCTGCCGAAATAGGATACCCTGTAATGCTAAAAGCTACAGCTGGAGGCGGGGGACGTGGTATGCGTGATGTGTGAAAGAGGAGGAGCTTGAAAAAGCTCTTGATAGTGCAATGCAGGAGGCGGAGCTGCCTTTTGGCAATGATGCTATGTATATGGAAAAGCTAATTGTAGACCCTCGCCACATAGAAATTCAGATAGTAGGTGACCAATATGGTAAGGCTTGCCACTTATCGGAACGCGATTGCTCTATACAACGCCGTCACCAAAAGCTTACAGAGGAAACACCTTCACCTTTTATGACTGAGGATTTGCGTAAGCGTATGGGTGAGGCTGCTGTGAAAGCTGCTGAATTTATAAAATACGAAGGTGCTGGAACAATAGAATTTTTGGTGGATAAGGATAGAAACTTTTACTTTATGGAGATGAACACTCGTATTCAAGTGGAACACCCTATTACAGAACAAGTAATTGATTATGACCTTATCAGGGAACAAATATTGGTGGCTTCGGGGGTACCTTTTGTCAGGGAAGAATTATACTCCCTAAATTACACGCTATAGAGTGCCGCATCAATGCAGAAGATCCTTATAATGATTTTTCGTCCTTCACCGGGTAAGATAACAACACTTCACGCTCCTGGTGGGCACGGTGTTCGTTTGGATACGCACGTGTATAGTGGTTATGTAATTCCGCCAAACTACGACTCGATGATAGCAAAAGCTTATAACGACAGCTCAAACACGCGAGGAGGCGATAGCTAAAATGCGCCGCGCATTGGATGAGTTTGTAGTAGAAGGTGTAAAAAACAACTATACCCTTCCATTTGCAATTGATGGATGACCCTAACTACTTGGCGGGTAATTATACGACCAAGTTTATGGAAGACTTCAAAATGAAGCCGCAAACAGAGGGATAATAGAAAAAAATATGACGAAAGGGACTGTCTTGAAAAAGAGATAGTCCCTTTATAATGATTATAGAGTATGCTAACAAAGTTTCAGGTATCTAATTTCAAGAGTTTTGGTGAATGCTTCGAGATAGATTTTACAAAAGGTAAACACATATGAGTTCAACCAAGAATGCATTAAAGATAATTGCATCAATAATGCTATTGTATATGGTAAAAATGGGGTAGGGAAGTCTAATTTAGGCTTCGCTCTTTTTGATATTATAGGGCACCTAACTGATAAAGAAAAAGGAGAAAAAAAGATTATCAAAACTATATAAACCTATATAGCAAGAAGAGTTATGTAGAATTTTGTTATCATTTTCAAGTTTCAGGCTAAAGAGGTGCTCTATAAATACAGGAAAAAAAGATTATAAAACTATTTTTATACGAAGAATTTAGGGTAGATGGTGAATTGTTTGCTTTTTATAGATAGGGAAAAAGGAGGAAATGCTATTGCAAAGTTTAAAGGAGCAGAAAATTTAAAAACTAATTTAGAGACTAATACTGAAATTCTGTTGCTCAAATATATTAAAAAAATAATACTGTTTTTAGAAGGTAATGTTGTTAATAGTGTATTTGATGATTTTTGTAAGGTTTGTAGATGAGATGTTGTTTTTTTCCGTTCATTACAAGGAAATCAATATATAGGTTTTGAGAAGGTGGTATTATAGAAGAAATCATAAGGAGAGATAATGTGAGTGATTTTTCAGTCTTTTTGAATAGGGCAGGGATAGAGTGTGAATTAGAGGTGGTGAAGAGTTTTAACCAACAGGTTTTGGTGCTGGTATTTGGTGATAAAAAAGGTACCTTTTTGGAATATAGTTTCTACAGGGACAAGATCTTTGGCTTTATTTTTATGCTTGGTTTCAGGATATTAGAGAAAAGGGGCGAGTTTCTTTTTGTATATAGATGAATTTGATGCTTTTACCACTTTGAACTTTCAAAGCTCATAGTGGAAGAGCTAAAAACAAGGGTTCAGTTTGTGCTACCACCCATAATACCTCAATTATGACTAATGATTTATTACGTCCTGATTGTTATTTTTATAATGAATAAGAAAACGTATTGTTTCTTTTGGCAGAGGCTACAGATAAAGAGCTTAGAGAGGCTCATAACCTTGAAAAATATACAAAAGTAATGGGTTTAGCATCTAATAATATTCTTTTTGTTCTTGAAGGACATAAGGAAAAATCGGTAGTGAAAGGAGTGCAGGAGTTTTTAATGGGTGATAAAAACATTGATTACTTGTGTGTTTGGCACGGTAGTGTATGCGCTTTATAATGAGATGAAAAAGATGCCGATTTGATAGTGTTTTCACTTTTGAAAAATCGTATAAAAAGAATTGCAAAAATTTTAAAAGAGATGCTTTTTCTGAAATTTATTTGTTTTTGATTATGATAACCATTCATCTAATGCTTCAGATGTGAAAATGAGTCTTTGCTCAATATTTTTGATAACGAAACTGAAAATGGTAAGCTTTTATGTGAGTTACCCTATGCTGGAAGCACTAAAGCATTACAAAAATATGCAAGATTTTAAAGAACAAATAGGGAAATGTAGTTCCAACTACAAAAAAACAAGTGAATGAAGAATGTGATAGTAGGTATAAAAACTTTAATAGCTATGATATAGGTTGTGTGGTATGAGCTTATAGAAGCTCATTTATGCAAAAATGAATTACATTATGACAGATGAATATACCTTCCCTACTGAAAAATTTTTACGCAATTATCTATTTTTTTGAAAAGCAGAAAGAAAAATATTTGTCTATAATACCTTATACAGTAGGGGGTTTTTAAGTGCTTTTTCCTATTTTTTGCATATGATTATTTTTGGAAGTGAGAAAATACTAAAAAACTGAAGTAAATAGACTTTTATAAAATGTAATAAACTTATTTGTTTTTGAAAAATATGAAAATAATAGCAATGATTCCTGCGCGTTATGCCGCTACTCGTTTTCCTGCTAAACTGATGCAAGACCTTTGTGGGGCACCTGTGATAGTGCGTACTTATGAGGCTGTGGTACGCACAGAATTGTTTGAAGAAGTGTATGTGGTTACCGATGACGATCGTATAGCACAAGTGATAGAGGACGCAGGTGGTAGCGTGATTAGGAGCAAAAAGAACACAATAGTGGTAGCGACCGCTTGGCTGAGGCTTCGGAGAATTTAAATGTAGATATAATTGTAAATGTACAAGGTGATGAGCCTTTTACGGCTAAGGAGAATTTACAAAAACTAATTGCTATTTTTCCGAGAGGATAGCGAAAGGAATGTATCGGTGGCAAGTTTGGCAGAACGTATCACTACTCCCTGAAGATATTGGCAATCCTAACAATGTAAAGGTGGTGATGAATAAAGATAATGATGCGTTGTATTTTTTCGCGTGCGGCAATACCTTTTATGCGTGATGAAAAAGTAAAGCTTTGTATTACAAACATATAGGTATTTATGCTTACCGAAAGGAGGCTTTTACAAGAATTTACACATTTACCTGTTTCTTCATTAGAAGAGGTAGAGAAATTGGAGCAGCTGAGGTATTTAGAGAATGGTTATAAACTGCGCCTTGCTGTTACCGAAATAGGTAGTATAGGGATAGATACAGAGGCAGATTTTGGTAGCTGCAAGAGAAAAATATAGCTTTGGAGTTTATGAAATGTTAAAGTTGTTATCATTGATAAAATGATTATCAATTGTTTATAAAATTGTTAATAACTTATTTATAAAAAGATAATGTAAGGTTGAAAATTAATTACTTTTGCTACGTGAAAAAGAAATCATATAAAATGATAATAACTAAATTTCCTAATTTTTAAATATATGACAATAAAAAAAGTGAAAATGATAGAGTTAGATAAACAAAACGAGTAAAGTATGGAAAGTAATAAAAATTTATGTGAGGGTTAGATATAGGTACAACAAAAAGTTGTAGCGATGGTGGGGACGACTAATAGAAATGGGAAGATACAGATTTTTGGGTTATGGAGTCTCTAAACCTCAGGAGAAGATCAGTAAAAGGGTGGCTATGAGCCTATCAAAGACAGCAACTGCAGTGATGCAGGCGACAGACCTGGCAAGAAGAAGTGCAGATGTTGATATAAAAAGAGGTAATGGTAGGGATATCGGGAGCAGAATATAAGCACTCGTACACATAGTGATTATATATCGCGTATTTCGCCAGAGAAGTTAATAGATGTAGATGATTTAGAACGCTAAAATCACAAGTGAATGCGATTACTTTGGGAGCTGGTGAGAGAATCATTCACGCACTTCCTCAGTATTACAAAGTAGATAGCACAAGTGATATTAAAGACCCTATAGGAATGGTAGGTGGGCGTTTAGATGCTACTTATCATTTGGTAATAGGACAAACAAGTGCTATCAACAATGTGAACCGCACTATCGAAATGGCAAATCTAAAGGCTATTGATATTACCTAGAGCCTATAGCTTCGGCAGAAGCTGTTCTTACAGATGATGAAAAAGAAGGTGGAGTAGTGCTTGTGGATATAGGAGGTGGTACAACCGATGTGGCTATATTTAAAGAAGGTATTATTCGCCACGCTGCAGTAATTCCTTTTGGAGGTGCTATCATAACTGAGGATATACAATCGGCATATGGTATTAATGCTAAATATGCCGAAGAAGTGAAAGTTACTTTTTGGTCCGGCTTTCAGCTGGGAGAAATACCCGAAAATGAAATAATAACTATACCAGGGAAAAATTCTAAAGAGATTTCTCTGAAGAGCTTGTCGAAAATTATTCATTCACGTGTGAGTGAGATTATCAACTTGGTGCATAATGTGATAAAAAGCTATGGTCACGAAGATGTAAAGAACAAGCTACACGAGGATTGTACTTTACAGGGGCGGAAGCCAAATGCAACATATTGTACACTTAGTGAAATATATCACAGGTATGAATACGCGTGTGGCTACCCCTGATGAATATTTAGTATTAGATAATAATAGAGAGGAATTGAGAGTACCCTACATACGCTACTTCTATAGGGCTTTGTAATGTGCTATTGAAAAGGAAAAGGAAGAACAAATAAAAAGCTGTTGGCAGAAAAACAGAAGAAAAAGAGGAAGAGGAGCGTTTGAAAAAAACAACAAGAAGATTTGTTGAGGCAGCAAAATGAAGAGACAGAGAAAGAAAAAGAACAGCAATTAAAAACACGAGATTAAGGCAAAAGAAAAGAATAATGATGATGATTATGAAGAAGATGATGAAGAGGATGACAAAAAGAAGAAGAAAGGTATTTCTATTACAATAAGATCATTAGGAAATAAAAATAAAAGGATATTTTAAACACGTTCAACAAAAAGATGAGGATGATGATGAAGAGGATGAATAATAAAGTAATATGGAAAGAAGTCGTAATAGTGAAAAACAAATTATAATGGATATGGAAACAGCAAGTAGTTCAGTTTAATTTACCAAAAATAACAGCAACTATATTAAGATTATAGGAGTTGGAGGAGGCGGAGGTAATGCCGTCAATTATATGTTCAATCAGGGCATAAAAGGAGTAGATTATATTGTATGTAATACAGATAAACAAGATCTTGAAAATAGTCCCTGTACCCTAACAAAGTACAATGCGTCTTGCACTTACTAAAGGACTTGGAGTAGAGCTAAGCCAGCAGTAGGTGAAGCTGTTGCTCTTGGAAAGCTCTAAAGAAATAGAGGAAGCTATTGACGATGATACCGAGATGGTTTTTATAACTGCTGGTATGGGTGGTGGTACAGGTACAGGTGCTGCTCCTGTAATTGCTAAAATAGCAAAAAGATAAGGGAATACTTACTGTGGGAATCGTTACTACACCTTTCTATATGAAGGTCCCGCACGCTCACGACAAGCTAAAGAAGGAATTAGAAAACTTCAAGAAGCTGTAGACTCTTTGATTATTATTAATAATAATAAAATCACTGAAGTATATGGTAAAATGAAGATTTCAGAAAGCCTTGCTAAAGCTAATGAAATATTACTAAAAGGAGCTAAGGGTATTGCCGAATTGGTGAGTGCTAACTATATGGTAAATATAGATATGGAGGATGCTCTGTTCGGTGCTTAAAGATGGTGGTACAGCTATTATGGGCTCAGCAACAGCTGATGGTGAAGACCGTGCTATTAAAAGCTGTTACAGCGGCATTGAACTCACCTTTGCTTAATGATAACAAAATTACAGGAGCTAAAAATCTTTATTATTGGTAGTGTTCAATACAGAAGATGAGATTACTCCCTGAAGAAATGAAATTATCACTAACTATATCCAAGAACAAGCAGGAGGCGAACTTGATATCTTTATTGGTATGGGCGAAGATGATACCGTACCTAAAGGAGCTATTACAGTAACGGTTACCGCTACAGGCTTTACTACTGAACAACAACAATTGATAGTGAATGCTGAACCTAAACGTATTAACCACGTACTTGGTGAAAAACCAAAACTATCATTGAGCGTGATTTTACTGAACCTAAAGCTGCAGTAGTACAATCATCTTACCCAATTCCTGCTGTACCCGAAATTAAAAAGAACCTTCACTTCTCCGACTTGTTTAATATTTGGACAGATTGCGAATATGTAACAGCTGACGATAGCTTTTATAATAGTAGATAAAACGCCCCTGAAAAGCCTTCGACTCCCTAACCAAGGAGTCTCAATACAGGAATCATCAGGGCAACCAACGTCATATTACTACCGAAGCAGCAGTGCTCGCCAAGTGTCTAACGATAATAAATCAGCTAATCAGCTTTCACCTACTAATAAAGCAGTACTTACACCGCAATATTCTATATAATGAATATATGGAGTTTGAAAGAACACTACGTGATGCTAAGCCCGTGCCTTTTTTTCAGAAAAACAAAGAAGCTAATAAAAGCGAAATCACTATACATCGTCTTGAAACAAAGCAACAACAGCCTTCAGCACCCTGTTCAGATGACTATGTTTGACGAAGAAGAACTATTAGGAGGTATAAAACCTACCCCTGAAAAATGCTACTATAGACCAAGTGCTTAATAACAACCGTTCAGGTTACCTCTCAAAGTATAATCACACTTTTGGGAGTAGTGTTGCCCAATCACGTACTTCAGTAGCTAAAGATAGCGCTGGTGATACTCAATTACGAAAGAATAACTCTTATTTACACGACAGAGCAGATTAATACCTTTATATGATATGTACATAAAAACTGAAAGTCCCAAAGGCTTTTCAGTTTTTTATATACATATAAAATTAACTTCTTATAATGTTCTATTCACATCCCATTGCTCAAGGTACTCAGCTACACGTTGCACAAACATACCTCCTAAAGCCCGTTCACAACTCTGTGATCATAACTATGCGAAAGCATCATTTTATAGCGGATACCCTATCACATCACCTTCAGCTGTCTCAATTACTGCAGGTACTTTTCGTATAGCTCCCTATTGCCAGAATACCCACTTGTGGTTGATTGATAATAGGTGTGCCAAACACATTCCCAAAACGACCCAATATTGGTAACTGTATAAGTACCATCTTTCACTTCATCAGGTTTTAATTGCCCCCAAACGAGCCCTATTAGCGAGGTCATTTACTACTTTGGTCATACCTCGCAAACTCAGTTCATCAGCATTTTTATAACAGGAACTATCAAGTTACCATCAGGTAGTGCTGCAGCCATACCCTATATTGATGTTTTTTTCTTCTTAATGATAGTATTTCCCTCCACTGAAATATTCATTAGCGGAAAGTCAACCAACGCTTTAGCTACCGCTTCCATAAAGATAGGCGTAAAAGTAAACTTCTCACCCTCACGTGCTTCAAAAGCTTTCTTTACCTTGTTACGCCACTGCCAAATGCGTGTTACATCCACCCTCACTAAAAAGCTTTGTACGTGTGCGGAGGTATGCTTACTATGGCTCATATGTTCTGCTATGAGTTTGCCCCATACGGCTCATCTCAATGCGTTCCTCACTGCGCTGGCTGTAAGTACGTTCTACTGTAGGTGTATTTTGTATTGCTTGCAGGAGGAGCTGATAACGTAGCCGCAGCTTTATTACTACGTTGAGCTACATAATTAAGAATATCATCTTTGGTAACCCTATTATTCAAGCCAGTACCCTTCACGCGGCTCATTTCCTCAAGTCCAATTCCCTCTTTTTGTGCAATACTCTTCACTAAAGGCGAATAAAACCTATCAGCATTGCTAAAAATCACCAACTGCAAGCGTTGTTTCCTTGATAGTAGCAATATCGGCAGTCAAGTTTTCTGCCACTTGTGCCACTGTAGGAGGCAATTCTTCAGCCACTACAGCACTATCACCTTCAGTTTCTATGATAGCCATTACCCTGCCCCACCCTGTACTACAGCATCCACATCAAAAAGTATTTCGGCTACTACGCCCGTTACCTCACACGGCACTTCCGAGTCTACTTTATCAGTAGCCACTTCCACAATAGTTTCTTCGGCTTCTACACGGTCGCCAACTTTTTAGCCAATGAGTGATAGTAGCCTCTGCTACACTTTCGCCCATTGCTGGTAATTTAAATTCAAATCTCGCCATTGCTATTTTTTATATCTTTTACTTCGTTTGGAAGATTCATATTCTTTGTTAAGGTTCCTATTTGGCTAAGTTCTATATCTCCTATGAGCGACAGCAAAACCGTCTTTTGCTATGCTCATTAGAATCTACGAATATAAGCAACTCACTTATTTTTATCCGAACCATTTTCTTTAGCATAGAATTTTTGTATTTTTGTGTTTGCGTTTTTCATACGCACTTCCGATAGTGATGCCGCTTTCACATACTGCAAAAGCCTCACTTTTTAGTAAAGCCCTGATTGTTGGTTTTCGGTAGTAAATACCCTCATACTCTTTAGTTTCGATACAAATGCTACATATTCTTTAGATTCTCCTCCTTCACTCGCTATTTTTAGCAAGCATTTGGAACATCTTTTGTGTTACAGTAGCACTTGTTATCTCTTTATGAGCCTCCAATTTATCAAAAAGCCTGTGCTCGCCCGCTTATCGTTAGTAGCAAAAACAATACTATCCACCCTATATTCTCATAACCATAATATTTATATTTATTGTAAGGGGCAAAGCACGCTCGGGCAGCTTAACGCTTTGCCGTGAAAATTGATAAATCAAAATCAAAAATAGAGCGTTATCAGTAACAACACCACCAATACAATCCAAAAAAACCTTGTTAAACTCCCTATTTTTCTTATTTTCTACTTTCGCTGCGTATTTTTCCGCCATTGTTCCGTAAAGTGGTTGCTTACCGTCTCTCTATCTTTTTCTAATGCGAGAACCCATCTCAAAAAGCATTTTCCAGCTTCTTTCCCCTCGTAATAACGTGGCGTATAATTAAAGCGTTTATTCTTCGGTAATTTAAATAGTTTTATCTTCATAATGATGCAAAGATACAAATTAATTTTTGAATAATGAATAATGAATGATGAATTTTTCTCACGCCACAAAGCTACCTCATAATTCCCCCGTTATAGCAATTCTTCAATATTATCAATCACTTCCTGATAAAATTATCCTCGCCCACTACATCTTCAAATAAGCTCGTCTTTTGCCTGTTGCAGCCTGATAATCTTCTCTTCTACAGTATCTTTGCTCACAAATCGCACTCACATTCACCTTGTTGCGTTGTCCTATGCGGTGTGCCCTCGCAATAGCCTGTCGTTCCGAAAAAGGATTCCACCAAGGGTCTAACAGCAACACATAGGAAGCTGCAGTGAGTTCAGCCCCCACCTCGCCAGCCTTTTAGCGAAATAAAAAGAAAGGCACATCAGCCTGTTGCTGAAATAAAGCGACTTCATTCTTGCGCTCCTCAGTAGGCGTGCTTCCCGTCAGTTTTGCATATTTTTATTTTTGTGCGCATCGCACCACTGTTCGTAAAGAGCTAAGTGCGATACAAAACTACTGAATATAAGCGCCTTATGCGATGCTTGTAGCAATTCTTCCATACAATGCACTACCTCTTCGTATTTGCCCGAAGCTATGGCACTTTCTTTGTCCACCAATTTGGGGTGATTGCTTATCTGTCGCAATTTCGTAAGCATATTCAGAGCGTTGAACTCCGTCAGTGGCGCATCTATCTCCAATAGCTGATTTCTCACCTTAGATTTTTCACTCTCATACCACTTCTTTTGTTCTTCACTCATCTCACAATAAGCTATCTGGCTCTCCATTTCAGGCAAGTCGTCCAGCACCTGTTCCTTAGTGCGCCTTAGCAAAAACGGACTAATGATTGTTTTCAGCTCTTCCAGAGCCTGCGTATCCTTATTTTTTTGCTAATCGCCACCTCGTAGTTCTTGTGAAAAGCCGCATAGCTTTTTCAGAATATTAGGATTGATAAATTGCATCTGCGACCATAAATCGCTTAACGAATTTTTCTATAGGCGTACCACTAGCGCAATCCTATGCACCCCCTGCAACCCATTGATAGCCTTAAAAGTCTTAGAATTTTTTTATTCTTTATACGCTGGCTCTCGTCCAATATAATATACCTAAAATCAATCTGTTGCAGCTCTTTACTATCCCGTTCCACTATCGGATAACTACTGAAAATGATATCGTAATTTACAAGGCGGCGCACTTTTGCGCTTGCGTTCAGCCGTATTGCCCACATATTGGGTACATTTCAAATGCGGAGCAAAGCGCTTGGTCTCATCATACCAATTGAATATCAACGATGAAGGCAATATCACCAAAGCCCGTAGCGGCTCTTTTTGCGATGTTATTCCCGAAAACAAATCACCCCCTTCACCCAGTTTTTCAGGCAAACTATCGTGTATATGCACCAAAAAGAGCAATCGTTTGCAAGGTCTTCCCCAGTCCCATATCATCTGCAAGGCAAGCCCCTACACCATTGTAATAATGCTGCAAAAAGCCACGTAACCCCTCTATTTGGTACGGACGTAAAGTAGCTTTCAAATTAGGAGATGCCGTATAAAACCACATTCTCTACTAATGTCTGAGGGTTTTATTTCTGGTACCGACTCCAATAAGGCATAGTTACTTTTAGGCAATTGCAACTTTTCTTGTGTTACCCTCGCATATTTAGCAATCGAATGAAACCTGCTAAACCATTCCTGCGGAATGATAAACACTTTCCCATTCCCCAAATCATATACAGGGTTCCCCGCCTTTATATTCTCTATCAAATCCTTAAAAGCAAACTCCTCATCGCCTTGCGCTACCCTAATAGATAAATCAAAACCAATCATTATCCCTTGAGTATCCCCAAAAATAAGCTTACTATCCCCAAAACCAACCTCCTTATCTCCCTCTATTACAAATTTTTTAAAACTAAACCCTGCCTTTTTCAAGTTCATCTTTATGAGCAACCAACAGAAAGTAACTGCCAAAAGGATTCTCATCCTTCACCCAAAAGCTCCCTGCTTCCTCACCAAAGCCCATAGCTGTCAAAAATCGTATTTTTTTAGCCTCCTCTTCTTTATTTCGCTTGTATTGGTAGATAACAATACCCCCATTATCGTATATTTTCAACTCCGATTGTACCTCTTTACGCTGATGACTGCCAAATATATAACCACCATAGTCAAAAATTTAGCTGTAATTTGTAATGATTAGCAAAAAAATCATATATCAACTCAATTTCAGTAGCTACAATATCATTTTTAACAATTTCAAAATCCCTTAGGGTCTATTTCAGTGTGTTTTAACAGCTTTTTCAAGAATTTGTCAAAGTATTCAGGGAAATTGCGCTTCGGTATATGAATAGTTTTCCTTATTCAAAAAGGAGTTAAGTATGACCCCTTAAAGTGTTCCACCCTCACCACCTTGTGGTCAATCACAATCCAGCCATACAAGTTGTTTAGCAGTTCAATAGAGTGTTGCGAAGGGATAATACTTGCGGCACCATCCTTTAGTAGCAAGCGGTATTCAATACCCTCATCTGTCTTTGTAAATTCCAGTAAAGGCACTACAAGCGTCTTTTGCACCTGTAATTGCTTCTTTACCAATTCGTCTTTATGAGTGTAGTTAGTAGTGATAAAAAGCTCATTATCAGCAATTAGTTGTAGTAGCTCAGCCGTCAATGTACTCTTCAATGTGTTTTTGTCTGTTTGTTTTGGTAAGCCTTTTTCAAAAAGTATCCCCTTTTTTTAGTAGCTTTTTGGTATAACACATTAGGGCAACAACTCATTAGCAATAGCCAACGCCTGTCGTTCCACTGCCGATAGTTGCCAGTTAGGCAAGCTCTGTAGTACCTCTTGGTTTGCTCTTTTGTAAAAACACACACTAACCATTTCGCTCCTCAGCAATATATGCATTAGGGAGTACCAGCTCTATAGTAGGGTGAAAAGTAAAATCAGAAGCATAGAAATTTAAACTCAAAAAATCCCCGCATATACCATACGCAGGGATTTTTTTCTATTATCAATATGACTACAATTAAGTAAACAAACGCTCAAAAAGTTCTTACGTTTTTCGTTCATTGAATTATCCACGTGGTAAATATCATCAGAAACTGTAGCGTTACTGCTATCCACACTGCTTACACTATCAACGGTAAAGGCACTTTGTGATTCCGACATTACGCTTATCACAAAGTCTATATAGTCCTTACCTTGTTTAGATAAGTAGTTTTTAAAGAAACGGCTACTAAGTTCCACACCACCTATTTTTCTCCATTTTTAGCAACGATTCATAAAAAGGAGCCAAGTAATTATCAATAGCACCTTGTGGAACTGCCTTACGGCGACCTATATAATGAGTAATATTACCCATTCCATCACGGCGCATTTCAAAGTCTGTTACTACCCAATAGTATTCACCCTGTTTTAGCCAAGTTTTTTTAATAACACCCACAAAGTTGTTACCTATTTTCAAGTTGTCCCATAGTAGTTTGAATACAAGGCGAGGCATATCAGGGTGGCGAATAAGGTTATGAGGTTGCCCTATAAGCTCATTTTCTGAGTAGTGCGATACTGCGCAGAACACATCATTCACCTTGGTAATAGTACCAGCGACATCTGTTTCGCTGATAAGCACCTTACTCTTATCCCATTGCACTTCGCGGTCAATAGGGGTAGGTCGCTGAATTGTAGGTACAGGATTTATAAAATTCGACATATATAATTAGTTTTTAATTGTTGAAAGTAATAACTCTTTTATCCCAAGTCATTATGAAAAATAATCTACCAAAGAAACTTTTGCGTTTTTTTCGTTCATAGCATCGCTTACAGTTACGATGTCGTCCGATACAACCGCACTTGTATCTACATTGCCCATAGGTATCTCTTGAAAGCAACATTTTCACGGTTCTCGTTCATCACATCAATGATAAAGTCTATATAGTCCTTACCTTGTTTGTCCAAGTAGTTTTTGAAGAAACGAGCACTCAAATCCATACCCCCCACCTTTTCCAATTTCAAAAGGGTTTGGTACAAAGGCGTTACATAGTTGTCTATCACTCCTTTAGGTACTGATTTACGGCGAGCTATATAATGCGTAATGTTACCCATAGAGTCACGGCGCATTTCAAAGTCTGTAATAACCCAATAATATTCACCGTTCTTAGCCAAATTCTTTACTACACCTGCAAAGTTATTGCCCAACTTCAAGTTATCCCAAAGCAATTTGAATGTAATCTTTGGCATATCAGGGTGACGAATAATGTTATGAGGCTGACCTATTAGCTCCTCACGGCTATAACCACACACTGTACAAAAACACATCATTAGCATCGGTAATACGACCATAAACGTCTGTTTCACTGATAATCACCTTACTCTTATCCCAAGAAACCTCTTTTGTCAATAGGCGTAGGACGCTCTACTGTGAGCTCAATGTCTCTATAATCTCTAATCATTGCAAAAATTTATTTTTTTGGTTATTTATCGCACAAAAAGTAAGTAATTTTTACAAATAAAACATACTTTTTACAAAAAAACTTTTTCAACTTTTTGAAAAACCATCAGTAGTAAGTTAAATCTCTTACTATCAGTTGTTTATAGCTTTTATTAGTTGGAATTTAATACTCAACAATAACCATTAATAAGGTACATCATCATCACTATTGCCCCCAAAAAGCCTCCTGTGGCGACCCTGTAGGCAATGGTGCAAAAATTTACCTCACCACTACCCGTATTCATACGCGAACCAAACTCTTGCGTAGCATAAGGCAACGCCGTAAACTCATCCAAATTAGAGAATTTTACCCAATGCCCCCTCAAATTTCAAGCGAATATTATCCAAACCTCCATTACGGTGCTTCGCTACTATAAATTCAGCCTGTCCTGAAGTAGGCGTTTGCGACTCATCATCCCAAACCTCTATCTTGTAATATTCAGGACGATAAATAAACGAAACAATATCAGCGTCCTGCTCTATAGCCCCCGATTCTCGCAAAATCCGACAATTGCGGACGTTTATGACCACTACTTTGGCGCGTTTCCACACCACGCGACAACTGCGAAAGCGCAATTACAGGAATATCAAGCTCCTTAGCCAAAAGCCTTCAAGTTACGCGAAATCGTAGAAATCTCCTGTTCCCTATTCCCCAACACCCTTACTACCAGCCGTCATCAGCTGCAAATAATCTATAATAATAAGTTTGATACCAAATTGTGTTGAAAGACGTCTCGCCTTAGCACGAAGGTCAAAAATAGAAATAGAAGGCGTATCATCTATATACAAAGGCGCTTTTTGCAAATCCTTCACTCGGTTGCTCAAAATTTCCCACTCAGCATCTTCCAATTTTCCTGTACGCAATTTCTCCGAAGTAAGTCCTGTTTCCGAAGATATCAAACGAGTAATTAGCTGTACAGACGACATTTCCAGCGAAAAGAAAGCCACAGGTATCTGCTGCCCCACCGCAATATTGCGCGCCATAGTAAGCGTCAGCGCTGTTTTTCCCCATCGCAGGGGCGTGCTGCAATTATAATAAGGTCACTCGCCTGCCAGCCCGATGTTAGCAAATCCAGCTTTGTAAAGCCCGTTTGTATACCACTGAAACCATCAGTCTTGTTTGCCAAATCCTGAATCTTCTTCAAAGCCTTAGTAACCAAATCACTAGCCGATTCGCTCGAACGTTTCAGGTTACCCTGTGTAACCTCATACAGCTTCTGTTCAGCGTTATCCAACGAGTCAAACACATCCACAGTGTCGTCATACGCCTCCTCAATAATATTAGCAGCAATTTCAATCAATTTCCGTTTGATGAATTTTTGCAGTACAATACGTGCGTGAAACTGCACGTGAGCCGATGACGACACCCGTTGCGTAAGGTTGATAAGGTAAAGTTCACCCCCACAGCCTCCAAGTTACCCATCTTGCGCAATTGGTTTGTTACCGTCCGCAAGTCAATAGCCTCCGATTGTGTGAAAAGCTCAAACATAGCCTGATAAATAAGCTGATGCGCTTTAGTGTAAAAACACCTCAGGGTTAAGGATATCAATCACATCATCTACCCCCTTTTTGTCAATTAGCATAGCGCCCAGTATTACCTCCTCAGTATCAACATCCTGCGGAGGTATTTTACCACGCTCAATGGTAGGTGTAGAGGTAGGTGCAAAAATTGTTAGTACGCTCATTCATAGGTACTAAGCTCGGTACATTAGCAATGTTGTTAGTCTCATTCATAGCCGCAAAGGTACAAAAATAAAGTTCAATTATTAACTATAGTTTCGCTGATAATATCTTTCTAGCTAAGTCTGTATCTCTTTTTATTTTTTTGCAAAAGGTATTATGAATAATGGACAAACTACGTCTCCCCAATTCAAAAATTCAAAAATTCACTCACCACTCCCACAAGTCCCTACATTCTATGTTAATATCCAAATTTTTAAAAGGTATTTTTGATTTTTGTATTTTTAGAACAAATTTTTGCCCAAAACATCACCTATAGCCTAATTTATTTAAGCTATTATTTTTATTGTTATTCAAATATTTAAGAGTATTAATACACTCTTTTTTTCTCCTATGCTACGGTAGCATATTTATATATATCTACATAAGGAGTTCCTCTCTTGATTACTGCAAAAAGCAATATTTACAAGTTTAAACTTTATGTTATTGCTTATCAGCAAAATATGCTTCCCTTTGCTCTTTCTTCTTCTCAAAATATGCCTTTATTTGAGAGTTATATTTTTTTAGCCGACTGAACCGCCATACTCAGCAAAGCCTTAACTTTTTTTATTTGCAAAAATGATTTACTTGAGTCTTTCCTCTTACCGACTTTCCCTGAGCTATGTTCAAAAAGGAGCTATTCCCTGAATAGCAAGCAAATTTACGGCTATTTTTAAATTTAGTAAAGTTATGAGTAATCATTACTAAATAAGCCGAAATTATAGTACTAATTCCCTTTATACTCTTCAATAAATCGCGATTCTTTTTTCAATTCAGGATGCTCTTTAAAAACCCTTTCTATTTCATTTTCAATAGCTTTTTAGACTATTTTTAAGAGCAACTCTTGTTTGTTGATTTATTTTTGAACACCTCATAAGCCTTGCTATTTACCCGTCCTTCATTCTCTTGGGTCATTTTCAAACTTGTTATTGACTTTTTGTATTTTTTCCCTTTCAGCAAAGAGAAGTTTAAGTTCCTGTATAGCTTCATCCGTTACCTTTGAAAGCACTATTTTTATCAATATTTCTCAAGGCATAAAGAGCAATCATTTTAGCATCGGTTTTGTCATCTTTACCTCTAGTAATACCTTTAGATTTATTGATTTCAAGAGCTGAAACCTCACTATAATAAGCATTTAGCTCAGAGAGCACTTTCACCTAATTTGATTGAATACACCCCTGTATTTTCAAAACAAATAAGCGTTTGAGTCAGGTTATAACCTAACCTTTTCCAAATCCTTTACAATAGATTTAATGTTTTTAGGTTTATAGTCAATTACTTTTGAACCTAATACATTGCCATTTTTTTATCCACATAACAAATATCTAATTTGTCTTTGGATACATCAATTCCCGTAAAAAAAGAACATAGTTTTTCATTTTCTAAATATGATTATTGATATTAAAAATAAGCCTTTTGCTTCTAAAGTCTTTATTAGACCCTAACGTCTACCATTCTATTTAAAAAAATAAGGCTTTTAAATCAAAGAATTGGCAGAGGACTAATGTGGGACATAAGACGTTATCTTAACCAGTCCTTCTAGTTCACCTCTGTTACTTCTTTTGAAATATAAAAAAATACTATTTTTTTCTTTTTATATTAGGATATTATTTTCAAAAATATTTTATAACTTTGCATTTCAAATCAATTCCAGCCCTGATTGTTCAAGTCTTTATTTACCATTCTATTTTTGAAAATCAGGGTATTCAAAGAACGGGCAGAGGCAGAATGAACAGACTTTTATTCTCCTCTGCTTTTTCTTTGAAAATAACTTCTTATTTTTCAGGGTGCAAAGTAAAGACCCGTCCCAAAAAGTCCCAAAAAGTCCCAAAAGTCTCACAAGTCCCAAAAGTCTCACAAGTCTCACAAGACCTACCCGTCCCACCAATTCAAAAATTCAAAAATTCTTCTCAGCGAAGGATGAGCGAAGGATGAGCGAAGGTTTAGCGAAGGATAAAAGCCTCCCAGCAAGAAAAAAACACAATTCATAATTCATAATTCAAAATTATTTCATATCTTTGCAGAGTTTAATCACTAACAGCAATAACGAATAATAGAAAATGAATATATTACGATTTATTACAGCAGGAAGCGTAGATGACGGTAAAAAGTACTCTTATAGGGCGATTACTCTATGATAGCAAAAGTATCTTAGCCGACCAGTTAGAAGCTCTTGAACAACAATCTAAAAACAAAAAAATGAAGATGGGATAGACCTTGCCATCCTCACCGATGGGCTCCGTGCCGAACGAGAACAAGGCATTACCATTGATGTAGCTTATCGCTATTTTTTGCAACCCCTGAAACGCAAATTTATCATTGCCGATGCACCTGGGCATACCCAGTATACCCGAAATATGATAACAGGAGCTTCCAATTCGCAGCTTATTGTCATTTTTAGTAGATGCCCGCAATGGTATTACCGAGCAAACACGCCGTCATTCCATTATCGCTTCACTGCTCAATATCCCCGAAGTAGTAGGCTGTCAATAAAATGGATTTAGTAGGCTATTCAGAAGAAACTTTCAACTCAATTAAAAACGAATATCAACAAATCGCAACACATTTAGGGCTTAAAAAGTGTTCATTACTTCCCTATTTCAGCTTTTTGTAGGCGATAATATCGTCAATACAACCCAAGCAATGGCTTGGTATAAGGGAAAATCACTTTTAGATTTCTTAGAAACAGTAGAAATCAACCCTCATAGCTATACACAGCCTCGCTTTCAAGTGCAATACGTCATACGCCCTCAAACAGAAGCCCTCCACGACTATCGAGGCTATGCAGGCGAAATCATTTCAGGCACTTATCGTAAAGGCGATGCCATTGTAGTACTTCCCTGAAGGTATTAGTACCACTATCAGCAAGATAGAGCATAATGGTAAAGAGGTGTCAGAGGCGAAGGCAGGAACCCCCGTAGTAATACATATTGATGACGATATCGATATTTCGAGAGGAGATTACCTCGTGAGTGAAGCCACTCAGCCTGTTCAAAAATCAAGAAGTAAAGCCATAGTATGCTGGATGGATAAACGCTCCCTTAGCGAAGGCAACAAATACCTATTGCAACAGCGCAGCCGCTTGGTGAGAGTTATTGTAAAAGAAATTATTTACAAGATAGATGTAAATACACTTCAGCAACAAGACGAAGCAGAAAGTATAAAAACTCAACGAAATAGCCAAAAATACGCCTAAAAGCAGCAGCCCCTTTAGTATACGACCCCTTTGCCGAAAAATCCACCCTATGGGAAGTGCCATACTGATAGACGAAACCAGCAACGCCACCGTAGGGAGCCCTAATGCTACAATAATATTTTTGTAGCATATAATTACCTAAATATCAAATAGTAAAATAGAAAAAAATGAATGCAAGAGTTGTTACTACAGAAGAAATACCTATACCAACAGTTACCAATACTGAAGGAAATGATGAGTTTTTAACAGCAATAGAAAATTTGAGCGGAGCTTTAGGAACACCAAAAAGAATTTCTTCAAAAATTGAATACTTTTAAATGAAGATGATTGGAAAAATGATATATGTAAAGGAATATTAGAAAAGTATTATGAAGAAGATATTTATTGATACTAATATAGCTTTTAGATTTACTATTCGAAAGACCTAAGTTTTTTTAACCTTGCTAAAAACAGTTTTTGTTGTAGCCAACAAAGAGAGAATCTCATTGTGTTTGTCAGCTCTTTCTTTTGGTATAATTACTTATTTTTAGAACGAAACTTTACTAAAGAACAAACAAAAATATAAACTAAAAAGAATTTGCTAAAATAGTTAAAATACTCCCTTTCAATCAGAGGATTATTGAAAAACGCACTCTATTCTAGTTTTTAAAGATATAGAAGATGGGTATCAATACTTTACCGCTAAAGAATACGATATTCCTATTGTAGTAACGCGCAACGTAAAGGATTTTTGTAGTAGATGATATATCGGTACTAACCCCGAACAATTCCTTTTCAATGTACAGAACAAATTAAATATTGCCTAATCATTAGATTGTAAAATAGAAAAATGAATATAGTAGAATTAAATACTACCTTAGTAGAAGATAATATCGCATATCAAGAAAAACTTGATATAGACGATATAGAAATTACGCCACTTGCTAAAAATGCTAACGGGTATTTTAACAAGAAACTCTACTGACAATACTGAAAAGCGAGATATATCAGTTATAACCGATGCTCAGTCTGTTGAAAAAGAAGAGTATGATATAGAAATTACACCGCTTGCAAAAAAATGCTAACAGGTATTTTAGGTACTGAAGAAGAGCTTATTCAAAAAAATAAAAGCCTCTGATGATGAGGATTGGAAAAAGGAATATTACATATATCATTTAAGAAAATAAAATATGAAAAATTTTTTTGTAGATGCGAATGTTGTATTAGATATGTTGCTAAAAAGAAAGTATTACAAAAATGCGCAAATGATATTTTCATTAACCGAAGAAAGAAAAATAAAATCTTATTTATCAACACTTTCATTTGCTATTATTACCTATCAACTTTCAAAAGAATATAACCAAAAAGAGTGTGTAAATATATTGAAATATCTTTATCAAATTTTTAGAGCTTTTACCTTTTTAGTAAGCAAGCACTTGAAAACGCACTCTATTCCAATTTTTAAAGATATAGAAGATGGGTATCAATACTTTACTGCTAAAGAATACGGTATTCTATTGTAGTAACACGCAATGTAAAGGATTTTTGTAGTAGATGATATATCGGTACTAACCCCCGAACAATTCCTTTCAATGTACAGAACAAATTAACAAATTAATTATATGACAAAAATACATTAACCTCAGAACAAGCTATGGCTCTTGAAGATAAGTACGGAGCTCATAACTATCATCCGCTGCCAGTAGTGCTTAGCAAAGGACAAGGGGTATACGTGTGGGACGTAGAAGGCAAACGCTATTACGATTTTCTATCTTCCTACTCCGCAGTCAATCAAGGGCATTGCCACCCGCGTATTATCAAAGCACTTACCGAGCAAGCTCAAACACTTACACTTACCTCACGTGCTTTTCTACAACGATAAGCTTGGACTCTACGAAAAGTATATTACCGAATATTTTCGGTTTTGAGAAAAGTATTGCCAATGAATACAGGAGCCGAAGCAGTAGAAACAGCCATCAAAAATATGTCGCAAAATGGGCATACGAACAAAAAGGAGTGCCCGAAAGTGCGGCTATTATCATCGTATGCGACCAAAACTTTCCACGGGCGCACCACTACAGTAGTTTCTTTTTCATCGGATAAGAATGCTCGTTCTAACTTCGGACCTTACACACCTGGTTTTCGTATCCGTACCCTATAACAACCTGCCCGCCTTAGAAAAAGTACTTGCCGAAAATCCCTACCACTGTAGCGGGCTTTTTGGTAGAGCCTATACAAGGAGAAGCGGGCGTATATGTGCCTTCTGAAGGTTACCTAAGCAAAGCTAAAAGCCTTGTGCGAAAAAGTACAACGCTCTTTTCATAGCCGATGAAGTACAAACAGGCGTAGCGCGTACAGGAAAACGTTTAGCCGTAGACCACGAAAACGTAAAACCCGATATTTTTAGTTCTTGGTAAAGCTCTTTAGTGGGGGCGTATACCCAGTGAGTGCCGTTCTCGCCGATAATAGCATTATGCACGTTATAAAAGCAGGACAACACGGTAGTACCTTTGGCGGAAATCCATTAGCTGCAGCAGTGGCTATAGAAGCCTTGCAAGTAGTAAAAGATGAGCAGTTAGCCGAAAACGCAGCACGTTTGGGCGAAATTTTCCGCAAAGAACTCCAGTGATTATATCAAAACTTCTAATGTCGCTACTTTAGTACGAGGTAAAGGGATTGCTGAATGCTGTAGTTATCAACGATACCGAAGATAGTGATACAGCGTGGAATATCTGCCTAAGAATGCGCGATAAAGGCTTGCTTGCCAAACCTACTCACGGCAATATTATCAGGTTTGCACCTCCATTAGTAATGAATGAACAGCAGCTAAAAGACTGCCTATCTATTATCATCAGTACCCTAAAAAGAATTTGAGGCTTAGTTGCCCCGCTGGTAGCAAGCTTGTTGCTTGTGCTTTTTATGCAACCTCCTAATCACTATTTTTAACCATTAACCATCAATAATTAAACATTATTTTTATATCTTTTGCCATCAGAAAAACGTAAAACATTAATTTTTAAAAAAAGATGTATAATTTATTAAAAGGAAAAAGGTATTATCTTCGGCGCTTTAGACGAAAAACTCAATAGCTTGAAAACCGCCGAACGTGTGTACACGAAGAAGGTGGTAAGTTTGTGCTACTAATGCTCCTGTGGCAATGCGTATGGGGCAAATAAAAACTTAGCCGAAAAACAGGCTCTGAAATTATCCCTGCCGATGCTACCAATATGGAAGATTTAGAAAACTTGGTAACCAAAAGCTATGGAAATATTGGGCGGTAAGTTAGATTTTGTATTGCACTCTATCGGTATGTCGGTAAATGTGCGCAAAAACATTCCCTTACACCGAATCCAACTACGTAAATACCGAAAAAGGTTGGGACGTATCAGCACTTTCATTCCACAAAGTATGTCAAGTGCTTTTACAGAAATGATGCGATGAATGAGTGGGGAAGCATCGTAGCTCTTACTTATATGGCTGCACAACGCACTTTCCCCGACTATAACGATATGGCTGATAACAAGGCTTATTTAGAGTCTGTAGCGCGTAGTTTTGGCTACTTCTTCGGTAAAGATAAAAAGGTGCGTGTAAACACCATTTCGCAATCACCTACGCCTACTACTGCTGGGCAAGGAGTGAAAAGGATTTAGCGGCTTTTATTGCCTATGCCGATGCTATGTCGCCATTAGGAAACGCTTCAGCTCAAGATTGCGCCGATTATACCGTTAGCCTCTTCTCCGACCTTACTCGTAAGGTAACTATGCAAAAATCTTTACCACGATGGTGGTTTCTCCAACACTGGAGTAAGCAACGAGGTTATTCAACGTTTTTAGCTAATTGGCTAACAGACAATTTACCAATGAAATATCTTTTGATTTTTGGTACGTTTTTATCAAGTGGTGGTTTCTCCTCTGAAACCACCTTCTTGTCGTTATACCCCTACCTGTTCGCAATACGCCCTTGAAGCTCTTAAAAAAATATGGTGCTTTTTAAAGGAGGCTGGCTGGCTATAAAACGCATCAGTAGCTGCCACCCTTGGGGCGGAAGTGGTTACGACCCCTGTACCTTAGTGGCAATAAATAGATACAATTTACTAATTGAAGAAAAATATGATTTGGGAGAACTTACTTTCACTCAATAAATACGGCGACACTACCACACGACCTCGCCTTAAAGAAGATGAAACGCGCCTTAGCTTTGATATGGACTACGATAGGGTGGTGTTTTCAAGTGCTTTCCGCAGCTTGCAAGATAAAAACACAGGTAATCCCACTTTCCAAAAACGGGTTTTGTTCATACACGCCCTAACACATAGTATTGAAGTATCAGTAGTAGGGCGTAGTTTAGGGACGTAGCGTAGGAAAGCATTTGCTTGCCAAATACCCTCACTTGCACGAATTAGGCTATCAAACTAACGATTTTGGAGCTATTGTAGCAGCCGCTGCGGTAGCTCACGATATTGGTAATCCACCCTTCGGGCATAGTGGCGAAAAAAAGCCATAGGTGAGTTTTTTTCAGTATAAAAAAAGGAGCCGACCTTAAAAGTCTGCTTACAGCGAAGCAATACGCCGACTTATGTAACTTTGAGGGAATGCCAATGGCTTTAGAATATTGAATGAGACACGTATGGGAGTAGAAGGTGGTTTGCGCCTTACGTATGCTACTTTAGGTGCTTTTTACCAAGTATCCTAAAGAATCATTGCCTGTGCAGCCTACTGATAATGTAGAGGATAAAAAAATACGGATTTTTCAAGAGGATAAAAGCGTTCTTTAAGGAGGTTGCCGAAAGATTAGGTCTCAAATCGAATAGCAATAATGATGATTTGCGCTATGCACGGCATCCATTAGCATTTTTAGTAGAAGCAGCCGATGATATATGCTATACTATTATTGATTTTTGAAGATGGTATCAATTTAGGACTAATACCTGAGCCTTTTAGCTTTTAGAATATATGGAGGGTATTATTCAGGGGCGAATAAATCGCAACAAATACGAGCTACTACAAACTAAAGAGGAACGAATAGCTTATTTGCGCGCTGTAGCTATAGGTACGCTTATACAAGAAGCTACAGATATTTTCTTAGCCAATGAAGCGGCTATTTTACAGGGAGATTTTTCATCAATCACTTTTTGAAATTAAGCCAGTATAAAGCACAAATCGACAAAATTATTAGTTATAGTGTACAACATATTTACCAATCAGATGAGGTAGTAGAAAAAGAAGTGCAAGGTTATGTAATTTTTACAGCACTTGTTAGATATTTTTTTACTGCAATTATCAATGAAGAAAAAGGAAAAGTTACCTCATTTGATAAATTATTACTTAAAAACTACCTGAAAAATACCATCAAAAAGGTACATTATATCAAAAAGTGATGGCAATTACCTGCTATATTGCAAGCCTTACCGATAGCAAAAGCAGTAGAATTGCACCTAAAAAAACAGCAAGTAGTAGTAAAAATATTTAAAATGTAAGTTATTGATAATCAGTTGTGGTGTTGTAAAAATGATGAAAAAAAGTTGTCGAAAAATTTGCAGGTAATGAAAAAAAGTAGTACCTTTGCAACCGCAATGAAGAAATGAATTGCACAGTTTAATGGGTCTGGTAGTTCAGTTGGTTAGAATACATGCCTGTCACGCATGGGGTCGCGGGTTCGAGTCCCGTCCAGACCGCAATTAAAAATTTAGTTGTGTTGTTTTTGTGTAAATATTTTTACACGGGTTTATAGTAAACTGATGAAAGCTTTTCCTTTTTAAGGAGAGCTTTCTTTTTATATATATTATAGGGTAAGTATACTAACTACCACTTGAATTGTACTAAAAATTCGTGTGAATTACGTGATTGTAAATTGAGGTGAGTTTGGAAATAGCTTTCAAAACCATAACCTATGGAAACGTAGTAATCAGGAAGGTTGAATAGTAGGTAGATACTTGCAGCTTTGGCAGTACGGTAGGTAAGTCCCTATTTCAGCACGTTCTACAAAATTAGCAGCAATGGTAAGGTCGGTAGAGGGAGTACGACCTTCAGCTAAACACATCTGTAAGCGTGGTTTTGATAGTGAAATCAGGAGCGATGCGCCAAAAATATCCTCCCATAATATAATAGTAAGTAGTTTCAGCCATTGAAGTCATTACTTCATTATCAATATGCACGTGTTTAGAAGATAAACATATTAGGCATTGAAAATCCTATATAAAAATTAGGATGGTCATAATATAGTCCTGTTCCAAAATTAGTTTGAAACTCTCCTGAAATAGTTTGTAAATAGGAGTTGTAATAATATGTGGGTGCATACGATTGCCATTGGAGTAGTATGAATTGTATAATTGGTTGTAATGCCCCATTTCGCTACCATCAATATTAAAAACATCACCACCAAATTTTACGCCACCTATAAGGTTCGAATTGTAGGTAATAGGGATAGCATACGATAAGTCTGCATAAATACCCGCTTGTTTTTGTATAAACACTTTGTTATTAGCTATAGAAACGCCCAATCCTATACGTTGCGACAGCTTGTGAGTAGTAAAGAAGGTTTGTGTAAGAGGCGCTTCTATCATATCGCGAAACTGATTGCGAATATCTACAGATACAGTATGTCCCCATTTCCAACCCCACTACAGCAGGGTTTACCAAGTTGGCGTGCTGATGATAAAAAAATATAAGTAGCATCGGTGCTTTGTGCTATCACACTTCCTATAGATAGCATTGTAGCAAAAAGTAATATTTTCTTCATTATTTTTTTATTTTTACAATTGAAAAAGAAGTTTTTATTCGGGAGTTGCTTTCCATTGGTGTATGAATTTAGAATAGCCATACACAAAAGCTAAGGTACCCTAACAGCATCACGTAACTCACAGGAGTAGCAGTAGGAAGCAGTTGTTTTGATTCAAACAATAATAGCAGTGAAAATAGTGCAGGAGCAAAATACTATCAGTGAAAAAGTTAATACCTATAGCTATAAAGTTTTTAGGTAGTTTGCCTAATGAAACTGTGGTGAGGGCTATTACAGCAAAGGCTGTAAATATATACAAATACCCTATAGCATCGTAGCTTGTTATAATAGATATAAACACTGAAAAAGAAAGCCAAAATCAGTGCTAATACGTGTGAGAATACAATTCCTAATAGGAACGTCCGTAGGCTAGTAACACGCACGCAAAAACACTATAAGTGCTACAAATAAAGTGAGGCAATAAGAAATAGTTTCCTAATAGGAAAGGTGAGAGTATTAAAAGCATCTTCATAGGCATTTTTCTACGTTTTTATGAGGTAATGGTCTGAACCCCACATATCATCGTAATAACTATCTTCGTCAGCCTCTTTTTCTTCTTCTAAATAATTGCTTTTTAGCTCAGTTATATAGCTTTCGGGGTATTTAAGCTGGATAGATACTTTTGAGCCCATTACAAACGATATAAAAAGTAGTGGAGGCAAAAATAATTACAAAGTATTGAGCAAACTGCCCAAAGAGCTTATGCGGATTGCTAGGGTAGAAGTGCTTAAAAAGCATTGTTTTTATTTAGTTGAGTGAGCCACCCACTAACAAGAGTATACTAAAAACAAGATTTAGCAAAAAAACGGATGTCCAAAAATAACTACCAAAAAAATCCTAAAGTAGCTCGTTTTTAATTCTTGCTCATTTATGCTGAAAAAGCCTATTACGAAGAACAGCAAATGTATTACTGCTGCAGCACTTATCATCCATACCAATTTAGTATTCCAAATTGATGGATAACGCTCTAAAAGATATTGATTTATTTTTTCATTTTTTTCTATTGGTTCATAAAGAAACGCCTTGTAGAAGACGATATGTTACGTATATAAGTAAGTGTGATACCTGCATTGCCAAGAGCCTGCAATAGTTGCGAAAAATCAGTATTGAGGGCGGAAATAGGCTACATAGTTGCCTCCGTTGTACTGCAGCTTTTCAAGAGCAAAAACTTTTGAATACTGCCAATAATTCTTCTCGGCTATTAGGAGTTTCTATTTCTACAATCAATTGTGTTGGAGCGCTCTCAGTGTGATTCTCTCCCGTATTTTCTTTGTATTCTCCTTTTCGCAAGAAAAATTACTTTATCAGATACTTTTTTTCTACTTCGAATAACTGTTGCGAGCTCAGTATCAATGCTATTGGGTTAGCAAACCGAATTGGCAATCATCTTTAGGTCTTGCAATATAGTTTGCTGAGCCAAAACGTCTAAGTTTCCTAAAGGCTCGTCCAGTAGCAGTAATTCAGGCTGGCGCAATAAGGTACGCGCTAGCTCAAAAACGCATTTTATACCCTGATGAAAGCGCATCCCAAGTGAGGTGCTTATATTGCCATAAGCCCAAGCGTGCAATCATTAAGAGCGTGCGCAGCTCATTTTTCTTCAGCAGGAACGCCATAGTTAGCCAATGCAAATTTGAGGTTATCCTTCAAACTACCATACCATCGTTCGGTGCGCTGAGGTATGTAAGCCAACTTAGTGCGCAGCTCGTAATCGTTTTTAGGAGCCTCGCAGGAAGTAGTAGGTAAGTTTGCCACTATCATAAGCTAAATCATAGGCTAAAAGTCTTAACAAAAGTTGTTTTTACCATTGCCGTTTTCGCCTACTAAGCTCATATACCTGACCCTTACGAATCGTAAGCGAAATGGGACCTAATGAGAAGAAAGCACCATATGTAAGTTTTTCAGCCTTTAGCACAGGGGTGTTGTGTAGCTACTTCTTTTTACTGAGCATTGGGCTACCTGCTCAAGCAGTTCGGTAGCTTTTTCGGCAAGTGTAGTTATTTCGTTGGGGTGTTGCTCTTTCCATTCCACCAAAGTAATAGCCTTTTTGGTAAAACTCCATTCGTTGCGTATCGGCTACACAATCCAGCAGTTTTCTGAAGGCAATAGCAGTGTCATTATTCTGAAAACACTGTAGGGTTTCGGCTACGCGCTCTTGATGTTTAGTCATTATACAAGTATCTTGTGTTATATCATTTTGCAAAGATAGTAGAAAAGTAAATCTTGCCAAAGCTATAAAAACTTTAGCAAGATTTCTCTGTCAAATAAAAACCAACTTTTTATGGAAAAGAGTTACTATCTGTTATTCTGAACCATTTTTTGTATTATTTTGCATTTCGTCATCAGGGATTTGGTATATCCATCTTGGGTCGTTCGCAGGTACGTTTATTTTTTGTTGCTGTGGTTGGAGTAGTTACTGTTCTATCAGCACCCATTCGCCAACGTTTGAAATCGAAGAAAGAACTACCTTCAGCCCATAGCTCAATACGGCGTTGGGTGCGTACCTCTTCGCGTAGCTGAGCTTGATTTAGGCTACTAATATCGTAAGCCGTATCATTGCGGTAATTTTTACCAAATCTGTTAGTTTTGTTTTAGCTTCAGTAAGTTCGCCCTAATTCTACCAATGCCTCTACGTACAACAAGTAAGGGTCTTTGCGAATAAAACAATAATCGCCTGTAGCATCTTTTTGGTAACGTATTTCAGGCTAGAATAGTCGTCCATTTCGTATTCAGCAGCGATGTCGGGAATAGCGCTTGGTTGATATACAATTTTTTTGCGTATATCGTTATTGCCTATTTTTCATAAAGCAAGCTAAACATCGCTTTTAGGAGTATATTGTGCAAAGCCCACAGGCAACGTATTGTCTATATACGAATAGAACGACTGCCACGTATCTGAAGTTAGGTTTGTAATATCATACCCCCATAGCCACGAACTGCTGCTTATATCCCAATCTTTAGAAGCCACCTCGGCAGCACTTGTGAGTGTGATACTGCCGTTATCTCACTATTATTTTGGCATACTGTTTCACGCGGCTCCACCTTCGCGTTGCGCATAAGCTTTTTGAGAGGTAAGCCAACGCCACTACTTTATCTACATCGTGTTTTGAGGTAGTGATTTGAAAACGAGCATCATCTACTACAGAAAAGTCGCTAAGGATTTGCTGGTACACCTCTTCTACGGTAGAGCGCGCAAATTTTTCGGTAGTGGGCACCAATAGCAAAGGTACACCTGGGGTGTTTTCGTTGCCTTTATAAGTAGCCTGATAGATATTTACTAAGTAGAAATAATAAATAGCGCGCAATGATTTTAGCTCAGCATATTTTTGAAATTCTTTTGATCAGTAGAGGTATTTACCCCATTGGGGAAGTACTTTTTCAAAATAGTATTGATACTACTAATTTGGCTATACAAAAAGCTCCATACATAGGAATTACTGTAATAATCACTTGAAAGCCCAGCCGTAAAGTTATAGTCGTAGCCTCAACCAATGGTAGGAAGGCATCACGAGGTCTAATCCCATATGGTCTAAGCGCAGGTCAATAGATTTAATACCAAAGTTGATAGCATCGGTAGAGTTGGCATTGCTGTTATAAATCCCTGCTTTAGCTCAATATCTATGAGTTTGGCTTTTTGTTCGGGGTTTTGTTTCAGCTCTTCCAATCGCTCTTCGGAAATGTAGCCCGTGAGCTGAGGGTCAAAAATTATCTTTAGAACAACCCACCAAAAAGAAAGGTAAGGAGCGATGCGAATATGATTTTTATATGTATTCATCGTAGTAAGTTTTTAAAAATTGAGTGTTAATCCCATCGATATGGTGCGTATAGGTGAGTAACTTGCACGGTCAGAGCCATTACCGCTAAGGCTTGCGCGAGGGTCTCAATCCTTTGCGATAGCTCCACAAGTAAAGGTTATCACCTGTAACATAGTATCGTATGCTGCTAAGTTTTTAGTTTTTCGGCAGCCTCTTGGGGTACGTTGTAGCCTATGCTCACGTTGCGCAATGATAGGTAACTTGCACTCACCAAAAAGCGGTCGGATGAGCTACCTTGTAGTCCCTGCGAACTCTAAACGAGGTACATCTGTATTTCGGTTTTCGGGTGTCCATCGCTTGCGTATATCGGTATGCCAATTGCGTCCTAAGTCGCCGGTACCCATTAACGAAGAATATTGGTAATCGTAGAACTTACCTCCTATTTGGTAAGAGAATTGTACCGAAAGGTCTATGTTGTACACACGTAGTGAAGTGCCAAAGCCACCTTGCAAGTCGGGGATAGAAGTTCCTACAAATTGCTTGCTCTTTTTCGTAATTATACTTGTCGCTGCTCAACAAGTTCCAGCTTTTCTTGGGCATCGCTGGAGGTTGTTTTAGTATAAGTCCAGAATAGAGCATCTCCTGTTTCAGGGTCAACACCACCGTATTTTTACCATATAAAAATCGTAAATACTACCTCCTTCTTTGATAATTTGTTGTCCGCCCCAAGCAAGTCCTTTTTTCACGTAGTTCTTCAGGCAATTTTAGCACTTTGTTGTTATACCACATTCCATTAGCAGTTACTTGCCATTCTACATTTTCAGTTCGCACGGGGGTTACCGATATAGAGAACTCAACCCCTTTATTTTTGCATATCAGCCACGTTGCGAGGTTCAGAAGAGAATCCTGTAGAGGCAGGAAGCGGCATATTGAACAACATATTTTTGGTAGTTTTTACAAAGAAGTCGGCTTCTATGCTCAAGCGGTTGTCCCACAAGTCGGCTTCTATACCAGTATTGAAGTTGCCACCTCTTCCCAAGTGATTTTGCGATTGCCTTTGTAGGCAGCTTGCAGACCAGGTTTGGTACCATCGGTAGTAACGTAATACAAGTTTAGATAAGGAGCGTAAGAACGCCCACCGCCAGGCAAGAACAAATAGTCGTTACCCCTGCACTCCATAGCTTGCTTTTAGCTTTTAAGTTGTTAATAAAGCTTACTTTTTCTAAAAACTTCTCACGATTTACCAGCCAAGAGCCACCCACTGACCAGAAAGTACCCCAGCGATTTTCAGAGTGAACACTGATGAAGCATCGCGGCGCAAGCTGGCAGAAAGAAAATACTTATAATCGTAATTCATATTTAGTTGCCCAAAATACCCTTCCACAAAATAACCTGTAGTAGAAGAGCCTAATGAGGGTGGTTACAGCTGCATTGTCAAACTCAGAGTTTAGAGGGTCTAAAAAGTTCTTTTTACCTCCTGACAATGAAGCATATCTTTCTTTGTTGCTTTCATGACCTAACAAAACGTCAAAGCTATAGTTGCCCCAGCTTTTGGTTGTATTTTAGCAATTGGTTGAATGTCATAATCACATCGTGGGTACTATAGCGGCTGCCTATACCATTGCTGTCTTTGCCATAGCCTCCCAAAGGAGTAGTAAACCCATTGCTGTTGTAAAAATTAGCATAGAAGTTGCCTGAAGTGCTGAAGGTTAAGTTCTTCAGTAAGTTGATATCTAATGATAAGGACTGGTTCAGGTAGTAATTTTTAGAAAATAGAATGTCGTGTTTTTGGGTAGCGACAGGATTGGTATTTCCGTTGAATTTACGTGCGCCGCCAAAGTCGTATTTATTAGTAGGGTACCCATTGGCATCGTGTTCAAAAAAATAGGGTATAGGAGCGATAAAGCGCGTCCATTCAAAGGGGTTATTAGTGCCTGAATACTCAGTACCTTGTTTTTCGGTATAAGTGAGCATTGTAGAGGCATTAGCTTTTTAGCCATTGGGCAACGTCGCCTTTATACGAAAAAGCGAGAAGAGTAGCGATTAAAAATAGGAGTTGAGGTTATACCCCTCATCACCCAAATACCCGAAAGAGAAGTAAAAACTATTGCTTTCGCTGCCCCTTGGTAAGGCTAAGGTTGTACTCATCGCGTATGCCAGGTTTGAAGAGTGCTTTTTCCCAATCGTTAAAATTGGCATCTTTGTACTTAAGTTTGGCATTAGGGTTTAGTTTTTCCGTTAGGGAGTACCAATTGGTCATCGGGTACATCATAGATATTATAGCCATTTCCGACGTTTTTTTATCAAGTTATCGGCAGCCCAAGCGGTAGCTGTGTTATAACGTTCGGTAGTGTTGGTAGTAGTTTGAGTGAAGTATGATTTGTTGTACAAAGAGTTGTACAGAGTTTCGTAATATTCGCTGGTAGAGCTTATTTTTGTCATATTCGGGTATGCCACGCGTGTTGAAACCTGTGCGGGCATCTACAGTAATAGAGAGCTTGTCTCTTTTACCACTTTTGGTAGTGATAATAATCACCCCATTAGCCCCACGAGCTCCGTAAAAGTGCTGCTGATGAAGCGTCTTTTAGTACGTTGAGGCTTTTCGATATCGCTGTTGTTGATAGAGTTTAGGCTGCCGTGATAAGGAGCACCATCTAAGATAATAAGCGGGGCACTTGAGCTATAAATAGAGCCAATCCCACGTATGCGGATGGCACCTACCAGCTCCAGGGTCGCCAGAACTATTAGAAATTTGTACCCTGAAACAGCCCTTCTAAGGTTTTTAGCCACATCGGCACTTTGGCGTTGTGTGATATTTTCAGCTTTTTATGGTAGCCATAGAGCCTGTGAAAGACTTTTTATCGGTAGTACCATATGCTACAGCCACTACATCAGTACCTTCCAATTGCTGTACATCAGAACTTAATACAATATTGATAGTACTTGCTTTGGTTACTTTTTCGTTCTTGTGAGGTATATCCCATACTTGAGAACACCAGTATATCTCCATTTTTTTACTTTTTATTTCATAATGACCCTCTCCATCGGCAGCTACCCCTTTAGTGGTTCCTTTCACCACTATTGAAGCACCTAATAGTTCAAGTCCAGAGTCATCTTTTACAGTACCTTTTTACGGTAAGTTCTTGCGCCATCGTCCATAAAGAACACAGAGGCAACAAGAGGAGCAAAAATAATCTACTAATCATTATTGTTTCGTTTTAATGTCGCAAAATTATTGTTAAGTTTCGTAATATGCAAGTTTTTGATGTAAAAAAATATAAATTTTAACATTTTTTTCTTAGAAAAATCTATTTTTGTTTTTGAGATTCTTTTTAAAAACGGTCTTTTTGAGAGGGTGTTTTTGCATACTTGCTAAAAAACACCCTCGTTTTTGAGCTATCATCAAAAATAACACTTAGTCTTTTAGTTAATAATTTTAAGTCTTCAGTCGTTAGTTTATATTCATTATTTATTAGTTTTGGTGCTTTATTCTTCGGTGAGAAGAATTTTGAATTTTAATTCTGAATTTTGAATTGGTGGACGGGTAGGACTTTTGGGACCTTTTGGGACTTTTTGGGACTTTTTGGGACTTTTGGGACTTGGGGGAGGTGTGGTAAAACTTTGGCAAACTTTCAAAGTTTGCCAAAATGTGTGCGCATTATTGTAGTGTTATCCTTCGTTCACATACTCTGGCTGCGCCAGCTCGCCAACTTTCCTTCGCTTATCCTTCGCTTATCCTTCGCTAAACCTTCGCTCATCCTTCGCTCATCCTTCGCTGAGAAGAATTTTGAATTGGTGCAAGCTACAAGTTTGCGCCAGCGGTGTATATATAAAAATATTTGGTAATTACTTGTTTTTATTATATTTGCACCGTGATAATCAAACCTATATGTTACCAATAGTTCAATACTTAGGTTTTTGCTATTTACAGCCATTTTTCTTATAGGATTTTGGCTGCTTTTTGTTGCTTTGTGTGCTTTTTGCCTTATTGGGGCATACGCCTCTTTATTTCACATATACGTAACAAATTAATAACCAATGATTTTTAAAAAGATAAGCTCATTAGTCTTCCTATTGTGAAACAGCTTTGTTGCACTACTTAAAAAGCGTGAGGCTCTCCAAAAAAATGCTTTCTCACTTTATGACTTGCTGCATCTTTTATATCGTAGGTATAATCAAAGGGACAGTTACTACGCGCAAGTGCTATTTCTTATAGTTTCTTTTTGGCTATATTTCCTTTTCTCCTTTTTATACTGAACCTCATTCCTTATATCCCCTATAGAAAACTTTCAGGTAGACTTTTTGGTCGTTTATCAACGATTTGTTGCCACCAGGTACCTACGATTTTTCAAATATTTTTCTTTTGATATTGCTGAAAAACGTGGTGGCTTGCTCTTCTGTTTTCTTCTCTCATCTTTCTGATGACCAACGGCATTGTGGCTATCTTTGGTGGCTTTAATTCTTTATCACATCTCATATTACACGCACTTACATAAAGCAATACCTCTACGCCCTAATGGTGGCTATCATTTTGGCACTGCTCATACTTTTTGTTGTAGTTATGTTTATCTACTACGAGGTGTACTTTAGTGCCTTACTTAGATAAAATTAATTTCTTACTACCAACGAAACTCTTTTACAAATTTCAAAAATAGGGTTTGTAGCCCTTATCACCTATTTTTGGTACATCAATATTGTTTTACTTTGGCACTATTGAGGGGCAACAAGGCAAGTTCTTTTCTCCTGGTTCGGTGCTTACAATGCTTCTGTTTGGTTTAATCTACCTATCTTTTTGGTATTTATATAGAAAAATTTCTCACAATATAACCAACTTTATGGCTCTATTGGTGCATTGCTGATATTTTTTTGTTGTATATATGGCTGAATGCTAATATATTACTACTTGGTTTTGAACTTAATGCTGCTCTTATGCAACTTAAAAAGAATGAATGATGTACTATGTAGATGTAATCTTGCCTTTGTCGTTGCCAAAGTTGTTCACTTACCAAGTAAATGAGGAAGAAGCACATTTCTTACAACAAGGGATGCTGTGGCAGTGCCTTTTGGCAAAGCAAAGATATACACAGCTTTAGTACATACCGTGCATACCCAAGAGCCTAATTACGAAACCAAAGAAATTGCTTATATACTCAGACGAGCAGCCTATTGTTACTCCTCAACAACTTGAGCATTGGCAATGGATAGCCAATTTTTATATGTGTTCGCTGGGTGAAGTGCTTAAAACGGCTATGCCTGTAGCTTTTTTGCTGGAAAGTGAAACCGTAATAGAATTGGCTGAAAAAGACCTCCCTACCGAGCGTTTTTACCGATGATGAATGGCAGGTGTATGAGGCACTGCACTACAAATCGGCGCTGAAAGTGAGCGAAGTACACCAGCTGCTCCCCAAACGCAAGGCGCTGAAAGTACTTGCTAACTTGGTAGATAAAGGGAGCTGCTAAACTATCGGAAAAGTTACGCGAACGCTATGGTGCCCTAAACTCATAAAATACATCTCGCTTGGCAGAAGCCTATCAATCGCAAGAGGGATTGCAGCAAGCGTTGGCATTGCTGAACAAGGCTGTAAAGCAAAAAAACAACTGCTAATGGCTTATTTTGATTATATCAATCGAGAGAAAGCCCCCCTAAAGGCTGAAACCTTGATAGAAAAAAAGCCGAAGTAACGCCTGCAATACTAAAAGCAGTAGTAGATAAAGGAATTTTTGAAGAATATTACCTTCAAAAAGACTGAATTAGCTTTGCCGAAGACCAAACCGACAAGAAAAATAACCTTACAGAGGCTCAGCAGGAGGCATTAAAGCATATAAAACTGCAATTAGAACACAAAAACACGGTTTTTGCTGCACGGAGTAACCGCTTCGGGGAAAACCGAAATATACATAGAGCTTATTGATGCCTATTTGCAACAAGGCAAGCAGGTGCTGTATTTGTTGCCTGAAATAGCTATTACTGTGCATCTTATCAATAGGCTAAAGCAGCATTTTTGGCAAAAACCTATCGGTATATCATTCTAAATACAGCATCAACGAGCGGGTAGAGGTATGGCAGAATGTACTTGCTAATAAAGCCTCAAAGCCCAACTGATAGTAGGGTGCGGTCGGCAGTATTTTTACCTTACACTCATTTGGGATTGGTGATTATAGATGAGGAGCACGACAATTCGTATCGCCAATTTGACCCAGCCCCACACTTGCAAGCGCGGACACCGCTATAATGCTTTGCTAGCCAATGGAATGCTAAAACGCTATTAGGCACAGCAACCCCTTCAATAGAAACGATGCACAACGTTAAGAAGGAAAAATATGGCTATGTATATTTAGCAAAGCGTTATGGGAGCTTTTTGCTCCCGAAATGGTTCTTATAGATATTAAAGACAAACATCATAGAAAGCGAATGACGGGGCATTTCTCGGATGTGCTTATTGAAGAGGTCAATCGTACAATAGAGGGGAGGCAGGTGCTGCTTTTTCCAAAACAAGCGAGGTTATGCGCCTGTAGTGCAATGTATGCATTGTGGTACCGTGCCCCAATGTCCGCATTGCGATGTGAGTCTTACCTATCACCAAAGCAGTCAGCAGTTGCGTTGCCACTATTGCGGCTATGTAATACCGATGCCCTAAAAACTTGTGTGGCTTGCGGTAGTGTGGATTTGAAAACCAAAGGATTTGGCACCGAACAAATAACAGACGAACTGAACTTGCTGTTCCCCAATGTGGTTGCCGACCGTATGGATCAGGACACTACTAATGGCAAGTATGGTTACGAAAAATATTGGCAAAATTTGAGCAGCAAGAAACACAAATATTAGTAGGTACACAGATGATTACCAAAGGCTTTAGACTTTGCCAATGTAGGACTTGTGGGAGTGATGAACGCCGATGCCTCTATTCACTACCCCGATTATAGGGCTTACGAACGCAGTTTTCAGTTGTTTTTGCAGGTATCGGGGCGAGCAGGCAGAAGCGATAGGCAGGGGAAGGTGCTGATACAAACCTACAATCCCCAACACTTTGTGATTCAGTGAGTATTGCGACACGATTTTAGAGCAATGTATCAGTACCAAATAGAAGAACGGCAAGCGTTTCGCTATCCGCCTTTGTACAGATGATAAAAATAACGCTCAAGCACTCCGATTTTAATCGTATCAACGAAGGAGCAGCTTGGCTGGCAAATGCCTTGCGTGAAACCTTTGCTAACGGCTCTGAAATAGAAGTGTTGGGACCTGAATTTCCGCTTATTTCGCGTATCAGGAATGAGTATATAAAAGAGATTTTTGCTGAAATTGCCCTTTTGCGAAACGCTGTATTTCAGCAAGCCAGACAGCAAATAAAACGCATGAAGTTAGCTTTCAGAGTATAGGGCAATTTCAGAGCCATACGTTTGTCGTATTTTTGTAGAATAGAAAATTCGTACTAATAAAAAGTATATGAAGATATTAGAAACGCCTTATGGAATATGTCATTTTGAGTGTAGTACCCGTACGGGTATCGCCTTGCGGAGAGTGCTGAAATGTGTACTCAGTTGCTTTTTGGCGAACTTTTTGCAGGTAACCGAAAAACACGATAATTGGTGCTTGATACGCTTGCTATACGACAATAGTGAGGGTTGGGTAGCTACTAATCAGTTTACCGAAATTAGTGATAAAGATTATAAAAAGCGCTGAAAAAGAAAGAGAAATACGCACACAAATGGCTTTACAAAATTGCGCTTGAAAAACGGGCGCTGACCTTACTTGCATATACCCAAAGGCGCTACTTTTTCGCATAATCATTTGTTGCACACCTCGCAATCTACCCAGCGAGCACCCTACCAAAGCGTAGTAGCAACTGCCAAAGAATACATCAATGTTCCTTTTTGGCAGGAGGTAGGACACCCTTTGGCATAGATGCGGCAGGCTTAGTACAAATTGTTTTTCAAACTATGTGGGTACATTTGCCACGTACGGCGCAAGCACAGGCATCTTGTGGCTCGTCTATAAGTGGAAGAAAGCAAAGCAGGCGATTTGGCTGATGACGAAGAAGGAAATATCATTCACGTAGGTATTTTTATTAGGCGACAATAAAATTATACATCTGCATGGCAAGGTGCGTATAGACCGATTAGACCATATAGGTATCTTCAATAACGAACTGCGCAACTACACACATCAGCTTAGATTATTAAGAAAAATAGACATTTAACAACAGATGAAAATAGCATTACTTGGTTATGGCAAGATGGGAAAAACTATTGAGCAAATAGCTACCCAACGCGGACACGAGATTGTTTTGAAAATAGATAACCCTCAGACGGATTACGATATTACCCTTGCCGATATAGCAATTGAGTTTAGCACCCTCACAAAGTGCCTACCAGAATATAAACCCATAGTCTTTCGCAAGGTGTGCCGGTGGTGGCTGGTACAACGGGATGGTTGGCTCACTATGACGAAGCTATAAAGGTGTGTGAAGAGCACCATACGGCTTTTTCTGTACGCTTCTAACTTCAGCGTGGGGGTGAATATCTTCTTTGCCCTGAATAAAAACGTTAGCCAAACTAATGGCACCCTGCATAACTATAACGTGCATATAGAGGAAATACACCATACCCAAAAACTTGATGCCCCTAGTGGTACAGCTATCACTTTGGCAGAGGGTATCATAGCCGAAACTGACAAAACCGCTTGGCAACTGGGTGCTACTGCCGATGAAAAAGATTATCCCGATAGAAGCAAAAACGCATAGGCACTACCCCTAGGGACACACATTATTACCTACGAAAGCGAGTAGACATGATTGAGATTAAACACACAGCCCACAGCCGTACGGGCTTTGCTCTTGGTGCAGTAATAGCTGCTGAATGGTTAGTAAACAAAAAGGAGTGCATACAATGCAAGAAGTGTTAGGGATATAATTGAATTTGTAGCCAATAAATATGGCATTATCTTTGCACTCAAAAATAGAAATAAAAATAAAATATAAAAACGATGTATAAAATCATCTTTTTCAGATATTGATGGTACGCTGCTAAATGGCTTGCGTGCGCTATCAAACAACACAATTAACAAGGTAAAAACTCGCAGGAAAGATTCTTTTATATTGGTATCATCGCGTATGCCGCGCCAAAATGTACCACTTGCAAAATGATTTGGGTATCAATGGTTTGCCGCTTATAGCTCTATAATGGCGGACTGGTAACTAACGGCGAACGTATTTTGCACTCGACAACGATTCCGTTTGCTGTTTTAGAGAAAGTAGTTGCCCTAAATGAGCACTATTTTCAAGGGAAGATTCACATCAGTTTTTATAACAACAACGAGTGGTATAGCCTCGAATATGACCAATGGGCACAGCGTGAGGAAAACAATACTTTGGTAAAAACCAGAAGTGCTACCCAATCGCGAAGTGCTTTACCCAATGGCAGCCTACCCAAAAAGGGCTCACAAGCCAATGCTGATGGGCGAAGAACAGTTGATAAGCAAGATGTTTGCTTTGCTAAACGAGCACTGTCTGATGCGATGCAAAATATAGGGGAAAAGAAACTTATATAGAGCTTTCGGACAAGAGTGTATCTAAACTAACAGGAATAAAAAGGTGATTTTGGATGAAATATATCATTTTTCCTTAGAAGAGGCATTAGCCTTTGGTGATAACTACAACGATTTGGAGATGCTACAAGGGTAGGTTGCGGTGTAGCTGTTGCCAATGCTCGTGAAGAGGTGAAACAGATAGCTAAATACGTTACCTTGCATCACAAAGAAGATGGGGTAGCCGAATTTCTTAAAAACAAATAAACAAATAATACTAAAATAAAGAAAAATGTTGTACATATATATTTTAATCATAGCACAATTACTAAATGGGCTTTTTCTTTTGGAAAGGCTATCAGAAGGCAGGTTATGCAGCTTGGCAGGCTTTTTGTGCCTTTTTATAATACGGTGATATTCCTGAAAATTATAGGACGCCCTTGGTGGTGGCTTTTTCTTGCTATAGTGCCTGTGATAGGCAATATTATGTATGTAGTAATGACCTGATGAGTGGCTGCACGTGTTTGGTTACTGCAAAAACGCTATACGCTGTATTCTGTTCTTACTTTGGGGCTTTATACTGCCTATGTAATGTATCTTCCTAAAACAGAGTATTTGGGTAAAGATAATGAGGTTATTAAAAAGAACGTATCGCCTTGGGTGAATGCTGTACTCTTTGCTGTAGTAGCTGCCCTCGGTTATCCATAGTTACTTTATTCAGCCTTATATGATACCTACTTTCCATCATTAGAAAAACCTTATTGGTAGGCGATTTTTCTTTGTGAGTAAATTTCATTACGGAGTGCGTATCCCGATGACACCTCTATCATTACCAATGGTACACGACTCGATTCCATTGGTAGGCACAAGGTCATATATTAAAGTGCCACAGCTACCTTATTTTTCGTTTGCCTGCTCTGCAAAAATAGAACGCAATGATATTACGGTGTTCAACTCACCTACCGATACAGTACGATTTTTTTAGGGATAAATCTAAAATACACATTGATAAGCCTATTGACAAAAATCTAACTACGTGAAGCGCACCGTAGCAGAAGCTGGTGATGTTTTTGGAAATAAAAACGGCGATGTGTGGATAAATGGCGCTAAAGAGGTATATCCTGTGCGTGCTAAGCTCCAAACATCGTATTATGTGGTTACCAAACCTCATATAGTTCTTACCCCACAACTGATGTACCAACAATTTGGCGTAACTGACCCTTTTGGACAACTTGAAGATGCTACAGGTAAACCTATAGAAAACACTTATATGTTTAGCCTCTCTTACGCAAGAAGTAGCACAATATTTGAAAAATAACCCCAATATAGAATCGGTAATACCGCAAATTAACAAAGCGGGGGTATATAACCCGTTGGTATTCCCTCATTCTGCCTCAATAGCGTGGAATGAAGATAACTATGGTCCTATTACCATTCCTGCAAAAGGAACTAAAAGTGCCGCTAACCGTAGAAAAACTTGCCTTTGTATAAGCGTATTATCAAAGATTATGAACATAATACATTGGAGGTGAAGGGGAATGATATATTTATCAATGGCACATAGGCTACAGAATATACTTTTGCTCAAAACTACTATTGGATGATGGGGGATAACCGCCATAACTCTGAAGATAGCCGCTTTTTGGGGCTTTGTACCCGAAGACCATATAGTGGGTAAACCTGTACTGATATGGATGAGCTTGGATAAACACCAATCGGGCTTTTAAAAAGATACGTTGAGAAACGGCTTATTACTACTATTAATGGAGATGGAGAGCCTAAGTCATACTTGTATTATGTGCTTGGAGCGTTGGCTTTGTGGTTTTTGTATAGTACCTTTAAAAGAAGAAAGTAAAAGAATAATGATAGAACAAGTATTATTACACCCCACTTATTTTTCCATCTATAGCATACTCCCATCTTATATGGTGCAATCCTTGTGCTTGAGGTATCGGATAACCACTAAAACAAAACCCTCCGCAATCGTACCTATATATATGGGGCTAATGGCGAGAGGCACTCAACTCGCCTATAAAGCACGTGGGCGGCGATACAGGTAGGCAACTATTCAAAAGATGTGAGAGTAGAAACCATTTTTGCTTGGCAACGATTGCATTGGAAGAGTTTAGAAACCGCTTATCGCACTTCGCCTTATTTTTGAGTATTACGAAGATGATTTGGTGCGTATTTTTGAAAAGTCTTATACTTTCTTATTAGATGTAAATATAGATACGATAGAAACGCTATTGGCTTGCCTGCAAGCAGATGTGAACTTGATAAAACCGAAATATACGAAGCGACCCCATCAATTGCTGATTATCGTTACTTGAGTAGTGCCAAAAACAATACCCCGTTACGATGCCTGAGTACTCACCAAATATTTGCCGATAAGCACGGGTTTATACCTAATCTGTCGGTTTTAGATTTACTCTTCCAATGAAGGGCCTAATACAGGCGATTACCTTACTAAAGTGATATTATAATGCATAAAAAGGCCCTCTAAAAACTAATTAGAGAGCCTCTTTTCACAATGCTATATAAATACTACTACTAACTCCAAAGATATGAAGAAAAATCAGAAATATATTACTATAAGAAGTAATAAAGTTTTTTACATAAGTTTTTGTTTTTATATTGTCAAAACAAAACAACCTTATTTCTGATTACTATATTGAAAAATTCCGTGCCAAACTTTATTATTTTTGCTATTGTTTTTATAACTATTTCCATTATCAATACGAAATTTATGGAGTAAGCTCCTTCTGTTGGTAGTATTAATGAATAAACTGTGTAATTATACCTATGCGAAAGGTATATTTACACAGTTTTATATTATACATTTTTATGATTTAGCTTAGTATTGTATCACTACAAACCGAAAATCAAAGGTTAAAATCATTTTACCAACTCGCTTATGAGCTGTTCGCCTTTTACTAAGTAAAAATCGGTGAAGTTGGAAAAGCGCTCTTGTAGGATGTTATTGGGGAAGAGTTCGCTCTGTAATACTACTATCTGCTCCAATTGCACATCGTATTTGCGCTTTTGTGCTTTTAGTAGGCGCGCTTCTAATTTTTTCTAATCCTTTTAGCTGTCGTACTTCTTGTGCTTTTTACTGCGTTCTTAAAGGTAATATCTGTTCTTTTCAGCCAAAAGTATATAAATGGGCAAATTCAGTGCTTCAGAGTTTCTTTTGGGGCTAAAATCAATAGGAAATTCAGATAACTGCTTTTACCTTTAGTTTTTAAGTCTTCGGGTTTTAGGAATACATCGGTGAGTGAAAGTGATAGCTTCTTTATTTTTCTAATTGCCTTTCCGAAACCAACATTGCCGAGTTACGCAACATTAGCATTGGGAACGGCACATTTTCTTTCTCAAAAAGCCTCTTTAACTCCAAACCAATAGGCTATTTCACCACCCCCACCTATATAAGCCAAATTGGGCAATATTACTTCCTGAAACAAGGGGAAGTATCACATTGGGTGAAAAGCGTTCGGGGTGGGCTTGTAGCTCTTTTAATAGTGCTTCTTCGGTGAATTTGATAGCCGTATTATGCACCTCAAATCCTTCTTCGGTACGCACGATACGTCTCGCGAAGTCCTCTACTAAGTAAAACACATTTATCTCACGCGGATTTACTTGTACAGGGTACAATTTATCTACGGCTTGTAATGCAGCGATAGTGCGGTTTACTCATTATGAGCCGTTTGCTGTAGCAGGTCGTTTTTATGTAAGGTATAAGCTGTTGTTTTAAGGAGGCGTCATTACTGTCAATAATTACAACACCGTAATCTTCAAAAAGCTCATTCACCAAGTAGCGTGTAGCTTCAGCTAAAGTGCCGTGTTTTAGATAACTATTTTTCAAAGAGTCTTTTTAGTGTTTCAGCATCTTTGCTGGTGCCAATAGCCTTGCTAAAAAGTATTGAATACAGCTGTTAGCTCTTTGGCATCAAAAAGCCCCTGTAGCTCCTGTTTGTTCAGAGTTCCAGCAAAGCGTGCGATTGCTCAAATGAAAGTGGTTTATCTCCTCGAAGTCGTGGGTCTTAGTAGCCATCCAACATACAGGCACAAAATGACAGTCGGGATATGCTTCTGATAGCCTTTTTAGTAGTATTGATAAACTCGAGATAATCTTTAAAAATAAAGTACAAATGCCCTGTAAATAAGCTCAATTGGTGTCCCTGTAGTAACTGTAAAGTATTACTATCGCCCAATCGTAAAGCGATATTTTTCTAGCACTTTAGGGCTTGTTTTTGAGCTCTGAGTACTGATTTTTGTAGGCTTTTTACTAATATTTCACGACTTTCTTGCTAAAAACTCTTCTTCTTTTTCCTCTATTTGAAGCTTAAACTCTTCTATTTTTGGAAAAATGGTGATAAAAAGGTCGCACTTCTTCCCGCTCATCTATATAATCACAGATGAGTTTTGAAAAAGCGAATGTCGTGGATAGGAATATACGTTGTTATCATATTCCAAAAGGATTTTAAATATTAATCTTCATCTAATGACGACTCATCGGGAATATCTCACCGTGTTAGACGATATCTCCTCTCTTGATTATTCATAAAGTAGTCGTCTTCGTCATAATTTTCCATAGTATCAGCTGAGGAGTGCTCACTTTTACCAAATAAATAGTATCATCAGTGCGCACTTCTAAGGCATCTACCGTTTCATTTTTTAGCGTTTTTAAAACGGATAACATCCGAGTCGGTATATCCGTCAGGGTATTTTTCTACCAGCATTGCAAGTATCTCACTGGTGTTTGTTGTAGTCTCACTATTATTCGTTTCATAAATATTACTCTTTTTCGGGTGCTAATGTAAGGCATTTTTATAATTACAAAGCAAAAAGTGTCAAATATCTCCTTGCTCTTTATTTACTATTTTTGCACTCTAAAAACTAATAACCAATATACTATATATTTTTCACCTCTTAATAACTAAGTACTAAAAAATGCAATTATTTTATCATAAATCATTGGATAACAATACCTCCTCATTTCTTTTTGACAAAGAAGAAAGCCAGCACATCGCTAAAGTGCTTCGCTTGCAGCAAGGTGATACGCTTCATATTACCAATGGCAAAGGACTTCTTTTCAGGGCAACTTACTTTTTGCTTCGCCCAAGCAGTGCGAAGTGAGCTATACCCAATGCACGCCCCAGCCACGCCGTCCTTATTATCTGCATTTGGTAGTAGCTCCTACTAAGATGAACGAGCGTTACGAATGGTTTTAGAAAAAGCTACCGAAATAGGCGTTGATGAAATTACCCCCATTATCTGCCAGCATTCTGAGCGTACTGTCCTCAAGATAGAGCGCTTTCATTATTCTTTTCGGCAATGAAACAATCGTTGCAGTGTTATTTTGCCACAGCTGAATCCCCTATAAAATCTTCCGATCTTTCTTCAAGCAATTGCAGCCTGATGCTACTGCCAGGTTTATCGCTCATTGTGAGGATACCCACAAGCAAATGCTGTTTACATATTTCCTAACGATGCCCAGCGCATTATGATACTTATGAGAGCTGGAGGGCGATTTTTCGTCTGACGAAATTACTCAGCCCTTTGCGCAACACTTTCAGCCTATATCGTTGGGCGACAAGGTTGCGTACAGAACCGCCGCTATAGTAGCCTGCCACACCATAGCTGTACTTAAAAAGCCTAAAATGTTCTTCGCTATAAAAGTGCAAATCAATATACCCAGCACATCATTGCTGGTAGTGATAAACGGTCCCGTAGCTACGGCAGGGTCTATACCTCGTTTGTGTAGCAATATAGGGATAAAAAGTTCCTATAACAGCTGCATTCACAATTACTGTAACTAAGGCAATAGCTACCGTTATGCTCACCAAATATTCAGCTTGAAAAGCAAAATGGCTTACTAATATTACAATTCCTGCAATAGTACTCTCCATGATGAGCCCCAGCAAAAATTCTTTCAGCAGTCGCTTGATGATAGCCCCATCAATAGTGTTATTAGACTAGCCCTTGTACCACAATTGCCGAGGATTGTACCCCCACATTCTCAGCGGTTGCCTGAATAAGCGGAATGAATATTAGCAGTATAGGGTATCTGTTCATTGCATCTTGAAAACCATTGATGATACTTTGCTCGCTCCCAATCCGCCAAACATACCTATTAGCAAACCGCGCAAGCGCGCCAATGTTAGTAGTTTCAAACGCTATCGTCAGCCTCACATCGTTGGTGATACCCGCTGCCAATTGGTAATCTTTTTCCAGCCTTCTTTTATCACGTCCACAATGTCGTCTATTGTAACAATACGCCCCACAAGTCGCTTCCATTTCATCTACTACAGGTATTGCCTCAAGGTCGTATTTAGACATTATGTGGCTACTTTCTTCAGCCGTATCGGTTACGTACACATAATCCACTTTTAGGAATATAAATATCTTTCACTTCCGAGCGTGTAGCAGTCTAGCAAGTCTTTTTAGCGAGAGGCGTCCTTTCAGTACATCGTGGTCATCAACCACATACATAGAATGCACACGGGTAACGTAAGCCGCCTGTTCACGCAGTTTCTTTCACGCACTTCGGTACATTCCAGTTTTCGTTTACTTTTACCAACTCTTTGGCCATAGTCCCCCTGCCGCGTTATCGTCATAGCGCAGTAAGCTCTACTATATCTTTGGCGTGTTCCCACGTCTCTGATATACGATATGACTTGCTGTTTTCGGTCTTCAGACAGTTCCGAGATAATATCTCACGGCGTCATCGGTATCAAGTTCTATCAGCTCATCGGCAATTTCTTTAGCCGATAGGTTTTCTAATATTTTATCGCGGTAATCATCGTCTAATTCTCGTTAGTACATCCGATGTTTTTCAGCATCACATGTCTAATGATATAAACACCGTCTTAATGGCGAGTTCGTGGAATAATCTCGGCAATATCGGCATAGTGAAGGTCGCCCAAGAGCTGTGTGAGCTCGTGGTTGTCTTCAATGAGCGTTTCAATACGCCCCTATTAGTTCATCACTTATTTTTGAAAGAAGCCATAATGTAATGTTTTTAATGATTGAATTTTGTTAGCCTATCATCAGGCAAATTTCACAAATTCTCGCCATCCCAATTGTTCGGGCGTTTATCAAAAATAGGGTTATCTTTATCGAGAAGCGTTTGTTAGCAGGGCTTTTTAAACTATTTCTGAGGGTTTTGCGCCTTGGTTGAAAGCTGCCTTTACTACTGCGAAAAACAAACCTCATCGCAAGCCAACCTGAAGTCTTTTGCGCACCAATTTTATCACGCCGCTTTTTACCTCAGGAGGGGATTGAATACTGTTTCCGACACTGTAAAAGATAACTAACCTCGTAAAAAGCTTGTACCAATACTCGAAAGTATACCATAAGTTTTACCCCTGGCGGCTCACAAATGCGTTCAGCAACTTCTTTCTGGAACATTCCGCAAATTCAGGCACATATTGGCGCAATTCAAGCATCTTAAAGACAATTTGTGATGATATGTTGTAGGAAAGTTGCCTCATAATAGCAAAAGGACTGCCTATATGACCTACAATGTCGTATTTCAGAAAGTCATCGCCTATAATTCTACCCTCGTAAAGCTGGATAATGCGCTTCTAAATAGGCAACCGACTCTTTCATCTATTTCTACTACATATACTTCAGTGTTTTTGTAGCAAAAACTGAGTGAGCACCCCCATACCAGCGCGCCTATTTCTACTACTTTGTCGTAACCGGTATACGAAAGTGTATCGGCTATTTTAGCAGCAATATTTAAATCTTTAAAAAGTGCCCCAAGTGTTTTTGGCTTTTACTAATTCCATAAACCTAACTCCTCACTCTTTTTCAACAGCCATATTGCCAATGTCAGGAATATGGCATTAGGGATAACCACAGCCATTAGTGGCGATAAGCTGTTGGCTGTTTGTGCCAGCGTTCCAAATACGCGGTCAAAGAACACAGCTAAAACCCTACTACTATCCCTACCATCACGTTGATACCATACCTCCACGCTTTTTCACTGAGGATACCGCTACCCCCTATGAGCGTAAGGATAAAAAGCAGTACTGATAGCACCGCCTGTATTTTACCAGCAAATACATATTCAGATTGGTGAGCCTTCATACGTTCGCGTTCTATAAACTTGTCCAGCTCAAATAAGTTTTTGTTTTCAGCCGTATATTCCATCGGCATTAAATCGTCTATCTTAAATTTGAAGATAGTATCAGTTGTTCCCCTTTGATGATTACATCGTCAGTGGCACCTATTTTTCTGCTTTGAGTAATTGATGAGCTGATAGGTTTTTGTACTATCAATCCACCGTATTGTTTCGGCATTAATTTTCTCAACAAGGCGAATACCATCAAAATGCTTTCACCGAAAAATTGTACCCACGCTCGCCGTAGTTAAACGAACTTACGCACAGATAATCATTTTCAGAAAACTGATTGTACAAATCGCTTACACTTTCCACCTTAGACGAGCGTATGTATTTATTCCAAAATCGTTGTAAAACAGTACTTGCCGCAGGTACGATAAACATACTCATAAAGAACACAATTACCGAAATCAGCGTAGTTCCCTATAATGTAAGGTCGCAGAAAGCGCATATACGACACGCCCGAACTCTGTAGGCTATAATCTCAGTATTATTGGCTAATTTTTGAAGTAAACCATATAATTGACAAAAATAGGAGTATGGGAAACAATATGTTGGCAAAATATATAATAAAAGCTAACGTAATATAGCAATATTTCGTTTAATGGTGCTTTTCTTTCTCATCATTTCGCTCTACTTTTTCCGATAACCCTATAATAATACCTATCGGTATGAACAAAATAATCATCATAAAAAGGTTACCAGATAACGCTTTAATATATACCAGTCAATTATTTTTCATATATTTTGCTTTTTTATAATCTGTTCGACATATTTTTTACCATCATTGTCTTCCATTCGGCGAAAGTACCTGCTGTTATTTGTCGTCTTGCCTCACGCACCAGCCACAAATAGAAGCCTAAGTTGTGTATTGAAGCAATTTGTTTGCCTAAAAATTCGTTAGCAGCAAAATAAGTGTCGCAAATAAGCTTTGCTGTAATAGATATCCACATAAGTATGCCCATCGGGGTCTATGGGCGAAAAATCATCTTCCCACTTTTTGTTTTTAATGTTGATAGTCCCTTGCGAGGTGAAGAGCATTCCGTTGCGAGCATTGCGTGTAGGCATCACACAATCCATCATATCTACCCCCAAGGCAATGTTTTCCAAAATGTTGATAGGGGTACCCACACCGATTAGGTAACGCGGCTTGTCGGCAGGCAGTATGTCGCACACCAGCTCGGTCATTCTCTGTACATTTGTTCCACAGGTTCGCCCACAGAGAGCCCTCCTATGGCATTGCCTGCAGCCCCTTTGCTTGCTATATATTCAGCCGATTGTATTCGTAAATCTTTAAAAACAGAGCCTTGCACTATGGGGAATAGGTTTTGCTCATAGCCGTACATAGCAGGCACTTTATCCAAGTGCGCCACGCAGCGGTCAAGCCATTGGTGGGTAATTTTTAGAGATTTTTGGCGTATGCGTAATCGCAAGGGTAGGGGTACATTCATCAAAAAGCCATAATAATATCAGCCCCAATGCTACGCTCTATTTCCATTACTTTTTCTGGGTGAAAAAGTGAGCCGAACCATCAATATGGCTTTTAGAATTTTACACCTTTCTTCCGTAATTTTGCGGTTGGCAGCCAGCGAATAGACCTGATACCCTCCGCTATCGGTAAGAATATTCCTGTCCCAATTCATAAATTGGTGTAATCCACCTGCTTTTTCCAAGATAGCAGTGCTGGGGCGCAAATAAAGGTGATAAGTATTACCTAAGATAATATCAGGGTTGATATCTTCTTTTTAGTTCGCGTTGGTGAATGCCTTTTCACTGTTCCCAATGTGCCTACAGGCATAAATATAGGAGTTTCAATCACCCCGTGAGCAGTAGTGATTTTTCCAGCACGTGCTTTAGTAGCTGTATCAGTTTTTATTAGTTCAAAATTCATATTTTCAGAAAACAAAATAAATGACCATTTGTAATTTACCAATGGGATTAGCAGGTTGCAAAGGTACAAAAATAATGTTTAATTGTCAATGATTAATTATTAATTGGATTATCAAATACCAATATTATCCCCCAATTCAAAAATTCTCTTTTCCCCCACAGCACTATCAGGCACTGCCCCCTCCCTTTTTGGGAGGGGGAACGGGGAGTGAGGACTTTATTTAAAATTCGCCTAATTCAAAATTCAAAATTCCCCTGAACCTTTGAGCGAACCTTTCAGCGAAGGATGAGTTGAAGGATGAGCGAACCTTGAGCGAAGGATAACACTACAATATACTACACATTTTGGCAAACTTTCAAAGTTTGCCAAAGTTTTTACCCACACCTCCCACAAGTCTCAAAAAGTCCCAAAAGTCCTACATTCTATGTTAATATCCAAATTTTAAAAAGGTATTTTTGATGTATTTTAGAACAAATTTTTGCCCAAAACATCACCTATAGCCTAATTTATTTAAGCTATTATTTTATTGTTATTCAAATATTTAAGAGTATTAATACACTCTTTTTCTCCTATGCTACGGTAGCATATTTATATATATCTACATAAGGAGTTCCTCTCTTGATTACTGCAAAAGCAATATTTACAAGTTTAAACTTTATGTTATTGCTTATCAGCAAAATATGCTTCCTTGCTCTTTTCTTCTTCTCAAAATATGCCTTTATTTGAGAGTTATATTTTTTTAGCCGACTGAACCGCCATACTCAGCAAAGCCTTAACTTTTTATTTGCAAAATGATTTACTTGAGTCTTTCCTCTTACCGACTTTCCTGAGCTATGTTCAAAGGGCGCTATTCCCGAATAGCAAGCAAATTTATAGCTATTTTTAAATTTAGTAAAGTTATGAGTAATCATTACTAAATAAGCCGAAATTATAGTACTAATTCCCTTTATACTCTTCAATAAATCGTGATTCTTTTTCAATTCAGGATGCTCTTTTAAAAACCCTTTCTATATAATCCGCAAAACGAAATGTACCAAAAATTAAAACGAAATGTACATTTTTTTGAGCGGGGTTTGAATCAGAGCAAGGAATGAAAAACACGGATAGGCGAGGTGCTTATCCGTGTTTTTATGCCTATACTATTATATAGGATAGTTGGCTGTAAGGACTTCTATACGCTTCTTTTCCTGTGCTATTGCTACTGCCTAAATGCATTGTTACTTTTCTTTTTGATGCCAACCGCATTGCTGTACGTATTTGGTTAGCTCTTCATTGTGGTAAGAACTTAGTAGAAACTTGCCTTTGAGGGTGGCAAAGGGTAGCTAATAACCTCGTTGAAGTGTGCTTGCTCATAGCCTCCGTAATGCCCTTGCTTTGGCTCCTACATAGGGTGGGTCTATATAGTGAAAGGTATCGGGGGAATCGTGTCGGTGAGTACTTCGGTGGCATCGTTGTTGTCTCATCTGCACACCTTGCAGGCGAGCGGAATAGGTGTCGGTGAAGTGGGTGATTTTATTGCTAAGGGCTGACACGTTCTTGCTGTTGGTAGTGATGCGACAGTTACCAACTTGGTTAGAGTAACCGCACTCGTAGCATACCAAAATGCCCAGGCTCGTTGCACTTCGCTAAAAGCAAAAGGGCGTGGTAGATTACCAATGCGGCTTTGTAGGCTTCTCGGCCAACTACAGACCGCTCTATATGGTTTTAAGCTCTGCAAAGCGGTTTTGCAGTACCTTGTAGAAGGTATATACATTAGCGTTGAAATCGTTGATGATTTCGGTTTTTGACGGGCTGTTTTTGGCCCAAAAGACAGCCCTCCACCAAAAAAAGGCTTCGGTGTAGATGGTGTGTTCAGACAAGGGGCAGGATATGTGGTAGCATTGTTTGTTTACCCCATAGTAGGATATGGGGTACATTGCCAGATTTTTAGGGTATGACTTCATAACTTTGTGGTAACATTAGTAAATCGGGTTTGTAAATGTCTTTTACTTCAGTGCTAGGTTCAAAGGTGTCTACATCTTGGCGTTGGGGTATTTTTGGGTGTATATGCCATTAGCTACTTCGGTGAGGGCTTTGTCCATCAGGCGTATACCCATTGGTAGTAGCTCTTTCTGCCATAGTTCTTTGCAGCTTCTTTTGGCGATTTGGCGTATAGCTTTAGGTGGTATCCAACACCAATCTTGGCATAGTATATCGCCTCTATCTATGCCAGCGTTGAGCCAATAAACACTTCCGCCCGCTACTATATCTCGCATTCTGATTGCCCACTCAATCGGCTGAACGCCCCTCGATGTCGGGGCAAAAAGGCTGGGGTGATAGCCTATCCACCCTAAGTGGGTTTTTGTAGCGGGTCTGCTTGCCTATATAGTCAAAATGAATGAACGGTTATACCTAAATCGACCCCAGAGGGCATAGTATCATAGGTGAGCATTCCTGCGGGTAATATGGGTATGCTGTGAGTTTTTGCCAAACGCCCGATATACTTATCGTCTAAAGGGCAACATACGCCTACTACCCTCATAGCCCTTAGCAGCATAAGGATAGTATTTCCGTCCGAAATACTTTTTGTCCGCTGATAAACACTTTAAATTTTTTGCTTCATTTTTGTTGCTATCTTCTGTTAGTGTATTAGTAGTTTCTCCTAAGTATTTAAAGCCTTGTACGGCTCTCAAAATGCCCTCCATAGCCTCCTACCATTCCCTTTTCACCCTGAATAGGTTTGCAGGTTTTTATCATTGAGGCTCGGCTTCGAGCTTTGTTATTTCCGTGCAATTTGGCGGAGGTTTGTTCTCATTTATTAGAGTGGCGAAGGTAGCCACATAGTTGGGGTGTGAGGTATGGAAAAAGGTGTGATATTTTCGGTTGCAACGCCCATTACCTTCTAAATGGTACTGCATTACAAAGTTGAGGAATTGTGTACCCTACGCCTCGCGCCTTGCCATTCGGGCATTACCACTAAGCGGGTAGCGCGGTAAGCCTTTCCTTGAAACATAGGTGCAACAGCAACGTGGCAAACAAGTTCGCCATTGACTGTACCCACAAAGTATTCGGCAAAAGGAGGGTGCGGAGGTCTAAATAGTAATGGTCTTTAAAAAATCGCCAGTAACTGCCGTTTGCCTTCCAAACTTGGAGTTCGATAGGAGGTCGTTTTTGGACTTTTTACTTGATACCTCGTATCATACACCCAATCGGGTTGTAGCCATTCAATAATATCATAGTGGCAGGATAGCAGTATGATTTGTTTTTTAGGAGTACGCCTCCACGCTTTGGCGAATGCTGAAGCCCCTATTTTGGCGATTTGTCGGTCGATTACAGAGGTAAATTCGTCTACTATTACCTTGTTGGGTGCTTCGCAAATGAGGCGTGCCAAGCCTGCACGAAACTGCTCGCCATTACTGAGGACTTTGAATGGGCGCAACCAAGCAGGTACATCGCCGAGCCCTACGGCTGAAAGGGCAGAGGTTACTTCGTTCATTGACTTATTGGGGGCAATATCCTCAATAATGGGTAGATTTGGGTTCCACCCTTCAGTGAGGTTGGTTATACCGCTATCCCATATATGTTTGCCTATGGAGGTTTTACCGCTTCCTGAAGGACCTACGATAAGCCCTATTTGCCAATCTTCGTCTTCTATGGGTAGGTTGGCAGTGTGTTCCCACGTGTGCCCATTTTTCGGCATTGAAAAGGGACTTTTACTTTTTCGGCGCGAAAGGTTTTGAAGTTTTCGCTGGTGTGTTTTGATTTTGATTTCATTATACGCTTACTACTTTAAGGTTAGTGAACCCCATTTTTGGAGTTTCTCGAATAGTTCTTTTTGTTCTTGCTCGCTACTTACTTTAATGATGATAGCGTGCTGTTCTTTTGTACTTAAATTTTGCCATTTGTTATTTTTGTTTTTGTAATTCAGAAAATAGTTGTACTTTTTTAGCATCTCACGCTAATCAAATGAATAACCTGAAAACCCACAGAAGACTTATTGTCCTCCGTAGGGCTTTTCGGGTTCGTGTTTTTAAATTTAGCGTGAGAAACTATTTAAAAGCGGAGGACATTTTTATACTGCTTGTCCTCCTATTTTTAGCAGTGTTTAAAACTTCATTTAAAAAGTTGTTTAAATCTTCCACCGAAACGGCTTGTATTTCCAACATATATAGACTAACACTGGCGATGAGCAAGATCCAAAGGGTGTGCCTTACGGGGCTGCTTTTTGGGGGTGCTTGTACTCGTGTTTGGCGTAGGTAATACTCATGCGTTTTGGCTTCGGTTTTTGTCTGTATCTGTGTATTTATAGTAAGGGTACTATCAGTCTGTTGTAGGCTCTTAGAATGGTGTTTGTGCTTTTGATTTTACCCTTCCGTTTGTTACCCTTATGGTCTCGGTATCACCGTCACGAATGCGGTAATATACGAGTTCGCGGGTTGCCTGCACTATCGGTGAGGGTTTCTAATTCTAACTCAAAGGACGTGTTGGACTGGTCGGACAAGTCCGTCTCTAGACTTTGATAGGCAAAGAGCTGTGAACTATCCTTGTAATGGATAAAGTGCTCTTTCTGCACTCTGCTGTTGCTCAGTAGTAGCGACCTTGTGGGTACTGACAACCTACCAAGACAAGGAACGCCAATAGCAGTGCAATTATGAATTTTTGAATTATGATTTATGAATGTTCTCATTGGCTCATTTGTTGATTTTATGAGGTGAATTGCCATTCGCCCCTACAGGGTTTTTATATTCGTCTTTGGCGTTGAAACAAGGGCAGGCTTTTGACGACACCTGGGAAGTCTCTATGACCCAATATTTTCGGCTTTGGGGGTATAGGGCTTTGAGCTCGGTAAGGAGCTTTATTAAGGCTTCTTTTTGGGCAGGCGTACGGGTGTCTTTTGGGCTGATATACCAATTGCCCATTGATGATTTGTCCGTGCGGCTCGCACCTCCAATGTAGCAGATACCAATGCTGTCCTTATTGTGGTTGGTTACGTGGGCTGGGACTTTATTGACGTCTCTCGTCTCTTCAATCGTGCCGTCTAAGCGGACGATGTAGTTAGAAACTGATTCCATTGAAGCCTTCGTTGGCGATGCCATAGGTCTCATGTCCTTGGCGTGTGGTCTCTGCCTTCGGGGGTTGCTGAGCAGTGAACCACTATAACGGATGTTGCGAGTGCTCATATTTTTATTGTTTGTTATTCTATTATTATCTTAGTTTCATAGGGTCTCTCCCTAGTCCCAACTTCTATATAAGGTTGTTTCTTCCAATAAGATTAGTTGTATTAAAATTAATATAACTCCTTTCAGTGATACCATTACCCTTAATAACAGTAATGTTATTCCCATATTTGGGTGGAATGCTAATTATAGTATTTCTGTCATTAATACCATCTTCCCCTAAATTACTAAATTGAATTTCGTAGAGTAATCCATCTAAAGTAATTTGAGTAAGAGTTATTTTCCTTGTATTGCAATTAACTAAATATAGTATAGATGCAGAAGAAAAATAAGGCACTAACTCATCTATATTGTTTTTCCCTATATCAGTCCATCCATATACAGAACCATTGTAATTAGTATATGTATATCTGTACCAATAATTTCCTACACGATAATACCAACTTCTATCTATAGGGGAAGTACGTAGCTCATTGAGTATTTTTATCTGACTCTTTTCTTTAATTTTGCTTTTATATTTTTATTCTCAAACCCCAATCAAAGAATTGTAATGCATTCATAATTTATATATTCCTTATATCAATATACAACTTGTCGGCTGCTGCACTTACCACACAAGTACTACCATCACCTCCGTTGAACTTATTATCACCAGTAAATACAACTGTCCTCCCTTTAGTGGTAAAAAGTAACTTCACCTCCATTAAAACACTTTCTAAAGCTGATGTTGTAATTGTTTTCTAAAGGAACTAAGTTCACATTAGTTGATTTTTATGTTGATGGTTTGACCATACCAATTTTTCACCAACCGTCCAATCACGATTAATTTCACCACACCTGCCTAATATCTTAATGTGTTGGTGAGAACCATCTCCCATTAATATGTGGTTGCCTGTACTACCTTGTTTTTACAAACTTATTGGCTGTAATCACCCATTATTTAGGTCAAAAAAATAATAGTAGGGTTCATTTCCACCCAGACATAGTTGGCGATGATTTTCTAAAATGTATAACTCCTGAATTAGAACCCTATCTGTAGTGTGCCTTTGCAAGATATATCACCTCCGTCACCACCACTCCAAGCATTGAATCTTATTCTATTCTTAAGTATCAGTCCTAAATTAGATAGTGTAGCTTCAGCACCATCTTCACCCACTTGAATTTTTATTGTTAGTTTCAAAACAAAGGTGCTGTAACAGTAATGCCGAAAGCAGCTTTTTACAGCATTGATAATTAGGGCTTCTATTTGAGAAGTACCTTTCATAGCTCTGATCATCAGTTTTCCTTCATTACTTCTTACTATGGCACTCAATTCTTTTCATTCCTTTAGTACTACCACTTTCTCCTCCTATATGAATTGCAGCCCAACCATTAGAAGCCCTATTAAACCTAACACCTTCTTGATATTGTTCTACTTTTATTAGGGTTAATAGCTCCACCTGTTAATGGTAAGTAGTTAAAACTTGGTTTCCTATCAATATCATCCCAGTTGTGCCTATGTGTGCGGTGAGCGTACTCGTTATGAGTATGTGTTTTAGCGGCATACCGCTCATCGTGATTGTGAGATATCAAAGCATAACGCCCATCTAAGGTTACTGTAATATCATTGCTGTCATTCTTTACTCCTGTAAGTACTCCCGTATTAACATTGAAGTTCAGCGAGTTCATATTCACATCAGCCAAAGGTATATGGTCGTTATCCTTAAAAAGGGGCTTGCATTACTGTGCTATTTCGGCAAATGTTATAGTAATTATCTTATTTACATCGCCAGTAACCGTAATATTAGCAACACGTTTAAGCGCATTTTCCTCATTCTTCCGCTTTTTCTTCATTAGTATAATCATTAGACGATAGCCCCTTCCCCGCTACTTTATCTACCTTTTTATCAATATCAGCCTTCAAACTCGATGCATCACCCGTGTAGCACTTTGGGCAGCAAGCCCGATATATCTACCTGCTGCAAACCTTCCAACTTGGTGCGGAGTTCGAGTAAAGTCCCTCTGGTGAGTTTCTTACCAGGTTCTTTATCTACCTTTTTGTCCAGCACCTCCTTATGGGCGTTTGTGTCCTCAATATGGTTCTGAAGCTGCTGAGCAGATGTTGTTCCCTCTACCAGCTTATCCAAACCCTCAACTTTACTTATTGGTATATTTTCGTCCTTGTGCCAAAAACTATCAATAAGAGCCTTGAAATGAGCCCCTGTAGGTTTCATTAGGTCTGAAAAGTATTTGTATAGCTGTTGTTTAGGTGTCATATTATTATTTAGTTTTTAAAAAGTTACTTATTTAGGGGGCTACCGATTTAAAGCTCACATACTTTATAAATTGCACTACGCGGTAAGGAGGCATATTGTTATGGGGCTGGTCGCTGCCTGTGGCACTGGAGGTGCGGGAGGTGATGTCGTCGAGACTAAACCTGAGTAGTGTCCTACCTCTATCTGTATCTTTAAATTGAGTAGGTAATTTATCAATATTATGGTTGTGTGAGGGCATCTCCTCAATAGTGAGCCCATGAGAACGTTTGCCGCTTCGGTGTTTTAGGACGTTTAGGCGATAATCTTCAGCATCGTTTTCATCTTTTTGTATTCAGGGTCGATACCAATAGGCATCACCCCACGCATAGGTACATACTCTTCCCAGCCTTCGGGTATTTCATCTCTGGCTTGCCCCATATAGCTACTGCTTTATAGGCACCGCTTTGCTTTTTGTTTTTCGAGTTTTTCAATGCGCTCAAGGAGTTTTTTAGTCTCGGTGTTATCTCGTTTTATTTTCGTATAACTCTTGTAGGTTATTAACACGCTTGAAGTCTGCCCAATTGAAAGTCTTTTCGGGGTAGAGCGACCGAAAAGCTATGGTACTGAATGGTCTCTATGGGCGTAGGAAGCCATCTTGAAAGGTTGCTTCTGGTAGTTTCTTCTTTGATAAAAAAACGGTGTCGCCTTTGGTTCCTCCTTCAAAAGGAAAGAGCTCGCCATTGATATAGACGGTGCCTGCTGAGATAGTGTTACCTACCTGCTCACAGCCTGATATAATTCGCCTTTATTGCCCGCAAGGTGTCCAAAATGGTTAAATAGGGTTGTAGGCGTTCTGCATAAAGGCAAGGAACGCTACATCAAAGGGTAGCCTGCATTGTGTTCTGTATGTAATTTATTCATAATACTAATTTACTAATTTGCTAATTGGCTAATTTGCCATCGTTTGCCTGCGAGCTTGTAGAAGTTCACGAGGGCTTCTAACTTATATTTGTCGTATTCTAAAACCTTGTGGTAATACCACTATAAAGTCTACTCTCCGTCTATATAGTCGCCTCGTTGGTAGAGGAAGACTTTGCCCAAGTATAGGGGCTTATTGGCACTACGGGGGTAGATATAGAGCCGCTCGTTTTGCTTGCCGTCCTCGATACGGATACGCCGCTGCTGTGGGTCAAACTCATCATTGAGTGCCTTGCGCAGGTAGCATACTTGGCTGTTGTGGGCGAGGTTATATAGGTTGGCTTCTCGTGCTTGCTGAAAGTCGTACAGCAACTCGTGCAGGGGAGTTGCCAGCATACGCAACCACGCTACCAATTTGGGCTTGCGCAGAAAGGTAGGGGTAAGCAGCACGAGCAGTTTGTCGATGTTTAGGTTATACATTGCTAACATAAGTGATGTCGTTAAAGTTATCAATGGTAAAAGTAGCCTGCGGTGGGTATTTTGCTTATTTCTATCGTTTCAAAAAGCTCCGTAGCCCCCCACTGCTGGTGATATTTTTTTGCTTTGGGCGAGAACCAATGCGGTATCTTCACCCTTCGGCTTGTTGGAGGGCGTCAATAGGTGCGCCAATACGAGTTCGCCGTTAAAGGGCAAGTGTTTGAGGTAGCTTTTGACAGTCTCTTCTACGGGCTTGCTGGCGGGAGAATACTCTGTCCGTTGCTGTCTAATACAAGTGGGTCATAGATGATTTTCATTTGCAGGTGCAGCACATCAGGCTGATAATTTACTACCGATAGGCGTACGCCCGCGTCTTTGATTTCTGCAAATACGCCTCAAAGGCTTGCTTTTTGGGCATCGGTGATAGGTTGCAACTGCTCACCTTGTTCACCTGCTATCTTTACTATCAAACGCCCCTTCGTTTTTGCTTTCTATTACTGCCGAGTACTTTATGAGTTTACTGGCTTCTATCTGTTCCTCTGTATGCCCTTGGTTGTTGAAGGTATCGCTGTCGGGCAACAAATCAAAACCATACTGAAAGGCAAGGGCTTTGCTTCTGTACCAGCGTGCTGTATGGGGTTTAAGCTCGGCAAGGCGTTTGTCAATATCTGCCCCTGTGCTGGTCGAATAGCTTCTCAAGCTCCATATTGCTACGGCTATGATGTACACCCACAATCGCCAAATGGCTACTTTGGAGGTGCTGTTGAGGCTATCCAGTGCAGGCTCTGGGCTTTGGCTTGTAGGATAAGGGTTTGTATTTCTGAATGCTTCGTGCCATAGTTATTGTTGTGTTACTATAAAATCAAGGTTTATTGCCCATATACTGATGCCTTCGAGGCGTTCAAATACTTGTTCGTCTTCTTTGGTAAAGGCTGTTGCGGGCTGCAAGTTCTTTGCGGTGTAGTAGGCTAATATATCCCCATTCCTTGCCCCTTTGCCAAGTGGGGGACAGTAAGGAAGCTCCTGCCTGCACCCTCATCGGTGATATTAAGGCTGTTAGCTTCTGCCAGCTCAAAGACGCTTTCATCGTGCCCGTGTGTTGCAAGGCGAGGTCTAAAAAGGCTTTGATTATGTAGGGCGGTGATTATCATTTTGTTTTACCATTGAGTTGCTTTGTATTTTTTAAGTTCTGCTAAAAGTTCCTCTACGGAAGCCTCTAAGTCCTTAATGCGGGCATTAGCTTTTTGAGTTCCTCAATAGCATTGGCGTACTTTGGCACCTAAGTCTTCTATCATTTCACGATAGATTTTTCACGGCTTTATCTACGTTGTCCAGCTCATTGGTTTGTAGCTCCATTTGTTGCTTAGGTCGCCCGAAAAACCAACCTGCTAAGCCCGATAATACCATACCGATAAACGAACCAAAAATGCTCTTTAAGTACTTCTGTTATCCATTCCATTATGATATGTGTTTTTAAGTTATTGTTCCATTCCCTACACTTGTTGTTGTGCCTGACTGCGCGGCTGCCGTTCCTGCTGTGCTTACGGTTATGCCTGCGGCTACTTTTTACCTCACCACTGCGTACAAAGGCGTCAATAAGGCTTGCTAAGCGTTCGGCGTACTCTTCCATACTTGCATCCGTTTTAGAGAGCATATCTTGTTGCAGGGCGATAATGCCTTGTTTTAAGGCTTTTTTTGTTTAAACCCATAACTGATTTATTTTATTGTTAATCTCTTCAAACTTCGTTACATTCTGCGGGGCAAAGTTGCTCTGCACCTGCGGGGGTTTGTATGATAGCGTTTTTTTAAGTTCGTTTAAAAAGCTCGTTTAAAAGGGTTTTAAAATCGGCTTGCTCATTTTTTGAGTTGTAGTTTGCTGTCTTCATCTTTAGGGTAAAACCTCCCAAGATACATTCTACTTTTCTCCAGCTCGGAGGTTCCTACTACTATAGCTGTTTCTTTTGTCTATAAAAGCTACACATACCAGCGACCCCTACTTTAGGTTGCAAGTAGAACCCCCTCGTGCTCAAAGTCTACTACTAAATACACATCGTTAATGGGGAGCTGCCGTCTAAGGGACTTACATCAGCGGTTTTAGCCTCCTCATCTACAGAGGTTACCTCGCACACCTTAGCGTATAGTTCCCTGCCCCGTATTGGCTAATTGCTGTATCAATTCTTTAATCATTTTTAGTCGTTAGTGTTTAGTCCTTAGTCGTTAGATTGAGTCGTTGCTAACGACTAACTGCTAATTTCTAACGACTAATATTTTGCCCTAATTCAATCTTTTGTCGGTAGCCGTTGGTGCCGAAACTAATCTCATTCTTTTTCACTAAATAAGTACCACTATTGCCGTCAGAGGCGTGTATTTCCACCATATCGCACTTGCGCACTTCTGGTACACCAAAGGTCTCAAAAGAGCCCTTTAAAACCACTTTTGTTTGTAGCGTTCCAAAGCCTGCATTGCGTACTTCTTTAGCTCGGCTTCTGTCAGTCCGTCTATGCGTAGCTTTTATCACCCGCCGTCTTTGTCGCCGTACTCGTAGGTGATTTTTCTTATGCTTGGCGTTAAAGCTCTGCGCCTCTACACGTACCCTTATATCGTCTTTTTCTCTATAGGTAAAGTCCTCACTGATGATGTTTTTGCCGTGTTTAAAAAGGTGCTTATCGCGGTTGTCTGTAGGGTGTAAGCTGCCGATGTACAACACCGATTTGCCGTCTATAAACCCAAAATAACTGCTCAGCATTACCTTTGTCCTTCAGTTCCTGCAACTCTGCGATACGTTGGGCTGGGTGATACGCCACGCCCCTATATGAATGTTGTCGTCTATGAGTTTGTAGCTAATATTTGTACCTTTGAGCAGATGTTCCACTATCTCTTTGAGGGTAGCGTTCTTAAAGGCTTTGGGTTCGGCTTTTGAGGGTTTTTTTAGCAGGAACATACCGTCTTCTACACTTTTATGGTGATAGGCACTTTGGCATCTACCGAACGTATATAGCCTGCAAAGCGTACTTTTTAAATCATCATCATAACCGAGTTCTACTGTAATGCGGTCGCCTCGTTTGATTGGAGGCATACCTTTTTCACTTATATACCCTTGCCATTTAATGTTACGTGGCAGTTTTAGTTCGCAAGTGTCGGTAAGGCTTCCCATATCTTCCACAATGTTACACTCGCCTACCGCTGTGAACTGCCAGCGTTGTTCGCCCCTCAATGGTTATTCTACTTACTAATCTTAACATACTCGTCTTGCTGTATCTGTTTTATCTCATAAGGTTCGTCCGATAGCATTTGTACTTGTACGCTTTGGCGATTGCTGTGGGTTTCCTGCTGCAAGGAGAAGGAGGTAACCACTGCCGACTTGATACCAAAAGCATACAGAAAGTCGCTTTCCACTTCCACTGCTTCGGGAGTAGTGAGTAGCTTTGCGCAAGGTTTCTACCTGACTTAGCGGGTAGTCCTGCTTTTGGCAATAAAAACGCCTCGTCTGCTTGTTCGTTAGGCTCATTCTCATAATCGGTAATGGCGAGGTCGAGGGTAATGCTGTAATCGCCATTGCTGATATACTCTTTAATCGTACCGTCACGCCCCTGCAGGGATGTAGTTACGATATTGCGCTGTTGGGTTATTGAGATAATCACTTCGGGGAACAATAAGCTGTAACGCTCGCCCTCGTGGTGGGTACTCATACGCAAGGAGGTAAGCCAAAGGCGATTTTTCTAAGTCACTTGTTGCGACAAACTCGCCGTCAAACTTCTTAACCTCTAAAGGCTTGCCCATTTGCATACCAAAACGAAAAGCCAAGTTTAAGGCTACCGTTTTGGCAATCGTTTCAGGCTGTGGTTGAAAGTTAAAGTGTATCATATTCGTCAATCATTTGAGGAGGCAAAATCTACAGCAGCCGTGCGGAGAATTTCGGTAACAGCTTGCAATAGCTGTTGTTTATCCAATCCTTTGTCGGCATTCATATAGATATTAAAATTATCCATCATCTTGCCGATAGTAAGGTTACGCACTTTGTTTTTCACTTTTTGCTCTTGTCGCCACCCACCCCTGTACTATTCATTGTTTTAGTAGCAGCCACACCCCCAACGGTAGGCACCGTAGGTTTGTTTTTGGTAAGGTCAAAGCTGTCTTTGTTTTTCTACTACCGTTACCTCTTGGGGTTTGTCGTCTTTTTAGTGTTAGCTTTCTCCTCATCAGATACTAAATTCATATTCTTGCGAAACTCCTCTACACTGCCAGCGGCATTTGTAGCCCATTGCCAGCCTGTAAGCTCCGCCACCCAACCCAGTATTTTTGCAAAGGATGCATAATCACATCCAACAGCACCAACCCCTATACGCTTATGCCCCCTAATATACCTTCCGATTTAAAGGCTTCAGGATGCTATCCCAATGTCGCTTAATCATTATAAAAGCACTGATGAGCGTTCCAATAGGGAATAACAGCACTAATATTGTACTACCAAAGCTATCAAAGTACTTAATAGCGGTAACAACATAGCCTATAAGTAAGGCAACACCTGTAGCGATAAGGAATACAGGGTTCATATTCATTACGGCATTCAGCACGCCCTGTGCTACAGCCATTGCTTTGGTTACCCCTGCCCAAATAGTTGTTTTTTACCGACAGAATACCAGCCCATAGGGCAGCGCGTTTTTCGGCATTGGTTAAGAAGGTAATGCCATTGTAAAGCCCAACCACCAAAGGTATTAGGTTTGTCATATCTTTTACAATATTACCTATAGCCCCTGCATAACCAAAAGCCCCACTCGTTGCATTGAAAATAGAAATCTTAAAGTCTTCTACTTGAGCGGTAAGGCGTGCGTTCTTTTCGGCGGTACTCTCCATAATTACCCCTGCTTGCTCTACTGCCGAGTTGGTTCCCTCAATACTTTTTGCTCATCGCCCTCAGCCTCGTCTGCCGTATTGATAAGAGCAATGGCAGCCGCCATATTTTCTTTTACCAAACACCTTAGTCATTAGTGCCGTATCGCCTTGTATCTTGCGCAAAGTCTTGAGGCGTTCGTGCAAAGGGATACTACTATCGGCTAAGTAATCGGTGCTAATACCCGCAGCTTTCAGTCCGTCAGCAGCCAGTTTGGAAGTAAAGCGACCTTTCCGAAAGAGGTGCGAGCCGCACAAGCAATCATTTTTTTCACGCACTACAAAAACTGCCCGTGCGGCTCGCACCCACCATACCCACCTGCTCCAATGCCTGCTTGATTTGAGGCAGTTCAGCTGAGCCATTTTGGGCAGCTGCCGACATTATATTCATCATCTCGGTCATCACCTTTGCTGCCTTGATAGGGTCTTCCATACTTATCCCAAACTGGTTCAGCGAGGTATTGAGTACATCGGTAGCGGCTATGGTATCTCCCCCATTTGCTTGGAGAGGATATTCACGTTCTCGCCCATCAGCTTCATTGCTTCGCTGTTCTTGGCAATATCGGGGCTAAGCTGTGAAAGCATCATCTTATAGGCTTCCACGTTATCTACCGCCGAAGTACCAAAGGTTTTAGCGGTATCACGCGCTGCCATTTCTATGGCTTTTCAGTCCCTCACCTGTAACGCCCGTGATAGCTGAAAGCTCTGCGAGGTTCTTTTTCAAGGGCGATGCCAGGGGTAGAAAGGCTACTTAGTGAGGTAGCTGTCCTATCGGCAAAGTCCAGCATAGCTGCAAAATTCAGCTTAGAAAGATTAGTGCTTTTTTAACGTTTTAGCCACCCCCTCAATAGCTTTTTTGTAGTGTTTTTCGGCAAAAGTGTTGAGCGTTTGATTGATTTGGGTGATTTCAGCCTGTAGTATATCAATATTTTTAAACAAACCGACAAATATAGCTGACACATCATTCCCCGCCTGCCACACTAAAAATTTATTCCGAAATTAAACGTATTATTCATTTTAATTTTTGTATATTTGCTGTGTTAAACATTGTTTCTTATGAAAGCACTTTTTACTGGATATTAAACATTATTGCTATCTTCTTAACCCTTATAGGGTTCCTTTGCCAATGGTTATTTGGGTTTGGAGGCACTACGGCAGGTTATAGTTCGCTTTACGCTTGTGGTATTAGTAGTTTTGAATCTCTTAACCAATGGCTGGTTTGACCTACCCACCCATAAGTACCTTTAAATAATCTCGGCTTGGTTTTGCATACGCCAGTGCTCTAACCACATTGCTTGTGCATAGAGCTTGCACCATTGGCTGGCTTGTAGGCTTTCGGGGTTACCCCAAAGTTAGCACGAATCAGTGCCTCCGCTTTCCATTCTTCTCTGTTATTAGGCTCTACACTATCCTTATCAGATAGCAACGAGCCCTACAAGTTTTTTTGCATTTGCCTTTGTTTGCTGTATGCGTGCCAATAAAGCTTCTACGGCTTTGAGCTTCAATAAATCGCGGTTTGCAAATTGCCTCATCGGCTTTTTACTACACAATTAACATAGGCAGCTTGGGCTGATTTTACCCTCGTCTGTCTTAGCTATTTTGGTAATAACCTCCAATTGCTTAAAGGTAGGCTCTTTGAATATCACTTGGTGGGTTTTACCTTCTGAAGCTACTTCCACCAGTACCAGCTCGCCGTGTTCCTCTTTAAGGGTTTGTATTTCGGCTTCTGATAGCCCACAAATAGTAGCGGGCTTTTTCACCAAAAGCATAAGGGTTCTCTCTACGAACATAAATTTTTTTCTTTTTTCCATAGCATTAAAGTGATTTTATCCACAATGTGGCTTACAATAAGGGGTAATTCAACTTCTTTGTGCATATCACCTTCTTTCCACTCAAAAAGGTGCTTTTTGAAATTCACAATTCTTTAGTATATGAGTTACCAAGGGCTGATTATCGGGCTGATAATTCACTGTGATAGGGAAAGGGGCAATGCGGTGTAATTGTCCATTAGGGGCTTTAGCTTTCAGTGCCATTGCCGTTGAGGCAAGCACAGTGATAGAAGCGGCAGTCTTCACTCTACCATACCCACGACTCACAGGGTGGCGACCAGCACCATATACGTTCTCTTTCTCCTGCTCCTCTTCGTACTTTATGGCAACAATACCCGTAACGGGTACATCCGCAATAGTGCAGATAATATCTGCCCATCCGTATTCTCTTCCGTTGATAAGGGGTTCGTGTTCTAACATTTTTAAAGTGCTTTTAAACGATTATTAAATTACTATACACTAAGGGGCAAAGCCAATAGCTACTTCTATCTCGCGCATTGTGCCTACGGGTACTATTTTTGAGTACAATTTTAACTTGAGGTTTGCAATATACGCTGGCGTGGGTTGATATACACTTTATACCCGCTCAGCTCACCATTGCGTTTCATTGCATCCAAGGGCTCTTCACAAAGGGCACTAATAGCCGATACAGTTGCTGTTTGCAGATTGCCCGTGTCGGGGTCAATATAAGCGGGTCCTGAAATCTTAGGTACCAGTACGCGATTGAGCTCACGGATAGCCTTGTCGATAGTGCGGTTATTCTCTATATAAGCGAAGTCGCTGGTAGCAGCCGTAGCGGTGAAGCTATCATTGAAGTACGTACCTGCATTGCCCGCATATTGGGTAAGGAAAATATACCCTTTGCCATTCAAGGCTTCTACTTGTGCAGGGGTAAGGCTTCCAAGCTTGGTGCCGTCCGCAAAGCGGGTACATCCAATTCAAGGGCTGCAGCACATCGCCTGTAAGACCTTTTATTGTAAGCAACAGTCACTAAGTTCTGTTTCTCTACCCAGCCAATGCTTTCGTGTACGCTGGCTTTGGAAATAGCTCCAAGGGCAGCCCCTATACAACCCACTGCTGGGGTAGTTTGTGCGATATAAGCCCCACGCCCTGCTCCGTCTTGACCTATCACTACACTCACAAGCTCGGCACTTTTGTGTGCAAATCGGGGAGGTTAGCAATATCTTCGGCTTTGAGTTTAAAAGCTATACAATAGGCTTACAGGAGTGATACGTTTGGCTAACTCCTTGCCGATAGTGTTTAGCTTGCTAAGAGCATTGTCTAAGCCCGAAAGCTCGGTTTTGAAGTCGCAAACGGCTATTTGTCGGAGTTTGCCCTGAGCGAATGCCTGTAAGGTTTTTTTACTTCGGTATAATTGCCGTCAGCACTTGCTACCGATTGCACGTATAGCTTTGCCCCTTCATTGATACGAAAGAACTCGGTTATATGATAGTGCAATACGGGGGCTGTATCGGGAAAAAAATTCCCTTGCTGTTTAGCTCCTCTACCGAAAGCAATAGGTAGGGGCAACGGCTGTTTCGCCATAGACGACAAGCCCAGAGATATGGTCTTCACCTGCGAGTTCACGCCCTAAGCCTCCGTTTTTCTTATGAATTTTACCCGTTCATTGTTTAGCGTTTGTTTTGTTTGTTAGGTTTGAGTTCAAAACGTGGTTTGTTTTGCTCTTCAGAGGATCTAAGCTTTCTGAACTATCAGTGCTTTCTGAAGGCTTTGGGGTTTCTGAATTGTCAGAAACTTCTGAACCATCAGTGCTTTCTGAAGGCTCTTGGGTTTCTGAATTGTCAGAAACTTCTGAACCATTAGTGCTTTCTAAAGGCTCTGAGGGTTCAGCGGTTACTACTGTTTGAAGCTTCTGTGTTTCAGTAACTACCTCATTTTTTCACTTCCTCTTTTCTGTAGTTTCTTCTGTGCGTACTACTTTTTTACCTCCTTATTTTTTTGAGGGTGAGGGCGTAGTTTTTGTGCGCTATTTTCGGTGTAGAAGTATTTGCCGTCAGCGGTTTTGTAGGCTACATCTAAATTGGGGTTATCATTGAATATGGTATCCATAGGGTTTCTGTTATTAGTAAAGGGGAAGGTTGCAGAAAAAGCGTGCTAATTGAGTTACTTTGGGGCTTTTTCTGAGGCTTCCTCCTTTGGGTTAAACATTATTTCAGTGCGGCGATGTACTTTTTCTCCAAAGGTAAAGCAATGAAGTAGTGGCGATATGCCAATAGGTTTGCTTTGGTTTTTGGGTATCTTGTTTGGCTTCGGAATAGTACTGCTTAGTAAGTCCTGTTTTTACGGACAGCATCTACCACAAAGGCTACTGAAGCAGGTTTATCGGTACTTGTAGGCACTCTGGTCAAAAGCAATTTTTGTCCTGCGGCATTGTAGTGAGGGTGCTGCTCATAGGTTTTTGATTTCAAAGCCTGCAATCACTGGGGCTGTTTGTCCGTTGCGATAGTTGATAAGCTGGTCGCCAAAACGTTCTCTATCTTTAAGGAGGAGTTGTAGTGGTCATAGCACAAGACAAGTCGGCGACCTTTGAGAGCCATCCTGCTTTGTCGCATTTTTGCTTTGAGGGCTACAATGTCGTTGTAGGTACATTCAGTTCCCTGCAATGGTCAGGACTGGGGGTAGCAGCGGTGTTTTGGTCAGGGGGCAATAGCGTGTAATGCTTTTTATACTTGGTAACGCTAATTTCATTGGTGTGGCTACGGGTAACCGCATCAATTTTGTTGTAGCTTGCCCCGATGGTTTGGTCATCAGTAACCTTAGTAGGTTTTGTTTGATATTTATCCAATTTTACCACTACTTCGTTGTTCTGTGTAGTCTTGGATAGCGAGAGGATAGGTACTATTATTAATTAGTACATCGGGTTTGAACTCAGTAGTAGGGATGTGAATTACGTTGTGTTCGCCCATTTGGGTTACATCGCTATCGAGTTCTTGCACGCCGTCTAGAAGTCGGCATCGGCTCCTTGTGAAAGGGTTTGTCGTACACGTGCCTCCCATATTTCTGGAAAATTCATTGCCATAGTTAATTCTGTTTTAAAAGGTTTTTAAATATCATTTAAATAGCTTGCTGTACTGCGATTTTAAATAGAGGCTACTAATTTTTGGTAGGCTTCAGGGTTGCTGTTTTTTGAAAGCCAACTTTCATCTAAGGAAAGTTTTTGAAAATCGTCCATAGTAGTTACTCCAGTGGTTCCTGCGGGTGTGGTAACACCAGTACCAAAGCTCTTTTTAGCAGGCAAAGCTCCAAAGTAGCTTTTTTGCCAGCTCAAAGTCTTTAGCTGCCAAATCGGCGAAAGGTTTGTCGTTTGTCGGCAGTGATTTTTACCACTTTTCACTGCCTCATCAAGCATTTGAGTAGTAAGGGCAGCTTTTTGTGCTTTTTTTCTTTGGCTACAAAAGCACTAAGCTGTTCTTCTGAAAGGGTAAGTTTTTTTCTTTCAGTTCGTCTCGTGTTTTTAGAAAGTGCCAAGATAGCAGATTCTATTTCGTCTGCTGATAGTTCCTTGGTGCTGGCACTCATACCCAAGGCTACTAAGGCTACACTGTGTAAGTTGTAACTTCATATTGTTATCTGTGTTAATTGTTTTATCTGCCAATGATAGGCATAGCTCATTTATTTCTTTTTCGGTAAGTTCTTTGCCGTCCATATGTAGGCGCAAAGGCATTGGCATTGCTCGGGCACGGCTACTATAGAGACTTCAGCAAGGATACACTTTTGTAAGGGTTACCACATTATCTTTATATGATAAATCCTTTTCTGAAAAAAATATTCCCATACTCGCCCCTTTGATAATCCCCGCGCTCAACCTTTTCCTGCTATGAGTTTAGCATTTTCGTCTTCCATATCAAAACAAAGGTTCGGCAAAAAGCTGCACCTCTTCAATGGTAATGTCTTTCCAGCTTCCTATTACGGTCTGATTACCGCGAATGTGTCCGTCCAACATTACAGGATTGAGTTTGAAGCGTGTTAGGTCAATTCCTGCGGTATCCGAAAGCCGTGCGAATTGACCACTGCTCTATCGTTCAATATAAATTTAGGCATTGTACTTCTGTTTTTCTTGTTGTCAATCATTTTTCGGGGGCAAAATTCGTGAGCTTCAGTGGAGTGTGCAAAATAGTTGTTCAAGGACTGAACAGTTTTGTTCATAGGTGAACAAAGTTGTTCAAGGTGTGAACAACTTATTTTCTAATTGCCTTATTTGTAGGAATTTTTGCCACAAAAAATGGCAAAGACAAAAGAACAAACACGTATTAAGGCTGAACAATATTACATTGAAAAATATTGAGGTTATACAAGCAGAAGTGGCAGAACTCTACGGGGTTCGTCCTGCATACGATTGGCGAGGGGTAAAGAAGTACGATTGGGAGGACAAGCGTCTGAACTTCCCACGCCTCGCCTACGATTATCAAGCAAAGCTACAAGCCGAGACCATTAGGGTAATGAATGGACAAGAGCCTACTTTTTTTCGGCTTCTGATGTAGGGTAAAGCTAATGGCAGCATCTGGATAGGTGCGAAACGCAAGCAGACCCAACTACAGTGTATAAAGTACTGAAGGAACTGGATATGTTTATATCACAACAAGATGCAGGCTTTGCCGCTCAATGTACCAAGTATCACAAACAATTTTTACAACTAAAAAAATTAAAAAAATGAGCAAGAACGATAAAATATACGCTAAACTCTTAGCCGATTACGACAAGCATTGCCTGCTGATAGCCAAAGCTACATCGGTGAATATACACGAAACAGCCAAAGAAAAAGCGGCTCGTATTAAAAAAACTTAGAGGGTGATTATGTACGCTGGTTTGAATACTATTTTTCCTAACTATGCCAAACAGAAGTGTGCGTGGTTTCACGCCCAGCTGGCTAAGCTGATAGTAGGCAATAAACGCTTTGCGCTTGCTTGCCGAGATGTACCGCTCGGCAGGAAAGTCGGTGCATATAGATATGGGCATACCACTGTACTTGTATTTTGCCAAGAATGATTTGCGTTTTATGCTTTTGATAGGTGAGACTGAACCCTAAAGCTAAAGAAGCTACTATCGGGTATACAGGCACAATTAGAACACAATAACCGCTTGCAGAATGATTACGGCAAGAGGTCATCGGCAGGCGACTGGTCGGACGGTTCGTTCGTTACCAATGACGGGGTTCGGTTTATGTCGCTTGGTTTTGGACAAAACCCACGAGGGCACGAGAACAGTCGGAGCGTCCCGACTATATAGTGGTAGATGATGTGGATAGCAAGAAGTCTATTCACAACGACCGCATTATGCGTGAAAGTGTAGACTATATTACCGAAGATGTATGGGGGTGTTTTTGACAGCGAGGATAACGCTACTGAACGCTTTGTATTTGCCAATAACAACTTCCACAAAAACTCAATAACGAATCGCCTTAAAACCTACTTCAATGAGGTAATTAACACGCCACAAGAAGAGCAGAACTACGAAAGTAACATCGCTCAAGGTCGCACCTTGTTTAAAAATACTTACGGTGTGTGCGGTGAAAAACTTGCAGGACTTTACTCCTGAATGGACTGAGAAGACTTCGGCGGAGTACTGGCGTAATAAGTTTAAGAGTATGCCCCTACCGCTCGTTTATGCGGGAGTATATGCATACGCATATTGAGGACGGGAGCTATCTTTAAAGTACGAGGATATTCAGTATAAAAAGGCACTGCCACTTTCCAAGTATGATAACTTTGTGCTTCTATGGAGACTTGTCATACAAGGAAAAACGCTGATTATAAAGCCCTGATTTTGGTAGGAAATATAGGCAAAGAGTTTCATATACTGCTGTGCTATATGCAGCAAAAAGCCGTGCGCATTGTGCTAAATGGCTGTATGACCAGTATGAGAAGTATCGCTTAGACCGCTACAACATTCGTTATATGATTGAGGGCTTATTTGCAATGGATGAGTTTGTAAGCGACTTTGACCAAGAGGGCGACAAACGAGGGTACTATATCCCTATCGTAGCCGACAAACGCAGCAAAGCTGATAAGTTTGACTGTATAGAAAGTCTTGCGGGCTATTTTGAGCGCAAAAATGTATGGTTTAATAGCGAGCAGAAAAACGCAGATATGCAGGTGCTTATTGACCAGTTTCTTTAGCCTTTTGAAAAAGGTTCGGGAGCTCACGATGACGGACCCGATGCCGTGCACGGAGCTTTTTAAATGGTTGGCAGGACGAAATAGGCAAACACATAACCAATACGCCTTTTGGGAGCAAGAGTTAATAACCATTATTGATATGTTTTTTTAGTAAAAGAAGATTTAAAGAATAGCATCTACTCCTACCAAGTGGAGCAGATAAACCGAAAGGGGACGATACTATAGTAATGCAAGCGTTAGATACTGCCGAGCAGGAGGTAAAATCGTACTTCTACACCAATGACAAAAAGGAGTACTTTGGACGGTCGCCCTCGATACGATGCGGAGGCTATCTTTGCCAAACGTGGGAGAGGAGCGCAACGCCCTTGTGGTGAGTTTATGCCTATCGGTAGCGAAGTGGTATATCGTTGATTTGTGCAATGCCGATATTATCTATGACCACGCCAAAGAACGTTACGACAGGGCGATAGAGTACCTTAAAAAGCTCGCTAAGGGTGAGGTGAATATCAGTTCACTGCCTATTGTGCCTCGTACAGAGGAAAGCGAACAGCAAACACGCCTTTTGTATATGGTTCACGCACTAAATTTAATCACTAATAGCGGTTAGTCGTTAGCCAGCGACCACTCTAACGACTAATGACTAAATACTAACGACTAAAATGAAAGATATAATCGTAACAACTGAATATGATTTGAGGTTGCGGCAGGCGACTTTGTCGCTAATGAAAGTACCGCCCAGCACGTGGAAATGCTGCTACCTCCAAGCAAGGAGAGTGGAAGGAGTCGCTAAGGCAATGGCGCGTACCCGTGCCGATGTACTCACGTGGAAAAATGCAATGGCAATGGCAGAGAACGTAGAAAAACCCCAAAACGTTCCCCTACTATAATCCGTTCGTGATATGATGCTTGATGCGCATACTACCTCACAAATAAAGAACAGAAAGCTGAAAACGATTTCGGCTAACTTCAGCATACAGAAGGCTAATGGTGAGACACACGAAGAGCTGACTAAAAGCATTACAAAAAGTCGGTTTGGTTTAATGAGATTATAAGTCACATCTTAGATAGTGAGTACTTTGGCTATACCCTTTATAGAGCTCAATCGGCAGGTAGCACCTGCGGGCAGTAATGAAGTGCCTTTTTCGGATGTAGAGTTTCCTTAGTACCCCTGACAAAATGTAATACCTCAAAAGGGTATTATCCTAAAAGATTATACCGATGATAGGGGCTTGACTATATGAATGCCTCCGAGTACGGCACGTGGCTGTTAGACTTTGGCAAGGTAGGCGACTTGGGGGCTTATCAATCAGGCAATACCCCATATACTTTTTCAGTCGCTTTGCGCAAAAGTTGCTGGTCAGAGTTGTGCGAGATATATGGCATACCTCCCCGTGTAATGAAAACAAACACCCGCGACAAACAAGCCTCTTACACGTGCCGAGAAGATGATGACTGATATGGGGCTGCCGCGTGGTTTATCATTGACGAAACCGAGCAATTCGAGTGGGCAACCAATGGGGTACCCGCTACAGGTGAAGTGTATGACGGACTCATAAAACTTTGCCGTGATAACATCTCCTTGCTCATTTCGGGGGCTATCATCGGGCAAGATACAAAGTACGGCAGCAAAGGCAAAGAAGTAAGCTCGCAAGATATGCTACAAGCCCTTGTGGATGCCGACCAAACAATGGTAGAGCAGTATATGAATGATAAAGTACTACCTGCCCTATACGCCATTGGGGTACTCCCCGAAGAGGGTTTATCGCTCGGTATGACCAAGTGGAGGACTTGAGGAACTGTGGACACGCACTAAGGAAATACTGCCCTATAAAGAAGTCTCCGATGAGTGGCTTAAAGAAAAAAATTCGGCATTGAGATTACAGGACGGGTAGCACCCTGCTGGCAATTTACAAACTAACAGCATAGCACAACTATCGGCTTTTTTTCGATTAAGCCCTCGAAATTATACCCGCAGTGGCTCACCGCTATTCTGGGGCTATGCACCAAAGTCTAAGCTCGCAATATGCGCCCTGTGATTGTCAGGGCGTGCCAAGAAGCAAGATTATCCCAACAATCCGACCCCCTCGTCCAAAAAGCTATTGATAATTTGCCTGCGGTGGCTCACCGCGCGTTTGATTATTTGCATAAGAAAGGTACCTACAAAACCCGAAGATTTAACGAAATACAAAGCCTACCGCGACCTTATCACGGCTACTGCTGAAGTGTTTAACACCGCTATCCCTCACGAAGTGCCCGATGAGATAAGAACCTATTTAGAGAAAGATGTATTTATCTTTTCAGGACTCAAAGCCCATACGCAACTCACAGAAGCCTGTAGCAAACTCAAAGATGAGCAGGGCAACGTACGCCCTTATTATCAGTTTGAGCAGGAGATACTAAAGCTGAATAACACCTACAACCGTAACTACTTAGAAGCCGAGTACCAGTTTGCCGTGCAAAGTGCGCAAAGTGCCGCTAATTGGGCAAACCTGCAAGAGGATACAAGCAGGTATTGGCTTGAATATCGCACCGCAGGCGATGAGCGTGAGGCAAAGCCACGCCGCTTTGGCAGGAATATGTTTGCCAAAAAGACGATGCTTTTTGGACAGAATACTACCCACCCTAATGGCTGGCGTTGTCGCTGTACCGCTGTGGAAGTATTGGCACGTGAAAACACCAAAAAGCAACCCCTGAAACTGCCAAAAAGGCAGGCGAGGCAGCCACTACCCAAATAGGTAAGAGCGGTAAGAATAAATTGAGATGTTTCGCTTTAACCCAGGGCAAGAAAAGAAGGTATTTCCACCTAACAATACTTATACCCAAGTAGTAGGGCTGGGCAAGTACAAAAAGAGTTAGAAGCAGATACTTCTGTATATGATAAAGATGTGTATAAGTTTTTAGACAAAGACGAACAGAGTGTTGCCTCAAGTTGGTACTATAAGAATGCTATCGAAATAAATAATGAAATACGCCCTTAGTGAGGCTTTTGTGCGTACACGAATATACTGATAAAATATATCGCAAAAGTAAATGAATATTTGAGAGAAAAACAAGCTCACAAATGAAGAACTTAATAAGTATGTGAAAGTAAACCAATAGTGGGCTTTAATAAGTTGCAAGTATATCAGGGTAGTATACAGAGGAACGTTTTTAACAGAGCAACAAATAGAGAAGTACAAAGAAGCGTTTAAGAAAGGAGAAGTTTGGATAGAAAAAGGTTTTTACCTCATCATCTATGGATAAACAATCTGCTTTTTAAAGGTAATGTACGTTATGAATTTATTTCTAAAAACAGGAGTAATGGTAGAGAAACTATCAGAGTTTGACAATGAAAAAGAAGTACTATTTAAATCTAATAGTCAGTTTAAAATATTGGAAGTTACAGAAAATAATGGAAGTACATTTATCAGAATGGAAGAGATTTAAGCAACTGCTATCTCCCCATTCCTGCGGATGATTGCATTTTTGTCGTAAAATGGCGTTCACGCCTTAGTACCTCTTCTAAGTCTCTTTAGATAGGTGCTTACGGAGTTTGTTTATTTCGCTTTCAAAGAATTGAGGCTCTTCATACCAAGGCATACCTTGTGGAGCTTCTATTTTATGAAAGGCTTCGTAATATTCTTTAAGTGTCATAACCTTTATTTTTCGCAAAGATACGAATTTATTTTTAAATGTTGTACTATTCACATCAAAAATATTTTTTAAAATGGAGTTTAAAGACTTTTTAAATCACATCCTAACGGATACCAAAGTGAAGCTCACAGAAGCGTTTGACCGCAATTTTGAGCGTAAGGCTTTCTTTGATGATAAGTGGGCTAATACCCTTATACCCACTAGGCGTGGCTCGCTAATGATGCGCACAGGTACGCTAAGGCGTTCTATCCGTAGTAGCATTGAAGGTACTACTATCCGCTGGACAAGCTCGGTGCCTTATGCCGATATTCAAAACAATGGTGGCGAAATTGAAATAACGGCTAAAAATGAAGCGTTATTTTTGGGCAATGTATTACAAAGCCATTGGGGCAGCCAAAGGGCGCAAAGGAGCAACACAAAAAGGCTTTTTTTCGGTAGAAGCAGAGCAATGGAAAGCCTCTTTGCCTTTAAAAAGGTAGGCGACAAACTAAAAATACCCAAACGGCAATTTATAGGTAATCATACTGAAGTAAAACGTATGGTAGCCGAAATAGTAGATTTCAATATAAAAGAAGCATTAAATAGTATACACCAATGAAAGCATTATTAGAGAAAATACAACAGCAAGTAAGCGAGATTGCAGAACTTAAAATACATAGACGAGAATTGGGGGGCAGTTAGATTATTACAGTCCTAATATGCCTGTGCAATTCCCCTTGCGCACTGATTGATGTGACAGCAGGTGCAGTTTACCAACCTTGGTAGGGATATGAGTAAGAAGCCTGTACAGCGACAAATAGGGCAGGTAGTGCTTAAAATAACGATAGCGGATATAAGGCTACCAATAGCAGTATACAGGCACCAAGGGCACAAAAGGAGCGAGTGTGGGCAATATGGGATATTATAGAGCAAATACACAAGCAGCTACACGGGGTGTCGTTGCTACCTAATGTTTCACCACTGATTAGGAGTTCGCAGCGTAGAACGTTGCGTGATGATGGAGTGCAAGAATATGAAGTGTATTACAGTTGTGAAGTGCAGAATTGTTAGTGCAAGCCGCATGGATAATTAGGCGTAGGCTTGTAGCTCGGTATCTCACATCTATACTTAGAATTTTTGTAGAGTGTGCCTCGTGAGATATAGAATTTGGGGTATATAAATTCACGCCATATTACCGAAATAGGCATATAGCGATAATCGTAGTGATTGAACCTCGTCCATTACAGCTTTGTAGCGGAGGAGCTGGTTACGCTGGTAACTCTGCTTTTTATGGGGTGTTTTTAGAGGCATTGCTTTTTAAGGAATTGATTTTACAATGCAAAAGTACGGCATATTTACTAATTATGTAATTATAAAACGAGCCAATTAGCAAATGTAATAGTGCTAACTGGCTCGTTTTTTTATTGTTGCCCGTGTGGCTCACACTTCCCATCGTTTTTTTGATTGAGGTAGGTCTCGGCGTAGGGCATTGCGGTGTTGTCAAGTTTCTTTTTTGCGCGCTCTCTTCTATGCCTATGAAGGCTTTGATGACCTCTTCGGGCTTGAGCTTCTCAAACTTGCGCTTGGCTACTGCCTTAGTGCCTATCTTGCCGTATTCGTTCCAAAAGTCTTCAAAAGTAACAGAGGCAGGCGTCTTCTCAATTCTGAAATACTTTTCGTAGGTTGGTGTCGCTTACAACATATTAATACGCTCCTCATTATAGGGGAAGTAGCGCACAAGCCAATGCCATTGTTCAGCAGTTGGGGGTTCCCCTGTGCTCTGTAAAGTAGTTAGGTTGCTTTTCTAAATCATATTTAAACAAATACCAATACTGGTGTTTTTTGCTTTAAAAATATAGGTTGTTTCATTAGGCTAATTGTTTGTTTATGTCATTGATGATGGTTTGTAGGGTGTTTTTTTCTCGTAAGGGGGTGGCTCTAATGTTTAGGATATAGATAAGGTAGTTTTTCAACATATCGGCTTCGTAGAGCTTAAGAGATAGTTTGCGTTTTGCTTGATAAAGCTTTATACAAAAACGGGTGATTTTGAGGCTTACTCGCACATTGCTGTAGCGTACACGCTGCCTCGCGGGTGTAAAAAAATAGGTTGCTCTATGAAGGAGACGCGGACAAGTATTTTCGGCTTGGTCTCGTGATAAAGTAAGGGCGATTTTCTAGTGTTTATAGTTTAATTAAGTAAGCGGGCATAAGGATAAAGTTGTCAAACTCAAACCCGCATAGGTAATGTTCGCCTTTTTCGTAAGTATTGTGTGAAGGAAATGCTAAGAGGCTTACATCGGGGGTACTTTTGTTGAGTTCATTGGCTTTTTTCAATGATGTATTCTTTAATTTTACTTAACTCTTTGCCTCGTACAGTTCTCCTTTCATTCCTCTGAGGAAACAAGAGAATTGCTCTTGTAACTTGTTCTTAGTTTGTATGCCACCGACCAAATTGCAGTAATAGTGTGTAGGTGTTTCTTTCATTTTTAAATAGTGTTTAAAAGGTTATAAATTATGATAATTGCAAAGCCTTGTGGCTCTTTAAATTTATTCTTTCTCATCTTCAGCTTCCTCTGAAAATTCTAAGCTGTCGATTTCGTAGGTGTAATGAGACGGTACTCCGTTATAGCCTACATCGGTAATAAGTTTTATTGCTTCTTGGTAGGGGTGATTGGTTAGAGGGTCTTCGTCCTCACTATATACCATTCCTTCTTTGTACATAGATTGTAGTTGTTGTAGCTACTTTTTCAGTAACTTCACCGCTAAATCTAACTTGATATGTTACTGTTATGCCTAATTCCTCAATTAATACTTTTTTTATTATTCATCTTTTACAAATTTGCTGTTTATAATTTTTTTCCTGTTCTGTTTTTGATTTCGTTGTAGGCGATATTGAGGCACTCCTCAAGGGTGGTGTTTGCTGAATGAGTTATAAAGTTGAGATACTTAACAATGTAGAGTATCTGCGTATAACAATTCCCAGTATAATTATACTTTTGACATTTTGTATTCACTCATGAAGTAACTCAATAAGTAACTTATTTGCTGAAAAATGATAATATTACACAATCATCATTTGTATTATTTTTTAGCGATAATGCATTTAGAAAGATAGTGTTAAAATTTTCTTTCCTAAAAATAGCAATAATTAATAAGGCAAATCATAGTATCGCCCTATGGCGTCCTGAATAGCTGGTTTGTCATCGTCATAACAGGCTTTTTATAAGTTCGCCGACTTCCTCAGGATTTTGAGGAGTTGGTCAAATGGGGTGCTTTTTGTCAAATATACCCCTTTCTTTTGCCCACTGATAAATGAGAGGACAAGTTCTGGATTGTTAAATTTTGTGTTATTTTTATTCATTTTTCTTTGTGTTTAAAATGGTTATACATTCCACTCTTTCTTTGGTGAGTTAGGCTCCGCAGTCTTTGCAGAATATTGCAGTTACTCTACGGTACAGTAGTGGGCAAGAGTGCGGAGTTCTTTATGCTTATGGGGGCAGGTGCGAGCGGAACGGGCTGATTTTTCTAACTTTTTTTCATAGCGTTGAGTGAGCATTTTTTTCAAAGATGTTGTTTACTTTGCCTACCTCTTGGGGAGTGAGGTGTTGTAGGCTTTTTGAAGGGGTTTTTGCTGCTGCAAAACCATTTACCAAGGCGTTTGATGTCGGCGTACTTGGGGTTGACTGTATTGCGCCAACCGAGTTCGTGGCATAGGGATAACAGCTTGGCGTGTTGCTTGTTTTGGGCATCAAAAAAGGCGTGCATTTCAAACTTATAACCAAGGTACTCGGCAAGGGTGAAAAACCTCGTCTTCGGTGAGGCTTTTGGTGTTGGGTAGTTCTCGCCCGATAAAGCTGCATACGAAGTGCAGACGGGTTTCTCGGTCGCTGAAACGCTTGCTTAAAAGGGTTTGCAGGATACGTATTTGTGGGGCTTTTATTGTGGTTTCTTTTTCATTTTTAAATGGTGTTTAAAGGTTATTTAAATAGCTCCTCGCCTTAGTGGATCTCCTATGGGCGTCCCCTTAGTGCCAGCGACCTTACTAAGGGCGGAGGAGCATCTTTAGCTGCCGAGACGGCTAAAAGTTTATTCGGCTTTTTGACTTCGACAAAGAAGGTTTCGTCTTGAACGACTGATATTCCTACTTTGGGGAAGAGGGTAGCTATTTGCTCATCTTCACGGTCGGCGAGGAGCTTGTCTTTGGCGGGCTCTTCGGTGAGGCGTACGTACTGGGGGTAGGAACTCTTTGAGGAGGTTGGTAACGGCTCCCCAAGTGAAGCCTTTGAGGGTTTTGAGCTTTGGGGTTCCTGTGCGGAAGCCGATGGTGCCGTGTAGGCTGTCGAGGACTTTTTTCTTGGTGAAAAGGGTATCGCGGTTTTCCATTGCGTAGGCTTGTAGTACATCGAAGTTGTCGTCTTTGATTTGCTGAAAATTGGCGATTTTTTCGGCGTACTTGTCGCGTATTTTTGGTTACTTTACATCAATGGTGGCATTGATTTTTGGCGATTTCGGCTTCTGCCTTGGCGTAGTCTGATAATGAGCTTTCCATTTGTTCTTTTGGTAACGCCTGTTTGTACGATTTTTTGGTTCTTGTTGCCATTTTTTTATTATGATTTTTAAGTTATTAATTTTAATTCTGAATTTTGCTTGTGTTCGGTTAGTGTTCGGTTAGTGTTCGGTTGGTGTTCGTACGTTAATGGCTGACTTGGGCTTTATACAGGGGTGTGTGCTGAGGCTGCCATTGGTGTTTGTCGTCTTTCCATTGTAGCTCTAAGGTTTCGGGTCTCGTAGCGAAAGGCGGGGTTGCCAGCTGTTTCTCCTGATCCAGTCTTGTAGCTTCTGTACTAAGGTGGGTACTTTGTTGGTGTGTCCTGCGCGGTATTGGCAGGTGAGGATGCGTTGCTCGGGGGTGAGTACCTGTAGGAAGGTGTCGAGGGCAAGGGCTTCGGTGTATGCTAATATTCTGCTTTCCATTGTGATAATTATGAATTTTGAATTGTGAATTTTGAATGGTGTTTGTGTTCGGTTAGTGTTCGGTTAGTGTTCGCCTAGTGTTCGGTGTGAGCCGCACGGGCGGTTATTTTTTTGAGTAATATGCTGGGATAGTACTGCAAAATGTTTTTCGGCATAGATGAGTATGAGCAGGTGAATGTCTTCGGGGGTGTATAGGGATAGGGCATCGCTGTAATTTTTGCTCTATGGGGCGCTCTACTTGTATATGCCATTGCTGGGCGTACCAATTCAGCAAATGGTCATTTTTGGTTAGGAGGGGATGCTTAGGTGGGCGCACCAGTGTTCAAAATAGTGCTGGCGTAGGGCTTCGTATTCAAGATAAGTGAGCTCTAAATGCTGGGCAAGGGTGTATGAAAAGGGTGGCATATTGGTAATTATGATTTTTTTGAATTATGAATTATAAAGTTTGAAATCTCGTTGTTGGGCTTTTTCGGCTGAGATGAGATAGGGTTCTAAACTCATTGGCTCCTGTTCGTGTTTTTTTCGATGTAGGCTCGGAAGTCTTTTGACGAATATACGGTTTTGACTAAGCCAGTAGAATTTGTTGGCAACGGCTCCTTTGGGTTTTCCCTCACTATCGGTTTGTGATATGCCGATAAATAGGGTGTTGGGGAATGCTTCAATGAGTTTGTTGTATGTATTTGCTGGTTTATTATCGAAGCACTCTTTGTATGCTGTCTATAAATACTATTTTAGGCTGTTGAGGGCGGTCTAAGCGTAGCATCATTTTATCAATGCTTTTCTTTTTGTAGGTTGTATCGTTTGTAGATATTGTTTTAGCCCGTAGCGGTCTAAATTCACAAGTAGCGACTTACTTCCATACTCTTCTAAGGAGTTGTATAGCACCTTTTCTTTTTGGCATAACTCTTTCATTAGTTGAAGGGCGTAAGTGGTTTTGCCGTGCCCTGAATCGCCATAGATAAGGAGGCTGCCGCTTCGTTCTACTTCACCGAGGTGGTCTGCCCATTGAGGTGATAGGTCGATTGTTTTATACTTTTTGCGCGCTAAATCTTCATAGGTGTAGGCGCGGGGTATGATTGTTTTTCGTTATTTTCCATCATTGAGTTGTTGTAGGCGTTGCTTTTCAATTTCGGTACGTACTTTTTCTGAGGCTTCCTGCGGTATTGGCATACATTTGTGCAGGGCTGATAGTTGAGCCGTTGGCTTGGCTTACTTGGGCTATTTGGCTAAGTAGAAAGGCTTCGATGGCTTCTTTATCAGAGGGGGGACTTACACGGCTGTATTTGGAGCCATAGCGGTCGAATATTTCGGCATAGCCTACTTTTTAACACCCTTATTACGGTCGATTTTTAGCTTGTAACCCGTCTGCTCCCATCATATACCAACCGCAAACATATTCGGTGGCATTCCAAAGGCTTTTTGAGTTCCAAAAAGGCGTGGTATTCGAGGTCGCCAGCTTCGTCTAATATCACTAACGGGGTTTCAAGCTGTTTTAGGTAGTAAACCAAATCTTCATACACTTCGGCATATCGTCCTGTATAGGTAATGCCAAACTCTTGTGCGATTTTGCGTATAAGTTTTTTTGTTTGGTTTTTTTACTTGCGAGCAGTCGATATATACGGCGTTTTTTGTTTTTTTGCTTACATACACTTTGGCAGTGTGTGTTTTTGCCTATACCTGCGCGGTCGCATAGGATAGCCGAAAGCGAGCGTGTTTGGCAGGCGGTAAGCTGGCTGTAAACGTACTGAAAGGTTTCGGTTTCTACGGTTACCCAAGGAGCTTCGTCACGGAGTTGCACTTGTAGTTTGCGGGCGATACTTATCCATTTGGCATCGGATAGGACACGTTCGCGTTCTCCTTTTTGCATTATACGATTGTATTGGGCTTTGTCGATGCCGAGACTTTTGGCGTGTTGGGCATCGTAGCGGTAGTTTTGTCGGTTTTCGGCAATTGCTTGTACGATTTTTCTTTTAGGGCTGTGGTTATCATAAGTCTAATAATGCTTTATTTATGGTTTCTACTTTTTGTTTTGCTGTACTCTTGATAGTTGAGTGCGGGTGTCTCGGTGTAGTCTACGGGTGTGTAGTCTACTTCGGTAGCGGTGGGTATGGGTGCGGTGAGGCTTCCCAAGCGATTGAGCTTTTGCATAGACTGGGTACGTACCATTTGGTCGAACTGGGTAACGTAGCTCATTGCTTCGGCATATTGTTGCTCATCGTGCTGAGTCCATTCGGCATTAGCACGGTTGAAGGTAGGTACAGGGCTACAAGTGCAAAGAAAGGCTCCGTTTTTGGTATAAATATACTTCGGTAATACCGTCCTTATTAGGCAAGTAATAGGCTTCTACTTGGTAGTTGTTGGGGGCTAATAAGGTAAGTACTTGTGGGTTGGGTAGTTGGTATTTTTGGTATTGTACGGTTACGTATTGGCTACGGCGTATGGTAGTAGTGGTGCATTTGCCTATGTATTGGGCTAAGAGGGCTCGGTTGAGTTGTGGCAAATTAGGGTTTACGTTCTCTAAAAATACCTCTAAACGTGTCTTCCCAGGGAAGCGTTGTTGGTCGGGGTGGGGTTGGTTGTTGTATAGGGTTTGCTCTTGGAGTTCCATTGCCACAATATCATCATAAGAGGCTTTGGCTTCTTTATAATTGTTGTTGAACTCGTCAAATATCTTTTGTTGTGTGGTGCGGTTGCTATCACGGCGGGCATAGTGGCGACCTACGTTTTGGTGTCTGTCTTTCTCTATACCGTATTTTTTACCTCGTATCATTGTCTCGGCATACTTCTCTTGTGAGTTGGTAGGGTTACAGAAGCGCACAAACGGGAATAGGTTGTTGGCTTTCAGTAGCCCGTCGGCAAACTCACCTGTTAGGTGTCGTTCTACTTCTATCTGCATTGGTGTACCCAAGCCGTAGGAGGTAGTGAACTGAAACATTGAGCGGAAGCAGTCTAAGAACAGCTCGGTGTCTTTCTTTTTGCTGTGTGCGATACCTATAAGGGCGGTGCTCATCACATCATAAGCATAGTATGCCATTACTTTGGTGCCGTCGGGTAGCTTGGTGTGCATAATATCGCGGTCATCAAGGGTTATTTTACTCATTGAGTAGAGCGGTGCGTGACGGTGAACGTGAGGGCGCAACTTGTGGCTAAAAATCGTACTCTCCATTGCGGGCTTTGGCTATGATAAGCTGATTTTCGGCTTTGGTAAGCCATAGTTTTACGGTGCTTTCAGAGACTTCTAACAGGTTGCCATTCTCATCGCAAAAATCGTCTACATTAAAGAGTTCGCCCGTAGCGCGGTCGAAAAGTTCTATTTCGCCGTATAGAAACTGCTTGTAAATATCGTAAACCGAACTGATGTAGGGCTTATTAGGCATACAGCAGATGGATATAAATAGGCGTTCCATTGTAGGGGTTACTATTTTGGCATTGTCGGAGCCCTCGCCCTTGTGAATGAAGGTAGCGTAACGCTCGGTAAGGAATTGGTTGTATTTGCGTTGTAGGCTTCGTGGGTTATTGGGTAATGAGAAGCTCCACTTTTTCGGGGTTTAGCGCATTCACCGCTTCGCTGATGTTTTTGCCATATTTCGGTTTTGCGCTTACCAAAGGCTTTGGCAGTGAGCAAACGACTTTTTAAGTAGGGGTTTCGATAGCACCCAGTATCATAGCGGAGGTGGCTTTCTCCCGCTGTTGTGGGAGGGTGAGTGATTTGCCGTTAGGTTTGCGGTGCTCGGCAAAGAAGTTGATAGCTTCGGGGTCGGGGACAATATACTCTTCTAATATATTGGTAACGATGTGAGCATCTTCGGGCTTGCCGAGCATACGCACGCAAAAATTCTTTTTGTATTCACGCCTTTCACTACGGGGAGGCTCTCGAAAGCTACCCACGCTTCATTACCTTGCCCTTTGCCTGCTTGGGTAACTTGGAGCTTACCACGCTGGCTGTACGATTTGTAGAGTGTTGTAGCTCATCACTTTCCAATCATCATACAATAGGCGTGCTGGGATAGATAATATGTTATTTTTGGAATGCGTACATAGTTTTGTTTTTTTGTCGTTGGACTTGTTCCCCAGTGCGGTTGCGAACCGCTGCGCTGGGCTGTGGCTCATAGCCACACTGGGGAGGTGTTAAAAAAATAGAGCTTGTGATTAACGTTGATATTTTTACGGGCTTGCGATAGTAAAAGCGTTCACGCTTTATGGTTATCCCTAAGAAGGTAGTGCGTATCTCTTTTGCCTACGATAAGGCAATCATCATTGAGGAGGTAAATGGTTTTTGTTGTCATTTTAAATAGGGTTTAAAGGGTTTTTAAATGCTTCCCAAGGCGGTTGCGAACCGCTGCGAGGTTTTTGTGCCGTTGGTCGTACCAACCTTTGGGAAATAATTACTAACTTTGTGGCGTCTAATTTTAAATTTAGTAATTATGTTCATTAGAATTACAACCACATTGGAAGGTGAATTTTTAGTGGTGAATACTCACCATATTATCACCGTAAGAAGAGGAAGCGACTTTTGTATGATTACTCTCATTAACGGGGAGGAAATCTATACTAATGAGTCTTTTTGAGTCTTTAATGAATAGGCTCTCTTCTAAAATGATAGTTGCTAAGTTTCTATCTTTGGGGCATACTGCATAGTATGCCTTTTTACATTCCTAAAGGGCTTTCTTTCTTAAATATAAGCAACCCTAAAAAAAGCGAATAGTTTTTATTACTACTTTACGTTCTTTTTGTCTTCACTCTCTATGAGCACTACTTGTGTTTTTTTACTTGTATCATTGTATTATTCATTTATGGGTTCCAAACATTCTATATCATACACTCCTACGCTATCATCGGCAAAGGTTACAATGCCTAACGTAAAATCTTCATAGGTGCGTATATCGGTTAATTTGCCTACTTGCCCTGCTTTGCCGTAAGGGTCTGTGGTGATAAAGGGCGATACTCTTACTTTGCTTCCTACTTTCATAGTGTTATGCTTGATGAAATTTTAATTCTAATTGTACTACTTGTGGCAGTCCTTGGACCTTGGTAAGCTGCTGATAGCCGTTGCGCAGTTGCAAAAAGGGCTTCGGCAAACTCTTTATTGATATACCACTTGCCTTCGGCGGTGCGGTGGAAGTGCTGGGGGTACTTTCGGATGCGGTGATGATACTGCCCGCTGGTAACAGAGTACTGGTGGAGTAGCAACCACTCTATATAGGGCAAGGCTTCTTTGCCGTAGACATTGAGCGAGGGGGGCATTTTGATACGGGTGAGGGCTTCCAACTCCTCCCAACGACGATTGACCTTAATACGTAGTTCTACACTATACCCTGTCAGGAGGTCGAAGGTTTGCATTCGTGTTAGCTCGAAATAAGGGTCTTTTCTTTGTCTTCCTCCTCCTAAATCACTGATTCTGTGTTTCAGCCCAATTTTGGGCAGATACAATTTTTTTCATAACCTTCATTGAGTTCACGAATATCACGCATAACGTGTTTGTGCTGTTTGCCTGTTAGGTTGGCAATCTCAATGCTGGACATTGTTTGCTGAATGGCGTTAATTAGGTTGCTCATAGCTTAATCATTTGAATTTGTTTTTACATCTACTTGTACATCATCAGCTTCTTGTTGTAGTAATTCTTTTAGCACGCTGACGGATAGTTTGCTGTACATCGGAGTTATATACATACTTAAGAGCTGTTTCTACCGTTTGAGTAGTTACTCCTATCTCCTTTGCAATTTGTTTCTTTTAATTCGTGAACAATTCTTATTTTTTTCATACATTTGTCCCGTTAAATGTTGTTGTTAATTTTCAGGGCAAAAGTACAAATAAATTTGAAACCTACAAATAAATTTGATAAAAATGACAAACTTTTTGAAAAAGAATTATGCAAGTTGCTAATTATGAAGGATATAAAAATCCTCTTGATTTTGCTAAAAAGGGATTGGGTTGGCAATCTTCTGAAAAGATTAACCGGTTGAAAGATGCCAAAAAGAAGCCAAGTGTAGATATTTTTACTTGAAATATCAAATAAATTTGAAAAATATTAATTCTGAATGGCTGCTCACAGGTAAAGGTGAAATGCTAAAAATGAAAAGGGAGGAATTAACCAAACTATTTCAGGGGATAATAATACTATGTCTGGTAATGATACCCATATAGTCGATAACAGTAAGGGAACTATTAAGGAGTTGAGAGAACGACTCGCTGAAGCTGAGAGAAAAATTGGAAGAGAAGGAGCAGCAAATAAGTAAACTAATCAATATAATTGAAAAGCTAAACTCTATATGAAAAAAATGTAAAACAATCAATCAAGGGAAATAACAACTTACAAATAGTAAACAACAATGCTCCTATTATTCATACTGGAGAGGTAAAACTAACTACCAACATAAACGTAATACACGACCCCGAAAACCACATTACAGACACACAAGCCCAAAAATTAGAGAGAAAGTAATAGAATGTGCTACTATACTTGCTTCTGATGGGAGTAATAAAAAGTCTCTTATCCAAAAAGCAATATGGAAAACTTTATAAAAGTATGGCATAACTAAATACTCTCTATTGCCAAAAGAAAAGTTTGAAGACGCAATGAAGTGGTTAAGAAAAAGAAGTTGCAGTAAGTAGAAAGATTTTTAAAGGAAAAATGCCCCTATTGAATGGAGAAAGACACAATATGCTTCAATTAATGCAAGGTAGACAAATGGGAATGGATAGAGAAGCTCTTTTAATCTATGCTACAAAAAGTTTTTAGGATTAGCTAATACTCTATCTTCATTGAAAGACTTAGAAGATGACCTACTACAAAAAGTTATACAATAAAATGTTTGGAAAAAGGTAATAAATTGGATGCAGAGGCATAGAAAGTGGGTATTTATAGGGGAAGAACTATACTTTTTGCTTATTTTCAGTATAAAATGCTAATAATCAGTATTTTTATAAAAATAAGCTGTAAAAGGACTACAATACACCCCCTTCACTCAATAAAAAGCCTATTGGTTGCACTAAAAAGAATATACAACCTACTTTTACTACCCTAAAAACAGCCAAAAAGTGCACCCCCTAACTGCACCCCTAAGTGCACCCCTAATGCTAAAAAGGGGTGTTTTTCGGCTCTGCTGGGTGGGTACCTTTTGGGGCTATTTTCTGCCCCGCTGAGGTGGGTTTTGCAGTAACTATAAAGCACAAAAACGCCCAAAAAGGGCGTATTTATTAGGGTTTTGGGCTTTTTCTGGGGTGTTATAAAGGAGTAATTACGGTATGCGGTATTTTTAAGGCTAAAAAGGGCTTTTTTTCAATTACGCTATATATACGGTAAATTACGGTATCTTGTACATTTCGTTTTAACGGGCTTTTGTAAGTTGTTTATTTACAAAGGTTTAATAGGCTTTTTGTGTTGTGTATGTACATTCCATTATGTTGTTGTTATCTATTTCATTTTCAATAGCTTTTTAGACTATTTTTAAGAGCAACTCTTGTTTGTTGATTTATTTTTTTGAACACTCTCATAAGCCTCCTGCTATTTACCCGTCCTTCATTCTCTTGGGTCATTTTCAAACTTGTTATTGACTTTTGTATTTTTTTCCCTTTCAGCAAAGAGAAGTTTAAGTTCCTGTATAGCTTCATCCGTTACCTTTGAAAGCACTATTTTATCAATATTTCTCAAGGCATAAAGAGCAATCATTTTAGCATCGGTTTTGTCATCTTTACCTCTAGTAATACCTTTTAGATTTATTGATTTCAAGAGCTGAAACCTCACTATAATAAGCATTTAGCTCAGAGAGCACTTCACCTAATTTGATTGAATACACCCCTGTATTTTTCAAAACAAATAAGCGTTTGAGTCAGGTTGTAACCTAACCTTTCCAAATCCTTTACAATAGATTTAATGTTTTTAGGTTTATAGTCAATTACTTTTTGAACCTAATACATTGCCATTTTTTATCCACATAACAAATATCTAATTTGTCTTTGGATACATCGATCCCTGTAAAAAGAACATAGTTTTTCATTTTCTAAATATGATTATTGATATTAAAAATAAGCCTTTTGCTTCTAAAGTCTTTATTAGACCCTAACGTCTACCATTCTATTTAAAAAAATAAGGCTTTTAAATCAAAGAATTGGCAGAGGACTAATGTGCGACATAAGACGTTATCTTAACCCTGTCCTCCTAGTTCACCTCTGTTACTTCTTTTGAAATATAAAAAAATACTATTTTTTTCTTTTTATATTAGGATATTATATTCAAAAAAATATTTTATAACTTTGCATTTCAAATCAATTCCAGCCCTGATTGTTCAAGTCTTTATTTACCATTCTATTTTTGAAAATCAGGGTATTCAAAGAACGGGCAGAGGCAGAATGAACAGACTTTTTATTCTCCTCTGCTTTTCTTTGAAAATAACTTCTTATTTTCAGGGTGCAAAAGTAAAGACCCGTCCCACCAATTCAAAAATTCAAAATTCAGAATTCAGAATACCCCACACCTCCCCCAAGTCCCACATTCTATGTTAATATCCAAATTTTTAAAAAGGTATTTTTTGATTTTTTTGTATTTTAGAACAAATTTTTGCCCAAAACACCACCTATAGCCTAATTTATTTAAGCTATTATTTCATTGTTATTCAAATATTTAAGAGTATTAATACACTCTTTTTCCTCTTATGCTACGGTAGCATATTTATATATATCTACATAAGGAGTTCCTCTCTTGATTACTGCAAAAAGCAATATTTACAAGTTTAAACTTTATGTTATTGCTTATCAGCAAAATATGCTTCCCTTGCTCTTTCTTCTTCTCAAAATATGCCTTTATTTGAGAGTTATATTTTTTTAGCCGACTGAACCGCCATACTCAGCAAAGCCTTAACTTTTTTTATTTGCAAAAATGATTTACTTGAGTCTTTCCTCTTACCGACTTTCCCGAGCTATGTTCAAAGGGCGCTATTCCCTGAATAGCAAGCAAATTTACGGCTATTTTTTTAAATTTAGTAAAGTTATGAGTAATCATTACTAAATAAGCCGAAATTATAGTACCAATTCCCTTTATACTCTTCAATAAATCGCGATTCTTTTTCAATTCAGGATGCTCTTTAAAAACCCTTTCTATTTCATTTTCAATAGCTTTTTAGACTATTTTTAAGAGCAACTCTTGTTTGTTGATTTATTTTTTTGAACACTCTCATAAGCCTTGCTATTTACCCGTCCTTCATTCTCTTGGGTCATTTTCAAACTTGTTATTGACTTTTGTATTTTTTTCCCTTTCAGCAAAGAGAAGTTTAAGTTCCTGTATAGCTTCATCCGTTACCTTTTGAAAGCACTATTTTATCAATATTTCTCAAGGCATAAAGAGCAATCATTTTAGCATCGGTTTTGTCATCTTTTACCTCTAGTAATACCTTTAGATTTATTGATTTCAAGAGCTGAAACCTCACTATAATAAGCATTTAGCTCAGAGAGCACTTCACCTAATTTGATTGAATACACCCCTGTATTTTTCAAAACAAATAAGCGTTTGAGTCAGGTTATAACCTAACCTTTTCCAAATCCTTTACAATAGATTTAATGTTTTTAGGTTTATAGTCAATTACTTTTGAACCTAATACATTGCCATTTTTATCCACATAACAAATATCTAATTTGTCTTTGGATACATCAATTCCCGTAAAAAGAACATAGTTTTTCATTTTTCTAAATATGATTATTGATATTAAAAAAATAAGCCTTTGCTTCTAAAGTCTTTATTAGACCCTAACGTCTACCATTCTATTTAAAAAAATAAGGCTTTTAAATCAAAGAATTGGCAGAGGACTAATGTGGGACATAAGACGTTATCTTAACCAGTCCTTCTAGTTCACCTCTGTTACTTCTTTTGAAATATAAAAATACTATTTTTTTCTTTTATATTAGGATATTATTTTTCAAAAATATTTTTATAACTTTGCATTTCAAATCAATTCCAGCCCTGATTGTTCAAGTCTTTATTTACCATTCTATTTTGAAAATCAGGGTATTCAAAGAACGGCAGAGGCAGAATGAACAGACTTTTTATTCTCCTCTGCTTTTCTTTTGAAAAATAACTTCTATTTTCAGGGTGCAAAGTAAAGACAAGTCCTACATTCTATGTTAATATCCAAATTTTAAAAGGTATTTTTGATTTTTTGTATTTTTAGAACAAATTTTTTTGCCCAAAACATCACCTATAGCCTAATTTATTTAAGCTATTATTTTATTGTTATTCAAATATTTAAGAGTATTAATACACTCTTTTTCTCCTATGCTACGGTAGCATATTTATATATATCTACATAAGGAGTTCCTCTCTTGATTACTGCAAAAAGCAATATTTACAAGTTTAAACTTTATGTTATTGCTTATCAGCAAAATATGCTTCCTTGCTCTTTTCTTCTTCTCAAAATATGCCTTTATTTGAGAGTTATATTTTTTTAGCCGACTGAACCGCCATACTCAGCAAAGCCTTAACTTTTTTTATTTGCAAAAATGATTTACTTGAGTCTTTCCTCTTACCGACTTTCCCGAGCTATGTTCAAAGGGCGCTATTCCCGAATAGCAAGCAAATTTACGGCTATTTTTTAAATTTAGTAAAGTTATGAGTAATCATTACTAAATAAGCCGAAATTATAGTATCAATTCCCTTTATACTCTTCAATAAATCGCGATTCTTTTTTTCAATTCAGGATGCTCTTTAAAAAACCCTTTCTATTTCATTTTCAATAGCTTTTTAGACTATTTTTAAGAGCAACTCTTGTTTGTTGATTTATTTTTTTGAACACTCTCATAAGCCTTGCTATTTACCCGTCCTTCATTCTCTTGGGTCATTTTCAAACTTGTTATTGACTTTTGTATTTTTTTCCCTTTCAGCAAAGAGAAGTTTAAGTTCCTGTATAGCTTCATCCGTTACCTTTGAAAAGCACTATTTTATCAATATTTCTCAAGGCATAAAGAGCAATCATTTTAGCATCGGTTTTGTCATCTTTACCTCTAGTAATACCTTTAGATTTATTGATTTCAAGAGCTGAAACCTCACTATAATAAGCATTTAGCTCAGAGAGCACTTCACCTAATTTGATTGAATACACCCCTGTATTTTTCAAAACAAATAAGCGTTTGAGTCAGGTTGTAACCTAACCTTTCCAAATCCTTTACAATAGATTTAATGTTTTTAGGTTTATAGTCAATTACTTTTTGAACCTAATACATTGCCATTTTTATCCACATAACAAATATCTAATTTGTCTTTGGATACATCGATCCCTGTAAAAAGAACATAGTTTTTTTCATTTTTCTAAATATGATTATTGATATTAAAAATAAGCCTTTTTGCTTCTAAAGTCTTTATTAGACCCTAACGTCTACCATTCTATTTTAAAAAAATAAGGCTTTAAATCAAAAGAATTGGCAGAGGACTAATGTAAGACATAAGACGTTATCTTAACCCGTCCTCCTAGTTCACCTCTGTTACTTCTTTGAAATATAAAAAAATACTATTTTTTTCTTTTATATTAGGATATTATTTTTCAAAAAAATATTTTTATAACTTTGCATTTCAAATCAATTCCAGCCCTGATTGTTCAAGTCTTTATTTACCATTCTATTTTTGAAAATCAGGGTATTCAAAGAACGGGCAGAGGCAGAATGAACAGACTTTTATTCTCCTCTGCTTTTCTTTGAAAATAACTTCTTATTTTCAGGGTGCAAAAGTAAAGACCCGTCCCACCAATTCAAAATTCAAAATTCAGAATTCAAAAATTCAAAATTATTTTGTATCTTTGCCCCCTGAAAGGTAATACAACATTTTTTTGAAGATGAATACCATAACAAAAACAAAATTCAACTTTCCTAAACAAAAAGTCGCTGTACAAAGGAAAAAGTTCGCGATGTGTATCAACTTAAAGATGATACACTTATTATGATAGCTACCGACCGCATCTCTGCCTTCGATGCCATTCTTCCCTAAAAGGTATCCCTTATAAAGGACAAATACTCAACCAAATGGCGGTCAATTTCTTACAAAAAAACAGAAGATATAGTCCCTAACTGGTTGATAGCCCTCGCCAGACCCCAACGTTTCTATAGGGACAAGTCTGCGAACCTCTGAAAGTAGAAATGGTCATTCGTGGCTACTTGGCAGGACACGCGGCTCGCATATACAAACAAGGTGTTCGAAAATTATCAGGCGTAGCTCTTCCTGAAGGTTTGCGCGAAAACGACATCTTCCCCGCAGCATCCTATCATTACACCAGCTACTAAAAGCAGAACAAGGGCTACACGACGAAGATATTTCACGCGAAGACCTCATCAGGCGTGGTATTGTAAGTGAGGAAGATTATCGCTTGATGGAAAAAAATATACTTACGCTTTGTTTGCACGAGGCTCCGAAATCGCAGCACAACACGGACTTATTTTTGGTGGATACCAAATATGAATTCGGAAAAACTCGCGATGGCGAAATCGTCCCTAATAGACGAAAATCCATACCCCGACTCATCTCGCTACTTCTACAAAGAGGGATACGAAGAACGACAAGAAAAACGGGCAGCCCTCAAACACAACTCTCTAAAGAATTTGTACGACAATGGCTCATCTCACAAGGTTTTCAAGGTGAAAAAGGACAGAAAATACCACCTATGAGCGATGAGTATGTACAATCAGTATCTGAACGCTACATAGAGCTGTACGAGCAAATTATGGGTGAAAAAAATTTGTAAAAAGCTGATACCACTGATATAGAAGACCGCATCTATAACAATGTAATGCGATTTTTAGAACAAAATTAAGTGAATCACGACGTATATATATCATTAGGAAGTAATTTAGGCAACCGAAAAATCATACTTGCAGCAGGCTATTGAGGCTATTGCTACGCAGGTAGGTACTATTGTAGATATAGCTCCTATTTACGAAACTCCTTCTTGGGGCTTCTCTGGCGAAGCTTTCCTCAATACTTGCTTGTTATGTCGTACCCACCTCCCTGCCGAGGAGGTAATGGCTCAGTTGCTTCGTATTGAATATAGCTTGGGGCGTGAACGCATACCAATAAAAAGAATATCTATCTCGCACTATCGATTTAGATATTCTTTTTTTATGATGATAAAATTATTAATACTGAATTTTTAACCATTCCGCATCCCTTGTTGCAGCATCGTAAATTTGTGCTTAAGCCTTTGGCAAGCCTCAATGATACTTTGCTACACCCCGTGCTACAAAAAAACGATAGCCGAATTGCTCAATACTACCGATGATACTTCACCAGTACAGCGATTGTCAGAGCAATTAGCATTCCCTGCCCAAAAATCACCTTTCTTACACTATAAATATATTGCTATTGAAGGAAATATAGGTGCTGGGAAAACTACGCTGGCTACCAAAATAGCACAAGACTTCAACGCTAAACTTATTTTAGAACAATTTTCAGATAACCCCTTTTTGCCAAAGTTTTATCAAAACCCCAAGCAATATGGTTTTTACGCTCGAAATGTCGTTTCTTACCGAGCGATATCAGCAAATGAGTGAGCAATTAGCCCAAATGGATTTGTTCAAAGAATTTGTTGTTTCTGATTACGATATCTTCAAATCGCTTATATTTTCCAAAGTAACGCTTACAGAAGATGAATTTACACTCTATCGCAAGCTATTCTATATTTTATACAGTCAAATCATTAAGCCCGATTTGTACGTATTCCTATACCAAAACACCGATCGCTTGATAGAGAACATAAAAAAACGGGGAAGAGATTATGAACAAAACATCTCCCCGATTATCTTAAAAATCCATTACGGATACTTAGATTTTTATACAGAAAAATACAGCTATCAATTCGCTTATCATTGATGTTACCGACCTTGATTTTGTAAAAGCACTACAGTCATTACGACCTGATAGTGCAAAAATCAGAAGAATTAGCCAAGAACTGCGCAGTATAGCTTTCGCTGTGCTTAACGAGTTCTTCAGGTGTGCCTTGAGCTACAAGATTACCGCCTTTAGCCCCCTTCCAAGCCTAAATCAATTACATAATCTGCCGATTTTTATCATTTCAATATTGTGCTCTATCAAAATTACAGAATGTCCTTTCTCAATAAGAGCTTGTAATGAAGTGAGCAGCTTGCGTATGTCGTGAAAATGCAAGCCTGTAGTGGGCTCATCAAAAATGAAAAGTACCTTTTCCTTACTCTCCGATTTTTGATAAAAACGAAGCTAACTTAATGCGTTGTGCTTCCCTCCTGATAAAGTAGATGACGATTGCCCCAAGGTTACATATCCCAAGCCCACATCTTGCAAAGGTTTCAGTTTCTCCGCTATTTTTCATTTGATGACACTCTTTGAAGAAAGTGATAGCATCATCAATTGTTGTATTTAGCAAATCGTCTATATTTTTTTACCTTCAAAAGTAACCTCTAGTACTTCTTTCTTAAAACGCTTGCCGTTGCAGGCTTCGCAAGTAAAGGTGCACATCAGCCATAAACTGCATCTCAATGGTTACTTCACCTTCGCCTTTGCATACTTCACAACGCCCTCCCTCTACATTGAAAGAGAAGTGTTTAGACTGAAAGTTACGCATTTTAGCCAATTTCTGTGACGCAAATAAGCTCCTAATATCATCATATGCTTTGATGTAGGTAATAGGGTTAGAACGGGTAGATTTACCAATAGGGTTTTGGTCTACAAATTCTACGCTCTTCAGTTGCTTGAATTTGCCTTCTAATTTAGTAAATTGACCTATTTTTCGCTTGCTTCTCCCAATTCCTTCTGTATGGCAGGGTATAATAGTTTTTTATTAAAGTAGATTTACCGCTTCCCGATACACCTGTTACTACAGTAAGCATATCCAGCGGAAAAAGTAACATCTATGTTCTTTAAGTTATTTTTCTCGGCAGCCTACCAAACGAATGTAGTGCGGCGAAGTACGCCTTTAGCAGGTACTTCAATAGAAAGCCTACCGCTAAGGTATTTTCCCAGTGAGGGTATCAGCTTTTAGCAATTCTTGATAAGTACCTTTAGCTACAACTTCTCCACCGTGGGTACCAGCTTCAGGACCTATATCAATAATATAGTCAGCAGCTTTCATTATATCCTCATCGTGTTCTACTACAATTACCGTATTTCCCAAGTCGCGAAGAGCTTTTAGCACCCCTATAAGCCGCTCGGTATCACGAGGGTGCAAACCAATGCTGGGCTCATCCAAAATATACATCGAGCCCACCAAGCTACTTCCCAAAGACGTTGCCAAATTAATGCGCTGGCTTTCTCCTCCCGATAGTGTGTTTGATTTGCGGTTCAGGGTAAGGTAGCCCAGTCCCACATCGGCAAGAAAGCGCAGCCTATTATTGATTTCTATCAAAAGACGCTTCGCTACTTCCTGCTCGTAAGGCGTAAGCACCAGCGAATGGAAAAAGCCTTGTAGTTCCTCAATAGGCAGTTCTACCAAGTCCGATATACTTTTTACCAGCTATCTTCACATAGTTAGCTTCTTTGCGCAAGCGCCTTCCGTGGCATTCGTGGCAACGAGTTTTACCCCTATAGCGTGCCAAAAAGTACCCTATTTTTGTATTTTATAACTCTTTTCTTCTAATTCTTTAAAGAATCCCTGTAAGCCCTGTGAAGTGCTCATTGCCGTCCCATATCAGCTGTTTTTTTGAGCGTCAGTAAGCTCAAACCAAGGGCGATGAATAGGAAAGTTAAATTTATAAGCGTTATTAACCAATTGGTCTCTATACCAACTCATAGTTTCGCCTCGCCAAGGGTAAATAGCATTTTCATATACCGAAAGCGCTGTATTGGGCACTATGAGTTCTTCGTCAAGCCCTATAGTATCGCCGTAACCATCGCAAGTAGGGCAAGCCCCATAAGGATTGTTAAAGCTGAATAAGTGTACATTAGGTTCTAAAAAGTAATACCGTCTAATTCAAATTTATTGCTGAAATGTGTTTTGTACTACCCCATCCATTTCTTGAAGGTAACACTCACCTTTGCCTTCAAAAAAAGCCGTATCTACAGCATCTGCAAGTCTATGACGAAAATCTTCATCGTGTTGCACAATAACCCTATCTACAACCAACTGAAACTCTTTTTAAATTAGTAGGAAGTTGATCGCCATCTATACACACTATTTTTTTCTGTTGTGAAGAATACGCACATAGCCCTGTTGTAGTAGTAATTGCAGTACCTGCTCGGTAGTGCGGTCGGCAGGGATAGTAACAGGAGCTAATAATAGTAATTTAGTACCATCAGGGTAGGCGAGTACAGCATCTACCACATCACTTACGGTGTGTTTCTTTACCTCCTCACCCGATATGGGCGAATAAGTCTTCCCTATACGAGCAAATAGCAGCTTCAAATAATCGTATACTTCTGTTGAGGTACCTACTGTAGAGCGAGGGTTTGAAGTATTTACCTTCTGCTGAATAGCGATAGCAGGCGCAATACCTACAATATTATCTACTTTAGGCTTATCAAGCCGCCCCAAAAATTGCCGAGCATACGATGATAAGCTCTCCACATAGCGCCGTTGTCCTTCAGCGTAAAAGGGTATCAAACGCCAATGACGACTTCCCCGACCCCGATAAACCTGTAATTACTACAAACTTATTGCGGGGTATGGCTACTGTAATATCTTTTTAGATTGTGTAATTTAGCTCCTTTTTATAAGTATCTCTTCAGTTTTCATTCCAATTACTAATAAACATTAGTTATCTTACTATGTATTCAGTTTCAGTATATTGCGACACCCTAAATCCTCCCAAAGGATTTTTTGTTTCTTATTTTTGGGTATTTATAATGTTACCCACAGCTCTTGGAGGGGTTGAATAATTGCCTTGTCGGGTAGGGGGACTCAATAAAAACTGAGCAAACTCTTTATATGACGGATTTACCCGATGAAGCCTCACACGCATTCTGTCATTTTGTTTTTAAATCACCTTTTTCCAAATGTTATAAAGAAAAATTGGTTATTAGCAATATAAGTATCGTCCAATAGTCCAAAAATATCTTTTTACTAACGTCATCGTTTTTCGTCTAAGCGCACCAAATAAGTGTTAGCTGTACCATCATTAATACCACTAAAGAAGAATTTTTAGCTCTATTTGCTTCCCTAAAAAGCCCCCCATCGTTCCGCTGTAGCACTCTGTTTAGCGGAATTGTAGGAGCTTCAAGCATCTTGCTTTTAGCTTTGTAAGTCTGTCCATTCAGTTCAATGGTCAGTTCATACACTTCCCCTAAACTCACGGGTATTCCTCCAGTAAATGTATAGCGGCTGCCACCTTTTAGCGGTACTACATTGGCACCCGTAAGCGTAGTAGTGCCATCCCATAGGCTCAGCTGGTAGGTGCGTGTAGCAGTGCTAATCTTTACTACCGCGTCAGTAATAGCAGGCGAGGGGTGTCCGAAAAATAAGGCTGTGTATAGCTGATATCTACTATAGGCTGCGCTTTAGCTTCCCCTTTTTTTCCAGTCTAAGGCAGCATCTATTACCAGTTGCTGAGGAGCATTGTCCAATTCAAGGTCTATTACCTCCTCACACGAGCTGAATATCAATAAACTGATAACTATTATATATAATTTCTTCATCGTTGTCCAATAGTTTTTTTATTACCAATGTTTCCTTAAAAAGAAAAGTTATAGGTAACGCTTGGTATAATGCCAAATATGAAAGTTTTACCGCTTCATTGCGGTTTTGTTTCCTTATTTTCCCTGAAAAGAAATACTCACGGCATTTTTGCGGTTGTATGCGTTGTAAACCCCAAATACCCATTCGCTTTTTCCAGCGTTTGTTAGTCTGCGAAGGCGTATAAGTTGCCGGAGGTCTAATCGGTGATAAGTAGGCAGCCTGTATTGGTTGCGTTTGCTGTAATTAGGAATTGTATTCCCAAAATAATAGTATTTTCCTACAGGAAAGTTTGCTGGCAAACCCTGATTGCAGATTGAATACCCCGCTAAAAACTCCATTTGGGGCTAAGCGCATAAGTAGCTGTAATTGATAAATCGTGAGGTTTATCATAAGCGGTACTATACCAGTCTCCGTAGTTGATGCCTATTTCTTCAGCAGTACGTCCTGCCGTTTTCATTTTCGATTTTTGAAAGTGTATAAGCAATCCAGCCCGTCAGTTTACCTGTGTTTTTCGCAACAAAAGTTCCAAACCATAAGCCCTATTGGTACCCGATAGCAGTACCCGCTCTATAGCCTCATTTTGCAATCAAGTTCGCCCCATCTATATAGTCCAACCGATTTTCTACACGCTTGTAATAAGTCTCTATTTCAGCCGTATATTTGTCATCTACAAAGTTTGTAGCATAGCCCAAAGCCCATTGGTTAGCAAGTTGTGGCTTGATAAAACTATCACTCGGTGTCCACATCCAAAGGCGTAGGCGACCCCGTGTTAGAAATCAAGTGGATATACTGTGCCGTGCGTGCGTAGCTCGCCTTTACTGAGTGGTTGTCGTTAAAAGCGTAGCTTATTGTTAGAGCGAGGTTCTAAATGTGAGTAAAGGTTGATAATCTTATTGCTGCCGTAATAGTCAGTACCTATAGGCGTTGCCGAATAGTATACTTGCCTATCCCTATTGAAAAGCACAGCCTCGTTATTCTTGTAAACATTCATTGTTCGCCTGCCTAAGTGATAAAAAAATTACTAAAGCGCAAAGCCATAAGATACGTTTAGCCCCTCTGTTATTTTTCTGCTCAGCATCTATATAAAAGCCCATTTCAGCAGCGTATTTATGAGCTAATACCCTTTCTTTGATAGTTGAAGTGTCAGAGGTTTGGAACTATTTTACCAGGTTTAAAAACGTAATACAGCCCTTGCACCCCATAAGAGAGCTTCAATTCCTCCGATAAGTAGTTTTTAAAGTCGTATTTCAGGTTGAAATTCTCAATTCCCGAAAGTCCATTTCATATCTATCAGATTAAAAATCAAACAAGTAATCGTAATTACTGTAGATAGCCGAAAAGGTTAGAGAACAGTTTGTCAGTAAATAAATGATTCCAACGCAAGTTTACTAAAGCATTACCATAAGCATTGGTAAGATTACTACTCAAGCTAAAGTAATCACGACCAAAAATACCCCGATAAGTACAGAGCGTTATTGGGGTCTAATTGGTATGAAAGTTTAGTGTTTAAGTCGTAAAAATAAGCAGAGTTCTTATTATTGCTCAGTTTCAGAAATAAATGAGCGTACGAGGCACGTCCCCCTATCAAAAACGAAGCCTTATCTTTCACAATAGGAGCTTCTACCAATAGCCGTGATGATAATACCCCAATACCTCCGTAGCCGATAGTTGGTTTTTATTCCCTCTTTTTGGTAAATATCAAGTACTGAAGAGATACGCCCCCGTAACGTGCAGGCATACCTCCTTTGTATAGCTTCATATCGCGTACAGCATCAGCGTTGAATACACTCAAAAAACCAAATAAGTGAGCCGAATTAAAGATAGTAGCCTCATCTAAAGAGTACTAAATTTTGGTCAGCAGCACCTCGCGCACGTTAAACCCCGATGAAAGCTTCCCCAGCATTACTCACACCAGGCAGTTGCATCAGCGATTTTTATAATATCTACCTCCCCCACCAGCACAGGCAATTTTTAGCCGTAGCTACGGGCAGTGCCACCACTCATTTCGGGTTTTGCGTACTGCCGCTTTTTGTGTAGTGGTATGAGCCGTTAGGTCTACCCCTGTAAGTTCTATTTCAGTAGGTGATAGTTTGTAATCTTTGCGTATGTTTTTTTATTTAGCGTAATGCTTTTTCTATAGTAGCATAACCTATGTAATCAATAGCAATGGTATATTTACCTTCAGGCAACGTAATCGAGTAAAAACCGTACTCATTAGTTGTAGTTCCCGTTTCTAACTCTTTAATTACAAAAAGTTACCCCCAGTAATTTCTCACCATTAGTAATATCAGTAATAACACCACTGAGGGTATAACGTTGTTGTGCTACAATAAAGTTAGAGATTAGCAGTAAGCATAATAGCAATCCTTTTTTTCATTGAGTTTTATGTATAAATAAAAGCAACTTTTATTTTTCCTTTACCACCAATAGCAGGGGTCTTTCATTCCCTCCTCAATCATATTGTAAAATTGGTCAAGTTTAGGCAATACCACTATGCGCGTACGGCGGTTTTGGGCGCGCCCTTCTGCTGTAGTATTAGTAGCCAGCGGAACGTAGTAACTACGACCAGCAGCTGTCATACGCTCAGGAGCTATTCCAAAGTCGTTTTGTAGCACACGCACTATTTCAGTAGCACGCATTACGCTCAAATCCCAGTTGTCGCGTATACAATCTTTTTGATGCGAACATCATCAGTGTGCCCTTCTACCATAAATTCAAAAATCAGGCTTATTGATGATTACCTTAGCCACCTTTTTCTAGCACACTCTTTTGCGTTTTTAGAGATAGTATAACTACCACTGCTAAACAACATCTTATCCGATATGTTGATGAAAACAACCCCTTTTTCCACTTTTATGTCTACATCTTGGTCATCAAGGTTACCCAATACACCTTTCAGACTTTGTACCAAAAGCAAGGTTTACCGAATCCCTACGAGTTACCGCATCGCGCAAGTTCTTTATTGTCAAATCCTTTTTCGCGCAAGCTCTCCAATGATTTTTTTCAAGGTTCTCAGCCCCTTTTTGTAAGAGTGGTCAAGTTACCCATATTGTTCAATAGCTGCTGGTTGTTTTCCTTTAGCAAGTCAACTTGGTTTTTCAAGCTCTCACTCTTGTAAAAGCAACTTGCTTTTTCATCTTCACACATATTTAACCGCACTGTAGCCGAGTTTAGCAAATCTTCAGTTTGCTTTTTGGCGTTCTGCTAGTTCAGCATATTTCTTTTTTTGATACACACGAACTCCCCAAAAGTCCTACAACACACAATGTAATTACTAATTTTTTTCATATATTTTTATTGTTTTAAATTGAAAGTTCAAGATTCATTTTTCAGTTCTTCCTTGTCTATTTCTTCAGGTGAGGGCATTCCCTTTATCGTTTTTGGAGTTATTTGTAGTTCCTCTTCACTAAAAATACCCCTCTTTGCTCAAAAATACGTTCATCACCTCGCCACACAAACTCACGAAATTTGCGGTCAGCCATAGGCAATTTCTCTTCGGGATACAATTTACCCGATGGTTCAGTGATAAACACCGTTTGTTGCACCTGCTGCTTCTTGTCCAAATATATCTTTATCCTGCTACAACTCAGCTTGTTGATGCCTACAAGTTGTTGGCTATCGTTATAAATGTAGTAAATAGTCTCCGTATTCTGAAAAAAAGTCTATTTGTCTAAGCGTATTATCCCTAAATTTGCCATATAGCAATTTTTCCTTTCACTTGGTTATAACCATCGCCCAGTGTGTCTTTTTCCACCACCAAAGCATTGTCAAACACCTTTAGCGAATCCAGCTTTTTCCGTTTTAAGATTAGCTATTAGGTGCATATTTATTCCCGTCATTTGGCTTTCACCCGTCCAAGCTACAGGTTTCCCCAGCAATTGGGTTAGTCCATTAGCTTCGTCAGAGTGTATAGAGTCGCATTTTAGCTTGCATATCTTTTTTTAAAAAAATACGAGCATCAGGATAAGCACGTATAATCCGTTTTTGAGGTTTCCCCGTTACAAGTATCCGTTTCCCGTGCATATACATCGAGTCTTTTCTCTACCAAAGTGATGATTACCGCTTTTTTTAGTGATAAACATAGAGTCTTTAGCTTTGTGTATCTCCCCGTAATGCCCTTTCACCACCGTCTTATTCACCGTGTCCAAAATCACAATATTGTTACTCCCCGATGAAAACTGACGGCGTTTGTCAAAATACAAACTGTCGCCTACCAAAGTCTTAAGGTCATACTCTATTTTAGCGTGTTTCATAAAGTACCCTTGCTCGCGCCGCGTGTCGTAAAAAAACCTCGCTCGCAATATACCTTATAGTCGCTACCTTTTATAGTCGTTTTTACCATAAAAATAAGCATTTCCCGAATTGTGGTAGTAATCCAACACCTGCGAATTTACCACAAAATCCTTATTTACTATCTTTACCGAATTAGTAAATTGATTTTTTAGCCGTTACGTAATAACGCCCCGTTTTGCTCGTTAGCTCGTTGTCAGGGTCAGTTATCTTTCCAAAATTGTTGTAATAAGCCTCCTGAGTGTTGCGGTCAAAGAACAATTCTTCAGTCTCAAGGGTCATATTCCCATTGTGCAGTACCACCCCTTTTTTTAGCAACTGCTGTTTTGGTATCACCTTTGTATGATATGTATTGGCTGCTCATTTGCAGGGGTATCCCCCTGCTGTAGTTGCACATCACCGTGAGCAATCACCTCATTGCGTTCCTCGTATAGCACTGCCAAATCACACCATATTTCCAATCCCTGATGCCCTAAATTGCACACGTTGCCCATCCGATTTAAATATCGTAGCACCTGGGTACTTTTACATTGTCAATAGTAAATTCCCCCGTACACAATCTCTATCCGCTTAGTTTTGCCCTCATTTTGAGCCCTCAGCTGCTTTGCCAAAAGCAAAAACAAAGTACTATGTAGCATAAAGTTCTTTTTCATTCAGTCCGTTTGTCCTTATGGTTTAATCCTTTCGGCTATCCAGTGCGATATGAATGCAGGTTTTGCGCCCCCTATCTTTTGTGCGTAGTGATAAAAGCTCTACTAGTTTGTGTTCCTCGTCCAAGTACCTACCCTTGCTTTTTAAAACCCCTGCATCACATCACCCATAAATGTCTCCGATAAAAAGTTGATGTCGTATTCTTTTTATCACAAATTCCGGTGATTGCGTTCGCTCATCATATCCAAAGCCCATTGGGTATATTTCACATTATTCACGTGCGAATTGATATCCAAATCACTCATTCTTACCTCAAATTCCTTTACCAAATCCATTTCTTCAGGCAAGGCAATACGTTCTGTTTGAAATGAAAGACGCCCATCAGTACGTGGGTGGAAAAGCCCCTGTTGCGCTGTAAGGTCTATCGGTCTGCGTGTTTTTGATATCCATTGTTATCCAAGTGCTCGCACATTCACCTATCTTTTGGTCGTTCCAAAAATAGTTCAAACTCCTAAAAGCATACACACCTTGCACAGGCAGCGACCACGTTTTTTTACTGTGATGCGGTCGTTCCAATTAGGCAGTAGTTCATTTTTCAACTTCTGTTGCACCAAAGCCCAAAAATCCACGTTCCACTAATTCTTTATAGCCAAAAGCCCAACAAGGCAGCGTGTTCCGATGCTATATCTTGCAGCATCCCAAGCACCCCATACAAGCCCAATTGGTTGTTCAAGTTCACTTGGGTGCTACGCACTTTTATAGGTTTCTGTAAAAATTTCCATTTTATTTTTAAAAATCTTTTCTATTTCTTTCACTACACCCGCTTCGTTATTGTCGTATTCAGTTACGTACTTAGCAAGTGCTTTTAGTTCTTCCTGAGCGTTTTTCATAGCATAGCTGTGCTTAGCGCATTGTATCATCTCCACATCGTTCATATGGTCGCCAAAAACCACCGTTTCTTCAGGAGTAATTTCCAGAATCCGTTGCAAATGCGTTATAGCATTACCCTTATTCACATCTTTGCCCGTAATGTCCAGCCATATTTCCCCGAAATAACCACATTGAAATCATTTTGGTACTTTTTCAAGTACTGATACAGAGTTAAGTCGTGATATGCCCTCATCGCATATCGTAATTTTTGAAAAATATCATCATCAATATCAGCAAAATCACTCACCGTAGTATGAGCAGGATAGTGCCGTGCTATTTCGTCAAAAATCCACTTACTATCAGTTTTTTTATACGCCCTATCACGCCCACAAAGTGCCACCCCTATTCCGTTTATTTCGTTGCAAGTACGCATAATAGGCAAATAGTCAGCAGGAGTTATAAGTTTTTCAAAAAGAGTTTTATTTTTGGTATATTAGCGAAGCACCATTATCAGGAGCGTAAGCAATGTTGTTTTTGATAGGGGCAAAGAGCTCGTGCAAACTCTGTATTTGTCGCCCACTAGCTACGCAAAACAAAATATCCAGCTCTTGCATACGTTCAAAAGCCTTCCAAAAAGAAACAGGCACTTCCTTTTCGTTTGTTCACCAATGTACCATCAATATCCGATACTATAAGTTTTATCATACCACGATTTTTTTCTGCAAAAGTACAAATTAATTTTTGAAACAGCCAATTCCACCCCAAAGTGATTAAAAAAACTTTTTCTTCTTCCCCCGCTGGCGCGAACTTGCAGCTCGTACCCAATTCAAAATTCAAAATTCAAAAATTCCCCACCCGTCTCACCCGTCCTACAGGTCCCACGCTCGCTTAGGGCTCACACTCTTCCCGCCCCACGAGTCCTACAAGTCTCACCCGTCTTACAAGTCCCACTTTCTTTGTCTTTGCATACCTTTAGCCTTTACTCTTAAGACTTATCACTGTACACCTATTTCAGGATATGACATCTATTTTTTTATCACTTTCTATTGACTGCTCTTTATTCTTACAACTACAAATATTCTCATTAGGAATTTTTAATATATCAAAAGTAGACTTACTATTTCCATACCATACTAAATACTCTTCTTCAATTTTTTTGTTTAACACTAAATTCTTTTTCAACACTGTCATACCAAGTACTCTTTTTGATAGATTTTTTTAATTTCTTTTTCTACATTTAAAATTATTAACAGAATAATAGAAAGTCTTTCCTCCTAAAGCAGAAGCCAAAAATATATCTATTTTATAAATTTTATTTAGGTAATAATATTTGACAACATTTAAGTATGAAGAAGGAATTTCAGTTCCATTTTTCAAAATAGACTATATGGTAATAATTTTTTTCTGATCAATCACTTTATAGAGACCTTTTAGGGGAGTTTTGCTTCCTATCAATGCAAAATATCTTACACTATAATACCTTGTTCTCTGGTCTTGTGTATGAATATCTTGTTCAATAGAAATTATTTCTTGTTTATTAACAGTAATAGTATCTTGTTGAGAATATACATTAATACTTAAAACGAAAAAAATAATATCACTTTTTTCATTGTCTTTCAGATATTAAATCATTGTCTTTTTGCATTACCTCCCATTGCCACTAAAGAAAGTTTCTATAAATTTATTAAGATTTTCTTAGGGTAATCCATAATATTTTTCAGTATTATTTTTTTAAAAATATTCGTTTAGATTCATTCCTGAGTCTTTTGCTTTTGATAATTTTTCCCCCGCTGGTGCGAGCTTGTAGCTCGTACCCCAATACGCTAATTCCACCCCAAAGTGATAAAAACTTTTTCTTTATCGCTTTCTCTCCCCCGCTGGCGCAAGCGTGTCGCTCGTACCCAATTCAAAAATTCAAAATTCCCCACCCGTCTCACCCGTCTCACCCGTCCTACAAGTCCCACGCTCGCTTAGGGCTCACACTCTTCCCGCCCCACAAGTCCTACAAGTCTCACCCGTCTTACAAGTCCCACTTTCTTTGTTTTTGCATATCTTTAGCCTTTACTCTTAAGACTTATTATTGTAAACCTATTTCAGGATATGACATTCTTTTTCATACTCCCATCGTCCCAATTCTTTTCTCTTTTCTAACTGGTGCAAGGCTAACTTCTTTTATTTCGGTATCATTAGTCTCAGATGCCAAATTTTTCTAATGCTAAAAAGACTCTCAGGCTGTGGTTGAGCTCCTATGGCATAGATGATTTTTTTCGTACATAAGGATATTTGAAGTCATCGTCTTCTAAATACTTAGGAATATTGTCTATTGCTTTTTAATAGAATAGGTATGTTTTTGGTACTATTATTCCACATTGTTTGAAATAAATCAACAATATCTTCGTGGGAATTATGAAAATTCAATAAAAAGCAATCTCCTTAAAGGTTCTTCGTTAGAAGGATTAAAAATAATTTAACAACCACCCCATTAGGATAACATTTTTGTACTGTTTCTATGTTCTTTTTTCTAGTAATGCATATATTGCATCATTAAATGATGATTTATCAATTTTTAGAAAAAGCTTTCAATTCTTCATCATCTTTTTATTTCCTCTGTAAAATAATATTTATCCATTATATTATTTATAATATCAACAGTTTGCATATTTCTCCTAATTTTTAATTTCTTTTACAAACTTAAACTCTAAGATATTATCATTAAATATTTTTCAATGCTTCTCCTTTTCCAAGTGCAATATTCACTTGTCCTTTTTAAGTTTAAATCTTGCATATTTTTTTCATTCCAAGGAGAAATGTCTAATTTCAAATTCTGATGCTTTATTTTTGTTATTTCTAGCTGCTACACCTATGTTCTCTAATTTCTCAATACACTTAAACTGAACTAATATTCCTTCATAGCCTTCTGAAAAAAAGCCATATTAGGTGAAGTGGTAGTCTCTCCTGTAGCCCGTATTTTATTTGTTCTTAAAAAGTTCATCATAATGTTCTTTTGAGACATAGTGCGATAAAACACTTCTCCATTTTTCATAAACTTCATAATCACCTATCTTCTTAATAAACTTACCTAAATTAAGTTTTTTCAACTAACTTAGAAACGAACTCTTTTCTTTATTAATTTTATTCATTCACATAATATAGTTCTTTCTCCATTTCATAAATAATTATTTTAATAAAGTCAAGTTCTTCAAGTCCTAAATCATATTTTTTTCCCAAGGAGATAGAATGTCTTTGTTCTTTTTCAATATAGAACTTTTATTAAATCTAATATGTATGGACGATTCTCAATTCTTTTCATTATTATAATTTATAATTCGCTCTTGTTCCTCTTTTGTTATTTATAACATTATACAATGAAAAACAATTGCTTTTTTTAAAATTGTTTTCCCCAAAAGAACACAATAGATTCCTCAAGAGAATAATTATTAGATGTTAATATGATATTAAACATTGGAGAATATTCATCATATTTTTTCTCCCCAATCCATCGTTTTTCTTTAATTAAACAAAAAGGTTTGGTATTTTCTTTCTATTTTTAATCATATTCTTTGCTCTATACTAAATAATCTATAATAACAAGTTGTATTAAGACAAAATGTTTATCATATATATAAGCCAATAACCAATGATTCCAACAATATCTGTTACATAGTTTAAGATATATTTCTTATTTTTTTAAAAAAAATACCTTTTCAAACCTTGTAGAATGTTTTTGTTCTTTTGTCTTTGTGTAGGTTCTTTATAACACTCTGCCATAAGTTCTTCAAAAATATATTCTAACATAAATATTAACTCTTCTTTCTTATCTTCTGGTATATACACTACATCTTTTTGTTTTTCCAGATAGTCCAATCAATATTGTGTTTTATCGAAAATCTTAGAAGGTAGGGATATAGATATTCCCACATAATAGGGTGCAATTCTATTTTTTATCATTACATTTTAAAAAAACATAAGTACTATTTTTATATAGAGGCTGTTTAAACTTTTTCCTACCTGCGCCAATTCCACCTCAAAGTGATTAAAAAGAACTTTCTCTTCTTTGGGCTACTCTCTTTTAAAAAGTTAGAAATATGAAACTACTTTCTTTGTTTTTTTGCATATCTTTAGCCTTTACTCTTAGGACTTATCATTGTACACTTATTTCAGGATATGACATTATAGTTTATCTTTTTAATTGTTTGCCCAAGATGGTTAGTCGATATTTTTGTAACTTACTACTAGGTTTTCTCAGGAATAGTCATTTCTATAAATCCTTGTTCCAATGCAGGTTTTAAATATTTTTAATCGAAAGTGTTCCCTGTGAGAAAGTCCCAACATATCTTGTATTTCTTGTCTATCCATCTCTTTGGATAGTATTTCAATCAATTCTTTGACTTGCGCGGTAACTTGCGCGGTATCCTGCGCAGTAACTTGCGCGGTATCCTGCGTGGTAGCGGAAATATCATTCGTAAAAAAATTCTCTGTAAACTTGAAACATTCTTTTTCCATAGTTTTTTTAGAATACGAGGAACGCCAGACCCTAAATGCTCTACTAAATCCAAATCTCTAAATACACGCATCAACTCTTTATTGCGTGGTACCGAATAACCTTCAAAAAAACTCTTTCTCTGTCATGCCTTGTGGCAAACTACCAAATGAGGTAATCTCAATCCTATCATCAAAAAAACTCAAATTTGGGTGGTACTTCCAAGGTATAATCGTTATGAACAATGGCATTAATTACAGCTTCACGCAAGGCAACAGGGTTCCATAATCTGGTTTCTTTTTTCGTTCTTTGGGTGTGATTTTTTTGCCAATGTCTTATTTTTCTACTCCTATCTTATCCAACACCTGCTTGGTTGCTTTTATCAATGAACAATACCCATACTCGTTGTTTTCAATCAAGTCAACACGATCTAAAACCATCGTATTTTTGCAACTTTCACAGATATTCCATTAGTATCAGCTAATAGATATGCTACATAATTGTACAAACCTTCTTCTGTAAGAAGTTCCAAATTGGGTGCAAACTGCTGATTTAGCATCTTTACTGAGCTTTCATAATATATTTTGAGTTGCTCAAAAGTAAGATTCTGGTTTGGAAACTTGATTTTTGCCAATTGAGTTACGAGTGCGTTTGGCAAACAGAGATTCTATCATTTTTATGGGCATTGGCTCGGCAGCCGTTCCAATACGAATAAATGTGCCTTTTTTTCCGACATCCCAAGTTTCTTGATATAGTAAGGTTTTTTTCAGTACCACTTGCCAATGTGATTTTAATTACATTTTTTTGAATCTATAGTTTTTTTGCAGATACATCAAACAACCCCCATACAAGAAGGTGTAATATTATTTTTAGTCGGTCTTTGATTTTTAAGCATATCCCCATCAATGTCAGAAACACCAACAGCCTTTCCTTTCTTGTCAATTCCAATATAAATTATCCCTCCTTCTTGATAATTCAGAAAAAGCGACTACCTCTTTTTCCAAATCATCTATAAGTTCTTGTTTGTATTCTATACGATTAGTTTCTGGATTCATATATAATATCTTTCTATTCATATTTAAGTAATTCAACTTCCGCCAATTCCACCCCAAAGTGATTAAAAAGAACTTTCTCTTCTTTGCGCTACTCTTTTTAAAAAGTTAGAAGTATTTAGTTACTTTCTTTGTTTTTTTGCATACCTTTAGTCTTTGTTCTTAAGACTTATTATTGTAAACCTATTTCAGGACGAGACAGTATCATATATTTAAAATTCCATCAACGATTCTATACCCAGTTGCATTATTCTCTTTTAATTCTTCAACAATCTTTTTCAGAGAAAAATAGCTGCACCTATAGAAATTACATCATATTCTATTTTCTCCTTTAAATACAAATCTACTTTTTGTCGTATATTTATATTTCGATTCGGAGTTTTCATAATCTTCATAGTCTATAAAAGAGAATACATCTCTATCCCGATGATAGAAAGTACTTTTTGAAAATCAAGAACTTCAAAACTCCATACAGGGAAACCTATTAGGAAATAGTTACCATCAAAAAGTATCAATCTTTACAGGAATTTTATTGTGAATAGGTAATTTGTATGCAGATATAATATCTACAATCTTTTTGCTCACTAAGAAATCAATTCCTAATTCATAAGGAGCGTAATACATAAAATCTAATTTCTTAATACTTTTAGTCATAGGAAATAGATGACACTTGGACATTTTTAAATCAAACTGCTGAAATGTTTCTATACGAACCCTTTTTATATCGTTACTGTTGCTATCAAAAAGCTGTTGAAATATTCTTTATGTTCATCTTTTTCAAATGAGTTTTTTTCTTTATTTCAACTGCAAAACTCCCATTTCTTCTTCCTGTTATTTTTAGGTTCGAAGTCAAACTTTATATTATAAAACTTCATAATGTATACTTTTTACTATTAATGTTTATTCTTATTCTTTTTCATACTCATCCCATTCTTTAAGAATTTCTTTATCTATGATCTCAGATCGTGGCAGATAAGTATTATATCCATATTTATCCATTGTTTTAATAAGTTTTTCCCGTATCATCAGAAATAAAATATGAAAATAAATTCTCTTGTTCAAACAATTTTTGAAACAGCTATTACAACCCAGCATTGTCGTTCAGTATCATATATAGCCTCCTCTATACTATGATTTAGCTTTATATCATATTTTTCTATACAAGCCTTTATTTGCTTTGTTATTTTTTTATAATTTGTTCTTCTGTGTGTTTCATTGTTTATTTATTTTTTAGCATGTCTTTTTTTCTAACAATATCAATGTAATCTTTTGCGTGTTCAATCTGATGTTCTTTTCAATTCATTTTTTTGTTCCATTAATTTATCAAACACATACTCTTCCTTTTTCTAATTCTGTTTGAGCATTATATTTTTGATCACCTAACTGATAATTTTTGTTTTTGCATGGTAACACCTTTTTCTCCATTTTCATCATACGCCCTCATAAGGTGTTCCTAAGTGGTCGGTGAGGATGCTATATGATTTATCACCTACAAGTTTTAGCCGCAGGCACAAAGGAGTTCTCATCAAATACCCAAGTGATAAGGTTATCAGTTACAGGCTCTTCCTTGTCGTAAACCAACAAGTTGTCCTTATCTCTACTGAGATTAGGTCGCTCACTTAGGTCATACTCCCACTCGTGGAGTGGTACATTCCCATCCCATAGAAAACGCTTGATGCGCTTGCTACTGAGGTTTATCTTTGCGGTGCGCCTGCCGAGGGCATCATACTCAAAGGCAAAATGTACTCAATATTTTTTGTAAAATAGGTAAAGTGCTGTGCTTTCCAAAGGAATATCAGTGAGTTCTTCCTCTTCAGGAAGTGGTGCATAGTGGCGATGCAGGTTCTCCCCACTGCTGATAACCGCTTCCCAATCCCGCCCTAAAGTATCGGATGAAAAACTCGTTCGCTCTACATTAGGATAACTCTTCATAAGTGTTATACATTTTGAAGGTCTACCTTATTCTTTAAGTTAAACTATGTTTTTATAAAAACAAATTGAAGGATCTATGAAATCACTAAATTTTTTTGATCTGTATAGATATTAATTAACTCTATTTCTTCATTTAAATAGTTAGCTATACTTTTAATTGTTCTTTGGTTTTTCGTTTTTTTCCATAAATCTTGTAAATAAAACAAAGTTTTATTTTTATTAATATAAAAATCAATAGCTTTTTGTCTCTAATATCTCGTCTCTTATCAGTGTACTATAAGCATTAAAAAGTATTTCGCATTAAAAAAACAATAGTATTTTTTTATATATACATATTCTCTATTTTTTTATAGTATGATTCCCCTATAACTACATAAAAAAATCTTACCATTCCCTTTTGTTTTTTCTTCATACTCAAATATATTCTTTTTCGATCCATTCTTCAGTAGCTCCATTTCTTCTAAATATATCTAATTCATAAGACTGATAATATTCCACCCAAATAGGAGATAATAAAAAAATCTCTAATTGTTATTTTTGTCATATTTTTATAAAAAAATATTACCTAAATGCTGATACATAGTTAATGTTTCTTATCTTTAATCCTCTTTTTTTAATTTCTTTTTAATTCGTCTTTAGTAGTCTCCCTTATATCAATTTTAAGGTCTATACCTAATTTTGACAATGCTTTTTCAGCTATTTGAAATGCCTTTAAGCGTCTATTATTCACAGAATATTGGACTTTATTAACTTTAGCAACTCCTATTACTGGTATTCCGTCTATATAGGGTTAAGTTCATTTCTTTTTTTAATAGCGGATCTTCTTTAATCTTATCTAAAATTCTAACTTCATCTTCAATTATATCGTTAGCCATATCTTGAACTGTTTTATTTGAGTGATAACCTCCAAATGTTGTAGAAGCTTTTCGCATCATGGCTTAATGAAATTGATGATGGACTTACTTTTCTCCAACCCCCACGGATCAATCCACTCATTACAATCGAATACATACCCATAAAACGCCAGCCCACCAGCCAACCTTATCGGGTCTTGGCTAATATAAGTGCCGCTTTCAGGTGAGTAATACCTAAAACCTATTATAAGCTAACCCAATCTCCTCATCATAATACTGTCCTTGGTATAAGAAAGGAATAAACGAGCTATCACCAGCAATAGCATTCCCGTAAAGGTCTAATTCTTGTGCCCACACCTTCTGCCCATTTTCATCATACGCCTCATACGGCGTCCCTAAGTGGTCGGTGAGGATGCTATACGATTTATCACCTACAAGTTTAGCCGCAGGCACAAAGGAGTTCTCATCAAACACCCAAGTGATAAAGATTTTTCTGTTATAGGCTCTTCCTTGTCGTAAACCAACAAATTGTCCTTATCTCTGCTGAGATTAGGGTCGCTCGCTTAGGTCATAGATGATATATTATTTTAGCAAAAAGCAATGTCAGCTGTACCTATCTCTACAATGTTATAATTACCATCTTCTACTTTAATTTTTAATGCCGCAACCATGTTCAATATCAAACTCTGTCCTAAATCCTAATCCGAATAATTCACATTCATTTTTGTTCAAACAGAATGAAAATTTTTAATAGTTTTTATCTCATCATATTCTATATTTATATGATAAATATTTTCACCCCATTCCTTAACAGCATCCATACATTTTATTGTACCATTTTGAAAAGTTATCTATAAAAATCAGCTATTTTTGCAATAACTATCACTTAATTTCTCTTCTGAAGCGTCCAAATCATCAGATAAGATTAGTCTAATTTTTCTTATTTATTTTTCCTAATAAAAATTTCTTTTGAAAGATCTTTATCAAACTTAATTTTTTTGTCTCTCATTTTTCTAATGGTATTTTTTTCATTCAATTCTTTTTGCTTTATCTTTTAGCAGCTTTAGTATCATATTCAACTCCAATTTCAAATTGTTTAACAGCTCCTTCATGAGGTAATTTTTGCTTTGTGTTCTGAGGTATAAACTAATTGCATTATACATGAATTTGTTTTTTTCATCATATGCTACATGATGCCATACGACCACTGCTCGGTTTTTAATCCGTACTTATTTTTAAATGTAAAATTACAATTAATATTTCAATTTGCAAACATACGACTCCTCAGTAGCTTCCTCAAAAAGCTGCCCAAAACTCTTGTGAGAATGGTGATTAGCTACCTTCTCCACTCCTTTATTGAACGCCTTATTAGGATCCTTACCAAATAACCAACCTAATATACCTGTAGACATATTCTAACGGGTGTTATCTCTTATTTTAAAATTCAAATTTTGTGAGTAACTCCATTTTCTTTTGGGGGTAACTCGCTACAAAAAAATAGTTATTATTCTTAAATCTTCGAAATATTTTTTTGATATATTTTTCAAAAAAATCACTAACCTTCTGTGCTTTCCAAAAGGAATATCAGTGAGTTCTTTCTCATCAGGAAGCGGCGCATAGTGGCGATGCAGGTTCTCCCCACTGCTGATAATATCTTCCCAATCCCGCCCTAAAGTATCGGATAAAAATCATTCGCTCTACATTAGGATCACGCTTGATAAGTATTTATATATTGAAGGACTACTCATCAACTATTTTTTTATTTAGAAATTCTTTTTATCTGCTCTTCAGTACGATTATATTTCTTTTTATAGCTATATATTTCAATCTTTTTAGAGAATTATTATAAAAATAGGGTTTAAGTCTCCGTTTTTTTATATCATCATAAATATAAAGGTTTTTCTAAACTATTAAAATCTTTTATAAATTCTAAATTATCAACCTTATCAATAAATAAATTTTTTTAATATTACTTTCTTTTTAAAGACTCCAGGTAAATGTTCTTACTCCTAAGAATTGTTAAAGAGCTAATTTTATCGCATTGATTAATAGCATTGATGTCTTTCAACTTTGGCAGATAGTCAAGTTTGAGATGCTCCAAATTAGGTAAATATTGCAATCCCTCTATAGTTGGAAGTGAACCGTGTGTCAGTTCTAAATTTTTTTAATGTATTTATTTCTGATAAAAACACAATCGGTATGGTTTAAATGCCATAAATGCAAGGTTTCAAGATTGTTTAGATTTTGAAACCTTGCATTTCCTTCTAAATGATTTTTAGAAAAAAATGAGTGTATAGATATGTTATAGATGTTAATTGAGTATGATCTAAAGGTATGCTATCATACCCCGCATACGAAAAGACGCTTTTAAATGCTTAAGAATATAAATTCCATCAATATTAGAGTTTTTTTCCTATGCGTACAGAGAAGTTAAGGGTTTCAATATCAGGATATAGAGACAAAGCTGATAAATCAATATCAGGAATTTCAAATCCTTCTTGCCTAAGAGTAATAGATTTTATTCTCTTATTTTTTTGCATAAGCAACTCCCTCTAACAATAAGTTATAAGGGACATTAAGACTATTTGTAAAATCTAATTCAAAAATTCATAAAAATTTAATGATGTTTTCTTCTTTATATCTTTATCTAACTCTTCTCTTAATTCTTTAGCTAATCTATCAGCTTCTAATCTTTTTATCTTTTGTTAAATTCTTGTATGCGGTGCTACCCTGTGACAATAGAATTTTTCTAATCTATCCTTTGGTATATAAGCTTTATTTTTCCACTTTTAGCATAAGCTCCTTCATTTTTCCAATGCTTTATACTCAACAGCTTTTTCCTAACTCATTATCTCCATTTGTACTCATATGTGCCTTGCCCACTACAGTTCTTTTTTTGCTTTTTCCATCTATTTCAACTTCTTTATTTGTTCTCTCCTCAATAGATTCATTCATACGACCAATTTCACCTTTTTCCAACATAAAATCTTACCGTCACTAAGTTTTATCATATATGCCCCTCCTGTACCTGCAAGTCCAAAAACATCCACCTCAGTATTACTATCAAAAAGTATACCCATAGAAATTAGGATTATTCCCAGCTAGCCCTATCGGATCTTGGCTAATATAAGTACCGCTTTCAGGTGAGTAATAACGGAAACGGTTATAAGCTAACCCAATCTCCTCATCATAATACTGTCCTTGATATAAGAAAGGAATAAACGAACTATCACCTTACCATTGGCATCTCTTTCAAGGCGATAACGCTCGCCTGCTTCATTGTAGGTAATTTCTCTTTTTTTCAAGTTCTTAATTATTAATATGTATAGTTATCTGCCTTTTTAAATGTTCTATTGGTAGAATCTCATCAAATGGTATTTTTATTTGTAATAGCATCATTTTTTTACTTTTTGAATAAAAATCTTTTGTTAATTTTGTTTGTTTTCAATTCTTTTGGATTATAGATAACTGTCTATTAATTTCATCTTTGATAAACATATTGTTATCTAAAATATATTCTATTTCGTCTGTTATTATTTTTTTATATTGTTTGATTTAATTAGAATTATTTGTTGAATTATATCATAAACATAATAAAAAAAGTAGTAAAAGATTTATTCTTTCTATTAATTACACAATTATAAGTAGTATCTAAGCAGATAATCATATTTAGAGCAATAACATTATCTTGTTCAGTCAGAAATAAACTCTCTAAATTTTCTAATTTATTTTTCTATTGATAAGTCTCTCACATTATTATATAGGAAGTTCCATAAATAGTTTTTCATTCTGAATAAAAATGTTAATAGTTTCTAACCTAAAGAAGCTTTTTATTAAACAAAGAGAACATTCTCTCTGTGTTCCAAAGAGAATATAAAGTATATTCATTATAAGACATTTCATCAATTTTTCTCTTTTTTATATCTTCAAATACCATAGAGGATAATTTTTAATGATTATGTTTCTCAACTTTTATATCTTTATCTTCCAATTGCTCCCAAACAATTATGTTCCCCCGCTGGCGCAAAGCGTGTCGCTCGTGCCCAATTCAAAATTCAGAATTCAAAATTCATAATTCCCCTCGCCCCTCGCTGGTGCGAGCTTGCAGCTCGTACCCCAATACGCCAATTCCACCCCAAAGTGATTAAAAAAACTTTTTTCGCACTACTCTTTTAAAAGGTAGAAGTATGAAACTACTTTCTTTTGTTTTTTTGCATACCTTTAGCCTTTACTTTTAAGACTTATACTATAAATTTATTTCAGGACAAGATAAGCTAGCTTTGGCTCACACTCCCCCGTTCCACAAGTCTCACAAGTCCCAAAAAGTCTCACAATTCAAAATTCAAAATTCAAAAATTCAAAAATTCCCCACCGTCTCACCGTCTTACAAGTCCTACAAGTCTCACAAGTCCCACCTGTCTCACAAATTCAAAATTCAAAATTCAAAATTCAAAATTCAGAATTCAGAATTGAAAATTGAGTTTTTTATAACAGCACCCAAAAGGGTGCTTTTCTATTAAAAGGGTGGAATATGGGGCTCGAACCCACGACCTTCGGAACCACAATCCGACGCTCTAACCAACTGAGCTAAAACCACCATTTCTATCATTTCGGGTGCAAAAAGTATAGATAAATTTTAAAACCACCAAATTTTTTTACCAATTATTTTTTTATAATTATTTGTAAATCACTGATAGTCATTATAGTTCTCCACCAATTCAAAAATTTTCCCCATTCCTCTTTGCTCCCACACGCTTGAGGGTTGTCCGAAAAGTCTTTAATAGTACTACTTCGGCATCCCCCTTTTGAAGGAAGTCCGCGAGCTGGCGCAGCGAGTATGTGTTAGGGGGATGTTAATAATCAGTGAGTTACAAAAGTATTTTTATTTATTAATAAAGCTTGTTTTAAGCTAAAACAAAACTTTTTCGGACAGCCTCAAAGTTTTTCTGGAACATTCCCCCAAGTCTTACAAGTCCCACCACCCTCCACCAATTCAAAAATTCAAGATTCAAAAATTCAAAATTCTCCCCCAATTCAAAATTCAAAATTCATAATTAAACATTATTTCATATCTTTGCCCCATAATTTTAAAAACATTACAAAATGTCGGCAATTAAAAAAAGAAGTAAAACGTAACCACCAAGTCGGTGATTGAGATGAAAGCCAAAGGCGAAAAGATAGCGATGCTCACAGCCTACGACTATACTTTTGCTAAACTACTCGATAGTGCAGGTATCGAAATCCTCCTTGTTGGCGACTCTGCCAGCAATGTAATGGCAGGGCACGACACCACCCTTCCTATCACTTTAGATCAGATGATTTACCACGCAGCTTCAGTAGTACGTGGTGCTGAGCGCGCCCTTATTGTGGTCGATTTACCTTTCGGTACATATCAGTCAAATCCACAAGAAGCACTACATTCAGCTGTGCGTATTATGAAAGAAACAGGAGCCCACGCCATTAAGCTCGAAGGAGGTAAAGAAGAAGCCGAAGGGATACAACGCATCATCAGTGCAGGTATTCCTGTAATGGGACACTTAGGGCTTACACCTCAGTCCATCCATCAATTCGGCTCTTTCGGCTTGCGCGCCAAAGAAGAAGCCGAAGCCAAAAAACTAAAAGAAGACGCACTCTTGTTAGAGCAATTAGGCTGTTTTGCCATTGTACTCGAAAAAATACCCGCTGCTTTAGCTGCCGAAGTAGCACAAAGCGTCCGAATCCCTACTATAGGTATCGGTGCAGGGTAATGGCGTAGACGGTCAAGTGCTCGTAATGCAAGATGTATTAGGTATGAGCAACGAGTTTCACCCCAAGTTCTTGCGTAAATATGCCAATTTGCACGAAACTATCACTCAAGCAGTTGCCAACTACATTCAAGATGTAAAATCTTTAGATTTTCCTAACGAAAAAGAACAATATTAATAACAAATGTTCCGACATCAAGGTAAGAAACGAACCGCTAAACACAACCTACAAATAGCCGTAGTGCTCTCATTCGTAGCAGGAATGGTGAACGTTACAGGCTTCTTGTTTATGGGCAAACTTACCACCAACGTTACAGGGCATTTTCGCCTATTTCGTGTATGATTTATCGGTAGCCGAGTTTTTGGAAAGGTTTAATATACTTCCTGTATCTATTTGCCTTCCTGCTCGGCTCTTTTTTCTTCAGGACTGCTTATCGAAATTGCCAATTATTATCAAAAGCACAACCGCTATTTAGCCCCCCACCTTGTTAGAATGTATTGCGCTGCTTTAGCGTATGGGCAGCTAATACCTTTTTATCGGAATGCTCCCTTTAGATATTACAGCTTGCATACTCCTCTTTGCTATGGGCTTGCAAAAATGCATTTTGTTACCAAAATTTCCAATTCAGTAGTCCGCACCACTCACCTCACAGGCTTATTTACCGATTTAGGGTATCGAGCTTTCCCAATTGCTCTATGTCAAGCGCAACCATTACGAAACCCAAAAACCACAATTAAAGAACAGCGTGCGCCTGCGCCTTTTCATCATTACCTTCTTCTTTCTCGGAGGTTTAGTCGCAGGCTATTGCTATGCAGCACAGCAATTAGAGTTAAACACCCTACTTATTGCCGTGCTTATACTACTCGTAGGACTTTTTCTATGATGCTTTCCGATTTTTTATATCCGCAACAAACGACACTATGAAAATCACCACCCACGCCGAAAACATAAGCGTACTATACGAAGACAATCACCTCATAGCTATTAGCAAGCGCGTAGGCGACATTGTGCAAGGCGACAAAACAGGCGATACCCCACTGAGCGACATCCTCAAGGCTTACCTCAAAGATAAGTACAACAAGCCTAATGAAGCCTTTTTAGGAGTTGTACATCGTTTAGATCGTCCCACTACAGGCATAGTTCTATTTGCCAAAAACCTCTAAGGCACTCGCTCGTCTCAACGCAATGTTTGCCAATAAAGAAGAAGTACAAAAACCTATTGGGCATTAGTAGATGCGCCACCCCCTCAGGCAGAAGGCACACTTACACATTGGCTTGTACGCAACGAGAAGCAAAAACAAGTCAGTAGCCCATAATAAAGAAGTGCAGCACAGCAAAAAAAGCCGTACTGCACTATACTGTACTCAAAACACTCCAGCATTATTATTTGTTAGAAATCAAACTCGTTACAGGGCGTCATCATCAAATCAGAGCACAATTCGCCGCTGTAGGCTGTCATATCAAAGGCGACTTAAAGTACGGAGCTAAACGCTCCAATCCCGATGGCGGTATCAGCTTGCACGCCTATCAGTTAGCCTTTGTCCATCCCGTCAAAAAGAACTGATAACCCTCACCAATCCCCCATTGGAAAGAACTAACCTAAAATTGCCTATGCGGCTCGCACCGCACTATCTGTACATCGCCTCAATCTCGCGGCTGTAATTCGCATAAATCACTTTGCGTTTCAGCTTCAAGGTTGGGGTAATTTCATCACGTTCAATAGTAAAAAGCCGTAGGGAGCAATGTAAATTTCTTAATTTGTTCGTAATCAGGCAAATCACTTTTGGAATTTCTGCAATTGCTTGCTAATATATTCTATCACCTGACTCTGTTTTTAGCAAATCAGCCGTATTTTTATATTTAATATTTAGTTCCTTCATTACCTGCGACAGCGCCTCAAAGTTAGGAACAATAAGAGCCGAAACAAAACGCTTCCCATCAGCAATCACAGCTATTTGTTCTATAAGTGTATATTTGCCCACCTTGCCCTCAATATGCTGCGGAGCAATATATTTCCCGTTAGAAGTCTTCATTAGTTCCTTGATGCGTTCCGTAATAAAAAAACATTGTTATTACCGTCCAAATTACCCGCATCACCCGTGCGAAGGTAGCCATCTTCGGTAAATACTTTTAGCAGTCTCTTCAGGATTTTTGTAATATCCCTTCATCACCATACCACCTTTCACCAATATTTCATTCTCTTCACCTATACGTATTTGTACGTTAGGCATCACTTCCCCTACCGACTGCAAGTCAAATTTATCATCACCCCAGCACGAAATCGTAGCTGTAGTTTCAGTCATTCCATAACCCAATTTCACATTTATCCCTATCGATTGGAAAAACCTACCAATGCTCGGTTCCAAATTAGCACCCCCACAAGGCATAAATTTTTATCCTACCGCCCAAAGCCTCTTTTTAGCTTCTTATAAACCAATTTGTCAAACAAATTATACGTTTGTTGAAGCCAGAAAGACGACTTCTCGTTCGCCTCCTTTAGGGCGATCATTCGTTTACCCGTTTTTACAGCAGCTTTAAAGAGAACACGCTTTACAAACGAAGAAGCATCAGCGCGATCGTGCACTGTAGCAAAAATCTTTTCGTAAAAACGCGGTACAGCACACATCAGCGTAGGGCGCACTTCAGCAAGAGCCCTCACGCACCTTGTTAGTATCACTCAAATAATATACAGATACACATTTGTATAAGCAGAAGCAAGTCCAAGCACGTTCAAAAACATGCGATAAAGGCAAAAAGCACAACGAACTATCACTGTCATCCACAGCCAAACGCTCACTATGCCCCACCATTTGGAACGCTAAATTTTCGTATGTAAGCATCACCCCTTTAGGCTGTCCCTGTAGTCCCCGAAGTATAAATAATAGTAAATAAGTCGTCTAAGTTCCTTTCAGCCAATCGCTTTTTCCAGCACAGCATTTTGCTTATCAGTAGCCCCCAAAGCCAAAAAGTCAGCCCAATGGATAGAATATTTAGCTTCTTTCAAGGCTACTTTTTCATTGAAAACCACAATTTTTTTGCAGCGAAGCACATCGTTCAGCCACCTCCAAAGCCTTGTTATACTGCAATTCATCACTCACAAAAAGAACTTTTATTTCAGCGTGATTCATCACGTAAAAGAGCCCTGTTCAGCCGTATTAGTCGTATAAATAGGCACCGAAATAGCACGTATGTTGCAAGCAAGCAAGGTCAGTAAGTGTCCATTGCGGCATATTTTGCGATAAGATACCCACTGTATCCTGTGCCAAAATCCCTCATACCCAATAAAGCCCTCGATAAACGCGTAGTAATATCACCCACAGCCTCCCACGAAATCCCTCCCATCGGTTAGAATCTTCGTTTTTAGCCATCAAAATTTCCCTGTTTTGGATATTTTTGCAATATTCTCTCGAATAACGAAACGTAATGATAAGGTATTAAATCCATATAAGTAACTGATAGTTAGTTGTTTTACATTAGGCAAAAAAACTGCCACTTATTCTCTGAGGGCAAAGGTACAAAATAAACTTCAATTGCCAATATTTAACAATTGGTTTTTAGCCAATTGCCAATTCCACCCTCGCTGGCGCAAGCTTGCAGCTTGTACCCAATTCAAAAATTCAAAATTCAAAATTCTTCCCCGCTGGCGCAAGCTTGCAGCTTGTGCCTAATTCAAAATTCCCCGCTGGCGCAAGCTTGCAGCTTCAGCCCAATTCTCCTCGCTGGAGGGTGTCCGAAAAGTTTTAAAAAGCACGATTACGCCACACACTTTGGCAAACTCTGAAAGTTTGCCAAAGTTAATTACTGATAATCAATCACTTTTTATTCACATTGTAGGGGCGATTGGCAAATCGCCCCTCTCGCTAGCGCAAGCTTGCAGCTTGTGCCTAATTCAAAATTCAAAATTCAAAATTCAAAATTCTTCTCCAGCGAAGGATGAGCGAAGGTTGAGCGAAGGATGAGCGAAAGATAAAAGGCGCAGCCGAGTATGTAACTTTACAACTCTGTTCCACAGTGGAACAACTATTTGCGCAACAAACAAAATCGCCGCAACTTTGCACCGTCAAACAAAGGATAAGTTTTGAAACCTTTGAAGGTAACAGATTTCAGATAAGCGCGCATCTAAAAAACATTGCCACAAAGTCCAAAAAAACAATTCCTACAAAATTAAAATAAAAATGGTACAAAGTTTTAACATTCTTACCCAAGACCTCCGTGGCGAGGTAGGTAAAACCATCGTATTCCGCCAACGTGGCGACAAAACATTCGTAGCACGCTATCCGCGTCCTCGAAACCCCCAACTCAAAGCTACCCAAAAACAACTCAAGCAGCGTAGCAAGTTCCAAGAAGCCGTGCTATATGCCAAAACAGCGATTGCCAATCCTACACAAAAAGCAATCTATCAGGCACACCACAAGGTAAAAAGAAAGCTGATGACAGCCTTCAATGTCGCTATCGCCGATTATCTAAAATCCCCAGTGGTACATCGTATAGATACCAGCAACTATCACGGCAACATAGGTGATAAGATCTACTTCATCATCTTAGACAATTTTTTTCAGTCCAAGCCGTAAAAGTAGCCCCTACACCAAAGCGGAGGCACACTTATCGAGCAAAGGCGAAGCCGTAAAAGAAGGAATGTTATATGTCTATACAGCTATAGCCGCTCAAAGCAGCATCATAGGTAGCACACTTACTGTTATAGTTACAGACTTGCCCAAGAATGTAACCGAAAAAGCAAACATTATAGCATACTAAAAAGTACGCTTTTCGCACCACTTTGGCAAACTTTCAAAGTTTGCCAAAGTTTACATCTTCCCTGCTGGCGCAAGCTTGCAGCTTGTGCCCAATTCAAAATTCAAAATTCAAAATTCAAAAATTCTGAATTAATTTTTGTTAATTAAGAATTATTTTATACCTTTGCACCTCAGAAGCAAACAACGCAATAATTCGCTGTATGCATTCCCTTATCAATGATTAATTGAACAATTATGGAATATTTAGATTTTTGAACAGCCTATTAAGGAGTTAGAAGAACAAATGGTCAAATGTCAGTCTATTGGTGCTGAAAGTGAAGTAGATATGACTGATGCCTGCAAAAAGATAGAAAAACTCAACCAAGTAAAAAGACATTTATAGCAATCTTACCGCTTGGCAACGCGTACAAATATCCCGACATATAGAGCGCCCTTATACCCTCGATTATATCAAAGCACTCGCAGGAGATACATTCTTAGAACTACACGGAGACCGCACCGTAAAAAGACGACAAAGCTATGATAGGGAGGCTTTGGAAAAAAATGAGACAATCAAACCTTCCTATTTGTAGGGCAGCAAAAAGGCTCTAATACCAAAAATGCGACAATATCGCAACTTTGGTATGGCAAACCCCGAAGGCTACTGCAAAGCACTCCGCTTGATGAAACAAGCCGAAAAAAATTCAATATCCCTATTATTTGTTTTGTAGATACACCAGGGGCATTCCCAGGTGTAGAAGCCGAAGAACGTGGACAAGGTGAAGCTATCGCCCGCAATATCTTAGAAATGTCCCGACTAAAAGTGCCTGTCTTAGTATTTATCATAGGGCGAAGGAGCCTCAGGAGGAGCTTTTAGGGCATAGGAGTCGGCGACAGAGTATATATGCTTGAGAACACTTGGTATTCAGTTATTTCACCCGAATCTTGCTCTTCTATTTTTATGGCGAAGCTGGGAGTACAAAAAGAAGCTGCCGAGGCACTAAAAACTCACCGCCCCCGATATGAAAAAAACTAAAAACTCATTGATGAAATCGTAAAAAGAACCGCTTGGAGGAGCGCATCACGACCGCGAGTTTATGTACACCACCATACGCAAAAATCATATTATCAACTTATAAAGAACTTAAAAACTATCCCCAGAAAAACTCGTAGAAAAACGAATGGACAAATACCTCTCATGGGAGTGTATAAAGAGTAATGCTGTCTTATTGAAAAGACAACTCCTATACTAAAAACAACGTTTCTTTAATTAATCATTAAGCATTAATCATTAAAAAGATGTTATCAGAACAAGAAATCATTCGTAGAGAAAAAAACTAACCAAATTAAAAAGAATTAGGGATAAATCTTATCCTGCACCTCTATATCCCGTAAATACAACCTCCAATGACGTACTAAACCACTACGAAGAAGGCAAAAGAAGTAATCGTAGCAGGACGCCTTATGTCCCTACGCGTACAAGGAAAAGCCTCATTTGCTACTTTGCAAGATAGCGTAGGCAGCGTACAGCTTTACTTCAACCGCGATGAAAATGTGCCCCGATGAGGACAAAACCCTCTACAACGAAGTCTTTAAAAAAACTCCTCGATTTAGGCGACTTTATAGGCGTAGAAGGCTATATGTTTATTACCAAAATGGGCGAAAAACTATAGCAGTTAAGAATTTTACTTTATTGTCAAAAGTGTTGCGCCCCTTGCCTATGCCCAAGGTAGATGCCGAAGGCAAAGTCCACGATGCCTTCACCGACCCCGAACAGCGTTACCGTATGCGCTATGTCGATTTAGTCGTAAAACCCACAAGTAAAAGAAGTCTTTATCAAACGAACTAAGCTCTTCAATGCAATGCGTCAGTTCTTTAATGATGCAGGCTATTTAGAGGTAGAAACCCCAGTGCTACAAGCCATACCTGGCGGAGCAAGTGCCCGTCCATTTATCACCCATCACAATGCGTTGGACATCCCGCTTTATATGCGTATTGCCAACGAGTTATACCTAAAAACGCCTTATTGTAGGTGGTTTTGAAGGCGTGTATGAGTTCTCAAAAAAACTTCCGCAACGAAGGTATGGACAGAACTCACAACCCCGAGTTTACTGCAATGGAAATCTATGTAGCTTACAAAGATTACCATTGGATGATGGATTTTACCGAGCGTTTGCTTGAGCATTGTGCCAAAGCCGTAAATGGAACCACCAAAGCTACCTTTGGAAAGCACCAAGTCGATTTCAAAGCACCTTATCCTCGCATAACAATGACAGAGGCTATAAAACAGTTCACAGGCTTTGATATCACAGGTAAAACCGAAGACGAACTAAGAACTTTTGCTCAGTCTATTGGCATAGCAGTCGACCAAACTATGGGGAAAGGTAGCTGATAGATGAAATATTTGGCGAAAAATGCGAAGGCAACTTCATTCAGCCTACTTTCATTACCGATTATCCCAAAGAAATGTCGCCACTTACCAAAGAACACCGCGACAACCCCGCCCTTACCGAGCGATTTGAACTAATGGTATGCGGTAAAGAAATTGCCAATGCCTATTCAGAGCTCAATGACCCTATAGACCAGCGCGAACGTTTTTGAAGAACAGCTACGCCTTTCAGAAAAAGGAGACGACGAAGCTATGTTCATCGACCAAGATTTCTTGCGAGCGTTAGAATATGGTATGCCACCCACTTCAGGGTTAGGAATCGGAATGGATAGGCTCATAATGTTCCTTACTAATAATGAGAGCATACAAGAAGTACTCTTCTTCCCACAAATGCGCCCCGAAAAGAAAGGCGTAGAACTATCAGATGATGAAAAAGTAGTGTTTGAACTGCTAAAAACATCAGGCAAACTGCTCCTTGACGCCCTTAAGGAACAAAAGCGGATTTTCTAATAAAAATGGGATAAAACAATTAAAGGACTTACCAGTAAGAAAGTAGCCAAAAGTAATTAAAGAAGATGAAACACTCTTAGTAGAAATACTCAATTAGTACCCATCATTAATATAAAAAGACTTTGCCCAAAGTGTAGCTCACTTTGGGCAAAGTCTTTTCATAGGCTATAACGATAGGCTAACCCACAAAACGCTTGTAGTAACCAAAGAAAAATAATATACCCATAGCACACCACTAATGTAAGGAGAGCCAACCGAAAACCAATAGCATCAGTCAGGTAACCGTAAAACAAAGGAATAAGCCCAGCACCCACAATAGCAGTACATAGAATGCCAGAAGCTTGAGTCTTTAAACTCACCTCTTGGCTGCCCAAAGCAAAAAAATCGTAGGAAACATAATCGCATTAAAAACCCCTACACTCAGCAAACTGCACATAGAAAGCAATCCAGTGCTATTGATAGAAATCAAAAATAGCCCAAATAGCCGCAAATGAAGCCACCATTAGCATATAAGAAGGAGTAAAAAACTTTGTAAGGTAAGCCCCCACTAGTCTCCCCACTAAGGCACCCCCCAATAGAAAGTAACAAAAATAGCCACAATACCCTGCGGGTCTCCAATAGCAATATCGTTGATATTAAAAAAACGCCCTATTCCTCTACAAATCCAAGCAAAGCAGGACTTTCCAACACCTCTTTAGCAATATTAATCTCTACAAAATAATTCACCGCAAAACTACCAATTACCACTTCAGCACCCACATACAAAAAAATATCCCCACAGCTGCCAATAGTAAAGAATCTTTTTTAGTAAATTGATATAATCTTCCTTATCAAAAATGTTTTATTTTATCAGTACAAAGGAATTTTAATTACAGAAAAGAGAAAAGAGCAAGGCTAAAAATAGTAACCAAAGCAATAAATAATGAAGGCATTTGGATAGACAAAAGCCTCATTCTGAAAGTAAATAGCCCTATCAATATCATCTAAAAAAATTTAGCTCCGAACTTGTTTTTTTACCTCTTCTTTCAATAAGTATACCGACATTAAGATAGGTGCTATAGTCGTTCCTAAAAGCATTGAAAGCCTGCGAGAACGTAAGTCGGGTAGAGGAGGTGCTCTACCTCCTAATATAGACACATATGGGTTCGCAGCCACCTGCAAAAAGTAATTCCCTGTACCCAGTACAAATACAGCCAACATAAAAAAATACGAAAAGAACGCTCCTCAGCAGCAGGGTGAAACAGCAAAGCACCCAAGGCAATCAGTACAAGTCCCAATATAATGCCCCTTTGGTAGCCCACTTTAGTAAGCACAAAGCTCGTAGGAATAGAGAATAACAAGTTAGGTAAAAAGAAAAAGAAAAGAATAAATGCCGAATGAAAGTAGTCAAGCTTAAACATATTGCGCAAATGAGGCAGCAGCAGTTGAACCATAACTGTCAGTCCACCGAAAAGAAAAAAATAGCACTGCTATAAATATAAAAGCCTTTATGGAATGTTTCGTTTTAGTCATTAATAGATAATTACTGAAAAATTTAAGTATGCAAAAATTACATCAATAATTAAAAAAATAGTTAAAAATTTAACAGTTTATTTTGTTATATATGTAACATATAATGTTATGCTATTGTTTCTAACAAGTTAAAAGTATAATAGCCTACAATCCCCCATCACTTCATCATCACAAACCTTGAGCGAACCTTGAGCGAACCTTGAGCGAAGGTTGAGCGAAGGTTGAGCGAAAGATAAAAGCCCGTGTGGCTCGCACCGATATATTAAAATGAAGAATAAACAACGTTATCATAACTACTAAAAGTCAGAAAAATCAAAACAATATAAAATTCTTTGAAAAAAATTATAAAAAAATTAGTATTTTATTTTTAAGATACAGAAAAAAATATACTACCTTTGCACCGTAAAAAGAAAACTATAAAAAGAAAAAAAATAAGCGTTAATAAGCTGAAAAAACTAATTTAACTAACATTTTTTTATTGGGCAGAAAAAAACTAAATTAACTAATTAATAAATATAATGAAGAACTGGTTTTTTTAAATTTGGCATTCCTATTATTCACAACAGTGATTTTTTTGCCCAAAGCGGAGTAATTACGGGTGAAGTAATTGACGGTGATTATAATGCACCACTAATGGGTGCAGGCGTGCAAGTGAAAGGTACTACTCGTGGAGTATCAACCGATATGGACGGTAAGTACTCCATAAAAGTAGATAACCCTACAGGTACCTTAGAGTTTACCTATCTGGGTTACGTTACCAAAGCCATACCTTACAAATTAGTAAATGGTAAGGCTCACTTAAAAAGTTACGCTTGCAAGTGACCAACAAGATTTAGGCGAAGTGGTGGTAACTGCCAAAAAGCTCAGTGATAGATGTTGCGCAAGAACGCAAAACACCTGTAGCAGTATCAACTATTCAGGCAGCCGAAATTGTTGAAAAAAATTAGGCACTCGTGAGCTGCCCGAAATCCTCAACCGCACTCCTTCTATCTACGCTACCAAAGGCGGTGGTGGCTTCGGAGATTCTAAGGTTAATATGCGCGGTTTCTCTTCTAAAAAAACGTAGCGGTTATGGTAAACGGTATGCCGGTCAATGATATGGAGTCTGGTACCGTTTATTTTAGTAATTGGACGGCTTATCCGATGTTACTTCAGCTATGCAAGTACAACGCGGGCTTGGAGCTTCAAAATTAGCAATCGCTTCAGTAGGGAGGTACGCTCAATTTTATATTACGCTCTGCAGATATGCACCAAGGCGGTAACGTTGTTCTAAACTATGGTAGCAACGGCGAGTATAAAGGTACCGTGTCTTACAACACTGGCAAAAAGCCCTCACAGGCTGGTCAGCTTCAGTATTGTTTAGCAAAAATGCAGGTCGCAAATACGTAGATGCTACACAGTTTGATGCTTACAGCTATTATTTTGCTTTTAGGTTATGAGCCTTCTAAAAAAACATAGCTTCCAGCTTATGTTTTACAGGTGCTACTCAGTCGCACAACCAGCGTTATTATAGTCCGTCTATTAAAGATGCTCAAAAATACGGAGGCTCTGACGATAAACCTAACAGACGTTACAATAGCGACTGGGGCTATTTAAATGGCGAAGTCTTCTCTTTGAAAAATATATACCACAAGCCCGTAGCAATGCTCAATTGGGATTGGAATATCTCCGAAAGCACCTCTCTTAGCACCGTAGCCTATGCATCTTTTTGGTCGTGGTATGGGAGTTTCAGGCGAAGGTGAAGCTTATAGAGGAGGATTCCAACAAAAAAATAAATTCTGATGGGAACACATATTACGTTCCTAATAAAACTACCTTTTAGTGGGCTACGCACCCCCGATGGTTTAATAGATGTAGAAGCTGCTATTCGCTATAACAAAGGTGAAAATGTATCAGGACTTCAGAGTATTACAACTAAAGGAATTATAGGTAATCCTAAAATTGTATCCGACCCATTAAGAACACGCCATAAAATATATGAAGGTTTTGTAAATATAGCTTCAGTGAACTCACACGATTGGTACGGATTCCTTACCAATTTAAAACACCAAATAGACGATCACTTTACTTTGAATTTAGGAGTAGATGGGCGTTATTATCACGGCTATCACCACCGCGTAATAACCGACCTATTGGGTGCTTCTGGCTATGCTTCTACCAGCAATAGGAACTTCACAGACGCCAATGTGATAAGAACCACAGTTTCCGATAAAAATATCTTTTAATCCTTTTTGCGAGCATCACTTCTCTTGAAAACCAAAACAGGATGGAGCAACGATGGCGAAGTAAAATGGGCAGGCTTGTTCTCACAATTTGAATACTCTGATAATAAGTTCTCTGCATTCTTACAAGGTTCTACCTCTATGCAAGGCTATCAAAAGAGTAGATAACTTTTATGAAACCAGGTACTAGAGCTATCCGCAACGACCCTTCCACAGCAATGAATACAAAAACAGGATTTAAAAACATCATAGGTTATAACATCAAAGGAGGGGTAAATTATAATATCAACGAGCACCACAACGTGTTTGCCAATGCAGGCTATTATTCTAAACAACCTTTCTTCAATGCCGTATACCCTAACAATAAAAATTTCCTAAAACCAAGAACTCACTAACGAAAAGATTTTGGGCTTGGAAGTAGGCTACGGTTTTTAAATCAGAACGCTTTAATGCCAATCTAAATCTTTACCGCACCACTTGGAAAGACCGTTATGAATCTCAAAAAAACAATTTAACACTTCCTTCAGGAACGGTTACTGCTTATGCTAATATTTTTGGAATACAAGAGATACACCAAGGGTAGAATTAGAGGCAACTGCCAATATCACTCAATATTTAAAAACTAAATGCTGCACTCACATTAGGTGACTGGTTCTATAAAGGTAATGCTAAAAAGTTATCTCATTAATTCCGATAACCAAAATATAGATACACAAGGAAATGTACTCACAGGCGATGTAGCTCCCACTACTACTTATTTAGATAAAGTGAAAGTGGGTGAAACCGCTCAAACAACTGTTGCTATAGGAGCTACTATCCTCCCTCCTGTAAAAAGGCTTAAAAGTAGATATCGACTGGCGTTATGTAGATGACCTTTATGCCAACTTAAATGTTAAAGATTTCAATACAAAAGCCAATGCTGAATTAGGTGCTTTGAAATTGCCAAGCTATAATTTGTTTGATTTAGGAGCATCTTACAAATTGTCATTAACCGATAAGCAACGCTCACTTTCTCAGCACACGCTTATAACTTGTTAGATACTTATTATATAACAGAGTCCTACTCAAGTATCCATGCTTCTAATGGTGATAAAACTTATAAAGGTATCAGTGTGAAAAACAATGTATATTTTTGGTCCTGGTCGTACCTTTTAGCTTTGGCGTACGTTATAACTTTTAATTAAATAATTATACGATAATAAGGATTTTGTTAGAAACAGTAAAAAGAGGCAAATGTTTTTCGCCTCTTTTTGCTATTTAAAGATAGTTTATTACCTTTGCAGTCTTATTAATTGTTTTTATTTGCCTAAAATGTTGTTATTCCGAAAAAAACTATAATTCTATATACGAAATATTCTGAGACTTTTTTCCCATAGTACCGATTATGAAGATATCGATTTTATTTTTCAATATCGTAGATTACTTTAGGCACAAAAGTTGTAATAAAAAAAGCAGCTCTTAATATCAACGAACTTATCGCCGAGCTAAAGAGAGATGCCAATAGTATTGCTTTTTTTCAAAGAAAAGCTGTTAAACGTATTTTTCCGATAAGAAAAAAAGTACTACTGCTCACCGATGCAGGCTTGCTCAAGAGTGTGTCGTTTTTCAAAGAATTGCGTAGGCGTATTATCCGCCAGCTTATCCCCGACCAGCCCTCGCAGGATAACATTCAGTATGTGCTGAACCAAATATTTTATAAACCTTCAGATGCTAAAATGGCTGGGGCGTATTCCTTTTGAAAATTGGCAAGAACTTTTTAGCCTATTAAGTTTTGATACTTTTTACAGCGAAACCCAGCCCACTGCCACCTCCAACCAAATATTGTTAGCCATAATGATACTTTCGCAGCGTATGGGTGGTTTTTGCCTTGCAAACAGATGTGCTGCGTATGGTGCCCGAATATACCAATCTGAATAGTCCTTTTATAGCCTTAGATGATGAGCTCAACAATTTAGCCCGTACTATGCGTGATGAAAAACGCTCCTATCTAAGCCTTTTCACAACACGAGTTAGATTACAAGCATCTGAACATATTAGTAGGGCAATGCGAAGATTTTCTAAACAAAGCCGATGTCAATACCTCAAAAATACGGGGTTACTTTTAGTGTAAATCAAACTTTATTGCTCATACGCCAGCAAGTAAAGCGTATCAAGCGCTTGTACAACTACCTTTTTATTGAAAAAGAAGAAGATAAAAAGATAAAACCATAGCATTTTTATTTAGATTTGGTGCGTACCAATTCTAAAAAAAGAACAACATCAGAAAGCTCATAAATGATAGTGTGTACAATATTACGTATGAAATAACCAATTATACGGGCAAAACAGGCGAACATTATATTACCTCCACCTCATCAGAGTATTTCAAAATGTTAAAAAAACAGCCTTATGGGGCGGAGTAATTGTTAGCTTTATGTGCTTAACAAAGTTATACCTCTATGAACCCCCGATAAAAGTGATTTCGGGCGTGCTTTTTGATTATAGCTTAAATTACGCCATAGGCTTTTGTGCTTATTTATTTAACAGGTCTCTACATTGGCTACTAAGCAACCCGCTATGACGGCTTCCACTATAGCCAAGAGTTTAGAGAATATCAATCCGCAGGATAACAAGAACAAACAAAAAGTGTATTCAGAATTTGCTGTATTGTTCTCCCGCTTGTTTTCGCTCACAGTTTATTGCCTTTGTAGGCAATGTCTTTGGGGCTTTCCCGTATCTATGTTGTTAGCATTTATAGTGAGTTACTTGGTGGGCTATAACTTTGCTACCCCAAAGAGTTTGCATCTTTTAGAAGATATGAATATATGGCACACACCCGTATTTATGCACGCTTGTATAGCAGGGGTATTTTTGTTTTTTTATCGGGAATTATAGCGGGCAATGTGGCAAGCGAGAATAACTTTAATAACTTTTTATTACAGGCTTTCAGAACACCCATTTTTAAAAAGGTATGTTTGGCAAAAAAACGTATGCAAAGAGTAGCAGCGTGGATGCAAAAAAATGGCTAAGTGTAGTGTCAAATATTTGGTTTGGAGTCTTTATGGGAAGTGCTTGGACAGTGGGAGTATTCTTCAAATGGAATATTGATATACGGCACATTACCTTTGTGAGTGGTAACTTTGCCTATGGGCTGTTTGGGGCTAATTTTAATATTAGCTTAGAGAATGTTATATGGTGTATATTGGGGATAGGAATTGTAGGATTTGGTAATTTTATAGTGAGCTTTTTCGCTATCATTGTGGATAGCATTGCGCTCACGCCAAGTACCTTTTTCAGAATTGCGCAACCTGTTGCACTCAGTAATACTGAAGTTTAAAGAACGCCCTGCTGCTTTCTTTTTTTCCCGTTTAAAAATAACTGATTATGATACAGAAAAACGATACAAATATTAAACAAACGCGCTAAGTTTGAATATGAAATTCTTGATAAATACGAGGCAGGTATAGTGCTTGTAGGTACCGAAATAAAGTCTATTAGGCTTGGGAAAGCCTCTATTGCCGAGAGTTTTTTTGTGAGTTTAATGAGCGGGGAGAGCTCTTCGTTATCAATATGACTATTGAAACCTATGCTTTTGGTACTTATTACAACCACCGTCCTAAAAAGTGAACGAAAAACTCTTATTGCAAAAAGAAAGAACTGCGCAAACTGAACAAAGAAGTAAAAAAACAGCGGACTTACTCATAGTGCCTTTACGCCTATTTATCAATGATAAGGGGCTGGCAAAGGTGGAAATAGCCTTAGTACGTGGTAAAAAAATTGTACGACAAACGCGAAACTATAAAAAGACCGCGATAACAAAACGCACTCTTGACCGATTGACAAAAAGATAAAACGAATAGATAATAAAAACACTATAAAAATATGTATATAGATTTTAAAGAACTTCCCGAAGATGCTCGTGTATGGATATACCAAAGCAATCGTAGCTTTACTCCCGAAGAGCAAGTACAGCTCACCACGCAGCTAAAGGCTTATCTTGAAGAATGGACAGCACACGGAAGTGAGTTATTGGCTTCATTTGAAATACGTTATAATAGGTTTATCGTTATAGGGGCAAACCAAAATGTACACGCGGTATCAGGCTGCTCGCTCGATGCATTGGTACGCTTTATCCAACAGTTAGAGCAGGCATATAACGTTACTTTGTTAGACCGTATGAATGTGAGCTACAGACAGGGCGAATACATAGCTTATAAAACCACTCATTGAGTTTAAAAAAATGGTGAAAGATAAAGCGGTTTCGGCACAAACAATCGTGTTTAACAACTTAGTAAATACCAAATGGGAATACGAAGAGCATTGGGAAGTGCCATTACAAGAAAGTTGGCATAATAGATTCCTATAAAAATACTACTCTTTTAAAAGCTAAACAAATAAAAAAATGAAAAAAATTACTGATTACAACCATTGGGCTACTTTTTAGCCAATATCATTACAGCCCAAACCGACTATTCTGGAAGAACACTATACCGTGCTACTCGTGAAAAAAAAACTGCCTTGCAGCACACACACCTAAAAGTGAACTTTAATTTTTCAAACCAAACACTTGATGGCGAGGAATGGCTTACTGCTGCTCCTTACTTTTACCCTACCGATAGTTTGGTATTAGATGCCAAAGCAATGCTCATTCACAAAGTAGCCTTAGAGAAAAAAACAAGACTCAAAACGCCCCTGAAATTTGCCTACAAAAAAACAATCTGCTAAAAAAATAAAACTCGACAAAACATACCAAAAAGACAAAAAATACACCGTCTATATACAGTACACTGCACAACCCGAAAAGGTAACCGACTCTAATGGAGAACCAGCCTTCTCTTCTAAAGGGCTCTACTTTATCAATCCTAATAATGAGCCCGATAAGCCTATGCAACAAGTATGGACACAAGGCGAAACTGAAGCTTCTTCTTGCTGGTTCCCTACTATTGACGATAATTCTCAAAAACTACCCAAGAAATAGAAATTATCGTCCCCTAATAACTTTGTTACCCTTTCTAATGGAGTATTAAAAATTCCAAAACTTCGGGTAACAATCGTACCGACCATTGGGTGATGGATAAACCTCACGCCCCTTACCTCTTCTTTATGGCAGCAGGTGAGTTTGCTATTGTGAAAGATACCCCTTGGAAAGGAAAAGTACCTATAGAATATTACGTAGAAAAAAAGAATACGAAAACGTAGCCAAACAAATCTTTGGCAATACTGCCGAAATGCTCACTTTCTTTTCAGAGCGATTTGGTTATGAATTTCCTTGGCAACGCTATGCCCAAATAGTAGTGCGCGACTTTGTAAGTGGGGCTATGGAAAAATACTACTGCCGTAAGTCACGCCGAAACAGCTTACCAAACTGCTGAAGACCTCGCCGACCAAAACCACTGGGAGAGAATCATCGCTCACGAGCTTGCACACCATTGGTTTGGCGACCTTGTAACTGCCGAAAGCTGGGCAAACCTCACTGTAAACGAATCTTTTGCTAACTACTCCGAATACCTTTGGTTAGAACACAAATACAATAAAGATGTAGCCGAAGAGCACCTCCTAAACGATACCCAACAGTACAAAGAACGCCCCAACGACTTTTGCTAAAAAAACTTAGTGCGTTTTTGATTATGATAGCCGTGAAGATATGTTTGACCTTGTTTCTTATAACAAAGGCGGTGCTATCCTCCATATGCTTAGGCGTTACCTTGGTGATGAAGCTTTTTTGCAGGGATCACTCACTACCTCAAAAACAACCAATACAGCACAGGTGAAGCCCACCAGCTACGCTTATCATTAGAAAAAGTAAGCGGGAAAGACCTTAACTGGTTTTTCAACCAATGGTTTTTTGGCAACGGAAACCCGCAGGTGGAAGTATCAAAAGAATACGATGTGGCAACTAAAAAGCTAACCCTCAAAAATTACTCAAACTCAAAAAGAAGACCTATTGTTTCAATTCCCATTGGTAATAGATATTTACATTGATGGTAAAGTTCGTCACGAAAACGTATGGGTAAATGCTAAAAAAAGAAAATACCTTTACTTTTTTCGGTAGAAAAAAACGCCACAATTAGTAAATATCAACCCCGATGGGCTTATCATAATGGAAGAAACATTCGCCAAAACCGATGACGAATACCGCTATCAGTTGCAACACGCCCCTCAGGTAAAAAAAGTAGATTGCAGGCGGTAGAAATGGTAAATGATAAAAATACTGCTTTTTGGCACTACAAGATCCTTTCTTCAAAGTGCGTATCAAAGCCCTTAATAAACTTGAAGACCTTCCTTTAAGCACTTCAGAACAGCTTATTGTAGAGAAAATAGCAACTTCAGACCCTGAAAACCTTGCCAAATCGGCAGCTATGTGGGTGCTGAGCAAAAACCAAAGATAAAAAAATATAGTAATCTTTTCCAAAAATCACTATCAGCACACTCTTCAGCAGTAAAAAAATGCTGCACTTAACGGACTTGCTTACACACAGCCTGCACTTGCTAAAGAGTTTTTTAGAGAAAGCTAATCCTAAAAAAACTCACAGCCGACCAGCTATCGGGATTGGCAGGGTAATTGTAGATAACCAAATGCAACAGTATTTGGATACCTTGTTGCCTTATATAGTGTATTACCCCTTTGTAAAAGACCCCGAAATGGTTGCCAATTTCAAAAGCATACCGCTGGGCTATGCATTTTTTGACGATACCCCTATGACCGAAAAAAACTGTGCAAAGGACTAAAGGAAATTGTAGAAGATACCGAAAAACCCTTTTGCACAACAGGTTCTTAAAAATGTTATAGATGAAGGTGTGAATATCAAAAAAATCACTTTCGCCTACCAATTCTGTAGAAAAACAAATTATCCTCTTGCAAGACTTGAAAAAAACTATTTAAACAATGATGATTAATAATTAATCATTGACAATTAAACATTATTTCGTATCTTTGCAAAAAAATAAAAAAATTAATTATGAGTGCTATAGTAGCTATTGTAGGTCGCCCGAATGTTGGAAAATCAACACTTTTTAATCGATTAATAAAAACGCCGTGAGGCGATAGTAGATGCCGTGAGTGGTGTTACACGTGACCGCCATTATGGCAAAACCGACTGGAATGGAGTTGCCTTCTCGGTGATTGATACTGGAGGGTACTTGCCTAATAGTGCCGATACTTTCCAAAAAGAAATTGATAAACAAGTAGCACTTGCAATTGATGAAGCCGATGTGATTATTTTTTTATGGTAAATGTAGAAGATGGGCTTACAGGTATGGACGAGCAAGTGGCTATGCTGCCGCGCCGTAGCCAAAAGCCCGTCTTGGTAGTGGTAAATAAAGTGGATAGTAATAATAGGCGCAACGAAATGCACGAGTTTTTACGCTTTGGGCTTTGAGCACTTATATGCACTATCAAGCATTAATGGTAGTGGTACGGGTGATCTTTTAGATGACTTGGTAGCTCTATTGCCCGAAAAAGAAGAACGTGAAGATAGTGTATTGCCTCGTTTTGCAGTAGTAGGTCGTCCCAATGCTGGAAAAATCTTCATTTATCAATGCTCTTATTGGCGAAGACCGCTATATCGTTACTGATATTGCAGGAACTACACGTGATGCTATAGATACTAAATACAATCGTTTTGGTTTTGAATTTAATCTGGTAGATACGGCTGGTATCAGGCGCAAAGCAAAAGGTGAAGGAAGACCTTGAATTTTACTCGGTAATGCGTTCTATACGTGCTATTGAACACTCTGATGTATGTATCCTGATGATTGATGCTACACGTGGATTTGAAAGCCAAGATGCTAATATTTTTTTGGTTGGCACAACGCAATCGTAAGGGGATTGTAATCTTGGTGAACAAATGGGATTTGATAGAAAAGGAAAATAATACAGCCAAAGAGTTTGAAGCCGTTATCCGCAAAGAAATAGAACCATTTACAGATGTGCCTATTTTGTTTGTTTCGGCACTGAACAAACAGCGTATTTACAAGGCGATAGAAACGGCAGTGGCAGTGTACAACAATCGCACAAGGCGTATCGCTACACGCCAGCTGAACGAGGTGATGCTTCCTATTATAGAGAACTATCCACCGCCAGCTACTAAAGGGAAATATATCAAAATAAAAATTCTGTACACAATTACCTACACCTATGCCGCAGTTTGCCTTTTTTTGCAAACCTACCACAATATGTAAAAAGACCCCTTACAAGCGTTTTATAGAAAATAAACTGCGTGAGCATTTTGATTTTACAGGAGTGCCTATAGATGTTTATTTTAGGCAGAAATAAACAGAATAGAAAAACAGCACTCATATTTAAATAAAAAAAGAATGAGAAGAGGCTTATTATATGGTAGTTTTATCATTGGGGTCTTGCTATATATTATGGCTTGTACCCCAATGCTAATACGTACTACAACAGGCAGCTACAGCCTATAGTAACCAAATATAACGTGCTTTACAACGGCGAAGAAGCTTATGCAAAGGGGCTTACCGAACTGCGCAATAAATACCAAGACGACTTTGGCAAGATATTACCTGTAGAACCTATTGGAATGACAGGCAAAGTGCAGTTAGACGGGGTAGAGAATCCCTAATTTTGAGCGTGCTGAAGAGAAGGCAATTAAAACAATTCAGCGGCACTCAATGGTATTTAACGGCATTCAACGCAATTATAAGATTGACGATGCTTATATGCTTTTTGGGACAGTCGCGTTATTACAATGAGCGTTTTTTTCCTGCTTTGGAGGCGTTTAATCATTTGCTTACCAATTATGGTTTCAGTGAGCGTATTCCTGAGGCTGCCGTGTGGGCACAAAAAAACAAATTTGCGCTTAGGAAAAGACAAGGTAGCGATAGATAAACTTACTGAGTTGCTAAAAGAGAACCCCAAGATGCGCCGTAACGATAAGGCAGAGGCTTATGCCACACTGGGACAGGCATACATCAATCAGGAGCAATATAGGCTTGCTGCCGATGCGCTTTACGATGCTGGAAAATACACGCGCAATAAGGCTTTGCGTGGTAGGTATTACTTTATTGCTGCACAATTGTACGAAAAGCAACTGCAAAAAGATTCGGCTGCGGTGGCTTTTTGAAAAAGTGATTAAACAAAATTGGAAAAATACCGCGCCGCTTGTGGGTGGAAGCACAAGCTGGCAAGGCACGTAACAAGGTATTTACAGGGCAGGAAAAAGCTGATTTTTTTAGCATACCTTACTAAATTGGAAAAATCGCTATGAGCATAAAAACTTGTTGGATGTGCTTTTTCTATACTCACGCCGAGATGCTAAAAAGAGAATGATAAAAAAACGGCTATCAACTACTACCGCGAGTCCTTGCTCAACAATAAAGATAACGACCCTCTGAAGGCAAAGGCACATATGCGCTTATCGGAGTTGTTTTTTTGCTCAAAAGAATTACGTGGGGGCTTATCAACACTTGGATAGCACGCTTACCTATATACCTGAAAACACTTTTGAACATTTGTATACAAGGCGCAAAAAAAGGATAATTTGGCTAAAATAACCGAATTGGAGTTTGTGGTAAAAAGAATGACAGCATACTAAATGTACTGCAAATGCCTGAAGAACAAAGGCGTGCTTTTTATCAAAAACATATAGATTCGTTGCAGCAGGTAGCTGAACTAAAAGCTAAAAAGCAAGAGAAAAAAACGCAATACTAATGGAGGAACAGGCTTGGAAGTAGCTGGTAATGAGGATAAAAAGTGGTAAGTTTTACTTTTACAATCCCTATAACAGTGGCTTATGGTAAACAACAATTTCAGCAGTATTGGGGCGATAGAAAATTGGAAGACAATTGGCGCTGGCAATCATTAAGCCATAGTGCTGTACCTAAGCTGCAAGAAGATCAAAAGCAAGAGGAAAAACCTACTGTAGTGGCTGATACGCCAGATAGCTATCTTGCTAAACTGCCTAAAAACAGAAGCCGAAAATTACAGCACTTACTATTCAAAAGAAATGAGGCGTTGTACCAATTGGGATTATTATATCGTGCAAAAATTCAACGAGAACGAATTGGCAATACAACGTTTTGGAACGGGTATTGGCACTAAAAACCTGCACCTGATATAGAGGTAGTGAGCCTTTATGAGCTTTTATAAAAAAATTACGTAGATACACAAAAACCCCAAAGCTGCAGCTATTAAAGCACAATTATTGGCTAATTACGAGGGGACAGATTATGCGAGATTGTTACAAGGAGGAGAAACTTCACAACAGGAACGCAATAAAAATGGCGCAACACTTGCCGATACGCTCACGGCACAATACAAGCGTGGCGAGATAGAAGAAGTAGCACAACAATTGCAAAACCGAAGCTATGCGTTACCACGAGACAGCTGCAGCACCAGCCATAGCTTTGTTGCAAGCGCAAACAATAGGCAGGCTGGAGGAGTAGCGCACTACAGAGAGGAGTTACAACAAATAGTAACCAACTATCCTGCTACTGCCGAAAGTGAGGAAGCACAGCAGTTGTTGGAAGAACTGAAAGAGGTGGATAATGAGCCTTTTTGTAGATGATGAAAAAGCTACAAAATGGAAAGTAGTGATTATGGGTACTACTTCGGCAACACGTGAGGAGGTAAAGAAAGAGATATTAGAAAAAAATAAATACGATTTCGAAGTGCTAACACTTTCAACCGATGTGTATAAAGCAGGAGAAACGTGGTTGGTAATACATCATCTGCGCGATGGATATTCGGCACAGAGTGTAGTAAATGAGCTTAATAGCTTGCTACAAAAGTATAAATTGACTACTTTTTATCATCGCTACCGAGAATTATCGCTTGGTACAACTCCGAAAAAGATAAAGAAAAAGTATTTGAGCCGTCAAACTAACGTAAAATAGCATTTGTTTTTGTTACATCATAAACGTACTATAACATTCAGTATCAGTATATTACTAATAGCATTATGCTTTTGGTATGCGCATAGTTTTCCTTTTTTAAGAGAGGGGACATCTTATGATTTGCCATTGGCAATGGGCGATACCGTTAAAAACGATAGTATCAAGAAACAGTTGCGTGGCAGGCGAGAAAAAACCTGTAAAGCCTAAAAAAAGAAAAAAAGGATTCTGTAGCTGTTAAAGATACGATTAAAAAAAGCGTACTAACGGCGCATTGGAAGATGTGGTAACTTATAAGGCTAAAGATAGTATTGTTTTTTTAATGTAAAAAGCAACAAATAGCACTTCACAACCAAACGAATGTGAAATATACTGATATTGACATTACGGCGGGTGTGGATGTGATTGACTATAAAAAGGGTGAGGTGTATGCAGGTAGGCTTAAAGATAGTGTGGGTGAATATACTCAGCACCCTGTATTTAAGCAAGGTAAAGATGTAATTGAGCCTGATTCTATCCGCTTTAACTATCGCAACCAAAAGGCTATTATTCGCAATGCTTATACCAAGCAGGACGAAAATAATGTAAAGGGCGAGGTGATAAAGAAGGAGAATGACTCTACTTACTTTATGCACAACGCTATTATTACTACGGCTGAGGATTTAGATGACCCTGATTATTACATCAAGGTGAGGAAGGCGAAGTTTGTGCCTAAAAAGAAGATTATTGCGGGGTTTAGCAATATGTATATTGCTGATATTCCTACTCCTATAGCTATTCCTTTTGCTTATTACCCTATGGTTACGGGGCGCACTTCGGGGCTTATATTTCCTACTTTTGGTGAGGTAAATAATCGTGGTTATTTTTTGCAGAACTTGGGGTACTATTTTGTTATCAGTGATAATTTTGACCTTGCTCTTTCGGCTGATTATTATACTAATGGTAGCTATGGTTTGCGCTCGCAGTCGGCTTATGTGAAACGTTACCGATATACGGGGAACTTCAATTTGACTTTTGAGAATAACATCTACAGTATGAGGGGCTTACCTGATTATTCGGGTAGCCAAATGTATAGTATTCAATGGACACATAGCAAAGACTCTAAATCGAATCCAAATTCTAACTTTTTCGGCATCGGTGAATTTATCAAGTAATAGTAGGTATTACCAAGAATCGTACAATCAGGTGAACACTTCTAACTTTTTTTGAACAATACGATGATGTCGTCAGTATCTTATTCTAAGACTTTTCCGGCTTCGCCTGCTGTGAACATATCAATTTCGGCATCGCATTCACAAAATACTAATACTAAAAAAATATAGATATGACTTTGCCTTCGCTTCGTGGGAGTGTGGAACGTATCTATCCTTTTTGCTAAAGAGGGGAAACTAAAAAAGGACTTATCAAGAGTTTGAACTTTCAGTATAGTATGCAGGCTGATAATCGTTTTTTTCTACTTATGATAGCTTGTTTTTTTCAGCAAAAAGATGTTTAATGAGGCGCGCAATGGGGTACAGCACTCTATTCCTATAAGTACTACTGCGAAATTGATGAAGTATATTACTTGGGGTATCAACTCATCACTAAACGAAACTTGGCAGTTTAGGACGATACGCCGTCGCGATTTTAACGCTACTACGGGAAAAATCTGCTATTGATACTATTAGAGGTTTTGATCGTTTTATGACTTACAATGCGGGAACGAGCTTGGGTACAACTATCTATGGTACTTTTTAGATTTAAAAGGGATTTCCTATACAAGCTATACGACACGTGATGCGCCCTTCGGTAAATTATGGTTATACGCCTTCGTTTGATAGATATTACGATTATTATATAGCTGACGCTTATGGGCGTGAGGCTCAATACACTCGCTTTGAGGGGGAATTTACGGTACACCAGGTTTGAGTGAGGCACAGTCTATAGGCTTTTCGTTAGCCAATACTTTTGAGGCTAAAAATGAAGCAAAAAGACAGCACCGAAACGCAACCCAAAAAAAGTGATGCTACTCAATAGCCTGAACTTCAGCTCTAATTACAATGTGATTACCAAACAATTTAGTCCGCTAAATGTTACGGGGGTACAGCTATTTTTCAATGGTAAATTGGGTATTAACTTTGGGGCAACGCTCAATCCTTATGCTATTGATAATAACGGGCGACAAATGGAAAAATGGAATATTGACAATGGGGGTAGTCTCTTCAGACTTACCAATGCGAATATTTCAACCAACTATTCGTTTTCTAACAAAGATAAGCAAGATAAAAAAGGGATAAAAACAAACGCGAAAAAAACCCACAGGTAATGCTACAGGTGGGCGTACTGATGACCTCTTTGGCTCTTCAAGACCGCTAAATGAGGAACCAAATAGAAGACATAAAGAGGGTGAAGAGGGCGAAGGAGATGATAAAAAAACCTAAGTTTTACCAAGCGGTAATTCCGTGGGATTTGACGTTGGCGCACTCGCTCACCTACTCGAATATGGCACGGGAAGGGCGTATTGCTAATAACTCATTGATGTTCTCGGGTAACGTATCGCTTACGCCGAAATGGCAGGTGGGGGTATCGAGCGGTTATGACTTTGTAAATAAAGGTTTTACATATACTCAATTGCGTTTTTGAGCGCGACTTGGATAGCTTCCGTATGAGTTTTTCAGTTTACGCCTTTTTGGCTATCGCACTTCGTGGTATTTCTTTATTGGTATCAAAGCTTCTATGCTTTCGGACTTGAAATGGGAGAAAAACAAACAGCCTGATAGGGTGCTGAGGTAACAACTAATTTAATAATAAATGATAACTGACAAACTTTTTAAGCTATTTATTGTGCTTGCTTCCTTTTTGGGGATAGCACAACAAGCAGATTTTTGTACGACTAAAAGACCTTTCGCCTGATTTTTGTATTTGACTTGAAATATGCTACAGCAGATAATTTTTGAAACAGGCGGTGTATGAATGCGGTGAGTGTTATTTGCGCAAAAAAATACGGCTGAAGCACTAGTGAAAGCTAATGAAGAGTTTAAGCAATTGGGCTATCGCATTAGCTGTACGATTGTTATCGACCGCTTGATGTGCAGAAAAAGATGTGGAAAATACTTCCCTGGTACGCACTATGTGGCTAACCCTGCCAAAGGCTCTAAACACAATCGTGGAGCTGCTGTAGACCTTACACTTGTAGATGCAAAAGGCAAGGAACTGAATATGGGTACGCCTTTTTGATTTTTGGGAAAGAGGCTCATCACACTTATAATCAGCACTCTAAGGAGGTGCTTGAGAATCGTAAACTGCTGAAAGAAACACTTAATAAATATAACTTTAAATCAATCTACTCTGAATGGTGGCATTATGAGTATCGCCCCGAGATGCAATCGAAAGTAGAGAATTTTCAGTGGCAATGTAATTAGACTTGCTAATTCTGTAATTATATTGTATCTTTTGCGACATCAGTCATTAAATATATTTTTTTGATTATGAAAATAAAAACATTACATAATAGGTTTGTGCTTGTCTTTTGGTATTTTGGTAGCTGAAAAAGCTCAAGGACAAGAGCTTAAACCTATATTTAGCGAAAAGCGATTGAGTAAGGATACTTCTACTGCAGGTATAGATGGACCTTATGTATACTACAGAAAACACGGTGAGCAGCAGGAAATAAAAAGCTGTTACCGAGAAAAATGGAAAAAAATAGAGGTAATTACTAAGCTGTACGAAGGCAAGAGAAAACGTGCTAAAAAAACTAAAAAGTGCAAGTAGATAAAAATCAGTACTTTAGTTTGAGACTAAAAAGAAAAAGCTTACCAATGAGTCTGCTGTATATCCTATGCCTGAAAAACTGATTGCTATTTCGGATATAGAAGGGAATTTGAGGCTTTTTGTTCTTTTTCTTATTGCTAATGGGGTGATGAACAAAAATATAAATGGACATTTGGCAAAGGGCATTTGGTAACTGTAGGTGATTTCTTCGACCGCGGACTGATGGTTACTCAAACTCTTTGGCTTTATCTATCACTTGGAAAACCAAGCTGAAAAAAAGCAGGAGGTAAGTGCATTTTATACTTGGTAACCACGACTTGATGAATATGAATAACGACTTCCGCTATGTGCGCAAAAAAATACCTTGCTAATGCTGAACTGATGAACTTTCCTTATATAGACTTCTATAAACCTTATACTGAATTGGGTCGCTGGCTGAGCACTAAAAATATTGTAGAAAAAAATAGGTGATTATGTGTTTGTACACGCGGGTATTTCTAAAGAGGTTTCTGACCTTAACTTATCGGTGCAGGAGCTGAATAACAATGCACGCCGTTATTACTTTGAAAATAAGAAAGCTCAAAAACTACAAGATAATGTATGTAGCACTATTTATAAGTTTGGTGTAAGCCCGATGTGGTATAGGGGTTGGGGCAAACAAACTATCACCCCTGAAGAGGCTGATGAGATAATGGGACGATGGAACGTAGGCAAGTTTGTTATAGGTCATAGCCTTCATAGCGAGGTAACTTACCTCATGAATAAGCGTGTGATAGACCTTGATGTACAGCACGCTAAAAGGGGTGATACAGGGCTTACTGATGAGGGGGCAATGAATATAAAGTGGATAACAAAGGAGAAAAACTACTATAGTGGAGAATGCTTCTATCCCCGAAGATGATGATTAAAAACTAAGATGGAACATTTATATCTTAAGAATTTCGGACCTATTAAAGAGATGGATATAGACCTAAAACCCCTAATGGTGTTTATAGGTGAGTCTGGCAGTGGTAAGAGCGCGATTCTTAAGCTTTTATCGCTACTTCGGTGGGTGCATAAGCAGAATAATTTAAGAACTTATTTTGTAAAAATCATCTATTGCTAAGAAAAAGAGTGATTATAATCGTTTAAATTCAAATTCGTTATTAAAAAAATTAGCGGTTTAGATGAATTAATACGCAAAGATACTGAAATTAGTTTTCAGATAGGAGATACTTTTATATGAAACTAAAGGGAAAAATTCTTACTGATACTAAGCTAAATGGGGAGCTAACTTTAGATAAAATAGCTTTTTATCAGTGAAAACAGAGGAGTGTTACCTGATATTTATGCCAATAAAAATTCCTCGTAACTTTAAACTCCCTTATTATTTACAAGATACTTATGACAACTTTTTAATAGCTTTTTGAGCAATTAGGCAAAAAGAGTTTTCTATAGAAAGTACTGATTTGATACTTTTTCAAAAAGGAATATTACCAAAATTCTTTATAAAAGATAAAGATAATACTTTTGAGATGAAGTTTGAAAATAGCTCGAGTGGAACGAAAAACAGTGCTTTTTCCTGAAATAATAGTATATTATCTTACTCAAAAATATGATTTCAAAGATGTATTAGCAAGAGGATTTAATGATTTTTTTGATGAGTAAAATTCAACAAATGCAACAGTTAGGAAAAATAGAAGCTCCTAATATCAATTTAGCTAATTTCTCGAGTAGAAACCTTTCTATTTTTTATAGAAGAACCAGAATTATCACTTTTTCCATCAGCACAGAGACGATTGTTAAATAGCTTAGTGAGAGATTGCTTTTGCTAAAAATAAGCAAGAAAAATTGTATTACAAACTTGGCTTTTTGCAACACATAGTCCATATATACTCACTTCACTCAATAACCTACTATTAGCAGGAGAAATAGGGAAGGACTCTGATAAAAAGATGTTGTACACAATATTGTTTCTAAAGAATATTGACTAACAGCAACACAGGTAGGAGCTTATGCGATAGAAAATGGAAAAAGTAAAAATATTATTGATGAGGATAATCTCATTAATGCTGAATATTTAGATAGTGTTTCTGAAGATATTGTAACAGAGTTTTCTAATTTATTAGATATTCAGTATGGAAATAGATGATAAATATAAAAACAATGTGGTAAAATAGCTACTTGTGAGGAAAAATAAGAAAAATTTTACGCTTAATAATGCTACGGGTTTTTGTGAAAAGTACAAATTGATGGTGGTGTATTATCATTAAATGATAAAAGCTACCCGTTGTGATTTTCTTTTATTTAAAGAAGAAAAATTTAAAAAGATTAATGAAAATATTTGTAGAACTAAAGGGAATTGATGTACTTAAAGCATTAGAACAATTAGAAGGTAGCATACAAATGTTTGCTAAATCAAGCAATCAATATGCTATGGCAGTAGTTACTAAAATGATAGCAACTACTGCTATACAAAAGAAAAATAAATGATTTGACTAAGAAGAAAAAGTAAAACTTCATATAAAAAGTAAAATCATTACAATGCGACTATAACGCACAGACGAATACTCTTGATGTTATACGTAACTAAAAAAACTAATAAAAGATGAAAGGAATTATCTTAGCAGGTGGTTCAGGGACGCGCTTGTACCCTATTACAAAAGGAGTATCAAAACAATTACTTCCTATTTACGACAAACCAATGATTTACTATCCGCTATCGGTGTTAATGTTGTCAGGTATTCGTGAGATATTGGTAATTTCTACACCTCAAGATTTACCTGGATTCCAGCGTCTTTTAGGAGATGGGACTGATTTTTGGTATTCGCTTGAGTTATGCTGAACAACCAAGTCCTGATGGACTTGCATAGCCTTTATTATCGGCAAGGACTTTATAGGTGATGATGATGTTTGCTTAGTATTAGGCGATAATATCTTCTACGGACAAAAGCTTTTCAAAAATGCTTGCGCAAGCAGTGCATAATGTAGAAAAAGAGCGCAAGGCTACCGTTTTTGGCTATTATGTGAAAGACCCTGAACGCTATGGGAGTGGCTGAATTTGATGCTCAAGGAAATGTGCTTAGTATAGAAGAGAAACCTGCCCAACCTAAATCTAACTATGCAGTAGTAGGGCTTTATTTTTACCCCAATAAAGTAGTGGAAGTGGCAGGAGAAATTAAACCTTCGGCACGTGGTGAGCTTGAAATTACAACTGTTAATCAGGTATTTCTAAACGATGGTGAACTAAAAGTACAACTTTTTAGGTCGTGGTTTTTGCGTGGTTGGATACGGGTACTCACGATTCACTTAGTGAGGCATCGAACTTTGTAGAGACTTTAGAAAAACGTCAGGGTTTGAAAAATCTCTTGTTTGGAAGAAATAGCTTATCGCAAAGGTTGGATAAATGCTGAAAAACTGAGAGAGTTAGCTCAGCCAATGCTCAAAAACCAATACGGGCAGTATCTTTTGCAGCTTCTAACTAACAACTAATAAAATAAGGAAATGGCAAAACTAAAAACAGCTTATTTCTGTCAGAATTGTGGAGCACAATACGGTAAATGGCAAGGACAGTGCCATATCTGCAAAGCAGTGGAATACTATTGTGGAAGAGGTAGTGCAAAAAGAAGAAAAAGCCTATATGGCAAGAACGAGAAACTACAACAAGCAGAAATAAAAGCTCCTAAATATATTGCTGTTTCACAAATTAGCACTCAGCAAGAGGAACGCCTCAATAGCAATAACCACGAGCTGAACAACGTGCTGGGAGGTGGTATAGTGCCTGGTTCGGTAACACTTTTTAGGAGGCGAACCAGGTATTGGAAAGAGTACGTTATTACTGCAAATAGCACTCAATTTGCCTTATCGCACCCTTTATGTATCGGGAGAAGAAAGTGAAAAACAGATAAAAATGCGTGCCGATCGTATTCCGCATCGTCTTGATAACTGTTATATCCTCACCGAAACTAAAACGCAAAATATCTTCCAACAACATAAAAGAACTCTTGCCCGAAATAGTGATTATTGACTCTATACAAACACTGCAATCGGACTACATAGAGGCTTCGGCAGGGAGTATCTCACAAATAAGAGAATGTACTTCTGAACTGATTAAGTTTGCTAAAACCACACACACGCCTGTAATTCTCATCGGGCACATCACTAAAGACGGACAGATAGCAGGACCCAAAAATATTAGAACATATGGTAGATACCGTCTTGCAGTTTGAAGGCGATCGTAACCACGTATATCGTATTTTGCGTTCGCTGAAAAATCGTTTTTGGTTCTACTTCTGAGTTGGGTATTTATGAGATGCTCAGTAATGGATTGCGCGAAGTAAATAATCCTTCCGAAATACTTATTTCTAAAACCGATGAAACTATCAGCGGAACTTCTATTGCGGCTACTTTGGAAGGTATGCGTCCGCTGATGATTGAAATACAAGCCCTTGTAGGTACAGCGGTGTATGGTACGCCACAGCGCAGCACTACGGGCTTTAATGCTAAGCGACTAAATATGCTCTTAGCAGTGCTCGAAAAACGTGCAGGTTTCCGTTTAGGGGCTAAGGACGTGTTTTTAAACATTACAGGAGGTATTACTATTGATGACCCTGCTACCGATTTAGGGCGTAGCAATGGCTATTTTATCGTCTAATGAAGATATAGCTATTGATAAAAGATGTTTGTTTTTGCAGGCGAAGTAGGGTTTAGGAGGTGAAATACGTCCTGTACAGCGGGTAGAACAACGAATTACCGAAGCAGAAAAATTAGGATTTAATACTATTTTTTTGTTTCTAAATACAACAAAAATAGCTCTCAAGAATACAAATATTAAGATTGTAAAAAGTAGCCAAGATAGAAGACGCTATTCAGGAACTTTTTGGATAAGAAGAGTATGTTAAAAACGACTTTTTAAAAAGATACAACTATTTACGGCATAGCAAACTGTCTTGCCTCGTGTGATGACGCTCTTGCTCACACGCCTTTACGTCAATAAGCTCGATACCTATGATTTTTGGTATCTATTCAGGTATTTTTGCATATATTATTTTTAGGCAATGTATTGCTGTCGTATGGTATGGAAACTGCTTTTTCCGTTTTATGAATAAAGACAAGCATACCAAAAAGTACAATCTACCGCACTTACTTCACTTACAGTTACTTCTTTGTTATTTTTTTAGCACTTGCCTATCTGTTACGCGAGTCTATTGCTTCGTGGCTCAATTATGATACCGAGCATATCGTTTTTGCTATTCTTATTTTTAGTGTTTGATAGTTTAGTGGTTATACCCTTTGCGTGGCTACGCACAACAACAAACCGCTGATTTATGCAGCTATAAAAAGTAGGGAGTACAGCCATTAATATGCTTTCTAAATATCTATTTTTCTTACTTTTTCTGAGAAAGAACTTTATATGGAAGCTAGGGTTACTTATATATTTCTTTCCAATGTAATTGCAAGTTTGCTCACCCTTATAGTTTTGATACCTGTTTATGTCAAGATTCGTTTTTAGTTTTTTCATATGCATTATGGCGTGAAATGATGCTTTATGCCTTCCCGGTGCTATTAGCTGGCATTGCTTTCGCTATCAACGAAGGCTTCGATCGCGTCTTTTTGCGTATGTTACTCCCCAAAAGAAACCGCCGATACCACTATAGGGGTTTATTCTGCTTGTTATAAAATGGGTACTTTTATGAATCTTTTTGTAACTGCATATAAGCTGGGGTAGAACCCTTCTTTTTCAGCACAGCTAAGGATAAGAACGCTAAAAAGCTATGCCAAAGTAACCGAATACTTCACTATCTTTGGTGGTTTCTTCTTATTGTTTATAACCGTCTTTACCAATGTATTCAAACACATACTTATTCCCAACGAAGCCTATTGGGAAGCCCTTTGATAGTACCCATTATTCTGTTAGCCAATCTATGCTTGGGTATTTACCACAGCCTTTCGGTATGGTATAAAGTAACCGATAACACCAAATTTGGAGCTATCTTCTCTATTATCGGAATGCTCGTTACAATCGTTTTTTAACTTTACCCTTATTCCGTTGTTCAGTTATAAAGGGGCTGCTTTGGCTACTCTTGCTGCCTATGCTTCTATGATGTTATTTTCTTATTATTACGGACAAAAACATTACCGTATCCCATATAGGCAGCGAATACTCAAATCTTCTTGGGCATTAGCATACTATTTTCATTCGTAGAGTTTTATCTTTTCAATGTCAATATCTTTACGGGGATACTTCTATTAGTTATCTATGGCTATTTAGCCAATCTCATTGTAGATGTAACAGGAATGCTAAAGAAAAGAAAGACAGCCAGTAGCACCATAGTTAAATAAATTTTGCCAAAGGAGTATGCTTGTATAGCCACACCTTTGGCAAAATTAATGAATATATTAGATTAGGCTATTTTAGTTTTTAGCTCTTCCACAGTTGCTTTTAATCCCTGCTATCAGCTCTTTCTACAGCGTTAAAGTCTTCTACTTTGCTCAAAGGAGCATTTACGCTGAAGTAGAACTTAATTTTAGGTTCAGTACCGCTAGGTCGTGCCGCAATCTTAGTACCCTTATCAGTGTGGTAGATAAGCACGTTCGATTTTTGGTATATCAATATTGCTTACTTCACCTGTTAGCAAGTTATGCGCTTTTTGAGGTTTGATAATCTTCCACTAAGTTACTTTTTCACCATTGATAGACTTCAATGGGTTTTTCGCGAAGTCCTTCATCATTTTTTTGTAATTTCTTCCGAACCCGAAATGCCTTTTTCACCAGTGAGATAAGGTACTCTTTGTAGAAACCATATTTCACATAAGCCTTTAGCAGTTCGTTGTAGAAAGAACTACCTTTAGCTTTAGCATCAGCAGCTATTTCACACGCCAATAGTGTAGCGGTAACCGCATCTTTATCGCGTACAAAGTCGCTTACCATATAGCCAAAAACTTTCTTCACCACCCCCTATAAATCTAAGTTCAGGGAAGTCTTTTCATCATTTTAGCTATCCATTTAAAGCCTGTTAAGCTCTCTTGTATTGTACCCCGTAAGCATTAGCAATAGCAAAGGTACCATAGGAGTAGAAACAATGGTAGAAGCTACAAACTCATTGCCTTTAAAAACCTTTTTTTGCTTTCGTGGTTTAGCAAGAAGTCAGTCATCATTACCATAGTTTGATTGCCGTTTAGCAGTTTCATTTTGCCGTTGAGGTCGCGAACAGCAATACCAATACGGTCGCAATCAGGGTCAGTGCCAATAACGATATCTGCGCCTATTTCGTCAGCTTTTTAAGAGCGATAGTAAGAGCCCTCAGGTTCTTTCAGGGTTAGGTGATTTTACAGTAGGGAAGTTACCATCAGGGGTAGCTTGTTCTTTCTACGATGTGTAGGTTGCTATATCCAGCGCGTTTTAGCACTTCAGGAACCATAGTGATAGAAGTACCGTGCAATGAAGCAAATACAATCTTCAGTTTATCTTTTTCAGGCACTCCAAAGTTCACGTGCTTAATAGAAGCCTCAGCAAATGCATTGTCCAAATCCTTGTCTATGTAATGTATAAGGCTTTTCGTCAGCGTTGAATTTGATGTCTTTAAAATCAATAGTTTCAATAGCCTTCATAATGTCGCCGTCTTCAGGAGGAACAGTTTGTCCACCATCTTGCCAATACACTTTATAGCCGTTGTATTCTGGCGGGATTGTGCGAAGCAGTAAAGTACAATTCCCGCTTGGCATTGCAGTTGTCGCACCGTGAATGAAAGTTCTGGAGTGGGGCGTAAGTCCGAAAACAAGAATACTTTTAATGCCGTTTGCTGCAAATCACATCAGCTACCACTTTAGCAAAATGTTTTAGAGTTATTGCGGCAGTCGTGTGCTATAGCCACCCTTATTTCTTGGTTAGGAAATGATTTTTCAGGTAGTTACTAAGCCCTTGAGTGTTCTTTTTCCAAGCGTGTATTTATTGATACGATTAGTACCAATCCCCATAATACCGCGCATACCGCCTGTTCCAAATTCTAAGTTCTTGTGGAAAGCCTCATTTAGTTCATCGGGTTTGCCATCAACGAGTGCCTGAACCTTGCTGGTGTGTTTCCTTGTCAAAAACGTCAGAGAGCCACGCTTTTGTTGTTTCAATACTTTTTCATAAAAATAAATTTATTTATAAGGGGTGTTTTTGGTACTAAAAGCCTCAAATACCCTCGTTTTCTATGGCAAAAGTACAAAATATTTTTCTAATTAGCAAAAATAATATGTTAATTTTTACGGTTTCATTTCTATCCAATATTCATACAGCATAAAGCTCAATTGTTGCTTGTCTCCTTTTGTCTATCAAGCGCTGCACTTCAGGCTTTTTCCATTACGTAAAAGCCAATTTACCTATTTCTTCCTCCGTCAGATGATGTTCAGTGGCTAAGTAGCTACCCATCTCATTTATAATGTAATAAGCTGCTTTTATATTCTTTTCATTTACTACCCTCTTTTTGATAATTTTTGTTTCTCCAGAGAGAGCGTTTATTACAGAAAGAATATTAAAATCCACCCGCCCCACCAGCAGTTTGTAAAGCGTAATTTCGTCTGCCTGTAGTAATTTAGTAGTGTATATTCCTTTTTCTTGCAGCGAACGCTCTTAGGGGTATGCTGAAGTATTCCCAAGCTCTGAGCCGTAATTTTACCCTTTCTGTTACGCTTACCTCTTCAAGTGCAATCGTTACATCGGTCATTGTCAGTACCACAATCCGTTGCAAATCCACTGGTGTAACACTGCGGTATATTGTTTTTGCCCATAAAAGTACATTTCAGGCTGCGCCCTTTGCTTGCTTTGATGGCAAACGACCCCTCGCTGTCGGTAGTAGTAGCCTCTTGGTTGTCAATGTTCTGTATATGTACCCCTTCCAAAGGTTTTCAGGTTGTAGTATATTTTGCCCCTGTACTATCGTTTCTTGGGCATAGGTAGCCACCAAAGTAGCCCATAGTATAAAAGTAGCTATATATTTCATTGTCAGTTAGTTTTTTTATCAGCTATTACTTAGCTTCTTCCGTCTGTACCATTAGCTTGTATTTACGCCAATATTCCAAAAGCAAAAACCCCAATTGTTGGTCTTCTTTGCGCCCCACCAGCGTATGTATTTCAGGTTCTTCCATTACATAATAAGTCAAAAATTTCAACCTCCTCATCCGTTATTTTTTTAGTTCTTTTTCAAAAACTCGCTTAGGTGTTCCCGCAGGTAGAGCGCCACTTGCATATCGTTAGCAACTATCTTTTTAGTATCTTTTTTTGTCCAGAAAGCGTACTTAGGATAGATACAATCCCAATCCCTTAGTCGCATAAAGTCTTTTCTCAGCAAAAGTACGTTCTTTAGTAGTATGTTGCAAGATACCCAAGTCTTGAGCAGAAATTTTTTCGGTATTTTGATACTTCTACCCCTTCCAGCTCGTTGATATCCTCTTTCATTGCGATAAGAAGTCCCCAAAGCCAAAAATCTTGTTTAGTAACCTTGTAGAAAGTACTACGTCATACCCACAAAACTAATCTTCAGAGTACTATTTTCGCGAGCATTGATGCTGAAATAGCCATTAGCATCAGTCGTAGCCACTGTATGGTTCGTCATATTCAGCACGTGAGCTCCTGCCAAAGGAATAGTATCCTGCACAACCCTACCACGTACAACCGACTGCCCCCAAACTGTCAAGCCCCAGCAGCATATAGTCATTGTAATAAAAACGCAATGTCATATATTTTTAGTTCTTAGTTTTTCAGAAAAATACAATTTAATACAAAGTTACAGCACAACACACCCTGTCGCACTCCCACAAGTCCTACTCTGTCCCACATTCTATGTTAATATCCAAATTTTAAAAGGTATGATTTTTGTATTTTTAGAACAAATTTTTGCCCAAAAACACCACCTATAGCCTAATTTATTTAAGCTATTATTTCATTGTTATTCAAATATTTAAGAGTATTAATACACTCTTTTTTTCCTCTTATGCTACGGTAGCATATTTATATATATCTACATAAGGAGTTCCTCTCTTGATTACTGCAAAAAGCAATATTTACAAGTTTAAACTTTATGTTATTGCTTATCAACAAAATATGCTTCCTTGCTCTTTTCTTCTTCTCAAAAATATGCCTTTATTTGAGAGTTATATTTTTAGCCGACTGAACCGCCATACTCAGCAAAGCCTTAACTTTTTATTTGCAAAAATGATTTACTTGAGTCTTTCCTCTTACCGACTTTCCCGAGCTATGTTCAAAAAGGAGCTATTCCCGAATAGCAAGCAAATTTACTAGCTATTTTTAAATTTAGTAAAGTTATGAGTAATCATTACTAAATAAGCCAGAAATTATAGTATCAATTCCCTTTATACTCTTCAATAAATCGCGATTCTTTTTCAATTCAGGATGCTCTTTAAAAACCCTTTTCTATTTCATTTTCAATAGCTTTTTAGACTATTTTTAAGAGCAACTCTTGTTTGTTGATTTATTTTTGAACACTCTCTATAAGCCTTGCTATTTACCCTGTCCTTCATTCTCTTGGGTCATTTTCAAACTTGTTATTGACTTTTTGTATTTTTCCCTTTCAGCAAAGAGAAGTTTAAGTTCCTGTATAGCTTCATCCGTTACCTTTGAAAGCACTATTTTTATCAATATTTCTCAAGGCATAAAGAGCAATCATTTTAGCATCGGTTTTGTCATCTTTACCTCTAGTAATACCTTTAGATTTATTGATTTCAAGAGCTGAAACCTCACTATAATAAGCATTTAGCTCGAGAGCACTTCACCTAATTTGATTGAATACACCCTGTATTTTCAAAACAAATAAGCGTTTGAGTCAGGTTATAACCTAACCTTTCCAAATCCTTTACAATAGATTTAATGTTTTTAGGTTTATAGTCAATTACTTTTTGAACCTAATACATTGCCATTTTTATCCACATAACAAATATCTAATTTGTCTTTGGATACATCAATTCCCTGTAAAAAGAACATAGTTTTTCATTTTCTAAATATGATTATTGATATTAAAAATAAGCCTTTGCTTCTAAAGTCTTTTATTAGACCCTAACGTCTACCATTCTATTTAAAAATAAGGCTTTTAAATCAAAAGAATTGGCAGAGGGACTAATGTGGGACATAAGACGTTATCTTAACCAGTCCTTCTAGTTCACCTCTGTACTACTTTGAAATATAAAAATACTATTTTTCTTTTATATTAGGATATTATTTTTCAAAAATATTTTATAACTTTGCATTTCAAATCAATTCCAGCCCTGATTGTTCAAGTCTTTATTTACCATTCTATTTTTGAAAATCAGGGTATTCAAAGAACGAGAGCAGAGGCAGAATGAACAGACTTTTTATTCTCCTCTGCTTTTTCTTTAAAATAACTCTTATTTTCAGGGTGCAAAGTAAAGACCCGTCCCTAAAAGTCCCAAAAGTCCCAAAAGTCTTACAAGTCCCACTGTCCCACAAGTCCTAGAAGTCCTACCTGTCGCACTCCCACAAATTCAAAAATTCAGAATTCAAAATTCAAAATTTACTATGTCTCTTCCAGTGTAGCATTATCAAAAATCCTATCAAAGCACCCCCTATATGTGCAAAGTGAGCAATATTACCCCCAAAAATACCTCCACTTCCCTGTAATGCCCAGCACCAAGTCCAAGCCTACGATAATAGGAATAAAGTAACGAGCAGCAATAGGGTGAGGGGATAAAAGCATCATCAGCTTAGTATCAGGAAAAACATACCAAAAGCCACCAGAATACCATAAATAGCCCCCTGATGCCCCTATTGTTGTAGAAGCCAATGCACTTGCCATATTGTCAAAGGTACTCTTATTGATAATCGTTTCCCAATAAGGATAATAACGACCATCCGAGATAAGAGCAATAACCCTGAGGTCAACATTCTCCATCGCCAAAGCATTCAGTCCCTGATGTACGTGATAGTAATTTACAGCCGTCTGCAACAAAGGCAGCCCCCACGCCACACGAAAAGTAGAAGAAAAAGAAATTTATTGCGCCCCCTATATTTTTCCAAAGGCAGAACCAAATGCCCACAAAGCATACATATTGAAAAACAAATGCATAAAATCAGCATGCAAAAACATATAGCTAATATATTGCCACCAATGAAAATGCGTGTTTTCAAAGTAATAAAAGCGAGCAACCTTATATTTAAATGCGATAGTAAGTTAAATTCGGTAATCAACAAAAATAGTGTTGATAATCACCAGAGTGTAATACTGTTTTTGTAATTCGTTCCATTACTAATTTACCAATTTTTCTAATTTTCTAATTTGCTAATCATTAAACATCGCCCCAATTTCTGTTCCCCGAAAGGTTGTAGTAAATCCGTTTTTCCAAAAGGCGAAATTAATACTTCTTCACAACTAAACAAGTTATTTACCAAAACTTCTTGTTCCTCTTCACTCAGCACCTGTCCCGTTTTCACCGCCAAGCTACGGCTCAAAGCCTTTGCAAAAGCCTCTTTTTTTGAGTGTTTTTCACTATTTGGCAAAAGCCTCTATATGCTCCTGTATCAAGTTGTTGAAAATATGCGGTATCTCACTTTCTGTAGGGTGCATTGGCACTCCGCTGATGCATATCCTATCTGTTTCTATGTTAAAAGTAAAACCTATTTGTTCAAAAAGCCCTCGCAAGCTCTCTATGATTGCCAATTCCTCAGCCCCCAAAAAGCCAATTCATACGGAAACATTAGCTGCTGACTGCTGCTGTGGTTCCTGCTCAAATTTCTCATAAAGCGCTCATAAAGCATCCGCTGGTGAGCACGATTGCGATTGATGATAATCAGCTCACCCCCCAAAGGTAGTAACTAAATACTTCTGCGCCAGCGTAATAATCTTTTTGCTTTTGTGGCACCTGCGGTCGCTCAAATAGCGTATTAGTAGCCTGCATAGGCTCTATTTAGTAAATTGCCGACTCAATACCCGTGTACAAACTCTCCCACGATGCCGTTTTTGCTAAAAGAAGGCTGATAAGAACCACCCCACTACTGCGTTGCCGCCCTTCTTCCTTAAAAAGGATTAAAGTTCGGGTCTACCTTTGTTTTCGGAAAAAGTAGCCTCCTTGTCTTTGTATGCATAAAGGAATATCAAAGGTAGGGTCTTTTGCTAAAATCAAAGAGTAGGCGCAATATAAACTGTCCCAAACTATGCTTTATTGCCGATTTTTAGCAAAGCGTAAATCGTATGCTCTTCCTCAAATTTTTATCTCCGTTTTAGTAGGGTGTATATTGATGTCTATCGTAGCAGGATCTACCTCCAGATTGATAAAGTATTCAGGCTTTTTGCGTAGGCTGTATAAGACCCTCGTAAGCCGCTGCAATAGCGTGGTTCAAATACTGACTTCTTACAAAAACGATGATTTACCAGCAAAAACTGCAAATTCTTATTTTTGCCAAGAAATTAGAAGCTTTCACTATAAAAACCGCTGATACGCACCACATTGGTATCTTTCGGCAATAATAGGCACCAATTTCTCATTAGTTTTGTTTGCCAAACAAATGCACTATACGCTACCTAAAAATTAGTCGCAGGCAGGTTAAACAATTCGCTTCCATTGTTGTAAAGGTAGAAATGTATGGCAGGGTGCGCTAAAAGCCACCCGCTGAAATTCATCTAAAAATATGGCGCACCTCCACCGTATCCGATTTTTAAAAATTACGCCTTGCAGGAATATTGAAAAACAGATTTTTCATAGCAATACTCGTCCCGTTAGAGCACACACAAGGCTCTTGCCGACTGATATTACTACCTCTATGAATATTTCCGTCCCCAATTCATCCTCATCGCGCTTAGTTTGCATCTCAATATGCGCAATAGCCGCTATCGAGGCAAGAGCTTCCCCTAAACCCCTTTGTTTGCAAGCTGAAAAGGTCTTCTGCACGTTGTATTTTAGAAGTAGCGTGCCGTTCAAAATGCCAAACGCGCATCCGTAGGGCTCCATACCTATTCCGTTGTCAATTACCTGCACCAGAGTTTTTACCCGCATCCTTTATCAGCAGTTTGATGATGGTAGCCTTAGCGTCAATAGCATTTTCATAAGCTCCTTTACTGCCGAAGCAGGACGCTGAATCACCTCACCCGCCGCTATCTGGTTTGCCACGTGATCAGGCAGTAATTTTATTATATCCATAGTTAGTTTGTCAATTAGCCAATTTGTCAATTTATACCCCTAATTTACCACACCAGCATTTTTAGAGATACCCCCGCTCGCCCTACAATTCAAAAATTTGTGCAGACACACTTTGGCAAACTTTAGAGAGTTTGCCAAAGTTTTTAGAAATACACCTCGCACTCCCACAATTCAAAATTCAAAATTCAAAATTCTCTCACAAGTCCCACATTCTATGTTAATATCCAAATTTTTAAAAGGTATGATTTTTGTATTTTTAGAACAAATTTTTGCCCAAAACACCACCTATAGCCTAATTTATTTAAGCTATTATTTCATTGTTATTCAAATATTTAAGAGTATTAATACACTCTTTTTCCTCTTATGCTACGGTAGCATATTTATATATGTCTACATAAGAGTTCCTCTCTTGATTACTGCAAAAGCAATATTTACAAGTTTAAACTTTATGTTATTGCTTATCAGCAAAATATGCTTCACTTGCTCTTTCTTCTTCTCAAAATATGCCTTTATTTGAGAGTTATATTTTTAGCCGACTGAACCGCCATACTCAGCAAAGCCTTAACTTTTTATTTGCAAAATGATTTACTTGAGTCTTTCCTCTTACCGACTTTCCCGAGCTATGTTCAAAAGGAGCTATTCCCGAATAGCAAGCAAATTTACGGCTATTTTTTAAATTTAGTAAAGTTATGAGTAATCATTACTAAATAAGCTGAAATTATAGTACCAATTCCTTTTATACTCTTCAATAAATCGCGATTCTTTTTCAATTCAGGATGCTCTTTAAAAACCCTTTCTATTTCATTTTCAATAGCTTTTTAGACTATTTTTAAGAGCAACTCTTGTTTGTTGATTTATTTTTGAACACTCTCATAAGCCTTGCTATTTACCCAGTCCTTCATTCTCTTGGGTCATTTTCAAACTTGTTATTGACTTTTGTATTTTTCCCTTTCAGCAAAGAGAAGTTTAAGTTCCTGTATAGCTTCATCCGTTACCTTTGAAAAGCACTATTTTATCAATATTTCTCAAGGCATAAAGAGCAATCATTTTAGCATCGGTTTTGTCATCTTTACCTCTAGTAATACCTTTAGATTTATTGATTTCAAGAGCTGAAACCTCACTATAATAAAGCATTTAGCTCGAGAGAGCACTTCACCTAATTTGATTGAATACACCCCTGTATTTTTCAAAACAAATAAGCGTTTGAGTCAGGTTATAACTCTTAACCTTCCAAATCCTTTTACAATAGATTTAATGTTTTTAGGTTTATAGTCAATTACTTTTTGAACCTAATACATTGCCATTTTTATCCACATAACAAATATCTAATTTGTCTTTGGATACATCAATTCCCCGTAAAAAGAACATAGTTTTTCATTTTCTAAATATGATTATTGATATTAAAAATAAGCCTTTGCTTCTAAAGTCTTTATTAGACCCTAACGTCTACCATTCTATTTAAAAATAAGGCTTTTAAATCAAAAGAATTGGCAGAGGACTAATGTGGGACATAAGACGTTATCTTAACCAGTCCTTCTAGTTCACCTCTGTTACTTCTTTTGAAATATAAAAAAATACTATTTTTCTTTTTATATTAGGATATTATTTTTCAAAAATATTTTTATAACTTTGCATTTCAAATCAATTCCAGCCCTGATTGTTCAAGTCTTTATTTACCATTCTATTTTTGAAAATCAGGGTATTCAAAAGAACAGGGCAGAGGCAGAATGAACAGACTTTTTATTCTCCTCTGCTTTTTCTTTTGAAAAATAACTTCTTATTTTTCAGGTGCAAAAGTAAAGACAAGTCCCAAAAAGTCCCACAACTCTCACAAGTCTCACAAGTCCCACAAGTCTCACAATTCAAAAATTCAAAATTCACAATTCAAAATTCAATTTCTCTCTTTCAAAAATATGCAACGTATGATTACTATCTAAGATATACACCTTATTTTCTGAGACTTTTAAATCTCTAAGGCGAGTAAAACTATCATCTCGTTCACCTACTTCAATAGGCTCTGAAACATAGATAATTTCCTTGAGTATTAATGTCTAAAATGCCAAATTGTAATTCTTTGTCATTATAAAAATACAATAAATCTCCTTGTAAACTTGTATTTCCATTAACCCCATATTTTTCAAGTTCATTTTTCCATTTTTATCCCACATACCATATAGCATAGGAGTTGCTTTTTTTCTTTATTGAGGTCTATTTCAAAAAAATCTATCAGCTATTAAACCAATAATTATTCCTTTTTATCATCCAAAATAAATTTTTGCACGATAAAAATGTAAAACTCTTCACTATCTACATAACTATCTACTTTTGCCTAATAAATTCCTCTTGGGTATCCCTAGAATACGATGTTTCAATTCCCCAGTTTGAATATCTAAACCAATAAATCCACCTCTTTCTATATAAAACCCAAAGGATATTGTTATATATTCCTACAATTTGTTCTACTTCATAGTCAAATTCTTCATCTGTACTGTAATCTTTACCTTTACCAAGTGAAGAAAGAGAAAACTCCCAAAAGATGTTCTTTCTTTTGAATAGAAAAAGCTCTGATAGACATTACATCATCGTATATTTTATCCTTTTTGTATGTATATACATATATACCCATTTGGAAAAACTTATAGAAAATTTGTCAATATCTCCCAATACCATAAGATTCTCTTCTCTATCCAAGAGAGCTGTAATGAATATTTTTGTTGTTCATCTAAAAAAATAAGTTTCTAAAAACTCTTTAGATAAATACAAAAAGCTTTTGTCTTTTCCTTCTTCTATTAACTCTAAATTTTTCGTCGAAGATTTTATAATTATTCTCCCACTCACTACAATAGAATTTACCATTAAAAGTAGCAAGCGGACTTAGTGGCGTTTTATAAAGCATTTGTTTCTTTTTCACCACATTGAATTTCACGTGATGTATTGATGTAATAAGGTTTACCTTTATAAATAACATAATCTCTTACATTATCTATTTTAGAAATTAATTTAAACATTTTATTGTGTTTTTATAAAGTTATAGAGTGCTGAATTTGTATCGTTTATCAACTTTTTCTAATCTTACTTTATCATTAGGATTTATAATACCTAAACTTTCCTTTTAGTTTAGGATTCATAAACTTTAAAAATTTCATCACTATTACGTTTAAACAATTCTTTAAAAAGCTTGTTTTACCTCATTTATATTAGCTTTTATTACTGTTGATCCATAAGCTAAATCTTCTATTTTGTTAACTTTTTGTAAATAGCTTTTTAAATTGTTGGATAAACCCTTTATCATTAGCTATTTTACTCCACGTTTCACTGTTATAGCTTTTAAATTCTTCAAATAAAGGTAGGTTAGGATTTTGTTTATTGTTAAACTTCACGTCATAACGGCAGTTGGCACAGATATCATCTAAACCTTTTTTTCAAACTTCATATCTAAATGCTCAATGTTTTTCAGGCGTATATTTTTTTAGGGTTCTTGTTAAAGGTGGAAAGCATATGCTGCGTACCTTCACGCATTGCTACATTGTTACTTAAAAGCTCCTTCTTCTATTTTTGATTGAAAAAGGAACTCTCTTCTGCTTTTTGCAACAAAAGCTAAGAAAAGAAACATAGGGTTAATATGATAATATAAAAACTATTGCTTATTCTCATTTGTAAAAAGGATTGGGTTCATTTTTCTAAATGAGTGATTAAATAATCAAATCCTTGTTGGTATAAAGGAGCCTCTTTTTCATATCTTGGCTCTAAAAAGTCTTCTTTTTATAAAAGGTCTGTAAGCCGTTTTTATACTCTTCATATCTTGGGTGATTTCCCCATTTTAGAATAGCAATCTTCTTAAAAAGAGTGACAGGATAAGTTCCGCCAACGACAATCTCCAATTGTTTATCAAAAGGTACACTCCCACATAATCAGCTAAAAATTTCATATCTAATAGTTTAGGGAATACTTCTTGTTCATAATATGAAAGACATTTGTAAAACTCCGATAAAAACTCCTCTAAATGAGCCTCAGAAGTAATATCTTGTACAAACTCATACTTTTGAGAATAAAATTCATAACAAGAAAACACCATTTCGTTATCATAGTATTCACCTAACTCATCTAATAAGAGATTAGAGAAAAAAATGCTCCAGTTTTTTTCTAAGACGATTGTAAAACCTGTAAAAAGTCAACATACAATCAAATTGCAGTCTGAACCCAAAAGTGTATGCTACTCCTGTAGTATTTCCAAAAAGTAATAAATCCTGCATCTCCTAATCTTGATTTATATTTTTTAGAAAGCATAGTTTCTATTTTTCCTTTGTAAATCTTTCTTTTTAATTTCCATTTTATATATTTTATTTAGTTATTCCTTTATAAAAAGGATTGGGTTCATTTTTCTAAATGAGTGATTAAATAATCAAATCCTTGTTGGTATAAAAGGAGCCTCTTTTTCATATCTTGGCTCTAAAAAGTCTTCTTTTATAAAGGTCTGTAAGCCGTTTTTATACTCTTCATATCTTGGGTGATTTCCCCCTGCTGGCGCGAGCTTGTAGCTCGTGCCTACTATAATAAGAGCGTGTCGTTCATTCCTTATCAATTACTTCCCCTTACTTGCGTAACGAATGTTTAAACTCACTTGTTAATTTTTTCTCTTTAAGTAAAGATATCATTTCAAATTGAGCTTTAATTTCATTTTGAACCAAAAGCATCTTGAAAAAAATATCCTTATCTTCATCTTGTAGCATTATGAAGCTGTCCAAAAAGTCTTTAATAGTACAACTTCGGCATCTCCCCCATAGCTCCCATAGCTCTCATTGTTCCCATAGCTCCCACAATCGCTTGTGCGGAACGCACCCCATTGCTCCCACATACCCAGCTCTATGCATTTGCTGGCTTTAGGCTCACACTCCCCCGTTCCACAAGTCCCAAAAAGTCCTACAAGTCCCACAATTCAAAATTCATAATTCACAATTCAAAATTATCACAGCGAACCTTCAGCGAAGGATGAGCGAACAATTAACACTAAAATGACGAACCTTCAACAATTAGCACTAAAATTTGTGCAAATATAAAAAGTCTTACTTTTGTAGCAAAATTATTTTCTTTATGAAGCGTATATTTATTGCTATTACAATAATAATCAGTGTGTTATCTTGTTCAAAAACAATGATGATGATGAGAATCCTTTCCTTTTTGCTGGCTCCGACTATACAGGTTCCGACCTCAACCTGCGTATCAACGACTTTATTTGGAAAGGACTTAACACTTACTATCTGTGGCAGCCCGAAGTAGCTAATTTACAAGACAATCGCTTCGGAAGCCTTGCCAATACCAAAAGCCGATAAAAATCATACCTACACTACCTTTTTAAAAAGCAATTTAAACCATACCGATTTTTAACAACCTCCTCTACCGCAAAGGTACAACCGATCGTTTTAGCTATATTACTGATGACTATGTGAAGTTAGAAAACCAATTCAAAGGCATCACAGCAAGCACAGGTATGGACGAGGCTTATGTGCAGTTCAACAACGCAGGTACTATTATGGGCATAGTGCGCTACGTAATCCCAAATTCCGATGCCGATAGGCAAGGCGTACAACGAGGCGATGTCTTCCTTGAAATTAATGGTACCCCCATCACCAAGCAGAATTTAGGCAGCTTGCTCAGTAGTAGTGTGTATAGTTTTGATATTTACCGCTTTGACGAGGATGGCGACCTGAATTTTTACAGGCAAAAAGCGTAACCCTGCACAACACCGCTACCCCCGAAAATCCAGTGCTGATAACCAAAAGTAATACAACAAGGCAACCACCGCATAGGCTATCTAATGTACAACGCCTTTATTAGCGATTACGACAAAGCCCTCAACGATGCCTTTGCCTACCTGAAAAACCAAAACATCACCGATTTGGTACTCGACCTCCGCTACAATGGCGGTGGAAGCGTGCAAACCGCTATTTACCTCGCCTCAATGATTACAGGGCAGTTTAGCGGACAAGTATTTGCTAAAGAAAAATGGAATACCAAAATGCAAGACATCGTAGCTCAGCAAGGTAAAAACTATCAATTATTTTTCTCGAAAATATGACCGATGGCACCCCCTAAACCACCTGCGAATGAATAAGCTATACGTGCTTACTACCAGTCGCACTGCCTCAGCCAGCGAACTGCTTATCAACGGCTTAAAACCTTATATTACCGTAGTGCAAATAGGGCAAACCACCACAGGCAAAAATCAAGGCTCTATCACTATTTACGACTATATAGATAGAAAACAGCAAACCAAGAACCCTAAGCATAAGTGGGCTATACAACCTTTAGTGCTAAAGATAGAAAATGCAGCAGGAGTAGGCGATTATGTAACAGGCTTAGCCCCTACAATAGCTATAAATAAAGAAAAATTACACCAAATTAGGCACTTTGGGCGAACCCACCGAGCCATTCCTATCTAAAGCTATAGAGCATATCACAGGCAGGCAAGCAAGCCGTACCAGCAGAACAGCTCCCCAGCCCACCCCCGATTATCAGCTTATTACTACACAAAAAGCCAATATTTAGGCTACAACGAAATGTATAAATAATAAAAAAATGAACAAACTTTACGACCTTAAAGTTACTAAAATAACACACCTTACTGCATCGTCAGTAATGATTACTTTTGAAGTGCCTGAACTCCTCAAAAAGTATTTTCTTTTGAAGCAGGCGAATACCTTACACTACAGCAAACCATCAACAATCAAAAAGTACGCCGTGCCTATTCCATTTGCTCTGGCGTAAATGAAGGCGAACTGAGTGTAGCAGTAAAAACGTGTGCCCAATGGTATCTTTTCTACTTATGCTACCCAAGAGCTCAAAGAAGGCGATATACTACAAGTAATGCCACCCTATGGGCTCATTTGTGTTCTTCTACGATATTTTCGGTAATCGCGATATTATGCTGTTCTCAGCAGGCAGTGGCGTTACCCCTATGATGAGTATTGCCAAAACAGCACTCGCCAAAACCAATATCAAGGTGGTGTTTGTATATGGTAATAAATCCAAGCAAGAAACCTTGTTTTTGATGAAATAGAAGCACTACGCGCCCAATACCCCGAGCGCTTCTTGGTGCATTACGTCTTTAGTCAAGAGCCTTGGGGCAACAATTATACAGGGCGTATCAATCATAAAATAGTAACTGAACTATTTGAAAAATACAAAGATTTGAATTGGGGTAGATACTATGCTTGCGGACCTACACAGCTGGTAAAAAGACCTCCGCGAAATGCTCTTGCTGCGTGGCATTGATAAAGAACGTATCTTTACCGAGCTATTTTGAAGCCTCACCCGATGCTGTTGATTATACTCAGCTGGAAGGTAATGTAGAAATTACCGTTGAAATAGGAGGCGAAACCCATACCTTCACTTCAGCTCGCAATCAAACACTGCTCGCCTCTGCACTGATGAGGGGCTATGATGCTCCTTACTCCTGCCTCAATGGTGTGTGCAGTAGCTGTATAGGTAAAGTGACAGAAGGAGAAGCTAAAATGGCTAAAAATGAGACACTTACCGAAAAAGAAGTAGAAGAAGGTTATGTACTTACTTGTCAGGCATATGCTATGCAAGATAAAATTAAAGTGAAATTTGAAAATTAAAACCGTTTTGGCGCAGTATTTGTAAATAACACTTTTGGCAACTAAAAATATTTACTATGGTTTATATAGACGAAAAAAATATATCTTTGGCTCATCAATATTGTGTTTGTGCTGCTGCTTATTTTTGTAGCCTCACAATGGCGAAAACGAAAAATGCAGCGACAATTTGCTACTAAAGCAATGTTAAAGCGCTTATCCCCCAATCGTTCAAGTTTTTAAAACTTGGCTGAAATTTGATGCTATTGGCAGTTGTTATAACTTTTGCTATGTATAGCTTTGGCAAATCCCAAAATAGGCACTAAAGTAGAAACTGTAAAGCGCGAGGGGGTAGATATTGTTTTTTGCTATAGATGTTTCAAAAAGTATGTTGGCAGAAGATGTAGCACCCAATCGTTTGGAAAAAGCCAAACGCATTGTTTTTTGAAACCATTAGCCAGCTAAAGGGCGATAGAGTAGGAATTGTAGCCTATGCGGCGAGTGCTTACCCACAGTTGCCCCTCACCACCGACCATTCTGCTGCTAAAATGTTCCTGCAAGCAATGAATACCGATATGCTTTCTTCACAAGGTACCGCCATTCAAGAAGCCATACGTATGGCAAGCAGTTACTTTGATGAAAAATACTCCTACGGCACGCCTTTTTGTTTATCATTTCCGATGGTGAAGACCACGAAATGGGTGCTACCGAAATAGCTGCTGAAGCCCAAGAAAAGGCATACACATCTATACCATAGGCGTGGGTACCGAAAAAGGAAGCCCAATACCAATGAAAGAGTTAGGACAACAAACCTACAAGCACGACAGCAATGGCGAGGTGGTAATTACTAAACTAAACAAAGAGCTCTTGGCACAAATAGCTCGCAATGGCGGAGGAAACTTCTTTAATGGTGATAATACCCAAACTGCTGTAAGCGAGATAACTAAAATATTAGATAATACCGAGAAAACCCAATTCGACACCCAAAAATTTGTAGATTATAAAGACCAATTTCAGTGGTTCATTGCTGGAGCACTCTTCTTGCTCTTCCTCGATATGTTTATCTTCGAGCGAAAAAAACTGCTTGGGTGAAAAAAACTAAATTTATTTAACGAAAAAGAAAAGAATTAATAGTTAGATGATGAAAAAAAGTATTTGTCGTATTACTCTTTATAATAACTGCAGCTGTAAATGCTCAAACAAAAAGCAGAAAAAGAAGCACTAAAAAGCAAAAAGCCTCTGATGAATATACTTATCAGGAAATAAAGCTTTGGAAGGTGATAAACCTGTGCAGGCAGAGGTAGATTATCGCAATGCCATTGTAAAGAATAAAGAAAATGTAACCGCTCAGTACAATTTAGGCTCATTGTATTACCAACAAAAAAAGCTATGGAGAGGCTTTTTGCTCGTCTCAAAAAGCGAGCGAAACTCCTAATATCACCGATAATGAACGCCACCAAATATTCCATAATTTGGGCAATACACTTTATGAAAAACTAAAGAGTATGACAAAGCGGTACAGGCATATAAAGAAGCACTCCGCTATGATAGCACCGATGAGCAAACACGCTATAATTTGGCAGTAGCTAAAGATATGCTAAAGAAAAACCCTCCTAAAAACGATAATAAGGATAATAAAGACAATAAAAACAACCAAGATAATAAAAACGATAAGAATAAAGACAACCAAGATAATAAAGACAATAAAAACGACAAGAATAAAGACAACCAAGATAACAAGGATAACAAAAACGACAAGAATAAAGACAACCAAGATAACAAGGATAACAAAAAAACGATAAGAATAAAGACAACCAAGATAATAAAAACGATAAAGACAAGAATAAAAGATAACCAAGATAACAAGGATGACAAAAACGATAAAGGCGACAAGGATAATGACAATCAAAAACCACGACCTTCAAGCCTGTCACTACAGCAAATGGAACGCATTCTAGAGGCTATGAATAGCGAAGAACAGTAAAACCCAAGAAAAGGTGAACGGACAAAAAGTAAAAGGACAACGCTCTAAATCAGAAAAAGATTGGTAATCCTAAAAAGCAATTATTTGATAGCATATGAAGAAAATAACAGCATTTATTATTACTTTCTTAGCATTACAATTCATCTATGCACAGCAAGTGGAATTTACTGCCGAAGTGAGCAAAAACCAATTAGGGGCTAACGAACGCCTGCGCATAGAGTTTACAATGAATAGAAATGGTGATAACTTTACACCTCCTAATTTTCAAGGATTTATTGTAGTTATGGGACCTTCACAGTCTATATCAAACTCTTGGATAAATGGGGTGCGTACTTTCTCACAGTCGTATATATACATATTGCAGCCCACAAGTAAAGGAAAACATACTATAGGAGCTGCCACCGTAGATATTGAAGGGCGTACCCTATAGGGACTAAACCTATAGAAATTACTGTAACTGGTGAAGTACAAAACCCATCAATAGATAAAAACAGCAACGATATAGCTCGCGAAAGTTTCTTTTTATTGGCAGAGGTGTCAAAACCCTAATCCTTATTTGAATGAAGCGGTAACGGTTATCTATAAGTTATATGTGGGCAATCAAATAGCACTGAACAGCTTGGAGTGGCTCACAACCCCCTAAATATCCTAACTTTTTGGAGTCAGGATTTGAAAATGCAGCAGTATGAGATAGGTGATTGTAACTATCAAGGGAAACCTTTATCGCTGTATAACGGTCAAAAAGTAGTATTGTATCCTCAGAAAGCAGGAGTCCTTACCCTCGAGCCTCTCACTCATGGATGCCGTTTTAAGTGTGCCTACAGGTCAGCGTGATTTCTTTGGTCGTCCTTATTACGAAGAGGTGTCGCGCCGTGTTACTTCGGGTAATAGGACATTGAATGTAAAAGAACTGCCACAAGAGGGCAAACCCGATAGTTTCGGGGGGCAGTAGGTGATTTTTCTTTTAATGTAACTACCAATAAGCTTACCTTAAAAGCAAATGAAAGTTTGCAGCTAAAGTAGAAGTTTTCAGGAAGTGGTAATTTGAAGTTGTTTGATTTGCCAAAACCTATATTTCCGTCTTCGTTAGAGGTATATGCTCCTGAACAAAAGACGATATTAGCACGACATTACAGGGTATGAATGGGCGTGTAGAACATACTTATACCATTGTACCCGAATACAAAGGTAAGTATCCTGTAGCAGGGCTCACATTCTCGTATTTTAACCCTGTAACTCAAAAATATGTAACTGTAAAAACAGATGATTTGCTAATAGATGTAACCGAAGGTCCCTGCCGCTGATAGTAATACAACTGCCAATAGTGATGCTTCGGCAACACAAACAGATAACTCGTTTGCACCAGCTCAAACCAATGCACAATTACAAACCTATAGGCAAACGCAGTTTCTTTGGGTCAGCAGGGTACTATTTATGGTCACTATTGCCATTGCTTATCATTCCCATAGTACTTTTTATGGTGGCGTACAACAGCGTCGTGCAGGAGATATTGAGGGGAATAAAGTGCGTGTAGCCAATCGTTTGGCAAAAATATTTAGGTGAAGCAAAACGCAAATTAGGTGATAAAGCCACCTTCTATGAGGCTTTAGAACGTGCTTTGCACAACTATTTGAAAGCTAAAGCTAAAAATAGAAACTGCCGAGATGAGTAAGGATACCATCAGTGAATTGTTGTTACAACGACAAGCTGATGAAGCTACGGTATCACAGTTTATAAAACTCCTTGCCAATTGCGAAATGGCACGCTATGCGCAACATAGTGAAGCTGCTATGGAACGAGATTTTGAAGCTGCTGTAGAGGTAATTTCAGGCTTAGATAAGCAGATGAAGAGTAGTAATAATTAATTAAGGAGTAGAGGAATGAAAAAGCAAGTAAAAAAATATGAAAAGCATTATACTTGTATTATTTACAGTGTTTTTGTAGTTTAATAAGCTTTTGCACAAACTAATGAAAAGCTGTTTGCACTCGCTACTGATAATTATCAGAAAGGGCAATGAAGAAGCTATTAGGCAATACCAACAGATTATAGCGCGAGGTTGTGAATCATCAGCTTTGTACTATAATATGGCAAATGCTTATTACAAGCTGAATAAAGTACCCGAAAGTATATATTATTACGAGAAAGCACTAAAAGTTAGACCCCAAAAATACAGCGGCTAAAAATAATCTCACATTTGCTAAACAAATGACAGTAGATGCGATTACACCTCTACCTAAAACGTGGTTGCAACAGCTTTCGGATAGTATTACGGGCTTGTTTGAATTGCATACGTGGGCTATTCTTTCAATTATAGCCATATGGGGGTAGTAATGTTTTTGTGTTACTATTTTGTAGCACATACAGCTTTGAAAACGTACTTTTTACTTTATTATTAGTAACAATAGTCATTGCAATAGGTACTTATAGTATAGCTCATTATAAGCAACAACAAATAGCAAATGAGCAATATGCTATATTGTTTGAGAAAACAGTACGAATATTTGCAGAACCCAATGCTTATAGTAGTGAAGTTTTTAGAGCTTCACGAGGGTACTAAAGTAGCTATTATAGGGCAAGAAACCGATTGGCTACAAATACAGTTAGCTAATGGGAAAACAGGCTGGACGAAGTCGTCTAACCTGAAAAAGCTATAGTACAGCTAATTATCAATTAGATAATACGCCCATTAGCCAATTTATCTAATAAGAGCTTAAGGCTTTTCGTCTTCTGAGAGGTTATCCATAGTGATAAGAGCAATCAGCTTGCATATAAAACGGATTACGCTCAAAAAGGTGCTTACGAATAAAATCTTCCAACTCATCGTCATTGATATCGGTTATCATAGGGCGATGAGTTTTTCTTTATGAGTCTGAGGCGAGATTTTTGGGTTGATACTTCAGGTAAATAGATGTAGCATCAGCTGTTTTAATAATACTGATGTTATTACCAAAACAAGGAGACCCACTGCCTAAGGCAAGTACAAAATCATTGGGATTTTGTAGGAGTTCTTGTAGGTACTCAGCTTCTTTTTCTGAAATAAATCTCGCCTTTAGTTTTTAAAAATATGAGGGATAGAGCTGTTTTCACGTTCAGCTATGTAATCATCAAGGTCTATAAAAGGAATGTTTTTAGCATTGGCTAGGGCTTTTCCAAGCGTAGATTTGCCACTACTCATATATCCCATTAAAATTATTTTACATATAAATAGTTGTTTTTTAGGGTATTGAAATAAAAGTTAAAAATAAAATGCAAAAATAATACTTTTTCTTGTTATATATAAAAAGTATTACCTTGCACCCGCAAACAAGAAATACTTGTGATTACCACAACGACTCGGTAGCTCAGCTGGTAGAGCACGACACTCTTAATGTTGGGGTCCTGGGTTCGATCCCTCAGCCGGGTCCAAGGATTATATAGTTTAATATTTTAGGACTTGGTAGCTCAGTTGGTAGAGCACAACACTTTTTAATGTTGGGGTCCTGGGTCTCGAGCCCCAGCCAGGTCTACAAGGGTTATACAATTTGTTTTTATTTTTAAGGACTTGGTAGCTCAGTTGGTAGAGCACAACACTTTTTAATGTTGAGGGTCCTGGGTTCGAGCCCTCAGCCAGGTCACAAGAACTTACCGCCTACGTGGAGAAATTGGTAGACTTGCCATCTTGAGGGGTGGTGCCCTTTCGGGCGTGCTGGTTCGAATCCAGTCGTAGGCACATAATACTCACAAAAAGCTGCCCTTTTGGACAGCTTTTTTTGTTTCCTAAATATCAAAGTTATCAATTTCTACTTTTAGATTGTTGATGATAAAAATCTTGTCTATCGGGGGTGTTTTGCCCATATAAAAATCTAATAACTGCTCTATATGGATAGTCTTATCAAGCATTACAGGGTCTAAACGAATGTCTTCGCCTATAAAATTTTTGAACTCATCGGGTGATATTTCTCCCAACCCTTTAAAAACGCGTGATTTCGGGTTTGCCTTTTTAGTTTCTCTATAGCAGCTTGTTTTTCTTCTTCACTATAACAATATATTTTCTCATTCTTATTACGTACTCGGAAAAGAGGCGTTTGCAATATATATAAGTGTCCTTCCTTGATAATCTCGGGAAGAACTGCAAGAAAAAGGTGGTAAGTAGCAAGCGAATGTGCATTCCATCACATCGGCATCGTGGCAATGACAATGTTGTTGTAACGGAGGTCGTCCATAGAGTCTTCTATATTCAAAGCTGCTTGCAAGAGATTGAATTCTTCGTTTTCATATACTATTTTTAGTCATTCCATAGGTGTTCAGCGGCTTACCTCGCAACGAAAAGACGGCTTGGTATTGACATCGCGAGATTTGGTAATAGAGCCCGAAGCCGAATTTCCTTCTGTAATAAATAGGGTACTCTCCAAATTGCGCTTGTTTTTGTATCGGTAAGGTGTATGCGGCAATCGTTTAGTTTTTATTGTGTAAGTTTGCTTTTTAGCTCTTTCTTTAGCCAATTTTCTGATACCAGCAAGGTCTTCGCGTTCGCGTTGCGCTTCCATAATTTTGCGCAAAATAGCATCGGCTACTTCGTTGTTTTTGTGCAGATAATCATCTAAATGACGGGCTACAAAATCGTTAATATAAGTGCGTACGGTAGGCATTCCTTCGCCCATTTCGGTAGAACCGAGTTTTGTCTTGGTCTGGCTTTCAAATACAGGCTCCATTACTTTGATAGAAAGCCCTGCAATGATAGATTTTCGTACATCTGATGAATCGAAATTCTTCTTATAAAAATCGCGGATGGTTTTTACATAGGCTTCTTTGAACGCATTGAGGTGTGTACCTCCTTGTATCGTATTTTTGTCCGTTAACAAATGAGTAATACTCCTCGCTGTATTGGGTTTTGCTGTGTGAGATAGCCACCTCGATATCCTCACCTTGAGGTGGATAATAGGGTAAAGAAAATCTTCTTCGTTATTGTTTTCGGTGAGGAGGTCTTTCAATCCGTTTTCGGAATAGTATTTTTCGCCGTTGTAATTAATCGTAAGCCCAGGGTTGAGGTATACGTAGTTTTTGAGCATACGCACTACGTACTCATTGCGGAACTTGAAGTTTTTTGAAAATGGTATCATCGGGAATAAAGGTTGCGCTTTGTACCGCGTTTTTGGTACTTTCTTCAATGGGTGATTCTTCTTTTTAAAAATACCTTTTTCAAACGAAGCTGATTTGGCTTGATTGTCGCGTACAGACTCTACCCAAAAGTAAATAGAGAGCGCATTAACTGCTTTTTGTACCAACGCCATTAAGTCCGATAGATTTTTGAAGGCTTTAGAGTCGTATTTGCCTCCTGTATTCATTTTGGAGACTACATCTACTACTTTTTCCCAGGGGATACCACGCCCATAGTCGCGTCACTTCTCTATTATCGCTGATTTTCACATCAATAGTTTTACCAGCTCCCATAATAAACTCGTCTATACTATTATCGAGTACCTCTTTGAGGAGTACGTAGATACCATCATCGGCAGAAGAGCCATCGCCGAGCTTTCCGATGTACATACCAGGGCGTTGTCGTACGTGCTCTAAGGGGTCGAGCGTTTGAATACTATCTTCGTCATATCTTATTTCTTCCATAATGATTTATATGTTTATGGCTGCAAAAGATACGAAATAATGTTTAATGATTAATGATTAATGTTTTAAGAGGGGCATATTCTCGAGCCGCACGGGCTTTTATCTTTTGCTTATCCTTCGCTCATCCTTCGCTGAAGGTTCGGTGAGGCACTTTGAATTTTGAATTGGCATTTTACTATTTCTGTTGAAAAAGAGTTGCATTTATAAAAAGAAAGTTGTACCTTTTGTGGCATCAAATTATAAAACGATAAGAAACGATGAATACCCAACAACTTATTGACCTTTACTACCCAAGTGCGTAGGGATATATTGCGAATGGTACACAAAGTAAATTCGGGACACCCTGAGGCTCTTTGGGCTGCGCTGAGTTCTTAGTGTGCCCTATACAACGAGGTGATGGATATTAAACTGCCTTTTAGTATGGAGGCAAAGATGAAGACCTTTTCTTCCTTTCTAACGGACATATTTCGCCTGTATTCTACAGTGTACTGGCCTCGTAGAGGCTTTTTCCAGTGGAAGAACTCAATACTTTCCGCTTGCTTAATTGCGCTTGCAAGGGCACCCTCACACCTCACGAAGGGTTGGAAGGCATACGTATAGCTTCAGGCTCTTTAGGACAAGGGCTTTCAGTAGCTATAGGGCGGCTTTGGCTAAGAAACTAAACGGCGATAAGCATTTGGTTTATACCCTACACGGTGATGGCGAGCTACAAGAAGGACAGATATGGGAGGCGGCAATGTACGCTGGTGGCAAAGGGGTGGATAACCTCATCGCTACGGTTGATTACAACCAAAAAAACAGATTGACGGGCTACTGATAAGGTACTGCCTTTTGGGTGACCTTCGCGCTAAAATGGGAAGCCTTTGGTTGGCAGGTAATCGATATTGAAAAGGGCAATGATATTAGTGCTATCTTGAAAGGTTTGGCTGAAGCTAAAGCACTGACTGGCAAGGGGAAACCTGTTTGTATTTTTTGCTACATACCGAAATGGGTAATGGTGTAGATTTTTATGATGGGTACTCACGCTTGCACGGCAAGGCTCCTAATGACGAGCAATTAGCAAAAGCTTTGGCTACAGAATGCTGAAACGTTGGGAGATTACTAATTTGTCGATTTGATAATTAACGTGAGTTCGATTTAAGCTAGCAACGAGTCTTTTTAGATCAACAATGTCTTTCTTGCAAATTAATAGAAGGCTTTTTATCAAAAGAAAGAATAAGCTATAAGTCCTGATAATAAGTTGGTTATGAAATTATCAAAAGAACGATGTCTTGTATGTTCTACTTGACAAATGTTTTTTTAATTCGTCATTTACTGTTTCTATTAAAGCACGTTTTTCTAAGTGCTATTTTGTCTTGTAAGAGCATCAAGCTATTTTTTTCATATTCTTTTTAATCTTAGTAATTAAATGTACCCCATCAATAAATAACTGTTTCAAATAAATCTTTGCTGATATACCCTTATCTCCAAAGAGTTTTCCAAATATTCTCTTATGTAAGTTCATATCAGACAGAGGTTTACGATTATCTATGTTGCCTGGTGTTATTATAAAATCAAGTATTTCACCTTTATCATTAATGATTAGATGTAACTTAAATCCATAGAACCAACCTAAAGAACATTGTCCTTTTTGGGCAAATCCTTTGAATACTTTATGTTGTTTTTTTCACGTTTGATATGACAAACTCTTATGGGGTAGAATCAATATACGAAATGCCAGTACATTTTCCTAAACAAAACATTTTTCAGGAATATAGCTAATTTTACAACTACTTTCTTTTGCAATTCAACGAATCGATTGTAGGATACAGTTTGTGGGAATTCACTTTTCATATGCTTCTTTACGTGATTGATATAGTAATGTTTTAAATCTCTATAATGACCTGAATGAAAGAGAATTAGAATAGTCATAACCTCACTATCAGATAAAGTTGATTTACGATTTCTCTGTTTTTAAGTCAGTATTTTGCACAAGACTATGGTCAGAGACTATTTTTTCAAAATTCTTGTCAAATTCGTCTATTATAAAGAAAAATTTCCGTAACTTTTGTGGCTTGATAACATAGGGATAGATTTTTAGTTAAACTTTTGATTTTCAAGCTACAAAGTTACTAAAACTATCCCTTTTTGCAAATAAAAATAACTTTTCTTACATCGAACTCACGTTATATTATTGCTTAATCAAATGAACATTATAAATTTAGGAATTCTTGCTCACATTGATGCAGGAAAAACTTCCGTAACCGAAAATCTGCTATTTGCCTGCGGAGCAACGGAAAAGCGCGGCAGTGTTGATAAAGGTGACACCATAACAGACTCTATGGATATAGAAAAACGTAGAGGAATTACTATTCGGGCTTCTACGACATCTATTGTTTGGAATGGTGTGAAATGCAATATCATTGACACTCCGGGACACATGGATTTTATTGCAGAGGTGGAGCGGACATTCAAAATGCTTGATGGAGCAGTCCTCATATTATCGGCAAAGGAAGGCATACAAGCACAAACAAAGTTGCTGTTCAAGACTTTGCAAAAACTGCAAATCCCGACAATTATATTTATCAATAAGATTGATCGTGCCGGCGTAAATCTTGAGCGTTTATATCTGGACATAAAAACAAATCTGTCGCAAGACGTCTTGTTTATGCAAACGGTTGTCGATGGAGTAGTTTACCCGATTTGCACCTCAACAGATATAAGGGCAGAACACAAAGAATTTGTATGCAACCATGACGACGATATATTAGAACTATATTTGGCGGATAAAGAAATCTTACCGGCAGATTATTGGAATGCGATAATCGCTCTTGTGGCAAAAGCCAAAGCCTATCCGGTCTTGCATGGATCAGCAATGTGCAATATTGGCATCAATGAGTTGTTAGACGCCATCATTTCTTTTATATTTCCTCCGGCATCAGTCCCAAATAGACTTTCAGCTTATCTTTATAAAATAGAACATGACCCCAAAGGGCATAAAAGAAGTTTTCTAAAAATTATTGACGGAAGTCTGAGACTTCGAACCGTTATAAAAGTCAATGATTCGGAAAAATTCATCAAGATTAAAAATCTAAAAACCATTTATCAGGGCAAAGAGATAAATGTTGATGAAGTGGTTGCTAATGATATCGCAATTATAGAAGATATAGAAGAATTAAGAATCGGAGATTATTTAGGTGTTAAACCTTGTCTGATTCAAGGATTATCTCATCAGCATCCCGCCCTCAAATCTTCTGTCCGACCAGACAAGCCCGAAGAGAGAAGCAAGTTGATATCCGCTCTAAATGTATTGTTTATTGAAGACCCGTCTCTGTCCTTTTCCATAAATTCATATAGTGATGAATTGGAAATCTCGTTATATGGTTTAACCCAAAAAGAAATCATACAAACATTGCTGGAAGAACGATTCTCCGTAAAGCCCCATTTTGATGAAATCAAGACTATCTACAAAGAACGACCTAAAAAGAAGGTGAATAAGATTATCCATATCGAAGTCCCTCCCAACCCTTACTAAACTCAATAGGACTGACTCTGGAACCTTTACCGATAGGGTCAGAGTGCAAATCGAAAGTGAAATCTCCTTTGGTTATCTGAACCATTCTTTTTCAAAATGCTGTTTTTGAAGGAATCCGTATGTCTTGCCAATCGGGATTGCATGGATGGAAAGTGACGGATTTGAAAGTAACCTTTACTTATGCCCTTTATTATAGTCCGATAAGTACCCCTGCCGATTTTAGACAATTGTCTCCTTATGTCTTCAGGTTGGCTTTGCAACAATCAGGAGTGGATATTCTCGAACCGATGCTCTATTTTGAGTTACAGATACCACAAGTAGCAAGTTCCAAAGCTATTACAGATCTGCAAAAAATGATGTCTGAGATTAAAGGTATCAGTTGTAATAAAGAGTGGTGTCTTATTGAAGGGAAAGTTCCATTAAATACAAGTAAAGACTATGCTTCGAAGTAAGTTCATACACTAAAGGCTTAGGCACTTTTATGGTTAAGCCGTGTGGGTATCAAATAACAAAAGGCGGTTATTCTGATAATACCCGTATGGAAGAAAAGGATAAACTTTTATTCATGTTTGAAAAATCAGTATCATCAAAATAATGGAACGATCCAGGAATTTCTATAAGACAATACGGTTGGGGTATATACTTATCTCCGTTCTTATCGGATGTATAGCATATAATAGCTTCTATGAATGGCAGGAGATAGAAGCATTAGAACTTGACAATAAAAATAGACGAGTTCCGAAAAGAGATAAACAATATCAATATTCAAATGATAAAATTTTTCTCTATTTGGTGAAAACAATACTGGAATGGAACGATAAAGATATCGAACATTACCATGCACAGCGTATGGCAATGGATAGTATGCTCTGCCGTTTCAAAGCTACCTATCCGGCAGAGCGTATAGACAGCGTACGCCATCTTCTCGAAGATAAGGAACGGCAGATGTGCCAAATCGTTCAAATACTTGAACAACAACAAGCCATCAACGATAAGATAACCAGTCAAGTACCTGTAATCGTGCAGAAGAGTGTGCAGGAACAGCCCAAGAAGTCCAAGCGCAAAGGTTTCTTGGGCATCTTCGGCAAAAAGGAAGAAGCGAAACCAACTGTGACTACCACGATGCACCGTTCCTTTAACCGGAATATGAGAACCGAACAACAGGCGCAAAAGCCGCCGCTTATCGGTTCATGCCGATAGCCTTGCCGCACGAAATGCGGAACTTAACAGGCAACTGCAAGGACTGGTTGTTCAAATAGACGGGAAAGTACAAACTGACCTACAAAAGCGGGAAGCCGAGATAACAGCCATGCGGGAACGGTCGTTCATTCAGATTGGGGGCTTGACAGGGTTCGTTATACTGCTACTGGTCATATCATATATCATCATACACCGAAAATGCCAACCGCATCAAGCGATATAAACAGGAAACCGCAGATTTAATCGAGCGACTGCAACAAATGGCAAAGCGAAACGAGGCACTGATAACCTCCCGCAAGAAAAGCCGTACATACCATTACCCATGAATTACGCACACCGCTGACTGCAATAACGGGCTATGCCGGACTGATACAAAAACTTCAATGCGGATAAAACCGGGATGTATATCCGAAATATTCAGCAATCCTCCGACCGTATGCGTGAAATGCTTAATACTCTTCTGAGTTTCTTCCGGCTGGACGACGGCAAGGAACAACCTAATTTCTCCACGTGTAGGATTTCATCAATAGCGCATACGCTCGAATCAGAGTTTATGCCAATTGCCATAAACAAGGGACTTGCTCTTACTGCGGACGAATCACACGGATGCTGTTGTACTGACCGATAAGGAACGCATTCTACAAATTGGAAATAACCTGCTGTCAAACGCCATCAAGTTCACTGAGAACGGTGCCGTTTCTCTGACAATGGGGTATGATAACGGTATGCTGAAACTTATCGTCAAAGATACGGGTTCGGGTATGACCGAAGAGGAACAGCAACGTGTGTTCGGTGCGTTTGAACGTTTGTCAAACGCTGCCGCAAAGGACGGCTTCGGATTAGGTCTTTCCATTGTTCAGCGCATTGTGACAATGCTCGGCGGCACAATCCAGCTGAAGAGCGAGAAAGGCAAGGGCAGCCGTTTCACGGTGGAGATACCCATGCAGTCAGCCGAGGAATTGCCGGAACGGATAAATAAAACACAGATTCATCATAACCGAACACTCCATGATATTGTTGCCATCGACAATGACAAGGTACTTCTCCTAATGCTGAAAGAAATGTATGCACAAGAAGGGATACATTGCGATACCTGTACAATGCGGCGGAACTGATGGAAATGATACGCCGGAAAGAATACAGTCTGCTTCTGACCGATTTGAATATGCCGGATATAAACGGCTTTCGAGCTGTTGGAACTGCTACGCACCTCCAATGTGGGCAATTCAAGGATCATTCCGATTATTGTAACAACCGCTTCGGGCAGTTGCAACAGAGAGGAACTTTTAGAACGTGGATTTTCTGATTGCCTTCTCAAGCCGTTTTCCATATCGGAGCTGATGGAAGTTTCCGACAAGTGCGCCATGAAAGGTAAACAAAAATGAAAAGCCTGATTTCTCCTCCCTACTGTCTTACGGCAATGAATCCGTCATGTTGGATAAACTGATAGCGGAAACCGAAAAAGGAAATGCAGTCGGTCAGGATGGGGAACAACGGAAAGACTTTCAAGAACTGGACGCCCTGACACACCACCTACGTAGTTCGTGGGAGATACTGCGTGCCGACCAACCATTAGGGAACTTTATAAACAGCTTCATGGGAGTGCCGTTCCCGATTATGAAGCATTGAACAACGCCATGACTGCCGTTAATTAGCAAATTAATATTTATGACTGAAATTACTGAAAGATTAGCTGATAGTGAAGAAAAGGAAGTGCTATCAGCTTTGAAAGAAAAAGCTATTGACTTACTAAAAGAGAACAATTTTACTTGTGATGAAAGCCATCCTAAAGAAGTAGCTACTTCTTTGAGGCATTTTATTGATGCTTATAAAGAACAAAAAGTTACTGCTAATACCTTAGCATACGACAAGGTTGATTTAGCTTATGGTTTAGGAGAATTATTTGCTAATGCGGTAATGAATTTTTATCAATGGGAGTATTTCTATCTTGATAAAGGGAATGACCACGGAGGTTTTGCAGTGGTAAATCCTAATAAAAAATGGTATATTTTTGTTCATCATTATCTTTACGACTTGCTTTTTGATGAAGAAAAAGAAAATAACCTATTGTTAAACTTTAATATGCTTAATCCAAGCGAGTTAAAAGCCTTACGAAAAACCACATATTAATTATATGGGGTTAAGTTAAGAATTATAAAAAGAGCAAATCAGCTTATCGCTACAGAAGTAGAGGAAAGTCTGGACACCACAGAGCATCATAGCGGGTAACGCCCGTCCGCCGCGAGGTGAGGACAAGTGCAACAGAAAGGATGTATGGGTAATGCCATAGTGAAATCAGGTAAACTCTATGAGGTGCAACGCCGCGTAAACCAGCGTTTGAGGGTTGCTCGCCCAATTGTTGGAGGGTAGGCGGTTAGAGCTAATGAGTAATCATTAGCCGAGATAAATGATAAGCACTTATCAGCAATGATAAGAACAGAATCCGGCTTATGATTTGCTCTTTTATTTTTATAGAATATTTATGTAAGTGCAAGTTCCAGTAGTAAGTGCAATTTTTCAGGAGTTCTTTAGGGTAAAAATTTACTGAACAATAAAAAAAGAGAAAAAACCAAAAAAAGTTTGGTAAGGAATTTTGCAGTATAATTTATTATAAAATGGAAAAATTCATTTTTTTATATTTACAGATAAAGAAGAGATTGTAATTGAAAGATTCCATATATGTACTTGGGAATTTAAAAAGTAGTAAAACCTCTTATTGAATTTGGAGCAGAAATTAGCAAAAATAGTATTAAAGATAAAGATTCTTTATGCTTGTCTATTTATATACCTTGGCTTACAGATAAATGTGAGATAAGTGATTTGTATGAAAATTTAAAAGAACGTGAAAATGCTAGATTTATTTTTCAATGACTCAATAGAGGGGATGTTTCTTTAGATTCAAGTACAGATGATGTAGGGGTTATACATAAATTTCAAAACAAGGAATCTTTATGTATTTTTACCCATAAAAAGACAATAAAAAGCAAAATAATATCTGTCTTAATAGATTTAAAAACCATATAAACAGGGATGCAAAAATATTAAAATTAATCCTAATATTTATTTTTAGATTTTTTTAATTAAGCCTGTTGAGAAAAATTACAATGATAAAGAAAGGTATTGGGAAATCAACAATAATTTATGATATTAAAGTTAATGAACGGAGAAATATTTCCTCTAACGAAGAAAAAGAATTTAAGAGATAAGGCTTTTTGTAAAATTAAAAAAATTGTTTTTTTATTCAATATTATACCTAATGAGTATGATGTAGTGTTTTTTTGAAAATAAGTCTTTAAAAAAACATTAGAGCCTTGGAATATGAATCATTTTAAAAATATCTACTTGATAGTAGAGTAAAAAGATGAATTGATTGTAGTATTTAATAAAAAGGATAGTGTGGAACAATCTCCTTCATATTCTTTTTACAATATATTCAAGAGAAAGAATAGGAACAGGTCAGTTTGCTATAGCTATTTTAATTAATATTCTTTGTGGTTTTTAACTCTTCCTGGTTATCGAAAAGCTCTTACAAAAAGACCAAGATCCTCTTATGATTTGGGAATGGTTTACTTGGGAATTATATTTAGTATTAGCTCTTTTTATAGTTTCCGTGCTTTTACTATATCCTCCAAAATGGCTAAAATGGATCTTAAATAAAATTAATATCAATATATGAAATTACTTGACATTAATATTATCAATAGAGTTTCCTCTATATAATGAGGAAAATTCTTTAGAGATTTTTAAATCCTTTAATAATTGAAGGAGGTAGAATTTCTGAGTCTGTGAGTTTGTCAAAAATTCAAACAAGAAATATTAATACAAAAGTTTTTAGTAGAAGAGGTTAAGAATTTTTATTTCTGATATTGATATTCCTCTTAAATTACTAAATTATAAAGGAGTTGGAATACACAAAAACTAAATTCCACCAAATAAATCTAAATGATACTTTTTCCAAAGTTTAAAGGAAGATTATCAAGATTTTTGAAAAAGTGGTTTTTTAAAAAGAGTAATAATGAAGCTTATATAACATCTCGTGATAAAACTTTATTATCTTTCTTATATCTCAAAAATAGAAGAAAAAGACGAGAATTATAAAGATATTTTTCCTCTTTTTCAGACCTAAAAGACGATTAAAAGTAGGTACTCTTAAAGTAAATAACAATGGTTTTTAAATTAGGAGAATATTTTATGAATATTGCATTTGAAACAGCTTTTAGCTCATAAAGCCGATCAAATTTATATTACTCTTTTTAATAAAAAGAGAAGAACAGTTCTATTTAATCAAATTACTTGATCAATTGGGATTTTTCTTTTTGGGGCAAGAAAAATGATGAACTAGTTTATATTAGAGATTTGTAAAATTTAAAAAAAGCGATGAAAGTTTTATTATCAATTAAGCCAGAATTTGCTAACAAAATATTTGAGGGACTAAAAGATTTGAGTTTAGAAAATCAATTTTTAAGAAAGAAGTAAAAACTGTAGTAGTATATGCTTCTTCTCCTTTGCAACAAGTGATTGGAGAGTTTGAAGTGGAACGTATTTTTACACCTTGAATTAGATACTTTGTGGGATATGACTCACAAAGAGTCGGGGATTTCAGAGAATTTCTTTTTATAAGTATTTTTGAAGATAAAGAAAGGGGATATGCTATTGAAATTAAAAATGTAAAACGATATGATAAACCCAAGAACTTGAAAGAAGATTACAATCTTTTACCACCTCAATCATTTGCCTATCTATAGGGAATGATTTTTATTTATAATCTCTCCTAATTCCAACCTTTTTAAAAAAATATTTCGTTTATATAAATGAAAAATAAAATTAACAAAAACCAATGAAAAATTATTTTATCACTGCTATTAGCAGCAACCACCAGTGCCTTTGCACAATCTTCTTTCAAAGGTACTCTCGTAAGCACTGACCAGAAACCTATAAGTGCTGCTAATATCATTCTTATAACGCTTCCTGATTCTACTCTTGTAAAAGGGGCTATTAGCGATGCTAAAGGTGTTTTTGAATTGCCTAATACGGCAGAGCATAAGAAAATCATTATTAAAATTACTCATTTGGAGTATGAGCCTAAGATACTTACTCCCTCACAATCGCAGTTGGGCACTATTGAGCTCACTCCTGCTACTAATCAGTTGGGCGAAGTAGTGCTAACCGCTCGCCGTCCTATTATTGAGCAGAAAGGTACGCGCATCAGCACTAATGTGGCGCAATCTTCCTTGCAAAACTTGCCTCGTGCTGAGATGCTTTATCAACTTCCTGCCTGGGGTTAGCACTTCCTACACGGGGGTGGTTTTGAGGTTTTTTTGGCAAAGGTAATCCCTATTTTCTTTTATCAATAACAGACGTGTGCGTAACCTTGATGATGTGTATCACCTTTCGCCTAAAGACATTGAAAGCATAGAACTTGAAACCCAACCAGGTGCTGAACACGATAATAGCGTGGGGGCTGTGATTTATATCAAACTGAAAAAGAAACAAGGCGATGGACTTAGTGGCTCTATTGAAAACGAAGAATACTTCCGCAAAAACGGGCTACACAATAATAGTTGGGCAAATTTGAATTATCGCTCGGGAAAAACTGATCTCTTCTTAAAACATAGGTGCATATAACAACTTCAAAAATCATTTTTACCGCAATAATGAGTTGCAAACTTTCACTACCCCTCACCAATGGCGTGTAACTACCAATGAAGTAAGCGATAATAATGATAAAAGTGCTGAGGTGAAGGTAGGTTTTTCACACGATTTTTCTGACAAACACGCTATTGGAGCAAGTGTGTGGGGAGGTATAATGCCTTATTCTGGGCACGCTTATACCCAGCAAGAAACAGCCACTTACCGAAATAATGCTATTATTGCTAAAGGACTGAATGAATACGACCAATTCAACCAAAACAAAGACCTCAATGCAAATGCTTATTACGAAGGAAAACTTACTGATAAAACTCAAACTGCAAACTGATATTGACTATAGGGCAACGTTCTAACAACCAAACCGACATAATAGAACACAACTTGCTCACTTCTTCGGCACAAAAAGTGCACAAACATCAAGAGGTTTCTTCTAATTGGTGGAACTTAAAAGCTACTTTTTACAACAAATAGGGCAAAGGTGCCCTCAACTACGGAACGGAACTTAGTAACCAATACCGCAAAAGAAATCTATAATGATAACGCTCTCACTACTCCCGATATTAAAAATACCGAAGTGCGTTCGGCAGATTTTGCAAGTTGGGCATATCCTTTAGGCAAAATAAGTACTAAAGTGGGATTGCGTTATGAATACGCCGATTTTGGCTATTATGAAAAATCAGCAAAAAAAGTGAGGTGAAAAGCCGAATTTATCGCCATTGGTTGCCTAATGTGTCTGTCGCTTTCCTTGGGATAAAACACAATTCACCCTTAGCTATGTGCGCAAAATAAAACGACCTGCCTTCTACGAGCTTAGCGACCATAGTGCCTATTCTTCTCCTTTCTTGTACGATAGGGGTAATCCTTATATAATACCCCAACTCAATGACGAATGGACTGCCTTGGCTACCTATGGTCCTATTTCGGCTTCGCTGATGTACGGACATATACGCAATGCTATTCACAATGATTATTCGCTTTCGGCAATAAACCCTAATGTGATTGAAAAACAATTCGCAATTATGACCATTACAACTTGCTAAAAGGGGTGCTGAATGCACAAAATGCAAATAGGCAAATGGATGCCTAAACTAACGCTTACTTACTACAGCCTTTTTGCTAAAGATGTATTACCTACCAGTGAAGCTGCTTTTTTTCAGCCGAGTTGATGAACCAAATAGCACTTAACGACAAATGGTTGGTATTGGCTCTTTTCAATTACGTCAGTAAAGGTACAGAACGAGAGTACTATATGCTATGAACAACGCAGTGGGTGCATTTGTTTGTAGCCCGTATGCTGTTCAATCAATCGCTTACTATATATGGAGGGGTAATGGACGCTTTTAATCAGCTGAACAATCACAGTGAGTTTCGCAATCCCTACATAATGAGTAGGCAGTCTAAAAACTACGAGAATTACTGCATCAAAGTGGGGATTGATTATAATTTCAATACCACCCAAAATAGATATAAAGGGCACGGCGTTAATAATTAAATCTTGAATTTTGGTTTTAGTGTATTTTTGTAATTTTTGCGGTTTGAAAGTTACAAATAAATAATTAAAAACGATGGAAGTGAGCAAACGCTATGCACAACGGGGAGTTTTCGGCTGCCAAAGACGAGGTGCATAAAGCTATCAAAAATATAGATAAGGGATTGTTTCCGAAGGCATTTTGCAAGATTGTACCCGATATGCTTACAGGTGATGACAACTATTGCCTTGTGATGCACGCTGATGGGGGCTGGTACAAAATCGTCTTTGGCATATATGTATTGGAAAACAACAGGCGACCTGAGGTGTGGAAAGGAATTGCTCAAGACGCTCTGATTATGAATATTGACGACCTGCTGTGTGTGGGTGCTGTGGATAATATTATGCTATCTTCCACCATAGGGCGCAATAAAAAAACCTTATTCCTGCAGAAGTAATTTCGGCAATCATTAATGGTACTGAGGAACTTATAGCAGAGTTGGCAGCTCACGGGGTGCATATTCACTCTACGGGAGGGAGACTGCTGATGTGGGAGATTTGGTACGCACTATTATTGTCGATTCGACAGTAACGGCGCGTATGCACCGCAGTAAGGTGATTGATAATGCGAACATCAAAGCAGGAAATGTGATTGTAGGCTTGGCTTCGTATGGGCAAGCTACTTACGAAACGGCATACAATGGCGGTATGGGTAGCAATGGACTTACTTCGGCAAGGCACGATGTATTTGCTAAGGAATTGGCAAATCGGTTTCTGAAAGTTTTTGACTCTTCAGTGCCTGAAGAATTGGTATATGCGGGTACTAAACAACTGACCGATAGAGTAGAGGGAGTCCGTTGGATGCTGGTAAATTAGTGCTTTCGCCTACACGTACTTATGCACCTATCATCAAGAAAATTTTAGAAAAATACGACAATACCCAAATAAATGGTATGGTGCATTGTAGCGGAGGGCACAGACAAAAATACTACATTTTATTGAAAATCTGCACATTGTAAAAGATAACTTATTTGCTGTACCGCCGTTATTTCAATTGATACAACAAGAGTCGGGGACAGAATGGAAGGAGATGTACCAAGTGTTCAACTGTGGGCATCGTATGGAGTTGTATGTAGATAAGGCGATAGCTAATGATTTGATAGCTATTTCGGAGGCTTTTGGTGTGCCTGCCCAAGTGATAGGACGTGTAGAGGTTTCGGATAAAAACGCCCTGACTATAAAGAGTGAGTATGGCACTTTTGAATACTAAATTGGATATACGTACCGATGTAAAATGGGCATTTACTTACTTTGCAATAGTAGTATTGTTGGGGATATTTATGCGTTCGGCAACGGTGGTAGCCTATCCTTTTACTTTTTAATTATCGGAATATAGTACATACTCATTCGCATTTGGCGTTATTAGGGCTGGGTGTATGGGCTACTTTCAGCACTATTGGTGCGAACATTTATTCGTTTTCCTCAAAAGAATATTGATGAGGTAGTTGAGAACTCTTGGGGTATTCGCATCGTAAATAGGCGGCTTTTTAACTATCGGTTGCTGTTTACATTACTCAGTTTTCGGTATTAGGTATGCTTTTTAGCTTTCCTTTTCAGGGGTATGGTGCGGTGTCTATCAGTTTTTCATCGGTATTTATTATATGTACTTACATTTTTGCAAGATTTTACTTTAAACATTCTGAAAAAGATGTTTCGTTGCTGAAAAGAGCGGTAAAAGGGAAGATTTTGTAAAAATGGGGGTGTTTTACCTTGTATTATCAAGTATAGGGATTTGGTTGATGCCTGTAATGATTGTGAAATTTGGCAAATACTCTGATATGTATATGTGTGTTATTGCCTTTTTCTGCACTTTCAGTACAACGGATGGATGCTAAGTAGCCTGATGGGGCTTTTTATAAAGAAATACGGTTGGGCAGAACGTTATCCTGAGTTGCTAAAAAGTATTTATAGGCTTTCATATAGGTATTATTGGCACGTTATTTGTTTCGTGGTTGGGGTACTTTGTTATTCTATTTACTATGTAGTGGGGCAGTTTCGGCACTGATGTGGTTGGCAGCGGTGTGTGTGATAGGGTATTTGTACTTGAAACACAAAAGAACGAACACTTTTGGCAAGTATTTTTATAGGAGCTTTTTGCCGTAAAAAGTGTTGTTGATGCTCATTGAACCCTACCTGTGCTTACGCAATATCTTTTTACTAATATGGATTTGCTGATAACCCTACTTGCACTTCAATTTTTGGGAATTATCACCATCGGGTTGTTCTTGTTTTTGAAGAAGTATATAAGGTAAATCGCTATTTGCTTTATATATATTTGTTTGCATTTTTAGTACCGAATTGCTGATAGCCTATAAAGGATTTGTAATTGTGTTTCAGTATCCTATACTTACAGAGTTATACGATTGGCTTTTTGTAGCGACCGCCTTGTTTTACTTTACCAGCCATAGGTTGGCGCATAGGGTGTTATAAAAATAAAAATATATATAAAATTGCATTTGTAGAATAATAGTATTACTTTTGCAACCTATTAAAAGGAGAAGAACAATAGACTTATGAATAGAACAAAGATTTTTTACATTTTTGGGAATGTTATTGACTACTACGGTAGTTTTTGGACAAACGAGCCGCAAAAAGTAGACGGAGTAGCTGCTGTAGTAGGCGATTATTTGATATTGGAGTCGGATATAGATAAAGCATATAGATTTGCGCCAGCAGGAGGTGGATACTAAAGATATATCGCGCTGCCAGATGCTTGCAAGCTGATGGAGGACAAGCTATAGCACACCAAGCCGTGCAGGATAGTATTAAACTTACGGATGCTGAGATACGCGACCAAGTGAACCAACGTGTTGAGTTTTTGACAGCTCAATTAGGGGAGATATTAAAAACTATTGAGTTTTATAAAAAGATGATGAGCAGGCTATGCGCGATGAGCTTTTCAACCTCTTGAAGGTGAATACACTTACCAACGAGATGAAGCAACAGGTGGTGAAAGATGGAAGTAACCCTCGAAGAGGTGCGCAACTTTTTAATGCTATTCCTGCCGATGAACGTCCGCATTTTGGTACAGAATTAGAGATAGCACAGATAGTGGTAAACCCTGTAGCACCCCAAGTGCTGTACAAAAAGGTAATAGACCAGCTGAACGATATAAAAAAAGATGTGGAAGAGGAGGGATGAGTTTTGCTACTAAGGCAATACTTTATTCACAAGACAGAGCGACTGAGGACAAGTACTTACATTCAATAGAAATTCGGCTTTTTGACAAAGCATTTAAAGAGGTAGCTTTTTACCCTGCAAGAAGGGGAAATATCAAAGCCTTTTTGAGTCGAGTTTTGGGTGGCATATTATTCAGATGGATAAAATAAGAGGGAAAGAGGTGAGTGTACGCCATATTTTGATAATGCCCTGATATACCTGATGAAGCTTTGAATGAGGCTAAAGAGAAAATAGCAAAAATACGCGACCGCATTGTAAATAAAGAATTAACTTTTTGACGAGGCAGCTCGTAACTTTTTCTGACGAAAAAGAGACCCGCAATGATGGAGGACAGCTCATAAACCCTGAGGACTTATCTACACGCTTTGAGCTGACACGTATAGAACCCTCACTTTGTGCGCGTATATCAGACCTAAAAAGACAATGAAGTATCTGTACCATTCTTGGATGAAGACCGCACGGGTAAGAAAAAGTTATAGAATTTACCAAATTACTAATCGTATAGAGGAACACCAAGCGGATTTTGTGAAGGATTACGTAAAGATACAAGACTTGGTACTAAAAAGAAAAAACAGCTAAAAAGCTATTAGTAAATGGCTGAAAGAACACATTGAAAAACTTATATAGCAGTAAAAGGCGAGTACAGAAAGTGTGAATTTTTCTAACAATTGGCTAAAAATAGCGATGGAAGTTTTATCATATTATACATTATAAGGCGATAAAAATGCAAAAACGATAGTATTTTTTGCACGGATTTTTGGAAGATAGCAGCTGTGGCAACCACTTGCCGAAAAACTATCGGGCGAGCACCCAGTGCTTTTTGTATAGACTTATTGGGGCACGGCAAAACGCCTGTAATAGCTGAGGTACACACTATGGAGCTAATGGCAGCTGCAGTGCGCATGTACTACAAAAAGAGGGTGTTAGCCGCTGTAGCTTGGTGGGGCACTCTATGGGGACATGTGGCACTTGCTTTTGCAGAGCTGTATCCTGAAATGGTGGAAGGGCTCGCCCCTAATGAACTCTACTACACTTCCTGACAGTGAAGAAAAAGAAAAATAGGATAGGGTATTGAAAGATTATACCTACGCAGAAAGAACTATTTGTGAGAGCTGCGGTAACGAACCTATTTAGTACTGAAAATCAGGTGGTGATGAAGGACGCCTTGGAAAAATTGGTAGCTAGTAGGAATGGCTACCAGCAATGAGGGATAAAAGCAGCTTCGCTGAGGGATGAAGGTACGTTTAGACCGTACGATAGTATTTGAACAATTGGCGGCAAAAACATATATTTATAGGGGCCAATGACGCGCTCATTCCTGCGGATAGCTTGGCAGCACTGGCAACAGTGCAGGGCCACCTATTCACTTCTTTCGTGGCATTTATCGTATATAGAAAATGAGGCAGAAACGCTGGAAGCAGTTGTTGGCATTTAGTTGTTAGTGAAAAATATGGTAAAATATTGGGCAATAGGGCTGGGGGTGCTTATGCTAGTGGCTTGTAGTGGAAAATGAGACGTCACAAAAAGACCACAACTACAACCACAGTAGCGGAGACAGCAACACCTACCACCAACGAAAAAGATAAAGAGGCTAAAACAGATGAAGCGGAGGGTAGTGCTTAGCAAGACACTCACTACCGATTCGGTAATACCTCTTTGTATCGAATACGAAAAACAACATAAAGAACGCTATGTGCGTATTATTACCGATTACGGAAATATAGACTAGAGCTTTTTAACGAAACGCCTCACCATAGGGGCGAATTTTATGACAAAGCAGCATTATTTTTGACGGTACGGTATTTCATAGAGTAGTGAAGGATTTTTGTGATACAAGGGGAAATTCGGAAAGTTGGAAAATAAGCAGACGCCGAGCTGCAATAGGTTCGTACCTACCTCCCTGACAAAAAGGATTTAAGCACCACCGAGGGATTGTATCGATGCCGAGTAGCGATATAGACAATCCAGCACCAATTTGCATCGCCTTATGAGTTTTTTATAGTGGTGCAAAAGCCAGGAGCATATCACTTAGACGGGCATTATACAGCTTTTGGCAAGGTGATAGCAGGAATGGAGGTTGCGGATAAAATTAATCAGGTGGAGACAGAAGGCAGGACAATTACCTAAAACGAGATGTAAAGATGAAGGTTGTTATTCTCAATAAATAGCGAGCAATGAAATACTACATCATAGCAGGAGAAGCTTCGGGTGATTTGCACGGGGCTAACTCTGATGAAAGAACTATACAAAAAGACCCCAAGGCAGAGATTCGCTGTTGCGACCAAATGCAGCAGGCAGGAGGGACGCTGGTGAAGCACTACCGAGACCTTGCTTTTATGGGGTTTTTGGGAGTGCTTACTAACTATGCGCACTATTTTTGAAAAACATAGACTTCTGCAAAAAGATATTACTGCTTTTGCGCCAGATGTGCTTATTTTTATAGATTACCCAGGTTTTTAATATGCGGATAGCTAAATGGGCAAAACAGCAGCATATCCCTGACACATTACTATATTTCGCCACAAATATGGGCGTGGAAAGAGAACCGCATAAAAAGCTATAAAGCGAGATGTGGATGCGATGTACGTAATACTGCCTTTTTGAGAAGGAGTTTTACGAGCAAAAACACCAATATAAGGTGCATTTTTGGGGCACCCTGCTCCTTGATGCTATAGGGCAACGAGAAGAAGTGAATGAAGAAGCCTTTAGAGAAGCTAATGGATTGGACAAACGCCCTATCATAGCACTGCTGCCAGGCAGTAGGAAGCAAGAAACAGCCAAGATGCTAAAAAGTAATGCTAACGGTAGTAGATGATTTTCACGAATATCAGTTTGTAATAGCAGGGGCACCAGCGATAGATTACAGTTTTTTACGAGCAATTTATCTGCAATGAAAAACGTGCATTTTGTGAGTGGCAAGACTTATGACCTGCTATCACTATCATATGCAGCTTTGGTAACAAGTGGTACAGCTACTTTGGAAACGGCACTACTGAATGTGCCAGAGGTGGTGTGCTACAAAGGAATAGAATTTCATACGAAATAGCAAAAAACGCGTTATTAAGCTGAAATATATATCGTTAGTAAACTTAATAATGGACAAGCCTGTGGTTACAGAGCTTATACAAGGAGATTTGACGACTGAAAATTTGAAAAAGGAATTGCACAAGCTCACAACCTATGTGCATAGATATGAAGTTTTTAAAAACTATGTATTGTTGCGGGAAAAATTGGGAGGCAAAGGAGCGAGTGAAAAACAGCAGCTTTAATTATAGGAGAATGAAGAGAGATATTTATTGGCAACAGATGAACCTTAATCTATCGGATAGGCTTATACTGCTAATAAGTGGGGTATTTTTATTAGGGAAAGTGTTTGTAGCTACGGAGCTCATTGAGGTAGAGACACTGAATCGTTGGCTTTGCTTGTCTGAAGATTTTTCTTTATTTGTGAAACGACCATTTACCATACTCACCTATGCCTTTTATCACGTGAGTTTTGAGCATTTTTAGGCAATATGCTTTTTATTTTTTTATAGGGCGTATATGGTTTCATTTTTTTGAATGGAAGCGTTTTTGGGAGGTGTTTTTTGGTGGGTATAATTACAGGAGGTGTGTTGTTTTTTGGGAAAGGGATACTTCTTCTGGGAGGCTACCGAACACACGATGTTGTTGGTACATCGGGGGCATAATGAGTTTGCTAGCTTATATGGCAATAAAAACGCCACGACATAAGGTAAATTTATTCACGCTGAGCATACCATTAATTTACTTGTTTGTAGGGGTAATGGTGCTGGATATGTTTAATTTTACAGAAAACCCAGGTGGTAAAAATAGCTCATTTGGGAGGAGCTATGGCAGGGCTTATTTATGCTTTTATTAAATAGGTATAATGTTGCCTTGCGAAAAATATTTTTAAAATGATAAAGAGGCAGCTATAGAGAAAAAGGCTATAGCAGCTGAACAACAAAGGATAAAACAACTAAAAATCAATAAGTTATTGGAGAAAATAGGGATGAGTGGTTATGACAGTTTGACGGAAGCAGAGAAGAGATTTTGTTTTGAAGTCAGTAGGGATAGGTAGTGGTTGATTTTTAACATTTCATTAACATTGATTTGGAGATGTTTTTGTATCTTGCGCAAAAGTTGAATGAAAAATTGATTTAATGACAGATGAGAAGACTATTGCTTATAATTTTTATTGTTCCTATTTTCTTGTAATAGGAAAGGTGAGGAGAATACGGTTTTTGCGAGGTCCTCAACGCAAAGGATATGCAAGTAACGCTATATGCTGATGATGTTCCTATAGATACGGCTTATTTGACCAAGGATAAGAATTTCATATTTAATATGAAGTTATTTGAGAGTAAGCTTTACAATTTTGAGATAGACAAGAATTATCAGTATGTGTTTTTAGAACCTAAAAGATAGTTTGGTGGTGTATACAATGCTTTTTAGGTTTGCAGAGAGTATTTCATTTTCGGGCAAAGGGCAGGCGTAAATAATTTTATTATATTGTAAGCGAGTGAGTTTGACACTCAAGAGAGCTTGTTTAAGGCATACCACAGATTGCCACCTGTTATTTATAAACGAGTAATGGATTCATTTGCCTACAAAAGCAAAAAGGAATACAATAATTTTTGTAAAAATAATCCTAGATTATCAGCACGAGCAGAGATTTGCACTAGTGAGTGCTACATTTCCTATTTACAAAGAGATGGAGATATATCCGTTTGTATATCAAGATGTAGATGGAAGTGCTATAACAGATCGTTTGCCTGCTAATTTTTTACGATTATAGAAAGCGAATTAATTACAATAATACTTTTTGGAGTATTTTTCGTCCGTATTACAGCTATATGGTGATGTAGTGTGAATAATCTTGCTTTTACGAAATATACTCGTGATAGGCAAACGCTGGTGGATGTGAGTAGGGAGCTTGGATTTCATTTAGAGAAAATAAAGATTATAGATAGCTTTGTTTAGTAAAGGGAACTTATGCAGATAATTTGTACAGGAATGCTGCTATGCTTATGTATTTAACATTCAGGGACATATAGCTTATAAGGATTACTTTGATAAATTTGCAGCGTATAACAAAGATAATAAGCACAAGGCAGAACTTGATAAGGTTTTTGGGAATGTAAAAAGCCTTTGCAAGCAGGGAAGATACCGCTGACTTTGATAGATACAAAGGGAGAGCCTACTAAATTTCTGCAGATACAGAAGCAGGAGGTAACGATTTACTATTTTTGGTCGGTGAGCCAACAAGAACTTTCTAATCTTATATTTGATAGATAGCGCAATTAAAACAGTTGTTTCCCTAATGTAAAGTTTGTAGGATAGATATAGGGCAAGACAAGCACCAATGGCGTAAGCAACAGAGTGTACTAAAAATGGACAGACCAATATCACTCTATCAACTTTATGGATTTATCACAGAGTTTTTAATCAACAATATCAATAAATCATTGATTATAGATAAAAATGGGCGAATTATATCGGCTATTTGAAGATAGTAGTCCTAACTTAGAAAAGATATTATTGCTAAAAGAATCATAATTTAGTTATGACAAATCAGATTATTACGCTGGTAATGTATTTGTATTCCTGCTATAATAGTGGGAGCAGTGGTATTCTATAGGATACACATGGGAGAATGAAGACCGCAAACGGTTGTTTTTGTTGCGTAAACAAGAGGCGCACAAATACGCTTTGCCTATCAGGTTGCAAGCTTATGAGCGAATGACGCTTTTTGGAGCGTATAAGTCCGCAGCAGTTGTTTTTGCGGATTCCTCCTCGAGACATTATCAAAGAAGGAATACGAGATGCTGTTGGTGAATAGTATAGATGAAGAATTTGAGCACAATTTGGCACAACAAATTTACTTTAACGCCTAAATTGTGGAACATTATACGTACTGCCAAAGCAGCTACTATACAAGTAATATGAAGGCAGCTTATAATAATGAGGTAGCTGATGCGAATGCTATGGTAGAAACTGTTTTTAGGAGTACATAGATAGAGTACGCCCACGAGCGAGTGCCTCAGCCATTTGAAAGACGAAGTTCGTCAGTTTTTAAGATAATATATAGTATATAGAGGTTGTTCTTGATAGGACGACCTCTTTAATTGTGGATTATTAATTTTTCTTATGAAAATACTTTTAAAGTCAGCACATAGTATTGATAAAGAGAGTGCTTTTTCATAATACTATCAAGGATATATTGATTGAAGATGGAGTAATAAGACAGATAGGGAGAAGCTATTAGGAACGATAGAGGCTGATAGTGTAATTGAAAAATATATTTGTTTCGCAGGGCTGGACAGATAGCAGTGTGTGCTTTGGGAGCCAGGTTATGAGGAACGAGAAACTTTGGCTAATGGAATGCGTACTGCGGAAAGGAGTGGTTTTACACACGTGCTGGTAAATCCGCTAACGCATCCTATAGTGGATAGCCAATCGGGGGTGGTGTATATAAAGGATAAAACACGAGGTTTTGCAGCTACGGCACACCCTATAGGAGCTTTGACGGTGGAGAGCAAAGGCGATTATCTTGCGGAGCTTTACGATATGCAACAAGGAGGAGCAGTGGCTTTTGGCGATTATAAAAGCCAATAGCTAATAGCAATTTGCTGAAGATTGCCTTACAATATGTGCAGCCATTTGGAGGTTTTGGTTATCTCATTTACAATGATACTAAAAATAATGGGTAAAGGGGTGATTTAGCACAAAGAAAGTACGCGCTTAGGGCTAAAAAGGATACCCCTTTGGCAGAAGAACTATGTGTAGCGCGTGATTTGGCTATATTGGAATATACGGGGGGAAAGCTGCATATTCCTACAATTTCAACCCAGCAATCGGTAGCACTTATTAGGGAAGCTAAAAAGAAAGGATTGGATGTGAGTTGTAGTGTAGCCCTTGCTAATTTACATTTGACAGACGAGGTACTTGAAGATTTTGACACTGAACTATAAAAGTATTGCCACCATTGCGTGATGCTGCTACTGTAGCGGCTTTGAGAGCAGCACTAAATGAGGGAGTGATAGACTTGTAACTCTGACCATAACCCTTTAGACATAGAATTAAAAATTTAAAGAATTTGATTTGGCTGCTTTTGGCACTATAGGGTTGGAAAATATGTGGGGGATATTGAGCAAGTATGTTTCGGTGGAAAAAGCAGTAGACTTACTTACAGCTACTAGAAAGCGTTTTTGCTATAGAAACACCACCCTATAAAAAGAAAATGGAATAGCTGACCTTACTATTTTTAGAACAGAAGGTACGCATATTTTTAGAAAAGAAGATATACTTTCAGCTTCAAAAACAGTGCTTTTTATAGGTGCTGAGCATCAAGGAAGTGTAGTGGGTGTAATAGCAAAACAATAAGGTGATAATAAAAGAAAACAACGCATAAAAGAAACTATGAATGCAAATAAAAATTACCATTGGAGTACATTCTTAGAGAACCGTTATTGAAAGTGGAACTACCGCCATGATTATTTTTATGATACACGGTTATGGTAGCAACGAAGAAGATCTTTTCTCGTTTGCAAATGCTTTTGCCCCTAGAATATATGATTATTTCTTTTTAGAGCACCTTATCATTTTGAGCTACTTTTGGTTATGCGTGGTATATGATTAACTTTGATACAGACCAAAATAAATGGAGTGATAACCAACAAGCGATAGAGTCGCGAGATTTGATTATGCACGCTATAGAGGAGGCTTGCAAGGTATATAAGCTGGATACTAACGATATTACTTTTGCTCGGCTTTTAGCCAAGGAAGTATATTGAGTATGGCAATAGCTCTTTTCATATCCTAATAAAATACGCAATGTAATTGCACTGAGTAGTTATTTAAACGAAGAACTTATAAAGAGGGTTACGAAAAGCAAGATCATACAGGGTACGCATTTATGTATCTCACTGGCACTTTGAAGTGACCAAGTAATACCTGTGGAATGGGCGAGGAAAACACCGAAATATTAGCTACGATTAGGAATAAAAATACAAATACGAGGAATATCCTGTAGGGGCACGGTGTATCGCCTCAAAAACTTTTATTCATTTCGAGATTGACACACAAACAAGGATTAGCAATGATTAAGAAAGAGTTTAAAGAGAAGTATGAACTTTTCAAGCGGCTGGCTTTACGTGATTATTTATGGAACTAATACACGCTTAGGCAGGCTTTTTGACCTATATGCTTTTGGCACTAATAACCGTTAGTGTGATAATGGTGATGCTTGAAACCGTAAAAAGGCATAGACCATCGCTTGCACGGATTATTAGTTTTTTATGGAGTGGATTATTACTGTACAATAGAATATATACTTCGTATCATTAGCAATAAAAACCATATCGCTATATCTTCAGTATGTATGGTATCATTGATTTGATATCCATATTGCCAATGTATCTATCATTTATAACCCCTATACGAAAGCTATCTCAGTAGTACGAGCATTTGCGTTTGTTGCGTATTTTCCGTATTCTTGATTTGGTAACTTTTATGAACCAAGGGAAGAACTGAAAATGGCACTTAGGGCAAGCCGTAATAAGATTATAGTTTTTGTATACTTTGTATTGAGTAATTTCTATATTATTAGGTTCCTTGATGTACGTTATAGAAAAAAACACCAAAATGGCTTTTACAAGTATTCCGCGCAGTATTTATTGGTGTATAGTAACCCTTACTACAGTGGGTTATGGCGATACATCGCCTTCTACCGCTGGGACAGCTGGTAGCAGCAGTAGTAATGATATTAGGTTATGGTATTATAGCGGTGCCTACAGGTATTGTAACGGCTGAATATCAAAAAGTATCGCGAGCTAATATTTTGAAGGAAGAAGAAATGAACTACCGTGAGGAAATAGCACAACGAGAAAAAGAAGATAATTTGCAATCATTGTGGTAATACGCAACATTTGCCTGATGCGAAATATTGTTCGGAGTGTGGACATTTATTAATAGAAAAAGAATAGATGCAGCCCAAACGTAAAACATTACTAACGATGAGTGGGACCTACTGCTATAGGAAAAACACGTATGGCAATAGCTCTTGCTACTCACTTTGGCACAGAAATACTATCGTGTGATTCACGTCAGTTTTTAAGGAATTACGCATAGGTACGGCTGTTCCTTCGGCAGAAGAGTTAATGGCACGCCTCATCATTTTATACAACACAAGAGTATTTTTGAAAGTTATTCGGTAGGAGATTTTTGGGCGTGATGCGATAGCATTGTTAGATAAATTGTTCAAAAACACGATGTAGTAGTGATGGTGGGTGGTAGTGGCTATATGCCAAAGCAATTATTGATGGTTTGGACGATTTTCCCAGAAGTAGATGAAGTAATTAGGCAGGAACTGAGACGAGGCTTATGCACAAAAAGGTATTGGGTACCTACAAGAGCTGCTAAAAACTTTAGATGAGGTGCAATATAACCAAATGGACGTACAAAATCCTCAGCGACTTATCAGGGCACTTGAGGTGTGTAGAGCTTCAGGAAAGCCTTTATTCTTCATTCTTGCAAAGAAAGGAGAAGCAGCGGGATTTTACAAGTGTGCAAATAGGACTTACCGCAGATAGAACAGAAGTGTATGAACGTATCAATAAGCGTGTGGATATGATGCTTGAAAGAGGACTACTGATAGAAGCGCAAGATATGATGCCCTATAGACACCTGAATGCGCTACTAAACTGTAGGATATAAAGAGTTGTTCTCTTTTTGAAGGAGAGTGCAGTTTTGAGGTAGCCATAGAAGCAATAAAAATGAACACACGCCGTTTTTGCAAAGCGTCAATTTACGTGGTTTCAGAAAGATAAACGAATTAAATGGTTTGATTATAGAAGTTCATTAGAAGAAGTAGTGCTTGGTATTTAGTGCTTTTCTTTTTGCCGTTTGGCGATGACAAACTAAATAATAGATAAAAAAATATAAATAAAGAGTATGAAAAGTATTTTTAAATATTGCCCCAATTGTAGCTTCTACAGATATAGAGTTTCCCTAACAATGTGCGTTTTGAGTGTCACTAATTGTGGTTTTACCTATTTTCACTAATATAGCAGCTGCGGTAGCAGATAGTTTTTTAAACAAGGTGATAAGATACTTTTTACAGTACGAAATATAGACCCTGACAAAGGGAAATTAGACCTGCCAGGTGGTTTTTATAGATCCTAATGAAACAGCTCAAGAGGCTGCTTGTCGCGAAGTGAGAGAAGAGTTGGGCATAGAGGTTGTACCATCGCAAATGCGCTTTCTTACAACCTTTTCCCTAATAACTATCTATACAAAGAAGTGCCTTACAGAACAATGGATATGTTATGTGAATTACCTACTACACAACTATCTATAACGGCTCCTGATGAAATAAAATCTCTTGAGTGGTTTCCTATAGCTGAAATCCCAGTTGATAAGATAGGATTTTTATCTATAAGAACTGTAACAGAGATGATTATCAATAAAGAATTGGTAATCTATAATTATTGATAATTAAACATTATTTTGTACCTTTGCTGCCTGAATATAAAAATAATTTGTAAATGTTTAAAATGGGTTAAAGCAGCTTTTTGGAGTAATATTGCAGGTTTAATTTTAGCAATAGAATTACATTTTTGCTACTTTTTGGCTGCCATTACAATAGGTTTGGCATCGCAGTGGAAGTATATACGCTTCACTTTTACAGAAGCAAATATGTTACCAGATGATCACCCTGTAAATATGCAGTACAAAAATTTTCTTTCTAAATTTGGTGAAGAAGGAAACCTTATATTGCTGGCACTTGATGATCCTAATATTTATACTCCCGATGTATTGAATAAATGGATAGCACTTAGCAAAGAACTAAAAACAGTTTAAGCAAATAGATGCTGTAATATCTATTGATAATTTGCCAATATTGGTAAAAGATACGGCTACACAGCGTTTTTATTACCCATAAATTCATTACAAAAGAGGTTAAAACACAAGCAGAAGCTGATAGCTTGCGACAAGTACTCTCTGAACGTCTTCCTTTTTACGAAAAATCTTATTTACAACAAAGCGACCAATACACTGCAAACAGCGGTGTATATGAATAAAAATCGTCAATACGAAAGCTCGCAAGGATTTTATACTGAATGATTTTTATACCTATTATTGAAAAGTTTGAGCAACAAACAGGGCTAAAAGGTACACACTTCGGGGATGCCTTATATACGTACGCTTAGTGCTCAAAATATATGGACGAAAATAGGCTTTTTATCATTGCGGCACTTATTTCAACATCATTAATCTTCTTCTTTTTCTTCCGTTCATTTAGGGCTATGCTCATCTCGCTGGGAGTTGTATCAATAGCAGTAATGTGGGTATTTGGACTCTAGGGATTTTTGACTATGAAATTACAATACTTACCGGCTTAATACCCCATTGGTGATTGTGATAGGTATTCCTAATTGTGTATTTTTGATTAATAAATACCAACAAGAAATCAACAAGCACGGTAATCAGGCAAAATCGTTGGTTAGGGTGATAGGTAATGGGTAATGTTACCCTACTTACGAACCTTACTACGGCAATAGGCTTTGCTACTTTTTATTTTTTACAGAGTACCTTGTTGAAAACAATTTGGTATTGCCTCTATCAATGTGTTATCTATATTTTTATATCGCTGTTGTTTATTCCTATTGTATATAGTTATTTGCCCATACTTAAAGAGAAACACTTACTGACACTTACATCGCAATTGGATAGGAGGCTTGATTAAATTTATAGAAAATACGGTGAAACATCACAGAATAGCTGTATTTGTGGTGGCAATAGGCTTGCTTTGTAGCAAGTATTATAGGTATCTACAAAATAAAAGTATCGGGTAGTTTGATAGAGGATATGCCTAAATCGGCAGCTTTTTGATGATATTTCGTTTTTGAGAAGAATTATGGGGTATGTATGCCTTTGGAAATTACTATTGATACGAGAGCACGGAGTTACTAAGTTGGCAAACTTAAAGCGCATAGATGAGCTTTGCAGTCATATAGAGGAAATACCTGAAATATCTAAACCTCTTTCAATAGTAAACTTGGTGAAATATATGAAGCAGGCGTACTATATATGGTAATCCTAAATATTACAGTTTGCCCACTTCGCAAGAACAGACTTTTTATACTTTCTTATATAAAAGAGATTCTATGGGCAAAGCCAATATGCTTTCGGCTTATGGGATTCGTTGAGAACAACAGCGCGTATTACTACCCTTTATGAAGGATATAGGCACCGAAAAATGCAACACATAGAGGAAAATATTTATGGCAAAGGCACAAAAAGTTGTTTCCGAGTGATAAATATGAAGTAAAAATCACAGGAAAAGCTTCTATTTATTTACAAAAGGGACGAGTTATTTGGCACTAACTTGATAGGTTCGTTGGCATTGGCAATTTTTCTTATTGCGGTGATAATGGCATATATGTTTAGATCGTGAAAATGATAGTGGTTTCGCTGATACCTAACTTGTTACCATTACTTATTACTGCTGGTTTGATGGGGTATTTTGGTATTCCACTTAAACCTTCTACTATATTGGTTTTTCAGTATAGCTTTTTGGTATTTCGGTAGATGATACGATACACTTTTTGGCAAAAATATCGTTTTGGAACTGGTGGCGCGTAATTGGAAAAATTAGTAAATCGGTGTATGGGGCGTTGCGAGAAACGAGGTATAAGTATGTTCTATACTTCTGTAGTATTACTTTCTGGCTTTTCGGTATTCTTGCTTTCAAGCTTTGGAGGTACCAAGGCACTTGGTGGGCTTATATCGACTACTTTCGCTATTTGCAATGATGACAAACTTGATATTATTGCCAAGCTTTACTGCTTGCCTTAGAACGTGCGTTATCTAACAAACAAACTATTAAAGAACCTAATATAGATATTTTTCCAAAAGAAGAAGAAGCACCAAGAACAAGATAAAAAGAAAACTAAATTAGAAATCTTATGGAAAAATAAGAAACACGTAGTGATTGTGGGCGGTGGATTTGCAGGCTTGCAATTGATGAAAGGACTTGACCGCTCGGATAAATACATATTACTTTGGTGGATATTAATAATTATAATTTTTCCACCTTTACTATACCAATTGGCGGCGGGCTTTATGGAGGCCTTCTTCTATTTCTTATCCTTTTTAGGCGATTGCTCAGGCAGCATAAAAATGCGCGCTTTAGAATGGGGTGCTAAAAGAGGAGTGCCTGCTGAAAATAAAGTTATTCTTAGTAATGGAGAGCTTGGCTATGATATTTTTGGTAATGGCAACGGGTGCGGAGTCTAATTTCTTTGGCAATAAGAATGTAGAAGAGAAGGCGATGCCGATGGGAGACGGTGGGTGATGCGCTGATGTTGCGCAATTTGGTATACACGCGATTGGAGCGTGCAACACGAACAGAGGATAAAGAAGTACGCCGCAAGCTGCTTTCATTTGCTATAGCAGGTGCGGGACCTACAGGGGTGGAACTTTCGGGTATTTTTGCTGAAATGAAGCAAAAATATTATGAAAAAGATTACCTAGAATTGAGCCAATCGGATTTGGGGATATTTACCTTATAGATGGGCAAAAAACGGTGCTTGCTCCTATGTCAAAAAGCTCAAGAATATACCGAGAAAGCCCTTTTGAAAAAGGTGAGAAACTGAAAATGGGGTATTTGTAAAGGATTTTTGTGAATGATGAGGGTTGTACTTTCGGACGGGACTATACTGGAAGCACGTAACTTGATATGGGGCAGCAGGGTATCAGCAAAACCTTTAAAAAGGGGATAGACGATAAAGGAATATTTGGGACGCTGCAAACGTATGAAGACTGATGCATATAACAAAATGGAAGGTTTTGATAATATTTATGCTATAGGCGACTCGTGCATTATGACTGCTGACCCCAATTATCCTGAGAGGACACCCTCAGCTAGCGCAAGTAGCAATACAACAGGCTGATAACCTAGTTGCTAATATGAATAACGATTTTCAAAAACCTAAACCTTTTTAGCTATGTAGATAAAGGTTCTATGGCTATTATAGGACGAAACGAAGCTGTAGCTGATTTGCCTAAAAATATTTTTATTAAAGGTTTTTGGGCGTGGGCTATTTGGGCGTTTATTCATATAATGTCGTTAGTGAATTTTAGAAATAAGATGCGTGCTTTTTATAATTGGGTGGGTTACTACATTAGCAAAGACCAATCATACCGAATGGTACTAAAACCTAACGAAAAAGCGAAGGGATAAGGCTAAAAACTGATGGACATAGCAGGTAAAACAATGAAACAAGCTTTTGCAATACGAGATTGCAGGGGAGGATTATCAGTCGCTGGTATATACCTCGCACGAGGGTATTCCTATACTGCCATTTTATACTGCTGAAAATGTGAAGGAATCTTTTTGGAGTAGGGGTAAAGACGCAAGTAATGATACCGCTATTTGTACGAGACAAGGAGCTTACTTTGGCACGTATTAGTTTATGGAAAGGTTTTTCGGTTGGTAATTTTTGCTTGTAATACAGCAGGATACAAAGCAAGCGGAGGCGTTACAATGGTTGCCTAAAGAGGCTAATTACATTTTTGTTACAAGCCTTATAGATGTAACTGCTTACCAGAATGCAGGAGCTACCATAGTGCAACAAATTGCTTTTGCGATAGCGCAAATAACAGAAAATATAAGTGCTTTGCAAAGGTAGGGATATTGCTATAAAAGTGGCGGTAGGAGGTAGCTTATTGTTGGAAATTACAAAATTACGAGCTTTTTAGAAGGTTACTTTCAGAGTGTTTTTCCACAGCACAATATACAACTGATAGCAGAGGTCTCTAATAGAGGACTAAGTTTGCAAAAGGGGATTACAATAGGAATTACGTGCATTTGGCTTATGAAGGAGCTGTATTGGGTGGGGTGGATTATCTGTTGCCTAAAAATCCGCTGTTTTTAAAAAGAGCCATTTGAATATAGAAAAAGGAAAATGTGAGCGTTATCAATAAATTGCTTAACAACCGACAGTCGGCACTACTTAATGGGGCTTGCGCTATTGAGGGCATTGAGTTATGAAATTTATAAAAATCATCTGAATTATTGGAGCAAGTTATGAAAGCTGGAGGTTTTACTATGCTGCTTAATAGCAATAAATTGCAGCGGCAAATAAAAGCAAAAGGCAGATGAGGAACAGGCGATTTTTGATAAAACAATGCGATGCCTTATTGGCAGGGGTTACATTGACTTTTTACGGCAGGGAAGAGTGGGATTTTTATCCGTTTAGCAAAAGACAAGCAGAAAAAGGAGTGATAATACCACTCTGTAGCTAAACGGCTTTGGGAAAAGATAGAAAAAGCAATATGGACAAAAAGACGACACAAATAGCAGGACTTCCGCCTTATGAACGAGGATATGACTATATGAGGGTATTTGGAGAAAATGCCTGAGCTGAAGGTGGTGGAAAATATAGCGCATTTGCCTTCGTATTACTTGCCAGCGGTGGAGCTTTTGGAAGAAGACCATAATAAGCAGTTTGCAATGCAATTTGTGCCAAATGAGCCATATAGAATCCTTTTACCTACTTGATGAAAATAAGCTGTATGAAAGTATAGCGGACTTGCGAAAATTGCGTGCAATAGCAGCCACATTGGGAAAGAAGTTGCCCATAGCTTGCTGGGTAACAAGTATAGAGGCTTATTTATACGCACTTATAGCACAGGCTGATGAGTTGCTGTGTGATGAGGCTCATAAAGAATTGGCTTCGGCAGCAAATAGGATGCTGATAGAAAATAGTTTGGTAGGGCGTAGTATAGATGTTTTTTTATACTATATAGAAAAAAACGATACAAATAAAAATAAAAACTTACGATTTATTTTGCTAAGTGATATTTTTGCACCTTTGCAAATATTTTTAAGGTGTAGTGTTTAGAGACTACTCTATGGGCTGAAAATCAGTGGAATTAACATAAAAGAATAACAAATAATAGATTTTTACACATAAACGAAATGAAAGAATTTGATAAAGAAGTGTACCCTAAAAATGGTACGAGGATATGCTTTTTGGAGAAAGTTTGAAGATAAACTTGCAGCAGTTTATATTCAGCAAAAAGTAAGAGGTTTTTACACTTGTATAACGGTCAGGAAGCAGTGGCAGCAGGATGTTTGCACGCTATAGATAAGACCAAAGACAAGATGATTACTTCTTATCGTTGCCACGTACAACCCATAGGATTAGGAGTAGATCCGCGCCGTATTATGGCTGAATTGTATGGTAAGGCTACTGGTACTTCACAAGGATTAGGTGGCTCTATGCACATTTTTTTCTAAAGAACATAATTTTTTTATGGAGGACACGGTATTGTTGGTGGACAAATAGCATTGGGTGCAGGTTTGGCATTTGCTGACAAGTATTTTGATAGAGGAGCAGTTACCCTTACATTTATGGGTGATGGAGCTGTACGTCAAGGAGCTTTTCACGAGACACTTAACCTAGCAATGCTTTGGAAACTTCCCGTAGTTTTTATTGTAGAAAACAATCATTACGCTATGGGTACATCAGTAGAAAGAACTGCTAACCACGTGGATATTTGGAAGCTTGGTTTGGGCTACGAAATGCCTTGCCAAGAGGTAGATGGTATGCACCCAGAACCAGTAGCGGAAGCAGTGTATGAGGCTGTAGAACGTGCACGTAGAGGCGATGGTCCTACTTTGCTTGATATTCGTACTTATCGTTATAGAGGGCACTCAATGTCGGATGCACAACACTATCGTACAAAAGAAGAGGTAGAGAAACAAAAAGAGAATGACCCTATTACTAATGTACTAAAAGTGATAAAAAGAAAAAGGGTTATGCTACTGATGCAGAATTGACGCTATAGAAGAACGCGTAAAAGAACACGTAGCAGAGTGTGAGAAGTTTGCAGAAGAATCACCTTATCCAGAAAAAACACGTGATGTATGACGTTGTTTATGCTGAACCAAACTATCCATTCTTGCCTAGCAGATTGTAAAATAGAGATAAACACTAATAAAAAAATAACAACATAAATGGCAGAAATTATTACTATGCCACGCCTTAGCGACACTATGGAAGAGGGTGTTGTGGCAAAGTGGCTTAAAAAAAGTAGGGAGATAAAGTAAACGAAGGTGACATTTTAGCCGAAATAGAAACAGATAAAGCTACGATGGAGTTTGAGTCTTTTCATTCAGGGACTCTATTATATATAGGTTTGCAAGAAGGTGAGGGTGCTAAAGTAGATACTCTTTTGGCTATTATAGGTAAAGAAGGAGAGGATATTTCAGCACTTATAGGAGGTGGAGCTCCTGCGGCGGCGGCTGCACCTGCAGCTGAAGAGCAAAACCTGTAGCTGAAGTAACAAGTGCACCCTGCAGCGGCTATGCCTGCAGGTGTAGAAGTGGTTACAATGCCTCGCTTGAGCGATACTATGACTGAAGGTACTGTAGCTTCTTGGTTGAAAAAAAGTGGGTGATACTGTAAAAGAAGGTGATATACTTGCTGAAATAGAAACTGATAAAGCTACTATGGAATTTGAATCTTTCCATTCAGGTACTTTATTGTATATAGGTTTAAAAGAAGGTGAAAGTGCTTCAGTAGATTCATTATTGGCGATTATAGGTCCTGCGGGTACTGATGTAAATGCGGTATTGGCAGCTTTGCAAGGAGGTGGTGCTAGTGCTCCTGCTGCTGCGGCTGCACCAGCGGCTGAAAGCAAGCCAGCTGCGGTGGCTGCTCCTGCTGCACCAGCAAATGCTAATGATCGTGTATTTGCTTCGCCACTTGCTAAGAAAATTGCACAAGATAAAGGTATTAACTTGACTGAAGTGAAAGGTTCTGGAGAGAATGGACGTATTGTAAGAAAAGACGTAGAAAACTTTACTCCGAGTGCTAAAGCTGCTGCTCCTGCTGCATCATCAGCTTCTGCGGCTATACCAACAGTAATACCTGTGGGTGTGGAAGTTACTGAAGAAGTGAAGAACTCACAAATGCGTAAAACTATTGCAAAACGCTTATCAGAATCTAAATTTACTGCGCCACACTACTATTTGGCTATTGAAATGGATATGGATAATGCGATGGCATCACGAGCTCAAATTAATAGTTTGCCTGATACCAAAATATCTTTTCAATGATATGGTAGTGAAAGCTTGTGCAATGGCACTTAAGAAAACATCCACAAGTAAATACATCTTGGAAAGGGGATACTACAGTGTATAACAAACACGTGAATGTGGGTGTAGCTGTAGCTATTGAAGATGGTTTGGTTGTGCCTGTGATTAAATTTACTGATTCATTAACTCTTACTCAAATAGGAGCTTTAGTGAAAAGATTTGGCAGGAAAAAGCGCGCAATAAGAAATTGACTCCTGCTGAAATGGAAGGTAGTACTTTCACAGTGTCTAACTTGGGTATGTTTGGGGTAGATGTATTTACTTCTATTATCAATCAGCCTAACTCAGCAATCTTGTCGGTAGGTGCTATTATTGAGAAGCCTGTAGTGAAGAATGGACAAATAGTAGTGGGACATACTATGCAAGTAACCCTTGCTTGTGACCACCGTACTATTGATGGTGCTACTGGCGCTCAGTTCTTACAAACATTGAAAGCTTATATAGAAAATCCTGTAACTATGCTTGCATAATTAAGGAGATAAAAATAAGCCCCAAGTTACTTTGCAGTGCTTGGGGGCTTTTTCATATCCTAAACTTAAACATTACGTTCCATTAAATCTAACGAAAAATCTTTTAGGTATTGTACTTTTTTCTTCTGAAATAGATAGTTTTTTTCTAATATACTCAGAGCATTCTTAGTGGTTTGAGCTATTGCTTCGCGTACTTGCATTGCTGCATTTGTATCTTTGAAGAGTTGTTTTACTTTGTTTATTTTTCATCGCTTTCTTCTGTAGTGTTGTACCATTGCAATAGTTGTTTTCGCTGGTTTTCATTGGCTAATTCTAAAGCTTTTTAAGTATAGTATAGTTTTTATTTTTCAATAATATCACCTCCCTATTTTTACCAAAATTTTCATCGCCAAAAGGCATCTAAATAGTCATCTTGTAGCTGAAAAAGCAAGCCCTATTTCTACTCCAAAGTCATAAAATATATTGCTGATTTTTTCTGAAGTTTCTGCTATAATAGCACCCATTTGTAAGGCAGCTCCTATTAGTACGGCAGTTTTATAGCGAATCATTTGCGTATAACGAGCAACACTTACTTCTGTTTGTGTTTCAAAGTCCATATCCCATTGTTGTCCTTCGCATACTTCTAATGCTGTTTTAGAGAATAGTTTGGCTAATTGGGCAAATATTTCAGGAGGATAGGTTTCAAAGAGTTGGTATGCAATAATAAGCATAGCATCATGAGAGTATTCCTATATTGGTATTCCATTTTTGGTGTACGGTAGGTTTGCCACGCCTGAGGGGAGCTTTATCCATAATATCATCGTGTACTAATGAAAAGTTATGGAAAACCTCAATAGCTATAGCTACATTCATTGCTTTTTGGTAGTTGCTATCAAAAAGATCAGCAGCTATGAGAGCCAATACAGGTCGCAAGCGTTTGCCACCAAGTTGCAGTATATATTGGATAGGCTCATATAAATTACGAGGCTCTTTGAGTGTAATTGCAGTGTTAAGATGCTTTAAAAAGCTTCACGGTAATAATCAACAGAGTACATTAAAAAGAATTGTTTATTAAAAACTCCAAACAAGTAAGAGTATCTTATATGTTTGGAGTTTTCAGTTTATGAAATAGATGAATTAAAAATATTAAATGTCAATAGCCTCACCATAAGCTGCAGCTACCGCCTCTTTTACGCCTTCACTCATTGTAGGGTGAGGGTGAACAGCTTTGATGATTTCGTGGCCTGTAGTTTCTAATTTACGAGCTACTACAGCTTCAGCAATCATATCGGTAACACCTGTACCAATCATATGGCAGCCTAACCATTCGCCGTATTTAGCATCAAATATAACTTTGATAAATCCTTCGGTAGTACCAGCAGCATTTGCTTTACCTGATGCAGTGAATGGGAATTTACCTACTTTTATTTGGTAACCTTTTTCTTTAGCTTGTTTTTCGGTAAGACCTACTGAAGCGATTTCAGGAGTACAATAAGTACAACCAGGTATGTTACCATAGTTAAGCGGTTCTACGTGTAGTCCTTTAATTTTTCAACACACAAGATACCTTCAGCAGAAGCAACGTGAGCCAAAGCTTGTCCAGGAACAACGTCACCAATAGCGTAGTAACCAGGAACGTTAGTTTGGTAGAACTCATTTACCAAAATCTTATCGCGCTCTGTTTTGATACCTACAGCTTCTAAGCCAATATTTTTCAATATTAGTTTTAATACCTACAGCCGAAAGAAGAATGTCGACTTCTAATACTTCCTCACCTTTAGCAGTTTTTACGAAGGCTTTTTACACCCTTGCCTGAAGTATCTACTTTAGTAACCCTCAGCAGAAGTCATAATGTTGATACCAGACTTTTTGAGGCTCTTTTTCTAATTGTTTAGAGATGTCTTCATCTTCTACAGGAACGATGTTAGGCATAAATTCTACGATAGTAACTTCAGTACCCATAGCGTTGTAGAAGTAAGCAAACTCAATACCGATAGCACCACTACCTACTACAATCATTTTTTAGGTTGTTCAGGAAGAGTAAGCGCTTGGCGGTAGCCAATGATTTTCTTACCATCTTGAGGCAAAGCAGGTAATTCACGTGAGCGAGCTCCTGTGGCAATGATAATATGGTCGGCACTATATTCAGTTACTTTACCATCTTTATCTTTTACATCAATTTTTACCAGCTTTTTAGGGTACCATACCCCATTATTACATCAATTTTGTTCTTTTTCATCAAGAACTGAACCCCTTGCTCATAGTACCCGCTACATCACGGCTACGCTTGATAACTGCTGGGAAGTCTTTGTCAAAACTACCTTCATTTACGTTGATACCGTAGTCTTTAGCGTGTTTTAAGTACTCAAATACCTGAGCTGATTTTTAGTAGTGCTTTGTGAGGGATACAACCCTCAATTGAGGCAAACGCCTCCAAGGTTTTCTTTTTTCAACAATGGCTGTTTTAAAAACCCAATTGAGAAGCGCGAATAGCGGTAACATATCCACCAGGTCCGCTTCCTAAAAAACAATAACATCGTATTTACTCATTTTTCTAATTTTTAATTGTCAAGTTTATAATTAGGCTACAAAGTTACAAATATTTTTTTGAACAAGCATCATTATTTTTCCTTTTTAATTGTTCTTCTTTCGTATTAAAGTTATAATTATCTGAAAAATAATTCTTTATGGTGCTTATAATTTATAGCTTACAGTTCAAAAATCTCCTAATTCAGTACCTAAGAAACGAATTTTTAGCTCCACCTCCTAATTCGGTAAGCCAATAACCATCTACGTTTTTTTAGAAGATAAAAATCTGATTGAGGTGTGTATCTCGGCTGCAACCCATACGATACCCTGTATAGATAGCCAATACCTCAAAATTTCTATTTTTTTACGAGCCTATATCTACCGAAATACACATAATTTTTTTATCTACCAAAAAGCCATTACGCTCCTCTTTTAGGGTTGCAGCATCATACCCCTTTACCTCTTTTTAAAGGGCTTTCCATCTTCAGCCCAACGGTCAAAAATAATACACCTTCTTAGCATCTTTGTAATAAGGATAACTCACTTCTTGGTAAACGGTTTTTGCTGGGGTAGGGGTTAGGTTTGTCATAATCCTCTTGTATAGCATCATTATTGTTGGTTAATAATTCGTTATAGCTTATTTTTATCTTTCAGCTCTTGTATTTGCTTATCGGTAAGGGTTATCTATAAGAGTTTTAGGGTAATGATGATACAGTTGATTTTTCATACAAAAACAACCCCATCTATATAAAATAGATTTTTACCATACACAGGTGGTGTGGTGTATCTGAAAGGTAGTTTTTGGCTCCAATTATAGACTCCATTCTTATCGTATTGATAATAATCTACCTCAGGAGATTCGGCAAAGGTAGCTGCATCATACATTTCTAAAGGCTCTCTGCCGTAATATACCAATTTTCCATCGGTAGCAAAACTTTTGAAAGCCTTTACATTGGGTAAATCTTCAGTAGCAATAGGCACCCTAAAGCCCTCATCTCTCACAGGGTAGTAGCTCAGGGATATTATAAAGGCTGTTTTTATCTATTAAATAGTAATTGGTTAAGGTTTTTAAGGGTAGGAATATCAAAAATCTTCTGAATGTAATTCTGTAAAAATAGACTTAGTTTCATCGTCTTCCCACTTATACCCCAGTACATACTTAGATGTTTTGAATATCAGTGATGAAATTTGCTGTACGGGTTCCCCTTGTAATACAAAGGTTTCCTTTGCGATACAAGAATTTATCATCACAAATTCTGTCGTCTTCTGTGAATTTTTCGTTAATCTTATTAGGGTTTATACCCTCTATAATTTGGTCGTAGTAATACACGTGGTTTTTTGTCTTTGAAATAGCAATAAGTAACAGCTTCAAAAAGTAGCAGGATCGGAGATGGCAATAGGTTTGGTGCCAAAAAAGCCTGTTTGTTGGTACGCCAATAATACCTGTCGACTCCTAGAGACCAGCCTTTAATCTCTTTGATTTCTTTTCTACCAATAATCTTAAAGCCCGTAGTATCTACCTTCACCAACTTCCCTGATAGTAAATGCCATTTTTATCTGCCGAAAAAAATCTTCGTGTATGACTTTAAATGTAGCCATATCAGGGGTAGAACACTTTTCTAAGGTCATAATCCTGATATACTACATAGGGTTTCATTCATAATGTAAACATCTCGCACATAGCGACTCGGACTCATAGTTCGCTGTACCGATAGGCTATTATCTTCTATAGCCTTAATAACCTCCAATGGTTGCGCCTTGCAGTAGGGCAAACACGCAATGAGTAATGTAAATAATAAGAATTGTTTCATAGTTATATGTTTTTAGTAATTAGTCCTATTAATTTTGTTATTAGGTAAAAACTCTTTTAAAACTACTTTTTAAGACGGTATAAGCGGGGATAGCTACTACCATACCTACCATTCCAAAAAGCGTACCACTGATAAGAGTAATAAGGAAAAATCTCTAAGGCGGTGGATTTTACAGAATTTGAAAAATAAGCGGTTGCGAGAATACATTATCAATAAATTGCCCTACTAAGAAACCTATCAGTACGTAGATAGTTGTAGGCAGGCTAACGCTCATAAAGTCGTTTTTGCAGGTTGCTGCTCATCGTTAGCAATGCCATTAGCACAAAAGCTTATCATAGGACCTATATAAGGAATAAGGTTCAGCAAAGCACAGATTAAAGCAATAATAAAGGCGTTTTTCTACCCCAAAAAAATGAGTAAAAACAATGGTGTAAATAACGAAAAGTATAGTAATTTGGAGTATCAACCCTACGAAATAGCGAGATAAAAAGGTTGTTTATTTTGAAAATAGAAGTTTTTAAGTTTTCGTTTTTCTATGAGGAGGGAAAAGTAGAAAGAAGGGCAATAAGGATTTTTTCACCGTCTTTCATAAAGAAAAAAAGCTGATAAAGAGTACCGAAAAAGCACCTACTCCAAAAATCACTAATAAAAGAGATAAAGGAATTGAGGAAGTTAGGAATATCAATAAAATTTAGAATTTCTTGTACTCCGAAAGAATATTCTTCAGGGTTAAGTCCTATTTTTGCTAAGAGTCTGCTGGATAAGGTCATCGAGATTGTTTTTGAGTAAATCAATATTAAGTCCTGAAAGGTTTTTGCCTTGCAGAAACGAGCAGCGGTATAAACAAGCTAAACACACTCAAGGCTAACAAGATAAAAGATAGTCATTGTAAGAATAACACAGAGGAACGGCTTTTTATGCGCAGTCGCTTGTGGAAAGAACTGAATGAGGGGTTTGCCCATTAGTGTTAGTACTAATGAAACGATAAGATAAATGATAATAGATTGTAGTAAATAAAGGGTATACAGCCCTACTACTACTAAAACAATGATTGCTACGGCACGCAATATGCCATTTGCTATTTCTTTTGAGGTCACTGCAATAATTTTTGAATTATGAATTTTTAAAATTATAATAAAAGGGATTGTCTTTCGTCTCTACAGCTTTATTCAATAGGTAAAAATCTAATAGTACCATTGCGGTCATTGCCTCGACAATGGGGACGGCACGGGGTACTACACAGGGGTCGTGTCTGCCTTTGCCTTGCATCTCTACGATATTGCCTTGGCTATCAAGGGCGGGTTGTGACTGCATAAGGGTTGCTACAGGCTTAAAAAGCTGCCCGAAAATAGATATCCATACCATTGCTGATACCCCCTTGTATGCCTCCTGAATGGTTGGTTTGGGTAGTGCCATCGGGGTTGAAAAAGGTCGTTGTGCTGACTGCCCTCGCATTGTTGTACCCGCAAAACCACTGCCATACTCAAAGCCTTTTACGGCATTGATAGAGAGCATCGCCTTGCCGAGTTGTGCGTGGAGCTTATCAAATACAGGTTCGCCCCAACCTACGGGTACCCCTTTTACCACACAGCTTACCACTCCGCCTACCGTATCGCCCTCCTTGCGTATGGCTTTGATATAGGCTTCCATTTGTTTGGCTAAAATAGGGTCCCGGGACAGCGTACAGCATTGGTTTCGGCTAAGGCTAAATTGAGGTCAGGGGTAGGGTTTAGTAAAGGGTAAGCTCGCCTACACTCGACACATAAGCATTGATTTGTATCCCTTTGAGTACCTGTTTGGCAATAGCTCCTGCTACCACGCGGCTCACCGTTTCGCGTGCTGATGAGCGTCCGCCGCCGCGAACATCGCGAATGCCATATTTCTGTTGATACATAATCGGCGTGGCTGGGGCGGTATACCTCGGCTATATGGGCATAATCGGCTGAATGCTGATTTTCGTTTTCAATGATAAAGCCAATGGGAGTGCCGGTAGTTTTGCCATCTAAAATACCCGAAAGGAAGCGTACCTTGTCGCCCTCTTTGCGCTGGGTAACAATAGCTGACTGCCCCGGACGACGACGGTCGAGTTCGTGTTGTATGGCTTCAAAATCTAAAAAGGATATTGGGAGGGCAACCATCGATGATGCCTCCTAATGCTTCATACGTGCGACTCGCCAAAGGTGGTGAGCCTAAAAAGTGTACCAAAAGCTATTGCCTGCCATTTATAAGTCCTTCATTTTGGTTACTAATACTTCTATAAACTTGCTAATAGGCGTTTTTGACCATCATCGCCATTACAGGGTTGAAGTCGCCTTTGAAAAGCAGTTGTACTTCACTTTTCCTTATCTGATATTTCAGCAATATTGGTAGTAAGCTGAAAAGGGATTTTGCCATTTGCTTCGCCTAATACTAACTGACTATTGGGGGTGGTGCTTTTTCTTTTTCTAACGAAATTTCGGGCATTCCTTTTAGAGCAAACACAAAGGAAGTGTCGCTAAGTTTTTTGAAATTTGCTGATGTTGTCGGGCATCAGGTGTTCAAAGTTTTCTACTTTTTCTAAGAGTGCAAATAGGTCTTTGGCACTTTTTAGGGACGATTGTTTTTGGAGATTCTAAGTTCACAATGATTAAATTATTAATGGTTAATTGTTATTTTACTAAAACGGTTTCCCAGCCGTCATACTGACCATTGGTATCGAGGGCTACATCTATTAAATCCCAAGTGTCGCTGTTAATATTATCAACTGAGTTTATTTTTAGAAATGATGAGATGATAGTAAGGTTCTTGGGAGCGTCTTCTTCTTCGGGCTCTACCTTACCACTATCTTCTACCTTATACCCCAAAGCTATTACTTTATTAAGGGCATTATTCATATCCTTTTCAGTATCAAAGTACAGCCAATGTTCTATGGGGCGCTGTTGGTCGGTATGGTCGCCTGACTCTTCGCAATGGCGCTGTACCGCACTGTTTTTGATGCTTTGATGTTCGTAGATATTGGGGTAAAGATAGTCGGAATATATCTCCCAATTAGGGTCATCTACGATACGTATTTCAGGTTCATAATCGGTGATATTTGTGAAAGCCTTTTTCGATATTGGCTGCCAATAAAGGAGCGTCTTGGGTATAGTAAAACCAAGTTGTATTGCCTTGATAGGTTACAACTCCTGCTAAAAATCGGTTTTAGCGAAGGCATTATAATATCTTCAATGTTATAGAGGCGTTCTCTTTTCCTCATCGGTAGTAAAACCGTACTCATCAGGGTGCTTTAAGGACAAGGTTTAGCCTTACGCATTGGGTGTAACCCTCTATAGGGAAATCGATTTCGCCTATACCTAAATTGATGCGAAACACAGCGGGCTTATCTTCTACTCTACCGATATAGACTGCCCAGTTTTTCGGGGATTTCTATTTTTGCATAGTTATTTTTAAATTATTGAGGGTATCCAAAAAGTTTTTGTTTTGTAAGGGCGATTTGCAAATCAGCCCTACAATGTAAATAAAAAGTAATTGATTATCAGTTTTGTAAACTTTGACAAACTCTTAAAGTTTGTCAAAGTATGTGTACATATTTATCCTTCGCTGAACCTTCGCTCATCCTTCGTCACATACTCCGCTGCGCCAGCTCGCGGACTTTCCTTCGCTCATCCTTCGCTGAACCTTCGCTAAACCTTCGCTGAACCTTCGGTGGGACGGGTGGGACAAGTAGGACGGGTGAGAGTGCGTGCCGCAAGGGGAAGTGCGAACCTCACGAGCGATAGTGGGACAGGTGGGATGGGGCGTTATCTTTGGAGAAATTGACTAATTGCGCCACGTGTCAGGGCTTTTGCGCCATTCTTTGAGGGTGTCGAGTTCGTGTTCGCCAATATAACCTATTTCTAAGGCTTTGACGAGCAGATGGTCGTAATCGCTGAGGGTGTGGAGGGTGAGCTTTTCAGCAGCAAAATTAGCATTGGCAACCTCAAAATTATAGGAGAAAATAGCTACCATACCCAATACCTCAGCCCCAAAGTCGCGGAGGGCTTTTACTGCATTGAGGCTGCTCATACCGGTGCTGATAAGGTCTTCAATAACAATTACGCTCTGTCCTGCTGTTAGCAAGCCCTCTATCTGGTTCTGACGACCGTGCTTTTTAGGCTCAGGGCGTACATATACGAAAGGCAACTCAGCACGTTGGCTACCAACATACCCATACCAATAGCCCCTGTGGCTACGCCTGCTACTACTTCGGCAGTGGGATAATGGCTTTTTATATAGGGTAGCCATAGTATTGGCTACGTAATTGCGAACCTCTGGAAATGAGAGGATTATGCGGTTGTCGCAATAAATAGGCGATTTCAGCCACTCGCCCAAGTAAAATAATTTTCAGAATTCAATTTTATTGCGTTAATTTGCAGTAAAAATTCGGCGGTACTCTGTGCCGTAGTGTTATCTAATATCATAATGTTATGAATGAAATATTTTTAGACGATAAGTCGATTATTTTGACAAATGTACAAGAAAATATTGAGAACGAAAAATATTTTCGGTTAAAAGATGTAAGCCTTGATGAAATCATCGAAGCACTAAGCCATAAAGAGGTAGAGAGAATATACCTCTATCACCCTAAGGCTGAGAAACTTATGAAGAAATTTACAGCTTATCCCTACCATAAAAGCAGGGGTGGCATAGTGTATAATCAGGAGGGTAAGGTGCTGCTCATCAAACGAAACGGCAAGTGGGATTTGCCTAAAGGAAAGAAAGAAAAGGGCGAAAATATTGCTACTTGTGCGCTGCGCGAAGTGGAGGAAGAAACGGGCGTGAAAAAGCTGCTCATACAGCGTTTTAGGACGATTACTACCACATATTTAAACGCGATGGACACTACTTTCTGAAAAGAAACTTACTGGTATGATATGACGACTACTTATAAGAAGAAATTAGTACCCCAAACGGAAGAGGGTATAGAAAAAGTATGCTGGAAAGATGAGGCTACCGCTAAAGAATTGGCAAAAAGCTCGTATAAGAATATTCAAAAATATTCAATTAGTGAGGCTGTCCGAAAAAGTTTGTTTTAGCTAAAACATACTCCGCTGCGCCAGCTCGCGGACTTTCCTTCAAAAGAGGGACACGCTCTTATTATAGTAGGCACGAGCTACAAGCTCGCGCCAGCAGGAGAGACAGGTGAGACAGGTGAGACTTGTAGGACTTGTGGGACTGATGGGACGGGTGGAGAATTTTGAATTTTGAATTGGGCACGAGCTGCAAGCTTGCCAGCAGGTGCGATATTATTTTTTAAAGGAGGAGACAATGACTGTGTATGATAATAAAGGAAATATTGTTTCAAGGTATGAGTATATAGGTTTTGATGAAAAATAATAAAGTATTGGTTAATAAATGGAAAAAATAATTTTTACGGGTAGAAATATGAATTGGTTAATATTTAAGGGAAGATTAGAATATTATACCATTAACTCTGGTAGAATAACTCAAGGAGTTAAAACTGAACAATTGTTAAGTAATCGACTATTACTGAAAAGAAATAATACAGAATGGTTTTTGATAGTTATGAAAAACTTTTGAAGGTAGGGAAAAATCTTTGGGATAATGGAACGGTTACTTACAATAGACAAAAATAAGAAATTCTATATTCCTATCTCCGAAAAATTTTTATAGAGTTTTATCAACTAAATTGGACAAGCGACAATTGGAATAAAGAATACATTACATTATCCAATACTCATTTGAGCCAAGATAATATAGATTCGTTTTATGAATTCTCAATTTTAGTAGAAATAGAGGGCATACGTATTGGTGATGTAGATAATTTTGGTGACAAAAATCTGTTTTTCTTTTCCAAAATGATAATCAAGAAGTAAAAAAATAAAATGATAGAATTATTTTGGAGAACCACAAGTTCATCCTCAAAATATGGACGATAAATATGGACAATTTGCCAAAAACTATTTTTTATTGATCGAACACGAATGGATAAAATCATCGGAATAAAAATACCGAGATACATCAACCATTGGTCAGCCAGATGGTGAACAATTTACAGGAAAACAAGAAGAAATCATTTTTAGACTTGCATAATTTTTGATGAAAATATTTATAAAGTTTTTTAAAGAACATCAAATGATTGATTTAGAAAGTTAAAATATCAAATAGCTAAATAAAAATATAAGAACTATCGACTACTGTAACTCTCATTTATTAAATATTGCATTGATTTTTTTAAAAAAATCAATGCAATAATAGTAAAGTAAAAATTATGGATATAGGAAATATTTTTAAAATAAAAAAATAAAAGAGGTTGTTTGAAAGGTTTTTGTTTTGTGAGGGCGATTTGCCAATCGCCCTACAATGTGAATAAACATCCCTCTTAACACATACTCAGCTGCGCCAGCTTGCGGACTTCCTTCAAAAAGGGGAGATGCCAAAGTTGTACTATTAAAGACTTTTTTGGACAGCCTCCAGCAGGGGAAGTAATTGATAAGGAATGAGCGACACGCTCTTATTATAGTAGGCACGAGCTACAAGCTCGCGCCAGCGAGGGGTTAGATTGTTGTATGAAGATTGTGCAGAGTTTGGGATTATAAATAACAAGGAGGCAAACTGAATTATTATCAATTTGCCTCCCGGAGAGTGAAGGCTTATAGAGACCCGAAAGTCTCGTCCCGCACCATTCAAAACAACTTTAGGCTGTTTTGCGGTGCAAAGATAATACTTTTTATGTAAGTATGCAAATTCTATAAAAAAACTTTTTAAAAATGAAAAACATTATTTTTATTTGTCTTCTTTTTAGGAGGCACTACTCTTTGTGCACAAAACACAATATACCGTAAAAGGTTTTGTGCATAATGCTTCGCTTGAAGGTATTGCTAATGTGGCTATCAGAGTATTGGATGCGGACACTAATGTGATAGTGAATGAACCTGTTACGGGAAACAATGGGCTTTTTAGCTTTTCTTCTGCTAAACGCAATCTGCGTATTTATATTGAAAGTACAGGCGATTACCTGTCGTATACTGGTGAGCCTTTCTTGCTGACTAACAATATAGAGTTGCTCTCATACCTCTTGCTTCTTCTCTTACTTTGGAAGAGGTAGTGGTAACGGCTACAAAAAGGAAGTCCGCCGTGTATATGGAGCAAGGGAAAAATAGTATTTTTCGCCAAAAATAGTCTTACTCATCAGCAGGGGACGGCTCTCGATGCACTGAAAAGCACTCCTAATGTGGTAGTAGACAATCAAAATCGCCTAAGCATTGGCGGAAAAAAAGCAATGTGTTGGTTCTTATCAATGGCAAACCTACTTATATGCAGCCTGACGATTTGGCAAATTACCTAAAAATCTATCCCTATAACACAAATTAAAAGACGGAATTGCTGCTCAATCCGCCTGCTGAATACGAAGCACAAGGAGGGGCAGGAGCTGTGAATATTATACTTGACAAAAAGACAATAGAAGGGACATTCTTATCGCTGAACAATGGGGTATCGTATTGGTGGAACTTGCGACAAAAACACCGAACTACAATTACAACACAGCGTGAAGAAAAGGTATTTTTGCATTTGGGGTACAATCACCAATTGGGACATTACTCAATGGATTACGGCAGCGAGCGCGTGCAAAACGGACTGCGCTACGAAAGTCCGACAGATGATACAGAGAAGCGCAAGACTATAGCGGGGCATATAGGCTATGACTATTGGCTTGACCAACGACACTCTTTAGGCGCACAACTGGCTGCTAACACGCTATTTGGAAAAGGAACGACCAGCACGACTACTCGCTTTTTCGACAGAGCTAATGTATTGGAAAAAAACGCTATCGGGCTATAACGATTACTTTATGCAGAAAAGCTAATCGCTATAGCGCTAATGTTTATTATACTTTTAGTCCTTCGGATAACGAACGCTATCAGTTGGACATAGATTACGCTTTTTTTGATGGAGGTTCTGGCAATAGGCAACCCTAACACCTATCGTTCGCCAGCGGGTGCGATACTTTCTCACGAAACCTACCTATCAGAAAAACGATAGAAAAATACATATTTTTGGCTACTTCTTTCCGTTCAGAGTTACCCTTATGGGGCGGTAGTCTTACGGCAGGGAGCTAAGTATTCGCAAGTATTTTTCGGACAATAGGTTTTCAGTTTTTTAGGCAATTGCCTACTCATAACCTCATAGATGTAAACCGCTCGAATGCTTTTTGACTTCAAAGAGCGTATTTTTGCTGTATATGCCCAGTATCACTACCCTATTACTGAACGCTTGAGTGCGGAGGTGGGCATACGCAACGAAACTACTTTTTTTCTAAAGGACAGCTATTGCCCGAAAAAGGAAGTGTTTCCACACCCCAAGAACACCGAAAAGTACTATACTAAATTTTTTCCCTACCCTTAATTTGCAGTACCAATACAACGATAACTTACAGCTATTTGCAGGCTATAGCACTCGTATCAACCGACCTGAGTACCAAAATCTCAATCCGTTTGAATACCTTTTGGACGAACTATCGTATTGGAAAGGTAATCCGTTTTTATTGCCTGAAAAGATTCAAAAAGCTACCTTTTCGGCTTCGTACAAAAAGACTTCTTTTACAATGGCTTATAGCTACTCTACCGACTTTTTAGCAGTATTAATGAGCCTTTTCAGGGTAATAAAATCATTTCTATACCTAAGAATATAGGCAAGCAGCACCATTTGCTTTTTTCGCTCTATCAAGAGCTGAATTGGGGCAATGGCTATCAGACGACTCTTACTCCTAACCTGAGCTATATAGAGAACAAAGGGGCAGTAATGAGGGGCGCACCTTGCACCTACACAGGTGGCAGTACAGCCTGACAATGCAAAATTACTTTCGCTTTGCCTTACGAACTGAAAGGAGAGCTTACAGCGGTTTACAATTCGCGTAGGTTGGCAGGTATTAACGAAATAGCTAAGTCTTCGGGGAATAGATATTGGCTTGCAACGCCTTTTTCTTAAAACGACCGCCTTACGGCTACTTTTTAGCTTTACTGATATTTTTCACACCCAACGCTGGGATAGCGAGAGTCATTTGCCTAACTTAGACCTCTACGCCTATGGTAATAGCGAAAGCCGACAGGTGAAATTGAACCTTACTTACCAATTTGGAAAAGCGAAAGAGGTACACAAGCGAAGTGGAAGAGGTAGAGAGATTGTAATTTGCCAATCTACTTATTTATTACTATCTTTGCCCTTGATAATCTAAAAACAACTTACTATGAGTGCTGTTATTACTGATATAGAACAATTAGACCCTATCAATGGGGTGTATACCTATGCCGACTATGTGCTTTGGAAAATAAAAGATAGGTTGGAAATTCTTAGAGGGAAAGTTTTTTTAAGATGAGCCCCTGCTCCTGCTATTTTCTCACCAAAAGTAGCGAGAAACCTAACGGGGGAATTTTTACAATTATTTTAAAGGGAAAACTTGTCAGCTTTTTGCGGCTCCTTTTGATGTGGTACTTAAGAACCAAAATGGTTTGGAAGATAGTGTGGTGCAGCCTGACCTTTGTGTGGTATGCGACCCTAAAAAGTTAGAAAACGACAAGCGTTGCTTGGGTGCTCCTGACCTGATTATAGAGATATTATCGCCTGGTAATACTAAGAAGGAAATGCGCTATAAATACGAACTTTATGAAGAAACAGGGGTATGTGAGTATTGGGTAGTACGCCCTATTGATAAAGAGATTACTCAGTTTGTGCTTGAAAACGGCAAATATTATGCTCGACCTCCTATTGTAGAGGGGATATTATCTACTCGGCTAAGTTTCCTGAGCTGGGAGTTGCTACTGAGGATATTTTTTTAGATTGTGATTTTAACAATTAAATTAGGGAATTAGCAAATTAGAATTAGGAAATTAGGGAATTAGGGAATTAGAGAATTAGGGAATTAGAGAATTAGGGGAATTAGAGAATTAGGGAATTAGGGAATTAACAAATTAGGAATTTGGAGTAGGGAATTAGGAATTAGGGAATTAGGAATTAGGGAATTAGGGAATTAGGGAATTTGAGGGGTGGATAGGTAGTATAGGGGTAAAAAGTTTTTGAGAAAAGTATTACCTTAGTTTTTTTGTATATTAGAAAAAAGTATTATCTTTGTCCCAAATTTAAACAATATTTAAACAGCATTAAAAAGATATAATATAAAAACGACATATAGCGTTTCGCTTACAATTTTTCCTATTATAGAAATACGACCAATTTTTCTGAAAATATCAAAAGGAAAAAGAGTAGTGGAAATGCCTGCGGTTAAGCGTGGGCATTCCTTTTTACCTTTTGATATTGCCTTTGGTCGGGCTTCTATAATAGGTGGTGAGAGTGGCTCACGTTTTTATTAAACATAGTAATTAACTTTTAATAAATAAAACCGTATGTCAGTATTAGAATTACACCCAGAATTAGAAACTTTTGTTGGGGATAACTATGGAAAAGGGGAAGCCTTAAAGTTCTTTATTATGGTGAAAGTCCTTTTGCCCTAACAACAAAGGTGAAACTCTTAGTGTTGAAGATTGGTATAGTAAAAACCTCTAAAGAGCTTGAGGCCTAACGATAAGGGATAGGGCTTGGATTAACACCAAAGAAATTATTAGAAATGATGTGATAAATAGCCCTTAAAAAGACAAATCTCATAGTATGTTTTAGAAACATAGAAATGTACACGGAGAAGCCTTTGAATAAAGGCGATTACCGTACAGCCTTAGATGATTTGTCTTATGGGAATTATTTTAAAAACCCGCTGGAATTACAGGAGGTAGTATAAAAGTAACCGAAATGGATAAAGAGGTTGCTTATGACGCTTTTTAAAAAGATTTAGAAACTTTAAAAAGCCAGATAAATTAGTTTTCTCTTCTAAAAAGCTTATGACACAGTTATTGAAACAACAACTAAGCGAGGAGACAATAATATACTTCAGTTTTTAAAAGAAAAGAGCTGTTGTAGTACCACATGCTACTTCAGCTTGGTGGAATAGAAAAAGTAAGGCTTATGGTGGTTTAAGTGGTAAAGAGCGATTGAAACAATTTCTACTTGAACCCAATGGAGTCCCTTTTGAACTTCCTAAAGCTCCTTTTTTTCTTATTTTCAAAACCAGTCCTAATTACAATCTTAATCCTTATTCTTCTATTTCTTGCTTTTTACTATTTAGAAACTGCTCTTTTGAATCTCAACAAGAATCTAATATTCAGACAGTTACAGAAACCAAAAGTAGCTGAACCTACAAAAAGAAATTTGGAATACAGAGAAATTGAAAGCTGTAAAAAGCTCTTTAAATGGTTGTGAAACGCTTACTAATGCTACTAATTTCAGAGCTGAATGGGAAAGAAACCTTGAAAATGCTAAAACTAATAAGGCAAAACAAATCATTATTCCTTCTGTAGGAGTACTTTTTGAGTTAGGTTCATCTGTAGTAAGTGAGGAAGGCAAAAAGCTAATACAAGAGTTTGCAAGTGCTTATCTCCAAACTAATAAAGAAACTACTGTACTAATAGAATCTTACACTTGTGATATTGGAACAGATGAAAATAATATGACTCTTTCAAATGATAGAGCTAATGTTATAAAAGTTGTATTAGGAAATATGGGAGTTACTTCTGTTGAAGTAAAAAGTTATGGTGAAAGTACATACAATAGTGTAAGTTGTAAAAAATAAAGAAGAACACAGAAGAGGTAATATTTCTGTAAAATAATATTCTTAAAATAAAACTCCCCTTGCAATCACTTTTGCAAGGGGAGTTTTCTTTATTCTTTTGGATTTTTGGCTATCCGAAAAGTTTTATTTTAGCTTAAAACAAGCTTTTATTAATAAATAGAATATTTTTGTAACTAATTTATTATTAATACCCTACTATTAATGTATACTCCGCTGCGCCAGCTCGCGGACTTCCTTCAAAAAGGGGAGATGCCAAAGTTGTACTATTAAAGACTTTTTGGACAGCTTCATAATGCTACAAGATGAAGATAAGGATATTTTTATCAAAGGAAGAATTTCAAGAAGCTTTGGTTCAAAAATGAAATTAAAGCTCAATTTGAAATGATATCTTTACTTAAAGAAAAAGTTAACAAGTGAGTTTAAACATTGGTTACGCAAGTAAAGGGGAAGTAATTGATAAGGAATGTATAGTAGGCACGAGCTACAAGCTCATGCCAGCAGAGGCAAGAAACGTGTTTAAACTTTTTGAGGAACTTGAACGCAAGACATATATATAGTACTTTCCTACACTTAAAAAGGGAATAATCCAATTATTTATTGTATCTTTGCCCAAAGTTCCTGAATTTTTGGTGTTCTTTTTCAAACACAAAATTACTAATCTTTTGGAACTTTTATTTTATTGTAAGGAAAAAGTTTAAAACAGCTTCGTAGTAAAAAAATGTTAATCAAACTGACAAAATAACTGTAAACCTTTTTAGGGACGTGACAATATCAGAAAGAAAGATCGCACACCTTTTTCTCAAGAGGGAATTTTTATGTGTCAAGTATGGAGAGACTATAAATAATAGTGACTTCTGTTCTTCCTCAAAACCTTTTTTGGATTAAGTATAAGGCGGGGGTAGAAGAGGTACATACCATTTTTTATATTTCCAAATATCCAAGCTACTTTTGGTATACTAACGAAGGCTATATATACACCCAATCAGCGGCTAAGGGATGAAAATTTTTTTCAACTAAAATATTGATGAGACAGGAATCTAAGACCTAAAGAAAAGAGATTGATGGCAAACGATAAAAGGGCAATCGCCGGCGATTGCCCTTTTTATTAAAATGGTTAAAAATATTTACAAAAAGGTTATGAAAACTCAAGAAAAAAACGTATCTTTGAAACATTTAAAAATAATAGAATGAAAAGAAGACAGGTAGAAATTGAAACTTTCCCTAAAAACAGATAATTCAACTTATTCTATTTGTTTTTTTAGGAAGTAGTAGTAATACTATATTTGGGGACAAAAGCAATATTGTCAGAAGTAGATAAGCTGGCAGGACTTATATATTCTCAATTTTTAGCAACTAAAAAGCTATCTAATCTCAATATTATAACTAATGGAAGTAGTGGAGAGGGGGTTCCAGAGTGTGTAACAGAAGTTTTTAAAGCTCTAAGGGATAGTCTTGTTTTACCAAAAGGTACAAAAAGAGATACAGCTGATAGCACTTACCTCCTTTACAGGAAAAAGAGTTAGAGTGTCGACTAAAATAGAAGGAATCAAAGAGATAGCAATAACGAAAGATGATAAATTGTATATAGCTAATGATAAACTTAATAGAAATAATGATTATTATCTCGTAGTAGAGGATGAAATTTCTCAAATGATAAATCTTTCCAATCTATTTATAATTCTTCCTGGAGGAAAAAGACACATTGGGAAAATTTAGATTGATTTACGATTATTTAATACAATTAGGTGATGATGAATTGTGTAAATATAGGATATTGTTACATCCTTTTTGGAAAGAAAAATTTAAAGAAGAAGTCTTTCCTCACTGGTGTACTTATATGGGGAGGAAATTTGTTTAGAGAAACTCATAGAACCACATACAATCGATAGTGAAAAGAAAGAATTTATAATCTCATTCTCTCAGTATGAAAAATAAAGTTACAGAAATTACAAATATAGAAGAACTAACGGAAAACATAATATATAGTTTTTACGATGCCTCTTCTTAAGACAGACGATATTAGGAAAAATGCTATATTAGCGGTTGATTTTACTTATTGGTTAAATAATGATCTCACTGATAAAAAGATATATAAAGAAATATATTGTCGGGATAGTTATATTAAAAAAATTGAATAAATTTTTATGAAAATGGAGGCAATTATTTATTTGGAGTGGAAGAAGGGAAAAAAATGACGAATATAAAGTGATAAAGTTTCCCAATGCTAAATTACAAGAGGCTGATAATATACATTATCAAAAGCGTCCATTTGAATATAAAGAAGGATGTAATCTTTTTGAGGATTTTTGCAAATTATTGGAAAGAAGAAGAATATGGACAAACCCTTGTTTGGAAATATAATAGAATAGCAGGAGAAACATTTTCAGATGATGTTATGATTTTTCAATAGTATTATTGTTCAATCATATACTCCCTGAGCAGATCCTTGAGGATTTAAGGAGTATGCTGGATCAGTTTATTCTTTCTTTTCTCTTCTAAGAAAGTGTCAGAATATTTTCATATCAGTAGTAAAGAGCTACGAGAAAGAGAAGCTAAACTTAACAGACGGTCCATACAATATGCAGTTTCTCAGGTATTTGTACGTAATATGTCTCATAATATCATTTCACATGTAATGGTGAATCTACAAGATAAAGAAGCTATCCAAAACATAGGAAAAATGATTAATAAGGGAAATTATATAGGAATTAATCTGACCAAAGAGGAAGCTAATAGTGTGCTCTCAAAAAGAATATCAGTTGGCTATATTGAACAAATATAATTCGAATAGGTGCTTGTATCTCAACGAAGCTACTTATTCGGTTTCCAAATTTGTTGAGAATATGAATGTCTATAGCGATCTATTTAGGAAATTGGATGAGAATAGAATTTTTTTCTAAATTTGATTTCTGCAGTGGATAACTTCAAATATCGTTTCAGCTTCTTGTGCCAAGGAGAAGTACTAACGAAGGAAAATGATATAGCTGTGATGATACCAGGAGGCTCTTTAGGACAACAGGCTTTCTATAATATTATTGAGAATATCATACGAAATACAGCTAAGCATAGTGGTAATAGAGAAAGCAAAGAAGTTACTTTTACAGTGAATTTCTCAGAATATGATGAAAATATAGATATGCTGGGCAATATCACAGCTCTGAAACAATTTTTTAAATCTTTACTCTGAAAAATCCTGAAATGGTCAATCTAATGTATAGGGGGTTCTTGGTTTTTTAAAAAGATATAGATTACTGGGAAAAATATTAGAACTACCTCAAAAAAATATTATCAGGTAGAAATTTATGATGATATAGATAAAGGGATGCTAACAGAGGATGTAGTAGATAATCTAAATGGTAGGATTTTTGGGAGCGTAATAGAAAAGGATGCTCTACGCTCTCATTCTTTAGGGTATCTTAGAAATGAAAGCTTCGGCAGCTTTCTTACGTCAGATAGATATAGTACAAATAGATCCCTCAATACCTGAGGGAGGAGAGGCTGATTTTATTCCTTTTATAATGGCTTTTTGTCCATCAACAGGAGATAAAAAGCATAGGTTACCGATTTTTTTATGAAAAAAAGTAGAGAAATATTTAGTTATATGTCCCAAAGAATATACTTTATTAACTGATGAGAATAAGAATAAAAAGCTCTAAATGGAAGAATGTAGGGATTGAGCTTATATCAGTAGAAGATTTTTAGAAAAGATAGAAAGTAAAAGTATCTTTTAATCATGAGTTTGTCTTGCTTCTAACTCAAGAGGCTAAGGAGGAGGTAGGGAGCTATAGGGGGAATATTTCTATTCAAATCATAAAGAAAAAGGAAAACCGAAGAAAGTATAGAATTTCTGAATTATCCCTTTTGCCTGAACGATTGATGTACATAGAGGAGGATTTTCTCTCAGAGGTAGGGAGAAACACAAATAGAAGAATTTTTCTCTCAAAAAAATATGGGAGCAATGGGAGGGAATTAGAAAAGAAGGAAATAAAAATTATTTAGCTATCAATACTAAAAACTATAAAAAAACAGGTACTTTTGCAAATTATGATGATTGCAAGCAAGTAGTATTCCATAATCACCTCTATTCCATGGAAGATTGGGAAAAAGTGGTAAAAAGAAATAAATAAGGATAAGATTACAGTAGAACCTCTATCTAGTGCAGCACAACGTAAGTTGCCTTATTTTGATATTTATCAAAGCTCATTAGATAACTATGTGATTGAAATACGAAAAATGATAAATACTTCATCACTCAACAACTTATAGAAGCCTCACTTTAATAAGGTCATAGTTATAGATGAACGTATCCAGAAGTTTGCTTCCGCTCCTTTTTACAAATGGAAATGAAACTTTATATCAACGAGATATCTTTGATCATATCAATGTCTTAATGCCTAAAAGCAGAAGAAGTAGATTTGAATAATGAGAGCTTATCAGATGAATATATACAAAGGATAGAAGAGTTTATCACAGAGAATATTCCTGAATCAGAATTTTTAGTGGTTCATTATGGCTTGTTTGAAAGAATATATGGTAAAGAAAACCATAATGAGATGCTTAATTCGAAGTTATTGGAATGGTCAAAGCTGATACGAACGATAGTGGTAACCGGAAGGGGCAACATACATTGGAAGGACTCCCTGAGGGCGGTTAACTACCTAAATCTTTTCATCTTTGTTAGATGCTTTTAGAGATAACAGAAATAAATACAGTATTAATTATATTTTAAATCAAACACGTAGATAAGATGAACAAAATAATTATTTTTTTACTAATGAAAGCGAGCTATTTTTCTTTAGCTCCAGATACACCTCTTTTTTGGGAAGGAAAGGAGAAAATACTAGGTCTTAGAGGAAATATCTTATCTGATTATACAGAGGAGGATAGTATTTTTTTATAGTAGATGATACTATTACTCCCTACAGATTTCCGGAATTTTTATGGAAAACTATTTCTAATAATAAGATTTTTTTATTCTATACCACCAAAAAGGAGGAGCATTTGATAAAAAAATCTGTTTTTGAAGACATAGAAGAGAATAAAATAAAGAAAAGGGAGCCATGTAGGAAATGCAGAATATCAAGTATTTCTTCATAAGGTTATAGATATTCTTGTAAGAGAAAAACGTGCTAAAAGATGAATGGAACCCCTATTGAGTATTCCTACACCCAGCTCCAAGTTCAGGAAATTATCTCTGCCATTTTTCAAAGACGAAGCAGATGCCAAGTTGAATGAGGCTATTTCTTATTTGTATGCAAAAATTTAAGCAGATTTACGAAACAGAAAAAAATCTGAAAAAGAAAAGAAAGATGCCTTCAAAGCATTAGCCGAAGAGCGAGATGAACTCCTCAATGAACTAATCAATAACCAAAAAAATAAATAGGATGGCTCGTATTGTTCTTGTTTCTGACTATAATTTCTTAGTGAATAGAAAAGAGGTCATTTGTATAGGGAGTGCTCCTGAAGAGGTGTTGGAGGAGATAGAGGAGCTAACACGCACTGAGACGGTGGATCTGTTCTTGATTAGTTTGGATTATATTCCCATAGGGCAGGAGCATGTTATTCAGCGAACTACTCATATAGGGATAGAAGTCCTTAAACGGTTGCGCCTAAAGCGTTACCAGCAGCATTGTGTAGTCTTTTTCTTTCCTGTCAAGGGAGCATTTTATCCTCTCTGACCCTAAGAATTTACTCCTATATGCCCCAGGGTAACCTACTATCAATTACCTGTTGACTTGCAAGAGTTAGATTTCGATACGCTTAAGGCTTTTACAAGCACCGCAAGACCTTAGTGCGTTCTTTAAGGCGGAGGTACAAGTGGCGATGATCGCCATTTTATAGCCAACTGGTGGGGGTCTATATCCCTTGGCAGGTGCATAAGGTCATACAAACTTATCAGAGGCAAGCGGCTTCCTCACAACAGGGACAGGTAGAAACCTTAGAAGACTTTTTTAAGGATACGCAGGCTTGGAAGCACATGAATAGCTTACAGGGATTGTTGGCTCAGTATCTTAATCCTTTGGATGAAACAAGTATATTAGCCGAACTCCAACAAAAAGAAGATTTGGCTCAGAGGGAAATTACGACATTGTCCGAAGAAGAAAGAGAACAATTGGAAGGATTAGTAAAAGAACTAGAAACAGAAATAAGGCTTTTTACAAAAATCTCCTTATGAGTTAGGTGATAAAGAAGTAGAATTACGCTTAAAACAGAAATATGAAGCATTTGTAAGGAGGCTATTTGAAGCAGGAGGAAGTTTGGATATCCCCTCCGATGAACTTAGGGAGGAATTAAAGGAAGAACTACAAGCTATTTTTAGAGAAAAATAGAGCAAGATAATGAAGGAAAGTATATACAGGAGGGATTTTATGAGCTGATAGAAGATATCTCCGCTCATATAGAAAAAGTTTTTTTGGGAACAAAGAGCAGCTGGATAGTCTTTGGAATAGATATCTGCACATCAAAGATAGGTGCAAGAGAACACCGCCCCAGATTATTTATGTAGATGACCAAGCAGAGGAAGGTTGGTCAAAGGTATTCCAATATATGCTCTATGGTGGTGAAAAATCAGGAGTACTTTTAAGACCATTGTTCCTGATAAGAAAATAGGAGATGATGAAGAATTTGTAGATGAGGTAATCAAAGCAATAGAAGCTAAGGTAGAAGCACATGAGCAAAAAGAACAAAGGGCAGTTAGTATTGCTTATTTTAGATTTACGCCTACGAGGAGAGAAAGGAATATACCAGTGTCGCAGCTGTCGGGTATTAAGGTACTTGCCCGATTGAAAAAGGCTCTTTTCTCTTACCCCCATACTTATCACGACAGCTTCTAACAAAAGAAACCCCTATAGAGAAGCGCTCCAACTGGGAACTCTTGCCTATTGGCAGAAAAAGGGATTGGACGAACGCAATGATACCGATTCCCTATTGGAAAACTATATGAGTTTTATGCAATTGGTATACCATTTGGTCTTAGAAAATAAAAAGTATACCAGTACTATATAAAAAATTGATACCCTACTATAAAAAGTGCAAAAGCTAATGGAAATATCTATTGGTGGCAGACTGAATTTTTGGAAAAAGAGGTAAAGAAAATATCTAATCTAAAAAGATCTAGCAAGTTTGAAATATAGTGATATAAAGGATAAAAATAGTAGAAAGAGAAAAAAATATGGGAAGTGATAGAAGAAACGATAGAACTCTATAGAGATTTTATTCGTAATAAAAGAGATAGAGAATGGATATAGGAATATGTTGGCTTTGTATAATAGTCTGATTGTTATTTATTTATATAAGGTATTTGAAATAATTTTTTTATTCCAATAGGAAGAAATGGATGGGAAGTTCCTGATAAGGACAAGCTAAATGAAATGATCCCAGACGAAAAAGGCTCTCCCCGATAAAAGAAAGAAAATATAATAATATAATACATATAAGAATAAAGCCGTTCATCAGAAAGATATAAACACTCAAGTTCTTCATACTTTTATTGACAACATCTTTGATTTGTTAAAAGGATGAGGCAGGAATGAATTTTGGAATTATTCCAATGGTTCAGGACTTAGTAGATGTCAATAAGGAATATGACGATACTAAGATATATACCTGTAGAATTAAAAAGATTTGAAGAAAAGAAAACTAATTGGATTGTGCATTTTAAAAGATATAAATACAGAAGAATTAAAAAGGAAGGATTTACTATAGCAGAAGGAAAAAAATATCAAATGTGTTTTTGCGAAGGAATATATAACCAAAGAAGAATTATACAAATTAATAAAAAGAAGGTAAGCAAATAGAATTTGCAATTTGTAAAGAACAAATAAATGTAGATAAAATAGAAATATCAATTAAAAACAATAATAGCCATGATCAAGAAAACCCTGATATGTCTTAATGAAGATTTAAGCTTCTAGAAAACTACTTCAAAAAAACGTTTTTCTCGAAGGAAATTCTAAGATAGCATGTGATTTTATTTATGATAAAGTGGCTTTTTGACAGAAAGAAACAGGCTATAGAGAACAATGCCTATGATGCGATTGTTGTCCTCTGTGAGATCACCTGGGAAGGGCATACCTCTGCCCAGTTCTGGGGGATTGAGTTGGTACAGCAGGAGCTCTGCCTGAACCCTCATATCTTTACCCCAGTGCTGTTTGTTTCCCTTTTCTCTCAAGCGCAGATACTACAGAGGGAGCCGCATAAGAAGATTATTGCGCCTACGCCTTTGGGGGTATCATTTTATCCAACTCCCCTATAGCTACAAAGGATGATATGAATCGCTTTTTATAACATGGAGCGAGTAGGTACTCTTGAAAAAGGAAGATGCCTATCATTTTTGCTTCTCGTAAAAGCGATGGTACAGGCATTCGCCATGATGTAAAGAATACCCTGAAAGCATTGAGATAAGTAGGCAACGCCTGCTAAAGCTCTTAGAAACCGCCGCTGAAGGCTACCAACAAAGAGCGGAAGAGATTAAGACTAAAATGGGAGCATCCCCGCTGACAGTGGAGGATATCATCGCTATCTGCAACGAGATAGAGCCTTGGTTTGTCGATGAATACACTCGCTCTTCTTCCTCTGAAGAGGGATCTACCCTCCCGAAAAACTACAAAGTCCTTTTCTTAGAGGATGAAAAAAATCTGTTAGATAATTTAAAAATAGAAGCTAAAGGAAAAAAATAGAGATCATACACAGTACCCAAACTTCCGAGGCCTTAAAGAGAATAAAACAAGATGAAAAGTAATGAGATTAAGGTTGTTGTAGTGGATTTTCGTATATGGGACAAGCCAGAGGATTACTATAATCAACGTATGCTAGAACCCTCAGGGCTACCGCTTTATAGAAAAGGTGGTTGCTATGGGGCATTATTGTGTATTTATAGTACTTTCGGAACTTCCCTAAGATGTTCCAGCATCGGATCTCCAGCCTTAGCCCTATACAGATTGTTCCTGAGAATAAGCAATTGGTGCTCTCTACACCAGAACAGCGTGCCAATTTTATCCAGAAACTCCACTATTGGGCGCTGATACCGAAGAAAGACTAAAGGTCAATGCTTTTGGAAGTGAAAAAAACTCTTTGAGTTTTTATAAGTGGCTTTTTGATGCGGAAAGAAGTGCTTGAAAAGATAGATGATGAGGCTAAGAATCTTATAGATAATTTTTTAAAGAAATAATAGGTGGAGATGTTGGAAGAATATATGAGGCTAAAAAAACTTCATAGGGTTCCCCATATTTGAAGAAGCATATAATAACAGCAAAACAGAATGGAATCTGAATGAGAAGCCACTCTCTGATGATGAGTATATTGATAATTGGTGTAAAAGTGTAATTAATAGAAATAATAATAGAGAAAATAAAGGAAACTTAGACGAAGAAATTAAACAGGTGTTAGATATTGAAAAAGATAATGATGTTAAAAATTTTTTTATAATCTTATTCCTAAAAAGACTAAGAGAAAAAAATTGGATATAATTTCAGTGATGAACAAAGAGAAAAGATTGTTAAAAATTCAAAAAGGAAAGATAAAGAGAACAATAGACTTTGAAGAAGATAAAACTACTTTTATAATAAAAGCTTATTATTCGTCGTTTTGCTATTTACTTGTATTACTGGTTTGAAAAGAATAATTTTTAAAGATAAGCGTATAACTAAACTCAATCTTTTTTACAAGAAGGTAAAATACACAAAAAAATGCTACTGATTATCCTAAAAAAACCCTGATAATAGGATTACCAGTAAATGCTTATACTTAACTCATAAAGCAAGGGAAAAACAAGGAGATAAAAAAAGGAAAGGATATTAAAAGCCTACAAGATATAGCCCTTACTTTTTGAAGAGGTGATATTCTTTAGAAATAAAGAGCCTGACTTATATAATAAAAATAAAATAATTGCGATCCGAATAACTCATACCAACTCATACCTCTATCGGGCTAAGAAAAACGTAACTTGCATTCCAAAAGAACCACACTATGGAAATGCAAAAATATAGATACCCAAATCAAAGAACTGCTCCTTACTAATACTTCCTTGGACTTTCCTTTTTGTAAAGCGTACCTTGGAGGGACTACCTAATAAGAGCGAGGCACTTAAAAAGAACCTCCAACAGAAGCTGGAACAGCACCTCTTGGGCTTTGCCGAGGAAATGAGTAAGCTACAAGGGACTGACCGCTATCAGCAGTGTTGCCAGCAGGCCAAGGCTTATCTGAAGAATTGGATGACCCATATAGAGGAGGTGCCCCTCTCCCAAATAAAGAAATTGTGCAAGCGTACGCACTTGTCTTTCTTAGATATAGGAGAGGATTTTATCACTCCTACTACCCTATATGCTTATGCTCAAAAAAATATGTAAAAAGGCCAAGATGCCTACCTTAAGAAACTTTCCTTATGTCTCTATACCCATTATAAGCGACTATGCACTTCGGATCTTTCTTTGCCTAAAGCGAATCTCTTGGCCTATGGGCCTACAGGGGTCGGGAAGACCTATAGTGTACAGGTACTGGCCGATGTATTGGGCAGTGAGTTCGGTGTTATTAATTGCAATTCTGTCGTTCAAGAAGGAATCGTAGGGGCTTCCCTGACGGATGTATTTGCAGAGATTTACCAGCGAACCGGCCAAAAACCTTGCGGCAGTAGAACAATCAGTTATCCTCTTCGATGAGTTTGACAAACTCTTCTATAGTGGTACTTATAACGATAGAATTATCAATGAATTGCTCAACCTTATTGATGACAATGGCAAAGCCACTTTTTTTCCACTTCTTACTATAATAGTAAGGTCAGTCATACTATTTCTACTAAGAAAATACTATTCCTTTTTACAGGTGTTTTTGATCAACTCAATAAAGCAAGAATAAATGGGTTTGTGTCATCGGAGACAAAGACAGGCAAAAAGGAAGGCACTTTCTATGATAAGGCCACTCGTGAGGATTTCCTCAAGGTTATCAAAAAAACGAGAGATACTGGGGCGTATCAGTGATTTTGTAGCCCTTAAGCCTATTACTCCTGCTATATTAAAAGAAATTTTATTAGGGTGATTCCTCTCCCTTGCGCAGCTATGAGCATTTTTTTCAAGCTGCATAATACTACCCTAAAGGTAGAGGAAAAAGCCATACAGAAATTAGCCTCCTATGCTGCCGATAAGCAGTTGGGTGTTAGAGGGCTTAACAGCCTGCTTTGGGAAATTCTCCAACAGGATATGCAGCAGGTGCAAATTCCTACAGAGACTACAGAGAGCAGAAAACTCTGTATCGATTACCTTACTTAAAAAAAAAGAATAAAACCATTAAAAATAACTCACCATGGAAGAAGAAAAGCCCTTTTATTAATTGGGTCATCGAAGAACTATACAAGGAAGAAGACCTAAAAGAAGAACTCGCTGAGTATGATACTTATTTTGGAACCCTTAGAGGGAAAAAGACTTTAGGGAGTCGGAGATATACAAAAAGATATCTCTAAGTTTGATACCCTTCCTTTTGTTTGTCATGATGCTTCAGGGTATGGAGATGTTTTCGATTGGGACTTGCTATACCGATTTATCTTTGCTTCTAACTCTATAGAATACTATTTCAAAAATAGAGTTACAGAACAGCCCAGCAACTCATAGACTTACATATGATCGTAAAGGGCAGTGAAGAGGGACAGATGGTAGATAGAACCTTATTCGAATTGTGGCTTTTTTTCAGATCTTTGATCTCCACTATGTATTCCTTAGCGAGCAAATAAGATTCTTTGTTGGCAGTATAGCGGAAGAAGATGAACAGGAGTTTGTACTTTCTCAGTCGATGAAGGATAGAATAGCACATTTTCAACTACTTAAGGACAAGATACTTATAGAGCTTGAGCTTTACGAGTTGGTATAGAGGGCATACGAACTCATACAAAAACACCTCAAAAATTCGCTTTATATTTGTACTGTTATTAGAAGCTATGTATAACTTTAAAAAAATATTTTTATTATGAAGACTAAGAAATCAACCCCCATTAAGGTAGTTGGCTTTTGGAAAGAAGAGTGCTGAAGCCATAACCTTTTATAGAAAAAGAAAAATACTCTTAAAGGCGCAGACTATGTGTTCTTAGATAAGGAGATATCTTATACAGAGGAGCAAATAGGAACCATCTTAGAAGACGAAACAGAACTGGTGTTCTTTGTTGCTTATGTGAATGAAATTATTACAGAATCTGTAACTATAACCCAGTTATGTAAGGAGTTAGGGGATTGCTACTATAGGTCTTCTTATCTCAGAAAAGGCAGAAAGACTACCCAATCAGAAGAATTGAAGTCATTTCGCCAATCCTTAGATGGCATATATATTGTAAAAGAAGAGGATTCCTATCCGAGGGTACTTTCTATCATCGACAATTGTATCAGCTATTTCTCTGATGATTATAATTAATTTCGAGATGTAATAGAGAACCCAAGAAAAGGTTTTGTAACTCATGTAGCATCAGGGAAAGGCAGTGCGAAATCCCGTGCTCAACAAGCTATTACCACTGCACTGACCTCCGCAAAAAGTGTCTATAAAAAGCTTCTGCACTTCCTATAAAGAGTCTTAGGGAGGCCCAGTCGCTTGTTGTACGTGCCTTCTCTAGTGGCAGGAAGAAGGCAGGCAAAGAAGAAATAGTAGAAATAGCTGAGTCTATACGGAAGGAGATTCCTATTGACTGTCCAACGACTGTTTCTATTGAAGACCAAACAAAACCATTATTAGGAAATAGCCTTGTGGTTGTACTACTCATCACTGTAAAGAAAGTAATTTAAAAAAATATCCGAATTATGACAAAATAATACATCACCTATTGAGGAGTTGGAAAAATATCAATCCGACTACGAAAAAAAGAACAAAAAGCAATTGAAGCTATCTCTCAGGAAATCACTCTTATAGGAGTAGGTGGGGAGGGGCTAACTTTTTAGCAAATGCGAAGCAAAAAGCTAAGAGCTTCCTATACCTTTCTCGAATACAATCTTTCTCAAGCACCTAATATAGAAGAAATGCTACTTGGTGTAAAGCGTTTATTCCTTTATACTTCGTTAGGAGGACAAACAGGCTCAAAGATTACGCCTCTTATAGCAAAAGCAGCACATTCAATGGGTATTCCTACCTCTGTGTTAGTAGCTTTTCCCCAGCTACCTATGAGGGAGGATATAGAAAAAATATAGCACAGATTGCCTTAGATGAGTTGAGAACTTGTGCTATAGACCACTTAGAAGTTGTATATCAAGATGACCTGAAGACTTTCTTTGGGAAATATCCGCTACGACATTACTTTGAGGCATTAGATGACTATATTCTTTGGAATCACATGAATCCTTTGATAGATGAATATATAAAAGAACAGATAAATTAGCAACTCAAGTGTCAGCTATGATTTTTGGGCAACCTACTGATGAGCCCCAATCCTAAAGATATGGAGCTACTTATTGCCTTAGGCAAAGGCCAGCAACAGGGTAGGGGCTTACATGAACTGAACTTTTTATGAGGTGCAAGAAATCTTTGACTTCCTGATAATAGAACAGTTTATTACTTCTATTAATTTAGCAGAAAGAAACAAGCATGCGGCTTAGAGGGTGCCACAACCATAGTCTCCTTACACCAACAGTGCTATGAAGCCTTTCAATAGAAAATACAGAAAAGTGATTCGAGCTTGGTAGTTAGGAGGAATGACTAAAAAAAGCCACTCCTTGAGATGAATCTTTTTCCTTTTTCAGGGAGTGTGCTTTTTAAAATTAACAAAGAGAAATAATTCAATAATTTTTTTATGAATACTAAAAACGTAAATGAGTCAATTAAGATAATAGGAGTAGGAGGTGCAGGCTGTAATGATCTAGCCTTTATGTATAAGTATAATCGACCCAAGGAGGTTGATCTTTGGGTCTTTAATACTGACAAAGAGAGCTTAGAGAGGAATCCAGTGCCGAATAAGCTCTTATTGGGAAAGGAGTTTTTCCACAGGCACTAATCGTGAGCCTCAGAAGGGGTTACAAGCAGCTCAAGAGAGTGAGGAGCAAATCAAGGAAGTACTGGCCGGCAGTACCATGGTATATCTCATAGCAGCGACAAGTGGTGGGACAGGAGCAGGGGCGACTCCCTATATTGCTAAACTCTGCAAGGAGATGGGCATCCCTTCTGTAGCGGTGATCACAACCCCTTTCTCCTTTGAGAGTTTAGCTGCTCTTAAACGCTCACAAGCAGCCATAACACAGCTCAGAAACTATATTGATAAGGTGCTCGTAGTGGATAACGAAAAACGCCGACACCTCCCCAAAGAAGAAAAGGAACATACCCATAGTCCAGTTTGTAATATGGATATAAGAGAAATATATGACTATTTGGAGGGAACTTAGATTATATACTGCTCAAGAACGAGAAAATAGCCCCCAAGGAAGAAACAGAAGAAAATAAAAGGGAAATTGAATTTCTTTGATAGCACTTCCCAAACAGTAGCCTCCGTAGTGGGTGGCCTTGTCAATATCTTTCAGGACAATAGTTGTGAAAGTCAGCAGATTTTAGCAGCTCAAGCAGGGATAGATATTATAGCAAGGGGAATAGCCAAAGGAGAAGACCGAGCTAAAAAGGCAGTTGCCCAAATCTTGGCTTCTTTAGAAGAGGAGGTAGGGAAGATAAAGAAGATCTTCTTAATTCTAAACTATGATAAGCAGCCAGTAACACTGGATGAAATAGCGGTTATAAACGAAGAAATAACCAAGGTGATCGGTAATCAACTGGAATACTCTTTTGTGATAGGGCAAGATTTTTCACAAGAAGATAACTTGTCGGTGACATTTTTAGTCTCTTATAAATAGCAGAAAATCATGAAAAAATCCTTTATATAGACATGGATAATGTGCTGGTGGATTTTTCCACTGGAATTGCAGCCTTATCCGATGAATTAAAAAGAAGCCTCATAAGGGCAATTATGATGAGACACCTGGTATTTTTCTCACTTATGCAACCTATGAAAGGGGCAGTGGAGGCGGTCAATGCGTTGGCTGAACACTATGATATTTATGTGCTTTCTACAGCACCTTGGCGTAATCCTTCTGCTTGGGGCGATAAATTGCAATGGATACAGAAATACTTCGGGAAAGAAGAAGATAGCCCCTTGTATAAGCGATTGATACTCAGTCATCACAAAGACCTCAATCGGGGGGATTACCTTGTAGATGACCGTACTAAAAACGGAGCAGAGAACTTCCAAGGGGAGCTAATCCTTTTTGGCTCAGAAGCCTATCCTGATTGGGATCATGTGGTTAGAAGACTACTACACTAACCTATAGCCCACGCCCTTGACGGTCTTAATCCTTGCCTGACCGAGTTTGTCTCGGAGCTTTCCTATATGGACATCTATGGTGCGGCTGTGTGCTACGGCAGGGTCTGCCCAAATGTGAGTGGCTATTTCCTCACGGGAGAAAAGTCGGTTAGGGGCGGAGAGTAACAAGGAGAGTAGCTCATATTCTTTTTTTGTTAATACATATTGCCTATCACCTTTAGTAAGGGTATAAGTCTCTTCATCCAAAGAGAAATCCCCATAGACCAAGGGCTGTTTCACCTCTTTGCGTTTTTGAAAACATAGCTTAACAAGCGCCTCAAGTTTGTAGATAAAAAGCTTGGTTTTCAGTCGCTTGTATATAAAATCATCGGCTCCCGCCTCAAAGCCTGCAAGGAGCGCATAATCTTGGTTCTCTTCGGCCAATAGCACAATGACAGGACGGGTAGGCAGTTGCATTTGGCGCAATCGCTCGCATACTTCCACGCCATCGGTGTCGGGCAAGAAGATATTCAGCAGTAATAGTTCGGGTGTCGTTCGCTTAATGATACGCAATGCCTGTGCTCCAGATATGGCAGTGAGCACCTCAAATCCAGCTTGTTGCAAGGTAGGTGCTATATATTCCAGCCACTGGGTATCGCTATCTATGATTAGGAGTGTGATAGGTGTTTCTCTTTCCATTGGGTATAAAAATCCGGATTATATAGGCAAAGGGTACCTTCTTTCAAGAGGGTAAATACCTGTACGGTCTCACCTGTACAGACTAACTCTTTTGCTCATTGTAGATATAGTATTGGAAGACTAATTTGGCCGCAGAGGTATCCATATAGCGAGTCTCTACCTCCAAGAGTTCTCCGTAGCGCACCATTTTCTTATGTTCGCATACACTCTTTACAATGGGAGTAGCAAACCCATGGCGCTCTCACCTCCAGATAGGAAATACCATATTTCCTACCAAAAGCCTCCCGCCCCTCCTCAAAGTACTTGATATAGTTGCCATGCCATACAATGCCTAAGGGATCCGTCTCGCTAAAGCGTACCCTGAGTTGTACCGTTTCACTTAAGGGGGTAGGTTTATAGATTTCTTTTTGCCTTGTCATATACTATAGAAATTACTATACAAAGAATAAAAACAGCAGTAAAAGTTCCACTTTGCCTGCTATAGCTGAGAACTCACCTACTCTAAGAAGTACCTCATAGAAAGCCTGCAAACCCCAGTTCATAGGAGAGAGCTTAGCTATGGTTTGCATAAAGGGAGGCATTACAAAGACAGGAATCCATACCCCGCCGATAGCTGCCAAGATTACTGTAAGTGTTGCTCCCAGTGGTGCCGACTGTTCTTGGGTATGGCAGAGGGTTCCCAAAAGTACTCCCTAAGCCAATGGCAGCCGTAGTGGAGGCCGTAGCTACAGCCAATAGTCCCCATACACGTCCGCCTATCTCCAAAGCAGGTAACCCCATAAGAGGGAAAAGATACAAACCCAGCAGAACCATAAGGACAAACTGCAAAATACCTATGACTAAGAACACTAGGATCTTGGCCATAAGCAGCTCTCCATAAGAAAGAGAGAGGTCAAAAGTCGTATATTTGTCCCTTGTGTCTTCTCTCTTACGATATTGGCCGAGAGTGGAATGGTGATAAAAAGATAGCAAAAGAGCGCCCATGCAGGTACATTGTGCTGTACGGAATTGGGCAGTTGGGTAGCAGGGGTAGGGATTGATCTCCGCAAAAAGTAACGAGACTTCCTTCTGTGGAGAAAGGCAGTTGTTTGCCTTCTAATTCCTTTTTCAAAGGCAGTGTAGATAGAACGATTTTTCTACCTGATACATCATCTTATCTATATGGGTTTTGACCGTTTCCTTAAAGGAGAGTGGTAAGGTAGGATCAAAGTAGAGACGTATCTCCTTGGGTTCAAAAGGTTTGAGAGAATCTTCAGTGGGTGTCTGCTCCATAAAAGCACTCAGTATCCTATCTACCTTTTGCTTTACTTCACGCTCAAGGTCTTCGGAGGAGGTGAGCTGGTAGCACAATGGCCATGGGGAATTTTCCTTCACGTATCATACGCTTAGCCTTTGTCTCGCTAAGATCTCTGATGGCATCATCGGAGAGAACCGAAAAGAAACCACTCTCTTCCATGCTCTTGCGTATATGTGCTCCTACTGCCCCATAGTCATTATCTACCAATAGCACGGCTGTTTTCTGCTCGGTAATATTGCGAAAAAGCACCATCCTGCAAGAGGGTAATGGTAACAACTAAGACCAAGGGCATTACAAATAGGATAATAAGCCCTCCTAAGTCCCTGCTACATAAGCAGTATTTCCTTATAGATAGAAGCAACCAACTTATTCATAGGCTATATCTTGAGAAGTGAGACGAACGAACACCTCCTCCAAGTTTTGAGCTTGGGTTTCAGCTATAAGGGTTTCAGGGTGTTTTCACAGCGTAAGAGGCCTCTATCTAAGATAAGCACTCTGTGGCAAAAATCCTGTAGCTTCTTGCATATGGTGCGAGGTGTATAGTACAGACATACCCTGTCTATTAAGTTCTTTTAGGTAGTCTATGATGATAAGTTTGGAACTCACATCGACCCCTACGGTAGGTTCGTCCAAGAAAAAGTACTTCAGGGGTGTGAAGAATCCCCTGCCAAGAGGTTGATACGCCGCTTCATTCCTCCAGAGAAGTGTTTGATTTTCCTATCTGCTACCTCTAGAAGACCAACCCTGCTCCAGTCCTTGAGTGACTCGCTCTTGTACTTGCTTGCCCTTAAGTCCATATAAGCTAGCAAAATAATGGAGATTTCTCCTTGCCGTAAGGGTAGGGTAGAGGGCATATTCCTGAGGTACAACCCCTATTTTATAGCGAATTTGTTGGGCTTGTCCTTTATAAGAGAGTCCACTTATAGTGAAGTTTCCAGCAGTAGGCTGAATCCCTCCCATAAGAATAGACATGAGAGTCGTTTTCCCTGCCCCATTGGTGCCCAAAACACCATAAATTTCTCCTTTCTGCACAGCAAAAGAGAGGTCTTTTCAGGGCGAAATCCTCAGATTCTTTATATTTCTTATACAGATGGGTTACTTCTACTACTTTTTCTATCATATCGCTGAGAAGTTTTTAAGTTCTTCTACAGAAATTCCAAATATTTCAGCATATTTTTCTCAAAGTCTTCTCTGACAAACGAGCAAATACTTTAGGTTTGGCATGCCTCTTGATAATCCATTGCCATCTGTTCATATAACTGGCCAAGGTAGCCCAATCCATACGTTCACGTATCATATAGTACACTATGGGACTTTTGCTTACCTGCTTGTATCTGAGTCTTTGCCTCTTGTATTTGTTCCTGTAAAAGATCAAAAAGAAGCCTCCAAGGCAATATTCTTCACCTCCCAACCTTCACTTAGGGCAGTGGTATATTTTCCCTGAGCATCTGTTACATAACAAAGCTCTTTCATGCCATCTAAAGCTCCCTTTTTCTTGAGGGAGTTCGTTTTCTTTTCATCAGTCGTTTTCTTTTTATAAAAAGGTTCATTTGAGCGGTTGCCAATAAGTGCTGCTGGTAATAAGCGGCACAATCCATTGCACAGATACTATACCCCTTATCATCATAACGAGAGAGCAGGGAGGCCTCGGTGCGAATGGTTTGGGTGACTTGCGGTAGGTTAAATATTTCAGCTTTCTTTATAGCGCTGATATAGCCTATGACCCTCTTAGAGCCTTCGTCATTTTTTTATCAAAGAAAAATTGTCCCACGATAGCCGAACAGGTTTGAGCCATATCTCTATCAATCCCAATTCGGTGAAGTATCCTCGCACAAGAAGATACAATCTTCCTTGATCTGAAAACAAGTAACAATACTTGTATCATTGATAAGAGTGATTGTATCGACCATTTGCATAGGGGGCGATGGGGTAGGTATTTGAGGATAGAGGGGTGCATTGTCAATACTGTTCTAATACTTGGATACGCTTTTCAATAGGCGGGTGAGTGGCAAAAAGAGAGAAAAGCCTTCAGCTTTGTAGTCAATAAAAAGCTCCTTCACCTCGTCATTTCTACTTCTTTTTAGGGTAGAGTGTCCCTGATATTTTTCTCAGTGCACTGGCCAATGCCATGGAATTATGAGTGAGTTCCACGGCTCCTGCATCGGCCATATATTCACGTGAGCGAGAGGCGCCAGCTTAAAAAGAATAGAGAGGAAATAGATAGCCCCTGCCACTAAAAAGGATAATAAGCAAGAGCATGGCTCCGCTGCCCTTGTCATTCTTGCGATTGCGAGAGGAAAACATATCTCCCTCCGTTTAGGAGCATTCTGCAAGGCCAAATCGGCTATAGTGGCGAAGATACCGACAAACACAATAGTTACTATCAGTAGGCGTACATCACGATTACGGATATGCGTTAGTTCATGGGCGATTACGCCTTCCAACCCTCGTCATTGAGCCTATTGATAATCCCACGTGAGGGTAATGGCAAAAGTTTTTCATTGATTCCTGAAGCAAAAGCATTGAGCGCATCACTCTCATGATATAGAGCTTAGGCATGGTCATTCCTACCGACATACATAGGTTTTTCCGTCAGGTTATACACCCGCTTGTTATCCCTACGCTCCAAAGGTTCCGAATGGGTAGCCATCTGGGTCATTTGGGTATGGAAGAGGTAGAGATAACAAAACCATATACCCACTCCCGCCAGTACTATAGGAACTACTGAAAGGAATTGCGTATTGGTTTGTTCTATATCTTGGTCAGAGAGCACATACAATACCACATATACCCCTACTAAAAATAAGTAGTGGAAAAGCCAATAGAAACAATATTGATTTGGTATTATTTCTTGTTATTTGTTGTTGTATTCCGAGGTATTGCATTCCTTAACTAAAGTAAAAAGATAAAAAGTAATGACAAGTAAAACCCATGCATAATATTCCTATGGGACTATTTTTGTAAAATATAACCCCCAATATCATAAGCATTATAGAGATAAAGAAGCCTACTAACCATTTAATGATATTATTATTCATCTGTGTAAAAGGCCTTATGGATATCTTCTTTTTAGTTCAGAACGAAGTTGCGCTATCTCTTCCTTGAGTTCAGAACGAACCTGAGAGATTTCTGCATGAAGTTGTGCCACATGTACTTCCATGTCAGAACGGAGCTGCGCTATTTCTTCCTTGAGTTCAGAACGAACCTGAGAGATTTCTGCACGGAGCTGTGCTATTTCTTCCTTGAGTTCTGAACGAACTTGAGAGATTTCTGCACGGAGTTGTACTACATGTCCCTCCATATCTGTACGAACTTGAGAAATTTCTGAACGAAGCTGTGCTATTTCTTCCTTGAGTTCCGAGCGAACTTGAGAGATTTCTGCACGGAGTTGTACTACATGTCCCTCCATATCTGCACGAACTTGAGAAATTTCTGCACGAAGCTGTACTACATGCCCTTCCATATCCATACGTAATAGCTTGATTTCTGTATGGAGTTTTTACTAATTCTGCTGTAAGATCAGAGCGCTGTTGAGAGACTTCAGAACGAACTTGCGCCATGTCTATCCTTAGCTCTGTTTGCTCCTTCTTTATCTCTGTGAGGTCTGTAAGATGTGTTATATAGGAGGTCAGAAGCTCTGCTATTTCTATCCCAAATTTATCTCTGACAGCTTGGTATAATTCTGTAACGGTTTGCCATAGTTTCTCTTTTTAACCTTTAACAAGGCATTGTATTACTTACGAAAAAGAAATCTCTGGTGCTTTTATCCAATTGTTTGCGTTCCTCTTTTCCTAAGTCAAAGAATGGCTGTGGGGTCATGTGTTTAAAGCCTGCGACGATATTGGTTGGAATGGATTGGATTGCCGTATTGAGTTCCTTTGGTAGTGGAGTTGAAATAACGACGTACAGAGGCCAATTTGTTCTCTATATCAGCAATTTCTTCCTGCAAGTGCATAAAGTTGGTATTGGCTTTCAGTTCTGGATAAGCTTCTACTTGTATACTGAGAGCACGCATAGCTGAAGAGAGTTCTTTTTCAGCCTCAATTTTATCATTTACAGTAGTGGCACTGAGCGCCTGAGAGCGCGCCTGAGTTACGCGAGTGAGTACCTCCGCCTCGTGGTTCATATAGCCCCTTTACAGCAGCTACTAGCTGTGGAATCAGGTCATGGCGCTGCTTGAGCTGTACATCTATATCAGCAAAAGCATTCTCTCGGTTATTGGCCAAGGCAACCAATTTGTTATTGGCACTGATGTACCAAAGCGCGACTACCACTACAAGGGCAATGACAATAATAAGTCCAGTCATGATAAGATGATTTTAAATTTCTCGCAAAAGTAATCAAAAAAAACGAGTATTCCTACTTTTTAATGCCAATCAATAGTTAAAATGAAGAAACGTTAAACCTTTTAAGACGCAATAAATTGCGTCTCTATCCGGGTGCAAGCCAATTTGTAGAAAACGCAATTTATTTCATCTTAACTAATTAAACTTTTTGTTTATCAACTCAAAAGCTGATAAGCAGCAAAGGCCGAAAGATACGCAAAAGCCAGTCATGAAAACCCATTGCAAAAATCGCCCATTTCCAGCTATTGGTTTCCTTGCGTACGATGGCAAAGGTACTGATACACTGCATAGCGGAGGCAAAGAATAGTAGGATAGAGACCCCCGTGGCCAAATTAAAGACAGGGGTGCCGTCGGGACGCATCTCTTGTTGCAAACGAGCCACTACTGTGCGTTGTTCAGCCTCACCTTCTTCTACATCTACCTCGCCCAAACTATAGATAGTGGCCAAGGTACTTACAAAGGTCTCACGTGCGGCAAAGGAACCTAATACAGCAATACTGATCTTCCAGTCATAGCCTAAGGGACGGAACACAGGTTCTACAAACTTGCCCTATATTCTCAAAAAGGGAGTTTTTCGGTACGATAGCTTAAAAGGTAGTGTTCCTTCGTCTTCATCCCAACCATATTGGCTGGCCAGCTGCTCGGTATGTACTTCAGCATTGCGGTACTTCTCACTTAGCCCATGGGTCTGTAAGAACCAGATGAGCACTGTCATAAAGAATATAATCTTCCCTGCACTGAGAACGAAGGCCTTAGACTTATCATATACGGTTAGTAGCACATTTCGTGCCAAAGGTACTTTGTAGGTTGGCATCTCTACAATAAAGTGTGTTTGGAAAGCATTCTTTAGCACCAAGAACTTGCTCAAGAGCCAAGCGGAGAAGATGGCCATAAATACGCCAAACATATAGAGTAAGAAAAAGCGCTACTGCCTGATTGTTAAAGAAGAAGTAATTTCCTCTGGAATCACGAGCTTTATCATAATCAGATAGATAGGCAGTCTTGCCGAACAAGTAATAAAAGGGAGTTACCAGAATAGCAAATTAGTCGCTCACGCCAACTCTCAATAGTACGGGTAGCCATTACCGCAGGTATAGCACAGGCAGCACCTGAAATCAAAGGAATGGTCCCTTACCATTAAGCCCAAAGGGACGCATGATCCTATCCATAAGGAAAACCACTCTACTCATATAACCGCTTTCCTCTAGTAGGGAGATAAAGAAAAAGAGCAGCGCTATCTGAGGAACAAAGGAAACTACGGCAGTAAGCCCCGGAATCACCCCATCTACCAGAAGAGAGGTGAGTGAGCCTTTGGGCAATACATTGCCGATCCAAGTGCCTACCCAGCCTAAGGCGCTTTCTATCCAACCCTTGGGGTATTCACTCACATAGAATATCATTTGGAAAATCAGCAGTAATATGGCCATAAAAATCACATAGCCCCATACCTTGTGCAAAAGAATTTTATCCAAAAGGGCACGAGTACCCACTGCTGTTACCTTATAAGTATCCTTGAGTGCATCGTTTATAGCCTGATAACGGAGAATGGTCTCCCGCTGCTGCATTTTCTTGATTTCGGCCTCGGTTTTTATATGCTTTTTTTGAATTTCTACCTTGCGCAATGCCCCTATCACCTCAAAGTTTTGAGAGATGACCATCCAGAGTTTGCCTAATTCTTCATTGGGGAATTTCTCCTTGAGCGTTTTGAAATAAGTAGGGTCTATGCGGTTGATATCTATAACCTTCTCCAAGGGGAGTTTTTTGTAATTGATAATCAACTCTTTCAACTCCTCTATCCCCATTTTCTGTCGAGTGCTCACAAGAGCTATGCGTGTATGGAGTGCGGCTTCCAAGGCGGGTATGTCTATGGTGATACCACGAGGCTTCATCCGATCGGCCATATTGATGGCCAAGATCATAGGAATGCCAAAGTCCTTTATCTGGGTATAGAGATAGAGGTTTTGCTTGAGGTTCTCCACATCGGCCACCAGCACTACCACATCGGGAAAGTCTATATCATCTTTGTCCAAAAGACAACTGATGGCCACCTTCTCGTCCATAGAATTGGGATTGGTACTATAGGTGCCTGGTAGGTCGTATATTCGGGCATTGATCGTTTGGGAAAGCTTACAAAAGCCCACTTTCTTATCCACAGTAACCCCTGGGTAGTTCTCACATGCTGGTTCATACCCGTTAGCAGGTTGAAGATAGAGGATTTCTCACATTGGGGTTTCCTATCAGTGCTACTTTTTTATCTCATGCTTACTCATTGAATCAGAATTAGAGAGTTCTACCTCAATATATTGTGCCATCTCTCGGCGAATAGCCATATGAGTATCATTAATAATCAAATAGAGTGGGTCTCCCAAAGGGGCTATCTCGACCAGTTCTATACTATTGCCAGGAAGGCAGCCCAGCTCCAATAGTTTTATCGGCAACTGTTCAGTAGCTACATCCTTGATAAGACATTTATCCCCACGCTTAAGGTCATTGACGGTAAGAGTCATGTTTATTTATACTTAATTTAAGGAGGCAAAGATACTATTTTTCTTATATATGAAAAAAATTTTTATTTACTTTTGTCCTGTATAAGAAAGACAAAAAGCCTATGAAAAATATCTTTTACGTTCGATAGTATTGGTGCAGCTCACTTCGCTTGCTATCGTTGGCCTACTTGTTTTTATAACCCAATTTATCAACGATAAGGTCTATATATATGGGTACGAACCTGCTGAAGAATTCTTAAAAAAATCGTACTAGCTCCCTTTTATGTGCTTACCGATAACAGCCAGTATGGTAACTCTTTTTTCCTATTGTTACATCTCGCTCTGCTATTTCTTGTTTTTTTCTCTATGGTAGTGGGAAATATCATAGGGATTATTTGGTATTATATCAAGAAAAAAACACTCAAACCCATGCCTTGGATGGAGGATTTTCTACTGGGGGAGGTTATTTTCATAGGTATATTGCTTCTCAATTATCTTATCATCTATCTGACGAATCATTTTTCCTTCGAATTAGAAAAAGACACCTCCTTACTTATGTTTATGGCAGCCTTTGCGGGTGCTTCCCGTTTTTCTTTTTAGGCAGATGGCTTTGGCGACGCGGTATTCGACTATTGGGAGGTGTGGCTTTGGCCATTTGTGGTATCACCCTTGCCTTTGTATCGGGTATTAGTATCTATGCCTATCATAAACAGCCGAAAGAGCCGAATTTTGATGACTATTCCTATATCAATAAAGATTACGACCCTGAGCCAAGAGCGACCGACTCTTATGTATATTATGAAGAAGAAGAACCTATAGAAGAGCGTCCTGAAGAAGAGGATGAGCCTTGTATTACCTATCGTATTGAAGAAGAAACCAAAGGGACCTACAATCCGCTTGCTTTTAAGGCAGACCAAGAGGATTATATGGAATGGGATAAGCCTGAGGAGTTTTACAAGTGGGATTCTGACAAATTTGGTCGTGATTTCTTTACAAAATTATTCGATCAGGTGAAATCTGTACTTGGTTTAGAAGAAATCTCTCGTGAGATAGACCGTAGTAAGGAAAGCAAAGATGCCCAAGGAAAAAACCTCTATAATTTCACGAAGGAACTCGGCAAAGACTCTTATATGCTCTCCTCCTTTTGGAAACATTTCGGTACTTTTACCCTAGAAAATATGGATCAGAATCAACTGCTCCGTTATAGTGCTAGAGCGCGTTACCTACTTAAGGTGTATTATCTGGATAAGAACAATATCTCTTTATACAAAGACATCTACCGAGTGATGGAACAAAACTGAGAAAGAAGAGCCTGCTTCAGGGGGGTATAGTGAGAAATGGATGATAGAAAACCAACTAAGAGGACTGGTAAGGATATATACTCAGTACAATCTCTCAGAGGAACTCCGCCGAGATCTGAACAATAGTGATATAGAAGATACGGCAATACGCTGGGCATATTCCTTTTGGGCACGCCGATATAAGGAGAAAAACATCCCTATCACCCTGCGTATTCTCTTTGATGTCAATTCTATGTAAAAGAAAAATATCCTGAGAAATATGATAGGGCAGCAGCTCAGTATATTTTTTAAAAATACAACAAATGGCGTCTCTACATAAATAGAAACGCCATTTATTATGTATTAGCTATTTTTGTTATAGGTGTTATAATATGGTTTTTACCTTTTCCAAAGCCTCAGCGATACCTTCAGTCTTTTTTACCCCCTGCAGGTAGCGAAGAAAAGGCTGACCTCCGCCGCCTCCCTTGGATACATTTACCCAATTCGCGTACAATCTTTCCTGCATCTAAACCTTTGTTCTTAGCCAATTCCTTGTTGATATAGCACAAGAGTAAGGCCTTGCCATCTTCTTGAGCAGAGCCAAAGAGAATAAAGGCATCTTTGACTTCTTCACCAAGCATAAAGGCTAAGTCCTTAAGGGTGGCTACATCCAAATCCAAGCGCTTAGTAAGACATTGTACATCGCCAACGGGAACAAATTCACCCTTGAGTTCGCCCTTGAGCTGTTTGGCTTGTTCTTTCTTGAGTTGCTCTAACTCCTTGTGTAGGCGTGCATTTTCCTCTTGTAAATTAGCAATAGCCTTGACAGGATCTTGAGGGTTTTTAAGGGAGGACTTAACCTCTTCCAAGAGTTTCTCTTGTAATAAGAAGTGCTTAAGGGCACCCGCATTGGTAATAGCCTCTATACGGCGTACCCCTGCGGCTACGGCTCCTTCAGAGACAATCTTAAAGAACCAGATGTCCCCCGTATTTTTTTCACATGGGTACCCCTCACAGAGTTCTCGGCTTTCGCCAAACTGTATCATACGCACCTTATCGCCATATTTTTCGCCAAAGAGAGCCATAGCCCCAGCCTCCAAAGCTTGTTGGATAGGAATATTGCGATGCTCCTGAAGTGGAATTTTTCTCATAGATACGTTTGTTCACCAAGCGCTCTACCTCAGTGAGTTCTTCCTGAGTGAGTTTGGCAAAGTGAGAAAAGTCAAAGCGCAAAGCCTCTGGAGATACATGCGAACCCTTTTTGCTCCACATGAGTACCCAATACCTCTTAGTGCCTGATGCAATAGGTGAGTAGCACTGTGGTTGGCTTGTGCCAAGGTTCGACCAACAAGGTGCACTTCTGCCTTGAACGGATCGGTAAGGTTTTCAGGCAGGTGTTCCGCTAAGTGGATAATAAGGTTGTTCTCCTTCTTCGTATCTATAATATAAAATGATTTCTCCATTGGCCGACTGTAACGTACCTCGGTCTCCTACTTGTCCTCCTCCTTCAGGGTAGAAAGGAGTAGTGTTGAACACCAATTGGTAAAGGGTACCATCCTTTTTGGCTCTCTACCTTGCGGTATTTGACCAAGCGTACCACTGCCTCCAGTGTATCATATCCGATAAACTCTTCTTTTTCGTCATCACGAAGTACGACCCAGTCACCTGCTTTTGACTTGAGCGGCAGCACGAGAGCGTTCTTTCTGCTTTTGGAGGTGCTCCTCAAAAAGAGGCCTCGTCCAAGGTCATACCACGTTCTGAAAGGATAAGGGCAGTGAGGTCTTTAGGAAAACCATAAGTATCATAGAGTTCAAAGGCTTTACTACCTGAGAGTTGCTTATCGGTAGTGTTCTGTATCATCACATCTAGCATCAATAGTCCTTGCTCCAATGTACGCAAGAAAGAGACTTCTTCTTCCTTAATCACACTCACAATCAAGAGGAACTCTTTTTTTCTAACTCATGGAAAGTCCCGCCCATTTGCTTAGCCAAGGTCTCTACCAACTTATAGATGAAAGGTTCTTTTCTGTCCTAAAAAAAGTAAAGCCATAACGAATGGCACGGCGCAAGATACGACGAATTACATAACCAGCTCCATTGTTGGAGGGCAATTGCCCATCAGCTATAGCAAAGGCGACCGCCCTAATGTGGTCGGAAATTACACGTATCGCCACATTGATCTGTTCTTGTTCGGGGGTTACCTTGATCCCATTGGTATATTTTGTTTTAGTAATCTCTTCTACCTTGTGGATCAGGGGTGTAAAGACGTCCGTATCATAGTTGGACTGCTTGCCTTGTAGCACCATACAAAGGCGCTCAAAGCCCATACCTGTATCCACATTCTGTGCAGGGAGTTTCTCCAAGGAACCATCGGCCTTTCGGTTGAACTCCATAAAGACGTTATTCCAAATCTCAATTACCTGTGGGTGATCATTATTGACTAAATCACGACCTGCTACCTTAGCTTTTTCTTCGGCTGAGCGAATATCCACATGAATTTCAGAACAAGGACCACAAGGGCCTTGATCACCCATTCCCAGAAGTTGTCCTTTTTGTTTCCTAAGAGGATATGATCTTCAGCGATACGCTCTTTCCAAATGTCGTAAGCCTCTTGGTCAAAAGGTACTCCTTCTTCAGGACTTCCCTCAAATACCGTTACATAGAGGTTTTCCTTCGGAATCTTATATACTTCAGTGAGTAGTCCCCATGCCCAGCTGATAGCTTCTCTCTTGAAGTAGTCGCCAAAAGACCAGTTGCCCAACATCTCAAACATAGTATGGTGGTAGGTATCACGTCCTACTTCTTCCAAGTCATTGTGCTTGCCCGATACACGGAGACACTTTTTGAGTATCTACTACACGCTTGTACTTAGGCTTGGCATTGCCTAAGAAAAAAATTCCTTGAACTGGTTCATACCTGCATTGGTAAACATCAGGGTAGGGTCGTTCTTAATCACCATAGGAGCAGAGGGTACTATGGTATGTCCCTTGCTCTCAAAAAAATTTTTAGAAATAACTCTCTTATCTCTTGTGAGGTCATGTTTTTTTAAGTTTTGAGTTTTTAAGTTTTTAAGTTTTGAGTTAGCTACTTAATTTTTAAGTTTTAAGTTTTGAGTTTTAAGTTTTGAGTTAGCTACTTAGTTTTTAAGTCTTGAGTTTTTAAGTTGCAAAGAACACAAAATTCATTACTCAAAACTTTTCATATTGTACCTTTACCTGTGGGGAGCAAAGGACTTAAGTATTTCCACTTGCTTGTTCGTCAGCCAAAGGTGGGTGGGCGTAACTTCTCCCTTAGCCAGTAGGTTGTTTTGGGAGAGAATACGCTTGGTCTGTTTTGGCTACTGCCTCAGCAGAGTCCATAATACGGATATTTTCTGGTAAAATCTCCGAGATAAGGGAGGTAAGATAGGGGTAATGAGTACAGCCTAAGACCAAATAATCCATTCCCTCAGCGACCATAGGACGGAGATATTGCTCTAAAAGGGCGAACATCTCAGGGGTATCTATTTTTCCCTCCTCAATAAGAGGCACCAACCCTATTCCTTCTTGCTTAAGCACACGTACTCCCTTATCAAGCAAGTGCTGACAAGTATTAGCAAAGAAAGCACTCCTTAGCGTACTCTGTGTGGCCAACACCCCGATTGTTTTTGTCTGGCTATAAAGTCCCGCAGGCTTAATAGCAGGTTCTATCCCTATAAAGGGCACCTTGTACTTAGCCCTAAGGTGGGTTATGGCATTGGTAGTAGCTGTATTGCAGGCTACAATAATGAGTTTGCTATTGTGGTCTAATAGGTACTCGGTATTTTTTTCTCGCAAAGAGCTATAATCTCCTCTGTAGACTTTTTCCCTCATAGGAGCATTGAGGCTATCGGCTAAGAATAAGGTACTTTCATAGGAAGCTGGCGCACCACTTCCTCCAAATAGTAGTACCTCCTACCCCTGAATCAAATAAACCAATTGTCAATGATTAATGATTAACGGTTAATGATTAATGGTTAATGATTAATGCCATTAATCATTAGTGGCATTAATCATTAATCATTTTTATTCTTTCTTTTTTATCATTCCCCTACTTGGTTAGAGGCAGCGAAAGAAGCGATCATATTGGTAAGCATTTCAGCACCTGCTTGTGGGGAGTTGGGGAAGGAGGATAAGGTTGCTCTTGGTGTCCTGTCCTACCGCTTGTAGGGTATCATAGTGCTGGGTTACCACAATCAGTGCAGAGGCCTCCTGAGAGCTGATGCCTACTTTGTTAAGCACATCGACACTTTCTACTAACCCACGTGCAATCTCACGACGCTGGTCGGCTATACCTTGTCCTTGTAGACGCTTGCTTTCGGCCTCGGCCTTGGCTTTTTCTACAATCAAGATACGCTGGGCATCCCCCTCATACTGAGCAGCTACTTTTTCACGTTCGGCAGCATTGATGCGGTTCATAGCGGCTTTTACCTGCGCATCAGGGTCTATATCAGTAACCAAAGTCTTGATGATATCATACCCATAAGTTTCCATGGATTCCTGTACCTCACGCTTTACGGCTATAGCAATATCATCTTTCTTGACAAACACATCGTCCAATTTCATCTTAGGTACTTCGGCACGCACCACATCAAATACGTAGCTGGTAATCTGATCATGAGGGTATTCGAGCTTGTAGATAGCATCATACACCTTGTCCTTGATTACGACAAACTGTACTGAGACTTTGATTTTGACAAATACATCGTCCAAGGTCTTAGTCTCCACATAACATCTAATTGCTGTATTTTTTAAGCTGATACGTGCAGCTACCTTGTCAATCACTGGAATTTTTTAGTTGTAAGCCAGAATGGCGAATGCTTTGGAATTTTCCAAAACGCTCAATAGAAACAGCTGTTTGTTGCTTCACTGTAAAAATAAAGAGAAGAACAAAAAAACAGACCTAATAGAACAAAAAGAGAATTGTATAATTCATAAAAAGCTTGGTTTTATTTTTGGGCAAAGTTATAACTTTTCTTGGAAAAACAAGTGAAAATTCATCGGCTTAAAGGTTGTACAAATGGAGAATTTTTTCTATTTTTTTGCAGTCTATTATACATACTATGGAATGGACACAGATGTACATAAAATCACTCGGTGAGATGTCGGCTAGAAGCTATGTGCTCCTTCTAAAAAGAAACAGAAGGAGCGCGACAAGTACCTATTGTGATTGGAGAGCGAGAGGCTATGGCTATACAATATAGCAACTATGGGAGGTTCTTTATCAGCCAACCGCCTATCTATAATGTATTGTTCAACCTTATGAAAGCCAACCAGATACAAATCACTCAGATACAAATCACTGAGTTTCGGGAAGGAACTTTCTATGCTCATATGCTCTATAAGGGAGAGGAGGAGACAGGCATGCAACCTATATGTATAGGCGATGCCATGGCCATGGCTATAGTGGGAAAAGATACCCATCTTTATGATTAAGGAATTGGTAGAGAGGTATGGTACGGCTCAGACCCAGGAACAAGATATCCTCACAGAGGATACTCCTGTCCCTCGTGCGGCAGGTAATAAGAACCTAAAACGCTATCTGACCACTGAATTAGAAAAACTTATGGATTCGGCCATAGAGGAAGAAAACTACGAATTGGCAGCTGAAATCCAAGAAGAACTTACCCGAAGAAAGAAAATATAAAAACAGAATCATATGAAACTTATACATACACTTATCCTCCTTGTGCTGCCTGTTGCAGGTATGGCTCAATCACAAACGAGTATGATCCCAAGTGCGGGTATGAGCGTAGAGAGTGTACTCAGAGGCTTATTAGGGTATGTGCGTACTGCTGATGATAGCCTTCCTCTTTAGCCACAATCGCAAGGCGATTGCTTGGAAGACGGTCGGTATAGGGACTAGCTATACAACTTTTCTTGGCCTTTGGGGTACTGAGAGTGGAGTGGGTCAGAAAGGTCTTTGAAGTAGCAGGGAGTTTCTTCTTGCTTATCTTGGACTTTACCAAGGCGGGGAGTGATTTCCTCTTTGGCAACCTTATGGATATCAATGGTATAGGGTATATCTTTGTCTTTCAGATACTACCTACCATTATCTTCTTCTCCGCCCTTACCTCTATTCTATTTTATTATGGAATCATTCAGATATTTACTCGTGCGCTGGCTTGGGTATTGAGCAAATCTCTAAAGATCTCAGGGGCAGAAAGTCTTTCAGTTACAGGTAATATATTTTTTAGGGCAAACCGAAGCCCCGCTGATGATTAAGTCCCTATTTGGAGAAGATGACCAAGAGTGAAATCCTCCTTGTTATGGTGGGCGGTATGGCTACGGTTGCAGGAGGAGTATTGGCCTCGTATATCAACTTCTTAGGAGGGAATGACCCAGTGATGAAGTTAGAGTTTGCCAAGCACCTACTGGCGGCCTCTGTCATGGCTGCTCCTGGGGCGGTGGTGATCTCCAAGATGCTCTACCCACAAGAGGAAGTTATTCCCACGATGTATGAGACCTCCAGCGAAAAGTTTGGCAGCAATGTCCTTGATGTAATTAGCACAGGTACTAGCGAAGGACTTAAGCTAGCGGCCAATGTAGGGGCTATGCTTTTTGGTATTTGTTGCCCTGATTGCCATGATCAACTATTTCTTGGGATGGGTAGGAGATATTACTTACCTGAATCCAATTATCAAAGATAGTAGTGTGCTTCCTTACGATCGCTTCTCTTTGGAGATGATCTTGGGATCTATTTTTTCTCCTATTATGTGGCTCATTGGAGTTGCTAAGGAGGATATGATGCTGGTAGGACAGCTTTTTAGGAATTAAGCTTGCTGCTTCAGAATTTGTGGGCTATACCCAATTGGCTACACTAAAAAAATCCTGAAGCCCCTATACACCCTCATGTACCAAAAAGTCGGTAATTATGTCTACTTATCTTTTTATGTGGGTTTGCCAACTTTGCCTCTATTGGTATTCAGATAGGTGGTATCGGTTCACTTGCCCCTGGTCAGCGTAAGACGCTTTCAGAATTTGGTCTTAAGGCGGTATTGGGTGGTACACTTGCCTCACTGATGTCGGCTACTATCGCAGGAATGATCTTAGGATAGTGACTAATGACAAGTGACTAATGACAAGTGACTAATGACAAGTGACTAATGACAAGTGACTAGCCACTAACCACTAATAACTAACAACTGACAACTAATTATAAAAATGGAAAGAATTGCAAGTTTTTTTGTGTAGATCATCTCAAGTTACAGCGAGGGATTTATCTCTCTCGTCGAGATGTAGTAGGTAATGAAGTGATTACCTCTTTTGATATTCGGATGAAAGCCCCTATCGAGAACCAGTATTAGGAGGAGCAGAGATACACACCATGGAGCACTTGGCCGCTACATGGCTACGTAATAGTGATTGGAAGGATAAGATCATCTATTGGGGGCCTATGGGCTGTATGACGGGAATTACCTGATTCTGGCAGGCGACTATACCTCCAAGGATATAGCCCCATTGATTACTCGTCTTTTTGAGTATATGGCCAATTTCGAGGGAGATATCCCAGGTGCTTCCGCTGTAGAATGTGGTAATTATTACAACAATAACCTTCCTATGGCTAAGTATGAAGCTAAAAAAATACTTGGAAGAGGTACTCTACCACTTGAAAGAGGAGAATTTGAATTACCCAGAGTAGTTAAAAGGTAAAAAAAGTAAAAGGTAAAAAGTAAAAAGTAAAGAGTGAAAAGTTCTTCTTTTTCACTCTTTACTTTTTCATTCTTCACTTCAAAGACTTGTGTCCAGTATTTGCCCTTGTGGGCAACACCCATCTCCTTTACATGAGGGTTCATGATATTGGCGCAATGGGCGGGGCTACTGAGCCAACCTTGTATTACTGCTCTTTCGTTGGAATAGCCCATAGCTACATTCTCTGCATAGGCGCGCCAGTGGTAGCCTGCTTTGCTTAGGCGTTTGCCAGGGTCATCACCATTTTTACTACTATGGGTTAGCTGGTTGCGCTGTGCCATCTCATTGCTATGCTTTTTGGGCAACAGTGGCAAGTTTGTCACTCCATGTCAAGGGCGGTACCGCAGGGTAATAAGTGCTTCCACATTGGCAACCTTGACTTCTTTTGAGCATTGACCAATGTCAGTAGTAGCTCCTTATCAATAGAGCTAAGAGAATCTGCTTGATTCTCTAAAGCGTCCTGCTTGTCTGCTATGGTACAACAGATAAATAGCAGGGGAAAGAGAAAGATCTTAGACATAGGATTTATTCTTCAAAGATAGCTTTTAGTATTGATACTTAGTTTAGGAAATTTTTACAGAATGGATAGTTTTTTTCCATAACGTTTCATTTATCACTCTTCACTCTTTATCTTCTCCCAGGTGTCCTTAAGTCCTACAGTCTTGTTAAAGACGAGTTTCTCGGTGGTGCTCTCAGGATCTACACAGAAGTAACCAAGGCGTTGAAACTGTACGGTATCGCCCGCTTGAGCTGTCTGTAGGCTGGGTTCTACATAGGCTGTGATGGTCTTGAGTGAATTGGGGTTGATATAATTAAGAAAAACTATCCTCTTGGCGATCGGGTTCGGCTATGGTGAAGAGGCGATCATAGAGACGTACTTCGGCGGCTATGGCATGAGGGATAGAGACCCAGTGGAGGGTGCCTTTTACCTTGCGAGTACTTGCCTCAGTGCCACTACCACTGCGGCTGTCGGGGTCGTAGGTGCAGTGTATCTCGGTGATATTGCCTTCGCTATCCTTTACTACGCTTTCTGCCTTGATGATATAGGCATTCTTTAGGGCGTACTTCTCCTCCTAGTTTTAGGCGGAAATACTTCTTGTCGGCTTCTTCGCGGAAATCCTCTCGCTCTATATACAGCTCACGAGAGAAAGGTACCTTGCGGTAGGTCATAGGGCTTACCTCAGGGTTGTTTTTCGGCATCAAGCCACCCTCTTGGCCTTCGGGGTAGTTGGTGATTACGACCTTTACAGGGTCAAGTACAGCCATGACACGGTTGGCCTTCTTGTTGAGGTCTTCGCGTACACAAAACTCTAAGAGAGAGACATCTATAAGGTTTTTCACGCTTGGCAATACCAATGGTGTCGGCAAACTTTCGGATGGCCTCAGGGGTATAACCACGACGGCGCAAACCAGAAATAGTAGGCATACGAGGGTCGTCCCAGCCTGCTACATAGTGCTCATTGACTAGCTGCAATAGTTTGCGCTTGCTTACAATGGTATGGCTAAGGTTACGACGGGCAAACTCACGTTGCTTAGGGCGTACTACCTTTTTCTCTTGAGGGATGATCTGGTCTAAGAACCAATCATAGAGTTCTCTATGGGGTAGAAACTCCAAGGTACAGAGCGAGTGAGATATTTGTTCTAAGTAATCACTTTCTCCCATGCGCCCAATCATACATAGGGTAGATATGCCACTTATCCCCTGTACGGTGGTGAGAGGCATTCATGATGCGATAGATGATAGGGTCACGCATGAGCATATTGGGCGAGGCCATGTCTATCTTGGCACGAAGGACATAGGTACCATTGTCGAACTCCCCATTCTTCATGCGCTCAAAAAGGGCAAGGTTCTCCTCAGGGAAGTATTGCGGTAAGGGCTTTCGGTGCCTGCGGTGGTAGGAGTACCCTTTTGGGCAGCAATCTCCTCGGAAGTTTGCTTATCTACATAGGCCTTGCCTTGTTTTATGAGCATCACTGCCCACTCATATAGTTCTTGGAAATAGTCAGAGGCGTAGCACTCTTTGTCCCATTTGAAGCCGAGCCATGCCACATCGCGACGGATGGCATCTACATATTCTTGTTCTTCCTTGCTGGGGTTGGTATCGTCAAAACGTAGATTTACAGGGGCATTGTAGCGCAAGCCCAAGCCAAAATTAAGGCAAATAGAGCTAGCATGTCCCAAGTGTAAGTAACCATTAGGCTCTGGAGGAAAGCGAAAACGCAATTGCTTGTCAGCAAAACCAGCGGAGAGGTCTTCCTCTATGATATTTTTCTATAAAATTGTTAGATCTTTTCTTTTGATTTCTTCTGCCATTTTTAGGTGTTAAGTTTTAGTTTGAGTTACAAGATAAAGTATTCAGAATTTCCAAGGGGTCATTCTCTCGAAGAAATTAATGACTACCGACAAGGTAAAACCATTAAAAAGTAGCTTCATTTCTCAGAGGTAAGGAATAACCCGCTTGTATTTGGTATTTGTTGGCCAAGGATAGCCCCATATGTGGGGTGATAGCATGGGTATTGACTGAAATTCCCATTCCAAAAAGTAGGGCATAGAATTCAGCTCCTATTTCAGGGACAAATTGTATTGTACCCTTATGGCTACCCACATGAGTGCCTGCATAATAAGATAACCCTGCATAGAAAGGATCAGAATTGTTGGACACGCCTACAAACCCATAATGATACACCCTATTGGTAAAGGTATAAGCAGTGCGTAGCCCGACATATTGTCCCTTTGCTAAGAAAGGGAAAAATAGTAATAGCAATAAGGTTCTCATTATTGGTCACTAGTCATTAGTCATTAGTCACTATCTTAGTTTCCTACTTCGCTGATAAACTTGATACGATACAGGCGCAACTCGTCATCTTCATAATCTCCGCCAAACTCCTTGGAGGCTACGGAAATCTTATCAGTATCCGCATTTAAGAAATAGTCATGAAGTTCTTCCTGTTGCTCTTCGTCCAAGATCTCATCTATCCAATAGTTGATATTGATTTTGGTACCACTATATACGATTTGCTCCATTTCCTTGAGAAACTCATCTATGGAGAGACCTTTGGCTTTTAGCAATATCAGGAAGCGGTAGTTTCTTGTCTATGTTCTGGATAATGAATAGCTTAAGGGCAGAATTGGCGCCTGTGGTTTTTTTACGATAAGGTCTTCGGGACGAATGATATCGTTTTTCCTCTACATATTTGCTAATCAGGGCAATAAAGTCCTTACCATATTTCTTAGCCTTCCTTCTCCTACGCCAAAGACATTGGTCAGTTCCGAGATCGTAATAGGGTATTTCATACACATATCCTCCAAAGAGGCATCTTGGAAGACCACAAAGGGAGGTACGCCAAATTCCTTGGCTACCTTTTTTGCGCAAGTCCTTGAGGTATTTTAAGAGCGTTTCGTCAAGAACAGAAATGGTATTCTTAGCGGGACTCTTCTATATCCTCCTCGAAATTATGGTCTTCGGTCATCATAAAAGGAGTGTGGTTTCTTGAGAAAATCACGTCCCTTATCAGTGAGGAACATTACCCCATAAGTTTCTATATCCTTACGGATATAATCATTGACCATCACTTGGCGAATCAGCGCCATCCAAAAGCGACTATCGAACTCCGCACCACAGGCAAAAAAATCCTGTTGGTCAAAAAGGTTGGACTTGATAATGGCTGAGTATTTTTCCTGTCAGTACATTCACTAAATCCTTAGCTTTGAGCCTTTGTCGGGTTTTATCAATCACGTCTAGGAGCATGAATACTTGATCTTTGGCTTCTTTCTTGGTCTTGGGGTAGCGCATATTGTCGTCCATATTGGCACCCTCACCATTGATCTCGTCAAATTCTTCTCCGAAGTAGTGTAGAATGAACTTGCGTCGGGAGCTGGAAGTCTCAGCATAAGCGACCATATCCTGCAAGAGGGCTTGTCCTACCTCTTGCTCGGCTATAGGCTTGCTTACCATGAATTTTTCCAATTTCTCTATGTCCTTATAGCAGTAGAAAGCCAGGCAATAGCCCTCTCCGCCGTCGCGGCCTGCGCGGCCTGTCTCTTGGTAGTAGCTCTCAATACTCTTAGGAATATCATAGTGAATCACAAAGCGAACATCGGGCTTATCAATCCCCCATACCAAAGGCAATGGTAGCTACCACTACCTCTACTTCTTCCATAAGAAACATGTCTTGGTGCTTAGCACGGGTCTTGGCATCAAGCCCTGCATGGTAGGGGATTGCGGTAATACCATTGACCTGTAGGGTCTGGGCGAGTTCCTCCACACTCTTGCGGCTTAGGCAATAGATAATACCCGATTGGCCTGGGCGTTGCTTGACAAAACGAATGATATCACTATTGATATTCTTTGTTTTAGGGCGTACCTCATAATAGAGATTGGGTCGGTTAAAGGACGATTTGAACACATTGGCCTGCGGAATCCCCAAGTTCTTGAGAATGTCCTCCTGTACCTTGGTAGTAGCTGTAGCGGTAAGGGCTATGATAGGGATTCCTTCGCCCAAGCGATCGATAATTGTCTTGATATTTCGGTACTCAGGACGGAAGTCATGCCCCCATTCGGAAATACAGTGTGCCTCATCTACAGCCACGAAGGAGATATTGATCGTTCTGAGAAAATCTGCGTACTCGTCTTTGGTCAAGGATTCAGGGGCTACATACAGCAGTTTGGTATCCCCATTGCGAATATCCTCCATAACGGTACGTATTTCCCCTTAGTAAGGGAGGAGTTCAGTACATGGGCAATTTTATCAGTACCTGAGATGCCGCGAACGACATCCACTTGGTTCTTCATCAGAGCGATAAGGGAGAGATCACAATAGCTGTCCCTTCTTTCAAGAGCGCAGGGAGCTGATAACATAGTGATTTTTCCACCACCTGTGAGGCATCAGAACGAAGGTGTGGTTGCCCTCCATGATGCTACGGATAATGTCTTCTTGTTTTTCCTTTGAATGCGCTAAAAGCCAAAAAAATGCTTTTTTTAATGCTTTTTGTAAATCAACATTATTAGTACTCATAATAATATGTAGTATTTTTATATGTAGTATACTTTTGCAGGATAAAATTACAACTAAGTAGCAAATTTAAAATCAACTATTTTTGGAAAAATTTTAATAATGTACTTGATTTTTGCTCGCAAAACCATTGAGATTGAGCTTGATTCTTTAGGGAAATTAACAGAGTTTTTTTAGATGAAAACTTCCCTCGTGCCGTACAGGCGATTCTACAATCCAAAGGGCGTGTGGTCATCACAGGCATAGGAAAAGCGCCATCATCGCCCAAAAGATGGTCGCTACGATGAATTCGACAGGTACTCCTGCGATTTTTATGCACGCGGCCGATGCTATTCACGGGGACTTGGGGATGATACAGCCGTCCGATGTGGTTATCTGTATTTCCAAGAGTGGCAATACTCCAGAAATCAAAGTGTTGGTGCCGCTGCTCAAGCGTGAAAAACAATCCACTGATTGCCATTACGGCCAATAAGGAATCTTTCTTGGCTACTCAGTCCGATTATGTACTCTATGCCTATACGGAAAGAGAAGCCTGCCCGAATAACCCTAGCCCCGACCACTTCCACTACCTCCCAGTTAGTCATAGGTGATGCCTTAGCCGTGGCACTCATGCAGGTAAAGCAGTTCAGCAGTGCCGATTTTTGCTAAGTATCACCCAGGCGGTGCTCTCGGAAAGCGACTTTACCTCACTGTGGGAGAGGCCATAGCCAAAAATCAAGTGCCTGTGGTAGCTCCAGAGACGGACATCAAGCAGGTAATTGTAGAAATCTCTCAGAAGATGCTTGGAGTAACAGCGGTGCTCGATGGGGAACATATCGTGGGGGTCATCACCGATGGAGATATTCGTCGTATGCTCAGCCGTTACGACCAAATCAAGGGACTTCGTGCGCGCGACATCATGACCACTCACCCCAAAACTATAGCAGCCGAGGTGTTGGCCGTAGATGCCTTAGACTTTATGCAGAACCACAAAATTACCCAGCTACTGGTTACCCGCCAAGGAAAGTACGTAGGGTGATACACTTGCATAACCTGATACAGGAGGGAATCATTTGATAGTGACAAGTGACTAATCCAGGTATGGTATTGTCACTAGTCATTAGTCGTTAGTCACTCGTCGTTATTAAAAATCGTTTTCTCATTTCCTCTACTATCCATGCACTTGAGTAGGTGTTCCCTGGGGTGAGATATAGTTTCATGTCGTGGAAGTGGAGGGTTTCTCCCCAGGAAGGTGTTGTCCAAGTACCAAAAAGAGCTTACCTGGGTACTTATAGGCTACACGAGCTATAATGGGCTGGAGACTGCCTCCCTAAGCCTTTGGCAGGGGTGTAGGGTAGCGCCATGTTTGGGATAGATGAAATCCAATACCTGCTGCTTGTCTCCCTCCTGACAATCCTCTCTTAGGGGAGGAAGCACCTGGTAGGAAGGGTGTTTTTTCTTATAAAACCATTCCATAAGTGGCGGCAGTACAAACCAGCTTTCCGAGCGTATATTGGCGATCTGCTCACAGTTGCTGTTGACCTGCCAAAGGCCATCGGGAGATAGGTGCACCCAGCGGTGGTACTTGCATAGGGAGGTCTGTAGCTGTCTATGAGGTACCCAAATGGTTTTTAGGGCATAAGTCGCTGGCAATCATACCGCTTAAGGCACACACTTCGACCTTTTGAAGATCTTCCCAAGGGGTGTCAAACCATTTGTCTTTTTTTGAGCAATTGGAAAATTTCTAGCATCACAGGAGCGGCTGTCCCCACCCCTGTAAGTTCAGGACGTCCTTCCCCAGAGGCATTGCCCACCCAGACCCCTACTAAGTAACGGGAAGTAAGGCCAATAGACCAAGCATCGCGGTTGCCAAAGCTGGTACCCGTCTTCCAAGAAATTTTCCGAGACGAGGTATAATAGCGCCAAGCTGAGTCAAACGAAGGACGGTTCACCTGAGTTAGTGCCTCAAAAGTCTTATAGATAGCCCCCTGCCGAAAAAGTGATTTTTCCTCTTGTAAAGTGCCATAATCACGCTCACCCCTGAGGTAGGTGAGTCTCTGGAAGGCATGAGAGCGGTATTTGCCTGTTTGTGTATATTCATTCAGTTCATAGCCCATATTGGCATAGGCCTGCGCAAGTTCCCCAAAGCGAACACTCAGCGCCACCTAGAATGAGCGACAGCCCATAGTGGTCAGGGGAGCGGTTGATAGAGCGCAGACGAAGCTTTTGTAGCTGTTGGTAAAATCGGCTGATGCCATATTGGCGTAGAAGTAGCACAAAGGGAATATTCAGCGAGCGGTACAGCGCCTCATCGGCAGGTACAGCCCCTTCGTAAGTGTTTTCAAAGTTCTCAGGGGAATAGCCCCCAATATGGGTAGGAATGTCCCCCACAAGCTCCTGAGGCAACAATTCACCACTATCAAGCATAGCAGTATATAGGAAAGGCTTCAGCACGCTGCCTGTACTACGTGGTCGGTGAATGATATTTACATCCTTATGGTGCTGCTCATCGGTAGGGCTATTGCCCACATAGGCCAATACCTCTCGGCTTTGGACATCAACCACCAGGGCACAGAGGTTATGCACCTCGAAACGCTTGTAGTGTCGGTAGTACTTGGCTATCACCTCCTGCACGCGCTCTTGCAGGTAATAATCTATCGTGGTGACCTGTCGCTTGTTCGGAGTAGTACGGGCAATGCGCTCTACAAGATGCAGGGGCTATATTGGGCAGCTCATGAGGTCGCTCCACCAAAAGGCTCCTCAAGGGAGAGTTCGTAGGTGGTTTTATCTATGGTATGATTTTTTTGAGGAGCTTCTCTAGAAGGAAAATCACGCTTTTTCAGAGCGTTTTGATTATGTCCAGGAAAAGATTAAGCCAGGAGCATTGGGCAGCACAGCCAGCGTACAAGCCTCCGCCCAAGAGAGTTGCTCTAAAGAGACGCCAAAGTAGCGCCAAGCAGCCATATCGGCTCCTATCACATTACCCCCGAAAGGCGCATGGGAAGCGTATAGGGCAGGATCTTCTCCTTGGAGTAGCGAAACTCAAGCGGTAGCCCAGATAGCCTCTATGAGTTTCTCGCCGTAAGTACGGGCTTTGTTCTTGCAGGGCTAAACGAATCACCTGCTGGGTAAGGGTACTGCCCCCACGTACAGTATGCCCATGCCGCAGATTGGTTAGCAAGGCCTTAGCGGCAGATATAGGATTCACCCCCAATGGTAGTAGAGTGAGCATCCTCAAAAGCCAAGATCGCCTCGCGTAGCTTATAAGGCACTGTATCCCGCTCAGGGGAATCGCCATTGGCCGTCAGGGGCGATTTTACCCCCAAGAAGTTTGCCCTCTCGGCTCTCTACCACTGTGGCATAGCCTTCCTTAAAAAGCGGACTAGGCAAAGCAAAAGATATACCATAATAGTAGGATGCCCCCTATGGCGGTACGGATCTTGTGCCTGCGAAGATAATTGATAAGAGAAAAACAATAGTTACGTATCATTACCACAAAAAGTACATGGTTTTTTTCTAAAAGGAACAAAATTTTTTTAATGGTTAATGGTTAATTGTCAATGAGCTAATTTGACTAACCACTAACCACTTATCATACATATTTATTTTTAATCCCTATTGCTTTTACATTGATTTAATATTTATTTAACCGCAAACAAGAGAACCTGTTTATCTATACGATGTATTTTATCAAAAATAGTAGAAGAGGGAGGATTGTTTATAACATTAAAAAAATGTTAATAACTTTTTGGGTGAGGATAAAAACAAAGAAAAATATTTCTTTAACCCCTTGTATTTGCTTGAGATAAATAAATTTTTATTTTTGTATCTAAATAAAAAAAGGAAGCATAGAAAAAGATAATTTTATTTAGGACAAACCAGCTAATAAAAACTTTTTATATATTTGCATTGGTTTTAGTGATTGGCTAAAAAGTCACATAATCATATTGTTTAAATGAAATATAAATTAACTAATAAATTTAACAGATAATCAATAAAAAGCCTATTATGAAAAAAGAGATACTTACTATGTATGCTGTTGGTGCTGTTTATCCAGACTCTTTATGGGCAGACAAAGCGTGAGATATACAGTATAATTACAGGTAATGGAGGTGCTAATAATTATTATTGTGTGCGTAATTCTTCTGGAGAGGTGAAGGTAAAATTCAAATGGAAGGGGACTCGTGCCAATGTAGATAATAAGTTCATTGCAGAACTCTCAGACCCCAATGGGGATTTCTCTGCTCCTGTAAAAGCTAGGTGAGATTACCGAACAGGGAAATCAATCGGATATATTTGAAATTCTTTTCGTTTGCCTGCCACTACCGATGGAAAGCAGTATAAAATCCGTATCCGTAGTACTTCTCCAGAGGTCATTGGTATCAGTGATCCTTTTGAGGCACACCACTTGGGTAATGCCGACCCGCTGCAACTTAACAATTTTTCAAGGGATAGAAATCTGTCCTGATTCTGAAGGTCGTACAATTTCCGTAACAGGAGGTACTACAGCCGCTCAATATAAGTGGTATAAGGATGGGAATCTCATAGCAGGAGCTATAGGTAGCAGCTATACCGTAACCCAAACGGGATCTTACTCAGTAGAGCCTGATTTTGGGCGCTGTGCAGGTTCTATGCGTTCCAATGAGATACAAGCTACCCTGCCTGGTTCAGCTAATTCCATGGGAATCAAGATAAAAGGCGATGCTACTCGTGATATATGTTCAGGGCAGACCCTTACTTTGGAATCAGAAATCACCAACGAACAACCTGGCTTTACCTTTACCTATCAGTGGTATAAGGACAATAACCCTATACCAGGAGCTACGACAGCCACCTATCAGGCTACCGAAGTGGGAGCCTACAAGGTAATAAGTGTACCAGGGGCTAATTGTCCTATGACCTCTGCCGAGATAAAGCTCAATGCTCGAACTACAACCGATCTACTGAAGATAGAAGGAGGAGAGACCCAAGTGAAGTGTACAGGGCAAAACCATCACCCTTACCACCAAGCTCAAAGATGCCAGCCTTACAGGTACTTATAAGTGGTATAAGGATGGTACTGAAATAGCAGGTGCTACTGCCAATACTTATGGTGCTACCGATATAGGAAACTATTATGTAACCCTTACCGAAGCTGGCGGCTGTGTGATTAAGTCCAATACAGTAGCCATAACCAATCGCTCTGGGGGTAAATGCAGGAGATATCAAGTGGTTGGGACATGCCAATGGGGAGGTCGTATTTGCTTTTTCTTATCGTCGTCCTATTATAGAATTGGATATTCCAAGCACTGAAACCCTTACTGTAAAAATGGTTTTAAGGAGGACGATCCTACCAATATATTACAGGAGAACACCACTCGCTCTTTCCAAGTGCCTTCCGAAGGAACTTTCGTGGCCGAGGTATATGATGCCTGCCAAACCAAAGTGAGCGCAGGGGTACTCAAGCTACAGATCAAGGAACCTTCCCTGCTATATCCCTACCATAGGCTTCAAACAAGGAACTTCTCCTTGTGGTTCAAACAATGCGATTTTGGAACTCTCCAGCCCTAGAGGCTGTGATTGTAAATGGTAGTGAAGAGAAGAAAACCCTTGTCCCCAGTACAGATTATGACCAATATACACTCCAATGGAAAAAGGATGGAGCAGGGGTCGGTATGGGTAAGGAGCTTACCACCACTCGTTCGGGTTCTCTAAGTGTATATAGGCTGATGGTCAATGGAGCTTTTAACTCCAATGAAGTTAAGCTCGTAGATATCAAGCTCCCCACAGCGGTACGTATAACTACCAATACAGGGGTGGCTGAATTGCAGGATAAGCAAGCCTTGGATCTTATTCCTACTTTTAGAAGGCGATTTCCAACAGGAACTCTTTACCCTATACTTGGAATCATCGCAAGGATGACTCCCAGCCTTGGACACTCAAAAAGAAGTAACCACTGAAGCGGATAAGAAATACACCATTTCTGCTATCCTTATAAAGACCCTGCCTTTTAGAGAAGCTGTAGGGCCAATACCAGTTTGTGGTGAAAACTCAAGAAAGGGCAGGTGAGCATAGGGGGCGATACCATAGACCTAACACCCTATGCCCGAGAGCTGTGGCAATGCTGAAGGGGTGATCAGTATTACCTATTCAGTCTCTTATGATGGTAAAGAGATTCCTAATACACTACTCCTCTCAGGAGAGGACGTTAACCGTAAGTGGATGCTACCAGCTCGAGTGGGTGAGGTGCCAAGGTGACTATCTATAAGCAAACAGGAGAAATTGTCTATCAGGCAAACCAATATAATAATGATTTTTCCGAACTTTACCCCACCCAAGAGCCAGAAAGGGGCAGCCATCTACTATTTCTATATCTTAGAAAAAGATGGAAAAACAGAGAACGGGACCATAACACTATTACAATAGAATGAAAAGAGGACGCTACTATAGGATTTGTATTTTATTCTTGACCATGCTCTCCACCCGGGCAAGAGCAAAAAGGGTTTTTTATGTACCTTACCAGATGCCTACCCATGCCTTTGTACGGTTTAATACCTTTGTGGCTAACCCTGCCGCTCCCTTGTTGTCAATTATCAGGAACACAACGTGGGGCTGTACTATCGTAACCAGTGGATGGGCTATAAGAATGATAATTTTTCACTCATGGGACTCTCCTATGGTCGCAACTGGCGGGAGACCAGCTCTATGAACCTTTTTCTATACAAGCGCAATGTAACGGTGATGACCAACTATGGAGTGGTGCTTAACCATGGACACCTCTATTCACTCTCTGATAATGTACGTATAGGCATGGGAGCTCAATGTGATTCCATCCCTTTAGCGGCTTGGACAAGGGCGTATCCGTGTGGCCGACCCAGCTGATCCGCTCTTGCAGGTGGGTAACCCTTTGACTTCGTCCTCCAACCTGGGGGCTATCTTGCCTTTGGGGATTTCTACCTTATGGGGACAGCGGAGAACCTCATTGACTATTCTGCTGGAGCGTCTAAGGCTATGACAGAGTTTCGAGATAAGACCTTCACCGCACACCTTATGTATCGCAAGGCCTTGGATTCCAGAAGTGATCTCTTAGAAAATGGCTATTGGTCAGTAGCTTTCCGTGCTACCAAGGAGTTCGATGGGTACAACTTCGGTGGTCATGCCATAATAGACCCTACCCGCCTTGGGCTGGGCTAATCTCGGTTATACCCAGCGCAATGGTCTTATAGCAGGGGTGGGCTTTAACCTCCGCCAACAGTGGAGCCTTGGGATAGAGTACGAAAATGCCATGGGTGTGAAGGTGCCTCAATTGGGTAGTACTTTCGGAGTATACCTCAATGTACAATTGGTGGAGACGACAAAAACGCACGCCACCCGCCCCTCCTAAGCCTCCAAGGCTTCCTGTGGTACCTGCTAGGAAGAACCTAAGAAAGAAGAACCCCAACCTTTGGTACCACACAATCCCAGAGGTAAAACCTACAACCAGTGAAAGCCGAACCAAGCGCCTATTTCGGTTAAGACAGAGACCATGGAAGGGGTGCCAGCAGGACACTATGTAGTTATTGGGGTATATGCTAACCCTCGTAATGCCTATAGTTTCCTACAGCAGATGGGCAAGCGTTATGAAGTAAGTTCTTTTGTAAATAAGAAAAATGGTCTTACCTATATATATTTAGGTAAAGGGTGCCCTCTCCCTCGAAGATGCCCAAAACCTTATGCGTAAGTATATGCTCAATTTGGATTTCATCGGTGGTATTTGGGTATTGGAAACAAAAATAGTGGTTAGTTATTAGTGATTAGTGGTTAGTTGTCAGTCTATTGGAACTCACACATGTTACTAAATCGTTAAACTATTCATAAACTTTACATTTTCGTAAAAATAAATTCTTTTAGTTCTATTATATATATTTGTCCAAAAAGAGAGTACCCATATATTATGTAATGGGTTGGTTTATCAATATATTGATAGACAGGGGGTTAGTTTTGAAGAGATGATTTGTTGATGAGCCAACTCAAAACTAAGAACTCAAAACATATAAATGGAATAAAGGTGAACTTTATCTGATCTGACTATCGTAGTACAATTGCCTGAGAACCAATGGAAAGGCTATTTTAGAATTAATAGATACTAAAACCAATAATGATATAAAAAGAAGTAATACGCGCCGTAGAAGCCTTTAGGAATGAGGTTTGACGAATTAAAGATGAGTACTGCATTACAACTTTCTCAAATGAAAGATAGTATTGATTTGCGATTTTCCCAAATGCAAGCCTCCACTGATGCAAGCCTTTCTCAGATGAAAGAGAGTACAGATATACAACTCTTTTCAAGTGAAAGAAAAGCATTCGTATCCTCTATTGGGTACTTGGTATAGTAGGTAGTGGGGTAATAGCAGGAATTACCATTTTATTTAGCAACGCTTAGATAATAAAGCCAATTATAGATGTCTGACATCTGACTACTGATAATTAATGAAACTAAACAAGAGTAAGATAATAACCAAACAATTATGAAACTTAAATCATTCTTCCAGTACGCATTGACCGTTGCCTTATTAGCTTTTAGTAGGGACAACGGCTTTTTGCACAAGAACCTGTTACTACAGTATATGATAACGAGGGCAACCTATCAAGGGAGACTATCGACTGATAGGGAATCGCTCTGATGCAGGTTATGACCTCAACATTCCAACTATAGATGGTTGTCCCTCTACGGTGAAGTGGGCACGCCTCATTGGGCAGGTCACTCAGGTACGGGTAATAAGGATCAGTGCGCCTTTCAGGGCCAGGTGGTCTCAATAAAACAGTCCATTCAAGTAATGGACACAATGAATCAAAGCTGTACAATCGGGATGATGCTGACTTCCTTATCTATCGTGTACAGTTCAACGATGGTTGGGACTTGGATATCCGTGTAACTGTAAGTGAGCCATCTGGTTTAGGTAAAGCAGGTTGGTGTTCAGGAGGATTTAATAATTATAACTTTGCCGAATGGGTGGAGATAATACGGGGCGTGGACGTGAAGCCGTTCTCTCAAGGTTGGTAATATGCGTGCAGCGGGATACAATAAGCTCAAATTCAACTATAAGACTTGGTGGATAATACGAGACAGAGTGAAACGTCCTATCTTGGTAAGGAAGGATATAAGGGAGGGGTAATGCAAAAATCTGGATATGATTGGGTCAATGTTGGTGGAACAAAAGTGAGGTACTTATACTCTGTAGTAAATATAACAGAAGAAGGAGGGGAGGTTGTCGCTATGATCCAGGAAATGTGGGAGACTTTGAATATACCTTAACGATGGACGCTTGATTTGGTATAAACCCAATGGTACCCAATATGTAGCAGGACAAAATGATGATGCTAGATCTACCAAAAACTATTGTTAATGATGGAACACGTGTTACCGACGATTTACTACTATCGTTGGGCAGATGTTACTGCTGACCTGCAAGCTTTTAGCTACTGCGGGTAATCTTAATGGTACTTATAAGGTAGATAACATATACAATGAAGGAGGTGTTAAAGTTGGAAGTTTACCCTGGTTTGGGCATTAGTAGTCGTTTATGAAACCTAAGTTAGGTGAAAACAGAGTTATAAATATCGCAGTGGCTTCCAGCGTGTGGGGAGCCGGCTCTGCATACCACTAGTGCAGATAACAATGTGTTTTGCCAGTGGCTACCTCAAACCACCTGGAACATGGGAAGTCTTTGGTCAGGTAACCCTCGGTGGAGACAATGTCGTCAGGGACCATTTTTAAGGTCAATACCACTGATATGGGTACAATGGCCGTGCAGGTAATAACTTCTTTAATGGAACAACTACTATACATAATGAGGCACCACAAGTCAATCATCGTGGTTGGGACGTATCTTTCTTTGAAAATCATACTCTATGTGCCCTGCTGGGGCTACCAACCTCACTACGGTCTATGAGGCCAATAATGGTGGCTATGATGCTTATATCAAAATTGTCAATGCAGTTTCTGCAGCAACTACACAGCCTTCTTATCAGATAGAAACCAAGGTGCTCAATGCCGCTCAATGCTGATATAGCAGGCCAGCGAATAGCGCTCAATACTGAGGCTAAATATCAGATAAATCTACGCAACACAGGAGCAGGTACTCTACTGCGCTCAGGTTGGAAGCTCACTCCTACCTCAGAACCTCATCTATGATGGGATAGAGGTGCACTTCCTTCGGGAGTAAGTGCACCTGCCGTAACACAGGTAGCAGGGCGTACCATGCTCACTTTCAACATGGCACCTACTGCACTCCCTGCCAATATGACAGGCCTAATACTGCTACAATTACGTAAAAACAACCAATGATTGTCAGGCTCTTAGAGATGCATGTAGCAACAGGCTTAGCAGTACAACCTAAAAGCTTATCTATACTGTACAACCCCTACCGAAAACAAGAGAACAACTCTCTTATAGAAATTGGCCGATTAGTGCTCTGCTCCCACTACTTTCTATATAGATGATACACCTTGTGGAGCTTCCGATCGCAATGCCTTACCTTGTGCTGCCTTTTGAGATTGGACGGTGGGGCAGGCTATACCTCTTACAAATGGACAAAAACAAGGTCAAGGGGTCGTTTCTACCTCTCAGAGATATCAGGGTCAATGCCGCAGGTACTTACACGTACTGAAAGAACAGGTGTCCCGCTGATTGTGCTAATGTATCTACCAAAAACCTATGTAATCCAGCCCTCGTTCTGGTAACGATGCCCTTCACCCTTGCGCAATAATGATAAGGTGGTGGAAAAGCAAACTTGTAACAATACCGGTCTTGACTATCTACAGGTTGCTCTCTGTGGTACCTATGTGGATCTGACAGCCACGGTGTACAGGCTTGGCCTGATGAAAAGGTAGAGTGGTATAAATATGAAGGAAGTACTACACAGTTGGTTTCTTCCTGTCCACCTGCTCTCTATAGGAGTAGAGCCTGGTAACTGGAGGAAATTAGGGTACAGGTAATACCTTTTTAGATTACAAGGTAGGAAGTTCATAACAATGGTAGCCACTCTGCCATCCTACTTAACGTGACAATGGTTGTAACTTGGATTACTGTTTCCGAAGAGTACGCTCTCTACAATCTGACTCATGAGAACATCATGCCACCAGATTGTGGATCAGGGCTGCTGCCGTGGTTGACTTAAGATAAGTAATATCCCAACCAATGGTGATTACCAAGATAAGATAGCAGGGCTTCTTCAACTCAGTAGGTTGGACAGATATACCTTCACGAAGCTTCGACTATGAGGTAACTGCCCCTGGGCGCTATACTGTAACCTCTACGTCCTAAGCTCGCTTCTAGCGTTTTTCCTCAATAAGATAATGTTTTGTAACTTTGAGAATAGAACTGATGTAAAGGCAACGACCAACACCGATACCAATCGGAACTTTACCCTCAGTAAAGTGGATGTACTCTGTTTGGACTGATCCTGCTACAGGAGTACTCAATGTACAGCTTTCAACCAAGTAACCTTGCTCGTATATGTTACAGTAACTAAGCAAGGTGGCGACATAGTGAAATATTTGGCCAATACCGAAGCTCTACGTAGCTCTGAAAACCTAACAGGTGCTGATCTCACTAGCTCGGGACCCTGGGCAAGGGTATCTATGAGGTTACTACACAACCAGTACAGCAATACTTGCACCTCCTCCCGCTCCGAACTATAGAGATCAAAGAAGTGCCTCAGCTAAGATACTCTCTATGACCCATAAGGATCCTTCGGCCTACCAGCAGATCTCGGTAACCTATCAGGGTGGTACTCCGCCTTATACCATAAAGATATTGGGATCAGACGATATAGATGTAAGTGAGGGCAATGTAATGCCTTGGCTAAAACGATCAACTTGACGATCCAAGGTTTATCCCTGCTATGGGTACAAAAGAATCATACCATACAGGTGGTAGATGCTAATAGCTGTACTGTAACTAAAACTTTTGACATATAAGTTGCAACCGCAACCTACTTTTTGATAAGGACGCAAGTGACGCAGACTGTTCTCCTAATGAAGGTAAATATATATGAGTATCAACAATACTCAGTTTGATGCTACCAAATATACAGTACAATATGCTATCCAGAAGAAAGTAGGAAATAGCTATCCTACTACCGATACTTGATCAAGCAGGCTTATCCTAATGGTACCTTTTACAGGCCTTACCACAGGTAAATATCGTCTAGGGTATACTATACAAGAGGTGGTATTACTTGTTTCTTATCCAGCTGAGTCCTACCAGACACTTAATGCTAGTAATGATCAGTTAGAAACATCTCACTGGACCCGACTTTGATGACCAAGAAGTAGAAATCACAGAAGGTTCAGGTCCTCGTAAGGCTTTGCCGCAGTTACTGTATTGGCTTTGTGATAATCCCGCCAATGCAGCTGAAATCCTGTGTCTTTAATGAATCAGGAGGAACTACCATTACCTATAAGTAGTAGTATAGACGTGAACTTTGGCACCAGTAAAAGGTGTTCTCAGGATTAGCGCCTGGTACCTATACCATACTGTTAAGAATGATCCTGGATGCACATGGTCGTTTCGTACTTGGACAAAAGATATACAAGTGCAAGTACCTATTGCGCAAACCTTACTCCAACCCTGACCTATGACTGTGATGGTAGAGCACGCTTGCAGATAGCTACCAATAGAAATGATTATAGTTATACAAGACTTTATACCCTCATTGACACCTTCGTTGCAACAAATTATGCAACAGACTTTACAGAAGGACGTATCGAGAAAATAGATTTCCTACTATTGGGTAAATAGGAGGGCCTGAGACGGCTTGGGGTGTTCTATACGAATCACGCCCACCGGAGTCTATGCTTATCTTTAGAGAAGATTTTGGTTCAGGTAAGAACGCTTGTTTGCCAGCAGGTATGACCTCTTATGCATGTGAAGTAGGTGCTACTGGTGCAGAAACAAAGAAAGGTTACTATGCTATATATAATGCGGATTATTATAGTACTAATACCAATGTAATAAATGTAACAAGAAATTGTAGTGATAGAAATCGTTGCAACATTGCTCTGACCGCACTTCTAATGGAACAGACCCCTGACGGACGTTACTTTGTTTGTAATGCAAAAACAGTAACCCCGACGGAACCCCTTCTATAAGAGACAAGTAGCAAGATATCCCTGCCAACCTCGATATCCGATATGAGTTCTATATAGTAACTTATTCCGTGAGGATACGAAACTTTTGTATTATACCTCAGGTTTAGATGCTATTAAGCCAAACATACGTGTACGATTGGTGAGATAATGGTGGAAACGTACAGGTACTTCCGATACAGGAGAGATACCTAACTCTACTTGTGGAGCAGGTGTGATAACTGGCGTAAGATGTCAGGTGTGATTAATACGGTTCTACACCAGCTTTACCATAGAATTCCGCTCCAATGGAGCAGCACTCATGGTTGGGGTAACGACTTTGCCTTGGATGATATAGGATATTACATTCCAAAGGCGTGTGATAACAAGTATAGGATGTAACTGTACAGGTAGATGCTTCTGATAGTAAGAAACTTAAAATCTCAGCCTTACTGAAACAGAAGAAACATGTAATGGTCTTAATGACGGTAGAATAGATGCGACAGTGGCTAACTATGGAACTAAGTATAAGTGGTAAGAACACGCGGTACCAACAACATAGTGAAAGGTTCTACAACTACTGAAAAACACTACATCACTTAACAGTAACTGGCATAGCACCAGGCTTGTATACCTTAGTCATTACTGATGACGTCAGGCTAAATATGCGACAATCAGGCGCGTGGTAACTAAAGACTTTGAGATCAAGCGTAATCCTGCGATGGTGGTAACACCTAACAGGACGGGAGGCTTACTTGAACTGTGGAGTGGATAGGGAACGTCTTGTGATATTTGGGCAGAACAATCCATACGCTTAATGGGCTCTTCAATATCACGGGAGGCAGCAGCCTGCTCCTGCTATGCTCAAAGTATACCATCAAGGTAAAGAATTTGGGCAATAATGATAGAAGGTGTTATCACCGGATAGTCAGGGTGTGTACCGATATATCTTTCTCAACAGGTAAGTATAAGATCACTATAGTAGATGACAATGGCTGTAATGATGGTGTTAGCTATATCTTTGAGATGAAGGAATCGCAATAAGCTTGCCTTTCTATAGATGTAGCTTATACGACCAACTGTAACCCTGGTACAGGTATAGGAGACTTGACCAGTTTCTCATACATGGGTAACAACAGGCAATGGTAGTACGCTTAGTACCAATGGAAGAAGAAGACAGATGCTGCTTGGTCTGCAGACAGTCTGAGCAATGTGATTCCAGCAAAGTATAGTTTCCGGATGGGAAAAAGGTGTACCATATCTGATAAAGAGCTCATGATGAGTTATCTGTGGGAGCAGAGAAGGAGTGGTGATCTATGCTCTATAGAAAAACCTATTGCTCACGGCAGACTATACTGTGGTACAGCCAACGGATCCTTGTCCGCCAGCTGCAGAGCTACCCTGTCCTCTATTACAGTAAATAGAGTAAGAAGTGGTAATCCCATCGCCAAGCTATCAATATGCGTTTGTGCCAGCAGGTAATACCGCTAATCCAACAGACTATGCGGCTTCCAATACCAAGTCAGGCTTGGCAGCAGGTCGTTATGATATCTATATTAAGGATGCCAATGCAGTGCCAGAGACTTGTGGAAGAAAAGTAGTCTCCAGTGTAGAGATCAACAATCTTGTACCTACAGGTATGGACTTAGACGGAGGCGGACTACCTATAAGAACAGAGAAGAGTGCTTATTGATAACATAGAGGAGCGGTAATTCTTCGAAGTTCTGGGGGAGGGCATTTAGAATAGAGGTGAGAGCGTACCTCATCCCCTGTAAGTACAGAAATCTATAACATACCACGAACAGCAGTACCAGGTAAGGTAACCATAGCACCTGCTACTCCACCTAATATGGGCTTGATGACTGTAACCAACTATGCGATAGAGAACCTATCGGCAGGAAACTATACCCTTAGAGTATATGATGAAGGTAATGCCGATTGTCAGCCTATGGGCTCAACAGTATATGTTTTTACTATAAACCCCATGACATGGGCAGGTACTCCTTCGATAGCTTTATTCAACCCCTGGCTGTAACGCCACGAATATGGCTTTTCTGCAGTGAAGATCACTCATGATGCTACTCCAGCTACGGATTATGAGGTTGTCTATAGGATAGTGAAGCGCAATGGTGCCTCGTGTGGTAAAATGGTGCTTGGGTAAGAAGGCTGATTCAGCACCTACCCCTCCTGGACTTGGAGGTAATATAGGTTATGCTATATTTGACAACGAACCTATAGACAATACCCTTGAGGTAGAGGCAGCCTTGGTAAGAAAGAAATCAGGAACTAATCCTACCTATGTAGATGCGATGTACTTTTGTACCACTGAGATCACAGGCTTTCCTAGTGAGACCTGATGATACGGGCTAATGTACATTTTGAATGCCACTAGGTGGGTACTTTGTCTTAGCAATTATGATGTAACTGTACGTTTTTGGGGCAGCTAACACACTTATACCAATGTGAGGTTCTACACTCAACAATGATGGTATAGGGTCACCAATCGCCTCATGGCTCTACTTATGCTGCAGGAGCCACCTCCACGACAACGGCACCTGCACACACTATCAGTGGCCCTTTACCGTGGTAGAAACAACATCATATATATACATTATATTAGATGGTTCAGGCACTGCATGTAAGACCCTTCGTACGATTATAGAGCCTACCACACCGGTAACAATCAAGCGGATAGCGAGGAAACAATGTAGCGAATACTTGTAGCCCAAGTATGGTGAACTTTGATATATTGGTAACAAGTGAGCACCTACCAGTATAAGATATACAAGAGGACCTCAGTGAAGTTTGACTTATTGGCAGGGCCTCACCACTATACCAGCAGGTTCGCCATCAACACCACCTGCGCCAACAGGTACGGTATATACCTTGCCGCTAAGTACCACTATAACTAATCCTACCAAGTTTGTTGTAGGCCTTATAGATGGTCTGTACAGGAGTGGATGACACATGATATCACAGCCAACCCAACCCCAGCCAGCATTGGTGAAGCTGGATCCAGCAAGTAAGTTTAGTGTATCGGTTAACTCAGAGCCCATCAGTTGTGCCATAGGAAAAGGAAAAACTGATAGTAACGGCTTCTGCCACAGGAGGTGTAGGACCATTTACCTTTAGCTTTGAAGGGTACAGGCGCTCATGAGAATGCATTCCTCAGACGTAACATACAAGTGAGAAACATGTAAACCTCAGGAACACAGGTAGAGTTTGACTTAAGGATAGTGATTTTATCCCAGGTGGAGACGTGCTTGGTTTGCAAGTACTTTCCATACTTTTGACCTTTTAGGCTTAGGAATTACAGACCAAGCCACAGGCTCGTTTCACAGACTTGACAGCTTCAGGAAATGAGTTGGATAAATTTATCAATCAGCAAGCACAAGGCAAAAAACATGATATAGCTATCAATCCGACAGGTACAGGAGCTGAGGCATGTGATAATACAACAAAAATTACATGCTTAAGATAACCTTGTCTGACCTCAATGCCTCAGGAGCGACCGTAGCACAACCTACGGATTATGAATACTCTATAGATGGAGGGGTTATTTACACCACCTTCTAACACCCCAGGAGTGTGCCAGGAAGTTACGCAGTGGAAGTGCCAGTACCAGTGTTCTTTGACCATACCAAGGTGAAAGTATGAGTAAGTTGGAGTGCTTGTGAGTCAACCTTACCACACCTTCGGCTTCCTTACCAGGAACGAACCAGCGTCTTACTTATCCTAAGTTGGCCTTTACAGCCACTAAGACTCAGGATGTAGCTTGTGATTCCGGGAGGAAACCATACAGCTAAGTTCAAAGCAGTGATTACCAATGGTACAGGACAAGAGTTCTTACTATCATCTATCCTACCACCAGCGGTGATAGGAGGGTAACTCGCCACGACATCAAGGTAACCTATCGTACAACGAATACACAAGAGAACAGACAGGCAAGTCCATTTTACAGCACCAACAGAGTTTCTACCGCTATTGGTTCTACTCCAGTAGATACCAATGTAACTGGAACAGGATATATGCAGCTCTGCCCCTGGAGGAACAGAGCTTTACTATACTGTATGGATCAAGGATAAGGGTAACAAGTACTGTACTGATTATATCCCGCGCACCTATAAAGGTACTTCCTGCCGAAACGCCAGCTGATCTTAATGCACGCCATAAGGTAGAGGGAGCTGATGAGAACAGCAGAATGCTTGTACAGGAACAACGGGTACCAAGGGAGCCTTCGAGTTCACAAGGAATACCAGCCAGCATCACTCAGATAGCTCGTGAGGATGTAAGTTTTGAGTATGACTTGCAGAAAGCACCTATAGGAACCAGCAGCCTTTGCCTCAACAGGCACGACTATTACTGATGCCAATATCATACCAAATAGATCTCACTGATCCACAGGAACAGTAAGGTATAGAGCAGGCTTAGACGAAGAGAGATTATAAGCTATAGTGAAGAAGTCTTCTAACGGGAATGTAATGGCCATGATGTGACCAATATAGCGGTAAGTAGTAACTATCAACAAGAATCCGAAAGTAGACTTTGATGATGACCACTGATCTCCACCGAAACCTAAGATGGAGCTTTGTTCAGATGGCTTTGTAGCTGTAACCACTTCACCTATATTTGGTTTGACCCTCTAAGGACAGACAAAGCACAGCTAAGTTCAAGTCAGGAGGGTACCACCTATACAGCTGAAGTGTATATCAAGGATGAGAACCTCAGAGTTCTTGTTCTCCAGAGAAGAAATACCTTCTGCGGGTACCGCAAGCGGCATACCCAACGGCTCACGATACATGAAGCAGAATATGCTTTTGACCCACCAGACAGAGGAACAAAAAGTACGAGGTAACCTTGAAGATACGCGATGCTAAGGGCTGTGAATTGATGCAGATCAGGCTATGCCTTCCACGATGAAGTATTGCCTTTCCATAAGATAGAAAGCGTAACGACTCAAGGTACTAAAAGCGTATGAGCTGTGATGCTGCCACAGATTGGAGGAAATAGAATATTACACAAACTACAGGATCCTGTAATGGTAATGGAGACGGATACAATGTTCAGGTAGAGTGAGCTATGGAGCACCATACCAGTGGGTGCTTAAGCCAGGAGCAGTTAAACTGTCGCTGATATACCAGGATCTGAGTAGGTACATTATCGCACCTTTATGTAGCAGATCAGATAGTAGAGTACCGAATCATACTCTTCGATAAGAGACAAGTGCACTCTACCAGTTGCCAAACCCACTCATAGGACGAGTATAAGAGAAACCACGAGTGAACTTCTCTCAAAGAAGGGAGGTTGTGGTGACCAAACCACCTCCACCTGCGACCATAGATTTGACCTTGAGTTGCAAGTAGAAGGAGGTGATTTTGAAATGAATGGGCTATGAACTGTGATAACAACCATTAGGTTATAAACTCTATGGAAGCTTGTTCAGCAAGCTGCTAAGAGTAGGAAAAACGCTTCAAGTACCTATAACGCAGGCTCCTGCCAACGACAACTCAGTTCCAGGTGGATCTCAGAGTAGTGATAGTAAGGTGTGATGCGACAGGACCACACAGGTAACTCGTCCGCACAGATAGATGCTGACTTCCGCTAGTAACTCATGCGATGACCTATTGTGGAGGTCAGTCCAACAATGATGGAGTAATAGCTGCAACTGTACCAGCCACAGGTGGTGGGAGTGTCCTTACCAATACCAGATTGTAAGCAATGGTGTAGAAGGAGGTTGGACAGATGAGCTTACCTTTAGCGGTTTAGGCGAAGGAAGTCACTATGTACAAGTAAGAGATAGCAAGGGCTGCTTGCGTGACTTGGCTACTTTCACCTTCTTGCAAAGTTCAACGCAGCAACTATGGGACTTACTCGACGCCTGGCACCTACACCAGAGGTACCAAGCCGTCAGGAGCACAAGACGGAACTATTAAGCTAGTGATAACAGGAGGCAGAGGAGGTACGACTTTCAGAAGGAAAACTCTCATGAGCTCTTTGATCACAGAGACTGAGCTCCTTGTAGAATCCTTCCAGATGATGACACCACCACCCCAGTTCGAGGTACTGTAACCTTGACAATGTGGGTGCAGGAACCTACTTTATCCGAGTATACTCTGATATGTTTTGTGCAGATGATCATGAGGATAGTCCTCCTCATAAAAGTGGGAGACCCAGAAGTATCATCGCGAGAGCGTACCTCTCAAGTACCCAGGTTGCAACCAAGAAGGAAGTGTTACAGTAGAGATCAGACAAGCGACCTGAGATGTGCCCTCAAGAAACAGACTATAAGGTAGAGTTGCACGACGTTACCGATGAGGTCTAATCCTCAAAGAGTAGGGAGGTACCCGATCCTAGTCAGGGTACGGATGGTATCACAGGAGTAACTTATGAGTTTGCCACAGGAGGAAACATGGTCACATGGAGGAGATGTAGAGCGCAAGTACCAGGAAGATATGGACAACAATGGCTCCATCTACCCCAGCATCCATGTGAAGAATCTAGCAATAAGGTATATGTGGATAAGATATCCGAATTGGACGGCGAGGTAGTGGCTGAAGAAAGCGAATTGAACCTCATGCTTCGGTAGCTCTATGGTAAGATTACAGTAACCGCTACAGGAGGAAAAGGCTGGACGAAGGCTATAACTCAAGCTCCTTATGAGGTAAGTCCGCCCAGGAGCAGGAGGTACTACAGCAGTGCCAATCCAAATACCCAAGGAATCTCTGAAGGCCTCGCTAAAGGCGATTATCAGGTAGAGATCACCCAAACCAATGGAGTGGCTGTAACGCTAGTGGTAACCCTGTAACTATCACCGAAGAGACCAAGTACTGCAGTGAAAATATAAGTTAGAGGATGTAAAATGTAATGGAGACAAGAATGGTAAGATTACCATCACTCACACAGAGGATTCCAGCATAACAATGGAGTTAATAGGAAACTTACCTATGCGATCTCTCCACGTTTGACTTGGCAGACAAACCAGGAGGAGTCATAGATAGCTAGCTCCAGGTAAGTACTTTGTGATAGTACAAGATGAGAAATGGTTGTCGTCCAAACGAGATATAGTAGAAGACCAAATGGTACACCCAGCAGAATCAATGAGGATATATAGAGTTTACCATAGAGGAAAATCCAGAACCGCTTAGTGTGTCAGTCAACCCAGAATACACCGAGCACGAAAGCTGTGTAGATCAAGGATGGTAAGACCCGCCTAAGAGTATTCGGAGGAACACCTTTGTGTTAGACTTCTAATGACAATGAGTATGAGTTGTGATAGACGGCAAAGCCCCATAAGATACCATACAAGAGATAATGGTGATCTGATAGAAACTTAACCGCAGGGGAACACACCTTTAGGATTATAGATAAGAATGGCTGTGAGGCCGAAACAGCTGTAACGATAGATCCAGGCTCTGGAGGTAAAACCGCTATCGGCAGGAGTATGAGTGTGTGGATGGCAAGACCGGTGGTAGTGGAGGCCAAAGGTAACGCCAACTACGGCAGCGCTCAATGTCCGTTACTTACTCACCGAGGTAGGCAAACCCTGCTAAGGTAGACCAGCCACATGACAATACATAGTCAACTTGATGTGGATTTGCAAAGGTCACGACCAAGACCTACATCATCAGTGTATTGTATACGTAGCAGGCCACGGGAATGCAGAGTGGATTCAGATCATACAGGTAGCTCCTAAAGAGCCACTAACGATAGATCCATTGTCAGGCAAGCCAACGGTAAGCTGCCATGGTGGTGAAGACGGAAGATTTGAAATCACCGCACACGGAGGATCAGGTAAGTATAACTATGGATTGAAGAAGGCCGATGGCACCTTCGATTGGCAAGAGATAACAACAAGTTTACAGGTCTTAAGGCAGGTTCTTACACCGTAGGAGTGAAGGATACAGAATACAACTGTATCGCTGAACTGACCAAAGACAGTGATAGAATCTCCAGATAAGATAGCTATCAAGCAGCAAAAGCATCCAGCATGTGAGGCTGTGGGCGTGAGACCAACGGTAAGATCTCCTATGCGATAGAAGGAGGTAACACCTCCACAAGTGGGAAGTGTACATAGGAAGATGGTACAACCACTTCTAAACGCGGAACAGGGTGAGAGTAGCGTACCATGTTTGAAATCACTGATTTGGCAGCAGGTAAGTATACGATCAAGGTTACCGATGCTAAAAGGATCATGACGCATCGAAAGAGTTTGAAATCATAGAAGGGGTAGATCTTAGGCGGACGTATAGTTCAAAGCTATCGACTGCCACGCCTCTATCGATGAGAACAACAAAGTCTTGTAGTTGCAGGCAGCAGAGGAGCCAACAGCGACACGGCAGCTGAAGCCACTCACGATGTGTATGCTATCGGTTAATACACCTTACTTGGTAGTAGATGCAAGCGTGAGAGCAGCAAACAACCGCTTGAGATATGCCATAGGAGTAGAAGGAGGTACGACCCCAATCCAGCGTTATGAGTTTGAGGAACCACCTGAAGGTTCGGATAATACGCATAATATGTACCAGATCAAGCATGCTCCTGATACCGAAGCTCAATGCAGCCAGAGCATTTGCAGGAAGGCCTTAACCAGTATAAGATCTATCTATACTCATTTTGATAAGGACAACCCAGCCATGTTTGATGCACCGCTTTAGGAGTCAGTACGATGACTTGAACACAGAGTACTATCCACCGGTGAAGTATAACCAATACAAGTATCTCTAACGACTTGAACCTCTTGAAGGTGAAGGTAGAAGGAGGTAAGAGCGATACACGGTATACTTGCTGTCAGCACAGTGACCATACGGCAGAGTAGCCAAGAGCCACTATGTACCAGAAGGTAGAGATGTGAAGGCAGGCGATGAGGTAACTTTACTTTGTGCAGAAGACAGACTATGAAGAAGAGAACCCAGATACGGGCAAGGTAGAGAAGAAGATACGTGTATATGTAGAGACAGCAAGGGCGAGCTAAGGAAGAGAATGGAGGCAGGAGGCCTGCGGATATCTGGTATTCTTGTACAAAGAGTTTGTGGATGTAGTGATACCAAACTTTCTTCACACCGAATGGAGACGGTCAGTATGACACATGGGCACCGCTAAATCCAGCCAGCTATCCGAATGTAGAGACAGTGATCTACGATCGTTAGTGGACTGAAAGATAGCCACCCTCAACAACAAAGAAGAGTGGGATGGTACCTACGGAGGCGAAGCCCTTCCAACAGGTGACTACTGGTTTATCCCACGCCTTAACGAACCTGATGACAACAGAACCTTCAAAGGACACTTTACCCTTTATCGTGAATAGTGAAGAAATGAAGAATGAATAGTGAAGAATACCTGAAGAAGGTATAGTATAATCAGAGAAGAGAGACTTTCCAGGAATGCGAAAGTCTCTCTCTTTATCCCCTTTCTCCGAAGGAAAAACGTGTCACATGATGCCTGACGCCTCGATAGCTTGTCATTAGTCATTTGTCATTAGTCATTTCTCAATAGTTGTTGTCACTTGTCAGCGAGCAACAATCATTATTAGTATTAATCATTAAAAATTTGTATCTTTTGCCCTCAAAATTTTACCTATGAAAATCAAGAAATGGATAGGTGGTTTTGCTTTTATGGCTTTGGTGGGCTGGAAGATAGAACTACAAGGAGATATGAATACCTTGACCGTTGTGTGTTAGTAGTAGCACTCATACCACCAATTGGGAGTTTAGATAGGGATATTGGCCTATGGAAGTTTGAAAAGCTCCATCAAGTCTATTATCAAGGACAGTCATACCAAGGCTTGGTATGAGCCTAGTACGTGCTTTAGGGCTTTGGGTATAGATCGTTCCCAACGCAACCATGTGAGGGTAAAACGAATCATATAGGGAGAATTTTAGCTTAGTAGTAACCCCTGAGGGTACTCGCCTCGAGTGGATAAGTGGCGTATGGCTTTATCATAGGCCCTTTCTGCCCAAGTACCGATAGTATTGAGGGCAGGATTTCAAAAGAAGATTATTTATAGGAAAGACTATTTCTCTTAAGGATTTACAAACCCGTCTTTTGAAGTATTATGAGCGAAATTAGGGAGTATTATAGGGACAAAATCCTAAATACCCCCAGCAGTGAATCCAAACTTTCACTAAGGATTAATGCGTAATGATCAATGATCACGCAGTAATGATTAATAACACTAATAGAAATTAAACATTAATCATTAAACATTAATCATTGCTTCTGCTGCTTCTAATTGTTCGTACCCATTCTTCTCCAAATTTTCGGATAAGAGCTTCAGAACAAAACTTATAGATAGGCACTTGGAGTTTGCGGCTCAAAATACAGGCATCTTTTGCAGATACTCCAGCGCTCTATAATTCACCGCAATGAAGGATGGATGCTCTTGAGGCTGAATAGGGTAGAGATGGCAGGAAATAGGCTTTTTCCGTTCTATTTTGCCCTCGCGGTAAGCCTGTTCGATTCCACAGAGAACGATGCCTCGTCTCGGACGACATAGGCAATATTCGCCTCGGTACCGATAAGCGGTGTTTCCCATTCGCTCATCGCTGCCGCGTACCGCGGTACCCTGTGCTTCAACAGCCGCTTGCGGCCTTGCTCACTCTAGGTAGCGACCTTTATGGTAGATAATCGTCTCGAGGATTTTTCCATCCTCATCCTCCACACAGGTGCTCCTGCATCCCCCTCCACACAGCAAGCTCCTGTGCAAGCATCGAGGTTGCAGACAAAGTTATTTTCTAAAAATCTCTTCCGAGATTAAGGTATTATCTATTTCCAATCATTGGTCAGTTGTTAGTGATTAGTGGTCAGTTGTTAGTGGTCAGTTGTTAGTAGGTCGGTTTTGGTGATTAGGTGGTTGAAGTTACTAATCGCTAATCATTAGTCACTAGTCATAATCATTAGTCATTAATCATTAGTCATTAATCATTAGTCATTAATCATTAGTCATTAATCATTAGTCATTAATCATTAGTCATTAATCATTAGTCATTAATCATTGGTCATTAATCATTAGTCATTAATCATTGGTCAGTAATCATTGGTCATCAATCATTGGTCATTAATCATTAGTCATTAATCATTATATTTGTGGTCATAGTAACCCTCCAGCGTGATAAGTGTATAGGCTGTACTATTGTGTGGAGATGGCGCCAGAACAGTTCCAGATGAGTAAGAAGGATGGCAGAGTGTTCTGCTGCGCCCACAGAGAAAAAGGCTGTCTTCACCTCAAATCTCACGATGATAGCATCTTTTGAGGCTTGTGAAAACGCCAGAAAGCATGCCCTGTCAAGATTATCACCACCAAAAAGATTTAGCCCTTTGGCTACACTACCTCCGCCACGACGAAGGTATGTCGCCCTATATAGATGAAATCATCTGTATGGAAGCTTGTTCTGATGCTCTGTGCTAAAGCACTTCCACCGAAGGAAAGCGTATCACCACGGAGACCATAGCTGGCGGCTTTCTCTTGCAAGAGGGTCGCGTCAAAACCGACTATCTTAGGCGTACAGAAATAGTAATATGCCTCTTTGGGAACTATCGGTAGATCTCATCCAAGTCCTTTTCCTTGACAAAGCCATGGTACCATGTGTAGGGTATTGTATTTCTCTGACCAAGTTGGGCGAAAATCTCACGAACCCATGGGCATTGTGTGCGGTATCACAGATTGTTTTGGGGTGTTTCGCTCAAGAGCTGCTAGCTGCCCCATAAAGGTGCGTGATTAGCAACAATATGAGAGAAGTCCTTGCTGTATATTTTCTTCAGAAATAGTCAACCTTTTTCTTGTAAAATACGCAGGTTTGCACGATTCCCTTGATATTCTTGGCCCGATAGCCCCCTTTGAGATCCATAGTATAAGGCACCTCAAGGCTGTCGGCCAAAGTAGATAGGAGCTTCCCGCTCGGCGGCTACTTGTCTTGAACACAGGAGCTGTCAGAGGGTGAAACTCTGCTGATTACCACAGGAGTATGAGGCTTGATAATACTGCTTTCATCAGAGGGCGATTTCTTCTAAGGTATTTCACAGAATCTCAGTGTGATCCTTGCCTATATTGGTAATGAGCGAAACAACAGGGTTGATGATATTGGTTGAGTCAATCGGCCGCCTAAAGCCTCACTTCTATGACAGCTATATCTACCTTTTGGTAAGCAAAATAATCAGCCATACCTACGGTAACCCTCCTAAAAAGGAGAAATTTTTCCTTCTATAAAAGTCTTTGTTCTTTTTCAACAAACTGACATACCGCCTCTTGAGAGATGTCTTCCATTAATTTTGATACTGTCTGCGAAAGTCCTTCAGGTGTGGGGAGGTATAGAGTCCTACCTTATAACCCGACTTCCTGTAATACAGAAGCTAAGGCATGGGAAGAGGAGCCTTTGCCAGTGGTGCCCGCTATATGGTGGGTAGGGAATTGTTCTTGTGGATTGCCTAAGTGATCGCACAAAAGGAGGATATTGTCCAATTTGACTCGGAAGGCGGAGCGTCCTTTTTCTTGGTACATAGGCAGGTGCGCCCATAACCAATCTATGCTTTCTGTGTAAGTCATCAGTGTATATAGTATTTTTCAATGCTTTTCAATACGCTACTCTCCAGGAACTAAGAGGTATAATCACCTCGGTTGCGGATTACATCACGTACTATGGAGGAGGAGATGTGGGAGGTCTTCACAGCAGTGAGCAAAAATACGGTCTCCACTCCAGCACAAGTCCCTATTGGTATGGGCAATGGCTCGCCCGAACTCGAAGTCGGCAGGGCTGTGTAAGCCTCTGAGAATGAAGGGGATTTGTAGGCTTTTGCAGAAATCTACCGTAAGACCTTGGTAGCTAACTACTTTCACCTTCGGATGGTCAGCGAAAGCCTTGGTAATAAAGGCCTTGCGTTCTTCTACGGAGAACATATAACGCTTGTCGGCATTTTCTCCTCACGGCTACTATACTCGTCAAAGAGTTCTCGTAGCCCTGCAAATAATGTCGTAATGCCCCAAGGTGATGGATCTAAAGAGCTAGAAAAGTAGCCTTTTTCATAGGGTTGTCATCAGTTATTTCGTAAGATAGAAGAAAAGAAGTTGTCATGCTAACCCGACGTGCGTAAATTTGCACAAATTTCTTGACTGATGAAAAACTCATTCTATTGGCTTTCAGGCAATGGTTCCATGCCGAGCGTATTGTAACTTATTTTTAGAGAGAATGGCTTGGCAGAGGTAGCTTTTATGTTGACCAACAATCCCAAAGCAGGAGTGTCACAGACCGTGCTCAGCGGTTGGATGCCTTGTATGCTCTTTGACAGGAAGGATCTATGAGACATCCTATATACTGGATCTCTTGAGCGAACAAATCCGACCTAATTGTCTTGGCAGGCTTCCTTTGGAAAATGTCCTGAGAATATTATCGCTCGTTTTCCCAATAGAATTATCAATATACACCTCCCTACTGCCCAAATATGAAAGGGCATGTATGGCATGCGTACATGAGGGCTGTGATCGCCGCAGGTGAAAAGAGAGAGTATCACTATTCATTACATCACTGGGCACTATGATGAGGGGCAATCATCTACCAAGAGCGTGTGGTGATTGCACCAACCGATACTCCTGAAAGCCTTGCAGAGGTACATGAGTTGGAATATCGTGCTTTTCCACTTATTATCAAGCAAATATTACAAAATTAATCTATAAAAATATGAAAATTAGATAAATCTGTAGTTCTTTACAGCAGTATCAGAGAGCGATACTTACAATATTCAGAAGGTTTTACCTTGGAACAATTAGCCGTGATCCAGGTTTTCGCAATAACTTGTTGGAACATCTCTCGTCAGATTGTAACCCAACAGCTTTATTGCTACCATAATAGTGGCTCACCTATGTGCAGAGGACTTTATAGCAGCCTATCGCGCGGGCACTGCACCGACGGACATAACCCTCACTCAAGAAGAAGTAGATACCCCTCAAAGGGTTGCTTCTCTCCAACAACAGCTCGGAAGAGGATTACCAAAAGGGTATTTTTACCACCCATACCGACCACCCACAGGGCTTTAACTATCCCCTTAGCTGTGTGGAAGATGCTATTTACTTTTAATAACACCCACGAAGTATGCATTAGGGTTGGTGATTGGGATTAAATACTTAGTTTAGTGACAATGACAAGTGACTAGGGACCAATCCTATTGCATTAGTCATTAGTCATTAGTCATTAGTCATTCAAAGATACTAAAAAGTCGTCCCACCGTAGCGTCTTTTCTTCTTGAAAATGAGGGTCTTTCAATGAACTTTGGAGGAGTGCTCAACAATGCAGGCCATCTTCGCTGAGGGAGGTTGCGCTCAAAAGAGCAGTCTCGATCAATCGTTCGAGGCTATCGGGTTCTATATCAAGGAGGATCGGGCAAAGATGACATCGTACTGGCTCAGACTGCGGTCTAAGTAGCAGGACATCACTTTTGACTACTAATAGGGTGAGCGCGAGCTGTCCTAGTGACGAGATACTCGTATGCAGGCAGGGTGACTATCACGGCTGTAATCTCAGGGCAACCCGGACCGCACGAACTCTAGCTGATATTGCCGTTAGCGAAACAGGTCTACGACTTGATACTATCCAAGAAAAATAGTTGTTGAGGATATTAAAAGACTCGCAAGAGTCCGTAGGGACGTACAGGGAGGGTTTTTGGGGAGCGATGAGTTGTTTGTACGATGGGTGCCAGAGATAATACGCATATAAGTTCAAATAAAAAGGTAAACAATACGGATTTTATAACGATAAAGTTTTTCTTGTGAAAATAGTATATACAACTACTCACTGACAGCGCAGGAGCAGCCACTGCTTTATATAAAGCCCGGATACGGCTGTACATACAGAGACTTCCACCTATATACCTGACTTTACTGCGGATCTCCGTTACATGTGGTACTAATGGCCAAACTTAGCAAAACAAAGGTAAATGTATCTCAGAAAAATTTGTCCAAAAGTACTACATGAACAAGTCTCCTTTAGGGCTTGGTCTACGGCTTATGACAGGCAACAACAGCTTCATGTCAGCCCAAGCGCTTTGGGAGCTGGCCACCTCCTTTGACAGTTCTACTGGTAGGTCACCTGCCCACAGAACGCCACACAACGAAAATACAACCATACGAGCCAAGATGAATCAGATAGCAGAGGAACTTCTCGCAACCTACTCCAAAGGTTCTGCTTGCCTTAAGAACAGTATCAGAGAATGACCCTTCGCATAAAGGCGACGGTAGCGCTCCTGACCAATAATCTTTACACTATCAGAGCCGACACCACGTGCAGGCAAGTGTACATAAACCGAATTATTGTTGTCCATAAAAGTAGACAGAGGTCTCGCACAGGTGAGACCCCTGTTTCTATAGAAAAGAATAATAACTAACAACTTATTTCTACAATGAAAGTTCCTTTCATAAGGGCAAGACGACCAGAAGGAACGATAAAGTCGTGAAGTACCAGCTTCAGGAGCTTTTGAAAGAGATGGTATCACTCTCTCCACCACCAACAAGTTTGGTATGAGCAATCACATCAGCTCCCCATTAGGATATAGTCATTGGCAGTGACCAGCTGCTACAGCAGCTCTCCGAAAAGCGGAAAGGTCAGTACCTTTTTAAGGAGAACAAAGTTGTGTCCCATCACCTTCTTATCCATTTGTCCTACGTGCTTGAGGGTAAGATTAACGGTTTGTCCAGCTACTTTGATTTCTTAAGGTTGAAAGTCATTTGGTCAGTAGCCTCCAAGGTTACATTAGCAGCTTCATGTCTTGGTTTGTAGCAGGTGCTTCAGTAGCAGCAGGCTGTTCTGTAGTTTGTGCAGCCTCTTCAGGTTTCTTTGGTTATTTCCACAAGAAGCTACCATTAGGGCAACAGTAGCCATCAAAAACAATGTTTTTCATATCGGTATGATTTAGATATAAACGTGCCGCAAAAAGTACAAATAAAAATCTAATGCCGCAAACTATTTAGAATATTTTTAAATTAGAACCAAAGATAAATTGATGATAATTTTTGAATTGTGGGTTCTTAATGGCTAATTGGTGTAACCGTTGCGTAACCAAAACCTGACATTTGCCCGTATAAAAAGCTATAATCCTTAAGGAATTGCTGGACGAAATCGGCTTTTTGCAAAAGAGAGGTGTGTTCACGCTTGGAGATTTCGAGATCTTGTCCAAGCGCGCTATGGTGAGATGTCTGTTTTGCTTTTAGGCTAGAGGAGGTAGTTTTTGATTGTTTTGGTGATCTTGATCTGAAAAGAGTAACACCGGCTTGGGTGAAGAAAGCTGATAGGTATGGAGAGTTCTTCAAGATGGTATGAGATGTTCATCTGTTGGTTCGGTGATAATGGCAGTCCCTGCAGCAAGTCGCCCAAGCGTTGGGGAGTACTTGAAGAAATAATACTGATAAGTGCTGCCGAACCCATAAAAAGATCCACTTCTACCAAAGTAAAATAGCCAACGGATAAAGAAATCGCCAAAAGAGGCCTGATACCCATCAATCTTGAGTACCTGATTTTCATGATGCGCTGACCCACAGTGCTGTCCTCAAGAGATTCCGCTACCAAGGGATAGAAGACCGCAGGCAGCATCAGTACCAAAATAGGTCGCAAAAACCCCAAGATTGCTGATAGCGCTATAGTAGCTTCATGATTGCATTGACAAGGCATCATAACCCATCATAAGGACAAAATCAATAGCAGCACCCATACGCTCTCCAATGGAAGCTGGCTCAAAAGGAGAGCAGAATATTTTGTGTGGTTTTATTTGTATCTTTGATATATTTTTCTAATTTAGCACCTTAGTGAGAGAAGTAGCCTTTATCAAGCAAAATAAAGACAAATGGTTGAGGTGAGGCTGTCCTAAATGAGGAAAGCCTATTTCCCCCGGATCAAATGGCGGATTATTACGTCCAGCTATTAAGGACTTGCTCTGTGCCCAGACCTATTACCCGAAGAGTAATACAGTCAGATATCTCAATTTCTTTGGTCATGCAAAATATACCAAAAATTTACAAAAAACCAAGCGAATTGAGAAAATAGATTGAAATCACCGACCATGTACCCATGTCTTGCCTTATAAGTACCGAAAAGCTTATTTATTTTAGTTTTATCCTATTCTTCTTCGCTTTGGTGGGACACCTCGGCCTACTACGAGCCGCGCTAGTAAAGGGTCATATATGGGGATACCTATATAAAGCAAGACCTTGGAGCATATAGAGGGGCGACCCCTATGGCTATATATAAAAGCAAGGGAGCAATTACAGGTATAGCGATTACTTTCAATAATATCAAGGTGGCTTTTTACTGCTTCCTCTGTGGGATTACTGCTGGGACGGTAAATCTTTCCTTATGGCGTTACAGAATGCAGTTATGTTGAGGGGCTTTTCACATATTTTTGTTATGATATGGGTGTGATAGATGCCTAGGCCTTGTGGCTGCTGAGCCATGGGAGATTTTAGTATTATCATAATATAGCGGCTGGTCCTTACAGGGGGATCTGCTTCCCCAAAAACTTATTCGCGTATGCTTTCCTTTAAGATTGTCAAAGCGCCTATCTCTGCTTGAACGGTGCTCTTTCTATAGCGCAGGTCTTTATAGAGGGCTTATCGCGCTATTATTATGATATGCCCTGTGGTTGAACCTCACAATCATATCGACACTTGGGTGATTACTTTATTTTTGATATGTCCCTGTAATAAAACATTATAAATCAATAGTTAAAAATATAGAACGATTTTTATTTCTACAAGAAAAGAGGCTTTTAGTGCCCTCATTGGAGATACGTTTACTTTCTTTAAGAAGTATGCGAGGAATCTCTCTCTAATTACTTAATAGTCAATGTCTATATTTGCAGCGGTGGGAGTATGTAGCAGCTATGTTTGTTTTTATGCTCTTGACTTATTGGTTTTGGACCCAACGGCTGTTGGTTTTTAGTTTTGCTGCTGTTGTCTGTCTTTTTTAGTATTGTTTTGTCATTTTGTTTCCCTATTGCATATACACAGCTGCTGGAGGAGGCACCTTATAGGACGGATATAAGTGCTAAGGAGATTTTTGATAGGATCAGAGTGATGCTTCCCGAGCTTTTAAGCTTTTGGGTTTATCTCTTTCTTTTGTCATAGGAAATTCCTTTTGGGTTTATTTTGCTGTGGACTACTGTTGTTCTGATGGGAGACCTGTCTTGCTTCAGCTGGTCATGCTTTATGAGTACTTTTATGTTCTCTTTGTACAATTTATGCTTATATATATCGAAAGATAAAATGGATTATTTCCTGCCTTGGGTAAGGTGTTCAATCAGTTAAAAGTAGGTTTTGGGACAAATTTGGGGCTGCTGTGATGAGCCTCATCATTTATGCTATAACGACAGCAGGATTTATTGTGCCTATGGTTGTTTATCTGGTAGTCTTAGAGACTCAGGCTTTTGAAGCTACTATAAGTAATACGATTTTGGTCTTTATATTTGCGCTTATTATTACAGTTGTATGTAGCATCGAATTTTCACGACGTCTGAAAATAATTATTCACTTTTGAGAAAAGATGGGGAATATACTGATGAAATAGATCTTATAGGTCAAAATGCTAAAGAAGAATAGGCGAAAATACAATTATACGGACTACCCTATGCTTTCTGTGTATAGGAGTGCCTTTTTATGCACAAACAGAAGCTCCTGCACTCATGGAAAAGACAGCTACCATCAGATTCCTCGTAAAGGCAAACCTCCCGATGCTGCATGTTCCTCTGAGGGGTACCAGAGCACACAACACTGCTGATTTTTGATTACTCGTGACACCTCTGGGCAGAATGATGCTTTTCCTCAGGGTTTTGGGAGGTATTGGTGCGAATCATATATAAGATACTTGAGTTTATCTATGGAAAAACTTACAAGGGAATGGGGCACAACATATGCTACAACCTATCTGGGCTTTGTACTGTATTGGTCGTTATTTTCTTTGTGGCATGCTGGGCATTTGGCTGCAAAGGTCGCTGGCTAACCGATAGAGTAAGGAAAAACTTTTCGGATATTCCCTGTGGACGCCATGAGCAGCACCTTCATCAAGCCGATTTTTCCTACACTGATACAAAAAGGCAGAACAACAGAATGATACTGCCAGAGTCATTCGCATATTACCTATGGCTACTGAAGGTACTTCTGACAAAGGACAAATAGCTTGGGAGGAGAAAAACTAACTCTGACTATGAGCGAGAAATCAAAGACCCAACCCAGAAGCATCGCTTTGTCTATCTCTCCAAGGTGTATAACTATATATGGTATGGAGAGTTCTCTATCAGTGATGTCCAATACCAAGAGGCAAAGGCTGATTATCAAGGGTATATAAACACTCAGAGTAAATGGGAAAGGCAATACGTAATTCATCTGATTCTTTTGAGTGTAGTGGTTATGTCATGGCATCAACTGTACTCTCCTCGGCCGATAGAAAGGTGGATTGGGAGCAGACCCATGATGCTCAATAGTAGCGGCCTTATGGGCTTTATATCTTTGGTAGAGCAACTCAAGCACTCTCTCTAAGAAGATAGATAAAATATCCTATACACCTACGAATATCTTAGGAGAAACAGCAAAAAGAAAATTATAATTATATTTTTACCACAGAAGGAATAGATGAGGTGTCTCTATACTTCTCCGATGTGAGGGCAGGTAGCGCTTTTCTCAATGAAGACTAGGGCTAATGGATACACTGAAGATAGATATAGACTATGAGCTAACTGTAGATGATATCAATCTCGCAACTCAATAGTACCTCTTATGATAAGCAGATCTATATCAACCCAGAAAGGGTCTATCTGAGTGTCAATTACTTTTACCCAGTTTGGATAAGGAGCGAGACAAGGCCTTGGGCTATGTGTTTTTCTCTGATGGTAGAAAAATAAGATCAACTTTGTAGAAGTACCTTATGGCAGGAAGTTCTTCCTCTCACTTTAGGTCAATGGCCTTTTACCAACTACTTTTCTCTCAAAGAGAGTCAAGAGCACGCTCCTATGTCGTCTACAGTGCTCTCTCTATTTGCCAGAGGATAGGCCAACGGTTTGGTTTGTCCTCCTATCAAGGAGAAGATACTTTGAGCTTTATCATGAGTCGCCACAGTTGCGTACAGCCTGGCACTTGATGCTTTTTGGGCATGCGATCTGCTCTTTAAAGGGAAGCGCCAGCAACGAATTATTCCTGTGATAGAAAAAGCCAAAAAGAATACCACTATTGAGTTTGCCCAAAGCATCGGTTCGCTTTTACTACCAAGAGCGCGATGCTACCGATATGGTACGTAAGAAGATTACTATTTCTTAGATCAAGTAAGACAAAGATACTATCTGGATACCCAGCAAATCAATGAGGATTTTTGCAACTAAGTTAGCTAACAAATCAGGCAAGGATAGGGACTTAGTACAACAGATAGTTGGCACCATTATGCACTGAGCAAACCCAACAAGCCCAAGAGGAAACTCTTACCCAGTTGGACAAATGGATAGACGAATTTTGGAACATACGTAAAAGTTATACCCTATGGACGAAAATAATAAATTAGAATTTGCCTCGCCTTGACCTTGGCCCTGTTGCAAAAGCCATTAAACCAGGTACGCTCTGAGCTTCAGAAGGTCATCGTGGACAAGAGAAGATGATAGACTACCTACTGGTAGCTCTACTAAGCAACGGTCATGTACCTTGGAAGGCGTGCCAGGGATAGCTAAGACCATTACCGTAAAGCTCCTTTCCAAGGCCTTTGGATATAGGCTTTAGCCTGTACAGTTTCACTCCTGATCTTATGCCATCGGACGCTAGGAACTTCCGTATTTGACCTCAAGAAATCAGAATTTGAGTTCGAAAGGGCCTATCTTCTCCAATCTCATTCTTATTGACGAGATCAACCGAGCTCCCGCCAAGACCCAAGGAGCGCTCTTTGAAGTGATGGAAGAGCGACAAATCACTATAGACGGTTTACGCTTTAAGATGCAGCCCCTTTCTTGGTGATTGCTATCAAAACCCAATAGAACAAGAAGGTACCTATCGCCTGCCTGAAGCCCAGCTAGACCGCTCTCTCTTTAAGATTGTGATTGACTACCCTTCGTTGGAAGATGAAATTCAGATTATTACTCAGAGCATGAGGCCAAGGCACAGGACAAGACCGCTACAGTGAGCAAAGGTGCTGGCTGAGGACTTAGTGTGTTATCAGGTTGTGGTTAAGAATATATCTGTAGAGCCGCAACTGATAGAATATATAGCCAAAATTACCCAAAACACTCGTGAGAATAGCTTCTCTACTTAGGGGCTTCTCCGCGTCCTCCTGGCGATGCTCAATGGCCAAAGGCTTTTGCAGTCCTTGCAGGGCGAGACTTTGTAACCCCAGAGGATATCAAAACAAGCCGCCTATCCCGTACTAGGCAGTAGTAATCCTTGCCCCTGAAAAGGAAAATGGAAGGTATCGCTCGAAACAGATTATCGCAAATCAGAAAGTGTAGCTGATACCCCGATGAGAAAAATATACTTACATACAGGTCTTTTTCTATCTGGTTGTCTCTGCCTTATGGGACCTCTATACTCTCTCTTCTTTTTGGTGGCTCAATTCATACAGCGCAGGGGGCTCTGTACAGTATTTGGTTTCTTGGTGTGGTGGATTTCTCTTCATGGAGCCACCACCAGGGATTGAAGCCCAGTCTGCCATGTGAGGCCTCCAATCAGCGATGAGAACCTTATGGAGGCACATATCAAGAGCCCTCTATCCTCTCTATGTATATGCAACTGGTGGATGAGATTCCCTCAGTTCCAAAAGCGAGATTGAATACACCTCTACTCCCAGGGAGTGGCAAGAGCAGGTATTCCAGTGACTACTCCAGCCCCACCGAGCGAGGGGAGTATAGTTTTGGGAAGCTCAATGCCCTCTGTCTCATACGCCTTTACGGCTGTTTATAAAGCGCTATGTCTCCGTGAGCATGCTATGCGTGGCCACTTATCCGTCCTCTATCCAGATGAAGAAGTTTGAGCTGATTGCATTCTCCCAACGCCTTTTTGACTTATGGAATCAAGCAGATACGCAAGATAGCCACACCATGGAGTTTCGAGCATATATGTGACCATGGCGTGATGATATAAGTGAACAATCAACTGGAAAAGCCTTCCTCTGCAAGCGCGCACAGCTGATGGTTAATCAGTACCAAGACAGAGAAGGCGCAACATGTATATACCCTCTATAGACAAGGGACGCAGTATGTATATGCCTCTTGAGGCTTTTCGCTCTTTGGATTATGCGATTAATCACCTCCCTGGTCACTGACCAATATCATTCTCAAAAAGCAGGTGATAAGGCAGGAATTTTCACCTTTCTCCGCTAGGCAGAGGATAGGGTAGCGGCCGATCGCAAATCTGGACCAAATGCAGCGTATCATGGAAAAAGCTCTATCGTATAGAGACAGATTTCAAGCGCGAGACGGATTTCGGTAGGGTTTCTAGACTGGATATTATTAATACCATTAAGCACGCAGCTTTGTTGATGCTCTATACCAATTTTGAGACTCCTAATAGCCTATATCGGCACGTGCCCTTTCTAAAGGCAATTACAGCCAAAAGCACCTTTTGTGGTGATACTTCTTCAAAATACAGAACTGGAACACCTCGCATAGCCTTTCCGAGCATATCCAAGAGGTGTATGACAAGGTTATCGCCGAGAAATTCTCCTTGAGAAACGGCTTATTGTTCAGGAACTGACCCGCCACGTGATTCAGTGCCTACTGACTCCTCCTCAGCAACTCACGCTACAGAGTATCAATAAATATCTGGAGCTAGCAAGGGAATGATATAAGTGAAGTTTTAGCTTTGAGAGTGGAGTTGTTGATGTACTATTCATGTTCATAAAACTTTCATACTCATAAACTCATTACTTTCATTACTCAATACTCACTAAAACTGAAATGTTATATCTCACTTTTAACTCTGGCTATTATAGCTTCTCTTTATTCTTTGCCTTGGCTGCGGTAACAGGGGCTATTATAGGCCCAAATAATATAGACAGACAACATCCCTCCTATAGGGCGGAACATCTGGACCAAATTACTCTTTAGGCTCAATCCATAGCTGGAGTCAGGGGAGGCCTATCAGGAAGTCTAACTTGCCCTCCATAGACCCGCGTGGCTTTTGCTGCAATCAAGCCAACAGACAAGGAAGGGAAAGAAGTTAATGCCCATATAGACCCACTCCACAGGCAAGGTCTTGGGCAAGGTAGAGGAGCGTTGCCTTTTTGTCAAATTCTATGATTTCTACATCGCTCTTTTTGGAGCTAAAGAAATGTAAGGGCACTCATCATGGGCTTTATTGCACTTTTTGCTTGGTCTTTAGTGCTGCTTTTCAGGCTATGCCAATCTTTAAAAACAAAACGGAGTGAGAAACTTTTAAGAAGACGATGAAAGGACGGTTTTCTCCAGCATTATCATACTGCTTTTGGCAGTGGCTACTTATTCCGCTGCTTATCTTAGGTCTTACTGGTACTTATCTGGTATATAACCGCTTAGGAGAGAAACCAAAGGGAAAAATATGAGGTAGATTACTCCGTAGAAGAATCTTACGATGGGGAAGACCCTATGGAGGTAACAGCAAATAGCCGATATTTAACCAAATCACCTGGACAAGATGGTGAGTGTAGAGTCCTCTTTGATACCACTTATGAGGATGCCTATTTGGTAAAGCCTCAAGGACAGAGAACTAGTGGTGTCACTACAGGTCATGCAGTGAGCTGAGGTGGTCTATCCTAAACTCAGGTTTTTTGCCCGCTTTTGTAAGGACTTACATACAGGACGTACCAGCGTATGGTAAGTGCTATTTTGCTGTTGCTTGTGTGGGGATGCTCTTTTTCATCTATACAGGTTTTATCACAACCTTCTTCCGCAAGTCGGCAGGTACGCAACACCTGCACTCTGCCGAGGCGGAATATATCCTACTCTACGGTCCAGAAGGCGGCAATACCCTTTCGGTAGCTCCGTGAGTCTTAGTCAACCACAAGCCTTGGGAAAGAGCTCACTTGGCACCACCTGGCGTTACCAAAACCTATCCTAAGGGCAGCCATTTGCTTATATTTACCTCAACCTATGGGGTAGAATCCTGAGCAAATGCCGACCGTTCCATCTCTATTGGTGTACAACTCCACAAGGAGTCTTGTCTTGTAGCATAGTAGGATTTGGCTCTAAGCTCTCATCCTGATTATTGTGCTTTTGCTTTTGCTATAGAGGAAGCACTCAAAGAGACCCTCATGACTTCTCTGCTACCTAGCATACGGTCAATGATCAACTCGGCGGAGTTTTGCATGGTAGCCGCATGGAATGGGCTGAGGAACCCTGCTCAGATGACTACTCCGTCCATAGATGGGAGAAAAGAGACTGCACCGACAAAGATAAAGTAGTGGAAGCGGCTAAGGAAACAGCTCTGAGGAGACATTCTCCTTGGTACTACAGACAAAGGACGTTTTACTCTGAGACCTCTAGCTATCTATCCCGATGGCAAGCAGAACGCCTTTATTTCCATAGGAAAGTAGTAAGTTGCAACCAACTGTTAAGCGACTATGTACACGGATTAGCTCAGGCTATCTCTACCAGCTCAAGCAAGGGGAGACTTTCCAGCGCGAATCGTCCCTAACCCATCTTTCCACTTTTCCTAAGAAAGCCAAAGAAAGGTAGTGCTGGTAACTAACGGAACAGGGTAGCACCTTCTCTGTATGGCTGACCAAAACAAGCCGACGCATGGTATGTAGGATTGCGCTGTCACGACGTGCTTACGGCATGCCGAGTATCGTCGCTTCTTTGAGTCACAACAGCAACAGAGGTGCAGATCAAGCAGTTCTCTCAGCTGATTCACTTCTCTCGAGACCGATGGGGGCTATGTAAACAGACTTTGCTTTAAGAGACAGATGCTGCACTGCTTACAGAGGTACTAACGTGATGGGGTGGTGATTCGTGGTTCTGGATATGTATAAGGACGTTACCGCTTTGCTTGAGATAGTCCACGCCCTTCTCAGCGGGATTATTACAGGCACAAACGCAACAATCTATTAGCTCGATTGTTACTAAAGATGACCAAGACAGCTCACAACTGCCTCACTTAGCCCCTTTGGGATAGAGTAGGCTATTGGTGCATACATTGGGGTGGGATATTACCTTGTCTTTGGCTACTCTCTTGTGGGTTGCTACTCTTGTGTTTTGACATCCGTATGGGCTATTTGTGTCACTTTGTCGCTTTGAAAAGATCAGTCAAAAAGCGGCAGGTAGTACTTCCACTTGACGATGGGGCTATGGCTGAGCCAACGCCGCTATGGACTTTGCTCAAGCGATATGAGAGCCAAGGCGGTATTCTCTCTGTATAGCCGGCAAAGTAGCACAATACCCACAGATAGTCCAGCGGATTAAGGAGGAGGGACACCTGATAGGCAATCATACCCGCAGCTCACATCCTCAGAATTAAGCGGTGCTACCGCACGGCTGTTATGGCTCAGGAGATACAACAAACCGGATGCTCTTAGCACAGCAGAGAGTAACTCATTTTCCGTCCACTCCCTGTGTTAGCTGAATCCACACATAGCGACGGGCGGCCAAGCGCACGCAAGACAGTGGTGGCTGATATTCGTTCTGCTAGATACGGTTATAGAGATCGAAACCGGCTATGGGAGCCGAGTGCTGTTCTAAGTGACCCAAGGGAATATCATCATTCTCATGCATGATACTTCTCTCCGCGAACACCTGCTGGAGCGACTTTTGAAGTATCTCAAAGAAATGATTAAGTAGTTTTGGATTTGTAATGCAAACCCATAGTAGAAAAATATTTGTATCTAATTTGCTAAGATGCCATAATCGTATCACCTTTTTTTAAGACACAATAAATTGTGTCTCTATATTGTTATGACGCAATAAATTGCGCTTCACTTGTTAAGATGCAAGCAAATTGCGCTTCTACTTGTTGTCGCAATAAATTGCGTCTCTACTTTGTTAAGAATTGCGTCTCTACGGAGGATTATGCTAATCAGAAACTGTCTTAGCCAGCACCTATGTAGAGAGACGCAATTTGTTGTTTTTTGGGTTAGGGTTATTACTCGGAGTGTATTAAACCATAAGTTTTAGTACCTTCAGGAACCTGTACGTCATTGCCATAAACTACTGTACAGAGGGTGTTTCTCTGCGTTTCCAAAGACGGTTTTCTTAACCTCATTGAGCACTATTCTTATAAGAGATACTTCATAGTGCTGAAATGAGTTGTCTTAGTGTCTTGAGCGTGAGGTGGAGACGCTGTACCTATCTACTATTGCTGAGAACCATTCTTTGACAAGGTACCGCTAGTGGTCGGTTAGGGTAAAGACGATAGTACACTGACTCTTGCTGTCTTTCTGTCAGGCTGCCTATGGAGACAATATCGCTCGCTGGAGGTAATACAGAGAGTTCTGCTGCTATAGTCACATAGAGCAGAACTCTTTGGTGCACGTATATGAGTCACATAGGGAGGTTGTTGCGCAGATGCACCCAGCTTTTAGTCTTATCCACATAGAGGCCAACTCTGCCTGATTGATCATTGGCTCTAGCCTAGCGTATCTGGAAAGACAGGGTCGCTCAGGTATGGTCAGTTCGGCTACATAGCCCTGCCCGCCCTTGGAGGTAGATAAGCGAGACCTGAGGGAGGAGTTACGGCATCATCGTTCTGGTGTATTGGTGGAAGCTGATACCGCCTAAAGGAGAGTTCGTAGGACTCTTTCTTGCGTAGGAAGTGCGTTGTCCTCTGGATACTGATAGTACAGACCACCTCAATCTTAGCGTTCTTCAGGTTGATAAGTGCCAGTGTTTCAGAGGAGAAAGTTGATGCTGGAAATCACTCAAGCCATTGAGCGCTTTAAGTGAAGCTGATCGTGCTACTGAGGGAGCCATCACCTTCCTCGGTCCAAGAGCAGACTTTGGAAAGAGTAGGAGAGTTCTATACGATAACCAGGAGCAAGTCTGTCTTTTTCCTAGTGGATTCGTTAGCCTGGCGTGAGTAGGTCGTCAAATGAGTAACGTACAACAGCATTAGTGCTCTCCTCTATGCACCTCGGCCAACGTAGCGGCTGTGGGAATACCTCATTGGAGTAATATACTTGTGATTCTAATTGGCTATTAATATCCCTTAGGAAGTAGTTGAGCTGTTGTACTTTCATGGCGAAAAGATGCCTCTTTCCCTCCATAGATAGAATCCAAGGTGTAAGTCTTGATTGTTTTCTTAGCATCGGAGGGTCTTGGACTGTCTTTCAGTGGAGAAAGAACGGCAAATAAAGATATACCCTTTTTCCCACTGTTTCATTCTCTCATTGTAGAGAGGCTTTCCTGTGTTTGGGTTTTCTCCAAAGGTAGGTCAGCATCTTGAGAGCAAGGCTTGAGTGACCAATGCTACATTCGTAGTTCCAAGGGTTCCTTGGGTGAGTTGGCCAAAGGAGTGGGTTATTTTGGCTATTGGTCTGCTTATACACTTACCTTTTATGTTATTGAACCCAGTGAAATAGAGTCTAGAGTGAAGAGCGGTTTCAATGATGTTCCCTTCTACTTGGATATCCCCATCAGTGTTGCAGGAAAGCAGCCAGCATAAGGAGGTAAGGATAGAAGATATATATGCTTCATTCTCATTCGGTTAATTTAGAAAAACAATGGTTTGTGTGCGGTCAGGTCTACTGATACCAGCGTACAGGTACTTCCACTTCTTTTCGATAAAGCGAATATAGTCCAAGAGTTCTTTAGGGAAGTCATGGAGTAATAGTTGAAAGGTCTGTATTCCAACCCTTAAACTCGGTATAGATAGGTGTAATCTCGTCCGGTACCATAAGGAGTGCTGGATGATTTCTCCCTTGTAGCGATAGGCGGTACAAACCTTTTAAGGTATCAGAACCACTGGACATCGGCCTTTCATCATCATCAGTTGCAACACCACTTAGTTGGATAGCGCAGCGAGAGCCACTAAGTCCAACCATCCGCAACGGCGTTTTGCGCCCTGTAGTAGACTCTACTTCGCGCCTATTTGACCTATTTTATCTCCCTATCTCATCAAAGAGTTCGGTAAGGGAAAGAGCGCTACCCACACGAGTAGTATAAGCCTTGAAGATACCCATTACGTTCTTGATTTGGTTGAGCACTCCCAGACCTGTACAAGCTCCAGAGGCAGTAGGTGTTGAGGAGGTAAATAAAGGATACGTACCAAATCAATATCCAACATAGAGCCTTGTGCCCCTCGGCGAGAATCTTTTGCCTTGTTTTGTGCATGGTAGAAAAGTCCTCACTATCAATGAAAAGTAAGTGACTTGATCAGTTCAATAGCCTCAAAGAACTCTTTTTCAAGAACTTGTAGGTCGTACTCAAGGCTCACCCCATAGAAGCCAATCATGGAAAGATGCTTGTCAGTCAGGCACGATATAGGCTAAGGAAGTCTCTTTGTTCTCTATATCTCCGATTCTCAGATCCATTGCGTCCTGTCTTGTCCATGTAACAAGGTCCAATCCTTTGAGAGAGCCAATTTAGCTTTTCCCTTGAGAGTTCGGAAGCTTCGATCGCCAGCGTGGGTAGGGAGAAATAATATGCGCCTTACGAGAGATTAGTAAGCGTTCTTTTTATATTGATACCAAAGGGAGTAGTGCATCGACTCCTCAAAGATAATGGGATCTATCGACTCCATTACCGATGACATTGACCACATTGGGACGGAAAATGCGGAGGGAGCAGTGGGTAAAACATGCTTATACACTTCGAACTCAAGAGTATGTCCCTGCATTGGGACCTCCTGGAAAGCGTGCGATAATATCATATTTGGGCGTGCACGATCTACGATTTTTCCTTTCCCTCGTCTCCATTGCACTTATAGTAAATCTACCGCCATTATAAATTACAAGCTTCGTTAGTATTTTCTTTATTGCGACTTATCTGTTAGAAATAGAGGGAATGGTTGTCAATGGTGATGTCAAAACCTCCCTATGGTCTGCTTAATAGCTTGGGATGAGGTCACAGAACTCCACTATCCTGTATCGGTAAGGATTACATGGTCGCTGGCGGTCGAAATAAGACTTCGTAGTGGGCTTGGTTTTGCCCAATTGGTGGCGACGTATCAGTCCACAATCCAAGAGGATTTCTATGGTGTTGTAGAGGGTGGCAATGACTTACCTATAGTTTTTGTTTTTCATTTTGACATAAAGAGACTCTATACGCGCCTGCCGTTGCCATAAATCTCCTGCAAACGGGCATAGCGTTCAGGTGTTTCATGATGGGCATGTTCCTCTAAATATTTGGT